>Ga0209207_1000001_pt1 | contig 1709875 bp, 1462 predicted proteins | sample SaghotsprinmetaG_FD_184140 | JGI IMG/M metagenome (GOLD analysis project Ga0209207, IMG submission 184140) | Hot spring microbial communities from South Africa to study Microbial Dark Matter (Phase II) - Sagole hot spring metaG (SPAdes) (version 3) | ecosystem: Environmental > Aquatic >... | reverse complement strand
CGAGCATTACAACAATATTCGCCCACATAGTTCATTGAATTACATGTCGCCTGTTGAGTATGCAAAACAGGCAGCATAAGCTGGAAAATCTCATCACGGGATTGGTATTAATTCCGGGGAAAGGTCATTGTTGTTGAAAATTTAACTCTTTAATCATACTGATTGGTGTATATTTGCTCCGCTATAACTTTTTTGCGTTTTCGATGGAAAACGCTGATTTATGTAGAAACCTCACTAACGTCTATAACTCATGAATGACAATAACCTGACTTCGAGAACGGTTTCAACTAATGAAGAAACATCCTTTGCAAGTTTATTTAACTGTAGACACTGAAGCGTCCATTGCTGGCGCTTTTGCTGATGTTACAAAAAAACCGCAGTTAGATATTCCGGTTGATTGCATGGTTGGCAATCAAAGCGAAGGTCTCGGTTTTTTATTGCGTACCCTACAGCACTTTGGGTTGAGGGCAACATTTTTTACCGAAAGCCTGCAAAGTAGATATTTTGGTGTAGAACCAATGCAGAAACGTGCGGCACAAATTATTGCTGCAGGCCAGGATCTGCAGTTGCATGTGCACCCTTGCTGGCTTAGTTTTACTGATGGGCTTCGGAATGAAATTCAACCAAACGATGCTTCGACAGGACGTTTAGCAAGCCAGTTAACTGCTATTTTTCAGGAGGCGGTGGATCGGTTTGAGGCTTGGGGCTTCGGAAAACCTGTCGCCGTGCGTACAGGTAATTTTTCAACTGGGCTCGACACCTTTACTGCGTGTCGAGAGGCCGGTTTAATATATTCCTCCAATATTGCCGCACCACTCCATCCTGGCTTACCAACGCAACTGCAATTACATCAAGGCTTTCATTTGATTGACGGGGTGCTGGAACTACCGCTGAGCAGCTTTTGGTCATACTCCTTATTCGGCAAACCGCACAGACGAATTATGGCCATCACTGCTTGTTCAACCGCAGAATTAAGTCTTGCATTAGAACAAGCTTGGCAACAAGATGTTGAGGCTGTCTGCATTCTGACGCATCCTTTTGAATTTGCTAAAATTGTTAATGAACAAAGTGGCGAGTGCCGTCGCAATAAGTTAAATCAAAGCAGATTTATCAACATATGCCGTTTAATCGCGGAAAATCCAACCCGCTACCAATGTGCAACTTTTAGCGAGCTACCGGACAAAAAACATTTGATTCAACAACCAGAAATCAAACTACAAAATAACTATCTACAAATGTTAGTTCGTACGCTCCAAAACGGGCTGAATGATAAAATTTGCTAATAATTATTGCGGGAATAATTTCATGTATATCGTTGTTTTAGGAGTCGATTCACCTATCGGCTTATCCCTAATCAGAGATCTTGGCAAAGAGCAGTTCAACGTCATCGGAATTGGTAGCGAAACTTCGATTGGATTAGCATCCCGCTATTGTCAAGTGCCATTAATACGACCGGCAAAACCAGCAGAATTATTAGTTTTGTTGTTGGAAATAGCTAAAAAGTATCAACCATTGGCACTAATGACCGTCAGCGAATCAGATATCATTCTGCTTAACAAACACCGCGCAGAATTGAGTCCAAATTATTTCTTATTGTTTCCTGATGATAGAATGATGGCGATTGCACTTAATAAAGCATCTACTGCGGCTATCGCTGCACCATTAGGAATTGCTTGTCCGCATAGCTGGCAGATTGACCAACTCAGTGAGTTGGACGAAATTAAGCAAGAGTTGAGTTTTCCCGTGGTTTTAAAGTGGGCAAACCCTCATGAGGTGATGACCTTATTGCACACAGCAGGCTTGCCGCTCGAGAAGTTAGAGTATTGCGATGACTTCCAGATGTTGGTTGAAAAGCTCAGCCGCTATCAGGTTATTGAGCAGTACCCGCTGATTCAGCAATATTACAGTGGTCACGGACTTGGTCAGTTTTTCTTGTGCGACAAAGGCAAGGTATTAATGCAATTCCAGCATGAGCGGGTACATGAATGGCCGCCAGAGGGCGGGACATCTACTTTATGCCGCAGCCTATCGTTGGAACATCATCAAGATTGCGCCGAACGTTCAGCAAAACTCTTAGCCAAGATTGGTTGGACTGGAGTTGCAATGGTCGAATATCGATATTGCCCGACGAAACAAGAATATGTATTGATGGAAATCAATGGCAGATTTTGGGGAAGCACACCACTGGCCATTGCCAGCGGCGTTGGTTTCGCCAGCGGGTTAGTACGTACCTTAGCATTGCAGCAAGCCATTACTCAACCTAAGATCAAAACACGTTATTGTCGCTACATGGTGCCAGAATTAAGACGGATACATCGCTTAATGCTCGACAAATCGGCGATCAAAGATCCCTATTTCCGATATCATCGTGGCGTTGAGTTTCTGCGTTTTTTGTTTTACTTCATCCACCCGGCTTGCCGCTACTATGTATTTAGCTGGAATGATCCCAAACCTTTTTTCACCGATCTAAAACATATCGTGAAAAAAATACTAGGCCGCTAGTGTAATGGCTGATCTCGATGCTCAAATTGAATTACTAAATTAACGACGGCCTGCTCAATCCTTGCATAACAATGATGGAAATAGGCTTCTGATAACGTGTGCGGATCATAAATAAGCGGTGTTATTGGCCTACACCATTGCCCTAACAGAGCGACCTGCACTCCGGGTCTACAACTTATATGCTGAACTTTTGCGATATGACGTGGCTCAACTAATAGTAATAAGTCACCGTTCTCAACTTCAAAATCACTTAAATCGGTCGTTCTATGTTGACTTAAGTCAATACCGCGTTCTGCCGCAACCTTTAATGCAACAGCATTGGCTGGTTGACCTGTTGTGGTCGCATATCCAAATGAGGCTACTGGTAACTTACTTTTGGCTGCTAGCATATGCCCATAAGGCGACCTACAAATATTACCTTGGCAAACGAAAACTAAGCGCTTTACCTGCGACCAATCAGTATTTTGGTAGGGCTTAAATGCTCCGCTGTACCACCTGATTTTATCCAGTAACAGCCTGATTAAACCCCTGTAGCTGCCGAAACGAGCGTTGATTACTGATAACATGAAATTCCTAATGTAATTAACCAAACTAACGCTAAACCATTGATTTATACAATACGCAACAACTTCCATCTATAGCATATTGAGCATCAGGGCATAGGCATCTAAACCTAAACATAACAGCCAACCGAAACATCGGCTGATTTAATAATTTGAATCAAACTTTTATAACTTTAGAGATCAGTTTATAAAAAGCTGAAGTACTAAGCTACTTAACAACAGGTGGCAGCTTTGTTAATACCCCATAACAGATAGGAATGAGGGCTCGTGCACTGAAGTCGATAACCAGAGTAGCGTGAGTAAATCACTTTAATTTCTGAATCTGAGTCAGTTTTGTGTGAGGGTATCATAAACTTTATAAGTTTTAACGAGCTAACTCGGTTTTATGTTGTTGCTCGCTGTCGTCATGCCCCCTATGCAAATTGCCGGAAAAAAGGTAACTTAGCGCCAGTAAAACTTTGAAGGGACGACTAAGTTTGTATGTGGAGCCAAATCCCAACCTCAGCTATTCGCGATGATCAATCCAAAAGCAACTTCGCCCCCACTTTAGGGCAGATTGCAGAATTTACGCTGCATAGCGCGTTGGGTGTGCAAACGCTGGCGATTTACCATAAAAACTCTCTCCAACTGCTTGAAACCAACGAAGCCATTTTGCTGGTGTTTGGCCGGATCCGCCGTTATGCTGAAGATTATCCCAGCGATTTTAATCTCGACTGGTTACTACCGCTGTTACTTCACAAACCTGCTGATTATTATCAGCAACTGGCTGGTTTTTTTAGCCTGGTGCTGCTCGATAAACGCGATGGCAGCATCCTGCTATTAAATGACCATGTTGCCTCGGTGCCACTTTATTATCATCTGCCAACCGGCAACACCACCGAACTTTGCTGGATCAGCGATCATTTAAAACATCCGGCGGCGACCCGCCAGCAACTCAATCCGCAGGCGATTTTTAATTACTTTTTTTTCCACTGTATTCCATCTCAGACCACCGTGTTTCAGCAGACCTTGAAACTACCACCGGCGACCGAACTAACATGCTCTGCAGACAAAAAGCTGACCCAACGTGAGCTTTATGCGCCCGCGTATCAGGTTGCAACGACAGACCCAACGAAATTACAGCAGCAATGCCGCGACGCCATTGGCAAAGCTGTGCAGCGTAATCTGGCCCCCAATAATGCGGCTTTTCTCAGTGGTGGCTTGGATAGCTCGACGGTCAGCGGCTATTTGTGTCAGAACCAACCCGGCGCCCGTACCTTTTCGATTGGCTTTGATGCGAAAGGCTACGACGAAACCGAATATGCGTTAATTACCGCCCGGCATTTTGGCAGCAATCATCATGTGCACTACCTGCAACCGTCTGAAATAGTTGAAAACTTCGTTGAGGTTGCCGGCTATTTTGACGAACCTTTTGGTAATTCCTCGGCGATGGCTGCTTTTATTTGTGCCAGGGTGGCCAAACAACATGGCGTCCATGTGATGTTAGCCGGTGACGGTGGTGATGAAATTTTTGGTGGAAACGAACGCTACGCCAAACAAAAAGTGTTTGAGTTTTATCACAAGGTGCCCACTGTAGTTCGCAGTCCACTGGAGTGGTTGTTAAAGACACCGCTTGCCAAGTTACCGGGGATCAGTAAAGCGAAAAGTTATGTTGATCAAGCCAATGTACCACTCCCCGACCGCCTGGACAGTTACAACTTTCTGAACCGGTTTGCACTGGAGCAAATGTTCTGTCCGGACTTTTTAGCTTCGGTCGACACCAAAGCGCCGGCCCAGGCAAAACGCCAGCGTTATCAGGCCTGCGGTTCAACCGAACCGGTGGAACGCATGATGTACCTGGACTGGAAGTTTACGCTGGCTGACAACGACTTCGTCAAGGTCAGCTCGATGTGCCACAAAGCCGGTGTAGACGTGCGTTACCCGTTGTTTGAAAAAGAAGTGGTGGATTTTAGCTGCACCGTGCCCACAGCTTTGAAATTACCGGGCAGTCAGCTGCGCGATTTTTACAAAAATAGTTTCCGTGGTTTTCTGCCGGATGCCACCTTAAGCAAGAGCAAACATGGTTTTGGCTTGCCATTTGGCGTCTGGATGAAAGAGCAACCGGCATTGCAACAACTGACTGCACAAAGCCTGGAAAAACTAAAGCAGCGTCAGATTATTAAACCCGAATTTATCGACGAAGCCTTAACCATATATCAAAGCGGTCATTCGGGTTATTACGGAGAGTTAATCTGGATTATGGTGATTCTGGAGCTCTGGCTTGACCAACTTGGAGCCAACTTCTGATGTTGCATTCAATCCTGAAAATGGCGGGCCAACTGCTGAGCCGCGGGAAACTCTCGATCCTGATTTATCATCAGGTGCTGGCAGAATTTGATCCGATGCGCCCCAGCGAGCCAACCGCTGCGGTATTTGACTGGCAAATGGCCTTATTAGCTCGGTATTTCACGCCGCTGTCGTTGGACGCGGCGCTGGACCATCTGGCGGCAGGAACCCTGCCCGCCAATGCGGTTTGTGTAACCTTTGATGATGGCTACCTCAACAATCTGACGGTCGCTCAGCCCATTCTGGCGAAATACCGGATCCCTGCCACTGTCTATGTAGCGACGGCATTTCGCAACGGCGACAATATGTGGAATGACCGGATTCAGGATTTATGTGCCGATCAAAACCGCAACCAGCTCACTACAGAGGACGGCCAAATACCACTTGGTGACTGGTCAAGTCGCATCAACGCCGCCCACCAACTGCTAAAACAGCTGAAGTATCTACCAGTTGCAGAACGGCTGGCGGCGGTTGATCGTCTTTATCAACAAAATCAGGCCAGCGAATATCCGCCGCGGATGATGACCGAACCCCAAATCCAGCAGCTGGCCGCTCTTGGCGTGACCATCGGTGCTCACACTCATAACCATCCGATTTTAAAAAGTCTTGATGCCGAGGCGCAGCAAACAGAAATTGCCGCAAGCAAACAAGTGCTTGAACAACTACTCCAAACACCAGTGCTGCATTTTGCTTACCCCAATGGGGTTGAAGGCCGTGATTTTGACGATGTGGCAGTGCAATGGGTGGCAGCTGCCGGATTTAAATCGGCAGTAGTCACCAATTGGGGTTATTCAACGGCAGAAACCCCCGTACATCGGTTAAAGCGGTTTACGCCTTGGGATGCTAATCCAGTTAAGTTTCACCTTCGCCTGATCAAAAATTACTTATCATGAGCCAAAACATCCGGCAGCAATGGGAGATAAAAGCAGCAAGTGAAATTAGCGCTGCTGATTTTGACCAATGGCAACAATTAGTGGATCAGCATCATGCGGGTAATCTGATGCTTGGTGCGCTATTTGTAAGTCAACTGTTAAGTACTTTTAGTACACAACATTACCTTGCACGTTGTCTGGTGAACTCTGAAGTGAAAGTGATGCTGGTGGTGCAAAAACGACGTACAGGAATTTGGGAACTCGCACAGTTGTCGCAGGCGCAATCGGCTTTAGTCGTTGGCGCTCAGAATTTTCAGCCCGATTTAGCTACTATGACAAAAGCACTGCCCGGACTAGTATTACGGTTTGATTTTTTTTGTTTAGATCCGCTTGACCATCAATCTTTAATTGGTTCGTTGCGTAGTCATTCACTTGTTGAATCAATGAAAAACATTCGCGTTAATTGCCAAGAAATCTATTCGCAATATTGGCAAAATCGCAGTAAAAATCTGCGAAAAAACATTAACAGGTATGAGAACAGACTAGTTTCAGAAGGTAAAGATACCAAGTTTATATTTCATACGGATAAAACTGCAGTTTACTCGGCGGTTGACCGTTACGGCATGCTGGAAAGTAGCGGCTGGAAAGGAAAAAACGGGACCTCCCTGCACCCATGCAACAAACAAGGAATGTTTTATCAGCATTACTTGTCGAATCTTGCTAATATTAACCAAGCGATGGTTATTGAGTTCTATATTAACGAGCAACTAGCCGCATCCAGATTATGTTGTTTTACCCCCGAAATATTTATTATCTTAAAAACAACTTATGCTGAAGATTTAAAAGCCTATGCACCTGGAAGATTGTTGCTTGCCGAAGTTATTAAACACGTATTTGATAATAAAATCTCTAATGTTATTGATTTCTATACCAATGCGACTGAAGAGCAAATCGATTGGGCAACTGACGTAAGACTAATGTATAAAGGTAGTTTTTATCGTCATCCTGTTATTAAATTGCTTGATCTATTGGTTTACCGCCTGAAAAGAAGCCTGAAGTGAAAACTCACCTAGTTACTGACTCACAAAAAGTGAAAGAGTTTGTTGTCTTTCCAAAGCAAAGTTCTTTATTTTTACAACCCGAGTGGTTTTATCTTTTTGAACAATCCATTGGTGGATTAGGTGAACCTCGCTGGCTGATTCAGCAATCAGATACAGCCGAGGAGGTACTATGTTTGGCAGCTTTAACACAGCAAGGAGGGCGCGTTGCTGGCAGGCATCTTCAAAGTATGAGCAATTACTATAGTCCGAATTTTGACTTGGTTGCATCCAACCATAATTCACCCCAACAACTGCTAAATTTTTTTGCACAGTTTAAATCTGAATTAGCCCAATATGACACCATAAATATCGTTCCCTGCATACCTGACAGAGCACAAATATGGTGCGATGCATTTAAACATATTGGCTTTCACAGTCATATCTACCAACACTCAATGAACTGGTTTCATCCGGATATAAGCAATATCGACGATTTCTGGGCAAAAAGACCCAGTCGTTTAAGGCATACTCTGCAACGTAAGAAAGAGAAACTGGCCAAGTCCGGAGAATATTGCTGTCACATTTTTAGTACCGGAAGCCGGCAAGAATTGATTAAGTTTCTAATTGACTACCATCATTGCTATCGCAATAGTTGGAAAAATATTGAACCTAATCCAGGCTTTATTGATGCAATTGCCGAACTAGCGTGGCGGCAGGGTAAATTGCGACTGGGAATTCTCTACCACTTAGCGCAGCCAGTTGCCGGTCAAATCTGGTTTAGTGACGGTGATACTGCAAGTATCTTTAAACTTGCACATGACAAATCCTATACCAAACAAAGTGTCGGTTCGGTTTTGACAGCGGAGTTGGCTGATTATGTTATTGTGCAGGATAAAATTTCTTGTCTGGATTTTTTAACCGGCGATGATGAATACAAGCAGGATTGGATGACGCATCACAGACCCCTCTATGGCGTACATGGCAGCAATATAAAACGTTTTTTGGGAATAACGTCAGCTATAAAAAATGAATTCTCCCGACTTAAGCAGCGGCTACAAAAACCTGACTAGAAGTAAATATGGTGAGCCACGCCCACTAAAATTTACATTTTGTCTGGAATTTACTGAGCGAATTTCGATCAGGATATTGCAGCGATAATTTGAATGATATCGTCTGGCGTTAAATCCTGATGACAAGGGATCTGAATCAATCGCTGCCGATAATCCTTGCTGACTAAGCAGTCTGCTGGCGCCAACTCCTCCCAGCGATAAACTTGGAGACCTCTTTTTCGAAGCTGGTAAAAACTGCGTCCGTCATCCAATACAAATGGTATGACATAAGGCGCGCAATCATCTGGAACTTCCTGCCACAATAAACGGCCTAAGCGAGCATTTACGAGTCCGGCCATCAGTAGTTTACAATTCTGTTGCCGACGATAAAGACTCTGCTGCAGATTGGTATGATAAAACTGCCATTTAGTTAAACGATAACAAGTATCTTGCCGATCGTGCTGTCGTAAATACCTAAAACTTTTTGGCTGTGTCTCAGGTACCGCAGCTTCGTTACTGCCAATAGCGTTTAGCTGAACACCGTCAATGTGAGACTCAATTTCAGCGGTGAAAGGTAATAGCATTGGCTGCTTAGCGCTAAACCATCGCCAACCTGATAACAGCGTACGTACTAAATTCTTTACTTCAACCAGTAATGGCGCAGGCTTTAATGTCGCAGTTTGCAAATTTCTTAACCGCAACGCGCCACCGTCATTGGCTGCAATAAATTTTTTCAGGCTACAAATGGTGGCATTTGCCACAAGTTGCGGCCGAATAAAAGATTGTAAATCATGTGCGCAATCGTCAAAGGTAATCAGTCCCTGCGCAGCAAGCCAGTCAAGTTGTGTATTAACCTGAGCTTCATTGCCAAAATAGCGCACCAATAAGCAATGGGTGGTTTCCGGAGTTATCAATTTTTGCAGCACTTTAAGATCAACGGTTAAATCAGCTTGCAAGGGGTAGAATTCAATCTGATAGCCAGCGGCAATAAATGGTTCTACCAAGGCAGGACAATGATAGGCTGGTAACAAAATTAAATTGCCACCGGGCTTTTTTAACTGCTCTGCGGCAAAATATAAAGCGCCACGGCCACTTCGGAAAAACTGTATATTCAACTGTTGCAGGCTTTGGTTGGCAAACCAGCTTAAGTTGCACATTGGCTGTTGCGGTTCTATTTTTAAAATTGCCGGTGGAAAATCTGCGGCGTTCGCAAGGGGTGGCGAGAACTCAATCCTTTGCATCAAAGCACTCCGAAAACTAGTGGCAACCGCAGCGCTTAAAACGTCCCGGTTGACCGCATTCGCCCTAAACCTATATTTAACACGCTGAACATTATCACATTATCGTGTATATTGCTGCTGTAATCCCGGGCATAAAAGCATCCGATAATATTCACAGCAAAGACAACAGATCAAAGGTCTGCACCGATAACAGTAACTATGGCCGCAACAACAGAAAGTACTTTTATTACCCTGGCAAAGCGCAAGATTTATCTTCGTAGTTTTTTAAATCCGCAGCGCTCTGAAACTGCCACAATTTTACTGTCAGCGTTTGCCGAGGAGATGAATAAATCACGGCATTTAAGTCAGCAGCTGATGAATTTGCTATTGCAACATAGCCATGACAGTTTCTTGGTGGATCCCTGGGGAACCGGCGATAGTGAAGGTGATTTGGATCAGACATCGGCAGTTCTTTGGCAACAAGATTTACTAGCCTTTATTAATCAGCTTAATGAGCGCGGCTATCAAAAAATAAATTTCCTGGCCCCCCGCTACGGCGCTCTGCAGTTATTTGATTTACTCGCAACGACACAACCAGCGCTACCGGTTGATAAAATAGTGTTGTGGCAACCTTATTTGCAAACAACAACGTTTTTACAGCAATTTTTCCGGCTAAAAGTTGCAGAGCAAATGGCCAATGGCATTAAAACATCTCAAAAAGAATTAGAACAACAGCTGGCAGCAGGCACTGTGGTGGAAGTTGCTGGCTACCCTATCACCAAAGCTTTATTTGACAGTATTCAGGCACTTAAAGATGTTTCATCAGTGCCAGCTCTTTATCAACAAACCCCACTGTTATGGCTTGAAACCTCGATGATGCCGAATATCAGCCCGGTCAGCGAAAAAGGCTTAGCGCAACTATCGCAGCATTTTGCGGCGCAGTTTCATCAGCTGCAAGGCCCCGCCTGGTGGAATGCCACTGAACTGGTGCAAAACCCGGAGTTAATTAGCAGGACTGTTGAATTTTTGATAGGGAAACCAACATGACAGAGCAAGCAGTCCAGTTTCAAAGCCATCAGGGCGCGTTCAGCCAAACACTGGTCGGTATCGTAACGCCGGCATCCGGGAGCACCGGCTTGTTGATTGTGGTGGGGGGTCCGCAGTACCGGGTGGGCAGCCATCGACAATTTGTCAAAATGTGCCGCGCCGCTGCAGCACAGAACATCCCAGCGTTTCGGTTTGACGTGGCCGGTATGGGAGACAGCAGTGGCGAACCCACCCCCTTTTATCAGCAGGCCACTGATATTCATGCGGCAATCAATGAATTTTTTAAACAGCAGCCCCAGTTAATCTCAGTGGTGTTATGGGGTTTATGTGATGGTGCCAGCGCGATTTTGTTGGCTTTACGTCAGCGACCTGATCCACGGGTGTCAGGGTTGGTGTTACTTAACCCTTGGGTTCGGCAGCAACATTCATATGCGCAAACACTGGTAAAGCATTATTATTTAAAGCGTTTTACACAAAAGGAATTTTGGAAAAAGCTTCTCTCTGGCAAATTTGACCTGATAGGCTCCTGCAAAAGCTTGCTCGATAATTTGCGCCAATCCACGAAGCAACAAGTTGATGAGCCCATCTTGTCGCAAACTACAGAACAAAACTACGTCAGCCATATGCAGCAAAGCTGGCAGCAGTTTCTGCGAAGTGACGGAAAAGTGCTGGTGATTACCAGTGGCAATGATTTAACAGCAAAAGAGTTTCTCGAACTAACTGCCGCAGATCCGCAATGGCAGCAGTTGCTGCAGCGTTCCGAGCATCAACAGCTGGAAGAAGCCAATCACACCTTTTCCACTGCGCTTTGGCGGGAGCAAGTGGAGCACTTTACAACTCAGTTTATAGAGCGCATGACGAATCAGAGTTAACGCTTACTCGATATAGAAGCGATGTCTATTAAATTTTTTTGGAGAGTGTCAGCTGACATAACGTCAAAGGTGCTCCATTTACCTCTATTGTACAATTCTGTTGCAGGAAGACATCAAGCATTAAAACACCAAATGTTGGACGATAATGAGCTGGCTCCCAAAAAAACGGATTATCTTCTAGTTTTTTACTTTTAAGCACCGCTGCCGCACTTACCAATTCAGATCGAATAGCAAAATCATATAACGCTAAATTATACCTCGCAGCAAATTGCTGTACATTTAGTTTCCAATCAATAAATGTTTGTTCCAGACCATTTTTCTCTATTAAATCAAGGTAGTGGTATTGATAAGGATTAATAAACAAAGTCACAGTTATGCCTTTGTCAGTCAGAAGTTTTAAGAATGAATCTAAAGCAAGAAACTCTCTGCCGCTTGTGTCGAATTTCAACCCATCGCGCTGAAGCCTTTTTTGAAGCTCATCAATTTTTTGACGATAAAGTGCACTAAACCCTTCATTTTTAACAATATTATGATACAGCCTACCATCATTGAAACCATTTACACCTGTTGCATTCAAATCTTGCGACTGAGAAATGATAGTTTTTAAACTATCAACTATCGCAGACTGGGAAAATGCTAGCTGAAATTGCTCTGAGCCCTGAACCCAATAATTTTTGTTGTCCCGGTATGGTTCAGCCAGGTAATAATTTAACCTAGCCTGCCAACTACCAACTAATTTTGAGCCACTCGGTTTTACGCTTAGAAAATCGACAAAATCAACAGCAACAAGCACTTGTTGAATATTATTTCCTGTTTGAATCAAGTGCCAAGCGTAGTCATATTGCATCAAAACGCCGGCTCCGGGTAACCCCAGATTGTATACCTTGCCCTGATAAAAAGGATGTTCCGGCGGTAGTCCAATTTCAACTCTTGAATTGCCAACGATCAGTACCTCAGGCGAATATCGCATTCCTTGGTAACTTTTGATTTGTCTTACTTTATCTGAAGCTGCAACTTTACGTGGAAAACCAGAATTAGATTGCCACACCCCATAGGGGTCGATCAAATAACTTAAGGCTAGCAGAGAGCCAAAAGAGATGATAAGAAAAACTAAAAAATGTCGAAGATATGATCTCATGAATATACTAACTGCCTTAGTTTATGCTTTAGACTTGTCAGAAATTGAAATAAAGAAATTCACTCACTTGCCCTAAGGTCGATATCCCCAGCAGCAACATTATCGCCAACATACAGGCCCAACGTTTTTTGGGTTGCCAATGCCAAGTAACTTTGAAGTTTTGCTTAGTCTTAATTTTGCTCTCTTCGTTCAGAACTTTGTGAAAGAGGTCATGAACGTTTGGAAACACCAAAGCAATCAAAATGAGAGACAAACTCCAAAGCCAGGTTTGTATCAACACACTTCCACCATTGGAGTTACTGGTAATACCTAACAACTCAAATAAGGGTTGTGCAAATTGCAACTGAGCAATTATTCCAGCTGGCAAGCTCACCCCATTAAAACCTGCCATTCCGTTAAGTACTGTCAACGCTCCGTCCAAGGTCGAGGCCCGAAAAAATACCCAACCAATGACTACGGCAACAAAGCACAATATCCAGCTAAGTATCCGGCTAAGGGAGGCAGGGAATTGGATTGGCAATTTGTGTTTAATTGAAGTGAAACCATGATTCACGATTAAATAAAACCCATGAAGCGCGCCCCAGATCAAGAAATTCCAGCCAGCACCATGCCAAAGACCACCTAACAACATCGTCAAAAACAAATTAACATACCTTCGGAAGCTGCCAAGCCGGTTCCCGCCCAGAGCGATATACAAGTAGTCCCGTAAAAATTGGGACAATGTCATATGCCAGCGACGCCAAAAGTCAATAATACTAAGAGCTTTATATGGCGAATTAAAATTTAGGGGAAGCGCGATGCCAAATAACAGTCCCAATCCAATTGCCATGTCTGAATAGCCAGAGAAATCAAAATACAATTGGCAGGTATAAGCTAGCGCTCCGCCCCACGCTTGGAAGAAATCAGGCTGAAGATGACCGTTGTCGACTTGTTGAAAAAGCTGGTTAGCGTATACAGCGACGCCATCCGCCAAAACCGTTTTCTTGAACAGACCGATAGAGAATATACTCAGTCCAATTGCAAAGTTTGCAGACCTGATGCCGAGTCGTCCAGAGTCTGAAAACTGGGGCATCATCGAGCTGTGATGAACGATCGGCCCAGCTATCAGTTGAGGAAAAAAACTGACAAATAATGTGTAATTCAAAAAGTTATTTTCGATAACGCCCTTGCGGTAAACATCTACTAAGTATGCAATTTGTTGGAATGTAAAGAAAGAAATCGCAAGTGGTAAAAGTACTTGCTCAATATGCCAATCTTGGCCGGTCATCATAGAGTAGCTATCTAGCAAAAAAGCAGCGTATTTATAATATAAAATACTCGCTAAATTTAAGCTTATAGCAAAAACTGTTATTGTTTTGCTTTGAAACCGAAAGATCAACTTCGCTAAATAAAAGTTCAGAACTATAGAACTAAGTAATAGGAGTAGATAGATTGGTTGCCACCAACCGTAAAAAAATAGTGATGCACACACCAGTACTTTTATGGCTGCGACGTCTGAATATCGAGAATGAGCAAAATGAAATAAAAATAAAACGGCTGGCAAGAAACAAAACAAAAATTCAAAAGAATTAAACAGCATAGTCAATCCATTAGTGAAGCTAGCCTAACTCAAAATTTAATAAATTATTAAATATTAAAGGTGTTCGCACACGGGATATCGAGCTTATCAGAGTATCGGCATAATCACCAGAATACCAGCTCTTCAACCTGTGGTAAATTAAACTGGAAATTCGTTAAAATTATGAAGTATGACTGATTAAGGGTTTCGTGTTTAAAATGCTCAGGTGACGACTTTTAGTTACTTCGAGTCAAGTTCGGTTTGGTTGGTAAGGATATAACAAATGCGCTGGCTAAAAAATTACTTCCTATGGTTTGGCATTTTAGTCCATATCGGCGCTGGCCTTGGCTGGTTTTTGTTACCTGAATTGGTGTATGAAGCAAAACAAAAACTAACCAGGGAACTGCAGGCGCGAGGTGTTTTGGCTGCCCCGCTGCCAGAGCTACAAAAAGCGCCAGACCTACCGGCGCAAATTCAGCAGGCGTTTAAGCCCTGGCAACCAGATGTTAGTCGTTTTCCGGAAAAAACCGGCATCTGGTTGAATCATACGGCGGTGGCAGACTTAACCACAGCACTGAACCAGCTAAAACAAGGCGATTTACTGCAAATTGGTGCCGGTGTCTATCAACAGGCGCTCACCATTGCTGTCGACGATGTCACCGTCGAAGGTTTAGGCTTGGTGATTTTTGAAAATGCAACCGCCAATAATAAGGCGATGTTTTACCTTAAAGGCAACAGGATATCGCTGAAAAATCTGGAATGCCGCGGGATCAAAGTTGCAGATGGCAATGGTGCCTGTGTCAGATTAGAAGGTCAGGGCCTGACTTTAGATCACGTCTATTTTCATCACAGCCAAACCGGCTTATTGGAAACCGCCGGCAACAGCGGCAATGTGATTGTGCAAAATAGCCGGTTTGAACAGCTGGGACACGGTGGGCAGGCGCATGGCATCTACTTAAATTTTGCCAATCTGCTGTTTGAACACAGTGTGATGATTGCCGCCAAAGATGCCGGCCATGGCATTAAAAGTCGTGGCTTTAGTACCATCATCAGTAAAAGCATTCTGGCCACTTTGGGCTCCGATGATAGCCGGTTAGTGGATATCTCTAATGGCGGTCAACTGCAAATTTCGGACTCTATTTTGCAGGAAGGCCCTTACAGTCAAAACTTTCAGCTACTGGGTTTTGGTCTGGAAGGTCTAAAACATGCCGAACATAACGTGAAGTTAACCAGAAACCTGATTATTTCAGATCGGGCTGCGCCGAGCCAACTGCTGAAAGTTGCGGATCAGACCATCAGTGTCAACGCCAGTGAAAATTTGCTGATTGGGAATATTTTGCACGACTTGCCAGGCAGCAGAGAGTTAAAAAACCGCGAGCTTGCTGGTCTGCCCGCGGCGCCGATGCTGCCTTTTACCATCGCGATTTGCGGCAGTTACGATCAGGAGAAACCTGGCTGCCCGCTGCAAAGTGGCCAGCCGTAGTTCAAGCAGCGAGACATTGCCGCAATGCCTCGGGGGTGCAGAAAGGTTGCACCCCTGGGGCATGCTCATACATCCACTACAATAAAATCTCACTCACCGCCGGATGCCCCAGAAAATCTTGCGGGCTGGCCGTGGCACCATAAGCACCGGATTGATACACCACTACCCAATCGCCCACTTCCGCTTTAGGTAGCTCCATTCTATCGGCCACAATATCCAGCGGCGTGCACAAAGGGCCAACGACTGTCACCAGCTCGGTGTCACACTGCCCCATCCGGTTTGCGATGGCCACCGGGTAGTTTTTCCGGATCACCTGGCCAAAATTGCCCGAATTGGATAAATGATGGTGTAAGCCACCATTGCACACCAAATAAGTGGTGCCGCGGGAGACTTTTTTATCCAGCACTTTACAGACATAAAGCCCGGCTTCAGCGACCAGGAACCGTCCCAGTTCAATCACCAGTTCAATCCCGGCAAATTCCTGCTGGTACTGTTCGGTCAGTTGTGTCAGCGAAGCGCCCACGGATGCGATATCCAGCCGCTTTTCACCCGCGAAATAAGGGATCCCCAAGCCACCGCCAAGATTAATGACCTCAGGCTGATAAGGGCAAGCCGCGGTCAGTTTTGCGGCCAGCTCAAAGGTTAGCCGGTGCGCTTCAATCAGCGACTCCGCTTTTAAATTTTGCGATCCGCAAAAGATGTGAAAACCCCGCAGCTTCACAGCATAACCTGAGAAATCGGCAAGCAGAGCAAACACTTGCTCTTCATCAATACCAAAAGGCTTGGCGCCGCCGGCCATTTTCATGCCGGAGGATTTCAGCTCAAATGATGGATTCACCCGCAGCGCCACTTGCGGGGTTTTGCCGGCAGCCAGCCCCAGTTGGTGGATCCGTTGTAACTCACCCATCGATTCCACGTGCAATGTCACGCCAAGTTCAATCGCAGAGCGCAACTCGGCGTCCCCTTTGCCAGGTCCGGCAAAGCTAATGTCTTTGACCGGCATGCCAGTCTGAACGGCCAACAACATTTCTTTTTGGGAAGCCACGTCAAATCCATCGACCAGCGGCCGTAAATGGTTAACAACAGGCCAAAACGGATTGGCTTTCACAGCGTAATGCAGGTGGATACGCTTGGGTATAAATTGCCGGAATTTCGCCACCTGAGCACTCATCACCGCGCGGTCATAGGCATAAAACACGTCTTTACCCAGACAATGGCTGATTTGGGTCATGGTCATCCCGCCCAGCAGCAGTTCATTGCCCGCTTCGGCAAACTGGTTCATCCATTCATGTTGAGGCAGGGTTGGCGCGTTCACTGGTTTTGTCCTTCAGAAAAGTAATGCTGATACTCACCCGAGAGTAATTTACGGTCGATTTTGCCGTTGGCGTTTTTCGGTAAACTGTCTTTTTGTAATAAGACTTTGGGCACCATAAAAGAGGGCAGTACTTTTTTCAATTGCAACAACCAGGCATTGGTATCAACCTGTTGTTGATGCTGCATCGCAACTAACACCACAATCGCCTGATCGAGCTCCGGATGCGGAATGCCGAGGGCGGCCACATCAACAATCGCCGGATCCAGCGCATAAACGGCCTCTTCCACTTCGGTTGGGCTGACCCGGTTGCCCGAGGTTTTAATCATTTCATCGCGACGACCAACAAAATACAAAAAGCCTTCTTCATCGACCTTCACCGTGTCACCAGACCAGACCGCCATCGGCGTTAACAGCGCGCCTTTTGGCATCACTGGGTCAAACTTAAAGCGCTCAGCGGTTTTTTCCGGTGAATTCCAATAACCTAAGCTGACCAAGGGGCCACGATGCACCAGCTCGCCCGGTTCGTTCGGGCCGCACAAAGAACCATCTTCACGCACCACCACAATTTCGGCATTCGGAATGGCTTTACCCATCGAGCCACGTTTGCGCGGTAAATCAGCAGGCGGTAAGTAGGTGGAGCGGAAGGCTTCCGTTAAGCCGTACATTAAATAAGGTTCGGCATTTTTGAAAATGCCCTGCAACTGGGTTAATAATGCATCCGGCATCGCCCCACCCGAGTTGGTCAGATAGCGCACCGAGTCGGCGGCGCCTTCCGGCCATTTCGCTTTGGCAAGCTGCGCCCACAGCGGCGGCACTGCGGCGAGACCGGTCACCTGATGCAGCTCAATCGCCCGCACCACATCCTGTACCAGAAAGAAATCTAACAACACCACCGTCGCGCCTTTGAGAAAAGCGGTGGTGATCTGACTCAGGCCATAGTCAAAACTCAGCGGTAATAAGGCAAGAATCACGTCAGTCGCGTCGTTCTTCAGGTAGCTTGAAACACTCTGCGCGCCAACCAGCATATTACGATGCGACAACACCACCCCTTTCGGTTTCCCGGTGCTGCCTGAGGTATACAAAATAGCCGCGACATCGGCATCCGTGGCAACCGCCGGCAGTTTGAAAGATTTTGCAGTTTGCTCGGGCTGGTGAAAAGCGGCGACATGCAAATGACCATGTTGCTGCGCAAAATCGGCAGCGACATCGACCAGCAACACTGTGTGTAAATCTTCACACTGCGCCAAAGACTCAGCGAGGACTTCATACCGGTCTTTGCTGGTGACTAAAATCCGCACATTACAATCTTGCAGGATATGCTGAACTTGCAGCGGCTTTAAGGCCGGATTAACCGGCACAAAAACGCCAGCGCATCGGGCCGTTGCAAAAAAGCTGGTCACAGTTTCAAATTGCTTCGGCAAAAACACCGCCAGCCGTTGAAAACGGCCAAGACCCACCTCAGCGAAACGCTGTGCGTCGCGGTCAACCCGCTGCAACAGGTCGCCATAGTCAATGGATTGATTCTTAAACTTTAAGGCTAATTTATCTGAATAAATTGCGGCACTTTGCGATACGATATCGTAGAGGTTGGTAAGCATATGACCCTGAAGACAATTCACTAGTAATCCCTTTGTGTGTAATAATAAAACAGTTTAAGCAGAAAGCCGACTGTATTTTTAAGCGACTGAATGAAAAATTTATGACGGTCGTCGGCAACCATCATCCCGGGTCGCCACCACCTCTATTCAGGTTTGGCTGAGTAGACAGTCAAACCAAAGTTAACCTTGGAAAGGAACCAGCATGTTAGAACAACTTCTCAGCGATATTCTCAATTCAGTATTACAAATCGAAAAAACCTACAGCGCCGATACCGGCTTGTTAGGCTGTATTGCTGAATTCGATTCAATGGCCGTGGTCGGCGTGATCACCAGCCTGGAAGACCAATTAGGGATCAGTGTCGACGACGACGAGATTTCCGCTGAAGTATTCGAAACCTTCGGCTCATTACTGGCTTTCGTCCAGTCCAAACAAGCCTGATCCCCCCGCTCTAAAATGAACAGCGCCAGGATCAATGGGGTCAGAGTCATTGATTCGGGGTTATCAATGACTCTGACCCCATTGATCCTGGCAGCAAAAATTTTTGCAACCTTGGCTAGGTTATGCCAATTTGTACATTCCAAAAATAATGCTACCTGCTTACGCAGAACGATGGCTTGTAGTTGTAACTTATTTTCGTAAATCGATGGAACAGAATCATGAAAAAAACACTCCTCGTTACCTGTATCGCCGCAGCATTGATGTTGCAGGGTTGTGGCAAAAAAGATAGTGAGCAGCATCTGCAGGATGCATTAAAGTTTGCCGCCAACAATGAGATCCCAGCGGCAATCATCGAATTAAAATCCGCCATCCAACAACAGCCAGAAGATGGCAGATTGCGTTATGAACTTGGCCTGATCTACTTAAAATCCGGCGATACCGCCTCCGCAGTCAAAGAGCTTGAGCGAGCGGCTGAATATAAAGTCGATAGCAAACTGGTGGCGGTGCCACTGACTCAGGCCTACTTTTTACAGGGACAACATCAAAAGGTTGGTGCTTATCTAACCACCAACCCGGATTTGCCGGCAGATGTCGTTGACATTTTAAAGCTGTATCATGCATTGGCCTTGGTTGAAGCATCAGATACCGATGGCGCCACCGCCATCCTCACCGAATTGTCCGCAAGTTCTGACGCGTCAGTCAAAGCGATGGCCAGTGCCCAAATGCTGATTATGACTGGCGAAAATGAAGCGGCATTACAGGCCGTGAATAACGTGACCTCACCACATCCAATTTATAACGATGCGCTGCTCCTCAAAGCCAAAATTCAGAATGTGCTGAAACAATTCGATGCAGCAATTGAAAACTTCAATGCCTATCTGGCACTCAATCCCGGCGCCCACCTGGCACGGCTGATTCTGGCGCAAAGTTACATTGCCAACGATAAAAATGATGAAGCGGAAAAGGAAATCGATAACTTACTGAAAAGATTCCCGCAACAACCGCTGGCGAACTATTTAAAAGCCGTCGTTGCTTTCGAGCGCCAAGACTTCCAAAAAGCCAAAGAAACCAGCGAAATTGCCATTAATAATGGCCTGAACTCCGTCAGTAGCCGGGTGTTAGCGGCCATTTCCTCAGCACAACTTGGCCTTGAACAACAAGCATTAAACCACCTGCAAGCGGTACACACCCAACTGAGCGTATTTCCACCGGCGCAAAAGCTGTATGTAACGCTGAAACTGAAGTTCGGCGATACCGACGCTGCCAGAAAGCAGTTACTTAACAACGAGAGCGCAGCTGCCGACATCCAATTAGTATCAGCCACCGCCTTCCAGTTACTTAAAAAACGCTCAGAAAGTGCCGCGCAGGAATTAGTGACGAAATACGAACAAAGCGCAAAAACTTCAGCTGAGGATTTAGTCACTTTAGGCAACCTGAAATTAAGTATTCCAGGCATGGAAGAACAAGGTCTGGCAACGTTAGAAGAAGCGGCCAAAATAGCACCCCAGGTCGAACAAACCCAAATGGTGTTAATTTCTGCTTACCTGAACCAACGTCAGTATGACAAAGCTCAGGCGCTGGCGAAAAGCTGGGAAAAAGACGAAACGATGCGGCTGTCTAGTTACAATATGCAGGCTTATATTGCCTTTTTACAAGGCGAATTACCGGTTGCGCAGCAAAGCATTGATCAAGCATTAAAAGTTGATGCGAATCACCCATTTAGCTTACTGCTCCAAGCAATTGTCGCTCGGGCTTCAAGCAAGGAAAGCGATGCGGTGAGCACGCTGAATTTGCTTCTGGAAAAACATCCAAACTACCTGCCGGCGCTTGAACAGCTGTACGGGTTAACCCGGAAAGACTCGCCAACGCTGGCATTAGCAAAGGCAGAAGCGCTGAATAAAGCCCAACCTGCCGACTATGCAACAGCCTTGTTGTATGCGCGGATTTTAGCTGACCAGAGCAATCATCAAAAAGCGTTGGACACCTTAAACGCCACAGGCAGAGTTGAATCGGAGTGGCATGCGCTGCATTGGGCACTGTTTATTGAGCATCAGCGTTCAATTCTAAAAGATGGTAAAGGGGCTGTTGAATCAGCGGCGAAATGGTTTGCGTCCAATGCTGCGGACCAAAATTCACTTTATACCTATCTGCGCATGTTAATGCTGGATAATCAACTAGATAAGGCGTTGAAGCTAACCAACGATGAGTTGGCTAAAACCCCGGACAACAAAACCTTAAAAGGTGCAAAACTGAACATTCTCAGCAGCCAAGGTAATTTTAAAGCGGCATTACAGGAAGTTGAAAAACTATCTGCAGCCGATGCAGGCAGACCTGACGCCCTGTTTGTGAAAGGCCGGCTGTTACTGGCAGATAATCAACCTGAACAAGCGCTGGTGGCATTTACGGACAGTTACCAACAAGTTCAGTCGAGTACCACCGCCTTGATGATCGCCGAAATCTATACCCGGATTGAATCAGAGCAAAAGGCTAAAGAGTTTATTGAACAACACTTTACCTATAAGCCGAATGATCCGGCATTACAGATCTATTATGGCAACCTGTTGTTAAACAGTGACAAAGACAAATCAGTGAATGCCTTTTCCAAGGTTTTAGAAACTCAACCTGACAATGTCGCAGCACTGAACAACTTGGCCTGGACCTTATTTGATCAACAAAAGACCAAAGAAGCCAGACCGCACATTGAAAAAGCAATGAAGCTGGCGCCGGATAATCCGGACGTGCTCGACACCTATGCCACCATTTTGTTTGTCAGCGGCGAGCAAAAAAAGGCATTGGAGCATTTTGAACGCTCACTGCGCATTCGCCCGGACAGTGTCACGGTGCAGCTGAACTACATCGATGCCTTGCTGAAAACCGGTGATAAAAACACGGCCAAAACCATGCTGGACCGCGTGAAGCCAACAGATAAGGCGTCCGAAGAAAAAGCCAAAGCATTAAAAGCTTTGTTATAAACCGCTCAGATTGCGGCTCGTTCGGGCCGCAGCCGGCAAATCCCCCTCCGCATCGGCCGTCGCTAACACGACGGCCTTTTTTTCAGTTGTTAGCGCATCGTTGAACAACCATTTCGAACCAAAGCCTACAACCGCGTGGTGAAGCAATCAGTAGCACATCAGCGCTTTTTGCTTTGACATCACCTCCACGTCCAGACATCGACATTGCCCTAAACACTTTTATCTATGGCAAAAAAGCATCTTCAAGTGGTTTGGGTATATACTTTTGCAAAATTCCCATATGCAAGATATCAAAAGGATTTCTTATGCAAGTCGCCCGTCAGATGTCCAAAACACTCACCGAAAAAAGCATGGTTTTCTTTGTCTTCAGCTTGCTGCTGGTCGCGATTTTGGCGGCTGGCGCCGGGAATCTGTATTTCGAAAGCGACTACCGCATTTTCTTTGATAAAAACAATCCGCAACTGATCCAGCAAGACGAGATCGAAAACGCTTATACCAAATCCGATAACATCACGCTGGTGGTGAGCACCAATCAACCTGACCTGTTTAACAACCAGGACATTGGCGCTATCGTGCAGATGACCAAGCAAGCCTGGAGCCTGCCCTGGTCCGGACGGATTGATTCCCTGAGCAATTTTCAGAATACCTATGCAGAGGGCGATGATCTGATTGTTGAGAATCTCGTGCCGGAACAGCTTGATCCAGCGCAACTGACCAGCGACCAGTTAGCACAGCTCAAACAAACTGCGCTGGCGCAAACCGAACTACAGGATTTTGTGATTTCTGCCGATGGCAAAACCACCTCCATCACCATCACGCTGCAATTACCTGAAGAGAAATTTGCCAAGGACAAAGCCATCTTTGAGGCCGTTGCAGCAACACGGCAAATGATCAGCAGCTTTCAACAGCAATATCCTCATCTGACCCTGCATCTGCTTGGGCAATCGACCGTTATCGTCACTTTTAATGAATTATCGCAAAGAGATAGCGGCCTCTGGTTTCCGGTGATGTTTGGCGTGATGGCGTTATTGCTGCTGGCCCTATTACGGTCGTTCACCGGGATGCTCAGCACCTTAGTGATTATCGCCACCAGCGTCGCTTCGACGCTTGGATTGATGGGCTGGTTTGGGCTACCGATTAATCAAATCACTGCGGCGCTACCGGTGATTATTTTAACTTTAGCGGTTTGCGACTGCGTGCATATTTTAAATAAATACTATGTGAACCTTGCTGAGACTGAGCACAAAGCAGCCGCTTTTGAACAGGCCTTGTCTGTAAACTTCCAACCGGTATTTCTGACCAGCTTTACCACAGTGATTGGTTTTCTGAGTATGAATTTTAGCGACACGCCACCACTTCGTGATTTGGGAACCTGGGCTGCTGTGGGCGTTAGCTTTGCCTTTATCTATAGCTTAACCATCCTGCCCTTTTTAGCCTTAAAACTGCCGGCGAAAGGCCGCCCGGCCGCCACCAGCACCCTAAGTCAGCGCTATACCTTGTGGCTCATGAATCACAAAACCTCGCTACTGGTCGGTTTTGTGCTCGTGATCGCAGGCCTGCTCAGTCAAATCCCGAAAAATGAGCTGAACGATAGCACCATCGGCTATTTCAAGCAGTCGGTGCCCTTTAGACAAGCTGCAGACTTTATGCAGACCCATTTAACCGGTTTTGATATGTTCAATTATTCCCTGTCATGCGGCGAGACCTATTGCGTCAATGATCCGGAGTACCTCAACCGGGTGGTCAAATTTGTCGATTGGCTCAATCAGCAACCAGAAATTGTGCATGTGGTGAGCTACACCGACATCATCAAACGACTCAACCGGAATATGAATGCCGGTGACGAAAAATTTTACACGATCCCAGAATCACGGGATTTGGCGGCACAATATCAGCTGCTGTACGAGTTATCGCTGCCCTATGGTCTTGATTTAAATAACATCGTGAATATCGACAAATCGGCGTTGAAGATATCAGCCATTATCAAAGATCAAAAAGCGCAGCAGCTTCTGGAAATTGAGCAGCGCATCGACAACTGGCTAGCGACGAACGAACCGGAATTACGCTCCCCCGGCGCGGGCATCTCGCTGATGTTCGCCCATTTAGGGCAACGTAACATCCATAGCATGTTGTCCGGATCGCTGATCGCATTACTCTTTGTAACACTGACCTTGATGGTGGCATTGCGATCCGTTAAGTATGGCCTGATAAGTATTATCCCCAATTCGCTCCCCGCCGCCGCCGCCTTTGGCATTTGGGGCATCGTGGTGGCTGAAGTGAACGTCGCTGTTGCGGTGGTGTTTTCTTTTACCCTTGGCGTCATCGTCGACGATACCGTGCATTTTCTTACCAAATATATTCACGCCAGAAAAGAGCAGGCGAAAGACGCCTTCCAGTCAGTTGAATATGCGCTGGCCAATGTCGGCAGTTCGATTGTGATCACCACCATTGTTTTGGCCGCAGGCTTCGCTATTTTGGCGCTGTCAGACTTCAATGTGAATGCTTATATGGGCGCTATGGTTGCTCTGACCATTCTTATTGCATTGGTATTTGATTTGGTCTTACTGCCGGTCGCGCTACTAAGAAAGTCATCAGCGCGCACGAGTTCTGAGCAAGCGACGAAGAGGCAGGTTTGAACTGACGAAAACCGATGTCACAATAATTTACAGTGGCTGCGGTGAGAAACTTGAAAATAAACCATGTTTCAATACAAATCAATAACTTACAAAACATGGCATCATATGTGCTTTATAGGTCTGACGAAAACAACGGCTCTATAGGATCAAAGACATGAACACATTTACTAAATCAGCAGTTGCAGTAGCTGCTCTGGCTGTCAGCAGTGTCGCTTCTGCCGCGCCAATGAAATTAGATTTAACCAATTTAGGCGGCAATCTACATGACAGTAGCTTCTTCTTCATGGGAAACAACATCCCAGTGACTCCGGTAGATGCGAACTTCATCACAGGTTCTTTCACTGAGTTCGGTTTTAGCCAGCTGTTTGCAACTTCGGTTTATGACTTCAGCGATGGCTCATTATTCGGTTCTTTCTACGACACCAATATCCCAAGTGAGTTGACTTTTGCCGGTATCCCAACGCAAGGCTTGGTGATGCCAAACTGTGTTGCAGGTCAGTGTGACATCGACGCTTTAAGCCCACTGGCGCCTCCAGTAGATTCTGATTCTGAAGGTTTCCTGAGATCTTGGGACCTGCGTGTTGAATACCACTTCGATGGTGTATTAACCCCAACTGGTCCTTCTTACACTGGTGGTTATTTCAACGTTTACTTCAACTCTTTTATTGATAACTCATACGATCAGTTGGTGATCGCCGGTGCTTTAACCGGTTCAACTATCCAGGCTGCTAACTTAGACCTGTTCTTCAACATCACTTATGCAAAAGATGGCTTCCTGAAGATTTTCAACGGTGTTGAGTACGTCGATGCAGGTCAGGCAATCGCAGGTGGTGCAGTACCTACGCTGAAGTTAGATACCAACGTTAACCCACCAATCCCAACACCAGATCAGATGAAATTTGTTGTCGACGGCAATGGTAATTTAAACGCTATCCGTCAAACGACTCTGGATGGTTCAGTAACTGCTTCTATCCCAGAGCCAAGCTCAATTGCGATGCTGGGTTTAGGTCTGTTAGGTTTAGGCTTCGCAGCTCGCAGAAAAGCCTAAGCTGTTCTTGCTAGTTAAAAAAAGCCAGTCAGGAAACTGACTGGCTTTTTTACGTCTGTCGTTTGCTGCAATGATAGTGTGATGAAGCAGCTTGTGTTGGCAGCTGTTGCCGCTAAAGGCTGACTTGGGCTGATGGAGCGAAATAGACCGCGCTGTGCCGAGCTGGCGCTCCAGTCCTGCGCTCTTGTCGCCCAGCCGAATCTTCAATCATTTTGGGGTTCTGCTTTACAGCAGGATCTTTTTCGCAATACGAAAGGCAAGTTTTTGTAGCGGATTGCTATTCCCACCCGGACGCCAGGTTTTTTTCATCTTGTTGGTATAAGCATCAAAATGCAGGCCATAGGGGGCACAGACCACCTCCCCCCGGTTTAACAGGATTTTTAAGGCATTTGAACCGGCAATCCCCGCACATAAATCCACAGCCATTTGCGTTGAAGGTCCTTTTCTGGCTTTAAAATCTGCCCGGGAAGCATCGACCAGATAGCCGCGTTGTAGCATCGCCGGTGACAAACCAATCAGAAACCGAATCAGTTGCTCTTCCTCTGTATAGCCATCGAGTTTGAAATAGTCGTCAAATGACATTTTTCCGGGCAAAAAGGCTAAAAAAGCACAGCCCATCCCCAGCGGCGCCGCGGTGATCGCCGGGATCCCATGCGCTTGACAGTATCTGAAGGCCATTTTCCTGGCATCCAACGCAAAAAAGTCCAGACTATCGACATACAAATCGACACCCTCGAAAAATGCAGCGACATTACCAGGGTTGATCCCCTCGGCAAAACAGGTAATCGAGGCATTCGGATTAATATCCAGCGCTTTTTTGTGCATCACATCGAGTTTGGTCATGCCGACCGTGCTCATCACCGCACCTTCCTGCCGGTTAAAATTGTGCACCTCAAAAGAGTCGAAATCTGAGATAGCAAAATGACAGATCCCAAGACGCGCTAAAGTCACTAAATGCTTACCGCCAACCCCACCTAGCCCCGCAATGGCGACCTTCTTTTTGGCGAGCTGTTGTTGTTCACTCTCGGTCACCCAACCGATATTTCTGGATATCGCATCTTGGTAGTTATACATCGCCTGAAGTTCCTTTATATGATCCGCAAGACGCAGCAAGTGGCCAAAGCCTACTCTGCATCACTTTGATTTTTGTCAGATTTTCTATCCAAAAAACGATGTCTGCAATCTGTAATTTGCTTTGGATTTAATATAGCTCATAACGCACAGTTTATACCATGCGCATTGATGCGGGTTCTGTAGAAAGTAGTTTGTACTGAGAGAGGGTCAAGCTGAAAAATAACGACGCTGTTATTTTTCAGCTTTTTCAAGATTCGCCTGGTCGAACAGGAAGAAATCCAACACCGGATGCGATTTCTCCCGCGCACCACGGACAAACAAGTCGTGTTCAATCGATTTTAATAATTTAATGTAACCTGAGGACAACCCACTACGGAACATTTCGCCATTGATGTAGTAAGCAGCGCGCTTGCCATGGTAGTCCACAGGTCGCCCGAGCTGCTTAAACTGAATACCTACAAAAGCCATACTGCGGGCCAGCCGGGGCTCCATCATCACATAGGCATGTTTTTTATTATTCTTAAACGCGGTCGATGCAGCTGCCAAATAAAGACAAATAGCAATGTAAGGAAAGCAGCGTAATTCAGTCTCGGAATAATCGCTGGTATTAATCGCACCGGTTGCTGCACCCACAAATTTATCCATTTGCCGGCGTCTGAAATGCTCCAGCACTGCAAGCCTGGAAATTTCGCAAATATCTTCACGAGGAAAGTTGGCCGGCGCTAACGACTGGTCTTCGATCGCATGCGAACAAAATTTTTCTATTGGTAATAACTCGTCCTGATGGGAAGAGGTAATAAGCCTGACCGTACCTGCCAAACGCCCACTGGCGATATGGCGCACAAAACAATGCACTGAATGTTCATCAAAGCTATCCCGCTCTTCCTGATCCGGTCGAACATCTTCAAACTTTAACTCTTCGCAATACACTTCATGCCGCAGGCGATAGACTTCCCGCTTTAATTGCTCGCTTGTTGCCAATTCCGGCCTCAAAAACTGGGAGAAATGCTTGGAAATCGCGCTGGCATGAGAACTCGCCAAATGCGAAATCGCAATATTTACCAATCCACCAACAACAGGGATCTTCTGTAATGTTTTTAAATGTTTCATAAGCACCTTAACTTACTATCAGGCTTAACAATGCAAACTCTGAAGTGCAATTCCTTGGCGAACATTACAACTTCGGTGACAGCAATACTTTGAAAAGGAAAGCGTAACTTAAGAACACAACGATGTACTGAGCTATCTTTCTAAGGCTTTTTGCACAGCATCTTAAAAATTAAAACCGGCATCGCTCATAAAACGACCCTAGTTTACCTCAGATAGAACGTCAGAACCAGTCGGTTATTAGCAAAGGCTAATTCGCCCTTTATCTACAACAAACAACTCAAACAATTGATTTTAAAAGAAATCAAAAAAATTTCGGCGCAATATCGAGAGTCTGGCGATCCTCAATCAATTCAAAGTAAAGTGTCTGCTTTCAAATCACCCTTGGGTCTGTGCTATTTAAATTTCAAAATACACTTTAATTTCAATTGTTTAATTCTTGCAAGCTTTAATATCTTTCACTTTGACAACCGATTAAATTTTATTCAGATCTCAGCTGACCAGCGGTTTAATTTTAGTTTAAGAACTTAAATCATAAATATTTAAAGATACTGTCATTGTTACGGAGCCATCGAGTTTTGTTTTTAGCATTTTATTTAAAGCACTTTGGCAGCCGGTACGGGTCTTTGCTTTTTGACAATCCAATCAAACTTTTGCGGTATAACCGCCATCACCGTGTTGTAACCTTGCTCCAGTAATTGCAGCTTTTTCTCAATGGGTAATGAAAAATCTACCGATGATATATTGCCGGTATTGATTAGCACCGTATTATGCCAATACTGTGCATGCACATATTCTCTGGACATAGCACTCATAAAAGTTTGAATCAGCATCGTAATATAGGAAATCAATGGAAATAAGCGCCGCTTTCTAACTGGTTTATCTTCATGTTCACTTTTTAGCCTGAAACAAACCACCGGGATCCCACGGCCGGACCAGTCTTGATGCAGCGCGTCTTCTGCCAGGATCACGCCGTCTGCCATCACGTGATTTTTAAAGGTTTTAAACGAAAACAATAACGGGATCGACATCGAGTAACGTACTGCAGTGGACACTTTCACATCGGGCGTATTGGCTTTATTAAAAACCACCGGACCGCCACCATTGATATCCGTTGCTAACACGTGCAAATCGAGTTTCATCTCGGCAAAAGTTCGCCCCTGCAATTCGGTATCAATCCAACGCTCAAAGGTATCACCGCTGGAAAGTCCTCCCGTTCTTATCAGGTTAAACAATGAAAAGCCTTTGAATTGTTTGAAATCAGTGGCAAGGGCCAGTTCTTTTAGCTCTTCTCTGGATCTGCCATCCGCCAGTAACGCCGCGACGATACTGCCCCCGGACACACCGACAAGGTGGACAAAATTCAAATCCAGTTCTTGCAAAGCTTGCAAGATCCCAATGTAGCATGGCAAACGGGTACCGCCACCGGAAAAAATCGGCACAATCTGCTGATCGGTCTGTACCTGGGTTAACACGATTCGACACTCCTGCAACAGCGACCAGTTCCGTGCCGCTCTCTCTACTGCTTGGATAATTATGATCGAATTAGCAGAAGTTGCGAGTTTCGCAGTGAACTAAGCGGACGACTCATCGGACATTCCATCACCCATCATCCCACCGCATGGTTTCCTGTCGCCGTAACAACAGGAAGTCTGCACACCAGTAAATCAGCGGATTGCTTCTGGAAGGCGCCGCAGTCGCTGATTGACACATTTTTATAGCCAGATTTACCCCGACAATGATATTTTAATGCTCTGTCCCCTGTCGGTTACTTATCTGATGAAACTTGGTATTTTTTTTATTTTTTCTCTGTTTATCAATAGCGTATACGCACAGACTCTGCCGCAACTGATTGCCGAGGTCAAACCTTCGGTCGTTGCTATCGCAATTTATAATCCGACAGCGGCACCCAGATTAAAATTAATCGGATCAGGTTTTGTGGTGGCCCCCGGCAATCTGGTGGTGACCAATTATCATGTAGTCAGCAAAGCACTGGACGATAGCAAAAACGAAAGTTATGTGGTGTTGTCCGGCACCGGCAGCACCCCGGTGATCCACCCGATTTTAAATAAAAAACAAAGCCCAATGCATGACCTGGCTGTCCTCAGTATTGAAAAATCACTACCACCGCTGCCACTGGCAGAATCAGAGGTTGCATTAGAAGGTACCGAAGTGGCGTTTATTGGCTTTCCTATCACCTCAGTCCTCGGGCTTTATCCGGCAACGCACCGCGCAATTATTAGCGCAGTAACCCCGATTGCCATTCCAACCGATCACTCGCAACAATTAGACGCTCGTATGCTGAAACAACTGCGGGATCCATTCATGATTTATCAACTTGACGGTACTGCATATCCCGGAAATAGCGGCAGCGCGCTGCTTGACCAACAGACGGGTAAAGTAGTTGGCGTGATTAATATGGTGTTCGTCAAAGGGAGTCGTGAAGCGGTTTTAAGCGATCCCAGCGGGATTTCATACGCAATTCCGGTTAAACATTTGCATCAGTTATTACGTCAATGACCGCGTCGAATCTCCCCATTTGGACACATCCTGGCAGCATTGGCTTTATTCTGGCAGCCATCGGCTATTTATTTTTCTGGATATTACAACTGACAGTCAAAACCCGGACAAGTCAGAAATACTTACTGAGTGCTTATACTTTTTGCTCCATCATCTGGGCTGGATTAAATGTAGTTTCTAATCCCATCGCCTTTATCAACCTGGACTCCTTCGTTTTTGAAACCGTGCATAAAATGCTGTTGGCGCTGTTTCTGTTGGCAGCACTGAACCGCACTGATATTCGACTGCAACAATTACTATCAGAAACAAAAATTCGCATGGTGTTGGCCGCCTTTGTCATCTGGCTGCTCTTGGGGAGTCTGGTTCTGACGGAACTGCCCCACCGCCTGTTTGTCACCCTGGTGTTAACTGTGTTTATGTTAGCCATGGTGGAAGCTTTATATCGCCAATCCGGTGACAAGAAATGGCAATTTAAGCCATTGATCATTGCCTTTGGCATCTGTTTGCTGCTTGATTTTTATTTGTTAGCCGAAGCAACTTTGCTTGGCAAGGTTAATTCGCAAACCTGGCAAGCCCGCGGTTACGTCCATTTTGCCATGCTGCCCTTTTTAGTGGTGGCAATGAAGCGGATCAAATCCTGGGGCATCAATGTGTATGTATCGCGTGATATCGTGCTACACAGCACCTTGGTGATGGCTGCCGGAGCTTATTTGTGCCTGCTCGCAGTTGTTGGCTACTACATCAGTTTTATTGGTGGCGACTGGTCAACCATGCTGCAGGTGATCTTCGTCATGCTGGGGTCCGCCATCCTTGCCACGGTGATTTTTTCCGACTCCATTCGTCGCAAGTATAAGGTATTCATTGAAAAACACTTCTTTGCCAATACCTTTGATTACCGAGAAAAATGGGTTGAGCTGACGCGTGAACTAAAAAAAGTTGAAATCGCCAATCAAAATGCGCCAGCCGTCTGTTTGAGTGCCTGGTGTAAAGCGATTGGCTATAGTGATGGTGCTTTGGTGAAACTTTCCATCGCCAACAAAGCCGAAGTTTTAGCCACGACCGCAAACTATCAGGTTACCGAAATCGATTTACAGATTGTGGACATTTTCCGGCACAAATTTGGCAATAAAAACTGGCTGTTGGACTTTAGTGATCAACAGGATCCAGACGTCAATACCATCCGCCAAGAGCTCAATGCACAGCGCGGCACTTTCGCGCTGTTGCTGCCGCTGTATCAAAATAACCAGTTCTGGGGTTGTTGCCTGTTAAAGCCCTCGGCGACCGAACATTTGAAATTAAACTGGGAACTGCGAGATTACCTCAATGCGGTATCGGAACAAATCTCCAGTACCCTCTTTATGAGTGAAGCCAGTAAAGCTTTATCAGAAAATGCGCAGTTTGTCGCTTTTAGCCGGATGTCGGCATTTGTGGTGCACGATTTAAAAAACGTCAAAGCACAAATTGATATGCTGTTAAAAAATGCCAAACGCCATAGACACAATCCGGAATTTGTCGATGACGCATTTGAAACCATTGAAGCGATGCAAAGCCGGTTACATAACATGTTGTCGCAACTGACCCAAAAGCAAAGCGGTGCTGTGCAACATAAAACCGTCCTGATGTCGAAGTTGCTGCAGCAACTCATCGCTGAACGCTGCGCTGAACATGAGCCTCTCCCTGGCTTGCAACTACGCACTGACTGCGAGCTGTACATTGATCATGAACGCTTGAGTAATATTCTGTTTCATCTTATCGATAACGCGCAGCAAGCAACACCTGCCGATGGTTCAGTCACCGTTGTACTTGATGTAAAAGATCAAATGATGCACTTAGAGATCATCGATACGGGTTGTGGCATGAGCAGTGAGTTTGTGAGAGAACGTCTGTTTAAGCCGTTTGATACCACAAAAGGGAATGCGGGCATGGGCATCGGGGCCTATGATGCGCAAAACTTTATTCAGCAAAATAACGGGCAACTGACAGTGTCCAGCGAAGTGAATATAGGGTCTACCTTTACTATTCAGCTTCCTTTAAACTAAGCGAAATTTTTACACGGACCGTGATATGAAAACTTTACTCGCAATCGACGACGATCTGGGGATCCAGAAGCAGTTAAAATGGAGTTTAACCGACTACGAAGTGGTGTTTGCAGAAGATCGCAACTCAGCGTTGCAGCAAGTCCGCCGTTACGAGCCGGCAGTCATCACACTCGACCTCGGGTTGCCGCCCGATCCAACCAATGCCTCAGAGGGCATGGCTTGTCTGACCGAAATTCTGCAGCACAATCCGGATGCAAAAGTGATTGTCATTACCGGAAGCACCGATACTGAACACGCGTTACAAGCTGTGGCGCTGGGTGCCTACGATTACTATCAAAAACCTATCGACGTCGATGTTCTGAACGTGATCGTTGGCAGAGCCTTTAAACTTAGCGAGCTAGAAGCAGAAAACCGCGTATTAAAAGCCGCGAATTTAAAAAACCAGGACATCATCGGGAACAGTGAATCTATTTTAAAAGCTTGCCGGATGGTCGAAAAGATTGCGCCGACCGAAATCACCACCTTGCTGCTTGGCGAAAGCGGTACCGGTAAAGAAGTGTTTGCTCGTTCTATTCACAAACAAAGCCCACGAGCCAATAAACCTTTTGTTGCGATCAACTGTGCATCAATCCCGGATAATCTGCTAGAAAGTGAATTATTCGGTTATGAAAAAGGTGCCTTTACCGGTGCCAACAAAACCACTCTTGGAAAAATCGAAACCGCCAATGGTGGTACGCTGATGCTCGACGAAATTGGCGATATGCCGCTGGCACTCCAGGCGAAAATGTTGCGTTTTCTGCAAGAGCGTGTGATTGAGCGCGTTGGTGGCCGTAGTGAAATTGAAGTCGATGTCAGGGTGGTCTGTGCAACGCACAGAAATCTGGCTGAAATGGTGGCCGAACAGACGTTCCGTGAAGACTTGTTCTATAGGGTCAGCGAAATTACTTTGAATATTCCCCCACTGCGCAATCGTGGACAGGATATCGTCGTGATCGCGAAATCGTTATTACAGAAGTTTAATCTTGAGTTTAATACCAATATTCAAGGTTTTACCGAAGATGCGATTCATGCGATGCTCAGCCATCGTTGGCCGGGTAACATTCGTGAATTACAGAATAAGCTAAAGTCTGCCGTGATCATGGCTGACAATAAATTTATCAGTGCAGAGGATTTGGGCTTAGCTGTTGATCAGAATGCGTCCTCGCCCCTGTTGACGTTGCGAAAAGTACGTGAGCAAGCTGAAACGCAGGCCATCCGCCACGCCTACAATCTATCCAATGGTAATTTGTCAAAAACTGCAGATGTGTTAGGAGTCACCCGACCAACCCTCTATGCATTAATCGACAAATATAAAATGTTAGATTTACGCACGCCTGAATCTGACAATCAATCATCCCCAGACCAGTTGGCTTAGGCCATCTTCTGCTGCGCTTAAGGTGGATGGCGCTACGCTTATCCACCCTACGCAAATTTGCTATCGATTTCAAAGAACGAATCAGCGTTTTACCAATGACCGTAGGGCGGATCAGCGAAGCGCCATCCGCCAAAGTGACACATCAAATCATGTTCACCCAAACCGTAGGGCGGATCAGCGAAGCGCCATCCGCCGAGGTGACACATCAATTCATGTTCACCCAAACCGTAAGACGGATCAGCAAAGCGCCATCCGCCGAATTGACATATCAATTCATGTCCACCCAAACCGTAAGACGGATCAGCGAAGCGCCATCGGCCAAAGTGACATATCAATTCATGTCCACCCAAACCGTAAGACGGATCAGCAAAGCGCCATCCGCCGAAGTGACACATCAAATCATGTTCACCCAAACCGTAGGGCGGATCAGCGAAGCGCCATCCGCCGAGGTGACACATCAATTCATGTTTACCCAAACCGTAAGACGGATCAGCAAAGCGCCATCCGCCGAAACGCCAGATATCGATCGTGCCCCCCAAACCGTAGGGCGGTTCAGCAAAGCGCCATCCGCCGAAATGTCACATCAAATAATGTTCACCCAAACCGTAGGGCGGATCAGCGAAGCGCCATCCGCCGAAATGTCAGATATCAATCGTACAACCCCAAACCGTAGGGCGGATAAGCAAAGCGCCATCCGCCGAAACGCCAGATATCGATCGTGCCCCCCAAACCGTAGGGCGGATCAGCGAAGCGCCATCCGCCGAAACGCCAGATATCAATCGTACAACCCCAAACCGTAAGACGGATCAGCGAAGCGCCATCCGCCGAAACGCCAGATATCAATCGTGCCCCCCCAAACCGTAGGGCGGATCAGCGAAGCGCCATCCGCCGAAACGCCAGATATCGATCGTGTCCCCCCAAACCGTAAGGCGGATCAGCGAAGCGCAACCCGCCGAAACGCCAGATATCAATCGTGCCCCCCCAAACCGTAGGGCGGATCAGCGAAGCGCCATCCGCCGAAACGCCAGATATCAATCGTGCCCGCCAAACCGTAAGACGGATCAGCAAAGCGCCATCCGCCGAAACGCCAGATATCGATCGTGCCCCCCAAACCGTAGGGCGGATCAGCGAAGCGCCATCCGCCAAAGTGACACATCAAATCATGTTCACCCAAACCGTAGGGCGGATCAGCGAAGCGCCATCCGCCGAAATGACATATCAAATCATGTTCACCCAAACCGTAAGACGGATCAGCAAAGCGCAAACCACCCTCCACTTTGCAGCGAACAGACATAAAAAAACCCGCCTAAGCGGGTTTTTTAACACAGACAGCTTACAGAGCTATGCCTTTTTTCTCAGCACGTTCTCTGATATATCCAGCCCAGCTATTTGCAGCTTTGGCTTGACCATTATCACGAGCTAACTGATTGTGGCGATATGCATCTTTCAGTTTTGCCTGATAGAAGTAGGCTTCCATCAATGCAATATGTACACGGCCTTTATCCTTCACTCCTATTTCCAGGGCTTTTTGCAACGCTGGAACAGCGGCTGCTTCTTTCCCTGCCATCAGCAGTGCAGTGCCTTGACGACGATAAGATTCCCCATCGTTTTCAAGCTTTGCTAATTCGCCATAGTACAAAGCAGCTTTGTCGAATTCACGTGCTGAGTTATAAGAGCTGGCAATACTCGCCAGAGTACTCCGATCCTTTTTCAACAGACCAGACTTCAGATGTTTCTCAAGTAATGCACCGGCGCGGTAAGGAACGCTATTATTGTTGTACAAGTTTGCCAACGTTTTAATTTCGTTCTCTGTCTTCAGGTAACCTTGCTTGTAAGCAAGTTCAACTGCAGCCAGTGCCTTCGCATACTGTTCATCCAGGTTATAAAACTGACCTAATTGAACCCACCATTGCTTGTCTTCAGGGAAGATCACGACAACAGTTTCCAGTACTTCAATCGCTTTCTTGATTTGTTTGGTCTCGTAATAAGCACCAAGTTTCATCAGATAGGGTTCTTTCTTCGGCACTTTATATCCGGCAATAGCCAGATCTGCCGGAGCAATCACCTTGGGGTACTGTTTCATTTCGTAATAACAGTTCGCCATCCGCATATACACGTCTGGATGAGTTTCACCAGTGAAATCCATCCATTTGGTATAGTAATCAAGCGCCTGTTGGAACTTCTTATCAGCCAGACTTAAATCAGCGATATTACGCAGTAAACCGGCATGATCATTGAAACTTAAGACGTCCAGTTTCACTGCATCAATCAGGTAGCGCTGCGCTTTAGCCGGGTCTTTCTCGATATAGAGTTTACCCAAGAAGCTGTATAAGTACGCTTTGTCAAAAGGAACTGTCGGCTCGATACCGTTTAATGCCGCGATCGCGTCATTAACTTTATCCTGACCATACAATTCATAGGCCTTCACGATCGCCTTACCAACTTTCTCACCAACGGCCTGCGACTTTCTCGCTTTGCGTTCTGCGATTTTGGCTGCGTCAGGCGCTGCATATGCAGTGCTGACAGGCAACGACATGGCGCCAATGGTGGCGAAGACTACAAGAGCTGATGTTAATTTATTCAACTTCATAGTTAACCTCCGGCTGTATCAAGGTTGAAGTCCAGCTGTACTTTTTGTCCAGGCTGCTTCAACGCTTTACCATTTTCGATTTTCGGTGAATATTTCCAACGCTTCAGCGCACGGATTGCTTCACGGTCGAAAACTCGTTTAGGCTCAGCATTGATCACTTCAACTTCATCAACGCTACCGTCTTCCATGATAGAAAACCGTAACTGTACCCAACCATTGATACCATCACGTGCAGCCTGAACCGGATATTTTGGTTCAATCCGAACGATCGGTGTCGCATCACCGTCACGCATTAACGCGCCAGATGGATCACCTAAGCCTGCACTTGCACCTCCCAAATCGATGGTCGGTGCGTTGAAGCCAATGGCTGAAGCATCATTTGCAGTTTGCTCAACCTGTGGCTGCATTTTTGGCGGCTCTGGTGGCGGCGGTGGCGGCGGTGGCGGCACACGCGTACGCTGCTGAGCTTTTGACTCAGGCGGCGTTTGGTTCAGTTCGATAACAATGCTCTCTTGTTTCTCAGCATTAGAACCACTACCAGCGGCAATTAACTGAGACATAATGACATAGAGAACGAATGTTACGACCGCACCAATTATTAACGATGCTAAAAACCGAATCATAAAGTTAGGCTCCGGTGTCAGCAGCTATCGAAATCTTATCGATCCCGGCAGCTTTGATTTGATCCATTACTTTAACGACTACACCATGTTTGGCTTCTTTATCCGCCTGGATAATAACAGTGTCAGTTGGTGATTCAGCTAACAGCTTTTCAATTGTCGCTGAAACACGTTCAATATCAACAACCCGCTTATCCATATGGATTTCGCCATTTGGACGGATAGCGATAAAGATAGTCGCTGTCGGTTTCTTCTGAGCCTGAGCTGCCTTAGGCTTGTTGACATCAATACCAGCCTCTTTCACGAAAGAGGTAGTAACGATGAAGAAGATCAACATGATAAATACGACGTCAAGCATCGGTGTTAAGTCAACTGCGGCTTCTTCGTCTTCACGAATACGTTTACGCGCCATAAAATTCTCTCTTAGTGATGAGGCAGGCTATCAACCAAATCCGCTTTAATGGTTTTGATTTTGCCTTCCAATCTAGAACTCACAAAAATGCCAGATAATGCTGCAACCATGCCGGCCATTGTCGGGATTGTTGCCATTGAGATACCGGAAGCCATCATACGTGGGTTACCAGCACCAGTTGCCGCCATGATTTCGAATACCGCAATCATACCGGTAACAGTTCCCAACAGACCAACTAACGGACAAACAGCGACCAGAGTTTTAATCAGGATCATGCGTTCATCTAACATTGTTGTCGCTTTAGAAACCCAGCCATCACGGACCCGATGTGCATACCAGGAGGTTGTATCTTCACGGGCATCCCAACGAGCGATAATATCGGCTCTGATTTTTGGGAAGACGTACAATACAAACCAAAAGCGCTCAATCATCAATACCCACATAATGAAGAGCACCAGTGCGACGACATAAAGAACGTCGCCGCCGGTAGCGATAAAGTCCCTGACAGATTCCCATAACCCGATCAGGTATAACATTAGGCTTTCTCCTTCTCCGCGTGCTCAGCGATGATACCAGCGCTTTGCTCGTCGAGGATGTGCAGAATTGACTTAACCCGGCCAGCTAAAATGGCGTGAGTGAACAATAATGGCAGAGCAGCAATCAGACCTTGGGCAGTAGTAACCAGTGCCATTGAAATGTCAGCAGCCATGATTTTCGGGTCGCCTGAACCGTACAGCGTGATTGATTGGAATGTACCGATCATACCGATAACTGTACCTAACAGACCCATCAGTGGCGCAACAGCAGCGAACAGTTTAATCATGCCAACACCGCCTTCAATTTTCGGCGTTTCACGCAGAATGGCTTCGTCCAGCTTCAGTTCCAGGTTCTCAACGTCAACATCTTTGTTGTCATGGTAAACTTTCAATACACGACCCAGTGGGTTGTTGCTTGAAGGGTTAGACAGGTTTTTCATCTGTGCGTTCACTTTTGCACTGACACCAGCCAGGATCAACATCCGCAACAGACCGAACAGCACGCCCACAACCGCCAGGATTGAAATCGCGTAACCTACAGTGCCGCCTTGGTGGAACTTATCTTCTAAAGTTGCTTTCTGAGTATTCAGACGCAGTAAGTTACCAGCGGTCGGGTCGATGTAAATACCAACCATCTGACCTGGAGCTGCTTTTGCGAAATCAGCAACTGTAGAAACGATGTAGCTCTCAGGGTCACGACCTAACGGCTGAACTTGTTGAGTGTCAGCGTTATACAGTAAGTATTGAGAGTCTGACATCAAACCCAAAGAACCGATACGGGTAACTTGTTTCGTTTCAGTTGAACCATCTAAGTTAACAACCTGAGTCTCAAACTTTGAGTTTTTCGCAGATTCAGTCATTTCTGTCTGTAATGCGATCCACAGGTCTTCTAATTCTTTGATGTTCGGAACTTCTTTTGCAGAAGCCAGTTTGCTCAGCAATTCGGCACGACCCGGGTATTGAGCACTGATTACAGAAGAAGAAATTGAACCAATAGTTTCAGCAGCGTTCTGACGAACCATACCAACAACTTCACCTAAGGTACCTAAAGCAGTCTGCAGCTCAGCAGCTTTAGTCGCTAATGCACCTTCGTTTTCTGCATACTTTCTGGTCAATGCCTTACCGCGGGCATCTTCAGCATTAAAAGCAGCTTTGGCTTTGTTCAGCAGGGCTTGTTTGTCAGCACGGTCTGATAAGAACTCTTGCTCACGAGCCTGATCAAGCTTCGCTTCAGAGATACGATCTTTTTTGACCTGCTCTAACAACTGGTCCAGCTTCGCTGTATTTGCAGCAGCATTTAAAGTAACACCGGCAGACAGTGTTACTACAGCAGCAACCATAAAACCTTTAAACACTTTCTTCATTATTCTTACTCCGCTGCGAACACTGGTAATTTAACCAAATCAGGAATTTTTTGCTTACGAGCCATCCGAACTGTATCTGTTACAGGTTTCAGGTACTCAGCTGGTAATTCCTGCCAGTTTGAAGCGTTTTTATTCCAAACCCAGGCGTTCTTCAGATCCAGAGATTGCGCAACCAGCGCAACACGACCTACGTGGACGAAATCAGCGGTGATTTCATTGCCACCAACGTTCAATTTACCCTGGTAAGCATTGATTTCTTTAGCCATCTGGTTTTCGATCGAGTAAGCCTCTAATACGACCCGATACATTTCAGATGTGGTGATGGATGAACTGCCTAAATATTCACGCAGTTTTGCAACACGGGCTAAACGCTCTTCCAGTTTGACCGGCATATCGGCTTTGATGAAAGCTTCCAGCGTATCGACCATTTTGTACATTAATGGCACGATGTTTTGCTTGGTTGTTTCGATACCAGCGATCTGTGCGTCTAAAGAAGCAAGTTCACGGTCTTGGTCAGCAACAAGGCGAGCAACGTGGTCGTTGTAAACTTTCAGGTTTTCAGCCTGCTCCAGCGTGTTACGGTAATCCGCTAACAGCTCTTGCGACTGGTCATAAATATTGTTGATTTTTTCTTGCGACTGAACTGAAGCACGGGTTGTTTGTGCCGATGCTTTTTGCAGTTCTGCCAACGTAGTTGCTGACGCAACTCCACTTACTAAAGTGAAGGCACCAACGAATGCTGATGCGATCAGGCTTTTACGGATGTTATTGTTAGACATAGTTCCCAACCAATAATTGCTGATTAACTTAACCTGTATAGTGAAGGCCAGATTTGTAAAAAAATATGACCTGGTTAGAGGGTAAACCGTCCGCATCATTGCAGCAAAACCGCAGGTTGTCAATATAACGCAGACAGCCCGCAGTAGTTGTTTTGCGACAATTTTTGCTTTCAATTTAGCCCTGATGGCGACATTTAAACTTGCATTTGCAAAATTTAATGCGCCATTCATTTTTTCGCTTATTTAATGTTCGGCGTAAGTGTTCCCGACTCATAAAGCTTCACCATTTTTTCTAACGAAATGGCTTTTATTTTCGATCCTTGACCAGCAGCGCCAAACGCCTGGTAACGATCTTTACAGATATCCATCATTGCGACGACAGATGCCTGTAAATACTTGCGTGGATCAAATTCCGCCGGATGTTGCGCCATAAAACGACGAATGGCTCCGGTCGAAGCTAAGCGTAAATCGGTATCAATATTGATCTTCCGAACGCCGTGTTTGATCCCTTCCTGAATTTGTTCCACCGGGACGCCATAAGTTTCAGCAATGGCGCCACCGTGTTCATTAATAATTTGTAGCCAATCCTGCGGCACTGAACTCGAACCGTGCATCACCAGATGGGTATCCGGGATCCGGGCATGAATAGCTTTAATCCGGTCAATCGCCAGAATGTCACCTGTCGGCGGCCGACTGAATTTATAAGCGCCGTGAGAGGTTCCGACAGCAATTGCCAGCGCATCCACCTGAGTTGCTTTGACAAACTGCGCCGCTTCTTCCGGATCGGTCAGCATTTGGTCGTGGCTTAGTACGCCTTCAGCACCAATGCCGTCCTCTTCGCCAGCAGTTCCCGTTTCCAGACTTCCTAAACAACCTAATTCGCCTTCCACAGAAACGCCACCGGCATGCGCCATTTCAACAACCTGGCGGGTTACTTGAACGTTATAGTCGTAGTCCATCGGCGTTTTACCGTCAGTGCCGAGCGAACCGTCCATCATCACTGATGAAAATCCCAGCTGAATCGCCTGCAAACAAACTGATGGTGAAGTACCGTGATCCTGGTGCATGACCACCGGGATATGCGGGAATTCTTCGACCGCAGCCAGGATCAAATGCCGCAAAAAAGGCGCCCCGGCATATTTACGGGCACCAGCAGAAGCCTGCACGATGACCGGGCTATCTGTTGCATCGGCGGCGAGCATGATGGCTCGCATTTGTTCTAAATTGTTGACGTTGAAAGCCGGCACGGCGTAACCAAATTCGGCGGCATGATCCAGCATCTGACGTAACGAAATTAAAGCCATAAGTTTCTCTCTTTCCTGTAGGGTCGCAGAACGAAAGCGTGGGTAATGCCTTGCTGTTGGTCAGCAGTATTGCCAGTTATCTGGTCAGAATGGTCACTACACACACTCAAAATTTACCGCCCCCGAGGGTTAGCTGCAAGCAGGCCACCACGACAGATGTCACTCCGCCAGTGGCTACATCCAAGCGTTGCCAACGGCCCCCCGAAGGTTTTGGGTATTAAAAGTTAAAAAAGTTTCACTGCCCCAACGCACGTTGTTCCAGAATTTCCACTGCCGGCAGGGTCTTCCCTTCAAGGAACTCCAGGAATGCACCGCCGCCGGTGGAAATATAAGAAATTTGGTCAGCGACGTTATAGGTATCGATAGCCGCTAGTGTATCGCCACCACCGGCAATCGAAAACGCGTTACTTTGGGCAATCGCTTCCGCTATTGCTTTGGTGCCGGCCGAAAATTGTGCAAATTCAAACACGCCGACCGGACCATTCCAAACAATAGTTCCGGCATTTTTCAGTATCTTAACCAATTCTGCGGTGCTCTCTGGTCCAATATCAAAAACCATGTCATCAGTGGAAATATCAGCGACTTGTTTCAGTTCCGCCACTGTATCTTCGCTAAACGCTTTGCCGGTGACGACATCGGTTGGTACCGGAATGTTGCCACCGTTCGCTTTGGCGGCAGCCATCAAGCGCTGAGCCTCCGGAATTAAGTCCACTTCACACAAAGATTTGCCCACGTCATAACCACTTGCAGCAATAAAGGTATTGGCAATACCACCGCCAACGACCAACTGATCGACAATCCCAGATAACGATTCCAGCACCGTCAGTTTGGTCGATACTTTCGAGCCACCGACGATCGCGACCAGAGGCCGTTTCGGGTTTTTCAGGGCCGCGGCCAGCGCTTCCAGTTCAGCAGCCAGTAACGGGCCGGCACAGGCAATAGGTGCAAATTTTGCAACACCATGGGTGGTCGCCTGCGCACGATGCGCAGTCCCGAAAGCATCCATCACAAACACGTCACACAGCGCAGCGAGCTGGCGTGACAAGGTTTCATCGTTTTTACCTTCGCCTTTATTAAAGCGAACGTTTTCAAATACCACCACTTCGCCTTGCGCAACATCGATCCCGCCCAGATAGTCTTTCGCCAGCCGCACCGGGGCTTGCAGTGCGGTTTTCAGATAGTCGACCACCGGCTGCATTGAAAATTCTTCGGCATAAACCCCCTCTTCCGGACGGCCTAAATGCGAACACACCATCACTTTAGCTCCTTTGGCCAACGCTAACTCGATCGTCGGCAGCGCGGCACGCAAGCGTGCGTCGGAGGTGACTTTACCGTTTTTCACCGGCACATTTAAATCTTCGCGGATGAGTACACGTTTTCCGGCCAAATCCAAATCAGCCATTTTAATTACCGACATGACAAGCTCCTTCTGAGAATGTAGATGAATCTGAATGCATCATGGCGCGGGCAGTGTCGATCATCCGGTTGGCGAAACCCCATTCGTTGTCACACCAAACCAGACACTTTACCAGTCGTTTATGACTAACACGTGTCTGTGAGCCGTCCACGATGCAAGAATGTGGATCATGATTAAAATCGACTGACACCAGAGGTTCTTCGGTGTAATCGAGAATTTGTGGCATCAATTGTCGTGCCGCCTGCTGTAACGCGGCATTGATGGCACTGACGGTGACGTCCTGATGTAAGGTGACACTTAAATCCATCGCCGTCACATTTAACGTCGGCACCCTGACCGCGATCGCTTCAAAGCGGCCGGCCAGATGCGGCATAATCCGCTCGATCCCTAGCGCCAGTTTGGTATCTACCGGAATAATCGAATGACTGGCCGCTCGGGTGCGGCGTAAATCAGGATGATAGGCGTCAATCACTTGTTGATCGTTCATTGAGGCGTGAATGGTGGTGATAGTGCCGCTTTCCACACCAAAACATTGATCCAGCACACTCAACACCGGAATGATACAGTTGGTGGTACAAGATCCCGCTGACACAACCCGCATGGTCGATGTCAGCTGTTGATGATTAATACCGTAAATAACCGTGGCATCAATATCCTGCCCTGCCGGATGCGAGAACAAGACTTTCTGCGCACCAGCCTGCAAGTGCAACATCGCATCGGCGCGACTGCTGTAAACCCCGGTGCATTCCATCACAATATCAACCTGCAGCTGTTGCCATGGCAAGGTGGCGGCGTCTTGTTGATGAAATAATGCAATTGGCTGACCCGCTACAGTGAGTTGCTCCCCCTCCAATTGCACATCATAAGCAAAACGACCATGGGAGCTATCGAACTTAAGCAGATGGGCAATACCTTGTGCGTCAGCCAATTCATTAATCGCTACAACCTGAATTTGCTGTTGTAACTGATTTTCAAAAATCGCCCGCAATATATTGCGACCGATACGGCCAAAACCGTTAATAGCAACTCGAATGGTCATACAGTGTTGAAGGTATCCATGGTTACTGAGCGTCTACAAAGAACATCAAAACGATTAGGCTTCCGTTCTGGTCCCGGTGTTATAATTAGCTAAAAGGGGCACTAAGCCCCTTTTGTTATTTCGCGGTTATCCCAGCAATTCTTCTGCAGCTGCCAATACCTTGGCGGTGGTGATGCCAAAGTATTCAAACAACTGTTCCGCTGGTGCCGATTCGCCAAAACTGGTCATGCCGATAATTTTGCCGGTCAGACCAACATATTTATACCAGCAATCCACAATACCTGCTTCAACCGCAACCCGTTTAGTTACCGCTGCCGGTAACACAGCTTCGCGATAAGCAGCATCCTGGGCTTCAAAGACATCGGTCGATGGCATAGAAACCACCCGGACCTGCTTACCTTTGGCACTCAGCTGCGCGGCGGCCTGCACGGCCAGTTCTACTTCAGAACCGGTCGCAATAAAGATTAATTCCGGCGTACCGGCACAATCAACCAACACATAACCACCGCGACGGATATTCGCGACCTGTTCAGCCGTACGGGGCTGTTGCACCAGATTCTGCCGGGTGAAGATTAAGGTAGTCGGGCCGTCGTTGCGCTCAATGGCCGCTTGCCATGCCACCGCAGATTCCACCTGATCACATGGCCGCCAGTTCATCAAATTCGGGGTCACCCGGAGGGAAGCCAGCTGTTCGACCGGTTGGTGGGTTGGGCCATCTTCGCCTAACCCGATTGAATCGTGGGTATAAACGAAAATAACCCGTTGCTTCATCAATGCGGCCATCCGTACTGCATTGCGGGCATATTCCATAAACATCAGGAAAGTGGCGCCGTAGGGGATAAAACCGCCATGCAGCGCAATACCATTCATCATGGCAGACATGCCAAACTCACGCACGCCGTAATATAAATAGTTGCCGGCAGCATCTTCGTTGCTGACCCCTTTGCTCCCAGACCAAATCGTTAGGTTGGAACCTGCAAGATCGGCCGAGCCGCCTAACAATTCAGGCAATAACGGGCCGAACGCGTTTAAGGCATTTTGTGACGCTTTGCGACTGGCAATCGTCGCCGGAGCTGCTTGTAACTGGGCAACATACGCATCGGATTTTTCGCGCCAATCCGCCGGCAAATCACCGGCAATCCGCCGGGCTAACTCATCGGCAAGTTCTGGATATGCAGCGGCATAAGCAGCAAACTGTTGTTGCCAGGCCTGTTGCGCTTTGGCGCCTTTGGCTTTGCCATCCCATTCCTGATAGATGTCAGCAGGAATGTCAAAAGGTGCCGCATCCCATTGCAGGAACTCACGACTGGCGGCAATTTCAGCATCACCAAGCGGCGCACCATGACAGTCATGGCTACCAGACTTGTTCGGTGAGCCATAACCAATAATGGTTTTACAGCAAATTAAGGTCGGCTTGTCGGTAACTGCACGGGCTTCATCAATGGCAGCGCGCACCGCTTCAGAATCATGACCATCCACATTGGATACCACATGCCAGCCATAAGATTCAAAACGCTGCGGGGTATTGTCAGTAAACCAGCCTTCGACATGACCATCAATCGAAATACCGTTGTCATCCCAGAACGCGATCAATTTACCCAGACCCAGGGTACCCGCCAGCGAACAAGCTTCGTGTGAAATACCTTCCATCAGGCAACCGTCACCTAAAAAGGTGTAGGTATAGTGATCAACAATCGCATGACCCGGACGGTTAAATTGCGCAGCCAGCGCTTTTTCCGCAATCGCCATGCCCACGGCATTGGTGATGCCCTGACCTAAAGGTCCGGTGGTCGTTTCAACGCCTGGTGCATAACCATATTCCGGGTGGCCAGGTGTTTTTGAATGCAGTTGACGGAATTGTTTTAAATCGTCGATCGATAAGTTGTAGCCAGATAAATGCAACAGCGAGTACAGCAGCATCGAGCCGTGGCCGTTGGAAAGAATAAACCGGTCGCGATTAGGCCAAAGCGGGTCTTGCGGATTGTGCTGCAGATAGTCCCGCCACAGTACTTCGGCGATATCCGCCATCCCCATCGGGGCACCAGGGTGGCCTGATTTGGCTTTTTGTACTGCATCCATGCTCAGGGCGCGGATGGCGTTGGCGAGTTGTTTACGAGATGGCATTATCACTCCTGCTACTTGTCAGATCTTTATCCAAAGATGTTGTGGTCCCGGCCTCCTTAAGAGACGGGGTTTAAACGCGCTCAGGCTCTGATGGCTTGTTTTGCGTCTGAATTTTTTTACATGGCGGCATTAGTTCGCTGGCATTTTCCCAGAGCCTCGGCCCAATGGCAAATTATAATATTCAAAAGCCAGCTACCTTTTTTTCGCTGGTCGTGGATTGAACGCAAATTCCTGCCACAGCAACCGTGCATCTTCAGGTATAAAGCTGCCCCTTTGGCCTGATTTGCGCACTCATTGTCCTGAACGCCCAACTTCAGGAAGGCAGGGAAACGCATCAAGCTAGCAGAAAGAAACCAAAGTTTTGATCTGAACGGCCGATAGCGCGTATAGTGGCGGAAAGAAAGACGTCCGGGCGGCAGAAAAAACTAGCCAAGGCGAAACGCTTTCAATAGAATACGCAGCCCAAAATTCCAGCGCCTGGCGCATTAACAACCAACTTGTGGAACTCGTTACATGGCCCAACACATTTTTACCTCTGAATCTGTTTCTGAAGGACATCCGGATAAAATCGCTGACCAAATCTCTGATGCGGTGCTGGATGCCATTTTAGAACAAGATCCAAAAGCCCGTGTCGCCTGCGAAACTTTCGTAAAAACCGGTATGGTGCTGGTCGGCGGTGAAATCACCACGTCTGCCTGGGTCGACATTGAAGAATTAACCCGTTCAACCATCCGTGATATCGGTTATGTCCATTCAGATATGGGCTTTGATGCTAATTCATGCGCCGTATTAAGCGCGATTGGCAAACAGTCTCCTGATATTAATCAAGGTGTGGATAAAAAAGACCCGCGCGATCAAGGCGCAGGCGATCAAGGCCTGATGTTCGGTTACGCCAGCAATGAAACCGATGTTTTGATGCCAGCACCAATCACTTACTCACATCGTTTAGTGCAACAACAAGCGAAAGTGCGTAAAGATGGTACCCTGCCCTGGTTACGTCCGGATGCAAAATCTCAGTTGTCATTCATTTACGAAGATGGCAAACCTGTGGGTATCGATGCCGTGGTGTTGTCAACCCAGCACTGTGACACTATTTCTACTCCAGATTTGCGCGAAGCGGTGATGGAGCACATCATTAAGCCTGTGCTGCCGGTCGAGTGGCTCACCAACCAAACTAAATTCTTTATCAACCCAACCGGTCGGTTTGTGATTGGCGGTCCAATGGGTGACTGTGGTCTGACGGGCCGTAAAATCATTGTGGATAGCTACGGTGGAATGGCGCGTCACGGTGGTGGTGCGTTCTCTGGTAAAGATCCTTCTAAAGTGGATCGCTCTGCTGCTTACGCCGCCCGCTACGTGGCGAAAAACATTGTTGCTGCAGGCCTTGCCGCCCGCTGCGAAATTCAGGTGTCTTATGCCATTGGCGTGGCTGAGCCGACCTCAATCAGCGTCGAAACCTTTGGTACCAGTCAACTGACTGAAGATCAACTGATTGCATTAATTCGCCGCCATTTTGACCTGCGCCCTTACGGTCTGATTGAAATGCTGCAGTTAGAGCGTCCAATCTACCGCGCAACCGCGGCTTATGGTCACTTTGGCCGCAATGAGTTCCCGTGGGAACAAACGAACAAAGCCGACATCCTACGTGCTGACGCCGGTCTGTAAAACAGTTATCCGACTAAAGGAGAGCCCAGGCTCTCCTTTTTCTTGCCGATAGTTAAAACAATCCATTTACAATTACCAGTTTTTGATTGCTATCCAGGGCAGATGTTTTTATAACTAGCGCAGCACTTAGTCCGAATTCATTCCAAACCTCTACTGCAGCGACTCTTAGAAGGAAAAAATATGACTGCACAAACCCCAACATCCGCAACGCCGGAAAAACAAGGCTGGCTCAATCGCAGTCTGAATGCGATAGAGCGGGTCGGTAACAAGTTACCGGATCCCGCAATTTTATTTGCGCTGTTTATGGTGTCGGTCTGGATCATCTCCTGGGCACTCTCCGGGATGGTCTTCACGGAAATCGATCCACGCTCTGGTCAACCTATCCAGATTGTAAACTTACTCGATGGCAGCGCCTTTACCGCCTTTATGGCAAAAATGGTCCACACCTTCGTTAACTTCCCGCCGCTGGGCGTGGTGTTAGTGGCGATGCTGGGGTTAGGCGTCGCTGAATACACCGGCTTTATTAATGCTGGCCTGCGCTCCATTTTATCCGTGACCCCAAAAGTGCTGCTCACTCCGGTATTGATTGCTGTGGGTATCTTAAGCCATGTCGCGGTGGATGCCGGTTATGTGCTGGTGATCCCGCTAGGCGCAGTCATATTTTATGCAGCTGGCCGTCACCCACTGGCTGGCATTGCAGCGGCTTTTGCCGGTGTCTCCGGCGGCTTCTCCGCATCGCTGTTTATTCCAAGCAGCCTCGACCCGATGCTGGCCGGCTTGACGCAAGCCTCAGCTCGCTTGTCGTCGCACCCGGAGGCAGCTGAAATGCTGATCAACCCCCTGAATAACTACTACTTTACCTCAGCGTCTGCCTTCGTAATTATTCTGGTCGGCTGGTTTTTGACGGACAAAGTCATCGAGCCACGCTTAAAGAATACCCAGGTCGATGGCGATCCGGCAACCTTGCCAACCATGGACGCGCTCAAGCCGGAAGAACGTCGTGGTTTACGTTTTGCGATGGTGTCTATTGTTATCAGCATCGCCGCGATGGTGATTTCTGCTTATCCGGAAACGTCGGCTTGGCGCGGCACCGATGGCAGCCTGACCCACAGTACTGCGAATCTGATGCAATCGATTGTCGGGTTGATTTTTGTATTGTTTTTAATTCCGGGCGTAGTCTATGGCTATGCTGCCGGAACAGTAAAGACCCATCGTGATGTCGTCCAGGGCATGAGCAAAGCAATGAGCGGCATGGGGTATTACATCGTGATGGCCTTTTTCTGTGCGCAGTTTATTTATGCCTTCGGGCAATCGAACCTCGGTGCTTTATTTGCAATTAAAGGGGCCAGTGCGCTCAAAGAAATGGCGTTACCTATGGGGGTCACTCTGGTCGGGATAGTCTTCTTAACCGCCGCGGTGAATTTGCTGGTGGGCTCGGCGTCCGCCAAATGGGCGCTGATTGGTGCCGTCATGGTGCCGATGTTAATGGAGCTTGGCGTATCGCCAGACGTGACACAGGCGGCTTATCGGGTTGGTGACTCTTCCACAAACATCATCACCCCGCTGATGCCTTATTTCCCGTTGATTGTGGTGTTCTGTCAGAAATACGTAAAATCAACCGGGATCGGTAGCCTGATCGCGCTGATGTTACCCTTCTCAGTAGCCTTTATCATACTCTGGACCTGTTTCCTCCTGTTGTACTGGTCTTTGGGCTTGCCATTGGGGATTGGCGCCAGCTATACCTTCCCGGCATTACCCTAAGCGGTTCATATTGCTTACAAAGGCGCCTTATTGGCGCCTTTGTTTTTTCACGAGCTTGTTTTTCCCACTAGCTTGTTTTTCCCACTAGCGGCCATCGCCCTGCCAGCGGAATAACAACGCCGCAACGGCCAAAAATCCAACAACCATCGCCAGCATCACGGTGATCGGGTAACTGAGCTGCGATAACGTGGCGCCATCGGTCATCACCGCCCGTGCCGCTGCGACCAAATGCGTCAGTGGCAGGAGATCGGCGAACCAGCGCACCGCTTGTGGCGCGCCTTCCAGACTAAACCAGACGCCGGATAAAATCATCATCGGCCAGCTGGCCATATTGAGCAAACCACCGGTCAGCTCTTCCGATCGTGAGCGGCTGGCAATTAACAACCCTAATGAAATCATCGCCATGGCGCCGAGGATCGTCACAACAAGCAAATCCAGGTAACTCCCAAGCATTACAAAATCAAACAACAGATCGCAGCCGGTATAAATACTGACGGCAATCACCAACACGATCCCCAGCCTGGATAAGACCTGGGCGCTGATAAACTCGAGTGCAGTTAATGGCGTGGCTTGCAGGCGTTTGAGCACCGAATTTTTCCGGTAGCGCACCAGCACATAACCCACCCCGAACAAGCAGGAAAACATCATATTCATCCCAAGGATGCCCGGCAGCGCCCAATCGACGTAACGAATTTGCCGGCCTGTTACCGTGGCCTTAACGGCGGAAGGTTCGGTTTGCAAAAATAACTTTTCGGCCAGATACCCCTTCGCCGAACTATCATTCAGCCAATACTGGCCCAACTGCAGATCGACCAGTAAATCAAGTTGATGGTGCTGTAACTTTTTCAGCGCTATCTCTTGTTGCTGATAAGGCACAAACTCCAGATAGCGCGTCTGCAAAAAAGCGTGACTGGTGCTGTCGATCGCAGGCGTCTGTTGCAGCACACCAATTTTGTACTCGGCTTTATTGTCGTTGCCAAACACCACCGCAAACCCAGCCACCAACAACACTGGGAAAATAAAATTCCAGGCTAAAGAGGACTTATCCCGCCAGAACTCCAGATTCCGGGCTTTAAAAACGGCTAAAAAACGTTTTAAATTCATACGAATAGTTCCTTAGGCTGACAAGCTGTGGCCGGTCAGCTTCAAAAATAAATCGTCCAGATTGGCTGACTTAATAAACAGCCCTTCCAATGAGAATTGCTGGGCCTGCAGCAAGCGAATGGTGTGCTCAATATCCCGGCTATTAATTTGCAGATAGCCACCAGCCCGACTCCAAGGGGCATCATCTGGCAATTGAGGGTCTTGCCCTTGATCAGGTAGCCGTAACAATGCGCCGCTAAAATGCTGTGCCAGCAGAGCCTCAGGCGAATCCAGGGCGATAATATTGCCTTTGTCCATAATCAGGATTTGATCACATAGCTGCTCGGCTTCATCCATATAATGAGTCGTCAGGATCACCGTGCGGCCTTGCGCTTTGACTTGTTCAATCAAAGCCCAAAAGTTACGCCGGGCATGGGGGTCAAGGCCGGTTGTTGGCTCATCCAGAAAGATAATTTGTGGCTGGTTAACCAATGCCAGCGCCAACAACAGACGTTGCCGCTGACCGCCGGACAGTTTGCGATGGTCGCGGTCGAGAATATCGGTCAGATCACAAAGTTCAATCAACTGAGCCAGATCGGCGGGATTTGGGTAAAAAGCGGCAAATAGCTGCAGGGTTTCCAGGACAGTTAGATAATCCTGCAAGGCAGTTTGCTGAAACTGCACACCGAGCTGCTGAAAATCGGTGCGGCTGGCCGCCTTACCGTGATAGAGGATCTCCCCGGCATCCGGCTTCACCAACCCTTCAAGCATTTCAATCGTCGTGGTCTTACCGGCGCCATTCGGTCCTAACAAACCGAAACAACTGCCCTGCTCGACCCGAAAGCTGATGCCATTTACGGCAACCAGTTCGGCATATTTCTTCGTCAGCCCCCGCACTTCCAGCACTGCACTCATCCCAACTCCTCCTGCGACCCGCGAATTCGATGCGCTATGTTATACCTTTGTCCGGGCGCGCCTGCTACCATAGGTCTTTTATTTTCCGGAAAATTTGTGAATGCGGATCCCGAGAATCTTTCAAGCTGGTACTTGGTCGGAACAACAATTGATTGCTCTGTCAGACGAGCCGGCGAATCATGTCGGCCGGGTACTTCGAATGCAGCCCGGTGACAGTTTAATTTTATTTAACGGTGATGGTTTTGATTATCCGGCCGTAATCACCGAAGCCGGCAAGAAAACAGTGCAGGTACAAATCAGTGCCAAAGTCGAGAATCATCTGGAATCGCCGTTAAAAATCCATTTAGGTCAAGGGATTTCGCGGGGTGATCGAATGGATTTTGCGATCCAAAAAGCCGTCGAACTGGGCGTGACTGAAATTACCCCGCTGTTTACCGAACGCTGTGGTGTGAAACTGGACGGCGAGCGACTGCAAAAACGGACCGAGCAATGGCAGAAAATCGCAATCAGCGCTTGTGAACAAAGTGGTCGTAGTGTGGTTCCGCGGGTTCATCCTGCACAAAATCTCGACAAATGGTTGAGTCAACCGACTAAAGAATTAAAACTGACCTTGGATCCTTGGGCCAAAGACACCATTAAGACATTAATGCCAGTGACCGCGGTACGGCTGGTGATTGGGCCTGAAGGAGGTTTTAGCGACCGCGAAGTGCAACTGACCACCAGTGCCGGTTTTGTTGCAGTGCAACTAGGGCCAAGAGTACTTCGAACGGAAACCGCCGCGTTGACCGCAATCAGCGCCTTGCAATTACAAATGGGTGATTTGGCATCAGCCAATCCGGGAGCAGAAATTTGATCAAGTTAGGCATTGTGATGGACCCGATTTCGGCCATCAATATCAAAAAAGATTCTAGTTTTGCCATGTTGTTGCAGGCGCAAAAACGCGGTTATCAGCTGCATTACATGGAAATGGCCGATCTGTATTTACTCGAAGGGCAAGCGCGCGCCAGCACCCGCTTGCTGCAAGTTGAGCAAAACCCGGCCAAATGGTATGAGTTTAATGGCCAGCAGGATATTGCGCTTAGTGAACTTGATGTCATTCTGATGCGCAAAGATCCGCCTTTTGACACCGAATTTGTTTATGCCACGTACATTTTAGAGCGGGCGGAAGATGAAGGAACGTTGATCGTTAACAAACCGCAGAGCTTGCGTGACGCCAACGAGAAACTCTATACCAGCTGGTTCAGTCAGCATACGCCAAAAACCCTGGTCACCCGCGATGCGGCAAGACTGAAAGCTTTTTATCAGGCTGAGCAAGATGTCATCCTTAAACCTCTGGATGGCATGGGCGGCGCCTCGATTTTCCGGCTAAAACCGCAAGATGCAAACGTCAGCGTGATCATCGAGACACTGACAGCACATGGTAGCCGATATGCGATGGCACAAAAGTTTATTCCGGAAATTTCAGACGGTGATAAACGGGTGCTGGTCGTTAACGGTGAGCCGGTGCCCTATTGTCTGGCACGGATCCCGGCCAGCGGCGAAACCCGCGGCAACCTGGCGGCCGGTGGCCGGGGTGAAGCGCGGCCACTCACCGAATCGGATTGGGCGATTGCCCGGGCTGTCGGGCCGGTATTAAAAGCCAAAGGACTGATTTTTGTCGGGCTTGATATCATCGGTGATAAACTCACCGAAATTAATGTCACCAGCCCGACTTGTATCCGGGAAATCGAAGCGGCCTTCCCAATCAGCATTACCGGACTATTATTTGATCAAATTGAACAGCTGCTGCAACAGCAGTCAGGCTAAAATGGAGACATCAATGACAGATAGCACCATGGCTAGTTTGCAAAACCATTTATTGATCGCGATGCCGACATTAGAAGACCCGTTGTTTGGCCGCAGCGTGACCTACATTTGTGAGCATAATACCGATGGCGCCATGGGGATTGTGATCAATCATCCGTTGTCGATTAACGTCTCGGATTTGCTGCGGCAACTGGACATCGACCACGATGCAGATTGTGATGCGGCTAAAGCTCAGGTCTGTGCCGGTGGTCCGGTACAAAACGAACGCGGCTTCGTGCTGCACACACCCAAAGATGGCTATGTCAGCAGTCTGAAATTAACCGATGAGCTGATGGTCACCACATCCAAAGATATCTTAGAACAATTGACCTCGGACAATGCGCCAGAGAAGTTTATCCTGGCACTTGGCTACGCAGGCTGGAGTGCTGGTCAGCTGGAGCAGGAAATCGCAGACAATTCGTGGCTGGTGATCCCGGCAGATAACCAGATTATTTTTGATTTAAGTCATGCCGAAAAATGGCAAGGTGCCACCAAACGCCTCGGTATTCAATCATGGCAGTTAAGTCCGGTCGCAGGGCATGCCTGATGAGTGAAAAACCCAATATATTAGCCTTTGATTATGGTCTGAAAAGTATCGGTGTCGCAGTCGGCCAGAAGCTGACGGGCAGTGCCAGTACCTTAAAAGCACTAAAAGCAGTTGATGGCACACCAGACTGGACACAAATTGAAAAACTGATTGCTGAATGGCAGCCCGGACTGGTCGTGGTTGGCTTGCCGCTGAATATGGACGGCACTGAACAACCCTTTACCGCCCGGGTGCATAAATTCGTCAATCGGCTACACGGTCGCTTTGGTCTGAAAGTGGTGACTCAGGACGAACGTCTCACCACGGTTGATGCCCGCGCGGATCTATTTGCGCAAGGTGGTTTTAAAAAGCTCAGCAAAGATGCGGTCGATTGCTGGTCGGCTAAGTTAATTCTGGAGAGCTGGTTTGACAATCATTCTGCCTGATCATGGTCTATCCCCGCTGCTGGATCATGGCGATGGTTCGGTGCCGCTGGGTTTTTACCAACATTACAAAGGCCCTTGTTATCAACTGCTGGCGATTGCTACGCATAGCGAAGATCAACAACCCTATGCGGTCTATCGTGCTTTGTACGGCGATTACGGTTTGTGGGTTCGACCGCTCTCGATGTTCAGCGAAACGGTCACCATTCAGGGCGAAGAAGTGCCAAGATTTCAGTTTGTCGGCACAGAACGGCCATCCCCTTAACTGGGGTCAGAGTCGAGCTCTGACCCCATAGGTGGCTCTTGCAACTCAGCGCTAGTTTTTCTCGGGCTTTTCCAAGCCATCGACGGTGACGTTGGCGAGGAAACCGGCACCTGCAGTCTCGTTGTTCCTCAGTTTAATCATCAACCGCAGATCGTTTGGCGAGTCGGCATGATGCAGGGCATCGGCGTAACTGATTTGACTGCGCTGATACAAATCGTAAAGCGCCTGGTCAAAGGTCTGCATCCCCAGTTCACGCGATTTGCTCATCACCGCTTTGACTTCATCAATTTCGCCACGTTTGATCAGATCGGCAACTAAAGGCGAATTCAGCAGCACTTCAATCGCAGCGATCCGGCGTGTGCCGTCCGGGGTTGGGATTAATTGCTGCGCCACAATTGCACGCAGGTTTAACGACAAGTCAAACAGTAACTTACCGTGTTTTTCCTTGGGAACCAGGTGCATGATCCGGTCGATTGCCTGGTTGGCGTTATTGGCGTGTAACGTCGCGATACACAAGTGTCCGGTTTCAGCAAAGGACAGAGCATATTCCATCGTGTCCTGGCTACGGATTTCACCGATCAGGATCACATCGGGCGCCTGACGTAATGAGCTTTTCAACGCTGCATCAAAGGACTCGGTATCAATTCCCACTTCGCGTTGGGTGATCAGACTTTTTTGATGATCGTGCACAAATTCAATCGGATCTTCGATGGTCAGAATATGGCCACGGGCGTTTTTATTGCGATATCCAATCAGCGCTGCCAGTGATGTCGACTTACCGGTCCCGGTTCCGCCCACAAACAACACCAGCCCGCGTTTGGACATAATGATTTCTTTCAGGATGGGGGGCAGACCCAGATCATCCGCATTTGGGATGGTGGTGACAATCCGCCGCACCACCATGCCGGCCTGATCGCGCTGGAAAAACGCCGACACCCGAAAGCGCCCCGCCTCATTGGCGACTGCAAAGTTACATTCTTTGACTTTCAGAAACTCATTTTTTTGTTTTTCATTCATCGCCGCCAGCACAATGGCCAACGAATCCTCACCGGTTAATGGCGTTTCGTCGATCGGTAACAGCTCACCGTTGATTTTCGCTGCCACCGGCATGCCGGCAGTTACGAACATGTCGGATGCTTTTGCATCAACCATTTTTTGCAATAACTGAACTAATTCCACGTCAAGACTCCTAGATCCGGCCCATCGCGCCAAAGGCGTTTTTATCCTGCGCTTTCGATAATGCGTCTTGCTTGGTAATCAGACCGCGGTTCACCAGATTCAGTAAACATTGATCCATGGTTTGCATTCCATGGGCGGCACCGGTTTGAATAACCGAGTACATCTGGGCAATTTTATCTTCCCGGATCAAGTTTCGGATGGCCGGCAAACCGACCATAATTTCGTGCGCAGCGACCCGGCCGCCGCCCACCTTTTTCAGCAGCGTTTGGGAAATAACAGCTCTTAAGGATTCGGACAACATTGAACGCACCATGGCTTTTTCCTCGCCCGGGAACACGTCAATGATCCGGTCAATGGTTTTGGGTGCTGAGGTGGTGTGCAACGTACCAAACACCAAATGGCCGGTTTCTGCGGCCGTCATGGCAAGACGGATTGTTTCCAAATCCCGTAATTCACCGACCAGAATAACATCCGGGTCTTCCCGCAAGGCTGAGCGCAGCGCATTACTGAAGCTTAAAGTATCGCGATGCACTTCCCGCTGGTTCACCAGACACAGTTTGTTGTGGTGGACAAATTCGATCGGATCTTCAATCGTCAGAATGTGCTCATGCCGGGTGGTGTTTATATAATCAACCATCGCCGCCAGCGTGGTAGATTTACCCGAGCCTGTTGGACCGGTCACCAGCACCAAGCCGCGCGGGTTTTCGGCAATAGTGCGAAATACGTCAGGCGCAGCTAAATCATCCAGGCTCAGTACTTCACTGGGGATGGTCCGGAATACGGCGGCTGCACCACGGTTTTGCACAAAAGCATTCACCCGGAACCGCGCCAGACCCGGCACTTCAAAGGAAAAATCCGACTCCAGCCGTTCTTCGTATTCTTTGCGCTGCTTATCCGTCATAATGTCGTACACCAAAGCGTGCACATCTTTATGGGTCAGCGGCGGAATATTTAAACGGCGAACATCGCCATCGACCCGGATCAGCGGTGGCACCCCGGCAGATAAGTGTAAATCCGACGATTTGTGTTGCACGCTAAAGGCTAATAATTCGGTAATATCCATGACAAAATGTACTCCTGTTTGCCAGAAACAAAAAAATAATCACGAGAAGTCAGGTCCCAATGGATAACAACATAGCAGAACGCCTGAGATCAGCCTACCAGCAGATCGCAGAAATTAAGCAGAAAAACGCCAATGTCCGGGCGGATGCGCAATTAATCGCCGTGAGTAAAACCAAACCCATCTCGTTGATTCAGGAGGCTTATCTTGCCGGGCAGCATTGTTTTGGCGAGAACTATGTGCAGGAGTTAGCCGATAAAGCGACTGCGCTGTCGCAGCTCGATATAGAATGGCACTTTATCGGCCCGATCCAATCCAACAAAACCAGGGATATCGCCAGATTTGCCAACTGGGTGCATAGCATCGATCGTTTTAAAATCGCCCAACGTTTATCAGCGCAGCGCCCGGCTCACTTGCCACCGCTCAAGGTGCTGATCCAGGTGAATATCAGTGAGGAATCCAGCAAGGCCGGTGTCGCAGCCTGCGACGTGTTGCCGCTGGCTGCGCAAATTGCTGCATTACCCAACATCCAGCTGGCCGGTTTGATGGCGATCCCTGCCCCTGCGGTCGGCCATGACAACAGCCAGGCTTTTGCCAGGATGCAAGCTCTATCCGCAACCTTACAGCAGCAGTTTGTGCAGGCAAACCAACTATCGATGGGCATGTCAGATGACTGGCAACAAGCCCTGACATTCGGTGCAACTATGATAAGATTAGGCACGGCCATTTTCGGCGCGCGGGATACGCAACCTCATGAATGACAACACTGTAGCTTTTATCGGCGCCGGCAATATGGCGCGTTCTGTGATCGCCGCCCTGATTAAACAGGGGTATCCGGCAGCAAACATCATCGCTAGTAACCGCAATTCGGAAAAACTGGCCGCTCTTGCCAGTGAATTTGCAATTCAAACCACCACCGACAACGTCTATGCTGCAAAACTGGCGGATGTGATTGTTCTTGCGGTCAAACCCCAGTTTATGGCTGAGGTTTGCCAGTCCATTATCGCCGAAGCCCCGGAAATTCACGAAAAGTTGTTTGTGACCGTAGCGGCCGGTCTGCCCGTGAGCCGCTACCGGGAGTGGCTTGGCAATATCCGGATTGTCCGGGCGATGCCCAACACGCCGGCACAAATCGGTTTAGGGATCACCGGGCTTTACCCAAGTCAGTGTTCAAATTATGAAAAGTCTTTTGTTGATCAGTTATTTAGTGGCTGTGGCCGCAATATTTGGCTAGATAACGAGGCGCAAATTAATCACATTATTGCAGTCAGTGGCAGCGCACCGGCTTATTTCTTTTACTTTATGCAAGCGATGCAACAACAGGCAGAAAGCCTTGGCTTTAGCAGTGAAGACGCCAGAGCTATCGTGGCACAAACCGCGTTAGGCGCAACGACCTTGGCGGCACAATCGCGCTTATCATTTGCTGAGTTGCGAGCCGAAGTCACCAGTAAAGGAGGCACGACCCACGAAGCGATAGAAACCTTCCGTGCCCGTGAGCTGGAACAGACGGTAGCCGCGGCGATGCAAGCGGCGATCAACCGGGCAGAAGCTATTGCCGCAACACTCTGAATAAAATAGGCTTGCTGCCTGTCTCTGTATTTTGTTGACTCAGGATTGAACCGTTATGAACCAAGCGTTTTTCTTTTTACTTGATACTATTTTTACCATCGTTCTGATGATCGTGATGTTGCGTTTATGGTTGCAGTTGGTGCGGGCTGATTTTTATAATCCACTCAGTCAGTTTGTCGTCAAAGCGACTAATCCGCTGATTATTCCGTTGCGCCGGTTAATCCCAAGTATTGGCCCGCTGGACACTGCGTCGTTGTTGCTGGCCTTTTTTGTCGCGGCCGCGAAAGTCGTGACTATCCAATTACTGCTGGCGGGTCAGTTCAATCTTGCTGCCACGGCTTTTGGCGCCATGATGCTGTTAATTAAAGAAGCGTTTAGTCTGCTATTTTGGGTGATTGTGATCCGCGCCATCATGAGCTGGTTTAGCCAGGGGCGCAACCCTATGGAACATCTGCTGCATCAAATGACGGAACCCTTGTTAAGCCCAATTCGTCGGGTGATCCCGCCGATCGGTGGCCTGGACCTGTCCGTGCTGGTGTTGCTGGTGGGACTACAATTTTTGCAAATTCTGGTACAAAGCCTGCTCTCCGGACTGGTGTAAAGCCGCTTATCATGGCGCTGTTTTTGAGGCGAACAACATGAGCGCAATCAAATTTCAGGGATCGGATCTATCGCTGGCGCTGTATATTCAGCCCAAAGCCAGTCGGGACCAGGTGGTTGGTTTGCACGGCGACGAAATTAAACTCGCCATTACGGCCCCTCCGGTCGATGGCAAAGCAAATGCTCATCTGCAAAAGCTAGTCGCTAAACTGTTTCAGGTGAGTAAAAGCCAGGTCCGGATTGATAAAGGTGAGTTAAGCCGCCACAAACAGCTTTGCATCGCAGCGCCCTTTGTGATCCCGGCGGAGTTTCAGCAATTTTTGCAGCAAAAGGACATCCACGTATGAACGTATCCACAAGCCACCTAAAGCAGCGGCAACCAGGCGTCTGGAATCACATAAAAACCGGGTGCGCCTTATTTTTGTTTGGGCTCTTGTTCGCTGGCTCAGGTCAGGCGCTGGCTGAACAAAAACAACAATTAGGGGATTGGGATGTGCATTATATTGCCATGCCATCCACTTTGATTGAACCGGCAATTGCCAAGGCCTATCAGCTGGAAAGAACGAAATACCAAGGGCTTTTGAATATTTCAGTCCTCAAATCCAGTGATCAGTCAGCGCAACAAGTGACCATCGAAGGTGTCGCCAGAAACCTGCTTGGCCAACAAAAACCATTAGTATTTCGTGAAGTGATTGAAGGCAAAGCTATCTACTATCTGGCGCAACTGCCTTATCGCAATGAAGAGCGGTTTACCTTCACCCTCCAAATTAAACAAGGCAACGTCAGCCAGCAACTACAATTTACCCATACCTTTTACGTCGATTAATCATCTGCTGCCGGTCTGACCGGCAGCCTACTTCGGGTTTTGTTTATGTCTTATTCACACCACCATCCGCAATCAGGTCCACAAATTGTGCTCGCGACCGGCAATCCGGGGAAGGTCACTGAACTCGCGGCTATGCTGGCTCCCTGGGGTTGTGAAATTATCCCGCAAACCCGCCTTGGCGTCAGCGATGCCGAAGAAACCGGCCTGACCTTTATCGAAAATGCCATTCTTAAAGCCAGGCATGCAGCGATGCAAACCGGTTTACCCGCTATTGCCGATGATTCGGGCCTGGCGGTCGACGCGCTGGGCGGCGCACCGGGGATTTATTCTGCTCGTTTTGCCGGTACCTCAGCCACCGACGCGGACAATGTGCAGCTGTTACTGGAAAAAATGGCTGCGGTGCCCGTCGGACAACGCCAGGCACAATTTCACTGTGTGCTGGTGTATTTGCGCCATGCCAATGATCCTACACCGTTGATTAGTCATGGGGTTTGGGCCGGCGAAATCGCACTCACCCCCAAGGGCTCGCACGGATTTGGCTACGACCCCATCTTCTGGCTGCCAGAGCTTGGCCTGATGTCGGCAGAACTTGAAAAGGCCCAAAAAGCCCAACTCAGTCATCGGGGTAAAGCGCTGCAGTTACTGCAACAGCAATGGCAGCAACTGATGCAGGTTGCAAAGTAAATGATGCCTGAGTCAAGTCTGTTGCAGCTGCCGCCGCTGTCGCTTTACATCCATATTCCCTGGTGTATCCAAAAATGTCCTTACTGCGATTTTAACTCGCATGCGGTGAAACAAGGCATTCCGGAGCAGGAATACATCGCGCATTTACTGGCTGATCTGGATGAAGATTTGCAGTACGTCCAAGGCCGGACACTGCAGAGTATTTTTATCGGTGGCGGCACCCCAAGTGTGTTCAGTGCCGAGGGCATTGCCGCGATTCTGGCGGGGGTGCGACATCGCATTGGTTTTGCGGACGATATTGAAATCACCATGGAAGCGAATCCAGGTACAGTCGAAGCGGAGCGTTTTGCCGGTTATGTCAAAGCGGGCGTCAGCCGGTTCTCGATTGGCGTGCAGAGCTTTCAAAACGATAAACTGACAAAACTCGGGCGGATCCATCAGGGCGATGAGGCCTGCCAGGCGGCCAGGCTCGCCGCGGCATTGTTGAAAAACAGCCCGTTACAAAGCTTCAATCTGGATCTCATGCACGGCCTGCCCGGGCAAAGTATTGATGACGCCCTTAGTGATTTACGTCAGGCCATCGCGTTACAACCGCCCCACTTGTCCTGGTATCAACTGACGATTGAACCCAATACGGCTTTTGCCTCTAAACCGCCCATCCTGCCCGAAGACGATATTTTGTGGGATATTCAGGAACAAGGGCACGCGCTGCTGAGCGCTGCAGGCTACCAGCAATACGAAACCTCAGCCTATGCCAAAACCGGTTTTCAATGCCGGCACAATCTGAACTACTGGCGATTTGGTGACTACCTTGGTATTGGATGTGGCGCTCATGGCAAAATCAGCGTGCCAAGCGAGGGCCGGATCCTGCGCACCGTCAAAGTGAAACACCCCAAAGGCTATATGGAGCTCACCAAGCCCTATCTTGATAGTCTGACCGACGTGCCGTCAGAGGAACTGCCTTTTGAGTTTTTTATGAATCGTTTTCGGCTACTGGAGTCTTGGAGCATCAATGAATTTACCGCATTCACCGGACTCTCTGCCGCATCAGTTACGCCAATCCTTGCCAAAGCCAGGCAATTGGGTTTAGTTGAGCAAGCGGATGGCAGCTATCAAATCACGCCGCATGGCGTGCGCTACCTAAATGATTTGCTCCAAATGTTTTTGTAATCCATCGCAATCTGCGATACCAAAATCACAACAAGCTGCAGCACAAGCAAAGCAGCATTTACTGAGGTCACCATGAAATTAACCAAATCGACACTGGCGCTGGCCGTCACTTTAGCCTTGCTCGGCGCTTGTTCTCCGGCCGAAAAAGCCGGTACCAGTAGTTCCGGGACCGCAGCGGTGGTCAGCACAGTGCAGAATGAAAACGAAAAAATCAGTGCTTTTTTTGAAAAAGCTTTTATGGATCAGGTCGAACTCAGTCCAACGTCGTTAACTTATTTAGGGATCAAAAAAGACTACGATAAATGGGAGCCGCTGACCGATGAGCAGGCCGCCAAAACGCTGGAGCTGACCAAACAGCAGTTAGAACAACTGAAAAGCTTCAATTTTGACGCCTTAGACGAGCAATCGCAGCTGAGCTATCAGCTGTTTAAACAACAAGCTGAACAACAAATTGCCGATGATCAATGGCGTTTATATAACTACCCGGTCAACCAGATGTACGGTACCCACTCGATGGTGGCGTCGTTACTGATTAATCAGCACCAGATTGCCGATGAATCCGATGCGAAAGCCTATATTGCTCGGCTTAACGGCGTACCGACCTTGTTCCAACAACTGATGACGCAATTGGACAAAAGAGCAGAACTTGGCATTATTCCGCCGAAGTTTGTATTTCCGCATGTGATTGGCGCCAGTCAGAATCTGATCAAAGGCGCACCATTCACTGCAGGCGAGGACAGCACTTTACTGGAAGACTTCCGTGGTAAAGTCAACAAGTTAACTATTGACGATGCCGCTAAACAAATGTTGATCAAAGAAGCCGAAGTGGCATTGTTCAGTAGCGTCAAACCAGCGTACGAGCAACTGATCAGCTACCTGACCACGCTGGAAACCAAAGCAGGCACCGACGATGGCGTCTGGCGCTTTAAAAACGGGGTCGAGTTTTATAACAATGCCCTGGCCCGGACCACCACCACCAATATGACCGCAGATCAAATTCATGATTTAGGGTTGGCTGAAGTGGCGCGTATTCATCAGGAAATGCACGCGATCATGCAAAAAGTGGGTTTTAAAGGCGATTTACAAGCCTTTTTCAGCTTTATGCGGGACGATGAACAGTTCTATTACCCGGATACAGCCGAAGGCAGAGCCGCTTATCTGGCCGAAGCCACCCGGGTGATCGACGAGATGAAAGGCAAGCTGGACTCGTTGTTTTTGGTCAAGCCAAAAGCCGACATGATTGTCAAAGCAGTTGAACCCTTCCGGGAGCAATCGGCTGGTAAAGCCTTCTACGAGCAACCTTCGATGGACGGCAGTCGACCCGGCGTTTATTACGCCAACCTGTACCGGATGAAAGGCATGCCGAAATATGAACTGGAAGCACTGGCCTTCCATGAAGGGATCCCGGGCCACCATATGCAAATTGCCATCGCGCAGGAGCTGGAAAATGTGCCGAAGTTCCGTAAATTTGGCGGCTATACCGCTTACATCGAGGGCTGGGGTTTGTACACAGAAATGCTGCCGAAAGAAATCGGCATGTATCAGGACCCCTACTCGGATTTTGGCCGCTTAGCGATGGAGTTGTGGCGCGCTTGCCGGCTTGTGGTCGATACCGGTATTCATGCCAAAAAGTGGACGCGCGAAGAAGCGATTCAGTATTTAGCCACCAACACACCAAACGCGAAGTCAGAAGTCGACAACGCCATTGAACGTTATATCGTGATGCCATCTCAAGCCACCGCTTACAAAATCGGCATGATCAAAATTATTGAACTGCGCGAAAAAGCCAGAACCGAACTGGGCGATAAGTTTGATATCCGCGCTTTCCATGATGTGGTACTGAAAAATGGCGCCGTGCCGTTGGATGTGCTGGAAAGTTTGGTAAATCAATATATTGCCAAGAGCAAAGCAGTGTAGGCGCTTTCGAAACACATTCGAACCTTAGTCGCAACTGCGCTCTCAGTACAAAGCTCAATAACGCCGCGTTTTCGCGGCGTTATCATCATTCATAACCACGATCAACAAAGCTTCAGTACGAGTTGCAACTTGCCAGCGGCTTGCCCTATTGCGTATGCTTTATAAAACAACCCGTTGGAAAATCACATGATTGCGCTGCATCTGTATAACCCGGAAACCGGGAATTGGCATCAAGCTGATCTCAGCCAGTTGTCGCTGCCCCTGCACGGCGATCAGCGGCTATGGCTGGATTTATCCAAAGCCAGCATCACAGAACAACAACAGTGGTTGGCCAAGTTCAACATTCATCCGGAAATTGCCGAAGACTTCCTGCGCGAGCGCCATCCACCTAAACTGGAAAGCCTGGATGGCTTTACGTTGATGATTTTACGAGCCTATGCCGGGAAAGACTTCAGTGATTATCCAGGACACGCCCAGCTGAGTCTGTTGTTCTCCAATCAGGTGCTATTCTACAAATGTCAGTTACCCCAGCAGGACTCCCGTTATGCCCTGCCCGGCTTTGATTTAAACCAAAAGTCACTCTCAATCAAAGACTGGGTGAAACAATACATCCATGCCGTGTCTGCCAGTTATCTGGAAAAACTGATTAACTTTGAAGATGAATTGTCCGAGTTTGAAGACGCGATGCTCAATCATGGTGACGATCAGAAAATGGCGCAGATCATGCGCTACCGCTCCGTCTTTCGAAAACTAGACCGTAACCTGGCGTATCAGAAGGATATGTTTGCCGATTTATTAGAATTGGCGAACGAACATCTACTGACCCAGCTGTTTCAGCCGGTTGAACTGCGTGATTTTTACGAGAAGTTCGAACGACTGCACAGCATGACGCAAATGTACTACGACCAGCTCGGTGATTTGGTCAGCGGCTATATGTCCACATCCTCACATCAGATTAACGAACGGATGAAACTGCTGACCATGGTATCCACAGTGTTTATCCCGCTGACTTTTATCGTTGGTATGTATGGGATGAACTTCGAAAATATGCCGGAGCTGCGTTTTGCCAGCGGTTATTACTGGACTCTCGCGGTGATGGCGATACTGGCCCTTTCGATGATGTTGGGTTTTAAAATCAAACGCTGGTGGTAACCCCCCGAAAATTGGCGGCAAGGGTGATAACTTCAAAAGCAACGGAAAAAAAAGCCAAAATGTCTTTGAATTGACTATAAAACTGACAGCCAGCTGCGGTATTATCGCCCACTTTTAAAATAACCGGTTAAACCAGTGATGATCTGCCCGCAGAGCGATCGTCACTGAGGTGAGGACGCAGCGATGGCTGAGAATCAACTACTTGATATCCAAGAAATTGTTCGAGACAGCTTCGATGAACAGGAAGTTGAGCAGCTAGGTGTCAAACTCAGCCAGCTCGAGCCGGAAGAAATTGCGGTCGCCCTTGAGGCCATGCCACTGGAGCAGCGGATTAGCACCTGGCAAAGCCTGCACCCCGACGAGCAAATTCACGCGCTGACTTACATGCGCGATGATGCGCGTGAAAATATTTTCAAACAATTAGAACCGTCCGATCTCTCGGTGTTAGTCGAGCGGATGGATGTTGATGATCTGATTGAACTGTTAGATGAACTGCCGGCAGCGGTTTATCAGGAAGCGTGCTCGAAACTGGATGCAACCGACAAGGAATGGCTGGCCACCGCTCTTGCTTACACCGACGAGCAATGTGGTCGTTACGCCGACCATGACGTGCTGACCATTCGGAATAACGCCAAAATTCGCGATGCCATCCGGCTGTTTAAAAAGCTCAACGAAGATGCCGAATATCATGATGCGTTGATGGTGGTTGACCGTACCGGACGATATGTTGGCATTCTGCTAAGCATTAGCTTGCTTGGACAACCCAGTCACTTGCCGATCGTTGAGTTTATTGACGATGAAGCACCAGTGGTCGAAGGCGAAATGGATTTAGACAAAGGTTCCGACATCGTTGCGCGTTCCGGTTATACCGCACTTGCGGTGATCGACGAGGAAGGGAAATTACTGGGCCGGTTATCGATCGGTGAGGCACTGGAAAACGTGCGGCGTAGCCTCGAAGGCCAGTTTATGCATACCGCAGGTTTGGATGAAACCGAAGACTTATTCGCCCCGGTGATGAATAGCGCCAAACGCCGTGCCGTTTGGCTTGGGATCAATTTACTCACCGCTTTTCTGGCATCCTGGACCATCGGCTTGTTTGAAGTCACCTTGCAGCAAGTGGTCGCGCTTGCCGTGCTAATGCCGATTGTCGCCAGCATGGGGGGCATCGCCGGCAGCCAAACCCTCACCTTAATCATCCGCGGTCTGGCACTTGGCCAAATCACGCCCAAAACCTATTGGACCCTGCTGCGCAAAGAACTGGGGGTTGGGTTACTGAACGGCTTGTTGTGGGCGGCGGTGATTGCTGTCGTGACCTATTTTTGGTTTAACGATTTGATTATTGGCACGGTGATTGGGCTGGCGATTGTGATTAATATCCTGGTCGCTGCCGCTTCCGGCGTCGTCATTCCGGTATTGCTGGAAAAAGCCAAAATTGATCCGGCCCTGTCGGGATCGGTGATCCTGACCACCATCACCGATGTCATTGGTTTTTTTGTATTCCTGGGTTTAGGGTCCTTGTTGCTACTGCCCTAGCCAAAGCAGCAAGTTGGCCCGGCCACCCCAGGCAGGCAAAGAACCAGAAAAAATTCGCTTTAAAACAATCCGATCAGCTGTATTTTCAGTTGCCGCTCACTACACTGTCAGCAGCAACATCGCAGCTGGTATCCCAGCAGCACCACAGCGCATCAATTTTCTGCAGCGCGGTCAGATACCGCGCAGGCAGATGGAGTTTGCATGAAAATAGCTTTGTTATCCCGCAATGCCGAATTGTATTCCACTAAACGGTTGGTCGAAGCTGCCGAAGCCAGGGGTCACCAGATTGAAGTGATTGACCCGATCCTGTGTTATATGAACATCAATCACAATGCATTGTCCATCCACTACAAAGGGGAAGAACTTGCAGGTTTTGATGCCATTATTCCGCGAATTGGCGCATCGATTACCTTTTATGGCAGCGCCGTGCTACGTCAGTTTGAAATGATGAACGTGTATTGCCTGAATAATGCCGCGGCGATTGGCCGTGCCCGCGATAAACTCAATTCACTGCAACTACTGGCCAGAGATGGAATTGGCTTGCCGATCACCGGGTTTGCCGACAAACCGGGCGATATTCCGGATCTGATTGATATGGTCGGTGGTGCGCCGCTGGTGATTAAACTGCTTGAAGGAACCCAGGGCATCGGCGTGGTCTTGGCCGAAACCCGCACTGCGGCCGAAAGCGTGATTGAAGCCTTTATGGGACTCAACGCCAATATTCTGGTCCAGGAATACATCAGTGAAGCCAAAGGTGCCGACATTCGCTGCTTTGTGGTGGGCAATAAAGTCGTCGCCGCGATGAAACGCCAGGCCAAGGAGGGGGAATTTCGTTCCAACCTGCATCGGGGCGGAACCGCCAGCAAAGTCAGGCTGAGTAAAGCGGAGCGACAAACCGCGTTAAAAGCGGCCCGTTGTATGGGTTTGAACGTCGCCGGAGTCGATATCCTGCGCTCCAATCAAGGCCCGGTGGTGATGGAGGTCAATAGTTCGCCTGGGCTTGAAGGCATTGAAGCGGCGAGTGAAATTGATGTTGCCGACACCATAGTGCACTATCTGGAACAACAAGTCAGCCGTCACCAGAGTAAACAACGGAGAACATCCAAATGAGTGAATTGGCACAGCCGCTGGTCGACAACATCACAACAACGCGGGCAACGGCAATCCCGGCGGCGGATTTTGAATTCGGTAACAGCGTGATCAAGCCCGGCAGCCGGATGGTGGTGGATATCCCCTTTGGCAAACTTTACACCCACACCGAGCTGAACATTGGCGCTCACGTGATCCACGGTAAAAGACCCGGGCCGGTGTTATTAATTACCGCAGCGCTGCATGGCGACGAAATTAACGGCGTCGAAATTTGTCGCCGTTTACTGAAACTCCCGAAACTCAATAGCTTACGAGGCACCTTAGTGGTGGTTCCGATTGTGAATACCTACGGCTTTGTGCAGCAATCGCGCTATTTACCGGACAGACGCGACTTAAACCGCAGTTTCCCGGGGAGCGAAAAAGGCTCGTTAGGTAGCCGGATGGCCTGGCAGTTTACTGATCGAATTTTGAAAAAATGTACTCATGTCATTGACTTACATACTGGCGCAATCCACCGCAGCAACTTGCCGCAAGTGCGAGCAACCTCCAGGGACAAAGTGTCGTTAAAAATGGCAGAGAGCTTTAACGCGCCGATCATTATTAAAGCTGCCAGTCGTGACGGCACCATGCGTGGCACGGCCAATAATCTGGGGATCCCAATTATTTTGTATGAGGCCGGTGAAGCACTGCGTTTTGATGAACAATCAATCAAAATTGGTGTGCGGGGGATTGTGAATGTCATGCACAGCCTGGGGATGTTACGTTCAGTTCGCAAAGTCGAAAAAACCCAGTCGCTGTTTTCGAAAAAAAGTAGTTGGTTGCGAGCTGAACATGACGGGATTGCCCGCTACTACTATGGTCTGGGGCAAAAAGTGGATGTCGGCGATGTGCTGGCGCACATTTACTCGCCCTACTCAGACTTTGAAGTCGCCGTGGTGGCTACTTTCAGCGGCATTATTATCGGACGGAATAACCTACCATTGATCAACGAAGGTGAAGCCTTGTTTCATATTGCAGAAGTCAGTGAGCTGGATGAAGCCGAAAAAACGATTGATGCGATCAGTGACGAAGTTGACAGCGCTATGCCAGCGGTCTTAGGCGGAGAATTTGGTCTGGTCTAGCAATATCCGCTGGAGGATCAACAGCTATTACTTCGCAATCACCACATCATAGGACAGCAGTTGCGGCACTCGTTGCTGCAACTGGCTTTCAATATGGTCAAGCTCAAGGATCCGGGTACAAAATAACGCCGATTTTGCTTCCAGTTCTCCGGCTTTTGCGTCCAGTCCGAGATTAATTTTATCGATCAATTGCTCAACACTTTGCCAGTCCTGGCTTTCGCTGCGCTCGAAATTATCATCGGTCTGGCGCAACGCATCACGTAATGCGCCCCAAACCGCGCCCACGGTATTTTTCGCCAGCTGCGTTAATTTTTTCTTTAGTTCGCCATGCAGAAATGCATCCATTTCATTAAGACTTTGCGGCGCCAGATAAAAATGCTCACCACTGCGAACAAACCGGGACATCAGTTGATAGGTGGTTTCCTGCACCAATGCTTTCCATTCTTGTTGCTGTGCCGGATTACCTACTCCAATCAGCATACTTTCAATCGCAGAGAGGCCCAGCTCAACACTATCCACCGCAATTCCGACCACTTGCGGCACAAACTTGCGCATCCCCTGACTATATTGCGCCACGACTTCAGTATCAGCCTCAGACAACGTAATCCATTGCCCCTGAATAAATAACTGACGATCATGATTAATTTGAAACTGGGTCCGATCGGCCGTCAGAATGCGAATTTGATCAGGAGAAATCAGGATGCCATGGCGAAAAGCCATCTGGCATTCATTGGCAAACAGCGGAACACTAAACAGGCCTGCCAGCAGCACGAGAATTCGCAACATCTTCTTTTTAAACCTTGGCCTGGATAACTTTAAATGAGGAATAAGCATACCTGATCTGGCATCAGCCGACAGCCAGCATTGTCGCAACCAGTCCACTTTTTATCGGAATTATTATGTGTGCTGCGCCAACGCTCACAGCAATGACGGACTTGGGATTGCCCGGGGTCACATCCCAAGTCTTGGACTGGCATGTCAGCGTTTTATCAATTGATCAAAGGATCGATTTTTAATGCCGCTTCAATAATTTTAACCTGACTTGGCCCATATTCGCGTTTCACCGGAAGCTTTTCACTGCCGACATGCACTTCCACCCCACCAAACATTTGTTGCTTCACAATCACCGCAGTTTCAGCCATTAACGCAACCCGCTGCGCTTCTAATCGTTTCACATCGTCGATTAAAGCCAGGGCTACCGCTTTCTGCGCTTCAAATTCTTCAACAAATGCATTGATGTGTTCGGTGGTTGCATCTGATTTATCGAGCTTTTTCATTTGCTCGATACTGACTTTGATTTGCTCCATTTCAACTTTCACCGCCGCAACGTTTTGGCGCAGTGCTTGCTGCTTCTCCACCACTGGATCAATACGGCGGTTTAAATTCAACAACAAGGAGCTTTCAGAGGGCGAGCCCAGCACGCCGCATTTAATGCCTAAATCAAGGTAAAAATGTCCACCCACAACTTTCCCAGTGAGTTTATCCTCCGGTCCCGCCACAACCATCCTGGCAGAAACATCACAATGATTGATTTGCTTGACCGCATGGAAATCGCCCTCGCATTCGATTTTCACATACTGGGCTAAGGTACAGCGGATGTCGCCTTTGGCTTTTACCACCGTGCTGAATTGTTCTTCTTCTGCGCCTGCGTTGACTTGGTGGCCGATGATCGAGCCCCCGATGGAAATGTCACCACCGGCTTCGACTAAATCGCCTTCAACCGCCCCTTTGATAAATACATTGCCGCCAGCAATCACTTTCATACCTTGCGTGACATCGCCGTTGACAATCACCGCTCCCCGAAATTGAATGTGGCCGGTCGACAAATCGACTTTTTTCACGGCGTAAACTTCATCCACCGTCGCCCCCGCATCCAGCACCCTTGGCATACCATCCCGAGCGGCAACAACTAAATCTGCATCAGTGCTACAAACTTCAACGCCCTCGCCATTTTGCCATTCAACTTGCGCGCCTGGTGGCGCGAGTGTCACTTCGCTGCGGACATTGATGCCATCAACCCCTTTGGTCGGAGGCAAGCGGCGAACGACGCCCTGACCAAGTTTTACCGAAGGAATAATGCCAAAATCACGCAAATCAGAACGACTGTTACTGGTCATCACCGGTTTGTTCACCCGAATGGCCATGCCCTCGACTAAGGCTTCAAATCTGGCGTTTAAGCCAGGTTGCATTACGCGTCCGACGGCTATAATTTGCGTCGTCGTTACGCCGGGCTCTGCACGGCTGGCTGTAGCAACTAAATGAACTATTTGATCTTTTTGAAAACCAAAACTGATCCCGTATTCCTGCGCGGCTTTGACCAGATCATTGGCAGACACCGGTGCGCCGCCCCAGGCAGCAACTATTGTTGCACTCGCGGTCATGGCGTCGGGAGCTATCTCAAATTTGAGTTCTGCATTTTTGCGAACGGCAATTTTACGTTGGATCCGGTAACCATCAGGGATTTTTTGTAGTTTCAGATCAGATTGTAGGGCCTGATAATCCGCAATCAGGTTGGTTAGTTGGTCATTCACCACAAAGCAGCGGCCAAAACCAGCATCGGCCAACCCTTCCCGAACCAGGGCAGGGGTTAACGGCAACAAAGCGACCATCACATCAATTATGATAGTGTCTTCGTTACGACTGAATTGCATTGAAATAGAGTTCACAGCAGGATCACAACTACAAGCATAATTACGGCTACTGAAGCAAATTTTTACTGTAAACGCAAGCAAATGCTCAAAATCAGTAACTTTTATGCAAATTTTGCAAGCATTGATTCGCGGTCAGGGTGCGCTCGGTAAGGATTCAGTCACTGCCGATTGAAACGCCATCTGGTGGATAGCTGAACCAGAAAGCCGGGCGAGCGGCATAAAAAAAATCGCCGCAGCGATTTTTTTATTCTTGAGCCTCAGCTGCTGCGCGAAGCAGCTATTGGGGGCACTATTGCTTCGTCGCTACTATTGCTTCATCGCTACTATTGCTTAGTCGCAACTATAGCTTAGATGTAATTTTCCTGGTGGACACGGATAAACAAATCAGTACCGATTTTAGTGTAATCGATTTTATATTCTTTATTGTTCAGCGCTTGTACAAATAACAGGGTCTTGGTTTCGCCAAACACGTCACTGCTGCCAATATCAACCAAATCCATATACCGCTCTTTTGCTTCAACCCGGTTGGATGGCACTTCTTCGGTGAAGATTTTCACGCCGGTGCGGGAAACGATGACGACAGGATCACTTTCGTTGTTCACAATGACCAAATCTAGCTTCTTTTGTTTGTGGATAATCGTATTGCGGCCGCTCACCAGAAAAGGTCTTTCGTAAGTACTCATATTAGATTTCACCATGTGTTTGGCTTATGTATCACCACATTATGATACAGGCTGAAAAATGTGTCTAGGGTTTGCACCAGACACAAAGCTGCCGGGCCCCAGTCCAGGTTATAGCAGATTGCCCTCAGGCAGAGTCTCAGAATTATTTATATAGATCAACCTGCTTCGATTGACGAGCTGACAAAACTCCGCCGGGCTGACCGGCAGACAATCGGCTGGGATAAATAATTCAGCCCCCAATAACACGGACAGGTGGCGCATCCGGTGCGCGAACATCGCCAGGACGCCATGAAAACGCACTGAACCGATATGCACATCTCCACTTTCCAGAATCATCTCGGATGGACATGTGCCTGAGGGGCAATTCTGTCGTAATGCGGCAATCAACAAATGCCGTTGTTCAATCAATAACTTAACCGCCAGCCGTAACGGCAAATGCGCCAGAAATTCGGCATAGTCCGTCACTTTAAAGCTCACAAAGCTCAAATCATCGCCAGTGGCCAGCACAGGCACCCGGGCAAAAGAAAACGCCCGCCAAGGTAACAACCAACTGCCTCTGCGGTGATGATAGCAAACCCCTTGTTCATTCATTTCCACGGCATAATAGGGTTCAGTGATTTTGCAATAGCCGACAAAAATCGCCATCAACACCAACAAAAATAACAGCACCCAGCCCTGCATGGGGGTTAGTTCCGGAAAAATTGCCAGCAGCAGGATTAAAATGAGCATCACCAGTGCCGCAGTTAATAACATGACACTGCCCCCTTGCCCACTTCGGCTTCGGAAGAGATAACGCATAGAATTAACCCGCTCCATCCAGGTAATACAGCGTAAACAACGTCATTAAGATGGTCCAAACCACATAAAACCGGATCATCCGGCAACGCTCACATGGTTTTTCTGCCATGATTTCCTCCAACGATACGACCAACGCCGCCAGACTTGCGATAACATCGACATCCACTGCTGTGGCTTTTCCATACAATACCCTACTTTATTTTTATCTGATATGGATCGGAGTCGACGTGTCTCAGCAACCAACCCGTATAATTCTTATTATTCTAGCTGCATTGCTCGGATTTATTGCTTATGTTTGGTTTTCGAATGGCAGCCAAGCGCCACAAATGCGCGGTGGTGGTGGCCAGACCACCGTTAAAACTGCAACAATCACCAGCGCCGAGTTAACCCGCCAGGTAAAAAGCCTGGGGACCGCACTGGCTTATGACTCGGCCAAAATTGTCACCGCAACCAGTGATTATCTGACGTTGGTAAATATTAACGAAGGGCAACCGGTTAAAAAAGGTCAGCTATTAGCCCAATTGAATGACGCCGAAGAAAAAGCACGGGTCGCGGAACTCAAGGCAACTCTTAATGAGCAAAAACGACAACTCGCCCGACTGACGAACCTGACCCGAACCCAAGCCAGCGCAATTTCTCTGCAAGATGAGCAACAAGCCAAAGTCAATGCCACTCAGGCACAACTTGATGCCGTTTTGGCCCGCCTGAGTGAAATGCAAATTAACGCGCCATTTGACGGTCTACTCGGGTTACGTCAGGTCAGTGAAGGCGCGTACATTACCGCAGGCACAGTGCTCACGACCCTGGATGATATTTCGAAAATCCGGGTGGAATTTAATGTGTCGGAACATTACATCGCGGATCTGCAACTGGAAATGCCATTAGCTATCACCAATGTCGCTTACGGCCAAACCCAGTTCAACGGCACCATCAAAGCACTGGATCCAAGACTGGACCCGGTCACCCGCTCGATCAAAGTCCATGGAATTGTCGACAATACCGAACTGAAACTCAGACCCGGCATGTTGTTAAATGTAACCGTTGAGCTGGCGAACAATAAGGTATTACAAGTCCCGGAAAAGGCGATCGTACCGCTGCAAAATCGTCATTACGTGTTTGTGGTGAAGCCTGACGATAGCGTGCAACAGGTTGAAATTAAACTAGGCCAACGAGTTCCCGGCAGTATCGAAGTGCTCTCTGGTTTGAAAGAAGGCGATGAAGTGGTCATCGAAGGAACGCAGAAACTCCGTTCCGGTGTGGTTGTGACCCGGGTGGAGCAATAAACTATGTGGTTATCTGATGTTTCAGTGAAACGCCCCGTTTTTGCCACTGTCGTGAATCTGGTGCTGGTGATCTTCGGTATTGTCTGTTTTTCGATGTTACCGCTTCGCGAATTTCCAGACATTGATTCGCCGGTGGTCACCATCAGTACCGACTACCCCGGTGCTTCGGCGGAGATTGTCGAATCGAAAATTACCCAACCGATCGAAGATATGATCAGTGGGGTTGAAGGGATCAAAAACATCAGTTCCAACAGCCGGGTTGGTCGTTCGAATGTCACCATCGAATTTAATATCAATCGCGATATCGACGCCGCAGCCAATGATGTGCGCGAACGGGTCTCCCGGGTGATGGACAATCTGCCCGATCAAGCCAGGCCACCGGAGGTTTTTAAAGCAAACAGCGATGACGACACCATCGCTTGGTTTATTTTATCCAGCGAGACCATGACCAACCTGGAATTAACCGATTATGCAGATCGTTTTATCACCGAACGCTTTTCGGTGGTAGACGGGGTGGCGCGTCTGCAGATTGGCGGAGAGCGCAAATACGCGATGCGGCTCTGGTTACACAAGGATGCGATGGCTTCTCGTGGCGTTACCGTGCAAGACATCGAAAACGTGCTTCGGAATGAAAACGTGGAGCTGCCGGCTGGCAACGTGAAATCCACCGATCGGGATTTTATCGTCCGGGTCGTGCGCACTTATAAAACACAAGAAGACTTTCGCCGGCTAGTGGTGAAAAAAGGTGACAACAATTATCTGGTGCGGCTTGGCGAAGTCGCCGACGTTATTCTCGCTTCAGAGAACGAAGAAAGTGAATTTCGCAGTGACGGCAAGAATGTGTTAGGCATCGGCATTATTAAACAATCCAAAGCGAATACGCTGGACGTGGTCAAAAATGCCCGCGCCGAAGCTGAACGGATCAAAGCAACCTTACCGGAAGGCACTTCGATTGTCAGTGGCTATGATTCGTCAGTGTTTATCGCCGAATCGATCCGCGAAGTATACAACACCCTTGGAATTGCTCTGTGCCTGGTGGTAGTGGTGATTTTCTCTTTTCTTGGTAATTTGCGAGCCACCTTTATTCCGGCAGTCACAGTGCCTGTGGCACTGATCAGTGCCATCACCGTGTTGTATGCATTAGATTTTTCCATCAACTTGCTGACGCTACTGGCGTTGGTGTTGGCCATCGGCCTGGTGGTCGATGACTCAATTGTTGTGCTGGAAAATATTTATCGCCGGATTGAACAAGGTGAACATCCGCTCCTGGCTGCATATCGGGGCAGCCGCGAAGTTGGTTTTGCCGTCATCGCGACCACGCTGGTATTGATTTCAGTGTTTGTGCCGCTGATTTTTATGCAGGGTGATCTTGGGAAACTCTTCACCGAATTTGCCTTGGCAGTTGCCGCAGCGGTGGCCTTTTCTTCCGTGGCCGCCCTGACGCTGACCCCAATGTTATGCAGTAAATTGCTGAAACATCAAAAGCGCGAAAGCAAATTCAGCGCTTTTATCCACCGGCGTTTTGCTATTATCGAAGCTGGTTATCTCACTCAGCTGCAACAGGTCACCAAGCAGAAATGGCCAACCTTTGCCTTGCTGCTCCTTTGTTTTATTGCCAGCGCTATGCTCGTGAAAATCATCCCGGCAGAATTAGCGCCGCAGGAAGATCGCGGTACCTTTTTTGTGATGATGAGTCCGGTTGAAGGTGCCAGTTATTCCAGCAACAGCCGCAATATGAAACTGATCGAAGATATCCTGCTGCCCTACTACGAAAAAGGCGAGTTAAACCGGTTGTTAATCCGGGTCCCTGGCTTCGGTAACTCTGGGGGTATTGCCATTGTCGGCAGTGAAAACTGGACGAATGGCCAGCGCCGAACTGCTGAGCTCGTGCCGGAAATCAGTAAAAAAATGAACGAGCTGCCGGATGTGCGGGCTTTTATCAACCAACGTAGCGGCTTAAGTGGTGGTCGTGGCGGTGGTGGCAGACCCGTTCAGTTTGTGATGCAGGGCAACACCTATGAAGAGCTGGCGAAGTGGCGCGATATTGTGCTGGCCAAAGCTCAGCAAAATCCGAAGTTGCTGATGCTGGATCACGACTATAAAGAGACGGTGCCGCAAATTCTGGTCGAAATTAACAGCGAGCGAGCTGCCGATTTAGGGATCTCAGTCGGCGTAGTTGGCCGCGCATTGGAAGCAATGCTCGGCGGCCGACGCGTCACGACCTTCCTTGACCGGGGCAAAGAGTACGACGTGATCCTTGAAGGTGCTGACGAAGATTTCAGTAAACCGGACAATATTTCTAATGTTTACGTGCGTTCAGCGTCAACGAACCAGCTGATTCCACTGGATAACCTGGTCACATTACGGGAAGAAGCCACTTCTTCTACCTTAAACCGCTACAACCGGATGCGCGCTATTACCATTTCCGCCAATCTGGCGCCAGGTTATAGCTTGGGTGAAGCTTTAGAGTTTTTAGAAAACACCGTCCGCACCGAAATCACCGACAATGTCGGCATCGAATACAAGGGCGAATCACTGATGTACAAAGACAGCGGTCAATCAACGATCATCATCTTTGCACTGGCCCTTGTCATTACCTATCTGGTTTTAGCTGCCCAGTTCGAAAGTTTCGTCCACCCGCTGATTATTATGCTCACGGTGCCGCTTGGTTTAGCGGGCGCTCTGGGGGGCTTGTACCTGGCGGATATGACGCTGAATATCTATAGCCAAATCGGTTTGGTGATGATTATTGGCTTGGTCGCCAAAAATGGCATTCTTATTGTTGAGTTTGCCAACCAGTTGCGTGATAGCGGGGTTGAATTTGCCGAGGCCATCCATCAGGCATCAGTTCAACGGTTACGGCCGATTGCGATGACTGCATTTACCACCGTGATGAGCAGTATCCCGTTGATCGTGACTTCAGGTCCGGGCTCAGAAAGCCGGATGGTCATCGGGATGGTCATTTGTGCAGGCGTCGCGTTTGCCACCCTACTGACCTTATATGTGGTGCCGGTGGCCTATATGACGCTCGCCCGGCATACCCGATCACCAGAATCGATCAGTAAAGAGTTAGCCGCTCTGCAGCAGGAGAACGAGCAGCTCAGAGGTTAAACGACCAGCGGCTTGATGGGTGATCCCCCGTCAAGCCTGCTGCTAATCCCGGCGACCGCCGTCCTATTTACCCATTTAACTCTGGCATAAATACAGAAACAAACTAAACTCAAAAAACAGCAAAGTGGCAAGGATTGACACGGATGAATGATGCAAATCGCAACAATCAAATATGGATTTTCTGGTTACTGACCACCATCGTAACCCTCTATTTGCTCCTCACTCTGAACTGGCTTGCTAAAAATCAGCAACAACAGCTTAAACTTCAAACCACACTGGATGCAGTCCCTTTATTATTACCACTGCAACAACTCGGCCGACAACTCCAAGCCGAGCGCGGCATGTTATCCGGGTTCGCCACACAGCAACTTCCGGCTCGTCCCCCCATCGAACTGCAGCAATTACAAACAGACGCCGCCTGGCGAGACCTGGAATTGGCGCTGGCTGACACCCAGGCGCAGACCCTAAGCTCATATCTGTTGACTTTACCAAAACAACAACAGTTGTTTCTATTGCGCCAACAGGTGATTGAACATCAACTGAGTAGTACACAAGTGAAGCAGGCGTACACTGAACTCTTGTTGCCCCTGCTTGGTTTTGCACAGTACCTGCAAACAAAAAATGAACTGGCTCAACTTCGCGGCGCACTGTCGGGCATCCAAACGCTCACTGAAGCGCTGGAGCGTGCCGGCCAAGAGCGTGCGACCTTACATATCGCTTTTGCCCAAAGGCAGATGTCACCCAGTCGCTATCAAAGTTATGTAATTTTAATGAACGAGCAACTGGATTATTTGCGGCAGGTTCCGTCTTTTGCCAGCGCAGAATTACAGCAAGAATGGCTAATGGTGCAATCCCAGATCGAAAATGGCGCCTTTACTGAACTCAGAGATCTTGCCCTGGCGCAACAGTTTGAAGGTGATCCCGCCCTGTGGTTTGCGCTCGCCAGCAGTCGGATTGATCAGCTGTACCAATTCCGGACAAAATTGTGTCATCAATTACAGCGTCTCACCGAGGATATGGCGCAACAACTTGATAAAACGAACCAACAACTGCTTACCCAATTACAGACCCTGTTGCTTATTTTCTTGCTCACCGCATGGCGTTTATATCGCCTGCATTATGTCCAGAGCCCGCCAATCAAACCTGTCCGACATTCAGCCCAGTACTAGCAGACAGCAGATCAACCAACAGAACTTTAACCTACAACAGTACTGCCGTCTCTGAGCATTATTTGTTAGACTGCCAGCCTTCCACTGGTTAGCAGAGCGCAGGATCAGAACGATTTCAATGTGCTACGCTATTTTTAATTGCGTAAGGCGAACGGTACCGGTGTCAAAACTACCCTTATTATCCTGCGTTGATGTCACTTTCTTTTGGCAGCCGCAGGCTGGCTTACAGCAGGTCAACTTACAGTTAAACCCGCAACAGCGGCTTGGCATCATCGGCCCCAATGGTGCTGGAAAATCAACCTTACTGAAGCTGCTGGCAGGTTTGCTGCAGCCGCAACGTGGTCAAATCATGCTGGCAGGCACGTTGTTGACCAATTATTCGTTGGTACAAAGAGCCCGCAAACTGGCACTGTTAGCGCAGGAAACCGAACTCGGCCATGCCGGTACGGTATTTGAGCTGGTCGAGCTTGGCCTGTTACCTCATAAACAGCTGTGGCAAGCGACTGATCAGCAAGATCGGCAAAACATTTTGGCCGTCATTCATCAGGTCGGTCTGCAACACAAAGCCAATGCCCGGATCAGTACGTTGTCAGGAGGCGAATTGCAGCGGGCGCACTTTGCCAGGGTGTTAAGACAAGGCGCCGAACTATTACTGCTGGACGAACCAACGAATCATCTGGATGTGAAGTATCAACACCAGCTACTCCAAAACATCCATGATGCCGGATTAGCGCTGGTCGCCAGCTTTCACGACCTCAACCTCGCGGCAAGCTACTGTGACGAGTTACTATTGCTACATCAGGGGCGGGTCGTGGCATCTGGTCATGCGGAGCAAGTGTTGCAACCAGCCTTACTCAGTCAGGTGTTTGAACGGCCTTGCCTCGTCGATACCAATCCATATGATGGGAAACCGAGAGTCACCTTTGCAACCGGGGCTACTCATGGATAAGTTAGCACTGTCGTTGCGCTGGTGGTTGTTGTTGCTGTTGCTTATGGTCAGTTGCCTCTGGTGCCTGAATACCGGAGCCGTCGCATTACAATGGTCGACACTGCTCCCCTGCCTGATTGAACAATGTGACACCATGGTGCAGCAACAGATTTTACTGGAACTGCGGTTACCCCGGCTGTTATTAGGGTTAGTTGCGGGTGCAGGCTTAGCGTTGTCCGGCGCCCTGCTACAGAATTTAAGCCGCAATATGCTGGCCGATCCTTATTTGTTTGGGATTATTTCCGGCGCAGGTCTTGGCGCAACTCTGGCCACTTTATTGTTACCGCAATACGCCATCGCTTTGCCGTTGGCTGCATTTGCCGGGGCCGTGCTGGCGATGGCTCTGGTGCTTGGTTTTGCCTTGCTCGGCGGCTGGCAACGATTAGATACCATGATTCTGGCGGGAGTCGCCGTAAGCTTTTTATTAAGTGCCATCACTTCGCTGCTGCTATATCAGAGTGAAGCTTTCGCAGCAAACCGGGTGATGTTCTGGTTGATGGGCAGTTTAGCCCGGGCTGATTATCAGGCTCTTTGGGTGATTACCCCTTGTTTACTGTTGTGTTTTGCGCTGGCTTGCCTGTTTCGGCGACAACTAGACGCGATGCAGTGGTCTGATCAAACCGCATATGGTCTTGGCGTTGCGGTCGTTCCAATCCGACTGCTGTTTTTGCTGCTGACCGCTGCACTCACTGCCAGCATTGTTGCCTATTGCGGGGGAATTGGTTTTGTCGGCCTGATGATCCCTCACCTGGTCCGCTTAATGTTGGGAGGGCAGACGCTGGTCCTGCTTTGCGGCAGTGTGCTGTGCGGCAGTATGTTTTTGATCTGGGTTGATGCCACAGCCCGTACTCTGTTGCCTGATCAGGAAGTCCCGCTTGGCGTCATCACGGCAGGCATCGGCAGTTTGTTTTTTTTAATGTTATTAAGTAGAAAAAGCCCACGTCCGCGGTAATTTTTCACTCAGAAGGTTTGATATGACCGATCACAACACAGTCCTAACATCGACCCAAACCAGGGCCAGCCGCCATCAGCAGCGTCAGCAGAAACTAAAAGAACAGGTTGATCAACGAATTGAAGCCGCGACGCTCGATAAAGGCTTGTTATTGGTGATCACCGGCAACGGAAAGGGCAAATCAACCGCCGGCTTTGGCATGGTCGCCCGCAGTGTCGGCCATGGTAAAACCGCGGCAGTGGCGCAATTTATCAAAGGCAGCTGGGAATGTGGTGAACGCAATCTATTGCAGCGTCATGGCGTGCCTTTTGCCGTGATGGCCACCGGTTTTACCTGGGAGACACAAGACCGGGAACTGGATATAGCCGCCGCCGAATTAGTATGGCAACAAGCCGAATTGTATCTGCAGGATCCTGCTATCAGTTTGGTGCTGCTGGATGAGCTGACCTATATGATTACTTATGAATATATCGCGCTGGAACGGGTCCTGACGGCACTTGCCAACCGCCCGGCGATGCAGCATGTCGTCATCACAGGCCGCGCCTGTCATCGGGCTTTAATTGAGCTTGCAGATACTGTCAGCGAAGTACAATCCGTCAAACATGCTTTCGATGCCGGGATCCGGGTGCAACAAGGAGTTGACTGGTGAAGCTGTCTCGCCTGCCCGGTCAATGGCTCCGACCTTGGTTATGTCATGGGTTAAAGCGTTCCCTGTGGCTACTTGCCTGGCTGTTATTGAGTCTACCGCTGCAAGCTGCCGACGAGCCCGTTCAACCGGCGAAACCAAAACGCCTGGTGGTGCTGGCGCCGAATCTGGTCGAGTTAATTTTTAGCCTGGGCGCGGGCGAGCAAATAGTCGCAACGACGGATCATGCTGATTTTCCCGAAGCGGCCCGGTCTATCCCCCGGGTGGGTAATTACGCCGCAATTTCTCTGGAACAAGTCGTCGCCCTGCAACCAGATCTGGTTCTGGTCTGGGATACCGGCACTCCGGCCGCAGATATCCAAAAGATGCAGCAGCTGGGATTAAAAATTAGCCATTTTCAAACCAAAACGCCTGAAGATATTGCCAAGCAGCTGCTACAACTTGGGGAATTGGTGCAGCAACCGGCCAAAGCGCAGCAGCTCGCGACCAGCTACCTAAAACAATTACAAAGCCTGCGGCAGCAATATCAATCCGCACCGCCGGTCAGGGTATTTTATGAATTGTGGGACAACCCGTTGTCCACGGTGAGTCAAACTGCGTGGCCACAACAGCATCTTCAGCTTTGTGGTGCAGATAACATTTTCGGGAACGCTGGCGCCGCCTATCCACAAGTGGGTCTAGAACAGGTGCTGGCCGGTAATCCGGCGTTAATTATCCAGCCGGTTTCTGTGAATGAACCGCGGACACTAGTGTCCTGGCAACGTTGGCCTCAGTTGCAGGCGGTTAAGAATAATCAGGTTATTCAGGTAGATAGTGACTTATTGCACCGAGCAACCTTACGTACTCTTGAGGGAGTGGCAATTCTTTGCCGCAAAATTGCAGAAAGCCGGCAATTTTATGCTCAAGTTCCGGCAGCATCCGGCCGATAAGCAAGCTATTGTTTGCATAATCCATCGACAGGCGGAACCAAGATGAACATTCAACCGACCACCACCAGCCAAACCAGCAATACCAATGCCGACAAAACCAAAGTTGATGCGAGTCAGGACAAACCGACCGCTTCTGAGTTATCCAGAGCCAACCGGCAGGAACTCAACCAGACCATCTTACAAAATCAGCTCGACATCAGCTTAAAGTCAGATAATAAATCGATGACTTTACTCTACAAAACCATTACAGCGTCTATTGAAAAACGCCTGAGCGACGACGAAACCGTCACCGCAGCTCCGGAAAAGACCAACGCCGGGAAATCCTACGGCCAGGATCAAGACACCTCTCCACAAGCGACGGCGGATCGGATTGTGGCTTTTGCCACAAATTTCTACGCCAATTATCGTGAACGCAATAAAGACCTCACTGAAGAACAGGCGATGGACGATTTTATGCAGAAAATCGGCAGTGGCATCGATCAGGGGTTTGCCGAAGCAAAAGACATTCTCAAGGGGCTGCAACAACTGGAAGGCAAAGTTGCAGCGGATATCGACGAGACCTATGAATTGATTCAACAAGGTCTGCAGTCTTTCCGCGAAAAGACCTTAGCGGATAAAGCTGCAGCACAGTCCGCTGTGGCAGGTTGATGCAAAGACACTTCAAACTGTTCAGGCCCGCAGGTCGTTCACTGCGGGCTTTTTGCATTTCTATCAGCGACAGACATAAGTTGCCAGCGCTTTTTGCACTGACATGATATTGCCATCTTTGCTAAATGTTTTGCTGATCGGTTGCTCGGTACTACTTAGCCAGATTTTTAAATCTGATTCCAAATCAAAATGACCTTTGGTTTCGGCAGCAAAACGAACGATTGAGCGATAAGGTATCGACAAGTATTCTTTTTTCGAGCCGGTTAAGCCTTGTTTATCAATCAGAATTAATCGGCGGTTAGTGAATACAATTAAATCGCGGACCAATTTAAATACCTGCTCAGGCTGTTCACCTTCGGCCATGATATCAGCCAGTTCCTGTTCGACCTCAGCGACATCAACAGCGCCTGCATTGCCGAGCAATCCACTTAATAACCCCATACCAAACTCCTTGTCTGAAAGAGTTCAGAGCTTAGCCTGTGTTAGGCTCTGGCGGCAATAGCCGGCAGTTTATTCACTGTTATCCGCTCAATGGAGCCACATTACAAAGCCAGCTTGAAAAGAACAGCTTGAGAAAGACCGCCTTAGTAGGGCAACTTGCTGCCATCCCAATTGAGCAGAGCACCGGATTTGTCGGTGGTTAGGTTTTGCGCAACCTGCCACAGTCGCTGTGCCGTCGCGGCTGGCGACTGCAACTGTCCTGCCACCAGATTTTTGGTAAATGGCGCCGCTAAAGCGGTATCGGTCGTGCCCGGATGAACGGTCACCAGTACCGAATTTTTTTGTTGACGTTGTAATTCAATAGCCGCCGTTTTAACTGCCATATTCAAGGCGGCTTTCGCGGAGCGATAGCTATACCAACCGCCCAGCTGATTGTCAGTAATACTGCCAACTTTCGCGCTTAATACCAACACTTTAGCTGGAGATTGCAGCAAATAAGGCCAAATTGCCTGCAAGTGCACCATGGGCGTCAGATAATTCACCCACCAGCTTTGTTCGGCGGCGGCAATATCCAATTGCCGGATCGATTTTTCTGCCTTGACCTGATCCTGTTGTAACAAACCATGGCAAATCACCACGAGCTGCGGCTGCGTTTGCTGACAAATTGCAGTAATCGCCTGCATCTGCGCTGGCGCATTGTCCCGCTGGAAGATCTGTTGATGCCAGTCAATGTCGTTTGCAAGAAAGCCAGGACGTGGCTGACGACTCACCCCAACCGCGCGCCAGCCCTGGCTGCTGGCAAGTTGCATCAGCGCCAGACCGATACCACTGCCTGCGCCCAGCACTAAAAGATTGCCACTCATACCTGTGATACCTGATTGAGTCTGCCATCTAACAAGCGATTTGCCGCCTCGACGCCAGACAACCAGGCATTTTCAACCCGTCCTCCGAGCGTCCAATCACCAGCCAGTGCCAACTGCATCTTCGGATCATACAGTACTCCACCCGGCTCCAGCGCTTTGTTGTAACTGGCGTATAACCAGCGATGACACAAGGCGGCGGCAACATCAACCGAACGCCCAAGCACCCGCGACAATTCTGCTGCGGCAAGTTCAGTGATCCGCTCAGCACTGGCCTCGAGCTCCAGTGCACTACAGCCAGGATTAAAATGAACGACCCATTGTTCCGGGGCCAGCTCAACCTCGCGCAGTCTGGCACTTTGGCGACCGGGTTTCGCCGATTGCCGCGCTATCCAGCTGGCGTTCCCTTCTTTGACGAAGATAGCCTCCATCGAAGCCGCTGTTGGCGTGGCAAGTTCCAGCAGCACCGCCCAGCACGGCAATAAGCTCTGTCTTGGTATTTGAGCACTAAGCGGCGCACCAAGTAATAGCTGATAGCTCTGCTCTGCAGGACACGTCAATAACAGCGCATCAAAGCCACTGTAACATTCACCTTGTTCAGAGCAGAGTTGCCACATCCCTTGTGAATGACTACTGACGTTGCTGGTGACATAACTTAATTCATTGATCTTGCACTGATAGTGGCTATCAACTTCGGAAAATACCGGCACCAGCATTTGGTGCATCGTACTGGTTCCAACAAAACGCGCTTGTTGATCATCGGAACGTGATAACAGGCCATGTTCGAATACCCAGGGCTGCATCTGCCATGGCTGGACCAGCCCTTGACGACGCCATGCTTCAACCTGCGCCACAAAGCGCGTATCCCGTGCCGTGAAATATTGCGCACCAAGATCGAGACTACCGGCAAGCGCTCGTTTGCTGCTCATTCGTCCACCAGGCCCGCGTGACTTTTCAAACACACTGATCTGGCAAGGATGCTGCTTTAACACGCTAATCGCACCGGCTGCACTCATTCCGGCGCCAATAATGGCAATTTTCACCTGAACTCCTGTTCTGTTTATCATGCACTGCAACTGATCCTGCAGCTCAATGCCGCTGTAAAAGACTTCAGAACCATCAGGTCGCTAAAACATCTTTTATCTTTGGCTGATCACCCAACCTCACTTGGTATAGACTACGCGGCCTCCATGATGACAGATCAAACAGAAAAATATCCGGAGTATTGAATGAACACACAAGTTGCCACTTTTGCCGGCGGCTGTTTTTGGTGTATCGAAGCAGCCTTTAACCAAGTTCAAGGCGTGATCAGCGCCACCAGTGGCTACATGGGCGGACAGACCCTTAACCCAACCTACCGTGATATTTGTACCGGTGACACCGGTCATGCGGAAGTGGTGCAAGTGGAATTCGACCCTGCCTTGATTAGTTACCGGCAATTACTGGAAATATTGTTTTTCCTGCACGACCCGACGACGTTAAATCGCCAGGGTAATGATGTCGGGACGCAATACCGTTCCGCGGTATTTGTGCACAATCAACAGCAACAGGCCGCTACCGAACAATTGATCACTGAACTGACCCAGCAGCAAGTTTATTCATCGCCGATTGTCACCCGCATCGAGCCAGTGGCAACATTTTACCCGGCAGAAACCTATCATCAGGGCTATGCGCTGCAAAATCCGACACAACCTTATTGTCAGTTTTTGGTGTTACCAAAACTGGCAAAATTTCGACAGCAGTTTGCAAGACTCCAAAAAAGCACAACAGACCACTGACGTGATTCAGCTTGCCCACTGTACTAGCTCACTGTACTAGCTCACTACAGGCGATGTGAAAACTGGTGCTTCCCCTGCTGTTGCCCGCACTTTGCCGCGGACATAAAAAAGCCGCGACAAGCGCTAACACCGATCAGTTAAGCAACTTCCTTAGCTGATCGGTTGACCGATCCTCTGGTTGCTTCAGAATGCCCTCATCACCGTTCGGTCATGAGGGTATTTTTTTGCTGCAACATTGGTTACTTGATACGGATTCATTCGCAATCCCCGAATCACTCAGTACGTTTCAACAATCCATTCCTCTGGAGTGGGTTCAGCAAGCGCTTGAACTGACTAATAAATCCAGCATTCGCCGACGTAAATTGCCTGCGGAACTCGTCGTTTGGCTGGTCGTCGCCATGGGATTATTTCGCGACCGGTCGATTGCTGAAGTTGTGTCTAAACTGGATTTAAGTGTGCAAAACGCTGCAGGCGATACTGTTGCCCCGAGTGCAATTCCGCAGGCACGGCAACGGCTTACGTATGAACCTCTGGCAAAACTCTTTACCATTACCGGCCAGCATTGGGCTCAGCAGGAAGACAGTCATGATACCTGGCATGGCCTTAATCTTTTCTCCGTTGATGGCACCCAGTTCAGAACCGCCGATACCGATGAGCTGGCAACACATTTTGGCCGGATAAAACATAGCGCAACGCGCAGCACTGAGTATCCGGTTGTCCGGTTGTGTGCACTGAGCTCCCTGCGAAGTCGCTTAATTCGCGATGTGGTCTTTGGCCCCAGCACAGATGGTGAAGTCACCTATGCAAAGCAGTTGGTCGGCAAAGTCCCCAACCATTCACTGACCATCTTTGACCGCTGTTATTTGAGTGCCGAATTGCTGGTGAACTGGCAACGGGCACAAAGTTGCAGCCACTGGATGGTGCCGTTAAAAAGCAACACGAAGTACAACATCCTTCATCGTTATAGCGACCATGATTTTTTAGTGGAAATGGCTGTTTCTGCGCATGCCCGTAAACTTGACCCAAGCCTGCCGGAGCATTGGACCGCCCGGTTAGTTCTTTACCCGAAGGTGACTAATAAGCGTCATATCCAAGGCGTGCTGAGTTCACTGACAGAACCAAGTGTTTATCCTGCCCAAGATATTCTGGATGTGTATTTTGAACGCTGGGAAATCGAGAACAGCTACGCCGAACTCAAGCATCAGATGCTCGAAGATAGTATTTTACTGCGAAGCCAGTCTGTGGATGGCGTGTACCAGGACATCTGGGGCGTTTTACTGGCATATAATCTGGTGCGGGTTGAAATCAGCCGTATCGCAACAGAAGCGAAAGTATCGCCGCTTCGCATCAGTTTTGTGATGGCGTTACGAGATATTCAGGATGAAATTTTATGGTGTGCTATCGCAGCACCGGGCTCTATTCCAACCAAACTCAAAGTGATGCGGGAACGAGTGAAACGATACATCCTGCCTGAAAAAAGAAAACGGCCCAAAGAAAGGACCGTTCGTATTAGTAAAACCCGCTATCCCGTTCGCTCAAAGCATTCTTAAGTGAATGGTGTTAGCGACAAGCGCGGCTTGATTTGCATCCCTGTTTACAGCTGCGTCAGATTCAATATCCCAAGACCTGAACCGACAGTCCAAACTCAACTCCGGCGGTGCGATAACCGAGGTTGGTTTGGTATTCCTTGTCAAATACGTTATCGACTTTTGCCCGCAGTTTGATATTGGGTTGCCATTGATAGGCCAATCCCAGATTCCAAATCAGGTAGCTGCCGAGTTCTGGCTGTAACTTTCCATCCCAGGTTTTACCCGAGAATGATCGACTCTGATACAACGCATGGCTGCTAAACGTCCAGTCCTGCCATTGCTTACTGTTGTTCCAGCTCACTTTGTGCGCCGGTCGTTTTACCAGTTTTAAGCCGGTTTTTTCATCCTTGCCGTTCAGATATCCGTAGCTTACGTTTTGCTCTGTGCCCAGAACCTCAAAACCTGCGGTCAATTCAGCGCCTTCAACCGTGGCAAGCAGCACGTTGCTGGCCGTTTGGCCGCCGACAATTAAATTGGTCAGATCGCGATCAAAAGCCACCAAATCTAACTTCAGACCGGCCCTGTTATAAGCTAAACCGACCTCACGGGAAGTTGATTCTTCTGGCTTTAATCTTGGATTCCCAAAATTAGGCCAGTATAAGTCATTAAATGTAGGTACTTTAAAAGCCGTTCCCTGACTAAAACGACCGGTCAGTTGCTCAGTAAAACGATAGCCGGCACTCAACTGATAGGTATTTTTACTGCCATAAGCCGTCACCTGATCGTGGCGTGAGGTCGCGTCAAACAACCATTGCTCCCCCTGAAACGCAACCCCGCCGAACACACTTTGGTTAGTTCTCTTGTCTTGAGAATAATTCGGCGCATTCTTGGCAACCTGTTCCTGATACCAGTTGCTGCCGGCGATCACATGCCAGGGTCCGGTTAAGGCGATGGTTGCCTGATAGCTGGCTTCATCCCGTTTAGTTTTGAACAATGAATCAGCGACGTTGAGGCCATAAGTGGTGTCACTATCAATGCTGTGCGACAGCTTTAACTGATGACTGACTTGCTGCTGTTGTAGGCTCCAGTCCAATTGATGAGAATCTTGCTGCGTATTGGCTTTATCGCCGCCGAAACTGGTATCAAATTCGTAATAGCCATCATTGAGTTGAGACTGCCATTGAAATAAACCAAATGCTGTCTGGTAATCTGCGCCTGCCTTCAGATAACTTTGCTGGTAGCCATCATCGTCTGGATCGGCATTTAACTTGGCAGAGAATCCCTCAGCCCTTGCCATCCCAACAGTACCAAAGACCGTCAGGTGCTCCTGCACCTGACGCCGGCCGGATAAACTTGCCTCAGCTTGACCAAAACTGCCGACATTGGCATTAAATTCAACTTTTTGCCCCTGCCGTGTGGTAATGGCAATCACCCCACCCAATGCATCTGAACCGTACCAAGCTGCTTTAGGGCCCCGAATCACTTCAATTTTTTCCACCAGCTCCAGTGGCACCAGCGCCAGCGATTGATACCCGAGCGTCGCAGAACCTATGCGTACGCCATCTAACAGCACCAAAGTGTGACCACTGCTCCCCCCCCGGATAAACACACTGCTGCTCTGACCGCGACCACCATCCCGGGCAACACTGACACCAGCGACTTGTTGTAGCAAAGCGGGTAAGTCGCGGACCTGACGCCGGTCGATATCGGCACGTTCCAACACAGTCACACTGGTTAATGAGGCAGAAACCGGTCTGGCCTGGCGGTTTGCATACACGCTGATATGTTCGATGTCAGCCTGTCCGGCGTGTTGCGCCGCTAAGGCCTGAGATTGACTGTCCGGGACTGCGACAACGGCAAAAGAACTAAGCACAGCAGTGCTCAGCATTGAGAACTTCAACATAATAACTCCATGGTACACGCCCACCGCGTGCAGTTGAGTGAAAGAACTTCTCAGGCCGGTCTCCGGGCTGCACGGACAGACATTAGCGTCTGACAAAGATCTTGCCTTCCCATCCAAAGACAGTGGCTTGGCGATCTTCATCGTGAATTGTTGACAAATCACGACCCGTGTTACCGTTGCGGGGGCAGCTCTGGCTTTGAACCAGATTCCCGTTTCACTGTTTGTTGCCATTGGTGCACTGACCAACAGCAAAAACAGCACCTGAAAAAATGCGGCCTCAGTGTAACGGCCGCCGCTTGAATGTCAACAGAAATCCAGATGGCTAATTCAGAATGAAACCAGCAAGACGGTCTCAGAGACAACGCTGATGAATGAGCGCCCCCCTTGAAACCGCAACTTCGCAGGAAGCGACACAAGTTGCAAAAGATTTTGAACAAGACCTGGTGATAAAACCTTTGTGCCCATGCAAAAAAGCATCTTCAAGATGACTTGGGATAGCTTATACTAGGCAGCTTCGTTTGAATGGAAAAAGAGAACACCATGCCTTCATTTGATATTGTTTCAGAAATTGATATGAATCAAGCCAATAACGCGGTTGAGAATGCGAAACGCGAGCTTGATACCCGGTACGATTTTCGTGGCGTTGACGCCAAAATTGAGTTTAAAAAAGACCGTATTGAACTAACGGCAGAAGCCGACCAACAAGTGATGCAGCTGTTTGATATCTTTGCCACCAAAGCAAGTAAGCTGCAGTTGGACGTCAGTAGCTTTAAAATTGAAAAAGAAGATCGACACGGCAAGTACATCACCCGCCATGTATCGATCAAACAAGGGATTGACAAAGAGCTGGCGAAAAAAATCGTGAAGCTCATCAAAGAAAGCAGTCTCAAAGTGCAAGTGGCGATTCAGGGTGAAGAGTTAAGGGTAACTGGTAAAAATCGCGATGATCTGCAAGCCGCCATTCAGTTGGTTAAAAGCAGTAACCTTGGCCAACCGTTCCAATTCAAGAATTTTAGAGACTAAAGCCGCTGGCCACCCCGGTGTGACAGCCGTTCGGACTGGCTTCGCAACAGCTAGTCCGAACGCCGGGCGCAGGCTGACCTTCCCGTCAGCATCAAAGACCAACACAATTTATTCCACCCGATCGCACTGCAAGATGGCAGCTGCAGTCAATCGGCAACAGCTTAAGCAAGGATCAGCCATCTATGCGAATTTCGCCCTCTATTTTCCGTATTTTGCTTGGCTTGGCACTGCTCATTTGTAGTTATGGTTTTCTCAAAGATGTCAGTGGCATCCCATCCGCGTGGATGCCAAACGATAAACTAATGCATGTACTCATTTTTGCCGGTTTAACCCTGTTGTGGCAGCTGGGCTTTCCTCGACGAGCCGTCAGCGGGTTGTTGATGATGAGTTTGTATGGCGGCCTGATTGAGTTGGCACAACATTATTTGACGGTACGGACCGGGGATTGGTGGGACTGGTTAGCCGACATCTGCGGCATTTTACTCGTATTGCTGCTTTGGCATTGGCGCCCTATCCGAATTAAAATGCTGAACACTTAAGCAAGCCACCACCCACTTTTTTTAACAGCAGGGCTATGCATGCATTCGCGACCATTTGAAACAGCAACACCTGAACCCAGTTCGCCCTGGCTGGTAGTGGGACGCGGAGCCGTCGGTCTGTTAGCTGCCAGTCGCTGGGCCTTATCCGGTCAACAGGTTCAGCTTTGGTTGCGTCAGCCAGAAACCTTAAATTTTGGCTTTAGTGTCGAGCGCCGTGATTTCCCGATGCAACTTGCAGCGGCCACGGCTGGACCTTTTGACAAAGTATTGGTACCGGTTAAAGCCTTTGATACTGTTGCAGCAGTGCAACAGTTGGTCCCGCATCTGAGCCCGCAGGCTCAAGTCGTGTTGTGTCATAACGGGATGGGGACCTTGGAGCAAGTTCAGACTTTACTCAAACCGGATCAGGGGCTTTGGTTTGCGAGTACCACCCATGGCGCTTACAAACCGTTCTCTTTACAAATCAGGCATTCGGGTGTTGGCGAAACCATCCTTGGCCCCTGTAATGACGCGGCAAGACGCGCACCGGTCAAGGTAGCTTGCGAACTGGACCTTGCATTGGGCCCGCTGCAGCAGGTGCCGGATATCATGCCCTATCTGTGGCGAAAACTTGCAGTCAATGCCGTCATTAATCCGCTGACCGGGCTGTTGTTGGTCCGAAATGGCCACCTATTACAAGCACAGTATCAACGTCAGATCGACCAGCTATTGCAGGAATTTGTCGCGGTGGCCGAGGCTCGGGGTCAGCCATTGAGTCTGTTGGAATTACAACAGTTAGTTGCCAAAGTACTCAACAGCACCGCTAACAACTTCAGCTCAATGCAGCAGGATGTTGCCAACCAGCGCCGCACTGAACTCAAGGCCATCACCGGCTTTTTGTTGCAGCAGGCGCGAGCCGCGAACATCGACATGCCGGCGCATCAGGCGCTGTATCAGCAACTATGCGCCAAGTTGCACCCCTGGCAGGTTTGACTTAGCAGCGACAGCGCAGCTATGCCGGTTTTTTATAAACTGCCACATTAGTGAAGCCCTGCTCTTTCAATAACAACGCTTGTAATTTACTCATCACGCCGCGGTCGCAATACAAGTAGTATTGTTGTGACTGATCTAATGCAGCAAAGCCGCTGGCTATTTTGTAGAACGGCAATTCCATCACCTGATGTCCTGCTAACTGCAGCGGGAAACGCTCAGTTTCATCTGGCGCCCGCACATCCAGCACAATAGCGTTTGCTGGGAGCACCGTTTCCTGAGAGACCGTGGCCACTTGCTGCTCTGCCTGATACTCCACAGTTCGGATGTCCAATATTTTTGCCTGCTGGCTGACCTGCTGCAAGATACTAAAGTCAAAACGCTGCTCTGCGGCAGTAACGTCAGAGAGCACTGCATTGACTGTGGGGCTTTTTGAAATGACACCACAATACTCAGGCATGGTTTTGGCCAAATCTTCCACCCCAATTGCCCGCGCGATATCGATAATCTCTTGTTTGTCCTGATAAATCAGCGGCCGTAAAATCAGCATCTCGGTGACACGGTCAATCACATTCAGATTGACAATGGTTTGACTGGCAACCTGACCTACGCTCTCGCCGGTGATGACCGCTTTAATATTCAGACTTTCCGCTACCGTTGTCGCAGCCCGCATCATCATACGTTTGAGCACCACGCCCATCAGACCGCTGTCGACTTTCTGTAAAATCTCGCTGACCACCGGAGCAAAGTCGACCGAGACAAATTTAACCTTGTGCGACAAACTGTATTTCTGCCATAAATAGAATGCCATTTGCCGGACACCCGTTTCATGCGCCGCCCCGCCTAGGTTGAAAAAGAGAAAATGGGTACGCAGACCTTTGCGGATCATCAGGTAACTGGACACCGCTGAGTCAAAACCACCAGAAATTAGCGACAGCACGTCGCCTTGCGAGGGCAACGGAAATCCTCCCATGCCCTGATACATCTGACGCACAATCATCAATTTATCGCGTTTAATTTCAACAGGAACCACTAGATCCGGATTTTTCAGCCGGACTTGCGCTGTAGTAATATGCTGGTTTAAGCCGCCGCCAATATAGCGCTCGGCTTCAAGCGATGAAAAAGGATGCTCGCCAGTTCGTTTGACCCGGACACAAAAGCTTTTATTGGCTAATTGCTCCCGATAAAGCACCAGTACTTGCTCAAAAATATCATGTAACGAGGCAAAGCTACCGGACTGCATTTCAGCAAATTGCACAATCCCGGGGATACATTGCAGGTGTTCGACCATTTGCCGGCGAAGTTTGTCACTGTCTTGCGCTGCGGTCACCGTGAGATGATCGTAAAAATTACGAACTTCGATGGCAGGGTCCAGTTGCAGCAGGATCGTTTTAATATTTTGCTCAAGCAGCATCGTCTGGCGTTTACGAACCGACTTACTTTTGATAGAAATTTCAGGATGTAACTTGATAATAAATTCGATCATAAACCGCTGCCATAAAAAATCCGGCGCGTATTATAACGCCATAATCCGCTGATGTGCGGCAAAACCGCGAATACAATCGGCGAATTCAGCCAAATCAGCCGCAGTTTTGCCTTGCATCGCATAACCGCGACCTGAAAAAACTGGCCGTTAACCGGAAGGCGAAGCTTGTGGGTTAAGCTGGATCGGCGCTGATTCTTTCGCCTTACCCTGCATAATTGAAATTTCGACCCGACGATTGCGCCGCTGATTCTGCGGTGTATCGTTTGGCACCAGCGGTCGGGTATCGGCATGTCCAACCACCACTAATCGATCTTTATCCAGTCCTGTCCCCTGCAATAACTCGGTGGCGACCGACACCGCCCGCTTGGCTGACAACTCCCAGTTATTGCTGTTTAACTCATCGGATACCTGATCGCTGTCCGTATGACCTGACACGGTAATTTCACCTGGGATGTCTTTTAAAATGGCCCCGATTTGCTGAATGATTGGCTTGAACCTTGGCTGCAGGAAGGTTGAGCCTGACGGGAAAGAGCCGTTTTCGCGGATCCGGATAATAATTTGCTGACCAAGCGACTCCAGTTCAATGGCTCCATCCTGAATTTGCTGCTCCATCTGTTCAGCAATTTTCTTCACCATGTCGTTCACTTGCTCCTGCATTTCGGCAGTTTCGGATTCTGAAGGCGCTTGAGATTGTTCATCCGTACTGTCATTGGCGCCACCGGTTTTATCTTCGCGCTGCTCCTGTCGTCCACCGGCAGAATCTTCCTCTCCAGCCTGAAACTCCAGCGTTTGCTGTGTCATATCAACCGTTTGTTGTTGCAGCGTATCAATCGGCGTGGGATCAGGTCGCCCCGGCCTGAACTCCATCGCAATCACACTGGTTCCTTTGGGGATATCTTTGACTTCAATCTTATTCTGAACACCGAATGCAAAGGCCATAGAACCGGCCAATTGCTTGAATTTCTGCACATCCATTTCAGAAAAAGACAGCAATAACACAAAAAAACACATCAGTAATGCCATTAAATCAGCGAAAGTGCCCATGTAAGCAGGCAACCCCGGGGGTGGGCATTTCGGACACTTAGCCATATCAGTTCCTATTCCGCCTCAACCTTGACTTCACGTTTTTTCGACGCCAGATAATTACGAAGCACTCCTTCGATGACTTTTGGGTTTTGTCCGTCCTGTATCCCCATAATGGCGTCGAGGATAAGTTCATTATTGGTTTTTTCTTCGTCGTTACGAATGCTCATTTTGTCTGCCAATGGCATACATAGACAGTTGGCCTGAATAGCCCCGTACATGGTGGTCAGCAAGGCGACAGCCATCGCCGGACCAATCGCCTTCGGGTCTGACATATTTGATAGCATGGCGACTAGACCGATCAGAGTACCGATCATCCCCATCGCAGGCCCTAAATCACCCATCTGTTTAAAGAAATTGACATACATCGCATGGCGGGCATAGGTCTGTTCGATATCTTTTTCTAATGTTCCCCGCACCACGTCAGCATCGTGGCCGTCCACTAACATATTGATGCCTTTTTGCATAAATGCGTTTGGAATTTCGGCTTCTTCCAGCGCCAGAAACCCGCCTTTTCGCGCAGAATCGGCAAGTTGCACTGCCTTTTCAATCAACTCTTCGGGGCTTTCCATCTTGAACATAAAAGCTTTTCCGGCAGCTTTGAACGCGGCGCCAAATTGTTGCAGCGTAAATTTCATAATCAAAGCAAACAGACTTCCGCCGATGACGATAATCGCTGAAGGCATATCAGCAAACATCGACAAATTACCACTGGATGAGGCAAACATCGCCCAGACCATCATCGCGATAACACCAACAAGGCCAATAACGGTAGCTAAATCCACAGCAATCCCCTAAAGAAAAAACAATCGACAATCTAAAATTATCTTAGCTTATCGTGAGTTATCGACCAATGTCTTTTATTGCTTAAATTAATTTAACACCAACAGCATTTTCATGGCTGATTTTAGTTGCCGGAACCGCCATTCTGATTGACCATAGCAGTTGGCTAAGGTAACTTTGCGCACTCTTTTCAAAAGGTCGGGTTATGAGTAAAAAACAAGCAAATCCGCAGCAGTTTGAGCAAATGATTGCGGAACTGGAAACTATTGTGCACCAGCTTGAGCAAGGCGATTTGTCGCTTGATGATGCGCTGGCACAGTTTGAGCGGGGTGTCGCCCTATCACGTGCCAGCCAGCAACAGTTGCAGGCAGCTGAACAAAAAGTTCAGATCCTGCTGCAATCCAATGCACAGGAACAACTCGTACCTTTTGCCAATCCTGTCGGAGAGTGAACAGGGTGGAACAGTTATTAATTCAGTATCAGCAACGCGTTGAGCTGGTGATGTCAAAAGCGTTAGCCGCTCAGACCAACACCGATGCTGAACTTCTCAATGCGATGCAATACAGCCTGTTATCCGGTGGCAAGCGCATCCGGCCTTTTTTAGTGTATGCCGTCGGCCAGATGCTGGGCGCCAGATTGGATGATTTGGATGCGCCGGCAGCAGCCATCGAATGTTTACATACGTACTCATTGATCCATGATGATTTACCGGCGATGGATGACGACGATTTGCGACGTGGTCGTCCCACCTGCCACAAAGCCTTTAACGAGGCGACCGCCATTCTGGCCGGAGATGCATTGCAGGCACTGTCTTTTGAGCTATTAAGCGCCCACGACTATCAACAGGTGAGTTACCAGAATCGTCTGCAAATGGTGCAACAGCTGGCAAGGCACAGTGGTTATGGCGGCATGTGTGGCGGTCAGGCTATCGATTTGGCCCATACCAACAAACAAATGATGGTCGAAGCGTTAGAAGCCATGCATCAGCTTAAAACCGGCGCTTTAATCGAGTGCGCAGTTCGGATGGCCTGGCTTGCCAGTCCCGCGACAGAGCCTGCCGAATTAGCAGCATTAATCCAGTATGCGCGTGCCTTAGGCTTGGCCTTTCAGGTACAGGACGATATTCTGGACATCGAAGGCGATACCGCAACGCTTGGTAAACCCCAGGGGTCTGATCAGCAAGCAAACAAAGCAACCTACCCTTCGCTACTGGGTTTACCGGCGGCGAAAGAAAAAGCGCAACTGTTGTTTGCACAAGCCAAGCAAGCGTTAACTATGTTACCTTATGACACTCAACCCCTCAGCGCATTTGCTCACTACGTAATTGCCCGTAACTTTTGACCAAGGTTCAGTATATGGCTCCCGACATTTTTGATTATCCACTTTTAGCCAAAGCCAATCTGCCATCCGACCTGCGTCAGATCCCGCAAGACCAGTTACCAAAACTCAGCCACGAGTTACGCGATTACTTGCTACGAACGGTCAGCCAAAGTAGTGGGCACTTTGCTTCAGGTTTGGGCACAATTGAGCTCACTGTCGCCTTGCACTATGTTTACAACACCCCTTTTGACCGGCTAATTTGGGATGTGGGCCATCAGGCCTACCCGCATAAAATTCTGACCGGCCGCCGCGAGCGGATGCCCACGATCCGTCAACTGGACGGTTTACACCCATTTCCTTGCCGCGAAGAAAGTGAATACGACACGTTAACGGTGGGTCATTCCAGTACTTCAATCAGTGCCGCGCTTGGCATGGCCATTGCTGCCAAAGCCGAACAAAAACACCGGAAAGTCGTTGCCGTGATTGGTGATGGCGCCATCACAGCCGGGATGGCTTTTGAAGCTCTGAATCATGCCGGGGAAGTCAAACCCGATATGTTAGTGATCCTCAATGATAACGAAATGTCGATTTCGGAAAACGTTGGCGCTTTAAATCGCTATTTTGCCAGAATTTTATCGGGAAATTTTTACACGAGTCTGCGCGAAGGCGGCAAAAAAATTCTAAGCGGTGTGCCGCCACTCCATGAGCTTGCCAGCCGCGCCGAAGAACATTTTAAAGGCATGGTCACCCCAGGCACCTTTTTTGAGGAGCTGGGTTTTAACTACATCGGCCCAATTGATGGTCATGATGTTGAAACGCTGGTCGATACCATCCGAAATATGCGGCAGCTCAAAGGTCCGCAATTACTGCATGTCGTGACCAAAAAAGGCAAAGGTTATGCGCCGGCCGAACAAGATCCGATTGGTTATCACGCCGTCAGCAAATTTGACCCGAGCAGTTCCTGTCAACCCGCCAAAAAAGCCGGCAACCCGACTTTTTCAAATATTTTTGGCCAGTGGATTTGCGATATGGCCGCGCAGGATAAAAAACTGCAGGCAATCACGCCCGCCATGCGCGAAGGATCCGATCTGGTACGATTTTCCAAAACCTATCCTGATCGTTATTTTGATGTGGCCATCGCCGAACAACACGCGGTGACTCTGGCCGCAGGGATGGCGATTGATGGCTTAAAACCGGTGGTGGCGATTTATTCCAGCTTCCTGCAACGAGGCTATGATCAATTTATCCATGATGTGGCGCTGCAAAACCTGAATGTGCTTTTTGCCATCGACCGCGCTGGTATTGTCGGAGCAGATGGCGCAACCCATCAAGGCGCCTTTGATTTGAGCTATCTGCGCTGTATTCCAAACATCGTCATCATGGCGCCTTCCGATGAAAACGAATGCCGGCAAATGCTCTATACCGGCTATCAACATCAGGGCCCTGCTGCGGTTCGTTACCCACGAGGTTCCGCAACGGGCATCGCACCGGACACCAGCATGACCCTGCTGCCGATTGGCCAGAGCCGGACTATCCGCCAAGGTAAAAATATCGCGATACTGGTGTTTGGCACCTTGCTGCATAGTGCGTTAGAAGTAGCGGAACAACTCAATGCCACGTTAGTTGATATGCGCTTTGTCAAGCCGCTGGATTTGCCCCTGTTACAACAACTCGCCGCCAACCATCAGCAGTTGGTGACCATTGAGGACAATGCGATTGCCGGTGGTGCGGGCTCTGCAGTGAATGAAGCCGTTGCTGCGCTTCGGTTATCTTTTGCAATATTAAATTTGGGTCTGCCGGATCATTTTATCCGACATGGCTCTCAGGAACAGCTCTATGCAGAGCTTGGCCTTGACAGCAAAGGGATGTTACAGCGGATCCAGAAATTTATTGCCGGCTAAGCTGAGCTTGCAGCCAGTCGCTCCCTGCGACTGGCTTGCTTACCCCAAGTTCTGGTTAATTAGCCTCTTGAAATCCGGCACAAAGTCAAATCAAACCAGGCGACACTATCGGCCAATAACTTCTCAATTTGTGCCTCAATGTGATTACTGTCTTCAAACTCGAAGGCATCCACCTGATTATCAAACAAAATCGTAGCAACACCATTGCGGCCTGAATGTTTGACGTGAAATAACGCCAGCTCAGCTAACTGTAATGAAACTTCCCAGCCAATTAACTGACCGCCTAATAATTCCAGCGGATAAAGCGCATATCCAATAGAGCAGTTCATCGGTACCGTGCGTCCATCCGGCAACTGAAAGGGTTCCAGCGCCACCAGTTCATTGAGGCGCAGCGCAAATTCTTTTACCAAATCTTGGGGAACATCACGCAATACCAGCATAAATTCTTCACCGGCATAACGTACAACGTAGTCAGAACCTCGGGTCTCCTTAATTAATAACCCACTGATTTGCTGTAATAAACTGTCACCGGCACTGTTACCATATTTATCATTGATCAGTTTAAAACCATCAATGTCCAGATGAATAAGAGCGATACATTTATTCTGCGCCAACATCGAATCCCGATTACGCTGGTAATGCTCAATATCTTTTGGCAGCTGTTCGAACATGAATCGACGGTTGCGCAAGCCGGTAAGCGGATCTTTGTGCGTCAGTTGCGATAACTGTTCATTCAGTTCGTTTAAGCGGATGTTACTATTCTCCAGTTCTTGCGTACGTTGTTTGACTAATTTCGTCAACGAATTTTCCCGAAGTTGATTATTGCGCCGTCCCAGCCAAAACAAGCCGTACAAAATGATCAACACCAGTAATAGCCAGAGTCCACGATAGATAGCCGTTTCGTCAAAACGTCGCGGGATAACCAGAGTTAGCTCAGTTTGCTGTGCCAGATCCCAACTTTGATTATTCTGCCGGCTTTGTAATTTAAACTGGTAGCTGCCCGGTGGCAGGTTGGTATAAATCGCTTCGCGACGCGAACCGACATGATGCCAGCCGGCATCAAAACCAGCGAGCTGATAACGAAACTCCAGCGCGGCGGTGGTTAGAAAATCAATCGCGGTGTAGCGTAAGGTCAGATTTCGTTCGTCAATCGCCATCACCAACTTATCTTGTTGGGGTTCCAGCAAATAATTTTGATTCGAGATCACCTGTAGCATCATCGGCTCATGATGTGCACTTAAACTTGCTTTGAAGGCAAGCGGGACTGCGACCAGCCCTTTGAGGGTCGGGAACCACAAGTGGTCGTCACGCATGGCAACCTTACTGTGGCCAACCCCGTTGCAACATCGGCCCGGAGCGGTACCTAGCTGGCGATCATAAGGCGTTAACACTTGCTCAAATACTGTTTTGTTTTGTTCGTTTTGTGCCAAATCAGCCGGATGAAAGCGAAAAATGCCCTTGAGCGTACTGGCCCAGACATAACCTGAACGCTGCTCATCATACAGACTAATCACCGGCTCAAATGGCAGGCCATTGGCAGTATCAAATTGCAACCATTTCCCATCAAACTGTCGAATAAACAGACCATCATCGATGGTTGCAGCCAGGACCGAACCATCTTTCAACCACAAAAGACTACTGATATACGCATGATACAACGGACTACCCAGACCGATGCGCAGCAATTTTTGCTGCTGGAACTGATAGCCACCGCGGGTCGTACCAATCAGGATTTTGTCTTGCTGCTCTTCGACAAAGGTGATGACGCTGGATTCGAGTTCGTTGTTAAAGGCAAAAGGCGTAAGTATCCCTGCTTCGTATTGAAATAAACCAATCGCAGTGCCAACCCAAAAACCACCGGCAGCTCTGGGTTTTACCACGCGACTTTTGATGCCGGCTAAGCGACTGTCCAGCAACTCAATCTGACCTGTTGTGGGTTGCCAGCGATAGGCTCCGCTGTCGGTTGCCAACAACCAGTATTCGCCATCTTGTTGCAGATCTTGGACCGTATTCAAATTACCATTTAAATTCAGTTTTGCCGGACGGAATACATTGTCCTTGGTCAGGAAGCCCAGGCCTTGCTGCAAGGCTAATAACAACTCGCCATTCGGCGCATTCACCACGCTGCGCACCACTTCGTCAGGCTGATTGCTACCGATGACCCGCTTAATTTTGCCGCGTGACGCCCGATAGATCCCATCACCAAAGCTGCCGAGCCAGACATTTTGCTGCCGATCCTGGAAAATATCAGTGAATAAAGTTGAGCTTCCCAGTTCATCGCGACTGATCACCTGCCAGTCTTGCCCCTGATGGCGATGGAATAACTCACTGTAACCAGAGACCCAATCACCATTTTGCTGATCGCGGAACAATTTATAGACAGGCGTCGATTCTTGTTTAGGTAACTTGCAGCGAACAATTTGATCGTCATCGCTGACGTGGAAATAGCCTTGCTCACTGGCCAGATGCATTTTGTTATTGTGCCATAGCAAATCGTAAATCGGATGCTGCGACAAATCCGCTGGCAAACTCAAGGTATCGACCTGGCCATTTCTGGCAATTTTATATAAATACCGGCTGCTACTAACCCAGATATGATGTGGAGTAACCTCCAGCTGATTGACGGTTTCTTTCACCACCTCGACGCGACTAATCTGTCCATCCCGGATCCGGAACAAATTGTCTGCGGCGACCCAAATCTCATCCGGTGATACCTCGACTATCGACGTCACTTCACCGAGTATTGGATACCGGTCAAACTTTAACGTTGCCGAATTGACTCCGGACAAGCCTGAACGGGTTCCGATCCAGATGTAACCATTGCTGTCGGTAAATAGGCGGGTAATTGCATTACTGATTAAATGGCGATTGGTTTGTGCGGTAAACAGCTCGAATTGGTGACCATCAAACCGGTTTAATCCGGTTAGAGTGCCAATCCACAAAAAACCTTGCTGATCCTGTGTGAGCGCCCGGACAGAATTGTTGGATAAACCGTCAGCAGCAGTCCATTGCTTAATATCATAATCATAAATTGACTGGGGCTGTGCTTGTAGATTGAGTGTTAAAAACGCTAAGCAAAACAAGCAGAAACGAGCAAAATCCATAGTAGCCTGCAATGGGTTAGGCAGTTAAATCTGAAGGGGTAACCATACACCATGTAACAGGGCGCAGGCCAGTATTCCGGCGACAATATCATCAAGCATCACCCCGGCTCCGCCATGGACATTGCGGTCAAACCAACGAATTGGCCAGGGTTTTATGATATCCAACAGACGAAACAGGACAAAACCAACCAGCAGATTGGTTAGGGTCAACGGAATGGCATACATGGTCAAAGCAAAGCCTATCACCTCGTCCCATACGATACTGCCATGGTCGCTTTCGCCGATGTCCGTACTCACCACCTCACAGACGTAAATCCCGATCACAGCCCCCAGCAACACAAAAGCAGAAACCCAATACATACCAAGAGGCCATACCAGATACAACAATGGTATGGCCGCTAAGGTGCCGAAAGTACCCGGCGCTTTGGGTGCCAGGCCGCTGCCAAACCCCAGTGCCAGCCAGTGTTGCCACTTACGCAGATTAAAAGGATGCTGTTTCATCAAAAATGTTGATAACCAAGATGCTGATAACTAAAAGGTTGATCACCCTGCTTCAGTTCAAGTTTACCAGCAACACCGGTAATACGACCAATACAGCTGATCGGAACGCCATAAGGCGACAACAAGACTTCCAGTGACCCTCGTTTGTTTTCCGGGACGGTAAACACCAGTTCATAGTCCTCACCACCAGACAAAGCACACTGCAAGGCACTTTGCCAATCACAGCTATCTTTTAACGCCTGAGACATTGGAATTTTACTGACATCAACAATAGCGCCAACTTTTGAACGATTCAAAATATGTGGTAAATCACCACATAAACCATCGGAAATATCCATCGCACTGCTGGCAATAGTACGCAGCGCTTGGCCTAAGGCAACCCGGGCTGTTGGGTAGTGGAATCGTTGCAGAATATGTGCCCGGTGTTTTTTGCTGACTTCGACCTGATTTTGCACCAGTTTCAACCCAAGCGCAGCATCGCCTAGAGTGCCTGTAACATAAATGTAGTCACCAACTTTTGCACCTGCTCGGGTAATAGCCTTACCGCGAGGGACAATGCCTTTGGCAATCACAGATAACGTGAGTGGCCCGCGGGTCGTATCGCCGCCAACAAGCTGGCAATTATAGTAGTCAGCTGTTTCGCTCAACCCCTCAGCAAACGCTTGTAGCCAAGCATCTTCTACTTTAGGTAAGGTGATGGCCAGCGATAACCAAGCTGGCTCAGCCCCCATCGCAGCCAAATCACTGATATTCACCGCAACGAGCTTATGGCCAAGCGCTCTGGGATCCACATCAGGGAAAAAATGAATGCCTTCCACCATGGTATCGGTCGTGACCACCAGATCAAAGCCATCACGCACCTGCATCACAGCCCCATCATCGCCGACACCAATAACCACATCAGTCCTGCTGCGGCCAGCCTGACTAAAACATTGTGCAATGAGTTCGAATTCGCCCATAAAAAAGCCGACTCTCGCCGGCTCTCCATCAATTTGGTCTAAGTAGTTTGACCGCTTTATCGAGGATGCCGTTGACGAATTTGTGACTGTCGTCGGCGGCAAAAGCTTTAGCCAATTCAATGGCTTCATTGATGACCACTTTATAGGGAACATCCAACCGGTATTTCAGCTCGTAAGCAGAAACCCTTAAAATAGCTTTCTCGACCAAATCGATTTCTTCGAAGGGGCGATCGATAAAAGGTTTCACGGCTTCATCAAGTACCGCGAAATTGACCGCCACACCACGCAGGATATCCTGAAAGTAGCCGACATCCAGATGTTTGGTATTTTGTTCAAGCAGCAACTGTTGCTCTATATCTCCAATCGGGTTTTTACTGACTTGCCAGCTATAGACCCCCTGGACTGCCAGCGAACGAGACTGACGACGCGCATTTGGTTTCATCTAAAAATCCTACAGTTGTGCTAACACGTTAACCATTTCCAGAGCTGACATTGCGGCCTCACCGCCTTTGTTGCCCATTTTGGTACCCGCACGTTCAACAGCCTGTTCAATGCTTTCAACTGTTAACACACCAAAAGCGACCGGCACGCTAAATTGCATCGACACTTGCGCGATACCTTTTACACACTCACCGGCGACGTATTCAAAATGCGGTGTACCACCGCGGATCACTGCACCTAACGCAATGATGCCATCGTATTGGCCGCTGGCCGCTACTTTTTGTACTGCAAGCGGCAGCTCAAAAGCGCCAGGGATGCGCACGACGGTAATGTCGTCATCGGCAACATCACCCACCCGCTTTAAGGTATCAAGCGCACCATCTAATAAACTTTCCACAATAAAGCTATTAAAACGTGCCACCACAATGGCAAACTTTTTACCTTTGGCGGCTAAACCTGCTTCAATTACTTGCATGAGTTATCCTCGATATGGTGGGAAGTTGTCCCCTTGAACCCTAAAGATTCGGGGTTATTGCCTTCGCTGGCATGCCAGCCCTGCCACTGTACAAACAAAACAAGACGTCAGTGGCGGCACTCTCTTGTTACCTGTTTGCATCGTTAGCGATGTTGGATTACAAGAAACTGGAACTAAAAAGGCCGCGTATGATAGCACAACAATAGCCTTATCCGACTAGTGTTAATTTACAATTACGGCCTTAACTATTATTCCGAAACGTAATCAACCACTTCGAGCCCAAAACCTGACAGAGCGTGGTAACGTTTTGGCTGGCTAAGTAACCGCATTTTTCGGACCCCCAGACTTGCCAGAATTTGAGAGCCTACACCTACATTACGTGAAGTTCCTTTCCAGGGCGCCGAAATGGGTTTTTCACCTTTGTCTTCGGCTTCAAAATTCTGCACTGTGGTCATCAGATCTTCAGTACTTTCGTGTTTCCCCAACAACACCAGCACACCACCTTCCTGATTGATCCGCTGCATGGCGCTGTGCAGTGAAAAACTGCGGTTAGCAGCGCGATCGGCCAACAAAAGATCGCTGAACGTGTTATGCAAATGCACCCGCACGAGCGTTGGTTGCTCTGGACTGATCACGCCTTTGACTAATGCAAAGTGGATTTGGTTGTCAATGGTATCGCGGAAAGTGACTAAATCGAACTCTCCGACTTCGGTCGGAAGTTTACAGGTTGCGACTTTTTCAATGGTCGTTTCGTGTAAATTCCGGTATTCGATTAAGTCGGCAATAGTTCCTATTTTGATTCCATGTTTCGCAGCAAATTTTTCTAAATCTGGCCGTCGCGCCATCGTGCCATCGTCATTTAGAATTTCAACAATCACTGACGCAGGCTCTAAACCGGCCAACCGCGCTAAATCACAGCCAGCTTCCGTATGACCAGCCCGAACCAGCACACCGCCATCTTGTGCCATTAATGGAAAAATATGACCCGGTTGTACAATATCAGACGCCTTCGCATCCCGCGCCACCGCGGCTTTAACCGTTCGGGCACGGTCGGCTGCTGAAATGCCGGTGGTAACACCTTCGGCAGCTTCAATCGAAGCAGTGAAGGCTGTCGCGAACTGCGATTTATTTTTATCCACCATCAGCTGTAAATTCAATTGTTTACAACGATCACGGGTTAAAGTTAGACAAATCAAACCACGCCCATAAGTCGCCATAAAGTTAATCGCATCTGGCGTAACGTAATCGGCAGCCATCACCAGATCCCCTTCGTTTTCACGGTCTTCATCGTCCATGAGAATGACCATTTTGCCGTTACGAATATCGTCAATAATTTCAGCAGGGGTATTTAATTGCATAACTCACCTTGGGTTATAAAGACGTTGCAGGCTCAGAGGAAGCCACGTTGTTGTAATAATTCCAGACTGACACCCTGTTGTGCCGGTGTCTGACGGCCTGTTAATAATCGTTCTAAATAGCGGGCCAGTAAATCTACTTCCAGATGAACCAGGCTGCCGGGTTGCAATCTCTGCAAAGTGGTGTTGAGGGCAGTATGTGGCACTATGGTAAGCCGAAACTCTTCCCCCTTGACCTCATTAACGGTCAGACTCACGCCATCGATGGTAATCGAACCTTTTTCAGCGATGAATTGACTCAACCCGCCAGGCAACTTGACAAAAATCTGCCAGGCGCGGCCAGCTCTTTCGATTCGGCTGACCTTTGCGACACCATCAACATGACCACTGACTAAATGTCCGCCGAGCCTTGTGGTTGGCAATAACGCTTTTTCCAGATTAATAAGCTGTCCGGTTTTGTATTGACCAAACAGAGTTTTATCCAAGGTTTCATGAGATAAATCAGCTTCGAACCAGTCGCTACCTAATTCAGTGACCGTGAGACAAACGCCATTGCTTGCGATACTGTCCCCTAACTTTACATCGGAAAAATCCAGAGTATCGCTTTGAATTCTTAAGGATAAATCGGTCGTGTGGGGCGACAATTGCACCAGCACGCCGGTCGCTTCAATAATACCGGTAAACATCAGTTAATATCCTTTAAGACGAGCTATCATACGTAAGTCTTGACCGATCAGCCTAACATCCTGCCACTGCCAACGCGGCGCATCACGCAGACAGTTCAACACCGGTAAATGCAACATCGGTTGGGCGTCCCGCCCGAGCAACATCGGAGCCTGATAAATAACGAGTTCGTCAACCAGCTGCAGGTTCCAGAACTCAGTTGCTAACCGACTCCCCGCTTCGACCCAAACCGCATTAATCGCACGGGCGGCAATCAAATCCAGTACAGCGGTCAAGTCAAAACGCAGCTCCCGGTTTAAAGGCAATGCAACACGTTGCACCTGAACCGCAGCCTGATTGATATCTGGCAATTGTAGTCCAATCTGATGCACTAAAAGAATATCGCCGCCAGCGCTGAACATGGGTTCTGCGCCCGTTAAGCGCCCGCGGCTGTCAAGGATGATCCGAAGTGGCTGACGGATCTGGCCATTCTCAAGCGGAGTGACCGCTGCTGAGCGGACATTTAACATCGCACCATCAGCAAGCACCGTTTCTGCAGTCGATAAAATCGCGCAGCTCTGCGCCCGCAGCAACTGCACATCTTCACGTGCGGCAGACCCGGTCAGCCATTGACTATCACCGTTCGCAAGCGCGATCGCACCATCCAGACTTGCGGCAAGTTTTAAACGAACGAACGGCCGTTTTGAGCGCATTTTATGTAAAAAGCCGGGGTTTAGCGCCATGGCCTCGGCCTGCAGCAATCCGGTTTCAACCAGGATACCTGCATCCTGCAGCATGCGGATGCCATTGCCCGCCACCAGCGGATTAGGATCCAACATCGCCACCACCACACGCTTGACGCCTGCAGCAATCAGCGCTAAGGCGCATGGTGGCGTCCGGCCATAGTGACTGCATGGCTCAAGCGTAACGTAACAAGTCGCTTGCTGTGCCGCCTCGCCCGCCTGGCGCAATGCAAATACTTCGGCGTGCGGTCCGCCCGCTTGCTTGTGGTAACCTTCACCAATGATCTGCCCATCTTTGACGATGACAGCTCCAACATTAGGATTAGGGGACGTCGTGTAACGCCCCAGTGCGGCAAGTTCAAGTGCGCGCTGCATGAACTGCAGATCCAGCTCTGAGAAGTTCACCTATTCATCCCCTAACCTGGCAATCTCCTCGCCAAATTCACGAATGTCTTTAAAGGAGCGATAGACCGACGCAAAACGGACATAAGCAACTTTATCCAGTTTTACCAGACCATCCATAATCAAATGGCCCAATAATTCACTTTGGACTTCCCGCTCGCCCGTTGCTCTTAATTGTGATTCAACCTGGCTGATCAAGAGTTCTACCTGCTCAGTGGGAACCGGCCGTTTTTCAAGCGAACGTTGCAAGCCACTTCTGAGCTTATCTTCATTATAGGGCTCACGTGACCCATCACGCTTGATGATCCGAGGCATCACCAGCTCAGCGGTTTCAAAGGTTGTGAAACGTTCGTGACATGCACCACATTCACGCCGACGCCGCACCTGGTGGCCATCGGCAACCAGGCGGGAATCAATTACTTTGGTATCGTCTGCACGACAAAACGGACAAAACACGACGGTGGTCCTTAAAAAAATGGCCGCTATTGCGGCCATCATATCATCGAACAGTCAATCAACCATAGACCGGGAAACGGCCACACAGCTCAGTCACCTGACCTTTGACGCGCTCTACCACGCCTTCGTCGCCCAAATTATCCAATACATCACAAATGTAATTTGCAACAATCCGGCTTTCAACTTCACCAAAACCACGACGCGTGATTGCTGGTGTACCAATGCGCAGACCTGAGGTCACAAATGGAGAGCGTGGGTCATTTGGCACCGAGTTTTTATTCACGGTGATGTGGGCGCGACCGAGAGCTGCGTCTGCATCTTTACCAGTAATATTTTTATCAATCAAATCTAATAAAAACAGATGGTTTTGCGTACCACCAGAAACCACTTTGTAACCACGAGCCTGAAATTCATCACACATAGCTACTGCATTTTTCAACACTTGCTGTTGGTAGACTTTAAATTCTGGCTGTAAGGCCTCTTTAAACGCCACTGCTTTTGCCGCAATCACATGCATCAACGGGCCGCCCTGACCGCCGGGGAACACGGCTGAATTTAGTTTCTTCTCAATTTCTTCGTTCTTACGCGCCAGAATTAAGCCACCGCGAGGACCGGCCAAAGTTTTGTGAGTGGTCGTAGTAACGACATCCGCAACCGGAATCGGATTCGGATACAATCCAGCGGCAACCAGGCCTGCAACGTGTGCCATATCCACCATCAGATACGCGCCAACTTTGTCAGCGATATCACGGAACCGTTGCCAATCTACGATACCAGAATATGCAGAGAAACCAGCGATCACTAATTTTGGTTTATGCTCAAGAGCTAATGCTTCTGCTTGATCGTAATCAATCACACCGGTTTCTGGGTGCAAACCGTATTGAACAGCTTTGTACAACTTACCAGATGAACTGACATGAGCGCCGTGCGTCAGGTGACCACCATGTGCCAGGCTCATGCCCAAAATAGTGTCACCGGCGTTTAATAAAGCCAGGAATACTGCAGCATTGGCTTGAGAGCCTGAATGTGGCTGCACGTTAGCATAATCTGCCCCAAACAGCTCCTTAGCGCGGGAGATTGCTAAATCTTCTGCAATATCAACAAACTCACAACCGCCGTAATAGCGCTTGTGTGGGTAACCCTCAGCATATTTATTCGTCAGTTGTGAGCCTTGCGCTTCCAGCACCCGCGGGCTGCAATAGTTTTCAGAGGCGATTAATTCAATATGTTGTTCCTGACGGACGGTTTCGTTCTGGATAGCCTGGGCTAATTCCGGGTCAAAACCGGCGATAGTCATATCACGCTTTAACATGCTTACTCCTGCGGCGGCACTGTGGCTGAAAGTTGCGAATAAAGTAGCTAAAAAACTGGGCGCTATCATACATCGAAACGTCGCAGGATGCACTGATAAAATAGCCATCCACACATCCACCGATAGATAATCTTCGACAATTCAAACTGGCAAGAGCAGTGTCATCTGTAAAGAAATACATTCGAATCATTCGGTTATCAATCCACACTTGACAGAATAAAATCTAAACGCAAAGATACTGTATATATAAACAGCATCAAGGCAAAGCAAACCGATGCGTAAAATCATTCATATTGATATGGACTGCTTTTTTGCTGCGGTAGAAATGCGTGATAACCCGGCTTATCGCGAGGTCCCCATTGCGATCGGTGGGAATCGTTTCGAGCGAGGGGTGATTAGCACCTGCAACTATCCGGCAAGAGTCTTCGGTGTACGGTCGGCGATGCCAACAGCACAGGCATTAAAATTATGCCCACAGCTGATTTTAATTCCTGGTCAGATGGAAAAGTACAAAGCTGCAAGTACAGCAATCCAAGCGATATTTCATCGATACACCTCACAGGTTGAGCCTTTGTCATTAGATGAAGCATATCTCGATGTTTCTGATTGTTCTTTATTTGCAGGCTCTGCCACGCTGATTGCCGAAGACATTCGGCGGACAATATTCAATGAGACTGGACTCACGGCTTCAGCGGGTGTCGCGCCCAATAAGTTTTTGGCTAAAATTGCCAGCGACGAAAATAAACCAAATGGTTTATTTGTGATCCCTCCAGATAAAGTGACTGCATTTGTGGAGAAACTACCGCTTCGGAAAATACCCGGCGTTGGTCAAAAAACATCAGAGCGTTTGGCAAAGTTAGGCTTACATCTTTGTCGTGACATCAAAACTGTCGATTTACAGCTACTCATTCGGGAGTTTGGCAGTTATGCCGAAGTACTGCTTGAACGAAGTCAGGGGATTGATCCACGCCATGTGCAAACTGAGCGCGAACGTAAATCAATCGCTGTAGAACATACGTTCAGTGCAGATTTGCAGCTGCAGGCGCAAGGTCAGCAATGGCTTAAAGAACTCTACAGCAAATTACATCAAAGGGTTCAACGCTGCGATGCGGCGAATCATATTCAAAAAATTGGTATTAAGCTTAAGTTTCAGGACTTTCGTCAAACCACAATTGAACGACAATCACATGAATTGAATTTGCCTATGCTGGAACAACTATTGCACCAAGCTTGGCAAAGAGGAGAAGGAAAAGCGGTAAGGCTGGTTGGGATCCATGTTGGACTGAAAAATGTTCAACAACAAGCGCAGTTGGGGTTTAGCTGGGATTAAGTTTGCGGGAAAACCCAACAGGAAATTTCAGTCACACACTGTCGTTAATTTCACAAAAGGGCCAGCTCTGTAGGCTGCCATTGGTAATGACTACAGCTACTGGTAATAACTACAGCTACGTAAAACAAAAAGCCGACTCAATGAGTCGGCTCTTTACAGAAACTTTGACTATATGCTGCTAATTAAGCAACTACAGTTACGTTCTCAGCCTGAGGACCTTTTTGGCCTTCAGTTACTTCGAAAGTCACTTTCTGACCTTCAACCAGAGTACGACGACCAGTGCCGTTGATAGCGCGGAAGTGAACGAAAACGTCTTTGCCGCCTTCACGCTCGATGAAACCAAAACCTTTATCTTCGTTGAACCACTTAACGGTACCGGAAATTAATTGTGACATAACATTCTCTTACTTTAACTAGATTTGCCATTAACTGGCGACTTAAATATTACCGGCCACGTTCGAGCTAGTACATATTACAACCCCATTATCAGTGAACCTAATAATCGGGTCAATAGGTATTGCTATCCCAACAGAAAATAAATTCCCTGCACACTGACCGCTCCCACTGTTTGAAAGACAACCCTTAACAAACAATATGTTGCCATCATACTCGCTTAGTTTTTGAGCTGATAACTTTTCGAGTGTAGCACCATTTACCGAATATAAAACAAGCAATTCAGATTATTTTTTCTTTTTTTTAATTGGTGCCGAGCCATCATCGCCACCTTGAAAAAACTTGGGTGTTTTCTTTATCGGATTATTTGTTTCAGTATTGGCAGTCACCGGATGTACTGACCTGGATTTAGGTTTAGTGGTCGATACCTTATTTCTGGTCGCCACAGCCGACACTTTTACCCCATTAAATTTTGCTTTAAGTCCCTCAACTTCAGCCATTTCCAATGGCCGGCGTAAAAATTGCTCAATTCGAAGAAAACTGTCCCAATCTTTCGGCCCAACCAGTGAAAGTGCTTGTCCTTGCTGTCCGGCCCTGCCGGTACGGCCAATCCGGTGCACATACTCCTCGGGATGTTTTGGCAGGTCAAAATTAATAACATGGGAAACCTGTAGTAAATCCAAGCCGCGAGAAGCAACATCAGTCGTCACCAAAACTTGATATTTATTGGTGGCAAATGCCTGCATTACGGAGTTTCTTTGTGCTTGTGTAAGTTTGCCATTTAAACCAACCGCAGCCAAACCGCCTTCCTGTACCAATAACGCCAGCCGATCAGTGTCCTCGCGTGTTGCAGTGAACACAATTAGCTGTTTTAGATTGTCTTGTTTGAGGAAATGTTTAAGCAGATTTTCCTTATGCGTTAGATTATCTGCAAAGTAACAGCGCTGACTAATATCTTTATGCGGATCATAGCCGGCACCTATTGCAACCCGATAGGGATCTTTTAACAACGACAAAGCAAGTTCGTTGACATCCGCATGATCAAGCGTGGCCGAAAACATTAATGTTTGTCGTAGCCGATGATTTGCAGCTTTGTGAATATTGGTAAGCTGAGGCATGAAACCTAGATCCAGCATGCGATCTGCTTCATCCAGGATCAGCATTTCCAACCCTTGCAGGAAAAAACTTTTGTGCTCAAGATGATCAGCAAGGCGCCCTGGTGTCGCGACGATGATTTGTGGCTTGCGCTTGAGAAGCTTCTCTTGATCATTGAAGTTTTCTCCTCCAACAATAAAAGCAGCTGTCAAACGGGTGTTGGCAATAAACAACCGAAGTTGGGCATAAATTTGCGAAGCAAGCTCGCGTGTCGGCGCCAAAATAACCGCTCTGGGATCTTGTTGCGATAGTGGCCGGCTTTTTAAGAGTCGCTGCATCATTGGTAACAAATAAGCCAGCGTTTTCCCTGATCCGGTTTTAGATGATACGATTAAATCTTTGCCCACCATGACAGCTGGCACAGCTTCTTGTTGGATTGGTGTTGGCTGGGTAAAGCCCAGATGCTCAATCGAACGGATCAGTCTGGGATCAAGTCTTAAATCACGAAATGGCAAAGTTGGCACTCTTCTCGGTTGAAAACCCTGATAGCATAACCGAAAACCACATTTCACGTCAGCTTTTGTAAGCGTCTACGCTACTTTGCAAGCCAGACAGAACATGAAACAATAGCGACCATATTTTCCCATATCGTTACATGCTAAGAGTGAAAAATGAGTAAATCACTTCAGGAACAGCTATTGAAGGCCGGCTTAGGAAATGCGAAAAAGCTAACAGCGATAAAAAAAGAAAAACACAAAGAGCGGGTACAAGCCGGAAAAAAAGGCACCGTGGTCAACGAAGCAAGCCTGCTGGCAGAACAAAGCCGGCAAGCACAAGTATTGCGTGATCAAGAACTCAACCGTCAGAAAACAGAAGCACTGGCAAAAAAGGCTTTGGCGGCTCAAGTCAAACAAATTGTCGAGCTCAATTCTCTTCAGTACAAAGGCGACATCGCTTTTAACTTCACCGATGGCAACCTGGTCAAACGGATCCATGTTACAGCCAAAGTTCAACAACAACTGGTGAAGGGACTCGTAGCTATTGCCAAACTGGGCGAACAATATCATTTGATCCCAATTCAGATTGCAGCAAAAGTTCAACAACGTCTTCCTGAAGCTATTCTTGTTTTAAATCAGAAAGATGAAGCGATGCCAGAGGACGATCCTTACGCTGACTTTAAAATCCCGGACGACTTGATGTGGTAACAGATAGCGGTCCGTCCGGCAGACAACGGTTGAGAGTAAAAGGAGTATTGATTGAAGTTAAATCGCAGTAAAACGACCGTTGTTTCCTATTTGGCGCTGGCCGTGTTTGGCGTCATTGCCGGCTGGCTGAGCTGGTTTTATGATGACTATCAACTTGAATATGCCATACCCAATGTGTTCGCGACTCTGATGCTGTTTTGGATTCCCGGCAACAGGGCTTACGTCACAATTCCCTTTTATCGCAATGCCTGGCGTCTGAATACACTGCTGTTGTGCTTGGCTGCAGCGCCCGGCTTACTTTTCCATTTTCTGACTTAGGTCTTAACGACTGATGCAACTATGACCGATCGGTATTATCAGTTATCACAAGCCAGTATCGATGATTGTCTCGAACTGAGCTTAATCTTTAAAGATCAAGCGACTGTTACCGAATGGGGTGGCGAAGGTTTTGTTTTTCCGATCCAAAGGCAGCAGTTTTTACTGCAGTTACATAAGCCTGACACCCACAGTTATGTGTTGAAACGACAAGGAACATTACTCGGTTTTGGCCAGATTTGTCAGCGTTTTGGCAAACACCATTTAGCCAGACTGCTGATTTCGCCGGACGCCCGAGGTCAGCGCCTAAGTTATATCCTTGTGCTGGCGTTGATTTCACGCGCCATACATTTGTATGGCAAGCTCGATTTTTCACTGTTTGTATTTCGCCACAATCGGTTAGCTATTCATTGTTACCAGCAACTGGGCTTTCACATCACTTCTCAACCGGGACCTGAACATCAGGGTCTATATTTTATGCAGCTCAGTTATCAGCAGGCCGTTCAACTACTGGCCGACCGGGGCTGGCAATTCAGGAACACTTCAGACGAGGTCCATTGCAGACCCCAGGAAAGCGACCATGCCAATCTGGATTGATGCGGATGCCTGTCCAAAAGTGTGCCGTGAGATGTTATGCCGCGCTGCCGAACGCACCGGCATGGTGTTGACTTTTGTCTCCAACCACCCTATTCCACTCCCCATCCGCCATAACATCCGCGTGATTCGGGTTCAGTCAGGCTTTGACCGGGCCGATCAGCGGATTGCAGCAGACATGCTCGCCGGTGATCTGCTGATCACTCAGGATATTCCGCTGGCAGCTCAGGTTGTTGCAAACGGAGCAATCGTGATCACTCCACGTGGCGATGTTCTTGACCGGAACAATATCGCAGAGCGCTTAACCTTGCGAAATATGCAAGAAGAGCTGCGTGGCAGCGGTTTATTATCTGGCGGACCACCGCCGATTGACCCCAAAGACAAACAAAAATTCGGTAATGCTCTGGATCGTTGGTTGCAGCAACAGCCGAAGCCATCATCAAACGAATCTGGCTAGCCCAGCAATTTGAGATCACGCAAGATTAACCCTGATGTCTGGCACTGATGCCTTTCACTGCTGGATTAAAATTATTGGTCAACTGCCATTTCGGTTTTATTGGTGTGAGGGGTAACGTCCGTTTACGAGCAACCATAACAAAGGCGGCGCCAAAATAGTGCAGATGTTGATCGGCCCATTGCCTCAAGCCGGATTGCTTCTGTTTTTCTGCCAACATGCTGGTACAAAACAAGCGTTGCTCGTAGAGAATTTCAAACCCAAGCAAATGCAACCAGTCAGTCACCCGCGCCATACTGAAAAACCGGCCACTCCAGGGCAAGCGACCTTGCAGCCCCGGCCAGAGCTTTAAGAGGCCACAGGCACTTAGCGGATTAAAACCACTAAGGAGTAAATAACCATCAGGCATTAACACCCGGTGTGCTTCGCGGATCACATGATGGGGATCCTGCGCATACTCTAGACAATGAGCCAATAGCACGGCATCGACAGCATGTTCAATAAAGGGTAAATCATCTGGATCGGCGATGAGCGTCGCCAGTTCCGGTGCTGTTGCCAGTTGGATCTGGTGTTTAATACTACAGGCGCTGGTATCCAATGCGCTGCTTAAATTACCCACTTTTAATAAGTGATAGCCAAAAATCCGTGGCCACCACAGGTTAAACTGAGCTTCCAGCTGTTGCGCTAAAGCGTCGCCTTGCGCAAACTGTTGCCAACTTGCCGGGATCGTCGTTGGCGTATGCCGGCTTAATGCAGGTTTCATCCGAAGCCGCCCTTTACTGCTGCAACTTAATGGTTGCAAAGAAATTTTACTAAGACATGATCAATGACAACCGCAGTTGCAAAAAGTCGCTGTTGTCAGTCACTATAACCAAAGAGCTTAAAACATGCACCAGATCACCGCTTTGCCGGCTTTTAACGACAATTACATCTGGTGCCTGCAATGGGAAAATCAGGCTCTGGTCGTTGATCCTGGTGATCCACAAGTGGTGCTAGATTATCTGATCAAACATCAGTTGCAACTAGCGGCGATTTTAATCACCCACCATCACTGGGATCATGTCGATGGCTTACTTTCCCTAGAACAGCAATGGCCTGATGCCTTATTATTCTTACCTGCTGCCGAACAGCACAAAATCAAGCATGCTTTTAAAAATTGCCAATATCTTCACCATGATGACACTATTCAAATCCCCAAATTACATATTAGTTTCAGGACGATAAGTACGCCAGGCCACACTTTGGGCCACCTTTGCTATGTCACTAACCAGCTGCAAACTCCTTGGCTCTTCAGCGGGGATACCTTATTTAGTGCGGGTTGTGGACGCTTATTCGAAGGTACCGCCGTGCAAATGCAGCAGTCACTCAACCAACTGGACGAACTGCCTGCAGACACAAAAGTGTTTTGCACCCACGAATACACGTTGTCTAATCTTAAATTTGCCCGTGCAGTTGAACCCACCAATCAGTTTGTAGTCGAACATCTCAATTTTTGTCAGAAATTAAGGGCTGAAGGCCGGATCACTTTGCCTTCAACTTTAAGACTTGAACGCTTAATTAATCCATTTTTGCGCTGTCATCAGCTCCATTTACAACAACAATGGCAACAACCCGATGCAACTAGCTTGTTTAAATTTTTACGTGAGTGGAAAAATCAATTCTGATCCAAACTTGCAATCAACGTCCTACAAGGTAACATACGCGGTTTTTACTACCGGCTTGGTGTCGGGCTGTCTCCAAAAAGGTAAGTTTTAGCATGAAAAAACTGCTGCTTTTATCCGTGCTGATTGGGCTGAACGCCTGTACAAACACTCAAACATCTTCGCCGCCTGTTGCCTCAACACCATTGCCAGAGCAAACAGCATCAGATCCTGAAACCATCACGCCCACAAGTCCTGAAGTGTCAGCGCCGCTCTCTGCAGCAGAACAAACCCTAGCCGACACCGTTGATATATGGCAGCGGATCAGGCAGCAAATCAACATTGAAGTGCCAAACTCAATCGATGTGGCACAGCAACGTGATTTTTACCGGCGCAATCAACGGGTGTTAGAGCAGGTCGCGGTGCGGGCGGATCCTTTTTTATATCATATTGTCACTGAACTTGAACGTCGTCACATGCCGGTAGAACTGGCATTGCTGCCGATTGTTGAAAGCTCATTTAATCCATTGGCACAAGCCGGTGCGCCCGCTGGACTTTGGCAGATGGTGCCGCAGACAGCCCGCAATTTTGGTTTACAACGTAATGATTGGTACGACGGCCGCAAAGATCCGATCGCTTCAACCAATGCCGCTTTGGACTACCTGCAATTTCTTTACAACAATCTGGGGCAAGATTGGTTAAATGCGGTTGCAGGATTTAATTCCGGAGAAGGGCGGGTTCAAAAAGCAATTGCCATGAACCGAGCCAAAGGTAAGCCAATAGATTTTTGGTCACTTAATCTTCCAAAGCAATCCACAGTTTATTTGCCCAAATGGCTGGCGCTAATCGATTTGCTGCAGCATTCCGACAAATATGCAGTACATTGGCCAGCCATTAACAACACCCCCAAAATCGGATTTAGTCAGGTGAAAGGTCCGGTTGATTTGAATCAGGTCGCAAAGTTGGCCGATTTGCCGCTGGCCGAACTCAAAACCCTGAATCCTGGCTTTAAACGTAACTATACCCCGCCAGGTACGCAGACGATTGTGTTGCCTTTAGCAAAAATGGATGTATTCGCCGCTCAGCGCTCACAACTTCAGGCTGTCCGACTAACAGATACCCAGCCATATCGGGTACAGTCGGGAGATAGTCTGGGTTTAATCGCCAGCAAACATAACACCACAGTGGCAAAACTTAAACAATTAAACCAGCTCAAGTCCGATCAACTGAAAGTTGGACAACTGTTGGTAGTCACGAGCCCGATGGCGTCAGTGACACCAACCACCGCCAGTTCAAGTCGAACTACGATGCGCTATCAGGTCAAATCGGGCGATAGTTTATGGTTGATAGCCAAAAAATACAAAGTCGATAGTGCTGAGCTTGCGAGCTATAACAAATTATCGGCAACCAGCAAATTGACGCCGGGACAATCATTGAAAATCCCGACGACAGGCTCAGTTAACAAATCTGCCAAACATCAGGCAGACACAAAGCAACCTAATCAGATTTATGTAGTCAAAAAAGGGGATTCGTTAGACAAAATAGCTAAAACGCAAAAAGTAAAATTAGCAGACCTGCTGCGCTGGAATACGTTAAGTGCGGACAGTTTGTTACAACCCGGACAAAAATTGCGACTAAAATAACCACATTTATCTGTTGATTCGAGCCGGATTGTTGCCCGAAAAGAGGTCAGGATGTTCAATTTAAACCACCATTTTCTAAGACCGATGGTCCTGTTTTTTGCTCTGTTAGTGAGCCCTGTGGCAAACGCCGACTTCGATTACAGTGGTCATGGTCAGCTAGTCGATGCCAATGGAAACTCGCACAGCTTCCAATTTGGCTTCTCTTTTCTAAAGCATGAGGGTCAATATAAATTTAACGCAGGTCGACTGAGCATGGCCGTTGATGAAGTTCCAAAACGTTACACACTTGAACTTGTGCTTCACGATCAACAACAGATCTGGGTTGCCGAGTTCAGTAAGCAACCGATACAAGGCTTCGACTGGCAAATTGGCGATCACCGGTTACAACTAAACCAAGAGCCAGCAACCCCAAAACGGCCTGCTCGTTTCAAACTAACGGTTGATAATACGGATTATTTCTTTACCAGCAAAAATCGCGGCCAAATCCAGCTGAAGTTCAATGAGAAAGGGATCACCGAGATTGAAGTGGATAGTATGATGACGCAAAAACGTTAGACATCGAAGCGGCTGCCTTGATGACCAGCCCCTTGTTCTGACTGTAACTGCAAAGCTGGTAACAATCCCCACAAAATACATACCACGGGCGCAGGCCAGGTCCACCAGAAGTCGGTGACTAAACCTAAGCCGACCCACCAGCCATAACAGAATGCGGTGAGGTGAAACACCACACCAAAACAGCCAAGGTAAAACAGACTGGCATTAAGCCATCTTTTGGGAACTTTTAACTTACTCATTCAATGCGCCTGTACCGGATTGTTGTAAATGACCGAAGGTTTCGGTAAGCCGGAACTGCTGTAAGGCTGTCCAGCAGGGCACCGGCAATGCCTCATCATGGCGCCGGCGGCGGAAAACTACCACATAACTACTTAAATGCATAATGGTTTGCAACAAGGTCGGTTGTGCAACCTCATTTAAACTTAACCGATACATCACCGCGTCACAGACTGCTGTTTCAAAGCCCCATAACAACATTAAATATGCACTGATCAAGCAATGATCCGGGATCCCATCCTGAAACATATCTTCTTCAGTCAGTTGCTGCAGATGGTGCGGCATCGCTGACAACAACACCAACGGACCCAGCACCTGCATCAAACCGGCCATAAACGCCTGCTCGGCCAGCCGAGTGCCACTTTGCTGGGTTTTCGCTAATTGGCTGGCCATCGTGGCGAGTTCGAATGAATCTTCGAGCAAGCGCTGATGCAAGTCGGCGCGGATTTTGCCGTCATATTGACTGTGCAGCTGCACTGCAAAAGCAACCGCTTTGATCATGGAGCGCCCAAGGCGGGTAACAACTTCAGCTAAATCGAGAGTTTGCCGGCTAAAACCAAGATAAGCGGAATTGGCAATCTGTAATAACTTGGCCGCCAGCGGTGCTTCACGAGCCAGGGAAGATGCAATGGCCGCTGTCGTACTTTCCTCATCTGACAGGAGTTTCATCAAGGTTTGATAGTGACTGCGCTGTATAGGTAAGGTATTGATTTGTCCTAGTTGATAACGGCTGTGTGCGGTAAAAGGCCCATGACTTAGTAACTCTACCCTGCTGAATATTTCTGTAACTTGTTGTTCAGTAAAAGGTTTACCAAGTACCAGATGGGCGCAATGAGTAGTTGCCAGCATCATCGCATCTGAATTGTCGGCGCTCATCAAGACGCGGATAGTCACAGGGCTATGCTGACAGGAAAACTCCAGCAGCGTTTCACCACTGTCGGAAGGGCCTAATCGCTCTGTCAACAGTAAATCTATCGGCTGCAAGTTTAATAATTCCCTCGCCGCAGCAGCATCTGATAAGTAAGTACACTGCCATTGGGGCACCACACGTTGCAATAAACGACGGGTTGCCGCTTGATACGCCGGATCTTGTTCCACAATAATGGCGTGTAGCGGTTTTTGAAGTTCAGTCATCGGTAAACTGCTCCCATGGGTATTGGCCGGCATTTGACGTCATGTAGGCTGCAAACTCGGCTTCAGGAAGTGGCGTGCTGAACACATATCCCTGCACAAAATCGCAGCGCATATCGCGTAGAATTGCAACCTGCCCTTTTGATTCGATCCCTTCGGCAACAACCAGCATACCTAGTTCATGTGCCATCCGGATCATGTGGCGAACCATACTGGCGCTTTGTGGCGAATCTTCCAAGTCAATCAACAAGCTTCTGTCCAGTTTTAACACATCCACCGGCAATTTTGCCAGATAAGCCAACGAAGAATAGCCGGTACCAAAATCATCCATCGCTAAATGTAACCCGAGCTGCTTGAGCTGTAACAAAAGCATCCTGCTCTGTTCGATATCCGCCATTAAAAATGTTTCGGTGATTTCCAACTCAATCAGATCCGGATCTAATTGATATTTTTGTAGCAAGTGCTGCACTTGTCGCGGCAATTGCGGATCCTGCAACTGACGTCCGGACAGGTTAATAGCCAGCCGCTGCAAACCTAGCCCCTGCTGCTGCCATTGCTGCAGTTGTGCAAAACATTGCTCCAGCACCCAGCGCCCAATGAGCTGGATCTGACCATCACTTTCGGCAATCGGAACAAATAAGGCTGGGGACACCCACCCCATTTTGGGATGACACCAGCGTAATAAAGCTTCGGCACTCTGACAACCGCCGGGGCCCAATGCAATTTTCGGCTGGTAATAAAGCTGCAGTTGCTGCTCTTCAATCGCGGCGTACAACGAGTTGCTGATTTCAAGTTGCTGGCGTTTTAACTCAACAATAGCCCGGTCATACCTTAAGTAGAATGCTTTTGGATTCACTTCATTGTGATGACAGGCTGTTACCGCGTTATTCAATAACTGTTTCGCACTATCACCATCTTCTGGTGCTAAAGCATAACCAACGGTAAAAGCCAGCTGCAAACGTTCAGATGTGATGGAAATCTGCTGATTAAACGGCTGCAGTAACTGACCAATCAATTGCTGCACGGCACTTTCATGTTTTATGGCTGGAAAAACCACCACAAAACGGTCTGTTGCGACATAAGCTAACATGGCCTTTGCAGACAATTGACGACTTAAAATTTGACCAATGTTTAACATTAACTCATCGATTACGGATTCTGCCAAGGTGTCGACATAATTCTGAAAATTGGCAACCGACAACACGACAACAGCAAAAGGTCCGTTGCGGACCGAAATCAAATCTTCCAGCCGCCCCAGCAACGTATTTTGGTCAAGTAGTTCATTTAAACCATCAAACACGTCTGAACTCAGGGCATCCACTAATCTGAGTTTCAGCAGATAGTGATAAATATCAGAAATACGATGGCTGAGGCTAACCGCATGACCATTCCGGGTTAACAGCGTGATGTCGTGGTCTTTCTTATGGAAAAATGTTGCCAGCTCGATTGGGTTGATATCGACAAATATATCTGACATCACTCTTGACCTCAGCTCGGAGGGCGATATCGACAATACTTTGGCTGCGGCATGGTTAAAACGGGTTACCACGCCACTTGCTGAAAGCTCAAGCAGAGCTTCGTCGCTTGAAAGCAACAAATTTGTCCGTTGCGCTTCGGCCAGCCGGCGTTCGCGTTCAGCCATGGCCGCCTCGACTTCTTTCAGCAACTGGACATCGTCCCAGGGTTTTTCCAGGAACTTCCAGGCTGCTCCGCTATTCAGACTCGCTAATAACGCCTCCCGATCAGCATAACCGCTTAAAATAACGCCCAAAGTCAGCGGGTAGTTTTCTTTTACTTTGGCTAAAAACTCACTTCCATTCATCCCGGGCATCCGAAAATCCGAGATAACCAGCGATACCGGTTGCTCCGCCAGCAAAGATAAACCCGCAGCCGCAGATTCACAGGTAAAAACCCGGTAACCTGCCCGGACAAACACCCGTTGTAATGCCCGCAAAATTGCAACTTCATCATCGACCAGCAGTATGGCTTTAGACATCAACTGTCTCCGGTTAAATTTATAGTTCCGACGAACCGGTTTTTAAGGTGCATCTTGAGTAAAGCACAATTGGCTGTTGCCAGTATCCGCAACTAACGCCACTATAGGTAAGAAAACACAACGACTGATTTGTCTCAACAATATTGTCATTTATGGAGTTTACTTGAGTAGTTCTGACCTGCAACAACAACGGCTACAACAAACTGATCGGATGGCCTCATTGGGTCAACTGGCAGCTGGGATCGCCCATGAACTCAATAGTCCGATCGGCTATATACTCAGTAATCTGAGCAGTTTTAAAATTTATCTACAGATTTTTCAGCAGCTAATCAAGTTGTATCAGGCACAGGCGTTGTGTGCAGCTGACAGTCCGCGCTATCTCGAGCTACAGCAGCAAATCAAACAACTGCAGCAGCAAGAAGACATCGACTTTTTATTGGCAGACTGCGAAGCACTTTTGGCAGATTCAATCACAGGTGCGGTGCGGATGAAAGATCTGGTGCTGGATTTGCGCCGCTTTTCACATCCTGACCAAGGCGAGATGCAAAGTGTTGCTGTCATTCCCTTAATTGAAAGTACTATCCGATTGGCACGGAATGAATTTAAATCACATATTCAAATTGAACGTGATTACCATCAACTCCTCCCTGAGATCAAGGCGCAAGCTTCTGCGCTATCTCAGGTAATAGTTAATATTTTACTGAATGCTGCACAGGCAATTGGCGCCGCCCAAGGCCGGATCCGGATCAGCGTCAGAGCACAAGCTGATAGTGTGCAGATTGCAATTGCAGATAGCGGCCCGGGTATTGCGCCTGAGCATCTGCCTTGTTTGTTCGAACCTTTTTTCACCACCAAAGAAGTTGGCCAAGGGACTGGTCTTGGCCTGTCGATTTGTCACAGCATTATCCGGCAACATGGTGGAACACTGCATGTTCAGGCGACCTCTGATCTGGGAGGGGCGGAGTTTCGCCTGAGTTTGCCCTTATTCGAGCGCGCAACCTGAATTGCCAGCGCTGTTACTGTGCGTCCGCCTGCTGCTCTGGGGCTGCGCTGATAAAAGCAGGTAAAGTCTGACAATACTGATAAACCCGCCAAAGCGTTGGATAGGGCGACATATCCAGCCCAAACCGCAAGGCGTTATAAATTTGCGGGACCAAACATAAATCGGCCCAGGATACGCAATCCCCAAAACAATAAGTACCGGCTTGGTCCTTTAAGCGCAATTCAAGCGCCTGAAAACCTTGTTGCAACCAGTGTTGGATCCAATGCAATTTTTGCTGCTCAGACAACTGCAATGGACCGGTCAGATATTGCAATACCCGTAAATTATTCAAAGGATGAATATCACAGGCAATATCCAAGGTGACGGCACGGACTTTCATCGCCAGGTGTAAATCTGCGGGTAACAAGGCAGGCTCCGGGTGTTTGATTTCCAGATAGTCTAAAATCGCCAGCGACTGATTCAGAGTCAGATCGCCATCGACCAAAGTCGGCACCAATTGCGACGGGTTCAGTGATTTGTAATCTGGAAGTCTTTGCTGTCCACCATCTTTTAACAAATGAACGTAATTCATGTCGGCTGACAAACCTTTAATTGCCAGCGCAATTCGCACCCGATACGCAGCGGAAGATCGCCAGTAACTATAAAATTCCATCCTTAATCTCCTCCAACACTGCCGGCCACAGCCGGGACTTTTCTATAATGCGCCACCTTGAGCAGGTATTTGAACCCAATAGCAAAAGGCCGCCAAACAAGGCAGCCTTTGATAGTCACAGTGGTCACAGTAATGAGCGCTTATTGCGGCGCTTGATACGCAACCACTTGCTGATCAATAGCGCCGAAAACGCTCTGACCATGTTCATCCAACATTTCCAGCCGGATCCGGTCGCCAAATTTCATAAAGCCGGTCGCAGGCTTGCCATCACGAATGGTTTCAATCATCCGGATTTCAGCAATACAGCTATAGCCCAAGCCACCTTCATCAATTGAAGTTCCATATTCTGTGCCTTGTTTATTCGACACAGTGCCGGAGCCAATAATGGCACCTGCCCCCAAATTCCTGGTTTTCGCAGCATGCGCTACCAATTGACCGAAGTCGAACGTCATGTCAACTCCGGCATTGGGCTTGCCAAATAACTTACCATTCAAATGGGAAATTAAGGGTAAATGCAGTTTAGCATCCTGCCAGTGCGCTCCGAGCTCTTCCGGCGTGACGGCCACCGGACTAAAAGCAGAAGCCGGTTTAGACTGGAAAAAGCCAAAACCTTTGGCGAGTTCGTTCGGGATCAAACCGCGTAGCGACACATCATTGACCAGCATCACCAGCCGGATCTGGCGACGAGCCTGTTCTGGCGTGGAAGCCATCGGCACATCCCCGGTGATCACCGCCACTTCACCTTCAAAATCGATGCCGTAATCTTCACTCACGACTTCAACGTTATCACGTGGACCGATAAAATCATCAGAGCCCCCCTGATACATCAATGGATCAGTCCAAAAGCTTGGTGGCATCTCTGAATTACGGGCGCGACGAACCAGCTCCACATGATTGACATAAGCGCTGCCATCGGCCCATTGGTAAGCGCGTGGCAAGGGTGATTCACACTCATGCTCATGAAAAACAAACTCGTCCTGCACCGAGCCCTGATTTAACCCCTGATACACTTCGGCCAGCGCCGGCGCCAGGCTAGACCAATGGTCAAGGGCATACTGCATGGTTGCAGCAATGTGTGGCACTGCCACCGCTTTTTTCAGATCTCGACTGACCACCACCAACTTGCCGTCACGGCTACCGTTTTTCAGACTGGCTAATTTCATTACTACTTATCCTTCCACAAGGGGTGCTGCTGTCATTGTAGTGTCAGCGGCACTACATTTTAAACTGAGGCCGCCGGTTTGATTTTCCAGCTATTAACGTAATCAGGGTTTTCGGTGGTTTCAGCCGCAGCGCCGACTTCCAGCGAATCACGTGTATCGAGCATCACCGCCACTTCGTCGGTAAATTTTTTGCGATACTCCAATCCTGCCTGGAAGGCTTTTGGATGCGGGCCATGGGTAAACCCTGCTGGATGGAAAGTCACCATACCTCGCTCGATATTGTCGCGACTGAAAAAGTCGCCGGCATGGTAGAACAGCACTTCATCATAATCATCATTGTTATGATAGAACGGCACTTTTAACGCCCCCGGATCGCTCTCAATTGGACGTGGCACAAAAGTACAGACGACAAAACGTTGAGCGACAAAAGTGGTGTGCGCGGACGGTGGTAAATGATAACGATGGCTCATCAAAGGCCGGATATCCCGCCAGTTGATCCGCATCACGCTCAAGTCGCCATGCCAACCCACCGCATCCAGCGGATTAAACGGAAAAGTAACAGTCGACACTTTATTGTGGCGTTTGATTTGAACTTTGGTCTCATTTTCGCTGTATTGCGCTTTAAAGGCATCATCAATTTTCGGTGTATCGAGCATCGCCGCATCAAAAATTGCATGATTGCCCACCAGCCCCTTTTCCGGCAATTGATAGGAGTCATTGGTCGCTTCAATCATCAGCACGAATAATGGCTCGTTTGGCACCAAACGCCACATGGTGGAACGTGGGATCACCACGTAATCGCCGTCGCGTAAGGTTAAATGACCATAATCGCAATAAAGTTCAGCACTGCCCTCGTGAATGAACAGCAGATCGTCGCCATCGGCATTGCGCACCAGATAATCCATCGGCGCATTCAACCGCCAGGTGCGCATTTTACAATGGGCGTTGTGCAGTAAATCCGGCACAGCCCAAGGTGAATTGGTCTGATCTTCACCGATGTTATTAAAATTAAATAAGCGCGGACGCAGTGGTCCTTGCCAGTCGCTCCAACCGGTTGGCGCATGGGTATGATGTAAATGTGAGGCCGGGCCGAAAAAGCCGCTGCGCCCTACTTCCCGCTCATAAATAGCCTGCTCCGGAAAATCTGCGTGTGCCTGACGAGACACATCGCCCTCTTTTAACGGAAATGACACCCACTTACGCATCGGCTAATACTCCACGACGAATTTGATCTTCTTCAATCGATTCAAACAGCGCTTTGAAATTTCCCTCGCCAAAACCTTCATTGCCTTTGCGCTGGATAATTTCAAAGAACACCGGCCCAATCACCGTTTTGGTAAAGATTTGCAGCAGAATGCCATCTTTCTCCGGTGCGCCGTCTATTAAGATGCGTAATTCACGCAACATATCGACATCTTCGCCGTGACCAACCACCCGGGTATTCACTTTATTGTAGTAGGTGTCCGGCGTTGGCATAAAATCCATTCCGCGCTCACGTAAAGTACGCACTGTTTCGTAGATATTTTCGGTGGTTAATGCGATATGTTGGATCCCTTCACCTTTATATTCGCGGATGAATTCTTCAATTTGCGACTTATCGTCTGAAGATTCGTTGATCGGAATACGGATTTTGCCACAAGGGGCGGTCATGGCGCGCGATACTAAACCCGTTAGCTTCCCTTCAATGTCAAAATAGCGGATCTCGCGGAAGTTACCGATCTTTTCATAAAAGCCCGACCAGACATTCATATTGCCACGACGGACGTTGTGGGTTAGGTGATCCAGCACTTCCAGACCAACGCCATGCGCGGCCATTTCGGTTTGCCAGTTGTCGTAAAATTTAAAATCGACGTCATAGACTGAGCTTTGGCCGTAGCGATCGACAAAATACAACAGGCTGCTGCCGATACCATAAACTGCAGGAATATTCAGCTCCATTGGACCAATCTGGTTTTTGTATTCTTTTGCGCCATTTGCTACGGCATGTTTTAGCGCTGCCGCAGCATCCTTCACTCGGAACGCCATCGCACAGACGCTTGGACCATGGGTGCGGGCGAATTCTTCGGCCTGAGAATTGGGTTCGCCATTCACGATAAAATTAACATCGCCTTGTTTGTACAGCCAAGCTTGTTTGGAGCGATGCTGCGCCACTTCTGTGAAGCCAAGTGATACAAACAATTGTTTCAACTTGTTGATGCCTTCTGCATCAGCAGCCGTGTATTCAACAAACTCAAAACCATCAGTTCCTAACGGATTAATAGGATCAAACATCAGCAGACTCCAAACATAAATAGTTGTTTTGTGACTGATATCTTGAGCTGTTTGGCTAAAAAAGGAAGGGTGTCGGCTAACATGGTGCTAACAGTTCAAAACTATCATTTTGTAAAACTAACTATACAAAAGACAGTTTTCTCCTAAAATCGATGAAAAAAGCCCCAGACCAGTGGGTCTGAGGCTAGGTTTAGTACATCTATCCGCACAAAGCGTAGTTAAATTTTTACACTCTTGCGATTAATGCCATATTCGCGCAATTTATTGGCGACTGCGGTATGGCTCAAACCAAGTTTTTTTGCCAGCTGCCTTGAGCTCGGATACGCAGGGAACAATTTACGCAATAAATTGGCTTCGAACCTTTTTACCGCCTCATCCAGAGTGCCATCAAAATCCTTTTCCAAATAGCCAAAGTCGTTGGTGTAACTGGGTAGTTGTAACTGTTCCTGATCCAGTTCATAGCCTTCAAGCAAAGTTACAGCGCGATACAATGCGTTTTCCAGCTGCCGGACATTCCCAGGCCACGGGTATTGTTGAATAAATTGGGCACAGGATTCGGTCATCCTGGGCGCTTTGCGACCCAATCTGGCAGCAAACCGGCTAATAAAATGTTCACTCAGTGGCACAATATCTGGCTTTCGTTCGCGTAACGGCGGTAATGCCAGGGTGAGTACATTCAGCCGGTAGTAAAGATCCTCACGAAACTTACCTTCCTGCACCAGTCCGGGTAAATCTTTTTGCGTGGTACAGATCACCCTGACATCGACCCGCACTTCGTTTTCATCGGCGATCCGGCGAAAACTGCCATCCTGTAAAAAGCGCAGTAATTTGGTCTGCAGTTCACGGGACATCTCGCCGACTTCGTCCAGAAACACCGTTCCTTTATTGGCCTGCTCAAAAATACCTTTTTTTCCTTCAGCATTGCCGGGGAAGGCATTTGGGCCGTAGCCAAACAATTCGGACTCAGCAACATTATCTGGCATCGCCGCGATATTCACCGCCAGGAATGGTTTACCCGCTCTGCTGCTCCCACCATGACAGGCTCTGGCAAGTAACTCCTTACCGGTGCCGGTTTCGCCCATGATAAGAATAGGTGCGTCCAGCTGTGCCATTTTTTTTGCTTCACGAACGATTCTGCGCATCACATTACTGTTAGCATGCAGGCTATTAAAACTTTCCTGATCGCCTTTTTTGAACACCACCATCTGTTCGCCCAACCGGCTTTCAGATTTTAAGTTGATCACAGCGCCGGCTAAGGTTTCATGTCCCGACTCGTCCGGCACCATCACCGGCAGTACATCAGCAATAAACCGCTTGCCATGGATTTCAAAACGACGGGTCTGCGCCAGCACATCATCACTCTCCAGCCAACGCAAAAAGTTGAAGCCTTTGACCATATTTGCCAGGGACTGCCCGAGGATCTCATCATTAGAGACTGATAGTGCCAAAAGTGCGGCGTCATTAATAATGGTCACATTAGCTTTGGTATCGATCGCAATCACTCCATCTGGCAATGTTTTCAGCAACGTAGACAACTCGTTGTGTTCACGCTCAGACGGTAGAAAAGCTGTCGTTTTGACATCATCAACACCAGGGATCCGGCGTATTTTAGCCATCAGTTCCTGAAATTTTTCAAAGTCAATTCCCGGAAATGCCACGTACATCCGACCTAACAGCGGATCGACTTCAATGCCACGTAAATCTATCTGGTAATGCACCAGAATATTCAGAACTTCCTGAGCTATACCAACCCGGTCCTGACAATGGATCTCTAAACGCATCGCCTCACACACCTTTTCCTGATGGGTTTGACGCATAATACGGCACTTTAAGCCAAAGAGACCAGTGCTTTTTGTAAACTATTGTGAACAAGTTACAGATTAATCTCTGAAGCGCTTACAATGTCTGCGACAACTGCTGCCCACCCCGAAACCACCTTACCGGGATGATCTGGATGAAAAAACTCAGGATAAAAAAAAGCTGCCGCAGCAGCTTTTTTCTGAATTACCCGGTTTATTCACCAAGCAAGGTGTCGGTTTTAGCGGCACAAATAAAGTCATTTTTGTGCAAACCTTTAATGGAATGCGACCACCAGGTGACCGTTAACTTTCCCCATTCCAGCAGTAATGCCGGATGATGCCCTTCTGCTTCAGCCAATTCGGCAACTTTTTGATGAAAGGCCCAGGCCAGCTTAAAGTTCTTAAATTTATAACTGCGTTCCAATTGTAAAATGCCATCCCGAACCACCGGCGTCCAATCCGGGATCTGTCGCATCAGTTCCGGTAGCTCTTCATCAGACACTCGCGGTGCATCGGCACGGCAGGCTTCGCATTTCATTACGGCTAATTCAGTCATCTTTATTCTCAGTTCAGTAGCATCAGGATTTAAAATTAAACTTCGGAAAATTCAGTGGATTGCTGATTACATTCCGCCGGTTCAACTCGCCTTTTTTTGCTTGGGCGGGAACTTTGGCGCGTGTAAGCCGAGACTTTTCGCTGTTTGTACCAGCGTCATCAAATCTTGCTGCGCAATCTCAAATAAGTCATGGATCCTTTCAATTTTGAAATACAGGGGCTGCATGATGTCGATGCGATATGGGGTGCGCAACACTTCGACCACGTCCAGCATCTGACGCTCAGGGATATCGGAGTACATCGCATACTGAGTTTCGCCCGGAGACGATAAAATGCCACCGCCATAAATCCGCAATCCTTCCGGCGTTTGCATCAGACCAAACTCAATGGTAAACCAGTACAACCTCGCCAGATAGACCCGATCCTCTTTGCTTGCAGCTAACCCAAGCTTGCCATAGGTATGTGTAAACTCAGCAAAATCTGGATTTGTTAACATAGCGCAGTGTCCGAAAATTTCGTGAAAAATATCCGGCTCCTGCAAATAATCAAATTCTTCCCGGCTACGGATAAAAGTGGCCACCGGAAATTTTTTGTTCGCCAACAGTTCAAAAAAACGGTCGAAGCTGATCAGTGCCGGCACTTCGGCACATTCCCAGCCTGTGGTGGCACGCAATACTTTGCTGACTTCTTCTAACTGCGGAATGCGGTCTAATGGCAATTTTAATTGGTCTAAGCCGGCCATATATTCATCGCAGGCTTTACCGGAAATACAAGACAATTGACGGGCGATTAACTCACTCCAAATGGCATTTTCTTCATCGCTCCATGCGATAAAACCATGCTCGTCTGACTGCTTCGAGACATAATTACTCATATCGACTACCTGTTGAAATTTGGTTAGCGGCCGCTCTACCGGCGGCGCTTTGATGGCCGGATCCTAGATGATTGAGATCAGGCTGTTAATCACCTGCCACAAATTCGTTTCGCCAAAAGCGTAATAAATTTTTTACACCGAACCACAAACAAACACTAAACCAATGTTTCAAAAGACTTTTTCTGCTGTCCTTGCATCTTTACTAACGCCTGAGAGAGGTCTGCGATAATATCGACCACATGCTCAAGCCCGACCGAGATGCGGATTAACCCATCACTGATCCCGGCCATTTGTCGTTCTTCGGCTGTATAGGGACTGTGTGTCATTGATGCCGGATGTTGAATCAGCGATTCAGCATCACCAAGGCTCACTGCTAAACTGAGGAGCTGGCACTGATTGATAAAATAACGGCCATCCTCCAGGCTACCGTTTAACTCAAAGGCTAACACGCCACCTGCAGCTGCCATTTGTTTACCGATAAATTTGTGACCCGGATGATCAGGTAACCCAGGATAATAGACCTTCGCTACGGCCGGATGCTGAGCCAGATACTCCGCAACCTTTTGCGCGTTGCTGCAGTGGCGTTCCATCCGCACGGATAATGTTTTTAGACCCCGGATAATCAACCAGGCATCATGGGGACTGATGGTTGCCCCCATATCTTTGAGCGTTGTCAGCTTGATGGTCTGAATTTTTTCAGCATCGGATACAATAATACCGGCAACAACATCGCCGTGGCCGTTCAGATATTTCGTGGCGCTGTGAATAACTATATCAATGCCAAACCGGGCTGGTTGCTGCAGCATCGGGGTTAAAAAGGTATTGTCAATAACCGACAAAATGTTCTGCTTTTTACAGAAATTGCCCAGAAACTCCAAATCCAGCACCACCAAATTCGGGTTGATCGGTGTTTCTGCGAACAACATCCTGGTGTTCGGACGCACTGCGGCGGCAACCGCTTGATGATCAGTCAGATCAACAAAACTGACTTCAATCCCATAACGGGCGAACTGATGATTAAATAAAGCGAAACTACAGCCATAAATTGCTTTGCTCGCGATCAAGTGGTCGCCTTGTTGTAAAAACGCCATCGTCGCAGCGGCGACAGCCCCCATTCCAGTGGCCGTCGCCGCTGCATCAGCCATCCCCTCGAGGGCGGCGATTTTGAGTTCCAGCTCACGGGTCGTCGGATTGCCTAACCGGGTGTAAATGTAACCAGCTTGTTCGCCGGCAAATCTTGCCGCGCCCTGCTCTGCACTATCAAAGACAAAGGTGGACGTTTGATACAAGGGCGTCGCCAGCGAGCCATATTGAGCATCTTTGACTTTACCGGCATGGATGCATTGGGTTTCCGGGTGTTGCGGAGCTTGAAACGCTGATTGCTGACTACGACTGCTCATACCACTCACTGCCTTAGATAATTTTTTAATTACTAAAACAAATTAGTTATATCAAGCACAAGGCATGCAGACATCTGTCAGTCTACAACACCAGCAGCCATGCAACGTTGACCAGTGAAAAATGTAACTTTTAGTTTGCAGTTGAACTGGGAGATAACCGTTTGAGCAAATCACTGATCACTTGCTTGACCAGAGAGCGATCGCCGATTGCCGCGGGTAGCGGCCTGAGCTGCTGCTGGGCGAATCGCCCTAATCTCGCAATCATCACGCCAGCAAGAACTCCCTGTCCTAAGCGCGCCGAGAGCCGCCCAGATAACTCTGCGCCCACTAAATCGGCGCCAACATCCACTGCGATCTCGGCAGCACCGGTGAAAAAAACTGTTTTTACAAACTGCTTCATCATACTGAAACTACGTAATCTGCCAACCGGAGCACCGTACAACACAGACATTTCCCTAAGCATCAAGGTGCCACGCCATAGCACTAATAACATGTCCGCCAGTGCGAATGGGCTCAACGCAACTGCGACTCCAGTTTGCATCGCCGCCTGACGGATCTGTAAATCAGCGGCTTGATCGACCTTGGTGAGCACCGTTAAATCAAACAACTGCAATAACTCTGCATCGGTAAATTCAGTTTTACGCTGCTGTTCGAACCTTTGCCAGTCGCTTTGGCTGTGTTCGCCCATTGCAGCGACCATCTGCTGACACAAAGGATAGGCTTCGCCAAACTGCACCGATTGCTGCAATCTAAAACTATGGTCCCTCCACTGTTGTCGCATGCGCAGTTGCCGCCAAAGTCGCCACTCCTGCACCCCAAACTTCGCCAGTAGCGCAGTAGACAGCACTGTCAAACCAGTCACAGCGGTGCCCTGGATGATGCCACTTTGCCAACTTGCAGCCATAAACTGCGACCATTGCACCACGGCAACCGTAGTCAGACTTGCCAATGCGGCACTCCACAACCAGAGGCCAGTTCGACGCTCGCGCCGAGTGACTTCAGATGTGACCTCGTCATCCATTTTAAACTGTTCAGTCGAAAACTCCTTTGCTTGCTGCAACTGCCCGGGATCCGCCGAGTGATCTGCCTGACCGAACTTTGGCTGCAGAGAAACAAAATCAGCTTCACTAAAGGTGGTAGTCTTTTTTAACTCCGTCATTGCAATTTATCTCCGAGCAAAAACTCCAACGCCTGATCCAGTCGCAAATGCGGTAATAACTGTTGCGGTGCCAATTGCTTGGGTAAAAAGTCGGGGAAAGCGAAAGCGTGGTGGTCGAACAAGCGTGGCGACGGCATCGACATTGGCACTTCCCCCGGGAAGATTGTCTGTTTAATGCCGGTTTGGGCCGAGATCCCCTGCAAACATGGGACAACCCCTTGCGGAGTTTGCACCTGTCCTACATCGGTGGTGACGACAGCAGCCAGCGCCATTGCTTCAGATTGGCAATATTGGAACCGACTATCCTGCAACGGTTGCTGCAAAAGTTGCTGCAACAAGAGGGTCAGGTTTTTATGTTGTTCCGGCGTCAGTTGGTCAGCTTTACTGGCCGCGAATAACACCTTGCCTATTTTCGGTTTAAATAGCCGCGCTAACCAGCCGGAAGGACCGTAATGGAAACTCTGCAATACCAACATCAACGCTTGCTGCAGCTCCTGTAATACATCATAGCCACCATTTAGTGCAGACAAACAATCCACCAGCACCACTTGCCGATCCAGACTGGCGAAATATTGCTGATAAAATGGAGTGACCACGTATCGTTGATAACTCTGGTAATGCCGCTCTAGACGCTGCAACAACCTGGACGGCGTCGCCAACTGCGATGGCAGTAGCGGAAAAAGCTGCAACAGGGGCGTGCCGGCTAAATCTCCGGGTAATAGCAACCGGCCTGGTTGCAACAAACAGCCCTTTGCTTTCACTCTGAATTGCTGCAATAAGTCAGCATAGCGATCGGTCAGGCGTTGCATTTGTAATTCAGAATCATCGTCGACATCGGTTGCAGCCAATACCTCCTGAAAAGCCTCGGCAATACCGACGCGGTGAGGTTTGGCAAACAACTGCCAGCTAAATTCGCACCATTGCCGGTAGTCCTGTTGCAACATCGGTAAATCAAGCAGCCATTCGCCAGGGTAATCCACTATATCCAGCTGTAATTCACGAAAATCAACGAATTTTGCTGCTAACCCTGCCGCTGGTCGATATCTGAGTGATAACGATAACTGACTCCAGCTCGTGGTAGAGACCGGCCATTTCCCATGCTGTAGTTGCTGTAAATTCTGTTCAAGCGGAAAACGGGGAGTTTGCATCGCCTGCTGCGTTTGCAATTTGCCGCCGAGGTATCGGTGTTGCCGAATTGGTGAAAAAAAAGGTAATTGAACTTCAGAAACAGGCCCGGTTAATTGTTGGACCAAGCTGGTAATAAAGGCAGTTTTTCCGGCACCGCTCAGACCGGTGATGCCCAGCCTGAGGTGGCGGTCGAGCAGACGCTGACTAAATTGCTGACTCTGCTGCGACCATTGTTCTTGAAACTGAGACCATCCCTTCATGCACACTCCGTGGCGGAGCCACCCGTCCCCATTATCCCTAAAACGGGGGGCAGTGTGGCTACAGCCGGTTAAATTCACGATGTAATTGGTACTTACTCGACGTCACGTATGTTTCGATCTTCCGTAATCTTTGTTCAATACTATCAAATTGTTGCTGAATGTGACCCAGGGCTTGTTTAGGTGCCTCACCGCGTTGCCAGATCCTGGTTTTGACTTCTACCGGTTTTTCGATTGGCGATACAGACATACTCCCCATTCGCGCTTCGGCAACCGATTTTTTCTCCAAAACTATCCAGCCTACGATATACAGTACCGGCAAGAAGCCACCAAACCCAAGTAACAAAGAGGCCAAGGCAACCACCCGGACTAACCACAGCTCCCAGCCAAAGTAGTCTGCAATGCCGGCGCAGACGCCGGCGATTTTGCCGTTGCGGTCATCCCGCAACAATTCTTTTTTAAACTTTGTCATGATCCCGCCTCCAGTTTGGTGACTCTGCATCCAAAATGGCTTCCAGAGTTTTGATCCGGTCGGCCATTTTTTCGGCGCGGTTCGACAAATCATTCAGTTGATTTAATTCAGTTTCTGACAAACCTTCTGAAATTTTACGTTTACTACGATAGTGCATAACGACCCAGATTGGCGCCACAAAGATCATAAACAAGATAAGTGGAACGCCAAAAGCTTCATGAATTCCCATTATTTACTCCCTAACGCCTGGTGATCAGGCGTTATTGTCATTATTCAGCTTTGCTTTTAACGCTGCCAGTTCAGAATCAATTTTGTCCTGTGCTGCCAGTTCAGCAAACTCGTCACGCAGCGTTTTCTTGCCCAAATCATAGGACTCAACCTGAGCTTCCAACGAATCAATTTTTTGCTCGTAACGTTCAAACTTATACATTGCATCGTTTAAGCGGTTGCTGTCTAACGTTTTTTTCACTTCCAAACGCGAAGCTACTGTTTTTTGACGCATCAGCATTGATTTCTGACGGGCCTTGGCATCGGCCAGCTTTTCCTGCAATTGCGCGACCTCGTCCTGCAGTTTGCTCACATGCGCATCTAAATTGGCGATGTCCGCCGCGACCGATGCCGCCTGATCGGCCGATTTTTGTTTTTCGATTAACGCGGAACGCGCTAAATCATCACGATTTTTAGCCAACGCCAATTCGGCTTTTGCTTGCCAATCCACCACTTCTTCTTCCAGGCGGCTGACGACGCGTTGCAGTTCTTTTTTCTCAGCGATGGTTTTTGCAGAAGTTGAACGAACCTCAACCAATGTGTCTTCCATTTCCTGAATAATTAACCGCACCATTTTTTCTGGATCTTCCGCTTTATCCAATAAAGCGTTGATGTTTGAATTTACGATGTCTGAAAAGCGAGAGAAAATACCCATGATGCTTACCTCATTAATTGTCTGATTGACTCAAGATAACTTATTCAGTTTCCTTGCCAACTTTAAAATAGCCATTAACCATTTGTTTTATATTGACTTTATTTATTTTCGGCAGCTACTTCTGAAATGCATCCGTATGAAATAGACTACTTATTAGTAAAATTCACTAATTTATGGCAGCGACATGAGCCGAACATTTCAACAAGACAATCTGATTGGTCAATCAAATAGCTTTTTAAACGTCCTCGACCAGGTTTCACAGATCGCTCCTTTAAATAAGCCGGTGTTGATTATCGGAGAACGAGGTACCGGTAAAGAGCTGATCGCCGCCCGACTTCACTATCTGTCCCAGCGCTGGGATCAGACTTATCTGACACTCAACTGTGCATCCTTGAATGAAAACTTACTGGAAAGTGAGTTATTCGGTCATGAAGCAGGTGCTTTTACCGGCGCCAGCAAACGCCATGAAGGCCGTTTTGAACGCGCCAATTTTGGCACCCTGTTTTTGGACGAACTCGCCAATACGCCGGGACTGGTCCAGGAAAAGTTGTTACGGGTGATTGAATACGGTGAATTTGAACGGGTTGGCGGTAGCCGGGCAATTAAAGTCGATGTGCGGCTGATTTGCGCCACCAATGAGGATTTGCCCGGCATGGCCCAACGTGGTGAATTCAGGGCGGATTTGTTAGACCGACTGGCTTTTGATGTGATCACGCTCCCACCGATGCGTGAACGACGGGAAGACATTCTGGTACTGGCGGAACATTTTGCCATTAATATGGCGCGGGAACTAAATTTTGAGCTTTTTAGCGGTTTTTCCGAAAAGGCCAAACGGCTGCTGCTGGATTATGATTGGCCCGGTAATGTAAGGGAGTTAAAAAATGTCGTTGAACGCAGCGTCTACCGCACCAATAACCCTTATGTGCCGGTACATGAAATCTTACTGGACCCATTCGCTTCCCCTTACCGGCCACAAACCCGGGTCAGGACTCAAGACCGTATTGCAGTTTCCACTCACAATCCGCCACCGGCCGTAGCTAAAGCTGCGGCTTCGGGTGATAATAGTCCGCCAGCAGTGAGCAAAAATGATCAAGTTATGCCACAGCCTGATTTTACTCAGGTGCAGGACTTTAAATTGTTATCAGAAAACTACGAAGTGACGCTGATTAAACAGGCTTTAGCTGCCTGTCAGTACAACCAGAAAAAAACGGCCGAAGCCCTGAATCTGACCTATCATCAGCTTCGTGGATATATGAAAAAATACAAACTGTTAGATAGTCAACAATGAAACTACTCGGCTCTTTTGCAACGGCCATCCTGCTGAGTATCGTCAGCAGCGCATGCCAACCGGTGCTCCCGACGACCAGGGTCCATGGTCTGGTCTATTGCGCTGAGGGCTCGCCCGAAAGCTTTAACCCGCAATTGGTGACTTCGGGCACAACTATTGATGCGGTAAGCCAGCATTTATACGACCGTTTGCTGGATATCGATCCGGACAGCGGGGCTCTCATCCCGGCGCTTGCACAAAGCTGGACTATTAGCGACGATGGTCTTACCTACCGTTTTCAATTACGCCAGGGGGTGGAATTTCATCAAACCCATTATTTCTCGCCGACCCGAACTTTCAATGCCAACGATGTCGAGTTCACGTTTGGCAGATTGTTGTCAGTACAGCATCCATTTCACCAAACGGCGACTGAATACCCTTATTTTGATAGCGTAGAATGGCAGCAACTGGTGGACAAACTGACCGTGCTGGGTCCTGATGAAATTGAATTTACGCTCACCAAACCGGATAGCTCTTTCCTGTCAACCCTGGCAACGGATTTTGCAGCAATTCTGTCAGCTGAATATGGTGCGCAATTAATCAGCAACAATACCCTGAGCGATTTAGATCAGTTACCGGTCGGCACCGGCCCCTTTTTATTTCGTCATTATCAGAAAGATGTGTTGATCCGCTATTACCGGCATGCCAAATACTGGCGTCAATTACCAGCAATGGAGCAATTAGTGATTGATATCGTGCCTGACAATACCAAGCGGATTGCCAGATTGTTAACGCACGAGTGCGACGTAGCGCCGATCCCGCGACTGGCTGAGTTGCAACTACTGAGTCAGCGGGATGATTTTGTGATTGACGCGCAAACCAGCATGAATGTGGGTTATTGGGCTTTTAACACGCGAATGCCACCTTTTGATCAGGTCAAAGTCCGCCAGGCGTTGTCCTATGCGGTGAATAAAACCAATATTCTGCAGGCAGTCTATTTCGGTCAGGCTGAACCGGCTAATTCTTTGTTACCTCCGACGTCATGGGCGTATGACAAAGACCTTAATAGTCAAAGATATGATCCGGTACTTGCGAAAAAACTGCTGGCAGAAGCTGGTTATCCGCAGGGATTTCAAATGAATATCTGGGCCATGCCAGTACAACGTTTGTACAACCCGAATGCCTTAAAAATGGCAGAACTGATCCAGGCTGATTTAGCGCAGATAGGCGTACGGGCTCAAATTGTCTCGTTTGAATGGAATACGTTCCGGCGCAAATTACGCTCTGGCGAACATGATTCGGTGCTAATTGGCTGGTCAGCGGATAACGCCGATCCTGATAACTTTTTACGGCCGTTATTAAGCTGTGCCGCGGCTATCTCCGGAAGCAATAGAGCAAACTGGTGTGACGACACTTATGATGCGCTGATTGCGCAAGCAGTACAAACACCTGTCATGGAAGAGCGACGCACCTTTTACCAGCAGGCGCAACAATATCAGGCTGAACAAACGCCATTGGTCCCTATCGCCCATTCCAAAAGGTTTCAGGTACGCAGCCGCAACATTTCCGGCGTGCGGATCAACCCATACGGTGGTATTAATTTCACCGCAGCAGGTAAATCTTTATGATGCTCCATTACTTGTTACGTCGTTTGTTCCTTTTGAGTTTTGTGTTTGTTGCTCTGACAATTTTCGCCTTTAGCCTGGGGTATTTGTTCCCGGGTGATGTGTTAAGTAATTTCAGCGGACTTCGTAATATCAGCCCGGTCGACGAGTTGTTACTTCGCGAGCAACTTGGCCTTGATAAAGGATATTGGCAGCAATATATCTACTTCAATCAACGCATCCTTGAAGGAAACTGGGCGTTGTCATTTTCAAGCCAGCAAAACGTGCTGGATGAGATTGTGCATGTGATGCCGGCAACGCTGGAGCTCGCTTCATATGCTTTGCTCATTTCATTAATTGTTGGTATCCCGCTTGGCATTATTTCGGCCGTTCGAAAGGATAAATGGCTCGATAAACTAATCTCCGGTTTTGCCCTGGTTGGTTACTCAATCCCAATCTTCTGGTGGGCATTGCTGCTCATCATGGTCTTTTCATTAACGCTTGGCTGGTTACCTACTTCCGGCCGCTTGAGCGTACTTTACGAAATCCAAACTTACTCAGGATTTATGCTGCCAGATATCCTGTTGTCAGACAAACCTTATAAGGCAGAAGCGTTTTTAGATGCCATTCGCCATTTACTGCTGCCATCGCTGGTGCTGGCAACTTACCCGACTACGGTGATGATCCGCTTTACCCGCGAATCGATGCTGGACGTCCTGGAACAAAACTACATCAAAACCGCCCGGGCCAAAGGCTTAACCCGACTCCAGGTCTTGTATACCCATGGCCTTCGCAATGCGTTGTTACCGGTGACACGACAAGTTGGCCTGCAATTTAGTACCCTGATCACACTGGCGATGATTACAGAAGTCATTTTCTCTTGGCCAGGAATTGGCCGCTGGTTAATTGACAGCATTTATCAGCGTAATTTTCCAGCGATCCAGGGCGGCGTCTTAGTCGTGTCATCGCTGGTTATCGCTGTAAATATGTTTACCGAGATTTTGCATACGTTGTTGAATCCATTGGCCAGGAAGTTCTGAGATGAAAAAACTCCGGCTTTATTACGAAGAACACAATAAAGGCCCGTTCAGGCTGCTTTGGAAACATTTCGCCCAACAACATTTTGCATTCTTTGGTTTTATCCTGTTAATGGTGCTGTTGTCACTTGCGGTATTTACCCCCTTTTTAACACCCCATGATCCTTACCTGCAGAACTCGCAACTGTTATTGGTGCCGCCATCCTGGCAAAGTTCCGGTCTGGTGTCCTACCCGCTTGGCACCGATGATTTAGGCAGAGATTTAATGTCCAGATTGATGGCCGGGACCAGTTATACTTTCGGCCTGGCGGTGCTGGCAGTCTTCGGCTCTCTACTCGTTGGGGTCATCCTTGGCGCTTTGTCCGGTATGAGCAAAGGGGTTAAATCCAGTATTTTTAATCATCTACTAGATTTAGCGTTAACCATCCCCTCGTTGTTACTCGCGATTGTGATTGTGGCCGTGCTGGGTCCTGGATTAATGAATACCATTTGGGCAATTATGCTGGCTTTGTTACCACAATTTGTGCACGGTGTGCGTAATGCTATTCAGCAACAACTGAAACAGGATTATGTCACCGCTTACCGTCTGGACGGTGCCAGCCAGCGACAACTGCTGTTTTATGTCATTTTCCCAAACATCTGGGAGCAACTGGTACTGATGTTTACCATGGCTCTATCCACCGCCGTGCTGGACATTGCTGCTTTAGGTTTCCTCAGTATTGGTGCGCAATCGCCCACTGCAGAATGGGGCAGTATGATCGCCGACTCACTGGATTCGATTTACTTGGCACCATGGACGGTCGCACTACCGGGCTTGATGATTTTTATTACGGTACTGGCGGTGAATCTGGTCGGTGATGGGATCCGGGTCGCGATGAAAAAACGGCGGGAGAACTAATGCAGCTATTAGACATTCGTAATCTGACGCTGGAACTGAGTACACCTGATGGCATGATCCGCGCCGTGGATCGGGTCAATCTGAGTTTAAAAGAAGGTGAAATACGAGGTTTGGTCGGCGAGTCTGGCTCTGGAAAAAGCTTAATCGCCAAAGCGATTATGGGGGTCTTGCACGAACGCTGGAAGGTTTCAGCCGATAGGTTCAACTGGTGCGGTCAGGATTTACTTCGCCTGCCCTATCATGAGCAGCGTCGGATCATCAGCCGGGATATTGCCATGATCTACCAGGAGCCGAGCCGGAGCATGGATCCGACTTCAAGTATCGGTGAACAACTTATCGAATCAATTCCTGATCATGTGCTGGAAGGTCGCTGGTGGCAACGGGCGTTACAGCGGAAAAAGCGAGCCATTGCTCTGTTGCACAAAGTGGGGATCCGTGACCATTCAGCGGTTCTCAGCAGCTACCCATATCAACTTTCCGAAGGGGTCTGTCAAAAAATCATGATCGCCATGGCGATCGCGAAAAATCCAAAACTCTTGATTGCCGACGAACCCACGACGGCGCTGGAAAGCACCACCCAGGCGCAATTATTTAGATTATTAGCCAGCTTCAACCAACTCAAAGGCACCTCTATTTTACTGATCAGTCATGAACTGGAGAGTGTCGCACGCAATACGGATACGCTTAGTGTGTTGTATTGTGGTCAATTGGTAGAGGCAGGTGATACCGCGACTTTATTGAAACAACCACTGCATCCATACACACATGCACTGATCAAAAGTGTGCCGGAATTTCAGCCTGAACTTGGCTTTAAGCAACAACTTTACGCGCTGCATGGCAGTATCCCGACCTTACAACACTTACCGATTGGCTGTCGACTGGGGCCGCGTTGCCCGAATGCACGCAAAGAATGTGTAAAAACGCCTTTGTTCGAGCGTCAGCAAAATCACTATTTTAGCTGCCATTTTCCACTGTCGGGAAAAACCCATGAGTAATCTGATTGAAGTCAGAGGTCTGACTAAAAGTTATCAAAAAGCCAGTGGGATGTTCAGCCGCCGGACGGTGCAGGCATTGTCAAATGTCAGCTTTCGACTGGAAGCGGGTCAGACCCTGGCGATAGTCGGTGAAACCGGTTCAGGTAAAAGTACCCTGGCTAAACTGCTTGTGGGTATCGAACAACCCGATAGCGGCGAGATTTTGTTAGCGGGTCAGGCGCTGAATTGTGCCGACTATCAAAAGACCAATCATTTAATCCGCTATATTTTTCAGGATGCGGCACGTTCACTAAACCCCAATCAGAAAATCGCCAGTATTCTGCATGATGTTTTGCGCTACAGCACCGTGTTGAGCGTTGAACAGCGGGAGCGGAAAATTGCCGATACCCTGAAATTACTGGGTTTACTCAACGAGCATGGTAATTATTACCCGCATATGTTTTCAGGTGGCCAACTGCAACGGGTCGCGTTGGCCAGAGCATTAATTCTTGATCCCAAAATTCTGATCCTGGACGAGGCGCTGACCGCACTTGACCCCTCGTTGCGGGCGCAAATTGTTAATTTACTGCTCGAGTTACAACAAAAGACCGGTTTAGCTTATTTATTGATCACCAATCAACTACGGTTAGTCCGGCATATTGCCGATCAAACGCTGGTACTACACCAGGGACTTTGCCTCGAGTATGGAGATACCAGGACAGTGTTTGAAAATCCACAGCACGATTACAGCCGCAAACTGATCAAAAGTATCGAGTTCTGAAACTGCTGGTGTTTCCAATCGTCAGCGGCCCGATAGATGATGCAGCTTGTGGGCGTTAAACTCCTGCTTCACAGTACAGCCACCCAAAAAAAATCCCGCAAGATAGCGGGATTTTTTGTTCTTTAGCTCGGAGTACTCAAACTGAATTTAAAGATCCTGACTGGACATCGTCGGTAAAGTCCGCACGATGTCAGCTTGCTGCTTTAAAGCGTCCTGTACAGCGATGAAATGCTGCTGCCCCATCTGTTGAGCAAATTGCTCCAGCTCTGCAACCGCTGGCTCAGCCGTCGACGGCACTTCGGTCACTTTCGTCACTAATACCAGTGATACATCACCGGAAGCCAGATCAGCCGTACCAGCGGAAATGGGTTTGGTCGTGATAGGTTTTGGCAATTCAAAAGCTTTGGTTCTGATTTCAGCATCCAGTGCCCCACCAAAACGTGGGGTCGCTAATGAGGCTTCTAACGTCAGCTTTTCAGAAGCAATTAACTCGCGGATATCTTTGCCTTCATTAAATTGTGCTAACAAGCTATCGGCTTTCGCTTTGGCCAGCGCGTTGCTTTCTTTTGCAATCACTTCAGCCTGCACCTGAGCCTTCACCTCTTCCAGACTTTTGACCTTTGCTGGCAAGTGCTCAACTAAACGCGCCACGACCACATGTTGAGGTGCCAGCTCGATGACTTCACTGTTAGTACCGGCACTGATAAATTCAGTATTAAATACCGTGTCCAGGAATTTTGGTGTCATAAAGGGCGCGACTGCTGTTGCGCGCGAAAACAACGACAACTCTTTCACACGGGTATTTACTGCATTTGCGGCTTCTTCCAGATTGTCGGCAATTTCAAAACTCACTTCAGCCAGTTTTTGTTGCAGTTCAGCAAATTGCTCAGCAGCTTTTTCTTGTTGCACGGCAGTAATAATCGATGCACGTACTTCTGCCAGAGGTTTTATTGTGCCCGGTTCAATTTCCGTCAATTTAATCAGGTGGTAACCAAAAGAGGTTTTCACTACACCGGACAAGTCACCTGCTTTAGCCAACGCATACACCGCGTTTTCAAACTCCGGCTCCATCACGTCTTTTGTAATAAAATCTAAATCGCCACCGTTCTCCGCAGAGACGGTATCGGCAGAATGCTGTTTGGCCAGTTCTGCAAAGTCAGCCCCTTGCTGCAACTGCTGCAGTAATTCAGCAGCTTTGGCTGCAACAGCGCTGTCTTCTTCTGCAGACTCTAATAGGATATGCGATACACGACGGCGTTCTTCAGTTGAATAACGAGCCGATTGTGCCTGGTAGTAGGCTTCAACATCTGCATCCGTCACTTCAATCGAATTCGCCAAATCCTCGCCCTTGAGTTCGACATACTGGATGGAGACTTGTTCAGGTGTGGCGTAGGCGGATTGATTTAACTGATAATATTCATTCAGTTTTTCATCGGTCACTTCCACTGCAGCCGCGAAATCAGCAGCTTTTAACACTGCATATTCGATATCACGGTTTTGTTGTTGCAACGACATCAAAGTACGCATCTCGCCAGGTAAAGCAAACTCGGATCCCACGACGCCCACCATAAACTGGTTACGGACAAACTGCTCGCGCAAAATATCGCGGAATTTATTGGGGGTCAGATTGTTCTGACGCAATAAGGCCAGATAACGGTCATTATTAAAGGTACCGTCCAACTGAAATTCCGGCATTTGGGTGATGGTTTTGATCAGCAGTTCATCGCTGATTTGCAAACCCAGTGTGGCGCTTTGTTGCTTGATCAAGGTCTCACCAATCAAACGCTCCAGCACGGAATTGCGGAAGTTATTCATATATTGCGGATCTGCGGCCAGGGTGGCAAACATATCGCCAAACTGTTGTTCCATTCTGCTGCGTTCGTTTTGAAGACTTTCTTCAAACTTCGTCCGGCTGATTTCTTCGCCATTGACGATCGCAACAGACGGTTCGCTGTTATTGCCAAAGTAGCTGCTGACGCCGGACACGGCAAATGTCAGTATTACCAGACCCAGAATGACCTGAGCGACTATCCCTTTTGAACCTTCTCTGATCTTTTCTAACATGCTTGCTTTATCTCTTATAACGGCAAAATGCTGGCTTAAAAAAAAAGCGCATCTTAACAGATGCGCCTTTTTTATAGAAGCTGTAACGGAACTCAGAACCGCTGCTGTCTTTTACGACCACGAACACGGTGATTGACAGGGTCAATCAGAATTCTTTTTAAGCTTTATGACTGCACCGGCGCGCCGGCACAGTATTCAAGTTTAGTTTACGCTGTCTTTTAACGCTTTACCTGGCTTGAACGAAGGGATCTTCGCAGAAGCGATTTGGATCGTTTCACCAGTTTGTGGGTTGCGGCCAGTACGGGCTGCACGCTCACGTACTGCGAAAGTACCAAAACCAACCAGTGCAACTGAATCGCCTTCTTTTAAAGCTTCAGTAACGGCTTCGATGAACGCGTCAAGAGAACGACCCGCTGCCGCTTTAGAAATGTCTGCACCAGCAGCAATTTTGTCGATAAGTTGAGACTTGTTCACAATATCATCCCCTTCAATTGTTATTATTTTCTACAACCAAATTGTAAGTACATTTTTGTAATGTCGGCATTGTTATATCAAGCATCCGAAACGCTTGCAAGCACAAATACAATGGACTCTGAAATTTCCTTGTGTCTCGCTAGCCCTTGTCGCACAAGGGCTGCAACGAAACTGCCCCTAAATTAGCACAGCCTGCGCAATTGAAAAGCCCCTAAACCACATTTTTTTGGGTTTTTTTCGCTTTTACGCTGCTTTTTTCCACATTTACCACGGACATGCCGGTTGGCGGCTCTTGCAGAGCAAATTCAAGGACTTGATCTATCCACTGTACCGGACAAATTTCAATATCACCTTTGACGTTATCCGGAATATCTTTTAAGTCCCGAACGTTATCATGAGGGATCAAAACCCGCTTGATACCACCACGGTGTGCTGCGAGCAGTTTCTCTTTCAAGCCACCAATTGGCAAAACTTCGCCACGAAGCGTAATCTCACCAGTCATCGCCACATCTGCCCGAACCGGGTTTCCGGTTAATGCAGACACCAAAGCCGTCACCATGGCAATACCAGCACTGGGGCCATCTTTTGGTGTCGCGCCTTCCGGTACGTGAATATGAATGTCACGTTTTTCATAAAAATCTTCATTGATGCGCAAAGTCTCAGCACGGCTTCGGACCACGGTCATCGCAGCCTGAATTGACTCTTTCATCACATCGCCAAGGGATCCGGTATGGGTCAGTTTTCCTTTGCCTACAACGGCAGCAGCCTCGATAGTCAATAAATCACCGCCAACCGAGGTCCAGGCCAGACCGGTCACCTGGCCAATCCGATTGCTGTCTTCGGCCTTGCCATAATCATGACGCTGCACGCCGAGGAATTCTTCCAGGTTGCCTTGATGGATTTGGACTGTTTTTAACGTTTTATCCAGCAGAATTTTCTTCACTGCTTTGCGGCAAAGTTTAGAAATTTCCCGTTCCAGGCTACGCACCCCAGCTTCACGGGTGTAATAGCGGATAATGCCAATAATGGCGCTGTCTTCAATGTTGATCTCGCCTTTTTTCAGGCCATTGCGTTCGATTTGCTTGTTAATCAAATGCTGTTTGGCAATATTCAGTTTTTCATCTTCGGTATAGCCGGCAAGTCGGATGACCTCCATCCGGTCTAATAAAGCCTCCGGAATGTTCAGACTATTACTGGTGGCAAAAAACATCACATCGGACAAATCATAATCAACTTCCAGGTAGTGATCGCTAAACGCCGAGTTTTGCTCAGGATCCAGCACTTCTAACAAAGCAGCAGCCGGGTCACCACGGAAATCGGAGGCCATTTTGTCAATTTCATCCAGCAAAAACAGCGGGTTGCGTACACCGACCTTTGCCATTTTCTGAATAATTTTACCTGGCATCGAACCGATATAAGTCCGGCGATGTCCGCGGATTTCCGCTTCATCGCGCACGCCGCCTAACGCCATCCGCACATACTTGCGTCCAGTCGCTTTGGCGACAGACTGACCAAGCGACGTTTTACCAACACCTGGCGGACCCACTAAACACAAAATTGGACCTTTGAGTTTATTGACGCGCTGTTGCACCGCGAGATACTCAAGGATCCGTTCTTTTACTTTATCCAGACCGTAGTGATCTGAATTGAGAATTTCTTCTGCCAGTGCCAGATTTTTCTTCACTTTTGAGCGCTGTTTCCATGGCACCTGCGTCAGCCAATCAATATAAGAGCGCACGACCGTTGCTTCCGCAGACATCGGCGACATCATTTTTAATTTGCTAAGTTCAGCCGATGCCTTGGTTTTGGCTTCCTCCGGCATCTCTGCCGCTTCAATCTTGCGATTAATAGCCTCAAACTCGTCCGGCGCATCGTCAAGTTCACCCAGCTCGCGCTGAATGGCTTTCATTTGCTCATTCAGATAATACTCGCGCTGGCTTTTTTCCATTTGCTTTTTCACCCGGCCACGGATGCGACGTTCTACCTGCAGGATGTCAATTTCACTTTCCATCATCGCCATCAGGAATTCCAGACGCTCGGTGACATCAATGATTTCCAGCACTTTCTGCTTATCATCAATTTTAAGTGGCATGTGCGCGGCCATCGTATCGGCCAGACGAGCTGCGTCGTCGATCCCAGAAAGTGCGGTCAGCACTTCAGGTGGAATTTTTTTGTTCAGCTTGATGTAGCCTTCAAACTGCCCTACAGCAGAGCGCAAAAAGACCTCTTGCTCACGGCTGTCCATCTCTGGTGAGGTGACCAAATCAACGTTGGCCATAAAAAGTTCGTCGGTTTCAGTGAAATTCACTAACTTCGCCCGGCGACCGCCTTCAACCAGGACCTTCACGGTGCCGTCGGGCAACTTGAGCAACTGGAGGATAGTTGCCACAGTCCCGACCCGGTACAAATCAGCTTCGGTCGGATCGTCCAACGTGGCGTCTTTTTGAGCGACTAAGAAAATTTGTTTTTCATTGTCCATCGCGGCATCAAGACATTTAATAGATTTCGCCCGCCCGACAAACAATGGGATTACCATGTGGGGATAGACGACAACATCGCGTAATGCCAGAACCGGCATATGCAAACGTTCGGCTGTTGCTTCTGTCATTCAATTTCTCTCGAATTAGTTACTGCAGGCGTGATTATCTGAGTATATGGGGTCAGGATCCGCCACTTCAATGCATTTGCTGAAAAAATGCTGGCAAAACATCAGGGTTTCTCTGACCGCAACAGTTATGCCCGGAAAGTCACTTGGTTGCCGACCAGCTCAACAGCCAGCGACAGCTTCGCGGTTGAATACGAAGGCCCCGTGCGATTTGGTCAAAAAAATGATGATCAAAAAAGGAGCCGAAGCTCCTTTTTATTGGGTTTAGTGCGATTCTGCTACGGCTTTTTCAGGATTTTCGTAAATCAGAATCGGCTGCGACTCACCACGAATGACGGTTTCATCAATCACTACTTTGCTAACGTCTTGCATCGATGGTAACTCATACATGGTATCCAACAACACTCCTTCCAAAATTGACCGTAAACCGCGAGCACCGGTTTTGCGCTCCATGGCTTTTTGCGCAATGGCCTTGAGCGCATCTTCACGGAATTCCAGTTCAACGTCTTCCATTTGGAACAAAGCGGCGAATTGCTTTACCAAAGCATTCTTCGGCTGACTTAAAATTTGCATCAAGGCGGCTAAATCAAGTTCGGTTAAAGTTGCAAGCACAGGTAACCGGCCGATAAACTCCGGGATCAGACCAAACTTCACGAGATCTTCCGGCTCGACATCGCGGAAACTCTCAGTGATAGATCGGTTGGATTCTTTGCTTTTTACTTCAGCACCAAAACCGATGCTGGAACCTTTGGCACTGCGTTGCTCGATTATTTTGTCCAGCCCCGCAAAAGCACCACCACAGATAAACAAAATTTTCGAGGTATCCACCTGCAAAAACTCTTGTTGTGGATGCTTACGACCACCTTGCGGTGGCACAGAAGCGATCGTCCCTTCTATCAGCTTCAGCAACGCCTGCTGCACACCCTCACCTGACACATCCCGGGTGATCGATGGGTTTTCTGATTTGCGGGAAATTTTGTCAATTTCATCAATGTACACAATGCCACGCTGCGCCTTTTCGACATCGTAGTCGCACTTTTGCAGCAGCTTCTGAATGATGTTTTCGACATCTTCACCGACATAACCCGCTTCGGTTAAGGTGGTCGCATCAGCCATGGTAAATGGCACATCCAGCAGCCGGGCTAAGGTTTCTGCCAACAGAGTTTTCCCACTACCAGTAGGTCCGATCAGCAGAATGTTACTTTTGCCAAGCTCGACATCTTGTTTATGGGTGCTGTTGCGCAAGCGTTTATAATGGTTGTATACGGCTACTGCCAGGACTTTCTTCGCATGTTCCTGACCGATGACATAATCATCCAGATGCGTACGGATTTCGCGGGGTGTTGGCAGTTTATTACCGTCACGTTTTGGCGAAATGTCTTTAATTTCTTCGCGGATGATATCGTTGCACAGGTCAACGCATTCATCGCAAATGTACACCTGTGGACCTGCGATCAACTTACGCACTTCGTGCTGTGATTTGCCACAAAATGAGCAATACAACAGCTTGCTGCTTTTGTCGCCGTCGGTGCGGTGATCTGACATGGAACTACCTCTTTCACATTGCAGCGACCGTTTCCTTCCGGCCACTGCCAATTCATCATGAAACACAACTTAAAAAGTGGTGTTTTTGAACACGTTTTGAATAAAACCAGTTAAAAATTACTTGGCTTCGCTTTTGACAAAAATGGTGTCTACCAAGCCATAATCCAAGGCCTGTTGCGCACTTAAAAAATTATCGCGCTCCGTTGCCTGGACAATCTCTTCGTAAGTCTTGCCCGTATGCTCAGCCATCAACCGGTTCAATTTTTCCTTAATGGTCAAAATTTCGCGGGCATGAATTTCGAAATCTGTCGCCTGCCCCTGGAAACCGCCTAACGGCTGGTGAATCATCACCCGGGCATTCGGCAAGCAATACCGCTTCCCTTTCGTACCACCAGACAACAGAAATGCGCCCATACTGGCGGCTTGTCCGACACAGACGGTCGCGATATCACATTTGATATAGCGCATTGTGTCATAAATGGCGAGGCCGGCGGTCACAGAACCTCCCGGAGAGTTGATATAAATGTAGATGTCTTTTTCCGGATTCTCAGACTCTAGGAACAGCAATTGTGCGACGATTAAATTAGCCATGTGGTCTTCAACCTGGCCAGTCAGAAAAATTACCCGTTCTTTCAGTAACCGAGAGTAAATATCAAAAGAGCGCTCGCCTTTTGCCGTCTGTTCGATCACGATTGGCACAAGTGCATTGACTAATTCATTCATATTTTGGTTTAACACCATCAGCTGGATCCCCTGGAAAAATGCGGCAGAAAATAAAATGGCCCGAACACTGCTGCCCGAGCCATTAAAACCGTCTAACTAAACAAAGTCAATGTTAGTTGGCAGCTTGTGGATTCATAATTTCGTCAAACTTTGCGGCTTGCTCAGTGACTTTTGCCTGAGCCAACACCAGGTCGATCGCCTGTTCTTCTAAAGCCACGTTGCGCATGCCTTGTAACAGCTCTTTGTTGCTGTTGTAGTACTGCACAACTTCTTGTGGATCTTCGTAAGCTGAAGCAATCGTTGCGATTAATGCCTGAACGCGGCTGTCATCAACTTGCAGGTTGTTGGTTTTGATTACTTCACCTAACAACAGACCAACTTTTACACGGTCACGTGCCTGATCAGCGAATAATGCTGCTGGCAGTTCTGGCAGGTTTTTTGCGTCAACGTTGTTACCAAAACGCTGCAGTGCCTGACGACGTAACACATCGATCTCGCTGTCGACCAGCGCTTGTGGCACTTCCAGTTCGTGGTTAGCCAGCAAGCCTTTGATCACTTGCTCTTTCACCTTACCTTTAATGGCTTGGTTCAGTTCGCGTTCCATGTTTTTACGGACTTCTGCGTGCAATGCTTCAACGGTTGTTTCAGCTAAACCAAACAGTTTTACGAATTCTTCGTTCACTTCCGGCAGCACTTGCGTTTCTACTGACTGCAGCGTGATCGCGAACTGAGCCGCTTTGCCTTTTAAGTTTTCAGCATGATATTCAGCTGGGAAAGTCACGTCGATCGTGAATTGCTCGCCCGCTTTTTTGCCAATGATGCCTTCTTCAAAACCAGGGATCATTCGACCTTGACCTAAATCCAGGCTGAAACCTTCAGCTTTACCGCCTTCGAACTCTTCACCGTCAATGGAGCCAACGAAGTCCATTTTCACGCGATCGCCAGCTGCAGCTGCATTTTCAGAAGCAGCCCAAGTCGCGTGTTGCTTGCGCAGGGTTTCAATCATTTTGGCCATGTCGTCTGCTGAGATTTCGACAGTCGGCTTGGTGACTTCAACTTTGCTTAAACCGTTTAATTCAACTTCTGGATACACTTCGAAAGTGGCCGAAAATTCTAAATCTTTACCTTCTGCCAGTTGGCCTGGTGCAAAAGTCGGCGTGCCCGCTGGAGTCAGTTTGTTGGCGATGATGGCTTGATAAAAATGATTTTGCATTTGACGTGAAGCAACGTCTTGCAGTACAGACAGACCAAACATTTTTTTGATCATGCCGACAGGCGCTTTGCCTGGACGGAAACCGTCGATACGACGATTTTTAGCAATGTGGCGGAGTTCTTTTTCTACTTCAGTGCTGATTGCAGCGGCTGGAACCGTGATATTAATACGGCGCTCTAAACCCTGGGTGGTTTCAACAGAAACTTGCATCTTGTTACCTCAAAATCAAAAACGGGCGTGGGGTTTACGCCATCATGCTTAAATCTGGCATGTTTCGCTTACTCAGCACTAGTCAACCAGATCCATTGTTTAATAGGACGCGGCATTATAGCGAGGGTTTTCGATGACGTCGAGCATTTGTTTAAATCCAGCAATGGCGCGGCTTAGCGCCCTGTTTTCATGGAATTTTATGCGTGTTTTTAACTTGAGCAAGCCGCTAAAGTTGCTTCACCAACACCCAACGAGGCTCGCCTGCACCGTAGTAATCTTCAGCATATTTTTGCTTGGTGAATCCCGATTTTTCATACAAATGAATTGCTGCGGTATTGTCCGGCGCGACGGTCAACCACAGTTGCCGGGTTGACGTCTTACATTGTTGCAACAGGAACGTCAGCAGCGCCTGCCCCACACCTTTACCGCGGCTGTGGTCTGCAACCGCCAGCGATAAAATACCAAGCTCGGTCAGACCTTGCTGACCTGGTGCGGCGAGCAAATAGCCCATTAACTGTTCATCCTGCCAGGCGGTTAGCAGGAAATCCGGCCATAAATCATGCGCCTGTCGAAAGAAAAAGTCCGGGTAGACAGCACTTTCAAACACTTGCAACTCCAGAGCAGCAACCAATGGCAGATCGGCTAAGGTCGCAGGTCTGATGTTGATGTGAATAGCGGCACTGCTGCCTGAACGGAGATGATGCATCTGAACAATCTGCTTTGGAAAAAAACGGCAGTGTACCCAGTCTTTGCACGCTTTCGCAAATCGCGCTAGCCGGCGGTCAAACCAGCTTTGCAGGGACTACCCAAGCTGTTAAGGTGCAAGTTGCTGATTATCTCTCAATTTAAATGATGTCGTGCCATGCCGGATATTGAACAGAAGAAAATTCAAATCGATTTAAATGCTGATATCGGCGAAGGTTTTGATGATAGCGCCATCATACCCTGGCTCTCATCGGCAAATATCAGTTGTGGTGCTCATGCCGGAACTGAGGCGCAAATCCGCCTGGCGCTGCGATTATGCCGGCAGTATCGCGTCGCCGTTGGCGCCCATCCTTCCTATCCGGATCGCCAAAATTTCGGTCGCCTTGCCATCGATATACCATTGTCAAAGTTACGGGCCGAACTACAACAGCAATTGGATTATTTTTTAAAGCTGGCCAATGAGGAAGGCGTGACCGTCTGCCATCTGAAAGCCCATGGCGCGCTTTATAATGTGGCAGCGCAAGATGCCAGCACGGGTGCATTATTGTTAGAACTCGGTCGCGACTATCAATTAGCGCTGATGACATTGGCACAAAGCCCATTGCATTTAACCGCCATCCAGCAACGATTGCCGGTAATCGCCGAAGCCTTTGCGGATCGCGCTTATCAGCGTAATGGGCAGTTGGTGCCGCGATCGCAGCCAGGTGCATTACTCGATGCCCCGGCAGCAATTTCACAAAGTTTATTGTTGGTGCAGCAGCAGAAGGTGCAGGCGCTGGATGGCGACCTCCTCACGCTGGCAGCGGATAGTTTATGTCTGCACGGTGATAGTCCTGACGCCGTCACCTTAGCGCAAAAGCTCCATCAGGCTTTACTCCAACAGGACATTATCATTCAGGCAAAATCCTGCCATTTATTTTCCTCAGAGGCACCATGGACCTTGTAAATTTTTGGCCACTCCTTGGCATCGGCGTGGTGATGCTCGGCTTTTTACTGAAGTTCAACCCCGTACTGGTCGTGCTGGTGGCAGGGGTGATTACCGGGCTTGCCGCTTTGATGCCCTTGCGCGAAATTTTAGCGCAGTTAGGGGAAGGGTTTCTCAAAACCCGGACCTTGCCGGTGATTTTATTGCTACCGCTGGCCATTATTGGCCTGGCAGAGCGTCATGGCTTAAAACAACAGGCGCAGAGTTTTATAAAAAACCTCAAAGGTGCCACGGTTGGCCGACTGCTCACCGTCTATCTGGCAGCACGGGAGGGTACTGCGGCGCTGGGTCTGACGAGTTTGGGTGGCCATCCACAAATGGTACGGCCCTTGTTGTCGCCAATGGCGGAAGCTCTGGCCGAGCAGCGCTGGCCAGGGATCCCAGATAAGATCCGCGAGAAAGTCAAAGCGATGGCCGCAGCGACTGACAACATCGGGCTGTTTTTTGGCGAAGATATTTTTGTCGCATTCGGCGCCATCGTCCTGATGCACACCTTCCTGCGCGAGTCTGGCATTGAAACCGAGCCGCTGCATATTGCGTTGTGGGGCATTCCGACTGCTTTATGCGCTTTTGCGATCCATGCTTATCGACTGCGACAAATGGACCTGCTGTTGCGCCGCTTGCAGGCACTGGAAACACCGGCAACGGCGACTTCATCAGAACCGAGTAAATCGAATGCCTTAGGAGATCAAGCATGATTTCCTTGTCGTTTTTATACCTTTTGGTTGGACTGATCCTGCTTTGGACCGCGATTTTAACCCTGCTTAATAAAGAGCAACCCAGACGATTCGCTTCGGCGTCTTTCTGGGGCTGCTATGCATTGGTCTTTTTAATTGGCGATTATCTGCCACATGAAGTCGTCGGACTGATGGTGGTTATCCTGGCTCTGCTCGCCGGTTTTGGAGCACTGAGCAGCGCAATTCCACGCATGTTATCGGCAGCGCAACTGCAACTGTCGCTGCAACGGATTGGCAAAAAAATATTTCTGCCGGCACTGCTTATCCCGCTGATCACGGTGTTTGGCGTGCTGGTTTTAGGCAACATCGGTGATGATCACTGGCAATTATTGGATCCGAAAAATCTGACCTTGGTCAGTTTGGGTCTCGCTTGTGTGATTGCCCTGATCGCCGCTTGTTGGTTAACCCGCGAGAGTCCACTGCAAGGAGCCGTTGAAGCGAAACGTCTACTTGAAGCCATGGGCTGGGCCGTATTGTTACCTCAGTTACTGGCTACGCTTGGCTTGTTGTTCAATAACGCCGGGGTTGGTCAGGCGGTGGCCGTGTTAACCGAAACTTATTTGGCTGTTGATCACAAACTGATTGCAGTGGCAACTTACGCAATCGCGATGGCACTGTTTACCATGATTATGGGCAATGCCTTCGCGGCTTTTCCGGTGATCACTGCGGGCATTGGCATTCCGGTGCTGATGATGCAACATGGTGCTAATCCGGCAGTGATGGCCGCTATTGGGATGTTCTGTGGTTATTGTGGTACGCTGATGACGCCGATGGCGGCAAACTTTAATATGGTGCCAGCGGCATTACTGGAATTAAAAGATCAACACGCAGTGATTAAAGCCCAGACACCAACGGCGATTCTATTATTGATTTGCAATATCTTCCTGCTCTACTTTTTGGCATTTTAATCATTAACTGCCCCGTTAAGCGGTACAAGGAATTATAGGCGAATACCATGCGCACCATACTTTTAACCGGGTTCGAGCCTTTTGGCGGGGAAAGCTGTAATCCATCCTGGGATGCAGTGCAGCAACTGGATGGCTGGCAACCTGACGATGAAACCCAAGTGCGGACGCTGCAGCTGCCGTGCGTCTTTAACGACTGCCTGGTGCGGTTGCAACAGCAACTGGCAACACTCAACCCGGTTTTGGTCCTGGCGCTTGGCCAGGCTGGCGGCAGAACCAGTATCAGCCTGGAAAAAGTGGCAATTAATTACAATGATGCGCGGATCGCCGACAATCAGGGGCAGCAACCGCTGGCGACCCCCACGGTTGAAGATGGCCCGGCAGCCTATTTCAGCACCTTACCGCTGAAACATTTAGTGCAGCAACTCAGATCGAACAGCATTCCGGCGGAGATTTCGTTCAGTGCCGGAACCTTTGTTTGCAATCATCTGTTTTATGGATTGATGCATGAGTTAGCTACAAAACCCGCAACAAGAGCCGGATTTATTCATATTCCCTACAGTCCGGCCCAAGCCGCGCGCCTGCAAAGCGCCAGCATGAGCACCGATATGGTGGTCAATGCGCTTAAAATTTGTATTGAGGTCAGTCTACTCCAGCAACCGGATATTTTACTGGCGACAGGACGGCTCGATTAACCCCGGGGTTGCTTAGCGAGCTTCGTAATACAGCTATTGCGCCTTTTGCTGCGGCCTGCCGGTTGATACCGAAGGGTGCAACTCCAGCAGTTCAGCCACAGTTACAAAAGAAAAACCGCGCGCTTTCAGCCCCTGGATGATTGCGGGAACGGCCTGCATGGTGCTCTCACGACTGTCATACATCACATGCAGCAAAATAATAGAGCCGGCTTTGGTCTGCGCGATGGTGTAATCGGCGAGTAAAGCCGGATCCTGGGTCAACTGGGGAAAATTCTCCGGCGCGACATCCCAGGTCACTGCAATACGCTGATTTTTAGCCAGATATCTTGGCAACATCCACAACTTTTTGCCAAAAGGCGGGCGAAAATAAAAAGGCTCAGCAGCACCTGCCGCTTGTAGCAGGGCGTCAGTCTGTTCAATTTCTCTGGCAATAAAACCCGGTGTTTTAAACACCATCCGTTGATGGCTGTAACTATGGTTACCGACCTGATGGCCGGCGGCAATGATTTTACCGAGTAACTGTGGATGGGCGGCAATTTCTTCCCCGGTCAGGAAAAAGGTGGCTATAACGTTTTCGTCTGCCAGGATCTGCAGAATTTGTTCGGTTTTACCAGGCGTTGGCCCGTCATCAAAAGTCAAAGCGACCAGCGGTTGTGTGGTGTCCACCCGATGAATTAACGTCCCCAGAATCTGGAAATCGGTCAGACTGGAAATGCGCCACAGCGCAGCAGAGCTGAATAACACCAAAACCAGCAGCAACATTGCTTTGATTTGCATAAGTGAACGACTCTATCCTGTGTCGTGGTGGGCTTTTAACTACGGCGCCAGAACCGCTATCAGCCCAACGTGAGAATGAAGTAACGGACGCTTCTGCCAGCGATAGATCACAACGCTGACATCAGCCTGAATCCCAAGCAAAATCGATGCCTTAATTTGTAACCAAGCCCCTGCGACTGCATGACGCAAGCTGGCCGTCATGTCGACAATCTGGAGACAACCGCGCTCAGCCAAGCCTGACATCAAGGATGTAAAATATTCTGACAAATCAGCAAGGCGGCCGTGGTTATATCCGGGTGGCCTGCAATGTTTTTGGTTAAAACCGGCACACCCGAAAAGGCCATGCTTTGGCCAGGGCTTCCGGTCGTCCTTGCATACAAAGAAGCAACAATTCAGTGCTGCAGGCTGCCAGGGTCAACCCGAGATGCTGATGACCAAAATGCAGCCATAATCCCGGCAGATGACTTTGGCTGATCACCGGCAACGAGTCCGCCAGCGTAGGTCTGAGTCCTGACCAGCATGCCTCCGGCCCGGGTTGACTGACCGGTGCGGCAAGCTCAGGCCATAAAGCTTCACCATGTCGTCGCAGCAATTTGGCGCGTTGCCAGTTCTCTTTGGCGTGAAAACCCGCAAACTCGACCGTGCCGGCCAAACGCAGACCATGATGCATCGGCGTCATCATCATTTTTCGCTCATAAGACGCGATAGGGATCCCGGGCATCGATGGCGGGCTCGTCATCAGGTGATAACCGCGCTCAGCCTCCAACGGCAGCCGGTAGCCCAAAGGTTTTAACAATTGCATGCTCTGTGCACCGGTGCATAACACTGCCCGTTGCACCTGCAAATTTTTGGTCGGTAACGTTAACTGCAACAATGGACCTTCAGCAGTTACCGGGCTTATAGCCAACACTTGCTGTCGTTCAAAACGCCCGCCCATCGCCAGAAACCACTGCAACAAGCGCTGATTTAACGCCGATGGCGATAGGGTGTGACCCGCATCGGTAAAATGAATGGCGTACCTTACCGCCGTCGACAACCCGGGAAATTGTTGTTGCAGCCTTGGCTGCGCCAGGATCGTTAAGGCAACACCATGCGCCCGATAACGTTGTGCAATGTGTTCGACTTGCGTCAGCGTGCTTTGCTCAAATACCAACAAACTGCCCTGATAGCACAACAAGTCGGCGCAGTTTGCATCCTTTGCCAAGCGTTGCCAGGCTGCGATCGCGTCATTCAGTAACAAAGTTAATGCTGCGGTATTGGCCCGACGGGCATTTGGCAACATCTGCTGGATAAAGCGGCAAAAAAACGGCAGCGCCCGCCAGACATATCGGGGACGGATCGCTAAAGGACCCAGAGGGTCGAGCAGAAAACCCGGTAACTTAGGCAACAAGGCGGGATCGGCCAGCGGAAAAACTTGTTCAGTCGCCAGATGACCCGCGTTGCCGAAAGAGCACCCCACCCCGACGCCATTGGCATCAAGTAACAACACCTGCTGGCCCTGTTGCTGTAAACGGCAAGCTGTCACCAGGCCAATCACCCCAGCGCCGATGACCACGGTATCGAAGTTCATGTTGGGAATGGTCGCTTTGGCACTGCTCTGTCCAGTCAAATTTTTTTGCTGATTCTGCATTTTTCACCACTCTGAATATTGTATACATTATTCATGTAACGTAGCATGCCAGCAAGTGTCTTAGATCACAACGCAAAATCGCAATCGAAGGAGTAATTAATGAAGATGAATTGGCAAGGTGTTTTTCCGGCGGTCAGTACCCAGTTTCATCTGGATCAAAGGCTTGATTTAGAGAGCAGTCAGCAAATGTTAGATCGGCTGATTAACGAAGGAGTCCATGGCATTATTGTCTGTGGCACCGTGGGCGAGAACTGCTCTCTATCTGCAGCGGAAAAACGTCAGCTGCTGAGCGCCGCCAAAGAAGTCGTTAACGGCAGGGTCCCCCTGATTTCCGGTGTAGCCGAAACAACGACCGCACTGGCCGCCAGCTACGCCAAAGACGCTGAACAAATCGGCATCGATGGCCTGATGGTATTACCGGGGATGGTTTATCGCTCGCAACCGCATGAAGCGATTCATCATTTATTGCAGGTAGCGAGGAACACCGCTTTACCGGTGATGGTGTACAACAATCCGGTATCCTACAGCGTCGATATCTCGCTCGATAGCATGGCGATTCTGGCCGAGCAGCCGAATATCGTCGCGGTGAAAGAGTCCACCGAAGACACGCGTCGCATCAGCGAATTGTATAACCGGTTTGGCGATCGTTTTACCGTATTTAGCGGCGTTGATGACATCGCGCTGGAAAGCCTGATGCTTGGGGCTACCGGCTGGATTTCCGGCTTAACCAACGTTTTCCCGCAAGAGTCAGTGGCGATTTATGACCTTGCCAAACAGGGCCGTTATGCTGAAGCGCTGACTATTTGGCGTTGGTTTTTACCCCTGCTGCGCCTCGACACCATTCCAACGCTGGTGCAGTGCATCAAATTAGCCGAACAACTGGCTGGCCGCGGTGCAGAAACCGTCCGAGCACCGCGTTTGCCATTAAGTGGGCTGGAGCGAATGCGGGTGGAAACGCTGTTCACCGAGGCCATGGCCAGCCGGCCGGATCTGCGCAAATTCAGTCTGTAGACCAAAAATACCCACAGCAGCCCGATGCTTCAAACCGGGCGTTATGACCAGATCCTTTGGCTGGCTTACTCCAAGGTTACAAACGAGGAACAGTGGCATGAAACAAGGCACGTTTTTTTGTATTGACGCTCATACCTGCGGCAATCCGGTGCGGCTGGTGACCTCTGGCCACCCGCTACTGCGCGGGCAGACCATGGGCGAAAAACGGCTGGATTTTATCGAACGTTTTGACTGGATCCGCAAAGCATTGATGTTCGAACCGCGTGGCCATGACATGATGTCGGGAGCGTTTTTATATCCGCCCTGCACCGCCAATGCCGATTTTTCAATTTTGTTTATCGAAACCTCCGGCTGTCTGCCGATGTGTGGTCATGGCACTATTGGCACGGTGACCGCCGCGCTGGAAGCCGGTCTGGTCAAACCAAAAACGGCCGGAAAGCTGATTATCGACGTACCGGCGGGCCAGCTACAGGTGCGATACCAGCAACAAGGTGACAAAGTCACTGCAGTAAAAATCTTTAATATCCCGTCTTTTTTATACGCCGAAGCGGTGGAGTTCGAAGCCCCGGAACTGGGCTACCTGAAAATGGACATCGCGTATGGCGGGAACTTCTACGGCATCATCGAACCCCAGGGCAAGTTCAGAGGCGTAGACCAACACAGCGCCGCAGAACTACTGCACTGGAGCCCTGAAGTCCGGGATGCCGCCCGCAAGGTGATCGATTGCGTGCATCCGCTGGATCATAAGGTGCGTGGCCTTTCCCACCTGCTATGGACCGGCCAGCCGAAACATCCGGGCTCCGATGCCGCCAATGCCGTGTTTTACGGTGATAAAGCGATAGATCGCTCGCCATGCGGCACCGGAACATCCGCCAGGATGGCGCAATTGTTTGCCAAAGGTCGATTAGGCCCTGGTGACCGATTTGTTCACGAAAGTTTTATTGGCAGCCAGTTCACCGGCACCATTGAGGGCATCACCGAAGTGGCCGGCAAGCCAGCCATTCTGCCCGGTATCGAAGGCTGGGCGCAGGTATTTGGCACCAATCAAATCACTGTGGATGATAACGACCCGTACGCTTACGGCTTTCAGGTAATCTAAAATGCAACCAAAAAGCTCTTTATTCCCGGCCCAAACCGGCCAGCATTATCTCGCGGGCCAATGGCAAGCACTGCAACCGGAAGTATTCCCAGCCGTCAACGCCAGCACTTTTGAAGCCATGCCGTGGCGCTTTGCCGATTGCCAACCCGAAGAACTGATACGGGCTTGTCAGGCAGCGCAAGCGGCGTTTATCGAATACCGCGCCTGCAGCGTCCAGCAACGCGCTGATTTTTTGCGGCAAATCAGCGCACAGCTGATGGCAAATAGCGCGGAGCTTTTGCAAATAACCACATTGGAAACAGCGTTACCGGCGGCGAGGCTGCAAGGCGAGCTCAACCGTACCTGCCTGCAACTGGAAATGTTTGCTGACCATCTTGCTGCGACCCTGCAAGCGTCGGTCTGCCAGCAGCAGGGCAATCCACACGCGGTCCCCGCTAAAGCCAGGTTAACCCTGACTCAATTACCACTGGGACCGGTTGCGGTGTTTGCCGCCAGCAATTTCCCGCTGGCATTTAGTGTCGCAGGTGGTGATACCGCCTCTGCTTTGGCGGCGGGCTGCCCGGTGATTATCAAAGCGCACAGTGCCCATCCCGCAACCAGCGAGTGGGTGATGCGCGCCATAGCGCAAGCGATTCAGATTTGTCAGATGCCGTCGGCAGTCGTGACTTTATTACAGGCAAATTCCTACAGGGTGAGCCATCAGTTGGTGCGCCAGCCCGAGATCAAAGCCGTGGCTTTTACCGGTTCGTTGCAGGTCGGCATGGCGCTGCGACAATCCATTCAGCAGCGCCCTGATCCAATACCGTTCTACGCGGAACTCGGCAGCCTCAATCCGCAACTGGTGTTACCGGAATTATCTGCGGATCTGGCGAAGCCTTTGGCGCAACAGTTAGTTGCCTCGACTACCGGTTCCGCCGGTCAACTCTGCACTAAACCGGGTTTGTGGTTCATACCCCAAACCCACGCCGGCGAGCAGTTAGTGGCCTGTGCCGTGACCGAGATGCACCAAATCCCGGCACAAACTTTATTGCACCCGGGTATTTTTATGAATTATCAAGCCGCTACCGCGCATCGTGCTGCACATGCCACTCTAATCGCAGCGGGTGCCAGCGCGCAGCGTCAGGCGCAAGCACAGCTTTTTAATTGTACCCTGGCTGAGTTCCGGCAATCGGAGACCTTGCAAGATGAAATTTTCGGGCCATGCGCTTTGGTGGTCCGGTATCAGTGCATGACAGAACTGACTGAATTTGTCCCGACCTTACCCGGACAGCTTTGTGCATCGATACATGGCTTTATTGCCCAACTGCCTGCGCATCAAATACTGCGTCAGCAACTCGCTTATCAGACCGGTCGTTTGATTATCGGCCAGATGCCGACAGGCGTCGAGGTCTGTCCGGCGATGCAACATGGCGGGCCTTTTCCGGCCTCAACCGATCCCAGAACCACCTCAGTTGGCCTTGCTGCACTGCAAAGGTTTTTACGGCCGCTTTGTCAGCAAAACTATCCGGATCAGTAAGATAACGCTGTCAATGCTGAAATTTTACGCAGTCGCTGGTGATTTTTTAACAAAAGGCTGGCAGTGGCTAGCCTTTTTTTTGGCAGTCAGTACACTGGTTCCATTTACTGAAAACCAAGAACGTTATGGCACTCGAATTTAAAACCCGCACCCAGGTCGTCGTTGAAGCAATTCGCTCACAGATTTTATCTGGTCAAATCAAAGCCGGTGAACCGCTGCGACAGGCGGCGCTGGCAGAACAACTGAATGTCAGTCGGATCCCCATCCGCGAAGCCTTATTACAACTTGAAGCCGAGGGTCTGGTAAAGTTTGAGCCACACAAAGGGGCGACAGCGACTGAAATCAGTCCGGAGCTGATTGACGAGTTGTTTGAACTGCGTGCGTTATTGGAAGCAGATTTGCTGGCTCGTTCCATCCCGCTGTTAACTGAAACTGATTTAAATCAGGCCGAACAAACCCTGGCCCGACTGGATGAAGCCTTACAGAGTCCGGATCATGCCGATCTTTGGCCGACCCTCAATACCGAATTCCATAGCTGCCTCTACAAAGCCAGCAGACCACAAAGCTTTGAAATTGTGGGGAATCTAAACAAAAACGCCGACCGGTATATCAGAATGCACCTGCAACTGGCGGGTGGCATCCAAAAAGCCAGTGCCGAGCATCAGCGGTTGTTAGATTTATGTCGCAAGCGCGATATCAAAGGCGCTTGCGCCGAGCTGACCAGCCATATTCTGCATGCCAAAGACGAAATAAAACAGTTTTTGATGCGCCACAACAATCTGTAACTCACGCATCGCCGTGCGCAACTTGTGCGATCCCCCTGCCCCGCAGGGGGATCGCCGGGTCAGTTACAACACGATATGTTGGCGTACCCGCTCTGCTAAACCCAAGCCTGCTTCAGACATCGTCAGATAAGTGTGATTGGCACCGGCAGCCATAATTTGTTCGGCTTCATCCTGTTGCATGCTGTGTGACACAATGAGCCCGTTGAAACCCGCTTGTCTTAATTTTCGGGTCGCAATTAATTTGGCTTCCACATCATTCAAACATAAAATAACAGCTTTAATGCAGCCCAGATCCAAGCCTTGCCAAAACACCTGATCTTCTGCATCGGCAAAAAATACATTGTTCCCCAGGTGCTGGTGGGTCGCGACCCGTGCTGGATCTGAGTCTAACGCAGCAAGATGGGTTTTATGGCGCAAATACTCGTAAGCCGCACTGCCGGTGCGCCCCATCCCCATAATCAACACTTCAGCATCGCCCAGTGAAACCGGCTGCTCATCCGGATGATGAATATTCCGTTCAAAGGGGATCAACCGGTTTGCCAATCGTTCATACAATGGGTGGGCATAGCGGTTCAGCGGAGCAGACACCACAAAAGATAACGCGACGGTCAACGCCAGCGGGATCAAAAATTGCGGCATCGCGACACTTGCAACGATGAGGGCAAACTCGCTGTAATTTGTGAGGGTCAGACCACTTAAAAAAGCACTACGCGCCCTGAGTTTAAACAGGATTAACAAGCCGAAGAACAACACGCCTTTGACGGGTAACAGCAACGTCATTAAAGCCGCAAACCACCAGGCCTGCTGATCCGGTAAGCCGCCCAGACCAATATTGAGGAAAAACCCCACCAGAAAGAACTCTTTTAAACCCCAGAGCGTTTTCGAGAGTTCTCCCGCTCTGGCGTGTGTCGATAACAATGCACCAAACACCAACGCGCCTAATTCAGAGCTAAGTCCTACCAAATGGAAACCGCCACCGCCCAAAACGACCGCCAACAACACACCAAACAAAATTTGCAAATCGTCATGGCCGGTTAAATCTAACAATTTATACAGCAGTGGTCTCAACAGGGGCAATGCGAAGACCAGTAACGCCCAGGGCGATGGGGTCACACCTTGCGAGAAGCTCATTAAGCCCATCGCAAATAAATCCTGCATGATTAAAATGCCCACCGCGACCCGGCCGTGAAACGCTCTGATTTCTCTTTTGCCTTCCAGCACCTTGGCGGCCAGCACCGTACTGGAAAAGGCCAACGCCGCGCCTAGCATCAACGCGTGGTACCAGTTGGTTTCAAACGACAGGTAAATAATGGGTGCATATAACACGGCAGACACCACAAAATGCAGCACACTGCCACCCAGAACTTCAGGTTTACCTAAACTGCGGATATTGAGTTTTAAACCGACGGTAAACAACAACAATAACACCCCAAGATGGGCAATATGGTCGATGATGCTCTTGCCATCCTGTGGCAGCTGTAATTCGGCAGCATTGAGTGTGATGACAAAGCCGGCGGCAAGGTAGCCAATCAAGGGCGGCAGCCCGATCAGCCGCACCAACATGCCAAGACTAAAGGCAAACCCGATCCAGACCGCTTCTAATAACATAAATATCCTTGCCTGCTGTGCCGTCGCGCCCCGTGCAGAGTGCGGTGCGCCGTGGCTTGATGTTGACCCATTCTAGGCCGGAAAGATTTTATCCGGCAAGCATTTGGCTGCAATAGCAACGACGCTTTTGCGCTGGATCAAGGGCTCATTACTTCAGTCCGTCACTCCAGTCGACGTTTGCGCTCAAGCGCCAGTCTGGCTTTGGCTTCCTGCCACTCACTTTGGGTGATGGCACTGGTAGGTTGTGACAATTGGCTGTCGACCCTGCTTTTGCGCAGCGCCAGGCTGGCGATAATCTGCGCTTGTTCGGCCTCTGATCTTTTGTTCCAGTCGACGATTTCATCGATATGGCGATAACAGCCGATACATATTTTTTCCTGATTAAGCTTACAGCTTGCAATACAAGGTGAATCCATTTGCGAAATAACCTGTTTGAATATGGGTACAGATACCGGCTCGCATCACATTGATGCCACAACATTGCGGCAAATATACCGTAAAGCCGCGACATCGGCTGCTATTTGTCGGTTCTGCCGGGTTAATCAGCGCAGGTATTGACTTAGCATCTGCCCAATTGCCGGCAACTGTGGCACTTTATCTTGCAGTTCAACCCCAAAAAACAACAATTGCCGGAACAGGCGATACGCATACAGATCAGCATACCCACTTAAGGAACATCAATGAAATCATGGCAAATCAGCCTGCTGACGCTCGCCGTCAGTAGTAGCTTTAGTTTACAAGCTGCCGACACTGCAACCGCTAAAGACACTAAAAAACCAGAATGGCAGGTCAATCAACCGCAGGGGCAGTTTAAAACCATTCAGATTAACACTGAAACCGGAACCTGGATGAACCTGGATGTCAGCCCGGATGGTAAAACAGTGGTGTTCGATTTGCTGGGGGATCTGTATACCATGCCGATCACCGGTGGTACACCAACACGACTCACCGCCGATATTGGCTGGCAAATGCAACCTAAATTCAGTCCGGATGGAAAATATATCGCCTATACCAGCGATGAAGGCGGTGGCGATAATATTTGGGTGATGAATGCCGATGGCAGCAACGCCAAAGCCGTCACCAACGAAACCTTCCGTTTATTGAATAGTCCGGATTGGAGTCCGGATGGCGAGTTTATCGTAGCCCGGAAACATTTTACCAATACCCGAAGCTTAGGCGCAGGCGAAATCTGGCAATACCATAAAACCGGTGGTTCCGGGGTCATGTTGACAGAAAAAGCCAACGATCAGAAAGATTTAGGCGAACCGGCCTTTTCGCCGGATGGTCAATATGTCTACTTCTCGCAAGACAACACACCGGGCAACACCTTTCACTACAGCAAAGATTCAGAGCAAGGCATTTATGTGATTAAACGCTTTGAACGCGAAACCGGCAAAATTGAGGTGTTACTAGCCGGTGCTGGCGGTGCAGTCAGACCAACCCCGTCGCCGGATGGCAAAAAACTCGCTTATATCCGCCGCGTTGATTTTAAAACGACGTTATTTTTATACGATTTAGCGTCAGGCGAGCAAACTGAACTTTACAGTGAACTCGACCGCGATATGCAGGAAACCTGGGCCATTCATGGTGTGTACCCAACGTTAAGCTTTACCCCGGACAATAAAAACATCGTATTCTGGGCGGGCGGCAAAATTAAGACGCTGGCTTTGGCGGACAAATCAGTCAAAGACATCGCCTTTAATATCAATACCGAAAAACAAATTCAGACCGCGGTTCGCGTAAAACAAGAGCTTAACCACGATAAAATTGACGTGAAAATGCTGCGCTTTGTGCAAGCATCCCCGGATGGCAAAACCATTGTTTATTCGGCGCTTGGCCATTTGTATCAAGTCGATGCCAAAGGTGGCACCCCAAAACGGCTGACCAAACAAAACGACGAATTTGAACTCTATCCGCAGTTTTCACGCGACGGCAAAAAGCTGGTGTATGTCAGCTGGCATGACCAACACCAGGGCAAGGTGAAGGTGCTGGATTTGCGTAGCGGCAAAGTAACAGACGTGGTCAAAGCGCCGGGTAAATATGTCGAACCAACCTTCAGCCCGGATGGCAGTACCATCGTGTTCCGCAAAGGCGGTGCCGGTAGTTTGCTCGATAAAAAATGGTCGTTAAACACCGGTTTATATGCAGTGAAAGTGGCAGGTGGCGAGCCGGTGCTGATCAGTCGCAACGGTTATGCACCGCATTTTGCCGATCGCAACGATCGCGTATTTGCGCAGGATTTTGGGGCTTCCCCGACGTTGCTCAGCATCGATTTAGTCAAACAAACCCAGCGCACTTTATACAGCGCCAAATATGGCACTGAATTTAAAGTATCGCCGGATGGCAAGTATGTGGCCTTTGCCGATCGCTTTAAAATCTATGTCACCCCTTTTGCCGAACGAGGCGCAGTGATTGATATCGGTGGCTCAGACACGCAATTCCCGGTCAAACAATTGTCGGTGCGGGCGGGCGAGAACATCAGCTGGAGCGGCAATAGCCAACAGCTGTACTGGAACCTGGGGCCAGAGCTCTATCATGCTGATATTGCTGAAGTCTTTGCGATTGACGGCAAAAAAGACTTCGCCGCTAAAAATGGTCTGAATATTGGATTTAAAGCTGATGCTTATAAACCACAAGGCGTGGTGGCATTCACCGGTGGTCAGGTAATTACCATGAATGGCGATAGCGTAATTCAGGATGGGGTTGTTGTTGTCGAAAATAACCTGATTAAGGCTGTCGGCAGCAAAGCCGAGGTACAAATACCATCAGGCGCGAAAGTGATTGATATCACAGGTAAAACCATTATGCCGGGCTTGTTTGATGCCCATGCGCACGGTGGTCAGGGTGTGAATCAGCTCATTCCACAGCAGAACTATGCCAACTACGCCAGTCTGGCGCTTGGGGTGACGGCAATTCACGACCCGTCGAATGATACCCAGGAAATCTTCACCGCCAGTGAACTGCAGAAAACCGGCGCTATCGTCGGGCCGCGGATATTTTCTACCGGCACGATTTTATATGGCGCTTATGGTCCTGGTTATACCTCGCATGTTGATAGCCTGGACGATGCCAAGTTTCATTTGGAACGCTTGAAAAAAGTGGGTGCGTTCTCGGTGAAAAGTTACAACCAGCCGCGCCGCAACCAGCGCCAGCAAGTGATTCAAGCGGCGCGGGAACTGGACATGATGGTGGTGCCGGAAGGGGGCTCGCTGTTGCAGCACAATCTGACCATGGTCGTCGACGGTCATACCACACTTGAGCATTCGCTGCCGGCGGCCAAGCTTTATGATGATGTGAAGCAGCTGTGGCAGCAAAGCGGCACCGCATACACGCCAACACTGGTTGTTGCTTATGGCGGCATTTGGGGTGAAAACTACTGGTATGACAAAACTGAAGTCTGGAAACACCCGCGTTTGAGCCAATATGTGCCGATGGATGAATTACGCCCCCGCAGTATGCGCCGGCCAACGGCCCCCCTGCATCACTACAACCACTTTAGTATTGCGAAGTCCGCCAAAGAATTGTCTGATCTTGGCGTGATTAGCAATATCGGCGCCCACGGCCAACGCGAAAGTTTAGGCGCGCACTGGGAGATCTGGATGTTCGCGCAAGGCGGTATGACGCCGCTCGAAGCGCTGAAAACCGCTACGATTAACCCGGCCAAAACTTTTGGGATGGATCACCAATTAGGTTCACTGGAAGCCGGCAAACTGGCGGATTTAATTGTGATCGACGGCAACCCGCTCGCCAACATACAGGACAGCGACAAAGTGTCGATGACCATGGTCAACGGCCGTTTGTTTGATGCTGCCAGCATGAATGAACTGAATGGGAAAGAAGTGAAACGCCAGCCATTTTATTTCGAGCCTCGCCGGTAAATACAAACCAGCAGTCTAAAGAGCAGCAAGCTTGTGATAGCAATATCACAAGCTTTTTTATGCTGCGATAAGGTCAGGTCAAGGTTGCTTCCCTGAGGCTGCAACTAATTCTTCGTAACTCCCAAGATTCTGCACCTGCGTGTACCCCAGCTCTTTCAGGGCGGCTTCGGCCAGTCCACTGCGCCGGCCGGAACGACAGTACAACTTGATTTGTGCGTTTTTATTTTGCGTCACAGCGCCAATTTTATCTTTGATTTCGGTATGCAAGATGTTCACCGCACCAGGCAGATGACCCTGATTAAATTCTTCGCTGGTTCGCACATCGATCCAAATGGTTTCTGCCAGCACCTGAGCGCTCAGCAACGCAGTGAAGCAGCAGGCAAGTATCAAGCCGCAGGCTTTCAAATGAAACATAAGTCACTCCTCTGTTCAGTTGATTTTTTTGAAGGTTCCGCATGGATAATCCATATCGTACGCTTTGTAAACCGCAGTGCAAGTGCGCTGTATCACTTCGTTGATGTAGCGACCGCTGAATGCTGTGGCTGATGTGACCCCGGCACCAGCAAGTACTGGTTTAAAATCTGCACCAACGCGCATCTGGCGCCACTTAAATCTGGACAACCCGCCCCCAACTGACATACTCAAATTTATACCGCATGGCGAGAAGTCCCGTATGTTGAGACCGCATCTCAAGTATCAATGCTTTATTTTTGCTCTATCGCTGTGCTTGTTGCAGAGTCTCTTCGCGCCGCCGCTTGCTGCAAACGACACTCCGAACATCCGTTTTCGCTCGCTGGCTGATGAATTCCCCAATGCCCCGGTAACCAGTTTTACCATTGCTCAAGATCAACAGGGCTTTATCTGGCTTGCCAACCAACTGGATGGTTTGTTGCGTTTTGACGGCTATCAACTTGAAGCCTTTCAATTACTGCAGGTCGGCGCAGCGCACGAACTGAGTATCAGCACTGTGCTGGCGGATGCAACGGACCGGCTTTGGGTTGGCACCTGGGGTTATGGGTTGGTGATGCTCACTCCAGATCGTCTCACGCAGCGGCATTGGCAACTGGCCGGTACTTTTGAGCAACCTGCCACCGGTCAAATCGGCAATCTGGACCAGATCCAGGCGACCTATCAGGATCAGCAACAACGGCTGTGGGTCGGAACGACTGCTGGCCTGTATTTTATTGATGCTGATTTACAACACCGCCAATTACCGCCCGCTCTGCATCAACTGTTGGCTAAAGTACGGATTTGGCAAATCAGCCAAAGCCGCGATGGTGAATTGTGGTTTGGTACCTCTATCGGCTTACTGCAAGTCAGCGCTGATTTGAGTCAACACAAACTCTGGTCGATGCAACAAGTCGACTACCCTGGTAAAACCAGCCGTTATCAGGAAGTACGAACCTTGTTGCCCGTGCCTGAAGGCATGTGGCTGGCAACCAGTGATGGCTTATTTTTACTGGACGCCCGGCAGCAAAAGATTAAACCATTACCGCATCACCTGGCGCAACTCACCCGCAGCAATCAACTGACACTTGGCCCGCAAGGTCAGTTGCTGGTTGGAACCAGCGACGGTTTGTATCAGTTAACCGCCCCATTTAGCTATCGTCAGCAGTTAACAAAATTGTTGCATGCGGTCGATGTCCGAGATGTGCTGGTTGACCCTAATGGTTTGATTTGGCTGGCGACGCGGAATCGCGGCGTATTCACCTTAAGCGTTCGACAAGAAAAGTTCAGGCTGTTGACCGATGCAGACCACAAATCGCATTTTGAACAAGGACTGCACCGGATTGCCAGTCAACACTACCATCAGGGAGTGTTATGGCTGGGTCTGGAGCATCAGGTGCTGAGCTTTCAGCTCGAGCAAAAAAGGTGGCAACGCCACTCATTTCCAGAACAAAGCCAGGTCAGTCAGGTCACCGGGATCACCGTGGATCACAACGGCGAAACCTGGGCCGCCACCAACGCCGGGTTGTTCCGCCTCGACGGGAAAAAAGGCTTTATCAAAGAAACCCGGCCTTTTAGTCATCTTCAAAGCGATGTCGATGTCAGCCTGATGTCGATAAGCCACAGTCGTGATGGCACCTTGAATCTGGGATTATGGCAACAAGGATTAATCCGTTGGCAGCCACAGCAGCCGGATCAACCGGGTTTGCAGGTCGCTGTAGCAAAGCACCAATCTGACGGCGTCCAGCACAGTGCCGAAGCGCCCGATGGTACGCTGTGGTTAACAACCACCAGCAATGGTTTATATCGGTTTGATCCCTCCGACCAAAGTATCCGCCACTACAGTGTGGCAGCAGCATCAGAACCGGTGTTACCCAGTAACAACCTGCCCTGCGTGACGATCGTCAGCAATACAGAAATCTGGTTGTGTAGCGACAAAGGATTGCTCAGGCTCGAACCGCAAAGTGGCAAATTAACCCAGTGGACCACGGCGGATGGGCTGCCGGATCAACGGATCATCGCCATTGATGCCCGAGCCAGCGATAGTCTTTGGATCACCACCCGGCGCGGTTTGGCACAACTACAGTACCAGAACCAGCAGATCCGTAGCTTTGTCGAGCAAGACGGCATCCCGTCGTTACTATTAGAGCCTCGCGCCTTGACATCTGACGCGAATGGGATGTTCTATCTGGGGAGCGCCAAAGGGGTCCTGAATTTTTCTGCCAGAGATCTGATAGTGCCGGATGCAACGGCCAGGCTGGCGCTGTCTTCCATGCAGATCGATCAACAAAGACGATGGCAAGTTCTCAGCTCAGAGGCACAACCGCTGCGTATCCCAGCGACGCATAAAATGCTGACATTCACCTTTAGTTTGCTTGAATTTGAACACAGTAAACATCATCAGTATCGCTACCGGCTCCGTGGTTTAAGTGATGAATGGCATCATCAGTCACACCAGAATACCGCAAGTTTTAGCTATTTACCGGCCGGGCGTTATGTGCTTGAGGTCGAGGTGGTGTCTGCCAGTAATCCACCACCGCCACTGCGGATTTATCTGCAGGTTGACCGCCCTTGGTGGATGTATAAATTGGTGTGGTTACTCGGTGGCCTGAGTTTATTGGTGTTGTTGGCGATTGTGATTAAGTTTCGGGTGCAACGGCTGGAACGGCTCACCACCAAGTTAAACGCGCTGGTGAGCGCGCGTACAGCAGAGCTTGCCCATGCCAATCAGCAGTTGGCGCAACAGGCCCGGACTGACTTTCTGACCCAATTACCCAACCGGCTCGCATTTACCGAATATTATGAGCTGATCCAGCGTCAGCGCAGCCGCAATTTCGAACCCTTGTGCCTGGCGATGATCGACGTCGATTATTTTAAGAAAATCAACGATAACTTTGGCCACGAAGCCGGAGATTTAGTGCTGGCAACGCTGGCAGCAACTTTACAGCAGCGGCTACGTCAGCAGGATATTCTTGCTCGCTTTGGCGGCGAAGAATTTGTGCTGTTACTGCCGGATACCTCCGACACCGGTGCGGTGATGATTTGTGAGATGCTGCGCTTGGCGTTACAGGAGCAGCCTATTGTTTATCAACAACAACCGATTACTATTACCGCCACTTTTGGGGTTGTCGAACTGGATTTACAAAATACAGATTTGAATTTTTGGCAAAACGCCGCAGATGAAGCCCTGTATCATGGCAAAGCACAGGGGCGGAATCAGGTGGTATTGTATGCTGATGTAACACAACATCACTCAGAAGCAACTGGCCAATAAAAAGTTAACTGCTGTTGCCCCGAGCGGGTGGGAACAAAGCACAACAACCTGATGGTTATAACTCAGCCAGCTGTTTCAGCTCAGTCAATCGCGCAACACTTTGTTCAAGCTCAGCCAGTGTTACCGCTTGCTGTTGCAGGCTTGTCGCCAGTTCTGCCGGCATCTGTTGCGGGACAGGTAATAACAACAACACCAGACTATGTAATGCTGCCAGCAGCAGATACCCAACCGGTAACCATAAGAGCTTTGGGAGCTGTCGTAGGGTCTGGTGCAGTGTGGTCATTTTGTTCAGATTGCTCATGATCCTTTCTGCTCCGATGTTGGCGTCTCGTGCAAAGGCTGCTTGCTGTCTGCTTCGGTCGTCGCTGCAGCGGGTTTTGGATGTAACCAGGTCCGAACCTGCTGTTGCCATAACGCTTTTTCAACGGGTTCTAAACGTCGTGTTGTCCAAAAGCCATGTTTAAGCTTTTTATCAGATTTCAGTTCGAGCAGAATGCGATCTTGTCCCGGCACTAAATTCTGAAACTCTAAATCGCCGGCTTTTAGGGTTGATGCGTACTTGAGAACCATCGCCTGAAATTCCGGCGTCAAGCCTTTGGGCGCATGTAATTCGATCTGACATAAATTATTGCGACACTCGGAATCCAGGATCCGCAATTCGTTGCCGGTGACACTTTGCGCCAAATGCGCAATCATAAATTCAGTGGCTTCCGCCCATTTTTCATCCCGTGATTGGGATGAAAAAGTCGCATTTTCGGCCATCAGTTGCAGTTCTTGTTGCCGAAGCTTATCCAATTGCAACTGTGCTTGTAACGCAGGTAGCGCCGCATCTCCATGTTGCTGATAAAAATCAAGCACGCTTGTCAGCTCAAGCGAGGTTTCCGCCGGACTCTTACTTAACAACTGTAATTGCCAATAAGGTGTCTGCCAAAGCGGATTGAGCAGATAACATGCCGCCCCTAACAAGAACAAACGCCAACGGGGTAATTGATTTAAAAACTGATAGCCGCGGATGACAGACTTTTTGCTATCCCGCCAACAAGCACCACTGTGCACATAAGTCCAAACCGCCTTGGCATAGAGTGGCAATCTCCTTCGCTGAAACTGAAAAAAATTAAGTATGTGCACAGGAAGCTGCTGCAATGTCATCTCAGGGAGTATCCACAGACCAAAAACGCCGCCATGCTAGCACAGGGCGGCGAGTTGACCAAATGCCCTTGCGGGTTAACGTCAGACCGGAATGTTGACCACCAGGGTTGCTACATAACCGTCTGCGACATTGCCGCTCAGCGTTGGCATCTGATATTCAGTCGAATCGTTAAACACGTTATCTTCGCTAAAGCTACGCACTGAAGTATTTTGACCCCGACCGCTATACAACGTTGAATTATAAACGGCTGTGGTCACCTCTGCCGGAAAGGCAAATTGAGAGGTGGCGATTAATGTACCGGTCGCGGATTGGCGAAACACCTGAAAGTGTACATGGGTGATCCGCCCGCTATACCAACCAGGGTAAATCGTTTTGAAGGTCACCAGACCTTCACTATCACTGGTCTGAATCCCTCTCATAAACGTCTGACCCAAAGTATTGCCCCCCGGCTGATTGTAGCCAGAATACAAACCATCTTTGTCACAATGCCAGAGATACACCACGATACCGGACGCTGGTGCGCAACTGCTACTGTAATCCTGAATCTTCAACTGAATAGTTAACGGCACGCCGTCACGACTTTCGGTAATATTACTGCGGATTAACGCCGTATTTGACAGCACTGAACTTAGCGGATACGGACCGGCAGTTTCTTCCGGAATGAGCACACATTGACCAGGAGTGATAGTACCGCTGCCCCCGGTACTTCCGGTACTGCCAGTACTACTGCTGGTCGTAGTTTCTGTGCCCGTCGTTTCTGCGGAACGCCCACATCCAAGCAGGGATACTGCGCTGGTTGCAAGTGCTAATGAGCCTAAACCTTTGAGGAAAGCGCGGCGCTGTGGCGTATGGCTGGCATCGCCAGAAGGTTGAAATGCTGATGTTTGGGCTACTAAAGCTGTATTCGATAGCTTGGATTGCGACATATAAAACTCCGGAAAAAACAATGGGTGTATTGCTCTGACCGAATACCCGACAACTCATTCCAAAGAATTACCGGGCTTTACGCAAGCTAACAGAACTTTACTTACTGCAGTTCAGTTCTGTTCGGGCGCAGCCCTTTTATGCGCTGAAATCAGCAACGTGATGCCTTTGTTAAAAGTCATCACATCGAAGTTTTGATTTTACGAGCCTCGACTGACTTTTTTTCCAGGCTTGTCGCCAGACTTCGTCTTGCCTACATTGTAAGATGCCTGACCGGAAGACTTGCCGGTTTGTTGCTGCTTTTTAATCAATGCCGCTTTGACCGGGTTCATGCCGGTATGTTTGGTCACGGCAATCTGGCCACCGGGCTTGGCTTTTTGTTTCAGCTCATCGCGGGTTTCTTCCGGCACCAAACAACCCTTCCCTTTGCCAATCAGTTTCGAAAGCCCCATGTTGCGCAAAGCTTCACGGATCATTGGCCAGCCTTTCGGGTCGTGGTAACGCAACAAAGCTTTGTGCAACCGGCGCTGCCGTTCGCCCTTAGCTACCGGCACTTTTTCGCTGTTGCCTTTGAGGTTTTTCAGCGAGTTCAGTTCGGTATGATAAATCGTCGTCGCATTGGCCATCGGGCTTGGGTAGAAGTTTTGTACCTGATCCAACCGGAAATCGCGCTCTTTAAGCCACAAGGCCAGGTTCACCATATCCTGATCGGTCGTGCCTGGGTGCGCCGAAATAAAGTAAGGAATGAGGTACTGCTCTTTGCCCGCTTCTTTACTGTATTTGTCGAACATCGCTTTAAATTTGTCATACGCGCCCATACCGGGTTTCATCATCTTCGACAATGGCCCTTCTTCGGTATGCTCCGGAGCAATTTTTAAATAACCCCCAACATGGTGCTGCACCAGTTCGCGCACATAGTTTGGATCTTCCACCGCCAAGTCGTAGCGTACACCAGAGGCTACCAGTACTTTTTTCACGCCGCTGATTTTACGTGCCGCACGGTACAAATCGACCGTTGGGCTTTGGTCGGTGTCCATATGTTCACAAATAGTTGGATACACGCACGAAGGCCGGCGGCAGGTTTGTTCAGCTTTCGGGTTTTTACAGCGCAGCTTGTACATATTGGCCGTCGGGCCGCCTAAATCCGAAATCACCCCAGTAAAACCCGGCACTGTGTCGCGGATTTGCTCAATTTCTTTGAGGATCGATTCCTGCGAGCGGCTTTGAATAATCCGCCCTTCGTGCTCAGTAATAGAACAAAACGAACAACCCCCGAAACAACCACGCATGATATTGACTGAGGTTTTGATCATTTCATAAGCAGGAATTTTCGCCTTGCCATACACCGGATGCGGCACGCGTTGGTACGGCAGACCAAACACACCATCCATTTCTTCGGTAGTCAAAGGATACGCCGGCGGATTCACCCAAATATGCCGGTCGCCATGGCGCTGGAAAATCGCCCGCGCACAGCCAGGGTTGGTTTCCTGGTGCAGAATTCGCGAAGCATGCGCATACAAAGGCTTGTTGACGCTGACCTGTTCAAAGGCGGGTAGCTTGACGTAGGTCTGCTCCCAGGGTTTTGGCTTGGCCGGTTGCACCATAATAGGCTTGGCTTCAACAACTTGTGGCTTGGTTAAATCGATACCTGCTTTGGCAAATTCAGAAAAACTTCCGCAGCCAACATCGTCGGCGCCATAAGGATTTGGGATAGGATCAATTTTGCCAATTTTATCAATCGCGGTGGAATCCACGCCGCGCCAGCCTGGCAATGGCTCTTTGCGGATCACCGCGGTGCCACGAATATCCTGCATCGTGTCAAAAGTTTCGCCGGCAGCTAACCGGTGCGCCACTTCCACCAAAGGTCGTTCGGCATTGCCGTAAATCAGAATTTCCGCTTTGGCATCAAATAAAATCGAGCGGCGGACTTTCTCCTGCCAATAATCATAATGCGCAATCCGACGTAGACTGGCTTCAATGCCGCCAATCACCACCGGTACGTCTTTATAAGCTTCTTTACAACGCTGCGAATACACGATCACGGCGCGATCCGGCCGTTTGCCACCAACATCACCCGGCGTATAAGCATCATCATGGCGCAGTTTTTTATCTGCGGTGTAGCGGTTAATCATCGAATCCATATTGCCGGCAGACACCCCAAAAAACAGATTAGGTTTGCCAAGCGTCATAAAAGCATCTTTGCTGTTCCAATCGGGCTGAGCAATGATACCAACCCGGAACCCCTGACTTTCCAGCATCCGCCCGACCACCGCCATGCCAAAACTCGGATGGTCGACATAAGCATCTCCCACCACCAAAATGATATCGCAACTGTCCCAGCCGAGTTTTTTCATCTCCGCGCGTGACATCGGCAAAAATGGCGCCGTGCCATAACATTCAGCCCAGTATTTTGGATAAGAAAACAATCCGCGTTCAGCGGCCATTCGGGCGACCGGTGCTGATTTGCGCGAGGCTGGTTCAGGAATTTGCATCAGGGTTGCTGCCAAGTTAAGACGTCATCAAGGACTTTCAGAAATAGCCGAGCATTATAGTCAAGTATTCGGCCGAATGGAACCTTTGCCACTGGAACGGGACCCACCTTCGGTGTTTTAAAGACGCTAAAAATGGCGATCTGCGGCGAGTGCGGCACGGTCACCCAGATCTTTGCACAGACAATCCGCAAACAAGTGGTCTGATTACAGCCTGCTCACCGTCCTCACCGCAGAATGAACGCGATAGGTTGTTATTTTTTGATGAATTTTTTTAAAGATGCTCTAGTTCTACTTGTAGCGATAGCTTGAGCAAAGCGTTACAATCCGCTGCGTTTTGCTGCAACAGCAATGATTGATTTCATCGGTCGTTGGCCGCAGGAATCGTGACCCCGTTCTACGACAAAGTTGTAACAAGGAACAGCGCTTATGGTGAGTTATGATCAGGTCAAACAGCTATGTGATACCTGGCAAATCGAAGGTCAACTGATTGAAATTGATGCGCTGGCGACTGCCCTCGAGGTTCCCGCCAGCGAGGTACAATGCTGGCTGGCGCTGTGGCAAAGCGAACAGCAGGCACCCGATTTTAGCGATGAATTTATCCATGCCTTCCGCCAGCAAGCCACCGCTTTTACCCGCGGTTTCACTGCCCAGCTCCAACAAGAGCTGAAGTCTTCCCGCCAGCTCAACAGCGAATTGCAGTTGTTATTACAACAAAGTGCTGATGATCAGGTGTTTTTTACTGAGCAAATCGCTCAGCAACAGGCGGAGATTAGCGCGCTGCAGCAGGCGATGACCGAAGCCGCCGCAGAACAAGCACAGTTAACTGCACAGGCAGAGCAAGACAGACAACAATTTTGCGCCGCCACCGAAGCAAATATTCAATTACAACTGCAGGCCGATACCGCTTTACAACAACGGGATGAGGCGATCGCTGAAACGACGGCCTACCAGCAAACCATCGCCCAAGTCCGTGAGCAACTGGTTGCCCAGCAACAACAAATCGCCTTTGAGCAACAGCAAAACCAAGAGTTACAGCAGCAATTAGAACCGCTGATGCAGCAGGCACAACACAGTGAACAGCAAGCAGCACTGCTGGCTAAAAACTTGGAGCAACTGCAGCAAGAATTGGCGCACGCTTCGCTGTTACAGCAACAAACGGCCGAAGAAAATACCCAGCTGCAACAGCAACTGCACAGTACCGGCTTGCAATTGGCCTCGCTGGAAACTTTGCAGCAACAGCAGACCGAGCAATTAGAGCGGCAGCAACATTTATTGACGGTTAATGCGGAGCAAATGACGCAGACCTGTGCCAGTTACCAGCAGCAGATCCAACAAATCAGCACTCAGCTCGCGGCCAGTGAACAGATCCAACAACAAAGTAGTCTGGAATTAGCCCGGCTGATGCAACAATTGACGCACAGTGAACAAGCGCTGACGGCAGCGCATCAGCAGATTGCTAAGCTGCAGCAACAAATCAATCAGCAACAGCAGCTTGGCGCAGATGGTGATCAACAAGTTGTGCAGCTGCAACAACAATTGGCCGCGCAGCAGCATCAATATGAACAACAATTGGCAAGCCAGCAGGAACAGTTACTGCAGGTCCAATCCGTCTCACAGCAGGCCGTGTCACAGCATGAAGCGTTGTTGTCCCAGCAACAACTGCACTCTGAGGCCATCGCACAACAATTAGCTGAACTCCAAACGGCCTATGACAGCTTGCAACAACAGCAACTCAGTTCGGACTTACCTGCCGTTCAGGCTGAGCTCCAACAGGCATTACAGCTGCAGCAACAGCAGCAAATTCAGTTGCAGCAACAACAGCAGGAACTCGCGACGCAGGCCCAGTTAATCGCCACACTGAAAACCGAAATGCCAGATCACGAAGCGCAATTAAGACAATTGCAGGAAACCAATATTTTACTAAAACAACAAAATGCCAGTGCCGCAGAGCATCATGCAACCCAACGCGAAACCATTAAGCAATTGAGGGAGAATCTGGCGCAGCTGCGTGAGACGGCCCAACAGGCGCAAACAGCCCAGCAGCAATTATCGGAGCAAAACCATCAGTTACTCGAGCAAGTTTCATTTGTCAAAACCAACAGTGCGGCAACGATTGAAAGACTGACCCGAAACTGGGAGCAAGCACAGGCTAGGATCCGGGCGCTGGAGCAAGGCGCTACAGCCTGAGGAAGTTTGGATGCCTGGCTTCATCAGCGTGAGGGCACACCAAGCCGGTCTCGCCGCAACTTAAAGCTCAGTGGCGGCGCTGCGACCGGTTCAGATCAGATGGAGCCTGCGATGATGGTTGCGATCCCAAGGAGCGCAAATACCGCGCATGCCGCCAGTCGTGCCAGGGACAAAGGTAAACGTTCCATAATCCAGCGGCCGGCATACACCACCGGCACGTTCGCCGCCAGCATCCCGAGTGTGGTGCCAATGATCACCAGCCAGGTTTGTGGGTACACCGCGGCCAGCAAGACCGTAGCGATTTGAGTTTTATCGCCGATTTCTGCCACAAAAAACAACAGACAACTGGCAGCAAAGGCGCCATATTTTAGGAGTTCAGTCTCGCCGCTGTCGTCTTTATCGGGGATCAGTAACCATAAGGCGACCGCAATAAAAGAACCACCCAGTAGCCAGGCATGCCAGCCTGCGGGAATAAACTGAGCGACCCAGGCACCAAACCAGGCCGATGCGGCATGATTGAGTAAAGTGGCCACCAGAATACCGGCAATAATGGCCCCACGGGACCGAAAGCGGGCCGCCAGGAATAATGACAGGAGCTGGGTTTTGTCACCGATTTCGGCAATTGCCACACCGGTAAAGGAATAGAGTAATGCGTCCATAGTTGGGCTCAGCGGGATAACAGACAAAAGACAACGCCGCGACTCCCGCTTTGGGTCACAGTGCTGTCTCAGGTCTCATCAGACATTTGCTTTGACAGCCTATGTCGTTGTCGCCATGTGCATGAGGCACAAGTATGTTGACCACAACGAAGCCGGTGATACCAGCCACAGATTACTCCCCCGAGCAGGAAGGCGTGCATTGTAACGGGTTGCGGTGAACTTGAGCAAGCCAAAACTGCAGCCCCAGAATTGGAACATCCTTTTTCTTTGGAAACATGATGCAGCGCCGTCGCGCTGGGATGAGCCTGCCGATGATGGATATCGCTACCGGGCCGCGCCGCAGAACGGATCCGCACGGGCCAACCGCAACCGGCTGAGCCCGTGAATTCAACACAGCGCAGTTTAAGATTTAACGCTGATAATTTTATCCACCCGCCCCCGGGCGCGACGGGTAAAGCGCTGCCAGCGTAACCCCATCCGGACTAACCCCCAGTAAGTCAGCGGCACTAACAATAAACTGGTCAAAGTAGAGAAAATTAAGCCCCCGATGATGGCGATCGCCATCGGCGCATAACTTGGCCCATTACTACCGATAGCGGCATCCCCAAAGGTTAATGGAATAAGCCCGAGTACTGTGGTGGAAACAGTCATCAGGATTGGCCGTAACCGCGTTTCACAGGCCTGAATAATCAACGTCACTAAATCTGCCGCTGGTGATTCTTCACGCAACTGATTGATCCGGTCGACCAACACAATCCCGTTATTCACCACAATCCCCATTAATACCAGCATCCCAATCATCCCCATGATGCCCATCGTGGTGCCGGTTAGCAAAAATGCCCAGAACACGCCGACAAAAGAGAATAACAACGAGCCAATCACCGCGGTTGGCAATAATAAGGATTCAAACAGTGCCGCCATCACCAGATAAATCATCGCCACAGCCAACAGCATGTTTATTTGCATAATACCCTGCGCTTCATCCTGATAGCGGAAGCTCCCCTCAAACGACCAGCTATAACCTGCCGGGAGCTGCAGCTGCTCCATGACTTTAGTTAATTGTTTTCTGGCATCGTCCATTTTGAGATCTTTGTGCAGATTCATGCCAATCGCAAGCCCGGTCTGCCGGTTCATCCGGCGGATTTCGCCCAGTTGCTGCACGAAACTCAGCGTGGCTACCTCATCAAGTCTGACCACTTGATTGTCTTGCAGTTTTACTGGAATAGCCGCCAGAGCTTGCTGCGACATACTGACAGTTTCGTCATATAAGACCCGCAGCTGTACTTCGCCTTGATCGGGTGTACGAAATGTCCGCAAATTGGTCCCACGCAAGGCCAGACTCACCATATCCGCTACATCCTTGGCATTGAGACCAAAGCGCTGTAGCTGATCCGGGTTGAGTTTGATTTGCAGTTCATATTTAGCCTGACTCACTTCTGAGCGGACATCCTCCAGCCCTTGCACCGAACTAATTGCCGGGATCAATTCATCAGCAAGTTCCATTAATTTGGCGGTTGAAGGACCAGACAAATGCACCTGCATCCCGCCGCCGGAATCGCCCCAGCCAAATTGCGGTTTACCAAGCACTATCGGTGGCCAGTCTTTGCGGATGGCATCTTTAATTTGCGTGACCGTCTGTGGCAATTCGTCTTTGAACATGATGGTCGATACCGCAAACCCCGGGGTGTAATAGCTATAGACCGAATCAATATGGAATTTATCTTGATGACTATACAGATAAGCCTCCATCGTTTTCACGGATTGCTCTACTTCCGCCAGGCTGTAATTTCCCTGAATATTGTAATTGAGCAGCAAGCGGTTTTTATCCCCGCTTTCGTCATCCCCTCCCGAGATAAAACTCATCGGCACCGCGATGCTCAGCAACAACCCAATGGCGATCAAGGTTGCTGCAATCGGCTTACGCATGGTCCAGCGCAGACAAGTACTATAAAAACGATCCGTCGCGTTTTGGGTCACTGTCTGTTGGGCGGTCATGCCGTTGATTTTGGTCGATAACCAGGGGATCAACGTCAGCGCCACTAATAACGATACGGCCAGCGCTATGGTAATCGCCACCGCAACATGTTCCAGAAACACCGTCACATCAACTTTCTGACCGATAATATTGGGCAGGAAGACAATGGCAGTGGTTGCTGTTCCTGCCAGCACCGCCAAACTCACCCGATAGACGCCGCGCTCGGTCGCCCGCACCGTGTCGCTATCGCTTTCTCGTTCGCGGAAGATACTCTCAGTCACCACCACCGAATTGTCCACTAACATCCCTACCGCCAGCATCAACCCCATCATGCTGAGGATGTTTAAGCTGTAGCCAAGGAAATACATGATCCCTAAGGTGATAGTGATGGACACCGGCACTGACACCACCACTAAAAAGGTGGTTGGGATATGGCGCAGAAACAAATACAACACGATAAATGATAAGCCCGCGCCCATCATCCCGGCACTTAACACATTTGATAGGGAATCGGTGACACCTTTGGCGGTATCATCCATCACATACAAGCTAATGCCGTTGAACGCCGGATCTTTACCCACCGCATCCACAACGGCCAGTGCCGCTTTGGAAACCTCGACCAGATTGGCGCCCGACTCTTTATAGACGTTCATGCCCACGGCATAGGACTGATTTAACCGGCGCCCCTCGACTCTTTTTGGCAATTCCAGCTGCAGCTCGGCAATATCGCCTAAGTGAATACCGCGCCCTAGCGGGATCTGTTTGATTTCATCCAGCATGGTCAACTCGCCAACCGGCTTGACTAACACACTACTTTCGGTGGTGCGGATTTCACCGGCGGTCATGGCAAAATTTTGTTGTGACAAGATATTCATCAAGGAAGCGACGTCGATTTGCAGACTGCGGATTTTGTCTGGCTGTAACCGGATGGTCACCTGGCGTTTATCCACGCCATATAACTCCACTTTAGACACGCCAGGCACCCGTTCTAATGGACGCTTAATTTGCCGTTCCAGCAAATCAAAGGCCATCGACAGATCACGTTCGCTGGAGATCCGCAGCTGAAAAATCGGCATATCATTGGTATTAAACTGAAACACCAAAACCCGTTCGACATCATTCGGCAGTAAGTGGCGAATACTATCCAAGCGCTCCCGTACTTCGATACTTTTGGTGTTGATATTCTCTTCCCAGTTAAACTCCAATCCGACATCCATGCCATCTTCGCGGGTGAAGCTACGCATTTTTTTAATACCGGTGACGGTTGACAACGCTTCTTCAACCGGCCGGGTGATCAGCCGTTCCACTTCTGCCGGTGTGGCATTCGGATAAGGCACGTTGACATAGATTTCCGGAATATCAATGCCCGGGAAATTCTCCAGTGGTAACATCCGGCTTGCCAAGATGCCGAACACCAACATGGATAGAAACACCATACAAAGGGTCACCGGACGTTTCAGGGCAATTCGGGTGATGGCTAGTGGTTTAAAGTCCATACGCCTTACTCCTGAGCCATCGATTGAGCAGGTTGCTGGTCCATCGACTGACGAACCTTGATATTTCCTGCCGTCATCCGGTAAATCACCGGAATAAACAACAGGGTTAATAGGGTTGAACAAGACAAACCAAAGATCACCGTAATGGCCATCGGCGCACGGATTTCGGCGCCATCACCGCCAAACATCATCGGCATCAGACCAAGGACTGTGGTTAAGGTTGTCATCAGCACCGGCCTTAAGCGCGTGGCTCCCGCTTCAACAATCGCCTGGTCGACGGCAATGCCCTCACTGCGCAACTGATTGATCCGGTCGATCAAAACGATCGCATTGTTGACCACAATGCCGGCGAGCATGATCAGACCAATAAAGACAATCACCGAGACGCGGGTGTCCGTTAACCATAAGCCAAACACCGCACCGGCGCCGGCTAAGGGGACCGTAAACAGGATCAAAAGTGGCTGCAGCAGATTTTCAAATTGTGAGGCCATGACCAGGTACACCAAAAATACCGCCAGTGACAGCGCAATCAGCAGTGAATGAAAGGCGCGCTCCATTTCTTCGCTCTGACCAACCATCCGCACGGTCACCCCGTAAGGCAACTGAGTGGTGTTTAATAACTGACGAACCTCGGCTGCGGCTTGTTCAATATCACCATAAGCCAGATTGGCGCTGATGACAGCAACCCGCTGCTGACCAATCCGGGTAATTTCACTGGGACCTATTTCCCGGCTTATCGTGGCCACGGCTGATAAAGGTAAAGGTAATTCACTTTGTGGGTTAATAATGATTTGAGCCAGCTCTTGTTCCGAGTTGCGATACTCTTCTGCCAAGCGAACCCGGATATCAACTTTGCGATCGGCAATTGAGAACTGCCCTGCGACTTCGCCACCCACATAATTGGCGACGCGTTTGGCGACATCAGCCCCCGTCATCCCTAACTGTGCCAGCCGCTGATGGTCAAAATGCAGGGTAATTTCCGGTTGACCATCACGCAGACTCGATTTGACATCGGCAAAACGGTCCGAGGTAGCCAGTTTGGTCACCAAATCGGCTGATGCAGCTTTGAGCGCAGACAATTCATGGCCCGCCACTTCAATTTCCATTGGGGTACTTAAATTAAACAGCTCAGGGGTATCGATTTTCGCCGTGACATCGGGCATTGCCGCCACGGTATCCCGCAGTAACTGCATCAGCTGTTGTTCATCGCCAGCCACTGCGTTTGGTTTTAATACAATATTCAACCGCCCCCAGTGACTGCCACCGATAGATGGATCAACGGTCATCTGCTGACCTGTGCCGGCCTGCGCATAGGTCCGTTCCACAACATCCTGCTGTTTGGCAACCTGCGCCAGTTGTTTTAGCACCAGATCCGTGCGCTCAATGGCGCTGCCGACCGGTAACTGTACTTCCACATAAAACTCGCCTTGGCTCATCGCCGGGATAACATCAAAACCTAACCTTGGCGTCAGACTGAAGCAGGCACCAGTGATGATCAGGGTCAGCGTCAGTACCATCCCCTTTGCTGTTAACGCTTTTTGTAATACCCAGCGATAACTTAGCTCGAGCTTGATCAAGGTCTGCTGAACCAGCGCCAACAGCGGATTAAAGATCAGCGCACCAACCTTGGCCAGCGCACGCCAAAGCAGAGTCAGCAGTGAAATCAGCATCGATAGCACAAAGCTCACTGCGGCAAATGGTAACTGCAACGCCCACACCAGCCATTGATACCAACGCTGCGGCCTTGCTTTTTGCTGAGGTGCGGTCTCTGCGCTGGTATTGCTAAAACTGCGTTCACGCGCCGCCATCGCCGGGATCAGCGTCAGAGCCACCAGCAAAGAAGCTAACAGCGCATAAGTAACAGTTAACGCCTGATCTTTAAATAATTGACCCGCGATCCCGTCAATAAACACCAGCGGAAAAAATACCGCAACCGTAGTCAGCGTCGAGGCGGTAATCGCCATGGATACTTCACTGGCGCCTTTTTTCGCTGCATCCATTGCCGAATACCCCTGCTCCTTGTACCGGGCAATATTCTCCAGCACCACAATAGCATTATCGACCAGCATCCCAATCGCCAACGCAATGCCGCCGAGGCTCATGATATTCAGACTGATATCCTGAGCATACATCAGATTAAAAGTAGCGATAATCGACAGCGGAATCGAAATGGAGATCACCAGCGTGGTCCAGAGATTTCGCAAGAATAAATAGAGTACCAGCATAGCCAGCACACCGCCCACCATAGCGGCTGATTTCACTTCACTGATGGCATCACTGATAAAAGTGGACTGGTCATACACCAGTTTTAATTCGTAATCCGCCGGCAAAGATTTTTGCAGATCGCCCAGTTTCCCCAAAATGGTTTTGGCGACCTGGACTGTATTGGCGTCACCCTCTTTATACAAAGCAATTTCAATCGCTTCGCGGCCATCAACGTAAGTAATACTTTGCCGATCGACAAAAGCGTCTTTGACCTGTGCAATATCACTGAGTCGGATATGGCTGCCATTCACCGTGGCGATGTATAGATTCCGCATCTCATCGAGGCTATTAAACTGGTTGATGGTTCTGACCAGATAATCGTTGGCCGCAGTTTCCAGCCGACCACCGGCCTGATTAATATTCTGCGCTTTGAGACGATCGTTCACTGCACTGATATCCAGATTCAGTTGCGATAGTTTCTCATTGTCGACCAGCACCTGAATTTCCTGGGTTAAACCACCATCCGGACGAACAGCGGCAACACCGGTCAACGCTTCGAGCTTGCGACGTAGTTCTTCATCGGCATAGGTTCTGAGGGCAACTTGTTGCGCCTTGGATAAAGCTGGTGATGCGTCTGCGGCAGCTTTTGCATCATTTTGATTGGTGCGGCTGAGCGCCAAGCGGACAATCGGATCCAGGTTTGGGTTGAACCGCAGTAACAGTGGTTTCTTCACATCCAATGGCAACCACAGCACATCCAGCTTCTCCCGGACTTCAAGACCCGCCAGATCCATATCGGTGCCCCACTCGAATTCCATAATGACATCGGAACGGCCGGAACGCGATACGGACTGCACTTTGCGGATGCCTTTGACAATGCCAACACTCTCTTCAACCGGCTTGCTGACAAGCTGCTCAACCTCAGCCGGTGCAGCCCCCGGATAGTCAGTTCGGATGGTTAAAGTGGGGTAAGAGAGATCAGGTAACAGATTGACGGCAAGCCGGGCCATCGCCACCAAACCGAACAACATAATGCCAAGGGTAAACATCCAGATGGTAACGGGACGGGCAACTGCCAGATTGACCAGTTTCATCGAATTCTTCCTGTAGTTTTTCTTGTGGGAGAGAGCCCGGCGACCTCACCGGGCGACTGATGACTTGCAGATTAGCTTTTCGCGTTGACAATATTGACGGCGCTCTGTTCTTTCAGACTGGCCTGACCGGCAGTCACCACCAGATCACCTTCAGCCAATCCGTCAGTCACTTCCAGGAATGAATCTGATTCATAACCGGTTTTCACCATTTTGCGGCTGACTTTGCCATCATTCACCACAAAAACTGAGCTGGTGTTGTCCATCGCCAGCACCGCACGTTTAGGCACCAGCAGTGCATCAGCTTTGGCGTCATACTGCAGTTCGACCTGGGCAAACATACCGGCCTTTAAGACTAAGTCGTTGTTATCGATACCGATAGTGACGCGGGCCGTTCCGGAAGTTGCATCAACGACCGGCGAAATCCGCACTATTTTTGCCTGTTGCTGTGGCAAGCCTGCAAAATTCAGATAAGCCGTCTGACCCACTTTCGCCCGCTGTAACTGATGCTCAGGCAAATTAATCACGGCCTCCAGCCGTTGCTGAGAAACCACATGAAACAGTGCTTTTGATGAATATTCGGTGATCAATTGCCCGACTTTGACATAACGACGAGCGATCACACCCGAGATTGGCGCCCGGATCTCAGTATCCCGTAACGACAATTCCTGCATTTGCACCGCCGCAGTCATCGACTCTAATTGCCATTTCAGTTTGTCGTAGACATCAGCGCTGACAAGTTTGCGCTGATACATTTTTTCCATTCTTTCCATTTCGCTCTTCAGCTGACCCAACTCAGCTTTTCCCTGTGCCAGCTGGATCCGTTGACGTTCGGTGTCTAATGTCGCCAATACCTGGCCAGCTTCGACATGGTCACCTTCTTCGACCAGCACGCTTTTCACCAGACCAGTGGCTTTGCTATTCACTTCTGCATCGGCTTTCGCTTCCAGGGTTGACGTGGTCCGGTAAGTGCTACTAATGGCACCACGACTGACATTGCTGGCTTCAACCGGAATGCTGACCACCACATCTTTATTTTCAGTTTCCGGGCTCCCTGTCGCCGCTCCACAACCTGACAGCACCAAAGCTGCTGCAAGCAGCGACAGATGGATAGCACTGGTTAATTTTAATGGGGTTTTCATAGACATATCCTTGGCTGTTTAAGCAATTTTAGAATTCACTGTGACCGATATAGCATCTGGCATGCCATCCTTGAATCTGGTTATTTTATTCTTTTAAATCATTAAGATAAATCAACGTTCCATCTCAATAATGCAACAAGATATTTCAGCGCATTAGCGAAAATCGCTATCTATTAGTGATTTAGCTCAAACTAATGGCACGATAAATCACATATTTCACGAGTTTTAGAACATGTACTCTAGACAAAACAATCTCTATACTGCGCCGCCTCAGGTCTGACCACCGTCTATGTGACGACTTTTAATCACCCGATGCTCCAGAGCTTCAACAAAAACGGGGATCACAGCGACCTGTGGTCATATTCATCAACATCCGGGAACAACCATGTTTAAATCATCGTCTATTGCAGTGACAATTGCGTGTCTGCTGCACACTACTCTGGCCCACGCTGAAGGCTATAAACTTTACGAGCAGTCTGTCAGTAGCATGGGAAATGCTTATGCTGGCCGCGGTGCTCAAATCAGCGACGCCAGTTTGGTGCAATCCAATCCCGCAGCACTGAGCCAGCTCTCTTCAGCGCAATGGGCCGGCGGCTTGAATATCATCGACGCACAAACCAATTACCGGGATGTGGCTGCAACCAATGCCAATGGCGCTGTGGTTGTTGGTCGTGACTCCGGGAAAAATAGTTTGCTCGAAGCGGTGCCTTTTGCATTTTTTGCTGACCAGTTCAACGAAGACATCCACTTTGGCTTTGGTTTTTATGTACCTTTTGGCCTCTCAAGTGACTATGCCAACGACTGGGCAGGCCGCTACTTTGCGGATGAAACAGCCATTCAGGTGCTGGCGATTCAGGGCGCGGTCTCTTACCAATTGACGCCACAGTGGGCGCTTGGCCTCGGGCTTAACCTGAATTACGCCGAAGGCACTTTATCCAAAACGAAAGACCACAATGGCTTATGCGAAACCGGCCCGCGGATCAACCTCATTTATCAGCGGGATGTCTACACCGCAGCATACTGTGACAGCCATTATGAAGTATCAGGAGACGATGTCGCAGCGGGGTACAGCCTGGGCCTGCATGGACAGCCGTTTCACCACTTAAAAGTAGCGCTGGTCTATCACTCCGAACTGAAGTTTGACCTGCGTGGCGATTCTGTGATCCGCAACACGCCGATCACTGGCGCGAATGCGCTGGGGTTACCCAATTTCATCGTGGTGGCGCCGCAGCTACCGGCGATCGACAAAACAACAGGGAAACTGGCTGTACAACCAACGCTGACGGAAGCCAGCCGTCTGGCACTCACCACTCCGGCAAATTTAATGCTGAGTCTGGATCAGCAGCTCACGACAGACTGGTCCTGGCAAGCGAGCCTGAACTGGACGGGCTGGAGTGCATTTAAGCATATTGAAATTGTCAGCGACGATGCCGCACCTTCTTTATCACTTTCGACCAGCCAACCCCAAAACCTGGCCAAACCAGGCTACATCGGCTACATCCCGCAATACTGGCACGACAGCTGGTCAACCTCTGTTGGCCTGACGGTGCAAGCACAACCGGATCTGCAGCTAAAAACCGGTATCGCTTATGACGAAAACCCAATCCGACAGCGTCATAAGACCGCGCGGGTGCCGACCGCCGACCGACTTTGGTGGACCCTTGGAGCCAACTGGGCTATTGATCGTCATTGGACGCTGGATCTGGCGTATGGCTACATGTGGATGAGCGCACTCACCATCAACGAGCATGAGTTTAATGCCCTGGACCAACGAATTTATCAATCACAACTACAGGCATCGTTTAAAAATCATGCCCAGGTGCTGGGCTTGCAGGTAAACTACCGGTATTAATCGCCTGACGGCACTGGTTATCACCTAAAAAAAGCGGCTGATCCAGCCGCTTTTCAAACCATGTCTTTACACTGCTTTTAAACTTTCGCCAGCATGGAGACTGGCGTCAGCAGATGCCGAGGACAGCGGCTACAGAGCTTCAACGGTTAGATCACCACTGACGGTGGACATCTCGATACTGCCATCCCCGCTGCCTGTGCTGAACGTCAGACTGCGTCGCGGACCATATTTTGCTTTTTCGGCTTTTTGCGAAGTCAACTTATTGTCAATGTCGCCGCCGGCATTGGCTTCGATTTTAAAGCGGGCACTGACTTTCGGCTCGAGTTTTAAAGTCGCCGAGCCACTGACGGTACTGGTACGAACACGGGGCGCCAAACTGCCTTTCAGCTGCGCTTTTATTTCACCATTAACGGCACTGAAATCCAGTCGCTCAGTGCCTTCCAGCTTCAGATCCGCTTCGCCATTGACCACCGAGACATCAATTTCAACCGCCTTACTTTCCAGCTTGATTTCTCCATTGACCGAGTCGGCAGACAACCGGCCGCTGGACCCTTTATCGTCAATTTCACCATTGACCGTATTCAGTTTGATCCGGCCCGAATTATCGATACTGTCGATTTCACCGTTCACGGTTTCCAGCATGATGTCATTTTTCAATTGTTTAGCGACAATAGCGCCATTGACTGTCGTCAACTTGCTGCCACCTTCAATGCCAGTTGCGGTCACGTTCGCATTCACACCACTAAATTCAATCTGGCTGCCAACCGGCACTTCAATCTGTAACATGGATCCCTGCTTTTCCTGGCTATCGCCCCAGCCGCCATAATTGCTCCGTGGCATTTTCACTGCAAACCGGGTGAAACCATCGCTTGAGGTCAACTCATAGCCGTCCGCTTTTTCATCCAGTTTACCTTTGACGCTAAACACATTTTTGCTGACCGCTTTTATTTCAACCTGGCCCCGCATATTCTCAATGTAGATTTTCTCGTTGGCACGTACGTCCCGTTGTTGGTCAATCTGCTCTGCAGCAAAGGTCAGTGGCGATACACCAATGACGCTGACACACAACAGCGCAATACGAGCTGGGGTAAAGTTTCTCATGATAATTCTCCAGATTAAGTCTGATCCGCCAGGACCACTTTTTGTAAATAAGCTATTTCTTGTTGCTGCAATTTAGACAGCTGTCGGAGCAAACCCGGTTCATCCGGTTGATACTGCAGTGCCAGCAACACCAGGTTGGTCGCCTGTTTCCAAATCTGCAGTTGTTGTTGCCAATCTTGATAAATCTCTGGCACTTGCGTAATTTTTGCTAATTGTAAGGCCCGCTGTTGCTCAAATTCGCTGCAAAGCCGCCACTGGGTTTCGCTGCTTGGTTCGCCCCGCCTTGCCAGACCGGTCTCGAAGCCGCCCAGATAGCCACTATAAATAAAGCCTTCCTGAGTTGCCGTTGCGCTGTCGCCTATGGTTTGCTGCACCAACAGCGGTGGTTCGGCCGATGGTTGCCATGGTCCCCACCACGCCAGCAGTACCACGGCTGCCGCTGCCAACCACCAGGCGGTCTGATGGCTTGACTGCTCAGAAGCAAGGTTTGAAATCGGTTCCACCGCAGGTTGCTGCGGCGTCTGCGCAAGTCTGGCAGCCAGCTCTGGCCATAAATCTCTGGGGGGTTCAATACTATCTGGCAAGACAGCCAGACGCTGCTGTAATTCCTGTTCAGTTTTCATCTAACCAACCTCTTAATAGCTGACGGGCCCGATGATACTGGGCTTTGCTGCTCCCCTCGGCAATCCCCAGTAATTCGCCAATTTCCTGATGCTGATAGCCTTCCAGCGCAAACAAAACAAACACCGCTCTGGCTTGGTCTGGCAGGCGCAAAATGGCCTGCTCCAGTTGTGGATCAGCATGCTGGGGTTCAAAAGCGATATCCGGCACTTCCACATCCAGATTCAGCCTCGACACCTTCCCTTTCCGAAACAAATCGACGGCAGCGCGACTGGCAATGGTATGTAACCAGGTTGCAAATGCACTCTCACCGCGAAAACCCGGTAATTGTTGCCAAACCCTGACAAAAGCCTCCTGGCAGGCATCTTCTGCCTGGGCTCTATCGGCAAGCAAGCGAAAACATACCGCAAATACCCGTCCTTTAAAATGATGATATATCAGGTAAAAACTTTTCTGATCACCATTTTTTGCCTGCTGTATCCAGTGGTCTAGCTGATCCTGCATTCGAATTGTTCTTCCGGATTGCTAACTGATTTGACACTTTTGTCGTACACCATAGCGACATGGTTTAAAGGTCGCAAAAATAAAATCGATCACTTTGAAAGTTTCGGCGGGTACATATAAAAAAACCGGCTGAATTCAGCCGGTTAAAGACAAGACAAGCAGGGTATCGCAGGAATGTTACCTTTCACATCAAGCTGTGTCCGGTGTCGCTATTATTCAATAGTTCTGTGACAGTTGTGACAAAGGACCATGACGTTTTTAAGACAATAACTGCAAACTTGCCGGTTTAGCGATGTCAATCCCATCCTTAAATTGCAATGGGCGCTTTAATCGCCGGATGTGACTGATAATTCTGTAATTCGAAATCTGAAAATTTAAAACCAAAGATATCTGTCACCGCCGGATTGATTTTCATCGTCGGCAAAGGATAAGGCTCGCGACTAAGCTGCAACTTGACCTGTTCTAAATGGTTCAGATAGAGGTGAGCGTCACCAAAAGTGTGGATAAACTCACCTGGCTGCAGCTGACAAACCTGGGCCACCATCATGGTGAGTAAGGCATAACTTGCAATGTTAAACGGCACCCCAAGCAAGATATCAGCACTTCGCTGGTATAACTGACAAGACAATTTACCGTCATTCACATAAAACTGAAACAGCGTATGACAGGGAGGCAATGCTTGCCGACCGGCAGCAGCGTTGTCTTTTGGCGATAACCGGGTGTCCGGCAGGACCGCCGGATTCCAGCCACTGACAATCAGGCGGCGGGAGTCCGGCGTTCGTTTGATGTCTGCAATTAACTGACTGATTTGATCAATCACCTGACCATCAGGGGTTTGCCAACTGCGCCACTGGGCACCATAAACCGGGCCTAAATCGCCGGTATCTGTGGCCCATTCGTCCCAAATCGATACGCCATTAGCTTTTAGATAAGCAATGTTGGTATCACCCTGCAAAAACCATAATAACTCATGAATAATAGATTTCAGGTGACATTTTTTGGTGGTCACCAACGGAAAGCCCTGACTTAAGTCAAAACGCATCTGATAGCCAAAAACACTCAGAGTCCCAGTACCGGTGCGATCGGTTTTCTGATGACCTTGAGATAAAACATGGCGCATTAAATCTAAATATTGTTTCATAGTGCTGCTCCGCGCTGACGCCGCAGATACCCCCAACTGATTAACCCAACGCCGGCAACAATCATCGGCAGGCACAACCACTGCCCCATCGACATGCCAAGCGATAACACGCCAAGATGCGCATCCGGCTCCCGGTAAAATTCAACAATAAAACGGAAACTGCCATAACCTGCGAGGAAAAGCCCTGCGACGTTTCCAGCCGGCGGCTGCTTTGATCGATACCACAACAACATGAAAAACAGCACCAGACCTTCCAGCACAAACTCATACAATTGCGATGGATGGCGTGGTAAAGGACCAGCCCCGGGAAACAACACTGCCCAGGGCACATCCGTGGTACGGCCCCACAACTCGGCATTGATAAAATTGCCAATTCGTCCCGCGCCCAGACCCAGTGGCAGCAGCATTACCACAAAATCGCCCAGCTGCAGATAGTTTTTGTGGGTACGCCAGGCAAAATAGAGCATCGCAGTCATCACACCAAGCACACCGCCGTGGAATGACATGCCGCCTTCCCAGATCCGAAACAAGTACATCGGATCATCCAAAAACAAACCAAATTGATAAAACAACACGTACCCAATGCGCCCGCCGAGCACGACCCCAAGAAAACCAACAAACATTAAATCGCTGACCTGATCGCGGGTCCAGCCGGAGCCGGGTTTATCTGCAGCTCTGTTGGCAATCAAATTGGCCAGCAAAAAGGCGATCAGGTACATCAGGCCGTACCAACGAACACTCAACGGGCCCAGACTAAAAATGACCGGATCTATTTGCGGGAATACGATATAGCTCGAAGACATGCACAACCCTTGCGTCGATAGATGATAATAAAAAAATGACCCGAGACCACAGCATAGTGACGCCAGATCGATGATTGCGGTGGCAGGATAACATTGCAGCGGACATTTTCAAGCTCACTGCAGTCGTTCTGTTTAAAAGCAGGATAATGTGCGGCTGTTTGTGCCGGGGTTAGCTGACTCAGCGTTCGATATCCTGCCAGCGCCGTGGATGCTTCAGGCACGCAATTGGTTCAACAACTGTTTTTGGTCGAGGAATCGCTGCACCTGCAGCCTGACTTGTTTTGGTGACTGACTAGCCAGGATTTCAGGTAATAATAACTTCAGCTCTGATAAATCGATTCGACGCAGCAACCATTTGATTTTCGCCAGATTGCGGTGGTTCATACTAAAGCGGTTAAAGCCCATCGCGGCCAGAATTAACACCCCGATTGGCTCTCCGGCCAATTCACCACAAATACTGGTAGGGAACTGTAAGCCTTGGGTTTGTTGTCCTAACTGATGCAAGGCACGCAGCACCGATGGATGCAGCGCATCATATAAGTTACCCACTCGGGGATTATTACGATCGACCGCCAACAGATATTGGGTTAAATCGTTGGTGCCCACAGAACAAAAATCGACTTTGCGGGCTAATTCAGGCAGCTGGTACATGATTGAAGGCACTTCGACCATCACCCCAACTTTAGGTTTTGGGACAATCCCTTCCTGGTTAAATTCATCATCAACTTCAAACCAGGCTTGCTTGATCAACCTTAAAGATTCGTCAACCTCAGCTAAATCAGAAATCATCGGCAGTAAAATATGCAAATTCCCATTACCGATATTGGATTTGAGCATGGCACGGATTTGCATGAGAAAAATTTCGGGGTGGTCCAAGGTCAGGCGAATACCTCGCCAGCCCAAAAATGGATTTTCTTCTGAAATCGGGAAATAAGGTAATGGCTTATCCCCACCAACATCTAAAGTTCGCATCACCACAGGTTTATCCGGATATCCCGTTAACACCTTGCGATAAAGTTCAACTTGTTCTTGTTCGGTCGGAAAACGGCTACGGATAATAAAGGGAAATTCAGTCCGATATAAACCCACTCCGTCGGTAAACTCAGATTGGGTCGTTTCTAGTTCAATGGCAAGACCTGAGTTAACCATCAGATTAAAACGAGCGCCGCAAGCGCTTTGTGCCGGCAAATGCAACTCAGCCTGATAACGGGCATTTAGCTCCGCATCTTTGTTCATTAACTGGCGATATTCATGGCAAATTGCTTCGGCTGGAGACACCAGAATATTGCCCTGATAACCATCAACAATCAGCTGCTGACCTTGCCATTGCATCAACGGCAGTTCATCAACCCCCATCACAGCCGGAATGCCAAGAGCACGGGCCATAATCGCAGCATGCGAGTTCACCGACCCCTTAAGCGAAACAATAGCAACAAGTTGCGCCCGGGGAATTTCCGCCAGCATGGTTGCGGTAACATTTTCTGCCACTAATACCACTTGATCCGGCAGCTTGTGGTGTCGCTGTTCGGTTTCCAATAAGTGATTCAGCACCCGCTGCCCAAGATCACGAATATCAGTCCCACGCTCGCGCAGGTAAGCATCGTCCATGTCGTCAAACTGACGGGCAAATTTTTCTACCACGCGTTTCAGAGCACTTTTCGCGCACCAGCCTTCTGCAATCTGCGCTTCAATCTCGTTGCCAAGACTCGCGGCGTCAAGCAACTGATGGTACACATCAAATATGGCCAGCGCATCGGCCGGCAAGTGACCTGACATCCGTTCTGCCAGCCGGTTAAATTCTGCTTTGGTGACTTTCACTGCCCGATAAAAACGCGACAGCTCTTTTTCCGGATCATCCGATTTTTGTAGGGAAATCGCATCAAAATCACTGGCTGGCTGCAACACAAAACCCTGGCCAATGGCGATCCCCGGCGCACCGATTAAGCCCTGCAGTTGACCGACATGCACATGCCTGGGTGAGCTTTGGCTCGCCAATTCTCGCATTTCAGCATTCACCAGCACCGACGCCAGCTGCACCCCTAAAGTCACCAAAAATGATTCTTCATCTTCGTTAAATACCCGCGACGCGGATTGTTGAATCGTCAACACACCCAAGACTTTACGGTGGTGAATAATAGGACAGCCTAAAAAGGCAGAAAAACAGTCTTCGCTGACTTCTGGAGTGACTTTAAATCGAGGGTGCAAGTGAGCGGCAGCTAAATTGATCGGTTCTTCACGTTGACCGACCCAACCAATTAAACCTTCAGAAAAACCAATAGCAACTTTGCCAACAGCGTCCTTGTTCAGGCCATCGGTCGCCATTAACATAAATTGTTGTTGCTGGTAGTCGGCCAGATAAACCGAACAGCATTCGGTTTGCAGCGCAGTTTTGACGTTCGTCACCAACCCCGCCAAAGCACTGGCCAACGAAGGTTCCTGCGCAACGTCCTGTACAATACGCCTCAGCTGGCCCAGCATAACGACCCCTTGATGTCACAGGGTGAGTTACCTCACCCCATTACTTTTTTTAACTTCACGACGAATAAACGGCAAAGCGACCGGGGCAAACTCTTTCATTACTTTACGGTAAACTTCCCGTTTAAAAGCAACGACCTGACGCACCGGATACCAATAACTGACCCAACGCCAGTCATCGAATTCCGGATGTGTAGTTTTTAGCAGATTGACATCTTCATCCTTGCAGGTCAGACGCAACAAAAACCATTTTTGTTTTTGTCCGATACATACCGGGTTTGAATCGCGACGAATGAGACGCTTCGGCAGTTTATATCGCAGCCAGTGTTTAGTGACTGCCACAATTTCTACGTCAGCGGGCGACAAGCCAACTTCTTCATTTAATTCACGATACATGGCTTGCTCGGGTGATTCCCCGTCGTCAATGCCACCCTGCGGATACTGCCAGGAATGTTGTCCATATCTGCGAGCCCAAAACACCTGTCCCTGGTGATTACAAATCACTATGCCGACATTGGCCCGAAAACCTTCGGCATCGATCACACTAACCTCTAGCTAATTTACAGCAGCTTGTGAAAAGATTCTTTCACAAAGTCGCAGCAACGGCAAACGGTATTTGGCGACAGGTTGGCGAAAGTTATCCACAGTTCAGTAAATATACAACGACCCATTGTGCACTTCTACACAGCCTCTGTAGATAGAGCTGTGCATAACCATGTTCTTATCCATGAATAACTATTTACCAAGCAGCTAACCAACGCAAAGCTAAAGTTACTTTCATATAAATATCATGAGCTTAGATATCAAACCCAGCCTCAATCAACGCCTTCTTGTTGTGAATAAGTTGAATTGGCGATAAAACAACCAGCCAAAGCCTAAAAAAAATGATAGCTTGCCAATAGTTATTGCAAAGGCCTTGATGATGAATTTTCCACCTGTCGATGTTGCTGATTTAATGCACCGCGCCCAACAGCTTGCAGGTTTAACGCTGGGTGAATTAGCCGGTTTACTGGGGCTGACTTTGCCCACCGATTTAAAACGGGATAAAGGGATGATTGGGCAAATGCTTGAGCAGGCCTTGGGTGCAAGTAGTGGTTCGAAAGCAGAGCCTGATTTTCCACACCTTGGGATCGAATTAAAAACCTTGCCGATTGACAGCCTTGGTAAACCGCTCGAAAGCACCTATGTCTGTGTCGCACCGCTGACAGACGTCGCGTTGCAAAGCTGGCAGGACTCCTGGGTTTGCCGCAAACTGCAGCAAGTGTTATGGGTGCCCATCTGGGCAGAGCGCAATCTGCCGATTACAGAGCGCGTGATAGGCAGTGCCTTTTTATGGCGGCCAGATCCGGCACAACAGCAACTGTTACAACAAGATTGGGAAGAACTGATGGAGTTGATTGTGTTGGGTGGCATCGATCAGATCCGCGGCGCTCATGGCAAAGCGTTACAACTTCGTCCCAAAGCTGCCAATTCCAGAGCCTTGACTGCTGCCATCGGCAGCGGTGGTCAACCGATCCAAACGTTGCCGCGAGGGTTCTATCTGAAAGCCAATTTCACCGCTGAGATACTGCATCAGCAATTCGGGCATGCAGCTGAGCCAGAACAGCACTGAGCACTCTGGCTCAGCGCTCTGCCTGGCTCCATCTTTTAAAAAACCATCACCGGTATTTACTGTTGATAACGCGCCACAATGGCATCGTATTCTCCATTTTGCCGAATCGCCGCCATCGCCGCATTAAATGCATTGACTTTGCTGTCAGAGACCGATGCTTTGCTGAACATCACATACACTTCGTTATCGCCCAACGAAATACTGTGCGGGCTGATCGTTTTGTCCAGTCCTTTGCGTCTGAGCATCGACGCTGCAACAAAACGATCTTCGAGCATCCCGTCAATATCCTCGTCCATCAGACGAGCTAAATTGAGCTCACTTAATGGCGCCTCAATGAAGTTGACCTTCAGTTGATCGTCATTGTAGAGCTGGGCCAACTCTTCACCGTAAAAATACTCGCTGACAATGCCCAGTTTTTTGCCAGCACTTAAGAATTCAGTCATGGTATTTTGCGGCAGTCCCGCCACATCAGCAGAGCGCACAAACAGTACAAACTGTTCCTGACGATAGGGCTCTGAGAAATAGGCATATTCTTCACGAGCGGATGTTTTTGAAGCGCCAAGCAGCATGTCCACTTCGCCTGTTTTTAAACTGGCCATCAGCTCAACCCAAGTACCCTGTTGCGGCATGATTTGACAGTTCATTTTCCTGGCAACCGCTTGGACCAGCTCAATATCAAGACCCGCAGGCTGATGATCCATCCCCACATACTGGTAGGGCTCCCAGGCTTCAAACCCAAGCTTTAGCTGACAAGTGTCGGCCGGTATAACTGATGGTGGTGCAGTGTCGGTTGCGGCAACCTCTGCTGCGGTTGCTGTCGTCTGTGGTGTCGCTGTGGTTGCCGGAGCTTCAGGCGCTGGTTTACAACCTATTTGGAGTAAAACCAGGGTGATACACGAGAGGAGGGTTAGAATTTTCATATGCTGCCTCTTTGTTTAGTCTATCCAAAGCAAGCTTAGTGCATATTTTCCAAATTAGTATCGGGGCTTTCCTGCAAGCAAATTAAATCGCATCGACTAACTGCCAGACTTGTTCCACCACTTGCTGCTTAATCTCCAGCCGCTGCACCCAAAAACCATGTTCGAGCCGCCACTGATAATGCTGCTGCGCTGGCTCCTGCGACAACGCCGATAATTCGATAGACTCCGAGTAGCGATCCTCATCCAGTTCAAAAGTACCGGCTGCCGCTGCAAGTAATTCACCATTGGTCGTTTTGCTGACGAAACTAAAGTGCTTATTTGCGACGACTTTTATCGACTGCAACTCGGTATTATCCTTTTCAGACAATAAATTACCTTCAGGTGTCAACACGCGTGTTGACACCAGCCGCCAGGTTCCATCCAACACCGTCCCCAGCTGCTGATATTTTTTATCATGGTTGGTTAAAGCCAACCCATAGAACAGACTTAAACAAATCAACATCAAGCCCAATAAAAACCCGGAATAATAATTCATCGCCAATGTTCCCAGCTGGCTGTGTTACCTCAGGTTCGATACTAGCGAGATTGCCATAGACCTACCAGTGAAAAATCAACAAAATGATTGAAATATCAAGTTTCTATCAGCTTTTTCCTTGATGTAAAATTGCAGTCTCCTGCCCTATTTACCTATTGTTTCCAATCAGTGATATTTTATAAAGTTGTCGCAACCTGGCGGTTTTGTCCCGGAAATGAATAGCGAATAATCCGCCCGACCACACTGAGGTATTGTTTTACAAAGCTACCACTGTGATAAGCAATACCATGCTTCTTGGCGATAGCTGCAACCTGCGGCGCCAACTGCAGATATCGATACGCCGGAAGGTCCGGAAACAAATGATGCTCGATCTGACAACTTAAATGTCCGGTTAAAATATGAAACCAACGGGGCCCGGTAAAGTTCGCTGATCCGAGCATTTGTCGATAGTACCAGTGACCGCGACTTTCGTTTTCGCACACTTCCGGTCTGAAAATATGAACTTGCGAGGTAAAATGACCGCAAAAAATAATGGTTGAAGTCCACCAGTTCCGCAGTAAATTGGCCAGTAAATTCCCCAGCAGTACCGGCAAAAACATCGGCCCCGCCAATAACGGAAACAACAAATAGTCTTTGACTAACTGCCGGCCTGCTTTACCAAAAAAAGCCTTTTTCAACTCGGCATCGCCAACTTTTGCGATCCGGTCCGTTTTTTTACGACCAAAAAATACTCTTTCGGCAGCCATTTCATGGTAGGCAACTCCCCACTGAAATAACGTGCTGAGCAGAAAATATGTGACTAATTGCCAACTGTTGCGCAGTCGCCAACGAAAATCATCACTCAAGCGCAACAGACCATAACCAAAATCACGATCCTTACCGATGATATTGGTATAAGTGTGATGTTCATAGTTGTGAGTCCGCTGCCAGGATTTGGCATCGCAAGCGATATCCCATTCAAAAGTGCGCGAATTCAGGTAAGGATGATTCATAAAATCATACTGCCCGTGTAACACGTTATGGCCGATTTCCATGTTGTCGAGAATTTTTGCCAACGCCAGTAACAGAACCCCCAACAGCCACCACCAGGCAGACCAAAAACCGGCGACCATCAATAGCCGACCGCTGATCGCGGCTAAGCGTTGCAGTTGCAGGATCCGAAGCAAATACTTGCTATCAGCGCTGCCAACCTGGGCGCGGGTTTGCTTGGCCAACGCATCCAGATCTGCCGCCAGGGCGTCGGCTTGGGCTGGCGTAAAGTGAATTGGCGCGGTGTTTTTGGTATCGGTCATGTTGCTAGATTGCATGTTATTTTGTTCTGCAGCGGCGGTGAAAACAGCCTGATTGGTCATCATCTTAGTTCCTGGAGTTTTAAGCGAGATGCAGCCACGTTACGGCAGCTGCAACTCAACCGCCGACAGCGGCTGACTGATACACAATTGAATTGCGGCGGGTCCGTTATCGGAGGTTTCGCCACTGAGCAGATTACGCACCACCCCTTGTTGTTTTTGACAAAGACATTGCATACAAATGCCCCGGCGACAGCCGTAAGCCGGATTGAGACCAGCCGCTTCCAGACTCTGTAATAAACTTCCGGCACTTGCGGACAACACCGTCGTCCGCGTCCCCTGCTGTACAGTAATTTGATACTGGTCAAATTCGCTCTCTACCGGCGCCGCCGGGCCAAATGACTCTTGCCGGATTGCCGCAGCTGGCATACCGGCAAGCACCAGCTGTTGCTGCCAGTACTGACTGAACAAGATTGGGCCGCACAGATAGACCTGAGAGTCCGGGTATTGCGCGAGCCAGGGCTGCACTTCTGCTGGCGCCAGCCGGGAACGGCTGGTGGTGTCAATCAACCGGATTTGCAACAGGGGAAAACGCTGCTGCAGCTCACACCAGCTATCTGCAAACAGTAACTGACTGGCACCGCGATAGCTGTAAATCACTAACAGAGGATGGGTCAGCCTGGAAAGTGACGTCAGCATGGCATGGATCGGCGTGATGCCGGAACCTGCTGCCAGAAATAGCCCCGGTTGTTGCGGTTGCAACACAAAATCGCCGCTGGCTGCCCCAAGATGGATCTGCAAGGCGGCCGGTCCTTGCAGTAAGGACGGTAAATGGCCGGTCACGGCGCCGTGCGGTTGCTGTTGGATCGTCAATTGGATCAGCCCCTGCTGATAGAAAAGCTGCCACGAAGAACAAATGCTAAAAGTCCGATAGACGGCACGACCATCGATCTCCAGCACTAACTGCAGATGTTGGCCGGGAATAAACCCTTGCCAGCGCGCCCCGGGTTTGAGCGTCAGATGCAGGAAGTTCCCTTGCTGCTGCCAGCGGACTAACTTTGCCTGGCTCAGATGCGCCCGAAATGATGGCCGCAACAACCGGATCAGCGGTTCCAGATAACTCAGTAGCGACGGCTGTACCAAAGCCATCCTGCACAACCAGCGCCAGCAACGTCGCGAAAAACTCGTCCGGTTGCGGGTGCCTGCAGGTATTGTCACTGTGGCAGGCTCATCCGCAGTGGCAGCGGCGATCCGAAAAGGAAAAAATGGTTTCATCAATGTACACCTGATCATTTCAGCGCACAGTTGTACTCTATTTTTTCATTTTTTTCCAATCAATATTTCCAGCGCAACGTCAAATTTCAGATTAAAACAAATAAATTCAATAGCTTAAACATTATTTGTTAACACAAAAAATAACTGAGCAAGCGAAAAAATAAATTACATCCGTTCGCCAGAATAAAAATCACCACACAAGATTGAGACATCAAAGGGTCGGAAAATGGGGAGGGAAACAAAATTGAGACGGGTTGTCGACGAACAAAGACAAAACAGGACCGCCATCGCAGCCTTGTTTGGTCGCTCTTCAGATGATTGCAGAGTTTTTAGTTGTGGCAGGGTTTACTCCCCCGCATGCGTTGTAGATGCGGGGGATTGCGAAAGCTTAGTTCAAAGCAGCGACAGCCGCTTCATAGGAGGGCTCATCGGCGGTTTCAGCAACTTGCTCGGTATAAAGTACTGTCCCTTGCTCATCTAACACCACCACTGCGCGTGACAGCAGCCCGGTCAGCGGCCCTGTCGCAAAAGCAACACCATAGTCCTGACCAAAAGTCGAACGGAAGCTACTGCCATTAAGCACATTTTCCAGTCCTTCGGCACCACAAAAACGAGCCTGTGCAAACGGTAAATCAGCAGAAATATTCAGGACTGCGGTGTTGTGCAGACTACTCAATACCTGATTGAACTTGCGTACAGAGGTGGCGCAGGTCGGTGTATCTACGCTTGGAAAAATGTTCAGAACCAAACGTTTACCTGCAAAATCAGCCAGCTTGATATCGGCCAGACCAGCGCCGGTTAGGGTAAAATCAGGCGCTTTGCTGCCAACAGCCGGTAAATCCGCCAGCGTGGTAATTGGGTTGCCTTTTAATGTAACAGTTGCCATCTTTTGCTCTCCTTGGTGTCAACCTCTGGGGCTGACGGTTAATGTTCAACTTGCTGTGATGCACAAAATGCGCCCCGCAGCAAAAATTTGGATCTTTGACTCCAACCAGACATAGTGTCGCCGGAAGTCGGATTCAACCCCAACCACGCTAATAATTATTGCCAAAACCTTTTTTCGGCCGCTTTGGCTTTTCCTGCCGTGTCACTGCGATACTGAATTCAGTCTGATTTAGAGGCACGGTCACATTTCGCGGCGCCACGTCCGCATCCTGCCACGGATGCCACAGCTTTAACTGATAACCTGATGCCGGTAATGAGCTAAACGTTGCAATCCCTTGTTCATCTGTTACCGCCAAATATTGGCTTTCGCCAACATACACATATGCTTGCATATAATCATGGATATTACAGCCAAGGGCGACTATGCCTGGCGTATCAAAAATGACCGGCGCTTCAGGTTTATCTGCATAGAGTTTTAACTCGAATACCTTAGCCGGCGAGAACGAATATACATGGTGGCGGGTTTTATCCTGATTTGGAAAATCAACGGCAGTGCCCGCCTGAACCGCGGAAACAAAAGGCCGGAAGGTAAGATCCTGTTGCGCAACTTCGGCAGTTTTTTCACCAAAGGCTTTGTTGGCTGGATCGAGGAATTCGACCACCGCATCGGCCAGTGGCTGCCCCAGTTGATCCACAATCCGGATCTGTTGTGGTTCTGCCTGCACCATCTGTATCAGCGCTGTACTGACTAACAAGCCATAACTTAATAATTTTAAAAGCATAAGAATCTGCCTATCTCTATGGTAGCCCCGGAGGTTCCAGTATAACAGCCCCAATCCACTTGCAAACCAACCCGCACCGTTTTGTCGTAACAAACAGAACTGCTATGCTTGAATTCTCCACCTGCCGGGCACGCTGATTCATGATAAATTTCAAGACATTCACTATGTATCTAAACAGGTTCGGCAGCACAGTACCCAGATCCCGACCTGCTTTTGCGGCCTGCGCTACCCTGGCGATGCTGCACTTTCCTCTGTTCGCCACGGAACGGGGTCCTAACCTCAGCCTCAAAGGCAAAGGCGAATTCAGTGCTGTCAAGGTACAGCAGCAACCAACAGGCTTAGCCCCCTGGTGGCAAGGTGAGACTGGCCAGCTGGCTTATGCGAAAAGTGGTATTGAAGCCGGACCGCAACTATTTGCATTGCAGCTCGATACGAACAGCGACTGGTCCGGGACGCTTCATGCACAGTGGCATCGCATGCCAACCCCTGATTTGGGGATCACCGAAGCCTGGCTTAGCTATCAACCTTTGCCGATTGCCGGCTATCGGTTTCGGGCAAAAGCCGGCTATTTTTACCCGGCGCTGTCCTTGGAAAATACTGACACCGCCTGGTCATCGCCCTACAGCAGCAATTTTTCAGTGATCAACAGCTGGTTGGGTGAAGAATTGCGCGCCCGTGGCGTGGAGTTTAGTCTCAGTCGGCCGGGGCGGTTTTTCCATGCCAATCCCAGCTGGCAGGCGATTGCCGGTTTATTTCAGGGGAATGATCCGCTGGGTTCAATCATCAGCTGGCGCGGTTTTGCCAGTCATCCATTCCAAACCAATCTGGGAGAGCAAGTGCGGTTTGCCAATTACCCGAGTATTCGCGAAGGCTTATTAGCCCTGCAACCCGCCTGGGTGCAACCTAGCCGCGAATTAGATCACCGCACCGGATTTTACCTGGGACTGCACTGGACCGATCATACAGCAACCGAACTTCGTCTCTATCACTACGACAACAATGGCGATCCGCTGGTGTTTCGCCACGGCCAATATGCTTGGGATACCAAGTTTCAAAGCCTCGCCTGGCAACAACAGCTCAGCGAAAACTGGCGACTGGTCAGTCAATATTTAACCGGCAGTACCGAGATGGGTCCGCAAGCGGTGGTGCTGGATTACCAAAGCTGGTTCAGCCTGCTGCATTATGATGGCGGCCATTACCGTCTGAATCTGCGTTACGATCACTGGCAGCAACAGGATTTGGATCAACTCCCCGGAGACGACAATAATGGCAACGGCCATGGTTGGAATGTCAGTCTACAGTTACCGCTGAGCGAGACTTGGATGGTGGCAATAGAATGGAGCCGGCTCAATAGCCATCAGGCCAATCGAGCGCAATGGGACGGCTGGCCGGTACAACAGAACTCTCAGCAGCTGCAACTGATTTTGAACTGGCGTTATGACTAACCCATGAAGTGACTGCGGCAGGTCGAAGGCTGACTGCCGTGCTGTTGACAATCCCCGCTGGACAAGGCTTCCAGTTGGGGCTTCTCAGGACAACGCCAGCCAAACGCCAACCAGCAACATCAGACTGCCGGCAATGCGGTTGAGTAACCGGACATGACGCTCTTGCGCAAAGAGCAGCCGCAGCGCCTTGCCGCCACTGGCGTAAAGCAGCAAACAGCCAAACTCCAGCACTAAAATAATACACATCAGGACCAGCAGCTGTGGCCAAAACGGTAATTTCGCATCAATAAAAGGCGGCAGTAACGCCATATGAAAAGCCCAACCTTTAGGATTAGACACTGCCGTCAAAAAACCCTGCGAGAATAACTGTCTTCGCGACACCTGCACCACAGTTCCTACCGCCGGGATGGCCAATTTGCCTTTGGATTGCCACATCTGCCAGCCGACATAACAAAGATAGGCGCCGCCCAACCATTTAAAGGCGATCAAGAGCTGCGGCATTTTCAGCAAGATCGCCGCCACCCCCAGCACGGCCGAGGTGGCCACCAGCGCGACACCAAGCATTTCTCCCCACATCATCCATAAAGTACGGCGCACCCCAAGACTAATGCCCAGCGTCATTGACAACGTCATACAAAGACCGGGGGTGATGGATACAAACAAAAACGTTGGGATAAATACCGATAACAACGCGACATTAATCATGGCTTGGCCTACTCGCTGTGCCTTCTATTGCAGGTTCGGAGCGGCCTTTGGGCGGACCAAACAGGATCTGCAGCTTAGATTTTGCGCCGGTTGCCGCTGGCTGTCGCCAGTCGTGCCACATCCGGCGCCACTCATAGAACGTAATGGTCAATGGATTGACCGATTCAAAATCTTCGGTGATGCCGTACTCGCAGGGCACTTCAGCCACTTCCGGTTGAAAAGTGCCAAACAGCCGATCCCAGATCACCAGGACGCCGGCATAATTTTTATCGATATACAAAGGATTGCAGGCATGATGCACCCGATGCCAGGCCGGGGTATTTAGCACGAGCCCTAAAACCCCCCAGTTAGCGCCCCAACGGGTATGCACAAAAAATTGAAAGGCTAAATTGATCGCCACCACCGCCAGCACCAGCTGAACCTCAAAACCCAGTAACACCAAGGGTGTCCAGAATAACCACATACCGGAAATCGGATAGGTCAAACTCTGGCGGAAGGCTGTGCTGAAGTTCATCAGGCGTGAACTGTGGTGCACCACGTGCGACGCCCACATCCAGCGGATTTGGTGCGACGCTCGGTGAAACCAGTAGTACAGAAAATCCTGCAAAATAAACAGCAGCAGCAGATTAGTCAGATTAAAAGGCAGTGAGTACAGCGCAAACTGACTCAGCCAGAAGAAAAATGGTAACAATAACAGCAAGGCCAGCGCATCCCCGGCCTGATGCATGGCTGCCAGTCCAAGATTAGCCAAACTATCACGCCATTGATAAACGGCCTGACGTTTGCGTACCGACTGATACCACTCAAAAGCGATAAACAGAAAAAAAATCGGACTTAATAAAATTAAGATGAGCTCAACCGGGATCACAGACAACCTCTGTCGTTCTATTTAAGCATTACTTTTCGCTTGCCTTTTGGCAGCAACAACATGACTTTACGCCATCCAGCGCAACCTGCAACTCACAATTATTTTAGTAATGAGAATAAATCGCTGTACTGATCACTCCACAGCAACGGCTTTTTACCCTGCAGTTCCACCGGGCTCAACAAAACGCGGGTTGAGGCATCAAGCAGCAACTGCGGATCCGCCGTTAACCAGACCCACTCCGTCTGATGCGGATGAGCATCACTGGCTGCGGTCATGAAATACCCAAGCTGCCACCCCATCGCCTGTGCAGTGCCTGCCATCAGCGGGAGTAAATTTAAGTGCGTATTAGAAATATGGACGGCAATCACGCCATCCGGCGCCAGCTGTTTCTGATACAGCGCCATCGCCTCCTGCGTTAATAAATGTTGTGGGATACTGTCGCCGGCAAAGGCATCAATCACCAGAACATCAAATTGCCGGGCTTGCCCTTGGCTCAATTCCTGCTGCAAAGAGACCCGGCCATCGCCCTCCACCAACGAAATCTCGGCTGCAGATTGGCTCAGATAGCTAAAATACCGCTGTGCAACATCGATCACGGCTGGGTTAAGCTCATAAAAACGATAGTGGTCCCCTGGTTTGCCATAAGCTGCCAGCGTGCCTGACCCAAGTCCGATAAAGCCCGCTTGAATGCGACCTTTTTGCGCGGTTTTCAAAGCCAGTGCATGGGCAGCGCCGGTATCAGGCCGATAGTAACTCAGCGGTTGGATTGGACCCGCCTGATCAAGATATTGGGTGCCATGCGAGGTGGAGCCATCAATCAGCCGACGTTCGGTCACACCATTGAAACTGACATCTTTCACACTCAGTACCCCATAAAAATTACGGGCCCGGTACACATCAGATTGCGAAAACAAACGGTTCAATTCAGTGAGTAACCCCGTACTGAGCAGCGCAAAAGCCAGAGCCAAAAAGCCAGAGCGACGCTCTGGTGTATGCCAGAACAACTGCAATAACCGATTTGACACTGCAGAGTTTGGCCGCTGGCCTGAAATGGCAGCCGGCGTTTTGAGCAATTGCCAGGCTAATAACAGCAACAACCCGACAAAAGCCAGTGGAAATTCCAGAAATTGGTCAAACAACATCGTGGCAGCAAAGGCCACAAAAGCGCTGCCAACACAGCCGCCCAGGGCCAACATCAGATAAAAACTCGTCAGCTGATGGCTAGCGGGTTTGGCTTTTGCAAGTTCGGCATGACAAATCAGGCAGCCAACAGTTAACAAGCCAAGGTAAATACAAAGTTGTGACAGCAGGTTAAATTGGGTGCCGATAAAATGCATCATCACCGCAATCAAGGAAATTAATCCCAGCACCCATAAGGCATAGGCTCGCTGATACCAGCGGGTGGACTGAAAACTAATAATAAAAGTCAGTAAGTAGATGGCAAGTGGCACCACCCACAAAAAGGGCACCGGCGCCACGTTTTGCGTCATTGCGTTGGTGGTTGCGACCAAAAACACCACACCCAGCGCCGAGTACAGCAACCACAACCAACGATCATGCGTGCTCACGGGGACCGCGGTTGATGGCAGCTCGCCGCCCGGGGCTTGCGGTAAGTCAGGCGCCGCGCGCCAAAGTCTGGCCATCAGCAGCAACATCAGCAGTAAATAGCCCAGAAACCCCAGCGACCAGCTGCGGGTTTGCCACAAGCTATTGAAGTTCGGTTCAATCAAAAATGGAAAGCTCAGCAGCGCCAATAAAGAGGCTGCATTAGACCAGGAATACAAAAAATACGGTGATCGTGCAGCAAATTGTCTGGCAAACCATTGTTGCAACAAAGGACCGGTAGCCGATAATACCGCATAAGGCACGCCGACACTGACCGATAACGCGAGCACCAGCTGCACTAACGGGGTTTCAGCCTGAGGTAAAAAACCTTCCCCAAGACCGATGGGTAAGGTCAATACACTCAGCCCCAATAACGCACTATGCACCTGCAATTGCCGCCGTAATGCCAGCCGACTGACGCCATGGGCATAAGCATAACCCGCCAGCAGCAACACCTGAAAAAACAGCATACAGGCGGTCCAGACTGATGCACCACCACCGAATAACGGCAATAACAGGCGGGCAATCAACGGTTGTACCTGAAAAAGCAAAAAAGCACCGAGAATCACAGGCAGCAAATACAACATAGCGGCAACAAAGTCCTGACAGAAAAGCGGCCATTAAACGGCATTCGGCTGCTTTTTGCAATTTCGGCCACTGCCGATGCTTTATCGCCTTGCATGGTTTGGTCAAGAGCCAGCAGCAAATGGTGCAGCCCTGTTGCACTGCTTTTGTGCCTGAATGCGCAATTTGCAGGCATCAACGGCTAGGTATTTTAGAGCGCACATTTAAACAATATAAATATCATAACCTTACGATAAATTACTGCTGGTATAGCCATTGCAAAGAGAAAAGGAACCTGCAAAGTTGTCGCAGCGAGTTCAAGACGCTGTCGCCTGATTGCCATCTGCCGACCTTACACTGACGTCAATCGGCAATAGCCCGGTCTGGACAACGGCGCATTACAGCAAGGAGGGTCATTCATGTCTGAAATATGCTCTGAAACCAAGTCTGAAACCCGATCTCAATTGTGGCTTCGCAATCACCCGCAGCGGGATTTACTGGAAAAAGAGCTCCAACAGCGTTTTTTTAAAGCGCTGACCGCGCCCTGCCGCATCTGTCATTTTATGTTGACCCTCAACAGCAGTTCGCGTAGCGCCGAGTTTCAGTTGATGCAACAGCGCGCCAGGCAACAAGGAATTGAACTGCACGAAGGCGATACCGATTTAGAATTGCCACTGGGGCCGATTCAACTGCGTTGGGAGCGGCACAGTGAGTTTTCGACCTACAGTTTTATTCACCATGGCGCCAGCGCCAATTTTGTCGATCCAATCCAGTTACTGCCGGATCCGCAGTGGTTTAGTGAGCTGCCAGGTCAGTTATTCCGGGTGGTGCAACTGATTATTTTGCCGGCAAGTAACATCCGGGAGGAACCGGAAATCGCTGGCTTATTTGCCGCCGAACACTGTATTTCAAGTTTAGTGGCGAATAATCAGGCTCGGATCTGGACTGATTTTCGCAAGCACCCGGAAGGCAGCGGCCGAATTCTGGTGCAGGATGAAGGATTATCCCCCAGCGCGCTGGCCCGGTTGGTCCAGCAGCTATTTGATTTGGGGAACTATCGTAAACTTAGTTTGTTAGGATGGCCGCTGACCCGCCAGGCCGTTCAGCAACTGCATCAACTGGAGCAACAACTGTCCGATATCACGCACCGGATCGAGCAGCAACAGGGGTCGGACGAACAGTTACTTCAGGAAATCAGTCAGATGGCGGCACAAACCGAACATTTGATCGCCAACAACAGCGCCAGACTGGAAGCCAGCGCAGCTTATTATCAGCTGACACTGGACCGGTTAAAAGCACTCAGGGAAACACCACTGGCAGGTTTAATGTCGTTACAGGATTTCTCAGAACGACGCCTGACGCCGGCTTACCGCACAGCCCAATCAGTGCTGAGTCGCCAGCGCAGTTTATCCAATCGTCTGGGCCGCTCGACCGAACTGTTGCGCACCCGGATCAACTTGCAACTGGAGCGGCAAAATACTGCGCTGCTGGCGTCGATGGATCGGCGTGCCCGTCAGCAGCTCCATCTGCAGACTGCCGTGGAAAGACTGTCAACGGTAGCCATTTGTTATTACGCAGTGCAGCTATTGGATAAAGCCCTGAACTCTGTGGCGGCGTTTTATCCGCCGTTGCCGCTCACGCTTCTGGAGGCGCTGAGTTTGCCATTGGTGATCATCAGCACCGGCTGGGTGTGGTACCGTTTACGCAAGCCCGTCCCGCACAAGGCTTAACTGCCCCCGGGCAACAGCAGCTGTAAACTGAATAGCCCGGGCTCTGCAGCATCGCTTTGCGCGCTGAATTCACCACCCAGTTGGCTGGCCCAGAATTGGACCAACTGTAATTTCTGTTGCAGTTCGGTTGGCTGTACTTGCCGATCGGCGTCCGATTGACTCAGGGCATCGGTCAAGTGCTGTGCTGTCAGCGCAGTCAGCTCAAGCTGTACTTTTAATCGCAGTCGGGTTTGAAATGCCTGCAGATCCAAGCTAATCACAGTGGCTGGATTTGCCAGCGTCAACGCCAGTTCCAGTAGTGCACTGGCCACTTGCCAGCCACGATGCTGGTCAAGCTGCTGGAGTTCACTAACCGAGGGCTGCTGCCAACATAACTGGAGTGTTTTGGCGCGGGCTTGCGGCTGATAACAAAGAAGTAAATCGGTCAGCAGCTGCCAAAGCGGCCGGCACTGCACTGCCGGATGCAAGCGAGGCGCCGCTTGGGCAGCGTCTGAACGCTGCGTGCTTTGTCGTTGCATTGCGACGTGAAGGTCGGTGATTTCAGACCCGCCTTTGATGTTGTCGGCCCTTTGCAAGGACAGGGGGTCGAGGGACAAAGGGTCTGAGGCGCCAGCCAGGCTCTGGCAGTAAAACTCCAACAGCCAACGCAGCTGCTGTGCTAAAAATGCTCTGACGCTGTCAGGCAACATTGCAGCATCTTGTAGCGCCAGGGTCTGACTTAAATCAAACTGGCACAGTCTGGCGATCCGTTGCCTCAATAGCGCCTGTTGCTGCACGGAAGTTTGATCTCGGATCGTGCAGCAAAGACGGATGGCATCCCCTTCAGGCGCCCGCACCACATAAAAATTCACCAGACAATAGAGCTGTCGGCCCTGCCGGCTGATAAAACGGTAACTCTGCTGGTCCTGATCCGGACCATGGGCCAGCAAGCGCTGTAAATCCTGACGAAATAGCGCCAAGCTTGATGGATGAAGTAAATCAAAGAGATGTTGCGGCTCAGGATTCGGTAATGGCGCAGCAAAATCAAACATCCGCCACCAGCTATCCGCATAAAAGGCGCCGCCGGATCGGAGATCAAATTCAAACCAAGCCAATTGACTGGCTTTTAACGCCAGACTTTGCCGCTGTTCATCCTGCATCAACAACTGTCGTTGTTGCTGAACATGATGCTGCCACTGCCGGGCACGGAATTCAGCCTGATACCGCCTGACATTCAGGTAACTAAGCAATAAGCACAACAGGACTAACGCCAGCGATCCCAGCAATACCAGCTCATATTCGGCCAATGGCAACACCTGGCGTTGAAACAACGGATGATTGGAGACCTCTAATTCAAAAGGCTGTCCATACCATTCCAGCTGCTGCCGCTGGCGTAGAGCCAGGATCGGACGCGGCGACCGCGGATCTGACGAGCCCTGTGCTTGCACTGAACTGCGAACAAACAACGCTTGTCCGTCGGGAGCCTGCAAACTAGCGCGCCAAGCGATATCAGGCAGTGCAACCTCGGGATCATGCCAGGCTGCAGGCAGAATATCGCCAACCCGAAAAGCGGCGTAGACAAATCCTTGTAAAGCAGCAAGCTTTTGTTCAGCACTTTGCAGCGGTAAGCCAGCTTGGTACAGCGGCAGCATCAGGATCAGGCCGGGCTGCGGCGGGCGGCCATTGTCCTGCTGCAACGACACCTGAGCGGTAATCGCCGCTTGATTCAGACTGGCGGCCCGCAGCGCCGTTTGCATCCGCATCGGTTCAGTCAAGATGTCATAACCCAGCACCTGACGGTTTTGCACCGTTGCTGGCTGAATATGACTGATGATTGCATAAAAATCCCGATCGCCCGAGGGATGGAGCGACACTGCCGGTAATGGCGTTGCCTGCGAAGCTGCAGCCACGGCTTGTGCTGCCACCTTCTCATGATTTGGCAGTTCGCGGTTGATTTGTTCAAGCAACGGCGGCAAGTCGGCTGCCCGTCGGTAACTGACCATCCCCAGCGCCTGAATGCCGGGATAGTGTTCAGATAACTGTAAACTCTGCACGTACTGCGCCCATTCCATTTGGCTGACGTACTCAGACGAGGAAACATAGGCAACATTAGCACCAAGCAGCAACTCAATATGTTTCAGTCGCTGTCGCAATTCATCGGTGATCGAATTGGCATATTGCTGAAAAACCGTCTGCTGCTGTTGCTGCAGACTTTGATGGTAATGCTGCCAATAATACAGCAGCAGTGGCAGGATAAAACAAAGCCCCAGCCAGGTCGGCCAGTTATGCCGGCTAAACCAGAGCCGCCAACCGCTACTGTGCGCGGCGAGAATCGGTTCCCGAGCGATTGGCGTGGCTTGCTCTGTCATCCGGTGATTCCACCTTGCTTATGCTTTGGGCCCATAACAAAGATCCCCCGCATCACCCAATCCAGGCACGATATACGCTTGGTCGTTCAGATGTTGATCCAGGGCACCAAGCCAGCACGATGCCGGAAAAGCCAGCTGCTGCTGTAATAACGCCAGCCCCTCCGGCGCCGCAATCGCGGCGGCGATATGCAAACTTCGCGGCTCGCCCTGGCGTTTGAGCAGCTGCCACACTTTTAACAACGAGGCACCGGTTGCCAGCATCGGATCAATCAGAATGACATCCCGTCCGGTGATCTCGGGCGCCGCACTGTACCCCAAGAAAATATCTAACTCGCTGCTATTGGTTCCTTCCTGGCGATAAGCCCCCACAAAGCCACTATCGGCTTGATCAAACATCTCAAGAAAACCTTCATAAAAAGGCAAGCCGGCCCGTATTACACAAATCAGCACCGGCTGTTGTTGCAGCTTGGCAACGGTGGCGGTGCCCAACCCGGTTTGCAACAACTGCTGCTGATAGGGCAATTGTTTTGACACTTCATACGCCAGTAACGACCCAAGGCGTTTTAGATTTTGCCGAAAACGCCAGCGATCTTGCTGAATCAGCGGATCACGAAGTTGCAGTAAGATGGTTTGCGCAATCGAAAGCTCTTGTTGTAATTGAAAAATATTCATAGCAGATCCCGACGTGAATGCTGTTGATAGTGTATACCGAAATAACGTGAAGATACTTTTTTACAGGCGGGCTTTTTTCAGTTCCGATTCAATCCTCAGTTGCAATCCCCCGGGTTTGCACAGGTGATCGTGGCGACAACCAAGCTTCCCCCTCCAAAGCGCCCCTTGAAAAAGAACTGTCACCCACCCATTTCTGCTTTGAGCAAAGCTGATGGCAGCATTGCACTTCGCCGGGTTTTCAGAAATGGCTTTTCAATGAATTGGCAAACCGTAATTATTCTCGTCGGGATGAGCCTGATGATCGGCGCTCTATTGTCACCGGTCTGGCGACAAAAACTTCGACAACAGCGGATCGCGGCAACCCCTTTCCCCACCCGCTGGCGGAAAATTCTTAAACAGCAGTTGCCACTTTATCGCGCGCTGCCAGCGGATTTGCAGTTACGACTGAAAAAGCTCATCCAGCTTTTCATCGCTGAAAAACAGTTTATTGGCTGTGAAGGCCTGGAAATCACCGATGAAATCCGCATCAATATTGCCGCACAGGCTTGTTTATTAATGCTCAATCGCCCAACCCAACTTTTTCCGAATCTGAAATCCGTGTTGGTCTATCCGGCGGCGTACCGGGTGCCACAAACCCAGCCCGATGCGGCGGGCGTGGTACATGACCAGCTCCAGGTCCGGCTTGGCGAGTCCTGGCAACAAGGTAAAGTGGTGTTGTCGTGGCCGGATAGCCAGCATGGCGCGGCCCACCCCAGCGATGGTCATAATGTGGTCTTGCACGAATTTGCCCATCAATTGGATCAGGAAAATGGCGTGGCAAACGGAGCGCCTTTTCTGGCAAGTACCGAAGCCTACCGGGTGTGGAGCCAGGTGCTGGGATTTGAATATCAGGCGCTGCAACAGAGGTTGGCACAAGGTTTACCTTCGATCTTCGACCCTTATGCCGCGACCAATCCGGCCGAGTTTTTTGCAGTGATCACCGAAGTATTTTTTGAACAAGGTCCGCTATTCCAGCGACAACACCCGGCACTGTATCAGCAACTAAAGCAATTCTATCGCCTGGATCCAGCGCTCTGGACACATTAAATGCCGGTGATGCCATGGGCATCTTTATTCCCGATCCACCCAAAGGGTGAACCTGCTCGTTTGCACATGACGGCACTGGAATTTTTCTTATTCAGCGATGATTCAGAGGCGGGCGACGATAGTCATCACAACGCCATCGTTGCCCTATCGCCGCAGGAGGCTTTATGCATCATCATCTGCCACAGCAGTCAACACCGCTTCAGCACCAAGTCGTGCTGGTACAAACCCACCGCATCAGCTTATGTAACGCCGTCAAACACCAGCCGTCTATTCAGGAGCCTATTCAGGAGCCCAATAAAGAGGCCCCGATGGAGCTAGCGACCACAAGCCGTTGGCAAGCTTTGGTAAAGCAGTTTAAAAAAATGCTGCTGCCAAGTCTGTTGGTTGCCAGTACATTCCAGGTCGCGCAGACGCAAGCGCGGGATCTGAGTATCAGCGTGCAAGGCCAGATCCAACCTGGCGTATACGGCCAAATCCATGTCGGACCGCAAGCGGGAACCATTTACCAACAACCGGTCTATGCCAAACCGGTCTACGTGCAGCCGCAGACCGTTTATGTCCAGCCACAAACGGTCTATGTGCAGCCCATTCTGGTGCAGGCGCCAAAAAAACATCGCAAACACTGGAAAAAATACTGCCACTACTACGGCGCCTGTCTGCAGCCAGTGCAGTTTGTCGAAGTCGATTACCGGCCACATCGGTATGAAAAAGTCTATGTCTATCAGGAACGGGACCGGGGACGTCGGGAAGAGAAACGTCACTATCATGACCGCCGGCATTGAGCTGGGCGTCGCACTGTGGCATCGCCTTTGGAAAAAAAGATCGCACTTTGCCTGACAACTCAGGATAATGGCGGCCTTTTCGCTTCACAGGAATTAATTTGTTATGAACATCAGCCAAAATACCGTGGTGCAGCTGCATTACAAACTTAGCGACGAAAATGGTCTGCTGGAAAGCTCGGCCCAAACCGAACCGTTGTTATATCTGCATGGCCACCAGAATATGCTGCCGGCGATTGAAAGTGCCCTGGCTGGCAAAGCCGCCGGTGACACTTTGGAGTTGGTACTGGCACCGGCTGACGCGTACGGCGAACGACGGGATGATGCCATTCAAAGTGTGATGGTGAAACATCTGCAAGGTGCAAAAAAGTGGAAAGCTGGCATGACCGCTGTAGTGCAAACTGAACAGGGTCCACGTCAGGTGACTGTGGTCAAAGTCGGCATGTTTAAAGCGGACGTCGACACCAACCATCCACTGGCAGGCAAAACACTGACCTTCAATTTTGAAATTTTGGACGTTCGTGCTGCCACCCACGAGGAAATTGCTCATGGCCATGCGCACGGGATCGGCGGGCATCACCACGATTAATCGCGCCAATTCAGCACACCGCAAAGCGCCAAAGCCCGAATTTAATGTTCCGGGCCTTGGCGCATTATTTCTGCCGCTACAGCTGCGAAATTACAGCTGCAAAGCAGGGCCAAACCAGTTAAAATCTGCGGCAGAGCCAGTCGCCAGTCAAAATGGACCATACGTTGCCTACGCCCCCGTCAGTTGAAAAAATGCAGTTTGATAATTATCGCGAACCTTCTGCTTTGCCATCTTACCGCAGTCAACCCGACGCGACGGCGGCAATGCCGCAGCGCGCACGTCGTAGCCTGATCCCTTGGTTATTGCTATTACTGCTGATGGCCGCTGCCGTGTTGCTTGCATTTGAGCTGCATACCGCCCACTACAGCTCAAAGCCGATTAGTGATTATGCAAAAACCCTGACTTACCAATTAAAATCCGGGCCATCGAACAATGTCGTGTATCCACAAGCCGGACCTTTTGATGAACGGCATGGCTATAGCAGGTTGCCACAACTATTGACCCGGCTGCAGGAGCGTAATTTTCGGATTACCGCCCAAACTGAATTCTCACCTGCTTTGCAACAGTATGCAGAACAAGGTTTTTTCCCGCCTTACCGCGAAAAAGTGCAATCCGGTTTGTTTTTAGCCGATTGCCGCAACGAAACCTTATTCGACTTTAATTACCCGCAACGAGTGTATCGCGACCCACGCGAGATCCCGTTGTTAGTCGCCCACAGCCTGTTGTTTATTGAAAACCGGAATTTGCTGCGGATCCCATCAAATGCCAACCCCGTGATGGACTGGCCACGGTTTATCATGGCGGCGGCCAGTCAGGTCGGTAAAGTGTTGTCGGTGGGGGGGCAGTCCGCCGGGGGCAGTACCCTTGCGACTCAAATTGAAAAATTCCGCCATTCGCCGCAGGGCCTCACCCGCAGTTTTAAAGACAAAGCGGTGCAGATTATTTCCGGAACAATCCGGGTTTACGCGCAAGGCCCCAATACCATGGGGATGCGAACCCGTATTGTCCAGGATTACTTAAATACGGTGCCGTTGTCCTCAGCCCCGGGACATGGCGAAGTCCATGGAGTTGGCGATGCCCTGTATGCCTGGTTTGGCAGCGACTTTGCAAAAGCCAATCAACTGCTGGCCAATCCGGCACAACCGGCCACCGCGAGCGAACGGGCGCAATATTTCCGGCAAATTGTCGCGCTGATGATTGCGCAGCGCCGGCCTTCTTATTATCTGCTGCAAGGCCATGACGATCTGGAAACCCTGACCGATAGTCATATCCGGTTGCTGGCCAATGCCGGTATTGTCGATGCGCCACTGCGTGATTTAGCGTTATCGCAAAAGCTGACCTTTGTCCGGGCTAAACCGAATCTGTCGCAAGCGGAACAAGACGCGCGCAAAGGCGTTAATGCCGCCCGCCTGCGCTTAGGCAACCTGCTAAATCAGCCGATGTATGATTTGGATCGGCTGGATTTAAATGCGCACAGTGCGTTACATGGTGAAGTGCAGCAAAAAATCAGCGCCTATTTGCGAAGCCTGGCCAACCCGGACACCGCCGCGAAATACGGTTTAATTGGTGATCGGTTGTTAAGTGCCAGAGGCACCGCAGAGGTGCTGTATAGTTTTACCTTGTTTGAAAAAACCAGCGATGGAAACCGGGTGCGGGTTCAAACCGACAGTACAGACCAACCCTTTGATTTAAATGAACATAGCAAGCTAGAACTCGGCTCGACGGCCAAACTACGGGTGCTGGCGACTTATCTGGAGATTGTTGCAGAACTGCATCAGAGTTTCGCCGATGAGCTGCCGGTGAATTTGCTGAATCTGGATATTGCTCCGCAGGACCATATCACACGCTGGGCTGCCCAATATATGGCACAAACTGCCGATCGTAGCCTGACAACCATGCTGGACGCTGCTTTGCAGCGCACCTATTCCGCTTCACCGGCCGAACGTTTCTTCACCGGCGGTGGCTTGCAGGTGTTTAACAACTTTGACAAAAAAGAAGACAGCAAAATACCAACAGTGGCCGAATCACTGCAGCAATCGCATAACCTACCCTTTGTCCGGCTGATGCGCGATATCGTCGCCTATTCCAGCAGTTATCAAACACTAGGCAGCAGCTCATTGTTACTGCGCAGCGATAAAGATCCAAAACGTGAAGAGTATTTACGCCGTTTTATTGATAAAGAAGGCACTGAATTCTTACGCAGATTCTGGCGCAAGTACCAGCAAAAACCGGCTGATGAGCGGTTGGAAGTATTTTTTGATGGTTTAAAACAAACCCCGGACCGACTGGCCGCGGTGCATCGTTATTTATTGCCAGAATCTGATTTTGCCGTGTTTAGCCGCTTTTTAACCGACAAACTGCCGGACGAGCAACTGACACCGAAAAAACTGGATGAGCTGTATAACAAATACGGCCCGGGCAAATTCAGTTTGCCGGATCAAGGCTACATTGCCAAAGTGCACCCGCTGGAGCTGTGGTTACTGAGCTACATGAACAAAAATCCGGATGCGAAATTTAACGACGCGGTGGCGCAAAGTAGCGAACAACGCCAGCAAGTGTATCGTTGGCTGTTTAAAACCAGTAACCGCAGTGCCCGTGACAACCGCATCCGCATTATGCTGGAAGTTGAAGCCTTCCTGGATATTCACCAGCGCTGGGCCAAACTCGGCTATGCCTTTGATCACTTAGTGCCCTCTTTAGGTACCGCGTTGGGAAGTTCCGGCGACCGGCCGGCGGCGCTGGCGGAGCTGATGGGCATTATCCAAAATGACGGCATCAAGTTACCGACCATCCGGATTGATAGCCTGCATTTTGCTGCAAAAACCCCGTATGAAACCATGCTGCAATATAACGCCAGTGCCGGTGAACGGGTGATGCGCCCTGAAGTGGCCCGGGCACTGAAGAAAACTTTAGCTCAGGTGGCTGAGCTTGGCACTGCAAGACGTCTGAGCGGTAGCTTTAACAAAGCAGATGGCAGCGCCCTGAAAATCGGCGGCAAAACCGGCACCGGCGATAACCGGGTCGCCACACAAGTGGTGCGCGGCAAAGTCATGGCCTCAACAGTGAATAACCGCACCGCCACCTTTGTCTTTTTCTTAGGCGACAATTATTTCGGCACTCTGACCGCTTTTGTGCCAGGTAAAGGAGCCGACGACTTTAGCTTCACCTCCGCCCTGCCGCTACAGGTTTTGAAGGGCATGGCCCCGCTACTAAGGCCTTATGTGGTGAAAAACACACCAATGTGTACCGCCGCTACTAAATAATTCTGATACTTGCAGGTCCTGCAACCCTGGGTTGCAGGACAAGACAACACCTTTGGCTTGCTGACCAAAACCGAAGTAACCTCCCCCACCCAGACCGAGAAACTCAGCCATCTCAGTTACGATAACCGTAACCGTCAGCGCTGTGTGGCGGTCAGGATGAACCCGACTCAGTTTGCCTCGGCGCCACTGGATGCTTGTCATAAAGGCACTAAAGGTGACTATGGCGATGACCGCATCAGCCAGCACACTTACGATGCCAACTCGCGTTTACTCAAAACCATCTCCGGTTTAAACACCACTGCCGAAGGCATCGATATTGAGATGAGCTATACCGACAACGGGCAGGTGCAAACCCGCACCGACGGCAACGGTAATACCACCACCTACACTTATGATGGTTTTGATAGGTTAAAACGCACCACCTTCCCGGATCATACCTATGAGGAAAACGGCTACGACGCCAATAGTAACCTGCGCACCCTGCGCAAGCGGGATGGCATCGTTCTGACCCACCATGTCGACAACACCAATAAGCTCACCAGCACGGTGGTGCCATCTGAGCAAAGCATTGTGTTTGACTATGACAGCCTCGGCCGCGAAACCTCGCCTCCCCTTATTTACAGTGCAAACTCTGAAACGTACTCACCAAGCAGCCAACGCAAAGAGCTTCAACCAAGTTAAAAAGGACACTTTAAAAAGTCATCGGGATCTGGTGGGCTTGATTTTTTAATTCACGAAAAGTTGCCCTATTTCTACTCATAGCAATTCCCCCAAGCACCCAGTCCTCTACTGGCAAAATTCAGGATCGAGTCCCCGCTATTGACTGCTGCAACAGTCCCTAACTTTTTCCTTTTCAAAACAACTGACATCAGTTAGTCTGGAATAGCTTTTCATTTATTAACAAAAAGTTGATGTAACTATCAGAACCGGCCAAGTACGGCATTTCCCTCGTATAGGCCGTGGGTTCATCATCGGATCGAAGTTTCAACGCAACACATTTTAGGGGTAGATATGTCTTTAATTCATGTGCTCGAACAACTTGGCGCAAATGCATCATTACAGCAATTGGACCAGACACAGTTAATGGCGTTATTCGGCGATGCCGGCACCAATCAACAGCAGCTTGAAGCTCTGTTCAAAGGTAATGTTGAAGATCTGTCGGATTTACTCGAAGTTCCGGTGCATCGTTGTATTTTAGAAGGGACGCCGGACCAGGAAGAACAACCTGACGAGCAAGATGACGAGGACAAAAGCAAACAATCGGTGCATCTGCAATAATCTAATGTGAAAACACTTATTCTTCTGTATACGGTACTGCTGTTTATCGCAGTACCTTGCTTTGCTGACGCTGATTTGGATGTTTTATTCGCACAAGCTGACGATAAAATGACCAACTCAAACCCTACTGAACTACAAAATTTATTACAACAAATTTCTAATCATCAACTTACATCTAACCAACAGCAGCATTTCCTGTTTTTAAAAGGTTACACTGCACAGGTCACCGGTGAGCATGATGAAGCGATCAAGTTGTACCAGCAAGGTTTAACCAGCGGTAATTCGGTTGATTTAAAATATCGGACTTTATTAATGCTCTCCAATGTGATGTCGGTGAAGCAGAACATCTCCGCATCCTTTAGTTATCTTTTTCAGGCGTCCGAACTGGTCGATCAGCTGTCAAACCCGGAGTTAAAACCGCAGGCGAAAATCCAGGCTATCGCCGCGTATATGACGTTAAAACTGTATCAGGAAACCCTGACCATCAGCCAGGAACTGCTGGATGCCAAGATCCAGGGGATTGCGCGTTGCAAAGCCTTGTTTTACAAGAATTACAGCACGCATGAACTGACACCGGATAAAATTCAGCTAAGCGAGTTAGAAGCGCTGATTGATTATTGCCAAAAACAAAACCAGCCCGTGGTGGCTTTATATGGCCAAAAATTAGTGGCGAAGCATTATCTGTATCTGAATGAATTTGAAAAAGCAAAAAACATTCTTGCTGAGAATATCGACGCCGTTGAAAAGACCCGTTTTGTACACTTAGTTGGTTATTATTATGTCTTGTTAAGCCAGGCGCAGCTTTCATCTAATCAGCGCGAGCAAGCGGGTAAGACTTTAGATAAGCTGTTGGTGATGAAGAATATTGCTCAATCAAGCGAACCGATGGTGAATGCGCTCAGGCTTAAAGCTGAAATAGAAGAAAAATCAGGCAACATTGTTAAAGCACTGTCTTATTACAAGAGACATATCGAGGCCGACAAGGTATATAAAAACACCCTATCGATACAACAAGCCGCCTATCATCTTGCAAAAAATGACATTCTTAACAAGAACCAGCAAATTGCATTACTTGAAAAAAACAACGCGCTGCTGACGCTGAAAAATGAACTGTCGACGGTTGAGAACAATAACAAAAAATTACTCATCGCTTTGTTAATTATTATTTTGGCCGCCATCAGCTATTTTGCATACCGAGCCTTTCGAAATACGAATATTTACCGGAAAATCGCTGAAAACGATAGCCTGGTCGGGATCAGTAACAGATATCATTTTACAAAAACCGTATCGGCCTTACTGTCCAGCAGTAAAATGAACCGTCAAACCGATGCGTTTATTATTTTTGATTTAGACTGGTTTAAGCAGGTCAACGATCACTATGGTCACTTAACCGGCGACTGGGTGCTTAAAGCGGTGGTGGAGCATTGTCGGCAATTTGTGCGTAATGTCGACATTTTCGGGCGCATTGGCGGCGAAGAATTTGCCTTGTTCTTGCCCGCATGCACAGCAGAAAAAGCGGCCTTACTGGCGGAGATTTTACGGGATGTGATTGAACATATGGACTGCAGCGCTAGCGGCCATCCAATCACCACCAGCGCCAGTTTTGGGGTCACCTGCACCGACCGCTCCGGTTATGAATTGCGGCAACTGTTCCGCGATGCCGATATTGCTTTGTATCTGTCAAAAAATCAGGGACGTAATAAAGTCACCTTGTTTGATAGTACACAGCACAAATAAGGTGGCCCGCTCGCCCAATGACCATCTCCTTTCCAGCATCGATTCAAAGCGGCCGATTATCACTGACAGCATTAACTGCTGCAGACCTGCCGCTTTATCAGAGTCTGTATAACAACCCTTTGACCATGCAATTTGTTGGTCCTTGTTATCCACCGGCCCAAAGTGCTCTGTACTTTCAACATTGCCTGACCAAAACCCAAACCGCTGGTTCTGGCTGGCATTTTTACACGATCAAATTGCGGCATCAGGCAAAGGCTGTTGGCTTAGTTTCACTGATCGCAAAACCCTTTACCCAGGCTCCCTATGAATTTGGCATTCTGCTGGAAACGACCGCCCGAGGTTGCGGTTATGCTGAAGAAGCCTTAACCGCGTTGTTTTTGTATTGTTTTACCATCGCAAAGCTACCAGCGTTACTGGCCTGTGTCGCCCCTGATAACCCGGGGATGCAGAAACACCTCAGCCACTTTGGCTTTGTAAATGCCCCGGCGGCATTGAAAAAAAATGCGAAGCTTAATAGCTACTTACTGCTATCTACTGCCGATACCATCCTGCAGTTAACCAAGCGACAGCAGCAATTTTGCCGGGCGCAACCGGCGCCCTTAATCCCCGCAAATCCAACGTCACGCTAGAGCGTGTACAGCGACAGAAGGATGTTTTTATGCAAGCAGGCAGCATTGTTTTAGTTGGTACCGGCATTACTTTAGGAGCTCATTTAAGCCCATTATCCCGCAGCTACATTGAAAACGCCGATGTGGTGTTTGCTGGCGTTGCCGATGGCATCACCGAGCTTTGGTTAAAGGAAATGAACAAAGATGTCCGTAGTTTTGGCTCGCTGTATGCTGAGGGCAAATCGCGTCATGTGACATACCGCGAGATGATTGAATTGATGTTGGCGGAGGTACGTCTTGGTAAAAAAGTCGTAGGAGCCTTTTATGGTCATCCCGGCGTTTTTGCTTATGCACCACATAAGGTTATTGAACTGGCGCGCGCTGAGGGGTATGACGCCCACATGGAGCCTGGGATCAGCGCTGCAGACTGTATCTATGCGGCTCTTGGCATCGATCCTGGTAAAGTCGGTTGCCAGTACTTTGAGACCAGCCAGTACATGTTTTATCACCGTCAAATCGACCCGACCGCTTATCTGGTGTTATGGCAAGTCGGTGTCGCCGGCGACAAATCTGTTGCCCGTTTTGCCACTGGCGCGGCTTATCGGCAAGTGCTGGTTGACTTATTAGCGGCGCATTATCCGCTGCAGCATGAAGTCATTTTATTTGAAGCCGCCAGCTTGCCACGACAACAGCCACGCATCAGCTATTTGCCATTAGCGGCCCTACCTGATGCCGAGATGAACCTGAAAACCACTCTCGTGTTGCCACCTGCCCGTACGTTGGAGAAAAATCAACAGGTTTTGGATAGACTGGCCGCAATCCGCGCGGCGGAACTGGCAGAGCAGGAAGGGGTTGAAAGCTTCGACTTGCCTGAAGGTGAATATCAGCACGACGATCTCAATCAATGATAGCCTGACGGCCTTGCCAAAGCACCCGGGGTGACTAGCCATGCCCCCACCCTTTAGGTCAACATCAGATAGCCGTTTGGTACTTTGTGTTCTAAGAACTCTGCCAGTTGCGCGTCATTTAATGGCCGGGCGAAATAATAGCCCTGCCCAAAATCACAACGATGTTGTTTGAGCAGCTGCAATTGCGCCCGGTTTTCGACCCCTTCAGCCACCACTTTTAGTTCCAATTTTTGTACCATCGCGATGGTCGAGATAATGATTTGATAATCGGCATCATTTTCCAGCATGCCGAAGATAAAGCTTTTATCAATTTTGATGATGTCGACCGGCATTTGCTTCAGGTAGCTTAATGACGAGTAGCCGGTGCCAAAATCGTCGATAGAAAAGTAAAAACCCTGCGCTTTAAGCTGACGCATCGCACTTAAAGTGGCCTCAATATTTTGAACGAGCGTGCGCTCCGTTAATTCCAGCTCAAAGTGCCGGGCTGACAACCCCAGTTCGTCGAGCCATAACTCCAGTAATCCCGGCAGCTCAGGATCTAAAAATTGGCCAGCTGACAAATTAATCGAGATGCGGATATCCGGATAGCCTTTGTTGATCAGCTCTTTAGCCAGTTGAAAGCTACGCTGAAATACCCAGTATCCCAATTCAATCATCTGCGGCGAATTTTCCAGGATGCCAATAAACTCGTCCGGGGTCACTGTGCCACGCAGCGGGTGTTGCCAGCGAAGTAAAGCCTCAAAACCGGCCAACCGACCAGTGCTCAGTTCGATTTGCGGCTGTAGACTCAGGCTAAATTGCTTAAACTTAATCGCATCTTTAATTTCGCTCTCCAGCACCAACCGATGTGCCAGTCGCTGATACATTTGCTGATCATACAGCAGTGCCACGTTACCGCCGCGCTCCTTGGCTTCATACATTGCCATATCCGCCTGGCGCACCAGCTCGTCCGGCGAGATATCGACCTGTTCAGTCGTGGTCATCCCGATACTGGTGGAAATATAAAATAACTGCGATCCGAGGCTAATCGGTTGCTTGAAAGCATCCAAAATCCGATCGGCGACCTGATAAGGGTAATCCAGTTCATTAGATTGGGTGAGCACCAGCACAAATTCGTCACCGCCAAAGCGACAGGCGATATCAGCACCCCGGATACAGCTGCGCAGCCGTTGCGCCACTTCTACCAGTAGTTTGTCGCCGGCTGCATGGCCTTTACTATCGTTAATCTTTTTAAAATCATCCAGATCCAGAAATAACACCGAAATCGAGCCTTTTTGCCGCTCTAGTCCGGCCAGGCATTTTTTTAGCTGAAACTGCAGCATGTTGCGATTAGGCAGACCGGTTAGCAGGTCAAACATCGCAATATTTTCCAGCTCCTGGGTATTGGTTTCAATTTGCTGATGGAGCTGCTCCAGCTCCACACTGAGCTGATAGGCAGCTTGTGTCAGCACATCCAGTTCATCCTGAAACAACAACGGATCATAAGCACTATGCTGCCGGAACTGCCGGAACTGACGTTGCGCCAACAAGGGCAAATGCCGCGCCAGCGCCAGTAAGCGCCGACTTAATCTCAAGGTGCTGAAATAAATCAGCACGGCCAGTAACAGGAAACAACCGCAGGCAAACAAAATAATCTGCTGCTGATAAGCTGCCTGCGCCCGGACAAACCGGGTCGTATCGTCAACCAGGGCCAGATAGTAGGCGTTATTCTGAGCCTTTAGTGGCAACAAACTGATCAGGTAGTGTTGTTCTGCCAGTTCGACATCAATGCCCTGGCTGCGGGCCTCTTGCAACGACGGTTGATCAGACAAAGCACGAAACACCGGCCGCATCAGTTCCGGGTTGGATAACGACAATAACTCAAATTGCCGCAGTGGGCTGTTATCGGCAGTGTCGATTCGGACGATCGCGACTTCGGAGCCAACCCCTTGTTTTAATGAAGACAAGATGTCCAGCAGTGTGGTCGACAGCGCCACGACGGCAAGCTCTGCATTGGCATTTTGCACCGGCACTAAAATCAGTTTGGTACACTGACTGGTACAAAAAATCGCCGCCTGAGGCTGCTGCTGAGTCATCACCTGCCTTGCCACATCTAACACTGAAGGGGGGATCTGTTCGGTCGAAGCGTAGAGGGATTTTAGGTTGGCATCTAACAGCCATAACCCTTCGACATTTAAATGCACCGCAATGGCGTCATAGTGGTTCGCCAGAGCGGTAGCAAAGGCCGTAAAATCCTGTTGAGAGCGCAGCTCAACCAAATCGGTAAAAGACTCCAGCCAACTACGCAGCTGATTTTCCAATAATAAGTTCAGATGATTAAATTGCTGTTGGCGGAGCAACAACTGTTTATCCTGCTGTAGGCGAAAATCCTGCTCCATTTTTACCAGGGTAAAAGTGGTTAACAGCACGCTCATCAACAACAACGCGCCCAGCGTAATACTTAAGATCTTCCAGGGCAGGCTTAAAAATGGCCGCATCATCAGAACCAATACATCAGTTGCACCGCCCACAGCTGGTGGTATTTCGAGCGGTTGACCAGGGTATCCGGCACCACGTTCGGACCTAACCGGCCGGTGCCTTCAGTCCAGTGATATTCAAGCGTCCCGCGCCAGTTATTGCCAAAGTTATGGGTCAGCGACAACGCGCTGTCGCGTTGATAACCAAAATATTCAGCAATGATGCCACCGCTTTGTAACGGCAATAACCGGCCACTTTTGTCATCCTTGTTGCCATAAGAATAATCATAACTGGCGTACAGAGTCGTGTTGGTGGTCAGATTATAGCGAGCCAATAAATAAGCCCCCTGCCCAAACTGGGTTCGTTCTACCTCGGGCGCATAAAAGCCGTAAACCGACACCCGCTCCTGATAAATTTCGCTCGATAGCTCCCAGTTTTCCTCGCTATAGCGCCAATTCAGCATCACCCGCTGCACCGTAAAGTCACCATCAGCGAAAATATCACTGGTGGCTCGCCGGTAGTTAAAATCAGAGTCGAGTAAACTGATCCCCCACTGACTTTTCGTGCCGGCCGGTCGGAAAAAGCTGCTGATTTGATGAACAAAATCCTGTCTGGTGACACCGGAAATCAAATTGCTGATGATCCGCTGACTCTGCTCTCTCGGGGTCGGCGTCGCGCCTAGGCTCCAGTTTAAATCAAGTTCACCCAGCGCACTGCTGTAGGTCGACTGCAGCGCGATGCCATCAGAACCAACGGCAATATCGCGGAAAGAATCAAAGTACACCGATTGCGGCAACACGATCATCGGCCGGGTGATCGCGACATCCCGGGTACTGGAATAAAGCCAATGGGCGTTCTTATAGCGACCGGCGTAAAGATCAACTTGCCAATCCAGCGTATTGGCCAGGGTCCAGTTCAAAAACAAATAATCAATCCGTAACCCTTGTTGATACCGGTTGCCGCCGTCCAGATACATCATTTGTCCGGCAACGCGAAACGAGGGGTTCAGTTGCCAGACCGAGTTCAAGCCAAATTCAGTCAATTCGGCGGTGACATCACCATCGTTGTTGACGAAATTACTGTCTTTGGCCTGCATCAGGCCCTGTGCAAAAAAACCATGCCAGTGCCAGTCGTCCGCTGCTCTTACACTATTTACCTGCCCCAGCGTGACGGCAAGCAGAGTGTTTGCCAACAGCTTAAGGTTGAATTTCAATAACTTTTGCATCGTTTATCTCATTTTCATACGGTAAATAACCAATAGCACCTGGGGTGGTCTGGATGACCTGCAGCATTTGTGCCGCAGTAGCGATTTCAATGGGCGGAGTACCAATGCCAGAAAAGGTGAGTTTCTGCCAGGTTTGCTCCAGCTGATAGGGAAACATTTGTAGATTGCTCTGACTAAATTGCTGATGGGCTGTCGATTTCACCGGCAGCATAAACACTTTGATTTTGTCGCCGTTGGGCCAAATCACCTGTCGTTTGAGGTAAATACTCCGAAGTTGTGATTTACTCAGGCGCTCGACGGTGACAGCAGCATGCGCCACGACACGCGGCGCATCCACGCGGGGTGGCGGTGGTTGGTCAACAGCATGCGCCAGCAAGCTGAACAACATAAGCAACAGGATGAGGGCTGACTTTATCACGCTGTCCTTCTGGAATTTTGGTCAGTTTGGAATTGATGCCGGACTCTGCAGCATCCGTACCTTGCAGAGTATAGTTGAACCTTGGAAATAAAATCCAACAAAGCTATAAAAAGCAGCGATTTAGATAAGACTCAATCCGCGAAGTCGCAGCAGGGAAAAAAATCCGGGGCTTTGCTTGTAAAACTGCGGTTTAAAGCGACACTATAGGGAACAGGTGATCTGCAGGAGAAGTCCGCGTGAGTGCTTTTGAATTTGCCAGACAAGTCGGAGATGTGTTTGTTCTCCCCGATACCTGTTTGAAAATTAAAGAAGTCATTGACAATAAAATCAGTAACCTCGATGAAATTGCTGAGATCATTGCCTTTGATCCCGCCCTCGCTTCCCGGTTATTAAAACTTGCCAACAGCGCCTTATATAATTTCCCTAATCCGGTCGATTCAATCAGCAAAGCCGTGTTGCTGCTGGGCGAGACGCAGGTGTATAACCTGGTGGTCGCTTATGGCTCGACCGAAGCTTTTGCCAAAGCTCCTGATGATGTCATTGATTTAGAAAGATTTTGGGAAACCAGTATTCATGCTGCGCTGATTGCTAAATTTCTGGGTGCGGTGCTTGGCATCAAACAGAGTGAGCCTTTGTATCTGTCTGGCTTGCTGCATAACATTGGTGAACTGGTGGTGGTTGAAGTCAAACCGGACGTCGCCAGACTTTGTGCCAATTACAAAAAAGGGATTTTACCCTGGATCCGTCAACAAGAACTGTTGGGGTTTAGCTATGCCGATTGTAGTGTGGCGCTGTTAAAGCTGTGGCAGTTACCAGATTCATTAATTGAGCCATTAAACTACCTAAACTCACCCCAGTTGCAGTCGAGCAATAAAACCGTGCAGGTTTTACATCTGGCGTCCCGTTTATCACTGTTAAATGCCGCTTTTGGGCAGTTTGAACTGGAAGATTTAATCGACTATCAGCTCATCAACAGCCTGGGGCTGAAGCGTCGCGATATCGACGAAGCCCGTGCCTTTGCCAGCTTAGAAGGGATGTCGATCTTAGGCCTGCTGAATCCCAAAGGTGCGATGATTATTTAACCGCCCGCTGGCGCAGCACAGTCCGGTTTTGCGGTTTACCGCAAGGCGGTGGCCAGCTTTGTTAGCGATCCCCGGGCAAAGCGGCATAAACAAGCGCCAACGGTTCGATGCGCTAGCGCTTGTTCAGCCAGGTGCCAGGTTAGTTTCGCACTATCGTCATTTCTGCCAATAAATTATCCGCTTGATCCACATATTGCATCAGCCATAACACATAGCGGATATCGACGTGGATGGCGCGGGTCACCGCCTCATTAAAGTACCAGTCTTTACTAATGGACTCATAAGTAGAATCAAAATTAAGCCCAACTAATTCACCCTGCGCATTCAGCACCGCCGAACCGGAATTACCGCCGGTGGTGTCGGCGCTGGACAGGAAATTCAGCGGGACTGAGTTGACCGGCACGGCCACCGGTTTGGCGCAGCTCAACACGCCACACCACCAGGGTTCATCGACCTGCGCGGCTAAATCCTGATGATAAAACCCTTGGTAACGTTGCTGCCGGTAGGCCTGAACCAGTTTGTCCGGCACCAGAAATGGCGCTGTGGTCTGCTGTTTCGCCAACATCCCGGCGACGGTGGTAAAAGGCGTTTTATAGACGCCATCAGCCGCCGGATAACCATCAACATGGCCATAAGTAATGCGTAAAGTGCCATTGGCATCCGGATAAACCGGACGGCCTAAACTCTGGTTATAGGCAATCACCGCTTGCATATAAGCCGGCCTGACACTGGAAAACTCACCCGCTAATTGATTTCGCTGCTGTTCTTGCTGCATTTGGGTGTCATAGAGCGCTACTGCCAATTTGATGAACGGGTCATCACTTTGCTCAAAATCGGCCGGTGTTTTACCAAGCCAGGCCATCCGACCGGCCAGGCTGCTAAGTTCACTCCGACCATACCAGGGGTGTAACTGACGACTGATCTCATCCGCGGTTTGACCCGGCTTTAATTGCAATGCTTCATCGAGGGCGGCACTTCGAACCGCTGCCGGTTGCGCAAGGTAGACCGCCAGTTGCTCTGACCATAAAGCTAAATCCACGGCAGGAGCAAAGCGGGTGTCAAGACGCTTCAATTTGCCCTGAAACATCGGCAAATCCCGGTCCTGATAGCCAAACGCCCGGGCTGCGTCCGGTTTTTGTTGCTCTTTGGCTAAACGGTACAAGTCACTGGCAGTCTGCAGTAAGTCACTGCGTCTGGCATTGTCAAAATAATAGGTTTGCTGCACAAATTGCTGCTCTGTCGCCACCAAAGCGGTCAGTTCAGTCAGCGCCTGCTGATAGGTCGCTACGCCGGATGTTGCAATCCACTGCGCCAATGCTTGCTGTTGCTGATGTTTAATCCCCTGAATATCTGTGGCTTTAAAACCATCCAGCAACCCTTTGAGCTTTTTCATCCGGTTGTGATGACCTTTTACCACAGCCGCGTATTTCACTTGATAGTCGGCATTTTGCTGACCCAGCCGCTCGATAGTGCCAATCAATTCTGTGTAAGTCTGAATATTTGCCGGGTATTCCCAACGCGCCGCAAAATCAATTTCTTCTGCTAACCGGTAACGACTGGTTCGCCCCGGATAACCCGCCAGCAAAATACCATCTCCGGCGCGCACGCCATTAGCATTCACTTTCAGAAAGTTTTTTGGCTGATAAGGCACATTGTCCACCGAATAAGCCGCTGGCTTGCCATCTTTTGCGACATAACCCCGTAAAAAAGCAAAATCGCCGGTATGGCGCGGATATTCGTAATTATCGATATCTCCCCCGAAGTTACCAACAGACTCTGGCGGTGCATAGACCAGACGGACATCCTGAATCATCAGTTGTTTGATCAAAAAATATTCCAGACCATGGTGAAAGCTCACCACACTACAACGGTAGTTGGCATCGCTTTCGCAATCTTTAATCAAACTTTTGCGATTGTTTTCAATAGCTTCATAACGCGCTAATGGCGCTAAATCTGCCGCCAGAGCGCCACTGACTTTGGCGGTCACATCCAGCACCTGCTCGGTAATATATAACCGCTCCGAAGGCCCCGCCGGTAGCTCTTCTGCGGTGGTTTTCGCCAAAAAACCCTGCGCCATTAAATTGCGCTGTTGGCTGGAGTTTTGCTGAATAGCGCCATAAGCACAGTGGTGATTGGTGACCACGAGCCCAGTGGCAGAGACAAAGGATGCCGAGCAATACCCCAGGCTCACAATCGCATTCATCGGATACTGCGATAGATCACCCAGCTGTTCACCACGAAGCTGGATCCCCCGCGCTTTCAGCTGAGGTTGTAAATCTTTGAGTTGATGTGGCTGCCACTGCCCTTCGTCGGCACTGGCTGAAAAAACCGCAAGCATAGCGGCGGATAACAGAAGATATTTCATAGATGTCCCTGAAGGAGCAATAAAAATTGCTGTGCAGATTACTTGCTTCACTGCAAAAAAGGCAACTGCTTGCGTTCAAACAACTCAGCTTTCGGACCATGGGTTGGTGATGCCCGGTTGCAGCAACTTAAATTTTTGATGCGGCCTCGCAAGCATGGCAAATGACTATCTGTGCTATCCGGACCGAAAAAATTGATTTACCGCATGAGCTGCAGCCCCTACCATGCTCTGATAACAAACAATAACGGATCAACCCAATGTGGTTAACAACTAAAATTCAGCCAATTTGGCAACAGCTCACACCGGCGCAACGTGGTTATTTCATTGCAACCCTCTTTGTTGTTCTATGGCTTTTGAGCCTTGCGACTCAGCAGTGGATGTTATTCTGCATGCTGCTGGCGCTGCTGTATGCAGTGACATCGGACATGTGGCAGGGATTTTTGCGAATTTGGAATAGCCTGGCCGGTAAAGCCGTGATTGTGGTCTTTTATGCCATCCTCGGCAATTTTTGTTTTGCCCTGGCAGAAAGTCAGGTCAATAACCTGATTGGGATCCGCACCGATGTGGTGCCTTATACAGTGAATCTGGCGGTGTTATTGCTCGCGCCCATTTGGAGTTTCATCTTGTCGCTGGTGGTTTTAACCCTCTATATCGTGCTGCATACCGCTAAAATTATGCTGCTGTTGCTGCTGCGCCCACTTGGCGTACGCAGCCATCATATTCTGGGAACAGAAGCCTATCCGGTGAAAACCCTGATCGCGAGAATTGTTTATTTACCGGTGTTTATGAGTTGCCTGACCGTATTACCGGCGGCCTATTTAACCGGTGACAGTTCGCAGCTGGAACAGATGTTTGGTGGGGATGCGACCATGATCACGATTAAACCTTCGAATGAAGTCGCGCAGAGTGTTGCCAAAGCAGAGCAAGCTGCCGCAGTCGCCCAACAGATCGCATCAGAGCATGCGGCCATAGCACAGGAGGCGAAGGATCTGCAGAACGCCGCAGCAAACACTAAGGCCAGCATCGACCGCCAGCCCCCCCCCTCGGCTGGAGCTTGATTTTAGCCAGGCCATGCCGTCAATCCCCTGGTTAAACCGGACCCTCGCCGGCTTCTTGTATCACATAGAAAGTATGAGCCGCTCCAGCTGTCAGATGTCTGGCAGTGAACATCTTTTGCATATCAATGACTATGAGGTGCTGGTCATTACCCCGGATCCCCAAGCCGGAGCTGGTTATCAATATCAGGTTCGACTTTGCGGTTCAGTCGGTTACCGTCAACCGGCGCCGTTACCTCCCCACGGGTAACGGCGTTTGCGAGCTTGATGCTAAGCAGCTGGGGCTTGTGCTGCCGATTGCGCCTGCGCTTTTTGGATCTGACGATTGAGCAAAGGGCCGATGGCAAACATAAAAATCGCCGCGCCAACACCAACCCAGCCCAGTAACGCAAAAACTTCACCATAAATGGCCAATGCATCCGGCACCGGCGTCCCGGCAGGCATCGAGGCTAAGGCACCAAAGCGCCCGGCAATCATTTCACCAAAGGCCGATGCCAAAAACCAGACGCCCATCATCAGGCTCACCACTTTGGGCACTGACAAAGCGGTCACGGCCGATAAACCAATCGGAGATAACGCCATTTCGCCAATCACCAGCACCAGATACGCCAGAATAAACCACCAGAAACCGGCCAGGCCATTGGCTTCTGGATTTAAGGCGGCGTACTGCAAAATAAAATGCGCTAAGCCAGCGAGCAATAATGCAAAACCAAATTTCATCGGCGATGATGGATTTAAGCCTTTGCGATCCAACCAGGGCCATAACCAGGCAAAAGGGACCGCCAGCAAAATAATGAACATGGAGGGCACAAAAGTGAGCTGCGACGAATTAAACGCAAAACTGGTAAAACCCAGATCAAAGGTCGGCAACGTCATGACCCGATCAGAAAATGCCAGCCAACTGCCATAAGATTGCTCATATAGCCCCCAGAACACGGCTGAAATGGCAGTTAACACCATCAGCATGACCATGCTGGCGCGCTCTAATGCATTACACTCGACAAAAATAAACTTAAACCACCAGATCAATAAGGCAATGGTGAGCGCGACAGCGACCACTTCGGTCGCGGTAATTTCTGCGCCCTCTGCCAGTCCCAGCATTTGCCCCAGAGCTCCGAAGTTAAAACTGGTTTGTAAAATTTGCTGCACCACTACCACACCGACCAGCGCCATCGCATAAATCAGCCATTCCCGGGGTAAACCGACCACTTTTTCACGCAGTAATTCAGGCTTGGCCGGCTCAGCCTGCCCATGTAAATGACGAGAACCACTGACGAATACGACTAAGCCAAGCAATAAACCGATGCCGGCCGAACCAAATCCATATTCCCAGCCATACTCAAGCCCAATCCAGCCGACAAATAAACTGGAGAACACCGCCCCCAGATTAATCCCCATATAAAATAGCGTAAACGCTGAGTCACGACGGGGATCCTGCTCGGAATATAAACGGCCAACAATAGTCGAGATATTGGGTTTTAAGAAACCAACGCCTACCGCCACCAACGCCAGCGACGCATACATCACCTGCAACGCCAGTTGATCGGCGCCGCCTTCGACCGTTGCCTGGGTCCCTTTATAGGCCATGCCCAGCATACCGATGGCCATTAAAACACCGCCAAAAGTCACCGCTTTGCGCATCCCCAGATATTTATCCGCCAGCAGCCCACCAACCACCGGCAACGCGTACGCCAATCCGGCGTAGGTTCCCAGCAACAGATAACCGGTTTTATCAGTGAATAAATGGTGTTGGGTCAGATATAAAAACAGCAGCGCTTTTAATCCGTAGAAAGCAAAACGTTCCCACATTTCGGTAAAAAAACAAACATAGAGCCCAAGCGGATGGCCCAGCCATTCACGCTGAACCGGCATGGCAGTTACAGAAGTTGTCATAAGGATCCTGAATTGATTATTTTTTAATTATCGTCAGAGTAGAGCGACTCTGCAGTGGCTGACATTATCCCCTCATTCCTTGAAGATACCGCGTTGTTAGCCCCGTCACTCAGCATCGTCACATCGTACATGTCGCCCCGTGCCGGCGGTCCAGATCCCGAAGGTGCTGCGATACCATCCTGTCGAGCCGCTTCTTCAATGATTTTAGGAATATCACCTGAAGCCGGGTTGATGAAGAGGGTCACCCGAAATAAGGTGATTTACTATATCACGGAAAAAATACTTGGGAAGCCAACCGGAATGGTTCGAACGGGGCGATTTGATGCGACTTAGTCAGTTTCACTGACTGCGGGACTCGCAGCTTGCTGTTGGCGCCAGATTGCAAGTTGCTCACGATAATAATCCCAGACACAGGGACAACAACTGCCGCTACCACAACATTCGTTGCTGGCGGGAGGTTCAGGCTTCTCGATGATTTTGACCGGCATTATTGGCGCTTCTTTTCTGTTCATGGCATGCTGTAGGTTCGCTATTCTAGCGGTAATGAGGGGACCATGTCTGCTGCTTATTATGCCCAAATCTGGCAAACCATCCGGCAAATTCCCGCAGGTAAAGTCGCAAGTTATGGCCAGATTGCTGATTTAGCTGGTTTACCCGGCAGGGCGCGCTTGGTCGGGAAAGCACTGGGGCTGGCTCCAGCCAGCATGGCTCTGCCCTGGCATCGGGTGCTACGCAGCAATCTGACTTTGGCTTTTACGCCAGGTTCGGCTCAGGCGCTGTTGCAACGCAGCTTGTTATTAGCCGAAGGCGTTACCTTTGCTGGCCAGCGGGTAGACAAAACCAGTCACTGGCGACCTGAGTTAGCGGATCTGTTATTTCGATTGCAGTATTAGAGCCTGTGGACCTGGTTTTAGCCGCCGGGTTTATCGCTTTGCACATAATAACTGACCTGCGCCCGTGGATTAAGGTATTCATAAATTGCCGGTGGCAATGCTGATGGTTTCAGCACTTTTTCGATACTGAGCTTGCCTTCTTCCAGACTGACGACTGGCGCTTCCAGTCTCGGGATTTGTGGATCGTAAATTAAGACATTAGGAAACAGTAGCTTGTCAGCATTCACTGACATCACTAACGCCACTCGCTGATCCGACAGCATCACAATAGTCCCGGGCGGATATACTCCCATCATTTTAATCAGTTGCGCCATTTGCGCCGCCCCTAACTTACCTTTCATGCTTTTGAACAAATACGACATGGCATGATGCGGCGAGCGTGCCTTGCTGATATCCGTTGGGTGACATAAATTGTCAAATTCATTCACCACAGCAACTATTTGTGCCAACTCGTCAATTTCATCTCCTTTTAAGCCTGAAGGGTAGCCACTGCCATCGAGCATTTCATGATGCTGCAAAATGATCGGATAAGCTTCAGCTGGAAATGCTTCCGTTAAACGCAATAATTCCACACCATATTTGGTATGCAGTTTCAGTAAGTTGGCTTCCGGGGCAGTTAAAGGTTCGGTTTTGCGTAAAATCTGGGTCGGTATTTTTAGTTTCCCCATATCGTGAAATAACGCGCCAAGCCCGGTCAGTCTGATTTTTTCATCAGGAAGCCCAAGGTTTTTTGCCAGCATCATCGATAATACCGATACGTTTAATACATGATAATAAAGGCTTTCCTGATCCTTTCCCGCCTGAGAAATTAAATGTAACACCAGCGCGTCAGCATTGATGATGGTGTCGGCAATCCGGTTGACCAGTTCGCTGGCTTCGTCCACTGCCTGTAACGGTCGGCTGCCGATTTTGGCCATGACATTACGCACTTGTACCATCGACTGCTCGAAGGCTTTTTCAGTCTTCTGAATTTGCCGGCGCTGCTCTTTGGCCTGCTCTATCCGGGTATTTTTCTCGCGCTCTAACTCGTATTTCAGTTGCGCAGCTTGCTGCTGTAATTCAGAAGCCTCCGGTTCAGGTTCGGGATTGAGGTTGATGGCACTTTTATCCGGGAAAAAATACACGAACTCCAAATCCAGAGTTTGGATGATGGCGATCTGCTCATGACTATCGACTTTGAATTTATTCGAAATAAACGGATGCTTCATCCAATTGACCGGTAACTGAATGAAATAACCGATTTTCACCTGACTAGGACTAATTTTCGCTACTGACACCCGGCACCTTTCACATCGCTGGTTTGTGATTTTATCCTTCAACAAGCCCTAGTTTAGCAACCTTGTCTACAAATGTCTGTTCTAAAAGGGAAACAACAACATCTTCAATCACATTCCACTGCTTTTCCTTTGGTTGTAGTTGACCACAGCACAACCCACCTCAGAGGTAATGCTGCTGAAGTTCAGCAAAGTGATCAATAACAAAATCTGCCAGTTCGGCAAAATGTCCGTTCTCACGGGTGCGATACAAACAAGAAGGCATCCCGGCTCTGGCTGCAGTTTGTAAGTCAAACAGATAATCACCGACAAACAAGATGTGCCGGCAGTCCAGTTGCCAGTGCCTGGCAATTTGCAACAACCCTGCCGGATCGGGTTTTGGTGCGCAATCTTCGCGGGTTAATACCAAATCGACACAGATATTTAAGTTTTTGATGCAAAGTTCGGTTGCCGACTTGATGTTACGGGTCAGAATTGCTGTGGGAATACCTTGTTGTTGCAACTGCGCTAACAAAGCTTCGGCACCCGGCATCCAGCTGGCGCGGGCGGCACCTTCCAGCTCAAATTGTTCAATAATTTTTGCCGCAACGCTGAGTTCGACCGGATCCGTGAGCGTGGCCAAATGCTCCAGGATCGGCGTCCCTGCCGGCCAGCCGAGTCTTTGGCATAACAGGGTAAAATCCAGCCGTGAATCGACTAAGGTACCATCGAGATCGAAAATAAGAGCTTGGTGTGAACCTAAAACTGTCATTTGATATCTATCGCTTCGCTGTTCAGGCCCTGCAGGGCGGGAACTGCGATTATGGCATAAGTGCCAGCAGCCTGGTGTGGATAAAACGGCAACGGCGGACAGCGAATAGGCTTTGCCAGCCCATCCCCGCGCGTATCAGCCTACCGCTGCTTCTTAAGCTTCAGCCCGCCGTGCTGCGGTTTATGGCTTTGCCACTGTAGAAATCCGGCCAGTGACAGTGGCAAGCTCCAATGGCATCGACTGAACCTGTACTAGATCACTGATTTCCACATGACCACGCCGATAGTTACTCAAATGCCGATAATTGCGTTCGTTGCCGGCCAGTTTGGCAAAGTTGGTAATATTGATCCCGTTACAAGTGATCTTATTCGCAACCATGCCTTTGGTAACCCGGATCTCGCGCATCCTGTCGAAAAAGCGCAGCGGCGAATCAACCGCAGCACTGACACACAGCTGACTGATTGGATAATCATCTGCCGCTACATATTCAACGGCCTGCGTTGCCGTCGCGGTCAAAGCAAAACAGAGTGCACAACTGACGAATTGAAGTTTGTTCATTTGCTATCTCCTTGAAATATAAAGTCACCCATTGATGACGCCTGACGACATGCCGTACAAGGGGCATCCGATCTGCCACGACAATCGCGACGGCTAAGCTCTGGCTTGCAGAGACTGCGTAGCAGTAACAGGGTTGGCAGGTCTGATTCAATAGTCGCATGCAGCGCCAAAAAGGTTGTTAACCAAGGATTTAGTGCGGTAACTGTGTTTTTTACTGCCGAAGAGAAATACGTCACTTAACATCATGATTTTTTTGTAGATATAGACGCCAACTTCATTCCTGAAACATATTTTCTGTTACAACAACAAAAATTCTGAGGTGTGATCTGGGGCTGCGCTTGTTTGCAATTTTCAGATGAGGACTTGCCGGCTGAAATTAGCGCGATATACTGTACATAAATACAGTATCTGTTTGAGATTCACTGATGACCACCCTGTCCGAACTTAAAGCCAGTGGCCAGATCTGGTCACTGAATGAGCAGTTAAGCCCAGACACTTACCTTAGCTCCGGTTTTGCCGAACTGGACCAGTTACTGGCCGGAGGTTTTCCGGCACATACCGTGATCGAGCTTCATAGTGCAGTTGGTATTGGTGAACTGCGGCTGTTATTGCCTTGCTTTACCAAAACATTAGCTCCCGGCCAATTTCTGGTGTTTATCAAGCCACCACTGTTGATTGGCTGTCAGATGCTGCAAGCCGCGGGCATTTCACCTTCGCAGGTTCTGATCCTCGAACCTGCAACAACACAAGATGCTCTGTGGGCCGCGGAGCAATGTCTGAAAAGTGGTTGTTGTCGTTCAGTGATTTTATGGCAAGCAACCCTGTCGATTGCTCAGTTGAAACGGCTGCAGCTGTGCGCTCAGGATGGTCAGAGCAACTTGTTTATATTCCGTGGTCAGCGTCAGAGCCAGCTGTCATTACCGGTGGCGCTCAGTCTGCAACTCAGCCCGGCATGCCAGGGACTGCAAGTGCAGGTACTAAAGCGCCGCGGTGGCTGGCCAACAGCGCCACGACTGGTGGATATGAGCACTCATTGGCCCCGATTAACCCTATCACCGGCTGCCACAGACGCCGGGTTGATACTCAGTCACAGCGCCTGAGGAACATCCAAGATGACCCCCTTATGGTTGTATCTGTATTTTCCGGCCTTGCAGCTTGACAGTCTGTTTCAATCGCCTCAGCAAGCGTCTGGCACGATGCAGATAGATACTGCATCCGGTACAGCGGCCCTACCTCAGGCTCCGCTGTGCCTGGTCGATAGCCAGACCTTGCTGGTCAAGCAATCTAATGCAACCGCCACCCAACAGGGTATTCATACCGGTATGACGCTCAGTATGGCTTGCGCCCTTTGCCATGATTTGCAGGTTTTGCCTTATCAGGTTGAACAGGAGTTGCAGTATTTACAGCAAGTTGCCACTTTGTTGTATCAAGTCAGTGCCGATATTGCACTGGATCCACCTTGTGCTTTATGGCTGCGGCTCGAGTCAATGCTCACTTTGTATGGCGGGTTAACGCCTTATCTGGCGGTATTGTCAGAGCAACTATCCTTATTGCAGCTGCAAAGTCAGCTGGCACTGGCCAATAGCGCAGCAGCGGCAAAATTATTGTGTTTTAGCCAACCTGGTTTGCTCAGTACCGATCCTGATAGGCTCAGGGCGGCATTAAACAAAAGTCCCCTAAGCCTGAGTACACTCTCCGAAACAACCGGGGGACAGAGCATTTTGCAGCAGTTACACAGCACCGGGATCCGCACTCTGGGCCAGCTGCTGGCGATCCCCAGACCTGAGCTCAGTCGGAGATTTAGTGCCACTTTAATCGCCATGCTCGATGAACTCAGTGGTCACCGACCAAGCGTCCGGCAGTTTTACCAGCCGCCAGAGCAATTTTGTCAGTCGCTGGAGCTGCTCTACCTGCTTGAACATAGCCAGCAGATGCTGGCCCCATTAACTTATTTGCTTAAATTACTGCAAAACTATTTGCAGCTTAGAGATCAACATTGCTATCAGTTACAGCTAAAACTCGAACTGAAGGATCACCCGCCGCTGGTGTTGCAACTGCAATCGGCCTGTGGTGAATATCAGCAATCCCGCTGGCTGGCTCTATTTGAGTTACGACTGCAATCTCTTAAATTACCCGCGCCTATATCCAAGATGCAGCTCACTGCCTGTCAGACTACCGCCCGGGATGGCGACAATTTATCCTTGCTCAATAACCGCAACCCCGATCCTGCCGATAGCTACAACCAGCAACGGCAGCAACGGCCACCGCTGACTCCGATGTCGGCTGCAGATGGTATGCGTCTAAGATCTTTACTCACCGCCAAACTTGGCGCTGACAGGGTGCAACAACCCGTGTTACAGGCGGATCACCGGCCAGAATTGGCCAACGGCTATCAATCACTTGGGTTTTCGCCGAGGGCAAATGTCACTGTCCCTGCCTATCCCCCCCAAACACCAGCTCTTTTATCAGCAACCTCGTTGCAAAGCCTGGGCAACCTAAAGCTCCCGGCCCTCAGGCCTAGTTTGATATTGGCGCAGCCGATCCCCCTGCGAATGCAGTTGCAGTTACAACCTGGCCTGGAACGGATCTGCACCGGCTGGTGGGATCAACACCCGATCCAACGTGACTATTATATTGGTCGCAATCAGGATGGACAGTGGTGCTGGGTCTTTAAAAATGCCAGCGGCTGGTACTTACAGGGATACTTTGCCTGATGCACTACGCCGAATTATTCTGTCAGAGCAATTTTTCCTTTTTAACCGGCGCATCCAGCCCGGAGCAACTGGTCAGTACCGCGGCAAGTCTGGGTTATCAGGCACTGGCGCTCACGGATGAATGCTCAGTCGCTGGCGTCGTCAGGGCGCATCGCCAGATCAAAGAGCAACAACTGCCGATCAAGTTAATCGTCGGGTCTTTTTTTCAATATCAAACCAAGCTGCAACTGGTGTTGTTATGCCCGGATCGCCTCGCTTATGCAGAGTTATGCCGGATTATCACCAATGCCAGAAACCGGGCAGAGAAAGGCCAATATCAGCTGGAATTATGGGATTTAAAAACCAGCCGTCACTGCCTGCTGCTGTGGTTGCCGAGCGGCGAGCCCACTACCGATCAGCATTGGGCTGGCTGGTTACAAAAGCACTTCAAAGATCGGATGTACTTAGCCCAACAGCGCTTACTCCAAGATAATGATGCGCAACACCAACAATATCTGCAGCAACTTGCCAGCCGTTTTCAGCTCAACAGCTGTGCCGTGGGCGCTGTTCTGATGCACGACCCCGGACAATTACCCTTGCAGCATGTCCTGACCGCCATCCGGCTGGGCACCACCGTTGCAGACGCGGGTTTTGCACTGGAAGCCAATGCTGAACGAAGTTTACGACCGCTTGCCAAGCTACAGCCTTTATTTTCATCAGCATTATTAGCGCAAAGTGTCGCCATTGCTGACCTTTGCCAGTTTAATTTAGACAGCTTGCAGTATGAATATCCGGCGGAACTGGTTCCGGTGGGTCTGACGCCGATGCAACATTTAAGGAACTTAGTGGCTGCAGGCAGTCTTCGCCGGTTTAAAACCGGCGTACCGGCTGATATTGAGCAATTGATTGAAAAGGAGCTGCGGTTAATTGAGGAACTGCACTACGCATATTTTTTTCTGACCATCGCCGATATTGTCCGCTTTGCACAAAGTCAGCAGATTTTATATCAGGGGCGTGGCTCTGCAGCCAATTCTGTGGTTTGTTATTGCCTGGAAATTACCGCGGTGGACCCGCGGCAAATTTCGGTGTTGTTTGAGCGGTTTATTTCGAAAGAGCGGGCTGAGCCGCCGGATATTGATGTCGATTTTGAGCATGAACGGCGCGAAGAGGTGATTCAGTATATTTACCGCAAATATGGCCGGCAACGCGCAGCCTTGGCTGCCACAGTCATTTGCTACCGGCTGCGCAGCAGTGTAAGAGATGTCGGTAAAGCTTTGGGTTTTCACCCGACTCAGCTGGAACATTTCTTACAGCAAATAAACCGCCGGGATCCGACAACTCCCTGGTCTCAGCAACTGGCTGGGGCCGGTTTTGATCTGCAATCAGCAACTGCCCAGCAATTTATCAGCTTGGTTACCCAGATCCGCGGTTTTCCAAGGCATTTGTCGCAACATGTCGGAGGTTTTGTCATCTCCGCCGGCCCTTTGTACGAGCTGGTGCCGGTTGAAAATGCGGCGATGGCCGATCGCACCGTGATCCAGTGGGATAAAGATGATTTAGAAACTTTAGGTTTACTCAAGGTCGATATTCTGGCGCTGGGGATGCTCACGGCGTTGCGCAAGACACTGCAGTTAGTGGCGACAGAGCAACAGCGGTTGCTGGCGCTTTCTGATATTAGCGCGCTGGGCGATGATCCGGCGGTGTACCAGATGATTCAACAGGCCAATACAGTGGGATTGTTTCAGATTGAGTCGCGGGCGCAAATGAGTATGTTGCCAAGATTAAAACCTGCCTGCTTTTATGATTTGGTCATCCAGATCGCCATCGTTCGGCCGGGCCCAATTCAGGGAGGCATGGTGCATCCATTTTTACGACGACGTACCGGCCTTGAAGCGGTCAGTTATCCATCTGAGGCTTTACGCCAGGTACTGGGACGAACGATGGGGGTGCCGATTTTTCAGGAACAAGTGATTAAACTGGCGATGGTTGCGGCTGGTTTTAGTGGCGGTGAAGCGGATCAGTTGCGCCGGGCGATGGCCAGCTGGAAAAAAACCGGTGAATTGACCCAATTTTGGCCCAAACTGCAGCAAGGAATGTTGGCTCGGGGGTACAGCGATAGCTATGCCCAACAGATTTTTCAGCAAATTTGTGGTTTTGGTGAATACGGTTTTCCGGAATCGCACTCAGCCAGCTTTGCCTTGCTGGCATATGCCTCAGCCTGGCTGAAGTTTTATTATCCGCTAGAGTTTTTTACTTGCTTACTCAATAGCTTACCTATGGGGTTTTATTCAGCATCGCAGCTAATCCAGGATGCTAAGCGTCAGCAGTTACAGATATTGCCGGTGTGCATCCAGCATTCCGGCTGGGATCACCAGATCGAACCAATAGAACCAATAGAACCAATAGCACAGCCAGAACAAAGAACACAGACCGCAGACCAGACCACAAGGACTGCCAGACCTCAGGCTAATCACTCAGACCACAGCCTTGGACATGCTGCACGGGCACTCCGGCTAGGATTTCGTCAAATCAAAGGGCTAAACCAGCAACGTTGTCTGCAGATGCTAAGCATGCGCCCTGCGGGTGGTTTTCCAAGCCTCGCGGCCTTAAACCACTCAGGCCTGCGCAAAGACGATTTAACTTTGTTAGCCAGTGCTGGCGCCTTGCAGCGGTTAGCTGGTCATCGCTATCAGAGCCGCTGGCAACTGCAGGACAGCCTCAGCGAGTTGCCATTATTTGCAACGATAGATCCGCAGACGCAGGAAAGCTCGGCCGTCGCGCAACCCTCCACCCGCTATCATAGTAACCGGCAACTGGAGCTGCTGGCCGATCCGGTGACGACTGAGACTTTTACCCTCCCCGAGCCAACTGCAATTGACGACTTAATTGAAGACTATCAAAGATTAGGTTTAAGCCTGCAGCATCATCCGATGGCGTTATTACGGCAAAGTGGATTACCGGCCAAAATAAAAACTGCCGCGCAGCTTGCTCTGCTGCCGGATAAAACTGCAGTGCAAGTGGCGGGGTTGGTTACAGTGCGCCAAAGCCCAGGTACTGCCGGAGGCGTTACTTTTGTGACGCTGGAAGATGAAACCGGCAATGTGAATTTACTGGTCTGGCGTGCTACGGCCACAGCACACAAGACCCCTTTTTTAACCGCGAGATTATTATGGGTCCATGGCATGCTGCAACGTGAAGGGGACGTCATTCATGTGATTGCCGGTCAGTTACAAAGTCTGGACCATCTGCTGCCGCAGTTACAAACGACCGGGCGTTTCTTTCACTAGAGCACCATATAGTTTAAAAACGGCAGCCGACTGCTGAGTTTCCGTCCGAGGCGTTATGGCGTTTTTTGCAACTTCTCAATTTGCTGCCAAAGCGCTTCACTTTCTGCAGTTAAATCAGCAAACAAGCGTAAATTGCCATTGCGCTGTGCCAGCATCGCTTGCTCCAGCTTTTGATCGTATTGCTGCCGCAATTTTTTCACTGGATCTTTTTTAAATAGCCCAAACATAAATGCTCCTTTTGCTCTTTTCAAAACAACGGTGTTTGCATTGGATACGCAAGGCGCAGTTATCAGGTTCAATCGGTTGTATCCGCCGTTGCATTCGTTTGCAGCTTGAGAGCTTTGGGCTGGGTCTGTACTTTCGCCGCTTCACTGTGTTTTCGCCGCTACACTGTGTTTTCGCCGCTACACTAAGGCGCCAGACACTGTTAAACTCAAACCGAGTTTGTCGACAAGGAACCCCCGTAATGCGCGCTGCCCTTAATTTCAGCAAATCCACTCTGGCTTTGGCGATGTTGTGCTCAGCACCCCTCGTTGCTGCGCCAGCCGCCCCTGTGCAAGCCGGTCTGGCGCCAGCAGAGCAAACCAGTCAACCCGGCAGCAGCGAAGGTCGTTTGCAACAACGACAGTACGCACATCAGTTTGGGCAAGTCTCAATTGAAGCCTTGCAACAAGCCGACGGTCAGCGCGAATTTAAGTTACAAACGGCCAGCAAACAAAAAACCATTCAGGTGGAGCCATCTCAACTCCAGATCCACAGCAATAATGCGTTATTTGATGCACTGTTTAGCCTCACGCAACAAGAACGCGCCCAAAACAGCGTCAGTGAAATTACCGATTGGGGCTTTAACGATCAACAACCGGTACCCTGCCCTTGTTTTGAAACCGGTGCCAAGTGGCATTATGTCTGGACCCGCGATCTTTCTTATGCGCTGGATTTAGGCTTTGGGTATCTCGACCCCGCGCGCGCCAGCAATTCGTTGTTATTTAAAACCTCCAAAGTTCGGCCCGAGCTGATTGCGCGCGGCATAGAACCGGTTGAGGTCGCCTTACAGGATACCGGCTCCGGCGGCAGCTGGCCGGTAAGCTCTGACCGGGTGGTTTGGATCTTAGCCGCCAGCCAGCTCACCGCAACCGCCGACGATGAACGCTCCAGTAGCGATGCGCAACAAGCCTGGTTGGAGCAATGGTATCCAATTGCCAAACAAACTCTGTTGCAGGACCGCCAGCATATTTTCAGCCACAAACTTGGCTTATACCGTGGCGAAACCTCATTCTTGGATTGGCGCGAGCAAACCTACCCGGGGTGGACCGCGAAGGATACGTTATATCTGGCGGAGTCTTATGCACTTTCAACCAACGTTTTACATTATGTGGCCCTGGAACGAACGGCAGCGGCGGCCAGAGTGCTGGAGCCAGCGCTGTCTGAGCAGTTCAGTCAATGGGCGGCCGCGCTGAAAGTCTCGATTAATCAGTCGTTCTGGCTGGCTGAACAGGGGTTGTATGCCAGTTACATCGGCGAGGAATTCAACCCGTTACCAGTTCAACAATTTGATTTACTGGGACTTTCGCTGGCAATTACCCATCAGGTAGCCTCCAGCGTCCAAGCCAGTCAGATCCTGGCGAATTATCCGATCACCCCTGCCGGCCCGCCGGTGATTTTCCCGGCACGACAACAGATCCCAATCTACCACAACCGCGCAATCTGGCCTTTTGTCAGTGCTTACGCGCTGCGGGCGGCAAAACAGCAACAGCATGCCGGGTTATTTCATTTAATTGCCATGTCCCTATTTCAAGGGACCGCCTTTAACCTTTCCAATATGGAAAACCTCGAATGGCTTACCCAACAAGAGCATGTTGACGATGGGGATTTATCAGGACCGGTGATTAATTCTGAACGCCAGCTTTGGTCCGTTGCGGCCTATCATGATTTTGTCACTAACAGCTTGTTCGGGATTGACGTGCGGGCTCGCGAACTTCGGATCAATCCATTTATTCCCGGATTGACGCAGCAAGCTTTACAGCTGGGGCAAGAACTGAAACTACACCAATTACCGGTCGCTGCGGCGCGGTTAAATGTCACGCTGCAACTACAGGGCAACGCCAGCCGCGCGCAAAGTTACCGCTTGCAAAAAGCCCTGCTCAACGGCGTCGACATGCCATTAACCGCGGCGCATCAGTTGTGGCTAAAAGTAGATGATTTATCCGGTGAACAAAACGAACTGGAACTGCAATTACAGCCGATCGCTTTGCCCGACCAGCAACTGACGATGCTCAAAGCTGCGGATCCAGCCAAACTCACGCCGACCGAACACACTCGCTTCTTCGCCCCGAAAGAGCCTCTGTTGCAGCTGACGCAAAACAGCAAAGGACAGACTGAACTGACCTTTGATCGCAATGGCGAAGAAAAAACGCTATTTACCTTGTATAAAAACGGCAGCAAAGTTGCGCTGAAAAAAGGCAAAACCAGCTACACCGATCCAGAGCGAAGCAAAGTCAGCCAATGTTATGCACTGGTCCAAAGCTACCAGCCCAAGCCACACCAGAGCAGCCTGACCTCCTTGCCAAGTAAAACCCTCTGCACCGGGAGCGATGCGCAGTGGTTTGTTGCAGGTCAGGGCTTACATAGTCCGGATTTAGCGACCAGCCAACATCTGGGATTGCCGGTGTATAAAAACTGGGGCTTGCCGGAGCAGCAACTGCAGCTGAATTTCACCGCAACGCACAGCGGTCCACATCGCCTGCAGCTGCAGTATTTTATCGACAATGGTCCAATCAACACCGGTATTACCGCCGTGGTTAAAACTGCGGTCATTGCTTGTCCCAACCAGAAACCGCAACAAGGAACGCTCGTGATGCCACATCTGTCGATAGCCACAGAACAGGGGGGATCTTCGCAACTGGAATTCCAGGCAACGGCCGGCCAGCCATGCGCAATCACCATCAAAGATGGGTTTAATATGAGTTACCTGCAGCATTTCGAACTTTATACCGGTGGCAAAGGCGGCCGCAGTGGTCCGCTGAATCAGGCCGTGATCCATGCGGCCAGTATTGTGCCCGCAGCCCGTTAAATTCGAATTAAAAGTTTAGGCTTGATGTCATATGCCAACGCCGGCCACCGCGCTCCAACAGCAGGGTGGTAGGTGACTTGGCTGCAGGAGTTGTATTGAACCGGTATTTGTTGTTAGCGTTATTTTCAGCAGTCTGTATGGCCAGTAGCGGCGTCATTGCGCGGTATAGCCAGCTATCGGCAGCCGAACTGACGTTTTGCCGGCTGGCGGTGGGTGCCTGCTGTCTTGGCTTATTTTTAGTACTGTGCGGCGAGGGCCGGCAACTTAAACGCAAGCCGGATCGGATTGTGGTGATTAACGGCATGATGCTCGCGGGCTTTATGCTTGGTTTTTTGCAGGCTATTCAAAGCATTAGTCTAGCCAATGCCATTATGTTGGTCTATCTGGCGCCCCCATTGACCGCTGTAGTTGCCCATTTCCTGTATGGAGAGAAACTGACCCCGCTCAGCTTACTGTTTATCAGCTTATCGGTGTTGGGGTTTGCCATGTTGCAGCAATTCAAACTCGACTTGGCTTTGACTCCGGCACAGTTCCCCGGGTTTGGCTTTGCGTTGTTTTCACTTGTCACCTACGCAGGCTTTTTACTATTCAACCGCCAGGCACCATCCAGCCAGTCCACCGCTGCGTCGCCGGCGGCATCTGCCTATCAGCGCAGTTTTTATCAGCTGCTGCTGGGCGCTTGTTGTGTGCTCCCTTTTCTTAGCCACAGTAGTCTGCCCCCGATCACCGAAGTCCCCTGGATTTTACTGGCCGGTATTTTCCCTGGCTTTCTGGCAATCGTCGGTGCGGTGGTTGCATTACAACACTTGCCGGTACGGGTGTTTGGCACCCTGGCTTATATTGAGCCGGTCACGGTAATTTTGGCCGGTTGGTGGTTATTTCAGGAAGCGTTAGTGCCGGTACAGCTGGCCGGCGTGTTGCTGATTTTGGCCTGCGGCGTGGCGCAAGCAGCTCTTGCCAGACCTTCGCAGGCGCCGACCGTCACTCGAAAGTCCAGCGTACAATGAGGAAGCATTCTGTGGTGGGCCGGACAATGGCACAAGTAAATCTGTTAGGCTGCGCCGGTTTCTGTCGCTACTTGATGTACTTTACCCTGCTGATTGCTGCGCAGCTTCTGGCGGCACAACTTCAGGCTGCACAACTTCAGGCTGTACATCCTCAGGCGGCACCGGTCATACTGAAAATGGGGGTGCATAATTTTCCGCCCGATCTGGTGGTCCACGCCGATGGCAGTTGCGGCGGTCCCGGACTTAACCTAAGCCGGCGCATCTTCGCCACGGCCGGTATGCTGGTTGAACCCGTCTGTATCACACCGGCGCGGATGTACCTGTTACTGGATAACGGCGATATTGATTTTTCGATCAATATCAAAAGCACCCTGAAACTATCCCGCGCACACCAGGCGGTCGCTCCGGCCTATTCAGAGTTACAGCTGGTGCTGTACAGCCACCGACCTAGTAGCAACGCTCCGCGAGATAACAGTGTAGCCGCCATCCGCGCTTTTGATTATCAGGGGCAACGGCAGCAGTTACTGCAAAAAGGCTATCAGTTTGTGGATTTACCGGATAGCGTCAGTGCCAGTCAATTTTTTCTGCATCAGCGGAGTCAGCATTTACTTACCTATGACGGCCCTTTTCGAGCGCATCTGCTCGCCGAGCAGCCGCAACTGCTGCCAAGCCTGAAACGCAAAGCCATCACCAGCATCGATACTTTTTATATTTTGTCCGCGCAATCTCCCCATCAAGCGTCCATGCAGCAGGCTATTAACCAATTTGCAGCGCAACACCGCTGTGGCTATTTAGCCATGTGCTTACAACAACCATGAATTATCTGGCGCACTTGTTTTTCGCGGACGACCAGCCGCAGGCACGGATCGGTAATTTATTGGGCGACTTTTGTCACGGTGTTGATATCGACCTTCTGCCCGAAGGCATCCGCCAGGGGCTGCGCCTGCACCGCGCCGTCGATAATTTTACCGATCGCAGTACAGAAATCGCTGCCGCTAAAGCATATTTTGCACCAAAGCGCCGCCGTTTTGCCGGCATCGCGCTTGATATGTTGTTTGACCATTTTCTGATCCGGCATTGGTCGCGCTTTCATCCGCAACCTTTTGCTTTATATAAAACACAACTGTACCAAAAGCTCTTGACTGAGCTGGCGCAAATGCCAGTTACCATGCAGCCCACCGTCCGTGCGATCGTCCATCAGGACTGGTTTGGAGCTTATGCCGATATCCGGCAACTTGGCTTGGCGCTGGACCGAGTTGCTCAGCGGATCCGCTTTGCCAATCACTTTACCGGAGCAGCGACGGATATTCAGGCGCACTACCCTGAACTGGAGCTGCTGTTTTTACAGTTTTTTCCAAAGCTACAACACTATGTGCAGCAGCTTAGCCTTGAAAGCACAGAAAAGCCTGCCCGATAGCTCAGAAGCTTGCTAAACTAGCGCCTTTGAATTTTTCACGACGGGAGCTTTTTATGAGTCAATTTCCGGATGATGGCAACGGCGATATGTTGCAGGCAATGGCCGATGCCGGTCTCGATTTAAGCCAATCCATGGCGCTGGATTTTTATCTGGTTTTTCCAAATCGCGACAAAGCCGAAATGGCACTCAATGCCCTGACTGCTTTAGACCAGCCCGGTGAAGTTGAATTAAATTTCAACGATCTGGAGCAATGGGAACTGATTGTGAGTCTGGATATGGTACCGGAGCATGCGGCAGTCACTGCCAAAGAGGCGGAGCTGGACAAGTTTGCAAAAAAATTCGGCGGCCATAACGATGGCTGGGGCGTGATGCAACATCAGGAAGGCGATGACGAATTCGCCGATGATGATCACGAATGTGATGATGATTGTGGGCACGACCACTAGAGCCCCACTAGAGCCCCCTCCGGGATAAAAACTGAAGCAGCCAGCTAAGTCTGCTGGCTGTTGCCAGGCGAACAATTAGTCAAACTGCCGTTCACAGGCATCCCCGTCATGATCCCCATCCATTTTAGTGTCAGGACAGTTCTCCAAAAAGAACTGCGCCTCAGCTTTGGACGTCATTTGTGAACAATGCTGACGGCCGTCACATTGAAATGTTGGGGTCGCAGGTCTTGGTAACTGAACACTGTTCACCGGTGCCAAATATTCATCCGGAACTACAGGAATATTCATCACGCCAGAACAGGAAGGTTCGAGCGCAACGGCATTACGAAACACTAATTTCCCAGTCAACATACCCGCACCAAAGGTGACCACCATCACGATCAAAATCCCTTTCATCAACAATCTCTCTTCTTTTCTGTTTACTATCGTTACATTCCAAACAACAACCGCCAAATACTTGGACTGCGTTCTTTGTGATATTGCTTTTTCAATACATCGACCTGTTTCAGCTGCTGCCTGGCTTGTGGAAGATCGTTCGCAGTGAGACTGGCTTGGACCAAATCCAGTTGCTGCTGCACTTCGGTCAGCCCTTGCTGGAATTTGGCTTGTTTATCCGCGGAGAACTGATGCAGCTGCACCGAAGTGACCAATTGCTGCAATTCCCGGATATGGGGTTGCATTTGTGGCACATCGCTGGCTGCCATCGCCATTTTATAGGCTAAGGCCATCGCTTTCATTGTTGCTTCAACGTCCGTACTGGCAGCCACTGCCGCCACCTGAGCTTCAGCGGCCACCGGGAATGTGGTCAATGCGCTCTGACAAATCAGCAGCATGACCAAGGTGCTCTTTTTAAACTTCATCATCTTGCTCTCACCTTCAATGAATCGGTGGCCAGTCTAACATAATTAAGCCAACCCTAAGCCCACCTGTTGCGCCGAGACAGGCCATTGGCTAGACTACCGCGGTTTTCAAATTCTATTTTCAGCAGATAGCGAGATTGTAGCCATGGGCGCACAATGGAAAAATAAACATAAAAGTGACACCGCCGCCGCCAAAGGTAAAATTTTTACCAAGCTGGCAAAAGAAATTATGGTCGCCGCGAAAAATGGCGCTGATCCAGCGATGAACGCCAAATTACGTCTGGCGATTGAAACCGCTCGTAAAGCCTCAATGCCCAAAGAAACACTGGAACGCGCGATTAAAAAAGGCGCTGGTTTACTGGATGGACCGGTGAACTACGAGCACGTCGTGTACGAAGGGTTTGCACCGCATCAGGTGCCGGTGATTGTTGAATGTCTGACCGACAACAAAAACCGCTCAGCGCAGAGCATCCGCGTGTTATTCCGCAAAGGTCAACTTGGAAGTTCAGGTTCGGTGTCCTGGGATTTTGACTATCTCGGTGCGATTGAAGCCACGGCGGCAACCGGCGATGCCGATGTTGAAGTCGCAGCCATCGAAGCCGGCGCTCAGGATTTTGAACAGGATGACGAAGGCGGCGTGGTGTTTTACACCGAGCCGACCGATTTAGATTTAGTGCAAAAAGCCTTGCCGGAATTTGGCTTTAGCGTGAGCTCTGCCCGCTTGATTTACAAACCGAAAAACCCGGTCACGCTGGATGATGCGGCCCGTGCGGAAGTTGAAGCTTTTCTGGATGCAATCGACGGCGATGATGACGTACAGCACGTCTATGTTGGCTTAGCCGGTTAATCTGGTACTAAACCTTTTGACGAACTGGCAGCTTTGGCTGCCTTTCTTTTTAGCAAGGGATACCCGATGTGGACTATTGCCGTTGCCTCAGCCAATCCGGCGAAAGTGAACGCCGTGCGCCAATGTTTTCAAGAAACGTTTCCGGACAAAACCATTCAGGTGACAGGTTATGCCGTACCTTCCGGCGTGGCGGCGCAACCCATGTGCAGCGACGAAACCCTGCAAGGCGCAAAAAACCGGATTGCAGCACTGAAACAACAGCAACAGGCCGATGTTTACGTCAGTATTGAAGCAGGTTTAGACGGAGCCTTTACCTTTGCCTGGATGCTGATTGAACATCAGGGCCAACAAGGCATGGCGCGCTCGGCCAGTCTGATGTTGCCACCGGCCGCCCTGGCTTTAATTCGCCAGGGGTTGGAACTTGGCGATGTGATGGATCAGTTGTTTGGCACCGAGAATATCAAACAAGCCGGCGGCGCTATTGGTCTGTTAACTCACAACCGGCTCAGTCGTTCCGCCGTCTATCAGCAAGCGCTCGTGCTGGCGCTCATTCCGTTGCTGAATCCAAACTGGTTTTAAGCCGGATGGCCGTGCATTCAGCTTAAACCACAACACATGATTCCAGTCACTTTGGAGACTCAGCCAACAATCCCAGCTCCGCCGGCACAAAAGGACGCCCTTTGGCATTAAGAGCCGTTCCAATGACCAGCGCCTGCAGCATCACCGCGCCATCGGGTTGGCGGATCACCTGTTGGCGAAAGCCAAACCGCAGTTTAGAAATTGCTTCAAACGCGACAGTGACCACAAACTGATCGCCGCTGGTGAGTGAATTCTTATAATCCATTTCACTGCGAACCACCACCAGATTTACTTTATCCCGAGCCAGTGCCGCAAAGTCGATCCCTTTGCTGTGCAAAAACTCATGGCGGGCATGCTCTAAGTAATTAAAATACACGGCATTATTGACGATACCTTGCATATCGCATTCGTAATCTCGAACTTTAAATTCAACACTAAACAAGCCGATGCTCCTTGTTCTATCCAGCGCCAATGCCGCCAGTTTGCTTGTGGTTTTCCAACCTTTTATCTAAGTCATAGTGGTGTCAGTCGCTGAGAGTAAAGTTTCTAACGTATGTTGCTTAATACCGTAAAAGTTTTTTAACTCAGCAATTTGTTTTAAGACTGCACTATTATCCGTGGCTTTTTTACGTTTTTGCGCCAGGATCATTTTGTTCTTGCTGGTGTGTTCCAGCGAGATAAATTCAAATACCTGGGTGTCATAACCATGGGCTTCCAGGAGTAAAGCGCGCAAACCGTCGGTCAGCATTTCGGCCTCTTGCCCCAAATGAATGCCATGCACCAGCAGAGGCGACAAGACCGGCGGGCTTTGCAGTTGTGGCCGCAATTCCTTGTGGCAACAAGGCGAACACATAATAATTTCAGCGCCGGTACGGATCCCCATGTCTATCGCGTAGTCGGTTGCCGTATCACAGGCATGTAATGCAATCATCACGTTGATGCCGCGGGCCTGAAAGTGCTTCACATCACCTTGCTCAAACTGCAAACCAGTTAACTGTAACCGGCGGGCCACGTCATTGCACAAATCAACCAGCGGCTGACGCAGCTCCACACCGGTGACCTTGGCGGCCAACCCCAGGGTGTTGCTCAGATAATCAAACACAGCAAAGGTCAGATAGGCTTTGCCTGAACCAAAATCTGCGACATGCAACTGTTGGGCTTGCGCCAGTCCGGTTTGCTGGATTGCCTTGGCCAGCACTTCAATAAACTTATTAATTTGCTTCCACTTTTTCGACATCGACGGAATCACTTCACCTTGGTTATCCGTGATCCCCAGCGCTTGCAGATAAGGCCGGCTTTGCTCGACGTAACGTTGTTTCGCTTTATTGTGCGTGAGACTCACTGCAGGCGCTGCGCTTGCAGCCTCGCTGGTTTTCAGCGCGTGTTTACTCAGCAACACTTTGCCTTTTTTACTGAAGCTAAGTTGTAACTCGTGGCTGGTTGTTTGTAAGTGCGCACTGAAAAACTGTTGACCAAGTAATTGTTGCAATCGCCTGATCGCGTCATGGATTGGGTAATTATGGGTTTGGTCAAAGGTGCGGTTTTGACTTAAAAACGACAGTTGCAGCTCTTGCTTTAACAGCACCGGGCGGATCACCAAGCGTTGCAATTCCGGATCGTCCCCCTGATATTTGGATAACACCAATCGCAGCAACTGCGCTTGGTGGCAGGCGTCGGTCAAGATCTGCAGAAATTGCTGGAGTTTGGCATCTACAGCAGTATGGGTGTGTGGGGTGATTGCAGCAGTCATCGGCCATCTCAGCGCTTGGCATCTGGAAAAAGTGCCGCATTATAACAAAGACTTTAGGTTAATTGGGGGTCACGCTAATGACCCGCACAGTCGAAGGGAGTTGCAACCAGTACGCACTCTGATGAACCGGCGTTTTCTCCGACAATATCGGGTTCATCAGGTTAAACACCAGCGCGTGATTAAACTGACTGAGCGGAAACACATGGCGGGATACCGGATGTTGTTGCATAAACTGCTGCAACTTGCCGGATAACGCCAATTCAGACAAGCCGCGCTCCAGTCGTGTTGCCAAGGCCTGATTGTCTTTTTTCACAAAGAAGTACATCGCATAGGGGTACTTCAATAAAATATCGGTATCAAAGTATAAATCGGGATAATGTTTACTAAACTGCCGCACTTCAGACGGCCCCTCAAAAATACTGCGCGGGAAATAATCACAGCGCTTTTTACTCAACATTTGCAGCATCTGATCATAGCCATCGACCCGCAGTACTTTTAACCCCGCATGTTCCAGAATCGTTGCATCCGGCCAGGTATGGCCCTGACAAGCGGTCAGGCTTTGCAGCTGCTCTAAACTGCTGATTTGACTAAACGCCATGGCATCAGCCTTGCGGATCATCAAGCCACGCCAGCCAAGCCCACCAGCCAGCAAAGGCACCCGGATTGGCAATAAGTCCTGCTCAATCTTCAAATCCGTTCCAAAGCGGTGTAAATCGATGTAATCCCCTTTCATCAACAAATATTGCATATCGCCTTGTGCAGGCGGTGGCAATTCGTGGATTTCTGCCTTGCCAAACTCCGCCTCGGTGTTTTTTAACACCAGCGCCAATAAATCCTGATAATAGGCATGACTGGCTTCCTGGACCGATTGCTGACCCAGGGTTTTAATCACCTGTACCTGTTCTGCCCCCACCGACGGCCCAGCTAAACCGACCAATAACACCAACAACGTCAGGGTCATCAACCCAAAAGGTGGCCGTCCATGTCGACGATTGGAGATTCTTTTAAGCTGTCGCAATGCGTTAAACCATCTGAAATTTTAGTAAAAACCAGCATAGTGGATTTCAAAGCGTCGGGCTAGCGCGGGACAACTTTAAACTGTATTGCCATGACGCAAGTCCCGAAATGACCCCGGCATGACTACGTGCTTTTCCGACAGCAGTATGGCGCACTTTTGCTAGTGGCCAGACGGCAGATCCAAAAGTTCCCGCCGGATAATCCACTGTTCATCCGGTGGCAATAAGCGGCTTAATTCAAAATTAACCAGATTGGCTGGGGTCAGCACTTCAATCTGCGGCGACACCCGCTTCGCGACCTGCTCGCCTTGTAAACTTCGGACGGCCAGATCAACGGCAATCCTGGCCTGTAACACCGGTGAGTCGGTCACTGCGGCGGTCAGTTGCTCTGTCTGTAACAGCTCGATCACCGCCGGATTAGCGTAATAAGCGACCACCGGGCTTTGACTGGCCGGATACCGAAGCTGAAATTGCGCTACCGTTTTGGCGGCAACGGCATTGGCCAAAACGACATCCACTCGTTGATGATCCTGATAAAACTTCCGGGTCAAACCTGCCTGGTGAAAAGCATCTGGCGGGGCATAGCCCGCATTGATAACCTGGATCGGGTGATGTTTGCTCAAACTTTGCACGCCAAGATCAGCATCACGCACCCAGGCAGCCCCGGCAGGCCCCGGAAACCAACCGAGGCGGATCGGTCCATTTGATTGTTGCAGAATATACTGTAAAGCGGTCACGGCCATATCCGTAAATGACACCACCGAATGACTGGTCACAAACTCGCTATCAAGCCCATTAATCAAATCGATCACCGGCGTCCGGTCATCCGCCAACTGCTTTAGCTCCTGACTCAGGCCATCGGCAGCAATCGCCGCGATGATATAAGCATCCGCCTTTTTCTGCCGGCACTGCTGTAATTGGGCTCGTTGTTTATCGGGCTGATCATAACCACCGGCTTCATAAATCCCCAGCATCACGCCAAGTCGGCTTGCCTCTTCTGACAACCCCCAGGCCACGCCCCACCAATAATGATCTTTGCCATGGGGGAGTAAGGCGCAAATTCGCCAGATTTTATTCGCATTGGACAGCGGCTGATATTGCCGCAACTCGCCATCAGCCTTCACCGTGACCGGAAACCAATCTGCAGCACATGTCAGCCATGGCAGACTAAACAGCAAGAGCATCAGTTTGGACATACCCAATCCTTTTCTCATCAACCTGATGTTTCCACTATAGCTAACGGCGCCGCCCGACAACTCGTTTTCGCAGTAAAAGCCGTCAATATTTTTTTTCGTGATGCCGCAGCACCAGACAGCTCCGTTGCATTGACAATTCACTTGGCAGTGCGCAGGTCAGGCATTAGCATAAACAGCAGGATTTTAGCGCCGGGATTTTTTATGGTTTTCAACAGGATTTATTCAACGCTGATGTTTGTAAGCCTGCTGTTGTTGCAAAGTGGCTGTAGCAGTATCAGCAAACAGGAATGTGAAATCGGTGACTGGTACAGTATCGGTGTCAATGACGGCAAAGCAGGTGCCGATAGTCAGCAATACCGCAAGTATCAGAAAGAATGCGCCAGTCACGGTTTTCAAGCCGACTACCCGCGTTATCAGCAGGGTTACGAACAAGGTCTGGTGTTTTATTGTGATTTTGCTCACGGCGAAGCGCTTGGTCGCTCTGGCTCCTCCTACAACACCGTTTGCAGCGGCAAGCTGGAACCCCAGTTCAGACTCGGTTATGAGCGCGGCAATCGTTGGTACCAGGCCAAATCAACTGTCGATCATCTGCAGTATGAGCTTGACCAGCGTCTTCGTCAGATCCAGCAGCATCGCGATGTGATTTACAGCAACAATCAACGCCTGGTGCGCGAGCAAAGTCCGGAGATCAGGGCGCAGTTGTTGTACCGCAACGATCATTTAAGTGCTGAACTGGAACAGCTCAACACGGAAGTTGGCCGCCTGCAGGTCCAGCTTTATCAAGCGGAACAGGCATTTAGCCAATTGGAGCAGCAACAGCAGCGTCAGCGCTAAGGTATTGGCCAGGTGATTGACTGAGCGATCAGAAAAGATATCGGCGTAACGGATGTCTTGACCCGCTCAGTCACAGCGTGGCCTCATCAGCTACCGGCCACCCTGCCAGCCGCCGATGACTGCAAAACTGACGTTGCTCGCCGCTCAGCGGATCGATAAAACTCAGCTGCGCTGCCAATAACTGCAGCGGCTGGCTAAAATCCAGAGCGGCTTTTGGCTGTAACGTCGGATAATATTTATCATGAAGCAGCGGCATGCCAAGCCCCAACATATGCACCCGCAATTGATGGGTTTTACCGGTGTAAGGGGTGAGCTGAAACAGACCCAAATCGCCCTGACGGGCGAGCAGTTGAATGCCGGAGCTGGCGTTCGCGTCACCTTCGACCTGCTGCATTAAAAACCGCGGTTGCGCCTTTTCCAAGCGGTTGTGAACTTGCCATTGTTGACCTGGGCGGGCCACGATGTCATCAGCGATCCATGCCACTGCCAGATAGCTTTTGTGGATCTGACCACTGGCAAAAAGCTGGTAATAATCCGCGCGGCTTGCTGGCTGTTTACTAAATAACACCAGCCCTGCGGTTTCCCGATCCAGCCGGTGCACTGCCACTAAATCCGCCAGCTGTTGCCGTTGCCGCAGCCTTTCTAACAAACACTCATGAATATAGTCGCCACCGGGCGTCACCGGCAGAAAATGGGGTTTACAGGCCACCAGAATATGCTCATCCTGATACACCACCTCTTCCTGAAATGGGATCTGGGGTTCTACACTGACTTCCCGAAAGTAACAAAGCCGGCGGCTTGGGCTAAAGGGCGTGTCATGACGCACCACTTCGCCACCAAACCAATACACTTTGCCATCCTGCAATCGCTGCCACCAGATAGCCGCGTCTATTCGCGGAAACTGCCAGCATAAAAATTGATACAGATTGTCCCAGCCTTGATTGACGGCGGGTAAAGTGATTTCAGAGGGACGATGGGCAATGGCCATAATAGCAGTCAGGTGCTCTCAACAGGCATAAATTCGGCGCAGCATAGCATATTGTCTAGGTTCGTCAGAGCAGCAAGACCAACAAACCGGTCAGGCTAATCAACAGGCTGCTTTGCAGCAGATACCGGCGCAGGGGATTACTGCCGGTAAGCAGTACCAAACCACACTTAATCAGCGTATTACTTAAAGTGGCGATGATGATCGCACCGGCGACCAGCGTCGGAGCACTGCCCTGCCTGCCAAGTTCCGCCATCGATAATGTGATCGCATCAACATCCGTCATCCCTGCGATTGCGGCCAGCACATACAAACTCTGGGCCGGTAAATATTGTTCTGCCAGTTTCACCGCCAGTAACACCGCTGCGAACAACAACCCAAACTTGCTGGCTTCCCACAGACTAAAGGGGTTGGTCAGCGACACCTGCCGTTGCTGCAGTTGCCGGCGCTGCTCGCCTTGCCAGTAACAATATCCGGCAAACAACAACGTGACGAGCGCCATCAGGCTAAATGGCAACCAGATATGGTGCAACAGCGGAAAATAAACCAGCGCCACGATCACCATCACCCGGACAAACATCACCAGCCAAGCCAATAGAATTCCACTGGCCAGCATCGCTCCGGCAGCGGGATCCTGGTCCGTTTTACTTTGTCGGGCAAAACTTAACGTCACCGCGGTAGACGACACCAAACCACCACTTAAACCAGCCACCGCGGTGCCGCGTGCAGCGCCGAGCCAGCGCGTCGCCAGATAGCCGACCAGCGACAGCGCCGACATAAAAATCACCAATAACCATAACTTAAATGGGTTCAGGGCTTGCCAGGGATCAATGCTTTGATTGGGTAACAAAGGCAAGATGATAAAAGTTGCCAGTAGCAACTTGATGGCCGCATATAAATCACTGCTGTCGATTTTACTGACCAGGCCATGAAGTGGTTGCTTAAAGGTCAAAATAGCCGAAGTCAGGATGGCCAGCACCACTGCCAGCGCGGCCTGCCCGTACATCACCGCACCACCGAGTAAACAAACCGTCACCGCACTGATTTCAGTCGTCAGCCCCAACGCGGGTTGCAAGCGATTTTCCAAAATGTAGGAGGTCAGAACCAACGCCAGCACCGCCAACACGGTCAGCAAAAACAACCACGGGCTTTGTAATTGAATCGATAACCAGGCGCTGACGGCACCGGCCTGCGCCAGCAGAATAAAAGTCCGCAAACCGCCAAAACTGCCGGGATGTTCCGCCGTTTTATGCTTTTCCCGTTCAATCCCGACGAGTGCTCCAATCGCCAGCGCCAGTAAAAAATTACCAACGACACTCGCCTCTAAATCCATCATGGTCTGACTCTCTATCCTATGACCACTGAACCAGCAATCAATGCCCATTCAACCAGCCGCTGTCTGAAGATTATCAGCCTATTGCAGTGGTGGGTTTTGTGCAATAACGACTTGATTACGCCCGTTATTTTTCGCCTGATATAAGGCTTGATCGGCTTTTTCAATCAGCACCATGCTACTCTCATGCGCTTGTGGCACGACCACCGCGACCCCAATACTGACGGTCAGCCGGCCCAGCGGTGAAGTGCGATGGGCAATATTTAATGACGCAAAAGCCAGCCGGAACATTTCTGCTTGCTGCTGCAGGTAGCGACCATCTGCCAGCGGCACCACCAATGCAAATTCTTCGCCTCCGTAACGCGCAGCCAGGTCCGTGGTGCGTCGGGCACCAAGTCGCAATAATTGCCCAACCTGGCGCAAGGCTTCATCTCCCTGCAGATGACCATAACAATCATTATAGTTTTTAAACCAGTCGACATCGAGCATCATCAGCCCCAGCGGCTGCTGCAAGCGACTGGCCCGCTGCCATTCGGCCTGCAGATACTCATCAAACCGCCGTCGGTTTGCCAGCCCGGTTAAACCATCAGTGACACTGAGCAGCGCTAGCTGCCGGTTCGCTTCCGACAACTGCTGGGTACGTTCCTGTACCCGCTGCTCGAGCCGGCGGTTGTTACTGAGTAAATCGGCAGTCCATAATTTGCGGAGTTTACGTTGCTCACACAGCAGCGCCTGGATGATCAGGATCACCGCTGCCAGAAAGCCACAAAATAATTGCATGGCAGTCGCGGTTTCCGCCGGATGCGCAGTGACAAAATGCCCATAGCCCATGGTGGTTCCAACCCAGACCAATAAAAAGGTCAGCGCCTGAAACATAAAAACAAAACTCTGGTTTGCTGTCAGCGCAACAAACAACAGGGGCATCAATAGCAGTGCAGGTTGTGAAAAGCCGGGCGGCAGCCAAACTTCCCCCGGACCAAACAGAAAAAAAGCCAGCAGCAGCAAACTCGCCACGGCCTGATATTTCCAGCGGACTCGATCGAGCAACAGTCGCCAGCCAGATTGCAGCAAACAACTGATCAGCAACGGCGTGACAATAAGTGCCCCCACCATATTACTCACCGTCCAGTTGGCAAACCCTGTCAGCGTATGCTCACTGAGGGATAACCCGATGATCCAGTACACACCATTACCAAACACGGCGGCTAAAGCGCCACAGATCGCAGTCGCTGGTAAAAAACGGCGTAACACCCACTGTAAATCACCAAAAGATTGCTGCACGGAATGAACCCGGCCACAAAAAGACAGCGCCAGTCCTGCCGACAAGGTATTACCGCAGGCGGTGACGCCCATAATCAGCAGCCCTTCGCCAAGGGAAAACGATTGTTCCGGTTGCAGCAGGTAAATCAGGATCACACTGAGTGAAGCGATGAAGATGGCGGGCCAAATGCGCCAGCCGCAGATCAGAAAGGCGGCCAACGCCACACCGGCTGAGGGCCAGACGGTAATCGTTTCGAACACCAGCATAGTGACCAGGGCAAGCCCCAGATACAGACTAAACATCAGAGGCAACAGAACTTTAAGCGACTGGCGTTTCGGTTTCTCCATAACGCCTATCCGCATTTTTTTTGTTCGCTGTCGTGGCACGTCCGATTCAGTCAACGCAACTATCCCAGTTTAATTTTGACGCCAAAGTCTTAAGCATTGCTGGTTTCAGCAGACAGTCAAATAAATAATCAGTATCTGACGCCCCCCGATGGGTTTCACATGCGTCACTTGGCATGGCAAAAAAGCCTGCCGAATTGAAGGCAGGCTCAGATGATCATCGTGCTTTGATTACAACCGCTCAGCGCGACTCAGGCGCTGTAGGCGTGCGGTACATTTCAAACCAGGCCAACATACTTTCGACCTTAGCGATCATTCGGCTTGGTTTATTCGAAATACCATGAGGTGCGCCGGGTACCCTAACCAATACAGTATCCACTTTGCGCAGTTTCAGCGCCTGATAAAACTGTTCTGATTCGCTGATCGGGGTGCGGCGATCTTCTTCTCCCGTCATCAGCAACGTCGGAGTCTTCACATTACCAACTAAGGATAGCGGAGAACGTTTCCAATAGTGCTCCACATGCTCCCACGGCACCCCGGGGAACTGATGATAGGTTTGGTATAAATAGGTATCACCGGTTAGTACTTTACTCAACCAGTTGATAATTGGCTTAATGACGGCAGCAGCTTTATAGCGGTCGGTTAAGCCCACGGCATACGCGGTTGCGATCCCCCCGGCAGATCCACCGGCGATAAACAGATTATTCTCATCAACAAAACCCAGTTTGAGCATGGCGTTCACGCCTGAATCATGGTCAGCATAGTCCTCTTCTGAGCTGTACTTGCCATTAAGCAACATCGCAAATCGCTCCCCATAGCTGGTGCTACCACGGTGATTATCATAAAACACCACATAACCGGCGGCGGCATACCGCTGCATCTCCGCACTAAAATGCGGACCATAAGCCAAATGCGGTCCACCATGGATTTCCAGGATCAGCGGGTATTTTTTGGTGGGGTCAAAATCGGGCGGTGTTAAATACCAACCTTGAATGGGTTCGTTGTCAAACGACGATTGATAATTAATTTCATGCACCTGCGCTAACTTTTTATGCGCCAGTAAATCTTCATTCAGCGCTGTTAACACCCTGGTTTTCCCTTGCTGGATCACGGCCACATCGGCCGGTCGCTGACTACTGCCGTGGGTGTAACTGATCACACCGTTACTGACATGATAACCGCCACTCAAATAAGGTTGTGGCAGTGCCGTCCCCGACACAGCGGCCGTCAGTTCCTTGCGTTGCCCCTTAACATTGATTTGTGCCAGTTTGCGCAATCCGCGCTCGTCGTATTGCACCACTAATTCGGCATTATTCAGCCACTGGGGTGAGCCCAGATCTAAATCAAGCTCTTTCGCGACCTCAGTCACGCTGCCGGTGTTTACATCCAGTATTTTCAATTTGCCGTTGGTAAATGGCACTTTGGCATTGCTGGTCCAAATAAAAGCTAATTTGCGGCCATCCGGTGAAAACTGCGCTGAATCTTCCTGGCCAGCCATGGTTGTCAATGCAGACAAGGCGCCGGTTTGCAAATTAAGCTGATACAGGTTTTTGTCGCGCGGCTGATATTCCCAGTCGCTGTCCAGATTCGCCGAAAACACCAGACTTTTGCCGTCCGGCGTAAACGTCAAATCGGCGCCATGATGACGCTCGCCTTCCGTTAATTGCCGTTCTTTACCGCCGATGGCGGGTAACAGAAAGATCTGCCGGAATTCCGGTTTAAGAAACCCTTGCCCATCCGCCTGATACTGAGCTCGGTCAATCACCACCACCGGATCTGCCCATTTAGCGCCATTGGGTTTTTTTGGCATTTTAGTCAGTTGCGCCAGTTTAGCCGCAGCGCCCGGGACACTCATGCTAAAGGCCAGCTGCTCGCCATCGGGAGACCAGGTTAAATTCGAGGGACTTTTTGGCACCGCACTTAACAGCGCCGTCCGGTTTTCAGCCAACCAGTGCATATGAATTTGCCGGCTACCGGAACGATCGGAAACAAAAGCAATTTGACGACCATCGGGCGACCAGCGTGGCTGACTATAATTGAACTGGTCAACAAACAACGGCGTTTGCCGTCCCGACTTCACATCCAGTAACCACAAGGTGGTTTGGGTGCCGTCCGTCATAATGTCATTACTGTTTCTGACATAAACCACTGTCTTACCATCCGGCGAAACTTGTGGATCTGTGGCATATTCCAAAGCGAAGATATCTTCCGGATTAAAATAGCTGCTTCCGCCAGATGCCACCGCAGTGGTCGCCGTCGTTGCGGCAATCGCCGACAGGCTGAGCTGACTACAAAGCATTAAAGCGGCAAACCGGCCCCAAGGATGCTTGTTGAATGTTGATGTGTTCATGATCCCTTATTCCTTATATTTCTCATACGCTTCAAACTACCGCGCGGCTTGTTGTAACACAATTTTATCTCGACCAATAACCCTGATTAAACGGTCAAGCCCTGCATGCTGAAGCGGCCTCGCTCGCGTCAGAGCGCGTTATTCCTGTACCGTAAGCTTTTGCTAAGCTTTTAGTCGTTTAATCATCAGTCAAAACCACTGGCAGCATGACGGTGCCCTTGTTAAGGTTCTGGGGTCACTGAACTAGATAAGGAGTGTTTGGATAGATGCCTGTTACCCGTCACCACCGCTGCCGGCAATTATTCCGGTCCTCTGTCACCGGCTGGTTAATCGCCGGTACCATCACGCTTGGCTTAACGGGCTGCAAAGGTTCTGGCACATCAGACACCTCGCCACCGGTGCAGATCAATCCGCCGACCTCCCCACAAATTCCGCCAGCACCCGGCAACGAAGGGGCCGGACTGGCCGTCCCGGATAACAGAACGGTGCCGGAATTCCGGGTGTTGCTGCTTGGCAACAGTCATGTCGGATTTAATGATTTGGCCGGATTAATTCAGCAGATGCTGCAAGCTGGCAGGCCGCAGGCAAAAGTGCATGTGCAGACAGCAGGTGGAGCTGGTTATCTGGACGAGCGTCTGAAAGACAATACCACCCTGCCCCTGCTTAAAGAGCACAGCTGGAGTCATGTGATTTTACAGGGGCAAAAATACTCCACCACCGGTTTGTTTCATTATTCAATCGAGGCCGCCCTGTATTGGGTAGCTTTGATCAAATCCCGCCAAGGCACCCCGATTATGTTTCCGGAACATGCCACTTTGGGTAACAGCAGCGAAGGCGCCAGAGTCTATCAGTTACATCAATCGATTGTGCAACAGGAAGTTGCCTGCCTGGCCCCCGTGCCACAGGCCTTTGCTCAGAGCTTGGCACAATGGCCAGACCTTCCCTTACACATGAACGATCACAACCATGCGAATCAAGCGGGCGCGGTTCTCACCGCCATGTTGTTTTATCAGGTTATTTCTGGCAATCCTGCGGATCAATTGCCATTTATTGCAGGGTTGGCGTTGCCGGCAACTGTGCAGCAACGGCTGGCGCAACAGGCATCCGCCAGTCTGCAGCAATATCCGGCATGTCCGTTTTAACCATCGTGTGCGCCGTGACTTCCGAACAATCGCCCGTGACAGCTCTAAGCAGCGCCCTGAGATGATGTCTATGCCTGACAAGCATATTGCGCTTGCACTTGGCATCTGGCCGCAGCTTCTTCCAGGGTTTGACCGCCCATACAAAAATCCAGCCGAACCAACAGCGGTTGTTGGGAGGCGCTCGCATCAACAGCCGGGCTCAAATCCGGATTCGGCTGCCATTTCCAGCTTTTTAGTAACTTGATCGCCGGACGATGTAAACCTTTTTGCGGCACTGCGCTTACCAGCTCAACGCTGTCAGTTTTGCCTTGCGCATCCACCGACACTTTAAATACGCCACAACCTCGAATGCCATGTTGCGCTAACTCCAGCGGATATTTTGGTGTCTGCGGATTTGCCCTTAACCAAGGCGATGCTTTGGTATCCGGCGTCAGATGGGTAAATACCACATCGGCATATTGGGTGTTTGCAGTCACCATCGCCGGAGTGAACAACAAGCAAAAAAAACCACTCATCCTTGTCATGTTCAAGTTCCTTTGTTGTTTCAACATTTAAACTGGTTTGGGCTGTGTCACCCAGGCTTCAGGCTGTTGCAAGCAGGCAGCCTGTCACTTTGCATCATCGGACTTTTCAGCGGCTGTTTACTCTGAGGGATCCGTGCTGTCGTCAGCACTGGCAGATTTTTCCGGCAGGTCTTTTTTTAATAGCAATAGCAACAGATAAATCACGAACAATGGCGGCATCACCGCGAGGACACCGCCAAGTGCTGCCATCAGAAAGGGCCGCTGGGTTTTACGTCGTCCCAGAAGCAGACAGACGCTGGCGCCGAATAACGCCAATAAAAAAAGTACCTGTAACGAGACATACGAAGGTAAATGCATTTGCGATTTCCTCTTAACTAAACTGCATTCGGCTTGATGTGCTGTACCGGCAACTCTTATCAAACGCGGGGTTCACCACAAACAGCTGTAAGCGGCAGGATGGACAGCACAAAGATGCGAAGTATGCCAGACTTCGACTGCGACGAACACCCAATCGCCAGATGGCGCTGATCGCGCCACGGGTCCGATACGGTCTTCCAGCCCCGTCCTGTCAGGTGCTCAACACAAAGGTTGGCGCAAGGCTCATCAGCTGACGGACGCAGCCCGACGCCGGTGCACCCACACTAAAGCGCCAAGCCCCAGCAGCGCCACCACGATGCCGATGGGTTTGCCGTAAGCCTGCGGCAAATTAAAACCGATCGCGGCCGTCAGAATATACGACAGCGTCATACTGCTCCCAAGCACCGCCGGAATGCTGGCCACCCAATGAAAACTGCCGCGGTCAAATAAATACTTGGTGGCCAGCCACAACACGCTGGTCGACAACAACATGTTACAAAAGGCGAAATACCGCCAAATCAGGCTAAAGTCCAGTTTGGTCATCAGATAAGCGATCAGCAGGATCGGCACCGATAACAACATTCGGTTCAGCAGACTTTGTTTGATCTTAAACGCATCAACCAGCGTCAGCCGTAACGAACGAAAGGCCGTATCGCCGGAGGTGATCGGAAAAATCGCCACCGCCAGAATGGCCATCACGCCGCCAAAAACGCCCAGATAACCGGTCGCAATATGATTCACCACCAGACCCGGCCCTCCTTGGTCCAGCATGGCTTTGAGTTCAGGATAGCCGCCAGGAAAAGCGGCAATACCGGCTAAGGCCCAGACACAAGCCACGATCCCCTCACAAGTCATCGCGCCGTAATACACCGGCCGCACATACTGTTCATTGGTCAGACAGCGGGCAATAATCGGTGCCTGGGTGGAGTGAAAACCACTGATCGCCCCACAAGTGATGGTTAAAAATAACAAAGGCCAAATCGGTAAGCCGGCCGCATTCGGTTCAAGAAAGTCATGCCGATGCTCACCGGTAAAATAGGCCAGGATATCTGCAGTCACCGGTAGATTCGGGGCTTCCAGTAATAAAGCGCCAGCAATCAGCAAGGTCATCACTATCATCAGTAAACCAAAGACCGGGTATAATTTGGTGATGATTTTATCGATGGGTAACAGGGTCGCCAGAAAGTAGTAGCCCAAAATCACCAGCACCCAGAAGGTATTTCCAGCGAGTAATGTGCCTTCAAAATAGGACAAATTACTGAGCAGGCCAGCCGGGCTCATAATAAACACCACCCCGACAAAAAACAGCAATGCGCCGGTAAATATCAGCATTAAACCTTTGAAAAATATATTGTAATAGTGGCCGGCGATCTCTGGCAGGCTTTTGCCATCTTCTTTGATACTCATCACACCGGAAAAATAATCATGGACGGCACCGCCGAGGATATTCCCGATCACAATCCAGACCAGCGCCACCGGACCATATAAAGCGCCGAGGATTGGACCAAAAATTGGCCCCACGCCTGCAACATTCAAAAATTGAATTAAAAAGGCTCTGGCCGGCGAAATCGCCACATAATCAACGCCCTCACTGAATCTGGCTTGCGGCGTACTGGCGGTGCGGTCAATGCCCGCCTGCTTTTCAACAAAGGGACTATAAAATTTGTAACCGGCAATCAGGAGCAGGATCGCGACGAAAAAAATCAACATAAGGGCAAATCCAAGGCAGTTGAGTCAACAGAATGAGGCTTAATCTACCACTGCTGCACTGCCAAGTGTATTGAGTTTATTTGTTTTTTCTAGGCCGCTGCATGAAACATCCAACGAATGCCAAACCGATCATTTAAAGCGCCGTAAAATCCAAACGGGTGCTCGATAAAGGGATCCGTCACCGTCGCCTGGTCGGCGAATAGCTTAAAAATTTCATCAGTACGACTGACCGAGCCACCGTTCAGGTACAAGCACAGCAAGTTGCCAGCTTGCGGCTGCTCAGTCGGATGTAACCAGTCTGATGCAGCTATATCCACCTCGGCTGAGGTTAATCGGGCATGGACGACCCGTTGTTGCAACATCGGTGGAAACATCGCCTGCATTGGAGAATCCTGCACTTTGGTTAGATGAAGCTCACCGCCAAACACCTGTTGATAAAAGGTCATCGCTTCCAGGCATTGACCGTCAAACAGCGCGTACACAGATAATTTCATTCACAGCCCCTTCCACATAGCAGCTTTACATGGACGTGAACGCTGCAGTTTACTAAAAACTGCAGCGTCATTTTTTGGGTTATCGAAACCTTAACTGGCCGTTTTAACCTGTTCCACCCAGTGCTGCACCCGTTTTTCCAACAACTGCAATGGCAAAGCGCCGCCATTTAAAATCGTATCGTGGAACCCACGGATATCGAACTTATCCCCGAGCTGTTCACGCGCTTTGGCACGCATTTCAAGAATTTTCTGCATGCCAATTTTGTAGGACGTGGCTTGCCCCGGCATCACCAAATAGCGCCGCACTTCTGAAATCACCGCCGTTTTAGCAATCGGCGTTTTTTCAATAAAGTAATCTACAGCTTGTTGTTCGCTCCAGCCTTTGGCATGCATGCCAGTGTCGACTACCAACCTTACCGCGCGCCACATTTCGGTGATCAGACGACCAAAATCACTGTACGGATTCTGGTAGCCCCCCATCTCTTTTGCCAATAACTCGGAATACAGGGCCCAGCCCTCTGAATAGGCGGTAAAACGCGCCTGAGTTCTGAATTTAGGCACCGCCGTCAACTCCTGAGCAATCGAAATTTGCATATGATGACCCGGACTACCCTCATGATAAGCAATAGCTTCCATTTCATTTTTGGGCATTGCTTTCATATCTGACAAATGCGCGTAATACACGCCGGGCCTTGAACCATCGGCAGTACCCGCAGAATAATGTTGCGCAGCCCCTGGCTGTTCGCGGAAGGCTTCCACCCGTTTCACCACCAGCTTCGATTTGGGCAGGATGCCAAAATATTGCGGCAATTTATCCGTAATAAACGCCAGATAGGCTTCAGAATCAGTGATATAAGCCTGCCTGCCCTCATCGGTGTCTGGATAGAAAAACTGCGGATCGGTTTTAATAAACTGGAAAAACGCTGCCAGATCGCCCTGAAAACCTACTTTATCTTTGATGGCGATCATTTCCTGCGTCAGCCGCGCCACCTCATCCAGACCCATTTGGTGGATTTCTTCGGCGGTTAATGCGGTGGTGGTCGACTGTTGTAAGCGTAAATTATAAAACACGCCCCCATCTGGTAGCGCCAAAACGCCCGGCCCAGCGACGTTGGCTTCCTGACTGATCAAGGCGAGCTCTGCCTGAAGAAAATCGCGAAGCGCCGAATAGGCGGGCTGGAACTGGCTGGTTAACGCTGTTTTGGCGTCGTTTCGTAACTGGTTCGCCTGCGCGTCGCTCAGCTTATCCGCCTTGAGTAAAGCATCGATTTTTTTATTCACATCTGTCCACAGCGGCGCTTCTTTTTTGGCATGCTCCGCCTGTGCATCGCGCTCAAACGGCTGACCGCTGAGTAAATTATTCAGCTGAACAATCACGCCCTCATAAGCAAAGCGTGGCGGGCGAATGCCCAATTCGGCCGACTTGACGGCACGTTGCTGTAAGTCAGCGATCGCTTTGGCGATGCCTCCAATCCGCTTGATATAGGCCTCTAAATCAGCGACCTCATCCACTTTGTGAAAATTGATCAGCATCTGTGGCAACATCGAATGTGCCCCACGCATCTGGTTGAACCAATAATTGTGGTCGCGGAACTGCGATGCTTCCACCGCCCTTTCGTATTGATAAATCCATAAATCGTATGAAGTTTTAGTTTCAGCGTCGAGTTTATTGTAATCAAACTGGCTTTTCAGCTGTTCGACAGAGGCGGCAAACCAGGCCAGCTGTTTTGCTTCTGCCTCCGCCGACATATCGTCAATCAGGTCGTTTTTGTCTTTACGACCTTGTGCGGTCAGTTGCAGTGGGCTCATCTGCAATTGTTCTTCGTATTTACTTTCAAACCATTGGTTTAATTTTGCAGATTCCGACTCTGCCGCGGCAGCCGCCGGCACCTTGGCCGCTTCAGACGCTGCTGCCGGGGCCGCAGCTTCCGGTGTTGCCGCAGGCTGGCAGCCCGCCAGAACCGAGGCCAGACTTAACGCTAATAATGAATATCGCACTGTGCAGATCCTTTTGATTATTTTTAGAATGAAAACGGACTCTCCGATGATGTTCATACTGCAGCTTGCTCCCGCTCACCGCAAGAGTCGCGGCCGGTCAGTGGTGGCGATTGTTTGTGGATTGGTAGCATTTGCGCACAGTGCCAAATCGCCCTGTCGCATCAGCGCCGCCATTAACCGGATCCAGTTGCAGCCAGTGACTGCGCTTGCCACACTGAATTTTGTCTTTCTGATAAGAATAAAAACCCGAGGAACATCATGTTGATACGCGTATTACTGCACAGCTGTGTACTTTTATCCCTGGTGATGATACCGCCGGCTATCGCCGCCGGCGAACAAGCGGTAGCCGCCAGGAAAGCAGAGCGCACCCCGTCGGCACCGGCACGCGATCGCGGTGACGGGCCTTACCCAAGGCTGATTTTAAGAGGCGGCACCTATATCAGTGGCGAAGGGGCACCGCCACTTGGACCGGTCGATATCGTGATTGAAAACGACCGGATTGTTGAAATCACGGCGGTAGGAAACCCCGGCGTGCCTATCCTACCGGCTGGCCGCCCCAAAGCGGCGGCAGGTGATCAGGAGCTGGATGTCAGCGGCATGTATATTTTACCGGGATTTATTGATATGCACGGTCATATCGGTGGCTCGGCCAACGGCATTCCCGCCGAATACGTCTTTAAACTGTGGCTGGCCCATGGCATTACCACGGTGCGCGAGCCCGGCAGTTTCAACGGCGTGGAATGGACGATGCGCCATGTGAAAGCAGCGGCCGAGAACCGTATTGTCGCGCCGCGGATTGTACCTTATATCGGCTTTGGCCAGGGTTTAAGCAAGCCGGTATTTAGCCCGGAGCAGGCCCGTAAATGGGTGAAAGAGATTAAAAAAGCTGGCGCCTCCGGCATAAAATTTTTTGGTGCACCACCGGCCATTATCGCTGCGGCGCTGGATGAAGCCAAACTGCAAAAACTTGGCACCATGATGCACCATGCGCAGCTCAACGTGATGCGGACCAACGTTCTTGACAGCGCCCGGCAGGGCTTGACGTCAATGGAACACTGGTATGGTCTGCCCGAAGCGTTGTTTACCGGTCAGGTGATCCAGAACTATCCGGCGCATTACAACTATCAGAATGAACAAGATCGCTTCGGCGCAGCCGGCGAGCTTTGGAAACAAGCGGCGGCCCCAGGCTCAGAGCGCTGGAATGCCGTGCGGGATGAACTGATCAAGCTGGATTTTACTATCAACCCGACCCTGACCATCTACGAGGCCACCCGCGACGCCGAGGCACAGCGCAACGCCCGTTGGCACGAGCATTACACGCTGCCGACCTTGACGAATTTTTTTCAGCCTAACCGCTATGCCCATGGCTCCTTCTGGTTTGACTGGACGACTGATCAGGAAATTGCCTGGCGGGAAAATTACCGACTCTGGATGCAGTTTCTAAACGACTACAAAAACCATGGGGGTCGTGTAACTGCAGGCTCCGATGCGGGTTATATCTATAAAATTTATGGCTTTGCTTACATTCAGGAGTTGGAATTATTGCGCGAAGCCGGTTTTAATCCGCTGGAAGTGATTCAGGCTGCGACGCTCAATGGCGCTCAGGCACTGGGTTTAGCCGATGAAATTGGCAGCCTGTTACCCGGTAAAAAAGCCGATATGCTGATTGTCGCCGAAAATCCGCTGGCCAATTTTAAAGTGTTGTATGGCACCGGCCATTATCAGTTAAATGCCGACAATCAACCAGAACGCACCCAAGGCGTGCGTTACACCATCAAAGACGGTGTGGTGTTCGACGCACAGCAGCTGTTACAGGATGTCAGAGCCATGGTTGAGCAAGCCAAACTTGCGGCATCAGCTCAGGCGTCGGCGCCCTAGAGCACCAAATAGTTTAAAAAAGTGGCAGCAGCCGCGGGCAAAATAGCGCTCAGACGAGGCAAATTTCTGAAGGTTTAGTGAACTAAACCGAAGGAATTTAACGAAGTTTGACGGTATTTTGCCCCGGCCCCGCGGGAGCGCCTGAAACTATATGGTGCTCTAGTGCCCGAAGGCGACTTTAAAGGGCAGAGACCGACTCTGCCTTGGTTGCTCGCTGCATATTCCAATCCGGGGTCTGTCGCTGCTGCAAATGGCGGATGAAAAAATCGAACTGGCGGCGCTGGATGTAGCGAATGGGCCCCGATGAACGGCCGGTTGAATGCTCTCCACCTGGCACCAGCAACAAATCAAAATCTTTGTCGGCTTTAATCAAGGCATTCACCAGTTGCATACTCGAGGCCGGATCGACATTACTGTCTTGCTCGCCATTAATAATCAATAATTTACCTTGCAGCTTCGCGGCATGTTCGGTCACTGAGGAGGCTGCATATTGTGGCCCGACCGGATAGCCCAGCCACTGTTCATTCCAGCTGATTTTATCCATCCGGTTGTCATAACAACCGGCATAAGCAACCCCGACTCGATAAATTTCCGGATGAAATAACAGCGCTGAAACAGTACTTTGGCCGCCAGCGGAAGCGCCGTAAATGCCGACACCTGCCGCCAGGTGATACCAGGGAAACTTCGCAGCAGCCGCCTGATGCCATAAGATCCGATCGGCAAATCCAGAATCGGCCAGATTCTGCCAGGCAACGTCATGGAAGGCTTTTGAGCGATTATTGGTACCCATCCCGTCAATTTGCACCACGATAAACCCAAGATCCGCCAGCGCCTGCATCCCAATCACTTTATCGCCACCGGAATGATAACCAAAAGGCCAGAAACTTTTCGGCACAAAACTATCGTGGGGACCGGCGTAAATATTCTCGATAACCGGATAGGATTGATCGGGCTTAAAATGCTGTGGCTTGACGATCAATCCCCAAATATCGGTCTGACCATCGCGGCCTTTCGCCACAAAAGGTTGCGGCGGTTTAAATCCGGCTTGAGTTAAAGCGCTGATGTCGGCTTTGGCTAGCGTGCGGATCAACTTACCATCACGACTGCGACGTAATTCCGCCACATTCGGCAAATCGACCCGCGAGTACAGGTCGATATAATAGGTCCGATCCGCTGAAAAACTCAGCTGATGATGCGCAGGTGCCGTGGTTAACGCAAAGAGCCCACTTCCATCAAAGTTAATCCGGTAATAATGCACGAAATACGGATCCTGCGCCGGATCCATGCCACTGGCAGCAAACCAGAGTTGTTGCGCTTGCTCATCGACGGCCACCACTTCCCGAACCCGCCAGTTGCCTTGGGTGATTTGGTTTTTCAGCTGCCCTTGCTGATCATAACGATACAGATGCGCATACCCATCCCGCTCAGATAACCAGATAAAACCAGGTTCAGAGTCTGGCGCTGTTCCTGTTAACGGCTGGTAGAACGCCGACCATTGATCGATAAAGGTGTTGCTGGTTTCTGTCAGTAATGCCCGGGGCTGTGCAGTGCGGGCATTGACCTCGATCAAACGCACCCGCTGATGCCCCCGCTCAGTGTAACGAAAGGTAAATGCCCGGCTGTCTGGCTGCCACTGCACCTGATCAAGCTGATAAGGTTGGCTAAACAAGTCGTTCGCAATCAGCTGCACCCGGACTGGATCCAGTTGCACCAATACCGGCTGGTCAATGTCCACCGCATCACCGGGTTTAGGATACAACTGACTGATAGTTTTTGGCTGCAACTGATCGGCCGGAGATGACAGCACCCGGTTGATGATCCGCGCGGTTCCCGGTTTCACTTTCATCACCAACAAAGCGCTGCTGTCAGGCGCCCACTGAATCGACTCCGGATCGTAAAAGTGTTCCGGCGTCCCATCCTTGGTTTGCAATAGCAGGGTGCCCGCCTGATTGGTGATGATCAGGTTATCTGATTGCACCTGCACCTGATAGGCGCCATCCGGCGATGTTCGCAGCGGATTGTCCGCAGCCACCCGCAGATCCCGGACGACACCAAAGGCTTTTGGCCGGTGCGGCCGGCTCAGCATTTGACAGGCGCTGCCATCCAGGGCACAGGACCAGCGCTGATTTTCATGGAAAAATTGGATAGTCCGGCCGTCCTGGTGCTCACTGAAACTGTCAAAAGGGAGTTGCAATGCGCTGTAGTGCTGACCCGTCGCCTGACTCAAGGCCCGGCTGATCAGCTGATGATCAAAAGCCGGTGCGGTGCTGGCGTCGCTCACGCTGGAGCGATAAAACATAAAACCGCCCGCTACACTGAGCTTATAGTGAAATTGATCGTCACTGTCCGCCCACTGGGGTTCGAGCATCAAATCACGGGTCAAATGGATCCATTGCTCGCGTAGCGCCAGCGAACGTTCCACTTGCGCCGGATCGACCGCCGCCTGCGCAACTTGCATCCCAAGCAACAAAATTGCCATGATCAATAACTTCATGTTCCGGATCCCCTCGAGCAAGCGAAAAATGCTCAATCAGTCAAAGTCGCAATTTAAAAAACTGTGAAAACAATCACATAAAAAGTCCTCGCTGTCTATTTTTGCGCATAACAGCAGCGGTTGAGAACGATGCCCAAACCTCCACAGCGGCCTATACGCTAACAACAGTTATTCCCGAAAAGAAAATAACCCCGGGTGCTTGGGCAGTTTTAAATCGGAATTGAGCAGACGCAAGGCAGCATAGAGCTGTTGTCTGTTATAGGAAAAATTTGGGCTTAATAAACACGAAGAACCATCTTTCATGTGGATAGTGAGGTAACTTGCACTGGCATCGCGATCGGTACTGTGTACAATTTCAGTAATATCTTGTGGTTTGACTGAGAACGTCCACGCCTTGACGGTCGGGTGCACGGAACAAAACTCGTCATGAGTCAGCCTTATAAAATATTTCGCCGGATAGGCAAGAAACCAGACTGCCACAGCAAAGAGCCCAAGCTCCGCCCCGGCGACGATATAAAGCGCAGCCTGCAAAAACTGCGGATAACCCTCTTCAGTTGTGGGGATCAGCATTAACCACAAACCAATCACCAGCGGCAACAACATCATGTTCAGGATCAGAACTTTCGCCTGTTGTGTTCGGGTCCGTTCATAATAAAACAGCAGTTGCTCAGTCGACATGTTGGTTCCTGCTCAAGGGCGGTGCGCCGATGGCTGCAGTTTGGATCGGCGCCATCCCCTACCCACCACTCAGGTTTTACCATAGCGCAATTGCAGCCGGGCAATCGACTGCTGCATGATCTGTTTTAAAATATTCAGATCTAAATCAGCCAATTTCTTGAAATACAAACAAGATTTACCCATTTTGTGCCGGCCAAGCTGCGCCAGTAAGTCCGGCGTGCTTTCATCACAATCCAGATACAGCACCAACTCCCGACCACGAATAGCAAAACCGATCAGCGGCGCGTTCCCGCTGCGGCCACTGTCATACACATAATGATACACACCGAAACCGACGATACTCGGCCCCCACATTTTCGGCGATTCGCCGGTCAGATCTGATAACAGCACCAGCAGTGCCCGGCAATCCACTTCCTGCTGCGGATTGGCCCGCGCCGCAAGGTACTCGTCCACATGTTGATCCGTCGCTTTGGTTGTTGCCATCTGCGGGCTCCTTGTCGATTTTTATCTGACCGCCAGCGCCAGACGGTCCCCTTCGTTCAGGTCGGTGCAAAACAACTTCTGTTGCGTCCTTCGGCCTTCGCCCGATACAGCGCCTGATCGGCCGACAGCAATAGATCAGCAAGGCGCTCGGTATCCTGCCGGATCCCGGCGACCCCGGCACTGAACTGTAACGGATAGTCCGGTGCTAATACCAGTTGTTCAGCTGCGGCAGCACTTCGCAACCGATGAAGTACAGCCGTTGCGCCATCGTGATCAATCCCCTGAAGGATCAGTAAAAACTCTTCGCCACCCCATCGGCCGAAAACATCACCGGGTCGCAGAACCGCCTCAGCAACTTTGACAAATCGTCGCAGCGCTTCGTCGCCGGCATCATGACCGTAGCGGTCATTGCACGATTTAAAGCGGTCCAGATCAAGCAGCGCAATAGCTAACGGCTGCTGTCGGGCGCGGGCTTGTTGGAATGCCTCCTGTGCACGTAGTTCGGTATAACGCCGGTTAGCCGCGCCGGTTAGTAAGTCGGTAAACGCCATTCGCCGGTATAAACGCCGGTGCCGGATCAGGGTGACGACAATCACACAAAGCAGAATCACCACCAGCAACCCCGAGCCAAGCAGCAAACGATTTCGCCGCTCCCGCTCTTCAGACTCACGGGTCTGACGCTCCAGACTGTGTGCCAACTGCTCGACACGAAAACGGGACTGGACTAATCGTTGATGACGAGCCCAATTATGACTCTCGAAATCGCGCAGTTCTTGTAAGGCCAGTTTCAGATCAGCCAGCGCCGCTTTTTCGTTGCCAAGCGCTTCATAAACTTGCCCCCGAACCGCATAAAACAGGTAACCATAATAACCTGCATTAAAGCCCGGCCACGCTTGCTCCATCGGTGCAAGTAGCCCCATCGCCTCATCCGGACGACGGTCGGCAAGCAAAGCTGCGGCATAATGGATCAGTGCACTGTACTCGGTGACATGACCAATCCCTTTGAGTTGCCGAAGACTGACGCTACAGTTCTGCAGCGCTTCTGACACTCGACCTAACGGCGTGAACACCCCGCACAGTCCAGCTTGCGCATAGGCAATACCAAACGGATTCTCGGCACGCTGGGACGCTTCCGCCGAGTGTTGGAACTGCCTTGCGGCTTTTTCCAGCGAATCAGAATCATGCTGTGCCGCATAGGATAATCCATCCATATACAATTCATTGGCAACCATATCGTGCATCGCTTGCGCTTCAAAATAGCCCCTCGCTTCTTCACTCAGTATCCGCCCATACGCGGGATCTGTTCTCAGCACTACCTGGCCTAACACGGAGGCGGCTTCAGCCCGCATCCAGGCAAGCTCTAACGTATCGGCCTGGCGGTAAGCATTGGAGGCAAGTTCGAAGGTTTGACCGTTAAGCTCGGCACGGTCGGCCATCACCGAGGCAAGGCGGATCTGCAGGCACAAGGTCGAAGGCTGCGTTGCTGGCAGTTGCGCAATCTGACGGAGCAGATCTTTCAGAGGACTATGGAGGGTGTGTAACAGATCCGAGCCATACAGACTTGCAATCTGCAAGTGGAGAAGTGCTGGGTGTCCCTGCGGCAGGGCTTTTGCTGCCTGAAGTGCCTGCGGTAATTCAGTTTTATCCAGACCGATCATCCGCTGTGCTTGCGCGCGCGCGGCTTCCAGATAAGCACGACGTTCGAGACTGAGCTGCCTTTTCGGATCTAAAGCCTGTTCGATGGCTTGCAACGCCTGATAGGGTTGACGACCAATATTTTTGGCCAGCCCCTCGATTTCACTATCACCGCTTCCTAGGCAACTCGCCACCGCCGGCAACGGAACCGCACCTAACCAACCACTTAATACAACAAAGTTCAGCAATCGTTTCATTCAACCTTACCTTTACTTCCAACCGGATTTTGCGTGCTGCCGTTCCAGCGCTCTCCAACCCACTAGTCGATCCGTGCTCAGCCGGAGCTCAAAGTTCTTGAGCCACGGCAGCGTTTAGAAGCTTAGGTGGCTCCAAAGCGACAAACGCTCACGCGGCTTCAAGGGCTTTGAGCCCTGCCTTCAAGAAACTGCGGTCCCCTACTGGATTGGTTTTTCTAAAGCAGCTCTGAACAGGTTTTTTCAGGTGGTTTGGGGATACACAAAGCCATTGATTGACCCGGCGGTTTTTTCCTCCACAAAAAACAGCAACTTGTTGTGATTTCGCACAAGCCTGAATTAAGCGTAGAAGAGATTTCCCGATGATGTTGCATCAGATGATGGTTTTGTTGGTAGTTTCGGGAAATAGGTCCGGAACTCAGTGCAGCTTAGCTCCACAACCGCCTGGAAGCGCATTTTCAGCGGCAGAGCGACAACTTTAAGTCGCGTGAAAAGGAAGCTGCTGTCCTCTGCTGGATTGTTGTTGCGAAAGCAGCTCTGAACGGATCGCTTCAGATTGGGCTTCGTTCATAAATTTACCTTGGTACGACTGGTCAGAACCGGCCAGTGCCAAAGCTGCTTTTTTTACCTGAACTCAGCAGATTTAAAAAAAAGCATCGGATCCTGCGGCTCGCCATGCAGTAATAGCTCAAAATGCAGATGGGGACCGGTGACCCGGCCGGTCTCACCGACAGTGCCAATCGGCTGCGCGCTATCGACCCGATCGCCCACCGCAATCCGGATTTGATCCAAATGCGAGTAAAGGGTCTGATAGCCCTCGCCATGATCAATCAACACCACCTTGCCAAAACGCGGATGCAGACTCTGATCATCAGCAATCAACACTTTGCCCCGCTGCGCCGCCAATACAGGAACACCAATGTCCGCAGCAAAGTCGACACCGGCGTGCGGGCGGTTTTGCCGAAACGGATGCACTTGCGCATACAAGGACGAGATCCGCACCTGAGCCACCGGATAATGCCAGTCGCCAAGCGGCGTCGACACTTGCAGCTGAGCACTGCCTAACTTGAGGAATACAGCACTGCCACAAAGTGCCAGCAACAGCCACCTACGCTGCCGTGCGCCGACCTGCGGCAAAGGCTGGAACAAACGGGTTAACCTTGTTTGATAAAACAGCTGATCGGCATGGGTCTGGATAAAACCCGGCATCCCGGCGGGCACCGGATGCACGGTTTTAGCGGCCAGACAGTGCTTTAAACTTTGTAGCAGGGTTTGACCATACAACCTCGCCTGCGCCGGCTGCGCGGCAAGGACCTGCTGGTCAACGGTCAGCTCCATCTGACGGATAAAAGCTTGTTCCAGCAAGCGCAGCACCGGGTTAAACCAGCACAGGGCCACCAACAACCGCCAAAGCAGTAATTGTTGCGGATCGCGCCGTTTTAAATGGACAAGTTCATGGGCAACCAGCAACAGCCGCTGCTGTGTGGTCAGCTCGAAGATATACTGCGGCAGCACCAACACCATTTGTCGCCAGCCGGCGATAAAAGGCGATATCGGCAAGCGGCTGAGCCGGATCTCCAGCCGGGCTTGCCCGGACGCGAGCAAATTAAAGTCCGGCAATTGCCCGGCAACTGCGGGCCAATCTTTACCAAATACGTCATCGGCAGACACCGGCCTTGCTTGTCGGATCAGACACTGTAGCTGACGCCACTGCCCAATCACCTTGCCAAGCTGCAACAAGCTGATACCAGCGAGCAGTAAGCCGGCAGCTTGCCACAGCAACGCCAGCGGGATAGGCTGCTGCAGCAACGCCTGATGAACCGGCTGCGCGGTCAACTGCTGCACCGAGAACAGCGTATCCTGCAGCAATACCGCCGGGATCACCTGCGCGGCCATAAATTCTGGCAGCGGCAGCACAGGAACAAAACACAGCATGGCCAACGCCCAATAGAGCGGCGGCCATTGTTGTAACGAGCGGTATCGTTGCAACAGCCGCTGACTCAGCAACCAAAGTATTCCGGACCAGACAGTACACAGCAGCAAAGCCCATAGCAGGTGCGCCACGTTAGTCTCCTTGCTTCACAGCGGCGAGATCAGCTAACAAGTGCTCTAAATCAGCAATTTCATCGGCGTTCAGTAACGTGCTGTTGGCAAACATCGCCGCCGGCAATGGCGCCTTCATTTCAAAGACCCGGTAGGCGAAATCCTGGGCCAAAGCCGCCAACGTCGGCATCTTAGCGACTTTAGCCTGATAGTGGTTTTTATGCCCCTGACTATCAAAGCTCACCAGGCCCTTTTCCACCATCCGCTCCAGCGTTTTACGGGTGGAAGAATAACCCCAGCCTACGACTTCGCTCAGTGCATCATGCAACTCTCGCGCAGTCTGCGGCTGTTTTGCCCACAGGAGTTTCAGAATTTCCAGCTCAGGTACTGTTGGTTGCTGCATAGCTCAGACTCGTCTTTTGGACACAGAAGCATCAGAGTGCGACAGATGTCGCTCAAGGTCAAGTTAATTCTGCGACAGTTGTCGCCGCCGCAGCTCCGTTTTTACGCAGGAGATTTGGCTGCTCTCGAAAAGTTTGAAATAACAGCCAAATGTAAAAACTAAAAAAGAGCAAGGAAATACGTGATTAAAGCAGAAGCGAGATTTTCGCTGTTTATTCAAATAGGCTGTCGCGTTACAGCTTGTAACAATATCAGAACTTCTCCATCAGGCAATTAACGCTAAACTCCTGCTATGGATAATTTATCTTCGTGATTTTCTGGATAACGCAGCGCCAAACTAAGGATTATAAATGGCAGGACATTTTGCAGTTTTTTTAGTCGCCCTCACCATTGGCAGTGGTTTAATTTGGCTGTTTGATAAGGTATACCTGGCGCCCAAACGTCATTTGTTATTGGTAAAGGCCGAAGCCGCTGCTGGTCAGGCGCTTTCCGAAGATGCCAAAAAGCAAATCGCGTCGCAGTCTTATCTCGCAGAAACTGCTCAGTCGATTTTTCCAATTATTGCCGTTATCACCATTCTTCGTTCTTTTTTGTACGAGCCATTTCAAATTCCATCCGACTCGATGATGCCGACGTTATTGGACGGTGATTTTATTCTTGTTGAGAAATATGCATATGATGTAAAAGATCCTGTATGGCGCTCTACATTATTGCAAACAGGTAAACCGCAACATGGCGACGTGGCGGTTTTTAAAAGCCCAGAGCAACCAACCGTAGATTTTATTAAACGGGTGATAGGCTTACCTGGTGACCGTATAGTTTATAGAAACAAACAATTATTTCTTCAGAAATACTGTGATGACTCTTCAGTACAGCCTTGTTCTGCTTTGGAACCAATAGCCCAGGAATTAAAGTCCGAGGGTGAATATTTCGTCGGTCCATATCAACTAAAACGCTTAACCGAACAAGGTCAATACGACATTTTACAAAACGCCATGCTGCCTGAAGCAATTCACAATTACTATCGTCAGTCTGGTAACGAAAGTGGCGAATTCACTGTACCGGCAGGGCATTATTTCGTGCTTGGGGATAATCGGGATTATAGCCACGACAGCAGGTTCTGGGGATTTGTTCCCGAGCAGAATTTGGTCGGAAAAGCAGTGTTTAAATGGATGAGTTTTGAATTCAATCAGGATCCGAATAGTTGGCTACCAGGATGGGTGCCTGTTGGTGTTCGTTTTGCGCGCCTGGGCTCTATTGAGTGACGATGACCCGTCACCACAGGGTTCAGCAATAAGTTTCAACACTGGCATGCCAACTCTGTTGCTCCAAAATATATACCCAAACCACTTGAAGATGCGTTTTCAGTGGGAGCTTTCAACGGGAGATAAAAGGTCTTAAGGCCAGGCGGCGTTAGGAACTGGGTAAGAGTAAGCGCAAATGGGCGCATGGCACAAGGACCCGAGTTGGGTTTGCCACGGGCTCAGCGCGCTTTCAAAATTTTACGTAATGCGGCGCAGATTAGACCAACAAGCAGCGACACCACCGCAAATTGCCCTAGTAACAGCAAGCCGAGCTTCGGCCAGAAATGTATTTCTTCGCTAAACAGTGGGTGCCAGAGATAAATCAGCAGCAAATTCCCCGGATAAAGCGCCCACTGATAACCGGGCATCGGCCCATCCCACAACGACCACAGAGTCCAGCTGAGCGTAAAGACAAGTAGCCCAAGGATAACGGCCACGCCTCCGGCCACTATGCCAATCTGACTTGCGCGCCATGTTCTTAACATACCTGAATGCTCCGTTGACACGCTGGGCCGCTCGCTGCGCTCTTGGTTTGGAATTGAGTCCCGATACCAAGGGCAAAATTGCGCAAGCCCCGCGGTGTTTTAACCCGGCATCGCCTCCTTAACTCTCGCGACTAAAAAAACCAGGTTTTCGCACCGACAAAAACAACAAAATCGCCGTCAGCAACAGACAAACGCTTTTGACGGTAGCGAAGGTAAAATCCGCCCGATAAAAATCGATGCCAACATCGACGACTGAAAACCCCGCCAGGGCAGCGGCCAGACGCTCGGTAAAAATCCCCAATTTATTTCTCTCAGACACTTAAAACTCCTTCTGTATTTGATTCTGTATGTGCCCTTCCCAGCACCTGTACCGGCAAGCGCAAGCAGGCACAAAGGCTGACACAACAAAGCAGAGGCACCAACTGCAAGCCACAGGATGCACTTTTGTTGTGCCGCATCCCAAGGCGTTACCCTCGCCATGCCTCAGATCGACCCGCCCATGCTCAAGCGAGCCACATAAAAAGTGGCAACAACAATCAAAGCATTGATCGATGCCCGAACCGGCCAGCTAAATTGCCGATAAGTAATACCAGCACTGCCTGCGCCGATGGCCACGCCCCCCATCAGGGCAAACCAGGGCGTGAAAAATACCACAAGCTGCCATTTCACCAGCGTCACCGCCAGATCATGCAGCAGCCCACTCACCATAAAAGTCAGGAGGGACGCAACCGACAATGGCAAACAAGCGCTTAGCGGTCTCATCACGTAACGCGCTAAATAATAGCCCCAGATCGGATTCCAATGATGCCAGAATACCGCAAAAGAATGAGCGCCTAACGAACGGGCCAGCATATTTCTCATCGAATGGCTGGCCCCCAAAGCAACACCATTCCTTTTCTTTACATACTGTGACAGGGTAACTGAACGATGCATGACCATTCCTAAGGCTGAAATCCGACCTCGCAACGAGCACGGCGCGCTAGCGGGCAGCGATTGTTTGCCAGCACAGCCACTTACTTCGCATATTTAAGATTTACATACAATCCGGCAAGCAGCGGGAGCACAACCGCCGAGCTCACCGCCCATAAGGCTTGCCCCAGCGATAGATAATGCAGCATCAATCCAATGCTTGAGCTTAAAATGAGAAACCCGGTGAGCAATACACTGACGCCCATAATGCAGCCGACGATTTTGGGATCGCGATACGACGTGTCATCCCAACTTGCCAGCAAATGACGCTTTTGTTTTACGCCAATCAAATAACCTAAGATCATCAGGGGGATGCCAGCAAGCCCCCCAACAAGGACCGCACTAAGTAAAGAATCTTCCATGGTGAAACCTCCTGCAGGTGAACGCGAAACTTGGTTTGCCGAACACAATACATGCGCCGCTCCCCCGACCATAAGAGAGACTTCGGCGCCATCACCGCTTTTGACTATTTTGAATACTCAACCAATTCTTCGATGTACAGATAATCATCCTGGATCTGTGTGAGTTTAATAAATGTCTTTAACTCAGGTGCATATACATGAATATCTTCGGTATTTGCACTGTATCCACGGGTATTGGTTATTTTGCCTTGGTATCGAATGGTGTAAGCCATAAAGGTTCCGGCGTCCACAGTTTCTGGTTTAAATGACAGCACTTCAGCATCTTGAATGGTAGAGCCCTTGGTACCGTCTTCACTTTCCCAATGATCTGCAAAAGTCCATTTCTTGCCGACCTGCAACGGCCAATTATAGCGGGCGGTCTCACCTTGAACCGGCTTGACAATCTCGCTTAGCGCAATGGTTCGGGGGGCGGTGACCATAAACAACTCACCGTTTTTACTGATGATCTGTTTGGTGTCGGTGCCATCAGCGCGGACTTCGCCAGCTTTGGTAACCCCTTTATATTTCCAAACCCATTTTTCACCCGCTTGATAGTCGTCAAGTGTTGGCTGCAGCGTGATATCAGCGCCCGTTACAGCTCGGCTAAAACATACCAGCAACAAAACTAAAACGGCTAAATATTGATTTCGCATTTGATAATTTCCTTTTATAACAGATGTCTATCCAATTTATTTCAAACGAACACATGAAGCATATGTCATTGCAAGCTAAGGTTTATCGCAACTGCCCGCACCATCACTTGGTATCTGCAAGTGTTCGCTTCATTTACTCACGCCATTGCATTTTACGGCTGGTCATTCTGGACTAGTGACTCTGAACTCATTGTGCTTTCCAACAAATAACCAATTGGACCACCAGCAGCCCAGCTTTCGGATGTCCAGCGAACAACTAAGCCCGAACAACTAAGCCCGAACAACTAAGCAAGTATTATGATGCCCCCATCAATTTTCGTTGCAGCGCACGTAGCTTTTCGTACTCGGGTTTCACAATGGCGAGTAGCTCCTTGCTTGGCCAATTATTCACTGAGACATGATTTGAAAAGTCCGATTGCTTCCAGTCTGCAAGTACTGCTTTGTAAGCAGCAATATGGGCTAAAGCATCAATAAATGCTTTGGGTATCTCGTCTGACTCTAACAAATCGATGTTTTTGAGAATTAATTTTTCGGTTTCGGAATTGAGTGGCTCAAAAACATGAGTCATCCAGGTACGCCAGACTTCTTTCTCTTTGTCGGTCACTTGGGCGTTATTTCCAAAGTAGCGGTCTCCGCCATGGGCAGGTCTGTGCTTATTCCAAAATGCTTCCCAGGTGCTGTGGCTGGCCAAAAGCCGGACGTAGAGTGGACCGTAAAGCTCTCGAAGTTGTTTATTGACGCGATCTAATTTGTTGGCTTTGTTATCGAAATGCCATTTATGGAAGTAGGTAATCAGCCAGCCCACAGCAGCAACAAGAATTGCCGCCACAACGGGGACAATTTTTAAAAACTCTTCGCGTGTTAGATCAAGCACTGGTGAACTCCATGTATATAAAGCCCAAATTGAGCGCGCAACGACGCGCTGCGGAGTTGGCGTGGCAGCCAACAATTTCTAGGTCTGGATCAAACGACAACTCTCTAAAAACAGCGATGTTCGCAGGCGGATCAACATCAGGTTCATTTTGATCCGACCAATCCATCCGGCACTTTGCAATTCAGGGTTTGGCGAAACTCATTGGGAGTGAGACCCACCATGGCTTTAAAAGATCGGGTAAAAGGACCAACCGAGGCAAACCCACTTTCCAAAGCAATGACGACTATCGGCCAATGTCCTTTCTCGGGATCTGACAGCAATTTTTTCGCATACTCAATGCGTAAAGTATTAATAAACTGATTGAAATTGCTGGCGTGAAACTGTGACCTTAGCAATTTACTGACGCGATATTCTGGAAGATCCAACAATTTCGCCAGATCAGACAACCGCAGATTAGCTTGTAAAAACACCTGTTGCTGAAAGAACAGCTGCCGAAGCTTGTCACAAAGTTCCAGATCATCGTCAGTGAGACCGGTCGTCAATGACTCTGTTTCTGCCGGTTCAACCACAAGTAAGTTTTGGGGAGTCGTCTTTGCAGCAACGTCCGTCTGCGAGCGAAGCGGCTGATGAAAGCGGCAATAAATAAGCCATTGCGTCACCAGACATATGGCTAAAGCCGCCACCGCGCTAAGTAAATCATGCTGCAGCGCGGCTCCTTCGGCTGGCAACCCTATTTTTGCGATGACCCCACAAATTGCGATGGCGCCACCATAGGTCGCCAGAAATAACTGTCGATGCCAGCGTTCGGCCCCGCGTGTCTGGCTATAACCGCGGCAGCCTTCCCATAGCGTCAGCATTAAAACGGCAGAAGAGAGCATGATCAGCAGCTCTTTACACACAACCCGGGCCGAAGCCAGCAAGGTTTGACTTTCCGGCCAGAATTGCTGCACCAACTGCATAGCCTGCAAGCTCACGAGTAATACGCCAATGGCCGCTGCCACCAGCACATGCCGCAATAAAATAGCCCGGCCTTGCCTAAATAACGCCCGGGCGATCAACCAATAGCCATTGCATGTCATACAAATGCCCATCGCCAGCAAATACTGGTAAAAGCCAAAGCCGTCGCCACCAAGGCGTTTGATGGCCATGATGGCCATAGAGCCACTAAAAGCCGCAAATAACAGATGCACCAGCTGTTTTTGCCGCACGAACAATTGGCCGCACAACAGGCCAAAGCTGACAATCAGCAACACAATATGAATAGTTTGGTACACCCTGCTTCTCCTTCGAGCCCCAAGGCTGAATGCTAACAGTTGGCTTTAGTTAACGTCAAAGTGCAATTTTCGTTTATTGCTGCTTACCTTGTTACAAAAAGTATCCACCGTTAAAAACCTCATTTTGAGCATAAAACCATGCGCCGAATTTGAAATGTGGCGCGATTTAAAGGTGATTGGCTGGCAGGATGCAACTGTTTCAGGGCAACCAGCAGCCTGAACAGGTGCAACAAACATAAAGTGGCGATGCCGCTGCTCAATCGCAAGCAGTGCCGGAGAACCGCCAGCCAAAATACAAGGAAACACCATGACCGAGATGACAATTGACGCTACCCCGTCTTTACCGCAACAACAAAAACCAGACTGGCTTGCCCGCTCTGCAACAACCTGGTTTATCGTCACCGCGATCGGCCAGTGGCTGTTCGTGGCGTATATCCTGGGCTATTACGGCCTGCGGTTTGCCGAGAATGGCGTCGGCGGCTTTGCAGGAACCCAGCTGACCAATGGCTTTATCGCCGGAGATCGCATGGGCAACATCGCACTGGCAATTCATATTCTGGTCGCAGGTCTGATTATTGCCGCCGGCCAAATCCAGCTGATGCCGGCGATCCGGAATAAACTGCCGCTGCTGCATCGTGCCAGCGGCTGGTTCTTTATGGTGGCTTCGGTCATTGTCAGTATCGCTGGATTGTATCTCACCTGGTCGCGGGAGCGGGTCATTGGTTCCCTGATCCAGGATCTTGGTGTCACCGGCAGCGGGGTGCTGGTGATACTTTTTGTGCCCATCGCCCTTTATTACGCGATCAAACGTAACTTTGCCGCACACCGACGCTGGGCACTTCGGTTGTTTATGGTGGTCAGCGCGGTATGGTTTCTTCGTCTGATGATATTTGGCTGGTTTATCGCGACCGGCGGCATTGGCATCGACAGCAAAACCTTCACCGGCCCTTTCCTCGACGTGGCGTCCTTTGCCCAGTATTTACTGCCGCTCGCGGTGCTGGAGCTCTATTTTTGGGCCTGCAAGCCTCACAACCAAAGATACCAGACTGCCGTCGCCAGTCTCATCTTTGTGTGTTGCGCCATGATGGCGATCGGTGTATTTGCGATCGGCAGTGTTGCCTGGTTCCCTAAGATCGGAGCATAGCGCTTCGCGAGCCTGAACTATAAAAGGAGGTACTTAGTGCTGATTTACTTACATATTTTGACCGGAACGGTCGCGCTGGTGAGCGGTGTTTTAAGTTTTGCGGTAAAAAAAGGCAGTCATTCGCATAAAAAATTCGGACTGACGTTTGTGCTTTCAATGCTAGTGATGGCGATTTCAGGCGCCTTTCTGGCCTTTCTCGCTTCTGAACAGCTGAATATGGTCGCCGGTCTTGTCACCTTTTACCTGGTGGTGACAGCTTATCTAACCGTTCATCCCCCCAAAAGCAGGGCGATGGGAGTCCATTCAATGATGATGGCGTTAGGGATGATCACCGGAGCTTATGCCATTTATACCGGTCTCATAGCGTTAAATCATGGTCTGATGACCATCGATGGCAATCCTGTGCAAGCGATGATTATTTTTGGTTCAATCTCCCTGGGCGCTGCAATTTTAGATCTCCGCGTCATCGCACAAGGGAGGCTTCGGCATCAATGGCAACTGGTGCGGCATGTTTGGCGCATCGGTGTTGCCATGCTCATTGCCACTGCCTCTTTTTTTCTTGGCCAGTCTCAGTTTATTCCCGAAGCAATCCGCAATCTCTATACCCTGGCGGGTCCCGTGTTCCTGGTTTTATGTGTCACCGTATATTGGGTTATTCGCGTCAGTATTTGGGGGTTCAAGAAGCAAACACCAACGCAGACGCGAGGGTCCTAAGCACGATTCTGCGAAAAGTCGGGATGCGGTGCCGAAAGTGCTAACGCCCCAATTGAGCGCGGGAAAACGCGCAGCGAGTTGACGTCACAGCCAGCCCTGGCGCTGGCTTTGATAGTAGATTGTTTGCTGCCGTTAAATGCGGTCTGCCGGATGGTTGACGCCATCGTTAGTCGGCACATTCGGTATTTTCAATGGGTTAACTCCCTCCAGGCAGGCAACATTAAAACCATATTGTGTTGGATTTGACCTGCGTTGATGGTGAGTATAAATACCGCAGTGACTACAAAAATAATGCTTAGCTGTTTTGGTATTGAACTGGTACAGCTTTAAAAAGCTCTCCCCTTTTATAATTTTGATACCCGACAAAGGAATTGAAGCCGCGATGGCTCCACGCCTGCGGCAGAGCGAACAATCACAGCGCCGTAATTCGACCAAACCATCCGGCAAATCCAGCTCAAACTCAACAGCACCACAATGGCAGGTGGCTTTGTGTTTAGCTTGGATTGGAACGCCATCAACTTCTTTCAAATTTAAAGCCATCCAGGGTTCCTTCTAAGCAATAAATGCGCGAACTGTTGAGCGTCGGGGCCGAAGGTGCGTTGCGCTGGCCATCACATGGCCCCCCTCACTCTCCGGCATCCACTGCCACTGATGTTGTTGCAGCAAACAATCCCCAGTGAATCCATAGCCATTGGTGAGCGCAACTAGCTACAACGGAGCACATGTTGTCCCTTGATGATAAACCATCTGCCACTGACCACTCTCACTTCGACGCCAGATTGAACATCGATGCGAGTAGGCTGGTGATCGTTGTCCAACTCTTAACACCTCTGCTTTGTACAATAACTGAGCACAACCTAGACCGAGCAAGCGAAACTCATAATCTCTTGCCGTGATCTCAGGTGCAACTTCCGTGGGTAAACGCTTCAAAACGTCGGACTTCCCAAAACGTAATCCTGAAGCATTAATCTCAGTGAATTCGTCGGAAATTAACTCATGAAGCACAGTGACGGAGCTTCGAACATTCGGTTGAAAAAGCCGCTCTTCTAGCTCAATTAATAGATTTTCCAAGTCTTCCACAGGATCCCCCAAACGACCGAACGGTTTGATTGCGCGGCGGCGGAAACCGTCCGGCACGAAGCGGATGGTATCTCATCAGCACCACGGCTTACTGCCGTCTATGATTATATCAGCGCGCTCCCGAGGTGCATCAAGCTTCTCGTACAGCAGATATCCAGCAGTAGACCAGTCCACATACTGAATCCGCTTTTGCTCTTCCGTCATCGGGACCCCTAGATGATTCTGCCGAGCGACAGCGCGTTGCAACCCCACTTCAAATGGAACCTCGATCCAGATTCGGCGATCGAAGATGTCCTCTGCCGCCCGGCGGAAAAGCTGAACCCCCTCGATGAGCACCACATTCGGACCAGACATTGCAATCCGGCGTAGAACCTGACGGTCTTCGACCCGGTCGAGGACTGGCACTTCAGCCACGTAGGAGGCCGAGTTTTTCATTGGACGAAGCACCCTATCGAAGAGCGTCGCAAAGTCATAGGACTCATCGTACCTCGCCTTCGCTCGATCAGGATTTGCATCCCGAACCGCCTTTGGAAAAACAAAGTCGTCAACGTGAAGCACTAACGGCTCGACAGATCCGTCGGAAAGCCTCGTGCGCAATACTTCTACAACTGTGGACTTCCCAGCCCCGCCGCGCCCTGAGATACCGATGATCACGTTTCTTTGAAGCCTTTTGAGCATGTGGGCGATGTCACTAACGACCTCGGCGACCGACGGAGTACCAAGGTTCTGTGGCGGAGTCTGCACTTTATGTTCCTTACGTTTCCAAAGATCACGTCCCGCGTCAGCCGCGTGCGTCCTCGCACCTCGGCTGCCCGCGTTTGTTAGCCAGCATGTCGAGTTCCATCGGATTGAACAGGACACCGTTGGCGTTCTGCTGTGGGCCAGAGCGAACAAAACCAAAGGACTCGTACACTGCCACTGCATTGTTGGATGAGTTAACCGTGAACCGTCCCGGATTGCCAGCAACCAAGCATGCGTTGAGTGCCGCGTTCCAGAGGCGCCGGGCAACACCCCGACGCTGAGCGTCCTCTGCGACGAACAGGTGGTACAGATGAGTATGGTCACGAACACCCGCGAAGCCAATCAGGACTCCATTTTGCTCTGCAACCCAGTAACGAAAACCAGCTAAGATGAAGCCGTTGATCGCTGCCTCATTATTGCTCGTTAGAAATCTCTCCTGCGCAGCAGAATCGAACTCCGGGGTGATGTATCGGCGAGCTAACTGCTCCAGCAGCTTGGCGATTGCAGACGTGTCGTCACACTGCGCGGGTCTGATGTTTATGTTATTCATGCTGGCTAATGTCTCGCGCAAGCGCAAAAAACCGCTCGCGGTTTGGCGTCCCTGTGGCGCGTTTTGTTAGGCATTTGCCCGGTTCGTGCTGCGAACTAAAAAGTAAAAACACAAGGCCAGTAATAGATAACGCGGTAGCGTTGTTACTATGTTGTGGAGTGGCTGTGGTTGCACTATAAAATACAACTGCATTAACACCAAAGGAGCAAGTAATAACGCATAGCATGTTAGGTCAGGCTTTTTAATTACAAGCTGACTAACCAAAGCTAACACCAAAAAGGCTGCAGTCAGTGGCACTGCAATAGTAAACAAGTCGACCAGAGTAAAGGCAAGCAAACCTGACACTTGTGCAACAGGTTTTAGAATGTCAGAGGGGATTGCGACCGCAGCACCGATACCAATAATTGCTATTGATGCATAAGCCAGCGTAATACCTAAAATGACGGCGACTACTCGATTTTTAAGTTGCTCCACCCAAGTACTCCTTGTTTGCCTCACAGCTGAATTAAGCCGCTCCGCGAAGCGGCGACGAGAATGAAATGTCAGGCCTCACTGCCCCGGGCCTTGGCCAAGCTGGGCTTGCTGAATGCTGTAACTTTATTTGTTTTATACCTGATAAAAAATTCAGCGATTAATAAGTTTGGAACCCAGCAAAGCCATGCCAAAACTGGGTAAGCATCAAAAAACTTAATCCCTAACACGACACTCATGCCAAGATAGAGCCTTAAAGTAACGCCTGCCAAGGTGACTGCATAGCTTCGTATCATCCAGTTTTCATGGGCTTTTACATTCCGCTGACGAATAAGGCGATAAGCCATGAATGTTGTTCCCAACCAAAAAATCGCCATTAAGCCAAACCCGGTTTGGACATAAAACCCACCAACAGAATTCACCGCCAAAACCAACCCAGCAATACCACTAAAAATGATCGACCCAACGTAAAAACGACCGAGTAAACGGTGCACTGATAAATGCTTCTGTCTGAGTGAAGAACTAAATTGAAAGGCTCCTGCGACTATTGCAATAGCACCACCGATGAAATGAATTACTGTAACCTCAGGGAAATGTGTAAATAGGTTTTGAATAAATGGCGGCCTGATACTTGGTACTGCGAGTAACCCTAAAGCATACAGGGCTACAACAATTGCAGAGAGGGTCATGCAACCCCATAAGATTTTTTTGCTCATATGTCTTCCTTGATGCCTGAAAATTACCCTAAGTGCACATTCCTAACAAAACAGCTGATTTTGACAGCGTACTGCTAATAAGGGTCCGGCGGAAACTGTACACGATGTGTACAATAAATTACAAGAAGGTAAACAAGGATTGCAACTTTCGTTTACACTTTACCTTTACCCAAGTAACGAACTGCCCACACAAAGCCACCTACCTCTTGGACGATGTGTTGAGAGCATAACGCCCAAATTTAGCGCGGAAAAACACGCAGCGGGTTGACGTCGCAGCCAGCGCTTTTTGCTGGCGATAAAATTTGATTGTTATATGCTATTATTACCACTAAAGTTAATGCGCACCGCTAATGCGCACGGAGATACACCATGAGAACCACATTTAGTGCACAAGCCCCAAAAAAGGCCACAAATCTTAGTTTAAACAGTGAGTTACTTGCTGAAGCTAAGCGCCTCAATATCAATCTATCCGCCACAATGGAAAAAGCTTTAGAAAAAGAGGTGTCCTCTAGGTTAAAAGCTGAATGGTTAGAACAGAACGCCAACTCTATTCAGGCTTACAATGAGCTTACTGAAAAACATGGTCTTTTTTCTGATTCATACCGAGTATTCTGATGTCTCAATTTATTCTTTACAAAAATCTCGACAAAAATACATCTAAAGCATATCCCTATTTTGTTGACGTGCAAAGTGAGCTGCTTAGCACCCTAAATACTCGATTGGTCATTCCACTTACACCACTATATCTATTAGAAAAAAAAGTACCGAGCCATTTGTGTCCGACTATCCATATTGAACAAGGCGACTTTGTTGTTCTTACGCAACAAATGGCGAGCATTCCAACCAAAATATTAGTAGAGCCAGTAACAGATTTAAGCTCTTTCAGAGATGAGATTATCGCTGCTATAGACTTTTTGATTACTGGCATATAACGCTCGCAGCACAGACCGCCAAAGGCGCATTGTGCTGGCGTTTGTTAGCGCACTTGAACTCAAATACATACTAAGTGAACAAAGCCTCAAGCTGTGCTTTTTGTTCAGGGCTAAGCTCATTTAGTGTCTGCAATGCATCTTTAAGTGCAGCCTTGGCATCTTCTGCCATTTTGAAATGTAAGTAAGCCTTAATTAAGGCTGTATGAGCATTCAAAGATTGAGGATAATTTGCTCGACTCCACTTCAGTAATGCCAACGCATCATCTTGCCGGTTTAAATATTGTAACCAACCAGCGTAGCCGCTGGCTTTATCTTGCGGGATCATGATGTCTGTTTTGAGTAGTTTTGAGCGACTAGCAAACTTTGCCTGCAAATCAGCCAACGTTTTAGGCTCTCCTTCTGGAATAGGCCATTCAGAAAACAGATATTTTAACGCGGCATACTGCCCTTTTAGCACAGTTGTATTGTGCGTTTCATCGCTAAAAGTCTGTGACGCGATATTCAACTTGTCAGATGGATAACGTGCTAACAAATCAACAAACCGTTGATAAGGCTGTGTCATGGTTGGTTCTTCATTAGCTATCGACACATACAAGCGCCCTTGTAACTGATCGTTTTTTAAAGCCTGCTCAGCTAATCCCAGCAACTGCTGGTTGTTCCAATATAAAGACGGGCTGATGGCGATAACATCATTAAATAAGCCCGGTCGTTTCACTAGCGCATTAATAGCAAACTGCCCCCCATGCGATGTACCTGACAGCACTTGATAGCCCAGAGTACGGTACTGCTGCTTCACAAAAGGGATAACTTCTTTCTCGACAAAATATAGAAATCTATCTGCATTCTCCAGTTGATTTGGGTTTTGCTTCTCTGGAGGGTTTACAGTCAGATCTCTGGCACGTGTTTCAGACGGGTTAACAATACCAACCACTATCATTTGCGGCATCTGCTCGAATTTTGCTAAATAATCTATTGTGCCGGCGGTATGGGCTCCCTGAATATCACCATCGGTCAGGTATAGTACCGGATAACGTTCCTGACTATTTTGATAACCCTCAGGTAGATAAATCACCAAGTCTCGTTTTTCGCCGAGTACCGCACTATCAATTACCCGTTCTTGTAAAACAGGCAGGCGTGCAGCCGCCCAACTACTCCCGTGGCTTCCCAATATGAGTAGTAGTAATCCATAAATTATTTTATTCACTATTCTTCCTTAATTTTAAAACGCTACTCGTAGCTAGTATGTGAGACGATTTTAGCGCTAACACCAAGCGCACGGGCGACGAACCGCTTGCGGTTTGGCGACCCAGCGGCTGCAGGCCGCGAGTGGCGTACTTTGTTAGCTGTATTATTTTGCAAACCGTATTCTTGCTTCTTTTAATGTGCTTAAAAGCACAGAGAAAGCGCAAACTCCACTGCACATAAATACAATTTGAAAACTTGAGATAGAAGGAAAACTAAAGTGCGGAGAATAGATGTATTGACCTATTAGATTCCCAAGGGTGAATACACCTAAGACAATCAAAAGAGGACATGCAACTAAAGTAAACCAAAACCAAATAACTTTAATTTCTTTCACAAATAATCCCTTCAAATAAACGGCAGAAGCTAACGCCCCGCGCATGCGCGCGAACGTGTGAGCGTCGCAGGGGCCGTAGGCCCCGAATGACGCGGATTGTTAAACGGTTTATGACAAAGCATATAAACCTACAAACTTTGATGTTATTAAAAGTACGAAACCAATTATTAGGCTTACATTCCTTGCCCGGAACATTAGCTCACTTCTCTTGCCTATGATTGTCAGGCCTTTACCAGATTTTGAGATATATTCTGCGAGCATTTCTTGTTTACCAAGGGCATCAGTTTTTGATATCTCTTTTCGCGTATCGCCATCAATTACTGCCCCGGGCGCATTGATAATTTTATTAATAACGTCAAGGTGTTCACGAGCTTCTATCTTTCTTAAGTTTGTTGATAATAATGAGATATCTGACTCGAGCTTAAACACGCCGACAAGAATAGAAATGCATAGAAAAAATAGTGATGCAAGCTCAAATGTGTTTTGAGAAAAGCCTATAGGCTCCGGTTGATATTTCGACCCAAGAAATGCAAATAGTGTGGTTGTCAGGCCGACAACAAAATAGTCATATTTTTGTTGTGCTTCTTTCCAGCTTTTCCAAGCTTCCAAACTAAGCTTTGCCATGAGTCTCCTTACCGTTTAACGCCTGAGCTCAGGTGCGTTTGAGGCGACGCCCGCTTTTGCGGAAGCAAAAGCGGGTGGCGGGTCAAACGTCACCTGCAGCGATTTGTTGGGCGGCAACTAGCACATTTCTTCACTACGCAACAAACAACTATGGCAGCTGTTCTGGATCGACTGGTGCGTAGCAAACCTGTTCTGCGAATTTATTCATTCCACCTCCACCACCTCCGCCTTTACTTTCATCTTTGGAAATAGGCAGCGGCGTAAGCTTCAGTGTGACTTTATGCGTTTGTGCCGCTTTAGTCTCGCCCTCAAGATCGATGACAACCAGCTTAGCTTTTGACTTTCCGGTCACATCCAAGCAAAACGCAACCTCGAGTTCCACGCTATCAAGAGAATAGAACGGATCAGCACCATCATCTCGTGCCGAAATTAGCTCCGCCTTTACCTGTTTAATGAATTTTCCAAGATCAATTCGACCTTTCATCCAGTTTCACCTTTTCCATTGCGACATTTTAATCCGAAATAATGCCCAGAAAGCTAATGTATAGCAGGCAGCAAAGCCTCTTGATTCAAAAGCCGACTTTAGCCTAGCGATAACCGAAACTTTATGAAGCTGCATCCCTTTCTAGCCTGAAGCATGCAACCTTAAAAGCTCACAAAGTAGTATTCAAATCTCGAAAAACGACGCCGGAGACCATGCTCACCACCTATCATTCAAGCGAATCTATCAGATGAACACATAATACGTCGCCATTTTGCCGCTCAACGCCGCCAGCACGCGCGGCTTTGTAGTGAAGGCGAAGCCGCAACGAAAAAGACGTCGCCGTGCCTGGCCTTGTTAAATTTTTATAGCGCCATATGCAACAGTGGATATGGTTTACCTTGACCATCAACTGGTGAGCGACCTATCACTTTAAAGCCGATATGCAGGTAAAACCCCAGCGCCTGTTCGTTTTGCTCATTTACATCAACCTTTGATGCGCCCTGCTCCTTGATGGCATGAGCTGACAATAAAGCACCAATACCTTTTCCACGAGCATCAGGGGAGATGAACAACATTTCAATATTACCGTCATGAACGCCACAAAACCCTTGAATTTCGCCGTGCGCATTTTTTGCACACCTTAAGTCAACGGCGTCAAAATACTGCTCAAGAATTAATGGCTTTAACTCTTGTAGATCATCCTCAGCCAGAAAATCATGAGTAGCCCTGACCGACGCTTCCCAGACTTCTATCAGCTTAAGGTGATCTGTTTTTTCAACGATCTCAATATTCATCACTAAACCCGATTGAAAATTTAACGCCAAAATCAGGTGCGCCGCAGGCATCACTTGGATTTTTTTGTTATATTTCTGGGGTAGAAAAATGCCCCCTCAAATGGCTTTTCAGTAAATTTAAAATAGTAAACACTAATTTTTTTGGTGCGATCAGATAGAAAATCACTTAGGTCTCTAGCCAATTCGCTCTGATCATGATCTGGTGAAAAATAATTAAACCCTTCAAGATGAATATAACCATTTTCATGTTTTGTATAGAACAAAGGAGAAAGATAATCAATGGCAGATAGATTTTGCCATGCAAAACTTATGATACCCGTATGCATAAGATTGTTGGACCAGTAATTTATATCTCTCAACACCCCTAAATTAACAGGCGATTTAATATATTTACTATAATTTTTATTTTCAAAGAACCGCAGCAAGTCAGAAATTGACAGAGGATAAGGCGATATATCTCCTTTTCTTCTGCCAGTCAGAAATTCTTGTGTTGATGATGCATAACCAATCATGTTTTTAAAATAGGTTTCAATTGCCAATCGAAGCTTAAGAGGAATGCAAGCAAAATTCATATCGCCTTGATAAAAATTAGGAACATGCTTCTTGTATGAGCCTACCGCATCCAAGTAGAAATTCTGACTCGCTATAAAATTATCACCGTACACCCCCCATCTATTCCTAATGAGTTAGTGATTCTTTCAAATAAGGTAATACTTTTTGAAAATTCAAGAAGAACAGCCTTTGTTTTAAGAAAATCACTCGCATAAAGTCTATCCAACTGATCATGAATAACTTGAATATGGGCGTGCGTCACCTCAATATTTTTTCGATCAAGTTGCCCACGAAAAATTAATTTCGAAAGTTTCTCTCCTTCAAATGAGGGTTTTACTTCATCATAGACAGCATCGACCTTTTCTTTTACCGCACGCATAAAATCCATTTCTATTAACGTTGCAAGGTGGTTCATTCAGCACTCTCAATAATCATGATTGAAATATAACACCCCACTTAGGGGCAAAAACACATGGGCTAAAATGCGAGCGAAGCGAGACAGCCCATGTGTTTTTGTCCCAGCGAACGCAGTGAGCGACTACAGTGGTTTTGTTAGCCCACGTACAACGCCCTGTGTGCAATTTAAAAACCTACGGCAGCACCAAGAAAAAACCCCGCTACCGCCCTTTGCATTGGTAGTTTTACCAAAACATTTAACCAACGAACTTACCAAGAAAACCCTTTGTGCAACAACACCAGCAAACTGAAACTAGCTAGGCCCTCACAAACTGCCACTAGCTAAGGAAACTTGGAAACCGTTACTTGCACCGCTTGGCAAAAACAACCAACTTACTTTAGAAACCACGAGCAATAAATGCGCATCGATGCCTTCTGTCCGCCTTTCCCCGCTAACTATAAGCTTTAGGGCGGCTGGAGCGTAGCGTAAGCAGTCCCAGCCACGTTAGCGGCGATAACAGCGCCTTGTTATGTGTTGACTGCAAACCGAAGCTCCCCACCGATTATCTCTACCTCACCAAAATCACCAAATACTTGGTAGGTGCTTTCCAGTTTTACCAATACATCAATATTACCGTAATCAATTGACCCGTCCGGATCTTGGGCGAAACAAACAGATTCGATAGGCAACAATCCATGAACCTCATTTATCCCGACGAATTCGAGAGTAGCCTTTCGGTAGCAAGTGTATTCATTAGGCTTGGCCGCAATGTAATAGTCTGACTCTGGCCAAATACTCGCTTCAAGTTCAAAAACCAGCCTCCCCGGCTCAAGACTCCATCCGAGTACAAAGGAATCATTTAAATCGATGCCCTTGAATAAAGAAATCTCAGTCCAGTTCATGTTCATTCACAAATAACGTAGAGCTAACAGGCGCTGCGCGGCTTTATCGCGCAGCGTCCAGCGACTGAAAGGAGCGAGGTTGAGCGCCGTGTTAGCTTTCATTTTGCAAACCAAATTTCGAGAAACCTCTTTTCGCTGCCTTTGAACCAGAGATAAGCGCTTGACCACATTGAGCCGCAGAGAACTGATAAAAAGACGAATTGTATCCAAGCGCCAATGGGTATATCGGTGTGTGGATCGTTGAATAACTTAACGAGATTTTGGAATGGTTCGGTTAGGCCGACGGCGAGAAAAAAGATGATGCCAGCGGAAAAAGACAACGCCGAAAAATACCAAAAAAGCGCCAGTGAACGCTTTTGCGGTTTAGCGGCGGATTGCGATGGCGCATCGATGCATTTGAACTCGCTGTAAGGAACGCGCCTTGGTTCTTCCCCACGAAAGAACCAAGGACGAGCTTCACGCTTCGCACGCTCCCAATCGTGTTTTAGAAGTAGTGCCATTCGCTCAGTAAACTCATTAACTTGAGCATCTTTGTCTTCGGCTGTGGCAAGCAGCTCGGCAGCTTGGATCAATGCCCTATCTTCAGCGTCAAATGGGCTTACATTCAAGGAGAGTTGGGCACAACAAAGCCCAACAGCTTGGAAGTCTCTTGTACGAGTTGCCTTGATGATGGAGTTGGAAAGATCGCGCATGGCGTTGCGCCATTTGGCGCGCTCTTGCGTGACATTCTCAATGTGAATTTTCCTCTCATTTGTACGAAGAGAGACGAGTGCTGCCACAAGAGCCGCTACTACGGTTGATGACAGAAAGACGGCGAGCGATTCCAAAGCGACTCCTGTGAAAGCTAACACTTCAAACACCGGCGCAGCTTCGCTGCGTCCGCGTGCTTTTACTTGTTAGTTTTCGTTTAAATACAAAAGAATTTTTCATCTTCATCAAGAGACAAGATTATGTTTTTGGATACATTCTTATAGGTTTCATCTGATATTTTATCAGATAGCATTGACAAAATTTGTTGACCCGGAAGCTTCTTTGCTTCATTGAAAATATCTTCAATTTGTTTTTTATCAATATCCTCAATGCTGTCATGGAAAATAAAACTAGGCCGATTAAGATTTAACTCATTAATTGCATGTATATATGCAAAATCAAAAGCAATAACTTCGGCTTTCTTTTTCCCGCCCTCAGGATTAGTTGCTGTGTTATTGAGTTCTATAGAGCAAGTACCACTATCCGTATTGAAATCGAAGTCTATGCTGTATTCTTCATCGTGAAGACTTTTGGTAAGAGACCTTAAATGTGTATTAAATTTTTTCTCAAACTCATAAACATTGTCAATCTCTTTGGAAATCTCCTCAAGAATCTTTTGCAACTGAGTTTCGGCTTCAGCTTGATCTAATTTTGCTTTGGACTGCTGCTCAATTAAACCTTCTAACTTACCAAGCTCAACTTTAAGTTCACCAAGTCGTTTCAGATTTTTAGTCACATTGTCTAAGCTTTCCGTAGACCTCATGTCAGAAAAAACTTGTAATTTATCTTTCCGTATTGCACTGAGCTCTGCTTGAAGACCTTCAGACTCCTCATTCAAATTAGGTAAAGCAATTGTAAGAAAGTGCTTCTTTTTCTCAACGAGATTTCTATGGAACAAAATAACGTCTTCAAGTTCTCTTAAAGCTCCGTCAATTGCGACACCAGAGAAACTATATATAGCTTTAAGCTCGTTAACCAAATAACCATCTTTGTCTTTAGATAAGAGTTCGATAGTATGATTGATGTTGTCTACTTTTCGCTGTATAGATAGAAGTTCTTCAATATAGCGGTCTTCTTTTACTTGTAGCTCTGAAAGTCTTTCTATTGGGTTTGAATATTCTGGTGAATATTCGAATGTTAAAAGGTTGTCCTCTAGCTCTTTAGCATCTGCCTTATATTTCTTGATCTCACTTATTGGCTTCTGTTCTTTCACTAGCGCATTAATAGATGTGGAATTCCTTTTTCGCCTGTTAACCAGATTCGTTGCATCCCTTTTCTCTGTAAGTAGAGACGTATTATTGAAACCGAAAAGGTATAAAAATAGTTCGCTATAATCTTTAGGGCCTTGTCGTTTATCAAGAAACTTAGTCGTACTCAACATTCTGTGACTGTCATTTCTAATGAATTTCGGCGCTACAGATCGAACAGAAGGTCTTCTAGTAGTTATATTAAAAATTTTATCCAGAATAAATGACTCATACTCCTTTTCTTCAACGACTTCACCATTTATCCAAAATTTAGATTCAGATTTGTCATCAATACATAAATGGCGAGAAATTTGATTTATTTTGTTTGAGTAGTCAAAGAAACTGAGAGAAGCGGTTACAAAGTTGTTTTTAAAAAGTGCTTCTATTTCAAGGTTTGGCTTTTTGAATTCTTCATCAATATAAATACTACTTATGTTACCTAGCATAAGAAAATCAACCACCCGTGATAATGTTGATTTACCTACACTGTTACCTGTTCGACCAGAATTTGGCTTGTTTGTTACAAGGTTCAAACCAGATTCGAATTTAATAAATCTTTTTACTTCGTTATTTATCTTTATTTCAAGGCTATCAAGCTTCATTTATAAAAACCTCTACTCCATTAAACCCAATGGCCTTAATTGAAAACAACCAATCTAACGACAGTATGATGTGATCAATCGATACTTTTAGCTCAGAAGAGCAGTCAATAAGTATCGAATCTAAGGGCGGATTTTCATCTGCCACTTTCTTTAGAATTTTCGCCCCTATGCTTACAACATTTATTTCTGGGTCACAACCGCTTCTAGGAATCATTAGTTGGATTCTCCATGATTATGCATTCAATGAACGCATGAGCTACAACAACGTTGACCCCCAATTCAACATGCTCTTTGTAAGCAGGAGTATTTTTTGATTCAAATACTATATTTTTTAGTCTTTGAATTATAAAGTCCAAAATAAATTCTGAATTTTCTCTGATTTTAGTGATGTCTATATCGCAAATTAAATATTCAATCTCAACAGCATCTAAAGCAAGAAAGTACAAATCATTTAAATTCTGAAGGATTGTATCTTTCCCAAAAGCTATCAATGAGTCAATCTCTGAATAGGCTTCTTCTATTTTTGAAGAATGATCTAAGTATTGCTTTATGATATGGCTTTTAGCCTTAAGATTGTTGTGCTTTATTTTTACAACTGTTTCAGAAGATGGGCGTCTTCTGCTATTCTTGAACGTAAATGGCTTATTAGCTAATGACTTTAGCAATTCATTTATAGCTGAGCTGATCTCATATTCGGGTGAACTGCCGATTATGATGTTTCCAGCATTACGTGCAACATTAACTGTTTTGTTTACAGGGGGATTCTCCCCTTCATTTCCTATGGTCAAGGCTTAGTCCCTTACATATCTATTTTCATGCCGCCAGAATTGTTCTTTGTATATACATTCTTCTGGCCGTTTTGCACAACACTATCCTGACTGCTATCTACTGTTGAATTTTTTGTTATTTCACCAATTTTTATCTTCAACTGTTTGTTTTTATTTAATGTAATCACAGAAAAAAACATACTTACTACAGTACATACCCAAGCCAATGTGACCCCAATATCTGATTTTACAAATTCAATGAAAGTGTCCATTTCTATCCTTGGTGATAAATGATGATGTTGATGAGAAAACTAACAACTTATTAAGCGGAAAAATCCGTATTTAAACACGGACTTTTCCGCCTTTGTAATTTTAATGTGTAGAACTCTACATCGCTTTTTCATAACAGACAATAGGTTATAGGTACAGCCGGTATTTGTATTTGCTAAAAATACAGATCAGTCCGTCTAATAAGATCCCGCTATGCTCTAGTTAGGACAGGATATTATTGCAGTGCAAATCGTCTGCTTTTGGCACCTAGCCGACTTAAAAAAGAAGTATTTAACTACCCCTAGTCCAACCTACCGATTTATTTTCATAATAATTATATAACAATCAACAAGTTAACCTCACACTCAACGATAGCATAAGCTTTTGTGAAAGGCTATTTTTTCATCTAAACAGAGGAACTAGTAGCGAATCGGTATTGGCTTCAAACATCAGTATACCCGTAGACTTTGCACCTACTTCAGCTGCCATCGGAGCACAAAATGCACCTCGATTTGAGCAACATGCTGCCATCACAAGCAACTATCGATATTGAGAACATAGCTTCGACCTACCAGAATTGCTGCCGGGGCTTACTCTGGTTTATGTGGATACGTGAACTTGATACCGACAGGACTTCGATCAACATACTTCAGGCCGGAGCGCAGATGCTTGCCAGCTATGACTGCGTCACTGCATCTTTAAGGTTCGGTCTCTACTGCTCACGCTATTTCTCGAAGCACGGCAGCGTATTAAGTGACGATGTCGCTCTGTATTACCTGAGACTGAGCTTCTCGACCTTGGAGCACAGCTCTGACGCTGTTATAGAGTGGGTTCGTAAAGCAGAGGGCTTTGATTTTCCAGATGGCTTAAAAGAGGAGTTCTGGATTCAGGCATGTACGGCTTATGCGCAGCATGAGTACGACAACGACCAGGATCACTTTGACTCAACCATTGAATTTGCGATGAGTTTTTTGCTGAACGACCGGGCCTGATTGGGACTTGAAAAAAAGGCGAACCTAAGTTCGCCTCTAATCATCAGTGTTTCACACGAGTTTCCAACTACATTTGTCGGTTTCCAACTAGATTGGATCGGTTACCAACTAGAATTGTCGTGATCAGTGCTTGTGTCAGCGTGTAATTAAGTTTGTGACCAGCACCTATGAAAAATCAATAAGTTACAACGCATTAAATTTAATTAAGTTTGTGACTATGCGCAAGAAAACAGCAAAAAATCTGAAAGTTGTTTTAATTAAGTTTGTGACTCACCGCTGTAAGTCACTAACCCGTCTCCCTCTCATACGATTTGCCATTTATAGAGCAAGTATCCGAAAGTCTCCTTGTTGATCATAGTTGCGAAATCCATACCTTTTTAGCATATCCAAAACAGACGTATTGGACGGCAACACGTCAACAAACACCCGCTTTTTATACGTTTTCCGCAAACAAGTTAAAACATGTAGGAATAATCGAGCACCGGCTCCCCGATGCTCCGCCACAACCGCAGTCCATTCGATATGGCAACCATCAGCAAATACACACTGTGAAGAGGCTAAACAAAATCCGACTATGCGGTTATCTTTCACAAAGACATAAGAGTGGTTTTCACTAATAAGCGACCTAATGCGTTCAAAAGTCCAGCCTGACGCCAGTTCATTTGTATTAAAGTGACTTAGGCCAATGCTATAAACGCAAGATAAGTCATCCAAAGTTGCTAATCTAATCATCTTGTACTCCAGTTGTAGAAAGACACATAGATGAAGAGATTGGGAATTTAAAAAAATAACAAAAACGGTTTAACAATCAGTAGTTTTTCGCTTCGCGGAAGAGCGCATAACCACGAACAATGCTGGTGTTTATCTTGCCCATCTCGAAGCTACGACGCCTAGACAACAGTGTCGCCAAGATTTCGAGCTCCATCAAAACCCAACCATGACAAGGACGGAATACTATCCGAGATTGTCTTGGTGGGTTTGTGATAACTTTGGAAAAAGCACTTGCGGCATAGCGACACTTGCAACGCAAATAGCAATCAAAAATCCAGTGACACGCGTGAGTTAAAAGTCGCGTGTTTAAGCTTGAAATTCATCATGCGTAATTCTCCTGCAAGCATCTATCCGGTCGTGTGTTTCCATAGGGAGGGAAACTTTTACCAAACTGCAAAGGCACACTGATTTTTCGTCGCGCAAACAGTCTTAAAAGATCTTCGCGACAACATTCAACTAGTTGCGGGTCCAACGGACATTGGTGTGCATAGCTTTGTACTGCTAGCCATTCCTTCACTTGCTGATGAGCATCTAGTGGCGCGGGTTGATTGGCAATATCTCTAAGCTGTACCAATTTCAAGCGATCTGCCCCCTCTGGTTCAACTTCCGCAAGGTAAGTTTCAGCAGCGAAGTCGACGATGAATACTGCGCACAAGCCAAGAGCGGCTTTTATTTGTAAACCATCCAGACAATTTACCCACTGCAACCCTTGCTGCTGATACTGAACTGACAATGTTAACAACCGGATTGCCATTGACGGTTCATAGTTAGTAATTCGTAACGGCAATACCGTATTGCCTGCAGGTTGGCTAGTTAGCAAAGGTAACAGAGCCATTTTTTTGTGACTCTCTGGCTGCGCCCAATAGCTGCAAATCAATTGGTTGCGTGTTTTGTCATCTAAATCAGGCAATAGCACACGTAATAGATGTTGGTTTTGTTGAAACACGCTTCGAACAGCATTCCAACCATCTTTTTCCTGATACCGCAAGCTAACAGCCGCAGCACTCACCGGATCGTCTGGGTACCATTGCGCTGTTTGAGTCTGCAAATAATACCAATTCACCCACTCAAATGCGTCCTGTGGCCAAACACGCGCTGGTGTATTGACCAGCACCTTGCATAACCATAACGGCTTAGAGATCGAAAGCTGACAATTCAAACCATTCTGGTGAAGCTGATTTAATTGTCGCCAGACATGGCGCGGGATGCCGACTTGCTGCAAGCGGCTAGTTAAAGATTCAGTCGCACATACAGCCTTCGGAAGCTCTGCCTGCAACCCATCCAGCCACACCACAGGAGCGGAGTTCTGCTGAGCCCTCTTTTCCCAAATGTCCAGCCACATACGATGAAGCAAGCTCTTCGAATTTCCCTCGCTGATTCGAAGCCAAAACGAATCGAGTTGAGTGAACATGTTTTCAGCGCGATAGCGAGGGCAGGAAATGATATCCAGATATTCTTTGGCAAAGCTGCGTTTTAGGTAAACGATAAAATGAGCCAAACTGTTATCTGCGATCAGACCGAAATGATTCAACAGCCAATAAATACTGAGCTGACAGCTCTGTAATAACAATAAAACGTCAGTTAACTCAGTTCTTTTCAGCTCTACTAAGTGTTCTAATGCAGACTCCATGACTTTCGTCAGCTCAACAATTTGAAATTCTGACAAATCATCCATAAAAATTCGGTGTATCACCTGCAACTTCTGACTGATGGACAGCGCATAGGTGGTTAAAATCAACCAAAAAAGTTGTTGATGCTTTGGCCGAACAAAGCGATGCAGATGCAAGAGTAATAACTGATGAAAATTATTCGGCAACAGTGAGCCAGGCTCTACATTCGGTAGCTGCAAAAAATCTACCGGCATTGGCTTGACCCAACCGGTTAAGTCACTAGGAGCTCTGTAATGCCAGGCTAGGAATAGCTGCTCGGTTAAAGCGGCACGTTCCATTCGAGCTGAGAACAAATCAAGACCATATTCTTTTAACATCAAGGCGCCCTCGAATTGCAATTAATGAGTTTTCGTCTGGTTTTCAACACATCCGTTTTGACCAGTTGATTGAGTAGGGTTTACACGCGAACATTATTTGAATGTTGCAACGGCAACTTTTATAAGGTGTCGCTTCACGACGAGGCTGATTAACCGGAACGCAGCTCTAGATAAGACAGTCCGCAGCCGCTTATTAATCAGGCAAAAGTACAGTTTGATAATTTCTTTTGTTGGGTGTGCTTCATGAAAATTGAGTAAGGAAGTGCAAAACAGCCTATAAAACAAGCCAGCCATATGGCTGGCTTATCCAAACTCAATTGATAGGAGCAACCTGGTTTTCGCGGGACGATACAGTTCCACCGAACATGATGTATAAAGCAGCCAAAGCCATTAATTCCAGCAGTGTATTAATGAACACACTTGAAATTAACACCAAGCTTGCAGGCTTAACCTTCCAGCCCAGCGACTGCTCAACCACATTAGTAAAGGCGACAATAATTGGAGCATTGAGACTAAATGAATTCTCATCCATCATTTTTTCAGATGTGGTTTTTGCCAATTCATTTGTGTGCTCGTTAGTAATTTTTTCCATAGCATCATTGAATTCATTTCTTAAATTCGACGAACTTGTTTTAAAGCTCTCATCAAGCAGGTTTTGCCGATCCTGTATCTTTTGTGACACCAAATTGAGCTGGTCTTTTGCCTTATCGAACTCTGGCCCCCAATAATCTACAGTACTGCCTCTTTTAAAAATATTTCGCTGGCGCTCCAACTCTGTTTCCCACTGAAGTTTCTCATCAGCAAACTCCGCGACAACTTGTAATTTGGCTTGATTATGAGCGTCTAAAAGCTGTTGGTTTTGAACAGCAAAGTTATCTTTAAGCTGTTTTACTTTAAGATCGAATTTCTGAGTAGACATCGCTCTGCGCTCTGTCTGTACCGTCGCTAGATTCGAGCGGTCAAAGCTATAAGCAGAGGCAAAAAGGCCACAAAAAACGCTATGGACCACTAAAATCACGGCGGTGAATTGTAAAAGAAAAATCTTATGGCCCCGCTCTTGAAAACGAACCAGCGCAAACCAGATGGCAAATTTCATAATGTTTGAAGCAATAGAAATTGCCCAAGCCCAATGTTCAGCACTCAGTACAGCTGTGGCCTTGTTTCCAACCAACCAGAACTCATATTCAAACCGAACGCTATAAGTGAACGTCAACATCAACGCTATTAACAGCACCGTATTCTTTAAAAACGTATTCATAGCTCACCTCGCATAGATTAAGTGTTTAGGCACAGCACTGTTTTGCTCTGCTTACTGTGATAAAGGTGCATTTGTAGGAGAAGTAACGAATTGGATAAAAATTTTTTGAAAATTCTAACAAAGAGAGCCCTTGAGCTCTGTTGATAGCAACATTTAGGTCTTGAGTTCAACGATTGGTTAGTAGCGGGGGCAGTTAGTCTATGATGGCAAATTCAAAATTCTTCAAGTCTTGAGAGATTAATCACGCTGTTTATCAAGATAAAAGGGCTGTTATTCGTCGAGTGCGCTGAGAGATTACATTTTACAAATTCAAATTTTCCTGCAAAATTTGTAAGCCATCGCTTATAAAATAAAATTCATTGCTACTCCTTTCTGCGTCCGAGTAGCCAACAACAATTTCATTACAGTACTCAAATATTTCAAATGCATCGTCAGTAAATCCTAAACGCACTTTGAACAACCCTTCTACTACAGAAATGTAAATCTCCCTTTTTATGTAGCTATCATTTCTTTCAAATGAATCAAAAACCCTATATGCTTTGTCAATCAATAACTGAACAACACCTAAGTCATCATTTAGTTTTAAATTAAAGTAAGCTAGGTGAGTCAAAGCTTTAAAATAGATATCTAAAAATCTTTCATCAGTTCGAATTTCATGAAGTTTTATGCCAGAGCATACGGTTACGATTGCTTGCGCATTTAATTTATTTCGCTCCACATCTAGATTTAAGCAAGCATCATACATACTGCCTCGGATATTTAACAAAAAATCTACCACACGGTTTGATATTGATTTCTTTTGAAAATCCGACATGGATGATGAAATATTGTCTAGGATTACAGACAGCTCTTGTAAACTTGCACTGATATCTTTAATTCCTGAAAGATAAAGCTTTGGAATAAAATCCGTGTAGGAAAAAAAATACAACTCCTCTAACGACTTGTTAAATAAAAACTTACTGTAATTTCTTTTCTGTTCTTTTTCATCCGACGATTCAATATAGGCTCTAACGTCAGGCCTGTTAATAATGAATTTACTTGATGTGCCATAAGTGCGGTTAAGTTGAAGCCCTGCTTGTAAGTCATCTCGCGTCAATAAGTAGTTTTCACGAACTAATTCAGATGCAGCCTTCCACTTCTGAAAATCGCTCCAATTTTGTTCGAGCCATAATAAATAACGTTTTCTTGGACCAAGCCAAGATTTAAGTCTCGGCCAACTTCTAACAGAATCAAATAGACAATCATGAGCTAATTTTACTTTTGTCCCATGACGAGTACTAATAGCAATCATCAACTGTCGGTCAATCAACTTGGCTACTAATTGTGCAATAACTGGTATTTCACTTGTTAATGAATCTAAGAATATGGGCCTAGCATACAACTTACCATCTTCATTGATTGCTAAAACGTGTTCAAAAAACTCATCCGACTGACGGTCGTGCGCTTGCAGGATGGTTTCCAGTTGTTGCGTGATACCCCCTCTTAAGCCACCTAATGCGTCATACTGGGCGTGGGTTAGCGCTTTGCTGTCCGGGGTTTGTTTTCGCTGCTCATTCATTTGCTGGAGCATGTATTCAAGGGCTGGTAATGCGTGTTGAATACTCGTTGCATCTTCAACTAATCGTGCCACCAGACCATCTTCGTAGTGCAGTCCAAATGCCTTGGCTTGGTTTTCAATAATGGCTTCGAATCCCAGTGGTGGAATGCTTTGACTTACCGGGCTTTCATTCGGCACAAACCCAATGCTGGATACGTATTCTGAGCGAACAGAAGCGACAATCGATAAATTGGGAATTGCACTGGCCAAGCGGTGTAATGTTGCTGTGAATTGACTGCTTTCCAGCTCTTCACCAAATAAGTTTGCCGCTTCTTCAAATTGGTCCAGGTACCAGAGGGTTGCTGGTTGTGCATTGGCGTAAGTGATAAAGGTTGTTTCTGCTTCTTTATCTTGGGTCAGTAAGTCTTTGGCGTTGACTGCACATTGAGGATAGTCATTATCCAGTAAATACTGCAGTAATGCATTTAAGCTTTCGTGTTGTTTGGGTTGGGTAATACGATAGCGTAAGCCCAGATTGGCTTTTAAAAGTTGGGGTAAAAGCCCTGCTTTGATTAAGCTCGATTTGCCGGCGCCAGAGACACCCGTGACCATCAGCAGTCCATTGGCGTTGTTATAGTCTGTTAGCAGGCGTGACAGCGCTTCTTCTCGGCCAAAAAACAAAAAATGGTCGGCGTAATCAAAACTGGCTAAACCTTTAAACGGCTCCAGTCGTGATTCTAAGTCACCATCGTAAGTATCACACAACAGGTCTACAAGTGCTTCGCCTACACGCGATACACCAACCAAGCGACCACCTAGTTGCAGCGCTTGTGCGTGGTGTTCGTCACTAACGTCAGCTTCGTTGGCCGTCGGGTAATACACCACAAAAGGCTCACCCGTATGGCGGCTTTGCGCGCAGTTAAACGCGCCTTGCAGTTTTGTCGCGAGGTGGCCTATCTTCTCCACCACCCCGGAGGACTCCACTTTGCCAGTGGCAAACACCACCGGCATCGTCGCTGGCAAATGCTTGCCCAGCTTACGCCGAAACGCCACATGAAGCGCCAGTGCATACCCGAGCCCTGCACTGTTACTGCCCGCTTCAAACACCAGCGCATCACCCTGTAATGGCGTAAGGTTTAAATGCGCGCCCACCTTATAATGCCAGTCCAGCGGGCTCAGCGCCGCATGCGCTGCGGCCGCTGACTTTAACGCGTACTCCAGCTGCTCTGCACCGCGCTCGCCAAGCTTGGGCTTGGTCATCGCACCAAAGCCCACACTCACCTGCGCCGCATCAGCCGATACGTTTTGCGTGCGAACATCGACCCGATACGTCTGCTCGGTGCTGGAGAGGAGGATATACATCGCAACGTCCTTGTTTTGGTTTATTTATGAGATAGTTACTGTACAAAAGCGATAACACTAAAGCCAGTCTAAGACTGGCTCGACATCGTGTTTGTATTCTCAACAGGTGATAACTGTGCGGCCACTTTTACCGGCGCTAGCAGAATTGCCAACATTAATATAGTGATTAACTCTAACACAATATTGATAAGCACTGACGCGCACAGAATAATCCAGGCTGGCTTTACTACAGCAGCCGAAGTGTCTTTCATCACATTTAGAAACGACAAGAAGAGCGGATCCGTCAACGATACGCTATTTTCAGCCAACAACTTCTCAGATGTTGTATTTGACAGCGACGCGGTATGAGCGACAGTCAGATCATTCAAACGTTGTTGGTATGCCGCATCATGAGTGAGATTTTTCGTATTGAATTCCGCGGTCAAAACTTCCAAACGTCCATCACGTTCGACTTTAATTAAGCGCAATTGCTCGACAGCATATTTGTAATCTTCACCGATGTACTCTGTGGTTGAGCCAATTTTAAATATTTTTTTCTGTTTTTCGATTTCTGCATCCCATTTGGCGATGGGTTCTTTATATTCGGCATCAAGTAACTCTCGCTGAAGTTTGTAATCATTTTGAATACGTTGACGCTGTTGTGTATCCCAATCTTTCAATTGAGTAACCATAATTTCGTAGTTTTCAGCAGCAGAATCACGACGTTCTTGCTGCACTTGTGCCAATCCCGCACGATCGAAGTTATTGGCAACACTAAATACACCGCAAAGCATTGAGTGCACCACCAATACAATTGCACCAATCAAATATGCGGGAGGGGTTGTCAGCTTGTTGGCTTTAAACGCGACACAGCGGCCCCATACCAAAAACTTGGCGATATTTGAGGCAATTGCTACGGCCCACGCCATATGTTCGGGGCTCAGCAAGTTTGTGTATTTATTGCCGGCAAGCCAGAATTCGTATTCAAGCTTGGCGCTCAACATAAACAACAACGCCACGACGATTAATGCGCCGGTTTTCTCAGCAAAACGATTAGGACTATTCATAAATCACCTCGGTAAAATGTGGGTTAGAGCGCTGTTCTCTTGCGTTCATCAACTAAAAGGAGGTTATGGCGAACAAATAACAAAAAATGGCAATATTTGTTTTGAATAGCTTAGAAACTGAAACGGTTATCTATGCCAACGTTTTCGGATAAGAGCGACGATTTAAAGACATCCTTGTCTTAGAGTCGTCGTTGCCAGATGCTAAATGAGCTTCAACACCTCAGCTCCAGAGCAATCTCGAAAGAAACAAACGTTCATGAGATGCCAAATGTAGCTTCATCAACTTTGCTTTCTGCAACAAAAACCGCAGATAGGCATCAGCAAGTTTACGAGGGCGTTTTTTGGCGTCTAACTGCGGCTGAATTTTATTCAACACCGAACCAATATCGGCATCAGTAATTTTGGGCAGCTCATGTACACGCAAAGCTTCAGTAATGGCGTCTTTGATAGCGTTAATATCACGCGTTTTCATCCGAGCTGCGTTTTCAAAAATCACTTTAAACTGTGCATGTGAGCATTCAGGCAACGACAACTTCCTGTAAAGCGAGTCTCGCTCAGAATCATTCAATTGGAGCTGCACTGGCAAAGGCGAACGCCTTTTAATTTGATTATTGCCGCTCTCAATAACCCAATCTGTAGGTAGAACTGCCATCAGGTAGCTTTTAAAACCTTGATGTCGCCATTCTGCTTTAAACTCCCCAAGCCATAATGCAACCGTCGGTAATGCGATTGTTTCATGAGGAGACTCACAGAGGCTTTGAAGTAAAACACGTCTAGCCATTTTTGTTGTCAATAACCCTGATCTGGATAAAACGTCCATTCCACAATGCTGGACGAAAACAGACTCTTTCAATTTACAGCTGGCATAGCCAAAGAGAACCAGTTCTGTTCGAACGTTATCATTGTCTGCGATATCTTTAAGCACTGGACTGAAGCCGACATCGCAACTGACTAAAACCGTGGTGCATTCTGCTGAGGCTTGCCGTGAAATGTGAGTGATCATAATTTCATCGGTGATTGTTTTCCCTCTTCGGTTTTTCTCAACGGGTGTATCAATGAAGTCGACTGTCCAGTCTTGCCAAAACCAGGTTTGAACGCTTAATCCCCAGTGAGAAAGATTGCCATAGACACTTAGTTTGACCGGCGCTTGAAATTGCGCAGCCAACGCAAATATAAAATCTTGTGGTTTTGCCAAGATCGCCTTCTGAATATCAGGATTGAGTTGGCTTAGCGTATTGTCTAAATCGACATAAATTTGCGTAGCAAATTTTGCTGGAGATAAGTCTAATTTTGGAGTTACTTCTGGTTGACTAATCTCTGCTTGGCTATTGGCCACATCTAGCTGACTAGCGGGACTTGCGGTAAACGCTTTGAATAACGATACGATATGCTTAAACATAGCAGTGTCCTCAATGATGTTTGGGAGTAAGGCATCGCTCTGCCTACACCTACTTAAAGAAGGCCTTAGGCCACAAATAACATTTCCGAAAAAATAAAATGAAAACGCCCCAATCTCTGGGGCGTTATGCCGTGGCTAATTGCTAGCCGAGGGGCTTTTCGATACAGGTTTATTCTGCAAAGCTTTCAGTGCATCTAAGGCTTGTTTAAGCTTTGCAGGGTCCAGTTCCGTTCGTTCTGGTTTCTGCGGCCGCTCCAACTTCGCAAGCTCAGCTAGCTCATCCTGCAGTACTGGCTCAGTGGCCTTTACTGCCAAAGGTGGCTCTGATTTTGGGGCAGACTGAACATTCGTCGGCACACTCGGTGGTGATTCCTGGGCCAGTTCAGGAATGATTGAACCTTGAGCCACTTGCTCTACTTGCTTCACCAGTGCCTGACGGTCTATTTCGTTGCCAAAGGCCGGCATCTGTGCAATCAGCAGCGCACTTGCAAGAAATGAAACTGTTTTCATTGTTGACTTCCTTCTTTGCCTGAACTCAAATCCTCCAGCAAGGTGACGATGTCACCGGCTGTTTTTTTTCTCGTCCCATGGGATGCTTCAATTATTTGTTGCGCAGCTATGAGTTTACGCTGTTGATTATTGACCTCAATCACATGGTACCCCAGCCATATAACCCCAACGGCTGTGGCGTAAGGCAGGAGAATCTTAATGTGTTCTTTCATAACGCTGTCCTTCTGTTGGTTACGTTGACTTAAAGGCTCTATTTTTTGGAAAGTAGCAAACGGCCATGATTTTTTTAACGACACCGCATTACCCCTCGATAATGCGGCATATATGCATGGCAACAGCCAGGACTATTGTCCGTTAATTTGTTCCGCCAACACTTTGAAGGCCTCCACTTTGGTTGCAAAATCCAGGGTTCTTGCCTTCTGTGTAACTGGTGCCGTCGTGGCAGGCGCCACTGGATCCGGCAAAGCTAAGCGCGGGATTGCTTGCAATGGCTGGATATCGGGGAGCGTCAAAACTGCGCCGTTGAAAACACCGTATTGAACCAAGGTATCTGCCGTGCGCTGCATTGAACTTACTTCGTTCGCGACTGCCAACGAGTTTCGTGCTAATTGAACTGCATGGTATTCAAGTATCGATTTAGTACCGGCGAGGTTTGCGGCGTAACTTTTCATACCGTCCAGCCGCACAACGATATGACTTAATTCGTCCAAATTATCGTCTAACTTCGCCTCGAGGCTGTTAAGCGTGAGCTGGCTTTCCCGAGGTAAACTCGAGATGTCGACCTGTAAATTTTGTTCGCCCACCGATTCTTTAACAAGCAGCGCCATTTTTTGAAAACCAGCGATAATGTCTTCTTTTGCATACTTTTTCAGCTGAGCACTTTCGACTTGGAGCTCAGCTGGCAGTTGGTTTAAAGGCCCATCAATCAAACTCGCAGCCTTGACTGATAAATCTTTCATGCCTGCAGCTATCGGTATTAGCTTTTCAGCCGCGTTTTGAAGTTCAACAATGTGGCACTTCTGATCCTGACAAGCACTTACAGTGCGTGCAAATTCCTCACGAATTGTATTATGTGCCTGTTGCAGCTCATCGTAAGATGCCTTTATCGTATTGATTTCATTGACGATGCCGGTATAGGCTGAGACTTTACCAGGCATGCCCGTGGACTCAATCACTTGCACAGGTAAAGGATTATTTGCGAATACTACTGAGGGCAATAACGCACTAGCCAATGCCAGTGCTAGAGTGGTACGTGTTTTACGCATCGCGCTTCTCCTTAGGGAAAGACCGGACTACCCGGGCACTAATAGAGAGCGACTGACAGATTAAAAATAACCAACTGATTCAAAAAAGTTGTTTTAACGTTGATGCCTTGGAGTAACAAAGCTATCTGAGCTAACCTGTAGAATGAAAGCGACTGGCCCAAACCAGTCGCCATGGGTTGCTAAATCAAACTAAATTAACCATCAAGCGCAATATAAGACAACCCGTCGCACAGTCCGCTGTTGCACCGAAAGATCAGTTTTTGCCATGACATGATGGATAGGTTGTGGCCCAGTATGGCTATAACATCGAGGGGCGTTGTATCGTCCTCTGAGCCAAAATCGGCTCCTGTTAGCCGGGTGTTACTGCCGTTTTCCTGAATAAACAGGCTCCAGCCTGCCGAGAAATCGCCGGAAATTGTAGTTTTGCACACAATTTTGGGCTGCTTGTTTTCCAGACCAAACCATTCAGAGAGGCGACTGGGGTCAAGCAGAACCAATTCACCTGCATTTCTCGACCGATATGCGGGGATCGGAGTTAAATTCAGCATGTCTGTAGCTCCTTAATCAAGCATCGTATTTCATTGTTTCTGCGGAATTTTTCGTCAACATTTCACAAAACTGGATCACCGGATGGTGTTGATGATGGTGGAGCCCCAGCGGCTGCCATTTACGCGCCAGGTAGTGGCAGGTTTGATAAAGCAGCGGGTTGTGAAAAAACAATTGGCACTCCTCCCAAAAGCCAGGCTCTTCACAGTGCAGCAGAATGCCCTCAACTGCCAAAAACGCATACTGGTAACCGCTGACATCACAGATCACTCTTCGGCTATCTCCGTAGGCAGTCGATAGACTCAGCCCGAGTAACAGTAATGACGGTATACAGCCTCTGTGCGCCAGGCGTTGGCAGAATGCTTGTGCTTGTATCGTTTCCAGTCTTTGAAAGCCCTGCACTCCCATTTTTGTATATGGGTAATGGAAACGGTGGTGATGTCGCTGCAGGTGCTGAACCCTGTCAGCGTCAATGGCCAAATCTTCAGTCAAAAAATATCCCAACCACACCTGATAAATACCAAAGTAGTCACTCCCCTGCGTCATACAACCTCCAACTACAGTTAAACATGAACTAGCACATAACAGGACCAAATTTCATCCAGAGTATATTTTCGCTACCATGAATGACATAAAGCCACTTAAAGGTAGACCAATAATTCAATGCATGACAACTAAAAATCATTTAAAATGGCATTTTTATCTTTTGGGTGTATATTTTATTTGACGCAGATATGAAGGTGTTTTAGAAAGAAAAGGCTGTCAAAAGACAGACGGTACTGTCTCAATGCAGCCAGCGTTGTGTTCTGGGTGTTTCGGCGGGGAGCGTCTGGTATAACCATGCTGAGTCATGTTTATACAACCACATGTAAGCTGCTTTGGCAGTTCTTTGCACATCAACTCGTCGCAAGTTAGGTGACGTCATTAATAGTGATTGGATGGTATCGCGGTGCTTTTGTTGGGCCGCATCAAATCGTGCCTCTTTTCGCAGGCGCACGATATCGGGGTTCTGTGCCAAAATTTGCTCCACAGCAGCAACACTGCACAGCATCTTGCAGGCTATCTCTGCAGTCTTCAAACCGTCTTTGAGCAGTTGTTGAATTAAATCACGCTCCGCGCCGAATAGCATTTTCGGTCGGCGGTCTATTTGGATACCTTGTTGCACTGCTAATTTTTTTGCAGTGATCACTGAGCATTGGTGATTTCGGGCAAAACTCCTAAGGCTGCCATGCTTCTCAGGCAGATAGCGTAACACTCTGATTGTCAGCGGTTCCTTCTGAGGCGCCTGCGTTAATTCGCGATCGTTGCAATCAAAGTGGCTGTAAAAATCCTTAAAATTCTGCCAGGATTCAAATAAGTGAGCCAGTAGCAAAAAATGCTTTAGCGGCGACAATAGCTTAGTTTCAGAGGTAAACAGCGACTGTAAATAGAGGCCGGCATCGTTCTGTAGCAATGCCGCAATATCCTCTATAGCTGCGCTGGGCTCCCAACAGCCTCGGAAACTACGCTGCCATTTATCCTGTCGAATCCTTTTTTGTTCCGTAACATATCCGAATTCTTTGAGTTTCTCGCGGATACAGTTCCGATACCTCAGACCATCGTAGCGCTCAAGCGGAAACTTCCAGGCAGTTGAGGAAAACTTTGCCAATTTCAAAAGTTGTTCGGTCGTATCATGCAGTGTTTTACCAGGTGCTCCCGGAAAAACAATGCCCCTACGCCCTACTCTAACCTCAGTTAGCGCTATTTGATGTTGTGGACAAACATAAACGCCAGGTAACTGGTGCTGGATATGCCAATAAGCATAACCATGCATTTTCATGTTGTCGGCAGAGCAAATAGGACAATATCTCAACGGCACATTCAGTTTCATCCGATTTGCAGTAATTGAGAACAAAGTGTTTATAGATTCGATACGTCCATTGATTAAACAGGACTGCGCATCTTGATAAACATCATCAGTAACAAATGACCGGAACGCCGGTAAAATAGAGTGTCTGTCAGCCAGAACGCTACCGCTTGTATTCGACAACGCTGCAATCTGTGGCAGACAACTTACGAAAGCTGACGCAAGCTGTTTATGGTCCGAGCCAATTAAATGCTGCAGCGCCATACGCACATTCGGGTACCCCGTATGCAACGCGAGACGGGTAAGCCAACTGTATGGAGTTTCAGTCGAGTGTAGTGGCAGATGGAAGTTGATCATGTTTCAATTCCAGTTGGTCAAAATCAGTCAGGCCTAAAAATTTATACGCCAACAAATGGGTCAGCGGTGGAACCGCTTCCGGGTAGCGGATCGCACTGTAAAGGCGGGTAGAGAAATCGTTAGCCTCCATGCTGGATGTATTAAAATAACAATCTAAATCATTGTCTTGCATCCAGGTAAGGAATTCGCTCTGCGCTTTTTCCAATCGCTGATAACCTAGAATTTTTTTCTGTGTGGCCCATAACTCCACACCATATTTCATGGCATGGGCATATTTCAGCCTCACCAAATCATCAGCATCATGGTGTAGTTTCAGTCCCTGTGTCTGGATCCAACTGCTGATTTCGCTGTGCCGGTGGATTTCATGCTCAACAGCACAGCCACATTTACGGCACACGCCGATGTTAGGATATGGCGATTGAATCAAATCTGTGATGTCAGAACCACAAGTTTTGCACCCGCTGATCAGCCGGATCTCAGGATGATGTTCACAGGTTAATGACGTTGGCAGCTGATGGCTTACCCGCCAATAGGCAATGCCATGGTGCGCAAAATCTGATTCTGCACAGACTGGGCAATAGCGCCAAGCACCAGTAAAACGTTGTTTGGTAACCTGTGGAATTCTGGGAGTTGTCGCATCCCGCATGCAGTCATTTAATGCTGCTTTTACTGATTTATACGGCAGGCCATGGCTGTAATACCCCAGCAATGAATGCTTTAACAACAATTTTTCACGGGATCTCTTATCGATAGCGTCCCGCAAATATACATTCATCGCGGAGTGTACCAACACCCAGGATGATAATGGAACTTGGCGGCCACACAGCTTTAACTGCGCTTCGCTCAGCGTTTTTTCACCACTGAGCAGCAGCGTTCTGGCAACACCACCCAGCATATGTTCATCTGGTAACAGGCCGACCTTGAACGACAACTCCATGTCAAATACTCCCTACTTTTAGTTCAGCGGTTTTGTTTGCATCCGTCATTTTACTTTCTAACGGCGCAAACATCGGATTAGTTTGAGGAACCAGCTCTTTCTTTTTTGCGGATTTTGCTTGCCGTGTAACTTTTTCAGCTGGGTCTTTTGCCTGCGCTGGCAGCAATTTTTCATACTGTTCAGCTTGGCCTCGCCTGAGAGCCGCCAATGCTGGGGCGATCAATTTAAATTGGTTGTGATACACAGAACGGAGCATTTTTACGTCATTTGTCGTATCAAGCAGATTTCCATTTTTATGTACACGCTGTACAAACAAGTCATGAAACTGTTTTGCTAACCGAATCATGAAGGCAGGAATGCCACAACTAAGCTCATAAAACTGATCAATAAATTCTGGCGATAACTCAGAGCAATTCAGCATAATTTCTCTTGGGAAAAGAGCCTTAACAAACTGCTGAAATTGAGGGGAGTTTTTATCCAGTGGTTTAAGCTGAATTTCCCGATCATTGAGCATCCGCCTTGCTATTGTGACGTCGGCCATCCCATTTGGAGCATACTCAGGCGCAAACAACTTCAAACCTGCCGTTGTAGTACTGAGCAGCATCGGGATTCCCAATTTGTTAAAAATCGCCTCGAGCACAACCATTGAAGGCGCGTCTTTGCTCTTTGCGTAATTCAGCATAAATTGCATTTCATCGATGTGTATCAGGCCTAGCTCATGGGTTTGAGCAGCCAGCTGCATCCCGAGAATATGCTGATCAACGCTGTCCCTATTTCTACTCGACCATTTTTTATAATATTCGTCTGTACCCAAAGCCTGATCGACAGCCAGAAAAAAATTTAATGCCAGGGCCTTGATGCTGGGAGTAGCCGGAAGATCAATAGAAATCCAAACCAGCTGTTGTTGTTGATAAGCAACCCCCTGATATTCTGTGTGATTAATCACCTGTGGGATTGCCTGCAGCATAATCCTGGTAGCAACAGTTTTTCCAATACCTGAAGGTCCGCAGATCACGCAGGTAGGCGCTGTTGTCATCAGTGAATACTGAACAGGCCGTTTTTCATGTAAAGCTGTGGCGATCGTATGCCTAACCCTCAGAGCGTTTGTTGCCATGGGCTGCCTTCGCGCGTATGAACTCAGCAGCAAGGTCGTGACTTTTTCATAAATCGCTTCAAGCTGGGGCGCGGGAATATGAACACTGTTCAAACGCGCTATCGCGGATAAGCGCAAAATCTTCGGCAACTGCCAAAATTCGGCTGGGCACCACTCAGTTTTAGCTGCGAGCACCTTCGCTTGAAACTCGGGCTTACACAAGCAACTAAGTGCCTCCACCAAAGGGTTGTTATTAAACTCAGGTAAAGGTATCGCTTCGTAAATTGCGTCCATATATCCTCCTAGTCTTATAAGTCGGCATCTAAGTCGTAGAAATCGCTGTCATTTTTGTCGGCAGGTAATGCAAGAGAGTTATTTTGCGTAAGAGTTCGAGCTAATTCGGCAGTTTCGGCTGCACGGATCTGCTGATGCTGTTCCTTCTTACGCTCCTTAATGCCAGGTTGCATCGACTTACGGTTTGCGTCCTTTGCAGGTATCTTGCGCAGTTGGCCAGGGTGCCCTGACACGGCCTGAGCAATTCTGTTATCTCGTTCGGCACGTTGGGAGCGCTCGTTCTCTTGTGCGTTATGACCAATAATCTTTTCTTGGTACAACCGATGGTCCACGATTTCCCACGGCTGGTCCAAATACCGGCTGGTGTTGTTCACATTTTTTAAATTCAGTTGAATATACTCACCGTCAACAGAGCGATGCCACAAACAATTCACTGAATCTTTCAGACGTTTGACTGGGATTTTGAAACGCTTTTTGGTCGCAGCACTAAACATCCCCGCAATTTTGGGATGCTCAGAAACATATTCCAGCCCGTCAAAATGGATAGAATGATCGGACACCGTAGCCTCCTCTTCTGGCAGAAAAGCCCAACAAACTTTCGCATTATCTTTAGAGGTTGTCGGCTTCCCGCCCTTAAGGTCATGCTTCACACTGTGCAGAAAAATCTCTTGGGGAGTGATACCACAATTGTCAACCGTGGCCTGAAAACTCAATCGATGCAGCCGATTTGCAGATTTGTTCTGGTAAATAATTTCAGCTATTAACAGAGCTACCAGCTGGTTATAGTCATAGTAAGACTGGTTTGAAGGATGAGATTCTGTGCGGTCTTGCTTTTTAAATATTGCACCGGGCTGGTGATGAATGACACTGTCATTAAGTACACCAAATCTTCTTTCTACAGTCCCTTTTGCATCACCGCGGTATGCGGCTGCGATATTCACCGCACGGATGCCCAACAAGCTGCGTAACGCGCTGGATATCATGGTTTGTTTGAATTCAGGACCATTATCAATAGTAATTTCACGCGGGATGTGACAAGAGGGCCAGTCACTTTCAGTGAGATCTACCCCGTAACGGCGAGCAAATTCAACTTTACACAGGCAGGCATTCGACAATGCCTGCATCACACCCGCGCTATCAGGCCCGGAAAAGCCGAGATACATGCCGACTATCATGGTTGAATACACATCAACAACCAGATACAAAACAGGCCTTCCGACCGTGAGTCCTTTTTCGTACGGATAGGCAACGTATACGTCTAAAACTGTTGCGTCCACCTCATAACGGTGGGTGGCTCCGAGTACCCCGTCACTAGCAGAGCCAGTTCTTGGCGCCACATCCTTTGCATAACGTAGATGGCCAACAGTAAGCTTTGCGCGAGTTTCGTTGTCTAATAACTTTCTGAAATGGTAATAAAACTGATCGTAGCTAATACAATCAGCTTTCTTAAATGGCTGAATAATCTTATGCACTGTGCCATCGTCAAGCTCGCGCTGTAGTTCGGTTCGCTGGTATTGATTGTCAAAATCTCTCCAAACCTGCCGAATAGTGAACTTTCGGTTGGAAGCCTTATATTTGTTAAGAACCGATAGGATATTTTTTTTATCCTGTTCACAAATTCCGCGTGTTGGCTCTACAGGCAGGTCTGATTTGCGACCTCGTTTTACTTTAATATCATTGGATACCGCATACTTTGGACTGTTGGTACCTACATTTTTAAGCTTTACCGGCAATAGCGCATTTTTCGTCATACCTAACGCAATGAAACGATTTAGATTGCGGTAGTAGGCACCTTTGTGCTCCCAACCGCCAGCCACCATCTCAGCCAAAACTTCTTTATTAATACCGGCACCGAAAAAATATTGATGGATGAGTTCAGGTGTAGTTAGAGGCCGTAACATTTGCCATTTTACATCACGTTTACACAGCCAATTTGTCAGATTATTGGATTCAAGGAAAGAGTCGCTAAAACTTAACTCCGCAGGCAACTCATGGTGAGATTTAACAAGAGCATTTTTTTGGCAAAAAATCCGTAACTCATCCGCCGTAAATATCCGTGGTTTTTCGAAGTTTCCCTTATTTAAACGAGACATATCTGCGAGTGCGTAGCGTTCATTACTATAATCAATAGCGCAAACCCGATATGAAACACTATCATTGTTAAAGCTATCGCCAACAGCAATCATAGCAACTTACTCCAACTCTATTGGACGGAAATATTGAATGCAGAATGAGTGCTTCAACCTAACAATATTGTTGATCACGCCAAAATAGAATGCTTGCTCTGCATCGTCGATTGTGATCCCCATCGCTACTGCGGATTGGCGCAGTAATTCGGACAAACGGGTATAACGATTAGCGCACCAAATTCGGAGTAAAGTGTCCGCGAAATTCATCGCCAACGTTGTATCCACCGGTTGTTTTATCTTTGAACGGCAAAATTGGATATTCCATGCTCGTTCTTTTGTTGTGTGTAACTCAGTGATAATCCGATATTCAATACCGCGACGTCGCCAGAATTCCTGCTCGATTTGCAGTTTTTGAATGGTGCGAGTCGCTGAGGGAAGGAATGCTGTACAGGTTTTATCTGTGTAAATTTCAGAGCTGTATTTATAAGTGTAAGCCACGGTATTTAAAGACTTTACTCCACCAACGACATTGCAACTAGTCCGTAAAAAATCCGTAGTCATCACAGTGAACTGATTCGTCTTGTGATTACGCGGGTGTACATAACCGAGGTCCTCGGCAATCGATATCGTGTCATTGATATCAAGAGCGTACTGTTCCAAAACAGAAACAGTACCAGGGTGGGCAATCATCATCTCATACGCACGCCGCTCGCCATCAGATAGTAAGTGCACCTCTCGCTGCTGTTTATCACACCAGAGCTGATGACGGCGGCCAAATTTGTTAACGCTGCGAACAGTCAGGTATGGACGGTACACGCCAGTGTTAATATCGCGAACCCACTTATTGAATTTTTTTACAATCCGATTGTTCAACATTTCGACTACCTCCTGAAGTGTGCTGCAACATTTAGCATTTCAAAAAACAGATGTCAATGTACCCATATCAAATACAACAAAAATGATCCGAAACAAAACACTCGAGAAAATACAAAAAATATTAAATCAACAACATTTTTGTTTTACGGGTCTAGTATCCACGGTAAAGTTAATGAACAATAAGGCATAATTTCGTACTAACTTGAGTATCAAAAATATTTTTCCCGTTTTGTTCTAAAAGGATTCGGCGATACATGAATTTCTCGGCGTCATCGGTGATCAGCTGGCCCAGTTGAAAGCTGGCATGTTGGCTATATGCCATTGCTAACGGCTCATCCACCCAGCTAATAGCGGCACTTTTGATCAAATGCCGCGCACCGTTCAGTTCTACGAGGCCAAAAACGTGGCGCCCCCCGACAGGGGGGATCTGCTCGATGAAATATTGCAGTAGGCAGTAATGCTGGCTGTTTGCTTGTTGGCTCATTCCACATACTCCTGCCCGGTTGCAGAGATAAGGAAACGCAAGAACGCGTTTTTAACCTCGTGAAAAGAGAGCTCACCGAGGCTGTCTGTAATGCTTTGCATAAACTGACAAATCCAATGCAAAACAGCCTCTGCGTTATCGGTCTCTGTGCCAGTACCACAGACTGATACCAACAGTCTTCCGGTCGGCTCGATATGCAATACAGTCATCAATGTGATGGCCATATTGCCTGCCCGCCGACGCAGCTGGCGCTCAGCCAATTGGTTATCTGGGTATTTGCAACACTTTGCGCATCCACGGCGAGATAAGCGTGTCGGGCTTGGAAGCGCCGCAGCACGCTCGAAATGAACTGTCGAACGAACATCTGATGTTTTCATAGTATTTTCTCCAGCAGTACATTATCCTAAGCTACAGAATGATACTCACAGAGTGAAAATGTCATCCTAAATGAAATTTAGCATCCAAAAATGTCACGCGCAAGATTTTTTTGTCATTTTGGATGACATTTTTTTATCAGGGGAATAAAAAATTGATTAAATGCCATTTAGCCCGGCTTATGGGCGAGCACAAAATGAAGATCGTGGACGTAGCACGTGAGACAAACCTGAATCGAAATACCATTACCTTGCTCTATAAAGAGACTGCAGTTCGGGTAGATTTTGAGACGGTGGACAAGCTGTGCGACCTGTTCAAATGCAGGGTTGAGGATTTGTTTGAGAAGGTGTGATTTTTGAGTTAGCTGACGGCTTTCACATCGACAAACATGAAAACCGTGCCAATATTCAGCAATTGAATGCAGTCAGCTTTTCTTAAATCAACACATACCGCTCTTTAGACAAGCGGGTCAACACCTGACCAAAAGTGATGCTATGCCGTTCTGACAAATCTTTAAGTTCATTACCATCTATAACGGTAACGTCTAGTTGATTTGCAATATCTCTGGCACTTTTTGCAAGTTGAGTAGCGTTAGTCACAAAGATCAGTTTAGAAATCTCTCTACCTAAGTGCTTTCCGTAAAGCACTTTTGCATTCGATATTTCTTGAACAGCAGTATGACCTTTGTAGGCGCCATGCTTGTGTTTTGCTTGTATAAGCATCGATTGATTGCTAGTTGCCAATATGCCATCGGCGCCAAAATCTGAGCCGTCTTTTGTGAGCCAAGCGCTATCGGCTTGGTATTCTCTTGCGAGCACCTCGAGCGTATAGGCTTCAAACTGTTTCCAGCTCAAGCGTGGCATATCATCAAAGGTGATTAGACTATCAACGCCAAGGTGATCTCCGCCTGATCCGGTTGGATTAGGCATGACTTCGCCAGGCGTGACCACGGCATCTTTTAACATAGACTTTTGAGATAACAAACGGTGAAGATTCACATCAAAAGATTCAAATGTTGGATGGTGAAGTATAGGAACGTAGATATTTACGTCTTTCTTCTGACCAATACGGTACACCCTGTCAGTAGCCTGAGCCTCTTTAGCTGGATTCCAGTGTCTTTCGAAGTGGATGACATTATTTGCACCGACAACAGTTAATCCAACCCCTGCAGCAACTGGCGACATAATAATGATGTTAAAACCGTCTTTCGCCTCAAAATCGGCAATCAACGACTTACGGCTTAAATCGCCTTGTCTCTTAACAACTGCTTTTGTATCACCATTTATTACATGCAGAGGTCCCAAGCCAAAGTAACTTCCAAGTGCAATACTCAAGAAACGTTGAAGTCGTTTATTCACTGCAAAGATGATGCATTTTTCTCTTCTGGATTGAATGTCAGACAAGACTTCGATAGTTTTTGCCATCTTTGCTGACTCCTCGAATAGGGCCTGCAATTCACGCTTAGAACTAGGAGTATCCAGTCGACCACTATCAGCTAATCGCGGATGCAGTGAACTATCGCGCAAGCGCATTAATGTCGTAAGCACATGACTATCTTCATCTTCCAATTGTGCTTCTATAGCACCTTCATAGACCTTTTGCTGATAAGCAGTCATTACGGCATGTAGCTTAGGCTCATAAAGCCAATCTGTGGAGTCCATCCCAACCAACATGGTCTTTTGCGGCAACCCCTCAAGATTGTCCTCTTTGACACGGCGCAACATTAACGCTCCGACCTTTTCCCTCAGCTGTCGACCTAATGTTGCTCTAACTCGGTCGACTTCGTCACCTGCCGCCTGCAAAATAGGCGTAATATAAGTGTGGCGAAAATCCTGATAAGTTCCGAGATAGCCTTGACATGCTGTATCCATCAGACACCAAAAGTCGGCAAGACTATTTTCGACCGGAGTGCCTGTAGCAAGTAATTTGAACTTTGCTTTCAGACCTTTAGCAGCACGAGTTTGTAACGCATTAGGATTCTTGGTGTTTTGTGCCTCATCAAATATCGCTAAACCCCAGTCGATTTGAGACAACGAGAACTGATAATCGCGTAATGTCTGGTAAGTCGTGATCACTAATCTTCGGGGCAGATCTAATCGTTCAAGACCATGCTTCTCACCAAACTTTAGGGAGTAACGAGGCTCTATGGTTTCCTCATCAAAATTAGCGGCCCTAATTTCAATGCTGCCATCTCGAAAACGGTTTAGCTCCCCATCTGATTGCAAAATGACAATATCTCTAAATGGTGACTGGTGAAATGTGACGCCTACTTCGTCTTTCCAGTTCTCTAAAAGACTTAAAGGTGCAACGATCAACGTGGGCCGGCACGTTTCACCGTTGTCATCACATATTCTGTAATAATGCTCAATAGCAGATAAAGACATAAAGGTCTTACCCAAACCCATGTCATCTGCCAGCAAAGCACCATTCACAAGCTCTTTTTCGCGCGCCATTTCCTCAAGGCCAAGTATCCACTGAACACCGATGAGCTGATGCGGGAATGGTTGTCTCTTGTGGTTGCTCCAATCTAACTCTTCTTTATAAAGCACATCGTTAAGTGCTTCTTCAACGAGCTTCGACGGGCTATCTAATTCGTCATCGTTTAAAGCAATATCAATAACAATTGGACCATCATCCGGCAAGTCTGGCTCATCAGGCTCATTCGGGCCGTTCGACTCGCCATTCCCTTCCCCATCAACATCGTCAGGTTGATTCCGAAGTGTGTAGCCCAGCTTTTCTAAAGTTGCATTTACTTCAGACTCACTACCGATATCATAAACCTTGCCCTCAAAAACCACTTCTGACGCACCAGTTGCTCTTGCATCACTGATTAGTTGCTCAAGCTGACTTAAGTCCTCCAAAGTTTTCACAACTTTTGATACTGCACTTATAGGAAGAATTGTCCCTGATGCCTGACTTTGACCAAACCAATTAATCCCCGACCCATCGGTTTCACCAAAGTACGCATGTTTAAAGCGAGTTGCTCCTTTGACTCGCAATGCAAATCCAACGTCAAGATCGACCAGGCTCGCATCCAGAAATGCCCCAGGTGCTTTCAAAAACTGCTCAACTTGGGATTTTGGAATTTTTCTGTGAGAGATAATTTCTTTGACTGCTTTGGCAGTTTTTTCAGTAAAGAGCACGATCTCATTGCCAACTTTTAAGGTTCGGCTAGATTCAGACTGCATTTGTCCGAGGACACGTTGAATTTGGTGATTGCCGATAGCCTGCCCCACACTAGGGGTCAGGATTAAATTGCCACTCTCATCGAGCTCAGCCTCAACCGTAATCTGTTCAGGAACATGGATGTTTAACTTATCGAAGTGACTAAGGAACAACTTTGCGCCTGCTTTCTGAGCTAACTGCAATCTATAAAGCAGGAGTAAATTGTCAGATTCACTTTTAGGGGATTGTGCGTGTTCATCTAAAGCGGTGAAAACATCGAACATTTGTGCGCTAAGGGTATATCTCCTCTCCCCAAATGACAGGATGCCACCAACTCTTTGGTAAGCTGCGGTCATTCGACCTGAAGGCGAATCAACGTTAATGCTAACTTCGAATAACTCACTTGCTGTGGTGCCTCTGATATCAACCTTGGCTTCGCCACTCCATCTTTCCGGCAACTGCAATAATTGAAATGAATCTTCATCTAACGAAACAATGACTTCATGTGGAACTATAAATCCATTTGGAATAGCTTCAGCGTTGCCCTCTTCGGCTAGCATTTGCAATGCAACAAATTGAGCTGTGATAAAGTCGTCGGCGTCACCTTTTTTTATCTTGTTGAACTGATATTGATCGCAGAAAAAATCGATACTCTCTTTACTAATATCAATAGAAAACTTGGTTTCGGATTCTTTAACCCCGAAAAAAGATGAAATCCAATTTCTCACTAGCCCACTCCGTACATGCGTTTATAAATTCGATAATCATCGTCACTCAGAACATCTGCAGCCCTAACCTTTACGCCTAGCTCGTTTAAAGCTTCTATTGAGCGTCGCTGCCAGCTAAAGTTTTTGGGACTGTGTGTAAAATAGTCATATGCTTCGCAACCGTACTCGTACATTTGTTCGTTTAGGCCCGCAGTCAGCGCGCGATATCCAATTCTTTGCTTACCAAACTGAAGCACTTTTGCTGAATCATGAAGATTCCTGTAGAACCAAATCTGACAGTTGTGGCTGCCCTCAATCATATGACCATTGGTGAGTTCAGCATAAATAATTGAACGGTCACCATCATCTACGATGGAGTAATCAGGGATATGCTCAACTTTATAATTTTTGCGAATGTACCAGTCTGCTTTTTTCGACAGATACAACTTGGTGTGAACAATAGCACCAGCTTGATGCAATCCTTCCAAAAAGTGCTTTCGAGAAGGGAACATCCTCATCATGTCATCGTCTCGAGAGCTCCGAGAGTAATCTTCAAGGGCTTCAAGAAATAGCTTAAGGTCTAATTTAGAAAGCCAGCCTTGTACTTTTTTAATTTGCAGTGTTGAAAGTTGGCTCCACCACTTACTAAAACGTGGATGGCTTTTAGGAATTCTGGGGTCGCCAGCTATCGCTATTACCGCGTTTTGCCAGCTGTCATGCACTTGCTGTGCCGGAGCTCTGTCAATCAAGATCCGAAGGGCGACATGTCCAATCAGATCGTTTGCATCATAACGACTGGCAGCAACAGACGCTTTACTAATTTCTTCAAGCAAGGGGTGAGGTTTATTCGCCGGAATGTTTTGCAGTTGTTCGACAAAATAGACTGATTGTGCTCGTTTTACAAAATCACCAGCCGCATATCCATCTAACTTCCAAAGACCAACCTGTAGTTCGAATGTCGTACCTTTTTTTATTGCCTGCTTTGCCAAAAATGTGGGGCCATCAACGCATAGAATTTTTTCTTCCAACGGTTGATTAAGTCCTTTGCGTTTGCGCTCCAAGCACAGCCAATCACCGACAGCATCAGGATCACTAATTGAGTCAAAATCACTCAGAAAAAACTGTAACATTGATTCTAGAAAGAGGTTACTTCCCTTCGGAATAACCTCTGACACAGAGTTAAGCAATTGCCTATCGACTTTGATTGCTTTGCGTAAGGTGACATGTTCTGTCAATGCAATTGATAACGCTCTTACATCGAAGCGATTTTCAATTTTAAAAAGATCGAACCGGTCTCTAGTGAGTAAATTCAGCAAGCGCTGCCAAGCAGCGTCAAACTTTGGATTATCGGTACCCGCTCTTTTTGCAATAGCCTTTTGCTCCTGGGTGAGTCGTTCCATAACCTCAATGTTTTTTCGATAACTCGCATCAGTCAAAACGAATTTCATTATAAACCGTCCTCAAAATGGCAAAACTCAAACATCTTTAGCCTTTTTATAGTCCTCAAGCTTAGGTTTTTTGACGGTAAAACGAATATCTATTCTGCGGTTTCGAGCTCGTTGATCTTCACTTTTCTCAACTAAATCGACTCGCCTTGTGTCGGCATAACCACTAACTGAAAAGAGCAGTTGACCATTAAAGTTTTTTAGCTCGTTTAGTTTGGGTAACAAAGAGTTTTTTTCTTGCCAGAGCTTCCAGATTGATACTGCCCTGTCAGTTGATAGACCCCAATTGCCTTTTCCGCGATACCAAATATTTACGCTGTCCGTATGTCCCTCAACAAAGACAGTATCTAAGTACTTCCAACGCTCCTCTTTGGTAATCGCTTTATGCAGAGCATCACCAATGGCAGCGACTTCAGTTTGTGTCTTATCGTCTTCGGGCAAGGTGTCTTTTGCTGATTCAAATGACAATGTACTTTCAGGGATCCGCAAGACAGTGTCATTTTCTACAATCTCAACAATAATATTTTGTTTGGCCAAATCTTCTTTGATATCGAGCAGTATATTTCGGCGAGCCTCTTCAGCTCGTTGAAGTTCCTGGATGCTGGCATCAATTTTTTCAGATTTTTGTGTTAATTCAATAATCAATGCCACAGTCGCTAAAATGAAGATCACCAGTAGCGCCGACATTAAGTCGGAAAATGACATCCAGTAAGGGTTCTCTTCATCTACGTTAGAATTGCGACGCGAGGATAGTCTGTCCATGTGTTAACCCAACTTCGCTTGCATTTCATCAACCACACTCGATAGCGCTTTTACGGCGTTGTTCATTTGTGTTGAGTACGCTGTCACAGAATTTGACCATACTTTGAGATGTTCTGCCGTTTGTCCATTAGCTTGATCTGCATACTCTTTGAGTAGACCAGTCATCTTCTGATTCAAACCATCAACTTCAGCTTTGAGGTCACCAATAAACTCTTGATGTGCCTTTTTCAGCTCACTGAACGTTGAGCTGGTGCTGGAAATTAAGCCGCTTAATTGTGTTGTCAGTTCGCTAAACCGGGAAACATCACCAATCAATTCGTCTCGCAGTTTCTCCATACGTTGTGCAGTCGCTTGATTTTGATGTGCAAGATCTGAGGTACTTTCAACGGCATTACGTATAGCACCTGAGAGCTTGTTTCCTGCTTCATTAATATGAGAACTTAAAACCTTCATGCTATCTGCAGAAACACGAAGTTCTGTTGAGGATTCCTTCATAGCTTGAGTAGCCTGTGCGCTCGCTTCAACGGATGCAGTGATGCTGTTTTGCAGCTTTTGCCCTTGCACAAGCAACTGTTCAACAGCCATTACCTGTTGCGAAACGGATTTCTCTACTGAACTGAGAATTTCAGTTGATAATTGTGAAATTGACTTTGATTGCTGTTCAATTCTCTCATTGCGTGCAGTTTCTAACTCAGATGCACGCTTTTCTCTGTCGTCAAAAGTCTGCACCAACCCACCTAGTTGAGACTCTACAAAACTACTCAACTTTTCACCTTGGCTTCGTGAATTAAAAATGAGCTCGTCGACTTGCACTTTAATCGTTTTAACTAATTCTTCATCCCGTTTGGCTGAGGCAGCCTCACGGCTTTGCATTTGGGAGGTCATCTCACCAATCTGGCCTTCGATAAATGAGGTAAGTTTCTGATGAATTGACTGGGACTGAGTAGATAAGCTGTTAACTTGATTTGAAATATCTGCAATAAGCGCCTTTTCGCGATCTCCCGATGCGGCTTGAGAATTTTGAAGCTGTTCAATAAAGCCAGACATTGTTGCCTGCATTGCTTCGACAGATTTGTTAACCTTTGCGGACACATCATCAAGAGCTTCGCGTTGCTGGTTTCCAGCTTGCCCAAAGCCTTCCATGAAGCTTTGTAGCAGTCCTTCGAGCGCTTTCTGATTACCTTCGGTCGTCGAGTCAACAAGCTTATTAATTGCAGGTGCCATTATTTCCGACAAACTTTTTTCCAAACTTGTTTGAATGCCTTGCGTGGCAGTGACTAAGGCTTCTTGCATTTTTTCGCCGATTTTTTCTGCCAAACCTTGCAAAACTTCTCTGGATTCAGAACTGTTGTCAGAAATGACCTGCAACTGTTCTTCAGGTCGAATACGAGGAAACAACCAATCAACCATATTTTCAATATTTCGAATTTTACGGCGGATTACTTGCTCGCAAAGCTTTTCAAAAAAATTAAAAATGACGCTTAATGCTACCCCCCAAACGGAGGTTAAAAACGCAACTTTGGCTCCATTAACAACAGCTGCTACCCCTTCCTGCATTTCACTAACATCTACGCCGGCACCAAGCTTTAAATCAGCTAAACCTAACTGCAACCCCATAAAAGTACCGATGACACCTAACGCTGTTAAAAATCCTGGTACTGCTGCGATTAGTCGGTTTTCGGTGACGCTTCCAGCCAGCGAATATGAATTAAAAAAATGACCGGCATCCAACGTATTGCGAATCTCAATTCGTCCATTGCGACGAATTTCAACCAAAGTTTCATCAAACTCCATCCATAGGAAACCAATATTTTTTTCCCTACTCTTTGCCTTTGAAAGTAACGATTCTCGTTGCTCAGCAATATCTTTTCTATCTAATGGCTTTAATAATTTCTCTAGCCAGCTTAGCCTGAACCAGGTTGAAACACATTTAATGGCAAAAAATCCAGAAAATATGATAGTGACAACGATGAGTCCAAAAACAAAAAGCGTGCTGAGTTCATCACCAGTTGCGGGGAATAGTGTTAATTTATTGAAATCCGGAAGTAACCAGGAAAGCTCGATTTTCTGCTCAGTAGCCATTTTAGTCCTTTAATTTTTTAATTATTTTGATTGCTTAGAACTTGAATACAAATACCAGTTAACTGCTCAACAAAATATGCTCAATCATTCTGCTGCATGCCTAGTGCTATAAAAATATAAACAGGCTTGATGGATTGAATAAATCACTAAGTTTTCATTTTGATTACAACAAAATTTACGCCATCTGTCACTAATTTGAACACATTCAAACATGATCTACAAAACCAAAAAGCAATTTATGTTATCGATGACCGCCTGTTTTACACACAGCGTGACGACAAATGCTATAACTAGCTCCTCCTTTTCGGCTATTACTGACACACACTAGGTTTAAGAAGCCACACAACAACAGCGTTTGTGACCATTCGTTTGCCGTTGTGATGCGCTGCACATCCCGTTGCCACCACAAAGAACACCGACACTAAAAACGAGAATGGACTGAACGCAACAGCTACCGCCGGCAAGGTTTGAACACCAACCGCCAGCAGTAACGCGATGAAGATCGACACCACCATACTGTCGCGCCACTGCAAAAACGCTTTATGCGCGCTCTTTACCAGAGGTGCATTTTGGTGAGGATGGTAGATATTCTGGTACCACACACGGTTTTGTTGCTCTTCCGTTACGTTTAGCCGGACCAAAGGCTGGACCTGCTGCTTAAGTCTAAGCAAATCGATTCGCTGGTCGTGTTCGGCGAGTTGCAGGAATCGGTGGCCGGGTAATGCGTTTTTTTGTCGCAAAAAGACCAACTGATGCTTAACTGACGCTGGTAGCAGGCTGCTAAATAGCGCTGCTACCAACACGATCAGACTCACCACCACCGTATCTGGCGAAAATACTTCAATTGACGACCAGTCGAAACCCGGGTTCGACAATGCGTAAGCAATAGATACCTGGCCGATCATTACTAAAGCAAGCGTTGGCAAATTCTGAGTTTTAAGAGAAATCCAAGCCATGGTTATACCTCCTCCTCGTAAGAGAAATGGTATGGCTCAGGGGTTAATGACGACCAACCTGCCCGTCCTGGAGAATTGTGATTGTGCATAATGCCTTGCCCACGAGTGACCAAAACTCGGGCTCCGCGATGATTAAAAGCATTCAACACCGCCTTTCTCGGGTGCTTTGGTTCGCCAGCTTTTGCTGTAGACGCTACAGCGGTGACACCACGTTGAACACCGTGCGGCACGGGCTCACCAATCAAACGGTTTAATACCGTTGGCCCAATATTGCGTTTGCTACCATGATGTGGAATTTGTATCAGCTTCAACTCGGCGCCTGACTGACAGCCATCTAATTGGTCTGCAGCATGTGCTAAAGCCTGAATACCAGCATCCGCTGTGAACACCAGGCGCCGGCCATCAACAATCAGCTGGGTGATCACGCTCGAGTTGTTTTTTGCCGAGGTTTGACCGTCGTCTGAAATATGGTCTTCACCCCAGTTTGCAAAAAATTCTGTGACTTTTCGTAAAGCTGATGTCAGCCAGCTTTCGTTGGCTGCGTTACTCGCAACGGCTCGAGCAGGCATACCGTCAAAATCAGGGATCAGGGATTCGTAATAAGACTGACTGGGGCCCAACACTTTGACTGCCCCCGATTTATCGGTCAGCCCAGTGAAAGGCTCTTTGAGCACTGTACCTTTGCGGTTCGCCAGTTTAACCAGCGACCAGGCCCGTTCTAAGTTTTGCTTTAAACGCTCGCTCAGGCTTGAATCGGTTAAACGGCCATCCTCAAATTCATCGGCTAAGTTCTTGTTATGCAGCCATGGCTGATGCAACCAAAGCTCTTTGACATCAAGCTCATTTAATAACGCTTCAAGACCGTTGATGTGGTCTTGATCCGGATGGGAACTGATGACAAGGTCAACAGTATCAGTACCAAAGTGCGTACGGATATGCTCAACCAATTCAGTGCCGGTATCGCTAAAACCGCCATCAATCACCACCACTGTTTGCTCGTCTCGGCGGCCGTGCAAATTGCCAAACCGAATGGCAATGGCATCTCCACTTTTAGACTCGCTGCCTACACCTAAAAAATCTACTTCGTAACCCATTTTGTATCTCCTATGAAATGTTGGTCACAGGAGATAATTCACGAGACATGCCAAATGATTTAATTTTTAAATTTCAATTAGTTACACCGATCCCACAAAATCAACGCCCAAAGAAAAGTAATATTAAAAACATTAAAGTAAATATATTTACTTTAATCATTGGCCTTTATAAGCATTTAAATAAACGACATTTGACGGCGGATTTGATTCGCTTGGATCTGCGTCGCAATGCAAGGGCATTGCGTAGTAAACAAGCAATGACTGGCAATATGCCAGCAGAGACTCTACCGGTATCACCTTGTCTTTGCCTTTGTTGATGCGTTTGGGCTGGCCATTTAGATAAATGGCTAACTCCAGCGCAACCTCAGGCGATAGCTGTTCCCGCCTACTTTGCTCTAAAGTCTGAGTGACCCACACCCCTGCGTCACTAATGTGGCCATTGATACTTAAGTCAGTATTTTTAACCCAGCTCACGTCAAAGTTCAGCTGACTTAGTCTGTCTAATAGCAATGCTGTATCACTATGCGGCATGTAATCAAGTACCCGTAAACTTTCAGCAAGCACCCACTGCCATTCCATTTTTAGGCGCGCTGAAAGCTCTTCTACCGATAACTTCAATACCATGGGAATAAACACGGTAAACCGGCTATTGGCTTCTACAGCAATCAGGGTTTTATGCCGTGAACCATAACTGTTATCGATAATATGAACCTGCCAGCACATTCGCATGCTGTCACTTATGACGGTGTTGACCCCAACTTGTTTACCTGGCTCGACTGGTAAGCGCGGTAAATCAGCCTTCAACCATTTGATCAGAAAGTTTGTAGCACAGAATTGTAGTTTCATAATTTAATTGATCTTTTGCCAAAGTAGCCGATTTGTCATGCGCTTCTTTACCCAGCTGTTATAGCGGTAGATGTCGGTTGAGCGAGACTCAAAAGAATTTTCTGCTAAGACGCTTCAGATACACGAATTTCGCTTACGACTCCGATTTAGCGGAGAGTATTTTTTCACAGGCCTCATAACGCTGCTTCAGCGGGATATTCTGGTAATAGTCGCTTTCAACGTCCGCCGTCAAAATGTGTCTTTTGTGCCTAGTGTTAGGGTCTTCTACGTATGTTTTTATATATTTGGGGCTCTGCTTGTTTTCATACCATGAAATGTTAAAAGCACATAAGTTGGGGAAGAAGCGTAAACTGCTATAGGCCGGAATATGGGCATGAATCCACCAGGCTAATGATGTCCAATCACCGGTTTTTTCGAAGTAATCCAGATAGGCTGGAACAACAATACAAGCTGTTGCTCCCATAAAACCATGCTCATCCCGTCTGTCCCAAATATGGCTGGCGTAGCTATGCTCGTTAGTTGCACAATTTGCCCCTAACTCATTGCCTAGTTGGTTGACTTCACAGCCACGAAGAGCTGAACGAATATGAATACGTCCCCAAGCCGCCTGAATTGGTTCAAGCACCTGCTCGCAGAGTTGACGGCCTGCGGCTACAGCTATCTCCAAATCATCTGGAATATTGTTGATGCCATGCACTGCGGCGGTTTCTGAATACAAAAAATCGCGTAAGAAAAAATGCTTGGATAGACGAATTCGAGCCAGGTTATCCAACTGAGTGATTTTTGATTTCGACATATTAACTTCCGAGTTATTACGTTTGGTTTTCCAATTCAGCTAAAGATCGCTCTGAGGCTACTTTTTAGTCAATGACCCCATTTTTCAACTGAAAGAACAACCAGATAAGAACAGCACCAGAAACAGTAAAACCGAGCAAGAAAATGAGGCCAATTTTGGTCATGTCTGCAACCAACTTTTCGCGTTGTAATTCAATTTCTTTCACCATTTCTTTGGCTAGATTATCCGCCTGAAATGCTGACTTTCTCATCAATTCATCAGCATGTTTGATGATTAAGCAAATTTTCTTGTCAATCATCGGCGACACGTCATCATCGATAATCTTTTTTGCCACCGCATGAACTTGATCGAGTTCTTTCGTCCAATCTGTTTCAAATAAAGCCATCACTGCATCCAAATAACTAAAGTTTTTTCAGAACGTTTGCGAGCATTTTCTCAGCAAAATTCGGCTGAACTTGTTTTAAATGTTCGTTACCACAGGTCGGGCACTGTTGTGGCACCTGACCAGGATAACGGACATCACCCATCGGTGGAAAAAGCTTTCTCCAACCGCAAGACGGACATATAAGCTTGAATGCCGGCGTTATGATTGGCATATACACATTCCTTATGTTTATTGGGTTTTACAAAGAACTACGGGTGCGTCTTGTTAACACACCCGTTAGTTAACTACCGTTTATTGTTTCTTAAAAGAACGGAGCCTTGTCATAGATGATTCAAGCTGCTTATCAACAGCCTGACTCTCAGCGTCTTTCGATCTCAGCTGCTGAGCTGCAATTTGCATTTCATTCCAAGACTTACTAAGAGTCATCACATTTTCCATACATATCTTAGTGTCGACGTAACCCTGCTCTATCCATGACGTGATTTTCTCACTATTGAAGCCAAGCACATCCTTCACTGCGCCCAGCATCCCTTTGTCTCTACCCAAGGATGTTTGAGGCCTGATTTCCATAATGGTTGTATCTGGAAAGTCATGACGGCTCCACAACGAACCATCGTTTAGATGTGTAACAATCACCATGTTACAGCCCGCTTCGATAAGCGGTTTAATAGGCGTATTACCATGTTGTTTACTCCAAGCTCCTTGCCCACCATCAGTGTAAATTTCATCGCCTATTCGTTGGTCACTGAAAATGATTGGAATAGCAGCAGAAGCCATAAGCATCCGTTGTTGCTGACTTTGAGGGAGTGATTGAAGGTGAAAGTACTCTGAGTCGGGGTTATTGGAAATCCCAAATTCTGCTTTTAAAATACCGGCAAAATCCATTAATACACCGCGACTTTTAAAAACAGACACGTAAAATGGCAATCCTTCTGCCAACTTGTCGAGGCACAGATACTTGTCCAACAAATTGTTAAGGGGGCGATTACTAAGAACTGCCGCATCTAGACTTTCTTGATTTGGAAAAAAACGTCTTGCAAGAGATGGCAAAGCCAAACTCAAAATATTCAATTGAGGACTTATCCGCATACCCGCTGTAAGCAGTAATAGTGGATACACTGATTTATTCAACTCAAGAGGGGAATTTTTTGCAAGCTCAAGCCAAATCTCTTCCAAATGCGCAGCGCCCTCGCTCAAAGACGATGCTGAGGCCAAAATTGCGCCATTTAGTGAACCAATACTAGCTCCTGAAACAGCATGGACCTCAGTCCCTAACTCTGCCAAAGCTTTTAAAACACCAACCTGGTAAGCACCTTTTGCGCCGCCCCCCGAAAGAACAAGACCAACCTTCATGTTACTCATGCGCATGCTCCCAATACCTCGGCCACCAAAGCATCAGAAAGTCGTTCCGAAGAACAAATGCGAGGTACACCAAGAGGTAATATGTTACTCCGGCGAGCTACACTGCAACTAAAAGGAGCTGACTGCTCATGGTAATCACTTGCCAAATAAGCCGTTGCCGCAACGAAGTCCTCAGATTTATCGCTAATCGGATTGAGCCAAACTTTATAGTTAACCCGCGTTCCAAAACTCAATTCTGTATCTTCACGTAATTGAATCACGAGCCGGTTGCTCAAATCCTCGAGCATTTTATCGACCTGATGCTTATCAGCGGTGCGAACTAAGTCGCCATAAGCTCCCCAGTTCAGCTCCTCCAAAGCTGCATACGCCCTTGCTCCTACAGGTAAATGAACAAAACGTCCGGCCGCCCATTTATTAAAAACATGATCCACCTGATTAAAGGCACTAGTTTCCAGTTCAACTTTTGCTAACCGGTGTTCGAGTTGCCGGAACCGGCCACAGACCTGACTAGTTAGCGATTCAAGAATTTCACGTGTTTCAACGGAAAAATCTGCCAACTCTGCCACATCCTGCGTAAGACCGTTTAACCGTCCCGTCACGCAATCGATGGCTTTTAATCCTAAGGTGACTTTATTATTCAAATCATTGAGCATTTTGAGTTGAGACTGTGCAATAACAATAAGACTAGAATTTATATCATACTGCCGCTGCCATTCCTGTCCGGTAACTCCATTATAAAGGCGTGTAAAAAAGCTTTTTTCCGAACGCTGTGTGCGTTCGTGATCTTTAAGAACGGTAATATTATTTGCAAAATCAACAATGAATTTTTCTGGAACTGCAGACAATGTCTGACAAAGCAGATCGTTTAGTTGGATCTTATCGGACATAGTTGCCTCCTTGCTGATTAAGTTCTTCCTTACTTTTCCAGTTTTTCAATTCTTCATCTAAACCGATGCTGTCTATTTTTATTTCACGTGCATGTTTTGTGAATTTATTGAGATAATTTAACAGCTCATCCTGTACAGACTTCTCGTTTTGATGATCACGCACGCTCTGAAGAAGGTCTGCCCTTATCTTTTCGATGATTGCGCTGAGTTCAGCGAACAACTTATCTACCTCATCCTTCAGAGGTGACACAACTCGTTGCTTGACGTCGGCCGATGTTCTATGAAGCTCAGCATCTAATTTTTTGCTGATTTTCTGTCGAATCGCGCTAACATCAACATCGTAATAGGTTTGTTCGTATTCATAGCTTTCCCAACCCCAGTCGTCGGTATTGAACCATCGGCATACAGTCCCCCAAGCACTGTCTTTTCTCCGTTGACCGCGTTCTGTTTTGGTATGTTCTTTTGTTTCGCTAAGCTCAACATCCGCCAAAAGATCTATGCCATTTAAAAAATCAAATTCTGGCATCCTGATATGTACCTTAAAGTTCCCTTTCTCCAACTTCGTCTGCACACCAGCCAATAGACGTTCACATCGATGTTTTAAGTCAGAGTTGAGATAATCATTGAATTGGTCTAGGTGTCCCGTTAATTCATAGTTTAATCCGGAAACCGAATCTTTAATGATGCTGTCAAGTCGCTGTTTTATCTTACCTTGTAGCTCGTCAGCATCACTTTTGGACTCAAAGCGGATGACAGGGTTTGTTGCATCGAAATCAGCAGATTCCTGTCTACCTGAACCAAAAAAGCCGCTAAACAATCCACCAGTTTTTTGGCTTTTCGAGGCGGGTGAGGCGTCGCGCTGGTCTTTTTCTTTTTGCTTACCCTCTTTAAAGTAATATTCAATATCGCTCATTACTTTATTTTTGATATCAATAAACACGCCCGTGCAGGACTTCTCTAAATTGGATGCTGAACTTTTAAGTTTGTTATTTGCTTCATCACCCAAAGCAGTTAAATCGGCAATATCTTTTTTCAGATAGCTGATTTGTTTTTGTAAATCCTCGACACTTGTTTTTAAGCCTGTATGCCGAACTTCGAGGAAATTTTCTACGTCTTGAGCGGTGTGGTTAATCTTAGTAACCGCAGCCTCAAGCGACAGAATCCCAGCATTTTCGTGAGAACCTTGCACGACATCTTGCAATGGCGCAGTAAACCCGGCTTTTTCCCAGACAGAATTCGCTTTTTTGATCACTCGTTCACGATCATGAATATCATCATGCCAATCTTCGCCGAAGGCAGCTTTAGCAAAGTCTTCGACCCAGGCTTGTTTCACATCCAGGTTTTCACTTTTATCCAGTTCAGCGAGCGCTTTACATGCTAAAAACGCCCGGTTGGCCGAAACCGGATATACATTGCAGGCTTTCACAGCACCGGCCATTAAGTTTTCTGCGACATACTTGGTGAGTGTTTCGGCGGAATCAGCATTTCTGTCGCGCTGGTCAAATTTGTTAACCAGCACAAATAACCGGTCGCCACATTCAGCAACGATTTGCTGCAATTCTTGCCTGACCACATCATCTGCTTCGGATTTCAGCTGGGTATAATCCAGAACTGTTAAGACTGCAGATGCTTTTTTCAGCTGGTCACGCAGCATTGGTTTCAAATGCTCTTGGCCAGCTTCATTTGGACCTGGCGTATCCAATAAGGTTAAGCCTCCAATCTGACTGCTGTAATCACTGAGATGGGCAAATTCAACTTCGATGACCGGCAAGTTATCGACATTACGATAACTGGCAAATGGGAACTGGGTCTTGGTAATGACACTGAATCTGACTAGGTCATTTAACATCTTCAAAAACTGATAGATATTGTCCGAGCCTTTATATTGTTCTTGCAGCACATCTGGTTGCTTGAGCTTTGCAGCCAATTCAAGCATATCCTGACGATGTTCCGCTCCAACGAGCTTTTCGTCGATATGCTGGCTTTCAAGTACCTTGTTTAAATCTGCGATAAAATTCGTCAGCGGTGTTCTATTTTGCAGATACAGCAATGGCTCTTTTTGACCTGCTTTGTGTCTAATCAAAGTAGGTAATGCCGTCATGGGTCTGTTTCTGTTTGGCAAAATTTCAGTTCCGACAATCGCATTGATCGTGGTCGATTTCCCCGCTTTCATTGTTCCGACAACAGCAAGCACCAGCTCTTGTTTTTCTAATTTAATTCTTTCGCCTGACAGCACTTCAATTCGTGCTCTGACTGAATCCTGATCAAATGTCTGCTTTTCTGCATTATTTGCGGCTGTGACCAAACCGTTAGTTTGCGACAACTCATTAAGGAAATTGGATTCGACGGTGATAAGTCTGATTGCTTCTTCCTGCAATAACTCAATATTCTTCTCATGCATATGTAGTCCTTACATCATTTTTTGTTAATCGTTGTATTTGGGGGAATTCTTCCAGACGGATAGTTTGAGCTCAAAACACAGATCCAATGAACATGTTTTATCAGTTTTAAGTTTTTTTAGGTACATATTTTTCGGCGATAAGACTGGCTGTATTAGACCTTTGGCGTTTTGCTGTTTTAATTGGCATTACGCTGGGCAAGCCTAACAGCATTTGCAGTTTTAGCGGCCCAGCCTGAAAATTCTGGTTATGGACAGCATGTAGTATTTCTAGGCAAGAGTTTTTCGTGCTCGACCATCGCTGCGATTGCGTCAGCAGCTGGCAATCCGTTGATTTATGTGGGTCGTCAAACCATCGGCTGCCCGATTCGGGTTTAATGGTGATGCGTTTTAGTTTGACTACTTCTGGTTGTTCACTCATTTAAACGTCCTTGTTTAGATTTTATAGCTGGTCGGAAAAGGCTTTTTGGCTCAACGAATTAAAGAGTTCCAAATTATCTTCTTTTGAGAGCCTATTTTTTACGGCTAAAACTTTACCTTGGATGGATATAAAACGCTCTTGCAATTCTATAGGTGGAAGTATCACATCAAGTTGCTTAATTTTTCCGACATTCAAAATACCCATAGTCCCGCCATGAGAGAGATTCTCGATTTTACGTAACATCTCAGCTGTTGTTAGCAAGTATTTCATAAACCACGGGTCTGCTAATTTATTGTTAAATTTAATCTTCATTAGACGGGGGTTTATAATGCCCCTCTCAAATTGCTCAGGTACAACAGAAATTTTCCCAAAACTACCAACAAGACTTATAAGCACGTCACCAGGCGAAACAGCACATGTTTTTAAGCTTTCAAATTTATTTTCGTCAATATAATAGTGACCGAAACTAAGGTCATCACGGATAACCTGCTCCTGACCATAAATCTTGTAACCGTGCTCGACATAATCTTCTTTTTTAAGCGCAGAGCCGAAAGGACCGGCTTTAATTGCATACTTCTCGTTGGCAGCAAGTTCGTCAACCAGCTTCACTTCCCACCCCTTAGGATTGGTGACTGGGTCGCCGAACATTTCTAGGAAGACGGCGCGGAGGAAGTCGTCGGCGAGTTGGATGGCTTGTTGGCGTTTGCGGCGGATGGCGTCGGCTTTGTCCAATATCGCAGCAATACGTTTTTGCTCGGCTAATGGTGGGAGTGGGATTTCTAATTCTTTAATTTGCCCAAGGCTTAAATTGGAAATAGTCGCTGTTACTTTCTTACCACTGATTTGACTAAATGCATCATCTGTATTGAGCCAATGCAGCAAATAACGTGGCGAAAGTTGATGCTCATTAAACCTCAGTATTGCAACAGCCTGATTGCAATTGGATTCAGGAAAATCATCTGGAACAATAGCAGTCCTTCCGATTGTTCCAGCGATGGTTATCAGAAAGTCACCAGGTTTTATTTTTGAACGCTCTAAGCTGTCATGAGTACTTTGGCTAATAAAAAGTATGTCATCCAAACTAACTGTAAAATTTGAAATATTCTGTACACGAAGAAATGGCACACCATCCTCTTCAAATGACATCCCCAATGTAGTTGGAGTTGTTCCCTTCGTTACAACTGAGCAAAGTGTGCCTAGTTTAACTTTCTTAGCCAAACTCACAGTATATCCTCCAGCGCTTTTAAATCTGCCAGAATGTCGTTTTCAAGCGCCACTAATTTACTGAGGATCACTTTCGGGTCGTCATACTGCTGTTCGGCATACACCACTTGTTTGTAGCGGTTAATCGACAGGTCGTATTTATTGCCAACGATATCGGCTTTGCTGACCCAAAAGGCTTTTTGGCTGCGATCGTTTTGCGCGGTTTCGGCAATGGCTTTATCGCGGGCTTTAAACTTGGCGACTAAGTCTGGTAAGTCGTTGTCTTTAATAGGCGTGCGCTTGTCGTCCAGGCTCATGCCGTCGGCTTGCACGTCGTAAAACCAAACGTGGTCGGTGCGTGAGCCTTTGGTGATAAACAAAATCGCAGTCGACACACCAGCGTAGGGTTTAAATACGCCCGACGGTAAAGACACCACCGCTTGCAGCTCGTTGTTTTCAATAATGTGCTGGCGCAATTGCTGGTGAGCATTGGATGAACCAAACAACACGCCGTCTGGCACGATAATGGCGGTTTTACCGCCGTTTTTCAGCAGGCGCAGAATTTGCGCGACAAATAACAACTCGGTTTTTTTGGTTTTTACCATGCGCAAAATGGCAGGGTCGACGTCTTCTTCATCCAGCGAGCCTTTAAACGGTGGATTGGCGATACACATTGTGTAAGCGTCTTTACTTTGATTCGGGAATCGCTCGGTAAAGCTGCCGCTCAACGTATCCTGATAATGCACGTCAGGTTCAGTCACACCGTGCATTACCAGGTTCATGGCGGCAATACGCAGCATGGTGGCGTCGAAGTCAAAACCGTGGAACATATCACTGTTGACGTAATCGCGGTGTTCCACCAGCAAGTCACCACTGTAGATTTTGACTTGCTGCGGCTCGCCATTGTCGCCCACCACAGTTTCGGTATGTACGCCTTCGGGCGAGGTGTATTTTTCCAGCAAGTACTCGTAAGCCACCGTTAAAAAGCCGGCGGTACCGCAGCTTGGGTCGACAATACGGTCTTTGAAATCGCCATCTAGGGTTGGGTCCAGCATTTCGACCATGGCGCGGATAATATGGCGCGGGGTGCGGAACTGGCCGTTAATACCGGCGGTGGTGAGTTTGCTTAGCAGGTACTCGTACAAATCACCTTTGGTGTCGCTATCTTCGAGGGGCAGCTTATCAATCATCTCAACGGCAGATTCCATCAGCGTTGGCTTTTGGATCATGCACTGGGCGTCTTTCATAAACTCGGCAAATAACGAACCTTCGCCCGAGGCATTTTTAAAATGCGGGAACACTTCGTCGCGCACCAGCTTAAGCATGGTGTCTTTGTCCTGGTGGATAAAACGATGCCAGCGAATATGTTGCTGGTCGTCGTTAAAGCGCCGTTTAAAGGCAATGCCGCGCAGCTTGGCGCGTTTTTCGTCGCGCTGTTCGTGTAAATCTAATAAGCGGGCGTACATCAGGAAGGTGATTTGTTCTATCACGGTCAGTGGGTTCGCGATACCGCCGGTCCAGAACTCTTCCCATAACTTGTTGATATCGCTTTTTAATTTACCAGTGATCATAAAATCTCTTTCTTTAAATCTTCGTGTTGTTTAAATAGGTTTTAAAGACCCGCTTGTTGTCTGGCCGTCATATCGGCTTTGCTCAGAGGCACTGGCAACTCCAGGGTTTTCAGCAGTGAAAACACGTCATCTTCTGAACTGCCCAAAATGCCGTCATAAATGGTGTTGTAAGGCGCTTGATCTAAATCGGCCATTTTAATGCCGCCACTGCGGGCAATATGGCCAATCAACATATCAATCACCCGCAGCGCCTGCGGCGGCATGCGGTGTTTTTGCAAAAGCGCAGTAAAGCTTTGTTCGATGTAGCTGGCATCCATCCCAACAATGCTACGCAGCAGCTTATCCAGCGGCTCGCTGGTATCCGGATAGAAGGTTTTCAGCGTTTCAATATCCAAATCGGCATACTTGGCGTGAATGATACCGTTTAACTGGGCAATTTCATCTAATGTGACCGCTTTACCCTGACGAATTTTTTGGATCACCGGGTTGGTGTTAAAGATGGGCTCCAGCGCTTCCTGCACTTTTTGTTGATAAATTTTGTAATCCACCGTGTGGATATTGGCCGCCCGGGCTTTGTACTCGGTGTGCACGTCTTCTTCTTTCACATCGGTGTATTTGGGGCCGGGGTTTGGCGGCAAAATTTCGCCTTCGAGCAAATACATGAGGTCACGCAAGGCTAAGCGGTGCTGTTCTATCTGGGCAAAAGTAATACTTGGCCAGTTATCGTTATTCATCAGGAATTTGATTTCCGTAGCTTTAGCCTGTACCTGCACCACGTTTTTCGGCAGGCGCTCCAGCACACTTTGTACTTCAAACTGGAACTCGCCAATGCCTTGTGGGTTTTTAATCAGTTCCATTTGGGTTTGCGCAATCAGGCAATCCCAACGAAAGGCTTTACTTTGGCCTTTGATTGGCAACCAATCCATTAATGGCGCAATGTCGGCTTCCAGCATGGCCACTGTGGGTTTGGCAAATTGTTTTAGCAGTTTCAGATCTGATAACTGCTCCACTTTTGCCCAATGATCCCGCACGTTGATATTGCGGGTATCAAGTGACTTGATGTCTTGCTGCAGCAGTTTGATGGCAGTATCAAACTCGGCCAGTTCGAGTTTTTTTAGTGCCGTTTCAGCAAGTTGTAAACGCAGTTCAAAGCGTTTTTGCGCCAGCGACTTGCCATTCGATGGCTCTACTTCTTGGTAATGAAACTCGAAGTAATCAAAGTTATTCCAGTGGTCGAAAATCAGGAAACGGCTTTTGTCATTACCTTTGCCGAATAAGTCTTTGCACAGGCGAGTGCCGCGGCCAATCATCTGCCAAAACTTGACCTTGGATTTAACTGGCTTGGCAAACACCAAATTGACTACGCTTGGCACATCAATGCCGGTGTCGAGCATATCGACAGAAATAGCCAGTGTGATTGGGTCTGGCAACGAAGGATCGGCGGCCTTTTCTTCTTCGGTGATTTTAAACTGATCAATTAATGCTTCGGCACGCGGCTCGTCGGAGTGAATTACTTCACAGAAGCCTTTGCTTAGCTCCGGGTACATTTCGTCGAACAGCTCTTTTAACAAGCGGGCATGGTCGATGCGACGGGCAAAGATAATCGACTTGCCAATTAACTGGTTGTCTTTATCTTTAATGCCGTTTTGCATCAGGTTGCGCAGCACTTTGCGGTTGGTGTCTTTGTTTAACACCGCTTTGTCGATTTCGGCCGATTCAAACTCAAATTCATTGGGATCTTCGCCCTGCGCTTCTAACTCGGCAATCTGCTCGTCAGACAAAGAACGTTGGTTCATGCCTTCGCGCATAAATTTGGTGGTCATCGTGACAATTTCAAATGGCACCAAATGACCTTCTGCTATGGCTTTTTCCAGCGGATAGTTGGCGGTCGGGTCTTTGTAATCACAATCAAACAAATTACAGGTTGAACGCGACACCATTTCTACCGGTGTGGCGGTTAAACCCACTTGCAAGCAGTCGAAGTACTTAAACAAGTTGCCAAATACGTTGTAAATCGAGCGATGTGATTCATCGGCGATAATGAGGTCAAAGTAGCCAACATCAAAGCGTTCATAAATTCCCATCATGCCTGGATAAGTGGCGATAAAGACTCGCGCGGTGTCCTGGTATTTTTTATCGCTTTTGCCAACCACATAAGGTTTAACACCCAGGAACTCGACAAAGGCTTTGTCCGCTTGTTTACGCAGCTCTTTACGATCGCATAAAAACAGGATGCGTTTAACCCATTTGGCGTCCATCAAGGATTTTGCGAGGGCAATAGACACCCGAGTTTTACCGGTACCGGTGGCTTGTACGACTAAAGCTTTGCGACGTTTTAGCTCAAAGGTTTCGTGCACACGAGAGATGGTTTCCAACTGATAACGACGACCAGCAATGTTGGTATCTATCGCTACCTCGGATAGCTTTTTCTTTTCAATGCGCTGAAACTTCACCAGATGCTGCAACGAGCTTTTTGAATAAAAACCGTAGATTTTACGTGGCGGGTAACCTTGCACGTCATCCCAAATATAGATGTCATGGCCGTTGGTATAGAACATGACCGGGCGCTGGCCGTATTCTTTTTCTAACGCATCAGCGTAATCTTTGGCCTGCTTTTTACCGATACGGGCGTCTTTAGCGGTTCTTTTAGCTTCAACAACCGCGAGCGGCAGGCCATCGTCATCCCACAGCACATAGTCGACATAACCTTTACCGGTCTCGGTGGGTTGGTGATTAACTTCGACTTCCTGCCCCACTTCATCGGTGGATGTGTTGTTGTCCGAAACGTCCCAACCCACTTCGCGAAGCTCCATATCAATCAGATATTTGCGGGTTTCCGCTTCGTTAAGGTTTAAAGTGCTGGTGACGGTTTGGCTATTGGTCGCAAAGGCTTCGAACATCGGTTCATTGCGCACCGCCACCGTTTGTTTGGCGGCCGCCAGCAGTTTTTCATTGGCTTGTTGCTGGCGCTCCAGCTCTTCCATCGCTTGTTTGTACAGCTCTTCTTTTTGTTCGAGCTTTTTCTTTAAGCTGTGGGTTGGCGACACATCGGCGGTGAATTCGATAAAAGGCGGGATCACATCCGCTTTGGCTTGGTGGTAGCTGCAATAAAACCAGGCGCCTAACTGATAACTCTGTTTCACTGCAAACACGGCATCTTTATCGGTGCCTTTGTTTTCGTGCGCGGCTTTATTACCCAGCGTTTTGATGGCGTGGAATTTGTCGAGAATGGCAGCGCCTGCCAGCTGCTCAAAATCAGTACCGACCAGTTTGTCGTGGAACGAGGCTTTTGGCAGGCAGGGCAAATTCAGCGCGTGGTAAATGAAGTTCACCATAAACTCGCCGTACGAGCGCAGTTTAATCAATGCACTTTGAGGGTCACTAAACGCATACTCTTCCGCATAAGCGCCAAAATCAGCAAGTTCAGGCCAATTTTTTCGTAAAAACTCAAAATTCATCGATTGCTTCATTCCACAGTATTCCTTTTTCCCTATGGGCAACTTTGGTGCCAATGCAGTTTTATGCTGCTGGTAGCATTATTTTTCAGTGGCTATTCCTAAACGCTTCATCCAGTTAGTCAGCGTTTGATGGTCTTTTAACCCAAGCATTTGGGTCGCGTGTTTCTTCACGTTACCACTGGCTTTAAGCGCTGCTTCGAGATACTTTTTCTGAAAATTATCAGTGAGTTGCACTATATCTACTTTGTCGTGAAATGTTAAGGAAATCGAAACATCTTCCGTCGCAGTTGGCCTTGCCAACATCGCTTGAGAGAGTTCCTGCCGGCTAACAACAGAACTGTCTGACCACAAAAACGCCCGGTTTAAGGAGCTCCACAGTTCGCGGATATTGCCGGGCCATGGCTGCTCACAAATAAATTTAATTCCATCTTCGGAAATTTCTTTACTTGTATAAGCAGGATGCTTGGCACCCGCCTTATTAATTTGCGCGGTCAGCTGCGACACAATCGCTGGGATATCCGCCAGTCTCTGTTTTAGGGATGGTAACGTAATAATGCCAACCGCCAGCCGATAAAACAAATCTTCCCGAAATTTACCTTCAGCAACCAGTTGCGGCAGGTTTTGATGGGTTGCAGCAATCACGCGGACATCTAGCGTTTTGGTTTCAGTGTCGCCTAAGCGGGTCACCTCCCCCTGCTGAATGGCGCGTAGTAACTTCACTTGAATATCCAGGCTGAGCTCACCGACTTCATCGAGAAACAAGGTGCCGCCATCGGCTTGTTCAAACAGGCCGGGGTAATCTTTATCGGCGCCAGTAAACGCTCCTTTTTTATGACCGAACAAAGTCGAATCAACCAGCGTTGGCGCCAGAGCACCGCAATTGACGGTTTTCATCGGTTTATCAGCGCGCAGACTGGCTTTATGAATGGCTTTAGCCATTTCCTCTTTACCGGTGCCGGTTTCACCGAGGATTAATGCCGGAACTTCTGAAGCGGCCAAACGCTTTGCTCTGCTTACAACGGTTTGCATGCTTTCAGACAGACAAGTAATTGCAGAAAAGGCGTCCGCTAGCTTAGGAGCGGAGGATGCTTGTGATGCGACCTGCCGGGCTGCAGACTTGACATATTCGAGGCCAAAATCTAGCGGTATATCAACGTTCAGGGGCTCGTTTTCCGGAGTGACCTGCATAAACCGGACATTGTGCTTTCCTTTACCAATCAGCACTGACAAAGTTGTCATGGTTGGTGTGCCAGAGGTGAGATTGACCACCAGCGTCTCGGCTTCAGCACTTAATTTACCTATCCACTTTTCGGTTTCTTTGGCTATCGATTGATAGTCAATCGGACTTGAGATATGAGCCTGTTTGACCGATACATCGACATCAGGGCGAAGGGCCAACGCGATCTTTTTTCCAATAAATCGCTCAAACCTATCCCATACTTCGGGTTTATGGTTCGACAGAATGACAATCTTGTTGAATTGATGTTCAGACTTAGCAGCCAGTGCGGAGATCGCCGCATGCTGGTCGTTTTCCATGTTTTCGATGTCTTTGGTACCGAGCCAGGTAAGCAGCGTTTTCAAAAAGTATGTCTCGTGAACAAACGAATGATGTAATAGATATTACCCGATATAAAATATTTTACACCTGAAAGAGCACGAAATAAGATAGATAATGACAAGGTAAGTGCTTAAAACAAAAGGGCCTTTCGGCCCTTTTGGTTAGGTGTTTCGGTGAGTCACAAACTTAATTAAAGTCACAAACTTAATTAAAGCAGTCACAAACTTAATTACACGCTGACAGCTTGATTTAATTAACGATAATCCTCAGGACTAGGGCACGCACACATTAAGTTCCGGTCGCCATAGACGTCGTCAATCCGCGTCACTGTTGGCCAGAACTTGTTATCGGCCACATACTGCGCCGGGAAGGCGGCGTATTGACGGTCGTACACGCGATCCCAGTTGGCGTCGAAAATATCGGCCATGGTGTGCGGCGCGAAGTGCAGTGGGCTGTTGTCCGCGGTCCACTCGCCTGCTTCTACCTTGGCAATTTCGGCACGAATTGATGTCATCGCTTCGATAAACTTGTCCATTTCCACTTTAGATTCAGACTCAGTTGGCTCAATCATCAACGTGCCGGCCACTGGGAATGACATGGTTGGCGCGTGGAAACCGTAGTCCATCAAACGCTTAGCAATGTCCATTTCGGTGACGCCGGTTTTTTCTTTCAGCGGACGCATGTCGATAATACATTCGTGCGCCACACGGCCGTTGGTGCCTTTGTACAACACCGGGAACATTGGATCCAGTTTGGCGGCCATATAGTTGGCGTTTAAAATCGCCATTTCCGTGGCCTGCCGTAACCCGTCGCCACCCATCATTTTGATGTACATCCAGCTGATGGGCAGAATGCCGGCGCTACCAAATGGAGCCGCCGATACCGCACCGTTGTCGGCGCCAGTGCCGTCAATTTTCACCACGGCGTGATTTGGCAGGAACGGAGCCAGCTGTTTCTTCACGCCAATTGGCCCCATACCCGGGCCACCACCGCCGTGTGGAATACAGAAAGTTTTGTGTAAGTTTAAGTGGGAAACGTCAGCACCGATAAAGCCTGGTGAGGTCACGCCCACTTGCGCGTTCATATTAGCGCCGTCCATGTACACCTGGCCGCCGTGCGCGTGAATAATGTCACACAGCTCGCGGATCGACTCTTCAAATACACCATGGGTCGATGGGTAAGTCACCATAATCGCAGCTAACCGATCAGACACCGCTTCGGCTTTGGCTTTTAAATCGGCCATGTCGATATTGCCGCTCTTATCACAATCCACCAACACCACTTCAAAGCTGGCCATCGCCGCTGTCGCTGGGTTGGTGCCGTGTGCTGACACCGGAATTAAACAGATATTGCGGTGTGAATCGCCACGGCTTTCATGGTATTTACGGATGGCGATCATGCCGGCGTATTCGCCTTGTGCGCCTGAGTTTGGCTGCATCGACATTTGATCATAACCGGTGATGTTTACCAGCCAATCGGCCAGTTCACCAATCATTTCGTAATACCCTTGCGCCTGATCTTTAGGCACAAATGGGTGTAATGACGCAAATTCTGGCCAGGTCACTGGGATCATTTCCGCAGTGGCGTTCAGCTTCATGGTGCAAGAACCTAACGAAATCATCGCATGGTTCAGCGCTAAGTCTTTGTTTTCCAGCTTTTTGATATATCGCAGCATCTCAGTTTCGCTGTGATACTGATTAAATACCGGGTGCGTTAAGTATTTCGACGTCCGCACTAAATCGGCCGGGATTGAATGTGAGCCGTTGGCCACAATAGCGGCGTCCAGCGTTGCCACATCTAAGCCGTGACCAGTACCCAACACCACATCAAATAGCTCGGCAATATCGGCGGCTGACGTTTGCTCGTGGAAGCTAACGCTTAAGCTGTCGGCTAAGTCGGTGCGGAAGTTGATACCAGCGGTTAAACCGCGGGCGATCACATCGCTGCGGTTTGTCACAGTGAACGTGATAGTGTCAAACCAGCTGCAATGTTTCAGCGCAACGCCTTTGGCCGATAAGCCAGCTGCAAAGATATCGGCTGAACGATGAATGCGCTCGGCAATCGTCTTCAGGCCTTGCGGGCCGTGGTAGACGCAGTAGAACGACGCCATGTTGGCCAGTAAGACCTGCGCCGTACAAATGTTGGAGTTGGCTTTTTCGCGGCGGATATGCTGTTCGCGCGTTTGCATCGCCATCCGCAGTGCCTGATTACCACGACGGTCTTTCGACACACCGATGATCCGGCCTGGCATCGAGCGCTTGTAATCATCACGCGTTGCAAAAAATGCCGAGTGCGGGCCACCAAAGGCCATTGGCACACCAAAACGCTGCGCTGACCCCAGCACCACATCAGCACCTAATTCACCTGGCGATGTTAACAGTAACAGCGCCATTGGATCTGTTGCCACGGCCACAATGGCTTTTTTCGCTTTTAAACTCGCAATCAACTCTGCATCGTTACGCACTTCACCGGTGGTCGATGGATACTGAATTAATGCACCAAACACATCATGGTTCACTGCATCAGCGGCAGCGCCGACGATGGTATCAAAACCGAACATTTCAGCACGGGTCCGCACCACATCGATGGTTTGTGGGTGCACGTCATCGGCGATAAAGTAAGTATTCGATTTGTTTTTAGTCACCCGTTTCGCCAGCGCCATCGCTTCGGCAGCGGCCGTGGCTTCATCCAGCAGGGACGCCGAGGCCAGTTCCATCCCGGTTAAATCTAAAGACACCTGTTGAAAATTCAGCAGGGCTTCTAAACGACCCTGGGCAATTTCCGGTTGATACGGCGTGTACGCCGTGTACCAACCCGGGTTTTCCAGCACGTTGCGCAAAATCACATTCGGCGTGTGCGTTGGGTGGTAGCCCATCCCGATGTAAGACTTGAACATTTTGTTTTTGCTGGCAGCGGCTTTTAAATAGGCCAGTGCATCCGCTTCTGTGGTGGCGTCGCCGGTCGCCAACGGCGTGGTCAGACGAATACCCGCCGGGACTGTCTGTGCAATCAGCTCTTCCACGCTGCTGACATTCAGTTCTGCCAGCATGGCTTGCGTTTCTTGGGCATTCGGGCCGATATGGCGGGCAATAAAATCAGTTTGATTCGCAAGTTGCGACAGGGTTTTCACAGAAGTGGTCATGCCTGGTATTTCCTAAAAAGCTGAACGGAGGCAACGGTTTGGCGCTGCGGACTGTGCTGTTACGAAGCAAGTCTTTGCTTGGCCTAGCCATTACTTATATATCTACAAACAAAACTTAGTCTAAAAATGAAACCCCGCGAAGCGGCGGGGTTTCATTGAGCCTTGAAGGCTTATTCGGCGATAGAAGCGGCGTAACCGGCAGCATCTAATAACCCGGCCACTTCGGCTTCGTCAGATGCTTTGATCTGGAACATCCAACCATCCGTGTAGGGTGCGCTGTTCACAGTCTCTGGCGAATCGTTCAGCGCTTCGTTCACAGCCAGAATTTCACCGGAAATTGGCGCATAAATATCAGAAGCGGCTTTAACCGATTCAGCCACCGCAACATCGTCACCCTGAGCAACAGAATCACCCACATCTGGCAGCTCAACAAACACCATGTCGCCTAACAAATCTTGCGCGTGCTCAGTAATACCAACGGTGTAAACACCATTGCCTTCACTGCGAACCCATTCGTGTGACGATGCATATTTTAATTCTTGTGGGATATTGCTCATGTGTGTTCCTCAGACCTTTTATTCTCAATAGTTTGATGAGTATTTGTTGTTGAGTGCGACGGCAAACCGAGGTTTGCCATCGCAACAGCTAGTTTAGATGACTTTTTTGCCCATACGGACAAAAGAAGGTTTTACCACTTTGACCGGGACTAATTTACCACGGATATCCACTTCTGCTGTGTCACCAGTCGAAGCCGGGACACGAGCCATAGCAATACTGTAACCTAAGGTTGGCGAGAAAGTACCGGACGTGATCTCACCTTCGCCGCCTGCAACTATCACTTTTTGGCCATGACGCAGCACACCTTTTTGCTCCATCACTAAGCCAACCAGTTTATAAGTACCGGCAGCCCGTTGCGCTTCCAGCGCCTTGCGGCCAATAAAGTTACGATCGCTGGGTTCCCACGCAATGGTCCAGCCCATGTTGGCTGCCAGTGGCGATACCGTTTCATCCATATCCTGGCCATACAAATTCATGCCAGCTTCCAAACGCAGCGTATCACGGGCACCTAAACCGGCAGGTTTTACGCCTGCATCCAGCAATTTTTGCCAGAAATCAGCCGCATCGGCGTTTGGTAAAGAGATTTCATAACCGTCTTCACCGGTATAGCCGGTGGTCGCAATAAACAAATTGCCTGCTTGCACGCCAAAAAATGGCTTCATGCCAGCCACCGCAGCTTTTTGCGCGTCATCTAATAAAGTAGCGACTTTCGCTTTAGCGTTCGGGCCCTGCACTGCGATCATCGCAAACTCAGGACGCTCGGTGACAGTTACCTCAAAGGCTTTGGCTTGCGTGGTGATCCAAGCCAGGTCTTTTTCGCGGGTGGCGGAGTTCACCACCAACCGGAAAAAGTCTTCAGTCATGAAGTACACAATTAAATCGTCAATCACCCCGCCAGCTTCATTCAGCATGCCGGTGTATAAGGCTTTACCAGGAGTGGTCAGTTTGGCAACGTCGTTAGCCACTAAATAACGCAGAAATTCGCGGGTGCGGGCGCCAGTCAGGTCAACAATGGTCATATGAGAAACGTCGAACATGCCAGCGTCGGTGCGAACCGCATGATGTTCTTCAATTTGTGAGCCGTAATGCAGTGGCATATCCCAGCCATGGAAATCGACGACTTTAGCGCCTGCTTCGAGATGTTTGCCAATTAACACAGTTTGTTGAGCCATCTGTACCATCCTCTGCGCTGATGTGGGCATCAGCTGTTGTCATAGGGTAGTAAAGCTACTGCAGTTCCAGCTTGTCTGACAGCATGCCACTTTTACCCTTCATCATTGAAAATACGGGGTTGTTGCCTTCGCTCGCTCCAGTCACATAGAAAGCTATGCTCCTGAAGTCTCACTCACTCGGCGCCTACCCGCATCTTCAATGCTTTTGGGTAAAGATCACTGCGGCTTCTGCCCGGCAATTTTGCTGAATTCCACAGCATCATTACGGGTATCGCTAAAAGATGGCGCGGATTATAGCCGATGGACTAAACAGCAAACAGCCCCATTTTCATTAGATTTAATAATGTGAGTCTGGAGCGGTTTCAACCATTGTATACCTTATACTCTGATGCTGAGGCTAACCCTTGATCAGCTCAGGCCTTGCCAGCTGTGGCAAGTCGCCGGTATTCCCAAGGGCAGCAGCCATGATTTTTTCCTTAAGAAAGGGCAGTTGATCGGTCAAATTCATCCCGACAGCTCTGACCAGCTTCGGCAGTTTTCGCGGGCTGCCAAAGCCGCGTTTAAACAGCTCCATTGCTGCAATCATTTGTTGTGCTTCACTTTTCCGCCAGCGTTCGTACTGCCGCAGCATCCGGTGTTCAACCAGCGGTAACTCCCTGGCCAACTGTAGATTGATAAGTTCTGCTAATGCAGCAACGTCCATCAGGCCCAGATTCATGCCCTGCCCGGCCAGCGGATGAATGGTATGTGCCGCGTCAGCCACCAACACGGCTTGGCTGGCAAACCATTGCTTGGCGTAACGCATCGTCAGTGGATAAACCGCCTTTTCCCCAACGGATTCGACCAGACCGAGCACGGCATTGCAGGCTGCCGTCAGCTGCTGGCTAAAACTCTGCGCATCGGCTGCCAATAAGGCTGCCGCTTGATCCGGGCTGGTGCTCCAGACAATCGAGCAAAGATGTGGATCGGCCAAGGGTAATAGCGCCAAAGGTCCGGTCGGTAAAAACACCTGACGCGCGGTCTGCTGGTGGGGTTCGCGGGTGCGGATAGTTGCCACCAACGCATGCTGTTCATAATCCCAAAACGCGATCGGTAATTGCAGTTGCTGTCGCACCAGAGATTGCGCACCGTCGGCGCCGACCAGTAACTTGCCAAGCACCATCTGCCCATCGTGCAGTTGCAGCAGATTTTGCTCTGCTGCGGCATTGATCTCTTTGATTTTCACTGCAAAACGACAATTGATCTGAGGCAGCTGTTGTACCCGCGCAAACAGTTGCTGTCTTAACTGCTCATTATCGACAATATAACCCAGCGCATTTTGGCCAAGTTCAGCGGCATCAAACTGGATCCTGGCAAAACTATCGGCTTCCCACACGTCCATCCGCTGGTAAGCCGGATTTGCGGTCAGCTGCGGCCACACCCCTAATTTGTCCAGCAGCCGCTTGGATGCCAGATTCAGCGCACTCACCCGCTGAAAATTGGCGGCTTGGGGTAAAGGCGGCGCACCATGGTCAAGCAGCTGAATGGATAAATGTTTACTGTGTTCGCCGGTCGCCAGCAACAAAGCCAGCGTCAGACCGGCACTGCCTGCGCCGACAATCACTACATCAAAAGTTTGCATCGCTATCGCGCCGCCTTAGTCGTTGTTGTCGCTGAGCCTGCTGAAAACCAGGCTTCGAGTTGTTGCTTTTGTCGCAAAATCGGACTTAAGCCCATGCTTTGTCTTGCAAAGATATTTTTAAGCTCCGGGCAATGCATTAAAGCCGTTAAGCCGAGGTTGCGCCAAAGCGCTATCAGTCGGCTTTGGTTGGAAAATAGTCGCACCAGCGCATCCGTGAACAAGATCACCTGTTGAACATCGGCTTGACGCAGTTGCTGATAACCACGGCTAATCGCATAGCTGCCCGGGTCAACGGCTCCGATGTCACTCTGGATGGTCGGGTTAGTCTGGACGGCCGCGGCCTGTGCGCCGATTAAGCTGCTGATCGCAGCAATGTCCCGCAACGCCAGATTAAAGCCCTGACCGGCGATGGGATGTAAATTATGCAAACTATTACCACAGAGCAGCACCCGATGTTTGGCAGCTTCAGCACTGTATTTGAGGGTCAAAGGGTAAAGTTGCCGCTGGCCAACCTGGGTAAAGACACCAGCCCGATAGCCAAAAGCTTGTTGTAATGCTTCCAGAAATTGTGTTTCCGGCAATTGCTGCAACACTTCAGCTGCGGCCGGTGTTAAGGTCCAAACCAACGAGTAACGTTGCTGGGTCAGTGGTAATAAAGCGATGGGACCATCTTGGGTAAAGCGTTCAAACGCAACATGTTGATGCACTTCGCTGATCCCAATATTCGCGATCAGTGCAGTTTGACCATAGGGGTGCTCGCTCAGACTCATCCCGGCGAGCTGCCGGGTTGGCGAATCCCCCCCCTCACAGATAATGAGCAGCCTGGCTTGTAGTGTCAGGCCGCTCGCCAGCTGCAGCTGTTGCTGATCGATGCCGGGTTGTAAACTCACGATGCGGTCGGGTCTGAACCAGTGCAGCCGGCCTTGCGCCCGGAATTTATCTAACTTCGGATACAATAAAGCGCCGAGCCATTCAATTTCCAGCACTTGCCCCAGGCTTGAACGGTTAAATGCCGCCGCGTCTAAATAGGTTTTACCAAAGTGACCGCGATCGGACACCTGAATTTGTTGAATAGCGCAAGCATGCGCCGCCAACTCCGGCCAAAGCCCCCACTGCTGTAGCAATTCAACGCTACCGGCCGCCAGCGCAATACTGCGCCGATCAAAACTATTGGCCGGCGCCAACGACGAAGTTGCAGCTCCGGCGCTGGGTTCAAAAGGAGTCTGCTCAACAATCGCCAGTTGCAGATTGGGATATTGTGCTAACAACACCTGCGCCAACATCGCGCCGGTCATGCCACCACCGGCGATCACCAAATCAAAATTCTGCTCGCCTGAATTCACGTCACATCCTTCGTTTTTAAGATCTACGGGCTTCAGGATCAATGGGGTCAGAGTCATTGATCGTCAGATCAATGACTCTGACCCCATTGATCCTGAAGCCCATTGAGCCTGACACTTGCGACCTATCCCGCCATCAGTTGTTCAATAACGCTGATTTCTTTGGGCACAGTCTCTGTCAGATTCAGATGCCCGTCTTTGATCACCAGCAAATCATCTTCAATCCGTACCGCCAGTCCCCACCATTTGGGATCGCAATCTGAGCCGCTTGGGATATACAGGCCTGGTTCGATGGTCAGGATCATCCCCAGTTCAAACGGACGTTCGGTTTCGTTGATTTTGTAAGCGCCGACATCATGCACATCCAACCCCAGCCAATGACCAAGTCCATGAATAAAATACTTCTTACACGCCTGTTCAGCGACGAGCGTTGTCAAATCACCCTGCAAAATACCAAGATCAAGTAGCCCTTTCGTCAATTCCAAGATTGCCGCTGCCAGGGTGTCTTTGCTGCTGTTTCCGGGTTTCACCGCGGCACAAGCGGCATATTGCGCATTGAGTACGACCTGATATAAAGCCGCCTGTTCTTTGCTAAATTTACCATTTACCGGAAAAGTACGTGTGATATCAGCGCTATATCCCTCGAGTTCACAGCCGGCATCAATCAACACCAAATCACCGTCTTTGAGCTGGGCATTGTTGTCGGTGTAATGCAAAATGCAACCGTTTTCACCCCCACCGACAATAGTGTTATAGCCGCACTCACGCGCCCCATGCATCCCAAAATGATGGCGAATGGTGGCTTCAAGTTGATACTCCCACATGCCTGGCTTGCAGACTTGCATGGCTTTGGCATGGGCCTCAGCGCTAATTAACCCGGCTTTTTGCATAATGGCCACTTCGGCCTCATCTTTAAATAACCGCAGCTCAGCAATCAATGGCCGTAAATCAAGCATTTGCGTTGGCGCGCTGTAACCTCGTTTCGGGTATTTACGCAGTGTGGCTAAAATCGTACTGACCAGGGCGTCAAAATCCGGATAAGTCCCCTGCGCATAGACCAGAGTACTTTTTTGGTTGATCGCCTGAAGTAACTCGGACTCGATTGCGGTATTGGCAACGGCCGGCAATCCAAACTGCACCGCAGCCTGCTCTGGCCCAAATCGCCGCCCCTGCCAGATTTCAGCCAACGGATCCTTGGCCCGGCACAGCAGCAATTCACTGAGCGCTCCCGTTGCCGATTTTTGGATCATCAACAAGGCATCCGGCTCCGGAAAGCCGGTTAAATAGAGGAAGTCGCTGTCTTGGCGAAAAGCAAATTCGGTATCGCGACTGCGGGTGATTTCAACAGCGGCAGGCACTAATACAACGGAATTGAGTGGTAAATCAGCCGCCAAACGGGCACGGCGCGCAGCGAAATGAGCAACAGACATCCTGAACTCCGGAATAAAACGGTTATCGACCTGAATTTGCTATTAATGCAAGGTTTTTGAAGCGACTTCGCTGATGGTAAACTTCTGGCCCACTTCATTAAAACAGGTCAGCACCATCAAGCGCACATGCTCTAACACCAGATAATAAGACTCTTCATTCTCGGCATCGCTGGCATCATCTTCAGTATAAATATCAATACGGGTCACTTCGGATAACTGGTCAATCGCATCCCGGACATCCGCAGAAACCAGGGATAAATCGGTTTGCTGAATGGCAAATCCAACCAAAAACGCCTGCGCCCATTCCACCAAAGCTTCCAGGCGCTCAGCCATCGCATCATCGTCACCTGGCACTAAAAGCTGCAGACTATACTCTTCGTCCGACAATTGGGTTGCCGTTTCGACGATTAATTGTTCAACGGCAGCTTTTAATTGTGCATTCAACGCCTGGCCATCGTTTAAGAAGTCGTACAATACTGGTAAAATCGTCGCCGAATCTGCCGGAATTCCGGCGCTGAGCATGCCCGCAATCAGGCCATGCAACTCAGCGGCTGACGCCATCACCGAATTTTGATCAAGTTGGCTGGTCCAGTGATCGTAGTTAAGCAGTTGAGAATTCATTAATGAGTGCCATCACAAGAAAGATGGACTCTATGCTATCACCAGAGCCAGGCAGCGCCAAGTCAACCGAAGCGGTCTGAGCAAAACCTGAACTTTATCCTTGTCGATTCTGAAGGACATTATGTACCCAAAAAAGCAAAACCCACCACAACAACCGGCAAAACCGAAACCAAAACAACTGACAGTTTCGGTCTTGGGCCGCCATATGAAGATTGCTTGTCCGGCTGGTCAGGAAGAAAAACTACAAAACGCCATGCTTGAACTTGAAGAGCGCGTCGGCAAGACCCGCTATCAACCGGGGGTTCACGGCGCCGAAGATGTGTTGCTGATGATTGCCTTAAATTTGTGCAATGAGATCCTGGAACTGAAAAAGAACGCAGAATAAGGGTTTCAGCCAGGTATTCCGGTGATATACTTAAACCGTTCTCTGGGTTGTTTGTGATCAAGCTGATGTCCCCGAGCCGATAATTGTTTATACATAGGAATTCTTTTCCAGCACTATTGTGCAAGCCCGGCTAGTATCGGGAAGCCTGCGGTGCTGATCTGACTTCCGCCTTGAACCTATGGTTCGAGGCTAACGTTTGACACGGCAACCTCGAGAACACTTATCGACCTCACCACGCTGTGGTCTCTTTCATCCCCTGTATATTTCTGAACTTCACGGCTGATTTGAGCTTTGTTGGCCGCATTTGTTGATGGAGTAGTCAGTTGTCCGATATCAGTACCCGCCGTAATCAATTGCGTCAACTGGTCCGTCAGCGCCGACAAGATTTAACCCAGGACCAGCAACAGCAAGCCGCTACTGATTTGGTCAGGCAATTCGCCACACAACCCCAATTATTGAAACTGCAACACATTGCATTGTATTTATCAAACGACGGCGAGCTGGATACCACACCTTTGATCAAGGCTTTGTGGCAGCAGGGCAAATCGGTTTATCTGCCGATCCTGCATCCACACAAACCCGGCTTTTTAGTCTTCCAGCACTATCACGCCAATACACCAATGACCCGGAACAAATTTGGCATTGCAGAGCCGGTGCTCGACGCGACGCAATTAAAGGCTTTACCCGAACTAGAAATGATTGGTCTGCCCCTGGTGGCGTTTGATGCCCGGGGAAATCGGATGGGCATGGGTGGCGGCTTTTATGACCGCACGCTGGCCAATGCGGTGTTCTGCCAGCCAGCCCCATTATTAGTTGGGTTAGCCCATCAATGTCAGCAAGTGGCAGAAGTGCCGGCCGAACCCTGGGATATTCCACTGCAAATGGTCGTCACGCCAGAGCAGCTTGTCATGGCGCAGCGCAACTGACCAAGGGTCAAGCTGGGATCATGCCGTTGTTGCGTTGTGCTGTGATTGCCTGCATCTGGCCAAACAATCTGAAGATTGCGCAAACTAACAGTTCGAGCTGAAACCCACCGGTGAATAAACTGGTTTGCAATCAACTTTTTGATATACTCGCCACTTCGCAGTCACCCAATGGTTTATATGGAAATCCTCATACTCGTTAGTTTAATTCTGCTCAACGGCATTTTTGCTATGTCAGAAATTGCTATTGTTACCGCTCGTAAATCTCGTTTAACCGCGCTTGCTCACAACGGTAAATCTTCCGCCGCCATCGCGCTGAAGTTGGCCGAAGATCCAACCCAATTTTTATCGACAGTCCAGATTGGTATTACCTCCATTGGTATCCTGAACGGTATTTTCGGTGAAGCTATTCTGGCCGGTCCTTTTGCCCTCTGGCTGCAAAGTATCGGCATGCCGGTCGAGCTCAGTTCTATTTTGGCAACCGTTTTTGTGGTCATTGTGGTGACTTATGTCTCAATTGTGGTCGGTGAATTAGTGCCAAAACGGATTGGACAAGTCAGCGCTGAGACCATCGCCTGTGTCATGGCTAAGCCCATGTTATTTTTGGCAATGTTGACCAAACCTTTCGTTTGGTTATTGTCAGGTTCAACGCATACGCTAATGCGCATTTTCGGTTTTTCACAACATCAGAACTCTAACGTCACGCATGAAGATATCCATGCCTTGCTACAAGAGGGCTCCACCTCCGGCGTGATCGAACAGAATGAACATACGATGGTGAAGAACGTCTTCCGCCTGGATGAGCGCAGTATTTCCTCTCTCATGGTGCCGCGTTCCGATATCGTCTTTCTGGACGTGGAACATTCCATTGAAGAAAACCTCAAGCTTCTGACTCAATCGCCACACTCGCGCTTCCCGGTCTGCCGTGGCAATGCGGATGATTTGATTGGTGTGGTCTCGACCAAACAATTACTAGTGCAGTCGGTGACCGGCAATCTTAAAGATCTTACCGCTTTAGCTCAGCCATGTAACTTTGTGCCGGATAGCTTAACCGGCATGGAACTGTTGGAGCATTTCCGCACCTCTGGCAGTCAAATGGTGTTTGTGGTGGATGAATATGGCGATCTCAAAGGTCTCGTCACCCTGTTAGATCTGATGGAAGCCTTGACCGGTGAGTTTACGCCCGACAGCGGCGAAGATATGATGGTGATCACCCGCGAGGATGGTACGTTGTTGCTTGACGGTTTACTGCCGGTCATCGATTTAAAAGATGCGTTGAATATCAATAAATTACCTGAAGAAGAAAGTAACAGATATCAAACTTTAAACGGTCTGATTATGTTGCTGCTGGGGAAAATCCCACAGACCGCGGACAAGGTAAAAGTTGGTCGCTGGTCGCTTGAAATCATTGATATGGACGGGAAACGGATTGATAAGGTGCTCGCAATTAAAGATCCGGAACCTTTAGACCCGCTTGATCTGGATAGCGACAGCGAGAAGTCCGGTTAACCCCAGACAAGCACCGATGCGGGCATTGAAGTATTTGCTGACATCGGCAGCAGCTCTGCCGCTTTAAACCGGCGATTCGCCGCAGTTTATTAGCCACCTTCAAGGTGGCTTTTTCATTTCATGATAGGCTACTCTAACAATGACCTGACCATCCGTAGTCAGCCCCTTCAACTCCCTGTAATTTTTTGGAACATCTATGTCAAACAAACCCGGGATCATGCTGTGTTCAGCCCTGTCCTCTTTATTACTATTAGGTGCCTGTGCCGGCACATCAACGGCTGTAACGCCTGCCGCCGCGACGCAAAATAACGCCGACGCCAACCGTATTGAAGCCCATATGACCTTTTTAGCCGACGATGCACTAGAAGGTCGCGACACCGGTAGCCGTGGTCACCTGATTGCCAGCAATTATATAGCCACAAACTTTAAGCAACTTGGGCTTAAACCTGCAGGTGATCTTGTGGATGGTCAACCAGGTTATTTTCAGAAAATGAACCTGAAACAAGGTCAGTTAGTCAAACACAGCGCGGGTCTGACCATTCATCACAACGGTGTCGACACCGTCATTCCGTATCCAAAACATTTCACTACCCGCTCCAGTAGCCATGATGGTCAAGTGAATGTGACCGCAGAGCTGGTTTTTGTTGGCTACGGTCTGGTGTCACCGGAATTTGGGATCGACGATTACGCCGGTTTAGATGTCAAAGGCAAGATTGTGGTGATGTTGCCCGGTCGTCCGCATAAATTACCCAGCGAAGAAGCCGCTCACTTGAGCTCTCAAAAAACCCGATTGGCGGCAGAGCGCGGAGCTGTCGGCATTATCTCAGTAAATACACCGGATTCAGAAAAAACCCGGCCTTATGCCAACAGTTTGTTATATCTCAACAGCCCGGATTTAAGTTGGGTGAACGCCAAAGGCGTGGCGGAAAAAGATTATCCGTCACTTAAAGTCAGTGCTTTTGTCCATATGGATGCTGCAAAGGCTTTATTTACCGGTGCGCCGCAAAGTTTGGATCAAATCTATGCCATGCTGGAGAAAAAACAGGTGCCAAAGGGTTTTACACTGGCAACTTCAGCCAGCATGACCCGCGAATCCACCCACAGCATGATTGAAAGTCAAAATGTGGTGGCAGTGTTAGAAGGCTCAGACCCAGTCCTGAAAAACGAATATGTGGTGGTGACTGCGCATTCGGATCACATCGGGATCGGCAATGACATCCGTGCCAAAGACAAAATTAACAATGGCCTGATGGACAATGCTGCCGGCGTCGCCATTTTGTTAGAAACAGCACGCTTATATAGTCAGTCGGCGGTGAAACCGAAACGGTCAATTCTGTTTCTGGCGGTCACCGGCGAGGAAAAAGGTTTGCTTGGTGCCGATTATTTCGCCCACTATCCGGTCAAACCAATTGAATCGTTGGTTGCCAACGTGAATCTGGATATGCCGGTTTTGTTGTATCCATTTGCTGATATGGTCGCTTTTGGTGCCAATCATTCCACTTTAGGTGCGACTGTGGGCCGCGCAACAGCTAAACACGGAATTAAATTAAGTGCGGATCCGATGCCAGAGCAGGCCATATTCACCCGTTCTGACCACTACACTCTGGTGAAAAAAGGCGTGCCGGCGGTCTTTTTGATGACCGGCTTTACCTCCAAGGATCCAGCGCAAAAAGGCGGCGAAATCTGGGGTAAATTCTTTGCCAAGCATTACCACAAACCAACAGACGACGTGGCGGGTTTAACCAAAGACTTCGGCCCAATCCGATACGATTCAGGCGCACTCTTTGCTGATATCAATCTGGCGATTATCGAAGAGATCGCCAACACCGAACAACGACCGCAGTGGTTAAAGGAATCGTTTTTTGGCAAGACGATTGGTTTAAAGATTAATACTCAGCAGTAACCAACTCGCGCTCTTTGGGGTCAGGATCAATGGGGTCAGAGGGATCAATGGGGTCAGAGTGAATTGATTTTTATGAAAATCAATTCACTCTGACCCCATTGATCCCTCTGACCCCATTGATCCTGACCCCAAGCCGTTAGGCTTTACACAAATGCACGGTCACTTCTTCGCGATCGTGATACAGATGTTTTGCCTGAAAATGCACCGCAAGGCCTGCTTCGTCAAAACGCGTTTGCATTTGGCCGAGGATTTCCTGTAGCGTTTCATAGCGCTTTTTCATTGGCAGTTTTAAGTTAAAGATACTTTCCTGACACCAGCCTTTAATCAGCCAGTCGCAAATCAACTGCCCGACCCGATCTGGCTTTTCAATCATGTCGCATACCAGCCAATGGACGTTGCGCTTCTCCGGGCGGAATTTAAAACCATCGACCTGGTAGTGTTTCACCTGCCCGGTGTCCATGAGTTTTTGATCCATCATGCCGTTATCAATTGCCGCCACCATCATCGAACGGATCACCAATTGATAAGTCCAGCCACCCGGGCTTGCGCCCAAGTCGACCGCGTTCATCCCTGAACTGAGCCTAGTATCCCACTCGTCGCGTGGAATAAACTGCAAAAAGGCTTCTTCCAGCTTTAAAGTACTGCGACTTGGTGCATCATTCGGAAACTTCAGGCGGCGAATTCCGTTTTCCAGCTCGCTGCTGTTCTCAGGGTACGATAACGCCAGATAAGCCTGTTTACCGGAGATCAAAAACAGATGCAGCACCGGCGCCCGTGATTGTTGTTTTGCCAGCATCACACCGGCCTGCCGCAGACTCTGGCGCAGTGGCACAGTTAACTTGCGCGCCAGTGTCGACAATTCCTTACCATCATTGGTATCTGGATATTCCACCCGAATTTCACCGCAAGGACTGAGCTCAGCGCCCAGGGCCAGTTCAACAACCGCACTGACCCGATCCGTTGGCGGCAAATCGATCAGATCGCCAATCACCAAAGCCCACTGCCGGACAAACACCAGCTGCTCAAACGGGAAATCACGATAGAATTTCGCCAGTGCATCGCTGTCATAGGCTTCAAACACCATATAGGCACTGTCGTTTTTCAGTTTGCAGTAACCAAACACGCCATGCTGACCGGCTTTGTCCTGAATTTCCGCCGCGCATTCTTTTTCAAAACCAGCACGGCAGTACAAAATTAGTTGTTTCATCTTTATTTCCTGATCCAGGCCAACACCGCCAGCAACAGCCAGCTGATTAACAGAAGCTGACCGCCCAGAGGCGCCAACTTCCCAAAATGCAAGGGCAGGGCAAAAAGCCCGGCCCATACGGTATACACAAACAACCACAGCCCCAGATGCCAACCAAGTGCCACCATCGGCAGTAATTTGCCAGGGTTGCTCTGCGCTTTCAGATAGAGCCCCAAAGCGAGCAGTGCCAGCGTCTGAAAGGCCAGCAGCGCGGTGCTACTGAGCAGAGATGCCAGCTGTTTCCCGCTGAACTGCTGCAAAAATACATGGGAAATGGCCGCTGACATACCAACCACCACTGCGCCATAGACTGCAGTCAGACTCAGATTAAGCTTTAAAAAAGTTTGTTGATTCAACATGATATTCACTTATAAGCGGGTCTGACTCTGACCTTCGCTACTCTGACCTTCGCTACTCTGGCCTTCGCTACTCTGACCTTGTCGATAGCGCGCCAAGGCAATGCTGTATAAACGTCGCTGCCAACACCGAAGCCTGCGCTAATAACTGGTCTTGCGTCTGGCTATGACGTTTGAGTGTTTTTAAATCGTGGTCACCACCTGCAAGCCAGTTGATGCTGACCTTCGGCCAGCCGCTCTGCGCCAAATCCGCGGGACCACCAAAAGCATCCCGCTCCCCTTGCACGATCAATAATGGCCGAAGCAGTGCAGCAAAATGAGTGGTGCGTGGTGCAATCCCTAACTGCTTTTTCGCAGGTGGACAAAATGGATAACCAAAGGCCAGCACCCCTTGCACCGGCAAAACTGCGGCTGCGTCAGTAGCTAGTAATGTCGCCACCCGCCCCCCCATCGATTTGCCACCGATAAACAATGGCAAATCAGCAGGCATGCTGCCAATCATCGCCGACATTTCTTGTACCAGGAACGACATTTTAGCCGGAGGTTGCTTTTTTCCGGCGACGCTTTTGGCCATATAGTCAAAATGAAAGCGCCAGACTTCAATCCCCTGTTGCGCTAACAACTTAGCCAGTTGCGCCATATAACTGCTATCCATCGGCGCACCGGCGCCGTGTGCCAGTAACAAGCGGGCAATCGGCTGAGCGGCATGGTCAACAAGCACCTCAGCGCTATGGTGCGACGTCATCAATCGCTTACCGGCGCAATGTTAAATTGCTGCTCTTTAAAATCATCCTGCTCGCGTTGCACCAGCTCAATCATCCATTGCCGGAAGGCGGCAATTTTACCAAGCTCCGTCTGATTATCACGACAGACCAGATAATGCGCGTCTTTGGTCTGCAACACATGATTAAAAGGCACAATCAGGCGGCCAGAATTGATGTCCGGTCTTGCCAGTACATTATGCGCCAGCGCGACGCCCTGACCGTGAATGGCTGCCTGTAACACCATCGCGCTATGACTAAAAATCGGTCCCTGATTGACATTAAAATGCTTAAACCCCTGACTGGTAAACCAGGCTTTCCAGGCATCGCGGGTGGTATCGTGCAATAAGGTATGAAACCGTAAATCAGCTGGCTCATTCAAAGGCTTGGCCCGGTTTAACAACATCGGTGAACAGACCGGCAATAAGTATTCAGTATGTAACTTATCAGAATGTAAATTCCGCCAATTGCCGCGGCCGTAATAGATGGCAACATCAATATCGTCGCTCATCGATCCCTCTTCGGCATCGACCGCCCGGATCCGGACGTCAATGTCAGGGTGTAACTCACTGAATAAGCTTAACCTTGGCACTAACCACTGAATGGCAAAGCTTGGTTGCAAACTGACGGTTAAAGCCCCTTTCGCCCCACGCGCCAGCAGTTTTTCCGTCGCTTCGTGCAGATGCAGAAATATCTCTTTGATATCAAGAAAATAGCCTTGGCCTTCTTCTGTCAGCAATAAAGAACGATTTTTGCGCATAAACAGTTTCAGACCCAAGTGGTCTTCCAGCGCTTTGATTTGATGACTCACGGCCGCCTGCGTTACATACATTTCTTCTGCAGCCTTGGTAAAACTCAAATGGCGGGCTGCAGTTTCAAAGGTCTTCAGTGCATTAAGCGGCGGTAACCGGCGGGCCATAGTGCATCCTATTTCTGATCTACCCTTATTCCTTGAAGTACCGGGGTCGCTGGCCGACCGTACCGACCAACAGCTCAGCGAGTTATTGCGGCCCCAGCGACAACATCAAGGATGACAGTGTTTGCTAGTTTTTTGCCTGAGGAACATAACCCTCAACGGTAACGTCCTGGCCTTCAAACAGAAACTGCTGCATATTTTCTTCCAGCAATTTGCGATGCTCCAGATTCATCATATTGAGTTTTTTTTCGTTAATCAGCATCGTTTGCTTGGCTTGCCACAGAGCAAAGGCTTCTTTACTGATGTTGTCGAAGATTTTTTTCCCAAGTTCTCCCGGATAAAGCTGAAAATCGAGGCCTGGCGCCTGCTTCTTCATATAAACACAAAATACTTCACGAGCCATCAGTCAATCTCCTCATCAATACCGGCCTTTGCCGGTCGAACCAGCGGCATTGTAATCTATTTTCGGTATGCTTGCTTTAATCGATGTCAGGCTTTGCCCCTTCCCTGTCGCTTTGCGGAGAAAAGTCTGGTTGTTGTTCAATAAAACTCCGGATCGGCGCTGGTAAACCAACCTCAGCGAGTTTGGATTTGTGATACCAATCGCCGGGTTGCTGCTCCTGCACCTGGGCATACCTGGGAAGGTGCGCTGGCTCCAACTGCCATACCGTGGCATTCAAGCGATAATGGGTGAACTGATGGACAAATTCGCCCTGCTTTTTCGCCTCCAACAGCAAAGTATCATCGGCCACCACCTGCGGCAGCGACCACAGCGCAGCCCAAATTCCGGGGGTTGGCCGTTTTTGCAGGAATATCTGCCCGGCTTGCTCAATCCAAAGAAAGTGCCCTTCTTTGACCGGCACGATTTTTTTCGGTTTGGCTGTTGGCAGTTCATCGACCCGATTTTGTAATAATGCTTGGCAATTCAAAGCCAGCGGACATTGTTCACACAAAGGGTTCCGGGGTTTACAAATGGTCGCCCCCAAATCCAGCAATCCTTGGGCAAAGCTCTTGCAATGCTCGGTCGGCGTCAGTTGCTCCGCCAATGCCCACAGCTGTTTGTCCACTGCCGCACTGCTGGTCACGCCACTAATGGCAAAAAAACGTGCATACAGCCGCCGCACGTTACCATCCACAATAGGACCATAGGCGTCATAAGCAAAAGACATAATGGCACCCGCGGTATATCGACCCACTCCCGGCACCTGCAGCCATTGCGCAAGGGTTGCCGGAAACTCACCAAGCGCACAAATATATCCAGCGGCTTTATGCAGATTGCGGGCTCGGGCGTAATAACCCAGCCCCTGCCAATGTGCCATCACTTGATCGGTGGAGGCTGCCGCCAACGCCTGCACGGTCGGAAATGATTGCATCCATCGGGTAAAATACGGAATGACAGTGCTGACCTGAGTCTGCTGTAGCATTAATTCTGACACCAACACCCGATACGGATCGCTGGGCTGTTGCCAGGGCAATTGATGGCGGCCATGCTGCTTCTGCCAACTAACTACCTGACTTTGAAATGATTTTATGGTCGACTGCTGTAACATACTGACTTTAACTCCGCTTAGAACACGCAGTCTAACCCGCCAATTATGCGCTGCCAATGCAAAGTCGGTTGAGTAGAAGGCCGTTACACCGCATAATGTGCGCCGCAAAAATACCGATAGAGAGCGTCCCGATGACCACACCAGATCACGCCACAGCGCAGACCGCCGCACAGGATGATGCAGCAGAGCAGCCAAAGTATTTGCGCCGGATCCGCAGTTTCGTGCTGCGGGAAGGCAGATTAACCAAGGGCCAACAGCGCAGTTTAGAGTTATTCTGGCCAACCATGGGTCTGGAACATCAGCTGCAACCTTATGATTTTGAAAAGGTGTTCGGACGTAAAGCCGATGTGGTGCTGGAAATTGGTTTTGGCATGGGTAAATCTTTAGTCGCTATGGCCAAAGCGGCACCGGAGCTGGATTTTATCGGCATCGAAGTGCACAAACCAGGCGTTGGTGCCTGTTTGGGTGAGGCCGAAACCGAAGGGGTGAAAAACCTAAGGTTGTTCGAACACGATGCCGTGGAAATTTTGAATGACAGTATCGCCGACGGCTCTTTAACCACCATTCAGCTGTTTTTCCCGGATCCATGGCACAAAACCAGGCATCACAAACGCCGGATTGTGCAGCCTGAGTTTGTCCAGGTGTTACGCCGTAAACTAAAAATCGGCGGCGTCTTCCATATGGCAACGGACTGGGAAAACTATGCGGAGCATATGCTGGAAGTGATGATGGCCGCCGAAGGCTACCAAAATCTGGCCACTGACAATTTATACGTCCCACGACCAGATAACCGGCCATTGACCAAATTTGAAAATCGCGGCGTGAAACTCGGCCATGGTGTTTGGGATTTAATGTTTAAGAAGATTAACTAATGCTGACGCCACCGAGTCAATTACTGCTTAGAAATATCAGCGATTTAACAGGCAAGGTTCTGCTGGTTGAACCCATGGCTGACGATTTAGCCCGGGAGTTAGCGCAAGCTGCACCTGAGCTGCAGCTGTTTTGTTACACCACCGACAAAACGGTCGCCAACAACTGGCAAGCGCAATCAAGTGCAACATGCTTTTTTTCAGCCACGCTTTCAACCGAAGATCAGTTCGATACTGTGGTTATTTTCTACCCGAAAAGCAAAGAGCAATTGGCCTTTAGTTTGGGCCAGCTTGGCAACAGCATTCACTCGGCCACCGAAGTTTATCTGGTCGGCGATAACAAAGGCGGTATCAAAAGCTTAACCAGCCATGCAGAAAAACTTGGTCTGACAGCGCATAAACTTGATAACGCCAAGCATTGTTTGTGGTTTGCGCTGAACGGCTTGGCCGAAAAGCCGCAACCTGCGATCAGCATGCAACAATTTCGCGCCAACACGGCCAATCGCGTGATTCAGTTCTGCTCATTGCCTGGGGTATTCAATCATGGCAAGTTAGATGTTGGCACCGCCATTTTATTGGAACACCTTGGGCATATTCAGCAAGGCACGGTACTGGATTTTGCCTGTGGAGCCGGTATTGTCGGTAGTTATCTGCTAGCACAGCAGCCAGCACTGACTTTGTATTGTTCAGATGTCAGCGCCTTAGCGGTTGCAGCCAGCAAAGCAACCTTTGCACTCAACCAACAGCAAGCAACCGTGTTGGCTGCCGATGGCATACCGCAAGGTACGCCGCTGTTTGATCACATCGTGAGTAACCCGCCATTTCATACCGGGATCAAAACCGACTATAGCGTAGCGCAAAAGTTTATCGATGAAAGTCTTGGCAAATTAAAGAGTGGTGGGACTATAACTCTGGTTGCCAACGCTCATTTGCCCTACGCCGAATGGTTAAAAGCAACTTTTGGCCAGGTTAAAGAATTGACCAGACGTCAGGGATTTGTCGTTTATACCAGTAGAAAAAACTAACAGCCGACACGTAGCGGGCATACATCCGCGCCCGCTACGCATCTTTGCAGCTCCTGCGTGATAAACTCAAGCTTCAAAGCACAATCTGTCGCTGACAGTACAATCCCAGATACTCTTCTTGTTTTGGCATCAACGCCGGCACCAGAAATAACTTCCCAGCTTCAACCCAATAAATAGCATTTTGGTCGAACTGCAGCGCCATATCTAAAGCACTGGCTTTATCACACAGGACAGCAAAGCTATTTTCCTGGAAGGTTAAATCGGGTGATGCGCCAATCAAAGTCCGATATGGCAAGTGACGTTCATTCAGATGGGTTTCAAATTCACGGGTCAAAGTTAGATTATGTTGCAAGGGGTAAATGGCGCCTTTGGGATTTTGCGCACTGATGATGGCAAAATCAATCTGGTTTCCCAGCGGTTGGTGACACAAAAATACACTGGTCTTATAGTTTTCCCACAGATCCATTGTCAGCTCCTGTTCGCTACAGTTCGCTTCAAAAACCTGCGGTCGGCCGCAGGTTCAGGGCCACTATCACCACAGCACTCAGCAGCCGCTCAATACTATAACCGGCCATCAGATATTTGTCAGGGTCGTTTGCTTAATTTGCGGAAAATGCATAACATCAAAGTCATAACTATCTGACGTAAATTAAGGTTTAGTGACAGGATACATGAAACCCTTATTACGCACGACCTCAATAAAAGGTGCTCTGAGCTGGGTGGTGATGCTGATCTGCAGTATTACCTTGTTTGCTTCGCTGACCATCTCTTCCCTGCAAGATATCAGTTTCCAGAAAAAAAAGTTGGTTGATCAACTGCACGCCTACGCCAATATTGTCGCTTTCAACTCCAAAGCCAGTATTTTGTATGATGATGCGGAAATGGAAGACGGCCGTTTAAAATCGTTTGCCGCTGTCGATATTTTGCACAACATTCATATCTACAAATTAACGGCAGAGACCAATCAGCTTAGTTTTTTTTCCAGTTATAACAGACGTGATGTTGGTCCTCATCCGACCCAATTCGATAAAGTTGAAGAGCTACTGGAACCTCATTTTGACGGCAATATTATCGAAATCGCTAAAGCGGTTGATTTTGAAGGTAAGAAAATTGGCTACATCTACCTGCGTGCCAGCCTTGACGATTTAAACAAATACATGCAAAACAGGATCTTGTATGATCTGTTAATTGCAATTATTGCCTTAATCGGCGCCTTTTTTGTCAGCGTGCGCTTACAACGACGGTTCACTAAACCGATCGAAACCTTGCTAAGCATCGTGCAGAAAGTCACCAAAGAGAAAAGCTATTCAGTACGGGCGCCGGCAGCAGATATCGAAGAGCTGCATATGCTCGGCCGGGCTATTAACAACATGCTGGATCGGATAGAACAGCAATTTAATAAAGTGCAACAGGCCGAACAGGAAATCCGCCAACTCAACCAGGGACTGGAGCAAAAAATCAGTGAGCGGACCCTTGCCCTGAAAAGCTCGAACCAGGATTTACTCAATACGCTTGAAACCCTGCATCAATACCAGAATCAGATCGTCGAGACCGAAAAAATGGCCAGTCTCGGCCAGATGGTGGCCGGTGTTGCGCATGAGGTAAATACGCCAATCGGGCTTGGTGTGACTGCATCAACCCTGATGCAGGATAAGCTGGCAGATATCCAGGCGGCTTTTGACGAGAAAAAGCTCACTTCGACCCAACTGGCTAAATTTATGGCCGAGAGTAAAGAAAACCTCGGGATCATTTATCGGAATCTGGAACGCGCAGCCAGTTTAATCCGTAGTTTCAAACAAGTGGCAGTTGATCAGTCGAATGAAAACCGGCGCCAATTCAATATGCTGCAACTGATGAATGAAGTGTTGTTGTCGTTACGGCCTAACCTGAAAAAAACCCAACACCGTATCGAACTGGAATGTGATCCAACGCTGGAAATTGACAGCAAGCCAGGCCCGGTCAATCAAATCCTGATTAATTTAATCATGAATAGCCTGATCCATGCCTTTGAGCAAACTGATCATGGCCTGATTAAAATTAGCGTGAAAGTCGAGCAGAGTCGCTGCTTTGTGCATTACTCAGATAACGGTTCCGGTGTGCCTGAGCACATTAAGAAGCGGATTTTTGACCCCTTTGTCACCACAAAGCGTGGTGAAGGCGGCAGCGGCCTTGGTATGCATTTGGTTTATAACCTGGTGACACAGGCTCTGAATGGCAAAATCACCCTAGAAAGTAGTCTTGGCCATGGTGTTGATATCATGTTTGACTTCCCGGTCGTGATTAAAGCATCTGCCGAACAAACGATATAACCAACGCAAACTATTGAAAAACACTGTTTTAATTTTCGAAAGCCGCCCCATACATTAGCAACACCTAATTGTTAACAAAATTCCTTGTTAACAATTGGCCCGAAAGCTATAATTGCAAAAAAAATGACAACCGCTTGTCATTACCACGCGTTCGACCTGTATAAAAATCCAACACAATTTACATAAGGTTCATCTCCCATGCAGACGCCTGTAATATTGATCGTAGAAGACGAAGAAGTAACACGTTTAAACCTGGTCAGCCTGTTTCAGGGTGAAGGTTACGATGTGCTGGAAGCTGTTAATGGTGAAGAAATGCATCAGAAACTGACCGACAACGCAGTCAATCTGATTGTAATGGACATTAACCTGCCAGGGAAAAACGGCTTAATTCTGGCGCGGGAGTTACGCCAGAAAGAGAACATCGGTCTGATTTTCCTGACCGGTCGTGACAGTGAAGTCGATCGTATTCTGGGTCTGGAAATTGGCGCTGATGATTACCTGACAAAACCGTTTAACCCACGTGAACTGACGATCCGTGCCCGTAACCTGTTGAGCCGCACTGTGTCTCAGCCGGTGGTCGAAGAGCATAAGAGCATCGTGAAGTTCAACGGTTGGACGCTGGACGAAAATAGCCGCAACCTGACGTCACCCAAAGGTGTGTCACGTCGTCTGCCTAAAGGTGAATACCGGGCGCTGCGCCTGATGCTGGATACTCCAGGCAAAATCTTTACCCGTGAACAATTAATCCGTCATATGACGGGTCGTGATTTACGTCCAAATGACCGGACGGTAGACGTTACTATCCGCCGGATCCGTAAACATTTTGAATCTGATGTAGATAGCCCGGAATTAATCAGCACCATTCATGGTGAGGGTTATCGGTTTGTAGGCAAGCTGGAGAAATAAGTTTTAGCCTTCATCCTTGATGATTCAGGGGTGTTGCCTTCACTCATTCGCTGGCGCCAGTCCGACCCAGTCGCATAGTTCACTATGTTCCCGGGTCGGGCTGGCGTTGCAGCCGAATTCACTCGGCGCCGACCTGAATCACCAATAATTTTGCCTAACCACCTGCCTCAGCCTTTTAAATGTGAATACTCTTAGACAGTGTCTAATATTGTTCGACGTACTCATTTAGAGCGGTCAGGTGCCGCTCTATTGTTAAGTGAAATTCAATCAACTGCCGTTCGATACTCTGCCAGTTTGGTTGCTCTTCCTGCTCTAGCTGCTTCGCTTGCTGCTGCACCCACAATAACCCAACCGACGAAGCTGCGCCTTTGAGCTTATGCGCCGCTTCCTGAAATTCGTTTAGATCTTGTTGGGTAGCCGCTTCCAGCATTTTATTGATATAGCCGGGCAAGACCTGCTGAAATAACTGGATACTGCGTTTCACCGAGTTTTTACCAAGCGACTGCAGGTAATCCTGCAAGGTGTTGACATCAAGCACGGTGTCTTGTGGTGTGGCAACCACGCTATGTTCTGAACGCACCATGCTGGGCGAAAACAACTGCGCCAGCACTTGATCCAGATTGGTGGTATTAATCGGTTTAGCCAGCGATCCGGCAATCTGGATACCGGCAAGTTGCTGCTCAGCCTTTCGAACATTCGCGCTGAGTACCACTATTGGGATCTGTGCCAGATGCTCTTCTTCCTGCATGAAACGGGCGATTTGATCGCCTGTCATATCGGGTAATTGCATATCCAAAAGCACTAAATCGATATCATCTTCGGTTTCCAGTAACGCCAGGGCGTCCTCGCCGGTTTCGGCATGGATTACCAGATGACCACGTTGTTCCAGCAGATTGCTGGCAATTTCTGCATTTAATGGCACATCCTCAACCAGCAATATGGTGAGACTCGGGCAAGACACCGCGGCCACCTGCGCCGGCTCGGCCATCAATTCCGTCGGCAACTGGACTGTAAAACGACTGCCCTGATTGAGTTGACTCTGCAGACTGATGCGACCGCCCATGGCTTCGGTCAGCGCTTTGGATACCGATAAACCTATGCCTGAACCAACAATACTCAGCCGCCGGCCATCGCTGGATTTATAGTACATATCAAAAATCCGCGATTGTTCCTGTTGCGAGATCCCGATGCCGGTATCACTGACTATGAAAATCAATTGACATGGGGTCGCGTCAGACACAAATTGACAGTCGAGACTCACCGTTCCTTTGGCAGTAAACTTCACCGCGTTGTTGAGCAAATTCCATAACACCTGACGAACCCGGGTCGGATCTAACCGTGCAAAAACCTGAAAATCACCGGCTAATTGTAATTTGAACTGCAGACCTTTTTGCTGACAAATCAGCTCGGCAAAATTTGCGATATCACCTATAAACTGATGCAGATCAACACTTTGACAAGCGATATCCAGATCCTGACGGTCGATTTTATCCAGGTCAATAATGTCGTTAAAGATATTCCCCAGCGTTTCGGCGCTGCTGAAAATCGTATTGGCCCAACTGCGCTGTTCTTCACTAAGGCTAGTTTGCAACAAACGTCTGGTTAAGCCGACAATGCCATTTAACGGTGTGCGTAATTCATGGCTTAAGGTTGCAATAAATTTGCCCTTATCCTGATAAGCACGCTCCAGTGCCTGCTCTGCCAGTTTACGCGACGTGATATCACGGCCAAAGCCAAGTAAACCGATGTAACGGCTTTGCCGGTCAAAAAACGGTACTTTGCGCATTTCAAACCACATCACCTGCCCTTTCGGCGTCGTGTACTCGACGTCCAGTGTCAGTTCGGCCTGATTCACCGACACTTCGTGGTCGGTCAGAATGGCAGCCGGGGCGACATCAGGGGAATAGATTTCTGATGGATAACGGCCAATCAGCTCCGCCGACGTTTTGCCGATCAACTGTTCAAACATTTTGTTGCAGCTGGCAAAGCGGCCGGTTTCATCGCGGTAGTAGAATAAATCAGGGGAGCTATCGACGATAGAACGCATCAATAAACTCTGACCTTCCAGTTCAATCTGCGTCTTTTTTCGTTCTGAAATTTCTTTGCGAAGTTCGTCGATGGCACGGCGTTTCGCCTGAAAAGCTTTTTTGCGCTCTTCAATTTCAAAGTTAAGCTGGCGGATATTCTCCTGCAGGTTTTCATTGAGCAGTGTTTCCTGCCGCGCAGAATCCTTCAGGTAGAATAAGGCTGCATCCAAATGCAGCACCAGGTACAGCAGAATTGCAACAAACACCGGGGCGGCAACAGCAGCGACCAACAGTGCAATGGCGACCATATGCCAGTGCACTTGGTTATAAAGGATCAGGCTGACCGCGAGTGCCAGCAGTCCGCTGCTGAGCATCAGAAACAAGGTGATCAGGCTCGCTAACTGCAGCCAGCCCCAGGATTTCAGCACTGCAGCGAGTCGACGCACCCAAGGATGAACCGGATATTGGCTCAATGCAGCGCCCCTCTCGTCAGTGCCAAGGTTTATTCCGGAACAGGTTCAACCGATACCTGCACATTACGGTATGAACAATAAGTTTTATTGACATTGCCGACGACATACTGCCCCGTCCTGCTGGCAGCTTCGGCCGGACGGTGTAACTTCAGTTTATACTCACGACCGGCAACTTCAAACTGACCGGTCGCTTCCCGGCTTTGGGTGCCACACAACAATTGCGCTAACTGCCGGTAATTATCAGCACCAAAGACATTTCCTGAATTCAGTAATGGCCGATTACTGGTGTTGGGTGCATACTTCCAATCGGCAAAGTTGGTCAGTAGTTGCCCTTGCTGCAGGCTGAAACTATCGCCATTCGTGAAGTAATGGCTGGTCATCCCGGTGAGTCTTGAAGGTTGGAACTGACTGTTTTCGGCGCGCTCTGCCAAATAAACACCGTTACTGCCCTTGACGTGAAAACGGACCAGCTCCGGATTTTTCGAATCAAAACCAACCAGCAGTGCGGTTGCTTCATCCACCCCAAATCCAAAAGCTGCTTTGGTTTGAGCGACCAGCGTCAATAAACGACCTTGGCGGCCACGCTCGGAAAAGTGAGTATCCAATACCCCCCATGGAAACAAATTCAGGCCAGCAGTTTGGTAAGTCAAACTTTTCTCGTCAACGCCTTCTCCACAGCTGCGATCATTTTCACAACCATCCGACGGGGCTGGCCGCGCCAACGCTCCCTGATAGATCGCCTGTGCACTCTGACCATTACTGATCATCACCGTTGGCTGACCGCGATAACTGCCTCCGGCGAGCACGGCAGTACCGGCACTGGTGCCAGCCAACACGAGCTGTCCCCGCTCCAGCATCTGGCGGATTTTTGCAAGTTCAGCAGAGTCAGATCCGTCGGGTTGTTTCAACGCTTTGTAGGTCAAACTCTGATCGCCGCCATTGATGAAAATCGCATCAGCTTTACTAATCAGATTTACCGCATGGTCTGAACCTTTTAAACAGAACTCTTTTTGCTCAAGCGCTAAATCAGGATACACCCGCGCCCGCTGGAAGCTGCCATGTTCCCTGACTAAATGCTGGGAAAAATTATTGCAACCCGCCGTAACACCTGCACTATCACGCAACGCAGCCTGATAAGCGGCATTCACCGGCAACCAGCTAACCGTTGCACCCAACTGCTTGAATAATGACATATAATAATCGACCGACGCATAGGGATCGCGGCCAGACGCGGTTAACACCAGCACATGGGGCGCTTTTTTCACGCTCACTTCGCGGGCAAGGTCGACAAACTGTTGGTATAGCCCCAACGAGAATTGGTCAGCACTTTGCGACGGGGCAACCTGTTCTTTTAACCGTTCCTTTTGACCGGTGGTTGCTTTGACTTCAATTTCCAGTTGATCGAAGATGAAATTCAGCTCGGCGCCGGTCAGGCTGCCATAGAGCTCGCGACCGGAGACCCAAGTTCCATTGACTTCCACTTCACTGCTGCGCCACAGCCGGCTCAACTCGCGCTGACTGACCGGCGCATCCGCAAGTTTCAGCTGCAAATGTTGCAACATGGCGACGACCTGCTGCAGCAAATACTTGCGATCTGCTGACCAATTGACCGCGTTTGCGATATTGTTGATATATTGCGGTTGCACCAGATACAGCTCATGTTTTTTGGCAGCACCAGTCCATTTGGGTGCCGCTTGACAAGCTGACTCTTGGGCGGAGGAACAAATAGATAAGCCTCCACCCATTAAAACCATTGAATAAGAAGGAAGTTTTTTCGTTTCAGTTGCAAATGTAGACCCAATCGGCAACATCAATAGTAACAACGGCACGCAGCGATAGGCTAATTTCATAGACTCTTTCTTGTTATGTAGTTGGTATCAGGTCGAGCGTAAAACGAGGCAGCTAGATTAACTTGTATTGACATATTTGCCAATTAGAAGTAATTCTAGCGTCATAACTTAATGAAGTGATGTCGCGAAACTACACTGGTATGTTAAAAAACGCTCACCGTCTGGATTCTTATCACTACTCGTCATTCTATCTTTCGGAGTGGTTTAACGAGTAGACACTGCCAACACAACGCAAGTTGTGGTGGCGGTTGCTGTCTGCAGAGCCCCCACTATTTAAATCTGATGAACAATACAGGCCAGATATCATTCTGGGTTGTGCAAAACACCTTAACTCCAACCATGCTGCTCAGATGACGACAGCAGCGCTGTTGGATTGACAGGTGAAGCTCACCAGGATGCATGTCTAGGAAACCTTTGATGCAACCATGGTCGCCGACTCTGATTGTTCGTCAGTCATCAACACTCGTGGTGGAGCTGACTCCCCCGGTTTTTTAATCGTTTCATATACAGGTTGAAATTATGTCTACCGCTCATAAAAACCCGGTATCCATGCCTGATGCTTTTGTCATCCTTTTTTTTGTGATGCTCCTTGCAGCTATTGCCTCTTATATCGTCCCGGCGGGCAGTTTTAGCTTGCTACCCGCGGAATCGAATGCCGCTGGCGAGTTACAAAAACCGAGAATAGATCCAAAAAGCTTTAGTTATAGCGACAACACCGATCAAGGTGTCAAACTTTTTGCCGAACAAGGGGAGACCGGTTTCCTGAACTATGCCTTTGAGGGCATGGTTTCAGGCGATAAAATGGGGGCTGCTGTTGGCGTTATCGCCTTTATTCTGCTGACAGGTGGCGCTTTTGGCATCATTATGCAAAGTGGTGCGATTAACAACGGCATCCTGGCACTGATCAAACGTACCCAGCATATGCAGTTTGTGTTTGTACCCTTAATGTTCTTGATGTTTTCGTTGGGCGGCGCTGTTTTCGGGATGGGTGAAGAAGCAATTGCTTTTTGTATCGTCCTGCTCCCACTCATGCTGGCATTAGGTTATGACGCGATCACCACCGTTCTCGTGACTTACATCGCCACGCAAATCGGCTTTGCGACCAGCTGGATGAACCCCTTTAGTGTGGCGATTGCACAAGGGATTGCCGATGTACCTTTGATGTCCGGCTCTGGATACCGGATGGCACTATGGGCTGTTTTCACCCTGTTCGGTATCATTTTCACCTTGAAATATGCCAATAAAATCAAAGCCAACCCGGAGTTATCCGTCAGTTTTGCCACTGATCAAAAACTGCGCGGGCAACAACAGGCACAGCAGCACAGTACTTTTACCCTGGTCGATACCACGATCTTGAGTTTATTTGTTGCCGGGATCGGCTGGGTGATTTGGGGCGTGGTCGCCCGTGGTTATTATATTCCTGAAATAGCCACTCAGTTTTTCGCACTGGGGATCGCAACCGCGATAGTGGCGATTATCGGCGGACGGATGACCATGAATGGGGCTGCCGACGCTTTCAAGCAAGGTGCCGCTGAATTGTTGCCTGCCGCACTGATTGTTGGAATGGCCAAAGGTATTGTGCTGCTATTGGGTGGGGATGATCCAACCAAAGCCTCGGTACTGAACACCCTGTTATATGCCGCAGGCAACAGCTTCGATGGTGTCCCGGCCTATCTTTCAGCCTGGTTTATGCTGATTTTCCAATCCGTCTTTAATTTCTTTGTGACTTCAGGCTCAGGTCAGGCGGCATTAACGATGCCGCTGGTGGCCCCCCTTGCAGACTTAGTCGGGGTATCCCGGCAGATCGCGGTCTTGGGCTTCCAATTAGGCGATGGCTTGACCAATTGCATCGTTCCTACCTCTGCATCGTTAATCGGCTGTCTCGGTGTGGTGCGGGTGGATTGGATGGTGTGGGCGAAATTTGCCTGGAAACTGCAGCTTTGGCTTTTTGCACTGGCCAGCCTGGCCGTGTTGTTGGCTGTCGCCATTGGCTTTAATTAGGGAGGTAGCCATGAACACAATTAAATTATTTAAAAATGCCCATCTGTTGGCTCCTGAAGATTTAGGTGTACAAGATGTATTAGTTGCTGCGAGTAAAATTATTGCGATTGGCAGCGACTTGACTGCGGGTGATAGTAATTTTCCAGTGGAAATTATCGATGCCTCAGACTTCTACTTAACGCCCGGTTTTGTCGATTCGCTGGTGCATTTTATTGGCGGCGGCGGCGAAGGTGGTTTTGCTTCCCGTACGCCGGAAATGCAACTGACAGATGCCACTTTAGGTGGAGTCACCACAGCGATTGGTGTGCTAGGAACGGATGCGACGACCCGAACTTTCAGTAATCTGCTGGCCAAAGCGCATGCCTTGGAGAGTGAAGGGATCTCGACTTACTGTTACACCGGCTCCTATCAGGTGCCCTGCCGCACTTTACTGGGTTCAATCACGGATGATCTGATCCTCATCGATAAGTTTATCGGTGTGGGTGAAATTGCCATCAGCGATCACCGATCTTCGCAACCGACCTTCACTGAACTTCGAAAAGTGGCAGCAGAAGCTCGCGTTGGTGGAATGCTGGCAGGAAAAGCCGGTATTGTCAGCGTTCATGTAGGCGCCGGAGCGAGCTTGCTCGACCCATTGCACCGGGCGGTCGCTGGCAGTGAACTGACCATCAGGCAGTTTTATCCCACCCATATCAATCGCAATCAGGCGGTGTTTAATGCCGGCTTGCATTTTGCGCTGGCGGGTGGCGTGATTGATTTTACCACCAGTACCACAGCTTACGATTTACAACATGGCGAAGTTGCAGCAGCGCATGCCTTGGCCCAGGCATTAGCCAAAGGAATTCCGGTCTCCCGCTTGACCCTGAGTTCAGATGGCAATGCCAGTTTACCGATTTTCGATAGCAGCGGACAGTTGCTTGGGCTGGAAGTCGGCAAAGTCAGCACCTTATACCAAAGTGCCAGAAGCGCCGTGTTGGATTATCAGGTAAGTTTGCCAGATGCCCTGGCGGCAATTACTTCGTCGCCAGCAGATGTACTGGGTTTGTCGCATAAAGGTCGGGTTGCACAAGGTAAAGACGCGGATATTGTGTTGATTAATAAAAGCAATTTACACATTGATAGTGTTTATGCAAAAGGACAACAGCTGGTCAAAGCGGGTCAACCCTTGGTATTTGGTACTTTTGAAAACCGCAATTTATCAAGGTCATAGCAAGCCCCACTGTCACAACTTAGCCTGAGATTGCACAGGCAATTGATCCGGTTTGCTTGTCACCCCGTAAATTGGCAGAGTAGAATACCCGAGTGTTTTAATCGGGTATTTTCTTTTATTGCCATGTAAACTCAAAAAAATGGATAACCTCAACACAAATTTTTCATAAGACAAATTTGTGAACTGCGGTAAAATGCAGCCCTTTTTCGGCTATCCAGCAGTCGAGGCGTTTGATTCCGGCTATGATGCCCTGAACATGATCGCCCGCTGTATAAAACTTTTTGCAATTGACGGACTTGGAGAATTCATGCCGACAGCGATGCCAGATGTAGCCAACCACTCTTGTGCCACCACTGAAGGGGTACTGGACTGGGTTGGAATGAGCAATATTGAAGTGCCTTTGATGCTGGCCATTGCCGGTGAAGCGCCGCGTCAGGTCAGCGCGCATGTTGAAGCTTTTGTGAACTTAAAAGATCCAAAAGCCAAAGGCATTCATATGTCCAGGCTGTATTTATTGCTGGATGAGTTATCCCGCGAATCGAGCTTAAGCCATGCCAGTCTCTGCGAGTTGCTGGACGGTTTTATCAGCAGCCACGAAGAGTTAAGTAATCAAGCTTTTGTGAAGTTTGATTTTGATCTTCATTTGCGCCGCAAAGCATTAATCACTGAGAAACAAGGCTGGAAGGCTTATCCGGTAACGGTTACCGGTCAGGTTGTCGATAAAGCTTTGTCGGTGGAACTGGCAGTAAAAGTGCCTTATTCATCGACTTGTCCCTGTTCGGCAGCATTAGCCCGACAGTTAATTCAAGAAGCTTTCACCGCCAAATTCGCTGGCCAACAGCAAATCAGCAGTGAGTTGGTCGTTGACTGGTTAGGCACAACCCAAGGGATTGTTGCAACCCCACATAGCCAACGCTCGGTCGCTGAAATCAAGGTTCGATTAAATCATAAACTAACCGATTTCCCAATAGTGGCGCTGATTGATGCCATCGAAGATGCACTGAAAACTCCGGTGCAGGCCGCCGTAAAACGCGCCGATGAACAGGAGTTCGCCCGCTTAAATGGTCAGAATCTGATGTTCTGTGAAGATGCAGCCCGTCGATTGAAATACAGCCTGAATCAGCTGAGCGAATTTGACGACTTCTGGTTGCGGGTCAATCATTATGAGTCATTGCATGCGCATGACGCTGTTGCGGTGACGGTGAAAGGCGTAGCGAACGGCTATCGAGCCTGAGGTCTTCAGCAATGGATGGCACCAGCGCCGTATAAATCGCATAACTAGCGCATAAGTCTCGTGGTAATCCAACAAAAAAAAGCTGCTCCGGCAGCTTTTTTGTTGGCTTTTTTCGGCCAATTTTGGCCATTCACGGCTAAAGCTGTAATTTAATTACAAAACTCCTCTGATCAGCCAGAAGCGACGACTGACGGGTTATTCGCCAAAAGTCAGCTTGCATTTTTGGCAAATAATCGGTATATCTAACTCAGGTCTTTATGTTTAGACGTCTAAAAGGCGCGCCGACCACGCTAGAGCAAATACACTAACAACCCTTGACCCTTGAAAGTATTGCCGTTATTTTCTTTCAAACGTAAAAAAACTAAAAATTAGAATAATAATTCATTAATTTGACATATTTATATCAAACCCATTGATGCTGCAGCTGACACCGCTGCAGCATCAATGAGGACGGGTATTTTTGAATGCAGGACAGGTTGGAGGATAGTGTCATGGGGTTGTATCATCACAGTCAAGCCAGAGAAAACTGTGGTTTTGGCTTGATTGCGCATTTAGAAGGCACCGCCAGCCATCGGATCGTTCGCACCGCGATAAGCGGTTTGGATCGGATGCAACATCGGGGTGGGATTTCAGCAGACGGTAAAACCGGTGACGGTTGTGGTTTGCTGATGCAAAAGCCAGATAGTTTTTTTCGGGCTATCGCCGAAGAGAACGGCTGGGTTTTAGGCAAAAAATATGGCGTGGGGATTTTCTTCTTCAGCCAGGATCCGGTCAAAGCCGAATTTGCTAAACAAATCGCCGAGGCAGAAATTGCCCGCGAAACCTTAACCTTGGTCGGCTGGCGTGAAGTGCCGGTCGATCCATCGGTGCTGGGCCCTATAGCGCTGGCTTCAATGCCTAAAGTGCTGCAGGCTTTTGTCAGCGCACAGCCGGGCTGGGGCGATCACGATTTAGAGCGCCGCCTGTATATGGTACGCCGCCGCATTGAAAAACAAATCGTCAATGATGATGATTTTTATATTCCAAGTTTCTCAAGCTTAGTCACGGTATTTAAAGGCCTGATGATGCCGGCCGATTTGCCGGGCTTTTATCTGGACTTAGCCGACATCCGGATGGAAACCGCCATTTGCGTGTTCCACCAACGTTTCTCCACCAATACCATGCCACGTTGGGCTTTGGCACAGCCATTCCGCTTTTTAGCCCACAATGGCGAAATTAATACGATTACCGGAAATCGTCAGTGGGCACGCGCACGCCAATACAAGTTTGCCTCGCCTTTGCTGCCAGATATGCAAAATGCCGCGCCTTTTGTCGGTCAAAAAGGCTCAGATTCAAGCTCGCTCGACAATATGCTGGAGCTGTTCTTAGCCGGTGGCATGGATTTATTCCGCGCCATGCGGTTGCTGGTACCGCCAGCATGGCAAGGCAATAAGGTGATGGATGATGATCTCAAAGCCTTCTACGAATTTAACTCGATGCATATGGAGCCATGGGATGGTCCGGCCGGTATTGTGTTGACGAATGGTCAGCATGTGGCCTGTAATCTGGATCGCAATGGTTTGCGCCCTGCTCGGTTTGTCATCACCAAAGATAAATTAATCACGCTGGCTTCTGAAGTCGGCATCTGGGACTACACACCTGATGAAGTGCAGGAAAAAGGCCGCGTGGGGCCGGGCGAGATGCTGGCAGTTGATACACAAACCGGAAAAATCTGGCGCTCCGATGAAATCGACGAAGATTTACGCGCCCGCCACCCTTACCGGCAATGGCTCACACAAAACGTCCAGCGGTTAGTGCCATATGAAAAATTTGAGGTCGATCTGATCGGCAAACGCGTCTTTACCGACGATGAAATGATGGTCTATCACAAGCTGTTTAATTACAGCTATGAAGAAATTGAACAGGTCATTACAGTCCTTGCCAAAGACGGTCAGGAAGCGGTGGGTTCGATGGGTGATGATACGCCGATGGCGGTGTTATCTCGCAAACCACGCACTTTCTACGATTATTTCCGTCAGCAGTTTGCGCAGGTCACCAACCCGCCAATCGACCCTTTACGTGAAGCACACGTGATGTCGCTGGCGACCAGCATTGGCCGCGAGCATAACGTATTTTCCGAAACCGCCGGTTATGCCCGTCGCATTCAATTTGAATCGCCGGTGATGATGTATTCAGACTTAAAACAGCTGAAGATGGCCGATGAAAAGTATTATCGCCACCAGATTTTCAGTCTGAACTACAATCCGACCGAAGAAAATCTGGAACAAGCAGTGCGTCGCGTGTCCCAGGAAGTCACCACTGCCGTGCGTGAAGACAAAGTGGTGTTGGTGATTTTAACTGACCGTCGCATCGCGCCGGATCTGATCCCAATCCCGGCTGCGCTGGCTGTTGGCGCCGTGCATCATGCGTTAGTGGATGCCCAGCTGCGTTGCGATTCCAATATCGTGATTGAAACTGCCACCGCGCGCGACCCGCACCACTTTGCGGTATTGGTTGGCTTGGGCGCCACCGGTATTTATCCGTTTTTAGCTTATGAAACGGTAGAGCAGCTGTGCGAAAAAGGCTCGATCAACCTGACCGCACGCGAAGCGGTCACCAACTATCGTAAAGGCATTAATAAAGGCCTTTATAAAATCATGTCAAAAATGGGCATTTCAACCGTCGCCAGCTATCGCTGTTCGAACCTGTTTGAAGCCGTGGGCGTGAATCAGAACGTGATGCAGCTGTGCTTCCCGGATGTACCGTCACGTTTAAGCGGTGCCGACTTTGAAGACTTCCAGCAAGACGTGCAGCAACGCGCCAATATGGCGTGGCTCAAACGTAAGCCTTTAAATCATGGTGGCTTACTCAAATATGTGCATGATGGCGAATACCATGCCTACAACCCGGATGTGGTGCAAAGCTTACAAAAAGCAGTGAAAAGCGGCCTGTACGAGGATTACAAAGTTTACTCCGATTTTGTCAATCAGCGCCCGGTGGCCCATATCCGCGATTTGTTAACAGTGGTCACTGATCATGTCACGCCTATTGCGCTGGATGAAGTGGCGCCCGCTGAACAACTCTATCCGCGTTTTGACAGCGCCGCGATGTCGATTGGTGCTTTAAGCCCGGAAGCGCATGAAGCCTTGGCCATTGCGATGAACCGCTTAGGTGGCCGTTCGAACTCAGGTGAAGGTGGTGAAGATCCACGCCGCTTTGGTACCGAGAAAAACAGCAAAATTAAACAAGTGGCATCGGGTCGCTTTGGGGTGACACCGCATTATTTAGTCAATGCGGAAGTCATTCAAATTAAAGTGGCGCAAGGTGCAAAACCAGGCGAAGGCGGTCAGCTGCCGGGCGAAAAAGTCACAGCCGAAATCGCGCGCCTGCGTTATTCGGTGCCAGGCGTGACGCTGATCTCCCCGCCGCCGCACCACGATATCTATTCGATTGAAGATTTGTCGCAGCTGATTTTCGACTTAAAACAAGTCAATCCGCAGGCACTGATTTCAGTGAAATTAGTGGCCGAACCAGGGGTTGGTACTATCGCCACCGGCGTCGCCAAAGCTTATGCCGACCTTATTACCATCTCCGGTTATGACGGCGGTACCGGCGCAAGCCCTTTAACCTCCGTGAAATACGCAGGTAGCCCTTGGGAACTCGGTTTAGCCGAAGTGCATCAGGCTCTGGTCGAAAATGGTTTACGTGACCGGGTTCGCCTGCAAGTCGATGGCGGCTTAAAAACTGGTTTAGATGTGGTGAAAGCTGCGATTTTAGGCGCTGAGAGTTTTGGTTTTGGTACTGGTCCCATGGTCGCGCTGGGTTGTAAATTTTTACGGATTTGCCACTTAAACAACTGCGCCACTGGTGTTGCCACTCAAGATGCGACGCTGCGTCGTGACCACTTCAACGGCTTGCCGGAAATGGTGATGAACTACTTTAAGTTCCTGGCCTTAGAAGTGCGCCAGCTGTTGGCGCAGATGGGCGTGCGGGAAATTACCGACTTGATTGGCCGTACCGACTTACTGGTGCAGCGCGAAGGGCAAACCGCGCGGCAGGTGAAACTGGATTTATCGCCGATTTTACAAGCCTGTGGCGTGAAGTCTGAAAAATCGCTGCATTGCGTACAGAACAACGATCCGTTTGATTCAGGCCCATTGAATCAGCTCATGGTCGCCAAATGTGCGGACATGGTGAAGTACAAAACCGGTGGCCGCTTGAGCTTACCCATTCGCAATACCGATCGCTCAGTGGGCGCGGCGCTTTCTGGTTTAATTGCCCGCCATCATGGTAATCAGGGCATGGCAACTGAGCCAATTGAAGTGCAGTTTGTGGGCACGGCAGGCCAAAGTTTTGGCGTCTGGAACGCCGGTGGTTTGCATTTGTCGCTGCAAGGTGATGCCAACGATTATGTCGGTAAAGGCATGACGGGCGGCCAACTGGCGGTCTATCCGCCAAAAGGCGTCAGCTTTGCTAAAGACAACGCCACTATTGTTGGCAACACTTGCCTCTATGGCGCAACCGGCGGCCGCTTCTATGCCGCGGGTCGCGCCGGCGAGCGTTTTGCGGTGCGTAACTCAGGCGCCATTGCGGTGATTGAAGGCACTGGCGATAACTGCTGCGAATATATGACCGGCGGTGTAGTGGTGGTGCTGGGTCAAACCGGCGTCAACTTCGGTGCCGGCATGACCGGTGGTTTTGCCTATTTATTTGATGAACATCAGGATTTAGCCCTTCGGGTCAACCCTGAACTGGTGGAATGTCTGGATGTTAGCACGCCGATCTTACAAGAGCATCTGCGCAGCCTCATTCACCAGCATTTCGAAGCAACCGGCTCTGAGCGCGCGCATAAAATCCTGTCGTCGTTCCAAAGTTGCTTAGCAAAGTTCAAGTTGATTAAACCCAAAACCAGTGACGTCAATACGTTATTGGGCCACCGCGCACGCTCCTCGGCTGAGCTGCGGGTGCAGGCGATGTAAGGGCGAGGAATTAAAAATGGCACAGAATGTTTATCAGTTTATCGATGTAAAGCGGGTCGACCCGCCGAAAAAATCGCACGAAGCGCGCACCATTGAGTTTGTAGAAATTTACCAGCCGATGACCGACACTCAAGCAGCTGGTCAAGCCGATCGTTGTCTGGATTGTGGCAACCCCTATTGCGAATGGAAATGCCCGGTGCATAACTATATTCCGCAGTGGTTAAAATTGGCCAACGACGGCAAGATCATTGAAGCTGCGGAATTATCACACAAAACCAACAGCTTACCTGAAGTCTGTGGTCGGGTGTGTCCGCAAGACCGGCTCTGTGAAGGTGCTTGTACCTTAAACGAAGGGTTTGGCGCGGTCACTATCGGCTCGATTGAAAAATACATCACCGACAAAGCCTTTGAGATGGGCTGGCGGCCGGATTTATCGGCCGTAGTGAAAACCGATAAAAAGGTTGCTGTGATTGGCGCAGGCCCGGCCGGTTTGGCTTGTGCCGACGTACTGGTTCGCAATGGTGTGACGCCGGTGGTGTTTGATAAATACCCTGAAATCGGTGGCCTGCTGACCTTTGGGATCCCGCCCTTTAAACTAGAAAAAGGCGTGATGCAATTGCGCCGCGAAATTTTCACAGCGATGGGCATCGAGTTTCGGTTAAACACCACGGTTGGTGTCGATGTCAGTTTCGATAGTTTGTTAGAAGACTACGACGCGGTGTTTTTAGCGCTTGGCACGTACACGCCGATGGCAGGAAATTTGACTAACGAAAAAGCACCGGGGGTGTATGAAGCCCTGCCCTATTTAATTGGCAATATCAACAACCTGATGGGCTGGCAAACCGAACATCAGTTTATTGATTTAAAAGGCAAAAGCGTGGTAGTGCTGGGCGGTGGCGATACCGCGATGGACTGTGTGCGTACTGCCATTCGCCAAGGCGCCAGCAAAGTCATTTGTGCCTATCGGCGTGATGAAGCCAATATGCCGGGTTCGCGCAAAGAAGTGCAAAATGCCCGCGAAGAAGGGGTTGAGTTTATGTTCAACCTGCAACCTTTAGGTATTGAGGTCAATAGCGACGGTCATGCTTGTGGCGTGAAAGTCATTTCAACCGCTTTGGGCGCACCAGATGCCAAAGGCCGCCGCAATGCTGAAGTAGTGCCAGGGTCAGAGCAAATTTTAGCTGCTGATGCCATCGTTATTGCCTTTGGTTTCCAACCCAGCCCACCGAAATGGCTGCAGGACAAAGGGATTGAGCTGGATAGCAAAGGCCGCGTGGTCGCCAAAGAAAACAGCCTGTTTCCACTGCAAACCAATCATACCAAGATTTTTGCCGGTGGCGATATGGTTCGCGGCTCCGACTTAGTGGTCACTGCTATTGCGCAAGGCCGCAAAGCGGCGGAAGGCATGTTGGACTTTTTAGCGGTTTAGCCCCCTGCATTTTGTTCTGTGTTGTATTGGAAAAGGCATCTGTTGCGACAGGTGCCTTTTTTGTAATTGGCATCCTTCATCCTCGCTTCCGGCCACTTTTAGACTACTCCGCTCAATACACTGGCTGAAACATTTCAGGTTTACAGTTCACAATATGATGATTTTATTTACACATTAGTGTATTTTTTTGTGCCTGTTGAGAATTGTTTGTTGCCAGCCACATTTCAGCTGTTTCCACTCTGTATTCGCTCAGAAGCAAATTTCAAATTTCAAATTTCAAAACCGATATGGAACTCGATATGCGTTTACCCATGTTAATTCTCAGCCTGGTGATTGTTCAGGCGTGTACTAGTACGGCCCCTCAACCTCGCAATACCGCCGCGACAAATCAAAAAATATCTGATCCCAGCACAACATTTACAGCCACAACAACCAAATCGGGCCGAAAATCGGTGGTCACAGTCGATGTCACAGGAAAAACTGAATTGGTCATGTCACCCATGGTCTTGGAACCAACAGTTAAGATGAAACAAAACCGGGGTTGGGTTCAGATCACGCCGCTGCAGGTTAACGACAAAATTTATCTTGAACCAGGCGAATATCGCTTCAGTTTTGCGGCAAAAAACTCTGAGAGTATCTTGCGAAGCGCATTGTTACTCCCGCCGGCCACAGCGCGTGCATACCTGCATGTCGAAGTCAGTCCGGATTTAAAGCATGTGTACGGTTGGGCTTCATTAGTTGACTTGTCAGATGCTGGTTTCCAGGATGAAAAGCTCAAACATTATTGTCTGGGTGCCAACAATAGCTATTTCGCCACTCAACCATCATTTCCGGACTATGCATTTTCAGCCTGCGAGGAGTTAGCTTCACGCCAAGATCCGATTGCCACACAGCAACTGGGTTACTTCTATCAACATGGCATTGGCGTCGATACCAATTACGATAAAGCGATAGCTCTTTATAAACAGGCAATAGATTTAGACAACTGGGGCGCCGGGCATAGTCTGTTGTTTCTGTATAAAGAGCAGGAAAGCACTGCCGAAAGCATCAAATTACTCCAGGCCATGGCGAAACAGGGGGATGCTTTTGCCAAATCGGTCCTCGCCGAAGAATATGTGATGGGTAGCAACATCCCCGCCGATCCGGAGCGGGCAAAACAACTTGCGGAAGCTGGGTTTGCCGCAGGATTTCCAAGTAATGCGTTGGTATTAACCCACTTACAATTAAATAAGATCAAGGGTTTACCAAGTTTTATTGAAGCTCGCGCCTATCTGAATATCTATAAAAAACAAATTTCTGATCCGTCCATGTTGTATTACGATCTGGAACACCGACTCGAGCGTGTAATCAAACCTGGCGACGCCCCTGCGATTGCCGCCAGACAGCAACAGCTTGAAGCTGGATTGAACCGGAACCATGTTGGCTCTGTTTGCATTGCAGGGTTGGAAAAAAATCCGGAGTATAAAAATCGTGAGTTGCACTATCAAATGAACGAGGACATAAAAAGATATCCGGCAGGTCCGGGGCAGGCTGTAAGGTTCGACTACCTGCCGTTATTGCCAAATATCAAACACCAGTTAAAAATCTTTGCTGGAGACGAGCTCTTGTCTAATCCACAACTTGAGTTTCATCAAGAAGATGGTGCGGATCTTTGTTTTAGCTACGACAGCGACGAGCAAATGGACAAATTTAAAGTAAATCCAAACGCGCAGCGTTGTGATTGTAATCTTTAAACTAGATCAAAACTGAACCGTTTTTTCAGATTGGACAGGTGATGCCTAAGCTGGCGGTGTCATGCCGCCAGCAGGCTTTAACAGCTGGCAACTGCGTCAATTCGCTTTTTGAATAACGTGAATAACGGACACCCACATTTAATCAACTGAATAACGGCCACCCCCTAAATAACGGACACCCATCAATCAGTAAATCGATCAGAGACTCCACAAACTCAGATCCTGAACCTCTGCAAACCAAATCGTGAATAACGGACACCCACACTTAATCAACTGAATAACGGCCCCCCCCCTAAACGGATAAATAACGGACACCCATAACCCTAAATAACGGACATTCATCAATCAGCTAAATAACGGACACCCATCAATCAGAGACTCCACAAACTCAGATCCTCAACCTCTGCAAACCATGTTTTAAAGTATGGCTGTCCTAAATTGGCGTCTAGCAATCCAACTTATGCTGAATTACTGAAAGCTCAAGGCGCAATATTAACTGACAAATTACAGACATTCAGTGAAACTAAAGGTGCTTGCCAATACAAATAAAGCAAATAAAGGACAACCACATTTTAAATGTTTGCTTGGCATTGATTGGCTCATTTCCCGGAATAAGTCGGCATGTTGCTCATCACCCCTCCCCAACGAGTCTAAACATGTTTTGCCAGACCGCCAAATAACAGAGAAAAACCTTAAACCAGCATTGATTACACGTGTAATTTAAAATATATTACACATGTAATCAAGTCAGTTTTACGGCTTGGTAGCAGCCTAACCTCTGTTTGGATTGGTTAAAAAATTTCAATTCCTTTTGTCAGGATTAGGTTCAAGTGAGCTTGATGATTCAGCAAAAGCTATAACATTTGGAGACTTGATGATGCCCAACCTGGTTTTATTTTCCGTTTTAACCTCTGTATGTTCATCCGGAACCAAGCACCCGCTGGCGGTTAGCAGCCGTTTTTTTCGGCTGATCTCAGGACTTGCGATGCTTATCACATTCTGTCCTGCGCAAGCCATCGTAATTCGCCATGACGTTGCGTCTTCAGAGTATGAACATTTAGGCGCACAATTTCACAGTGTCGCGACATTTTGGGCTCACTACCAAGGCAAACCATCGGTCGCTGGCACCGGCACCTTGATTGCAAAGTCTTGGATTTTAACTGCAGCCCATGTCGCAAACGTGCTAAAGCCAGGAGCAAAAGTGCAAATCGGTACCGATTTCTATCAAGTGAAGCGCGCAGTATTGCATCCGGAGTGGCGCGATCAGCACTTTGGCAACGATATTGCGTTGGTGGAATTGTCCGAACCGACCTCACTGAGCGATTGGCCAGAACTTTATACGCAATCAGACGAACAAGGGATGGTGTTGGTGTTTGTCGGTCGGGGTGACACCGGCAATGGCCTTAAGGGAGTCACGATAGCGGATACCAAACTTCGGGCTGCAACCAACCAGGTGATTCAGGCTCAGGAGCAGTGGTTACGTTTTCGCTTTGATCAAGCGGCACTGGCGTTGCCCTTGGAAGGGATCAGCGGTCCGGGCGACTCCGGCGGGCCGGCATTGCTGAGAAAAGATGACCGCTGGTATCTGGTTGGTGTCAGTGCATGGCAAAACGCTGAACCCACACAATGGCAAGAAGGACGCTATGGAGTGATTGAGAATTACAGCAGGGTATCACATCATCTGCAATGGATCCGCCAGTCGATGAACAGTGCAACAGCGCCCGAGCGCACTTCAGCGAATAATGGACGAATCACGGACACCCATCAATACACGAATACCCATCAATCCACGAATAACGGACACCCATCAATCCACAAACGCAAATAATGGACAGCCAAAACAAATTACAGACATCCACTGAAACTCAAGGTACTAGTCAAAGGTATGCCGGGAAGATCAAGGTAAAACCCATATTTTCGCTGTCTGTCACGAGACAGGATGTTTCCGTGCTTGATTGCATACACGCTCGCGCCCAAGGCATCAAATGCTTCCTTCAACGTCTCCATCTTTAGTTCGGTTTTCTAAGCGTCAAATTACGCCCGGATCTTGTATCTGTTTTATCTACAACTTTGGTCTCAGATCGAGTGTTTCTGTTTGACAGCATTTAGGTGCTCACTAAAACTGATTATCTATCCATCTGTTAACTTTGAGGAAATGGCTATGTTGGCAAGGATGTTGTCGAACGCCCTGTTAGTCGTGTTAGTTTTTGCGTTAGTCAATGTGCTCTACTGGTTAGCGCTGCCGATTTGGCTGGTCAGTATCGTTGCCGCGACCTTGCTGTTTGCTTGGCTAAGCTGGCAACAGCGGGGTAGTTTTACGGCAACAGCTCAATCCAATCCCTCATCATCGCCATCCTTAGCTGTTGGCAAAGCCGTGAGTCCACAACAAGTGACTCAAAGTAGCCAGGTCATCACCAACGCCACGTCAGCCATGGCGATTGGTGCTGCGGAAGTTTCATTTTTCATGGATGGCTTAAATCTCAATATTCGCCAAATTACCGAAGAAAGCACCCAAATCAGCAAGGTGACCGCCACGTTATCCGGCACCAGCGCTGAGCTGAGTGATAATTTGCAACATATCAGTCAAAACGTTCAGCATACGGCAGAAAGTTCGGGCACTACTGATCAACGATTGCAAGCGGCTGTCCGACGTTTGACCGAATTAACCCAGGCGGTTGATTTGGCTGCAGCACTGTTACAACAACTGCGCTCGAGCGCAGACAACATCCAACAAATCACCGAAGTCATCCATAGCGTCGCAGATCAAACCAATCTTCTTGCGTTAAATGCTGCGATTGAAGCCGCCCGTGCTGGCGAGGCGGGCCGCGGTTTTGCTGTGGTTGCTGATGAGGTCAGGAATTTGGCCGGGAAAACTTCAACGGCTACCCAGGATATCGCCAAAATGTTACAAGACATCCGTCAGCAAAGCGCAGAAACCGGCGCTCAAATGGATGCGCTGGTTTCACTCAGCAATGGAGCCCGTGAAGAATTACAGGCCGTTGCTACGGGGATGCAGCATATCAACCGCGAAATTACCGCCGCTTCCAACGCATTAACGCAAATAGATCAAGCAGGCTCGGCCGTATTACAGGCTGGAGCGCAACTGAATGATGCGATGCAGAAGATCCAGCTTGGTTTGCATGCGATTGAAGACAAAGGTAAAAATGTTGCAGACCAAGCCATCGACTTATCGGAAGCAACTGAAGGGATCTTTCGTGAAATCACTGAATTGCTTGACGACTCGTTTTTTCATCCCATTTACCAGGAAGCATGCGCGGCGGCGGCGACTATTACTTCCTTGTTAGAGCGGGCAATTGATAGCGGAAAATTGACAGAAAAGTCGTTATTTAGTGAACAATACCAACCGATCAGCAATACGGATCCGCAGAAATATCACACCAGCTATGATAGCTTTACTGACCAACACTTCCCGGCGATCCAAGAACCAATCCTGTTGCGACATCCACAAGTTCTCTACGCGGGCGCAGTTGACCGCCAGGGCTATTTTCCAACGCATAACCGTAAATTTAGTCAGCCTCTGACTGGGAACTATCAAACTGACCTGGCACAAAACCGGACTAAACGTTTGTTTAATGATCGAACAGGAAGCCGTTGTGGTAGCTCCACGGCGAGCATGCTGCTTCAAACTTATAAACGGGATACCGGGGAAATACTACATGACCTATCAGTGCCGATTAGAGTCAAAGGACGGCATTGGGGAGGCTTTCGTATCGGATTTAAACGTCAATAAACCGGCGATGCCGCCGCATAACACATTATTGCGATTTATTCATTCCCATCATGTCCCGGCACTGGCTGGCAAAAGCAGTCAGTTTTTCTTTCATGGTGCGCTTTAAAGTGACATCCAGCGACCCCAGAACTGAATAGCCTTCAATCACAATTTTCGGCGCCTGACGATCCGCGACCGAAGTCGGCCGATGCGTAGAGCTGCCGACAATATTAAACATATTGGACACGACACTCACCTGTTCCGGTACCAGAATATTGAGCGAACCCACCCAGTTATTTACTTTAATGACCACATCTTGGTGTTGAAAAACCGCTTCAGAAAAATCAAGCTCCACCGATCCAAGCACATTGATCACACGGATTTCAGCTGGCACCAGCCATTTTCCCCGATGCTGATTGGAAGACAAAATGCACATAATTTTGTCGTTACTGTTGTCATTGCCGGCTTGATAGCTGGGAGAGAAACTCTTTTGCCGCTGCTCAGCATACTGCGTATCAGGTACCAGGCTTAAGTCTGCCACCACATCGATCAGGGTTTGATGGTGTTGCGCATCGCTGGCGATATCTAAGCGCCGTTCGAAAGCTTCGACCGAAATAATGCCATGGCTGTAATTCATAATCAGTTGATCGATTGCTTCCTGCCGCACTTGCTCCAGCGGCCGATCTTCAACTTTCACGCCTGTCACATCGATAGCCATGCTATTTTCCTTCAGATAAATGCTTTATGTGACTCAAAACCTAGCATATCAGGTAGCGAAAAGCTGAATTTTTCGGTTTCAAAATGTAAATGCGGCATCAAAAAGCGATGTTCAAGAACCGTCTTCAGGCGTTTGGGGCTGCGCTGTCGCCTTTTGCACCGCAAGTATCGGCTCCCGCTCGGCAAGTTCAAATCTCGCAAGTACCGCATGATGTTGTAATTGCCACTGTTGCATCAGGCTTTTATCTTGCAAAAATAATCCCTTAAGGAACACACTGGATAGGCTTTGTGTTGCAGCCTGCAACACCTGAGCCTGTACATTCAGTTCAGGTCTTTGCCGACGTCCCGAGAAAATATTGTGATTTCCGCCATGAAACACCGCGAGCACTTTGTAATGGCTGCCCATTGCCTGATACAAATCAATCCGATCGGAAGGCGCGGAGTGATAACCCGGTACTTCAATTTCATCCATGGTATTGGTGATATGTAAAGTGGGCACTGTGACGGATGAAAGCACTTCATTCAGTGGTTGGCCATCATAAAATGGCGGGGCAGAGATTAATAATGCGGCGCTAAAACGTGGATCACGCAACTCGGGTAAGCCAGACGAACGCTCGACATTCGCGCCAACCAACAACATGGAGGTATTGGCACCATACGAGTGCCCTGCCATCACCAGTTTATCCGGGTCAATCGCCCTACCAAGATCGGAACCCAGCAAAGAACTCAGGGCAAATTTGACATCAGCCACCCGCGCCAGCGCTTCTTCATCGCCGGCGGCGGCCATCAACCTGAACGGTAAGGTTAACCGGCTACCGCGCCAGATCTGACGATCACTTCCCACATGCTGGACATGCAAACTGGCAAACCCCTGACTAGCCCAATACTTGCCAAGGTAGGCATATCGCTCACGCGACCCGCCAAGCCCGTGTGAAAAGACAATCAAGGGTAATTTTTCATTATCCAGTTGCTGTTTTGGCGCGTAATATAGAACAGGCACCGCCCGCTGCCGGCTTGGATCAAACCACTCGAGTGCATCGGTTTGAACCAGCACCTCCCATTGATGATCCAGCGCAGCGGCGTGCTGCACTGAGGGTAAATTCAGTTGTTGCTGCCACTGCTGCTGACTGAGCGTCACTGGCGAATGCTGACTGCAACCAAAGAGCGTTATTAAGAGTAATGCACCCAAAAATCCCCGCCACCGCCCGCGTGACGGGCAATGGGAAATTAGAGATATCTTATTGATTAGCTTCTGATAAATATCGTGCACTGCCGGCCTTCCTATAAAACTGAACCTTGCTGAGTCGTCAACCCGGTGATTGGTCGAATTTTCTGCCCGGATGAGCCCTTAACACTTGCATCCGGGGGTTAAAACGTTGCAATCTGGCTTCCCGTTCAAAATAACAACAAAAAATGACAGGTCCCTGAATGAAACTTGCCACTTTTACACGCCGGACTCTGATGCTCTTATTAGGTTTTCTTAGCTGTCAGCTTCAAGCAACTGGACCAAATCGGCTGCAACAGCTCACTGCTCAGCAAGCGTTACAACTAATGGAGCAGCAACAACTCAGCGCAGTCCAGCTCACCCAATATTACCTGACGCAAATTGATAAAAATAACCAAAAAGGCGCGCAAATCAGGGCGATTGTCGATATCAACCGAGATGCCGTCAAATTGGCTACCCGACTGGATGCCGAACGCAAAGCCGGCAAAATACGCGGCCCACTGCACGGATTACCCGTGGTGTTAAAAGCGAATATTGCCACAAAGGACGGGATGCCAACTACCGCTGGAGCTCTTGCACTTAAAGGTTTTCTGACAAAACAAGATGCTGAATTAGTCAGCCAGTTGCGAGCTGCGGGCGCAGTGATCATGGCCAAAGCGAATTTATCGGAGTGGGCCAATTTTCGTGGCGAAGGATCTGCCAGCGGCTGGTCACTGCTTGGTGGTCAAACCAAAAATCCACACCTGCTTAGCCAAAGTCCCTGTGGCTCCAGTTCAGGCTCTGCTGCTGCCGTTGCGGCAGACATGACGCTGTTCGCGGTTGGCACAGAAACGGACGGCTCCATCACCTGCCCGGCCGCCGTTAATGGGATTGTGGGGATAAAACCAACCCATGGTGCCGTTTCTGGTGCCGGGATCATTCCCATCGCCTCCTCGCAGGACATCGCCGGGCCGATGGCGCGCACCGTCGCGGACGCTGCATTGTTACTGGATAGCCTGGCGCTTGCCAGTGCCAAAGCCAACTATGGCCAGAGTCTGGTTCTGGCCGCAACCCCTGAAACCTCTGCTTTGGCGGTAAAAAAAGTCGTTTTAGTCCGCGCTTATGACCAAGAATTTCCAGCCATCAAATTCATGCAAGACAAAGTGGCTGCGGCCCTCCGTGCCAAGGGCATTGCGGTGGATGAAATCAGCGAGTGGCAACTGCCGGAACAACTCGGCAAGGACGAGTTCAGCGTGCTGCTTTATGAATTTAAACGTGATTTAAATCAATGGTTGCTGGATTATCAAGCACCCAAATCGCTGAACTCTATTGCAAAAATTATTGAATTTAATAACAAAAAAGGCAAAGCCGCCCTGGCATTTTACGGTCAGCAATATCTGGAGCAGGCAAACAACATCGACCTCATCAAAGACGCCGAAGCCTATCAGCAAGCGCGGCAAAATAGCCAGCAACTGGCGAGGGCGATGTTAGACCGCTATCTGGTGGCCGCTGGTGCTGATGCCATTTTATTGCCGGCAACCAGCGCCGCCTGGGCTATTGATCATGTCCGCGGCGATCATTACAGTTTTGGCACGTCGACAGCAGCGGCGGTTTCTGGTTATCCCTCAGTGACCCTGCCGGCAGGGATGGATGGCTTGTTACCGTTGGGACTGAGTTTAGTTGGCCGGCAATGGTCTGAGCCGCAACTCATCCAGCTGGCCGCAGTTTTGGAGCAACAATTAGCTGCTCGTCCGATCCCGACTTTTGCCGCCAGGTAAGGCCACACACAGGAATTCATCTGCGGTTATTCTCGGTTGGCGGCAAAGCGCAGTTTTGCAACCAAATGCAGATATGGTATGTTCTGCGGCAAAAATGCAGGATAGAGCACTTTGCAACGACGTCAGTTTTTAGCCTTAACCACTGCAAGTCTGGCTGCTGCCGGTTGCCAATTCAGGCAAGTTCCAAACCTTACTCAGCAAGCGCTGCCGGAACTGACGCACTGGCAACAGCTAATAGAGAAACTGCAGGGCGAGGTTTTGTTTCAAAACGCCGATGGTTTTGAGCGGCTGAAAAAAGCCGCCAATGCCCGGTACGATGACGTCCCGACCACGGTGATCATTCGCTGCCGGACCACTTCAGATGTGCAGCATGCCATTCGATTTATAAGTCAGTACCAGTTACCTTTTGCGCTTCGCAGCGGCGGCCATAGCTATACCGGATTGTCCTCGACCTCCGGCGTCTTGCTCGATATTGGCCTGCTGAATCAAATCAGCCTGCACCAGCAGGTCGCACGTATTGGAGCCGGTGCCAAACTTGGGGATGTGTATGCGACTCTGGGACAATACCAAAGATCCATTCCGGCGGGTAGCTGCGCCAGTGTGGGGATTGCCGGCCTGGTGTTAGGCGGAGGTCTTGGTATTGCAGACCGGCGTTTTGGCCTGACTTGTGATGCGCTGCGCCGGGTTGAACTGGTGACCGCCAGCGGAGCGATCATTTATTGCAGTGCCACTGAACATCCGGAACTATTCTGGGCCTTGCGGGGCGGTGGTGGTGGTCAGTTCGGGATTGCAACACAGTTCGAATTTGATACCTTCGACACTGCGCCAATCCGCAACTATATTGGTCGTTATCCACTAAAGGATGGCAACAAAGTGTTATCCGTTTGGCAGCATTGGCTCAAAACGCTGCCGGATGAAATCTGGACTCAGGCCACCATTTGGTTTAACGGTCAGAAAAACTCGAAGCCGGAAATTCAGTTGCGTGCTTGCTGCATGGGTCATCCGGGATTGCTGAGTCAGTATTGGCACCAACTTGCATTACAGCTTGGTGCTGTTTGGGCTGAAGTCGATATGCAGGATCATCAGTATCTTGAGTTCATGCTCAGTGACTGTGCCGGCCTGGAAATGCCAGAATGCAAGCTTCCGAATCAGGACGAGCGCGGCCAGCTGAAGCGGGTGGCGATGGCTGGTAGCTCAGATATTTTTAACGACTATTTACCCCTATCGGCCTTACATCATTTGTTAAATGCAATCCGCAAACGCCATGCCGCTGGTTTTCGCGGCGGTTTAATGCTGACGTCTATGGGCGGTGCAATCAGCCGCATCCCCTCACAGCACACCGCTTTTGCCCATCGTGCCGCAGTTCTGAGTGCGCAGTATCTGTTTAGTGGTCCGGTAGGCACTCCGGAAGCGATGCTGCAGGAAGGTGCCGTCTGGGTGAATCAAATGCGCCAGCAAATGCGGCCATGGAGCACTAATGGTGCTTATCTGAATTACACCGACGCGCTGATTAAAGACTGGCCACAAGCCTATTACGGCGACAACTATGTTAGGTTGCAACGGTTGAAACGACAGTATGATCCAGGCAATTTATTCCGATTTGCCCAGAGTATTCAGCCCGGTTGATGATGTTCGTTGGGGCGGTCAATAAACCATTGATCTTTAATTAATTTATCCACTATAGACCCGCAAATCAATTCAAAGGAGTGTTGAGATGTTGTTCGTATTACCCTTGTTCGTTGCAGCTCAGGTATCCACTGCACCTGCGCCGGTTCAGCCCGGTCAGACTCCGGCGACCTCATTGCTGCAAAGTGAAACCTTTGTCGCAGACGGCGTTTTCCACGGCGAGATTGAGGGACCGGCCGTTGATGCTGATGGCAATTTGTATGCAGTCAATTTTGGTGGCCGCGACGATAGTCACAAAGGCACTATTGGTAAAGTCACCCCAAGTGGTGAAGCCAGCTTGTATTTGAAATTACCTCAAGGGAGCGTCGGCAATGGCATCCGCTTTGACCAGCAAGGCCGGATGTATATTGCTGATTATACCGGCCACAATATCTGGCGATATGATGGCAAAACGCTCAGTGTGTTTAGTCACCAGCCATTGATGAATCAACCCAACGATCTGGCGATCACTAAAACCGGTGTCTTGTTTGCAAGTGATCCAAATTGGAAAAACAGCAGTGGTCAGTTGTGGAAAATAGAAAAAGACGGCAGCTCAGTGTTAATTGAGGATAAAATGGGCACGACCAATGGGATTGCGGTCAGTCAGGATCAAAAGTTTTTATATGTGAATGAAAGTGCACAACGTCGGATCTGGGTCTATCAGCTGGATGCGGCTTACCAGCCGAGTCAGAAGAAGCTGTTGATTGAGTTTCCGGATTTTGGCTTGGACGGTATGCGAACCGACAGTGCCGGTAATCTTTATGTAGCCCGTTATGGCAAAGGCGTGATCGCGAAAATCAGCCCATCCGGTGCTTTGCTTGCAGAAATCGCGCTCAATGGCAAATATCCAACCAATGTCAGTTTTGATCCGACCGAACAATGGCTGTATGTAACCATGCAACAACGTGGGGCTATTGAGCGGATCCAACTCAAGCCATCCATGCCAGCGAACTAATCTCTGCCAGGGTCGACCAAGTTACAAGAAGCCGGCAACGCCAAGCTTTAATCCCAGCTGACGATATGCTGCTTCTTGGCCGCTCCACGGAGCATTTCTAGCAAAGGGATTGCTCTGGTTTGCAGACTCACCGGCAGCTCGTCTGTGTCAGCAACCGTTTCAGTGGGTCGCACCGGTGCTTCGGTGAGTTGCTCTAGGTTTTGTTGCAGTTGCCACAATGCCTGCGGCACATCTTCAGCATAAATCGCACCGGGCACTTTGGGCGTACAGCCCATTTTTTCAATCAGCTGCAACGCGGCTTCGCCAAACATAGTGATGGGATAATGATCTTTGCTATGAAATGTCACGATCATGATGGTCCTCCGAGCGATCAATTGGACGATAATATCTGCCAGACTGACGACAGACATTTCTAAGAAACTTCGGCACTATACACCCGATCCTTTGCTTTTGCCTGATGGTTTGGCCTGCCTTTGAGACGATTTTGACCTCGACATCTGCTGCAGTTGTACATCAGAACGTGGCAATGATTTAGTAAACCGACAATCCCAGTTCTTCGGCTAAGCGCCGGATCAGATACATCGATAAGCAGGAATTGCCAAAACTATTCAGTGGCGGGCTCCAACTGGCGATCACGCCATAATTCGGCACTATCGCGACAATGCCCCCACCCACACCACTTTTCGCTGGTAAACCGACGGTGAATGCAAACTCACCGGATTGGTCGTACATGCCGCTGGTCGACAAAATAGCATTGACTCTTTGCGCATCTTTGCGGCTACAGATTTGTTGATCGGTCACCGGATCCACGCCGCGATTGGCCAGAAATAACCAACTGCGCGCCAGTTGCTGACAACTCATTTCCACCGAACACTGATGAAAATATTGCGCCAACACCGCAGGGACATCAGATTTAATATTGCCGAAGCTTTTCATCAGATAAGCCAACGCAGCATTACGGCTGCCATGTTGTTGCTCCGAGGCAAAAACTTTGGCACTGGCAAAAATCTGCTCGGTTTGTGCGAGCCGGCGAATAAACATCAAAAAGGTGTTTTTTGATGCCGAATAGTGGCTGGTTAATACATCAGCCACCACAATCGCTCCGGCATTGATCACCGGATTCCGTGGAATGCCCTGTTCCCACTCAAGCTGAACGATCGAATTAAACGGCTGACCAGACGGCTCCATCCGCACCCGTTGCCACAACGCATCCCCCTGCAGTTGCATCGCCATCACTAAAGCATACATTTTCGAAAGGCTCTGAATCGAAAATGGCTCGCGGCTATCACCTGCGGCAAAGATTCTCCCGTCCTGTGTCGCAACCGCAATCGCCAGTTTATCTGCAGGTACTTCGGCCAAAGCCGGAATATAGTCCGCGACTTTGCCCTCATAGTTCATTTGTTTCGCATCGCGCAACAGCGCATCCAACCGCCCTTGCAGATTATCGATGGCACAGAAATTTTGAGTCATAGCAAGCTCTTAGGTTTGAAGATGCAATGTGGACTGATTTTACGTCATGAAGCAAGAGCTGTACTATAAACCGGATGGACTTTTTAAATCTGAGTTCCGGCTTCATTAAGCTAGTTCACTGCGGCTCGCTGGGCTTTGCGAATTACTCTTTCTGGTGCCAGGGACAGATACGCCCGAAGCTTTGTGCGCAGAATCGCCAGCTGCCCGATTTGTTAGAGGAGTCCGTGCACTTCGTGAACCCTCTGCTGTGACCAGGTCCCCCGCAACGATTCACCAAACCAAGCTCAGTTCATCGGAGTACAGTTGACAAAGGACATCCATAAACTTTCAGTTGACAAACAACGTTGACAATGGACATCCATAAACTTTTGAATCAGATTCCAAGCCCATAACCCATCCACAAAAACAGGCTGCAACAAAGTTCTTACCGAACATTGACATTAACCTTTTTGCAACCAAACTTAAAACCTCAAGTCTTTCACGTCAGGATGACATCATGCCAAAGCCAAGGTCGGCGCAAATCGCTCTGGAAGCAACGCCTTTTTATCATTTAATCAGCCGCTGTGTACGGCGGGCATTTTTATGCGGTATAACAGACACTTACAACTTTGAACATCGCCGTGAGTGGATTTTGAAACGGCTAGAGTTGCTGACCAAGATGTTTGCCATCGACATCGCTGCTTTTGCGCTGATGTCAAATCATTACCATTTGGTGGTGAGGGTCGATGCAGTTAAGGCTGCAAGTTGGAGTCAAAAAGATGTTATCGACCGCTGGCAGTTGTTGTTCCGTTTACCTGTTTTGGTTGAACGCTACTTGCATAAAGACTCAAGCGGTGAAGCGGAAGACCAAATTACCGAGTTAATCATTGAAACATGGCGCGCCAGACTTTGTGATATCAGCTGGTTTATGCGTTGTTTAAATGAGCATATTGCCAGACGTGCGAATTTCGAAGACCAGTGCTCGGGCAGATTTTGGGAAGGTAGATTTAAATCACAAGCACTGCTGGACGAAAAAGCATTACTTACCGCGATGGCTTATGTTGATTTAAATCCTATTCGGGCTCAAACGGCCACAACACCTCAAACGTCGGACTATACCAGTATCCAGCAACGGCTTGGTAAAGCCATCCATCGAACTTTTCATGGTGAGTTGCTTCCATTTGCCAGCGGTGGGGTTCAAGAACATTCTGAGCATCATATACCTTACCACTTCATTGATTATATTGAACTTGTTGATTGGACGGGTCGCCAACTACGCGACGGCAAACGCGGGGTAATTGCCGCAGCACAGCCCCCTATTCTGGCTCGGCTAGGAATACCGATAAATTGTTGGCTGCAAAATTGCCAACAGCTTGAAACTATTTTTCATCAAGTGATTGGCCCTATCAGCACAATCAAACAATTTTGCAAAAAGCTTGGACAGCGTTGGATGCATGGCCAGGCTGCTTGTCAGCGAAGTTTTGGATGAGGCCTGAAATTAAGTCGTGCCACTTCGCCGAAAGGTCATTGCATTTTCCCATGGCGCAAACGGCTGGATAGCTCTCTATTTTGGTAGGCTCAAAGACCAATTTTATATCCCATCCGAATACTAACTCCTGCCAGTTGACATTCAAGGCAATTGTTTCTTTGTCAAAATAGTATTTTAGCTGCGAATTATTGCTCGCAGCTATTAAAGGTGGGTGGCCTGTTTTTACCACTTTTTTGACAGCACATCCTTCATGGCTTCAACTTCCAGCATCTTGTCGGCCAGCATCTTCTTGAGCCTGTTATTCTCGGTTTCAAGCTCCTTCAGCCGCTTTGCTTCATTTACTTCCAGGCCCGCATATTTGCTGCGCCAGTTGTAGAAGGTTCCGACAGATATGCCCATCTCGCGGCACAGATCTTCAACTTTAGAACCAGCTTCATGCTGCTTGATGGCTTTGATGATTTGTTCTTCGGTGTAACGTTTTTTCATTTTGAGATCTCCATTGGCTCCAGTTTATTAGAAATCTCATCAATGTCATGGTCTTAAATTTGGGGGAAAGGTCACCTTTGCTATTGTTTTTTCTATGATTTAAGTGTAAGTAAAATAATCAACTTCAAGAACCTCTTTACAGTTCTCCTTTGAAAAATCAAGTACAACTCTCTTACTGAAATCAGACGCGAGTATTGAAACTATCCCTTCAGAATTTGAATCAAATGGGAACGAAAAATTAAAATAACGCACGGATGGCAGTCTAAAATAACCAAAAATAACAGTTCTTGGCGTCCAAATTGTCACGGAATCATCTTGGAAAAATGTATAAATATTATTCTCCAGATAATCCTTCTGAGAAAAATCATAAATTTCAGATTTCACCGGTGAAATTCCACCAAGATTTTTTGCTCTGTTTAAATCTAACTCATTCAATTCAAGCGCGTCTCTACTCGGTTCTATATTAGTAAAGCTCTTTAATTCAGCGATATAATAATCAGCATCGTTTTTATTCATTGTAATCAACCTTAGACTTATCGTTTGTAAGCTTAGGACGACCATGCTCAGTCATCCGAGTCTCCCCGGTAACAGGATCTGTCTTAACTGAACCTGCTTCCCAATGCTTTTCACCTGGGTGGCTGCTATCCATGGTTTGCTGCTGAACAGATTTTTGCTCAGTACCACCACCTTTCTTTGGCACATCATAAGTGAATTCTTTACCTGAGGCATTCTTAGACTGGGAGCTTGGTTGCTGACTCGTTGGTATATTTTGCTGACGCATGACCTCTCTCCTCGCTCCTCTAGAAGTTATGCTGCCATCCGTGATCATTTTCTGAGTTGTATCGGCAACACTCTGAGCCGCAGTATTAACTGGAGATCCTTTTTCAGTAACCGCAACAACAGCTCTTGCGGCAAGGTTCGTTACTGCAACACCGCTTTTGTCACCTTTATACTTCGCCTCACCAGTTGGGTCAGTATACTTATATGGATTATTTGCAACATACGAGTAGCGGTTAAATGTATCCGGCTCGCCTGTAAACCCAACCGGATCATTCGAGTAAAACCGCCCAACCACCGGGTCATAATACCGCTGCTGCATATAAGTTAAACTTAAATCTTTATCCTCCACATGGCCGGTATAACCTGGTTTATCTTCAAGCGCAGCAGTAGACCCCACCTTGGCAATTAGCTCTTTCCCTAAATGAATGTACCGTGTTTGGCCGCTTGGGCCGTCTGTCAGAAGGAGGGTGCCGGATAAATCATAAACGCTATAGCCCGAGCTGGAGCCGGATTTCTTCACGCGGCGGCCGTGGCCGTCGTACTGATAGCCGATAGTGCCGGAGCTGGTTAATTGATTGGCACGGTTAAACTGAAAACTACGTTTGCCGTTGTTGATCACGTTGCCGCGATCGTCGTAACTAAAATTATAGCCACCGGTGACGGTGCTTAAGCGTTGGCTGGTAGCATGGTAACCGTAACTCAGGTTTTGGCTACCCAGTTGCTTCACTGTGAGATTTCCAAGCAAATCATAATCAAAATTCCCCGTGCCCCAGCTGCCGGTCGCGGTGTCTAAACGGTCAAGGCCGTCAAAACTCAGACTGATACTCTGACTGCTCTGCACTAAATCCGTAATGGCATCCAGATTGTCATTGTTGTCATACCGATAGCGCTGCCCCAGTCTTAACGCGCTGCCCGACTTCACCTGGCGCTCGTATGGTTTATATTGATTGTCCAGCGTCTGGCTAAACGTCAGGCCATTGCCATAAGAAAAGCTTTTTAATTGACCATTTGGATGGTATTGCACATGACTGGCATAGCTTTGGGTATCTGCAACACGGGTCGCTTGTCCTAATGCGTTTGGCGCATAGTGCAGAGTGGCGCCACCATATTGTTTACTTTGCAGATGTCCAAGATTGTTGTACCCCAGCACGGTGCTGAGCGTTTTCCCATCCAACGACAGATTTTGCTGATAGGGCTGATGTAACGTGTTGTATTCATAATTCCAGCTGTTAGCGCCATTGGTCAGGCTTTTCAGATTACCCTGTTTATCCAACTGCACCACTTTAGAAACGGTGCCATCGAGATAGACCGTTTGCCAGGCGGCGCCCAGGTTGTCATAGGTTTGAGTCACCCAGCTATTGGCAGCATTGGTGTAATCTGTGCAGGTCGTGCCGTTGCCACTCAACCCCTCCGCAAATCGGGACAGCTGGCCGAAATTATTGTATTGCAGCGCCCTAATGCCGGTTTCCGGGCGCTTTTGCAAGCACATTTGCATCAAGTTGTTATAGCGACGGATTTCAGTCACACCACCCTGAGTAATGCTCAATGGCAAGCCTGCTGCATTGTAGCTAATACTGGTGTTGACCCCCTCAGGTTGCTCAATAGAACGGGCAAGCTCGGTCGACGGGCTGCCGTAAGCTAAATATCGGGTCGTGGTGCGATAGCCTTTACCGTTGGTCACCACGATGCTGTTATCGGGGTCGTGACTAAAACGAAGATCACCCTGCGCTGTATTGGTCTGGCGAACTATTCGTTGTAAACCATCGTACTGCGTGCTGCTGCCAAAGGACTCTGCGGCAGATGTTGACGGGACCGAAGTAAACGTCGCTTTCCCATATGCATTGAACTGCTGATTGATATAGCGAACTGTTTGAGACTCATTGGCTGCGTCCCATTCTTTACTCAAGACAGGTTGCATCAGTGCGTCCAATGTCACCGTTTTACGGTAATTACCGCGGGAAATCGTCTGCTGTAACGCGCCCACGCCACTGGTGTCGTTGTCATAGCGGATACTGGTGTTCAGCCACTGACTATCTGCCGGATCAATCAGCGTTAAGCGGTTTAGACTGTCATATTGATAGCTGGTCCGGTGCCCATTTAAATCGTCGGCCCAGGCAATAGTGCCGCTATCGTTGACCTGCAGCGCGACACTAAAGCGCCCCGTATCATAACGATTTGGCAACTGGATGCTTTGCGGTTTCCCTCTTTTATAGTTTTCATACATCACCCAGCGGTTATGATCGGCAAAGCGCGTAATTTTCAAAGTCCCATCGGCATAATATTCGTGCGATTGGTCATGACGGCCATATTGACTTTGATGCATCGGTAAAGACTTAGCGAGGTGGCTTGCCGGAAAATAGGTGGTTGCACTGACCGAGAAATTCTCAGCGCCCTGTACCAACTGTTTATTCGTTTGCAGATTTAACACCCAGTTGGTTGTATCGTGTACAAAACTGAGATTGGTAGTGCGCTGCACATTATTCAGACTGTTGTGCTCTTTAATTTGCTGAGCAACACCATAAGCATTGTAATTTAAATACTCTGTGGTGAATCTGTCTGCCTGGCTGCCTGAGGCGAAATTGAAAGTGACTTCGCTGGTTTTATTGATGTAATTCTCATGCGGCATTTTGTTATCAAAATCAAATTGCCTGCTGTTTTCATTGCCAGTAAAGGAAAACATCTGAGTGTTGGCGCCCGTACTGACCGCAGCAAATTGACGTTCAATCCGGCGCAGCAAGGTGCTACCGTTCGTATCATAATATTCTGTGGCAACCTCCTGCCCATCCCGGTGATCCCAGCGCCGACTGAACACATGAACGGTTTTCGCGCCATCCGGCGTGATAATATTGGTCGATCTTAAATCCATTGCATCGAAGCCTGCCGGAGTCTGATACAACCCGGTTAAAGCTTCACCACCAGCGATGCCTGCCCACTTGCCTTTGTTTTGCGAATAACTATAGTTCCAATTCATGGTTGGCAAGCCACCCTGACTTAGCGTTTTTGCGACCACCGAATTGGTTAGAAAACATAAATCATGGGTATTCACGTCGTATTGATCATTAGACCTTATTTTAGGAACATTACTGCGACCAAAGCGCGTCGCTTGAAATTGTAAATCTAACCGGGCTCCATTTGGATGGGTGACGGAAGCGTATCTGATAGGGCGTTGAACTAAATCAATACATTGATTTTCAATAATATTATCCAGAACTAATGACAGTGAATAATCAGCATTTCTCACTTCTTTGTAATAGTAATCCCGTATAGTCGCACTACCACCCGAGTTATCCAGCACCGCCAAATTAAACTGCCAGTTGCGCCCATCCGGTCGGACAACTGAGCTTAGACTGTCGGTGAGATTTGGATGACTGGCATTTCGGTAGTCGTATCTCCAGATTTGACCATACGCCGTCACTGTTTTAACCCGGGCTTTGCCAAAAGGATTATTTTCATAGGCGATATCAATCACCCGGCCGTCCGAGCTACTGATTTTGGTCAACTGACCGGCGGTATACTGATAGTCAACACTGTTGCCAAAGCGGTCGGAAATTTTTGTCACCTGTAAAAAGGCATAGTATTTGGCTACGAGTTCTTCAAAGCCAACCCCATTAGAAGCAGACAAACCCTGAGTTGGTATCAGTTTGATATGATTAAATAAATAGCTGATCCCCTGTGGAGATGTCGCTTTAACCGCTTCTAAGGCGGTACCGCCTGCCACACATTCGAACTTCCAGTTCTTGACATACAGCGACGATTGTCCCGCAACATTTTTGTAGCCGATTTTCTCGCTACTGACGCCCGGAATATCCAGCGTATCACCACTCCAGAAATCGCCCGGCACGACCAATTGATTCGGACCAACGGCGAAAATACCCGGGTTGCCGTTAAATTTACTGCAGTTTCTCCCCTCTCCCCAGCTACCAGAAAAGCGAGCAGGATCGTTTGGCGCAGCATAATGATTGAGAATAATCGTGGTACTGATACTGGGCACCGCCAGTTGCCACTCGCCAAAACTTAAATTGCTCTGCGAACTATAACTGGCCCCCTTGTAAATTCTTCGAAGCTCCACCGGAATATCAAAATTACCGGGAATACTGATATCCACCTGCTGCAACGACAAAGCACCGGTATTCAAATCGATGGTTTCCCCAAAAAGTGCTGTTGTTTCTGGAGTAACGGTTTCATTGACCTTCAACCGATCGAGCACCATGCTACTTAAATTGGTGCCGGGAATGACGACTGACGATTCTGAGAGCGGTTGATCCAATCCATGATCGGGATCACCTGACTTCGGCTTTTTCGATAGGTACAGTTTTGAGGCTTCTGGCAGCACGCCGGGCTCTACCGCATCAAGCAAAACCCGGGTCACCCTCTCAACTTTTGCCGGATCGGTGTTAGCTTGTGCAGCAAGCGACGATGCCAACGCAGTCATTGTCAGCACAATTGTTGAAAGGGCTCTCGTTTTTTTAGAAATTGGGATCAGACGCAATACATGGGTTTTCATCATATCATCCTTAATTATCAATGCTCTGCCCGAACGGCTTATACTCAGTCTTTTTGATCAACACACCATTTGCGTCAGTTTCTGCAATCACCGACCCCAGAACATCTGTATGTAAAAAGATCGCTTGCAGAGTGGGCGTCGCCGATGTGAAAGTTGCACTCACTGCACAAGGTGCTGTAATCGCAGGCGTGGTATAGGTATTGTTTGCCCAGCTGCCATTGCCACACCCGGTCGGCCGGTTGGCAGTAAAACCACTCTGAGGGGTCACGGTAAAACTAGTCGTGCTGCCATGCGGCACACTGCGCGACGTCGGTGAAATACTGCCACCGGTGCCCGCACTCGCCGTCACCTGATGATTCACCGGCACCGCAGTAAAGGTGGCATTGACGCTACAAGCGCTGGTGATTGCCGGCGTGGTATAGGTATTGTTCACCCAGCTGCCAGTGCCACACCCGGTCGGCCGGTTGGCAGTAAAACCACTCTGAGGCGTCACGGTAAAACTTGTCGTGCTGCCATGCGGCACACTGCGCGACGTGGGTGAAATACTACCGCCGGTGCCCGCACTCGCCGTCACCTGATGATTCACCGGCAGCGCAGTAAAGGTGGCATTGACGCTACAAGCACTGGTGATTGCCGGCGTGGTATAGGTATTGTTCACCCAGCTGCCAGTGCCACACCCGGTCGGCCGGTTGGCAGTAAAACCACTCTGAGGGGTCACGGTAAAACTAGTCGTGCTGCCATGCGGCACGCTGCGCGACGTGGGTGAAATACTGCCACCGGTGCCCGCACTCGCCGTCACCTGATGATTTACCGGCACCGCAGTAAAGGTGGCATTGACGTTACAAGCGCCGGTAATCGCTGGCGTGGTATAGATATTGTTCACCCAGCTGCCAGTGCCACAGCCGCTGGGTTGGTTGGCGGTAAAACCACTGTGGGCCGTCACGGTAAAACTAGTCGTGCTGCCATGCGGCACGCTGCGCGACGTGGGTGAAATACTGCCACCGGTGCCCGCACTCGCCGTCACCTGATGATTCACCGGCAGCGCAGTAAAGGTGGCATTGACGTTACAAGCGCCGGTAATCGCTGGCGTGGTATAGATATTGTTCACCCAGCTGCCAGTGCCACAACCGGTGGGTTGGTTGGCGGTAAAACCACTGTGGGCCGTCACGGTAAAACTGGTCGTGCTGCCATGCGGCACGCTGCGCGACGTGGGTGAAATACTACCGCCGGTGCCCGCACTCGCCGTCACCTGATGATTTACCGGCACCGCGGTAAAGGTGGCATTAACGTTACAAGCGCTGGTAATCGCCGGCGTGGTATAGATATTGTTCGCCCAGCTGCCAGTGCCACAACCGGTAGGTTGGTTGGCAGTAAAACCACTCTGGGGCGTCACGGTAAAACTGGTCGTGCTGCCATGCGGCACGCTGCGCGACGTGGGTGAAATACTACCGCCCGTGCCCGCCTGAGTGGTCACTAAGTATTCGGTTGGCGGGCTAAAAATCGTCAGTGCCGCCGACGGGCTAAATCCACTGCACCCATCCCCGTTACAACTGCGGTACATCACCTCGTAGGAGCCAGCAACTTCCAATCGTCCGCTGGCAGTAACGGCCGGTAAACTAAAATTGCCGCCTGGCGCAATCGCACCAGCAAAGTTAACAAAAACGCCAGATCGAACAGCCCACACATCATAGGTTAATGCAGACAAATCCCAGGTGTTGGGCAGTTGCATACTAAATGTTTGATTAACCGCATAACTACTACTGCTAAATTGCGGCGGTGATTGTGGTGTTTTTGGAACTGGCGGTGGACACCAGGAATTGAAGGGCTGACGGTTGTGTCCCTGCTGATAAACAGCAGATTCGACAATAGGACAATCTTCCAGTCTAGGCGGCGCTGATGCTTTTAACGACATGGTCGATTTTTCAGGCCCTTGCTCTGCGACAAAAGACTGCGCAGCACCCTGTTGTAATCCGCTCGGATCCGGACAGTACTCCTGACTGTTTTTTTCTACTGGATCATACAACCAGCCAAGACAACTGCCATCAGCGGATGAAGTCTTTTCTTCATGATTATAAAACCTTAATAATGCGGGCCTTTGTTCGTGTAGCAGTTTGACGACCATAGTACCAGAGCTGTCATCGAACCAGGGCATGCCACCCAGGGTTGCCGGAACAGTTTCAGCCTCAACATCAAACAATTCGGTGGACTTCCCAGACAGCAGCAGATAGTGCGGCGAGCCAGGTTGCTTAGCCAATGCAAAAATATCCGCCGCACCATCCTTATTGAAATCCCGGACAATAATTCTCGATTTTCCCTGTACACCCCAAGCCACTTTTCTTTTGTTTTTTTGCTTGCTGAGTAAACGGGAGTTCGACTGAATTTTCAGAATTTCATGTTCACCGCTCAATTTGCCAAGCTGAAGAATTTCATCAATGCCATCGTTGTCAAAATCACCGGCTTGTAAATCAAAATCACTCACTTTGGTTAGAAATGGCCACTGCGAAGCGTCAAACTTAGTGATGGGGTTACTGAAATCGAGTTGCCGATCTTTTGCCTGAAACATCATCGCTTGCTGACGCTTGGAAAATATCACCAACAGGCCCGCCGGCCCTTTTGCCTGGGTACGAAGAGGAAGCAATTGCGCGTCGCTGGCCGACCAGTTCATCCCAGAGATTTTGACCGGGAGTTGGCGGCTGTTTTTCTGTAAAAACATCACCTCATTACGGCTGAATTCACCAAGCACCAAAAGTGAAGGGAGCCGGTCAGATTTGGCTTGCAACAAAAGATCCGGGATCTGATCCTGATTAAAATCGTAAAAAACCGGCTGATAATCCTGCTGTTGCCAGAATGCGGCAGTGTCAGCCATCGCAAGACGCGCCGATAACAGGAGGCCGAGCACCAGCAGGCCGCGGAACTTTCCATGCTTGTTCATATTTATTCCCGTTGTTGTGATAAAACGGGATGAATTTAGTTAACTCATAAAATATTTATTGATAATAATTTGATATCAATAAAATATCATATTTATAACATGAGGGGTGTTAGTGCAGTTCAACGTCGGGGCTTTGGCGGATCCACCACCAAAGTTCCGTCTTGCATTTTCGGTTCTGCTACGTTAACAATAAAAGCCATTCTAGAGTATTCACTCCACAAATTCGGGCGCATTAATGGAACAGGCACAACACATTGCAGAGGTGATCCTCAAAGGCTTTCGAAGACATTTCAGCTTGTTCCAACAGATCACCGCCAAAGCAAAAGAACGTTTTGCAACCGCCGATTGGCTCGGCCTTGCAGAAGACAGCGCAGACCGAATTTCGTTTTATGATCAAAGAGTACAAGAAGCTATTGATCAATTAACTAAAGAGCTGCCACAACAAGGTTTAGACGAGCCTTTGTGGCAGCAGGTGAAACAACATTACCTGAATTATTTAGGTTTTCACCCGCAGGCCGAACTTGCAGAGACCTTCTACAATTCAGTGTTTTGCCGGCTGTTTGAACGAAAATATTTCCATAATCAAAACATCTTCGTTGAATCCACCTTGAGCAAACAAAAGCTACCCGCGCCTATTGCCTCGGTTTATGACAGCTATTTCCCAGCGCAGGACGGTCTGCGGGTATGTATTCGTAAAATTGTCGCCAGTTTTTCTTTTGCATTGCAGTTTGCCGATCTTGAGCGCGACATCCGCTTACTGCTGCACGCTTTTCGGCAGCAATCCAGCCATGGCCGTCATCCGGTGCATCAAATCCGTTTTGATATCCTCAAATCCGTGTTTTACCGCAGCAAAGCCGCATATATCGTTGGCCGCGTGGTCAGTCCGGACGGGCAGCAGCCTTTTATAATCCCAATACTGCAGTATCAAACCGCCGGCCAACACCTGCTTTATATCGATACGCTGATCACTGATGCGCAGCAGATGACCATTATTTTTGGCTTCTCCCGTGCTTATTTTATGGTAGAAACCCCAGTACCTTCGGCACTGGTGCATTTCCTGAAAGAGCTGTTACCGCATAAAACTCTGGCCGAGCTTTACGCTTCGGTTGGGTTACATAAACAAGCCAAAACCGAGTTTTACCGTGAGTTACTTCAGCATCTGACGGCATCAACTGATAAGTTTGTGGCCGCACCCGGCATTCGGGGCATGGTGATGATGGTATTTACGCTGCCCTCTTTTCCTTATGTATTTAAGGTGATCCGTGATCGTTTTTCAGATACCAAAGCCTTTGGCCGCGACACCGTCAAAGACCGCTATTTCCTGGTGAAAAAACATGATCGGGTTGGCCGGATGGCCGATACCATGGAGTATTCTGATGTCGCATTACCTAAAAATCGCTTTGCCCCCGAGCTTTTAGCAGAATTAATGACGGCAATTCCGGGCTCACTGACGATCGAAGATGAGATGGTGGTGATTTCGCATTTGTATATTGAGCGGCGCATGATCCCTTTGAACCTGGCGCTGGAGACTGCCAGTGACAGCGAAAAAGAACGATTGATGCAGGATTACGGCCAGGCGCTCAAAGATATGATCGCCGCCAATATTTTCCCGGGCGATATGCTTTTGAAGAATTTTGGCGTCACCCGCCATGGCCGGGTGGTGTTTTATGATTATGACGAAGTGCAGTATTTGCTCGACGTCAATTTCCGGAAAATCCCACATACCGACAACTGGGACGATTTAATGGCCGCTGAGCCCTGGTATCCGGTTTATCCGGGCGATGTGTTTCCAGAGCAGATTGCAACCTTTGTGACGCCGCAACCGCAACTGCGCCAGTTGCTATTTCAGGCTCATCCGGAACTACTCGACGCCGACTTCTGGTGTGAAAAACAGCAAAAGATCCGTGCCGGCATGGTAGAAGATGTCTTCCCCTATCCAATCAGCCAGCGTTTTATGCAGCAGAGCCGCTGAGATTATGCGCCCCGCATCGAGATCAAGCATCAGCGGCGCATTTTAGTCGCAGTTTTGATAATCAGCTGTCACGCTGCCCACGTCGGCAGTTTCAGGCTACAATAGCTGCCGATTTTAAAGGAATTGTGATTTGAGCCAGCTGAATTCTGTACTAGCCCTGCGATTACAGGAGCTACAACGCACCACCAAACCTTTTAATGCCCGTGGGAGTAAAGTTGTACGTTGTGATCACTGTTTGTTGCCGCAGCCAGATTGCATTTGTTTCGCTAAACCAACAGCTTGTGCGACTAGTGCATTTTTATTCCTGATGTATACCGGCGAATGTTTTAAACCAAGCAACACAGGGCGGCTCATTGCCGATGTAGCGGCAGACAACCATGCGTATGTCTGGGATCGGACAGCGCCGGATCCCAACCTACTGGCGTTATTGACCAATCCACGCTATCAGCCGGTGGTAATTTTCCCAACGCAGTATGCGGCGCCAGAACGCTGCATTACCAGGATTGAGGCCAACGATAAAATTCCGTTATTTATTCTGCTGGATGGCACCTGGCGCGAAGCAAAAAAAATGTTCAGTAAAAGTCCCTATCTTGATCAATTCCCGGTGCTTGGGATTCAACCCGAACAAGCATCGAGCTATCAACTGCGGGAAGCGGCGCATTTGCATCAGCTTTGTACGGCTGAAGTTGCGATTGAAGTCCTGAAGATCGCCAAAGATAAAGCCGCAGCCGCTGCGCTCACAGACTATTTCCATACCTTCCGTAAACATTATATGGCTGGTAAACCTCATCTGATTTTTCAAGCCATGGCCGATGGTTCGCCAAGCGACTGATAAAATTGTTTTGCCTGTTGCAACAGCCATTGCGGTGCATCCAATGCCAAATCATGGCCTGCGCTGCTATGGAGCACCAGCGGCACTTGCCAGCACTCAGCAATCCGCTGGCTGGCTTGCCAATGTACCAAGCGATCCGCTCGACTGGCCAATAACAACACCGGGCATTGCGGTTTCTCCGGTAATTGAAAGCGGCTGGCAGCCAACAGTTGGCGCAGCACATTCACTTTACGCACTGGCCTGAGCATTGCAATCTGCTGCCAGTGTGCTAATTGTTGCTGTCGTTGCCGGATATTATTCGCAGTCAGCTGTAAAATCAGCTGTTCCCGCTGCATGGCCGAGGCAAACAACGCCTGAATCACTTTGGGATAACTTTGCCATTTCAGCCGTTGATAAAAAGGCGTTAACTGGCCGCTACTGCTGTTGATTAATAACAAAGAGGCAATATCTGTCGGATACTCAGCAGCCCATTGCATCGCAACCATGGCTCCTAAGGACATCGCCAACAAATGACAAGGACCTTGCCGGATGGCTGCCAGGTGATGGCGCAACTGCTGGACAATTTGGCGAATGTTGGCTGGTGATGGCTGATGTAAAGCCTGACCGACCCCAGGCAAATCGAGCGCCAAGACCGGATTAGGCAGCGTCGCTTGTAACTGTCCGATAAAATCCCCCCAGTGGGCTTGTTCGCGGGAGAGTCCACGAAGCAACACAATCGGCACCTGGCAATTCTGTTCTGCAGCAGACTCAGGATTTAGTACCATAACTCCCCCGCTTCACTGGCATTTCGGCTGGTCACTGTTGGCAACCAATCAGGCGCCGCCGCTGTGGCATGTAATAAAAAATCAAATAAAATCAGATGTGACCGCAAGACTCTTTTGATCCGGTGTGGTTTCACCGGATGAAATAGTCCATGGCTTCGCAATAATTGAAATGGATTTTTCCGTACCCAGTTCCAGCTCCCCATTTCCAGCGTCAAGGGTAAAAAAGTCGGCAAAGTCTGTGACGATAAACCGGCCATGGCTGGTGGTGGCTGCTGCGAAAGATCGTATAAATAATCCCACAAATCACCATGACACAGATAATGACGGCTTTGCGGTTCAAAAATGTAATTCTGCTGCGGATAGGTTTGGAAAAACAGCTCACGCAACCGGTGCATTTGTGCCAGATGTGCGATGGGTTGCAGCGCAGATTTAGCATAAGGAAACCATAATCGGTCGGTGCGGCCAAAGCCGGAATGACAATCCAGCGCCATCACAAAGGGGGCCCTGAACAGCTGTTGCACGTAGTCAATCACCCAACGGGTCTCTTGCTGTAAATCGCCGGTTTCACCGCGATACCAGGGCAACTTCTTGCTAAACCGCTGTCCACCCAGTAACCAGGCCGCTTTTTCCGCGCAATCAATCGGGGCATTCCGCATTAAATCAACATGGTGTTGATTTGATCGCCAGCCTAGTGCCATTCCGGACGGATTAATCAGTGGCAGCAGACATAACTGTACTTTATCGAACAATGCGGCAAAATTCGGATCCCACTGCAACCGACTACACAATCCTTCCAAAAATGCCAATAACACCTGAGTGCCGATCCGCTCCAGGCCGTGCACCCCCCCGGTCAGCAACAGGACCGGTTTGTCTGGTGCAGCTTGTCCTACCGTCACGGCATAAAGTGGTAATTGCTGTTGCCGAAAATCAATGATCCCCAGAACTTCCGATTGCACCAAATCAGGCGCACTGCGCAGCAATAGCTCCAACTGATGTAATTCTGGCAGTGAATAAGCAAGCAATGGCACTCTCCGCTAGGCGTTTTTTGCAGCTTAATGCAGTTATTTGGACTGAAGATGGCATTTTGATGAATTTTCAAACATTTGTTCCGAGCGCCAGACTGTGGCATAGTGCAGTTCGACCACAGAGGAACACACGATGATCCGGACCTTCAGCATCTTACTGCTCAGCTTCTTACTGCAAAGTTGCGCCGTTGCCGAACGGGGTAGCGAAGAGTATTGGTACAATAAAATGGTCGCCGAGCAGCGTGCTCAGTGCAGTTTGCTGCCAGAGCCATTGGCCGGCAGCTGTTTAAAAGATGCCGCAGCCAAGAGCTATCAGGACTTTGTGAAGCAGCGCCAATCTGAGGCAATAGAATAGCCTGACGAGCTTTTCAGGTAGCGACTATTCCAAGGTGGAGGTTGTCTTCGCCGCAAGATGCGGTTCAGTGTAATAATCCAGCCACTGTTGTGTATCTGGTGACAATATTTGTGTCCGGGTCACTAACCCTATTTTTTCCAGAATTCGTTTTGATGCCAGGTTGACAGGGGATACGATACCGACAACTTCCGGTAACTTTAACTGGTGTTTCGCATAGTGATAAACCGCCAATGCTGCTTCAGACGCATAGCCGGCCCCACTATGTTCAGGCAACAAAGCATACCCGACATCTGGGATCCCAAGGTAGTCGCGATAAACCAGGCCGGCTAGACCAATACTAACTCCGTCAGCTCGACGCACCAGCCGGTACATGCCAAAGCCATGCTGTTGATAACTGCGCAGTGGCCCGTCCAGCAAATACTGCTCAGCCTGTTGCAGCGTCCGCACCCCCCGATCGCCGATGCTCTGAATAAAACTATCTTCATTGAGCAATCGCAGCATCAAAGGCGCATCTGACAGCGAAAGTGTACATAACGATAAGCGTGCACTATGCAAAACTTCCATCAAGACTCCTAATGCGAGCTTTTTGCTGCAGTCGCGATGAACCTGTAAAAAAGCCCAATCCGGAGACTGGGCTTCATCAGAATATCAGCGCTGCGGATCCAACAACTTATTGCTGTGATTTCTGCTGTTGATCCGCAAAACGTTTTTCCCAGAATGTAGCATTTTTGATGCCTAACCGGATCGGATCAAAACTGATTGGGCCACCGGCCTTTTTCTGCGCTTCGTAATCTCTCAAACAAGTGATCGTTGGCTTATGCATAAAGAAAATGAGCAGAATACCCAACACATTGATCCAGGCCATCAAACCCACTCCGATATCGCCAATAGTCCAGATATAACCGGCGCTGTTGACCGTACCGTAAGCCACCATAAACATCAGCAGTAACTTGAACACCAGGCTTGGCAGCTTGTTATTAAATACCCGGTTCAGGTACGCGACGTTGGTTTCGGTAATATAGTAGTACGCCAGGATCGTCGTAAAAGCGAAGAAAAACAACGCCAATCCAACAAACACCTGGCCGAAATTGCCAAAAACACTTAACAAGGCTAATTGAGTAAATGCGGCAGAACCAATCTCGGTGTTCGCCGCAACGTTTTGTACAATAAAGCTACCATCGGTCAGGGTGCCGACCACATTATATTGTTGCGTGATTAGGATCATTAAGGCCGTTGCAGTACAGACCAATAAAGTGTCGACATACACCGAAAACGCCTGCACCAGACCTTGTTGCGCCGGATGCTCAACTTCAGCGGCAGCGGCTGCATGCGGCCCTGTGCCCTGACCGGCTTCATTTGAATAAATGCCACGTTTCACACCCCAGCCAATTGCCGCACCAAAGCCCGCCTGAGCGGTAAAGGCATCTGTGAGTATCATCGCAAAAATTCCCGGTAATTTGTTCAGATTCAGGAACACCACTATCAGCGCCATCACAATATAACCAAGTGCCATAAATGGCACGACAATCTGTGTGAAATGAGCAATACGTTTAATACCGCCGAAGATGATAAAGGCTAAGGTGATTAAAATGACCGCCAGCGCAATCAGTTTATAGGTGCCCACTTCGCCAAAACTGGTAACCACCATGGCGCCATCACCAAATATTTGAGTAACAGCGTTACCAACCGCGTTTGCCTGAACGCCGGGTAAGAAAATGCCACAACCGATAATAGCCGAAATAGCGAAGATGACACCAAGCGGGCGCCAGCCCAGACAACGTTCAAAATAATAAGCGGGTCCCCCACGGTATTGGCCATTTTCCTCAACTTTGTAAATCTGACCTAAGGTCGATTCAGCATAAGCAGTGCTCGCACCTAAAAAGGCAACGACCCACATCCAGAACACCGCGCCGGGACCACCAAAACCTATCGCGGCCGCAACCCCGGCGATATTGCCAACGCCAACCCGACCCGATAATGAGACCGCCAGCGCCTGAAAAGAAGAAATCCCTTTATCCGATTCGCTATTGTTTAACATCAGTTTCCACATTTCTTTGAAATGCCGGACCTGAGCAAAGCGGGTCAGCACCGAATAAAACAAACCTGCGCCAAGGCACAAATAAATCAGCGCCGGGCTCCAGATAATGTTATTTATGCTGTTTACAATTTCATTCATCAACACATTCCTCGATTGTTATAGTTTTGGCAGCCTGAGCGAGCTCTGACTGAGCTGTGCTGTAATACTACTTAAGGTCCCAGAAGTCAGCGACAGACAAGTGCCATAAGATACCGAAGTCGATGCGGCAGGCACAGCGTTATTTCAAACTTAGGCGATAGAAATGCTTTAAATTCCGTCGATTTCACTGCTGATCGGAGCTGTATTTTCCTAATCTTCGGTGAGTTGTTCAGCAACCGCAGGCAATTGGCGCATTTGTTTGAGCACCCATTGCTGCCGCTTGTACATGTAAGGGGATGGCCTTTTTAGCAAAAAACGGTGTGGATTTGGCAAAACGGTGACCAGTAAAGCAGCCTGTTGCCGGGTAAGATTTGCGGCATTGGTAGAAAAATATTGTTGCGCCGCAGCTTCCACCCCAAACACGCCGGGTCCAAATTCAATACTATTGAGGTAGATCTCTAAAATACGCTGCTTCCCCCAGACGGCTTCAATTAACAGTGTAACGCCGGTTTCCAGACCTTTACGAAACCAACTGCGGCCGCTCCACAAAAATACATTTTTGGCAGTCTGCTGACTGATGGTCGAGGCTCCCCGGATCTTTTTTCCTTTGCTGTTATAGACCAGTGCTTGTTCTATCGCCTGCACATCAAAACCCCGGTGTTGCAGAAATTTCTGATCTTCAGCGGCAACAGCCGCTTGCAAGACATGACGCGAAATCTGCGCTATCGGCACCCATTGATGCTTTGCCTGATAACTGGTGTTGCCTTGCCACCAGGCTGTCAATTGACGTTCCAGCATCACGCCGGTGTAAGGCACCGGCACAAAAGCAAACAACAACACCACCGTAAGCGCGAGGATCAGCCCATAACGCAGCAGTTGCAGTAATTTACTTAGGACAAAAGAACAAAATGAAGACACGTTGTCTCGACAAAAAAGCTAGACAGGAGAAAAGTATAAGGCGCTCCGGCCGGGCTGAACAGTCCATCGCAAAAAACGGACTGTTCGCTAAACAACAGACGACCATTGACTCAGGTTGGTCGTTCAATCAGTAGGGTCTGTGATGCAGTCTGATGCTCAGGGTTTAAGTTCGCTCATCCGCCGCTTTTTGCAGCAATTTGCGACTTTCTTGTAAAAACTGAGCCGCTACAGGACCAAAGAACTGCTGGCCTTTGGCAAATTCAGCCATCAAACCGGCTTTGTCACCCGCCGCCAGTAAATGGGAAAGCTGATTAAACCGGTGTTGATAACGTTGTAGCAGCCCGGTGACCGCAGAAGAGGACAACATAATGTCGGCATATAATTCAGCGTTTTGTGCAAATAACCGACCCACCATGGCAAGCTCCAGACGATAAATCGGCGAACTCAGTTCCAATAACTGTTGTAAATCTGCATGTTCCTCTGCCAGATGCACTCCATACACCAGTGATGAAAAGTGGCGCATCGCCTGGATCAATTGCATCAGCTCATCATGTTGTTTCGCCGTTTTTTCCGTTAATACGGCCCCCCAGACCCTAAACTGCTTCAACAACCATTGATACTGGTCGTTGCCGCGGCCATGACATACCACAACCACTTGTTTCACGATATTACTGATATCCGGTCCGAACATCGGATGAAGCCCGAGCACAGGACCACCATGCTGCTTTAACATCGCTGCCAGGGGTTCCTGTTTCACACTGGTAATATCCGCGAGCAAGCAGTCCGCCGGCAACGGCGGTAACTGGCTGATCAACTTTACAGTCAAATGGATAGGTACCGCCATCAGCACCAGACAAGCGCCGTCGATGATTGCTGCCGCCTGTGGCCAATCTGCAGCTTCCAGAATCACCACCTGATATCCTGACCGCTCAAATAACGACACAAAACGCCGCCCTAGCGCACCACCGCCACCGACCACCACAACTTTGCCGCCGGCAGGTTTAGTACAAACAAAACCAGCCTCTTGAGTTTGATAGGACTCGCGCATCACCCGGCGCAAAACATCTTCAATTAATTCGGCCGAGACACCTGCTGCCTCGGCCTGACTGCGCCTGGCTTTAAGCAGCGCTAACTCACGCTCTGGTACATAAAGTGGCAACGCATGTTGTTGCTTCACCCGTCCGACTTCGGCTGTTATTTTGGCCCGCGCTGCCAACAACTCGACCAGCTGACTATCTAACTGATCGATTTGTTGGCGCAATGGCGCCAGCGCAGCCATCGGATCGGTATGTTCAGTATGCGACATCAGAACCTCTTAAGCGGCTTTAACCACTTGTTGCATCTGCAGGTGTAGTCCGGATAACAGCTGTGACGTTGTTTGCCAATCAATGCAGGCATCGGTCACTGACACGCCATAAAGTTCGGCCTTCCCATCAACGATATTCTGTCGACCTGCATGAATATGGCTTTCCAGCATTAAGCCAATAATTGCTTTATTACCAAGTTGTCGCTGTGCGACCACGGCTTCCGCGACTTGTCCCTGACGATTATGGTCTTTATTCGAATTACCGTGACTACAATCGACCACAATTGCCAGGGGGAGACTCAGTTTCTGCAATTGTTCGACCGCGGCATGAATGCTGTCCGCATCGTAATTCGGTCTCGAGCCACCACGCAGAATTATATGTCCGTCTGGATTGCCTGCTGTTTGAACCAATGCCACTTCGCCCCGCTGGTTAATCCCGATAAAGGTGTGCGGACTGGCGGCCGATTGCAATGCATTTAATGCAATCCCTAAATTGCCATCTGTACCATTTTTGAATCCTACCGGCATCGACAGACCGCTGGCCATTTCGCGATGCGTTTGCGATTCTACTGTCCGGGCGCCAATAGCCGCCCAGGAAATTAAATCAGATAAATATTGTGGACTGATTGGATCTAATGCTTCAGTCGCAGTTGGTAATTCCATCTCAACCAGCTGCAATAATAGTTCACGTCCACGGGTTAAACCTGTTTCCAAATCAAATGAATCATCCAGATGCGGATCATTGATAAAACCTTTCCAGCCCACGGTGGTGCGCGGCTTTTCAAAATAGACCCGCATCACGATGTAGAGACTGTCACTGTATTTCAGTTGCAATTCTTTTAGACGACGAGCGTAGTCCAGCGCCGCCACTGGATCATGGATGGAGCATGGGCCAGTCACGACCAGTAATCTCGGATCCCGACCGTGAATAATATCGGCGATTTCGCGCCTGGCTTTTTGAACAAACAAAGCTCCCTGCTCGGAAAGAGGTAAAACCCGCTTCAACACCAGAGGTGGACTCAAAGGTTTTTCAGCCACTATCCGTATATCGTCAACTATCTTGCTCATCGCTTTAGCTCCAGAAATGTTGTTTAGCTTGTCACTTCAGCTGGTTAGTCGAAGATAGATTTAAGCGTAAACTTTTAAATACACACCGTATCATATTAATTACGAACCTCGTCATCTTAAAAAGATGAAAGACAAATGTCAACCACGAAAGTCAATAGCTAAAAGGGATCTACAAAACTCCACCAAAAACAAATCTTGTAAATATTTAATTACACACATCCAGCCTTTTTGCCACCGAGTGCTCAGAAATGCCGCTGAGGTGTCGTTTTTAAGATCATTAAACAGGTTTTTTCCTTTGAGAAATTAAAGTACGCGAGCTAAAACTGCCATTAGGCCGAAAGGAGCTGGCAATCGATATCAACAAATACCGAAAGCAGTTCCAAAAGTGGGGTCGAAGCGGAAACTGAGGCTAAGGATCAGCAAGGGCAACTTTATCTCTGCAGCAGGCAAAAAGATTTGCACCAAGCCTATGCCCCTTTTAACTGAGGATCTTGCTCTCTGATTACAAAGGGCACCGAAGCATATGATTTTGACGTCCCAGCCCTTTGCAAGACAGAATCAAATGAGGTCAATAATTAGCGCTGTACCTGAGCTCGGCCCTGCGGTACCGGCGCCCCCGCAATATGATACCTAAGCAACAGGCATGTCCAACAGCTACAAGCTTTTCTTCGGTGGCAACGCGACATTTGCAAAAATAAAACCTGCAACCAATGACATAAAAATCAGAAACGTTTGCTGGCCTAGTTGGTCGACCGGAGCCATTTGCTCGCCGGAAATAAATGAATTAAGCCCGATATAGGTTTTACTGCCAGGCACCAGCACAATCATGCCTTGCAGCGAAACAATACTGGCTGGTGCGTTCATCAGTCTGGTAAAAATGTTGCCATACACGCCAACCGCAAAAGCACCAACAAAGGCACCTAAAGCCAATCCGAGGTAAACCCCGCCAACCATACTGGCGGCAAAAGCAATAAACCCAGAAGCAATGCCCCACAACGCATGCTTTTTCCTGGCGCGAAATACCACGACTAGACTGCCACACAAGGTAGCAATGGCTAACCAGGCACTCCAGGTCGGCACCGAGGGAATCGGCTGATACACCACCTCGCCAAAACAAAGTTGCCCGAGCGCCAGGCCCAGATAGGCACCGAAATACAGTTTAAATAACATCATCACTGCGTCCATGATCCGTGCCGTACCAGAGACTAAATGCCGAGCTGCTAATTCAGCAAGTCCCAGGGTGAGAGCCAGGCCTGGAATAAAGACGATAATTGCGGACAGCACCACTATCGGCACTTGGATCGTTGGATCTAAATAAGCTGCGATAGCCGTCGCTGCGAAGGCGGATACCATCGACACCAGGGGTTCCAACATATTTGTTACCCGGCGGCTTTTGCCTGCCCAAAGCACAAACAGGTAAACCAGCAAGCTGATCAATGTTGCCCAGAACACATCATGCCAACTTGCTTTCATCAACATCGCAAAAGCGCCGCCCGCAGCACCATAAGCTAAAAAGGTAAAGATCCGCGAATACGGATTAGGCATCGCCGCAATCTCGTTTAAACGCGCAGTGGCTTGCTCTAAGGTCATATCCCCTTTTGCAACGGCATCGACAATTTCGTCGGTGCGCGACAACGACCCTAAATCCAGCTCCCCCGGCATCACCCGGGCGACATGGGTGTACTCGTTTTCTTCGCCCGGCTGCCAAATCACAAACGTCAGCACTGTCGGCGTGATGGCAAACGCAGCGCCAATGCCAAGAAACTCAGCCACATTTAATAGATGTACTTCTAAGCGATAAGCCGGCGTGCCAAACTTATGCAACATCTTGCCTAACTTGACAATAAATCGACGTTTTTCAATAAAACTGGCTGAATCCACAACAACTTCCTTCTGGCGGGGCATGCAGGCAATTTTAGCCATGCTTAGCGCCAAAAAAGAAGATGTGCAGCAAAAGATAAAAAAGGGGCCGGAGCTAATTATTCATAAGATGGATAATTAGCTCCGGCCCCTTTTTACTGTTTTGCCCTCATCGCGGGCAAAAAAAAGCTGCCCGGAGGCAGCTTTTAAAGTGTGCTTAGTTAAGCTTTTCGCGGATACGCGCTGATTTACCTGAACGATCGCGTAAATAGTAAAGCTTGGCACGGCGTACTGCACCACGACGTTTCAGCGTGATGCTGTCAATCATTGGGCTGTGCGTTTGGAATACACGCTCTACACCTTCACCGTTCGAAATTTTACGAACTGTGAATGCAGAGTGCAAACCACGGTTACGCTTGGCGATAACAACGCCTTCGTAAGCCTGCAGACGAGTTTTATCGCCTTCTTTAACTTTAACTTGAACTACCACAGTATCACCTGGGCCGAAAGCTGGAACGTCTTTCTTCAGCTGTTCGTTTTCAAGTTCTTTGATGATGTTTTGGCTAACTTTGCTCATAACAATCTCACTTTACCTGGAATAAACTATCGTGTTGCTGCAACGCCTGGTGTTCCTGTTGGAACTCGTCCAGTAATTTGCGTTGCTCCTTAGTCAGAGCCAGGACATTTAACATATCCGGCCGTCTTAACCAGGTCCTACCAAGAGCCTGCTTTAGACGCCAGCGTCTGATGTTTTCATGGTGTCCGCTGAGTAATACAGCTGGAACCTGTTTGCCATCTAACACCTCAGGTCTCGTATAGTGCGGGCAATCCAACAATCCAGAGGCAAACGAATCCTCGACTGCAGATAAATCATGCCCCAGTACGCCTGGTACTAGTCGCGATACCGCATCAATCAGCGTCATCGCAGGCAATTCGCCCCCACTCAGCACGTAATCGCCGATTGACCATTCTTCGTCAATTTCCGACTCTATTACGCGTTCATCAATGCCTTCGTAACGGCCAGCTACCAAGAGTAGCTTCGAATAAGTCGCAAGTTTAGCTACGCCTTCCTGATCCAACTTCCGGCCTTGCGGCGAAAGGTAAATCGTTCTGACATCCCCACCTGCAGCTGCTTTAGCGGCGCGAATTGCATCCGTTAAAGGCTGCACCATCATCAACATACCAGGACCGCCACCAAAAGGTCTGTCGTCAACAGTGTTATGTTTATCCGAGGTAAAATCCCTTGGATTCCAGCACTGTACGTCGATTAACCCGTTTTTGACTGCCCGGCTGGTTACACCGAATTTTGTCACAGCATCGAACATCTGTGGAAATAAGGTAATGACCCCAAACCACAATTTTGGCTGTTCGGCCATTAAAATTCAGGATCCCAATCAACAATGATCCGACCTTGCGTTTTATCGACCGCTTTAATGACAGAGTCAGTTAAAAACGGCAACAAACGCTCTTTCTGACCAAATGCATCATTCCGGTTGGCTTTTACAACGATGACGTCGTTCGAGCCTGTTTCCATCATGTCCACAACTTCACCTAAGTCGTAGCCGGCTTCTGTGATTACTTTCATCCCCATCAGGTCTTTCCAGTAATAGTCGCCGTCTTCAAGCTTTGGCAATGCTGAGGGCGTCACTGCAATGTCGACATTGACATAGAGTTGCGCCTGATCACGGTCATTCACGCCTTCAATTTTGGCAATTAAGCCATTACTGTGACGCTTCCAACTGCTGATCTGCACTGGTCGCCAGTTACCCTGCTGTTGAATCTGCCAGGGTGTGTAATCAAATATCCCTTCCGGGATCTCTGTGTAGGAGTTTACTTTTAGCCACCCGTTGATGCCGTAAACAGCACCAAACTTACCTAAGACAACTAAATCTTTACCGTTCAAGGTCAAACTCCAACCAGATTGCTAATTAAGCAGAAGCTTTTTTAGCTGCTTTTACCAGTGAAGCCACGCGATCACTTAAAGAAGCGCCTTGCGCTACCCAGTGGTCAACACGGTTCAGGTCGATACGCGCTTTCTCTTCAGTACCGCTAGCGATTGGGTTAAAGAAACCCACGCGCTCAATAAAGCGGCCATCACGAGCAAAACGGCTGTCTGCGACCACAACTTGGTAAAATGGACGCTTTTTCGCGCCACCACGTTGTAAACGAATAGTTACCATACCAGCCTCTAAATCAATCGTTCAGGTTTTATTAAAATAACAATCCCTGCAGTCAAACTACAGGGACGCCGAATTGTACGGATTTTTCACCTGAATGCAAGGTATTTCAGGGTTGAGCGCGGGAAATTGCTGTGTGTAATCTTGTGGATAAGCTCTTGACAAGCTTGCTATATAGAGGTTTTGGCCCGAAATGATTTTCAGGCCCATTTCAAACTAACGTGGAGGCAACATCCCTGGCGGAAGCTTTCCTCCCATCCCGCGCATCATCTTCATCAGGCCGCCTTTACCGCCCATTTGCTTCATCATCTTCTGCATTTGCATAAACTGTTTTAGCAGCTGATTCACATCCTGCACCTGAGTGCCTGAACCTGCGGCGATCCGCTTTTTACGAGAGCCTTTGATGAGATCAGGATACTGCCGCTCCTTGGGCGTCATTGAGTTGATAATGGCCTCCATTTTCCCAAACTGCTTATTGTTCATCTGGTCTTTTGCGCCCGCCGGCAGGTTTTTCATCCCTGGCAGTTTATCCAGCATCGACATCATGCCGCCCATATTGCGCATTTGCACCAGCTGATCGCGGAAATCTTCCAGACTAAACCCCTGGCCTTTCATCATCTTGGCTGCAACTTTGGCCGCTTGCTCGCGATCCACTTTTTGTTCCAGCTCTTCAATCAGGCTCATCATATCGCCCATTCCCAGAATGCGTGACGCAATCCGGTCTGGGTGGAATGGTTCTAAAGCATCGGACTTTTCGCCCATTCCGATAAATTTAATCGGTTTACCCGTGATATGACGAATCGATAACGCAGCCCCGCCGCGGGCATCACCATCGGCTTTGGTCAGAATGACCCCAGTCAGTGGCAGCGCTTCATTAAAAGCTTTTGCCGTGTTCGCCGCATCCTGACCTGTCATCGCGTCGACCACAAACAACGTTTCAATTGGATTAATCGCAGCATGCAAGGCTTTAATTTCATCCATCATGTCGCTATCAACATGCAGACGACCCGCGGTATCGACCAGCAAAATATCGTAAAAGCCAAGTCGGGCCTGAGCAATTGCAGCGTTAACAATATCTACAGGCTGCTGGCTGATGTCACTGGGGAAAAACTCAACACCCACCTCTTTAGCCAGTGTTTCTAACTGCTTGATTGCTGCCGGGCGATAAACGTCCGCCGACACCACCATCACTTTTTTCTTTTTGCGCTCTTTTAAGAAGCGAGCAAGTTTACCGACCGAGGTGGTTTTACCCGCGCCTTGTAAACCAGCCATCAACACCACGGCTGGCGGTTGCGTATTTAGGGTCAGCTCTTCATTGGCATCCCCCATCGCTTCTTCTAGTGCTTTTTTGACGATCTTGAGAAATTCCTGGCCGGGAGTCAGGCTTTTACTTACTTCCAACCCAACCGACCGCTCTTTGACCTGATTGACAAAATCGCGCACTACCGGCAAAGCGACATCCGCTTCAAGCAGCGCCATCCGCACTTCACGTAAGGTTTCTTTAATATTGTCTTCGGTTAAACGACCACGGCCACTGATATTTTTCAGGGTACGGGTTAAGCGATCGGACAGGTTCTCAAACATATTTAGTTACCACGGAACTCAAAATGGCGCTGATTATAACTGAGCGGAACGCTGCCGTCAGCCGTTGGCTCTGTCATTCTGGCGAAGCTTGCAATACAATAGGATTTTGCGGCTTAAATTGGAATTATTCGCATGTCGTTCGCCCTGCTTCCGTTATTGGCATTCCTGTGTTATCTAACGGCTACTGTGACCGTTTCACAGCGGCTATATCATGCGCAAGGGCCGCGCTTTAAAGTTGTATTTTCTGCTGCAACCGCGGGTATCGTCATGCATATGCTGGCATTAAGTCAGTCGATGTTTGCGGTTGAAGGCCAGAACTTTAGTCTGCTGAATGTCAGCTCCTTGGTTTGCTGGCTGATTACTTTATCACTGACCATCACAGCATTGCGGACCCCTATTACTCTGTTACTCCCTATTGTTTATGGTTTTGCGGCGATGGTGCAACTGGCCGTTGGTTTATTGCCTGCCGGGGCTCAGATGCACCATTTTGAACAAAATCCTTGGTTGTTATTGCATGTGGTGGTCGCTTTTATCGCTTATGTGATGTTGATTATGGCGACCTTGTATTCGTTTCAGGTAAGCTACATTAGCCAGCGGCTCAAACAAAAGACTCCGCTCCAAACCGGCACCGTATTTCCACCTTTAATGCAAGCCGAAGAATTGTTATTCCGGCTGGTGCTCGCAGGGACCGTTTTGCTTGGATTCACGCTGCTCAGCGGCGCCATCTTCACTGCCGACTGGCTAGCGAAACATAATATTCATAAAAATGTGCTGAGTCTGATCGCGTTTTTCTTGTTCAGCCTATTGCTCGTGGGCCATGCTCGGCTGGGCTGGCGTGGACGGGTCGCAAATGCGCTGACAATCAGTGCCAGTCTGTTACTGACACTGGCTTATTTTGGCAGCCGGTTTGTGCGGGAAGTCCTGTTAGAACGCTTGTAATTCTTGACTCCCATCGCACTTTCGCATATTAAGTAAGGCTTACTGGCTACATAGGTTAAATCTCTTGGACGAAATATCGACCAGCACCCTGTTTATCATCCTCGGTGTTCTGGTTCTCTGCTCTGGTTATTTCTCTGCTACAGAAACAGGGATGATGTCGGTCAACCCTTACCGGCTGAAACATCTTGCCAATGAAAATCATGCTGGCGCGAAGCGGGTTGCCAACCTACTGAACCGCCGTGATCGCTTGATTGGATTAATCCTCGTTGGCAATAATTTAGTAAATGTTGCAGCCTCTTCGATTGCAACCATCATCGGTATGCGGTTGTATGGTGATTACGGTATTGTCATTGCAGGCTTTGCGCTGACGTTGATCATCCTGATTTTTGGCGAAGTCACCCCTAAAACATTGGCTGCGATGCATCCGGAACGAGTCGCCTATCCCAGCTCTATTTTACTAAAACCCATGCTGAAGCTACTCTACCCGCTGGTGTGGCTCCTCAATTGGATTTGCAATAACTTCTTGAAATTATTCGGCGTTTCAACCGAACATCACCATGGCCACAGCCTAAGTTCAGAGGAGCTTCGTACCGTAGTCCATGAAGCCGGCGCCCTGCTACCACAGCAACACCAAAATATGCTGGTTGGCGTTCTTGATTTAGAAAATGCCACAGTTGAAGATATTATGATCCCACGCAACGAGTTGATTGGTATCGATATTAATGACGAATGGAAAGATATTGTCCGTCAGCTGGCCAATACTCAGCACAGCCGCATTTTGCTGTATCGGGACAGCATCGACGATGCTCTGGGTTTCTTGCATACACGAGATGTGATGCGTCTCGTGTTAAAAGAGCAACTGACCAAAGCAACCTTGCTGCGCTCGGTGAACGATATTTATTTTATTCCTGAAGGCACCCCATTGAACACCCAACTGCTGAAGTTCCAGAGTTCAAAAGAGCGGATTGGTCTGGTGGTTGATGAATATGGCGATATTCAGGGATTAGTGACACTTGAGGATATCCTTGAAGAAGTGGTAGGCGAATTCACGACCCATATTGCCGAACAGAACAGTGAAGAAATTGTGCCACAACCTGACGGTTCCTTTTTGGTCGATGGGGGAATCAACCTGCGGGATCTCAACCGCGAGATGCACCTGAATCTACCCACCGATGGGCCGAAAACGCTCAACGGATTGGTTCTGGAATATCTGGAAGAAATTCCACAAGCGAACCTGAGTTTAAAGCTGCTTGGCTATCCGTTGGAAATTGTTGAAGTGCAAGACAATATGATTAAAACAGTGAGGATCATGCCCCATTTAAAAGCAAGCTGACGAATCACTGCTCCATCCAAAATCAACTAATGGCAGCGACTATTCGCTGCCTTTTCCCCGCACTAACGCCTGTTTAAACTCATTCAAATTAAATCAACACCTTATCACTGATAAAAATTTTAAGTTTTTTTCATCACCAGCTGAACTTTTATCGGATGCCAACGACTAACTAGTGAATGGATTCAACCAAGTTTTTGTTTTCATCCCTGGATTCTCCCTATCCTTAGTTTGCGGTCACCGGTGTGGCCGCTTTTTTTTGTAGAGCCACCGGAAAATCCCCAAGCTCAACAAGGGCAAAATGAAAAAACCACCTGCAATCGAGGTGGTTTTTTCAAACAAGCAACTACAGAGTCAACGATATGCGTTGTCGAGTCCTGACCGAACAGCCGGTTATTTATCACACAACTGCACAGCATTCTCAACAAAATACTGTTGCAGATAGCTGTCGAAACTGACGATGTCCTGCTGCTCAATCTGCTGTTGCGCTGCCAAAGAGTCCTTCGCCATCTGCTTAAATTCAGTTTCGGAATAAAACTGATAGTCTGTACCCAGTAACGACTGTTGATGCTGTGCCGCCAGCGTCAGACTCAAGGTCGAATAATCCTGCTGCTTCGCGGTTAACTGCGCCAACAACTGCCCGGAGAGCGTTTTTGCCGGATCTAGTAAGCTCAGATAAAACTTTTTCACGGCGCCCTGATAGTCAGCCGAACCATAAACATGGTCCAGCCATTGCGCCAGCGGCATGAAATCTGCGAACAGTTGCTCTGCCCAATCCTGCATCAACCGCGGCGTGCTCTCATCCAATAATTCCAGATTCAACCGACGTCCATCGGTGACAACTTTTCGTAAGTTTTGATCGGCACGTTCCTGTTCGGCGACCGACATCTCTGGACTTGGCTGTAACAGGCAAAATAATAAAAATACATCTAAAAAGCGCATTTGTTCTGAAGTGATCCCGACGGCACTAAACGGATTGACATCCAATGCCCGGACTTCTATGTATTCGACGCCGCGTTTAGCCAGCGCACAAGTCGGCCGTTCACCGCTTTGAGTGGTTCGTTTTGGCCGGATTGTTGAGTAGAACTCGTTCTCTATCTGCAAAATGTTGGTATTTAGTTGCTGATAATTGCCGGCTACCTTTACACCAATCCCTTGATATTCCTGTGAAGGAGTGGTGATTGCCTGCTGCAACCCTTTAATGTAATCCGGCAGATTGTTGTAACTGACATTCAGCGCCGATTGAGCACTGTTGGTATACCCCAAATCACTCATCCGCAAGCTCGTCGCATAAGGCAGGAATAAAGTACCTTGACCAAGTTGCTTAAATTCATACCGGCTTTGGCGGCCCTGTAAAAACGATTTACACATCGCCGGCGAAGCACCAAACAAATACACAATTAGCCAGACATAGCGTTTGTAATTGCGGATCAAAGCAAAATATTGCGCAGAAATAAAATCGGCTAGCTCAGACTGATCCCCAAGCATCTGCTGGTAGTGCTGCCAGAATGTATTGGGAATTGAAAAATTAAAATGCACGCCACTGATCGCCTGCATCATGCTACCGTAACGATTTTTCAAGCCCTGGCGATAGACAGTTTTCATCCGACCGACATTGGAAGTTCCATAATATGCCAGCCGGATTTCATCCTGATGTTCGATAAAACAAGGCATACTACCGGCACCAAGTTGTTCATTTTGCAGATGACTAAGCGCAAAACGATGAATGTCGGTTAATTGGTCAATAGTGACCTTGATATCGGACTGCGCTGGGGTAATAAACTCCAGCAACGACTCAGAAAAATCGGTGGTGATCAGCGGATGCGTCAAGGCAGACCCAAGCACCGGAGGATGATCCGATTGAGATAATCGGCCATCCGTTTTAATTCTTAAAGTTTCACGTTCAATCCCACGACGGATCCCGATAATACTTGAACTCCAGGAGGCTGATTGCAGCGCCGTGATACGTTCAGAAAAAAGCTGACTCAAGTGCATTCCTTACTAAGGACCCAGTGACAGGATCATTGGGCGAGCGCTAATAAAAAACAAGGGTTAAATTTTAACAGTCTAGATGAAAGCAGTTATTCTTCTTCTTCCGTTCTTGCACGTCGTCTTTGCTGTGATTGGACAATCCGACGCATAATATCTTTCCAAGACACAATACCAATCAATCGCTGCTGCGCGTCGACCACTGGCAGGCAACTGATATTTCGTTCGACCAACAGCGCCGCAGCTTGCAAAATGCCGAGCTCCTGTGACACGGTGATGACAGGCGACGACATGACCTGCCGTACTTTGCGGCTTTGCATATAGAGTTCAATCGTATGTTCCGACGCAGAGTCCATCACCGGACTTAGTGCCTTAAAATAATCTTTGACTGAGACTATTCCTACCACCTGATGCATCCCATTAATCACCGGCACATGCTGAAATCTGGCGTCCACAAACAAAGTACGTAAGCTTGCCAGGCTCGCATCTTCAGTGGTCACCCTGACTTTTTTGGTCATAATTGCGGCTAACGACATGTTTTGTACCTATTTTCTCTAATGAGAATTTGAAATCATGTAGTAAACTACTGTAACACCAGCCATTTTAAACGCCAATGGGGCAGTATGAACCGTAAAAATCAAACTACCGTCGATGCCGAAGTGACTTTCCCAACTGATGTTGAATTGATATCTACGACCGATACCCGGGGCGTGATCACTTACGCGAATGCAGCATTTTGCCGGGTTTCCGGTTATACCAATGAAGAGTTACTTGGTAAAAACCATAATATGGTCCGTCATCCGGATATGCCTAAAGCCGCTTTTGCCGATTTGTGGAAGAATCTGCAACAAAAAAAATCCTGGCGCGGGATGGTCAAAAACCGCTGTAAAGACGGTCGTTATTACTGGGTCGATGCCTTTGTCACTCCGATCTACCAGCAGCATCAACTGGTTGGCTTTCAATCTGTGCGCAAATCGCCAAGCCGTGAATTGATCCGCCGAGCAGAGCATTGCTATCAGCAAATCCAACAGGGCAAAGCGCTGAACGGCTGGCGCTTAAATCGCCCACTCCGCCTCTGGACTGCTCTGGTGGCGACTTTGGCGCTGGTAACTCTCTGCAGCATCCTCATTTCTGGCTGGCTTTTGTTAATGCTCTTGCTGCCCGCGCTTTATCTGGCTTGTTTTTACGATGAACTGATCGTGACGCCATCCCAATTGAGTCAGTTGCTGAATCAATCAGATTCAATCAGCCGCTATATTTATGCCGGCAGCGGACCTTTCGGTATTGCTGATTTTCAGCAGCAATTGCAACAGGCAAAATTACATACGGTACTCGGCCGTACCAGCGACAGCACAGCTCAGCTCAGTTTAATCGCCGATACCCTGGCCGAAGCAGTGTCACAGACTACCGCTGGGATTGCCCGGCAACAGCTGCAATTAAGCCAGATTGAACAAGCAAGTGGCGACCTACTGCGCAGTGTCGAACAAATATCAGCCCATACAGATGAAACCACAACTCAGGTGGCAAGCACCCACCAGATTTGCCAGCAAGCGCAACAAGCGATGCAATTAACCACTGGTACTGTGAAAAAACTCGCAGCCGAAGTCGAAGGAGCCGCCAGCACTGCTGATGGTCTGGCAGTTGAAGCGCAGCGCATCGGTGCAGTGCTGACTGAGATCCAGGGGATCGCCAATCAAACCAACCTGCTGGCACTCAATGCCGCTATCGAAGCTGCCCGGGCTGGTGAGCATGGCCGGGGTTTTGCTGTGGTCGCCGACGAAGTCAGGGCGCTTTCTTCCCGTACACATAAGGCGACAGAGCAAATCCAACTGTCGATCGGAGAAATTCAAAGCACGCTTCTGAACTGGAGTCAGGTGATGATACAAAGCCGCCAGCAAGCGGAACACTGCGTCGCACAAAGTGACGTCAGCCATCATCAACTGAACGATATTGTACAGATGGTAAATCAAATTGAAGCGGCCTCCGGGCAAATTGCCCAGTCCACGCAGCATCAAGCGGAAGTGGCTCAGCGCGTTGTCAATCATGTACAGGATATTTCGAGCATTGCACAAGGGAACACAAGCAATATGCAACTGGTTGCGGACAATAGCGAAAAACTGCATCAGAAAGCGTCAGAACTAACTGATTTAGCTAAAACTTTTGCGGGCTAGTGGGGACAATACTACAAGGGGGATTTACCGAACTTTCCCTTGATAAAACGACGCGATTTAGTTCCTACATGCCACTACCAGCTGGAGTTTTCAACCCGGTTGCTGTGGTTATTTTTATGCTCCGGCAAGCTTTTTGCGGAATCTTCGTTACACTTTACCGCAGAGGATGTCAAAAGTGCCGGGGCTTGCAATGCGAAAACTGTTACTGATCATAGTCGCCGGCTTGCTGTCAGGCCAGGCAGTGAGGGCGGAGCAAGTCATGTATCAGTGGCGGGATCGCAACAACGTTTTACATGTGAGTCAACTTCCCCCCGCCACAGGTGAATATCAGACCATCGTTTTAGGTGCCAAATCACCGACTCCAGCCGCTGCGACTGCAACGACGCAGAGCAAAGCGCCAGCATCCGACTTACAGGAAAGTTGTACAAAGGCAAAAGAAAACCTTCGCATCCTACAGCAAGATTTACCGGTTTATCTGGATTTAGAAGATGGACGCCAGTCATTGTTGGATGACGCCCAGCGTGAGCAACAACGGCAACTGGCGGAAAAACAAATTGGGATGTTCTGCAAAGAGCCGGACAAGGCACAAGACCAACCCCAGGATGAATAATTAAATCCATTGGTGACCATCATCACCACCCGTTCTGATCAACCCCGAACCATTGAAATAAAGTCGTTCTGAGTAAAAACGCAGCCGTCAACACGGCTGCGTTTTCCAGTTGTGACCAGCCCCCGGACAAAAGACCAATTAGCTGGCGCCGCTCGTGACCACAAATTGATCATCGACCACGTCAATGTGGACCACAGCGCCTGGCAAGACCTCGCCGCGTAATAAAGACTGCGCCAGCGTATTTTCCACATACTGCTGAATCGCCCGTTTCAGCGGCCGGGCACCAAACAGCGGATCAAATCCAACCGCGGCAATCTTCTCCAGCGCCGCATCTGAAACCGCCAGTCCAAGCTGACGCTCGGCCAGACGTTGTTGCAGTCTGCGTAGCTGAATACCGGCGATGTTTTTAATCTGGCCATGATCCAATGGATGAAAGACCACAGTTTCATCAACCCGGTTTAAAAACTCCGGACGGAACTGCTGACTTAATACTCCCATCAGCATCGATTTCATCTGATCATAGCTTTGCTCATGATAGTGTTCCTGAATCAAGTCTGAGCCCAGATTTGAAGTCATAATAATGACTGAATTTTTGAAATCGACCGTCCGACCCTGGCCATCTGTTAAACGACCGTCATCCAGCACCTGCAACAAAATGTTGAACACATCCGGATGCGCTTTTTCAATTTCATCCAGTAAAATAACCGAATAAGGTTTACGACGTACCGCTTCCGTTAAATAGCCGCCTTCCTCGTAACCGACGTAGCCTGGTGGTGCCCCAACCAAACGGGACACCGCATGCTTTTCCATAAACTCTGACATGTCGATGCGCACCATCGCGTCTTCACTATCAAACAGAAAATGAGCCAGCGCTTTGGTCAATTCTGTTTTACCAACACCGGTCGGGCCTAAAAATAAAAACGAACCAATCGGTTTATTCGGGTCAGACAATCCGGCACGGGAGCGGCGGATCGCATTAGAAACCGCTAAAACCGCCTCGGTTTGACCAATCACCCGACCAGCCAGCGATTGTTCCATTTTCAGTAGTTTGTCACGCTCGCCCTCGAGCATTTTACTGACCGGGATGCCGGTCGATTTAGACAGCACTTCGGCAATTTCTTGATCGGTCACTTTATTCCGCAGCAACTTCATTTCGTGCATTTCGGCTTGTGCGGCTAGATCTAGACGCTTTTCCAGCAGCGGAATACGTTCATATTTTAGCTGCGACATGCGATTCAAATCGCCGGCTCTGCGCGCAACTTCCATATCAAGCCGTGCTTGCTCTAAATCCGCTTTAATGCTTTGCGTGCCTTGCAGCGCGGCCTTTTCCGAGCTCCAGACTTCATCGAGATCATTGTATCGGGCGTCTAGCTCGTTGATCTGCTCTATGATCGAATCGCGCCGTTTTTTGCTGGCGTCGTCGGTTTCTTTGGCTAATGCGTTATCTTCCAGTTTTAACTGGATGATCCGCCGCTCCAACCGGTCCAGCTCTTCCGGCTTAGAATCCATCTGCATCCGAATACTTGATGCTGCTTCATCAATTAGATCAATGGCTTTGTCTGGCAATTGCCGATCACTGACGTAGCGGTGTGACAGAGTGGCGGCCGCAACAATCGCAGGGTCCGTAATATCCACACCATGGTGTAATTCGTAGCGTTCTTTCAAACCACGCAAAATCGCAATGGTGTCTTCCACTGACGGCTCTTCAACCAAAACCTTCTGAAAACGCCGCTCCAACGCTGCATCTTTTTCGATGTACTTGCGGTATTCATCCAGCGTCGTTGCTCCCAGACAATGCAGTTCGCCGCGTGCTAGCGCCGGTTTCAGCATATTGCCGGCATCCATCGCGCCATCGGCTTTTCCGGCGCCAACCATGGTATGAATTTCGTCAATAAACAAGATGACCTGACCTTCTTCTTTGGCCAGTTCCGACAACACCGCTTTAAGACGCTCTTCAAACTCGCCGCGGTATTTGGCGCCAGCCAGCAACGAGCCTAAATCTAACGATAACACCCTTTTATTCTTCAGGCCTTCCGGTACTTCGTTGTTCACGATCCGCAGCGCCAATCCTTCTACGATCGCCGTTTTACCAACACCAGGCTCACCAATTAGCACCGGGTTATTTTTGGTGCGACGCTGCAACACCTGAATACAACGACGGATTTCCTCATCACGACCAATCACCGGATCCAGTTTACCGGCTTCGGCCCTGGCCGTTAAATCGATGGTGTATTTAGTCAAAGCTTGGCGCGTATCTTCGGCATTGGCATCATCGACATTCTGACCACCGCGCAACTGCACTATGGCCGCCTCAACCCCTTCTCTGGTTATGGCTAACTGTTTTAGCAAGGCGCCAAGTTCGCCTTTATCCTCGCAGGCCGCGAGCACAAACAGCTCGCTGGAAATAAACTGATCTTTGCGTTTTTGCGCTAACTTATCGCATAAATTCAATAAATTAATCGTACCACCGGATAGCTGTAAATTTCCCTCACTGCCTTCGACTGTGGGCAAGCGTTCAATGGCCTGCGATACTTTTGAGCGTAAATCATGCAGATTGGTGCCGATTTTTGTCAGCAGTTCCCGCACACTGCCGCCATCCTGATTGAGCAGCGCATGCATCAGGTGCACAGGTTCAATAAATTGATGATCGCGCCCGAGCGCCAGCGACTGGGCCGTGGCAATAGCTTCCTGGAATTTACTGGTGAAACGTTCTAACCGCATATCTTAACTCCATCAAACAGGATGTGATGAAACTAAGATGGAGGGCGCTTGCTGCATTTTCAAGCAGCAAACGTCAAAAAATTGACTTACGTCAAAAAATGGTGGGGATTACTGGCTAATGGCGGATTCATCGAGCCAGATACAGCTGGCCATCCGACCGGTTTGTCCGTCACGGCGATAGGAAAAAAACAACTCAGGTTCACTGACGGTGCAGTGTTCACCGCCGTAAAACGCAGATACGCCCGCAGCTAACAATCGTTGTCTGGCCAACAAATAAATATTCGCCAGATATTTACCATCGCCTTTGGGAACAAAGGCCCGATTCGCTCCGGCCTGTTGTTGCATAAAAGCCGCTCGCACATCAGCGCCGACTTCAAACTGACCAGGACCTATCGCCGGCCCAAACCACACCATTACATCCGCTGGATTGGCAAAATGTGACAGCGTCCGCTCCAGCACGCCATCGCACAAACCACGCCAGCCGGCATGGGCTGCCGCAACCTGCGTCCCCTGACGATTACAAAAAAGCACCGGCAGACAGTCCGCTGTCATCACCAAACAAACCTCACCGGCTTGTTGGCTGAAAGACGCATCTGCGGTTTCCACCTCACCCTGCCACTTTGCCATGTCCAGCACTGCGGTGCCATGGACCTGATTTAGCCAGGCTGGCATCGTCGGCAGTGCCGCAGCCTGAACGAACATCAACCGATTCTGCCGGACAGCTTCAGCGTCATCTCCAACGTGGCTGCCCAAATTCAAACTCGCGTAACCCCCGGTGGATATTCCTCCTTGCCGGGTGGTCGACAGCGCTTGCACCGCTGCCGGCGCTGGCCAGTCTGGTTTTAGACAAAGAGGCGCCAACATTATTGGTTATCCATGCCATGAATGGCTGTATCTTCACGCAGCGCGCGGGTCAATGCCACCATATCGTCCGGAATAGGCGCATGCCACTCCAGCAACTCACCCGTGATGGGATGAGCCAGGCGCAACATCGCAGCATGCAAAGCCTGCCGTTTAAAGCCGCGCAGCACCGCAAGTAAAGATTCGTCCGCTTTGCGCGGTGGGCGTGGCCGCCCTGCATAGACCGGATCTCCAACTAACGGGTAGTTGATATAGGTCATGTGGACGCGGATTTGGTGCGTTCGGCCGGTCTCCAGACGCAACCGCAAACGGGTGTGGTTGCGGAATTTTTCCATTACCCGATAATGCGTCACCGCGGGCTTGCCAGATGATGTCACCGCCATATGAGTCCGTTTAGTGGGATGACGACCAATCGGCTCATCCACCATCCCACCTGCGGTCATTGCACCATGAGCGATGGCTTCGTATTCGCGGGTAATTTCCCGCGCCTGCATCATTTCGACTAAATGCGTTTGCGCCGGGATAGTTTTCGCCACGACCATTAAACCGGTGGTGTCTTTATCAAGGCGATGAATAATACCGGCACGGGGCACTTCTGAAATACCCGGGCAATGATGCAATAACGCATTTAAAAGGGTGCCATCGTGATTACCAGCGCCCGGATGCACGACCAAACCCGCCGGTTTATTAATCACTAAAATATGATCATCTTCATAAACGATATTCAAATCAATCGGTTCTGCGTCAAAACGCTCGTCATCCGGCAGTTCCGCATTGATTTCGATGTTTTCACCACCGAGTAATTTTTCCCGGGGTACATTACATAAACGGCCATTGACATTGACCCAATCGGCAAGGATCCATTCTTTTATCCGCGATCGCGAATAATCAGGGAACATTTCCGCCAGAACCTGATCCAAGCGTTTACCGTAAAGATGATCAGGTACAATTTCTGTAAGTTTTATCTGTTTTGTCATGTCGGAACCAGTTATCCTGTGTGCATACCCGAACAGTCTGGGTTAGAATCGGTGTATTGCAGTTATTTTAACGACTTTATAGAAGACTAGACAGCCAATCAGCTGAAATGGTCCTGGATTTTTCAATGAAAGCGAAAATTTTTGTAGTTTTGTGTATTTCTGCAGCGCTCAGCGCTTGTGCCGGCAACAAATCTGAAGAACAACTGGTTAATACCAATCAAACAGCTCAGGCTGCCTACAACGATGCCAAAGATGTGCTGGATTCCGGATTATACAGCAGAGCGATTCAATTATTAAAAGCGATGGAGAGCCGCTTTCCATTTGGTCCTATTGCCCGCCAGGTTCAGTTAGACCTGATCTACGCTTATCACCAATCGGGTGATGCCAAACAATGTCTGGCCAGTATCGACCGGTTTATCCGGTTAAATCCGAATCATCCGGATCTTGACTACGTCTATTACATGCGCGGTCTGACCAATCAAAAATCTGATGCCAATTCATTTCAGGAATTTTTTGGGATTGACCGGGCAGACCGTGACTTGGCCAGTACCAAACAAGCTTTCGACGACTTTAAAATCCTGACTTCGACCTTTCCGAACAGCAAATACGCCGCTGACGCGCAAGCGCGGATGCAGGAGATCAAGGAAAAAATGGTCCGGCACGAGCTGTTAATTGCTGATTATTACACCCGTCGCGGCGCCCACTTAGCTGCAGCCAACCGCGCTAAGTATATCGTTGAATTTTATCGCGATTCACCACAAGTTGCCCAGGCGCTCCAGTTGATGGTCAGCAGTTATGACCGGCTCGGCCTGACCAAGTTGCGCGATGACGCCAAAGCGGTGCTAGAACTGAATTTCCCTCAGTCATAAAACTACAAAGGGGTGGAGGCACATGAGGTTTAAGATGATGTGCCCCGCCCCCCAGATAAACACTACAACGCTTCCAACGCTTCCGCTAGTTTAGTCGCACCCACCACAGTCATCCCAGGGATCGCATCTTTAGGCACATTGGCCGATGGTACAATCGCCCGTTTAAAACCATGCTTCGCGGCTTCGCGTAAGCGCTCCTGACCACTGGGTACCGGTCTGATTTCCCCCGATAAGCCCACTTCGCCAAATACCACCAAATCAATAGGTAGAGGTTTGTTGCGAAAGCTCGATACCAGCGCTAGCAAAGTCGCCAGATCAGCACCGGTTTCATTTACTTTCACGCCCCCGACCACATTCACAAACACATCCTGATCCGACATCTGGATCCCAGCGTGCCGATGCATCACTGCCAGCAACATCGACAACCGATTTTGTTCCATCCCGACGGTCACCCGTCGAGGATTGTTCAACGGCGAATAATCGACTAACCCCTGAATTTCCACCAGTAATGGCCGGGTACCTTCCCACAGCACCATCACCAGACTGCCAGCCGCCTCCTCTTTGCTCCGGTTGAGGAAAATAGCCGACGGATTTTTCACTTCTTTCATACCCTGCCCGGTCATGGCAAAGACACCAAGTTCATTCACTGCCCCAAATCGGTTTTTGGTCCCCCGTAAAGTACGAAAACGATTGTCGCCATCCCCTTCAAGCATCACCGAGCAATCAATACAATGTTCCAGCACTTTCGGCCCGGCGAGAGAACCATCTTTCGTCACGTGACCGACCATAATCACCGCGACCTGATGCTGCTTGGCAAAACGCGTCAGAAAAGCGGCACTCTCCCGCACCTGCGACACGCTGCCCGGGGCCGACTGAATGTCCGCCATCTGCATCACCTGAATGGAGTCAATCACCATAATGCGTGGTTTCTCCTGCTGCGCCAGCTGACAAATCGTTTCAACCTGCGTTTCCGCCAGCATATTTAGCTGATTGGTTGGTAACCCAAGACGGTTTGCCCGCAGCGCGACCTGCTGTAACGACTCTTCGCCGGTCACATACAGTGCCGGACCATGGGCGGCCAGATAACACATGATCTGCAGTAACAACGTACTTTTCCCGGCGCCAGGGCTTCCGCCAATTAAAATCGCCGATCCGGGCACGATGCCGCCGCCAAGGACCCGATCAAACTCTAAAAATCCAGAACTGAATCTTGGCACGTCCTGCAAATCAACTTGATCAAGCTTCACGACTTTGGCGACCGTAGCCCCCGCATAACCCCCGGAACGAGCGTTTTTCTGCACTATGGTTGGCATCCTGACTTCGCTGATGGTGTTCCAGGCACCACATTCCGTACATTGTCCTTGCCAGCGCACGAAGTCCGCCCCACAATCATTACAAACATAAGCGGTTTTTACTTTTGCCATAATTTTCACCGAAACAATTGAAAGGCATAATTTTTGCTTTTAATGTATTACATGGTATCACAAGAAGTTCTATTGATGCGGCAGACCAGCACCCTATGACTGCACCCGATCTGCAACCTTATATTGGCGTGATTGAACGCCTGCAGCCCTTGATAAACACTTCGGAGTTTAACGAGGTTTTCGCTATTTTGACTGCAGAAATCCCGAAGCCGAAACAGTTTCTGTTAAAAATGGAATTAAAGCGACTGGGTCAACCCTGCAGCTATTACATTGATTTACGTGGCAAAGTTGATGGTGAAGTGCGGCCTTATGAACATGGCGGAAAGACGCACTATATGGATGATACCGCGATCAAGACATTCGAACGGGGGATCAAACGCTATAGCCGCTTCACGCTTGGGCTATACGAAGAAGTGATGAACACCGATAACAACTATCGGGTCAGACACAAACAGCAAACTGAACAACGGTTGCAGGCCGTTGCATCGGGTGATCCTCTACTCACAAGCAATACGTCAGAAAATACTGAACCTGAACAGGACAAATCCGGTCCAACGCTGATCCAGTTCGCCAGCTACTGTAGCCGCGGTGAAGAGCGGATGAACTTCACTATCGATATCGAAATTGAGACTGAAGACGGCGAGCAGTTTCTGGCGAGCACCGTCGACTTGTCGGTCTCCGGCAGCAAACTGAAAATCCCTAACAGTAGACGATTAAGTGCGGGGCAAAAAATTGCCATTTTGTTCAAAGGCTTGGAGCAAGAATTTGCCTTAGGTTTTAGCCATGGCATCCCCTACCAAGTGATTGATACAGAGGTAGTGGAGCGCTCGCAGTACGTCCGGGTGAAACGGCTGCCGCTGGCAGATGAACATGGGTTCAGTGACTTTCTGAAGCAGTTTATCCACGGCAACAAACGCCGCTATAAGGTCAATCTGGACAACACCCTTGATGCGGTTGTCGTCAAAGGATATGAGCAATTCTACCTGCCCCGGATCAGTTCATTACCGGTGTTTATCGCAGTCCGTGAGGGTTTACCAGTGCCGGTATGCGCGATGACCACTGAGAATAATCGCCAGCTTGTCCAATATTTTCAAGATGAGCGGCAGCAATCGGTGTTGATGCAACTTCTGAGCGGGAAAAGATTGAAAAGCTGTCTGCAAAAAACGCCCTCAGAGCGCTCAACCATTTTGTATTGCTTCACGCATGCCGTAAAAGGAAAATTGTATTTTTATAGCGCAACGGCAGATGAGTTGTTGCAACTTCCAGAATTACAAAACGTATTTTTTGGATTCGCTGCGCAAAAGCCGAGCTGGCGGATTTTTCATCTGGTTGTGCAGCGAACCCATCCCAATGACGCGCATATTTTATTGTCGCTACCTGATACCGCCGATCAAGATATTGCCAAACTGAATCAACCCCCTTCTCAGCTGGTTCAGGGCCTGATCAAAGATTTTCGTTATATTGCCAGCCTGACCGATATCACCTCCCAGGAAAGTACGTCGCTATATCAGCAAATCAGCTATGACGAATCCCGGCTGGCGCAGCTGAAAATTTTCGGCCATGCCAAACTGGAAGAGTTACCGCCATTGGAGTCGGTCGCTCTGCAATATGTCAATTTAAGGGCAGAGGCAAGATTTCTCTATAAAACCAAAGTGCTACTGAAAATAAATCAGCAAACATTTCTGGAAGCCCATACCCGGGATTTCTCCAGTAAAGGCTTACAGATTGAAACCTCTGAACCTATTGCTTACCAAAAAGGCGATAAAATTCAGTTGGCACTACCGGATATGCAAAAAATATCCAGCAAATACGGCCTGAACGAGCTCGATTATGAAGTGATGGCGGTTAGTAAAAGTCAGTTAATCATGAATCTGAAAGTGCTAGAGCAGGATGGCCCGCATCAGGGTCGCTTGTTTTTTGAGCAGCTGATTAAAAACAACAGAGCAAAGCTCACTCTGGCAGAAGAGACGCCTAAGTATGTCGGCTTGAGCCCGGCTCTGCGCAATATGTACGTCAAAGCGTTGAATAGTTTTCCTTTTTATATGCATCGTCATGGCATCCGCTACGATTTAAACGTGATTGGTCGCGGTGCTGAACCCAACAATTTGCATCGGTTGTTGGGTGTGCTGGGAGATAAACAGCAAAAAGTAAATTTGCAGCCCTTTTTGAAAAACAATGCCACCAATTTACATTTTGCCAACCAGTTAAAAGGGATGAAACGTCAGGATCCGCCTAAAACTTACGAGGTTTTTATCCGCTACCGGCAAGGGCAGAAAAAAATCGAACAAAGTTTTGTCACTGAGTTCGATTTCGATTTAAAAACCGCACAGGCGCGGCAGTTCTTCGTGCAGGACGCGCTGGCGAATGACTTACTGTTCTGTTTTAAAATATTTTTATCCCGTACCGGTCGACCCGACACCGAGCATATCTCCAAAGAATTGGGGTACGTCAGTGTGTATGCCATTCATAAAGCCAAGGTGCTGGAAGAAGAATTATGGAGCGTGGTCGGCGTCGGTGATGTGATTGATATTAGTGATGAAATTCTACTTCGTTACGGCGTAGCTCCGGAGCAGATCCTGGCACAGCAAACCAAAAGGCGGCAGTTTGTCGCAAGTATTGAGGCACCAGGTTAACCACATGCAGCCCTTTCCGCTTCGGAAACGGATACCTGCAGATGAGTCTTTACAATCAGCCAGTGCGTGGAATGAAAGCGCGCCCAGTCATGACGCACAGGGCTAACCTGCCAGCTGCTACTGCGATTTCATCCACTCGGCCAAGGCTTTGAAATGGTTGTGCTGTGCTCTCGGATGGGTCAGCATTGAAATATGATCATAGGGCTGCAGATCCTCGGCTGAGGTGCCCAGCACACTAAATTTGGCGTGTTGTAATTGCGTTTCGGCCATAAACAACTGCACATCCGTCGGATGACCAAGTACCTGGTCATTCACCGCGGCAAAAAACCAGCTGGCCGGCCAGGGACAATCTTGCGCGGCGAGCGCATAGTCAAACTGATCCGTTGGATCGATAAAAGTTTCGGAATTAATCCAGTCGACCGTATCTAGCAGAAACTGCCTCGGTTCGTTATCCGCGCCAAAACGCAGTGTTTTGGCCGGCAAATACCCATAGCGCTGGCATAACCAGGGGCCCAATCGATTCCAAATCCAATTCACCTGGATAGTTTTGCTCACACTCTGTACGGTGATCCGGCGTTTGGTACCAAAATAGCTGACTGATGCGATTTGTGGGCACAGCACAGGAAATCTGGCGAGACTGGCTGCGAGGACCACGCCGCCCCAGGAGTGGCAGACCAGATGAATTTTCTGCTGGTACTTTTGGTAAAGATGCTCTACCAACGCCGGTATATCATGACAGATTAACTGGTGCTGGCTGTGGTCAAAATCCCTGGAGGCTGAGGGCTGTGACTTACCGCGACCGGCAAAATCGGCGCAATACACCACAAAACCCTGATCCGCGAGAAAACACCCTAAGCCTTTTCCCTGATGACTATAAAAAATCCGGCCATTTTCAATTGCACCATGCAGCATTAACACCGGCGCTTGCGAAATATGCAACGGCTTCAGCTGACGTAAGTGCAGCTGATAGTGGGTTAAATCTAAAAATGTTGAGCTTTGCTGATGCTTCATGCCTGCGCTGGCTCAAGCAGATACAACAATTGTAATAATGATCCCTGGCGGATGGCCGCTGTGGCTTCAGCCTGTACTTTCGGTTTGGCATGAAAGGCCACACCAAGAGACGCAACTTTCAGCATGGGTAAATCGTTCGCACCATCACCAATGGCGACCGTCTGCGATGGCGCCAGGTCATACGCTGCGCGCAGTTTCTGCACAACTTCGGCTTTGCGCTGAGCATCGACAATCTCACCGAGGACCTGCCCTGTGAGTTTGCCGTCCACGATTTCCAGCACGTTAGCAAAAGTCGCAGTTAACCCAAGACGTTGTTTTAGGGCTTCAGTGAAGAAGGTAAAACCACCGGAGGCGATGGCCACTTGCCACTGATGTTGTTGCAAATGGGCCACTAATGCCGTTAAACCGGGCATGAGCGGTACGCCATCCAGTACCTGTTGCAAAATATCCGCTGGCGCATCTTTGAGGGTCGCGACGCGCTGGCGCAAACTTTGCGCGAAATCCAATTCACCATTCATCGCTCTCGCTGTCACTGCTGCCACTTCAGCACCGACCCCAGCGAGCACGGCAATTTCATCGATACATTCAATTTCAATTGCGGTACTGTCCATATCCATCACCAGTAAACCCGGTTGAGCCAGGAATACTGGCTGCCGCAGGCACACCACTTCCACTGGCCATTCACTGGCCAACAGACGGATATGAGACACAACGGCAGCATCCAAGGGTTGCGCAACTTCCAACACCAATGCCGGTGACAGCTCAGGATGCGGTTGATACAAACGAAGCCAGGCTGGTTGTGGCGCGATGAGATCCACAAGTTGTTTCAGTTGCAGTGCCGTCAATTCACCGCCAAAACAACGGATACTGCCGCTCACGGTCACTGGCTGCCCGGTTGCCGTTTGATATTCGAAACCTGCGACGGTGGCACGGATCTGCAGTGTCCCCTGTGCAACAAGCATTTCTACTAACGATATCTGAGCCTGTTGCGGCTCCCATTGCCCGAAAAACCCCACCCTTTCACCTGTACTTCAGCTAAACACCATGGCATTCTACCGACATTTTTCAGCCGCTGTCAGGGGCTCAGGTGGCGAATATGACGAATATACCGACAAAAATGCCAAAAAAATCGGCGCGGTTATTCCGCTGGGTGCAACTTTTGCTAGCCGGTATTGGCCTGCTGGCTCTATTACAGTGGTGGCACGACACCAATCAGCAAGGGCAACGCCTGTTTGCGGAACAAAGTTCGGTGCTGATGCGGGAGACGCTAAAAGCCCTGGCGCAAACCGCAGCCTACCTGATTGAAAATGATCAACTTGATGGTTTAACTGCTTTGACTCAGCAGCTGGCATCCAATCCCTATCTGCATGATGTGGTGGTGTATGACGCCAACGGTGTCAGGTTAAGCGAATCGAGTGCCAGCGAACCCGCGCGTTTACTTTATGCACCACAGCATGAAGTCGAGTTGCAGCCGATGGTGCAAGAAATTTATCAGGGCGACCAATTTCTAGGGTATATCAAAATTAGTCTCAAACAGGACACCGGATTTAGCGCAGTCTCCGGCTCCTGGCATGCCATCATGGAACAAGTGCTCTGGATGTTAATTCTGGCCGCCATAATCGCATTAATGGCGCGTAGCAGCCTGCTTTGGGTGTCACATAAACTGGCATCCAACCGGCAATTACATCGGGCTGCGATTGACAGTCACGAGCATTTGGGTCACTAATCGCTGAAGAATATCAGATCAAGCACCTGATAGCTGGCTGATGCCAAGGACCGATGTTGTGTTGCGCCACAGCTGATCGGCAATGATCTGAGGTGATTCCTGGCGCAATTGACAAAAGCTCTCGAACACCAGTGCCAGCTGCTTCGGACTGTTAATTTGCCCCTGGTATCCGGCTAAAGGCATGGCGGGCGCATCGGTTTCTAACACAAAACAATTCAGTGGCAGTTGACTGATGGTTCGACGGGTTTTCACCGCCCGCGAATAAGTAATAGTGCCGCCAATCCCTAACTTAAACCCCAGGTCCACAAATGCCTGCCCTTGTTCCGGGCTACCGGAAAAAGCATGCAAAATCCCCCCCTGCTGGAATTTCTGTCGTTTTAGTTCCGCCAACAACTGAACCATGCTTTTTCGATGATGCAGCACCACAGGCTTAGAAAACTCCGTGGCAAGCCTGAGTTGCGCGCTGAAAAACTGCTGCTGCGGGTCAAAGCTAAGCGGGTCAATGGCAAAGTCGAGACCTATTTCGCCAACAGCACAAATTTTGGGTGCATACTGTTGTAGCAGTGCCTCCAACAGCGCCAGACTCGACATCGGGTGTTCCTTCACCCACCAAGGATGAATACCCAGTGCGACATGAAATTGCGGACAACCGTCTGTGAGCTCCAACAACGACTGCCAGGCACTTTGCTGTACCGCGGGGATTAAACAGCGCGCAACCCCAACTGCCTGCGCCTGTTGCCAATGCCGTTGCCAATCGGGCCAAAGCTCAGGTAAATCAAGATGGCAATGGCTATCAAACAACGCCGGGATGGCCGGCGGTTCTGACAAATGGGACAAGAAGAGGCGCGGATCGGCCATTTAAGGACATAACCGATCAATCTGCCAACGGCCGTCGGGTTGCAACTGATACATAAAACGGTCGTGCAGTCTGTGCTCGCCACCTTGCCAAAATTCAATGGCATGCGGTTTGATTTGAAAACCACCCCAAAAGGACGGCACGGGCACCTCGCCGTGTTCAAACTTATGTTTTATTTCAGCAAATTTTTGCAGCAACGCCTGCCGGGTGGAGACAGGACGGCTTTGCTCAGACGCCCAAGCCGCCAGCTGGCTTTCTTTTGGGCGTGATAAAAAGTATTTCATCACATGGCTGACCGGCAACTCGGTGGCCGTGCCATACACAATCACTTGCCGCTCAAGCGGATGCCAGGGAAAGTGCAAACACACTTTGGGATTGCCAGAAAGCTCGCGGGCTTTACGACTACCGAGGTTGGTGTAAAACACAAAGCCCTCAGGGCTGACGTCTTTAAGCAGCACCAACCGCTGCGATGGCTGCCCCTGCGCATCAACGGTCGCCACGCACATCGCGGTTGGATCCGGCAGTTCAGCCGCAATCGCATCTTTAAGCCAGCCTTCAAACTGGACAAATGGATCACTGTTTAACTTATCGAGATCCAGTTTATCTTTGACGTAACTACGCCGAATATCGTCAATTTTCATAATGCCTCGATCAATAGGGTCAGAGTCATTGATCAGAAAAAAGCGCCGAAGCGCTTTTTTCTGTATTTACATCCGTTCCATCACTTCAATCCCAAGGAGATCAAGCCCCTTGGCAAGGAGTCTGGACACACCGATGCTCAGCATTAAACGGCTGTCGCGAACCGTTGGTTCAATGCCTTCTTTGAGAATGGGGCAAGCTTCATAAAACGTCATATATAAACTGGCCAGTTCATACAGATAATTACACAGCAAATTCGGCTGCGCGTCTTTCATCACTTGCTGCAAAGTTTCTTCAAACTGCAGCGTTTTCAGTGCCAGTTGTTTTTCCTGTGCTTCAATCAGTTGCAGTGGCGCATTAAAATCAGCAGCCAGTTCGGCACGGCGTAAAATGCTACGCACCCTGGTATAGGCATATTGCAGATAAGGTGCGGTAGCCCCTTCAAAACTCAGCATCGAATCCCAGCTAAAAATATAGTCTGAGGTGCGGTTTTTTGACAGATCGGCGAATTTCACTGCACCAATGCCCACTTTACGCGCCACTTCTGCAATTTCGTCGGCCGATAGCTCAGTCGATTTTTGCTCCACCACCGCTTTGGCACGCACTACAGCTTCTTCCAGCAATTCAGCCAGTTTGACAGTGCCGCCAGTGCGAGTTTTAAATGGCTTGCCATCTTCACCCATCATGGTGCCAAAAGGGCAATGCTCGTAGGAGGTCATGCTGCGCAAGAGTCCGGCTTTGCGCGCCACCACTTCCACTTGTTTAAAGTGCAGCGCCTGACGAGCGTCAGTGAAGATAATAATCCGGTCGACATTCAGCTCATGGCTGCGGTATTTACAAGCTGCTAAGTCGGTGGTGGCATATAAAAAACCGCCGCCGGTTTTTTGAATAATAAAAGGCGATGGATTGCCTTCTTTGTCCGCCAGCTCGTGTAAGAACACTACAAGGGCGCCCTGGTCTTCCACCGCAATGCCGGTCGCTTTTAAGCTGTCAACAATCGGCTGCAACATCGGGTTATAGGCGGATTCTGGCTTAATATGTTCATGCCCCAAGGTCACATTCAAAGCACGATACACTTCATCGCTGTGTTTAATCGAGGTGTCGATAAACAGTTGCCATAACTTCTGACAATGCGCATCGCCACTTTGCAGCTTCACCACATAATCACGGGATTTATCAGCAAAACCGGCTTCATCGTCAAAGCGCTTTTTCGCTTCGCGATAGAACTCTTCCAAATCGGCCAGTGCCACAGTTTCTAAATCAACCCCTGCCGCAATCTTGTCTTCCAAATGTGCGATCAGCATGCCAAATTGGGTGCCCCAATCGCCCATATGGTTCTGGCGGATCACGGTATCGCCCCAGAACTCAAGTGCCCGCACCACCGCATCGCCAATAATGGTCGACCGTAAATGCCCGACATGCATTTCTTTGGCAAGGTTTGGCGCGGAATAATCCACCACCACCTGTTGCGGTTTTTCGTTTAGGCTGACGCCCAACCGGCTATCCAGTAACGCCGGTTGCAGCTGAGATGCTAACCAATCTTTATCGAGCGTCACATTGATAAAACCAGGACCTGCAATCTCAACTTTTTCAGCAATACCCGCCAGATCCAACTGCTCGACTAACTGCTGTGCCAAAGCGCGCGGATTGGTTTTTAGCAGCTTAGCGGCTGCCATCGCGCCATTAATTTGGTAATCGCCAAATTCCACTTTTGTGCTTTGCGTCACCGCAGTATTGGTGTCTGCTGGCAAACCAACCGCAATCATCGCGGCCTGGGTTTTATCTGATAATAACTGCTTAATATTCATAAATTATTTTGCCTTACTCGCGAAGGTTTGTTCACGGGTTTTATGGAATTTGATTTTTGGGTACCGTTCCATCGCCAAGTTTAAATTCACCATGGTCGGCGCTAAATAACTTAAATTGTCGCCGCCATCGAGCGCCAGGTTGCTGCTGGCTTTGTTTTTAAATTCATCCAGTGCCTTGCCATCATCCGAGTAAACCCAGCGAGCCGTGGTGACATTGACACTCTCGTAAATCGCATCGACGTTGTATTCGGATTTCAAGCGATGCACCACCACATCAAACTGTAGAATACCGACGGCGCCGACGATTAAATCGTTGTTATCCAGTGGCCTGAACACCTGCACCGCCCCCTCTTCGGAGAGTTGCACCAACCCTTTAAGCAGTTGTTTTTGCTTCAGCGGATCGCGCAGGCGAATACGACGGAACAGTTCAGGTGCAAAGTTCGGAATACCGGTAAAGGAATACTTTTCACCTGCCGTGAAGGTATCACCAATCTGAATAGTTCCGTGGTTGTGTAAACCGATAATATCGCCAGGATAGGCTTCTTCGACGTGTTCGCGATCGCCAGCTAAAAAAGTCAGAGCCTGCGGCACCAGCATATCTTTGCCGATCCGCACATGATGCATTTTCATGCCTTTTTCGTATTTACCAGAACAAATGCGTAAAAAGGCCACCCGGTCACGGTGTTTCGGATCCATATTGGCCTGAATTTTAAACACAAAACCAGAGAAGGTTTCTTCGGTGGGCTCAACCGTACGCGACGTGGTACCACGATGTTGTGGTGCCGGCGCCCAGTCAGTTAAGCCATCCAGCATATGGTCCACACCAAAGTTCCCTAATGCGGTACCGAAAAACACCGGTGTCAGTTCACCTTTTAAAAACAGCTCTACATCAAACTCATGGCTGGCGCCTTTGACCAGTTCCATTTCATCGCGCAGTTGCTGGGCGTAATAACCAATCCGCGCATCCAGTTCAGGGTTATCAATCCCCTTGATGGTATCCACTTCCTGAATGGTGTGGCCTTGGCCCGATTTATAAAACACGACTTCGTCTTTATAAATATGGTAAATGCCTTTGAATTCTTTACCTGAACCAATGGGCCAAGTGATTGGCGCGCAGGCGATTTTTAATACGCTTTCAACTTCATCTAACAAATCAACCGGATCGCGGATATCGCGGTCCATTTTGTTCATAAAAGTGATTATGGGCGTGTCGCGTAAGCGGGTAACTTCCATCAGTTTAATGGTGCGGTCTTCAACCCCTTTGGCGCCGTCGATGACCATTAAACAGGAATCAACCGCCGTTAAAGTCCGATAGGTATCTTCCGAGAAGTCTTCGTGACCTGGGGTATCGAGTAGATTGACCAAACAATCGGCATATGGGAATTGCATTACCGAGGTGGTCACCGAAATGCCCCGCTCTTTTTCCATTTCCATCCAGTCTGAGGTCGCATATTGACCGGACTTTTTACCTTTCACCGTACCGGCTTTTTGGATCAACTGTCCAAATAACAACACTTTTTCAGTGATGGTAGTTTTACCCGCATCGGGGTGAGAGATGATCGCAAAGGTGCGACGTTTATTTACTTCTTCTAAAAATTGAGCAGAGGCCATGCGTGTGTTGATCCCAGAGATTATGCCCCCCGATGTACTATCCGGAAATAGCAGATGCTGTCGAGGGTGTTTAGGTCATTCAAAATGGCGGCGATTATAGCAGCATAAGGCACGAAGGCACAGCAGAACGGCGCGAATGTAGACACGAAAACAGCCACTATTACTAGCCCATTCGCAGCGGTAACCCCATCAAAATAGCGTCCTCATGGCCGGTGGCAGTTGGGTAATAATTGGGCCTTTTACCGGTTTGATGAAATCCGGCACTTTGATAAAGTGCAATCGCCTTCGTGTTAGATTGACGCACTTCTAACCAACATTCAAAAGCCTCACGTGCATCGGCTTGCGCAATAAAATGCTCTAACAACAAACGGCCAAAGCCTTTGCCTTGTGCCGAAGGCGCGATGCAAATATCGAATAAACTGGCTTCACCGGCGATAAATTCACCGATATAAAAACCGCAGATTTGGTTTTTCTGTTCCAGTACAAAATTAAAGTAGCGCTCACCAAAACAACTTTCGAACAACGTCAACGTCCAGGGATGGCTAGTGGTTGATTGCTCTATCGCGAGCATTGCTGGTGCGTCACTGATTGTTGCAACACGAATGTTGATTGCTGGGTTCGCTGCGGATGATTGGTTAAATTGAGTCATGGGTCAAAGATGTGTCTTCAGGAGAATGCTGCGACATCACCTGCCATAATTGCCGTTTAGACGCAGAGCTCGTTAGAGTGGACAAATCGGGAGTGAGGATTTCATTCTCCTTCAATTCAATTTCAACCCATTGAGTCGACCAACGCCAGCCCACATGAGGCAAATATTCCTCAATCGCTCGCTGGATATCGGCTGCGAGCGCCGAAAACTCGGCAGAGATTTGGCTTAATGGATGAAGATGTTCAGACGTCGCGAGCTTTGTCTCTTCAGGATTGGCTTGTTTCGAAATACTTGCAATAACTTCTTTCGCTTGAAGTTTTTCGAAGCCAGCATGCAGCTGTAATGGCTTAATTTGGAGGAGGTGTAACAACTGCTGTTGTTGTGAATTCATCTGAGTCTTTTCATCATCTGTCAGTACGACTGTGAAAAGTGGCAGGGGCAGAGGGATTCGAACCCCCAACCATCGGTTTTGGAGACCGCTGTTCTACCAATTGGAACTATGCCCCTAGCGTTGGAGCCGCCATTATACAAAAGGAAACTCAAAGGTAAAGCAAAAAACTCGCTGCAATCAATCAACTGCACACAAAACACCCAGATTGCAAACATTTGTTGGAATAACAGACAATCTCGGTCTGCAACTTCGCATCCTTCGAAGTTACCGATCTCTTCGATTGAGCGCATCTCGTATTCATTCCATCGAAATTTGCGGCGAAATCTGCCAAAAGGGATGCCTGACCCCATTACATTTGTTAACATGTTGCCTGTTTTGGGCACTTGCAGCGCAACTTACAATTTTAGGTGGCTGTTTCGGCTTGCGAAACGGCGCGTTGGCAACTAAAACTTGTTTAGTCGACATGGACAACAGCACAAGGGACTTGATTATGAAGACGACCGATTGTTCAGTTTTAATTATTGATGATGTCACTTCGGTGCGGGAATACTTACGTCAAACGTTGATGTTATTGGGGATTACCCATGTCAGCGAAGCCTCTGATGGCAGTCATGGCATTAGTAGCTACAACAAACAGCGCCATGACGTGGTATTTTTGGATATTGAGTTGCCGGATTGCGATGGTAAGAATCTACTGCGTCAACTCAAAGAAATTAACCCCAACGCAAATGTCGTGATTATGACGGCACACAGTACGGTCGAGAATGTGCAGCAAAGTATTCTTGCCGGAGCCTGCGGTTTTATCGCCAAGCCTTTTTCAGCGAAAAAAATTGAATCTGTACTGGCAAAATGTCATAAAGCGCAATCAGCTCGGCCCTAACGCCGGCGACGCGACAACACAGAGATGCAGGCAGCCAAAATAACCTTTTTTGTCAGTAACCCTCAGCGGCCCAGGTTCTAGAGGGGTTTGCCCCTCAGAGCATTACCACTAAAACTGACCCCATCCCAACCCGTGCGCATGAAATTTCGAATATTGGCGTGATTGCTGCCTTTGATATCCGGCAATACTTCCAGCCGGTAATAATCGCCAAATAACTCCAGAGTTTGCGGCTCAGACAGTTGATGTAACAGCGCAAATGCCAAAATTTTGCATGAGCCATTATTTTCGCCAGCGGCATTACTGATTTCACCATTCACAAAAGCGGTCGGCGTAAATTCATACAAAGTATCAATGAGCGCGATAGTTTGCGCAAAGCTGATAGTTTCAGGCTCGGTACTTAACTGTCGAAAAAAACTTTCTAACATAAATTCCTGCTTAAAGTTTGTTCAATGGATGTCGATAACCGGTTTAATACTACTTCCACCGGGAGCTCGCTATGAATACTCTTGCTGCCACTCAACAGTTCACTTCTATCGGAGCCGCAGTTTTACAAGGTAACCGCCTGGACAAGACCCACTTTGTTGCAGCGATGCAGCCCAAGCCTACAAATTCAGAGTCTACGTCATCCGCTGTTCAAAATGAAGCCACAGAGTCATCAAACCAGTTGCCGGCAGTCGATGCGGTTGAGCGTATTCTGGATCAGCTCAGCACTGGCAAATTACTATCATGGATTGATGGCAATGCTCACGAAAAAATTCAGGCACAACTTACTGAACAACAACGCCAAAGCGATTTTAAACGTCAGCCGATGCCAGTGCTCTCGGCGCAGTCGATGGCATCCTCTTTTGGTTTGCGTGACAGCGACGCTTTATTAAACCGGATTGCCCAAAGTGGCATTTTATCCTCTGCACTGACGGTGACCCCCTTCGCAATCCAGAGCCAAGTCGATCTGAACATCTAATCCCAGCTCCGCCACGGCTGCGCCGGACTGACAGATATGTTGTTGTCAGTGCCGGATCCGGCTAGCGCTTCGAAACTTTCGCGGTACACTGCATTGACGAATTCAGGCAGGAACCTTTGATATGCTCACGCCCGCTCAATGCCAGCAAGCCAGGCTCAGCCGCGACCGTCGGTTTGATGGCTTATTTTATACCGCAGTCAAAAGTACCGGAATTTATTGCCGTCCCATCTGCCCGGCACGACCGCCAGCTGAACACCAGGTTGACTATTATCCCAGCGCAGCTGCAGCAGCCCAGGCCGGTTTTCGCCCTTGCCTGCGGTGTCGGCCTGACAGTGCGCCGGGCTCCCCGGCCTGGCTTGGCAATCAGACGACCCTGCGCCGGGCTTTGACGTTAATTAATGAAGGCGCGTTGATCGATGGCAATCAGGCGGCTTTAGCGGCCCGGCTTGGGATTAGCGAGCGCTATCTTAGAAAACTATTTGCCGGGCACCTGGGTGTTGCACCGAAGCAATACGCTTTATATCAGCAAATCTTATTTGCCAAATCGCTGTTACATCAAACGCAATTACCTATCGCGGATATAGCGCTACAAGCTGGGTTTCACAGTATCCGGCGTTTTAATGACGCATTTTTTAAACAGTTACAGCTGACCCCGGGGCAAATCCGGCGCCGGCACTATCCCGGAGTTTCTGCTTTGTTAGAACTTGAATTAAACTTCCGCCCCCCGTTAGATTTTCAGCTGTTGCTGCAGTTTTGGCAAAAACGCAGCCTGACCGGAGTCGAATGGGTCAGCGATCATCGCTATGGCCGCAGCTTTCACTGGCCTCTGCTCAAACAGCCTACCCAGAGCGGCCATTTTGCCGCAACGACGGTTGAGCGAAGCGGTTGGTTTGAAGTTCAGGTCAAAACGGCGCATAGTCTGGCGTTGACTCTTTATTGGCCTTACCCGGATGGTTTAACACAGGTTGTCGCACAGATCAGGCGTTTACTTGATTTGGACGCTGATTTACTGACGATCGAGCATTGTCTGGCGCCAATGTTTGGCAGTGCGCTGCGAAGTGGCCTGCGAATCCCGGGAGTTTGGTCCGCCTGGGAAGCCGCAGTCAGAGCCGTGCTTGGTCAACAAGTCAGTGTCGCTGGCGCCCGCACGCAACTGAATCGGTTGGTCGAAGCCTTGGCCACACAAATGCCCGAGAGTGATAAAAAGTTGTTTCCCTCACCGGCGCAGGTACTGCAAAGCGATCTTGCGATGCTCAAAGTCCCCCAAGCCCGGCGCGACACCCTCAAAGCGCTGGCGAGTGCAGTTCTGGCGCATCCAGACGCCAGTCCGGACGAATGGCTCGCCATCAAAGGGATCGGCCCCTGGACGGTTGCCTACAGTAAAATGCGCGGCTTAGCAGATACGGATATCTGGCTGGCCGGAGATTTGGGTATTCAAAAAGCCCTGCAGCAACGTGCCCAACCGATGGATGCCGAAATGTTATCTCCATGGCGCAGTTATGCCACCTTACAACTATGGTTTGGACTGGCTCCCGCCAACCCGATCAAACCGGCTTCCAATAACGGTCAACAGGAAGAACCAAATGCCTAGTGACAACAAGAGTGCTCACCCTATGTCAGGCGACAGTGTATCTGCAGACTTGCGCACGCCGCTTGGTACTTTAAGGATCACCGCAACTGAAAAGGGCATCATTGGCATTGCATTTACTGACACATGGGGTGAGGCATCGACAAATGGCTCGGCCAACGCCGCCGTTGCCGACAGTATCAGTCGTATTACCCTCGCACCCAAACTCAGGCAACTCACGCCAGTCGATTCACTGGCAGAGCTGGCTGACAGCTCCGGCACGGCGAACTTTGGCAGCGCCAAAGTCCATTTGGAAACAACTGGCAAACAATCCCATCTGGAACAAGCGATGTTGCAGTTACAGCAATATTTTTCCGGAGAACGCCACACCTTCGCCCTGACCTTGGCACCCGCGGGTAGCACATTTCAGCGTCAAGTCTGGCAAGCGCTGACCGCAATTCCGTTCGCTCACAGCTGCAGCTATGCGGCAATTGCTAAGTCACTGCAAAACCCAAAAGCGGTCAGGGCTGTGGGTGCCGCCAATGGTCGCAATCCGATTGCGATTGTCGTGCCTTGCCATCGGGTGATCGGCGCCAACGGGAGTCTGACTGGTTATGCAGGTGGACTGGATCGCAAGTTATGGTTGCTCCAGCATGAGTTGCAATTTAATAGCTTGGTCAATTCAGCCGCGACTCCGGATCGGATTTGAGCGATCTGACGCGGGAGGCTGGGCTGACGATTCTAAAAAATTGGATATTAATCGCGCTTTAATGCAATTTATTGTCGATTCAGTTTCAGGTTAAATAGCACCACTAGCCAATAACCCGGAATCACTCCCATGCAAGAACGGCAACTGAAGCAACTATTACCTGCGCAACAAGTCTCAGATGGCGCTGGGGTAAAAATCCGTCGCAGTTTAGGTCTGCAACCCCAACTGCGACTCGATCCCTTTTTAATGCTGGATTGCTTCGGCTCCGATCAGGCGGCCGACTACCTGGCGGGTTTTCCGGCGCACCCGCATCGAGGATTTGAAACCGTGACCTATATGCTGGATGGTCATATGCTGCACGAAGATCATCTGGGTAATCAGGGGCATCTGAAATCGGGTGGCGTCCAGTGGATGACTGCAGGCAGCGGCATTATTCATTCCGAAATGCCCCAACAAGAATCCGGCTTAATGCGCGGTTTTCAGTTGTGGTTAAACTTGCCAGCCAGCGAGAAAATGAAAGATCCGGCTTATGTCGACTTGAAGCCGGAACAACTGAGCCGATTACCATTGGCCGGGGGTGGCCAGGCGATTGTGATTGCCGGCAGTTTAACATTGCCGCAGCAACAGCAGACGATTGCCGGCCCCATTCAGGGGCTATCAACTGAGCCGCTGTATGTCGATTTCACCCTGACCGCAGGTGAACAGGTGCAATTACTGCTCCCCGCAGGTCACAATGCATTGGTGTATCCGTTTGAAGGGGAAGTCCGCATCGCGGGCAGCCGGGTTCAAACCCATCAGGCCGCAATCTTGACCGATGGCGACCAGCTAACGATCCAAGCCGCCGCACCGGCTAGACTGATCGTGTTGGCGGCGAAACCCATTGGCGAACCGGTGGTGCAGTACGGTCCTTTCGTGATGAACTCAGTCGCTGAAATTGAGCAGGCGATCCGTGATTATCAGGCCGGAACCTTAACCAAAAAGGCCGCAGGTACGATTCAGGTTTGAAAAAGTTCGGCAACCTGCCCCGGCAATTCGTATAATGGCGTTTTTGCATCAGGTGAAATCAAGATGAAACTTGTCGGAATTATCGGGGCCATGGAACAGGAAGTGGCACTATTGAAACAACAATTAAGCCACGCCACCACCACGAAGGTTGCTGATTTTGAATTCCACCGCGGCAGCCTGCAAGGCGTTGACGTGGTGTTGGTCCAGTCGGGTATCGGCAAAGTCACCGCAGCAATCGCTACAACACTGCTAATCCATCAGTTTCAGCCTGATTGTGTGATTAACACTGGTTCCGCAGGTGGCTTTGATCCTGAATTATCAGTTGGCGATATTGTCATTTCTTCTGAAGTCCGTCACCACGATGTCGATGTCACCGCTTTTGGTTACGAACCGGGTCAAGTACCACGCTTACCTGCGGCTTTTATAGCCCACCCTGCCCTGATCCTGGCCGCCGAGCAAAGTATTGCTGCACTTGGTTTTTGTCAGACCAAAAAAGGTCTGATCACCACCGGGGATGTGTTTATGTGTGATCCGGATCGGATCGCAAAAACCCGTACCACCTTTCCGAACATGCTGGCGGTAGAAATGGAAGGTGCGGCTATTGCACAGACCTGTTATCAGTTGCACACGCCATTTGTGGTGATCCGTAGCTTAAGTGATATCGCGGGTAAAGAATCGCCGACCTCATTTGATGCCTATCTGGAAGTCGCGTCACGCAACAGTAGTGCGATGGTGATCGAATTACTTGGCAAGCTCAGCCAGCTTGAACTTTAAACCTGGTCTTCAAAACAACGCAACGTCTGGGCTCACCTCCATTGCACTCTGAAACCCTCTCAATATTACAACAGCTGCTGCAACCGGCCTGGGTACAGCAGCCACTATTGTTGCTCGTGGTAATCCTACTTAGTCGTTTACTGTCATTACCCGCCAGTTATCAGCCGCTGGTGTTGTTTAGGATTTTGGCGCAGCGCCTGGCCAAGCGGGTGAATAAAACGACCTATCCGGCCACACAGTTAAAATTATCCGGCAGTCTGGCGCTGGTGATCGCCGTCATGCCCTGGCTGGCTCTGGCCTGGGCTTTTACTTTGCTGTCGCAAATGCCACAACTTTGGCACGCCCTGCTATTGTACCTGTGTCTGGATTGGCAGCAGGTTCGGCAACAAGCACTACAAGTGGAGCAAAGCCTCCATAAACAGCAGTTGAGTCTGGCCCGCGATCAACTGCAGCCATTGGTGCTGCGTGAAGTTAAGTTGATGTCGGCTGTCGGGGTCAGTAAAGCCTGCCTGGAAAGTCTGCTGTTTCGACTTGCCAGTCACTGGACCTCGGTGTTGCTCTGGTTTTTAGCTGGTGGCGTGATTGCGGCTATTGGCTATCGTCTGGTTCAGGAGCTGCACCAACAATGGAATCCGAAAACCCAACGTTTTCGCGAATTTGGGCAACCTGTAGCGAAAGTCGCTGCCATCATCAGCTGGCCGGGTATGCTGCTGACGGCCACGGTATTGGCTTTTCTCGTGAGCGTACGCCGAAGCCGGCATTATCTGAAGTTTTCAAATGACGGCTATTTTAACTTCCCGGCACGTTGGTTATTGGCGGCAGGCGCATCGGCACTGCAACGTAATTTAGCCGGACCAGTCTATTACCAGGGACAAAAAATCCGGCGCATTCGGATTGGTCCAACTCAGGAACCTACTGCTGCCGATATTTCGCAACTGCTGCAATTATGTCGGCAATACCAAATTGCCGTGAGCCTGATCCTGGCAAGCTATCTTGGCCTGGCGCTGCTTATGCACTGGCCTTTGGTATGAGCTTTGATCACTGAGCGGGGCACAACCTCGAAATCGGCCCATAGAACTATTACCCGATGTTCTGGACTTTAGGGTGGAACTTGCGATATTTTCAATGATATTGACATCTTTTCTACAGACCATACTGTTATGCTCATGTTTTCTTGCCAATATGATGCAATTCATGCATAACCGGCTGAGCTGCCTGAGTCTGGGTTTTGTCATGCTGCTGATGTGTTTCAGCAGCCCGGGCTATGGCGCCGAGTTAAAACCCCTGCTGCAGCCACTGACGGTCGAACAAGGCTTATCGCGCGGCTCAATTCAGCATTTACATATCGACAACGATGGCTTTTTATGGATTGCCACCAGCAATGGCCTCAACCGCTTTGATGCCACCCGCAATCTGATTGTCGGCGCCAATAATCCAAAACTGGCCGGCCTGGATTTTAACCAGCTGCTCGAGCCAAGCCCGGATCAGATGTTGGCAGTGGCAGGTCAGGTTGGCATTTTCAGTATTGACAAAACCAGCGGTGCAACCCGGTTAATCCTTGATTTATCAAAGCATGAACAACTGGAATTACCTTCTCTAACCGAAGTGATCGTTCAGGACCAACACCACCTGTTAGTCGCGATCAATAGCAGTGTCTATCGTTTCCATCTGGGGACCGGTCAATTGACAGAGCTGTTTAATCTCACCCAGGCACAAGTTGAACTTGGCTGGATCCGCCAGTTGTGGATTTATCAGCAACAGTTGTTGGTTGGGAGTAATCGTGGCTTATTTCATGTGGATTTGAGCACCGGACAATTTCAGCAAGTCAAACTGGCGATGCATTCGCAGCAACCCGGTCAACAAATGATCCGCCATTTATACCAAGCCGGCGAGCACTTGTGGATCAGCGGCGGCAGTTCGCTGCATCAAATCGCCCTGACCGAACTGGCAAAACCGGTCGCGGACTGGCAACCCAAAGTCGTGCTCACGGATATTCGGGTGACCAGAATGCTGCAATATCAGCAGCGCCTGCTGCTGGCCACCAGCAGCGGTTTATTTGAATACGATGAAAGCACAGGCAGTAATACCTTCTTATGGCGCTTTAGCCAGGGAAATCAGGAGATTGCGCAAGACATTATTACGGAAGTGGTCGCCACAGCCGATGGCGGATTGTGGCTGGCAACCATTGATGAAGGGGTTTACTACTGGCATCCGCGCAGCACTGCATTTACCAACATTAAGCTAAAAAGCTCTGAACTACGGGCTGACAACCAAAGTATTATGGCCAGCTTTGGCGCGATGGCTGTCGCTGAAGGACAAGCCAATCAACTGTGGGTTGGCTCCGGTTATGGTTTGCAACTGCTCGATTTAAGTACCGGGAAATTTAAAGAGTTTAATTATCCGGCGGAGATACCAGCCGACTTTGGCCGGACATTAAGCCGGATTTATCGCGAAAATGATGATAGCCTGTGGCTGCGCTCGACCAACTCCCTGCGTTATTTTTCGACGTCGCAACAGCAATTTCTGGCCGCTCCGCTCTTAGATCCACAGCTCAATTCACTACTGACCACCGCCACCCGCGGGCATTTTCGTGATCCGCAAGGCGATTTCTGGTTTTACAATCTTGAGCAATATTATCGCTACCGCCCTTCGCTTGGCACGATCGAACCTTTGCCCGGTTTGCTCGAACAAGTGCCAATTCAACTGGCAGGTCGGTTTTTAGGTCAGCTGCCCGGCGATTCCAATCAAATGATGTTAAGCGCGCATGACCAGTTGTGGCTGTATGACGTACAGCAGCAACAAGCACGGTTAATTTTTCAAACCGCAGACTATCAACCTTCGTTTGTTAGATTCGCGGACAAGATGAGCCAAGGGCCGGACGGTACCTTGTGGGTCACCTTTAATGGGGTTGGCCTGCTTGGTTTTGATCAAAATTTACAGCTTGTTCATCACTTTCATGAGCAAAATCAGTTGCTCAGCAACAACGTGTATGCCAGTGAACTCGATCATAATGGTCACTTGTGGTTCTCGGGTAATTATGGCTTGTCGCGGCTGGATACTCAGTCGTTACGGATTGAACATTTTTCCCGCAAAGATGGTCTGGCGTCGTACGCTTTTAACATCGGTGCCAGCACCCGTTTAAGTAATGGTCATTTAGTGTTTGGCAGTCGTCAGGGGATCACGTTGGTCGACCCTGGCCGCTTTGTTGAACAACCGCTGGCGCCGAAAATTGCCATTACGGCAATCCGGGGTCTGGATCAAGCCGCTTCCGCGACGCTGGCCAATCTGAACGGTCAGACGTTTAACTTCAATTACGATGTGCCTGGCATCGAAATCCAATTTTCGTCGTTAAACTTTCGCGACAGCAGCAAAATCACTTATCGCTTGTGGCTGGAAGGGGCACAGCAGCTGGATTATCCGGAGCAAACACAGCCACAAATTGTCTTTCCACAATTGCAGCCGGGGACCTATCGGTTTTATGTCGCTGCCGTGTCGCCAATGACCGGCCTGCAGAGTGAACCGGCACAGATCCAACTGGTGGTGCGGGCAGCGCCCTGGCGCACCCAAACGGCGTATCTGAGTTATGCGGCGCTGTTGTTCTTATTCGCATTATTGTGGTGGCGTAATCGACGGCGGCAACGGCGGTTACTGGCACAGGCGCATCAAAAAGTCACCATTTCTGAGCAACGCTTAAAACAAGCATTGGAGGCCGTCGATAGCGGCGCCTGGGAATGGCATTCGCATAAGAATAGTATTTTCGCGCAGCGCGTCCACAGTTTACTGGGATACAGTGAGGCGCTGGATCCGTTGACCATGCAACAGCATTTGTCGTTAATCCATGTTGAGGATCGTGATGCTTATCAACAGGCCTGGCAGCGTTTTACCAGTGCGCCGGATAAAACCTTCGACCACAGCTATCGGATGCAGCATAAAAATGGCAATTGGCTGTGGTTTCGTGACATTGGCAAAGTGACCGAACTGTCTCCCCAGCAGAAAATTGAACGAGTGGCAGGCACTTACAGCAACATTACCGAGACCCGCGCCACCAAAGAAAAAGCACGGCTGTTTGGCGAAGCATTCCAACAAACCCGCGACTGGGTGGTGCTGTTAGATTTAGAACAACGGGTGATCGCGGCCAACCAGTCATTTAGCGACGTGTTTGGCAATATGGATGAATATCTAACCAACCCGCGTACTCACGATCTGGGTATTAGTCTCAACCGCCGGCGTTTTTATACCAAGTTGTTAGCGGGGATGACGGTCAATCAACACTGGCAAGGCGAAGAATTGGTGCAATGCCCAGACGGTTCCGAGCGCCCTACCCTCATTAACATTACCGCAGTGGGCGACGATTTACAGGTCGAGTTTTTTGTGTTGGTGTTCACTGACATTACCGCGCAAAAACAAGCCGAAGATGACTTACGTTATCTTGCCAGCTACGACACCTTAACTGGTTTGCCGAATCGCGCTTTACTGATGGATCGCATTTATCACGGTATCGAACAGGCAAAACGGGAACGTCGTTCGCTGGCCTTGTGTTTTATTGATTTGGACAAGTTCAAACAAATCAACGACAGTCTTGGCCACGATATCGGCGATTTACTGCTGAAAAAGGTCGCCAAACGCCTCACCGATACCCTGCGCTTAACCGACACGGTCGCCAGACTGGGCGGCGACGAATTTGTGGTGCTGCTCGAAGCCTACAAAAACGATGACAATATTAGTCATGTCGCTCGCAAAATGATTAAAACTATCGGCGAGCCGATGCAACTTGGGGCGCATACTGTGAGCGTATCTCCGAGCATTGGGATCGCAGTGTTCCCGGAAGATGCGCATGACGCCAAAGAACTGTTGAAGCACGCGGACGTTGCCATGTATCACGCAAAAGACAGCGGTCGCAATAATTTCCAGTTTTTTATCAATGAGATGAATGAAAAAGCCTACATGCAACTAGCCCGGGAAACCAAACTTCGTGCCGGTTATCTGCAAAGTGAGTTTTGTAATTTTTATCAGCCGATTTATGACAGCCGCCAACAAAAGGTGGTTGGGGCAGAAGTGTTGATGCGCTGGCAATCTGAAACCGGCATGGTGCCGCCGACTGAATTTATTCCGTTGGCAGAGGATTTGAATCTGATTGTGCCAATGACTTTAACCTTGCTGGAGCGTGCACTGGGCGACTTGCAGCAGTGGCATCACGCCGGCTATCGTTTGTATTTGTCGGTTAATTTATCCACCCGCCATTTAGAGCAGGACGATCTGGCACTGCAAACCAGCAACCTGCTACAAAAATATCAGCTCCCTGCCAGTTGTTTGCGCTTTGAAGTTACCGAAAGCGCACTGATGCAGGATCACGAAAGCGCCATTGCCACCATGCTGGCGTTAAGCGAACTGGGTATTCAACTGGCACTGGACGATTTTGGCACCGGTTATTCTTCGCTGAAGTACTTAAAAGAGCTGCCGATTGATGCGATTAAAATCGACCGTAGTTTTGTCAAAGATATCGGCATCGACAGCAACGACGAAACCATCATCGACGCGATGCTCAGCATGGCCAACAGTCTCGGCATGTACTGCATCGCCGAAGGGGTGGAAACCGAACAACAACTGGCTTTTTTCAGCCAGCGTCAGTGTTACCTGATCCAAGGCTATTTATTTGGTAAACCCATGCCAGCGGTTGAGTTTGGGGCTCGCTTAGCGAGCGAGCGGGATTTGGTTTGAGCGTCTTTTGTCCGGGTCGCGGTTTTCCCGTAGCGTCGATAAGCAAGGCGCCATCGACCATTTTGACGCAAACTCTAACCACCACCATCACGGCCGATGGCGCTATGCTTATCTGCCCTCCATAAAACTCAACCGTCGCACGACATCAAAATGCCAGCGTAGGGTCGATAAGCAACGCGCCATCGGCCATTTTGACGCAACTTTAACCACCACCATCACGGCCGATGGCGCTATGCTTATCTGCCCTCCATAAAACTCAACCGTCGCACGACATCAAAATGCCAGCGTAGGGTCGATAAGCAACGCGCCATCGGCCATTTTGACGCAACTTTAACCACCACCATCACGGCCGATGGCGCTTCGCTTATCGGCCCTACATGAAACTCAACCGTCGCACGACATCAAAATGCCAGCGTAGGGTCGATAAGCAACGCGCCATCGACCATTTTGACGCAAATTTAACCATCACCATCACGGCCGATGGCGCTTCGCTTATCGGCCCTACATGAAATTCAACCGTCGCACGACATCAAAATGCCATCGACCATTTTGACGCAAACTCAAACCATCACCATCACGGCCGATGGCGCTTCGCTTATCGGCCCTACATGAAATTCAACCGTCGCACGACATCAAAATGCCAGCGACCATTTTGACGCAAACTCTAACCACCACCATCACGGCCGATGGCGCTTCGCTTATCGGCCCTACATGAAATTCAACCGTCGCACGACATCAAAATGCCATCGACCATTTTGACGCAAACTCTAACCACCACCATCACGGCCGATGGCGCTATGCTTATCGGCCCTCCATAAAACTCAACCGTCGCACGACATCAAAATGCCAGCGACCGTGTCGGTGTCGTTTTCTTCAATCTGGTCATTATTTCAGGCGAAACCCCTAGCTATGCCGTCGGCATGCAAAAATAGTCAATTTAAACAAAAACAACAAAGGCGAACACGCTTCGCTGATGCGCCCCTACGCCGCGATGCGCAGGCATGCTAAACTCCCGCCACTTTCCAGGCCAAAACCCCGGCCATCAGCAAACTGCAGTGCCAATGCTTACAAAAATGCTATTAAAGAAAACCATCAAACCACTTTATGCCGCGGCGCTGCTGTTATTACTGGCGGAAGCCTGTTTTGCTGGCATCGGTGCGTTGGTAAAACTCACCAGCGAAAGTGCCAGTGAAGCACAGGTCGTGTTTTTTCGAAACTTCTTTGCGCTGCTGGTGATGTTACCGTGGATTGCCAGCCAGGGAGTGCAGATTTTAAAAACCAAGCGCTGGTATTTACACCTCAGCCGAGCCACCACCGGCATTGTCTCCATGTATTGCTTTTTCTACGTGATTAGTCAGTTGCCGCTGGCGCAGGCCATGTTGGTGCTGTTGCTTTCGCCTTTTGTCGTGCCGATCATCGCCAGGTTTTGGTTAAACGAACGGCCAAGCCGCCTAACCTTGTTTGCGATTGTGCTGGGATTTTTGGGAGTTTTTATTGCAATTCCGCTCGGCGGCAAAGCCGGTAGCCTTTTTATTTTGTCGCTTGGCTTGCTATCGGCAGTACTGGTTGCGGTGACCAAAACCACCATCCGATATATGTCAGACACAGAACCCGCCGCGCGCACTGTGTTTTATTTCTCGTTGCTGACGGCGATTATTTCCTTTGTTCCAGTACCGTTTTACTGGAATCCTCTGCCGGCGGCAGCTTGGTGGGCTTTTACCGGCATGGGCGTGCTAGCGGCGATTGGACAAATGGCGATGACCAAAGCTTATGCACTGGCGCCGGCCAGCGATATCGGCATGTGGACATACAGCAGCATTATTTTTGCTGGTTTATTTGGCTATCTGTTCTGGCAGGAACCGGTCAGCATGGCCTGGTTTGCCGGGGTGTTGATCATTTTTTACGCTGGATATATCACCAGTCGGCAACGACTGATTTAAGTAAAGAATGAGCCGGGTCGCAGCAAAGGCTTTGACCCGATGTGATTGGCCTTCTCAACCACGACCAGGAAGCGACTTAAACACTTCGCGTGGCCGTCGCCGGTGAAATCGCCGCCGCTTTGCGCGCTGGATACAACACCGCCAGCTGGCCAACCAGATACAGCGCCAGCACGCCAAACAGCAGCAACTGCGGTTGCAGCGGTGCCAGTTCAAACTTACTGACCAGCCACATATTTAAACCAACCGCCGCAGCCGCACCAATAAGCACACCTAAACTACTGATCAGAAAGTTTTCCAGCATAAAATAGCGCATCACCTGAAGCTGCGTGGCGCCCAAAGCCCGGCGGGTGCCGATTTGGCGACGACGGCGATTGATGCTGAACATCGCAAGACCCACAATCCCAAAGGCCGTTATTAAGGTCAGGATCACTATCACCAGCAGCAGAATTTTATTCGTGGCGTTGTGGCTTCTGTAGCTGTCCGCCCGGGTATCTTCCAGACTGGTGACATTACGGATAATCCGGTTTTTATTCGACTCGGCCAGCGCCTTTTCAATGATCGGCATCAACTCATCACGCCGACCAGGTTCAGTACGGATCAGGTAACGGCTGTTTCGATTTTCCATCTGAAACGGCACCAGCATGCTGCGCTCAACCCCATTCCAGCCATTCCAGGGCGCTTGTAGTGTTTTCACAATGCCGCTGATTTCAATGGCTTCATGTTGGTTAATATAAACCGTTTTGCCAAGGGCGGTTTGATACGCGCCTGGATACAACGCTTCCGCCATCGCCTGACTGACAATCGCCCGAGCCGGCCAACTGACTGAGGACGCAGGGCGCCATTCAATATCGGTTAACTGAAAGTTCTCACCGGCAATCAGCTCTAAGCCCAGCGTGTTGATGCCATGCTCGTCCACCATATACACCGCCACACCGATACTGTTTTCCCCCTCACCGGCTTGGTGTTGCAATCCCATCGACCAACCACCGCCACTCAGTGGGATCGCATTGATCTGCGTTGCATCGACCACCCCCGGCGTGCCACGGATCAACCGCAAATCATCCGCCAATGCCACTTGATGATTGTAGTTCTGGCCAAACACGGTATTGCTTAAATAAAACAAATTCGCTTCATCCAGGCCGCTGGGCCGCGCCATCTGTGTACTCCGCTGTTGCATCATAAAAATGGCATTGACCATAATGCAAAGCGTTAAGGCAATTTGCAGCGCGATCAAAATGGCGCCGATTTTTTGCCGTAATAAAGCCCGGAAAATGGGTCCAAGTTCAAGCATGGCAAACTCCTTATTGGCTTTTCAGCTGTTGAGACGGTTGCACAGTGCAAGCGCGCCAGGTTGGATACAATCCCGCCAGTAAACTGGACACCAGCGCTAATAACATCGCCAGCCCCACCATGGTCACATCAAGCTGTGCCAGACCTTTCATTTGATCGCCATACAAAGTCTGCACTCCTTGCAACCCAAGCCAGGCCAACCCCAATCCCAGCACACCGCCGGCAATCCCAATGCAACCAGCCTCGGTTAAATACTGTGCAAACAAGTCCTGCCGGCTGGCGCCCAGCGCTTGACGTAAGCCAATTTGTGGCGCTTTGCTTAAGAACTTGGCCAGCAGTAAGCCGATGGTATTGAGCAGACAAACCAGCAAGAACATCAGCGACATCACCATCATCAGGCTGGCGTCCTGCGCCACCACTTGCCGATTCTCCATCCACTGCATCACATCACTCAGTCGGTTATTGACCGGCCGCTCAAACCGCCCCAGCTTTTTCTGCTCAGCGACATAGGCATTTAAAAAAGTTAAATAATCTTGTTTTTCCTGCTCGTTACGCAGTTCCACCCAAAACTGGGTCCAGACACATTCAGAATTTAAAAAGGCCTGAAAACCTTCCCCACTGGGTTTCCAGCAATTGGTGTTGCCATTGCGGCCAATTTTTTGCTGTGTCAGTAAACTAAAAGGGATAAATAGTTCCTCCACATCATTAAACGCGCCGGTCGTCACGTCGTAAAACCTCGGGAGCGGCTGCCAATGGGCAATCACGCCCACCACCTGAAAATAATCTCCCGCCAGCCGGATTTTTTCGCCCACCGAATCGCGGCCACCAAAGAGCCGCTCGTTCAGACTTTGGCTGAGCACCACTACCTGCTGCATCGATTGATCCGCGGCACGATCCCAACCGCTACCATACAAAAACGGCACTTCAAACATGGCAAAAAAATCGGCCGAATTGGCGCGTCCGGAAACCTGAAATGGCAGGCTGTCCTGACCTTCCGGTTCCACCACCGCGCTCATTTGCGCCTGCACCACTTGCCGGAACGCTTTATTGGCCTCCCACAGCGCCATCGAATCACGATAGGTCAGCTGATCCGGCGGATCGCCGTTGTCATTGGCCGGTTGATGGGGATCCCAGCTATCTAACTGGACATAAAACAATTGCTCACTTTTAGTTGGGATCGGATTGGCTGACATTAAATAATTGACCGTCACCGTGGTCATGGCGGCGCCGATGCCAAGGCCTATCGCCAATACCATCAGCAGGCTTAAGCCATAACTTTGCCGGATGCTGATCCAGGCTAAACGCAGATAATAGGCAAACATGATCAGACTCCCGCAGCTTTAGCATCGTGCGACGCGGCTGCCGGCGTGACAATATGCAGCGGTTCAGGCGTGATAGCGGTCAGCTCGGAAACCCGGCCATCCTTAATCAGGATCTGCCGTTTGGCGCGCTGCGCCAGTCCATGGTCGTGTGTCACCATAATAATGGTGGTCCCCTGACGGTTGATGTCCTCAAGCAACGACATCACACTTTGTGCCATTTGACTGTCGAGATTGCCGGTAGGCTCATCCGCCAATAAAAACCGCGGACTGGTGGCCAAAGCTCTGGCAATCGCCACCCTTTGCTGCTGGCCGCCCGAAAGCTGACTGGGTAAATGGTTCATCCGGGATGCCAACCCGACCCGCTCCAACTGTTGTTCGATGCGGCGTTTGCGCTCCTTCGCATCAAAGCCCCGATAGCGCAGGGGGACATCGACGTTATCAAATAAATTCAGCTCAGGGATCAGATTAAAGCCCTGAAAAATAAAACCAATTTTCTGATTCCGCATTTTTGACCGCTGGCTGTCACTTTGCTGATTGACGTTTTCACCATCGAGCAAAAACACGCCGGAACTGGCCACTTCCAGTAAACCGGCAATATTTAAAAACGTCGTTTTGCCCGAACCGGACGGCCCGGTCACACTGACAAAATCGCCCTCATGCACTTCTAAATCCACCTCACGCAGCGCATGGGTCGACACTTCACCGGTATGAAAAACTTTGCCTAGCTGTTTCATCAGCAACATACAAAAGCCCTCAGGGCGGCACTGGCCGCCGTTGTTGATTTAACTGAATTAGTGATTTAACTGGATTTGCTGAGCGCCATTAAACATATCGGTGCCAGAAATAATGATTTGATCGCCTTCGGTTAAACCGCTCAGCACTTCCACCGCCGACAAGCTGCGAGCGCCAAGCGCGATCGGTGTTTTGACTGCCAGGCCATCTTTTACTTTGTAAGCAAACTGGCCGTTGGAGCTTTCGAGGAACTGGCCGCGACCAACCTGCAACACGGCGTCCCGCTGCTCCAGCAAAATACGGCTGGCCAGCCGCTGGTTTTGCCGCAGCCCCGGCGGCACTTCTTTGGCAAAGCGCACCCGGCCTGTAACTTGATTGTCGACAATTTCCGGCGATACACTGACCAGCGTCGCTGGGTACTGTTGTTGACCCAAGCTAATATCCGCCGGCATGCCGATCGCCAAATCGTCGGCATAGTTTTCCGGGATGGCGATTTCTACTTCAAATTGGCTTAAATCGACCACCGACAGCAGCAGCTGGTTTTTCGTCAGATAGGTTTTGTTTTCGACTGCCAGATTGCCAATAATGCCGTCGACCGGGGATTTCACCTGCAAGGCGGCCACCTGACGGCTTAAATCGGCGACTAACAGTGTTTGCCGCTCTAGCTCCTGCTGCAAGGCAGTTGATTCAAAATCCAGACTTTCTTTATTCAGCGCGGCATCTTTCACCGCATGCTTGTGCTGTAACGACGCGTTGTGTAAATCATCCGCGGCTTTTTCATAGTCAATCTGGCTGATGGCTTTGACGCTGTAACCCTGTTCGGCACGACGCTTTTCGCGTTCGGCGGTGATCAGCGCTACTTTGGCCAAATCCACCGCTTTCTGATCCATCAGTTGTTGCTTGCGCGATTGAATTATCTGCCGGTCAAGCCCGGTCCTCAGACTATTTAGTGTGGCTTGCTCTTGCTTAAGCCGGCTATCCAGCTCCGGACTGTCGATGGCAGCAATAACATCGCCTTTTTTCACCTGGGTACCGGCTTCGGCAAACAAGCTGACGGTGCCATCGGCCGAGGCGTACAGCTTCGGACTCACCGCCGCGACGACTTTCCCCTGCACCGACACATCGCGAACAAAAGGCGCAGTCTTCACACTATCGAGGCGTAACCGCGACATCGACACCGACATCTCAGATTGCTGCCAGTTGCTAAGCGCAGGCGTCAGTTGCCACCCCAGCATCGCCAGCAAGCCGACTGCGCAGCAGAGCATCATGACTTTTGTAGATTTGAGTTTTTTTGTATCGCGAATTTCATCCTGAGCACTGGGCTCGGCAATTTTGATCGTCACGCTGCATCTCCAATTCATTGCTGAAAACTCTGTCGCAATGATTTGGAAAATGGTTTAGGAGAAACTGAAATTATTTTTTATGCGAATCATTGTCGTTGCAGTCGAGCTCAAGTTCCAAGCAAAGGACTGAACCTAAAACGCTCGAGCCTGAGGCTGCTGTTCAATAAAAAATCCCCAATCACAACTGAGGCGTGATCAGGGATTGGGAAGGTTGTGAACGAGTTTATTCAGTGTAGTTCAGTAAATTCAGCTTGCAGCAAATCCTGGCTTCCGTTGCAAAAAAAATCGGAACAGCCAGCCCTTTGTTGCCCGCAACGCCTGCCGTTTTTGTAAACGACAGGTCGCCCCTGAGCTTGAAAACATCACCAGCTATAGCACTTCAGTGATGGCTCGGGTAAAATGCCAGCCCTTTTGTAGTAGACGACTTTTTACAGGCAAGAACACACCATGAGCAAAAAGCTGCACATTAAAACCTGGGGCTGCCAGATGAATGAATATGATTCATCGAAAATGGCCGACTTGTTGGATGCCACTCATGGCTATACCCTGACTGAAGAGGCCGAAGAGGCTGATGTTATTTTATTAAATACTTGTTCTATCCGCGAAAAAGCGCAGGAAAAAGTATTTCACCAATTGGGCCGCTGGCGCCCACTGAAAAAGAAAAATCCGAATTTAATCATTGGGGTCGGTGGTTGTGTCGCCTCGCAGGAAGGCGCGTCTATTCGCGAGCGAGCGCCTTATGTTGACATCATCTTCGGACCTCAAACCTTGCACCGTTTGCCGGAAATGATCAATTCAGTCAAAGGTGATCGTTCCCCAGTGGTCGATGTGTCATTTCCTGAAATCGAAAAATTCGACCGCTTGCCCGAACCAAAAGCCGAAGGTCCAACCGCTTTCGTGTCGATCATGGAAGGCTGTTCAAAATACTGTACTTTCTGCGTGGTACCTTATACCCGTGGCGAAGAAGTCAGCCGACCGCTGGATGACGTGTTGCTGGAAATTGCCCAATTGGCAGAGCAAGGCGTGCGGGAAGTGAACTTATTAGGTCAGAACGTCAACGCTTATCGCGGTGAAACCCACGATGGTCAGATCTGCCATTTCTCCGAGTTGCTGCGTTTAGTGGCGGCGATTGATGGCATTGACCGCATTCGCTACACCACGTCACATCCGGTGGAATTCACCGACGATATTATTGAAGTGTACCGTGATGTGCCCGAGCTGGTCGATCATTTGCATTTACCGGTGCAATCCGGTTCAGATCGCATTCTGACTTTGATGAAACGTAATCACACCGCCCTGGAATACAAAGCGCAAATTCGTAAACTGAAAAAAATCCGACCCAATTTGAGTATGTCATCGGACTTTATCATCGGTTTCCCGGGTGAAACGGCCGAAGACTTTGCGCAAACGATGGATCTGATTGCCAGTGTCGGTTTTGATATGAGCTTCAGTTTCATCTACAGCGCCCGCCCGGGTACTCCGGCAGCTGATTTACCAGATGACGTCAGTGAAGAAGAGAAAAAACAACGGCTGTACATTTTACAAGACCGGATTAACCAACAATCGCTACAAATTGCCCGTGGCATGTTAGGGACTATTCAACGCGTCTTAGTAGAAGGACCTTCGAAAAAGGATCTGATGGAACTGACCGGCCGCACTGAGAATAATCGGGTGGTGAATTTTGAAGGCACCCCTGATATGATTGGTGGCTTCGTTGATATTGAAGTGACCGACGTATTCACTAACTCTTTGAAAGGCAAAGTAATTCGCACCGAGAAAGAGATGGATTTACGCCGCGACGTATCACCACAACAAATTCTGGCCCGCCAGCCCAAAGCGGATCCACTTGGGGTGCAGACTTTTCAGCCCTAAGTTCAACTAAGTTTCAGAGGCCGCAACCACATGCGGCCTCGATAAATAGAGAACAGGCCACTTGGACAACCCAATCAGCAGTATTGAATTTAAAGTAGATCCCACCGACCATCAACGTCTGTCGCTGTTATGCGGTCCCTTCGATGACCATATCCGCCAGATTGAACGACATTTTCGCGTTCAGCTCAGCTTCCGCGATGACAAATTCCGTTTACTTGGCTTAACCGAGCAACTGCCGCTGGTGCAGCAGCTAGTCCATCAGCTGTATGCCGAAACGGTGAATGCCGCCGGCAAACTGGTGCCTTTAAGTGCCGAGCAAGTGCATCTTGCGATGAGTGGGATTGATCATCCGGCCACATTGATCCGGGTGGATGAGCAGGCGCAGGAAATCAGCATCAAAACTAAAAAAGGCTTGATCAAAGGCCGTAATCCCAATCAAAGCCGTTATGTCGCCAATATTCTGCGGCACGACGTCACTTTCGGTATCGGCCCAGCCGGCACCGGTAAAACGTATTTAGCCGTGGCATGTGCTGTTGATGCGCTGGAAAAAAATCAGGTGCGTCGTATCGTGCTGACCCGTCCGGCGGTTGAAGCCGGTGAAAAATTAGGTTTTTTACCTGGTGATTTAGCTCAAAAAGTCGATCCGTACCTGCGACCTTTATACGACGCCCTATTCGATATGTTAGGTTTTGAAAAAGTCGAAAAATATTTAGAGCGCGGCACCATCGAAATTGCACCGCTGGCTTATATGCGTGGTCGCACCTTAAGCGATGCGTTTATTATTTTGGATGAAAGTCAAAACACTACGGTTGAGCAGATGAAAATGTTCTTAACCCGGATCGGCTTTAATTCTAAAGCCGTGATCACCGGCGACGTGACACAAGTCGATTTGCCGCGTGGCACCTTTTCTGGTCTGAAACATGCTATCGAAGTGCTCTCTGACGTTGATGCAATCAGCTTTAACTATTTCGTTGCCAAGGATGTGGTGCGCCACCCGGTGGTGCAGAAAATCGTGATCGCCTATGAAGCTTTTGAAGCCGCTGCTGCCAAACGGAAGCAGGCAGAAAAAGAAGCCGCGTTATTGGCACAGGCGCAGGAAAATACCGCGATGACAACATCGGTTAGTCAGGTGGCAACACCCGCAGAGCCAACCCCTTCCCGTCGTCGTAAAACGGCAACAAAACCAGCAGATACTGAGTCGTCATGAGCATTATTCTTGATTTACAACTGGCTTCAACCGCCGGAAATTTACCCAGCGAAGCACAGATCCAGAGCTGGCTCAACGCAGCGGTATCGCCATTTCAGCCGGTGGCAGAAGTCACAGTGCGAATTGTCGATGAGGCCGAGAGTCAACAACTGAATTTCGATTATCGGGAAAAAGACAAACCAACCAATGTGTTAAGCTTCCCGTTTCAATGCCCGCCGGGGATTGAACTGCCATTACTAGGCGATTTAGTGATTTGCGCTGGTGTGGTTGCGCAGGAAGCGCGGGAACAACAAAAGAGCCTGGATGCGCATTGGGCACATATGGTGGTGCATGGTAGCTTGCATTTACTTGGCTTTGACCATATAAATGATGACGACGCTTTGGAAATGGAAGCGCAAGAAATACAAATCCTGGCAGAACTGGGTTTTGCCGATCCTTATTTACTTCAAAACGACTAACGGAGCTGGTTTTTTTATTATGGGTGACGACAATCCACACTCGGGACGCGGTTCTGCCACCAAATCATGGCTTGAACGAATTGCAGCCATTTTTACCGCAGAACCACAACAAGTCTCAGATCTGGAAGATATTATTGCTGAAGCGAATTCGCGCAATCTTATCGATTCCGACACCAAGGGCATGCTACAAGGTGTGCTGGATGTTTCCAAAATGCGCGCCCGCGATATTATGGTGCCGCGTTCGCAAATGGCGACCATTGATATCGATCAGCCGTTAGCAGAGTTTCTGCCCATTCTGCTCGAGAACAATCACAGCCGTTACCCGGTGGTCAATGAAGACAAAGACCATATCGAAGGTATTCTGATCGTCAAAGACATTTTGCAGTATGCATTACAACCTGATGCGGACTGGTCTTTACGTGAATTATTACGCCCGGCAGTGATTATTCCGGAAAGTAAAAGAGTCGATGCGTTGCTCAAAGAATTCCGCCAGAAACGCTATCACATGGCAATTGTCGTCGATGAATACGGCGGCGTATCGGGTCTGATTACCATTGAAGATATTCTCGAGCAAATTGTCGGGGATATTGAAGACGAACACGACGACGAGGAAGGCGAGGATATCCGTAAGCTGGGTAATCATGTGTTTATGGTTAGCGCGTTAACTCCCCTTGATGAATTCAATGAAAGTTTCGCGACCAGCTTCGACGAAGAAGAAGCGGGTACCATTGGCGGCATTGTACTCCACGCATTTGGCCATATGCCGGCAAAAGGCGAAACCATTCAGCTGGAGGGGTTAACCTTTAAAGTCACCAAAGCCAATAGTCGGCGCCTGGTTCAGTTACAAGTGATCCGGCCCAAGCCAGCAGCCGATCTTGATGACGCAGAATAGCTCCGCTACAGGTAACTTAGGGTGTCCAGCTTGAAATTTTCCCGCGCTGATGTCTACCTCAGCCTGCTGCTTGTCGCTGCAGGTCTTAGCAATACTTTAGCCTTTGCCCCCTATCAGTTAACCATGTTGCCGGTTTTCACTCTGGCGCTACTCAGTTGGGTGCTTTATCGCTGCCAAAGCAGCAAAAAGGCCGCTTGGTTTGGTTTAATGTACGGCCTTGGCTGGTTTGGTCTTGGCATCAGCTGGGTTCACGTCAGTATCGCCACTTTTGGAGGGATGCCGCTGATTGCCAGTCTTGGCATTATGGCGCTGTTGGTGGTCTATTTGAGTTTATTTCCGGCATTGGCCGCCTGGCTGAGTTGCCACCCTCTGCTCAACCCCATCGCCGGCAACAGCAAACACCCGATTGCTTGGCCGCTGTTACTTGCCAGCTGCTGGGTCGTTGCTGAAAACTTGCGGTCGTGGCTATTCACCGGGTTTCCCTGGCTATCCATTGGTTACAGTCAGACAGAGGGTTATCTGGCACCCTATGCGCCTTTGATTGGCGAAACCGGCATAACATTTGTGATGGTATTCGCCGCCGCGAGTCTAATGCTGCTGGTGTACCGACACTGGCGAATAGCGCTGGTCGCTTCGCTGCTGTTGCTGGCCAGTCCACTGTTGAATCAATTCAAAGGCTGGCAATATCAGGATCAAAGCGTCAGCGTGGCGCTGGTGCAGGGCAACATCAAACAAGAGTTACGCTGGGTACCAGAGCAGGAATTACCGACGATGAAAAAGTATATGCAGTTGACCAAACCGCATTTACAGCAACAAATTATCGTCTGGCCAGAGGCCGCTATTCCGCAACTCGAACCACTGGCGCAAGCTTATTTGTATAACCTGGATATGCAAGCAGCAGAGCACCACAGCGCCGTGATCACGGGCATACTGGATTACAAGCGCAATGACGATGCTTACAACGGTATCGTCGTGGTTGGCAAAACCAGTCACGCAGTCAGTAGCGGCGACTACTTTTATGAAACCAAAAACCGCTATCAAAAACATCACTTACTGCCAATCGGCGAATTCGTGCCTTTTGAACGGCTGTTGCGGGATGTCGCGCCCTTTTTTGATTTACCCAATAGTTCTTTTGCCCGTGGCGACTGGCGCCAACCCAACTTGCAGGCCAATGGCTACCAGTTACTGGCTGCCTTGTGTTTTGAAATTGCCTTTCCGCGGCAAATTCAGGCTAATTTTACCGATGACACCGACTTCTTATTGACCGTCAGCAATGACGCCTGGTTTGGTGCGTCCATTGGCCCACTACAACATATGCAAATTGCCCAGATGCGCGCACTCGAATTTGGCCGGCCACTGCTGCGAGCCACCAACAATGGTGTGACGGGTATCGTTTTGCCAGATGGAAAATTGCAAGCAGTGTTGCCACAGTTTGAAGATGGTGTTTTAGCTGCTGACGTTCAGTTAGCTACCGGCCGGACTTTATACAGCAAAACCGGCGATTGGCCGTTGCTAACCTTGGCAGGACTCTTATTGCTGGGAATTGGACTTTACCGCTGGCGCCAACAACGCCAGCAGTGAAGACATGGTTCAGGTTCAAAACCTGGGTGCAAAATGATTATGCCGTGGCCATCCACTGTTGCACTGCCGACACCAGCTCATCCGGGTGGAACTTGGCGATAAACTGGTCCGCACCAACTTTACTGACCATCGCATTATTAAACACGCCGCTCAGTGACGAGTGCAAAATCACATGAATGCGTTTTAAATGCTCATGCGCTTTAATTTCGGCAGTTAAAGTGTAGCCATCCATTTCCGGCATTTCGATATCAGAAATCAACAGCGGCACTTTACCGGAGACGTCTCCACCCAACTCTTCCGCTTTCGCCAACAACCAATCAAGCGCCAACCGACCATCATTGACCGTCTGGATCTCCACGCCAATCGCCGACAAGGCGCGTTTGACCTGATTTCTGGCCACGGCAGAGTCATCCGCCACTAACACCACCAGGTGTTTAAAATCAATGTCCTTACTCTTTTCCTTCACCGATTCACTGACGGTCTCATCGACGGGCGAAATCTCGAAAAATACTTTTTCGACATCGAGGATTTGCACTAATTTATCGTCTATTTTGGTGACCGCGGTCACATAATGCGCTTTGCCGGCCCCCTGTGGCGCGGGCATAATCTGTTCCCAATTACTACTAATAATCCGATCCACACCCGATACCAAAAAACCTTGGGTATGACGATTGTATTCAGTGACGAGCACATAGGCGGTGGTTAGATCGGTGATCATCGGACCACCGGTTGCCATACTCAAGTCGATAACGGTGACAGGTTCACCACGCAAGTGCGCAATGCCCCGCACGTTCGGGTGGGCTCCGGGCAAAGCACTCAATTCGGGGCATTGTAATACTTCCCGGACTTTAAAGACGTTGATCCCGAACGGCTGACCGCCGTAAAGGCGAAATAACAATAACTCCAGCCGGTTCTGGCCAACAATATTTGTTCTTTGGTCCACACTGGACATCAGGCTACTCATGCTTATCCTCGTCAAAATTAACCGTTCCGCTGCACTTGCGGTTCTTCATTGGTGACATCTGAACAAGATAGGCGAAAAACTCTAACAATGCTCGTGGTTTAGCAGTAGTAATTGCTCGGATTTAAAAAATAATCTGTCCGTGACAGCAAAGCTCCAACGCACCTAGTTGGGTCGATGGACTCGCCCTCTGTATTCCATTCATCTTAAGTACAGCCAACTGCAGTTATTTTGCGTCTATCCCCTTATTCCTTGAAGATGCGGGGGAGACGACGTTCAGTCGCCGCAGTCACCTAGCTCATGAGGCTCCTGCAATCTCACTGACCCGTTGCCGGTCCGCATCTTCAATGATTTTGGGTCTAGCTTCGCCAGCAGGCGGTAATGGAGGAACTTTTTATGAATAATTCAATGTTGGTCGGTTCTATTATTGGTGCCATCGCAGTCACCGCGTTAGGCTCAGTGGCTGGTTACAAGTATCTGGATCAAGAGCCGCAATACGCTGAAGTTGTCAGCAGCAAAGCGGTTATTGAAACCTACAGTGAACCGGTTGAACAATGTAAAGACGTCATAGTGCAGCAGAAAAAAGCAGTCAAAGACGAAAATCAGATCACCGGTACTGTCCTTGGCGCTGTTGTCGGTGGCGTACTTGGGAACCAGATTGGTGGGGGTTCTGGCAAAAAAGTTGCCACTGTTGCTGCAGCCGCCGCGGGGGGGTACGCTGGCAAACAAGTGCAACAAGATATGCAAAACAATGATGTTGAAAGCCGGAGTAAACGTGTTTGTAACATGGTGCAGCAGCAAAAAGAACGCACTGTTGGTTACGATGTGCGCTACTTACTCAACGGTGAGCTGAAAACCATCCGAATGGATCAAAAGCCGGCACAAAAAATTCTGATTAAAGATGGTCAGGTGATTGCGTCAACTCTGTCGTCAGACGTCTGAAGCCAAATGATCGGCGAGTGGACTTACCAGCGGCCGAAATACTGGTCAATTAGCAAGGTTAATTGCTCGTTGAGTTCAGCTTCCAATTCATCGGCATTTGCCTGATAAAGCGCAAAATAACGGGCGGCCTGCGCCGGGCTTAAACTGCGTCCGGCCAGTGTGCACTGCATTTCCGGTAAGCTTTTGTCAAAACGCGGCACTAAAATCCAACGCATAAAACCAGCCGTATGGGAAGTCACCAACGGCTGGGAAAACTTACAAAAATCTTCGATGTATTCTGCGCCTTGCGGGCCAAGACAGCCGGGCTCGACCCGATAAATCACTTCCAGAATTGCCGAATTTGTCATGTGATGTCTATTCCCAGAAATCGGTCGCTCAGGTTGAACTGATCTCCCATTCGTTTGGGGATCGCCACAAAAATTACGTGCTGCCAACGCACCTTGATGCCAGAACCAGTGCCCGCTCGTCATAGAGCAAGGTTCAGCCTATCACTCAACAGCTCTGACGCACCACCAGATCACAGTGTAATTCGACATCACCACTGAGCTCACCTGCCAACAAGCGGCTCGCTGCCAGCCGGCCCTTTTCTGCGCTATATTGCTGAATGGTCGTGAGTGCCGGATAAAAACGCTCGCCCTCCTCAATACCGTCAAAACCAACCACCACTAACTCGGATGGAATATCGATACCAAGTTCACGCGCCACCATCATCGCCGCTAGCGCAATCCGATCGCTCATACAAAGCAACACCCGCGGTCGAACCGCTTGTTGCAAGGCTTCACGCGCGGCCATCAACGCCTGTTCGTGCTGATTGACCGGAATATGCCATACTGCTTCCGCGGGGAGGTCACGCCCCACCTCGCTGGCGGCGGCCAGATATCCTTCTAACCGTCGTCTGGAGATCGCCTGTTCAGAGCGATACAGCTCGTCCGGCTGGATCCGGCACACCCGATCGGATTCGATAAGACGCAAGCCCAGCACAGCAATTTTGCCGGGCATGGTTGCAAAGGCATGCAAAGCAATTTGTTTTGCAAAGCTGAAGTTATCGATATTCACCGAAGGGAGATCGTTCAGGTTGCAATCGACCGTGATCATCGGCTTTTGCTGACGTAAAATCCGTTCCAACTGCTCTGGATTATTCGGGGCACCATATAATATAAAACCGTCTGGTACCGCTTCTGCACTACTGCTACGACTATTGTGAGTGCCAGATAACAACAATAAATCGCGGCCATGTCGCTGTAATACTTCAGCAACTCCTTTGATCAATTGGTTGGCGACCGGATCACTGACGGAATATTCCAGCGTGTCGGAAAGTAAAATTGCGATGATACCGGATTTACCGGTTCGCAAACTGCGAGCTGCAGCATTAGGTCCGCTGTAGCCCAGCACTTCACATTGCGTCAGTATTTTCTGCCGCAACTCCGGCGACAGCTGATCCGGCCGGTTAAAGGCATTTGAAACAGTTGCGACAGACACACCAAGCTCAGCGGCCACGGTTTTCAGATTTTGTTTTTTTAATTTTACCTGCGCTGGCGCTGTACTCACACTCAACCTCGCTTGCGTTTCTGACTGAAAAATCAGCCGTTATTATTCATATTGGCAATAAACTGGTTGGAATCGGCAATCGCCCGATTCATTTCGCTGATTAGGTTATTCACGTCCTGCTGCAGCAGGCCAAATTCGCCTTGAATAGCGCCAACAGCTTTCGCATTCAGATTGTGCTTCAGATACAGCACATTATCGTTGAGGACGCGCAAAACCGGCGGCATTTTACTTTCAGCGCGGCGCATCACTTTCACCAGCGCATTAAACTGGCGCTTGGTCTCCAGCAGTTTCTTTTTACTGTCTGTTTTGAGTTGCTTATTTTGATATTGCGCCAGCTCGGCTTCCCATTCGTCAAACAAATCAAAAGCGACAGTTTCCACTTTGTTAATCCGCCGACTCACTTCTTCAGCTGATTTTTTGCTGTCTTCATATTGTGTGCTCAGTGCTTCATAGCGCTGTTGCAAATTGCCACCATGGAAATTTAGCAATTGGCTGAGTTGATCCAGAGCATCTTTAAATTCCTGCTGACTGGCTTGCTGGGCATCCCTGGCCTCTTCCACCCGATCGATCAGGATATCGCGTTTATGCACTCCAACCTTTTCCATCGCGGCATAATATGCAGTCGTGCAGCCAGACAATACCAGCGTGGATGTCAACATTAAGGCCAGCCCAAAAGCTTTACCCCACCCCGCGCGGTTTAAGATATTTTGCTTGTTCATTTTTTTCAACATCATGCTACTTCTAATTTTACTCATCATCCGATGCGCCATTCACCAACTCGGCAATCGCCGCCAGCCGGCTCATGGTCAGCGCATTTAAGGTCTTTTTCGGGTATTGGCCACGGTTGTTTTTCACCCCAGCCACCATCCCGGTAAGCAGCTCCAGAGCGTCATCCACAGTTTTGGCCACATAAATGTGGAACAAACCCGCTGCAACCGCCGCCACAACTTCATCGTTTAACACCAGATTCAGCTGATTACTGGCTGGGATTACCACGCCTTGAGTACCGGTTAAACCGCGTGATTGACACAAGCGGAAATAGCCTTCAATTTTTTCATTGACGCCACCAATCGCCTGCACCTGACCGTGCTGGTTGATAGAGCCGGTGACCGCCAATGACTGATGGATCGGAACATTACAGATGGCAGAGATGAGTGCACAAACTTCGGCCAGCGAGGCGCTGTCGCCATCAACTAAGCCGTAAGATTGCTCCATCGCGATGTTGGCAGATAACGTCAGGGCAAAAGTTTGCGCATATTTGGCTCCCAGATAACCGGTCAGCAGCATCACCCCCTTGGAGTGAATGGCTTTGCCAAGCTCGACTTCCCGCTCGATATCGATCACCCCATTCGACCCCGGATACACTGTCGCACTAATCCGCGCCGGAGTCCCAAAAGCAGTATCGCCGATTTCCAGCACGGTTAAACCATTGACTTTGCCAACAGCTCCGCCGTCGGTATCGATCAGGATTTGACCTTCCTGAATATCTTCCAAAAAGGACTCACTGATCCGACCGGTGCGGTACTGTTTACCGGCAAGCGCTTGTTGAATATGCTGGGCATTCAGTTCGTTATCACCTGCTTGATTGGCGTAAAAACATGCTTCCCGCACCAACTCCAGCACATCGGCAAATCGCGCCGATAACTTACGTTGATGCTCTGCCTGACGAAAACTGAAATTGAGCAATTGTTTCAGACCACAAGCGGTTAACGGGCCGGCATCCAGCGTCTGAATTTGGTCCTGCAATTGCAACGACATGTACTTAATGGTTTGTGCATTAAATGGCAGATAGTGTTCAAAATCCGCCAGCACGCGGAATAACTCGTTAAACTCGTCATCTACATCCTGCACCAGATAGTACAAATCGCGTGAGCCGAGCAGCACAATCTTCACATTCAACGGAATGGCTTTTGGGGTGATGATGGTCGAGTTGGTGACCGCATGATCTGACAGAGTATCGATATTAATATCGCCGCTTTTCAAGGCGAGCTTAAGTGCGTCCCACACCGCCGGTTGTGATAATAAACGATCGGCATCTAAAATCAGGTAACCGCCATTGGCCTTATGGAGGGCGCCGGCACGGATCATCCGGTAATTGGTATAAAGCGCCCCCTGCTCGGAACTGTATTCCACCCGGCCGAATAAATTGCCGTAACTTGGATTGGGTTCAAACACAATGGGCGCGCCGGACATCAGTTCGTGATGAACTAGTACATTGGGTACAAAATCACCGATAAACAAACTTCGGATATCCAACTCTTCCAGTTTGTCCGATTCCAACTCTTCCGGCAGTAATTCCAGCACAGCTTTAATCAGCTCTGGCTTCATTTCACGTAAATAACGCAAAATCCCAAGCTCAGTGGCATAGTCGTGCTCAAGTTGTTTTAGCAGCGGTTTAATTGCTTGTTCAATGGTATCGCGCCGTAAAGTCCGAAGATTCTCAGAGAGCTCGCGTTTCCATTGCGGTAGTTCCAGCAACTGCTCATTTAAAATGGTTTCCAGTTCTGACACCAGGCCGTAGAAAAACTGCCGTTTTTCATCGGACAAATTGGCAAACTCGGCATCATCCAATGGTTTGCCATCGACCACTGGGGAGAAGCTCACCGCACCGTTTTCTTCGTACAAAACCACTTGTTTTTCAAGTGCTTTGCGCTCAACCAGCGCAATTGCGGCTTCGTATTTGTCGTCAAAAGTGGCATGGATTGCTTTTTTCTTGCGCTGATAACCCGGGTTGTCAAACGCGGCCGGAAAGGTATCCAGCAATTCATCAATCAGGGCTTCAATTTTTTTGACCAGAATCCGGCCTTCGCCGGGCAGTAAACGGAGCGTCTGAGGGATGCGCTCGTCATCGAAATTATTGATATAACACCAGTCATCCGGTGTTTCTTTTTCACTGGCCGCCGATTGCAGTATATCCTGCACCAGGGTAAACCGACCCAACGCCGGCTCCCCCATCACATAAAGGTTATAACCAGGCATATCCATGCCAATAGCAAAGGACAGTGCAGCTTTGGCGCGGTCCTGGCCAATAAACGTACTGCTAAAGCCTGCAACATCTAAAGCATCGGTAATCAGCTGCGGATCGAGTTGCGGGCCAAGCTGGGCCACTGGCAAAGCAAAGCTTTGGAGATGAGTCGAAGCGGCTTTGGTTAAGGCCGGATGCGTCATGCAAAATATTCCCGGAAAAAAAACTGACGCCTATAGTAACAAAAACTTGGGCGCTGCAAAGCGAAGAAATGCCCGCGACCGTCGGCAAGAAGATTTAGCATTCAGACCGGCAATCCTTTCCGGCTAAAATGCTGACCGCCACAGCTCAGACAAGCCGCCAGTTCTGATGGATGATAATAAGCCTGACATTGCTGGCATTGGTTGCAACAATACAGCCCCATCCCGACTTGTTCGCCCGAGCTATAAACTCCCTGATGCGCCAGATCGGCGACCAGTTCCTGCCACTCGACCTGCGTTTTATCGGTCACCAGCGCGAGCTCGACCCACAAGGCTTCGCTCCACAAGGAAGGAATTTCGCCAGCCTGCCTGGCATCTGCGGACTGGCGCAAAAAAGTTTCGATAAAGAGCCGGGTTTCGTCCGCGGTTAAATCAGAACCCGCTTTGAGATAACCCTTAAGGGTTTCCTGCAGCTGCAGCAATTTCCCTACTTCCTGCTCCCCGGCATGGCGCAGCATCTGGTGCAATTCCAACAACCACTGCTGGTATTTTTCGCTGAATTTTTGCATCTGACACCTCCGTTCGATATCGCGAATGACCCCTCTTGCAGCCTGCGCCGCCCTTCCCTTCAGGTTTGGCACGGTTCAAGTTCTATCGTTGCAGTATAGTCTGCCAGGGCAACAGTGCTTTGCCTGTTACTCACCACTTAGGTGAAAAACTTACCACTTGCCCGTGCAAAGCCAAGCCTTATTGTTGTTGTCCAAGCCCTGCTTGCGGTATGCTATCGACACTTTTTGTCGCGTACCTTTTCAGGTTCCGGCCGCCTTTGATTGAACAGTGGAATTTTCGATGTCTGAAACACAAACCCCAGCTCAAACCGCCGCACAAACCCCGGCGCACACCTATGATCCCAAAGCCATTGAGAGCCAGATGCAGCAGCATTGGGAACAAAGCAATGCTTTTAAAGTGGTCGAAGATCCAGACAAAGAAAAATACTATTGTCTGTCGATGTTTCCCTACCCAAGTGGCCGGCTGCATATGGGGCATGTGCGCAACTACACCATTGGTGATGTGATCAGCCGTTTCCAGCGGATGCAAGGTAAAAACGTGATGCAACCTATGGGTTGGGATGCCTTTGGGTTGCCGGCAGAAAACGCCGCAATTGCCAACAAAACCGCACCGGCAGCCTGGACCTATGCCAATATCGACTACATGAAAAACCAGCTCAAACGCTTAGGTTTCGGTTATGACTGGGATCGCGAACTGGCAACCTGTAAACCAGAATATTACAAGTGGGAGCAGTGGTTCTTCACTAAGCTGTTTGAAAAAGGTCTGGTCTACAAAAAAATGGCCACGGTGAACTGGGACCCGGTGGATCAATGCGTGCTGGCCAACGAGCAAGTAATCGACGGTCGAGGCTGGCGGTCCGGCGCCTTGGTTGAACAGCGCGAATTGGCGCAGTGGTTTATTAAAATTACCGATTACGCCGAAGAGTTATTACAGGATTTAGACCAGCTGGACGAATGGCCGGAGCAGGTAAAAACCATGCAACGGAACTGGATCGGCCGCTCAGAAGGAGTTGAAATCACGTTCAGCTTAGCCGGTTCGAGCTACGACTTCAGCGTCTACACCACTCGCCCGGACACACTGTATGGCGTGACTTATGTGGCGATTGCACCACAACATCCGTTGGCACAAAAAGCTGCCAAACTTGACGATCAGTTAGCAAAGTTTATTGACGAGTGCAAAGGCGGCAAAATTGCCGAAGCCGATATGGCTACCATGGAGAAAAAAGGCGCTCCGACCGGTTTCTTTGCCGTCCATCCGCTAACGGGTGAGCAAGTGCCGATTTGGGTCGCCAACTTCGTGTTGATGGATTACGGCTCTGGCGCGGTGATGGCCGTTCCGGGTCATGATCAGCGCGACTTCGAATTCGCGACTAAATACGGCATGAAAATTAAACAAGTGGTTGCGCCAGCTGCCGGTTCAACTGCGGTATGCGATTTAACGACGGCTGCTTTTACCGAAAAAGGGGTGTTAGTCAATTCCGGCGAATTTGACGGGTTAGACTTTGCAGCCGGTTTTAAAGCAATTGCCGATAAACTGGCCAGCAAAGGCGTAGGTCAGGTCAAAGTGAATTATCGCCTGCGCGATTGGGGAGTTTCCCGCCAACGCTACTGGGGCTCGCCGATTCCGATGCTGACACTGGAAGACGGCACCCAAGTGCCGGTACCGGAAGAGATGCTGCCGGTACGGTTACCAGAGGATGTGGTGATGGATGGCGTCACATCGCCCATTAAAGCCGATGCCAACTGGGCCAAAACCAGCTATCAGGGGCAAGCCGCATTCCATGAAACCGATACCTTCGACACCTTTATGGAATCCAGCTGGTATTACGCCCGCTACTGCAGTCCGCAACATGAAACTGGCATGCTGGATCCGGCCAAAGCGAATTATTGGTTACCCGTTGATCAGTATGTCGGTGGTATTGAGCACGCAATTTTACACTTATTGTATTCGCGCTTTTTCCATAAATTGCTGCGGGATGTTGGTTTAGTGCAGTGCGACGAACCCTTTAAACGGCTGTTGTGTCAGGGCATGGTTCTGGCCGAGACGTTCTACCGCGATAACGAGGGCGGCAGCAAAACCTGGTATTCACCCCAAGATGTCACAGTAGAGCGGGACGACAAAGGCCGCATCACCCAGGCGGTGTTAAAAACCGATGGTTTGCCAGTGGTGTCCTCGGGCATGAGCAAAATGTCCAAGTCGAAAAACAATGGCATCGATCCACAAACGGTCATCGACTTATACGGCGCCGATACCGTCCGGTTATTTATGATGTTCACCGCACCGCCAGAGCAAACGCTGGAATGGCAGGACTCTGCCGTGGAGGGTGCAAACCGTTTCCTGCGTCGCGTCTGGACGTTAGTCAACGACTTTAACCAACGGGTTACACAAAGCGGTGTCGCAGTGCCGGCACTTGATGTGGCCGGGTTAACTGCAGATCAAAAAAACCTGCGCCGCGAAATTCATAAAACGATCGCCAAAGTGACGGATGATGTGGGGCGTCGGTATACCTTTAATACTGCGGTCGCCGCGATCATGGAGCTGATGAATAAGCTGCAAAAAGCCGCGACGGAACCGCAGCAGGATCTGGCAGTTCTTTCTGAAGGTATTCATGCCGTTGTGACCCTGCTCAACCCGATCACTCCGCATTTATCGCAATATTTGTGGCGCGAATTAGGCCATAACACCGAGCTGGAACAAACGACCTGGCCGCTGGTTGACGCTTCCGCCTTGGTGGAAGATGAAAAGTTGGTGGTGGTACAAGTTAATGGCAAAGTCCGTGGCAAAGTGACGGTAGCGATTGATGCGACGCAGGACCAGGTGATGGCATTGGCTCGTACTGAAGAAAACGTGCAGAAATACCTGGAAGGCGTTGAGCTACGTAAAGTGATTTACGTGCCGGGTAAATTGTTAAGTCTGGTGGTGGGCTAACATGACGAATAAGCCGGTTTATTTTGCCCAGCCGTGGCGCTCTCTCTGGTTACCGATGGTGCTACTGACCAGCTTCCTGCTCAGTAGCTGTGGCTTCCAGTTACGTGGCCAGCTGCCTTTGGCAAAATATCCGGCCATCTATCTGCAAGGGGAACAACATTCGCAGTTGCTGGCTGAGCTGAGCACGCAGCTGCGGCGCAATAACGTGCAGATCCCCCAGCAAGGTAGTGCCGATATCCCGCAGATCAAATTAGATCGCGACAGCCTGCAACGCCGCACCTTATCGTTGTTTCCAAACGGACAGGTCGCCGAGTATGAACTGATCTACACCGTGAACTACCAACTCCAGTTGCCGGATCAGGAGCCGATCCCGTATCAGATTGAGTTATACCGCGATTATCAGGACGATCCGAACCGGGCCCTGGCGAAAGCCCGTGAGCTGGATTTATTGCTGGCAGAGCTGCGGGGGCAGGCGGTAGGCCGGATTATCCGTCAACTCGGCCGGCTCTAAGCCAATGCTCAAGCTTTACAGCAATCAACTAAGTGCCCAGCTAAAAAAGGGGCTGGCGCCAGTTTATCTGGTATTTGGCGAAGAGCCGCTGCAAAAAATGGAAGCCCTGGATGAAATCCGCCTGGCCGCCAAAAAACATGGCTTTGAAGATCGGCAAAGTTTTATCGTTGAAGCTCATTTTGAATGGGCCGACTTTATTAACGAACTAAACAGCATGTCGTTATTCGCCCAGAAACAGTTGCTGGAACTGGACTTAGGTACCGCAAAACTCAGCCCCACCGCCCTTGAGCAACTGAAACAACTGCCTCCTCTGCTCCATGCCGATGTCATTCTGGTGTTACATGCCGCCAAAACTGCCAACGAATTCACCAAACAAAGTTGGTTTAAAGCCTTGTCGGACATCGGTGTGCAGGTGCAGTTTTACCCGCTGGACGATAATCAATTCATGCGCTGGCTTAGGGAGCGGGCGCAGCAGCTGGGCCTGAAACTGCAAACGGACGCTTTGCAATTATTGCAACATCACGCCGCCGGCAATTTACTGGCAGCCCGGCAAGAGCTCGAAAAACTGGCGCTCACCCACTATGGGCAGTGGCTTGACGCCGCTTTTTTACAACAGTATCTCGCTGATCAATCGCATTTTACGGTTTTTCAGTTGATTGATGCGGTGCTGGCCGGCTTGGGTGAAGAAGCGCTGCACCGGCTCGATAGACTACTGCAACAAGATACCGAAGCCGTGGTGATTGGCTGGCAACTGCAAAAAGAAGCGTTGACATTATTACAGCTACAAACTGCGGAACAACAAGGCTTGCCACTGGCGGATTTATACAAGAAATCCGGCATCTGGCCGAAACGTCAGCCGCTGTATCAACAAGCCTTACTCCGCTTGTCCAGCAACTGGTTGCATTATCTGGTGCAAGAGCTGGCTTGTTTTGACCGGGGTTATAAATCCGGGCAACTTACTCATCCGGAAGTGGCGCTGGCGCATCTGGTGACTTTATTTATCAAGCCGGTCCCCAAATTGTTCTCGCTGCAACAACAACTGGCAACATAAGGCGTCACTTTGATGGCAATGCTCGGATTTTACGGCGGCACTTTTGATCCCATCCATCAAGGACATCTGCAATCAGCGCTTTATGTGCAGCAGTATTGTCAGCTGGAGCGACTTGAGCTTATACCTTGTCATTTGCCACCGCATCGGGCCCATCCTGGTGTCAGCAGCGAACATCGAGCTGCCATGGTGCAGCTAGCGATTGCCCCTTATCCGCAACTCGCGCTGAATTTACTTGAACTTGCAAAAAACGCCCCCTCATACACCATCGAGACGCTGGAACAGCTTCGCGCGCAATATCCGAATGATACCTTGCTATTTGTCATCGGCATGGACTCGCTAACCCAGTTTCACACCTGGTTCCGATTTCGGGATATTTTAAAACTCTGCCATCTGCTGGTTTGCCAAAGACCGGGTTATCAACCGGAACATAATGAAACCAGGGCATTATTGGCTGTGCATCAACTTCAAAGCGTCGGCGAATTAGCCGACAGTCCAGCCGGCGGCATTTTACTCCTGCCGAACCCGCCGCTGGATGTTTCAGCCACCGCGATCCGCCAGAGCCTGCAAAGGTCCAGCAACGCCCACATCGCTGTGACGTCTGGCGCTTCACATGCGAACCCTTTATGCCAAATCGAAGCCGTGCAAGCTTATATCCTGGAGCATCAGCTGTATCAGGTATAACTTCGGCACAAAAGCTGTTAAAATGCCGCGTTTTAGCGCACAGCCAACGGGGTATACCAGTGCAAACTTCGCAATTAATCGCCTTTGTCGTTGATAAGATTGACGATATGAAAGCAAAAGACATCGTTCAGCTGGACGTGTCAGGAAAATCCACTGAAACCGAATGCCTGGTGGTCTGCACCGGCACTTCCAATCGTCACACCCGCTCTGTGGCAGCCCACCTGGTGGTAGAGGCCAAAAAGGCCGGTTTACATATTCTTGGTGTGGAAGGTGAAAAGAGCGGCGACTGGGTGCTGGTTGACCTTGGCGAAGTCGTTGTTCATGTCATGCTCGACGAAAGCCGTCACTTTTATCAGCTGGAAAAACTCTGGGCCGCTTAATCACCATGAAGTTGTTGTTGATTGCCGTAGGTCAAAAAATGCCAGCCTGGGTCACCTCAGCATATGAAGAGTATGCCAGACGTTTTCCCAGAGATCTGCCACTGGAGCTGATTGAAATTCCAGCCGGCAAACGCGGTAAAAACGCTGACATCAAACGTATTTTAGACCTCGAAGGCGAGAAAATGCTGGCCGCAGTTCCCAAGGGTAGCCGCATTGTCACACTGGAGGTGGAAGGCGGTAACTGGAGCAGTCCACAGCTGGCCCACAAGCTTGAACAATGGCAAATGGACGGTCGCGACGTCTGTTTATTGGTCGGCGGTCCGGAAGGATTGGCACCGGCGTGCATCGCGGCCAGTGAAGCCAAGTGGTCGCTATCGGCATTGACCATGCCACATCCGCTTGTCAGAGTGGTCTTGGCCGAGAGCCTATACCGCGCCTGGAGTATCAGTACCAACCATCCTTACCATCGCGAGTAACCATGCGCAAAACCCGGATTGCCATCGCCGATCATGCTGCTGAAGCCTTACTGTTCAACCGGCGTATTGTGTTTTCGGTGATGGTCGTGTTGGTGTTATTTTCAGTGTTACTTCTGAATTTATATCAGCTGCAAGTGGTTCGATATGAAGAGTACTCGACGCGCGCCGATGGCAACCGGATCAAACTGGTGCCGCTGTCGCCTAATCGCGGCATGATTTTCGACCGCAATGGCATCTTACTGGCTGAAAACAGTCCGGTGCATTCTTTGGAGTTAATTCCGGAACAAGTCGCCGATTTACCCGCCACAGTCGCCGCACTGAGTGAACTCATCAGTATTGATGAAGAAACGCAACAGCGTTTTTTTAACGATGTGAAACAGCAACGACGTTTCAAAAGTATTTCGCTGAAAGAACATTTAACCGAACAGGAAGTCGCCATTTTGGCGGTGAATCTGCACCAGTTCCCGGGAGTGACGCTCGAAGCCCGCCTGACCCGCAATTATCCATATGGTGACTTGTTAACGCATGCCCTGGGTTACATTGGCAAAATCAACGAAAAAGAATATCAAGCGCTGCAGGAAGCACAAATCAGTGCCAACTACGCAGCGAGTCGGGATATCGGTAAATCCGGTATCGAAAAATTCTATGAAAAGCAGCTGCATGGCACCGTTGGTTATCAGGAAGTGGAAGTCAACAGCCGTGGCCGGGTGATCCGGACTTTACGCGAACAGCCGGCCATTTCCGGCGATGATTTATATCTTTCGATTGATTTGGGGTTGCAGCTCAAAGCGCAGGAAGCGTTGGGCGAAAACCGGGGCTCAGTGGTCATGCTGGATCCTCGGGACGGCTCTGTGCTGGCGTTTTACAGCAATCCTAGCTACAACCCGAATTTATTTGTGCATGGCATTAGTGGCAAAAATTACAACTTGCTGCTGAATTCACCCGATCGCCCTTTGGTGAACCGGATCACTCAAGGCTTATTTCCACCGGCCTCGACCATCAAACCGCTGCTGGGGGTGTTGGGCCTGGAAAATGGCACCGTTACCGAGCAAACCCGCATTCCGGATCCCGGTTTTTACCGTTTACCCAATGTCAGCCGCCCCTGGCGTGACCATCTAAAATGGGGTCATGGTTATGTCGATATTTATACCGGCATTATCAAAAGCTGCGATACCTACTTTTATGATCTGGCTTATAAACTCGGCATCGATAAGATTGCTGATTTTATGACCAAAGCGGGTTTCGGTCGTCCCAGCGGGATTGATATCCACGAAGAAAATGAAGGCAATATGCCAACCCGCGCCTGGAAAAGAGCACGCCACAAGCAGAACTGGGGCCCGGGTGATACCATCAATATCGGTATCGGTCAGGGATACTGGCAAGCAACACCGCTCCAGATGGCGTTAAGCACGGCGACTTTGGTCAATAACGGTGGACGCATTACGCCAAGGCTGGCCCGGAACTTTCACAATCAACAGCAAGATCAATCGATGATTGTGCCGATGGAGCAAGCAATTACGGTGGTGAATCCAAATAACTGGGCAATTTCGCGCGAAGCGATGTATCGAACAGCGCATCAGGAAGGGGGCACCGCCCGGGGCGCCTTTTTAGGGGCAACTTACACCATCGGTGGCAAAACCGGCACGCAGCAGGTGATTAATATCGCCGCAGGTCAAAAGTACGATGCAAATGCAATTAACGAACGGCACCGCGACAATGCAATGTTTGTCGGTTATGCGCCGCATGATAAGCCGGAAGTCACTATAGCGGTGGTCGTCGAAAATGCCGGCGGTGGTGGTAGCAACGCCGCACCTGTGGCACGGCAGATGTTGGATTATTACTTTTCGGAGCAATATAACGCGCCGCAATTACCAACAGTTGCCGAAATCGCCGTGTTACAGCAGCAAAGATATGATGCCATGGTGATACGCGAGCAGCGGTATGCTGAGCAAGCCGCTAAGGAAAAAGCGGCCAAAGCACAGCGGAAAGCGCAGGAGGCTCAGCTGAAGACTTCGCGACCTACCGGCGCCTTACCAGCAGCTGCGTTGCCACTAGATGCCGGTCAGACCCCGGCAACGCAAACACCTGCAACAGCAACACCACCTGCAGCAACACCACCTGCAGCAACCACCGCCCCTGCGACTGAGGAACCGCCAATCGATGACTAACCATGAACATGCATCTATCTGGCAACGCTGGCATGTTGACTTGCCACTGTTCGCAGGGTTACTGGTCCTGATTGTGGTTGGCCTCTTGACCTTGTATAGCGCAGATGGCCAGGACTTAGAACTCATCAAAGGTCAGGGCGTAAAATTACTATTTGCCACGGTGGTTATGCTACTGCTGGCACAAATTCATCCGCAGACTTATCGGCGCTGGGCGCTGCCGTTGTTTTTAACAGGCTTGCTATTGTTAGTTTGCGTGTTGTTATTTGGTTACACCGCCAAAGGTGCAACTCGTTGGATTGACTTGGGTTTCACCAAGTTTCAGCCCTCAGAAATTATGAAACTGGCTGTGCCGATGGCGGTTGCCTGGTATATGGCAAAACATGCCATGCCCCCCCGTTATCGCGATGTACTTGTCGGTTTCGCGCTCTGTCTTGCACCCACCTTACTGATTGCTAAACAACCTGATTTAGGGACTTCAATTCTGATCGCGACGTCCGGTATTTTTGTGCTGTTTTTAAGCGGCATGAGTTGGCGGATCATCGGTCTGGTTGGCATGTTGATCGCGGGCTTTCTGCCGATTCTGTGGAATTTCCTGATGCATGACTACCAAAGACGGCGGGTGATGACCCTGCTAGACGCTGAGCGCGACCCGCTGGGTGCAGGCTACCACATTATCCAGTCGAAAATTGCCATCGGCTCTGGTGGCTTTGAAGGGAAAGGCTGGATGCATGGTACACAATCCCAGCTGGAGTTTTTACCGGAGCGTCATACCGATTTTATTTTTGCGGTCTTCGCCGAAGAAATGGGATTGATGGGCGTGGTCTGTTTACTGCTGCTGTATTTTTATATTATTGGCCGCGGCCTGGTGATTGCCAGTCAAGCGCAGGATAATTTCAGTCGTTTCCTTGCCGGGAGCATAACTCTGACATTTTTTGTCTATGTATTTGTTAATATCGGCATGGTATCTGGTATCCTGCCGGTGGTTGGTGTTCCGCTGCCTCTGATTAGCTTCGGCGGAACTTCTTTGGTGACTTTGCTGGCCGGTTTTGGCATTCTGATGTCGATCAGCACTCACAAACGGATGTTAGCGAATCAATAATGAAAAATTTTTCCTGTGTTGAGCGCCCTCTGGCGCAGTCCTTGTTACTGATTTCTGCCACTGTGTTCCTTGTCGCCTGTTCCAGCGCCCCGCAAACTTCAGCTCAAAAAAGTGCTGCCAGTTATCCGGAACCGAATAAAGGCCGTTATTCCCAGCAAAAAGACAGCATCCCGCTACGCTTCCCGACCGCCGAAGAGATGCTGGATCCGGAGCCAGTGATTGAACCTCTTAGCCGGGGTGGCAATAAACCCTACAATATCTATGGTATCGATTATTATCCGACGACCACCATCACCGAATACAGTGAAACCGGCACCGCGTCTTGGTACGGCAGTAAGTTTCATGGCCACCACACCTCCAATGGTGAGGTTTATGATGTGTTTTCAATGACAGCAGCGCATAAAACCTTACCTCTGCCTTCTTATGTAAGGGTCACGAACCTGGATAACTTTCGAAGTGCCATCGTTCGGGTGAATGACCGCGGTCCATTTCATGATGGCCGGGTCATTGATTTGTCCTATTCCGCGGCCTACAAATTGGGGATTTTCCAGTCGGGAACCGGCCGGGTGAAAGTCGAACTCATTGCGTCCCCCTCGATGGCCAATATGAGCAGTTTTGCCACGCCCATCGCGCAGGAGCCGATGATCCCCTATCAGCCATTAACTGAAACGATGGCGCCGCCACAGGCCCGTAATAATAGCGCGATGACGGCTCCGGCTAGCTTCCCCCCGCCAGTGAGCGCGAGCCAAAATACAACCGCAGGTTGTTTTATTCAGCTGATTGCCAGTGGCGATGAAGCAAAATTAAACCGGCTGGGGAACGAATTGCGACAACAGTGGTCAGTACCCACAACAGTTCAATCTGCAAATGGTCTGTTTAAGTTGTTGGCCGGCCCTTTAAATGAACCTGCAGCCGCTGCCCGTTGGCTGGAAAACTTAAGAAGTAGTGGCTATCCGGATGCTTTTTTCACCAATAGAACACTGTGCAGTGGTTAACTGCCAGCGGTGAAAACAACCGGATAGTCTTCCTAGCATTGATCAAAAAAAGAAAGAGTCTCATGAATCAGTATCGTCGAATTTTTATTGCCACCAGTTTCAGCTGCATCAGTTTTTTTGCCAGCAGTCAGACGGTGCAAATCACGCCTACCGCACCGGAAGTGAACGCCAAAGGATATATTCTGATTGACTACCACACAGGTAAAGTACTGGCTGAGGGCAATGCCGATACGCCGTTGGCGCCGGCTAGCCTGACAAAAGTGATGACTAGCTATGTGGTCGGTACTGAAATTAAAAATGGCAATATTAAACCGCAGGATCAGGTCACCATCAGTGAAAATGCCTGGGCCAAGAAATATTCTGATTCTTCGAAGATGTTTATTGAAGTCGGTGCGACGATTTCAGTCGATGAATTAAACCGCGGTATTATTATCCAGTCTGGTAATGACGCCTGTGTCGCTATCGCTGAGCATATTGCTGGGACCGAAGGGGCATTCGTTGAACTGATGAATGCGCATGCGAAACGCCTTGGCATGGAAAATACTCACTTTAGCAACTCACATGGTCTGCCTGACGAAGCCCAACGTACAACGGCACGTGATATGGCGGCACTGTCAGTCGCACTGATCCGAGATGTGCCTGAAGAATACAAAATCTATGCTGAAAAAGAATATGTATTTAACGGCATCAAGCAGTACAACCGCAACGGTTTGTTGTGGGATAAATCTCTGAATGTGGATGGCATCAAGACCGGTCACACCCAAGAAGCCGGGTATAGCTTAATTACTTCTGCCACCAATGACGGCATGCGGCTGATTTCCGTGGTCATGGGGACAGATAGTGCGAAAACACGGGAAGCAGAAAACAAAAAACTACTGACCTATGGCTTTCGGTTTTTTGAAACTTTTTCTCCTTATAAGGCCGGTGAAGTTTTTGCGGCCCAGCGTGTCTGGCAAGGCGACAAAGAGAGTATTAATTTAGGCGTGCTGAGTGAAACGCCAATTACTTTACAGCGCGGGCAACGCAAAAATCTCAAAGCAGATTTCAAATTGTCGCAGCTGCTGGTTGCACCAATCGCCAAAGGTCAGGTGGTTGGAACCTTGTATTTAAAATTAGCAGACGAAGATATCGCAGAATTTCCGCTGGTGGCCTTGGAAGATATCGCTGAAGGCTCCATATTCAGCCGACTGGTTGACTACGTAAAAATGCAGTTCCTCTGATCCCAATCATAGGCTGTCACATAGTCCCGGCATAGTCCGGGACTTTTTGTTAGAATAACCGACATGCGTTAGCTGAAAACCTGAGTTGTGAATGAGGATTTTATGGTCACTGAAGTCAAAAATACTACCTTTGATGAGTTTCTGGAATTTCCATGCTCATTCAATTTTAAAGTCGTGGGTGTTGCCCATGAAGATTTGGTGCCGCAAGTGATCGCTACATTGCAAAAACACGCCGAAGCCAATGACTATTCCCCCTCAATCAAACCCAGTAGCAAAGGGACCTATCACTCGGTGACCGTCGTAGTCACCGTCACCAGTAAAGCCCATCTTGAGTTGTTGTATACCGAGCTTGGCAAATTAGAACTGGTCCGTTATGTGATGTAACCCTGGGATAAATCTCGACCTTTGATGAGTGACCGTTATAATGCTGCCCATTTGTGGCCACGGAGCCTGTAGTGCAATTAGCTGATGCCCTAATTATTCGCGATTTAGGATTGGTCGACTACACCAGTACCTGGCAACGCATGCAGCAATTTACCGACCAGCGAACTGATGAAACCCCGGATGAAATCTGGTTACTGGAACATCCGCCGGTCTTTACCCAAGGGCAAGCGGGTAAAGCTGAGCATCTGTTGTTACCGGGAGATATTCCGGTGGTGCAGGTTGATCGTGGTGGCCAGGTCACTTACCACGGTCCAGGACAACTGGTGGCTTATGTGTTGCTGAATATCAAAAGACGCAATATCGGCGTGCGCCAACTGGTGACGCTGATCGAACAAGTGATCGTGAATACCTTAGCCAGTTGCGACGTACAAGCCTATGCCAAAGCCGATGCGCCGGGGGTCTATGTCGATGAAAAGAAAATTGCATCTTTGGGACTACGGGTTCGAAAAGGTTGTACTTTTCACGGCCTGGCGCTGAATGTCGATATGGATTTATCACCTTTTAACCGGATCAACCCTTGTGGTTATGCCGGGATGCAAATGATTCAAAGTAAAGATTTTGGCGGTCCGGTCACCATGGCAGCAGCCAAAGCCGAACTTAGTCGTCAATTTGCCGGTTTACTGGCGGTGACTTCGCTTGAATATAAGACAGGGTTTTATGACTAACATCACCAAAACAGCACTAATGGAGCCTGGCGTTAAGTTACGTGACGCCGAAAAAATGGCATTAATTCCGGTCAAAGTCCTGCCGACTGAACCGGCAGAGATGCTCCGCAAGCCAGAATGGCTAAAAATTAAACTCCCCCGTTCCTCAGAACGCATCGACGAAATTAAAAGTGCGATGCGCAAGCATGGCCTGCACTCAGTCTGTGAAGAGGCGTCCTGCCCTAACTTAACGGAATGTTTCAGCCACGGCACTGCGACTTTCATGATTTTAGGCGCGATTTGTACCCGTCGATGCCCGTTTTGTGATGTTGCCCATGGCCGACCCTTGCCGCCAAGCGCGGAAGAGCCGGAAAAGCTGGCATTAACGATCAAAGATATGAAACTGAAATACGTGGTGATTACGTCGGTCGACCGCGACGATTTGCGCGATGGTGGCGCACAACATTTCGCTGAGTGTATTACTGCAATCCGTAAAGAAAGCCCACAGATTAAAATTGAAGTGCTGGTACCGGATTTCCGTGGCCGGATGGACGCGGCACTAAATATCCTGACACAAACGCCACCGGATGTATTTAACCACAACCTGGAAACTGCGCCGCGTCTTTACAAACTAGCGAGGCCGGGCGCGGACTATAAATGGTCACTGGAGCTTTTACGCCGCTATAAGGAAGCACATCCGGAAGTGTCCACTAAATCTGGATTAATGGTCGGTCTTGGTGAAACGACGGAAGAAATCATCGAAGTCATGAAGGATTTGCGGCACCACAATGTCGATATGCTGACCGTGGGTCAATATCTGCAACCGAGCAAACACCATCTACCGGTGCGCCGTTATGTCTCGCCAGCCGAATTCGATGAAATCAAACGCATCGGTTTCGAATTAGGCTTTAAACATGTTGCTGCCGGACCTTTTGTCCGTTCCTCTTACCACGCGGATCGTCAGGCAGCGGGTGAAGCTGTCGGCTAAAACCTTCGACGAACAGGCTGCAAACGCAGCCTGTTTTTTTAGGAAATACAAAGCTATGCTGTAGCTATCAAATCAGGAGTTGTTATGGACCACAGACGATTTAGCCGGATTTTATTTAGCAGCAATGCCAAACTCAGCAGTAACAATCAAAGTTTTAGCACTGAAGTATTGGATTTATCGTTCCAGGGCGCTTTAGTCAAACGTCCGCTCGATTGGAATGTCGCCGAGGGCAGTCCGGTGTTATTACAGTTTCAGCTGAATGACTCCGATTTAATGCTGGAAATGGACACCATCGTCGCGCACAGCCATCAGGATAATTTGGGGCTACGTTGTGAAAAGATGAATATTGAAACGGCTAGTCACTTGCGACGTTTGCTAGAGCTGAATATTGGTGACGCTGATTTACTCAGTCGTGAATTGTCTGAATTGTCGAACTAATCAACCCACGCATTCGTATCATTTGACATCGGTAATGCAAGCTAGTGAGCTAGTTTAACGCACTGTTTTTCGGCTACTATTGCCCCCCGCCTCTACCAGCGCTTGACGCGCTGGCGGGTAACCAAAAGCGGCAGCAAGCTCCATCATTTGCTGCCAAGCCTGCCAATCCTGCTGTTGCCGCGCTAAATATGCAAAATAATAAGCGACTGGCATCAGTTGCTCAGGCTGTTTTAACTGCTGACGGATCAGTTTTAAATACAGTGCCGGCATGGCTAATTCATAATGCTGTAAATGACTGTCAGCCGCGACCACGCGGTATGCTTGCACCTTGCTATGTTGACATGACGTCACAGCCGTCAACTGTACATCGCTTGCTACTAATTGCCACCGCGATAAATAAGTGGGCAAATCATCTTTTGAAAACAACAAATTGGGTGTGATCCGCCCCGGAACACACTCGGCCATGGCAATGGCTTGAGATAATGGATATTCGTCGATAAAACCAAATAGATGACTCAATTCATGCCGCAATAGTGGCAAAGTGGCCGTTTCCGGCAATTGCAACCAGCCATTGTTATAACTGGCGCCACCACGACCGGCCAGCACCAGGATCTGTGATGCAGTGCCTTGTCGCACCACCTCCATCAGAGCCTGCGCGTTGCAGACAATCCGTTCGGTGCGCTGCTCGCTACAAGCCAGCAACTGACTATCCACAAAGACCGGCTGGCGAAAACAAAGTGCTAACCCAGACAATTGCGGGTCCTGCTGCCATTGCTGTAAAAGATGTTGCCATTGAACCGAGGATTGCCTGGTACTGAGCACTGGTTGTAAATAAAGCGCGCAGGATGGCGAACTACGTTGACCGACCGGTGCAGCGCGCCATGGTTGTGGATCTTGCTGAGTAGAATCCACAGCAGATTGCCATTGCTGTTGAAAGCGTAGCGCTTGCTCTGGAGTAAATTGTTGCCACAAGCCAAGTTCAGCCGAAAACGGCAGGCGCTGTTCTTCAGTTAATGGCAGCGACTCCAGCCACTGCGTTAATGCCGATAAGTGTCCTTCAGGCCGTTGCAATCGCAAAACCGCAGCAACAGCCAGACTCTCACCATTTGCTGCTGCCTTTTGATACAGGGGGAGCGCTTGACTAACTAACCCTTTTTGCTCAGCCAATTGCGCCTGCTGCAGTGTCAAATTCATCACTACAGGTTGTGGTTCGCTACAGCCAAACAGCATCGAGCATAAAAAAAAGCCAGCAAGCCGGCTTTGTTTCAACAAACCATCGCGACTAATGCGCATGGTCATGCTGGTCTTTTCTCACAACATGTTGCCGTAATTTGGCCATTTCCAGCCGGGCATAACGGTGCTCAACAAACTCGTACACGTTAGTTGATAGTGTTTTCTTATAGTATTCAATCGCCTGTGTAGGGTTGTTATGCAACGCATGCCACTTAGCCAAATAAAAATACACTTCACAAAGTTGCTCAGCTAATTGCTTCGGTTCAGTGACATTATCACTGGCCACGGCTAACAGTTGCTGTTCGCTGATTTGCCCCAGATAAAAGGCGGCTATTTGCCGTGCCCACTGGTTTGGATCCAGTTGTGGCAATAAGGCAGTTAATGTTTGATCCGCCTGCGCTCTGGATACCTCCACTTCCGCCAGATACAACCACAACGCCCGGTAGGGATCGTCTGGTTTAATTTGCTGAAACTGCCGGAAGTCGCGCAGCGCTAACTCCAGCTTTTCGTCATTCTGCAAGGCTATTGCCCGGTTCAGATAGACATATTGATAATCTGGGTCGAGCTCCAGAGCAGAATCGAAAGCTTCATAAGCCGACTCGTAATCACCACTGAGGGTGTGATGAATACCAAGAAAGTTGTAAGCGTCAGCCATATCAGGTTTTAACCGCAAAGCGCGCATAAAATCATATCTGGCGAGCGATGGCAGCCCAACACTGTCGTACATCACACCACGATCATAAAACAGCTGTGCACGCTGTTCATCGGTGACCTCCGGTGAGGCAACGATATCGTTAATACGTGCGATAGCTATCTCAACACGATAAGGGATAGGTTGTGGTTCAGGCGTCAAAGGTTGCTCAACCAGGATCCCTGGTTGAGTCTTCGACGTCATCACACAGCCACTTAACCCTGCTGCTGCAATAAGCAGCAGCGGGAACAGACTGGCATTGGCCAGCTTAGTTGGCAGCTTCAGCATTGACAGCAGCTTTTTCAGCAGCTTCTTTAATGCTCAAACGGACACGGCCTTGTTTGTCAACTTCCAACACTTTGACCTGTACTTTCTGGCCAACAGTTAAGTGATCAGCAACATTACTGACGCGCTCGTCAGAGATTTGTGAAATATGGACCAAACCGTCTTTACCAGGTAATACATTCACAAATGCGCCAAAGTCAACGATCCGGACCACTTCGCCCTGATACACTGAACCCACTTCGATTTCAGCGGTAATTGCTTCAATCTTCGCGATAGCAATAGAGGCTGCCTGAGAATTCGTGGCGGCAATTTTGACGGTACCGTCATCTTCAATCTCAATGGTAGTACCTGATTCTTCAGTGATCTGACGGATTACCGCGCCACCTTTACCGATCACATCACGGATTTTCTCCGGGTTGATGCGGATGGTGTAAATACGTGGAGCATGCTCAGACAGCTCTTCACGGTGCGTGCTGATCGCCTGATCCATCACGTTCAGAATATGGATGCGCGCTGCTTTTGCTTGTTTCAGTGCGATCTGCATGATTTCCTTGGTGATACCTTCAATCTTGATATCCATCTGCAGTGCGGTGATGCCGGCGGTCGTGCCTGCCACTTTAAAGTCCATGTCACCTAAGTGATCTTCATCACCTAAGATGTCTGAAAGCACAACAAAGTTGTCACCTTCTTTTACCAGACCCATCGCAATACCTGCCACCGAAGCCTTGATAGGCACACCTGCATCCATCAGCGCTAATGAAGAACCACAAACTGAAGCCATGGAGCTTGAGCCGTTTGATTCTGTGATTTCAGATACCATCCGCACTGTATACGGGAAGGTTTCGAAATCTGGCATCACTGCGGCAACACCCCGTTTAGCTAAACGGCCATGACCGATTTCGCGACGTTTTGGTGAACCAACCATACCCGTCTCACCCACTGAGAACGGAGGGAAGTTGTAGTGGAATAAGAAATGGTCAGTTTTATCTGACAGCAAATCGTCTACTGTTTGCGCATCGCGGGCAGTACCTAAAGTACAAGTCACCAGCGCTTGTGTTTCACCACGGGTGAACAGGGCAGAACCGTGGGTACGTGGCAGTAAACCAGTCATCACTGACAGGGCGCGGATCATTTCATTGTCACGGCCATCGATGCGTGGCTCGCCTTTGATGATGCGGCTACGAACAATTTTACTTTCCAGGTTGTGGAAAATTTCACTGGCTTCTGTTTCGTTAAAGCTTTCGCCTTCAGCAAGTTCAGCTTTAATCTGGGCAAAGACTTCAGCTTTGATAGCGCCGATACGCTCGTAACGCTTGGCTTTTTCAGTGATGAAATAAGCTTCGCCAACCGGGCCTGCAGATAAAGCTTCGATTTTGGCAATTAATGGCTCATTCTTCGCTGGAGCAACCCAGTTCCAGGCTGGCTTGCCGCCCTCTGCAGCAAATTCAGCAATGGCATTGATAGCCGTTTGCATTTGCTCATGACCAAATACCACTGCGCCTAACATGACTTCTTCTGATAACACGCCAGCTTCAGATTCAACCATCAGTACCGCATTGGCAGTACCCGCAACCACTAAATCTAATTTACTGGTTTTTAATTCAGTTTCTGAAGGGTTCAATACGTATTGGCCATCAATATAACCAACCCGAGCTGCGCCTAGCGGGCCGCTAAACGGTATCCCGGAAATCGCTAAAGCGGCAGAGGTACCTAACAGCGCGACAATATCCGGTTGGATTTCTGGTTGCACCGAAACGACGGTCGCAATGACCTGCACTTCATTGGTGAAGCCTTCAGGGAAGAGTGGACGAATTGGACGGTCAATTAAACGCGAGATTAGAGTTTCGCCCTCAGACGGACGGCCTTCACGTTTGAAGAAACCGCCTGGAATACGACCAGCGGCATACATTTTTTCTTGATAATTTACAGTCAGCGGGAAAAAATCCTGACCTGGTTTTGGTGCTTTTTTACCAACAACAGTGACTAAAACTGAAGTGTCCCCCATGCTGACCAACACGGCACCGTCCGCTTGACGAGCGATAACGCCGGTTTCCAGAGTTACAATGTGTTGGCCGAACTGGAACGATTTTACAATTGGATTCACGTGGATATTTCCTTTCTGATGTACGCGTGGACTGGGGCTCTGCTGAGCCTTAAACGCGGTCTATTTTGGGTCGATTTTTCGCGAGACAGTATAGCTTGTAAGCTGTTGGAAAAGATAGCTGCGCAGCAGCAGCTGTATAAAAAAAGCAGGATGGATTTAGCTTTTGCATCAGCCCTGTGCTGAACCATCGCGGGTTTGAAAATTCGAAATTACAAGCGGCAGTTTCATCTGTTCAACAGCGCTGACAACTCCGCCACTACTGGCAACAAAAAAGGAGCCTAAGCTCCTTTTTTGTTCTAACGGGGTTTAACTGGTCGATTAGCGACGCAGACCTAAACGCTCGATCAGAGTTGCGTAACGAGTTGCATCTTTACGCTTTAAATAGTCTAACAGTTTACGACGCTGAGAAACCATGCGCAGCAGACCACGACGAGAGTGGAAGTCATGCTTGTGGTCAGCGAAGTGAGGTTGCAGCTTAGAGATAGTTGCAGTCAGCAGTGCAACTTGCACTTCTGGTGAACCAGTATCATTGGCAACAACGCCGAAATCGGCCAGAATTTTTGCTTTTTCTGCAGTAGTTAGTGACATAAAATCCTCCAGGATTATTGAACAAGCTGTCGCCAGGCACTAATCCAGCAGACAACCAAAAATGAGCGCGCATTCTAGCACGCTCAAACTGAATTACAATTGCTATTTTCAACTAGCTTGAAACTGACTGGTATTTAGTAGACGCCGGACAGCCAGAATGCCTTCACTAACAGCACCGATCCCGATAAACCGACCAGCTTCAGTATACAGCTTGATCGCGGTTAACGTGGGCGCGTTGTGCAGCGCTTCAAGCTCAGCATCGCTCAGAACAACCGTCTGGCCATGTACCAATCGCTGATGCTGCATCGGATTAATCACCAGCTCGGCTAAACCGAGCAGTGCTTGATCCATCGGCAATAATAATCCATCAAGCCCTTGCCAATCTTGATTGTCATTCAGCGGCACCAACTCACTTTCAACGCGCATTTGACTGGCATCAAAGGGGCCGACATGAATACGACGCAACGCGCTCACATAAGCACCTGAGCCAAGAGTTTCTCCTAAATCATCAATCAAAGTCCGAATGTAAGTCCCTTTGCTGCAATGCACCACAAAAGTGGCGTCCTGCCCATCAAACGACAATAAATCAAAACGGAAGATCTCAATTGGCCGAGCCTCGCGTGGCACCGTAATACCTTGACGCGCATACTTATACAGCGGTTGTCCCTGGTATTTCAATGCTGAATACATGGTCGGAATTTGCAGTTGGGGGCCACGCGCTTTGCTCACTGCCGCTTGCAAATCGGCTTGGCTAAAACCAATGGGTCTTTGACTGATTACTTCGCCGGCGGCGTCGCTGGTATCGGTGCGCACACCAAACCGAGCTGACACTTCATAGGTTTTATCCGTATCAAGCAGAAACTGACAAAACTTAGTCGCCTCACCGAAGCAAATCGGCAATAAGCCAGAAGCCAAAGGGTCGAGTGCACCGGTATGACCGGCTTTTTCTGCCTGATATAACCAGCGGATCCGCTGAAGAATTCCGTTACTGGACACTTCTAATGGCTTATCCAACAACAAAATACCATTTACCTGACGACGAGCCACGACTTATTCTTCTTCATCTGTTGCTTTAACGGCTGGCGTATCGACTTCCTGACCGGCAGCTATCCGCTTCTTTTCATCCGATTTACGCACCGTTTCGACCAGATTGGCCATCCGGATGCCTTCATCCAATGACTTATCAAAATAAAACCGGATCGTCGGCACAATACGAGCCTGAATGCGTTTGGCAATCAGACTGCGGATAAAGCCAGAAGCATCATTGAGAATATTCAGGTTTTCCTGAACTTTCTCAGCGGCCAATCCTAAAAACGTCACATAAATCTTACCGTGCGATAAATCGCGGGACACTTCAACATCTGACACGGTGATCATGGTGTGCAGACGTGGATCTTTAATTTCGCGCTGCAAAATCACCGCAATTTCCTGCTGCATTTGCTGCGATAACCGGTCAACCCGGCTGAATTCTTTAGCCATATTTTTACCTATTTCAGTAGAACAAACAGGGGCACCAGGCCCCTGCTTTATACTGCTTACGCTATAAATCAATCACTTGCGTTACAGAGTACGCACAACCTGAATGACTTCAAACACTTCAATCTGGTCACCTTCACGCACATCGTTGTAGTTCTTCACACCGATACCACACTCGAAGCCGTTACGAACTTCCGATACGTCATCTTTAACACGACGCAGCGATTCCAGTTCGCCTTCAAAGATCACCACGTTGTCACGCAGGACGCGGATTGGCGCATTACGTTTCACCACACCTTCGGTGACCATACAACCGGCGATTGCACCAAATTTCGGTGAACGGAACACCGCACGAACCTGGGCAAGACCAATAATCTGCTGTTTAAACTCTGGAGCCAGCATACCGGTCATTGCCGCGCGGACTTCGTCCAACAGTTCATAAATGATGCTGTAATAACGCAAGTCGAGTGACTCGTCTTCGACAATCTTGCGTGCCGTTGCATCAGCACGGACGTTAAAGCCGATGATGATGGCAGAAGACGCTGCGGCAAGCGTAGCGTCCGTCTCGGTGATCCCACCGACACCACTACCGATGATGCGAATTTTCACTTCATCTGTCGACAACCGACTTAACGATTCGCTGATCGCTTCAACAGAGCCCTGAACATCGGCTTTTAATACGATATTCAGTTCAGAAACGTCGCCGTCAGTCATGTTCGCAAACATGTTTTCCAGCTTCGATTTTTGTTGACGTGCCAATTTCACGTCACGGAACTTACCTTGACGGTACAGCGCAACTTCACGGGCTTTACGCTCATCCTTCACCACAGTAACTTCGTCACCGGCATGAGGCACGCCGGATAAACCAAGGATTTCTACTGGAATAGAAGGACCGGCTTCTTTAACTTCTTTGCCGTTTTCATCGCGCATTGCACGGACACGGCCATATTCAAAACCACACAATACCGTGTCGCCCTGACGTAAGGTGCCTTCCTGCACCAGGATTGATGCAACCGGACCACGACCTTTATCCAACCGGGATTCAATCACGGTACCGCGGGCAATTCCCTGACGGACAGCTTTTAATTCCAGTAACTCAGCCTGGTTCAGAATCGCCTCTAACAGATCATCGATACCCTGGCCGGTTTTGGCAGAGATTGGTACGAACTGTGTATCGCCGCCCCACTCTTCAGAAATAACACCGTACTGAGACAATTCATTGCGTACCCGATCCGGATCCGCATCTGGTTTATCCATTTTGTTTACCGCAACCACCAGCGGCACACCAGCAGCTTTCGCGTGCTGAATGGCTTCTTTGGTTTGTGGCATCACACCATCGTCCGCAGCAACAACCAGAATAACGATATCTGTCGCTTTTGCACCGCGCGCACGCATGGATGTAAAGGCGGCGTGGCCTGGTGTATCAAGGAATGTCACCATACCGCGGTCAGTTTCAACGTGATAAGCACCGATATGCTGAGTAATACCACCGGCTTCACCCGCAGCAACTTTCGCTTTACGGATATAGTCGAGCGTTGAAGTTTTACCGTGGTCAACGTGACCCATAACGGTCACAACCGGTGCGCGTGGCTCCAGCTGACCTTCACCTTCGCGGTCTGCCATTACAGTTTCTTCTAACTCGTTTTCACGGGTTAAAGTGAACTTGTGACCCATTTCTTCACAGACAATCGCAGCAGTTTCCTGGTCGATGACCTGGTTGATAGTCGCCATGGCGCCCATCTTCATCATCACTTTGATCACTTCAGAAGCTTTTACTGCCATTTTGGCAGCCAGCTCAGCCACAGTGATGGTTTCACCAATTTTTACTTCGCGTTCAACGGGTTGTGCTGGTTTATTAAAACCATGCTGCATACTGGTTGGTGTTTTCTTTTTCTTGTGACGGTTCGCACGGTTAAATGCATCTTTATCGTCAACGTCATCTTTTTTCTTGGCTTTGCCAACCGGGGCTTTTTTACCATGACGACGACCGCCACGCTCATCACGGGCATCAACCTCGTCTTCAGCCTGTTTCGCATAGACGTTAGAAGTTAGATGATAATCACCGACCTCAACTGGTGACTTCTCTTCTTTTGCCCAACGCTCGGCATTTTCTTCCGCTAACTTGCGGGCTTCTTCTGCCTGTCGTTGTGCTTCTAATTCCAGTTTTTTCAGACGCTCAGCATCTTGCTGCGCGATAATACGATCCGCTTCGCGCTTTGCATCTTCTTTCGCTTGACGACGAGCAGCTTCTTCCGGATCGTCTTTCATTAGCTGCGCCCGGGCTTCGTCACGTTTTTTCGCTTCTAAAGCTTTGCGTTCAGCTTCCGCCTTCCGATCGGCTTCTTCTTTTAATTTGCGCTCAGCGGCGGCTTTTTCGGCTGCCTGGCGGGCTTCTTCCGCTTTTGCCGCTTCTTCAGCTAACCGGGCTTCTTCAGCCGCAGCTGCTGCTGCATCATCCACAAGTGGACGTTTTACATAAGTTTTTTGCTTAAGCACCTGCACCTGAATTTCACGGTTACGACCAGCGCCGCCGCTCACACTCAAAGTGGTGGTTTCTTTACGCTTCAGCGTCAGTCGTGATGGTTCTGTGCTACCACCGCCGTGCTGCTTAGACAAATGTTCAAGTAGAGCTTTCTTCTCTTCTTCAGAAACCATCTGACCTGTTTGCTTCGGGATGCCCGCATCAGCAAATTGTTGGACTAACCGATCAACAGTCGTTCCCACATCACTGGCTAGTTTTTCAATCGTTACTTCTGCCATGTCAATGTTACCTCCGTTGACCTATCAGTTTTCTTCACTAAACCAAACAATATTACGTGCAGCCATAATCAGCGCAGCAGCTTTTTCTTCAGTCATTTTTTCAATTTCAAGCAAATCATCGACACCTAATTCAGCCAGGTCATCGAGCGTCACCACACCTTTGCTGGCTAGCACGTAGGCAGTGTGAGTTTCTAAACCAGGCAGGTTCAACAGAGCTTCACTCGGAGATGCACCTTCCAGTGATTCTTCACTGGCCAGTGCCCGGGTGGTCAATACAGCCTTAGCGCGTTTTCGCAGTTCTTCAACTGTGTCTTCGTCCAGGCCATCAATTGCCAGTAATTCGGCTACAGGGACATAGGCAATTTCTTCCAGAGACGAGAAACCCTCATCGACCAGAATGCCGGCAAAATCTTCGTCAATTTCCAGTGAAGACATGAAAAGATCCAGCACTTTGGAATTTTCTTCCTGGTGCTTTTTCTTCATATCCGACACTGACATTACATTCAGTTCCCATTGGGTCAGTTGACTGGCCAAACGAACGTTCTGACCTGCACGGCCAATCGCCATTGGCAAATTAGAGTCTTCAACGGCGATATCCATCGCGTGGCGCTCTTCGTCAACAATGATCGAAGCAACTTCAGCCGGAGCCATCGCATTGATGACATATTGCGCCGGGTTATCGTCGTACAGGACGATATCCACGCGTTCGCCGCCCAATTCACCGGACACGGCCTGAACTCGGGACCCACGCATACCGACACAAGCACCAACCGGGTCAATCCGGCGATCATTCGTTTTAACAGAAATTTTGGCACGCGAACCCGGGTCACGGGCAGCACCACGAATTTCAATCATTTCTTCGCCAATTTCCGGCACTTCAATGCGGAATAATTCAATCAGCATCTCAGGACGGGTGCGGCTTAAGAATAACTGGGCACCACGGGCTTCCGGATTTACAGCGAATAATAAAGCGCGAATGCGATCGCCGGGGCGGAATGTCTCACGTGGGATCATATCTTCACGCGCTAACATCGCCTCAGCATTGTTACCTAAGTCAACGATGATACTATCGCGGTTTACCTTCTTCACCACGCCGGTGACCAGCTCACCCACTTGGTCGATATAAGCCTCGACGACTTGTGACCGTTCAGCTTCACGTACTTTTTGCACTATGACTTGTTTAGCCATTTGCGTGGTAATACGGTCAAAGACAACGGACTCAATCGGTTCTTCGACAAAGTCGCCAATCTGCAGACCCGGCTCATCGTACTGAGCAGCCGACAGGGTCATTTCCCGAGTTGGATGTTCCATCACATGATCGTCAGCCACAACCTGCCAACGACGGAATGTTTCGTATGCACCAGTTTTACGATCAATCGCAACCCGAACCTCGATGTCGCTTTCATTTTTCTTTTTGGTAGCGGCGGCCAGAGCATATTCTAATGCTTGGAAAATCTTTTCGCGCGGGACTGATTTTTCGTTAGAAACCGCATCAACTACTAATAAAATTTCTTTTGCCATGTTTTCTGCCTCACTAAGAGCCGGCTAAATTAAAAAACCGGAACTACGTTTGCTTTATCTACGTTATCCATAAGCAAACGATAAGGTTTGCCATCCACTTCAATTACCAGCATGTCATCGACAATTTCTACCAGCTGCCCTTTAAATTTACGGCGGCCATCCTGCGGAATCGCCAGCTTTACTTCTACTTTTTGGCCAACGACTTTGGCAAAATGAGCAGGAGTAAATAATGGGCGGTCCAGGCCAGGCGAGGAAACTTCGAGGTTATATTCATTCTGGATCGGATCTTCAACGTCAAGGATGGCTCCCACTTCACGGCTGACCAGAGCACAATGGTCAACAGTGACCCCGTCCGGATGGTCAATAAACAACCGCAATGTGGAATGGCGCCCAGCAGGCACGAACTCACAACCCAACAATTCGAAGCCAGCAGCTTCTACCGTTGGGCCTAAAAGCTCAGTTAAGCGCTGTTCTTGTTTCGTCAAAGAGACCTCCAGAAATAAAAAAAGGGCATATAGCCCAGAATATTAGTACAGCATTACTTCAGATATAAAAACGCCCCGAAGAACGGGGCGAAAATAATCCGAAAAAACAAGATATCGCCAATCTTGTTTATAAATCTGGTCTGTTATCGAAATAAACCGACTAACTCAGGTTTATCAAGTAAACAGAAGAAGACTCAATGAATCTTCGGCGCTAATCATGACTTGCATTTTGGCAATGCTTACTCCAGAAATTAGGGAGTAAAGGACTGACTAGCGTACTCATTAGTTGGTTGCGGGAGCCGGATTTGAACCGACGACCTTCGGGTTATGAGCCCGACGAGCTACCAGGCTGCTCCATCCCGCGTCCGTAACTGGCGTGCATTATATAGTGATGAACACTGTATCGCAAGATTTGTTTTACTAACACCAACTTAGTCATGTGTCAAAAGTGACCTTAACACAATCGATAACCAACCATCAGTGTTATTTATAAGATTGGTGCCGAGAGCGGGACTCGAACCCGCACGCCTAGGGCACTACCACCTCAAGGTAGCGTGTATACCAATTTCACCATCTCGGCTTTAACTTTTACATTCGCGGATAACAAGCTATAGATTATTTAGCCGACCGGGATATTTTTGGTTGTGTCTTTTTTCTCTTCAACCGAAGGTTTTGTTTGCTCAACAGGAACCACAATGTTTTCGAATTCGGATTTCTTTTCAATGTGGCTGGTATTGTAGTTGCCGAGAATTAAACTCAACGCAAAAAACACTGTAGCTAACACTGTGGTAGACCGAGTTAAAAAGTTCCCGGTACCGGAAGAACCAAACAAAGTAGCTGACGCGCCAGCACCGAAAGATGCCCCCATATCAGCACCTTTACCATGCTGAATAAGAACTAAACCAATAATGGCTAGCGAAACTAACAAATATAATGCGATTACAATTTCGTACATCATTAATCCTGTGCACTGAGGCAAATAGCGGCGAATTCTGCCGGTTTCAAACTTGCACCACCAACCAAACCACCATCGATGTCCGGTTGAGCAAACAACGCCATGCAATTCTCTGCATTGACACTGCCGCCATAAATAATTCTTAGTCTTGCTGCCGCATTTTTATCATATTGAGCCAAATGGCTTCGGATAAATGCATGTACTTCTTGCGCCTGTTCTGGACTGGCCGTCTCACCCGTTCCAATCGCCCAGATCGGTTCGTAAGCAACGACTGAATGTAGCAGCAATTCAGGGTGCGCAGCATACACCGCATCTAAATGCTGTGCAAGAACCTGCATCGTTTTTTCTTGCTGTCGCTCGGCTAAAGTTTCGCCAAAACAAACAATTGGCGTTATTTTAGCCGCAATTGCACGTTTAGTTTTCGCCAAAACCAAGCTGTCGGTATCACCGAACAAAGCGCGTCGTTCTGAATGTCCGATAATCACATAGGTTGCGCCAGCTTCAACCAACATATCAGCGCTAATTTCGCCAGTAAAGGCGCCACTTACTTCACTGCTTAAGTTTTGTGCACCAAGTTTAAATCGATCAGATTTTGGAAAGTGGCTTAGAAATATTACCGGAGGGCAGATCAGAATTTCAGCTTTAAGTTCGGGTAACTGCGCTATCGTTTCGCTGCACATATGCACCAGATCACAACTTCCATTCATCTTCCAATTTGCGGCTATTAATGGTCTACGTTGTGTCATGTGAGCTCTCCTTAATAAGCGGGCGAGATATTAACGAACCTGTCGCAGTCAAACAAGAGACAACCGCAAAAAATCGCGGTATTTAAGGATTTATTAGCGAAGCAACAAGCCGCAAATCAATCTAGATTTGCGGCCTAGTTCAACATTATGAAGACGCAGATCAGCTTGCCAACTTCACTGCCGCAGCAATTTTATCGGCGAAATCCTGTACCTGCTGCTGTACCCTTCCCTCTACCATTACACGAATCAACGGTTCTGTGCCTGATTTGCGGATTAACACCCGGCCTTGCCCTGATAATTCGGCTTCAACGCCGGCGATCACCTCTTTCACATGTAGATTTTCAAGAGGTGCAGTCCCTTTTTCAAATTTAACATTCACTAATACTTGCGGCAATTTAGTCATACCATGGCTTAAATCGGCCAACGACAGGCCTGTATCGATCATGGATGCCAACACCTGCAACGACGCGATAATGCCATCGCCCGTCCCTGCATGATCAAGATTCAAGACATGACCTGAATTTTCACCACCAATCCGCCAGCCTTTTTCCAACAGCATTTCCATCACATACCGATCACCAACGGCGCTTCGGGCAAACGGAATGCCTAATTCGGCAAGGGCTAATTCCAGCCCCATATTGCTCATCAATGTGCCGACAACACCACCATTTAAACGGTTGCGTTCTTTGGCTGAGCGCGCCAGCATGTAAATAATTTCATCGCCATCAATCTGACGACCCGTGTGATCAACCATCATCACCCGATCGCCATCACCGTCGTAAGCAATCCCTAAATCAGCTTCCAACTCAACCACGGCTTTTTGCAAAGCGTCTGTATGCGTTGCGCCACATTTTTCATTAATATTCAGGCCATTCGGACTACAAGCAATAGTGTGCACTTCGGCGCCGAGTTCTTTAAACACATTTGGAGCAATGTGATAAGTTGCTCCATTGGCACAGTCCAGCACAATTTTGAAGTTGCTCAAAGACATATGTTTCGGTAAATGACTTTTACAAAATTCGATGTAACGACCTGAGGCATCTTCAATCCGCTGTGCTTTACCCAGCTTTTCGGAGGGTTCACACATCATCGGTTGTTCTAATTCAGCTTCGATGGCACGTTCAATTTCATCATCCAGTTTGCTGCCATTGGCTGAAAAAAACTTGATGCCATTGTCGTAATAAGGATTATGCGAAGCACTGATCACGATACCTGCTTCAGCACGAAAAGTATGGGTCAAATAGGATACCGCAGGCGTTGGCATAGGGCCAAGTAAACGTACATCAATACCGGCGGCAATTAAACCAGCTTCTAAAGCGGTTTCCAACAAATAACCAGAAATCCTTGTATCTTTACCAATCAATACTTTACGGGTACCACGCTGTGACAGTACACGTCCGGCTGCCCAGCCCAACTTCATCGCAAATTCGGGGGTAATAGGAAACTCACCGACCCGGCCACGCACGCCATCGGTACCAAAATACTTCCTGCTCATACTGATTCTCCAAAAAAGGTCGCTTGCGCCACCGCAATTGCATCTGCGGTTTCTTTGACATCATGGGCGCGAATGATGCGGGCTCCATGCATAACGGCTATTGTGGCACAGGCAATACTGCCTGCCAAACGTTCTGAGGTATTCCGGTTAAGTAATTGTCCAATCATAGACTTACGCGACATACCGGCGAGCAAAGGCAAGCCATCAAAGCTAATTTCATGCAAACGGGATAATAACTGATAATTGTGGAGCTGAGTTTTGCCAAAACCAAATCCCGGATCCAATATCAACTGCGAGGATGGAATGCCTGCATCAAGACAAGCCTGAACCCGCTGCTTTAAAAAAGCGCGTACGTCTACCACTACATCCCGATAATGGGGAGCTTGTTGCATCGAGTCCGGTTGTCCCTGCATATGCATCAGACAAACCGGGACCTGTAATGCTGCAGCCGTCACAAGTGAGCCCTCTGCTTGCAATGCCTTAACGTCATTAATCATATCAGCACCAGCGGCCACAGCGGCTCTCATCACCTCTGCTTTATAGGTGTCGACAGAAATAACGGTATCAAACTCTTGCCTGATCAGTTCAATAACAGGCAGAACCCGCTCTAATTCCTGCTCTAAAGAGACTTTCTGCGCGCCAGGGCGAGTCGATTCTCCACCGACATCAATGATATCAGCGCCATCAGCTAACATCGCCGCAACCTGACGCAGTGCAGCATCGATCCCGATAAACTTGCCGCCATCGGAAAATGAATCTGGCGTCATATTTAAAATTGCCATCAGCTTGCAACGTTCTAAATCTAACTCGCGCTGTCGCGGTAACAGGAGTTTCATGCCAACCTCATGGAAAAAAGAAAAATGTGAAGGAAAACAGACACCCTTATTATGAATAAGTGCTGTTGTCTACAAGCTAGCCGCTCCTCAATGCCAAGGGAGGGTTGGCTTTTTCGTCAAGGATGTGATGACTTCTAATATTGATACAGACTCTAGCCTGCATCCAACAGGCCCCTATTTATTGTCAGTAATGAAAAACCCCGACAATGCCGGGGTTTATTTATTACTTCATCTCTGAGTCCGTCAACTGCTATGACTTTCAGCCGGTTTATCTTCAACTACAGGGCCTGAACTTTCGGCGTTGCCGCCATCTGAAGCTCCTGGTTTCTTATCCTTTGGCTCCCAGTGCTCTGGTTGTCGAACTTCACGGCGAGCCATCAAGTCTTCAATCTGCTTAGCATCAATGGTTTCGTATTGCATCAACGCATCTTTCATCGCATGCAAGATGTCCATGTTCTGTTCGATCATCTCTTTTGCACGATTGTAATTGCGGTCGATAATCGATTTGATTTCGGCATCAATCAGGCTGGCAGTTTCATCAGATACTTGTTTGGCTTTGCCCATACTGCGGCCTAGGAACACTTCACCCTCTTCATCGGCATACAATAAAGGTCCCAATTTGTCAGAGAAGCCCCATTGAGTCACCATGTTGCGGGCGATGGAAGTGGCGTATTTGATGTCTTGTGAAGCGCCAGTCGAAACAGCTTCACCACCATAAATAAGCTCTTCTGCCAGACGACCACCATAGGCTACAGAGATTTTACTCTCTAGTTTCCGTCGGCTAACGCTGATCGCATCAGCTTCGGGCAAAAAGAATGTGACACCCAAAGCACGGCCACGAGGAATGATCGTTACTTTGTGTACCGGATCATGCTCCGGTACTAAGCAGCCGACAATAGCATGACCGGCTTCGTGATACGCGGTCATCTCTTTTTCAGCTTCCGACATCACCATGGAACGGCGCTCAGCACCCATCATGATCTTATCTTTGGCTTTTTCAAACTCGTCCATGCTCACAACGCGGCGATTATTGCGAGCTGCAAACAATGCGGCTTCGTTGACTAAATTTGCCAAGTCAGCACCTGAAAAACCGGGCGTGCCACGGGCAATTACACTGGCTTTGATGTCATCAGCCAATGGAACTTTGCGCATGTGCACTTTAAGAATCTGTTCGCGACCACGCACATCCGGCAATCCAACAACGACTTGACGGTCAAAACGGCCTGGCCGTAATAACGCCGCATCTAATACGTCAGGACGGTTGGTTGCAGCAATAATAATGATCCCTTCGTTGCCATCAAAACCATCCATTTCAACCAACATCTGGTTCAATGTCTGTTCGCGCTCATCATGACCGCCGCCTAGACCCGCGCCCCGTTGACGACCCACAGCATCAATTTCGTCAATAAAAATGATACAAGGCGCGGCTTTCTTCGCCTGTTCAAACATGTCTCGTACGCGGCTAGCACCAACACCGACAAACATTTCAACAAAATCAGAACCTGAAATGGTAAAGAATGGAACTTTCGCTTCACCAGCAATCGCCTTGGCCAGCAAAGTTTTACCTGTGCCTGGTGGACCAACCATCAGCACGCCTTTTGGAATACGACCGCCTAATTTTTGGAAGCGTGACGGGTCTTTTAAATACTCAACCAGTTCTGACACTTCTTCTTTGGCCTCGTCACAACCGGCCACATCGGCAAAAGTTGTTTTAATCTGGTCTTCGCCCATCAGACGTGCACGGCTTTTGCCAAATGACATAGCGCCTTTACCACCGCCGCCTTGCATCTGGCGCATAAAGAAAATCCAGACGCCAATCAGTAACAACATCGGGAACCAGGAGATAAAAATCTGTCCCAGCAAGCTGCCCTCTTCCGGTTTCACACCCGTGCCGTCGACGCCATTTTCAATTAAATCTTTCAACAGGCCATCATCGTAACCACCAGGGATCACCGTCTCAAAACGCTGACCATCCCGTTTGATACCCGTGACGTTGCCCGTACGATCCACTTTTACCTCGCGGATCTGGCCAGACTTCACTTCATTAATGAACTGGGTATAGCTGGTTTGCCGTTCGGTGCGATCGGTTGGACTAAAACTGTTGAACATCGTCATTAACACGACGGCGATCACCAACCAAACCATTAAATTCTTTGCCATGTCGCTCAAGGTCATAACCTCTTATTACCAGAAAATGCTTCTGTTGCTACTTTACTAGAGTTTGAAGCCGGTCGCCACGATATAAGTCTCGCTCGAACGTGAACGCGACGAATCGGGCTTGCGGATCCGTACAGTGCTAAATACATTACGAACGTCCAGAACGTATTGATCAAAACCTTCACCATGAAATACTTTGACCACAAAACTGCCATTTTTCTTCAATACTTTGCCACACATTTCCAAGGCTAATTCGACCAGATACATACTACGGCTCTGATCGACTGTGGCATTTCCACTCATGTTTGGCGCCATGTCGGACAGCACAACGTCAACATTACGTCCACCAATCCGTTCTAGCAGAGCATTCAGTACTGCATCTTCACGAAAATCGCCCTGTAAAAATGCAACACCGGCGAGTGGATCCATCGGCAGAATGTCGCAAGCAATCACACGCCCCTCAGTGCCAACCATTTCGGCCGCTAATTGCGACCAACTACCTGGCGCAGACCCTAAATCGATGACCGTCATTCCTGGCTTGATTAACTTGTCTTTCGCCTGAATTTCATCAAGCTTAAAAGACGCTCTGGATCGCAATCCTAATTTCTGCGCTTTTTGGACAAAAGGATCGCTTACATGTTCCTGCAGCCACCTTGATGAACTTGCAGAACGCTTTTTCTTAGTCATGGAACTACTCTTAATTGGTCTTCCATGCAAGATGGCGGTACAATACGGTAATTTCAAGCTTTCCCAATGGAAAAAGTCCACAAATGAGTTTATCTAACAAACAAAAGCAGTTTTTAAAAGCAAAAGCGCATGAATTAAAGCCAATCATCCTGTTGGGCGGTAATGGTCTGACTGAAGGGGTGATGGCAGAAATCGATCTGGCGCTGGAGCACCATGAGCTGATTAAAGTGAAAGTCCCAAGTATCGATCGGGAAGAAAAAGTGGCGATCATGGATGCGATCGTCCGTGAAGCTAAAGCTGAAAAAGTGCAGACTATTGGCCATATACTGGTGTTGTACCGCGCTGCCAAAGAGAAAAAATTGGTACTGCCACGCGGCTAATCCACAAGCTGCTTGACTCAAAAGTACTTAAGTTACTTGAGTTCTTTGAGTTATTTGATTTACCAAAGATAACCAGCCGCCTGCAAACTCAGGCGTGCTGCCGTTTCCTCCTCATGAATATGCCGTAAAACATCATCAGGTCGTGCTACATCCGTCGACTTCAGATATTGCCACAACAACAAGGGGTCATTAGGTTGAATTAAATCAACCTGCCGCAGGTTATGCTGATAACTCCAGCTGACCAATTGCCTGAATACTTCAAACACAGGTTGCGGACTGGGCTGCCATTGCCGGATGTCGAGCAAAAGCCCCCATTTGTCCGCAAGCAACGGCGCGGTGAGCTTCTGATAATCTCGGGCTAAATCTTCCGCCGACAGCAAAGTGGAAACACCTTGTGCTGTTAAAATCACAGTCCGCTGCTCTAAAGCTAGCTGATACGGTTTTTTATGTTTCATCGACTCTCCCTTGTCATCGCAGCTTAACTGTTCAAATGCTGAAATAACAGCCTGCATTAATGGTAATCCCGGTTTTACCGCCTGGAAGCCAAACTGCAGTGATAAAAAAAGCGACCGAAGTCGCTTTTTTAAACCGAAATGAAGCTTACAAATACTTCACATCGGTAATTTCAAACTCAACCATACCGCTTGGGGTGTTGATGTTCACCACATCATCCACTTCTTTGCCAATTAAACCACGGGCAATCGGTGAATTAACTGAGATCCGGTTGTTCTTTATATCGGCTTCATCATCACCAACAACCTGGTAAGTCATCTCTTCTTCTGTGTCCAAATTCAGAATTGTGACTGTCGCGCCAAAAATGACCTTCCCGTTATTTGGCATTTTGGTGATATCGATGATTTGAGCATTGGAAAGCTTGGCTTCGATATCCTGAATACGGCCCTCACAAAAACCCTGAGCTTCACGCGCAGCGTGATACTCAGCGTTTTCTTTTAAATCACCATGGGCTCTTGCCTCGGCAATCGCTTCGATGATCGAAGGACGTTTCACCGTCTTTAACTCATGCAGTTCGTCTCGAAGCGCTTGCGCGCCCTGAACTGTCATCGGAATTTGACTCATCCGTTTACTCTCTTATGTAACTCCTGCACTGAATTGACATTGGCAAATGCATTGGCCGAATTGGCATTACAAGTTGCAAAAGCGGCATTCAGTGTGGTGGTGTAATTTGCCTTGTGTTGTAACGCGCCACGGCGTAAGACTTTGGAGTCTTCGATGGCCTGACGACCTTCAGTAGTATTGACGATGTAGCTGTACTCACCGTTTTTGATCCGATCCAGAATATGTGGACGGCCTTCAAACACTTTGTTCACTAACCGGCAATCAATACCTGCTGCAGCGAGCGCCTTGTGGGTGCCGCCTGTTGCATCAAGTTCAAAGCCGAGCGCTAACATGGTTTTCGCCAGCTCAACGACGCGCACTTTATCGCTATCCCGTACTGAAAGTAAAGCTCGGCCACCGGTTGGAATTAAAGTGCCGGCACCTAATTCAGCTTTGGCAAAAGCTTCTGCGAAAGTTTCACCCACGCCCATCACTTCACCGGTTGAACGCATTTCTGGACCGAGTAACGGATCAACACCCGGGAACTTGTTAAATGGAATCACCACTTCTTTCACTGAGAAATACGGCGGAATGATCTCCTGGGTGATGCCCTGCGCCGCTAAAGAACGGCCAGCCATACAACGGGCGCCAACTTTCGCGACCGCCATCCCGATGGCTTTTGACACAAAGGGCACGGTGCGTGCTGCCCGCGGGTTCACTTCAATCAAATACACTTCGTTATCTTTCACAGCAAACTGCGTATTCATCAAACCAACCACACCCAGTTCTAACGCCAGCTTTTTCACTTGCTCGCGCATCACGTCCTGAATTTCTTTGCTCAGACTGTGCGGTGGCAGAGAACAGGCCGAGTCGCCTGAGTGCACGCCAGCTTGTTCGATGTGCTCCATGATGCCGCCGATGATCACATCTGTGCCATCACAAATGGCATCGATATCAACTTCAATGGCGTCATCCAGGAAACGATCCAGCAATACCGGCGAATCGTTGGATACGCTGACCGCTTCAGTCATATAACGACGTAAATCCTGATCGTCATAAACGATTTCCATGGCACGGCCACCCAGCACGTAAGACGGACGAACCACCATTGGATAACCGATATCCGGCGCTTTACTGATGGCTTCTTCTAAGCTAGTCACTGTGGCATTTTTCGGCTGTTTTAAGCCCAACCGCTCAACGGCTTGCTGGAAACGCTCACGGTCTTCAGCACGGTCAATGGCGTCCGGCGAAGTACCGATAATTGGCACCCCGTTCGCTTCTAAAGCGCGGGCTAATTTCAATGGCGTTTGGCCACCGTATTGCACGATCACGCCTTTAGGCTGCTCTTTACGCACGATTTCCAGTACGTCTTCCAGTGTAATCGGCTCGAAGTATAACCGGTCTGAAGTGTCGTAATCGGTGGATACGGTTTCCGGGTTACAGTTGACCATGATGGTTTCGTAACCGTCTTCGCGCAGCGCTAAAGCTGCGTGTACACAGCAATAGTCAAATTCGATACCCTGACCAATCCGGTTTGGGCCACCGCCGATAATCATAATTTTATCGCGATTGGTCGGTGCGGCTTCACACTCTTCGTCATAGGTGCTGTACATATAAGCGGTATCTGACGCGAATTCAGCAGCACAGGTATCCACACGCTTATAAACTGGGTGCAGACCAAAACCGTGGCGCTTTTTACGCACTTCGGCTTCTGCCACGCCCAACAATTCGGCGATACGTTTGTCAGCAAAGCCTTTGCGTTTGAGCACCGTGAGGCGGGCTTGATCTAAACCTGCAAAACCAGCAGCTTTGACTGCAGCTTCTTCTTTAATTAAATCTTCAAGTTGTACCAGGAACCATGGGTCGATGTTGGTCAGCTTGAAAATTTCTTCCATGCTCATCCCAAAGCGGAACGCATCAGCGATATACCAAATGCGGTGAGAACCAGGTTCACGCAGTTCGCGAGTGATTTTTTCTTTGGCATCAATCGCGGTTATATCGATGATTGGATCCAGACCACTGACGCCAATTTCCAGACCACGTAAGGCTTTTTGCAGTGATTCCTGCTGGTTACGGCCGATCGCCATCACTTCGCCGACCGATTTCATCTGGGTGGTTAAGCGGTCATTAGCACCGACAAATTTCTCGAAGTTAAAACGTGGCACCTTGGTGACGACGTAATCGATGCTTGGCTCAAATGACGCAGGCGTGCGACCGCCAGTGATATCATTCGCCAGTTCGTCGAGGGTGTAACCAATCGCCAGCTTGGCGGCAACTTTAGCAATCGGGAAACCGGTGGCTTTCGAAGCTAAGGCGGATGAGCGTGAAACCCGTGGGTTCATCTCAATGATCACCATCCGGCCATCGACCGGATTGATACCGAACTGCACGTTTGAACCGCCGGTCTCAACACCGATTTCACGCAGCACCGCCAACGAGGCGTTACGCATGATTTGGTATTCTTTGTCGGTCAGGGTTTGGGCTGGTGCGACGGTGATCGAGTCACCGGTGTGCACGCCCATCGCGTCGAAGTTTTCAATCGAACAGACAATGATGCAGTTGTCGTTTTTGTCCCGCACCACTTCCATTTCGTATTCTTTCCAGCCGATCAACGATTCATCAATCAACAACTCTTTAGTTGGTGATAAATCGAGACCACGGGTACAGATTTCTTCGAATTCTTCACGGTTGTAGGCAATACCGCCGCCTGAGCCGCCCATGGTAAAAGATGGGCGAATAATGCAAGGGAAACCAATGGTTTCTAAAACGCCGTATGCTTCTTCCATCGAGTGGGCAAAACCAGCGCGTGGACAAGACAGGCCAATCGAGCGCATTGCTTTGTCAAAACGACCGCGATCTTCTGCTTTATCAATCGCATCCGCAGTGGCGCCGATCATTTCAACGTTATATTTAGCAAGCACCCCTTGGCGCTCTAATTCCAGCGCGCAGTTCAGAGCCGTTTGACCGCCCATCGTCGGTAATACCGCACATGGCCGTTCTTTTTCAATAATTTTTTCAACCACTTGCCAGTGAATAGGTTCGATGTAGGTCGCATCAGCCATTTCCGGATCGGTCATGATGGTCGCTGGGTTGGAGTTCACCAGAATTACCCGGTAACCTTCTTCTTTCAGCGCTTTACAGGCTTGCGCGCCTGAATAGTCAAATTCACAAGCCTGGCCAATCACGATTGGGCCGGCACCAAGGATCAGAATACTTTTTAGGTCAGTACGTTTTGGCATGTCTCGTCTCTTTTCCTGGCTTATTTAGTGTTCGCTTGGGTCATCAAATCGATAAAATGGTCAAACAATTCAGAGGCCTCATGCGGGCCCGGGCTAGCTTCAGGGTGGCCCTGGAAGCTGAACGCCGGTTTGTCCGTACGGTGAATACCTTGAAGTGAACCGTCAAACAGCGATTTATGAGTTGCCCGTAAATTGGCCGGCATCGTCGCTTCATCCACCGCAAATCCGTGGTTCTGCGCGGTGATCAGCACTTTTTTACTGTCGAGGTTTTGCACAGGGTGGTTACCACCGTGGTGACCAAATTTCATTTTCAGCGTTTTGGCACCACTGGCCAGCGCCAGTAACTGGTGGCCCAGGCAAATACCAAATACCGGAATATCGGTTTTCAGGAATTCTTCGATGGCTTGAATTGCGTAATCACAAGGTGCCGGATCGCCAGGACCGTTCGATAAGAAAATACCATCCGGGTTCATTGCCAGTACTTCAGCGGCGGAAGTTTTGGCCGGAACCACGGTTAATTTACAACCACGGTCAACCAACATACGCAGAATATTGCGTTTCACACCAAAATCGTAGGCAACGACGTGAAACTTTGACTCAGGTGCAGCACGATGGCCTTGGCCTAGCGCCCAGCTACCTTCATTCCACTCGTAAGCTTTTGATACCGTGACTTCTTTTGCCAGATCCATCCCGGATAGGCCTGGGAAGCTGCGCGCCAGTTCTAAAGCTTTGGCTTCATCAATATCGCCTGCCATTAAACAACCGTTTTGAGCGCCTTTTTCACGCAGAATACGGGTCAGTTTACGGGTGTCGATGTCGGCGATGCCAAGAATGTGATGATCTTTGAGATATTGACTAAGAGAGCGTTGATTGCGGAAATTGCTGGCAAGAAGAGGAAGGTCACGAATAATCAGGCCCTTGGCCCAAACTTTACCGGATTCTTCGTCTTCATCATTGGTGCCGGTATTACCAATGTGGGGATAGGTCAGCGTGACCATTTGCTCAGCGTACGAAGGATCGGTCAAAATTTCCTGATATCCCGTCATCGAAGTGTTAAACACCACTTCACCAACTGAAACACCTTCAGCGCCAATGGCTGTACCGCGAAATACGGTGCCGTCTTCCAGTACGAGCAGGGCGGACTTAGTCAAGGTAACCTCCAAACAGCAAAAAACGGGCGAAAACTGACAATGTTTTACAACCCGTTCTGACCAAAATTTGTGTACTCTTTATTGCGGCTTATTGCGACTCGAAGTGCAGCGGTGAGTGCTGCTGCTGTTGACTTTTAAAATTCCGGCTACTTTTTTCACCAATGAATTTAGGCCAACAGACCCTTCAGGCAAACCGCAATATTCTAGGCTATTTGCTGGATTTGGTCTAATCCTTTTTTGATAAATTATAAAAATAACGGTTTTGCAGCAATTTTGCAGACAATTGCTCAAAAAACTATGCTAAGTCGGCTAATCCCAGCACTTGTTGCATAGAATAAAGTCCAGGCTGTTTATTTTGCAACCATAGTGCTGCCCGCACCGCACCTTGGGCGAAGGTCGTACGACTCGAGGCTTTATGGGTGATTTCCAACCGCTCGCCCAGGTCAGCAAAGAGCGCCGTGTGGTCACCGATAATGTCGCCGCCACGCACTGTCGCAAAACCGATGGTCTGCTGATTACGTTCGCCGGTAATACCTTCGCGGCCATACACGGCACATTCGTTTAAATCACGACCGATGGCTTTGGCAATACTGTTACCGATTGCCAGCGCAGTGCCGCTCGGCGCGTCCTTTTTAAACCGATGATGGGCTTCAATAATTTCAATATCGGCGCTCTGCCCCATCACTTTGGCGGCGGTTTGCACCAGATGCAGCAATAAATTCACGCCCACACTCATATTCGGTGCCCAGACAATCGGAATGATTTTGCTGGCTGCCTGCACTTTGGCATATTGCGCATCCGACAAACCGGTTACGCCAATCACCATCGCTTTTTTGGCGGCTACGGCCAGCTCCAGCTGAGCCAGCATCGCTTCGGGCATGGTGAAATCAATCCAGACGTTGGCTTGCTGCACTGAACTCAGTGCTGTTTCTGTCAGCTTCAGACCATTTTTACCACAACCGGCGAGTTCTCCGGCGTCCACGCCAATCAGCGACGAACCGGTGCGCACTGTTGCTGCGGTTAATTGCAGTTTTTGCGCAGTGTTTTCATTGCCTTGTAACGAATTGGCTTGCAACTCAGTGGCAACTGTCACCAGTGCACGGCCCATCCGGCCATTGGCACCAAAAATTCCGATCGATGTCATGTCATTACCTTTCTTGCGATATGGTGTGATGTTTGGGCTACTTAAGCTAAATAAGCCGCAAGTGTTGGTTGTTGCGCGATTAAATCCTGATATAAGCGGATTTGATTCTGCGCCCGTTGCAAATTATGGTTGCTGCGCTTGATCGCAAAATACAAATCGCCATTGAGGTGATCGGCCAAAAACCGGATGCCGATCATCAGACACATCACTTTGGCGCCCAGCAACAATGATTGCTGTTCCGCTTGGGTAATCACCCCGGCCAAACCATGCAAATAACCTTCTGCCAGCGCTTTAAAAATTTCCGGCCGAATATGTACTTTCTCAGTGTTCAGTGAATCTTCGGCCTCTGGTGAGCAACAGGTACGCACCATATCGCCAAAATCAAACAACCAATAGCCTGGCATGCAAGTGTCTAAATCAATTGCCGCAATGCCACGACCTTGCTCAGCGCTATATAGCATGTTATTGATTTTAGTATCGTTATGACAGACGCGAAGCGGCAATGCCGGGCATAACGCTGCCAATTCATCGACCAAACCTTGTTGCGCCAGGCAGAAATCCACCAGCGACTGACATTCAGCCAAACGGCCAGATTTATTTGCCGCGATGGCCGCTTTCAGCTGCGAAAAACGCATGCCAAGATTGTGGAAATCGGGCAATACCGTGACCAGCGAACTGGCGTCAAAATCAGCGAGCGCCGCTGCAAACTGGCCAAACGTCAAAGCGGCGGCATAAGCCTGCGCTGGCGATTCAACGACTTCGATGCTGCTGCCGTGATCAATAAATTGCAAAGCCCGTAAATCCTGAGCCTCGCCTGCCAGATAGCTTCCATCAGCTTTGGCTTGTTGCTGCAGAATTTGCAACGGGTAGATACCTTGTTGTTGTTTCACTAACAAATGACGCTCAATTTTCAAAGCGTTTTGCACCAAATCGTGCGCTGAAGGAAAAATTGCGGTATTAATTTGCTGCAAAATCAGTCGTTTATTTTCAGCCGTTAATAAATAAGTTTTGTTGATATGGCCATTGCCAAAAGCTTTAATCTCGGTATCGGCCGGTAATTGATAAGCGGCAAGCACTTGTGGCGTCACCAATGGATGCGCTGAAAAATTTGCTGAAGTTACTGCATTTTCTGTCGTCATATAAAAAATCCGGCGTGCTAAAAATAAAAAATCACAGATTGCTAAAGATAAAATATCACCTTGGGGATCAAGGTTGTCCGGAGCTTTGCTGCTGAAAATATTCGACAATTTCGACCAAATCCGCCGGATACGTCACACCAAACCAGCTGTCAGGCGATAAATAAACCTGCACCTTTTGCCCTCGCTGCAAGCTTTGATCAACCACGGCCGGCAAATAACATTCCGCTTTCGAACCAGGACTGTTGGCTAGAAAATCGCTTAACTGGCTGGTGAGCATTGGTAAAATTGACGGCGTAAAACCCCAGATGTTCATCGACACCGGTTGCAGTGGCGAAAGTTGCACCCGTTCACCGTGCATACCGATGCCGCAGAGTTGCGATTCTTGTTCTGCAGCAGCGCTTTGAACAGCGGCTATCTGAACGACTTCCGCAACTTTTTGCAAGTAACCGTCATTGACCTGACAGATACCACGGTTGACGCCGCCATGCTTCGACAAGGTTTTTGCTAACGGAAAAGCCACCATCGCCCATTCGTCATCGTTCGCCGCAAAATGCTGTACCAGCAACTGCATTGCGGTCGCGCCGTAGTAATCATCGGCATTAATCACAATGCAAGGCTGGTTTTGCAGGAAAGTGCGCGCCGACCACAATGCATGCGCGGTGCCCCAGGGTTTCTGCCGCTGGCTGAGAACGATACCGGCTACCGGCAAATCGGCCGGATCTTGCAACACCAAATGAACTTGTAAGTCGGCAGGAAAATGCGGCAACACCTGCTGCTTCATCGCTGGGATCAGATTTTCTCGTACAATTAGAACCAACTGGCGCACGCCGGCGGCATAAGCGTCCAGCACACTAAAATGCAATAAGGTGCGGCCGGTATTGCCAAGTGTGGCAAGTTGTTTATCGCCGCCAAAGCGGCTGCCCATGCCGGCGGCCAACACCACCAGTACCGGGGTTGTAGATGCACTCATCGAGAAATCACTGCTGAACGTGTAAAAATGAGGCGTATCATACCTGCTGCGGCTAGGGGCTGACCAGCCCTGATGAAAAAGCCCGGAAGTTCGCTCCGGGCTTTGCGGGGACAGGTCGAGGATGGATTACAGGGCTGCCGTCAGAATTTGCCGCGACACGTCCAGCGTAATATCACCGTGTTCACCCAGTTTCAGCATTCGGTGCTGCTCGAGCTTCGCCACTAAAGCATCGACCGCCTCAGCTTTGATGCCGTAATCGGCCATCCGGGTTGGCACGCCTATCTGCTCAAAGAAAGCGCGGGTGTGAGCGATGGTTTCATCAATCAGCCGCTCTTCATCACTATGCTGCAGATTAAACACGCGCTGGCCATATTGCAGCAGCTTGGCGCGTTTCTGCACCCGTTGTTGCTGTAACAACGCCGGTAATACAATTGCCAGGGTCTGAGCGTGATCCAAGCCATACAAAGCCGTCAGTTCATGACCGATCATATGGGTGGCCCAATCTTGTGGCACGCCCTGACCAATCAGGCCGTTCAGTGCCATGGTCGCCGCCCACATCACATTGGCGCGCACATCGTAGTTGTGAGGATCTTTAAGTGCCAGCGGGCCTTGTTCGATTAAAGTCAGTAATAAACCCTCGGCAAAACGGTCTTGCACCGCCGCGTTCACCGGATAGGTCATGTATTGTTCCATCACATGGACAAAAGCATCCACCACACCGTTGGCGACTTGCTTGGGTGGCAGACTGAAAGTCACGGTTGGGTCCAGCACCGCAAACTGCGGGTAAACCAGCGGGCTGGCAAAAGAGAGTTTTTCCTGAGTACTGTACCGGGTAACCACAGAGTTGCCGTTACTTTCAGTACCGGTAGCCGGCAGTGTGAGCACGCAACCTAACGGCATCGCTTTGGTGACTGGCGCTTTTTTTGCCAGAATATCCCACGGATCACCTTCAAACATCACTGCAGCGGCAATAAATTTGGTGCCATCAACCACGCTACCGCCACCGACCGGCAGTAAATAGGTAATGTTTTCGGCTTTCACCAGTTCCACAGCTTTAAGTAAAGTTTCAAACGAAGGGTTTGGCTCAATACCCGAAAATTCAACCACTTCAAACCCTTCCAGCGCTTTAAGTACTTGCTGATACACGCCGTTGTGTTTGATCGAGCCACCGCCATAGGTCAGTAACACTTTGGCGCCTTTGGGGACTAAAGCCGAGAGCTGACTAATTTGCCCTTCGCCAAAGACGATCCGGGTAGGGTTTTGATACGAAAAATTAAACATAAAAACTCCGCTTACTTTACCAACTGTGGGTGCAGTTACGATGGCAGGATAGCTGCCAGATCAGATCCGCAGCAGACTGCTGAGGGATATGGCACTGATTTTCCGAAATTCAAGTCAATATCAGCCACTTCTGATATTTACCTTCACCCACCGCACTGTATTTTTTATAGCCAGAGCTTCATCGGGCGGTTGGCAAACTTGCCAAAGCAAGAGACGGATATACCCTTATTCCTTGAAGATACAGGGTTGTTGGCCCCCCTCACTCACCTCAGTCACGTAGACTGCTATGCTCCTGAGGATTCGCACAGTTGCCGCCTACCCGAATCTTCAAAGATTTTGAGTATATAACTCAGTATCGAAAGTTATTTGACAGGACTTCTGGACGTCTTTATATTCCCCGATGTTATATGCGAATGAGTTGAAGTAACTTTTATTGGCTTTGCAGCCCTCGCTGCCCCCGCAGGCAGCTGTCGCATCCGTTTTTGATTGGAGTACATACATGAATTTAATCAACCAACAGCAGGCGAAACTGTCGTTATTGCCTTTATTGCTGTTTGTCGTTTTGTTTTTGGGCACAGGCCTGTACCTGCAAAGTCAGGGCGTGGCTTATGCCTTTTATCAATTACCAGGACCGGTGGCGATTATCCCGGCGCTGGTGCTGGCGATCTGGCTCAATCGTGCGCCACTTAGCCAATCTATTGATTTAATGGTCAAAGGCGCCGGCAATAGCAATATCATCACCATGTGTATCATCTATCTATTGGCCGGAGGCTTTGCGGCTGTTGCTCAGGCGACCGGTGGTGTCGATGCGATGGTTAACGCCGGGGTAAGTCTGGTGCCGGCCGCCTGGATTTTACCGGGTTTATTTGTCATTTCCGCCTTGGTCGCTACCGCCATGGGCACCTCCATGGGCACAATTGGTGCTTTAGCGCCTATTGCGGTCGGGCTGGCGCAACAGGCCGGTTTAGAACCGGCCCTGGTCGCAGGCGTGCTACTTAGTGGCGCGATGTTCGGCGATAACCTATCGATTATCTCCGATACCACGATTGCATCGACCCGCACCCAGGGCGCGGAAATGAAAGATAAGTTTCGCGAAAATTTAAAAATTGCCCTGCCTGCGGCCATTTTGACTTTTGTATTGTTTGCGCTATTTAGCACCAACGAAGCACCGATCACAGTCAAAGAATTTAGCTGGACCGGCGTGCTGCCTTATGCCGCTATTCTGATCCTGGCCGTGGCGGGTCTGAATGTATTTGTGGTGTTACTGCTCGGTATCGCACTGGCAGCATTTCAAGGCGCGGTATTTGCCGATTATCAACTGGCGAACCTTGGAAAAGATATTTTTAAAGGCTTTGGCAACATGCAGGAAATTTTTCTGCTGTCGATGTTTGTTGGCGCGCTGGGCGAGTTTCTGAAGCAACAAGGCGGCCTGAACTGGATTGCTTCACACATCAACCAGCTTGCTGAAAAATTAGTGCTTGCCGGTAACAAAGCCCAGCAATTAGCTATTGCCGCTTTAGTGTTTATCAGCAATCTATGTATCGCCAATAACACCGTCGCCATTGTGATTGCTGCTGATGTGAGTAAGGATTTGGCGCAGCATCATGACATTACGCCAAAACGCAGCGCCAGTTTGCTGGATATTTTTTCCTGTATCAGCCAAGGCTTGGTGCCTTATGGGGCGCAGGCGTTATTGCTTGGCGCAAGCTTTGGCTTGTCACCATGGGATGTGGTGACCCAGAGTTATTATTGTTTTATTTTGGCTTTTGTGGCATTGGGTGTGGTGGTATTTGGGCGCAAATAATGGCCTGAGAGGCGCAGGCTTTGCGCCTTTTTTGCATTTTCTACTGCTGCGACGATTTAAGAAATAACTTCCAGTGCTTTTCTATTGCAACGCCCTTCTTGCACGGGTTTCGCCGATGGCGAGTATCTTTCTTTTGCTTCGCCAAAAGAAAGATACCAAAGAAAAGGCGACCCCGGATCGCTCGAAAGCCCGCAATAAAATCAACAGTTTGAGGCGCCGACAAAACTCGCAGGTCACTAACGTCGACCTGCTCAAACAGTTGTCGGCTTAAAACCTCAAACCGTCGATTTTAAAGCGGCTCGCTTTACGGGGATGAAGAGCAACAGCCTTTCCACGAAAGTTCACCTTGAGCGAAAAGCAGCTGTTCAGATCAGACGCTCAAGGAAAAACAAATCTCTGCTTTGCCTTATTTGCAGACATTCGATTTTTCGTGAGCTTAGCATGTGAATGCACATTTAAGTGAATGGCGAAATTCAAAGTACCTGTGCACTCTATAAATTAGGTTAACCAAAAGGCTGCAGCAAAACTGCCCTTCTGGTCGTGTTAAAGCCAAAGTCCGGTTTGCCATTCAACAGCGCAGCCACGAGTTGTCAGTTCACAGCTACGAGTAGGCTTACTTCACCCGTGCGGTGATTTCACTTGATATGGCCTTTAACACAGATTGAACCATGCGAAATGTATACATTTACATGCTTGATTGTCGCGTTATTTTCTGGCAATTACACAGGAGTTGATGCTGTTAGAAGGGTAAAAATCAGCCAACGTTTTCGCTGGCCGTGGCTTTAGCCTTGTAAGGCTTTTAAAGCATATATTGGATCTGCATCCAGGATTTTCAGCAGAGCGCGCGCAGGTCCCGTCGGATGACGGCGGCCTTGCTCCCAGTTTTCTAACGTGCGTTTGCTAACCCCAACCACGGTTGCAAAGCGCTCTTGCGTCAGCCCAGTTTTGGCTCGAATGGCTTTGACCTCAGGCTCAGCGAACGCGGTTACCCGGGCAGGTTTTGCCTTCCCTTGGATAATAGCATCTGCTTGCTGGACACTTTCCAGCAGCGTATTAAACAGTTCGTCATTCATGCTGACCACCTCTCTACGATTTTACGCAAGGCACTCACCTGCGCATCCGTTAAACTCTCTTGCTCGTTCTTCGGGTAAGCCAACAGCATGTATAGCTGGTCATCTGCGCTCATCCAATAATAAATCACCCGCACGCCGCCGCTTTTACCCCGGCCTTCCAACGACCAGCGTACTTTGCGCAGGCCGCCACTGTTTTTGATCAACGCCCCCATTTCCGGACGCGTCACCAGTGCTTCCTGCAAATCTTTGTATTCATCATCACTCATCAAGGTGGTAATGAGCTTGGTAAAGATGGGCGTTTCTATAATGATCATAATCACGCATCCTATCCGCCAATGGCGTATATCACAAGTGAAATCTACAACCGCTGTGTTCGATGGAGATTTCATTTGAGTTCTAGTGAGTTTGGCAGTTGCATCACCGAGCCCATTCGCTTTAGAGGCATTTAGAACCGTTGATGACGAGAATACATTCGCGCGTTTTGCCCTGCCAATCGCATTGCCAAATGGATGCAGTAGGTAGGGTCGCCATACCATCATTTACAGCCAAAAGTTCACCTGACCGAAACGGTCTGCATCCGTCGTACTGATAGCCCACATCCCGTTAATACCAAAATTCAAAATGAATAATGCACGCATTGTTAACCTTTTGGCAATGCGTTGATGTCTCGAAATTTTCGAGAGCCCCGGTTCAGTTGTTCTCTGAAATGTCCGCTTTCAGTGAAAAGCGCAGATTTAAACGAATATCAATGAATTTCTGCTTTTGGCACAAACTTACTTTCCAAATGCTTTACAGCCCCTTAAAGCGAGCCGGGGGTTTGGCCGGTTTTGAGGTTTTATCACGCGGTGACCGAAACGCGAACTGTTTGAGCGATTTGACGTTAGCAAATCGCGAGTTTGCGCAGTTGCCTCAAAATCGAGACAAACTTCCGGGCTTTCGAGCGATCAGGGGTCGCCTTTTCTTTGGTTTCTTTCTTTTGGCGAAGCAAAAGAAAGAAACTCGCCACAGGCGAAACCCATGCAACAAGGTTGTTGCCAAAGAAACTAGCCATCGGCGAAACCCGTGCAGCAAGGTTGTTGCCAAAGAAAGAAACCCGCCATCGGCGAAACCCGTACAACAAGGTTGTTGCAAAAAACTCGATGACGCTTCGCTTATCGAGGCTACGTTAAAGCATCGATAAGCCTGTCAGGGAATGGGATATCAGCACCATCGTCTCAAGTGACGAGTCACTATTTATTACAACGGGGCAATGCCCCCTGCCCCTGCCGGGCTTGATAAGCCGCTAAGGCAGAAGGCATATCTTTCTGCAGTTTCCGAATGCGGTTCTCTGGTACCGGGTGGCTGGATAAGATTTGAGGGGTGCCGCCGCTGCCTTGTTTGGCCATGTTTTGCCAAAGTGCAACCGATTGCTCAGGGTCAAAACCGGCTTTGGCCATTAAATCTAAGCCAATCACATCGGCTTCGGTTTCGTGCACGCGGCTAAACGGCAGTACCAGACCAACTTGCGCGCCCAATCCAAAGGCGCTGGAAAGCTGGGCTTTGTATTGTGTATTCATGGCGCTCAGCGCAACATCGGCGACGCCTAGGGTGGCGGCAATGGCCTGATTGCTAGACAATCGCTCGTTCGAGTGTCCTGCCATCACGTGCGCAATTTCATGCCCAATCACGGCGGCTAACTGATGTTGGTTTTCCGCAACCAGTAGCAACCCGGTATAAACGCCGATTTTGCCGCCTGGCAGCGCAAAGGCGTTTACCTGATCACTTTCAAACACCACGACTTCCCAGGGGTTGGCCTGATATTTTTGCGGAGTGACTTTCAGCACGGCTTGTGCCACACATTGCACATATTGATTGGTTTTTTTGTCTTTGCTGATCGGGGTTTTGGTTTTCATCTCTTCAAAAGTCTGAATGCCCATTTTGCTGACTTGGGTATTATCAAACAACATCAGCTGCGGCCGACCCGTCGGTGATTCAGCGCAAGAGCCCAGCATCAACAGTGCAGAAACTGTCAGAGCGAGTTTGGTGATAACGAGATAAGAAGATTTCAACATCAGGATCCCTTTTCTATGTTCGTGCAGATAACACGTCTACTTCCAAGTTTATCGAACCCAAAACAACACCGCCAGCAAACGCTGGCGGTATTCATCGGGATTAACCGGTTAAATCATCAAAGAACTTTTTCACACCATCGAAAAAGCCTTTGGATTTGGGCCGGTGTTTGGCTTCGCTGTCGCCGCCCCAGCTTTCATCCAGCTGACGTAACAAGTCTTTTTGTTTATCCGACAGGTTAACCGGCGTTTCGACCACGACTTTACAGACTAAGTCACCAACGCCGCCGCCACGCACCGATTGCACGCCTTTACCCCGTAACCGGAACATTTTGTCGGTTTGGGTTTCGGCCGGGATCTTCAGTTTGACGCGACCATCCAGCGTCGGCACATCAATTTCGCCACCTAAAGCGGCAATGCTGAAGCTGATCGGCACATCACAAGACAGGTTATTGCCATCCCGCACGAAAATCGGGTGATCTTTGACATGCACCTGCACATACAAATCGCCTGCCGGTGCGCCAGGCATCCCCGCCTCGCCTTCACCGGTTAACCGGATCCGATCGCCAGTATCGACACCGGCCGGGATTTTCACCGCCAGCGTTTTGGTTTTTTCGACGCGGCCTTCGCCATGACACTTAGTGCATGGATCCGGAATAATCTTGCCACGGCCATTACAGGTTGGACAGGTTTGCTGTACGGCAAAAAAGCCCTGGCGCATTGTGACCTGACCGGCTCCATGACAGGTTGGGCACGACTTGGCTTGCGTGCCTTTTTTCGCGCCTGAACCATCGCAGCTGTCACAGCTCACCCAGGTCGGTACTTTAATATCAACCGACTTGCCACGAACTGCGTCTTCCAAGCTCATTTCCAGGTTGTAGCGTAAATCGGAGCCACGCTGCGCCCGCGATTGACCACCACGACGACCGCCACCGAATATATCGCCAAACACGTCGCCGAAAATATCACCAAAATCTGCACCACCGCCACCAAAGCCTCCGGCACCACGATTTGGATCAACGCCGGCATGGCCGTATTGGTCGTAAGCGGCACGTTTTTGGTCGTCCGATAGCACTTCATAGGCTTCCTGGACTTCCTTAAACTTTTCTTCCATCGCTTTGTCACCCTGAGTGCGATCCGGGTGATACTTCATCGCGAGGCGCTTATAAGCCTTTTTAATTTCTTTGTCGTCGGCACCTTTGGCGACACCGAGCACTTCATAATAATCACGCTTTGACATAATGCTGCTTCATGGTTGTTTGAGCGGATAGACAAGCGACCGCCGGGGCGGTCGCTCTGCTGTCAAGCCAGTAGAAACCGCATCTTAAAGACACGGTTTCATCTGAACAATCATTATTTGTCTTTAACTTCTTCAAACTCAGCGTCAACCACGTCGTCACCGGCGTTTTTGGCGTTGTCAGCACCAGGCTGCGCTTGGTCTTGCTGCGTGGCGGCCTGCAGTTTTTGCGCTGCTTGCAACAGAGCCTGAGTTTTCGCTTCGATATCTGCTTTGTCGCTGCCTTTAATCGCAGTTTCTAAAGCACTGATCGCCGCTTCAATCTCTTGCTTGTCGTTAGTTGCTAAGTTCGTACCCGCCTCTTCCACTTGTTTGCGGGTAGCGTGTACCAACGCATCAGCCTGGTTACGGGTTTGTACCAACTCTTCGAACTTTTTGTCTTCTTCCGCGTTCAGTTCAGCATCACGTACCATGCGTTCCACTTCTTCATCAGTCAGACCTGAAGAGGCTTTGATGGTGATTTTCTGCTCTTTACCGGTGTCTTTATCTTTGGCAGACACGTGTAAAATACCGTCGGCATCTAAGTCGAAGGTCACTTCGATTTGTGGCTCGCCACGACGCGCCGGGCGAATACCTTCTAAGTTAAACTGACCCAGCGATTTGTTCGCTGACGCTTGTTTCCGCTCACCTTGCAGCACGTGAATGGTCACGGCAGCCTGGTTGTCATCCGCAGTTGAGAAGGTCTGTGACTTCTTGGTTGGGATGGTGGTGTTTTTCTCAATCAGCGCGGTCATTACGCTGCCCATGGTCTCGATACCTAAAGACAACGGTGTTACGTCTAACAACAGAACGTCAGTCACATCACCTGACAGCACTGCCCCCTGAATCGCCGCGCCAACAGCCACCGCTTCATCCGGGTTCACATCTTTACGTGGCTCTTTACCAAAGAAAGCCGTCACCGCTTCCTGTACTTTTGGCATCCGTGTCTGACCACCGACCAGGATGATGTCGTTGATGTCACTGACCGACAGATCGGCATCTTTCAGCGCTTGCTTTAACGGCTCAATGGTACGGGCAATTAAATCTTCCACCAAAGATTCCAGCTTAGCGCGGGTGACTTTGATATTTAAGTGTTTTGGACCTGTGGCATCTGCAGTGATATACGGCAGGTTCACTTCGGTTTGTGACGCTGAAGACAGTTCAATTTTCGCCTTTTCACCGGCTTCTTTTAAACGTTGCATCGCCAGTGGGTCGTTACGCAGGTCAATGCCCTGCTCTTTTTTGAACTCGTCAACTAAGTAGTTGATGACGCGTGAGTCGAAGTCTTCACCACCTAAGTGGGTGTCGCCGTTGGTCGACAATACTTCGAAGGTTTGCTCGCCGTCGACATCGTCGATTTCGATGATCGAGATATCAAAAGTACCACCACCTAAGTCGTACACAGCAACTTTGGTGTCGCCTTTTTTCTTGTCCATGCCGTAGGCTAATGCTGCAGCAGTTGGCTCGTTGATGATCCGTTTAACTTCTAAACCTGCAATACGGCCGGCATCTTTCGTCGCCTGACGCTGCGCGTCGTTAAAATAAGCAGGAACGGTGATCACCGCTTCGGTCACTGGCTCGCCCAGATAATCTTCTGCGGTTTTCTTCATCTTTTTCAGCACTTCAGCAGAAATTTGCGGCGCTGCTAATTTTTTACCTTTCACTTCAACCCAGGCATCACCATTGTCTGCTTTAACAATTTGGTAAGGCATGATTTTGATGTCACGTTGGACTTCAGCGTCTTCAAAACGACGGCCGATTAAACGCTTGATTGCAAATAAAGTGTTTTTTGGGTTGGTCACTGCCTGACGTTTTGCCGGCTGACCGACTAAAACTTCGCCATCTTCAGCATAAGCGATGATAGAAGGCGTGGTACGGGTACCTTCAGCGTTCTCGATAACGCGAGGTTGGTCGCCGTCTAAAATGGCCACACAGCTGTTTGTTGTACCTAAGTCAATACCAATAATTCTGCCCATAACTGTACTCCGCTTTTGATTCTGAACAATTAAAATTGTGTTGACCGGTTAATGGGGCTAATCCCTGATCGATTCAAGGTTATTCCAACAAAATTTTTTGTTTTTTTGCAGAAAAAGTGACTTTTTTGGGCTTTTAACGCATTTCCGGCAGCTTAATGCAACTAAATTGCCTTTTTAAGGTCAAGCGAAACCCGGTTTCGATTGCAGGGCAATTGCACGCTTCCTCCGGCAAATTGCCTTTTGTTGCAAAAACCGATTCGCCGGAATAACCGTAGCTCTGTATACTCTTGCCATCTGGTATTCATTTTTAACTTTCTTCAGGAATTCAACTCATGCCATTACTCGACAGCTTTACCGTTGACCATACCATTATGAAAGCACCGGCGGTGCGGGTCGCCAAAACCATGACCACCCCCAAGGGCGACGCCATTACGGTGTTTGATTTACGTTTTTGTGTGCCAAATCAGGAAATCCTGTCAGAAAAAGGCATTCATACACTGGAGCACTTATTCGCCGGTTTTATGCGAGACCATTTAAACGGCAATGGCGTGGAAATTATTGATATTTCTCCGATGGGCTGTCGCACCGGTTTTTATATGAGCCTGATCGGAACGCCGGATGAGCAGCGGGTTGCTGACAGCTGGCAGGCAGCGATGGCTGATGTGTTAAAAGTCCAGCAGCAATCCGAGATCCCGGAATTGAACGTGTATCAGTGTGGAACTTATCAGATGCACTCACTGGATGAAGCCAAGCAAATTGCAAAAAACGTCATCGACCGTGGTGTTGGCGTCAATAAAAATGATGAGCTGGCATTAGCACCGGAGTTTTTAAAAGGCTAAGCCAGGCTGAACCTTGCGGAGCATGCCAGAGTCCTCAGCCCGCTGCTGCAAAGCGAACTCTAACGTTCGAATATAACTGAGTACAGCTGACAACTGTCGTGCAACTTCTGGGATTGAACAGCAAAAAAGCAGCGTACCGGCACAACTTCTTGTCGGTACACTGCGACATCGCACTCTGATGGTCAACCTTGCGGCGCCGCAAACAACCTTGCTTTAGGAACAGGCAGGTCCTTTGGTCCAGACGCCGGCAATCCCTGGTGTGTCGTTTTGGGTCCACCACTTGGCGGTATATTCAAAGCCCTGATGCTGCACTTTATTACCACCAACATACACTTTACCCGCTTCCCAAACCGGTAATTGACAGCCGGTGGACGTTGCCTGCTCAAAACTCACCACCACAGTGGCCGCCGCTTTGACCTGGACCAGAGTGAAACTATTGCTGACTGGTTGGGCTACACCATTGACCAGAATCGACTTCAGGGTATAGCCGCTATCCGCAGTGATGGCGAGCGACAAATCCGTGTTGTCACGCACCTGCTGTACACCGGATGGACTGACGCTGCCGCCACTGCCATTCACACTGACCGTGACGCTGTGGTAAATCGCATTGGCCGGATCATCAATCGTCACGTCGCTGAAACTGCCCCCTTTTAAGCCAAAGAAATTGGCGGCGGTGAGACTGCTGATGGGGGTATTGAGCAACCGGAGGGTTTTGGTATCGCCCTGTGCGCCCGCGCCATGCAGACTCAACACCGTGCTGCTGCCGTCCTGCGTTAGCTTTAGCTGCGAGAAAGTATAAGGAAAAGCACTTAAATTGATCACGGTGTCTGCGGCTTTAAAATAGTCAATCACTTTTGCCTGACCCCAACCCCAGTTTAGATAATTAAGTAATACGGTAAAACCAAGCCGTTGATAACTGCCGGTCACATCGACAAACATCTCTGGGTTGAGCTGACTGCGATTGACATTTTGTAGTTCAATCCAGGAATAAATGCCGCCGTCCGCCGCCTGAGTCCCGATAAATAAGTTGCCGTTTTCCTGAAAAGCTTTTAAGTGTTTAAAATCAATACCGGCAGTACCACGGATCTGATCGGCTTGCGGATTAAAGTTGTTGACGGTGCTTTTGCCACTCCAGGCCAGTGGATAAATATTCCCGGCGGCAATCACCGCGGATGGATTGGCCAATACCTCAGCGGCAGTCACATTCTCCAGTTCCAGACTCTGACTGGCAAATTGAAGCACAGCACCGTTTGCTCCCTGACTGACGGTCAGATTTGATAGCGGATTGCCCCCCGTCCAGCCACGGAGCAAGATCCGGTCATCCCCAACGGTAAAGCTTTTTACCTTGGTATGGCCGCCGGCAAATTGGTGCAGCTGGATCACATCTTTACCACCACCGGTTTCCACCACATCGTTGCCCCAGCCTGCGGTTAACGTCTCGTTGTATGGGCTGCCACTGATAAAATCGTTGGCAGGAGTGTCAAAAATGGTTGGATAACCGCCAAACTTCTGAATATAAGTGGTAATACAGGTACCAAGTTCATCACAAGTGATATTGTTATTGGTCAGCAGATCGGCGGTGCCCCAGGCCCCCCTCAGGTGCGCCGCCGCCAGCAACCCCGACATGGTCGCCTGGATGGTAATATTGTTGCCTTGTTCATCTTTGCCCGGCCAGGATTTGGCGAGCGCCTGTGCCCAGGTCATGTTGGCTTTGCTCAGGAGTTCTGTCATCACACCATAGTTAAAACGCATCACATCGCGGATCACCACTTCCTGTTTATCCGGCTGACGTAAATCGTTCAGGCTACTGACGCCGTTTTTGCCAACAAATTCCCCTAACCAAAGATTGGTATCGGTGGCCAGAATGTAGTTGCCGCCGGACCCCGGAATTTCCGATCGGGCCTGTTTCACGCCGTTGGCCCAAGTACTGTCAGGCATAAAAATATAAAAACTATCCAGTGTTTCATTGGCAAGTTGCATCTGGCGCGGACTGTAGTAGCCAGCCGAAATCAGCACCGCCTCGCCAAGCTGATAACCGATAAAACCCCAGGCATTGAGCGAGTTGTATTGCATAGTACGGAACATCGCTGCTTCATCTTGGGGATACTCGGTATACAAATGGTCGATACCAAGCTTGGTAAAAAATTCGCGGATGGTGGTTGGCTCTGGGATCATCGAGCCTGTGACCGGATCCCGTACAATGTGGCCTGGCGCCGTGACCCGGGCGTAGGTATACACCGGCAAATCCAGTTTTTGCCGGTAGAAATCTGCTTTGGCCGGATCAATACCGGACTCAAAGGAGCGCATCGTATCCAGAAAGTGTTGAAAAGTAGTTTGCGTGGCTGCGGCCGGATTGCTTAATCCAAGCAACGTCAGCAGGCAGCTTGTTGAAAGCACATCTATTTTTTTATTGTGCATACGTTATCCCCTGTTGTTTTCGATGGTGAGTCAAAGTTCAGCTAACATCCGAAGCATCCGAAAAGTCACTTCGCTGTTAACCATCAACCAACCCGAACACAACGCTGAACCCGAGCCCGGTTCAGCCAAAGGTTGGATATCGCAGGCCGCTCGCCCTGAACTGCAGAAGGAAACGGCAGCCCAGCGCGGCGGGAAGGCCCGGATGAAAGTGCGCAGATTAAAAGTCGACGCCGACCCGAACCCCAAACATTCTTGGCGGATTAAACGTGGACCGGATAAAACCATCACGGAACTGGAAGTAGTTCGCATTGCGCACCACTTCGTCGGTCAGGTTTGAACCATAGGCTTCGACATACCAATCGCCATGCGCTGGCATCAGTTTCACCGACGCATCAATTTTCCAGTACGAGGGCTGGGCATCAGATAAATGCGCACCGTCGTAGTTATTCAGCGAGGTGTACATTTTGCTTTGCCAGTGCGCACTCAGTTGTGGCTCCAGCGCAAACCCAGATGCGAGTTCAAAGGTATGACGGAGATTTAACGTGCTGGACCAATCCGGTGAATACGGTAGGCTATTGCCGCTGATGTCCACGATGCCAGCACAAGGTTTTTGACCATATTCCAGTCGCTCTGCGCAGTAATACGCATCTTCAAACGGAATATTATCGACCCGCGCATTTAACCAGGCGACATAACCGGAAATCCGGCCACCGGCCCAGGGGATGTAATCCAGTTCCAGTTCCAGCCCTTTGAGGGTGGCTTCGCCAATGTTGGTGGTGACGTTATGGGTTTTTTCACTGCCATCAGGCCTTGTGCCGACCTTCTGGTTGTTGGTGACCTGCATATCGGAGTATTCGCTGTAGAACAGCGCTGCCGCCAGGTTCATCCGGCCATCGAGCAACGCGCCTTTATAGCCGGTCTCAAAGTTGGTGACTTCCTCTGGGCCATAAGGCAAGTTGGAATATTGGCCGCAATCACAGATGTCAAAATCTTCGAAAAAGCCACCGGCTTTAAACCCCGTCGCGACAAAACCGTACAACATATCGCCGGAAGGCAGGCGGTAATCGGTGCCGACTTTCCAGGTACCTTTTTGCCAATCTTCGGTATGATAGGTCCGACGCCCCGCCGTCAGCACCTGACCGAGTGGCGGATAAGTCCCCATCTCTTTGGTTAAATTGTTGGATTGAATACTGCCATGGAGGGTTGGATCGTATTTGCCGTTATAGTATTTATCGCTGAACACCAGCTCGTAACCGACCCCTCCATTATCGATTTTTTTATCTTTGGTTTGGCGATAACCCAACGTCAGCTGCAGTTGTTCAGTCAGGCTGTAGTCAAACTGACCAAACACTGCATCCGCATGGGCACGCCGATCGTCCTGCGGGTAGGAGAATGCTGCCGGATGGTAACCCAATGCGGAATGGCGTAAGCCATGCACCAACTCGACATCAAACTTGATTTTGTTTTTCTCACGCATTGAAAACAGGCCGCTGACAAACTTCAGATCGGCAGCGGTATAGGTAAATTGCAGTTCATGAATGGTCGAATCAAATTCAGCGTTGGTGCGGGCATAGCGGTCAAATAACAGCGGATGGCTGAAGCTGTCTAATTTCGCCCGCGATGGTGCAGCGGCGAAGCCGGCATCTTCGTCGAACAACTGATACCGCTCTTGCTGCGCCACACTAAACCGATAATCGGCGGCCCACTCGTCGCTCAACATCCAATTCAGATGGGAGCGCAGGCTGTCGATGGTCATGTCCATATCGCCCGGGACGTTAATATTGGCGTAAAACTGCGGTTTGTTGCATTGATCAACTGTGCCTTTAGCTTGCGCACAGTCTTTAAAAAACAGCTCACCGGCACTTTTATCAGCAAAATGCTCCAGCGTGACGTCCCAAGTCAGGCTATCTGTTGGCACCCAGCGCGCCAGACCACGTACTGCCTGTTTATTGGAGTTGGTGTAATAATCTTTTTTGCTGACGCGGCGGTTTTCACGCTGGTCGGTGTCGGCGATCCCATCGGCGGCCATGGGCTTACCGGTAAAGGGATCCAGAATATCCGGTCGGTTGATATCGCGGGTATCCATCTCCTGCTCGATGTATCCATCACGACGGTCTGCCATCAGCGCAAAACGCAGCGCAAAACGGTCATTCACCGCAATGTTGGTCAGGCCACGCAGTTGTTTGTGGTTGTAATTGCCGTAGCCTAATACCACACTGCTGTAACTGTTACTGGAATCCGGTTTATTTGGAATGACGTTAATTGAGCCACCGGTCGAATTCCGGCCAAATAAAGTGCCCTGCGGGCCACGTAGTACTTCAACCTGCGATACATCGTACAACAACGCTAAAGCGCCTTGTGGCCGCGGCGAATAAATGCCGTCAATATGCACCCCGACGGCCGGATCGCCGGTTTCGGTGTTGTTCCCCGAGCGAACCCCGCGGATCGATGCCTGAATACCGGAATCGGTGCCAGATACCACAAACTGAGTATTTGGAATGGCGGTGGTTAACTCACGTAATTCTTTCACCCCACCCCGCGTCAGCGCTTCCTGATTAAATGCGGTCACCGCCACCGGCGTTTCCATCAGGTAAGTTTTACGTTTGGTTGCGGTCACCGCAATCCGTTCGATTTTTTGAGTCGCAGCCTGATCCCGGCTGTCGCTTGCTGATTGACCAGATGCCGCAGGCGCGGTGGTCTGATCGACGGCCGCGATGGCGAGTGGACTACCCAATGCCAAACCAATGCATAAACTTAAATAACAACTTTGTACTGACTTCATAACTTGATTCCCCGTTTCTTATTGTTGTGGTACCGGTCACGTTGAGACAAAGCTGCGATTGCGAATTTGCTGGCGTTTGGCTTTGAGTGATGGTGTCACTAGTGTTCCTTTCATCCTGAAGTTGCGAGATAACGACCTGAGCGCACTAACTGGTCCATCAGCTGGACTCGGCCTCATCAAACAACGATGTTCCGGGTCGGACTGACAGGTCAGTTTCACTGGCCGGTCGAGGCTGTTGCCCTGACTCATCTGCAATACCAAGGATGTTAGGTATGAACTCTCAATTGCTTAAAATTTAGTCTATTTGCTTTACTAATTATTTGTCAATCATATTGACTAATTAAGTTCGCCATTTTTATCAACGAGTATTTTCAGAATAATGCACTTTAACTTAATGAATTATTTAAATATGTCCATCAATCAGAATTTTCGCGGCAGCTAAAGCACTACAACGACGGCTGGAATAGGTGCAAAGGTAAGTGGCAAGCTCCGGGTAGGAAACCAATTCAGTGTCAGAGCGTAGCGCCAACACCATCACTTGTTGTTGCCACAAAAAAACGGCCTGTTGCACTTTTTTTTGCTGCGCGGCAAGGTCTATTTGATCACCAGGCAGCGGATAATCTTCCGTCACCAGCACCAACACTTGTCCTGATGCTAAGGGTTTGCCCGCCGCCAACCGCTGTTGCAGTGTGGCATACGACCAAAACTCGAGCGCCAGCGAACTTTGGGCAAGAGCTTCGCGTAGTACATAGCCGGCCGGCATCGGATCATTCGGGCCAATGCCACGGCTGTTGCAGATTTTGTCATAGCCTTTTGGATCGGCAGTCAAGGCGACAATCAGCGTCGGCGGCGCAGTATTGTCCGATGACGCTGGCATGGGAGGACGCGGAAATATACCGGCATCATTACGCAGCAAGCGAACTGCGGCTTGAGCTGCCTGGCTGGCAATTTGTGCTCCCGTCTCCATTGTGGAAATTGTGGCTCCTGGTGCGGACAATCCGGCCAACTCCGATGAATGCAGATTGAGCTGGTAGCGCAAATGCAGCACCCGTTGCAACGCCTGATCAATCAGTGTTTCCGCCAGCTCTCCCTGACGTACTGCAGCGATCACGCCGGCGATGGTTTCTGCCTGCAGTTTTTTGTAGTCGGTGCGTTCATTTTCATAATGTTCTTCGCTGAGCATGATCATGTCGGCACCGGCTTTGAGCGCCAGCACCGCCGCCGCCACCGGTGTATAAAATTGCCGCATCGCGCCCATATTCATACTGTCCGTTAGGATCACGCCCTCAAAACCCAGTTCCTGACGCAGCAAACCAGTCAGAATCGCCGGCGATAACGTTGCCGGATGCTCGCTATCCAGCGCCGGATATAGAATATGGCTGGTCATGATCAATGGCACGCCAGCTGCTATCGCAGCAACAAACGGCTGCAAATGGCTGGCCATTAAAGCGGGCTTATCCAACTCGACCCTAGGTAAGCCGCTGTGGCTATCGGCGGCCGTATCGCCATGGCCGGGAAAATGTTTGGCGCAGCTCAAGCTGCCGGCAGCACTGAGTGCCTGCACGGCCGCCGCCACATGCTGGCTCACCAGTTTAGGAGTGGCACCGAAAGAACGTTGACCAATAATCGGATTGTCCGGGTTGCTGTTGACATCTGCACAAGGCGCCAGAATGGTGTTGTACCCCAGTAGGAGCATCTGGCGGGCATACACCTGATACATCCTGATGGTCAGCGCCAGATCATCGGCCACCCCAAGTGCCAGATTGCCAGGCCCGAGATCGGTATGCTGGGTTAAAACGCCCCAGGCGCCTTCTTGGTCTACGCCTAAAATCAGTGGCGCATCGCAAGGACGCAGCGCCGCCAGATGCTGTAATTCGCTGGCCAAGGAGCAGGCCGCTGCCGGATTTGGCGCATTGTCATCGGTAAGATAAAAACCGCCGATATGAAAATCAGTGACCAGAGATTTGGCATAAGCCAGATCCTGCCCCGCGAAAGCCAACATAAAAAGCTGACCAACCTTTTGTGACAATGGCAAACTGGCGACCAGCTGACTGATCCGGTGTTGCATTGGTAGCAATAGCCTCATGTGCATCGGGTTTCCTCCGGGTCAATCCGTTTAAGCCGCCACCGCGGCACCGGTGATCAGCGCCACCAGCTGTTCTTTGCTAACATCGGTCAGCGCAACATCCGCCACTGAACGCCCCTGATATAGCACGACCGCGCGATCGCAGGTTTCCAATACGTGTTGCATGTTATGGCTGATCAACAGCACAGCCACCCCTTGCGAGCTGATCAGTTTAATCAGCGCATTCACCTGTGCGCTTTGCTCAACGCCCAGTGCTGCAGTCGGTTCATCCATAATCACCACATCGGCGCCCCAGTTCACCGCCCGGGCAATCGCCACCGCCTGACGCTGACCGCCCGACAGATCCTGTACTTTGGTATTGAAATCGGGCATCCGGCTGTTCAATCGATTCAGCGATTTGCGGGCCTGTTTTTGCATCGCGGCTTTATCCAGCCAACCAAGGGCACGCAGCAGCGGGTTTTTACTCAGTATTTCCCGGTTTAAGAACAGATTCTCACTGAGATCAAATTCGCCAACCATGGCCAGATCCTGAAATACGGTTTCTATCCCAGCGTCTCTGGCGTGTTGCGGACTGCTCATAGTGACCACTTTGCCGTTGACTTGGATCTCGCCGTTGTCCGGTTGATGAATACCGGCAATGCAGCGTACCAGCGTTGATTTCCCGGCGCCATTGTCTCCCAGTAAGGCGACCACCTCCCCCTTTTGTACACTGAAACTGACACTTTTTAATGCCTGAACCGCACCAAAGGATTTGCTCAGATTGCTGATTTCCAGCGCCTGTTGACCGAGTTGTGTTCTAACCATTCCGAGCCTCCCGCACACCAATAGCGACCGCAACAATCAAAATCACCCCACGGGCGACCATTTGTTCGTTGGTTGAAAAACCACTTAAGATCAGTCCATTGTTGATCATTCCCATCAACCATGACCCCAACACTGCCCCGATAATACAAACCCGGCCGCCAAATAAACTGGTACCACCAATCGCCACCGCTGCAATCACGGTCAGTAGATCGGCTTCACCTAAAGTGTAACGGGCGCCTTGTAAGCGACCGGCATACAGTAAACCAGCCAGGGCGGCACCAACTGCAGAAATCATCAGTGCTTTAACCCGCATACTGCTCAGGGAAATGCCCATGGCACGCGCGGCCTGTGGATTACCGCCAACCGCCAGTAGATGGCGGCCAAACCGCAGTTTATTCAGCAAAATGTAACCTGCGGCAGTCATCAGCAAGGTCCAGAGCAACAGCACCGGTACTCCTGCCAGATCGCCAGCGCCAAACCAGAAGCTGAAATCCTGATTAATAATCGGCACCGACTCCATCCCAGTCAGTTGCCGGGCCAGACCAGCGAGCACACTCATGGTGCCAAGCGTCACCAGCAAGGATGAAACCTGCAGTTTCTCCGTCAGGATGCCATTCACAAAACCGACCACCAAACCAACGCCAAGCGCCGCTGCGCTAGCCAGTACAATCCCGCCTTCCGGTAAAATCAGTGCTGCAACCAGGGCGCTCAGCGCCACCACCGCTCCAATCGATAAATCAATGTGACCCACCGCCAGCGCAAAACTCAGCGCAATAGCCATCACGGTGACCGGTGTGGTCTGACGGACAATATTCATAAAATTATCAAAAGATAAAAAAGCAGTGTCATGCAACACAATGGCGAACAACGCCAGAACCAGCAGAAAAATGTAATAAATGTAAGCTTCTCGCCGAAGCAGATACTGCCGAAGTGACAGCTGTTGCAGCTGCTGTCTGATGTGCTGCGTGCGCTGTTGTGCAAACAATTCCAGCATTAGAAAACTCCGTTATGGTTGAAGTACGGCTTGCAGCAGCGGTGGCACCGGGCTGCGGAAAGAGTGCTGCCAACTGCTGGCAACGTTATCAGAGCGCACTGTTGTAAAAGGCACCAGCGTAAAAGCCGGTAATTGTTTACCAAGTTCACTCAAAGCAGCCTGTCGCGCCATGGTTTGACCAATCAAATAAGGCTGATCGGCGATGGTCGCCAGCATGTTGCCACGACGGGCTAAATCGAGCAGATTATTAACCCCTAAATCGTGGGTAATCACTTTGATATCCGGGCGTCCAGCAGCGCGTAACGCCTCAATCACGCCTTCTGCTGCGGCATCCCATGACACATAAATGGCATTGAGTTTTGGCTGCTGTAAGATAAGTGCAGCTGCTACATCGGCGGTTTCGTGCTCCCGGACAAACCCTTTTTCTGCAACTAACTGCAATTGCGGATGATTTGCTAATTCCTCGCGAAAAGCCTGATCCCGGTTATTGGTAATAAAATAACGGGCATCGTGAAAAATAGTCGCGATCCGAGCCGGCTGTTCCGCAGGCTGTGCCGAAAAATGGCTGGCCAACGCTTTAGCAGCTTCCCGCCCCATACCAAACATATCGTCGGTGACAATACCGGCATAATGCTGGTTCAGGACAAAACCCGGCACCGGATTACTCAGCAGGACCAGCTTGGTGCCGCCATCAATGGCTTTTTGCAGGCTGCCCCTGGCACTCGCAGCATCCACCACCAGCGACAACATAAAGTCCGGTTTGAGCATACTGATGTTTTCGATGTCGGCAGCTTGTTTGGCTGGATCAAATTGCGCGTCGGTCACCGCCACAACTTTGACGCCCATCGCGGCAAATTCAGCGGTTGCTCCTGCCGTCACTGCGCTGATCCAGGGGCTAGAACCATGCCAGACCAAAGCGGCAGTCAATTGTTGTTGCTTAATTTGTTGTTGTTCCGCGGCACTGATTTGGATTTGCTCGGCGGTTGCAGCCTGTTGCAAATCACTGGCTAGGTCTGCCCGTAGTTGAGTTACCGGACAACAAAGGCCGCAGATCAATAACACAGCTGCTAAGTTCTTGCTGAAAATCACGCTACACCTGCTTGGTTGATGTTGTTATATTGGTTATATTACGACCGGTCACAATATGTCAATCATTTTTACTTAATAAATTTAGCTATGAATATCAGCAACTATTGATATGCTGTTCGACCGGTTTTGTCGCATCACGCCACTCACAACGGGCGCCGCAAACAACACCACTAACCATCATGCAACGGCAGCCTGAGCAGGACATTAAAAAACGGATGAAAGGTTCGAACTCGAAACAGAATAAATCGGTGAATTTGCGATTGGTGCTATCCCAGGTCGTGACCCATGCGCCGGTGTCCCGCGCAGATATTGCCCGCGCCACCCATCTCACCAAACAAACCATCACTAATCTGATTGATGAGCTGTTGGCCGCGCAATTGGTTGTTGAAACCGGCATCAAAAAAGAAAAAGTTGGGAAACCCTCGACCATGCTGATGCTGAACTCGCAACTTTGTTTTAGTCTGGCGATCAGGGTATTTGCCCCTCAGGTCGAAGTGGCGCTTTGTCAGTTGGATGGCACCGTATTGGGCCATCTGCGGCAACAGGTGGCGACAACCCAAACAGAAACAGCGCATCAATTGGTCAATCGCTTGTTGGATGAGCACCAGATCAAACCTGAACAGTTACTCGGTGCTGGCCTGACTCTGGTGCAAGCAGGCGACGTCGCGATAGAGCAACGACAACAACAACATCAGCTGCTGCAACAACAGCTGATCGGGTTGCTGCAACTCCCGGTCGCTATCGAACACACGGCAGCTGCCTGTGCGGCTTTTCATCTGCTGCACGGCGAAGCAAAACTACTGGATAGTTTTTGCTATATCCATTTGGGGCAACAAATTGACGCCGCCCTGGTCTATGACCGTAAATTACTGCTTGGTCACAATGGCTTGACTGGCGCTTTGGGTGAAATTTTTGTCACACCGGATCTGGATGAGAAAACCAGCGAGCTTGGCCGGTTAAATGATTTTGTTTCTGTCGCCTCACTGGAAAGTTTCATTCGTAAAAAGCAACCGCAGCTGTTGCAGCAATCGCTGTTAAGCCTGAACGCGGAAAGCGCTGGTGACAAGTTAGATCCCTGGTTCGCGCTGAGTACTGAGCCGATGCGTATTGCAATTCATACCCTGGAAAGTATCTTTAATTGTCAGACCATCATCATCGGCGGCGAAGTCAGCAGCTGGTTTTTAGACAAATTAATCAGTCGGTTACGGCCATTTATCCCATCAGTTGCTCAGTTCGGTGCCAGAGAGGTGCCCCGGTTGATTAAAACACCGGATGTGGAGCACATTGCACTGAAAGGATTAGGTTCGCTGCCACTGCATGCCGCCATCCGGCTCGATGCCGCCGACACCATCGGTTTACCGCCAGCTTCAGCCTTGACGCCACTGCAACAGCTTGTTTTCAGCGATCCGGAAAAGACGGCTATCACGATTGAAGATTGTTGAAAGTGAAAAATTGCAGTCAACCGCAGCTCAAGCTTCTGGGCTGAAAGACTTTTGGGGACTGAGGCGCAGTGTCAACCTCCGGAACGTAGCATGCAAAATGCTTATTACTAAGCCCGCTTTAAGTTGTCATGCAGCATTTGCCGAAGTGCCGACGGCTGTTTCGCACGGGTCGCTGAGGTCGCGTAGTAGTTTGAGGTATCGTTTTTCACCCGGTTGAGAATAATACCGCCAATGTTCACCCCGGATTGCTCCAGCAACTCCATTTTCGCTGCAAAATCGACCAGTGGGGTTTTCTTGACGTCGACCACCAGTTCCAGTTTCCCAACACATTTGGCCACGACCATCGCATCACTGACTGACAATATCGGCGGACATTCGATAATCACCCGGTCATACTTTTTCGCCAGCACTTTGAGGATGGCATCGAATCTTGGCATCGACAAGAAGAGCAGCGGATTCATGGGGCGGATGCCGGATGACAGCACATCGGCATTCAGTTCTTTGCAATAAAACACACATTGTTCAAAGGTATGGGTTTTGGCCAGTAAGTTAGTCAGTCCGGGCCGGTGCGGATTTTCCCCCAAAGCTTCTGCAAGCGCAGGAAAACGCAAATCGGCATCAATCACAATCACCCGTTCCAGTTCCGAAAAGGATTTTGCCAGCTGCAGACAGATACTCGACTTGCCTTCGTTCGGAGAAATCGAAGTTAATGCCAGAACTTTCTGCGTATTCAAATGCTTATCCAGCAAAATATTGGTCCGGATCGAGCGGATATATTCCTGATACAAGGTATATTGTTTGCCGGACTGGCGAATAACCGGCAATGCTTTATCGATGCCTTTCACCCGGATTTGCGGCACAACCCCAATCAATTTGTAACCAAACCGGGCAGCAATATGGCGGTATTTCGCCGTGACATCGGCGAAAAAGTGCAAACACAACACCAAAAACACAGCGCCGATAAAACCGATCATCAGTGCCGCAACCGACAGCAGCATCCGGCGGGGTCCTATCGGTGAAATGGGTACTGTGGCCGGGTCTACCACAATAATACTGGACGTTTTATTAATGTCCTTCATCAATTCAGTTTCTTTCATTTTGTCAGACAAAGTACCGACTAAATGCAGATTCGCCTGGATTTCCGACTCCAGTTTTTTATGGTCCTGCCCAATATTCACCAAATTTTCCAGACTGGCGGTGGCACTGGCAATTTTGCCTTCGACTTGCAGCAACATCCGCCGTAAATCACCTTGGCGCACCGTAAAATTGTGCGTCAGTTTATCCACCTCTGTTTTTAATTGTTGTTTACTGACTTCAATTTTTTTCGCTGCTGCAATGTAACGCGGATGTTTGGGGAGATAACTGAGTTTTAGTTGGGCGAACTCTGCTTGTTGCATCGACAACTGCTGCTGCAAAGTCGCAATCACCGGCACTGAACTGACTTCAGGAATATGACTCAGTTGCTCAAAATCCTGCTGCAATGAAGCGGTTTTTCCAAGCAAGATCGTGAGTTCCTGCAGCTGACGATTAAGTTCCCGCCTTTCCAGAAACAGTTGAGCAATTTCCTGCTTCACCAATTCAACATCGCTGCTGATATCAATGATGTTATGCAGTTGGCGAAACTGCTGTAGCTTGGTCTCAGACGCTGCCAGTTTATCTTTGACTTCCTCCACCCGTTGCTTAATCCAGTCGCTGGCCTGGTGGCTATGCTGTTGCATCAGATTGCTTTGGTAAGCCATAAAACTATTGGCGACGAGATTCACAACTTCGGAAGATATGTAAGGGTTATGATGAGTGAAGGAAATTTGCAGCAGTGTAGTTTTAGGCACCGCCTGAACGGTCAAACTAGCGAGCAATGCCTGCGCATCATCACGCCGTTGGTCGTCTGGCAATCCGAGTTGCAAATCATCCGGTAATTGCGCGACTACATCTTTGGCAAACTGGGTTGAGGTCAACAATTTAATTTGCGTATCTAATTCGTCTGTGCCGCTACCGGCTCCGGGGATCAACGATTGCAGCGGATTGGACGCCAGCACTCCTTTGACCATTAAAGTGGTGGACGCGCGGTACATCGAGGGGAGCTGCGCGACCATAAAGGTCACCACAGTAAAAATACTGGCAGTAATCAGCAGGATTAACCAGCGGCGCGCCGACAATATGGCCAGGATGACGGTCATTTCAATGACATCATTGCCTTGTTGCAGAGGTTTCTGGCCGCTGTTTCCCATCTAGAAGAAACTCTTGTCTATTTTAATCACGTCACCTGGCAAAATAATGGTGTCTGCTTTTGCGACAAATGTCGCTTTGTCAGCTCCCCGCTGAATACGCCACTGACTGCGCGAGGCCCGGTCTAAAAGACCGCCAGACAATGCAATCGCTTGCTCTAGCGTGATATCCGGTTGATAGGGGTAACTGCCGGGACTTCGGACTTCGCCGTAGATAAAAAATGGCCGGTAGCTATCCACGGTAATAGAAACACTGGGTGACACCAGATAACCGTCGCGCAAAAGCTGCTCCAAATGCTCCTTGGCGCCCTGTTGGGTCAGGCCGGTCATTTTAATGCTGCCGAGCAATGGCATATCGATAAAGCCTTGTTGACTGATCTCGGCAGTGACGGATAGATCAGCCTCCTGATAGACACTGATTTTAATGGTATCACCTGGACCAAACATATAACCCTGCAAAGTCGCAGGTGTCGTATCTGCCTGCACGGCGATACTGCAACAACATATGAGCCATAACCAACGCAGCTGTTTTACCATAACCAGTTCAACTGCCAGAATATTTCATGACGATTGCGCTCAGGCCCGGCATTATCCTGCTGTTCGAAACGCGTGACGAACAGCTGACTTGCAAAGTACTGATGGAGTTGCCAATCCCAGCCAAGACTGTATTCGAAACGTTTGCGATGCAAAGCATCACCATCCAGACGCGAGTTGCGTTGACCTGCCTGCAACGTCAGGACATGGGGTTCGCTCCAGACGTAACCAAGTTTGATTTGATGTGTTGTATCCAACTGGCTGACACTGTTGGTCGCATAAGACAAGACCGACAGCCGGTGACTACTCAAGACCAGTTGCCAGGCTTGCGATAACTGCCAAAGATTTTCAACCTGCCAGAATGAACCGGAATTTTTGAGCCCCTGACTGTCGCGCTGAAAATAACCTGCCAGCACTCGCAGTTGTTGTGCGCCACTCCATTGCTGCATAACACCGGCGCCAATCTGCTGTAAGTCGGATTCTATCTGCAGTTGTTGTTCTTTTCGAAGATGCGCATTTGCTAATACCGAGGTATTTTCACTGATGCGGTGGCCATAATCTAATTGTAGAAAATCTGAATCCAGTTCGTTGATCAATCCATGCTGGAGTTGTGGCAACGAACTGATCAGCGTTTGCAAACGATGACGTTCCGTGCCGACACGCAGCGCCAGATTTTGTCGGTCCGGTTGACGGCCCAGCTGCAATGCCAGAGCAAAACGCTTCAGATCATCACGAGCCGCTTGTTGTTCAGCCGGATCCAGAAACTCTGCACTGCCGCTACCGGCCAGTAGCTGTTGCCGCTGCCACTGCGTTTCAAAAGTAACATCGGCAGCTTCGGTTAAGAACAGCTTCAACGCGGGAGAGAAAACATAGTCCTGATCATTCAGGACAGTTTGTTCACGATAGTGACGACTGGTGATTTTTGCAGGCAATGCAATACCAAAGCCTTCATAAAGACCAAGCCAATCATACTGCAGACCTAGTTGCAGATGCTGTGAAGATTCAGTTGCATCGGCTACATGATATAAGTTATTGGTTTGATGGATCCCAATGGCAGTGATGATATCATTTTTTGTTTTAGTCCAATCACTGGCGGAAGCTTCACAGCCTAGTCCCAACAGAAACGTCGAAAATGCAAATACATACGGCCTGAACATCATTTTCACTCTTGAAAAATAAAATATCCCTATCTTGCCTTTTATTTTTCCCTTGGAACCATGGTAAAGGAGAATGCAAGGAAATTAAAGTGTTTAACAACTTTACTACCAATACAGATCAAGCCTTGTGCAATATTTGTGCGTCAGGCCACAGAATACAATCATCCTCGCTTGTTGTTGTAGCTAAATTAGCGAATAATCATGAGTGAATGTCGTGATTACATGGAGTTGAAGGATGACCGCTTTGTTTCAATGGCGTCGGCTGAGCTGCACAGTGTTGCTGTATTTGCTGGCATTTTCCGGACATGCCACTGAAAAGCTCAAGTTCGTGTTGTACTATCCGCAAGTACCTCCCTATATGTACCAGGAAGCGAACAGCCAACAGGTTGTCGGATTGGTGCCTGATTTGCTGCTGGATTATTTTTCGGAAGAACAAATCCAGGTCGAATTTATTCTCGACAATCGACGTGGTGCCGAACACCGACTCTACAGTGGCGATGTCGATGCCATGCTAATGGCGAAGGAGTGGGCGGTGAGCCCGGAGTTATTGCTGTTTTCAGATCCGGTCCTGATACACCGTGATTATCTGTTTTCAATGCAACCTTTTAATGCCGCACATAAACCTGAACAGTGGCTGGCAGACAAAAAAGTCTGTACCCGCCAATATTATGTGTATGAGGCATTAGAGCCGCATTTTATCAAGTCCGGCACCAAACGCATCGATTCCTCCAGTGAACTGGCCCAACTTCGCATGTTACAAAACGGTCGTTGCGATTATGCCTACCTCAATGAGCATGTCGCGAAGTGGCTTGCTGCTCATCAGATGTCTGAGGCTATACTTTACCAATCCCCACAGGGCTTTGGCATGGTGGGGTTAACTATTGCGCTGCACCCGCGCTGGCAAGCTTATTTACCTGGTTTAAATCAGTATCTGCAAAAAGCCCGGCAGCAAGGGATCATCGAACAGAAACTGCAGTGGTATATCAAAAAGCCGGGGTGAGCGCAGCACTCAACCCGGCATCGGCACGATCACTCAAATTTTAAATTGCGCGACCACTTGTTTCAGCTCACTGGCTGAACCATCCAGCTGTTGCGCTTCTTGTGTCAGTTCCAGCGCATGACTGGCTGTGTTATCAATCAATGCGGTGATCGAATGTAAACTTTGATTAATATCTTCAGCCACGATAGTTTGTTGTTCGGTGGCGACTGCGATTTGCGTGCTCTGCTCCTGAACCACCACAATCGCTTTACTGATGGCCGACAAAGCCTGTTGCATTGACTGCGCTCGGCCGGCACTGATTTCCGTTTGATGACGCCCCCGCTCCATCACTTCTTCAGCTTGCTTTGCTATTTGTTGCAATTTTTCAACCATTCGCCGGATATCATCAGTGCTGTCGCGGGTACGTCCGGCCAGCGACCGTACTTCATCGGCAACCACCGCGAAACCCCGTCCCTGCTCACCTGCGCGCGCCGCTTCAATCGCAGCATTGAGCGCCAGCAAGTTGGTTTGTTCAGCGATCCCTTTAATCACATCAACAACAGTCCCAATGCTTTCTGACTCCTTCGCCAGCCCCATCACCACTTGGACTGCCTCGACCATTTGACTATCCAACTGGTTCATATCCAGTACCGCAAGCTCGGACAGTTTAAAGCCATCCTGACCCTGTTGCTGGGCATGTGCCGCAGCATCGCTGGTCGATTGTGCGTTATGACTAATTTCCTGTACCGTTGCCGCCATTTCGGTCACCGCAGCCGAAACCGCATCAATCTGCGATTTACCGTGCTGAATTTCCTGATTGGTTAACGCAACAACCTGATTCAGATGTTGACTGGAGCTTTGTACCTGATGTGCCTGGGCGCGGGTTAACTGCAAGGATTGGCGTAATTTGCTGACAAAAGTATTAAAGTGCCCTGCCAAAGCGCCTACTTCATCCTGCTGTGCAATCGTCATGGTCCGCGTCAAATCCCCATCACCACTGGCGATATCCCGCATCGCATCGGTCAATTTAATCAACGGACTGGTGATTAAATTGGTACTGAACAAGATTGCCAGGGTGATGATCGAGAGAATCAACAGGGTACTCATCAAGGCCCAGTGAATCGCCGACTGGATTGGACCGTCAATCAGCTTCGCAGGCACCATCACGCCAACCAGCCAAGCCATTTTCGGAAAATCCAACTGCACCGGCTGATACGAGACATAATACTCTTGTCCCTGAAACCTCACTTGCCTAAAACCAGCAATGCCTTGTTGTGCCGCTTTGGCTAGCTCGGAAAAACCCGCACTCGAATGAGCTTTTTGGTCAAAATCAGCTATAGCATCATTGGCTTTAATCTCCAAACCGGTTTGTGCCGGAAAATGGACGATATTGCCTTTGCCATCCAACAAAAACGGAATCCCTTCGCCCTGATAACGAATAGTATCGACTTTGTCACCAATTTTATTGATATGAAGATCTAAGCCACCCACACCAAGCAAACGTCCATCCGGCAGGTACACCGGCCCCTCTACGACTGCTGATACAATACCTGTAGTAAAATCAGCTGAAGGCGAACCGACAAAAAACTTATTATGCTGCATGGTCTCGATGTACCAAGGCCTTTTGGTAGCGAAGTACCCCTTATCTACCTTGCCGGCATCCGGACCTTCAGTGTCAATACCGGTCCGGGAATCTTCTCGGAAGTACTCAGCGGAACGGTCTAACGCAAAAAACGCTGATAAGATAGTGTCATCACTGCCACTGACAGTTTTAAACGTTTGATTGATCTCGTTGTAACCTGCCAAGTCCTTCAATTCCGCTCCCCGCCCCGGATAGCTGACAAACCACTGCTGGAACTGAGGAGTGTGTAAAAATGTGCGGGCGACTTGCGCATAGCCTGCAAAAAACTTCGCCACAGACACCGCTTCTTTTTGCATTAAGCTATTCACATCAGCTTCTACCTGCGCCCGGGTTAGACTTGCCAGATGGCTGACCACCCAGACCGCAGCCAACATAAACAGCACTGCAGTAGAACCCCCAACCGTCACTAATATTTTATGTTTTATTGATTTTATTTTTTTATACAACATGGGACCCCCAAAGAAATTAGCCCCATAAAAACACAAGCCTAGGCAGAAATCCAGAGGACTATTCGAGCAGATAGCTCAATATTTTTCCTTATATCGCACTGATTTAGCGCAACTCCTGCACCAAAAGTCGACGAAATCCCGATTTCGAAATCCTGAACACCCTTGCTTAACATTAGATTGATTCTGACCTTGCATCAGCGGATGCCGCTTGCTCCAGAGTAGTGCAGTAGCTGCATATTTACTCACCGGTGAATACGCTTAAAAATCGTATAAAAAGTTAAATGAGATGGAATATTGAACATACTGCACAAGCTAAACCGCCCCACGACAGGCTGGGCTAATTTCAGGCGGTTAGGCAAAAAGGTTTGATGACGCAAAAACACAAAAACGCCGGGGGCGTTTTTGGACAGCGTCAACTGGTCCCGCAGGGATTTTCTACATGGGTGAATTCGGGATCTCAAGACGCAAACAGTTTTGCGTCTTGCCGAATGAACGCATGAGCCTCTGGCGATTGCCGGATTGTAGAAAACAAAAAACCTGCTCAAGGCAGGTTTAATGGGTGAAAACGGATCCAAGCAAGCCAACAATTTGGCTTGCGCCGTTTTCACGCTTTTTGCTCTGCAAAAGGCCGGTGGACGCAAAAAACACTAAAACGCCGGGAGCGTTTTTGGACAGCTTTAGCTGGTCCCGCAGGGATTTTCTACATGGGTGAATTCGGGATCTCAAGACGCAAACAGTTTTGCGTCTTGCCGAATGAACGCATAAGCCTCTGGCGATTGCCGGATTGTAGAAAACAAAAAACCTGCTCAAGGCAGGTTTAATGGGTGAAAACGGATCCAAGCAAGCCAACAATTTGGCTTGCGCCGTTTTCACGCCTTTTGCTCTGCAAAAGGCCGGTGGACGCAAAAACACAAAAACGCCGGGGGCGTTTTTGGACAGCTTCAGCTGGTCCCGCAGGGATTTTCTACATGGGTGAATTCGGGATCTCAAGACGCAAACAGTTTTGCGTCTTGCCGAATGAACGCATGAGCCTCTGGCGATTGCCGGATTGTAGAAAACAAAAAACCTGCTCAAGGCAGGTTTAATGGGTGAAAACGGATCCAAGCAAGCCAACAATTTGGCTTGCGCCGTTTTCACGCCTTTTGCTCTGCAAAAGGCCGGTGGACGCAAAAAACAAAAAACCTGCTCGAGGCAGGTTTAATGGCGGACGCAGGAGGATTCGAACCTCCGACCGCTCGGTTCGTAGCCGAGTACTCTATCCAGCTGAGCTATGCGTCCGTAGTACAAATTTTTACTTCACCCAGCAAGTAACGTCTTATGTCGTTTTAGATGGCGGACGCAGGAGGATTCGAACCTCCGACCGCTCGGTTCGTAGCCGAGTACTCTATCCAGCTGAGCTATGCGTCCATCTAATCTAAAACAACTGGCGGAGGGAGAGGGATTCGAACCCTCGATAGAGTTTCCCCTATACACCCTTAGCAGGGGTGCGCCTTCAGCCACTCGGCCATCTCTCCGCGCTACGTTGCGGTGCGTATATTAATGTCTCAGGAAAATAAGTCAAACATTTTTTCCTGCTTAAAAGCTTGTTTGCTGACCTTTTAAGCAATCTGAGCAATTAATGACGAAACCGGGTAAAAATCAAACAACTAAACAACAAAAACAACTATTTAGCGCAAAGGTATTATTGATCGTCATCCGGTGTATAGCTGCCCGGAGTACCTTTTTCAGCCTGAATCCGCATGTATATTTCTTCACGGTGCACAGAGACTTCTTTGGGAGCGTTCACGCCTATCCGAACCTGATTACCTTTCACACCTAACACAGTGACCGTGACTTCGTCACCAATCATTAAAGTCTCACCGACCCGACGGGTTAATATAAGCATTCGCTTGCTCCTATCCTTTTAAAAAATCCAGTTTACCTGTACGACGCTTAGCCTCAGGGGTGCCGCGTCCATGTCCACAATGATAACCCAGCATTCAAATTTATGAAAATACTGGGATTAACTCTCCGTGGTTACTAATACCTGATGCAGGCGCGCCGCAACTTTTTCAAGAAGCTCGGCGGCGATTAACACTGAAAACCGGCTTTCAGTCTGACAAAGTGCCCAGATCTGCACATTCATCTCTAATAGCAGGCTAAAGATCCTGGCAACTAACATTGGATCGGATTTGATCCCAATCCCCACAATCGACAGTTTAGCAAGGTTCTGGTCAGGATGATGTACAGTAATCACACTATTTTCGGTTATTTTCTGCAATGCATCAGTCACTTGAAGCAATTCAGAAGTTGCCAGACTAAAACTCATCGACAGTGGTTCCGGCCACGGACCTGACTGCTGTAACATATCTGTTTCAATGTTGAGCTCGGCGAGCAGGCTCACCACCTGTTGCCACTGCAACGCAGTGATGTTCTCCAGACGTAATAAAGTCAGCCCGGTTTGCCCGGCGATGCCAGAAATATAAGGCATAGTCATCAGCTTATCCTCGTCCACAATTAAAGTTCCGGCATCTGGCTTAAAAGTCGACAGGACCCGCAAAGGGACGCGGTAACGACCTGCATATTCAACCGAACGGGAATGCAGAACTTTGGCACCCACACTTGCCAGCTCTAACATATCGTTAAACGGCATGAACGGTACACGTCGGGCATCCGGGCAAATCCTGGGATCAATACTGTATACGCCATCAACGTCGGTGTAGATCTGACACTCATCGGCGGATATTGCCGCCGCCAGGGCAACCGCGGAGGTATCAGAACCGCCCCGCCCTAAAGTCGTCACATTGCCTTCAATATCACGACCTTGAAAACCGGCAGCGACGACGATATGTCCTTGTTCCAACTCCTGCTTTAGCCGCGCATCGTCCACAGCGACAATTCTGGCTTTACCGAATTTATTGTCGGTGTGAATACAAATTTGGTCTGCCAGCAATGACACTGCCGGATAGCCACGTTTAATCAACGCCATTGCCAATAAAGCGACAGTGACCTGCTCGCCAGTTGCCGCTAATACATCCAGTTCACGACTGGCGGCACGGGGGTCAATTTGTTGGGCTAAACCAAGCAGCCGATTGGTTTCTCCCGCCATCGCCGAGACCACCGCCACCACTTTATGCCCTGCCTGAATGCTGCGGATGATTAGCTCCGCCACCCGTTCAATCCGATCGGTGGACCCGACAGAGGTGCCACCGAATTTCTGAACTAATAAAGCCACTTAAATTACAGCTTCGAACTTAAGTAATCAGGTGCGGCGGCCAATACACCTGCCAACGCGGCGACATTGCTGCCGCCGGCTTGTGCTAAATCTGGCTTTCCGCCACCTTTACCACCGACTTGCTCTGCCGCCCAGCCAATGAAAGCACCCGCCTGCACTTTATCGGTCAGATCTTTGGTAACCCCTGCAATCAGACTGACTTTGTCATCCGCTGTCGTCGCCAGCAAAATCACGCCGGAGCCTAATTTTACTTTCAGCTCATCCACCATGGTGCGGAAGCCCTTGGCATCGGCACCTGGTAAATTGGCAATCAGCACTTTTACGCCGTTGATGAGCACCACTTGATCAAGCAAGGAAGCACCGGCGGCGCTCGCCAATTTGGCTTTGAGTTGCTCCAGCTCTTTCTCTAACGCTTTGCTCTTATCCAATGCTTGTGTCACGCGATCAGCAATACTGAGTACATCGCCCTTGAGCATTGACGCAACGAGCTGCGCTTGTTGCTCAAGTTTATGTAGATGTGCCACCGCGCCTTCCCCGGTCACCGCTTCAATCCGGCGAATACCGGCGGCAATGCCGCTTTCGACCACAATTTTAAACAAACCAATATCGCCGGTGCGGGCCACGTGCGTACCACCACAGAGTTCAGTCGAGAACGCGCCCATCGACAGCACTCGCACATCGTCATCATACTTCTCGCCAAACAGCGCCATGGCGCCAGCAGCTTTGGCCGCTTCCAAATTCATCAATCGGGTACTGACTTCATGGTTATGCTGAATTTGCTGATTGACTAACACTTCAATCGCCCGGATTTCATCGGCTTTAACCGCCTCAAAATGCGAGAAGTCAAAACGTAAACGTTCAGCACCGACTAACGAGCCTTTTTGCGTCACATGCTCCCCCAACACTTGGCGCAGCGCCGCGTGTAACAGGTGGGTGGCCGAGTGGTTTTTCTTTATGGCTTCACGACGGCTGTTATCAATCACGGCTTCAACCCGATCGTTCAGCTGCAGCGCACCAGACAAAGTGCCTTTGTGGGCAAAAGCTTTACCGATTTTGACTGTGTCAGTCACGGTAAATACACCGCCATCGGCTAGTTTTAACTCGCCGCTGTCCCCGGTTTGACCACCGGACTCGGCATAAAATGGCGTTTGATCGAGGATGATCAGTGCTTGCTGACCATCGATTAAAGAACTCACCGCAGCACCATCGCGCAGAATTTCAACGACAGTGGCATTGCCATGCACTTCGGTATAACCGGTAAATTCAGTGACATTACTTGAGGTCAGTGCTTGGTTGTAATCGGCACCAAAATTCGACGCTTGCTGCGCGCGTTTACGCTGCGCTTCCATCGCGGCTTCAAAGCCAGCTTGATCAACAGTAAAACCACGTTCGCGCGCTACATCTGAGGTCAAATCAATTGGGAAACCGTAAGTATCGTAAAGTTTGAATGCGACCTCGCCAGGAATGACCGTGCTGTCGCCCAGTTGGCCCAGCGCGTCGGTCAACAACAGCAAGCCCCGCTCTAAGGTTTTGCCAAACTGCTCTTCTTCCATTCGAAGTACTTTTTCGATAATGGCTTGCTTTTCAATCAGTTCTGGATAGGCTTCGCCCATCTGTACGCCCAGCTCAGCCACCAGCTTGCTGAAAAACACGCCTTTGGCGCCCAGTTGGTTGCCATGACGCACCGCACGACGGATGATCCGGCGCAGCACATAACCGCGGCCTTCGTTACTTGGCATCACGCCATCGACAATTAAAAACGAGCAAGAACGGATATGGTCGGCGATCACGCGCAAAGATTTATTGTCTAGATCAGTGGTGCCGGTGACCGCCGCAGCTGCTTTGATTAAGCCTTGGAAGATGTCGATTTCATAGTTGCTGTGCACATGCTGCAAAATTGCGGAAATCCGCTCCAGCCCCATGCCGGTATCTACACTTGGCTTGGGCAGCGGTTCCATCCGGCCATCAGCGTGGCGGTTAAATTGCATAAAGACGTTATTCCAGATTTCGATATAACGGTCACCATCTTCATCTGGAGAGCCCGGTGGGCCGCCCCAGATATGGTCGCCGTGATCGTAGAAAATCTCGGTACATGGACCGCAAGGACCGGTGTCGCCCATCGCCCAGAAGTTATCTGACGCAAAGGGTGCTCCTTTGTTGTCGCCGATCCGAATGGCGCGATCGGCCGGAATGCCAATTTCTTTGGTCCAGATATCGTAAGCTTCGTCATCAGTAGCATAGACGGTGATTAGCAGCTTCTCTTTGGGCAACTGCAAGACTTGGGTCAGGAATTCCCACGCATAATGAATCGCATCGCGCTTAAAATAATCGCCAAAACTGAAATTACCCAGCATTTCAAAAAAGGTGTGGTGACGTGCGGTATAGCCGACGTTTTCCAAATCGTTGTGCTTGCCACCGGCCCTTACACAACGCTGCGACGTCACAGCCCGGCTGTAACTGCGCTTGTCCTGGCCTAAAAACACGTCTTTAAACTGCACCATACCCGCGTTGGTGAACAGCAGGGTCGGATCATTGCCCGGGATTAACGAACTACTGGCAACAATCTGGTGATCTTTACTGGCAAAATAGTCCAGAAATGCGCGCCGAAGCTGCGCTGAGGTCATATACATAGCAAAATCCTAACTGTCTTTATGGTATCTGCCCGTTATCGTTGCTACAAAACAGCCAACTACTCCGGCTTTAAGGCGTAATGGATATGCGCGGAGCTAAAGCCTCGCCGCTGCAAATATCCCATGCGTTTTTGTTTATCCTGAAAATCGGCGATCGGTTTGCCGGCAAATTTTTTCTGGTATTGGGTCAACGCCAGCATGAACCAGTCGATGTCCAGCGCTTCCATCGTGTTTGCCAATAACTCGCGGTCAATCCCCTGCTCCCGCACCGCCTGAGCAACTACTGCCGGGCCGTACCCTTTATTTATTTTGGAGCGCACCAGCATCGCACAATAACGACTATCGCTTTGGTAGTTTTCACAACGGCACCACTCAATCACCGCAAGTGCAGATGGCAAATCGCCGCCTTTAGCGATTAATTTTTGCTGCAACTCATGGCCGCTGTGATCACGCCGGCTCAACAAATCGATGGCGATTTTCTTCAACTCAGCGACCGAAAGCGGTTGCGCCGTTTCAGACTTCAAGGAAGCCTGCCTTGTCATCTTTTTTGTCGCCCGAACCATCAACCGGGGTGAGAGCAAAAAACTCAGTAAATGACAAAAAGAAACTAATGGCGAGCAGCGGTAACACAATAATCCAGCTGATAAAGAAACTCGGCACGCCGGTACTAATCAGTAAAACGGCCAGCAGCCCGTAAAGCGATAACGGCTGTACGTTACGCCAGCAGGCGACAAAACTGGCTTGAAAAATTGGCAACAATCTTGGTTCTTTCAAAAAATATGCGATGGCAATCGCGTATGCAAATAACATCAATACCAACGTCATACCGGCAACAAAAACGAGCAACAACATGAAGTTGACACTGCCGGCTAATGCTTGTTGATACAGCTCCTGCGCCAGCAATGTCAATGGGATGCTAAACAACATATTGGCAGCGGCTAAGCGCAGGAATACCGGGCGATAATCGGCTTCGGTCAGCGGTTGCCACAGATCGGACAGGGAAACCTCGGCGCCTTTTTGTTTAGCAACAATACACCGGTACAAACCTGCGGTTAAAAACGGATTTAATAAGGCAACCAGAACACCAAGTAGCGGATGCAAAGCACCGATCAAAGTTGATAAATGAATAATAAAAACTAATTGGATCCACAAACCCGGCTGTTGTTTAAATAATACCCAGGCCTGTTGCAACCAACGTAACCCAGCCGCGGCAGGAGCCCGGCGTACCACCAGTTGCAATTTCATCTCATCCTCTCCAAACCCAACTTTATTTTACCCGGATGGCGACAGCCGTCTTTCTTTGTATCAGGCTGCGTCAGCTGTGGGTTTTAAAAGCGCTCTATCATACTGCAAAAAATGCACAATACCAATCGGGGCGCTTGATGGCAGGCATCGCAATCTGTTGGTACAAAAAAAGGCGTCCCACTGCTTTGCAGGACGCCTATCGGCTTAAGCAGCTAGCAAAAAGAGCTTAGCGCACAATCTCCATTTCTTTGAGCAGATTGCCCGCACCATCGACTTTATCCATTTGCCACAACATATAGCGGCTATCGACATGAATCGATCGATTGAGCGCAGGATCATAATCCACATCCCCGATAATGCCTTCAATCACGCCATCAAATAACAACCCCACCAGTTCGGCTTTCCCGTTTAATGTTGGCGATCCTGAGTTGCCGCCTGTGGTATCGACGTTACTCAGGAAATTGACCGGTAATGTATTTAATCCCGGGTGGGTATAGCCGGCAAATTCCGCTTTTTCGATGGCCGCCAGTTGTGCGGGTGGCGCATCAAATGGGTCAATACCGGTGGCTTTTTCGACGATGCCTTTTACCGTGGTAAAAGGACTGTAAGTAACTGCATCACGTGGCTGATAGCCCTGCACGGTGCCAAAGGTGACACGCAAGGTACCGTTGGCGTCAGCGTAGACCGGTTTATTTTGCGTTTTATTAAACGCAATAACCGCTTCCATCACTTTTGGCCTTGCGACGGCTAATTTACCCAGCAATTCTTTGCTCCGGTTTTCCTCGGCGAGGTCGGTATCAAACAAGGCGACCGCAAACTGGATCATTGGATCGTCACTGGCCTTGAAATCGTCAACGGCTTTGCCAACCCAGGCTAAGCGTTCAATCTCATCACCAAGTTTGGTTTGCTGATACATGCTCTGCAGCTTTTCTTTCAGCGCTTTTTCATCCAGATCAGCCCCGCTCAGGCCAAAAAAGCTGTCGATCGCGGCCACCCGTTGCTTGGCAGGGAGCTGGCTATAAAGCTTCAGAAAGTGGAAAGCAATTTCCAGATCAACTTGTGGATCAAAGCTGCGCGACATCCGTTTTAAACCAGCCTTAAAACGCTCCAGATCCCGCTCCTGATAACCAGTTTCACGCACTTCGTTTGGTTTTGCCGATTCATGGGCCAGTCGATATAGCCGACGCGCGGTACTGAAGGTCTGGGCATAGCCAAAGTAGCTTAAAATCAGGTCACGCTGTTGAAACTCAATATTTTGCTCTGATAATTCCTGCAGGTTCTTCAGTGCCGGAGCAAATCGCGCCTGTCGTCCGGCATCAGCTTTAATCCAGCGCTGCATAATTTGCTCTGAGGTATCTTTGCGTTGCTGAGTGGTGCCTTTTTGATAGCTGTGCAACATCCCCTCGTAGTTTTTGGCATAGTTGGCAAGCCCTGCCAGAATAGATTCATATTTAATTCTGGCTTCAGAACCCGCTGGAGCAATTTGTTTAATTAACTCAATGGTCTGTTCGCGGTAAGCTTTGGACTGTGGCAAGTTTTGCGTAAACATATTTTTCAGTTCAAACGCCGTGTTGTAACGATTGGTGCGGCCAGGATAGCCAATCACCATCACAAAGTCGTTTTCCTGTACCCCTTTGGCCGAAACTTTTAAAAATGAAGGTGGGGTAAACGGAACGTTGTCAGCATGAAACTCAGCCGGTTTACCGTCTTTACCGACATAAGCGCGATAAAACGAATAATCACCGGTATGACGGGGCCACATCCAGTTATCAATATCCCCGCCAAATTTACCAACCCCGCCTGCTGGAGCATGAACTAAGCGGACATCTTTGATTTCCAGCTGTTTAATCAAATAGTACTCAAGGCCACCATGGAAACTGTAAACCCCACAACGATAATCCGCAGTGGCTTCACATTCAGCAATCAGTTCTTTACGTAACTGATCAATCTTGTCAAAGCGCTCTTTGCCAAGCAGTTGTGGCGTTAGCTCTTGATTAATCTGTTTGGTGACGTTGGTGACTTGTTCCGTCACGAATATCTTCGAACCCGGAGCTGCGGGTAACTCTTCATCCAGTGCTTTAGCTAAAAAACCCGTCTGTAATAAATTGTTTTGCGCCGTGCTGTTGTGCTGAATGCTGCCGTAGGCACAATGATGATTGGTTACGGCTAATCCTTGATTCGAAACAAAAGAAGCGGTACATCCGCCTAAACTGATCACCGCATTCATCGGAAAAGTTGTTAATTGTGCAATACTCGCGGCGTCGATTTCCAATCCTTTACTTTTCAGTACCGTTTCAAGTTCAGGTAACTGATGAGGTTGCCACATGCCTTCATCGGCCAAGCCCTGGCCGCTGACAAACAACGCCAGAGCCAACATGGTTTTCTTCATGGTGAATATCCTTTATCTCAACTGATCATAATGCGAATGTATCGTGCGCAAGCACCCGAATAGTGGCAGGCATTGTGCGATAATTTTCGTAAATTTACAGTACACTGCTCTACAAAAATGTACTGTTGGTTGATTTTCCAGATAAAATCCCAATATCTGGGCTATTCAAGTGGAAAGGACTTAAGATTCATGGTCACCTCGGTAGAAACTTTGCTGGAAAAACTGATTTATGCTTCGCGCTGGATCATGGCCCCAATCTATCTGGGATTGAGCCTGGTGTTGCTGTCACTAGGCATTAAATTTTTTCAGGAACTGTTTCACATTCTGCCAAACGTGTTCAATATCAAGGAAGTCGACCTTATTCTGGTCGTGCTTTCGCTGATTGATATCACCCTGGTCGGCGGTCTGATTGTGATGGTGATGTTCTCTGGCTATGAAAACTTTGTCTCAAGGCTGGATATTAATGACAGTGATGAAAAGCTTAATTGGCTGGGCAAAGTAGACTCGTCATCGTTAAAAAACAAAGTGGCAGCCTCCATTGTCGCCATTTCATCTATCCATTTACTCAAAGTGTTTATGAACACGCCGAATATTCCAAATGACAAAATTAAGTGGTATCTGTTGATCCACATCACTTTTGTGCTCTCTGCATTTGCGATGGGTTATCTGGATAAACTGATGAAAGATAAAACCTAACGCACGAAGGGCCGCTGCGCCAAGGTTCAGGATGAACCGGGGCGCCACGTCACTAACAACGCGCTGCAACCCTCAACCAGCGTTTTTACTAATTTTCGCTTAGCTTCGTGCGGTTTGCCATGTACTATAGCAGTGTCTAAAGTTTGACCTGACTCCGCATTCAGCTCGATGCAACAGTATAATGAGGTACCGTGTGCAGGGATCCGCGCCTGGCGTTTTGCCATCCCCTTTTAAATTTAGGTTTTGCAAACCATGGCTTTGGTTATGGCTGTTAGCGAGCCTGCATGTCGCTGCATTTGCCAGTGAAATTGGTTTACCCCTGCTGAAAAACTATAAGCCGAACGAATATAACGCCGGCACGCAAAACTGGGCCATCGTGCAGGATCAACGCGGCATCCTGTATGTCGGCAACAATGTCGGGGTGCTGGAATTCGATGGAGTGCATTGGCAAACCATCCAGACCGCTAACCAGTCAGTGGTCCGTTCACTTGCAGTAGGCCCTGATGGCCGGATTTTTGTCGGTGCCAAAGGGGACTTAGGCTATATCGATCCAGCCAAGGGTAGCGGCAACAAGTTCATTTCGTGGGCCGACCGTATCCCACAACCCTATCGAGATTTTTCCGACATCCGCCAAACCTTTGTCACCGACGAAGGAGTGGTTTTTGTCTCCCGCCGCGATGTGTTTTTGATCAATGAACATCAGGTGCGCACCTGGCGCAGCGGAAGTCAATTTGGCAAAGCTTTTCAGATTGACGGACAGGTTCTGGTATTAGACGCACAGCGTGGCCTGTTGCAGTTGGTCGCGGGGGACTTGCAGCCCATTGCCGGCAGTGAAGCGCTCATTGAGAAAAATATTTTTATTGTCGAAGGCTGGGGAGCGCAACAGTTACTCATTGGCTGCCGCACGAGCGGCTTTTTTCTCTGGAACCAGGGGACGTTCACTGCCTTTCCCACAGAGGTCGATGCCACTTTAAAGCAAGCATTGATCTATAACAGTAAAATGCTTCGCAATGGCTTACTGGCCATTGCAACCGTACGTGATGGTGTGTTTTTGCTCAATACCCAAGGTAAATTGGTCAACCACCTGAATTTAAATTCCGGTTTGCTGAATGACAATGTCCGGGCCTTGTATGAAGACCCGCAACAAGGATTGTGGCTGGCGCTGGACCACGGCCTGGCAAGGGTTGAAGCCTCATCTGCGATTTCGCTGTATAACCATGTCAAAGGGCTAACCGGCAACGTCCATGCATTGCACCGACATCAAGCTATATTGTATGCCGGCACCAGTCAGGGGCTATTCCGTCTGGACTCTCCCGGCGGTAAACAATCTGCGTTTGAGCAACTAGAACAGCTGAAATTCCAGACCTGGGATCTGACCAGCGTCGATGACGACTTATTTATCGCCAACAATAAAGGCGTTTACCGACTGCATGCCGGACAACCAGAGCTGGTGTTGAGCACGACGGTGCCGGGGAAAGTCCTGTTGCAGTCAAGTCTGCAGCCAGAGCGCCTCTGGTTGGGGTTGCAAAACGGCTTAATGAGCCTGGTGAAAACCGCTGAGGGCTGGCAACCACAGGACAAAATTGAAGGGATCATCGGGAATGTCAACAGTCTGATTGAAACCACTGCAGGAGAGTTATGGGTTGGCACACTAGCCCATGGCGTCTATCGGTTGCAGCTCACCACGCCGTCTGAAGACAGCTCAACCACCACCATAGTGACCCGTTTTGGCGAAGCTCACGGCCTGCCTAGTGAGAATCGCAATTCGGTGTCATTGCTTGACCAGGAGCTGCTGATTTCCACGGTACGCGGGTTGTTCCGGTTTGATCTTGCCAGCCAGCGCTTTTATCCGGATGCCGCTTATCACGCCTTATTTCCTGAGCAGCCCTGGGTCCGGTCGCCATCCCGCGATAGTCAGGGCCGGGTTTGGATGCTCACCTGGAACAACCAGACCGGAGAGCGGCAGGCCGGTGCAGCCGTGCCGATGGACGCTGCGGATCTGGCGGCACAACAAGTAACCCCTCCCGTCGCCGCAGGTCAAGTGTTGCAATGGACTAGCGCCCCACTCTACCCATTGGCGGATACGCCGCTGGATGAAATATTGATCGAAGCACAGGATGTGATTTGGTTTGGTGGGGCTGAAGGTATTTTCCGTTTTGCCGCGATCAACAATCAGTCGCAACAGGCCGGACAGCAACAGTTTCCGCCCTTAATTCGCCGCATCGAGCATCAGGGCAAAACCATTCATCAAGTCGCAGGCCAGCCGCTCAGGCTTGATGCCAGTCAGAATTCACTGCGTCTGGAGTATACGGTGCCGCGCTTTGGTCACCTCGATACCATGTTATTCCGGGTAAAACTCACCGGCTTTGAAACGGATTGGTCCAGATGGAGCAATGAGACCTATCGCGACTACACCAACTTGCCTGCCGGTCGTTATCAGTTTGAAGTGCAATATAAAAATGCTATCGGCGACATCAGCAGCGCAGCCCCGTTTCAGTTAGAAATTGTGAGTCCCTGGTATTTGCGCTGGTGGGCTTTTGTCAGTTATCTGGCTTTGACTGCACTCGGGGTACTGTCCATCATGCGCTGGCGGCTGAATCTGGCGCTACGTGAACAACAGCGATTAAGTTTGTTGGTGAATGAACGTACGCAGCATCTGGAAAATGCCATGCAGATGCTGGAACAAGCCAAAACCAAAGCCGAAGCGGCAGCTCAGGCGAAAAGTGAGTTTTTGGCCAATATGAGTCATGAAATCCGCACGCCGATGAACGCGATTATTGGCTTTTCACAACTGGCACAAAATACGGAATCTTTTGCCGAACAGCAGCTTTACTTATCGAAAATAACCAATTCCAGTAAGATTTTATTAAGTATTATCAATGACATTCTTGATTTCTCCAAAGTAGAAGCCGGCAAGCTTGAACTGGAAAAAGTCCGGTATCGGCTCAGTGATATGCTGCAACAAGTCAGGGATTTGTTTATAGAACAAAGCCGGCAAAAGCGGTTGGAACTGCAATTTAGTGTTGAGCCTGGTGTACCGGACTTTCTAGTGGGCGATCCATTGCGCTTAAGTCAGGTGCTGGTGAATTTATTAAGTAATGCCGTGAAATTTACCGGCACCGGTCAAGTGACCCTGACCGTCGACCACTGTACAGAACAGCATACAAATCAACAGCAAAGTGCAGGTGCTCATCAGGAAATCTGGCTCCATTTTGCCGTCAAGGATACGGGTATCGGGTTAACTCAAGAGCAGTGCGATAACTTGTTTCAAGCCTTTAGTCAGGCCGATAGTTCTACCAGCCGCAAGTATGGCGGCACGGGGTTAGGGTTGAGCATTGCTCAACGTCTGGTCGGTTTGATGGGCGGTCAGATCCAGGTACAGAGTGAAGTTGGTATCGGGAGCACTTTTAGTTTTAGCGCACGTTGTTATACCGCCACGGCCATGTCCGCGCCGGACAGTCAGGTGCAGCCCTTGACGGCAAAACAAACGGCCACTGACTATACTCCGGGGCTGATCCTGTTGGTTGAAGACAATAGTTACAACCAGACCCTGGCGCGGATCATTTTGCAACATGCCGGTTTTCAGGTAAATATCGCTGAAAATGGTGCACAGGCGCTGGAGATGCTAAGTCAGGCGCAATATCAACTGGTGCTGATGGATGTGCATATGCCCGTGCTGGATGGATATAGCGCCACCCGGGAAATCCGCGCTCAACCGCAATATCAGCAACTCCCGGTCATTGCACTGACCGCGCATGTCACCGCCGACTTTCATCAGGAATGTCTGGCCGCTGGCATGAACGATTTTGTCACCAAACCAATTGACGCCAGAAATCTGCTGGAGAAAGTCCGCGAATGGGTATAGTGCTTAGCGCTAGTCGCCGCGGGGCCAGAGTCCGCTGACTCTGCCCCCGGAAGTTGACTTAAAACGCCCGGTCAGGGGTGCTTGTCCTGTCAGCACATAATTGATGATCAAAACAGAAAATCGGTTGCCAAAAAGCCCGAGCTTCGCTTGAGAATCATTTGTTTTAATAACGCGATTTGCGCATCAGTTTGCTTGGCGGCGACCAAGGTTGGAATAGAAAACTGCAACAAAGCATCTTCTACCGACAAAGTGCCTTCGGCCGAGTCTTTGCGCCCGGTAAAGGGGAAACTGTCCGGACTGCGCTGGCACTGACTATTGATATTAATGCGGCCCACTTGATTGGCAAAGATATCCACCAACTCACCGACTTGCTGTGCCTCGCGACCGAAAATACTCAGCTGCTGGCCAAAGTCAGAATGAATGACATAATCAATCACTTCGCTGATATCTGAAAAAGGCACCACCGGCACCAACGGCCCAAATTGTTCTTCCTGATAGAGGCGCATCCCGTTCGTTACCGGATACAACACCGCCGGTTTAAATAGCGATGCCGCCACCTCACCGCCACCTTGGTTCATCACTTGCGCGCCCTTGGCTGTGGCGTCTTGTAACAACGCGGTCAAAGCAGCAGTTTTACCAGGCTCAGGCAACGGCGTGATTTGCGCCCCGGCTTGCCAGGGCATGGCGAGTTTCAGTGTATTGACTTCCTGCGCCAGCTTTTGCACAAATTCATCGGCTATCGACTGATGCACAAACAGAATTTTTAATGCGGTACAGCGCTGACCGTTAAAACTTAAAGCGCCGGAGACCGCTTCTTTCACCGTGGCGTTTAAGTCACAACAAGGCAGAATAATCGCCGGATTTTTCGCGTCTAACCCGAGCACAGCGCGAAGGCGGTGCGGTTTTGGATGCAGTTTTTTGAGGTCGCTGGCGCCTTTGTTGGTACCGATAAAGGCAAATAGATCAATGTTGCCACTTTCCATCAGTACACCCACCGTTTCACGGCCACGGCCGTAAATAATGTTAATGACGCCTGGCGGAAAACTATCGGCAAAAGCCTGCAGCAGCGGCTGAATCAGCAACACACCATATTTGGCCGGTTTAAAAATCACGGTATTGCCCATAATCAACGCCGGGATCAGGGTGGTAAAAGTTTCATTCAGCGGATAGTTAAAAGGCCCCATACACAACGCAACGCCGACCGGTACCCGGCGGATTTTACCGATGGTACCCTGCTCGACAATAAAATGCGCGGCGTTGCGATCTTGCTGTTTTAATGCATGAATGGTGTCGCGGATATAGTCACAGGTGCGGTCAAATTCCTTGGTTGCATCGGCTTCGTTTTTGCCGATTTCCCACATTAATAGCTTGATAACTTCAGAGCGGGTTTCTAGCATCGCCTGCAGAAATTTTTCGACATGCAGCACCCGCTCCAGCACCGGCAGCGTTGGCCACTCGCCCCGGCCTAAATCGTAGGCTTTTAAGGCTGCATCTAACGCCGATAAAGCGGCTGTACCATCGAGCAGCGGCGTAGCGCCAAGCACATAAGGCGTTAATTCGTTCGTGTTTTCATCACGTAAACAGACCGGGCTCAGCACAGGCGCTAGTTCACCTTGCCAGCATTTAAGCTCACCGCCAATTAAATACTCCCGCTGAAACACCGGTTCACCGGGCGCAAATTCTGCTGGAATATCGGCGCGATTTGGAAATAATCCGGCTAAAGGGCTGATTGTTTGGTTCACGTTGCTGCTCCTGCACATGGCTACTGTGCTGCTATGAATGAGGTTATTACCGAATTTTTGGCAAAAAAAGGCCTTACTGCGGCGAACCGCAGCAAAAAACAATTTTTAGAAAAACTTTTTAACTAGAAAACGGCGATTGGATACTGGCTCTGAAACTCAGCAAATTTATCTTTTGCCACAATAGCGCCGGTATGTTCCACCACAAAGGCCGCCAAAGTCGCTGCGTACTGACAAGCAGCTTTGGCCGATTTGCCTTGTAACCGAGCCGCCAGATAACCGCCGTTGTAGGAATCACCGGCGGCAGTGGTATCCACCACTTTTTTCACCTGCACCGCCGGACTATGGAATGACTCGCCGTCAATCAGTGCCAAAACGCCTTCTTTACCGTTTTTGACAATAATTTCCTGCACACCATAACTGACCAGTCGCGCCAGTACTGCTGGAGAGTCGGCATCATTAAACAGCACTTGATGGTCATCGACACCAGGCAGCGCTAAGTCCGATAGCTGATAAGCGCGGATAAAATTCTGCCGTGCCTGCTCCGGGCTTTGCCATAAAGCGGGCCGGTAATTGGGGTCAAAGCCGATGCGACAACCGCTGGCTTTGAGCTCCTTCACCAGAGTAAACAAGGCTTCGCGATCCTCCGGCGACAAAATCGCCAAGGTAATACCCGAGAAATAAAACAGATCAGCACCTTGTAACGATGACTCTAATTGCTGAGCCTGCAGGCATTGCAGCACTTGTTTCGCTGCCGACGTTTCGCGCCAGTAGACAAAACTGCGTTCACCAAAACAGTCGGTATTGATCATATAAAGGCCAGGCCGGGCGGTTTTGGTGCGCAGCAATAAATCGGTGTCGATTTTTTCATCCTGCACTGCGCGTAGCAATTTATCGCTGATGAGATCGGTGCCGATAGCGCTGAAAAACTGCACCTGCGCATCCGAGCCAACACTGCGTTTTAAATACACCGCGGTATTAAACACGTCGCCAGCAAAATTCTGGTGGTAAACGTTTTCGACCAGCTGAAACAGCTCGACCATACATTCACCCATCATGATAACCCGTTGTGCCATAGTCGTTCGCCGTCCGTCTGAGTTGCTAAATTGCCTGCGTTAACAGTCGTTTAAAAGTTCAACAATGTGCCAGTTTAGGCCCGGCGTTGCAAGGATGGCGCTGGTTTGCATTGCAGCGCTACCTTCACGGCAGCTGCTGACAAATCGGTGATTTGCTGCCAGTCGCTAGCTTTGACCAAAGCCGCTGGTGAAATCCAGGAACCACCGACGACAAACACATTGGCCAAACTTAAATAATCCGCCAGATTATGCTGCGCAATTCCACCAGTTGGACAAAACCGCACTTGCTGGTAAATGCCGCTGAGCGCTTTGAGCATCTCAGTGCCCCCACTTAAATGCGCTGGGAAAAACTTCAGTTCGGTGAGGCCCATTTCCAGTGCCATCGCCACTTCCGAGCTGGTGGAAACCCCTGGTGCCATTGCCAAACCGGTATCCATCATTGCTTGCAATAACACTGGAGTGCTGGCCGGGCTTACCAGAAACTGAGCCCCAGCGTTTTTGCAATTTTCGGCGTCGGTTTTACTCAGCACCGTACCGGCACCAACCAACAGTTCAGGGCATTGCTGGCGAATGGCACTGATGCCATCCAGTGCTGCACTGGTACGCAGCACCACCTCCACTGCGCTGATGCCGCCTTGTTGCATTGCTTTGGCAATGTGCACCGCTTGCGCTGCGCTATCGGCTTGAATAATAGGTAACAGGGCCGGGCCGCTGATCAAACTGGATAAAGAAGGTGAAGCAGATAAAACGGTCATGCCGAAACTCCGTGTGGCTGCAATTGCAGCGCTAGGGTAGAAAGTTGTAATTGTTCAAGGCGGGTGTAAGCCTGTTTTAACGCGGCGACAAAGCGGCTATCGAGTGCCAGTTTCGGCGGAAAGACCGCGTCCAGCGATAAAAACAATGCGACTTCAGTGGCTGGATCCTGTGCAGTTTCACACTGCGCCGCCACAGCTAAAAGCTGCGCCGCCAGCGGATCGACCAGCGTTATGCCCTGCGCTTGTTGCGATGAGCGCAGCCGGATAAACCGACACCAGGCGGCAATCGCCAGCGCCAGTTTGGCAATGGGACGGCCGGCCGCTAAGTTGTCCTGAATGATTGGAATAAGCCGCATCGGTAATTTTGCCGAACCATCCCAGGCAATTTGCGCCAATAAATGCCGCACCGATGGGTTTTCAAACCGCCGGAAAATATCCGCGCTGTAATTTGCGACATCCAGTTCACTTGGCGCCTGAAACGATGGCACAATTTCTTCCGCCACCAGCGCTTTGAGAAAATCGACCAACGCCGGCTGTTGCATCGCGTCATAAACAGTTTCAATGCCGAGCAACACGCCAAGGTAGGCCATGGTGGAATGTGGTGCATTGAGTAGCCGCAACTTGGCTTTTTCAAAAGCGCTGACATCACTGGCATAAATCACCCCGGCTTTACCCCAGGCCGGCCGGTCGGCGGGCAAAATGTCTTCAATCACCCACTGACAAAACGCTTCACGTTTAATCGGCCAAGCATCTTCCAAGCCAAGCTCATGAGCGACTGCTTCACGCAGCACGTCATCAGTAGCCGGCGTAATACTGTCGACCATAGTGCAAGGGCTCATCAGCTGTTGTTTCAGCCAATTGGCGAGCGCCGGTGAGCTTAGTTCGGCAAAAGATATCAGCGCATTTTTCAGCTTATGGCCGTTGTCCGTTAAGTTATCGCAGCTCATCACCACAAATGGTGGCACGTTGGCAGTAAAGCGGTGTTGCAGTGCTTTCACCAATAAGCCGATCGCCGATTTTGGCTGGTGATCATCGGCAAAGCGCTGCAAATCATGCTGGATATCGGCGTGCTGCAAATCGAGCTGACCAGCGCCATTTAAGCAATACCCTTTTTCGGTGATGGTCATTGTCACATATTTGGTGGATGCAGCTGTGAGCCGCGCCAATACCTCAGGAAAGTGTTTTGGCGCGACCAGCACTTCAGCCACCGAGCCAATCAGCTGATAATGGGTTTGCTGCTCCATCACCGCCAGCGTATATAACCCATCCTGCGGCGTTAACGCATCCGACACGTCGGAGCTTCGAAGCGCCACCGCACAAATCCGCCAATCGCCGCCCTGCTGTAATGCTTGGTGGGTATACCAGGCCTGATGGCCGCGGAAAAAAGCGCCAGGGCCTAAATGCACGATGCCGATGCCGGGCAGCTCAGCTTTGGTTTTTTGTAAATAATCCGGCAACGCCAATGCGGCCGAAGTGGTGACCATCGTCTTTAGCGTCTGCTGACTTAACCGTGGCAGCGTTGAAGTTTTTGCTGCTGCCAGCGGTGGCATCGAGTGTGCGTTTGCGCTCATCGTCGTTTCCATATTGACCGGAGCTCAACCAGCTCCTTTTAGAATTTAAAATTGCAGCTTAAGCCAGCTGATAAGCCTTTTTCACCAACCCATAAGTCAGCTGATAAGCGAGCTCAGCCGCTTCATCTTCACCTAACCGATGCTCCGCCACTAAACCTGCCAGGAAACGGCAGTCAATGCGCCTTGCGACATCGTGACGCGCTGGAATAGAGAAGAAAGCCCGGGTGTCATCATTAAAGCCAACCGTGTTATAAAACCCAGCTGTTTCAGTGACTTGATGGCGAAAACGTAGCATGCCTTCCGGACTGTCATGAAACCACCAGGCTGGTCCCAACTTCAGACAGGGGTAATGGCCAGCTAATGGCGCCAGTTCACGGGCATAAGTGGTCTCATCCAGTGTAAACAGGATGATTTTTAAATCTGCGTTGTTGCCGTATTTATCCAGCAAAGGTTTTAAATTACTGACAAATTCGGTTGGACTTGGAATATCCGCACCTTTATCCGGGCCAAAATTCTGAAAAATAACCGGGTTGTGATTGCGAAAGGCGCCCGGGTGAATTTGCATCGTCATATCATCTTCGATGCTCATGCCAGCCATTTCCGTCAACATTTGCGCGCGGAATAATTCGGTCTGTTGTGTGCTGGCTTCGCCTTTTAAACACAAAGCAAATAACGCCGCGGCTTCGGCTTTAGATAAATCCGCGGTTTTCGCCGTTGGGTGGCCGTGATCGGTGGCGGTAGCACCGTGGTCGCGGAAAAATTGCCGCCGGATCCGCAGTGCCTGTAAATAACCTTCCCAGCTTTGGGTATCTTGTCCGGTTAATTCACCGAGCTTTTGCACATTGGCTGCAAAATCAGCGCGATCAGCATCCACCACATCATCCGGGCGGAAAGTCGTAATCACTTTTTTGTCGTAACCAGTGCCTTTGAGTGCACCATGATATTTCAGTGAATTGAGCGCACCTTCGGTGGTCGCCAGCAGTTCAATGTTAAAACGGTCTAATAAAGTGCGGGGTTTAAATTCAGGTTTGATTAGTTGCGCATTGATGCTGTCATAATACGCATCCGCAGTGGCAGTGGTGAGCGCTTCAGTCAACCCAAAGACCTCACTAAACACATGGTCCAACCACATTCTTGATGGTGTACCGCGGAACAAATGATAATGACTGGCAAAAGTCTGGAAAATTTTACGGTAATCATTTTCCACCGCGACGCCGTCTTTGCGACGAATGCCTAAGCTTTCCAGCGAAATACCCTGGCTGTAGAGCATGCGAAATACATAGTGATCCGGTAGCAATAACAGGCTGGTGGCATTGTCGAAATTGGCGTTTTCAGCAAACCATTTGGGATCGGTATGCCCATGTGGGCTGACAATGGGTAAACTGGCAATTTCGCGGTACAAACGCTGCGCGATCGCCCGAACGGTCGGATCGGACGGAAATAAACGGTCTGGATGTAAGGTTAACGCGGCCATCTGGGCTCCTTCAATTGCCGGTATTTGCGGCAACTTATCTAAAAAGTTAAAGCGTGACGCCGTTTTTCCACAGCGCAATTTCTTTATTGTCAGACTTCTCATTGCGGGTGTACTGACCTGAGGCCACCTGCACTAAATATCGGAAAAATTCTTTGCTAAATTGTTGGCTGTCCACGCCAGGTTGCAGCATGGCGCCGGCGTCGTAGTCAATCCACATTGGTTTACGAGCGGCTAAATTGGAGTTCGACGAAATTTTTACTGTTGGCACCGGAAATCCGAGTGGCGTACCGCGGCCGGTGGTGAATAACAGCAAAGTCGCGCCTGCTGCGGTGAGCGCCGTCGACGACACCGCGTCATTACCCGGCCCTTCTAATAAGGTGAGGCCCGGCACGCTGGCGATTTCACCGTATTGGATCACGTGCTCAACAATAGCCGAACCGCCTTTTTGAATCGCGCCTAAGGATTTTTCTTCCAGCGTTGTTAAACCACCGGCTTTATTGCCCGGGCTTGGGTTTTCATACACCGGCTGATTGTTGTCGATAAAATATTGTTTAAAGCTGTTCACCAACTTCACGATGTCATGAAACACCGTTTCATTGCGGGCACGCGCCATAAACACTTGCTCGGCGCCAAACATTTCTGGTGTTTCGGTGAGGATCACTTTGCCGCCAGCACCAGCGGCAAAATCGGCGACCTGACCGACCAGCGGATTGGCAGTGAGACCACTTAAACCGTCAGAGCCACCGCATTTCATGCCAAATACCAGCTCGGATACCGGACAAGCACTCCGCTTATCTTCCGCCATCAGCGCCAGCATTTCTTCAACTGCCGCAATGCCCTCTTCGACTTCATCTTCCACTTGCTGCGCGTTAAAAGCGCGAATGCGGCTGCTATCGACACCAGGGCTTGCTTCGAGTAGTTTTGCCAGTTGATTGTTTTCACAACCCAGGCCCACCACCAACACAGCACCAGCGTTTGGGTGCTGAATAAGACCGGCCAAAATGGTGCGGGTATGGGCTAAATCATCACCAAGCTGTGAGCAACCAAACGGATGGGTATAGGCGAAAACGCCATCAATTTGACTAAAGCGTTCGTCGAGTTGAGCGGCCAGACGGCGATTAGCCTCCGCTGCAATGCGGGTCGCCGCGCGATTGACACAGCCGACGGTATTGATGATCCAAAGCTCATTGCGGGTCCCGACTTTGCCGTTTTTACGCCGGTATCCCATAAATTCGGTTGGTAAATCAGCTGGATAACTCAGTTCAGTCGCCTGACAGCCGTTGTAGCTATAGGCCAGTTCGCCGCTTAAATTGGTTGCGGTATTGTGCGAGTGAATATGACAACCAGCTTTGACGGCCTGGGTCGTTGCACCAATCGCAAAACCGTATTTGCGCACTTCTGCACCTTCGGCTAAATCGGCAATCGCCACTTTATGGCCAGCCGGAATGTCCTCCTGCACAGTCACCTGCTGATAAGGCGCTGGCAACACTTCGCCTTTGGCAATTGCCCGCAGCGCGATGAGCACGTTATCGCGTGGATGCACTTGCCACAGCGCGACCGTTTCTGACGATGACGGCGTAGCAGCCGGCTCTGGCAAGTTGACACTGCAACCTGGCTTACTGTTGCTATCTGCTACTGTTGTTGATTCAGTCGACATCGACTTGCTCCTGTGCCGCGCTTGGCTAGCGGTGGCAATTTTAAAAATCTAAGTTTGATTGTCTAATTTTCAGCAGAACCACTACAGAGTTAATGGCTTGCCGTTATACAACACCTTGTCCAGCACCAGTTGCGGCGCCAACTCAACCACGCCAAGCTCAGCCTGATCAATAGTCACATCCGACAACTGCACCAAGCCCACCGGTGCCCGCGGCAAACCCCGCACTTCAAAAATCCGTTTGGCTTTTTTCACATGAAAATTGCTGACAAAAATATTCTGCACCAAAGGCAAATGGTCACCGGCATCGCCTTCTTCGTAATAGAAGTTAATCACGATGGCGTCTTTCACTTCCCCAATCTCGATATCGTGAAGCGCTACAGTGTCAATCAGGCCACCACGCAACGAGTTGGTTTTGATGCGCAGGCCACGTTCTAAATCCGGGCTGCTCATCCGCAATCTGCGGGCAAAAATATTGCGTGCGCCGCCAGAAATTTCACTGCCCAGCACCACGCCACCATGACCTGCTTTCATCATGCAATCCTGGATCACGATATTTTGCACCGGCGTGGCCAGACGGCGACCGTCGTTATTGCGACCGGATTTCAGCGCAATACAGTCATCGCCGGTATCAAACAGGCAGTTTTCAATCAACACCCGGTTACAGGATTCCGGGTCACAGCCATCGGAGTTTGGCCCATGGCTGAAAAAATTGACCCCGCGCACAATCACATCGGTACACAGCACCGGATTCACTAGCCAAAAAGGTGAATTGCGGATGGTCACCCCTTCAATTAACACCCGGCTGCAGCGATAAGGCTGAATAAAAGGCGGCCGCAAAAAATTCTGTTCAAACACCCGTTCAGCAACGGGCACTCCGGCCTCAGCCATCGCGAACAAAGCGCCGCGCGTTTGCTGTTGATCGGTTGCGGCATCAAGCTGCCATGGCGTATGTTTCCATTTGCCTTTCCAGGGCCACCAAGTGGTGTTGCTGCCGCCACCTTCTAAAATACCCTCGCCGGTGATGGCGATATTGTGTTGCTCAAAGGCGTAAATCAGCGGCGAATAGCCCATCAGTTCCACCCCTTCCCAGCGGGTAAATACATAAGGCAAATACGCTTTGGGATCGGTAGAAAACGCCAGCACCGCATTTTTTTGCAGATGCAAATTCACATTCGATTTTAAATGGATAGCACCTGTCAACCACCGACCTAGCGGCACCACCACCCGACCGCCTCCAGCCTGGGCGCAGGCCGCAATTGCATTGGCAATTGCTTGGGTACAATCTGCACCTGCCACAGCGCCAAAATGAGTAATCAAAAAATCACGGTCGGCAAATTGGGTGGGCGCAATACTTTGCACGATGGCATCCGCTTGTTGCCATAATCCCTGCTGTGCTGCCGATGGCACGGAGCCGTCCATGCGGGACGCTGCGGCCGGCTGCGTTTTGGCACAACCTGACAAGCTGCTCAGCGGCAGTGATAAAGCAGCCAGTGACATGAGGCCACCTTTCAGATGCTGTCGTTTTTGTCGATTGAAGGTCATGCTTTGCACTCCAGTGATGTCCAGCGGGCGTCGCTCATCCCGAAATAAACTACCTGAGCAACAATATAACGCATCTGCCACCGGTGGCAATACCTGACAGAAATTTTTTGCCACCGCTGGCAGGATGCTGGTTTCAGGTTTCAGATATGAAACTAACTGAAATAGCAGCCGCCAGCGCCCCCCCAGATAAAAGGTGTCGACCCGTGTCAGGCGACTTTGCCGGTGGCGTGCCACCGTTCATCCTGGCTGGTGATCAGTGGTTGCTGAAGATCATTGATATTTTTCAATAATTCGAATCAGTTCGCCCCGTTTAACCATATTGCTGAACTGGGCATTGAATTGCTGGATTTGCGAGTCACTGAGGTGAGGAGCATAGATACAGCGGATCTCATCCTGGGCAATCACCAGCGACGATAATCCCTGTCGGTCATGTAAAAAATAATTGAGTTCAAGCTCGGAAACCACCACCGTATCCAACAAACCTGCCTGCAATAACCGCAGACTCTCCCGGGGCGAAAAATTGTCAACCCGCTCCAGGCGACCGGTTTGAAACAACCAACTGAGAGTCGGATAGATGTATTCATAGGTAGTCCCGATCCTGCCCTGTGCACGCTGCAGAAAAGTCGCGATATCAGGGTAATACTGACGACTGACCACCACATCACGATGGATAAATAACGGGGGACTCCAACGAAACTCCGGTTCAGGAAACCACTCAGGCGCGGCGTTGCAGTACAAATCAATATCGCCCTTTAGCAACACTTTACCCACTAATTTTCGTGGTACTGCTTCAATATATAGCGTCAATCCCAATTGCTCACTGAGCCTCTGATACAGCTCGAACAATAAACCAGCGACGGGCTGTTGTTGCTCATTGATAATCATAAAAGGGGCTGCATCCGCGATGTGGGGCACCCGCAATTGTTTCTGCGGTTCGGCAGCAATCACTGGGCTGAGCCCCAGGATGACAATCAAACCGAAGAAATAATATTTAAACATCTGAAATTCCTGAAAAATATCTTTCAAATTTCGTTCTAGTCCTTAAGTTGGTTCAGCATAGCTGTTTGAGAATGATTGTGCGAATCCTTGATTAAAAACAATTTTATCTGTGACCGCAGTAAAAAATGCCGAACAGGAGGAAAAAGCTCAACTACGCTTGTGATGATTACCCACAATAACAAAAGGATAGGCGATGAAACTACAGTACAATCCACGGCAACACTGGTTGATTGGATCCGTGTTGTTGACGACTCTTTATCTGCCATCAGCGGTAGCCGACGTGAAGCTGAATGGATTTGCATCGATCCGCGGCACGTCCGTCTCTAGCGATGGTGGTTTGGCTCCCTACCCCAACTATGAAGAGGGTGAACTTTCATTTAAAACTGAATCGTTATTTGCGATCCAGGCAACTGCCGATCTGAGCGAAGGGCTCTCTGCTACAGTGCAATTATTCGGCGAAGGCGCCAACGATTTTGAAGTGGATGCCCGCTGGGCCTATTTCAGCTATCAGCTGAACGATACACATCGGGTGAGCGGCGGCCGTTTTGCTAACCCGATCTTCCATCAGTCGGAATATGAAAAAGTGGGTTATGCCCATAATTTCTCCAGGCTCCCGAAAGCAGTCTATATCGGATTTGATTTCAGCACCGTAGAAGGCATCGCATTGGATAGTCAATTTAATGTCGGTGATTACAACCTACAAACCAAGGTGTTATATGGCGCCTGGTCGGGCGAATCCTTCAGCGCAGTGACCAACAGTTTCGTTGATTTTGGTCTGAACAATATCATGTCAGCCAATGCAACTTTTGCCGGCGATTGGTGGCAACTGTTCGGCGGTATTTTCGCCGCTGAAGTGGATGGTGCCATTATTGATAGCACCACGGTATTTCCACTTGCGGCAGGGGGTATCGCCTTTGCCACAGCCAATGGCGCAACCCCCGCGCAAGTTGCGGATTTCAAGCAACGGCTGAGCTGGGATAACAAAGATGCATTTTATTGGTTCAGCGGTTTTGCGGTGGATTACCACAATTGGTTGGTCGATTTTGAATATGTGGATTACGCCGTGAAAGACTCAACTGATGCGCTGAATAAATCCTGGTATCTGGCAGTTGGCCGGCGATTTGACAATGTCGTCGTGACCGTCCATACCGAAGACTATGCACAGGAAACTGATTTCGGTTTTCTCAATGGCGTGACCCATCCGGTACTACAAGCGACTGGCCGTGGTATCCACACGGCCTTTGGTCAGCGGGAGTTTGACGGATTTGGTATCGCCGTCCGCTATGACTTCCATCCGAGTGCGGCCCTGAAAGCGGATTATTTTAAAGGGTCCGATACCCGAACAACAGTTGGCGACTATCAATTGTTTTCGTTTGGCATTGATTTAGTGTTTTAAGGGGTTTCAGATGAAAAACAAAGTTTTAGTATTAACAACTTTACTCACTGCACTGAGCAGTTCCTGGGTTTTTGCTGAAGTCGCAGTGATTGTCCATCCATCCAACAACAATGCGCTGGATGCTGCCACGGTCGCGAAAATTTACTTAGGCCGGGAGAAATCCTTCGCCGATGGTCAATCGGTAGTGCCCATGTCGCTGGTGGAAACAGCGCCGAGTAGTGCCAGCTTTAATGAAGTGGTGCTGAAAAAATCAGCCAGTCAGCTCAAGGCTTATTGGTCAAAACTGGTGTTTACCGGTAAAGGTACGCCCCCGAAGGAGCTGGCGACCGAGGAGGAAATGCTAAAATTAGTAGCCGGCAATCCAAGCCTGATTGGTTTTGTTGATGCCAACAAAGTCGATGCATCGGTTAAGGTCGCTTTTAAGTTCTAAAGCATCCGATGATTTGCTGCGACGGTCAATGGCTGTCGCAGCGGCTTCTGCCCGCCTCAGCTACAAACCCTGTTCCGCCCTTCGGCTTTAGCCTGATATAACAAGCTATCCGCCTTGGAAATCAACTTATCGTAGTGCGCAAGCCCGGTGTTTACTGCAAGACCAAAACTGGCCGTGACGGTCAACCCAGCGGCGATATCCTGATAATCTGTCTCAGCAATCGCCAGTCTCAACCGCTCACACACTTCGCGCCCTTGCTGTAAACTGGTTTGCGGCAACAGCAGTGCGAATTCCTCACCGCCCCAGCGCGCGGTGAGGTCAATATCTCGACAATGTTGTTTCAGGATCTGCGCGATCCGTTTAAGCACCTCATCTCCGGCCATATGCGACCATTGATCGTTAATACGCTTGAAGTAATCGATGTCGATAATCACCAGGCAAAGCTGATGCGACAACCGCTGCGCCCGGTTAAACTCCGACGCCATCTGTTCATCAAAGGCCCGTCGGTTGGCTAAACCGGTTAAACCATCTTCCCGCGCCTGCGCTTCAAAAGCGGCCGCCTGCAACCGTAATTGCTCCGCCAACACACTTTTCTCTTCCACCGCCAGAGTCAGCACTTGTGCTTGCTGGCGAAGGGCTGAGGTTTGCTCCATCACCTGACGACGTAATGTTTGTTCATTGCGGCGCAAACTATGGATCCGCCAACGGTAAAACAGCAACATCATCAGGAGCAGCGTCGTCGCCGTCACCACGATAAAACTGGTGCGTTGCCAGAAAAACGGCAAAATTTCCAGCTCGACCGAGGCCGGCTCCGCCGACCAGTCCCCATCAGGGTACGCAGCACTCACCAAAAACTGATAGCGACCAGGGGTGAGGTTGGTGTACTCGGCAATATGCTGCGGCCCCCGCTCCACCCAGTCCTGATCAAACCCCACGAGTTTGGTGCGGTACTGGATCCGTGTCGGCATGACATAACTTAAGCCCGCAAATTGCATCTCAACGCGGCGGGTTCCTGGTGGTAATTTATTGATAGAAAAAGGATACTGCACACCATCGGCACTAAACTTTTGTACGACAACCGGTGGCGTCCGCACCGCAAATTCATTCAGCCGCGCTGGTGTGACCATCGCAACCCCCTGCGAAGTCGCAAACCACAAACTGCCATCCTGCCGGGCGACCGCCGCCGGCATCGAACCGCCATTGCACTGCGCACTTTGCATGCCATCACTTTCGCCAAACAACTCATAACCCACCAACTGCGACAGTGTTCCGGTTGCAACCTGCATGACGTCCTGCTGTTTCACCCGCAAAATGCCACGATTGGAGCTAAGCCAAAAATACTGATCCGTTTCGGCAGCAATGGCAAAAATTTTATCAAAAGGCAAACCGGCCTCTTTGCCGACCAGTTGCATCTGACCCGTCGACGCCTCATAACGCACTAAACCACGGTCGGTGGCCAACCACAGGTCATCGGTTGCAGGCGGCTGATAAAACCCAAATACATAATCGGCCTGTTCCAGCTTATTTAACGGCAGTTGCCGGAAACGATCGCCGTCCAGCACGGAGACGCCACTGCCGGTACCGACCCATAATTTGCCATTGGGTTGCATCGTCAGCGCAGTGACAAACTCGCCCGGTAACCCATCTTTGACATGAAAGGCGCGGACTTGACCAGCCACCAGCTGGCTAAGACCGCCGGAGGTCCCAACCCAGACACTCCCATCTGCCAGCGGCAAAATGGCACGGACTTCGTTTGAGGTCAGCCCCATTGCCCGATCAATGACCTCTATCAGTTTGCCGTCGCGCAGCCGCATCACGCCCTGGGCGTAACTGCCCACCCAAATATCGCCGTCCGGGCCTTCCGCCAGACTGAGCACCGAAGTCAGAGGCCCACCCTTTGGATTTTCAATTGCGGTCACTTTGCCATTGATATACCGATCCAATCCACCGCTGGAACCGATCCATACAGAACCATCAGTGTGTTCAAGCACAGTCCGGACATAATTATCGGACAGTCCTTTGCCGGTAGTCAGGTTGCTAAAAGGTGCATCCCGCAGCCGCAGCACGCCACCGTTGGTGCCTATCCAGATACTTTTTTCGCGATCCTGATGCAGTGCCAATACCCGGTTATTTGGCAAGCCATCGACAACCGTCAGTTGCTCCAGCCCCAAATCCCCTAACCGCAGCACACCCTGATTAATAGTACCGAGCCAGATTTGTTGTTGCTGATCGATCATCATCACGGAGACGGCAACGCCCGCTAACGCAGGATCAAGCGCGAGAAACTCTGCGCCCTGTCGCTTAAATGCCCCTTGCTCTGTGCCCACCAGCAACTGACGCTCAGCGGTTAAAGCCAGGGCAAAAATAGAAGTGAGTGGCATCCCCTGTTCAGGGCCAACCAAGTGAAATACCGGGTTATTGAGCGCTGGGTCAAACCAATATAAGCCTTGTTGGGTTGCCAACCAGATTTTGCCCTGCTGATCATCGAGCAAGCGGTAAATGACGGTCGGCTGCAGACCATCGGCCGCCGTAAAATGCCGGGTTCGGCCATCCGCTTGTTGCAGAACTAAACCACCGCCTTCTGTGGCGATCCAAATTCGGCCATCGGCATCGCGGGTTAAATCGTTGATCAGTTTCTCAACTGCAGGTAAGGATTGCCACTGGCCGTCGGTCACTAAGGCCATGCCGCCACGCGATCCCCCCATTAACAAATCGCCTTTGCGATCCAGGCTAAACACCCGGATCCCTGAATCAGGCAAACCGGTCACTGCACTGCGGCCAAAAACAATAAAATTTCGACCATCATAGCGGGCGGCGCCTTCCCAGGTGGCAAACCACAGATAACCATCTTTGCTTTGAATAATACTATTGATGGTGTTGTGCGGCAGGCCGTCGCGGGTGGTCCAGCTTTCGCGGAAATAATCGGCCAGAGGCGCAGGACGCGCCAACAGCTGCCAACTTGTGAAATACAGGAGGAGTTGCAACAGCAACCACAATGTCAAACGCACCAGACGATACTTCCCGTGATCGTAATGCCATTACCTCTAACAATACCTGATCCGATGCCAGAATGGCAGTCCGAATGTAAGCTTTATCTAATATCGGAAACTCAGCTTTGCGGCTCGTTAAACCGTGCCGTCGACTCCCGCACCACCAGCGTCGGTGCAACCTTGGCCGCCACGTTGTTGGCAGCTTTGGTATTGTGTTCGATATCCATAATAATTTTGCTGGCAGCCAGCTGTGCCATTTGCCGAACCGGCCGGCGAATGGTGGTCAGTGCCGGGATCACCCGGGAAGCCAGTAAGTTGTCATCAAAACCTGCGACCGATAATTGGCCCGGAATGGCAATCCCCAGATCATGCGCCGCTTTGAGCACACCGGCCGCCATTTGGTCGTTATTGGCGAAAATTGCACTGGGTAAGGGCTGTTGTTGCAACAGCTGCCGCGCACATTCAATCCCGGTTTCATAGCTGTTATTCCCCTCAACAATCCGTTCCGGTTTCAGCTCGATCCCATAAGCAGACAAACCTAATTTAAACCCTTCCATCCGTTCGGTAGAGGATTTATAACGTTGTGGACCGCTGATAAAAGCAATATCACTATGCCCGAGCTGGGCAAAATAACGCGCCATTTCGGCGGCAGCGGCCCGGTCATCCGAGACCACGCTATGCCGGGTTTCATCGAGCAGCACCGAAGTTAACCGCACATAAGGCCGACCGGCATCTTTAAGTGCTAACGCCAGATGATCAAGTTCGGAAACCGGCGGCAACACGATGACGCCATCCAGTTTGGAACGATTGATAAAATTAAAACAATCCTGCACCAGCGTTTCACTGCGATAGCGGCAAGGATGCACCACCAGCTCATAACCGAGCTGCGAGCACACTTCCAGCACTCCACGCTGCACATCATCGAGGTAGAGCGCGTCGGGGTTGTCATAAATTAACCCCAGCAGATAGGAACGGCTGGATGCCAAACCCCGCGCCTGAGTATTGGGTGAATAATTCAGCTCATTAATAATCTTTTCAACCCGCTCGCGGGTGCCGTCGCCAACACTCAGCGAGCCGTTAATGACCCGGGACACGGTGCGTTTGGAAACACCGGCCAGTCGTGCAACATCATTAATCGTCGAAGTTTTATGCATGTGACCTTCTGCGGTAGTGCTTATTTTGCTGTTGCATATTTTATTGTGGCCTAGTTTATCGAGCCCCAACCAGGAGTTCAGGCCGGTACGTCGCCAGAGACACCGCAATCGCAGCTTGTTTCACTTGTTGTGCGACTTGGGCGGTCGCCAGTTCCGGAAATAACTGCAACGGGCCGGTGACGCCAACCGCCGCCACGACCACACCACGCTGATCGCGCACCGGCACAGCCAAACATCGCACACCGTCGCGGTATTCCTGTTCATCCAGCGCGTAACCACGCGCCTGAATACGCTGCAATTCTACCTTGAGCGCTGCCGGATCGGTAATAGTTTGTGCGGTATGCCGGACAAAGCCTGGTTTTTGTGCCAACTCGAACAGCTGCTCAAAATACAAATGCGTCAGAAATAGTTTCCCCGCGGCAGAACAATGTAATTGTGCGCAAAAGCCCGGTCTGGCTGCCATGCGATAATTATTCGGACTATCCACTACTTCCGCCACTAAAGCACTACCCTGTTGTGGGAGCACCAACTGCGCACTTAACCCGGTCGATAATGCCAGTTGCTGCAAGTGCGGCAAGGCCTGCTGATGTAAAGGGTTGTGGTTAATCAGATCCAGTCCCAGCCGGTATAAACCGGTTCCGACCAGATATTTGCGACCTTGTTTGCAAAGTACCTGCTGCTGACACAAGGTTTGCAAGATCCGAAACGCCGTCGTTCGCGGTAAAGCCAGCTGCTGTTCAAGTTCCGACAAACTCAGACCCAAGGGCGATCGGGCAACCAGCTCCAACAACCGACAGGCGTTGGCCAGATTTGGAATCACATAGCTGCTCATGCAAAAGCCCCCCCTTTTATAATCCAAACAGCGATGGCAACCATTCGCTGATGGCCGGAATGTAGGTCACCAGCAGCAACACCACGATCATCGCCAGATACATCGGCAACAAGGGTTTTAGCAGTTGCTCCAACCGCACTTTGGCGATCGCACAGGCGACAAAGAGCACACTGCCTACAGGTGGCGACACCAGACCAATCGACAGGTTGAGAATTAACATAATGCCAAAATGCAGCGGAGACATACCGAGTTCCACCGCCACCGGCAGGAAAATCGGGGTAAAAATAAGCACTGCCGGCGTCATATCCATAAAGGCACCGACCACCAATAAGATGAGGTTGATCAACAACAAAATCAAAATTGGATTGTCACTTAAGATCAACAATCCCTGACTGATGGTTTGCGGAATATTTTCGTAGGATAAAATCCATGACATGGCGGCAGATGTAGCAATCAACGCCAGCACAATGGCCGTGGTTTCGGTGGATTTGAGCAGGATATTGCCAAGTTCCGAGACTTTCACTTCGCGATACACGCCAACCGCCAGCACGAAAGAGTACACCACAGCAATGGCGCCCGCTTCGGTCGCAGTAAAAATTCCGCTGATAATGCCGCCGATCACCAGGAATATCATTAGCAGACTGGGAATGGCCGCCGCGACCTTCTGTGCCACCAGCTTCAGTGGCAAGCGGGCAGCGGTCGGATAGCCTTTTAACTTGGCATATCCGGCACAGACGATCATCAAAGCCAATCCCAACAACAATCCGGGTAAATAACCAGCGACAAACAAGGCCGCGATGGATACACCGCCACTGGCGATGGCATAGACGATCATGATATTCGAAGGCGGGATCAACAACCCGGTCGTCGCCGCTGCAGCCGTCACCGCCGCGCTGTAGTTATCGTCATACCCTTGTTTTTTCATCTCCGGCAACATAAAACTGCCAATGGCTGAAGTTGCCGCCACCGCAGAACCGGAAATCGCCCCGAACAACATACAAGACACCACGTTGACCAGCGCCAGCCCACCCGGCAGTGCACCAACCAGCGCCATCGCGCATTCAATCAGGCGTTTGGCGATACCACCACGCCCCATCAACAATCCGGACAGCACAAAAAACGGGATCGCTAACAGCGCAAAACTATTCAGCCCCCCGGCCATCCGCTGCGCCAGGGTCGTCAGGGCCGGCAATAAATCCATCGTCAGTAGCATCGTGGCGAGCGTTGCCAGGCCAATACAAAACGAAATGGGCACGTTGAGCAGCAACAATGCAAAAAACACCAGCAGTAACACCAGAGCAGATAATTCCATTTTAACAGTCCTCCGCCGGCGTCAGTTCAATCTTCTGCCATAAACAGCGCAGCTGACACAGACCATAAAAAGCAATCAATAACCCACTGAGCGGTAACGCCAGATAAATCCAGCTCACCCGAATGCCAAGCGCCGCCGACATTTGATCCAATTGATAGGTCAGCAACACCAGTTTGCCACCGCCAATGACCATCGCGGCAAAAGCGAACAACACCACAGCGCCGGTCAGCAGAAATGCCACCCGATGCTGCCAAAGGGCAGGCATTTTGCGGGTCAGGATATCCAGCCCCAAATGCTGGCCGGTCCGGTACGCAAAAGCAGCGCCGAGCATCCCAATCCATAGCAGCAGGCAGCGGGCAATTTCTTCGGTCATCGAGCTTGGCGATCCCAGCGCAAAACGCGATACCACCTGCCAGCACACCACCAACACGATCGAGGCCATCAGCACCATCAGCGTCCGACGTAACAGCTGGTCAACCCAAAATACCGCCTTATTCATGGGCACCTCCACTGACAGTGGCAACGGGTATGGCTTTGATTTTTTCCAGTAAATCACCGATCTCAGTCCCCTTTAGCTGGTCATGCAGCGGTTGAACTGCCTGCCTGAATAAGGTTTTGTCCGGATAAATCACCTGCACGCCATGGGCTTTCACTTTCGCTAACGCATCATCACTGGCTTCCTGCCACAGGGTTCTTTGATACACCACCGAATCGTCCATTGCCTGTTGCACCCACCGTTGTTGCTCGGGAGTCAGTTGCTCCCAGAGATGCCGGCTCATCAAAATGACATCCGGGACGCTGCTGTGCTCATCCAGAATGAAGTATTTGGAGAGTTCGTAATGTCTGGATAAATAGAAACTCGGCGGATTATTTTCCGCACCGTCGACCACCCCTTGTTGCAACGCAGTATAGAGTTCGCCCCAATCTACCGGCGTCGCTGCGCCACCAAGTGCCTTGACCATTTCGACAGCAGTTTGGCTGTTGGGTACGCGGAATTTCAGTCCTTTCAAATCGGCAGGACTTTGGATGGCTCGCTGTGTGGTATAAAAACTGCGGCTGCCGGCGTCGTAATAACCCAATCCTTTCAGATGCACCGGGCTCATCGCATCGAGCATTTGCTGACCAATCTGCCCTTCCAGCACCGTCCATAAATGTGCACTATCGCGAAATACATAAGGAAGGCTGAAGATTTTCATCATCGGCACAAAGCCCTCCAGCGGTGCTGCCGAGACTTTGGTGAGCGCCAGACTGCCAATTTGCAGCAACTCGACCAACTCCCGTTCAGAACCCAGCTGGCCTCCGCTATAAATGCGGATTTCCATGCTGCCGTTGGAGTAAAACGCCAGTCGCTCGGCCATTTTGACCATCGCTTTGTGCACTACATGCTCTTGATCCAGCGTGTGAGCCATCCGCAGTGTGACCACGTCCTGCTGCCTGGAGCAACTACTCAGCAACCACAAGGTACTCAGGAGCAGCCACAGCCAGCGCATGGAGCAAAGCGACGGCTTGATTCGCGGCGATCGGGTTAGATTATTCATGTCGTTCAACCCTGTTGTTTTTTTATTGTTGTCAGCTTTTTTGGCTGTTTGGCATCGATAGTTGACACCGATGGCTGGGGATTGCCGGTAGGACCCACTGCGCAACAAGCGGCCCCCGGCAGCGCTCCCGTGCCTTGTGATTAACGCAAACTGCTGGCCGGGAATTTATCCATATCGTGATAATCAAGATTTTCACCCGCCATGCCCCAGATAAAGGCATAGTTGCTGGTGCCGCAGCCACTGTGGATTGACCAGGGCGGTGAGACCACGGCCTGCTCATTAGCGACCCAGAGATGCCGGGTTTGCTGCGGTTCCCCCATAAAATGACAAACCTGCTGCTCTGCAGCTAACTCAAAGTAAAAATAAGCCTCCATCCGCCGGTCATGCTGATGTGCTGGCATAGTGTTCCAGACACTGCCTGGCTTGAGTACCGTCAGGCCCATTTGTAACTGACAGGTTTGCACCACATCGCGGATCATCAACTGATAGATATCCCGGTGATTGCTGGTTTCAAGCGCGCCCATATGCAGCACATTACACTGCGCCATGGTGATTTGAACATTCGGATAATGCCGGTGCGCCGGGGTGGAATTTAAGTAAAACTTTGCCGGACTGCTGGCATCGTCACTATGAAAGCTGACATCGCGTGCGCCCATCCCGACATACAAGGCTTCTTTGTTAGCCAGTGGATAACTGACCCCATCAACCCGCACTATCCCGCTGCCGCCAATGTTGATCACGCCCAGTTCACGCCGCTCTAGAAAATAAGCTGCTTTTAAGGCATCGACGGTTTCCAACTGCACCGGACCTTTGACCGGCACCGCACTCCCCACCAACATTCGCTCGTAATGGGTATAATTCAGCACCAGCAGATCAGGCTGCATCAGGTTGTCGAGTAGAAAATGCTGCCGCAACTCGTCCGTGTCGTAATGGCGCACGTCATCCGGATGTGTCGCGTAGCGGTTGGTAAAAATGGGGGTCGTCATCATAAGCTCCTAAAATCGGGTAAAAAATTGCCATCGTAACCGTCAACCTCGGTCCCTGCCTGAGCGTCCGGTTTGAACAAGAACCAGGGGCCGGTACGTTGCTGCGCTTATCGCGCGAGCCAGCCACCATCAACAGCCAACACATGACCATTGACATAATTACTGGCGTTACTTGCCAGAAACACCACCGCGCCGGTTAAATCCTCTGGCTCGCCCCAACGTCCAGCCGGCAAACGGGCCAGAATTTGCGCGTTCCGCTCCGGGTTTTGCTGCAGGGCAAAGGTGTTGTCGGTTTTAAAATAGCCAGGAGCGATGGCATTGATATTCAAGCCATATTGCGCCCACTCGTTCGCAAGTGCTTTGGTTAAACCGGCAATCGCATGTTTACTGGCCGTGTAGGCCGGTACCGTAATGCCACCGCTGTAGCTGAGCATCGACGCGATATTAATGATTTTGCCCTGTCCTCGTTTGATCATGCCCTCACCCACCAATTGGCAAAGTAAAAACGCAGCATCGAGGTTCACTGCCAGATTCTGCCGCCATTGCGGCAGCGGAAACTCCACCGCAGGCGCGCGGAAAATTGTACCGCCGCAGTTGACCAGAATATCGACCTGGCCTTGCCAGGCGATGGCTGCAGCGGCAAGCGCTCTGACTGATGTTTCGTCTGCCAGGTCGGCGGCCACGGCGATCGCCTCCCCTCCCTGCGCCAGAATCGTGGCGACCGTCTCAGCCACGCCCTCCGCCGAGGAACTGGAGCAAATGACGCGCGCACCACTGCTGGCCAGCGCCAGAGCGATCGCTTTGCCCAAACCCCGACTGGCACCGGTGACCAGAGCCGTCTGGCCATCAAGCCTGAATAAGGCACTTATATCGGTCATGGCGAAAACTCCTTGCTGTATCAATGAACTATGTTGTTTGACAGCGGCGACTGCATAGACCGGTTGTCTTTTGAGCATTTCCGTCCGCTACCCAATGACGGTAGGCAAACCAGGTTCTGCATCCCCTCCCCACCCGCTTTGCACCATATATGGAACAAAGTCAGACATTACCCTGGCAACAGAAAACATTTAAATCATTTATATTCAATCACTTAAAATAAATTCGTTGCTAAAAGCTGCCAGCAAAGCTGATTTATTTTTGTTCGGTATTTGACAGTGTGAATTCGTTGGTGTTAGCTTTTTGCCATCGGTGGCACAAAATAGCAAGCACTTTTTGCCACCGGTAGACAAAAATCAACAGGGAGCTGCCTACGGGTGCCTTCCAGCATAAAAAATGTCGCAGGCATGTACCTTGAGCGACACCGAATAGAGACAGGACGAGGAAGGCATGATGGCTGTTCAACGCTTACAATTTCGCCCCAACAAACTGGTTTCAGCGATGCTGCTGGCCGGTTGTACTTTTGGTTTCACCCCGCAACTGCTGGCGCAACAAACACCGGCTCCCGATGCCAAAACAGCTGAAAAAGATATCGAAGTGATCCAGGTGACCGGTAGCTTCCGCGACAGTTTGAGTAATGCACTGAATCAAAAGCGGCAAGCCGATAGCGCGGTCGATTCCATTCTGGCCGAAGACATTGCTGATTTTCCGGATCTGAACTTAGCGGAATCACTCCAACGCATTCCAGGCGTGGCGATTACCCGCGCCGCTGGTGAAGGCCGGCAGATTTCTGTCCGTGGCTTAGGCCCGGATTTTACCCGAGTCCGCATTAACGGGATGGAAGCAATCTCCACCAGCGGTGGGACCGATCAGATCGGTGGTGCCAACCGCGGTCGTGGTTTTGATTTTAATACCTTCTCATCAGATCTTTTCAGCTCGCTGACCGTGCGCAAAACGGCTAGCGCCGATATCGAAGAAGGATCGTTAGGTGCGACAGTTGACCTACGTGCCGCCCGTCCTTTTGACTACGATGGTTTTACCTTTGCCGCCTCCGGTCAGCTGGGTTACAACGACCTGTCAGAAAAGTCGGATCCGAAAACCTCATTTTTAGTCAGCAATATTTTCGCCGACGGGAAACTCGGTGCGTTGTTTTCTGCCTCTTATTCTGAACGCAACTTAAAAGATCAGGGTTCTAGTACCGTCCGTTGGGGGAATGTCAATGACTTCGGTCGTTACAAAGGCAGTGCGACCGCCCCTGAACTGAACGCCATTAACAATGCCTTCCGCCCACGCTTACCTCGTTACGACTCGTATACCCACGATATGGAACGATTAGGTTTAAGCGGCGCATTGCAATATAAACCCAATGACGATACCAAATTTGATTTAGATGTGCTGTACGCGAAAACCGAAGCCACCCGCAATGAAGTGTTTATGCAAGGTATTTTAAACGCCGGGGGCAACCGTCCAACCACCGCCACCAATGGCAGCGGTATCAGCGGCGGCATGAATGTGCTGGATTATTTTATCGATGATACCAACACCATGACTTACGGCAGTTTTGAAAATGCCACCATCCGCGCAGAAAACCGGTTTGATGAATTAGGCACTGATTTTGCGCAAATTACCCTACATGGTAGTCATCATCTGAACGACAACTGGAAACTGGAAGGCATGGTGGGCACCACCACTTCTAAATTTGATAACCCGGTGCAAACCACGCTGGTGATGGAAAAAACCGGGACCACCTTTAGTTATGATTATCGGGATGCGGCGCGCGACAACCCTATCCTGACCTTTGGCGATAGCGTGTTTAATCCAAACGGCTGGACCTCAAACAGCGTGCGGTTACGTCCACTGGGCGCTGAAAACAGTTTTGACACCGCCGAGTTAAACCTCGCCTGGACGATGAATGATTACGTCACCCTCAAAAGTGGCGTCCATTACAAGAAATTCAGCTTCGAGACTTATGAAGCCCGTCGTCAGACTGAAAATGGCGCTGGCATCGTGTATACACCGGATCTGATTAAAACATACAACTCGGGTCTGGGCCCAAATCCAAACTGGCTGATCCCTGATTTTGCTGCAATTGATGCTAAATATGGCCTGTATAGCAACACCGGTGTGTTCACGGTGAGCAAAGATTTCCGCCGTCCGGACAACTACTCTGCCGAAGAAACGACCCATGGAGCCTATTTGATGGCGTCTTTTAACACCGAATTAAAAGACGCTCCATTGTGGGGGAATGCCGGGGTTCGTCATGTGAAAACCGATCAAAGTTCAACGGCATTCGCGACCATCGGCGGCGCTGCGCGGCAAATCACAGCAGAGCATGATTACAACGAAGTCTTGCCGTCGCTGAATTTAAACTACGAGCCGTTTGAAGATGTGGTGGTGCGTTTTGGGTTTGCGGAGGTGATGGCCAGAGCAGGCCTTGGCGCAATCCGTCCGGATGTGTCTGTTTCGGTATCAGGCGGCAGTCGCACCGTCAGTGGCGGCAATCCGTTGCTGGAACCAACCAAAGCGAAAACTTACGATTTAGGTCTGGAATTTTATTTCAGCGACGAGGCGATGTTAGGTCTGGCTTTGTTCCAAAAAGATATCGACAGCCACGTGCAATCGTTGCGTGAGACAAAACCGTTCACTGCAACCGGCTTACCAGTACAGGCAGCGATTGATGCCTGTACCGCAGGTCCGGGCTATGGTGGCAACTCAGGCTGTGATGAGAATGTCGATTGGCAAATCACCACGCCACTGAACGGCCCGGGCGGTGACTTAAAAGGTTTTGAAGTCAGCTTCCAGATGCCGTTTACTGCCCTGCCGGAATTCTGGAATCGCTTTGGCTTTATCGGCAACTATACCAACGTCAAAGCCGAGATGGATTACATCAACGTCGCTGGCGTGGTGCAAGCCACCCGCGATTTACAGGGGTTAAGCCGCAGCACCACGGCCGCCACTTTGTATTACGAGCATGAAAAACTCAATGCCCGGGTCAGCATGGCGAAACGGGATCGTTACCTGACCACCGCCATTGGTCGTGACGGCAACGATATGGAAGGCACCAATGCCACCACCAACGTCGATGCATCGGTGTCTTATGCACTGACCGAACAGTGGAAACTGACCTTTGAAGCATTGAATCTGACCAACGAAGTTGATGATCAATGGGTCGATGACGCCGGCAACCGCCTTACCTATTACCATGAGACGGGTCGGCAGTATTACCTGGGTGTGCAGTACAAATATTAATCCCCGTCATCCTTGACGATGCAGGGTTGCTGGCTTCATTCGCTCTCCCCGGTCACATAGACAGCTATGCTCCCGGCCGGGCTAGCGTTCCAGGGGCGCTCAATTGCCGCGGTTCCACCGTGGCCTACCTGCATCGCCAATGATTTAGGGGATACCCCCTTCACCCTTGACGAGCTGAGGATTGGAATAAAGAAGTCAGCCTGCTTAGGCTGACTTTGTTGTTAAAAACATCGAGTAGGGCCTGACTGTGAATTTTCTAGCGAACCGTATCATTTTATTGACCAGCCTGAGTGTATTACTCAGCGCTTGTTCTCAGCCTGCACCTGATAAAGTAATGCAGTCGAACACCGCAACTCCAGCGACTGCGCCGGCAGCAGCAAATGCGATGATTGCCTCCCTGCGTATTGACAACCCATCGGATTTTGTTCGTAGCCAGCAACCCATTATGCTCCCTTTCGCAGATTTGGGCTTAGCGCTGCAACCGGGTGAAAACCTGCGTGTGAAGACCTTGTCTGGGCAAACGCTCCCATCGCAACTGATTGATCGGGATGGTGATGGTCAAAAAGATAGCTTGTTTTTAGCGCCAGATTTTATCGCTGGCGCCAGTCAAGAACTGCAGATCCTGCGGGGAGAACCTGCAACATCTGTGCAACTGACCCAAGCTGAAATTTCCGAAAAAACCGGTGGCCAGTGGCAAGACAGCAAATATATCGGCGGTACTTTTCAAAGTGTGCAAAGCCTGACACCGCCGCCACAATATACCGATCACAGTGAATATATCCGCTACGAAGGTCCGGGCATTGAGTCGGATAAAGTCGCTTACCGCATTTATCTCGACTGGCGCAACGGCTTTGATATTTTTGGCAATAAAACCGGTAAACCCATCCTGCATCAGGTTGGACTCGATGGCTATCAGTCTTATCATGAACCCCAGGAATGGGGCATGGATGTGCTGAAAGTTGGCAAATCTTTAGGGGCCGGTGGTTTTGGTTATTGGAACGGCGAAGCGGTTGAGTTGGTGTCAAAGCTATCTGGCCATACCGCCACCATTATTGAAAATGGCCCACTCTATTCGGCTCTCACCATCGACTACAAAGACTGGCAAGTTGCCGGTAAAACGCTGAACCTCAAGGCGCATTTGTCAATGACCGCTGGCAGTCGTTTATTACAAAACCGTATTACCTTCAGTCAGCCGCTGGATAATCTGGCCATTGGACTGGTGAAATTACCCGATACCGAAGTGATCACCGGCACGCTGGAAAGTAGCGGTCATACCTTTACCTATTTGGCGACCTACGGTAAACAAAGTATCGACGGCGCCAATCTTGGTATGGCGTTATTATTTAAACGCGGCAAATTGGAAAAATTGACGTCGGATGCCAATAGCCATGTGGCCGTGATGAATGTATCCGGTCAGCATCTGGAATATTATCTGCTGGGCGCCTGGCAGCATGAATTAAATGGCATCCAAAATCAGCAGCAATTTATTGAATATCTGCAGCAAGAAGCAGAAAAACTGACGCTGACACCTCGGCTCACCTTAAAAACCGCCTTTAGCCAAACCCAGATCGAACAACCGCTGACCAGCGAACGCGCCTTACAATGGAGTACAAGGTATGCCGATAGCGATTTAACCCGTCAGGCCGGCCAATATTATCGGGGCGGCTGGGACACCGAGCGCGATCGTCCAATCACTTTTGAATACACCACCGGCTTTTTAGTCCAAGCCTATGATGATTTACATCAGGTGGTTGCTAAGCCCGAATATCAAGCGGTAGTGACCAAAATGGCCGACAGTTTTGTGCAGCCAGATGGCACCATCCATAGTTATGATGCCAGCAAATTTAATATCGATAGTATTGTCAGCGGTGTCGTGCTGCTGCGGATGTTTGAAAAAACTGGCGAAAAGAAATATCAGCTGGCTGCCGATAAGCTGCGCGCACAGTTAAAAGATCATCCTAAAACCAAAAATGGCGTGTTTTGGCACAAAAAAATCTACCCGCATCAGCTATGGCTCGATGGCGTGTATATGGGGATGCCCTACCTCGCCTACTACAGTCAGTTATTTGAAAATGGTGCCAGCTTAGACCAAGTAGTGCACGAGTTTGAAGTCACCCGCGACATGCTGCGCGATCCGGCTACTGGCCTGTATTTTCATGCTTGGGATGAATCGAAAAGCATGAACTGGGCCGATCCAGCGACCGGCCGCTCCAAATTTTTCTGGAGCCGCGGCATTGGCTGGCTCAGCATGGCACTGTTGGATGTACTGGATCACATTCCTGAAACCAGCACAGAGCTGCGTCAACCCTTGCTGTCGATGATCCCTGAATTGGCAGATGCGCTGCTGCGCTTTCAGGATCCGGCCTCAGGCGTCTGGTGGCAAATCACCGATAAAGCCGGTGAACGTGGTAATTATTTAGAATCCAGCGGCAGCAGCATGTTTGTGTATTTCCTCGCGAAAGCCCAAAACAAAGGCTATTTGAGTGGCCCGCAGTACCGGGATGCCACCATCAAAGGCTATCAGGGATTACTGAACGAATTTGTGCTAGTGCATCCGGATCAAAGCATCAGCCTGACCAAGATGGTCCAGGTTGCCGGTTTAGGCGCTGGCCGTGATGGCAGTTATCACTACTACATGAGTGAACCTATCTATCGCAACGATAGCAAAGGCAGTGCCGCTTTTATCATGGCTGGCGTGCAGGTCTCTAAACTGCTGAAGAACTGATGATCGCACTTCACTACCGCTTGTGCTTGTTCACACAAACCACCCGTCAGCTCTGCTGGCGGGTGGTATTGCTGTTATGTATCCCCAGCGTGATGGCAAATTCTTTAGAACCCGTCGCAATAATTGCCCCCTCCCCTTTGGTATTGCAGATTAGCGCGCCAACGCAAAGCCGTCTTGTCGACAATCCGCATCACGATACTAAGAGCAGTTCTTTGAACACTTTTGCTCGTTTTGGCACGATTAACCAAGCGCTGGATGCACTGCCAACATTAGCGCCCGATCCAAACCAGTGGGTGATCTTGCAACTAGCCACCGGCATCTATCGTGAGAAAGTGTATTTAGTTCGCGATAAAGTCGTGTTGGTCGGTCGGGGGCGTGATCAAACTATTTTGCAATATCCCGAACTTCGGCAGCATTTTTTAAAGCGTCATGCCGGCTCAAACAACAAATCCAGCCCAGCACTGCCTACCGGCAAAGCACTAAGTCAGGACTGGGGCGCTGCAGTGGTGAATATTCAAAGCTCGGATATTGCCCTGCTCGACTTAACTGTTCATAACAGTTACGCCGACGAACACCCGCAGGATCCGGATCGCTTTGAGCATCAGTTTGCCGTCCGCGGATTCGAACAGGCCACCCGGATTATCACCGATCATTGCGCGTTACTGACCTCAGGTGCTGACACCTTAAGTTTATGGAATAAAACCAATGGCATGTATTACCACAGTCATTGCCAGTTCCGCGGCCGGGTCGATATGGTGTGCCCGCGTGGTACGGCGTTTATTACCCACAGTGAATTTATCAATCAAAATGATTCGGCCACCTTATGGCATGATGGCGAGTTAAACCCGGCGCAAAAGCTAGTCGTAATGCACTCCAGTTTCAAAGGCGCCAAAGGGTTTCAGCTGGGTCGGCGTCATTATGATGGCCAGTTTTATTTGCTCCATAACCGTTTCAGTGATGCGCTTGCGGATCAACCGATTTTCCGCCGCATCTATCCGGAAGATCCAAAGCGCGATCAGCCCAATTTATATGGCGATAGGAATTATTTCTATCAAAACCAAGGACCTGCGTATGCCTGGTTGCAGGATAATTTAACCAAAGCGCAAGCGGCATCGATCAACGCTGACTGGACATTTGCTGGGCAATGGCAACCAGAAGCCCAGCTGGCGCAAATCAGGTTGTGGTTGCAACAAGCATCACAAGCCCAAGCCCAAGCCCAAGCAAAACAAATCAGTCAACCGCCAGTACAGCAACTGTATGTCCCACTAGCCCGCACAAATTAACCGGAATTGACGATGAAAGGTATTTATGATGTTTTGCTCTGCCTGGTCCTTAGTTTTTTAATCTCGAGTGTGCAAGCGATGAGTCAACCCGTTCCCAAAGGCACCAGCACCGACCTGCCCTCACCAAGATTGCATTTAGTGGGTGATTCCACCATGGCCGACAAAGTTAATCTGGCATATCCAGAGCGCGGTTGGGGTCAGTTATTGCCGGAATTTATGTTGCCTGAATTGTCGATTATCAATCACGCCGCCAACGGGCGCAGCACCCTGCGATTTTTAAATGAAGGGCGCTGGCAGTTGCTGGTGAGTGAACTGCAACAAGGCGATTATGTGTTGATCCAGTTTGGTCATAACGATCAAAAACAGGACGACCCCAGCCGTTATGCCGCCGTCGATTCAACCTACCCGCAGCTGCTGAGCCGGTTTATTGCCGAGGTCCGGGCCAAAGCCGCAAACCCAATGCTGGCAACGCCAATCTGCCGGCGCAGCTTTGCGGCGACGGGCGCTTTGGAAAACAATCTGGCAGGTTATGCGCAAGCCATGCGCGAAGTCGCAGCCAAAGAGCAAGTCCCGCTGTTTGATTTAAATGCGCAAAGCTGCGCCGCTCTGCAGCAATTCGGGCCCGCCGCTAGTCAGGCCTACTTTATTCAGGTGCCTGCGGGCTTGTATCAGAAGTTTCCCCAGGGAAAAACCGATAACACCCATTTAAATACGCAGGGAGCCAGCTGGATAGCCCAGCTTTTTGTCCGCGACCTGAAAAAACAACAACACCCGCTGGCAGCCCTGGTGTGGCGCGAGCTGCTGTAAATTCCAAGATCTCTGTGAAATCAGGTGCGAGCGGTAAAATGTGCGCGGTAAGCTGTGCGCGGTAAGTTGTGCACAGTAAGCTGTGCACAGTAGGTTATCCGGCAGCGGCCTGCAATAACCGCTGGTGCAACCAGCCGGCAGCAGGTCCAGGCACCTTACCCCTTTGCCGCCAGAGTTCCAGCTGCACCGGTAACATCGACGACACGAACTCCTCAGCAGCTTGCAAGTGCAGTGCAACCACCGCCGGCGGCTGCTCTGCCAATGCCGTTTGCGCTAAGGGCTGTGGCAACCAGGCCCAGCCAAGTCCTTGCTTGAGCAGTTCCAGCACCGCCATGTCCCCTTCCAGCCACCAGACATCAGCCGCCAGCCGTCCGCGCTGTTTTTCCACGCCTTGCTGGCGATCGGTCACCAGCAACTGCCGATGTTGCTGCAGTTGAGCGCTGCTCACCCCTTGAGCCGCAAATGCTGCCAATGGATGATTCACCGCCACCAATAATACGAAATGGATCGACTGCAACGCCCAGCGATCCATCTCTGGCGGCGGCGACGCGGCTTGATAGCTAATCGCCAAATCAGCCTCGCCCTGGCGCAGCAGCAAGGTTAAGTCCTCCAGCAACGGAAATAATAACCGCAGTTCCAACCTTGGAAAAACCTGCGCAAACTCGCTGAGGATCGGCGCAAGCCAGGGTAACTGCCCTTCGTCATCCACCGCCAGCGTCAACGCACTTTCTTCGCCGGCACTCAGACCCGCTGCAACTTCAGTCAACACCCGGCACTGCGCATTAATCAGCATCGCATGCTGCAATACCCGCTCGCCGGCACGAGTGAGCTGCGGGTATTTTTTACTACGATCAAACAGCGTCACGCCCAAATCAATTTCCAACTCGGCGATGGCGGTACTAACCGCCGACTGGGCTTTTTGCAGACGTCGCGCCGCGGCAGAAAAGGAGCCGGTTTCAACCACAACCGCCAGCATCTGGAATTGCTGCAGATTCATCTATCTACTTTCCTGATAGGTACTAACTGTAAACTCTAGTAAAACATAGATACGATGCGCGGTAAATCAACTTGTTTTCAACTCAAGGAGTTCATCATGACCCAAGCAACCCCGATACACCGCAGCCTCGCGGATCGGATCCGGATGGCGTGTGCATTTGAAATGATGGGTTTACTGTTGCTGGTTCCTCTATCCACACTGGTACTGGATAAGCCGCTATTGCAACTGGGGGGGCTGGCTGTGGTCATGTCGCTGCTGGCGACCTGGTGGAACTATCAGTTTAATCTGTGGTTTGACCGCTATTACCTGATGCCACGAGGCCGCTGGCAAAAAACGCTGACGGAGCGGCTCGGCCATGCACTGGCATTTGAAGCCGGTTTATTGCTGTTGTTTTTACCATTAACCGCCTGGTTCCTGTCGGTCAGCCTATGGCAAGCCTTGTTGCTTGATTTGGCTTTTATGCTGTTTTATCTGGTTTATGGCTACCTATACCATTGGGGTTATGACCGACTCTTTCCGTTAGCTGACCGGCTGCCGGAAAGACCGGCAGCCTGACTCTTTAAATGCGGTGCATTCAGATCACTATTGTGGGATCGCCGGCAGGATTTTTTGCACCACCAGCTCCATCAACCGGCGTTCCTGATCACGCACATTGGCAGGGACATTGTTCCCCATCACCAAAATAGTCAGGTCCTGCGCCGGTAACGTCAGTGCAAATTGACCGCCATAACCCCAGGCCAATTGCAGGGCTCGGCCTTGCTCGGTACCTAACCACCACAACAAGCCGTAACCGGTTAAATTCAGTCCCCCTACCGTAGAGCGCAGTGCCAGCTGCGGCTCAGCTGCCGTCAGCAGATAACTGGCCGGAACCAACTGTTGTTGCTGCCAACGACCTTGTTGTTGCCATAACACTGCCAATTTCAATAAATCACGGGCGGTCAGCTGCAATCCGGCTGCGCCATTGGTGTAACCGTCACGCAGTTTCGGCCAGTTCCAGCGATTGATGCCAAGCGGAGTAAATAATTTACTTTGCGCATAACTCTCGATACTGACCCCCGTTGCTTTGCTCAAGATCACCGACAATAAATGACTGGCGCCGGAATTATAGTTAAACCGCTGACCAGGGCTGGTTAACAGGCCGCGCTCTAATACATAACGGGTTGGATCTGCTGCACTTTCCCAGTCGGTGTAGCCGGTTAAAGTACTCTCATCCCAGCTAATACCGGAACTCATCGTCAACAGATGGCGGATAGTGATATCGGTTTTATTGTTGAGTAAATTACCGTAATCCGCCCGTAAATAATCACTGATCGGCTGCTCTAGACTTTGAATTTTCCGCTCAGCAAGCGCGATGCCGACCAGCGTCGATACCAATGTTTTGGTGACCGAGCGTAAGTGGAGTAAATCATTGGCGGTTTTGTTGCTGTAATAAGCTTCGCCGACCAGCAAACCACGTTTGGCGATCAATACCGCATACAATCCGTTTTCCTGCCGTCCGGCCTGATAGGCTTCTTCCAGTAAGGAACTATTGAGCCCTTCCGCGGTGGCCGTGCTGATCTGCCAGTCAGAGGATACCGTTGGCTGCCAGCTAAACGTGGTTGGGGTGGAGCTGACCGGTGGCGCGGCATTTTCACTGGTACCACCGCCCCCACACCCAACTAGCAGACTAAAACTCAGCGCCAATAGACCATATTTTTTATTCATTCTCACATCCTTGAAGTCGGAAACTCGTTTAGCTCCTGTGCTCTGGCACAGGTTATTCTTATGGAGAGTCATTCCTGAGCTATGGACCCTGTCCTGTAGCGCAGCAGGGCATGATACCGGTGCCCGCGCCGAAATTCGAGACTTTTGCTTGGGCCAAGCTGAATATCCAGTGGCAATCTCATTAGCCTTCGCGCCGCCCATCGAAAGTCCAAAGCCACTTTGCAGTTGCGCCCAGAGCAACTAGTCTTAATAGGAACACAACAACCTGTAGTTACTACCATCTGGCGTTAACGCCTTTCTTCGCCTCAGATACTGGCAGGTTGAAAACTTGTTCGTAAAAAGCGCAGCCCAGACTATTTCCATCTTTCAGGACAAGGAGGTTGATGATGCGCACCTTGTATTGCGATTTAACGACAGCGCTGCTCCTGACCCTCACTGCGACCTTGTTCAGTGGGTACCCAGGGGTTAGCACGGCCGGTGAACCCCAGCTTCCTCTCCAAATTATCACGGTGATTGAACCACCAGCCAGCTATCTCGACAGCCATGGTGAACTCAGTGGCTACGCAACTGAACAAGTTCGGGCGCTGCAAAATCTGGTGCAGGATCACAGCCCAATTCACATCATGCCGGAATCGCGCGCCTTGTTAATGGCTTCGCGCCAGCCAAATCTTCTGTTGTATGGTTTCTCCAGAACCCCGGATCGCGAGCAGAAATACCATTGGATTATGCCGCTCCTCCGTAAAAACTGGGTGATTTACGTCGATAAAGACAGTCCGCTGCAGATCAATAGCCTTGATGAGCTACGAAACCTGGAAAGTATCGGCGTCGTTCGCGGTGACGTGCGCGAGGAATGGCTTAAAGCACAGGGGTTTACCAATTTATACAGCTCAAGCAGTCACGCTCAGAACCTGGCGAGATTGCGCAGTGGCCGCTTGACCGCCATTGCCTATGAACCACAGGGCATGCAGTATCTGCTCAAAGAAACCGGTCAATCGCCGGATGAATTCAGACCACTGTTTGACTTTCACAGTTCTGAAGTCTGGTTATTGATGTCACGCCCGACGAAAAGCAGTGAAGTACAGCGTTGGCAATCCGCCGCCGAGCAGTTCAAGGCATCCGGTCAGCAGCTGGCGATCAGCCAGCGCTGGCAGCAACGGCTACGGCAAACCGAACAAATCCAGAGCCAAGTGCAGCATGGCTTGTTGCAGTTTTAGAAAAAATCGAGTGTAGATTTTAAGCACCGGATTGGAGAAATCTTCAATCCAAGCCCATACTTGCGACACAACAATCGTTAAGACAAGGAACTTCAGATGAACATTCACAGTATCAGAGTGAAAAGCACCATCCCGATGCTGATGCTCGGTGTCACCCTCCTCATCGTCGTCTCAATGTTCAGTTATTTGTCGGCCATGCAACGCAGTGCACTGGATGCACAGGCTGATAATTTTCTGCAGGCGATCTCCGTTGTCTTAAACGCCGATCGTGATTTATATCAGGCTAAACTCGCGACCACCCATTTTCTGAACCAGTTTGGCGATGTAGAGCAGCAACGTAAAGATGTGGCGGAAAATGCGGAGCAAGTTAAAAGCCGTTTTGGTGACTATCTGAACTACTTAAAAGCCTATCCGGATGTCACCGCCAAGTTCAGTGGTTTTGAGCAAGAGTTTTCCAGCTGGCAACAAAGCACCAATCGCTTGATCGGTGCTGCCGACAATCAGGCGGAGTTACAGGCGCTGATCATCGATGAGGAACAAAAGTTCGCATCCTTGCGCAAGGTGCTGGATGAAGCCGGCGACGCCGCGTTGCAAAAATCCATCGCCGAGCAACAGGCACTGACCGCGTCAATCAGCCGTTTTCAATTCATCACTTATACCATCACGCTAACGATCCTGCTGGTTGCCGGCTGGTTTAGTTATCAAATCCCCCGCACCCTCACCGGCCAGATTAATTTTCTGACCCGGCGGATTAATGAAATCGCCTCAGGTGAAGGCGATTTAACGGCCAGACTCACAGTGCAAAGCCGGGATGAATTTGCCGAACTGGCCCATGAATTTAATGCCTTTGTCGCCAATCTCTGCCAGCTGATCGCCTCGGTGTTGCAGCAGGCTGGCCAGTTAAGTCAGCTGACTGAGCACCTGTCACAATCAGCCAACAACAGCAAAAATATTACGAATTCCTTGAATGTTGCTTCCGATTCGATTGTCAGCGCCGTGCACGAAATGACCATCGCCAATAAAGAAATGGCCGTGGTGGCGACCAATTCTGCGCATGAGGCCGATCAGGCTAGTAAAAATGCGGAGCAAGGCTTACAGGTGGTTAATCATGTCAATCAAAGTATGAGTGCGTTATCCAATGATGTGGATCTGGCACTGAGCTGTTCCACTGAACTGGAAAACAGCTCGGAAAATATTGCCTCCGTGTTGGATGTCATTCGAAGTATTGCCGAACAAACCAATTTACTGGCACTGAATGCGGCAATTGAAGCCGCCCGTGCCGGCGAACAGGGCCGCGGCTTTGCGGTAGTTGCTGATGAAGTCCGCACCTTAGCCTCACGCACGCAACAAAGTACCAACCATATCCAGGAAATGATCCAAAACCTGCAAAACCGGGTAAATCAGGCATCGGGCGCCATCAATAGCGGCAAAGCCAATGCCGATCGCACCTTGGAATTTTTTGCCAAGGCCGATGAAGTTTTTCATCAATTGCAGGAATCATCACGCCGGGTCAACGATATGGCAACCCAAACAGCGGCGGCAACCGAAGAGCAAAGCCTGGTGTCGGAAGAGATCACCAAAAACCTGTATGCGCTGCATGATCAGGCCAGTGCGGCCGGTGGGATTGCCGAGAGCAATGAACAATTGTCGACCCAAATTAAACAGCTATCCGATACCCTGTTCGGGCTGGTTGGCCGCTTTAAAGTCAGTTGAGGCACCGTTGACTGTTTCCTATCAAGGCAATCACAGTCGTCTTTAAAAGCGCAGGTTATCCTCAGATACAGAAAAGCCGGAATCAATTCCGGCTTTTTCTTGCAAAAACTCACCCTGAATCAGGGTTTTGCTTGATTAATCAGGCTTTTTCGACACGCCGACCATTGCCGGACGTAACAAGCGACCGTTCAGTTCATAGCCTTTTTGCATCACGAAGATCACGGTATTGGCATCGACGTCTGCATTCGGCTGGATCGACATTGCTTGATGATACTCCGGGTTAAAAGGTTGACCCTGTGGATCAATTTGCTGCACGCCATATTTACCCACGGTATCCAACAAGCCTTTGAAGGTCAGCTCAACGCCTTCTGCCAAAGCTTTTACCGCTTCGTTGTCACGGTCAATAAAACTTAAAGAACGCTCTAAGTTATCCAGCACGGATAACAGATCGCCTGCAAATTTCTCAAGAGCAAATTTATGTGCTTTTTCAACGTCTTGCGCTGAGCGCCTCTTGCTGTTTTCCGCTTCGGCTTTGACCCGCAACGCCAGATCCTGTTGTTCTGCAGCCAGTTGTTTTGCTGCAGCCAGTTCAGCTTCCAGTTTTGCAATGATCGCCTGCTCACCCGATAACTGCACCGGCTCACCGGCTTGTTCAGTGGTTTGTTGCGCTTTTTCAAGCTCTGCCGCTGCCAGCTCTGCTGCTGATTGCTGTTCGTGTTGCACGTTTTCTTGCTCGCTCATCAATTGACTACTCCAAACCCAGGTCTTCATTCTTAAGTCTGGCTATTATGGGGATTGTTTTGGCTGATTCAAGTGCTTTGATAATTGTTGCCCACACGCCTCGACTAATGGGATAAGCCTGGCATAGTTCATCCGCCTGGGTCCTAACAACGCCAAATAGCGATGGGGCTTGGCCTGATACCGCACCGTGATCACACTGACATTATGCAACTGAGGAATGCCCGATTCACGGCCCAGAATTAACTTGGTATTGTCATCCAGCGTTAAGGGCATTAATAGACTCATCAGACACGCAGGCTGTTCCAGCAATTGGATCACCTGCTGTAACGCAGGATCTTTTTGTGATTCAGCCGCTTGCAGTAAATGATGTTGGCCAAAAACTAACGGCTGATTTTGCTGTAGCTCATCCAGACTTAATTGCCCCATCACATCCTGCAACAAGCCCGCAATCGCACCGGTTTCGGTTTTTAACATCAAAGACAGCCTTGAAATCCCATCCAGCCACTGCTGTCCACACAAAGCGGCATTCAGCAGGCACAAAGCCCGGCTTAAGGTCATCGCATCGACACTGAGTTTTTGCGATAACACCCGATGCAAAATATCGCCTTCTTCGTCAATCACCACCAATAACAAGCGATCAGCAGCCAGCCGCACCAGGTCGACCTGCCGGATCACCCGACCGCTGCTTTTGGGCGGACTGAGAATACTGACCAAGCCGGTCAAGTTGGCGAGCAACTGCCCGGCTTTCTGGCACAACAAGGATACCGGCAATTGCGGCAGCAGGTTTTGCTGCATCTCATTGACCCAACGCGAGGGCAAAGGCTCCAGCTGCAGCATTTTATCGATAAAAAGCCGGATCCCCTGGGTGGTCGGAATGCGTCCGGCGGAGGTGTGCGGTGAGCGGATTAAGCCCAGCTGTTCCAACTGCATCATGGTATTTCGCACTGTGGCGGAACTGACCTGCAAGGCGGGTTGTGCTGAAATAGCTTTGGAGGATACCGGCGAACCATCGGCCAGATATTGCTCAACAATTAATTTCAGGATCAAGTCTGATCGATTCAGGCCAAGCGTCATACGGCTACCTTTTACTAAACTCTTGCTTATAGTGGGGCTTTCGTTGAAAAAATCAACTCTGTTGACCACCACAGCAGCAGTTCGCCAGTTGCCACTGGTACTGAGGACGACTGCTGAGTATACTCAAAGCCAAACTTTCGCTGGATCAACAAGCTATGAGCCACGCCTTTCGAACTATTGGCCTGATTGGCAAACCGAATCATCAGGGCGCCAACCACACACTGGTCAGTCTTTATCATTTTCTGAAACAGTATCAGCTGCAGGTGTATGTCGAAGAAAAAGTAGCCGGCTCCTTGGGTTTGCAAGACGTCCAGGCGTTAGATTTAGTTGACCTTGGCAAAAGCTGCGATTTAGCCATCGTGGTGGGCGGCGATGGCAATATGCTTGGCGCTGCAAGGGTATTGGCGCGCTTTGGCGTTGCGGTATTAGGTGTAAACCGTGGCAACCTCGGCTTTTTAACTGATTTATCGCCCGAGAGTTTTCAGGTGCCGTTAGCAGAAGTTTTGGCAGGTAATTATGTCAATGAGCACCGAAACTTACTGGAAATTGAAGTGCACCGCCATGACAGCATTAAAAGTAGCAACAGCGCGGTGAATGAAGCTGTGCTGCACGCAGACAAAGTCGCGCATATGATTGAATTTGAAGCCTATATCAATAACGAGTTTGTGTTTAGCCAAAGATCTGATGGCTTAATTGTCAGTACGCCAACCGGCTCGACCGCCTATTCATTGTCAGGAGGCGGCCCTATTTTAACGCCTGAACTAGACGCGATGAGTCTGGTGCCGATGTTTCCCCACACCTTAAGCAGCAGGCCGCTGGTTGTCTCCGGCAATAGTGAAATTCGGTTGAAAGTCGCGCCCAGCAATGATGCCCACTTACAGATCAGCTGTGACAGCCACGTCATTCTGGCGGTGATGCCGGGCGATGAAATCGTCATTCGTAAACATCCCAAGCCGCTGAAACTGGTGCATCCCCCCGGCTACAGCTATTTCAATGTCCTGAGAAACAAATTGGGCTGGGGCTCTAAACTTTATTAAATTCAATAACTTTTAAAGATTTTGCTCGTCAGGCTCGTCCACTCAGCAAATTTTTTTGGCGGCTGCCTTGCCAGCGGCAAAATTACTGTATAAATTCACAGTCATGATTTTTATCCAGTCGTTCTGTCCGGAGGCTTTCATGTTAACCCACCTGCATATCAGCAATTTTGCCATCGTCCGGGCGCTGGAAATCGAATGGCACGCCGGCATGACCAGCATTACCGGCGAAACCGGTGCAGGGAAATCGATTTCGCTGGATGCCTTGGCCCTATGTCTGGGGGAACGTGCCGATGGCACCGTAGTGCGCCCTGGCACGGACAAAGCCGATTTGGTCGCTACTTTTGATATCAGTCATTTGCCGGCAGCGCAGCAATGGCTGCAAAGCCAGGATCTGGCGATGGGTCATGAATGTATCGTCCGGCGGGTGGTAAACAACGAAGGCCGGTCGCGGGGTTACATCAATGGTGTGCAGGTCCCGGCGCAACAACTCAAAGTATTAGGCCAGTTTTTACTTAGTATCCATGGTCAGCACGCCCACCAATTGTTATTAAAATCCGATCATCAACGACAACTACTAGATGCTTTTGCCGATCACCCCGCCCTGCTGGCCAGCGTGAAACAACACTGGAAAAGCTGGCAACAACTAAAACAGGAATATCAGGAACTCCTAAAATCACAGCAACAGCGCGAAGCTCAGCGCCAGTTGCTGGAGTACCAGGTGGCAGAACTGGACCAATTCGCCCCCCAAGCCGATGAATTTGCGGCGCTGGAAACCGAACACCAGCGGCTCAGTCACAGCGCCCAGTTAATTGAATCCAGCCAACAATCGTTACAAGTGCTCAGCGACAGTGATGATGGCAATGTATTAAGCCTGCTCCGACTCGCCGCACATCAAATTAGCGATGCCAGCGCCATTGATCCTAAGCTCGGCGGCATCGACCAGATGTTACAGGAAGCGTTAGTGCAGGTAGAAGAGGCCAGCCGGGAATTACGTCGTTATGGCGATCGAGTCGACATCGATCCAGAGCGATTGAGTGACATTGATCTGCGTTTGAGCCAATGGCTGACCTTAAGTCGGAAGCACCAAATTCCGAATGACCAACTGGCCCTGCACCATCAACATTTAACTGCACAACTATTGCAGCTGGCCGGCGATGACGAGCGTCTGCATGAACTGGATTTGGCGATCGCGCAAGCAGCGCGTCAATACAGTGAAACGGCCGCGAAACTCACCGAACAGCGGCAACAGGCTGCACTGGAACTGAGCCATAAAATTGCGGCCAGTATGGCCGATTTAAGCATGCATAACGCCAGATTCCAGATTCAAGTACAGACACTGGCACTGGATAAAGCCAGTGCGCAGGGTCTGGATCACATTGAATTTATCGTCAGTACCAATCCGGGTCAGCCGTTGCAGCCGATGCATAAAGTGGCCTCCGGCGGTGAACTCTCGCGGATCAGTCTGGCAGTTCAGGTGATCCTGGCGGATAAAATCACTACCCCGACGCTGATTTTTGATGAAGTGGATGTCGGGATTAGTGGGCCAGTTGCCGCCGGTGTCGGTCGGTTATTACGTCAATTAGGCAGCACCACACAAGTCATTTGCGTCACTCACCTGCCTCAGGTGGCCAGTCAGGGGCATCAACAAATGTATGTAGAAAAATATACTGACGGCATGCACACCGAAACCAGAATGCGTCACCTCAGTGACGATGAAAGAGTGCAGGAAATCGCCCGAATGCTGGCAGGCGAGAATGTTAGCGCCAGCGCGATTGCCAATGCCCGCGAACTTTTATGTACCCCTTAGGTCAGATGGGAGGTTTTGTCCGACTCATCGATGACGATACCCCAAGGTCAGGCTAGCGCATCCATGGATGAAGCTGGCCAACAACCCCGTATTTTCAAGGATGACGGGTGTATCTCTCCCAAAGCTTGCGGTATGATGCAAGCCTAACTTTAAAAAATGAAGAGTGTTATGGCAGCTGTATTCTCAAAATCAATCAGCAAATGGCTGATTGCCGCAGGTTGTGCCTTATCGGTATCAGCATGCAGTAACTGGATTTACCGGATTGACGTGCCACAAGGCAACTTTCTGGAACAAAAAGACATCGACAAACTGCGGATTGCCATGAGCAAAGAACAAGTCCAGTTTGTGCTTGGTAACCCGGTCGCCGAAAACAGTTTCGACAACGATGTCTGGCATTATTTTTATGCGTTAAAACGCGGTAACGGCGAACATTTCGAGAAAAAACTGATCCTGACCTTTGCTGATAACAAACTGACGCAGATGACGGGTGATTTTGAAACTCCAGCTCAGTTTAACGTCGCACTGGATCAATAACCGCCAGACGCGGATTAGCGGATTAGCGAATTAGCGAATTAGCGAATTAGCGAATTAGCGAATTAGCGAATTAGCGAATTAGCGAATTAGCGAATTAGCGAATTAGCATCAGGGTATCCCATCACATGGCGATACCCTTTTTTGTGTCTCATCAATAGACTCAGGTGGCGCGGCCAGCAACAGTATTAATGCTGGGGTCTGCCGCCGGTCGTTTTGTCAGCCCGGCCCTCTTCTTTGGCCTTTTCCGCCCGACGACGACGCATATCTTTTGGATCGGCGATCAGTGGTCGGTAAATTTCAATTCGATCACCATTTTTGACCAGATCATCCAGCTTAACCGTCCGGCTCCAGATACCCACCTTGTTTATATCTAAGCTGATATCCGGATAACTGGTTAAAATCCCTGAGCTTTCAATTACCTGGCGTACAGTTGAGCCAACCGGCACCGACAAACTGAGCAGAGTCTGGCGCTCAGGCAACGCATATGCCACTTCCACTGCCACTTGTTCAGCCATGCTGCTCTCCATAGATTTGTTTCGCGCGATCAGTAAAAGCCTGCACCATTGCCAGTGTCAGCTCATTAAAAATTTTACCAAAGGCAAATTCGACTAACTTACTGGAAAACTCAAACTCCAGCGCCAGCACCACTTTGCAGGCTTGATCGCTCAGCGGAATAAATTGCCAGCCACCGCGTAAAAACTTAAAAGGACCATCCACCAGTTCCATCGCGAGCCGCTGATGAGGGACTAGCGTATTGCGGGTGGTAAAGCTTTTGCCAATACCCGCTTTGGAGACCTCCAGCGTCGCTGTTTGCACAGTGCCGTCAAAGGACAACACCGCAGCTTTGCTGCACCCTGGTAAAAACTGCGGATAAGAAGGTACATCGGCGACCAACTCAAACATCTGACGGGCACTGTAAAAAACCAGCGCGCTACGTTCAATTTGTGGCATACTCACTCCCCTGGATCAGCCGCCGATTGTAGCAGAATCAGCGCCTGTAACAAGTTTCACGGGCAATTCCAAAGCATTCATTCTGATAGCCCTACTTAGCGTACCTCGAGCAAGCATGAGTAAAAAATCAAATAAAACCAACAGCGGCGGCACTATCGCCTCCAACAGAAAAGCCCGGCACGACTATTTTCTGCAGGACCGTTTTGAAGGCGGAATGGCATTACAAGGCTGGGAAATTAAAAGTATCAGGGTTGGCAAAGTCAATATTTCCGACTCTTACGTGGTGATTAAAAACGGCGAAGCCTTTTTATTTGGCGCGATCATTACCCCACTGAACAGCGCGTCCAGCCATGTGGTTTGTGATCCGGAGCGCTCGCGCAAGCTGCTGCTGAACAAACGCGAACTGAACAAACTGATCGGCGCCACCGAACGCGATGGTTTTACGCTGGTGGCGACCTCTATGTATTGGAAAGGTCCTTGGGTTAAATTAGAGTTTTATCTGGCCAAGGGGAAACGCGAATACGATAAACGTGACGACGTAAAAGACCGCGACTGGTCACGCGAAAAAGAACGGATGATGAAACACTCCAAGCGTTAAAGCGTAAAAAAGTGATTTATTTTGCCGAACCGGGTTGAAACTGGCGAAACAATCGCCACTTAAACAAAAGACGCTGAACAAAGCAGCAAAGCCCACAAGCATTGCTTGCCGCACTCAACGTCAGGGCGTAGAATGCCCAAACCACTGAAGTGTTCACTTCACGCAGAATTCGGGGCTGATACTGGATTCGACGGGATTCACGAACTCCTAAGTGCATGCCGAGGGGCGGTTGGCCTCGTAAAAAGCCGCAAAAAAGTAGTCGCAAACGACGAAACTTACGCAATCGCTGCCTAATAAGCAGTAGATGCTCTTCCCCTCACGCATGCCTATAAGCTGAGACTCTGGAAGATCACCCTTAATAGGATCGCATGGCGGCTTTGTCCGGAGCCAAGATGCTAAAACCAATCGGACTCGCCCGACGAGAGCCTGCCATTCGGCGCTCATAGGGTCAACTAAATGAATGGATAAGCATGTAGTACTGAAGACGTAGGTTTTTCGGACGGGGGTTCAAATCCCCCCAGCTCCACCACAAATGAGAGCGGCGCAAGCTGCGCCGCTTCTCAAATCTCCTTCAAATCCAATAACTTAAAGCTACACCTTGTCGCCAATGACTTTGGCTACAGCAGTCCAGACACGTCTGGAAATTGTCACTCCAGTGCCAACTTTTGTCATCCCAGCGCCAACTTTTGCCGCAAGTTGCCCTCCCCCGCAAGTTTTACCAGCCGCGAAATACTGCAAAAATGCCTCGCTGATCAGCAGTTGGTTGAAGAAAACCACGCGCTGTATTTACTGAACACCATCCATCAGAACATGGTGATTGAAGATTTAGACTTTTCTATCGACCACGCCAGACTAAAAGCCTTTGCCATTACACAAGCTGACTTTTGCAAAGCGGCCGACTTCTGCACTGCCATTAGCCATTTTGAAAAGTACCAACTGGGCAAACTGGCCTATAGCGAACAGGAAATTAAAAACCGGCTGCAGGATGCCAAATTCTGGTTGCGCCGTATTCGCCGTAAAACGGCCTCGCTGATTAACCAAGTTGAACGTGCATTAGGTTATGTGTCAAAACGTCGTGCCGTGTATTGCGGCGATGTGTCGTTACATCGCTATAAGCAGAACCAGCAACTAAGTCAGCAATATATGCAAAACAGCTATCTGCAGAATGACGAAGGTTTCAGTATTTCGTTGGCAGAAATCGCACAGCACAACATTAGTAATCCGGTGATCCGCCGCCATGAACTGATGGTCAGAATTCGCGGTTTTGAGGAAGTCGCTCAGTATTGCCAGCATGCGGCGGTATTTGTCACTTTGACTACGCCGTCACGGATGCACGCCACCAATGCCACCGGCATTCCGAACCAAGCCTATGACGGCTCCAGCATCAATGATGCACAGGATTATCTAAACCATGTTTGGCAGCTATGCCGCGCCAAGTTCGACCGCGACGAAATTAAGCCCTATGGCTTTCGGGTAGTAGAACCGCACCACGACGGTACCCCGCACTGGCATTTATTGCTGTTTATGCCAGTCGAGCAAATCAAACATTTTAAAGAAGTGATCACCCACTACGTCCTGCAAGATTCACCGGATGAAAAAGGCGCAAAGCAGTATCGGGTTAAATTTATTGATATTGACCCCACCAAAGGGAGTGCTGCCGGATATATCGCCAAATATATAGCCAAAAACATCGACGGTTTTGCAGTAGGTACTGATACCAGCGGCCAACCATCGGATTTGGTCGCAGCCCGAATCAACGCATGGTCAAAAGCCGCGAGTATTCGGCAATTTCAGCAAATTGGTGGCCCAAGCGTCACGGTCTGGCGCGAACTTCGCCGCATCAAACAATGTGAAACCCCGATGGATGAGCTGAACAGCGCCCACGCTGCCGCCGATTCGTCGAACTGGGCAGCATTCTGTTTAGCCATGAACGCGGTAGATACACCACGCAAAGAACATCTGATAAGCCCCTATTACGAAATTCGCACTACCGAAACCATCGACTACGACAGCGGCGAGATCCAAAGCTGCCAGCTCAATCACTATCAGGAGTTGCGAAAGCCTTCCCTGATGGGGCTGACCTTACTTGGCATCAGTTTCAAAACCCGAACGCGCAGATGGCACTTGTCATCTGAGCCGCCGAGTCGAGGTAGCACCAACCCGCCTTTAGGCGGTTTGGTGCTGGCGAGTGAGGTGGCAATCTTGGACTTGTGTAAATAACTGTACGGATTAAAAACATGAACAAAAAACCAAATACTAACAGCACAACTTTCACCGTCACTGAAGTGATTGCACTGCTGAATCTGACTGTCATCAAACAAGATCGAGGTGACAAATTCCTACCGGAAAACCTCGGCATCATCTGCGGTGTGCTGACCTTAAACGAAGAAGTGGAAATGGTGGTGAAGTTTATCGACCGCGTTTGCCAGTTCACAAAATCCGAATTTAGTCGCCACTATCGGATAATCAACGAATGATTTTTACACTATTACCATTGACAGGGACGATTTACTGCATTAATTTCACAAATGCGGCACGCTCGCGATTTGCCCTAAGGTTAAATATACCTTACCCCGAAATAGGGGACTACACTACGCACCTGGGCCCGAGCTTACATATTAAACTGAAACTTAAATCAAGTAGCGCACTACTCAATCAACCTAAATGGTTTAAACGCATAGCGTCACTCTTTCGCCAAAATGGCTTACTGCGCAAATACATAAACTTAACTAATCTCGGCCGCAACCGAAAATTCCAAAACCTTAGCTCAGATCATTTCTATGGTCTGATTTACTCAGCTTTGAAAAAAGGCCTGTTGCCGTGCGCGCATGCCTTAAGGAAGTGGTTTATGCAAAATCAAAATTCTGACCAACAAATTACAACCATTCGTTGGGTCACTGTAGAAAAGTGCGCGGAACTGGTCGGCTGGACAAAAGACGCCATCAACGCACTGCGAGTGAAAGGCAAAATCCGGATCAATATTCATTGGATAAAACGAAACGGCCGCATTTTCATCGATATGGCTGCTTTTCAGCAGTGGATAAGGACGGGGGTTTAAGCCATGAAACCAACCGAATTTAAAGGCATCTATGCCGGTGAAAACTCAATCCGTATCGATTTTATGCTCAACAGCGAGCGTTGCCGCGAGACAATCCGAGGCACCCCAACTAAAACCCGTCTCAAGGAAGCGGCACTCAAGCGCGATCAAATTCAGTATGAAATTGATATGGGCAAATTTGACTACGCCAGCCACTTTCCCAACAGCCCACGCGCACTAAAGCACAGCCAGAACAAAGCGGCACATATCACCATTAAGCAATCCGTTGATATCTGGTTTAACCACAAAAGCAAAAACTGGGCACGTAGCACTTATCGTGGCTATGTCAGCAAAGTAAATACTCATGTCCTGCCAAATTTCGGCGATATCACCTTGGCCGAATTTAAACCGTCGATGTTTAAGTCGTGGGCGGCCAGTTCAAAGCTGTCACCAAAGTCTGTGAATGAAGTCCGGTCAATTATGCACGGTATCTTTAAAGAGCAGTTTAACGACAGCATCATCGAATCCAACCCGATTGAAAAATGCGAACCAATGGCAAGGCGCAAAAAGCGAGTGACGCCGTTTAACCCTGAACAGCGGGAAGCAATTATCAATGCTATTTCAGATCCGATAGCCCGTGATTTTTACATCTTTGCATTTAGCACTGGCCTTCGAACTGGCGAACAACTTGGCTTGCGCTGGCAAGATGTCGATTTTGATAAACAGCGTATTTATATCCGCCAATCTATCGTGAATGGCAAACTGGCTGGCACAAAAACTGAGAGCTCAGATAGAACCCATCATCTGGATGATCGGGCGCAAATGGTGTTATTGAATATCCAAAAGTATCACCCCAACATTTCCCCTGATGAACGGGTCTTTATCGACCCTGCCACCATGAAACCATGGAAAAACGATGGCATACCACGGGAAAGGCACTGGAAAGCTGCGCTGAAAATCGCCGGAGTACCCTACCAGCGTCCATATACCTGCCGCCACACTTATGCCTCAACCATGTTAACCGCCAGATGTGATCCAAGCTGGTTGACTAAACAAATGGGGCATAAGGATTGGGGCATGATTCGGATGATTTACGCACAGTGGATTGACTAAAAATATAGGTGCAGAACTGAATTATGTACTGCACCTGTTTTTGACCATTGCCAATAATTTAGTAAATTAATGAATGAAAAGGATAATGAACCATGCTTGAAAAACCATCGGACTTACAACAGATCTCAATCGATGAAGCCATAGCTGATTTAGGTTTGCCAAAATCAGCTAAGTTTATTGGCTATGCAATTCACAGACCTGATACAGAAGAATTTGCAGTAAAAGCAATTGAAAATGACGAGGAATCATTATGGGCATGGCACCCGCACCCACAAATGGCAAAATTATTTGACGATTATCCTGATGCTTATGAAATTGCGGCTCAGTACACCAAAGCACCTGTGATAGTTGGACTGATCTTTGATATCGGCAAACAATTGTTTTTTGCTGCCCAATCAGGTACCTAAACAGCAGTCAGCTACCACGGGGAGGAACCGCGCCGAGCGGCGGGGTACCCGTGGTGGCTGCCTGTAAGCTAAAGGATAAACCAGATGAAACATGCACAAATTGTAAAAAATTCCGATAGCCAAACGGTACTGCTACCGGCAGGCAGTGAATTTCCATCGCATATTTCATCTGTCACTGTTTTAGTTTCTGGCGCTGAACTGGTTTTAACACCGGTAAAATCAACATGGGATGACTTCTTTCATGCTGCATCAGCTGACAACGAATCAATGCCGGAACGTGCGTCACAGCATCAGTCAGAACGGACTGAATTCTGATTATCTAAATCCGCACTTAATTCAAACTCCCGCCCTATTTGCTGAAAATGACTTGGCTTATCTATCTGAAAACCAATCAGCTTTTGGCGCATTACAGGCTTAAGTAAATCGTCAAATACCGCTACATCCTTCTGCTGGGGTGACAACCATAAATCAAACTGTTTAGGTGGTAACATCAACGGCATGGCTTTGCTGTGGTAAGGCATCAATTTAGGGTGTGGCGGTAGCGTGATGATGGAACAGGAATGGGTCAGTTCACCAGTGTCTTTGTTTAGCCAGGTGCGATATAAACCGCCAAAAGCAATGGCCTTTTCGCCGATAAAATCATGATAAACCGATTTGCCATCGATCAGTTCGGTTTCACCAAAACCTGAAGCCGGCACAATACAACGCTGCAGCCTAAAAGGAATATAACCAGCGCAGCCCTTGGTATTAAGTTTGTCGGAACGGGTATTAAAAGAAGTGTATTGCGAGGGTTTAAAGCCAGTTTCAGTAGGTTCCAACAATAACCACCAAATAGCATCCTGCAAGCGGCGTTGCCCTTGATGCTCCAGTACCACCGAAATGGTGCTCGTTGCACGGATAAACCGACCGGTTCGAAGCGCTCCCGGCCGCACACTCACATTTAAAGGCATACCTAAACCTTCCAGCAGACCTATCACCAGTGGATTATCAGTTACATTTAATCGGCCGCACATAACTTCTCCAGCGTACAACGAATAATTATAAAACAGCAGTCCCTTGTTAAAGTTTAGATTTAACTTATATTTATTTTGGGTATATACCCAAATCAAATACAAAGGAATATCTGCATGACAATTCGGACGCTGTACTTCATTTTAACGATGGTCTTAAGTTTTTCAGTATTTGCTGAATCGACTACCTATGCTGTTGATATTAATAGCGAACAACCAACCCAGCAACTGGCACAAAATATCGAGCTTTTAGACACACCACCCACCAATTTTCTGGCAAATCTTTATCAGCAGGACGATGTTCAATTTTTAGAAAAAACTGAGTGCTGCAAAGTTTGTCGTAAAGGTAAAGCCTGTGGCGATAGCTGCATCAGTAAAACCAAAACCTGTAATGTCGGGGCGGGTTGTGCCTGCGACGGCTAACTTATATATGGTTTAATTTGCGACTTTATTTGTCGTTAACGGTATCAATAGTTACTATGGCATACATATCGTGAACGCATGTGATTGGAGTCGCCTTGAACTTTCCTTTGATAGTCCAGCATTTGCAAAACCGCCTACCCAATATCATGGCTGTGTATGCTTTTGGCAGTCAAATTGATGGCACCGCTGATAAAAACAGTGATTTAGATTTAGCAGTTCTGGTGGCCGGTTATGCTGACCCTATTGATTTGTGGGATATCAGCAGTGACTTAGCTGAGTTGGTCAATTGTGAAGTAGATTTACTTGATTTCCGCACCGCATCTACTGTGATGCAATACCAGATACTGACCAAAGGTGAACGCCTGTTTGCCATCGATAGCAGTATTGGCAGTTACGAATCCAGTTTACTTTCCGATATGACAGCATTAAACGAAGCCCGCGCCGGAGTGCTGGCCGATATTCAAAAGGATGGTTCTGTTTATGGCCGTTGATCAACCCCCCCTGCCCGATGACGTATTAATAAATAAAGCCGCCACTATTGAGCGCTGTATTAAACGCGCCCGTGAAGAATACAACAAAGACCCAACCACTTTTGCCACCGACTATACCCGTCAGGATGCCGCTATTTTAAATATCCAGCGTGCTTGTGAAGCGGCTTTGGATATGGGGCAACATTTAATTCGCAAGCATAAGCTTGGTATACCCCAAAGCTCTCGTGATGTGTTTACCTTATTAGCTGGCGCTGGCTTAATTTCTGCTGAGCTTGCAGATAACCTAAAGAAAATGGTAGGTTTTAGGAACATAGCTGTTCATGAATATCAACGACTTCAAGTGCCTGTAGCTGAGATGGTTATATTGCATCGCCTACAAGATTTTCAGCTGTTTTGCGAAACATTGATCAAAAAGACTTAGAAAATCAAAAGGGGGAGGTTCTAAAGGATTGTCAGTTACATTCAGCCTACCACACATAGCTCGCCCCTGCTTAGAACATCTGTTTATTATTCAAAAATATAAAATAAGAGGGGACGGTTTTAAGATCCCCTTTCTATACCTCGTCTACCGATTTTTATCGGATTGCGCAAGCACACTAGCAGCAAGAGTCTTTGTCAAATCGGCAGAATGCTCACTTTGTAGAGCTCTTGCAGCTTTAGTTTCTATTTCACTACCTGTGACCTTATCTGTTCCCGACTGAGATAACACAGAAGCTGCTAGTGACTTCTGAATTTTTGATGCGTTGTCATCTTGCAATGTTTTAGCAGCAAGAGCTGCAATTTCTTCCGAACTTTGTTTTTTATTAGCCATTTTAGTATTCCGATTGTTGGGCGATTCCCGTACACTACATGGGGACTACCAGAGCAAATAACAAGCTAATTTCGACTAAATATCATTCAAAATCTAGATGTAATCGATTATCAGTTGTGCAGTTAGACTGCCGACCAATTTGCCAAATTACAGAAATAAATTAACGGAAACGATATTACATAACAACTATCAACATGGAAGGTATATATGATTAGAGTATCTGAATACTATAAGCTAGAGAAAAGCCAGCCATATCTAGATTTTGTGGATATTCCTATTGATACTGATATACCAGTATTTCTTGATCCTACAGCAATACGTACTTTAGATACTCCTTGGGGTAATAGATTAAAAAATCTTATCCAGAGTTTTTTTGAAACAGTCCTGAAATACATAAGAGATGGTCAGCATAATAAAGCACAAGCCTTATTATCATCTCTGCGTGAAAGTAATCATTTTCATCTTGGACTGTCGACTGGAGAATCTCAAGGAAGAGCATTCGGACCATCTTCAGCTTCCTTAATATGGAGTGCGTTAACCAGCAGCAAGTCGGCCATTACCGGATTATTGAGTGACTTAGAAGATACAGCCTTGCTGATAGATGGAATTGGTCCTGATATGATTTCAGATGCTGTATGTAATATTCTTAGAGAACCACTAATTGAATATACGCAACAAATGGCTGACTATTACAATATCCCGTTGCACTCTGGGGTCTCTTCTGGCCCGCTTTGGGATTCTCTAAATAGAGTTTGGTATTCAAAGCAAGTTTCATTACCAATTACGGATCATGGAATAATAATACTTGTCCCAAAGATACTTTGCCGCTTATCACTAACTTACAGGGCAGATAAATATTACACTCATTTTCTACTGCCGGAAATGCAACATGACCACATACAAAGAAAGACATCATTGGTTGAGCTGCTGAACAATGGTTCACATAGAGTTACAAAAAAGAAGCTTAGACAAAAATTTGGTTCCAACAAGGAGGCAATAGCAGAGCAAACATTTATCTACCCACATGTTCTTAAAGAATATAAGGACAAAATGATATCTGATCCTTTACCACGGTTGGATAACAGCGACTTTGATTCAACAAAAACTCCAGATGTTGAATCACTAATAAATCAGCTTGAAAGCATAACTCCTGGCAACACAGACGCATACAAATACGAAGACATTGTCGAAAGAATATTATCATTTTGCTTTTACCCATCTCTTGCATATCCAACAAAACAACAAAACATTCATGATGGAAGAAAACGGATTGACATAACATATAACAATGAGGCTACGACTGGTTTTTTTTACTGGCTCGCTTTGAATTATAGCTGCCCCAAAATACATATCGAATGTAAAAACTATGGCAGAGAAATTGCCAATCCAGAACTCGATCAAATGGCTGGACGTTTTGGACCTTCTCGTGGCAAGGTTGGATTTATAGTTTGCAGATCACTAAAAGATAAACAATTGATGCAACAACGCTGTAAAGATACCGCCGCAGATTCAAGAGGCTATATTGTTGTTCTTGACGACGATGATCTTAAAGAGTTAGCTAGAAGTCGAGCAAAAGAGGGTGTATCCTTTAGATATGAACTGCTTCAACGTCGTTTTGATGCATTGTTGTGATTTTCGAAGAATGTTATAAATGACTGAATTTAAAGATTATATCATGGGTTCAAATCCCCCAAACATCCCAAAAAATTAAAAAGGTCACCGAGGGTGACCTTTTTGCATTATTAACGAAGTAACACTACTAACACCCTGTGCGCTGCCAGCCTCGCCCTTCCCATAGCAGCGGCATGATGTCGGCACTCATCAATAAAAAAACATGCAGTCGTGATAAAACTACAGCATAGTAATGAGGTGCGTGAGCAACAGTTGGCGCCGTCTCTACAATTGAAACGCACCCAAACCCCAGTTAAAAAGCTCGGTAAGAGGACTGATTTGATGTACAGAATGTTTGCCTTGTTTCTCTGCGTTCTCTTTACTTTACCGCTTCAGGCAACGTCGCTGTCAGGGGCTAAGTCAAAACCGCAGATGACGCTGTTGCTTGAATTCAGCGCTCAAAACGCTGCAGCGTATCAATTACAAATGCAACACTGGTTGCTGGTGCAACGTGCGGTCGAGCCACTGATCAACATTCAACATGAACATGTCAGCTTGCAGCGGAGTCTGGAGCTGGTGCAGCAACCCGGTTATTGCGCGATCAATAAAATGAAAACCCCGGATCGCCTTGCCAAGCTGGTCTTTAGCAGCAAACCCATCCATATTTCGTCTTCATTGCGGTTGATCCGGCTTGGCTCGTCGTCTCAGCAAACTGCAGTCGATTTGGCCAGTTGGTTAACCTCGTCCAAACAGCTGAAGATTGGGGTGGCAGGTGGTCGCAGTTATGGTGAGCATCTTGACCAGCTGCTGTTGCAACACTCCGCTCAGGTGTACCCACTTACTGGGGAAGATGTGCATCTGAAACTTTGGCAGATGTTACAAAAAGGCCGGCTGGATGCGCTGATCGATTACAGTTTCAGGATCGAGAATTTCAATAGTATTCAACCTTCGGCAAGGGGCTATTCCAACAGTCTGATTGTCGGACAACCTCTTATTAGTGAAGGCTATCTAGTGTGTAGCCACACTGGACATGGTCAGAGTATTATGGCTTTGGTGGATCAGGCGCTGGAAGCTGCTGAATTACAACAAGCCCTGTATCAAAGTTATCAACAGTACTTTTCGCCACAGGAATGGCAGACAGTGGAGCCTCTGGTACGCGCTTTTTATCCAAAGGCCCAAGCTAATTTGTAACCACAGCGACTGCGGAAAGAGCAACCGTGAGAAAAGCGTCGTGGCTATTATCCAACCACCTCAATCCGCTGGCCTAATGTCGAACTGACTATCGCCAGCTCCAGCAGCCGGATCCCCGCCAACGCATCCTCAAGCGGCACCGGTAACGGTGCATCCTCCTGCAATGCCGCAACAAGGCGCTGGTAAAATAAGGCGTAATTGCCGGCGAGTGTCGGGTAACTCTGCTGGCCATCTGCCGAAGCCAGCAGGCCAAAGTTTGCGGCTTGCTCAAGCCCCCAAGCAGCGCCCCCCGGTACTTTTCCGGCGCGCAGGGCATCCTCTTGCGGATCCAAGCCAAACTTCTGGTAACTGCCCAAGCGGCCTTGCAGCATAAAGCGCAGGGTTGGATTGGCACAAAATGGGCTGGAATGCAACACCACTTCTTTATCCGAATAATGCAGTTGCAGGTGGAAATAGTCGGTACTTTCGCCGCCGGGCCTTAAAGTACGACAATTGGCGCTGATGGCTTGTGGCATACCAAACAAACAAAGCGCCTGGTCGATCAGATGCGGGCCTAAATCCCACAAAATGCCGCTACCGGGGCCCGCTTGTTCACGCCAACGGGCACGCGGTTCGGGTCGGAAACGATCAAAATGCGATTCAAAATAATGGATCTGCCCCAGCGCGCCACTTTTTATCAGCTGCTGCAGCGTTAGAAAATCGCCGTCAAAGCGTCGATTATGATAAACCGCCAGCTTGCGGCCGCTTTGACTGGCAAGCTCCGCCAACGCTTGGCCTTCTTCTGAACTCAGCACCAGCGGTTTTTCCAGCAGCACATGTTTGCCTTGCTGCAAAGCGGCTTTGGCCAGTGGAAAATGGCTGTGATTGGGAGACGTGATCACCACCAGCTCTGCGTCACTCTGGGCGATTAAGTCGGTGGCATCCTGATAATGGGCAATCTCTGGATAAGCCTGCGCCACTTCCGATTGGCTGCTGCTGATCGCCACCAATTCCAGCTCGGGTTGCAGTTTGATAAAGGACAAGTGGAAAGTGCGGGCTGACAAGCCATAGCCAATGACGGCAGTTTTTAGCATGGAAGTTACCTGTAAGCAGCGCTGCGGATATCCACAGCGCAGATGAAATCCTTTTCCGATGATACCTGAAAACGGCTTTAGTCGCCCTGCTCTGGAAAGAACAGCGGAAAACCCTGGGCGTCGTAATACAGCGGCCGGATCCGAGCATGGCGGTTTGGGTCGGTCAGCGGCGTACCGCGTAGCTCCTGATAATCCCGGCTGTGATACAGCATCAAGTCGGTTTTACCATCTTCTGCCAGTACAAAACAATTGTGCCCCGGGCCAAAACGTTGTAATTGGGGATTGCTGGCAAATACCGGCTTCGGCGCTTTTTGCCAACTGGCCGCTTGCAGCAGGTCGGCAGCGGCATCGGCCCATAACAGTCCCATCGCATACCGGTGATCGGTGGCACTGGCCGAGTAGGTAATCAGCACCCGGCCATGTCTGATCAACACTGCCGGCCCTTCATTGACTTTATAACCTTGCACTTCCCAGTCGAGCGTTGGCTCGCTCAGCTTGATCACCGGTTGCTTGATTTGAGTCGGACTTGCCATTTCGGCCAGCCATAACGCAGAGTTATAACTTTGCGCCGCATCTTGTTGTGCCCAGACTAAATAGCGTTTGCCGTTGTGACTAAAGGTGGTGGCATCCAGTGCAAAAGTATCCAGATGGGTTTTAAGCTCGCCCTCCTCACGCCATGTCCCCTGCTTGGGATCTGCATGATCATTGGATAACACATACATCCGGATGTGGAATGGCCGCTCAATTTCACCGGCAGCAAAATACAGATACCAGCGGTTGTCGATCCGATGTAATTCCGGCGCCCAGATATTGGCGCTCATTGGGCCTTGTGGTTTTTTCTGCCAGACCCGAACCGGTGTGGCCAGTTTTAAATCATTCAAAGTGCAGCTGCTGCGGATTTCTAATCCGGAAAAATCCGGTACAGTAGCGGTAAAGTGATAACAACCGCTGCTTTCATCCCGGTATAACCAGGGATCAGCGCGTTGAATCACCAGCGGGTTGTCGGGCAACATCACAGGGGGTTGCGCCAGGGCCGAAGCGGCAAAGACCGCCAACAGACAAAAGAACCAATGACCGATCAATTTTAACATCCGGTTTTTTCCTTCTCTTAAAAGCCAGGCTTGTGGTTGCAGCGGCTTGTTGTTTCAACCTAAGTTCGCTATTATTAATATTGTATTACTTATTATAGATTACCTAGCGTTCAGACTGTCGTAAAGGAGAAAATGGATAATGCAGGCGAGAAAAACCAGATCAAACACCTCCCACTACCTGAAAATACTGGCACTCTGCGGCAGTGTACTGTTGCTCCCTCCCACTCTGGTGCAGGCGCAAACCAGCGCCACGGCTGGGCAAGCGCCGAACAATGCGCTCGCCAAACAACTGGAAGTCCATGATCCGGTGCTGGCCAAAGAAGGCAAAACCTATTATGTCTTTAGCACAGGCCCCGGCATTACGATTTATCGTTCTACCGATTTAGTGCACTGGCAGCCCAGCGGCCGGGTGTTTGAGACTGAACCGGACTGGGCGAAACAAGTCGCGCCGGGTTTTGATGGTCATTTATGGGCACCGGATATCTTTGAAAAAGATGGGGTGTTTTATCTGTTTTATTCGGTGTCAGCCTTTGGCAAAAATACTTCTGGTATGGGGGTGGCTACCAATCAAACGCTGGATCCCACAGCCAAAAATTATCGCTGGCAGGATCAAGGACTGATCCTGCAGTCCATTCCGAATCGCGATAACTGGAATGCCATCGATCCGGCGATTATCAAAGATGAACACGATCAGTACTGGATGAGTTTTGGCTCATTTTGGGATGGCTTAAAATTAGTAAAACTTGACCCGAGTCTGACCAAATTAGCTGAGCCACAACAGTGGCATAGTATCGCGAAACGGCCACGCGACCCACACTTACCGGACAGCGACGCCGGTAATGGCGCGATCGAAGCGCCGTTTATCTTCCGCAAGCACGGCTATTACTATCTGTTCGTATCCTTTGATAAGTGTTGCCGGGGCAAAGACAGTGATTACAAAATCATGGTCGGCCGCAGTAAAAGTGTCACTGGCCCTTATCTGGATAAAACCGGCAAGGATTTAAATCAGGGCGGAGGCTCTCTGGTGCTGCAAGGGGATGAAGATTGGGTCGCTTTGGGGCATAACTCGGCTTATACAATGGATGGCAAAGACTATCTGGTGTTTCATGCTTACGAAACCGCCGATAATGCGGTGCAAAAACTGAAGATTTTACCCATGCGTTGGCAGGATGATTGGCCAGTGGTGGATCAAGCAGAGTTGAATCAATATCGTACCCAATTAGTGGAATAGGTTTTGTTGTTTGAGGGTGGTGGATGGCGCTTCGCTAATCCACCCTACGCAATTGCTTTAAACTTAATTTCAAATTTGAATAGCGTAGGTCGGATCAGCGCGCAGCGCGCCATCCGACGAGTGCTGAATGTTATTTCTGGTTGTCTAAGTCTTGATTTCATGGCGCGCGGTGGATGGCGCTTCGCTAATCCACCCTACGCAATTGCTTTAAACTTAATTTCAAATTTGAATAGCGTAGGTCGGATCAGCGCGCAGCGCGCCATCCATTTAACCGATTGGCATATTCGCCAGATCAGGTTCCGCCTGCGCATCAAGGCTGACCCGGCTTGCCAAATACGGGCATACCCTGCGCATCCCATTGAATGGTTTTGACAAAGGTATGCCGATCCGGATTCCACAGCGGATCGCCTTCAATTTCAGTGTATTGGCGCGCGTGATAGACCAGCACGTCGCTGCCATCCGGCAGCTTGGTAAAACTGTTATGGCCAGGGCCAAACATTTTTACTGTCGCATCAGTGGCAAAGACCGGCGCCGGTGCCTTGCTCCAGCTTTGTGGATTAAGTAAATCGGCGTCTTCGGCAGCGGACAACAAGCCCATACAGTAATTTTCGTCGGTGGCACTGGCGGAATAACTGATAAAAATCTTGCCATGACCTTTGAGTACGGCCGGCCCTTCATTCACCCAAAAACCACGGTTCTCCCAAGGCAGTTCCGGTTTGCTCAGCAGCACGGGCGCGCCTTTGATGGCAATTGGCGAGGCCATTTCTGCCAGATACAAATTCGAATTACCGACGATACCCGGGCCTTTTTGCGCCCATAAGTAATACAACTTGCCTTGATGTTCAAAGGTGGTGGCATCTAAACAGAAAGTGTCGATGCCACTGTCGATTTGCCCGGCAAATTGCCAATCGGCCTCCACCGGATTGTCGGCTGCCACAGTGAGGGCATACATCCGATGCTGGAATAACGCCTCTTTAATCTCCCGACTCGGCGCTGCGGCAAAATAGATATACCAGCGGCCAGCATGAAAATGAATTTCCGGCGCCCAAATCAGCGCAGAATAAGCGCCGCTGTCAGGTTTACGCCAAACCAATCGTGCAGGCGCAGTCGCGAGCTCGTCTAAGGTTTTCGCACGGCGCAATTCAACCCCTTCGTAGGATGGCACCGAAGCAGTGAAATAATAATAACCATCACTGTGGCGATAAATATGCGGATCGGCACGCTGCGGGATCAGGGGGGTATTGGTATTTAACATCAGGAAGATACTCCGGGAACAACGGTCATTTTTACGGAAGAGGCTTGCTCGGTAGCCGCGCCTGGCGCAGGTTGCTGTGCTTGTTGCGCTGCTTGTTGCGTGACCGCGAGCCCTGCCAGCAAAGTCCGGTAAGCTGCATCAGTAATACGATAACGCAGCATCAGGGCGCCGACTAAATAATGAAATACACCGGGGATCACCGTTAACATCAAGGCGATTCCGGTTAAAGCCAATTCGGTTTGAGCCACATCCGGTTGATAACCAAAGCCGGCCAGCATCCAACCGACCATCGCGCCAGCCACGCCCATCCCCGCTTTTTGGCAAAACGAAATGCCGCCAAAAGACAATCCCGCCACCCGCTGCCCGGTTTTACTTTCACCATAATCCACCGCTTCAGCAATGGCCGACCAAAATACCGGCGCATGCAGATCGACCACAAAAGAAATCAGGAAGAACAGCACAAAGGCCAACACCACATCGCCAGGGCCGACCAGCGCAAACATCAGCAAACTTAACACGCCGACCGCCATCTGGCTGTATTTAAACAGTTTGACTTTGCAATACACCTTGGTGATCCAGGTCGATGCAATCATCGATAAAATCGCCGCGCCAACACCGGTCGATAAGAACAGCGACTGCATGACCGTATCGCCACCGAGGTAGTATTTGGCGTAATAGAGCGCCACTGAGCCGCGCACCACATAACCGACAGTGCCGAGCACACAAACACCGCACAGCACGAGCCACTGATCGTTTTTCAGTAACAAGCCAAATTGTTGTTTGAGCGGTTGCGGATCGACTTTGTGCTGCAAACGCTCCGTCGTGGTGAAGAAACAAAACAGAAAAAACACCACGGCCAACGCCGCCATCAGCCCCATCGCCGCCTGATAACCGGCCGCGCGATCGCCCTGCCACACCTCGGCTCCGGCTAAAATCGGCACAATAATGGTCACTAAAAACGCCGCAATTTTGGCAAAGAATAAACGGTAGCCGTTGGCAGACAAACGCTCTTTCGGGTCGTCCGTCATCACACCAATTAGCGAAATATAAGGAATGGTCACCGCGGTAAACATCAGAGTGACAAAAATGTAGGTGGCATAAGCCCAGACCAATTTGGCGTTGTAATCCATGTCGGGCGTGCTAAAGGTTAAAAACACTGAAATACCAAACGGAATAGCAAAAATCAGCAAATAAGGCCGGTAGCGACCCCAACGACTGTTAAATTTATCGGTGATCAGACCCATCAAAGGATCAGTGACCGCATCCAGCACCCGGACCAGCAAAAACATCAGCGCCATATCCGCGGGTTTCATGCCATACACATCGGTATAAAAAAAGGTGATGATCAGCATCATCGCTGAAATCACCACATTGACCGCCATATCCCCGGCACCAAAGCCAATTTTCTCCAGCTGCGAAAGCTTGTGATGACTCATCTTGCTTGTTACTCCTGTCGGGTGAAGCTGGACGGATGTCGCCTCACGCTGCGGTCTGGCAGACTGTCGCCGCCAGATCATTATTATTTTCAAGATAATATTGTAGGATAAATGAGTCGACAAGCTTTTTTACCATCGACTCGACCATCCTGCGCACTGCGAAAAAAGCCCCGGTTAGCATTGACTGCCGGGGCGAAGTTCTTACATACAACACATGAGATATTTCTCCTAAATCATTGATGTTGTAGGGGCCGCGGTGGCCCCCTGGAACATCAAGGATGACGGGGAAAATTACATCGAATAACGCACACCCAGGGCAAAAGTCCGGCTATATAACGCAGTGCCAAAGTTATTGGTGGTCGCGTTGTTACCATAGTAACTCTGATATAACTCATTGGTCAGATTGGTCCCGTCCAAGGTCACTTCAAAGTTATCTGTGACCTGGTAACTCAGCTGGAAATCCATGCTGGCTTCGGGGCGACGACGCATCTCCAGTGGGTTGGCGAACAATGCAGCCTCGTAGTTGGCAAGAAAATCTTCCCGCCAGGAATACGACAAGCGCATGCCTAACTTATCTTTGTCATAGGCCAGTACCACACTGTATGACGAGTCAGACACGCCAAACACGTCGGTGTCTTTGTAGCCGGTGATATCACCGGCCGAGTTGGTATCCGGCGTGGTTTGCGAGGATGACAACAGGGTATAGCTCGCCTGCACCCCAAAGCCATCTAACACCGGGGGTAAATTATCCGGGAACCAGACAAAGCCCAGTTCAGCGCCGGAAATTTCACCGTTGGACGCATTGTACGGCTGGCTCAGAATAAATTTATAAGGCGTTGGATCGGTTGCCGATTTGTCGGCCGTCACCGCCCGGCGGAACCCAACCACAAACCCTTCGACATCCCGACGGAATAGAGTGCCATATAACGAACTGGCATCGGCAAAGTACCATTCCAGCGCTAAGTCATAGTTCTTGGATTCTGTGGGTTTCAAATCCGGATTACCACCACCGGCAGTACCATAACCAATACCAGTCACATCTTCGTTGTAGACAATCAGCGGGTTTAAATCGCCAAAGGATGGATAACGCAGCGTTTCGGTATAAGCGAGGCGCAATTGCAAGTCATCCATCAACTCATATCTTAAGGTTAGGCTTGGCAATAAGGTCCGGGTTTTACTTTCGCCCGTGGTCATCGGTTGTGGCACGCCAGGGGCCGTTTCCTGATAAAACTTCGAATCCGTATCAATCCCGGTGTAGCGGATACCAATCTCGCCATCCAGTGTCCGGCCGGCCAGTTCGGTGTCATATTTCGCCTGGACATAGGCTGACAAGGTGGTGGAGTCGATTTCAAAGGAGCGATTCAGGCCCAGCTTGGTCATGCCATACAGCGTACGGAATTCATCGGCATTGGCGCGGATATGATGCCCATTTGCTACCGCCCACGTGGTCGGCACTTGTGCCTTGCCATCCATAAAACCATTGTTGATGGACGCTAAACCGGCAATACCCGCCACATTCAAACCACCGCCACAGCAGCGATCCTGACGGCTAAATGCGGTCTCCGCCCCCCGTTTGTCATAACGGATCCCGGTGTCCACCCGGGTGAAGAAACCAGCCAGATTGTAAGAGAGATCAGAGGTGAAGGTGACCGCATCCCCTTCGTCACTACTGGCATTGTCATACATGCCGTCAATCAGATAGGCCGCAGGATCCGCCATGCTCGCTTCATTCACCGCTGCCGTGGCCGGATCATCTTCAAAACCAAATCCGGGGATCCCATCATTCTGGTTAAAATCCACATTCAGTTTATAAGTATTGCCAGGGCGGACGAAGCGCATGGCAAAGAAATCACTTTCATACTGACTTGATTGATAAACAATTTCTGACTTCAGACTCAGATCTTCGTTCAACTGCCAGGTCCCACCGAAGGCATAAAGCATGCTGTCGGTTTTACCGGTCGACAAATCACCACTGGTAAAGACCCACGGATGTAAAACCGAACGCGATTTCACAATGTTCGTGCCCGGGTGATACACCACATTGGCAGAGGCCGCTGCTTGCGCCGGGGTCATCCCCGCATAGTCACCCCACCAGTCGGCAAAGGAAAACAACAGGCTGTTAAAGCCTTCATTGCGATAGCCGTTGTAAAAAGCTTCAAATACATATTCGGCATTTTCATTCGGCGAAAACTGGAATGACACATTCGCTGCTGGACGCTCACGCACACCATTAAAATCGCTTTGGAAAATCGCATCACGCCCCAACATGTACTGCGTTGGAACCCCATTGATATTAAAGGTAGAACCGGCAGCTGAAGGCATCCCTTCAAGTAAACCTGCTTGCCAGATAGGATCTTCAGCCACTCCACCACGGTTAGGCCACACCCGCTCAAAAGGGGTGTAAGGCGCGGTGGTCGATTCGGTCATAAAGGGTACCATCGCGCCTGCGGTGACACTCTGATCGCGATAACGCATTCTGGAAAAAGATAAATTCACCAAGGCTCCGACCTGACCGGCTGAGGTATCCCAGCGATCACTGGCCAGCGCGCTGAGCGCCGGATTGGTGGCATCATTTTGCTCGTTATAAATACCGCGGCCAGCCACAATAAACTTCGAGCCTTCAAAATCAAAAGGACGGTGCGTTTTGACATCGATGGCACCGGCAATCCCACTTTCGATTTGACTGGCTGAACGCGTTTTATACACGTCGACCTGCTTTAATAAACTGGCAGGAATGTCCTGCAACGCCACGGCAGTGCCCGCTGCGGTGAAAATATTCCGGCCATTCACCGTGGTGGTAATATCGCTTAAACCCCGGATCGAGACCCCGGCTACTTCACCCGAGCCCCGGTTGGTGACCTGCACCCCGGTCACCCGCTGTAACGATTCAACCACGTTATTGTCAGGGAATTTGCCGATATCCTCAGCCACAATCGAATCGACAATTTGTTCATTTAATCTTTTGATCCCAAGCGCTTTATTCAGACTGCCGCGGATCCCTTTCACCTGAATGACTTCGACTTCTTCAACTTTATCCTTTTTCACTGCCGTGGTAGTTGCTTCCTGCGCATAAACTACCTGGCCGGACAGAACCAGCAGGATAGCGCTGGACAAATGGCTTTTCTTAAACATGGGTCGTCTCTCCCGTCGTTGATTTGTATGCCTTGGTTCCTGCGGCTGTCCCTGTCTTGCTGGATCAACCGGGCGAGAACCGACCCGGTGAAGCCCGGGTTTGCTGCGGCTTTTTTTGTTTTTTCTACTGCTTTGTCCATTTGCCAGAATTGCATTGATACCACCGCAAAACTGACACTGTCAAATCTTTATAGCTATAATACTATTGTATGACTTATTGGCTGTCAATCAGAGATTCACTGGTTTAAACACTTTATTTTTTGCATTTAAACCAATGAATTAGCTAATAAAAATTGAATTCTATTGAATACCTTCGCTCGTCATAATCACCCGTTTTAACGAACCGTCTGGGTTGTAGTGCAACCGGTCGATGGCAACCGAGCGCCGGAAACGGCCGCCACTGGGTTGACCGTCTTTTGGCGGCAGCGCCCCGGTATGATAGATAAAGTAGGATTGACCTTTAAACTCGATAATCGACTGATGATTGGTTTCGGTATTCCCGGCAATTTCATTTAAAATGCCGCCATAGTGCCAGGGGCCATCGATACTTTGGCTGCTGGCATAACAGATTTTTTCCGGAAACTCACAGGCATAGGAAAGATAATAGGTTTTATCTTTTTTATGCAGCCACAAGGCTTCAGTAAAGTTCTTCAGATCAATCACTTTGATCTCGCCATCCAGTTCCGTCATGTTGGCTTTTAACTTGACATATTTCGGCACCAGATTGCCAAAGAACAAATAAGCCTGACCATCATCATCAATAAAAGCTGCCGGATCGATATCGTCCCAGTCGTTCGCGGTATGCGTGGTCATGTCATTGGTAATTAACGCTTTACCGATGGCATCTTGATAGGGCCCAAGCACCGAATCTGCCACTGCCACGCCGACGGCAAAACCGGGTTTGTCATCTTTGTGCCTGACCGTGGTGTAAAAATAGAATTTACCATCACGCTCGATGGCATGCGCCGCCCAGGCGTCCCCTTTTGCCCATTTGAAATCGGTGGCTTTCATCACGGGTCCATGCGACTGCCAGGTTTTCATATCTTTGGAGCTAAACAGCAGCCAGTCATGCATCTCAAAAAACTTATCGTTGTTGGGCGCTTCGTCGTGGCCGGTAAACAAATACACAGTATCCTGATGGACCAGTGCGGCTGGATCCGCGGTAAATACATGATCAAATATCGGGTTTTTCGCCTGTACCGGTGCAGCAAGTACTGCGGCCAATGCCGTGGTCACGAAGGTCAAACGAGCTAAATACTTTTTCATCAGAGTTCCTTAAACAGGGCGCTTTCACAGCAAGCTGTTGCAGCGCCGTCAATCTTCATCCAAATACCCGGCCCCCGCTTATGGTTGCGCGAGTTGCTGCACTTCTTCAGCGCTGAGGGCTTCGTTATAGATCCGAACTTCATCCAGCAACCCCTGGTAAGGGGTGTCCCAGAAATTAACGCCCAAACCAAAACCTTTGCTACCGGCCGCCCCAAACACATTCGGGAACCCGGTCCCCGCAAAGCGTTGCTGGCCATTCAGATACAAAGTTACATCGCCGTTTTTGACCACCACGGCCAGATGTGACCAGCTGTTCAGCGCAATCCGCTGCCCCATCCCTGCGTCATACCAGGCAGTTCCGGACCACAACATGGTATTTTCGCCAACACCGCCATGCCCACGGGGGACGACACTGATCCAACTGCTGAGATTGGCATAACCAAAAAACGCTGTGGTGTAGGTCGTGAGCGCTTGCGGGTTGAGCCACATCGTCAGGGTATAGCTGTGATCCGTCAGCAGATTGTCCGGCAAACGCACGCCTGAGCTGCCATTGAGCCGCAGCGCCTGCCCGACCACACCCGCCTGATAACTTAAGTTGCCACCGGCCTGGTCCAGTCGCGGCCCCGTGCTGCTGCCGCTGGCGAAATGACCAGTCGCATCCTGCAGATTTTCACCATCAAAGCTATAGTGAGCCACCGGCACCGGCGGAGCTAAAGAGCGCACCGTCACCACAAATTCACGTTGCTGCGTCAGGCCATTTAATGTCAGCGTTGCCGTTAACGTGACTTGCTGGTCGGGTTGATCCAACCCTGGCCGCACGACATTGCCATCGAGGTTGATGGTCTGAGGATGGCTGGATTGCCACTGGATCACACTGGCATAAGCGCCACTTCGCGGCAAGACCAAATCTGAACGTACGGCGCTGATATCGCCCAAATCCACCTGATTGACTGCAGATTGCAGTAATTGCGCGTCGGTGAGCCGATCAATATCCAGCGCTTTAATTTCGGCCGCGCTCAGTGCCGTTTCATAAATAGCCAGTTCATCAATCAGTCCCTGAAACGGCAGATCCCAGTAATTCACACCAAGACTAAACAACCCCTGACTCTGACTGAAGAAATCCCGCAGGTTGGCGCCGCTAAAACGTTGAACGCCATTGATGTATAACCTTAGTTGTCCTTGTTTCACGCTAAAGGCGACATGACTCCATTGTGCCTGCGGGATCCGCATGCCGGCGCTGCCATCAAACCAGGCTTGCGATCCGCTCCACAACATGGTGTTTCGATCCCAGCTATCCGGTACCAGACTGATCCAGTTTTCCGGCGAGGCAGCCCCAAAGAAGGCGGTGGTAAATTGGCTGAATGCTGCCGGCTTTAACCACATCGAAACCGTATATTCAGAGCTGTTGATCAGTCCATCCGGTAACCGCACGCCATTGCTGCCATTAAGCTCTAAGGCAAGACCGCTTTGACCTTCGGCGTACTGGACAACCCCGCTGCTATCCGGACGGGTACCGGTCGCATGACCGCTGGCTAACCGACCGGTACTGTCGGCCAAATCCTGCTCGAAACGATACCAGGCGGTTCGATTGAGCGGCGTTCTGGCTTTCACCAGCACGGTGAAGGTTTTGCTCAGGCTGGCGCCATCCAGCACGATCGTCGCTTGTAATACCACCTGTTGATCCGATTGCCCGGCCGCCGGACGTTCCACCCGGCCTGAGGGATCGATCACTGCTGTTGCGCTCGAGCTCCACTGTATTTGCGCCCCTTGCGCCCCGAGCACCGGCAGGCTGAGATCGGTAGTGGTTACGGCGGGCAACTGCAGCGCATCAAACACCGCCTGCAACACCTCTGCATTCGTTTGCGGGGGTAACCGACTGCCCCAGACCGCTTCGCCCGCAGCGCTGAGCGCGCTGAAGCTTGGTACTAACTGCTGCAGGTTTTCATTGTATTGCCAGGCCAACACCCCTTTGAGCGTGCCAATGCCCGATAACTCCAGCTGAATTTGATTATCTGCCAGCAGTTGATAACTGCCGCTGTAAGCACCACGAACCTCGCCATTTTCCAAGGTCAAATAGGTCGATTTATGCACAGTGCGATTGATATCTTTGCCATGGCGGATCAGCTGATACACTCCTTGCACATCACCAGCATCGACCAGATTGTCGCCATTGATTGGCGCATAACGATGCGGCGAAGCAACCAGCCAGCCATCGGCATTGACGAACATTTCGTGCACACGAATTTCATGACCTTCTCCCCGATCCGGAAAGCGGGTGTGCAGAATTAAAAAGTGTTTGCCGGTCGCATGGTCAACATAGGCTGAGTTGTGACCAGGAGCCATATAGCCGTGATCTGTGCCCGGATCCCCCGGATGCGCATCAAATAAAAAGCCGCCCATGATTTTTACACCATAAGGCGCAATCGATGACCAGCCGCCAGATGCGCCCAGCATATTCCGGCCTTCGGCATCCAAAAACGGCCCTTGTGGATGGCGCGAGCGGGCGATCCGCATGTTGTAACCATCGTTCTGGGCAAAACCACCAAAAGAGGTAAACAGATAGTAATAATCTGACTCTGGACTGTAGAGCATATAAGGCCCTTCAATCGCACTGAAATACCCCCCCATAATTTTGGTGCCATACCCCTGCCCCGGCAGCGGGAATCCGGTGGCTGGATTCATTTCCATGATCCAAATACCGCCGGAGTACGAGCCATACACCATCCACAAACGGCCGGTTTTATCAAAAAATACATCCGGATCAATGGCATTCGGGTGAATGTTGCCATTGTAGTTATTGCCATCAATGCCCGGATTTTCATTACCGCGATGGCCGCTTTTCAGGAATAACCCCAGGTTTTGATATGGGCCTTCGATCTGGTCGGATACAGCCAGCCCCAGATAGGACCGGGATGAGTCACATTCGCCATTTTCCGGCGAAGCGCAGTGATTGTAGTAAAAATAATATTTGCCATCCGCCAGTTGAATCACATCCGCCGCCCAGGAGCCGATATGACCACCGGACCAGGCAATGCCTTCAGCTGCTTCGCTGGCGTAAGTGGCAAATAACGGGTTGTTGTTATCGACGCCATCGGCAACTTTGGTCCAGTTCATTAAGTCCGGGCTTTTTGCCGCGGCTAAATGCGAGCCGAATACATAAAACTGTCCATCATCAAGTCGGATCACCGAAGGGTCATGTACTGAGGCATTTTGGTAGTTCACCGGGCCTGCCAGGCTTGGGTCTGGTAGATCCCTGTTTTGCTGCTGATAAAGCGCCGTGCTGTAACTGAAAGCGCCACGGCTGTTGGCAAAATAAATCCGCACCGCTTTGGCGATGTCGGTTACCTGAAAATACGGTCGACCGCTCTCATCCAGACCATCGGCGTTGGTCACGGCATAACTGCTGTTCAGCACCACCAGGCGCAGCGGGGCTTCTGGCTGTGGCGTAACAGAAATTTTATTGTCAGTGTAATAGCCGACATTGCGCACCGCGACTTGAGTGCCCTGGGTAATTTTCGCCTCTGGCACGAGTTGCCAATTGGCCGCCGCCTGGGGGCTATGCAAGGCGGCGGCCAGGGCCAGCGGGGTCAGCAGCAGACTGCACCAGAGTTTTTGCAATGGCTGGATCATGATTGCAGCTCCTGCGCTTGCGACAGGACAGTGCCTGCGGCCCTAGCAGAGCGGCGACGCAGCAGCCATAACGCGGGGAGCAATAACAAGGCGGTCGCTGGCGCGGGCACACTATGGCTGGCAAGTCGCAAGTTTAAATCGCTGATCGTCAGCCAGTCGCCAAGCTGAAAATCATTATCTTGCAGACCAAATTCCAGCGTCAGCGCCCGACCGGTCCAGCTGCTGATATCAAAACTGCCGCCGGCGCTTAAATCCAGTACATCATGAGTCACCAGATCGCGCAGCTGTGCATAATAAAAATCGTCAACGCTGCTTAGCGAAGCAAAGACCCCGAGCGACAACCAGAGACTTTGACCAACGGCCAATTCATCAAATTGCAGATCCTGAAACAACACCAGGCTCCAGTTCTCTAAATCTTGCTGATAGGCGGTGGTCAGCGTCAACCGGTTGCCGTTCAAGCTAAAACTTTCCGGAAATAACGGCGCAATAGCCCCGGTCAGGGTGGTGGAATTTGCCGATTGCGGGTCAAACTGACTGACTTGCGCCTGCCAGTGCTCAAACCCCTGACTAAAATCCGGATTAAGAATGCTGGCCTGGGTGAAACTGCTAAAACCCAGCAATAACGGTATCCAGCAACGTAAAGATGCTTTGTTCATCGTGCTCTCCTGTCATGCGGCCAGTCGTGCCGGACGCTTTGTTGTTGTGCTGCCTGCAGGCAGTTCAGTGCTATGCACCGGCGCGCAAACACCGGTGTTAGATCAAACCTTGGATCACCGAGTGATTCTGAAGTCAGCAGGCCATAGCTTCTGCAGGCGTTCTCACCAACCACCGGCAAGAGCACAACAACGCACAGGAAAAAGGCCACAACTTCTGAGCGGCTTGTCAGATTAAACAAGACTCGCAATTAAAAGTATTGTATTACAATATTAATAAATCAATTGCAGGGCAAAAGTAAAGGAATGTTTTAAGGAACTATTATTAATTTTTGTTTTTAAAGGTATTTTTTTAGTTGCAGAAACAAAGCGTAGGGCCGTAGGGCCGATAAGCGAAGCGCCATCGGCCAAAAGAAAACCCAAAGCAAAATTTCAGACCAAATGAACAACCCAACAACCGTAGGGCCGATAAGCGAAGCGCCATCGGCCAAAACCCAATCCCAAACCCAAACCCAAAGCAAAATTTAAAAACCAGGGGCATATAACCATCAACACCATCAATGTGCGATGGCGCTGCGCTTATCGCACCTACGTATTCTGTCATCACAACCACAATGACGAACAACCGTAAGGCCGATTAGCGAAGCGCCATCGGCCAAAACCAAACCCAAACCCAAACCCAAAGCAAAATTTAAAAACCAAGGAACATAAAACCATCAACACCACCAATGTGCGATGGCGCTACGCTTATCGCACCTACGTATTCTGTCATCACAACCACAATGACAAACAACCGTAGGGCCGATAAGCGAAGCGCCATCGGCCAAAACCCAAAACCCAAAACCAAAACCAAGCGCAAAATTTAAAAACCAAGGACCATAAAACCATCAACACCACCAATGTGCGATGGCGCTGCGCTTATCGCACCTACGTATTCTGTCATCACAACCACAATTACCAACAACCGTAGGGCCGTAGGGCCGATAAGCGAAGCGCCATCGGCCAAACCCAAACCCAAACCCAAACCCAAACCCAATCCCAAAGCAAAATTTAAAAACCAAGGACCATAAAACCATCAACACCACCAATGTGCGATGGCGCTGCGCTTATCGCACCTACGTATTCTGTCATCACAACCACAATGACCAACAACCGGACGGCCGTAGGGCCGATAAGCGAAGCGCCATCGGCCAAAACCCAAAACCAAAACCAAAACCAAGCGCAAAATTTAAAAACCAGGGGCATAAAACCATCAACACCATCAATGTGCGATGGCGCTTCGCTTATCGCACCTACGTATTCTGTCATCACAACCACAATGACCAACAACCGTAAGGCCGTAGGGCCGATAAGCGAAGCGCCATCGGCCAAAACCAAAACCCAAACCCAAACCAAGCGCAAAATTTAAAAACCAAGGAACATAAAACCATCAACACTACCAATGTGCGATGGCGCTATGATTATCGCATCTACGTATTCTGTCATCACAACCACAATGACAAACAACCGGACGGCCGTAGGGCCGATAAGCGAAGCGCCATCGGCCAAAACCCAATCCCAAACCCAAACCCAAAGCAAAATTTAAAAACCAAGAGGCATAAAACCATCAACACCACCAATGTGCGATGGCGCTACGCTTATCGCACCTACGAATTCTGTCATCACAACCACAATGACCAACAACCGTAGGGCCGATCAGCGAAGCGCCATCGGCCAAGCGCCATCCCCAAGGTTCGATCCAACCGTCTTGGCTACTTCGGCGCCCGCAAATGAAACACCTGACAGGCATGGCCTAGCTTCGGCGCTTGCGCTAAGGCGGTACCATCGGCCAGGCCGCAGCTGGATAAATCCAGCAGCTGCTTGCTATGGCCGTTCTCAAGCAGCAAACCACCGCCCGTCACCGGCGTCAGACGCCATAGGGAGGTTTTCGTCTGACAACTGCCCTGCACTAAACCAGCGCCTGGCACTATCGCATCATCTTTCACTTGCAGACATAACTCAGGCGCATGCGCTGGGTGTAGTTTAACCAACCCCTCTTCAGCAGCTTTTACTTGCCATTGTTGGCAAAGCTTGCCTTGCCAGGCGTCTTGCAGCACCTTTGCGCCGCTGGTCTTGGCACAATCGGCGACCGTCACGGCTTTGCCCGATTGTTGACTTAGCAATACCGTATTATCGACTGGTAATAGTTGCCAGCGTTGACAATAGAGATCGCCTTTCGCGCAACGAGCAGGGTCCGTAGATCCCTTCTGGGGATGCTCCTGTTCAGCGGCTGTCGCTTGCAACGGCAACAACTGCCCTTCGCTCCAATAAAACTGTTGTGTTGGCAGTTGCTGCCAAGGGCTGAGTTGATAGCCCTTGGTGGTGCGCGTTAAAAACTGTCCAGTGGCCGGATGGTTAAAACGCAAGCCATCGGTCGCCAACGCATCAGCGATCCAGCTATTGGCGGCATCGCCTGCAGCTGAAACCTTGCAACTGCCTTGAGTAACTTTGCCTTTGGCATCTGCGGTTAAACAAAGCCCAGCTGAGACTAACTGGATCCGCTGCCCCTGCACTTTGGTGGTCAGAGGCGCGTGTTCACCCGAAGGTGCCGCCACTTTCACGCCAGGCGCCAGCGGCTCGCCAAATACCGGCAGGCCGTTTTGATCAAAACTGAATTTTTGTGCCCGCAACGAACGGGTGGCACTACAACCGTCGGTCGCTTTGTCATTGCCGTGATAGACCAGCCAATGCTCTTTGCCATCCGGCGATTTAAAAAAACCGTTGTGGCCAGGGCCAAACACTTGCTCAGTGCGGCTAAATACCGGCTGCGGCGATTTTTGCCAATGCGCCGGGTTCATCGGGTCGTCGCCGGTCAGTTCCAGCAAACCCAGTTTGTAGTCCGGCGTATCGCAAAAACTGGCTGAATAAGTGACAAAAGTCCGGCCCTGATGCTGTAAAACTTCAGCGCCTTCGGTGACTTTACGGCCACTGATTTCCCATTCAAGCTCTGGTCGTGTCAGCACCATCGGCTCGACGCCTGGGGTTAACGTCCAGGGATTATCCATCGGCACTATTAAATTAAGCTGCTCGTCACCTTGCCACTGCGAGTAAATTAAATACAGTTTGTCTTTAAAGGTCAGATAGTTACCGTCAATATTCCAGACATCCGGCATCATCGCGCCTTTATACTCATAAGGCCCCATCGGATCGTCACCAGCGCTTTCCAACACGTTCAGATGCTGATGATCCAAAGTGCCGTCCTGCCCAGCGGTATACATCATGTACCAGCGATAACCGTTCGGGCCTTTTAAGCGGTGAAACTCAAACGCCCAAAAATTACAGCAACGTTTGGGATCGGTGGCCGACCAAACATTCACCGGCGTGGCGGTGGCAAGCCCGGCCAGCGTTGGTGATTTTCGCATCACCAGCTCGGAGGTCCAGGTGGTGGTGGTCAGGTAATAGTTACCATCAAAATATTCCAGCCAGGGGTCGGCGCCATTTGGGAATAAGGGGTTGGTAAAGCTGCCGTCGCTGACAGCGGAATTCTTCGCAGCCTCGGGTTTGTCAACTGCATTGGCAACGGTCGCCGCCTGTGCTGGCGCATGCGCCAAGCCAGTTGCAACCAGTAGCGCGAAAATGGAACGAGTCGCTAAATTCAGGGTCATGAGTCCATCCTTCCTTAAGACTTGATGCTAAACCGATAGACAATCTGCGTCGAATAGGTCTCGCCCGGTTGGAGCAAGGTCGACGGGAAGCTGGATTGATTTGGCGCATCCGGATAATGCTGTGGCTCTAAACAAAAACCGCTGCGATGTGCATAGTGCACGCCTTTGCCAGTGAGCGTGCCATCCAGAAAATTGCCGGAATAAAACTGTACCGCCGGCTCCTCGGTCCAGACTTCCAGCACCCGACCGCTGTTGGGCTCAAATACCCGCCCTGCCAGCACCAGCGATTTATCCGGTGACGCTTTTAATACAAAGTTATGGTCATAACCCAGTCCCAGCTTCAGCTGCGCATCCTCGGCCGCAATATCGCGGCCGATCGCCTTGGCGGTACGAAAATCAAAAGGTGTCCCTGCCACGGCTTGCAACTGTCCTGTTGGGATCAGACCCGGCCCAACCGGCGTGATCTGTGCGGCAGGAATTTCCAGTTCATGCTCTAAAATGCTGCCCGAGCCTGCCAGATTAAAATAGCTATGCTGGGTTAAATTCACCGGCGTGGTTTGGTCAGTGGTGGCCTGAAATTGCATTTGTAGTTCATTACTATGGGTCAGGGTGTAAGTCACTTTTACCTGCAAATTCCCGGGATACCCTTCTTCACCATCCACACTTAAATAACTCAGCACCACCCCAACACCGTGGTCATTTTGAAAAGGCTGCATTTGCCAGAGTTTTTTATCAAAACCCTGCACGCCGCCGTGCAAATGATTGTCACCGTCATTGGTCGCCAGCTGATATTTTTTGCCATCGAGTTCAAACTGACCTTTGGCAATCCGATTGCCAAAACGGCCGATAATGGCGCCAAAATACGGGTTATTGTCGAGATATTGCTGAAGATTGTCATATCCCAGCACGATATCGCCAGGCAGTCCTTTGGCATCCGGCGTGATCAGCCGGGTGATAATGCCGCCGTAATTGGTGACATCCAGCTCAACGCCGTTGCTATTTTTTAGCGTCACCAGCGACACTTCCCGACCATCCGGTAACTGACCAAAAACTTTAGTATGTACGCTGAATGCTGAGTTCTTCGTTTGCTGCATGGTTTGAGGATCCGAGGTTACTGCCGATGGCGCTGAAGTTGTGGCTGTTTGCGTTGGTGACGAAGCTGCAGGTTGTTGCGCCGGCCCACACCCACAGAGCAGCAATACCAACATCGCCACTGAAAACGATTTGCCTGATACGGCTGTCGGTCGCAATGTTGGCCAATCAGCCTGACCACCTGCCGCCGGTTTAGAAAAAGTTAAACTCGTCATAGTCCACCCTGTTTTTTTGAACCTTGTTGGTTTGATTATTTTTTGTAATTTTATAATACAATTGATGGGTTTTAGGCAAGGGTTTTATTGATGATTCCAATATCCGATTCGTCAAACCGAAGAGCGACAGCCGCAGAAAAAGGGGCATTAAAAAGGGGTTGGAGCGAATTTCGCCCGAGAAATTCGCTCCAACCCCTTTTTAATGATCAACCTCAATCACACAACAGCCGCCCATCCTTCACCAAAATGCAATCCATCCCAGCGGCGAGCGCCGCTTGCTTACCAATGGCGGTGTCTTCAAATACCACGCAATGCTCAGGCGCCACACCAAGCTTGGCCGCGACCGTTAAAAAGGTTTCCGGATGCGGTTTACCAAAAGTAACATCGGTCGCAGTGACGACCGTCGGCACCAGATCCAGTAAACCGGTTTGCCGCAGCATTTTGAGCGCATGATCACGCTCAGCACCGGTACCAATCCCCATTTTCAATACAGGCAGATAATGTTGCAGCACTTCGACCGTGCAAGGGATGAGCACAGGCGGTTCATCCAGCTGTTCCCACATCGCAGCTTTAAAGGCCGCGACTTCGGCAATATCATGATTCAGCTGATATTTTTCATTGAGCAACACCACCGTCTGATCGGTCGGCACCCCGCCTAAACTTTGCATATGCACGGGATCAAACGGATAACCATAACGCTCACAGGTCAACCGCCATGCTTTGCCGTGGCTCGGCATCGAGTCAATGAGCGTGCCATCCATGTCAAAGATGATGGCTTGGTAGTGGTTTAGATTAATCATTTTAACTCCCAAGAGTTGAATTGCCTGTCGGGACAAGGTGATTTTTGTTTGATGGCAAACGGCTTTTTTAAAAGCGTTTCGCCTTTGGCGAGTATCTTTCTTTTGCTTCGCCACAACATTGCAGGAGCAATGTTGAACAGCTTTAGCTGGCCCCGAAGGGGTGAGCCACATGGATGTGGCGAATAAAATAAGATACCAAAGAAAAGGCGACCCCGGATCGCTCGAAAGCCCGCAATAAAATCAACAGTTTGAGGCGCGTGCGAAACTCGCGATTTGCTAGCGTCAAATCGCTCAAACAAGTCGCCCGCTTAAAACCTCAAACCGTCGATTTTAAAGCGGCTCGCTTTACGGGGACCCAAAAGCGAAGTTACTTTGCGTTTATTGCAGCTAGGTTATTTGATTTTGAGTAAATTAAATACCACACCCGAGAAATCTCGGTGTAATTGCCAAAAATGTTGTTTCGACAATATGTTGCATAAGCTGTTGCTGTTGCTGTTGCTGTTGCTGTTGCTGTTGCTGTTGCTGTTGCTTTTGGGTCCCCGTAAAGCGAGCCGGTGGTTTGGCCGGTTTTGAGGTTTTAAACTAGCGCACTGTTTGAGCGATTTGACGTTAGCAAATCGCGAGTTTGCGCTGGTGCCTCAAAATCGAGCCAAACTTCCGGGCTTTCGAGCGATCCGGGGTCGCCTTTTGTTGGTTACTTATTTTGGCGAAGCAAAATAAGTAACTCGCCAGCGGCGAAACGCTTTTAAAACCAAAGCCGAATGGGATCGGAAAAAAAGCCCTTTGCTGCCAAAGCAACCTAAACCCCTTGGTTTAAATGAAAATAAGCCGCGCTATGCCGCAAATCCGTCTTCAGCTGACGAATCGAAGTACTGCCATCAATAATCACGGTTTCAACACCGGCCATTTCGGCAAAATCGACCATCATGTCGGTGGTGACCGATTGGCTGAACACCGTATGGTGCGCGCCGCCGGCGTGGATCCAGGCTGCTGCGGCCACATTCAGATTGGGTCTTGGTTCCCACAAGGCTGAGGCGACCGGTAATTCCGGGGTGCCGGCGGGGGGGACGACAGCATCCACTTCGTTAATTAAAATCCGGAATCTGTTGCCTAAATCAATTGGCGATACGTTAATGGCCGGGCCTGCTGCGGCATTAAACAACAAGCGTGGCACGTCGCACTTCACGCCGATGGTATGGCGATGCACTTCCAGTTTTGGCTTGGCGGCGGCAATGGATGGACAGACTTCTAACATATGCGCGCCTAAAACTTGATCGCGGCTGCCAAAGTTGTACCCCCCGAAGTTATATGTGTAGTCTTCCATAAAGGAACAACCACCGGCACGGCCCTGACCCATCACTTTCATAATCCGTACCATGGCCGAGGTTTTCCAGTCGCCTTCGGCGCCATAACCATAACCTGCCGCCATCAGCCGCTGCGTCGCCAGGCCCGGTAAACCAGTAAGACCAGCTAAGTTCTCAAAACAGTTGGTGAAGGCTTTAAAACCACCCTGGTCGAGAAAACGACGCATGCCAAGTTCGAGCCGAGCTTCGTTTTGCAGCATCTTCAGGGCATATTCGTCGGTAAAAATACTGTCATGGCATTGATAATCCTGACGGTATAAGTCGAGTTGCGACGCCACATCGCCATCGTTTACCGCATCCACCACCGCCGCTAAATCGGCCAGACCATAAGCATGCACTTCATAACCAAATTGAATTTGCGCCGCCACTTTGTCGCCTTCAGTCACCGCCACCTGACGCATATTGTCGCCAAAGCGCGCCACTTTGAGCGAGCGGCTTTCTGCCCAACCCAGTGCTGCACGGCACCAATCATTCAGATCAGCCTGCAACAGCGGGCTTTGCCAATGACCGACCACCACTTTGCGCTCTTTGCGCATCCGCGTGCCGATAAAACCAAATTCACGACACCCATGCGCACTTTGGTGGGTATTCATGTAATTCATATTAATTTCAGCCCACGGCAGTTCAGCATTGAACTGCGTATGCAGATGCAAAAATGGTTTTCTAAGCTCGCTTAAACCGGCGATCCACATTTTGGCGGGCGAAAAGGTATGCATCCAAAGCACCAAACCAACACAATCCGGGTTGGCGTTGGCTTGCTGGCAAACTGCAAAAATTTCTTCCGGGCTTTTCACTGTTGGCTTACAAACCAGCTTGACCGGTAAACCGGCTTGTTGATTTAAGCCAGCCACAATAATTTCGCTGTCTTGCGCCACGGTCGCCAACACTTTGGGACCGTATAAATGTTGTGAGCCGGTAACAAACCAAACTTCTTTGGTGGATACAAATGTGTTCGAAGCAATCATAAAATTTTCCTCAAAATGAGCTTTCAGAACAGCCTTATTTGGTCTGTCCGTAATAGGCGTTTTTGCCATGTTTTCTGAAATAGTGTTTATCCATCACCGCTCGGGCGAGCACATCGCCCTGCGGGGCTAAAGTTCGGGTCAGATACGCCATACGGGCGATTTCTTCTAAAATGACCGCGTGATACACCGACTTGGCGGCATCTTTACCCCAGGTAAAAGGGGCATGACCGGCCACCACCACCATCGGCGCGGCATTTGGGTCCAGCTCGGCGAAGCAGCGGATGATTTGTACGCCGGTTTCTTCTTCATAATCGCGCTGTACCTGCTCAAGCGACATCTCAGCGGTACAAGGCACTTCGCCATACACAAAATCGGCATGGGTGGTGCCTAAACAGGGGATCGGCAACTTAGCCTGTGCCCAGGCCGTGGCGTAGGTGGAATGGGTATGCGTCACACCGCCGATATCGGCAAAATGCCGGTACAAATGGGTGTGGGTTTTGGTGTCGGACGATGGACGCAGGCTGCCTTCGACAATGTTGTTGTCTAAATCCACAATCACCATATCGTCGGCGCTCATCTGCTCGTAGGCGACACCGCTTGGTTTAATCGCAATCACGCCTTTGGCGCGGTCTATTTGCGATACATTGCCGAAGGTATAAATCACCAGCCCGCGTTTTTGCAGCTCTAAATTGGCTTCAAACACTTCCCGTTTTAATTCGGTGTAACTCATGCGGATGCTCCTGCGGGTGTTGCAGCTGAAATTGCGGCTGCAGCACTGGTTTTCAGCTTGCTTTGCAACTCGACAAACTCGCCAAGCTGCTGATATTGCGCATATAACTGGTCATACACCGGCACCAGTTCTGGCTGCGGCCGATAGGTCTGGCACACCGGTGACGCCATCACCGCCTGCGCTGCAGCGACATTTGGAAAAGCTCCTGCAGCGACAGCAGCAAAGATCGCAGCACCCAAGGCACAACTTTGTTCGCTTTCCAGCACCGCAATCTCGCAGTTCCAGACATCGGCGCAAATTTGCATCACCAACGGCGATTTTTTCGAAATGCCGCCAATCACCGTAATCGAATCCACAGGCACGCCCTGGGCGCGAAAGCGCTCATTAATGGCGCGCGAGCCAAAAGCCGTCGCTTCGACCAAAGCGCGGAAAATATGCGGCGCAGTGCTGCCCATTTTCAGCCCCATCATCGCCATGCTGACCCGCTGACTGGCATCTGGCGTGCGCCGGCCATTGACCCAATCCAGCGCCGTCAGGCCGTTTTGACCAGGCTTTAGCTCCCCAGCAGCTTTGGATAAAGCACCAATGATTCGATCTTCAGCCGCGGCAATACTGTCTTCTGGTAAACCCGGCACCAGCGATAACGGAAAGCTCAGCACGTCGCGAAACCAGGCATATAAATCACCAAAAGCCGACTGCCCTGCTTCGAGGCCAATCATGCCGGGCACCACAGAACCATCGACCTGACCACAAATACCGGGCACGGCTTTATCACCCAGGAGTTTTGGATCAGCCACGGTGATATCGCAGGTGGAAGTGCCCATCACTTTGGTTAAAACACCTGGGCGGACTTTGGCGGCAACCGCGCCCATATGGCAGTCAAAAGCGCCGTACCCAATCGCGATACCACGCGGCAAACCAAGCTTTTCGGCCCACTCGGCCGTTAAGCGGCCAGCGCATAAATCGGAGGTGCGGGTATCCGGGTTCAGCGTATCGACTAACCCATCTAATAATGGGTCAATCGCTTTGAAAAATGCGTTCGGTGGAAAGCCGTCCCAATTTTGATGCCACATCATTTTGTGACCGGTAGCGCAGCGGCCCATCCGGAAATCTTTTGGCGCTGTGGTGCCCGTCAGCACTGCGGTGATCCAGTCACAATGTTCAACAAAACTATAAGTCGCAGCGCGCACTTGGGTGTCTTGACGCAGCACATGCAGCGCCTTGGCCCAGAACCACTCTGAGGAATAAATGCCGCCCATAAATTTGAGGTAGTTGGTGCCTGCATTCGCATGGGCCGCAGCCGTAATTTCCGCCGCCTCTTCCACCGCCGTGTGATCTTTCCACAGCACGAACATCGCGTTTGGGTTATCAGCAAATTCCGGCAATAACGCCAGTGCGACGCCGTCCTGGTTCACCGCCACCGGCGTGGAGCCTGTGGTATCGACACTTAAGCCAATCACTTTGGCGGCGCTACCGGCGGGTGCGCGTTGCCATAAACCTTGCAGCACTAGCTCCAAACCATCCAAGTAATCTTGCGGATGCTGGCGAAATTGGTCCAACTGTGGCGCGCAATACAGCCCTTTGGCCCAGCGCGGATAATTCACCACATGGCTTGCCAGTTCACGGCCATCGGCGGTATCGACCAATAACGCCCGAACCGAGTCCGAGCCGTAATCCAGTCCAATCACGTAATGCGACATATTTTTCAGTTCCTGACTGCTTCAAGATGACTCACAAATTAATTGTATGATAATATCACCATTAAATGACTGTAAAGCCTCTATCAGAATATATTTTTATATGACAATAAATTTTATCGGGATCACACAAGGAAATATCTATGACTGACCAGTTAAGCCAGCTGAAACAACTGACCACGGTGGTGGCTGATACCGGCGATTTCGCCTCAATTGCCCAGTATCAGCCGGAAGATGCCACCACGAATCCGTCGCTCATTTTAAAAACCATAGAGCAAAGTCAGTATCAACATCTGGCAACTGAAGCGTTGCAATTTGCCGCTAACACCTTACCGGATGGGACATCAGAGCAACGGGTTACACTGGCGGCAGATAAACTGGCGGTGCTGATTGGCCATCAACTGATGCAACAGGTTCCGGGATATGTCTCGACAGAGGTGGACGCTCGGTTGTCGTTTAATAGCATGGCGACCATTGAAAAAGCCCATCAGCTGCTGGACTTGTATCAACAACAAGGTGCCGACACCAGCCGGGTGCTAATTAAAGTCGCCGCCACCTGGGAAGGCATTCAGGCCGCCCGCGTGCTGGAACAACAGGGTATTCGTTGTAACTTAACGCTGATTTTCAGCTTCGCCCAGGCCCGCGCCAGCGCCGAAGCCAATGCTTTTTTAATCTCGCCTTTTGTCGGCAGGATTTTGGATTGGTATAAAAAACAGCAACCTGACGGCGATTTTTCCGGTGCGAAGGATCCGGGTGTGCAGTTTGTGCGCAAGGTCTATCAGTACTTTAAACAGCATCGTTACCCCACCATCGTGATGGGCGCCAGTTTTCGCAATACTGAGGAAATCCGCCAGCTCGCCGGCTGCGATCGTCTAACGATTAGTCCAGCGCTACTGGCAGAATTAGCGGACAGCCATCAACCTGTCAGTCGTCAATTGTCTGCTGAAGTGCCGTTTGTCGAACTGCCAGGCGCATTAACCGAAGCCGAATTTCGCTGGCAAATGCTGGAAGACTCCATGGCCTCGGATAAATTGCAGGAAGGCATTCGACAGTTTGCTGTCGATCAGCAAAAGCTGGAAGCTTTGTTGCAGACGCTGTAGGGTGGTCAAAGGCGGCAATGATCGTCGGGCCGATAAGCAAATGTTGATATGAGGCGGCAGTGATCGTAGGGCCGATAAGCAAAGCGCCATCGGCCATACTTGCCAATCCCCAAATAACCAGACAATTGCCCACCGGAATGTTCGATGGCGCTACGCTTATCGAACCTACGATGTTGATGTTTGTGATGCATAAATCGTAGAGCCGATAAGCAAAGCGCCATCGGCCATATTTGCCAATCCCCAAATAACCTGACGATTGCCCACGGAATGTTCGATGGCGCTGCGCTTATCGAACCTACGATGTTGATGTTTGTGCTCATAAATCGTAGGGCCGATAAGCAAAGCGCCATCGGCCATATTTCCCAATCCCCAAATAACCTGACGATTGCCCACGGAATGTTCGATGGCGCTACGCTTATCGAACCTACGATGTTGATGTTTGTGATCAATAAATCGTAGGGCCGATAAGCAAAGCGCCATCGGCCATATTTCCCAATCCCCAAATAACCTGATGATTGCCCACGGAATGTTCGATGGCGCTACGCTTATCGAACCTACGATGTTGATGTTTGTGATCAATAAATCGTAGGGCCGATAAGCAAAGCGCCATCGGCCATATTTCCCAATCCCCAAATAACCAGACAATTGCCCACCGGAATGTTCGATGGCGCTACGCTTATCGAACCTACGATGTTGATGTGAGGCGGTAATGATCGTAGGGCCGATAAGCAAAGCGCCATCGGCCATATTTGCCAATCCCCAAATAACCTGACGATTGCCCACCGGAATGTTCGATGGCGCTTCGCTTATCGAACCTACGATGTTGATGTTTGTGCTCAATAAATCATAGGGCCGATAAGCAAAGCGCCATCGGCCATATTTCCCAATCCCCAAATAACCTGACGATTGCCCACCGGAATGTTCGATGGCGCTGCGCTTATCGAACCTACGATGTTGATGTTTGTGTTCAATAAATCGTAGGGCCGATAAGCAAAGCGCCATCGGCCATACTTGCCAATCCCCAAATAACCAGACAATTGCCCACCGGAATGTTCGATGGCGCTACGCTTATCGAACCTACGATGTTGATGTTTGTGATCAATAAATCGTAGGGCCGATAAGCAAAGCGCCATCGGCCATATTCGCCAATCCCCAAATAACCTGACAATTGCCCACCAGAATGTTCGATGGCGCTACGCTTATCGAACCTACGATGTTGATGTTTGTGATCAATAAATCGTAGGGCCGATAAGCAAAGCGCCATCGGCCATATTTACCAATCCCCAAATAACCAGACGATTGCCCACCGGAATGTTCGATGGCGCTACGCTTATCGAACCTACGATGTTGATGTGAGGCGGTAATGATCGTAGGGCCGATAAGCAAAGCGCCATCGGCCATATTCGCCAATCCCCAAATAACCTGACAATTGCCCACGGAATGTTCGATGGCGCGGCGCTTATCGAACCTACGATGTTGAAGGTCGCCTAGGCCAACAACTGCCGTGCCGTTGCCACCACCTTCTCAACCGTAAACCCAAAATGTTCCATCAACACCGGGCCTGGCGCGGATTCGCCGAAAGTGTGCATGCCGATAATGCTGCCGCTTCGGCCAACATATTTATGCCAAAAATCGCGATGCGCAGCTTCAATTGCCAGCACTGGCGAAGTTAAAGGCAGCACGGTTGCCTGATAAGCCGCATCCTGCGCATCAAACACATCGGTACTTGGCATCGACACCAATTGCACCCGGACCCCTTCGTTGCTCAACACTTGATAAGCCGCTAAAGCCAGCCCAACTTCAGCACCTGTCGCCAGCAGCACCAACTGTGGTGTACCGCCACAGCTGCGCAGAATATAACCGCCACGAGCGATCAACGCCGGATCATTTTCCATGCTCACCACTGGCGCGACATTTTGCCGGCTCAATACCAAAGCGCTCGGCCCTTGTTTCCGCTCAATCGCATGGCGCCAGGCAACAGCGGTTTCAGTCGCATCAGCCGGACGCCAGGTCGATAAATTAGGCGTTAAGCGTAAATTGGCAAGTTGCTCCACCGGCTGATGGGTCGGCCCATCTTCACCCTGTGCAATCGAGTCGTGAGTAAACACAAAAATACTCTGAATGCCCATCAGCGCCGCCATCCGCAGCGCATTACGGCCATACTCCATAAACATCAGAAAGGTGGCACCAAAAGGCAGAAAACCACCATGTAACGCAATGCCATTGAGGATGCTGTTCATGCCAAATTCGCGCACACCGTAGTGCAAATAATTCCCATCAGCCGCCAGATGTAGTGCTTTTGCCTGCGGCCACAAGGTTAAATTGGAACCGGCTAAGTCAGCCGACCCGCCGAGAATTTCCGGCAACAGCGCTGCGAATGCGCCGATACTGTTCTGCGAGGCTTTGCGGGTGGCGATGGTCTGCCCCTGCACCTGACATTCACGGATAAAGGCATCTGCTTTCACGGCAAAATCTTCGGGTAACTCAGATTTCAGCACCCGTCGTTCAAATTCTGCCGCAAGTTCCGGCTCTGCCTGCTGATAACGCTGCCAAAGCGCCAACCAGGCTTGTTCCCGTTCGGCCCCGGCCGCGACGCCATTCCAGGCTGTTGCGATCTGTTCCGGCATGGTAAATGGCGGATAGTCCCAACCCAGTTGCTGGCGCACCGCCGCCACTTCAGCGTCACCCAAAGGCGCACCATGGCAATCATGAGTCCCGGCTTTATTGGGCGAGCCAAAGCCAATCACCGTTTTACAGCAAATCAGCGTGGGCTGCTTGGTATTGGCTTGCGCCTGACGAATGGCGGCAGCAATAGCCACTGCATCATGACCATCGACGTCGGCAATCACCTGCCAGCCATAAGCAGCAAAGCGCTGTGGCGTATTATCGGTAAACCAACCTTCGACATGCCCATCAATCGAAATGCCATTGTCATCCCAAAACGCAATCAGTTTACCCAGCTGCAAAGTCCCGGCCAGCGAACAGGCTTCATGCGACACCCCTTCCATCAGACACCCATCGCCGAGGAAGCAATAAGTGAAGTGGTCAACTAGAGCTAAATCAGTCCGGTTAAACTGAGCAGCCAGCGTCTTTTCGGCAATCGCCATCCCTACCGCATTGGCAATCCCTGCGCCTAATGGCCCGGTGGTGGTTTCGACCCCCGGCGTATAACCATATTCCGGGTGACCCGGCGTTTTGGAATGCAGCTGCCGGAAGTTTTTCAAATCGGCCAGCGATACATCGTAACCGGTCAAATGCAGCAGCGCATACAGCAACATCGATCCATGACCATTAGAGAGCACAAAGCGGTCGCGATTCGGCCAGGCTGGATTGGCCGGGTTATGTTGTAAAAAATCACGCCACAGCACGGTCGCAATATCGGCCATCCCCATTGGCGCGCCGGGATGTCCGGATTTTGCCTTCTGCACCGCATCCATCGCTAACACCCGGATAGCATTGGCCAATTGATTTGTCGCTGACATCATAAATTCCTTTCTTCAATAAAAATTGCACCGACTATCGGGTTATAAACCCGATAGTTGAAAATGAAAGCCCCGTCACCAGAACCGGTAATAAATCGCTGCAGTGATCCCAAGAATGGTGGCGGTATGGATGTAATCCCATTTATCCAGCCCCTGCCGCACTTCCTGCCAGGTCTCTTTACCAAGACTGCGCAGCGTCAAGCCACGAATATTGTCTTCACTCGAGGCCTGGGTGACACAACTCAGGAGGAGCACCAGCACGCAGACCACCGCAAACAGCAGCACGCAGTAATACAGCCAGTTCATTTCAACAATCCAGGCCAAAGGCCCGCCGTGCAATGAGTCCCGAAATGGTAACAACACCAGTCGCAACATCCCCAACACAAAACCGCTCACCAGGCCGTAGTAGCCAGCTTTTGGAGTAATCCGCCGGCTCAGGATGCCGAGCATAAACACCGCCGCGATGCCCGGAGCAATCAGCGACTGCACGCTTTGCAAATATTCATAGAGTACATCGGCAATCAGACTCATCACCGGGATCCATAAAATCCCCAGCACCACCACCACAACAGTGGCAATCCGGCCGACTTTCAATAAATGAACTTCTGTCGACTGCGGTTTATATTTCTTATAAAAATCAATAGTGAAGAGTGTGGCGGACGAGTTAAATAATGAGGCTAATGAGCTCATTAACGCGGCGAGCAAGCCGCCAATCACAATCCCTTTGATCCCAGCTGGCAACAGCTCGGCAACTAAGGTTGGGAAGGCTTGGTCGGCACTTTCATAGGAAATAATGCCCTTGACCTGCAGCGCGTGGGCAATCAGGCCAGGCACCAGGAAAATAAAGACAGGCAATAATTTTAAATAACCGGCAAAAATTGCACCGCGCCGCGCCGCCTGGATCCCTTTGGCCGACAGCACCCGCTGCACAATGTATTGATCAGTACACCAGTACCAAAAACCGATAATAAAAGACCCAAAAATAATACCCGGCCACGGAAAGTCCGGGTCGGTCGCTGCGCGCATTAAATGCATATTGGCGCCGTTAATCCGCTCCACTTCGGCCCAGCCACCGACTTTATCCAGACCCACCACCACAATCACCACAGAGCCAATGATCAAAATCGGGGTTTGCAGCACCGAAGTCCACATAATGGCTTTCATGCCACCGAGCACCGTATAGATACCGGTAATCACCACCAATCCGACGGCCGAAATCCAGAAAAAATCGATGCCCCAGATACTTTCAATGCCCAGAATGGCTTTAAAGGCAACCCCACCGGCATAGACAGTGACCGCGACTTTCGTCAGCACATAACTAATCAGTGAAATGACCGATAAAAAGGTGCGGGACTCTGGGTTAAAACGCCGTTCCAGAAATTCCGGCATGGTGTAGACCTTGCTACTCCAATAAAAAGGCACAAACAGCCAGCCCAGCAACAGAATGATCCAGGATTGCAACTCCCAATGCGCAAGGGCCATGCCGGAGGCGGCACCGGATCCGGATAGCCCGACTAAATGCTCTGAACCAATATTCGAGGCAAAAATTGAGGCGCCAATCACCAGCCAACCGGCGTTGCGTCCGGCCAGAAAATAATCGGCCGTATCTGCTTCCTTTTGTCGCATCGAGTACCAAACGACCCCGATCATCAAAACTAAAAACCCGGCGAGCACCAGGTAATCTAACGTGCTGAGTTGAATCATATCCATAGTCCATTGCTTGGGCGCATCGAGATGCTTGCTGCTGTCGCCACAGGCATTGGACACGCGTTATTATTGTAAAAGCATATTATATTACAATATGGTGATTGAAAAGAGTCCAGCCACAGAGATTTCAGCCTGAGATGCGGATTTTATCAGCAGGCGCCAGGACGACTGACTGCAGCGCTGCTTGAGCCTGAACGATTTATTGCTGAAGTTAAGCGATTAAGGCTTGAATTTTCTGCGTTTTTTATGCACTTTGACAGCATGAGGTCGGGAAATTTTGTCTGCCGCCAACAGGCTGCGTTGCTATCACAACGGCGAGTACAGCTCTAGCGTCAGGTTTTTCGTCAAACATATGTTAATATGACAGACTGCATCGGCTGCACAGCGCTGCCGGCTCAACTTTACCCCGTACCAAAGGAATCAGGAGCCACCATGGGTCGCATTATCGAAAATTTAAATCTGTCAGAACAGGTGACCAACGAGCTGGGGCGTGCCATTGTTGCCGGTGAGTACAGCTGCGAGTCTGGTTTGCCGACAGAAGCCCAATTGTGTGAGGAATACGGTATCAGCCGGACGGCGGTACGCGAAGCGGTAAAAATGCTGGCGGCAAAAGGTTTGATTTCCTCCAGGCCACGTCAGGGCATCAGTGTTGAGCAACCTGCCAACTGGAACCTCTACGATACCAGCGTATTAAAATGGTTGCTCAGCAGTAGCCCCTCTTTATATGTCCTGAAAGAATTTTTGCAAATGCGCTTGGCGATTGAACCTGAAGCCGCTGCGCTGGCGGCGGAATTTGGCCGCGATGCAGATATTGAGCAAATTGGCAAAGCGGTTGAAGCGATGAAAGCAGCAGCCAACGACCCAAACGGCAGCATGCATGACGCCGATTTGGCTTTTCACACCAGTATTCTCTACGCCAGTGGCAACCGGTTTTTCTCGCACTTGCGTGACTTTATCAGCACGGCGCTCAACGTCAGTATTCAGCACACGACACCGGCCAAAGCCAACGATTTAGCTGTGGCGGACGATCATGCCAAAATCTATACCGCGATCCGCAACCGCCAGCCGGAACGCGCCCGGAACTTGATGAAATACCTGATTGATGAAGCAAAAACCTTTATCGAACTCGAAATCAAAAAACAAGGTTAAACATTAGCGCATACCGCGACCAGCCGCATGTATTGCCAGCGTCGCGGTCACAACAGTCGCCGCCTGATCAAAGATGTAGGAACAGCAATGCAGCAACAACTGACCCAAAAAGCCAGCTACCCGACACTGCGGGATAAAGTGGTTTTTATCAGTGGTGGTGGCACCGGCATCGGTGAGCGCATGGTGGAACGTTTTGTCTGGCAAGGGGCGAAAGTGGCGTTTGTCGATATTGCTATCGATGCTGGCCATGCGTTAGTTGAACGACTCCGCCAAAGTGATGGCACTGCGCCGCTGTTTATGCCTTGTGATATTCGTGATATTCAGGCTTTGCAAAGCTGCATCGCCAAGGCGCAACAGCAATTTGGCAATATTGCGGTGCTGATTAACAACGCCGCTGACGATACCCGTCATCAGGCCGAAGAAATCACCGTTGACTACTGGGACGACCGATTTGCGGTGAATTTACGGCACTACTTTTTTGCTGCGCAAGCGGTGATCCCACAAATGCAACAACGTGGGGGCGGCAGCATTATCAACTTAGGCTCCATCAGCTGGCGTCTGAAACAAAGTTGTATGCCCGCCTACACCACCGCCAAAGCTGGTATCGAGGGGTTAACCCGCACTTTGGCCGGTCGCTATGGCGAAGATTTCATCCGGGTCAACAGCCTGATCCCGGGCTGGGTCATGACTGAACGGCAACTATCACGCTGGCTGGATGCCAATACCGTCAAAGAAATCAAAAGTCAGCAGGCAATTAAACAACCACTGCTGCCGGATGATATTGTTGATATGGCCCTGTTTCTGGCGTCAGACGACAGCCGGATGTTGACGGCACAGTCGGTGATTGTCGATGGTGGCTGGGTGTAAATTCCCGCGAATGCCCGCTTTGCTTTCGGCACAACGGCCCTGGTTAGGTTGACTCACCAGTGAAACGGAGCTTTCTGTGAGAAGCAGAGCTGGCTGCACGCATTGGGTAACCAGACCAGGGTCAATGCTCCGTTCGCCCGTTCGCGCCTCCCGCGCTCACTTTGGAATGCTCACTGCGCACTAACCCTAGTCGGCTGCTTTGTCTATTCACGGAGATTTGCGCTTATTGCGGTTCAACGCTGGTGATTTCTAAAAGACGAATTTCTGATTTGTCTTTGTTGTGGGCGTTTGGTTTTTGGAAGGACTTTGGACACCCACCCGCGACACCCACCGGACACCCACCCGCGACACCCACCCGAATACCAACCCACCTTGACAGGACTTTTGACACAGGACTTTGGACACCAGGACTTTGGACACCCAACTGACAGGACTTTGGACACCCAACCGAATACCAACCCACCTTGACATAAACATTTCAGCAACCATAGTTAAAGCCTACCCTAGACAAGGACCGTCAAGGAAATCACCATGCCCATTCCAAGGAAATCGCTGGTATCCGTCGACACGACGCCCAGCTACCACGTCGTCAGCCGTTGTGTGCGCCGTACATTTTTGTTTGGTGTTGTCGACAGCAAAGATTTCAGCCACAGACGTGATGCGATTGTGGCCAGACTTGCTGAGCTTACCCAGTTGTTTTGTATTGATATTTCCGCCTATGCCATTATGTCAAATCACTACCACCTGGTTGTGCGTATCCAGAAAAAACGGGCATTGGATTTATCGGTTGAAGACGTGCTCACGCGCTGGAGCGCTCTGTTTTCATTGCCATATTTGGCCAAACGCTATGCCGGTAATGAGGTCATGTCAGACGCAGAAATCACTGAAGCCAGGCGACAAATCGAATTGCGCCGGGCACGGCTTTACGACTTAAGCTGGTTCATGCGCTGCCTCAACGAACCTATTGCGCGTATGGCAAACCTCGAAGATGGCTGCACCGGCCGGTTTTGGGAGGGGCGCTTCAAATCACAAGCCCTGCTAGATGAGCGTGCCGAACTGCAAGCCATGGCTTATGTGGATTTAAACCCTATCCGCGCAAAGATGGCACAAACATTGGAAAGCAGCGACTTCACTTCTATCCAAACCCGGCTGGCCCCATCCAGCTCTCCCATGAAACCCCGGTTGTTAGCCTTTGCGGGAGATAGTCACAAAGATAATCACCCGGAACATATCCTCTACAACTTTATCGAATATATTCAGTTGGTTGACTGGACTGGCCGACAAATAAAAACGGGCAAACGCGGTTTTATCTCCGACAAGGTTCCCCCAATCCTCGCACGACTCAACATTAACACAGCAGCATGGCTCAATAACTGTGAGGGCTTGGAACACAACTACCACCGGGTTATTGGAAGTGCCCGTCATATGATGGAATTTTGTGAAAAATTTAAGCAACAACGCGTTGTTGGGATCACAGCCGCAAGGCTGGCGTTTGGCTGAATATATTGCCTAATCAAAGTTAGAAAATCTTCCGCCCAGCTAACAGCCATGGCGACGCACGCATCGGATTTGGCTGCTTCACACCAACATTACCTAAAACCGTCATTTTTACTTGATTAAAAGACAAAGCCCACCGCGGATCAGTTGGGATTTGAACCGTTTTCGCATTTTCAATGCGTGAAAACTAATTGTGTTGGATGTCCTACTAGTTCTATTGGATGTCCTACTAGTTCTATTCTACTAGTTCTATTGAAGTTTCTTGGCAGCGTCAGCCCTTCTTCACCTGCGCCCGAAGACGAATTGCATCCGCGTCAACGCTGTAGCCCAACCCGGCTTTTGCTTTTACATCGCCTGGTACTGCGCTCATTGTCGCCTCGACCAAATCAACCATTGCTTCGTCAGGTTCTTTTCCGGCTGCTATCGCTGCCTGATAAGCTTTTTTACCTGCCTGCTGCGGTGTGGCAGGCATCATTGACGCAACTATCGAATTCCCAACCGCATTGCCAAATGGATGCTGTAGGTAGAGCCGTCATACCATCATTTCCAGCCTAAAGTTCACCTGACCGAAACGGTCTGCATCCGTCGTACTGATAGCCCACATCCCGTTAATACCAAAATTCGAAATGAATAATGCACGCATTGTTAACCTTTTGGCAATGCGTTCATGTCTCAAGATTTTCAAGAGTCGTGATTTTTTACTTACGGCAAGTCTGCTTTCAGTAAAAAGCAATGGTTCAGCTACCGTAGACACTGATATCCCCCTAGCCCCAATCAACAGGCTCTAAAGTCGTAACTCCCCAACTTCAAGATGTTAATTGCTCAGCAATCCAGGTTGTCATTAATCGCCGTCATAGCGTCAAACCACTACTTATCGGCGCCAGCGATTCAGCCGCCTTTGTTGTGCCTCAACAATTTTTGCTTTTTTTCTCAACAGTAGCAGCAACTTGCCAATTAGTATTATAATATGCTTTAAAATAAGCAACACATGCTCACCCGCCGATCGGAGTCGCTGTTTGATTGAATTAGTCCTGATAAATCTGATCCTGCTGATTGGCGCCTGCCTGCAAGGTTTGCTTGGGTTCGGGCTGGGTTTTTTCAGTGCTCCTTTGCTGTTCTTGCTGGCGCCGGAGTATGTACCGGGACCGATGATCTTAAACGCTTTATTGCTGACGTTGCTGATGTCGATCCGCAATCACCGCGCTTTAGAATGGCGGCAAACCGGGTTTGCCTTAACCGGTGGTAGTGTGGGTGTACTTGGGGCTGCGCTGCTGATGTCCGGATTGGCCGTGGCGCAATATCGGGTGTTGTTTGGTGTGCTGATGATCTTAGCCGTGCTGTTGTCGCTGATTGGCGCGCGTCCCGGATTAAATGCGCGAAACAACCTGCTGGCCGGGATCTTATCGGGATTTATGGGCACGACCACCTCGGCGGGCGGAGCACCGATGGGGCTGCTGTATCAACATGCGCCGCCGCAACTTCGTAATGCACATCTGAGTATGTTTTTTCTCTATATCAATTTGTTTGGGATGGTGGTGCTGTGGCTTGGCGGCATGTCGGGCTGGGCCGATTTGTGGCTGTTTGTACAGTCGATCCCGGCATTGTTGTTAGGCTGGGGGTTGTCGGATTTTGTCGGGCGGCGGATCAATGGCCGTCATCTGCGCCCGATGATTTTGTTGGTCGCTTTTGCGGCTGGCTTGATGTCACTCTTGCAATAGCACAAGCGCTTGGCCAAGCCAGCCAGTCATTAGTCTAACTTGCGCACCCAAATATTACGGAAACTGACCTTATCGCCATGGTCCTGCAATTTCAGCGGCGCACAGCCATGCGCGGGTTGTTGCGGCGGGCCAATCCACTCGGTAGTCCCTAAAATTTCCGTGTGATTTTGCACCAGGACGCCATTATGCAGGACAGTGACAAACCCCGGGGATAGCCGTTTTTCACCGTCAAATCTGGGTGCCCGATAGATAATATCGTATTGCTGCCATTGCCCGTCCGGGCGCATCGCATTCACCAACGGCATGGTTTGTTTGTAGACCGAACCAGCCTGGCCGTTCGGATAGGTTGGGTTTTGATAGGAATCTAAGATCTGAATTTCGTATTTGTCCTGCAGGAAAATCCCGCTGTTATTACGCATCTGACCGGTTTTCGCGGCGTCAGCCTTGGTGGTGCGCCATTCCAGATGCAGCTGAATATCACAGAAATTCTCGACGGTGCGGATATCACCAGTGCCGGGTTTGACCGTCATTTCACCGTTTTGTAGCGTCCATTCTGCAGCTTTGCCACTGTTGACAGAACGCCACTGCGCTAAATCGGTGCTGGTGGCCCCCAGCAACACCAGCGCATCGGAAGGCGCAGCCTGCGGCGGCTGTGCGTCCGCTACCTGCACCACCGGCGGCACTGGCGTCCAGACTTCGGTTTTTTCTGCGAGCGCGTGACGCTCTTGATCGGTCATCGCGGCAATTTGGCTGGCCGTTGGAAATTCGCCGGCCAGCGCACTGCCACAAAGCAGCAGGCTGAGAGAACAAAGTTTTTTACTGTTAATCATCATCTTACCTATTTTAATCAAGGAAAATTCGTCGGCTATATCGCGCTTTAGGTCGCCCAGGCGCGATCGCCTTTTTTATAGGGAAGATTCCCGTCGTATTTACCCGGAATGGCAGAATAACGCAGCACTTCGGTCGCCCCGACTTTCGAGGTAAAAAACACAAACAACGTCAGTTGCTTTAGCAAGGTAAAATAATGCGGTGTGTTATCGACAGCAGCTGCAGTTTTACTGGCCGCCGCATTGGCGCGGGCATTGGTACTGTCATTCGCCGCCGCATAGATCTGGGCATTCCGTGCTTTGGCTTCCGCATCCAGTTTCACCAGCAGCTGATGACGCTGCTCTTTTGAAAGCTGCATAAAATCAAGCTTGTACTCTTGCTGGCAACGTGTGCGCAGTTGCTTTAAACCATCGACAAACCAACCTTGTTCGGTGGCGTTGTAGCAGTCGGAAATTTGCACCGCCATTTGCGCGCCGCAACCAGCGTCTTTGGCACCAGGCGTGGTGGTTTTCGGTAAAATAGTTTCAGCAATTTCATCCAGTAACGCGATATCGCTGGCACTGAATAAGTTTTTGCTGCCAGTGGCGGAAGGCGCAGTTAAACCTGCGGCCCACACCTCACCGCCGACAAAGGCCATACCGGTGGCGGCCGCGATCATTTTCAGAAGTTCACGACGTTCCATGTTACAGCTCCCCTTTTTTCAGCGCTTCTACCGCAAAATGGGCAGCGCGCGCGGTTAAGGCCATATAGGTTAACGACGGGTTGACGCAAGATGCCGACGTCATACAGGCGCCATCGGTGACAAACACATTCGGTGCATCCCACACCTGGTTATTGCCGTTGAGCACTGAGGTTTTTGGATCCCGGCCCATTCGTGCCGTGCCCATTTCATGAATGCCCATGCCCGGACCATAGTCGCCGTTGTAGCCCTGCACATTTTTAATGCCGGCCTTTTCAAAAAACTCAATCGCATCGTTCATCATATCTTTGCGCATGCGGATTTCGTTGTCTTTGAGCTCCACATCCATCGCCAGCACCGGTAAACCCCATTTATCCTTCACGGTGCGATCCAAATAAATCCGGTTATCGTGATGCGGCAACATTTCACCAAAACCACCCATACCAATGGTCCAGCGGCCAGGTTCTGTTAACGCGGCTTTGAGATCAGCACCGATACTAAGCTCGGCAATATCGCGACGCCAGTTTTCACGGCTGGCCGCGCCCTGATAACCAAAACCACGCAAATAATCGCGTTTATCACTGCCCCAGTTGCGAAAGCGCGGTACATAAAAACCGGTTGGGCGACGACCGGAATAATAGGTATCCAGATACCCTTCCACTTCGCCCCAAGCGCCGGCGTTTAAATGGTGGTCCATCACGTTGCGGCCCAGCGCATTGCTGCTGCTGCCAAGTCCACCTTCCCAGACATCCGTGGCGGAGTTCATTAAAATCCAGGTCGAGTTAAAGGCCGAAGCATTTAAAAAGATGATGTTACTGGTAAATTCAATGGTCTGATTGGTTTCGCTGTCGATCACTTCTACGCCACGGGCGCGCTTTTTGTCTTTGTCGTAAAGCACTTGCGTCACGATTGAAAATGGCCGCACGGTAAGATTGCCGGTTTTCATTGCCACCGGTAAGGTCGAAGACTGGGTACTAAAATACGCGCCAAACGGACAGCCCAACCAGCATTTTGCCCGATACTGGCAATTGACCCGGTTTTGCTCGGGCATCGGTTGGGTGATATTGGCGGTACGGCCAATAATTAAGTGCCGCGAACCGCCGTAGGCTTTTTTAATTCGCGCTGCCACGTCTTTTTCGACAATATTTAAGTCAATCGCCGGTAAATACTGGCCATCCGGCAATACATCCAAACCATCCCGGTTGCCGGAAATGCCGGCAAACCGTTCTACATAATCATACCAGGGCGCGAGATCGGCGTAGCGGATCGGCCAGTCGACGGCCACGCCTTCTTTGGCGTTGGCTTCAAAGTCGGCCTCGTTTAAACGATAGCTCTGGCGGCCCCACAACAGAGAACGGCCGCCCATGTGATAGCCGCGAAACCAGTCGAAGCGCTTTTTCTCGACATATGGGTTTTCTTTTTCATTGGCCCACATGCCAAAGGTGCTTTCGTTGAGCGGATAATCACGGCGCAGTACCGGATAATCCTGTTTTTTCTGCTCCGTCGGCCGGTCACGATGCGGATAATCCCAGGCTTCTTTAAAGGCATTGGTATAGCCTTTGACATGCTCAATATTACGGCCCCGTTCCAGCAGCAGTACTTTTAAGCCCTTTTCGGTTAACTCTTTAGCCGCCCAGCCGCCACTGATGCCGGAACCGACCACGATAGCGTCGTAATGATTTGTTGCAGTTGTCATCGCTTATACCCTGTACTTTAGAGCTGTGTAACCAGCTACTGATTATCTGTCGTTAAAATTCAGCCTGTTCGCCCCTGCTCTCCCAAACCGGGGCAACTGTCTTCGCGTTTAGACATCGCAGATCCGCACCGCCTGCACCAGAGAGAGCACTCGCCCTTCCGGCGTCGTTGGCGTTGGAATAAACTCCTGCGCCAGATAACCTTTAAAACCAGTCGCGACTATTGCCCGGGCAATCGCGGCATAATTCAGCTCCTGACTCTCATCAATTTCATGCCGCCCCGGCACACCTGCGGTGTGATAATGGCCGAAATATTGATGCTGATCGCGGATGGTACGGATGATGTCACCTTCCATAATTTGCATGTGGTAGATGTCATACAGCAGCTTAAAGTGATCTGATTTCAGCCGCTTACAAAGCTCGATGCCCCAAGCCGAGCTGTCGGCCAAATAATCAGGGTGATCGATTTTGCTGTTAAACAGCTCCATTTGCAGCACCACGCCGCGCTGTTCGGCTTGTGGCAGAATTTGCGACAAGCCTTTCACGGCATGTTCAAGCGCCGCTTCCCGATCCATGCCTTTGGCATTGCCCGAGAAACAAATCAGATTTTTGTACCCGGCATCCGCCACTAAATCGATGTGGGCGCGATAACGTTGGATCAGTGTTTCGTGAAACTCCGGGTTGCTCCAGCCGTCCACTAAATTCAGCTCAGCGCCATTACACATCGATGAATCAATGCCATATTGCTTCAGCACCGGCCAATCAGCCGGGCCGACTAAATCGATGGCGGCAAAACCAAGCTTTTTCACCAGCTGGCACAAAGCATCGATCGACAAGTCTCCGTAAGTCCAGCGACTGACCGAATGGCGGATATTACCCTTCAGGGGCGCGCTGGCGGCGCTACTTCCATTCACCGCTTGCTCGGCAGTTGCCGCAAACACTTTGCTCTGCAACAAACTGCTGCCCAGCACGCCGGCGGTTAGTCCGCCAGCCGCTAATTGCTTCAGAAGCTGCCGTCTTGGCAGGGGGGCTTGCTGCTCTGACGCGCTCATACCGATTTCTCACTGTCAGCAACGCTCTCGTTTTTAAAGATCAGGGCAAACAACACCAACACAACCGCCGCAAATATCGCAGGGAATAACCAGATTTGTTGCCAATCCTGACCGGAAGCGGTGGTGTAGGCCGCAGTGACTTGGCCGGCGACACTAAAACCAATCAGCATACCGATACCGTAAGTGGCAAGCGTGATCAGGCCCTGCGCAGCGCTTTTATAGGTAATGCCGGCTTTGCTATTGGTGTAAATCTGGCCGGAGACAAAAAAGAAGTCATAACAAATGCCGTGCAGTGCAATGCCGATCAGCAACAACCAGATGCCTGAACCCGCATCGCCATAGGCGAACAACACATAACGCAGCACCCAGGCCGCCATCCCCAGCAATAAAGTGATACGGATGCCAAACCGATTTAAAAACACCGGGAGCGCCAACATAAACAGTACTTCCGATACCTGGCCCAACGTCATCTTGCCGGTGGCATTTTCAACGCCAACGGCCGTCAAAAACGGGTTGGCATTCTGGTAATAAAACGCCAGGGGAATACAGATCAGGATGGAAGAGAGGAAAAACAGCGCAAAATTGCGATCTTTGAGCATCGCAAGCGCATCAAGACCAAGCAACTGCCCCAGCTTCAACTCAGAGCCCTTGCCGGCCGGTGGGGTGGCAGGCAGGGTAAAGCTGTAAAGACCCAGCGCCAATGAGGCGATAGCGCACATCAGGAAAGTATTTTTCAGCATGCCAGCAGCGATGGCAGTTTGCGCATCCCAGCCAAACAGGTAACTAATCACCAGACCGGCTGCAATCCAACCGACCGTCCCCCAAACCCGGATTTGACCAAATTCGGCTTCCGGTTGTTTTAATTGGCCAAAAGACACCGAGTTCACCAGCGCCAGCGTTGGCATATACGCCAGCATGTAACCAAGCACCAGCGGGTAAAAGGTGGTGAAATCTGTCGCCTGATACATCAGGTACATCAGCACCGCGCCCACCAAATGCAGCACGCCCAACAAGCGCTCGGCATTCACATACCGATCAGCAATTAAGCCAATGATAAAAGGCGCAATAATGGCTCCCCAAGACTGAGTTGAAAATGCCATACCGGTTTGCGGGCCATCGGCGTTGAGGTTTTGCGCCAGAAAAGTACCTAAAGTAACAAACCAGCCTCCCCAGATAAAAAACTGCAGAAACATCATACTGCTGAGGCGTATTTTTATGCTGTCCATCGTCGTCCCCTGTTGTTTTTTGATCGTTATTTTTATGTGTGGGGTCAGAATCACCTTTGGGGCAGGAGTCGTACTCTGAGCCCAAAGGTGACTCTGACCCCAAGTCGTTATTCCAAACCCAAAATCCGGCGATTGCGCGCGGCATCGGTGGCGGCACCAGCGAAATCGTCAAAGGCGCGGGCGGCTTTATTGATCAAATGGGCGCTGATAAAAGGCGCGCCTTCAGCTGCTCCTTGCGCAGAATCTTTTAAGCAACATTCCCACTCCAGCACGGCCCAACCGCGAAAACCGTATTGGGTGAATTTGCTGAAAATGGCTTTAAAATCAACCTGGCCATCGCCTAATGAGCGAAACCGGCCCGGTCTGTCCTGCCAATCCTGATAACCGCCATAGACGCCGGCGCGACCATTTGGATTAAACTCGGCGTCCTTGACATGAAACATCTTGATCCTTGGATGGTACAAATCGATAAAGGCAAGATAATCAAGCTGTTGCAGGACAAAATGGCTGGGATCAAACAGAATATTGGCCCGTGGATGCTGATTCACGGCCTGTAAAAATCGCTCGAAAGTGGCACCGTCATGCAAATCCTCGCCAGGATGAATCTCATAACAGACATCCACGCCCGCCTCGTCAAAGGCATCAAGGATCGGCAGCCAGCGCTTGGCTAATTCAGCAAAGCCCTGCTCGACTAATCCGGCCGGCCGTTGCGGCCACGGATAGACTAAATGCCACAATAAGGCCCCGGAAAATGTGGCATGGGCGGTCAGCCCTAAATTCTGACTGGCTTTGGCCGCCAGTTTCAGCTGCGCCACCGCCCATTCCGTGCGCGCTTGCGGCTTACCACGCAGCGCCTCAGGCGCAAAATTATCAAACAGTTCATCATAAGCCGGATGAACCGCGACCAGCTGACCTTGCAAATGGGTAGATAATTCAGTGATTTGCACACCAGCCTTGCGACAAATCGCCAGCACTTGTGCCACATAAGCTTCACTGTGCGCAGCTTGTTCTAAATCAAATAAAGTCGGGTCATTGGTCGGCATTTGCACACCGCGGTAGCCTAAGCTGGCCGCCCACTGCACCATCCGGGTTAACCGGCTAAACTCATCATCCTGCGGCTGGGCCGGGAACTCGCCCATAAACTGCGCCAGAAAAATCGCCGGTCCCTGAATGCTGCTGACTGCTGTCGTCATATATTGTGCTCCGGTCAAAAATCTTTGAGGTCACGATTGAATTGCCGTCGCTGGCGATCCGAACCCAGCGACCAGGTTGCTGCATAAAAGCGGCGGTTATACTGAACTATCCGGGATCCGCTGCCATTTTTGCTCGGTCTGACCTGACTGGCTAATCGTCTCGATAAAGGCCATGCCACGCAGCCCAGCAGCAATGCCGGGTACACCGCTCGGCGTCCCCCGCTCACCACGGCGGATCGCCATTGCAAAATCACGATATAAGTTGGCCATCGCCTCCAGATATCCTTCCGGATGACCCGCCGGCAAGCGACAGCGGCGTAATGCCTCTGCATCCAGTCCTGGCTGACCTTGACCGGCCCGCAGGACTTGCACTGGCGCACCATGGGGTCTGAGGATCACCGTGTTGGGCTCCATCTGTTGCCATTCCAGCCCACCCAGATCGCCATACAAGCGGATCTTCAGCGCATTTTCTTCACCTGCGCAGATTTGACTGGCAATCAGCACCCCGCTGGCCCCGCCGTTGGTCCGGAATAACGCCGCGCCATCGTCGTCCAGCCGGCGCCCTGCCACATGGCTGTGGAGCTCGGCGCAAATATCGGTAATCTGCTGCTGGCTGATAAATTCTGCCAGTCCGAAAGCGTGGGTGCCGATGTCGGCCATGCAACCGCTGCTGCCGGCCTGGGCAGGATCAGTGCGCCAACTGGCCTGTTTGTTCGCTGCGGCTTCTAAGTCGTCCGTCAGCCATCCTTGCGGATATTCCACAAAAATCTTGCGCAACGTTCCCAAGCGGCCGCTTTGCACTAAGTGCCGGGCCTGCCACACCATCGGATAACCAAGATAAGTGTGGGCTAAGCCATACAACCGATCGGTCTGTTGCAAATCAGCCGCCAGCGCTTGAGTTTCCGGCAAATTGACACCCGCCGGCTTTTCGCAAAACACATGAAAACCCGCAGCAATCGCCGCGCGGCTAATAGGCACATGCAGTTGGTTCGGCGTGACAATGACCAGCATCTCCATTCGCTGGTCTGCCGGTAAATTGGCTTCAGCGGTTAATAACTGCTGCCAGCTGCTATACAAGCGGTCGTCAGCAATCCCCAACAGGTCACCGGTCCGTTGATTGTTGACCGGATCCCGGCTGAACGCGCCACACACCAGTTCATACTGACCATCGAGCGCCGCGGCATGCCGGTGCACCGCACCGATAAAGGCACCTTCGCCGCCACCAATCATCCCAAAGCGGATTTTTGCTAATTTTGCCATGCCAGGGGCTCCTGCCGCTGCTAATTGAATCGTTTAAGACGGCGGGCAACTGTGCCGGTCCGCCGTCTAGTCTTGAGAAAAATGTAACGGATTACATTTAAGCGTGTCAACCCGAAATATCGCAAAAAGTGCGACAAATCGACACATTTGCCCAAATATAGCGCAAATACTAATCAACCAGTGCGCTATTATTGGGCATCTTTTCGAAAAATATCCGTCACAGCCGCTAGCATTCGACCGTAGATTCGGTATGATTATGAACATATATGTTACCGGTTACATCAAGCCGGTATGCAAGAACATTATGTGTCCATCATCACAAGGATTTGCATGTCAAATATTCGTGCTGTGGCAGAAATGGCCGGCGTGTCCGTTGCTACCGTCTCGCGCGCTTTGCAACAACCGGATTTAGTTTCTGCCAAAACCCGCGCTAAAGTGCTGGCCGCCGTCACTGAAGTGGGTTACAAACCCAATCTCATGGCGGTGAAATTCCGCTCCGGTAAAACCCACAATCTGGTGGTACTGGTACCGACCGTTGCGAACGTCTTCTTCGCCCGGGTGATCAGTGGCATGCAACAAGCTGCTGCAGAAAAAGGTTATTCCTTGCTACTGGCCAATACTCAAGGGGATCAGGAGATCGAGGCCAGTTACGCCAAAATGGTGCAAACCTCTCAGGCCGACGGCTTAATTCAGCTCAGGGCGCATAATCCCTTTGTGGCAACCGCTGATGATCAAAGCATGCTGCCGATGGTCAATGCCTGTGAAGTACTGGATCAACAACGATTTCCGACGGTGATGCTTGATAACCGGGCCGCCGCCCGCAGCATGACCGAGCATTTAATTGCCTTAGGACACCGGCGTATAGCGATGGTCAAAGGGCCGCAACGCAGTCCACTGACCCGCGACCGGTTAGCCGGCTACCAGGATGCACTGAGCGCAGCCGGCATTCCTTTTGATGAACAGCTGCTCAGCCCCGGGAATTTTAGCCTGCAATCCGGACACAAAGCGGCCTCGATCTTACTGGCACTGCCGCAACCACCCACCGCCATTTTCTGTGAAAACGATGAGATGGCCATCGGGGTGGTGCAGTGCATCAAACAATCCGGTTTGCGCATCCCCGACGATATCTCCGTGGCGGGTTTTGATGATATTTCCTTCGCGGCCTATTGCGATCCGCCGCTGACGACGATTGCCCAACCTGCCGAGGAATTTGGCAGCACGGCAGTCAATTTGCTGGTTGATATTTTACAAGGCCGGCTGACCAAGGCCCCCAAAGTCATTTTACCTTTTGAACTCGTGCTCAGAGCCAGCACCGGCCCGGCACCCACCGCAGCCCCCTCAACACCTCCAGGAGAACAAGATGTCTGAACCCAAACGTCCGTCTTTGAACACCGAGCATCGCAGCCATCCAATCGTTTCAGCATCCAATCTGCCCCATTCAGGCTTGAGTCGACGGCAGTTTTTGGGCTTTGGCGCCGCTGGTTTGGCTGGAGCTGCGCTACTGTCGTCGCCGTTTTTTGCCAATCCGGCATTTGCGCTGGCGACGCAAGACAAAACAGCAGTGACCGGCCGCGTCGGTAAAACCGGTTTGCAACTTTATACGGTGCGCGATTTGATGACCGAGAGCGTGGCAAAAACATTGCAGCTGGTGGCGAAAGTGGGTTATCAGGAACTGGAGTTTGCCGGTTACTTCAACCATCAACCCAAAGACCTTCGCGCCATGCTCGATGGCGAAGGCATGACAGCTCCTTCTTGTCATCTGCCACTGGAGGCTTTTGACCAGGGCACCGATGCAATTATCGAAGCGGCGCTGACTATGGGCCATCAGTATGTGGTGGTGCCTTATCTGACGGAAGCCCAGCGTGGCAACAGCATTGATACCTATCAGCAACTGGCCGCCCGTTTTAATCAAATCGGTGAAGCGCTTTACAAAGCCGGGCTGAAGTTTGCCTATCACAATCATGAATTTGAATTCGAACTGACCGATCAACAAGTGCCTTATGATGTGCTGCTGGACCAAACAGACCCACGCTATGTCACGATGGAGCTGGATCTGTTCTGGACCCTGAAAGCCAAACGCGACCCACTGGCTTATTTTGCCAAGTATCCGGGGCGTTTCCCGTTATGGCACGTGAAAGACATGGACCAGGCCGGCAATTTTGCGGATGTTGGCAAGGGAACCATTGATTTCGCGGCTATTTTTGCCAAAGCCGATGTCGCAGGTTTAGCCCATGCGTTTATCGAACATGATGCGACCAAAGATCCGGTAGCCACCATCAGCCAGGGCTTTACCACACTGAAAAGTTTACGTAGCTAAAGTTCGAGCTTGGATTGCTGTCAATCTAAACGCCAGCATCAGTAGCGCGCAGCAGGACACTCAGTCGCTGCGCCTGATGTTTTTTGCAAGACGTTTTTTGCAAGATGTTTTTAACCCTGAAGCTCGCCGTATCCGCAATCATTTCAGATCTGATCCCAATCAACATTGTGTTCCTGCAGCGTTTTCATTTACTGTTGCCGCTTGGCAATCTTTCACTGGATGTGGCAGGAATTCCCCCATGAGCGACAAGTACACCATGCCTTCAGCGGCGACTGAACCGCTGGTCCGCACCATCGGGCTATGGGGCATGTGGCTGTTGGTGGTCAATGGCTTGGTTGGAGCCGGTATCTTTGGCCTCGCCGGCGGTGCCGCGCGTTTCGCCGGGGAATACAGTTTGTGGGTCTTTGTAGGCTGCGCACTATTAATCCTACCTATTTTGTTGTGTTTTGCCGAATTAGCCAGTTATTTCAACGGCACCGGTGGCCCGGTTCGTTATGTCGGCACGGCATTTGGGCCCGTCGCCGGGTTTCAGGCCGGCTGGTTGTATTACCTGGCGCGGGTCGTGTCCGTTGCCGCCAATAGCGCGCTTTTGGTCGATAGCATTGGCTATTTCTGGCCCGATGCCACGACAGCGTTGTGGCGAACTATAATTTTGGCGATGATTTGCGCGGCTTTCACTTTGCTCAATGTTGCAGGAGCAGTGCAATCGATCCGCACTTTAGCTGGGTTAACGGTGGCCAAATTCGGCGTGTTATTGCTGTTAGTCGCGGCTGGGATCTGGCAATACCAACCCTCAACATCCGATACACTGACAACCGGCCACGGCAGTCAGGTCGATCTGGACCTCGGTGCCGCCACGCTCCTGATGGTCTATGCCTTTGTCGGATTTGAATCTGCCGTCGTCCCCGCAGGCGAGGCCAAAAATCCGCAACGCGATATTCCAAGAGCCCTGCTACTGGGGCTTGGCATGGTGACCCTGCTCTATCTGGGCGTGCAGTGGGTCAGTATGGTGACAGTCCCGCAGATAGCCAGTTCAACCACGCCATTGCTGGATGTCGCGGCGGCTCTTGGCGGTAGCTATGGTGCAGCCATGCTGATGTTTGGGGTGATTTGCTCCGTTGGGGCGAATTTATTGGGTGCGATGTTTTCAACACCGCGCATTAGTTATGCCCTCGCCCGCGAGGCCAGCCTGCCGTCCTGGTTTGCCCGAGTGCATCCGACCTATCTGACGCCGGCCAATGCCATTATCTTTTTTGGTGGATTGGCCTTCTTGCTGGCCGCTTTTGGATCCTTTATCTATCTGGCCAGTGCCACGGTGCTGATCCGGGCCTTGCTCTATGGATTGTGCTGTGGCGCGATCCCAAAACTACGACCAGATTATCGCGACCAGGCCAGCTTTGTGTTGCCCGGAGCTTATCTCATTCCGGTGCTGGGTTTGTTCGCCTGTGGCTGGTTGGTGTGGCAGGTTCAACTCGCTGCCGTGTTGTTAACCGCAGCCCTGCTCGCAGTCGGAACCTTGTTCTATCTTGCGGCACGTTGGCAACAACAGCCGTCAGCGGCCAAGAAAAGCTAACAGCAACATGATCCAGTGGTTCTCGCGAGCATGATGTCGAGCAATCATCCGCCATGCGGACGCAACCAAAGCGCTGCATGGGAGGAGCCTGTTGTAGGGTATGCAAAAACATCAGCTGCCTAATATGGTGAAAAACTATCTTCAAGTTGTTTGGACAGATAAAAGCATGCTATAACAACTGCACCCCTATTTTGGGTTGCCAACGGATGGTGTCCTATGCAGTTGTTAACCGTATTCCTGATTGTTGTTTTGTCTGTCATCGTCGCCACTCTGGTGATTATCTCCATCAAATTGACCGATTTGGTCGCAGAAACCAAAGCTTGCCGGATCGCGATGCAGAATATCGAAGCCGATGATTTGTTTCAGCAAGGACATTTCAGTGAACAACACCGTAAAGATCTGCAGAATCATCATCTGGAAGTCCTGAGTTTGTTGCAGCGAATTGAATCGGTGCTCGGGACTAAACTCAAATCCGACCGCCCCCGCACTACGGTGCTGACTCAGTCAGAACCGATCGTCGGCACGATGTCCAACCGGTTTAGCACAAAAGAGAATACTGAGAGCACCCTGTAGTTTACAAAAAATGGCAATAGCAGGCGCCATAGAGCAACAGATGCCGATAATTCCGACAATCAACCGCCCTTACCCGTTCTCTTCAGGCTAAAGCAGGTTGACAGCTCCAGGCCAGCACCGGATGATAAGGACTTCATGGCCAACACCGGATTGGTCTTTGTCGCTGTCCTTCTACGCAAGCAGGTTTTCATGTTTTCTCGCACACAAATCATTTTTATCTGGGGTTTTAGTCTGGGTGTTTCTGCCGCAGCGATGTTGTTTTATATCTGGCATATGGAAAGCCTCACCCGTCTGCAACAACAATGGCTGACGGAGCAACAATCCGCTCAGCAAGCCAAGATGCTGTCGCAACAACCGCAGACGCAAATTGAAACCATTGATTTGCTTATGAAAAGTTATAGCATCAGCGATGGCAATGAAGATAAAGACATGCGGGCAGAATTAATCCGCACCAATCATCTGCAACTGCTGCTGGACGTGCAGCAACAAGCAGCCGTCGATATTACCGATTTAATTGATCCGGCCCGGCCTTTTAATTCAGCACAGCTGTATGCCGCTTTATTGCGGATTAAACAGCAGCATGAAAGAAATCTGGCCCGGCAGCGGCTGGATCAACGGGTCAACGCTGCGACAACCATACCCGCTGCGACAACACCGTCGACGAACTGAGTTTTAGCGGAGTTTTTTTCAATTTCAGGCTGTCCGGTGGCTTTTTTCCGCGTACACTCAATTAACTTAACTTTGAGTGTCCGTGCCGCCGATGAAACCTGCTTTACCTGCCAACGAAGCGCAACGTTTAGACGCGTTGTACCGGTTACAAATTCTGGATTCGCTGCAAGATCCAGCCTTTGAAGCGCTGAGCAAATTAGCTTGCCTGATTTGTGGCACTCCGACATCAGCCCTTAGCCTGATTGATGTCGACCGGCAATGGTTTAAAGCCCGGATCAATATTGATGTGCCAGAAACACCAAGAGATGAAGCGATCTGTGCGCATGCCATTTTACAACCGGATCAGTTGACTTACGTTCCGGATACTTTGGCTGACCCACGATTTGCCGATCACCCGGCGGTGTTGCAGGAAGATGGCATTCGTTTTTACGCCGGTGCGCCACTGCGAATTAATTCGGACATTGCACTTGGCACGTTGTGCGTGGTGGACTCCGTACCACGCCATTTAAGCGAAGCGCAGTTAGAAGCCTTACGTTTGTTATCGGCACAAGCGGTGACGTTGATGCAAAACCGCCTTGTTGCGCTTAGGAGCAAAGAGCAAAAACAAACCCTGTCCACCATCATCGAACATGTTCCCGTGTTATTAGGTCAGGTCGATCGGCAGTATCGTTATGTATTTTGCAATCAAAAATATGCGCAATGGTTTGGCATCGATCGCGATGCCGCGATAGGTAAAACTGTTGTCGAGGTGTTTGGTCAGGAAGCGTTTGCCGAACTGGAACCTCACTTCCAGCAAGTGTGGCAGGGAAAAGAAGTTGAATTTATCGCGCAACCGCAAAGCGGTCGGGTTTTTAATATCAATTTTGTGCCGCAACAGTCAGCTACCGGTCGTATTGAACACATTATTATTGTCGCCAGTGATATCACCGATAATCATCAACAACAGCAGAAAACCCAGCATGAACGCGATCGGCTGGATGCAATTATCCAGGGCACCAACCTTGGCACCTGGGAGTGGAATATTCCGACCGGACGCACCTACTATAACCCACGCTGGTTTAGCATGCTGGGGTTGCCACCGGAAAAACAGACCTCAATTCAAACCTGGGAAAAATTATTGCATCCGGATGATTTCGCCCATGCAACCTTATTAATGCAACAGCATTTTAAAGGTGATTTGCCATTTTATGATGTGAAGTTCCGGATGAAACACAGCCAAGGTCATTGGGTGTGGATCCATGCCGTCGGCCGGGTCACCAGCTGGAATGAGCAAGGGGAACCAGAACTAATGTTTGGAACCCACAGCGACATCAGTACCGATATGGCCAAAGAAGCGGAAATTCTGTCTACCCGTTCCTGGCTTCAGGCCGTGGTTGATTCCTCATCCGAAGTCGCGATGATTTCCACCGACACCGCAGGCGTGATCCAGCTGTTTAATCCCGGCGCCGAGCGCATGCTCGGTTACAAAGCGGAAGAATTAGTTGGCTTACAAAGCCCGGCCATGTTTCATGTTGAAGAAGAGGTCAGCCGGCGCGCAGCACAACTGAGTGCTGAGTATAACCAGCCAATTAGCGGTTTTGAGACTTTTGTCTTCAAAGCACGCCAGGAGGTCAGTGAAACCAGGCAATGGACTTATCGTTGTAAAAGTGGCGAGCAAAAGCAAGTCCGTCTGAGCGTCTCGGTGATGCGCAATGAAGATGGCTCGGTCTTGGGTTATCTGGGCGTCGCTATTGATATCACCCAACTGGAACAATTACACCACGCATTATTGCTCAGCGAACAACGTCACCGCTCGATGCTGGAGAACCTGCCAGGCGTGGTGTATCGCTGTATCAACGATGAACACTGGACCATGCTGTTTATCAGTGATGAAGTTGAAAAGCTAACCGGCTATCCGGCCAGGAATTTCATCCGCAATAAAACCACAACTTTCGCCCAGATCACCCACCCCGAAGATACCGAACAAAATCGGAAGATTGTCGATCGCGAACTGGCCAATCACGCCCGTTTCAGCACGGAATACCGAATCCAGCATGCCAATGGCAGCGTCCGCTGGGTGCAGGAGCTGGGGCGGGGAATTTTTGATCAGAATAACCAGTTGCTGTATATCGATGGTTTTATCTGGGATATTACTGCGCAGAAAGAAGCGATGCTTGGCCTTCGCGCCAGTGAACAAAAATTATCCTCCTTGTATCAACTCGCGCCGTTGGCGATTGCGCTGACCAAATACCCCAGCGGCCAGTTTATTGAAGCCAATCCGGAATTTAGCCGGATGTTGGGCTATGACGGTCACACTCTTGATCTGATGTCTTTCCCCGATATTGTGCCGACCCGCCAGCAAGATTGCTTAGTCAGGCAGTTCGAACAACTGTCGGCCGCCGGCCGCTATGGACCGGTTGAAACCGAGCTTCAGCATCGTGACGGCCATCTGGTGCCGGTGGTGCAAAGTGGCGTTCAAATCGAAAGTATTTCCGGACAGCTGCAAACCTGGTCGATCATTCAGGACATCACCGAACATAAGCGTATTGAGCAGATGAAAACGCAGTTTGTGTCGATGGTAAGTCATGAATTGCGCACGCCACTGACGGCGATTTCCGGCGCTCTGGGGCTGATGGCAGGTGGCGCCTTGGGAGCAGTCCCCCAGCCTATGCAAAGCATGTTGACCATCGCCGTTGAAAATGGCAATAAATTAAGCCAACTTATCAATGACTTACTCGACATCGATAAACTCGTCGCCGGGAAAATGCAGTTTGATTTCTCACTATGTTCCATGCAGGAACTGCTCAAGCAAAGCATTGAGCACAATCAACCTTATGCCGACAAATACCAGGCCAGCATCACCTTAAATGCCGACTTCGATGCTACGGTGTTACTGGATCCAATGCGCTTTCATCAAATTATGGCGAACCTGCTGTCGAACGCGGCGAAGTTTTCGCCCATGGGTTCAAATATCCGGGTGTCGTTAGGCCAGAACGACGCTGAAATATTAGTCTCGGTGCAGGATCAGGGCCCTGGGATCAGCGCTGAATTTCAGCAACGGATGTTCGAGAAATTTTCGCAAGCCGATTCGGCCGACGCCCGCAGCAAAGATGGCACGGGCTTGGGGCTGGCGATTGTCAAAGAGCTGACAGAACGGATGAATGGCACTATTAGCTATCAGACCTCTGCTTCCAGCGGGACTTGTTTTCAGCTGCACTTTCCAAAACAGCAGCAAGATATTATTCAGCCCGGCAACCCAATTCTGGTGGTGGAAGATGATCCGGCCATCGCCGCTTACATTCGTGCTTTACTGGAATCATCCGGCTATCTGGTGACCACAGCTTTCAGTCTGGCCAGTGCCAGACGAGCCATGAGCTTACGTAGCTTTGCCGCGATGACCTTGGATCTGAATTTGCCCGATGGTCATGCTGGCACCTTTATCAATGAATTACGGGCGAACCAGGCCACCAGCCAATTACCTATCCTGGTTATTTCGGTCGAAAGACAACAAGATGGCCACAGCTTTAGCGGATTTACCGCCTTTGACTGGCTGGAAAAACCAATTGAAGCAGCACAACTCTTATCATCGCTGAAAAAAATACTGTCCGCCGGCCGGCCGAGCATTCTCCATGTGGAAGATGATCCGATGTTTAGCCGGTTACTCAGCCATTTTACGCCCCAGAATGCTGAGATCAGCAATGCCGCAACAGTACAGCAGGCACGGGAACTACTGACCCAACAACATTTTGACCTGGTGGTCTTGGATCTCGGTTTACCAGATGGCTCTGGCTGGGAGCTACTGCCATTGATCGCTGAGCACCATCAGCACATCCCTGTGCTGATCTGGTCGGCGGATGAGTTGAGCGACGAGCTGAAGATGAAAGTCGATGCGGCGTTATCGAAAAATCAGCAAGCAATACCGCAGTTAGTGTCGGTGATTGCTCAGCTGTTAAGTCGCTGAATTTAGATTGTATATAATTACCCGATTCCGACCGGCGGACTTGGCCTGATATAAAGCCTGATCGGCTTGTTCAATCACCTGATCTGGAAATTCAAAACCAAGGCCGCTGGCGATGCCGGCACTAAAAGTACAGTGAAATACATTGCCATCGAAGGTAAAAGGTAACCTGGCAAATGCTGTGCGCATTTTATCAACAATCTTTAACGCCTTATCCACCCCACAGTCCGGCAACACCAGTAAAAACTCTTCACCGCCGTACCGGCCAATCATGTCACTTTTGCGCAGCTGCTGTTTTAATAAATTTGCCAGACTGGTAATCACCTGATCACCGGTCAAATGACCGTAGCTATCATTAACCTTTTTGAAATGGTCGATATCCAGCATCACCACACTCACCTGCTGTTGTTGCCGGCTGCTGCGAACGAGCTCAGTGGCTAACCGTTCCTTAATATGTGCATGCTGTAATAACCCGGTCAGACTGTCTTTGGTCATCACTTCCGACAATTGCCGGGCCCGTTGCGCCCGGGCAAAAATCGCGACAATCAACGCATTATCACTAATCGGCTTGGTCAGGAAATCATCACCGGCTTTGATCAAGACTTCGAGTTGCCGTTCACTATCGGTTTCCGACGATAAATAAATAATCGGCACCCCGAGCCATTCATCCTGTAACCGGATCAACTGCGCCAGCTCAGGGCCAGTGCATTGCGGCATATTAACATCCAGTAAAATCACATCCGGATGAAACTTGCGTAAGCCGGCAAATATTTCCGCCGGTTCATTGAGGATCTCAGCCCGCAGCCCGGCATTTTTTAATACCAGCGCGTAGTGTTCCGCCAATAGTTGATCGTCATCGACGATCAATACCCGAAACGCATCCCGTTGCCTCGAATTCAACATCCGCTGTAACCTGGCTTCCAACGCTGACGCATTCAGAGGTTTGACAAAATAACCAAGCGCACCGCTGCGCACTGCATGCAGATAATGTTCGAAATCATCATGGCTGGTAAGCACAAATAATGGCAGTTTTTGATGTTCTAGCTGAAGCCGGTTGATAAAGTTCAGACCAGATTCGGTTTCGCCCGGCAGTTCAATATCAATGATTAACGCATCCGGCTTTTTTAACGATAATGCGGTCTCCAGCTGCAGCAGCTGTTGAAACCATTCCACCTGATAGCCAAAAGTGGCCAGGGTCAAACATAAATGGCGCGCCGTTTCGCCTTCATCTTCCAACAGATAAATCAGCACCGCGCCTTTATCGGAGGCAGGTTTAGCAGCAGGTAATTGCAATTCTGTCACTGCCAGTTGTTTTTGCTGGCGCATCAGCTTAAACAATTGCAAAAACTGCTCTATTGCCGCTGCATCAGGCGCTTGCTGTGATTTCAGCCACTGCTGACACTGCTGCTCGAGCTTCTTCGCATAAGCTCCGAGCTCTGCCTGACCAAAGGTGCCGGCAGAGCCGGCCAAGATATGAAAACTGCTTTGCAACTGTGCAACGCCCTGCCGCCATTGCGGATGCCCGATTAAGGCCTGACATTGCAATTGCAACTGTGGCAATTCTTGCTGTAATCGTTGCAAGTATTGCTGATTTAACATCACAAGCTGCTGTTCAAGTTTACTTTTTTCGCTGGTCATCCAGTTGCCTCTTCGGCGCGGCATTAAAGCTTACTATAGCAAAACTTTCTGCCAAGCCAACTGTTATGCCAGCACTGGCGGGAAAAATCCCGGCGCTGGCAGTATTACAACCTGACGACTAATCCTTGTGCCACACTCTGGCGATACGTCAGATAAGAAGGGATAGCTCCCAAAACTAATGACAAACCGGCAACAGCGGCCAATACAGGGCCGGTATGGGCATGCCAGGGCCAGATGCTGATGACCAGGCCATATTGACTGCTCAGCAAGGGTTGCGCCAGCCAGAGACCACCACTAAGCAGCGCCAGCGCGCCGCCGATACTCAGTAAGGTCAAACAAAGCACTTCCAGCTCGATTAACCAAAATAACTGCCACGGCCTGGCACCGACCGCTCTGAGGATCGCCATCTCGCGTTGCCGCTCTTTCATCGCCGCCAGTAAAGTAGTCAACATGCCGACAAAGGCAGCGATCAGGACCAATAAGGTGACCACTAACAGCAGATTCTCCACCATGCTCAGCATTTGCCACAGTTCCGCTAATGCCGCGCCCGGTAAAATTGCGGTTAAAGGTTCTGCTTTGAATTCATTAATTTGTCGTTGCAGAGCGAAAGTCGCTACTTTTGATTTTAAGCCGACCATAAAGCCGGTAATCACGGTCGGTTGCAACGCTGCCAGTTGCTCATCGCTCAGTTTAGGTTTGCGGCCAAGTGCCGGGGCCCCGCCCTGCCAACCAAGATGGATCGCTTCAATGCCAGCCAGAGTGACATGCACGCTTTGATCAACCGGTGTGCCGGTTGGCGCCAGGATCCCGACCACCGTGAACGGCTGGTCTTTGTGCTGGCTAAAACTGACCGCACCGACACCATGCGATAAAATAATTTCATCGCCAAGTTGATAGCCAAGCTTGGCCGCGACGGTCGAACCGAGCACTGTTTGATAGACGCCGGCAAAAGCTTGTCCCTTTGCGAACTCCAGCTGTTGTTGCTGACCATAGCGAAAGAAACGGAAATAAGCGTCGGTCGTTCCAATCACCCGAAACCCGCGGTGCGAATCTCCCAGCGCCAGCGGGATCGACCAGGCAACTTGTGGATGCTGACTGATCTGCTGGTAATGTTGCCAACTGATATTGTTAGTCGCATTGCCCAGCCGGAATACCGTGTACAGCAGTAAATTCAGCTGGCCGGAACGTGCCCCGACAATCAGATCCGTCCCCGAAACTGTGCTGGTAAAACTTCGTTTGGCTTCAAGACGTAAGTGATCAATACCCAGTAATAAAGCGATACTGATAATCAACGATAACAGGGTCATCAGCGCCGTGCCGCGCCGATTCCACAAACTTTGCCGGGCTAAACGCATCAACATAAGACTTGCTCCTGGCAGCGATTGGAGATTTTTGCAGCCGCCAGCGGACTGTCGACTACGCCGGCCGCCAGATTATCCATCTGCAACATTGAAGTAAAATATCCAGCCAGTTGCGCATCATGACTGACAAACACCACTGTGGTCCCACAGCGGTCTGCTTCCTGTAACATCAAGCGGATAAACGCATCGCGATTATCCGCATCCAGCGCGGAAGTGGGCTCATCGGCAATTAACAGCGCGGGTTCGTTGAGCAATGCCCGGGCAATGGCCACCCGCTGTTGTTGCCCGACACTCAGTTGCTGCGCTGGCTGTTGCCAAAGCGCTTCAGCCATGCCGAGCGCGGTTAGTAGCGACTGCGCCCGCTGACTAGCTGCGGCGCTCCTTTTGCCGGCAAATTCAGCCGCCAGCAATACGTTATCAAGCACCGACAGGTACGAAATTAAATTCAATTGCTGAAACACCACGCCAATATGGCGGGCGCGAAGCGCATCCCGTTTAGCCCCGGATAGCGGCTGAAATTTTTGCCCGCCGATAGTGATTTCACCTTGGGTGAGCGGATGAATGCCACAAAGCAGATTCAGCAACGTCGTTTTGCCAGAGCCTGAAGCCCCGCGGACAAATAAATGCTGGCCAATAGCCAGCGCTAAATCGGGTATTTTCAGCTGAAAAGTCGGTTGTCCCGGCCATTGAAAGTGAAAGTTTTTGAGTTCAAGCGCCGGAAAATTCGGTTTTGATAACACAAGCAATCTCGTCGAAATGTTATGATAAAGCCCAATCCCTACTTTATAACATATGCCAGAGAGTAAGCTCTAATGTTGAAACCGTTGTTGATAGGATTATTCCTGAGTCTGGTCGCATTCCAAAGCGTTGCTGAGGCGACGACCGCCAGCAAAGATGCCGCCAAAACCAGTGCAGTCCAGACCTTAGAATGGGTTGATTTGTTACCGCCGGAAGATTTGGCCAAAATGGAAGCCTTACCGGAAATCAGCCATGAAGGCGGCGAAGGTCCGTCAAATGGTCTGAAACAGCAAATGGATGGCAATGACCCTTCGAGTCAAGCCTGGGCTGAAGTGCTGCAATCGGCAAATGTCCGTGGCGAACTCAATGGTAAGCGCGTGAAAATTCCAGGATTTATCGTTCCGATTGAATATGATGAGGCACAAAATATCAGTGCGTTTTTCCTGGTGCCTTATTTCGGTGCCTGTATTCACGTACCGCCGCCACCGCCGAACCAGATCATTTTTGTGACGAATGCCAAGGGGTTGAAAGCTGACATGATTTACAACCCATTCTGGATTGAGGGCACCCTGACAACCGATATGATGAGTCATGATCTCGCCAACTCGGCTTACAGTCTTAAAGCCGATATCATCAGCGAATACGTCTACGAGTAGTTGCAGCGAGCAGCGAGCCTTACGTGAAGCAAGCTGCCGCAAAGTAGTCATGGGATCAGAGTTATAAGGCTGATCCCAACGGACTGCCGCAAGAAGCAAGCTTAATTATCAATTAGTTACGAAGGTTCAGCACAGGCGCCGTAGCCGACAATTTCTGGACGCCGGCAGTACCATCCACCAGCGTTTGTGCTTTGATAACCTCCAACCCGGTCGCCAACTCAAACAGACCGAATTGCAGCTTTTCCAGTTTCAGCGGTGCCTGACACAATAGTTGAAAATTGGCATATAAATCGGCATGACCGTGATTATCCGGTTCGATGCGCACATCCTGACCGACAACGGTGCAATTTGCTGCTGCATCGACAGTGAACCAACGTCCGCCTTGCATCATCTCCAACTGTGTTTTTTGCTGTTGCTGCTCCTCCGGCGTGGTCGCCTTATGCTCAAAGCCCAGAATATTGCCGGCAGCAGTGACCAGGGCTATCTCAGCTTCGTTGCCATCGAGCACAAAGGTCAACTGGGCTTCCCCATGGACATGACTGCCATGCGAAGCCATCTCTTCAGCAATCGCTGGATTGATCAGCATCGCCATCATCACGGGCAGCAGTTTCCAAGAAACAAAAACGGACGAAGGGTTACGGTGTTTAGTTGAAACAGTCATCGAGGCTCCGGTACTTTTATCGGTTTGGCATCATCATACCCAAGTTTTTGTCGGGTGCAACGGTTTGCGCTGTCTCTATTTTATAAACAGTCTAACGACGCGATGCCCCCAGTTGTTCAAGCCAGACAACGGATCACTAACCGGAAGCCGTCGTTGGCTGCGCTATACAGCTCCAACTGGCCATGCAATTTATCATGGACCAGTTGCCGGACGATTGACATCCCAAGGCCGGTGCCGCCTTGCCCCTCCCGGGTAGTGAAAAAGGGTTCAAAGACCCTGGCTTTGATGCTCTCATCCATGCCTACACCATTATCCTGGTAACAAAGTTCAAATTCCTGCTCGGCATTAAAAGCCGCGCTAATCCGGATTTTCGGATCCGAAATGCCAGAAAATGCATGATGACAACTATTCATAATGAGATTGGTCAGTATTTGCAGCCAAACATCCGCCGCGGTAATCAGCTGTAAATGTTCATCTATCGCCAGTTCAATCCGGATCTGTTGTTGCCTGAGTATTGGCATCAGACTGGCAATTAAATTCTGCATTAATTCAAGGAACTGCACCGAACTGGATTGGGACCGTGTTTGGCAGGCAGCCGTTGCTTTAAACTGCTCCATCAGCCTCTGCGCACGTTGTAAATTACTAAATAAAATCTGGATCCCTTCACCAATCCGCACCAGATAATCATCCCACATTCTGGAGGTCATACTGCGGTCGGCCGTTTTCTGTTGTACTTCGAGAAACAAATCTTGCACATTGGAGCCCGCTAGCAGGGCAATGCCCAGGGGGGTGCTGACCTCGTGCGCCACACCAGCGACAATCCCGCCTAGTGTGGCCAATTTGGCTTGGACCAAAATTTGCTGATGCGCTTTTTCCAAACCCAAATCGCTCAATCTTAATTGTTCGCTGCGTTGTTCGACTCTTTGCTCCAGTTCACTGTTCAACAGCTCAAGTTGACGTTGTGAAGCTAACAAGCGACTGGCGTTCAGGGCTCTGCCAATTTGATCGGCCAGACTCCCGGCAAAACGAACCTCGGTATTTTGCCATTGCCGGCTCTCGCCACAATGTTCGCAGCAAATGATCCCAATCATTTTGCCCAAATGACGGATTGGCAAATCCAGCATAGAACTGATTTGATACAAAGGCAGATAGTCGCGGCTAAATTCCTGAGTGTAGCCGTGAGTATGGGCATCATCGGCCACAATGGCCCGTTCATTGCGCAGGGCGGCGAAATACTGCGGGTATTGTGAAGCCAGCAACTGCACAGATTCCTGATGAACGGTGCCGTCGTCCAGTAAAGTATGACAATCCATACTTTGATTATCAGCAGCAAAAAACCATAGACTCACCCGTCGAACATGGAGACCTTGTTGCAACGACCCAAGCACCAGCAGCACCGCATCTTCAAAGGCGCCACTGTCGATGGCGGCCGAACGCGAAACTTCCAGTAATATACTTTCCAGCCGATCCACTGTGGGCTCCTCAATCTGGTTACTGCTGTTTTTTTGTGCGATAGCACCAAGTTAACGCAATTGCGATTCTTTGTAAAATCCGGGTTCCCCCCAAGCCAAACGCTGCCATCACCGCTTGAGAGGTGCCGCATCATACTAGAAATTGTCGCCGTGGTTGATCGACGTCCAGCCCCCTTGCGTAAGCAAGATATCGAACCCGTGTAGATAGCGTATGAATTTTTAATGTCAAAATTGATTCTGATTTTAGGTGATCAACTCAGCCCGGTGCTGGCTAGCCTGCAGCAATGGCAACCCGGCGATCGGATATTGCTGGCTGAGGTGCAGGCTGAGGCAAGTTATGTTGGTCATCACCAGCATAAAATAGTTCTAATTTTCAGTGCAATGCGTCATTTCGCTGCGGTGCTGCAACAGCAAGGGATGCAGGTGGACTATATCGATTACAGCCAACGGATAGCGTCCCTATACGAAGCGGTGGCGATCACTTTACAGCGGCAGCCGCAGTTAGGAGCAGTCGTCGTGACCGCCGCCGCCGAATACCGGCTGTCACAAGAAATTCAGAGCTGGCCGGAACGATTGGGCAAGCCGGTCACAATCCTCGACGATGATCGCTTTATTGCCAGTCCAGCCTTGTTTAACCGCTGGGCTCAAGGCCGTACGCAGTTCCGGATGGAGTATTTTTATCGCGAAATGCGCCGTTACACCGGGTTGCTGATGAATGGCTCTGAGCCCGCCGGCGGCAAATGGAATTACGATCTGGAAAATCGCAAACCCTGTCCGGACGATTTGGTGGTGCCCTCGCCGGCTGCCGTGGCCCCGGACGAGGTGACTCAGGGCGTGATGGCGCTGGTTGCGGCCGAGTTCCCAAACAATATTGGCGACGCTGCCAACTTTAGTTTGGCTGTCACTGGCAAGGACGCCAGGGCGGCATTTTTACAGTTCGTCGAGCAGCAATTGCCGCTGTTTGGCCAGTATCAGGATGCCATGGTGCTGGATCAGCCGTTTTTGTTTCACAGTATCTGCTCGATGTATCTGAACATCGGACTGCTCGACGTGCGCTGGATGTGTCAGAAAGTTGAACAAGCCTATCAAGCCGGCCTGGTTCCGCTGAATGCCGCTGAAGGCTATATCCGGCAGCTGATCGGCTGGCGCGAGTATGTTCGTGGTTTGTACTGGTTGCTGATGCCCGAGTACAAAACCCGCAACTTCTTTGACGCACAGACCGCTTTGCCAGGCTACTACTGGCATGGCCAAACGAAAATGCGCTGTATGCAACAAGCCATCGGTCATACGATCAAATATGCCTATTCACACCACATCCATCGCTTGATGATCACTGGTAACTTTGCCCTACTGGCTGGCCTGTCGGTAGATGAAGTGACCGACTGGTATCTGGCTGTTTACGCCGATGCGTTTGAATGGGTCGAACTGCCAAATACTTTAGGGATGGCTCTATTTGCCGATGGCGGGGTTCTGGCTTCAAAACCCTATGCCGCCAGTGGCAACTACATCCAGCGGATGAGTAATTACTGCAGCAATTGTCATTACAAAGTCAAAGACACCACTGGCGATCTGGCTTGCCCTTTTAATGCCTTATATTGGGATTTCCTGGCCCGGAATGAAGAAAAACTCAGTAATAATGCCAGACTTCAATTGGCGTATCAGCAATGGCGGCGTAAAACTGAATCTCAGCAAAGCGCGATCCGGTATAAAGCGGCGGAATTGCTCATCCGGTTGGAGCAACTGTAACCACGGCTTGACGATGTTTATCACGGGGTGGCTCTCCTGGCCTCAAGAAAAAGGCTCGGCTGCTGTTCCTCAACCCACTGGACACTCGCCGCAATCAGCTGCAGGGCGCTTCGGAAAAACTCAGGGCTGATCTGTTGCCAGTCATCATCGACGGTATGATAGTGCCGATGCACATCGACACCAAAATACATATAAGGTAACCCGGCACGACGAAACTCCGCATGGTCACTGGCATTTGACCAGTCCACTTGCCCGGCACTTTGCGACAGCGCGCCGACCCGACTGCGCCCATCATGACCCAGTACCAATTTTACCTTGTCGTGTTGACGCGTTGGCAGGCTGGTTAATGCCGGCAGGCTGCGTCTTCCGGCCAGATAAAGCCGCTGGCGTTTTTCTCCGCGACTGATCATATCCAGATTGATGTTTAGGAGTTGTTGTGCCAACGGCACCGGCGACTGCTCAACCCAGGCTTTGGCGCCGTCCAGTCCATGCTCTTCGGCGTCCGTGGCAATAAACAGATAGGAGTAAGCAGGGCAATGCTGACTGAGCTTACCTGCCAAATAGAGCAGTCCGGCAACGCCGGAGGCATTGTCGTCAGCGCCATTGAACACCCTGGAGCCTGCCATTGCCAAATGATCATAATGGGCGGTGACGACAATATAAGACTGTGGATAGGTACAACCGGTTCGCCGAGCCACCAGATTGACGCCAGGTGATTGGCTAAAAAAACCGGTTGGGAACTGAAATGTCTGCCGATAGCCGGGCAGCACTGGCTCCAACTTCAATTCGTTAAACCTTTGAATAATAAATTGCTGTGCTTTCTGATGTCCCGGCGTTCCGGGATACCGGCCTTGCATATCATCAGCAGATAACTGCTGCAGGTCTTGCCAGGCGCGTGCCAACAAGAGTTCACTGGCTTGCACCTGTCCCTGCAAAGCGACCACCAGCAAACCGGTTAATATAAATGCAGATTTACCTGACATGCTGCCGACTGCGACCAAACCCGCTAAACACAACCAACTCCTCCTCGCAGCATTCCACCCTGCTCTAACCAACGCAACGCGTCTACACCTGTTTCGCCATTGCATTTAGCATATCCAGCTTTGATTGATAACGACGCCGCTCTGCGCCGGGTTCAACATATTTTCTCGCGGATTGCAGATAACGCGACGCTGCCGGAACGTCCCCTTTTAGTAAAAAAGCACGCGCCATCCCAAACAAGGCTTCCGGCGTATTGGGTTGTAGTTTCAGACTTTGCCGATAATGGCGAAGCGCAGAGTCAGCGTCCTGTTGCTCAAAAGCCTCATTGCCCAGCATCACGAAATAAAACGGGTTGGCCTGACGTTTTCTGGCGACTTTACGCTCCAGCGCAGCAGCCTGTTCATACCGTCCGGTGACATGGTACAACATGGCCAGATTCGACATGGTATTCGAATGATTTGGCTCTAGCATCAGACTGTGTAAATAAACCTGCTCCGCTTCGGCGAATAACTGCTTGTGACGGTAAAGCACGGCCAGATTGTTCCAATTGCCGGATAGAGCCGGCGCCATGCGAATCGCCGCTTTTAAGTACTGGTATGCTAAATCGAAATCTCTACTTAAAATGGCATCAGCAGCCTTATTGTTATAAAACATCGAAACTATGGCATCGCGACTGACTTCCGTGGTTTTCAGTTTGGTTCTTGCAGGGACCTGATCAAAATCAATCAGATAGCTGCTTTGGCGATACAAGATATTACTGACCCCGCGCAACTTTGAAACCGGATTAATCACCAGATTAACATGGCCATTTAACATACTATTGCCCGAGCGGGTGATCCAATATTCGGGGACATCCACATCCTGAAACTGAGTTTCAAAGCCGATGGCATTGGCGAGACTATACGCCAGGATCGTTAACGACAAACAGTTCGCTTGTCGTTTTAACAAGGTATCGCTTGCGGTTAAGGTGGCGTTGTTGACATATTCGAGCACATCACGACCGTCATTAAAAATGAAGGTCAACAGTGCCATACTCCGATCCTGCGCATCGCCGTACATCATCACCCGCTGGCGAAGCTCTTTGACGACCTCATCCGGGATTGCAAAAATTTGCTCTGCACTTTCGATGCCCGTGGCAGGTTCGGTAAAGTATTCATCTAGCAATAGCTTATCATCATACTGACTTAACAGCGCTTGCTGCATCGTTGCCTGGCACCCGCTCAACATCAGGCACAGGGTCAAGATCTGCCCCAACCTGACCAACAACGAGGAATCATCGCGGTTCATACCACACCTCAATCTGAAAACCAGTCAATTCAAGTGTACACGCTGTCGTTTTTTTAGCCGCAGTTTCTGTGACAGCAGATTGTCACAAAGTTTTGCAGAATGGACTGAATTCAGGACAACAACAGAGGAGGAGCAAACAGAAAAATGGGATGGTGACAAATTGCAGACACAAAAAAACCAGCTTAAAAGCTGGTTAATTTGGTGCCTAGGGGGGGACTCGAACCCCCACGCCGCGAAGCGCTAACACCTGAAGCTAGTGTGTCTACCAATTCCACCACCGAGGCATGTGTTGTGCGTGTTTTGCAACACGACTTTTAGTTGTCTGCGACTATGGTGCCTAGGGGGGGACTCGAACCCCCACGCCGCGAAGCGCTAACACCTGAAGCTAGTGTGTCTACCAATTCCACCACCGAGGCATATGCCGCCGACGCCGTGCATATTATGCGGCAGCTGCGATGGCGTCAACCTGAGATTGCAAAAATTCCGCTATTTTCCGGTTGATTGTATAAATGATCGGCAATTTAGCATCATGTTCCTGCCAAAATAAAATAGGCCAACCGAGTCAGCGGTTGGCCTATTTTTTACCGTTCAGAGCTCAGTTCTGCCAGAACCCTGAGATCAGTATTTAGCTTTCTTTAATAAACCAATCTCTTCTAAGCGCTGCATCAAATAATCGTTGGAATTAATCGGTTCCGGGTAACGATTTGGATTCTGTTCACTGACACAGCTTGCCAGTGTTTCAATCACATAATCCGGGTTCGGATGCATAAAAAACGGAATTGAATACCGTGGCTGACCTGCCGCCGCGCCTGCCGGATTCACCACCCGGTGCGTCGTTGACGGCAACACATGATTGGTTAATCGCTGCAGCATATCGCCAATATTGACCACAATCGTGCCTTCAATCGTCGTCACCGGTAACCAGCTACCGTCACGGCGCAAAATTTCCAGCCCAGACTCATGTGAACCGACTAATAACGTGATGAGGTTAATATCTTCATGCTGACCAGCGCGAATGGACTGGGTTGAGGTATCGGCGATTGGCGGATAGTGAATTGGCCGCAAAATCGAGTTACCGTAGTTCACTTTATCCGCGAAATAACTTTGATCCTGTTTTAAGAATAAAGCCAAAGCCTCCAGCACCTGGCAGCCGAGGCTTTGCAGTGCTTCGTACAACGCCGAAGTGGCTTGTTTAAATTCAGGCACTTCTGAGGGCCACACGTTTGGATACAGGCTCGGATGGGGCGCAGGCCCGGTCAGTTCACGGCCAACGTGCCAAAACTCTTTTAAATCCGGGTGCTTGCTGTCTTTGGCTTTCTCAACACCAAATCCGGTATAACCGCGCGCACCGCCCTGCCCTGGCTGGTGGTACTGCGCTTTGACTTCAGTCGGCAAGGCGAAAAATTGCTTAATCACCTGGTAGGTTTTGGCGACCACTTCATCCGGAATGCCATGGCCACTGATGCCACAGAATCCAAACTCAGTGTAGGCCTTGCCAATTTCGGCAACAAAGTTGTCTTTGTCGGTGGCAAACCGTCTGATATCTAAAGTTGGGACTTGTTGTTGAGTCATAAAATAGACCTGTTTTTCTTAAGTTAATTACCCTAAAGAGAAGAAAAAGCCTGCAATGGCCGCGGACATTAAATTCGCCAATGTCGCTGCAAACAGCGCTTTTAAACCCAGCTGTGCAATATCCGGTCGACGACTTGGCGCCATGCTGCCAAGACCACCCAACAGGATGGCAATCGACGAGAAGTTTGCAAAGCCACATAACGCAAAGGTTACGATGATTTGCGTGTGCTCAGAGAGCTTGCCTTCCTGCACATACTTGACGAAGTCCAGGTAAGCCACGAATTCGTTAATGACTAGTTTTTGACCGATAAAACTCCCAGCTAAGCGTGCTTCTTCCCAGCTCACGCCAAGGATAAAGGCCAGTGGCTGGAAGATGTAACCAAAAATAAGTTGTAGTGTGAGGCCTTCGACCCCAACCGCCGCACCAGCCCAGCCAACAATGCCATTAATTAAAGCAATCAAACCGACAAATGCCAGTAACATCGCGCCGACATTCAGGGCCAGCATTAAACCACTGGCTGCACCTGACGCTGCGGCGTCAATTACATTGGTACTTTTTTCAACATGGGCTATTTCTGCCAAATCGTTTTTCGGCTGTTCAGTCTCCGGGATCAACATTTTTGCCATCAGCAAACCACCGGGTGCCGCCATAAAACTGGCTGCAATCAGGTATTTCATCTCAATCCCTAACAGTGCATAACCTGCCAGCACCGAGCCTGCAACCGAAGCCAACCCCCCCACCATCACCGCAAAAAGCTCTGAGCGCGTCATGGTTGGGATAAAGGGTTTTACAATCAGCGGCGCTTCCGTTTGACCCACAAATATGTTGCCAGCAGCACTCATAGATTCCGGCCGGCTGGTCCCAAGTAGTTTCTGCAATCCACCACCGATAATACCAATCACAAATTTCATCACACCAATGTGATACAGCACGGCAATCAACGATGAAAAGAAAATAATCACGGTGAGTACATTGATAGCAAAAACAAAGCGCCCCATCTCACCAAATAAAAATTTAATCCCTTCATTGGCATACTGGATCACATCGCTGACGGCGGCTGACACGCTGATCAGCACATCTTTGCCAAAAGGGATGTACAACACAAAAGCACCAATCGCCAGCTGAATGGCAAATGCGCCGCCAACGGTACGCCATTTAATCTGACTTTTATGGGCAGACGCCAAATAGGCGACTGCTAAGATGGCAACAATGCCAACTAAACTCATCATATTGATTTTCCTTGGATCTTGCTCCGCATTGGCTGCAGAATTATTGTTCTCGTGATGCCGGATTCCTAGGATAGCACCAAAAGATCAAGTAGTTACAGTTTCGAAGCGGGAGGCTCAAAGCAAAAGCGCTTTGGCTGATGATTGCTTGTCTGGGGTTGTCTAAACTTGAAGTTTTGCTGTCGGATTATAACAGAAAAGATCGGCTTGAAAAGAGCCTAAATTAACGCCTGCTAAAGCATAAAAACAAGCCGCATCAACAACGAATTTGGCGGATCCTGGTCAAAAAAAACTGTCTGAAATTGGGGGCGGAGCGAATTTTCGGCAACAACAGCTTAGCGCTCTCATCTTACTCACCAAGACGTTTGCTCAAAGCTGTTGCCAATCCTCAAGCCAATAAAGCGCGGATTTTCGCTTTCATAATATCGATGGCAATTTCATTTTTGCCACCACGCGTCACCACTAAATCGGCATATTGCTTTGATGGGGAGATAAACTCGAAAAAAGCAGGTCGCACGTAGTTTTCGTATTGCTCGGTGATCGACACCAAAGTGCGGCCGCGATCTTCTAAATCGCGTTTGATCCGTCGTAGCAAACACACATCCAGCGGGGTATCCATAAACACCGTGATATTAAATTGCTCACGCAACCGGGCGTCCGTCAGCAATAAAATGCCTTCGACCAAAATCACTTTCGCCGGTTGTACTTTGATAGTTTCACTTTTACGGGTGTGGGTTTTATAGCAATATTGCGGCATCTCAACCGACTGCCCTTCGCGCAACTGCTGCAAATGCGCGGCTAATAACTCATGTTCAAAAGCTGCAGGATGGTCGTAATTGGTCAGCACCCGCTGCTCCATCGACAAATGATCCTGATTACGATAATAGGCATCCTCTGCCAATACGGAAATCCGCTCTCCACCAAATTCAGCAACCAGCTCCTGATAGACAGTGGATGCAAATAAACTTTTACCTGATGCTGACGCACCGGCAATTGCAATAATGGTAGGTTTAGCCACAGTTCGATTCTTATATGAGGTAATGACGGTTAATTATCGCCAATTTATCCAGAATTAGAAATAACAAATAGTCTGGAATTCGGCTGCATCGGCAAATGGCGGCCAGAATAAACGCAAAAAACAACGTTTACGACGACTTAAACTGTCAGAGTTCCGATTTTAGAGCACAAAAAAAAACGCCAGCCCCAGGGCTGGCGTTCCAAATCAAACTACTTCTGGGTTTAGAAGCTGTAGCTTACGCCCACTTTCATCCGCCAGGTTGATTTTTCAGTGTAGAACTTGTCCCAGTTATACTGGTTTGAAGTAATGTTGTTGTAGATATATTGGTTAGTCGCTTGGTCTAACACAAAGTTAGCAAGAGTCACATCACCAAAATCATCACCATAAACTTTACCTTTGCTGCTATCAATCAGGTTTAGTAAGTTTTCAACATTGAAATATACTTCGCCTTTATGACCCGTAGCAAAACCAGGAATTTCCTGACGGACAGATAAATCTAAAGTCGTCACCCAAGGCGTTGTTGAAACACCTTTTGGCAAATATTGACCTTGATATTTATCCAGTCCTAACTGCGTTACACGCTCCCAGAAAGTAGCTTCTGCAGCTGGAGTTGCAAATTTAACAACTGAAGCGTCGCCTTTCACTGGAATAAATGGCAGGAAATAGTTGTTAGTCGTTCCTGGACTTAATTGCAGGTACGGGTTCAGCGCTTTGTTGGTGCTGCTGAATTCAGTCACACCCAATACATAGTTAATAGGCTTTCCAGAACGGCGTTCAAAGAACATATTTACATTGGTAGCATAGCCTGAGAACAATTCAGTTTCATAGCCAAAGTTAACAACAAACCGATGCTCTGTTTCGAAGGTTGAGCGCCCGATTAACTCAACATTACGGTTAATAACCGGATTGTTACCGTAGTTACTACCAGCAGTTGAACTCGTTGCCGGAGCACCTTCAGTAATATCCTGATTGGTATAAGACGTTGTAACCCGGATGCCGTTATCCCAATTTTTGCTCAGCATGGTGCTAAAAATCTTTGAGCGACCATCTTTTTCAGCGTTGGTCAGCATAATGTCGACAACACCATCTGTGTCATTGTAGATAACACGTTGGCCATCAGGTGTAGTACCCACTTTCTCAGAATCAAGAATACTTACGTCTTTCCACAACACGCTGTCTTGCTTCTTCACGTAGAGTAATTCAGTTGTCCAGTTAATATCATCACCAATAAGCGGCAAACTAAAGACATAATCAGCTGCTAATTGGAAACGCCAATCTGAAGGCAGATTGAAGTTTGGATCAACGAGGTTAGTATTACCACCTGTTGTAACCCCTGCGACAGCATCTTTTAACGATTGTGGGATTTGATCAAGCTTAACGCCTGTCAGATTGTTTTGGGTCCGGTCGCCTGTACCTACACCAACGTTGGAGTAGCTGTTAGAGATCCAAACGGTAGGCTGCCCACCTGAGAAACGACCTACACCACCGCGCAAGGTTAAGTCATCAGTAGCGATATATTTAAAACCAGCGCGGGGTAGGAAAATATCAATCCCGTCTAAGTTTTCACTATTGTTATAACCAGTGCGCGCCAAAGAAAAAGCGTTAAATGTTGGAACGTCGTTAGAAGCAAGACGCTCATAACGCAGACCGTAGTTAATCGTCAGATCATCGGTAATAGCCCATTCGTCATTTGCATACAGCGCATGCTCATCTCGAGCAAATGCAGCAGCAGCATCAGCAGGGTTATGGCTGATCGCGTTCTGATAACGAATGTTAGCAATTTGGTTCTGGAAGTTAGCGATGCTGCTGAACGTATATTGACCTTTAGTCCGCTGCAGGAACAGGTTAAAAATGTCCAGACGCTTAAACTGGTAACCAAAACTAATACGGTGATCGTCTAATAAGTAATCGCCATCAGCAGCCAGGATCCAAGTTTTTTTCTTCAGATCGTTTGAGTGGCGAGATAAATCACTACCGATTGCAATGGTCGCGTTACTGGTTGGAGCGCCAAAACGTGGCACAGTGATTGAAACATCACCAAAATCAGACAGTGACTTTTGTACAGTGGCAACGTCCATATAAGTGGCGCTTAACTGAGTTGAAAAATCAGAAGTCCAATCTGAGTAAAGTTTAAACGCATGGTTATTCAGCGTTTCTTCTTTATTGTACCAGTTCGATGAAAGACGCATTACTGTCGATGACGACTGGTTGCCTTGTGTTTGGTTACCTTTGTTATACTGATAAGTGTAAGCTGCACGTTGTTCGTCGGTAATATTCCAATCGAGTTTCAACAACAACTTTTCATCAGTTTCTTCTGGGATCACATTCCAATCACCAGCATCAACACCATAAACTGATTTAGCGATGTTTACGATTTGATCAATTTGGGCTTGTGTTACCAAAGATGCGTTAGACAAACCTGAACCAGACGGCCCCCACTCTAATGGTGGTGTTGCATCATATTTTTCGGCTGACAAGAAATAGAACAGCTTATCCTGGACAACAGCACCACCTAACGTCGCTCCCCAGTTTTTGTTCTCATATTGTAGTGGCACTTCACCTTTTGGATTAGCAGCTGTAGCAGCGAAGCGGTTTTCTGGTGTCCCAGCTAAACTGTCATTCTTAATTTCGTATTTGAAAGAGCCGAATAATTCATTAGCACCAGATTTGGTCACCGCGTTGATTTTACCGCCTTGGAAGCCACCATCTTTCGCGTTGAATGGCGATACGTCTACGGTGATTTGGTCAATTGCATCAAAAGAAATCGGCGAACGAGTAGTTGGATAACCATTAGCGTTTAAACCAAAATCGTCGTTTTGCGCGATACCGTCAACGCTGATGCTGTTATAACGCGGGTTGGTACCAGCAACACTCAGTTCGCCATCTTTTGGAGACAAAATAGCTAACGGGTTATTTTTAACAATATCTTTTAAGTCGTTGTTCAGGCTAGGAGCATTTTTAATATCACGTTCACTGAAGTAACTGCTGCTGCCGTTAGCGCCACTAGCAATCACTGCCCCAGTCACAGCGATGCGCTCGACGTTTTCGGCTTGGAGTTGCTTGTTCAACTGATAAGTGTCGCCCAATTGCAGATAAACGTCATTGACTGTTTCATCGGCGTAAACATCTGAGTCAACGATAATTTTATACGGGCCACCTACACGTAAGCCAGAAGCTACAAAGCTACCGCCTTCGTTAGTGGTCACAGTACGACTAGTACCAGATGGCACGTGCAGAATGATTATTTTAGTGCCTGCGGCAGGAGCGCCTTCAGGGTTTGAAATCCGACCACGAACTGCTGATGAAGTATCAGCCATCGCATAGCTTGAACTCAACGCCACGGCAACGGCCATAGCAATATGTCTCATTTTCATATCTGTTTTCACCCGGTAGTTGTAGGTTTTATCGAACCCTGATTAAAGCCAAATCTTCATTTAAATTTGGGAGACAAGCTTAACGCAGTAACATTACGTTTTTCTTACATTAGATATTGACCTTAAATATTTTTCAGTTCAGCTGAACTAACTTTTTAGTTTATGGTCAACGCGCTTGTTGTCAAACGAGTGTAACATATCAGACCAGAAATATGCAGGCACCCTAATTAAGTTTGCTTAAAATTTCACTGAATTTTGTTGGTAAAATCAGCAATCTAGCCATCTAATTGCAATAAAACTGGGGTATAAGCTGTATTTTGGGTAAGCTCTGACCAAACCTATCTGTCGTTTTTTCGAATAAAAATTGTTGTAACAATTTACTCTGGGATCCATTTTATGAATCGATTGGCCATCATGCTGGCTCTACTGCCGTCTTTATCCGGAGGTTTTCAGGTGTCCGCGACTGAACTTACCATCGCCACTTTTAATGTCAGTATGGAAGCTGAGAACTACATCAAACGCGGTGATCCTGTTGATCCGCAGCGGTTACCAGCCCTGCTCAAAGCAGGCGATCACCCGCAAATCCGCAATATTGCAGCCATCATTCAGCAAGTGCAGCCCGATATCATTCTACTGAATGAGTTTGACTACATCGCGAACCCAGCCGAAGGAGTGCAGTTGTTTATCAACAACTTCCTGGCGAAATCGCAGCAGGGCGGCACACCGCAGCTTTATCCCTATCACTACTACAGCACGGTAAATACCGGGCAACCGAGTGGTTTCGATTTAAACAACGACGGTATCGTCAACAGTCCCGGTGAGGATGCCTGGGGCTTTGGCCAGTATCCCGGCCAATATGGCATGCTATTACTGTCTAAATATCCGATAGATCATAAAAATATCCGAACTTTTCAACATTTTAAGTGGAAGGATCTGCCAGGCCACAAACAAACCCGCAAAGCGGATGGCAGCCCCTGGTTTAGTGCCGAAGCCTGGCAACAGATGCCACTTTCCAGCAAATCCCATTGGGATGTGCCCGTGACTGTCGATGGGAAAACCCTGCATATTCTGGCCAGTCATCCAACGCCACCGGTATTTGACGGTCCGGAAAACCGCAACGGCAACCGGAACCATGATGAAGTGAAATTTTGGGTCGATTATTTATCCGGGCAATCCTATATGGTCGACGACCAAGGTAAAGCCGGCGGCTATCAGACCAAAGCGCCTTTTGTGCTTGTGGGCGATCTGAATTCTTCACCTGTAGAAGGGGACGCCTTTCAGGATGCAATCAAAGCCTTGCTGGAACACCCGAAGGTCAACAACAGCTTCACCCCACATAGCAGCGGTGGCGCCCTACACTCCCCCGGGAATCCGCATGGAGCAAGCCATACTGCCGGCTGGCGGATGCGTGCCGATTATGTCGTGCCATCAAAAGAAGGTTTGAATTACCTGCAAAGTGGTGTTTTTTGGCCTGCTCCGGGTGAAGCCTTCCATGAGATCGTTAATAGCCGGGGCTTGAGCTCGGATCATCGGTTGGTGTGGGTGAAATTGCAATTACCTTAGCGGTTGCAGCGAAGCTTCGACGGCCTGCGTCAGTTAGGCAGCGCCATAAAAAAAAGCAGCAAAGGTTTTGCTGCTTTTTTTATCACAAACCAAAGCCCGGAGCCTCAGGCTTGCTCTACCAGCGGCGTGCTGTAGGCCAACTCCATATCCCACGGCAATTGGATCCAGGTATCCTGCTCAATATCAGTCACATACTTATCGACCAAAGGTTTACCCTGTGGTTTTGCGTAAACGGTGACAAAACAGGCTTGCGGAAAATGTTCGCGAAGTGCTTTAGCGGTCTCGCCGGTATCCACCAGATCATCGACGATCAATAGCTTCGGACTATCCTGCAGCGCAGCATCTTTGAGGATCTTCAACTCACGTTGTTGATCATGGTCGTAACTTGAGACACAGATACTATCAACAACCCGGATATTCAACTCACGCGCCAGGATCGCGGCTGGAACTAAACCACCGCGGCTCACTGCGACAATACTATCGTATTCGCCGGTCAGACACATTTTCGCTAACTCTTTGGTGGCACGATGAAACGCCTCCCAAGACACATAAAACATTTTATTGGTCGTCAAAGACATGGGAATTCTCCGATTAGGCCAGCGCTAAGGCGATTTCAACCATTTCGTTAAAACTGGTCTGACGCTCATCCGGGCTTAACGATTCACCGGTGCGGATATGATCTGACACCGTCATAATCGCCAACGCTTGAATACCATATTCGGCAGCAACACCGTACAAACCAGCCGCTTCCATCTCAACCCCCAGAATACCGTACTTTTCCAGGGTATCGAACAGTTGCTCATCCGGGTTATAAAACAGATCTGAAGTAAAGACGTTACCCACTTTCACACCAATCTGCTTCGCCCGGGCTGCGGCAACCGCACGCTCCAATAGCTCAAAACTGGCTAATGCGGCAAAATCCATACCGCGCAAGCGATTCCGATTCACCGCAGAATCGGTGCTTGCGCCCATTGCGATGACCACTTCCCGTACCTTCACTGACAGCGGTAAACCACCACATGAACCGATCCGGATGATATTTTTTACGCCGTAATATTTCACCAGTTCTGTCGCATAAATGGACATCGAGGGCACGCCCATACCAGAACCCATCACACTCACCGATTTACCCTGATATTTACCGGTAAAACCGTACATATTGCGGACTGTATTGACACAAACCACATCAGTCAAAAAGGTATCGGCGATGTGTTTGGCGCGCAGTGGATCACCTGGCATTAACACGGTTTCAGCAAAAGCGCCCACTTCGGCGTGAATATGAGGAGTCGTCATCAGCAATCTCTTTTCGTTGTAAAACAAGTTATGAATGAAACCGTTGTCTATCTGGAAACAAGGAGACAACAGTTTTTAGGTCGTCGTTATTGATTCGTCAGCTTGGTCAGGCTTAAAAAAGATTCACCATAAGCTAGCGGTTCCAGACCAAAAAACTCAGCCAGTGTTTGGCCCATATCCGCAAACGTTTGCCGTTGCCCCAGATTCACTGGCGCCACTTTGGGGCCACTAAACAATACCGGCACATATTCCCGGGTATGTTCTGTGCCAATCCAGGTCGGATCACAGCCGTGATCGGCCGTCATCAGCAGCACTGAATCTGGCCCGAGGGCTGCGGTCAACTCCGGCAAACGACTGTCAAAATACTCCAGAGCTTCCCCATAGCCAATCGCATCACGACGGTGCCCATAATTCTGATCAAAGTCGACTAAATTGGTAAAAATCAGACTACGGTCCGGCGCCGCAGCATACTCAACTAAAGTTTTATCAACCAAAGCAGCCAGGCCATTGGCTTTGACTGCTTTTGTGATCCCTTGATGCGCATAAATATCAGCAATTTTGCCAATACTGACCACAGTGCCGCCACTTTGTGTCAATTTGTCGAGCAACGTCGGCGCCGGCGGTAATACCGAATAATCGCGGCGATTCCCGGTTCTGGCATAGTTATCCGCGGCATCACCCAGAAACGGTCGCGCAATCACCCGTCCAATGTTGTAAGGGTCTAACAATTCCCGGGCGATTTCACAGAACTGATATAAACGTTCCAGGCCAAAATGTTGCTCGTGGGCAGCAACCTGAAACACGCTGTCCGCGGAGGTGTAGCAAATCGGCAAGCCGGTTTTGACATGCTCATCACCCAACCGGACCAGAATATCCGTACCAGAGGCATGACAATTGCCTAAAATACCAGCGACGCCGGCACGACGGCACAATTCATCAATAAACCCGGTAGGAAAACTTTGGTTTTTGGGATGGAAATACCCCCAGTCAAACAACACCGGAACGCCGGCAATCTCCCAATGACCGCTTGGTGTATCTTTACCACTGGAAAGCTCAGCTGCACAGCCATAAGCGCCAGCAACAGGCTCATGATCGGCCACCGCGGCCATTTCAGATGACGCACCAAAAGCGGCTTTCACCAAACCTAATCTCGCAAGATTGGGTAATGCCAGTTGCCGCCCTTTTGCGTTAGCAAAAGCTCTGGCAATGCTATTAAAAGTGTTGGCGCCTGAGTCGCCAAATTTGTCTGCATCCGGTGCACTGCCAATGCCAAAACTATCCAACACCAGAATAATTGCTTTTGTCATTTATTTACCTCAGCCAGGTTGACCTGAATTGCCCCTGGCAATTGACGGAGCACAGAATCTACAACTAACCATAGCTCAGCTACAGCAGGCAGCGAGCACTAGAATCCCGACAGCTCAAAAAACCAGCAACTGTACAAAAATAAAAAGGGCACGCAGCTTAGAACGATTTTATTCAATTAGCAATAACTGAATCATGCTGCTCATCAACCGCTAACATCGCTGAATTTGTTTTAACCTAATCCCGGTCCAGCATCAGCGAAACTTCGCTGAACGCAAAGCTGGCAACAACCGCCATGGCTCGCCTGCCGGGCGGACAAACCGCCGGAAAACATGAAAGAGAGGTCAGCCAGTTTTTAGGAAAAAAAAAAGGCCAGTCTGTTGACTGGCCTTTTCTGTCGTGGTGCCCAGAGGCGGAATCGAACCACCGACACGCGGATTTTCAATCCGCTGCTCTACCGACTGAGCTATCTGGGCAAAACTGGTTTGCATTTATCTTCAATGGTGCCGCTTATCCGAGTCGAACGGATGACCTACTGATTACAAGTCAGTTGCTCTACCAACTGAGCTAAAGCGGCTTTAATCAAAGAAGAAAATGCTGTAGTGAACTGATAACGAAGGGAAATCAACACACCATAAAATTTATGGTGCCCAGAGGCGGAATCGAACCACCGACACGCGGATTTTCAATCCGCTGCTCTACCGACTGAGCTATCTGGGCAACGGGGGGTATTAAACGGATTTTGCCAAAGCAAGTCAACTTTTTTTTGCCAGAACTGTGCTGACAGCCTAGAACTTGAGCAACCAGCTGCTTTTTCAGCTATCTGACTGCCATTAATGCTTGGTTTCAGTTGAAAACAACCGGTTACGAAACAAGCCCCCCTTCTTTAAGCCACATAAAATGAGACAGCGCTCATCTTTTGGTTGGATCCCCAAATCATTCTTAAATTGAATTCAATATCCAACATTCTTGGGTATATACCCAAAATCATTGAAGATTCGGGTGGGCGGCAACTGAGCGAATCCTCAGGAGCATCGCTGTCTATGTAACTACGGTGAGTGAAGGCGGCCAACAACCCCGTATCTTCAAGGAATAAGGGTATATATAACTAATTGATTAAAAACTGATAAAACACTGGAGCGCAGCGCTAAAACCGTTAGAATTAATTATATTCTTGTTTTGTCATATTTCAGGTCGGTTTAGGCATGGAAAAATCGTCATTTGCGCCTGCGTTGTTTCGTCGGCTGGCATTGTTCGGGCTGGTGATCGTTTTATTGCAAGCGGGCTTAAATGTTGCTGTCAGATACCTCCAGCAACCCGAAGACCGCATAAACCAGCAACAGCAGCAACAGTTAAAACAGCAGGTCACTATTCTCAGTGGGGCTATTACCCCGATGATCTCGTTGGATCGTTGGGAAGATGCCAGTCCATTACTCGATTTGTTGCAATCACAGCAAACCAACACTGCAGCCTACTTATATCGTGTTCAACAAAATGCCCCCATTCTTGTGGCGCATACCCAAGGGTTACCCGGCTTTGACCCTGCACTGGCGCTGCGTCAGGCAACATCACAAACGGGTTTCCTGGTTGAAATAAACCTCCTGGAGGACGGTGGCAGTGTTGTCGGCCAATTGATGCTAGTCCGTCAGCTGGAGCTATTCGACTGGCAACCATTACTCTGGCAAACCTTATTGCTGGCAGCGATCGCCATGCTGCTCGCCTGGGTGCTGGCGCACCAAATCAATCGATGGTTACACCTGCAGGTCGATCAGCTCAGTCAGGATATTCAGTCCACTATCCAGCTGGGCCAGTATGCCGGTAGTGTGAGTGGTCGGGATGGCTTTGCCGAACTTGCCCAGCAGATTAACCGGCTATTCAAAACCATTGCCAGTTCACAAAAAGAACTTAAAGCATCCGAATCTAATATTCAGCAATTAAAACAAGAAGTTGAAACCAGGATTAAAGAACGCACCGAGGCATTTGAGTCAGCGAAAATTACCGCAGAGAAAGCCAACGAAGCCAAATCCACCTTTTTGGCGACCATGAGCCATGAAATTCGCACACCGATGAACGGCATTATCGGCACCATTGATTTACTGAGAAAAACGCCCCTGGCAACGGCGCAGTTCAGAATGACCGATACCATCCGCGAATCGTCCTTTTCGCTGCTGCGTATTCTGGATGATATTTTGGACTTTTCTAAAATTGAAGCCGGGAAACTGGAATTGGAAGCGATCCCTATTTCCCTGGCCGATATTGTCGAGGCCGTGGGACGGATTTTAATCTCGATGGCTTATCAGCGGCAGATTGATTTAAAAATTTATATTGATCCCAAGATCCCGGACGGCCTGATTAGCGATCCGGTCCGTCTGAGACAAATTCTGTATAACCTGGCTGGTAACGCCATTAAATTTACCCAAACCACGGCGGGTAAAGTGGGGTTGGTACAAATCCGGGCCGATCTCATCGATGAAAATATGGAGTTTTCTCAGGTTCAGCTCAGTGTAATCGACAATGGCAAAGGCATGACCCAACGCCAGATGCATTTTATTTTTCACCCTTTTAGCCAGGCAGAAGGGTCTATTACCCGCAAGTATGGCGGCACAGGCTTAGGTTTATCGATTTGCCAGCGTTTAACTGCCCTGATGTATGGCGATATTGAACTGCAAAGTGAAGTCGGCAAAGGAACTGAATTTAAAGTCCGCTTACCGATGCGTCGCTCAGATGAGATGCAGCAGATTTCGACCCAATTACTCAGTGATCTGGTGATCAAAGTGTGCTCCACCGATCCATATAATCTTGAATCGATCTGTAGCTATTTAGAGTATGCGGGCGCTCAGGTAGAGCCTATTGCCACTGTCGAACTGCTAAGACAAAAAATAACGGCGCCGCTGACCAGATTGCCCGGGACTGAGCCTGCAATCTGGTTGCTGGATGCGACTTATCAGCAGCTGGATCAAGAACTACTGGCGCAACTGTTCGCCGAACCGGCTCAACAGCAGAATAACTTTATTGTGTTGACCAACCTACCGGAACTATCGGATCAAAGTAATCACCGGATCAGTTATCTGCATAGCGCCCCGATCTGCCGCAGTCATTTATACGATGCCATTCTGGTGACCGCCAAGCGTAAAACCAGGCCGGCACCGCAAACTAAACATGGTTTGACAGCAACGGCGGCGCTGAGTGTTGAAGAAGCAAAACAGCAAGGAAAACTCATCCTGTTGGCCGAAGATAACCTAATGAATCAAAAGGTCATTGTCGACCAACTGCATGCGCTGGGTTACGCGGTCGAAGTGGCAGACGACGGTGCTATCGCCCTGGAGAAATGGCGGCAATATCGTTATCCCCTATTGTTGACAGATTTACATATGCCGAATCTGAGTGGTTATGATCTGGCAGCAGCGGTGCGTAAAGAAGCACTGCAATATGACGATGACGACAGTCAGTTTACCCGGATCGTTGCAGTCACCGCGAACGCTCTCAAAGGCGAAGAGCAGAAATGTCTCAGCGTCGGGATGGACGGATACATCACAAAACCAATCGAACTGGACGCGCTGCAGGCAGTACTACAGCGTTGGTTACCGCTTGCGGCGGCTCAGGAACCTCTGGCCAAAGCAGCGGCAGTGGCCAACACCAAATCAACGGCCGCTGAGGCAAAAACCAGCTCTCCGATTTGTTTTACCACCATCGCCAATTTCCTTGGCAATGATCCGGCAAAACACGAAGAATATCTGAACTATTTTGTCAATCATGCCGCAGAGCTGCTCGATACGATTGAACAACAAGCCCACCATCAACAAAGCCAGGCGGTGCATTCCATCGCACATCAGTTTAAATCTGTCGCCAAAAGTGTCGGAGCGCTCCAGCTGTCGGAAGTCGCTTTTAAGCTCGAACGCGCCAGTGAAGAAGGTGACTGGGCGTTGGTCAGAGATTATATCGATGATTTAAATCAGAAATATCAAGATGTAGTCAGTTACGTGCAGCAACGTTATTAACCAACCCCAGCGATGGTGCGCCATGTCCTATGACCGAAATAGCGCACCATCGGGTTCTGCAATAACCCAGTGATCAAGTTAGTTTGCCGACGTATCCAGCGCAGGAAAACTTTTGACTAAATCATCCAGTGCTTTCATTTGCACCAGATAGGGTTCCAGTTTATCAAGTGATAATGCGCATGGACCATCACACTTGGCTTCATTCGGATTTGGATGGGCTTCAATAAACAACCCTGCCAATCCTAATGCCATACCGGATCGAGCCAACTGTGCTGCCTGCGCCCGCCGACCATCGGCCGAATCAGCCCTCCCGCCAGGCTTTTGCAAGGCATGGGTCGCATCAAAAATCACCGGCGCATATTGTTTCATTTCATCCATGCCCAGCATATCAACCACCAGGTTGTTATAACCAAAGCTCGAGCCGCGCTCGCACAAAATAACCTGCTCGTTGCCGGCTTCACGAAATTTCGTGATGATATGACGCATTTCGTGTGGTGCTAAAAATTGTGGTTTTTTAACGTTAATCACCGCACCGGTATTGGCCATCGCAATCACCAAATCCGTCTGTCGCGCTAAAAACGCCGGTAATTGAATGACATCGACGACTTCAGCGACCGGCGCCGCCTGATAGGGCTCATGAACATCAGTGATCAGTGGGATTTGGAAGGTGCTTTTGATTTCTTCAAAAATCCGCAGACCTGCTTCCAAACCCGGGCCACGATACGAGTGCACCGACGAACGGTTCGCTTTATCAAAAGAGGCTTTAAATACATAAGGAATGCCAAGTTTCTGGCACACGCTGACATAATGCTCCGCAACACGCATCGCCATGTCACGAGACTCCAGCACATTCATGCCGCCAAACAGCACAAAAGGTTTATCGTTAGCGACTTCCAGTGCCGCAACTTTGATCATTTGAGTGGCCATCGGGCCTCCTAATTAGGACAAAACAAACGCCGGTATTGTAGCATCGACCGACGCGACCACCGTACTTAACCGAATAACACCGGCGTTTTAGTTATCGCCACTTTGGCCACCAGCACCAGCCAGCCAAGCGCACCGGCAAACGCAAACACCCGCAGCAACTTGGTGCGGCCTTTAAAAGCCATCACGCCAAGGGCGATATAAGCCAGTACACCAATCAGTTTCTCTGTCAGCCAGGGCGTGACAAATGGATATTGCCCTATAGTCAGCATCAGACCTACAGCTGATAACAGCAGCAGCGTATCGACCACATGCGGGGCAATTTTTAAAAATTTATGCTGTAACAAGTTTGAGCCCCTCAAAGCTAAACCAAAGCGCAACATCAGCAATGACAAACTAATCGCAACGAATAACAGGTGGGAGTGTTTTAACGCCATGTACATAAAATTGACTCTCTTATTGGGAAAAAATGGCCGACGCGACTTTTGTATCAAAGCAGCATCACGCCAGGAAACAAAAAGCCACCCGCAGGTGGCTGTTGCCGGACTATTCTTCGTCCGGGTATTTTTGCAGTATTGCTTCTATTTTGTCGACCCTACTCTTTAGTATTTCCACCAAAGCTGGTTCAAATTGTTTCCCGGACTCGCTGACAATATGTGCCAACACCGCTTCCGGCGTCCAGGGCGATTTATAGCATCGGCGATGTCGCAACGCATCATAAACATCCGCCAGCGCAGCAATCCTGCCATAAATATGGATCTCTTCCGCCGATTTACCGGCTGGGTAACCAGTCCCATCCCATTTCTCGTGGTGATCACGGGCAATAATGGCACCAGCCTGAATAATGGCTCTTTTCGAATCTTTCAGAATTTCATAGCCAATACTGGCATGGGTTTTCATCACCTCCCACTCATGCTCCTGTAATTTCATTGGCTTATTCAGGATCCCATCCGGGATCCCGACTTTGCCGACGTCATGCAATGGCGATGCAAACATCAGTTTTTCCGCTTCAGTGTCTGACAAACCGTAGGCTTTGGCTAAATCGTAACAAATAAAGGCGACCCTTTTGACATGGTTCCCGGTCTCAATCGAACGTTGCTCTACTGCTTCGCTCAACCGGTAGACAATTTCACGCTGCGTATCTTCAATTTCGTGTTGCAACTGCACATTTTCGTACGCGATTTGCACGTTTTGCGAAAACAGTTCAATCAAACGTTTTTGATTGTCATTGACCAGACTCGGTAAACCCGACACATAGAGCAAAGAACCATGGGTAAACTTACTGGTGCAATAGGCAACTAAGTAATTGTCACGATACACAATACTACGACTGTGCAATGCTTGATGAAAAGCATCCATCAGCACTGGATCCAACACGGACGATACCGATTGCCCCTCTTTGTGCTCAAACTCACCCAGACCCGCAAACACCACCAGCTCGTCAGGGTCCTGATTCTCGTAGATATTGCCCGCCACTAAACTCGAGGTCACCAGCAGGGCATTGTCATTACAACCCAGAATAGAAGTAAGCTGCTGAAGTACACCATCAATAAACTGCTCCATGGAGTGCGAGGAGAACAAATCAGCCGACGCCGTGATAATCTTCTCAAGTCCCTTTCGACTGGAATCAATCGATAAAATATCGCGATAAGAGCGCAGGCTCGACATGACGACGGTAAATAATTTCTGCGCGGTGAGTTCAGTTTTCGATTTGTAGTCGTTGATATCGTAGTTGACGATGACCTGACGCTCCGGCGCCTGTCCCGGCTGACCCGTCCGCAGAATGATCCGGACATAATGATTATGCAATTCTTCGCGGATATAGCGGGCGACTAATAAACCAGCGTCATCGGTCTCCATCACCACGTCGAGCAGCATAATGGCCGCATCCGGATGCTGTTCAATCATTTTTCTTGCTTCAGCGCCAGAATAAGCACTGATAAACTCGAGGTTTTTTCCCTGAAAAGAGAAATCACTGAGCGCCAGTTTGGTCACGGCGTGAACTTCGGGTTCGTCATCGACGATTAATACTTTCCAGCTCCCTTGATGCGTCGCTGGTAATTCCTCCGGCTCTTCTGCAAACAAAAAATCGTTGGCCACGACCAATCCCTCATGCTAACCAATTGATGTACTGTGATTAGTTATATGCGGTAAAAGGGATTCGGTCAAAGGATTGCGTTATCCAACACACGATTTTCTTTGGTGTTGTGACGTTTTGGCAGAAAAAATTTTTAGTTTGGGAATTTGAAACTACCGCCGGTGATCCGCCATTGACCGGCATAATCACGACGTGAGGAAACTTCACTAAAACCAGCAATATGCAGCAATTGCTGCACCGCGTCGGCTTGTTGATAACCATGCTCCAGCCACAACCAGCCACCATCCGTTAAAAATTCTGGCGCATTCTGGCAGATGATTTGTAAATCAGCCAGGCCGGAATCTGGCGCCACCAAGGCTGATAAAGGTTCAAACTTGACGTCACCTTGCTGTAAATGCGGATCTTCAGCGTCGATGTAAGGCGGATTGCTGACAATCAAATCAAATCGCTGACCGGCTAAAGCGCTAAACCAGTCACTATGGCAAATCTGGCAATTAATGATTTGCAGCCGCTGTTGATTGCGCTTTGCCAGCGCGACCGCTTCTGCATTAAAATCAACGGCGAACAGCTGCCAATCCGGTTTGGCTTTGGCAAGCGAAAGTGCGATAGCCCCAGTGCCGGTTCCAAGATCCAACACTCTGGCATTCGCAGCGAAGGGTAAAGACAGCGCCTGTTCAACCAGCAGTTCGGTATCCGGTCTGGGGATTAAGGTACAAGGAGCGACTTCTAATTCCAGATCCCAGAACCACCAGCGGCCAGTGATATAGGCTAGCGGTTCGCCCTGCAGTCTGCGTTGCAGTGCGTCCGCCAGCAGATGTTGCTCTGCAGGCGTTAGCAAGTCATTTAGGCGTATTTGCAACGCAGTCGGCGTGATATCCAGCACGTCACTCAGCAAGCGCCTGGCTTCAAGACGAACATCGCTAAGCGCTAAATCTTGCGCTGCCAAGGGCAACAACGCAGTCGCCGCTTGTTGCAGCCACTGCCCGATGGTGATGCTGCACAACTGGGCCGGCAAATCAGCAGTCACAGACATGGAACCTTAACGGTTTTCTTCAGCCAGCGCCGCGAGTAAATCAGCCTGGTGTTCGTTATTCAGTGGCCCCAATACCAAATCCAGCTCCCCTTCCATGACCTCGAGTAACCGGTAGATGGTCAGGTTGATCCGGTGATCGGTCAACCGTCCTTGCGGGAAGTTATAGGTACGGATCCGCTCAGATCGATCGCCAGAGCCCACTAACGAACGACGGGTCGATTCTTCCGCTAAGCGGCGCTTTTCGTCTTCAGCGGCTTGAATACGCGATTGCAGCACGCTCATGGCGCGAGCACGGTTTTTATGCTGCGAACGTTCATCCTGACATTCCACCACAATCCCGGTCGGAATGTGAGTGATCCGAATGGCTGAATCGGTTCTGTTCACGTGCTGACCGCCCGCGCCGGACGCGCGATAGGTATCCACTTTTAAATCCGCCGGGTTAATCTCAATGGCTTCACTTTCCGGAATTTCCGGCATGATGGCCACAGTACAAGCCGACGTATGTACACGCCCCTGAGACTCAGTCGCGGGGATCCGTTGCACACGATGACCACCGGACTCGAATTTTAAGGTGCCATAAGCACCTTCGCCCTGCACGCTGGCAATCACTTCTTTATAGCCACCATGTTCGCCTTCGTTGGCACTGATAATTTCAACTTTCCAGCGCTTTTTCTCACAGAACCGGCTATACATCCGGAACACGTCACCGGCGAAAATAGCGGCTTCATCACCACCGGCACCAGCGCGGATTTCCAGGAAACAGTTGTTATGATCGTTGGGATCTTTAGGCAGCAACAGAATTTGTAAATCCTGATCCAGATGTTCAATCCGCTCTTTACTGGCTTTAAATTCTTCCTGCGCCATTTCGCGCATCTCCGGATCGGAGTCTTTCATCATGTCTTCGGCGCTGGCAAAGTCATCCTGCGCCTGGCGATAACTGAAAAAGGCCTGCGCAATGGGCTCTAGCTGACTGTATTCTTTGGAAAGTTCCCGAAAACGCCCTTGATCAGAAATCACGCCGGCATCGCTTAATAACGCCTGCACTTCTTCATAACGTTCGACTAAACCTTCGAGTTTACGATAAACCGTGTCTTTCATGGGGTAAGCTGTACCTGATTAAATATCTACTAAAAAATTGATCAAAGTTTTGGCTTCAACCTGTTCATCCTGCAACAAATGCCGGATGGTTTTGGTGGGCGCATGCATCAGCCTGTTACTGAGTTTAGTCGCTAATTCCTGTAATACCCGCTCAGCATCCTGTCCACTGGCCAGTTGATTCAGCGCCCGCTGCACCAGTTCAGCTTTAATGCTTTCACAGCGCTCGCGATAATCGCGCACCCAATCAATGTTGTCCTGTAATTGCAGCCATTGGCTAAATTCAGCAACACCGGCAGCAATCAGCTGCTCAGCTTGGGTCGCCGCGTGCTGACGCGACTGCATATTTTGCGCGACGATATTTTGTAAATCGTCGACTGTGTATAAATAGGCATCTTCAAGTTCGCTCACCTGAGCCTCGATATCCCGCGGCACCGCTAAATCGACTAAAAACATCGGCTTGTGACGGCGCTTTTTCAGTGCCTGCTCGACCATGCCTTTCCCGACAATCGGTAACGTACTCGCGGTGGAACTAATCACCACATCCGCATCGACCAGGGCTTGTGGCACTTGGGCCAGACTAACCACTTGTCCGGAAAACTGCGCCGCTAAAGCAGCCGCGCGGTCATAAGAGCGATTCGCCACAGTTAACCGACTGGCACCTTGCTCTATCAAATGTTTAGCGACCAGTTCTATCGTTTCACCGGCACCAATCAGCAACACTTTGACCTTATCGAGTTTACCGAAGATTTGTTTTGCCAGCGCCACCGCAGCAAATGCAACCGATACCGCATTCGCGCCAATATCCGTTTCGGTTCGAACTTGCTTGGCGACGGCAAATGTTTTTTGAAATAACCGCTCAAATACCGGGGCGATAGTGCCGACCTGACGCGACTGACTGTAGGCTTGCTTCACCTGACCGAAAATTTGCGGCTCGCCAAGCACCAGCGAATCGAGTCCTGCCGCGACCCGCATCAAATGCGTTGCGGCAGCCTGATCCTGATGCAAGTACAAATGACCCGCCACATCAGCCAGATCGAGTTGATGAAATTTGGCAAGCCAGGCAATTACTTGTTCCGATTGCGCGGCAGTGCCGCTAAAATACAGCTCGGTCCTGTTGCAGGTAGAGACAATCACTGCATCCGTGACTTGGGTTGTCGCAGCCAAATCCAGCAGGGCACCTGCCACTTGCTCAGGCGCAAAAGCCACTTGTTCGCGTAAGGCGACAGGTGCGGTTTTGTGATTGATACCAAGCGCAAAAATAGTGATTCACCTGCAAATGCCGGCTTTAAAGCGGGCGACCTTCGGAATAAGGCGCGAATTGTACGAAAATAAGCTTGGCAAGAAAAGAATTAACTTAGCGACCGGCACAGAGCTTTTGCCACAACAACTGAACATCAATGCCAGAACATGCTACACACAAGCAGTCGAATGCGGCATTCGCCTGCCTCATCTGAACCAGATGACTCACCCGACAAGGATCGAATGTGACCAGATTAAATACCTTTTTACCCCCCATATTGCTGGCGCTGCTGCTCAGCGGATGCGCCAGCTGGCAACAACCGCAAGTGGCTGAACTGCCGTTACCCGCAAAGGAACGGCAACAGCAACTTGCGTCACTGACTCAATTCGAGCTGAATGCGGCACTCAATGTGAAAGCGCCAGGTGAAAGTGTCACTGGCAGCCTGAACTGGGTGCAGCGGGGCAAATTTTACAAGACTGATTTAAATAATTTTGTTGGAATTAATATTTTCAAACTGCAAACCACCGCCGAAGGTGCACTGGTAGAAGTCAGCGGTGAGCAGCATCAGGCCGAAACTGCCGCGGCGCTGCTTGAGTATTTATCTGGCTGGTCGCTGCCGATTGCAGAAATGCCACTCTGGCTCAAAGGCATGACCGGCAGCGGTAGCAGCGATCTACGTTTTGATCCGATGGGTCGGCTGGTGAGTTTCAGTTTGCTCGATAGTCAGAACCGTCGCTGGCAAGTCAGTTATCCAAAGTTTTTCCCAGACAGATTATCCCTGCCAAGACAGATTAACCTCGAATCGAGCGATACCCGATTAAAATTAGTGATTCGGCAATGGAAGATGTTATGAGCGAGCAAGCGACAGGGCAATACAGCCACCACAAGGCGGACAGTCACAGCACTCTGATTTTGCCGGCACCTGCGAAATTAAATCTGTTTTTGCATATCACCGGTCGGCGTGCTGATGGCTATCATTTACTGCAAACCTTGTTTCAGATCCTGGATACCGGTGATGAAATTCAATTTACGGCCAATCAAAGTGGCGCGATTCAGTTAAGCTGCAACGACCCAAAGCTTGAAGGGCACGACAACCTGATTTACCGCGCTGCGGCAACGTTAAAAGCCCTCGCCGCGCCCAGTGCGGGGGTAGACATTTTCCTGCAAAAAAACCTGCCGATGGGCGGCGGCTTGGGTGGGGGATCTTCCGATGCAGCCACCACCTTGCACGCGCTGAATAAACTCTGGAATTTACAGTTATCCATGGCTGAACTTGCAGCAATTGGCCTGAAACTTGGCGCCGATGTGCCATTATTTGTCGAAGGTTACACGGCTTTTGCCGAAGGGGTTGGCGAAAAATTACAGCCTGTATCTCTGCCTGAAAAAACCTATCTGGTTGTCACGCCTGATTGCCATGTTAGCACTGCCGAAGTCTTTACCCATCCTGATTTAATCCGCAACAGCCCAGTCATTTCTGTCGCTGATGTACTAAACTCAGCACGACAGAAAGACTGGCGAAATGACTGTCAGGGACTGGTTGTACGACTCTACCCGCTTGTTGCAATAACCTTACAGTGGTTGGTAGAATACGCGCCGTCTCGAATGACGGGTACTGGCGCCAGTCTGTTCGCTGAATTCCCGGACGAACTCAGTGCTCGTCGAGCCCTTGCCGACTTACCCGCCAATTGCCGTGGTTTTGTCGCCAAAGGGGTCAACCGGTCGCCATTACTGACCGCGTTGGAACATGCCGTATAACGAGAAGACAGGCTTGCAAGTGCCTGTCTGAAGATTTTAACCGGACTCAAAACCGCCCTGAGGATCCTACCGTGCCCGACATGAAGATATTCGCTGGTAATGCCGTACCAGAACTCGCCAAGAAAATTGCCAGCCGCTTGTATATCAAGCTGGGCGACGCCGAAGTCGGCCGATTCAGCGATGGAGAAGTCAGTGTGCAAATTAATGAAAACGTCCGTGGTTCGGACGTTTTTATTATCCAGTCAACCTGCGCACCGACCAACGACAATCTGATTGAACTCATTGTGATGGTAGATGCTTTACGCCGCGCCTCTGCCGGTCGGATCACTGCAGTTATCCCTTATTTCGGCTATGCACGGCAGGACCGTCGCGTTCGCTCAGCCCGGGTGCCCATTACTGCCAAAGTGGTTGCAGACTTCTTATCAAGCGTTGGTGTTGACCGCGTATTAACGGTTGACCTGCATGCGGAGCAAATTCAGGGTTTCTTTGACGTGCCGGTGGATAACGTATTCGCCTCTCCGGTGTTGCTGGATGATATGCGTAAGCGTGAATTCCAGGCCCCTGTGGTGGTATCACCGGATATCGGCGGTGTGGTCCGCGCCCGCGCTATCGCCAAACTGCTGAACGACGCTGATTTAGCCATCATCGACAAACGCCGGCCAAAAGCCAACGTTGCCCAGGTAATGCATATTATCGGCGATGTCAAAGATCGCGACTGTATCATCGTCGACGATATGATCGATACCGGCGGTACGCTATGTAAAGCCGCTGAAGCCTTAAAAGAACAAGGCGCTCGTCGGGTGTTTGCTTATGCCACCCACCCGGTATTCTCTGGCAATGCCGCGGAAAACATCGCCAACTCGGTGATCGATGAGCTGATCATCACTGATACCATTCCGTTGTCAGCAGAAATGAAAGCCGTGAGCAAAGTGAAACAGTTGACGTTAAGCGAGATGATGGCCGAATGTATCCGCCGGATCAGCAACGAAGAATCTATTTCTTCGATGTTTGATTAAGCCAGATACACATCAGCAACGAGCTGGTTTTTACCGGCTTCCCCGATACAAAGGCGCTTTAGGCGCCTTTTCTATTTGCGACCTTCCTTACCCGGTGCTATTATGTCGCGCTTTTTTCCGCCAGCCGGTAAAAAGCTTCTTTCTGGTTTTCTGGTCGCGGAAACCAGAGCAATTCATTTTTGGAGATAAACATGTCTAACGCCATTTACACGTTAAATGCTGAAGTTCGTAACGACTTGGGGAAAGGTGCGAGCCGCCGCCTGCGTCACGCGGACAAAGTTCCAGCGATCATCTACGGTGGCTCTGCAGCCCCTGTATCTATCACGCTGGAACACAATAAACTGTTACAAGCACAAGCTCACGAAGGTTTCTACACTCACATCCTGACCATCAACGTCGGCGGTGAAGAAGTAAAAGCAATCGTTAAAGCGATGCAACGTCACCCATTCAAGCCAAAAGTAACGCACGTTGACTTCCAACGCGTTGAAGCTGGCCATGAACTGCACACTGTTGTTCCTGTACACTTCATCAACGAAGCCGCTGCAGCGAAAAAAGGTGGCGTCGTTGCTCACCATATCAACGAGCTGGCAATCACTGTTCTGCCACACAACCTGCCTGAATTCATCGAAGTGGATTTAGCTGATGTTGCTGTAGGTACCACACTGCACTTATCAGACCTGAAAGTTCCAGCTGGCGTAGTGATCGCTGAACTGGCTAAAGGCGCTGGCCATGACCAGGCGGTTGTTTCTGTAAACAAACCAGCTGGCAAAGCAGACGACGCTGCTGAGTAAGAATGACTGAAGCAATTCAGTTAGTCGTGGGCCTGGGAAATCCAGGCCCCGAATACAGTACGACCCGTCACAACGCCGGCCAGTGGTTCGTTGAACAACTGGCTCGTCGTTTTAATACCTCTCTGAAAGCCGAAGCCAAGTTTTATGGTCTGACCGGCAAATTCCTGTTCCAAAGCCGTGAAATCAAACTATTGGTGCCGACGACTTATATGAATCTAAGCGGCAAAGCAGTTCTCGCCATGGCGCAGTTTTATAAAATCCCACCTGAAGCTATTTTGGTTGCGCATGATGAAATGGCGCTGGAACCAGGTATTGCTAAGCTGAAACTGGGTGGTGGTCATGCCGGTCACAATGGTCTCAAGGATATTGCGGCTAAATTTGGCAACAATCCGAATTTTTATCGCCTGCGACTGGGCATTGGCCACCCGGGTCATAAAGACAAAGTCACAGGGTATGTGCTCGGCAAAGCGCCGCAGCAAGAGCAAAAGCTGATTGAAGATGCGCTGGATGAGAGTCTGCGCTGTTTTGAGCTTTGGCAACAGCAAGATCTGGTGAAAGCCCAGCACCGATTACATAGTTTTAAAGCGGCGGTTTAGCAGGTGTTTTGACCGTTGCAAACACAGAAAGGCTTGGTCTGTTGATCAATCATTTCGGTTCAATTTCGATTTCGCAGGCTCGCCTGTATTCAGTTCAAAGGATCATCTCATGGGTTTTAAATGTGGCATCGTTGGTTTACCAAACGTCGGTAAATCTACTTTATTCAACGCGTTGACCAAAGCAGGCATTGAAGCGGCCAACTTCCCGTTTTGTACCATTGAACCAAACACTGGTGTGGTTCCCGTGCCGGATCCACGATTGCAGCAACTGGCTGCCATCGTCAATCCGCAGCGTATTTTACCAACCACCATGGAATTCGTGGACATCGCAGGTTTAGTCAAAGGCGCATCCAAAGGTGAAGGTCTGGGGAATAAATTCCTGGCCAATATCCGCGAAACCGATGCGATTGGCCACGTCGTGCGTTGTTTTGATGATGAAAACATCATCCACGTTGCCGGTAAAATTGATCCGGCTGACGACATTGACACCATCAACATGGAATTGGTGTTGGCTGATATGGATAGCGCTGAAAAAGCTATTTTCCGCGTCAGCAAAAAAGCCAAAGCCGGCGACAAAGACGCCAAAGCTGAAATTGAAGTGCTGGAAAAAATCAAAAAGCATCTGGAGGAAGGCCTGACGTTGCGTCAACTGGATTTGTCCGATGATGAAAAAGCCTTAGTTTCGTACATGAATTTCTTAACCATTAAACCAACCATGTATATCGCCAACGTGCTGGAAGATGGTTTTGAAAACAACCCGCATTTAGATGTCGTGCGAGCCATCGCCGCCAAAGAAGGTGCGATTGTGGTGCCAGTCTGTGCCGCGATTGAATCAGAAATTTCTGAGCTGGAAGATGACGAAAAAGCCGAGTTTTTAGAGTCGATGGGGTTAGAAGAGCCAGGCTTAAACCGCGTGATTCGTGGTGGTTATTCACTGCTGAATCTGCATACTTATTTCACCGCTGGCGTGAAAGAAGTTCGCGCCTGGACGATTCCGGTTGGCGCCACTGCCCCACAAGCGGCAGGGGTTATTCACACCGACTTCGAACGTGGTTTTATCCGTGCTCAGGTGGTCGCATTTGATGACTTTATCGCCTGCAAAGGTGAGGCGGGCGCCAAAGAAGCCGGGAAGCTGAAAGTTGAAGGTAAAACCTACGTCTGTAAAGACGGCGACGTGATGCATTTCTTGTTCAACGTCTAAGCTATATGTCTTAAACAACAAAGCCACCGAAAGGTGGCTTTGTTGTTTAAGAATCAAGGCAAACCAATCTATCGTTCGCCTACTCTCCTACCCGACTGGCCGATAATTATCCTGCATCGGATAACTGCGGGCGTAAAGCGCAAATATCGTTGCGGCGACAAAGGCAAAACCAGCAAAGAAGAACATCTGGAACGCTGTGACGCTAATACCGGTTGCGGCAATTTGCTCTGTGACGGTCGGGCTTTTGATACTGACGTTCGCCAGCAACACCCATAAGTTACCCACAGTCACCGATAAAGTCCAAAAGCTCATTATGGTGCCTTTCATCGCTTTGGGCGCCTGACTGTAGGCAAATTCTAAACCTGTTGCCGAAACCAGCACTTCACCAAAGGTTAATAAGGCATAAGGCAGAATTTGCCACATGATATTGAGGATGGTGCCGCCGTCCATCACTAGCTGAATCGCCCCAATCACCACCCAAGATAAAGCAGCAAAGGCAATCCCCGCACCCATCCGGCGCAGTGCCGTGGGCGCAAAGCCAAAGCGCTCCAACATTGGATACAGCACAAAATTGTTAAAGGGGATCAATAACATCACCAGCAGCGGATTCAGCGCTTGCATCATCGCCGGCTCAAACCACTCTGGCTTGGCCATATCATTGGCCTGTAAAATCCAGGTCGAAGCCTTTTGATCAAACAGTGACCAGAACGGGGTGACTAAAGCAAACAGAATTAAAATACGTAGCACTGAACGGACACCATCGACCGCGTGATCAGGGTGTAAACCTCTTGCTCGCTCTAATTGCATAGAAGCGCCAAAACCGACAAAGCCCATCACCAATACCAGCGCCAAACAGAGCGTCGCAACAATACCGAGTACGGCAATTTGAGTGAGTACGAATATAGCCAGCGCAATCCCAACCACCGCAACGCTTAGACCAGTATTCGATTGACCTGCAGCCTTGGTGAGTAATGCCGTTCGGATCACCGGCAAAAACCCATCAGGATTTTTTGGCTCTGGCGGAATATGCACATAACGTTTACGACCCATCCAGAAAAATAAAGTCGCGATGAACATCAGGATCCCCGGAATGCCAAAAGCAATGGCGGCGCCATAATGCTTCAGGAGTAACGGCATGGTCAGTGATGCGAAAAACGATCCGAAGTTAATCGTGAAATAAAACATATCAAAGGCTTTTTGCGCCAATGTTTTATTACTTTGATCAAACTGGTCGCCCATAAAGGACGATACCAGGGGTTTGATGCCACCCGAACCCAGGGCAATTAAAAATAACCCAGTATAAAAACCGGTGATATTGTGTTCAAACAGGGCGAGAAACGCATGTCCCACACAATAAATCAGACTTAGCCATAAAATGGTGTGATATTTACCGAAAAAACGGTCTGCTAACCAGCCCCCCAATAATGGAAAAAAGTACACGCCAATCACAAAAGAGTGAAAAACCTCTTTCGCCATCGCCGCTCTAAGATGCTCCGGAATCGACAACAACAGCGCAGTCATTAAAAATGGAGTCAGGATATTGCGCATGCCATAAAAACTAAAGCGCTCACAGGCTTCGCTGGCAATAATATAGGGGATCTGGCGTGGCCAACGCGGTGTTTCTGTCGAAGAAGCCGCATTTGACGTGGAATTGGACATGAATTCTCCTTTAATATTTTTTATGCTGTCGCATAAATTAGCAGTCTTGGCTGCAGTCGGAACGCTTGTATCGGCCAAGCGAAGTCTTGGATACTAACGGAAATATGAATGAAACCCTATCCTAAATCGGCGAGATTCGTCAGATCAAACGGCAAAATTGACCGAGATGTCAACAATCTGGATAGAATTTCAGCAATCAAACGCAAACGGCTTTAATGCGGCAAAAAAACGGTTGACGATGAAAATGCATCTGAGCATAATACGCGCCACTTGCTTAGGACAACTAAGATATAGTGGCTACATAGCTCAGCTGGTTAGAGCACAGCACTCATAATGCTGGGGTCGCAGGTTCGATTCCCGCTGTAGCCACCACTTAACTTGTTCGTCTAGTGTGAGCGGAAGTGGCGAAATTGGTAGACGCACTGGATTTAGGTTCCAGCGCCGCGAGGCGTAAGAGTTCGAGTCTCTTCTTCCGCACCAAGCAAGTAAGAATTCTGCAGTTTCTGCAGGGGTATAGCCAAGCGGTAAGGCAGCGGGTTTTGATCCCGCCATTCTGGGGTTCGAATCCCTGTACCCCTGCCATTAATTTTAGTGGCAGTATGGTCATCAGTTCATACGTTACAGCCACAGGTGTTTCTGCAGGGGTATAGCCAAGCGGTAAGGCAGCGGGTTTTGATCCCGCCATTCTGGGGTTCGAATCCCTGTACCCCTGCCATTCTTTGATAACCCAGCTTCGGCTGGGTTTTCTTTTTGTGGGGTCAAATCAATGGGGTCAGAGTCATTGATTACAGATAATCAATGACTCTGACCCCATTGATTTTACTTCAAACCTGCGGCATAAGCGCCTACCCAGGCCTTTATCAGGCCGGCATTGGCGGCGAATGTTAAGCCTGCTTTGCGAACAAATCGCAACAACGGTGATGGGCTGCTAAACAGTTGATAAAAACCATCCATCGCCGACATCATCAGTAAATTAGCGTTTTTCCGTTGCTGCTCATAGCTGGCAAGCAAAGCAGAATTCGCCGGATCTTCGCCAGATGTCGTTGCCGCCAGCACCAGTTCTGCTAACACTTTTGCATCCGCAAAGCCTAAGTTTACGCCCTGTCCGGCTAACGGATTAATGGTATGCGCCGCATCACCGACCAACACCACTCTGCCCGCGCTATATCTGTTGGCGTGCATCCGGGTCAGCGGGAACCAGCCTTGTTGTAGTACTTTGACCTTGCCGAGCTTTTCCGGGAAGTGCTGCTGAATTTGTTGCGTCAATTCATCTGCAGTCAGCGTCGCCAATTGTTTCACCCGTTGTTGCCTGTCGTACCAGACCAATGAACCCATGGCGCCTGGTAACGGCAAAAAAGCCCGTGGGCCTTGCTCGGTGAATTGTTGCCAGGTGATGTCTTGCTGTGGATATTCGGTTTCAACCGTTGCTACCAGACAACCTTGTTGATATTGCCAACCGTTGCTGCCGATACCGGCTAAAGTTCGCAATTGCGAAGTGCCGCCATCGGCAGCGATTAACAAGCGGCCACGGATTTCACCAAATTCAGCGGTTTGCAGGCTGGCATAGGCCGCGTCCTGCTGCAGCGCCAGAATGGTCGCAGGACAAAAAACCGAAAGTGTTGTTGGAAACTGGGACCACAGCGCCGCCTGAATTTGATTGTTTTCAATGATATGCCCAAGGTGCGACTGCTTAATTTCATCTGCCGTAAACGTCAATTCAGCGCCATTGACCTTGCCATCGGTGGCTTCAAACGCCTGCAATCGCTGATATGGACAAAGCCGCTGCGCTGGAATCGTCTGAAAAGCACCAAGTTCGGTGAGCCATCGTTCACTGCGCAGATTTATCGCGCTTACCCGCAAATCGACCGGTGCATCTGCTGGCTGTTGTGGCGCGACGGTTTTCTCCAATAGAGCAACCTTCAACCCACTTTGACTAAATTTCAGCGCCAGTGACGCGCCGACCATGCCCCCACCGACTATCACTACATCAAACACGGCTGCACCTTCTTAAAATCAGAATCTATTTTCTGTTGTCGCCAGAGGCTTACTGCCCTGCATTCTAACTGAGAATATGACGCCCTCTGTCAAGCCGGATCAAATTATTCGCTAATTTTGTCCAACACTGAAAGAAATTCCCGCCATGTTCGTTCTTATGGAGCACTTCTGCTTATCAAGGATCTACCATGAACATTTTGCCTAAAACCACCAAGCTGCTCGCCCTAAGCTTCTTTTCTGCTTTGGCGTTTTTTGCCAATGCGACTGACATTGCCGATAGCCCCGACACCGTGCGCCCTTTATTAAACGGTATGACAGTGCCCGCGATTTCGGTTTTTGACCAAGCCGGAAAAATGGTTGATTTAACAGCTACGATTAAACAAAAACCGACGGTACTGGTGTTTTATCGCGGCGGCTGGTGCCCCTATTGCAATACCCAACTTGCCGGCCTGCAGCAAGTCGAGGGCGAATTTGCCAAACTTGGCTATCAGATCATTGCCATCAGTCCGGAAGCGCCATTGGCGGTTAGTCAGTCACAACAATCGACCAAAGAGGTCGCTTTAAGCTATACGTTGTTGTCCGATGAAAAACTCAGTGCCGCCAAAGCTTTTGGTATTGCCTATTATCTGGATGCGCAAACCACCGCTTTATATAAAGGTACTTATGGCATTAATTTAACCTATGACAGCACCGGCCAGGCCGTATTGCCGGCACCGGCAGTTTATGTGTTGAATGAAAAAGCTGAAGTGCAGTTTAGTTATGTCCATATCAACTATAAAACCCGCTTACAGCCAGAGTTACTGTTGCTGGCCGCAAAATTGGCAAAAGGCTGATCCTGACACGCAAATTCAGCAGGTCACTTCGTTGCCCTGCTGAAGCGGTATTTCCCGCATAAAAAACCTCATCTTTATTCAGTTATCCTACATAACAATTCCCAGCTGATTCAATCAGCTGGCAAAGCCAAAGCAGCCACGAAAAATGCGTTGACGTGCGGCGAAAAATCCGGCATTTTGCGCGCCCTATCCCCTTTAGCCTGATCTTGACCAGCGCAGAAGTTTTGCCGTCCGCTGGGTTTATAGCTAAAGTAATGTTTTCTTTTTTCCTTTTGCTTTGGAGAATGTTGCATGCGTAACGTTACAGTTGCCGCCACCCAGATGATTGGTGGTTGGAATGTCGAAGAAAATATCGCCCGTGGCGAAAAACTGGTACGTGAAGCGGCCAGCCAGGGGGCGCAGATTATCCTGTTGCAAGAACTGTTTGAACGTAATTATTTCTGCCAGAAGCAAAAACCTGATTACCTGAATTTCGCCGTGCCGCTGGAAGAAAACGCCGCCTTTTTGCATTTCCAAAAAATTGCCAAAGAACTCAAAGTGGTACTGCCGATCAGCTTTTATGAACGCGCTGGCAACTGCCTGTACAACAGCGTTGCTGTCGTGGATGCCGATGGCTCTTACCTCGGCACTTACCGCAAAAGCCATATTCCGGATGGCCCAGGCTATAGCGAAAAATACTATTTCACCCCGGGCGATACCGGTTTTAAAGTCTGGGATACCGCTTATGCGAAAATCGGCATCGGTATTTGCTGGGATCAGTGGTTCCCGGAATGTGCCCGTAGCATGGCATTGATGGGCGCTGAACTGCTGTTCTACCCAACCGCTATCGGTAGCGAACCGCATGACCCAACGATTTCATCGCGTGACCATTGGCAACGCACCCAGCAAGGCCACGCCGCTGCCAACTTAGTGCCACTGATTGCATCGAACCGCATTGGCACGGAAAGCGAAGATGATTACTCTATTACTTTCTATGGCAGCTCCTTTATTGCCGACCAATCCGGTGCGAAGGTGCAGGAAGCTGATGAAGTCAGTGAAGCGGTACTGGTTCACACCTTTGATTTAGACGCATTGGCACATATTCGCCGCAGCTGGGGTGTATTCCGTGATCGTCGCATTGATATCTTCGATACGCTATTAACCAAAGATGGTAAAACCATCCCGCGTAATAGTGCGCAATAGCGCGTTGGATCGCTAACACAATAACTTCAGGTGTTCATTATTGATGGGCACTGTTTCAATCAGGCCGGATTTATCTGGCCTGATGTCATTCCATAAACGGAAGGCCAGCCTTCCCAAATGCAGGATCTTGACGTGAGCGGACATAATTCTGATCGGACCTTAACCAGCACTCCACGCGCTGATGGTTTTTATATGCCAGCCGAATGGGCTCCTCATAAACAAACTTGGCTGGTGTGGCCAGAACGTACCGACAATTGGCGTTTAGGTGCAAAACCAGCACAACAAGCCTTTTGTGCAGTCATTCGGGCAATAGCGCGGTTTGAGCCGGTGACGGTGATGGCTTCAGCACGCCAGTTTGCCAATGCTCAGGCGCAGCTGAGTCTTGAAGCCACAACTTATCCTGTACGGGTACTGGAAGTATCAAACAACGATTCCTGGTGTCGCGACACTGGCCCAACTTTTGTCACCAACGGCACTGAAGTCCGCGGGGTCGACTGGACGTTTAACGCTTGGGGCGGCCTCAATGGCGGCTTATATTTCCCTTGGGATTTGGACGACCAGGTGGCGCAAAAAGTGCTGAATGTCGAGGGTTTAGCCCGTTATCGCACCGAAGGTTTTGTACTGGAGGGTGGTGCTATTCATACTGACGGCGAAGGTACTTTATTGACCACTGCGGAGTGTTTATTAAACCCAAACCGTAATCCGGACTTAACCAAAGCACAAATCGAACAGCAACTGTCAGATTATTTGGGCATCGACAAAGTGATTTGGCTTGAAGAGGGCATCTTCAACGATGAAACCGATGGTCACGTCGACAATATGTGCTGTTTTGTCCGCCCGGGCGAAGTCCTGCTGGCCTGGACTGACGATACCTCAGATCCACAATACGCCCGCTCTAAAGCGGCGTTAGAGGTGTTGGAGAACAGTACGGACGCCAAGGGGCGTAAGTTTATTGTTCATAAACTGCCGGTGCCGGGCCCATTACTGGCTAAAGCAGAAGAATACGCCTCGGTCGATTTAACCGGCGCAGCAACGCCACGCGAAGCAGAAGCGCGATTAGCCGGTTCTTACATCAATTTTTATTTATGTAATGGCGGTCTGGTGTTGCCAACCTTTGATGATCCGATGGACAGCGTTGCGGTAGAGATCTTAACTAAAGTCTTTCCGCAGCACCAAATTGTCACTGTGCCCGGCCGTGAAATTCTGCTCGGTGGTGGTAACGTGCACTGCATTACGCAGCAGCAACCTGCTTAGCCGTCAGTGGTTGAAAAGAAAGGCGCCGATAGGCGCCTTTCTACTAAAAAATGCCGGCGATTAGCTCCGTCACGCCGACTTTTTATCGGCAATGTACTGCTCGACCACCCGTTGCAGAATCGCGATCGGCATTGAGCCGTTTTTCAGCACCACATCATGAAAATCGCTGAGCTTAAACTGATCGCCAAGTTCCGCCTGTGCTTTGCTACGCAGTTCAATAATTTTCAACATGCCAATTTTATAAGCGCAAGCCTGGCCAGGCATGACGATGTAACGCTCAATTTCGGCTTCAACATCTGACGCCGTCATCCCAGAGTTACCCGCCATATAAGCAATCGCCTGTTCTCGGGTCCAGCGATGGTGGTGAATCCCGGTATCAACCACCAGCCGAATAGCTCGGAATAATTCAGCCTGCAACCGGCCAAGATCGCCAAATGGGTCGTCCTGATATAACCCACGCTCAGCCATCAACTGCTCCGTATACAGCGCCCAGCCTTCGGCATAAACAGTAAAGGGCAAAATCTTCCGGAAGGTAGGCAAGCCCTGCAGCTCCTGCTGAATTGCAATCTGAAAGTGATGTCCCGGGATCCCCTCATGAACCGCCAGGGTTTTCATACTGAATTTTGGCGTGGCTTTAATATCGTAAAGATTGGCATAAAACACGCCGGGGCGGGAACCATCCATCGCTGGCGCGTTGTAGTAAGCACCCGGCGCCGTTTTTTCACTAAATTCCGGGACCCGTTGCACATCCATATCCGCTTTAGGTCTGATATTAAATACGCCGTCTAAGCGGGTATTGATATCCGCTAACATGGTTTTGTAGTCGGCGAGAATTTGCAGCCGTGCTTCTGGCGTATCCGGGTATAAAAATCTTGGATCCTCTCCCAGCGCTTTCATCATACCCGGTACATCATCACCGCTGACCCCTTGCGCAGTGAGCGTGCTCAACATTTGCTGCTGAATCCGGGCCACCTCATCTAAACCCAACTGATGGATTTGCGCCGGCGTTAAATCAGTGGTGGTATGTTGCTTGAGCATATAAGCATAATAAGCATCACCATTGGGTAACTTCCAAACGCCATCATCGCTTGACGCTTGTGGCAACAAAGCTTGCAAATAGTCAGTTAAATGCTGATAACCGGGTAACACGGAGGTTTCAATTGCCGAAGCCACCTTTTGCTTCAGCGTTGCTGCCGTCTCAGCATTGATACCATGGATACTGTCGACTTTCGCGGCGAAATGTTTGTAGAGCAGTTGTTCTTCCATCGTAACGGCGGTAAAACCCTGCATTTCAGCTAACACTTTTTGTAGCACAAAACGAGGTGGGATCACGCCTTTATGGGCCCGGATCTGCAAGTCTTCGACCACCTGTAAAAATACCCGCCGGAATTGTTCCAGCCTTGCAATGTAATGTTCGGCATCAGTTAAATCATGTAATGGATGGCTATTAACCATAAAATTCGGTAGGGAATTCTGTACGCCGAACAACTGATTTACCGGATAACTGTGGTAGCGCCATTGCTCGCCTTCAGCACTGTGCGCCATAAACCATTCCAGCATGTCATAGCTTAGTTTCTCCTGTTCCGACATCTGACTCCGATCATATTGGCGCAGCGTGGCTAAATCAGCTTTTAACTTCGCTTGTTGCGCATCGCCGGCTTGTTGGGAACGATCATCCAGTTTGGCATTGTGGCTTCGAATGCCGATGCTTTCCAGCATCCGTAATTGCGTCAGCAGTTCCGGGCTGTCTAAACCATACTCAAGAAAAACCCGCTCATAAAATACCCGGCTGGAAAAAGGTTTGAACCAAATTGCATTCACTGCCAGCACAGTGAGGGCTGCCAATATCAGCAGAAAAATTCGTAAAAGCCACTTACCCATTTTTTCGTTTCCTTTTTTGTTTTTATAAAACATAGCTTTACTAAGATTTGAACCATTCTGTCAATTGCAAACTGCATATTGCTTAAAAAAACCGCATAAAACTGGTCTAAACAGATGCTGTTATCATGGGGTATTTTCCATTAAACTGTGCGGCCGCGTCGCCGTGGCGCGCCATGTAAGTAGTGTAAGGAGTCATTGAATGGCTAAAGCCTGTGCTTGTCATATCCTGGTGAAAACCTCGGAAGAAGCCGAAAAATTGAAACAGCAGTTGGCAAAAGGTGCCAGTTTTCATGAGTTAGCCAAGAAACACTCGTTATGCCCGTCTGGTAAAAAAGGCGGTGATTTGGGTGAATTCCGCTCGGGTCAAATGGTGAAACCTTTTGATGATGTCGTGTTTAAAAAACCTATTTTGGAAATCCATGGTCCGGTGAAAACTCAATTTGGTTTTCATTTGATCAAAACCCTGTATCGCGCTTAACCTGCTCTAAGGAACGACAATGCAACTTGCCCTTTGCCAGTTTGACACGGACGCTGAAGCGATCCTGGCAATTTTCAACCATGCCATTTTGCATACAACTGCGCTGTACGAATACAATCCAAGAACCATGGCGACCATGCAACAATGGTTCGCCAACAAAGCTGCCGGCAATTTTCCGGTGTGGGGGCTGAAAAATGCTGAAGGTGTGCTGGTCGCTTTTGGTAGCTACGGCACCTTCCGCGCATTTCCGGCGTTTAAATATTCAGTGGAACATTCGGTTTATGTCCATCCTGAACATCAGGGCAAAGGTTATGGCCGGATGATGTTAGCGCAGCTGATTGCATCTGCGCAGCAGCAGAATTATCACTTATTGATAGGTGGTATTGATGCCAGTAACAGCGGCAGTATCGCGCTGCACCAAAAGCTGGGTTTTGTGCATAGCGGTACTATCACTCAGGCCGGTTTTAAATTTGGTCGTTGGCTGGACTTAGCTTTTTATCAGTTAACGCTCAGCACACCAGCAGAACCCGTTGATGGTTAAACGAATGGTCTATTCCCGAGGTTGTGCTCGTTTTAACTGTTGACGATTAAAGTCTAAATAATCCGGATCTTTCGCTTGCTGCCATTTTTTCAAAATGTTTAAAAACTCAGGATCCTGTCTGATTTTGTCGATTTTCTGATTAATATCCAAAATCAATTGCGCGCTCCAGGCATTGGTGCCACAACCTATCCCACCAAGCACCACTTGATGCTGATTTTCTGCGATGGGCAGTAACTCAAATTGCACGTCAGGATTTAACAGCTCTCCGTAATAACTTGCCATCGCATAATCCAGCGTGTAATCAAGTCGCCCCGCTAAAATCATCTCGAGAATCGCAGCGACCCCCTCGTCACCGCTGCGGGTAAAAGGCGGATGACTCTGCGAGAATCGCTCAATCAAGGGTTGCAGCGATCCAAATCTTCGTCCTTTGGGATAACCGAATCTAAAATCTGGATCGGCGAGCAAGACTTCAAGCGGGATCGGTAACCGGTAGCGTTGCTGCATCTGCGTCGCAACTTTTTTGGTGGTAATGATCTGATGCGGACGATAGCTATGCGTCGGCAGCGTAAAACTCGCCCGATCTGAGGGTTGCATAGGATGGATCATGCAAGGAAAACAAAGTTCCTCACGCGCTTTTAAAGCTTCAGAAATCCTCGGCTGCGGCATGACTACAATTTTTTTCCGATACTGTGGCAACTGCCGGTGCACCGCCTCGATTAGCTCGTCGCAAATACCTTGCAGCTGATAAGGGCCACTGACGATATGAAATGGTGGGCCGCTATTGACGCCCCATACGATCACCGGCTTACTTTTCACCACAGACATCTGCGCGGCCATAACGTTTTGGCTGTTTCCAAACACGCCAATCAACCACACGCAAACACAAAAAGACAGAGCGCCATGCTGTGCCAGCGCTTTGAGATGATGCAAAGGTACTAAAAATGGATTGATCGTACTCATTCCAAATGGGTCTTACATTCAATTTAAGCTTATCAGCATAACTGAAATTGGGACAAGGGACAAAATCCTGCGCAACAATTACTGCGGACGTTTTTTACCCAGAGCAATGGCGCGTAGTTTTGATTTTTCGATCGATAACTTACGGTTGTTACTCAAGGTTTTTTTCATCTTCACCTCGGCATCGGCCTGCGCTTCTTTCGCTTTGCTCGAGTGATTAAATTTTGGGTTGTGCTCATACCCAGGCAACACCTGTTGCTCAATCACTTGCTTAATGAGTTTTTCAATCTGACCAAGCATCGCTAAATCATCCGGCGTCACCAATGTCACTGCCAGACCAAAACGCCCCGCCCGGCCGGTGCGGCCAATCCGGTGGACATAGTCTTCGGCGACATGCGGTAAATCGTAGTTCACCACGATTGGCAAATCTTCGATATCCAGACCACGCGCCGCGATGTCAGTCGCGACCAGCACGCGCAGCTGACCATTTTTAAAATCCTGCAACACCTTGGTACGATGCCCCTGGCTTTTATCACCATGAATTGCGGCCGCCTCAATACCATCAAGCGCCAGTTGTTTACTTAAACGGTCAGCGCCATGTTTGGTACGACTGAAAATCAGCACTTGCTGCCAATTCCGGGCGCCGATGACATGAGAAAGCATTTCGCGTTTACGCTGAGAATCGACCCGAAACGCTAACTGCTGCACTTGCGCCGAAGCCGAATTGGCTGTTGCCACTTCGATCAATTCCGGACTATTTAGTAAATTATCCGCAAGTTCTTTGATTTCTTTGGAGAAAGTCGCAGAGAACAACAGGGTTTGTCGTTGTGGCGGTAACTTTGCCATGATGCGTTTGATATCGTGGATAAATCCCATATCCAGCATTCGATCGGCTTCGTCCAGCACCAGCACTTCCAACTGATACAAACTAATCGTGCCCTGATGCATATGATCAAGCAACCGTCCTGGTGTTGCGATCAGAATATCCAAACCGCCATCGGCAGCATCCAGCTGTGGATTGATCGAGACCCCGCCATAAAACACCGCAGTTTTCAGCGGCAAATGTCGGGCATAAGCAGCGATATTGTCTGCGACCTGCTGCGCCAATTCCCGGGTCGGGGTCAGCACCAGGCAACGAACTTGCTTTGGTACCAAGCTGACTGGGCGTGAGATGAGTTTTTGTAAAATAGGCAAAGTAAAAGCGGCAGTCTTACCTGTACCCGTCTGAGCCCCACCCAGCACATCTTTACCTTGTAAAATCACCGGAATGGTTTTTTGCTGAATTGGAGTCGGGCTTTGGTAGCCCTGCTCGAGGATTGCCTTTAAGATGAGCGTATCTAACGCCAAATCTGCAAATTGCATAATCGTCCTTCAGAAACAAAGCTGCGCTCGGTCATGCGGTTCTGCCAACACGGCAGCCGGCTCTGGGCGCTAGCAAGGACCGGAGTATAGCAGAATCAACCTTTGCCGGATATCCAAGCCATATGCCAGAGCAGTTTAACGACGACAACGCTGAAGCTTGTGGTCACGTAAATCCCAGTCTGAGCCCAGCGCGCCCCTGGTTTGTGTACCTCATTCGCACAGAGCATGGCGCACTTTATACCGGGATCAGCACGGATCCAGCCAGACGCTTGCGTCAGCACCAAGGCGACCTTGCCGGTGGCGCCAAAGCGTTGCGTGGCAAAGGAAAATTACATCTGGTCTGGCAAACACTGGCGCCTAACCGCAGCATTGCCAGCCAGTGGGAGTTTCAGCTAAAAAAGCTGCCGAAAAAAGCCAAAGAGCAGCTGGTCAGTTTGCAATGGCAACCAGATTTTTTGAGCGCCGCTCAAGCAGGCACTCCAGCGAAGGTCCCTGCCGTCGATGCTACAACCGAAGTCGCATAGCGCGAGAGCATGCTAACCAGTATCATGGATTAAACTGACGTTTTGATTTAGTGCATCCGATGCGCCAAACTGGAGCCCATTGTTGGACAATTTTTTTCTGATTTTAATCTATCTCTGCATCGGCGCACTGGCACGGCGGATCCCGAAATTTACCGACGATACGCCGGTAGTGCTGAATGCTTTTGTACTTTATATCGCTCTGCCGGCCCTGATCCTGCAAAAAATACCGGCGCTGACATTTTCCACAGCCCTGCTGATCCCGGCCGTTGTGCCCTGGCTGTTGTTGCTGATGGTGGTGGTCACCGTGCTGTTATTAAGCCGGATTTTCGGCTGGAGTCGCGATATCACTGCAGCCTTATTAATAGTCCTTCCCCTTGGTAATACCTCATTTCTCGGGTTTCCGATGATTGAAGCATTCTTCGGTGGAGATTATTTACCCTACGCACTGGTGTACGATCAAGTTGGCTCTTTTGTGGCGCTGGCGACCTATTCGACGATTCTGGCCGCGGCGTATAGTCCAAGCGCCGAGAAAGCAACGCTTAAATCAATGGGTTTAAAAATTATCACCTTCCCGCCATTTATCGCTTTGATGCTGGCACTGATGTTACGAAATATTTCATACCCGCCTTTATTCCAGGCCCTGATTGATCATCTGGCACAAACTTTAGTGCCACTTATTATGGTCGCGGTGGGCTTTACTTTGCGGTTCTCTTTGGGAGGTGAGCGACTGTCTCCGCTATTAAGCGGTATTGCCATTAAGCTATTGCTGATGCCAATTCTGGTCTATGCAGGCTGTTATGCACTTGGATTAGAAGGAAAAGCCGTCACTGTATCCGTATTTGAAGCAGCAATGCCACCGATGATCTCCGCCGGAGCCATTGCGATTATGGCTGGGTTGGCCCCCCGGATGGTGGCAAACTTAGTTGGTTTTGGCCTGTTACTCAGTTTTATCACGCTACCAATCTGGTACTGGGTGTTAAGCACTTGATAAAACAGTGATGCTCCTTTCCCGGCAGGTTCTTCAGTCACGCTCTCTGGTCGACGACCCAAATGGGTAATGATTTTGGGGAGAAGCACCGTCCAAATATTTACAATTTGTAAAACTTTAATCCAATATTTGTCGAACAGCATGGCTATAATCCGCCCATCAAACTAAAGGGAGTCTTAGCTATGCGTAAATTTTTATTGGTTGCCTTGCTGTGTGCAAGCGCGTCTTCAGTTCAGGCACTTGAAAAAGAACAAGTCATTATGAATGACATGGAATACACCAATGAGTTTCAGCTGGCATTACGTCAAGCGCAACATGACGACAAGGCCAAGTCATTTGATTCGATGCTGAAATATGCTCAGTATGGTGAAAAAATTGCTCAGTTTATGGTTGGTAACTTCTATCTCAGCGGTATCGGCACCCAGCCAGATCCATTGGAAGGGTTAATTTGGATGGGTGTTGCTCTGGAACAAAAAGTGCCGGAATGGCAAAAGGCTTACAATAGTTTGACGGCGAAACTGCCAGAAGATCAGCTGGCGATGCTTAAACAAAAAACTGAAGAACGTAAAGCATTATACGGCATCAAAGCCCAGCATATGAGTTGTGTCAAACAAGCCACAGTCGTGGGCTCTAATATGCGTTACCATGTCTGCAATAAGAAGCTTGACAGCGCGCAGCGTGTGACCGTCGTTAAATACAGCAAGTAGTGCGTCAATGCGGGATAGTGAGCCAAGCAACTATCCCGCACCTTGTAACCGGATTGACTGCAACTACTCTTTACTCATCGCCAGCAGCTTTGGCAAAAACTCTTTATCCATCGCCGCCAGTTCAACTTGTTCGGCCAACACCTCATGTAAAATAGCATCTGTGGTCAAAGGGTTAGCCAACACCACCCGAAATACCACGGTATCTTGTCGTTGGTAAGTTGCAGGTTTTAAGCGGGTTCTGGAGACAAAAGATTTTCCTTCCTCCCGTTGCCTTTTCTGAATAAATTTTGTCAGACCACTAATCAGTTCGTTAAATTTCTGCACCCGCTCCCAATCATCGTCAGCCATCGCTTTATGCAACGCATGTTGCACCTTGGCTGGCACATAACGGTAGGTCAGTAAACAAAGTTCCGGCGCCGTCACAAGCTCAAAATCGGCGTGTAAATCGATCAAGCCGGCAAAATAGCGCGCCTTTTCCAGACTGCGGTTAATCAGAATTTCATAGCCATCGCGACCAATCACCTGCAAACAGGCGTGAACCAGCATCGCCATGCCTGGTCGTGACCCTTCCAGCGTTTGGCTCCCTAAATCTTTTGATCCTTTGCGCAATATATATTCGGCGTGGTGCTCAATCGCATGCGCTGCAGATGGGTGTTTAAACACCACCATGCCAGCGCCCATCGGCACATACATTTGTTTGTGAGCATCAATAGTCACTGAATCCGCGCGTTCGATGCCTTTGAGTAAATACCGATATTTATCAGAAAGTAAGGTTGCTCCGCCCCAAGCCGCATCGACATGGAAATGGCAATTAAGCTCAGCCGCTAAATCCGCCAGTTCATCTAGGGGATCGACATTTCCGGTTTCAGTGGTCCCAGCAACCCCCACAATTGCCATCACACGAATTGAGCGTGCCGCCAACTCGCTGGCGACCCGGCGCATTTCCTGACTATCCACTTTGTTGTGGGCATCGGTTTTCACCGGGATCAATAAATCCCGACCAATCCCTAAAATGTCCGCAGCTTTGCGCAGCGAATAATGGCCACGCTCGGAGACCAGAATGGCTAAATCCTGATAACCGTAGTGACGCATGGCGCGGAATAAACCTTCTTTGGCGACCCCTTTAAAATCGCCGTCCGGCCGCAATAACCGGTTACGGGCGATCCATAACGCCGTCATGTTAGCCACCGTGCCGCCAGAGCAAAAAGCACCTAACGAATGATTGGCGCTATGTAGCCATTTTTTATAAAAACCTTCAGTTTCGCCATAAACCAAATGGTGCATCATGCCGAGCACCTGGCGCTCTAATGGCGTAAAGGCTTTGGAAGTTTCGATCTTCACCAGATTTTGGTTTAACCCGACCATCATTTTTGATAGCGGCAACACAAAATACGGTAAGGCGGATGTCATATGACCGATAAAACTGGGCGCCGCTGTATGCACTGAATGCGCAACCAGCTTCTGCATGATATTTTCAGCATAATCTGAGACAAATTTCGGCTGTGCCGGAATTTGATACGCCTGAAAATCGCGCTCGATTTGCCACAGTGGTTTTTCCACCGCCACGATACTTTCGCGCAGAAAACCCGCCAGATTTTGCGAGATATTCTGCTCAATAATACTGAGCGTGGAGTCTGGCGCTTCCGGCACCGTGAAAATGCGCCAGAGCGCTTCTTCCGAGGCCTCAGCCTGGCGTTTGGATTCAGTCATAGCTTCTCACCGGGTTACTTCAGGCCGTCCACAGAACCATGCCTGTAACGCCGAAAAACAGTAAGTCAAAAGGAGGTCACTGTACTTTATGAGTTTCAAAAAGTCTTCAAAAAACTATCATCAACCTGCAAACTGGTCGGAACAGCACCGATTTGCAGGCGTGAACAAGACTAGGGATTTAACCACTGTCTTAGCTACGAAGGCCAATCCCCTTGTTAATCAAATGCATAGCAATAGAAAATAGGATTGTTATCAAGCTCAGCATCACGGCAAAAGCAACGTAGATGTTGACATCCGATACGCCGAGAAAGCCATAACGGAAGGCATTCACCATATACACAATCGGGTTGGCCGCCGCCACATGCTGCCAGAATCCGGGCAATAAGGTCAGCGAGTAAAATACTCCGCCCAAATAGGTCAGTGGCGTCAACACGAAAGTCGGCACAATACTAATGTCATCAAAAGTTTTGGCGTAGACTGCATTAATCAGACCGCCCAATGAAAACAGCGCCGAGGTCAGGAATACGGTGGCGATAATGACCAGCAAATGATGGATTAGGATATCGACAAAAAACAAACTAAGCAGCGTTACAATCAATCCAACCAACAAGCCCCGCGCCACACCGCCGCCAACAAACCCCAATACAATCACATAGTTGGGCACTGGCGCGACTAATAATTCCTCGACATTACGCTGAAATTTGGCGCTGAAAAAACTCGACGCCACATTGGCATAGGAGTTGGTGATCACCGACATCATAATCAGGCCAGGCACAATAAATTCCATATAGGTGAAGCCACCCATATCGCCGATGCGAGAACCAATTAAAGTGCCAAAGATCAGGAAATACAAGGTCATCGTGATGGCGGGCGGCACTAATGTCTGTACCCAGATCCGCATAAACCGATTGGTTTCTTTATTAATAATGCTTTGAAAAGCAATCCAGTTGCGGGCCTGACTCATGCTTTTGCTCCCTGCTTTTTCGTCTGCTGGCTTGTCTCGACCAGACTCACAAACAACTCTTCCAGCCGATTGGCTTTATTTCGCATCGACAACACCTGAATGCCCCGCTCCGTTAACGCCGCAAATACTGCGTTTACACCCTGCCCTTTAGCGACATCGATTTCCACCGTCTGGTCATCAATTTGCCGCAAGGTAAACCCTTCCAGCGGCTCAATGTTTACCGCAGCGGCCAAATCCAATACAAAGGTTTCTTTGGTCAGTTTACTCAGCAGCGCCTTCATGCTGGTATTTTCAACAATCTGTCCTTTGTTGATAATCGCAATATTGCGACATAGATTTTCCGCTTCTTCCAGATAATGGGTGGTCAGGATAATGGTCACCCCTTGTTGATTGATATCTTTGAGGAATTCCCACATCGAACGACGCAGCTCTATATCAACTCCGGCCGTCGGCTCATCGAGAATTAATAACTTCGGTTCATGCATGAGCGCGCGGGCAATCATTAACCGGCGTTTCATGCCGCCGGATAGTTCACGTGAACGGGCGTGGCGTTTTTCCCATAAACCTAGCTGGCCTAAATATTTTTCCGCCCGGACTAAAGCGACCGCTTTTGGCACACCATAATAGCCGGCTTGATTGACCACAATTTGCAGCACAGTTTCAAACTGGTTGAAATTAAACTCCTGTGGTACCAATCCAAGCTGACTTTTTGCATCCTCCAGTGCGGTGTCAATATCGTAGTCGAACACCTTGACGCTGCCTGAAGTTTTATTGACCAGCGAACTGATGATGCCGATACATGTACTTTTACCGGCGCCGTTTGGGCCCAGCAAGGCAAAAAAGTCACCTTGCTGCACTTGTAAATTGATCCCGGACAATGCCACAGTACCGCTGTTGTATGTTTTTTTAAGCTGTTGAATATCAAGCGCTAACGTCAATTTCTTCCCCTTGAGCACTCAGTAAATTCGTCTTGGTTACCACCATTATTCTGGCGTTGTACTCTGTGTTGCTGCCGGGGCATAACCCCAACGTGGCATGATATTTTGCGGCAATTGCAGATGATCCAAAATTCGCGCCACCATAAAATCAATCAAATCTTCAATACTTTGTGGCTGGTGATAAAAGCCAGGCGCCGCTGGCATAATGGTCACGCCCAGTTTGGCAAGCTTCAGTAAGTTTTCCAGATGTAAGGCACTGAGTGGTGTCTCACGCGGTACTAAAATCAACTGACCTTGCTCTTTAATCACCACATCGGCGGCCCGTTCGATTAAGTTGTCGCTCATACCATGAGCAATAGCCGCCACAGTACCGGTTGAACATGGACACACCACCATGGTTTTTGGCGCGGCCGAGCCAGAAGCGACCGGAGAGAACCAATCATCTTTACCGTAGACTGCCAGTAAATCGGGGTTACACTGCAACATTTCAACCAGCTGCTGCTGACAGCTTTGCGGGTTACCATTCAGTTTTAACTCGTGTTCGGTGGCAAACACGACCCGCGCCGCGCTTGAAATCAACAAATGGACTTTAACGTTTTGCGATAGAAGACATTGCAGCAAGCGCCAGCCGTACAAGGCACCGGAAGCGCCGGTAAAAGCTAAGGTGATTTCTCGATTTGGCGGCGTCGCTACAGGCAAAGTGTTAGTTGCGGATGTTGTCATCAATGTTCCCATTTTTTCTTTAAAGCATCGAGTAATTTGTCATGAATGCCACCAAAACCGCCATTGCTCATAATGACTATCGAATCGCCCTGCACTGCGGCGTCGGCAATCAAGCTCACTAAAGCTGCGATATCATTACTGACTTGCGCTTTGTTGCCACAAGCTGCTGCCACTTCGGCCAGCGACCAACCGGAATTATGCGGTTCAAACAAAAACACTTGATCGGCGGTTTTCAGTGAAGCCGGCAACGCTTGTTTGTGCACACCCAAGCGCATGGTGTTGGAGCGCGGTTCTAGTACGGCGAGAATGCGTTTTTCGCCCACTTTGTTGCGAAGTCCATTGAGGGTGGTATCGATAGCGGTTGGGTGATGGGCAAAATCATCATACACCGCTATATCGGCCACTGTGCCTTTGAGCTCCATCCGCCGTTTGGGGGCAATAAATGTATTTAGTGCTTCAAGGGCAATTTTGACCGGTACACCGGCATGGCGGGCAGCCGCCAGCGCCATTAAGCCATTATCGACACTGTGCTGCCCGGTCAAATCCCAGCGCACTTCGCCAAGTACTTCGCCCTGCAGACTCACCCTAAACGCGCTGCCATCTTTATTCAGTAGCTCAGTGGACCAATCCAAACCGTAGCGCTGCTGCTCACTCCAGCAGCCCATCGCCAGCGTCTCATCGACAGCGGCGACATTGGCTGGCGACAGCACTAAACCATTGCCTGGCACCATCCTCAGCAGATGGTGGAACTGCCGTTGAATCGCGGCGAGATCCGGAAAAATGTCCGCATGATCGTATTCCAGATTATTGATAATTAAGGTGCGAGGACGGTAATGCACAAATTTACTACGCTTATCAAAAAACGCCGTGTCGTATTCATCTGCTTCGATCACAAAAAATGGCGCATCGCCCAAACGGGCTGACACTTCAAAATTCTGCGGAATACCGCCGATTAAAAAACCCGGTTTCAAACCGGCATATTCTAAAATCCACGCCAGCATCGAGGTCGTGGTGGTTTTGCCATGCGTGCCCGACACCGCCAGCACCCAGCGGCTTTGCAATACATGTTCGGCCAGCCACTGCGGGCCTGAGGTATAACGGAGATGGTGATTAAGGACATATTCAACCGCTGGATTGCCACGAGACATGGCATTACCAATGATGACCAAATCCGGCGCGGGCTCAAACTGACTGACGTCATACCCCTGAGTCAGTTCGATGCCAAGCGCTTCCAATTGGGTACTCATCGGTGGATACACATTCGCGTCAGAGCCCGTGACTTGATGGCCCATCGCTTTAGCGATTGCAGCGATACCGCCCATGAAAGTGCCGCAAATGCCCAATATATGAATATGCATAACCTTCCTTTTCATCCTGTTTTAACCAGAGCGGCTCCCGAAAATGGCCGCAAAGATGCCGCATTGTAACAAAAGCGCTTTGGAACAGAAGCAAATAAAAACAGCTGAAAAACTGCAATTTTTAGCCAGATTCTTTACACTGTGCGCCGGTGTCTGCAGCAATGCGAAAATCAACTCATCACCGGCTCAGACCCGCCCTACAGCAATAGTAAAAAGGATGACAAAATGCGCCGACTGGCTCCCGTACTTCGGCAGGACGGAGTTGAACCCGACCTGATTTCCCTGATCAAAACAATTCTGGCCGCTTGCAAGGAAATCTCCTTTCGCGTAGGGCAAGGTGAACTGGCGGGTGTGCTGGGTTCGACTCTGGACGAGAATATTCAGGGCGAAACCCAGAAAAAACTTGATGTACTGGCCAACGAACTGCTCAAAGACATGATTTTAGAAACTGGCGTGGTCAAAGCGATTTCCTCTGAAGAAGAGGATGATACGGTCGCCGGCAATCCGGCAGGTAAATTCCTGGTCACCTTCGACCCGCTTGATGGATCATCGAATACCGATATTAATAGTCTGATTGGTACCATTTTCTCCATTTTACCGGCCAGAGCAGAGATCGACGCTGCCGATGCTGCACAGTTTTTACAACCAGGTACGGCGCAAATTGCTGCCGGCTATGTGTTATATGGTCCATCAACCATGCTGGCGCTGACTACCGGAAAAGGGACCAAGCTGTACACGCTGGATAAAACCTATGGCGGTTTTTTGCTGACCCAGGAAGAAGTTGCAGTCCCTGGTGTGGCCGCAGAATTTGCCATCAATATGTCAAATCAACGCCACTGGCAACCGCCAATGCAGGCTTATATCGCTGATTTGCTGGCAGGCAAACCAGGTCCACGCGGCAAAAACTTTAATATGCGTTGGATTGCTGCAATGGTCGGCGACGTGCACCGCGTTTTGTGCCGGGGTGGCATTTTTATGTATCCAACCGACACCAAGGATCCGAACAAACCAGATAAATTACGACTGATGTATGAAGCCAATCCGATGAGCTTTCTGGTTGAACAAGCCGGTGGCATCAGCAGTACTGGCTATCAACGGATTATGGATATTCAGCCAACGGATATTCACCAACGGGTGGCAGTGATTCTGGGCTCTAAGCACGAGGTAGACACTTGTCTGAAGTATCATCAGGCTTAATAACCAACCAATTCGACAAATGGCTAGGGGTAAAACCGTAGCCATTTATGCTGCCGCCGTTATAATAGGCGCCATGCAACTTCCCATTATCGATCTCTAAGGAACTATCATGAGTCTGAGTCTGGTCCCTGCAGGTAAAAACCTGCCTGACGAAATTAACGTCATCATCGAAATTCCGGCCAATGCCGATCCAATCAAATACGAAGTCGACAAAGACAGCGGTACCGTCTGGGTTGACCGTTTTATGTCCACGCCAATGTTCTATCCATGCAACTATGGTTTTGTAAACCATACCCTGAGCCTGGATGGAGATCCGGTCGACGTATTAGTGCCAACACCATACCCACTGGTACCTGGTGCAGTCATCAAATGCCGTCCGGTTGCTGTGCTGAAAATGGCTGATGAAGCTGGTGAAGATGCCAAGGTTTTGGCAGTGCCGATCAGCAAACTGACCAAAATCTATGACCATATTCAAGATATCAATGACGTGCCAGAACTGCTGAAACAACAAATCCAACATTTCTTCGAGCGCTATAAAGAATTGGAACCAGGCAAATGGGTGAAAGTGATTGGCTGGGGCGACAAAGCCGAAGCCAAAGCTGAAATCAGCACCTCTTTTGACCGTGCAAACCAGAAGTAACTCGTTTTATCCATTGATGCAAAGAGCCCGCGACTAAGCGGGCTTTTTTATGCTGTTTTTAGTCTGAGCATTCAATTTCCATCAATATGAAAGGTATTTTTACCGGCAGATTTTGCCCGATACATCGCGTGATCGGCTCGTTTTAACAGCGCGCTGGTTGTTGTTGGCTGACCGGTAAACACCACTGCGCCGATGCTGACACTACAGCTATGGGTGACGTTCGACAAATAAAATGGCTGTGCGATCTGCGCAATCAGTTTCTGGATCGTATGTTCTACCCAGTTGTTGGAGTTCGTGTCGTCCTCAGGCGGACCTTCAAGCAAAATGATAAATTCATCACCACCAATTCGTGCCACGGTGTCTGTGGCCCTGACCGTGCTGCTCAGCCGCCGAGCGACCTCTTTTAATAACTCATCCCCAGCATCATGCCCATGTTGATCATTCAGCGTCTTGAAATTGTCTAAATCAAGAAATAACAACGAAAATGTCGAATGCTCACGTACAGCCCGATGCAATGTGCCGTTTAATCGGTCCTGCAACAAACTCCGATTAGCCAGCCCTGTAAGGGAATCGTAAAAAGCCAGCCGTTGAATTTCAGCCTCAGCAATTTTGGCTCTGGAGATATCCCGGGCAATTTTTGACGCACCAATCACTTCGCCATTTTGTCCATAAATCGGTGATATTGTGACAGACAAATCAACCAGAGAACCGTTTCGATGTAAACGCTGCGTTTCAAAATGATCAACTTTGATACCTCGCGCAATCTTGTCCAGAATTTCCGGTTCTTCCGGCAAACGTTCTTCAGGAATAATACAAGTTATAGGCTGCCCAATCATTTCATCAGCGCGATAACCAAACATTCTTTCCGCACCTTTGTTCCAACTGGCGATAATACCGTTGATATTTTTGCTGATAATTGCATCGTCTGATGAATCGACAATAGCTTTAAAATGCGCGAGATTCAGTGCGGCCAGCTTTTGACTGGTGGCGGCTATCCAACCTAATACACTATCCCTTCTCTCCTCATCCACCACAATTGGCGTCATAAAGTCGCCACGGCCGAGTCGTTCAAGGGTCTGACTAAGGTCCTGGATGGAACAACCGATGATAAATTTAAGTTCTTGTCCAACTTTAAAAATTAAAAAAACTAACAGTACACCTAATAAAAATAACGATGCCGTTGCATATCTCAACCGTTGATTGGCAGTGTCTACCGCAAGTTTTGTGCGCTGCATAATCATTAATTCGGTCTCAATGATCGGGCGCATAATTTGTGCTTTCATCGTCAGAAAGCTGGTATCCGCCAGCATCGACAGCGCCCGATTGCGTTTTTCCGGTAAAGTCGGCACATCCTCTTCAATCAAAGCCATTGCTTTGTGCTCAATCTCCACCAATTCGTCTGATTTGGCTTTGGATTTCTTCAGATTGGCCAGCTCTGCCTCTGTGACACCGGCTTGCCGCATCAGCTCGACCAAAGCAATCGCTTCCCCCTGAGCCTCAATCTTGTGCTTGGCTTCGTCTTTTTCCAGCGCCTTAATATCCCAATAGGCTACGCTGTAATCCAACGGCCTGGGCCTTTTGCCATCTCGGATCTCGACGACGGCATTAAACTGCTCTTTATACTCCGGATTACCGGTGATGACATAGGTTCTGACCAGACGGGCAAGATCAATCGAGGATTGTCGCAGCTCCTCTGCTAACCGGATAGAGGTTGTCCGGCTTTCCACGGCCTGCTGATAACGGGCCTGTTCAAACACCACGACGATAAAACTACAGAGTAGCAAAATGACAATGCTAAACATGGCATATAAATATGACTGGAATTTAGATGGCGAATTAAGTCCCTTTTTCATCTGACCTCCAACAAAGATAATTCAACCACAAAATCCCTAGCAATATTATTTGCCAAACACGGACCCCATGCTTATCTCTAAAATTGAAGTTGAAAGCATGGCTAAATTAATTCTCCTAAGCGTATAGCATAGCGTGCAAAATAAGCGCTGCACCTGCAGAAAATCTGGTAACAGCTGAATATGTTGTTTAAGTTTGGTCATGCTCGTACGCTTTGATTTATTTCAAACGCGCCCTTAGCAACGCACCTGTGGTTTGCGATTGTCGGAGCCTTTATCCTGTAACAGAAACAAATATCAGGAAATAGTTATAGGACCTTCTTTATATTAGAATTTTTTAGCCATTCACCACTTTAACTAAAGCATTCTAAGCATTTGCTGACTATACTAAAGTCCAGTTTTTAAAAATTAGCTCTTTACCCAATATCATTGGTGATTCGGGTAGGAGACAAGTGAGTGAGTTTCCAGGCATATAGCTTCTCTATGAGACTGGAACGCACGAGCGAAAGCAACAACCCCGAATCATAAATGATCACGGGGATTAAAAAAATCATTCCGAATTTGTTCAAATTACAGGGGTACGCGGGTATGGAGTTTTTGCAACGCCTTTCGATTGCGAAAAAAGTTTATTTAATCCCCTTCATCGGTACGATCAGTTTTATTGTCTACCTGGTGTTGGCGACAGTCACAGCCCTCAATAACGTCAAAACGCTGGAAAGTACCAGAGATATTCAGTTTCCGGTACTCCAGGCCGCCGAAAGTGGTTTAGTTGCGCTTGAGCGGGTGAAAGATTCTCTTGCCAGCGCTGTGACCACTGGTGACGAGGAAGCGCTGAAAATTTCTGATGGTTTTGCCCAGCAGTTAAAAAAACAACTGAATCAAGTCAGTCAGCTTGATGCCGCTCTTCGTCAGGAAATTAGTCCGATCCTGGCCTCCTTCGATGACTATTACACTGTTGCTTTTAAAGTGTCTGAAGAAATGGTCAGTAATACCGCTGATATGGCGACCATTGGTGAGCGCTCGCAGAAAATGAATGCTGACTATGACAGCACGCAAGCGAAACTAACCAAGTTCAGTGATATTCAGCGCAAGCATTTTACCGACTCGATCGACGATGCCAATCAACAGGCAAACAGGCTCATTTGGGTTGGTATTGTGATGGGTATTGTCACTACCATCGTTTTATTTATCAGTGCGTTGCTGGTGGTTGGTGGTATCAAATCCAGCTTACTCAGCATCATCAGTTCGCTGAAAGATTTGGCTAAAGAAGATGGTGATTTAACGGTCAGGATCCAAACTAAATCCAAAGATGAACTCGGTGATTTGGCGTACTGGTTTAACTCCTTTATGGAGAAACTTCAGGGCGTGGTGAAAGAAATCGTCAACACCGCATTGCCGTTGTCATCCTTAGCTAAGGATTTACATCAACTGACTGACGACACTAACAAAACCATTGCAGTTCAACGTCAGGCTGCAGACAAAGCCAAGTTTGCCGTGGATGATATGAGCAGTAGTGTCATTGCAGAAGCTAGCAGCGCCAATGAAGCATCATCTGCTGCCAACGACTCCAACAATGCGGCCGATCGTGGTCAACAAACTGTTGGGGTGACGGTCAACAATATCCGGCAGTTAGCAGCGAATGTGCAGGAAGCTTCGGATGTAATCCTAAAACTGGAAACAGACGCCAATCAAGTCGGCGCAGTACTTGACGTGATTAAAGGGATTGCCGAGCAAACGAACTTACTGGCTTTAAATGCGGCTATCGAAGCTGCCCGGGCTGGCGAACAAGGTCGTGGTTTTGCGGTGGTAGCCGATGAAGTACGAACTTTGGCATCACGCACTCAGAAATCGACTGAAGAAATCCAGAAAACCATCGAACAGTTGCAATCTGCTGCCCGTTCTGCGGTGCAAAAAATGCAACAAAGTACCGTGCAGGCAGAGCAAAGCGTTAGTTCTGCCAATCAGGCAGGTGAATCGCTACAGGTAATTACCACCAGTATCCGCCGCATTCGGGAAATGAATCAGCATATTGCATCAGCAACCGAAGAACAGCAGTCGATGGCAAATACCATCGTGAATCACGTGGTCGATATCGTCAAGCATACTGAACATAGCTCACAGAGTGCCGGCAATATTGCCAAGGCATCCCGCGAATTAGCTAATCTGGCACAGAATCTGGAAAATATCGCACGCCTGTTCCGGGTTTAACATTGCAGTTCAGTGCCGGATCTGTGCCGGCACTTGCTGACTAATCTCCTGTCAGCCGCTGTAAAAAAGCCGCGTTATTCGCGGCTTTTTCATGGGCAAAATAAGTGTCAGCTTTGGTTAGCCTTCAAAAACTCCACCAACGCTTTTGTCGGCATAGGCTTGGCATATAAGAATCCCTGCACCTCTTCACAACCCATCGCCCGCACAACCTCGGCTTGCTCCGGTGTTTCTATGCCCTCGGCAATAGTGGCAAGGCCAAGTTTTTTTCCCAAATTAATAATGGTCTCGGCAATCACTGTGCCATTGGGTTCGGCAAGATCGCGAATAAATGCCCGATCGACTTTAATCCGATCCAGCGGCAATTGCTGCAGATAACTTAAACTGGAAAAACCAATCCCGAAGTCATCGATAGCCACCTTAATCCCATGGCCTTTGAGCCGGTTGAGCGCATCGATCACCATTTTCGGCTCGTCCATCACCACAGATTCGGTAATTTCAAGCTCCAGCAACTCAGGTGCTACCCCAAATCGTTCGATACAATCAATCACCGATTGCACGAACAACGGATTTCGAAACTGTGGCATCGAAACGTTCACAGCAATACGTAAATTCATCAGACCTTGTGCTTGCAACAATTTAATCTGCTGACAGGCTTGTTGAATCACCCAGGCACCAATTTCAACTATCAATCCTGAATACTCGGCCAATGGAATAAACACCGCCGGAGAGACAAAACCGCCCTGCTCAGTCGGCCAGCGCAACAAAGCTTCCATACCAATGACTTTATTGGTGTCTAGCGCAATTTGCGGTTGATACCACAATTGTAATTTGTCCTGGCTGAAATCCTGACGCAGCGTGCGTAGTAACGCCAGTCGCCCGGCCATTTGTTCTTCCATTTCCGAACTGTAAAACTCAAAATTCTGCGACAGGTGTTTCTTTGCCCGGTTCAGCGCAATATAAACCTGTTTCAAGATCCCTAAGCCTTGTTTTGCTGAATCGACTAACCGGCAAAAGCCAAAAGTAGCGTTGATCTGCAATGCATGCTCAGATGCCTGAAACGGTTGAACAAACACTGCATTTAATGAAGATGGCGTTAACAAACTTTCCGGACCAATCAGCCCGAATACATCAGCGCCAATCCTGGCAATTTGAGCAACATCACCGAACTGTTCAACCAATCGTCTGGTCACTGCAATCAGCAATTCGTTACCAACTTCCTGGCCAAGACCATCATTGACGTCCGAGAAGTGATCAATATCAATTAGGACCGCAACGGTGTTCCCGGGATCCAGTCGCCGGGTTTCTTGCAGTAATTGCGTAAACTCATTGCGGTTTGGCGTTTTGGTCAAAGGATCGATATAGGCAGCATGCTTTAACTGTTGGAACAGCGTGACATTCTCATAACCGATGGAAATATTACTGAGAAAAACCTCGATCAGTTGCCGGTCAAAATCTTCGATCGGTCGGTTAGTTTCAATATAAACCGCTGCGCTATGCTCGGCATTTCCCAAATATAACACCGTATCAAACCCGGTAAAAATATGCCGCCTTTGTTGCAGACATTGCAGGATCTGATGAATAATCCGTGGGTTATTCAACCGTTCTAACTTACATTTGATAAATGGTGCATAGTGACCCGCAGCACCAAGGACATAGACATTGTCGCTGGCTGAGCCGTCATCTTCGATCTGAGCGCATAGCACCCCTTCAGCATGCAAGCCGATCAGCGATGAAATCTGCGTCACCACCCCTTCGGAAAATTCATGTAACGAATGCTGCTCTAATAAATTTGCACCGGCATTGATGATTTTCTGCAAACCCAGCCGGTTTTGGTTAATGGTGCGAATTTGCTGATACGAACGAATGGAGGAGATAATTGAGGTGACTAACTTACTGCGGGTTAATTCGGTTTTGGTTTTGTAATCATTGATATCATATTCTTTGATTACGCTTTCCTCAGGCGCATAACCCGGCTGACCAGTGCGAAGCACAATACGTACTTCATCCATCCCAAGCTGCTCACGGATCTGCTGCACAACCAACAAGCCTGCGTCATCCGACTCCATCACTACGTCGAGCAAAATCACGGCAACATTCTGATTTTTCTTTAGGAAATCGATAGCATCTTTGCCGGAGTAACAATGATGAAATACCAGTTTTCTACCTAACACCAATAAATCACTTAACGCGAGGCGGGTGACGGTATGAATTTCTTCATCATCATCAACAATAAGCAAATGCCATTCGCCGGTAACTTGCAGTGTTTCTGGCTCTGGCACATTGTCTTCTGCGAGGAACAGAAACTCTTCATCTGTTACTTTTGACACCATGTTACGACCTTATCCATTGAGTCTTGCTAATTGGCGCACTACCGTTCCGGGTGAATGACTGGTTCCCTCCAGCGGCCATGACACACTCTTCATCTTCTATCGCTACACCTAGGTGTTGCCTGACTTATTACACTATACGCTTAACTAAAAAATGCAATCATTTTGTCTAAACTGTGGCTGGCCAGCACGATGAAATCAAACAGCCTATGGCTGATTTTAGCAGCAAGTTCCACCACTGCAGACAATACAGGATCCAGGCTGTTTTGGATCCTCGGTCCCCAAAATCTTAAAAAATGCGGGACGCGACAAGTGAGAGCGACTGGAGCCTGGCCATCAGATGCATCAATAGGTAGTTGCTGTAGTTTTTTGTTCAAAGTGAAGTGAACTCACTTCGACTCGTTTGAAGGTCAGGCTTGCTAAAACTACAGACTCATACTGAAATAACAAGCCAAAGCGAATGTCGGTTTAATGCAGTTTTGCTGACGAGCGCCGATATCTCCTATAAGCTTAAATTTCCCTATATCAGAGCAAAGAAAAATGAGCAAAGTTCAGACGTTGTCCGGACAGCAAAGGTTACGTCAGCTGGCGAAAAAGCAGCTGGGCACTGACATGGCAACGACCAGACTACAAACGGCACCAGTTGCCGCTACGACCGTCGATGCAGCTGCCAATGGCAGCTTTAACGATAAACACCAGATGCTGAGCTCCCGCGCGGGCATTCCGGTTTCAGACCGGCTTTATGCAGAACCCACGTTAGCCGAACGCTCAGCCAAACGACTACAAATGCGGGTCGAGCAACAGCAGCAAAATCTGGAACGGGTCATTGCCCTCGCGCTCAATTACTGTACAGAGCAAGTAACGGCACAGGATGTTGATCCTGACTGGTTTCAGTTTTACTGCGACCTGGTACAAAATATCTCAACCCACAGTATGCAAAAACTATGGGCGAAAATTTTAGCTGGTGAGATTAGCAGTCCGGGCAGTTTTTCTTTGAAGACGCTAAATCTGCTGAAACAGATGAGTTATAAGGATGCGGTGTCGCTTCAGTTAGCGTCGTCACTGAGTTGTCGGATCCGCAGTCAGGAGCCTGCTCATATTTATTTTGGTTATGTTCAGCAAGGCTCGATCTGGCGCTGGTTGACAGGAAAAAGTCGTGGCATGTTGAATTTAAGCCAATTTGGTTTGAGCTATCCGCAAATCCTTAATCTGATTGATTTGGGACTATTGCATCAAACTGAAATTGAAAGCGGAGAGCTGCATAAAAATCAAACTCTACATTGGTACTACCATCAGCAGTTATTACAAGGCACTGCCAAACGGCAAGGCGTTATTCTGCAGTACTACAAATTTACCAGTGTCGGCGCCGAGTTGCTCCTTTTACTCAGCGGCCAACCCAATCCAACCTATTGGCAAGCACTGCAGGTGCTGCTATCTGATGTGATTAGCTTTGATCCAGGGCTTTAATCCGTCCCAGAATATGCGCAATTTTTTGCGTATCCAGTGGTTTTATCAACACATCATCCATTCCGGCAAGTCGGAAACCGGCGATTTCATCGGCCAGCGCATGTGCGGTAAAAGCCAAAATGACTGTCCGCTGATGGTGTCGCAACTGTCTAATTTGTTTTGTGACTTCGGTTCCGGGTAAATCCGGCAATTGGATGTCCATCAAGATGAGTTGATAGCGGTTATTGGCCGCCATTCTAATCGCTTCTTCACCGGTCATTGCAATATCGATTCGTAACCCCTCTAGAGCCAACACCGCTCGGACATAACTTAAATTGGTCGGATTATCGTCCACCACCAATAACTGCTGCTGTGCCAGTAACTGGGGTTGAGGCACCGACAGAGCACCGATCAATAGCGGCATGGTACTCACCGGGAAGGACAACCTGGTTTGCCAATTCGCAACAGCTGCAGCACTTGCCAATACACGGACCTGATACCGCTGCAATAAGAGGCTTAACTCCTCGTCAGACACGTCAAATTTTGTTGGATCGTCAGGCAGCACCAGCACCAGTAAGTCCACCAGTCGCCGTTGCAACGTATCCTGTAATTGCGAGAAAGCATGGCAACAATGCACTTGCTCACCCAATGCCGTTAATCCCTGTTTGGCTAATGGCAAACGGCATTCCTTTTCATCAACCAACAAAATGGACTGAAACAATTTTGATGCGTTGGTTTTTTGCCAGGATACCGGCAGCATTAATTCGAATTGAGTGCCGACATCTTCAATTGAATCAATATGTAATTCTCCCTGAAGCTTCTGCAATATCCTGTAACACACTGCGGCTTCCAGATCTTCAGGTTGCATATCAGTCACACCAGCTGCCAACACTTGCCGCCAGCGAACAGGAAAGATTCGTCCAACAAATTTTATATTTACTCTCAGCTGCTTTTGCGGCAGCTCAACTAAACGATAACTGATAATAATCTCGGGTTCTGTCGCAAGTTGCCGGCTCATCGTTGCCAATAGCGCCAATAAATGAGCGAGCAATTCCGGATCCAGATTTACTTTAAACGCAAACGCCTGCGGATCTTCGGCAAACAAAAACTGATGCGATGCGCCAGGTTGCTCCAGATGTTGCTGATAGCAATCCTGCAACCAATGCGGTATCAATACGGCATCGGGTTGTAAGCAAAATTCAGCATCACTTAGCTTGGAATAAAGAGCCAAGAGCTTTATCCGATGGAGTAGCTGAGTTGGTGTTTGTTGAGCGGCGTAGTGTTCAAGCTGGCGCCAGTCGTGCAACTGCTGTTGTGCTTTTTGCAGCTGCCCAACAACCTGTTGGTGCTTGGAAGACAAGACGGTGGTATTTTGCTGACTCAACAGCAATTGTGCGTCAAGCTGCTGCAACCTCGTTTGCAGCTCCAGCGTCACCGCATCAGCCTGCCGTTGGATCCATTGTATCCGTTGCTGCCAGGCGGTGACTAACGGCAACATCAATGGATTTGAACCGGTCTGTGCTAGTTCGTCCTGTTGTAGTAGTGCGGCCATCTGCTGTATCTGCTGACGTTGCCAATGCCTCATCCGCTGGATGGTTATCCCAATCAGCCCGAATGAAAGTACCAGTAATATCAGTATCGGCGACAACACCCTAAACAAAGGTGTCGGTGATTTATCCAACATAATCAATAAATAGCCTAGCTGCCTTGAAGTCACAGCTGGTGCTGGAGTCTGATTTGCTATTGCAAGATTGGCTGATGTTCGGTCAACCCAGATCGGGGTTGAAATAAGTTGAAAAGCAGAATCACTTAATGCAGTGTGTTCATGGTCAAATGACTGCGCGGCTTGTTCTAACCAACTTTCCGATTGATTCGTACTGGCAAATAGCCGCTGCGACTGGTCAAATACGGCCATCGCCTGAATCGGCAATGTGCTGTGCTGCTGCAGGGCATGCAAGGTCACCTCAAGCGCCGCCGGCTGATTTTGCAATAGCGGCTGTACGGATAGTAATGAAGCACTGTGGCTCAATAACTGAGTTTGAATCGACGTCTGCTGTTGCTGCCATTGTTTTAAAAACCAACTACTGATCACCACTGCAGCAGCCAAAGCCACCAGAAAAACCATCAATGGTAAAAAAGGGCGTGATAAAAGTTGCTTCATGCTGTGAAAAACCAGTCCTGTCTGATGCATCACTATAATAGTGTGACGAAGGTTCTACAAGAAAAGGCCGGAGTGGCGGCTGCCAGCTGCGCCGGCATTTTGCAGTGACACCAAGCCTTGCTCAAAAATCAGCTTCCAGCGCCAGAAAGGGTCCAGTCATTTGAAAGTCCAAATCAAGCCGATCCCGATTGATCAGTGCGACCGACTGCTCTTGCCAGCCAAGCTTCACTGCAGCAGAAAAAAATTTTAAATCTACCATCTGATATGAAAATCCGATTTTAGATTCCGTCCACCGCTGGTCGCGATAGTTACTATAGTTGCCCTGCCAGAAGACGGCTGAATCAATCCCCCACAGCGGCACTGTCAAGTGCGCTGACACTAAAGGCAGAATTCCTGAAGCACCGCGCCTTTTTTCTGGCTCAGCGACTGCCAGCGCGATATCGTAGACTAGTGCACTGATGCCGGCATCGAATGATAGCAAACTATGATCAAGTAGTTCGTAGTAGAGGTTCACCTCAGTGGATTGCAGATCGAGACTATTGCGAATCGTGCTTTGCCGGCCATACCCAATCTGATCCAGCTGTAGCAGCGCACTCAGCTCAGTACGGCCTGCCCATGTCGCCGACTGGCGGCGTACTGCAATATTCGGAATGAGTGGCAACGGGTGTTCAAACGAGATTGAACCACTTTGCCAGCTATCGTCCGAAAACTGCAGCGGCTGACTAAATCCGTGATCCCCCGCCCGTCCACTCAGGCCAAGTTTGGCAACATCAGCAGTCAGGGTCAGGCCCAACATATCGGCCCTGGCTTGGGAGTCTAACAACAGCATCGCACCCGCCAGTGCGACAACAGCTAATTTCATCGTTGGTCCTTACCACTTGTGTCGAACTTCAGCCTTGTGACAGCAGTTCTGTTAAATCAATTAATGCCGCATTTGCTCTGGAGATATAATTTGCCATCACCAGCGAATGATTGGCCAGAAGCCCAAAACCACTGCCATTAAGCACCATAGGACTCCAAACCGACTGCTGAGTCGCTTCCAGTTCGCGAATAATCTGCTGAACACTGACCGAGGCATTTTTACGTTGTAAAACATCGGCAAAATCGACTTCGATCGCTTTTAAAAAATGGAGTAATGCCCAACATGCCCCCCGAGCTTCGTAAAACTCATCGTCAATCCGCCACCAGCTCGTTTTGATCAACAGCTCACCTGGGGTGTATGTAGACTGCCGCGCTTGCGCATCCCCGGCTAAATCCGTATTTAATCGATCCTGGCCAACACTGGCACTCAAACGCTGACTGTAGCTACCCAGCCGTTTCTCAATCGCTTTTAGTAAATCCCGCAAATTGTCAGCTCGGGCATAAAACTGATGATCGCGGTTATTCGGATCCATCAACGCCTGACGATAAGAGCGCAGTAATCGTAATGCCTCTTCATATTCTGCTTCTGCGGCTGGGACTGCCCAACTGCGATGATCAATATTTAGTTTGGGTTGCGCCAACTTTAAAAACGAATTTTCAACCGATTGTGACTGTGAACGACTTAAATCAGTTCGCATCGATAAGGCTAAATCCCGCACCATTTCCAGCACGCCTAATTCCCAAGCCGGCATGTTATCGAGCAAACTAAATGGGGGGGCTAAATCATTCGATAAATAACCGCCCGGCTTGTGCAGAAGTACTTCCGTGACATGGATAAGGGTATGGGTGGTGGTATAACCAACGACTGGTTTCGCCGGATGAGCTGTGGTTTTGGCAAGTGCAACAACATCAAAAGTATCGGGTTCCTGGCTAAGCCACACGGCCATTGCCCAACTCGTCAACAAAACAAACAGGAACGCACTCATCACTATTTTAGTTTTCTGCATTACCAACTCCATTTACTGTTTAGGGATCTTCGTCACGACCGCCATAACTGCTATCTTCTGACCATTATCAAGTTCGACTTCAATCGGCACTTGCTGATCTAACTGTAACTGTTGATTAGGAGAAAATAACATCAGATGCAATCCGCCAGGTTGCAGATGCACAGTCTGCCTCGCGGCGACTTCGATCCGCTCAACCCGTTCCATTCGCATCATGCCATCGACATAGCTATGTTGATGTAACTCAACTTTTCCAAACCACGGACTGGTCGCTGCCACCAGACTTACCGGCTCGTTGCCGCTATTGAGAATAGTAAAATAACCGGCACTGACGGTACGTCCTGGAAGTGGCTGTCGCACTGTTGAGTTGGTGATCTGCACTTCTGCAGCCTGAACTTCCAGGCAGGCAACCAGTGCTAAAGTAAATAAAATCCGGCGCATAAGTAACATCTCCTGTTGACTGGCCAGCCATCTTACACCAAAGCCGGCCAATCATGTCAGGGATGGTAACGATCCGGCAACAAAAATGCGGCGACCAGATACCCGATGATTGCCGCGACCGGGAACACAAACAGCAACGCAATGGCCAGTAATCGCATAACCCAAATAGGTTGTTCGTAACAGGCCGCGAGACCAGCACAAACGCCATAAATTTTGCGGTGGGCTTTGTTGCAAAACCAGCTTTGTTCAGAAGATTTGTTCATATATCACCTCAGACAATTACTTCAACAACCTGTTGAATTCATCATCAAGCTTTCAAAAGGTATGCCAGTCCACCATTTAACCTATGCCATTGTTTTATATAGCTATACTCTGACCACCCCACCAACAAAATATTCATATTGTGAAATTTCGCTACCCACAGTCATCATTTGACTAAAAAATAGTGAATTTTGCTCCAGTCAGCGTGCAAGCCCAGACCCAGGTCATCGGCTTGTAGATCGAGATCATCATCTGGCCCGAGAATATCATTCAAAAGTTTACCGCGGACGCAACCCTCGGGCTCGCAGCTTGACCACTTGAATACATGCAGAGAGGCATCACTTATTCGATTGAAATCTTGGGTCGAACAATAAAGGGGAGGAATATGCAATGTGATCGACCAGCGCGAATGCAGCACCGCTCAGTGACAGGTTCGATGAAAAAGAAAAAACCCGGTACTGCACAGTCCGGGTTTGAGGAGGAATATCAGAGGGCGGCAACAGCCACAACCAAAACAGCCAGATGCTAAACACACTTAAGACGGGCAGTAAAAACAACCCGAGTAACCATGCCGGAGTCATTAACATGGGTTACTCCATCATTGATTCAGGCTGGTCAGCTTCTTTTACGACTGATTTCGCTTTCGCAGCAACCACCTGATCTGCATTCATGGCTTCTATCTGTGTCATTGCCATGACTTCATCTACTGATGCCTGCAATGAAGATGCAATTTGCTGCTGGATTACGTTGCTCACCTGTGAAGCCTGTGCCGCAATAACTTTTGTTACTTGCTCAGTCAACTCTTGCGTTGGCTGCGCAGCAACTGCCGCGGTTGAACTGAACATTAAACCGGCAACAAAGATTACAGAAGTTAAAGTTTTCATAGTCATTTCCTTTTGGGGCAATTGAATTAACGAACGACAATCTGTTATTTCAAGTGCTGTGCCAATAAGGAATTAAAGCGTAACTATTTGTTTTAATTAAACATTAATCAAAAGAGAAAACTACAGCCCAAAATACAAAAAAAGATTAATGCTATTTTTTGGTCATTTAAATCACTTTTTAGTCTAAATTTCATTCTGGCACTTTTGCTAGCGCCGCTAACATTACATCTGGTCCACTGTTAGGTAAATGTCCAACTTCACTGAGATGACGACGCCATTGCCTGGCGCCCGGCACTCCTTGAAAAATACCCAGCATGTGACGGGCAATATGCCAAAATCTTGCGCCTTCAGTCATTTGCTGCTCGATGTATGGCAACATCTCGCGCACCACCTGGTGAGGTGTTAACAGCGAACGATGATCGCCATAAATTGCAGCATCGATCTCATTTAAAAACAAAGGGTTGGTATAGGCTTCACGCCCCACCATCACGCCATCAACATAGGTCAGATGCTCCAGGCATTCAGCGACAGTTTTTATACCGCCATTAATTGACAGCTGTAAATGCGGAAAATCTCGTTTTAACTGGTACACTCTCGCGTAATCCAGAGGAGGGATTTCGCGATTCTCTTTTGGACTCAATCCTTGTAACCAAGCTTTACGGGCATGAATAATAAAAGACTCGCAGCCGGCTTCAGCAATAGTACCGACAAAATCTACTAGAAACTGATAGCTATCTTGTTCATCAATCCCAATCCGGCTTTTCACTGTAATCGGGATATCAACAGCCTGGCGCATTTGTGCAACGCAGTCTGCCACCAGCTTGGGCTGTGCCATGAGACAGGCACCGAACATACCGTTCTGGACACGATCAGAGGGACAACCGACATTAATATTAATCGCATCGTAACCACGCTGTTGGCACATAACGGCGCTTTTGACCATCGCTTCAGGATCTGAACCACCCAGTTGCACCACCACCGGATGCTCTTCATCATTAAAAGCCAGATAATCCCCCTGGCCGAAAATTAAAGCACCTGTCGTCACCATTTCAGTATAAAGCACGGCATGCTTGGTCAGTTTACGATGAAAATAACGACAATGTCGGTCGGTCCAATCCAGCATCGGGGCGATAGAAAATTTATGGTCCACAAGTCCTCCGTCAAATAGCCGAGTATTTTAACCGGATCCTGACAAATATTCTGCGATTTTGGCTGATTTAAGCCAAGCTTTTGTATGTTACACTTCAACGGATGCTGAAAAGAAAGGTACAAAGGCGATATGTCTATCGAATCTCTGGTGCTTAGAGCAAAACATATTTGTGAGCACAATGGTGCGCGGTTTACGTCAATCCGTGAAAAAGTATTCCGTTTATTGGCAAGCACTCAGTCGGGTGTAGGTGCTTATGAATTGTTGGAACAGCTGAAAACAACAGAGCCAGCAGCAAAGCCAGCCACCATTTACCGGGCTTTGGATTTTCTGACTGAACAGGGCTTTATTCATAAAATTGAATCAAGCAATGCGTTTTTACTCTGCCACCACTTTGAACATCATCATCCAGCCCAGCTGTTAATCTGTCAGGGGTGTGGACATGTTGAAGAGTTGCACTCTAAAGTATTGCAACAGGAGTTCGAAAGCCTGGCAACTGCCAAAGGGTTTGTCATCAAACAACAGACCATCGAAGCGCGCGGGTTATGCCAACATTGTTTAGCGGCACAATAACTACACCGGAAACTCAATCGGTTTAGAGCTATCTACCCAAAATCAATAAAGATTCGGGGAGGCGACAAGTGAGCAACACGAGAGCCCCAGCCCGGTATGGAGCATAGCTGTCTATGTGACAGCGTCGGACTGGCGCACCACGGAACGAGCGAAGGCAACAACGCCGAATCGTCACGGAATTAGGGTATCGGCGAGCAAATAGTCCAAAATCGCCCTAATTATGTGGAAACTATCTCAAAAACAAAGAGCTAGACTTGTTTATTCTTTAAAATCTGCCTAACCTTAGGGTCATAGCCAGTAACTTCAACGCTATTTTATTCGATGGGTCTATTAAATGAATGTTGAGTACGTAAATCCATTTCTATCATCTTTGGTGAATGTGTTAAGTACCATGGCAAATACCAACATTGTGCCGGGACAGCCGAGGATCAAAAAGGATGAAGTTGCGCGCGGTGACGTCTCGGGATTAATCGGGATGATTGGCCCACAAACGAAAGGCTCATTCTCAGTCACCTTTGAAGAATCATTAGCGCTTGAAATCATGTTCCGGATGTTGGGAGAACGCCCCAAATCAATCAATGAAGAAGTGACAGACATGGTTGGTGAAATTACCAATATGGTGACTGGCGGAGCCAAACGGATCCTCGGGGAAAAAGGCTATGAATTCAGCATGGCAACACCAGTGGTTGTTTCGGGTAAGGCGCATACCATCACTCATAAATGTGATGGTCCAAAAATCTTAATGCCATTTGATTCGGATTTTGGCAAAGTTCACATCGAAGTGAGCTTCGATAATCAGAAGTAGTTACCTAAAAATAAAAAACCGGCTTCAAGCCGGTTTTTTATTTTCATCAGTGACATACCGAAGCTGAACACGACTTGTTATATTACACAGCAGCTCATAAGGGATGGTTTGCACCAAAGCGGCTATCTCTTCAACAGCCAAAGTCTCCCCCCATAACACCACCTGATCACCAATTTGAACATCGTCGTTGCCAATATCGATGGTTGTCATATCCATTGAGACACGGCCAACAATCGGGTAGCGTCGGCTATTAATTAATACCGGCGTGCCACTTGGCGCATTTCGTGGGTAGCCATCGCCATACCCAATTGCCACAACAGCAAGCTGAGTGTCATGCGGAGCTGTCCAGCTGGCGCCATAACCAACTTTATCGCCTTTTTTAACCTGTCGAACCGCTATCACAGAACTGCTAAAAGTCATCACGGGTCTTAAACCATGATCAACAGAACGGCCATCCAGCATTGGCGATACGCCGTAGAGTGCCAACCCTGGCCTGATCCAATCACCATGACTTTGCGGCCAAGCTAAAACACCCGCCGAATTGGCAATTGATAATTCACCCTCGCATCCTGCGGTGAGCTGTTTAAACAAAGCCAGTTGATTTGGTGTCGCCGGGTTATCAGGCTCATCAGCGCAAGCAAAATGAGTCATTAGCCGAAGAGGTTTCAGCACATTGCGACTTTCCATCAGGCGCCGGTACACCTCAGAAAATTGCTCAGGATAAATTCCTAGTCGATGCATACCACTATCGATTTTCAACCAGACATGCACCGGAGACTCAAGCTTCGCTTCGAGTAATGCATCGACTTGTGATAAATGATGAACCACGACCTGTAAATTCGACGCCACGATTTGTGGTAATTCATCGGCGTGGAAAAAGCCTTCAAGCAGCACTATTGGTTTGACGATCCCCCCAGCGCGCAACAACAAGGCTTCATCAATCCGCGCTACGCCAAAAGCACCTGCAATTTTCAACTGCTCCGCAACCGCCAGCAAGCCATGGCCATAAGCATTCGCCTTGAGCACCGCCAGGATTCTGCTTTGCGGCGCAATCTGTTGCAGGTGATTAAAATTATGATGCAGAGCATCGATGTTAATTTGCGCTATCGGACGACGACTCATTAATACTCGTCCTCAAATCGGGCAGAACCGGCATAGTTATCAAAACGCGAATAGCGGCCATGAAAAGTAAGCCGAACACGACCAATCGGGCCATTCCGTTGTTTCCCAATGATGACTTCTGCCGTGCCTTTATCCGGACTATCTTCGTGATAAACCTCATCCCGGTAGATGAACATAATTAAATCGGCATCTTGCTCGATAGAGCCTGATTCCCGTAAGTCTGAGTTGACCGGCCTTTTATCTGCCCGTTGTTCTAATGAACGATTCAACTGTGATAAGGCGATCACCGGCACTTTTAGCTCTTTCGCCAAAGCCTTAAGCGAGCGGGAAATTTCAGCGATTTCCAAAGTGCGGTTTTCAGACAGCCCCGGCACCGTCATCAGCTGTAGGTAGTCGATCATGATCATCGACAACCCACCATGTTCCCGTGCAATACGGCGTGCTCGCGAGCGTACTTCAGTCGGCGTCAGACCTGAAGCGTCATCGATATACATCTTGCCTTTGCTGTTGAGCAATTCAATCGCTGACGATAACCGCGCCCAGTCTTCATCATCAAGCTGTCCTGTCCGAACCTTAGTTTGGTCAATCCGACCCAGCGATGCCAGCATCCTCATCATAATTTGTTCCGACGGCATCTCTAAACTGAAAATGAGGACTGGCTTATCGCTACTCATCGCAGCATGTTCGCAGAGGTTCATCGCAAAAGTGGTTTTACCCATCGAAGGACGAGCCGCGACAATGATTAAGTCCGATGGCTGCATGCCATTGGTCATTTTATCTAGATCGGTGTAACCGGTCGAAACACCGGTCAGGCCACCGGCACTCGGATTGCGAAACAACGAGTCAATTTTATCGATAGTTTTGGCGAGGATGCTATGGATGGCTTCTGGGCCTTCGTTGGCATTGGCACGCTGCTCAGCAATTTTAAAGACTTTGGTTTCAGCAAAATCGAGCAGTTGCGCGCTATCGCGCCCTTGTGGGTCGTAACCAGCATCGGCTATGTCATGCGCCACTGCAATCATATCGCGCACCACAGCTCGCTCGCGTACGATATCGGCATAAGCCAGAATATTGGCAGCGCTTGGGGTATTTTTAGCAATTTCACCTAAGTAAGCAAAACCACCGATGTCATCCAACTGCTGATTGCGCTCCAACCATTCGGACACCGTAATTAAATCAATTGGTTGGTTCGCTTCAGCGATACTGGTCATTGCCTGAAAAATATACTTATGCGCGCGTAAATAAAAATCGTGATCTACTACTTTTTCAGCGACCCGATCCCAGGCGTTGTTGTCGAGCATCAAGCCGCCCAATACCGACTGTTCTGCTTCAATCGAATGCGGCGGCATCTTCACCGCTGCCACCTGACTGTCGTTCTGATATTTATCTTTTTGATATTTATCTTTTGAGAATCGTTCTTTTGGATTTGCCATAACACCAGATTTTGACTGTCGGTCGGCCAGAGTAGCCAACGCTAAGATGGAGCATAATAGCGACATAGCCTAGCATTTTTCGAAAACTAGATCAGGTAGAAAACGCCAAGGCAGCGGTTTTTTTTAGCAATGACGAAATACGCAACAAAAAAATTTTGGGAAACGCTTAGAAAGGAAAACTGTACAACGGGGAAATCAGGCACAGTGAAGATTCACTGTGCCCGGCAGCAATTAAGCTTCTGCGACCACAACCAGTTTGATGGTTGCTGTCACTTCAGCGTGTAATTGCAGGTCGATGTCAAATGAACCAACGTCACGCAGTGTGCCATGTGGTAATTTAACTTCGGCTTTAGAAACTGCTACACCAGCTTCAGTGATCGCATCAGCGATATCACGAGTACCGATAGAACCGAACAGTTTGCCTTCGTCACCTGCTTTTGCAGCGATAGTGACTTCAGCCAGTTCAGCTACTTTCGCAGCACGTTCCTGAGCAGCAGCCAGGTTAGCAACCAGTTTGGCTTCTAACTCAGCACGACGTGCTTCAAATTTTTCCAAGTTAGCCTTGGTTGCTGGAACTGCTTTTCCTTGTGGGAATAAGAAGTTACGGGCATAACCAGATTTAACAACTACTTTGTCGCCTAAACCACCCAGGTTAGCAACTTTATCCAACAGAATGATATCCATTGATTAATCCTCTCAGTATCGGTTGAACCAGGCTTATGCGTGTGAATCGCTGTACGGCAGCAGAGCCAGGTAGCGAGCGCGTTTGATGGCGCGGGCTAATTGACGCTGATACTTAGCGCTGGTACCAGTGATACGGCTAGGAACAATTTTGCCACTTTCAGTGACATAATTTTTTAAAGTAGCGGTATCTTTGTAGTCGATCTCTTGCACGCCTTCGGCAGAGAAACGGCAGAATTTACGGCGACGGAAATAACGAGCCATGAACTTTCTCCTAACTTAATATTTCAATTCGTTGGGCATGAAGGACAAGCTTTGCTTGACCACTCGAGCTTTGATGACGGTTTAAAAAGCCTGTCACCCGAACCACATTACCCTGCATCAAATTGTGAGTTTGTCTGCACAACTCACCGGCTACTACGACTTGCAGTCGAACATAACTGGCTCTGTTGTATCCGGCTTCCTGCTGCATCGACTTGTGTTCAAGTGACAAATGCATGTGCGGGATACCGGCTGGACTTTCGCTTCGGTCAGGTTGGCGGCAAATGACGCCAGTGATGACCAGGCAGTTGTCCATCAGAATTACTCGTCGTTTGCAACCTGCTCGTCAGAATCACGAGGAGCACGGTCACGACGTTCGTCACGCACCTTGGCCATCGGTGATGGCTCAGTCACGGCACCATGAGTGCGCATGATCAGGTTACGCAGAACTGCGTCGTTGAAACGGAAGTTAGTTTCCAGTTCATCGATCACTGACTGTGGTGCTTCTACGTTCAACAGAACGTAATGCGCTTTGTGCAGTTTCTCGATTGGGTAAGCCAGTTGACGACGACCCCAGTCTTCCAGACGGTGGATAGAACCACCCGCTTCTTTAATCGCACCTGTATAACGTTCGATCATACCTGGTACTTGTTCACTCTGATCCGGGTGAACCATAAACACGATTTCGTAATGACGCATGGTAGCTCCTTACGGTTAGTTAGCCTCGGGTGAGCTCGACCAGACTCGCATAGAGGCAAGGAACGTTTGTTGAACGGTCGAAGGGTGCGTATTCTACGGACTCAATGCGCTAAAAACAAGCAAAGATTGCGCGAAGTAGCGGAACGATAAAAACAGCAAAGCCATGGCAAATGTTTGGTTTTCCATGGCTTTGCGTTTGTTGCATGCTTTCACATTAGAAATGCGGCGTTTTAAAGCAAAAACGCTATTTCGTTTGACGTTGCCGCACCGCTTCATACAAGCAAATACCGGTCGCTACTGACACGTTTAAGCTCGATACCGCGCCGAACATTGGGATTTTTACCAGCGAATCACAAGATTCTTTGGTTAACCGGCGCAAGCCATCGCCTTCAGCGCCCATTGCCAAAGCGATTGGTCCATTAAGTTCAACCTGATAAATGGTCGTTTCCGTTTCACCAGCCGCCCCTACCACCCAAACACCTGCCTCCTGCAACTGGCGGATAGTACGGGCTAAGTTGGTCACATTGATAAAAGGTACTGATTCAGCGGCGCCACAAGCCACTTTGCGAACCACAGCGGTTAACTTCACTGAACGATCTTTGGGCGCGATCACCGCATGCACTCCTGCAGCATCAGCCGAGCGTAAAATAGCGCCTAAATTATGCGGATCGGTGATGCCATCTAAAATCAGCAGAAATGGCGCACTTTCCCGTTCAACAATTCGGGCCAAATCCGACTCATCACCGGCATCATGCAGCCGCGCTTTAGCCACCACGCCCTGATGCTGAGCGCCATTGACCTTATCATCTAAAGTTTTACGGTTACAGAACTGCACTGAGACACCAGATTTACGGGCTAACTGGATCACCGGCTGCATCCGCTGATCTTCACGATCTTTCAGCACAAATAACTCCAGCACATCTTCCGGCGCTCTTTCCATAAAAGCGCTGACCGCGTGGATCCCAAAAACGTAATCTGTGCTCATCACTTATTCCTGCAAAGTCAGCAGCCAAAACTGCTGCGAAATGAAAAAAGCAAACGCCTGGAAAAGCCAGGCGTTTGTATAAAGTTTACTGATTGTAGCAAATCGGCGCCAAGGCGTCATGACCCGTCAGCTCTCATCAGCACTGACACTACGTTATTTACGCTTACGTGGTGCCTTTGGCTTTTCACTACCGGCTTTCGCCGAGGTTTTACCCGTAGTTTTAGCACCGGATTTTGCTTTGCTGCCGCTTCGCCCTACCTTGGTTTTACCCGGCCGTGCTGTGGGATCTGCCATCGCTTTGCCTTTTTTGGTGCTAAAACCTTTGCCAGGCTGACCCGCAGCTGATCTATCCGTGCTGCTTTTGCCTTGCCCTGAAGACATCCTTTTACCAAGATGCTTCACAGTGCCAACAATACCTAAATCGATTTTGCGAGCTTCCAGATTTACCGCGAGCACTTTTACCTCAATCAAATCACCCATACGGTAGCTTTGATTACTATGTTCGCCCAGCAGCACCTGACGTTCGACATCAAAGTGGTAGTAGTCATTTGGCAGCGACGTAACATGCACCAGACCTTCGATATATAAATCAGTCAAACGCACAAACAACCCAAAGTTGGTCACGGTCGAGACCACCCCCTGGAATTCAGCACCGATATGATCCTGCATATATTCACATTTCAGCCAGTCGGATACTTCACGGGTGGCATCGTCGGCACGACGCTCAGTCATTGAACATTGTTCACCCAGCGGCACCATTTGCTCGGGAGTGTAAGTGCGGGCACCTGTGGTGTGTTCGCCTTGCTTTTTCAGCAAGGATTTAATTACCCGGTGTAGCAGCAAATCCGGATACCGGCGAATTGGCGAGGTAAAGTGTGAATAACACTCCAATGCCAATCCAAAGTGGCCAAGATTTTCAGGCTGATATACTGCCTGCTTCATTGACCGCAGCATCGTGGTTTCAATCAGTTCTTTATCAGGCCTGTCCTGCAACTTCTGCAGCACGAGCATTAAATCCAGTGGTGTTGGCTCGATTGGCAATTCAGCACTGATGCCAAGCTCCGCCAGAAAACGTTTAAAGTTGGCAAACCGGTCTGCGTCTGGCTGTTCATGTACCCGGTAGAGCGCAGCTGCTTCGGCTTTTTCAACTAATTTTGCTGAAGCGACGTTGGCTAAAATCATACATTCTTCAATGATCTTATGCGCTTCGTTGCGATGCACCGGCACAATTTGTTCAATCTTGCGATGACTGTTGAAAATAAACCGGGTTTCGACCGTTTCAAATTCGATTGCACCACGCTGCCCACGAACTTTCGCCATTTGCTTGTATAACGAATACAGATGCTCGATGTTTGTCAGATTGGCTTCATATTGCTTACGAAGTTCCGGATCGCCTTGCAAAATTGCGTGGACTTTATTGTAAGTCAGTCGTGCTTTTGAATGCATCACTGCTTCATAGAACTTTGAACTACCAAGTTTTCCCTGCGCGCTGATATGCATTTCAGCGACAAAACATAAGCGGTCGGTGTGTGGGTTTAGTGAGCACAGACCATTCGACAAAACTTCCGGCAACATTGGCAACACATGATCCGGGAAATACACTGAGTTACCGCGCTCCAGCGCTTCTCGATCCAGCGGCGTGTCCGGCAGCACATAAGCTGTGACATCAGCAATTGCTACCCATAGATGCCAACCACCGTCGTCTTTTCGCTCACAATAGACCGCATCGTCGAAATCGCGGGCGTCTTCGCCGTCAATGGTAATTAACCCCAAATCTGTCAGATCAACACGTCCGGCTTTGGCCTCTTCGGGGACTTCTGTGCCGTAACCTGCAACTTGCTTTTCAACCGCTTCGGAAAATTTATGGGGTAATTGATGGTTACGAATCGCGACTTCGATTTCCATGCCTGGCGCCATATGATCGCCGAGCACCTCAATGACTTTGCCAACAGCATTCACACGCTTAAATGGTCGTTGCGTGACTTCTGCCAGCACGATTTGGCCGTGACGCGCCGCTCCCTCTTCACCGGCAGGGATCACGATGTCTTGCGTTATCCGCGGATCTTCCGGCACCACCACTGACAGCGCATAATCTTTAAAATAGCGGCCAACGATCGGCTCAGCGCGTGGAGTCAACACCCGGACAATCCGCGCCTCAACTTTATCTTTGCCTTTGATCTCACCGGCACTGGCTAACACAACATCGCCTGGTAGCAGGCGCTGCATATCAAAATTCTGGATATACCAATCCGGTCCGCCTTGTTCCAGCTTCAGAAAGCCGAAACCATCACGATGACCGATCACCGTGCCTTTGACCAAATCTAAATCGTCGACCAAACCATAGCGTTTGGTTTTGGTAAACAACAACTGGCCATCACGCTCCATTGCGCGTAAACGTTTTTTTAAGGCAAAAAGGGGCTCCTCGCCTTCCAGCTTTAACTCTGTTGCTAACTCTTCGAAGTAGGCGGGTTGTTGACGCTGTTTGATATGCTCGAGGATGAATTCGCGGCTTGGGATTGGGTTTTCATATTTTTCTTGCTCGCGCGCAAGATGCGGATCTTTGATCGTCATGGATTCTCTTCATTACTAAAACTTTGACAAGTGTAACAGCCTGCCGTGGTTTTTTCACTGTTGCTGCTGTTTTTATCAGCAAATCCAGAATGAATTGTTTACTACAATGGTTTTTTTGCTCTGGTGAGCACGGGCTCCGGCATCTTGGTGGCGAGCTTTTGTAATGCGGTCTGGATCCGCTGATGCAGATTTTTGTCGGCAGTCACTGAGTGATGCAACCAGCGATACACTGTTTCATAATCGACTGGACTCCCGTGGCCACTGAGCAATAATTCAGCCAATCTGATTTGTGCATTGATGTTGCCCATCGCGCCGGCTTCGTGCAGATAATATTGCGCTTTGACCAAGTCTTTTTGCACAAACCGGCCTTGCTGATAATAACGACCAATTTGTTCCAACGCTTCCGGCAGCCCTTGACGGGCAGCAGCATCCATCAAATCCCAACCCCGCTCAACATTCACAGGCACACAAACGCCATAGGCCAGCATATCGCCGAATAAAAACTGGTACGAAGGAAGTTTCATAATGTCGGCGCGGGCTTCAATATCTTTGACCAGTTGACAGTCATCATCTTTCACCCGCTTTAGATGCAGATTTTGCCGGATTAACGCCAGTAATTCGTCTTGTGTATACAGTTGTACCACTTGTAATTCTTCAGTAGTGACCTGGGCTTTTAGCTGCCATGGCAAGCTGCACACCAGCAACAGGATTAAAGAGGTAAATCTGTTCATGCCGAATCACCGGAAAATTGACACTATGCTAATAGATAACCGTTATACAATATTCTTGCCAGAACTAAATAAAAAACGCTGCACCAGGCAGCGTTTTTTTATGCTAATTTAAAAATCAAGCAAATGGATGTAGCAACACAATCGTCTGCACCCGATCCGGACCCGTTGACACGATATCAATCGGCACGCCGGTGACTTCTTCTAAACGCTTGATATAGTTCAGCGCGTTCTGTGGCAAGCCATCTAAGCTTTGTACACCAAAAGTAGACTCAGACCAACCCGGCATGGTCTCGTACACTGGCGTTACCAGTTCGTAACCTTCAGCAGCCAGTGGTGGTACATCGGTCACAGTGCCATCGGGTTGGCGGTAACCCACACAGATTTTCACCTCAGACAGACCATCCATCACGTCTAACTTAGTCAGACAGAAGCCAGAGATACTATTTAGCTGCACAGCGCGCCGTACGGCCACAGCGTCAAACCAGCCACAACGACGTTTACGGCCTGTGGTGGCTCCAAACTCGTGACCTTTGACACCTAAATGCTCGCCAATTGCGCAATCCAGCTCCGTTGGAAATGGACCTGAACCAACGCGGGTGGTATAGGCTTTGACGATACCAAGAACGTAATCGATATATCGAGGACCAAAACCTGCGCCGGTCGCGACACCACCAGCAGTGGTATTCGATGAAGTCACATAGGGATAAGTACCATGATCGATATCGAGCAACGTACCTTGCGCTCCCTCAAACATGATTTTGTGACCCGCTTTGCGCGCTTTATCCAGTAAATCAGTGACATCAACTACCATCGATTTCAGAGTTTCTGCCATCGATAAGGCATTATCTAAAGTCGTTTGATAATCGATTGGGTCCAGTTTGTAGTACTGCGTCAGGGTGAAATTATGCAGTTCCATCAGCACTTTCAGCTTTTCAGCAAACAGTTCCGGATTAAACAGATCACCAATACGCAAACCACGACGGGCTACTTTATCTTCGTAAGCCGGGCCGATACCACGACCGGTGGTGCCGATTTTTTTATCGCCACGAGCAGCTTCACGAGCCACGTCCAAAGCAACGTGGAATGGAAGGATCAGGGGACAAGCTTCGCTGACCAGCAACCGTTCCTTCACGGGGACACCACGCTGCTCGAGCATAGTCATCTCTTTCAAAAACGCTTCAGGTGACAACACCACGCCATTACCAATCACACATTTTACGTTTGAACGTAAAATACCTGACGGAATTAAGTGCAGAACGGTTTTTTCGCCGTCAATTACCAGAGTATGACCGGCGTTATGCCCGCCCTGGTAACGCACAACATAGCTAGCCTTGTCGGTTAATAAATCGACGATTTTACCTTTTCCTTCGTCACCCCATTGGGTGCCGAGCACAACAACGTTTTTGGCCATGGTTCCTACATCATGGAAAAAAATTAGGCGGGGATTCTACCAAAATAAAATGTAAAGTTCAGCCGCAAGGGCAAAAAAAAACCAGCCGATTTTTCAGCTGGTTGAATTCATTCAAATTTAAATAATAATTCAACCTAAAAGACGTCTGGATTTCTAATCATTCAAACCAAAAACAGGTAAATCAACAGGGCCCCACCACACAGCACGGCACCTACTTGCCGCACACTGCTGATCGGCTCTGAGCTCAGTCGTCTGAGATAATTCTGCCACTGAGTTGGAAACACTAACGGCCCAATCCCCTCTAACAACAACACCAGGGCCAGACTGGTCCAGAATAATTCCATTGCTATCACCCCCGATGCGCACGCAAACAAGATAAATCAATGTCTACAACATCCTGATAAGGGGCGAAACCAAAACGCAGTCGGTCCCCGCGATAATCGGTATGAATTTTATGCTTCTTCAGATAATCTGCAATATCAACAACTTGCTGAATCGATGGCAACCTGAATGTCAAAAAATGTCCATGCTGTTGTAAATCATGTTCCAACAATGCAGCACGATTAAGCAGAGGATGCTGCTGCCGCTCCAACTCGATTAAAAATGCCTGTTGTAACTGCTGTACATGCTCGTGTACCAGGTTGATCGTAATCTCATGTTGCTGATATAAATCAAGCACCGCTTCCAGCCGGTAGAGGGCTGTGAAGTCCATCGTCGCACCGGCAAATTGATAGCCGTCCTGACTGTATTGCACTTCAGCAGTTTTTGTTTGTGCCAGCGTCCCGAACTCGGCAAACCAGCCGGTGTACAAAGGACGCAGCTGGTTATGTTGCGGCACCACCATAAAACAACAACCTTCGCCGCCCTGGGCATATTTATAAGAACCTGCCAGATAAAAAATGTTACCTTCAAGCGCTGACAAATCTGTCGGTAAAGCCATAAAACCATGGTATCCGTCTATCGCAATGGTCGCTGACGTTACCTGCCGGATTGCTGCAACAAACGCCGTCAGGCCGGAAATCGCAACTCCCGAATTAAAAAATACCTGACTACAAAAAACTAAATCGGGCTGCAGTAGCTGTGCAGCTTGAACAAAGCGCTGTTCAAAAGTAGCAAAGGGTTCAGTAACGACCTGCACGACTTCAACGTTAGGCAACTCAGCAAATCTTTTAATTTGGCGGCTGAAACTATGAAATTCGCTATCCGTCGACAACACTTTCAGCGGTCGCTGGAGATCGAAACAACTCAATAAACGGAACAATAATTCATGGGTATTCGGCGCAAACACAATTTGCTGAGGCGCTTGTAGTTTTAATAACTGCGCGATCTGACGCTGTACTTTCGGCACTTTTTCGCCAAACACATAGCCCCACTTATCATCAACCATTCGGGCACTATCATCCCAATAGGCTAATACCGCCTCACGTGTCACATCCGGCCAATAATGATGTGAGTGACAGGCAAAATGCTGCACTCCTTGGTTTGCATGCAAAAATCGTTGATAAAAGGCTTTAAAGCTCATCGGCTAAAACTCCGCTGAAAAAAAAGGCGCACGAGGCGCCTTTTTCAGATTTTTTGAACCTATTTTTTGGTTTGTGATTTCATATATTGGAAGAAATCACTGTCTGGCTGCACCACCAAAATATCAGATTTGCTGTTGAAGCTGCGATTGTAAGCTTCTAAGCTTCTGACAAAACTAAAGAACTCGGCGTTCTTGTTGTAAGCTTCTGCGTACACTTTTGCGGCCAATGCATCACCTTCACCACGCACGGTGCGGGAATTCCGCTCGGCCTCTGCAACCATGACTGTCACTTTTGCATCAACGTCAGCACGGATAATTTCGGCTTGCTCCATACCCCGGGCCCGATGCTCCTTCGCTACCGCAGTCCGCTCGGCGCGCATCCGCTGGAAGATGTTGTTACTGATTTCATCAGGCAAATTGATTTTCTTCACCCGCACATCCAAGATTTCAATACCGATCTCTTCCGCACCTTTGCCAGCTTGCGCTAATGCACCGGTCATCAGTTCTGTCCTCTCACCTGAGACAATCTGCTGGATAGTTCTGGTACCAAACTCAGTCCGCAAACCGTTGTTGATATATTGCTTCAACAGCGTTTCCGCACGATCTGTTCGACCTGTGGTTGACAGAAAATACTTGCCGAAGTCTTTGATACGCCATTTGACGTAACTATCTACCAGCAAGTCTTTTTTCTCGGCGGTGACGAAACGATCTGCCGGATCATCCAGCGTTTGCACCTTGGCATCCAAAATCCGCACATTTTCAATCAGTGGCAATTTGAAGTGTAAGCCGGGCTCAAACACCACGACATTACCCGCAGCATCCCGCTGAATTTTACTGAACTGGAACACGATACCGCGTTCGCCTTCCTTAATCACAAACAGTGATGAAAACACCACAATTGCCAGTAACGCCAATAAAGCGATAACAAAATTCTTCATCGGTTAGCCCCTTCCTGCTCTGTTACTATCCGAACGAGGCGTTTCGATCCTTAAATCCGTCGACCGATTATCGTTGCTGTTTAAACGAGGCTCTGTGATAGCCGGTTTAGCAGCCCCCCCTTGCCCCAACATTTTATCAAGCGGTAGATACATGATATTATTGCCGTTTTTCACATCCACTAATACTTTAGATGTGTTGCCGTACACTTGTTCCATTGTCTCTAAATACAAACGTTCACGGGTAACCTGAGGTGACGCGATGTATTCGGGGAGCAGCTTTTCAAAGCGGGCAACTTCACCCTGCGCTTTTAATTGAGATTGTTGCTTATAAGCTTCTGCTTCCTGCATTACCCGGTTGACCCGGCCGCGGGCTTCAGGCTCAATCGCTCTGGCATAAGCGGTTGCTTCCTGAATAAAGCGTTGCTCATCTTCTTGCGCCGCGATCGCATCATCAAAGGCAGCTTTAACCTCTTCCGGCGGCCGCGCATCACGGAAGTTGACATCAACAATCTGCAGACCGAGATTATAAGGCTTGATGATCGATTCCAATTCTATCCGGGTATTTTGCCGGATCAGTTCACGCCCTTTGGTCAGAACATCGTCCATCATGGAATGTCCAACCACATACCGCAGTGCGGCATCTGTAGCCTGGCGCAGACTGCTGCCTGGATCGACTACCGCAAATTTAAACAGTCGAGGATCTTCAACCCGATACTGAACTTCAAAAGTCACCCGGACCAGATTCTGATCTTGGGTCAGCATAAAGCCATCCGCTTTTAAAGTTTCGACGCTACTGATATCAACAGGGAGCACTTGGTCGATGAAAGTTGGTTTCCAATTAATACCCGGATTCACTTCACTGTGATATTGACCAAAACGCAAGATCACACCACGTTCAGATTCCTTGATGGTGTAGATACCGCTGAACAACCAACCGATCAAAGCGACAACGCCGATCAATACAAGAGCGGCGGAGCCCCCATTGTTATTGTCCGTTGACCCCCCTTTATTTCCGCCGAAAATGCCGCCGAGCTTTTTACTCAGATTGCGGAATACTTCGTCCATATCAGGCGGGCCCTGGTTTTTACCACCCTGATTCCAGGGATCATTGTTTTTGCCGTTATTGCCCGGCTCATTCCAAGCCATACTTCACTCCGTCTTGCTGTAAACAGTTGAGGTTAATGTATCAAAAAGTCAGGTCGACACGATAAAATTTTGCAACAAACCGTCGCTTTGTTTAAGCAAACGCTCCCATTGCGGTTTTGCCAGGGCAATTTGCAGCAGGCAAATGCCTTGTTCATCAAACTGCTCTTGCTGTACCGCCCCCATCTCATGTAAACGTGCTCGCCACTGCGCGGCATCCGTAGGCACCGCAAGATTCAAGCGTTGATAGCTATCTGACAACAACGTCACAATAGCCTGCGCCAGTAACTCCAAACCCTCTCCACTTTGTGCGGATAGATAGACCGCAACTGGCATCCCGGTCTGATCATACTCAATTCTGCTGCTTTGCTGCAGTAAGTCGATTTTGTTATAGACGCACAACTGCGGCAAGTCGTCCGCGTCGATTTCCTGTAACACTTTTTGCACTTGTTTCATATTGTCATCAATCCTTGGATCGGCGACATCAATTACATGCAATTGCAAATCAGCTTCCCGACTTTCCTGCAAAGTTGATTTAAAAGCCGCAACCAAATCATGAGGCAAATGCCGGATAAAACCGACAGTATCTGCAAATATCAATTGTCCAAAATCCGCTAGCCGCACCTGACGTAACGTTGGGTCAAGCGTCGCAAACAACTGGTCTGCAGCGTACACTTCAGATTGAGTTAAACGATTGAACAAGGTCGACTTTCCGGCATTGGTGTAGCCCACCAGGGACACAACCGGAATTTCTGCTCGCTGGCGTGCCTTTCGCCCTTGCTCACGCTGTTTACCAACTTTTTCCAGTTTAAGGTTCAAAGCTGCAATACGGTCCCGTAACAACCGGCGATCAGTTTCAAGCTGCGTTTCACCGGGACCTCGTAAACCAATACCGCCTTTTTGCCGTTCATTATCAAAACCGCGGATCAGTCGCGAGGCCAAATGTTTAAGCTGTGCAAGTTCAACCTGCAACTTACCTTCGTAACTGCGGGCACGCTGCGCAAAAATATCGAGGATGAGCGTGGTTCTGTCGATGACGCGGCATTGCAACACCCGCTCTAGATTCCGGGTCTGCGCCGGTGATAGCGCATGATTAAAAATCACAACCGTTGCAGCAAGGTCTGTAACCTGCTGCGCAACTTCCTGCGCTTTACCTGAACCAATAAAGAGTCGGGCATCAATTGAACTTCGGCTACAACTTACTACCGCCAGTTCAGCGACACCCGCTGAGGATACCAACATCTGCAGCTCGTGAAGATCTTCACAAGCGCTTTCCTGCGGAAAAAAAACATGTACTAATATCGCTTGCTCAGCCAGCGTTTCACGGTCAAACAAACGACATTATCCTGTTTTTTATTCTATCTCGTCCATGTCGCCGGCGGCGCCATGGTTAACCATCGTATTGACAGCTCGAGCTGGCACCACAGTGGAGATAGCATGCTTATACACCATCTGACTCACGGTGTTTTTCAACAAAATAACAAACTGATCAAACGACTCAATTTGTCCCTGCAATTTAATCCCATTCACCAGATAAATAGAAACTGGAATACGTTCCCGTCGTAAGGTGTTTAAAAATGGGTCTTGTAAAGATTGGCCCTTTGCCATGTGCCGCTTTCCTTTTCTTAGTTCTGATTCTTGATATATGGATTATTATATAATTTTCAAGTCGTTAAATAACGCTTTTTTTCTTCACTCAATTAGCGTAGCGAAGATAAAACAGCTTGCAAGTTTTCCGCAGGACTAACTTCACTTTTCAGCCAGTTTAATTCCTGCCAACTGCGCAGCCAGGTCAATTGTCTTTTGGCCAGCTGCCTCGTTGCGGCGACACCACGATACACCATCTCAGGGTAACTCACTAGCCCGTCCAGATAATCCCACATCTGGCGGTAGCCAACGCAGCGCATCGAAGGCAAATTGGCATGCAAATCCCCTCGTTGTCTGAGTTGTCTTACTTCGTCTTCAAAGCCTTGTTGCAACATCTGATTGAAACGGAGTTCGATTCGTTGATGCAGTAAGGAACGATCAGTAGGCGCAATAGCAAACTGCTTCACCGGATAAGGGAACGCATCTCCTTTATCGGCAGTCCATGCAGTCAGACTTTTGCCACTGATTAAATATACTTCCAGTGCCCGGTTAATCCGTTGGGGATCATTCGGGTGGATCCTGGCCGCCGACACTGGGTCAACCTCGGCCAACTGCTGATGTAGCGCAGCCCAGCCAGCGGTCGCTGCCCGCAGCTCTAGTTCAGCTCTGATCTCAGGCGATGCCTCCGGCAAGGGAGAAATACCTTCTAACAAGGCCTTATAATACAACATGGTACCACCAACCAGCAGTGGAACTTTGCCTTTATTGCGAATTTCTTCAATATGCCGTAAGGCATCATGTCGAAAATCAGCAGCAGAATAAGCCGCAGTAGGTTCGAGAATGTCAATCAAACGATGTGGTGCTCGCGCCAATTCAGAAGCAGAAGGCTTCGCGGTGCCTATATCCATCCCTCGATAGATTAAAGCACTGTCAACACTGATGATTTCTGCGTCTAATTGCTCCACTAACTCGATGGCTAATGCCGTTTTCCCAGATGCAGTTGGCCCCATCAGGCAGATCACCGGCATTGTCATACACACTTTCTCATTGCTTGGCCTCTAACAGCATCTGACTAGACGAGATATCAAGTGGCACTGCATGCCAATCCGAAAACTCGGACAAATGTGGTGAGAAATAGTTTAAAAAAAGTGGCAAAGAAAACCATTGTTGCTTGAAACCGCTTTGCAGCAGCTGCAACAACAAAGGCCTGACTCCGGCCACCGGCTGCCCTGACCACTGTATCCACCACTGCGGTAGCCACTGACTCAAAGCGGTTTGTCGTAACAGTTGTGGCACTGCCCGCACTATCAACACATTATTGTTCAAGACCAAATCAAAACCCAATTCAGCCAAAACCTGAGCATGTGCCAGCAGCAACACCTTTTCACCATCTTGCAGGGGGAGCCGCAGCGGCAACAATAAGGAGCCCGATGCAGGAGGTTGTGCCAACCACAGCTCACACAAACTGTAACTGGTATCGACCAGCCATAATTGATCATGGATGGCAGCAACAGCATAACAGCCACCAGCAGCCAGCCAAGGATTGGCTGCAGCTTTGACCGGCGCTGCCAGCGCGGGCTCAAGTTGCACTGAACTGACCGCTCGCTGCGCTACTTCGGCGATAGGAAGCGGCCAGCCCGCACCTGGACGCTCTGTGCTGGAAGTGTTTCCGGAATAGCCCGATGGCATGTGGCGCTGACGATCGGTTCTAAAGGTGACAATACCGTCAGTCTGGCTGCCGCCATAACGACCGACTGACTCGCGCGTTCCGGCGGGTTTCGCCGCTGCGACTTCATTTAGATTCAACGAAGCCGGTCGCACTTCAATCTTGGGCGCTTCGAATAAAGCCGGTTGCTGACACACTTGCTCTAACGCACGAACGACAAAATCGTGCACTAGCCGTGCCTGGTGGAACCGGACTTCATGTTTTGCCGGATGAACATTCACGTCCAACTGATGCGGGTTTAGCTCGAGATAGAGCACGAAGGCTGGCTGTGCGCCTGGCATTAACACATCACCATAAGCCTGACGGATTGCATGATTCAGTAACTTGTCCCGCATCATCCGGCCATTGACATAACTGAACTGACAGGCTGGCTGGGTCTGGCAGGCATGCGCTAATTGAACCCAGCCCCACAGTCGCATGTCATCATATTCGCTTTCGATAAAAAGTGCCGTTTCTACGAAACTGCGGCCACACAACTGAGTCAACCGCTTTTCCTGCGCCGGCCGATCTGCAGCCGCTTTGAGCTGCCGGATATTCTGGCCATTGTGGGTGAGAGTCCAGTTCACATCATATCGACTTAACGCTAGTCTTTTGACCAACTCATCGATATGCGCAAATTCGGTTTTATCACTGCGTAAAAACCGACGACGTGCCGGTGTATTAAAAAATAAATCCAGCACTTCAATGCTGCTGCCTGGAGGGTGAGCTGCCGGGCGAATTTGCACCTGCATTTCACGGCCTTCTGCGATGGCTTGCCATGCACTATCCTGGGTAGCGGGTCTGGACGTCAGGGTCAGTCTTGAGACCGAACTGATACTGGCCAAGGCCTCTCCGCGAAAACCCAGGCTCAAAATTTGCTCTAAATCTGCTAGTTGATGAATTTTACTGGTAGCATGTCGGCAAAGCGCCAGTTCCAATTCATCTTTTGCGATGCCACACCCATCATCGCGGATCCGGATGAGCTTGCTGCCACCTTTTTCAATATCGATGGCGATCGTTGTAGCACCGGCATCCAGACTATTTTCCACCAACTCTTTGACCACGGATGCCGGTCTTTCCACCACTTCACCGGCAGCAATCTGATTGGCTAATTGTGGCGATAAAATCTGGATCGCCATTTATTCAGGGATCCGCAGAACCTGACCGATTTTGATGTTGTCAGTCTTTAAGTTGTTATAGCTTCGAAGTACTGACATAGGTACCGAATATTGTTTGGCAAGGCCTGACAAGGACTCACCACGTTTCACCACATGCAAGCGCGGATTGACAATACTTTCAGTAGCAACCTTAGCCGCCGGCGCATTTGCTTTAACCACGGTAGCAGGAGATGTTGCGTTGCTGCTGCCGGCCACTCGGGTTTCACGGTTTTGTCCCGCGGCGGGAGCCTGGCCCCGGCGTTGCGCTAACCAGGAATCGGCTGGCGGTGATTGCTCAAAGTGCGCCTTTAATGCCCGGAAAATTGCCGTAGCGAGTTTTTGCTGATGAGCAGCTGACTTTAATTTCTGCTCTTCCGCCGGATTAGAAATATATCCCGTTTCAATCAAAATTGACGGGATATCTGGCGCTTTCAATACGCCTAAACTGGCTGCCTGCGGTTCTTTTTTATGCAAATGAGTGACTTTGCTCATCTCAGCAAGTACCCGGCGGGCCACTTCAAAACCTGTGGTCATCGAATGATTCATCGATAAATCAAGGACGGTCTGCGCCAGATAACGCTCGTTGGCAGAATCTTTAATCACTTCTGCGACCCCTCCCAATAATTCGGAATGTTGCTCAGTGCGTTCCAGCATTCGGCCAACTTCCGTCGTCGCTCGGCGCAAAGATAATATCCAGACCGAACCGCCATGAGCTGTTCGATTCTCGACCGCGTCAGCATGGATAGAAACTAACAAATCGGCTTGTTTATTTCGGGCGACATCAGGCCTTTTGCTCGGATAAATATAATAATCTGAGGTCCGGGTCATCACCGCTTTAAAACCAGGCTCATTGTTGATCAGTGCCATCAGCCGTTCAGAAATGGCCAGCGTGATATGTTTTTCGAATGTACCTTTGGGGCCAATAGCGCCTGGATCATGGCCACCATGACCAGCATCAATCGCAATCACCACTTCACGGCCACCGGAGCGCTGGGGTCTGGGAGACGGCGCCACAGCGGTAGCCTGTTCTGCCTGTGGATCGGCTAAATCCAGCACCAGCCGGTGACCATAGCGATCAAGGGGGGGCAAACTAAAAGCTTTTTCTTTAGCGGGTCGATTGAGTTCAACCTGCAGCAAAATACCCCGTCCGGCAGCCAACCGTTGCACGCGGATGTCTTTAATCAGATCAGACTGTCCGGACATTTTGCCAAGTGAAGGGCTGTCGATATTGCTAATCTCCAACCGCACCATATTTTGCTGCTGGCTGAGCAACCGGAACTGGGCTTTTCCGGACAAGTCAAACACGACCCGGGTGCTGTCTGGCGAAGGCCAAATCCGGACACTCTCAATCCGTTCAGCCGCAAACAGCGAGTGACTGGCTAACAGTAGTAATGCGACAAAAAATCGAAATAGAGTCATGCCTGAACCAACCCGAGCATCTGTTGCCCAATCGCTGACTGTGCATGCAGCTTGATTGTTCGGAGGCTCTGTGATGAAACCTGCAGTTCGATTTCCAGATCGGCAACAGGTAATAATGGAGCACCACGCTCCGGCCACTCAATCAGACAAAGCGTGTTGGCAGAGAAATAGTCTCTGATCCCCATAAATTCGAGTTCTTCGGGATCCATCACCCGATACAAATCAAAGTGATATACCGTTAGTCCCGGCAATTGATATGGTTCAACTAAAGTGTAGGTCGGGCTTTTTACATTCCCTTGATACCCCAGTGCATGCAGCAAACAGCGACTAAATGTCGTTTTACCAGCCCCCAGGCCACCCTGCAGGTAAATCACTCCGCCTTGCTGACAGGCAGGAGCAAGAGTGCTGGCAAAGAGTTGTGTATCGGTTTCGTTATGCAGGAGTCGTTGGTAATCAGTAACGAGCATGCCTTTCCTCAATCAGAATTCAAACGCCCGAAAAGTCAGATCGCTCTGGCTGGGTCAATGAGTTGTATGCTATCAAATTCATCCTTTCAGAACCACCCACATTTGGCCAATGATGTTGGCCTGTCCCTGCCTGTGCTAACATAAGGCCGCGAAGTTAGCCCTTTCAGTCGTTGGTATCACAACAGAGCAGTTAAACAGCTATGAACAGCACCGCCCATACTCCCGAGATGACCAAACTTGCCGAGCAAATTAAGCAATGGGCGTTGGAACTTGGTTTTTCACAAGTTGGCATTGCGGATACCAATTTGCGGCAGGAAGAGCAACGTCTGCAGCATTGGTTAGATCAGGGGATGCATGGCGAAATGCAATATATGGCGCAGCATGGAATGATGCGCGCAAGACCTGCCGAATTGCAGCCAGGTACCTTAAGAGTCATTTCGGTTCGGTTGGATTATTTACCCAAAGCCGCTGGTTTTGCGACCAACCTCGCCGATCCTCAGCAAGCTTACATAAGCCGCTATGCTTTGGGCCGTGATTATCACAAAACCATCCGGCAGAAACTCAAACAACTGGCCGACAAAATCACTGCGGTGCAGGGCGAATTTGGATTCCGTCCTTTTGTTGATTCTGCACCGGTGTTAGAGCGACCGCTGGCGGCTAAAGCCGGACTTGGCTGGGTTGGCAAGCATAGCTTATTGCTTAATCCGCACGCCGGTTCCTGGTTTTTCCTAGGCGAATTGCTTGTTGATTTACCATTACCTGTTGATCAGCCATTAGAACAAGACTGCGGCAACTGTGTCGCGTGCATCACCATGTGTCCAACCGGAGCTATTGTTGCGCCCTATATCGTCGATGCCCGTCGTTGTATCAGTTATCTGACGATTGAACTTAAAGGGGCCATTCCGGAAGAGCTGCGTCCACTGATTGGTAACCGGATTTACGGCTGCGATGATTGCCAGCTGGTTTGTCCGGTCAATCGAGATGCCCCCCTGACGCGACAAGATGATTTTCAGCGCCGTCCACAGTGGCAAAGTCAGACTTTGCTGGCCTTAATAATGTGGGATGAGCACAAGTTTTTAGCACAAACCGAAGGCTCAGCGATTCGCCGTATTGGCTTTGCCCGCTGGCAACGCAATCTGGCTGTTGGCATCGGCAACGCTCCTTATCATGCTGACAATATTGAAGTTTTGAGTAAGTTCAGCGATCATCCGGATTTAATGGTGCGGGAACATGTCACCTGGGCTCTGGCACAGCAACGCCGTAAGCAGTTGCAAGCGGAGGTCGAAAGCCGTCAGCAGCAACGCTTAATCAGGATCGTTCAACTCGGCTTGCCCCGGGACGCCTGATCTGAGGTATGCGAGGGCACCCTCACATCTTTTGGACGCTTTTTTGCCGCTAACCGCTGCGCAGCCAACGCCATAATCTGTTGTTTTTGCGACGCATCGGCCTGATGCCAACCGCAAATCTCAGTCAGACTTCGGCCGCATCCCAGGCAAATATCTTCTTGATCCAGGCAACAGTTTCGTTGGCAAGGTGCTTTAACTGGCAGCGTTCTGTCCATCAGCTTTGCTCCGAAGTGGTCATGGTTCCAGACGATTGACGAACAAAAGCAACGAATTCATCCGCTCGCAGTGGCTTGCTGAAATAATACCCTTGGATGAAGTCACAGCCGAGTTCTTTGAGTACCTCTAGCTGCGCCTTGGTTTCCACGCCTTCCGCAACCACTTGTACATCCAGTACTTTTGCCATGTTGATAAGCACGGCAGCTAAGGCTCTGGCTTTCTCCTCCTGGGCCACATCCGCGATAAAGCTTTTATCTATCTTGATGAAATTAACCGGATAACGGCTTAGATAATTCAATGCCGAATAGCCAGTGCCAAAGTCGTCAATAGCTAACTGTAACCCTTGTTGATGTAGTTTGATAATGTTGTTTTGTTGCACTGAAATCCGGTCCATGAACAGGGACTCAGTGATTTCAAAAATAAGCCGTTCACAGTCTAAGCCGGCAGCGGCAATCATCTGTAGCCAATCCTCCGCCACATGATGCACATTAAATTCCTGACTACTGCGGTTAACGGACATCTGTAGTGACAGTCCCTGACTTTGAAACCGTTTAGCATCGACCAGCGCTTGTTGTAAAATCCAGTGTCCTAGCGGCCTGATAGCCCCGGTTCGTTCAGCAACGCTGATAAAGTCAAGTGGCGAAATCAAACCGCGTTCCGGATGTTGCCATCGAACCAAAGCTTCACACTTATTGAAGACACCGTTTTGTAGGTCAAATATCGGTTGGTACACCAAGAAAAATTGCTGTTGTTGTACCCCTTTCAGAATTTCGTTATGCAGATGTACAAAACGATCCGCTTCTTTTTGCATCGCCGCATCATAAAAGTGATAAGTGTTGCGACCAATTTGTTTTGCAGCATACATGGCCCGATCAGCGTGTTTGAGCAAATCACTATGATTCATGCCATCGTGCGGATACATGGCAATACCAATGCTGGCACTGACCGCGAGTAACTTATCACCAACCTGGACAGGTTCGGCCAAGGCATGTACCAGTTTCTCTGCTAATAATTCGGTCATTTCCGGTGCATTACCAAGTGAGGTGGCGACGACAAATTCATCCCCCCCCAACCGAGCCAGTAAGTCATGTTCGCCCACCAGCGACTTCAGACGCTCTGCCACCGCCCGCAATAACTTATCACCGACTAAATGCCCAAGGCTTTCATTCACCTGTTTGAATTCATCCAGATCAATACATAACAAGCTTAAACAACTTTGACTGCCTTGCGCTTGTTTTAACATTCTTGAAAGTTGTTCGGTAAAGACTGCGCGGTTTGGTAAAGCGGTCAGCGGATCGAACGTCGCCTGAAAAGCAATAGTATGCAGAGCCTGTTCGCGTTCGCCGGTCATTCGTAATAGCCAATACAGTGCTGAACACAACAGCAGGATCACCACTGCTGCCAGCGTCGCCATCCAGTGCAACGAGCCAACCAATAACGGCAATGCCTCACGCGGTGCCGCCTGCAGCTGCCAGCGACCGACCGGCAATTGAATATCAGCCATCACGCGGTCGCTTTTTAATAACTCCTGATCCCCCCAGAATAACTCCTCAGGCTGGTCATTGCCGTCTTTACCGGAGAGACCAACCCAGTACTGCTGCCGCAGCGATGGCAAATTCGCCCGCTCGAGAAGCGATTCGAGCGGGATAATCGCGGCAATAACCCCCCAATGCTGCTGATCATTGGTGAGCACCGGGACTCGGACGACCAGACCAGAGCCGCCTTGTAATAAATTGACCGGGCCTGCCACCACGGGTAAACCGAGCTTGATAGTTTTTTCAATTGCGGCCAATTGTTGTGGAATGTTCCGATAGTCCACACCGATCACGGTTTCGTTTCCTTTTAACGGATAAACGTAACGAATCACTAAATCCGGTGCGATAGCGACGTGGCGAAAGTAAGGATAGTTGTGAAGAAGTAGCGCGACCCGAGCATCCAGCTTAGCCAGATCTACATCCGGCTGCAGCACGAGCTCACTGCGGATGGAGTCCAGCGCCACCACACCGCTATTCACCATCCCTTCCAGGGCCGAGGCATAATTCGTTAATGTCTGCAGTAATTGATAACGTTGCGATTCAACATACTTTGCCCGTTCCTGCGCCAACATGGCAAACGCAAGGACGCTGAGCAACAACATTAAAAAAAGACTGACCGCAGCCGGATAGCGGATCAGGAAGTTTCCAAAAAACGGTGCCGGGTTACTTTGTGTGGCTATGCGTGGTGTGACATTCAATCCAGAGCTATCCATCGTCGGAACACCACTGAACTTTATCAGGCAAATGCCAGGCGCGCCAGCAGCCACCTTTCCGATCAACGATTAGTTTGATTTAGGTCGGCTTTTTGGGATCCAGGCCCAGACATATTCGGCTACGACCGGCTCAACGCCCAACTGGTCACTGATTTGGACCCTGATGGTAAGCTCGCCTTTTTCCTGCTCACGGATTTGCTGAATTTGCTCATCGCTCAGCACTGCGACAGCGGTCAGTTGGCCGGTGGCACGTTTGACATAATCCAAATGCATCGACTTTAACAGCGGCAACCGGTCATCCGGCACATGCATGCCGACTAAAAAGCCACTAGCCGACTCCCCAAGCAGAGCCATGGCCGCCGCGTGAACCGAGCCAATATGATTTTGTACCTTGCGAAAGTTACCTTGTACTAACACAGCTTGCTGGAAGTTTAGCTGTTTAATTACGATACCGGCAGTACCGGCAAATTTGATCGCTCGCCCAAACAATTGCGACAACAACCAGCTTTGCAAAAAAATGGGGGCGCGATGAATTTTAGCCACGAGTCGGCTTAATTTATTATTGGCATTCATACTGGTCATACCTGATTGTAGATAGTGATCAAGCTAACAGCTTCGCTGACCGATTTCAATTGGCGTGTGTGCAAAGACCAAAGAACGATGATCAAATGGAAATGAATCTGCCTGAACATGTACTGCCAATGGCAGGATAGAAGCGAATTTTATCAGGCGAAGGGTAAAACTGGAGCGGGCAACGAGACTCGAACTCGTGACCTCGACCTTGGCAAGGTAGCGCTCTACCAACTGAGCTATGCCCGCAATACGAGGATTTATACTAAGATTGTTGACGATTGGAGCGGGCAACGAGACTCGAACTCGTGACCTCGACCTTGGCAAGGTAGCGCTCTACCAACTGAGCTATGCCCGCATCACTTTCATCTAAACAACCGGATATTGAAAAATTTGGAGCGGGCAACGAGACTCGAACTCGTGACCTCGACCTTGGCAAGGTAGCGCTCTACCAACTGAGCTATGCCCGCAACATCATTTACAATAACCGCTTAGTTTAGGTGGAACTGGCGTTCAACTTTGTCACTAAGCGGGGCGCATTTTACAAAATCAGTTTGAGTTTGCAAGCACTTTATTCCGGCAAGCGGAAAAAGTGTGTGCGATAGACCATTAATTCAGCAATTGAATCCCGAATGTCATCCAGGGCCAGATGGCTGGATGATTTATTCACCAATTTAGTCACTTGTGGATTCCATCGTTTTGCCAGCTCTTTGACCGTGCTGACATCTAAGTTGCGATAGTGAAAAAACGCTTCCAGCTTCGGTGCGTATTTCACCAGAAAGCGCCGATCCTGACCGATACTGTTGCCGCACATCGGCGACTTGCCCGCCGGCACATACTGACTTAAAAAAGCGATCGTTTGATCAACTGCAGCGGCTAAATCGGTATCGCTCTCGCGGCAACGCTGGGTCAGACCACTTTTGCCATGTTGTTCAACACACCAGGCACTCATATTATCCAGCACCGTATCCGGCGTTTTAATCGCAAAAGTTGGCCCCTCGGCCAATACATTCAGGTTGCTGTCGGTGACGATGGTTGCCATTTCCAGGATCACATCGACATCTGGTTCCAGACCCGTCATTTCCAAATCGATCCACACCAGATTATTTTCATTCACAGACATAAAAGGCACCTTATGGGTTTGCTACTTTGTAACTTTACTGAATGCTAGTATCATACTACGCCTGACGCCAACTGGAAAACGCCCGCACCGGGCCTGCGAGAAACAGTGACGAAAAAGAAACATCTGAGCAATCGCCAAACTGACCGCATTGCCGGCAACCAACAAAAAAGGCTGGAGCGGCTGGAGAAAAAAGCTGCCAAAGTTGAGGAGCAGCTTGAACATACTCAGCTAAGTGAACCGGAAGCCGGCGTCGTGATCAGCCGTTTTGGTCAACACGCCGATGTTGAAGATCAGGCCGGCGTGGTCGAACGTTGTAATATTCGTCGAACCATCAGCTCGTTAGTCTGTGGGGATAAAGTCGTCTGGCGTCGTTCCCTACAGCCGCAAGGCGGCATCAGTGGGGTGATTGAAGCAGTACAGGATCGACGCTCAGTGCTATCGCGGCCAGATTTTTATGATGGCTTAAAACCTGTGGCAGCCAATATCGATTTATTGATTATCGTCTCGGCCGTCTTGCCCACACTGTCGTTGAATATTATTGACCGCTATTTGGTTGCCGCAGAAGCAATGCAAATTAAGCCGTTGTTATTGCTAAATAAAATCGATTTACTGAGTACCGATGAGCGCGCTGTCGTCGACAAACAGCTGGAAATTTACCGCAAAATTGGCTACGAGATCTTACTACTTAGTGCCAAAACCGGTGAAGGCATGGCGCAGCTGGATGCGTATCTGAAGTCAGGCACCAGTATTTTTGTCGGCCAATCTGGCGTAGGTAAATCCTCTTTGGTGAATAGCCTGCTGCCTGAACTACAAGTGGTCACCCGCGAAGTATCCGATGGTTCAGGTTTAGGCCAACATACCACAACGGTGGCAAGGCTTTATCATTTACCCGATGGCGGACATTTAATCGACTCTCCGGGGATCCGCGAATTTGCCTTGTGGCATCTGCCGCCTGAAGACGTATTGTGGGGTTTTAAGGAATTCCGCCCCTGGCTCGGTCGCTGTAAGTTCCGCGATTGCAAACACCTGAATGACCCAGGTTGTGCTTTGCATCATGCCGTCGAGATCGCAGAAATTTCTGCTGAGCGTTTTGATAATTATCATAAAATCCTGATCAGTATGGCACAGGATAAACCGAATTTTTTTAAAGTTGATTAAGGATCCAGCAACATGGATAAGGTAAAAATTACCCTGCAATACATCATGCCAAAGCATTTTATTTCCCGCTTGGTTGGCTTCTTGGCAGCAGCCCGCTTAGGCTTCGTGTCACATAGTCTGATTAAGCTGTTTATCAAAGCCTATGGGATCAACATGAATGAAGCAAAATATGAAAATGCTTCTGACTATGCCAGCTTTAATGAATTCTTCACCCGTCCGTTGAAAGAGGGTCTGCGACCTGTGGTTGCCGATGATAACGTCATCGTACAACCGGTAGACGGCGCGATCAGTCAACTGGGGGCTATCGCTGGTGACGCACTGATTCAGGCCAAAGGTCATAGCTATTCACTGCAAGCTTTATTAGGTGGAGCCAACGAAACAGCGGCGCCTTACCAGAATGGTCAGTTTGCCTGCATCTACCTGGCACCAAAAGATTATCACCGAATCCATATGCCAATAGCCGGCACCCTTCGTGAAATGATTTACGTGCCGGGTGAGCTGTTTTCAGTTAATCCGCTGACCGCGGAAAATGTACCAGGTTTGTTCGCCCGTAATGAGCGGGTGGTGACCATTTTTGATACTGCGGTCGGCCCGATGGCATTGGTGCTGGTCGGGGCGACAATTGTCGCGAGTATTGAGACCGTATGGGCTGGCACCATTACCCCACCGACCGGCAAAGAAGTGTTCCGCTGGAGTTATCCGGCAACAGGCGCAAATGCAGTTAAACTGGAAAAAGGCGCCGAAATGGGTCGGTTCAAGCTTGGGTCTACCGTGATTCTGGCGTTTGCCCCGGATCAAATTGCCTTTAATGAACAGCAGGTCCCGGGCGCAGTCACCCGGATGGGCGAAGCGTTCGCAACGGTTACCAAACAATAAAGCCCTGCATCATCGAATAAACTCACCATCACCGGAGGCCATTGATGAAAATATTCGCCCATCGCGGAGTCAGTGGCCATTATCCGGAAAACACTCTGGCAGCCATTCAGGCGGCACTGGACTGCGGCGCTTATGGCATCGAAATTGATGTCTTTGCGGCCGATGGCGAGTTAATTGTGATCCATGACCGTCAGCTACAGCGCACAACCAAAACCAAAGGAAATATAGAGGACTACAAGCTGTCGCAGCTACTGCAACTCGATGCAGGTAAAGGTCAACGCATCCCGACGCTGTGGCAGGTGCTGCAGCTGATCAATAATCGCTGTGTACTGAATATTGAACTCAAAGGCCACGATACTGCGCCTCTGTTACTGCACCAGTTATCACAGGCGCAGCAACAGCTTGGTACCGATATCGCCAAACTATTGATCTCCTCTTTTCACCACCCGTTACTACGGCATATCAAACAATCTCAGGCGGAACTGGCTATTGGTGCATTAACCGCTTGTATTCCATTAGATTATTGCGAATTTGCTACACAGCTTGGCGCAATGTCGGTACATTGTGATCGCGCTTTTATCGATGACAAGATGATACTAGATGCACATCAACGTGGCCTTGAGGTTTTTGTCTATACCGTCAACGACCAGCGTGAAGCTTTACGATTAAAAGCGCTTGGCGTTGATGGGATTTTCTGTAATTTCCCAGCCGAAGCAGCCAACTGGTTTTAGCATTTCATTCCCATCCTCCCCCCCCCTTTTCTCGCAATTTTCAGCTAAAAAAACCATTCAGGTCAGATTTTTGACCATCGGTCGAAGTTGGTTGAATTTGGCAACCAACTTGGTTATGGTCGGCGAATCTTATCAACTATTTTTGCGGGAGGTTACTCGTGCTGATAATTCTATCAAATAGTGCCCTCCCACTTCGGTATTTTCCTACCGCCTTACATCACTAAGCCGGTTCTGCACTGTTAGAACCGGCTATTTGCATTCGCGCTTTTTTCCCGAATATTGCTTGCAGGTATTGTGATGACTTTTTTCAATTTTTTCCGACTGGCGAACGCCAGTGCACTGCTATTTTCCAGATACAGCGCCCGGAATTTCTGGCCGCTATCTCCCTTAATGCTGGCCGCGATGCTGGAACAGCTAGAATTGCCAGCCCGCCGAAGCAAGCTGCAGATCAGCGGCATTCAGCCAGGCTGCTCAGTGTTGCTGTGTGATGAAGCGCAGCAGTGCGAGTGGATCAAACTGGCATGCGACTTACAATACCGCCATGCCAGCGGCGATGTAGCGTTATTGTCACCATTAGGTTTGACGCTGCTTGGTAAACATGTGGGTGATGAAGTGACATTGTTTTCTTTAGGCAAGCACAGCAAATTCACCGTTGCGGATATCATCCGGGTGCAGCGCCATCCCGGCACAGCCCGAAGAAAGTAACCACATACATCGATATTTGATTAATCAACGGGGCCCCACCAAAACATTTCACTAAACCGAAAGTTGTTGTAAATACAGCAACTTTCTTTATTTTTGTAGAGGACATATGACAAACCAACCAACAGAACGCACCCTTTCAACGCTGGACTATGAACGACTGGAGCTTTTATTACAAAAGCTGCCAGCACAGGACCTGAAGCGACTTTATCTTCAGGCCGAATTGGAGAAAGCCACGGTGGTTGATCCTGCAGAAATGCCGCCAGATGTGATTAGTATGAACTCGCAGGTACAGCTGAAATTATCTGCTGACGATGAAGTCCGCGAACTGCAGCTGGTATATCCAAAAGATCTCAAAGCGGACACGCCTCAATTGTCAGTGTTAGCGCCGGTTGGCATGGCGTTATTGGGACGACGTCAGGGTGACTTTATTCAGTGGGAATATTCAGGGACAAAAGGACAAATCGAAGTCATCAGACTGATTTCACAACCAGAGCGGGAAGGTTTGTATTATCGCTGAAAGGTTTTTAACGCATCAGCCTGCGTAACAGGCTGATGGCATCGCATGGTATGGGAATGAAGAATTTAGTGACTTTCGCAGCTGTGGCACTGGTTACACAAACGAATATTCAGAATATGCGCAAACACCACAAACGCAGCCCCGACAATCAGTACATAATGCTCGTATTCATGGCCCAGCAAATCTTTTTGCCAGTAGATAAATCCGCCAATGAACAACGAGTAAAATGGGTATAACTTCCGATGATAACGATGAAACCCAGCAAATATGGTGATAAAACCAAGCACCATAGTCACCAGCAGCACGATACGCTCCAGCGCATGGTTATGAACAGCCGTCAACCCTAACAAAGGCAATACAGGTAACAACACTGGCAACATAATACAATGGATTGCACATAAGGACGTGACTGCAATCCCCACTTTGTCCAATGTATGACGGATATTTTCGAACATGTTGCCTGACCTCTACCAAAATTCGGATGAGATGATATAACAAATCTGCTGGCTTGGAAATGGCTTTCCCGATTTTCTCTATAACGCTGAACTTGGCTGCAACACGCGTCACTCGTGCTTTGCGGCCGTATTGTGGCATAATAGTGCACAGAATATTTGAGGATGCTTTATGGAACAGTTACTTAATCAACTGGATTTAAATTTAAAAGAGCTTTATCGCAAAGCTTTAGATGCCGACGCCATTTTAGATGAATTGCAAAATCAGGGGCAGGCTCGCCATCAGGCGATTTTTCCATCGCCGTCCATTTTCAGGATCAGCAGTCCACGCTTTATGCCGTATTTATCTGAAACCGCTGAACAAGTATCGGCTATACGCCAAACACAACAGTTTAATACGGCCACCCTGGAACTGGTAGTCAAACAATTACAGCAACTTCATCAGACTTTGGCTGAATTTCGGGCAGTTGTCGCCAAGTAGGCTAAACTTGTGAGCAAAGTTGCGGTCAAATTGTACAGTTGTAGTGCACTTTCTTTACCTGATTTCATTGAAGATGCAGAACGATTCCGATGTTACTCGACCGGGACGCTCTGATGACGCCGGAGCCAACCACTGAACGAATGGCGTCGGCCAATCAAGCAAGTCGCTCTGAATCCTCGAAAATTTAGGGTAGACACAACACAATGGAGCTTGGGCAATGTCAATCTCAGCAGTGAACACTTCATTAGATTTGGTGCGGGTTACAGCGCGTGCCGAAAGTAAAAATCCAACGACGAATAACAATTCGACGGCAAGGATCACACAGGAATTTGCAGCACCGGTACGTCAGTCGACTGACCGGGAGAACAACGTGAACCTCACTGCTCAGGTTAATAATGCCGCTGCGGAGCCAGCAACTGCCAACAATGATTCAGTTAAAGTTACCAGCAGTATTGGCCGAGCTGCTTCTGCCGGGCAATTAAGCAGAGAAGAAGCAGTGGCGATATATCAGAAAATCGCCACTTTGCTGTAATGTTCAAGGGCTATGAGTTACTTTGCAGCTGAACCGGCAACGGTTTTCGGCACTATAACTTTGTTAAACCATTTTTTCAGCATTTCGTGTTCGTAAGCAAATTCTCTATTTTGATATCCAATATGACTGGATGTCATAAACCCCATGTCTTTGATTTTAACATCTGTCCCTTGCTGCACAGGCTGTTTGTTCTGGTCAAATAACACATAGTCAAACGTCATCCGCGGAAAATAGATATCTTTTATGACCCGGACATCCGTGTTATTCAGCCGATACATTGGATTGACGTCCCCTGCCAGATCAAGATCCTTAACGTTAAATTCCATGCTATATCCAGCTGGTAATTTTTCAGTGATATCACCAAGGATTTTATCAAAAGCTTTGATTACTCTTTCCTGATAGGCTTTACGAGTACCTGTGGCTGGACGGATATCAGAAAATTTTTCCGGATGAAGCCAATTCACTTTGACGACTGAACCGGCTTCAGCGGGTTCTGCAGTGGTCGCATTCGCCTGCAGGGTCCAGGACGATACCAAACATACAACGGTGAGACAGGTTAATAACTTACGCATCTTCGAACTCCTCATCTCGCTGCTATGGATACTACAGCGGAAATCTGTTGAACTACTGATACTAACTATATGCTTTTTCCTGACGAAAGACCGTACTGAAATGTCGCAACATGTCGTTGAATGTAATTTTTTCCTGACATTGTCATGACAAGCCGACTCAGTTTGGGCTCAGAGTGAGTACTCTGAGCCCAGAAATGAGTTAAAGCAAATGCTTATTAAGTTGTCGCACTAAAAATAAACCCGGCTTGCGCCGGGTTTATTTTTAAACAAGGTTTGGCACTACATCATGCCGCCCATGCCACCCATGCCGCCCATATCAGGCATTGCTGGGGCATCTTTCTTTGGCAGTTCTGTAACCATGGCTTCAGTGGTGATCATCAATGAACCGACAGACGCAGCGAACTGCAGTGCTGAACGGGTCACTTTGGTTGGATCCAGAATACCCATTTCCAGCATGTCGCCATAAACGCCAGTGGCAGCATTGTAGCCATAGTTACCAGCACCAGCTTTGACATTGTTTACAACCACAGAGGGTTCTTCACCCGCGTTGTCGACGATTTGACGCAGTGGAGCTTCCATCGCGCGCAAAGCGATTTTGATACCGTGGTTTTGATCTTCGTTGATACCGCGCAAGTCTGCTAACTTAGCAGCAACACGCACCAAAGCCACACCACCGCCAGGCACCACACCTTCTTCAACGGCAGCACGGGTCGCGTGCAGCGCGTCTTCTACGCGGTGTTTTTTCTCTTTCATTTCGATTTCAGTGGCAGCGCCAACTTTAATCACTGCCACACCGCCCGCTAACTTGGCCAGACGCTCTTGCAGTTTTTCTTTGTCGTAATCAGAAGTGGCATCTTCCACTTGCTGACGGATTTGCTTGACGCGACCATCAATGGCTTCTTGCTCACCCGCACCATCAATGATGGTGGTGTTGTCTTTGGTGATCACGACGCGTTTGGCAGTACCTAAATCTTCTAAAGTTGCTTTTTCCAGCTCCAGGCCGATTTCCTCAGAAATTACCACACCACCGGTCAGGACTGCAATGTCTTGCAGCATGGCTTTACGACGGTCACCGAAACCTGGCGCTTTCACCGCAGAAACTTTGACGATACCGCGCATGTTGTTGACAACCAGCGTGGCTAAAGCTTCGCCTTCTAAATCTTCAGCGATGATCAGCAGTGGTTTACCTGACTTGGCAACGCCTTCCAGCACCGGTAACAATTCACGGATATTGCTGATTTTCTTGTCCACAGTCAGGATAAATGGATTATCCAGTTCCACTTGACCCGCTTCAGCGTTGTTGATGAAGTACGGAGACAGGTAACCGCGGTCAAACTGCATCCCTTCAACCACAGCCAGCTCGTTGGCCAGGCCCTGACCTTCTTCTACGGTGATCACGCCTTCTTTGCCCACTTTGTCCATGGCATTGGCAATGATCTGGCCAATTTCATCGTCAGAGTTAGCAGAGATAGTACCAACCTGAGCAATCGCTTTGCTGTCAGCACATGGCTGAGACAGTGCTTTTAACTCAGCAACAGCAGCAACAACGGCTTTGTCGATACCACGTTTTAAATCCATTGGATTCATACCGGCAGCAACCGCTTTTACACCCTCGTTGATGATGTTTTGCGCTAATACGGTTGCAGTGGTCGTGCCGTCACCGGCTTCGTCGTTGGCTTTAGAAGCAACTTCTTTCACCATCTGCGCGCCCATGTTTTCGAACTTGTCTTCCAGTTCAATTTCTTTGGCAACTGATACACCGTCTTTGGTGATTAAAGGAGCGCCAAAAGATTTGTCCAAAATCACGTTACGGCCTTTCGGGCCTAAGGTCACGCGCACTGCGTTTGCTAAAATGTTGACGCCTTTGAGCATCTTATTACGGGCTTCATCGCCAAAACGTACGTCTTTTGCAGCCATTTGAAAATTCCTCGAAAATTTAATTCATTCAATTCGTTAAATGCAGTGAGTGGACACTGAGATTACTCAGTGATTACACCCAGAATGTTGTCTTCTTTGGTGATGACGTATTCCTGACCTTCAATTTTCTCAGTGCGCTCAACATAAGCACCGAAGATCACTTTGTCGCCTACTTTGACGTCTAATGGACGTACAGTACCGTTTTCCAGGATCCGGCCGTTGCCGACTGCAACCACTTCGCCACGGGTCGATTTTTCAGCTGAAGCGCCGGTCAGAACAATACCACCGGCCGATTTGCTTTCTGCTTCCAGGCGTTTGATGATCACGCGGTCGTGTAATGGACGAATATTCATGCTTCATTTCTCCTAAAGCGTTTGTGGGTTTAACATTGACGTTAAATTTGATGTGACTGCTATATGGGGCGAGCGGTAAAAAAAACCAAGGGCCGGTTAAAAAAAATCTGTGGCCTTCCCCACTTTAGAAAATTTCGAACACGCTGCACTGGCTGATGAAAGCAAAAGCCGCCACTCACGGTCTTCATACCAGATGCATCACAGATTGCAAAACAGATGGCAAAATGGCAGAACTTTTTGTGATTTTGTCGCGAATGAGTAAGACCTGAATGCCCAGGCATGCGTATAGTGAGCAGCTTGATGATGACAAGTGCTGATGATTTGAGTCGAAGATGCCAAGCGCATCGCCAGTAAAGGATCTGAACATTGAAAGTCCGTATTTATAGTCTTTTGTTACTACTCTTGATGGCAATCCCGCTACAAGCCAATGATATTCTTAGCAAACTCGGCCAGAGTAAAACCTTTTTACCGGTTGAACAGGCATTTATCGCCGACTTTCTGCAGCAAGACAATCAGTTGAAACTGAGTTTTCAGATTGCGGATGGCTATTACCTTTACAAAGACAAATTCAAAATTGCCGGGGTTGCCGTCAATTTTTCGCATCCGGCCTATCCTGCTGGCATGCCTTATGAAGATGAATACTTTGGCAAAACCGAAATCTACCGTCATCAATTAGTTCTGAGTATTCCGCTTTCCAATATCGACGTGGATGCCAAACTGAAAGTCCGCTTTCAGGGGTGTGCCGATGCAGGTCTGTGCTACCCGGTAGAAACCATCGAAATTCCGTTGCAGCACAATAAGCCGGCAGCAACCGCTGCGACCATGCTTACGGATATCACATCACCGATGGCGTCAACCGTTCAAGGCAATCAAAACGCGGCGCCGGTTTCCCAACAGACACAGCTGGCAGAGCGTTTGGGTCAAGACCGCAGTTTTTGGACCTTAGGCCTGTTCTTTTTATTGGGTTTAGGCTTGGCTTTTACGCCTTGTGTATTCCCAATGTACCCAATCTTAACCAGTATCATTGTTGGGCAGGGACAGCAACTGAGTTCAGGTCGCGCCTTTAATTTATCGATGTCTTATGTGCAAGGCATGGCCTTGACCTATTCACTACTGGGACTGGTCGTCGCAAGCGCCGGCGTCCGGTTTCAGGCCTATTTTCAGCATCCTGCCGTTTTAATCGGTATGAGCTTGTTGTTTGTCTTGCTAGCCCTGGCCATGTTTGGCGTGATTAATCTGCAATTACCAAGTCGCTGGGCAGAAAAAGTCGGTCAGATCAGCAATAACCAACAAGGTGGCAGTGTCAAAGGGGCCTTGGTGATGGGCGCATTGTCCGGGTTGGTCGCATCGCCTTGTACCACAGCTCCGTTAACCGGCGTGCTGCTTTATATCGCACAAACCGGTGATCTGGCTTACGGCGCCTTGGTGCTCTATGTTTTAAGTATGGGTATGGGGCTACCACTGTTGGTTCTTGGCAGCACGGGGGGTAAATTCCTGCCAAAACCCGGCGCCTGGATGGACAGGGTGAAAGCAGTGTTTGGTTTCCTGCTACTGTCAGTCCCCTTGGTGCTGCTGGAACGTATTTTGCCTGCAGACATCTTGATGGTTCTGCTGACGGTCCTGTTACTCGCCTTTGCCCTGTTTTTGCATCAAACCCAACAATTGCTGCAAAAACCCTGGCTGAAATCCTTCCTCTGGCTCGTTGCGACCTTGCTTGTGGTCGCCACTTTGCTACTCAACCAACGTTTCTGGTGGCCAGCGCCAACAGTCAATACCCAAGCGGCAGCGACGACGGACGCAACAGCTGGCAAGTTCATTCTGATAAAAACGCTGGAAGATTTAGATCGGGAAATCGCTGCAGCCAAAGCAGCGAATCAATATGTGATGTTGGATCTGTATGCAGAATGGTGTGTCGCTTGCAAAGAATTTGAACACATCACTTTTGCCGATGCGGAGGTGAAAACCGAGATGGCAAAAATCCGGTTATTGAAGATTGATGTCACCAAAGCCACCGCGGAGGATCAACGGCTGATGGACAAATTTAGCGTGCTTGGTCTGCCAACTTTGTTATTTTTTGCACCGAATGGCAGTGAATTAACCCGATCCAGAATCACCGGTTTTATGCCGCCAGCTGAATTTAAAGCCCATTTAATCGGCCTGAATCAACCTTAATCACTTTAACTTATCAAGCTGCAGCTGGCTCTAACCTTGACTTTAGCCAGTTGCAGCTATCAGTTTTCCTTTCACGACGTCTGACCTTGAAAAAAGTTCCACTCTGCTGATAAGACCAGTATTTTGCTGCCATTTGTTGCGATTTCACTATAATAAGCGGCAACTCTGCACAGCCTGCGGTAAATCAACGGAAAAAGATGCTTTTTTCGACAGCCTTAGGCAAGATAATCGCAGATATTAGATTTTCAACGGAATAGGCGACAAATGGCTTCAGTTTTACGCATTTTGCTTCTGAACGGCCCCAACCTGAACATGCTGGGTCAGCGTGAACCTCAGATCTATGGTGCTGCGACTTTAGAACAAATCGTCAGTGACTTACGCCAACATGCCAGCTCGTTCAATGTGGAGCTGACGCATTTACAATCGAATGCTGAACATGAGCTTGTCACCGCTATTCAGCAAGCACTGGGGAAGCAGGATTTCATTCTGATCAATCCAGGCGCCTACACGCACACCAGTATCGCGATCCGCGATGCATTATTGGCGGTTGCCATTCCATTTATTGAAATTCATCTGTCGAACGTGCATGCCCGCGAGGCATTTCGCAAACATTCCTATTTATCAGACATTGCCAAGGGGGTTATTTGTGGCCTCGGCGCTAACGGTTACCGTTATGCGCTTGAATCTGCAGTGTCTACTTTAACAACCAAGAACATCAACCCTTAATTTCACTTAACTAAGTCAGGCATCATCGTCATGGATATTAGAAAAATTAAAAAACTGATCGAGCTTCTGGAAGAATCAGGCATCAATGAGCTGGAAATTACCGAAGGCGAAGAATCTGTGCGCATCAGTCGCGGTGGCCCGGTACAACATTATGCACCAATGCAATATCAGGCAGCGCCAATGCAAGCCGCGCCAGCGCCAGCCGCAGCTCCCGCAGTGACTGCACCTGCTGCCGCACCAGCAGTGACCGGACATCAATTGCGTTCACCAATGGTTGGTAGCTTCTATCGCGCCGCATCACCCACTTCGAAGAACTTTGCTGAAGTAGGTCAGACCGTGAAAGTCGGCGACACGCTGTGTATCGTCGAAGCGATGAAAATGATGAACCAGATCCAGTCTGATAAAGCAGGCACTATTACTGCAATTCTGGTAGAGAATGGCGAGCCGGTTGAATTTGACCAGCCTTTATTTGTGATTGAATAATTCAAAAGGCCGACCCATGTTAGAAAAAGTGCTGATTGCCAACCGGGGAGAAATTGCGCTGCGGATCCTTCGCGCCTGCAAAGAACTCGGTATCAAAACAGTCGCGGTGCATTCCACTGTCGACCGTAATCTGAAGCATGTGTTGCTGGCCGATGAGACCATCTGTATTGGTCCGGCCCCATCACCACAAAGTTATTTAAATATTCCGGCGCTGATTGCAGCAGCGGAAGTCACCAACGCACAAGCCATTCACCCAGGTTATGGCTTTTTAGCTGAACGCGCTGATTTTGCGCAGCAAGTTGAAGAAAGTGGCCTGATTTTCATTGGCCCACGTCCGGAATCGATCAGCTTGATGGGTGATAAAGTTTCGGCCATTGAAGCGATGAAAAAAGCCGGCGTGCCTTGCGTACCGGGATCGGACGGCGCAGTCGGTGACGACCCGGATACTAACAAAGCAATTGCTAAACGCATTGGATATCCGATTATCGTCAAAGCGGCAGGCGGCGGTGGTGGCCGGGGCATGCGGGTGGTGCGCAGCGAAGATGAATTAGTTTCTTCGATTGAAATGACGAAAGCTGAAGCCAAAGCCGCTTTTGGTAATGACATGGTCTACATGGAAAAATTCCTGGAAAACCCACGTCATATTGAAATTCAGGTATTGGCAGATGGTCAGGGCAAAGCCATTCATTTAGGCGAGCGCGACTGTTCAATGCAACGTCGCCATCAAAAAGTCGTCGAAGAAGCGCCTGCACCTGGCATTTCTCAGGAACTGCGTGACTTCATCGGCGGTCGTTGTGTCCAGGCCTGTATTGACCTGAACTATCGTGGTGCTGGTACTTTTGAGTTCCTGTTTGAAAACGGCGAGTTCTTCTTTATCGAAATGAATACCCGTATTCAAGTTGAACATCCGGTCACAGAAATGATTACTGGCGTTGATTTGATTAAAGAGCAGCTCCGTATTGCCTCCGGTATGCCGCTATCGATTAAGCAATCAGATATTGTCATTCGTGGCCATGCAGTCGAATGCCGGATCAATGCTGAAGATCCAAAAACCTTTATTCCTTCGCCAGGCACTATCACCCGTTTCCACCCGCCAGGTGGCAATGGTGTTCGCTGGGATTCGCATATTTATGCCGATTACACCGTTCCACCAAACTACGATTCAATGGTCGGAAAACTCATCACTTACGGTGAAAGTCGCGAAATCGCCATTGCGCGGATGCGCAATGCTCTGAGCGAGTTGTTGGTCGGTGGGATCAAGACCAATATCGAACTGCACAAAGACATCATGACCGATGTGCATTTCAATAAAGGCGGTACCAATATCCATTATCTGGAACACAAGCTTGGCATGAAATAACATGCTGTGCGTTCACTAAGGCCTCATCTGAGGCCTTTTTTATCGGCGTTGCTTAAAAACACCTTGCTCATCCCCCTGCCCCGCATAACCTAAAAATCGATTACCGACTACTGAGATTGCCATATGAGCCATGCGCAACTTGATGAGTTGCCCCAGGGTAGACGACGTTAATTCTAAGTACCGATATGAAAAACAAGTGATTATTTATGCGTCCAAATATTTTACAACTACATTAGAAGTTTAACTTATAATGAAACCACGATTAGATTATCCTATTTAAATTCATACGCTTACATATAAATTAAAATCTGGCACGATATTTGTTAAGGATGTGTCTCAACAATCGACAGGAAGTTTTCGATGAAACACAAAACAACAAAAATTCTCGCTGGTCTTGGCTTGGCAATGACGTTTTCTGCAGCGCAATTGCAAGCAGCCCCCATTTTTGACAGTGGTATCCCTTCAGGCTGGACCTGCACTGGTAATTGCGGCACTTCAGCTGCAGATGGTGTCGTGGGTTTAGCACCAGACGGCGGCGCTAAATATGGTTGGGTGTCGACCAATGGCGGCGTTGATGGGGTTGGTCTTGCAGGAGTAGGTGGTTCAGGCAACCCGACCGATGGTTCGGTGTTACGCTCCAACCTGTTCGCAGCCAATGCAGCAGAAGTATTAAAGTTCTCTTTTAATTTTGTAACCTCAGATGGTTCTGGGTACGCCGACTATGCTTGGGCTCGTTTACTGGATGCTAGCAGCAATCTGGTTGCACTCTTATTCACAGCCCGCACTGCACCAACGGGCTCAATCGTGCCAGGCTTTTCAATGCCAACACCTACAGTGACTCTGAACCCGACAAATGTGCCTATTATTCCTGGTGGCCCAGTTTGGTCGCCGTTAGGATCAGATTCAGGCCGTTGCTTTGACAGTGGCTGTGGTTACACCGGTTGGATCAACACCAGCTTCGAACTCGTCAACAGCGGTATCTATCAACTGGAATTTGGCGTCACTAACTGGAGCGATCGTTTACTTGATACAGGCATGGCAATTGACGGTGTCACCATCGGTGGTCGTGTCATTACGGACCCGAATCCAGTATCAGCTCCAGCAACTTTTGCTTTGTTTGGTTTAGGTGTTGCAGGTTTAATGCTGCGTCGTCGCAAATAAATAACGCACCACCCCTCGGGGTTAGAAATGAAAAAAGGGCCTGAATTTATCGGCCCTTTTTTATTGTGAACATCATCTCGGCGGCGCATTGGCTTCAGTTGACCCAAGCGACACAATAGCTATGCGCTTGAGCAATGATCGATGCAAGAAGCCTTCTTATGCCAAGGCTAAGAAAAACTGCTAAAATCCGCCTACCTTTGATCTCTATGATTTTTTGTCTGGAAACTCTCATGCCTTGGATCCAACTGCGCGTTCATACCACCGAAAAACATGCCGAAACGGTTAGCGACATGCTGATGAGCTGGGGTGCACAAGCTGTTAGCTTTGTCGACGCTCAGGATACGCCAATTTATGAACCCTTGCCCGGGGAAGTGATTTATTGGGCGAATACGGTCGTCGTGGGCTTGTTTGATGCCGAACATCAAATGGATAAAGTCATCCAACAGCTGCAACAGGCCAGTTTGTTCAAAAATGGCGTGCAATATAAACTCGAACAGCTGGAAGATAAAGATTGGGAGCGGGAGTGGATGGATAACTTTCACCCGATCCGTTTCGGTCGCCGGCTGTGGGTTTGCCCAAGCTGGCGTGATATACCGGATCCGACCGCGGTCAATGTGATGCTCGATCCCGGTCTGGCTTTTGGCACCGGCACCCACCCCACCACCGCTCTTTGTATGGAGTGGCTCGATGACCAGGATTTATCGGCAGCCACAGTGGTCGATTTTGGCTGTGGCTCCGGCATCCTGGGCATCGCGGCTTTAAAACTTGGCGCCAAACGCGTGGTAGGGGTAGATATTGATCCGCAAGCAATTGAAGCAAGTCTCGCCAATGCAACCCGTAATGGCGTAGCTCATCAGATCGAGCTGTACTTACCAAAAGACCAGCCATCACTGCAGGCTGATGTAGTCGTGGCAAATATTTTGGCTGGCCCCCTGGCTGAGCTAAGTAGCATCATCAGTGCTAATGTGAAACCAGGTGGGTCGCTGGCGTTGTCAGGGATCTTGGAAAGTCAGGCGCAATCCGTCATCGATGCGTATGCTTTTGAATTCGACTTTGACCCTATCGCGGTGAAAGATGAATGGGTTCGATTGAGCGCTCGCAAAAAAGTATAAATCCATAGCCCTTGAAGATCCTCGTATGTGGGAACGAACAAGCAATCTGCGACTCTTGTTGCTTGTTCGCTATCTTGGCATCTGTCCTCTTAATTCCCCGCTCACATCGCATCACCCTTTAACAATCCAGCAGCATCGCAACAGTAATTGCCAGCAGAGTCAGAGCTAGCTGGCGGCTTGCTATTAGACAGCAATCGACGGGCAACTGCCGCAAATGAGTAGGAGCCAGTTGCAACCAATCCAAAATGTTATAATATAACATCTCTTTAATCAGGGAGATTTTCAGTGTTTCGTCAAACTTTCCAACAAACTGCCATCAGTACTGCCTTGTTGCTGGCTTTAACCGCCTGTGATTCATCAACCCACAGTAATGAAGGCAAACCTCAGCCAGTGCATGAACATCCAAAAATTGATAGTGCCGGTCGACTTATCATCAGCGCTATTGGTAGTAATAATGTGTATATCTATGACATTCAGGATAAAAAGCAAATCGCAAATGTCGATGTCCAATTGCCGATTCACAGCATTTATGCCAGTCCAGATCGCCGATATGCCTTATTATTTCAACGTGTCGACAATCAAGTACGGTTTATCGACGGTGGGTTGTGGCAGGAAGATCACGGCGATCACATGCATGACTATAAACAAAACCCTCAATTATCGAGCTTTGTGCTAAAAGGCGCGGCGCCAACCCACTACGAAGTACATAGCAATCAGGCTGCGATTTTCTTTGACGGCGCGACGTCACCGCTGCAACCGTCCAGTGTCAGTGTGCTGACAGACAACAGCATTGGTCAGGGGAAAGTCAGTGCCAGCCTCGAGTTGCCACGCAACATGCACGGTACCGCCGAACCACGTGGCAAGCACCTGATTACCACCTATCGCCCTTCAACTGCCAGTGACACTCTGCCAACGCAAGTGGAATGGTATCAGCAAAGCGGCGATGGCTTCATCCTGAAAGAGCGATTCGCTGAACAATGCCCCGGTTTGCATGGGAGCTATTCGGTGAAAGACTACAGTCTGTTTGGTTGTACTGATGGCGTTTTGGTGGTTCAGCAAAAAGCGGACGAGTTGAGCGCCGTCAAACTGCCAAATCCAACCGGAATGACTGGCCGGATTGGCACTATTACCGGTCATAAAACATTAACTCAGACGATTGGTTTTGCCGGACAAGATATGTACTTGATTGACCCGGTTGCCCTGACCATGCAAAAAATCGATTGGCGTCAGGGTAGCACTGCCACCCGAACTGCCTATGCCTTCTCCGGTAATGGCCAATATCTGGCGCAACTGGACAATAGCGGCAAACTGGTGGTGCAAGAAGTTACCGCAGGTTATGCCATCAAAGGCACGTTGCAGCTGGTCACAGGTTTTGAAACCACCAATCCGCCGGTGATTGCAGTGAACAGCCAAAATGACGAAATCTACATCAGCGATCCGACCAAAAAGCAGCTACACCGGGTCGACTTAAAAACCATGGCGACTTCAACTCTGGGATTGGACTTTACCCCTGCCAAAATGACCTGGCTCGGGATTGCCAAACCGGCCCCTTAATGGATTCTGGCAAGGTGATTTCGAACTAAAATTCAGTTGCCGTCCACCGTTTTCATCACACCATGTTCCTGGGAGATGAGTTTGGCACCGTGAATAGCGGTGCCTTTTTTCTGCCTTTGATCAAACAGCAGCTGTTCAAAAAAACCACAGCGCTACAATTATCCATCATGCCTAACGTCTATTTAGCTGGTGTTGCCAATTTAGTAAGTCTAATTTTCAGCCGTTTAGCGATTGTCAACCCACCAAAGCCCCCTAAATTTGTACTTTTGTTTAAATATTAGCCTTTGCTTTGTCGGAAAAAATCCGTAAACTTGGCGCCCCTTCGGGGTAGAGCCTAGAGAATTAGCGGTGCGCATCGGACCTTATCAATTATCGAACAATGTGATCTGTGCGCCGATGGCTGGCGTGACTGATTACACTTTTCGTGAGCTTTGCCGTCGTTTTGGTGCAGGTTTAGCTGTATCAGAAATGATGTCGAGCAATCCTTTGGTGTGGCAGAGCGAAAAGTCGCTCAATCGGATGACCCATGGTGACGAGTCTGGCCTTCGGTCGGTACAAATCGCCGGCAGTGATCCGGACCAGATGGCGGAGGCGGCGGTGTTTAATGTTGAACACGGTGCGCAAATCATCGACATCAACATGGGATGTCCGGCGAAAAAAGTGAATAAAAAATTGGCGGGTTCGGCACTGTTACAGTACCCCGAATTGGTCGAGCAAATTATTCAAGCCGTGGTCAAGGCTGTGTCAGTTCCGGTGACACTGAAAATTCGGACCGGCTGGGACCCCGAGAATCGTAATGGCGTGCAGATTGCGCGCATTGCACAAGACAACGGCATTCAATGTCTGGCGGTTCATGGCCGAACCAAAGCCTGTATGTATAAAGGAGAGGCGGAGTACGACACCATCCGCGTTATTAAACAGGCAGTGTCGATCCCGGTGATTGCTAACGGTGATATCACCTCACCAGAGAAAGCCAGGTTTGTGCTGGATTACACCGGTGCTGACGCCATCATGATTGGGCGGGCAGCACAGGGCCGGCCCTGGATTTTTCGGGAAGTGGTGCATTACCTTGCCACAGGAGAACTGTTGGCAGCACCAGACTTACAGCAGGTCAGGGATATAATGCTGGAACATGTCCAAGGTTTACACCAACTGTATGGTGAAGTGCTTGGTCCTCGTATCGCCCGCAAGCATGTGGGGTGGTATCTGGCTGAACACGATGCCGAAGGCGCGTTTCGCAGTGAATTTAATGGCATTGAGCAGCAACAACCGCAGCTTGATGCTTTGTGGAACTATTTCGAACAACTAGCAGCAACTTAACGTAAAGAGACCTGGTAATGTTTAATCAAAACGTGACTTCGCCATTTATCACTAACGCCCATGTACAGACTCAGGAAAAACCGCAGCCTTTAAGCAACGCGGTACAAAAAGCGGTGGCGAACTACCTGCAACAGTTAAACGGACAGGATGTAGAAGACCTGTACGAGCTGGTGTTGTCAGAACTGGAAAAGCCATTACTGGAAGAAGTAATGAAATATACCCGCGGTAATCAGACCCGCGCCGCCAATCTGATGGGCATCAACCGCGGTACGCTGCGTAAGAAGCTGAAACAATACGGCATGAGTTAATGTCCCCGCGGGAGGAGTCCCGCCAAAAAGCACCTTCGGGTGCTTTTTTGTTTCTTGGGCCAGACAATCATGCTTTGGCCAGAGAAAGACGCTGCTGCCAGTTGACTTGAATGATTAAATTTCCGGCTATGCTTGTGAACGTCAACACCGGCAGCACAGAACTGATAGACCCATTATTGATCCTTTGCTTTTTAGCTTTGATACAGAGAGAGAACCGATATGACCTCAGCTCGTCCAATCCGTCGTGCACTTCTGAGTGTTTCTGACAAAACTGGCATTGTTGAATTTGCCCGCGCTTTAGCGGCGCAGGGAGTGGAACTGTTATCCACCGGTGGTACTGCCAAATTACTGGCCGAACAAAACATTCCTGTGATTGAAGTCTCTGACTACACCGGTCATCCAGAAATTATGGATGGCCGTGTTAAAACCCTGCACCCTAAAGTGCATGGCGGTATCTTAGCGCGTCGTGGCCAGGACGAAGCTGTGATGGCAGCGAACAACATCAATGCCATTGATCTGGTGGTCGTCAATCTGTATCCATTCGCCAGCACCGTGGCCAAAGCAGGTTGCACGCTGGAAGATGCGGTGGAGAATATTGATATTGGTGGCCCGACGATGGTGCGTGCTGCCGCCAAGAACCATGCTGATGTGACGATTGTGGTAAACGCTGCTGATTACGACAAAGTTCTGGCAGAAATGGCCGCCAATCAGGGCGCGACCACCCACGCCACCCGCTTTAGCTTAGCGATCAGCGCGTTTGAACATACCGCGCAGTACGATGGTATGATTGCCAATTACTTTGGCACCATGCTGCCGGCTTACGACGCTCCTGAAGCCGCTCCAAGCAAGTTCCCGCGCACTTTTAATAGCCAGTTTGTAAAAAAGCAGGATTTACGTTACGGCGAAAACAGCCACCAGCAAGCGGCGTTTTATGTCGAAGCCAACGTTCAGGAAGCATCTGTGGCAAGTGCCACTCAGCTGCAAGGCAAAGAGCTGTCTTACAATAATATCGCCGATACTGACGCGGCACTGGAGTGCGTCAAAGAATTCCAGGAACCTGCCTGCGTCATCGTCAAACACGCCAACCCTTGTGGTGTGGCCATTGGCGACGACATCCTGAGTGCGTATAACCGCGCTTACCAGACTGACCCTACTTCAGCTTTTGGCGGCATTATCGCTTTTAACCGCGAGTTAGATGCGGTCACCGCCGAAGCCATCGTGAGCCGTCAATTTGTGGAAGTGATCATTGCACCGACTGCTACAACAGAAGCGGCTGACGTTATCGCGAAAAAACCAAACGTACGTCTGCTGGTATGCGGTCAGTGGTCAACCAAAACCACTGGTTTTGACATTAAACGCGTGAACGGTGGTGTGTTAGTGCAAGACCGCGACCAGAAGATGGTTGACCTGGACGACTTGAAAGTCGTCAGCAAACGTCAACCGTCAGCCGATGAGCTGCGGGACTTACTGTTCTGCTGGAAAGTCGCGAAATACGTTAAATCGAACGCCATCGTTTACGCCAAAGACTCGATGACCATCGGCGTTGGCGCAGGCCAGATGAGCCGTGTTTACAGTGCGAAAATCGCGGGCATTAAAGCCGCCGACGAGAATCTGGAAGTGAAAGGTTCAGTGATGGCATCGGATGCGTTTTTCCCGTTCCGTGATGGCATTGATGCCGCAGCAGCGGCAGGAATTAAAGCCGTCATTCAACCTGGCGGCTCCATGCGTGATGCAGAAGTGATTGCAGCAGCCGATGAGCACGATATGACAATGGTGTTCACAGGTGTGCGGCATTTCCGGCATTAATCAGTCAAGCGCGCCATTCGCCCGTCGGATGGCACGCTTCACGTTATGGCCTTCATGGCGGATGACGCTTCGCTCATCCGCCCTGCCTTTTAAAATCCAAGTTCAATTGAAAACACCCTCGGGTGGATAAGCAGCGTGAAATATCCGATTACAGCAAAGTTTCGGCAGCTGGAGTTGTCACCGGCCGCACACCAACCCGGCTGATTTCGCCGTTCTGTAGCTCCGCCACAGTCCACACCATCTCTGACCACAACACAGTGTCGCCAACGACCAGCTTGCCACCATGTTTTTTCGCGATAAATTCATTTAGCTGCACGCAATCACCACATTGGGCTAAATCGAGCGTGTAAAACATCGCCAAATCTTCGAGTTTGGCAGAGCCATCAAGCATAAAATCACCGAAAAACTCAAAATCGAAATTGCGTTGTGGTGTTTCACTGAACATCCTGCCGAGTACCGGCAAGTCAGCATCATGGCCCATGATACAAAGAATATCTCCTGCCATCAGTTTCGAACTGCCGGATGGATGCAACAGCACGTTGTCGCGGAATAAAGCCACAATCCGGGTGTTTTCCGGCATGTTGAGGCTGCGCAGTTCATGCCCAATGCACCATTTATCTTCATTCAAACGATAAACAAAAATTTCCCACTGACTGGCGACTTGAATTTCCACCCCGGCGCGGGAGATCGGGGATGGCATCGGCGGCACCACCACTTTGGCTTTTCGTGCGGCAAACCCCAACGTCGTGCCTTGGAGTAACAACGAGACCAGCACAATAAAAAACGCCACATTAAAAAATAATTGGGCATTGGGTAAACCCGCCATCAGCGGGAATACCGCCAGGATCACCGGCACCGCACCGCGCAGGCCAACCCAAGAAATAAAAGCCCGCTCTTTGAAGCTAAAACCACGAAATGGCAATAAGCCAATAAACACCGACAATGGCCTTGCGAACAAAATCATCCACAATGATAACAATAGTGCCGGAACGGCAATCGGCAATAATTCGCTGGGTGTAAGTAGTAAGCCAAGCACCAGGAACATGCCAATCTGACTGAGCCAGGCCAAGCCATCAAACATATGCAATATGCCATGTCGATTACGGATCGCTTTATTACCAAGCACCAGGCCACACACGTACACACTTAATATGCCACTACCACCCACCGCACCGGACAATGCATACAAAATAATGCCGCCACTGACCGCCAACAAAGGATACAAGCCATCCGCAATCTGCATCCGATTGATCAGATTGAGCAGCAACCAACCACCGGCTAAACCGAGCAAAATACCAATACCAAATTGTTGCACCAGGCTGACGAATACCGACCATTCAAATGCTGTTTGGCCACTAGCCAGCATTGCAATCAGCGTTACGGTTAAAAACATCGCCATCGGGTCGTTACTGCCGGATTCTATTTCCAGCGTCGCCCCAACCCGCTCATTTAACCCTTTGCCATTGAGTAGATTAAATACCACCGCCGCATCGGTCGAGCCAACAATTGCACCGATCAGCAACCCTTCCAGTAACTCCAGATTAAATAACCAGGCCGCCGCAACCCCGGTTAAACCGGCCGTGATTACCACCCCAAGCGTGGCTAAAGACAAAGAAGGTGTCAGGGCAACGCGAAAACTACGGGCATTGGTGCGCATGCCGCCATCGAGCAAGATGACCGCCAGTGCCACATTACTCACCAGATAAGCCAAGGAGTAGTCATCAAACACAATGCCACCCGGGCCATCAACCCCGGCGAGCATCCCTACCGATAAAAAGATCACCAGGATCGGCACACCAATTTTGCTGGCCAGCGTACTTAACATGATGCTGGCCGCCACTAAAACAGCACCTATCAGCAATAAGTGGTTGATCGTTGTTGTATCCAATATTGATCTCCTGCGCTGATATCTTGCCATGCAATATTACAGAGGTTAAATATAAAAATAGTGACTATAGATGTCAGTTTCAATCATTAGTTCTCATTATTTACAGAATTTAAGAAAATTAACATGAATAACAACACGTTAGTATTCAGAAAAAACTAAAAAACATGATAACACATCAGCAAATCTAGGCCTTGGCGAGATGAATAGATTGCTTTATATAGAAATTATGATAAATACCGATTTTAATGCACTTTACCCTATCAACCCTCGCGAATTGCGCACTTGAAGACAAGCATCAATTCAAATGTGGGCGTTTTCATTGCAACGGACAGCGCGCGGCTTCCCAACCCCTTGGGCACCGCATACTGCCAGCTCAGTGCGCGATTTTTCGAACTGGTGCATCATCCGCAAAATTAACCTGTACTTTCAGCGCGCAGCCGATATAATACGCGCCGCTCTTTTGACTGTTCTTTATACAATAAGGTAATCCTATGCATCCGATGTTAAACATCGCTGTTCGTGCTGCGCGTGGCGCAGGCAATATTATCGCGCGTGCTTGTGGTCAGCTGGACATGGTTCAGTCTATTCAGAAAGGCACCAACGACTTTGTCACCAACGTCGACAAAGAAGCCGAACAGGCCATCGTCAGCATTCTGCGCAAGTCATATCCTGATCATGACATCGTCGCCGAAGAAGGTGGTGAATACACCAACAACAATAGTGATTACCAATGGGTCATCGATCCACTCGATGGCACCACCAACTTTATCAAAGGCATCCCCCACTTCGCGGTTTCTATCGCGCTGCGTTATCGCGGTAAACTCGATCAAGCTGTTATTTTTGACCCACTGCGCGGTGAAGTTTTTACCGCCAGCCGTGGTGGTGGTGCGCAGTTAAACGGCCGCCGCATCCGTGTCACTTCGTTACCAGATTTAGGCGGTTCAGTCCTGGCAACTGGTTTCCCATTTAAAAATAAGCACCATTTGGATGCTTACACCGAAACCTTCAAAACATTTTTTACCGAAGCTGCTGACATCCGTCGCACCGGTTCAGCCGCGCTGGATTTAGCTTATGTGGCTGCTGGTCGTTTTGACGGTTTCTGGGAAATTGGCTTAAAGCCATGGGATATCGCCGCAGGTGAACTGATTGTGCGTGAAGCGGGTGGTCTGGTCAGCGACTTCGTTGGCGGCAATAACCAGATGAAGAGTGGCAACATTGTGGCGGCCAGCCCGAAAGTATTGCAGGCAATGCTCAAGGGCATGCGTCCACATTTGACAGATTCGTTAATGAAGTAATAGCTGCACGCTCTCCAAAAAAAACCGCCAACAGGCGGTTTTTTTATTGCAGTACTAACATCGACTGTTTGAGCTTATGGTTTTTCCAGCGGCAGACCCGCATTGACCCAGGCAGTGTAGCCTCCGGCAAGGCTCAGCACGTCGGTATAGCCCATCTTCTGCAAGATATCGGCTGCCAGGGCCGAGCGGAAACCACCACCACAATACAACACTAAGGTCTGTTGTTTGTCCTGTACCGCAGCTTCAATATCCCGCTCGATAATCCCTTTGCCAAGATGCATCGCCTGCGGTAAATGCCCCGCTAGCCACTCGCGATCTTCGCGTACATCAATCAGCACAGACGGCCGCTGATGCTGCTGGAATTGCTCGATGGTAATTTCTTTCACCCGGCTTTTTGCATCATCAACCAGCGCTAGAAAACCTGCATTATGTTGTTTGCTCATGGTGTCACTCCGCTTGTTGTGAGGTTGTGGGGACAGAGTACCACGCTGTCCCCAGCTTGATTAAATTGAAGGCGTGCCTTCCCCTTCTTTTTCTATCACTGTCGGCAGCAAATCTTCACGACTGGCGCCGAGGATCACTGCAATCGCGCTTGCAATATAAACGGACGAGTATGTACCAATAGCAATCCCAAACAACAGGGCGGTGGCAAAACCATGGATCATCGCGCCGCCCATGTAAAACAACACGATCAAAGTTAAAGCCGTCGTAAAAGACGTCATGGTGGTCCGGCTTAAGGTTGAAGTAATCGCCTCATTCACCGTCTCATCCACTGTTGCGTCACGCAGCTTGCGGAACATCTCACGGATCCGGTCAAATACCACAATGGTATCGTTGATGGAATAACCAATCAGCGCCAAAATGGCAGCCAACACCGTTAAATCAAATTCCAGCTGGAATACCGAAAACAACCCAAGGGTGATAATCACGTCATGCAGCAAGGACGCCACAGCGCCAAGAGATAACCGCCATTCAAAGCGCGCCGCGACGTAGATCATAATACCGACCAGCGCCGCCAGAACGGCTAAAAAACCGTCCTCTTTCAGTTCGTCGCCCACAGCAGATCCGACGATATCCACCTTGCGCACCGTGACCGGCGTTTCCGCCACTGTGTTGATGGTGGTCAGAATTTGCTCACCAATCGCCTTTTGATCTAAATCGGCCCGCGGTGCAATCCGGATCATCACATCCTGGCTAGTACCAAAATAAGCCACTTGGGCATCGGCAAAGCCGTTGCCGGCTAGCGCCCCACGAACTTTAGTCAAATCAGCAGGTTGGTCGAACTTCACTTCAATAACGGTACCACCTGTGAAGTCCAACCCAAGGTTCAACCCCTGGGTAAACAAACTAAATAACGAGCCCAACACTAAAAATGTCGAAAACACCAGCGCAGGAATTTTCAACTTCATAAAGTTGATGGCTGATTTAAAGACAAATAATCTCATCGTTTTATCCTCAAATCGGCAAGCTGTTGCCGCGACGTTGACCCCAAATCAGGTTTACGATAACCCGGGACAACACCACTGCAGTGAAAATTGACGTACAAATACCCAACGCCAGTGTGACAGCAAAGCCTTTGACCGGTCCTGTACCAATGCCAAACAAAATTAAAGCAACCAATAACGTCGTGATATTCGAGTCAGCGATGGTGGTAAACGCACGGTCATAACCTTCATGGATCGCATGCACCACGGAGCGCCCTTCTGCGAGTTCTTCCCGGATCCGCTCGAAGATCAGTACGTTGGCATCAACTGCCATCCCAACGGTCAGCACGATTCCTGCCATCCCGGGTAAGGTGAGGGTCGCCCCTGGGATCATCGACATCACCCCAATCAATAGCACCAGATTGGCAGTTAACGCGACATTCGCCACCAAACCAAAGGCTTTGTAGTAAATCACCATAAAAATCAGCACCGACAACATGCCCCACATAATGGCATTGGTACCAAGATCGATGTTTTCCTGCCCCAGGCTCGGTCCAACAGTCCGCTCTTCGACGATCAGGATTGGGGCAATTAACGCACCCGCGCGCAACAATAACGCCAGGTTTTGTGCTTCACCCGGCGCATCTAAACCGGTGATCCGGAAACTACGACCCAACCGCGCTTGAATGGTGGCAATACTGACCACTTCTTGCTTTTTCTCAAGAATCGTTTTGCCGTCAGCGTCTTTTTTATCCGTTGGTTTGTATTCAATAAAGACGGTGGCCATCGATTTGCCAATGGCATCTTTGGTTGCCGCTGAAAACGAATTACCCCCTTTGGCATCTAAATCGATATTGACCTGTGGTCGGCCATTTTCATCAAAACCACTGTTGGCTCCAACGATATGGTTTCCGGTCAGCATGATTCGTTTTTGCAGCACCACCGGATTACCGGCTCGGTCTTGAAACAGTTCTGAGGATGGCGGGACTCTGCCTGCAACGGCACTTTGCACGTCAGCCGTCTCATCTAACAGCCGAAACTCCAGGGTCGCAGTTGCGCCTAAAATTTCTTTCGCCCGAGCAGTATCCTGCACCCCCGGCAATTGCACCACAATACGTTCAGCGCCCTGACGTTGCACCAAGGGTTCAGCCACACCAATGGCGTTCACCCGGTTACGGATAATGGTGATGTTCTGCGCCACGGCATCTTCACGCAAGGCTTTCACTCTTGCTTCGCTAAAGGCTGCAACCAAGGTGAAATCATCGCCTTCGCTGTAGATCATGTCTTTATCTTTGCCAGATAATAAGGTTTTCGCCGCAGCAACATCCTGCTCATTACGGAAACTGATCACCACTTGTTGTTTCGCTAAATCAGCCGTCACCGAGCGGTACCGAATTTTCGCTTCGCGCAAATCAACCCGGTAAATCTGTACCAGATCGTTGACGTTCTTGTCCATCGCCGTTTTCATGTCCACTTCCATCAGGAAATGCACACCACCGCGTAAATCCAAGCCTAGTTTCATTGGCGTCGCGCCAATATCATTCAGCCATTTTGGGGTCGCTGGAGCCATATTCAGCGCGGTGACAAAATCAGTACCCAGCTCGGCACTCACCACTTCACGGGCTTTTAACTGATCCTCTGCACTGCTAAAACGGGCCAGGATCTGCCCCTTTTCCAGCACCACACTTTTCACCGGAATATTGCTCTTTTGCAATGCCTGCTCAAGCTGCCCAACCTTTTCCGCTGATACTTCAGCGCCGCGGGTCGCAGTGATTTGTAATGACGGATCTTCCGGATAGATATTGGGCAGTGCGTAGATCATTGTGACCGACAACACCACCAAGATCAGCAGATACCGCCAGATTGAGTTCTGGTTTAACACTGGGTGTTCCTTGTAAAAGTCTGATATTACAGAGACTTCAGTGTGCCTTTTGGCAACACCGCGGTGATAGCGCCTTTTTGAACTGTCACTTCAGTGCTGTCGTTTAAAGCAATGGCGACAAAATCCTTGTCATCAGCGATTTTGCTGATGCGGCCAATTAAACCACCTTGCGTCAGCACTTCATCACCTTTGGCCAGCGCGGCCATCAGGTTTTTATGCTCTTTCATCCGTTTGGCTTGTGGACGATAGATCAGGAAGTAGAAAATCAGACCAAATGCCACCAACATGATAATCATGTCCAAGCCACCGCCAGGCTGGCCGGCTGGTGCTGTTTGCGCATGGGCGTTCGAAATAAATAGACTCATGGTTGTCCCCTTAAATTATAAAAATTACGATTCTTTTGATGATTTTAAAACTTGTTCGGTCGCTGGCAGCGGCGGTAACGCATCCAACGCCGGTACTGCCATGCCACGCTTCTGGTAAAAATCAGCCACAAAAGCGTCCAGCTTACCCGCAGCAATAGCATCGCGTAAACCTTGCATCAGAATTTGATAATGACGCAGGTTATGGATGGTATTGAGGCGTGCGCCGAGAATTTCGTTGCAACGGTCCAGATGATGTAGATATGACCGAGTATAATTTTTACAAGTGTAACAGTCGCATTCTGCGTCTAATGGCGTGATATCGTCTTTATATTTGGCATTGCGGATTTTAACCACTCCAGAATTGACGAATAAATGACCATTGCGGGCATTCCGGGTTGGCATCACACAATCGAACATATCAATGCCGCGACGCACACCTTCCACCAAATCTTCAGGCTTCCCAACGCCCATCAAATAACGGGGTTTATGCGTTGGCATTTGATCTGTGGTGTGATTGAGGATTTTGATCATTTCATGTTTGGGCTCGCCAACCGACAAACCACCGATGGCATACCCATCAAAACCGATTTCCTCCAGACCTTGCAGCGATACATCCCGCAGATTTGGGTACATACCGCCCTGGATGATACCAAACAGCGCTGATGGATTATCCCCATGTGCTTCTTTGCTGCGTTTAGCCCAACGCAGAGACATTTCCATCGATTTTTTGGCCTGTTTCTCAGTGGCTGGGTACGGCGTACACTCGTCGAAAATCATCACGATGTCCGAACCGAGCGCCGCCTGCACTTCCATCGATTTTTCCGGGGTTAAAAAGATTTTTTCGCCATTGAGTGGCGAGCGGAAAGTGACACCTTCTTCTTTGATTTTACGCAGTTCACCTAAGCTAAATACCTGAAATCCACCGGAGTCGGTCAGGATTGGTTTCTGCCACTGCATAAAATCATGTAAATCACCGTGTTTTTTGATGATGTCAGTACCAGGCCGCAGCATCAGGTGAAAGGTATTGCCAAGGCAAATCTGTGCGCCGGTGGCTTCCAGTTCTTCCGGCGTCATCCCTTTCACAGTACCGTAGGTGCCTACTGGCATAAAAGCCGGCGTTTCAACCACACCGCGGTCAAACACCATCCGGCCACGACGGGCTTTGCCGTCGGTCGTTAATAATTCAAATTTCACTTTAACCTCTTTGGCCGGAAAAACAGTCCAGCACTCTTAAAAACCGGCCGATTGTAGCAGAAAGATTGGCCGAACCCCATCTTTTGGCCAACCTCGCCGGCCTTGCAGCTGCAGCGATCTAAAGCTTGATCCTACGAGCTGTGATGTTTGTTGTGCACGGCCTAGATAATCAGCATGGCATCGCCATAAGAATAAAAGCGGTATTTCTCAGCGATCGCGGTTTGATAGGCATGCATGACAAAATCCCGGCTGGAAAAAGCCGAAACCAACATAATTAACGTCGATTCAGGCAAATGGAAATTGGTGATCAGCGCATCCACCACCTCAAACTGATAACCCGGATAGATAAAAATCCGCGTGTCGCCAGCATACGGCTGCAATGGCAATTGTTGTGCCTTGGCAAACTGCGCGGCCGATTCCAGTGAGCGTACCGAGGTTGTCCCGACAGCAATCACTCTGTTACCACGGGCTTTACAGGCATGTACCTTATCGACAACTTCGGACGGAACATCGATATATTCAGCATGCATTTGATGTTCAAGCACATTATCGACCCGAACCGGTTGAAATGTCCCAGCGCCAACATGCAAAGTAACAAAAGCAAATTCGATGCCTTTGGCCTGCAAGGCATCCAATAAAGGCTGGTCAAAGTGCAAGCCGGCGGTCGGTGCTGCCACCGCTCCAGGTTTCTGGTTATAGACGGTCTGATACCGTTCCCGATCAGATGCCGCATCCGGCCGGTCAATATAAGGCGGCAACGGCATATGACCAAGGCGCTCCAGCATCTCCAGCACCGGTTCCTGCGAGGTCACGCGCAACTCAAACAATTCGCCGTGGCGCTGCACCATTTCGACTTCGGCGTCATTCTCTAACACCAACAGTTGCCCTGCTTTGGGAGCCTTACTGGCGCGGACATGCGCTAAAAAACGCTGGTTGTCTAACATCCGCTCGACCAGCACTTCGACTTTTCCGCCGGAGGCTTTTTGACCAAATAATCTCGCTGGAATCACCCGCGTGTTATTAAATACCAGCAAATCTCCTGGCTCAAAGGAGGCGAGAATATCGGTAAAATGCTGATGCTCAAGCGCACCGGTGTGGCGGTCGAGTTTCAACAATCTGCTGGCTGAACGCTCAGGTTGAGGATAACGGGCAATCAGCTGCTCGGGCAGCTCAAAGGAAAAATCGGTACGTTGCATAAGATAGTCCGCTTTACTGACAAACTAGGAAAAAGGGTGGCCATTGTACTTGGCTCCGCCATTGAACTCAAATCGCCAGCAGCTCATATCGCTAAGGTCGAGTCCCACTCTGCCCCCAGCAATCCTGCTCCCCCCTCCTATTGTGCAGTGAACTTCAGCTTGTTAGCGAATATTACATTTCACAGAATATTTGTTAAATATTGCTTTTTATATCAGCATTACCTGAACTATAATCGAATATAATCTATGCAATTGGCAGGATGCCGGACTGGATCAGAGGTAAAAAATGGATTTATGGTTTGCTGGATGGTTATTTGGTTGTAGCTTAATTATTCTGAGTTGGTATTGTCATCAGCTCGCAGCAGAAAAAGGATACAGCCCCTGGCTGTTTGCCGTTCTTGGTTTATTACCGGTCCTGAATTTCTTTTCATTAACTTTGCTCTATTTGCTCCCCGATAAGCATGCTGAAGAGCATCGGGTGTACTTTAGCAAGTTCCGGCAACGTCCCTGATCAGCTAGCTAACCAAACAGATAAGCTGATTCACGTGACCGTGTCAGCTTTGCATTTTTGTTGTAACACTTCAGCAATCAGCGCTGCCATTAACTTGTAACTGCGGGCTTTACTGGATGTTGGACGCCAGGCAACGCCAATATCACGGTAGGCCGTGGCATTTTGCGGTGACTGGCAAATTAGTCGAGTGCCTTCCAGTAAACCGCTGTTAATCGCCATCTGGGGCATAAAAGTCACGCCTAATTTATTGTTCACCATCTGCGTCAATGTATGCAGACTGGTCGCAAAAAACGGATTCACTTTGCGCGAATCTTCCAATTCACACGCTTTGACTGCATGACCAGTTAAACAATGTTCGCGCTCCAGTAAAAAGATACTTTCATCCGGCCACTGCGAAATATCCTGCTGAAACCCCCGCCCTAACCAATCCTGATGCAACACCAGTTTAAAGCCGTCCTGCGCCAGGACTTCAGTATGAAATGCGCCGGTTTCATAAGGCAATGCCAGCAACACCATATCAAGCCGGCCTTCGGCCAGTCCCTGCAACGAGTTATCCGAAGTATCCTCGCGCAGCAGCAGTTGTAATTCAGGATAACGCTCACGACAAAGCGTCATGACTTCACTCAGGACAAAAGGTGCAATCGTCGGGATACAACCAAGCCGGAACGGTCCGGTCATGGGTTTGCCCTGATGCCGGGCAAAATCAGTCAGTTCTTCACATTGTTCAATAATATATCGCGCCTGGCGGACCACATCTTCCCCTAAGGGGGTGAAGATAAAGGTTTTATGGTCACGCTCCAGCAACTGCGCATTCATGGTTTCTTCCAGATTGGCAATCGCCGCACTGAGGGTCGATTGACCGATATAACAAGCATCAGCGGCACGACCAAAATGTTGGTGTTCATGTAACGCAAGCAAATATTGCAGTTGTTTAATACTAGGCAGACGTTTCATCAGATTTTCCGTCGCAAAGGGCACTTTGTACCTGTAATACCGATGAATTTGATGCTAGAGGAATTAGCCGGAGACTGCAAGCGCATTCATTCGGGTAAATCCGCCAATTTTGCACCGAAAAATAAACAACCCGCCGAAGCGGGTTGTTTGAAGTAGGTCATCAGTTCAAGCGACCATCAATGCCATTCGGGCTAGAGTAATTCCATCACCGTTTTGATTGTGTAGAAGAACAAGATAGACAAAAAGGCGCCAACCGGCAAAGTGACAACCCAGGACACAAAAATATTCCGCACCACACTTAAATTCAGTGCTGCAATACCACGGGCCATCCCCACACCTAACACCGCACCGACCAATGTTTGAGTGGTCGAAATCGGTAACCCCATACCTGAAGCAATCACCACCGTGCTGGCTGCCGCGATTTCAGCTGCGAAACCACGACTTGGCGTTAAATGAGTAATATTCTCACCGATGGTTTGGATTACTTTTGCACCCAAGGTCGCCAGACCGATCACGATGCCGATTGCACCCAGGGGTAAAATCCACCAATCCAAAGCCACCTTATCTAAAATCTGACCTCCCGACTTGATGATCCCAACCACCGCAGCCAATGGCCCAATGGCATTCGCCACGTCATTCGAACCGTGCGCAAAGGCCATACAACAGGCGGTAAACACCATCAAGACACCAAAGATTTTTTCGACGTTGGTAAAATGCATGTCTTTATCCGCGGCCGGGTCGATTTTGATCCGGTTGATGGCAACCTTACCAATAAGACCAATGAGCACGGCAATCGCCACACAGAGCCAAATACCTTCGGCAGTGGATAAATTAAGACCAACATGTTTCAGACCTTTTGAAACTGTCACATAAGCCATGATAAAAGCGGCAAAAATCATGTAATAAGGGACGTATTTTTTGGCACTATCCAGCGGGCTTTCAGTATCGAATATTAGCTTCTGGGCACTCATAAAGATCAGATAGGCACAGACACCGGCCAGCACCGGAGTGACAACCCAACTCCCAACGATGCCACCAACCGCATCCCAGTGCACGAAATCCATCCCGACGCCAACAGAAGCAAAACCAATGATTGCACCGACGATAGAGTGAGTGGTCGATACTGGCCAGCCAAAGTATGAGGCAACCAACAACCAGGTACCGGCGGCCAGCAATGAAGCAATCATGCCGTAAACCAGCAATTCAGGAACCGCGGAGAACGCCGCCGCATCAACGATGCCACTGCGGATAGTCGAAGTCACTTCGCCACCGGCGAGCCAGGCGCCGGCTGCCTCAAAAACTGCTGCGACAATCAGGGCTTGTTTTAACGTTAACGCTTTTGAACCTACTGAGGTACCCATGGCGTTTGCCACGTCGTTGGCACCCACACCATAGGCCATAAAAAAACCGAATAATGCGGCAAGCGCCAGCAAGTACATGCCGTATTGGGCCAAAATTTCCATAATTAAATACCTTTGGAATTAACGAGCTAACATGATTTCAAGCCGTGAACCAACCTTAAGGGCTGTGTCCGCCAGATCCCCGACCCACTCCAGAGTGCGATACAGGAACATCACATCAACCGGATTTAACTCGGCTTCTGCTTTGCGCACGAATTTGCGCAGGCCTACTTGCATTTGATCAGTATCGTGTTCAATTTCATCGATTTTTTCGACCATCTTGATCACCAGATCAACTTCGCGACCGCGGAAACCGGTTTCCAGTAACTCGTCTAGCTCGTTGATGGCTTCACATGCCAACGCCACGGCATCCACACAACGTTGTAAATAGGCATTAAATTCAGCCTGAATTGGCTGGGGGATTTCCAGCTCACGACCCAGTACACGGCCGGTAATGTCTTTGGCTTTATTAGCAATTTTATCTTGCTGTGATACCAGCTCGAGAATATCGGTGCGCTCGACCGGCAGAAACAAGCCACGCGGTAAATGGATACGGATATCCCGCTTTAATTTGTCGGCATCTTTTTCCAATGCGACGATGGTCTTCCTGACTTCCGCTGCGGTATCCCAGTCCTTGTTGTACACGGCAGCAAAAAATGGCAGCAGTTGTTCACTGGCCTCCAACACTTTGCGGATATGCTCTTCGATCGGCTTAATTGGAGATTTTGCGAAAACAGCCAAAAATGCACTTGGCATAGGTTTGCCTCTTGGTTTTGATGTGGACGAAAGTCGGCGCGCATTGTACTGCAATCACTCGCCAATAAAAACGAAATCCGGCAGTTAAATAATGAAGCCAGCCTGAATAGTAGAGCAAGTTGCCCCTTGGTGTATGTTTTTGCAGCAGTGTAGCTAGTTTTTTTAAAAAGCGAAGCCCGCTGATACAGTCATACTGCAGCAGCGGGCCGTTAGCTCCCCGAAAAATCAGCTACGGGCATTTTGCTCCAGGCTGTCCTCATCGCAATGACGAACATCTTTGCCTTTGACAAAAGAAATCACATATTCGGAAATATTTTTACAACGATCGCCCATCCGTTCCAACGAACGTGCCGACCATAATACGTTCATGATTTTCGGGATCGACCGCGGATCTTCCATCATATAAGTCATCAGTTGCCGGGTGATCGCTTCATATTCGCGGTCGACTTTTTTGTCTTCCTTGTAAACGGCCAACGCAGCTTCCACATCCATCCGGGCAAAAGCATCAAGCACATCATGCAACATTTGCGCTACATGACGGCCCATATTTTCAAGATTGACCAACAAATCCTGCTGGGCGCTACTGAAAGATTCCAGCGCAACTTTGGCAATACGTTCCGCTTCATCACCAATTCGCTCTAAGTCAGAAATCGCCTTGATAATCGCCATAATCAGGCGTAAATCGCTGGCCGCCGGTTGACGCTTGGCAATGATTCTGGTGCATTCACCGTCAATCCGGATTTCCCAGTCATTGACCGTTAAATCAGTGGCAATGACCTGCCGCGCCAGTTCTGCATCACTAGTCGCAATCGCGGTCAGCGCATCAGACAGTTGTTGTTCAATCAAACCACCCATTGCCATCACATGGTTACGGATTTGCTCGATTTCTTCATTAAACTGGCTGGAAATATGTTTGCTAAGGTTAAGTTTATCCATCATGGACTCCTGTAAAACCGTCATTCGGGGCTGTTGGGATTAACCGAACCGGCCAGTAATATAATCTTCGGTCTGCTGCGCTGATGGATTGGTGAACATTTTGTTCGTCGCATCAAACTCAATCAGATCGCCCATGTACATAAAGGCAGTATAGTCAGAAACCCGCGCCGCTTGCTGCATGTTGTGGGTTACGATGACGATGGTGTAACGGTCTTTCAACTCATAAATCAGCTCTTCGATTTTCAGGGTAGAAATCGGGTCCAACGCCGATGCCGGTTCATCCAGTAGCAACACTTCAGGCTCAATCGCAATAGCCCGGGCAATCACCAGACGTTGTTGCTGCCCACCGGACAACCCAAAAGCGTTGTCGTGTAGGCGGTCTTTCACTTCATTCCAAAGTGCAGCGCCTTTGAGCGAGGTTTCCACCACCTCATCCAGCACCCGCTTATCTTTTACCCCTTGCAGGCGCAGGCCATAAGCGACGTTTTCGTAAATAGTTTTCGGAAACGGGTTCGGTTTTTGGAACACCATCCCAACCTGACGGCGCAGTTCCGCGACATCCACGCTTTTGTCATAAATGTTCTGGCCATCCATCAGAATTTTGCCTTCAATCCGGCAAATATCGACCAAATCATTCATCCGGTTGAAACAGCGTAACAAGGTCGATTTACCACAGCCTGATGGTCCGATAAACGCCGTGACCCGTTTTTCCGGGATTTGCAGATTAATGTTTTTCAGCGCCAGTGAATCACCATAATATAAGCGTAAGTCATTGACTTCTAATTTCATTTTTTCATTCACTAACGAAAGCTCAGTGTCAACGATATTAATATGCTGTTGTGTCATCTTGTGTACCCGTAATAATCATTGGGGAGAGGTCGGCTATGTGTTTGAAGCCGGCCGCCTGGCCACTTGTATCGGGCAGGATCACTGATCCTGCACCCTGACTTATTCTTTTCTAATCTGATTCGCTGCGATACTTTTCACGCAGCTTATTACGCAGGTGAATAGCCGCCATATTCAGCACCATAATCAGTACCACCAGCACCAGCGCTGTGGCATACAGCAGTGGTCGTGAAGCTTCTACGTTCGGGCTTTGAAAGCCAACGTCATACACATGGAAACCTAAGTGCATGATTTTCTGGTCTAGATGCACAAATGGGAAGTTACCATCAACCGGTAAAGTCGGTGCCAGTTTCACTACCCCAACCAACATCAGAGGCGCCACTTCACCTGCAGCCCGGGCAATTGCCAGAATTAAACCGGTCATCATCGCCGGGGTCGCCAGCGGAACCACGACTTTCCATAAGGTTTCTGATTTGGTAGCTCCCAGCGCTAAAGAACCCATCCGGATGGTGCTAGGAATACGGGACAAACCTTCTTCAGTCGACACAATCACCACCGGTAAAGTCAGCAGCGCCAGGGTCAGAGAAGCCCAGAATAAACCCGGCGTACCAAAGGTTGGCGCTGGCAGTGATTCCGGATAAAACAGCGCGTCGATGCTGCCCCCCATGATGTAGACGAAAAAGCCTAAACCAAAGACGCCATACACAATCGACGGGACACCGGCCAGGTTATATACCGAAATCCGAATGACCCGCAGTAACGGACCATCTTTGGCGTATTCGCGCAGGTAAATTGCTGCCAACACCCCAAAAGGGGTCACGATAATTGACATCAGGATCACCATCGTGACAGTCCCGAAAATCGCTGGAAAAATCCCGCCCTCAGTATTGGCTTCCCGTGGATCGTCAGTCAGGAAATTCCAAATCGCAGCAAAGTAGTGCCCCAACTTATCAAAAAATGACATCGCATTTGGCTGGTGTGCATGCACGATGTTGCCAAGGCTAATGGTCAGTTGTTTGCCCTCTGCCGTGGTCGCAATCAGGCTATCGCGTTTTGCTGCAGCATTGAGTTGATCCAACTGCTGTTGCAGCTCGGCATATTCGGCGTCCAATGCAGCGCGGTCCTGTGCAGCCTGCTGTTTGGTCGCGGCAATCGTGGCGGCATCGGCTTCATTCAGCTCTAACCGGCGCTCGGCTAATCGTAAGTCATTCAGTTTACGGTTGATCCGACCGATTTCTACTTTTTCGATGTCACCAATCTGGTCATGTATTTGATTGGCACGAGCGATACGCGCAACCAGCTCAGGCCAAACCGCGTCCCCTTCAGCGACGACTTTACCTTCTTCCAACAATTGCTGAGGGAAGCCATAAAAATTGCCCCACTCGCGTCGTTCAATGACCGTGGCATCAACCGGCTTGCGATAGTTCGACAGCTGTTGATCCAGATACCAGCGAAAATCTACGCCATAAACATCGCGGTTTCCCAATTTAAGTAAGTGTCGCTGATAAACCGCAGCGACGGTATCCATGGTCACACCAGAGTCTTTCAGCACTGCGGCACTGACGTCTTCAGTACGAACCACCTCAGCCAACAATGTCGTTTCGGTACCGTCGGTTTGACGCAACTGGATCTGTTCCAGATCCGCGGGCCAAAAATGACTGGCCCCTTTGACCGTAATTAATCCCAGCACCCCAAGTACCATCACCAGACTTAAGGCGATAGCACCAGCGTTTAACCAGATCCACGGAGTTCCCGTTCTGAACCAAGCTCTCATCACTCTGACTCCAAGTTACAGATTGCTAAAGCGTTTACGTAAACGCTGCCGAATCACTTCAGCGATGGTGTTAAATACGAAGGTGAAAACCAGCAGCACCAACGCGGCCAGGAACAGCACCCTAAAATGCGTGCTTCCAACTGCCGTTTCCGGTAATTCCACCGCGATATTGGCAGATAAGGTCCGCATCCCTTCAAACAGATTAAAATTCACAATCGGGCTATTACCGGTTGCCATCAACACAATCATGGTTTCACCCACAGCACGGCCAAAGCCCACCATCACCGCAGCAAATACGCCAGGACTAGCGGTTGGTAACACCACGCCGACCATGGTTTGCCAGGCGGTAGCGCCAAGCGCTAATGAACCTTGGGTTAAATGACGTGGCACGTTATATATGGCGTCTTCTGCAATTGAAAAGATATTCGGAATGACCGCAAATCCCATCGCAATGCCGACCACGAGCGCGTTGCGCTGATCGTAAGTAATGCCGTTGTCGGTCAACCACTGGCGTAAATCGCCAGCGAAGAACAACTGGTCAATCGCCGGGCTTGCCAACACACACAACCAAATCAATACCACGATCAACGGGATTAGAATCAACACTTCGTACCCTGTACCTAATCGGCTCCGTAACGACGCCGGTGCATATCGCCAAATCCAGGCCGTTGCAAGCATCAATAATGGCAACAGCACCAAAATTGAAAAGACCGCACTTAAATAGCTTTCGATAAAAGGTGCCAGCCACAAACCGGCCAAGAATCCCAAAATGACGGTTGGCAAAGCTTCCATCAGTTCGATGGTGGGTTTTACTTTGTTCCGCAGCTTTGGCGCCATAAAATAGGCGGTATACAAAGCGCCCATCAAAGCCAATGGTGTCGCAAACAACATGGCAAAAAACGCGGCTTTTAAGGTACCTGTCGCCAGAGGAACCAGACTCATTTTCGGTTCAAACTCGTCCGATCCTGAAGACGCCTGCCAGATATAGTCCTTTTCTGACCGCCCCTCGTACCAAACTTCATTCCACATCGCTTTCCAGGACACGTCCGGGTGGGCGTTATCCAACGCGAAGTGATAGGTTTGGCCATCCTGACCAAAAGCCAGGAAACTTTGATTAATTGGCGATATCGCAATCCGTTTGGCTTGCAGGTCTTTAGCCAGTGGCTCCAGCATCAAGGTGCGGGCAGATGTTGCGAAATGAATACCGACATAGCCTTTGTCGTCGATCGCCATAAAGCCTTTGCGTGAATACTCAGGTTCAATCTGGGTAATCGCCCCCGGATGCCGGTCAAACTCGCGGATGTGGGTCAGATGAAAATTGTTATGCTCATCACGGACTAAGAACCACTGGCTGATCTTGCCGTCGGTGCTTCCGACAATCAGTGACACCGACCCCACTAAAAACTCGACCGCACTAATTTTCTGGCCTGAGGCCACCACACTAACCGCTTCAACATAGCGGGCAGTTGCGGGTTCACGGATATCGTAGTAGTGAATTTTCCCGTCATCATCTGCCACAAATAAGCTGTGTAAACGGGTATCGACCAGTAACTTTTGCACTGTTTTTGGAGCGTCGGGCAGTTGATAGTCGGTCCGCACCAACGTAGTTTCGCCGGTTAAAAACTCGGTCTGGCTTTCAAATAAGTTATACGACAAACGACCGTCAGCTGTAAAAGCGGTGATGGCGGTACCAGACGGACCTTCCTGCACCGATAAAGCCTGAATCGCCTGACCATTCGGATCCAGTTGGATTGGCGCCTCACCCAGCGGGTAAGTCACAACAGGTAAAATTTGTCTTTTGTCATTCGGGTAACTTAAGTTGTATTCGTGTTTCGCAACAACCACCTGGCCATTATCCAGACCCACCGCAATAATCCCCGAACGCGGCTCGCCTTTAGCAAAGCTGGTGATTTTGGCCGATTCTGGCAGCGGTAACTGCACTTGTTGCTGTGCTTGACCAGACTGAGCGTTAAAAAACTGCAGTTTTCCTTGTGGATCCATCACTAAACCCACTTCGCCATAACGCTCAAGATTCACCAATAAAGGTGCCGCCTCATGGCTTGGGTAAGCTTGTTGTTTTTCCACCGAGGCCGAAGAAAAGATAGGCCCGACTTCAGAAAATAAATAGACAAAAATGGTCGCAAAAGCGAGAACTACACTGCCCCCCGCAAAAGCAATACCATACTTGGACATTTTGTCTTTGAGATAACGCCAGCGGCGAAGCCGGGCACGGTGCGCGCCACTGGGCAACAACGATGCTTTGACTGGCGTCGTGGTCGCGGTGGAGCTGACTTGGGTCGGTTGCATTTTGGTACATCCACATCTGACTTTTAGATGCTGTGTACTATAGAAGAGGATTGTGTCAGAAATATTACATTGCAGATTTTTTTCAGTTTTATGACAAGGTAGCTCTACCAGCTTGGATACCAGCATGCACACCAAAGAAAAAGGCGCCTGTTCAGCGCCTGATTCAATCTAATCGCCGGATTATTTAATCCCTAACTCAGCCAGCACTTTTTCGGCGACTTTGTTTGGCACGGGTACATATCCGTCACGAACCACAATTTCCTGACCACGTTTTGACAGGACCATTTTCACAAACTCCCGCTCCATTGGCGCCAACTCTTTGTTCGGGTGTTTGTTGACATAAACGTACAGGAAACGTGATAACGGATAAGCACCGCTTAACGCATTTTCAGCATTGGCTTCAACAAAAGGCGCACCCTCTTTTTTCGACAGTGGTAAAGCTCTTACCCCTGAAGTGATATAACCGATGCCCGAATAACCGATCCCGTTAATCGACTCACTGATCCCCTGCACAACAGAGGCTGAGCCTGGTTGCTCGTTGATACTGGATTTGAAATCACCATTACACAAAGCATGTTCTTTGAAATAGCCGTAGGTACCAGAGACCGCGTTGCGGCTGTACATGGTAAAATCACGGTTTTCCCAAGCACCCGTCAGACCCAGTTGGCCCCAGCGGGTGACATCTTCTTTGTAACCACAACGACGGGTTGCTGAAAACACCGCGTCAACCTGGGCCAAAGTTAAGCCTTTTAAAGGGTTATCTTTGTTGATATAGACCGCCAGTAAGTCAATTGCAACCGGAACTGCCGTTGGCTTGTAACCATATTTTGCTTCAAAAGCTTGTATTTCTGATGGCTTCATGGCTCGGCTCATCGGGCCAAAATTTGCTGTGCCTTCGGTTAATGCTGTTGGAGCAGTAGAAGAGCCAGCACCCTGAATCTGAATATTTACGTTTGGATACACCTTGCGATAGTCTTCTGCCCACAAAGTCATCAGGTTATTAAGGGTGTCAGAACCAATACTGGAAATATTGCCGGACACGCCGCTGGCTTTTTGATAATCAGGCAACGCCGGGTCAACTTTAGGAGCGGCAGCAATAGCGCTGAATGACATCGTTGCGGCAACTAAAGTTGCGGTCGTTAACAGAGTAAAATTTTTCACTATGCAGTCCTCTTGTGGCTGAGTCAGGCCTGTGCCTGTTGAATTCCCAGCCATCATAAGAAGCTAATATGACAATATTATGACGAATTACAATTTTGTCTTGGCAATCTAACCGTCTGCATATTGTATTTCTTTCAGGGGAGTCTATAGTTTCTGCTGGTTTTGCTAACCTGGGTAAAACCTTTGCGACCAACGCCGGTACAACGACTGGACTTACCAGCGCTGAGCGGTTAAAACTATCTTGAATAGAACAGACAATAATAAGATTTGTTTTTGAAGTACAAATTAAAAAAGGAATTGCGCTATGAAGCAGTTAGTTCTGACACTGATTGGGAAAGACAAGGCCGGTTTGGTTGAGCAGTTGGCCACTGTCATCAGTAGCCATCATGGCAACTGGACCGCCAGTAATTTGAGCCACTTAGCCGGCTTTTTTGCCGGGATTTTACAAGTCGAAGTTGCCGCCGAACATGCAGCGGCATTGTCCAAGGCGCTTGAGTCGATGCCGGAGCTGGATATCAAAATCCACGAGGGCGAAAATTCACAGGTCAATGAACATAAGCTGTTGAAGTTCGTGATCACTGGTAACGATCGCCCGGGTATCGTCCGCGAATTGTCGTCCGTGATCAAACACAAAGGCACTAACATCATCCATTTTGAGAGTTCCAAACAAAGTGCTCCGAACTGGGGAGTTCCGTTATTTAATGCCATTGCTACCGTAGAATTGCCTGACGGTTTGGATAAAGACGAAGTCATTCGCGCACTGGAAGATATCGCGTCCGACGTCATGGTCGATGTCGAAAATCTGCATTAATGAAGCTCTCACGCAGACAAGATAGCCGGTAACGGCTATCTTGTTCATAAATCTTTCATCAAATTGCCATAGAGTAAGCCTTCATCCATAAAAATCAGTGGTTTGTCTATGAATGCACAATTGCCGGCAGTAAACGAATTGCATTATTTTCCCAAAGAATTGAGTTGGTTAGCTTTTAATGAGCGTGTTCTGCAAGAAGCGGCCGATGAGCGAAACCCGCTGATTGAAAGACTGCGTTTTCTTGGTATCTATTCCAACAATATGGATGAGTTTTACCGGGTGCGCGTTGCAGATGTTAAGCGACGAATTTTACTCAAAAAATATCAAGCCGAAGAGGAAGATGCAGAAGAGCTGATGCTGAAAATTCAGCGGCATGTGTTGAAGCTTGGCGACAAATTTAATGGCATTTATCTCGAGTTGTTGCTGGAACTTCGCAAGCACAATATCGAATTTATTGATCATCACAAACTGAATGAATCCCAGTCGGCTTGGGTGCGGACTTACTTCCGTGAACGGGTACTGCGGCATATCTCGCCTATTTTACTGTCCAATGAAGACCTGCAGTTATCAAAAAGGCTGGAAGACAATGCCACCTACCTGATGGTGGAAATGACCGGCACCCAGAAGGCCGAATATGCGATCGTGCAGGTTCCAACAGAAGAAGTGTCGCGCTTTATTGAATTACCACTGTATCTGAACAAGACGAAAAAACGCGGTCGCTATCGCCATCAGTTTATGATGCTGGATGATCTGATCATCCATTGTCTGCACGACTTGTTCCGTGGTTTTTTTGAATTCTGTGACATTCAGGCTTTTTCCCTGAAACTGACCAAAGATGCAGAATATAATTTAAGCGACACTTTAGATCAGAGTTTGCTGGATAAAATGTCGAAAGGGATCCGTCAACGCCTGGAATCGGAGCCGGTTCGTCTGGTCTACGATGCCACGATGCCGGAGCATATGCTGAAACTATTAAAAAAACAGTTGGGCGCCAGTTCGCTGGATTCATTAATCCCGGGCAGCCGCTACCGCAACTTCAAAGACTTTATCAGCTTCCCGAATATCGGCCATGCCAGTCTGGAATATCCACCGCTACCACCGCTCCCCAGCCCGGATTTTGAACAACACACCACCACTTTTGATGCGATCCGCAGTCATGATGTGCTGTTGCACTACCCATACCATAACTTCACCTACTTTACGGAATGGGTCCGTCAGGCGTCATTTGACCCCCGGGTCAGCTCGATTAAGATGACCATGTACCGGGTGGCAAAAAACTCCAGGGTGATTCAATCGTTACTGGATGCGGTTCGAAATGGCAAGAAAGTGACTGTGGTGGTTGAGCTGAAAGCCCGCTTTGACGAAGAGAATAATATCCACTGGGCCAGACGCATGACCCAGGCCGGGATCCAGGTGGTGTTCGGCCTGACTACCTTAAAAATTCATTCGAAATTATGTTTGATCACCCGCCAGGAAAAAGGCAAGGCGGTGAAATACGCCCACATTGGCACCGGTAATTTTAATGAAAAAACCGCGCGTATTTACACCGATATGAGTTTGTTCACTTGCCATGGTGAGATTTGCGATGAAGTTGATCAAGTCTTTGAATTTATCGAATACAGCTATAAACCATTTAAATTCAATCACTTAATTGTATCCCCGACCTGGAGTCGCGCCAAATTAACTGCGCTGATCCAACGTGAAATGGATTTTGCCACCAATGGCCGCAAGGCCGAAATACTGCTTAAAATCAATAATTTGGTTGACAATGAAATTGTCGATTTACTTTATAAAGCCAGCCAGGCCGGGGTAAAGATCCGGATCATTGTGCGGGGGATGTGTTCGCTGATCCCGGGCGTTGCTGGCAAAAGTAAAAATATTCAGGTGATTAGTGTACTGGATCGGTATCTGGAACACGCCCGTGTTTATCAGTTTTTTAATGGCGGCGACATTGATTTGTATCTCTCATCCGCCGACTGGATGACCCGTAATATTGACCAACGGGTTGAAGTTGGCGTACCGATTTACGATGCAAAGATTAAACAACAGATTATGACCGTGCTGGATTTGCAATGGCGCGATAATGTGAAAGCCCGTATCATTGATGCTCAACAACAAAATGACTATGTGAAGCGCGGTAACAAAAAGAATATCCGCTCGCAGCAAGCTATCTACGATTACCTGGCCAGCCAGCAGTTTGGTCCGACGATTCAGGCAGAACCATGACCCATTTAACTCCCCTTGCAAGCTCAGGCAGTGCCATCTCGGGCGCCGAATTGATTGCGGCGGTCGACTTAGGCTCGAATAGTTTTCATTTGGTGATCGCCAGGATCGTCGATGGAGCCCTGCAGTTATTGCATCGGGAAAAACAAAAAGTTCAGCTCGCGGATGGCCTGGACGAACAGCAAATGCTCAGTGACGAGGCGATGACTCGTGGCTTGAATGTGCTGAAGCAATTTGCCGACACGCTCAAAGGTGTTCCACCGCAGGCGGTACGGGTGATTGCGACTTACACCTTACGCCGGGCGAAAAATGCCAATCAGTTTTTGCACAAAGCCAAAACCGTATTTCCTTTTCCGATTGAAGTCATTTCCGGACAGGAAGAAGCACGCTTTATTTATCAGGGCGTGGCGCATTTTGAACATTATGCCGAGCAACGGCTGGTGATGGACATTGGCGGTGGCAGCACTGAATTTGCAATTGGCATTGATTTTAAGCCGCTCAAACTGGCGAGCCGGAATATGGGTTGTGTCAGTTATGCCAAGCAATTTTTTGCCCGGGGTAAAATCAGCGACAAAAGGTTTGAACGAGCCGTGTTGCATGCTGAGCAGGAACTGGAAAACATCGTCAATGCATATCGCAGTGCGGGCTGGCAACAAGCGGTTGGTACTTCAGGTACTATCAAAACGATCAAAGATATCGTCAGCGGGCTTGGTTGGCATCCGCATTGTATTGAACTAGAACATCTATTAAAAATTAAGCAGTTAATCCTTAAAGTCGACAGTTGTGAACTGCTGGATTTGCCCGGATTAACCGAAGATCGCAAACTCTTGTTAGCGCCGGGGTTGGCCATTTTAATTGCCGCTTTTCAAATGCTGGGCATCGAACAAATGGTCTATGTCGATGCTGCGCTGCGGGAAGGTGTGCTTTATGAAATGAGCGACCGGCTGCAGCACAAGGACATCAAGAGCCATACCATTCAAAGCTTGGTCAAACGCTATGCTGTCGATATCGCTCAGGCGAAACGGGTGCAAAAGACGGCACTGGAGCTTTTCGTTCAGGTGCAGCAACCATGGCAGATGGATGCCAGCTGGGCGCAGCTGTTGTCGTTCGCTGCATCCGTGGTGGAAATTGGCCTGCAGATTAATTCTTCCAGCGTACAAAGACACAGTGCCTATATTTTATATAACGCGAATCTTCCTGGATTTAATCAGGAACAACAACAGTTGTTAGCCTGTCTGGTCCGGTTTCACCGCCGCAAGATAAAGCCAGAAGACTTCCCGGATTTTTACCTCTACAGTGCTCAGGATCTGTGTTATGCGCTAGTGATTTTCCGGCTGGCCATTCTTTTAAATCAAAAACGCCGCGATGACATGCTGCCGCAGCTTTGCGTGTCGGTCAGCGAACGAACCTTACAACTGCAGTTACCTGAGCCCTGGATGACGCAGCAAACATTATTGGTCGCGGATCTGGTTTCAGAGCAACAGTTCCTGAAACGGTTGGATTTCACTCTGGGATGTCCGGGGATCGAAAAAGATTCGCTTGAAGAATAACAAAGGCAGCGATCGCTGCCTTTGAGATAAAACAGCCACTCATGCGCGTTGGCTAGTTTTGTTTACCATCCGTGTCTTCGGTTGACTGTACATCCGCTTCTAAATCGGTCACCGTCACAGCGCCATCCTGGTTTTGCCGGCGAAGATTCAGCTCTTTAATTTTGAGAGCCTGCTCTGCAGAGAATCGGCCATAACTGACCGCGCGATCAGCCAGAGAATGGCTTAGCATGCCCGTATTCGCGACTTCGTTATTACTTCCCATCTCCGAACCACCCCGATGTATTCCACCAGCCGGCATTAAGTTAGCCCCATCACTGAGGCCACTGGAATCCCGGTCCAATTGGGCAAAGGAATCTAAAAAAGCGGCCGAGTTGGTTGCGGCGCCACCACCAAAATTTCGGGTGGTGCCGTAAATGTCGGTGATCGACCAATCGTCGATGTTCGCGATGAGCGCTGGCGCTTGTTCTAAATCAGCCCGTTCGCTGTCACGCAGATGCTCCAGTAGATGCTGTTTTAGATCCTGTTCAAAGTTTGGGAAAAACGCTGCACTGCGCTGATAAAATCCGGACACCCGATAGCCGCGCTTCCCTGCCATAAAGGTCCCCCGGTTGGAGTTCACAAAATCATTGGCATTACTTTGTAAAGCACGCATCACGTTTTCTGCAGTATAAGCACGTTGGCGGATACTCGGGCTACCGATGTAGCCTTGGTATAAACCATAAATTACATCGGGCTGATTGGGATAATTTTTCAATAAAATTTCAAATTGAATGTCGTTCAAGCTTAAATCCACGCCAGCCACTTTGAGGATTTTTTTCTGTAACAAACCATCGTCTTCGTCCGTGATAAAATCTTCTAAATTTTTCTTCGGATAAATTTTGATAATTTCGTCAATCACGGTCACGTTGTATAAGTTCAACCAAAATGCCAGCTGCTCCCGTTTGTTAAAATCTGACAACTGAACTTCGCTGGGGATCGCTTCCAAACTACTGCGGATCCGACTGACGATTTGCTTCATTTGGTCGTTGTTTTTAAATTCCTCGAAGGAAAACCTGTTGCCACTGGCTGCGGTCAGAGGATTACTATTATTTTTCATCCGGGTGCCAGTGGAAGCAGTACTGACAGCGGCCTTTTTGCGGCTTGGTAAACCGGCAGGTAATACCGATGCTTTCAGGATCGCATCGAGGTCATCATAATTAATGGTAAAGGTTGAATCCGGCGTTTCATTGAAAAAGCTTTCCGGCAAGGCAGTTTGTGCTGCTGAGCCGAAACTGAGGGTCAGCAGGGTCAGACAGATCGAACCTAAAAGGGTGATGCGGACTTTCATACCTACTCCTTGTATCGATTTTTTATTTGGTGGTTGGCAGAAATTAGCCGGCATTCAAATAAATGACCGGCTGAATCCCAACACTCAGTTTAATACCGATTTTCACAACAGCAAGTCAGACGCTCAGTCTGGTTTTACCTCGCTCTCCTGTGACACCAAATCGGTGACGGTCACTGTCCCCGTTTGTTCGAGCCGGCGCATATTCAGTTCTTTCAGCTGCTGCAATTGCTCTGGTGTATAGATGGAAACCGGGGTCACTTTATCGGTTGTCAGTGATTCGAGAAGTGCTGTATTCGAAATTTCCCCGTTATTAGATGGGGTAAATCCATCAAGTAGCGCCGCGGCATTGCTGGCGGCCCCACCACCAAATTGACGGTTTGAGCCATGGACATCAGTTACCTGCCAGTTGGCGATATCCGCCAACAACGTCGGTGCCGCGGCTAGTGCATCTTGTTCCTGTGGGTCGAGATACCGGTTCAGATGCGCTTTCAGATCGGTATCAAAATCCGGAAACAACGCCGCATACTGCTGGTAAAAAACCGAAATATGAAAACGATCCGCCACCGGATAGGTGCCCCGGTTCGAATTGACAAAATCAACGGCATTATGCTGTAACGAGCGCCGGACGTTGTCGCCGGTATACGCATGTTTGCGAATGCTCGGACTGCCAATATGTCCCTGATATAATCCATAAATATACAAGGGTTCGTCAACAAAACGAGGTTGCAGAATCTCGCGGTCGATATCATTGAGACTCAGTTCCACACCGGCGACTTTGAGTAGTTTACGCTGCAGTAACCCGTCTTCCCCGGTCAGTAGTTGACGAATATCTTTTGTCGGATAAACCTTTAGCAATTCATCAAGTACGGTGACATTGTATAAATTCAGCCAGTACGCCAATTGTTCATTGGCAGAAAACTTGCCTAAATCGATCAAATCAGGAAGTTGCTCCATGCTGCTGCGGATTTGGCTGACATGTCCCTTGAGCTGCGGGTTCGCTCGGAAATATTCGAAATAAAAGCGATTGGCATTATGTCCGGTTAACTGGTTTACCCGGTTTTTCAGACGGGTGTTGATCCCCGGTGTTGCGCCAGCAGCCTTTTTCCGGCTTGGCATACTGACATTCAACACTGCACCTCTGAGTAAGGCATCCCACTCGTCATAACTGATTTTAAAGGTTGAATCCGGCGTTTCAGAAAAGAACGATTCCGGTAGCTTTGTGGTGGGTTCCGCCAGGACCATTGATGGTGACCACAGCAGTCCGGCAACCCCAACAACAGTTCCAATAAACATCGCAAAACGTTTCATAACACTCCTTGTGCGGGTCAATGCCAACGCTATTTATTGTTAGAAAAATGAATGCTTGCTCAAAAATACTACAACAGAAAAAGGCTACAGATCCAGTTGCTTGTTACAAAACAGTGAAAACATAGGCTTTAGTTGTGACAAATCAGCATAGATCAGCGTGGCGCGTCTCAAGGAGCAACAGGCTTGAAAAAGACGTTTTCACTTACGATATAAAACATAAATCACACCTTTAATTATTGACTTGTTTTTTTTTAATCTAACTTATAACAATTACCCACTCAAACAAGGACGCTCAGATGAAACCAAACAGCCATTTCCCGTTACAAATGCTCAGCGGTGTAATGTTGATGTTCGCAGCATCCGCTGTACATGCCAGCGAGCTGCCTGCCAGCTTCTTTGGCGAGACGCCCCAAGCCCGGCATCAGTTAAACTTTGAACTTTTCGATGAAGTATTAAAAGCCTCAGTGCTGGCAGAAGGCGAACCGTCGCGCAACACTGTCGTGCCGCGCAATAACACTTTTGAAGGCTCCCGCGTCAAAGCCGTTGAGAATATTTATACTGCTTTAACCGCCAATCGTTTTCATTTTGAAGCCTATCGCAAAGCCCCGCAGATGCGACAGCTGGTTAGCCAAATCCGTCACGACCTGAGCCAGTTTCCCGCCACTACACCGTTAAATTCATTACCCCGCGCTGAGCAACTGGCCTATTGGCTGAATTTGTACAATGTGACGGTGCTTGATGAAGTGATCAAAGTCTATCCACGCAAAAATCTGCAGTCGCTGATGTTGGGTGACGAGGGGTTACTCGAGCAAAAAATCCTCAAGGTTGCTGGCGTTGACCTGAGCCTGAACGATATCCAGTTTGAAATTCTTCCGCGCCAATTCCCGAACGAACCTCTGGTGATTTACGGCCTGTATCAGGGTTTTATCGGTAGCCCGAATATTACAGCTAGAGCCTACACGGCAGAAAATGTGATGGCGCTGCTGGAAAAAAATGCCTTTGAATTTATAAACTCAAACCGTGGCACTTTACCCAAAGGGACATTGGGTTTCAGAGTCTCTGATTTTTATCAGCGCAGCGCTGCTTTCTTCCCGGATTTTCAGTCTGATTTACGCCAGCATCTGGTGAAATATCTGCGTGCTGAAGATCACGCGGAATTGGCAAATGCAGAAACTCTGCGCGCTAATGTGACTGATTTTAATGTGACCGATATCTATGGCACTGTCGGTGGTCAGGGCTTGAAACAAAAAGTCGTGATTTCATCTAAAACCGCACAACAGCCGGCAGATGACGCAAACAGGGTCAGCCAGCATTTCAGCCGCGCGCAAATTGTGCAAATGACCCGGCTGAAAATTCGTGGTTACGATTTAGGTGGGAAAGTGCAGGTTAAAGATCTGCCAGCCACCGAAGTCCCCCTCGAACCGTCGTCTGCTATTTAATTGAATGAGATTTATCCAGACCTGGCAGTAAGAAGTCTGCCAGGGTTGTCCATCGTCGCTATGTCCCCGCCACCAACCCATTCACCGCAGTAAAGTCAGTTTGGCTTTTGCTGCAAAATTAGTTACTTTGAATACACATTAAGCTTTTTCCGGAACTACATTATGCGTTTTCCTGTCACCTTGCTCGCGACCGCCTGTGCATTGTCTTCACCCTTGTTATTTGCCGCAGATTTAAAGCCGACCCTTGCGACCGATATTCAAACAATCATGCCGAAAGTGATCGAATGGCGGCGCGATTTACATCAACATCCGGAACTTTCGAATCGTGAATTTCGGACCAGTAAAATAGTGGCCGCCGAACTGAAAAAATTAGGCCTGGAAGTTCAAACCGGGATCGCGCATACCGGGGTGGTGGCAATTTTAAAAGGTGCCAAGCCGGGGCCGGTGGTGGCACTGCGTGCCGATATGGATGCATTGCCGGTTACTGAACAAGTCGATTTACCTTTTGCATCAAAAGTCACTGCAGAATACAACGGTCAGCAAGTGGGTGTGATGCATGCCTGTGGTCACGATGCCCATGTCGCGATGTTGTTAGGCGCTGCGACGGTGCTGAGTAAGCAGCAGCAACAACTGGCCGGGACCGTGATGTTTATTTTCCAACCGGCGGAAGAAGGCGCGCCGGCCGGCGAAGAAGGCGGCGCAGCGCTGATGTTAAAACAGGGGTTATTCGATAAAATCAAACCCGATGCGATTTTTGGTTTGCATGTTTGGCCCGGACCTACCGGTCAGCTGCAGGTGAAAACTGAAGGCATTATGGCCGCCGCTGACAGTTTTGAAATCAAAGTCAAAGGAGTGCAGGTGCACGGCTCCAGCCCGTGGCGCGGCGTTGATCCTATTGCCGTGAGCGGCCAAATGATAACTGCGTTACACCAGATCCCGGCGCGGCAGCTGGATGTCACCCAGGCGCCGGCAGTGATGTCCATTGGTCAGGTTCATGGTGGTGTGCGCTGGAATATTATTCCGGATGAAGTGGTGTTAGGCGGCACAGTCCGCACTTTTGACCCGCAGATGCGCGAGCAATTGCTGGAAAAAATGAAACATACCGCCGAGCACATCGCAGCCGCAAGTGGTGCGACGGCGGAATTTCATCAGCATGGTTTTGCCGCGGTGACCTGGAATGACGTCAAGCTCACCGAGTGGGCCATGCCAAGTTTAGCCTGGGCCGCAGGAAAAGCCGGGGTCAGTTCGATCAAGCCGATTACTGCCTCTGAAGATTTTTCATTTTATCAGCAGCAAGTTCCCGGCATGTTTTTCTTTTTGGGGATCGCCGACGAAGGCGCTGACTTAGCGACCACAGCGCCGAACCATTCCCCCTATTTTCGGGTAAACGAAGCGGCGTTGGAAAATGGCGTCCGGGCATTAGCCGGCTTAGCCGCAGATTTCCTGCATAAAAACTGACGTATGGGGGCGGAGCCACTCTGCCCCCCAGCTGTTATTTCTTGCGTGGTAATTTGGGTTGTTGCTGCGTTTGCACGCCGACCACCAGTTCCGGCGGCAAGCTGAAGGAAAAACTACTGCCGCGTTTAGGTTCGCTGAAAATCATCAGCTTACTGTGGTGACGGGATAACACATGTTTGACTATCGCCAACCCCAACCCGGTTCCGCCGCTGCTGCGGGTGCGCGCTTCGTCCACCCGGTAAAACCGCTCGGTTAAGCGTTTTACATGATGAGGGGCGATGCCCTCGCCGTTGTCAGTGACCGAAAACAGCGCTTTTTGATGTTGCCGTTGCCAACATACCTGAATGTCTCCACCCGGTGGCGTGTACTTGATTGCATTGGTGATGAGATTTGAAAAAGCACTTCGAAGCTCTTCAGTAATACCGGTGACCTGCAATGTTGCGTCAACCTGAAACACCAGCCGGTGCTGCTTTTCACGGTTCAGACTGTGGGCTTCCTGCTCCAGCAAATGCAGCATCGCTGGCACATCAACGACCGCATCAAATTGTACTTTTGCCGCGGCTTCAATTCTGGACAGTGTCAGCAGTTGCTGTACTAACGCATCCATCCGTTTCGTTTGCTCGAGCATCACGGTATGGGCTTTTTGCCAGATCGGAGGCGCTGGCATATTGTCGGCGTCCATCACTTCCAGATAGCCTTGCAACACCGTTAATGGCGTCCGCAGTTCGTGTGACACGTTGGCGACAAAGTCTTTGCGGATCTGCTCCAGCTGCTTAATTTGCGTGATATCACGGATAATCAGCAGATATTGCTTTTCCCCGTATTGCAGGATCCGGTATTCGAGCGTGACTTCGTCAGACAATGGCGACACTAACTCAAGCGCTCCATCAAACTGTTTTTGCTGCAAAAATTGCAAAAATTCCGGATTACGGATCAGATTATCAATCCGCTGGTGTTCATCCATTGGCCAGCGCAAACCCGCCAGCTGTTGCGCCAGTTTATTGCACCAGACAATCGACCATTCAGCGGTCAATACAATAATGGCATCCGGCAAGGCTTCCGCACCATCGCGAAAGCGCCGCACTAAAGCACGTAACTCTTTGTTTTTCTTTCTGGATTTTCTCTGGCGATAATAGATGCCGTCAAAGACCTGCTGCCAGCTGCCGTCACCGGCCGGTGGCGACAACTTTCGATCGCGCCACAGCCATTTATCAAGCATAAACAGATGTTTATAATGCCAACCGACCAAAATCATCTGAAAAGCCAGCAGAAACTCCAGCGTCAGATCAAACAGCCAGCCAACCAGGCCAACCACCAGCGTCAACGACAGTAGCCGGATAAAAATGGCCTGTTTCGAAAGTAATAACCGCATAATACCTGCTTAGGACAAGTGGTTTGGGTACAGGCTGGCACAACAAGCCAGCATGGCTGGTTATTTTACCGAGAAACGGTAGCCCGAGCCACGTACAGTTTGTACTAAACGATCATGTCCTGCGACAGAAATTGCTTTCCTTAAGCGGCGGATATGCACATCCACAGTGCGATCCTCGACGTACACATTGGTTCCCCAGACGTGATCAAGGAGTTGCTCGCGACTGTAGACACGTTCCGGATGCGTCATAAAAAAGTGCAGTAACCGGAACTCTGTCGGCCCCATGTCCAGCGGATTGTCAGAGGCGGTAACTCGATGCGACACTGGGTCTAGTTTTAAACCTTGTACATCAATCACTTCGTCTAAGCTGGTTGGCGCAACGCGGCGAATCACGGCTTTAATTCGCGCCATCAGCTCTTTAGGTGAAAATGGCTTCGTGACATAGTCGTCTGCGCCGACTTCCAGACCACGGACTTTGTCTTCTTCTTCACCGCGGGCGGTGATCATAATGATTGGAATATTGCGGGTCAGCTCGTGCTGTTTCATTTTCTTGGCAATCTGAATGCCGCTGCCACCAGGCAGCATCCAATCCAACAGCACTAAATCCGGATAGGGTTCAACCAACTGATTAATTGCCGCGTCAAAATCACCGGCTACACTGGCCTGATAGCCATTTTGTTCCAGCACAAAACACAACATATCGCGGATTGGTGCTTCATCTTCCACTATCAAAATTCTTCTCGACATAACCTGTCACCCGTAAGTACTGATCCAATATTCGCAGTATCCATGGCTATTATGACAATTTTATGAAAAAAACCAGCTTGTTTTCCAAGCGGTCTTAATTCTATTCACTTGATTGTCACGCCCATTGGCATTTTTTATCCGGTCACTTTGCAGTTCCGTGACAGTTTAGTGAAGCTTTTTTGACGCGAAGCGCTACAGGCCTTGTTTTTCGCGAACCATTTCAGACTGTCATCTTAAAGTCGATTTTCTGTCATATAACAGTCACACCTCTCTTCTATCGTCTGCACAGTTTTTGATAACCCACAGCTTTAGACGGAGAACGTGATGGCTTTTGGTAAGATTTTAAAATTAAGCGCGATGGCAACAGCAATGATGCTGGCTGGTTGTGGCGGCGGTGATATTGTATTAAACACCGGTGCCGGCGCAACCCCGACCAACCCAACAACACCAACCAATCCGACAACACCGCCAGTGACTTCAGTCTGCCCGGCCTTTGCCAAACAAGGCGCGGCTTTAGGTGGTGTCTCCAAACCGATTTGTGAAATCACCGGCACTTTAACTGCAGACGCAACGTTAACGGCCAATATTGCCTGGGCGTTAAGCGGAAAAGTTGCCGTAGGTAACGACAATGCAAACAGCACGGTGCTGAATATTGAACCTGGCACCACTATTTTCGGTAAATCCGGCGCAGACTTCCTGGTCGTCGCCCGCGGTTCACAAATCCGCGCTGTAGGCACCAGCTCTAACCCTATCGTTTTCACTTCAGTCAACGACATGATCGGTTCAGTGACCGAAGACTCAACGGCGCAATGGGGCGGTATCGTTATTCTGGGTAAAGCCCCAAGCAACAAGTGTGATCAGGCGGCACTGGCGAGCTGTAAAATCGAAGCTGAAGGTAATGCTGGCCCTTACGGTGGTGATAAACCAGAAGATAACAGCGGTATTTTAAAGTTCGTGCAAGTGAAATACGCCGGTTTTGAAGTGCTGACCGACAACGAGCTGAACGGTATTACTTTCGCCGGTGTCGGCTCTGGCACCGTGGTTGAATATATTCAAGTCCATAACAACTTAGATGATGGCGTTGAGTTCTTCGGTGGTACGGTGAATGCCAAGTATGTGGTATTAACCGGTAACCGGGATGACTCTTTAGACTGGGCAGATGGCTGGACAGGTAAAATGCAGCATGTGTTAGTACAGCACAGCAAAAATGACAGCAAAGCCAACCGCGGGATCGAAGCGGATAACCAATCAGGCAATTTCTCTGCCACACCAATCAGTAAACCAAAAATCTCCAACATGACCATCATTGGTAACAATTACAAATCAGCCGATGCCGATTCAGAAGGGATTTTGTTACGAGCTGGTACTGCTGGCGAACTATATAACATGATCGTCACTGGTCCTGCGGGCATGGGCGAGTGTCTGGAAATCGAGACTGCGCAGTCTGTACAACAAGCGCAAAGTGGTGGTTTGTTAATGCGCAACTCGATCATTGATTGTGCTGAACCCTTCAAAAACCCAAGAGATAGCGCTGGCAACACGTTATTAGATGTTCGCAAATGGTTCCTTGACCAGCCAGGCAATATGGCAACGGACGCCTTATTGGGTGGTTACATGCCAGCTTCAACATCACCAGCGCTGAAAAACGGTTACAACGTGTCTAACTTTGTTGACCCTTGGTTTGATGATGTGGACTACATCGGTGCTTTTGATGGGATCTCTGACTGGACCAAAGGCTGGACTTTTGGCTTGCACCCAGCAAAATCGCTGGCATCTTGCCCGGCAGGCACTTCAGAAGTTGCCTCACTGACCGGCAAACTAAACTGTGAATTAAAAGGCGATCTGACCAGCAACGTCACTTTGGTCGCTGGTGCTGACTACGTGTTAAACGGTCGGGTCCGGATTGGTGTGGATAACACCACTGCAGCTACTTTAACCGTGCAGCCAGGCGTCACTGTGTATGGCCGTTCAGGTGCTGATTTCTTAGTCGTGACGCGTGGCTCTAAGATTAACGCTGAAGGAACGCAGCAAAACCCAATTACCTTCACCTCTTTGCAAGATGTGATTGGCTCACCAACAGCGGCCGGCCAATGGGGTGGTATCGTCATCCTGGGGAAAGCGCCAAGCAACAAGTGCGATCAGGCAAACTTAAGTGTTTGTAAGATTGAAGCTGAAGGTAACGCTGGCCCCTATGGTGGTGCAGATGTGAATGATAACTCTGGCGTACTGAAATACGTCCGGGTCAAACATGCGGGTTATGAGGTACTGCAAGATAACGAACTAAACGGGATCACCTTTGGTGGTGTCGGTGCCGGCACAACCATCAGCCACATCCAGGTGCATGAAAACTTAGACGATGGCATTGAGTTCTTCGGCGGCACCGTGAATGCCAAGTATGTTGTGTTAACCAAAAACGGCGACGACTCACTGGACTGGGCTGACGGCTGGAACGGTAAGATCCAATATATTCTGGTGAAACACGGCTCGGATGACAGCGAAGCGAACCGCGGGATTGAAGCAGATAACCAGGCGGGTAACTTCTCTGCACTGCCTGTATCGAACCCGATTATCGCCAACATGACCATCATTGGTAACAACTACAAATCGGCTGAAAAAGACTCGGAAGGTGTACTGCTGCGTGCGGGTACCAATGCTCAACTGCACAACTTCATCATCACCGGCCCGGATGGCATGGGTGAATGTTTGGAAATCGAGACCAACGAGTCAAGAGCTTTTGCTGTGAGTGGCTCGATGAATATGACGCACTCGACTATCGCTTGTGCTGAACCATTCAAAGGCACTGTATCTGGCAGCATGACCGTTAAACAATGGTTTGAAGGTCAGGTCGGTAACAAAACGGCCGCAAATCAAGCCGCTGTGCTGAACGGTATCTTCACCATCGATACCAACACGCCAAAAGACATGTCAACCGTCAATAGCTTCTTTAGCAAACCAACCTCCATTGGCGCAGTTGATGCGGCGAACGATTGGACTAAAGGCTGGACAGTTGGTTTAGACAAGTAACCTGCTAAGCCGCCGGATACCAACCGGCGGCTATTTTTTTTAAGTCATCACCATGTATTACCCGCTGCAGCGATAGCCACCCACGGTATCGGAGCAGAAAAAGCAGATAAGCAAGAGCACAGGAAAAAGTCATAATGAGCAGCAAGCATAGTTTTGTATACAGTCGCGTGAACCGTAGTGTGCTATTGGCGTTAGCCACCAGCGCTGCCGTAGCTTTCATGCCCGCCTCTGCCCAGGAAACGCCGGCCGAAGTGCCAGATAATGCCCCAGCAACCGCAATGGCGGAACAAGTTGAACGGATCAGTGTATCCGGCAGATTATTAAGCTCCGCTGCAGCCACAGCTGAAGAGCGCCGCCAGCAACCTTATGTTGCCGAATTACTTGGTATTGAACAGATTTCCCGCGCCGGTGACAGTAACGCCGCCGCTGCTCTGCGTCGCGTCACCGGTTTAACCCTGGTGAAAGATAAATTTATCTACGTTCGTGGTTTGGGTGAGCGCTATTCTTCCACTTTGTTAAATGGAGCCCAGGTGCCAAGCCCGGATCCGACCCGTAACGTCGTGCCGCTGGATATGTTTCCAGCCGGTATTATCGAAAGTATGGTAGTCCAAAAAGCCTTCTCGCCTGAGCTTCCAGCTGCCTTTGGTGGTGGTAATGTCAATATCCGCACCGTCAGCATTCCCCGTGAGGAAATTTTCAACTTCTCATTAGGCGTAGGTTACAACAGTTTAAGCAATGATGATGGCCTGCAATATCGCGGCGGCGGTAATGACTGGCGCGGTAAAGATGACGGCACCCGGGGCCTGTCGGCAGGTTTGCAAGACGCGCTGGATAAATACGGCTCACTGGACGTGGTGAAAATTGCCCAGGGCCTGGGTGGCATCACTCCTGCGAACTTAAGCGCAGCGGAAACCATTAACCGCAACTTAGGTTTGGAACTGAACCGCAACCTGGATTTGACCGATAAAAGTATCGGCCCTGAGTACGATGCCAGCATGTCTTATGGCAATCGGTTTGATATCGGCAGTACGGTGTTCGGGGTGATGGCCGGGATCAGCTACGACAAATCGTCGGAAAATATCAAAGAGCAAGAACGTTATTATTCCATCAGCTCGGGCTCAGATTTAACTCCGCTGAATCGTTACGACGACATCCGCGGCTCTGAGCATCAGGTGAAAATGTCCGGTATGCTGAATTTCGGTTTCGAATTTGATAGCAACCATCGTATTGAAACATCGACCATTTACTTAAGCGACACCAAAGATGAGATGAAAATCAAAATTGGTGATTCGATTGAAACCATCAACGAAGCCCTGCGTGAAAACGAAGATTATTCGATTTTATACGAAGAGCGCACCATGCTGACCAATCAGATCCGCGGTCGTCATACGCTGGACTTTTTAAACGATTTAACCCTGGACTGGCAGTACACCGACGCAAAAGCGGAGCGTTATGCGCCAAGCGAAGTGGAATATCGGTATGTTCGTCAGTTGGCCAATGATGGTAGTTTGCTCAACCGCACCATGCGCCGCAGCGACAACGCCGCGATTTACCAATTCGGTCAGTTAGAAGATAACACGGAAAATGCCAGCTGGAATGCCAAGTATCCGCTGACGGTTGGGTCCACTGAATACACCTTCAGCACCGGTTACGCCTATTTCGAGCGGCAACGGACTGCCGGTACCAACCGCTTCAAAATGGACACCCGTGGTTTTAGTAACGATGAGTTAAGCCAGTCGTTCTCGAACATCTTCTCCGACGCCAATATCAGCAATCCTGCAAAGCGCTTTTTGCTCTCTGACGTCACTGCGCAAGCCGATGACTATATTGCAGCACAACAAGTCGACGCGGCTTATATTGGGATGGAAGCAACTTACGACATGACCTGGCGGATTAACGCTGGTTTACGGTATGAAGACTTCCGGCAGATTTCGGTACCTCTGAATCCGGCAACCGGCGAAATTCAGGGCAATGTTGAAGATTTTCCACGACTGGAAGATGACATTTACCCGGCACTTGCGCTGACCTGGATGCAGTCGGATGAAACACAATACCGCTTTGGTTTTAGTGAAACGGTTGTCCGTCCTGACTTGCGGGAAGTGACACCGGTGCTGTTTATCGACCCAATCACCGATTATAAAGTCATCGGTTATTCGGACTTAAAGAGCACCAGTATCAAAGCCTTTGATTTACGCTGGGAAAAATACCTCGACAGCGGCAGCAATTATAGTGTCGGTTTGTTCTATAAAGATTTAACTAACCCGATTGAAGCCATTGAACTGAAAGGCTCTGATGGTAACTTACTGATGTCATTCAGAAATGCCATCGGCGGCGAAGTGTACGGTGTCGAAGCTGAAGTGCTGCAAAAACTGGATATGTTCGAAGGCAACTTTGGGCAGGTGATGGACAATTTCTTTGTAGTCAGTAACTTCACCTACAGTGAATCCGAAATTGAAATCGAATCACTGGGCGAAACCAACCTGACCAACTTAATCCGGCCACTGACCGGTCACTCGAAGTATGTGGTGAATTTCCAGTTAGGTTTTGACTCGGATAACGAAGATCACACCGCCACCTTGACCTACAACGTGTTTGGCAAACGGATCGCTTTCGCCGGTATTGATGGCAAGGGCGACGCTTATGAGCAACCGTTCCACTCGCTGGACTTCACCTACTCCTACAACCTGTTCACTGACGGCTCGCTGAAATTCTCCGCGAAAAACCTGCTGAACCGCGATGTGGAAATTTTGCAACAAGGCGAAATCCTGCAACGCCGTGAGCAAGGCGTCAGTGTTGGCTTGAGTTTTAGCCAGAAGTTCTAAGTTTAGTGTTGGCAAAAAATCAAACGCCCTGGCTTTGGCCGGGGCTTTTTTTGAACGTTGAAAAATTGCGGTCCTTTGAAGGCGTTGGACAATTCCGTTGCCGTAAAGTCTGGAGGCCGTAGCCTCGATAAGCAGAGCGCCATCGAGGTTTTTATATTTTACCAACGGCGAAACGCCTTTTAACACCGGCCCTTTGCCGCCAGAGAAAAAACATCCCTTTGTTGCCGAAGAAAGATCCCCGCAAGTGCCACTAACCGTTGTAAAATCAAACAGATTCAAAAAATCAAACAAAGCCCACAACCACCAGCCGGTCAGAGCGCCCTCTGACAACAGGCAACTGCCGGAGAGAACCATGCTCAGAATTTTCAATCTGCATCAGCAACGGTTACAACGACTGGAATTACAGCAGCTTGAGGACGTGACACAAGCCATTTGGCTGGATTTACAGGAACCGGATACTGCGGAAAGGCAGTTTATTACCGACCGTTTTGGTCAAGAACTGGCACAGCGACCGGAATTAAACGATATCGAAGCCTCGGCTCGCTTTTTTGAAGACGAAGACGGCCTGCATATCCACTCGTTGTTTTTCTATCAGGAAGAATTAGCCGCAACCACGACAGTGGCATTTACCATCCGGGATGGCAGGCTGTTCACCCTGCGCGAACGTGAACTCCCGGTATTCCGGTTATATCGGATGCGGGCTCGCAATAATTTATTATCGGTCGGCAATGCTTACGAACTGCTGCTGGATTTATTCGAAGTAAAAATTGAACAACTGGCGGATACCATTGAAGAAATTTCACTGGCGCTTGAAGTCATCAGTCAGGTCATTTTAAAAGGCAAGCAAAACGAAGCCTTCAAAACCAGTCTGTCGCGACTGACGCAACTGGAAGATATGAGCTGGAAAGTGCGGCTTTGCCTGATGGACACCCAACGCGCGATTGGCTTTTTACTCCGCAAGGCGCGTTTGCCAGTGGATCAACTGGAGCAAGCGCGCGATGTGCTGCGCGACGTCGAATCTTTGCTCCCCCACAACGAATCCTTTTCGCAGCGGGTGAACTTTTTGCTGCAATCGGCGATGGGGTTTATCAATATCGAACAAAACCGCATTATCAAAATCTTCTCGGTGGTGTCAGTGATTTTCCTGCCCCCAACCCTGGTCGCCAGCAGTTATGGCATGAATTTCCAGCTGATGCCAGAGCTCACCTGGAAATTTGGTTATCCGATGGCGATTGGTTTGATGCTGCTCGCCGGTCTGGCGCCTTATCTGTTCTTCAAACGCAAAGGCTGGTTGTAATTCAATTTTTGCCATCAAAAACTTTTGGGGTCAGAGTAGCACTCTGACCCCAAAAGTTTCTAGAAATTAAAAACGTTAAATATCAATTACATAATAAATATTTTAAAATATTTCAGCTTTGTCATCTGCGTGTAACAAAAATATGCTGGTAAGCAATCCCCTACTTTGTCTATATTCATGCTACAGACGTAAATAAGGGGATAACAATGAAAAAGAACTTCATCTATGTAGCAGCTGCCAGTTTGGTTTTTACCGTCACTGGCTGTGCCAACGTTGATAAAAACTATGCTTTTGTGGTTGATCAGGAACAGCTAGATCAGTTGGAAAATTCGCAACGCAAACAACGAAATGTCGGCCACGTGGTGTGGGTGAATCCACCGCTGAAAAAAGTTGAAATCGCAAAAGTTGAAACGGCAAATCCATCACTTTAATGCGACATCACCTGCAAGTTTCAATACAGGACATTCTCCAATTAAAAATCCCATCTGCAATGATTACAGACGGGATTTTTTATCAGCGCTAGACACTTCAGGCGCTCGTCACGGGCAGAGCCGTGACGCCGGTGAGAAAGCTTCAGAACTTATGTTCGATCCCGATCGCCAGGTAATCGGCATCGACTTTTTCATCAAAATCAAAACTGGTATACCAGGCAAACAACTTGGTGTCTTTGCCTAATTTGTAGTCAGCGCCGAGGCTAAAACCATGATGCTCTTCCAGCGTCTGATACTGAGCCTTTAACTCATATTTATCAATTGGATAGGCCACATTCGCCAGCCAGCCATCCTCTTTTTTGCCGTTACTCACCGCTTCCTGCTGCTGCAGACCGGCGCCTAACTTGAATCCGGCAACTTTCACCTGACCGGTAAACCGCACTGCATCATAGCCGTTGACTTTGTTATCCAGTGCCACCGACGCAAATACTTGCGACTCTTTTAAACTCTCATCGCCATAAAGTAGCGCAACAGACTGACCGTCTTTGCCTTGCGGGCTATCTTCCATAATATGACTGAACAGTACCGAAAACCCCTGAAACGACGGGCTCACGTAGGCCAGTGAATTGTTCATCCGGTTTTCGCCTTTCCACAGCGTTTTGATATCTGCTTCGTAATCGCCAAACAAATCAATTTTGCCCTGAGATAGTTTCAGTGCGGTGTCATTACGGCCTGCTTTTAGCGTACCGAAGCTTCCCTTTAAACCAATAAATTGATCCCGACCTTTGATATTTTTCTCGTTGGGTTCATCGGTTAAATCAACTTCCCATTCCAGTTGATACACCAGGGTCAATTCGCCATCCAGGGCATAATCACCTTTGATCCCAAAACGGGACGCATTGCTTTTTAATTCACTGAACGAACCGGCACCTTCATCAGAACTTTGTGCCGAGACATTAATTTTGCCATAAACGGTAAGTGGATCTGCCTGCAGCGGTAATGCGGCGGTCGTCAACATAGCAAGGAGCAGAGTTTTCTTCGCAAACATAATTAAATCCTTCTCAGCATTGAGGAAAGTGATTCGACAGCTTTGACCCGTTCATTATAACCGCTGTGGTTAAATGTCGAGATGATTGATGGCTACAGACGGAAATTTTCTGGCATAACACAGTATTATGACTGGATGATGTCGCATTTATTTCTTTGTCATTGCAGTTGGAAGTCTATTTTATGTCTTTAATATGACATTTGCATGACAATGACGACAGCGCCAGGCAGACGCTATGCAATCATCGGCCGGGTTCCAGCGCTGACACTGGCGCCGTAAAAGCCCGGCATACCGGATCTTTGGGCGCACGGTCAAAGTTCTGCCCTGTCGCCAACAACCTTGGCCGCTCAGCGAGCGACAGAGGGGACTGCGCCAGACTTAGCTCCGGCTGGGCTGTCGGATAGCCGATCTGAGCCAGATGGAGCATGGTGTGAAAGATCTGCCGGGTACTGCCCGGATGCTGCCGGTTCATCGCGATTTGATGTGCTAACTGCGGATATTGTTGCCGGAACTGTGCCGAGCCCCACCACATTGCGGCTACCCGGTAATCATACTCGGTGTGATGGCCATGACCGCTCTTGTTGCAATCACCATCAAACAAGTTTTCACCATGATCAGACACATACAACAAACTGCTGATTGCATCTTGTTGTTGCAGGGATTTAATCAGATTAAACAACAGATAGTCGGTATACGCGACGGTGTTGTCGTACGCGTTATTCAGCATCTCTTTGTTAGCACGACTATGCATACCGATCGCCTGGCCCTTGCCTGAGGGCTGAAATAAATCAAAATGATCCGGATAGCGGTCAGCATAACTAAAATGACTGCCAAGCGTGTGAAGTACAATCAATTGTTTTTGCGCTTGTTGTGCCAAAATGCGTTGCACCGCTTTGATCAGCACTTCATCGTAAAAACCTGCTTTTTTATAACCAACCGGGTTGAGATATTGCACCTCATCCGCCTCCGCGGCATGCAACGCCACAGAGCTATCATGCACGCCCAACGGACTTTGTGTTGACAGCCAGGCAGTGGCAAATCCTGCCTCAGCAAATGCGGCGACTAACGACTTCTCCGCTGAAAAATATTGCTGATCTAACTCCGACTTGCGCGAGATAATCACCGGTACCGACATCCGCGTCCAGGACCATGGGCTGATGATATCGGTAAAACTGATCACATCCCCTAAGCCGGCAAGTCTGGGCGTGGTGGATCTGTGATAGCCATTGAGTTGTAGCCGATCCGGCCTGAGCGTCTCACCAATCACCAATAGATAAATTTGTCGGGCAGCCGGCGGTTGCGGCTGGTTGGCACCAAACTTAAAATCCTCGACCTTGTCGGCAACGTCAGCCAGCGCCGCCTTTTGCACCCGGAATTCGTTTGCCGCTAACAGCAAATTGAGCGGGTAACTCTGATGAAATAGATTATGACTGTTGGGCAGTGGTCGCCGCGCTAATACCGTTTCAGCGCTGCTTGCCGCCGGATCAACGGGATACAACTTGTTGTATTGCAACTCTAATTGCCACAACCAGCCCACCAAGAGCAAACTTGCAGTCCATACCAGCGGCCGGCCATAGCTTAACCAGCGATACTGCTGCACCTTAAACACAGCACTGGTCAATACAAACAACAACATCATCCCAAGCACCGCTGGCAGGATCAGCCAGCCAAGACCCGATAAATAGCCGGCAGCCTCCGCCAAATCGGTTTCAGCGATAATCGCCATGGCATGGGCATCTGTAACCTTCTGGTAGGTCGCGATATAAAACAACTCTTGTGGCGCCAGTAATACCAGCGGAAACCAAGCCCAGATAGCCCGGTGCAGTTGCTGACTCAGAGTGAGTAGTAAGGCTAAAAACAACAAAGTGGGCGCCAGTGACCAGCGGAGCCAATGCCCAAGCTTTGCCGGTTCTGGCCAGAGATAAAATTGCGGGGATAGCACCAGCAGGACTAACAGCAAAAAACATAAGGGGGCGGTGATGCGGTGACTTAACAGTGGTTTCATCAGGTTTTATTAAGCTCTTGGACAAAGTCTTGATAGGTTTTAGCTGCAGCGCGGCTTGCCAGCGGATTAAACTGGTTGAATCGGGTCAATCCGCTGTTCACTGCACATTTTTTTTGCTGATAAAATCGGCACTTTTTTAAGCTTCATCCAACAATTCAAATTGTTAGTCAAATCGCGCGCCAAAGTGCTGCCGCTCATAGCCGCATTCATAGCATATTTCTTCCGTTTTGCACTGGTATTTTGTCATATTTCTATAGTATGGTGCTCTGGTCTGAACTATCCAGGCCGGTACTTCAACCCGCGCTAGCCCGTGATCTCAGGAGATACGGCGATGTTGGCAGTGTTCGTTTACCCCAGGCACCAAACCTGTTTTGGTTGTGGGGTTTGCTCAGCTGCCGCTGATCTGTCTCGCCATTGATTTCGGGTGTCAGAAGCGCACTCTGCTGTCTACCCGCCGTCAAATATAATCTGAAGGAATCGAGTTATGCTTGCCCAACCAGTTGTCTTAAGTAGCGAACAACACAAAGATCTGCATGTATTACCCCAGTTTTCATTAGAAAGCGTGCATGAGCGCCATATTGCGCCTTTGATGCTGCAGGAATTTGCTGCTGCTGCACCGTTTTATCCAATTTTCTTCCTGCAGGCGAATGAAGAATTTGCACCGGTTGCAGTGTTCGGTCTGAAAGAAGGGCAGAACCTGTTTATCAAAGACAACAAGTGGGAAGGTCCTTACATCCCAGCCGGCATTCGGGCTTATCCGTTCAGTTTGGCGCAGGCGTCTGATGATCAGTTGTTGTTATGTGTGAATGAACAAGCTGACAATATCAGCCGCACTGAAGGTCAGGCGCTATTTAATGCCGACAGTACGCCGACTGAGTTCTTTGACGGTGTTAACCAGTTCTTTAAAGATTATATCGATGCAAATGCGGTCAGCCGTAACATCATGTCGCAAATCAAAGAAATGGGGTTATTAAAAGCGGACGGACTGCAATACCGTGATGCTGCCGGCAATGAACATCGTTTAAATGGTTTTTTCGTGATTGACCGTGAAAAATTTGAAGCCTTAAGCGATGAACAATTCCTGACATTACGCAAATTTGGGGTGCTGCAGGCTATTTATGCGCATTTCGGCTCACTGGATCGGATTGGCAACTTAATCAACCGGATGCCGGTCGACGCACCAGCGGCTTAAGCAATCGACAGCTTGATCTGATATCAAACCAAACGCCTCAACTGAGGCGTTTTTTTATCACGATAAGGCTGAGATACGCCGCTGTCGTGGGGATGGTTCTTAGCACAACCGCTGTCCTTGTTGTCTTTTGTACAATAAATGGTCGGCGCGGCTTAATAAATGTTCGAGCGAAGGTCCTTGCGCCGGAGAATAATGGACAGCAGCCACGCTAAACTGCAATGGGCCAGGCCAGCCTTCCTGGTGTTGCAGGCTCGCTGCTGATTGGCGCATCCGTTCCACGACGAGTTCGGCCTGTTGCGCCGAACTATTTGCCACCAGCACGGCAAAAGAATGATCCCCAAGCCGGCCCAACACATCACTACCACGAAAGGTTTGCCGCAATAATCGGGAAAAACGCATCAGCATTCGATCGCCCTCGGCGTCACCATAATGACGATTGACCATCAAGACATCGTCCAAATCAAAATACAGCAACACCGCCGGCATGCTCTGCCGCTCGCTGGTGTTGAGTGACAACCTGGCCATGGTTTCAAAACCGCGCCGATTCACTAACCCGGTGAGATCATCGATGATCGCCAGTTGTCCGGCCGCCAACTCCTGCTCAGTGAGCAGGGCTAAATCGCGCAGCGCCGCCAGATCATCAGCGGCAACGGCTCTGGGCGTTTTATCCATCAAACATAAAGTGGCAATTTTACAGCCATTAAACGCCCGGATCGGTATACCGATATAACTTCGAATCCCCTCTGCTCCGGTCACCAGCGAGTGATCATAGAAGTACGGATGATGCCGGGTATCCTGGATCACTAAGGCATCATCGCCCAATATGGTGTGGCCGCAAAAGGAACTGATCCGGTCAAAAGACTGATGCTCAATTCCCTGACCTGCCAGCACTCTGACATATTCGGCATCGACTAGATTCAGTAAACACACCGGCATCTGCAATAATCGCCGGCCCAACCTTGTCAGCCTTTGATACTGCTCGCCGCCGCGTATATTTAACAATTGAGAAGCATGAAGGGTCGCAAGCCGCATTGGCTCATTATCCGGAATGGTGGCGTGATACATGGCAGTGACTCCTTTGGTATAAGCATCGGGTGTCACGCGTGCAATCAAGTCTTTCCGACAACTGACCGGAAAACCACTGCAGAACTGACGCATGTCGTCTTGTGACAGTGGTTCAATCACCGAGGTTCAATCCTGTTACAAAATTTTGCCACGGCCACTGACTGCCTGTGCTTTCCGATAAAAACAGTGTTCCTGCCGGCCAGGATGCGGCAAAATAAATCCGGTGGCGCTTGCTTCAACACCGGAGACCAGGTTGGCAAATCGGCGATGTATTAAACTTTCTTTTGTAAAGCTGGCGCTGCTTTCTGCGGCCAGACGCTGCTTGCCACCCTGCTGGCTCTGGTTGGCGTTATTCTGCTTGTCGGCCTGTAGTGCCGCGCCGAAAGTGACCATCCAGAGCAAACCAGCGCCCACCCTACAGCAACCGGCGCATTTTCAGATCTGGTACCTCAAACTGCAGGCTCAGTCGGCTGTGGACCAATTCAATAGCTGTCAGCAGTTGTTGACGCCAGAGCCAGCGCCCGATCAGGCTTTGCAACAGCTGGCCTGTGCTTTGGAATTGTTACCCAACTCGTTACCACCCGATACCAAAAACCAGGTACTCAGTTGGTATCAAACCGGGCTGGAGCAGCTGGTCCGTTCACAACTGCAACATGGCAGATGGCAGACATCCGGCAATGTTCAGTTGCAACTCTCTCTACCAACCGATGAAAGTGGACTACCTTTCGAACGCTACAGCCTGGTCAAGGATCTGGTTTTTCGCGAACCTTGGATCCACGCAGCGCCAGCACGGCCCGGCGAAATTGGTCTGGCGCTGGCCGCAGAGCGACCTTTTAGTCGGCGGGACGTCGATCAAAACTATCCAAGAGAGGGCATTTTCCGCGCCGTCACCGTGCTGGTGACTGATTTAGCTTTTGATGCGCAAGATCGCTTGCAAATCCATCTGACCGGCTATTATCTGACCGAGCCAAAATCCGTACAGTTCGCCGGGCAAAGTTATCCGTTACAGTATGATACAGCGACCGCCTATCTGTTGCTGCTGCGGGAAGCGCGGATCGATCAGGCGGAATGGACAGCCTTATTTGATGGCAATAACAGCAGTTACGACTTTGGCATTTATAGTATCGCGCCATTATCCGCCCATAAAATCCCAATCCTGATGATCCATGGTTTACATTCCAGTCCAATCATTTGGCTGCGGCTGAGTCATGCCATTTATGCCGATGCTGAGTTGTCGGCTAAATATCAGATTTGGCACGCTTTTTACCCGACCGGCGCCCCACCCTTTTTTAATGCCATGCGCCTGCGAATTCAGGTCGATGAGCTACGTGCACGACTGCAGCAACAAATCGGCATGCCTGAAGATTTATCGATGGTCCTGATTGGGCATAGTATGGGTGGGATCATCGCCAAAACTTTCATTGTGGATCCGCAATATCGGCTGTGGGATCAGACGTTTTTACGCCGCCCAGCGCAACTGCCTCAGGATCATCAGGACTTTTTGCGCTATCAGGAGGTCTTTATTTTCAAACCGCGGCCTTATGTACAGTCAGTGTTCTTTTTGGACACGCCCCACCATGGTGCTGAAATAGCTGAATCCTGGTACAGTCGTCTTGCCAGTGCCTGGATCAAGTTACCAAGTATTTTCAGTGATTTAAATCGGAGGGTCTTTCAAAACCTAAGTTATGACCTGGTCACGCCGCAAATGAAACGATATTTAAAAAACGACGGGCCCACCAGCGTCGATGTGCTCTCGCCGCAGCATCCAATCCTGCGGGAAATCGCCAAACTGCCTTACCAAAAACCGGTGTATTCAATTATCGGCAGTACCAGCACCCCTTTCTGCTACAACGAAAAAAGTTGCGCCCAACTCAATGATTCAGTCGTACCTTTTTTCAGCGCACATCAAAGCCAGGCCGAGGAGCAAATCATCGTATTATCAGAACACGATTCGTACCAATCTCCCGACGCCATCGCATTTATCCTGCAAAAACTGCGGGAATAAATGTAAGTCATGAGATCAATGGGGTCGAAATCAATGGGGTCAGAGTCATTGATTCCCTAAAAATCAATGACTCTGACCCCATTGATTTCGACCCCATTGATCTCATTGTTGCTGCCTCCGCAATTAACAAGTGGCACCGGATTTGCTGGAAATAATTCAATCGGAGTTTCTGGTGTTCAATATGACTGATTTTTCACGCAAGTGCGCCACTATGCTTCTGGCCTCGGTCTTTTGCAGTTTCACATTAAGCGCAGCACCGGCCTATTGGTTCCGTTGGGAAAGTAAACTCAATGGCAAAATGATTTGCAAACAGGTCTCGCCAGGGGAAGGCTGGCAACAACATGCCGGGCCTTTTTATGATGCCCAGTGTCGCAATCTGGTCTCCCAGAAATCAATGGGGTCAGAGTCATTGATTCCCTAAAAATCAATGACTCTGACCCCATTGATTTCTGGCGGAAGTGACTAGGCGGTTTTGACTACAACCGATGCGGCAAAAGCCTGCAAGGCAATCGCGGCAGCCTGCTTTAACTGCTCAGCAGTAACGCCACTGGCTGCCTGGATCGACATGCCATGAAGTTGCACCATCAAAAAACTTGCCAGTGCAGCGCAATCAGCCCCCGCGACTAAATCGCCATCCAGCTGCGCCTTCTCCAGCCGTTGCTGAATTTGTAACTCGCCCAGGCGGCGCTTTTCAATCAGCAGTTGCTTGATGCTATTCGCACTGTCACTGCACGTCAAAGCGCCCTGCACCATCAGGCACCCCTTCGGATGACTGTTGTCAGCACTAGCCGCCGCAGCCCCAAATAACAAATGTTCAGCCACCAGATAAGCTGTAGGTTGTTGCAGCGCTGGCTGGAAAAAACCACAAGGGCGATTTTCATACAACTCTATTGCTTTTAAAAACAACTGCTCTTTATTACCGAAAGCCGCATATAGACTGGGTTTGTTAATACCCATTGCTTCGGTTAAATCTGGTAACGACGTTCCTTCGTAGCCTTTCTCCCAAAATACTTCAAGCGCCTTTTGTAACGCTTTGTCGACATCAAATGCACGTGGCCGACCAATCGAACTGGTATTTGCCGTCATTATCTGCGCTCCTGGGTAAAACCACACCCGACATAGGGCATTTCAATCTTGTGCACAGAGTAATCAGCTTTGTAAGCCTTGTAAAGCACAACATACCTACCGAACGGTACATAAATCTTGCCAAAATGTCGCTAATCCGCCAGCAAAGACGACCGCGATTTTTGGAAAAAACCTTTGTGATCAGAGTCCGACTGCGCCCCCAAATAGCTGGCTAGAACATTTTTTACCACCTGGTACAAAAAAAGATTGACCTCGTGATTAAACCCTATATATTTACCAACCAGTACAAAATACCGATCAGTACATAACCTAGCAAATATAAACGATAGCAGCTAACACAGCTCAACGAAGGGGTCATTGCCATGCGCAAAACACAGACTGTCAGAACCTTTTTACTCGCCAGCATCGCCGCAGTTGTGCTTGCCGCATGTGGTCAACCGGAAGCCGCAGGAGCCAGCGCTGTCCCTGTGGCACCCACAGTGGATGTGGCCACCGTTGTCGAACAACGCATCACTGAATGGGACGAATTTACCGGTCGCCTACAAGCACCAGAAACCGTGGCGTTGATGCCACGGGTGTCCGGTTACCTTGAACAGGTCCACTTCACCGAAGGCGCTTTAGTCAAAGCCGGTGACTTGTTATTCCAGATTGATGATCGCGCCCTCAAAGCCGATGTCAGCCGCCTGCAAGCTGAATTACAAAGCGCGGTCAGCCAACAGCAGCTCGCCAACAGCGACTATCAACGAGCTGAGCAACTGCGTAGCCAAAAAGCCATTGCCGAGGAAGTACTGGATGCCCGCCGCGCCCGCAAAGATCAAAGCGCCTCGCAAGTGGCCGCCGTCAAAGCTGCGCTGGCGAAAGCCGAACTGGATTTATCGCACACCCAAGTGCGTGCGCCCATCTCTGGCCGGGTTTCCAATGCGCTGATCACCGCCGGCAACTATGTGCAAGCCGGTCAAAGCCAACTAACCAGCATCGTTTCAACCGATCGGATGTACGCTTATTTTGATGCCGACGAACAAACCTATCTAAAATACGTCCAGCTCGCAGCAACCGGCAAACGCGGTGACAGCCGCAGGGAAGCCAGCCCAGTGCTGATGGCGCTCAGTTCAGACCATGACTACCGCTTTACTGGCGCGCTGGATTTTCTCGATAACAGCATCAACCCACAAACCGGCACCATCCGCGCCCGCGCTGTGTTTAGTAACGACGATAACAGCTTGATCCCAGGCTTATTTGCCAAAATCAAACTGGTGGGTAGCGCCAGCTACAACGGTATTCTGATTGACGATAAAGCGGTTGGTACTGACTTAAACAACAAGTTTGTGCTGGTGGTCGACGACCAACAACAACTGCACTACCGCCCCGTCACTTTAGGTGAAAAAGTCGGTGGTCTGCGTATTATCACTTCCGGCTTAAAAGCCAGTGAAACCATAGTCGTCAATGGCTTACAGCGCGTTCGTCCGACCATGCAAGTGACGCCAAACCCGGTCAACATGGCAAGCAACGAACAGTTAGTGTCGCTGCAACAGCAACAACAACGGCTGGACGAACAAGCAGCCAGCCACAAAACGGCCACCGCTGCCATTGTTGATGCTGCTGTGAATACAGTTTCCACCCAAAGCGCACCACGCGGCTAAGCCCAGCAGCTACCAAACCAGGACAAAATCATGCTTTCACAGTATTTTATTAAAAGACCGATATTTGCCGCCGTGCTGTCGCTGCTGTTTTTAATCAGCGGCGCCATTGCCGTGTGGCAACTGCCAATCACCGAATATCCGGAAGTCGTGCCGCCAACCGTGGTCGTGACCGCCAACTATCCGGGTGCCAACCCCAAAGTCATCGCCGATACCGTCGCGTCGCCGCTGGAGCAGGAAATTAACGGCGTCGAAAATATGTTGTATATGTCATCACAAGCCACTTCGGATGGCCGGATGACGTTGACCATTACTTTTGCCATCGGTACCGATGTCGACCGTGCGCAAACCCAGGTGCAAAGCCGGGTTGACCGTGCTAAGCCAAGATTGCCGCAAGAAGTGCAGCGCCTTGGCATCGTCACCGAAAAATCATCACCGGATTTAACCATGGTGGTGCATTTAACTTCGCCGGATGATCGCTACGACATGCTGTATTTGTCGAACTATGCCGCGCAAAACGTGAAAGACGAACTCGCCCGGATTGAAGGTGTTGGCGCAGTGCGCTTGTTTGGTGCCGGTGAATACAGCCTGCGGGTGTGGCTGGATCCAAATAAAGTGTCAGCGCTGCAGCTGACGCCACAAGATATCGTGGCTGCCATCCGTTCGCAAAACCAACAAGCCGCAGCCGGTAGTTTAGGTGCGCAGCCTTCAGGCGACAGTGATTTTCAACTCCTCATCAACGTCAAAGGCCGCTTAAGCTCGGTCGAAGAGTTTGAACAAATCATTGTGAAAGTGGGTAGCAATGGCCAAATCAGCCGCTTGAAGGATGTGGCGCGGTTGGAATTGGGTGCCAGCACTTATGCGCTGAAATCTTTGCTTGATAACAAAGACGCCGTCGCTATCCCGGTGTTTCAGGCCTCGGGTTCAAACGCCATACAAATCTCGGATGACGTGCGCGCCAAAATGGCCGAACTTTCCAAAAGTTTCCCACAAGGCTTAAGTTACGACATCGTCTACGACCCAACCGTTTTTGTCCGCGGCTCGATTGAAGCGGTGGTGAAAACGTTGCTCGAAGCGATTTTACTCGTGGTGCTGGTGGTGGTGCTGTTCCTGCAAACCTGGCGCGCCTCGATTATTCCTTTGGTTGCCGTGCCGGTGTCGTTGGTCGGTACCTTTGCCTTTATGCACCTGCTGGGCTTTTCACTGAATGCCCTGTCGCTGTTCGGTTTAGTGTTAGCCATTGGTATTGTGGTCGATGACGCGATTGTTGTGGTTGAAAACGTCGAGCGGAATATCGCCGATGGTTTATCGCCGTTGGAAGCGACACAAAAAGCGATGAAAGAAGTGACAGGCCCGATTGTCGCCACCACTTTAGTACTGGCCGCAGTCTTTATTCCAACCGCCTTTATGACCGGTTTAACTGGCCAGTTTTACAAGCAGTTTGCGCTCACCATCACCATTTCAACTTTTATCTCAGCGATTAACTCGCTGACGTTAAGCCCTGCGCTGTCGGCACTGCTACTTAAAGCCCATGACGCGCCAAAAGATAAACTCACCCGTGCTATGGACAAAGCCCTGGGCGGCTGGTTATTCCAACCTTTTAACCGTTGGTTTAATAAAGCGTCTTTAGGTTATGGCCTGCTGGTGCGTAAAGTAATCCGCTTCGGCGCTGTGGTTGGCATTATTTATATCGGTATGCTGGGCTTCACTGCAGGTTTGTTCCACAACACGCCTACCGGTTATGTGCCAGGACAGGATAAACAATACCTGGTGGCGTTTGCTCAACTGCCGGACGCATCATCGCTGGAGCGTACTGAAGCGGTGATTAAAGAAATGTCGCGTATCGCGCTGGAACACCCTGGTGTTGCCAACTCTGTGGCTTTCCCTGGCCTGAGCATCAACGGTTTTACCAATAGCCCCAATAGCGGCATCGTGTTTACACCGCTGAAAGACTTTGACGAGCGCACCAGCCCGGAACTGTCTGCCAACGCGATCGCGGCCGATTTGAACGCCAAATTTGCTGGTATTCAGGGCGCCTTTATTGCCATCTTCCCACCACCACCGGTGCAGGGGTTAGGCACCATTGGCGGCTTCCGCTTACAAATTCAGGACCGCGCCAACTTAGGTTATGTTGAACTGGCCAATATCACGCAACAAGTGATGATGAAAGCCTGGCAAACCCCGGAATTAGCCGGCGTGTTCTCAAGCTATCAGGTGAATGTACCGCAACTGGATTTAGATGTGGATCGCACCAAAGCACTGGCACAAGGGGTATCGCTCGATACCGTGTTCCAGACCTTACAAGGTTATTTAGGGACTACTTATGCCAACGACTTCAACCAGTTTGGCCGCACCTATCAGGTGAATGTGCAAGCCGATGAAGCCTTCCGGCAAGATCCGGCACAAATATCAGCGCTGAAAGTCGTCAATAACCAAGGTGACATGATCCCGCTCGGCTCATTCATTAAAGTCTCCCACAGCGCAGGTCCGGATCGGGTGATGCACTATAACGGTTACACCACCGCTGAAATTAACGGTGGCCCGGCCCCGGGGTTCAGCTCAGGTGAAGCGCAAGCCGCGATTGAGAAAATTCTGGCCGAAACGCTGCCAGCCGGGATGACCTACGAGTGGACCGAGCTTTCATATCAACAAATTCTGGCCGGTAACGCCGAATATCTGGTGTTCCCGCTGGTGGTGCTGCTGGTATTTATGGTGCTGGCCGCGCAATACGAGAGTTTAAGTCTGCCGCTGGCGATTATTCTGATTGTCCCGATGACACTGTTATCGGCCATCAGTGGTGTACTGATTTATGGTGGGGACAACAACATCTTCACCCAGATTGGCTTAATCGTACTCGTCGGGCTCGCCACCAAAAATGCCATCCTGATGGTCGAGTTCGCCAAGGAAAAACAAGACCATGGCATGCGTGCAATGGATGCCATTCTAGAAGCGGCGCGGCTGCGGTTACGGCCAATCCTGATGACGTCGATCGCCTTTATTATGGGCGTGGTACCGATGGTGTTCTCAACCGGCGCCGGTTCAGAAATGCGTCAGGCGATGGGTGTGGCAGTATTCGCTGGGATGATTGGCGTGACGATTTTTGGTCTGATTTTAACGCCGCTGTTTTATTACGCCTTATCCAAACGCGGTGAGCGCAAGGCTGCAGCATCAACAGCAGCTGCGATTGAAGGAGCGACTCATGGTTAAGTTCATTACAGCCCAAGCACAAACAACAGCAGTAACAGCGGTGCCGCATAGATCAGCCCTACGGCTGAGCTTGCTAGCCATCGCGCTGACCGGTTTAATTGGTTGTACGGTTGGCCCTGATTATCAGACGCCAACCAAGCTGAGCGAAAGTCTGAATATGCCAAAACTGGCGCAAGCTGCGGCCGCGAAAGACAACCAGCAACTGACGTCTTGGTGGCAAGTTTTTGCCGATGCGGAACTCAACCGCCTCATCGACACGGCGCTGGCCAATAATCAGACACTGGCCGCCGCACAAGCGAACGTCGACCGCGCTTATGCGGTGTTTGCTGACAGTGACGATAACCAGTTGCCCAAGGGCATTCCGAGCCTGGGTTATGCAGCGAATACCACGCCGGCCGAAGTGTCGGCAACCGGCGAACGGGTCACCCGCCGGCAATTTCAAACCGGGGTGGGTTTAAGTTGGGATTTAGATTTATTCGGCAAACTCAAACGCGCCAGCGAAGCGGCATTGGCCGATGCGCAAGGTGCTGAATATGCCTGGCGTGATGCCCAACTGACCTTGGTGGCGCAAGTGGCGCAAAGCTTTGGCGATTATCGCGGCGCAGCTTTGCGTTTGCAGGTGGCGTCAGAAAATTTAGCCAATTTGCAACAAACCACCCAATTAATCAGCGCCAGACGAGATGCCGGCATGGCGTCTGATCTGGAGCTATCACGCGTCAAAGCCCAGACTTTTGCGGTTGAGACCACACTACCGGATTTTCAGCTGGCAAAACGCCGCGCTGAACTCACGCTCGCGGCGCTGCTTGGCAGCTCAGTCGAAGCCTTGGCACTGGATCATGCCGCGTTACAGTTACCCGAACTGAAAACCCCACAAGCGGTTGCCAACGTGAATGAGCAACTGCAGCAACGACCTGATGTGGCAATGGCCGAACGACGTTTAGCCGCCAGTACCGCCAATATTGGCGTAGCCACAGCGGATTTATATCCGTCGTTATCGGTCAGTGGTTTTCTGGGCTTTTTAGCAGCACCCGATTTAGCCGTCGGTAGCGCACAAAAAGCCTGGTCAGTTGCGCCGAGCTTAAGCTGGCAAGGTGCAGATTGGAGCTCGGTACAAGCGCGGATTAAAGCCGCCAATGCCACGGAACAAGCCGCATTAGCCCAATTCCGGCAAACGGTGCTGAACGCACTTAGCGAGATGCAACTCAGTCTCGACAGCTACAACTTAAGCCGTCGTCAGCAGCTGATCCAGCAACAACAACTGGCTGCCACCGAACAAGCGCTGAGCCTGTCGCAAGCCAGGTTTAGCGCCGGTAATGCGGATTTTCTGGAGTTACTGGACGCACAGCGCGACTTGCTGGCAGCCCGAGAGCAACAAGCCCGGCTGACCCAGCAAAATTTCACTCGGCTGGTGGATTTATACCGCAGCTTTGGCGGCGCGATGCTCGAAGGGTAAAGAGAGGCTAAAAGTTCCTGCTTGGGAAAACACAGAGTGACACTCAGATCCAGGATCGCGGCCTGTCCCCCGCTCCCGGGTCGTCACTTTGGGTTTTCCCTTTTTTCTGCTCGATTAAGGCGCAGCCGGAACCATCGCCGATAATAAACCTTGCTCGCGGTATTTTTCCAAAACCTGTTGGAACACGCCATCGCGGGCTTGCTGCCGGATAAACCGATTCAGTTGCTGTTGCTGCGCTTCCGAGACCGAGGGGCCATACATACAATGAATGGGGTATGTGGTCAGGGTGAGCGTTTTAAAGTCAGCCAGCCGCAACATATAAGATGCTTCAGTATCGGATAACACCACAGTATCCAGCTCCCCACGCAATAACCGGATCGCATTGGTCGCAGGCGTCACGCTATCCACCCGCAATAACTGCTTTTGATCGAACAACGGTTGTAACTTCGGGTAGACATAACCCAAGGTGGCTCCGAGCTCCCCTTTGCTCCGCTGGATAAAATCTTCCAGATGCAGATAGTTGCGACGACTAATGATCAGATCCTGAAACACCAGCAAGGGTGGGCTCCACTTTAAGCCCGGCTCCGGGTACCACTCGGGGCTAGCCCGGCAGTACACATCGGCCTGGCCAGATAACAAAAAGTCGGCCAGTCTTTTGCGCGGCATCGAAACCAATTTCAGTTTGACGCCCAGCTCCTGCGCCAGCAGTTGATAGATGTCCGGCATAAATCCGCCGGCGACCTGTCCCTGTTGCAAAATGACTGCTGGCGGACTATTAAAATCACCATAAATAGCCCGCAGCGAGGCTGCCGACAAATTAAAGCTGCAAAGAAGAACCCAGCAATATCGAAATTTCACTTCAATCCATGCCTCACTACATTCCGGCGACACATCCCCTGCCCCGAGGCTCAGGATGAACGACTGTCGCTATTGTAGTCGGCTTGGCTTAAATTGTCTGCTGGATGAATGTCGGGCGGGCTTGCCGGCGGTAGGAAGGATGCACGCGATGAGGTGCGGCAACCTGATAACGTTGATGGAAAAAATCTAACACAGAATCGGCGGTTAAGCGGCGGTAAGGTAACTGGTGACGTTTCATCACCGCATCGGCCAGTTGTTGCAGGGTTTCGGTCAAAGGCAATCCTTGTGGTTTTGCAAGCTGATACTGACCGAACAAGTAATTCAACGCCAACACCGCATAAGAACAATCGCCACGACGGCTAATTAATTGTAACTCTTGCAGTCTGATGCCGAGGTCACGAATTTTTTGCAGGCGCTGAAGTTCTTGCATGATGAGGAGTCCATAATAACCGCTGATAATCAGTTATCGGGCCGTCATGGAATTCCTGAAGTAAAAATTTGAAGATGTCCTGGGCAAAAAGGCCAGCGTTAAAGCAGAATATTTAAAAATAAAATTAATTATCAATAGCTTAACTTAGCAAGCAATGGGTCAGAGGAATCAATGGGGTCAGAGTGAATTGATTTCTATCAAAATCAATTCACTCTGACCCCATTGATTCCTCTGACCCATTGATTCTTACCTTGCCTGTCGATGCAGGTTGAGCTCGCGGCTTTGTTCTTTACTCAATTCCACCACCATGGTGCCGGACAATTGATCCTGCAATGCCAGCTTTTTCTTAAAACGCACCCAAAGCCAGAAATTTCCAGCCCCACCTAAGGCCGTCAGCGATCGGATCAACGCTTGTTTAAAAGTCACCGGCTGACCATTTTGTTGCAGCAGTAATAAGCGCCAGGCACGCATCCCCAGCGTTTGTCCCGCTTTACACCAGAAATACAAATAAAACCAGAATACGCAAAACACCAAATACAGCTGGAACCAGATCGCATGGCGCTGAATATAATCAGCACTATCCTGATACCCAACCAACGAAATCAACCCGGTTTTTTCCAATACCGCCACTGCGGCCAACGCCAGCGTCATGGCAAACATCAGTAAGGCGACAACAATCAGCGAATCATAGACAATCGCCGCCAGACGACGAAGCAAACCCGCACGCGGAGCATCAGCAAACATAACTAGTCTCTTCCAGAATGAACAAAAACAGCAGGATAGCGGCAGTTTAACACGCAAAACAAAGCAGATCACAGCGCCGCATCAAGACACAACATGACTATTAACAACGCATAACACCGACTCTGACGACCAGCCACAACAGTTATTCGGCGAAACTTGCAGATAAGAAAAAGACCAAGCCAACTACCTCCAGCCAGCAGCTAAGCCATGGAAGTCACACAACTGCCGAAAAAATACGCAATCAATTGCTGCCGTTGATATTTTGCTTGCGAAGCCAACCAAGCTTTGTATAATCAGCCCTGTTTACTCCGCACGACCCCTCAATGCCTGGGTGGCGAAATCGGTAGACGCAGCGGATTCAAAATGCAAAGCGTCTGAGAAAGTGGTAGACATAACTCATTGAAACGTCTACAGTTCATGAGTTATTAAAAGTGCGGATCTCTTGCAAAGATTTGCAAAGTTTTAGAGCATGTCCCCTATGCCTAGGTGGCGAAATCGGTAGACGCAGCGGATTCAAAATCCGCCGTTAGAAATAACGTGTCGGTTCGAGTCCGACCCTAGGCACCAAATATCTCCATCTATATCCCTAGTTATTTATTTTCATTTATCGCACAAAAATTCGCTTTCTAAGTGAATGTTCAACATTCTTCAATTCATATTGATTTTGGCATTCTAATTCGTCAAATTAGTTTTAGTTGGTAATTGATGTCATACCTCTATGCTTGATTCAGACAGCAGTCTGGCAGAGGGTTGAAGGATGATTCTTAAAAAAGGTTATGGATGACTAAATCAACAATGCCAAAATCGGAACTGTGTTTTGATCTGAGCGCGAACTCAGTAACTGCTGAGGGCCATTCCTATGATGCTCTTGGTTTACACGCGCTACTCGATGGACCAGTTAAAAATATTATTTTGGATACAACAGGAAAAACGGAGCTAAAGGAGATCTTGCAGGCGCTGGCTAGCACCGATTTTGATGATAAAGAAATTGCAAAGATTTTAGATAGCGATTTGTCATTGGAAGACTGGCATATAGGTGAAGCTATAGCTGAAGCATTCGCGGTTGATTACGAAGCTTGTGAATATCCCTGGCCAACAAATAGAGACTTACGTAATTCGAGGTCTAGTCCTGCTGGGTGTGACTTGGTTGGATTTCAATCCACCAGTAACTCCCAACATCCTTACAGATTTACTTTTGGTGAAGTGAAAACATCTTATGACAAAAACTCACCACCTTCAGTGATGACCAGTCTGAGTAAACAGTTATTCGATCTGCGGGATGACATGGGGGTTAAACGCGATTTAGTTCGTTATTTAGGCCTGCATTCTGTTGGTAAGAGCTGGTTACCTAAGTTTAAGTCTTCAGTTAGTAGATTTTTGCACTCTCAAAGCTCGGATATTTCAATACTAGGTTTATTAGTTCGTGATACCCCAATGAGCCAAACTGATATATCTGGAAAAGTGACTCCACTGTCAGTGAAATGTCCGGCGGCAACCAATATTTCTCTATACGCTATTTATTTGCCCGCTGATTCGATAAAACAGCTGCCCACCAAGTTGAAAGCGCTATTAGGTTCTGGGAGCTCATCGTGACTATTGAGCTGGAAGACCTTAAATTCATTGATAAGCACTGGGCTGTAAACTCAATTAGTGAGGATGTTCGTCGCGATATATTTGAATCGGTCGAGTTATCACTAATTGCTAAGTCACTTGGTACTATTTTAGATGCGGAAAATGCTTCCGCTTTAGACATCAATGCAGTCGAAAACCTTGCAATGGCGTATGAGATAGCAGCCATTGAAGGAATTCCAGCGCTACTACACCCTTCAAGCTCCATTGAAAGTCGTCAGCTGCAAAAAAGCGCTGAAGCGGGAGCATACCGAGCTTTCGAGTTATACCGCGTATGCCCTTTACCTACATCAGATGAGCAGAGAATTCTGCATGTATTGCATGTTGGTAGCCTTGCTTATTGTGGCGAGCGTTGGAGTGATCTAAGGCGTTGGTTAAAAGATAACCCTGAATCAATTCAAGTGCCCAACTTGAATGGCGACTCATGGGATAAATTAATTTTATACAAACTGTTTGACTGTTGGGTTCGGTTGTTTCGGAAAAATAGCTGGGATGATCTTTCTCGTGTTGCAGAGTTAGTTTCTGAATTACGTAGTGATCAAAAGTTATACGAAGCTAATTGGATAAACCAGAATGCAGAAAACTTGGGCGCAATTCTTGCGTTAAGACTTACAGCTCTATATCACGCAGCAAAAGCCACGGAGCGACTCGCTTTGTATATGTTGCAAGGTGAGCCGATTTCTATTCAAAAGGAATTAGATCAACACTTTGAAGCAGCGGTAAAAGCAGCAAATGCATCAAGAGATAATCAGCTCGAAATGTTATTGAGATGGCTATACCTGAGCAGCAGAAAAATGGTTGCAGGTTCGGTTTGGTGGGTAGCTCATGCAGTAAATTCAAGAGTAACCAAATTTGTTACTGAAGTATCTCGATCTCGTGGCTTATTTGAGTTGTTACCGCCCCAGCGAGTCGCCCTCCAAGAGCAAGGGTTACTCGATCAAGCAAACAGAGCTGTAGTAGTTGATATGCCGACATCTGGGGGGAAAACTCAGCTAGCTCAGTTCAGAATTTTACAAGCGTTAAATCAGTTTGCTCAGGATGACGGTTGGGTAGCATATGTCGCTCCAACTAGAGCGTTGGTATCACAAATAACTAGAAGGTTACGCGCAGACTTTTCAGCTATAGGTGTCACTGTCGAACAATTGACTGGGGCTGTTGAGGTTGATGCTTTCGAAGAAGATATCTTAAATTCGAAATCAGCATTTCAAGTGTTAGTTGCCACCCCTGAGAAATTGCAATTTGTGATGAGGAACAAAAAGGTTGCAAGGCCGCTAGCCCTTTTGGTTATGGATGAGGCTCATAACATTGAAGATATTGAACGAGGACTCAGAATCGAATTGCTTCTGGCGACAGTGAAGCAAGAGTCGCCTAAAGCAAATTTCTTGCTCTTAATGCCTTTCGTCCCAAATGCTCAAGATCTCGCGCTTTGGTTGGGAGATAGTAATGGCAAAGCAATTAGTTTGGGAACTACTGCGTGGCAACCAAATGAAAGAATTGTTGGAGTTTTTGATATTGTCAAAGAGGAACGATCTAGCGATTGGTCAATTAATTTTGAGACTCTGGCCACTACACAAAGAACTATTAACTTAAAAGGACGACATTCAGTCGGTCCTCCAAATCCTCTTAAGAAAATAAAATATTCTCAGGCCAAATCAGTAAACACGCTGACCGGTGCAATTGCGAAAGAGTTTTCAAAAAGGGGAACTAGCATTTCTGTGTCTGGCACCATACCTCATGCCTGGGGCGTTGCACGTAAAGTAGCCGGTGAAATGGACTACCCGGAAAAAATTCACGATGATGTCGCTCTTGTTCAGCGTTTTCTAGCAACAGAAATAAGTGCTGAATTTGAGTTAATCGATATGCTAGGTAAAGGGGTCGGTGTACACCATGCTGGATTACCCTCAGAAGTTTTGTCACTGATTGAATGGTTAACTGAATCTGGTCATATCAAGGTTTTGTGTGCCACAACAACCATTGCTCAAGGATTGAATTTCCCTGTGTCGTCTGTTTTTCTTGCAACCACGAAGTATCCATACGGCGTCCAAATGTCTTCTCGCTCGTTCTGGAATTTAGCTGGCAGGGCTGGACGAATTGGTCAAGATAGCGTTGGTGTGGTCGGTATTGCTGCCGGCAAAGACGTAAACAATGTAAGGCGATTTGTTAGTAACGCAACTGGTGCATTGATTTCTCGAATGGAAGGTTTATTAGATGAACTGCAGAAAGCAGGGAGTTTGAAAAACTTAGATACTTTGATTATGCAAGAGCAATGGACCGATTTCCGTAGCTACATTGCCCATCTTTGGAATGAGAAAAAGAGTCTTGATGCAGTAATCAATGAGGCTGAACTGACGTTACGAAATACATTTGGATTTGGCACTTTGCGTTCTCGCTCATCTGACGTTGCTGCACAGCAGAAAGCAAATGCACTTTTAGATGCAACAAAGTCTTATGTGCGCCATCTAGCTGACCATCCCGAAAATGCGTCACTGGCAGACTCTACTGGTTTTTCTCCTGAGGGGGTCAGGACAGCATTTTTAGAGTTGCAAAAATTAGAGAATAAACTGACCCATGACGATTGGCAGCCTTCAAGTTTATTTGGGGAAGGTACTAAGTCGGTGTTACCTGATTTAATGGGAATAATGATGAAAATTCCTCAGCTAGAAAAAGGGTTTGAGGAGTTTAAAGGTGCAGGTAAGAGCAAAAATCTTTCAGAGGTAACGCAGGCCTGGGTTTCTGGAAAAAGTATTGCTGAGCTAGCCGTGAAATATTTCAGTGGAGATACCCTTACTGACAAAATCTCAAATGCATGTCGTTCTGTTTATCGTGATTTGGCAAATAATGGCTCTTGGGGCTTGTCTGCATTAAGTAAAATGCCTACTGCTGGCCTTGATTTTGACAACATGGACGAAGAGCAAAAACGTGCACTGAATAATCTTCCTGCGATGATCTACCATGGTGTAAAAAGTGATGCTGCGGTGCTTATGAGAATGCAGTCCGTACCAAGAAGTATCGCAGAATCTGTAGGCTCTGAATTTAGAAATAAAGCTCTAAATGAAAGTAATCCGGTACTTGGGACTAGACTTGCGAACGAGTTTTTAAATTCACTAAGCACTACGGACTGGGCTAGGTTAAAGCCCGACAGTGCAAGCATGTCGGGAGAAGATTATATGAGAGTGTGGAAGCATCTATCAGGAAACAAGTAGCCCAGATAATTGTTGGAGAAAGCTAACGATATAAGAACTAACTGGTTTCTCCTTCAAAGTTTCCCGCCCTAAAATAGCAGCAAAAGTTCTGCTCCCACACCGGATAGATGTCTGATGCTTGTTCTATCCGGTAATAACCATACTGGGTCTGAAACACTCCCGCCCCAAAATCAAAATCCAAGTCTTTGACCAGCTCAGCATAAGGCCCAATATCGACATAGCAAAAATCGGTGATGTATTGAAAGTGCCAATCATCGCCTTGGCGTTTTAGCATGATCTCTACTGGGTGGAAGCCGCCATGCTCTGCGCTATAGTCTGGATCTCTGAAGTTCAGGGTGACGCTGGTTTTGTTGGTAAGGTCTTTGCCTTTCAGTGCATTTTTGATGATATCGGTGAGTTTGCTGGTCACTGGTAAAGGCAGATTGTTGATGTTGATATTCATGCTGGTTCTCCATAAAAGCAAAAGGCCTGCAGAGAGTGCAGGCCTTGCTGGTGGTTGATGTAATGACGGTTAAGCGGTTTTATTTGATTTGTTGCGAACCTTCGGTGGTTTGGCTGGTGATAAAGCCAGTATGTGTGTATCCAATTCCCCCTTTTCGACCGCCTGAATAATGGTGTTGATCACGTCAGGCAGTTTTTCCTTAGCCCCCACATCAATCGCAGTTTTGCCTTTTTCTAGCTCAATCGCCTTTAGGCCAACCTTGATTTCGATGTAGTAGTGCTCGTTGCTGTCGTAATACCAAGGCCGGACTGAGCGGCGTTTACGGATGGTTTTGCGCTCGCCCGTTTCTGGGTCTTTGACTGATTTTTCCCGAAAGGCCTCGAATGGCGTTTTGTCGAGCATGGCTTTGGCCATGGCTAGCTGTTCTTCCAGTCGGTCAATCAGTTTCATGCGTTTGCCTAAAATCGGTGGTTTGGCTTCGATTTTTGGGCGGTCAATAACCTTGAGCGTGCTCAATAATGTAGTCATGGTGTTTTCCTTTAATGTTAGATGTAAGCGATTTGGCTACTTGATAAAGCCAATGGCTTGGGGTGGTTGCTTGCGTTGGTTTTCTTCGCGAAGCAGGCCGATGGCCATATCGCGTAAGTTGGTTTTACTTACCTCGCAGAACTTCAGGCGTCTGGTGAGGATGGCGAAATCGCCGGGGGTTAACTGTTTGAGTACAGTCAGTGCTGACAGCTCATCATCAGACAGCGTTCTAACGCTCAGAGTGCGTTTGTACAGCGTTTTGACTTGCTCAGCAGTCAAGTAGTCACAGTGAAGCTTGAAGTCAAAGCGGCGCATTACAGCACGGTCTAACAGCGTGTCGTAGTTCGTCGCTGCAAAGAGTGGCTGCTCGAAGCTCTCAAGCTGCGTGAGTAGCTCATTGACCAGTTGCAGTTCGTGCTGCGAGCGCAGTCTGTCTCTACTGGTCAGTAAGCTATCGACCTCATCAAGCAGCAGTATTTGCTGCTCTGCTGCCGCCTCTTCAAAGATACGAGCGACCTTCTGCTCACTTTCCCCCACGTATTTACTCAGCACATCTGAACAGCGGATTTGCTTCAGTGGCCTGTCATGCTGCTCTGCCAAGTAATGGGTATAGGCCGTTTTACCTGTACCAGGGGGGCCACACAGTAATACCCGTATCGAGTCTTGCTGGCGGATAGCCTGTGTTATGTGGTCCTTACTCAACGGGTCGCCCCGAATATTGAGTAAGGCTGGATCAAAACGCAGTTGCTGCTGGTACTTGGGCTTGCTGTCCCATAGGCTTGCCGCACTTAGGCTATTTTCCACCACTTCATCGATGATGCGTTCAGCTTCATGGCGTTTGGCGTCAACCCGCCTTGTTACATGGCCAGCATTCTGAATAAGCGCAGGCGTCATATGCTCGATACTGCACAGCTTACGGATATAGGTATCTGGCAGTGCCATGCCTTTAAATGCGTATCCCGCGATTTTACGCAGGTCGGCTTTTTCAGGGGCTGGCATGGGAACTACCAACTTAAAACGCCGGATAAAGCTGGTTTCTAGCTCTGCGGCATAGTTGGTGATCCAGATGCATGGCACTTGGTTTTGCTCAAGCAGGCGCTGCATACTGTCTTTGCTGTAGCTGGTGTCTGAACTACTGAACATGTCCTCGCATTCATCTATCACCAGCATGGTATTGGGGGTTGCCGCCAGCATCTGTTGCAAGGTAGATAACATCTTTACCCTCTGATTACTGGCATGACGTGCACCAAACTCGTTGTCTACTTGGCCAGCATCAAAGCGCAGATTTCGCACCTCATACAGCATACAACCACAGGCTTTAGCAAGGCTTCGTACCAGTTCCGTTTTACCAGTGCCGGGTTCACCATGGATGAGCAGGCTAATACCACTATCACCCTTGGCCATTGCGTTTTGGCAGTAGCGCTGCATCAGGTCGGTATTTGCCTGAGTAAACGACGATAAATCAAAGGTTGCGGGTGGCGCTTCAAACAACAGAGTTTGCAGTAAGTCGCCTTTACTCTGCACCAGTGCCCCACCAAGGCGCAGCAGTATTGGCCTTGCTATGGTCATCTTGGCGGGTTCCCACTCTTCAAAGCTTTGCTGAAGCAGTCCTTGGTCGACCAGCACTGCTAAGGCATTTTTCAGGTCAGAAAGTGGCATATCACACTGTTCGGCCAGTACCGCGCAGCTATCAATGTTCACCCCCTCACATTCCAAGTTACCCAATACCGCAGTCAGCCCCGCATTGAGATTGACCACCACCACAAATTCCAACACCATGGCAAACTTGGTATCGATACCGTACAAACTGCACAGGCGTCGACAATTGGCTTTTAAGGCCTCCGTCTGTTTTGGGTATGGGTCTGAAATGGCTAAAGCGTCCAGCATTTGGCTGGTTGGCATCTGGCGTGTCGTTAGGTTCGAGATAAAGCACATGCGGTTGAGCATACTGGGGCTTAGCAGCTCGCTATCGGAATCATCGATGTATTCCCGCACAATCATCGAACAAAACTGAGACGCCAGATAAGGGTAATGCAAACTGGCGTTACGTCTCATCGGTTGTGGCTCCGGTAGTTCAGGATGGCAGCGGCTTGCTGCATAAACTCATGGTCGCGTTTGTCGTAAATGGTGGTGGTACTGATACTGGCGTGACCAGCCATCTGACGTACCGTGTTGATATCGACGTTCTGTGATAGCAAACGGGTAATAAAAGTACGGCGTAAGTCATGGGGCGAGACATTAGCCACCCCGACAGCTTCCAGTTTCTGGCGAATAAGGCGATACACCGTCGAGGCATGAACAGCCTCCATCGGCTTCACTTTGCCGTTGCTGTATACCGAACACAGCAGATACCCTTCACCATTCCCCCTGATTTTTAGCCATGCTTGCAGGTACTCAAGGCTCCATTCGGGGAGGTACACCACACGGCTTTTATTGCCCTTACCATGGCGTACCAACAGGGTTTTATTGGCCTTGTCATAGTCTTTGAGGGTTAATGCCACCAGTTCACTGCGCCGAAGGCCAGTCCCCAGCAGCAGTGCAAACACCAGTAAGTTGCGATAGCCAATGGGTGATAAATCGGCTCGTAGCTGGTAAAACAGCTGCTCTACCTGCTTGGTGGATAAGGCTGTGCCTTGGTGCTCGCCATGCTTGATTTGCTGGATGGCTTCCAGCTGCGCCAAGGTCTGCTGCATCACATGGCCAGTCAAAACCGCCACTTTGACAATACCCCTGATGGCAATCATGGCCCTGTTAATCGAGCGGGCGCTCCAACCAGCAGCTTGCATCTGCTGACGCAGTACCATGGCTTGTTGATAGTCTAATTGTGCAAAACGCTGTGCTCGCTCAGCCTCGTCCCATTGCATAAGCTTCCCCAGACTATTCAGCTGCGAGCTGATAGAACGGCGACTATTGGGCGATAAACGGCTGATATACAGCGTGTACGGACATGCTGTACTCATAAAGTACTCCGGTATGTAAGTGATTTAAGTGATTGATTTATCGGTGGGAGACTGCTGAAAAGCAGTGCTACTCCAAGGTAGCACTGGTTCGGGAGGGATTAAAAGGGGTATTTAGGTAGCGGTTTGATGAGATTTAAACTGTTCGATTAAATAAAGTACAGCATCGTTTTGTGTCTTAACGGGCTGACCATTAGATAATTGATGCTCTTGGCTTATTAGGTCTAGGACAACACGGTCAAAGTCGTCTTTTGTCCCTTGCAGCAGTTCAATTTTGGTTTTTGTTAGCGACCGAATCTCATTTAAAGCCTTAATTACTCTGAAAATCGCTGGCTGCTTAGCATGTTTATTAAGAAATTTAATAATGGTTTTTGCCACTTCTGTTTTTTTTGCGTCTTTTCTGGTGTATATCAATTTTTCCAGCTGTTTGAATTCCGACTTTATTTCTGTTCTATCAATGGAAGATTCTCGGATGGCTGTTTTAACAATTTCGAAGTTATTGAATAGGGTTTTTGGCGTAAGCACCCGTAGCTTGTTCTGCTCTGGTACAGCTTTTTTTAGCTTGTTTTTTTTAAGTACCATTGACCGCGCGCCTTTCAGCACTTTTTTAGCAACAGGTCTTGCCTTTAACAGCTTTCCTTTTTTAGTCATACACTTACATCTCTTATAGTGGCGAGAGAGTATTTATAGCCACTAGAGAAATGAGTTACCTAAGAATTTTTCTTAGGTAACTCACGTACTTCAGTTATTCAAACTTGTGTTTGCCGAACAGTTTCTGACCGTTGGTTTTAAACTTGTTTTGTACCGAATTCATCCCGCGAAGCCAGATCGTATCAAAAGGTTTTTGCCGCTCCTTGATATCCTTCTGACTCTTCGCACTGGCGGTACTAAAATCGCCGCACCAGATTTGACAGTGGTGCTGAACTAATGTTTTGAATATTTTGCCAAGCTCCTTGTTGTCGAAATATTCCAGTTCTGCAACCTCCAGCATTTTCTTGAAACATGACATATCGGATTTACTATCTTTCAGAATGCGAAGGGCAGCGGTCAAACCGACATCTCGCAAATACCGGAGCAGCCATGGGTTTAAGTTTTGTTTCTCCAGCGCCGTGAGGTCGTAACATTTCAGCCGGTTCGGTAAGTCCATTTCTTGGATTTTAGCTCGCAAGGCATTTGCTTTGATTTTGCGCCGGACACGCAGCTCAGATCGGGTCATGTCTTCATCTTCCTTGGTGTAACAACACAACTGCACGTCGCTTTTCTGATCACCGGCGTACAGAGTTTGAGGTTCACCATCAGAACCAAAGAAACGACCGGATGACCGAGCTTTATCAAGCGTAAAGGCTAATTTCGACAAAGGCGTTTTACCGTCTAATGCAAAATCGATCCGAGTTACTGTGGCTTGTTCCACCGTATCAACATCCGGAGCAAGAATTTTCAACCAGCGATGACACTCATACAAATCTCCGGCGTTGTAAGGATGGCCATTTAGCGTGATCCGTAAAAACGCCTTTTTCATTGAAAAAGGCGCAACTTGCACATACAGGTGTTTTGGCGCAATTTCTTTCAATTCACTTGAATAAACACCAATCGGAATTTTAAAGCTCAGCCGGTAGCCATCGCGTCCCTTGTGGTATTTGAAAAAGGTCAAACACTGTCGAAGAAACAAAATCAGTAAACAGCAGTTTTTCCAAACAGCTGCCGCCGTATCTACAGGGACTTGAACAGTAAAGCTGAGTTTGTCAACATGAACATGAAGTTTGTTGTCTTTTGTTTTAGCCATGTTATTTCACCTCGCCGGAAAATTTCAGCGGATGTTTTTTCAACTCCAGCTTCCAGTGCAGCCGGGTTTCTTCGTCCGTACAAGCAATAGCCGCCTGTACCACATGAACGAGGAAGTCTGGTGATGTGACATCAAGTGTTTTGATTTTTTGCGCGAATTGGATTGCTTGTGGATTTACGTTTTGAGTGTTCATGTTTTTTTCCTTGCTAAATTCTGGGTAAAGGCCGGCGATGATTGTTTCAACCAGCTCTCGGGTTAATTTGCGTTTGGGGATAACAGTACCGCCGATGTGCTCTTGTAAATTGCGCCACACTGCTTTGCGCTGTTTCACTTTCAGCCGGTTCAGTGGCTCAAGAGCGTGGAAGGAATAATCCATGCGAACGCCGTGCTCACCGGCGACGCTGTATGCGATCTGAGATTTGGCGGCCGTCCGGCGCATAGTTGGATATTCCTCTTCGCCAAGTTCAGACTCGATACATTGTTTGAAAGAGTCGTAACCCAAAGGCAACCAGCACTCCTCTTTACAAAAGCGGAATAACGAACAGTTCAGGTCGGAAATGTTGCGCCGGATGTCGCTCAGTAACTCTGCGGCGATGGCTTTAGCATTTGTCTTCGGCACTTTCACAGAGCTAACGCGGAGTTGACTATCCGGCGGAAGACTGGCAAACAACTGGTTGAGTCGCGTTTGATTTTGTTTCATGTAAATTCTCTTTGATTAAAAGTTAAAAGCGGTGTCGGTTTTGGCACTGCTCCTGAGGTGATTTACAGTTCGTAAAAAGTAGGAATTCGCAGAAACGCCACGCGACCGGCGGTCAGTGCACAAAGCCAGCGCAGTATTGATGGATAGCTTTGTTCCTGTGCTCTGTAGAGGATCTTTGCACCGGCGGTGGCGTCTTATAACTGCCTGAATAAGCGGATAAAGCTGATTTCAAGAACACAGAGCTTGATCAAGAAATCAATACTCAGTGCGTTTGCGTATTGCAGCTAATTCGCTTCGTTGGTTTTGATGTCGGATGAGAGTTGATACACCGGCGGTGAGGGCTAACGACGGGCAGCTAAGTGCTGAGGATGTGAATGTGTGTTCGTCTCAGCTATTTTGTTCGTCAGTGACGAATTCGTCATTCGGCTGCACAGAACAGCGATCATGTTTTGCACACCGGCGAACACATTTGCTGACTTTGAACACATCTCACTGTGTCATGAATCTGATGTTGTGATCTGAGAGTGTGATCTAAGAAGTGATCAATGAATGGCTATGATTGTATAAAGCTACATGTGTCTGATTGTGGAATATCACTGTAGTAACTCTCTTATTAGAACAACAGACAGATCATAGACCGGCGTATAGAGTCTGTGTGGTGACACAGTGCTGCGGCGGAACAGCTTCCAGGCACCAAGGTTTGGCCGGTTTGATGCACCTATCAGGTGGTTCTGCGGGTGAAAATTGGCGAGTTTATTGTGAATTACTGCGGTTAGAAAAACGCCAGTCCGCGTGTAAAAATGAATAATTGATGTTTGCTGCCGATCTATCACTCGTGCATTTAAATCCGCCGATTAAATAATGAAGCTCTAAGAATTTTTCTGAACACCGGCGTTGTCGCTCGTGCTGAAATGACAGAAATCTGACTTTCTGTTTTGTATTAATGACAACTGCTGCTTACATCGAATCGCGGTTACGCGAAATCAACCTGCTCAAACGTAAAATAACCTTCAACAACATACCGGCGTTTTACCACAGCGTAGCGACTTCGCTCGGTATGGCTGAAGGCATGTTCAAATACGGTTTTGAAAATTCGCTGGATACACTGCTCGACAAACGAAACTGGAATCTGGATTTACTTGGTGGAGAAGATGATGGTTTCGGTAATATTCAATGTGGCACACCACCGCGTATAAGTATTTACAAATTGTTCACTGTGCATGGATTTGAGATCCACTGTATTCCGTGGCTGGGTCAAAAAGAAGTCGACCGCGACCTGAATCGACATGAGCAGTTTGAATTTAAGTACTGGCGGGCAGGCAGCATGAAAGTTGTCTTTCGGATCGCAAAGTTGCACACCTTTATCCGAATGTACTTCGAGCATGGGGACGAAGCCGATTTGCAGTTAATCCGTTTTGCACACAACCTGACTGAAGACTTTATCGAACAATTACAGCCGAAATTTCGCACTCAGAAGGTTTACGGTGTCTCAGTGAAAAACTTTTTTGATTTCGCAGACAAGAAATTAAAAGCTGGTGAAGACGTCTATTTACCCTCTGTGTACACACTAACGGATTGAACATGAGTCTCGAAACGAAACGAGCCAGACATCAGAGCGATGCTGACATTACCTTTGGAAGTTCCAACTTGAATGAAAAGCCGGAGTGGTCAAGACTAGTCGCAAGTGTGCCACCCGCCGCCCAAACTCGTTCCTGCAGATTTTTAAGACCATAGCCAGCGGTTGCTGCGGCATCACCACTCCCTTCAACAACGGCAACATCGTTTTCAACCACTAGGTAACACAAACCATCTTGCAGTCGCAAACTGAGGCGGCACCAGCTGGCATTAGCGTGTTTAGCTACATTGGTAAGTGCTTCCTGTGCAGCCCGATAAAGTAATACCTGCTGAGACTGAGGTAATGATTCGATTTCGTTGTCTATTTGCGGAACATAATGGATCTGCGCATGCTGCAACATCTCTGGCAATGGCCCTTGCGTTAGGCTGGCTACTAAACCTTTTTCTTCCAATAGTCTTGGAGTGAGCTGGTGCATCAGGCGATAGATAGATTCGTACAGCGTGTCGACGGTTGTACTGAGCTTATCTAAACGCTCGTTAGAGCCCTGACGTTGCAGCGCTTTGATTTGCAATTTGAGGCCGGTCGCCACCTGGCCGAGTTCGTCGTGGAGTTCATTCGACACTACTTTTCGCTCGCATTCGAGCGCAGTCGAGAACTTTTCCGACAGTTGTTGATTGCGTTTGGCAAGTTCAGTTTGTAGCTCAGCCTGTTGTCGAAGGTCTTGGGTTAGACGCTGCTGAGTTGACATCACAGCACCAAATAACAGAATGGCGATGTTGAGAAGCAGCACAAAAGCCTGCAATTGCTGCATGGTTAGGGTGCCGGAATGACCATACAACGTTAAAGCAGTGGCAAAATTTATGGTTGCCAACGCAATTACGGCACCAACCCACCCGGTTAAATAACAGAGCATAGCTGCAGGAAATAGGCTTAACGATAACACTAAATAAAGCGCATCCGGCTCGTTACGAAATAGAAAAAAAGCTATCAAGATCAACAGTAATGGACTGGCTGCTTTCCAAATCTTTGTTGAAATTTGCCAATACTGATGTCGCTGCAGCCAGAACTGCCATAGGCCCAGTAACGGGACACCCAGCAAGAAAATACCAATTTGATTGCCACAGATAAATGACCACCACATCGATAGTTTTTGTTCAGTCGGAATGTTCTGGTAAAAGCTGGTAAACCACACCAGCGAAGTGGCACTTAAGATTGATTCCCACAACATTAGTGTGAGTAGCAGTAGTACATACTTTGTTTTGTGTAGTTGTATGGAAGGCCAGTAATACTTAAACCAGTAGACAGCTAACAATAGCGGTCCCTGCTTTGTTACTGTTCTCAGTACGGCTCCCCAGATTTCGGGCAGGACATTACCATAGCCAATAGTGATACTGCGCTGGCAGAACAATTCTGTGGCAATAAGCGTAGGCCAATATCGCCAAGGCAATATTATTATGAGCGCCAGACGTAGACCGGCCGGCATATACCACGCCGACCACCCCTGATGAGTAAAAAAGTTGCGCGAAAAAAAGTAAAAACACAAAAAAGCCGCGCCATACAGCAGCACAAGTGCTGCATGCTGTAGCATCAACTCTGCACCATTGTCAGTGCGGAAAAACTCCTTTTTATGTTGTTCCCACGTTTGTTTAAGTATCGCCATTTACTTCCAAGGATGAGTTGGACGCATGCCCAGTTAGTTTTAGTTGCTGAGCAGCATCCTATGGTGTGGGACGGGTTATGTCATCTATTTGATTGAATATGCTCTTTATAGCTCAGGTTGAAAATGCAATAAAAACCAAAAACCAGACGCCCTGGCATTTAACACAGCAGTTTGTGATTAAACCGGAATTCCTTTTGCGTCACTATCTCTTTTGTTAAAGTCGCAACTATTGGCCTCACACGGACACTTTTACCGTTATGACACTATCTGTATTATTGGTGGATGACCACCCTATCGTTCGTTCTGGTATACGGCAACTGCTCGAATCTTCGGCTGATTTTACAGTAGTTTATGAGTGTAGTAATGGCTCAGAAGCACTACGGATCGCCACAAAGTCTTTCGATATCGCCCTTGTTGATTTTTCCTTACCGGACACTACAGCGCCGGAACTAATAACCAAACTAAAAGCAACTCACCCAGATGCAAAATATGTGGTGGTCTCTATGTATGATACTGACCCTTACGTATCACTCTGTTTGGATGCAGGTATAAATGCTTACCTGTCAAAACGCCGTGTTGCCGATGAACTGTTAGACGCACTTGATCAGATACAAAAAGGTGACGATTACCTGAGCAGCGATGTCTCAAAAAATATAATTCTAATGAATAAAGGGTTGAAAAGAAGCGGATTTATCGATTTAACACCAAGAGAACATGAGCTGTTCATGTTACTTGCGACCGGCATCGGAATAAAAGGCGCAGCTAAAGTGCTGAATGTTGCCGTAAAAACAATCCATACCCACCGCACCAACCTGATGCTCAAGCTAGGGATGACCACCGACTTTCAACTTGTACGCTTTGCCTTGAAACATCACTTAATTAGCATTCAGGATTTACTACAGTAGAAAACATTCATCTCCAGAAACCTGCGCTAGGAAAAAATCTTAGAAAGGATAGGTGCAAGGCCGAAGCACGCTCATGTGCCAGTCGTTACTCTACAACTGATTTCGTAATGAGAGCAGGATCTGGCAACAACTCTATCGGTGAACATTGCAAAGTTGCAGCCAACTTATAGAGCATGTCGATTGTGATATTGGCTTCCCCGCGTTCAATGCGGCCAACATAGCTTCTGTCCACATCTGCCAGATGAGCAAGATCATCCTGAGATATACCCAAGCCTTTGCGCTTTGTCTTGATGTTCTGCCCGAACTGGATAAGTACGTTACTCATTAGCCACCTATGATGTGCGAGTGAACTATCCAGTTTTGTAGCGCTCACTTCCACGGATTATAATCCGCATCTGTAAAATAGATGTGGATATGCAACTGCTTTGCACAACCGCTTGAATGCAATAACTTTCCTTTGAATTTCATGAGCATAGATTCATGATGCTTTCCGAAAAATAATTAAAGTCTCGTCTTCAGCTGACGATAAACAAGCAAACACAATGCGGATTATAATCCGCAATAGCTTAGAGACTTTTGCTATGTCACTTATCGTCAACACCAATTTTTCATCGTTAAATACCAGACGTTTCATGACTATGAACACGACAGCACTTGACACAGCATTCAAGCGTCTATCGTCTGGCTTACGTATTAATTCTGCTGCTGATGATGCTGCCGGTCTTCAAATCTCGAGTCGCTTAACAGCACAAATTAACGGCTATGAACAAGGGGTACGAAACGCCAATGACGGTATATCGTTAGTGCAGGTGGCAGAAGGAGCAATGGATGAAATGACAAACATCGCGCAGCGTATGCGTGTTTTGGTACTTCAATCCAAAAACGGCGCATACAGTGTCAGCGATAAAGCTGCTCTTCAAATGGAATTGGATGAGCTTAAAAAAGAATTCACACGAATAGCAAGCACGACGGAATTTGCCGGTATTAAGTTGCTGGACGGAACCTTGAGACGGGATTTTCAGGTAGGAGCTGATGCTAGTCAGACTATTCCAGTGAATTTAGCTCGAGAAGGCGGCTACACAGCAGAATCGCTATTGTTGTCACAAGTCGTGGTTGATGGTAGTGATGGGATAAGTGCACCAGCGCGAAATGGTATTTTAAATAAAAGCGGAACCAGTTTTACTGTACCATCCCCTCCAAAAGCAGGCGCTATTCAAGGTCTGCAGGTCAGTGTCAATGGTTCATCATTTGTTAAAGTAGACGATGAATTTTTGGGGAGTCCTTTCGAGCCCTCACCCTATGTCCCTGGCCAACTAACGTTTGGTTCCGATTTTTTTGGTGCCCAAGGGGCTGTTGATATAAATCGTCAAGTGCTAGCGACTGCTTTGTTATATTCATCATCGTCAGCTGGATATAACTTTGATCCAGCAGTTCGTGGAATAAAGCTCGACCCGACTAATAATTCAATTACTAGTTTTGGGGACCTTGATCTACGGTTTCGTATTGCAGGTGAAGCACCTGATTATCTTTCTGCTAAAGCAATCCAAGCTGAAATTAGTTCAATTACTGGATTGTCACCAGAACAAGTTGGTCTGCCTTGGTTTGAAATCGCAGCCGATGAAGAAGACATAATTTTCGAGACAAATATTGCCATTATTGACGATGCAATTGCTTCACTCGGCTCTGCCAGAGCAAAACTAGGCGCAACGCAAAACCGTTTCCAATCCACTATTAGGAACATTTCTAATGTCGGGGAAAATCTGCAAGCCGCCAGAAGCAGATTTAGAGACGCGGATTATGCTGTTGAGACTGCTGAGCTAACAAAACGACAAATTCTTAATCAAGCCAGCTCTACCATATTGGCTCAGGCCAACCAGAGACCGTCGTTGGCGCTCAGTCTGCTAAGTGGGTAATCTGAAACTAACAATGGATTTCAAATTGCGAAGTGCGTTATATGCGCATAATATGCATCTATGACGTTATTGCCTGGAGGTTAAAATGAATGTCACATTAGGCACTGAGTTTGAGAAACGTATTCAGGAAAAGGTTGCTTCAGGCATGTATACCTCGGCCAGCGAAGTGATCCGTGACGGTCTTCGCTTACTGTTTGAAAAAGACATGCAAAAGCAGCAACAGTTGGATGTGCTGCGCCAGGAGGTCGCGAAAGGTTTTGAGCAGTTGTCAGCGGGTGAGCAATCGTCAAAGAGTGCGCTGGATATTTTTGCTGAAGTAAGCCGGGGTATGAATGGCCAAAGCGCCGTATAGTTACCGGCTCTCGCCGCTGGCCGAAGCAGACATTCGTGAAATCTCCGCAACAACAATTACCAATTGGGGCAGCACACAGGCCAGAGCTTATTTAGAAAGCCTGGACAAAACCATGCTTACGCTTGCGAAGAACCCTGAGTTGGGTCGAGAGCGGAGTGAGGTTTATGCCGGTGCCCGAAGTTTTCCATCCGGCAAGCATGTCATTTTCTACCGTGCTGCCGCACAAGGTGTCATAGAAATAGCGCGTGTACTGCATCATCGTATGGATCTGCTGAGTCAGTTCAGCGACGAGTTCTAACCTATCTAAAATTCTGAGACGAAGCATGGCATTTAGCGAGTTTGAGCAATTCCGCATTGAGAAGGCAATTGACGCCTTTATGAAGCAGCGTCGGCCACGACCAGACATCCGACATGAATTTGATTTATCGGCCAAGATAGAACGGCATAGTCTGGTATTGTATGAAGTTCGTCCTGACTGGCAGGATAAAACAGAGATCCACGAATATCCCTTTGCTAAGCTGACCTATGTTCGCACGCAAAACGTTTGGAACATCTTCTGGATGCGCGCCAATCTGAAATGGTACGGTTATGAACCTGAGCCATCAGTGCGAACCATCGATGAAGCGCTGCGAATCGTTGCAGAAGACAAGTTCGCTTGTTTTTTTGGCTAAGATAGCTTGCTCAGAGTTTCGCATTTTGGGGGCTTACTCAATAGCAATTTGCATGTTAATTTCAGGAACATTGAGATTTCTACACGTTAATCGCAAACCAGCTGAAAATGCACGTTAACAGGCGTGGAATGCCGGGAAAAAGCACTTTAATAACTATTAAAGCGCAGATCGTTAATCGTTGAAAATTTCACTAAATTACCATTCGAGCTAACAGTATTTCCTACCGAAGAGTCTTGGACACAAGTTAAGTTCAGCGAAGAGAAGTTAATGGCTTGGTTACATACATTCAGTGGCCAGTCAGTTGCTTGCTATATAAATGGTGAAAACCAACGGGAGTCATCTCAATGCTGATTAAAACCGCATTTTTCTGTGTACTTGTCACTTGTTGTTTTGAAGCTGAAGCTGCGCAGCAGCCACACAAACATCAAACTCAGACAAGCAAGACTTACGATGCCAAAGGCAAACTCATTAGCAAAACCACAGCAAACGGCCGCCATTATGACTCTAAGGGAAAATACATCGGCAAAACGACCATCCAGGGCAGGCACTACGACGCCAAAGGTCGATACATAGGAAAAACAATCACAAGTAGCAGCGGTACTAGAATTTATGACGCCAAAGGCAAACAAGTTGGGAAAGAGCTATAGCTTTGCATATTTTTCCGACTCACTGTAGAGCGTTACTACCTGATGTAAATTGACCATACCCTAAATAACTGTTCCAATTAGTAGATCACTTGCAGATGGGAACTCAATGCGGTTTGAGCGATCGATCAGTCGCCAAACCATACAAATCACCAACCGCATTGAGCATGAACAAATTACCATTTTTTACGCCGCAGGCGCTGTACCGCCTGAAAAAAATTGTGCAGTGGAACCCAAACAGGCCGTTGGCACGAAGAGCAAATGCAATATTGCTGCTGGCGAAAGGCAAATCTAAAACAGAAATTGCCGAGCTATTGCAGGCCGCCAGAGCGAGCGTAAACCGTTGGATAAATTGGTATCTAACGGATGATATTGACGGTTTACAAGCAGACTTACCCGGTAGGAAAGTACGGTTTGAACCGGAGTTCATCGGCAAATTACTGCGTTTTATGGTCGGATTCAGACCGCAGGAATTTGGCTACCAGCGTTCACGCTGGAGCAGTGAACTGCTAAGCATCGTGCTGCGGGAAGCGCTGAATATTGTACTCCACAGCTCGACAATCCGGCGTTGGTTACCTAAGCACGGCATCGTCTGGCGACGTGCGGCACCGACGTTATGCATCAAAGACCCAGATAAAGAAGCGAAATTAGCAGCGATAAAACAAGCACTTGCGAACTGCGATAGCAGCAATCCGGTGTTTTATGAAGATGAAGTCGATATCCACTTGAATCCTAAAATCGGTTCAGATTGGGGCTTGCGCGGACATCAACGCAAAGTGGTCACGCCAGGTCAGAACAAGAAATATTTTTTAGCTGCCGCGCTGCAAGCAAAGACGGGCCAGGTGACGTAGGTCGGTTCTGCTTCAACGAGTACGGTGCTTTTTATCGAGCTACTAAGAATGCTGCGCAAACGCTACCGCAGTGCCAAAACTATCACGCTGATAGTCGATAACTACATCATTCATAAGAGTAAAAAGGCGCAGCGCTGGCTGGAGAACAACCCGAAGTTCAAACTGTTATTCCTGCCGGTATACAGCCCGTGGCATAACAAAATCGAGCTGCTGTGGCACTCACTGCATGAAACGGTCACACGCAACCATAGCTGTAAGTCGATGGAGGAACTGATGGAACGGGTTGAACACTTTATGGACACCACATCACCGTTTCCGGGTAACGGACATGGGTTCAAACGGGTGTAACATTAGGAGGAGCAGTTATTTAGATTTCATTCGCGATGTGTCAATGAAGCTACACTTTTTAGTTTGAGGCCTGTTATTATCTTTTTTTATATTGTATATACCAACTGGAGTGACGTTTAAACACTCTAATTTTGCTGATAACGGTCCCGCCAGCAAATAGGATTATTGATTGATGGAACAGGCCTAATTAATCTTGAAACAAACATCACAACCTCTTTTGGTCGTTGGCGTCGCCGCATCTGCTGGCGGCTTGGAAGCGCTCAGCTTGTTCTTACGCAAGCTCCCAATGCATGCAAATTTATGTGTAGTGATTGCTCAGCATCTTTCGCCCGATCATGAAAGTATGCTGGCGAAACTCCTCTCTCGCGAGAGTTTGCTTAAAGTAGAAACCGCTGGCGATGGTATGATGCTTAGTGCTGGAAAAGCCTATGTGATTCCGCCAGCCGTGAATGCCGTCGTGTATGACATGAAAATTTGTTTAACCGCCGCTGATCAGTTTGGTGTACCAAAACCATCGGCCAACGAACTGTTCGTTTCACTCGCTGATCAATTCGCTGAACGAGCGTGCGCGGTTGTTTTGTCAGGGACGGGCAGTGATGGTGCGCGGGGTTGTCGAGAAATCAAAGCTCACGGCGGATTTACTTTTGCTCAGTCACCCTCCCAAGCCAAATATGATGGAATGCCTTTAGCCGCCATCGATACCGCGTGTATTGATCGGGTACTGCCCGCTGAAGAAATTGGCAAAGAATTAGTGCGTTTAGCTGAATTTAAAGATTTATCCGCCGACCGCTTCAAAAAACCTATTCACAAAGATTCCCTCAGTCGAATTTTACAACTAGTGTTCGAAGAAACTGGCGTTGATTTCAGTAATTACAAAGACAACACGCTGCATCGACGGATCGATCGTCGGCTGATTGCCACAGACACTTCGAGCTGGATGGAATATGAAAAATATCTGTCGGAAAATTTGGAGGAAGTACAAAAACTTTATCAAGATTTACTGATTTCGGTAACCGCTTTTTTTCGCGATGAGTCCGCCTTTACAGAGCTAGAATTAGCACTTCGGCAAATCATTCAGCGTAAAAGTAAAGGCGATGAAATCCGTGTATGGGTGGCCGGCTGTGCAACTGGTGAAGAAGCCTACTCAATTGCGATGATTTTATACGATTTGTTAGATGGTCAAATTTTTGATTATCGGTTGCAAGTCTTTGCCACAGACATCGATTTAAAGGCACTTGCCATTGCACGCAAAGGTAGATATGACGCAACGTCCCTCAAAGGTTTAAAACCAAATCTGATTAAACGCCATTTCAATGCAGTAAATGATGGCTTTCAAATAAGCAAACATCTGCGGGAATTTGTGGTGTTTGCCAAACAAAATTTAGTCGGTGACCCTGCATTTTTACGTTTAGATTTAGTTAGTTGTCGTAATGTGCTGATTTACATGAAAGCGGAGCTGCAAAAACAAATCCAAGCCACGTTTCACTATGGGTTAAATCCTGGCGGATTTTTGTTTTTAGGTCGTTCCGAATCGCTTCCTGGCAGTGAATTATTCGAGTCTAAAATAGCGGACTGTCGGCTTTTTGTGCGCAAAGAAGGCAATAATCATGATATCTATCGTCGCTACAAATTAATCAACCGCAGTATATCGACTAAAACCGCAACGGCTCCCAAATCCATATCAGTGCTTGATAACGTCGACGATAAAATCATTCGCGCAGTTGCACGGTATGTCACACAAAAGGCCTTTGTGATCGACGAGGTCATGGATATTCGTTTTATCTACGGTGATTTGACGGAGATCACACAACTCAGGAAAGGCCGTACCAGTCTTAATTTGCAGGATATCATTCACCCTCATTTACAACTCGAAATCAAAGGGCTGATTTTTAAGGCGAAAAAAGAAGGTATCGCTCAGCATTCTCGGGCAATTTCACATCAATCGCATTATTTGTACTTCGACGTACTACCTCTTGCCGATGAGTATGACAAAACTCCAATCTATTTAGTGCGTTATGAAGTAAGTGCAACCGCCCCTGTGAATATCAGTCCAGAAGCGCAGGGTGAACAAAACAGCAAACTGTTGCAGCTACAGCATGAATTGTCTGCCATGCGCGAACATCTGCAGACGGTGATTGAAGAATTAGAAACTTCAAATGAAGAGTTACAGGCGGTTAACGAGGAGCTGCAGTCTGCCAATGAAGAGTTGCAATCTACCAACGAGGAATTAGAAACTTCAAATGAAGAGTTGCAATCAACCAATGAAGAATTAACGACAGTTAATGAAGAGATCCAAGTCAAAAGTAACGAAATCCAAGCAATAAACAGTGATTTGCAGAATTTACAGCAAAGCTTGCCTCACCCACTGTTGGTGCTAGATAAAGAATTACGGCTTGTGCATTTTAATGAAGCGGCTAAAAAAATCATCGATGTTTCAGAGCAGCATCTTGGCGAATTGATTGAACTTATCCCGCAGAAATTCCCGTTACCTGATATTCGATTGTTGCTGAATCGAACCAGCCAGCATGGCGAGACTATCCAGCAACAACTCAAAAGTGAAGAACACAGCTATCTATTGACTGTCACCAATTACCGGCACACCAAAGGCTATGGCAATGGTGCCATTTTGTTGTTTTGGGAAAATACCGAACTCGTTGATTTGTACCAATCCCTTCAACAAATGGTCATCAACAACAATTTACAAGCCAGAGCCATTGAAGCGGCCGAGCAAGGCATTTTAATCGTCGATGCTCAAAAAGAAGACATGCCAATTCTTTATGTGAACCAAGCTTTTTCTGAAATGACTGGCTATGCGCCTGAGGAAGTATTTGGTCAAAATTGTCGATTCCTTCAAGGGCCAGATACTGATCCTTTGGCACTGCTGGGGATACGAGCCGCGATCCAGCAGCAGCAGCGTTACAAGTGCTTATTGAAAAACTATCGCAAAGACGGTAGCAGTTTTTGGAACCACTTAAGTATTGCGCCAGTGTTCGAGTCGGGGAAATTAACGCATTACATTGGGCTCCAAAGTGATGTTACTGATACGATCAATTCGCAAAGCGAAGCTTTATTGGCACAAACAGTGTTTGATAATACCTCTGAAAAGATTGCGATTTTTAATCAAAAACAAATGCTGACTTATGCCAACAAAGCGCTGCAAAGCATTCTTTCTCCTGACCGATTGTTAACGACCATCCATTACACACACCTGTTTAATCTGATGAATGAACAACGCTTTGATCACGGCTGGCAGGAAATTATTCAAAGCGACAATTGGCAAGGCGAACTGTTACTTTCAACCGGCGACCTCGCGACGCCGCATTATGTGTCGGTGAGCAAAGTGCTCGATCCTAATGATCAATCTATACGATTGGTATTACTGGCCACAGACATTGGCGAATTAAAGGCACGAGAGCAGCGACTCCATAAATTAGCCTTTTATGATGATTTAACCCGACTGGGTAATCGACTTTATCTAAATCAACGACTGCAGGAAACCGTGAGCCGCCATCAGCGTAAAGGCGCGCGTTTTGGCTTGCTGTTTTTAGATTTAGATAATTTTAAACGCATCAACGACTCTTTGGGACATGCGTTCGGTGACGATATTTTGCAACATTTTGCCGATGTGCTGCGCAAACTCAGTCGTCAAAGCGACTTCTGCGCTCGGATCAGCGGTGATGAATTCGTGGTGCTGATTGATGAAATTGAGCAACCACAGCAAGCCCAGCACTTTGCAGCACGAATTATAGAGGCGTTGAAAAAACCAATCAAAGTGTCACAAGAACTTTTATTCGTCAGCGCTAGTATTGGGATTGCCATATATCCGGATGATGGCAAAGAAGCTGATTTGTTATTGAGAAATGCCGATATTGCGATGTATCGGGCCAAACAATCAGGAAAAAATCAGTTCCAATTTGTCGACGCCGATCGTTCGGATGAACTTCGCCAACAACTGAAATTGGAGGGAGATTTACGCCGAGCATTTTACGATGATGAAGACATCGGTTTGGTCTTACATTATCAACCCTACTATAGCAATACGTCCCCTCCCAAACTTATAGGTGCTGAAGCCCTTGTGCGTTGTCATCATCCCCAGCTTGGTGATTTAACGCCTAAACAAATTCTGCCAGCAGTGAAGTCGGCAAATCTTGTCGAGGCCTTTGATCTGTGGGTCATGAAGCAAATCCTACAACAGCGGCAAATATGGGCTGAGCAATTTCAAAACTTTAAACACTTTCAACTGTCAATCAACTTGCATGCGCAGCATTTACAAACGCTTTGTCATCCTTCGAACTTACTGGGCAGTTTACTGAGCAGCATGACTGATTTATCGTGGCTCACCATCGAAGTGACTGAGGATGCCTTAATTTCCCAGAGTTCAAACGTGAAAAAATCGCTGAAAATGTTGGTTGATTTGGGAGTGAAAGTCGCGATTGACGATTTTGGCGTGGGTTATTCAAACTTCTTGTATCTGACGGAGTTGAACGCGATTAGTACAGTGAAACTCGATCGAACCTTGCTCAAACGTATTGAACTGGACGAGATGAAACGCCATAAAATTGAAGCTTTGGTCAAGATGCTCAAACAGTTTGGATTTGAAACTGTGGCTGAAGGCATTGAAACCTCTGCACATTTTAAAGCAATTACCGGCTTAAAACTGGATGTGTTGCAGGGATTTTTCCTGAATAAACCGATGATGGCATCTATGCTGGCTAAAACCTTTGAAACAAACACTCAAAATTAAATCAAGGTACTGAGTGAGCAGGGATTCCAAGTACATTTAAGAAAACTGGGCTAGGGATAGACTTACCTCATCACTGAAAGCGGACCATCATAGACCGAAGTTTTCTGATATTTTTTACCAATAGGCCAGTTACTCAGCTGTCTTAACTATGCCCCTCCACTTCCTTTATGTCGTTATTAAACAGCATTAAATGCCAAATCGTTCATTAAATAGACAAATATCTGATAAATTTGGTAATTGTCGAAAACTCATCTCGAATTCATTCTATTCAGATATAATTTATTACATTTTCAATCGTACAGAGACTGCGATGTTCAACAAAAAAATCAAACAGGAAAACGAAAGACTGAGTACAGCTTTGTCAGAGGCTACCTCGGTGATTGCCGCAATCAGAGGCAGTGTTGCATTTATACAATTCTCCCCTGATGGTCATATTCAGGATGCAAACGATTTATTTCTGCACACTGTTGGGTATTCACTATCGGAAATTGTTGGCAAGCATCACTCCATTTTTTGTGATCCCAAATATTCCGCAAGCTATGAGTACAAGAACTTTTGGTCTGAGCTTGCCTCAGGCAAAGCGAAGCATGGCTCATTCAACAGAAAAACAAAGCTTGGAAAATCTATTTGGTTAGAGGCGACTTATTTTCCCGTGCATAGTGGTGTAGGGAAAGTATCAAGCGTGATCAAAATTGCCTCAGACGTAACTGAGCAGACATTAAAGTTAACGGACCAAAACGCGATATATCACGCACTAGATAAAGCTATGGCTATTATTGAATTCACTCCTAGTGGTGAGATCGTTAATGCAAATAAAAACTTCCTTCAAGCTATGGGATATCAACTGTCGGAAATCGTAGGCAGACATCATAAGATGTTTTGTGATGACAGTTTTTATAGAGAAAATCCAGAGTTCTGGAAAGACCTGGCTGTGGGTAAACTCAGCTCTGGTAAGTTTAAGAGATATGATGCCAGAGGTAATGATATATGGTTAGAGGCGAGTTATAACCCTGTAAAAGATAATGACGGCAAAGTCATCAAAGTTATCAAATTTGCAACTGCAATTACAGATCGAGTTATGCAGGCAATGAGGACAAAACAAGCTGCTCAGGTTGCTCACGAAATAGCGCTTCACACCTTTAATATCGCTGAACAAGGGAAGAATCATATTGAATCCTCTTTAGATTTAGCAAGCGAGATATCCGAAACAGTTTTAACTACTAATCAAGTTATTCAACGATTAAGTGACCAAGCAAAAGAAATCTCTAGTATGGTCAATATCATTCGTAGCGTAGCAGAGCAGACCAACTTGCTTGCTCTAAATGCAGCTATCGAAGCAGCTCGTGCTGGCGAGGCTGGACGTGGATTTGCTGTTGTCGCAGATGAAGTCCGATCGCTGGCTTCAAGAACAAGCTCAGCGACTGATGAGATATCAAGTGTTGTTGCAAGAAATCTGGAAGTAACTAGTCAGGTTATGCAAGCCATTAATGCTATCGATGGGCTCAGCGGTCAAAATGGTGAGAAAATTGCTCTCCTTTCCAGCATAATTTTGGATATAGAAAAAGGTGCACAAGAGGTTGTACAGTCTGTGTCTGCGATCCATTGAGTAAGTAAAGTGTAGTGCCACACTGAAATTGGCCCCCTGATTAGAGGATACGCTCTGGGTTCACGAAAAATCGAATGTCCGCAAATCGCTCATAGCTGTCTGATGAAGTCTAAACTTATTCACTTAAACTGTAAGATCAGATATGAGCTAGTACAATTCATCAAAGAGTGCGCTGGATATTTTTGACGAAGTGAGCCGGAAGGACTAACTAAGGAAAACCCCTTTCCTTACAGTTATTTAATAGTTCTTTGTACAACCTGTCCGCATTTTTCTTATACTTTTCAGACGCTTCTTTGGTTGCTGAATATTCATTCTCTGACTTGTCCGAGATATTCGTTATCCCTGACAGCCGTGCGATCTCGTCCTCAACTTTGACTTTTTCATAGTGCTTTTCCAGCATACTGACGCTGGTTCCACATTGCTTTGTTAATGAAAATGTCTCAATGCCATCAATTAGATGCCATGTGATAAACGAATGTCGCAAGGAGTAAAGAGTCTTCAAGCTTTCACCCTCGCGTCTGATGTTGAGACGCTTTAATACGTTGGTGAAGTACCTACTGATGTTTTCCTTTGACGGCCTCGTTCCATCTTTAAACCGGAATAGGTAATCGTCTTTCGTCCGCTCTGGAAAGTTTTTGGCCATTTGGTTTATCGACGCGATGAAGCTGGTTCTGACGATAATCGGTCGCGGGCCCGTTTTACCCTTTGTAATGATTACTCTGAGTGCTGGGATGCCATTTTCCAGCGTTATCTGAATGTCACCCCATTTTACGTTGTAGTATTCCTCTCCAGCTCGAACACCACTGCATAAGATGAATTCCATGATGTCGAACAGTATCGCTGCTGTTTCTCTCTCATTGGGATTTTGTGAGGTCTTCTTGGTCGCAATCAAATGGTCTTGGATGCGGTCAATTTCTTCAAGAGTAAATGCATCTCGTGGACTGGCCTTACTACCATTATTTTCAAGGTTTCGAAGGTCAATTCTTATGGGGATATCTTTACTTATTGCTCTGGTAAATACCTTTCGTAATGCAATATTGTGCTTGTTTAGCGAAGATTTTGACAATGCGCCGTAAGTCGCATCACGCCATCTGTAATAATCCTGAATATTTTTGTTAGTTATTGATTCAATCTCTAAGTCTTTAAAAAAATGTTCTGTGAATTTTGTAATTAAACTTGCATAGTGCTTTTCAGATTTATTATGTGATGGGTCGGATTCAATCTCTTTGATCACTTCATCAGCAAGCTTTCTAAAGGAATGTCCCTTTCCTTTAGCCATACTCGAACCATTCAAAGTTAGTTCGGTATGCAGCTTTACAGCCAGTACGGTCGCTTCTTTTTCAGATTCAGTTTTAAGCGATTTGGTGATCCAGCTGCCACTTTGTAGCCGGACACGGGCGCGCCAGTAATTTGAATCGCTGTGAAGCGAAACATTCAAGCCATCAACACCCAAATCTAATGTTCTGACTACGCGACCCATACCATCCCTATATGTATTGCCTGTTGCGGTAGTTTTTCATCCAAATTTCCATTTCTGTCAATAACTTTGTTGTGTAAGTCACATTGCTAAGTTCTGCTGTCACCTTTAAATCCTCACCCAAATCAACGCCAGAAAGTTTAGATCTAAACATCTTGGGCACCACATGGCTGTAATGTTGTTCAATCATTTGGATACCAGTCCCGCATTGGCGTGCAATAACGTCAATTGTGACGTTTTGAGCCATTAGCTCCCAAGTGATGTAGCTATGCCTGAGTGAATAGAGCGTACGTTGGCCTTGTTTTGACTCTTTCAATCCTGTCTCACTCAGGGCCCTATCAAAATGCCTTGGAAGTTCTTTCACTGGTTTACCGCAGGGTAAGACAAAGATTTTGTCGTCAGCTTGTCGATTAGGAAATCGGCTGGTCAGTCTGCTAATGACATTAACGACAGCCTCCTTACAAACGATCTCTCTGGTTCCAGTGTATTTGGTGGTTTTACCTTTTCGGACAGCAACGAAGAACAGCAATTTTGAGTGGTTTAGTTCCGGCTGTAGGTCAGACCAAGTTAGCTGGTCAATCTCAGTCCCTGGCCGCATTCCAGTGCATATAGCAAAGTCCATATAGTCGAGTAGTAACTCTCTGATTTGCCGAGTAACTTCTTTCCTGCTGTTGAGCATCAATTGTTCAATTTGTTTTCGTACTGTCAGGTACTCTTGTGGGCTCAATGCAGCTCTACGTTGGCCGCTAACACCCTTGTTCTCCAATGTCGGCACCTGACTTGGTAACAGCCATTTTTTCTTTACTGCATAGTCAAAAATCTGCATAAAAGCCGCGTTGTGGTTCAGGATCGTCGATTTGGCGGGGACACGGCCAAGCTTTTCGATTCGCCAGTGGTTGAATTTTGCCAATAGTTCGTCATCAATATGGGTGATAGCGACGTTTTCGAAAAAGGGGATATGGTATTTGCATAAGGCGTTGATGTAATCGGCGTAGATGACTTTGCCTTGCCCCAGAGCAAGGGCTGTCTGCATATTGCTGATGACCTTTCTGGCCACAAGCCCAAACCGCTTGTTATTTACCAGCATCAAGTTAGAATTTACCCTGATCTCATATTCAATTAGCAGCCTGAAAGCGCGTTCTGTGGCTTCCTGTTCGCAACTTGTTTTGGTTGTACGTGAGATGTAAGTTTGGTTGACTTTCATTCGTGCTATCCAATTTGCTGAATTGCTTTGCACGAAGATTGAGAGGGTTGGTGAGAGCTTTTTCCGATGAATTACTGTGGCCATAACGACTGCTAGACACAGACTTTTGTGTAAAGTCCGTGTAAAGCCTGCTCCTTTGATCTATAACTTGTTGTTTATCAAGGTATAAATCGTAATCGCAATCGATTCAAAATCCGCCGATGAATAATCGTGTCGGTTCGAGTCCGACCCCAGGCACCAATACTACCAAACGCTTCAAATCTCATAAAAACCACTTAAAACCTAATAAAATCAACAAACTAATTTACTTTTCATTTAGGTTCAACTAGCTGATTTGAACATTTTTAGACCTCTGTTTGAGCCTTTATCCTGTTGCGAATATGTTGCCGCAGTCCGCCATGTGTAATTTATGTGTAGTCGAAAACTGGTTTTAACCAGCTAAGTCGCGGTATCGACAAGCTTATTGTTGTCAGCTGCAGCAAGGTTTTTCCGGTACCTAGCCGAGACTATCTACGCTACAGATTGGTTATCTGGGATTTCCCCCCCAACCGATCGATTTTTTATGCGTTCTTGACATTCAGTAAAAATCAGCGATCATTAACTGTACTTATATACAGTACATTGATGCAATGACAATTCATTTTATCGGGTTTGCAGAGCCAACCACCCACTACAGCATTCCTTTATACCAGAGCAAAATCCCTGCTGGCTTCCCTTCGCCGGCTCAGGACTATGTAGAGCAAACTTTGGACTTGAACGAGCTTTGCATTAAGCGCCCCGCTGCTACCTACTTTGTTCGGGTTGAAGGGGATTCAATGATTGAAGCGGGTATTCATCCTGATGATATTTTGGTGGTCGACCGCTCGGTCACGCCGCAGCATGGCGATATTGTGATTGCTCAGGTGAATGGCGAATTTACCGTAAAAGAACTGGCTCTGGTGCCAGAAGTACAACTCATTCCCAGGAACAAAGCTTATGCGCCTATGACCTTTACTGATGATGCTGAGTTAGCGCTCTTCGGTGTAGTCACCAACATTGTCAGGCAGATGACCCGTTCAAAACGAGCCCAGTAGCATGAGTCGTGTCTTTGCCTTGGTAGATTGCAATAATTTCTACGCCTCCTGCGAAAAGCTGTTTCGTCCTGATTTGGCTCATCGTGCTGTGGTGGTGCTCTCCAACAATGACGGCTGTGTCGTCGCTCGGTCAAAAGAAGCCAAGGCTCTGGGCATCAAAATGGGAGTGCCGGTTTTTCAAATCAGGGAGCTATTAGAGAAAAACAGCGTGGTAGCTTTTTCATCCAACTACGCACTCTATGCCGACATGTCCGCTCGGGTGATGCGTACTTTAGAAGAAATGGCGCCAGCTGTTGAGGTGTATAGCATCGATGAGGCGTTTCTGGATTTATCAGGGGTAGCGAGCGCAGTCAACCTCACTGAATTTGGCCATCAAATTCGAGATCGCATCCAAAAGTGGATTGGTATTACAGTTTGTGTAGGGATTGCACCAACAAAGACCTTGGCAAAGCTGGCCAACCATGGCGCGAAGTCTTGGCCTAAAACAGGGGGCGTGGTGGACTTAACCAGTCAGGAGCGGCAACGCAAGCTAATGGCCTTATTGCCCGTGAATGAGGTGTGGGGTATTGGTGGGCGCTTGACTAAGCGGCTGGAAGAAATGGGTATTCATACGGTACTGGATTTGGCTGATGCACCCACCAAGCTGATACGCCAGCAATTTTCAGTGGTGGTCGAGCGGACGGTGATGGAGCTAAACGGAGAGTCCTGCATTGAACTTGAAGACGCTCCGCCCACGAAAAAAGAAATTGTCAGCTCAAGAGCTTTTGGTGAGCGCGTCACGGAGTTGTCTCTCATGCACGAGGCGATATCGGAATATGTGCATCGGGCTTGTAAAAAACTCAGGCAAGAGCGCTGCCAAGCGAAACGCATTAGCGTCTTTTTAAGAACCAGTCCTTTTAGCGATCACCAGCGAGATCCCTACTACTCAAACAGCCGAAGTGCTGAGCTCAGTTACCCATCCGACGATACGCGCGACTTTTTGCATGTCGCCAGTAAGCTACTGGATGCGATTTGGAAAGATGGGTTTCGGTATGCGAAAGCTGGAGTCATGCTTTCAGACTTCTATGCCGCTGGCGTTTGTCAGCAAAATTTATTTGCCAGCAGTGACACAGCACGGGGCAACTCGGACTTGATGGGGCTGATCGACCAAATCAACGAGCACAGACCCAACGCTCTGTATTTCGCCAGCAAAGGCACTACGCAATCCTGGGGAATGAAGCGTGAATTGCTATCGCCTGCTTTTACCACCAGTTGGCATGCGTTACCGAAGGTACGATAGGCGGAAGCTTGGAAAGTGAAGACTACAGAGCGTTACAGGAAACATGCCGTCGCGACCTCCGTGAATTTTGGGAATAGATGACACTTTCGATAACCACGCATCATCGTTAGCCACTCGCGCGTCTGATGATGCGTGTCGAAAATTTACCTTAACGCCAACTGCTTAGAAGAAACCCAGTGGATCTTCGCTATAGCTCACCAGCAGGTTTTTCGTTTGCTGGTAGTGGTTGAGTGCCAGCTTGTGGGTTTCGCGACCGATACCGGACTTTTTGTAGCCGCCAAAAGCGGCGTGGGCCGGATACATGTGATAACAGTTGGTCCAGACCCGGCCTGCTTCAATCTTGCGCCCAAAATGGTAAGCGCGATTGGTGTTACGGGTCCAGACTCCGGCCCCTAAACCAAACTCGGAACTGTTGGCCAGTTTCAGCGCTTCAGCTTCATCTTTAAAGGTGGACATCGAAATCACCGGGCCAAAAATTTCCTCCTGAAACACCCGCATATCGTTGCTGCCTTTGAGAATGGTCGGCTGAATATAATAACCGCCGTTGAGCTCGTCGCTCAGCTGCTCTACATTGCCGCCGGTCAGCACCGTGGCGCCTTCTTTTTTACCAATGTCGATGTAATGCAGTATTTTATCAAACTGTGCTTTCGACGCCTGCGCGCCCACCATGGTTTCGGTGTCCAGCGGGTTGCCACGTTTAATTTGTAAGGTGCGCTGCAGAATGCGCGCCATAAAGGCGTCGTAGATATCTTCCTGAATAAACAACCGCGATGGACAAGTGCATACTTCGCCCTGGTTAAAGTAGGCCAGAACTGCGCCTTCAATGGCTTTGCTTAAAAAGGCATCGTCTTTGTCCATCACGTCGTTAAAGAAAATATTGGGCGATTTACCGCCCAGTTCCACCGTCGAAGGAATGATATTGGTAGCAGCACATTTCAAAATATGCGAGCCCACCGGGGTCGAGCCGGTAAACGCAATTTTGGCAATGCGGGTGCTGGTCGCCAAGGCTTCGCCTGCTTCTTTACCATAACCGTTGACCACGTTCAGCACGCCAGCGGGCAATAAGTCACCGATCAGTTCCATCAGGATTAAAATGGATGCCGGTGTTTGTTCGGCAGGTTTTAACACAATGCAATTACCCGCAGCCAATGCCGGAGCGAGCTTCCAGGCCGCCATTAACAGCGGAAAGTTCCAAGGAATAATCTGCCCCACTACACCTAAAGGTTCATGAAAATGGTAAGCCACAGTGTGTTCGTCAATCTCGCCGATGCTGCCTTCTTGCGCGCGGATACAACCGGCAAAATAACGGAAATGGTCGGCGGCCAGCGGAATGTCGGCGGCGAGAGTTTCGCGAATGGCTTTGCCGTTATCCCAGGTTTCAGCAACGGCCAGCAGCTCCAGATTTTGTTCAATCCGGTCGGCAATTTTCAGCAAAATATTGCTGCGCGCGGTCACCGACGTGGCGCCCCACGCTGCTTTGGCCTGATGGGCTTTATCGAGTGCCAGTTCAATGTCGGCTTTACTTGAGCGTGGAATTTTACAAAATACTTTGCCATTCACCGGGCTGATATTGTCGAAATACTGGCCTTCCACCGGGGCAACCCAGGCTCCGCCAATGTAATTTTCGTATTGCACTTTAAACTGAATGAGGGCGCCTGCGGTGCCCGGATTTGCGTAAATCATAAGTGTCTCCATTGTCCAATCTGTTGATTTGGTGGGGGGAAGCCTTGCGACCTGAAGCCACAGTTTTTAGAACTGCGTGATGTCGCAATTGCAAGGTGCTTGGCTAAAAACCCGGCGTTGGGTTATTGTTTATCCCTTCGTACCTGAAGTTGCAGCTTTGTTGACTGCGTGCTCTCGCCTCATTACATAGATGAACTATGCTCCTGGGGTTTTCCGCACTTGTCGCCGCCCTGCGTCTTCACGCGATCTGGGAGATATCGTTGTTCGCCGCATTTACCTTAGTGCAGTGAACAACGCTTGGCTTGATTTGTAGTCCGGATTAGTTGTCTGTATGTCCAGAGTTCACATCCGGGAAAGCAGGAGAGATAGGGCGATGAATACATCTGTGCTGGCCAAAAAGCGGCAACGCATCAACGCGCTGGTTGAAAACAAAGTCAGTTTTGCCGGTGAACAGGCTGAATTAAGTATTTACGACACTTACCAAAGTGCGCAGCAGGTGGCGCTGCATTCCAGTGAATTGCTGTTTTGCGGCATGATTAGTGGTAAAAAAATCATGCATGTGGCCGACAGTCAGTACCACAGTGCCTTTTTGCCAGAGCAATCTTTTGTGCTGGCGCCAGGTCAGAGCGTGTTGATCGATTTTCCCGAAGCGTCTTTGTATCAGCCCACCACTTGTCTGGCGATTGAGATCAGCAGCGATAAAATTCGTCAGGTGGCCAACGCGCTGAACCTGCAGCAACAGATCAGCAAAGATGATTACTTCCACTATGTGCCGCGCTTAGTGCACAGCCAGCATAATGTGCAAACCCAGCAGTTGCTGCAGCGGATGATTGGCCTGTTCAGCGAAAACGAAACACATCGCGATTATCTGATTGAATTGTCGTTAAATGAACTGATCACCCGGTTATTGCAGCATCAAAGCCGCGATTTAATGCTGTCCAGTTGCAAACAGCAGCGTTGCTCCACGCCTTTTAGTCAGGTCCTGCTTTATATCGAGCAGCATCTGAGCGAAAGCTTAGACATCGACAGCTTGTGCAAAATGGCCTGCATGAGCCGGAGTAAGTTTTATCAGCAGTTTAAATTGGCGTTTGGCGTTACTCCGGCCTTGTGGCAGCAGCAGCGGCGGTTGCAAAAAGCGTACGAATTAGTCCAACAAGGGGAAGCGGTCAGTCAGGTGTGTTATCAGTTAGGGTTTAATAATCCGAGCCATTTCAGCCGGGTCTTTAAACAAAGCTTTGGTGCAGCCCCCAAAACAGTGGCTAAACAAAGTTATTGAATAATTTCCCCAAGTTTTTATCACGAGCAAAAAATCTGAAAATAGACTAATTTACAGAAAGTTAGCCACTGAAATCATCATGAAAGCAGTGTTATCATCTGCTTTGACTATCGTGTATTTCAATCACCTTTAACAGCAACAACTGCAGTGAGTTATATGATCCAGCAACTTCTTCAGCAAATTCGTGGTGTAGAGCAGCAATTTAGCCACGACCCGAACACCATTGCAGCCCTTGAACAAAAAATCGAGCAGTTGATCATGATGCCAGCGGCACAACAGCCCGAGTTCTTTTTGTACCGCAATGAATTCAGAATCAGGCATGCTGCAAAACTTCGCATCAAAAGACCTAAATTGCTGATTGGCTTTATCAATTGTGACAACTATCCAAATTTCCAGACTTTTCCATTGCTGCTTATTGCCGACATTGTGACGCTGTCGAATATTCCGGCTGATGCACAACGCGTGGATCGATTGTATTTCGATATTTTCAATGACGATTTAGCAGAAAAAGTTGCTCAGCTTCCGGTCGGCTTTGTTCCTGACTATTACTGGGATCCGCAAGCCTGCGGCACCAGTTTTCCTTTGCCCGGGCAGCTTAAATTACCTTGCCCGACGGTTGCCGGCATTTGCCACACTTTCCGCGGGTTGCATAGCTTTCATTTGGCGAAGTGTTACGACTATGTGGCGCCGGTCTCTGCCGCATTTGTATCCTTAATGCGTCAGCAACTTACAGAAGCCGCGGTGCTGGATGTTCCGTTTGGCGGGAATTGGGGTTCTTTTCATCTGACCACCAAAGGGCATTTATTGTCGCGGGATATCGATGTGTTGGTGTCATTTTCACCAAGTGATCGAGTTGAGTATGGTGGTGCCAGAGCAAAGATTTACCAACAAGTTACCGAGCTAGCTGCAAAGTATCAAGGCCGTTTTAACATTGTACTGGTCAGCAATATTGACCCGAGCAGCTATTCTAAGCATCTTGCCCGCGCCAAAATAGCGATTAACGTCGTTGGTTTTAATGGTCCTTATAACTACCGGACCTGCGAAATCATCAATCACGGCTGTTTGTTAATGCAATACAAAGACGATTTCGGCATCGCTGACAATATCCTGGATGGTTATTTTAGCGATGGTGCAGAGTACGTGGCATTTGACGATGCAGATTTAGAGCAGAAAATACTGCATTACCTCAACGCATCTTTTGAACGCCAACAGATTTGCAAAAATGCCAAAGCACGACTGGAAACGGCATATTCCTATCCAGCAATTCATACAGCCCTACAGCAGCAGCTCAACCAAGCTACCGGCGAGTGGTCTGACAGACGTCAGCACCAAAACAGCGGCAGTCTGGAAGACCTCATCCTCACGTTGTCGTCAGCCCCCCTAGCGCATGAACATAAACATTTGCTCCATGCCGCGCTCAGCATTCGGAATTTTCAGCCAGAACAGAGTGACCGGATACGCGACTTAGTTGTGGCCTCCCGTCACTTCAAACATCCGGTTGTCGCAAATCAGTTAACCAACCATCCACAGTTGGCATACTTGAGCGGGAGCACAAATCAAGCAGAGGTCATCGATCTGATCTATGGCATGCTGCACACTGATGTATGGACCGTTTTCGACTTCTGGTCCTATATTTGTCTTAAAGCTGAAATTGGCGAGACAGACAAAACGTCTTTACAAAGTGTGTTAGATAATGTGTTGTTAATGCCTGCCAATCTTTTTCCAGACGTCATGACCCTTCGTATTCCTTTCGAATTTGCGGTGCCCGATAGTATTCGCGTGCGGACCGAGCAACTGGATATTCCATTGATGCGATTGGCCGGTGATACAGAGGCACAAAAGTCGGTGTTAAAAGACTATATGATTTGGTGGTGTGGTTATTTTCTTGAAAGTTAAAGACGGGTATTTGGCAATCCTAAAGTGCCGCATTTAACGCTGACCAGTCAGTTTGATAGTTAGGTTCATGCCTCGAAGTCAATATCAGATAATCTGCGTTTGGGCTTGCAGGCGATGCTTGCAAGCCCTTTTCCTATTTTTTCCATCGACGAGGATATGCCATGTGGCTAAATCAACAGCAAATCACCGCCGCTGCAATCCGGGCTTATCGCAAAACCTTATTGCACTCGACGCCCCATTATCTGGTGATTGATCAGTTATTTGATTCCCGCAAATTGCAGGATGTCTGTCGCGTGTTGCAGCAGGAACAGGGCTGGCAAACGCAGCAGCATACCTATGCGGCATTGTATGTGGATCAAGCCAAATGGCAGACAACCCCAGCAACGCAGCGCTTTGTGCAGCGCGATCTATGGCAGCGCGCGGCGTTTGTGGGTCAATCGACTGCAGATGATGCTGCTGAAGATCACCGTGCTGAATCTCACTGTGCTGAATCTCACCATGCCGAGGGTCAGTCAGCGCCTCCGATCCATCCTCAAATCGCATTGGAGTTTTTAGACTATTTGCGCGGGCCCGAGTTTATGGCGTTGTTATCAAGGCTGTTCCGGGTCGACATCACCGATCTGCATGTAGCGGATCCGGCGCTTAATACCAATTTTTTCCGGTTAGGTCCTGCAGATTTTGTCAATCAACATGCCGATGACTCCCCAGGACGCGAGGTTTGTATGCTGCTCTATTTAAACGAGCATTGGCAAGCACATCAGGGTGGTGAATTAGTGTTTAGTGGTCAGCAGCAGCCCGTGCAAATCACTCCCTTGTTCAACCGCTGTGTATTGTTTGACCCTTCATCCGAGGGCGCTGAGCATTGGGTCAACCCAGTGCGTGGCGCACCAAACAGCCCCTATCGTTATAACCTGACCAGCTGGTATTGGTCGAGATAAGTTGCCTTCGCTGGGCATTTTTGCCACGGTGGTTACCCCTGCGTTCCCAGCGGCTTTGACATAATCCCAAAAAATGTTGCTCCTTTTTCGCTGGCTGCTCGTAGCTAACTTTCACTAACCATTTTAAGGAAAAGTCAGCAGTGAAAGCATTTTACGTCGCGATCAGCGGATTATTTTTAGCGGGGTGTTCGGTGTTTGGTCAAAACAATGTTGAAACAGCGCCCTATACGCTGATTAAAGCAGACAGCAGTTTACAGATTGAAGTGCGCAATTATGAACGCATGGTGCTGGTGTCAGCCGATATGTCAGGGGATGGCCGCAACAGTGCCTTTCGCAAATTATTCCGCTATATCAGCGGTGACAACGAGGGGACTACCGAAATCGCGATGACGGCGCCGGTGTTGATGGACGGGGAAAAAGCCCCATCGCAAGGCAGTGAAATTGCGATGACCGCGCCGGTATTGATGGGCAATCAGGGCGGAAAATCCTTGATGTCATTTGTCATGCCCAAAGACTTTACCCTGCAAAACACGCCCAAACCCAAAGATCCGACGCTGCAAGTGACCGAACTGAAAAATTACCGGGTCGCCAGCATTCAGTTCAGCGGCACCTTGAGTGAGCGGAATGTCAAAACTCACACCCAAATATTACAAGACTGGCTCAAGGCCGAAGGATATACAGCGATCGGCGCACCGGTGGAAGCCGGCTACAATGGCCCAATGACGCTACCAATGCTGCGCCGCAATGAAATTCTGATTGAGATTAAATAATCGCCAAACGCCAGCGGGTCTCAAAAGCAAAGCGAGAACAACAGATTGTTTTAAAAGCGCAGCGCTTTTTTACACAATCCAATGCCCTGGCTTTGCTACATCCTGCAACGGGTTATGCTTTTGAAACCGAGTCTGGGTATTTTTCCGCCCGCAGGCACTTCGCGCGCGGACCACGCTCGGTGTCCGCCGCCACTTGCCAGCCTTGCAGATTGTCTTTAATCAATTGGCAAAGGGCGTCGATATGCAAAGGTTCGGCGTTCAGCGCGGTGATATATTCATAGCGCTCGCCGCCCGCATGCAAAAAGTACTCTTTGTTCTCTTCGCCAATCTCTTCAATCGTTTCCAGGCAGTCCGCAGCAAAACCCGGGCAAAAAATCTGCACGCTTTTCACGCCTTGTGCCGGTAACGCTTTGAGCGTTTCATCGGTATAGGGTTTTAACCACTCTTCACGACCAAATCTGGATTGGAACGTGGTCAGATACTGATCTTTATTCAGCCCCAACTGCTCGGCAATCAGCCTGGACGTTTTATAACATTCACAGTGATAAGGATCGCCGTTCAGTAAATAGCGTTTTGGCACACCATGGTAGGAAAAAATCAGCTTGTCGGCCTGACCATGTTGTTGCCAGTGTTGGCGAATTTTCTCCGCCGCCGCATGAATAAAGGGTGCGTAATCCGGGTAATGCGAGATAAAGCGTAAATCGGGTAACCAGCGACGACGGGTAAAATGCTTCGCCAGCTCGTCAAAGGTGGATGCAGAAGTCGAACCGGAATATTGCGGATACAACGGCAATACCAATAGCTTTCGTACGCCTTGGGCAAACATCTTTTCCAGCACCGCCTCAAAACTCGGGTTGCCATAGCGCATCGCAAAATCAACCACCAGGTTTTGCAGGCCTTGCTGGGCAAGCTGCATTCTAATCGCGTCCGTTTGCGCCTGGGTATTAAACAACAAAGGCGAGCCTTGGTCGGTAAAAACGGTGGCGTAAGCTTTGGCTGAGCGGCGCGGCCGGATCCGTAAAATCACCCCATTTAAAATGAGCCACCACAGTAGACGCGGCACTTCCACCACTCGCGGATCGGATAAAAACTGTTTTAAATAACGGTGCAACGCTTTAGGCGTCGGCTCATCTGGGGTGCCTAAATTGGTCAGTAGAATGCCAATTTTATCTTGCTGCTGGTGGTCGTAATTGGGAGTGTTGATGTAACGCATAACAAACTGGCTGCTCTTTTGGCTGATTAGACTGACTTTACGCCCATTCCGAAGAAACGGTTTTTAAAAACTTGATTCATCTTAACAGCTTCAGCAGCAACGGGGTAACCCAATACCGCCAATTCTCCCGAGGTCGCCGCTGAGCGATTCAAATATGCAATCAATTTTTTTATACATCCGTCAGCGGGTTACCTGCTTTTTGCTCGCTAAAATCTTCCGGTTTTAAGTTGCCGGTAAGCATAAATACCCCCTCGATCACCATAAGTCGCTGTGTTCGTGACACTCCAGCCAAGTACTAACACCATGAACTTCAAAAACTGCTTTTTTATCCGGTCACGTCGCTTGTTGCAGTAGGCCCATGTTGAAGGAAAACGCCAGTTCGCAACATCCTGCGCAGCAGCCTCAGCCCCGGTTTATCGATACCCAAAGTCTTTGAAAACGCGGACAGGCAACAACCGGGCATCTTGCCGTTGTTTCGGCAACTCGTTTGAAAAACAACTGCCGCCGCTGATTTAAACGATCGGGGGCGTGAGCTGTAAATAGCCATCCGTCAGCATTTTATTAACCAGCGCCAGCCGCACATCGTCGCCGATATCGCCCGGGATCTCGCGGATGGTAAACTGCGGTGTGTTGATGATAAAACGCATGCTGCGCTCTACCCCCAGGTGGATCAGATTTTGTTTACCAGGTTGGCGAAAATCCAGGATATGCGGTGTCGCCATCAGTTGGGCGATGGCTAATGGATGATGACGAACCTGCTGCAAAACCGAGGTTGCCGCCGCAGTGGTCTCAGTCCGCTCTACCGTCAGTTTGGGTAACTTCTGGATCATTTTCGCAGTGCGAAAATTCAGCGCATCTTGCAGGAACTGTTCGGACTGACAAATATTCCGAAGTTTTTCAATGCCATGGCGGATTTGCTGCGGTATCGGTGCAACGCTGCCGCTCGCGGCTGGTTGTTCCAGCTGACCTAGATTCAGCCGCAGTGGTTTATCCAGATCGGACAGAAAATCCAGTGCCGCCGCAATGGCTTCCCGCACGGTCACCGGCACAAAACCGATAGATAGGTGAATCGACTCGCCGGTCGATTCCACGGTATGGGCGGTTCCCCGGGGCAGATACAATAAATCCCCTTCTTGCACGTCAATGATCCGGTGGCGACCAAGCACAGGAGGTTGCTCGCCAAGGCCGGTCCAGTTATTGGACAGGGTTGGAGGCTCATCAGAAATAAACCAGCGTTTGCTACCCTGCAACTGGATCACAATCACATCCACTTCGTCATGGTGCACAGGGGCTCTGGCGCCCGTGGCACTCCAGAAAATCACCACCCCGACCGGGTTTTGCACGATAAATTCCAGCGCCCGGGTGAAGCGGCTTAATTGCGGCGAAATGTCGGTCACTTCCGGGATCCGCACGGTGTAACCGGTTTGATGGTATTGCGCAATCAGTCCGGCAAAAGCTGCCGCATCAGACACCGCATGCGGGACTGGCGGCGGGACCAGCGGCTTATCAATATGGCAGGTTAAATTGGCGGCGTATTTAGCATAACTCTGCAAAATGGCGGTTTTGGGAGACTCCCCTAACAGCAGCTGGCGCTGGGTCGCTGGCTGGTTCAACAGGGCCAGTGGCTTGCGGCCAAACACCTGGTCGAAAAACTCGGTCATCGGATAAGGGCCAAGGACATCGGCCACAATTTTTTGCGCTTCGCTGAGGATCAAACTGACAATTCCATAAGGCAACAACAGTTCACTGATTGTTACAGACGGCTACCCTGGATAGCAACAGTCTGTTGCAAATCAACCTTTGTGGCCGGTTCGGCCTTGGCAGACATCCTAAGCGGGCACTGTTTAGGTTGTTAACAAACCAACCCTACCGTCTCACCGGGCACAAGCATCGCTCAGGCCGCCCCAACAGCGGCCTGTAACTGCAAGTAGGATCAACGTGCCTGGCGGAACTCCTTGACCGCAAGTTGTTGCCGCCAGACCAAGCGCCAGTCGCCGCCAGGTGCCAGCGCGGTGCTGTCTTTACAGAAATTTGCCGCCGTTTCGTTGAGCGCCAACACTTGATCCTGACCGTCCAGATGATAAATCAAACTCAAAGTGGCATCCGGAGTCGCCGGCCAATTCACGCAAATCTGATTCGATTGTTCAGCCAATTGGAATTGGCTGGCACTGTGCTGTTGAGCATTTTGCTGTGGTGGAGACGATGACTTTCCACTCTGACCAGGCTGGTGGTTGTCCAGCGCGGCCAGCAAAACATCGGCCAGCCAGATTTCAAGGCGCTGGATGTTCATCTGCGGCAGCTCAACCCTGAAATCGCGACTGGCGCTTGCCGGTTGATGGTCAATTTGCAAAAGTTGCAACCGGAATTGATGCCAGCTGCCCTGACTGTCCAGCACCCGCACCAGATGATCGCCGCTGCTGCTGAAGATCGGCGCACGCGTCAAAGGAACCAAAGTGCGGATCTGAACTGCATTCCCAAGGAGGGTGCCAGCCAGATACAAGCCGCGTTGTGCGCTGGCTGATTGCATCTGTTGCGCTTGCTGTGCCGCCGGAAAAGCCGCAGGTGGGTTTTTCAGCACAAAATCCTGCGCTGCAGCCACATTGTAGTCGGAGATATGTTTTGGACTGCAGTAGGACATCAAATCATAGTTGCCCTGTGGCGAAATCCAGCTTTTTAGATCCAGCGATAAGCCAACCGACCCCACCGTGGTGCCGGGATAAGGATAAGCGGTATCTGGCCCGGCCGGATTGCCGCAATCGACATGCAACCGACCGAAGTTGTGACCCAATTCATGGGCAAGAATTTCTCCATCATCGGTATCAAATCCCACCGACACCGGATACCCAATATACCCCAGACCACCGCAGCAGTTATCGCCCATCTCTGGTTTGAAATAACCGTAGTAATAGACGTTTTCCCCCTCGATGGTGCGCAAATCACTCAATTCTGCCAACATCACATAAGCCGAGGAAGTTTTGCCCCCCGCTTTTAACTGGTAAGGCGCCCGCGCCCGCACATCGACCTGACTAAATGGCCAATAGGTTTTGACCGCCGCCTGAATTTTCGAAATCTCCGGTAAGGTTGCCACTTGATCGCCCAGTTGGATTGGCACAATCCGAAGCGCTAACGGCCGGGGCGCAGCAAAAACCGGCGACAAACTCCGCACCGGCACGCCATCTTGTAACACCTGAATATGCAAACCTGCTTGCATCCAGTCGGCTGGAATAATCGCCTGATAAGCATCCGTCAGACTGCGATGCACTTTACTGGCCGGCACTTTGTTTGGGATGGCCGTTGGCAGGATCAGACGATTGCCATTTAACTGTAACTGCGCTTGAAATTGTGGCAGCAACAACGGGCTTTGTGCAGCGGTAACGTGTAAACGCAGCAATGCTTCACGTCCGGCAACCAACTGTTGTTTGGCAGAAATGGTGATCTGACTGAGATCAACACTTTGCAGTTTTGGCGTCACCGGCGCAGTCCCGACTTCAGCCATGCGGATCAGTTTTTCTCCGCCAATCCCGTTATCAAACCACAGCGACGGCCGGAATTGATCCGCCTGAGCGCCGGCATAAGTTGCACTGCCGCTAAGAGCACAGGCTTGCAGTGCGGAAGCGCTTTGGCCTGGCAACTGGTCATCCAAATCCAGATAAAGCGCGCATTGCATTGGCTCCGTATTGCCCTGGATCTGCCAACTGTATTGCAAGGTGCGGTCAATCACCTGAGCATTGACGTTAAATGTGATACCGGCCAGCGTATCTTTGCAGTCGCTGCGCTTGCTCCCTGTCAGCGTTAAGTCCAGGTTGTATTTGCTTTTCAGCGCATTCAGTTGCTCTAAATGGCGGGAGTATCCATTTTGGTCAATACAACCGGAAATTTCTAACTGGGCTCTGTTGGTAAATTTGAGCCGGTTCAGTGTGCTTAAATCCTGGATCAAACTGTTATTAAGAATCAAATGCGCTAAATTTTGTACCTGTAACAGCGGGGTGAGATCAGTTACCGCAGTTCCGGTCAGATTGATCCCCCACAGTTCATCCAGATTATTCAGCACCGACAAATCCTGAACTTGACTCAAGTTCAGGCTCATATAAAGCAGCGGGGCGTTGGCTAATGGACTTAAATCCCGGGTCGCACTGCCCCAAAGATAAAAATACTCCAGCGGCATCTTGGCTAAAGGGGACAAATCCAACACCGATGGATGGTCCAGGCCGAGATGTTGTAACGGCAATTCACGCAGTGGTGACAGATCGGTGGCCGGGGCACTGAACATCCATAACTTTCGCAGCGACGTCAGCGTGCTCAGCACCTGCAGATCCGCCACCTGGGTGTAGGACAGTGAAAGCTCCCGCAACTGCAGCAAGCCCTGTAACGGGGTGATATCGGTAATTTTATTATTGTCCAGGGTTAATGTCCGCAAGCCTTTCGCGTGTTGCAGCCCTTGCAAATCAGTGACATTGCGATTATTGCTGATGCTCAAATCGGACAGCTGTGCCAATCTGGTTTTCAAAATGGCGGAGCTAGCATCCAGCTGTAATGCCTGGCGCACCGCTTGGTCTAATGCCGGATCCAAAAAGATCACAATGTGGTCCGGGTTAAAACGGGCTGTGATGGTACAAGCCGCAGTGATGGGCGCCGTGGTAAATACCGCACCCGAAAGCTTTCCGCCACAACCGCTGGCGGTGGTGATATCAAATCCGGGATCTGGCAGCAAAGTTAACTGGAGGACATCCCCATAGCGGACTTCTGGATTTTGCAGGCTCAATCTGCCACCGGCAGAGACCTCGGTGCTGACCTGAAATCTGGCCGGGCTAAACTGCGCTTCAACCTGGCAGTCCGCGGTCACGGCCGCAGTGCGGTAAACTTCCCCCTGAAGCTGACCGTTGCAACCACTGACAGCGCCGACAACAAAACCTGCATCCGCAGTTAAGGTTAAAGATGCACTGTCACCGTGGTCGACTTTCTGCGAAAGCGGGGTAACAGAACCGCCAACGGAACCGACGGCACTGACGGTATACTGCAGTTTTCTAAAACTAGCGGTGACCTCACAAGCACCGCTGACGCTGGCCACCTGGTACAGATTGCCTTTTAGTTCACCGTTGCATCCCCGCACCGCAGCTATTTCATAGCCGGTCGCAGCAGTGACGGTCCACTCGGCGCTCTCCCCATGCAAAATGGTTTGCGAGGCCGGCGTAATGCTGCCACCGGCGGCCGCCGTTGCAGTGATTTGATAGCTAAGTTTTCTGAAGCTGGCAGTGATAGTACAGGCCGCAGTAATGGGCCCTGTGGTAAAGCCGGAATTATTCAGAGTCCCGCCACATCCGGTCACGCTGTCGATTGCAAAACCGGTGGCTGGCGTGACACTAAAGGTGCTGGTCATGCCCTGTCGCACCTCGGCACTCACCGGCAGCAGATTGCCGCCGGCTCCAACTTGGGTCGTGACCTGAAATACCGGCTGCTGCGGATTGACCGGCGCCGAACTGTCGCCGCCCCCGCCACCACAGGCTGCTAACATCAGGCTACTCAGAACCAACATAGATACTTTGGCTTGCATTATCATCTCCTTGACCACCGCAGACTCGCTTCCGATTGCTTTGAGTAGATGGTGTCAAGGTGTCCAAGCAGCACACCAAAACACCTTGACCGACAAAATGGCGTTCAAGTTAACTTAATGTACTGTTTTTGAAAACAGAATTATTCAAAAATTCGTTCAAGAGTTATCTGATGCTGCGTTTGCAGCGGGAGACCAAATCCGCGTCGTTTACTGCACCCGAACCTGCATCACACCGCCTTTGAACAGCCCCAGATACAAATAAGTCTGGCCTTGACGCTCCACCAGCAACATACTGCGCACCCCACCGTAGAAATCGGCAGCCCCCTGGTATTGTAGTCGTTGCCAGCTCTGGCCGGCGTTATCGGACCACTGCAGGATCAAAGGTTGTGGCTCCTCATATTTTTTATCCCAACCGGCGGTGTAAAGCCGCTGATTGCGCCTGGGATCGATCATCAGATCAAAATAAAAACGGTAATCGACATTGGGCAGCAGATTTTTCCAACTATCGCCTTGATCCTCACTCAGCACGATGCCTCCTTCACCACAGGCATAAACCTTGGTACCCGCAAAACGCACATTGTAATACACACTGGGATCCGGCAATAACTTCTGAAACATTTGTTCATGACCATCGCTTAAGCGGTAGCTGAACAACACGCCATCCTCGATCGCACCCTGACCTCCCCACCAGATCCGGCTACGATCCGGCGCGATCGCCAGCGCTGATTTGGGCTGACCAAAACCACCCCAAAACCCTTGTAACACCTGCCAGCTGATCCCCAGATCGTCCGAAGCGGCCAGCACACTGATGCCCGTGCCATACAGACGCTTTTGCACCCTGTCGTACTGCAGGGCAAAAATACCTTCGTGCTCGCCGTCCGCGCCAAAAGGACGCCGGACTTCCTGCCAACTGGCCCCTGCATTAAAGGTTTCCTGCATCTGGTGGCGAACCATCCCCTCTTCATCCTGCGATGACACCGCCGCCAGCCAGTGTTGGTCATCAATAAAAGCCAGATCGCGTAGGGTGTAGCCTTGCAGCCCCAACAATTGCCAGCGGTCCTGTTGCTGCTGATACAGACCATCATCCGTCAGGGCCAGCAGTTTATCCTGCTGCTGATACAACCGGTCAACCACCCGCCCGGTTAAGCCCTGATGGCTAAACACAAAAGGTTCCGGCGCCGCGACCGGTGGTTCCGGCATGCGCTGTGGCGCAGCACTATCGCCACAAGCCGCAAGACCTAGGCTACAGCACAGCATCATCAACCAACGTCGAAAGCTCATAGAATGTCCTCGGGGTATTTAATCAGTTGAAACGGGTCGCGGCAGTATCAGGCTGCCGTTTTGGTTATAAATTCAAATATAAAGTCACAAATAGCAATGCCATTGTTGTAATTTTATGTAATTGAAGTGAAGTTAATTCAGCGATACAGCTGCTTGCTATACAAGGTTGTGGCACTTTTGGCACAATCGGGGTTCGGATTTCACACCAACTGCCCGGATTTTGTATGCAGCTGCAAGTCCTCACCACCATCAGTCAAATCAGTGCCGATGCCTGGAATGCGCTGTTTGATAGCGACTACCCCTTTTGCCGCCATGAATTCCTGCATGCATTAGAAGGTGGCCAGAGTGTCGGCAACGGCAGTGGCTGGCAGCCGCACCATTTATTGTTGTGGCAGGGCGAGCGGCTTATCGCGGCGGCGCCGGCTTATCTGAAGCTGCATTCTTATGGCGAATATCTGTTTGACCGGGTCTTTGCGGAGGCTTATCAACGCCATGGCCTGCGTTATTATCCGAAACTGTTACTGGCGATCCCTTTTACACCGGCGGAGGGGCCCAGGTTGGGGATTGCACCGGGTATCGATCCACTTCAGATCATCCCCTGGTTCATCCAAACGGCCGCGGCTGCCCCGGCAGCGGGCTCGGCGCCTTCCTTCGCAGAATTTAGTCACTGGCAGGCGCTATATTTGTCAAAAGCCGAACAAAACTGGTTTCGTGCCGCCGGTTGGCTGGAACGGTTTGATGTACAGTTTGAGTGGCAAAATCAGCGGCTTGCGGCCACAGCCTCGACGACACAGCCCCCAGCCAAACATCTCGCAGATCCCGCGCCCAAATATGCCGATTTTGCGCAGTTTCTGGACAGTCTCAGTGCCCGGAAACGAAAGCAAATCCGCAAGGAGCGAGCGCTGGTGCAGCAACAGGGCCTGCATCTGCGAACCCTCTGTGGCGCCGACCTTGATGCCGCGTTCTGGCAGCAGTTTTATCAGTTTTATGTTGCGACTTATCTCAAGCGCTCCGGTCATGGCGGCTATTTGACCGAGCAGACTTTTTTGCTGTGGGGGCGCAGCCTGGCAGATCAGATCGTGGTGTTCAGTGCCTGGCAGGACAACGAGATGGTGGCGGCGTCTTTATGTTTTCGCAGCAATGACAAGCTATATGGCCGTTACTGGGGTTGCCGTGCGGAGTACAGCATGTTGCACTTCGAATGTTGTTACTACGCCGGAATCGAGTATTGCATCGCACAGGGACTCCGAGCTTTTGACGCCGGCGCTCAGGGTGAGCACAAGTTACAACGTGGTTTTGTGCCCGTGATCCGCTCCGGGTTTTATCATTTTGCGCTGCCCGGCTCCGCGGATCCCACCCCGTCAACGCGCGAACTCTTGCAAAGTATGCACGGCGCTATCGCCAATTATTGCCAGGAGGAGCAGCAGATGGTGCTGAGGTATCAGCAGCAAGCGCGTCAGGCGTTGCCATTTGCCCAGCCTGACGGGGGCTAACCATCGCCGCGGTTGCCGCTTAAGGTTTCGTCACGACGCTGGCAAAATCAGTAGCACGATGTCGCTCTGGCAGTTGCTCGTGCGGTTCACCCCAATTGCGGTTGACCATCAAGCCACGTTGCACGGCCGGTCTTTTTTCAATCATTTGCGCCCAACGTTGCAGGTGATGGTAACTTTGTACATCAAGAAATTCTGCCGCGTTATAGAGCCGCCCCAACGCCAAAGCACCGTACCAGGGCCAAATTGCCATATCGGCGATCGAATAGTCGCTGCCAGCGACAAATTCATGAACGGCCAGTTGCCGGTCCAGGACATCCAGTTGCCGTTTTGTTTCCATGGCATAGCGGTTGATTGGATATGGGTATTTTTCCGGAGCGTACGCATAAAAATGCCCAAAACCACCGCCGACAAAAGGTGCACTCCCCATTTGCCAGAACAACCAGTTCAGTACTTCAGTTCGCGCCGCCCCTGAGTTGGCCAGAAAGGCGCCGAATTTCTCCGCCAAATAGAGCAAGATAGCTCCGGATTCAAATACCCGTTGTGGCGCAGCGCCGGATACATCGAGCAGCGCCGGGATTTTACTGTTTGGGTTCACTTCAACAAAACCACTGCCAAATTGATCCCCCTCACGGATATCAATCAGCCAGGCGTCGTATTCCGCGCCCGAATGCCCGGCAGCCAACAACTCTTCGAGCATCACAGTGACCTTGACGCCGTTTGGTGTCGCCAACGAATACAACTGCAGCGGATGGTTGCCAACCGGCAATTCTTTTTGCGCCGTTGCACCAGCAATCGGCCGGTTGATACTGGCAAAAGCCCCACCATTTTGTTGATCCCATACCCAGACTTTGGGGGGGACATAACTTTCAGAACTCATTGGCACTCCTTGATAACGCTTGGGATCAGTGACGCTTGGGGTCAGAGTCCGACCCCGCAGATGCAATTAAATACTTCGTCTAAAACAATACCCCACAAAGCGCCTGTCGCATATTCGCTTGTGATCTAAGCCTACCCCACTATAGTCTAACCAAATGCATTGCTGATGAACGGGGAGTCTGAGTGGCGATTCGCAACCATGATCACATCATACCGTTGGCGCTAACGCTGATGTTGCCGATGACCGCAGCTGCGCAACCACTGCAGCTTTGTCATGATGCCGCGGTTGACCCCAAGTATGAAGACAGCGTTACGGTCGGTGAGTATCGGGTAACCGGCCTGCATAATGTCATAACTTTAAAAATTCTGACCAAGCTCGGGGTCCGGTTTCAGCTACAGAGTATGCCCTGGGTCCGTTGTCTGCACGCAGTATCCAAAGGCGATGTGGATGGAGCGATCGGCGTTGGCTGGACAGCTGAACGCGCCAGCAACATGCATTTCCCGCTGCAGGCAAATGGAGATCCCAATCCGGCACTCGCGCTGTTCTCAGTGAATTATTATGTCTACAGCCACGTCCAGGGCGATTTGCAATGGGATGGTCGGCACTTTAGTCAGGTAAAATTTGGAATAGCCGCGCCTAAGGGTTTTGTTGTGGCCCAGATGCTCCAGCACGCTGGCGTGTATAACCCACTGGAAGCGGATATTGATGCAGCAATTATGCTGACGGTTAACCGGCGAATTGATGGCTTTGTGCAGTCCGGCACAGTCGCTGAAGGGCAACTTGCCCAAAGTACAGATGCGGCATTGATCAAACGCCTGGAACCGGCGTTCTTCCGCCAGCCGTTGTATCTGGTCTTTAGCAAACAGGCGATGCAACGTGAGCCTGCCCAGCTGTTACACATCTGGCAGACGATCCCGGAATTCAAACCAGAGCCGCAAGCGTCAGACGCGTTATAGCCTGCTGCGAGAGACTCTGTCACTTTTATGGCACGGCCACTTCTATGCGGCGACCCTATCCGATTTCGCTCACCGTCTCGTCCACCCTCTCGTCCACCAAGCGCCCGATGATTTAAAAAGCCTGGGGTTCAAAAACCAGCGACCTCAAAAGCTCGTCACTGCAGCCCATTAAACGCAATGCCCAGACGATTAAACAAACGCCAATAGCTTTTCAGGGCAAATAATGATAATAAATTTCAACGGGTTTACAGGAGAATAACAATGACAAATACAACAACCTATCAAAGGTTGCGCCGGATAATTGCCCTGGTACTGCTGTTCAGTCTGACCGCCTGCCAACCGGCGCCCACTCAAGTGCCGGAGCACAGCATTGCTGCTTTCACCAGCGGCATGACCCAACAACCGGGACTCATTCCGATTTACGCCGACCAGCAAGCGGGCAAAGTATATTTACAAGTCGCAGCCAACAATCCGGAGTATTTGTATTATTTCAGCCTGCCACAAGGGCTGGGCTCCAATGATATCGGCTTAGATCGCGGCCAGCTGATGTCGCTCGATGCAAAACTGGTGGTCTTTGAAGATGCCGGCGACAAAGTGTTATTACTCCAGCGCAATACTCAGTACCGTGCCGTCTCGGACAACCCGCTGGAACAACGCTCAGTCGATGAAGCTTTTGCCAGTTCCGTATTGTGGGGATTTCCCGTGGTGGCGCGGGATGAAGACAGCATGCTGATCGATGCCACCGAATTTGCCACACGCGACAGCCATGGCGTCAGCCGCAGCCTGAAAGCGACCGAACAAGGCCATTTTAGTCTGGATGCCAGCCGCTCAGCCATGTACTGGCCCCGCACCAAAGCTTTTCCGAAAAATACTGAGCTTGAAGCATCGATCACCTTTACGAGCGAGGATCCCGGCGAGTTTGTCCGTCAGGTAGCACCGGATCCGTACAGTATCAGCGTTCGGATGCACCATAGTTTTGTCGCGCTGCCGGAACCAGGTTTTGTTGCCCGCCCCTTCCATCCGGAAAGTGGTTTTTGGTCTTTTGACTACAAAGACTACGCAGTGCCGATTGACGCTGAGATGATGCAAAGATTCGTGCCACGCCATCGACTGCAGAAAAAAGACCCGACTGCGGCCATCAGCGAAGCGGTTGAGCCGATTGTCTATTATTTAGATCCCGGGGTGCCGGAGCCGGTCCGCACAGCGCTGCTTGAGGGGGCCAGATGGTGGGATCAGGCGTTTGCCGCTGCCGGTTATAAAGATGCATTTCAGGTGAAAATGCTGCCGCCGGATGCCGATCCGCTGGATGTTCGCTACAACGTGATTCAGTGGGTGCACCGGGCGACACGTGGTTGGTCTTATGGCTATGGTCTGATGGATCCTCGCACCGGGGAAATCATCAAAGGCCATGTGACGCTGGGCTCTTTGCGGGTACGTCAGGATTATTTAATCGCCCAGGGCATGACCGCACCTTTTGCCGCTGATGGCTCAGAACCAGCGGCTGCAGCCGAGGATATTCAAGCCGCGGCGACCCTGAGTGAGATGGCTCTGGCGCGAATTCGGCAGCTATCCGCGCATGAAATTGGTCATACCTTAGGCATCGCTCATAATTTTGCTGCCAGTAATAAAGACCGCTCCTCGGTGATGGATTACCCACATCCGGTGATCCGCATCGGGGCTGACAATAAAATCAGCTTAACCGGTGCCTATGCTGACGGCATCGGAGACTGGGACAAACGGGTGATCCAATACGGTTATGGCGACTTTGCTGACGATCAGGCACGACTCGAGTTTATCCGGCAGGCACCGGCTGAAGGCTTCAGATTTATCTCAGATCCGGACAGTAACGGCAGCAGATTACCCCACGCCTATTCCAGTTTATGGGACAACGGCGCGGATGCGGTGACCGAACTGGAACGGATCCTGGCTCTGCGCTCGCAAGCGCTGGCCAATTTCGGTACCCGGGCTTTAGCCGAAGGCCGGCCTTTTTCCGATTTGGCTGAAATCCTGATGCCGGTCTATTTTGCCCATCGGTATCAAACCGAAGCGGCTGGGAAATGGCTTGGCGGCTACGATTACCGTTATCAGCTAAAAACTGCCGGTGAACCTTTACATTATCAGCCCGTGCCCGGTGCCGAGCAGCAACGGGCTTTCACTGCTCTCCTGAGCACCCTTCATCCGGCGACACTCGCCCTGCCAGCGACGGTGGAACAAAGCATTCCGCCAAAAGCTTACGGTTTTACCAACCATCGCGAGAGCCCGCAAGGCTACACTGGCCCGGTGTTGGATCCCTTATCATTGGCCGAAGCGGCGGCACAGCATAGTCTGGGAATTTTACTGAATGCTGAGCGGTTAGCACGCTTGCAATGGCAGCACCAACAAGACAACACAGTGCCAGCGGTAGCTGCCCTGCTGCAGGCGATTTGGCAGCAGCTGCAAAAACCCGCGGACGGCAAACCTTTGATCAGTCGGCGCTTACAGGTGAATTATCTGCAGCATCTATCGAAGCTGGCGCAAAATAGCCAATTAGCGCCGGAGATCCGGGCAGAGCTACTGCTGCAGCTGGACCAGATCCAGCAGCAACAGAAATCCGGATCCGACGCACATGCCAAACTGCTGACCCAACTGGCGATGCAAGCACAAAAAGATGCCGCCAACCTCGGCCTGATCAAAGCAATCCTGCCACCGCCGGGTTCGCCGATCTGACCCTGACTTCACTCGCTCCTAACATCGCTGGCACGATGTTAGGAGCCTGCTTGCACAAATTATTTAATAAATAAAATACATTTCATTTGCAGTGTTTTGAAAAATCTTGAAACATAACTGGCCTCGCAAAGCAATTGCGGCATTTTAGAGCGCTGGCTATAGTAAATTTTCGTCAGCCTCCGTGTTCCCCCAAAATAAGGAAATGTGCAATGTACAGCCGAATTCTGGCAGTTGCAGTCAGCGCGATGGTGTTGGGTTGCAACCCAAAACCAGCCGACCCGACCCCTGCCGCGCCAGCCACCGACACCTTAGTCAGCAAGGCCCAGCAACAAACTGCCCCGGTCAGTTTTAATGTCCCGGTTCACTACAGTACCTTAGAGAACGGCCTGAAAGTGGTGATTTCACCCGACCACACCGCGCCTACTGCAGTGATTGGGGTCTATTACAATATTGGCTTTCGCAACGAACCGAAAAACCGCACCGGCTTTGCCCACCTGTTCGAACACATGATGTTTCAGGGGTCGAAAAACCTCGGCAAAATGGAATTTATCAATCTGGTACAAACCAATGGCGGCGTGCTCAACGGCTCTACCCGCTTTGATTACACCAACTATTTTCAAATTGTCCCCGCACATAAAGTAGAGACCATGTTGTGGGCCGAAGCCGATCGGATGAAAGGGTTGGCCATCACGCAGGAAAACCTGACCAACCAGCAAGGGGTGGTCAAAAATGAAGTCAAGGTCAATGTCCTGAACCAGCCCTATGGCGGATTCCCCTGGCTGGATATGCCACAGTACGCCTTCAATAACTGGTATAACGCCCACAATTTTTACGGTGATTTAGCCGATTTGGACGCGGCGAGTCTGGAAGATGTGCAAGCATTTTTTGATACCTACTATTCACCGAATAATGCGGTGGTGGTGGTGGTTGGCGATGTCGACACCCAAGCCACCTTAGCCATGGTGAAGCAGTATTTTTCCGATATCCCAGCCGCTCCGTTGCCGGCGCAACCTGACTTGACTGAACTGCGGCAAGAGCAGGAAAAACGCTTTAACAAATACGACAAACTGGCACCGAAACCGGCACTGGCTTTTGCCTACAAAATGCCGCCTCGCAACACACCCGAATATTATGCGATGGGCATTCTGGATCAATTATTAGTGCAAGGCAGCGATAGCCTGCTGCACCAGGAATTGGTGAAAAATCGCCAGCTGACCGGGGATGTCGGCGGTGGGATCAACTACCTGCTTGGCAATATGTTTAATTACAACGGCCCGATGCTGTGGATGAGCTCGTTCACCCATGATGAAAAACACACTGAAAAGGAATTGCTGGCAGCCATTGATCAAGTGATCGGCCAACTGAGTGAACAGCCGATCCAGCAAAAAGACATTGACCGCGCCATTGTTAAAATCCGCTCTAGCCTCTACGACAACATCGATGGCTTTTATGGTTTCGGTAAACTTGATTTGTTAGCCAGTTTTGCGCTGTTTGATAATGATCCGGCCAGGATCAACGATTTAGAAGCACAATTCAAAGCCGTCACCCCCGAAGTGCTCAAAGCGACTATTGCAGAATATTTGCGTCCGGGCAATCGTACTATTTTGACCTTAACGCCAGGCGAAGCCCCGGCGACACCGGCTGAAAAAGGAAACACACCATGAAAGGAGTGCTGAAATTGCCATTCAAACGTCCACTACAATCTGGCCTGATGCTGGCGCTGAGCCTGTTGGTGTTTCAGCTACCGGCGCAGGAAAAAGAATTACCTCCGGTCGGCGGCACGCCAAAAAGTTTTAAACTGACCGATACTCAGGATTTCACCCTCGATAATGGTCTGAGTGTGACCTTTATCCAATACGGCAGCACACCCAAAGTGACGCTACGACTGGTCACGGACACCGGTAATATTGACGATGGCGCCAAAGATGCGGTATCGGATCTGAGCTATCAGCTGTTAACAGAAGGCACCAGCAGCCGTTCAGCCAAAGAAATCGCGGAAGCCGCGGCCAATATGGGCGGTCAGGTTCAAACCAGCGTTGGTGTGAATGCTGGATTTTTACAGTTAGATGTGCTGAGCGATTATGTCGGCGAAGCGGCGAACTTACTGGCTGATCTTGCAATCAACGCGCAATTTACCGACGACGATCGCACCCGTGCCATTAACAATTTTGTCCGCGATCTCACGGTCCAAAAATCGACGCCGGGTAATCAGGCAACCAGCGCGTTTTATGGTGCAGTGTTTGCCGGACATCCTTATGCCAAAGTGTTTGCCGATGAAACAGTCGTGCAGTCGCTGACGTTGCAGGATTTGCAAAATTTTGTGAAAACCAATCTGGTGGCAAAACGCAGTCATCTGTTTATTGCCGGAAAATTTGACCCGGCCAAAGCTGAAGCTGCGGTTAAAGCCGCGTTTGCTGGTATGGCAGCAGGTGAAACCCGGCAAATTAGCGCGCCAACCAAAGCCAACACGCCGGAGCTGATTTTTATCCCCAGACCCAATGCGCCCCAGTCAACCATCCAATTAGGCTTGGCCGTGGTGGATGCATCCCATGATGATTTTGTCGGCTTACGGGTAATGAATACTCTGCTGGGCGGTTCTTTCGCCAGCCGGATTACGTCCAATATCCGCGAAAATAAAGGGTATACCTACTCGCCAAACAGCGCTCTGCTGAGCCGGGTGAAGGCAGCAGCCTGGGTGCAACAAGCGGATGTCACGGCGGAAGCCACAGGTCCGGCACTTGCGGAAATCATCAAGGAAATTAAACGCCTGCAAACCGAAGCGCCGTCTGAGCAAGAATTGACTGGCTTTAAAAATTACATTTCCGGGATCTACGTGCTACAAAACTCAGCCCGTAGTTCGATCATTAACGAGTTATGGTCCTTAAAAAGTCATGGCCTGCCGTTATCGCGATTAGAGAATTACGTTCAGTTAGTCAACGCCATGACCCCGGCGCAGATTTCCGCTTTAGCGGCAAAATACCTGACGCTGGATAAAATGACCTTAGTCGTGGTCGGTGACGAAAGCGTGAAATCGCAACTGTCGGCCGTCCCGGAGCTGAAGGCTGTGTATAAGCTATAAGCTTTTACAAAAAAGGGGTCGTAGCGAATTGTTTGAATTCAAACAATTCGCTACGACCCCTTTTTTTCAACTATAGTGGGCTTTGGGCCATTTTGGCAGGAGCACCTCATGCAACATCCGATGGATCAACTTAGCCTCAACCCGGGAACCACCGCCACCGCCGCTTTAATCCTGACCCCTTGTCCTGGCACAAAGGGGGTTGAGCTTCGCCAGTCAATGCTGCAACTCAAGGCTGCCGGTGCGGTCGTCTTGATCACATTGACCCCGGACGACGAAATGGCGCAGCTGGCGGTGAAGGCGTTGCCGCAACTTTGCAAAGAGCTGGAACTACGCTGGTTTTTTTGTCCTATTGCCGACGATCAAGCGCCAGGCTATGACTTTGACAAAGGCTGGCAACAAGCCGCGCCAATCGTGCAGCACTTGCTGCGGCAAGGCCAGAAAGTTGCGATCCATTGCAAAGGCGGCTCAGGCAGGACGGGCCTGGTTGCGGCGAAAATTCTGCTGGAGGCGGGCTTTGACAAAATTGATGTGAAACAACGGGTGCAAGCGCTCCGTCCTTATGCCCTGACCTTACAGCCGCACCTGACTTGGTTTTATGCCCAGTAACTGGCTGAAGGTCATGTTTGGCCATCGGAAAATTTTGCTCGCCTTGATGACTGTGCGCCCCTGCTGAAGACCCTGCAAACGAGGATAAAAATGCCGCCATTTTTTCGCATGAAGCTCACTTTGCCACTGACCACGCTGGTTTTTTCATGCCAGCTGCTGGCGCAGGACGTCAGCCATTGCCGGCAAACGGCCGATCCCGCATTGCGCCTCGCCTGCTATGACCGGATTTTTGGCGTTACAGCCACTGCCAATCCACCAAGTACGGCAGCGCAGACTGGCGGCTTCGCTGCGCAAAGCGCTTTCGCTGACGCAGATGACCTCGCCAGCAGCCCGGTCACACCGATCCAAGCCGGTGTGGAACTCGCCACCGTTCTGGACAAATACTGGGAACTGACGCCGGAAGAAAAACGGGAACGGTTTGTGTTTCGAACCTATCTGCCCAGTTTCTTTTTGCCCGTACACTACTCCTCAAATCTGAACCGGCAACCGAGCAGCCCGGTCAAAGCCGAGGCGCCACTGAACGACAACTACAAAGCGCTGGAAGCTAAATTACAAATCTCGTTGCGCACCAAACTGGCCACCGGCGTGCTGCTACCCGGCGCTGATTTGTGGTTTGCCTTTACGCAGCGCTCGATGTGGCAACTGTGGAATTCCACCGATTCAGCGCCGTTTCGCAGCACAGATTATCAACCTGAGCTGATTTATGTGGTGCCGGTGGCCAAGCGCTTTGGGGAACTCGCTGACGGTTGGCGGGTGCGGATGCTGCAATTTGGCGTCGCGCATCAATCGAATGGCCAAAGCGATCCGCTCTCTCGTAGCTGGAACAAAATCTATGGGGGACTGGCGTTAGATAAAGGCAACTTTGGTCTGAACTGGCGCTATCATCAGCGTATTCCGGAAAGTCTGGCTGACGATGACAACCCGGATTTAATTGACTATATCGGTAGCCACGAACTGACGGCAACCTGGCTGCCGGGCGCAGCTACTGCAATGCTGATCTGGCGGAATGATTTGTCTAATCTCAGTCAGGGCTCGTTCCAGCTCGATATGACCTATCCGGTCGATTTAACAAAACTCGACGGTTTGCGCTGGCATTTACAGCTGTTTTCCGGTTATGGCGAAACCTTGCTGGATTACAATGTCCGCCAACATAGTATTGGCCTGGGCGTGATGTTATTTAATTTTTGACCTCAATTCCGCTGACGGACGTGGAGCTCATTTCAGCTTGAAAGCGCTATCAGTTCCTGAAGTGTAATGTTAAGCTCAAGGTTTATGACAGGAGAACTGCTTGATGCCTGCGATGACTTTCCGCCGTGTTTCCGCCTTGATTGCAGCCTTGGTAGTGTGCCAGGCCAACGCCAGTCCGCTTCCTGCCACCCCGGTCAAGAGTTTGCATCCGGATATGCAGCAGATCGTGGCCGCAGACGCCCGACTGGAGATCCTGGCCGACGGTTTTCGGTGGGCCGAAGGTCCGGTGGCGGAACCTGGCAGCGGCGACATTTTGTTTTCTGATGTTCCGGCCAATAAAGTCTGGCGCTACAGCGAAAAACAGGGACTCAGTCTCTATTTATCGCCTTCCGGCTATACGGCGCTTGATCAGCAACCCAATTTAAAAGAAGGCGCCAATGGCCTGATTTTTAATGCGAACAACCAACTGGTCCTCGCCCAGCATGGCGATCGCCGTTTGGCCATTCTGGAAAAAATCATCCAGCAAGGGGAGACTCAGCAGCCGCAGTATCAAACCTTAGCCAGCCATTTCGAACAGCTGCAATTAAATAGTCCGAACGATGTAGTGCAGCACAGTGATCAATCTTACTTTTTTACCGATCCCCCTTATGGTTTGAAAGATGCTGATCAATCCGCCCAAAAACAACTGAAATTTAATGGCATTTACCGACTGGATCCGCAAGGGAAAGTTACACTACTCAGCCAGGCCCTGACACGCCCGAATGGACTGGCATTATCACCGGATGAACAATGGCTTTATGTTGCCAATTCTGACCCTGCGGCTGCGCAGTGGTGGAAATTTGCCGTCGATGGCCGTGCCGCCCCGACGTTATTTTTCGACGCCACTGCTGCCGCCGCCGTGCAACCCGGTTTACCTGACGGCTTAAAAGTATTGCCCTCCGGTCATTTATTGGCGACTGGCCCCGGGGGAGTCTGGGTATTTAGCGCAGATGGCCAGCATCTGGGAACTATCGAAACCGGGGTCGCTGCCGCCAACGTGGCGTTAAATGCGGATCGGTCTTATTTGTATATTACCGCCAGTAATTATCTGCTGCGGATCCGATTACAGCAGCCGGCAGTTACAAAAAAGTAGTAGATTGAAGATGTTTTAACTTGAGTGGGTTGAGCTTCGGATCCTGATTGAGTTTTGCTGTTGTCCGGGCAAATGCATAAAGCCAGAGAACAGCAGTCGGGGCAACGACTCAACGTTGGTTTTATTTTAAGCAGAGGCTATGTATCCCGCAGCAACTCTGGCATATTGCCCTTGGTAAACGGCGGATAGGTTGGTTATGCAGCAGTTAGCATTGGCAATTTTCAGCAGTATTTTTTTATGCAGCAGCCTGACCCTGAGGGCAGAGGCTCAGCTGACGCTTTATACTGAACACTTTCCTCCATACAACTTCGAAAGCAATGGCATCGTTCGTGGCATCAACGCTGATATTCTGACGCAGGCCTGTCACTTGGCGAAGATCCGCTGCGAAATGCAAAGTTATCCCTGGTTACGAGCGATGGAGTTGGCGCAAAAGAACCCGACCAGTGGCATCTTCACCATTACCAAAACCAGTTCCAGAGTACCGTTATTCCAATGGATCGGTCCGCTCGCTTCATCAAAAGCTTATTTGTATCGACTTGCCAGTCGTCCTGAAATCTCCGCCGACAATTTGGAGCAGGCCAAAAAGTACTCCATCGCGGTGGCACATGGCGATGTTTACGAAGATTTTTTACTAGCGCAAGGCTTTGAGTACGGCAAAAACCTGATTGAGTTTCGCAGTAAATCTGAACCGATACCGTTATTTATTCAGGGAAAAGTCGATTTAGTGATTGGCTCTGATATCGTGATGCCAAGCTGGCTCGCCAGTCAGCAACTGCCGGCCGAAACCGCGGTGCCGGTGCTTGAACTAAGCACGACCGGCAATAATTTTGTTGCACTCAACCATGCCGTTCCGACCGATATCGCGCAGCGTTTACAACAAGCCATCGACCTGCTGAAACAAAATGGCAAGTACCAGCAGATTGTGGAATCCTACCAATAACAGATGTTAGCTTTGGGCCATGAAATCAATGGGGTCAGAAATCAATGGGGTCAGAGTCATTGATTGTTCCAATCAATGACTCTGACCCCATTGATTTCTAACCCCATTGATTTTACCCCGATAACTAACATTTACTTTTTCTGCATCAGATAGGTCGCAAGTCCGATAAACAGCGCGCTGGGGAGAATCGCACCGAGGATTGGCGGTAACTGATAAACCAGTGCCACCGGGCCAAACACTTCGTTGGCCATCCAGAAACCAAAACCAGTCAGAATGCCCATTAATACGCGGGCGGCCATGGTAACACTGCGCAAGGGGCCGAATATAAAAGACAGCGCCATCAACATCATCGCCACAATCGTCAGCGGTTGAGTGGCCTTACGCCAGAACGCCAATTGATATCGGCTGCTATCCTGCTGATTGCTTGTCAGATAGTCCAGGTAGCTATTTAACCCCTGCAATGACAACAATTCAGGTTTGACGCTGACCACCCCAAGTTTGTCCGGCGTCAGACTCGAGCGCCAGCGTTGTTGTGGCCACTGATGTTGTTCTACTTTATCTTCTCGAAAATGCAAACGGCTCACCTGCTCCAGTTGCCAGACGCCCGCCACAAAGACCGCCGCTTTAGCATTCACCACGGCCTGCAACACCAGATCCGGTGAAAACTCATAAATGGTAATATTTTTTAAACTGCCGTTGTCTGAAACCTGTTTGATATTGACAAAATCATCACCATCTTTGGCCCAAACGCCCTGCTGCGCTGCAAATAGATTGCCACCGGAAATGGCTTTGGTTTTTAATTCCCGGGCAAACTTTTCTGAAGCTGGGGCGCCCCACTCGCCGACGGCCATCACCACCACCATCATCAGCAGTGCCGTTTTCATCACTGAATTGATGATATTAAGCCGGGACATGCCGGCCGCCTGCATCACAACCAACTCACTGTTACTGGCGAGCATGCCCAAACCAATCAATGCGCCAATCAGGGCCGCCATCGGAAAGAACATCACAATATCACCCGGAACACTAAACAAGCTAAACGTCGCCGCCGTCAACATGGTGTAGTCACCACGACCGACCACCCGCAGTTGATCAATAAACCGGAACATGCCCGACAATGCCAAAAGCACGGTCAACGACAAGGCCGAGGTCGTTAAAATGCTGCGACCAATATAGATATCAAGAATTTTAAGCATGTTCACCCCGGCCAAAAATCCGCGCTTTTAGTCGCTGTGCGCCGGCACGATTTTGCAGTATCAAGCCCGCCGCCAATAATAAAACCAGCGCATGGATCCACCACATCCCGAGCGCAAGCGGCAATTTACCGTCCTCTAATAATGAGGTGCTAACAATCAGCAAGATGTAATAAGCCAAAAATAGCGATAAGGCTGGCAAGAGTCGGCCGAATTTCCCCTGTCGTGGATTCACTTTACTTAACGGCACCGCCAGCATCATAAGTAAAGGGATCGACAATGGGATCGCTAATCGCCAGTGCAGCTCTGCCACCGCCTCCGGCGTTTGCTGTTGCATCAGCTCCGTGGTGGGTAAGCTTTTGAGCTTACGCCGACGCTGTTCAACCTGCTGTTCGCGGATTTGTAAATCATAACGGCCAAACTCCAGTACGTCATATTGCGGAGCATCCACAGCACCGGCGTAGCGCCGGCCATTGCTCAGTACCAGCCGTTGTGCGCCGCTGGCATCCTCCGTCACAGTGCCCGCTTGTGCATAAACAACCGAATGCTGGCCGCCCTCTTCGGTTGCTTGTTGTGCCAGAAAGACTTTGGATAAAGTATTGCCATCACGGCTGATATCGTGGACGAACACCACCGCTTTTTCATTGGAGGTTTGTTGAAAGCGCCCGGGAATTAACGTTGCAAGACCCGGATCAGAAGACACTTTTTCCATCAACTGATACTCGCGCTCGCCAGCCCAAGGGCTTAAATGCAAGGTCAAAGCGCCGGCCGCCAGCGCAATCAGTACCGACAACGCCAAAGTGACCCGCGTCACATACCACTCGCTGATGCCAGTGGCATGCAGCACCGTCATTTCACTTTCGGCATAAATCCGGCTGTAGGCAATCAAAACGCCCAAAAACGCAGCTAAAGGTAAGATCAGAATGGCCATCTGCGGCAGTTTGAGCGCAACCAGTTCCAGCACAAGTTGCGCTGGTAGCTCGCCCTCTGAGGCGTCAGCCAGAGTTTTCACGAATCGCTGACTTAAGATAATGGTGATTAAGATCAGGAACACAGCAAGCTGAGATTTAAACACTTCACCAATCAAATAGCGAAAAACAATCAAAATGCACTCCAAAAACCAGTCTTTTTACTGGCACCCTGGCAATTTTTAAGTAAACTGGATGTTTATAGCAATTATTATCGACTAAAGTCCGGTGAAATCCGAGCTTTTTTATCAGCGCGACTTAACCTTATACCCAAAATCATTGAAGATTCGGGTAGGCGGCAACTGAACGAGACCCCAGAAGCATAGCTGTCTATGCGACTGGGGCGAGTGAAGGCGGCCAACAACCCCGAATCATCAAGGATGAAGGGTATATGCGCTGAAGCTTGCACCTCCCCGAACCTCGTCTCTTAGAATCAGGAGTTGACATGGAGTTCAGCGTTAAAAGCGGAAGTCCGGAAAAACAACGCAGTGCTTGTATTGTAGTTGGCGTGTACGAACCACGCCGGTTATCTGCGGTGGCCGAACAATTAGATAAAATCAGCGAAGGTTATATCAGTAACCTGCTGCGCCGCGGCGATCTGGAAGGTAAACCCGGCCAGATGTTGTTATTACACCATGTACCTAATGTGCTGAGTGAGCGGGTATTACTGGTTGGGTGCGGCAAAGAGCGTGAACTTGATGAACGCCAATACCGCCAAATCATCGCCAAAACCATCAGCACCCTCAACGAAACCGGTTCGATGGAGGCGGTTTGCTTCTTGTCTGAGTTGCATGTTAAAGGCCGTGATACTTACTGGAAAGTCCGCCATGCGGTGGAAACCACTCAGGACAGCCTGTATGTGTTTGATAAACTCAAAAGCAAAAAGGATGAAACCCGTCGTCCACTGCGTAAGATTGTCTTCAATGTACCCACCCGCCGTGATTTAACGATCGGTGAAAAAGCGGTGGAGCATGGTTTAGCCATTGCCGCCGGCATCAAACAATGTAAAGACGTCAGCAATATGCCACCAAACATCTGCACCCCAGCCTGGTTGGCCGAGCAGGCGGTTGGGCTGCAGCAACTGACCGACAAGCTCAGCATCGAGGTGCTGGGAGTGCCGGAAATGACCGCTCTTGGCATGCATTGCTATTTAGCAGTGGCCAAAGGCTCGGAAAACGAAGCCAAAATGGCGGTGATTAAATATCAGGGAGCCATGGATAACAGCGCTCCGGTGGTGCTGGTCGGCAAAGGATTAACCTTTGATACCGGCGGCATCAGCCTCAAACCTGGCGATGCCATGGATGAGATGAAATACGACATGTGTGGCGCGGCTTCGGTGCTTGGCACCATGAATGCGGTGGCTGCACTTGGCTTACCGCTAAACGTAATCGGCGTGCTCGCTGCGGCGGAAAACATGCCGGACGGTAAAGCCTATCGTCCTGGCGATGTGCTAACCACTATGTCAGGTCAGACCGTCGAAGTGTTAAATACCGACGCCGAAGGCCGGTTGGTGCTGTGTGATGCACTGACCTATGTTGAACGTTTTGACCCGGACGTGGTGATTGACGTAGCAACTTTAACCGGCGCCTGCGTAATTGCGCTGGGTAAACATGCTTCTGGCTTACTGAGTAACCACAATCCGCTGGCGCATGAGATTCTGAATGCCTCTGAGCAAAGTGGCGATCGCGCCTGGCGTCTGCCGTTGTGGGATGATTACCACGACCAGCTGGAAAGCCCGTTTGCGGACTTCAGCAACCTCGGTGGCCGCGCCGCCGGTACTATTACCGCAGCTTGTTTCCTGTCTAAATTTACCCGCAAATACAATTGGGCACATTTGGATATCGCAGGGACTGCCTGGCGCAGTGGCGGCAAAGACAAAGGTGCGACTGGCAGGCCGGTGGCTATGCTGACGCAGTTTTTAATTAACCGGGCCGGACATCACCCGGAGAGTTAAGTCATCGCTGCGGTCTTTGAGGTAACTTAACTGGCCCGGACATCCTGGCCAGTTTTGTTTTAAGCCAACGACTATGGTCGGTCCGCTTGTTGGATTGATTGTTGAGTTGATTGTCGTAAACAGGAAAGCCACTTGATGCAAGTACAGTTTTATTTGCCAGCCCCGGCGGCTCTTGGCGATGCAGAGCCCAATCCAGTGCAAAACGCGGTACCGCCAATGGTTTGGCAAGCTTGCTTGCTCTGCGCCGACTTCTACCGCAACAACCAGAAGGTGTTCGTGTACTGCGCAAATCAGCAAGACGCTGAACTGCTGGATGAGGTATTATGGCAGTTTGATACGCACAGTTTTGTGCCGCATAACCTGGCTGGCGAAGGCCCGGCCCGTGGTGCTCCGATTGAAATCAGCTGGTTGCCACCCAAGAATAGCCGTCAGGTGCTGATCAATTTAACGTCGACTGTGCCGGTTTTTGCCAATAGATTCAGTCAAATCATCGAATTTGTGCCGCAGGCGGAAGCTGATAAAGAGATCGCCCGGCAAAAGTATAAACATTATCGCCAGCTTGGCGTGACGCCCCAAACCGTCCAGGCCAGCTGAAACAGGTATCGCAATGGAAACGAAATTTAACCCAAGTCAAATCGAACAGGCGATGTATCAGGCCTGGGAAAGCAAAGGCTACTTCAAACCTTCAGGCGACAATTCAAATGGCGCCTATTGCATTATGATCCCACCGCCAAATGTCACTGGCAGCCTGCACATGGGTCACGCTTTCCAGCAAACCATTATGGACGCCCTGACCCGCTACCAGCGGATGCAAGGTAAAAATACTTTGTGGCAAGTGGGAACAGACCACGCCGGGATCGCCACGCAAATGGTGGTGGAGCGCAAACTGGCCGCTGAAGGCAAGCCAGATCGTCACGCCATGGGCCGTGATGCTTTTATCGAAAAAGTCTGGGAATGGAAAGCCGAATCCGGTGGCACCATCACCGAGCAAATGCGCCGCTTAGGCAACTCAGTCGATTGGGACAAAGAGCGTTTTACCATGGACGATGGCCTGTCCAACGCGGTTCAGGAAGTGTTTGTCCGCCTGTATCAGGATGACCTGATTTACCGGGGCAAGCGCTTAGTCAACTGGGATCCCAAACTGCACACCGCCATTTCTGATTTAGAAGTGGAAAGCAAGGAGCAACAAGGCCAGTTCTGGCACTTACGCTACCCGCTGGCCGATGGCGTGCTCACCGCTGATGGCAAAAACTACGTGGTGGTTGCTACCACGCGTCCGGAAACCATGCTTGGCGATAGCGCCGTGGCGGTCAACCCGGATGACGAGCGTTATCAATCGTTGATTGGCAAAGAAATTCTGCTGCCGCTGGTCAATCGTCGGATTCCAATTATCGCCGACGAGCACGCCGATAAAGAAAAAGGCTCGGGCTGTGTCAAAATCACCCCGGCGCATGACTTTAACGACTATGAAGTGGGTAAGCGTCATCAACTGCCGATGATCAACGTGATGACCAAAGACGCCACCATTCGCAGCAGCGGCGAATGTTTCTTTACCAATGGCGAAGAAAACCCGCATTTAACCGCGCCAATTCCAGCTGAATTAGCCGGCCTTGACCGTTATGCCGCGCGTAAAGCCATTGTGGCTGCGTTTGATGCCGCAGGTTTGCTGGATAAAATCGAAGCCCTGACCAACACCCTGCCTTACGGCGACCGCTCTGGCGTGGTGATCGAACCCATGCTGACCGATCAGTGGTACGTTCGCGTGGCGCCGATGGCCAAAACCGCCATTGAAGCGGTGGAAAACGGCGACATTCAGTTTGTGCCGAAACAATATGAAAACATGTATTTCAGCTGGATGCGCGACATTCAGGACTGGTGTATTTCACGCCAATTGTGGTGGGGCCACCGCATTCCGGCCTGGTACGACAATGATGGTAAAGTCTATGTTGGCCGTGATGAAGCTGAAGTGCGTGCTAAACACGGTTTAACGCCTGATGTGGTGCTACGTCAGGACAACGACGTTTTGGACACCTGGTTTAGCTCTGCGCTGTGGACCTTCTCGACCTTAGGCTGGCCGGAAAATACTGAAGAGCTAAAAACCTTCCACCCAACCGATGTGTTGGTGACAGGTTTTGACATCATTTTCTTCTGGGTGGCCCGGATGATTATGATGACGATGCATTTTGTCAAAGACGAAAACGGCAAACCCCAAGTGCCGTTTAAGACTGTGTATGTGACTGGCCTCATCCGCGACGAAAACGGCGATAAAATGTCAAAATCTAAAGGCAACGTCATCGATCCGCTGGATATGATTGACGGCATCAGCCTGGAAGATTTGTTAGCCAAACGCACCAGCAATATGATGCAGCCGCAGCTGGCAGAAAAAATCGGCAACCAGACCAAAAAACAATTCCCGGACGGCATTGATGCCTGTGGTACCGATGCGCTGCGCTTCACTTTAGCGGCGCTCGCCTCCACCGGCCGCGATATCAACTGGGATATGAAGCGTTTAGATGGTTACCGCAACTTCTGTAATAAACTGTGGAACGCCAGCCGTTATGTCACCATGATGACCGAGGGTAAAGATGTTGGCCTGAAAGGCGGCGACATGACGTTGTCACTAGCTGACCAGTGGATCTTAAGCCAATACCAGCAAACCGTCGCGCAGTTCCGCCAGTATCTGGATAGCTATCGCTTTGATATGGCAGCGAATACCTTGTACGAGTTCACCTGGAACCAGTTCTGTGACTGGTACCTGGAACTGACCAAACCGGTATTGTTTAAAGGTGATGAAGCGCAGCAACGCGGCACCCGTCATACCCTCTTGACGGTGTTGGAATCGTTATTGCGCTTAATGCACCCGATTATGCCATTTATCACTGAAGAAATTTGGCAACGTGTCGCCCCGATGATCCGCACCGATCTAAACGCTGGCGATAGCATTATGCTGCAGTCTTACCCGCAAAGTAATGCCGCGTTGATCAATGATCAAGCGAATGCGGATATCGAATGGGTGAAAAACTTTATCGTCGCCATCCGCAATATCCGCGGTGAAATGGATATCGCGCCAACCAAGCCACTACCGTTATTGCTGCGTAATTTATCCAGCGAAGATAGTCGTCGGCTGGAGCAAAACCAGGCACTGTTGCTGAATCTGGCCAAGCTCGACAGCATCACTGTGCTGAGCACCGCAGACACAGCGCCAGCTTGCGCGGCGCAGTTGCTGGGCAGTATGGATTTATTGATCCCAATGGCCGGTTTAATTGATAAAGAAGCTGAGCTTGCCCGGATCGCGAAACAGCTGGAGAAATTGCAGCAAGAAGCGGCGCGGGTTGCCGGTAAACTGGCCAACGAAGGTTTTGTCGCCAAAGCACCGGAAGCGGTTTTAGCGAAAGAGCGGGAAAAACTGGCCGATGCCGAAGCGGCGATTGTGAAGCTGCAGGCACAACAGGCGGAGATTGCGGCGCTGTAACAACCCAGTGGATGTTCTAGTCTCGTACCCTGGTCGGATGTTGTGCTACGCACGCATCCGACAAATATTTTTAATTTTAAAACCATCTTTTACATCAAAAGCGGTAGGTTGGATAAGGGTAAAGCCCGCCATCCAACGGATAAACAAAACCCTCGAGTGCAAAAACCCAGATTGTAGAGTAATGCCAAGATCGTTGGATGATTGGTTGTACTCGTTCTTGGCCTTAGGACGGCTACCTCTAAATCAATAGTTGTCTCGTTTGATTCAATCAGTCCACTCTTAACTTTTCAGACTTTTCCAGCTGCACTAGCCGACCTTGATGGAAAATAAGCTCGACTTTGCCAAATTCCACCCGGCCAACTAAAACATCAAGCTGCTTTAGTAATTCGGCAACCACCTTTTGCCTGTTGTTTGGTTGCTCAGTTTGCAAATCACTCATGGCTGTTCCTAATAAACTTTTAAGCGCCCTCTTGGTGCTGTGCCCTCATTTAAGCAAAACACCACACATAACTATAAATATTAATTTATCGAATATATATTCCAAAAGGTAATTAAAAATAAAATGACATAGAGACAACCAATAAGCCTCAATAACATAAACAATTGAAATATATATCTTAAATAAGATCCCTCTCCCATCAGGCTAATTTATTTCTCAGAAGTAACAGGGACAACACCCGCATATTCCAAAATTGAATATATAATCTTATTTCGGTTCTTTTTAATTATTAAAAGCTTGCCTATGATTTGACTCAGGGATGTACAGACGTCCAAAAGCTTCTGTACGTATTACTTAATAAAAGCAACAACAAACGATGCACTGACCGGACCACCGGAAGTCGCGACGTCTTCACTGAACGCTGAAACGACTAAAAATAAACGGAGTATCCAATGTCAGTCATTTTTAACAACACCGGCGCCAATCATGCTGATGGCATCCACCACTACTACGGCAGCAAAAGCAAAGCGTTGCAGTATCCAACCCGCCGCTTCCGTGCTTTGAGCCCCATCGCCGCTGCGGTCAGTCTGGCATTTTTTGGTGCCGCACCACTTCAAGCTGAAGAAGCTGCGGCTGCCACCAACGCTGCGGGTGCTGAAGCGGGCCTGGAAGTCATTACGGTCACAGCCCGTAAAAGAGTCGAGAACGTGCAGGATGTGCCAATCGCCATCTCTGTGCTGACGGCGCAGGATTTAGAAAAAACCGGAACTTATTCCACAGAGCAATTGACGCGGCTGCAACCTTCTATTCAACTTATTTCGTCAAACCCACGCAATACTGCGGTCACCATTCGTGGTCTGGGGAGCGTGATTGGCTTGACCAATGACGGTCTGGAGTCTGGTGTTGGTTTTTATGTCGATGACGTCTATTACGCTCGTCCTGGCTCGGCGATGGTTGACCTGTTAGATATTGAACGGGTTGAGGTACTCCGTGGCCCGCAAGGTACTTTATTTGGTAAAAACACCACGGCAGGTGCCTTAAACCTGTCAACTGCTGCCCCGACTTTTACTCCGGAAGGTAAAGCCGAACTGACCCTGGGTGAGGATGGTTTTACCCAGGGTAAAGCGATTATTTCTGGGGCCTTAGTTGCAGATAAAGTCGCAGGTCGTTTGGCAGTGTCCAGCACCCGTCGTGACGGCACCGTGAAAAACGTCACCACCGGTGCCAAGCAAAACGATACCAATAGTCAGGCACTGCGTGGTCAATTGCTGATTGAAGCTTCCCCTGTGGTAAAAATTAAACTCTCAGCTGATTATGCGTATCAGGATCCAAATGCCAATACCCAGGTCTTTGTGCGTTACGGCGCGACTAAACGCTCGGCAGCGTCTCAATTCCCTGCCTTGGCGGCAGCTTTTAACTACAAACCGGCCAGTGAAAACCCCTATGATCGGTTAGTTGATGTAAATTCGCCCATTCAGGCGCGGCAGATTTTAAAAGGCACCAGTGCCAAGGTGGATTGGGATTTGGGAGATTTTAGTTTCACCTCCATCAGCGCCATTCGCGCCTGGGACTGGACGCCACAGAATGACCGCGATTACACCGCGCTGGCCGTTCGGACTAAATCGAATAACCCGTCACAACAAGACCAATGGAGTCAGGAGTTCCGCCTCTCTTCCAATGGCAGCAACGATATTGATTGGGTGGCCGGTTTATATGCTTTCGGTCAGGACGTCGAAACCCATGGGACTGAACAATGGGGTAAAGACGGCGCCCGTTGGTTGATTGGTGCCAATGTGCCTTCCAACCTGATTGACGGTTATACCTCTAATACCGATGTGTATACCAGCACCGATTCTTATGCCGCATACGCCCAGGCGACCTGGCGTGTGACGGATGACTTAAGAATTACACCAGGTGTGCGTTATACCAAAGAGAAGAAAACCGGTGATTTTACCCAAGTCGCCAGTGGCGGATTGGCAACGACCGAGGCGGCACTGCTCACCGCGAAACGGGGTATTGCCCGTAATCAGCAATATGCTGCAGAGTTCTCTGATTCAAGCCCAACCGGCCAGCTCAATATTGCTTACGATGTGGCCGAAGATCAGCTGGTTTATCTGAACTGGGCACGCGGTTATAAATCGGGGGGCATCAATGCCGCGGGTATTCCAACGGATGCTGCCGGCAACCCGTCGCTGGTCAGTGCCACAGTGCAGCCGGAAAAATCAACCACCATTGAAGCAGGTTTAAAAACCCAATGGCTGGATCGGCGTTTAACGGCTAACTTCGCCATTTACGATACGCAAGTGAGTGACTATCAAGCCAACGTGGTGGATGCAGGACCGGGCGCGCTGCGTGGCTATCTGGCGAATATCGAAAAAGTCAGTGTCCGTGGTTTTGAATTTGACAGCCGCGCCCAACTGGCTGACAACTGGTCAATCTATGCCACTTATGCTTATACCGATGGCGAATATGACTCTTTCCGCAATGGCCCACCACCGCTGGAAGAATTAGCAGCCGGTACTGCGGCTTTTGATTTATCCGGCCGGGCTTTACCAGGGGTTTCGAAAAACGCTGGTTCAGTCGGTACTGAATATAGCTGGGGTGGCGTGGTGAGTGGCGTCACTGGTGAGTGGTACAGCGCGGCGGATCTGAGCTTCCGCTCAGACTGGAACTCAGATGCGTCGGTGTCTAAATATTTGGTGGTCGAAGGGTCAACCTTAGTCAATTTGCGTGTTGGTTTTCGCACCGACAACGGCACTGACGTGTCGCTGTATGCCCGCAATGCTTTTGACGAAGACTACCTGAGCTTTTTAAGTATTCAGGCAGGTAACTCTGGCGCTGTTTATGGCCATGTGGGTGACCCGCGCAATATTGGCATTCGGGTCAAAGCTGAATTTTAATCGAATCAACAACTGTTGAATTTTAAAACGCCCCTGCAGCCTTGCTGCAGGGACTTTCAACGCGAATATTCTGTTTTTGGAGAACAATATGAGCAAGTTCGCAAAATCTTTTCAAAAAGCGTCCCTGATTTTATCGCTTGGCGTGATCTTGGGAAGCGGTCTGGGGTTTAGCCAGGCCATGGCGAAAGACATCACTTTACTCAACGTATCCTACGATCCAACCCGTGAGTTATACCGTGACTACAATCAAGCCTTTGCTAAATACTATCTGGCAAAAACCGGTCATAAAGTAAAGGTTGATCAATCCCACGGCGGTTCCGGCAGTCAGTCGCGTACCATCATCGATGGTCTGAAAGCCGACGTCGCCACATTAGCGTTGGCGGGCGATATCGATCCGATTGCCCGTATTGGTAAACTGCTGCCAGAAAACTGGATCAGCGAACTACCGCACAATAGCGCTCCCTACACCTCGACGATCGTGTTTCTGGTCCGCAAAGGCAATCCAAAAAATATCAAAGATTGGGACGATCTGGTGAAAGATGGCGTTGAAGTCATCACGCCAAATCCAAAAACATCCGGTGGCGCACGCTGGAACTATTTGGCCGCCTGGGCTTATGCCAAACAACAAACCGGCACCGAAGAAGGCGCCAAAGCTTTTGTAACCAAACTGTTTAAACAAGTACCGGTTTTGGATTCCGGAGCCCGTGGCTCAACCACCACTTTTGTGCAGCGCGAAATTGGCGATGTACTGTTGTCTTGGGAAAACGAAGCCTTTTTAGCAGTGAATGAACTGGGTGCCGACAAAGTAGAAATTGTGGTGCCGTCGATTTCAATTCTGGCCGAACCTTCCGTGGCGGTGGTGCGCAAAAACACCGACGCCAAAGGCACCACGGCCGCAGCGACTGAATATCTCCAATATCTGTACAGCAAAGAAGGCCAGGAAATTGCGGCTAAGCATTATTACCGGCCTCGCGATGCCGAAATTGCTGCCAAATATGCCAAACAATTCCCAACCATTAAGCTGGTCGATATTGAAAGTTTTGGCGGGTGGGACAAAGTGCAGCCGGAACATTTTGGTGACAACGGTATTTTTGATCAAATTTATCAACGGTAGCCCTTAAATAGAAAGCCATCATCAACAAGCGGGCCTGCCAGTACAGGCCCTTTTTTTACCCAAAAATCACGCTGAGTTTCATTATACGGAGGGATCCCATGTCCATCGCCTTATACGAAGTATCTGTTCCGGTCTTTATTCGTGGGCTGACCACCTTAAACCGACTATTGGACAAAGCCAGTAGTCAGGCCAGCACCCGTGGTTATCCGGTTGAACTCTTGCTACATAGCAGGTTTTATCCTGATATGTATCCGCTGGCAGGCCAGCTGGAACGGCTGAGTCAAATCCCACTGGAGGCTTGTAGCCTGTTAACCAACCAAGAATTGCAACAATATCATGTTGAAAATCCACAATATCAGGATTACATCCATGCCTTACAACATAGCCTGCAGCTGTTGCATAACTTGCAGCCGGAAGGTTTTGTTGCGGCGATGGTGCAACCGGTGTCCACCACTTTGGCGGGTAAAACCCAACACTTTACTGACGGCCTGCAGTACTTATTGCAGCATGCCCAACCAAATTTTTACTTTCATTTGACCACTGCCTACAACCTATTGCGGCACAACGGTGTGGCGCTGGCAAAACAAGATTATCTGGGAATTTGATAAAAACTGTTCGTGGACTAAAACATGACAAGTCGCGGCTGGCTGATATTTTCGACAGATATTTTCGACAAACGTCATGCCGCTTGGCCTTGTTGTAACTGATGTAACTTCGAATAAAGCTCACCGTGGCTGAGTAACTCCCGATGATGTCCTTGCTCTACCACTTTGCCATACTGCAACACCAAAATCAGATCGGCATGGACCACAGTGCTCAATCTGTGTGCAATCACTAATGAAGCCCGACCTTGGCACAGCTGGCTCAGCCCTTGCTGTACTTTAAGCTCGGACTGGCTATCTAAAGCACTGGTGGCCTCATCCAATAGAATTAGCTCTGGCTGTTTTAATAAACTTCTGGCAATCGCCAGCCGCTGCTTTTCACCACCGGACAAACGAATACCACGCTCTCCAACTCTGGTTTGATAGCCCAAGGGTAAACGCTGGATAAACTCAGCTGCTTGCGCCAACTCAGCGGCTGCAAACACCTCTTGCTCTGATGCCTCTGGTTTGGCAAAAGCAATATTGGCTAACACTGTGTCGTTAAACAATGCTACGTCCTGCAACACTGTCCCCATTAAAGCCCGCCAAGATTTCAGCTGAACCTGTCGCAAATCAATGCCGTTCACTAAAATGCGCCCCCCGGTTGGCTGATAAAACCCTAACACCAGTTTAAAAATAGTGGTTTTTCCAGTACCACTTGGGCCAACAAGGGCAAGACTTTGTCCGCTTTGAAGTTCAAAACTAATATCGTCCAACACCAATGCCGCGTTGCCCGGGTAATGAAAGCTAACCTTTTCAAAACGAAGGGATTCAAAGTGGCTTAGTACTGTGCCTTGCTCCGGATCATGGCTTTCCAGCGGGTTGTTCAGCAGCTCCAGCAAACGTTCAGCATTAGCTTCCACGTCCCCCGTCTGATTGATTAACCTGCTTAAAGGCTGGATTTGATTCAGTAAATTCTGCAATAAAGTCAGCACCAGCAGCACATCACCGGCACTAAACTGACCTCGGCTGGCACCGATACAGACATAGACCAGTACGACTAACACAGCAACCGCATTGACGCTATGGCGTAATAAATTACCTTTCCATTCCACCCTGTGCAGTTGGTCCCTTTCATAACGCCATTGCTGTTGAGTTTCAGCATATTGCTGCTGCAACTGAGGTTCACCAGATAAACTGCGCACAGTGCTGGTGTGCGTGATCATTTCCGCCAGTAAACCGGCCAGACGACCGGCCATTTTTTCCCAGCCACGCCGAAATGGCCGGGATTTTTTTAAGCTAAACCAGCTATGCCATAAATTAAAAGGCAGCAACAGCAGTGCGACTAAACCGGCCCAAGGCGCCTGCCATAATAAAAACACCGTGATCAGCACCAATTGAATCACACTGGCCAGCATACTTTCAGTCAGGGTACGTAACCACATCGTAATAGATGTAATGGTGCCAAACCTGTCCATGACCTCACCAACTCTGGTGCGTTCAAAGTAATCGACAGATTGTCGTGTCATGGTATCAAAGACTTTTTGCCGCAATGTCCCGACAGTATTCAGCCACAGCTGATCGGCCTGCCATTCCTGTGTGGCATTCAAAACCACTGTGGCAAATCGCAATACTATAGCCACGCCAATCAGGCCCATTAGCCATAACTCTAACTCAGAAAATGTCAGTTGCTGTTGCCAGAATAAGACCAATCTGTCGACCAACAGTTTATACAAATAAGGGGGGGCCGCAGCAACCAGTGCAGCAGCCACACTAACCAAAGCTACACTAACAACCCTATGTTTATAATCAGGAATATGCTTTATCACTTGCCATATCGTATTCATAACGGGCTTACCACAACTGCTGTTTGCACTTTTGCTTGCAGCGGATGAGGTTGCATCGCTCGTCGCCGAGAACGAAGCCATTGCAGAGTTTTCAACGGTTCAGGCTCTACCCAGTCCGCCATGTCAAAGTTGGCAGGTAGAAAGCCATGCTGCAGCAAAAAATCTTTGTACTGACTCAGGGCTGCCAGTAAATCAGCGCTTAAACTGATTCCTTGTTTACTGGGTAAGTCATTGCCATAAGCCTGTCGCACCCATTCAGGGGTACTGCCTGACTCTTGTGCCATATAGTCAAAAGTGGCTTGTGGGTGCTGTTTAGCCCAATCTTCCACGTCGAGTATCCTATCAAGAAAACGCAAGACCAGATCTGGGTGATCACGCCACAAAGCCGCATCAACGGTGATAGGTCGCGGAGCTCCGTTATTGGCACGTAGCAACGGATCCGGATGCTGGCGCAGATCATAAAGTAGTTTCAGACCTTGTTGGTGAGCCAACTCAACGCCTTTGGCCCCTTTGACAAAAATAGCATCCACCTGACCAGATAAAAGCTGACTTGCCAGCCTGGCATAAGTGACAGTTTGAGCGCCGGCGTCTGGTTGAATATCCAGCCACTGCACTTGCTCAGGCCTAATTTCACCAAGCTGCAGCACAGCATAAAACCCCTTTAAACTACCTGCTCTGGCATGATCGATTTGATTTTGATTATGTGGCAGCGCAAGATTTTTTCCAGCTAAATCAGAGACATGATTAATAGTTTGATCATCGCGCACTAAGATAAACTGCGCTTCGTCCAACCAGTTTAACCCTATTAGTAAAGTATCAGCGCCGTTGGCTTTAGCCCACAATGCAGGCACATTACCGCCCTGTCGAAAGCTGCCATACAAGTGATGATCGAGATGTGAGCTGCGAAGCATTGGATCAGCATTTTCTTGCAAGGTGTTGATCCGGATAGCATCAGCTGCAAACTCTTGCTCAAACCAGCCTAGCTTAGCCGCTAATCCTAACGGAGTAGGCACAGGGCAGCGGGTATACCACAACGTGTCTGGCACAACAGGCTGTTGCACTTTACGTAATATCTGTTCAGTCAATTCTTTAGGCGGCGTAAATAGGCGCTTGAAATAAGTCATCAGTGTTCCCTAAAAGAAAATTAAATCGCCAGCGACGATATAAATAGATGCTGTTCTAAGATTCAGCACTTGTTGTGCCAGCGCAGGGGGAATTTAAAAAATTGTTTTTTATCAATAGCTTATTTTTATATAGCAAACTTCAAATAAGATGTTTTATCGCATTTCCTGCTGCGGCAACAGCACAGTGTTGCTTGAGCAACAGTGGACGACTCTCGACTGCTGCCTAGCAAGCAGCCAAAGTGCAGAATTGATAAAAAATGTACTGAGAACCTATAAAAAACACATATTTATCAATTAGATAAATTTAAATCTAGCAAAGAGTAAGCACTGGTACGGTTCATGCGAGTTGATGTTCAACTGCTTTTAATCAGGAGAACATAAGTATGAGTATTGAATTTATCTGGCGTTTGCCGGTATCAGGTGATGGCCGTTCGGCTCACAGCAAAGAATGGAATAGAGGCGATTATCAAAGCGGCACTAACCACCGCAACGAATTTTCGCGTTTTGGTCTGAATCGCGATGGCTATACCTACTATGACCATTTGGCACAAATCGCCCGAGCTGTAGAAATCAGCGGCTTTAACGCGCTGTTTATTCCACAAAGTGTTTCAGGGGAAGAACCTCAGATAGTCGCCGGTGCGCTCGCTCGTGAAGTACGGCGTCTGAAGTTTATTGTGTCACTGCCAACTGCACTCATCTCAGCTGTGTATAGCGCGAAAATAGCTAATAGTTTTCAGCGCTTATCCGGTGGGCGTCTAAACTGGCATTTTGCCCATGAAGAGCTGACGGAACCCGCCTGGCATGGCCAGCACTGGAGCTTTTCAGAACAACTGGACAGAACAGATGAATTTTTAACCCTGACCAAAGGCTTCTGGCATCAAGCGCCGTTTAACTTCGAAGGCCGTTATTTTCTGGTCGAAAACGGGGGGTTCCCGCCCGCTTTACAAGGTGAACGTCACCCCAGTATTTACTTCAATGGTTTGTCAGACGCTGAAATCAACCTGAGTGGTCGTCATGCTGATGTGCATATTTTAGCGGCAGCGCCCTTGGCTGAGATCCAGCAGCAAATCCAACAGCTGCAACACAGTGCAGAGATGAATGGCCGCACGGTAAAACTCTACCTTAGTGCCGATTTATTGGCCCGGCGTGACCACGACACAGCATGGCAGGAATTAGAACAACGTTTCACCGAAGCCCAACAAAAAACCGTGCCCCTGCGTCAACAACAAGCCGATCTTCAGCCTGATGCAGCCAGCCTGTTGCAGGATCAATTGGTTTGGTCCGGCTTCGATCAATTACGTCCTGGCCAAGCCGCAGGACTAGTCGGAGGCTATGACGAACTGGCACAGCGACTGCTGGACTACATCAACCTTGGTATTGAAGGTTTTGTACTTGGCGCTAACCCTCATCTGGAAGAAGCCTGGCGTATCGGCGAACACATTCTGCCCAGAGTACGCGAAGCACTCACTATCCAACTTACGACAGATCCCAACTTAGCCTCGGCAATTTAAAGGAGTTTTTTTATGGTTCAGTTTCATTGGCGCATCCCTATTCATGGTTGCAAAGGCGATATCTCTAAAAATCATTACACCAGAGGCACTTGGGGACCTCTTACCCCAGGCAACCAAGGACCAGGCATTATTCAAGGTCAGTCTGACGGTGTGCCTTACCACGACTATTTACTGGAAGTAGCTAGAGCCGCCGAACTGGCTGGCTTTGATGGCGCTTTGATCCCCTCATTTCAGGACTCGGAAGATCCATGGGTGATAGCATCTGCCATCGCGCGGCATACCAAAACCTTACGTTTTATGATTGCCTATCAACCGATGTGGTTTCATCCGCTGTACGCAGCGAAAGCCGCCGCCAGTCTTCAACGTTTATCCGGCGGCCGATTGCTGTTTAACATCATTACCGGTGGTGGCGGTCCTGGCCAGTTATGGTGGGGCGACCGGATTGCCCATGCAGACCGTTATCAGCGTACTGTGGAATTTCTCGATGTGTTCAAAGGCGTCTGGTCAGGCGAACCGTTCAGCTATCAAGGTAAATTCTATCAGGTTGATAATGCCCGTTTACCAGAACCACTGGCAGGTCAAGTCTGGCCGGAACTGTATTTCGTGGGTTCCTCAGACGTGGCGCTGGCCGCTCAGGGCAAACATGCCGATTTTGACCTGAGCCACCTGGAGCCATGGGATGGCTTGATCAACAAATTTAACAGAGTGCATGAACTGGCGTCCAAAGACGGCCGCAATGTGAAACCTGCTGTGCGTTTTAACATTATTGCTCGTAAGACAGAAGCTGAAGCCTGGGATGTGATCCGTCATGCCTGGTCGCAGGTGGATTGGGATGCCGTTGAAGAAAAAGCCGCCAAACAAGGCCGCGGTGATGGCGTGGGATCTTGGCGGATCAAAGCCCATCGCGGTCAAAAGGTGGAAGATTTAATTGTTGAAGGCCTATGGGGTGGTTTTGGCACTTTAGGCAGTCAGGGCTCACCGTTAGGGTTTGTCGGCAGTTACGAACAAGCAGCGGCTTACATCGACAAATACATCGACGCAGGCGTACGGGGCTTTATTTTATCGAGCACACCGGCTTTGGAAGAAGCCTTTCATGTCGGTGAAGAAGTATTGCCGCTAGTCAAAGGCCGTTTTATTGACCAGCAGAAAAAATCCGGTTAAATATCAAAAAAAGCAAACCAAAAAATCGCCAGCATCAATTGCTGGCGATTTTTTACATACTTAGAACTATTGATTAATCCCTGTTCGCCCACCAGGCCGTCAGCAAGAACACCGGGATCCAAAGCAAAAACAAGCCCTGCAAGCCAAGCCATTCTCCCAATACGCCCCCGAGCACTGCTCCAACAAAAGCCCCAGACATATTAGCAAGGTTATAAATTCCAGATATTTTACTTTTACTGACCTTCAGCTGGCTTAATTGGTGCGTTCGACTCAGGCCAATTAGTGCAGCCCCAGCGCTCAGCAGTACGGTGCCTGCCGCAAGTTGCCAGTACAACAACCCTGTGCCTAACAACACCAGACCAGAAATAGCCAAAGCCACACTTAACAATTGCACTTGCTGGCGGCTTAGCAAAATGAGAATTCGCCCCAGACCAAAAGAGGCCATGACAGTCACCATCCCCTGAATGGTGACCAGAGACACGGCTTGCGTCTGAGGCAGGTTCGCAACTGTAAGCGCCAACACCAGAATAAAAGTGGTAAAAACGGAAGTCGTGGCGCTATTTACAAACTCCACCACACAACTATCCCGCACTGGCCTGATTTGCCAGAGTTCACGCACCTGCTGCCAAGCCGATCCTGACTCGGCCTGGGGAGGCTCCTGCGCTTCTTCGCCCGGCAACACTCGACTGCTGGCCAACGCCATCACCCCAAATAAAGCCGCCACCAGCATGTAACTCCAGAAGTAACTGGCATGCAGAACCAAAGCACTTGCTAAAAAAGGTCCAAGCACCATCACTCCAAAAGATTGCGCTCCTCTGTACCATCCCGACTTAGCAGCACCGAGTTGTGGTAACTGTTGTAAAAAAGAGCTATTCATCGCCACAATCCGAAAAGGAATAGCCAGCCCGACCAAGCCACGGGTTAAAGCAACGCCATACCAGACTGTCATCAAAGGAATAAAACTATTCAGCAACATCGGCACCAGGCTGGATAAAGCATAGATAGTGCGAGCACCATAACGGGCAATGATAAAACCCGCCGGCACCGTCACTAATAGCCGTCCAAGCGCTTCAAAAGCAGCAATGTAGCCGATCTGGGCATGACTGGCGCCGAGGTGCAAAGCGTAAAACGTGGTGATCACCCGTCCTACGCCAATGGCTACCCCCCCAATCACCGCCAGCAACATAAAGTTGCCTAAAAACCGAGATGAACTCAATGGGCACCCCTGCTCAATAACTGCTGCAGAATATCTTCACGAATATGCTGTAATTGTGGATTGTTCCTGTCGCGTGGACGTGGTTCTTCCACCTTGACTATCCGTTCAATCCGCCCGGGATTTGCCGACATGATCACCACCCGATCTGACAAATAAACGGCCTCATCCACATCATGAGTCACCATAATGACGGTGCTACGTTGCTGTAACCAGATCCGCTGTAACTCTGCCTGCAAGTAGACACGGGTCAGCGCATCCAAAGCCCCGAGAGGTTCATCTAGCAACAAGACCTGAGGTTTGTTCACCAAAGATCTGGCTATGGCGGCTCGTTGTGCCATACCACCGGAGAGTTGCCCCGGATAGGCATCAGCAAAGCCCTGTAAATTCACCAGTTCAATATGCTCAGTGATTAAGCGCTGCTTTTCATCCGCCGACAAAGGCGTGTTAGTTAAAGCAAGACCAACATTTTGTGCCACCGTCATCCACGGTAATAATCGGTGATCCTGGAAAACAATACCTCTTTCAAGCCCTGGTCCACGGATCAACTCTCCATCCAGTTTGATAGTGCCGTGATAGTCTTGTTCCAGCCCTAGTACCAAACGCAATAAGGTCGATTTACCACAGCCACTTGGACCAACAATACTGACAAATTCGCCGGGTTCTATATGCAGATTAATTTGCTCCAATACATTCAGCGGTTTACCTGCTATTTCAAAGCTTTTTGAGACATCATAGATCTCTAAACGACCAGGCTGGCTCTGAGTCTGGCTCAGCGCTTTATCAGAGACAGCTTCAGTCTGAGGCACTGACAGCGCCTGTCCCTGCAGGGCCATAGGCCAGATTAAATCGGGAAAATACATAAACACTTCTCCAATAGATTTTTTAGCGCCAGCTTAATAATTTTCGACTTAACCGCACACAACAAGCATTCATCAGGTAGCCCAATAGCCCAATAATACTGATACAGACAATCACGATATCCATCCGCTCAGCGATTTGAGCTCTTTCCATAATGACGCTGATCCCAGGCCCCACGGTAAAAAGCAACTCCACGCCAACGGTCGCCAGCCAGGCGAAAGCCACTGCATGAAAAACCCCAGTGGCAATGGAAGGAACCGCAGCAGGCAACAGGAGATAACGGAATAACTGAAACTTGCTCAGTGTTAGGCTGCGTGCCAGCTCCAAATATCTGGAGGGCACATTGTTTAAGCCTTCATAGGTATTGAGCAAAATCACTTCAAAGGTTGCCATACTGACCACCACCAGTTTGGCGGTTTCGGTATTGCCAAACCATAAGCCAATCAGCGGGATCAAACCTAAAGTGGGCACTTGCCGGATACTGTGAAAGAGCGGACTGATTAAAAAATCCAACCAGCGCCAATACACCATCAAAAGCGCTAGTACCAAGCCCAAAGTACCGCCTATCAGTAAACTTTGTGAAGCAGTCAATAAGCTTGCCCATACATGCCGCGCCAGCTCCCCGCTCAGCAGAAGTTCGATAGCACTGTCAATAATTTGCGGCACCGGCACAAAAGCATAGGCATACTCTGGCCCCAGACTAGATGCAAACTGCCATAAAACCACCAGCAGTACAGGCACTATCCATCCGCGCCAACCAATTGCTGAAGGTTTAGCTGTTGTTGACTTCATACGTGACCTCCCTGCAGCTGCCAACGGTTAAATCTGTGTTCTACCTGCTTAAACAAGCGGTCGAGACTAAAACCAATTAAACCGGTTAGCACCACGCCGACCATCACCACATCGAGCTGAAACATCTGGCGACCAAACTCCATCATCTGGCCCAAACCGGATTCTGCGGCCAATAACTCAGCCCCGACCAACACTCCCCAGCTTCGACCTAAGCCTAATCTCATGCCAGTGATCACGGGAGCCACTGTGGCAGGTAACAAAATAAGCCGGAACAGTTGTTGCTGAGTGAGCCGATAGACTTTTGCCACATCCATGCACTTTTTAGAGACGCCACGCACTGCATCAAAAGCAGCCAGAGCCACTGGAAAAAATGCTGCTTTAATCACAATCAGCACTTTAAAGGTTTCGCCGATCCCAAATAGCAAGATCAGCACTGGGATCAGTGCGACCGATGGAATTTGCCGGATCAGGTTAAATAAAGGGGCACTGTAAGCTTCAAGGCCAGGACTGATCCCCATCCACAAGCCAAACAGAATGCCTGCTGCAGTACCAATGACAAAACCCAAAGCCAGTCTGGATAAGCTAATGGACAAATGAGCAGGTAGTTCACCGGATTGCCATAACTCAGCAAAACTAGTGGCGATTTGAGCAGGTGGCACCATCAATTCAGTTGGAAACCAACCACTGCTTGTGAGCCAATGCCAGACAGCCACTAAAGCCAGTAAAGGCAGCAGAAAACCCAGCTTCAATAACGCCGGACGGGCAGTTTTTATCCAGAGCGATTGTGCCTTAAGGGGCTCAGGCTTTACCTTTAAGGCCACCACAGCCGGGTTCTGATTCAGCAGACTTGGGGTTGTCATCGCAATAACTCCTTAGAAATCTGTAGATCAGGCCGCTTCGGTTTGGGTGGGTGCGACAGCAAAACTTTGTTGGCCTGTTGCCAGTAACAGACTTTGCCGCACTATTGCATCAATACGTTGTAAAGGTTCAGCCGTCAGCCAGAGATACTGATGGCTTTCGTCTTTCACCAATTCGGTGTCGCGTAGATACAATGTGGTCGGCACCGTCACAGTGCCAAAAAAGCTAAACAGAGGGCGTAACTGATGCTCCAGTACTAAACCATGCAAGTCGGTCCCGCCAGTCGCACTTAAGATCACTACTTTATTTTTTAATAACTTAGGGTCGAGTAAATCAATGAAATGTTTGAATAAACCGGTGTAAGAACCTTTGTAAACTGGACTAGAAATGACCAGAATATCGGCTTCAGCCAAGGTGGCTATAGCTTGCTGTAACTGGGCTGGCGCATGGCGTGGATCCAGCGTTTTCGCCAACACAGGCGCTAATTCAGCTACAGTCAGCAAACTGACCTGCGCTGAAGTTAAAGTACTGAATTTATCTAGAAAAGTGCTGACCAGTGTGGTCGTGCGTGATGGGCTTGATAAAGCGCCTGATAACCCAACCACTTTTAATAAACTTTCTGTGCTCATATGTATCTCCTTGCTCCGGGCTGATGCCATCCTGGCGTCAATCACTTTCCTGTGCAGCCGGAAGTCAGTTAGCCTTGTTGTTTGGTGGCAAAGTCTTCGATAGAACCCGCTGGTAATTCCTGAGAACCACCCAGAATTTCGGCTTTTAAGGTAATTTCTGCCGCCTCTTCTATGCTGGCTAGCTGTTTGGCCAGTTCCAGAATGCCTTTGCCTCCCCAAGTAAACAGGCCTCTATTGCGAAGCAGCACAGCGGGCGCTTTTGGATGCGCTCTTAATGACTGCAATACAGGTTCAGCCGAGTAACGTGGCGCCCAGTCTCCTAATGGAATTTCGCGTACACCAACCCGTTTCGCCACAGACCAGTAACGCAAAGGGAAAGGTTTATGCGCTATGGCATAAGCCGTCAGATTCGGCGAATGGGTATGTATGATGGCATTCAGATCAGGCCTTTCCCGAAACACTGCGGAATAAAGGGCAATAATTTCTTTCAGTCCTCTGGTCAGCTCGCCTGCGAGATGAACACCATCCAAACTGACTTCTATCGCGCCACTTTTGCCACCTAAGACAAACTTATCTTCACCTGGGACCCGGATGCCGCCATTAAAAGCACCACTGCGGCCATGCGGGGCCAGAGCTCCGGCTTCCAGCAGATATCGCCCCGCCTCGGTGATTTCAAACTGCGCCTGCAAGCCAAAAGCGGATAAGGCTTTCACATCTTCTGTTGTTTCAATTGCTGTCGTCATAATCTATGCTCCACTTGTGAAAACTGATGGCTCTCAAGCCGTTTTACGAATGTAATTTTGTAAAACCCGACTGTATGGCTGCGGGTCTATCCAGGCGTTAAAATCAAAATCACCTTTTAAAAAGCCCCACTGCAACAAGAAGTTTTTGTAACTTTCCAGCGCTTTTAAGGAATAGGGGTCTAAGTTGGTATGCAGGTTTTTATGCACATCAGGGCCATAAGCAAAACGTACCCAGTGCTCAGCCCAGCCGGTTTCTGTGGCAATTTCCCGAATGGTTTCCTGTGGGTGCTGTTCGGCCCAGAATCCCACATCCACCACTGTGCGTAAAAAGCGGTCAACCAGCTCGGGATAGTCACGCACTGTCGCGCCGTTGACAGTCAAAGGACGGGGAGTACAGTTGTTGATCCTGACCTGAGGATCCGGGTGGAACCCCAATTCGATCACAACATGGGCGTCCAGTAAATGCGCCGTTTCTGCACCTCGTACATCCTTGACATAAATGGCATCCACCTCCCCTTTAATTAGCGCGTGCGCCACTGAGGTATAGCTATGTGCCCGGCGTCGACGCACTGCGGTATCAGGCGCTTTCACCTGCTGTTCCAGTGCTTCTTGTCCGGTCAGGACATCGACAAACTCAACGTCCTGATGACTCAGACCGGCCAGCTCCAGTGTGGTAATAAATGCCTTTAATGCGCTGGCGCGTGCGACATCTATGGTCGTGTTATTGGCTTTTTTCGGTAGTCCCAGCTTGCGGCCTTTTAGATCTTTAGGCTCGCGGATGCCAGAACCAGGTAAAGAGAGGATCACCTGATATTCGTCAATCCAGGATATCCCGATGACTTTGGTGTCTGTGCCGGCAGAGCGAGCCCAGATAGGAGGAATACTGCCACCTAAACGAAATGAATGCGGCAGCGTATGCTCAAAATGCGAAGCCAGTTGCTGCGGATCATTAGATTCTTGCAAAGAACGAACGCCAATCCCCAGGCCAGAAAACTCGCGCTGATACCAGCCAAGCTGGGCAGCAATTCCAAGCGGTGTTGGGATACCACACCGGGTGTACCACAAGGTGTCGAGGTCACGATGAACCTCATTAATCAAACTGGTCATAACATATTCCTTATAAGCATTAAAACTATAAAAATTTTTTTACATAAACTTCAGATATAAGGAGTGCAGCATGTATGCCAGCTATACCAAGGCGAGAAAGATATTTAAATCATTGTTTTTAATTAATTTATTTCAAATTAAATTTAATACTGCGCTGCTGGTGACTGATAAACAGCAGTTGCTTTAGTAGCACTGTTGCTGAATCAACAATAAGGGCTGATTTATTGCTGCACGGCCAGCAGCTCGGGTCAGTTGTGCTCAACAGTATCTGTGCAGCCATGGCTTAAAAAGCACAAAACCAGCAGATGCTGGCTTTGTGTTTTTTTACTGGTCTGAGTTACTCAGCGGAGCCGTTCCCGGCAGGCTGTGCTGTAGTTTTCTCTGCGGGTTGCTGCAGCCAAAACTCCTGCAACTCTAGTTGTTGCAGTGCATTGTGCAAAAATTGTGGGGCAAACAACGTATCTGTAGTCAGAGCCTTGCGGATCATTTTTCGCTCCAGCGACACCTTAATCGCATGCTCATAGTGAGAGTATACATAAGGGTTAAACAAAGGAGACCAACGCTCGCGCCAGCTCAGGCTGTCATCCTGCCAACTTCTTAACACCACAGACTCCGGATTACCGTCTTTAGTGGTCATTGCCAGCAAAGTGGCTTTGTTTTCTTCTTGTGCCTGCCAATGCGCTGCTTTTACCCAGGCAGTGACGATTAGCTGTGCCAGGTCAGGGTACTTGGCCACAAAACCGCTATGCCCCCACAATTCTGTACGCATTTTCCAGTCGGCAGGCCCGCCTTTACTGGACCAGATAATCTTTCCGGCTTTTTTATCTTCCAGTAAGTAGGCCTGAGAAGTGATAAAAAACGCCTCAACCTTCCCAGAAGCCACCGCAGCTGCTCCTGCTACTGGGTTAATATTAAGGATCCGAAAGTCCTGATAAGTTAAACCTTCGGATTCCAGTAACTTAATAAATTGCAGCTCCCAGGGTCTGCCTCTATGCACGGCAATTCGTTTACCTTTCAAATCATGAATACTTTTGGCTTCAGAATCGGTAGGAACCACTAAAAAGGCATCACCACCGCGCCCATTCGGCACCAGTAATTTAGTACTGACCCCACCGGCGTTAACGACCAATGAAGGCAAGTCACCATAACTGGCGAAATCCAAAGAACCATTGGCAAAACCTTCATTGATCATAGGGCCAGTCGCAGCATGAGCAGTGGCAAAGTACTCCAGCTCAATTCCTTTTTTCGCTAGCTCTGCCGCTAACCAGCCCTGTAATTCAATCACCGCCAGCGTGCCACCTAAGGCTAGACTGCCGTCAGGCTGCACATGCACCCCTCCGGCGATGCGGATTTTTTTCGGTGCTTCAGTGGCTGATACGGTAAAACTCAAGCCCAATAACAGCATGAGCATGCCAAGGTAAAATCTGATCTGTGTTTTCATTTGCACCACTCCTTTTGTTAAAAACGAGCGGTGACAGACACCGCATAGCTGCGAGGTAAACCAAAGACCCGACGCACTGAGTTGTTGGAAGGGCCAGTGGCCAGCACGGCGTATTCTTTGTCAGCCACATTGCGTATTGAAGCGGTAAACTCCAAGTTACTGTTGGCAGGCAAATACACCAGCCTGGTATTGGCTAGGCTATAGCCCGCTTGTTCCAGCAGAGGGTTGTCCTGTGTCACGGCATTAAAATATTGCTGACTGCGATAACTCAAATCACCGATGAAATGTATGCTGGCACCTGACGCTAAAGGCCAGTGATAATCTAGCTCGAAGGTGCCACTGCGTTCAGGTGCTCGCGAAAAGGCATTGCCTTTAGCGTTATCAGGCTTGCCACTGCGTATAGTCGGGAAGTCTGTGTATTCAGTACGCAATAAGCCAATACTCGCTCTGACCTTTAACTGCTCCAACGGTCTGGCTTCCAGTTCAAGTTCAGCGCCTTTGACATAACCTGTACCGGCATTTTGCAATACAGCCTGCGCATTCGGATCTCCAGGACGAACTTGCAATACGAGTACCTGAATATCGCTATAGTCATAATAAAACAAGGCTGAATTCAGGGTCAGATTGTCATCCAGCAAACTTGATTTTAAACCCAGCTCGTAGGAGTCAATAATTTCGGGGTCAATTGCATTCACTGTATTGGTATCAGAAATTGCAAAACCACCAGCACGGAAACCATGGGCATATCTAAAGTAACCATGCAGTTGTTCGCTGAACGCATAACTGGGCGTTAGATCGTAAGTCACTTCTTCCCAGTTATCTTTTTTTCGATCAGTTCTGTTGGTTAAAGCTGTACTCACTGACTTTGGCAACCACCATTCCACAGGATTTGCAAAACGTACGGTTCCTCTGGCTCCGCCTACAGTGTATAAAAAGTCAAAGTCCTTTTCTTCGGTGCTGTACCGTAAACCTGAACTGAGTTTAAGTTGCTCAGTCAGTTCGTAAGTCAGACTGCCAAACAAGGCATAACCCGAGGTATCCTGCTGATAATAATTACGTTCATAAAAAGTACCGCGACGCCCCACTACGCTGGTAGGTAATTCCGCTACAGTGCCAGATGCACTGTCTGAGGTCAGATCTTCACTGAAATAAAAAGCGCCGAGGATCCAGCTTAAGCTTTCCTCTGTCGGTGAAGTCAAACGCAGCTCCTGACTCCATTGCTTACTTTGCGCCTGGGCATAGCTGCGCGCATTATCTACAGGAATGGCTGATCCACCGGTCAAAATGCGGCTGCCTTCTTCGTAAGCGGTAATCGCAGTTAAATCGTAACCATCTCGTTGCCAGTTCACCCTGACAGACCCCCCGTCCGCTTCCCCGCTTTCTGTTGGGTCACCGACTTGGTTAATCACATCAATACCTGCAGGGTCTTCATAACCAAAGTTGTAAGGAGGAGCTTTGCTAAGGTCAGCAAAATAGTTGGAGGGATTTTTATCGCCATCTAGTCTGCGGGTATGGTAATTAAACAAGATTTCAAGTTCATCACTGGGTGTAGCCAACAGCTGCAAGCGAGCAGCCTGATCACTAACAGCTCCAACGTCCCGGCCGGAATACAGATTCTTCACCCAGCCATCCCGTTTTTCGTTATAAAAAGAGATCCGCCCAGCCAACGAATCCTCTGTAATAGTGCCACCTAAAGCGCCTTGCAGACCACGCTCGTTGTAAGAGCCATAGGTCAGCTTGGCATAACCGTCAGTCTGATAAGCAGGTTTACGCGAGATAAAATGGATGGCACCACCTGTGGTATTTTTACCCCAAAGCGAGCCCTGCGGCCCTCGTAATACCTCCACCCGCTCTAAGTCAAACAGTGGAAACCCCTGGATATAGACGTTGTTCAGGTAGACTTCGTCATTATAAATGCCGATAGGACTGACCGTGTTCGCCCCCACATCATTGGTACCCACTCCACGCAAAAACCAGCGAGGGCGAGTGCGTCCATCTGTCGCTGAGGCTGAAGCATTGGGTACAAACTGCACGATGTCATTAGCCGTTTTTATGGCATCAGCTGAGGCTAGCTTGTCACCCGACAATACCGTAATTGCTACCGGTACTTCCTGTAAGGACTCCTCTCTTCTTTGCGCAGTCACGACAATACGCTCCAGCGCCCCCTCGGGGGCCTGAACTGCCTTTTCCGCTGATTTTCCTTGTTCTGCCCATGCCGTACCGGCTGTTATTGAGTTCAACAAGGCAGCAACCGACACGGCCACCGCTGTTTTTTTACTTCTAAACATCATCGTTCCCCTATTAAGTTAATGACGGGTCCAAATGGAACCCACGACTTAACAGGACAGGAGCAGCAAGTATGCCATGGCAGTCAAAAATAAAAATATAAACATAAGTAATTGATAAATATCATCATTTCAACAAATCAACCAATAAGACCCATCTTGATTACTGCTGCGGAACATACAACCTCAACGTCAAACTGTTGCTGGAGCAGCACAGGTGTCTCCATATAATCAAATAGAATTAAAATTACGTTATATATAATCACAATATATTATTTTGCTGTCATTTTAACCACTCGTAAACTAGAACAACCACAACCCAAGGAGAACTCGTATGCGGGCCACCATAGTCTCAAGACAGCTTTGTCGAAACATGCCGGCGACACCACAACGCAGTCAAACGCATTTTCAGACTACTTTTTTAGCGGATAAACATGATGAGCAATTCTTTGATTTTTCCACATATATATGGCGAGTCTTCAGTACCTAGTTCCGTTGACGAAATAGCCGCACAAGAGGTTGTTACTTTTGACAATCCAAGCGACTACGCATTAAGTATCCGCGCTACGGCATTGGTTTTTGAAGATCCGAACTCTCAACAAATCTACCAGCGCCTGCAAAAACTGGCACCTAGCAATGCCACGGTTTTAGTTATAGGAGAAACCGGTACTGGCAAAGAGCTGATTGCACGCCAGGTACACCGATTAAGCCACAGATCTAAAGGCCCTTTTATCGCTATCAACTGCGCGGCTTTACCGGAAAATCTGATTGAAAGTGAGTTATTCGGCCACGAGAAAGGCGCATTTACCGGTGCAATCCAGCAGAAAAAAGGTTGGTTTGAGGCAGCAAATGGCGGTACTTTGTTCTTAGATGAGGTGGGCGATTTGCCAGCATCCACTCAAGTAAAACTGTTACGGGTGCTGCAAGAAAGAGAGATCCACAGAGTCGGCAGCAGAGTCGCCACCCCTATTAATGTTCGTCTGATTGCAGCCACCAACGTCAATCTAGAAGAAGCTGTACGCTCCGGGCGTTTTCGCGAAGACTTGTATTACCGGCTTAATGTAGCTCAGCTTCGCTTATCACCTTTGCGTGAAAGGCCTGGTGATATTATTCCTTTGAGCCTGCATTTTATCCGAGTCTATCAGGCCAGACTCAACTTATCCGGTGTGCATTTATCTGAAGAAGCCCGCCGTGCTTTGTTGTCCTATCCGTGGCCAGGCAACATTCGTGAACTGGAAAATGTCATCCATCATGCCTTGTTGGTGATGAGCCAGCAGATTATTTTGCCACGGGATCTGAATTTAAGTGGATTTCAGTTAAGCACTCCAGCCAATACTGCGCCATCAGTGCCTTTTGTCAGTACTTTCACTACCCCGCCACCAGCTGGGCTGGAGCATGCGCTACAGGATATTTACCGGAATGGCGCTGAAGATATGTTCGCTCATATTGAATCAAGGGTTATCCATAGCGCCTTTGAGTTTTGCCAAAAAAATCAGTTACAAACCGCAAAATTACTGGGTGTAAGCCGAAATATATTAAGACATCGCCTCAAACTTTACGGTTTGCTTTAACCACCACAGCCAGGCCAATTTACACCGGCTTGGCTATTTTAATTTCAAAGTTCTTCATTGTTCGGCGTCATTCAAAATGCTGAGGTTTATTTTGTTTTGGGGTAAAAAACTACAGCTCAATAACCCAACATTAAAAAGGATCGCATGATGGGACACTTTAGCAATATCAGGGACCGCAGCGCTAAACGCGTCATTGGGAATTTGCAGCCCCATCTGCTAAAAAGCCAACAGCCCAAGCATAAACCGGATTTACTATGGTTAGCTTGGGGTCAGCAACCTGGCCCACTTGGCTTGGCCAGCACCCTTGGCTTGTTCAGTAAAGCGTTGGCAAAAGACTGCATTAGCGTGTTACAGGTAACGCAACCGCTGCCTGACAGCCCTTTTCGCTTAGAAAGCATGCCGGTGCTGCAAGCACTACAACAACAGCAGCGGCTGCGAATATTAGCATTACACCCATTTCCACAACGGCAATGGTTATTATGCCGGCCAGGTGCTGGTTTTCAGCGGTTGGATCCAGCGCACAAACAACGCCTGCCCTGGCCTGATGCTCGTTGGCCTGAACTGTGGGCTTTCCAACTGAAGTGCGATGCGTTAAGGCTGGCCAGCGTCACGGCTGCCACTGAAAAAGTGATATTACCTTGGCCGGATCAAGCGATTGATAGCAAGGCAGATCAAGCACAGCAGGTTGTTACAGCTTTAACCGACGCACTCTTTGCCGGTTTGATTGACTCGCTGATCCTGCCCGCCACATTGGCGCTGCGTTATGTACAGGATTTACAGCTGGAGCTGGTCGCGGATATCTCCGATGTGGCGCCAAGCCGACAGCCAGCGACAGTGCATGCGATCACCGTCCCCGCCGCGTTCTGGCAACATCAGCCAAAACTCGTGTTACAACTACTGGCGGTATTACATCAAACGGATCTTTGGGCTCAGCAATATCCGGCAGCTTGTCTGGATTATTTATCAGAACAGACGGGTTTTAAACCAGACTTACTTGCAGCACTGTATCGCCACGATTTACACCTCTGGTTCCGGCTCAGCCAATCACCGCGAGCCTTTACTCATCTGCAACAACTGGCGCAATTAGCCGTCCAATTACAGTTTTTGCCACAGCTACCCGATTGGCGCAAAACCTTGTTACCGGTTGGTTGGCCAAGCCGAACCGCCTGAAACATTCTGCACACCCACATTTTTGAATTCTTTGCGTTCATTTCGATTGGCAAGTCTTTGGTGTTTGCCCAACTACACGGATTTTTAAAATTTTCCATAAAAAAAAGCCCGGGAAACCCGGGCTAAAAACACAAAGACAACAGGACGAGGAATGCGTCATTGGGCTGGTTCATCCTAAACCTGACGACTGGTACATCCTTCACAGGGTTACACAACACGACAAAAGGACAGGTTTTCGTCGTTGAAATAAGCTTACATATATCATTAGTGAATTTCAAATGATCTAATTATTACTTTATGGAATATGTTATTTTTGATATAGATTTTTGAATCTATCTTTCATTTCGCTATAAGTAAGTCCAAAGCTGAATTGTTGAATGGATAATCCTCCCTATAATGGGTAGCCTGACTTTTGACAGGAATTCCCAAATGTCCCGCGCGATTTTTAAATCCAGTTTCAAATCCATTCAACGACAATTATCTTTGCAGGTGCTGCTGGCCTTGATACTTGGCGCATTGGCCGGTGTGCTGCTGGCCGAACAAGCGGTGCTGCTTAAACCGCTGGGCACGATTTTCCTCAACGCCATTAAATTGTTGGTCGCACCGCTGATTTTCTTCGCGTTGGTCAATGGCATTGTCGCGATGCAAGGCCAGCAACAACTGGGACGGCTGGCGGCCAAAACCATCGGCTTGTTTTTAGTCACCGCACTGATAGCCAGTGGGCTGGGGTTACTCATTGGCACCCTCGCTGGCTTTGAGGCCAATCCGGCACTAAGCCAAACCGTGATTGCCGCCAAACAGATACCGCCAGTCAGCCAAGTGATCACCGATTTGGTACCGTCGAACTTTCTGGCACCCTTTGTCGCAGGCAATGTGCTGCAAATTATTGTGCTGGCGATCTTAACCGGCATTGCGCTCAATAGCGCCGGTGCTGCGGTTGAGCCTATCCGCCAGTTCGTTGCCGGTGGTAGTAGTTTGATGTTTTCCCTCACGCAACTGGTACTGAAATTTACCCCTATTGGTGTATTTGGCCTGATCGCGGCCACGGTGGGCCAATATGGTCTGACCGTGTTATTACCGCTGGGTAGTTTTATTCTGGCGATTTATATCGCGTGTCTGCTGCATATTTTTGGTGTGTATGGCGCTTTGGTAAAACTTGGCAGCACCATGCCGTTGCGGGATTATTTCCGCGCGATTTTGCCAGCGCAACTGGTGGCTTTTTCTACTGGCAGTAGTTACGGCACTTTACCGGTGACCTATAAAGTCGTGACTGAACAACTGAAAGTCTCGCGCAGTTATGCCAGCTTTGTGCTGCCACTGGGTTCAACCATTAACATGGATGGTTGTGGTGGTATTTATCCAGCCATTGCCGCCATTTTTATCGCCAAACTCTATGGTATTGAGCTCGAAGCACTGGATTATTTGCTGATTGCAGGCACTGCCACGATTGCCTCGCTTGGCACCGCGGGTGTACCTGGCACGGCGTTGGTGATGCTGACCGTTACTTTAACCGTGGTTGGTTTGCCACTGGAAGGCATCGCCTTTATTGCCGCAGTGGATCGGATCGTCGATATGATGCGCACCACCACCAATGTCAGTGGCGATATGGCGGTGGCGTTGGTGGTGGCTGAGTCTGAAGGTTTAGTGGAGCAACAGTCAACCGCTTCAGAGCCCCCTGCAACAGCGCTTGCTTCTGATACACTCAATCAGCCAGAGCTTTCGGGCAACCCGGTTCACACAGCCAGCCGCAGCGATGCACAAGCCGATGCCGCCTTTGCTGCTGCATTGGCGCAAGGTCAGGATCTCTGCGCTATCCCAACCGGGCGTCGTTCTTAGATTGAATAATAAAGATTGCTACAGTGAAGGCATGGCGCAATCTCCTGCTGTAAACAGCATCAGTGATGGCCAGTGCGCGCTTGCCTCTTGTCATTTTGTGTGAGTGTTGGGAGTTACATTGAATTTAGATTGGGCTTTTATCGCCAGCCAATTACCGGAGTATGGTAGTGCCATCCTGACCACTGTCGTGCTGGGTGGCCTGGCGGTGTTGTTGTCCTGGGGAGTGGGCGTCAGCAACGCCATGCTCAGTTATTTCGGTTATGGCCGGTATTGGATTGTCGCTTATGTTGAAATCGGTCGCAACACGCCGTTATTGATCCAATTGTTTTTATTGTATTTTGGTCTGCCCAAACTCGGCATTTTATTAAGCGCCGAAGCTTGTGGTGTGTTGGCGCTGACCTTTTTAGGTGGCGCTTATTTTACTGAAGTCTATCGCGCCGGTTTTTCCAGCATCCCGCCAGAGCAAGCTCAGGCTGCACGTGCGCTTGGTTTATCCAGTCGTCAGTTATTAACCTTGGTGTTATGGCCGCAGGTCTGGCAGCGCCAGTTACCGGCAGCAGCGGCCACCGGCTGTTTTTTAATGCGCGAAACCACTGTGCTCTCCGCCATTGCGGTAGCGGAAATCATGTACACCACCACCAACGGCATTGCGCTGTATTACCTGACGTATGAATTTCTGCTGATGATGACTTTATGCTGTTTGCTGCTGTTTGTGCCCTTAAGTATCGGCCTGCGTAAACTAGAGGCTCGGACCTTATGAGCAGCGCATTGATCACCAGCGGCATGACCATTCCCGATATTCTGCTCCAGCTGTTACCCGGCCTTGGCCAAACTCTGTTATTAACCTTTGCCAGCCTGGCGTTAAGTTTACCCGGCGGCCTGTTGTATGTGCTGTTAGCACAAAGCCGTTTTGCCATCCTGGCCCGCGGCTGGCTGGAGTTATTCCGTACTATTCCGCTACTGGTCTGGTTATTTTTATTGTTTTTTGGTCTGCCGCTGTGGACCGGCCTGGATCTCGGCGGCATCGGCAGCGCGGTGCTGGTGTTTGTGCTTTGGGGCAGTAGTGAAACCGGCGAAGTATTTCGGGGTGCTTGGCGTGCGATTCCGGTGGCGCAATTAGAAGCCGGCGTCAGTCTGGGTCTGAATACCCGCCAGCGTTGGCGTTATCTGATTTTCCCTTGGCTGCTGCGCTTATCGTTGCCGCCGCTGATGAATGTGGCGACCCGTTTAATTAAAACCAGCTCATTGACAGTGTTGATTGGGGTGACTGAGCTCACCAAAGCCGGTCAGCAAATTATCGAACGTGAGGACAATGCACTGCTTGTGTATGGTCTGTTATTACTTGGCTATTTTGCCATTTGTTTTCCGTTAAGTCTGGCGGCGCGCCGGTTAGAACAACGCTGGAGTGTGGCATGAACCCATCCCCTGTATTGCTGACGCTGGATGCAGTGAGTCATCAAAAAAGCGGTCACGCCATTTTGCAGCAGATTGACCTGTCGGTCCGTAGCGGTGAAGTGGTGGTGATTTTAGGCCCGAGCGGCTGCGGTAAAAGTACCTTGTTACGCTGTATTAACGGCCTTGAGCCCTTATCAGGCGGCCATGTTGAATTCGCCGGCGACCGGCTGGATGCCAATAGCGACTGGACTTGCCTGCGCCGCAATATCGGCATGGTGTTTCAGCATTACCAGTTATTTCCGCATCTGAATGTGCTGGATAATCTGTGTTTATCGCCGGTGGTGGCCAAAGGCGAAAGCCGCGCTGTGGTAGAAGAACGCGCCCTGGCACTGCTGGCCAAAGTCGGTCTTGCCGATAAAGCCTCGGCGCTGCCACGCCAGCTGTCCGGTGGCCAGCAACAGCGGGTAGCTATCGCCCGCGCGCTTTGTATGCAACCGCAACTGATGTTGTTTGATGAAATTACTGCAGCGCTCGATCCGGAAATGGTGCTGGAAGTACTGCAGGTACTGCGCGATTTAGCCGATGACGGCATGACCATGCTGCTGGTTACCCATGAGCTTAGTTTCGCCGAAGCCATTGCCGACCGGATTGTGTTTATGGATGCTGGCCGCATTGTCGAAGTTGGGAGGCCTCAGCAATTTTTCCAGCAACCACAAAGTAGCCGCGCCCAACAATTTTTAAACCATTTTCAACAACTACAACAAATGAAAAGGAAAGCCCGATGAACGCCCTATTCGCTCGTCTGATGACCCCATTGCTGGCCAGCGTGCTGAGCCTGAGCACGCTATTGTCACCGGTACAAGCCGCCACTGTGGAAGAAATTCAACAACGTGGTGTGCTGAAAGTCGGCGTATTCACCGATAAACCGCCGTTTGGTTATGTCGATGCCAAAGGCAATTATGTCGGTTTTGATACCGATTTAGCCAAACGGTTTGCCAAAGACTTGCTGGGCGACGAAACCAAAATTGACTACGTGGTGGTTGAAGCGTCAAGCAGAGTGCCCTTTTTACAAAGTGGCAAAGTCGATATTATTATGGCCAATATGACTGTCACCCCAGAGCGCGCCCGGGTGGTCGATTTTACCAATCCGAACTTAAGGGTAGCGACGCAGGTGTTGGTCAAAGAAGGCAGTTCAATCCAGAGTCTTAAAGATCTGGCTGGTAAAACCGTGATTGTCACGAAAGGCACCACTGCAGATATTTATTTAACCCGCAATTACCGCAGCACCAAATTACTGAAATTTGAGAAAAACACCGAAGCGCTGCAAGCCCTGCAGGACGGCCGCGCTGATGCTTATGCGCAGGATAATCTGATTTTACTCACCTTTCGCAAGGATCATCCGGATTTTCGGCTACTGCCAGAAAAATTAGAAGCGGATGCGGCGATTGCCCCAGCAGTAAAAAAAGGCAATGACAGCCTGCGTAATTGGGTTAACAACGAACTGGTGAAACTTGGAGAGGAAAAATTCCTGCATCAGTTGTATCAACAATATCTGGCGCCAAATCTGGCGGCTGATACCAAACCGGAAAGTATTATTGTCGAAGGCGGCCGCTGGTAAGCCGCTTTCAAAGACATGAATGGCATCAGCGGAACAACAACTGCGACAGCCTTTGTCAGATCCTGACACTGAGTCACAAGGACTTGAGTGGTCAGTTAGCTGCAAAGGCTCATAAAAACAGCGCAGCGATAAATTAAATACCATCTATCGGTTAAGGTTGTAAGTACACTTTGTTCGTTGTTTGATTGGGTTACCCGTAACAATTGGTATGACGACCATCTTCGTTTTGACCGATATTCATCAACTGTTAGTTAGGCATCGACTGTGCGCTATTGCCCTATCGGCGCGACAGAGCCGCAGTCACTCCCCAACCAGGTTCCCTCCATCTTAAAGGTCATCTCACGGGGTTTGCCTTCAAACTGAGCCGTCATTTTGCCTTGTCCTGAATAATGCTTGGGCGAGTGAAAAGTAACTTCACTCTCGCCGCTGGCTTGTTCTTCGCCCATGCAGACAAAAGTTGCTTTAAATCGAGTCGCACTGATTTGTTGCAGCGTTGACTTGCATCCCTCTGCGTTATCGGGGAATCCACCCTGATCAATTTCTGCCTGAGTGATACAGCTCTTGACCTGGGTGCCGGATGCAGAAATCTGCAGCTGATGATCTCGAAGACTAATGCCCTCATCGTTCACCGATAGCCCCGACTGCGCCATGATGGCCTCCATCTGTTTTCTCTGCTCCGGCGGCATCGTGGCAAACTGTTCTTTCATTTGCGCCATCGCGGCCTTCATCTCTTCGTTCTGCAGAGCCTGCATTTCTTTCAGCCCTTCCCCGTCCCAGGTCATGCTGTTTTCCCATAACCCGGCTGTCATGTCGACTTTGATTGATTCTGCATGCGCCGCAACAACCAGCACACTCACACAGGCGATCCCGAATTTCGCGATCCCGAATTTCATCGTGGTATGTTTCATAAAAGCTCCATCATTGCTTGGGATGAACAACATCCTGACACTCTCATCCATCGAGCTAACAATATAGCAGCCGCTTTTTTATTCGACTACGACAAATCCTATTAACATCATGGCCATTGTTCCGCAGCCGGATATCAGAACAATGCATGGGCTAATCAAGAGATAAGACGCAGCCGCCTGACGCTCAGAATGACAAACTTGTGATGAAACCACGATGCCAAACTCTGCACTGATCCCGCCTTTTGATATCCATGATAAGGACATGATAAAAGTCTGATAAATGCAAAATCCAAAAAAAGTCCATTGATTTCAAAAGCTTTAGTTGGCAGTTTTTAAAGGCACCTGCTCGGCGGCGCTCTGATGTTTCGGGAGCAGCAAAGCTGGCAGTACGGTGCAGCTTTTGCTGTTGCGCAGCAAAAGCAACGATCGAAACGTACCTCGGTACACAAACACAAAACTTTGCCACAACGTGACAAGTTTTATCAAAAATCTTGGAGAAAATCATGGAATTAGAATTAGAACGTCTTGACGTACAAGAAACGCCATTAGATGCAGAAAGCGTACTGGTTGGTGTTGCAATCGGTATCGCCATCGGTATCGCAATCACCTAAGACGGTGATTGCCCCTGGTAATACCCTCCAGGTATTGCCAGGGGTTTGTACCGACAATAAGCACAGATTATCGCTCTGAGTCAGCATCTCATAGCACAAGCAAAAGGCCGGCTGCGGGTAGATGAACCTGCCAGGCTTATTACACAGCACACTGATGTTCCGGGCAAATTATCAGAATTATAAAGAGGTCGCCCTGCAATGTTAAAAACCATTGGATGTTGTCATATTGCGGTCTCTGGCCGGCATGTCGAAAACTTATCTTATTCTTTGCATGACGCCAGACTGCTGGCAACACTGCAACCCGCCGGCCTCAGCGGCAAGCTTTACACGGGTCGACCGCATGGCAAAATCAAAGAATTGGCACGACAACTGGTACGGATGCGCACTGACGCACTGGTCTTGTCGGTATCCGCTGAATCTTTAAGCACTGCACTGACTTTGTGTTACTTTTTTGCGGAACTCCGCCCGGGCGTACCGATTTATCTGTGGGGGCCGGGAGCGGCCACACCAGCAATCCCAACCACCTTAGCCACCCCGCTGTTTTGCATTGATACCGACGATGTGTTGCAGGTCGCAGAGCGGCTGCTGCAAGACGCAGGTCTGGCGCCGGTCACCGCTTGCGTGTCGCCCTATCAGAATGGGCTTTGCGCGATCAATGACGTTGCACGTTTAGGATTTTATGTCACGGACTGGACAACCTTGTCGTCTGAACTTGAGTGGTTCTCCCAGCAACCCGACTCAACCGCACTGCAGCCCAAACTGGATTTATCCGCCCTGAACAGCACTGCCTGCACTGATCTGTTGCAGCACCTGGCGAGCCACAACCCTCTGCACCGATATCAATTGCAGTTGAATCCGGATTGTGCAGTCCAGGTGGTCAACGACTTATGCCAATTGCGTGGCCTGACTGCAATTTGGCTGACGCAACAGGACAGGGTCGTTTTGGAAGCGTTACAAGCCTTGCTACCGCAGGGGATCGCCGTGCAGCATGCATCAACCAGCCAACTGCAACAATATGGTGAAAATGGGTTGGTTGCTTTATTTAGCGGCTACTATCCCACTCAGGCACAACTACCCGTGATGTACCATCTGGAAGTGGCCGACATGTTGCCGGTACAACAAAAACAACAAATCTATCACTGGGCCGCCGGCGATATGGCTTTGCGCAGTGCAGCCGTCCTCAACCCGGTATCGCAATTTAATCCAGAAAAGTTAGCCAGTTTACAAGGCCCGGTCAGTCAAGAAACCGGTGGCTGGCCGAAGCATACTTATGCCATAGGGTTGCCAGACCATGGAGTCATGCAAGTGGTGTTTGACGGTGAGTCAGCAGAGTCAACCACAGTCCGTCAACTCGCTTACAGTGATCAATCACGTCATCAGCATCTGGCCAACACCCGTACTTTTGTCAACTTAAGCTCAGAAGCCGATTTGACCGATTTTCGCCAGGTGTTGCAGCGTCTGCACCAGCGAGGGGAATTGGTTCTGGATCAACCTGATCACAAAGTCACCTTATGTAACAGTTGCCGCTGGAGCCGATTTGGCTACTGTAATGTCGGCGCTTTACCTCGCTTATCCGTAACCACCGAGCAGAAGGTATTGACATGCCGGGATTCAGAACCTGTTGGGGTGGTCGGTGAACCCTATGACGATTTATTGCTGAAAGTTAAACATCAACAGCAACTCAAAGCGATTGAACGCGGTTGTGCCACTTGCGAAGTTCGCGACGATTGCAGCCAATGCAGTCAACTGCCTGCGGCACTGGACGGTCAGTACTGCCAGCTTCGAAAAACTTACCCGAAAACCTATTTGTTATTTGAACTGAAAATCTTACCGCAGTTGTTACAAAGCGTGATGTCACTGGGACAGGAACCTCTACTGCTGACGCTGTCGTACGAAGGACTGCCACGCCAATACTATCAGGGACCTACGGGCCCCGCCCGCACTGGCAATCGTCCGGTATTATTTCAGCTGTTAGGCCAGCATTTTGCCTGGTGGCGCGGCAGTCGCAAATTGTTGCGGTTAAGTTTGCCGCTGGCGGTGATCACCGAAGCCTGGTGGATGGGGGCTCAGGCAGCAGACCTCGGTCATTATCTGGCCACCACCTTTGGGGTAGACATTGAACATGCGCAACAAAGCTTGCAGCAAGCCATGACGAAGTTAGCCGTGGAAGAGGTGGTGAATGGACATTACTGAACAACAGCTGCAGCAAGTCCGTTATCACGGCATTTTCAAAAAACTGCAAGCGTTGCCGCAACTGGAGCTGATCGATTGCAGCGAAGATATGTATGGCATTGAATTCAGTCAGTTCTTTGAACTGTTTAGTCAGGATTACATCGGTGATGTGGTTTTTTACCAGCAACAGCTGCAACATGCAGGCATCCTCCATGGCACTGTCCTGGACTTAGCCTGCGGATCTGGCCGGTTAAGCTTGCCACTCGCCAGACTGGGTCATCAGGTAGATGGACTGGACAACTCCGCCAGCATGCTGGAGTTGGCCAGACAGAACCTGCGTAAAGAAACTGACAATCTGCAGCAACGGCTGCATTTTGCTCTCGCCGACATGACCAGTTTTAATCTGAATAAAACCTATGACCTGATTGTGCTGGGGTGTACCAGCCTGAGCTTGTTGCTGGCCAGTAGCCAACGCAAGGCGTTGTTTCACCGGGTGCGGCAACATCTGAAAGCGGATGGCTGTTTTATGTTTGATCTGCTCAATCAACAACAAGCAGAACAACAGGATCTGTGGTTCAAAGAAACTGCTTCGGGTCAGGAACTGGCAATCGTCGGCCATGGCTACTATCCAGAACTTGGACTCTTTACCTTCAACATTTATCGCGAAAGCATTGACTGGAATGGCGATACCCAGCGTTACATCGGCAGCAGTACCAAAGCATTACTGACGCGTCCTCAACTGGAAGCTGAATTGGCGATTGCCGGGTTACAACTCCTGTCTTGCACGGCAGAAGGCATGGTCGATGTCTACCGGATTGGTGTACAGGAGGCCGCATGATCCCTGAACTACCCAAAGTCAGCCAGACGGTAGAAATTGGCGAGGTCGATGAAGGCCGCTGTATCGTACACGATAGCCGTCATCACAGCTATTTTCGTCTTGGCATACGCGAAGCGGCCTATTTACGCAGTCTTGACGGCTCGCGTTCAGTGGAGCAACTGCAAGCAGACAGCGCTGGCGATTACAGCGCTGAACAGGTGATGCAATTGCTGCAGTGGTTCAGTGCGCAACAGCTGCTGGAATTACCCGAAGCTGCTGCGGTGACAACCAGCCGCTGGCAGCAATGTCGGCGTTGGCTCGCCGCGTGGCCGGATCTGCGGCTGGAACTACACAACCCGGATGCGTGGCTGACCCGCTACAAAGCCCAGATCGGGTGGTTATTTAGTAAAGCGGCACTATGCAGTTATTTATTACTGTTAACCTCACCGGTATTGCTGTATTTGGTCGAGCCATCTCTGTATCTGCAGTCGATGCAAAACCTCACCCCCACATTGGCTTCGGCGGATTATGGCTGGCTGTATCTGCTGGTCATTCTGACCATTATTGGCCATGAACTAGCCCATGCTGTCTGTTGCAAACACTTCGGCGGCAAGGTCAATCGGATGGGCCTGCTCTTTATGTATCTGCACCCGCTGTTTTTTTGCGATGTCAGCGACAGTTGGCGGTTTTCCAAAGCGCAACACAAAGTGGCCGTCGCTTTTGCCGGGATCTTTTTTCAGTTAGTCAGCGGCGCCTTGGCCTTCAGTTTATTTATGCTAACAGGCTGGATGGTGCTGTACGTGTATGTGGTGTTATCCGCCTTACTGATCGCACTGAACCTGCTGCCTTTTGTCCGGCTGGATGGATACTGGTTACTGGTTCACGCGCTGGATGAGCCACAGTTACAACACCGGGCGACCCAGACTCTGGATTACTGCTTTCGACGTTATGTTTTGCGCCAGCCGATTTCGGTGCAGGCAGTCAAACCGCTGTATCTGTATTTCGCTGTGTCCAATCTGATCCTGGTACCGGCTTTTTTGCTGCTGGGGCTGTTCGGGGTATTTCAGCTGCTGCAGGCGATCTCAGTTGGACTTGCCTGGTCTGCGGTCAGCGCGATCGCCGCAATCTATCTGTTCAGGCTACTGCGCAATCTACAGCGTTACGTCAGAGGGTTATCCCGTGATCTGCAGGTGCCCTCGTCATGACGGCATTATGGTACCCATTTAGTCAGGCCGGTACGGAGCCGACGCAGCAATTTGTCAGAGGCAACGGCAACTATTTATATGATGCGGCTGGCCGCTCCTATCTGAATGCTGCCAGCGGCTTGTGGAATCTGAGCCTCGGCCTGAACCATCCACAGCTCCAGCAGCGCATGGCGGCGCAGCTGCAACAGCTGGCCTACGGCACCTTATTCGATGCGGGTCATCCGCCGGCGGTCCGACTGGCAGAACGGCTGGTGGCGCTCAGTGAAGGTCGCATGAGTAAGGTGTACCTTTCCACCAGTGGCAGCGCTGCGGTCGAAGTCGCCATCAGGCTGGCACGTCTTTATCACCGCAGTTTGGGTAATGCAGAAAAAACTATCGTCGTTAGCTTTGATCAATCCTACCATGGCGGTGCGTTACTGAACTTGTCAGCAAGCGGTCTGGAACGGCCTGTGCTGCAACAGTGGGAGCAACCCCTGCCGGGATTTCTCCAAATCCCATCGCCGGATCAGGCAATCGAGTCTTTGGCGATGCTACAACATCTGCTCTTGGAGCAGTCTGACAAGATTGCCTGTCTCCTGTTTGAACCCATCCTGGGCTCGGCTGGGGTGATCGTACCCGATGCAGCTTATATTCAGGCCGTACAGCACCTATGTAAACAGCATCAGGTCCTGCTGATTGCGGACGAAGTCGCCAGCGGCGCCGGACGCTGCGGCGCGATGTTTGCCAGCAGTCTCCTGGGCTGGCAACCCGATTTGATCGCACTGTCCAAATCATTAAATGCCGGCTATGCCGCACTCGGCGCCACACTCATCTGCCCCCACATCGTCGACATCATGACGCGGGCGCAGACGCCGCTCCTGTACGGTAGTACTCAGGATGGCAATCCGGTTGCTTGTGTTGCCGCACTGGCAACATTGGACTGTCTGGAGCAGCAGCAGTTGCTGCCCCGAGCCACTGAGCTTGGCGCGCGGATCCAGACCGCACTGCGGCCGCTCATCGGAAGCACTGTATTACAACAAGTACGGGGGCTCGGCCTGATGATTGGGCTGGAACTGGCACACCTTGATGCCAACCGGCGGCCATTTTCAGCCGCAGAAGCCTACGAAGCCAGACAGCTTTGTGCAGAACAAGGGTTGCTGCTTTATCACTTTGCCGGCGGACTCAGTCTGTTTCCACCTTTACTGCTGACAGATGAGGACCTTGAAGATTTACTCGAGATGCTTAGCTCCGTCCTCAAGGGGCTAAGTTAATGATCAACTTTAGGAATAGCGGGGTTTGCGGTGACAGCACTGTTATGGCGGCTTGAACAGCCTTATCTTTTTTTCCGTCATTACGGCAAATCATTACCGGCTCCAGGTCGCTTAGTGCTGCTGGTTTTGGCCTTGGATCTGCTGGCTGCCTGGCTCCTGATGCCATACCTTTCCGTGCAGATGGCCGAGCGATTTGCGCTGAATCCAACGCTTGATCCTGCCGCCTTACCGACGGCAACCTGGGTCGCTACACTGTTTTCGGCGCTAACACCCTTGTTGATTTTGTTGTTTGTCGGCTTTTTGATGCAGCTGGCGATCTTGATTTTTGATGGTCGCGTCGCTTTTTCAGCCTTGTTGAGCGTGCTGTTATGGTCGAGCCTCCCGTCCTTGTTGGTGCGATTGCAATGCGCCATCTTTTATGCCACCGGATGGTCAGCCGATCCGACCATCAGTTGGACCAGCCTTGGCTATCACTGGCAACCACAATCCGACAGCTCCCTCAGTCTGGCACTGAGCCGGCTCGACCTGATGGAAATACTCAGTTTTGTGCTGGTGCTACTTGGGGTCAGAAATATCTCTACCTTGAGCGGAAGCACCGCCTGGTTGGTGCCGCTGCTGATTTGGGGTGGTTTACAACTGGTGTACTGGCGAACGCTTAGCAGTACGGGAAGCTTTTGATGCTGCATAAACTGACCGATTTCAAGCATAAAGTGGTGTTGATCACAGGTGCTGGCTCCGGGATTGGGCTGGCGACGGCAAAACTATTTGCCGAAGCAGGTGCCCGACTGGCACTGACCGAACTGCCTGGGCGTAGCCATCTGCTGAATCAGCAGCTTGCACAATGGGCAGTCCAGGGTTGCGATGCCAAAAGCTGGGCCCTTGATTTGTGCCAGAGCCTGAGTATTGAGCAAGTCGTCACTCAGGTCGCAGATCGCTTTGGGCAGATCGATGTGCTCATCAACAATGCCGGCATCCAAATTCTCAAACCCTGTCTGGAACTTGAAGAATCTGAGTTTGATCAAGTTATCAACATCAATTTAAAAGGCGCTTTTTTAATGGCGCAGGCCGTCGGCCGGCTGATGACGGAACAAAAATCAGGGTGCATTGTGAATGTGGCATCGCAACATGCGGTGGTCGGCAACATCGAACGGGCAGCCTATTGCGCCAGTAAAGGCGGACTGGTCGCACTCAGCAGAGCACTGGCAGTGGAGTGGGCCCCTTTTGGCATCAGAGTGAATGCGATCAGCCCAACCTTTGTCCAGCACGAGCAGAATCAACAAATCTTGCAGCGCGAGGATATCGACCAAGCGATCAAAGATGGTGTTTTGCTGGGGCGCGCCGCCTCGGCCGATGAAATCGCGGCCGGTATTTTGTATCTGGCCTCCCCAGCAGCAGCGATGATCACCGGGCACAACCTGTTGATTGATGGTGGCTGGACTTGTCAATAACCGGCCGGTTCCCGGCTTTTCCACGGGTAGTCTATATGCAGGAAAGTGTGTTAAATCTGCCGCAATCGGCCACGAAATTTGAGTCGTTGCTGGATATCTTACTGGAACCCCGGCGTTGTTTCGGTGCGATCCGACAACATCCGACCTGGTTTGCCTTGCCGCTGGGCTTGACATTATTGCTGCTGACTTTACTGGTGTACTGGTATTACAGCAGTGTGGATGCCGAGTGGTTTATCCGCTACCAGTTGTCGTTGCAACCCGAGCTGACCCTGGATCAAGCCAGCATCATGCGCAAATTCCTGCACCCTGAGGGATTGATTGGATCGGGCATCCTGTTTGGCAGTCTGACAATTATTCTGACCAGCGCTTTGCATGCTGCTTACTTCCATTTGCTCAGCAAATTGACGGGCGAAACCGGGTTTTCATATCTGGATTGGTTCTCTTTTGTGGTTTGGGTCAGTTTTCCGGGCATCTTCGCCACCTTGTCAATTGGCATCGCTTACGCCTCAGCCGGCACACAGCAGGTGGATTTCAATCAGCTGCTGGTTAGCTCACTCAATCACTTATGGTTTCAAGTTGGACCTGAAAGTGCGTTTTACAACCTTTTAAACAGTCTGAGCCTGACCACATTCTGGTGTCTGCTGCTGGGGGGATTGGGCTATCGCTGCTGGACTGGCCGTAGCTGGAATTTCAGCCTGCTGGTATCGGCTTTACCTTATGTGGGCTTTTATCTGCTGTGGCTGCTGTGGATTGTCGGGTTTTAAACGAGGGTCAACTCCCCCTCTGCAATAATTGGATGAAAGACTGATGAAAAAACTCGTGTTACTTGCCGTACTCCTGACCCTGTTTTCCTTGCTCGGCATGCGTGATGTGCTGCCAAGCACCGGTAACCGGATTGCAGTCGACATCGGCCAGGTCGAACTCGGTCCCTTTAACAGCTCAATTTTAGCCTCAGGCGAACTGATTTACCGCGAAGATGTGCAACTGCGCTCGGAGATCGCCGGTCGGGTGATCGAAGTGTTGGTCAAAGAATCCGATCGGGTCAGTAAAGGACAAGTCGTGGTAAGAATTGACCCGACCCAGTTTCGCAAACAGGTCGAGCAATTACAGGCTCTGGTACGCATGAGCAAAATTGCCATTGAAAAACAACAGCTCACCATTCAGGAAATGGAACGTAAAACAGACAATAAGCGTCGGTTATACGAAAGACGGCTGATTGATGAAGATTCCTACTTGCAGTCTGTCGCGGAATTGCAATATTCAAAGCTTGATCTGCAAGAAAAGGTCGAAACCGCGACGCAATACCGGGCTCAGCTGGAAAATGCCGAAGAAGATTTGAATAAAACTGAAATCCGCGCGCCAATTGACGGCGTCGTCAGTGTCTTGGACATTAAAGCGGGCGAATCTGTGATCGCTGGCGCGACCAATATTCCAGGATCCGTATTACTCACCATTTCAGATCCATCCCAGTGGTTTGCCGAAATCCATGTCGATGAAACGGACATTGCCAGAATTCAGCTCGGTCAGCAGGTTGAAGTCTTTGTGGTTGCCTTTCCGCAACAACCATTTCGCGGCACCGTCGACGCAGTGGCTGAAGTAGTCAGCAAAGCACAGCGGACGCAAGGCAAAGGATTTCTGGTGAAAGTCCTGCTGGAAAACCCGGAACTAAAAGCGATGCGGGCTGGCAACAGTTGCCGGGCAGAAATTTTTTATGCGACGCAGCAACAAACATTAACAGTCCCGGTACAAGCGGTGGTGTTTAACGAGGCAGGCAAAGGCCCGGCACAGCAAGTAGACACTTTCGTCTTTGTGGCAGAAAAGGGAGTCGCCCGTCAGCGCAAAGTCGTGCTTGGTGATACCAACGACAAATTACAGGAAATCCGTTCTGGCTTGCAGCCGGGAGAGCGCATCATCACCGGACCTTACCGGGCATTGCAGAAGCTGCGGGATGGCAGCACCGTAGCGATTGCCGAACCGACGGAGCAACGATCATGACCCCTTGTTTGATCCAGCTGCGCGGCCTGCATAAACACTATCAGCTTGGACCCAACCAAGTACAGGCGCTGGCTGGCATTGATTTGGATATCGAAAAAAATGCTTATCTGGCCGTCACCGGTACTTCTGGCTCAGGTAAATCGACCTTAATGAATATTCTCGGTTGCCTGGATCGACAAACCGCTGGCAGCTACCAGTTGAATGGGACGGAGATCACCGGCTGTTCTGATCAGCAACTGGCCGAAATCCGCAATCGAAAAATTGGGTTCGTGTTCCAATCGTTTAACCTACTGCCCCGCTTAAGTGCACTGGAAAATGTCATGCAACCTCTGATCTACCGGCAGCTCCCCGTGGCACAGCGACGGCAACTGGCAAGCGCCGTGCTGGAACGGGTAGGACTTGCCGATCGGATGCACCATAAACCCAATGAGCTATCGGGTGGCCAGCGCCAGCGGGTCGCTATCGCCAGAGCGCTGGTGGGAGAGCCGTCACTGATTATTGCCGATGAACCGACCGGTAATCTGGACTCTAAAACCACCGCCGAGATTATGGCGTTGTTTGATCAGTTGCATCAGGAAGGCAACACCATTGTGATGGTGACGCATGAACCGCAAATTGCCCGCCATTGCCGACGCAATCTGCAATTGGCGGATGGTCGGATCGACCAGGATCTGTATCAACACGGAGCCGTCTGATGTCTGTGGTTCTTCGCGAAAGCTTGTGGTCAGCCATTCGTTCAATTTTGGCGAATGGCTTTCGCAGCGCACTGACAGTCCTCAGCATCTTGATTGGCGTCGCTTCGGTGATCACGGTTATCGCGCTGATGGAGGGTTTTAGTGGCCAGTTAACCGAGCAGTTTAAGGGGCTGGGATCGAATGCGCTGACCATCTCCCCCCACACCCCGTTTAAAGATGCGTTACAGGGCAAGAAATCCCGACTGACCGAACGAGACATGGCACTGATTGCGGAGCGGGTCGATGGCATCAGCCATGTGACGCCACTATTCAATATTGGCGCGCAGTTTAACGGGAATGTGGTATTTGAGAATAAGTCAGCAACGACGTTACTTTTTGGCACCACGATGAACTATCAGGCGCTGTATCAGAACTTTGCCGTGCAAGGGCGTTTTATCAGCCCGATCGACGAGCAAAACCGTCGGCGGGTCTGTGTGTTAGGGCCAGAGCTGAAGAAAAATCTGGATCTTCCGGAGGATCCGATCGGCCATTATCTGAAAGTCGGTGACCACTGGCTCAGGATTATCGGCGTGATGGAAGAACGCGGCGAGTTGCTCGGTTTTAGCCAGGACGATTATTTACTCATCCCCTACAGCACGTCGCTGAGTATGATTGGTGAGGCCTATGAAGCCAGCATTGACAGTATTGTGTTAAAAGTCGATGACCTGGATCAGCTGGACTTCGTCAAAGATCAGATCCGGCGCCAGCTTAGACATTTCCGGCAATTATCGCCGGATCAGGACGACGACTTTAAGATCAACACCGCAGAGCAACTGATGGATTCGGTTCGCAATATCACTCAAATGTTGACGACGATCCTAGGCGGGATCGTCGCAGTCTCCCTGCTGGTCGGCGGCATTGGCATCATGAATATTATGTTGGTGTCGGTCGTTGAACGTACCCGTGAAATCGGCATTTGCAAAGCGTTAGGCGCGACCCGCACAGATATCTTGCTGCAATTTATGCTGGAGAGTCTGCTGCTTAGCTTGCTGGGCGGGGTGTTAGGTATTGCGGTCGGAGTCGGTTTAGCAGCCATGACCGTGCTGGCCTTCCCGGTGCTGGGTCATATTGCAGTACCACTTTGGTCAGTGCTGCTTGCGGTTGGTTTTTCCGGATGTATCGGCATTCTGTTTGGCATTATTCCGGCATCCCGCGCCGCGAACCTCGACCCGATTGAAGCGTTACGCTTCGAGTAAACTCTTTGCTTCTGAGGATTTTTTATGGCGACCCCCTTGTTAAAACCAAGCGATGAACAACCAAGTGAGGACATCCAGATTGAACTTGTCGGCGCTTGCCCATCCGCTTTAACCACCTCTGTCCGTGCGGTGAGCGCTGAACTGACGCTGCAACGTATTCAGCCCCTATTATCAACGATTGGCATCACGGCACAGATTGACCTGACATTGGCCGGGGTGCCCGCCTGCCCGGTATTTCAAATTACCCGCCAGGATATGCGCTCAGCGTATTTCAATGCTGGTAAAGGATATAGCGAGGTCGAATCCCGAGTGTCCGGCCTGATGGAGGCGGTGGAAGTCTACTGCTTTGAACGCCCGCATCCCGCCGCTTTGGTTGCCCCTCAGCACTATCGACAACCCTGGCCCGTGATTGACTACGCCCAATTGGGGATTGCAGCGGCGTCGCCCCCAATCCGCTGGCTCATTGCCGGCAGGCAACTACCCAGCGGGCAACCATGCTGGCTGCCGGCCGATGCGGTTTTTCTGACGTTGCCACAACAGCAGTCCCAATGGGCGTCGGCCAATGGCATCGCCAGTGGCAATACGGTGGCGGAAGCCTGTAATCATGCCTTGTTTGAGATGGTGGAGCGCCATGCGCTAGCCGAATTTTTCAAAAGCGCCGCCGGCACGGCGATTGAACGGGTGCAGCCGCCAGCCCATGCCCACCACCTCCACACAACCCTCCGCCAGCTCAAAGAGCTGGACATCCGCTGCGAATTTGTTCTGATCTCAGAACAAGCCTCGGTCGCAGTTTTTATTTGCTATCTGGATATCCCGCTCACGGCAGGCGATCCTGCAGCGCCAAGAGGGGCAGTTCAAGGTTTTGGGGCGCACTTTGATCCATTAATTGCCATGTCACGGGCACTGGCTGAAGCGATTCAAATTCTGGCGCTCTGCCCGGTAGACCAGGCAACAGCAACTGAAACGACCACCAGCACCAGGGTGATAACCTCTAAACAAGCGGCGCAGATTGACCCGATGGCAATTTTCCAAAGCCGCCGCCAACATTGGCAGCAACTTCAGCACCTGATCAGCATGACCGCGCTGGTGCCTTATGACTATCTGTCATTTTTTGATCGAGACGATATTATCAGTGCCGTGCTTGATGCGGAGCAAACGCAGCAGCAACTATTGGCCTGTTTGACACAGCTGGGCGTTGGCCCCGTTTTTCTGAGCGTGATCAGCCCGACCGACTGGCCCGTGGTGGTGGTGAAGTGTTTTGCAGCCGGTCTGGCATGCGTCGATGGCATATGAGTAGACTGAAGCACGCTCTACTTATACCCTGATTCCTTGAAGATGCGCGGTTGTTGGCCGCCTTCACTCACTGCGGCGTCAGTCCGACCCCGTCACCTAGTTTACTATGCTCCGGGCCGGGCTGGCGCACCAGCCTCGCTCAGTTGCCGCCAACCCGAATCTTCCATGATTTTGCGAATTGCTCAAATTTAATCAACTCACCTCAATCTATTCGACAAGAAACAATCGTCAGCAAACCAGCTACACAAAGACCAACCGCAGCCTGACGCGCCATCCATTGTTGCTGTTACGCCAACCAGCGCTGGCGTTGCGGACCGTCAGCCCTGATCTACGGGCTAAAATAATGGGTAGCCTTAATTTTAGCCTGTTGCGGGTCTCTATTGCGTAGCCAATCTTTGCGAAAGGAATGGCAGCATAACCTCCAGCGTGCGTTCACGTAGGTTCTGCATATGAAAGCCGTCATGCAGGGAGTATTCAAGGTCGATACCTGCGGCTTTGAGTTCCTTGTAGTAGTCATCGCAACCCCTGGTTATCCATTGAAACTCATCGTTACGCGCACAGTCGAGGCCAATCCCATTCAGCGATTTCAATTGCGTTTTAAATCTGGTCACTTCGTTCGGCACAGCGCCAAAGCCAGCTTCCCACTTTGCTAAAATTGCATCATTGCGAACCAGTTTTTCACCTTCAATTGTAAAGGGGTATTCAAAAAACGGTGGTGAATCAATGGCTGAAAACGCCATGCCATAGGCGATATCAAAATTGTTCGGATGGTTCAGTAGGTTTTTCACTAATTCTGTTGCTGGCAAATTCTTGATCGTTTCAATGGATGCAATAAATTGCTTGATGTGCGCTTCAGACTCAAACATTTGGGTGTCGAGAATGCCTTTTTTGCCGACCAGGCCAGGCGCCATTGCAAACACCGAACCAAATACATTTGAGTGACGCATCGCTAAATCGAGTGCACCAAAGCCCCCCATCGAGTGGCCGGCAATACCACGGGATTGTCTTTTTGCTAAAGTGCGGTAATTGGCATCGATGTAGTTCACGACATCTTTAACCACAAACTGGCTCCAATTGCCTGCAACAGCTGAATCAACATAAAACCCTCCACCAAAACGGGTATTGCCAGGGACAATGACCACAATAGCGGGAGGGAGTTTTGTGAACACCTGGTCGAAATCGGCTCGGACTTTTACACCAACGATTGAATTGACGCCAAAACCAGGTAAAAAATAAATGACCGGTAGCGGCGCGTCTGAAGTGAAATACTGCTTGGGTAGATAGACATAGATATCGCGCAAAGCCGGTTCACTGATCTTATTACTTTGCAGCGCTGGAGCATCAATATAGACACGTTTATAAGAAGATGTCGCTTGCTGCACAGTGGCCGTTGCGGGTGCGGTCACTGCGGTTACATGAAAAGATGTCATTGCTGCCAAAGCAAAAGCAGCTAGCAGCTGGGCTGGAGAAAAAGTGTTTTTCATCAGAATATCCTTCAGGGTTGCGCCGTTTTGTAGTTGTCGTAGCAAATACGCCAGTGCGAAATTATGTGATTGAATTGATCGTGTCCAATACCCTTTTTTGTGATACCTTTTCGGTATGAATACAGCAATTGATTTACGCCAGTTTCGTTATTTCATCGCCCTCGCTGAAGAATTAAATTTCGGGCGGGCAGCCAAACGTCTTCATATCTCGCAACCCCCGTTAACCAGACAAATCAAGCAATTAGAAGACTATCTCGGAGTCGAACTATTTGTACGAAACCATAGCGGCGTTACGCTTACTGCGGCAGGAGCCGCATTTCTGCCGGAAGTTCGACGAGCATTAGCCCAAGCAGAAAAAGCAGTGGTTGCAGCGCAGGCTTGCCGTGGTCGGGAGGATGGAACCTTTGTCGTCGGTTACACCACAGTCTTTGATCACGCAGAAATTCCAGATGTGCTGGACAGGCTGCGGCAACGCCATTCGCAATGTCAAACGAGCACTGTAGGTAAACATTCAATTCGGTTAATCCGCGACATCCTGCATGGTGTGATGGATGTCGCGTTTATTACACATCACACCGAGCTCAAGGGGCTGCAATCGGAAATTGTTTTCGAGCAACCGTTGGTGGTCGCGCTGCCCGCGTCGCATCATTTGGTCCGACAAACCAGCATCTCTTTTCAGGATCTCTCTGGCGAAGCGATGTTTTGGTTTGATCGCCGTTTAAACCCTGGCTATTACGATTATTGTTTCGCATATTTTCGTGATAAAAATTTTAGCTTTACATTACGGCCTGAGCCGGCCGACCACCATATGTTGCTTGGAGCCATTGCAGAAGGCAAAGGGCTGGCACTGATGTCAGCTTCATTACAAAAGATTCAACGGCAAGGGGTGGTTTTTCGTGAAATCAATTATGAAACCGAGCCACTGTGCATGGGGGTTGCCGTGGTTTATGCAGCGGAAAATAAATCTGCGATCTTGCAAAGTTTTCTGGAATTGGTTCGGGAAAATCGATCAACCGTGTTGTGAAAGTCTCATGCCGGGACGGTCACTGCAATCGGTTCAAACCAGCCATACTTATTTGACTAATGCGTGTTGACCTTTGGTGGATACTTTTTCAGCAGTTTGACTGATTTTTATGCAAGGTATCGCCCGCGATGTGCGCGGCAACCGGTGTGTGATTCTTCATAAGTGGGCGATAACGCCTCGGAAAGACCAGCCAAGCGGTGCGATAATTTGCAGCTCACCATTAGCTGTCAGCGATGTGTAGCGCCTGCATGCGCTGACTGTCGTTGACCAGCCATTGCTGGATCAAAAGTTCTGGCAGCACCTTCATCCCCTTCCTTCGTCATAAAATCAGCTCAGCAGATTAATGCAGTTTTTCAGAAAACGGCTGCAGTAACGACAATCCTTGCACACTTTTTTGAGATTGGCTCCCGATAAGCGGATGAAATTGTTAAGCTAAGTGGTAATTGCACAAGGACGCGCCACAACGGAAGCCCGCTATGACCCTGTTCGCTTTTTTATTCCTCGCGGCGGCAAGCTGCACTGTCGGCCTTTTTGCTGGCCGCTCTGCGGTCACAGCTCCCACCAATAGCTTTATCGGTCATCTTCGCGTGGTTTATCTGCCGCCATTGGCAGTCATTACGCTCATCCTGGCACTGCTGGCCGGGCTCATCAGCGTCGTCGCAGCCTCAATCTGCGCCTTGATGGCCACACTGGCCGTGTGGTTAGGCAGGCCAACCTCTTCGCGGTTACTGCGCCGGTTCGGCTGGGTGCTGTTGGCAGTCACATCGCTTGCCGCTGCCCTGCATCTGCTGCCGGGTTTCCAAAACCCGTTGTTGGTGGATGCGCAGCAACTCACGCCCGATGCCATTCCTTACACCCTGTACGCCAATTTCGATAAAGGCTGGGCCGGCTATTGTCTATTGCTGGCGCTGTGGCCATCGCAGCAGCGCTTGGCACAACCACACACCAACGATCAGGACGTTTCGGCGTTACTCAGTCATTACAGGCGTGGTTTCTGGCCGGTATGGCCTGTAACGGTCATGGTGACCCTCGGCCTGGCGATGAGTTTGGGGCTTATTCAATGGGCGCCCAAATGGCCGGATTTTGCGCTGCAATTTATTTTTTGTAATGTGCTGCTGACTTGCGTCGCGGAAGAAGCGTTTTTCCGCGGGTTGCTGCAACGGCCACTGTTTCAACGATTAACACAACGCGGTTGGTCAGCACAGCGCGCCGCCTGGTGCGCCATTCTGCTGGTCAGTTTGTTATTCGGTCTCGCCCATCTGGCCGGCGGCTGGATCTATGCGCTGGTGGCCACCGTCGCCAGTATCGGCTACGGGTGGGCTTATCAGCGCAGTGGCCGGATTGAAGTGGCGATTGTGGCGCACTTTGGGCTGAATCTGCTGCATTTTGGCCTGTTTACCTATCCCATGCTGCAGTGAGTGCTGCGGCTGATTAATGTATTTCCTTGGCAAGTTTCAGCATTTGCGCACTCAGATGGAAGCCTTGATCGCGCGCCGCCGTCAGGTTAACCCGAAACGAAATGCGTTTAGGCTCTACGATAAGTCCAAAGATGGCTCCTTTACGAAATAACTCGGCCCCCTCCACCACAGTCAGGCAACCCTTCTGGCGTAATACAGCAAACCATTCCGACTGCTTGGCCAGATCGGAGGCCACATACAAGACGGTACAATCTTCCACTTGACTGGCTTTGGTCACCTGACGGACAACGATGGTTGAATGTTGCAGCAGCGATGCAAGCGCTTCTTTCACACCGGCATCCCCTGCGACACAATACAGGGGATCCGCCAACTGCGAGCTCGGCCACTCGCTGTACTGCACAAACCGATACAACATGGCCGCCTTCAACTGATCGCCGCCAGATTGCGCATGCACGTCAAAGAGCAGGCTAGCCATACACAGCAACCAAACAAACCGAAAGCGGTTCATTATTGGAAACTCCACTGAAAGAACAACTCGGCACTGCGCCCAGGTTGCAGTAATCCTTCAGCTGACGGCAGAGGAGCATCAAAGTAACGTTGATCAAAGATATTTTTAAATCCGAAAACGACCGACCAGTCCTGATGACCTTGCCAGGAGAAAAACAGATCATGCCTGGCAAATCCTGGCCATGGTTGCAGTGCACTTAACCTGGAGGACGCGGCAAATAAACGCCAGTTCATCGACACATCATCGCGCCACAATCCCGTTGAAAAGTTGGCTTTGAGTAGGCGCTGCGGTGCATTAGTCAGTGCTTGCCCGCCTTGGTAATCTGCTCTTTGGATACTGGCCGATACATGCAATTGGGCTCCCTGCTGCCATTTTTTGAGCAAGGTTGCTTCGAGGCCATGGGAGTTGACCCTCGGATCATTATAAAACTGCACCCCATTACTGTGGTTCGCCTGCGCCGCAATTAAATCACGGATTACCGACCGATAAAGATTCATCCCGGCCGTCCATCCATCGTCAAATTGTGCTTGCCAACTCCCTTCCAGAGTCTCAATCAACTCAGGATCCGGCGCTTTTATCGAAAGAAATAGATTGGATTTTTGCTCATATTCATTGGGTGCCCGAAAAGCAGAGCCATAACTCAGCCGGAAATGATGCTTTTTCAACCCTTGCCACACCCAACCAATTTTCGGGCTGAATTCACGCACGTTCTGCTTTGAATAGTCATAGCGAAAACCACTGATTAAACGATGGTCGGCGAAAATCTGCCAATCATGCTGCAGGTACAATCCGGATCGATTGTTATCACTACTCACATTTTGGATTGGGATCTGTTGATCAATACTGAATTGATAACTTTGGTGATGATCCCGCTGGCCATCGATCCCCACCAACAGGTGATGCTCCGCGGCAGGAGCGTAACTGAAGCGAACATCTAAATTTGACCATTGCCCCAGGACATCAAATACATACTGCCGCCGCTGCCCGGTTGGGAAAATAAAAGGCGTAAAGGTTTTTAATTTAAAGCTATTGGTGGACAGGTGAGAGTACATCTCGACCTGATCACTTAATGATAGTTCGTGCTGCAGCGACACAAAATAATTGCGATTTTCAGTTCTGAAAATGTCTGTCAGATTGGCGTTTTGATCAAGGACCTGCGGCTCTTCGCGAGTTCTAGAGACGCCGGCCAGGTTTAATTGCCAGCGACGATACCGATAGCTGCCTGCCAGTTTCTGATTCAGATCTTCATTCAACGATCGCTGCGAAGTTAAAAAAGAAGGACTATTCCGGTTGGAAAACCCAATCTGCTGCCGCTGACTGTGACTATAGGACAGCCAGCCCTCGCGTCCGCTCAAATCACGGTCACCATAAGACACCGTGAGTTCGCGTTGATGGTCATCGGTCTGGATCAGACCCAGTTTTGAACCTTGCAGCTTCTGACCGCGTTTTGTGATGATATTCACCACGCCTAAAAAAGCATTGTTGCCATATAACGCCGAGCCACTGCCCGGACTATATTCCACCCGTTCGATGAGTTGGGGATCGATATAAAAATTACTGCCGATGAGGCCTGCATCATAAATATTGTCATTGACCCGGGTACCATCCACCAGAAACAGCAGCCGCGAGTTGTAATCGCCGGGTCGACCAATACCACGGGCCGTCAGATATCCGTAAGTACCGTCCGTACTCACATAAAGCCCGGGGAGAAAGCTCAGGATTTCCCCCATATTCCGCAGACTAAACTTGCTGATCTCCTCATCCGTCACGATATAGGTGACTTGCGAAGACTGCCCGGAACTTTGCACATAACGCGCCGAGGTGGATACTTCGATCAAGGCCGGATCAAGGTCTGCTTCTTGTTGCAGCAGTTGTTCCAGGCTAGGAACCTGCTGGGATAGAGTATTGGATGGTTCAGTCTGCTGCGCCAGCGCATGGGTCACAACACCACTGAGCAATAGTAACTTAATCTGCACTGTAAATCTGATAGCCATTTTTTCCAGCCCGCTTTGTTCGGTACATCGCCTCATCCGCTAATTGCAACAAAGTCGCCGTGTCGTCGCTGTGCGTTGGACAAAATGCCACACCAATACTCAAACTGACCGGCATCACCACCTCTTTGACGACCAGAGGCTGCCGGATCTTTTCCAGCAAACGTAGGCAAATTTGTTCAGTGAGTTGTGGCGTTACTGGTTTTGGCAGCAGCAAGGCGAACTCATCACCACCGAGCCGGCATAAGGTATCGTCGCTTCGAATCACCGACTGCATGCGTTGACTGACTTCAATCAGTACTTCATCCCCTGCGTCATGACCATAGTTGTCATTCACATATTTAAAGTTATCTAAATCAATAAACATCAAGGCCGACAACTGCCGATCGCTTCGGCTTGAGTTGACCATCTGCGGTAATAATTGGCCAAAGTAGAGTCGATTGGGCAACTGAGTCAGACTATCTTTGAGCGCAAGTTCCTCCAGCTCATCGCTGCGTTCAGCTTGCTGCTTTAATTGTGAGCTCAACTCGGTTTGCCAAATTTCTGCACGTTTGAGCAGTTCGTTAAACCGCTGGGTTAAACTGCCAATCTCATTATTATCGATGACTGGGGCGCGCAAAGAGAAATTTCGCTCTACCGCGATCCGTTCTGCCAAGGCCGATAGTTCGACCAAAGGCGACAGAGCCTGGCGCTGAACTTTCACCAATAGTCGAGCGGCGGCGAGATAAATCAGCACCATCAGCGCGGACATGATGACCAGACCGCGTAAAAACCAACTCAACAGTTGATGCAGCGTTTCCCGAACAAGTAACACCCCTTCCACTTGACCTTTGACCACAACAGGCACCGTCAGGTGAATCGCTAACCCGTCATATATTCTGCTTAAACTGGCTTGCTTTGGGGGCTGCAGCAAGGGCAACACGGCAAGGTCCTTAACCGCAGCAAACAATGTCCCTTGTGCATCATACAACGCCAGGCCACTCAGCTCCCGCCGCGTCGCCATTAAAAACAGCTCGCGTTCGGCTTCAACAGGGTCATTAAATACCAGCATTGCTCCGATATTATTGCTCAGCTGGATGGCTGCAAGTTCGGCGGCGCTGGCTTGTCGCTCACGGGCGGTGAGCCACAGGACTAACGCAATCAAAATAAAACTAAGCAGCATCGTCCCCAACAAAATGGTCAAATTTTGTCGGGTCAGCTTTTTAACGAGAGAGTAACGAGGTTGCGTCGGACTCAAAAACACCTCAACCTATTCATCAATAAAAACAAGATTAGTTGAGCTTGAACGTTTTTAAAGTATAAATTAGGAACAAATTTAACCCCGACAATATTTTCTGCAGCCAATCACCACGAACGCAGCCCGCTTCCTGAGCGTTGCTAAACCTGAGGGAAGTTGCATTTCCCTGACAGGTTCAAGATCGGGCAAACAAAAGTCAGTCAGCTTCAGCGGCTGCTGAATCGATGAATCAGCCATTTTTTTCTCTCTCAAGCATCAACTCAGGCGCAAGTTGCCGTAAAAAAGGCCGGATAATCGCCGCCGCTTGTCCGGCAAAATCACAATAGTTGGCTTTGACGGTGTTGGTGTTCATCGCCAGCACCAACTGCAATTGTGGATACACCACCAACCAGCTTTGCGCACCATCAGACACGCCACCATGATGGATATAACGAATGGGCTGAGTCAGCTTGTTTTCTTTGTCACAAAACAGGTGGTCACGCTCGGTCACCCGCCAGCCCAGAGCATAATTTTGCTCGTTGACTTCGCCATTGCTGAGCTGTTGCGGCGTCCAGAATTGTTGTTGCAGATCGGCGCGGATAAAATCCGGATTAAGCCAGGCCGCGCCCAATTTGGCTAAGTCGATGGAACTTGCCGCCAAACCACCGCCCGCCCACTTTTGACTTAAATCGACTGGCCAGTGCGGTTTAACATCCTGCCCGCTCTGGATGTAAAACTGCACCTGATGCGGATAGGGTACTTCGGCGGCCAGCAATGACGGCAAACCGAGCGGTTGGCTGATTTCAGTGGCCAGATACTGCAAAAAAGGACGCTGCACCGCCGCCTGCAATACCGCACTAGCGAGATTGGTACCAAAAGAGCTATATAAAAATGCGCTACCAGGCGGATGCTGCAGCTTCGCTTGATCAAACAGCGTTAAGCTCTCCATCACATCGGTATAACGATGTTGTTTAATTAAAGTGCGCCAGACCCCGACCCAATCAGTATTTTGCTCATAACCGGGCAGACCTGCGCTGTGCGATAGCAACTGGCGCAGCGTAAACTCGCCCCATGCTGGATTGGGCAACTGCGTCAGATACTGCCGGATTGGCTGATCAAGCGCTAAGGTGCCGGCTTGTACCGCCCGCGCTATCGCCGTCGCCGTCACGGGTTTTGAGCTACTACCGATGCGAAACTGGCTGTGGATAGTGGCTGCTTGTGCTGAAGCGACCTCGGCAAAACCCACCGCCCCCGCCCACTGCAACTCGCCTTGCCAAATCACCGCCGCTGTCAGCGCCGGCAACTGTTGCCTGGCACGGGCTTCCATCAACGCCTGCTGCGCCTGCGCCGCGACGATCTCAAACTCAGGCGTCAAATCAGGCTTTAGCCACTGCTGCTGAGGGCCCGGCGTGGCGGGCACCTCTGGCATGGCCGTCCAATCATGAAACCAAAACCCAGCCAACAGCAACAGGGGCACACCGATGCTCAGACCGACGATCACCAACCCTTTTTTCATGTACACCCTCCTTGTACCTTCGCAGTACGATGTTAAAAATTGCTGACAGCGCCGCTCGTTTGCCCCTGAATTGCGGCAAGCCGAATGCGCCTGCGCTGACTCAGCACAGAATTTAAAAAATATTGTTTTAAAACAGAAAGTTAAATATATACCCAATGGATTTCAAGATGCGCGTAGGCGACGAGCGATTGAGGCCCCAGGAGCATAGTAAACTATGTGACTGGGGCGAGAGAACGAAGTCAACAACCGAGCATCTTGAAAGACGAAGGGTATAGACGAGTTAACATCACATCAGCGCGCTCCTCGCGATAGCAACAAAGCCCGCATTTCAGCCGTGGCCGCTCGGTTGAGCGCCGAACGGATCACCCGGCCATCTGACAGTGGGGTTTCCACCTGCAGGTTGATCTGCGCGCCGGCATCAAGCAGCAGCTGTGCCATCGCCAGATCACCCCGATAACTGGCATTGATCAAAGCGGTTTCGTCGGCAAGCACCACAGCATTCACATCAGCCCCGGCTTGCAATAGCCGTTTGGCCAGCGCTAAATCGCCCAGCTGCGCGGCAATAATCAGCGCATTACCATCACCTTTGCTACTGATTTGCACATCGGCGCCTTGCTCTAGCAAGAAATCCACCATCGCCGCATGTTGCTGCCGCACCGCCACCATCAGCGCACTGCCCTGCCCCGGCAGCGGCAGATTGAGCGGCGCGCCTTGCGCCAATAACTGCACAACTTTGGTCATATCATTGGCCGCTACCGCCTGCAGTAGCGCCGAGAGTGGCTGTAATTGACTGAGCCGCACCTGCGCATGACGTTTGGGTAAATCGGCCAGTTGCCATTGGCTACTCAAAAGCGCCACAGTCATCAGCATCAACAAAGCCGCGCCCAGTAAAGCCCCCAAGCCAAGGTGTCCCCGTGCCTGTGAGGCAGGCATCAATACCGCTTGAATACGCACCGCCAACAACGGTTGTTGTAACCAGCGTAGCGCGAGTGCCGCGACGGTTGTGGTTCCCCTCGCAACGGCTTTTGGTTTTGCAATGAGGTCAGATCGAGCGGCACTGCAATTGAGTAAGGTCTGGGCATAGTCCAGCTGGGATGTTTGATCCGGCAATGTAGCCAGCACCTGCGCATCTGCCCGCAGTTCACGACAGCGCAACCACTGCGCGCACAACAGTCGCCAGCAGGGGCTCCACCAACAAATCACCCCCAACAGCTGTTGCAGATAAAAAGCCACCAGATCGCCGTGCTGCCAATGGCTGTGTTCATGGCGCAGCACATGCTGCAGTTCTTGTGGCGAGCATTGCTGCAGCATCGCCACCGGCAAGACAATCAAAGGTTGGCGCAGCCCCAATAACATGGGGCTTTGAATGTCAGGGTGCACTTTGACCGGCAAAGGCGCAACGATCGCTTGCAACGCGGGCGACAGCTTGCAAGCTTGTGCTGTCTGCATCAAGCGACGACTGGCGCGATAACTGCGCCAGAAACCGACGGCTTTCAGCACAGAATAAAACGGCAGCAACAACCACAGCCAAAACGCTGGCGCGATGAAATAGAGAATTTGTGGCCATAAGGCAAAATGATGTTGGCGGATGTGCAGGGCATCGGTTGTCGCGGCGGTGGCGGCAGTTGCCGGCTCTGGCAGAGTCAGCACCTGTGCCATACTGCCGTGAAACCAGGGCAGCAATTGCTGATCCAAGCCCCAGGGCTGTAACAGCAACAGCGGCAGCAAAAACAGGATCAGGGCAAGACCCGTCCAGATCCGAAGCATGATACCCGGCGGTGGGCAATAACGGCTGCAACTTAAGCCGTAGACCAATGGCATCAACAGCGCCGCCAACAAGAGATGCAGTAACAGATAAAACGCCAGATAGCTGATTTCCAACATAGACTTTGCACTCCGACGCTAAGTTTTATGGTGGCGCGTTGAAACAGTGGTTTCGTCCTGGCTTAGATTGAGCTCATCGGCAGGATTTGCCTGGTGGGCTTGAGTGGCAAGCTTCGCCTCGTCAATTTTTGCCTGCAACTGCGCTTGCAGATCCGTGGCTAAAGGCTGCTCATTGAGTAAATGCTGCGCTAACAGCGCCGGTGAACCGCCGAAAAAACGCTGCAATAAACTTCGAAGCGCTTGGCTGCGTGCTTCTTGCTGCACTGTGGTCGCCTGATAGATAAAGGCTTTGCCCTGTTTTTCCGCCTGCACATGGCCTTTATCCAGCAAAATGCGGCATAAGGTCTGCACTGTGGTATACGCCACCGGACTGTCTTGACTCAGCACTGCCGCAATGTCTTTGACGGAACTAGGCCCTTGCTGCCACAGCACCTGCATAATTTTTTGTTCAGCGCCGGTAAGTTCGCTCGATTGAGATCTGGCCATCACACCATCCTACTAATGAATTAGTTTTAAGGTAGCGTTACCCATCACAGTTTGCAACTAATTATTTAGTTTTTAGTTCAGTCAGCCACCTCGCTAACTATCGCCGGTTTCGAACCGTTCGGCACATATCAGCTTACAAATGGTTGATTGAGTTCGAAATGTGCTGCATGTTAACTTTTGATTGATTAACAATTGATTCAAATCAAGGATCTTACCCATGTTCAAATTCCGTTCTCTGGCCCTGCATTGTGGGCTCGCGCTGGCCGCATTCGCAGCTGGTCAAGCCGCAGCAGCTCAAGGTACTGGTTTACTCCGCCAACCCGATATTTCTGCCACCCAGTTGGTTTTTGTTTATGGCGGTGACTTGTGGCTTAGCGATCGCTTGGGCCAGAACCCACGCCAACTGACCTCGCATCCGGCAGCGGAATTTGCCCCGAAGTTTTCTCCAGATGGCAAATGGATCGCCTTTTCTGCCAATTACGACAACAACACCGATGTCTATGTGATGCCGGTGACCGGCGGTGCCGCCACGCGACTGACCTGGCATCCGGGCGTGGATACCGTCAATGGCTGGAGTGCGGATGGCCAAAAAGTGTTATTTGCCTCGAACCGCGAAATCGCCAACAGCCGCAGTAATCAGCTGTTTGAAGTGGCGGTGACTGGCGGTTATGAACAAAAGGTGATGGAAGCAGTGGCTTTTGAAGGCCGTTGGTCCAGCGATGGCAGCAAGTTGGCGTATCGGCCGAACAACCAGGCTTATAGCGGCCCGAGTGGCTGGCGCTTACACCGCGGTGGCAGCACACCGCCGGTGTGGATTTTAGATGTCAAAAAGCAACAACTGGAGAAAATCCCGCACCCCAATGCCAATGATACCAATCCATTTTGGCTGAATGACACGGTGTATTTCCTGTCCGATCGCGACAATACCGCGGTGAATTTATTTAAATATCACAACAAACAAGTCGTGCAACTGACGAAAAACACCGATTGGGATTTACGCAGTGCCGCCGGTTATGCGGATACCGTGGTGTATGAAGCGGGCGGTTATTTATATCAGTTCGATACCACCTCTGGTCAAAGCCAACAATTGCCAATTTCACTTCAAACCATGTCGGCGCAAAAACGACCGCAGTGGAAAGATGCCAGTAAAAACCTGACTTCCGCTCAATTATCGGCCACCGGTCAACGGGTGGTGGTCAGCGCCCGCGGCGATATTTTCACGGTGCCGACCAAAGATGGCACGGTGCGGAACCTGACTCAAAGCAGCGGCGTACGCGAATTTGATGGCTTATGGAGCCCGGATGGGCAGCAACTGGCCTATATTTCCGACCAAGGCGGTAAACATCAGTTGGTGCTCAGCAACCAGCAGGGCGATACCAGTCTAATGCTGCCGCTGGCCGATACCGGTTATTTTAATCTGCTGGCATTTTCGCCGGATGGCCAAAAACTGGTGGTGCAGGATAATCATCTGAATTTATATAGTGTTGATTTAAAAAATAAAAAATCGAAAAAAATTGCCACCAGCCAACGTCGTCAGCAGTTCCGGGTTTCCTTCTCGGCCGATAGCCGTTACCTTGCTTATACCTTGGTGGAAGCGAATTATTTTTCGCAAATTTACCTTTATGATTTTAATACCGGCAATAGCAACCGGGTCACCGATGGTCTAAGTCATGCCAGCGATCCAGCCTTTGGCGATGGCTTCTTATATTTCACCGCGTCCGTGAATACCGGACCATCGCAGGTAGGGCTGGATTTATCCACTCAAGAGCGCCCTCTGCGCCAGGGCATCTATGCGGCGGTACTGAGTGCCTCCGGTACCTCGCCACTGTTGACCGAAACCGGTGACGAACCTGCTGCTGACCAAGCAGTGGATAAAACCGAGAGCAAAACCACCAAACATGATGACAAAAAAGCTGCGGTGAAAACGCTGCAAATCGATTTCACGGGTCTGGCGCAGCGTATTGTGCCCCTGCCCCTGCCGGAGAAAAACTACAGCCAGCTCAAAGTCGCAGCGGATGGCGCTTTATGGTACTTCGAACGGCCTCAACCCGGCGCCAGCAATGCAGGCCCAGCGGCAGATAACAGCAATAGAGCTGAGCTGTATCGCTTTGATTTTAAAGAACGTAAAGCGGCTTTAGTCAAAGACGGTTTAGCCGATTATCAATTGAGCGCCGATGGCAAAAAACTGCTGACCATCGCCGCGCCAGCCGCCTTGTCACATGGCGCGGCCGAAGCCAAAACTGAACTCAAAACTGTGGATTTATCCGGGGTGCGCAGCTACATAGATCCGACCCAGGAATGGCAGCAAATCTTTGATGATGCCTGGCGCATGCAACGGGATTATTTTTATGACGCCAACTTACACGGCATCAACTGGCAAGCAGTCTACGATAAGTATCAGCCACTCCTGAAGTTTGTGCAGCGGCGCGAAGATCTCAACGAAGTGCTGGTGGAAATGATTGCCGAGTTACAAGTGGGTCATAACCGGATTGGCGGCGGTGATGTGCATCAGGAGACACCCAGCAAAGTCGGTTTATTAGGGGCGGATTTTGTGATCCGCGACGGCAAATATCAGCTCAAAACCGTGTTCACCGGCGATCGCTGGAACCCGTTCTTAAAAGCCCCGCTGGCAACCCCTGGCCACAGTGCCAAAGCCGGTGATTTTGTGTTGGCGATCAATGGCGAGCCACTGGATGCATCGCAGAACATCTATCAGCGACTGGACAATACCCAGGGCAAACAGTTGCAACTAACCCTTGCCGACAACGCGGCTGGCAAAAACTCACGTCAAATCAGAGTCGAGCCAATCGCCAATGAAAACGAGCTGCGACTGTGGCACTGGGTTGAAAACAACCGCCAGCAAGTGGAAAAAGCTACCGAAGGCAAAGTTGCTTATGTCTATCTGCCCAACACCGGCGGCGGCGGTTTTTACTTCTTTAACCGGATGTTCTTCGCGCAGGTGGATAAACAAGCCCTGATTATCGACGAGCGTAAAAACGGCGGTGGCCAAGCAGCGAACTACATCACGGACATTCTGTCACGGCCGTTTTTAGCCGGCTGGAAAGATCGGGACGGCCTGATTTTCACCACGCCGGGCGGCGCCATTTATGGTCCGAAAACCATGCTGATTGACCAGGATGCCGGCTCTGGCGGCGACTTCCTGCCCTGGGCCTTTAAACGTTTACAGCTCGGTAAAACGATTGGCACCCGCACCTGGGGTGGCTTGATTGGCATTTCCGCTAACCCGAATATGATCGATGGCGGCTTCCACGTCGTGCCGTTTTTCCGCTTCTACACGCCGGATGGCGAATGGCGGGTCGAAAATGAGGGTGTGGCACCGGATATCGAACTGGAACTGGATCCAATTGCCGTCAATCAAGGCCGCGATGTGCAGCTGGAGCGGGCCATTGCTGAGACCTTACAGCAATTGAAAAACCAACCGGTCAGATTCCCGAATCAGGCACCGGCGATGCCGGTTGAACTTGGAAAATAATCCGGCGGCACTTTGGATGTCACTTGATCACCGGTAATCGCTTGATCACCTCATCGTACTGACGGCGCTGATGCGCCGTCAGTACTGCCAGCTGCCATCAAAATTTCATCAAAACATCACCATTGGTTCATGCAGCGATCCTAAGGTCAAACTTCGACGTATCAAGCTTGTCGCTGCCACCATCGAATCACGAGGATGAACCATGCTCCCACAGAGAAAAAACCTACTTCGTCGTAATGCCTGGTATCGCCAGCAACTGCTGCTGAACACGCGGGGTGCTGACAGCATCCATCCGCACGCAGTCCGCGCAGCTGCTGATGGCGATAGATCCACTGGATTCGCATCAAACGAAGAGATGTCATGTGCGGCAAGTCCATCCCCGGTGGAGCGCACAGCTGCACCTGCGGTTTAACCATTCCCCTTCAGGGGATTCGCCCCGCACTGGCCACTGCTCAGCGGACCTATAAAAAAATTAACCTTCGCAACAAAAAGCTGCAAAAAACTAACTTCTCAGGCAAAATATCGGTTACTGATCTCAGCGGTTAGACTTGATACAGTTGTAAATATAGTCAGGTTGTTGATCTATTGAGTTGTTTGATCAAATCGACCTGTGCGGTCCGAACCTGCATGTCCATCCCACCCACCACTGAGAGTTCGCCGATGAAGTTACTGTTTCCAATGATAGGTCTGTTGTTATTAGCCGGATGTGGAAGCGGATCAGGCAGCACCGCTTCGCCGGCACCACAACCAGCAGAGCCTGCTAAACCGGCGATAACTCCGCTGAAAATTAAGGTCCAAATGGCACGCAGTTGCGGCGGTACTGTGCCGTCGGCGAATGCCGAACTGCTGATTTACAACAACGACTGGCAAATTATCAGTCGCCATCAAGCCAGTGCCGATGGCAGTTTTCAACTGGTGCCAACCACGGAAATCCTCAATTTTTCGGTGCTCAATAAAGGCGACTATAACGCGGCACAGGAAGTAAATGTGCACGCCTTTGCTCAGGTCGCCAGTGGCGACTTTGGCACCCTGACCCTGGGAAGCACGGGCGAAGGCTGTCAATGCGCGCCGATTACCGCCATTTTCAGTCAGGCCAGCTCCAGTCCGTTGCAGCAGGTCCGCCTGGACTATGACGCACGAACATCGGTCTGGAACTCAACAGCTTACAATGGCCAAGCCAGTTTTGAACTGTGTCGTCATCCCGCGAATCCCCGTCCGGTATTGACTTTTTCCACGCTTGACGCACAAGGCGAGTGGTTTTATCAGCAACTCGACACCTACCAGCCAGAAGAACTGCTGGACGTAAAATTCAGTCAGAGTGCGGGGATACCGATCAGTTATCAAACGAATATTCCGGCAGATGCGGTCTTCAGCCATTACTACACCAAACACGGTTTGATTGCGGCGATGCAAGCTGACGGGTCGCAACTACTGGCGATTGACGGGTTAAAAGATGTGAATTTTGTTAGCCATCGCGCCAACAATTCCGGAATGTTGGCTGTCGAGAATGCCAATGATGTCACCTACTACTCGGCTCATCGGTTTAATCGGCGGAGCAACTATTTTGCACCACTGAGCTTTAAGTTGCCGCCTCCCGCCGATGCCAAAGCGCTGGGCGAAGAGTTTGCTGCAAAATGGGCAGTAAAACCCCTCCCCACCAGCTACGACTTTTCACGTTTCGCAGATTACCGGCTAGCGACGATATTTGTGGCAGAACGCCTCACCGATGGGGGGGCACTCTATCAAACACTACAGGGCCCACTGCAGGGAAAAATGCCGGTCGATTTGTTACCGCCTGGCTATCTCGCCCCAGAGCTGCGGGGGACGACGCCGAATGTCAGCGTTGAAGTAGAATTGAATGTCATCCGCGCAGATTTGAGCCTGACGGAGCATGCCAAACAGCTGAAAAACTTTTATACGCCCCTGCCAAGCCAAACCGAACGGCCGGAAGAGCTAACCACACTCGGCGTGGTCATTTGGATCTGGTGAGTTTTATGGGGGTCATCTTTTGGGGTCAGCGACTGAGCTGACTCCAAGCGCTGGCCCCGGCAATTATCCTTCGCTGCATTCCTAATCTATGATTGATGCCAGATGAATATTTGTTATCATATCCGGCCGCAATTTTGGATTGCCGGAATTGTTCTAAAAATAACTACAAAGGCCCGCAGGCCACAATCTGCCAAAGCCCGAGTGAAACCAGACGATCACCAGTCTGCCAGTTCTGGTCGTATCGTGTTGTAACCAAGCAGTCGAGTTTTTGTAAGGAACCCCCTGATGGATTCACCCAGTGCGTTAAGTTTAATTCCACCGGTCGTCGTGATGGCAGTTGCCATCTGGTTAAAGCGACCGATCCTGGCGTTAGTCGTTGGAGCCGTTGTTGGCTTACTTATGCTTAGTCCTACCGAATCACTAACCAGCTTCTCTGAAATTGCCCTGAAAGTAATGCAAGACGAAACCATTGGCTGGCTCATCCTGGTATGTGGTGGTTTTGGTGCCTTAATTGGCCTGCTGATCCATACCGGCGGCGCACTGGCGTTTGGCCGCTTTGGCTCGCAAATGGCAAAAGGCCAGAAATCATCGATGCTGATGACTTTTGTGCTCGGCATGATCATCTTTATCGACGACTATCTGAATGCACTGTCGGTGGGCGAAGCGATGAAACGCGTGACCGACAAATTTAAGATCTCCAGACAGAAACTGGCTTATATCGTCGACTCCACCGCAGCACCGGTTTGCGTGATCATTCCCATTTCGACCTGGGCAGTATTTTTCGGCGGTTTGCTGGTCGATAACGGCATTGCTTCTGCGGAAGATAAGGGCATTAGTGTGTATGTCAGTGCCATTCCGTATATGTTTTATCCCTGGTTGGCCTTACTTTGTGTCTTGCTGGTCGCCTTGAAAATTATGCCGGATCTCGGCCCGATGAAAAAAGCGGAACTGGCAACTCAGGCCGGCACCCCTTATGACTGCGAACTCGCTGCCAATCAAGCTAAAGTCCCTGCCGTACCGCAGGCACAACATCATGCAGCACAACAAATGCAACATCACACCAGTGATGAATATGCCGTGCATTCTATCGAAGAAGAGTTTGAACAAGGCAATAAGCAAGGCAAGCTGCATAATTTTGTGGTACCGATGCTGATGCTGATTGCTTTTACCATCTACTTTGATATCGACGTCCTCAAAGGCGTGATGGCCACATTACTCTGCACCATCCTGTATTATTCAGCGCAAAAGCTGATGTCGATTGCCGATATGATGGAAGTGATGATGAACGGCTTTAAAACCATGTTACCCGCCATCAGCACGGTCGTCGCCGCATTCATTTTCAAAGATGTCTGCGACAAACTGTTGTTACCACAATTTGTAATTGAGAACCTGACGCCTTACATGAATGCACAAATGCTGCCGGCCTTGGTGTTTTTATCGATGGCGATTCTGTCGTTTGCTACCGGCTCATCATGGGGTATTTTTGCGGTGTCGATCCCTATCGTGATGCCACTGGCACAATCGGTCAATGCCGATATCCCACTGGTGATTGGCGCCTTATTGTCGGCGGCCTCTTTTGGCTCACAAGCCTGCTTTTACAGCGACTCCACCGTATTAGCAGCTCAAGGCTCAGGTTGTGATTTAATTTCACATGCCGTCACCCAGCTTCCGTATTGCCTGATTGCCGCCACCTTCGCCTTTGCCGGCTTTGTGGTGCTGGCATAACAAAGAAAACGGCAAACAGAACCAGCCAGCGGTTTGAACGCTGGCTTTTTTAAGCCTGAAACAGGGGGCTGCATGCCAGGGTGTCGTCAGATCATCAGCGCGATATTGCTGTTGCAAGCCCAGCAGGCAGTCGCTACGACGCACCGTTTGCAGCTCCATAATGGCGACGTGTTGACCGGAGAGCTGCGAACGGCTACCGAGACCACTCTCAGTGTGTACCTTCCTTATGCGGGCCTAATCACACTCAACCGCCGCGACATTCTGACCATCACCCAGCTGGCAGCGAACGAGTCCACAGCTCAGCCTCAGACCGACAATCCACAGCAGCATCTGCCTGTCATGCCAATAACCAAAGCGCCTGCCGCAATAGCAGCAAAACCCTGGTCCGTAGAACTGGATATCAGTGCCAGCAACCGTCATGGTCAACAGAATAGTTCGGTATACAATCTGACGCTGGCCGCGGACTACAAACACCAGCACTGGCGCACAACGTTCGACAGTCATTTTGACTACGAGTTAAAAGATAAAGCCCGTAAAACCCATCGCTATGATGTCAGCCCGGGTCTGGACTACTTCATCAGCCCACGCTTGTTCTGGCGCGGTAGCGTCGATTATCAGTACAACTATCTGGCCAGCGATTATCGAAATCTCGACTTCGGCACAGGTCCGGGCTATGCCGTGATCCAACAACCGAAGTTCACGCTGGACCTGGTGGCAGCCGTTGGTATCAAAAAAGCTTATTTTCGCGAGGATGGCGAAGTCGCGCGATTTTTGTTGTTCGGGGACCAACTGAACTATCAATTCGGCTCATTGGAATGGGATCTCAAGTATCAGCTGCCGGTATCGCCGCTTGAATTGTACAGCGATGGGACCTGGCTGCATTTGCTGAATCAGCCGCTTGAATTTTTGTATTTTGACCGCGAAATCACCGCCAATGTTGGCGTACGCTACAAATTAAGCGATAAAATCCGCTTGTCCTGGTCCTATCAATACAATCAGACCGACATTGAACTACGCTTGCCGGGGATCAGTAGTTACTCCCTTGATATCAAAGATTTCCGGCAAAAACTTAGTCTTGGTGCATCGTTCTAAAGCGTGTTCAGTACCATTGACCGATCGACAAATACAACTGCTGATTTTGCTGACTATACAGACTCTCGGCCTGACCATATCCAAACAACACCGTGCCGATTGGACTGTCCCATCCTAAAAACACACTGCCAGCCCATACCCAGTCCGGACTAAAACTACCGGGCGATTGCCAGATACTATCTTTGACCCACCCCCGCTCCACTGAAGCACCAAGATAAAACGGGGACTGAAAAAAACTAAAGTGGTTTTCATGCATTTTATACAGATAGACCAAACTACCGAATTTGAGCGCCGAGCTATACAGATAATTCCGGGGGTAACCTGATAAATTCAATAAACCACCCAGCGAATATTGCTCCAGCGCGATATCACCATCGGCCGACTGATAACGCTGCGCCAGCCACCGACCTTTGAGCCGGTGATTTTGAAAACTCGTCGCCGCGATCAGTTCCAACGAAGTATTGAGGCTACTGGCTTTGTTGCCACGAAAGACGTCATCCAGCCATTGCCGGCTGACATCCAGTTTGAAGCCGCGGCCCGGAAAGCTCGGATGATCTAAACTATCCCACTCCAACTTCAGCTCAGGCCCGTGCCGGGTGAAATGCAGATAACGGGTCTGCAGATTATTGGCAAAAAATGCCGGCAACTGATATCGGCCGGATTTATCCAGCCAGGCGGCCGACAGCTGGGCAGCATCAGAGAGGATGACCCCGGCACGCACGCCGAGCACCGTCTCCTGGCGGATAAATTCACCAAGTGACAACCCCTCTTCCCCCTCAATAATTAAGGTCCCGACCGAACGACTCGCGGTTGTCGCCACAAAGGTGCCGCTGTTCATCAGCGGCCAGTACAATTCAGTGCTAAAGAGTTTGTCGGTGCCAATAGCCACTTCGTTGTACCATTCAGCACCATAAGGACTTAAGTTCGTTCTGAGATAAGAAGCTGCCAGCTGCACCCGGCGGTTACTGCTAAAGTCATCGTCCATCAGAAAATTGAAATTCAAAAAACCCGGCCCCCAGCTTTTCTCGTCCACTTCCACCACCAGTTCCTGCTGACCATCAGGCAAGGGGTTTAACTGGTAGCGAACGCGCTCAAATCTATCGAGTCCATACAGATGGTGCATAGCATCGGTGAGTTGATTGGCGCTGTAGCTTTCAGCCGGCACCATCTGCAAACGCTCGAGTAACACCTCGTCCGCTAATGCGGATTTATTATGCAGGCTGACTTTGGCAATCACACTTTGCTGCTCGTGGCGGTTTCGCTGCTGCCGTTGCCAGGCCGCATAGTGATCCGGACTGGCAAAACGGGCCAGCTGGTGTTGACTTGCTTTAGCACTGGCGGCACCAGCCTCAATTGCCAGCCCCATTTTTTCAAACCCCAGGGTATCAATGCCGCTCAGCTTAGGTTCGATCAGCAGATCCTGTGCCGTCAGCAGCTTTTTCTGCTCGGCAACTTCCTGCAGCACCAAAAACCCGGTGAGCTGCTCAGTCACTGCAAACGCCGAATCCAATTCGATTTCTTCCCGCAACGGCGCGTCAATTGCCACCGCAATCACCCGCTGGGCACCTAATTGCTTGGCCACGCTGATCGGTAAATTATTGGCCACACCGCCATCAACCAGCACTTTGCCATCCAGTCGCATCGGCTGCACTACCCCTGGGATGGACATCGATGCCTGCACCGCGGCTAATAAACTCCCCTGCTGCAGCACCACGACATCTTTGTTGCGTAAATTGGTAGCGATAGCACGAAAGGGGATCGGCAGTTGGTCGAAGTGCTGGCTAGCGCTTTGCACGCCATAGGCGCGCTGGATCAATTCCGCCATGGCCTGCCCCAACAGCAAACCTTTGGGAATTTTTACGCCATCCATCCCCAATCCGATATCCAGCCGGATCGCATATTGATCCCGCTGTTGAGTACGGCGCAGCGGCATTTCATCCCGCGAGACCTTGTCGGAAAATCCTGCCCCCCAATCCAGCGTCTGCAAAATACGTTCAATGTCATCCGGACTATGACCTGATGCATACAAGCCCCCAACAAAGGCGCCAATACTGGTTCCTACAATCAAATCAATCGGAATTTGCTGCGCTTCCAGTTGCCGGATCACCCCCAGATGGGCACCACCCCGGGCACCGCCGCCGCCCAGCACTAAAGCAGTACAAGGGCGATGCTGCACCTGCTGACAGGGGGAATCAACCGCTACAGCCCAGAGCGGCGAACTGAAGATCAGCCACCAACAGAGCACGCTTAACACAAGCGACTGCGGTATTCTGCGATGGCACTGCACGGCTGCGAACATTGGGCCTTCCCTGCTGATTGTTGCTGTTGCGGATAGCCATGATTGTAGCCGCTGAGGCTGGATTGTAGCAGCGATGCTGTTGATTTTAAAAAAACAAACCCGGCACATCGACCGGGTTGTTGCTGGAGTTTGCGGCTGACGCGCTAGCTGCTTCGTGTGCGATTATTCTTCGTCATCCTCGTCATCTTCGAATTCGCCGTCGTCCCCTTCGAAGTAGGTGCCCCAACCATCGTATTCAATGCCAAATTTCCGGGCTAATGCTTCGAGCTTTATCGCATCAGCGGTGATGGCCGCAGCGTCTAAGGATTGTTCGCGGATCGCATCAAAAACCCAGGCATTACCGCCATCTTCGAATTCCACTTCTTCAGCGTCAGTCACTTCAAAACCGAGTTTAAACACTTCAACTGCCAGTTTTTCCAACTTGGCGAAGTCTTCGTCGTAAAAGTGATGTTCGATGGTGTATTCGGCATCTGGATCGCTACCATCTTCTAATAAGGCGGCGATGGTGTCGTTCGTAAATTCTTGCCAGTTTTCCATTAGGATTTTCCTGAAGCTGCAGAGGTAGCCGCAGTGTAATCGCTCGCCAACTCGCTATCAAGTGCGGCAATTTTGTCGGCCATCAGTTGATGGACTTGCTGCGCCACTTCACGTACTGGCAAGGCAAAGTCTTCGGGCTGTAACGGCGGCATAAATTCAATGATTACCTTACCGTTATTCCAACGATTGAGTTTTATTTTTCCCTGGGTCTGGCTCATGCAAATCGGCACTATCGGCACCCCTGCCTGCTGGGCAATGTGAAAAGCACCGGTTTTAAATGGCAACAAACCGCGACCATAACTACGGGTGCCCTCAGGGAAGACCCAAACCGACACCCGATCCTTTTCGATCCGCTCTACGGCACCTTGCATCGCGCCAACAGCTCGGCTTTTGTTGTTGCGGTCAATCATGATATTGCCACTGAGCCAATACAATTGACCGAAAAAAGGGATATATTTCAGACTTTTTTTACCGATAGTCACAGTACCGGTGATTAAGGCACCGCTAATAGTGAACAAATCGTAATTGTTTTGATGGTTCGCAACAAAGACACAGGGCATTGCTTTGATAATCTCTGGTGAGCGGCGGATTTCTACCTCAACCCCGATGATCCAGCTGGCTTTACCATACCATTTTGAAAATAAACCGACGTTATCACGATGAAAGGGGCGGACCAGACAAATCAACAAACCAATAACGGATGAAGCCACAATAAATAAAATCAACAGCACTAAACGAATAAAGGCCAGCACACCAGTTCCTCAACAATGAAAAAGCCGCTTAGTATAGCGGCTTCTTCATTACACTCTGGTTTGATCTGTGTTATTCCACTTCGCCAACCAGGAGTTCATCGATCCGTTGTAAACCACGCGGTAACTTGTTGCCACGACGACCTCGTTCACCGACATAGTGCGCTAAGTCACTGGCTTTAATCGTCATTTTCCGTTTACCCGCCACCAGCGTAATCCCGGACTCGGCTGGCACCACCGCCAGCAATTTCACATACTCTTCGCGCGAAGCGGCCCGAGCGGATGGAATACTAATGATTTTATTCCCTTTACCTTTACTCAGCTTTGGCAATTCTGCAATCGGAAAGACCAGCATCCGACCTTCATTTGAAATCGCCACCACCTGATCAGTCTCTGGTTGTTTGATCGGCAATGGCATCAGCACTTTGGCACCAGTGGGTAAGGACAACAAGGCTTTCCCGGCTTTATTCCGACTGAGTAAATCGGCAAAACTGGCCACAAAACCATAACCGGCATCACTGGCCAACAGTAATTGTTGCTGGTCATCGGCCATCAATACATGTTCGAAGTTCTCTCCTGCCACCAAGGTAAAACGGCCAGTCAGCGGTTCCCCCTGCCCCCGGGCTGAGGGCAAATCATGCGCTTCTGCCGCAAAGCAACGACCGCTGGAGTCGATAAAAGCCGCGTACTGATTACTCCGGCCAATGGCGGAAGATTTATAACCGTCGCCCGCCTTATACTGCAGACTATTGCCGTCAACATCATGGCCTTTGGCACAGCGCACCCAGCCTTTTTCCGACAAAATAACTGTTACGGCCTCACTTGGCAGTAACTCTTTTTCGCTCAGGGCTTTTGCTTCACCACGCGACACAATAGGACTACGGCGATCATCTCCATATTTCAGTGCATCGGCTTCTAATTCATCGCGAATGAGCTTAGTCAGCTTTTTCTCTGAGCCTAAAATGCTTTGCAATTTATCGCGCTCTTTAGAAAGTTCATCCAACTCGCCACGGATTTTCATTTCTTCGAGTTTGGCCAAATGCCGTAGTTTCAGCTCCAGGATCGCCTCAGCCTGACGCTCGGTAATCCCAAAATGCGCGATCAATTCTGGCTTCGGCTCGTCATACTGACGGATGATCCGGATCACTTCATCGATATTCAAAAACGCAATCAGCAAACCTTCCAGCACATGGATCCGATCCAGAACTTTATCCAGGCGGTGTTGCAAGCGCTTGCGCACGGTATCGCGGCGGAACATCAGCCATTCACTGAGAATTTCCAGCAGGTTTTTTACCCGGGGACGTTGATCCAGTCCCAAAATATTCAGGTTCACCCGGTAGGATTTCTCCAAATCGGTGGTGGCGAACAAATGCTGCATCAGCTGTTCAACATCGATCCGGTTTGAGCGCGGCACAATCACAATCCGGGTCGGACTTTCATGATCAGACTCATCACGCAAATCGGACACCATCGGCAGCTTTTTCGCGTTCATCTGCGCGGCGATTTGTTCCAGCACTTTCGACCCTGAAGTCTGATGCGGCAAGGCGGTGATGATAATGTCACCCTCTTCCATCGTATAAATCGCCCGCATCCGCACTGAACCACGGCCCGTTTCATACATACTTTGCAGTTCATGTTTTGGGGTGATAATTTCAGCATCGGTTGGATAATCCGGACCTTGCACAAACTGTAACAGGTCGTTGACTGAAGACGCCGGATTATCCAGTAAATGGCAAGCTGCAGCCGCAATTTCCCGTACATTATGCGGTGGAATATCCGTCGCCATACCGACGGCGATCCCGGTGATACCGTTTAGTAGGATATGAGGTAACCGCGCCGGTAATGTTTTTGGCTCTTCGAGGGTTCCATCAAAGTTTGGTAGCCAATCAACGGTGCCTTGGCCTAACTCACTCAGCAGCAACTCACTGAATTTAGATAACTTTGCTTCGGTATAACGCATGGCCGCGAACGATTTCGGATCATCCGGCGCCCCCCAGTTACCCTGACCATCAACCAGCGGATAACGATAAGAAAACGGCTGCGCCATCAACACCATGGCTTCATAACAAGCACTGTCGCCATGCGGGTGGAATTTACCCAACACATCGCCCACGGTACGCGCCGATTTTTTAAACTTCGCCAGATGTGACAGCCCCAACTCGGACATCGCATAGATGATCCGCCGCTGCACTGGCTTTAAACCGTCGCCAATAAAGGGCAAAGCCCGGTCCATAATGACGTACATCGAATAATTCAGGTAAGCGTCTTCGGTAAAACGCCGCAGCGGCAGTTGTTCCTGGCCGTCTGGAGTTAACAGGATTTCAGTCATCTAGGGTCCTACTTAAAACAAGGGTCAGGGTGCGACAAATGTCAGTCACCCAGCGCAGCCGGTTATTTTTGAGCCATCACAGCCCGCCGCCGGGTCCATTGCCACAACAATAAAATAAACAACACCAAACTGGTGCAAGCGAAAATTGCAATCCACAACCATTGGATTTGCCGTTTTCTTTCAATCTCCTGCAGTTTCAGTGCCTGCAGTTCGTTGTCTTTTTGCAACAGCTGATTGCGTGCTTCCTGCCGCTCAGCATCAAAACTTAACCGTAGTTTTTGCACGTCCATATCACGCTGATTGTCTTGTAAATCAATATAAGCTTCAAAAAACTTATCTAAAGTACGGTAGGCTTTTTCATAGTTCCCCGCATCGGCGTAAAGTCGGGCCCTGAGATCGTCAAAATGCAAGGCATAAAACCGATCCGAGGTATTTTTACTCTCATCCAGCTGCTCTGCCGCCAAATCGACCTGCTGCATCGCCAGACTGATCTGTCCCAGACTGCGGTAAATTTTTGCCTTAATAAAATGATGTTCGCTAATTTGGAATGTCGACTGGAGCGATGGCAGGTAAGTTTCAGCTTTTTCGATGTAAGTGATTGCGGCATCAAGCTTTTTCAACCGGCGGTTGGTATTGGCTAACCCCATATATGAAAAATACAAACTGACCGGATCTTCCTGCTCCAGACTCACTTTGAGCATCTGATCAAAAATAGCCAGCGCCTGTTCTTGTTTGTCCAGATAGCCATACGTGGATGCCAGATTGTACCAAACCATCAATTTACTTTTAGCCCAGCCAAGTTGATCAAACAACTTAAACGACTCTTCCAAAAATTGCCGGCCTTCGTCGTCGACCGCCAGCATGGTGTACATCAACCCCAGTTCTGCCTGCACCAATGCCAGCATTTCGATGTCGTTGAGCTTCACAGCCCGGTCATAAGCTTGCTTCAGCATTTCAAGTGCTTTTGGGCTATTGTTTTCCTCTGACAACATCGCCGCAAGATTGGTCATGCCCTGAATAATCAGTTTTTCATTTTGCAGTGATTCGGCAAGTGTCATGCCTTTTTGATAATACTCATTGGCCAGGGCATATTCGCGCTGCGTCTCCAGCGCAAAACCCATGCTAAACAACAGCTCGATTCTGGTGCTGCTCTTTTGCTCGGCCGTCAGCGCCAGGCCACGCTCAGCCACGGACATCTGCTCCCGATAACGTCCCAATACTTCATAAATCATCGCCACTTCGCTCAGCCACACCGTCTGCACATCCAGCGGCCAGCGACCAAATTCAGCTTCATGCTGTTTTGCCAGTTGCAGCATCGCTTCTGGCTTTTTATATTTGTTCTGTTGGATCTGCGCGAGCCATTCCGGCAGGGGCGTATTGGCAACAGCCCAAAACGGGCTGAGCCATAACAGGCAACACAGCAGTAAACTATTCCACAACGTTTGGCTTTTCATATGAATAATAATGCATCCTGGTTGCGTAATTAAGCGCGAAAAAATCAGTATACCCAGAACTTAACAACCGAGCACCCAACAGATGACGCCACAGTTTAAGCAATAACCGCCCGATCTCCCTTCATTTCCAACCAATCCCGACGGTCGTTGGCACGCTTTTTCGCCAGCAACATATCCATCATTTCCATGGTTTGCTGCACATCATCAATGGTCAGCTGCACCAGACGGCGGGTGTTCGGATCCATGGTGGTTTCGCGCAACTGTAACGGGTTCATCTCCCCTAGCCCTTTAAAACGCTGCACATTGACTTTGCCGCGTTTTTTCTCGGCCTCCAGCCGATCCAATACACCATTTTTCTCTTCTTCATCCAGGGCGTAATACACTTCTTTGCCGATATCGATCCGGTACAACGGCGGCATGGCGACATACACATGGCCGGCATCGACCAGACTGCGAAAATGCTGCATAAACAGCGCGCACAACAAGGTCGCGATATGCAGACCGTCCGAATCTGCGTCTGCCAGAATACATATTTTGCCGTAGCGCAACTGCGATAAATCACCGGAATTCGGATCCATACCGATGGCCACCGAAATATCATGCACTTCCTGCGAGCCAAGGATCTGTTCAGATTCAACTTCCCAGGTGTTCAGAATTTTCCCGCGCAGCGGCATCACCGCCTGAAACTCGCGATCTCTTGCTTGTTTAGCGGAACCACCGGCTGAGTCGCCTTCCACTAAAAACAATTCTGTACGATTGACATCCTGCGCACTGCAATCGGCTAACTTACCGGGCAGCGCCGGGCCTGCGGTGACTTTTTTCCGGACAATCTTTTTCGCCGCTTTTAAGCGTTTTTGCGCGTTATTAATGCAAAACTCTGCCAGCATTTCCGCAATTTCAGTATGCTCATTCAACCACAAGCTAAAACTGTCTTTGACGACGCCTGTGACAAATGATGCCGCCTGCCGGCTCGACAACCGCTCTTTGGTCTGCCCGGCAAACTGCGGCTCCTGCATCTTCAGCGATAAAATATAACTACAGCGATCCCAAACATCTTCGGGTGTCAGTTTAATCCCCCGCGGCAGCAGGTTTCTGAATTCACAGAAATCCCGTAACGCCTCCAGCAAGCCTTGACGTAACCCGTTGGTGTGCGTACCGCCTTGTGCAGTGGGGATTAAGTTCACATAACTTTCGGTGATCAGTTCACCGCCTTCCGGCAACCACAACACCGCCCATTCCACCGCTTCGTGGCTGGCGGCAAAGCTCCCGGTGAAAGGCGCTTCTGGCAAGGCGACCATGTCTTTGACCGCGTCGACTAAATAGTCGCGGATCCCGGCGATATAACACCAGCTGTAGCTTTGCTCGTTGACTTTGTCTTCGAATTTGACGGTCAACCCCGGGCATAACACGGCCTTCGCTTTGAGGACATGCAACAACCGACTGACGGAAAACTTGTTGGAATCAAAATACTTCGGATCGGGCCAGAACCGCACCCGGGTACCGGTATTGCGCTTACCGACGGTACCGGTGATCGCTAACTCTGTCACTTTAAAGCCATGCTCAAAAGCCATTTCATAGATGTTGCCATCGCGGCGCACCGCCACTTCCACGCGGGTCGATAAGGCATTGACCACCGAAATACCCACCCCGTGCAGACCACCGGAAAACTGGTAATTTTTATTCGAAAATTTACCACCGGCATGCAAGCGGCATAGGATCAATTCAACCCCGCTGACCCCTTCTTCCGGGTGAATGTCGACCGGCATGCCCCGGCCATTATCGATCACTTCCAGCGACTGATCCGGGTGTAGAATCACCTGAATTTGATCGGCATGACCGGCCAAAGCTTCATCGACGCTGTTATCGATGACTTCCTGCCCCATATGGTTTGGACGGGTGGTATCGGTATACATTCCGGGACGGCGTTGGACCGGCTCAAGACCGGTCAGTACCTCAATCGAATCGGCATTATAAAGTTGTTCAGTCATGGTTTTACTCTGAGAGCCTGAGTCAGCCAGCTCTGGCGTATGCCAAAGTGCAGCCTGGCTACTGAATTAAAAGTCACTGGCAAAGTCACTGTATTGATCACCAGTGTTTTACGCTAATTGACAGAATTTGACAATATCAGGCAACCGATTGGCATAGCCCTGATAGCTGTGATCGCCGCCTTCTTGTACATCCAACTGACAATTCTGATAAAAATCCAGTGCCAGTCGATAATCCAGCACTTCATCGCCGGTTTGCAGCAAGACTTTGATCGATGAATTTGACGCCGGCTTTTCCGGCGCTAAAGCCTGCAGCTGAGGCAAATGTTCAGCCCCCACCTGAAAATGCTGTTGCAACACCGGGTGAAAATAACATCCCAGATGGTGCTGCAACAATAAATGCGGTTGTACTGCCGGGTTTATCAGCACCGTTGGACACTGAAACTGTGCAGCAAGCCGGGTTGCCAGAAATCCACCCAACGAACTGCCGATGACTGCATCAGGCTTGCGGCCTTGCAAAGCCGCATCAATCGCAGCAACCGCTTCAGCGGGCGTGTAAGGTAAATCAGGCAGCAATAACTGATGCTGCGGTAGATGTTGCTGAAAAAATGCTGCGGTCAGCAAGGCTTTTTCAGAAAGTGACGAGCTGGCAAAGCCATGCAGATACAGCACTAATTTTGCAGTCAAATCCGGATAAACTCCCAGGTTACTTCACCATTGGCACTAAAATGCCAGACACAACCTTGTGGCCCCTGGTCCAGGGTTTGCCACTCCGGGGTTAGTGTAAACTGCACGGAAGTCGCTGGGCAACCGACAATCCTGAGTCCGTCCGGCGCCTGCCACTGATAAGCATAGTGACAATGGCCATGCGCCAGCCCTTTGACCTGGGGCTGTGACCTGAGCAAATCTAACAAAGCGTCTGGCTGCTGGAGTGCATGGCGATCAATCGCCGCCCCAATCGGCAGCGGATGATGGTGGCAAAATAGCCAGCACGGCGTCGGATCCTGGCGCAGATTTGCAGCCAGCGCATCGAGGCGGCATTGATCGAACTCGCCGGCAGGCGTGGGCCCTTTTGTATTTAACAGCAACCATTGCCAGCCGCTCGCTTGCAATCGGGTCGCAGCCACAAACGGTGGATGAGCAAAAGCCTGGGCCATCAAGTCGGGATCATCGTGATTCCCCGGCAGGTAAAACACCGGCGATGGCCAATCACTGAGTAACTCAGCCAACAACTGATAAGACGCCAGGCTATGATCCTGCGTTAAATCTCCGGTGAGCAGCAAGGCGTCAAATCGGGAGCTTTTTAACCTCGTCAGCAAAACCGCCAACTGTTGATAAGGTTTGACTTGCTGGTATACCGCCTCGGGATCAGCCAGCAGATGGCAGTCGGTCAGTTGTAACAAACGGTAAGACGGCTTGGGGGCAAACTGGTAATCTGACACTAGCTCAGACTCTCCACACTGTGGTAACCCTGACGTTGACACAACACCAGCCAGTCGCGCAATAGCAGATTAATCTGACGTTTTTCATCGGGTTGCATCATTTCCAGATTGGGGTAATCGTAAACTGCTTTAAAACGCCGGACCTGCTGACAAGATACGACTTCAGCCAGGCGAGCATCGTGATATAACCGCACCTCAAACTGCGGCCGCAACCACCCCAAAGCACTTTCACTGACATGTTCAATTTTAATGGTGGTGGTAAATTTACAAAGCTCAATCAATTGAATGCGATAGCCCTCGTATTCATTGATTTGAATCACCTGACTATCGCCTGCGCGGATCGGCCGCTCCGAATTCACCCCGGCCTGAGGGGCTGTGACTGAACCCGGTAGGAAAAAGCGCAGCTGCGCGTAATTCCGTTCACAAAGCGTGAGGAAATCAGGCACATAAGGCTTGTAACTGCGTTTTTTGACCAACAGCGTCATGGCTAAATGTTACTCCCAGGCAGCACGAATTTGTGCATGATGTAATGCCAACCATTGTAGTGCAATCACGGTCGCCGCATTGTCTATTTTGCCGTCGGCCAGTAATTGCATGGCGTGCGTGCGACTGATCAGGTGAACCCGAATGTCTTCGTGCTCTTCTGGCAAACCAAAAATTCCGGGTTGCACCGGCGCGGTCAGTTCACCCAGATAGAGGTGGATCCGCTCGGTCGTTCCCCCCGGACTCGACAAGTAACTGAGCATCGGCACTAACCGGCCCAACGTTAAGCCAGCTTCTTCCAGCGCTTCACGCCTTGCCACTTGTTCACAATCTTCATCTTGCCCAATCATGCCGGCAACCGCTTCCAGCAACCAGGGGCCCTGCAGACGGTCGCGGGCGCCGAGCCGGATTTGTTCGACCAGCACCACCTGATCAGAGTTCCGATCAAAAGGTAACACCACAACCGCATGACCACGCTCAAACATTTCACGGGTGACCACGTCACTCCAACCGCCGGAAAACAACCGATGGCGCATTTTGTATTCGTTGATCCGGAAAAAACCCTGAAAAACCGTGCGTTGACCGAGGATTTCTACATCATCCTGCAGGAAAGTGGGATACTCGATCCCCTTGATTTCAGACATAATGTCCCCAAAGTAATTGAAATTGCCGCGCAGTCATGCCGGGGCTGGCGCGGCGTGGCGATGCCAACAGCGAGCTGGCTTCAGGTACGAGGGATGCAACTCACATTCTGTTACACTTGGCCGTACAACTTTTACGCATTAGTTGTGACTTAGTGTACGCTAACACGATATTATTCGTTCACTTTAGTTTTTCCATAGGATTGGGTTATGAAGAAAACCTTATTAAATTCACTGGTCTGTGCCGCGATCGGCCTGTTGAGCCTGCAAGCCAGTGCTGCAAACCTGCAAAATGTTTACCAGTTGGCCTTAAAAAAAGATCCCCAGGTATTGCGTGCTGCAGCTCAGAGTAACGCTGCCAAAGCGTCGATTGATATCAGCAAATCGAATTTTTTGCCTGATATTGGTTTCTCCTCAAAAGTGAACAAAGGCCGTGAGCGGATTGCCGGCGTCACTTCCGCTGTTGGGACCAGTTACACCAACCAAATCACCTTGCAGCAAACGATTTTCAACTGGGCGGACTGGGCTAATTTATCGACCGCTGAAAAGCAAGCACTGCAAAGCCAAACCAATTACAACGCCACATTACAATCGTTGATCGTGCGGGTTTCCACTGCTTATTTTAACGTCCTGAGCGCTGATGATGATTTAACTTTCGTCGTCGCGGAAAAACGTGCCGTCGAACGTCAGCTGGAACAGACTAAACAACGTTTTGCCGTCGGCTTAACGGCAATCACCGACGTCCATGAAGCACAAGCGCAATACGACAGTGTTGTCGCGCGCGAAATTTCCACCACCAACGCCCTGGAAAACGCCAAAGAGGCGTTGCAGGAAATCACCGGTGAATACCATTCAAAACTGGCACCACTGAATACCAGTAATTTTGAGCCGGTGGCACCTCAACCTGCCACAGCGGCCGATTGGGTCGCACTGGCTGAAGAAAACAACCTGGATTTAAAAGTGCGGAAACTGGCACTGGAAATTGCCCAGAACGATATCGATGTCGCAGACGCCGGTCATTACCCGACCGTGGTGATGGAAGCCGCAAAAACGATTGGCGATTCCAGTGATTCCTTCCAAAGAGACAGCGATTCTTTGGGTGTGACATTACGCGTGCCGATCTATTCAGGCGGTGCGACATCAGCGACTCAGGAAGTCAGACGGGCCAATTATGTGGCGACCAGTGAAGATTTAGAGCTCGGTCATCGCAGTGTGATGCGTCAGACCCGTAGCTTTTATAATAACGTCGGTGCTGCGATTGCCGGGATTAAAGCACTGGAGCAAGCAGTGATCTCTGCAGAGAGTGCATTAAAAGCGACCGAAGCGGGATTTGAAGTTGGTACCCGGACCATTGTTGATGTGTTGATCAGCACCCGCAATCTGTTTGATGCACGCCGCAACCTGACCAAAGCCCGTTACGACTACATTCTGGCCGTGTTGTCACTGAAGCAGGCCGCCGGCACGTTAACCGAAGCGGATCTGGATATTGTTAACCGCTCCTTAGGTGCCTAAACAAATTCCTCAACCAGTTGCCTGATACCCCAGGTCCGGTTCGCCGGACCTTTTTATTGCACAGCATACCGTGATTGGCAGCGCTCTAGCTCTGATCTGTTTTCCAACGCTATTTCAGTTACAATGCCATTTTTGTTATGTCGAGGACCCATTTTGATCCAGTCTCCGCCTTTTCAATTATCTTTCCTGCACCCGCGTTACTGGCTGTTATGGTTGCTGTTAGGTCTGGCTTATCTGCTCAGCTGGTTACCTTATTCCTGGCTGATGGCCTTTGGCCGGGGGTTAGGCATCCTTAGTTTCAAATTACTCAAATCACGCCGCAACATTGCCAGTCGCAACCTCGAACTGTGTTTTCCGGAAAAAACCAGCGCGGAGCGGGCGGCATTACTCGCTGACAATGCCAGACAAACCGGTTGTGCGCTGATTGAAACGATCATTGGCTGGTGGTGGCCGGACTGGCGCTTTAAAAAGCTGGCACATTTTGATGGCTATGAACATATTCAGGCCGAATTAGCCAAGGGCAAAGGCGTGCTGTTACTGGCCACCCATATGCTGCATCTGGAAGCGGCTGGCCGGGTGATTGGCCTCACCCACCCGAGCGTCGGTTTTTATCGGCCACACAACAATCCGTTGATGGAATATTTTATGTACCGGGGCCGCATTCGCAGCAACAAATACATGATTGGCAAACGCGATGTCAAAGGATTGATTGAGGCGCTGAACAACGGCGAAATTTGTTTTTACCTGCCAGACCAGGACTATGGCCGAAAACGCGCGGTGTTTGTGCCGTTTTTTGCCGTGCCTGACGCAGCTTCAACCACCGGCACGACCTTGTTTGCGAAAGCGGCAAACTGCAGCGTGGTGCCAGTTTACACCCAGAGCCTGCCGGGAAATCAGGGTTACCGGGTACAGGCGTTACCCGCTCTGCAAGACTTCCCAACGGGCGACGACATCGCCGATATTCATCGGGTCAATCAATGCGTTGAACAAGCCGTGTTGCAGGCGCCTGGCCAATATATGTGGTTGCACCGCCGATTTAAAACCCGGCCCAGCGAGACAGATCCAAGCTACTATTAACTTTAGCCTGAGCGCGGTAAATAGCGGTTGGCAGCAGCAGGTTCTTTGTCTAGTATGTCGACAGCATGTTAAAGAAGGATTGTTTATATGTGGTTTTGGGTCAAACACTTAACTGCAGCAGTCATTTTACTGATTGTCGCTGCCGTGGTGTTGTTTACACCTGATCTATTTAAAAGCAGCACCGAAACAACCACCGTGTTGACTCGCAGTGCTGCACAGAACTTTACCAATTTTTATGAGCAAATCCGCTATTCACTGGATGCAACAAAAGATCTGTCGAAAGAGTTTGTGATCAAGTTACCGGATACCAGCGATCAATTGACCGAAACGCTGAGCGCCCGCACCAATACGGTGCCGCCACTCGCTGAAAAATGGACCGGTAACACGGTACAACGGAAATTTTCGGCCGGCAGCAAAATCCGCGATGAGATGACGGGTTTCGCCGATGCTGAAGGCATTGAATTGATTTGGACGCTACCGCGCGATTATGTGGTGAAGCATTATTTTCACAGCGAAGGCAATTATCTGGCAGCGCTGCGGGACATCGCATCTGCGATTGCCCCGGATTTTCAGACGCCGGTGTTAGTGTTTTTATGTCCCAAAGAACGGGCTGCGGTGATCACCGACAAACAGAACCCGTTTTTAGAAAGCCACTGTACGCATCTTAATGCGGAAGCGCCGGCGCGCCCCCAAGCACCATCGCCCAACTAGCCTGCACTTGCTGCATCGCCACCCGCACATCCGGCAAATTATCTGTGTTTGCCGGTTCCAGTGTCAGACGATGGCTGATGCCCCGCAAATCCTGATAAGCTTGCTGCAGTAATCCCGCTTGTTGTTTCGACATGAGATTTGCTGCCACCGCCGCATCCAAAATGCGGATGTTATCACTGTACCGGTACAAATCCGGAAAGTTCGCCGCATAAGCCAATACCAGATACTGACTGATAAACTCTAAATCGACAACGCCGCCGGCGGCATGCTTCACTTCCGCATTATCCACACCGTGGTGTTCCCGCAATTTTTGCCGCATTTCAACCACCTCGGTCTGCAGTTTCTGCAAATCCCGCGGTTGTGCCAGCACTTCGGCGCGGATCGCCTCAAATCGCTGCGCAATCTGCGCATCGCCATAAATTAATCGGGTGCGCACCAACGCCTGATGTTCCCAAGTCCAGGCATCTTGTAACAAGTATTCACGATAGGTCTGGATATGCACAGTCAACAAACCGGCATTGCCGGAAGGCCGTAACCTGGTATCAATGTCATACAGCACGCCACTGGCGGTGCGGGTGGTACACAGATGTAAGATCCGCTGCACCAGTTTCAAATAAAATTGCCGCGAATCAATCGGTCGGTCGCCGCTGGTATCGGCCATCGAGTCACATTGATGCAAAAATACCAGATCCAGATCGGAGCCGTACCCCAGCTCCAAACCACCGAGTTTGCCATAAGCAACCACAGCAAAGTTCTTGGCGGAACCGGCCGCCAAACCCGCCGGATAACCATACTTTTCCACCATTTGCTGCCAGGCTAAATCGACTACTTTTTCCATCACTGCTTCAGCCAGCCAGGTTAAATGATCGCTGACTTTCATCAGCGGCAACATCCCGGTGATATCTGCGGCCGCAATTCGCAACTGCTGCGCCTGTTTATATTGACGCAATGTTTCCATCAACAGTTCTAAATCATCTTCGGGCACCCGTAATAACTGCAGTCGGAGCCGGTCACGATAATCGGCGACCGTGGCCACCTGATACAGTAACTCTGGATCAATCAGCTCATCCAGTAACATCGGATAACGCGCCAAATGGGTCGATAACCAACCACTGTGACCACAGAGTTTCACCAACTGCTGTAAGGCTTTGGGGTTTTCAAACAACAGTTCCAGATACGCCGTCCGGCTGACAATTTGTCGGAAAACCACCAGTACCCGACTCAGCACTGCCGGTCCGGCTTGCTCCAATTCAAGATCATGCAGCAATTGCGGCATCAGTTTTGCCAGCAAATCGCGGCCGCGAGGGCCGACACTGCGTTTTTGACAATCCTGTTTAAACTGAGCCAAATTTTCAAGCAGCAAAATGGCGTCTGCGGCGCTGAGCCAGTGGATGTCATCGGCAAGTTCAGCGGTCGGCAAATCGCTGTCCCACAGCATCCGGCCAAGCAGCACTTGCTCGGGTTCGGCATTTTCTTCCTGCGCTATCACTAGCTTAAATTGCTGATGAACGCGCGCCATCGCCTGATTAATCCGGTACGTTAGCTGCTCCCAGTCGGAGGCTGCGCAGGCCAGCACCAACCGTTGCCGTGATAGCGCGTCAGCAGGCAGGGTTTGAGTTTGCTGATCATCCATCCCCTGCAGCAATTGTTCGACCTGCCTTAGCAGCAGGTAATCCTGCTTTAATGCTTCGGCTTGCGCCAGACTGAGGATTTCATTGTCTGCCAGCGCCTGTAGTGCTAAAAAAATAGAGGGTTGTTGCAACTGCGGGATGCGGCCACCGCGGATCAGCTGCAGCGTTTGCACAATAAATTCGACTTCCCGGATGCCACCGGCACCGAGTTTAATATTGTCAACCCGGTTACGGCGGCGGTTTTCTTGTTCGATGAGTTGCTTCATCCGGCGCAGTGATTCAATCGCCGAAAAATCGATATAACGCCGGTAAACAAAAGGTTTGAGCATCGCGGTTAATTCTTGGGCGTAAGGCTCCACTGGATTTAAAATCCGGGCCTTGAGCATGGCGTACCGCTCCCAATCTCGGCCCTGCGCCTGATAATAATCCTCAAAAGCCGCAAAACTCAGCACCAATGGACCACTATCGCCAAAAGGCCGCAATCGCATATCGACCCGATAGACAAAACCATCGGCGGTAACCTGATGCAACAGTGCAATTAACTTCTGGCCAAGTTTGGTATAAAACTGCTGATTCTCACAACTGCGCCGGCCACCGCTGGTGTCGCCGTTTTGTGGGTACACCAGGATTAAATCGATATCCGAGGAAAAATTCAGCTCCCCGCCCCCCAGTTTGCCCATGCCGAGGATCAGCAGTGGCATTGGCCGGCCCTCGTCATCGCAGGGTTGTCCCCATTGCTTGGCGAGTTCCGTATAAGCCCAGTGGTAAGCGGTATTGATCAGCGCGTCTGCTAATTGCGACACGCGACCCAGGGATTGAGCAACCGATTGTCTGGCAAACACGTCGTCGGCCAGGATCTGCACCAGACTGGCGTTACGGTAGCGTCGCAACTGCGTCATCACTTCTGCTTCCGTCGCATCCGGCGCCAATCGCAGTGAAGAGGTCAGCTCGCCGGTTAACACCGCGGGGATCAGGTCAGGTTGCGCCAGCAGTACCCGGCCAGCAAAACTACTGCAAGCGAGTAAATGCCGGATTTTTTGTTGCTCGGTTAAATCCAGAGCCTGCAGCGGCTCTGTCAGTGCGGCAGATAATTGGCTCTGCACAGCCTGCTGCAAAGTGTCACTGAACGGCACGGCCTGCCAAAGTTGTTGATTCAATTCCAACGGGCCCCCATCTTGCTGATCATGGCGCATCGGTGTTGCCTCCGGTTGGTTGTTGCAGTAGCCAGCCTGAAAAGTCTAACAACCACAACGTCATCGGTGTTGACTGCTGCAGCTGCAGCCTGGGTGCTCTGAATTGAAGATCCTGCAGCAGCGGATCAGGGGAAGCCTGTGTCGCAGCATGGTGGGACAGTAATTGCTGTAAATGCTGCCATTGCAGCGCCAATGCCTGGTCGATTTGCGACAGCGCTTCGCTTGGCAGCGCTGCTTGCTTTAGCGATAAATTCTGTTGGATCTGTCGCAGCAACACACTAAAAGATGAGGGCGCCTCATCAGAAAAAGGGGCTAACGCTAAAGGTTGTTGCTGCGCTAAACGATAGCCGCGCTCAGCTTTGGACTGAAAGCCCAGGCAAAGTGGCAGCTTTTGCAATAATTGCCTTGCCAGCAAAAACAACTGCTGTGCATCGCCGCTGATAAGCTCCAGTTCAATTTCAAGCAGCGGCTGATTCTGCCCCTTGGCGATGACGTTGCCTTGGTCGAGTACGGCTTCAACTTTTGTGCCATCAGCCAGCGTTAATATCCAACAATATCGGATAAAATCGGTGCGAAACAGCTCTTGCAATTGTTGCTGCAAGGCAACGACATCCGCATCTGCCGGCCAGATTTCTGAGGGGAAATCAGCCAATTGCGGCACTACACCAGCGCACGGCTGATTATATTCTGGCCGAACATGAGCAGCACCCAACTGCTGCCCTGCCAGTTTGATGGTCTGCTGATACTGACCGTTTCTACAACGGGTGCGCAGACCAGCGTCATGCCGGCGAAACCACTGTGCAGCAGTTTCAAAATAAGCGTTAAGTAGAGCAACCGGGGGGTGAGCCGAAACTTCCTCGGCTAATTCAGGCCAACTATTGCTGATGCTCTGCAGCAAGGTTTCCGACATTGGGGCGGTCACCCACAATTTTAATTCTACTTCCAGACTCATGTGACGATTGCCCCTGTGCTGCTGCATTGCAAAGCGCAACATAGGACATCCGATGGCACGCAGCAAGTGTTTTTGCTTGTCAATTGGTTAACAACTCCCTATGATCCAAAGCATTAATCGCCTGTTCTGGTTGGATGAAAACCTGCTATGTCTGATTTGTTCCGTTCTGCATGTTCCCGCGCAGTTTATAGTTGCTTATTTCTATCCGCCACTGTCAGTAGTGCTGTGCTCAACGCGCAGGAGGTGGTGGCCACCACTGCAGCGCCAGTGGTTGAAAAGCCCACTAGCAATGAAAAACCGGCCTTTATCATCGACACCCTAAGCACTCCGGTACGTTCAGGACCTGGCAATGAATTCCGCAGCATCGCCACGGTTGGTGCCGGAGAAAACGTCACCTACATCGGCCAAAACCCGGCGAATGGCTTTATAAAAATTCGTGACAGTGCTGGAAATGAAGGCTGGTTGAGTGGCGAATACATTACTTATACCGCAAGCCCGAAAGCGAGTCTGGAGAGCTTAAAGCAACAACTCAGCCAACAGGAAATGATCGTTGCATCTTTTGAACAGGAGCGCGCAGCATTGCAAGCAGCTGTGACTGCCGCTGAATCAGCCCGGGATCTGGCACAGCAGGAAGCTGCATTAGCCAAACAAACCACGGCCGCCCTTACCAAACAACTAGCCGAGCAAAATCCACCATTGGCGCAAAACAAAATGGTCATCGGTGGTGGCATCCTGGCTGCGGGTTTGTTATTGGGCTTAATCCTGCCTGTCATCATGCCAAGCCGTCGTCGCAAAGATCGTTGGATGTAGCGCTGGATGTAGCGCTCAATACACTCAGGGGCAGACTAAAACTTTGGGGAACAGAGTACGACTCTGCCCCAAAATTTACGCACTGCCAAAGGTTAGATTTTGCGCCAACGCAGCTCTAATGCAACAATGCTGACCAGATACACCGCCACCACAATCACCGGTTGCAACACAAAACTGTGTTCAGGTGCGATAACCCAGGCCGCTGTACAAAGCACAGTGCGCAGCACGCCGTGAAATACCCCGACCCAATGCTGTAACAGTGCACTAACCGGTAACCACATCAGCCCGGCTAACACAGCCACCGAGAACGGCAACGAGCGATAATCCTGCAGAAAAAATGGGATCGCCAACGCATACACCAAAAAACTCATACCGACGGTACTTAAAAACAGCGTATCAAAAAAATTGCGTTCGCTGCCCTTTTGAAATTTCATCGACTCACCAGTAAATTTGGCCAGTCCCAGCGCCAGATAAACAATACTACCTGTGCCGATAAACACCGCCCATACCGCGAAGGTTGGAGGTAATAAAGCGCCGGTCAGAATGAGCAAGCTCCAGACGATGGTACCGGCCAGCGGCATTGCCAGAAAACGCCGGTTGCGAAATTCAGCCAATTGGGTGTCTAACGATTTGCTTTGGGCCTTGTCTTGAGAAGTTGCTTGATTGTTCATGATGTTGCTCCATCGTCGCCTGCTGCGACTGCGTTGTTGATGGAGTTATCTTCAGGGTTTTCTGCTCGTACGCCCAGTGACAACTGTCATGTTAAAACATGACAAATGTCCACAGTTGCAAAAGGTATTGTCGTGCCGTAATGGCTAAGTTAAAAACCTTAAGTGGCCGATAAAACTCCGTGCCACCGGCCCTAAAGTGTCGGCATCATTAAAATTCAGATAAAACGTGGCGGAACGCCTGGCGCCGCGCGGCAGCAACAAAGGTTGCAGGCTGCCATCGTCCAGAAAAGGTTGCACGGCATTCACCGGCAGCCAGGCAAATCCAAGGTTTTTGCGCAGCAACTCGATAGAAGTGCCGACATGACTGACGGTCCAGCGCTGCTCCGAGCCGAGCCACCCCACATCCTTTTTCTGCTCCAGCGCTGAATCCCGGATCACAATTTGGCGGCAGGTTTTCAGCTCCTCCAGCGTCAACTCACGTTTGGGTAAATTCAGCGGATGTTCGCGCCCGGCGACGGCGATAAATTCTACCTGACAAATATCCTCGCTCAGATTATCCGGTAGGGTAAAAGGGGACAACGCAATATCTGCTTTGCCCTGGCGCAACAACTCGTTGGCGCCGGTAAGAATGGTTTCCAGAAGTTCAATCCGGATCAGCGGATACTCAGCCGAAACGGCGGCCAATACCTGAAACAATTTATCGCGCGGAAAAGCCTCATCGACCGCGATATTCAGACTGGACTCAACGCCGGATTTTAAATTCAGCGCCACATTCTCCATCCGCTCAGCTTCAGATAACAGGTAATTGACCCGGCGCAATAACTGCTCTCCGGCGGCGGTCAGCACCGTTTTCCGACCTTCGACCTGAAACAGCGTCACTCCCAGCAATTCTTCCATTTTATGCACCGCATGGTGGATGCTGGACTGGCTTTTATAAATGACATCTGCCGCTTGCTGAAAACCTCCCTGATCGGCAACCGCTTTAAACATCCGCCATTGTTCGATGGTTGAACGCGCCATTCGTTTCTCCTATGCCTGTCATCGATGAACATGCAGGTATTGACGACTTACAACTTAAATCGCCTGCCAAATCAATTTGCCACCAGCCAACAGCAATAAGCCATGTACCGCGGGCAAAAAATGCTGGTCACTGACTTTTTGCTTGAGCCAATAACCCAATTTAATCGAGAAATAACAAAGCGGTAAAAACGGCAGCGCCAACCACAGCAGATCCATCGTTAATTGCTGTTGCCAGACAAAAGCCGGTACTTTCACCAGATTAAGCACCGCAAAAAACACCGCTGAAGTGGCGATATATTCAGTTGCTGGCAACCTGCGCGCTAACAAATGCATCGCCAATGGCGGACCACCGGCATGTAACAAAGTGGAACTGATGCCACTGAGCAACCCCATCGCCACTCCAGCAGGGCGGCTTGCAAGCCAGGGCGTTGACTGCCTGAATAAAAAGTAGCGCAAAGCGAATAACACCGATCCCACGCCAATCAACCACTGCAATTGCCGGGGGGAAAGCGAACCTAACAACAACGCGGCCACCCCAATGCCAACAATTGCCGCCGGCAGGAGCTGCAATAAAATGGGCAGCGACCAGCGCTGCCAATATTTTCGAAGGGTAAAAGCATCCAGCATCAGTAAAATCGGTAACAACACGCCAAGTGCAGTATGCGGGTCAAACACCATCAACATCATTGGCATCGCCAGTAAACCCAGACCACCGGCAAAAGCCGCTTTGGAAATGCCACTGAGCACCACCACCAGGCTTAACATCAACCACATTTCCAGACTCATCGTGTTCCCTTCTACTGCTTTTGGCGCTATTTTGCGTGAATGCTTAGAATATCAAACCCCAGGCAAATCAAACCACAGCGCTTTCACATGCTCAGCACCCGCAGTCGCTGTTAACTCTGACAGCGCAGCCAATTTCATGCCGTCACCTGCCTGCAGCGTTTGCCCGTGCAGCGTCAGCTCGCCATGGATCAGATGCAGATAATAAGCGCGATTTGCTTTGACTGGCAGGCTAATTAACTGCTCTGGCAACAAAATCAATTGCGATAAACTGGCATCCTGCTTCATTTGCAGCGTACCGTTACGGCCATCTGCGGTAATGACTTCGGTCAAACCCACGGCTTCGCCAAAGTCTTTTTGCTGATAACCAGGCGCACCATCAAATTGATTCGGCTGGATCCAAATCTGTAAAAACTTCAGATCGTCAGTCTGGCTGGCATTAAACTCGCTGTGCGAGATGCCTTTCCCGGCGCTCATCAGCTGGAACTCCCCTGCTGGCAGCACTTCTTCATTGCCGGCAGAATCTTTATGGGCAATCCGGCCCGACAGTACATAACTGATAATTTCCATATTTTTATGGCTGTGGGTGTGAAAACCGGCACCGGCCGCGACTTGATCGTCGTTAATCACCCGCAGCGCGGAAAATCCCATTTGTTTTGGATTGTAATAGTCACCAAAGGAAAAAGTGTGTTTACTTTTTAACCAGCCAAAATGGGCACCACCACGTTCATTCGATCGAATGACTTCAAACATCTTCACTTCCTCAGCCCGGCTGACCGCCGGGCATTGATTACCCCGAATCCTCAAGGGTTTTGGGTAAAATTGTTAATTTATTAAATTGGGTTACAGCTTCTTGGCAATCAACGCATCGACGGAAGCTTTACCCGCACCGCTGAACAGTAACGATACGCTTGCCGCCAGTAACGCCAGACCAAACTCATAGCCGTTATTGCTCATAAACAGGCCGTTAGCGAAGTGCACGCTGAAAATCGCCACCAGCATCGCAATCGCCAGCGCAAACGCTGCCGGACGGGTTAACAAACCAAGGACTAACGCCAGACCACCAAAAAACTCGGCAGAACCCGCCAGAAACGCCATCAGCACACCCGGTGCTAACCCGATACTTTCCATCCAACCACCGGTGCCTTCCAGACCGTAGCCGCCAAACCAGCCAAACAATTTTTGCGCACCGTGAGCGGCGAAAATAATCCCGACCGGTACCCGCAGTGCTAACGCGCCAAAACCAGCTTCAGTTGTTAATACGTTTTTGATCAATGCTTTGCTCATCTTATTCACCTTCAATTTGTTAAGTTTAGAATGACTGTCTTCCATTCATGGTTGCTGTTGCTCGACAGTCATCGTTCTGTCGATGGTGTCACTATAGACCTGTCATTCTATTTATTAAATTGGATTAAATTTGATATTAAATCCGTAATTTTAGAATCAATTGGCATTTTGAAGGCGAGAGGGGAATATGAAGCTGGCCGTCACCTTGAACAGCAGAGGCGCGCACCACGTTAGCGGTGGTGCACCGGATAATCATTCAAGGTGACAAAGCTTGATGGCAGACTGCCTGCGGCGAGTCGCGCCCAACGGTTGAATATTCATTAAGCGGGCATGCTGAACGAGCCCGCTACAGCGGCAAGCCTGAATCCTGCTTCACTTTTTCAATCACCACATAAGTGTGGGTTTGCAGCACGCCGGGCAAATCAACAATCCGCCCCAGCACAGCGCGGTAAGCTTCCATGCTGGACAGGCGTAATTTCAGCAGATAATCAAAACCACCCGCCACCATATGGCATTCCGCCACTTCCGGAATATTCACCACCGCATCGCGAAACTGGTCAAACACCGCGCCTGTGGTGCGATCAAGCGTCACCTGGATAAAAGCGGCGGTGCCAAGGCCGAGTTTGGAGGCACTCAATTTAGCGCCATAACCTTCAATAAAACCGTCTTGTTCTAATTTTCGCACCCGGTCGATGCAGGGGCTGGGGCTTAAATTCACTCTTTTTGCCAGTTCGACATTCGAAATCCGACCGTCCTTTTGCAGAGTGTCTAAAATTGTGCGGTCGATCCTGTCGAGTGTTCTGGGTTTATCAGTTTGGGTCATACCGTATTTTTTCTGGTTTAAGTAGAGTTAAACCAGATTATATAGGGTTATAGCCGGAATTAAACCACCAAATACGGCTGTCATTTCACTAAAATGCAGCATTTACTTCTGTATCAACCGGGACAAAAATTATGCTATTTGACGGCAACCTGACCGCAACCTCCCCACTTCGCCAAACCCTGCGCGATTTCTACCGCGCCGATGAAGATAAAGTTTTAGATTTACTGTTGCCGCTGGCCGATATCGGCGTGCAGGCGCGATCACGCGCCTGGGAAAAAGCACGGCAGTTGGTGGTGAATATTCGTCAGGCGCAAGTCGGTAAAGGGGGCGTTGATGCACTGCTCAACGAATTCTCTCTGTCGACCGAAGAAGGTTTGGTACTGATGTGTTTGGCCGAAGCGTTACTGCGGGTGCCAGACAGTCACACCGCAGACCGGTTAATCCGCGACAAACTAGCGCAAGGTGACTGGAGCTCGCATTTAGGCAACAGCGAATCCTTATTCGTGAACGCCTCTGCCTGGGGTTTATTACTGACCGGCAAACTGGTGAACTATTCAGATGACCAGAAAAAGCATCAATTTGGTTTACTCAAACGCACCTGCGGCCGCTTAGGCGAGCCAGTGATCCGTCAGGCTGTGCGTTACGCAATGCAGATCATGGGCACTCAGTTTGTGATGGGCACCACCATCGACAAAGCAGTCGAGCGCGCGGTGGAACTGGAAAACAAAGGTTTTACTTACTCTTACGACATGCTGGGCGAAGGCGCACGAACCATGGCCGATGCCGAGCGTTATTTCCAAAGCTATATGATGGCGATCAACGTCATTGGTAAAGCGGCGCAAAACCGCGGGCCATTCAAAAGCCCGGGCATTTCAGTCAAATTATCGGCCATCCACCCGCGTTATGAATTTTCGCACCGCGACCGCGTGATGAACGAATTAGTGCCGAAATTAAAACAACTAGCACTGGCCGCCAAAGGTTATAACATCAGCTTTACCGTGGATGCTGAAGAAGCTGACCGTTTAGATTTATCGATGGATATCATTGAAGCGGTGTTCTCCGATCCGGATTTAGCCGGTTGGGAAGGTTTTGGTCTGGCGATTCAGGCCTATTCCAAACGTTGTATCCATTTAGTGGAATGGCTACGTGAGCTCACCGTGAAAGTCGGCCGCAAGCTGATGGTGCGGTTAGTCAAAGGCGCTTATTGGGACACTGAAGTGAAAATCAGTCAGACCGAAGGCCATGATGATTTCCCGGTGTTCAGCCGCAAGCCATCGACGGACGTGTCTTATCAGGCGTGTGCCCGCAAGTTACTGGAATACCGCGACAGTATTTACCCGATGTTCGCCACCCACAACGCCTATAGCGTCGCCACCATTTTAGAAATGGCGCCGGATCGCAAAGGGTATGAATTCCAACGCCTGCACGGCATGGGCGATGCGCTTTATGACCAGGTTGTTAGCGACGACAAAGTACCTTGCCGTATTTATGCGCCGGTCGGTGAACATTCAGACTTACTGGCGTACTTAGTGCGCCGTCTGCTGGAAAACGGTGCCAACAGCTCGTTTGTAAACAACATCGTTGATGAAAACATTCCGGTGGAATCGTTACTCAAAGACCCTGTGGAACTGGTGCGCAGCTGGAAACAACGCCGCAACACGCAAATTCCATTGTCGGCTAATTTATATGGCAAGGAACGTCAAAACTCCAAAGGCATTGATTTAACTGAAATTGACGCCTTAACCCCACTACGAACCAACTTAGACAACTGGCTGACCCGCGCCACCGCGCAAGAGCCGGTTGCCGGCGCCAAGCCGGTTTGCAATCCAGCCAATCATGATGAAGTGATTGGCTATCATGTTCATGCCACACCGGAAGAAATGAAAGCGACGGTCGATCGTGCCCAAGCCGCGTTCCCGGCCTGGACTGCCACGCCAGTGTCTGATCGCGCCAATAGCTTGCGTAAACTGGCCGATGCACTGGAAGCCAACCGCGACGAACTGATTGCGATTTGTGTGAAAGAAGCCGGTAAAACCGTCGGTGATAGCGTGGCTGAAGTGCGCGAAGCCGTTGATTTCTGTCGTTATTACGCTGCGCGGGCTGAAGAGATGTTTACAGCACCGCAACAAAGCCGTGGTGTGGTGCTCTGTATCAGCCCATGGAACTTCCCACTGGCGATTTTCTTAGGTCAGGTAACCGCAGCTGTTGCCGCTGGTAATACTGTCGTGGCCAAGCCTGCTGAACAAACCAGCTTAATTGCGGTGCGTGCCATTGAATTATGGCGCGAAGTAGGTCTACCAGCCGGCGTGGTCGAACTGGTGATTGCACCGGGTCGTTCCGTCGGCGAGCATGTTGTGCCGGACCTGCGTATTCAGGCGGTGATGTTCACCGGCTCCACCGAAACGGGTAGCTGGATTGCTCGCAAACTGGCCGAGCGTGGTGGCGAGCCCGTGCCGCTGATTGCCGAAACCGGTGGTCAGAACTGTATGATTGTCGACTCAACCGCGCTGCCAGAGCAAGTGGTCGATGATGTGGTGTCTTCAGGTTTCCAAAGTGCCGGTCAACGCTGCTCAGCGCTGCGGGTATTGTTCCTGCAAGAAGATGTCGCCGATAAAATCATCACCATGATCAAAGGCGCGATGCAGGAATTGCATGTCGGCGATCCGGCGTATTTAAGTACGGATATCGGTCCGGTGATCGATCAAAAAGCTTTAACTGGCCTGAATAACCACGTCAAATATTTAGAAGGTAAGGCGACATTACATTACGCCTGTAAAGCGCCGACCGGCGAAGGTCATTTCTTCTTCGCTCCGCGCTTGTATGAAATCAAAAACTTAAGCGTGCTGGAACGGGAAGTGTTTGGGCCGGTCGTGCATATCATCCGCTTTAAAGGTGATGAACTGGATAACGTGATTGCGCAAATCAACGCCACCGGCTACGGCCTGACCATGGGCGTACACAGCCGGATCGCTGAAGTGACGGCGCAAGTAGCGCGTGAAGTCAAAGCCGGTAATATTTATGTCAACCGCAACCTGATTGGTGCTGTGGTTGGCGTACAGCCTTTTGGTGGTCGCGGTTTATCCGGTACCGGTCCAAAAGCTGGTGGTCCGTTCTATTTAACCCGACTGGTCAAAGATAATCTGCAAGTAACGGAAGCTGCACTTTCCGATGCCAAACGTCAGCAGTTGCTCGGCGCTTCCAGCCACGACACCACGGTCAATAGTCTGCTGCAACAAGCTGCTGCGGCGCAACCCGCCTGGGCCATGTTGGATATCACCAAACGCAGTTCGGTGATCCGCCAATTCCTGGCGCAGCTTGCTTCAAACAGCATTGTGGTGAAACAAGAACAAGATCTGGCGCAAGTCATTGAATCGGCGCGTGGTTTACTCAACGACATCGAAAAACAACTGGCTGCCCCTATCACCCTCCCCGGACCAACCGGTGAGTCGAACCAGTTACATCTGGAAGCGCGTGGCGTGGTCGCCGCAGTGCGCGATGAGACGGCCTGTTTCCAATACTGGATGTTGAGCCTGATGACGGCACTGGCGACCGGTAATGCGGTGGTGGTGGCAGTGGAAGATCAGTTTGCCGCAGAAGCAGACGCTTGCCGCAAAGTGCTGCTCAGTGCTGGTTTAGCCCCAGCACTGTTCCAGGTGGTGCAACTGACGAAGCTTAAAGCCTTGATTAGCAACAGTATCATCGCAGCAGCCGTGGTTGAACCAGGTAGCGCGGTCAAAGCTCTGACCGGTGAGCTGATTGCCGCCCGCGATGGCGCCATTTCGCCGCTGATCACCACCCCAGCGGACGAGCGGTTAATCCACCGTCTGGTCACCGAAAAAACCGTCACCATCAACACCACCGCCGCCGGCGGTAACGCGTCGCTGATGACGATGAGCGACAATATCGGCTAAAGCGCCTCCCCCCTGTGGGGTCAGAGTCCAAACTCTGACCCCATCCTCTCGCTCGTCGCTGCAGCAGCAACATCTGCATTGATTTTCCCGCCATTCCGGAATATGTTCAGCATTAATCTTTTACTTTGAAATTCACTGTTTATGCCATTACAGCGGGTCCCGATCGACGAACTACAACTTGGCAGTTATGTCATTGCAGTGACGCGCCAACAAGGCGATGTGATTGTGAAAGATGCCGGCTGGGTGCGCTCGGATGAGGCGATAGCCTTGCTGCGTCAGCGCGGTGTGCTGGAAGTGCAGATTGATACCGACAAACAACTGCCACCACCAAAACCAAGCCCGGAACCGATGAGCGCAGCGCCACCTGCCGCGAAAAAAGCGCCAAAAATTGTGTTTGAACAGGAAGTCAGTAAAGCCGGTTTGGCGCTGCAAGCCAATCTGCAAAGTGCTTCCGTAGCCTTGCCTGCTTTGGTACAACATCATCCGGTCGATTTTGCCGAACTGAATTCGGTCAGCGCCCGCTTACTTGACAGCACTAAACGCAACCATCAGGCACTGCTCTTCTTGCAACAAGTCGGAGCGCAGGATGACGAACTGTTACAGCACAGTGTAAGTTGCGCTTGTCTGATGGCAGCTTTTTGCGCTGAACTTCACATGGCCGAACCGCACGCGTCACAGTTGACCCTCGCCGCACTGCTGCACGATGTTGGAGCTTGGCAACTAAAACAACTGTTTCCAAAACAACGGATCTGGGATCAGGATGCCGCAGACTACAGCATCCCGCTACTTCAGCACCAACCTGAATGCCCGCCCTTAGTATTACAGGTGATCGCAGAGCATTGCCTGCCACTGCCGTTGCAACATAGCCAGGGTGGAAAAATGCTGGCCATTGTTAACGCATATAGCAAATTAACCGCGCCAAAACAAAAACTAAGCTCAGCACAGGCGGTAGCCAAGCTAAGCCAACAAGCCGGTAAAACCCTGGATTTAGCGCTGGTGGGCAACTTGATCAAATGTGTCGGACTGTATTATCCGGGTAGCGCGGTGCGCTTAAAATCCGGGCGGATCGGCCTGGTGGTGGAGAATCATCCGCTGCATGCAGACAAACCACGGCTAAAGTTAATTTACCACAGTGTGCATCGCCATCATCTCGCTCCCAAGCTGGTTGATTTGAACAAACAAACCGACGACCCGATTGAAGGCTGCGCCGATCTGAATCAGTTCCAGCTCAAGCTGCAGGATTATCTGTAACGGCGGTGAAGCTATTCCAGCTTGCAACAAAGCACCCGCCGCTGCTAAGGATTCGGCAACCGATAGGACCACTCGGTTAATGCTTCCATGCTGAACATCTGACGACCAGTCTGCAGCAGGACATACTGGGGCGTAATTTCTTTAATTTGAATATCCGCCGTCACCCACTGACCTTCCTGCAAATCCTTCCCGTTCACTTTCACCCAGCGCTGTTTCGGCTCGGATGCATAGACATGGGCTTCAAAACGGAGCGGCGGAATTTGCCGTTTGAGCAGATCATCCAGCGTCTGAATATCACGGGCTGGCGCAGCATGCGACGTCACCGCCTGATGACGTGGTAAAGGATCTGACTGCTCTAGCGCTAAAGCAAATTTTGAGCGAAGCTCGTCCGAGACTTCAGCAGCCGTCAGTTCAGCTGGCTTGGCAGGGATTTCAGCGACAGGTTCATCCAGATCGGCTTCAGCCATTTCTGGTTGCGCGGCAAACTCGGGTTCAGCAGCAGAAGATGTAACCACCGCGACCTGCTCCTCCAGTGACTGCCCGGCCTTTTGTGTTTGCGTGACCGCTTTATTCGCGGAAATGATGAACTGTGGTTCATCGGCGCTCTCCATCGCCTCAGCATCGGCAGAAAGCTGCGGGTCGGCGGTTGTCGCAACCGACACGGTAAGCAGCTCAGTAAGAATTTGCCCGGGACTGGCCGGTATTGGTGCAACAGCTATCGCTGTCGTGACCGGGGCCGGTCGCTGTAGCCAGGATGCCAGTAAAAAACCGGCAAGTAAGCCGACTAAGACCAACAACACCAGCGCCAGTACTTTCCAGCCTTGGCTTTGCGGCGGTGCTGGCAACTGCCGGGCAGCCCCCGGTATCGCATCGGCAACCCCTTGTTGCTGTTGTTTGAGCGCTTCCATTAATAACGACATGTCTTCAGACTCCTGCTAAATTCAACCCACGCGCCAGAGCCACACCCAAAGCGACACACATCATAAATAACACCGGCCACACCCAGACCGGCCAGCCAGCTTTTGCGACTGGCTGACGGATCGCCAGAATTTCAGCGGCCGCTTGCTGCACCAGTTTGCCGTCAATCAAAGGTTTTTGCTGACTATATCCACCCAATAAAGCACGGTCACAAATCAAATTGACCAAGCGCGGAATACCGCCGGACAGCTGGTACAACTTTTTAAAGGCCCCGTCGGTAAACACCGGTCTGCGACAACCGGCAACCTGCAACCGATGCTGCACGTAGTGCTGCACTTCCGGCAAGGTTAATGGCATCAGATGATAACGTGCGGTGATGCGTTGGGCTAATTGTCGCAGATCCTGCCGTTGTAACAGCTGTTGTAACTCAGGTTGACCAATCAGAATCACTTGCAGTAATTTTCTGGTATTGGTTTCCAGATTGGTTAACAAACGTAGTTGTTCCAATACCGCAGGTTGCAGATGTTGTGCTTCATCGATAATCAAAATGGTATTAAAACCACCCTGATGATTTTTCAGTAACTTCGCGGTAATTTTGTCGGTGAGCATTTTTAAACTGGCATCGGCCTTTTTGTAACGGATCTTTAACTCGTCGCAAATGGCCGCCAATAATTCAAGCTCGGATAACGTCGGATTCAGAATAAAGGCAACCTGAGTATTCTCCGGTAACTCTGCCAATAAGCAGCGCGATACGGTCGTTTTACCCGTCCCCACTTCACCGGTCAGCAGCACAAAACCACCGGCATCTCCAAGTCCATACCGCAAATGCGCCAAAGCTTCAGTATGTCGTGCACCGAGATACATAAAGTCGGGATTCGGCGCTATTGAAAATGGCTGGCTATTCAGGCCAAAAAATCCGGTGTACATAACATCCTGTGAGCGACATTTGTTGCTGGCTGGTTATAATGGCAAAAATTCCGCAGTCAGGAAAGCATATGCAGACATATCTTGTGGGTGGCGCGGTGCGCGATGCCTTACTAGCGTTGCCGATTAAGGATCGGGATTATCTGGTGGTCGGTGCCACTCCTGAACAATTACTGAGCCAAGGTTATCAAAGCGTTGGCAAAGACTTTCCGGTTTTTTTACACCCCAAAACCAAACAAGAATATGCGCTGGCCCGCACTGAGCGCAAACAAGGCCAGGGATATACCGGATTTGCCTGTTACTTTGCGCCTGATGTCACGCTAGAGCAAGACCTCATGCGCCGCGATCTCACCATCAACGCGATGGCTCAGGATGAACAAAGCGGTGAAATATTTGATCCATACGGCGGCCGCGATGATTTGCAACAACGACGTTTACGCCACGTATCCCCGGCTTTTGTCGAAGATCCGCTCCGGGTGCTGCGGGTTGCCCGCTTTTACGCCCGCTTTTACCCCCTGGGCTTTGAGGTAGCGGCCGAAACGAAACTGCTGATGCGACAGCTGGTGCAACAAGGAGAGATGCAGCATCTCACCGCAGAAAGAGTGTGGCAGGAGACTGCCCGGGCTTTGTCTGAGGCAACACCAGCACCTTATTTTGAACTGTTACATGAAGTGGGCGCGTTGGCGGTGCTGATGCCGGAACTAGATAAGCTCTGGGGCATTCCGAATCCCCCCCAATGGCATCCGGAAATTGATACCGGGCTGCATTCCATGTTGGTACTGCACCAAGCAGCGTTGTTGTCGCAGCGCCTTGATGTCCGGTTCGCTGCTTTATGCCATGACCTTGGTAAAGGGGAGACGCCGCCACAACACTGGCCGTCGCATCATGGCCATGAAATACTCGGCTTACCCCTGATTGAAGCCTTGTGCCAACGCCTGCGGGTGCCAAATGATTGTAAAGAGTTGGCGCTGCTGGCCAGCCAGTATCATCAGCAAATTCACAAAGCGCAGGAACTGCGTGCGGTAACCGTACAAAAGCTGTTTGATGGGATTGATTTGTGGCGCAGGCCTGAGCGGCTGGAATTATTGCTCACCTGTGGTCTTGCTGATTTACGCGGGCGCACTGGTTTTGAACAGGCGTTGTATCCGCAAGCGGACTACTTACGTGCTTTGGCACAAGCAGCCCGCAGTGTGGATATCAAAGCTCTGGTGGCACAAGGTTTTACCGGCGAAGCGATGAAAGAAGCAGTTAAAAAAGCACGGCTGGATGCGATCAGTCTGGCAAAACAGCAACTGAACAGAGCCGGTTAAACCTTTGGGATCAGAGTTAAACTCTGACCCCGAAGGTTGTTTAAATGCCAGCAGACGCCGTCAATCAGGCGGATTCCAGCGCCTGTGCTTTGAGATGGTCGGCCTGATGATCTTTGGCTAGCAAAACATAAATCGACGGCAACACAAACAACGTAAAGATAGTGCCGATGGTCATACCCAAGACCAATACAATCCCGATTGAATTCCGTGCCTCGGCGCCAGCGCCTGTGGCGAAAATTAATGGCGTATGGCCGGCTACCGTGGCGATACTGGTCATTAACACCGGACGTAACCGCAGCACAGACGCCTGACGCACGGCTTCTATTTTGCTTAAACCCTCTTCCTGCAATCGATTGGCAAACTCCACCACGAGGATGCCATTCCTGGCAATCAGCCCGACGAGGGTGACCAAACCCACCTGTGAGTAGATATTCAGCGTACTGGTTATGGCGTCAGTATAATGCGGCATCGGCGCCCACATTTTCAGGAAGGTGAACAACAAAGCACCAAACATCGCCAGCGGAACCGAGCCAGCTAAAATCACAATCGGATCTCGGAAGCTATTGTATTGCGCAGCCAGCACCAGAAAAATCATGGTTAATGCCGTCAGAAACGCGGGCAAGAAGGTATTCCCCTCACGCTTTAACTGACGGGATTCACCTGTGTAATCAATCGAATAACTCGCCGGCAGTAACTTCTTCGCTTCATTTTCCATAAAGGTTAATGTGGCATCCAACGGCTGAATCGTCACACCGCTGATTTTGACCGCGTTCAGCTGCTGCATCCGGTTGATGCTGCGTGGCACCGTTTCATGCGTCATGCTGGCAATTTGATCCAGGCGGATCATGCTGTTATCCGGCCCCGTAATATAGAGGTTTTTCAAGTCATCCGGATTCAAGCGGCCAGCACGCTCGACTTGCGGGATCACTTTGTAACTCAGGCCCGACATATTAAACCGATTGACGTAGCCGCCTCCGAGCAAAGTCCCCAAATCCTGGGTCACGGTCCGCATATCAAGCCCCAGATCGGCAACTTTTTCGCGATCAATATGTAAGCGATATTCCGGTTGATCTACTTTCATATCCAGCATCGGCGGGAAAGCAAACATGCCACTGGCTGTTAAAGTCTCCTGCAACTTCAACGCATAGTCGTAGATTTCCCGTGAATCCGCAGTGGAGGCAATCACAAACTCTACCGGGAATTGACCGCCGCCCGGTAATGCTGGCGGCGTAATGGGGAAAATCCGGATACCAGCAATTTCACTCAGCTTTTGCTGCACTTCCGGCAAAATCTCTGCCGTCGTCCGCTCACGCTCAGCCCAGGGCTTGACGACCATACCGCCAAAACCACCACTAGGGAATGTGATCTGAAAGGTAAAATCTGTTTCAGGCACATTCATAAACACCTGATTTGCCTGTTTACCGTAAAACGAGGATTGATCAATAGTGGCATTGGCGGACGCATCGACAATCCCGAAAATCACCCCCTGGTCTTCAGTGGGCGCCAACTCTTTGGCCGAGAACATATAAAGCGGTACCGTCATCGCCGTGATGCCTAGCCAGAAAATATAGACTCCTAACCGGTTTTGCAGTGTCTCATTCAGCTTTCTGCTGTAGAACACCGTGAAGCGGTCAAAAATTTTCGATAACGGCGCTTTTAATTCGGTATGTGGCTTTAGCATTCGGGAAGCCATCATCGGCGACAAGGTGATGGCCACAATTGCGGATATGCCGACCGCCCCGGCCAGCGTGATGGCAAACTCGCGGAACAAGGTGCCGGTCAATCCGCCTTGCAAGCCGATGGGCACATACACCGACATCAGCGTGATGGTCATTGCAATGATCGGACCCGCCAGCTCCCGTGCCGCAACAAGCGCTGCCTGAAATGGTTTCAAGCCTTCCTGGATATGCCGTTCAATGTTTTCAACCATGACAATGGCATCATCCACTACCAGGCCAACTGCCAGCACGATTGACAGCAAAGTCAACAGGTTGAGCGAGAAGCCACAGAGCTTCATAATGAATAATGCACCGATCAGCGACAATGGGATCGCGATCACCGGGATCAATACCGAGCGGCTAAAACCTAAGAATAAGAAAATGACAATCACAATAATGGTCAGGGTTTCAGCCAGGGTTTTAATCACATCGTCAATGGCAGCCTGAATATACTTAGTAGCATCATAGGAAACTTCGCCACTCAGACCCGCCGGCAAGTCTGCTTTAATCGCTTCCATTTCAGCCGTGACTTTTTTAATCACCTCCAGACTATTGGCATTGGGCGCGACAAAAACACCCATAAATACCGCAGTTTGACCGGAGTAATTCACTTCAACGCTATAATCATCAGCCCCCAGCACCACGTCTGCCACGTCTTGCAACCGAACGACGCCATCCGTATTTTGCCGGACGACTAAGCGCCTGAAATCTTCAACATGGGTCATATCAGCATTGGCGCTTAAATTCACCGCCGTGTAAGTCCCTTTCGTTTGACCAATCGCGGCTTGCACGTTGTTCGCGGCAAGCGCATTTCTGACATCCATCGGCGTCACGCTGTAGGCAGCCATTTTTTCTGGCTTTAGCCAGATCCGCATTGCAAAAGTACGGCCACCCAGAATTTCAGCTTTTTGCACACCCGAGATGGCAATTAACCGCGGTTGCACTGAACGGGATAAAAATTCCGTGATTTGATTTTGTTCAAGAATGTCAGAACTAAAGCTCAGATAGGCCGATGCAAACTGACTGTCCGCAGCTTCTATCGCAATTGAAGGGACTTCCGCCTCTGGCGGCAATTCACCACGCACCTGATTCACTTTGGCAGTGATTTCCGTCATGGCTTTCAGCGGATCGTAGTTTAAATGCAGATGGGCACTGATGGTGGACACGCCCATGGTGCTTTGTGACTCGACGTAATCGATGCCACCGGCCGATGCAATGGCTCGCTCAATCGGACTGGTAATAAAACCACGCACCAGCTCTGAATTAGCGCCGACATAAACGGTGGTAATTTTAATCACCGCGATGTCGCTGCGCGGATATTGCCGGACCGACAAATTACTTAACGATTGGAAACCGGCCAACAGAATCAGCAAACTGACCACAATGGCGAGTACCGGTTTTTTGATAAAAATATCAGTTATATTCATGCTTCACCTGGATAAAGGGTTCAGGTTTTGACCTGAGTCGATGTCGCTTTCCTGACCGGCCAAAGAACAAGCAGGCTGCACAGTCAGGTCATTGCATCAGCTATTTGTCGGCTTGGGCTCAGTTTTAAATTCCGGCGTCGGGAATTTTGATTCGACCAGCGCTTGCTTATTAAACAGTTTGAAAGCGCCGGCACTGACCACTTGCTCACCTGCTTTAATGCCATCAACAATTTCTACAAAATCGCCGCGGGATTTCCCCAAGCGCACAAACTGCTGTCTGGCTACTAAAGCGCCGGTTTGCGCATCTTTATCTGCGACAAACACTGTATCGCCAAATGGAGCATAAATAATCGCCGTTGCCGGCACGGCTAACACAGAGATAGGCTCACTCAAAGTCACAGTCGCAGATACGGCCATCCCCGGAATCAGCTTGTTGTCAGGGTTTTCCAGTGAGGATTGCACCACCGCATTTCGGGTCACCGGGTTAATTTCTGCCCCAATCGCGGTGATTTCGCCACTCACGACCGGGTTTTGTGGATCGCCGATCGAAACACTGACCGGTAAGCCTGGGGTCATCTGCACTAACCAATCTTGCGGAATAGGGAAGTTAACGCGGACGCGATTCGTCGCCTGCAATGTCACAATCGCCGTCCCCACTTGCAAATCAGTCCCCAAATCCACCTGCCGGATCCCTACCCGACCATCAAAGGGCGCCCGGATTTGCTTTTTCTCTAAGGTCGCCCGTAAATCGTCGACATCGCCTTTAGCAGACTCAACCTGCTGTACCGCAGCATCTAATTCACTCTGACTGGCAATTTTGCGGTTACGTAATTCTTCAAGTCGCTGATAATTTGCCTGAGCTAACCGAAGCCGGGCCTGGGCCGCATTCAACTGCGCTTTTTCATTGACCGATTCCTGCTCAATCAGCACTTCACCGGCGCGAACCTGAGCGCCGCTCTGAAAAGCGATTCGTTTCACTTTGCCGGGCACTTGCGCCGAAATCGTGATGCCTTCATCCGCTTCCACAGTCCCAATTGCGGTGTAAGTTTGCGGCCAACTTTGCGGGGCTGCGGTAAATAAGCTGACCGACTCTGGCGGCGGCACGAAGTTCGCACCACTTTCTGCCATGATGCCAAGCTGCTCAGCTTTTATACCAACAATGACGACCAGCAATACTGCAAGCAAGCCGAGGGAAATCAACACAGATTTAAATGGTTTCATGATGGTCGCCACTAGAGTTATTCATTAAAGGGTGTAAATGAAGGGGTTGATACTGTATAAAATACCATGACTTCATGACAAGTTCGAGAGACCTGCTCTGGCTTTTACGCAAGTATTTGTAACTAACTGTGAGACTGCTTAACATAGCCCCTCCTTGGTTTGCCACGACGGTTGTCCAATGCCAGTACGTTGCATTCATGCTATCGGCTCAAGATTGAGCGGCGTCAGCCTGCGACTAAAGCGATAATTCAAAACAAAATGGCACCTGCCAGATTTTTTGTTGTTTTGTATAGTGTTGCCAAAGTTCCCGATAGCTTTGTTGTAACACCGGGTGCAGTGTGTCCGGCGCGATTTCCGCCAATGGCCATAATACAAAGGCATTTTCAACAATCTCGGCCCGTGGCAATTCAACCGGGTCGGTACAAATCAGCTGATCGTACGTTAACAAATCTAAATCAAGAGTCCGGCCGCAGAATTTCTCGCCACCACGGACCCGGCCATACCGGTCTTCAATGGCTTTAAACACGCTCACACAGTCAGTCACGCTAAAAGCGGTGGTCGCGCCAATCACCATATTGTAAAACGCATCACCTGCAAAACCGACCGCTTCGCTCTCATACACGGAGGATAAAGTGAGCTGGCCAAAAACCGCCGACAATTCCTGCACTGCCATTCGGATATAATAATCCCGATGGGTATTACTCCCAACGCTAATATAAATCTGCGTCATGCCCAGTTGCCCCGGCTAATCCGCACGCCAACCGTTTGCGCATTGGCAACAGCAGCCGGTTTACAGACCTGAACCCTCACGGCTGGGGTTGCAAACTGTTCTAACAGCATCGCCGCGATTTTTTCTGCGACGGTTTCGATCAATTCAAGCGGTTCTTTGCAAATCAATTGTTGCACCTGAGTTGCAATCACGGCATAGTCAAGCGTAAGACGAATATCGTCTTGGGCTGCGGCCTGACGAATATCAGTCGCCAGTTCCAAATCGATTTCCAAGCGCTGAGTGATCGTTTTTTCCCACTCGTAAACACCGATCACTGTGTCGATTTGCAGCTGCCTGATAAAAACAGTATCCATTTTTTGGTTCCGCGTTGCGTTATATTTTGATTTGGCATGGCTGGTCGGATAGGCAAGTAAGTAAAAAGTCTATAATCTGACCGCTCTTGCCAGCGGCTGTTGTCGGGAGCCGGGGTGGTGCTGCACAAGACTGCCAGCCCACTCAGATATTCGGCAACAGCTCTGAGTCTGACGCGATATTAACGCAAAACCTGGTGTTGAGGAAATCCATTCATGACTTCCGTGATCGGTATGATGATGATTACCGCTTATCTATGCGGTTCGGTCTCGTCGGCCGTGATTGTCAGTAAATTGTTTAGGTTACCCGATCCCAGATTAAACGGCTCCGGGAACCCGGGCGCCACCAACGTATTGCGACTGGGTGGTACCACACCTGCCGTTCTGGTGCTGGTTTTTGATGTTCTCAAAGGCACAATTCCGGTCTGGGGCTCGTATTTTCTGGGGATTGAAGCTTTTTATCTTGGCATGATCGCGATTTGTGCTTGTCTTGGTCACATCTATCCGCTGTTTTTTGGTTTTCAGGGCGGCAAAGCAGTCGCCACAGCTTTTGGCACTATGATGCCGATTGGTCTTGACCTTGCGGGTTTGTTAATTGCAACCTGGATTATTCTGGTCGGCGCGACTGGTTATTCGTCTTTTGCCGCGGTGATCACCGTCAGCCTGGCGCCTGTTTTTACCTGGTTTATCAAGCCCTTGTATACCATCCCAGTGCTGATGCTCAGTATCTTGATTGTTTTCCGGCATCGCCAGAATATTGTCAGGTTGTGGCAGGGTAACGAATCAAAAGTGTGGGATAAGACGAAAAAGCCAGAATAACAGCTGGCGGATTCTAAACTGAGGATGGTCCGTTGCGACACTTGCCGCAACGGCAACCCAGGTGTTGCGGTTAAGGCAGCACAAAACCCACAGCGTCATTGACTTTGGCCAGTGTTGCGGCGGCCCGCCCTCTTGCTGCAGCTGCGCCCGCACGCATGACCTCGTTGAGTGTCGTTTGATCTTGCCGCAGTTGTGCAAACCGCTGCTGTACCGGCTCTAGCAGCGCAATCACGGCATCAGCAACATCAGTTTTTAAATGGCCGTACATTTTACCTTCGTATTCTGCCACTAACGAATCAATCGATTTGCCGGTAACCCCGGATAAAATGCTCAGTAAATTCGCCACACCCGGCTTTTCTTCCAGATCAAAATACACCCGTGGAGGGTCCTGCGAATCTGTCATCGCCTTTTTAAACTTTTTACTAATCATTTTTGGATCTTCAAGCAAACCAACAAAATTCCACGGATTTTCATCCGACTTCGACATTTTTTTCGTTGGTTCCTGCAAGCTCATCACCCGGGCAGCGACTGGCGCGATAAAAGGCTCCGGCACCGTAAAAATCTCACCATGAGTACTATTAAAACGCATCGCAATATCACGGGCTAATTCTAAATGCTGTTTTTGATCATGGCCTACCGGCACCTGATTCGCCTGATACAACAGAATATCTGCTGCCATCAGCACCGGGTAAGTGAACAAGCCAGCATTAATGTTATTGTTGTGACGCTCCGATTTATCCTTAAACTGGGTCATCCGGCTTAACTCACCGAATTGGGTATAACAGTTCAGGACCCAGGCCAACTGACTGTGCTCTGGCACATGCGACTGCATAAACACCGCAGAGCGAGCCGGATCAATACCACAAGCCAGATACAACGCCAGAGAATCCAGCGAGGCACTGCGTAAGGCGGCCGGCTCTTGCCGCACCGTAATGGCATGCAGATCAACGATGCAATACAAACAATCATAGGTATCCTGCATCTGGTCCCATTGCCGTAAAGCACCAAGGTAATTACCGATGGTCAACTGACCTGAAGGCTGGGCTCCACTAAGTACGATTGGCTTTGTCAGTTTATTACTGATTGTCATGAATAGTCCTATGAACAAAACGTTGAAAAACAGCAGGAGTCTGGATCATCGCCAATCCCTGCTGTTTAAAAAATGCTGACTGATTATACCTTGCCAAAGATGAATTGGCAGTAGCTCCGCAAGAACCAGCCGATCTGTCGATGGTAACTTCGGAACTTTCACTGTTAAGGGCGGATTTTTGCCAGCTCAGCCCGCATATTGCTGATGACTCCTGCGTAGTCGGCCTGACCGAAAATGGCCGAACCCGCTACGAACATGTCCGCACCGGCACTGGCAATGTCTGCAATATTCTCAACCTTGACACCACCATCAACTTCGAGTCTGATCGCCCTGCCACTGCGATCGATGATTTGTCGCGCCTGCGCCAGTTTATCCAGGGTCGCCGGTATAAAACTCTGGCCACCAAATCCCGGATTCACCGACATTAACAGCACGACATCGACCTTATCCAGGACGTAGTCCAGATAGCTCAGCGGCGTCGCCGGATTAAAGACTAAACCCGCCTGACAGCCCTGTTCGCGAATCAGCTGTAAAGTACGATCAACGTGACGACTGGCTTCAGGGTGAAAGGTAATGATACTGGCACCGGCTTGGGCAAACTGCGGGATCAGCGCATCCACCGGTTCCACCATCAGGTGCACATCAATGGGGGCTGTGATCCCGTAATTTCGTAATGCGCTGCACAACATCGGGCCGAAGGTCAGATTGGGTACATAGTGATTGTCCATCACATCAAAATGCACGACGTCTGCACCAGCCTGTAACACGCGGGCCACGTCATCACCTAATCTGGCTAAATCAGCTGATAAAATTGAAGGTGCTATCCAAAAAGGTTGCATCGCCCTGCTCTCCATCATCACTGCTAAAAAACGCTCAATGTAACTGATTTCGCTTAGTTTCGCAGCCATTGCCATCCTGTTTTCTGCCCGCAAAGCAGGCAACAACGCACCAAATTCGCGCACCGTTGAACAATAAAAAAACAAAAAACCATCTATGTTTATGAATCTTATATATATTTACCAATGGCATAGAACTGGAATACAGGAAATTGATACTTTCAGAGAAGGGCAAATAACATGAAAACAAAAGCAGGATGTGCAACAAAAAACTACTCACAGCTGGTCGGTGCCGCTTTAGTGCTAAGCCTTGGGCTGGCCGCAACCGCAGCCAAAGCAGAAACTGCTTTGACGGGCAGCTTAACCCTGACTTCAGATTATTTATTCCGGGGGATTTCGCAAACGGATGAAGGCATGGCGTTACAAGGGGGTTTAACTTTAGCTGGCGATTCAGGTTTCTACCTGTCAACCTGGGGTTCGAATATCACCTTCGGTCAAGGCTCGATGGAGCTGGACATTCTGGCGGGTTGGTCAGGAAAACTTTCCGAGGAATGGAGCACCGACGTCGGTATCATGCAATACCGCTATCCAAACGGCGATAACGACACCGACCAGTTTAACTTTGTTGAACTTTACAGCAAATTTATTTATCAAGACCTGACATTAGGCCTTGCTTATTCTGGCGACTATTTCGGCACTGATGTCGATAAATATTATTATCTGTCAGCAGACTATAATTATACCGTCGTAGAAAACCTGAGCCTGCAGTTCCACTTAGGCTACAACTTGTTTGAAGACAATACTCAATATGCCACTTTCCTGGCTGCCGGCCCGGTCTCAGGTGATAGTTACATCGATTGGAGTATTGGCGCGACAACGGAATGGTTGGGTGCCAGCCTGTCACTGAAATACGCGGACACTGACATCAACAGCTCTGCTGAATGTAATTTGTGTGACGGCCGCGTCGTGTTCAGTTTGACCAAGGCATTTTAAACCAGGTGCTGCAATCAGCAATGTCATTGAGTTTCAGTGCCCCATTAATCCATGTTATTAGTGTGTTAATCGCAAAACGATGCTCATGCGATAGTCGTTAACCAGACAGCCCTTGTTCTGATGTCAGGGCTGCTGTATTATCGACCAGTCAACTGATGGATCTGAGACTGCAATGAACAACCCAATTCTGTTAAAAACTCTGGCCGTGGTGCTGACTTTATCAGCCGGTGTTTATTTGTTGCCACAACAGCAAACTGTTGCTGCAGCCGCCTGTACCAACACAGTTGTAATAACACAGAATGGCATGGAGAGTTACACAGTCCAATGTACATTGGCGCCACAAACCAGTTGGTTGTCTTGGTTCAGTGGGCAGAGTAGTTCAGCGCAATTCCATTTTATTGATTTGCTTGAATTACTAAGCCGGTTTCATGCCAAACAATCATGAGTCCTAAACCCGGGCTCAAACAAATCATCAAAGCTGTCGCCGGGGCTTTTATCGGCGTGCAATCAGAAGCACAACGCCAGCAAGACTTTAATACGCCAAGCCCTCTCCCCTATATTATCGTTGGGGTGCTGATGACGATTGCATTTGTCGCAGCCCTCATCACCATCGTTGCTCTTGTGCTTTCCTAGCGTACCGTTTAGTTTAAAAATCGAGAAACAGAGCTGCTGAAGCTAAATCAGCGCAGGCGTTTCAACCGCACGATACAGTGCAAATAATTCAGCAACTTTCCCTCGGGTGCTGCCCTTTTGACTGATCGAGCGTCCAACTTGAATGGAGTGCAATTCCGCACCTTGATAGATCTTACGGGTCCAGCTGGTGTCGTGATTACTGATCAACACATGATGACCACGCACAGCCGCCTGTTCAGATAAACTGGCCAGATCGGCCTGATCATCCAGATCAAAGCTGTTTTTGGCATAAGATGTAAAACTGGCCGTCTTGGATAAAGGTACATATGGTGGATCGCAGTAGACTGCGGCTCCCTTTGGTAATTGGGCAAATAATTGTTGATAATCGACACAGACAAAAGTAGCCCGACTGGCTTTTTCGGCAAAAGCTGCGAGCTCTGCTTCAGGAAAATAAGGTTTTTTGTAAGAACCAAAAGGGACGTTGAATAAGCCAGATTGATTGTAGCGGCAGAGCCCGTTGTAACAGTGGCGGTTCAGATATAAAAACTGCAAGGATCTCAGATAAGGGTCAACAGTGTGATTAAACTGCTGCCTGATCGCCAGATAACTGGCTTTATCATTGTGGCTCTCGGTAAAAAACAGTTTGGCGTCGGCCATCAACTGTTGTGGTTTGGTTTGCAAAAACTGATATAAATGGATCAGATCAGCGTTGATATCATTCAATACATAACGCGAGTAGTGGGTGTTTAAGAACACAGAACCGGCACCAACAAAGGGTTCAACCAAGACATCTGCCTCGGGCAGATGTCCGGTAATTGCCTCAATCAGATTAAACTTTCCGCCAGCCCATTTCAAAAAAGCCCGTTGTTTTTTCGCAGTAACTTGATTGTTCAACCTGACGCCACCTAACTATTGAATGCTGATTTCGCTGTGAATATCGGCTAACGGTTTCACAAATGCCTGCTGCAGCGCAAGCGGTAACTGACTGATTTGCGCTCTGGCTTCAGTAGAATCGGCAAATGGCGCCATCACCACGATGAGTTGACGCTGACCATTCTTTAGTCGCTGATAGCTATAGGTTTCAAGTTGTGGATATTTTTTGGCGAATTCCTTTAACGCATTGTCATTCGACAGCACCACCAGTTGTAACGCGACCGCCTGACCGGACATGGATAACAAATCGGCTTCGGCGTAGGCATAACCACCGGTTGGCGTATTGTTTGCTGCAAGTTCTGCTTCTGCTTCAGCCGCGAGATCTGGCCCGGCTGCGTTTGATTCATCAAGCTGTGCCGTTGAGGTCTGTGGCTCCACTTGCCGGGCAACGGGAGATGATTGCTGATTCAGCTCTTCCGCCATCTGTTCGGCAACCGACACCTCGGTTTCGGCAGCGATGGCAACTGCTGGCGATGTTGGAGCTTCGCCTTGAGATAAATTCGGCACTTTGCGCTCGTCACCAATGGGATTGGCAGCGACCACTGGCTCGGCATCTGCTAACACAGCAGTGTTGGTTTGCTCTGCAACGGACTTGTCGTCTGGAGCTGATGCTGGTGGTTCATCGACTGGTGCAGCCACCTGAGTGCCTTCAGTAAAGTCGACCGGTCGCGCTAAACCAGAAGCTGAAGAAGAAGCTGTTTTGCTCCAAACAGTTTCAAGCTGCCCCACCAACTGTTCAACCACTGCTCGGCTGGCAGGCGGCGTCGTCACTGGGTTTGGCGTGCTCTGTACTTCTTGTTCTTCCGGTAAGTACGTCAACTGTCCGAGATCGTCCGGTCGTTGTTGTTGTTCGGTCCATAACCAAAAGACCACGACTGCGGCAATGCTCAGCATGCCAATGCTGAACACAGTCAACGGATAGGTCAGCGAAGCTGGTTTTAGATCAACTGTTTTCACCGGTTGCTGGCGCTTTAAGCTTGGGTCTAGTAACCAATGAATATTGCCTTGTGCCTGATCCAGGCGGTCGGCGACAGATAACGTGCTCAGTTGATTGTCCTGCAGCAACAGCTCGGCATCCTGCAGGGTTAAAGCCGGCAGGGGTAAATTGAGTTCGGCATGAGGATCGCTTTGTTCAGTGGCCGCAATCACCAGACAAGGGAGTTCCGCCAGTTCCGCCCACAGTTCAACCGGTAGTTGCTCTGCCTGATCAATCACCAGAGCCAGGGGTTCTTTTAGTTGCCGTTCACCAACCAGCTGCAACAAAGGCCGATTGGCGTCTTTACAGGCACCAAACCAGTGTTCTAATAAGTGTTGCCGGATCCGGACCGCACTGAGTTCGGGCTCCACCTTCAAAAGCGCCAGATTGAACTCGTTTGATAATAAATCGGCGATCGCCAGCGTTAGGGTTGTCTTCCCCGAACCGGCTGGTCCCACCATATGAATCAGTTGATAAGGATTAAATTCCAGCTGAAACACCAGACGTTCAAGCCAGCTGCGCTGAGACGGCAACAATCCCTGAATTTTTTGTAATTTTTGTTGTAAGTGCGACATGATTATCCGGCGAAAACCCGCTGTAATTCAGATTCTGTGACATCATCGACGATAATGGCGTTCCCCAGCGTTTGAGGCAAGATAAACCGCATTTTACCGTCTTTGACCTTTTTGTCGGTTTTCATGTAAGGCATAAAGTCGGCAATCTGCATGTTCGCAGGCGGCGCTATCGGTAATTGAAAAGCAACCAGCAGTTGGCGTACCCGGGCAACCGTTGTCCGATCAATCCAGCCACGGGCATGAGCCAGTTCAAACGCCATCATCATCCCCACCGCCACAGCTTCGCCGTGCAACCAGTGACCATAACCCAGCCAGGCTTCAATCGCATGCCCAAAGGTATGGCCGAGATTTAATAAAGCGCGTTCACCTTGTTCGGTCTCATCCCGGCTGACGATATCAGCTTTCATCTGACAACAATGTTTAATCATCTGACTTAGCTGGGGTTCCTGTAGTCCGGCAATCTCAGCCTGATGCAGCTCCAACCAACTGAAAAACGCTGCATCCCCTAGTAAACCATATTTAATCACTTCCGCCATGCCTGCAGAGAATTCACGCGCGGGTAAGGATTGCAACACCGACGTATCAATCAACACCGCCAGTGGCTGATTAAAGGCACCGATCATATTCTTGCCAAGTGGATGATTAATAGCGGTTTTCCCACCGACTGATGAATCCACTTGCGACAATAAGGTGGTTGGGATCTGCACAAAGGCCACGCCGCGTTGATAGCAGGCGGCGACGAACCCCGTTAAATCCCCAATCACCCCGCCACCGAGCGCGACCAGCAGCGCATCACGGGCTATGCCTTGCTCCAGTAAAAATGTATTGGCTTGATCAAATGACTGCAGATTTTTGTAAGCTTCCCCATCTGGCAGCAAAAATTCAAACACCATTTGCTGACCAAACAACTGCTTTAATTGTGGCAGGAAGAGCGTTGCGACCGTGGGATTAGACAGGATCACAACTTTTTTAAATTGCCAAAGCTGTTGCAGCTCAGGCACTTGTCCTGCGCCTGATAACAAACCAGGCGCAATGACAATGGGGTAACTGCGCTGGCCAAGTTGAACGGCAACTTTTTCCATCGACAGCCCCCTTTAGCTGGAAAAATTAAAAACCCAGTTGTTCAACAATTTGATTTGCAACCGAACGGGCGCTTTGTTCGTCCGTTCTGATGGTGAAATCAGCGATTTCTTCATACAACGGATTGCGCTCTGCAGCCAGCCGTTCCAACACGTGCTGTGGAGCTTCTTCGGTTTGTAATAACGGACGTCTTTTGTCGCGTTGCGTCCGGGCTACCTGCTTCTCAATCGGAGTTTCCAGATAAACCACAATGCCACGAGCGGACAAACGATTGCGGGTTTCTTTGCTAAGAACCGAACCACCACCTGTGGCAAGTACAATGCCCTGGAGTTCAGTTAAATCTTCAATGACGTTTTCTTCACGTACTCGAAAGCCTTCTTCGCCTTCCAAATCAAAAACCCAGGCAATATCTGCACCGGTACGGCGCTCAATTTCCTGATCTGAGTCGTAGAAGTCGAGATGCAGCATTTCTGCTAAATGACGGCCAATGGTACTTTTTCCTGCGCCCATAGGGCCAACAAGGAAGATATTGCGTTTCTCTGCCATATGTCGTAATGCTAATCAGCTAACTAAATGAGGGTTGATGTCAGGACCTAAAAGCTCCCACGAAAATTTGAAGCGCTGAATTATGTCAGTTTTGCCGACAGCTTAGCAAGCTAAATTTGTTGGGGCCGATGCTGGCCCCAACCGTTTCTTAGCCTAGGTTCTACCGACCTTCTGTCAGAATTTTCGGTGTGACGAAGATCAATAATTCCTTCTTCTCGGTCTTGTCCAATGAACGGCGGAACATCGCGCCAACATAAGGAATATCGCCGAAGAAAGGTACTTTCTGCACGGTATTGATTGTTTGTTGCTGATAGATCCCACCCAGAACTATCGTCTCGCCGTTATCGACTAACACCTGGGTTTGGATCCTCTGGGTGTCAATCGCCACTGCATTACCGGTTGCGGTAGGAACAATCTTGCCTTCGGTATCCTGAGTGACGATTAAATCGAGAATAATCTTGTTATCTGGCGTCACTTGCGGGGTGACTTCCAGACTCAGCACCGCTTTTTTGAATTCTACGGTCGTGGCTCCGCTTGACGCAGCTTGCACATAAGGAATTTCCACACCCTGTTCAATCCGCGCTTGTTTTTGATTCGCGGTTGAAATGCGGGGAGAAGCAACGATTTCCGCTTTATTTTCTTCTTCCAGCGCAGACAGCTCTAAGTCAATCAGGGTGCCATCGCCTAATTTGGCAATGTGGAAGCCGATGCGACCGGCAGATGCATTATTCAGTGGCAAATTGACGTTGTAACGATCATCAAGTGCTGGAATCACGCCGCCGGCCAGGCTATTCGCAGCTTCCGAAGAACCACCGACCCCTTTGGTATTTTGCTGGTCATTAAAGCCCCAACGAATACCCAGTTCATCGGCAACACTGTCTTTCACCGTGACCATCCGCGATTCAATCAGTACCTGTTTCACCGGTACATCCAGTCGTTCGATCAGACGACGGGCATTCTCAATCGCTTTAGCTGTATCTTTCAGCAGAATGGTATTGGTTCGGTCATCCACCGAAGCCACACCACGCGGCGTCAACAGGGAAGCATCTTTGTTACTTAACAAATTCGCGATATCTGCTGCTTTGGCGTAGTTAATCGCAATAAATTCAGAGTACAGGGCTTCCAGCTCTTCGACTTTATTACGCGCCAGCATCTCTTTTGCTTCGCGCTCTGCCAGTTCGTCAGTTGGCGCAATCATCAGAATATTGCCGTCCATCCGTTTATCCAGACCTCGTACTTTCAGTACGATATCCAGCGCTTGGTCCCACGGGGTGCCGTCCAGACGTAAAGTGATATTACCGACCACTGAATCACTGGTCACCAGGTTAAAACCGTTATAGTCGGCGATGATCTGCAGCACAGTACGAACCGGAATATCCTGGAAGTTCAATGAAATAGCGCGACCTTTATACTCTTTACCACCCGCCATAAAACCAACAGCGGAGGCGTCTTTCTCGACCGATAGGCTAAAAATATTGTCAATTTGCTGATAGTTGAATTTAAAAGCCGATGTGGGTTCGATCACGACGCGGGTTAATGCACCTTCTTTAAAAGTTTCAATGCCTTTGACCACAGTGCCAAAATCCATCACATCCAATTGATACAGCAGTTCTTCTAAGATGTCAGTGTTATGGAATTCGACGACGATTTTGCCAAGTTTCTCGGACACATCCACCGCAGCCGTGTTTTCTTTAAGGAATACCAGCACCCGCGCCTCACCTTTTTCACCACGGCGAAAATCAATCGCATTCACCCTGTTGATATAAGTAGGTGCGACGTCGGCAGTCTGACCTGGGGTTGATTCGGTAGGATTGTCAGAAATCTGCAAATAAAACACGTTCCCTTTGACCCTGGTCCGGTAAAGTTTCAGGTGATCCAGATAGACTGACGTTTTAAAACCTTCGTTGAAGAACTCAGATTTGGCGCGTTGCACCCCGGCTTTATCAATCTCGACATCCGCTAACTTTTCTTCGTAGTCCGCTTCGGCAAAGGTCAACTCGATACGGGAAGGTTCATTCAGCACCTGAACCGTTGGTTCAGCCTGAAGATCCTCGTCAAATACAAATTCGATTTCTGTTTCGCCGGTACTCAGCGGGTTATACCGTACGTCATAAAGCAACGGCACCGCCATCGCAGGCGCGGCAGACAGCAACAGGATCCCGAGCAGCAAACGACGGCTAACCGGTAATTTTTTGATTGTTTTAGTTGTATTTTCCATGCTTCTCTCGCACACCTTATTTGCTGGCTACAGCTGCTGGTTCAGCCATTGGCAGTACTGTGGTTCGTTCTTTCCAACAACCTGCACCATCAGGAATGAGTTCCAGTAATTCCACTTGAGCCGGATCAACATTAATCACCCGACCGTGAAACAAGCCGATGTAATTATTTTTACTAATCCGGTGTAAAGTCTTGTCTGACGCTTCAACCAGCGCCCAAATGTCATTTTCGTCACCTAAAGTGCCACGCATTTTCAGGTTATCCAGTGCGTACTTTTCCAGAGGCTCTTTGCGTCTGGCAGGATCCGGACTCAAACAGTCCTGGATCTGCGCATACTTTTCCTGCACCGCTTCAGGTCTGGGCGTACTAAACGGACTCCGGGATTGTGCCGATTTATAACTGATATGCACAAACTCTTTCACTTCAGGCAGTGGCGGAATTTTCGCCGGGGTACTGGTTTTAACCGTATTCATAAACTGCTGAATGTCGGTTAAATCGTCATAACATCCTTGCAGCAACAGCAAGCTGGCGCAAAGTAGCGGTAAAGAACGCTTCATTATTGCGCCTCCTTATACCGGTACGTTTTTGCAACGACATTAAATACCAAACGTTCATCTTTATCGGTTGTGACCGAAAAGTCATGCAAGGACACAATCCTCGGTAGTTTCGCGACTTCACTGACAAAGTTACCAAATTGATGGTAGTCACCCACGACATCAATTTTGATCGGTAATTCGGTGTAAAAATCTTTTTCGATTTCTGGTAACCAATTGATTTTAACAAAGGTCAAACCGGTGGATGTTCCGGCATAGGTAATGTCGTCGAGTAAACCAGGGGTTTCATGCGTGGCTGGTAATTGTTTTAACAAGTAGGAAAAGGTCTGTTCCATTTCGACCATTTGTGCTTTATACAGCTCCAGGTTCACCGCAGAGGCATATTTAACCCGATAAATCTGACGCAGTTCCTGCTCTTTTGCTTCCGACATTTCCAGTTGGGTAATCTTATCGTCAACCAACAGGAAATAGCTCAATACACCAATCATCAATACCAGGATCGCCACCACCAGTGCTTTCGCAGCAGCCGGCCATGACCCCATATCTGACAGATCAAGGTTGTTCAGTTCTTCTAAATTAAAATTCATACTCATTGGGCTGCTCCCGGTACTGGCTGGCCAGGCTGTGGCGTTGTTGCCGTGCCATTGGTTGCCCCTTGAACCGCTTCAAAACCCTTCACGGTTAAATGAATTTTAAAATCGCTTAACAGCTGGGTTTGATCTTTACCGGCTTCGATAAACTCCAGCAGGGGATCTTTGAGCAATTCAGAGCTTTCAACTGAGCGAATCATATTCGACAGACGGTTGTTGGATTCGCTTTTACCAACGAGTAACAAAGATGGACCTTGCTTTTGCAGATTTGATAAATAAACCCCGGCTGGCACTACGGCGGCAATTTCATCCATAATCTGCGTTCCCAGATTTCGGCTACTTTGCAGCTGGCTAATCAATTCCATCCGTTTTTGCAGGTTTTTCTTTTTCTCATCCAGCTCCCGGATCTCGACGATCCGCTGCTCTAGAATGGTAATTTCACCTTGCAGGTAGGCGTTACGACTATCCTGACCTTCAATCTTCGCGGTGTAGATAGCGCTCAATCCGAAAATTGCACCAAAACTTAGAATCCCCGCCATGCTGAGGATGGTCATAAACTGGGTTTGTTGTTGTTTCCGCTGCGCTTCACGCCACGGCAATAAATTTATATATGCCATGTTGAGAAACTCCGTAAAGCCAAACCACTGGCGACCATCAGTTGTGGCGCAACCTGATTGAGTAAGTCACGATCGACAGAAGCGGCAGTCTCCATATGCAGGAATGGGTTTGCGACTACCGTGTGAATGCCAAGTTCATCAGTTAGCAGCTTGTCAACGCCCTCGATAAGGCTGGTGCCACCGGAAATCAACAGATAATCAATGCTGTCGCGACCTGAAGTGGTCAGATACATCTGGATACCGCGACGAACTTGTTGCAATAGCATCGTTTGGAAAGGAGCCAGCACCTCAAAGGTATAATTTGGTGGCAAATCGTTACTGACTTTGGCCTGCTCTGCCTCTTCGTAAGTTTTTGCATAATAGGAGACAATGCTACGGGTATACTGCTCGCCCCCAAATACTTGATCGCGGGTATAGAGGGTTTTACCGTCTTCCAGAATACTGAGTAAAGTCATCGTCGCGCCGATATCCACCACAGCGACTAATTTTGATTTGGCATCCGAGGGAAGTTGTTTGGCACAAAGCTCGGCGGCACGACTTAGCGCATAGCTTTCAACATCGATCACCCGAGCGACAAAACCACCCTGGTCCAGCGCGCTGACACGGGTCTGCACACTTTCAGTCCGGGCGGCACTGAGCAACACATTCACTTTTGAAGGGTCATTACTGTTCAGGTCTTGTTTTTCGAAATCCAGACTCACTTCACTAAGCGGATAAGGAATTAAACTGTCCGCTTCCACTTCAATCTGACTCGCAAGCTCAGCATCGGACAGGGTTGCATCCATGAAAATAACTTTACTGATTACCGTCGAACCAGAGACTGCGGCAGCTGCAAATTTCACAGTCTTGGGAATTTTCTTACGGATTTTACCGATGACGTTACCAACGGCTTCAATGTCCTGGATCTCACGCTCATTCATCGAGCCTTTAATCATTGGTTCAATTGCGAAGGCTTCTACTTTATAATGCCCGCTATGCTGACTGAGCAACACAGCCTTCACAGTGTGAGCACCGATATCTACCCCGAGAATTAAAGGGTTTTTTGTCTGAAACAGGCGATTTATCATAGCTTCCTGCGGCCGTATCAAATTTATGATTATTATGGTTTTGATTTTTAGCTTAGTCGTTATAACAGGTATCTAATGAGCTTTCACGACTGCTAATAAATTTATACTAGCAGCCTATTTTAGTAAATGGGAGTAAAAATTGGGGCGATTCAGTGTCTTGGCTTAAAAAACTGGTAATTATTACCCTAAGTTGCTTTATTGCAGGTCTGACTGTGATATTTGGCAGCTACTTGTATCTGAAAGATGAACTGCCCAGCGTTGAAACCCTCAAGGATGTGCGGCTACAGACGCCAATGCGGGTATTTAGTCAGGATGGCGAACTTATTTCACAATTTGGTGAGAAGCGCCGGATCCCTCTGAAGATCAATGAAATACCGCCTTTATTGATCCAGGCAGTACTTGCAACTGAAGATGCCCGTTTTTATGAACATCCTGGCATTGATGTCATCGGTGTGTTCCGCGCCGCGACCGTCGTTGCGACCACCGGTGATTATAGTCAGGGTGCCAGCACCATTACTCAGCAACTCGCCCGATTATTCTTCCTCAGCCGGGAAAAGAAAATTATCCGCAAAATAAAAGAAGCCTTCCTGGCTTTTCATATTGAAGAGCTGCTGACTAAAGATGAAATTCTGGAACTCTATCTGAACCGGATTGAATTAGGTCAACGGGCTTTTGGTGTCGGGGCGGCCGCTCAGGTTTACTTTGGCAAAAATATCCAGGATCTCAGCTTATCTGAAATGGCGATTATTGCCGGTTTACCGCAAGCGCCTTCAGTGTTGAATCCGGTGCGCTCCCCGAGTCGCGCCCGCGCCAGACGCAATATTGTGCTGGGTCGGATGCTGACCGTTGGCTACATTACCCAACAACAATATGATGAAGCGATTCAGGCCCCAATCGTTTCAAAATTGCATGGTGCACAGATTACCGCTTCAGCGCCTTACCTGGCGGAAATGGTCCGAAAAGAAGTGGTGGATACCTATGGTGAAGAAGAAGCCTACTCTAAAGGTTTCCAGGTATTTACGACCGTGCATTCAGTCCAGCAAGCGACCGCCGTACAGGCACTCCAGCAGAACTTACACAACTATGACGAACGTCATGGTTTCCGCGGCCCTATTTCAGTGTTATGGCCGGCAACCCGCCAGGAAAATGCCGACGGCACGGTCAGTTTTGTCGAGGAGCAACGTTTATCTGACGAGGCGATTCTGGCGTATCTTGATCAACAAGATGCCATCGAAAAACTGCTGCCGGCAGTTGTCACGCAAGTCGAAAACCGTAGTGCTGAAGTCATGATCAGCGGCGGCCGTAAAGTGCAGCTCGGGTGGGATGGCTTAAAATGGGCGCGCGCTTTTATCAGCCACGAACGGCAGGCGAATCCGCCTAAATCGGCTAGCCAAATCCTGGCGCCTGGCATGCATGTTTTTGTCAGGGAGCATCAAGGTGAATGGCGGTTAAGTCAGTTGCCGCAAGCCAGCAGCGCGCTGGTTGCGCTTGATCCAACAGACGGGGCAATTCGGGCCTTGGTCGGCGGCTACAGCTTTGGGCTCACTCAATTTAACCGGGTAACCCAGGCCAACCGCCAGGTTGGTTCGAATATCAAACCCTTTATTTACTCTGCAGCCTTGGAGCATGGCTACACGTTGGCGTCGGTACTCAATGATGCGCCGATCCATGAATGGGATGCCGGTTCCGGTACGGCTTGGCGGCCGAAAAATTCACCTGATGTCTATGATGGTCCAATTCGGTTACGCGAAGCTTTGGCAAAATCGAAAAACGTGGTCTCGGTGCGACTGATTAGTGGCGTGGGGATCGATAACACCATCAACCATCTGGCGAAATTTGGCTTTCACAAAAATGATTTGCCGCGCAACCAGACGCTGGCACTGGGTTCAGCATCATTAACACCGCTGGAGTTGGCAACAGGTTATGCGGTATTCGCTAACGGCGGCTATCTGGTCAAGCCTTATGTGATTACAAAAATACTGGACGATCAAAATAACGTCATTTTTGAACACAAACCCGTCAAAGTATGTCCGACTTGTCAGCCAGAGACTGCCCTTGTCGCGGAATCATCAACAGCCGATAACCCCGAAGTGGCCACCGCTCAGGTTAAAGACGCTGAGGAATCTACCGCCGAAGTACCGGCGCGAGCAACACCAGAGCGTAATTTTGCACCTCAGGTGATTTCGCCCCAAAACGCCTTTTTAATGGCTGAAGCCATGAAAAGTGCAATCTGGGGCGGTCCCGGCTGGGATGGAACGGCGAAAAATCTGAAAGCTCTGAAACGGCGTGATATATCAGGTAAAACCGGTACCACGAATGATGTCAAAGACACCTGGTTCTCTGGCTTTACTCCGGACCTGGTGATCACCAGCTGGGTTGGTTTTGATGATGCAGAAAGTGTACTTGGCAAAACGGCTTGGAATAGCAATCTTGGTGTTGACCAAGTTTCAGGCGGCGAATCTGGCGCCCGCACCGCGTTACCGCCATGGCAGACCTATGCGCAAGCTGCGCTTTCTGAGCTACCGGAAAAGTTTCCACCCGCACCTGTTGGGATTGTCTCGGTACGGATTGATAACCAAACCGGGTTACTGACCCAAGCTACGGATAGCAGCAGTAGCTTCGAATATTTCCAGCAAGGCACGCAGCCAACGCAGTATGCCAACCCGGGAAATCCGGATTCACCGCAGAACCAGCAAAAACCGGAAGAGATTGATATTTTCCGCTAACTCTGTTTCTCGCGAGTAGCGAGCTGCAAGGCGGAGCTAGCCTCTGCTTTGCAGCGTTCCAACCTGAGCTTTGATGATCGCTCAGGCACGTTCATTCGCCCAGGCCGCCGCTTGCGCCTGAGAATGTCGGGCTGCTTTAGCTGCTGCCATTTGCTGCCTCGCTAAAATGGCTAAATCAGCGTGAATGCCACCTGCAGTCACTAATCTGCCAGCACCGGGGCCTTTGAGTACCAACGGATTGGTCTGATACCAGGCAGATTCAATCACAAACACATTGTCACAGGCTTGAATAGCCGCCAGCGGATGATCTGGTGCCACACTCAGTAGCTGAACATTCGCTTTGGGGCCTTCGGCGGTGACGGTTAATGTCGCCACATAACGTAAAACGTGGCCGGCAGCAGAGGCTTTGCTCAAGGTCGCTGCGACCGCATGGTCCAGTTGATCACGTTGGCTCCAGAAGTCTTCCCAGCTCCCCTGTTCCAGACCTTCCGGCAATAAAGGCGTCAACGCGATATCGTTGATCTCCAGTGTTAAACCCAGCTCTCTGGCCAACACCAATAACTTACGCTGCACATCTTTGCCAGACAAATCATCCCGCGGGTCAGGCTCAGTTAATCCTTCAGCTTGCGCTTGTGTTACAAATTCAGAAAATGGAGCGCTGCCATCATATTTACATAGCAACCAAGATAAAGTTCCGGAAAAAATACCGCTGATTTGCCGGATCTGGTCCCCAGAACTTTGCAACTCCTGCAAAATCCGTTGTACCGGCAGACCGGCACCAACCGTCGTATTGGCGAGCCAACTGACCTGTTGTTCAGCGACCAAAGCACTGATTTGCTGATACTGTGCCAGCGGCAAGGTCACCCCTTGTTTGTTGGCGCTGATCAAATGACAACCGGTCTGGACAAAATCGCCATATCCCTCGGCAAAAGCCTTGCTTGGCGTGATATCCACCAGAACTTTCGGACTTGGTAGAGCCGCCAGATAATCCAGTAACTCCTGCTTCTGATACGCCGGCGCCACCGCTAACTGCTCTGGCCAATTTTGCACGGTCAAATCATCACCAAAGCAGGCCTGGCGGGAGTTAAATACCCCAGCCAATTTCAGATCAATTTGCCCGGCAAAGGCCTGTTGTTGCTTGCCCAGCAGCGCCAAAAATTCGGATCCAACATTACCGGTACCTGCGACAACCACATTCAGCCGCACTTGTGTAGGCAATAATAATTGATGGAACTCGGTTAATTCACGTGCCGACAGCGGCGGCTGAAACAACCATAATGCCAGCTCGTTACTTTCGAAACTAAACGCGGGTTGTTGCCGCTCTAACCAATGTGCTGCCTGGATCGATAGCTGTTGTTGCTGTTTGGCTGCCGGCTTGACCCAGGCAATCGCCTGATACTGAGCACTACTCACCCGGGGATAGATCTGTTGTTGACCTAAAAACCTTAACAATACATCCAGATTTTTCTGTTCAACTATCCAGCTTTTGGGATCTCCCGGTACTGCAAAAACCGTGCTCTGTAATGCCGCAGCGGCTTGCTCAGCGGAAAGCTGATGGCTTTTCGGTAATGTCACCAACACCACATCGGCTAAATCGGTGACAAACTGAACTTCAATCGCTGCTTGACGGCTGACGCGGCAACCTGGTTGGTCTGGCTCGTAGCTGCTACGGACCACCAGTTCAGCATTAAAATCCGCCAGTGGGCTTAAAGTTTTGGCGTGCAACACTGGATTACCGAGCTGCGCCAAGGTGCGAGCCTGGGCAAAAGGTACCTGCCGGTAAGCACGGGCCGAAGGGACTTTCCGCGGGTCTGCACTGTAAATTGCATCGACATCAGTCCAGATATTGATGCTTTGAGCAAATACCAGCCGTCCTAAAATCGTCGCCGAATAGTCACTACCATTGCGACCAAGGGTAATACTTGTGCCATCAACCGTGCGGGCAATGAACCCGGTCACCACATTGAAACCCGGTTGTTGTAAAGGTTGTAACAAGGCAGCCGATTGCTGCCACTGCACTTGCTGGCCGTCTAGTCGCAGAAAATCACGGGCGTCAATCGCTGTCGACGGCTGGCCCCGGTCTTGTAGTAAATGGCTGAGTAACAGTGTTGACAGCTTTTCACCAATCGCCAGCACATCATTGTGCCGACCAGCCTGCGCCGCCAGCGGCACATCAGCCAGCCAGCTGTTCAGCTGATTCAACACCAAAGGTGCTGTTGCGGCTGATAATGTACGGGTCACTAATAACCGTAGTTGCTGTGATAACGCCTGCCAGTGTTGCTCCAGCGCGGTTTGATCGGCGGCAACATCGAGCAAAGCCAATAGCGCATCCGTGGTATCGCCTGGCGCAGACACCACCACCCAGGCTGAGGCTTGCGGCTGCGCTAATAAAATATCCGCGACCGCATGAAAACGTTCGGCCGAAGCCAGGCTGCTGCCACCAAATTTATGCACTACCAGCGCAGAAGCCGCGGTCGTCGCTGTTGAAAATTGTACTGCCATGACACTCACCAAAAAGCGGCTAAAGCCGGGTTTAAACGAAATTCTTGTTGCGACTGTGCATCCGCAGCAGTCTTATTCAACGTCGTTGCGGCCTGCGCTGTGGTTATTCCATCCGCGCTCGCGGTTGCAACCCGCGTCGCTCCATCGGCCGTCATTGCTTGTTCCACCGCCGCAAAAGCCTGGGCTAAATCCGCCAGCAAATCACGGCCATCTTCGATGCCAACCGATAAACGGATTAGCGTTGGTCCCATCCCTGCCGCTTTTTGCGCTGCCGCATCCATCGAAGCATGAGTCATCGTTCCCGGATGGCAAATTAAACTCTCAATGCCGCCCAAAGATTGAGCCAGGGTGAAACATTGCAACGCATTAAAAAATACCGGTAAATAAACTTCATCCGCGGCTAAATCGAAACTGACCATCGCGCCAAAGCCATTTTGTTGCGCCTTAGCGATAGCATGGCCCGGGTGATCTTTCAGTCCTGGGTAATAGGTTTTGGCCACCAGCTTTTGCTGTTGCAGAAAGTCTACAACCAGCGCGGCATTCTCCAGATGGGCTTTCATTCTTGGCAATAAAGTGCGGATGCCGCGCAGCACCAAATGCGAGTCAAAAGCACCACCGGTCAGGCCTAAACAATTCGCCCACCATTTCAACTCATCACCGGTGGCCTGATCTTTGGTAATCAAAGCGCCACCGACAATATCACTGTGGCCATTGAGGTATTTGGTGGTTGAATGCACCACAATATCAGCACCAAGTTTGAGAGGTTGTTGCAACACCGGCGATAAAAAGGTGTTATCAACCACCACCAACGCGGCCAACCTTTTAGCCAAATCACAAACGGCTTTGATGTCTGTAATTTGCAGTAACGGGTTACTTGGCGTTTCCAGCCAGATCATTTTGGGTCTGGCGTTTGTCACCAATTCCGCCCAATTATCTTGCTGAAAATTCACAATCACCACTTTAAACGCTTGTTTACGATTGGCCAGGTTGACGAACAACCGATAACTGCCGCCATAACAATCATGTGGGATCACTAAGGTGTCGGCAGGCGTTAATAGTTGCAACGCCAGCACACAGGCCGACATACCGGTGCTGGTGACCAGACCTTTAGCACCACCTTCTAATTCAGCTAACGCATCGCCAAGCAAATCGCGGGTTGGATTGTTCGAGCGCGAGTAATCATATTTTCCGGGCTGCTTAAAAGCTTTGAGTTCATAAGTTGAGGTTAAATACAAAGGGGGTGTCACCGAGCCATAGGCCGGATCCTGGGCAATACCGGCACGGGCAGTAATAGTGGCAGAATGGCGGGTTGACATAATGAACCTCTGACTAATATAGGCGTTTAGACGTCTAAAAGTATACTTCCGAAAAATAAGAAGTCAAAACATTTAGACGTCTGTAGTGATTATTTCTTGCGCATTGTTTGTGTCCCATCGTATAAAGAAGTAAAATTCCGGCCCAAAATGCGCTACGCAACTAAAAACAAATCAAGGTACAACTATGGCTAAGTGGAATGGTGAATACGTTCACCCGTATGCAGAACATGGCAAAAAATCTGAACAGGTGAAAAAAATCACCGTTTCTATCCCGCTCAATGTGTTGAAAGTGCTGACTGATGAAAGAACTCGTCGTCAAGTCAACAACTTACGTCATGCCACTAATAGCGAACTTTTATGTGAAGCGTTTCTGCATGCATTTACCGGTCAGCCTTTGCCAGCTGATGAAGATTTGCGCAAAGATAACCCGCATCAAATCCCGGTCGAAGTACGTAATATTTTGACCAGCATGGGTAAACCTATTCCAGTGATCCAGGAAGCCGACTCCGACGAGGAGTAAACTGACGCATTCAGCTGTATTTCATGTATCAGTTTAAAATTTACAATAATTAAAAAATCAACAGAACGTAAAAACCCGCCGTATGGCGGGTTTTTTATCAGCTAGCTCTCAAATAATCCTGACTACTGCATATAGTTTGCAGGCATCTCAATCCGGGCGACTCCAGAGGCCACTGCTGCATCCGCCACCGCTTTGGCGACTCTGGGCAGCAAGCGTGGATCCATCGGTTTCGGGATAATATACTCTTTGCCAAACTCCAGCCGAGCAACCTGTGAAGCGATTAATACTGATTCCGGCACCGGCTCTTTGGCGATGCTTCGGATTGCATGAACCGCTGCCACTTTCATTTCATCATTAATTACGCTGGCACGTACATCCAGAGCTCCGCGGAAGATGAATGGGAAACACAGGACGTTATTCACCTGATTCGGGTAATCAGAACGGCCTGTGGCCATAATCAAATCCGAGCGCACTGCATGCGCCAACTCTGGTTTAATTTCCGGATCGGGGTTCGAACACGCAAAAATCACTGGATTATCAGCCATCAACTTTAGTGCTTCCGGCGGTAACACATCAGGCCCAGACACCCCGACAAACACGTCGGCGCCATCCAGCGCATCTTCTAAAGTGCGCTTATCCGTGTTGTTGGCAAACAAAGTCTTATACTTATTCAAATCCTCACGACGGGTATGAATCACTCCCTTGGTATCCAACATGTAAATATATTCGCGCTTGGCTCCACATTTAATCAACAGTTCCATACAGGCAATAGCAGCCGCGCCGGCACCCATACAAACAATCGTCACTTTACGAATATCTTTCCCCTGAATTTCCAGCGCGTTCAACAAGCCGGCGGCGGTGACAATTGCGGTGCCGTGTTGATCATCATGAAATACCGGAATATTGCAGCGTTTAATCAGCTCTTTCTCAATTTCAAAGCACTCTGGTGACTTGATATCTTCCAGATTGATCCCGCCAAAGGTGTCGGCGATATTCGCTACCGTGTTGATAAATTCATCTGTCGTGCGATGTGTCACTTCGATGTCAATTGAATCAAGATTGGCAAAACGTTTGAACAACAATGCTTTACCTTCCATAACGGGTTTGGAAGCCATAGGTCCTAAATTCCCCAGGCCTAAAATTGCGGTTCCGTTGCTGATCACCGCGACCAGATTGCCCTTCGCGGTGTATTTGTAGACGTCCTCCGGATTTGCGGCAATTTCACGCACCGGTTCAGCAACACCCGGACTATATGCAAGAGCCAGGTCTTTTACGGTTTCGGCGGGCTTACTGATCTCAATACTGATTTTGCCCGGTTTAGGTTCGGCATGATACCGCAGTGCTTGTTCTCTGAAATCTGACATGGTAAGAGGTCCTGACGCTGAGCCCTGTGGGCTTTTGTTGTATACCCGTCATCCTTGAAGATGCGGGATTGTTGCCAATCTTTGCGCTGTAGGGCGAAAAGCCGCTCATTCTAAAGAGCAGAGCGCGCTAAGCAAATCAATAACTTGCTGATCGTACCACTGAAAAATACCCGCGGCACAACCACTTCACCAACGCCGTATCGACGATCCAGATCCGCCGGGAACAACCGGCTAATCCCGACATAAGGCATTGGTCGAAGTTTGCGCAGTTCTGTTATAACAAGTTTTATTGAGCACGCCAATCCCCCAAACCACAACTCGTCTGACCAGATAAAAATAAACTTTATAATGATGCAACAAAACTGAATAGACGGTTAGATAGCCAGCCAGCCAAAGCTGGTTATTATGCAAGATTGACGATCTGACATATAGCAAAAATCGCTTATGAATAAATTAGTTAGTAAGTTTTTAGCCAGAAATTTACTTGCATAAATTCCCTGCAGACTATGCACTAAAAATTTTTTTGCTTGATGTTTAAAGGTTTCAATTCTGGACAGGCGAGTAGCCCAGATCAGTTCCGATCTGGGAGGTCAGCGATAACTTGAGAGAATGGCTTGAGATAGAAATCATGTGATGACTCCGGATAGGAAGGAACATTCATTTCCGGCAGAGAGCGTTACTGTCCCTTAGAATGCAAAAAAGGCACCCCAGGTGCCTTTTTTGCTGTCTTACGACGGGAAGCCAGATTACTTGGCGCCCAGTACTGCAAAACGTTTTTTGAAGCGGTCAACACGACCACCTACATCCAGAACTTTTTGCTTACCAGTGTAGAACGGGTGGCAAGCTGAGCATACGTCCAAGTGGATGTCTTTGCACAGAGCTGAATGCGTTTTGAATGAATTACCGCAAGTACAGGTTGCAGTGATTTCTTTGTATTCCGGGTGGATACCTGGTTTCATGGCTTACCTCGTTGGGCCGTATCGCAATCTGATCAGTCTTGCTGTCAAACACCATACGTATTTCAGTTAAATTAGGGCGCGAAGTTTAATTGATCAGTGAGCCTTATTCAACTAAAAGTTCGCCATCAGGTAAAAGCCTCAACCAGCGGAAAAACTCCTGTTCAGAGTCAAGTCGACTTTGTACACTGAAGCCAGCTTACTCTTGGGATCCACCTGTGCCTATTCTTCGTGTCGCCTTGCCGGTGCCTTTGCGCCAACATTTTGATTATCAAATGGAAACTGATGAGAATGTCAATGTCAGTATTGGCTCGCGAGTGCTGGTTCCCTTTGGCAAACGACAGTTGGTTGGGGTGGTGTGGCAAATCGATCCAGTGGATAGTTTTTCCGACGCCGCACTCAAACCTATCTCGCAATTATTGGATCCCGCGCCGGTTCTGGGGCCGTTGCTGCGCGATTTGCTCAGTTTTGCGGCAGATTATTACCATCATCCGCTTGGCGATGTGCTCACAAGCGCCTTACCAGCCTTGCTGCGCGAAGGGCGGCTGCTTGATGCTGAAAAACAAAAATTACTGCAACTGACCCCCGGCGGCCAGACCTGTCAGGATGTTCAGTTTAAACGCTCTGCCAGACAGCTCGCGCTGTGGTTGCAGCTAAAACAAGCTGCTTTACCCCAAAACACGGCCGTGAGCGAATATAGCCGGGCTGCGGTACAACAACTCATTGATAAAGGAATCGCGGAACTGGTCAGCCAGCCCTATCAGCCGTATACCTATCAGCCGGAAAAACAAAAACCGCTACCGTTAAACCCGGCGCAGGCTTTAGCTGTGACCGCCGTGGTGCAAGCGCTTGGGCGTTTTGAACGATTTTTACTCGAAGGGGTCACCGGATCCGGTAAAACTGAAGTGTACTTACAGGCCATTCAGCCAGTGCTTGCCAAAGGCCAGCAAGTGTTGGTGCTGGTGCCGGAAATTGGCTTGACGCCGCAAACCCTGGCCCGGTTTGAAAAACGTTTTGCCGTGCCGATGTTAACCTGGCACTCCAATATGACCGATCACGAGCGTTTGCGCTGCTGGCAACGCAGTCAAAGTGGCGATGCTGCTATTATTATTGGCACCCGATCGGCCTTATTTCTGCCCTTTCGCCAATTAGGCTTGCTGATTATTGATGAAGAACATGACCAGTCTCTCAAACAGCAGGATGGTTTTCGTTATCATGCTCGGGATTTAGCGGTGAAACGCGCCAGTCTGGAAGCGTGTCCGATCCTGCTGGGTTCAGCCACGCCCAGTCTTGAGTCGTTGTTTAACGTCCAGCAACGGAAATTTATTCATTTACAGTTACCGGAAAGAGCAACCAGCCAGCAAGTCCCGAAGATTGAACTGCTTGATCTGAAACAGCAAGTACTGAAAAACGGTCTGGCGGATGGCACCTTAGCACAGATCCGCCAAACCCTGATGCAGGGCCAGCAAGTGATGTTGTTTCTCAATCGCCGAGGTTTTGCCCCGGCGCTGATTTGCCATGAATGTGGCTGGCTGACTGAATGCCTGCATTGCAGCGCCTTTACCACTTATCACAAGCAAAGCCGCCAGCTGATTTGTCACCACTGTGCCGCCAGCAGACCCGTGCCGCATCAATGTGGTCATTGCGGCAGCACGCAATTAGCCCCCGTCGGTCAAGGTACTGAGCAGCTGGAGGAGCAGCTTGGCAGATTAATTCCGGACTATCCGATTACCCGTTTGGACCGCGACAGCACCCGGCGCAAGGGGAGCTTAGAGGCTCACCTCGGAACAATTCATAGTGGCAAACCGCAATTAATTATCGGCACTCAAATGCTAGCCAAAGGTCATCACTTTCCGGCAGTGAGCTTAGTCGTGGTGGTCGATGTTGATGGTGCTTTGTACAGCAGCGATTTTCGCGCCTCGGAACAACTGGCACAACTACTGACTCAGGTCTCAGGCCGGGCAGGCCGCGGTGATGTCGCTGGTAAAGTACTGCTACAAACTCATTATCCGGGCCACCCACTGTTACAAGATGTGATCCAAAATGGCTATCACTCTTTTGCCCGTAGCGCCTTACTCGAGCGCCAACAAACCCGTTTACCGCCTTATCAGCATATGGCGATGTTTCGTGCTGAGGCGCTGGACTCCTCCCTTTGTGAGCAGTGGCTCAGCTTGTTACAACAGCATACTGCGATTACGGCACAACAATCGACTTTACAATGGCTGGGCCCGGTAAAGGCACCGCTGGAGAAAAAAGCCGGAAAATTCCGCTGGCAATTGCAACTATTCAGCTCGGATCGCAAAGCGTTGCATCTGCTGCTGGCGTCGCTCATCCAGCTGATCCAGTCCTCAGCACTGAGCCGCAAGCTAAAATGGCAGCTGGATGTTGATCCGCTGGATCTGAGCTAGGGCGCAATTGATCAGTACAAATGCCGGATTTAGCCCGAGGTTAAGGGTGTCATTTGCAGCAGTTTTCAGTAGAATGCGGGATGACCTGTTAAAAAGTGTGATTTAAAACCCTGTTATGCCTCAGCAAGATTATGTCAAAGCCGCCCGTCCGGCACCTCGTTCCAGAACCAAGGCTAAAGCCCCTGCGCCTGTCCCCAAATTATTGATTGCAGCGGTGCTGGCGTTACTGATGATTTTTGGCTATTTCTTATGGCATATCTCAACCAGACCCGGCGCTGAAGCGTTGGCAGAGCAGGCTAAGGCAGCACAACCAGCACAGGTCGCTGAAGTTGATGAATTACCTGCGAAGCCTTCGAAAGAGCCTTACACTTACATTAAAGAGCTGGAAACCAAGGAAATTCAGGTGACCGCTGACGAACTCGATGCCAAAAAGCCCGCCACACTTTACTGCGGCGCCTTTAAAGATTTAAACAGCGCCCAGCAGCTCAAAGCAAAAATTGCATTTGCCGGCATCAGTTCAACCATTAAAGAATCCTCAGGTAAACACCGGGTCGTCGTGGGTCCCTATGCCAGCAGACGCCAAGCGCAAAATGACCGCAACTTGCTCAAACGCAACCGGATTGCTGATTGCTGGATGCCATTATAACTCATTGATTTTTAAGTATCACCGCTCGATTTACGCAGCGGTGACACCCCTTCCCACATGAGGGGCTGTGATGTCACCATCGATATGGTCAATTTTATTACCCTACGCTTTGCGACCTTGAAAACCAAAGACTTCACCCTTATTTCCTGAAGCAGTGTCCCGCTTACCTGAGGTGAAAACTCCCCGGGTATTTATTGATAAAGAGATAACATGACAACCATAGTTTCAGTCCGCCGCAACGGCCAGGTCGCATTAGGTGGTGATGGCCAGGTCACCCTGGGTAATACCGTGATGAAAGGCAATGCCCGCAAAGTCCGTCGTTTGTATCACGGCAAAGTGTTGGCCGGATTTGCCGGCGGTACTGCTGATGCTTTCACCTTGTTTGAACGTTTTGAAGCCAAGCTGGAACTGCATCAGGGCCATTTGATGCGTGCTGCGGTGGAACTGGCTAAAGACTGGCGTACCGATCGCATGCTGAGAAAACTGGAAGCATTACTGGCAGTTGCTGATGCGAATTGTTCGCTAATCATTACCGGCAACGGCGATGTCATTCAGCCAGAACAGGATTTGATTGCGATCGGCTCTGGTGGTCCTTTTGCTCAGGCGGCAGCAACGGCACTGTTGCAAAACACCGAACTCAGCCCACGTGATATCGTCGAAAAAAGTTTAACGATTGCTGGTGATATCTGTATCTATACCAATCAACAGCACACCATTGAAGATTTATAAGAAGGTCCGCTATGTCTGAAATGACGCCAAGAGAAATCGTCCACGAACTGGACCGCCATATTATCGGGCAACAGGATGCCAAACGCGCGGTGGCTATCGCGCTGCGTAACCGCTGGCGCCGGATGCAACTTGATGCAACATTACGGCAAGAGGTCACGCCCAAAAACATCCTGATGATCGGCCCGACCGGTGTTGGTAAAACTGAAATTGCCAGACGCCTGGCTAAATTGGCTCATGCTCCTTTTATCAAAGTTGAAGCAACTAAATTTACCGAAGTTGGTTATGTTGGCAAGGAAGTCGAAAGTATTATCCGCGACTTAACCGACAGTGCAGTGAAAATGGTGCGTGAAACTGAAGTGGCGAAAAACCGTTTCCGGGCAGAGGAAGCAGCCGAAGAACGTATTTTAGATGTACTCCTGCCACGCGCGAAAAACAGTTGGGGCGAGAGTGAGCCTTCAGATACCGACAATCATACCCGACAGATCTTCCGGAAAAAGCTGCGGGAAGGTCAACTCGACGACAAAGAAATCGAGCTGGATTTGGCAATGCCGGCCTTAGGCGTAGAAATTATGGCGCCACCGGGCATGGAAGAAATGACGCAGCAGCTGCAAAGCATGTTTCAGAACATGGGCTCAGACAAGACCAAAAAGCGTAAACTGAAAATTAAAGATGCGTTCAAGCAGCTGATTGAAGAAGAAGCCGGCAAACTGGTGAATCCGGAAGAGCTCAAAGCCAAGGCATTAGAAGCGGTTGAGCAAAACGGTATCGTGTTTATCGATGAAATCGACAAAATCTGTAAGCGCGGTGAAACCTCAGGCCCTGATGTCTCACGCGAAGGCGTGCAGCGTGATTTATTGCCGTTAATTGAGGGTTGCACTGTTAACACCAAACATGGCATGGTGAAAACTGATCACATTTTGTTTATCGCTTCCGGTGCCTTTCAAATGGCCAAGCCATCCGATCTGGTGCCAGAGCTACAAGGCCGTCTGCCCATTCGGGTTGAGCTACAGGCACTGACCGCAGCCGATTTCGAGCGGATCCTCACTGAGCCTAAAGCCTCATTAACTGAGCAAACCCGAGCCTTGCTCGCCACGGAAGGCGTGGCGTTGTCTTTTACCAGTGATGGCATTGCCCGGATCGCCCGTGCCGCGTGGCAAGTCAACGAAAAAACTGAAAATATTGGTGCACGTCGCCTTTATACCGTGATGGAACGGCTACTGGAACAGGTCTCCTTTGAAGCGTCGGATCATGCAGGTCAACAGATTGTCGTCGATGCCGCCTACGTCGATAGTCACCTGGATGCGTTGGTGCAGGATGAAGATTTAAGCCGGTTTATTTTATAACAATCCAAGATCATCCAAAGCCCGATATAGTTGAGGACTCGGCGGTCGCCAACTTGAGCGTAACAAGAGGAAGCAGCAGATGCACCAGGTCACTAAACTGCATTACCACCAAAAATCCAAACGGCTGGATGTACTGTTTAGCGACGAAGTCAGCGCCAGTTTTAGCGCGGAACTGCTGCGGGTGTTGTCGCCATCGGCCGAAGTTCGGGGGCATGGCCAACCGCTGCTGGTGAGCCACAAACGCGATGTCGGCATTCAGCGAATATTGCCGGTGGGTCTCTATGCGGTCAAACTGGTGTTTGACGATGGTCATCAAACGGGGATCTACAGTTGGCCTTATTTACGCCAGCTGCACGACAACAGGGACACCTTGTGGCAGGACTATCTAAACCGGCTGCAGGCTGCCAACAGTAATCGCGAGCCTACGCTGAGCTTTCGACAGCTTTAACCGCAAGTCAATTTACACTACTCCATCTTGGGGACAGAGTCAGTCGACTCTGCCCCAATGGCACTAGGCCTTAAATCTGTCCACCGTATGATGTAATCGCGCCGCCTGGGCTGCCACTTCTTCGCTAATTTGTGCGTTGTGCTGGGCGATCACCAGCGACTCCTGGGAAATATCCCGGATGCGCACCACATTTTTATTCACTTCGGATGCAACATGACTTTGCTCTTCAATGGCTGTCGCAATTTGCGTCGTCATATCCATAATCGTGCTGACATCCTGGGTAATTGCCGACAACAATTTACTCGCCATGCCAGCTTGTTCGACACTGCTGGTCCCTTGTTCCCGACAACTGTTCATGGACTGCACTATCGCTTTTGTACGGCTTTGTAAACCGCTGATAATTTGCTCGATCTGCCGGGTAGATTCAGCAGTGCGCTGTGCCAGGCTGCGCACTTCATCGGCAACAACCGCAAATCCACGCCCCTGCTCACCAGCTCGGGCCGCTTCAATGGCAGCATTAAGCGCCAGCAAATTGGTTTGCTCGGCAATACCGCGGATCACATCCAACACTGAACCTATGGTGGTGCTATCCTTTTCCAGTTCCCCCATCACCAACGCTGCTTGTTGCAGGTCATTTGAAAGCTCGCTGATTCTGGCCACTGTTTGCTCGACTTCTTTCATCCCGTGACTGGCGTTACGGTTCGTCGCCTCGGCCTTACTCGCGGTGTTTTCAGTATTGCTGGCAATTTCATCAATAGTCGCGCCCATTTCGGTGACGGCAGTCGCCACCATGTCGCTTTCCATCTGTTGTTGGCCCATGCCGCGGCTGGTATCGGCGGTCGATTTCGCCAGTTCAGCGGTTGCGACATCCAGCATCTCCAGCGCCTGGTTGACACTGCGGACTAAATCCTGAAAGTCGCTCAGCATATGATTGAAGTCATTGGCAAGCGCGGTCATTTCATCATTGCCATGCACCTCAACGCGTTGACGAAAATCGTTTCCGGCACGGATCAAGCCGATGGTCCGGCATACATTAGTAATCGGCTGTACTATGCTGCGACTGGTTAACATCACCAGGATTAACACCGAGACCAGCACCAACACAAACAAAGTAAAAGCAATACTTCGGGTCAGTTGTACCGCGTCATCCACCGCTGTTGCGGCGTCTTTAGACATCCGCTGCAAACTTTGCTCTGTCGCATGGATCGCGGAGCGCATTTGTTTCATCACGCCTTGCTCCTGATCCAATCCGATCGCTTGTTGTCCTTGTACTAAGGCAACAAATGCTTGTTGATAAGCAACGGCGGCCTCTTGTAAGGAGCCTTGATCCAACATGCCCTGAAAGCGCGAAAATTCAGCCAAAAAGGTATCAAGGTATTTTAAGTCCAGTCGCAACATAAAATCTTTTTCTGCCCTTCGCAGCTGCAGCAAACTCACCAGCATCCGGTCATTTTGCACTTGCTTAAACTGCTGCTCCAGCTCATGGGCAGCTTTGCGCAGCCCCCCGTAAAGCCCAGACTGGTGATCCAGCCCCACTTGTTGCCACAGGCTCACTGCACGATCAAATTCCCGCTGATAGGCTTCAGTTTGTCTGGAAAACTCATCCAGCGGTGCCGTATCAATTCCGGCTTTGATCAGCCCTGCCCGCAAAGTCGCGATATCACTTTGTAAAGTCTTAAGCACCTGATGGTATTTTTCCTGATAAGACAATTCCCGGCGCATCAGAAAATCCTTTTCATGCCGGCGTAAAGTCAGCACATCCGTTTGCAGAGTCGCGACTTCAAGCCGCAACTGAGACAGGTGGCTTTGTTGACTACTTTGATAAATAAGTAACAACAACATGATCAGCATCGCAATCCCCACGGCAATGGCGTTGATGAACAGTCGTTGTTTGATCGAAAAGTTTCTTAGCATTGCACTGCACCTATCAGTCTATTTGAGTGATAAGCATAGGAAATAAATAATGAAATGGCGAACTGAGAACACCGAAATTAAGCGGGCATCACTGAGTTCCCGCTCTGGGGAATTCAGTGCTTAAGCGAACTTTTCACATGCAGATTTTTGCATACTAGTTTTTTACAGACTCAGGTTTGTGCAGCAATGCCAAAGCCTGTAGTTCCGGCAATGGTTTGGCGATGAGATACCCTTGTACCGCGTCGCAGGCCATATGCCGCAACAACCCGAATTGATTTTCATCTTCCACCCCCTCCGCCAGGATCCGTTTCCCCAGACCGTGGGCTAAGGTAATCATGGTTTTAACAATCATCATATCGGAGTCGCTACTGGCCATATCGGTAATGAAACTGCGGTCAATTTTGATTTTATCGATTGGCATTTTCCGCAAGTAGCCCAGCGACGAATAGCCAGTGCCGAAATCATCAATCGACACCCGGATCCCCATCTGCTGCAACTCAGTGACAAAGTTCCGGCCTTTTTCCATATCGCCCATCGCTGTGTTTTCAGTGATTTCCAGCTCCAGCATGGTCGAAGGGACCTGATACTTCTGTAACAGTTGTTGGATATTTTGCTTCAAACCTTCTTGTTCGAAATGAATAGGCGACATGTTCACCGCGACCGGCGTTTGAATATTCTGACTTCTCCAGCGACCTAAAGTCGCAACGGCTTTTTCAAGGATGGCCAAATCTAGCCGCTGACTCAGTCCCAATTGGGCGACGGCCGGCAAAAACTGTGCGGGCATTTGTAAACCCCGTTGTGGATGTTGCCAGCGCACCAGGGCTTCAAACGCATCAATCCGTTGTTCACGCAGATTAAATTGCGGCTGGAAGTACAAAACAAACTGATCTTGCTCGATGGCTGCCAACAACTCTCTCTCCAGCAACAACAACCGGGCGGATTCCTCCTCCATCCCGCTATGGTATTGCACCCAGCGTTGCTGTTGCCGCTTTGCCTGATGAAAAGCGATATTGGCTTTTTGCAACAAGGATTCGGCGTTGTTGGCATGACCGGGACTCATCGCCACGCCCATACTGGCGGTTAATTTGAGCAAGGAGGAGTCAAAGCTAAAGGGTTTTTCTATCTGTTGTTCAATATGTTGCAAGCTAAATTGTCGTTGTTTTTCGGTTTTGATATCAGCCAGCACCAGCGCAAAAATATCGCCTCCGGTACGGGCAATAAATTTCGGTTTTAAGATACTTGCTTCAAATCGGCGGGTGACCTCGCGCAAGATCCGATCCCCCTGCTTCAAACCAACCGACTCATTAATTGTTTTAAACCGGTCAAGCCCCACCATCACTAGCAATAGAGGTTCATCATCCTGCTGTTGCATCAGTTGATTCAATTCCTGTAACAAAGCATCGCGATTTAAAGCCCCCGTCAAATGGTCGTGACTGTCGAGGTATTGGGTTTTGGCCGTCAACTGCATATTTGCGGTGCGCTCATCCTCCTGCAACCAGATGATTAAACCCAGCCCCAAAATTGTTTGACAGAACAATTCCAGATGTTTATTGACGATAACGACCCGATCCAGCGTTTCTCCTTGTCCTAACCAAACGGAAAGCAGCGCCACCAGCACAAACAGCGTGCCCCACAATAAAATGCTGCTGGCAACTAACTTGGTGACAAAAATTTTATTTTGCAAAGAAAACAGCCAGACACCGGCAACCAGTAACGCAGAGCCAATGAATAACAGTCGCAAATTGACCTGCAGATAACGTTTCCATGGATTGATTTCGGAGTCTGCCGCAAAAACCGCCACGGAAAACAGCGCAATGATGCCGACCAGCCACAGCAATTGATTGATGATCCGTGAGGGGATCCGTTCGCTGGTGACTGCCTCCCGGACTCCGACTAACACCCAGATGGCAAAAGCATAACAACTGAAAATATAACTAAATTCGAATGTAAGCCACAATGGTCGCCAGGCATCGGGGCTGCCCCCCAGCATGCTGTATCCAGCCAGACAAATGACATAAGCTGCAAACACCAGGAAAGCGACCGACCAGGATTTCAGGTAGTGTCGTTGATAAATCCGGTAAAAATGCCATAACACCAGACTCAACACGAAAGCCAGCCCAGCTTGGATAATAAACAGCGACAATCTGGCCAGAATGAGTTCAGTGCTCAAGCTAATGTTCCTTGTCGGTGATTTCTGGGATGTTTGTAAAAATTAACACACTCATCAGCTATTTGCATATATACCCAAAATCATTGAAGATTCGGGTAGGCGACGAGAGAGTGGAGCCCCAGTTACATAGCTATCTATGTAACTGGGGTGAGAGAGCGAAGTCAACAACCCCGCATCTTCAAGGAATAAGGGTATAAGCCACCACAAAACCCAGCTTGAGCTTGGCGAGGATAAGTTTATACTGTGCTCTGGATCAATGACTTATCAGGTGGACGGACAGATGCAATACAATACTTCTGAATTATGTGACTTGTATGCAGACATGATTGATGTGGTTGAGCCACTGTTTGCCAACTATGGCGGTCGCCGCTCCTTTGGCGGAAAAATCCATACTATCAAGTGTTTTGAGGACAATGGTCTGGTCCGGCAGATGCTGTCGGAGCCGGGTGTTGGCAAAGTATTGTTAATTGATGGCGGTGGCTCGGCGCGCCGTGCTTTGATTGATGCCGAATTAGCTGCCATCGCTGCCGAAAACGGCTGGGAAGGCATCGTGGTCTACGGCAGTGTCCGGGATGTAGACACGCTGGAAGACTTCGACATTGGCATTCAGGCGGTCAATGCTATTCCAGTCGGTGCTGATGATCAGGGTTTTGGTGAAACGGATGTGCCGGTATGTTTTGCCGGTGTGACTTTTCTGCCTGACGATCACTTATATGCCGACAGCACCGGTATTATATTATCCGCCGACGCGCTGGATATTGAATAAACCAGCTATTTCAACCAACTGATAACGCGCAACTTTATGCATCAGATGACCTCTTATCAGGCCGCCTCTTTGGCGGCCTTTCAACAACTGCGCAGTGGTGAAACCCGGCTTGGTGAAACCTTATTTTGGCCTGCAGCTGAAAGTGATTTCGCGGTGGCGCTGCAACAAGCTAAAGCCGCGGGGGTGCGGTTTGTAATCCTCGGTATCCCTGAAGATATCGGGCCCCGAGCCAATTTTGGCAACGGTGGTGCTGATCTTGGTTTTCTGGCGTTTTTAAAACGCTTTCTGAACTTGCAAGCCAATCCTTTTCTGGATGGTGCCAAAATCTGGATTGCTGGCGAAATCCACTGCGCTGATTTACAACAACAAAGTCAAAATTTGGATACTAAAGATCCTGCTCAGCTGACGTTATTACGCGGCCTTTGTGCACAAATTGATGAACGTGTGACGCCGGTTGTGCGAGCCATTTTTGCCGCTGGTTTAATGCCAATTGTGATTGGCGGTGGCCATAACAACGCACTGCCGCTGTTACAGGCGCTGGCGCAGCAGACCGGCACTGCCGTGAATGCTGTTAATCTCGACCCGCATTGTGATTTTCGGCTGCTGGAGGGGCGCCATAGTGGCAATGGTTTTAGTTACGCCAAAGCGCAGCAGTGGCTGGACCGTTATTTTGTGGTCGGATTACATGAGCTGAAAAACTCCGCTGCCGCGCTGAGCCAAATGCAGCAGGCTGGTGTTGGCTTTTGCAGTTATCAGGATATATATCTGCGGCAACACTGCAGCTTTGAACAGTCCTTGCAGTTAGCGCTGGAGTATTTCAACGCTGATGAGCCTGGAGCTGCGGGTTATTGCGTTCCTCCTCTGGGGATCGAACTCGATACCGACAGCATCAGCATGATGCCGGTCAGCGCTTTTACCAATTGTGGAGTGACCGTCGCGAGTGCCGAGCGTTATGTGTACTATTTCGCCAGCTTGCCACAAAGTCGTTATTTGCATCTGGCGGAAGCTGCACCTTCGCAGCATCCGGCTGGTTTGGCAGCCGGGATGTCGGAAGCTGGTCAGGTATTAACAGCCTTGGTATTAGCGTTTATTCAGGCCAAAACTACGGGGTCGTAAAAGCCTGTAACTTTAAGTTGTATGGGGGTATACCCAAAATCATTGAAGATACGGGTAGGCGCCGAGTGAGTGAGACCCCTGGAGCATAGCTGTCTATGTGACTGGGGCGAACGAGCGAAGGCAACAACCCCGTATCTTCAAGGATGAAGGGTATATTCAGCGCTGACGGTGGTGCTGGTACTGTTTGATCCAGGCCGGTAAACCGTGCAGGGCAAAAGGCCTGGAATACAAAAAACCCTGTCCCCGATGACATCCCATTTGCTTAAGCTTATCCGCCACCGCCTGCTCTTCAATCCCTTCAGCCACGACCACCAGTTGTAAATTCTTCGCCACGTCCAAAATGGCGCCGGTCACAGCGGCCTGAGTATCTGAACGATGTAATCCGGCGATAAACGAGCAATCTACTTTCACTTGCTGGATCGGAAGTTGTCGCAGGTAGCCTAAAGACGAAAAACCGGTGCCAAAATCATCCAGCGCCAATTGCACCCCGAGTTGGTTCAAGCGGTTGAGCACATTTAATACCTTGCCGGGTTCAGTCAGTAGCGCGTCTTCTTTGATTTCCAGAATGAGCAGCGCGGGATCGACCTCCGCCTGTTCCAACATCTGTTGCAATTGTTCAACCAATTCAACCTGCATCAAATCCCGACTTGCCAGATTGACTGCGATCGCAATCGACAACCCGTCCTGCTTTAACTGCTGCATCACCTGGACGCTTTGTTGTAATACCCATTGTGTCAGCGGATAAATCATGCCAATTTCTTCGGCCATCGGCAGGAAATCTTTGGGTGCCAGCAGGCCACGTTCCGGGTGTTGCCATCGCAGTAATACTTCGGCAGCAATCACTTGCTGGTCGGCAAGTTGCACCTGGGGTTGTACATCAAGCTGCAGTTGTCGCTGTGAAATTGCCACACTCAGCTGCGCCATCATCGTCAGCTTTTCATCGGTATAATTTTGCATCGCTTCAGAAAATACCTGGGTGTCACTGTAGCGCCACAGATGTTGCTGTAACGCCTGGTGCGCTTTATCCAGCAAATCATTGAGTAAAGTGCCGTGTTGCGGGTAATGGGCGACCCCACTGGCGATCCGGTATTCAATGCCACAACCATGGATCAATAAAGGCTCCGGCACCTCATGTTCAATGCGTCGCGCCAGATATTCAGCCAGATGCTGTTTGCGTCCGGCATTAACCCAGGCTGCAAAATCAACGCCCCCTAAGTGGACGACCGAGGCCGACTGTCCCTGCCATTCCAGCTGCAACACATCAGACTCACTGGCTAAATGGTGATTGATGCGGGAGGCTATTTGCGTCAGCAGTAAATTACTATTGCTATGTCCAAGGACTTTATTAATTTGTTCAAAGTCTTTGATTTTCATCAGCAGCAAAGAAAAATGCTGTGAAGGCTGACGCCGTAACAGCACTTCCAGCTGTTGCTCCAGCGCCAGTTTGTTGGGATAACCGGTAATTTCGTCATGTAACAGCCGAAAACTGTCTGGGGTCAGCGGCTGTAAATCCAGTTGTTGCTGTAGCTTCTGGCGTTGCCGCTCTGCTCGTTGCCATAAGCCTGCCAGCACCAGCGCCGCAACCAACAATAAAGGCAACAACCAATCGGCTTGCTCGACTAAATTCGACAAAGCGTAGACAGGCCACGCGCTGACGCTTATCAGCAAAACTACTTTTTTCACTGCGCTCATCCGGCTTTAATCAGATACTGCAGAGCTTACTCTTTTTCATTATTTTGTAAAGTCAGCCTCAGCGGCGGACGTTTACCTCTTTCCCATTAATTATCAATTGCTTAAGCTGACTTACTCCAAACTGATAACAAAGCTCTGCGGGTTGGCTGATGGCGTAAAGGCCAAAATCGGCGCGATGACCGGCCTGCAAGCGACCGCGATCGGTTTTACCTAACGCTTTAGCGGCATGCACCGTCACGCCGAGTAGCGCTTCTTCCGGCGTTAAGCGGAACAAAGTACAAGCCATATTCAGCATCAGCGGCAGGTTACAAAGCGGTGAAGTGCCTGGATTTAAGTCGGTAGAAACGGCGATCGGCACCTGATACTGCCGCAATAAATCGATTGGCGGCATTTTCGTTTCGCGCAAAAAGTAATAAGCGCCTGGCAGTAAAACGGCAACAGTGCCTGCAGCGGCCATCGCCTGCACATCGGCCTCGGTCAGATATTCAATATGATCAGCTGACAGACCGCCAAACTCTGCCACCAATGACGCACCACCAAGTGCCGATAATTGCTCGGCATGGGCCTTGACCGGTAAGCCCAGGGTGCGGGCTTTTTCAAACAAACGCCGGCTTTGCGCCACCGAAAAACCGATGCCTTCACAAAACACATCGACCGCATCGACCAGCCCCCGGGCATGCAAGGCGGGTAACATAGTGTCGACCACCACATCGATATAACCGTCACTGTTGTTGGCAAATTCCGCCGGCAAAGCGTGTGCGCCTAAAAAGGTTTTTTCTATGCTAATTGGATGATTTTCACCGAGGATCTTTGCCACTTCCAGAATTTTCTGCTCGGTTTCCAGATCCAGACCATAACCGGATTTAATCTCCACTGTGGTCACGCCCTGACTCAGGAGCGCGTTGAGACGGTCTTTGCCCAGCACAAATAACTCTTCATGCGAAGCGGCGCGGGTGGCAGCAACCGTTGATTTAATGCCCCCGCCAGCGGCCGCGATATCCTGATAACTGGCACCGTTTAAGCGCATTTCGAATTCATTGGCACGGCTACCGGCATAGACCAAATGCGTGTGGCAGTCGATCAAGCCTGGGATTAACCACTGGCCCTGACCGTCATAGAGCGGTGTGCTTAACAAATCACAGGGCGGCAGTTCCGCTTTCGGGCCACACCAGGCAATCAAACCATCTTTCACCGCTAGCGCACCATCAGGGATAGCACCATAGGGCTGGCCGTTGTCGGTCATCGTCGCAAGATGAACATTGTGCCAAATGGCGTCAAATTGCTGGTGTGCAGACATAAACAAACTCCAAAGCGTAAAGAAATAAAAAACAGCAGCATGTTGAATAGGTTAGCACCAGCAGCACTCCAAACTGGACAGTGCAGTTACCAATTGCTGGCAATTCCGACTGGTCGGCGCTGTAAATAATTCTACCCGATCCACTTGTATATACAACCAGATTCAGCTATTTTTCCGCCATCACAGCTTTTGGAATGCCCCATGACCAGCAGCCCCCCCAAATTTGCCGCCATTAAAGAATTCATTTTCAGTCAGATTGAAACCGGCAATTGGCCTGAACATAGCCGGGTGCCGTCAGAAAATGAGTTGTGTGAGCAATTCGCGGTCAGCCGGATGACTGCCCGCCGTGCACTGCAGGAACTGACCGAACAAGGCGTGCTCTATCGCACTCAAGGAGTCGGCAGTTTTGTCGCGAGCGCTAAATCACAATCGGCGCTACTGGAAATTCGCAATATTGCCGATGAAATTCAGGCGCGCGGCCATTTTCACTCAGCCGAATTAGTACAGTTAACTGAACTGCCCTGCCCAACCGTGGTCGCTGGCGCCTTGGGTTTACAACGCAATGAACCGGTGTTTTTTTCACTCATCGTGCACTACGACAATCAACAGCCATTGCAGTTAGAGGCGCGATTTGTCAATCCAAAACAAGTTCCATGGTACCTGCAACAGGATTTTGTACAGCAAACGCCACATGAATATTTAAGTGCCGTAGCGCCTTTAACCGAAGCCGACCACGTGGTAGAAGCCATTCTGCCGGACGAATTTACCTGTAAATACCTGAAAATTAATAAAACGGAACCTTGCCTGCGATTAACCCGCCGTACTTTTAGCCGCGAGGGCGCCGTCAGTTTTGCCTATTTAACCTCTGCTGGCAGCCGGTATCGGCTGGGCGGACATCTGAACATCAACACCTCGACCAAAAAGTGAGAACCCTATGAGCAACGCTAATTCAAGACTGGACCCAAGCCGGGTGATCCGCGCCGCCCGTGGCAATCAGATCACCGCCAAAAGCTGGCAGACCGAAGCCGCCAAACGGATGTTGATGAACAACTTAGATCCGGACGTAGCCGAGCACCCAACGTCATTAGTGGTGTACGGCGGCATCGGCCGTGCGGCACGCGATTGGGCAAGCTTTGACAAAATTGTCGAAGTGCTGGACCGCTTAGAAGACAACCAGACGTTACTTATTCAAAGTGGCAAACCGGTTGGTGTGTTTCCAACCCATCCGGATGCGCCAAGGGTTTTGCTGGCAAACTCGAATTTAGTGCCACACTGGGCGACTTGGGAGCACTTTAACGAGCTCGATAAACAAGGCCTTGCCATGTACGGCCAAATGACTGCCGGCTCCTGGATTTACATTGGCACCCAGGGCATCGTACAAGGCACTTACGAGACCTTTGTTGCCATCGCCAAACAACATTTTGACGGCAAACCAGCCGGCAAGTGGATTTTAACCGGCGGTTTGGGTGGTATGGGTGGCGCACAGCCTTTGGCCGGCACCATGGCCGGTTTTCATATGATTGCCTGTGAAGTCGACGAGTCGCGGATCGATTTTCGCCTGCGTACCGGATATGTCGACCAAAAAGCCTATTCTCTGGATGAAGCCTTAGCCCAGCTCGACGCTGCCAAAACTGCCGGTAAACCAACGTCGATTGGCTTGCTCGGCAACGCCGCTGATATTTTTGCCGAGTTAGTCAAACGCAATATCATCCCGGATGTGGTCACCGACCAAACTTCCGCCCACGACCCATTAAACGGCTACCTGCCGCAAGGCTGGAGCCTGGAGCACGCCAAAACTGAGCGCTTAAAAGACGAAGCCCATGTCGTAGCCGAAGCGAAAAAAGCTATGGCGGTGCAGGTACTGGCAACGCTGGAAATGCAGAAACGCGGCGCGGTGGCGGTCGATTATGGCAACAACATCCGCCAGATGGCGAAAGACGTCGGCGTGGAAAATGCCTTTGATTACCCGGGTTTTGTGCCGGCTTATATCCGTCCGCTGTTCTGTGAAGGTATTGGCCCGTTCCGCTGGGTGGCACTGTCGGGAGATCCAGAAGATATCTATAAAACGGACGCCAAAGTTAAAGAACTGATCCCGGACAATCCACATCTGCACCACTGGCTGGATATGGCGCGCGAACGGATTAAATTTCAGGGTTTACCGGCGCGGATTTGCTGGATTGGTTTAAAAGACCGCGCCCGTATTGCGTTAGCCTTTAACGAGATGGTGAAAAACGGCGAATTATCCGCGCCGATTATTATCGGCCGTGACCACTTAGATTCCGGCTCAGTGGCCTCCCCTAACCGCGAAACCGAAGCGATGTTGGATGGCTCAGATGCCGTGTCTGACTGGCCACTGCTAAACGCGCTACTCAATACTGCCGGTGGCGCGACCTGGGTGTCGCTGCACCATGGTGGTGGCGTGGGTATGGGTTATAGCCAGCATTCTGGTGTGGTGATTTTAGCCGACGGTACTGATGCGGCCGCTGCGCGTTTAGGCCGGGTGCTGTGGAATGATCCGGGCACTGGCGTGATGCGTCATGCCGATGCCGGTTACGACATCGCGAAAAACTGTGCGGTGGCGCAAGGTCTGGATTTACCGATGGTGCCAGGCGCTGACGGTAAAAAATAACATCAGAAAAACAGCAACTTAGCGGCAACTTTGCTGCCGCAGCTAAAAATTCCGACCGGCCGCCACAGCATGCGGCCGATCTAACCTAACAAGGGTAAACAGATGACTTATCAACTCAATATCGTGCCGGGCGAACTCACTCTGCCACAACTGCGCAAAGTTCAACAAGGCGCGGTACAGCTGACGTTAGATGCTTCCGCCTTACCGGGCATTGAAGCCTCAGCGCAAACCGTGGCCAATATCATCGCTGAAGATCGCACCGTCTATGGCATCAACACTGGTTTTGGCTTGTTGGCCAACACCAAAATTAATAAAGATCAGCTGGAATTATTGCAGCGCTCCATCGTGTTATCCCATGCCGCCGGTTTTGGCGACTTGATGGATGACAGCACTGTCCGTTTAATGATGGTATTAAAAATCAATAGCTTAGCCCGCGGATATTCGGGCGTGCGGCCTTTGGTTATCAACGCCTTAATCGCGTTGGTCAATGCGCAAGTGTACCCATGTATTCCGAAAAAAGGCTCAGTCGGCGCCTCCGGCGACTTAGCGCCGTTATCACATATGGTGCTGCCACTGATTGGCGAAGGTGAAGTGACCATTGCCGGTCAGATTTACAGCGCCAAAGAAGGTTTGGCGATTGCCGGTTTAGCGCCGATTGTACTGGCCGCTAAAGAAGGCTTAGCTTTATTAAACGGCACTCAAGCATCAACCGCCCTGGCACTGGAAGGCTTGTTCCGTGCTGAAGATTTATTTGCGGCAGCGTCGGTGATTGGCGCGATCAGCGTGGAAGCGGCGATGGGCAGTCGCTCGCCATTTGATGCACGTATTCATGCAGTGCGCGGCCAGCCGGGCCAGATTGATGCGGCGGCAATTTACCGCGACCTGTTGGGGGATTCTTCTGAAATCGCCGATTCGCACAAAAACTGTGAAAAAGTGCAGGATCCCTACAGCTTGCGCTGCCAACCCCAAGTGATGGGTGCCTGTTTAACCCAAATTCGCAACTCTGCGGTCACTTTGTTAATTGAAGCCAATGGCGTGACCGATAATCCACTGGTATTTGCTGCCGAAAACGACATTATCTCCGGCGGAAACTTCCATGCGGAGCCGGTGGCGATGGCGGCAGACAATCTGGCCTTGGCCATTGCTGAAATTGGCTCGTTGTCGGAACGTCGGATGGCGCTGCTGATTGACTCGCATTTGTCAAAATTACCGGCGTTTTTAGTCAATAACGGCGGCGTCAATTCTGGTTTTATGATTGCGCAAGTGACTGCGGCAGCACTGGCTTCTGAGAATAAATCATTGGCGCACCCGGCTTCAGTGGACAGCTTACCCACCTCTGCCAACCAGGAAGATCACGTGTCAATGGCCACTTTTGCCGCCCGTCGGTTAGCTGATATGGCCGAAAATACCTTAGGTGTATTGGCGGTGGAATATCTGGCATCGGTGCAAGGTCTGGACTTCCGGGCGCCGCTGCAGGGTTCAGCCAAAGTGGAACAAGCGAGAGCGATTTTGCGCGCTGAAGTGTCATTTTATGCCGAAGATAGATATTTTGCGCCAGATATTGAACAAGCGGCCGCTATTTTGCGCAGCGCAAGACTGAGCCATTTAGTACCGGCAGCGATGCTCCCTTCACTGCAATAACTGATGTAAAAAGCTGACAAGCATCAAAAAAGAGCCACAACAGACACTTATCTGTGGCTCTTTTCTTCAATTACTCTTTTTGTTCCCCAGCTTGATAGTAACCTTATATTCATATTTTCTTTAATACTGGCTAGACCAGATAATTAAACTCTGTTAGTTTTTGTCACGTCGTTGACCATGCACTCAGTTGGTCAATACTATAAAAATCAGCTGTCATCTTTGCTTTTTGTCATGCTGAGCTAATATAAGACATATAGGACATTTGGAACAAAAGGTACTCCATGAAACTAACTGTTGCTCACAAAGTGATCATCGGCTTTGGCTTTATTGCTATTTTGCTGCTTGTCGCCAGCCTTTCATCCTTGTGGAGTTTTGCCGTGGTTTCCGACTCCAGTAACAGAGTGAACGAAGTCGCGGTCCCAGCACAGCAACAAAGTAATAAAGCACAAATTCAATTGCTCAAGCTCGCCAAGTTGTCGGCTTTAGGCTTTACCGCTGAACTTAGCAATGAGATCCGTCAATACCAGTCAGACTTCACCGCGGCCGAGACTCTGTATCAACAAAATAGTCAGCAGTTACAAGCATTGCTTGCTGCAGATCCGACGCTCAATACTTCGCTGAAAGACGCATCCGCTCATTATCAGGATTATGTCAGTGCAGTTCAGGCCATGTTTGAAGCCAAATTGACAACGGTTACTGCTGCCGAAGCCGCGGCTGCTGAACTGAGCACTTTAATCCAACTGATTGATGATGCTGGTGCCACCCTGCTCGATATTTCTTATTTGGAAACGCCTGGGAAAAAACAGCAATTGGAACTGATTGCTGGCGCGGCTGGCCGGGTGGATGGTCAATTGCTTACCATGCTTCAAACTGTACGCGAAACCGGCGCTTACACTGACATGAATCAATTGACTGAAAGTCAGCAAAATATTGAATTTGCGATCAGCGATATGCAAGGGAACTTGGACTATATCGGCAATCTGGTGAATGAAGTCGGAGCCGAAGAATTGTGGGATGCTTTCAACGAACAACTCACTGCACTCAAAGATAAAGTGGCAGATCCCAATGGCTTAGTCGCCAAGAAACAACAACAGCTGACGGCCTTGCACCAAGCCCGGTTGCAACTCGTCGCATCAGAACAGGCGATATCAAAAGCTGTAACGGCTTTGGATTTAGTGGTCAACGGCGCAGACCAACAGTTCTCCAGCTTACAACGTGACATGTCAGATACGTTAAGTTTTGGTACTGTCCGGACCTTCATCCTGATGTTAGTGTTAATCGCTTTAGCCGGCGGTGCGGCCTACTTCACAATCAACGCGATGCTGCGGCCATTGGGTAGTATTAATAAGGTGTTAGGAGAGGTTGCAGCCGGCGATTTAAGCAGGCAACTGCTGATTGAGAATGATGATGAATTTGGTGCGCTCTCCGCCAAAGTTAACAGCCTGATTCAGGCGTTAAATCAGTTGATTCAGGGCATTACAGCAAACGCGACCGAACTGCAACAAAGCGCTGAATTGTCGCGCGGCGAAGTGGGCGAAATCAATCTGGCATTGGAACAACAGCAACAGCAAATAGCGGCAGTCAACGAAACGACGGTGCAGCTAGCACAGAATACCAACCTGATTGCTGAACAAGCACACCAGGCTGTGAATGAGATGCATCATGCACGTCGTCAGAGCGAACAGATCGATACCATTTCAAACGAAAACAATCAGCTGATTAAAGGCTTGGCGGAACAACTCAGCAGCACCGCCGACATCATGCTGAAGGTCAATGACCAATCCAATAATATCGGCAGCATCCTGGCCACGATCCGTGGCATTGCAGAACAAACCAATCTACTGGCATTAAATGCCGCGATAGAAGCCGCCAGAGCGGGTGAACAAGGCCGAGGTTTTGCGGTGGTCGCCGATGAGGTGCGTTCGCTTGCGGTGCGCAGCCAAAGCGCCACCGATGAAATCAGACAAATGATCCAAAATCTGCAACAACAAAGTACCGCAGCGGTCAGCGCGATCACTCGCGGTAAAACCGATGCCGATAGCTGCGTCGGCCATACCGCCGAACTGGTCGAATCACTTGGCAATATCAACCAGGCGATTAGTCAGATGCAACAGATCAGCGCGGCAATCGCAGACGCCACTCAGAATCAACTAAATTTAGGTCATGCCATTCACGATAACATGAGCACCATGGTTGCACTGGCAGAGCAAAGTAGTGACAAAGCAAGCCGAACGTTACAACACAGCGATGCGGTCGCCCAAAGTGCCGAGCAACTGCAGCACTCGATCCATAAGTTTAAAATCTAGGTTGCACGCTGATACACCCAAAATCGTTGAAAATTCCGGTAGGCGACGCTAGAACCTTGGCAATAGCGAGCACCTAAAGTTGCAGCATGAACTCTGTGACTTTGCCGTGCCAAGGCAGCCATCACACCAACATCCCCAAAAATGAAGCGCTTAAACCCAAAGCCGGATACTCCCCCCCTTGCTTTAGCGCATAAACTTTGCCAACTGAATTTTTCGAAGTCCCTCGGCCATGGTCGACCTTTTGATCAGGGCTGCTGGGCAGTATATGATTAGGATTAATAAGCGCATGATAAACAAAAAGGGTTAGGCGCTTCATGACAACGTCTGTCATTGGTCCATCGCTTAAGATCTTTGATCTACTGAGACTTCATCAGCGATTCCCAAATCCAGGTTACAGAATTCGGCAAGGAAAAAGGCTGGACGAAGTCCAGCCAGGCAGGCAGTGTTTGGTATCCAACCTTGGATTTATGTTGTTCCTTTCTCAGATAAAGCCAGACCATATTGCCAAAATAGAGACAGGAAAAACCTTACGAAAACTTGATATCAACACGGATTTAGCATGCTTTTTAGCTAAAAGATCGGGGGTGAAGGTTCTGTAGGCCTTGCAGGTCGATAATTTCAATGCCCGCTTCCTTGGCAAAAATTTCCGCTTGCAGATCCGGCCTTTGCATTGAAATATAAAATCCCCGACGACATTGATGCGTCAGCATCCAACGGAAAAGTAACCGCATCGGTTCGATACCTGGTTGCTCCTTGCTTTGGATTGCAATATGTAGCAACACCGATTCGCTACTGACTGTCCACAAATAGGTGTCAGATCCGTTACTTAAGGAGGTGAGGTTCGACTGATGGAGTTGCAAAAGCAACTGAATTTGCTGTTGATAGTGCTCAGCCCGGGCTTTATACGTGGTTGAAGGAAGCAGCGAAAACCGGCGAAGCAAACTGGCCGGTTGAGCCACCAACACCGACAAATTAACCAGCATCGACACCACAACCATGATCATAAAAAACCACAATAACCATTCAGCATGATGATTCGGTACATCAGCCACCAACTGCCGGGGCTGCACCAGCATCAGATAAACCGCCGCAGCGAATATTCCCATCAGTGTGCTGACGGTTGAACCCAGAATCCATTTGTTTGACATAAGGCAACCTTCTAAAGAGTTGCCCGAATTATCAGTCGGTTCTGATTTGGAAACTTCATTGAGCTTTGATAAAAATTTGATAAATGCCCGGCGCATCCTGATGCGAGAAAACGAAAAGCTCATTTATGCGTGGCAGACGACTCTGGAACACCTGCCCCTCTAGCAAAAACTCAAGGCCGCAAACGGCGAGGTAAATTGGTATGAAAAACCGTCTTGTTGCTGGCTTTTTGTCGAAATAACCCGTCGCGCGGGTTCGGTGGCTGCAGTGAATATCACTGGCGCCAAACCCGCCCGAGCGGCCGCGGTCTGGTACAAGTCATCTTTTCGCGGATGTTCAGGACAACATAAATTATAAATTTCAGGTTGGTAGGCGTCCACCGGAGCGGTTGGTCGTTGCAACAACATCAACACAAAACGGCAAATATCTATCGCATGCACCAGGTTAACCGGCAACTCGGGCCCAGCTAAAGACCGCCCCTGACCAAATCGGGCCGGATGACGTCCCGGACCAATCAACCCAGCCAATCGCAGGGTAATACAGCCCGGTAGCTGCTGTAAGAGTTGTTCCGCTGCCAGCAATTGTCCGGCGCGCCCCAGCTTGAGCACCTCGCTTCGCTCATCCACATCCCCGCTCAACCCTTGATAAACACCGGTACTGGAACAATGGATCAGACCCCGCACCCCGGCGGTTGCTGCCAGAGTGACCAGACTTTGTAGTTGATCTGCATATTGCGCTGGACTTTGCTGTCGAGCCGCAGGCGGGATGGCACAAATCAGCCAGCTATCAGCAAGTATTTCACTGCATGTCGCATCTGAAACGGCCAACGGAAGTTGAAGCAACAGCGGTTCAATGACCTTTGGCAATTCTGCAAGACCTGCCACACTTTGCCTGCTCCCAAACAGCCGAAACCCATGCGCCGCTAAAAAAGTACCGAGTTGCTGACCCAGCCAACCACAACCAATAATGACTACTTTTTGCATTCGAGCTCCTGGGGTTATCAAGTTTATGAACTTGAGCATGGGTTTGAAGAGTGCTCTGGAGCATCTATTCAGTCGTTGTCGCTATTTCCTGCAGACTGAGCTAACACCACCTCTTCAGCTCATATGGGCAGCTGACAAAGGCAAGATTACAAAACGGCCTGAAAATTCGGCTACTTTGCAATCCGCATCCATCACATCGACCTGCAGACGTTGCCGCACTTTCTGGCCAAGCGCCAACGGCGATAAATCTCCGGTGACCTGCAGCAAACTGATCTGAGCCGAAGGACACTGTTGCAGCGGTTTCAGATACCGGATTTGGGCATCAGCCAGCACGATATCCCCCGATAGCCCTAACGCTTGTAACTGTAAGTACACCATCCCCCAGCCAGTCAGTGTTGCCATACTGTAGATGCTTCCGGCAAACATCGTCTGGTGCGGATTTATATTAGGAGCTAGCGGGGCCTCACATCGCAGCAAATGTCCATCAAAGCTTTGCACCCGCAATTGCATAAATTGCGACAGCGGAATCCCTTGTTGCCAGGTTTGGGTTAGGCTGTCTACCCAGGACTTTAACTGTTCTGCTGAACCTGGCAGCGACAACGCCTTCGCCATTTGCCAATGCGCAATCCCGAACAATGGCGCTTGCTCCGCGCCAAGCTGATATCCGGACTTTTTGTAAAACCCCACAGCACTCTCGCGGGCATTTAAAATAATCCGTTGGACCCCAATGACCACAGCCTGTTGTTCCAGTGCCTGCAAGATCACGGCTCCCAGCCCTTCACCCCTTGCATGTTCAGCCACGGCCATATACCGCACTTGCGCTGTTGAAGCATCAACCTGGTGTAATCGGCCTGCCGCCAGCGCTTCCCCTTGCGCATTGATCAGCATCCGATGATGCGACTGTGCTTCCAGTTCATCCCGTTCAGAACCAGGAGGTTGCTGCCAGGGCGCCCGCAGCACCTGATATCGTAGTTGATAATACGCCAGCCATTGAGCTTCAGTTTGCGGCGTAATAAGCTGCCACTTCATATGTCATCCTTTATGATGCACCGCAATTACACAAGATTACTTTGCAGCAATTTTACCTGAGGGCATTGTGGAACAAAGCAACGATAGAACTCAAGCGATACTGAGTTGGCTACGCTCGCCCACGCTTGACTTGCGGGTCGAACAGGATGACCTCTACCGCTATTTAATTCTCAATGGTCAGCAGCAAAGCCGGATGCACAGGCAGCAGCCAGCAGTACCGGTTTATCCGCACTTGCAGATCTTGTTGGAATGGCTGACCACGAAGCCCTGGAATCGACTGCTGCAATTGGGGTTGGGCGGCGGGGATTTAAGCCGGGCAGTTGCCGCTCGCTGGCCGGAACGGCAGGTGGTGACTGTAGAGCAGGAATCGCTGGTGATCGACACATTTTTGCAGTATTTCCAACCCGAGCCGCACCCAAACCAAACGATTATCTGTGCCGAAGCCATGGCCTATACCAACATCGCCATAGCGCAACAGCAGCAGTTTGACTTGATCGTTGTCGATATTTATCCCTGGCCGGAACACTGGCAACGCCTGATCCAGCAATTATTGCAACTGCGCTCTGGACCAGGTTGGTTCGGGATGAATCTGCCGGGTGACCCACCCATGCACTGGTCGCAGTTCTGGCAAAGTATGCCCGTGACGCTGACACCCTATCGGGTGCCGGGGTATCGTAACCAGTTGTGGCTTGGCCAATGAACCTCAAAATGCTCCATCACACCTGCAACCAGAAGGTGACCGGGCCGTCATTGACCAGGCTTACTTGCATATCGGCACCAAATTGGCCAGTCGCGACCGTCACGCCCTGCGCCTGGCAATAGGCCACAAACTGCTGATAAAGCGGCTCTGCAACTGCGGGCAAAGCCGCCGGGGTAAAACTGGGACGAAGACCAGAATTCGTGTCCGCGGCCAGGGTAAATTGTGAAACCACCAGCAGCTGTCCACCAACCTGCTGCAGATTCAGGTTCATTTTGCCCTGTTCATCGTTAAACAAGCGATAGTTCAGGACTTTATCCGCCAGCTTCTTCAGCTGCGCAGGTTGATCCGTTGCTTCAACCCCCAGCAAGACCAGCAGACCAGGTCCAATAGCGCCGACGACCTGTTCATTCACCTCAACTTCTGCCCGGCGTACCCGTTGTAATAACGCAATCATGCCCAGACTCCGGTAGCGACCAACCGGTCCGCCAACAACTCCGACATTTCAAACAAGCTCCGGCTAATGCCACTTTCACTCGCCGAATGGCCGGCATCAGGCACAATTTTTAACACGGCACCTGGCCAGTGCTGAGCCAGGGTCCAGGCATTTTCCAGCTTACAGACAATGTCATAACGCCCATGGACAATATAACAAGGTAGATGACGCACTTTGCCGATATCCCGCAGCAATTGATTCGGTTCGAAAAAGCAATGGTGCAGGAAATAGTGATTTTCAATCCGCGCCAGGGGTAATGCCGACTCCACATCAAGTGCCCCTTGCCGCATCGCGGCATTGGGTAACAAACTGGCAACTCTGGCTTCCCACAAGCTCCAGGCCTGCGCTGCCGTGGTGCGGACAGTTAACTCCGCATGCTGCAGTAACTGCTGATAGGCCACCATTACATCCAAGCCAGGTGTTGCAGCAATAGGTGCCAGAAAATCGGCATAATAATCCGGAAACAACTGACTCGCGCCACCACCTGGCCGATATAGCCAGTCAATATCTTCCGGCCGGGCCAAAAATATTCCGCGCAAAATGAGTCCCAGACAACGCTGCGGATAGTGCTCGGCATATGCCAATGCCAGGGTACTTCCCCAGGATCCGCCAGCCACCACCCATTGCTCGATCTGCAAGTGTTGGCGAATAGCTTCCATATCAGCTAATAAATGGGCTGTGGTGTTCTGCTCCAGACTGGCAAAAGGCGTTGAGTGACCGCAACCCCGTTGATCAAACAAAATAATCCGGTACTTTTCGGTATCAAATAAGGTGCGTTGAAAAGGCGAGCTGCCGCCGCCGGGTCCGCCGTGGCACATCAGGACCGGAATACCCGACGGATTGCCACTCTGCTCAACATAAATCATTTGCTGATCAGGACGTTCCAACAGCAAGGTCTGATAACATTCAACCGGCTCAGTGCGATACATCGGGTTCCTCCGTTGCGACAACCTGATTCGCTTTTTCTATCTGTTGCTGATGTAACTCTTGTAATAACGCCGTCACTTCAGCCCCGAGTAACACCACAACCCAGCATAAATACACCCACACAAACAAAATCGGCACTAAGGCCAGCGCCCCATAAATTGCTTGATAGGTTGGGAAATGCTGAATATACAAAGCAAAGGCATTTTTTAGCATTTCAAACAGCACAGAACTAAAGAGGGCTCCCCAAAATGCATACCGATAGCGCACCCGGGTATTCGGCACCAACTGATACAAAATAAAAAATGCCATAAAACTGACGAAATAAGGTGCCAGCTTCAATAAAATCATCGAAAGCCAGGGAGTGTAACTGTCTGCGACATGGGTCAGTGCTGCCAGATAGGATGTCAATGCAATTGAGGCCCCCAGCAAAATCGGCCCCATGGTCAAAATCATCCAGTAAATAGACAACGAAATCAGTAGCCTGGGCCTTTTTTGTACCCGCCAGATTTTATTTAGGGTTTTGTCGATATTGTGCATCAGCATCAAAGCGACCACGACCAGAAAAAACACCCCGACGGTGGTCATCCGCCCGATATTTTCAACAAAACCATTAATGTAGCTCTGCAATTCCTCGCCACGGGACGGCACCACATTGGCGTAGACAAAAGCTTCAATATCCAGCCTGAAGCTTGAAAACATCGGAAAGGCATTGAGTACCGAAAACGCCACGGCAACCAGAGGCACCAGCGACAACAATGAAATGTAGGCCAGATAACCACCAATCATACTAACCTGATCGCGCTGGCAGCGTTGCAGGTATAACATGATAAAAGCCAAAACCTGCTGGCATCGGCTGATCAACGTCTCTAAAATATTAGCCACTTGCGGGTTCCATCAATAGTTGCGAGTCCGCGACCTGTCCATCTCGATGCTGTCGCTCCAGGAGCCTGGTATATTGGCTAGCAAGTGACAGCCGCGCTGATTACTGCAGCGCAACTGCCTGACTTTGCAGCAAGGCATCGCTGCTAATTTCGACCAACTCATCACCAAGCTGGTCGATAAAGAGTACTTTCATGCCCAGTCGGTCGGCCACTTGTTTACCATCTTTACTACCAAGACATAAAAATGCCGTGGACCAGGCATCACCGAGGGTTGGATCTTCAATCAGCACCGTTGTCGACACCGTCTGATGCTTAACCGGCGCTCCGGAGCGCGCATCCAGGACATGACTATAGCGTACACCATCAGCGTCGAAATAATGCCGGTAGGTTCCTGAGGTCATCACAGAAAGCGGCTCATCTTGTTTTACCGTAATCACTTTTTGCAATGTTTGCGCGCCAGGTAATGGCTTTTCTATCGCAACCCGCCAGGCTTGTTGTTCTGGCTTTTTGCCCCGGACGACCAATTCCCCACCGACTTCTACCAAATAGTTTTTGATACCAGCCTGTTCGACAATTTTCGCAAGCTGACCGACAGTCCAGCCTTGTGCGATGGAAGAGACGTCAATCCGCAATTCCGGCACCTGTTTTGCCAACATACTGGCACCGGCTTCCGTAATTTTTGCCATCCCGATAGATTGCATGGTCTGCTGCAGTTGCTCTGCTGTCGGCTGATGAAATTGATCGGCTTTAAAACCCCATAAATCAAACAGCGGTTTGACGGTGAGGTCATAACAGCCCTGGCTTTGCGAAGAGATTGTTCTGGCTTTTGCCACCAGTTGCACCAGTTCGGTGCCAACTTCCACGGGCTCAGTCGAATGTAATTGATTAAACTTTTCTAACGTGGAATCGTTCCGGTAATTCGACATTGCCACATCAATCCGCTCCAGTTCGACGGTAATTTGCTGCTGCAAAGCCATCTGATCAACAGGCTGTTCACTCCAATAACTGATGTTGTATGTTGATCCCTGTGCCGGGCCACTAAATTTCTTCAGCGGATCGGCCGGCGTACACCCAAAGGCAATCAAGCAACCACTCAGTATGGCGGTCACCCGCCCTAATCCAGCCCACGTCATGAAAATCCCCAATAGGTTAACTCTGCGGCAGTTTACAAAAGGCTCACCACAATTACCAGTAAACTACCTATCAGATTGAAATAAGAATGATTTGCGAAAAGACCCGATCGTTCCAATGCTTAAACCGGTTTCAAATTACAAATCCAGATGACTCAGGATGACCTGATAACGTTTTTCCTGGTCCAGCGGTAATCGCCCCGCGGCAATCACCTCAACGCAGTGTTGCGCCAGCGCACGTAAATCTGCGGTCAGGCGTTCACGCATACTGATAGCCTGTAACAAATTCAGTGCAATATTCACATTCGCCGGCATGGTATCCAAAGCCCGGCGAAAATACTCAATGGCAATCGAATATTGGCCACTGCCAAAGGCATCCATGCCAGCGGCATTCTGCTGCATTAATTGTTGGCGCAACTGCTGATGTTTTTGCTGTTCATGCTGCATCATCAGATTTAACGCGCTGCAATATAAATCATCATCCTGCGCCACGGTGCTTAGTGCCGCCATGTAGTGGTCACACATTGGCAAGTTACCTGCTTCGTAATAAGCACGGGCCCGGTCCAGCATACCGGAGGGCGACAAAGGCTTTTCCAGCGTCAGTTCTTCACTACTTTCCAGCAATTCCAGCGCTTTGCCGGTTTTGCCCTGCAATAGCAGGATCCGTGCATCCAGCACCATCCGATCATGTTCAAAACTCGCCGGATGAAAGCGTTTTTTAATGGTCGTAATAAAGGTATCGATGCGGTTAAAGGTGTCGGTACGCTCTTTCTCAGGCTGATCTTTAGCTAACTCGAACATGGCTCTGGCGTAATTGAGCATGTTATCCGCTGTGTCATACATCGAGTAGCGTGACGCAGTCAGCAAACGTTGATGAACCTGTACCGCCTGCTGTTTTTGATTATCGATGGTAGATAAAGTGGCAAGGACGTGCTGGCGCAGATAATTTTTCGGCGAGTGGCGCGCAACTTGTTCAACCGCAGTCAAAGCTTCTGTTGGCCGGTTTTGACTGATGTAGAGTCGGGTCAGCCAGTCCAACGCTTCGGTTTTGGTTTCAGCAACACCCGACAGCTCCTGCAACAAAGCTTCAGCTTCGTCTTGCCTGCCCTGATAGCCATAAGTCACCGCCAGACCGAGGCGGGCCCAGCCAAACTCACGAACGGTGAGCGCCCAGTGATACAAATGCTCAGCTTCATCAAAGCGTTCCAGCTTAATCAACAGCTCAGCCTTTAACCGGGTGGCATGCATTGCATATTGGCTTTTGTGGTCGACGATATGATCACAGGCCTGCACGGCTTCCTGATAATTTTTTCGGTTAATCGCCTGATAAGCCAGCTGCAACGCCTGCCGGATGTGATAAGCGCGGGAAATCCGTCGTTCCAGCTCAGCGTAACTAAAAGGTTTTAACAAGTAATCGGCAGGTTGAAATTCAATCATGCCATGGACGGCCTGACGCTGGCGCTCAGCGCTGATCACCAGAAAACAACAATCGGGTTTTAACAGCTGTTCGGTGCGAAGGACCTCAAACAGTTGATAACCGTCGCGGCCCTGTCCCAGATGAAAATCACATAACACAAAATCAAACGGCATCCGGCGACAATGCCCTAACGCCATTTCGGCATCACGAGCCAGGATCACGTCATCAAAACCAATCAACAGCAACATACTTTTAATGTAACTGCGGATTTGGTCTGAATCATCAACCACTAAGACGGATTTTGTCTTATAGAATGCACGTCGCGATGTCATGCCTGCTCCTGCACTGCCTTTCTTCCCCAGTTGTCGGACAGCGGAACAATACACAGCTTAGCGAGGGCTTGCCATATTTTTTACAATTTCAGCGCCTGCTGCAGCTCGTTCCTCTGTGCATTTGCATCCGCTGCTGAGGAAGAGGATAAAAGTTCGGCGGGTCAAGATTCCGGAGGCTAAAAACAAAAGGTCAGCCGAAGCTGACCTTTTGTCATCTGCAAACCAATTGCTGCTTAGCTACGGCTGGCGCGTTTACGATCGTTTTCAGTCAAATGACGTTTCCGGATCCGGATCGACAGTGGCGTCACTTCAACCAGTTCGTCATCATCGATAAACTCCAGCGCCTGCTCCAGTGTGTAGCGGATTGGAGGCACTAAGTTAATCGCTTCGTCAGTCCCTGATGCACGAACGTTGGTTAACTGTTTGCCTTTTAAGCAGTTGACCGTTAAGTCGTTGCTACGGCTGTGAATACCAATGACCTGACCTTCATACACTTCATCCGCATGACCGATAAACATCCGGCCACGTTCCTGCAGTGAGAAAATCGCATAACCAGCCGCTTTACCCATCGCGTTTGAAATTAGCACGCCGTTCATCCGCAGACCGATATTACCGCCTTTGTGCGGGCCGTAATGATCAAAGCTGTTGTACATCAGACCAGTGCCTGAAGTTAACGTCATAAACTCGGTACGGAAACCGATCAGACCACGGCTTGGCATCTGGAAATCCATCCGGATCCGGCCTTTACCGTCTGGCTGCATGTTGGTCATTTCGGCTTTACGCTCGCCCATTTTCTCCATGATAGAGCCTTGGTGCTGCTCTTCCACGTCGATGGTGACGTTTTCAATCGGTTCCATTTTCTCACCGTCGATCACTTTCATGATGACTTCAGGACGAGATACCGCCAGTTCGAAACCTTCGCGGCGCATATTTTCAATTAATACGCCTAAATGCAGTTCGCCACGGCCAGACACTTTGAACTTATCGCCGTCTTCCGTTTCTTCGACACGCAATGCCACGTTGTGCTTCAGCTCGTGATTTAACCGCTCTAAAATCTGACGGGAAGTAACAAACTTACCTTCTTTACCGGCAAATGGTGAGGTGTTGACCTGGAAGGTCATAGTAACCGTAGGCTCATCCACCTGCAGTGGCGGTAAGGCTTCCAGCGTAGTTGGTGCACAGATAGTGTCCGAAATTTTCAGGTCGCCTAAACCTGTGAATGCAATAATGTCACCGGCATTTGCTTCCTGAGTATCAATCCGCTCCAAACCTAAATAAGTGAAGACCTGACCGACTTTGCCGTTACGCTTAGAACCGTCAGCACCTAATACGGTCACTTGCTGGTTGACGCGTAAAGTACCACGTTTAATCCGGCCGATACCGATAATGCCAAGGTAGCTGGAGTAATCTAATTGAGACACCTGAATTTGCGTATCGCCATCCAGTTCTACCTGGGGTGGTGCCACGTGCTCAACGATGGCCGCAAACAGATCGTTAATATCGGTTTTTGGCTCGTTGTAATCTAAAGTCGCCCAGCCATTAATCGCTGACGCGTAAACGATTGGGAAATCTAACTGCTCGTCGGTTGCGCCTAAGTTGTCGAACAGATCAAATACCTGGTCGATGACCCAATCCGGGCGAGCGCCAGGGCGGTCAATTTTGTTCACAACAACGATAGGTTTTAAACCGTGCGCAAAAGCTTTTTGGGTCACGAAACGGGTTTGTGGCATCGGACCTTCAACTGCATCGACTAATAACAATACAGAGTCTGCCATTGACAGAACGCGCTCAACTTCACCACCGAAATCAGCGTGGCCTGGTGTATCCAGGATGTTGATCTGATAGCCATTCCAGCGAACTGAAGTGTTTTTTGCCAGAATAGTAATACCGCGCTCAGATTCCTGCGCATTTGAATCCATCATCCGTTCTTGCAATTTGGCGCGGGCATCGAAGGTGCCGGATTGTTGCAGTAATTTGTCAACAAGTGTAGTTTTACCGTGGTCAACGTGCGCAATGATGGCGATATTGCGCAACTTGCTGAGATCATAAGACATTTATGTGGTGCTCGCTTTGTGAAGTGTTAATCTGTACCCGCATGTTTCAAATCACAGCAAGTACCCGAAAAATTCGTGCGCGCATTTTACACTGCTTTGTTGGTCTGAGGGAAATTTATCTGATTACCGACTCCGCCAACAACCTTGTGCAGACCAGAACATCTTCCACACGACCGCAGAAAGCTGACAAAACGTCGAAACAGCACTAATTTAAAGTGAAGGATGCGAGGGGAATATCAAATGCGTATTTTGATGCTGCTATCACTATTCGTGCTGCTGATGTCAGTAGCAGTGCAGGCGGAAAAAGCGCCTTTGCAAGTGTTAATGATTAGCCCCTCTTACCAATCCGATCCTTTTTTTCGCCAAGTCGATGAACTTGCCAGTTACGCTGCAGACAGCCTGGGGTTTAAACTCACGCTACTGCATGGTGATGGTAACCGGTTGTTACAAAAACAGATCTTGCACTCATACTTCCAACAACGGAAACCTGATTATCTGGTGCTGCAGGTTTATCCGGGCTCCGGCACTGAACTTTTTGAATTTATCGAACAACAACAGATCCCGACCATCACACTTGAGCATTTGCTGCTTGTGCGGGAACAATCACTGGTCGGACGCCCTGGTGAGAAATATAAGTACTGGATTGGTGAGATCTATCATGACAACCGGGAAGCGGGTCAATTACTGATGGACTTTTTACTGCAGACCTGCAGTGCACAGGCAGCTGCAGGCTATTCCGATGTCACTGGCATTAATGGCGCTTATGGTTTTGAATCTGACGAACGTGCAGCAGGTGCCGCCACTGCGGTGAAAGCATCGCCCGGCTTTCGATTGCAACAGATCGTCCACGCGAACTGGATGCGTGAAGTCGCCTCAAACCAAACCTTACAATTGCTGCGCCGATATCCACAAAGCAGAGTCATTTGGTCGGCATCGGATTGGATGGCTCTCGGTATCATCGAGGCCTTAAAAAGTCAGCAGCAACAGTTGCAGGACTTTTGCATCGGCGGCTTTGATTGGATCCCGCAAGCCATCGAAAAAATCACACAAGGCGAACTCGCCGCCTCAGTCGGAGGGCATTACTTAATGGCCGCTTGGGCAATGGTGGCGATTTATGATCACCATCAGGGTAAGCTACCACCAGCGTTGATCAGTGGTCGTCCTGCCTTTGCACTGGAGTTACTCCACAAAAACAACCTTACCCAATACGCGCCTTTGTTAGAACAACAAACTTGGCAGCAAGTTGATTTTCGCCAATTTAGTTTCAGCGCAAACCCTCAACAACAAAAGTACCCCTTTTCATTGAAGTACGCACTGCAGGTTTTAAAGAACAAAACCGAAAAGTAGTTCACCTCAACTGTTGCAGTAAGCTCGCCCGCCATCAAGCTGAACTTTGCATCGGCCGGGCCAACATCAGCGGCAGTCAGCTTTGGGGAGTTCTCTCTTCATCCTCGCTGTGTTGAACTGAAACAGTATGCGACGCAGAAAAATTGATCATTCATATAAAGTACTGCCGATGTTATCAAAGCGCGGAAGACCTGTTGCGCGTTCAGCAAAAATTGCTATGGTTAGGCTGCATTGAATTTGGTGCAACCCGGAAGGTGGGCGCACCATAATGCAGCAATCACGCACCAACTTAATGCATCCAAGCCGCCCTAACGGACTTCTCTGACTAAGGCGTCATATAAAATCAATAGGTTATGTGATTGGCATAAAATTGGCATTATTAGCGCAACTTGTCGGTTGCACCGATATCTTCAAGCACAGTTTGAGTATTAACAGGAATAATCCGGAGGATTGCATGTCTGCATCGAACGTTCTGAGTTTTATGAAAGAAAACGACGTGAAGTTTGTTGATTTACGTTTTACTGATACCAAGGGTAAAGAGCAGCATGTAACCATCCCTGCCAACCAGATTGACGAAGATTTCTTTGAAAACGGTAAAATGTTTGACGGATCTTCAATTGCTGGCTGGAAAGGCATCAATGACTCAGACATGATTTTAATGCCTGAAGCCGCTTCCATGAAGCTGGATCCATTCTTTGAAGAAACCACTTTAAACATCACTTGTGATGTAATCGAACCAAGCACGATGCAAGGTTACGAGCGTTGCCCACGTTCTATCGCAAAACGTGCAGAAGAATACTTAAAATCGACCGGCATCGCTGACACTGTATTATTTGGACCAGAACCAGAGTGGTTCATGTTTGACGAAGTCCGTTTCAAAACCGACATGTCAGGTTCATTCTACAAATTGAACTCAGAAGAAGCAGCCTGGAACTCAGATGCTGTTTATGAAGGCGGCAACAAAGGCCACCGTCCTGGCGTGAAAGGCGGTTATTTCCCAGTACCTCCGGTTGATCATCACCATGATATCCGTAGCGCCATGTGTATGGTGCTGGAAGAAATGGGGCAAACCGTTGAAGCGCATCACCATGAAGTGGCCACGGCCGGTCAGAACGAAATCGCAACCCGTTTCAACACCTTAACTAAAAAAGCAGACGAAACGCAGATCCTGAAATATGTCGTGCACAACGTGGCGCACATGTATGGCAAAACAGCGACGTTCATGCCAAAACCAATCGTTGGTGATAACGGTTCAGGGATGCACTGCCACCAGTCTTTAGCAAAAGATGGCGTGAACCTGTTTGCGGGCGACAAATACGCGGGTCTGTCAGAGCTGGCGTTGTACTACATCGGCGGCATCATTAAACATGCAAAAGCCATCAACGCTTTCTCTAACCCGTCGACCAACTCTTACAAACGCCTGGTTCCGCACTATGAAGCGCCGGTGATGTTGGCTTATTCAGCCCGTAACCGTTCTGCTTCAGTCCGTATTCCATTAGTACCAAGCGCTAAAGCACGTCGTATCGAAGTCCGTTTCCCGGATCCGGCGGCGAACCCGTACCTGTGTTTCGTGGCGCAACTGATGGCTGGTCTGGATGGTATCCAGAACAAGATCCACCCAGGCGATGCAATGGACAAAGACTTATATGATCTGCCACCAGAAGAAGAAGCACTGATCCCTCAGGTTTGTGGTTCTTTAGATGAAGCACTGGATAACCTGGACAAATCACGTGCCATCTTCACCAAGGGCGGCGTGATGTCCGATGCGATGATCGATGCTTATATTGCGCTGAAACGTGCTGAAGCGAAAAAAGTATCAATGGCTGTTCACCCGCTGGAATACGATCTGTACTACAGCGTTTAAACAGTGCTGTTGCAAGCGATTAGAGAGCAATAAAAACTGTAATCGCTTGATTTTTAATCATATAACTTTTTTGTAAAAAAGCCCGCAACTGCGGGCTTTTTGTTCTGGTCAAATGAAACAAAGCGCGATAGAGTAAACAAATAATTACCAAACAGCTATTGTTGTGAAAATAGGTATCCAATGAAAAAAGCACTGTGGTTGTTACTCCTCACATGCCTTGCTGCCACGGCAGCAGATGATAAGAAAGTTTTTGTCACGGTCGACAAAAACAATAATCTGGTTTTTTCTGATAGCCCAAGCCCCGGTGCAACACAGGTCACGGTAAAAGATACCGCGACCGCGATGCTGCCAACAACACCCGGTGTTTCAACTGCGGTGGTGCAGGAAACGACCGTGTTCGAAGTTGCCATTTCTAAACCTGAACAACAAGGCACTGTGCGCGAAAATAGCGGCACTGTTTATGTGTCTGGTCAGATTAAACCGATGTTTGCGCAAGGATTACGCGTTAAACTCTACCTGGATGGTAAACAAGTAGCTGGCCCGACTGGGAACGCCAATTTTATCCTGCATAACGTTGACCGGGGCGAACATCAGCTGACCTTAGAACTGCTCGACCAAAGCGGCAAGATTATTGCAACCAGTCCGGTAACGACCTTCTATTTGCATAGAGCTTCGGCTATTACACCAAAATAGTGCATTGCGGCTGAATTTTCAGCCATCACCGGTTACACTGGCGATGACGATGCACTAAACTGGTGCAAAGGATTCATCACTGTGACGCAGACTCTCAAATCGCTGGATTTAACCGGCATCGACTACGCTAATCACCTGACCACGGCGATCATGGTGTTAGATGCCCAGCTACAGGTGCAGCATTTTAATACCGCCTGCTGCGCGCTCTTAAGTATTGGCGAAAAGCGCCTGCACAATCATTATTTTCCCGCGTTGTTTCAGTTCAGCGACTTGCATGCCAGCCACCTCATCAGCACCTTGAGCACAAAGCAAGGTTTCGGTGTCAGTGACGTCAATTGTGTGTTGCCGGATGGCCGCCATATTCTGATCGACATCACTGCCAGCGCACTCGAGACTGAGCTCCCCGCTTTGTTGATTGAATTAAGACAAGTGGATCAGCAACGTAAAATCAGTATGGAAAGTTTGCAACAGCACCAGCATCTGGCGGCTCGGGAGCTGATCCGCGGTTTGGCACATGAAATCAAAAATCCCCTGGGCGGCCTGCGTGGCGCGGCGCAGTTGCTGGAAGAAACGCTGAACGAAGAGCAAAAGGAATATACCCAGCTGATTATCGCTCAGGCCGACCGGCTGCGAAACCTGGTCGATCGCCTGCTGGGGCCCTACAAACCACCACAGCGGCAGGTTTCCAATTTGCATCAAATCATCGAGCGAGTCAGTCAACTGGCGCAAATAGATAATCCTTCCGGCGTTCAGTTTATTCGAGACTATGACCCCAGCATTCCGGATTTTATGCTCGACCCTGAGCTTATCGAACAATCGCTGTTGAATATTGTCCGCAATGCGCAGCAAGCAATGCCCAACGGCGGTCAGGTGGTGCTACAAAGCCGGATTTTGCATCAGCACACCATTCACGGCCGTCGCCATCGTCTGGTCGCAACCATTAAAGTGATTGATAACGGCCCGGGCATTCCGGCGGATATCAAAGACACCCTGTTCTATCCGATGGTCAGCGGCAAACCCGGTGGCACCGGGCTTGGGCTGTCAATTGCCCAGACCCTGATCCATCAGCATGATGGCTGGATCGACTGTGAAAGCTGGCCCGGCCGCACCGAATTTACTCTTTATCTACCCATCAACTCACAAGGGGCTTAAGCATGCATCAGGATGTCTGGATAATTGATGATGACAACTCCATTCGTTGGGTGTTAGAAAAAGCGTTATCACGCGCAGGTATTGTCTGTGAAAGTTACGCTTCTGCCGATTTGATGCTGCAGCGGCTGGAATACGATCAACCGGCGGTCGTGGTATCCGATATCCGGATGCCCGGTACGGACGGCATGGCGTTATTGTCAAAATTACAGGAACTAGCACCTGAGTTACCGGTGATTATCATGACCGCGCACTCTGATTTAGACAGTGCCGTGAATGCCTTTAAACGGGGGGCTTTTGAGTATTTACCAAAACCCTTCGATATCAATGAAGCGGTTGGATTAATTAGCCGTGCACTCGAGCATGCGATGGCGAAAAAGCCGAAAACGCAACCAGCACCAGCCTCCCAACTTACTGAAATAATTGGTGAAGCACCGGCGATGCAGGAAGTATTTCGCGCCATTGGCCGCCTTTCCCGTTCCAGTATCAGTGTGTTGATCAATGGCCAGAGCGGGACCGGTAAAGAACTGGTGGCGCAGGCTCTGCACAAGCACAGCCCAAGATCCGAACAGCCGTTTATCGCCCTGAATATGGCAGCTATCCCCAAAGATCTGATCGAATCAGAACTGTTCGGTCATGAAAAAGGCGCATTTACCGGAGCGGCCAATTTACGCAAAGGTCGTTTTGAGCAAGCCGATGGCGGGACTTTGTTCCTGGATGAAATTGGTGATATGCCGCTGGATGTACAAACCCGGTTATTAAGAGTTCTGGCGGACGGCCAGTTTTACCGGGTTGGCGGTCATCAGGGCGTGAATGTTGATGTGCGGATCATTGCCGCGACGCACCAAAATCTGGAGCAACTGGTCGCGGAAGGCAAGTTCAGGGAAGACTTGTTTCACCGTTTAAACGTGATTCGGATTCATATTCCGGCGCTGAAAGATCGCAAACAGGATATTCCGAAACTGGCGCAGCATTTCCTGCAACAAGCGGCAAAAGAGCTTAATGTTGAAGCAAAAAGTTTAGCCAGCGATACAGAAAAATATCTGGCGCAACTCGATTGGCCGGGCAATGTGCGGCAACTGGAAAATACCTGTCGCTGGCTGACCGTGATGGCCAGCGGTAAGCAGGTACTCCTGGCTGATTTACCACCGGAACTGACCACCACCCCAAAAGTATTTAGCCCGATATCTGGTGAGCAACATCATAGCTGGCAAGATTTACTGGCCGCTTGGGTACAGCAAAAATTAACCGCAGGTGAAGAAGATATTTTATCTGAAGCAGGTCCTGAGTTTGAAAGGATTGTCCTCAAACAAGCCCTACAATTTACCCATGGCCATAAACAAGATGCGGCAAAACGGTTAGGTTGGGGACGCAATACCCTGACTCGTAAACTGAAAGAATTGGATATGGAATAAAGGTTCGGGTTGTCGCTGTTTTTGCGCAACCCGGCATTCTTCGCTGAGCAAGTCTTTATGAACCGCTAGCCATTTTTTGTAAAAACTCTAAACGCTGCAGATCTTCAGCGCTAGGTTCTGGCAAGCTGTCGGTAAGTTGTGCAGGGTCAAAATCACCTAATTCGAATTCAGGCTTAACACTATCGCCATAGCGAGTCGGTTCAAACGGCGATGGCGAGCGTCGCTCCAGCTGAAAAGTCGTTAACAGAAAATGATTCGGCTGCACGGTATCTTCAGATGCTGATTCAGTCTCTGCAATCTGCTGCAACACTATTTTATGCGCTTTTAACTCCAAAGTTTGCGAACCTGTTGCCAGTTCTGCACTGCCCGTTAACTGCGCCAGTGGTTGCCCCGCCGCCGTTAGCAAATTAGCGCGCAACCGATAGCTGCCTGCTAGCTCCACCTTGATTTGTACTGGGATCACCATATCACTCTGCCGAGCGACCAGAGACTTGACCGCAGTAATGGTTGCTACCGGTTGACTGTATTCAATTCCGGTTTGCACACTTTGCTGCTGTCCCTGACTGCTGAACTGAAATTCAATAATGAGCGGACCATCCCATTCCTTTTCTGATGGCAAAGTCGCAGTATACACCCCAGCGTTTTCAGCAACGGCTTCACTGACTAACAGCTCACCACTCAGTTCATGTTTAAGCAGCACCTGCACTTGCGACAGTTCAATACGCTGCGCAACTAAGCGAACCACCACTGGCTCTGGAGCACTAAACCGGTATTTATCAGCCTGAATACTGACGCTCGCCCCACCTTCCAAGGGTATTTGTTGTGTAATAAATTGATTAGGCGCTAACAATTGGCTATCCGCCGCGGTAAGCGGCCTCATATAATCTGGAACCAGCAACTCATCGGCATACGCTGCCGCGACCAAAGAAAAACTCTGCTGCATCGATTGTGGTAATTGCTCAGAGGTGGGTTGGACAGACGGCGTAACTGCAGGCGCTTCGGTACTCGGCGTCACCGCTGCCGCCATAGGTTGGTTCGCCACGCTTGGCCTTTGAGTTGGCGGTTCCACCGGCCACAGCCACCAACTGGTCAAGGCTAACAACGCCACTAAGACTGCCAGCAGCCAAGATTTTTGGTTCATAGTCACTCCAAAGCGCAGGTTACAGCGGATCGGATCAAGATCCGCTGTAGCGAGCTACAACCAAGATTAATTCGCGGCGCGAAACACCAAGTCCGTCATACTGAATCGATCAGAGCCGGTCACCACCTGATATTTATTGCTAAAGACCCACCAGCCGCGATTTTCTTGATAGGTGTTAAAGCTCAGCGAGCGCTGGTCAAGATAATTCACCTGACTAAGGGCTGCAGTGACCAGCCCTTTACGCGCTTGGCCAATGGTTGCATTGTGACTATAGCTATCACTCATCAGCATCGGATAGTGATACGGCATAAAGTTACGAACGCCAGCCGATTGGCTCACTAACTTACCATCGAGATCAACACTGGCAGAACAACTTTCGAAAGATGCGGCCTGTGAAGCACCACAGCTGGAGTGCGGAGCTACAACACCGTCATCATCCCCGGGTAAAAACGGGCTGGTTGCCCCAAGATAGTCCGAAGCGCCGCCGACAAAACGTAATCTGGGTATTTTGCTCAGTGGTTGAGGAGCGAGTTGCCTTGCGGTATTGACGCGCAAGTCATGTAACACCCCAACATTGGCAGCTGAAGGCGTTTCGCCAAGCCATATCGACACCGCAAACTTCAATGCAGCATCAATTAAGCCACCGCCGGTTGCGACATTCACCGCTAAATCGGCCAGTTCAGAGCCGCCACCCGCACCAGAAAAATCAAAAGTTGCGACAATATTTAGCGGCGTGAGTCCGGCATTCTTCAACCATAACGCCTGATTATCGATGATATAGCGGGTAATCAAGTCACCGGTTGAATGATTTACAAAAATACAACCGCGCGCACAGGTACCATCGGCGGAAAGCTTTTTAAGCTGAGGCCAAATATAATCACTGGCAATTTTGCCGCGGATCCGCTCTTGGGATGGCCAATCGATCCGTAAATCGGCTCGACTGGCCCAGTATTCTTGCCAATAGGCTTGGCCATTGACTTTGACCTGAGCGGCATTCGGTTTACTTTTTAAATTGTCAGGTTGTAAGCCGTGGATCAATACCACCGGATAACCCCCTACGGCGGCGCTGACATTCAGGCTGCAAAAAGCAGCTGCCAGCAACATCGCTGTCATTTTCATTTGTGATTCCCTTGTCTGGTAATTTATTTTTTTAATGTTTTTTGCGTGACGGACCAGACCACAAACAGGTCCGAAGCCCTAAGATAGAGCAGTTTCTGACATTCTCAATACAACAAATAAGGGACAAATGTAAACATAAAGGCCATTTTAGTCGCCTGCCGTTTGAAAATAAGGTCAATCTTTATACATAAATCTCACTTAAACGTCATGTAGTCACTCGATCCGCAGGGATGTTTTTTTGGTCCGCAGGCAGCACGCCGGGTTTAAAGTATTTGCTCAGATTATTTTCAAGATGCATGAAATTTGTGCTGGTAAGTCCTGCGGAAAGTGGGTGCTATCCAGCAAATGAGGAATAAAAAAGGCGCTTACGCAAGTGAAGCGCAGCGCCTGGAAGGATAGAATTATTTCAGCGAGGGTGAGCTCATTCGTACCGGTTATTCAGTTGCCTGCGCTTTTTCCCGCATTTTATGCCACATTTTTGCTTTGCGTTCATCCAGTTTCGCTTGCTGCTCCGGGGTCAATACTGCACGTAACTGGTGCTGGAACTTTAGCTGGGCAACTTCGAGATCCAGCCTTTTGGCTTGCTGCTTTTCCAGTAATAAGCGCACCCCGGCTTCATCAAAAGTTGGGGCCTGCAACAACACCCTTAATTCTTCGCGACTGGCGGCACGTACTGATTTATCTGGCATATTCTGCCGATGGGCTGCGGTCAGTTGTTCTATCTGAGCTTTTTGTGCGTCCGTTAAATCCAGCCCTTTAAACATTTTCAGGCCAGCGGCATGATGCCCACCATGTTTATAGCTTTCTCTGCCGCCCTCGCCGGCAAGTGCTGGCATCGCGGCACTGACCATTAACACTGAACTTAAAATGGCCGCCATTACATTGAATTTTTTCATCGTTGTCACCTCAGGTTGTGAAATACCAACTGTTGGTCCGGCTGGACTAAACAGCAATGAAACAAGCATACTCTGTGCAATGCAAAGCAACGCCAAGCGCGGGTAAAGGTTGTGTAAAGAGCCTTGTCGCCTGATGTCACCTATTTACACTGTCAGCACATGACGTGAAGGCCAAAGCTACCGCCGGAGATCAGAAGTGAGTAATCAACGGATCCTGTTAATTGATGATGATGCCGAATTAAGCCAATTGGTCACTGACTATCTAACACTGGATGGTTTTAGTCTGGATGTGGCGCCGGATGGCGTCAGCGGACTGGAGCGCGCACAAAGTGGTTTATATCAACTTATTTTACTGGATGTGATGTTACCTGGCCTGGACGGTCTGTCATTATTGCGTCAACTCAGGCAGTCCAGCTATTGCCCGGTGCTGATGTTAACCGCCCGCGGTGATGATATCGACCGTATTGTCGGCCTGGAATTAGGCGCCGACGACTATCTGGCGAAACCTTTCAACCCCAGAGAACTGAGTGCCCGGGTGCGGGCAATTTTACGTCGGGTCGAGCTGGCACAACAGCAGAGCAATCAACCAGTGAGCGCGGCAATCATGGAGCTAAATCAGGTGCAGCTCAACCGGCAAAACCGTCAGGTCTGGTGTCAGGCACAGCAAGTGGTGCTGACCGCGACCGAGTTTCAAATCCTGGATCACCTGATGAGCCATGCCGGTCAGCTCATTACCAAAGAAGCGCTGAGCAAAGCAGTGCTTGGCCGGGCGTTGCAACAGTATGACCGAAGTCTGGATATGCATATCAGCAATATCCGTAAAAAACTGGCAGCTTGTGATCCCGCCGAAAAAATCCAGACTTTGCGTGGCAGTGGTTATTTATTTTTGGAGCAGTCATGACCTTAGCGGGCTTGAATCCTTTTCGGTTGCTGGCATTCCGGATTTTCGCCTGGTTCTGGCTGGTGTTACTGCTCACCCTCGGAGGCGCCTGGTTGTTGGCGCGCGGACTCAGTGAAGATACCGAAATCCGTCGTTTGCCCCCGGGAATTGCCGAGCAGTTGGAGCCTCTACTGAAATCTTTACACAAGTCCGACTCGCTTGAAGAGCTGGCGAAGCGGATTAATCGGCGCGATCGCAACCGTTGGTTGATTGTCGATCCGGAGCAAAATCAGGTTCTGAACAGCCACATTTTACCAAGAAACTTCAACCAGAAATGGCTGACCGAGCTGTCCCAACTGAATAGACCACGGTTACTGATCCATCGCAAAACCGTGCTGGCCGGCCCTTTTCTGGTCCATTTTAAAGGCCAGCAACTGGCATTGTATCAACTCAGACCCAGGCCCCAGTCTCCCGGTCTGGATTTAATGTCATTGCCTGACTACCTGTTGCCTGGTTTACTCGTGTTGGTGTCAGCATTAGCCAGCTTTATCCTGGCGCTGACCATCACCAAGCCATTACGCTTGCTACAACAAAAAAATCTCGATTTTGCCGCCGGCGATCTTACAGCCAGAGCGGATGCCCCTGCCAGGCGCCACGACGAAATTGGCGAACTGAGCCGCGGTTTTAATCTGATGGCGGCGAAGATCGGTGATTTGCTGCAAAATCAACAGCGGCTGCTACGCGACGTCTCTCATGAGTTGCGCTCTCCACTCACCCGCGCTCAATTAGCGATTGCATTGGAGCAACGTCAAGGCGGTGGTGCACAGCTGCCACGCCTGCAACAAGAGCTGGAACGGGTCGACCAGCTGCTTGGCGAGCTGTTAACCTTTAGCAGACTGGATGCGGGTCAGATCCAACTACAACGGCAAGAGGTCGATTTGTTCGAATTGGTGGAAGAAATTGTCAGCGTGAACCAACTCGAAGCGGATCAAAAGCAGCTTTTAATCAACCTGTCCGGGGTCAATCCCTGCCCGGTGTTTATTGAGCCGAAACTGTTGGCCCGAGCGATAGAAAATATTCTGCGTAATGCGATCAAATACAGCCCTGAAACGGCGCAAATCACCCTGCAGTTGTCACAAAGTGCCAGTGAAACCCAGCTCATCATCCTGGATCAGGGTCCCGGCATTCCACCGAGCAGCCTGGAGCAGATATTTGAACCTTTTTACCGGGTGTCCGATAGCAGGAATAGCCAAACTGGCGGCACTGGCCTGGGTTTGGCGATTGCCGCACAGGTCGTGCGTCAACATGGCGGTCAGATTATGGCTAGTTTGCCTGCCACAGGCGGTTTTTGCATCACCTTGCTACTGTCCCACACCAAGGAACAGCGCTGATGGGGTGGCCTGAATTCAAAGCGCAATTTAGCAGTACTGATTTTGCCAGCGGCCGCGCAACGCTGGCCCTGACTGAGGTATGGCAACAGGGTTGCCATGGCTCTTTTGACAGCGTCACAAACACCCGCAGCAAGTCTGGGCTGCCACAGTCGCTTCGGCTGCACTACAGCTATTGGCTACCGAATTCGGCCAGAGCGGTCCTGGTGTTAATCCCCGGCCGGATTGAGGCCGGGCATAAGTATCTGGAGTTGATTCACGAAGCGCTTTGCGCTGGATTTGCCGTGTTTGTATTAGATCACCAGGGACAGGGGGCTTCTGAGCGACTGGATAGCAGCAGTCAGATTGGTGATGTCGCAGATTTTAATCATTATGTTGCCGATCTGGAGTACTTCATTTGCCGGATCATCAAACCACAAACCGCTCTGCCCTTGCTGGCACTAGCCCATTCTATGGGAGGAGGAATATTGTGTCGTTATCTGCAGCAACACCCGAACCATGGGCTTGCTGGCGCCATCTTCTGTTCACCGATGTGGGGGATCCCGACCGGGCCGATTCCACAGCAGATGGCAAGAGGGTTGAGTAACGCCTGCAATCGCCTGAATCAATGGTGTTGTCGGCAACGCTGGTATGTCCCCGGACAGGGTCCTTACCAAAACCGGCCTTTTCAGGATAATGATTTAACCCGCTGTGCCGAACGGTATCAGTGGTTCCGATCTTTATATCAACAGTATCCGGCATATCAGCTCGGCGGCGTTAGCTGGCGCTGGCTGGCACAGGCGCTGACCGCTTGTCAGCAGATGCTGCAAGGAGATTCACCGTCACTCCCTTGTTTGTTGTTGCAGGCAGCGGCGGATCAAGTGGTCGATAATAAGGCGCAGCAACGATTGTGGCAGCGTTTTCGCCAGACTACAGATTGGCATCCGGCCTCCATCATGCACCAGTTACCGGACGCTCGTCATGAATTGCTGTTTGAAACTGATGCCATCCGTGAGCAAGTCCTGAGTTTGATCAATCAGTTTCTAAAGCAGCTCGAGCTGCCTCAGGTAGTGTAGGCGTAGCAAATCCCCCAACTGCCAGCGGTCACTGCGGCGGCAAAACCAACGGATATTCCGGCGCGCTGACAACCGATGCCGGATCGGCATGAATAATCACTTCGGCATCGTCGAATAACGCGGCAAGCCGCTGCTCAGCCTGGTCAACAATCTCGTGCGCCAGGACGAGTGACAAATGGTCTGGCAGCACCAACCGTAACTGGACAAAAATCTTTGGTCCAGCCTGCCGGGTTCGCAACTGATCCACGGCCACCACCTGCGGTAAAGACTGCAATGACTGCAGAATCGACTGTCGCTGCGTTGGGGTTAATTCTTGATCCAGCAGATGTTTCAGACTCTCCCGCGCCAGTTGCTGCGCATTCCAGAGTAAATAGAGTGCGATCAGAGCGGCGATGACCGCATCTGCCCATAACAGGCTATTGGCGACTAAAAACAACGCCAGAATCACCGCGGCGTTCATCAGAATATCGCCACGATAATGCGCAGAATCGGCTTTGACCGCGAGGGAGCCGGTGCGTTTAATAACAAAACGTTGCACCAACACCAGAATAATCGTTAACGCAGTACACCCAAGCGTTAACCAGATGCCACTGTAGAGTGCAGCAATCGGCTCAGGGCTGTGATAGCGACTGATCCCCTGATATAACAGTAACACTGCAGCACCGGTCAGAAACGCCGCCTGAAAAAGCGCCATCACGGCTTCCATTTTGCCATGCCCGAAACGGTGTTCAGCATCGGCTGGCTTTAATGCATAACGAAGTGCAGCGAAATTCAATAGTGACACCAGCACGTCCAACAGCGCATCCATAAACGAAGCCAACGCTGCTGCGGCATTCGTCAGCACGGCTGCACTCAGTTTCAGCATCACAATCAGGACCGCAACCCCAAGCGTGATAAAACCGGACCTTCGAACCCAGATGGCATAGCCGGCGTTTGCGGTTGCCGGTTTGTTCGCATGCGACATGTGATGTCCTTATTGTGTCAAGCCGCGAAGGGTCTCAGACCGCTCCGGCAAAATGTTGTTGACGCCAGGCCTCATAACTAATAATCGCCACGGCATTAGCCAGGTTTAAACTACGGGCATCAGGCATCATTGGGATCCGGATTTTTAACTCACTGGCTATCGCATCGCGCACTGCATCGGGTAAACCGTGAGTTTCAGAACCAAACAGTAACACATCATCCGGCTGATACTGCACCTGTGTATGCGGCCGGCTGCCCTTGGTGGTACAGGCGATAATCCGCCGGCCAGCCATCGCGGCTTCAAAAGCAGCATAATTGGCATGACGGGTGACGTTCGCTAAATCATGATAATCAAGGCCTGCACGCCGCAACTTTTTTTCTTCAAAATCAAAACCTAACGGCTCGATTAAATGCAGGCTACACCCATTATTGGCTGCCAGGCGGATAATGTTGCCACAATTTGGAGCAATTTTAGGTTCAAACAAAGCGATGTGAAACATAAACTCAACTACAAATTATTCACGGGGAACCAGCAGTATATCTGAAGATGCTGTTTTTGCGGGAGAAAACAGTGCAAGTTGGTGGCGAACATCCGTGCCGAGAAGGGTTGCTCCCTGATCGGCTGTAACCTGACCCGTCATCCAGTGAGCAACAGAGCTTCAGAAGAGGAAACCGCGAACTGATCCGCACCGGCCGCAGATTGCACTTTTGACGGGTCAATCTATAATTTCGGGACAATCTTGCTGGCAACGGACTGCAAACCTGATGGCGGAAATACCGGATGATTGGCTTTGGCAGATCACGACAAATAACGGTTGGTGGTTGCTTGCGCTGCTGGCTGTGGTCTGGTGGTATCGACGTCGCCACTTGGGACCAACGCTGAAGATCTTGTCGCTGGATCATTTTTTTCAGCGCTTGGCTTGTCCGGCCTGGTTAGCGGATGAGCATTTTCAATTGCGCCAATCCAATCAAGCCATGGCTCTATTGCAGTGGCCGAGTGGATTAAGGCCGCAGTTATTCAGCAGCCGCTATTGTCAGCAGAGTGTCTGGCCAGAGATCCAAGCCGGACTGCAACAGCAACAAAGCTGGCAAGGCGTCGTCTGGCAGGCCACTGCAACGTTACCCCGTGCCTGGCAACTGAGTATCACACCGCTGAGTTGTCGGCAGATGGCGTGTTATCTGGTGATTCAGCAGGATGTCAGCCAACAACAACAGCAACAAACAGAACTGGCACAACGGACCACTCACGACGCTCTGACCGGTGTTTCAAACCGGACTCTGTGGCTTGCGCAACTGGCGCCGGTGTTACTGCAATGCCAAAGCACACAGCAGTATTTTGCTATTGTGCTGCTGGAGCTGACAGAACTCGATCATCTGCACCAGCAATTTGGCAACTCAGTTGCACTGCAGTTCGAACAATGGGTCGCCCAGCAACTGCAGTATCATCTGCCGCTCGGCGCCAGTCTTGGCCAATTTTCCGATCGGCGTTTTGCCGTGTTGCTGACTCCGCAACATTGCCAACAGCAGCCAGAGGCTGCCAGTCTGCAAATCGCCCGCCAGTTGCAACTGGCCGTTCACGGCCCCTGCCCGCTCGATAATTTTGATTTAACTGGCCAGTGTGCTGTGGGGATTGTGCTCTTTCCGCAAGGCGGGGACGACATCGAAACTTTACTCCAGCATGGCGAACGGGCGCTTGCCCAAAGCGCGCATCAACAACATGCTATCTATCTTTGGCAACAGACAGGTTTGCCAGATATGGCCGATGCAACTTTAGCCGAAGAGCTGCAATATGGATTAAAACAATACCAGTTTGAGTTGTATTTCCAGGGTTGTTATCGGTTGCAAGACAAAGAATTACTGGCTATTGACGTGCAATTGGCCTGGCATTCGCCTCGGCGGGGTTTGATGTGGTTGCCGCAGTTTGCTGCCGTCGCCGAACAAAGTCATTTATTACTGGCATTAGAACGCTGGCAGCTGACTCAACTGTGTCAGCAAATCTGGCAATGGCGACAACAACAGCGGCAACTGCCGCAATTTCGATTGGAATTGTCGACATTACAATTGCAACAGCCTGATTTAATTGCGTTTCTTTTGCATCACTTACAAGAATGGCAATTACAGCCACAAACTTTGCAGTTGCTGATTAAAGAACAGTATTGGCTGCAGCAACCCGGGACTGCGCTCACACAGCTGCAAGCGCTCAGACATGCAGGCTTTCAATTAATCTGGCAGGATTTTGGCTCGGGGCACACCGCTTTGGCATTGTTAAACCAGAAGTGCTGGTCTGGCGTGATGTTGGCTAAAACCTTAATTAACGATCTGGAAGCTCAGGACCAACAGCGGAATATCTGTGCCAGTCTGATCAGATTGGCGCATTACCATCAACTGGAACTCACGGCACAGGGCGTCGATAATGAGATGCAAGGTTATTTGTTACATGTAATGGGCTGTGTTTCAGGTCAGGGCTTATTGTTTGACTCACCGAAAACAGCTGAACAACTGACAGCTGATTTGAAGGATCTGCCACCAACTATCAGCCAGGCCAGCTTAAGCACTGGCTGAGCTGGATTACTCGTCGCGTTTTTCCCGACCAAGCAAATCAATCGCCGCCAGTTTGGCGTCTTTACCCTGGTATAACACCTGATAAATTTGCTCTGTAATCGGCATTTCGACGCCAACCCGCGCTGCCAGGTTGAACACTTCTTTGGCATTTCGGTAACCTTCCACCACCTGACCGATGCTGGCCATTGCGGCTTCTACGCCTTCGCCTTGACCCAGTAACAAGCCAAAACGACGATTTCTAGACTGGTTATCGGTGCAGGTGAGAACTAAATCACCTAAACCGGCCATGCCCATAAAGGTTTCCTTTTGCGCCCCGAGCGCACAACCTAAGCGGCACATTTCCGCCAGCCCCCGGGTAATCAGCGCCGTTCTGGCATTGGCACCAAAGCCAATTCCATCCGCAATTCCGGCACCAATGGCGATCACATTTTTCACCGCGCCACCTAACTGCACCCCAATAAAGTCAGGGTTAGTGTAGACGCGGAAGGTCCGGCCACAATGTAACAGGTCCGATAGCACGGTAATGAATTCGTTGTCGGTGGAAGATAATGAAATGGCCGTTGGCAAACCTAAAGCTAACTCTTTAGCGAAGGTTGGGCCGGATAACACGGCTAACGATACCTCGTCGCCAAGAATATCCCGAGCGACATCCTGCAGTAAGCGGCCACTATCGGGTTCCAGACCTTTGGTGGCCCAAGCAACCCGGGCATGGGGCAACAAATAGGGTTTAATTTGTTTTAAGGTGTCGGCAAATGCGTGACTGGGAACCACCAGCAAAATATTCTGACTGGCTTTCACCGCTTCAACCAAATCGCCGGTCACTGCCAGTGTATCGGGTAATCTGATTTGTGGTAGATACTTGTGATTGATTCTGTCGCTTTGCATCGCCGCGACGTCGGACTGACTGCGGCCCCACAGCAGGGTGTGATGACCATTTCGCGCCAGACAGATTGCCAACGCGGTGCCGTACGAGCCGGCACCTAATACTGTGATTGCCGCAGTCATAGCAAACTTAGTTTGGCAACTGAGCTTGCGCTTCAGCCTGACGTTGCTGCACATATTGTGCAAACAGCGCGTCAAAGTTGACTGGCGCCAGGTTTAATTGTGGGAAAGTTCCACGGTTAACCAGACTTGAAACCGCTTCACGAGCATATGGGAACAGGATGTTCGGGCAGAACGCCGCCAACATGTGCGCCATCTGCGCATCACTGACTGTAGGAATCGAGAAAATACCTGCTTGTTGCACTTCACATAAAAACGCGGTTTCTTCACCGATAGAGGCTGTGACTGTCAGTGATAACACGACTTCGAACGTGTTGTCGTCCAGTTTGTCACTGCGGGTGTCTAAGTCGAGTTTCACTTCTGGCTGCCAGTCCTTACGGAAAATAGCCGGTGAATTTGGCGCTTCAAAAGAAATATCTTTTACGTAAATACGTTGAATAGCGAATTGCACTTGTTGCTCGTCGGCAACTGCGTTGATTTGTTCGTCGGCCATGAATGAGTCCTAACTGATAATTTGAATGTAATTAGCGAAGCAGAGTGTCCAATTTTCCCTGCGCTTCGAGCGCATGAAGGTCGTCACAGCCACCAATATGTTGATCATTAATAAAAATCTGCGGCACGGTCGTGCGCCCGCCAGATTTTTCGATCATTTCCGGGCGTAATTCCGGTTGTTGATCGATCCCGATCTCACGAAACTGCACCCCTTTTGCCGTTAACAAGGCTTTTGCGCGAACACAATACGGGCAATAGGCTTTAGTGTAAATAGTGACGCTGGCTGCACTCATCAAGGCGGTTCCCGTTATTTTTTTACCACTGGTAAACTGGCTTCAAACCATTTGCTCATGCCACCACGTAACACGGCAACCTGACTGAAACCGGCGTTAATCAACTGTTTTGCCGCGCCTTGCGCTGACATTCCAGCCTGACAAATCACAATAATGGGTTTGTTTTTTTCATTTTCAAGCTTTGTCAGTTGCGAACTAAGTTGCGCCAGTGGAATATTACGCGCTGAGGTAATGTGGCCTTTTTTGAAATCATCGGCGGAACGGATATCCACTAAGACGGCATCTTCCCGGTTTACTTTGATGGTCAGTTCCGTTGGCGTAACGAACAGCACTTTGGACAGCAAAGACTGAACCCAGCTCACAATCAACGCCACTAAGATACCAACCCAAATCAAGCTCAACACCTGATGATTTTTGGCAAATTCGATGTATTGCTCCATAGCTTTTACTTCCGTCAATATTCGATTGGCGCCGAGTATAACGGCTTTCCGGGTCAAAAACAGCCCTGGCGTTTCTTCCAGATCCGGAATTTAGCACCGTTTTCGCTGATTTAGAGCCTCCTTCCGGTACCACTTGCATATTTACTGCACAAGGCTGATTGGAGTCGCCGCTAAATTTGGGTAAGATGAAGCTTCGATTGATGATCAAGCAACAAGATATGGAGCAGTGATGACAATGCCGGGCAAGCCTTTAGTTCTTCTGATATTAGACGGTTGGGGTTATCGCGAAGATCCATCTGACAATGCAATACTGCAAGCCAACACCCCGGTGATGGATAGGTTATGGCAGCAATATCCACACAGTCTCATTTCTGGCTCAGGTATGGACGTTGGTTTACCTGACGGCCAGATGGGTAACTCTGAAGTTGGCCATGTCAATTTAGGCTCTGGCCGGGTGGTCTATCAGGATTTTACCCGCATTACCAAAGCGATCAATGAAGGTGATTTTTTTCAAAACCCAGCGTTGGTGAGTGCCGTCCAGGGTGCAGTAGCCCAGGGGAAAGCGGTGCATCTGATGGGCTTGTTATCCCCAGGCGGCGTCCACAGCCACGAAGAACATTTAATCGCGATGATCGAGCTGGCACACCGTCAAGGTGCCCGCGAGATTTATCTGCATGCGTTTTTAGACGGTCGCGATACCCCACCGCGCAGTGCTGAAGCCTCGTTAAAACGAGTGCAGGACAAGTTTGCCAGCATCGGCACCGGCCAGATTGCCAGTATTATTGGCCGTTATTTTGCGATGGATCGGGACAAACGATGGGATCGGGTACAACAAGCTTATGATTTAATCGTAGCAGGGCAAGCAGCATTTACATTCAGCAATCCGGTTGAAGCGCTCCTCGCCGCCTACCAGCGGGATGAAAATGATGAGTTTGTCAAAGCAACCGCCATTACCAAGCCCGATGGCAACACGATTCAGCTGGCCGATGGCGACGCATTGATTTTTATGAATTTCCGTGCCGACCGCGCCCGTCAGTTCAGCCGGACTTTCACTGATAGCGATTTTAGTGGCTTTCAGCGCGAACGGCAGCCAAAGTTAAGCTCGTTTGTACAACTTACTGAATATGCTGCAGATATCCAAGCTCCTGTCGCCTATCCACCAACAGCGCTGGATAACGTTCTGGGTGAGTGGCTGGCAAAACATGGCAAAACTCAGTTGCGCATTTCTGAAACCGAAAAATATGCCCACGTCACGTTCTTTTTCAGCGGCGGCCGGGAAGATGTGTTTGCTGGTGAAGAGCGGATCCTGGTGCCATCACCAGCGGTCGCCACTTACGATTTACAACCGGAAATGAACTCTACCTTGCTGACCGATAAGTTGGTAGAAGCCATTCACAGCAACAAATTTGATGTGATCATCTGTAACTACCCCAATGGCGATATGGTCGGTCATACCGGTATTTTATCTGCAGCGATTAAAGCAGTCGAAGCGGTGGATCACTGTATCGGCCGTGTGGTGGACGCACTGGCTGCGGTCGGCGGCGAATGTATTATCACCGCGGATCATGGCAATGCGGAGCAAATGGTTGATCACGAGTCTGGGCAGGCGCACACCGCCCACACCAGCGATCCAGTGCCGTTAATTTATGTTGGCCGCCATGCGGCGGCGGTTGAAGGTGGTATTTTAAGTGACATCGCCCCCACTATGCTGCATTTGATGGGCATGCCGGTGCCGGCGGAAATGACCGGTAAATTGTTGTTTAAACTGCAGTGATCCTGGTCAGCAGTATGTGCAAAAACTTCCTCTGGTGTGCTCTGTTGCTTGTGGGTATAGCCGTGTCGGCTGTACAGGCGCAACAAAGCACCGCCAGTGCGCGTAAAGAGTTGGAATCACTGCAGCAGGAAATTAAACTCACGGAGCGCCAAAGGCGTGAGCAACGCCAACTGCTGAAAAAGGCAGAAACCCAATTAAAACTGGCAGATGCTGACCTGGCAAAGGCTGCAGATGCGGTGACCGAGCAACAAGCGAAGATCGCTACATTACAAGCGCAACAGAAAAAACTGGACGCTGAAGCGCTGGCGCTTGAACAACAACGACAGCAGCAACAACAACTCCTGGCCGCTCAGGTGAAAGCTGCCTACCAGGTCGGCGGTCATGACTACACCCAACTACTTTTAAATCAACAAGATGCGGTCAAACTGGAACGGACTCTGACCTATTATCAGTATTTTAATAACGCCAGAATGCAGCAGTTAGTCGCGCTGAAAGCCACGGTGGCTGAATTGGATGCACTTAAACAGCAAACCGCGGCCAACCAGCTGGAGCAGGAACAACGTCTGGCGCAGCTCACCACGCAACAACGGGAACTGACATTGGCGCGGCAAAGCCAACAGCAGTCCGTGAAAGAGCTGCAGGCACTGCTGAGCAATCAGCAGCAACAGCTGGACTATCTGCGCAACAATGAAAAGAGCCTGCAAGATACTTTGGCCAAACTCAAAGCTGCAGCTGCAAATCGCCGTCTCGCCAGCAACGCCGGGAAAGCCGGTAGTCTCCCCTGGCCGGTGCAAGGGGCCATTTCACAACAATTTGGCGCGAAGCACGGGGGAGGCATGACGGCCAGCGGCTTGATTATTGAAGCCAGGACAGGCACACCAGTGAAGGCTGTCGCGGATGGTCAGGTAATTTATGCTGATTGGCTGAAAGGTTATGGCTGGGTGACTGTCATCGATCATGGCAATGGCCTGATGAGTCTATACGGACATAATCAGACCTTGTTGAAAACGCCGGGCGAAACTGTCCGCTCTGGGGACGCGGTCGCATTGGTCGGGCAAAGTGGCGGTCAAGGTCAACCCGGACTTTATTTTGAAATCCGCCAAAAAGGCGCGGCGGTCAACCCTTTGCGCTGGTTGCGCCGGCCATGATCAGGCATAATTGTCACCATTCCCGGCGCCATTCCCAGGCCTTGTGCAGCAATTAGGCAGCGAAGTAAACACCTTGTATATTCTTAGATTTTTCATGTTATTGGCCGGTTTAAGCGCTGGTGTTCAGGCGCAAACCCTGCCAGCCAAAGTTGCCATTATTATTGATGACATCGGGTATCAGAAAGCGGACCCGATGTTAATCCAACTTCCCTATGCCCTAACATTTGCCGTGATGCCCTTCGCTCCCCAAAGTCAGCAAATGGCAGAGCTGGCAGCCAGACTCAACAAAGAAGTAATGCTGCATATGCCGATGGAAGCCGTTGCGCAGAACCATCTGCTCGGAAAAGGTGCCCTGCGGCGGACCATGTCAAAAGCACAAGTGCAGCAGGCACTTTATCAGGCGTTGGCAGAAATCCCACAAGCCATCGGGGTGAACAACCATATGGGGAGTTTGTACACCAGCCTGCCAGAACAAATGAACTGGATCATGCAGGTGATGGCCGAGAAGGGGTTGTATTTTATTGATAGTAAAACAACTTCGCGCAGTGCAGTCGCCCGAGCCACCCATGCTCATCAGATTAAAAGCCGCAGCCGCGATATTTTTCTGGATAACGATAAATCAACAGCGGCGCTGGATAAACAATTTAATCAACTGATCAAAATTGCCAAACAACAAGGCAGCGCCATCGCGATCGGTCATCCGTATCCTGAAACCTACCGATATCTCAAACGTAATCTGCCCAGATTGGCAGCCGCTGGGATTGAATTGGTCCCCGCATCCCAGTTACTGGAGTTAACGCCGGTCGCCGGTATGAGTACGGTGTCGCCGGCAATGGAGAGCGCCACCGAAACGGCCTCGATTCCCACGGTGCGCAATGAGGGCAAAAAGGTAGTGAAGCTGTCACCGCAACCCATCAGTACTCGTCAGGCCGATCCCCCTGGCTCAGGCTCCATTAGTCTGGTTCAGCAGCCATCTGCTGCGGCAAGCACTGCATCACCAACATCAAAGTTACCGGAACTGGTCACTCCTATCGCGGAACCTTTACCGTGGCACCCGCCGTACCGAGCTGACTTACCTGGTTTGGTGATGCCGGTGACCGACTCAAAGGAAGACTGGCAACTTTGGTTTGAAGAACAACGGGAAGTCTCCCTCACCACTTCAGCGCCGATGGGCATGCATTTGTTGCTGATGCGGTAAAGGTACAGTCCGGATACTTCAGTTAAGCGTATGAACACACCAAATAGCAAAAAGGCAGCCTAAGCTGCCTTTTTTAATCATCAATTGCTTGCTTAAGCATCAACCATGGCTGCATGCAGCTTTTTCATCGCATTTTTTTCCAGCTGACGAACCCGCTCAGCAGAAACCGAATAACGATCGGCCAGCTCCTGTAATGTCAGTTTCTGATGATCTAACCAGCGGGCACGGATAATATCCTGACTCCGCTCATCCAGGGTCCGCACGGCTGCCTGCAACCGGTCAACCGCAGCACCTTCTGATTGATCTTCTTCAAAATTGCTGGCCAAATCTGACGATTTATCCTGCAAATAAAACACCGGTGCGTGAATGGCGCTTTCTTCGTCATCGTCCTGAGCGTCAAATGGCATATCGTGATTGCTCATTCGCGATTCCATTTCCCGCACTTCATATTCCGGAACCCCTAAAGATTCCGCGACGTTTTTCACCTCTTCCTGGCTGAACCAGCCTAAATTTTTCTTGGCTTTACGCAGATTAAAGAACAGCTTACGTTGCGCTTTGGTGGTGGCAACTTTGACAATGCGCCAGTTTTTCAGCACAAACTCATGAATTTCGGCTTTAATCCAGTGCACAGCAAAAGAGACTAACCGCACACCGACACTCGGATCAAAGCGTTTGACGGCTTTCATCAGCCCAATATTGCCTTCCTGTACTAAATCGCCAATCGGCAAGCCATAACCTGAGTAACTACGGGCAATATGCACCACAAAACGTAAATGCGACATGATTAATTGACGGGCTGCTTCCAGGTCACCATGCTGTTGTAACCGCTCGGCTAAAGCGCGTTCTTCGTCAGCAGACAACATCTGGATAGAACTCACCGCATGGGTATAAGCTTCAAGGCTTCCGCTGGCGGCGACAGACATAGTCATGAGGGATGCTTTAGTCATTTACATAGCTCCTGCTTTCATCAAGTGGACTCATCTTAGCACTCTTTGATTGAGAGTGCTAATCGAAGTTCCGCCGCTTTTAAGACCCTAATCTTCTAAACAAGATATTTTTGAGAATATCAAAGCATATAGTGAAAGCGCTTATTTGCGATATGCTCAAACCAGAACAATCAGAGCTGTGATGTAGCCATCGTCCCCAAAGTCGCTATTTTGCTGCGTTTCAGCCTTTTCCGATCTGTACCAGGAGTAGTCCTATGTATTGTTACATGGCCAGGCAACCGATCCTTGATGCCGAAAAAGACCTTTATGGTTACGAACTGTTGTTCCGCGATGGCGTGGCGAACTGTTTTCCGAACATTAATGCAGATGAAGCAACTTCGAAGTTGATCACTGAACACCATTTATTAATGGGGGTCGAGAAAATTACCGGCAGCCGCAAAGCCTTTATCAATTTTTCGGCAGACACGCTCATTCACCATTTTCCAACCTCGATCGACCCCAAAAGTATGGTGATTGAAATCCTGGAAACAGTTCCGATCAGCCGCGAGCTGTTAACGGCTTGCCGCGAATTGCACCGGATGGGTTATCAGCTGGCGCTGGATGATCATGATTTCGAACCGAAGTGGGATATCTTCCTGCCTTACGTCAGTATTATTAAAGTGGATGTGCAGCAATTTAATATGCTGCAAATCAGCAAATACATTTCCAGAATTAAACATCATCCGGTGACCTTACTGGCTGAGAAAGTAGAAACCGCCGCCGAATATGAAAAACTGAAACAGCTCGGATTTAGCCTGTTTCAGGGCTACTTTTTTGCCCGGCCGGAAATGTTAAAACACAAAAAAATTGCCAGCAGTAAGTTGAATCTGCTGTTACTGATTGCCGAATCCAGCAAAGTAGAACTGGATTTTGATCAACTATCAGCCATTGTCGAACGTGATTTAGGGCTGTCGTATAAACTATTGCGCTTCGTGAACAGCTCAAGCTTTGCCCGTGAAAAACCCATTGGCTCGCTCAAACACGCGATGGTGTATATGGGCGAAGCCGAATTGAAAAAATTTATTGCCCTGTTGGCGCTGGCCAACCTGAGTGAAGACAACGGTAGTGAATTGCTGAATATGTCGATGGTTCGGGCTAAATTCTGTGACATATTGGCACAAATGAACCATGATCCGGAAAACCCGCCGTCAGCCTTTTTAACGGGATTGTTTTCGCTGGTGGATGCACTGCTGGAGCAACCACTGGTTAATCTGCTGGAAGATTTGCCAATCTTACCGGAGATCAAAACAGCGCTGATCGCGCATGAGGGCAAGCTTGGACAATATCTGGAATTGGCAAAGGCTTTTGAACAAGCCAATTGGGAATTACAACAGCAGTTAAGTCACAAGTTGTTTGGCAAACCTATGGATCTCAGCCCGCATTATCTGCAGGCCGTCGAATGGGCTCATGGCTTGCTGCTTACTGCCAATAGCCAATAGGCATTGGCAGCCGGCTAAGGTTCAATCGCTTTAATATGGCTGCGTACGGCGATGTACGAGCCAATTAAACCCAACGATACCGCAATCAGCATCAGCCAACCGAACTCCGGCATACTAAGAGAGTTCAGAACAAAATCACTTTGATAGAGTTGTGTCACCGTCGCAATGGCTGAGCGTAACCACCACAACATCAGTTCGACCACCACAAAAGCCAGGAAACCACCAAACACGCCCAGCCATATGCCGGTATATAAAAATGGCCGCTGAATAAAGGCATCGGTCGCCCCGACGAGTTTCATCACTTCAATCTCAGCTTTTTTATCCATAATCGATAAACGGATAGTGTTGCCAATCACCAGCAATGCAGCGCACAACAATAACACTGCAATAGTGTAGACCGCTTGTTGCAACAAATTCATCAACGCCGCTAGCCGTTCCAGCCAGCTGATATCGAGTTTGGCCAGTTCAACATAACGCTCTTTCTGCAGTTTCTGCATTAAAGCTTCAGCGGCAGCAGGTTGGTTAATTTTGGGAGTAACCAGCAACACATCCGGCAGCGGGTTTTGATCCAAAAATGCCAACGCTTCGCCAAACCCAGACTGTTGTTTAAATTCCGTCATCGCGGCCGCTTTATCAATCAGCCGGACTTTTGCAACCTGTGGGTCGCCCTGCAACAACGTCACTAAGGTAGTGATTTCTGTGGGTGTGGTGTCATTTTGCAGGAATAAACTAATTTCAAACGACTGATCATAACTGCGGCTGATTTGCTGGATGTTTTTGACCAATAAATGCAGCGTCGTAGGTAAGGTCATACTGACCCCCAGGACCGCCACCGTAATCAAAGTCCAGAGCGGACTGCGCCATAATTCACCAAGGCTGGTAATCGCCTGACGCAGATGGGTTAACACGCCGCGCAGCACTTTTTGTAGCAGATTCGGTTGTGTTGCCGTCGCACCCACAGCGCGGCCTGAGAAAAGCATACTCATTCCGCATCCTCCTGATGTAACAGGCCATCGTTAATCATCTTGCCGCCTTTGAGCGTCATGGTGCGGTAGCGCATCCGGGCAATCAGGCCTAAATCGTGGCTGGCCACCAACACAGAGACTCCCGCCTGATTAAAAGCTTCAAACACCCGCATAATATCTTTGGATAAATCTGGATCCAGATTGCCGGTAGGTTCGTCAGCCAACAACAATGGCGGTTTATTCACCACAGCACGGGCAATCCCCACCCGCTGAGCTTCACCGCCGGATAATGTGGCGGGTAAACAACGCGCTTTGTCTAACAAGCCGACTTGATCCAGCGCGGCATGAACCCGTTTGGCCATATCCCGGCCGGTAAATCCTTCAATCACCAACGGTAGCGCGACATTGTCAAACACGCTGTGATTCATCAACAGGCGGTGATCCTGAAAAATCATCCCGACATCACGCCGGACATAAGGAATTTGCCTGGGTTTGATGCCGGTTAAATCGACACCATTGATAAAAACCCGACCAGCCGATGGCCGTTCAATCAGGCTGATCAGTTTGAGCAGGGTACTTTTACCAGCGCCGGAATGGCCAGTCAGAAATGCCATTTCACCTTTTTCAAGTTCAAAACTGACCCGATCTAAAGCGACAAAACCACCGGCGTAACCTTTGCTGACCTGCTCAAAACGCAGCATGCTCAGAATTCCTTATTAAATAATGCCCGAATAAAGTCTTTGCTGTTAAACACCCGCAAATCATCAATGCTTTCACCCACGCCAATATAACGGATGGGTAATTTAAACTGATCGGCGATGGCAAAAATCACCCCACCTTTGGCCGTTCCGTCCAGCTTAGTTAATGAAATACCTGTCAGTTCAACAGCTTCATGAAACAACTTTGCCTGACTGATGGCGTTTTGACCAGTCCCTGCATCCAAAGTCAGCATCACTTCATGCGGTGCAGCGCCGTCAATTTTTTTCATCACCCGGACAATTTTCTTCAACTCTTCCATCAAATGGGCTTTATTTTGCAGACGCCCGGCGGTATCTGCGATCAACACATCGATTTTACGGGCTTTTGCCGCCTGATAAGCATCAAATATGACCGAAGCGCTGTCGGCGCCACTATGCTGGGCAATCACCGGAATTTGATTGCGATCGCCCCACACTTGCAGCTGTTCTACTGCTGCGGCGCGGAACGTATCCCCTGCCGCCAGCATCACCGATTTTCCTTGCTGCTTAAACTGCTGCGCCATTTTACCGATGGTGGTGGTTTTACCAACGCCATTGACGCCGACCATCAGAATCACGAATGGCCCCTCGCTGCTGCTGATATCAAGTGGCTTTTCCACATCATCCAGCAAAGTCGCCATTTCCTGCTGTAATTTTTCATACAGACTATCGGCATCTTTAAGTTGACGACGATCGGCATGTTGCACTAATTGTTTAATCAGTTTCTGACTGGTGTCGACACCGACATCTGCCATTAAAAGTTGGGTTTCCAGCTCTTCATACAAATCATCGTCGATTTTCTTACCGAGAAATAAACTCGCCAAGCCATTGCCCAGGTTCTGACTGGTCTTACTTAACCCTTGTTTTAACCTGGCAAAAAAACCCGGCTTTTTCGCAGCTGCAACTTCCGCAACCTGAGCTGGGATAGGATCGAGAACAGGGTCGATGGCAGCTTCTGGTTCCACTAAACGCGCAGGTTCTGGCTCAACTCTGGATTCGGGCTCTGGACTGCTGGGCTCTGCGATGTCGGTGTTAGGTTCAGGACTTACTGGCGCAGCGATCCCGACGTCAATCGGCGTCGCCAGGGCGACTGCTTCCGACGCGCTGACTGCAGTTTCGACGCTGGCAACTTCAGGGCTTTTGGTTTCAGCCACCGGCTCTGGCGTCGTCACCGTGGTTGGCAAAGATTCGGCTTCTGACTTTTTACCAAAGCCAAGCCAGGAAAACAGTTTATTAGGTTTTGTCATAGGGTCCGCTGTCAGAAAATCGAAACTCAGGTAAAATCGCCGCTTATACTACCATCTTTATTATTCAGGCATAAACTCCCGATGAAATCACGTCGTTCCCCACAGCCTCCCCCAGCCCATGGCGGCACCGGTTTTGTCAGGATCATCAGCGGTTTGTGGCGTGGCCGCAAACTACCGGTACTCAATGCTGAAGGATTACGCCCCACGACCGACCGGGTCAAAGAAACCTTATTCAACTGGCTGATGGCTGATACTGCGGGGAGTACCGTGCTGGATTGTTTCAGCGGTAGTGGTAGTCTGGCTCTGGAGGCTTTGTCGCGAAAGGCTGCTTTTGCCACCTTACTGGAACTGGATAAAAGTGCAGTCCGGCAGCTCCAACAGCACCTGCTGACGCTTAAATGCGCAGATGCCGAAGTCATTGCTACCAACTCACTGCTATATCTGCAACAGCCAGCGCGGCGCAGTTATGATTTGGTATTCATTGACCCGCCCTTCCGGCAGAATTTAGCTTTGCCTTGTGCGGCTCTGCTGGAGCAGCAGGGATGGCTGACGCCCGAAGCGCTAATTTATCTCGAGTGTGAAAAAGAATTACCTGTCGCCGGTTTGCCACCGAACTGGCGATTATTAAAAGAAAGTATTGCAGGTCAGCTGGCATATCGCCTCTATCAGCGGGTTCCACCAGCGGCCGCCGTTTGACCAACACCGCGGATGCGATTGAAACAACGTTGGCAAGTTTGATTGAAATTTGATTGAAACGACTTCGGCGGATGGCGCTGCGCTGATCCGCCCTACGGTGGTGAAGTGACATCTCCCCCTCTGATGTAGGGCCGATAAGCAACGCGCCATCGGCCGCCGTTTGATCAACACCGCGGATGCGATTGAAACGACGTAGGCAAGTTTGATTGAAATTTGATTGAAACGACTTCGGCGGATGGCGCTGCGCTGATCCGCCCTACGGTGGTGAAGTGACATCTCCCCCTCTGATGTAGGGCCGATAAGCAACGCGCCATCGGCCGCCGTTTGATCAACACCGCGGATGCGATTGAAACGACGTAGGCAAGTTTGATTGAAATTTGATTGAAACGACTTCGGCGGATGGCGCTGCGCTGATCCGCCCTACAGTGGTGAAGTGACACCTCCCCCTCTGATGTAGGGCCGATAAGCAACGCGCCAGCGGCCGCCGTTTGAACAACTCCGCGGATGCGATTGAAACAACGTTGGCAAGTTTGATTAAAATTTGATTGAAACGACTTCGGCGGATGGCGCTGCGCTGATCCGCCCTACGGTGGTGAAGTGACATCTCCCCCTCTGATGTAGGGCCGATAAGCAAAGCGCCATCGGCCGCCGTTTGATCAACACCGCGGATGCGATTGAAACGACGTAGGCAAGTTTGATTGAAATTTGATTGAAACGACTTCGGCGGATGGCGCTGCGCTGATCCGCCCTACGGTGGTGAAGTGACATCTCCCCCTCTGATGTAGGGCCGATAAGCAACGCGCCATCGGCCGCCGTTTAATCAACACCGCAGATGCGATTGAAACGACGTAGGCAAGTTTGATTGAAATTTGATTGAAACGACTTCGGCGGATGGCGCTGCGCTGCTCCGCCCTACGGTGGTGAAGTGACATCTCCCCCTCTGATGTAGGGCCGATAAGCAAAGCGCCATCGGCCGCCGTTTGATCAACACCGCGGATGCGATTGAAACGACGTAGGCAAGTTTGATTGAAATTTGATTGAAACGACTTCGGCGGATGGCGCTGCGCTGATCCGCCCTACAGTGGTGAAGTGACACCTCCCCCTCTGATGTGGGGCCGATAAGCAAAGCGCCATCGGCCGCCGTTTGACCAACACCGCGGATGCGATTGAAACAACGTTGGCAAGTTTGATTGAAATTTGATTGAAACGACTTCGGCGGATGGCGCAACGCTGATCCGCCCTACGGTGGTGAAGTGACATCTCCCCCTCTGATGTAGGGCCGATAAGCAAAGCGCCAGCGGCGGCCGTTTAACCAACACCGCGGATGCGATTGAAACGACGTAGGCAAGTTTGATTGAAATTTGATTGAAACGACTTCGGCGGATGGCGCTGCGCTGATCCGCCCTACAGTGGTGAAGTGACACCTCCCCCTCTGATGTAGGGCCGATAAGCAACGCGCCAGCGGCCGCCGTTTGATCAACACCGCGGATGCGATTGAAACGACGTAGGCAAGTTTGATTGAAACAACTTCGGCGGATGGCGCTACGCTGATCCGCCCTACGGTGGTGAAGTGACGGTTACTCTTTGCTGTCGGCCGGGATTGTGGTTTCGCTGGTGTCTCCCGCTAACTCCATCCCCAAATTGGTCACACCTTGTTCTTTCACCCAGGCTTTGAGCAGTTGCACTTCCGGCCGGCCAAAATGTTGCAGCGGAGCCACAGTATCCATCAGCTCGACCAGACAATCCATTTCATATTGCATCAGTTCGTGCTCACGCACGACTTTACGCAACTCCGCTTCACTGGTGATATCTAAATCAGCGGATTCATGTTCAATCAGCCGTGCCACTGAAGCCTGCGAAATTTTCGCAACATTAATAAACTCGCTACTGTCTTGTGCGGTGATCCCGTTCAGCATCGAATCGAGCGCAATCATCGCATCAACCGCCGGATACACGCCAAACATATCAAAATGGCTGGTTTCAGGAGTAACCAATTCCAGTTCTTCCTGCAATTTGTCGAAGTTGATTTTTGCCCGTTTGACCTGCAACCATTCCCAGACGAGATCCAGGACATGTCTTGGCAGCGCTGCGTCACCAAAATTGCTGACTTCAGCAAACAACTGATAATTTGGGATCATCCGCTCCAGCAACGTTGCAGCGACGGCTGCTTGTTGATAAAAGCCCAGATCGCGCATCCGCTGAAAATTATTCGCTTTTGAATTCATAGTTTTCTCTGTCAAAGCGTTGACCACCACCTCGGCGGCTTCGATTGGCGCTATGATACACAAGGCCGGCTGGCAGAACCAGCCGGGTTCAGGCAGAACCAACGGCGTGCTGAAACCTCAGGCATTGGCTGGTTTTATTTGTCGCTGTGCATATTCAAATTTCAGGCGATACTCGGTGAGTTGCTGCTCCAGCAGTTGCTGCTGGGTCTGAGTTGTTGTTTCGAGGTTTTGCAGCTGCTGACGCAGTAACCGGATCGTCTCACGCGATTGGTCACTGTCTGTCTGATAGCGTTCTTCCAGACTCTGCTGCCGGGTTTGAGCCCGGAACAGCTGGCTTTCCAGCTTATGTTGCAGCGTCTGCCATTCCTGCTCCTTTTGCAGCCACAAAGCGAGTTGCTGCTGGTGATCCGCTTCGTTTTGTTGAATCCCCTGCATCTGCTGCTGCAGCTCGGTGAATTCTTTGGTTTGTGCGGCAAACTGTTGCTGTTGCTCCGCCAGCGCCTGAGTGAGCTGTTGATGTTCCTGCTCGAGTTGTTTGACTTGCTGCAACTTCGCCGTCAGGTCTTGTTGTAATTGCTGGTCGATGACGGACATCTGATTCAACTGCACGGCCAATGAAGTTAGCTGTTGTTGATAATGGGTCAATTGTTGCTGCAGTTCCGCTTGCTGTTGTTCGTGTTGCCCCTGCTGGGTGCTTAAGGCTTGCTGTAACTGCTGTTCAGCCTGCTGTTGTTGTGCACTGAACTGGGCCTGATTGGCTTGTTGTTGTTCGGACACTTGTTGCTGCAGCTGACGGATTTGTGCCTGCGCCTGCGCTGCGTCTTGCGAACTTTGCTGGTGTTCCAGTTGTTGCTGCTGCAGTTGCTGTTGCAATGCAGCGACTTGCATTTCTCGCTGCTGCAGCTGTTGTTGGCTTTGTTGTGCCTCGGCCGCAGCCTGCTCTTGCGCCTGTTGGGCGCTTTCAAGATCGGTATTCAATTGCAGTTGACGTTGCTGTAACTGATGTATTTGTTGGGTCAATTGTGCGGTATCAGCCTGTTGTTGCTGCAGCTGCTGCTCTTTAGCTGCGAGCAACTGCTGTTGGGTGCTGACGTCAGCGGTGACTTGTGCCAGAGCCAGGGTTAGCTCATCACGCTGCTTTGCCAGCTCGGCGACTTTGGCTTCAAATTGTTGCTGGTGCTCAGATGTCGCTCCACTCAGTTGTTGCTCAAGCTCGATCACCCGATATTTTTCTGCTTTAAAATCATCCTGGCTTTGTTTGAGCTGCACTGCTAAACGCTGCATTGCCGCCAGCGCTTCTTCTTTTTCATCTGAAAGCAGCTGTCGTTGTTTGGACAGTTGCTGCAGCTGCTCCTCAAATTGCCGGGCATTTTTTTGCTGTTGTAACTCCAGCGCGGCCAGTTGTTGTTGCAGTTGCTGATTCTGTTGCTCCAACTGTTGCTGCAGCGCGTTGGCGCCATCTGCGGCACTGAGTTGGCTATTCAGTTGTTGCTGTTGGCTGGCTAGTTTTTGTTGCCACTGTTGCTCAAGTTGGCTGCGGACCGCTGCCCCCAGTTGTTCTAAAAGTTGTTGTTGCTGCGCCAATAATTGACCGGAAAAGTCCACTAAGGTGGTTTCCAGCTGTTGCTGGGCATTGTCGATCAGAGTCTTTTCAGCCTGCTCTGTATTTGAGGGCACCACTTGCATTTGTTAATCCCACTTAAAATAATGGCTGATGCCATTTAACAACATTTGAACGGCGATAATTACCAGAATCATACCCATTAATCGTTCCATTGCGGTCAGACCACGTTCGCCGAGGACCCGATGCAACAGAGGTGCAAACAATAAAATAGCTGAACTTAAGAGCCAGGCACCAAACAGCGCCAGCGTCCAATCGACCATCTGCCCCGGTTGCTGATTTGCCAGCAGGATCAGAGCTGCCAGAATCGAGGGGCCGGCAATCATCGGCACTGCTAATGGAAATAAAAACGGTTCTTCACCTTCTTTTAACACTACCATACCGCCTGGCGGTGGAAAAATCATCCGGATAGCGATTAAAAATAAAATAATACCGCCGGCGATGCTGACCGCTTCTTCTTTGACACCAAGTAAATTCAGAAAACTTTGACCACCGTACAAAAACAGCAACAAAATAATCAACGAAAGTATTAATTCCCGGATCAGAACAATACGGCGGCGTTCGGGTGCTAAATCTTTTAAAATCGCCACCACAATCGGCAAATTGCCCAGCGGATCCATGATCAAAAATAAAGTGAGCATAGCGCTCCACAAATCCACGGTCATAAAGATCTCCAACTGGCATAACTTTGTCTGAACTCAGTGTAATATGAGATCAGTTTGCAAGCGAATCAGATTGTTGCGGTGATGCTCATCCCATCAGAACCAGCCACTTTTGTTGCTGTGGGTCGCCAAAATCTTCAAAGATTCGGGCTGAACAGGGGGCAAGCGCCACCCGCGAACGAACCAGAAACGCTGATGCGGCGCATCGTGAACAATAGAACGCTCGCGAACAAACGATGACAACAATCCTGAAACTTTAAGACATAAGGCGATGTATGATGACCATGACCACGCCGGCACTATTATTTCCGGCTATTTCACTTCTGTTATTAGCCTATACCAACCGTTTTCTGGTGTTGGCTCAATTGATCCGGCAGTTGAACAATCGTGAAGGCGAGCAAGTGCGGGATTTAGCCAAACGGCAAATTTTCAATCTGCGCCAGCGTATTGTGCTGATCCGCTCGATGCAACGTTGGGGAGTGATTAGTTTTTTACTCTGCACCTTGTCGATGTTTGCACTTTTTTTGAGTTGGGAGATGGCCGGGCAAATTTTATTTGGTGCCAGTCTGGTCAGTTTATTGCTGTCGCTGGTGATGTCGTTATTTGAGATTCAGATCTCCTGTAATGCCATTAATATTGAACTGGAGTCATTGGAGAATCGCTGAGCACTTCGAACATGACAGAACATCAGCAGCCAGTTCTGGCGGTCACTGCGCTCTACTTCGTGGTGCGCTCGTGCAAAATAATAATTCTTTGCCATAGTTAGAGTTATCCATTGTTGTGAGCGTTATCTATGAGTCACTCGGATTTTCTATTTAGTCACGATAACAGCGCCGCTGTACCGGCTGAACCTGAGACGCCCCATCTTAGCTTGCAGCCCTGGAAAGTGCTGGTGATTGATGACGATGAAAGCATCCATCAAATCACCACGCTGGTATTGCGTGGATTTAGTTTTGAAAACCGGCCTATTGCATTACTGCATGCTTATAGTGGCCGTGAAGCTTATGCAATCCTGCAGCAACAATCGGATATTGCTGTGGCGATCGTCGATGTGGTGATGGAGACCAATCATGCTGGCCTCGATCTGGTTAAGGCGATCCGTGCCGATTTAAAACAACATCAAATCCGGCTGATTTTGCGTACCGGTCAGCCGGGGGAAGCGCCAGAAGAAAGTGTGATCCGCGATTACGATATCAATGACTACAAAAACAAAACTGAAGTCACTGCCATTAAACTGAAAACACTGCTGTATTCGGCACTGCGCTCCTATCGCGATATTTGCATTATCGACAGTAATAAAAAAGGTCTGGAAAAAATTATCGCGTCGACCGTCAGTTTCCTGGAGTGTGAAAGTCTGACTGAGTTTGCCTCTAATATTCTGGCGCAGGCCGCGCATTTGCTGGGATTGGATCATCAGCAAATCTATTGCTGTGCCGCAACCGGAGACCCGAAACAGCATCAATTGTCGCTGGATATCATTGCTGCCACCGGCCATGACACCAGCCTGAATCAGGTATTGCCGCAGGATGTCGTCGAAAAACTCACCAAGGTTCATCAGCTGAAACAGTCTTACCAGGGAGAGGATTACTTTGTCGGCTTTTTTACCACCAGCCGTGGCCTGGAGAACCTATTGTATGTCAGCAAAGACAGTAAGTTTGATCAGGTAGATCATCATCTGCTCAGTTATTTTGCCAGCAATATTGCCGTCGCATATGAGAATATCCGGCTGCGGGAGCTGATTAAGGAAAGTCAGCGAGAGTTGTCGTACATCTTGGGAGAAGCGGTAGAGAAAAGATCAAAAGAAACCGGCAGCCATGTGAAAAGAGTGGCAAATTTCAGTTATTTGCTGGCTCAGCAATATGGTTTGTCGGCCTATGATGCGGAAAAAATTAAACTCGCCTCGCCACTACACGATGTCGGCAAAATCGCCATTCCGGATTACATTCTGAATAAGCCGGGCAAACATGATCCAGCAGAGTGGGACATCATGCGCCAACATGCAGAAATTGGATATCAGATCCTCCAAAAATCGCAAAATGAAATACTGCAACAAGGTGCGATTATCGCTTATGAACACCATGAACGCTGGGATGGTCAAGGGTACCCGAGAGGCTTAAAGGGCGAAGAGATCCACATTGCCGGACGCATCACTGCATTAGCAGATGTGTTTGACGCGCTTGCCAGTGAGCGTTGCTACAAGCCGGCGTGGCCGATGCCCAAAGTGTTGCAATACCTGACTGAAGAAAAAGGCAAACAATTTGACCCGGTACTTGTGGATATTTTGCTTAGCCAAATTGATGCTTTTTTGGCGATCCGGGACGCCTATCCGGATCACGCAGAGCCTCGCTAGACGTTCAAAACGAACTGCTGTGCAACTCGAATGGGTCTAAAATCATCGTGTCGAACCCGCAGGATTCGCTGGCACCAGCGGGATGGTTCTTTGTGTCGCCTGATACTTTGCAATAAAAGCCGAACAATCAGCTTGTGGTTCGAGTTGCCGGATGGCCAGCGTCAACTCGCCAACGGTCAAACCGAATTTATGCAATGTTGACCGATTGATCACCTGCCCCGGGCTGATTAAGTACAGCCAATCTTTCACTTTTACATCAATGTAATCATCATCCTGTGGAATGCGAAGCGTATATTCCCAATACAAAGTGTTGCCCGCAAGCTGCCCTGTCGCCTGACCGACCACATCTTCCGCGGTGCCCACGACAGAGCCGTCAGCTTGCTGGACTAACTGCCAGTGTCTTTTGTCGATCCGACCGTCGCTGAAATTGAAAATTTCATACAAATCGCCACGATCCCCCTGCCATTGACCGCAAAGCTCGGCCACAAAACGCAGCGATTGTTGGCCCCGCCAATCATGCATCACGCCGATTGCTTCACTACTACCTTGAAAAAATTCAGTCAGTTGCAGCTGCGGTGATAACGCCTGATAATCCTGAACGGACTGACTGCAGCCAAAAAGTGAGACCAGACTGGCCAGGAGCGCTTTACGGATCATGGAGATACCTCAGATAAAGATTGCAGAACGGCTCTGCTATACACTTTTCAACCTAGAGGGAATCCTAGGACTAGCTCCTGTTACGGCCTACCAGGGCCGCTGGATCCATTTCACAACAACCACAGCGCAAAAAAATATTTCACCGCGTTTGATTAGGTAGCACCTGCCTTTACATTTAAAAAATGCATAATAAATTCAAAGATCTACTATAGATAATCACGAATTGAGTTTTTTTCTGCCAAAAAACAAAACTTTTTTTAACCCAGGGTCGACCAATGCACATCAAACCTCAAGAAACAGAATCAAGTGTTTAAACGCAGTGATGAAAGCTTAATTACCAAAGCCCTGGATGGCGATGAGCGCGCCTGGCAACAGCTGGTCGGCCGCTATCAGAGCATGCTGTTCCATTACGGCTTGCGGCTGATGGGCAATCCGGATGATGCCCGCGATTTGCTGCAGGATGTCTTGATGGTGCTTTGTCGCAATCTGGCGCAGTTTCGCGGCGACAGCAGTTTTAAAACCTGGCTGTTTGGCATCGCCAACTACCGGGCGATGGATATGCTGCGCAAACGAAAGCCAACACAGGATATCGACGAGAGCCCGGACTTATATAACGACGATGAACCAAGCTCAGAGGCAAAGCTTTATGGCCAGCAGACACAGAAAATTGTGCAGCAGCAACTTAAGTATTTGCCGGTGGAGCAACGGCTGGTGGTGGAGCTCAGGTTTTATCAGCAATTTACTTTTGATGAAATTGCCGATCAGCTGGCGATTTCCAGCAACACAGTAAAATCCAGATTTTACGCGGCATTAGATAAACTGCGCACGCAGTTGGAGGTAGCCCATGTTGAACAATCAGCAAATTTTTGAAGCCTGGCTCGCCGGCAAATTGACCAACGCTGAGTGTGAACAACAACTTCAGTCGGACAGTGAATGGCATGGCCGGTTTTTGACCGCACAACAGCTACAGCGGCATGCCAAGACGCCATCCTATGCAATAGTTCCCGATATCGACACTAGTCAGATGTTCCGCCAGCAATGGGGCGGCCGGCCAGCTAAACGTACCTGGTGGCCGAAGCTGAGTGTCGGCATGTCTGCACTGGCGCTGATCATTAGCATCTCACCATTACAGTTGCAGTTGCAGGATGGTGCGCTGGCGCTGAGCTGGAAACAGAGCAATCCGCAGCAAGAGCAGCAACAACTTCGCAGCATGCTGGCCAGTTTTCAGCAGGAGCAACAGCAATATTTACAGCAACAGTTGCTCAATCAGCAGCAACAACAAGCGACCCAATTGGTGCTGTTAAAAGACTATCTGACAGAAAATGAACAAAAAGCCCGCCGCGGCGACATGCTCGAACTGGTTGAATACTTAAACCAACAACGACAGGCCGACTGGCAATACTGGCAGGATAACGTTCAGCCTACCCAGGCCAGACAGGATTACGGCAACACCCCATTCAGACGACCATAGCGCTGCCGATGGTGAGCACAAGACCGCATTTAATTTGACTCAAGATGGAGTAACGAACGATGAAATTCACCCCTTATTTAGCCGCGCTGGCAACCTTATTGCTAAGCACCAGCAGTCAGGCGGCCACGCAAGTCAGCCCGAAACTGAAACAAAATCTGGAAATCATGCAAAATATCCTGCAAACCTCACTGGAGCAGGGCCGCGACTCCGGAGTTGGTCGGATCCGCCATAGCTATTTGGCCGGTCAGGGGGTGCTGTTTCAGACCAGCACGCAAGGTAGTTTTGGCCGGTATTTTGCCATGGCGCCGATGCCACCCGTGCCACCCGTGCCACCGGGAGGTCTGTCGGTACCGGTTGCGATTTCAATCGATAAAGAACAAATTGCCGCAATTTCAGCCCGCGCTTCAGCGGTGGCCAATGCTGCGATGGCCGGAGGCCAGCTTGATGACGAGGCCATCGATGCGCTTGCTGAACAAGCCGCTGCCGAAGTTGAACAGCTGATGGAGCAGCAAGAGCAACAGCAGGATTTAATGCGTGATGTGCGCGATCAAAGGCGTGATTTAGAACGTGAATTCCGTGATTTGGAGCGTGAAAAACGCGATCTTGAGTTTAAAGGCAAGGTCGGCAAACTCGAAGCTGAGCAGCAAAAAGAACTTAATAAAATCAACACAAAAAGTGCTGAACTGAAAAAGCAGCTGGATGCGATACAACAAAAATATGCGCAAATGGAGCAGGAATATCAGAAACAACGTGCTGAGCAGGCGAAAATTGCCGCCGAAAAACAAAAACAACTGATTGCGACCATCAGCGTCAATTTTGCAACAACCTTGTGCGATTACGGCGCCAGTTTGCGCGAACTCAAAGACAATGAATTTGTGTCGCTGCAACTGAGTAATTCACACGGCCGCAACAGCCAGGATATTTATTGGGTGTTTAAAAAATCTGATATTAATCAATGTGTGACTGGAAAATTAACGACCGAGTCTTTGTTGAAAAAAGCTGATTATTATCAGTATTAATCACGACCGTCTTTCGCAACAGGTAGGGCCGATAAGCAAAGCGCCATCGGCCATGTTCTTTATCGATACCACCAGAACCGTAGGGCCGATAAGCAAAGCGCCATCGGCCACATTCTTTATCGATACCACCAGAACCGTAGGGCCGATAAGCAAAGCGCCATCGGCCATGTTCTTTATCGATACCACCAGAACCGTAGGGCCGATAAGCAAAGCGCCATCGGCCATGTTCTTTATCGATACCACCAGAACCGTAGGGCCGATAAGCAAAGCGCCATCGGCCATGTTCTTTATCGATACCACCAGAACCGTAGGGCCGATAAGCAAAGCGCCATCGGCCACGTTCTTTATCGATACCACCAGAACCGTAGGGCCGATAAGCAAAGCGCCATCGGCCATGTTCTTTATCGATACCACCAGAACCGTAGGGCCGATAAGCAAAGCGCCATCGGCCATGTTCTTTATCGATACCACCAGAACCGTAGGGCCGATAAGCAAAGCGCCATCGGCCACGTTCTTTATCGATACCACCAGAACCGTAGGGCCGATAAGCAAAGCGCCATCGGCCATGTTCTTTATCGATACCACCAGAACCGTAGGGCCGATAAGCAAAGGGACCCAAGAGCAAAATCAAAAGCGCGGCTTAGTGCTAATTTTTCATGCTATTGAAAAATAACAATAAATTTTCGAACTAGCTCTTGGCTCTTGATCTTCTGTCCCCGTAAAGCGAGCCGCTTTAAAAGTAGTGGTTTGAGGTTTTAAAAATGCGCGTGTTTGAGAAGGCTGACGTTAGCAGCCTGCGAGTTTGCGCATTTGCCTCAAACTGCTGCTTTTAATGCGGGCTTTCGAGCGATCCGGGGTCGCCTTTTGTTGGTTACTTATTTTGGCGAAGCAAAATAAGTAACTCGCCTTTAGGCGAAACGCTTTTAAAAGCCGTTTGCAAAACATCAATCGCCTAAAGGCCAAGGGTCTATGCCCAATGACCACAACTGGCACATATGCGACTGTCAGATTTGATTGAGTTCTATTATTCGAATCTGACAGATCAAGTTAAGACTTATTCAATTAATTTTGCCTTGCTGGTATCAATGTTCGATGACGGTTTGCTTATCGAACCTACTGCTTCACTCTGGCCCGCACTTTTAAAAAACCGCGATAGCAAAGCTCCAACAACGAAGGCACAGGCGGCACCGCCAGCAGATAGCCCGGATAGCGCCAGCCTGGCAATGCCCGCCACAATCGCAAAAAGGCCCTCGCACCTTGCCATACCTCACCATGCGGCCCTACCACATGAAACCGACTGAGGGCAGAACACCGGTCAATACCAGACGGCAGCGATTGCTGCTGATCACTGATATCGAGCCATGCAATCGGTTCGCGCGCCGTTAAGCCACGATAGTAGCTGATTTCACGCCGACATAGCGGACAGGCGCCGTCATATAATACTTGAAGTGCTGGTTTCATGGTGTGCTCTATCACAGCTGACGATAACTTGATTACGTAGCAACTTTGCTTCTGGATGAGGTCTAGCGCTGCCAGGATGGCGTGCCAGAAAAAACAACAAAACCAGTTGAGGTCACTGAACTTTTAATTATTTGTAAAGTCTGGAATGGATTGATGGCAGAATTGAACATGAGTTAGCGTGTTAAATGGTTGATAATTTGGCAAAAGCCCTCGGCTGCTCAGTCCTGCTGCACCTGTTGGTATTCGCAGCACTTTGGCTCACCCGACAGCCCCTGCCTCAGCCTGTCTCGGAGCCAAAAGCCATCCACACTTATATCTATCAGTCGTTGCCGCGCCCACCACAACCGGTTCCTGAGCAACGACCGACTCCGCCAGCGCAAGAACCCATAGGGCCGCCACAACAGCGTGCATCAGGGCTGATCAGTCAGCAAATGGCACAAGATGTTACTGAATTACCCGCCTCAACTGTCACCAAAACGACGACAGAGCTGACTCGTGAACAAGCCACTGAGCGTGCTGCGGTCACTAGCTCAGAGCTGGCCAATACTCAGCCCACAGCGCAAAGCCAAACTACTGACGCCAGCCTGGTCATCCAACCGGCTTCGAACTCCACCGCATCCATGAGTCTGACCGAGCGAAGCCTCGCTATAGCGAGCCGCCGTCATCCCGACATCAGTAGTGCAGACCTGGCGGCCAGCCAGCAACGATTGGAGCTTCGCGACCGCCCTGCCACGACCGGGATGCCGAGCATGGTTCCGGCTCATGCCGCAGACAACGTCATCATGGTCATGCGCGATGGCAGTTTTCTCGAAAAAGTCGACGACTACTGTTACCTGGCCACTCCGGGAGCCAACCTGCGCGCCGATATTTTCAGTATGAAACCGGTATCCTGCGGTGAAGATAAAAAGGCCATTTTATTTGACCGGATAATGCAAAAAGTCGGGCAGGATCGCTAAAACCAAACGACAGAACTGCAGCGTTTTATTGAGCTCGCAGCCAAGCGTGTAAGCCTCTGAGATTGAGGTTGCCGGTCTAACCTTACAGCTACCTGCTGTTTTCAAATGTTTATAGAAATTATGCGCTTAATACAGCCACTCCAGGAACAACACAAAGGCTGAAGTCTGAGCCGAGGTGAGATGTTCATTTCTCACGGTCGTTTACTAAACAGAAAGCCAGACCAACCTATCCATAGGAGATGATTCTCCATTTGCATTTCTCAGCGCATGTTAAATAAGGCTACCGGTCTTAAGGGAATCTTAAGTTTGGCTGTTTAGCCTGCATTCCATTTCCAGCGATGGACGCATTGAATGCAGCACAATTTTGTTAAAGATTTTATCGGGACATTTCGCTTTGGTCCTTATGTACATCTGGTCAGAATGCTTTGGATTGGTTTACTGACGTTAAGCCTCAGCAGACTGGCGCTATTATTCTGGCAATCTGAGCGGGTAGAACCAACACGCGCATTCGGGATGATCTTGTTACAAGGGATTCGTGCAGACGTCATTCTGATGTGCTTGTTGGCCGCCATTCCGGTGTTCCTATCCTTGTTCCTCGCCTGGCCCCCATTCAAACGGGGATGGTTCCGTTTTACCTATAGTTGGAGCCTGGTAGCGTTGATCACCGTTGTTTTTCTTGAACTTTCTACACCATCTTTTTTGCTGCAATATGATATACGGCCAAATCGACTTTATGTGGAGTACCTGAAATACCCAAAAGAAGTATTTTCGACGTTGTGGCATGGCTTTAGGCTGCCCTTAGTCCTTGGCGTTGTTGTAACCATAGGCTTGGCTTTGCTGTTTCAACGTTTATTGACGGTTTGTGATGAAAAACAACAGCTTTGGCCAGTCAAGTTACATATTCTAGTCTGGCCATTGGCGGTTTTTATCGTGTTTGCCGGCGTTCGATCGACCACCCAGCATCGTCCGGCAAATCCAGCGATGTTTGCCATCACCGCGGATGCGATGGTCAATTCATTGGTGATCAACTCTGGCTATTCGGTTCTTTATGCCATCTACAGCCTCAAGCATGAAGCGAGAAGTACTGAGGTCTACGGTAAACTGTCAGAAGATGTAATGATTGCGCAAACACGCGACTGGCCATGGTTGAAAGCTTACCAGTACACCAATCCTGATTATCCGACATTGCACTGGCAGCAAGCGCAAGTCCGCCAGCAAAAACCACTGAATATCGTCATTGTGTTACAAGAAAGCTTAGGAGCGACTTTTGTTGAATCGTTAGGCGGCGCACCTGTGACGCCAAATCTGGAGAAACTGAAAACCGAAGGAATTTGGTTTAATCATTTATACGCTACCGGGACTCGGTCAGTCAGAGGTATTGAAGCGGTGGTCGCGGGCTTTATGCCAACACCGGCGCAAAGTGTCGTGAAACTATCCAATAGTCAGCAGGGCTTTACTACGCTGGCATCAATATTACAGCAGCAAGGCTACCAGACGCAGTTTGTGTATGGCGGTGAGGCGCATTTTGACAATATGCGCAGTTTTTTCACCGGCAATGGTTTTGGTGATGTGGTGGACTATCCACAGATCAAAGCACCGAAATTTGTTGGCAGTTGGGGGGCCAGTGATGAAGATTTGTTTCACACTGCACATCAGCAGCTTATGCAGATGCATGCCACCGGCAAACCCTTTTTCAGTCTGATCTTTACCTCAACCAACCATGAACCTTTTGAGTTTCCAGATGGACGCATTGAACTGCACGAGGAACCCAAATCAACGGCAAACAACGCCGTCAAATACGCGGATTGGGCGATGGGTCAATTCTTTGATAAAGCGAAAGCGAGCGCCTACTGGCAGGATACAGTGTTTTTAATCGTTGCCGACCATGACAACCGAGTCTACGGCAGTAACTTGATCCCTGTGGATAAATTCCATATTCCTGGGCTTATCCTCGGAGGGCAAATCAATGCCGGCGTGATAGAGCCTCTGGCAAGTCAAATCGACTTAGCGCCCACGTTGCTGAGCCTTGCAGGTGTGTCTGCCTGCCACCCCATGGACGGCCGGGACTTTATCGCAGATCCAACCAGCCCAGGACGTGCCCTCATCCAATTTGATAACTTGTTCGCTCTGATGACCGAAGATGAACTAACCATTTTACGGCCGAGCGACACAGCGCTTAGCGCTACATACAGTAAAACAGCACGCCAGTTAAGCCTCAAAGAAGGCACTGCCACTGCAGCGCGGCAACAACAAGCGTTAGCCCATGTGCAACTACCGTCTTATTTGTACCGTGAGCGCAAATATAACAGCGCTGCAAAGTGTCAGCCGCCACAGAGTTGAACCTGAACATTATTTTATCTGCGACCAACAGCAGCAAAAACAGTGTTCAACTTAAGTTAATCTTAAGTATCAAAGTTTAGGCTGCATGTATCTCAGAACAACTCTCTGTCAGAACATGCAGCAAATACACTTCCAGCATTTGTTAAAACTTATCTGTATCCCTACTGCTGCATTTGCTGTGGCGTTTGGCATTTTTTATGGGGCCGGTTTCGATTTTATGTTGGCCTCAACCATCTTCGAATTGGAAGGTGGACAGTGGCGTTTAACAAACCACTGGCTGTTTAGTGAAGTCCTGCATCGTGGCAGCCGCCTGCTCAATAACATCGTTCTGGCAAGCCTGTTAGGTTTTTGGCTTTATCAAAAAATTTACAGCAAAACAGATGCTGCACTCACCAGATTAGTAATCAGCTTGCTGTTAAGTTTCGCAGTGGTCGCGCTATTAAAACGTTTGTTGCCGGCGGAATGTCCTTGGGATTTGCAGCAATTTGGCGGTGACTTGCCATTTATCGGCGTGTTTTCAGCAAGACCCTCATCGATGCATCCCACCCAATGTTTCCCCGCAGGCCATGCCAGTATCGGCTATGCCTGGGTTGCGCTGTATTTCTACTTTTTACCCTTCTCAAAAACTAAAGCCCGCGGCGGGCTATTAGTTGGCTTGCTGCTTGGCTTCGTTCTCGGTGTCACTCAGCAATTACGCGGGGCGCATTTTTTCTCGCATGACCTCACCACCCTATGGCTGTGCTGGGTCGTCAGCGCCTTGGTTTATCTATTTTATCCCAATCAGATGAATTCACCTTCAGCGCACTCTCAGGAGCAGCATGATGTATAACTATTTGCACCGTTTTTATCCCAATTGGCTGGTCCCGGATATTCAACGGCCTGTGCAGAGCTGGCATCCATTTTTGTTGATGCTGATTGCGGCAGCTAGCATGACACTGATGTTCAATGGACCTTTTTTTGCCGCTTTGCAGATGCAGCTTCCCGGTCAAACGGGCTTGCAGCTTACCCTACTTCTGTTGATTTTTTTGCTCAATTTCATGTTGCTGCTTTTAATTGCGCAAGGCCGCATGCTGAAACCCGTCGTCATATTCATGTTTTTTGTTGGCAGCATGAGCCTGTATTTTAATCAAACCTTTGGCGTACTGATCGACAAAGATATGCTTCAAAACGCCATCGAGACCGACCCTGCTGAGGCTCGTGGAATGGTGAGTGGTGGTTTGGTACTTCACCTGCTGCAATGGATGCTGTTTCCGTTACTCCTTGTAACCATGGTCCGCGTGCAACGTGTGACCTACAAAGTGTATTGTCAGCAACTGCTGGCAGCCCTGTTCATGGTGACTTTTATACTGTCGGCTGTCGGGGCAACCCAATATGCGGAGCTCGCTTCTTTTTTTCGCAATTTCAGAGCAGTGAAGCATTTGGCCTTACCGGTCAGTCCAGTGATTGCTGCCATGTCTTTAGCTGCAAAATCAGTCAGAGCTCAGGTGCCGCGGGAATTTCATGTATTGGCCACTGATGCGACTCATCATCAGTCGACTGGTCAGCCGAAGTTATTGGTATTAGTGGTCGGTGAAACAGCCAGAGCCGACCATTTTCAACTCAATGGTTACCCGCGCCCCACCAACCCGTTGCTCAGTAAACTACCGGTGCTGAGTTTTAATCAAGTGAGCTCATGCGGCACTGCAACAGCACATTCCGTTCCTTGTATGTTTTCAGTGATGACCCACGATAACTATGCTGAAGCGGCAGCGAAAACCAGCAGTAATGTATTGGATATCCTGCAGGCCGCCGGTGTCGCTGCCAGCTGGCTGGATAATAATTCAGGCTGTAAAGGGGTTTGCGAGCGGATCCCATCAGAGTTTTTATTTCAAAAATCCGATGAACGTTGTCACAATGGCCAATGTCTTGATGACGTATTACTGGATGGGCTTGCCATAGCACTTCGTGATCATACAGATGAAGATCGCATTATTGTTTTGCATCAGTTGGGGAGTCATGGCCCCGAATACTTCAAGCGCAGTGCGGGGAAGGATAAAGTTTTTAGCCCTGAATGCCAGGACAAACAACTTCAGCTCTGTGACCGCACTGAAATCATCAATGCCTACGACAATAGCATCATTACCACCGACCGTTTACTGGCCTCCATCATCACGCAACTGCAGCAGCAGAAATATTACAACGCCGCCATGCTGTACGTCTCAGATCACGGCGAATCTTTGGGTGAAAATGGTGTGTACTTACATGGCCTACCTTATTTCATGGCACCTTCTGAGCAGACTCATATCCCACTGATATGGTGGATGAGTCATGGTTATCAGGCAATCAACGCTTTAAGTTCGGACTGTCTGCAGCAATCCCTGGATAAACCACTGAGCCATGATCACCTGTTCCACAGTCTGCTGGGGGCTTTTGAGGTGCAGACCCGTCTTTATCAGAAGTCATTGGATATGTTCAGTGACTGTAAACGCACGCAAGCACACACGTCAATCGCATGGCCGGACCTAAAAAACGGGCGGACATGACAAGCAAAGTCGCCAGCATGGCATCAAGTAGCCTGAAAGACGTGACGAGAGGTCCAACTTTGCGTCCTCAGTCGTGTCGATTGGCCTGAGAATCACTCCGATCCGTTCAATTGGTGCTGAATTCGAACAACGAAAAATCGAGCGCCGAGGTGAAAAACATTTGTGGTTCGAAAAGAAAAATCGTAACGTAAACAACATGATAAATTTGGGTACAACGCGCTGAATGGCAGTTGGTTTTGCATCAAGACACCTGCTGTTTAGGCGCATCTTAGTCTTGAAGAGCTGGAGCTGATGTCTATGTTGAATAGGAAAAAAATAAAAATGAGAGCATCTAACCAGATCGCGCTCGCTTGTCTTGTACTGACCCTGTCGGGTTGTTTTGGCCCAGCAAAGTTTGACTCCTCCAGCGAAGCTGCGATTCAGGAGTCAACGAAGACCATCGTTGAAACTTTGCCGGCATCGGACCGTGAGGAATTTCAAAAAGCGCTGATGTATTTTTCGATCGGTGGAGAAAGCGGGCTCAAAGCGATGATGGGAGCAGCTTTTGCAGCAAAAGCGCCCGAGATCAGTCACGAAACCCGGTTTGCTCATAATCTGCAAGTAATCGATGGTTTAACAGGTGAGGAAATCCTGCAGCAATACCGTAAAAATATTCAACAAGACAAAGTAAAAAGAGAGCAGGAAGAAGCGGAACAAACGCAAGTTGCAGCACTTAAAATGGAAGCTAAAAAGCTGCTTGAGAGCAATAAATTTGAAGAAGCGCTCGCCAAATATAACACCTTGAGCGAGATACCATCTGCTGCTGAAGCTGCCAAAGCAGAAATCGAGAAGACCACCAAAGCGATGGCAGAATTCTCAGAGAAAATGAGCTACATCGATAAGATAGCAATCACAGAATTTGAAGCGCAACGCATTGATACCCTTCTTAAAAAGCAAGTCCCAGCTATCAGGATAGGGCTGAAAAATAACGGCGACCGCTCATTAGATGAAGTCAAAGTAGTCGTCTATTTCCAGGACAAAAATGGAAATACCATCTTTGAAGAACAGTACCATCCGGTTCTTGTCAGTCAATACTCGACCCAAACGAATAACAAACCACTAAAACCTGGTTATGTTCATGAAATGGAAAAAGACAAATACTACACCCTTAAATCGGCATTGACGGAGTGGCAAGAAGGTAAGGCGACGGCAAAAATCGTCGATATCAAGTTTTCACCTTAAATGTTGACGCAACCTGTACACGAGAACAGTGCCAGCACGACGCTTAAAACCGGGCGTGACAACAGGCCTGACCCTAAATAACGCTGCGTTTTAGCCGACAGTAGTATTGGCTGTGGACAGCTTGACTTTCCAACCTGCCCGGATTGGCCTCAATCCGGGGCAGTTCAGTCAGAACGATGGTGGGCCCCCTAAGGCAACGCCACCTGATACAAATCCCCCTGCGCCGGCGCCCGTTTGACGTACCAGAGTGCGTCCCGGCTCCATTGGTAATGATGCATAAAATGCTCAGGCGTTGGCAATAACAAAAATGGCGGCAGCTGCGGCGTTGCCACAGACCATTGCAGCAACCCTTGACCGGGTTGATAAAAATACAGCTCGCCGTCTTGGAGTTGCCAGTTGAGCCAGTTGATTTTGTCAAAATCAGCCAAGAGCAGTTCTTCGCGGCCATCGCGTTGGCGGTACAAGCCGTCCTGATGATACTTGCTGTACCAAAGTTCCCCTTGCCACAAGTAACCGCTATAGCCCCCTTGCGTTGTCAGTTGTGTCGATTGACCCGTGCTGCGGTCGAATTGCCACAGCTGATAGTCGCCACTTTTGGTACTGCTATAGATCAGCATGCCGGCATTTGTGGTTGCGGATGGGGCCGCCACAAAGTTCACCACCGCCGCTTTGGCAGAAGCATCCAACAACTGTTGTACTTTCCCCGTTGTCATATCCAGCAAGTAAATCGCCCCTTGCTGACTAAATACCAGCTCATTGCCATCATCGGACAACGCCAGCCGCACAAATTCCGCCGGCGGTGGCAGGGCTGCCAGCATTTGCTCCTGTTGTCCGGCGACTTGACGCCAGATTTGTTGCTGCCCCTGGCGATTGCTTAAAAAGACCAAATCACGACCGACAATTCTTGGCATCCAATCCATCCGCGAACTGGCGATGACCTTTTCTGGCGCTGGCCATTGCCCCAGCGCTCGGGCATCAGGATGTCCGGCCTTGGCCACTGGCCGCGGCTGACGCCAGATTTCCATTTTATGCTGCACTGCGCCAAACCAGAGTTGTCCGTCTTGCCAGAGCAACGAATGGGTACTGCCGCCGGTATTGAGCAGTGGCTGTACCTGTTTCGTTTTAAGATCCCAGCGACATATTTGCTCGCCGCAGCCAAATAGCAGCTGATTGTCGTTTTGCCAGGCAATGGTACTGACCGTAAAAGGAACCTGCTGCTCGGCCTGCAGCTGCATGTTTGAGCGCTGATACAACCGCAACATGGATTGCGACTGCTGCAAATAACTGACCACCGCCAGGGTGCTGTTATCGGCCGAAATGGCCATTGCCACATCGCCACCAGGAGTCACTGGTTGCGTTAACTGTTGCACGGCCCGGGTGGCGAGCTCCATCCGCGACACCGCATAGGGTTTAGTTTTGTCAGGACGCCGCCGGAAATAAAAGGCACGGCTGTCCTGCTGCCAATCAAGCTGCAACTGGCTGTCATACGGGAGTTGCATCAGGGCTTGATCAGCGCTGCTATCCCGCAACCTGGCAGGCTCGGCGATAGGCGAAGCCTTTAACCAGAGCGTGCATTGTTGTTGCTGGCAAAGTTCGTACAACAGCCAATTGCGATCCGGGCTTAGGCTGGTAAAGCGCAAGTTGCCGGGCGGTACCTCGATTTGCTGACGCAGCAACCGGCTCCCGGCATCGTCGCCACCCGGTTGTAAAAACCAGCGGCTCTGCTGACCGTCTTGCTGCAAATAGGAAAACCACTGACCATCGCGACTCAGACTCAGCTGAAATTCGATTCCTTCGTCACTGGTCCGTGGTATGGGTGCAGCCAGCGCGGGGACCAGTACCGGGTTTTTGGGAGCCACGGATCCGGCCTGTTGCTGCTGCCAGTAGAATTGCAGCAGTAATAACACCAGTAGCAGCACGGCCCCCCCCCAACCGCTACGCGCGAGTAAATTCCGGCGCCGATTGTGCTGCGCGGCGCCGGTTTGCCGCTCGACATCGAGGGCTGTGGGAGCTGGATCCTGCATTTGGATTGAATCCATCACCGAAACTATCGGTTCTGCAGTCATTGCAATACCACCGGCTGCCGGTGCCGATTCTGCCGGCAACCGAGTCACGCTAACCAGTAAGCGATACCCCACTTTGGGTAAGGTTTCTAAATATGGCTGGCCAGGATCCAATTGCACCAGGGCTTTTCGTAGCAGCGATACCGCCCGGTTGATGGCACTTTCACTGACCACCCGTCCTTCCCACACTTGTTCAACCAATTGGTCCCGGCTGAGCTGCTGCTGGTCAGCAGTGACTAACGCCAGCAACAACTGATAGATGCGCGGCTCCAGATACAGTTGTTGCGCATCGGCCAGCAACAGCCGGCGCTTGGTATCGAAAAAAATGTTACCCAGCTGCCAATTGTTCAAGAGCCGGCACTCCATGCAGCCATCGTTCGATGCTTGCTTAGCGATTGCCAGGAAAGGAAAAAAGATAAAGGTAAGCTTTTCATCACAATAAAATCAGTCCGGATTGATGTTGCCAAAAGCAGAACTGGCTTAGGCTCAGACTATCCAGCAGATAGTCAGGATACATAGTTTTGTCATCCCAACATATTTTTAAAAAGTCTGTCAAATGTTCCGCAACAGCGGCGACCCGGTTCACGCTGCGGCACAGCTTCCTGCTGATGCTGTTTGCGGTTTGCCATATGGTATTCGCGGCCGCTCCGGCTTCGGTAACGGGCAGTCATTCACTGCCACCTGATTCCAGCTTGCTGCAAAGTGGCAATCAGCAGTTTCATCTGCGAAGCATGGGCCCTGCATTGGCCGATCCAAAGTTGCCGGTGGTGCTGTTATTATCCGGCCCAAATCAGAATTATTATGCCGACAGTGCCTGGTTCGCCTTGTTACAGCCGATGTTGGCGGAAAAATATCAGGTCCTGGCACTTGATCGACTGGGGAATGGCTTTAGCGATGATGCCGATGACCTTTCATATCGGCGTTTTAGTGATGATTTAGCCACGATCTTGCCACAGCTAACCAAGCAACCGGTGATCCTGGTTAGCTTTGCCAGTGCCAGTATCAGCGCGAGTTTGTTGCATCAGAAACAAGCAAAACTGCACCCCAGTTATGGCCAAATACAGGCCATGTTATGGATCGATCCGGATATTCCAACACCGCAAGCGCTGGCGTTGTATCAGGGTTATCCGGTCGATTGGTATCAGCAACATCTGCAGCAGCTACTCCCGGAGCTGGCCAAAGGCGTCTGGAACCAGCGCACCCGCGATAAACTTCATCAGGAGCGTGCAGAGATAGCAGCATTGCTCAGTAGCAAGCACCAAAAGCTGATGGACTGGCATTATTTCGATCAGATCAGCCAACAGCGGCAAAGCCCGACCCGGCAGCAACAACGCGCGATTGAAATTGCCAATTACGCCAAAGATCTGGATTTATACGCAACATTGCCAGCCATTACCGCTATTCCGGTGACGGTGATCGACAGCGATTTCGAAACAGCTGCGATCCAGGCCGATCCGGCGCAGGCCCCAAAGCTTTTGGCGTGGCAACAACAAGGGAGTGCCTGGAGTAAGCAACTGGCCGACCGTTCCGGTGGCCAATACCTGCCGCTGTCGAATAGTCATCATCTGGTGATGTTTCAGTATCCGGAGAAAATAGTTGCGGCAGTGGATTGGCTGAGTGAAAAAATTGCAGATAGCCATCTGAAAACCAAAGATGAAGTTCGCGGCAGATAAACATAAGGGCGCGTAGGGCCGATCAGCAAAGCGCCATCGGCCAGCAGTCCCATGCCCAACTGCATCTTAAGCCATGGCGGATGGCGCTTCGCTGATCCGCCCTACCATATCCTCTTAAAATCAAGCATGTTGCGCATCGCAGCTGCAAAAACGCAAGGGCGCGTAGGGCCGATAAGTGAAGCGCCATCGGCCAGCCTCTAACAAACACCGCGAGCGGCTGATTTACTTAAGACATCCTCGGCGGATGGCACTTCGCTGATCCGCCCTACCATATCCTTTTAAAATCAAGCATGTTGCGCATCGCAGCTGCAAAAACGCAAGGGCGCGTAGGGCCGATCAGCGAAGCGCCATCGGCCAGCAGTCCCATGCCCAACTGTATCTTAAGCCATGGCGGATGGCGCATCGCTGATCCGCCCTACCGACTGCAACCCTAAAATCGCCGCCCCCCGTTCACCGGAGGCCGCGCCAAACTCAGCTTTTTTCAGCAACGGCACCACAGCCCCCTTGAATAAATGCCGGCTAATCGCTTGCGGCAAGGCGGCATGTATTTCATCCACATCGGATAAACCGCCGCCAATAACTATCACATCCGGATCGTAGGCCAGCACCTGACTCGCCAGGCAAGCGCCTAATGCATCCAAATAACAGTCAAAGGTGTGACGCGCCACCCGATCACCCGCACGAAAAGCCAGGATCCAGTCATAGGTCGTTTGCGGCTTTTGACTGAAATGGCTGTACAAACGCGCCAGGCCGGTACCGGAAATATAAGTTTCGGCGCAGCCCTGCAAACCACAACCGCAGCGGTATAAAGGAAGTTGATATTGCAGCAGCACCCGGCCAGCGACAGATTGATGTCCAAATTCACCAGCCAGCTGTTGTTGCCCCTGATAGAGTTCGCCGTCGATGCATAAGCCACCACCGGCACCGGTTCCCAGGATCACACCAAACACCCGGCGATATCCCCGGCCCGCACCCAAGGTTGCTTCAGACAACACAAACAATCGGCAATCATTGCCAAGCGCGACCGGCCGCTGTAACTTTGCTTTTAAATCTGCCGCCACAGGCCGCTGATTCAAACAAGCAACATTTGACGAAATCACCAGTCCTTGCGGCGCGACGACCCCGGGCAGAGCAATGCCAACGGGTGCGCGTTGACCCAGAAACTGATCAGCTTTGTCAATTTGCTGCGCTATTGTGTGTAAAAACTGCGGATAATTTTCGGTTGGTGTCGGCACCCGCCACCGCTCCAGCAATTGGAATTGTTCAGTAAACACTGCAATTTCAATTTTGGTTCCGCCGATATCTACACCATACACCATTAGCGGTTTCCTCGACCAACAACGTAAGCTGCCCGGGTTGTCGTCCTTCGACGAGCCAATTTCTGACGCGACAGGCGATCCGGGAGTGGATAAATGGTCACACCCTGCACCACCCGGTTCACTTCGCCCCCCGGACAAGGATTATCCGGGTTGATCCCAAGCTGTAGCGCTTTGTAAAACGCCAGCATCTGGCAGTATACAATATAAGGAAAAGCAGTCCAGACATCTGATATCGCCAAGGTTGCCGTCGCCGTTGGCAAAGGCGCTTGCCACTGCGTAACGTCCAACAGGTGAATGGCCTGCGCCCGGCCGTCGGTTTGCAGCTCCTTCAGCAAATCCAAATCATATTGCTGGCTGTAGGGGGCGGTCGATTTGAGCAGCACAATCTGCGTCTTCGCATCAACCAACGATTTAGGGCCATGACGAAACCCCAACGGACTTTCAAAGTAACTGCCAATTTGCCCTGACGTCAGTTCCAGATACTTCAGCGCCGCTTCCTGTGCGATGCCTTTTAAGCAGCCTGCGCCTAAAAATACCATCCGCTGGCAAGGCGTCTGCGCCAACTCGCGGATCTGTTGATGTGCCTTCAGCACCTGCTCAGTGAGCGCTATCGCATGTTGCATTGCCCCGTCATCCGGCGCAAACAGTAACAAGGCAGCCAATAGCATGCCGGTGAAACTGCTGGTCATCGCAAAACTGCGATCATGGCAGGCATCTGGTAATAACCACAGTGCAGCAGCAGGATCTGCTGCGGCAAACCGCGCCAGCTGACCATCGGCGTTACAGCTGATCATCAAATGAAAACGTTGCTCCACCAGTGAATCGACCACCTGTAAAGCAGCGACACTTTCCGGGCTATTACCGGAGCGGCCAAAACTCACTAACAGTGTCGGCAACTCCGGTGTTAAGTACTGCTCAGGGTGGCTGACTAAATCGGTGCTGCTGACGGCTTCAACCCGCTGCCCCGGTAAAGCTAACTTATTGATTAAATGCGGTACCAGCGTCTGGCCAATATAAGCGGACGTCCCGGCACCGGTAAAAATAATCCGCAAGTCCGGCAACTGTAACAAAGGCAATAACCAGCGGCGTAACTCGGGTTCCCTGGCGGTAAATTCCGTCGCTAATTGCTGCCAGACGGCGGGCTGCTGCGAGATTTCCCGGGCGGTAAAACAGCCACCCGCTTGTTGTAGTTGCGTTCCGCTGATGCCAAGCCAAGTTGAAGCCACTTCTGAACAAACCACGACCGTCCTCCCTTCCCAAACGATGTTTATAATGTCAGGCCGCTACAGCCCGCCCACAGGCTGCGGCATAGCGGGCCGTCACCTGGCGGATTTTGTGTTGAATTAATGCCTTAGGTGCGATACTTAATTCTCCATTGAGCACCGCTTCATATTGCACCGGCATAAACTGACTCAGCAGCGGCAGCGGAATGGCGACCGCCGTCAGGTTCTGGATCAACCGCTCCACCGCCGCCATAATCACCGGAAGATTCCAGTAGTAACGGATGCGGTCGCTATAGCTGAACTGGCGTAAGAGAGTTTGCTGATCGGCACTGACCTGATAAAACGCCTGCCAATAGTCCGGCTGGCGCTGCATTTCGCGCTCGCAAATGACAATCAGGCAGGATTGTTGCTCCACGGGCAGCAACTGTTGTTCAATTAAGCACAACGCAAATAAAGCTTCGCGCAGGGCGAAGGTCAGCTGTGGCCCGACTTTCAGAATGGCAAAGTGCTGGCGCACCAGCTGCGCATAAGACGGTGCCGGTTGGTAATCGGTAGAATGGGCTTCAAATACCAGCTGCGGGATCTGGCGGATAAAACTGGCAAGCAAGGCCGTTTTGTCAGCCTGAAAAGGGTGGATCCGGGTATTATCAAATTCAACACCAGGCTGCACGACCACTGCAATCACTCGCTGCCATACCGCTTCGGTGAGGCCGGCCTCCGTAAAAGCCTGTTGATGATCGCGAATGGTTTTCGCCACCTGCGTCACCGGGGTAACCGTCAGCGAGCTTTCCAAGTTGGCAACCCCTCCTGGCGGTGGCACTTCGGTCCCTATCACATAACAAAGTTCGCTCTGACCAAATTGCTGCACAGCAGTTTGCTCGGCGATCTGACACAACCGGGCTGCCCGTTGTGCAATCAGCGAGTCGGCAAGCGGCAACACATCGTCAGCGCAGGCCATGCTGGTATCCAGATGAATTTTTTGGAAGCCGGCCGCCACATAAGCTCGAATTAACTGTTCCGCCTGCGCCATCGCGGTTGCTGCGGGCTGATCTTTCCAGCAAACGGGCCCCAGATGATCGCCGCCAAACAAAATATCAGCCCGATCCAGGTGAACTTCATCGGCTAATTCATAGACAAAACTAATAAAATCAGCCGGTTGCATTGTGGTATAGCCACCGTATTGATTCACCTGATTGGCGGTTGCTTCAATCAGTAACGGACTGCCATCTTGCTTTGCCTGCGCCAGCGCGGCTAGAAGTACCTCTGGATGCGCCGAACAAACCGAATAGATCCCCAAGGGCTGACCCGCTTTATTGGCACGGATCAAATCAAGCAAAGCTTTCATAACACTCCTATTCACTGATGATATGCACTTGCACCCCCATCCGGGTCAGTTCTTCAACAGTCCCGGCCGGAACACCGGCATCGGTCACTAAGGTATGCACCTGATTGGCCGCACAAATCAGATGAAAACCCCGACGTTCAAATTTTGACGAATCGGTGACCACAATAATTTCCCGGGCCACTTCACACATCAGCCGGTTCAGCGTCGCTTCGGCTTCAAAGTGGGTTGAAAGCCCGGTACGTAAATCAAAGCCATCGACTCCCAGTACCACTTTATCGAACTGAAAATGCCGCAACGCTTGTTCCGCCTGTGCGCCATAAAAAGACATCGACTTTTTGCGCAGCAGACCGCCGGTCATCATCACTTCGACTTTGTCAAAAGCAGCAAGCTCACTGGCGATGTTCAGACCATTGGTCATCACAATCAGGTTTTTATGCTCGCTCAGGCAGGCCGCCACTTCTTCGGTCGTGGTGCCAGAATCGAGAATGATCCGTTCATCGTCGGCAATCAATGCCGCCACGGCCCGCCCCAATTTTTGCTTTAAGTCAGAATGTTTTTGCCGCTTTTCTTTCAGCGACAATTCCCGGCTTAAATCATCATTCACCATCGCGCCACCGCGAGAACGCACCACTAGCCGTTTACTATCCAGCGTCGCCAAGTCACTGCGGATAGTGACCTCAGAGACGCCAAACTTCTGCGCTAACTCAGCGACCGACACCTTGCCCTGCGCTTGCGTCAGCCGGACAATCTCCTGCTGCCGCTCTATCGTATTTAAACTCTCCACCCGTACGCTCCTGCCCATCACGGGCCAGTTGTTTTGTACCATACCATCAAAACACAAACTTTCAATAGCTTTCGTTTTTGTTTTTTCAAAAGCAATCTGGCTTAAAAATTAATAAAACAGATTTTAAAAAAGCACACTAAAAAAAATAAATGAATCATTATCAATGACTTACGAAAGTAATTTAGACTGATTCTATATTTTCGATAGAAGTTTCGGATCTATTCGAATTGAAAACAAGTTCGAAATTATATAAACGAAAGCAAAATAAATCTTGCGATCATTTTCGAAATGGCAATATAACAGCATAACGAAGGTTTTGGTTGCTGTAGTTATCGACAGTTTCAGCAATAAGTCGGCATTTTTGCTTTGCGACTGAGTTTACGCCAGCCAAGCGTAACTGCGATATGGGCAATTCGGGAATTTCAAAACAAAAAATAACAATCCGGAGGGGAGTATGTCATTTCGCAAGTTATCGCAGGTCCGTCACGTCAGAGGCGGTGCTAAAACCACCCAGCCAGCCAGATCTTTTAGCAAAAATAAACTAACCATCTGGATCTTACTGGCCTTCAGCAGCACCCAACCGCTGTATGCCAGTGCAGCACAAACCGCAGCCAGCCCCACAGCCAATGCCCGGGAAGAGCAAGTGGAGAAAATCCAGGTCACTGGTATTCGCAGCAGTATTAAAGAGTCGTTGTTTTTAAAACAAAACGCCACCAGCGTGGTCGATGTGGTGGTGGCTGAAGACATTGGTAAATTCCCGGACGAAAACCTGGCCGAAGCGCTGCAAAGGATCCCAGGGATTACCATTACCCGTAACGGTGGTGAAGGGCAGAATATTCTGGTGCGCGGCATGGGCTCGGGTTACAACGTCACCACGCTCAATGGCCGCAAACTGGCCTCAGAAAACAGCGGCCGCGATTTTAATTACGACACCATCGCCTCCGAGTTAGTGAATGTGCTAGCGGTGTATAAGTCGCCGGAAGCGCGGTTACTGGAGGGTGGTATTGGCGCTATCGTCGATGTGCAAACCCGCAAACCTTTGGATTTAGGCGGTTTTACCTTAACCGGTTCCAGCAAGGGTATTTACGAGTCGCGGACCAAAGATGTCCATCCGCATGCCTCGTTACTGGTCGGCGATATTTATCAGGATGGCAATTTAGGCGTGTTGTTATCGGCCGCCTATTCGAAAAAAACCTTACGCAATGACACTTATTCAGCCGCCGGTTTTTATGATCCGGCCGAAAGCGTCACTGAAGAAGCAACAGTGGCGATCGACCAGAATAAAGATGGTGTGATTAGCAATAACGAACGCTTTCCATCAAAAATTCCGGGTTATATGTATTATGCCAACGAGCAGGATGTGCGCGAGCGACTGGGCAGCACCTTAGCCATTCAATGGCAACCCAGTGATAATTTTGAATTGTTGGTCGACGGTTTATACAGCCGCTACAACACCGATGGTGCTAAATATCAGATTGGTTTTGTTAATTACGACGAATCATGGACGCCAGGCACACCGGTCTTTACCAACCCCACTTTTGGCGAGGATGGCCGGGTGGTGGCGATGCAACAAAGCAATAATCCGATGGTGGAATTGCTGAATTTATCCGAACCTCGTAAAACCGATACCTGGATGCTCGGCACCAACGCCAGCTGGAAAATCTCCGACCAACTGAAATTGTTGGCAGATATCGCCCATTCCGAAGCCAAAGACAGCAATACCGGCGACAACCGCTTTATCGTCGCCAGAGGTTTTGTCGACTCGATTAGTATTGACTACAGCAAAGGCAATAAACTCCCGGACGTGGTGCTGACACCGGGTTTAACCGCGCAGCAAAATTACGGCGCCCACTACAGCCGCAATACCGGCATCGGCGTTGAAGATAAAATTGACGATGGCAAACTGCAGCTGCAATTCACGCCGGAAAATTCACTGGTCAGCCAAATTGATGCCGGCCTGCATTATGTCAAGCAAAGCAAAGGTCAACAAGAATACGCCTCCAGCAACCCAAGTATGTTTAGCCGGGGTGGTTTTTATTTAACCCGTGATAAGTTCGCGTTTGATAACAGCTCGGTGTTTAAACAAGGTGATTTTGAGCTATTTAAAATTCCACAAAACGTGTTTCGTCCGGCCAATTTTGACAATTTCCTTGATGGTGAAGCCGGCGTGCACCCACAACCCTGGCCAAGTTTCGACTATGACGCTTTGCTTGGATATTATCGCAGCCTCAACGCGGAAGCTGCTGACCGATTTATCGAACCCAGCCTGCAACTGGCCGGCGCTTACACCATTGAAGAGGCAGTCACTTCAGCCTTTGTCCAGCTCAAACTGGAAGATGAAATGGCCGGTATGCCTTACATGCTGAACTTTGGCCTGCGTGGCAGCAAAACTGAAGTCTCAAGCCTCGGTTTTGTGCAGGATTTTGCGGCCATCGTGCTTGATGATAAAGGTCAGCCGATTGGCAATGACTGGCGAAAAACCAAACCTGTTACTTTTGCCGGGGATTACAGCAAGATTCTGCCAAGTATGAACCTGAAAGTGAATGTACAGGACGATCTGATTTTCCGCCTCTCGGCAGCCAAAGTGATGAGCCGCCCGGCGCTGAGCTACTTAAAACCCTGGATTTCGGTGAATTTCACCTCACGCAAAGAGGGGCTGCCCACCATGAGTATGGGGAATCCGAGTCTGCCGCCAGAACTGGCCAATCAGGCCGACATCACACTGGAGTGGTATCTGGCGGATAGCAGTCAGCTCAGCGGTGGTCTTTTTGTGAAGGATATTCAATCCTTTATTGAAAATAATGGCAGTGCAGGCAATGCTTACGGCGGCAATTATTATGTCGATATGCCAACCTCTGGTCAGTACGGCGCAATGGTCAAAGGCACTGAAATTGCCTGGCAACAGTCGATGGAGCATTGGTTGCCAGCACCTTTTGATGGCCTGGGCTTACAACTGAACTATACCTATGTGGACAGCGAGTATGACGACCCGGACCGTAAAAACTTGCCATTCCAGAATATGTCGAAAAACTCCTATAACGCGGTAGTTTATTACGAAAAAGACGGCATTCAGGCGCGACTGGCCTACAACTGGCGTAGCAAGTTTTTACAATATCCGGACGACTGGGGTGGTCCAAGCTGGATCAGTGATTACGGCCAGCTCGATGCCAGTTTAAGTTACGACATCAATCAACATCTGACGGTATTTACTGAAGCGTCGAATTTGAGCAATGAGCGTTATTGGGGTTATGTCAAACAGGAAGATCAGGTCAACTGGTTAGAGCGTTTTGGGACCCAGCTGGCGATTGGCGTGCGCGGCAATTTTTAAACTGGGCATGCGCTCTCTGGCTTGAAGCCTCGCACAAAACATTCGCCAAATTGAACTATTGATGCGCCGGAATCGTGCTTTGTCCTTCCGGCGTTTTTTACCTAACAGAGGTTGTTCCATGGAAATTCATAATCGCCGGACCGTGTTGATCCCGGCACTGTTGGCTCTGGCAGTTAGTCAGGCATTTCTGCAACAAGCAGTCGCTGCGCCTATCGGCAATTTACAACACATCACCGCCGAAACCAGTCAGGTTGAACTCTCGACCGATCAGAAAGTTAGGCTGCAAATTCAATTGCTGAAACCCGGTTTGTTCCGGTTGCAGGCGGCGGTTGTCGATCGGAACAGCGCTAAAAACAGCCCCTTCCCAGGCCCTGGCGATAAAGCCGCTGCTATTGTGATTAAAAACGACTACGCCAAAGTTGATTTTAGCCTGACCGACAACGGCGATTATCAGTTACTGCAAACCAGCGCAATGGCGCTGCGCATCTACAAACAACCGCTGAAATTTGCTTTGTACAAGGCCGACAATCAATCGCTGATTTTCGAAGAGTTACAACCGCTGGAGCTGGCGAAAGACTTCAGTTTCCAGACGCTCAGTAGCGACAGCCAAGAGCGTTTTTTTGGCGGTGGCCAGCAAAACGGTGCCTTTGAATTTAAAGGCAAAACTATGGAAATATCCTATTCCGGCGGCTGGGAAGAAGGCGACAGGCCCAGCCCTGCGCCATTTTTTATGTCAAGCAAAGGCTATGGAGTGCTAAGAAATAGCTGGGCCAACGGCAGTTATGATTTCCGATCCAGCGAGTACATTCACCTAAGCCACAATGAACAACGCTTTGATAGTTATTATTTTGTCGGTGACTCGATCAAAGAAGTGCTGGCCGATTACACTGAGCTCACCGGACGCGCCAGACTTATTCCACGCTGGGCCTTTGAATATGGCGACGCCGATTGTTACAACGACGGCGACAACGTGAAAAAGCCCGGCACAGTGCCGGACGGCTGGAGCGATGGCCCGACCGGCACCACGCCGGATGTGATTGAAACTGTTGCAAAAAAATATCGTGAACATGATATGCCAGGCGGTTGGATTTTACCGAACGATGGTTATGGCTGTGGTTATACCGACTTACCTAAAGTGGTTAAAGGTCTTGCCAAATATGGGTTTAGAACCGGCCTTTGGACCGAAAACGGCGTGGATCAAATCGCCTGGGAAGTAGGTACCGCCGGTTCGCGCGCACAGAAACTTGATGTCGCCTGGACCGGTCAGGGTTATCAGTTTGCGCTCGACGCCAATAAAGCCGCAGCGGATGGCATTTTGAATAACTCGGATTCCAGACCCTTTTTATGGACCGTGATGGGTTGGGCCGGTATTCAACGTTATGCTGTGACCTGGACCGGCGACCAATCCGCCAGCTGGGATTACATCCGCTGGCATATTCCAACCCTGATTGGCTCGGGTTTATCTGGCCAGGCTTACGCCACCGGGGATGTCGATGCGATTTTTGGCGGCAGCCCGGAAACCTTTACCCGGGATTTACAATGGAAAGCTTTTACCCCGGTGCTGATGGGCATGTCAGGCTGGTCGAAAGCGGCCCGCAAACACCCTTGGTGGTATGACGAGCCTTACCGCAGCATCAACCGCGATTATCTCAAACTGAAAATGCGGCTGATGCCCTATATGTACACCACCGCTTATGAAGCGGAAATGAGCGGCGCGCCAATCATTCGCGGCCTGATGTGGGATTATCCAAATGATCCCAACGCCTTGACCGAAGCGCATCAATATCAGTTTTTCGTTGGTAAGGATTTGCTGGTAGCGCCGGTGTATCGCTCGCTGGCAGCCAGCAAAGGCTGGCGTAAAGATGTGTATTTGCCGCAAGGCCAGTGGATTGATTATTGGGATGGCCGGGTGATTGCCGCTCCAGCCAGCGGACTCAAGCTCGACTACCAGGTTGATTTAAAAACTATACCGCTGTTTGTGCGTGCGGGCGCTATTTTGCCGATGTATCCGGCGGCTTTATATGACGGTGAAAAACCAAAAGATGTGCTGACTTTAGATATTTATCCATATGGCACCAGTAGTTACCTGATGTATGAAGATGATGGTAATACCCGCCAGTACCAGCAGGGTAAATTTAGTCAGCAAGCTTTTACCGTTAAAGCACCTGAAGGCAAAGCCGGAGACATTCAGATTGAAATTGCACCAGTCATTGGAGAATATCAGGGACAAGAATCGCAGCGGGTTTATCAATTACAGGTGCACAGCCGGGTGAAACCAGCGCAGGTGAAACTTGCTGGCACAACGCTGCCACGGCTTAAAGACGCTGCGGCTTTTGCCAAAGCCAGCAGTGGCTGGTATTTCAGCGACGAAAAATACGGGGTGGTTTATGTCAAAACCGCCAAAATCTCTATTCGCGAAGCAATGCAGTTTGAGCTGAGCATCAACCCTGCGCTGACGCTAGCGACGACAGCCGGTTATCCGGCCGCGCCGGAGCTTGGTAATGCGGTTGCCGCTGATAGCTTGCTGGTGTTGAATCGTCCGGCCGAAGAGTCGGGGCATGTACTGGAAAACGCTTTTGATGAGAATCCAACCACCTGGTTTAGAACCAAGCGTGACCAGGCGCTAAAAACCGGCGCCCATGAATTTACGCTAGCGCTGGGCGAGCGGCGGATGGTCAACGGTTTTGAGATTGCACCAAGAAACGACCAGCATTGGAAATATGGTCAGGTGCGTGACTATGAAGTCTACATCGCCGACAACAACGGCGAATGGGGTGAACCAGCTCATCGTGGCCGCTTACAACTGCGGCAAACCAGTCAAAAAGTCGAATTTCCGGCCAAAGCCGGCACTTTATTCCGCTTTCGGGTATTGAGCACGCAGGATCAGGCAGAAGACGGTACAGCACAGGATCCGATGGTGAGCGCTGCCGGGAATGGCAAAGCAGCCGATGCCCAAACTGCTGCAGACCAAACAACACCGGCCATCGCCAAAGCTTTTAACGCCCTGCTGCCGAAACAAGTGACACCCATTACCATTTCCGAATTTAAAGTGCTGGAACAACCGCTGCCCAATGTGCCGCCGTTGCAACAGCCGCTCTCGGAAGTCACCGCAAGCCGCAGCGAAAATAGCCGCGGTCCGGTCGAGCTCGATCGTGCCAATGGCGGCCACAAAGCTAAAGATGGCGGCCCCATGCAGATGAACGGACTGAAATTTCGCAAAGGCCTGGGGGTCGCCGGACAAAGCCGTGTCGACTATCCGCTGTCAGGCCATTGGCAGCTGTTTCGTGCCGACGTGGGCATCGACGATAGCTGTCGGCACCATGGCAGCGTGCAGTTCCAGATCTATGGCGACGATGCGTTGCTGTACGATTCCGGCACTTTACAAGCACCTGCCGTGGTAAAACCGCAACTCGATATTCGTGGTATCAAACTGCTGAGCCTGCGCACCACCGCCGGTAACGACCAAGTCTGCGCCAACTGGGCCAATGCGATGGTGCTTGGGTTTGCCGGGGATAAAGCGGGTCAATAAACATCCGCCGCCATGAACATCAGCCACATGCTCAGCAGTGCGGCTGATGTTTAAGGTGGCATCATCCTCTAAAAATGGCCGTCAGCGATGCGCGTCACAAGCCGTCTCCACCAACGACTGCGCGTTAATCCGCTAACGCTCCTGCAACGGGGTTTCTCAGACGCCGGTGTCGGCGCACTTTGCGCCAGCACAGATGTTGCCGTCAGTTGCAACGCGATCAAAACGAGAAATCCAGCAATCCAGCCATTTTTTAGCATGCAGTGCTCCGGCATTCAGGGAGATTCTCGTATGCATCGTTGGCTTCCTGTGGATTGTCCGAACCTGGGTCTGAACTATTCAACGTCAACTGCGACCTTTTGCCGCAGGGGCTATGCTGCGGGAGCAAGAACCGCTAGCATCAGCTTTTAAGAACTTTATCAGCGAGTTACGCTTGTTATGCGTTGGTTCAGATCACTTCGGTTCTGGCGAACCTTTCATTTGTGGTTAAGTTTATTGTTGTCATTACAACTGCTAGCCTGGTTTGGCAGTGGCTTGGTGATGTCGATCTTACCGATTGAGCAGGTTCGGGGGGAACATTTACGAGCTGCGGCACCGCAGCTCATGTGGCAACAGGCGACGATCAGCCCGGCACAATTACCGCTGCAAAGTGGTCAGCTAAGTCTGAAACAGCGTGCGACATTACCGGTTTATCAGGTGGATCATGCCGGGACATCCCACTATTTTAATGCGATCGACGGTACCGCTTTACAACCTCTGGCCAAGGCAGAACTCGAGCAATTCGCGGTGAGCGCATATCTGGGCGGGGGTTCGCTGCAAAGTGCCAACCTGATTGATGTGTTGCCGCTGGAGGCTCGGGGGTTAAAAACGCCGGTCTGGCAGGTGCAATTTGCTGATGCAGATCAGACGGTGTTTTATCTGGATCCGATGCTTGGCCAGGTGCTGCGGGTACGCACCGACAACTGGCGATTATTCGATTTCGTCTGGATGTTGCACATTATGGATTACGACGAGCGAGATAACTTTAACCATGGGCTGCTGATTGCAAGCTCGGCCCTGGCATTGTTATTCACCATCAGCGGTCTGGTATTGCTGCTGTTTACGCTGCGCCGGAAAGGGCTGCGCCAGTCTTGACCAAAAAAATCCCTGGCAGATGGATCGGGTCTATACTCCAAAGACCTCTCAACCACGGAGATCGACGATGGACAGCAGCCACCATTCTTTGTCACAGCTCTTTGAACAGCTTGGCCTCGATAGTGACGAACGCAGTATTGAACATTTCATCAGTCAGCACCGGCTTCAGGCAAACACTCCTCTGTCCAAAGCCAGTTTCTGGAGTACAGCACAAGCCAGCTTTCTGCGTGAATCTTATGCGCAGGATGCTGATTGGGTTGAAGTGATTGACCAGTTGAATCAGCGCCTACGCTAAGCATATCGCAGCTGCGTTGTTAGTCCTGGATGCGGATCTGATATAACGGCAAGGCGGTCAGCCGCTGTTGAATGTCCGCGAGCATTCTTTGATAGTCCTCGGAGTCAACAGACTGGTACTGTTGCTCAAATTTTTGCTGGGAAATACCTTCCGGCAGTCTGGATTTATCTGGAAACAACTCCGCCTCAGTCCGATCCTGACTGAAAAATTGTTGTAACTGTGCTGCAGAACTGGCCGATCCAATGGCAATTTGTGCAAATTTGACACCGGCGCGATCGGCTAGTAAGTCGACAAAGCTAAAACCACTGCCTCCTTGAATTGAATCCAGCAGTTCTTTGGCTTCCCCCACCGTATCACTGACATTTTGATTGGTCAGAATATGGATCGTTGCCGAATAGATAAAATGTTGTTGTAAGTCTGGTCGCCGGGCCAGAGTGACCCGGGGCGCTTTCACGCCAGGCGCCCTTTTGACCTCATTGACCAGTAACTGCAGATTGTGTCCTCCTAACAATTGCGCCATCGCCAGCAACACCGCCTGATTCTCTTGCTGCGCCCGGCCCAATTCATCCGGATACAACGCCGTTCTTCGCTGCGCCTGACGAAACAACAATTGGAAGTAATCAACTAAACTACTGTTTGGATTTGCCAAAGCATAATCAGCGGCAATTTTATAGTAGAACTCCAGATTGGCAGTCTGCTGCGGCGAGCTGAAAAGTTCGCGGTAGACGGCTAAACCCGATTGCTTCAAGCGCTGTAAATCCCAGCCGCCTGGCTTTGCCACTTCGACTTTGACTTCATCCTGTTGAAATTGCACAGACCGGACCATCTTCAGCAAATTGGCGCCCTTACCAGTGCCCCATACCTGGTCCGCAAACCAGCCTAGCAGATTAAGCGCGGTTTCCCCCGGGATGGTCACCATCCCCAGCGACACGCGCTGAACATCTAGCGGGCCGGTTGATGGCCGCACCTGTACACTGGCATTGAGATAATAATCCTGCCCAAACAACGACACCGGCAACGTCATAAAGGTAGTTAAACCCGACGGATTCACCTGAGCCTGCCCTCTAAAGCCGGGTAAGGTCCGACTGGCCAAGGCAAAGGCAGAATTTAATTCATCGGTATTGGCGGAGAAGACCCACTGCTGTTCGGTCGGATTGCGCATTGCGGCATTCAGATTGCTCAATAACTGCTTACTGTGGCGTACCGCATCCGCATTCATCTGCCCCTGTGGAGTGAGCAGCGGCTGCGTATCAAACAATAACCAGAAGCTAACGCCGCCAAGAGTGAGCATCACCAGTAGCAGTGTCAGCATTTGCCTGAATAAATGATGGACCGCCTGCATCGACACCCTACCGGACCTTGAATCGCTAAAAACTGTATCTTAACAGAAGGATAGTTATCCGCGGCAAGCATTTAACGACCAATGGCCATCCAAAGCAAGGTACAGATCAAATTTTCATTTGTTGCTCTGATTCAATAACCCGGCTCGTCCCGGGCGACGATGTTTTTTTTAAGCGGATCACAGCATTTGCCCGTGATTTGGGTATATTAGAAATTAAAAATTCAAACCACTCTGGTTGTAGCCGACTAAACTATTGATGGACATCAACATTAAGCTCAATAATACACAGATGCAGCAGATATCGCTTTGGTTAAAACAACGTTGGATCCCGGCAGTCTGCCAAATTTTCTGCCTTTGTTGGCTGAATATGGCGCTGGCAACGACTGCGGTGGATGCGAAATTGGAAACTGCGTTGGATCAGTACCTGCAGTTGACCAATACCGATCGCGAAGCTGCGGCCAATTTGTTACAACAACTGGCACCTCAAGTGACCGAGCTGACTCCAGCGGCCACCAGGGTTCGCTATAACAGCTACTTGATTGGGCATAAAGCGGAAGCTCAGGATCAGCAGGCGATCGATCAGTTATTACAGGAAAACTGGCAATTAGCTGAGCAACATCAGGATGCAGATATTTGGGCTGAAGTGTTGGCAGAGCATTTAGTGCAATTTCAAAACCGTGGCGATACGGCCAAGGCGGTCAGTTACCTCGAGCCTTTACTACAGCATGCAGCTTTGGCAACGCAACCAAGAATCCGCTATTACGCCTGGCATACCGCCGGCAGCTTTCAATCCTGGCAAGGTAAATATGAATTAGCGCTGGCTTCCTATCATCAGGCCTATGCCAGTATTGAACAGGACGAAAACCCCCGCACCCCTTTTCGACGGATGTATCTCAAAACCACTATTGCGAGTTTGCATGGCAGTTTGCGCAATTATCCGCTGGCGATCGAGACCATCCGGCAGGGCCTGGCAGAATCGAAGAGCAATCCGGATTTGGCTGGGCATGTCGCCAACTTCTATTTGCAGGAAGGGTATTTATTAGTCGACCTGGGAGAACTCGGCGCTGCGCTGCAGAGCTATCAGCAAGGGCTCATTTGGGCTCGTAAACAAAACAACCCCTATGAAGAAGCGCTGTTCCAAAACAATATTGGCGATATTTACATGCGGCAACGCAAACTGGATTTGGCGACCTCCTTTTTTGAACAAAGTCTTGCTTTTGGGATCAGCAGTCAAAGCAAGCTGACGGAGGCATTGGCCCGTTTTAATCTGGGTTATGTAAAGGTCTTACAGGGCGATTACCAACAAGGTATTGCCCAAATGCAGGCGATGGTTAATGAGTTTGGAACCCTGGGTGGAAAAGCTGAACTACTGCCTTATCTGCTGGAGTTAGCCGATGCGCACCGCGTGGCATCGCAACATCAGGCAGAAGCGGATGTTCTGCGGCAGTACAACCAATTGTCAGCCGAGATCTTTCAAACTGAACGAGAAAAGCAACTGAATCAGTTGCAGGAAGAGTTTTCAGCAAAAGAAAAAACCAAAGAAATTGCGGTGTTGACGCAGCAGAACCAACTAAAAGCGGCACAAATCGAACGGAAAAACCTACAGCAGAAAGTGACGATTCTGATTGGCATCGTGATTGTTTTAGCATCCAGCCTGGTGTTTTTGCTCTATCGCAAGGTTCGGCAAACCAATCGCCAGCTAAAAGAGGTCAATGACAAACTCGCCTATCAGTCGCTGCGGGATCCATTAACCGGCTTGTTGAACCGCCGTTCTTTGTTGGAGCAAATGGAACTTCGGCAGTCCGGTGAACGCCGAACCGCCCAGATGCAACTGACTGACGGCTTTATCTTGTTGGATATCGACTTTTTCAAACATATCAACGATCACTATGGGCATGCCGCAGGGGATGCGGTGCTGGTAGAAATCGCCAGACGACTCACCGGACTGACCCGCAGTAACGATATGGTCTGGCGCTGGGGTGGTGAGGAGTTTCTGATTTTGCTGCGTCAAGTGGATATGGCAGCGCTCACCACGTTTACCCAACGGGTACTGGATGAGATCGCCAACAGCAGCATCCACTTCGGTAAACAGCAACTGAATGTCACGGCTTCAGCCGGCTTTCTAACCTATCCTTTTGCCGGGCTCGACGAGCAGACGCTCAACTGGCCAAAAGCATTGCAACTGGCCGATATGGCCCTGTATCTTGGCAAAGTTCATGGCCGGAACCGCGCTTATGGTTTAGCCAATTTAACTCAGCCGTATCAGGAGATTGCGACGAGGTTAGAGACTGATTTAAGCCAGGCGATCGAAGATGGGCTGGTTGATATTGTACTGGTTGAGGGGCCTGCGAAAGCACCACAAAGCTAACGCTGGTCCCACTCACCAGCAAAGAACAGACCGAATAGCAACCTCTGACGAGCGGAACATCTGAGGCTGTGTCAGCACGGCAAAGGAGCCTGCATCCATGGTATTTAAACTGCTGCACCTTGATCATATTGTGTTGCGCTGCCAACCCTTGCCGCAAATGCTGGATTTTTATCAACAGGTACTTGGGTGTACCTTGGAGCGCAGTCTGCCCGAACTTGGGCTGTTTCAGCTGCGAGCCGGAGAACAACTAATTGATTTAATTAGTGTTGAAGGCAACCTAGGCCAAGAAGGTGGGGTTGCGCCGGGAGCGCAAGGTCACAATTTGGCCCATTTTTGTTTACGGATTGAACCTTATGATGTCGCGGCCCTGACGGCATATTTCAACGGCCTCGGCATTCGGATTTCCGACAGTGAGCAACGATATGGCGCCGACGGCTTCGGCCCTTCTGTTTATATCCGGGATCCGATGGGTAACACCATTGAGCTAAAAGGCCCGCCGCATCGTGCAACCTGACTCGGTTGCTGATGACGCCAGATTGTTGAAGCCCGATTGTTGAGGCCAGAGTCAGCTGACTCTGGCCACGTAGATTAGGCCCAGTTCAGGATCACTTTTCCTGACTGACCAGAGCACATAATTTCAAAGCCCTGTTGGAAATCTGCCATCGGCATCTCATGGGTGATGATTGGGGTCAAATCCAGGCCTGACTGAATGAGACTGGCCATTTTGTACCAGGTTTCAAACATCTCGCGGCCATAGATGCCTTTGATGACTAAACCTTTAAAGATGACCTTATTCCAGTCCACCGCCATATCTGAAGGAGGAATGCCGAGCATGGCAATTTTTCCGCCATGATTCATGGTGTCTAGCATCAGTCTGAATGCTGAAGGCACGCCGGACATTTCCAAGCCAACGTCAAAGCCTTCGGTCATCCCCAGCTCCGCCATCACCGTCTTTAAATCTTCTTTGCTGACATCCACCGCACGGGTGGCGCCCATTTTTTTCGCCAGCTCCAGTCGGAATGGATTCACATCGGTGATTACCACATGCCGGGCACCGACATGCCGGGCAACGGCTGCCGCCATAATACCAATCGGACCCGCCCCACTAATCAACACATCTTCGCCAACTAAATCAAATGACAGCGCCGTGTGCACTGCATTGCCAAAGGGGTCAAAAATAGCAGCGATGCTATCTGGAATATTGTCCGGAATTTTAAATACGTTAAACGCCGGGATCACCAGATACTCTGCAAAGCTACCTTGGCGGTTTACACCAACACCAATCGTGTTGCGACATAAATGCACCCGGCCGGCGCGGCAATTACGGCAGTGACCACAGACCAAATGGCCTTCGCCAGACACCCGATCACCCAGCGCAAATCCACGCACTTCCGAACCCATGCCAACTACTTCACCGACATACTCGTGGCCCACCACCATGCCATGTGGAATAGTATTCTGGGCCCATTCATCCCATTTGAAAATATGCACATCCGTACCGCAAATCGCGGTTTTACGGATCTTAATCAACACATCATTTGGACCCACGTCTGGCATCGGTACTTCGGTTTGCCAAATACCTGGTTCTGCTTTTAACTTTGCTAATGCTTTCATGCTGTGACCTCAGGCAATCACGCCCATCTCTTTACCAATCCGGATAAAGGCTTCGATGGCTTTATCCAGCTGTGCTTTCGTGTGTGCGGCAGAAATTTGGGTGCGGATCCGCGCCTGGCCTTTTGGAACCACCGGAAACGAAAACCCAACCACGTAAATTCCCTGTTCCAGCATGCGACGGGCAAATTCTGACGCCACTTTCGCATCGCCCAGCATCACCGGAATAATGGCATGATCTTTACCGGCCAGCGTAAAACCAGCAGCCGACATTTTTTCCCGGAAATAGGCCGCGTTATCCCACAGCTTAGCCCGAAGCTCATCGCCTTGCGCCAGCATCTCCAGCACTTTGATCGAAGCGGTCACGATCGACGGCGCCAAACTGTTCGAAAATAAATACGGTCTGGAGCGCTGACGCAGCCACTCGATCACTTCTTTTTTACCGGAAGTGTATCCACCAGAGGCGCCGCCTAATGCTTTGCCTAAGGTTCCGGTGATGATGTCAACCCGGTCTAAAACATCGCAATACTCATGGGTGCCACGGCCATTTTTTCCAACAAAACCAACGGCATGACTGTCATCAACCATCACCAGTGCATTGTATTTGTCGGCTAAGTCACAGACTGATTTTAAGTCTGCAATCACGCCATCCATTGAAAACACGCCATCGGTCGCAATCAATTTGAAACGGGCACCATCGGCATCGGCTTGTTTTAACTGCGCTTCGAGCTCGGCCATATCGTTGTTGGCATAACGATAGCGTTTGGCCTTGCATAAGCGCACGCCATCGATAATTGAAGCGTGATTCAGGGCATCAGAAATCACCGCGTCTTCCGCGCCTAAAATGGTTTCAAACAAACCACCATTAGCATCAAAGCAGCTTGAATACAGAATGGTATCTTCGGTGCCCAAAAATTCACTGATTTTTGCTTCAAGTTGTTTGTGAATGTCCTGAGTCCCGCAGATAAACCGCACCGAGGCAACGCCAAAGCCATGGCTGTCGAGACCTTGTTGTGCGGCCTGAATCAGCTCTTTAGAGTTAGCTAAACCTAAGTAGTTGTTAGCGCAGAAGTTTAAAACCTGCTGGCCGGCCACTGTGACATCAGAGAATTGTTGCGAACTGATCACTCGTTCAGCTTTATATAAACCTTCGTTTTTCACGTCATCGATTTGTTGTTGGATATGACGTAGGAAAGGGGTGGTACGCATAGAGCCCTCCTGTAGGGGGTTAAGGCTTTACCCGTCATCCTTGCAGATGCGGGGTATCAGATAAAAACGCCGCCATTGTAATAGTGAAAGGCGTTGAAAGCAGCGCTTTTTTTCGGCGATACGTCAGACGACCGGAATGGTCGGAGCAGCGCCAGCCAAATGACTGCCGCCAACAAAGAGTCAGTTTAAAACGGGTTGACCAGCAAGCTGTTGATAATGTTGCTGCAGTTTCTGGATCCGCGGCATTGCATGCGGGGTAGCATATGGTTTGAACAACAACAACACCTTGAGCACGCCCTGATAAGCTTGTTGCTGATCAATGGCCGCATGCGGCGCCTGGGTTTTCAGATAGCTGATCCAAAATGTCACCACCAGCTTGATGGTGTGGGCGAAGGTCGGAATGTCCTGATCATCGATACTAATCACTTCGGCATATTTAAGCGCCTGTAGTACCGAAATGACCTTGTTCAGTACTCCTTTTTGCACCAGCAGATAATCCTGCTGTAATGCATCGTCCCGTGCCAGGATGTCCGGCAAATTGGCGTAGAAAAAGTGGAAACGCCACATCAGTTCAAACACCACATCCAGATATTGAGCTAACGCGTCCAGCGCTTCCGACGAACGGCTGGGTGGTTGGATCCGGTTGTCCAGCAGCTTGGCGTACTCTTTGAAAATATGCCGGACAATGTCTTCCTTGTTACGAAAGTGGTAATACAAATTACCCGGACTGATGCCAAGATGTGCGGCGATATGATTGGTGGTGATCTGCCGCTCGCCCTGCTGATTAAACAGCTCAATACTGGCCTGCAGAATTTTATCTTTGGTGCGTAGCTTCTTGTCCATAACTGGCATGGGCTTATTTTTTTATGAATTATTTTGATATAGTAACGCCAAACCGATGAAAAACTCTAGAGTACTGTCAGCACACCGCTGCAGCACTGATTTTTTCGCCACAGGGACAACCAACATCCGATGAAGACCAAGGCGATTTACCCCGGGACTTTTGACCCATTAACCAATGGGCATGCCGATTTAGTGGTGCGGGCCGCCCGCATCTTTGACGAAGTGATTCTGGCGGTCGCCGCAAATCCGAGTAAACAACCGATGTTTAGCCTGGCTGAGCGCGTCGCGTTGGCCGAGCAGGCCTTTGTGCAATACCCCAATGTGCGGGTGCTGGGCTTCTCTGGGTTACTGGCACAATTTGCCAAGGACCATCAGGCGCAGATTTTATTGCGCGGAGTTCGTGCCGTGGCGGATTTTGAATATGAGTTTCAACTCGCCAGTATGAACCGGCAACTGAATCCGGATCTGGATAGTTTGTTTATGACGCCATCAGAAAAAAATACCTTTATTTCTTCTACCTTAGTCAAAGAAGTGGCCAAACATGGCGGCGATGTCTCGCGTTTTGTGCCTGCCCATGTCGAAACTGCTCTGAAGTTAAAATTAGCGCCATGAAAAAAATTACTGCCTTCGGTCTGTTGTTGCTGGCGCCAACCGTGGCCGCCACGCCCTGGCTTGATACGTCCGATAACTATTTACGCCAATCCCTGCAGACACTGGCCCAGGCCGGTTTGCTAAGCGGGCCGATCAATACTTACCCCATCATGTGGAAAAATATCGCGATCGATTTAAATAATATCGATGTGAATCAGCTCGATCCCAAGCTTCGGTTCGCGGCATACCATTTAAAGTCTGCGCTGGACGTAAATCGTGCCAAGTCGACCAGTGGACTGAAATTAAGCTACAACTCCCATGACATCGCCATACAAAGCTTTGGTGAGCCACACTTTGCACAATCCGCAGTGACCCTTTTTAGTGAAGCGCAGGGCAACCACTGGGCTGGCCGGTTACAACTGACCTATCGTAATGAATTTGACCGCCCTACTCAGCCTGGGGTCGACGCTCAAGAGCAACAACTGGTCGCTGATGGCAGTTATCTGGCTGGGATTTGGGGGAATTGGGTGTTAGCGCTGGATCAGGATTCGGTCTGGTGGGGACCGGGTCAACAAAGTAGTTTGTTGTTAAGTAACAACGCCAGACCGATCAGCGCCATCAGATTAAGTCGCCATAGCTGGCAAGCCGATAGTCGTCGCTGGCTGCAATGGCTGGGCCCCTGGAATATCACGACGTTTGTCGGACAAGATGCGGAAATGGAAAAACTCTTTTCCAGTGATGAACCTAATAACACCAAATACTGGGGGGGCCGCGCAACAATTCGTCCCTGGCCTGCGTTGGAGCTGGGTTTGAGTCGCGTAATCCAATGGGGCGGCACCGGCCGCAGTAACTCCTTTACCACCTTATGGGATTTGGTCAGTTATGATAAAACCGATGAAATTCCGGCCGATCAACGCGCTGCTGTCGATGTCAGTTATCACTTGCAGGCCTTTGGCTGGCCGCTCACCGCTTATGCTGAAATAGCTGATGACGACAATCAATCCGGTGTTCCGGATAAGACGCTCACCCTGCTTGGACTGCGCAGCTACTGGGGTGAACAACACGGGATCCACACGGTCAATCTAGAGTATTCCGACACTTTTCTTGATTGTGAAGAGAGCCTGCAACGCGGCAACTGCGCCTATCAGGGAGATGTCTTCGCGCAAGGCTATCGCCGCTTTGGCCGGATGATCGGCAGCGGGTATGGTGCCGATGCCAAAGTGCTGAGCGCGGGTTATCAATATCAGACCTTAGGCGGGATCAGCTGGTCAGGACATCTGTTTCGGGCGAACTTTTATGCGGCCATGCCCGAAGGACAACTGAGTTCCGACTCGCTGTGGCAGCTGAAAATGGAACATCGTCGCCCGTTATTCAATGGTTTGCTCAGTCTCCAGCTGCGCTTGGCAGAAAAATCTGATCTAAAACCGGAGTTTGATCACAGCTACCAGTTGGCGGGAAGCTGGGAATACCGTTATTGAGATGAGTGCTCGTCAGCAGCACCGGGCTGGTGCTCAAGATGCACTCTGTTACCGCCTCGCCGAATCTTCAGGGGAAAAGGGGCTATACTAGTACAGCGGTTTCAGCGATTTTCTATCGGATCGATATGCCATCCAGCTTGACTTGTAGGTTACCGGAGTTGAACCGACGCCAACTATGGACTGACAGCTGGCGTCACTGGGCTTTAGCTTATGGGCTGTTGCTATTGCCTGGTGCAGCGCCAGCCATGAACCAGAATCCAACGCAACAATTACCGGTACCGAGCGAAATCCGCATTCCTCAGCCCCGCTCGCAATACGATCTCTCGCAGCGGTATTATGTTGAACTACTCGAAAAAGTTTTAAAAAAAGCCGCCAATGGCCGATCTGTTCCGACGATCAAACCTACCCTGATGATGGAACAAGGCCGTGCCACGCGTGAATTGCTCAAAGGCGATTTAATCGATCTGTTTTGGGTTGGCACCGATCTCGAAAAGGAGCAGGAACTCAGAGCAATCCGTATTCCTCTGGAACGAGGTTTAATGGGTTTTCGCAAATTTACCATTCGGGCAGATCGGTACTTTGACTTCGATAACATCAACAACCTACAACAACTACAGCAGCTTACCGCATGCCAGGGTGCCTACTGGCCCGACACCGACATTTTGATTGCGGCCAAATTACCGGTGATCGCGGCACCGGTTTATGAAAATATCTTTAAGCAAGTGGTTGCAGGCCGCTGCGATTATTTTCCGCGCGGTTTACATGAAGGGATCGTGGAACTAAAGCAAAGGACGGCCTTATACCCGGAGCTTACCCGCTACCATGACATCATGCTGCACTACCCTTTTGCGGTCTATTTTTTCACCAGCAAACAGCACGAAGCGCTGGCTTCATGGCTGGAGCAAGGATTGGAAGCAATGATTAACAGTGGTGAGCTATTGCGTCACATGCAACAACACGGCTTAACCGGCCATGTCTTTCCATTAAAACATCACAACGCCAAACTGTGGCTGACCCTCCCCAATCCAAGACTGCCCCCGGGAACCGATCCAACCAATCGCCGGTACTGGTTTGTACCGGCAGATTTTTCCGATGTTTCAGATTTTGATAAAAATGTTGCGCCGGTACAACCAACGCGAGATCCACCAGAACCACAACACATGCAATAAGGCAAAAACCAATGAGGCCAATTTTGCCGGCAGCCACAACGCCAACTGATCAAATAACCACTGATAGGCAGACATTCGCTGACCATTGTGTTGCCACACCAACAACTCAGCCAACAGCACTGACCAGATTGATGACAAGATGTAGATAAAGAGCGGATTCGAACCATAGATCTTCAGGGGTTCTGCCAGCCGTTGCCAGCCGCGGATATCTACTAGCCATAACATCAATGCCAGTAACCAAATCAGTAAACCACTGCTGAGGAAAACATAACTGCCACTCCACAGCGGCTTATTCACCGGCCAGAACCAACCCAGCAGCAAAGCCATGACGATCATGCCGCTACCAACCCGTAACAACCAGTACAACCTCGGCAGCGGCGCCAGGGTTGCCAGCCCAGCAGCGACCCAATAACCAATCAACACATTGCCGATGGCTGGCAGGTTACTGAGCAAACCTTCAGGGTCAAACGGCATGCCATACCCCTGATACAGATGGGCAGGCCCAAGCAGGTATAAATCGAGTTGCCGCACCAGATTGCCAGCCAGTTCCAAGGGTTGGTCAGCGACCTGCAGCAACAACCAATACAGCAGCAATAGCGTGACCAGAGCAAACGGCAACGCACGTTGCTCTCGGATCTGAAAACGCCGGCAGTACAGCAACAAACCAGCGGCTAGTAGATAACAGATAGCGATCCGCTGCAGCACGCCGTAGATCCGTAATTCCGCCAACGGCTGCGCCCAAAACCAATTCAAAAACAAGCCACAACCAAACATAATCAGCGCGCGTTTGATTACTTTGTGCAAGGTTGCGGCATTGGCCGGGGCTTGTTTCAGCGCATAAAACATCGCAGCGCCGACGACAAATAAAAAACCAGGAAACACGATATCGGCAACCGTAAAGCCATCCCAGGACGCATGTAATAACGGGCTATACACATGCGACCAGGAGCCGGGGGTATTGACGAGGATCATCAGGGCAATAATCAGCCCCCGAAGCACATCCAGTGCATAAAAACGAACAGGTTGTTGCATTTGAAACTCCGGAACATTGCAGTCAGCTTCGAGCGAAAACGCCAGCGTTTTGGCACTGGCGTTGGAACCATCTCTTGCAGAAACCCAGCCTTACCACTGGCGGAGTTTGTGACCTTTTAATGCATAAAATAAGATGAATGCGTAACAAGGTAACATCACGGCGTAAGCGCCTTGCTGACCAAGCGATGTGCCGCTGAGCAGCCCCCAGAACAAAGGACCAAAAGCACCACCCGCGATGCCCATAATCAATAATGCCGATCCGACGCTGGTTAACGATCCCAAACCAGACAAAGCCAATGGCCAAACCGCTGGCCAGACGATGGCATTGGCCAAGCCCAAAATCGCAATAAACATCAGGGTGTCTGGAAGTGCCACCCCACCGAATGGGACTAATACCGCATTGGCAATCGTATAGGAGCTGGTATCACCAAACACAATCGCCAAGGTCAGTACTAAACCAAGCACTGCCGAAATCGCCAGCGCCGTTTGCTGCGATAAAAAGCGAGGGATCAGTAAAATACCCAGCACATAGCCAACCACCATGCAAGTCATGGTATAGGAAGTCATCACGGTGTAACGCTCGACCCCAAGCGATAAGGCAAACAAGCCGATGGTGTCACCGGCAATCACCTCAACCGCAACATAGACAAACAACGAAACCACACCAAAAACCAACGCCGGCTTTGCCAGCACCGCTTTTAATTGTTCACGACCAGTCCCCGTTTCATTTTCTTTAGCCAGCTCCGGCAGCGGTGAATACTTCACTGCCAGGCCCAATAAACCTAAAAACGCCGCCAGACCTAAATAAGGCATCACCAGACTCGCGGCCATAGCATCAATTTGTTCCGGAGTTAACGCGACATCCGCAGGTGTAGAAAAGCCACTGACAATCAAAGCTGTAAACACCATCGGCGCCACGACACCCGCCGTTTTATTCAGGATCCCCATGATACTGATGCGGACCGCTGCGGTTTCCTCAGGCCCAATTTTCACCACGTACGGATTGACCGCTGTTTGTAATAAGGTTTGCCCGGCACCAATCACCAACTGCGCCAGTAAGAACAACAGGAAGCTCTGCGCCTGCGCCGCAGGGATATACAACAGCCCCGCCAGCATCATCACGCCCATCCCAATCGCCATACCGTTTTTATATCCGACTCTGCGGATCAGCCAGGCCGATGGTAAGGCCGTAAAAGTAACGGCAATGTAGAAGGAAAACAGGATCAAGGACGCCTGGAATGGCGACAGCAATAGCATCTGTTTCAGATAGGGCATCAGCGACCCATTCAGCCAGGTGGCAAATCCCAGCACAAAAAATAGGATGGCGACGATGGCCATCGGCAAAATATTGCGACGCGCCTGGGTGGTTCCGACTGTCATTTCCATAATTCCTTCCTGTTGCTTTGTTATTATTGGTTTGATTTTTTTATCATGTGACTCAGCCTGAAACTGGCTCAGGTGGTTGTTGTCTTCACTGTCGAACTCTTCCTCGCCCGGAGAGTCATTGCTTCGGACGCCTTAAACAAAGGGCTGACCTTGCAACCAACATTGGACGACTTGGCCTTGGGCATTCAGCAGCGCCATATCCGCCCGATAACCCGGCGCAATCCGTCCCATCGAATTGGCACGGCCGATAAATTCTGCCGGATATAAACCCGCCATCCGCAGCGCTTCCCCCGGCTCGACCCCAAGTTCAGTCACAGCGTATTGCACTGCCCCAGCCATATCCAGCACCGAACCTGCCAACTGGCCACTTTCGGCGGTTAACTTATTGCCGCTGCGGGTGACTTTGCCGTCAAAAAATGCAAACTCGGTATCAGTGGTACCAACGGGCGACATCGCATCCGTCACGATAATTAACTTGCCCCGGGGTTTTGCCGCCAACGCCAGTTTTGCTGCCGTTGGATGGACATGATGTCCGTCTAAAATAATGCCGCACCAGGTGTCGGGATTGGCCAGCGCCACGCCGACCATGCCCGGCTCGCGGGACGTCAGCGGCGACATGGCGTTATACAAATGCGTAAAACCGCTGGCACCGGCGGCAATCGCGGCCTCAACGGTCTCTCCATCTGCATTAGAATGACCAAGACAGACGATGACCCCCAAACCAACTAATGCTGCGATTTGCGCAGGCGAAATATTTTCCGGCGCGACAGTCACCATTTTGATGCCTAAATCGGTGCGGGCATAAATCGCCAACTCCTGCTCCGACAGAGGCCGGATATGGGCGACCGGGTGCACGCCTTTTTTCGGCACCGATAGATGTGGACCTTCGAAATGCACACCCAGCACGCCCGGCATGTTGCTGGCAATGGCGCTGGCAATCACATCCGCGGTTTGTTGCATCACTGCGACTGAATCCGTAATCACTGTTGGCAATAAAGCCGTACTGCCAAAGCTGGCGTGCGCTTTCACCATCGTCGCCAAGGTGGCCAGGGTCGGAGCAGTATTAAATAATGCACCGCCACCGCCATTGACCTGAACATCAATAAAACCGGGAACCAGCGTCAGATTTTCAACTGGCACCCCGCTATGTGCGGCGAAAGGCTTGATAGATTCAATCACGCCGTTGTTAAAACTAACCACCACATTGTGCTGCCAGTGTTGCCCATCAAATAACTTTGCGACCGCAATCTGTTCTGTACTCACGCTGGTTCCTGCTTATTCATTGTATGTATCGCGCAATTCAAAAGAGTTTGAAAGATAAACTACACCCTTCATAAGTATTTGAAAAGGCATTCTACCGCGTTCAAACTGTTTTCGTGACCTTGTTTAAACCTGGCGGTGCATCCGGATCCACACCTCGACTGCGGGCAACCACTTCAACATCCAAATAAAAACGCTGCAACACCAGTAACGGCAACACCCGTGGATGTGTCGCTAAATCGCCATGATCTAAATGCACCAGACTGGCGCCACGGCTTTGTACTTCATCAATTTGCGCTTTATGGGCGGCATAAGCTTCGTCATGTACAGTCACATCAATTATCGCGAATTGATCTTTGACCAGAGTCACCGGACCATGTAAAAACTCGGCGCTGGAAAACGCTTCGGCATGGATCCCACAGACTTCTTTGAGCTTCAGCGCAATTTCCCGGGCGATGGCATAACCTGGTCCACGCCCAAGCACCACGCCATGTTTTACCTGCGCAACGCCTTGGGGAGTTAATTGTGCCGGTAACGCCTGGGCTTGCTGCAGCAGTTCAGGTAAAGCATTGACCGCATTTAATAATTCAGGTTGCTCGGACCATACTGCGACTAACTGTAATAGAGCACTTAAAGTCGCCAGATAACTTTTGGTTGCGGCAACGGCTTTTTCTGGCCCGACAAATAACGGCACCACAAAATCTGCCTGCTCTGCCAATGGCGAGCTGGTGTCATTGACCAGAGCCACGACCATCGCACCGGCTGCTTTCGCCATCGCAACTTGCGCCAGAATATCCGGGCTCCGACCGGATTGTGAAATCACCAACACTAAAGCATCGGTCAGTTGCAGCTGTTTGTTGTAAACACTGGCAATCGAGGGCGCCGAGTGCACGACTGGCAAGCCAAGTTCAATTTCAATCAGATATTTGGCAAATACACCGGCGTGATCAGAGGAGCCGCGGCCCACCATGTAGACATATTTTGGTGCGCGTTGGTTAATTTGGCTGACAATCGCCGCGATAGTGCTGCTGTTGGCGGCGAGTTGTTCACGGATTCGGGCTGGGGCTTCAGCGGCCTCTTGCGCCATAATAGTCGGGGTCATTTGCTGTTACTCACTTCTTCAGTTAACGATTGCCGTTTTGGCAGAATCTAATAAAGCTTGTTGCTGTCGTGCATACCAAATCGCGCCAAACTCCGGCGCTGCCAGTGCCGGGGTCAGTTGCTGTTGCACCCGCTCGTGCAGATAAGGCACTAATTTATAAGCAAGGCCACCAATCATCGAAAAACGTGGCGGTGCCAGTTCAAACAATTTCAGTGCGATTTGATTGATAAAGGCTGCCCCCTGTTGAACGATAGCTTGCGCTGTCGCATCCCCCTGCTCGGCTGCTGTAAAGACCAGCGGCGCATAACGGGCGTACACTGTCGGGGTGGCGTGCATAAAGTGACTGACAATCTCCAGGGTCGCACTGGTGCCAATGGCCTGGGTGAGTAATTCGCTGAGTAAAGTGGGGGCGGTCAGCTGATCTTTGCTGAGTAACACCTGATGGACCAGTTGCATCCCAAACCAGGCGCCGCTGCCGTTATCACCATAAGGAAAGCCATGGCCACCAATATCCAGCAACTGCCCTTTGACATCCGCCAGTCCACAAGAACCGGTTCCGGCGATAATCACTGCGCCATCCGCGCCATCGTGTGCGCCAATACAGGCAATATGTAAGTCGGTGGTCAGGTGAAATGCCGCAAATGGATGTTTCCATTCAGAGAACAATTTAAAATATTGCGGCATATTAACGCCGGCCAGTCCGGCACCAACCACTAATCTGGCCATCTCATTAAAAGTCATTCCGGCTGCGGTTAACGCTTGTTGGGTGGCAGTGAGAATTGAATCAGTCGCGACTTTCATACCACGTAACGGGTTGGCCGGTCCGCCCAGACCTTCGCCCAACAGTTGATTGTCGGCGTTAACCAGCACCACCCGACACTTACTGCCGCCGCCATCAATACCAAGATATAACGGCCCCAGTTGCCCTGAACTTATACTCATCCACCAACCTCATTGCATCGCTGCTGTTTTTGTCAGTACGCTGTGATTTTTTTACTTGCGTACCAGTGCTGGAAAAATGTACATTACCTGAATTGACAGCGTTGTCATTTTTCAGTTCAGCATATAATAATTTTGACAAATAACAAGACCCTTGTTTAAAAATCAAACTGAAAAATGTAATAAAGCAACGAAAAAATAAAAATAGCTGTCTGATTTCAGCAACTTATCAATCTGTCATCGATTGATTTTGCAGCAAGCTGCACGCTGCGTCAGATGTTTAAAACAGCCAGAACTGTCACGGCAGCACTGGCTATTGTCACAGGGGATGCTTGAATGAATACAGTAAAAACGCGCATTGCAGGGCTGTTGGTACTTTTACACAGTCCGTTGCTATTGGCACAAAATTTTACCGGGCAACCGCAATTGCAGCAATTTGCCAGTCAGGCCAAATTGGAATTTGCTATTGAAAGTAACTTTCATCGCGACGGACCGGTCGGTATTGTCAAACTGCAGAATAGCTCGACCATTGATTTAGCGCCGGGCCGTGGCAACTGGCAGATTTATATCCATTCCATCCGCAAATTACGCCATGCTTCGTCGCCCGGGTTACAGCTCGAACATTTGCAAGGCGATTTACACCGCATTACCGCCACCAGCGAATTCAAAGGTTTACCTGCCGGACAACAACTGGAACTGCGCTACCATGCCGCAGCGTCGAAGGTGAGTTACAGCGATTTTATGCCGCGCGCTTTTATCGTCGCAGGCTCGTTACAACCTGAGGTATTCGCTAACACCGACACCGAACAATTAAACCAGTTTGTTGCGCCTTTTATAAAACCTGAACAGCAATTACGACACCAGCAACCGAAGCCGGACCTATACCCTATTGCGACCGCCAGCAGCCGCTTCCAACAGAACTTACTGGTTAATGCCGGTGATCTGAGCGCCGAAGCAGTGCAGGATCGGATTATCCCCACGCCGAAAAAAGCGGTGTATGGGCGGGGACGAACTGAGCTCAACAGCAATTGGCAAATTAATTTCCAGGGCCGCCTGACCACAGAAGCGACTTATTTACAGCAACAATTGGCAGCCGTTGGCTTGTCACTCCAGCTACAAAGCGGCATCAATGAAAAACACCAGCAAAAAATAGTATTGATGGTCGATCCATCCTTGCAAGGCACCGAGCGTTACAAACTGGATATCAATGCTGACAGCGTGCTGATCCGTGGCTCCGATAACGCCGGGGCATTCTATGGCCTGCAATCCTTACTCAGTTTACTGCCGGCACAGCTGAACCAAAAGGTAGCCAGTTTACCCAGGGTCTCGGTTGATGACGCCCCTCGCTATCGTTGGCGCGGCATGCATTACGATATGGCACGTAATTTTCACGGCAAAGAAGTGACGCTACGGCTGATTGAGCAAATGGCACGCTACAAACTGAATAAACTGCACTTGCACCTGACCGAAGATGAAGGCTGGCGCCTGGAAATCCCTGGCTTACCTGAACTGACTGATATTGGTGCGAAACGTTGTTTTGATCTCACTGAACAAAAGTGCTTACTAACCCAACTTGGCACCGGCCCGCACGCCTCAGGCTCGGGCAACGGCTATTACAGCACGGCAGATTTTATTGAAATTCTAAAGTTTGCCGCCGACCGCCATATCGAAGTAGTGCCGGAAATAGATATGCCAGGCCATGCCAGAGCCGCCATCAAAGCGATGGAAGTGCGCTACAACAAACTCAAGGCACAAGGTAAACCTGAAGAAGCCAGTCGGTATTTACTGAGCGACCCAGCGGACAAGTCAGTCTATATGACAGTGCAGAGCTACAGCGATAACTCAGTCAATGTCTGCATGGAATCAAGTTATGCGTTTATCGATAAAGTGGTGTACGAACTGCAGCAAATGTATCGTCAGGCTGGCATCAAGCTCAATACCTATCATATGGGTGGCGATGAGGTTGGGGTTGGTTCCTGGGAGAAATCGCCAGCCTGTCAGGCTTTGTTTGCGAAAAACTTGCCGGCAGTTGCTGGTGTGGCGGATCTGAAACCCTATTTCGTCAGCCGCGTGGCGTCGATGCTTCATAGCCGTCAGTTGGCATTGGCTGGCTGGGAAGACGGCCTGATGTATGACAAGGTCAACACCTTTAACCGGAATCAGTTTGCCAATGACCAAGTCATCGCGAACGTCTGGGACAATATCTGGGAATGGGGAGCCGGCGACCGTGCGTACCGTCTCGCCAATGCCGGCTATCAGGTGATTTTATCGCATGGTACCCATTTATACTTCGACCATCCGCAGGAAACGCATCCGGAAGAACGCGGGTATTACTGGGCGACCCGCTATAGCGACAGTGCCAGAGTTTTTGGGTATATGCCGGATCAAATCTATGCCAATGCCGACAAAACCCGCGATGGCGCCGTGATCACCGATTTGGAAGCCTTGGTCGGCCGGGCGATGCCCGCGTTAGAAAAACCAGAGAACATTTTGGGAATGCAAGGCCAGTTATGGTCTGAAACGGTGCGGACCGCGCCACAGCTGGAACAAATGATTTACCCTCGCCTATTACCATTGGCCGAACGCGCCTGGCATCAAGCAACCTGGGAAGGCGCAACTGCCGATGGCAAGCGTCGGGATGCAGATTGGCAAAGTTTCGCCCGGGTGATGACTCAGCGAGAATTACCAAAGCTTAGCAAAGCTGGCGTCAACTACTATCTGCCGCCACCGGGTGCAGTGGTCATCGATGGTGAACTGCAAGCAAATAGTGCCTTCCCGGGACTGGCGATTGAATACAGCCTGGATCAGGGAAAAAGCTGGTTGCCTTTTGCAGCAGGCAATCGGGAAGGCATCAAAGTGCAGTCTGGTGCAGTCGCCGGTGGCAAGGTCTGGCTGCGCAGTAAAAGTGTTAGTGGTGAGGTGAGTCGGGTAACAACGACCGACTAACGGCTATTAACCCCACACGATCGACAGCAAGCAACCGGCCACATTGGGGATCAACCCAAGTGACCGGTTGTTGTTTGGCGGTGATAGAGTCGCGGCGCTAGTTTTGACCTGAGCCATGACCTGCGCCATGACCAAGGATTTGCGCCATTACCGCGGTTGCCCGCAGCGCCGTATCGCCCGTGGAAGGATGTTGCCCCTGCCCTGCTAATTGACGTGCGATATTTTCCACATGATACTTTTGGATATGCGGCGGATGGGCAATGTGCAGACTGGCGGTGCCGTTGGCATTGGTTAATAACAGTGGCTGCTCATCAAACACTGAAAAGCGGATAGTTCCCACGCTACCGATAATTTCAACATCATCGCGCCGGCTGTCCGCGGCAAAATTCCAGAAACCACTGCCGCTGGCACGACTGCCATCTTGTTGCGCCGCAAATAGCCAACAGGCCGTCACCGCATCTTCAGCGGGATATAAACCTTGCTGATTGAGTGCCATACCTTGCACTTGAGTGATATCTCCCAACAAATACATCAACAAATCAAGGCCATGGCTTGCCAGATCGACAAAATATCCACCGCCGGCCTGCGCCGGATCTGTGCGCCAATTGGCCTGCCCCGCCTGATCCGCAGCATTTGGTTGCCGGCTGAAGGCCCAATGCACATGGCGCACCGACCCAATCAATCCTTGTTGTAACCATTGTTGTACCTGCAAAAATCTGGGCAAGGAACGTCGGTAATAAGCGACAAACAGCGGTTTGCCAACTTCTGCGAAGGCGGCAACCATTTGGACACATTCGTCTGTACTCAGTGCCATTGGTTTTTCAACACAACAAATTTTACCGGCGGCTGCCACTTTTAAGGCATAAAACAAATGGCTGTCTGGCGGGGTTGCAATATAAACAGCATCAATTTCGGGATGTTGAATCAAAGCATCAGCATCACTGAACCACAAAGGTACTTGATGACGCCTGGCGTAATCTTCAGCTTTAGCAGCGTCGCGACGCATCACGGCATGCAATTTAAATCCGGGAGTCTGCTGATACGCCGGACCGCTTTTCACTTCAGTCACGTTACCACAACCAATAATTCCCCAGCGGATACTGACCAATGAGGTGAATTCTATGTCTGTATTTGTCACTATGGCCTCGAAAAGAGTATGAAATTATTTATGTAGCATAAATTAACTCGAAAACACACTTCGGATAAAAAATCATAACGGACTAAAAACTTCGCTATCGAGAAAAAACGAGCTGATTTATCGAATTTTTTTGCTTGAAAAGCAGATGGGTGGGTGGGTTCAAAAAAAACACATCAAGAATATAAAAACAATCACATTAATAAATAATTAATGAGCACCAATGAAATAAAAAATAAAAAAGCAGGAAACAATAAAATGTATCCTGCAAAGACCCTTGGATAAGGATTGGCAAATAAAACACAACATCCATGTAGGCTGGACAACCATAATTACCAACTACCAATAATTATGATCGCAGGGAGATACAAGTTGAACAGTCCCCAGCACCCCTGTTCACCCTTGATTATATTAATCACAATTGACAACGCTGTCACTAAGTTTGTGTTTTTTTTTTCGACAGATTTTTAGTGAGTGCACATCACGCTTTCCAAGGCAGAACCAAAGTGAACACAAGGTGCTCCTTTAGAAAATAAGTCATTGTAATTAATCAATTAAAAATAAACCTACGTGATAAAACCTGAGTAATCAGATGCAGCGAACCACCGCTATAACGCTGCCACTACCGCTCAAAATTTAGTTGTTCCTTGCTGAGCACTGGCGGATCTCAATTCCACCGAGCGAAGTAGTAGCGTTGCCCAATGTTAGGTTTTTCAGTTAGGTACTGACAAAAAATAAACCACCGACTGTATTTTAATATTATTAATCTATTGGAATGAAATTAAAAAAAGGAATTTTGATAATTTCATATAAGGACCAACATCATTATCTTGAGTTTATCCAACAGCAGACATACTATCCACATAGTCATTTTAGAATTTTGGAATCACATGACAGAACCTATTCGTAAAGTGGTGATTGTAGGTGGAGGTACTGCGGGCTGGATGACAGCGGCGAGTATGATCCGTTATGCCGAAGGCAAAGAAATTTCAGTGACGTTGATTGAATCTTCAAAAATTCCGACCGTGGGTGTCGGTGAAGCAACAATTCCCAACATCGTCCAGTTCAACCGAAGCCTTGGCATTGATGAGATTGAATTCATCAAAGCGACACAGGCAACCTTTAAGTTAGGTATTCAATTTGAAAACTGGTATCAGCAGCAACACCAGTTCTTTCATCCTTTTGCTGATTTCGGCTTAAAAATCGATCAAGTTGATTTTCATCAGTATCTGCACCGGCTAAAAGCGAGCGGCATCAGCACCAATCTGGAAGATTATTGTTTTGCAGCCGTATTGGCCCGCTACGATAAATTTGCCCAGCCGCATCCTCATCCGGCGAGCCCATTGGCCGATTATTCTTATGCTTATCATTTTGATGCCGGGCTCTACGCCAATTTCCTGCGGGACTTTTCAGTTAAACTTGGCGTTCAGCACATTGACGCCGAGGTATCTCATACCCAACTCAAGGCTGAAAATGGGTTTATCGAATCGCTGCGATTGGATAACGGCATGGACATTCAAGGTGATTTGTTTATCGATTGTTCTGGATTCAAAGGTTTACTCATAGAGCAAGCGCTTGGAACCGGCTACGAACACTGGAATGAATGGCTGCTATGTGATGCGGCCGTCGCGGTGCAATCAGAACGTGTTGAAGCCCCAAAACCTTATACCCGCTCCATCGCCATGCAAGCGGGCTGGCAATGGCGCATTCCCCTGCAGCATCGCACCGGCAACGGCTATATCTACAGCAGCCAGTTTGAAACGGACGCCCAAGCCCAACAAATCTTACTGGAAACCATCAAGGGTTCGCCAATCAACCAGCCCCGGAAAATTACCTTTCATCCTGGACGCCGGAAGAAGATCTGGCACAAAAACTGTGTTGCGATTGGGCTTGCCAGTGGTTTTCTCGAACCATTGGAATCAACCAGTATTTCCTTAATCCAGACGGCTATTGCCAAACTGCTGACGTTTTTTCCGGATCAATCTTTTAATGAGCACGATATTGCCGAAGTGAATCGTCTGCATCACCGTGAGCTGGAACATATCCGCGACTTTTTAATCCTGCACTACAAGCTAACCAGTCGGGACGACTCCCCTTTTTGGCGCTACTGCAAAGACATGAAGATCCCGGACTCTTTAGCACATAAAATCAATCTATATGAAAGTCGCGGTCATATTGTGATGCTGGACAATGAATCGTTTAAAGAATCAAGCTGGCTCGCTATGTACAACGGGTTTAACCTGACGCCACAACGTTACGATATTAGGGCTGATGCGGTTGAGCCCACCCTGATTAAACAAAAGCTTGATCAGATGCAGCAGTCGATCAAGATGGCGGCCTTGAAAGCGTTGTCGCATGACGATTTTATCAAAGCGCATTGTCAGGCGTAACTCTGACCCATTTGCGCCATCGCGGAGAGCGCATGGATCATTGGTGGACCGTGAGCAATAGCCGGATCTGAACTCCTGCAAATCCGGCTCTTTTAGCAGATTATATTTTGGGCGCCTGACAAAATTGCGCAATAAAATCAGTATGATTTGGCTGTTTCAGCGTCGCAGCTAAAATCGCGTCTTTACCGCGTTGCAGCGATAAAGCTAATTTTGGATAATCCAGCGCATCGACGGTCGGATTATAAGCTGCCGGCATTTGTCCCATGCCGGTAAAGACGGCGTACCAACTGGTCGGCTGAAACAATTCTTCAGTCCCCGGAATTAAACCGCCGCCGGCGCGGAAAAATTCCAGTTTGCGCTGCAGGCTTGGTGCAACCTCCATTTCTGTCTGACACCAGCGCCAGAAGGGACTGTCGTCGCGTTTTGTAGTGCAATAATGCAAGACCAGGAAATCACGGATCTCCTCATAGTCCGCCCGGACCCGTCGGTTAAATTCATCGCGCAGCACCGGGTGACAGTTGCGATCCGGAAACATCCGCACAAATAACGCCAGAGTTTTAGAGACCAGGTGAATGGCGGTTGATTCCAGCGGCTCCAAAAAGCCTTGCGCCAGTCCTAACGCCAGACAATTGCGGTTCCAGGCTTGCTTGCGAATCCCGGTGACAAAAGGAATGATCCGCGGCGCAGTGATTTGCTCTCCCTCAACCGCAGCCAGCAAAGTTGCGGTTGCCTCTTCATCTGAGCAAAACTTATCGCAAAAGACATAACCATTGCCGGTGCGGTGTTGCAATGGAATACGCCAGATCCAACCGGCTTCTTTGGCAGTGGATGTGGTGTAAGGTGTTGGCGGCGCCACATTTTTTGTCTGAACCGTCACTGCTCTGTTACAGGGTAGATAGGCCGACCAGTCGTCATATCCAGTGTGAAGTGTCTGTTCAATCAATAAGCCTCTGAAACCACTGCAGTCGATGAAGAAATCACCGGCAATCCGCTGCCCATCCTGCAACACGACCGCGGCAATATCCCCTGTTTCAGATTGTTGAATTGATTCAATATGGCCTTCCACCCTCACCACGCCGAGCTTTTCCGCGAAGGTCCGCAAATACTGGCCGACCAGGGTTGAATCAAGATGCAATGCGTAATGGGTTCCGGCCAGCGCCGTGCCCATGGCTTTATGTGGCAGAAAAAACTTTCCATGATCGGATAACACCGATTCCGGCGAATGGGCCATCAGTGGAGTATCATCGCCTTCAGCCTTGGCTTTGAGCCAGCACTGGAAAAATTCATGGCCATCAATAGTGCGGCCCAAAGTACCAAATGGGTGAAAATAGTGTTCACCGCGCTGATGCCAGTCCTCAAACCGGATCCCCAGTTTGAAACTGCCCTGCGTTGCCTTGATAAACTCCGCCTCATCGAGCCCGAGGCTATGTAAAGTGGCTAAAAAGGGCGGAATGGTCGCTTCGCCCACACCGATAATACCAATCTCGGCCGATTCAACCAAAGTAATCGCTACGTCTTTGCCTTTGAAAATATTGGCAAGAGTTGCAGCGGCGATCCAACCGGCGGTACCGCCGCCGACAATGACAAACTGCTGGATGGGGTGTGCTGTTTTTTGCATCTGATGATTCTCGGTAAGAACTCAGGCCATGGCTTTTTCAGGGGAAAAGCCACAGAACCTCGTTAGAAATTGTTCATGGTCCGGCACCGCTTGCACCATAGTGCGGATTTGCTGACGCATACTGCTTAGCTGCTGTTGCAACAGCGGGAGTGGCAGCCGGTCGACCTCTGGGTGATAACTATCCGGTAACAAACCCAGTCCACTAAACACCGCGAGCCAGCTATCGGCGCCAAAAATTTCCCATGGGTAACGTCTGATCTCGCCACTGCGTTTAAAAATACTGATCTTTTCAGCCAGCATGTCGGGCACCGCCATCTGCCGGCAATCACGCCACATTGCACTATCATCCCGCTGATTGGCTTTGTAATGCAGAATAATAAAATCACGCACCCGCTCGTATTCCAGCATGGTGACTTCGTTAAAACGATCAATCTGCTGCTGCGAGTACTCGGGCTTGGGAAAGGACAGTATAATTTTTTCAATCGCGGTTTCGACCAACGCGATACTGGTACTTTCCAGCGGCTCCAGGAAACCAGACGATAAACCGACGGCGATACAGTTATTATTCCAGGCTTTTTTCCGTCGCCCCGGCACAAAAGAAAACGCTCGCGGCTGATGTAATGGTTTACCACTGATGTTTTGCAGCAAAGTGGCGGTGGCTTCATCATCACTGATGTAACGGCTGCAATATACATGACCATTGCCCTGGCGGTGCTGTAGCGGAATGGTCCATTGCCAGCCCGCCTGATGCGCCGTAGAAACCGTTCGAGGAATTGGCGGGCCATCGAGCGTACTTTGCAAAGCAACGGCTTTATCACAGAACAGCCACTGACTCCAGTCTTCGTATCCGGTCGCTAAAGCACCTTCAATCAACATGGCTTTAAAGCCGGAACAATCAATAAACAAATCGCCGGCCTGTTGCTGCTGATTATCCAGCTGCAATAACTGAATTTCACCGGTTTGTGGTTGCAGCTGCACCTGGTCTATTTTGGCATCCAGATGCACCACCCCGTGCGACAGCGCATAGTCGCGCATCAACCCGGCAAACAATGACGCATCAAAATGCAGCGCCCAGTCGAAAATATGTAATTCAGATTTTGGATTTGGGTCCGTCAGACAAAACTTATTGTGTTTTGCCAGATTTATCCCGAGCGAATAATCGGCCAGTTCCGTCGGATCGCCAAGCTGGTGTAATTTTTGCCAATAATGATGAAACGGGATCTGATTGATATGTTGACCAAACAACCCAAAAGGATGAATAAATGAGCTGCCCAAGGTGCGCCAGTTTTTAAATTCGATGCCCAGCTTACAAGTGGCATTGGTGGCTTTGAGCACATCGATATCGCTAAACCCCAGGCGTTGATAAAAACGTCTTAAGGTTGGAATCGTCGCCTCGCCAACGCCAATAGTGCCAAGCTGTGACGACTCGACTAACGTAATCTGCACTGGCATCCGCTGAAAATGATGACTCAAAGCGGCCGCGGTCATCCAGCCTGCCGTGCCGCCCCCCACGATCACCACAGATTTGATTGGCGTGTTCGTGACAGCCGTTTTCGTGACATCCATCGACACTCTCCATCAGTGTTTATTGCAGCAGCTCAGAGTTGTAGCTGCAGTGTATACCGGAAAAAAAACCGCCGCTATTGCGACGGTTTTTCAACCAGCTTGCTGTTGGAAAAACCAGCAAATTCAATCAATTACTTAGAACTTCACGCGAGCACCGATAGTCCAGCGTGCTTCATACACGTTCTGGAAGGCTTTCTGGTCAGAGAATTCCAGGTAAGTCTGCTGGAATTCTTCCGTGATGTTCGAACCGTTGATGTAAACACTGGCATTTTCAGAGATGTTATAGGTTGCGCTGATATCCAGCTGCGAATAATCATCCTGATACAGTGACTGGAAGCCTACCGCACCAGCCCCCTGAGTAATCAGACGCGGGCTACGGCTGTTCCAGGCGATACGGGCAGAGAATTCATCCTGCTCGTACCAGGCAACCACGTTGTAAGTGTCTTTAGACATGCCAACGAATGGCAGATCGTTACCAAACACGTCTTTTTTCTTCTGTGAAGAATCGCTGTAGGTATAGTTGACGTCAACACCGAAGTTAGACAGGAAGCTGTTGCTAACCACATCGGCGAGCGCTAAACGACCACCCACTTCGAAACCTTGCACCTTACCACCTTCACCCTGCACCTGAGTGCTGAATGGCCATGGACCACGTTTTACGCCATCCGGATCCGGCTCATCAATCATCACAGTTCCATCTTCGGTGAAGCTGGCGATTTCAATTTTGTACAGTGACAAGTAAGTCATGGACGAGGACATGGCATACCATTCCGCAGAGAATGAGTAGTTGTTTGAACGCCATGGATTCAGACTCGGGTTACCACTTAAACTACCGTTGACGACCCGCAGACAGTCACATTCGCCGTTAATCGTCATCCCAACTGACTTACCACCACCTAAAGCGGCCAGGTTCAGAGGCTGCATATTTTCGGTGTAAGCTGCACGTAAAATCACCTCATCGGTTAAACCTGCCGCCACGTTAAGTGATGGCAAATAATCACGGTAACTACGTTTGGTGACGGTATCACCCACATCCGGTGCTAAACCTGAGTGAGGTAAGTTCGGACTGCCGGTCACGTTCTGTTTTACCAGAATATCGGTGTCGATCACTTTCATCCCGAAGTTACCGCTGAAAATACCGTGTTCGAAGTTCGCTTGCAGGAAGTAGTTAAACTCGTCCAACTGTACATCGTAGCTGGCACCAGCATTTTCAGTACGAGCCACGTTACCAAAGGTTTTCTCATGGAAAGCCCGTGGGTTACGGAAGTTTTCCGGATCAATCACCCAAACGCCCGGAATACCCTGCACGCCACCGAAATTCGTCTGGTATTTAACGGTGGTGTGCTGATCTAAACGAGTCGGCGGTAACAGCGTGTAAGGCACCCAGGTACCGGCTTTTAAATCACCGACATCCTGCGTCAGGTACTCACCGGCAGCAGGATTTCCTTCACAACCTTTGGTATTGATGTACTGGTCAACCGCTTTCCACTGCGCGATGTCACAGCCATTGCCAAAAGTCGATGTGTAGGAGAAATCGTCATGGTCAACCACACGTTCTTTGGCACGGACACCAAAGTCAACGCTGGTAATAAATTCGCTATTGGCAAACTCATAGTTCCACTTGGTACTGAACGTATTGACTTCACCCCGGTCGTCAGTATTACCTTCAGAAGAGAATGCACCAATGTGGTAGGAGTCTAAATCAGCGAGGTAAGCACCAACTGAACGCACGCCTTTGCCGCCATTGACGTTTTGGTCAAAGCCACTGAAGACCGGATGTTTGCCACGGGCGTCATAACCCATTAAGAACTGGCTTTCGATGCCGCCAGGCGAGAACTTGGCATAACAACCACCAGCGCTACCGACGCGGGCTTCGCCATTTTTACAGTTCACGCCTTGAGAAAACTGACCTGGGCCTGTAACCAGAGAACCCTGGTCGATGCTCAGAACGTCACCTTCACCATAGCCATGGCGCATTTCAGCAGTGGCTGTCGCACGCGTTGCACGAACCTGACCAGATAATGGACCCTGACCTTTGAAATCAAGTTGCAGATTGAGGTTTCTGGATTTCTCTTCGTTGATGTTGACCTGAGTGAACGACTGTAAACGCCAGGATTTCATGTTGAATGCGTTGACACCGCCCCACTTGTTACCGTCTTTATCGGTAAAAGTATCACCGGTCCAGCCATTAGCGGTTGGGTAAGCGTAATCGTTAAAGGTATACCAACGGTTGTTTTGCGACAGACCGCTGCGGGCGTTAAAACGATTTTGGTCGGTATAGAAGTAATCTGCGGTAAATTCAAAACCATTCCCCAAATCAACCTGACCTGAGAACTGGAACGCATCACGTTTGCGTTCTTCCTGCTTGTTAAATGCAGCAAAACCTTGGGGTACGACATGGCGAACCGTTTCGCCACGTGGGTTAGCACCCCAGGTAAAGTTGTTGTTGGCAGCACCGATCCCGCCGTTCTCGGAGGTATCAAAATAACCGTTGTAATCCGTTGCCAGATTCGCTTCTGAGGTGACCGCTGAAACGAGCACACCCCATTTTTCTTCTTTGTAAGAAAACAAACCATTCACATTCGGATCATTTTCTTTGCTGATACTGCCGCGGGTCAATTCAGCGCCACCTGCAAAGGTGAACCCCTCATCCATATCAAATGGACGGCGGGTTTTCAAATCGACTGAGCCAGAAATACCCATACCGCTCAGCTTGGCTTCCGAAGATTTATAGACTGTCACGCCAGAGAACAACTGCGACGGTAAATCACCAAAATCAGCACCCGACTGGTCGATAGTCGTCGCACTTAAAAACACTTCACCATTCATGGTGGTGTCAACCTGAGGTAAGCCACGGATCGCCACCGGACCACCTTCACCTGCCACACGCTCAATCTGCACACCAGAAATCCGCTGCAGTGAATCCGCAATCGTGACGTCAGGCAGTTTACCGATATCTTCTGCCGCAATCCCGTCAACCTGAGATGCAGCAAAACGCTTTTCATTGATACTTGCTTTAGTACTGGCACGAATACCACGAACTTCTATCACTTCGAGTTTTTCGTCAGCACCAGCAGCGGCAGCTTGCTGAGCGAATGCCGGCATTGATAATGCTGCAGCCCCAACCACTAAACCGAGTCTGACTGCCAATGCACATTTATTCATTTTAGTGTGCGACATGAGCTTCTCCCATTCCTGTTTCTTATCGTGTGCGATGTGTTTTTTGTTGTCCTGCAATGACAGCGTTGTCATTGAAATTCAACATACACAAAAAATTTTTGATTTGCAAACCCCTTTCGCTGAAAATTTAGCCGAAATTTTTGTTCCTTTCCTGTCGATGGAACAGGGTTAGCTTGATGATCACTAAATTAGAATGAGTTAAATTTAATAAAGAAATCAACGTAAACTATTGTTTTAAATGAGTTTAAAATCCAAGCAAAAATCCACCTACAACAGACTGCTTAAATTTTGACAAATAAACAATTGCCGTTTAGACAAAAAAGATGTATCCCTAAGTTTAATTTTCCTTACAAATTGACCATCGCTGTCATTTGTATCAGGAGCTAGGGCCATAACAGTATAAAAATAAGCCTGAATCAGCCATTTAAGCTCCCAGCCACGCCACATTTGCTTATGGGTAAAAACGGATGAAGATAACCATTAATGACGTTGCCAAACTGGCCGGTGTTTCAATAAAAACCGTCTCCAGGGTGATGAACAATGAGCCCTCAGTAAAGCAGGCGACTCTGGATAAAGTGACGGCTGCGATTAGTCAGCTCAATTATCAGCCAAATGCCGCAGCCCGAAATCTGGCCAGTACCCGTTCTTATAGCATCGGCTACATTTATGACAACCCAAATGCCTACTATGTAATTGATATGCAAAGAGGTTTGTTGGAAGCTTGCCGCAAGCATGGTTATGAATTGCTGATCCACCCAACCAATGCTAAATCAGCGGGCATCGTACAGGAAGTGATTGATTTAGTGCAGCATGCAAGGTTAGCCGGCATCGTTCTGACACCGCCGTTTTCCGAAATGCCGGAAATTGCTGAAGCCCTGGATCAGATTGGTGTCGATTTTGTGCGGATCATCTCAGGTTCCACACCCTCGCCGAAATTAACCAACTGCGTGTTGGTCGATGACTTCACAGCGGCTTTTAAGATCACCAATCATCTGCTGGAGTTGGGCCATTGTGATATCGCATTTTTATGTGGTGATGAAGAGCACAGCTCCAGTGGAGAACGTTTAGCAGGATTTAAAGCGGCGCTGACTAAAAGAGGCATCCAGGCCAATCCGAAATATATTATCCCGGGCAGTTACTCGTTTGAATCCGGGGTGAAAGGCGCGAAAACCTTGCTGGCGTTACCGCAAAAGCCGACCGCTATTTTTGCCTGTAACGATGAGATAGCTGCAGGTGCTTTATTTAGTGCCCGTTTGTCGAATGTCGAAATTCCGCAACAACTGTCGATTGTAGGCTTTGAAAACAGTCCATTCTCACGTCAGACCTGGCCACCGCTGACCACAGCGCATCAGCCAAACAGTACGATTGCATTGCAGGCCGCGGAATTGCTGTTTCGCCACGCCAGACCCGGTGTTCATCTGGCGAATACCGAGCAACAACCGGTGTTTATTCCGGAGCTGCTGGTACGGGAATCGACGGCCGCTTGCCCACGCTAACTTAATCTGTTTGCATACAAAAAAGCCCAGCGACTGCATCGCTGGGCTTTTTGTCGTGCTCAATAAACCAGATGACTTGGGCTCACCCGGCTTCTTGTTAAGGGGAAACTGCCTGCATCATCAGCGCGGCAACATAAGCACCATAAGTACCAAGCGCATAACCCAAAACGGCTAGTAACACCCCTACAGGTGCCAGTGACGGATGGAAAGCCGAGGCAACCACAGGTGCTGATGCTGCACCACCGATGTTCGCCTGACTGCCCACCGCCATAAAAAACATCGGCGCTTTAATTAATTTGGCTACTAATAACAATAACCCAGCATGGATGCTGATCCACAGCAACCCGACCAGGAACATCACCGGGTAATCCATCACCGCTGTGATATCCATGTGCATACCAATAGTAGCCACTAAAATATAAATAAATACCGAGCCCACTTTTGAGGCGCCAACGGCCTCCAAATCACGGACTTTGGTCATTGATAACAACAAACCAAAGGTCGTCGCCAGCACCACCAACCAGAAGAAAGTACTGGTCAGACTATACATCGCCAAATGCGGAGCGTTGGTTCCAATCCAGGGCGCAATCCAGTTGGCCAGCAGATGAGACAAACCCGCCACACCAAAACCGATGGCCAGCAAATTCATTAAATCAGCAGTTGATGGATTTTTAGAGTTTTCTGCCTGATATTTTTCAACCTTCGCTTTTAATTGTTCGATGGCCGAAGTATCAGCGCCATTGGCTTTGTCAAACCGAGCGGAGTTGGCGGCAATCCACAATAAAATCGCAGTCCAGATATTAGCGACAAGCACATCTACGGTAATCATTACCGAGAAAATATCGCCACCGACGTTAAACACTTCTTTCATCGCGGCCTGATTCGCGCTGCCACCGATCCAACTCCCTGCAACGGTCGACATCCCACGCCACGCGGCATTAGCGCCTTCGCCGCCAAGCTGCTCAGGGAAGAACTGTGCCACGGTAAATAATGCAATTGGCGCACCGATGATGATACCGGCAGTACCGGTTAAAAACAAAATAAGCGCTTTAGGGCCAAGACCGATAATCGCTTTAAAATCAATACTTAAGGTTAATAAAACTAAACATACCGGCAGTAGGTAACGGGATGCTACTTTGTAAAGCTCCGACTTTTCACCGTCGATAATACCGAAGCTGTTAAACAGCGCCGGAATGAAATAACAGAGTAAAATCGACGGCACATAACGATAAAATTTCTGCCAGCCCGGATGTGAACTGTGGCTGGTATGAAATACAAAGCCGAGGATCAGGGCGAGTAAGCCCAGCACCACGGCATCATTGGTAATTAAAGCGGTTGATTGCATCAGCAGATCCCCAACTGTTATTCGTGGACAAGGTGAACTTCGCAACCCAGCATCTTGGAAACTTAACCAACTCATTGCCGCTGTGGCAGTGAAGTGTGGTTTAACGCAGTTTTTCTCAGGCTAAAATCGCTTGGTCGACCAGACTTATATTTTTTCTATTTGAACGCAATCTAGCATAGAACTTGGCTTTGGCAAAGCTAGCCTGCCAGTTTGGCGATCTGATGCTATTTTTTTGTGATAAGCGATAAAAGCACAAGTTAAGTGAAGTAAAAATTGCAGACGTCCTGCCATCTGTTTGCATGATTGATTATTTCCTCACCACAGCTTTCAAACGCTGCCTTGCCGCAAGATCTGTGATCTCCTGCTGAGAATGCATCTGCAAGTGGTTTGGATATAGCACTAAAGTACCGTTGCGACTCTCCCCTGCCAGCCACTAGCATCCTTGATGATCCGAGGGTTCAGCACCATGCTGCTTCCAGAACAAAATAAAAGGACATCCTGATGAAAGTGTTAATCACCGGTGGCGGTGGTGGCATCGGTTTTGCGGTAGCAACCGAATTCGCCTCAGCCGGATATGAAGTGGTGCTGGCAGATATCCATGCCGACCTGGTTCACAGTAAAGCCGCAGAACTGGCGGCACGGGGCCATCGCGCCAGCGCCGTGCTACTGGATTTAAATTCCCAATCATCTATTGAACAAACCGTGGCTGCCGTGGGGGCGATTGATATCCTGATTAACAATGCCGGGATCCAGCATGTAGCCAGGCTGGAAGAATTCCCGGAGCAAAAATGGCAACAACTGCTACAGGTCATGCTGACCGGCCCAGCCATGTTAAGCAAAGCGCTGCTGCCGGGGATGCGGGAGCGTAATTTTGGCCGGATCATCAATATCGGTTCGATTCACGCGCTCATCGCCTCTCCGTTCAAATCGGCTTACGTGGCAGCCAAACATGGATTATTAGGTTTCAGTAAAGTCGTGGCGCTGGAAAATGCCGATTTTAATTTCACCATCAATACCATTTGCCCGGCTTATGTCCGCACGCCGTTGGTGGAATCGCAAATTGCCGCACAATGCAAAGAGCACAATCTCACCGAACAACAAGTCATTGAGCAAATTATGCTGGCACCGATGCCGCAAAAAGCCTTTATTGGCGTAGATGAAATCGCCGCCACGGCGCTGTTTTTATGTCAACCGGCCACCCGGCATATGACAGCACAAACCCTGGTGCTCGACGGAGGCTGGACCGCACGCTGACAATCGCTAAAAACTCAGGCACAATCAGGGACTTCTTCTGATGACACAGGCTCCGCCCATGCTGTTAGCGCAAGGAAATATTGGCCTTGGCACTATTGCTGCCTTGTCCCTGTTGTACCTTGGAGTCCTGTACAGTGTTGGGCGACTAGGCCGGCGCGTCACCGGTCATCATCCGCTGGCGCCCTGGGTATTTAGTTTTGCGCTGGCAATTTATTGCACCTCCTGGGCCTTTTATGGCGTGACCGCGCAAGCCGCGGTCAATGGCTGGTGGATCCCACCGACTTACATCGGTTCTTTGCTGCTATTCTGGTTTGGCTTTGGTTTGATAGCCCGCATCGCCATCGCCTGCCGACGCTACCGCATCACCTCAGTCGCCGATTTTATCGCCACCCGGTTTGGCCATTCTCGTTTACTGGCGGTCCTGACCACGCTGATTGTGCTGACCGCGGTCATTCCTTATATCGCTTTGCAACTGCAGGCTGTGTCGACCAGCATCGACGCTTTAGTGGTGCGGAACAACGAACTCTATTGGTATCAGGACACCGGGCTTTATGTCAGCCTGTGGTTGGCGGTATTTGCCATGCTGTTCGTCGGCCGAAGCGCGAAAGCACATCAACCCAATCCTGGTCTGATGACCGCAATCGCTTTTGAATCATTGGTTAAGTTGCTGGCGCTGCTGTGTGTCGGGATTTTTGTTTGCTGGGGGTTGTTCGATGGCATCCACAGTATTTTCAGTCAGGCAGCCAACCATCCGGCCATCAGTCAGTTGCAACAAAAAGCACTGCCAACCTCGGTCTATTGGATCCATGTCTTATTGGGCTTTGTGGCCACTTTATGTTTGCCACGGCAATTTCACGTCAATTTTGTGGAAATTCAGCATCTGCGTCACCTGCATTTGTCGCGTCTGGTGTTTCCGCTGTACTTACTGCTGATGAGTTTATTTACTCTCCCGATTGCTCTGGCCGGCATTATGTTGCTCGGACCGGACGCCAATATCGATTTGGTGGTGTTGCAGCTGCCTTTGTCAGCGAACCGCACCGATATGGCATTGTTGGCCTATTTAGGCGGTTTTTCCGCAGCCACCAGTATGGTGATTGTCGCCACCGTCGTGCTTGGCATTATGATCACCAACGATTTACTAACACCGCTGATTTACCGCCGCCAGCAACCCGTCGACGGCAGCCCAAGAATCAAAATTGCTACGTTGCGCCGGATTTCCATGCTGACGGTGTTGGCGCTGGGCTATTTGTATTATCGCTGGATTGGAACCGAAACCGGCTTGGCTCAGCTGGGTTTAATGGCATTTGCGCTGATTGCGCAATTGTCGCCGGCGCTGATTTTGGGTCTGACCAGTCGCAAGGTGAACCGGCAAGGTGCGATCGCCGGTCTGAGCAGTGGCGCAGTCCTTTGGGCTTACATTTTATTGCTGCCGGAACTGGCTCGTGCCGGCTTAGTCAATTGGGACTGGTTAACCCAGGGCCCGTTCGCCATCCAGTGGCTTGCGCCCACCGCAATGTTTGGCGGCCAGTTTGACAGCGTCAGCCTTGGCGTGCTGCTCAGTTTAACTGTCAATCTGGCAATGCTGCTGTTGATCAGTCAGCTCAGTAATACCCGCGTGGGCGAATGGCTGGAAAGCGGCCGTTTTTTGCGCCGTGAAGTGAAAACGGAACCAATCCAGGTACCGCAACTGACGGTGCAGGATTGCTACCTACTGGTTCGCCGTTTTGCCGGCGAGCGCGAAGCCCGTCAATTACTGCAACGTTATTTAAAAACCAGTGATCCGGCGCTGGATAAACTGGCAGCGCCGAATTTATTGCAAGGGGTCGAGCGTGCTTTGGCTGCGGTAGTCGGGGGAGCATCCATGCGCCTGCTGCTCAATGCTGCCAGTAAAAATAGTCAGTTACCGCTGGAATCTGTCGCGCGTTTTGTCGATGAAGCCAGCCAGGTCTTTTTATTTAACCAGGCGCTGCTGCGCGCCACCATCGACAATATCAGTATGGGGATCAGTGTGGTGGATGCAGATCTACGGATTTTGGCCTGGAATCAGCGGTATCTGGAGATGTTTGCCTATCCACCCGGATTAGTGGAAGTCGGAAAACCAGTGGCAGAGTTGATTCGGTACAACGCCGAACGTGGCTGGTTCGCTCAAAAGACCAGCCCGGCAACAGGCGATCAACAGCCACTGCCGCCAGAGAGCATTCAGCAGGAAATCGACAAAAGACTCAACTTCCTGCGACAGGGCAGCAGCTATAAATTTCAGCGCCGTCAGCCCGATGGCCGGGTGTTCGAAATGCAGGGCAATCCGCTGCCAGGCGGTGGTTTTGTCACCACCTACAGTGATGTCAGTTCTTTTATTGAAGTGCAGCAGGAACTGGAACAAAGTAACAATACCCTGGAGCAACGAGTACTCAGCCGCACCAGTGAACTGGAGCTGTTGAATCAGCAATTAGCCAATGCCAAACAACAGCTGGAAGAGCAAACCGCCAGCAAAAATCGCTTTTTTGCCGCCGCCAGCCATGACCTGCTGCAGCCATTTAACGCGGCGGCGCTGTTTTGTGGGTTAATCCGGGAACAGGCGCAAGACGACAATATTCGCGGCCTGAGTAAAAATCTGGCCGCATCCCTAAATTCGGCAGAAGAATTACTGGCCAGCATTCTGGAATTGACTAAGCTGGATTCCGGCGTCGTGCGGGCGCAAACCGGGCCAGTCGCTCTGCGGCAACTGCTAGATCAAATTGCCCGCGAAGCCGCATTGCTGGCAGGTGAAAAAGGGCTGCAGTTTCACTACCGCCCGAGTCAGCTCAAAGTGCTGACCGATGAAAGACTGTTAAAACGGGTCGTCCAGAATCTGGTGAGTAATGCGATTCGCTATACCAAAACAGGGAAGATTTTGCTTGGTGTGCGGCGCTGTCGCGATGCATCCGGTCATCCGGCTGTTCGGATTGAAATTCATGACACCGGCATTGGCATCGACGAAGCCGTGCAAGGGCAGATTTTTCAGGAATTTCAGCAAGGTCCGCAAGCTGATCACAAGGGCTTAGGCATCGGCCTGGCCATCAGCCAGCGGATCAGCCTGTTATTGGGGCATCCACTGACGTTAAACTCAACCCTGGGCCTTGGGAGTTGCTTTGCTCTGCAATTGCCGTGCACTGATTTACCAACCAACCCTGCACAAAGCGCCCGGTTGACCGAACCCGGGGCGAATTTCGCCGGGAAGAAGATCCTGTTACTCGATAACGAACCCCAACTATTAAATGCCGTGGCAGAGCTCTTACGCAGCTGGCAGTGCGAAGTCTTTGCAATCAGTCAACCCAATGCCGCAATCGCTTTGTTGCAGCAAGGCCCGCAGCCCGATTTACTGTTGTTTGACTACCATCTGGACCAAGGTGCCACCGGCGTCGAAGTGGCCAGCCAGTTGCAGCAACATTTTGCGGTGCAATGTCCGGTGGTGATCCACTCGGCCGACCAACAGCAACAAACCCGCGACCATGCACTCAATGCCGGTTTTCACTTTATGCTCAAACCTCTCAAAGCAGCCACCTTAAAACGTCTGCTGCAACGACTCCTGCGATAGAGATGGCGTCAGTCAGCCATGAAGCCATTGAGCCTGCAAATTCGTGGAAAGAGCGCTGGCAGCACAGCACAAACCGGCTGAAGATGATACCCTGAAACTTCCAATGTTCTCTGAAGATGCGTGAGTGTTCCGATGTCACAAATTGTCAGTAATACCGCTATTAGCCGTGCCCTGTTAATTCTGATCCTGGCCGCCGGCGTATTTTTCTTTATAGGTTTTCTGGTCCCGGTCCTTGCCGCTTTAATTATCTGTTTTGCCAGTTGGCCATTATTTTCAAAACTAAAACGTTTTTGCCGCGATAGTTCGATGCTGGCAGCGACGGTTGCGCTGATCCTGATGGTCATTTGTCTGGTGATCCCGCTCGCATTGGTATTTTCTTATGCGATGGACGAAATTCGCGGTTGGATTTCCTGGTTAACAAGCGTCAACGAATATGGTGCAGCGGTACCAAACTGGATCACCGCCCTGCCCTGGATTGGCGAAACGCTGGCGGAACAATGGCAATTGTATCTGGGGCAGCCGCATCAACTAGGACAAATCATCAGCATGATCAGTGGAGAGCAGCTCGGAGGGATTTCGCGCTGGGTGCTGACCTTTGGCTGGAACACCGCAGGCCTGCTGCTGACTCTGTTGTTTATGCTGATCACTTTGTTTTTTCTTTATAAAGACGGCGAGCGGCTCGCCTGCCAGCTCGATACCGTCGGCGAGCGGATTTTACCTAGTCGTTGGAACCGTTTTTCCAGAGTGGTGCCGGCGACCGTCAGCTCAACTGTGATTGGCATGACGATTATTGCCATCGGCGAAGGTGTGGTGCTTGGTGTCGCCTATTGGATTGCCGGTGTCCCGTCGCCCGTGGCCTTTGGGGTGCTGACCGGCTTTATGGCTTTGATCCCCGGCGGTGCTCCGCTCGCTTTTACCCTGCTCTCGGTATATCTGGTGGGGACCGGTGATTTAACCGCAGGTGTTGGTTTGTTTCTGTGGGGAAGTATCGAATTATTTATCGTCGACAAAACTATCAGACCGACTCTGGTCGGCGGGCCGGTGAAATTGCCGTTTTTGCCAACCTTTTTTGGTCTGGTGGGGGGTGTACAAACGATGGGCATGGTTGGACTCTTTATCGGCCCGGTTTTAATGGCGCTGCTGGTCGCTATCTGGCGGGAATGGTTACACGAAGAACCTACGCCGGCACAATATCAGATTAAAACTGATTTATAGTCAGAAATATTCGATTTTACCTTATTGGCTAGCCTAAGTTAGGATGTCTGTGTTCCGTAACTTGCTGATCGCTGCTGTGGTGACACAGTTCTGCAGCAGTTTTTGTCAGACCCCTGACGTACGAGCACTGGTGATGTTATCTGATACGCATCACGTGGCTGTTGCCCCGGCCTGGCGCCGGGGCTTTTTTTTAATCTTCGCTCTGTTGTCGGAATTTCAACTGGACGCCTTTGATAAAGTTACGTAGCACCTGATCTTGGCAAGCGCGGTGATGATGGTGGTCGGGTCTTCGGAAAAATGCACTCAGCTCATGTTTGCTCAGGCGAAAATCGGCCAGCTGCAACAATGCCAGAATGTCGTCGTCTTTTAGATCCAATGCAATTTTTAGTTTACGAAACACGATGTTGTGATTCAGTTTCTGCTCGGGTTCAGGTTGCGGCCCCTCTTTGCGGCCGCGTTTTTCGATGATCAGACCATTTAAAAATATCGCCAGCTCGGGATCGCTGATCGCCACAAAAGCTGCATCATCGTCTTTTTTCAACCAATCACTGACCTGAGCCCGGCTGACTTCTGCGCCGGCGTGGCCGAAAATTTTGATCATGGTACTGTCGTTAAAATCAAAGGCGTAACGCAGCCGGCGTAAAATCTGGTTATTGGTCACAACGATATCCTGCGAAAGGAGCACTGCGCGATGGCAGTGACAAAGCTTAAAAACAGCTGACACTTTAGCAGATTTTCGATGGAAAAGCCGCGATGGCCTATGCAAGCTTGTTGAAGCAGCAGTGCCAACACCATGAGTTTCAGCAGTCATGACAGATCGGGACTGCCGTTTTTGCAATACCGGGCAAATAACCAGCGTTGCAAATTTAACCGCCGGTTAGTCGACACCGGCGTGCTATAGTCGCGACTTACGATCGTGTTGCCCGGGGTGTTCAGCTTGAAAAAAATCGCGGTATTTGCTGATGTTCAGAACATTTACTACACCTGTCGTCAGGCTTACGGCCGGCAGTTTAATTACCGCCGCTTCTGGCAACAGTTACAACCGCAGGGTGACATCATCCAAGCCACAGCCTATGCCATTGACCGCGGCGATGACCAACAACGAAAATTTCAGGATGCGCTGCGTCATATCGGTTTTACCGTGAAACTAAAACCTTTTATTCAGCGCAGCGATGGCAGCGCCAAAGGTGACTGGGATGTCGGGATCACCATTGATGTCCTGCAACAAGCGCAACTGGTGGATGAAATTATTCTCTTGTCAGGGGATGGTGATTTTGATTTGTTACTACAGGCAATCCGTCAGCGATTTGTATGCAAAAGTACAGTGTACGGCGTGCCCGGGCTGACAGCGCATGCGCTGATCAATAGTGCGGATCACTATCAGCCGATTGCTGATGATTTGTTAGGTGGCTGACACACTGTTGCCGTCACCGGCATACAGCTGCACCTGACTTCGGCCTTGTTGTTTAGCCTGATACAGCGCTTGATCAGCCTTGGCAAATAAGCTGCTGTAACTGTCACCGGATTGATATTGACTCACGCCAAAACTCGCAGAGATATCGGTTAAATCGGCAATTCGGACCTGTCGTAATTGCAGCAAGATCCGATGGGCGATCGCCGCAGCAGCCTCCGCTGTGGTGTCTGGTAGTAATAACACGAATTCATCTCCCCCAAACCGGGCCAGTAAATCAGTGGGCCGCAAAAACTGCCTGGCTATCTGGCACATGGTCGCCAGTGCCTGATCGCCGGTTTGGTGACCATATCGATCATTAATCTGTTTAAAGTGGTCAACATCAAACAATACCAGCGCCAGCGGCAATCCGGTATGCTGATGACGTAATACTTCCAAAGCGGCTTGTTGCTCTAACCACTCGCGGGTCGCAGTCTGGGTCAGGCTATCGGTAAATGCCACTTGCTGTAACCGGATGTTATCTTCAATCAGTGCCGGTAATGCCAGACCAAACAAGGTATTGGCCGCAATCACGGTGATTGCAAATTGATAAACCATCACAAAATCCATCAACCCAAACAGATGCACCCACAACACAATCAGGGTACTACTGATGGCCACAGCGATCACATTCACCAAGGCCGATTCAGTGCAGGCGAGCCACATATGCGGAATTAATAGGAAAAAGATAGCAAATGCACTGTTGGCTGACTGGGTCCATTTTGCCAGGAGCATCACCAGCAATAATAAAATGAGATTCAACAGTATTTTTGCACTGACGCCGCGGTTCCAGCGCAATTGTTGTAGGCCAATCACATCCGTCAGCCGTAGCATCGCCGATGGCCTCACTAAGGTGAGAAGCGCAAATAGCAGTGGCGCAATCACCACAACCCCTGCGAGATCGCCAATCCAAAAGGGTAACCAGGTTGCGCGCGCTTCACCGGCGGGTAACATCTGACAAAACACCAACTGTGCGATGACGAGCACGGACGCCAGCAGGGCACTTCCGGCGGCAATTAACAAAAACTTCAGCACCAGTTTTGGGAAATGCCGCTGGCCGCGATTGGCCAACCCCCGCAACAGCCAGGCACCAGCGGCATAAGGCAGAATATGGGCCAGTGCGAACAGCACACCTGCTTGCAGGCTCTGTTGAAAATTCAGGGGCAGTTGGTACTGTTGTACACTGAAAAAAGTAATCAGCACGCACCCCACCATCAACGCCGGTATGGCGCGATACCCCAGCACGAGCATTGCCGCAAAGGTCAGTCCGGCACTTGGAAACCAGACACTGGCGTGCGCGGAATACTCAACCAACAAACCACAGAGCCAAATAAACAGCCACAACAACAACAACGACACATCACGAACGATCGCCGAGCGCTGTAATAGCCGCAGCAGCCTGCTCTGCACGGCATGCGATTGGGAAGTAAGCGGATTATCATGGTTGTTCACAGGCGCAACCTACTACAAAAATCAGCGTCAACACACGCTGCATGGATACAATCAACATACAGCGTCTTGCGCGATCTGTGAACGCTTGCATCGTAATATTATGACTTGCTTTGTCACCCATCCACAGGATGCAACGGATTGGGAACAGCATAGAAATTTTTAGAGATTGTCGGGTAACTTCAGTTTTTCAAACAAGATGCCGGCCAGGGTCCGGTTGTTCACTTCCAGTTTGCGCAATATGGCTGATACGTGCTGCTTGACCGTCGTTTCCTGCACATTCATTTCATAAGCGATTTGTTTATTCAACAACCCATCGGCAATCATTTTCAGCACCCGGAATTGCTGCGGAGTGAGTTGTTCCAAGCGGCTGGCAAAATCTTGATCAATAAGATCTTTTGCTTGCGCCACCGCACTTTGTAATTCTTCCGGCAACCAGCGGTCGCCATTGAGTACCGCCGCAACGGCGTCGGACAACACTTCCAGCGGTGCGGATTTGGGCAGATAGGCCGCCGCCCCTAATTGCATCGCCTGCTTAATCACCGCAGGATCTTCAATGGCTGACACCATTAACACACTAATATCCGGATACTCGGTGCGCAGGGCGGTTAAACCGGCAAACCCTTCTGCATCCGGAAGTTTTAAATCAAGCAGAATCAGTTGGGTATCCGGGTTGGTGCGCAGCAGGGGCCACAATTGTGCCATGCTGTGGGCCTGGCAGAGTTCAGCAGCAGGGCCCAGAATGGTCTGCAGGGCCTGGGATAAGGCGACACGAAACAGCGGGTGGTCGTCAGCAATAATCGCAATCATGAAAGACCAGATTTCTGTTAAAAAACCTATGATGAACCGGGGCTTGCGCCCCGGCAACATCTTTTTAGAACCGATAGCCGACGGACAGGCTTACGGTCCGTGGATCAGCGTAATACCCGGTAATAGTTTGTTCACCGGCCAGCAGCGGGAAATTATAACCAGCGACCCGCACTTCTTTATTGCCCAGATTGCGACCTTGTAATGTCACGTCCCAGTGACCATCCGGCGCATACCAGGTCGCGCCTGCGTTAAACAGGGTGTAGCTGCCAAAATCCAGCATTGAAGGCAATTCAAAAATCTGTGTTTCACTGCGGTGCGATAGCGCCGCATTCAACACCAGCTCACCGCCTGCCACCGCCAGCACATATTTGCCGCCGAAAGTGCCGGTCAGTTTTGGCGTATTGGCAAACGACCACAGGTTTGACACATCAATCACCGATTGCGACGCGAGATCAAATACCCGTACTTCATCAAAATTAGCATCGGTATAACCGACGATCAGATTTAATTGCAGCGCATCTGTTGCGGCAAAAGTAGCCTCCAACTCCAGACCATCAATGCTGGCACTGGCGGCGTTCAGTACTTGCGATGCCACATTATTGCCAACAGCACGTTGTACCGTGACTTGCATGTCATCATAAGCGGAGCTGAACACGGCTGCGTTCAGGCGCAGACGCCGTTCAAACCATTCGCTTTTCACCCCCAACTCAAAGGTGTCCACTGTCTCTGGTTGATAGGGCTGATCAGCACTTGGATTTAAGCTTTTTACTGCACGCATATCAAAGCCGCCGGATTTAAAGCCATCGGTATAGCTACCGTAATACATCACGCTGTCACTGGCTTGATATTCAAAGCCAACCCGCGGCGAAAAATGACTAAAACTGGCACTGTTGGTGAAATCCGTTTGTACCTGCAACACCGTGCCGCCGCTCACCCTCGGATGTTTATTCCCTAAATACATATAACGGAATACGTTCGCATCTTTGTCGTCTTTGGTGTAGCGCCCGCCCATGGTGAATGACCACTGCTCGCTGTACTGATAAGAACCTTGGGCATAAGCGGCAATCGAGTCGGTATCAACACAACCGCCGTTTTCAACCGTGACACCGGCTCCGGCTACGATCACTGTGCCAAAAGCACCACAGGCTTCACCACTAAAGCTGTACAAACCAGAGGCAAATTTCAGTTTGTCGCTGTTATACAAGAACTGCAGCTCATGAGAGGTTTGTTCATCTTCATAAAAAGCCGGTACGTCTAAAGAAGGTAAGCGGGTTGAGTCAAAGTCGATATTCGTGTCTGTGACCCCCTCGCGTTTGGCCGAAACCGCTTTGATGGTCCAATCCGCATTCACGTCCCAGGTCATGGTCAGTGACTGGCCGCTGGTCTCAACGGAGTTATCTTCCGGCATTGAGGTATTTGAATCAAACACCTTGGTTGGTGGCACTTCTTTGGTCAATAAGCTAGGCGTTAAGCGATGGCCGCCTTTCGAGTTTGAATCATCACGGGTATCATCGGCAGCAAAAGCAAACCTTAAATTGTCCAGGGCCTGATATTGCAGACTGATGCGACCGGTCACAATGTCTTTATCGTAGTTTTCTGCACCGGTATTGAGATAAGTTCCAAAGCCATCGCGTTTATAAACGGCACCTGCAGCGCCGACAAATAGTTTATCAGTCACCGCTGTTTGGCCAGAAAGTTTTAAATCCTTTTGCCCGTAGCTACCCAAAGTACCGCGCACTGCAAATTCATTGTCGCCGCTGAGGGCCTTGGTCACATATTTTACCGCGCCACCGATGGTGTTGCGGCCATATAAAGTGCCTTGCGGACCACGCAATACCTCGATGCGTTCCACATCATAGATATCCAGTGCGGCCCCCTGAGGCCGGGCCATATACACATCATCAATATAAATACCGACACCGGGTTCAAACCCCCACAACGGATCCTGCTGACCAATCCCGCGAATGTATGCCGTCAACGTACTATTGGTTCCGCGGGAAATCTGCAGCGTCGTATTGGGGGAGTACTGCTGCACTGACGTGATGTTCTCAATGCCTTTTTGTTTTAAATCTTCAGCACCGATCGATGTCACCGCCACCGGCACCGTCTGCAGATTTTCGGCAGTACGCCGGGCTGTGACCTGGATCACCTCCAGCGCAGCGGATTCTTTGTCTTTGGCTGCTGCATCTTGTTGTTGAGCAGCTGCGGGCATTGCCGCGCCAAACAGCACTGTGCTGACAGCAACAGCGAGTAAAGTAGGTTGTAAGGCGTTGTTATTGTTATGGGCCATAAGGCGTCTCCTGCTGATCGGCTATCTTATTGGTAAATTATCTTTGTTTCAATTTTTGGTAAAAACCTATCCGGTCATCAACGTGATACCCGACATCAGGGAAGTTGCAGGTCAGTTGCTACGGCTCAAATCCCCAGTAGCATCACTCTGCTGTATTGCTGGGGTTGTGAGTGCAGCCATCTCCCTGCTCCTTCAATCATGAAGGGGATTATGGTCTCTACTTTAGGCCGATCTGGCCAAATGTTAATCTGTACCTTAGTACTATAGAGATGTGAAGGCGGATAGATCAGACTGCAGAAAAAGCGATGAAGGATATACCTATGCTCGATGCTTCCCTGGGTTCCCTGCCGGGCATGGCTGGATTGCTAGCCGGTTTATTATTATTAATTGTGTTGACCATGCGGGGTTTTAACCTTTTTATTCTGGCGCCTTTGTGCGCCCTGCTGGTCGCGATCACCAATGGCATTCCATTCTGGCAGACCACCGGCAATGCCGATTTTATTCATGGTTATATGAATGGCTTTGCCAGTTTTGTCAGTGCCTGGTTTTTAATGTTTTTGTTAGGATCGTTGTTTGGCAAACTGATGGAACATACCGGCGCTGCCGACGCCGTGGCATTAGCGATTATCAATAAATTGGGCAAAGCCCATGCGGTGGCAGCGGTCGTCTTGGCTTGTGCCGTGTTGACTTATGGCGGTGTCAGTGTTTTTGTGGTGGCGTTTTCGGCCTATCCAATGGCGGTCAGTTTATTTAAAGATGCCAATCTACCAAGACGCTTTATTCCGGCCGCGCTGGGCCTTGGCTCGGTCACCTTTACCATGACTTCCGCTGGCTCCCCGGAAATTCAAAACTGGATCCCGATCCAATACCTGAAAACGTCGCCCTATGCTGGCTGGGAGGTCAGCCTGGTGGTGGCGATTTTTATGGCGGCTCTGGGTTATGCCTGGTTGCGCAAGATGATCAGCAAAGCCGTAGCCAATGGTGAACATTTTCAGGGCCGCGACACTGACCCAACCCTGGGGGACCGTCCGCTGCCCCATCCGATGTTCGGGATTATCCCATTATTCGTGGTGCTGGGATTATCGAACTGGTTGCATCACAGTTTGCAACAAGCAGCGCTGATCGTTGCCTTAAGCGGCGGCGTGTTGAGTTTGTATCTGCTCAATCGCCGTTTTGTACAACATCTCGATCAAGCGTTAAATGACGGGGTGACCGGCGCCTTACTGGCGATTGGCAACACCGCAGCCGTAGTGGGTTTTGGCAGTGTCGCCAAGTTAACACCGGCCTTTGATCGCATCGTCCAGCAGATGACCCACTTGCCTGGTCCCGAGTTGCTGGGGGCTGCAATTGCGGTTAGTGTGATCGCCGGCGTTACGGGGTCTGCCTCAGGCGGGCAGGCGATTGCCTTGCCGGAAATCGCCCCGACTTATCTGGATCGCGGGGTTGATGCCGAGCAATTGCACCGGGTGGTCGCGATTTCATCCGGTGCGCTGGACTCACTGCCGCATAACGGCTATGTCGTCACCACCATTCGGGCTATTTGTGGTGAATCACACCAAAATGCGTATGGCCCGGTTGCCGCAGTCACCGTGATTGTGCCATTCCTTGGAACTTTACTCGCGATTGGTTTATTTGAATTGTTTTAACCGGAGTCCTCATGCCTTTGTCATTCAATAAGCGCCACAAGGTGCGCACGCCGGGCCTCTGGCTCCCCCTGTTGTTGCTGCTGAATCTGTTCCTGCTGATCTTTTTAAGTCAGCAGGTCAAGGCCGAGCCTTTATTGGTCAAAAAGCAAGCCTTTGAAATCAAGAACTTTAAAACCCAAAACCAACAGACTATCGCCAAAGTGCGCGTCGGTTGGGAGGCTTACGGTACCTTGAATGCCCAGAAATCAAATGTGATTCTGATCACCCACTATTTTTCCGGTACTTCGCATGCCGCGGGTAAATATCAACCTGACGATGCGGCGCCGGGTTACTGGGATGCCATTATTGGTCCAGGCAAAGCTATTGATACAAATAAGTTTTATGTGATTAGCAGTGACACTTTGGTCAATGCCAATGTCAAAGATCCCACCGTGATTACCACGGGTCCTGCCAGTATTGATCCGGCAACCGGCAAGCCATACGGTCTGAAATTTCCGGTCGTAACCATCCGCGACTTTGTTGAAGTGCAGCGTGCACTGCTCGACAGCCTTGGCATTGACCAGCTTTATGCCGTCATCGGCCCATCGATGGGTTCATTTCAGGCGATTGAGTGGGCAACAGCTTACCCGCAAAGGGTGCAACGGTTAGTACCGGTGATCGGCAGCGCTTTTATCGATGCCTGGACCGCGGTCAGACTGGAACGTTGGGCGCAGCCCATCAAACAGGATCCGCACTGGCAACAAGGTCAATATTATGACAAACCACAGCAACCTGATGCTGGCTTGATCCGGGCTTTGGCGTATATCACCCAAGACGCCACCCACCCGCTGGGGTTTAACAGCCGATATACCGATCCGGCCACCGATGCCGCGGCCCATCAGGATATTCTGGCCGAACCGCTGGCCTGGCAACAATTGCTGGCTCAAGCCACATTAAGAGCGGCCACACAAGATGCCAATCATCTGTTGTATCTGGTTCGGGCCTCGCAGTTATGGCGCGCCGGCATGGGCGACAACTGGCAGGATAGTCTTAAGCAAATCAAGGCAAAAACCTTATTTTTGCCGGCGAGCGGTGACTTATTGTTGCCACCAGCGATGGCGAAACTGAGTCAACAGCACATGCAGGCTGCGGGCTTGCAAGCAGATTTGGCGGAAATTCCGGGTCAATGGGGGCATTTAGACGGGGTGTTGGGGATCCAGGCAATCGCTGTGCAGTTGGCTGAGTTTTTAGCACAGCCTTAAAACGATGGTTCTGTCTTATCCAGTAATGCGTGGCTCAAGCATGTTGTTCTGGCGACTCCCTGCCAGTTGCGCCCAAGCTGATGCCTTCAGTTTGGGCGCATTTTTTATTACAGGGTAAAACGTGCAACGGCCTGATTCAGGGTACTGGATAAGGCTTTTAACTCATGCGCAACTTTACTGCTGTGTCCGGTTGCTTCGCTATTTTGGGCGGACATGCCGGCTATCCGTTCGATATGACCAGCTACTTCCTGACTTGCCGCATTTTGCTCGTTCAGGCTCAAGGTAATTTGTTCAATCACACTCAGCACCTGTTTAAAGCTTTGCTGGATCTCTGCAATGGCACTGCCGGCTTGTGCCGCCAGTTCTACGCCCTGATTCACTTGCACAACCCCGGTGCCCATCTGCCCCACCGCATCCGAGGTGCCGGATAAAATCAGCCCAATCATCCCGGAGATTTCGCTCGTGGATTGGGTGGTGCGTTGTGCCAGCATCCTGACTTCATCCGCGACCACCGCAAAGCCACGCCCCTGCTCGCCGGCACGCGCAGCTTCAATCGCAGCATTGAGGGCCAGTAAGTTTGTTTGATCCGCAATGCCCTTGATCACACTGACAATATTGGAAATTTGCTCGGACTGTTTACCCAGCTCTTCCATCCGACCCGATGCGGTCCTGACCACAGTGGCAATCCGCTCCATACTTGCCACCGTGTCATTAATGACCGCACCGCTTTGCTCGGCTCTTTTGCCGGAGTCGGTAGCGATCTGGTGGGCTTCGGCGGAACTGCCGGATACATGATTGATACTCACACTCAATTCTTCAACCGCAGCGGCAATCGAAGAAGAGGCTCGGGATTGCTCGTTGGCTGATGCATTCAGCTGCTCTGCCGTCGAAGCAACGACCGAACTGGCTGAGCTTAATTCACCCGCCGCATCTTTGATTTCACCTAGCAACTGACATAACTGGGTTTGCATCACATCCAGGCCTGCCAGCAACTCCGCGACTTCATCACCACCGCTGCTATCAATGCGGTTATTTAACCGACCACCAGCCACTGACGCCACCAGGTTTTTAGCGACGCTCAACCGTTGTTGTAGGGTATTTTTCATGTAGGTGGCCATCCCAATAGCCACCACTAAAATTAATAAACCGCCGACAATTAAACTAGTAAAGGCCAGATTTTTTGCCGATGCCGCGTCGGCACTGCGGGTTTTTAGCAGCGCCCGTTCCACATCCATAAAACTGTCTAAATCGGCGCGGATTTTATCCATATACATTTTGCCTTTGCCTTCAGAGACAAAGGCAATCACCTGTTGCCGTTTTGCACTATCCTCACCCGCTTCCCGGCGTTGGCTAATCGCCGGTTCAATCGCATTGTCCAGCCATTGTTGATAAGTGTCGGCAATCTTGTCGATTAAGGTGGCTTGCGATGGATAATCGCGCATCATGGCTTTGAGCTGCCGCAGTTCATCTTCGGCACCTTTTTTTCCATCAACATAAGGCGCCAGAAAACTTTCTTGCCCGGTAATCACAAACCCACGCTGGCCAGACTCAATATTGATCAAATCTTCTGCCAGTAAATTACCGGTGCGGATCACTTGATAGGTTTGTTCATTCAACTCCACCGCAGTTTGCATTTTTTGCATACTACTGAGCGATGCCAAAGTGGACAATAAAACGAGCAGTAAAACAATTCCAAACGACAATACCAACTTCCTGATTAAAGTCATGGCTTTTCCTATATGTACTTTGAGACCAACGATTTGGCGCACGCACCGGCATGACCGGGTCATGCCAAAGAAGTTACTCACTTGGGTTCACTGGACTCTGAAAGGTTTCAGTTCAGTCATATCCCGGATCCAGCATAGCTTAAATTTAATAACCATCAGGTAAAATTTTAAGAGCAACCATTTAATTTAAAAAGCTTAATTGAAAAGGCAACCGTACTATCTGTCGCAGTCTGGCTTTTTTCAGGCAGAAGGCAGCTATAATCAGCAATATCCCTCATCTGTGAACACCCGTTGTATGCGATTTCTCTGTGTGACCGGTATTTGTTTACTCAGCACTGCCGCCCATGCCGCAGCGCCACTGAAGTTTTGTTACGAAGATAAACTGCTGTTTCCCTATTATTTGGGGGCGGGGGCAGAAATACCGGCACAACGACCCGGCGCCAGTATTGAGCACCTACAACAACTGGTACAACAAGTGCCGGAACTTCGACTGGAGCTAGTGCGACGCCCCTGGAAACGTTGTTTGGCGGCGTTAAAAAGCAACGAGATAGATGCGGTGATTGCCAGCTATCGTCCTGAACGGACGGAATTTGCCCATTATCCGTTACAGCAGCAAACCCCGGACCCTCGTCGGGCTTTTGCTAAGCACCAGACTTGTCTGGTTAGCCGCGAAGATGCGCCGTGGCGCTGGGATGGCAAGCAACTGCTGGGCAGTAACGAAATTGTGATTGGCCGCCCCTTGGGCTATCCCGCCATTCCCAGCCCACCGGGGCAGAAGTTTCAGATGCACTACACGCAATCAGCCACCATGGAAGTGGATTTATTGAAAAAAGGCCGGATCAATGCCGTCACAACCATCTGCAACATCAATGGCCAGCAATTTACCGCCAGTTTTATTGCCAGTCGTCGGTTGAAAGTACTGTATCCGCCACTGTATGACAGCACCGGTTATTTGATATTTAGCCGCGATTTTTATCAACGCCACCAAGCCTTAGCCGAGCGCTTGTGGGAGCTGTCAGCAAAAAACAAAGGGTCTGAGATTTATCAGCAATACCTGAATGAGCAAGTGATGCCCGGAGCTCGCAAGGCTCAGCTCAGTACTAAGGTTGATTAACCGACCGGGCAAAGCAGACCAAATCGTCAATCTGTACCCGGATCCCAATCATTTCCCCCACCTGATGTTGATGATGGCTCGGGGCGAAACAGCTGATTTTTTCATCATCGCCAACCTGTAACTGATATAACATATGGGCTCCCCGAAATGCCCGATGTACCACCCTGGCTTTGAGCGGGCTGGCATCGTCATGCAAAATGTCATCGGGACGCACCAGCACGTCAACCCGCGTACCGGCACTAAAACTCTGATCGTCAGGCTGGCGGAAGACCCCAAGACAAGTGTGCAGCGACGACGAGTCAAGCATTTCGCCTTTGATAAAATCGCCCTGACCAATAAAGTCGGCAACAAACCGATTCGCTGGCTGGTGATACAGTTGATAAGGTGTCCCCCACTGCTGCAGCGTGCCCTGAGCCATCACGCCAATCCAGTCAGCCATGGCAAAGGCTTCATGCTGGTCATGGGTCACCATCACCGCAGTAATATTCAGCTGCCTGAGAATACTGCGAATATCCCGCGCCAGACTGTCACGAAGATCAGCATCAAGGCCAGAAAAGGGTTCATCTAATAAAATCAGCCGAGGCGCCGGCGCCAAAGCCCGTGCGAGAGCGACCCGCTGCTGCTGGCCGCCGGAGAGCTGGTGAATAAATCGCTGGGCCATGCCCGACAACCCAACGAGTTGCAACAGCTGTTGCAGCTTTTGCTGCTGTTGCGCCTTGGATTGGCGCCATAAGCCAAAACAGATATTGTCACCCACGGTCAAATGTGGAAACAATGCATAGTCCTGAAACACCACGCCAATCTGCCGTTGTTCTGGGTTTTGTTGCATCCCGGGAGCACTGACGACTTCGCCGCCAACCCACACCTGGCCGTGGCTTACAGGCTCAAAGCCGGCGATTGCCCGCAGCAGACTGGTTTTACCGGAGCCGGACGGCCCCACCAGACAGCCGATTTCACCGGTGTTGAGAGCGAAACTGATCGCTTTCACCACTTGGGATGACTGATAAGCAACCCCGACCTGTTGCAGTTGTAACATGCTTAATCCTTGTACTGCGTTTTATCCAGCGCCGTTGCCAGTACCATCACCGGCACCAGCCCGACCAGAACAATAGTCAATGCTGGCAGCGCGGCAGCCGCCAGCCGCTCATCGGAAGCCAGTTCGAAACTACGCACCGCTAACGTATTAAAATTAAAAGGTCTTAGTAACAACGTTGCCGGCAGTTCCTTCAACACATCCACAAATACCAACAACAACGCGCTGAGGATCGAGCCTCGCAACAAAGGTAAATGCACCCGCCATAACACTTGTCGCGCATTGAGGCCCAGCGAGCGCGCAGCCTGGTCCATACTGGGTTTGACTTGTCCTAATCCGGCTTCAATCCCTTGCAACGCGACCGCCAAAAAACGCACAGCATACGCAAGCAGTAGCGCAAATAAAGTGCCGGAAAACAACAAACCACTGCGGATCCCAAACTGTTGCTCAAGCCATAAATCCAGCTGATTATCGACCATGCCCAACGGCAACATCACACCAATCGCAATCACTGTACCGGGAATGGCATACCCCATTCCGGACATCCGAACCATCAGCTGTACTAGCCAATGTTTATGCAGTCGCATCCCATAGGCCAGCAGCAACGCCAAAGCAACCACCAGCAGTGCCGCGGCAAACGCCAGACTAAAGCTGTGCCATAACAAAAGTCCGAATTCGGCACTTAATAGGGTCGGCCACTGCTGCAACGCCCAAAACGCCAGTTGCAGCACCGGAATGATAAACCCCAGCAGCAGAGGCAACATCGCCAGGATCAACGCGAGCAGTGCTTTAACGCCACGTAACTGGCGGAACTTTACCGGCTGATGCGCTTGCCCGGAGTAATAAAAATGCAATTGTTTGCGCGAGGCCAATTCCAGATAGATCAGCAACAGCACCAGACTGCACAATAATGCCGCCAATTGCGCGGCGCCTTGCTGCTGGCCCATCCCAAACCAGGTGCGGAAAATGCCGGTAGTTAAAGTCGGCACGCCAAAATACTGCACAGTGCCGTAATCTGCAAAAGCTTCCATCATGGCCAGCGCCATGCCGGTCACCAGCGCTGGCCGCGCCATAGGTAAGGTCACCCGGAAAAAATGCTGCCTGCGGTTGAGGCCAAGGCTTACACTGGCCTCCGCCAGACGCTGTGACTGTGCGGCAAAGGCCGTCCGCGCCAGTAAATAGACATAGGGATACAGCACCAGCGACAACAGTAAAATAGCGCCGCCAAGCGATCGGATCTGGGGAAAATAATACTGGCCGTAACGTAGATCAAAAGTCTCACGCAGCAGACTTTGCACCGGTCCGGCAAAATCCAGCAAACCGGTGTAAGTGTAAGCAATGATATAAGCCGGCATCGCCAGCGGCAGTAACAACGCCCATTGCAAGACCTGACGGCCGGGAAAACGATAAAACACCACCAGCCAGGCGAGCGCGGTACCGATCAACAATGCACCCGCCCCCACACCAAAGGCCAGCAGTAAAGAATTTTGCAAGTAATCCGGCAACACCGTACTGATTAAATGTTGCCAGAGCGCCCAATCTGGCTGCAGCAAGCTGTGCAGCACCACGAGCAATGGCGTGCACAGGATCAGACAGAGCAACAGCAGCGGCAACTGACGCCAACTCAGGCTATAGCGCATGACAACGAGCCTCAACTGGCGACGGTTTCGGCGCACCCAAGGCGCCGGCTCTAAGACAGTCAATCACCCGTGTTATTTCCAGCCCGCCTGATCCATCAGCATTAACGCTTTGCTATTGAGCTCCCCCAGTTTGACCAATGGCAGCGGATCCGCTTTAAAAGTGCCAAAACTCTCGAGCACCGGGCTCCATTTCACACCTGCTAATACCGGATACTCGTGATTGGCCGTGGCATACCAATTTTGCGCTTCCGGCTGCACCATGTATTCAATCAGTTGCTGCGCTGCCGCTTTGTTCGGCGCATGTTTGGCAACACCGGCACCGGAAATATTGATATGCGCGCCCCGGTCCGCCTGATTTGGCCAAAACACTTTCACCTGGCCGGCCGCTTTGGCATCAGCAGCATCATCAAACATGCCTGCCAGATAATAGGTATTGGCAATCGCCACATCACAGACGCCAGCGGCGGCGGCCTTAATTTGGTCCCGATCCCCGCCTTTGGGCGGCTGGGCAAAATTCGCCACTAAGCCTTTAGCAAAGGCCAGGGTTTTTTCTTCACCGATACTGGCGATCATCGCCGCCAGCATCGACTGGTTGTAAATATTGTCAGATGAACGAATACAAATCCGGCCGCGCCATTGCTCGGAAGTTAAATCTTCCAGCGTCGACAGAGTCGCCGGGTTCACTTTGCCCGGGATATACATGATCGGCCGGGCACGCATGGTTAATCCAAACCAGTGTTGCGCTGGGTCCCTTAGATGCGCCGGAATAGCAGTAGTTAACGCGTCTGAAGCAATCGGCTGTAATAATCCTTGAGTTTGCGCTCGATACAGACGACCCACATCGGTACTAATCAACACATCGGCCGGACTGTTGCGACCTTCACTGGCCATCCGGCTAATCAACTCGTCCGGTTTACCCGTGATTAAATTCACTTTGATACCGGTCTGTGCGCTGAATTTGTCCAGCACCGGCTTTATCAATTCTTCCTGTCGGGCCGAATAAACATTCACTTCTGCCCCAACTGCAGCCGCGCTAAAAGTCATAGCGCCACCGACAGAGATCAGACCGGTAAAAGTCGCCAGACCAGAAAATAACAAAGCCAGCACAGAATGTTTCATGGGTTGCTCCTAAAATGTGTAACAGCGGCAGTTCGAAGGGTGCCTGCGACACTCCAGAACTGAAGAGACGCTAGTATAAACATGAATACAAATAGTTCTCAAAAATTCATCGCAGCATTTATGCGGTCAGGCGGATTGGTCCTGTGGTGTCGAGCATTAATCTCATGCCGGCTGGGATTGGTTGCCAGCGGCCTGCTGCTTCGCCTATGCTAAAGCCCACTTTTGAATTTTCAGGTAGAGAACGATGAAATTCACCAGCACGATCAGTCTTTTAGCGCTATTAACCACAGTATCCAGTCCTTTGACGATCGCCGCAACGACGCCGATGACGGCAGAAAAACTCTGGCAAGTCGCCCGACCTTCCGGTCTGACCGTGTCACCGGATGGCCAACGCGCGATTTTCAGTCTAACCACCTTCGATCTCAACACCGACAAAGGCAATGCCGATTTACAACTGCTGGAACTAAGCACTGGCAAAATGACCGCGCTGACCCATCACCCGGATAACGATACACAACCCGCCTGGAGCCCGGATGGCCGGCAAGTCGCGTTTATTTCCAAACGCGGAGCCGATCACAACCAATTGATGTTAATGAATGTGTTTGGCGGTGAAGCCAAAGCACTCACCGACCTGCCGGTTGCAGTGACCGCCCCCACCTGGTTTAACGATGGCAAAAAGATTTTGTTTGTCGCGCAGGTTCCCAAAGATTTTGATGGGGATTTTGCCAAGTTAAAAAGTCAGCTGAGTGCAAAGAAAAACGAAAAAGTGACGGCGAAAATCAGCGAAAACCGGGTTTACCGTTACTGGGACTATTTTCTGCACGAAAATGACTACCCACATTTTTTTAGCGTGGATATCGCCAGTGGCGAGATCCGACATTTATCGCCTGGCTTTAATAAGCTGATGAATTTGCAGGGCAATCCGGAATTTGATTTATCCCCGGATAACAAAACCATCGCCGTCGCTGCGAATAGTTCTGCGCCGCCTTATAACACCCTGAATCAGGATATTTATTTACTCAGTACCGATGGCAGTGGCAAAGCAGACAATATCACTGCGGCGAATCTGGCTGATGACAGCAATCCGGTGTTTAGCCCGGACGGCAAAGCCTTGGTCTATGGGGCCCAAAAGCGGCTCGACTTTAGCAACGATAATGTCAAATTGACCTATTTCGATTTAACAAAAAAAACCGCCACTGTGTTGGCGGCAAACGTCGATCTGTCGCCCAGTGCCTGGTATTTCGCCAAAGATGGCAGCATGTTGTATTTCACCGCCGACGATAAAGCTAAACAATCCTTGTTTTCAGTGCCGACTCAGGGCGGCGCGGTGAAGCAGGTGTTACGCCAGGGCAGTAATGAGCAATTTCAGCTCGCCGGCCCGCAGCAGTTTGTGTTGGTTCAGCATGGTCTGAATCAGCTGCCGGAAATTTTTCTGCTGGATAATAAAAGCCGCACCTTAAAGCAAATCAGCCAGCTCAATAGCAAGCTGCAGCAACAAACCCACTGGGGCAAAACCGAAGAGGTGTCGTTTGCTGGTGCAGAGGGCAAACCAGTGCAGATGTTTATTACCTATCCACCTGAGTTTGACACCAACAAACGTTGGCCTTTGTTGAACGTGTTACACGGCGGTCCGCATAGTTACTCCGGAGACAACTTCAGCTATCGCTGGAATGCCCAGGTATTCGCAGCCGCGGGTTATGTGGTGATCCAACCGAATTTCCATGGTTCAACCAGCTTTGGCGAAGCATTTACGGCCTCTATCCACGGCGATCACGCGACCAAGCCTTTTTTTGATTCTGAAGCCGCCGTCGATTACATGGTATCCCGCGGTTTTATTGACGAGAGCCGCATCGCTGCCTCCGGTGGCAGTTATGGCGGTTATCTGGTGAACTGGATTGCCGGTCACAGCAGCAAATATAAAGCCCTGATTAGCCATGCCGGCGTTTACAATTTGCTGGGACAATTTGCCTCTGATATCACCTTAAACCGACCCGGCGCTTATGGCGGCTCGCCCTGGCAGGATATCGCCAAGCTGCAGGCCATCAACCCGGCCATGTTCGCCGATAAATTCCAAACGCCGATGTTAGTGCTGCATGGTGAGCAGGATTACCGGGTACCGGTGACTCAGGGGTTAGAGCTTTACGGCGTACTCAAAGGTAAAGGCGTGGAAGCCCGACTGGTCTATTTCCCGAATGAAAACCACTGGATCCTGAAACCGAATAATTCACTGTTGTGGTATCGGGAGTTCCTCAGCTGGCTGGATCGCCATCTGGGGCAAGGTCCCACTCAATAAGCGCCGGCAATGCTGGCAAGTTATCAACAGCAGGTCGATGCTGGCCTGCTGCGCTTTGACGAGAGCCAATGGCAAGCTCTGCAACAACTGGCAACGCTGGCCGCCAGCTTGAGCGCTCAGCCATCGCGTCCGCCCGCGCCAAAACGGCAAGGGCTGTACCTTTATGGCCCGGTAGGCCGTGGCAAAACCATGCTGATGGATTTGTTTTATCAGCAACTGGCCACCCCGCAAAAAATCCGGCTGCATTTTCATCATTTTATGGCACGGGTCCATCAGGAGCTGCATCAACTGCAAGGCCAACCGGCCCCCCTGCAAATCATTGCCGGACGCTGGGCTGCGCAGTATCAAATCCTGTGTTTTGATGAATTTTTGGTCTCGGATATCGGCGACGCCATGTTATTGGGTACTTTATGGCGGGAATTGTTTGCCCGGAATGTGGTGCTGGTGGCCACGTCTAACTCGCCGCCCTCTGGTTTGTATGCCAATGGCTTACAACGGAGCCGGTTTTTACCAGCGATCGCACTGTTAGAACAACACTGCCGGATTTGGCCGCTGGACCTTGGGATCGACTACCGACGGCAACAACCACACCCAATGCGATATTATCTGCACCCATTGGCCACAGATCAGTTCACGCCACCGGCGGCTAGCCAGTTGGCGCAGTTGGCAGAAAGCCATTTTGGTCCGCTGCAGCGACTATCGCATTTTCGCGTCCTGGCGCGCGACATCCCCTGTTTGTGGTGTAATGACCGGATCATCGGTTTTGACTTTATGGCCCTGTGCGGCGGTCCGCGTAGTCAACTGGATTATATGGCACTGGCGGGTCAGTTCCAGGCGATTGCCGTGGCGAATGTCCCGCAATTTATCAAGGACTCTGCCACCGCTATTTTGCATGGGGTCGAAGAAAATTATCAGCGCGAACATCAGGATGTCTTTGTCAGCAAACTCGACAACGAAGCCAGACGTTTTATCGCGCTGGTCGATGAATGTTATGAACGCCAGACGTTATTACTGCTCAGTGCGGACGTGGCGATTGAAGCCTTGTATCAGGCCAGTCAGCTGAGTTTTGCCTTTGAACGAACCATTTCCCGCTTGTTTGAAATGCAAAGCTGGACGCCAGACCAGCCTGCCAGGTGATTGCAAAAACTAAAATTTGCTCTCTTGATTAAAGCGGTAAATACTCAAAGCTTAACCAAAATACGCCAGAGGTGATGGAGTGCGAACAGGCATTTGGTGTTGCATGCTGCTTGCGCTGGTGTCCTTTCATCTGGCTGCCTCAACACTTGTGCAACAGGTCTACAGCCGTTTTATTCCGCTGGAACAAACACAGGCTCACACTGCCTCTACCGCGTTGGTGCAGGACCGGAACGGCCAGATCTGGCTTGGCACTCAGCACGGTTTATACCGGTTCAATGGTCATGATGTCACCCTGTTCCGTGCTGATCCAACCAAGCCGGATAGCCTATCGGCAGACTGGGTAAGTTCATTATTGGTCGATCAACAAGGCATTTTATGGATCGGCACCCGCTATGCAGGCTTAAATCGCTTTGACGCCGCCACCGAGCGTTTCGAACGCTTCGTCCTGCCGGTGACCCAACAGGCCGGCGCTTCGGCCGAGATTTCCGTGCTCTATCAGGATCCACAACATCAAATCTGGGTTGGCAGTTACGGTGCAGGTCTGTTCCGTTGGGACAACAACACCCAGCAATTACAACAGATCAAGTTACCGGAACAAGTGGATGGCGTGTCCAGTCAACATTTAAACGATGTGATGATGGACGACACAGGAGCACTCTGGCTCGCCGCAGGCGATGCGCCGGTCCGCACCATGGCCGGAGCCAGTGGTGGGCTGATCCGCTGGCAACCGCAGAGCCAGCAAGTCACCGGCTTTTTGAAAACCGGTGATTCGGCGCTGATTGGCTCAGTGAATAGACTGCGGCAAACTGCCGACGGCACTTTGTTGCTGGCCAGCTTTAGCGGCGGTTTACTCCAAATGAGTAAAACCCAGGCAGTACCGTTCAGCAGGACCCAGCCTGAGGCACTGCAACAATCGCAACTGACCGATATGCTGATCGATGCCCAGGGCGGCCTCTGGCTGGCCAGTTTTAATTCAGGCTTGTGGTATCAGCCAACCGCCAGCTCACCCTGGCAGCAGTTCCAGCATCTACCGCAGTTTAGTGCCGGTTTGCCCAGCAATCATCTTTATGCCTTAATGCTCGATCATCAGGGCACCCTCTGGACCCTGAGCCAAACCCGGATTAGTGGGTTAAGCCGGTTTGCCCGGCAAGTCCAAACGCTGCCCAATGTCAGCGATCAACCCCAGCTGTTGCCGGCAGGCGATGTGCTGGGCATCGATGCAGTCAGCATGGAAAAAGTGTGGCTGGCCAATCGCGACGGCGGTTTGCTGCATTTTAATCCACAAACCAAACAACTGCGGCCGATCCCCTCGCCGCTCACCCCGCAGCCATTTTCAGCGCGGCAAGTTCTGGAAGATCATCGCCAGCAGGTCTGGGTCGGTTCTGAAAGCGGTTTATGGCAGTTCCAACAACTGACGCAGCAGTGGACTGAACGCCCTTTACTACCGCACAGCGTGCAGCAGCCGGTGATTAAGTCATTGTTTGAAGACCGGCAGCGGCGATTGTGGATTGGTACCCGGGGTCATGGCCTCTTTATGCTGGACGCCGCCAGGCAACAACAAAGGCGTTACCATGGCCAAGGTCAACCGCAATTTCCATTTGACGATATCAATATGGTTTATCAGGACAGTTTTGACGGTCTCTGGGTTGGTTCCGCTGATCAGGGGTTAGCCCGGCTCGATCCGGCCAGCGGTCAAGTCCAGCATTGGCAACAGCAGCAAGCGGCAGTGCATGGGATGCAGTTTAATGGTATCCAGCTTATTATTGAAGAAAATCAACATCTTTGGATCCATGCTGGCAATGTCCGTCATCGTCTGATCCGTCAACAAGGCGATCCGGCGAAAATTCTGGGTTTTAAAGCGTATCTGACCGAGCAGGATCGAGATACCGAATTGCAACAAGCAGATATGTTCAGGCTGTTGTACCGTAAACACTGGCTTGGCGGGGCCGGCAGCTACCTCACCATTGATGAAAGACTTGGCATGCAAAGCGTGACCTGGATTGGCTCCTGGGATGAGCTTGACGGTTACATATTCCGCGGCGGAAAAGAAGGGGTCGATTATTTCCGGATTGCCGATTTGCCGCGCAACTGGCCGTTAAATCCGTTGGAGCTGACTCAGCTCAGTTTGTTTAATCAGGTCATCCCACCGGCACGGCCACAGAGTCAACAGCTGTTACCGGTGGTGATTGGTTCGCTGGAAAAACTTCAGCTGTTATATCAACAGGATATGTTCAGCATCCACTTTGCAGCCGCTGAATTTGTGTTACCCAGGCAGTTGGAATACCGTTATCAGCTGACCGGTTTTGACCGCGATTGGATCCTGACGCAAAGACCGGTCGCCACATATACCCGCTTACCGCCCGGCACTTACACTTTTCAGGTCCAAGCCAGGATCAGTGGGGGAAACTGGCAAACCACCCGGCAATTACCGGTACATATTCTGCCGCCCTGGTGGATGACCTGGTGGTTTCGTAGCGGATTGCTGGCAATGGTGCTGTTTTCCGGCTTTGCCTGGTATCAGCAAAAAATGACCAGGCAGCTGGAAATGCGGCGCAAACTCGAGCAGCTGGTGACACTGCGCACCGAAGAGCTCAGCCATAAAACTAATCAGTTGCAGGAAAAGCATCAGGCATTGCAGCGCTCTTATCAGGATGTCACGCTGCTGCAGCAAATCAGTACTGAAATCACCGCATCGCTGGATTTAAAACAAGTCCTCACCCGCTGTCACCATCACCTGAGCGAAATCCTTGATGCGCACGTGCTGCTGATTGGCATTTATCGCGAGACCGAACATAAACTCGATTTTGCGTTCTGGATGGAAGACAATCAGCTGGCACCAAGATTTGACATCGATTTAGATCAAGAGACTGCCCCAGGGGTGATTTGTTTTAACCGCCAACAGGAAATTCTCATCGGCTGTCATGACGATTTTCTGCATTACCTGCCTCAGATCCCGGAACCACTTTATGGTCAACTCACCCAATCGGTGTTGTATTTCCCGCTGACGGTCAGTGGCAAAGCCGTTGGGGTGTTCTCGGTACAAAGCTTAAAACCAAAGGCTTACAGCGAATCTCAGATTGCTTTGTTGCGGACTCTCGCCAGTTATGTCGCCATTTCCGTTGCCAACGCTGATTCTTTTGAACAGTTACAATTGACCCAACAGCAACTGATCACGCAGGAAAAAATGGCCAGTTTGGGCGCTTTAGTCGCCGGCGTCGCGCACGAAATTAATACCCCACTGGGCATTTGTGTCACCGCGTCGAGCCACTTACAGACTGAACTGGAAACCATTCAACAGGCGCTGGATAACAAAAATATTCAACAAAGTCAGTTCCAGCGTTTTTTACAGCATTTACGCGAGGGGTTGAAAATTTTGCAGGTGAACACCGCCCGCGCGGCCGATCTTGTGCAGAGTTTTAAACAAGTGTCGGTGGATCAATCCAATGTCAGTTTGCGCGAGTTTTCGCTGCGTTGCTATTTACAAGATGTGTTGCTGACCCTAAAACCGCAGCTGCATAAAGCAGGGTGTGCCCTTGATTTCCACTGTCCGGACGATATCGAGTTGTACACTGACGCCGGGGCTATTGCCCAAATTATTACCAATCTGGTGCTGAACTCATTACTGCATGGCGTGAATCAGGTCGCCGATCCGAAAATCCACATCAGCTTTAGTCAGGAAGGGCGGATGGTGGTGCTGAAATTTGGCGACAATGGCGTGGGCATGGATCAACGGGCGCTGTCCCACATCTTTGAGCCCTTCTACACCACCAAACGCAATAACGGCGGCACTGGCCTTGGCACACACATCGTGTTTAATCTGGTTAGCGGCAGTTTAAAAGGCCAAATCGACGTGCACAGTGCTCCGGGGGCCGGTTTGCATTATCGCATCACCTTCCCGGCGCGACGGGATAGTTAATCGCAGACTTTAGCCACGGCCTTTAACCGCTGCCTTTAACCGGTAGCCCGGCCCAGATAGGCCGAAAAATCCGGTACCAGCCGCTGATACTCCTGCTGTAGCAAGGTCGAGTGCACAATAAAATCTGCGGTGGCTTTATTACAAGCCACCGGAATATTCCACACCACCGCCAGCCGAATCAAGGCTTTCACATCCGGATCATGCGGCTGTGACGACAATGGATCCCAGAAAAATATCAGCCAATCGATTTTCTGCTCGGCAATCAAGGCGCCAATTTGCTGGTCACCGCCCAAAGGCCCGCTTGCCAGAGCATGCACCGGTCGTTCAAGGGCTTCAGACAACAACCGGCCAGTAGTGCCGGTGGCGTAAAGCTGTTTATCCTGAAAAAACGCCGCATGCTGCTTTGCCCAAGCCAGCAGTTCAGCTTTTTTACCATCGTGCGCGACTAACGCGATTGATTTCATGGCATTTCCCTTAGGGTTGATCAATTTTTACCTCGCTGGCCAATCCGAATGTGCGCGACAATACACAAAGTGGAATGTGTTTTATGCGAGCTCAGTATCGATAGATAATTCACCATGCGTGAACACAGTTGTCTGTTCAAGAATCTGAACTGGGTTAAATAGACTCGACATTGTTTTTTTTGACCCTATATTAATACCAGAACTTCATTGCTTAAGGGCATAAAAATGAGAACATTGAAGCAGTTAGCATTGTGTCTATGTTGTACGCTGGTCGGTTTGAGCATTGGCCTGTTTGTGAATACACTCACTTTGTATGATGCCCATAGCAGCGCATTGTATGATAAGTCACAGTACTATCAGCTGTTGAGTAAAGCCAGCCCGGAATTAACAGACCAGCTCAGTCAAACCCTGAAAGCAGTGGTACTGCCCTATCATCTGTGTCGAACCAGGTCATTGCATCAAATGATGCAGAAAGCGGGTTTGGGTCACACTGCTGTCGATGGATTACTACAAAGCAACTATGCACTTTATCAACTTGAGACTGAGCAGTTACAGCAAGAATTTTGTGCTGGCAAAGAATTCAGCTGGTTTTAAATTTTGCTTAGATCACTTGTGAACCATGTGCTGCGCGCAAGCCAAGTGCAAATGAGTGAGCTTTTGACAAAAAAAGCCCGGCAAAAAGCCGGGCAAACAACCAAGGTCCACGTAAAACTCAGTTATTGGCTCACGACGATGCGTTTCATCGCTGTCATGTAACCACGTAAGGTTTTGCCGACGATTTCCACCGGATGCTGGCGGATAGCGTCATTCACTTCAATCAGGCGGATGTTATCAACTCCATTGTTAGAGGCGTTGACACCCTTACCCAGCAATTCAGGGCTAATGGTATTCACCAGCTCGCGCAGCATCGGCACTGCAGCGTTGGCAAACAGGTAGTTACCGTATTCAGCGGTATCGCTAATCACCACGTTCATCTCATACAAGCGTTTACGGGCGATGGTATTGGCTATCAGCGGTGTTTCATGTAACGACTCGTAATACGCTGATTCTTCAACAATACCGGCTTCAACCATGGTATCAAACGCCAGCTCAACCCCAGCTTTGACCATGGCTACTAACAAAATAGCGCGGTCGAAATAATCTTGTTCGGCGATATGTTCGCTCGACACCGGCGCATTTTCAAAACCGCTTTGACGGGTTTCTTCACGCCAGCCCAGCAGTTGTTTGTCATCATTTGCCCAGTCGGCCATCATGGTTTCAGAAAACTTACCGGCGATGATGTCATCCATATGTTTGGCAAACAGCGGCTGTAAAATGCCTTTAAGCTGCTCAGCCAAATCAAAAGCTTTGATTTTCGCTGGGTTCGACAGGCGGTCCATCATATTGGTGATACCACCGTGTTTCAGCGCTTCAGTGATGGTTTCCCAGCCGTACTGAATTAACTTCGCGGCATAACCTGCTTCATAACCATCAGCCACCAGCTTGTCATAAGCCAGGATGGCGCCGGTTTGTAGCATGCCACAAAGAATGGTCTGTTCGCCCATTAAGTCCGATTTTACTTCGGCGACAAAACTCGATTCCAACACGCCAGCCCGGTCTCCGCCAGTGGCAGAAGCGTAAGCTTTGGCAATGGCCAGTCCCTGACCTTTTGGATCGTTTTCCGGGTGAACTGCAATCAAAGTCGGTACGCCAAAACCACGTTTGTATTCTTCCCGCACTTCGGTGCCCGGACATTTTGGCGCCACCATCACCACGGTGATGTCTTTCCGGATTTGGTTGCCTTCTTCGACGATATTAAAACCGTGCGAATAAGCCAGCGTTGAACCTTGCTTCATCAGCGGCATCACCGCTTTCACCACGGCCGTATGCTGCTTATCCGGCGTCAGGTTTAATACTAAATCTGCCGTTGGGATCAACTCTTCATAAGTGCCGACCACAAAACCATTTTCACTGGCTTGCAGGAAAGATTTGCGCTTTTGCGCAATCGCATCAGCCCGCAGGGCATAAGAAATATCCAGGCCAGAATCGCGCATGTTCAGACCTTGGTTCAGGCCCTGCGCACCGCAACCAACAATGACAATTTTCCAACCTTTTAATAAGTTACAACCATCAGCAAATTCTTCTTTTTGCATGAAACGACATTTGCCCAGCTGTTTTAACTGCTGACGCAGATTCAGAGTATTGAAATAATTAGCCATGATTGCGTACCTAAAATTAGTTTCTTTGCCTGTATCGCGCTAAGCGCTGATACGTTAGGGCAGAACAGCGGCTTGGTTGTTATTGCCTACCTTAAGTAAGCGGTGCAAGCAGCGCTGTTTTGATGAGGTGAGAATAAGCTGTTGTTCACATTGCGTGAAGTGATATATTCACAAGATAGTATTTCATTTTTTGCAACCATCGCTATATGGTTGCCTGCAGCATCAAGGTCTATCGCCATGGATATCCGCAGCGCCCAGTTATTTCAACATCTGGCGAGCAGCTTAAATTTCAGTAAAACCAGCGAGCAGCTGTATGTATCCCCTTCGACCTTAACGCGGATTATCCAGCGGTTGGAAGATGATTTAGGTGTGCAATTATTTAGCCGCGACAATCGTTCTGTCCGCCTCACCCCGGCCGGCGTGCGTTTTCAGCAGTTTGTAAAAAAGTATTTAGAAGACTGGCATCAGCTGCAGGTCGATTTGGCGCTCACCAGTGACGAGTTACAAGGCCAGCTGCGCTTGTTCTGTACCGTCACCGCCAGTTACAGCCATTTACCGGATATTCTGGATAAATTCCGCCTGCTCTGCCCCAAAGCCGAAATTCAGCTGACCACCGGCGATGCCGCGGCCGCCCTTGAAAAAGTCAAAAACGATGAAGCCGATGTGGCGCTCGCGGTCTATCCGCCACATTTACCGCTGAATATCGCCTTTGCCAGTATCGCCAAATTACCGCTGCAACTTATCGCGCCTACTATCCCTTGTAAAACCAATGATTTACTGATGCTAAATCCCATCCCCTGGCATGAAATCCCGATGATTGTACCGGACCACGGCCCAGCCCGCGCCAGGCTGGACCAATGGTTAAAAACCGCCGGTTTTAATCCTTTAGTGGTGGCCAAAGTGGAAGGTCATGAAGCCATGGTCAGTATGGTGGCGCTGGGCAGCGGTGTCGCTATTGCCCCCGATGCGGTGGTCCACAACAGCCCGGTACGCGAGCGGGTGCGCACCATACCGCTGGATTACCAATTCGAGCCATTTGAGCTCGGTATTTGCATGCAGTCAAAAAGACTGCATGAACCTTTAATGCGGGCGTTTTGGCAGGTTGCCTCAAGTAGCCCGCCCCTGCAACAGTAACGCGATCGGCTGGCGCAATAAACCAAATGCCGGCAGCACGGTTGCCAGCAACACCAGCACAATCAACACACTAAGCGCGGGCAACACCGCAATCAAATGAAACACCGGCGCCGTTAATTTAGCGCTCAGCCACGGCTGCACCACCAACAACATCAACGCCGACAAGGGTATACTACAAAGCAACAACCCCAGCTGCTGACTGCACAGTTGAGCCGTTAGCCTCACAGCACTGGCGCCAACCGCTAATTTTGTCGCCAACATACTTTGCTCGAGCACCAACTGCACTTTGAGCTGGTAATACAAACTTAACCCGGCTAACAAGCTAATCAGTCCGGCCAGCCATAACGAAATCCGTGCAAACACCCAATACGGCTCATTGAGCTTCGCCAATTGTGTTGCCAGCGTACCAGCATAACTCATCACCAGATCCTGACCTTGTTGATAGGCCCAATCCTCGAATTCCTCGCTGAAAGTTTCCACCAACGTTGGTGCCAGCGTGACATAAAGCCGTGGATGCGCATACCAGGGACTTGGTTTTAGTTGGGTGTACAGCATCGGTTGCGCTATTGCTGCGACACCACGGTGCGGCAAATTTGCCACCACGCCACGGATTTGCGCCAGCACCGGAAATGGCGCCAGATAAGTCAGGGTGGTGCCAGGCAAATCCGGATAACTTTGCCCGGGCTCGATTAATAAATCCGCTAATGCCTGATTGATGATCAAGCCATCGCTATCAGTCTGGGAGCTACCGGCCAGTACATCTGCTCCGAGAAGTTGCAGATAGTTGCTGCTGACTTCCATCTGACCGACAAACACTTCCAGGGTTTTTCCAGCCACTGTAGTCGCCAGCTTAAGTTCATTTGGCTGGGTAAAACTGCTGGAAAACGCCACTTGCTCTACCGTGTAACGCCCAAATTCACCACGCTGTAACGCAGCTTCCGGCTTGACACCCGGATTCAATCTCAACTCCAGCTCTTCAAGCTGCTGCCAGCGGGCAATCGACGTTTGTTGCTGTGTCAGCTGATATTGCAACGACAGTGCAATCAATAATGCCAAACCGGCAAAGCTGATTTGCGACACTATCTGCACACAACTCAACCGTTGTTGTAGTTTATTACGTTGCCCCTGACGGTTACGAAACATCAATGGGCGGCGTAAAAACCACAACAACGGCAGCTGACTGCAACCCAGTAAAAACAGGCTTAACACCCCAACAGCCACCCCAGCATAACCCCAATGAAACGGCAACCCCGCACCACCAAAATATTGCTGGTAAATATGGAGCCCAGCCAATAACTTAGCCCCTTGCCAGTACCATAAGGCGCCACCGCCCACCGCCGCACACCATAACGGCAGCTGCTCCACCACCAGCTGCAAACACAGTTGATGGGTTCTGGCGCCCAGCACTTGGCGCATGCCTATTTCATGCTGGCGCTGCACCAACTGGCCGAGCAGGCAAAACAATAAATTGATTGCTACTACCGCACCACATAACAAGGTCAGGCACAGCAACAACCAGAACTGCTGCAATAAGTCAGTGCGCTGCTCCGGAAATAGCTCAATCCCGGCAATAATGTCCGCTCGGTGAATATCTTCAATCATCTTAAAATCCTGCGAACCAAGCCATTCCACCGCCAGCTGGTCATAGCGCTTTGCCAGCTGCACTAAATCAACAGTCCCGTTCAGCTGAATAAAACCAATACTTTCCGGCAGGTTTTCGGTCGCCCCCAACGCATTCGGCCCAGGCCCTTTGCTCAGGTCATGGCCCTCATCATTGTCTAACTCTGGTAAAAAGCGGTCTTCCCACGGTAGCCATACACCGGGGCGCTGACCACTGAAACGGTTGAGTGCTGCGGGTAATACTGCAGCCACCATATAACGTTTATTATTCTTGCGTACCAGCACTTCAAGACCTTGCACGTCAGGTTTGCCTAAGACCTGCCATAGCCAGTCACTGATAAACACCTGCTGCGCCTGCCCAGCTTGAAACTGTTCAAATGGAGCAACAAGGCCCAGCATTTCTGGCAAATTTTCGCTGTAATACACCACCGAGGTGCTCTCAATAGCCTGATCGGCCACTCTTAATTCACTGGTTTGAAAACGGGCGATGGCAAGCGCTTCAACCTCAGGCAATTGCGTTAACCGATACAGTTCTGCATTACTGACACTCTGATAACGGCCCTGAGGATCGGTGCGGTGTACTGAGGCAACCGAGGCGGCAGGTTGAGCCCAAGCCGGTTGCGGCGAGCGCAGTTGCGGTCCTAATTGCAATAACAACAATAACAAAGCGCTAAAGCATGCCAGCCCTAAAGCCAGCAAGCACCACTGCAGACGCTGGCCGCGCCATAGCCGCCAGCCAAATTGCAGTATAAACATTAGCTGGCCCTCAGGGTGTTAAGCAGCACTGCCGGTATTTCGGTTGCTAACTTTCGGTCGGTAACAAACTGACCATCCGCCAGATACAAGCGACGATCTGCGAGCGCCGCCAGTTGTGAGTCATGGGTCACCATTAATACGGTCGCACCATCGCGATGTAAAGTGCTCAACAAATCCAACACAATCTCTGCGCTTTGTGAATCTAAATTGCCGGTAGGTTCATCAGCCAGCAACAAGCTGGGGTTGGTCACCAGCGCTCTGGCAATCGCTACCCGCTGTTGCTGGCCACCGGAGAGTTGCTCCGGATAGGCATCCAACTTATCGCCCAGCTCCACCTGCGCCAGCACCTGGGCTGCGCGGTTGCGATAATCCGCAGCTTTAACACCTGACAAATAGCGCAGTGGCAAACTGACATTTTCGGCTACCGTCATATTGCTGATTAAATTAAAGTTCTGGAAAATCCAACCAATATGGCGGTTACGCAACACGCTTTGCTGGTAAGCCGAAAGCTCTGGCACCGCTTGACCAAGCAATAAATACTCGCCACTGCTAAACCCATCCAGCAGGCCAATAATGGACAATAAGGTGGATTTACCACTGCCGGAGCGGCCTTCGATCGCCACAAACTCACCGCGTTGCACGGTAAAGTCGAGCTTTTGTAACACGGGCAGCGGCAACTTGCCCTGCACAAAATGTTTAGAGGCTTGTTCGATGTGAATTAATGTTTCAGCCATGCAGATCCTCCGGCTTGATAAAAGTGGAATTCAGCAATTCAGTCGGTACTTTTAACAAAATCTGCTCCCCGGCCTGCACGCCGTCCAGCAGTTGCATCTGCCGCGCCGTCACGTTGCCAATCAACACCTCCCGTCGTTGATAGTGTTTAGCGGCATGATCCCAGACAAATAACACCTGTCGTTGCTGCGGTTTTTGAATATAAGTGGCCCGGTCACTCAGTAACGTCTTTGTGGCTTCAGCCACATCAATGTCGGCTTTCACTTCAATATTGGCGCGGGCGGTATCTGGTAAGTTGCCACGAAGCGCCACGTCAACCCGCAGGAAGTTATCAACCACATTCGGCGACACCCAGCTGACTTGGCCTGGCATCGGCTTACCTTTAATATGAATTGTGACAGGCTGGCCAACCCGCACCAATGCGGCATCCACCGCGCCAATTTTCAATTCAGCCAATAACTGACCAGGCTCAGCCACTTGCCCCAGCGCCTGTCCCGCGACTACCTGACTGCCGGGTTTTAAGCTTTCATCCAGCGCTATCAGCTGCCCGGCCATATCGACGTTTATCAACAGCGCCTGCACATCTTGCTGCGCAATATCCCGTTGTTTTTCTGCTCGTTGTCGGTTGAGCTTGGCCGCCGCTAACCGGTTTTGACTGGATTTTTCAAATCCTTTAAGTTTTTCCTGCGTCAGCACTACTTTTTGTTTTGCTTGCGCGACCAATGCTTCGCTTTGGGCAAAATCCAACGCTGAAACGATTTGCTGCCGGAATAGTTCTTGTTTGGCTACGAGCTGAATTTGCAGCAGCTTTTGCTCGGCCAAAACTAGTTGTAAATCGTGATTGAGCTGCAGCTGTTCTTGTTCAAGTTGCTGCTCTGTCAACAAAAACTCTGCTTGTTGCGCCTGCAACGCTAGCTCCTGCTCTTCCAGCAGGCGCTGTAGTCGCGGATTTACTAACTGCAATATAGGTTGACCGGCCAGCAATAAATCGCCGGGTCTTTGTAGTAGTTGTAATACCCGACCTTCAGTCATCGCGATCAAGCTTTGTACTTTTAGCGGCACTAATAAGCCAAATGCGCTGATCTGATGTTTGATTATGCCGACGGTCACAATGCCAGAAGACTGTACTGCAGAGGATGGTGTTACTGTAAAAAATATAAATGCGCTAACACTCAACAAAATAGCGGTTAGACTTGCTAACAAAATTTTCTTGTAATTTTTTGTCAATCCTTGGTTATCTACTGGAATTTCCATTTCTATAAATCACTCCGATAACGAACAAAGACAATACAAATTAACCACATCGATTTGAAACAATCTTCTATCACATTTCTTCAAACTAAGTAACACTATAACATCACCCTGAAACCATCTGCACAATGAAATCAGGGCTAATTGTTAATACTATCAGATAATTACTGTTACTTTAGCTGGCAAGTTTGATTAACAGTACCTACGTTTTGACAGCACAATTTCATTCCGGCATTTGAAATGCATTGAGGTGTAACAAACCCGCCCTTATCACTGGCAGCATCACCCACAGCAACCAGCTCAGTCGCATATACACTGAAACTCAATGCTAAAGTTGAAGCCGCCACCATCAAAACTTTCTTTACTGATAAACATTTAATGTTAAACATTTTAACTTCCTTTTAAGTCAGCACCTACGTTTTTGGTGCGGCAGCAAAAGTGCATGAATACCTATGTGGAAACTGAACAAACTTGTGATAATGTTCTGATAACTCAATGATATGCGCACTTTTTGAACAGAAACTGATTAGTTCTGCTACATCTCAATTTTGCCCACAAAAAAAGCCGCATCAAGCGGCTTTTTTTAAAAACTAATGGATTACCTCACAACCCGTAAATGACTGCCTTTTTTCGGCTTATCATCATCAGGACCAGGTTCCGGACTGTCAGAAGAAAGCGTTTGTTCTGCAGCTGATTCAGCATCGTCCAGCTCTTCATCCAGCCATTCTTCGTCTTCTTCCGGAGTAAACATAGTGCCAGCACCGTTTTCGCGGGCATAAATCGCCAGCACGGCCCGCTGCGGAATATATAAGGCAAATGGACTACCACCAAACCGCGCATTAAAAGTCACGGCGTCGTTACCCAACAGCAAATTACCAACGGCTGAAGGATTAATATTCAGCACAATCTGGCCGTTTTGCACATGCTGCGTTGGCACTTTCACCCCTGCCATGGTGGCATCCACCACCAAATAAGGGGTCAGATTGTTATCAACAATCCATTCATAAAAAGCACGCAGCAAATAAGGCCGGTTTGGCGTCATTTTCAGATCATCTGTCATTGCTTAGTACCTCGCACCACGGCGGATTTCCCGTTCAGCATCGGTCAGCGATTGCTGAAAGCCATCCCGCTCAAATAACCGGATCATGTAATTTTTCAAATCTTTACTGCCAGGACCGGAAATTTCAATCCCGAATAAAGGCAGACGCCACAACAGCGCTGACATATAAGTGTCCAGCAAGCTGTATTCTTCGCTCATAAAATAAGGCGTTTCCTGAAACAACGGCGCAATCGACAGCAAGCTTTCGCGCAAGTCACGCCGTGCTTCTGCTGCCTCATCCCCGTCTTGCAGGATTTTAGCCGCCAGGCCATACCAGTCATGTTTGATCCGATACATCATTAAGCGGGTTTTACCACGCTCAACCGGGTAGACCGGCAACAGCGGCGGATGTGGGAATCGCTCGTCCAGATACTCCATAATGATGTCGGCCTGATACAGCGCTAAATCCCGATCCAGCAAGGTGGGCAAAGAACCATATGGATTCACTTCATAGACGTCTTCCGGCAAATTATCGCGACTGACCTGCAATATATCTGCGGCAACTCCTTTTTCTGCCAGTACCATTCTGACCTGATGGCTGTACATCTCATCGGCAGCCGTAAACAACGTCATCGCAGCACGTCTGTTGGCAGATATCGCCATGAATTCCTCCGGTAAATTTAAAACGGCAAAGGGGCCACCAGGCCCCTTATTGGTCGATCACGACTTTATTAATGAACGTCTTTCCAATACTCTTTCTTCAACAAGAACGCCAGAACGAAGAATATCAATAAGAAAATCATCACTTTAATACCCAGACTGCGCGATTCCAACTTCGAAGGCTCGCCGGTGTATTCCAAGTAATTGACCAAATCAGCAACAGCACGATCGTATTCTTCAGTGCTGAGCTCACCCGAGCCGTCTGTTACGATCCCCACGTAAACTTCTTTTGATTCACCGTCAACCAGCTGCATTTCATGCTTCTTGCTCGGCACACCTTGCAGCTCCTGCAACACGTGTGGCATACCAACCAGCGGGAATACTTCATTATTCACGCCAAATGGCCGGCTTGGGTCAACGTAAAAAGTCCGTAAGTAGGTATATAACCAATCAGGGCCACGTACCCGCGCCACGTTGGTTAAATCCGGTGGCGCAGCACCAAACCATTTTGCTAAATCAGCTTTGGGTGCCGCGTTCTTGATGTGGTCACCGACTTTTTTAGCGGTAAAGGCCAGCTGTTCCATGCCAATTTCATCCGGAATACCCAAGTCGCGGAAGGTGCGCGAATAACGTTGGTACTCCATCTGATGGCAACCCAGACAGTAGTTCTGATACATTCTGGCGCCACGTTGCAACGACTCTTTGTCAGTCAAATCGATTGGGGCTTTATCCAAAGGAATCGATGGTCCTGCCGCTAGCACTGCCGAGGATGCAACCAGTGCCATAGCTGCAAATAACTGTTTCAGCATTATGATAACCTCACAGGCAATGGTTTAGTTTTTTCGTTTTTACTGTACAGCCACAGCGCACCGAAGAAACCGAAATAAGTCAAAGAAGCGATTTGTGCAATCAGGGTATAGGTTGGTGTCGCTGGCAACACGCCTAACACACCTAACACCACGAAGCTGATACAGAAATTCACCAGATTCCACTTGTGTAAATTGCTGCGGTAACGGACTGAACGTACCGGGCAACGATCCAGCCAAGGCAACAACGCCAGTAACAAAATGGCCAGGAACATAAAGATCGCGCCAAATAACTGGTCAGGAACTGCCCGTAAAATGGCATAGAACGGGGTGAAATACCAAACCGGAGCAATGTGATCTGGTGTCTTCATCGGGTTTGCCGGTTCAAAGTTTGGCGGCTCGAGGAAATAACCACCACCTTCAGGGGCAAAGAAAACCACTGCACAGAACAGCAATAGGAAGCCAACCACACCCACGATATCTTTGACGGTGTAGTATGGGTGGAACGGAATCGCATCGACGATAATTTTCTTACCGCCTTTGGTGAAATATTCGTGGAATGTGAATTTGTCAGACACATTATTTTCAATTGGCTGACCATCATTCGGACGTTTGACGTCGATACCATCCGGGTTATTTGAACCGACCTCATGCAGGGCAATAATGTGCAGGAACACCAGAATCACCAGCACTAAAGGCAGCGCGATGACGTGTAAAGCGAAGAAACGGTTTAACGTGGCACCTGAAATAACGTAGTCGCCGCGGATCCACAGGGTCAAATCTTCACCAATTCCCGGAATAACCCCGAAAATGGAGATGATTACCTGCGCCCCCCAGAATGACATTTGACCCCAAGGCAGCAAATAACCCATGAAGGCTTCAGCCATTAACACCAGGAAAATCAACATACCAAAAATCCACAGCAGTTCCCGTGGCTTCTGGTAAGAACCGTACATCATGCCACGCAGCATGTGCAGGTAGACAACCACAAAGAATGCCGAGGCACCGGTAGAGTGCATATAACGCAACAACCAGCCATAATCAACATCGCGCATGATGTATTCAACAGATGCAAAAGCGCGTTCCGCTGAAGGTTCGTAGTTCATGGTCAACCAAATACCGGTCAGGATCTGGTTCACCAGCACCAACATGGCCAAACTACCGAAAAAATACCAGAAATTGAAGTTTTTAGGCGCTGGATATTGCAATACATGGAGGTTCATTTTCTCCATAAACGGCATGCGGTATTCAATCCAGCTCATCAGATTTTTAAACATCAGGCTGTCCCCTCATCTGCACCAATCAACAGAGTCGCGTCATCGACAAACATATAAGGCGGAATCACCAGGTTGGATGGCGCTGGCACACCAGAGAATACCCGTCCGGCCATATCATAGGTAGAGCCGTGGCAAGGACAGAAAAAGCCTGAAGGTAAACCTTCGACGTGCGCGTCGAAATCAACCACTTTATAGGTCGGTGAACATCCAAGGTGAGTACAGATCCCGACAGCCACAAATAATTCCGGCTTAATGGAGCGATGTTGGTTTTTTGCGTAGGCCGGCTGCTGTTCAACTTCAGAATTCGGGTCGCGCAGTTGACTTTCAACTTTGGACAGTTGTTCTAACATCTCTGGGGTACGTTTTACGACCCATACCGGTTTACCGCGCCATTCAACCCGAATTAGCTGGCCTGGTTCGAGTTTACTGATATTTGCCGTCACAGCTGCACCAGCTTGTTTGGCTTTTTCACTCGGGTTCCAGGAAGCAATAAAGGGAACAGCGACTCCCACTGCACCAACGCCACCTACCACTGAGGTTGCGATAGTGAGGAAGCGACGGCGACCATGATCGACTGGCGCATTGCTCATCCACTCATCTCCACGTTAAAGCCTAAATTATAAGCAATTTAAGCTGCTGAATTTCAGCGATTATTATAAGTTGCAAAATACAGAGGATCATAATGAAAAGCCTTGTCCGATACAAGGATTAAGGCTGATTCTCTTGGTCTGACAGAGTTAATTTTTCGGCTTTTTATTGATCCGGCACAAGTTAAGCGGCAAGAAGCGGAAAATTTACAAGATGCTAACTGCCAGCCTGACGAACATCCAAGCACAAACAGCCAAAACTATAGCAGCCAGCTACAGAAAAAGCGCAATCCAATGCCGCTAATACGATGAATATGGCTAAATTAGCTCAGAAAAACTTAAAAAAAACCCAGCACATGGCTGGGTTTTTTGCAGTAAAAACGAATTAACGTTTTGAGTACTGTGGACGTTTACGGGCTTTATGCAGACCGACTTTCTTACGTTCAACTTTACGCGCATCACGGGTAACGAAACCGGCTTTACGCAGTGCTGGACGCAGAGTTTCGTCGAACTCCATCAGTGCACGGGTGATACCGTGACGGATAGCACCGGCTTGACCAGAAATACCACCACCTTTAACAGTGATGTACATGTCAAACTTGCCAACCATTTCAACTAACTCTAACGGTTGCATCACAACCATCCGAGCTGTTTCACGACCGAAGTATTCAGTGATAGTGCGTTGGTTGATAACGATGTTACCAGCGCCCGCTTTCAGGAATACACGTGCTGTAGAGGTCTTACGACGACCAGTACCGTAATATTGATTCTGTGCCATTATCGATATGCTCCGCTTAGATGTCTAAAACTTGTGGTTGCTGGGCAGCATGTTGATGCTCTGCGCCTGCATACACTTTCAACTTACGGAACATAGCGCGACCCAGTGGACCCTTAGGCAGCATGCCTTTGATCGCAGTCTCAAGTACCATCTCAGGTTTCTTTTCCAGCAGCTTCTCGAAAGTGATTTCTTTGATGCCACCTGGGAAACCAGAGTGAGAGTAGTACTTTTTGTTTTTCGCTTTGTTGCCAGTAACCGCTACTTTGTCAGCATTAACTACGATGATGTAGTCGCCGGTGTCAACGTGTGGCGTGTATTCTGGCTTGTGCTTTCCGCGTAAACGAAGAGCGATTTCAGTTGAGATACGACCCAGGGTTTTGCCTGCGGCATCAACAACGTACCAGTCGCGAGTTACGCTTTCTGGTTTAGCAGTAAAAGTTTTCATCAAACTATCCAAAATTATCAGTTACACCTCACATAACCTTCGGGCAAAGATTATGTCGTTTATCGAACCCCTTCGAGTTCATCAAACTGCCAGGCTACGGCAGATTCAGGCTGTAACGTGGGCCGGTGGCGGATTATATAGAGAAGCTTGGGCAAAAAATAGCTGTTTTGTAAAAAAAGTCAGCAAAAATCCCTCCGCCAAACGGCAACTCAGGGTAAATGCGCCAGAGACAGGTAATCGTGAGATTGCATCTCCTGCAACCGGCTTAAACAGCGTTTAAATTCGAAGGCAAGAATTCCCTGGCTGTACAGCTGCTCCATGGGCAGTGCGGCCGAAATAATCAACTTCACTTTACGCTCGTAAAACTCATCCACCAAGGCAATAAACCGGCGCGCCACATCATCATTACTCTGTCCCATCGCAGTGACTCCGGAGAGCAATACCGTATGGTAAATTTTACTCAGCTCCATATAGTCATATTGACTCCGGGCGGACTCACACAACTCACTGAAAGTAAACCAGATGATACCTTCGGCTTCCCAACAGGTTTTCAATGGCCGGTTCGCAATTTCAATCACTGCTTGTTGTTGTCGGGGTTCCATTGATAGCGCTTTGAAGTAATTCAGTAAATTTAGATCTGCCGCCTGATCCAGTGGGTAATGATAAATTTCAGCCTGAGTTAAAGTCCGAAGCCGATAATCAATGCCGCTGTCCACATTCACCACTTCGGTAAATTCTTTAATCAGTGCAATCGCTGGCAGAAAACGCGCACGTTGCAAACCGTTTTTATACAAACCATCCGGTTCAATATTCGAGGTTGCTACCAAAGTAATGCCTCTGGCAAACAATGCCTGCATCAGCGTGCCGAGGATCATAGCGTCGGTAATATCCGAGACAAAAAACTCGTCAAAACAAATGATATCGGTTTGCTGTTTAAAACGATCAGCAACCAACTCCAGCGGGTTCGCCTGACCGGCTAACGCGGTCAATTCCTCATGCACTTTGTGCATAAAACGGTGAAAGTGAATTCTGAGTTTGCGCTGGGTTGGCAGACATTCGTAAAAAGTATCCACCAGATAGGTTTTACCACGGCCGACACCACCCCAGAAATAGAGACCCCGCAGTGGCTTGGGGTGTACTTTCTGCCCCGTCAGTTTCTGCCAGAAACTTTGCCTCGGCGGTTCTTGCTGACAAAAATCATCATACAACCGCTGTAATTGATTGACGGCATTTTGCTGTGCGGCATCAAACTGAAAATCATCGCGGGTCAGGTCTTGTTGATATTTTTGCTGCGGCGTCGTCATGCGGGTGTCTTTATGCTGTTTTCGAATATCAGCAAAGCATCTGACATTCAGGCCAATAAGAATAGCTGTTATAGTAACACGCCTTACCACTCTGGATAAGAAGTTAGGTTACACTAGAAAGGATTTAAGTTGTTTCAGGAGTCGTTATGAGTATATCCCTTGCGTTAATCTGGCTGGTTGCCGGCATTGTGATCGGCGCTATCGCCAGTCGCGTTTACAGCCTCCGTCAATTCAATCAGCACAAACTCCAGCTTGAGCTGGATGAGAGCCGCCAACAATTGCAGCAGTATCGTTCTGATGTGTCCAGTCACCTCGACACCACGCACCAGTTGATGGCGCAATTGCAGGATAACTACGAAAAGATTGCCCGGCATATGGCGCGCACCAAAATGCAACTGATTGAACGACCAGGGTTTGCCGAGGACAACGATTTGAATTACCTGTCAAGCGATACCGCACAGCACATTCGGCAGTCCGGGAGCCAAATAGATGACAAAAGACGGAAGAAAGTCGCACCACAAGCAGAACAACCGCTTGATTATGCGGGGCATTCCAGTGGGATTATGAAAACTTTCCCAACAGAAAAAAATTCCGGCGTTTGAAACTTTTTTAAAAATGATGAGTCTCTGTAGGCATCGTTCCTATGGAGACCATCACGATATGAAAATGAAGTTATCTGTGCTCACCGCCAGCCTTCTGGCCGCTTCTCTGTTTACTCATTCTGCTTCTGTCGCTGCGAAAATTCCATTCTGGGGTGCCGATTCCGGCCAGGAAATGCCAAGCCTTGCGCCCATGCTGGAAAAAGTTACTCCGGCCGTCGTGAATATCAATGTTGCTGGTAACCGTGAAGTCAGACAGCGGATGCCAGATGCTTTCCAACAATTTTTCGGTCAGGGCGAATTGCGCCGGGAGCAACCTTTCCGTGGACTGGGTTCTGGCGTGATTATTGATGCGAAAAAAGGCTATGTTGTCACAAACGCCCACGTCGTCAATCAAGCCGATGAAATCCGTGTCACGCTCACCGATGGCCGAAGCTTCGAAGCAAAGAAAATCGGCGAAGATCCGGCAAGTGACGTCGCATTACTGCAAATCAACGCCGAGAATCTGACAGAAATCAAAATCGCAGACTCTGACAACTTGCGGGTTGGTGATTTTACCATTGCTATTGGTAACCCATTTGGTCTGGGTCAGACCGTCACTTCAGGGATGGTCAGCGCTCTGGGTCGTGGAGGTTTGGACATCGAAAAATATGAAGACTTTATTCAAACCGATGCAGCAATTAACAGCGGTAACTCAGGCGGTGCACTGGTCAATTTACGAGGTGAATTGATTGGTATTAATACCGCTATCATTGGTCCCGCCGGAGGCAACGTGGGAATTGGGTTTGCCATTCCATCGACCATGATGAAAAATCTGGTCAGTCAGATTATTGAGTTCGGTGAAGTCAAACGCGGCATTCTTGGTGTCGAAGGTCGGGATTTAAATGAAGAACTCGCCAAAGCCATGAAAGTGAAGTCGACCAAGGGCGTCTTTATTTCACGGGTCACGCCTGACAGCGGAGCCGATAAAGCCGGTCTGCGCTCGGGCGATGTGGTTGTCAGCCTAAACGACAAAGCTATTCAATCAATGTCCGAACTGCGCGCCAGAGTCGGCTCGATGGGTGTAGGTAAATCGGTGAAAATCGGCGTGCTGCGGGAAGATAAGCAGCTGAACTTCAACGTGAAATTATCAGAGGCCGATCAAGCAAATGTCACTGCAGGCAATCTGCATCAGATGTTGGCAGGCGCCAGTTTCTCCAATGGTAAAACGCAGGATGGCACAGCTGGCGTGATGCTTACCGATGTCGCAGAGCGCTCTCCAGCGGCCCAACTTGGCTTGCAAAAAGGTGATGTGATCATCGGCGTTGCACGCACCAAGGTCAACAGTGTCGCTGAACTTCGGGATATCCTGAGCAAGGCCAAAGGTGTAATCGCCCTCCAGGTACAACGCGAAAACTCAGTTTATTACGTGTTGATCCGTTAACCCTCTCCCTCTGACCACTCAGGCTTCATCGGTTGTCCTAACCCAAGCCTGAGTGGTATTTTGCAACATTTTTCTGCTACATCTTCGTGCACTTCAATGCTATGCTTCTTCGATTCCGGTTGTTCTGATTAAATTAAATTAATGAAATCGCTGATTTTTATCATTCGCAGCATCGCTTATGGTTTGGCTTTGGCCTTAATATGGCTATCGCTATTCCAACAAAATGGCGTCACTCAGCTCAATCAGTGGCTACAACCGAAAAATCAGGAACAGCCGGCAATTTCTTACGCCAAAGCCGTGCGTGCGGCAGCCCCTGCTGTCGTCAATGTCTATACCGTCACCACCCAACAAGATCCGCGCTCTTATCAACGCAGAATCATTCAGAATCAATCCTTAGGATCGGGAGTGATCATGCGCGCAGATGGTTATATTCTCACTAACTACCACGTCGTCAACGGGGCCGACCAAATTGTGGTTGCATTGCAGGATGGCCGGCAACTTGAAGCTGTGCTGATTGGGCAAGATCGCCTGACCGATTTAGCCGTGTTGTATGTGAAAGCCGACAACCTGCCAGTGATACCACAAGTGCCAGATATTGAACCACAAGTCGGTGATTTAGTGCTCGCGATTGGTAATCCGTTGAATCTGGGCCAGTCGATTACCCAAGGCATTATCAGTGCGACCGGTCGTGCCGGTCTCAGTACCAATAATTACACCGATTTTATGCAAATGGATGCGGCAATTAATGCTGGTAACTCAGGTGGCGCTTTAGTCAATAGTAACGGCATTCTGGTCGGCATTAACACGGCGGCATTTCAGCGCCAGCGTAATCTGGAAGTTCAGGGTATCTTCTTCGCTGTGCCTTATAAGTTGGCATTTACCGTGATGGAAAAGCTGATTAGCCATGGTCGGGTGGTACGTGGCTATTTAGGCTTAAGTGGTGAACCTGTGATCAATTCGGCAGGCGAACGCCAATACTCCACAGCTCAGAAATTCTACGGCATGAAAATTACCGATGTCGAAAATCTTGGCCCCGCAGCCGTCTCTGGACTATCAGCAGATGACATTATGCTTGAAATTCAGGGTGTGACTTTAACGAGCGTCAACCAGGCACTGGATATTGTTGCTGAAGCGGTTCCGGATACCAGTGTACAGATTGTGATTGAACGGCGCGGCCAGCGGATGATTATTCCAACCCGGATTGGCACTCGTCTGGATACGGATTAACAGAAGAGACTATTCGAGGCGCCAGCGTCTGCACTGAACATCATCACTACACGGAGTGCCAGCATAAAAAAACAGCCATCAGGCTGTTTTTTTTATGCTCAGAGTTCAATCTCAGGCCGGCGCGTTGATCCGTTCAATTTTCGCGCCTAAGGCTTGCAATTTATGCTCGATTTGCTCGTACCCGCGGTCGATGTGATAAATCCGGTCAACAATCGTCGTGCCGCTGGCCACCAGGCCGGCAATCACCAGACTGGCAGATGCGCGCAAATCAGTTGCCATCACTTGTGCCCCAGTCAATTGGGTGGTGTGTTGGCATAATGCATTATTGCCTTCAAGCTGAATTAAAGCGCCCATCCGCTGTAATTCCGGCACATGCATGAAGCGATTTTCAAAAATAGTCTCGGTCACGACCCCAACACCTTCAGCCAAGACATTGAGTACGGTAAACTGCGCCTGCATATCGGTTGGGAACCCAGGATGCGGTGTGGTTTTAACATTCACCGATTTCAATTGACGACCAGTCATATTCAGTCGGATCCAATCCTGGCCAGTTGTTACTTCAGCGCCCGCTTCACGTAACTTTTCTAACACCACTTCCAGCTCACCCGGATCGGTATTCCGACAAGTAACGTCACCGCCGGTGACAGCAGCGGCGACTAAAAAGGTCCCCGTCTCGATGCGGTCGGGCAGCACCCGGTGTGCAGCACCCGTCAGACGTTCCACCCCATCAATTTTAATCGTCGCACTCCCGGCACCGGAGATTTTCGCCCCCATCGCCGACAAATAGGTCGCTAAATCGACGACTTCTGGCTCACGCGCCGCGTTCTCAATAATGGTCACGCCATCGGCTAAGACCGCCGCCATCAACAGATTTTCAGTGCCGGTCACGCTCACCATATCCATCACAATATGCGCGCCTTTTAAGCGTTCAGCCTTGGCTTTGATATAACCATTTTCGACACTGATTTGAGCGCCCATTTTGCGCAAGCCTTCAATGTGTAGGTTAACCGGACGCGCGCCGATAGCACAACCACCGGGCAAAGAGACTTCAGCATGACCAAACCGGGCCAACAGGGGACCTAACGCCAAAATCGATGCCCGCATCGTCCGCACTAATTCATAAGGGGCCAACTGACTGTGGATATGACTGGCATCGACCGTGACTTGATCGCCCTCGCGCTGCACCTCAGCACCGAACATTTTCAGCAATTTAAAGGTCGTATCGATATCGCGCAACACCGGAACATTGCTGATCAGAGAGGGTTGTTCAGCCAGGATGGTGGCGAATAAAATTGGTAATGCGGCGTTTTTGGCACCGGAAATCGTGACGTCGCCATTCAGGGTGGCGCCCCCTGTGACTAAAAATTGTTGCATTTATTTCGACACCGCAGGAGGATTGAGGAGTTTCTCACGACGCCATTGTACTGGCGTATAGGCTTTGATTGACAGCGCGTGGATAGAACCATCAGCTATTTCGGCCATCAGCGGTCCATAGACCAGTTGTTGTTGTTTCACACGGCTCACCCCGTCAAAGCAATCACCCACAGCGGTCACCGCATAATGACTGCCATCGGCAGTCACGTAGACTTCAGCCAGTTTTAGCTGTTCTGTCAGACGTTGTTCGATATCTTTACAATCCATCAAATGCCCTGCCCAATCGGTACACACCGGCATAGTCTTGTTGCGATGACGCTCGCCCGCAACAACCACCAAAACGGTCTGCCAAAAAGAAAAATAACCCGGCGAATGGCCGGGTTGTCTGTAAGTTCAGCTATAGAACAGCTTTTACTGTATCGGATCAGCAATCCCAGCCTAGTCGCTTAGTATATCCAAAGCGCCGGTCAATTTCAGCTAATCCGTTGGTAAAAGTGCCAACACATCACTGACGCTGGCTAAAGAAAGCAGCTGTTGCGGCATCTGTTGAAAAGTCAGACTAATCCCAAGTTGCCGGGCACTTGCCAGTTGCTGAATCAGCCAGGCCAACCCGGCCGTATCGACATGTTTTAAACCACTCAGGTCGAACGCGGCCTGTTTTGGCAAGGTTGACAGCATCTTAAAGGGCCAGTGCGCAACGACTGTGTGGCAATTTAATTCACCACAGAATTGCAATACGGAGCCGTTTTGCTTAATTTCAAGCATCTTTGCTCTTCTCAGGCGCTTTGATCGGTGCTTTCGCTTTTTCTTCTAACAATGCAGCAACACTTAACAGACCTTGCTGCCGGATTAAGCTACCGAGCTCAGATCTTTTGCTGTCCAGCAATGAGATGCCCTCAGCGACCATGTCATAAACCAACCAGTTGTTGGAGTCTTTCACCCGACGCAACTTGAATTCGATTCGGATATCCGGTTTACCCGGATCAATCACCCGAGTTTTGATAGTGATAATTTTTCTCTGCTTATCAACAGGTTGACCAGGTTCGATAATCACTTTCTGATTTGTGTACTGGGTAAAAACGCCAGCATAAGTACCAACCATGTAATTCTGGAACGCCGTCACAAAGGTATTAAAATCTTCCCTGGGCACGGTGTTCAGTCTAACGCTTTGACCAATCACATACCCGGCTGCATAGCGGCTGTCGATGTAGGGCACCAGCTCTTCGGTCACTATCGTGCGCAGCACCTCAGCATTTTGTTTGATTTTCGGCTGCTCTGCAGCGATGCGCTGAAAAGTTTTATCAGCCAGAATTTCCATCATTTTATATGGATCGTCATAAGTTGGCACAGCCGCAGTGTTCGCCTGAGCACTAAAGCCCATGGTGGCGAACATCAAGACGCTGACCAGAGTTGTAAATAATTTCATTATTGATTCCCACGATTAAATAAGAACTGCCCAATCAGTTCTTCCAGAACGATAGCCGATTTGGTGTCTTCAATCCGATCACCGTCGGCCAGAATTTCCACATTTTCGTCAACAAAACCAGGTTGCAAACCAATATACTGCTCGCCCAACAACCCTGAGGTTAAGATGGCCAAAGAACTGGTTTCCGGGAAATTGCTGTAACTGCTGTTGATCTGCAGTGTCACCACCGGCTGAAATTGCTCAGGATCCAAATGGATGCTAGCAACCCGCCCGACCACCACACCACCGACTTTCACCGGCGAGCGGACTTTTAAACCACCGATATTGTCAAAAGTCGCAACCAGACGATAGCTTTGATCTGAACCAGCGACTCCGGTACTTGCGACCTTTAATGCCAATAACATTAAGGCGGCAATAGAAAGCGCAACAAAAGCGCCGACGAATAATTCTAATTTACGCGTGGTCATTTTTTTATCCACCAAACATGACAGCAGTTAATACAAAATCAAAACCCAGTACAGCCAGTGACGCCGTCACGACTGTTTGAGTTGTCGCCCGACTGATCCCTTCCGAAGTCGGAACCGCATCAAATCCCTTATGGAGCGCAATCACGGTCACCAAAAACGCAAAGACGATGCTCTTGATGATCCCGTTCAGGACATCCTGTTCGAAATCGACATTAGCCTGCATCGCCGACCAATACCCGCCCGCGTCTACACCCAACCAATCGACCCCGACCAGATGCCCCCCTAAAATACCGACGGCCGTAAAGATCATCGCCAGCAATGGCATACAAATCACGCCAGCCCATAATCTGGGGGCTATGATCCGACGTAAAGGGTCAACGGCCATCATCTCCATGCCTGATAATTGCTCCGTTGCTTTCATCAAGCCGATTTCCGCGGTTAGCGCACTACCGGCACGCCCTGCAAACAACAGGGCTGTCACCACTGGCCCCAGCTCACGCAATAAACTTAATGCAACCAAAGGCCCAAGCATTTGTTCAGCACCGAATTTAGACAACACGGTATAGCCCTGTAACGCCAAAACCATGCCGATAAACAAACCTGAAACGACGATAATCAGCAGTGACAGCACACCAACGACATAAAATTGTTTGATATACAAAGGCCAGGCTTTCACCAAACGTGGGCGCCCCCACAACGCTCCGACCAACATCAATGTAGCGCGACCAAAGCCCTGAATAGTCGCCAGGGTTGCTGCGCCCAATTGTTGTAATTGATTCAACATTAGCCTTTTAACTCCATCAGCTCTTGCGCGTAATCGGCCGCTTTAAAATGAAACGGTACCGGACCGTCAGCCAGCCCCTGCAAAAATTGCTGGACCAATGGGGATTCATGCTGACGCAGCTGCTCTGGCGTGCCGTGACCGATGACCCGACGCTCAGCAACGACATAGACGTAGTCAGCAATACTCATCACTTCATTGACATCATGAGAGACGACAATTGAGGTCAACCCAAGTGCATCATTAAGCGAGCGGATCAACCGCACAATCACCCCCATGGAGATCGGATCCTGGCCGGCAAAGGGCTCATCATACATCACCAGCTGCGGGTCTAGCGCAATAGCCCGAGCCAAGGCCGCGCGTCTTGCCATCCCCCCGGAAAGTTCCGCAGGCATCAAATCACGCGCGCCACGCAGCCCGACGGACTCTAGTTTCATCAGCACCATCATCCGGATAATGGCTTCCGGTAGCCGGGTGTGCTCCCGAATCGGAAATGCCACATTGTCAAAAACAGTCATGTCACTGAATAACGCGCCGCTTTGGAACAACATGCTCATTTTTTTCCGGGCCTGATATAAATCATGACGACCCAATTGAGGAATGTCTTGCCCTTCAAACCAAATATGACCGGAGTCTGGCTTTAACTGCCCGCCGATCAACCTTAATAAGGTGGTTTTGCCGATGCCGCTTGGGCCCATAATGGCAGTGACCTTGCCACGGGCAAATTGCATGCTCATGTCATCATAGATCACCCTTTCGCCCCGGCTAAAGGTAAGGTTCTGGATATCAACCAGTGGTTTTGCCACAGAATTGTCCATCATTGGTTCCAACTTATTTCCTTTTTAATGCTGATACATCAGCGTCACAATGGATATCAACCACAAAACGGCGCGCAATATAAAGTCGGCGTGCAACAGATGCAACAAAGTTGTTGATTCAATCAACAGATTTTACCTGTTTTCCTCGCAGGCGTCCGTATATAAAATTGTAATAATCAATTGCAAAAATCGAATCGTTTCGTATTTCGCGTTTTTTTTTGCAATTCGATGACATAAGCTGGAAAATATCGAATTCGCCTAAACCATCCACGAACAAGGTGCTCACCAGCTCCATTTCTATCCAAATCATGGAGTTGTTTTACTTGATACTCGTTCGCATTTTGTCGCAGTTAACTGAATATCAGCTTAATATTCGGCGTGGAGTTGCTCTTGCGCCGCTGGAGAATGAACAGTGACCATTGACTATTGTGCCAAAGCACGTCGGGTTTTCACCATTGAAGCTGATGCTATCAACGGGTTAAATCAGTATTTGGATCAACAATTTGCAGATGTATGCCAGCAAATATTTGACTGCGCTGGCCGGGTAATTGTCGTAGGAATGGGAAAGTCGGGTCATATCGGCAATAAAATCGCGGCAACTTTAGCCTCAACCGGTACTCCGGCTTTTTTTGTTCATCCAGGCGAAGCCAGTCATGGCGACCTTGGCATGATGACCGCACAGGATATCGTCCTAGCCCTATCGAATTCCGGAGAAACACACGAAGTTCTGGTCCTGATCCCGGTGTTAAAACGCCTTGGCATCAAATTGGTGGCAATGACCGGCAATCCTGAATCGACCCTTGCTAAACTGGCCGACTGGCACTTGTGTGTCAAAGTCGCTGAAGAAGCCTGCCCACTTGGGCTTGCACCTACTGCCAGTACGACGGCTGCCTTGGTGATGGGCGATGCTCTGGCAGTGGCATTATTGGAAGCCCGCGGTTTTTCTGCCGATGATTTTGCACTGTCGCATCCGGGTGGCAGTCTGGGCCGCCGTTTATTGCTGCGGCTTGAAGATGTCATGCATCAGGGCAATCAAATACCGATAGTTCCGGCTTCAGCCACAATTAAGGAAGCTTTGTTAGAAATATCAGAAAAAGGCCTCGGGATGACGGCAGTCGCTGCCAGTGATGGTACACTCGCGGGTATCTTTACTGATGGCGATTTACGTCGGTTACTGGATTTGCGGATTGATATTCATCAAACGCCGATTGCTGATGTGATGGTGAAAAACTGTATTACCGCCAAACCAGAGATGCTGGCAGCTGAGGCGCTGAAAATCATGGAACAGCGCAAAATTAATGGTTTGATTATTGTTTCCGCCGATCAGGTGCCGGTCGGTGCGATGAATATGCATGATTTATTGCGTGCAGGAGTGCTTTAGTGACTGAGTCCGATAACCGGTTATTCGGTGAAATGTATCAATCGTTGCCAGCAGATGTTGGCCAGCGGGCCGCCGATATTCGTTTGCTCATCTGTGATGTCGATGGCGTTTTTTCCGACGGCCGCATCTACCTTGGCAACCAGGGGGAAGAACTGAAAGCGTTTCACACCCGGGATGGCTATGGCATCAAAGCGTTAAGACATGCAGGCATTGAAGTCGCCGTGATTACCGGCCGTAATTCAGACATCGTGACAACCCGGATGAAATCACTAACAGTGCCTTATGTTTATCAGGGACAAGAAGATAAAATCCCGGCATTTACGGCGTTACAGCAACAACTTCAGCTGTCGCCCAGACAAATTGCCTACATTGGCGATGATTTGTCAGACTGGAATGTGATGCAACACTGTGGTTTAGCTGTCGCAGTGAAAGATGCGCATCCTTTTCTGCAACGGCATGCCCATTATGTGACGAGCCTGAATGGTGGCTTTGGGGCCGTGCGCGAGCTTTGTGATTTACTGCTGCTGAGCCAGCAGAAATTTGCCACTTTTGTCGGTAGCAGCTCATGAAGAGACAACTTTTCTGGTTTTTGCTAGTCGTCACGGGAAGCAGTGTCTTATTTAGCCTGCTGGTCGATGATGACAAACCACAACTGATGGCGGTTGAAACCGAACTCCAACCGGATTTTATTGCCTACCAGCTGATTAGAACCAGTTTTGATGCTGCAGGGAACATGTCCGGCATGGTTCAGGCCATTCAAATGTCACATTTTGAGCAATTAGGGCAAATACAACTGGAAGAACCGTCCTTTACTATTTTTGAGCAACAGCGTCCGAAATGGCAGGTTAGCAGCAGTAATGGGGTGCTTTATCCTGATGATAAAGTGGTTCTGGAGCAAAATGTGCAGTTGGAAAACCTGAAGTCAGGCGAATTGTTTAATAAACTTGATTCGGAGCAGCTCGAGTATGCGTTCGACCAACAGCTGATCTCGACCAATCAGCCCGTGGTGATTTCCGGTGATGGCTTTGCCATTCGGGGTCAGGGTGTCAAAGTAGATTTGGTCACACAGAAATTGCAACTTAACCAACATAAAGGGACAGTGTACCGTCATGATCAATAAACCTCTGTGGGCACTGCTATTGAGTCTTTGTGCTTTCACCGCTCAGGCGCAGAATAAAGACTTTGCTGAGCCGGTCAGTGTCAACTCCGACAACTTTGACGGCAGTGTGAAAGATAAAAAACTGATTTATCTTGGGAATGTGGTCGTGAAACAAGGCTCTTTGCTGATCAAAGCTGACCGGCTGGAAGTCGATAGCTCCGCCGGACAAGGCAAAGAAGTCTTTACTGCTTTTGGCTCACCGGCCGTCTACTCGCAACTGCTGGATACCGACAAACCGATCCAGGCGATGGCCAATGAGATTAAATATGAAGTGTCCAGCCGTTTACTGACACTCAGCGGTAAAGCTGAAATCAACCAGAGCGGCAGCCTGGTCAAAAGCGAAAAAATCCAGTATGACCTTGAAAAACAAAAGTTAAACGCTGAAGGTGGTAAAGACACTGAACGCGTCACGACCATTTTCACTCCTGAGAAAAAATAACTTGAAAACACTTGTTGCCTCCCATCTGGCTAAAAGCTACAAAGGCCGTCAGGTCGTTAAAGATGTCAGCCTTGCAGTGAATGCTGGACAAATTGTCGGCCTGCTCGGCCCAAACGGCGCCGGCAAAACCACCACTTTTTACATGATTGTTGGTTTGGTGCCCTCCGACAAAGGCACTATTACACTTGGCGGCGAGGATTTGACCTTCGAACCTATCCATGCAAGGGCGCGCCAGGGGATTGGCTATCTGCCGCAGGAGAGCTCCATTTTTCGCAAACTGACCGTATTCGACAATTTGATGGCCATTCTACAAACCCGCAAAGACCTGTCAGATGATCAACGGGAACGCACTGCAGATGAGCTGTTAGACGAATTTAATATTACCCATATCAGGGGCAGCCTTGGCATGAGTTTGTCCGGTGGCGAGCGGCGCCGGGTGGAAATTGCCCGGGCATTAGCAGCAAATCCGGCTTTTATTTTGCTGGATGAACCCTTTGCCGGTGTTGATCCAATCTCGGTGCTTGATATCAAAAAAATCATCCAGCATTTACGTAATCGCGGAATTGGCGTTCTGATCACCGACCACAATGTGCGCGAAACCCTTGATGTTTGTGAAATCGCCTACATTGTCAGTCATGGGGAACTGATTGCATCCGGATCCCCGGCTGAGGTATTAGCAAATCAGCAGGTCAGAGATGTATACCTCGGCGAGCAATTCAGGCTATAGTTAGCAAAAAGCCAGTGCAGACTGGCCGTCAGGAGTGACCAGAAGTACATGAAGCCATCTTTACAACTCCGGCTTGGACAGCAACTTACAATGACCCCGCAACTGCAGCAGGCTATTAAGCTGTTACAGTTGTCGACCATTGAATTGCAACAGGAAATTCAAGAAGCGCTGGATGCCAACCCGCTGCTGGAAGCGGATGATGAGTTCAACAACTACAACGAGAACAGCAGCGCACCTGAACAAGCCGATGCCCGCGAACAAGCTGAAATAGACAGCTATTCCAGTGATGAACATTTTGACCCGGAAGTGCCTGATACCAGCGAGGCAATGACCGAACAGAATATCAAAGAAGACTTGCCGCTGGACAGCAACTGGGACGATATGGTCAGTGCTACCCCGGTCGCCAACACCTATAATGGTGACGAGGACACCGTGTTCCAGGGCGAAACCAGCGAAACCTTACAAGACTACCTACGTTGGCAAATGCGCCTGACGCCTTTTTCTGAAACCGATTTAACCATTGCTGAAATCATTATCGAAGCCATCGATGGTAACGGGTTGCTGACGATCAGCTGCGAAGACATCCTTGAATCACTCGGCTTACCCGACATTGAAGCTGATGAAGTTGAAGCCGTGATTAAACGCATTCAGCTGTTTGATCCGGTGGGTGTTGGAGCCAGGACGATCCAGGAATGTTTACTGGTGCAATTGCGGCAATTCGACCCTTCGACGCCGTTTTTAGCCGAAACCTGCGACATCATCAAAAATTACAGTGAATATTTAGCCAATAGAGATTTCCGTTCTTTGATGCGGGTGACTAGACTTAAAGAAGATGACCTGCGTGAAGTGATGCGGTTGATCCACAGTCTCAATCCGCGACCCGGTGCCGATGTCATCCGCGAAGAACAGCAATACACAGTTCCGGACGTGTCGGTGAAAAAGGTGAAAGGCCGCTGGATGGTCGAACTGAATCCGGATGCTTTTCCAAAAATTAAAATTAACGAGCAATACGCTGCGATGTCCAGAAATGCCCGCAACTCGTCGGACAGCCAGTTTATCCGCTCGCATTTGCAGGAAGCGAAATGGTTCCTGAAAAGTCTGGAGAGTCGGAACGAAACCTTACTGAAAGTAGCCAACTGTATTGTTCAGCAGCAACAGGCATTTTTTGAACATGGTGAAGAAGCCATGAAGCCAATGGTACTAAATGATGTGGCAGAAATGGTTGGTATGCACGAATCAACCATTTCGCGGGTCACCACTCAAAAATTCATGCATACACCCAGAGGAATATTTGAACTTAAGTTCTTTTTCTCCAGTCATGTAAGTACAGAGAGTGGCGGTGAATGTTCTTCAACCGCCATCAGGGCCTTTATTAAAAAATTGGTGGCAGCGGAGAATCCTGCAAAGCCGTTGAGCGATAGCAGGATGGCAGAAATTCTTTCTGAACAGGGCATCAACGTAGCAAGGCGTACCATCGCCAAATACCGTGAGGCTCTGTACATACCGCCGTCAAATCAGCGCAAGAGCTTGCTATAAGTGCTCACTAAAGAAGGAAATGTCTATGCAAATCAATCTAACTGGTCGTCATGTTGAAATCACTGAAGCACTGAGAGAGTATGTAGACAGCAAGTTTTCAAAACTTGAAAGGCATTTTGACCACATCAACAACGTGCATGTTGTCTTGAATGTGGAGAAATTAAAACAAATTGCTGAAGCAAAAATGCATTTAAATGGTGGAGAGGTGTTTGCAATCAGCGAAGATGATAATATGTATGCAGCCATTGACACGCTGATCGATAAACTTGATCGACAAGTCATTAAACATAAAGAAAAAATTTCTCGTCACTGAAATCGGACTTATGAACCTAAGCTCAATGTTATCGAAGGACTGCACGAAAAGTGCGGTCCTTTTTAATAGTAAAAAACGGATTCTGGAATACATCGCCGAACTTGCTCACCAGCAGTTGCCGCAATTACCTGAATCCACTATTTTTGAAGCGCTGATGGCCCGCGAGAAATTGGGCTCGACCGGTATTGGCGGTGGAATTGCCATTCCGCACGGTAAGCTGAAAGACGTGACCAGTCCGGTGTTGGTGTTTGTCGTCAGTCAGGATGCGATTCAATTTGATGCCATTGATAACCAGGCGGTGGATATTTTCTGTGCCATTCTGATCCCGGAAAACCAATGCCAAACGCATCTGACCACACTCGCCGGTATCGCGCGTTTACTGAGTCAAAAAGATTTAACCCGTAAAATCAGACATATCGGTTCTGACATGGATCTTTACCAATTACTCCTGACCCACTCAGAAATGGCGGCCAACAAATGAAACTCCTCGTCGTCAGCGGTCGCTCAGGGTCAGGTAAATCAGTCGCACTGCGGGTGATGGAAGATTTGGGCTACTACTGCGTCGACAATATTCCAGTCAACCTGCTGCCAACACTTGCCAACGCCGTGATGGGTCAATACGAGCGGGTCGCGGTCAGTATTGATGTGCGTAACCTGCCACAGGAACCGGAAGAACTCACCGAAATTTTGTCATATCTGCCGCGTAAAGTTGAACTCACCATTTTGTATCTGGATGCAGATCACAGCAGTCTGATTAAACGCTTCAGCGAAACCCGTAGGTTACATCCGTTATCGCATCAGGCGATGTCATTGGATGAGGCCATTCAACGGGAGCAGCAGTTACTTGACCCGATTTCCAGCCGTGCCGATTTATACATTGATACCACAGAACTGAATGTCCACCAGCTCACAGAACAGTTGCGCGAGCGTATTCTGGGCCAGAAAACCGGCCGCCTGGTGATTCTGTTTGAATCTTTTGGTTTTAAATACGGCATCCCTAAAGATGCCGACTACGTGTTTGACGCTCGTTTTTTACCCAATCCGCATTGGGAGCCTGAACTTAAAATACTGACCGGTTTGGATCAGCCAGTAAAAGATTATCTCTCCGCACAAGAAGTAGTTGGCAAATACACTGAGCAAATTAATCAATTTATCAGTACCTGGTTGCCTGATTTAGAGCGCAACAACCGTAGTTATTTGACGATTGCTATTGGTTGTACCGGCGGACAGCACCGTTCTGTGTATATGGCAGAGTGTTTAGCCAAGAGCTTCGGCGCATTGCGGGAAGACGTACAAATCCGGCACCGGGAGTTGATCAGACATCATGGCAAATAGCTTTTCCGGCACCGTGACTATCGTCAACCAACTCGGTTTACACGCCAGGGCGGCAACCAAGTTGGCGTTGTTGTGTCAGAAATTTGATGCCCATATCGAATTACAACAGGAACATAAAACAGCAGATGCCAGCAGCGTGCTGGCGCTGTTAATGCTTGCCAGCAGCAAAGGCAAAGATGTGACTGTGGTTGCCTCTGGCGCCGAAGCCGAACAGGCCCTGTCAGCTGTGATAGAGTTAATTGCCAGCGGTTTTGAAGAAAACTAAGCCGCGCTTATTGCGGCGGCTGTGACTCGACAACAACCTTCTCAGTACTTTTCTTGTGGTTCATTAACGGCATATTTGCGGTTCGGGCCACTGCTTTGATCTTTTGATGCATCGCTACCTTGATCAGCATATGCGCGGTGATCGGCGCTGATATAAACAAAAACAATGCTATGAGCAGCTGTTGTAAACTCAGTTGCTGCACTACCCCATTAAAAAATAACACGGACATCAACACCAGTGCGCCAAGCCCCAGAGTTGTTGCTTTGGTTGGGCCATGTAATCTGGTATAAAAATCGGGAAGTTTCAGCATCGCGATCGATCCGATCAGCACAAAAAACGCACCTGCCACGGCCAGAATTGCAATGATGGTTTCTAGGGTCGTCATCCGGAAATCCTTCTGTTTAAAACAACGATATACCGCTGTTATTCAATAATATCGCCACGTAGCATATATTTGCAGACCGCAACCGTACTGACAAAACCGAGCATGGCAATCAATAGTGCAGCCTCAAAATGCAGATTGCTGGCGGTATATACGCCATAGGTCAGCAGCATGGCAATACTATTGATGTACATGGTATCCAGCGCCAGCAGGCGATCCGCCATTTCTGGCCCCCGGATCAGAACCCAAAAGTTCAGTACCAAGGCCAGACCAATCGTAAACATGACCCCTACCAGAATTGTATTTAGCATTGAAAAATCTCCTTGAGCCGCGCTTCATAACGCTGCTTAATGCTATCGATTAATGCCTGCTCGTCATCCAGGTTCAAAACGTGAATGATTAAATAGTAAGGTGATGTTGGATTGGGCAAACGGGCATTTTTGGCTTTCAGGACATCGGCGCTCACGGTGCCCGGCGTCAGGGAGACCGTCCCTGCCAGAATGGTGATGGGTAAGGATTCGACCATATCGACCGGCACCATCACAAAGCCCGGTTTCATATTTTTATTCGGGCCCAAAATAACTTTCAGCACTTGCAGATTGGCGACAATAATATCCCAGACCACCATCAACAAATAACTCATGGCTTTTCGCCACTTTTTGATTACTGGCTGGGTATCACGAAACCCCACCGTGAGCCAGGGGATGCCAATGGCCAGAATTAAAGCTGCTAATAAGTGGATGGGCTCGACACTGTTGTTGAGTAGGATCCAAACAACAAATAGTAACAGGCTGCGGATTGGCGTCGGAAACCACTTGTGAAGTAATGATGTATTCATTTCAGGCCTCATGAATGGTTAGCAGGCAACAGTTGCATCGCCGCCTGCAGGCAGAACTGCATCAGATGTTCGCCAAAAATCACCAGCAACGGACTACTCGCCAACAGCACCAGCAAGGCGGTCAGTCGCCGTTTTGATGCAACAATTCCGGTATTGCTTTGTTTATTCACCCGCCAGAACAAAGTACTCCCAGCCCGGCTCAGTGCAATCAGCACCATCAGACTGCTAAGTAAGATAAAGGCCCAGATCCAACCATGCCAGGGGGTGGCGTTGACAGACTGCAGCAACCACAGTTTGGCAATTGCACCGGATAACGGAGGAAGGCCAGCTATCGCCGCGCCACAGAGTATGAACATGACCCCCAGCAACACGGGTTGAGTCACCGGCCTGCCTTGCACCAGGCGCTCTGCGACTGTACCTCTTTGCTGCGCAATCAAGTCGACCAGTAAAAACATCGCTGCGCCCAATACGGTCGAATGTACGGCATAAAACAAAGCCGCAGCAACAGCCTGCGGACTGCCGCTGGCAAACACCACAAACAAGGACCCGACCGACATCAGGACCAGATAAGCGGCTAGTTTACGCAGGTCCGGACTGCCGAGCACGCCAATGCTGGCCAGTAAAATAGTCAACAGCCCACCTATCGACAATAGCTGCATACCATAATCTGCCAAAGGCTGCTCTGCACTGGCAAAAAAAACACTAAACACCCGCACGATGCTGTAGAAACCAACTTTTGTCATAATGGCAAACAACGCCGCAACAACCGGTAACGCGGCGGAATAAGTGGCAGATAACCAGAACTGCAGTGGCAGAATTGCAGCTTTTAATCCAAACACCAACAACAACATGCCGGCGGCAGATTTGACCAGCCATTGCTGAGTCGGATCCAGGGTGCTGATCCGCTGCGCCATATCACTGATGTTCAGGCTGCCCAGGATGCCGTATAACAAACCAAGCGCCAACAGGAACACAGCTGAGCCGAATAAATTCAATAACACATAGTGAATGGCCGCTTTGGTCCGCGCTTTCCCCCCGCCATGCATCAACAAGCCATACGATGAAATGAGCAACACTTCGAAAAATACAAACAGGTTAAACAAATCGCCCGTTAAAAATGCACCGTTAATGCCCATCAGCTGAAAATGAAATAACGGCTGGAAATAAGCCCCCTTTTCATCGTCGCCTTTGCAACTATATAACCAGACGCAGCCTGACAAGATCGCCGTTAGGGCGACAAACAGAGCCGATACCCGATCCAGCACCAGCAAAATGCCATAAGGTTCTTGCCAATTCCCCAACAGATAGCGGTCCACGTTGCCTGCAGCTGTATGTGAAAATGCGAATAAACAAGCCAGGATTAGCAACCCGAGGCCGGCGCCACTAAAAGCGCGTCTTAAATACAAATTTGTTTTAAATGCTGGCAACAGCAGCAAAGTTGCCGTCAACAACGGGATGACAATGGGCAGAATAGCCAGATGCTGCATTATTGTTTACCCTCTTTTTGTTCAAGTTCACTGACAGCGTATTTGCCATCAACGTGATCATTGCCCAGCTCAGCCCGGCCACGGATGGACAGGATCACCAAAAACGCAGTCATCGCAAACCCAATCACGATCGCTGTCAGCACTAACGCCTGTGGCAACGGGTCAGCATAATCGGAGGTCGCCCCCAATACAGCACCACTACCGGTTTTTAACCCGCCGCTGGCAAAAATAAACAAATTCACCGCATAGGACAGCATGGTTAGCCCTAACATCACGGTAAAAGTCCGGGGACGTAACATCATGAAGATGCCGCAGCAGGTCAACACCCCGATTAACATCGAAATCATCAGTTCCATTAAACTTGCTCCTCGTGGGTCGGACGGTGAACCGTCGTCACTTTACCAAGATTGGCCAGGATCAATAAGGTTGCCCCAACCACTGTCAGATAGACCCCTAAATCAAAAGCCATGGCGCTGGCTAACTCGATACTTCCCAACAACGGCAGGTCAAAATAATCAAACCAGGATGTCAGGAAAGGTTTATTGAATAACCAGGAACCAAAGCCTGTGACTGTGGCGGTTAACAGACCGGCAGCGATTAAATTGTCATAAGGGATTGGGAGTCTTGGTTTCACCCAGTCGACCCCTTTCGCGACATACTGCAAAATGATGGCAACGGCGGTAATCAGACCGGCGATAAAGCCGCCACCCGGCAAGTTGTGGCCGCGGAAAAAGATATAGACCGACACCATTAATGCTAGTGGCAGTAGGCCTTGCGAAACAATCGCCAATAACATCGGATGCCGTTCTGTCGACCAGCGACGACCTGACGCATCAGCCCCGGGGTTAAAGCGCGGAATACCGGTTAGTAATTTGAAAATCCCTAAGGCAGCAATACCCAGTACGGTAATTTCGCCTAAAGTATCAAAGCCACGGAAGTCCACCAGAATGACGTTCACCACGTTCGTCCCGCCACCACCGGTTTTGGCATTCGCCAGGAAAAACTCAGAAATGGTGGCCGCTTGTTGAGTCATCATGCCGTACGCCAGACTTCCAACCACGACCCCAAGGGCCGCGGACAGGGCAAAATCACGCACCAGATGACCGGAGGTCGAGTGGCTGATGCTCTTGTGCGGGAGTAAGTACAACGCCAGCATCAGTAAGACGATCGTGACAACCTCCACCGACAGTTGGGTGAGCGCTAAATCAGGCGCCGAAAACCGCACAAACAACATACTCACCACTAAGCCGACCACCGAGATTAACACCAGTGCCAGGAGGCGCTGCCGGTGCACCAGCAAGGTGCCAAAAGCGGCAATAATCGCCAGTAAGCTGGCCCCCAGCACAATGTAATCCAGATCGTGCAAAGGCCGTGGTCCTTGTAACTGCGACAGATGCAATAAGGGTTCACCCGCCAGGAACAATAAGAACAACAGCGCGAGCAGACAGTACCGCTGATAAGAGCCATTCTCTATTTTCAGGATCAAGGCCGCCGTCTGCAGTTGCAGCCACTGCATCCAGCCTTCAAATCGGATCAAAATAGGTCGCTCGACAAAGCCGGCCTGGAATTGAAATAGTTTGCGTCTGTTGACATAAATCAGCAGCCCAAACACCATCGCAGCAAAACTCATCAACAGGGGCAGATTAAAGCCGTGCCAGATCGATAAACTGTAGGTCGGTGGCGTTTGATTCAACACTGCCGCGGACGCGTGATGAAGCAAGTCACCGACAATCCATTGCGGCATCACCCCGACCAGAATACAAAGTGCTACCAGCACCTCCACTGGTACCCGCATATATCTGGGTGGCTCATGTGGCGTTTTGGTCAACCCCTTCGGCTGGCCATTAAAAAATACGTCATGGATAAAGCGTGCTGAATAGGCGACTGAGAAGGTCGCCGCGATGGTCGCCATCACCGGGATTAACCAGGACAATGCGCCCAGAATGTCCTGATGTAAGGTTTCGGCGAAAAACATCTCTTTGGATAAAAAGCCATTGAGCAAAGGTACGCCGGCCATCGAGGCAGACGCCACCATCGCCAATGTCGCGGTGATCGGCATAAACTGCCATAAGCCATTGATCTTTCGCATATCCCGCGAGCCGGTTTCATGGTCAATAATACCGGCCGCCATAAACAATGACGCTTTGAAAATAGCGTGATTGATAATATGAAACACCGCAGCAACGGCCGCTAATTGTGTATTTAAACCCAGTAACAGCGTGATCAACCCCAGGTGGGAGATGGTGGAATAGGCCAATAACCCTTTGATATCGTGTTGAAATAGCGCGAAATATGCACCTAACGCTAAGGTCGTTAACCCGGTGAGCCCGACCAGCACAAACCACAGATCAGAACCTGCTAATAATGGATAGAGCCGCGCCAACAGGAAAATACCAGCCTTTACCATCGTGGCTGAGTGCAGATAAGCGCTGACGGGTGTTGGCGCCGCCATTGCGTTAGGTAACCAGAAATGAAATGGAAATTGCGCTGATTTGGTAAAGGCCCCTAACAACACTAAGACTAAAGCGACTGGATAAATCGGATCCGCCTGTAACGTTGCGGCTTGCTCCAGAACCACTGATAACTCGTAGCTACCAAGGGTTTCACCAATTAACACAATACCGGCCAGCAGGGCCAGACCGCCGGCTCCGGTGACCGTCAGCGCCATCCTCGCGCCTTTTCGGGCAGAGCTTTTATGCCACCAGTAACTGATCAGTAAAAACGAACTAATACTGGTCAGCTCCCAGAAAAACCACATCTGTAGTAAGTTCCCGGACAACACGATCCCAAGCATCGCTGTCATAAACAGCAACAAACAGCTAAAAAATCTGGGCATTGAATCTTGCGCCGACAGGTAGTAGCGGGCGTACAACAGCACTAACAAGCCAATCCCAAGGATCAGCAAACAGAACAATAATGATAAGCCGTCCAGATGAAAACTGACGGAGAGTCCAAGCGTTGGCAACCAATGATAGTGTTCATGCAAGGTCTGGCCGCCCAACACACTGTTGGCATGCCACAACACGATCATCAGTGCAAATGCCGGAAATAGGCTGACGAGCAGCGCCTGTACACTTCGGGATTTATTTCCAATCATCAGTGCAGCTACACTGCCCAAGATTGGTAACACGATCAGCCAAATCAAGCTTGTCATTGCAGTTTCCTATGTTCGAAGGCCGGTCAGTCACGGGTTCATTTAATGCAAGGTGCGACAAAACCCACTGATATCCTAGTCAATGTATACCATGACCTTCAATAATTTTCCTGAATTATCAGCATGCTGATAGAAATTCAGGATGAAATGACAGAATTCTGTGTAGTGCATAGCCAACAAGCTACGCTGCGACGACCGGATCGGCTGATGAATTCATTGTGGAGAGTCGCAAGAGAGCCCGCCCAGCGGCGATTGAAAATGAAAGGGTGAGACAGGGTGACACCCAACATCATTGAAGGTGCGGGTAGATGTTGAATAAGACACACCGCAGAAGCATCGCTAGCGATACAACTGCGGCGCACTAAAGCAGGCTCACCTTGCAAATTTTCAAGGATCAACCTGGTTAGTTTTTCGGAGTTTCCAGTAGCGACAGGAAAAACGCGTATTCATCTGCCACTTCAATTAAGCGGGAGAAACGACCCGATTTACCACCATGCCCCGCTTCCATATTTGTTCTGAACACCAGCGGATTGTTGTCCGTTTTATGTGTGCGCAGTTTCGCAACCCACTTGGCAGGCTCGAAGTACTGCACTTGCGAGTCATGCAGACCCGTTGTCACTAAAATGGCCGGATACTGCTGTTTCTTCACCTGATCATAGGGCGAATACGACAACATATAGTCGTAATATTCTTTTTGTTTTGGATTGCCCCATTCGTCAAACTCGTTGGTCGTCAACGGGATTGACTCGTCCAGCATGGTGGTGACGACATCAACAAAAGGCACATGCGCCGCCAGACCGCGATACTTTTCCGGTGCCATATTCGCAATGGCGCCCATCAGTAAGCCGCCAGCACTCCCTCCCATCGCAAAAACTTTATCTTTTGCGGCATACTTTTCAGCGACCAGAAAATCAGTCACCGCAATGAAGTCAGTGAAGGTGTTGATTTTTTTCAGTAATTTACCATTTTCATACCAGTCACGGCCCATTTCCTGGCCGCCGCGAATATGGGCAATCGCATAGACAAAACCACGGTCAACCAACGACAACACGGTAGAACGGAATGACGGGCTGGTGGAACTGCCGTAGGATCCATAGGCATATTGATACAGCGGTGCTGTCCCATCTTTTTTCAGGCCTTTTTTGTACAGCAGACTGACCGGAATTTTGGTGCCGTCCGTAGCCGTCGCCCATAAGCGCTCGGTTTGATACTGTGTTTTATCAAAACCACCCAACACTTGCTGTTCTTTAAGCAGGCGTTTTTCGCCGGTTTTCATATTCACTTCAAAAATCGACGGCGGTGTGGTCAAAGACGTATAGCTATACCGCAACCAATGGCTATTCTGCTCTGGGTTGGTATCCGTTCTTGCAACATAAGCGGGTTCATCCGAAGCAAGATACTGCGCTTTAGTTAAATCAGCCCACGGCATCACGCGGACGCGGTTTAGCCCATCACTACGTTCGTTGATGGCCAGATAGTCATTAAACAACTGAAAAGATTCGATAAAAACTTTTGGATCATGTGCCAGGAGCGGCTGCCAACGGCTACGATCGCCAATCTCGCTATCCTTGACACTCATCAGACGGAAATTCGGCGCTTCCCAATCAGTTTTGATGATCCAGCGGTCACCCAGATGCTCCACTTCATACTTAAAGTCACGCTGACGCGGGGCCATAGTGACAAACTTGCCGCTTTTGTCCGAGCTTTTCAGCACCAGCATTTCGTTAGAGACCGTACTACCGAGCCAAATCAGCACATATTTGTTGTCGTCCGTATTGCCAACGCCCATGTAGAAGCTGGTATCTTTCTCTTCGTATAGCAACTCAGCCTTGGCGACGTCCTGGCCTAACGTATGGCGACGAACTTTATTGCCAAGTAAGGTTTGTTTATCTTTCTCAATGAAAAACAACTGTTTGCTATCTGCAGACCAGGCAATTGATGCATCGATGCCGCTAATCACATCCGGCAAATCCTTGCCTGTGCGCAAATCCCGGATTTTCACGTTATAGTTGCGCCGCCCAGTAGTATCTTCAGCATAGGCTAACAACTGCTGGTCCGGACTAACCTGATAATTCGCAATCTGATAGAAATCTTTGCCTTCGGCCATTTTGTTGACGTCAAGCATCACTTGCTCGGCGCCACCTTTGGCAGGTTTACGGGCATAAATCGGATACTGCTGACCGGTTTCAAAGCGACTGTAATAGGAGTAATCACCTTTTACCGCAGGGACCGAGCTGTCATCTTGTTTGATCCGGCCAATAATTTCATCGGCCAGCTGCTTGCTCAGCGCCTGATACTGGTCAGCATGCTGCTGATAATACTGATTCTCAGCATTTAAATAGGCCAACACGGCCGGCGCTTCCCGTTTGTCGTCGCGTAACCAGTAATATGGGTCCTGCCGATCACCGTGCTCAGATTTCACCGTGTAAGGTCTCATCTCGGCAACAGGTGCACTGATCTTGTCAGCAGCGCACAGCGGTAGACTACCGAGCATCAGTAGGCCGCAGCTTAAGGTCTGAATGATTCTTGTCATGGTTGGTTCTCTTTAACATTGCTTCATGTGGTTCTTGCTTTAAAGACATCAAAAGTTAACATACCAAATACACTTCAACCAGTCTGCTGCGACAGATAAGCGAGAATAAGCTTTGGGGCTAACCACTGTTTTTGCGTTGAATCAGGTGAAGCTATTCACAAAACCAAATATTTAGGCTTAAATTACAAAGCTCAATAACCTAGAGACATGATCATGGCATTAATGACAGTAACTGAAGTCGCCACTTTCCTGGCTATTCAGGATACCCGTGTTGAAAGACTGGCACGCGAAAATCTGCTGGTAGCAGCTGGCAAAGACGACAATGGCAAACCAATGTTCGATGAAGAAGATGTAAAACGCTACAAAATTTTGGCCGAACGCTTAGGCGGGATTTAGCCAGTTTTCCCAACATCAATGCTGCTTGACCTGAGCAGCCATGAATGTGAAACCGGCCCGCAGCATAGGCGAGCTATGCGACCGGGCCGTGTTGTTGCTTCAAACAACAGATCATCACAGCGCCGTTGTCGATTCAAAGATGACGGGTTTCAGGTGGCTGCCGAAGCTGTCGGAGTTTACCTAGTGCCCGCTGCGCCTTCGCATCACCCTCAGGTAAATTTTTGTACCATAACCAACAAAAACCACTATAAAGCTGTTTCGCTAACTGCAGTTTTTCCGCTAGAGCCTGCGTCGCCTGCTGCCGGTGCTGCAGATAGAACTGCAGCATGTTGCTTTCCTCACGCGGGTTCATATCCAGATTGATGGCTAATGCCGCCAGATCAAAACTGCTATCTGCCAGCTGGCAATATTCGAAATCAATCAACCATAGTTTTTGTTGCTGCAATAAGATATTGCCACTGTGTAAATCCATATGGCAGAGCACGATATCCTGGGGCAATTTGACAAATGCGCCGGCTGCCGCCAACAACCGCTGCCAGTCTGCATCATCTGCAGATTGCCAGGACGAAGATGGAATATCTGCTTTTAGCTGCTGCAAATAGAGCACTGCATCAAGCACCGGAGTCTGTACCTTTAGCCGGTGCAGGCTGACCAGCTTACTCACCAGTTGCCATAATTCGCCCTGATGCAGTTGCCAGTCAAAATGCCGGCTATGCGTCAGAAACTCACTGACCAGCATTCGTTGATGGTTATTCAGACACAGCGGCGCCGGAGCGACATCTACTGCGGCTGCGGCATGCTGGCATCGCAGTTCCTGTTGCCGGCAGACGCCCTCGACAAAAGGTGCATAATGGCGCAATAAATAATGTCCGCGGTGGGTGTGGACATAGTAGTTATCATTGGTACTGCTGGCCGCCAGCTTTTGCAAAGCCAGCGGCTGATGATTGGCAAAGAACTCTAGCCGCTGACACAGATGCCAGATTTGTTGCTCTGTTGAAGTTGATAACTGCTGCGCCATGCCAAATACCCCACCGCTGCTATCACGGTATAAATTACAAAAAGTGCACTGAAGAAATACAAATCTTTTTGCAGATACATGTAGATGGATGCTGCATCAATCACCACCCAATATAACCAATTCGACAGCACCTTTTTCGCGACTAGCCAGGTACTGACCACCGCAAAACAACTGATTTGAGAACCGAGATAAGCAAAGTCGGTTGTGGTGTAGGTATCCATCAGATAGCCCATCAACAGCCCCGCAGTGCCGGTGGCAGCAATTAACTTCAGATGCGCGAACAATCCCCACTCATTGACTATTTGTGGTACGCCATGACTTTGTTTGGTTAAACGCTGCCAGTTGAGCCAGCCATAAACGGCCATGCCGGCATAATACAGCTGCAGCAGCGCATCGGTAAACAGTTGTGACTGCAGCATAATTTGTAAAGTCAGCACGGTACTGATAAAAGCGGCCGGCCAACACCATAAGCTGTGCCGGATTGCCAGCACCGTATAACACAATGCCAATAAGGTCGCGGCCAGTTCCAGACTGGTCTGCAACTGCCAGCCGCTTAAAATCCCATTGAACATGTCAGTCATGGCCGCAGGTCGCCATGAATAAACTTCACCACAAAAACCACTTTGCCATAACGTTCAAACGACCAGCGGATGCAATGCTGCAACGCCTGCATCACCGCATCATAATCGCCAAACACCTGCGTGCTCATGGTATTGGTCAATACCGTCAGACCCGGTTGCAGATTCAGCTCGTCTAAAAAGCCTTTAATCGGCGGAATGTACTCGGTTGACAATGGATATTTACTGATTTCAATCGAAAGTTGCATCATTCCCCCTTAAAACTGATAACTGGCACTGACGCCAATACGGCGCGGCTCGCCAAATTGCTCATACACATGATCGGTATACTCATCCCGCGGGTCATTACCAAAGTAGAAACCACGCACACCATAAGTTTCATCAAGGGCATTCCGGCTCCAAATCGACAGTTCCAGATCATTCAACTGATAACTGACTTTTAAATTCAGCAACACCATGTCGTCAGAGCGCGCCTGATGCGAATCAGAGTAGTAAAAAGCATCTTTATGTTGCACGCCACCATGCACTGTGATGGTATCGCTCGCCAGCCATTCCAAAGCCAGACTAAATTGTTGTTGTGGCGCATGCGCCTGCTCCCGACCGGTCATATCCACGCCTTTATCATTCACGAAATCCCGGATTTCGCTCTGCAACACGCTGGCATTGGCGAATAACACCAGGGAAGGATGAATCTGTACTCGATTTTCCAGCTCCAGACCATAATTGCGGCCACTGCCGGCGTTGGCCAGATAACCGATAAATTTGGTGCCACGATTGATCCAGGAATTGACCTGCATGTCATCACGCCACATATAAAATGCCGCGACACGACTGACCCATTGTTGATCGGCGGTAGAGGCTTTCACGCCAAACTCAGTATTCCATAATGCTTCAGGACCAAATGTCGGTCGTTGCTGTAATTGCCCCGCAATATCAGCGAACTTTGGATCCTGGGCTTTAGCCAACGCTTCGCCATTCACCCCACCGGCTTTATAGCCGCGGGATGCCAGTCCATACACCAGGGCTTGCGGCGTCACCTGATAATCCAGACTCAGTTTCCCGCCCCACATCCAGTCATCGTTTTGTTGCGCGATCAAGTTGGAATCCCGGTAATCATCGCTGTAGCGCTCGGCCCGGGCTCCCATCGTCAACGTCAGATCCGAAGCCAACGGCTGCTGGATTTCGCCATACCAGGCCAGATTTTGTCTTTTTAATTCGCTTTGGAAACGGCTGAGAGTCGCGGCAAAATTATCCGTGTAATTGCGGGTCAGCGCAGTCTGCTGCGAGCTGGCGTAGAAACCGGACACCCAACGACCATCTTTAGCTAACCAGCGCTGGTCAAAGCTGCGCGATTGCCGATCACGCAGATATTGGTCAACGGTCGAATACGACCAGGGATGGATTTCCTGAAAGCTCCAGTCTTCGTCGAAACCATAATCTGATTTGGCATTTAACAGGCTCAGCTGTGTCTGTGAGTCGGCAACAGACCAGCCGGTGTAATTGGCTTTAATAGCACCAGCTTTAATATCTTGCTTGTCCTGTCCAGGCTCATCGGAGAGAGTGACCCGGTTGCGATCCAGCGAAAAAGCATCATAACCATTATCCACATCGTGCCAGTTCAGCAGCAGATCAAGTGTCAGCGCTTCAGACGCGATAAACCTTACTTTGCCATGCAGGTGATTTTCATCAATATTATTTGTGTCGTTCCGGCCGAGATAATGGTTCTGAATAAAACCATCCGAAGACTGCTGTTCAGCAGCAACGCGATAGGCGACTGAATCTGAGATTTTGTCATTATGAATCAGACTTATCTGGCTGCTATGGTAGTTGGCAAGAGTCGCCGAAATTTTGGTTTCGCGTTCAAACTGCGGATCTTGTGATACAAAATTCAGCATCCCAGCCATGGCATTCGCCCCAAACCGGGTCGCTTCCGGACCCCGAAACACTTCCAGTTGCTGAATATCTAATAACGACGGCAGCCCCAACATTGAATAATCAATACCATCAACCAGCAAACCCACTGAAGGGTTAATGGTATCGACAAATTCACTGCGCTCGCCGATGCCACGAACCTGCAAATGCCGGCCGCGCGATGCTCCCGCAGCAAAATTTACATTGCCTATTTGCTGCAACAAATCATCCAGATGTTGCGAGCTCTGCCGTTTGGCATCTTGCTCAGAGACCACAGCAAGACTGCCGGCAATCTGTTGCACAGCGTTTTGCCGGAAATCCCCTTTGACGGTGATCCGTTCAATGTCGGCTAGCGTGTCAATGGCCAAAGTGGCCTCAGCTAATACCGGAAAGGCCAGAGCAAATTGCACCGAAACAGCAAGAATGGCAGGTTTTAAACGCATCGACGGACAACTCCAAATTGTATTGAAGGATCATCCGCGTATAAGGAAGTCAATGACACCATCCCTCCGCCGGCATGATCCGGATCAGGTTCTTAGGGTTCGCCTTGCGGCATCTCAGCTTTCGCACCCCTTGGTTTTGCGCGGCAGTGTATCGGCTTTTAGCGCTGGTCGCAACAGCGAAACGCAGGTGAAAAACATCACAAAACACTGCTGAATTTGATTTCAGCGGAAACTGGCGTCATCCGGAATATGAGCTAACTTTAAGTGAACGCCGTTCAGGCGTGGATGATAAGAAGAGGAAAAATATGAAAAAAAGTTTGGTTGTATTTATTGTTGCGGGAGTTTTATCAAGCTTTTCAGTGCTGGCAGAAGACAAAGATGAGGTGGTTTACTCCACCGAAGGCTATTGTGTACTGGCAAATGAAGGTGTTTCCGATGACTACCTGAAAGCTTACGCCAAGAAGTTAGGCGCCAAACCTTCTGTGCGGGTTTGCAATAGCTTTAAAGAAATTGTTGCTGAATCCCGGCCAAAAGATTGGGACTATCCGGCAGGACGGGCTTACCCAGGGAGCGTCGTCAAATTAAGCCCATCACAGGTTGCCCTGTTAAAATCTCTGAAAAAAGCTGATCAGTAATTTCCAGATCCCCCCTGACTCAGTCATGAGCAGGGGTTTTCCTACGCTTGAGGTTCGTGCAGAATAGACTTAAACAAGGTTTAAGGTGCTTCCTCATCAATTGATGCCCTTGTAGTAAACGCAGTTTCAGAGGATGAAGTCTGATGTTCCGGAAAAAATCTGCATTATTATTTTGGATCAGTAGCACTTGTTTGCTTCACACGCATGCGTTGGCGGCAACTTGTAGGGGGGTCAATAGTCAGCAGCCTTTACCAGAAACGTCTACCCCACTGACCGTCGGCAAAATTCATTTTAAACGCCATGATATTTTTGATTTATCCCATCCGCAGACTCTCTGGTTCCACCGATTTGCCAATGAGTACCATGTAGTCACAACCGAGCCCACCATCCGGGATGATGTGCTATTTGTTGAAGGCGAACCGCTGGATTTGGCTGTCCTTGCCGAAACAGAACGTTTATTGCGCAGCCGTCGCTACCTTCGACAGGCTGAAGTGCAGGTCACTGAGTATTGCGAGAGTAGTCAAACAGTCGCAGTGACCGTCAGTACCTGGGATAACTGGTCTTTGTTACCGAAAATTTCATTAGGGCATGAAGGCGGGCAAACCAAATCAAACTTCGGTTTTGCAGAAGATAACTTACTGGGTACCGGCAATCAGCTACAAGCCGAGTATTTTAATGACGGCGAGCGGGACGGTTATCAAGTTCGTTTTTTATCCCCGAATATCGGCGGCAGCCATTGGCAAACCGGATTACGATATGCCGACAATTCAGATGGCGAAAGCTACCAGTTCCAACTGAATAAACCTTTCTACCGCATCAGTTCTGAGTGGGCATTTAATTTCGAGTTCGCGAAAGATATCAAAGATGTCAGCGAATATGAACTGGGTGATGAATACAACGAATTTCGCAGTAACCGTGATTATGCGGAGGTCAGCGGCGGCTGGAAAGTCAGTCAACAAGGCCAACATGTTCAGCACATCAACGTTGGTATCACCCTCAATGACTACCAGTTTGCAGAAAACGATAATTCAACCAGACCCGCTCCGGCGGACCGGGATTTATCGCAAATCTGGCTGAGTTGGGACTGGTTTGAATCTGATTACCAGAAAATGTTTAATTTTTTCCAGTTTAAAAAAGTCGAAGATATTAATTTCGGCTGGCAAGCCAATGTCCGGCTTGGACGTTTAAATCAAGGACTCGGCGCAGATCATAGCGGCTGGGAGTTGCAGGCGGCACTGGCCAAAAACTGGCAGCTCACAAAGTCCAGCTGGTTAACTTACCGGACTGAATTTCAGCAATTAGAAGCTAAAAATCTAGCCGCGCAACATCTGTTCAGTAACCAGCTAAGACATATTTACCATCTGTCCGATCATGAAGTGCTGATTAGCCAATTACAGTGGAATATCGGAAAGAATCTGTTCAGAGATCAACGAATTACCATAGGCGGTGATGATGGCATGCGAGCGTTTCCGCTTTATTATCAAAGCGGAAATAAATCAGCCATCGCCTCAACCGAATATCGGTATATTACCGCCTGGCATTTGTATCAACTGGTCGATGTGGCACTGGCTGCTTTTGTCGACGCCGGCCGGGCCTGGGATAATCCGGATCGGACCACCACTTTGGATCGCGGCACCTTATACGGTTATGGCGTAGGCGTCAGATTGCTGCCAAGTCATGCCAGCCGCGGCAGTATTATCAGCATTGATTTATCCAAACCTGTGACCAACAATCCGGAACTTTCTGGCTGGCGCTGGCGCTTCATCGCCAAACGAGAATTCTGAGGGCGCGCAAGCCAGCATCGAGCCGGCTTTTGCGACCTTTAACGCTGACATTGCGGACAATAAACGGTGCTGCGCTGGCCCAGCCTAAGCTCAGTTAAAACGGTGCCACATTGCAGGCAAGGCTGATTGCCACGGCCGTAGACCAGCAACTCTTGCTTAAAATAACCCGGCTTCCCATCGACCTGGCTAAAATCCTTTAAGGTGGTTCCGCCCTGCACTATGGCGCTGGCCAGAGTTTGCTTTATCACGGCAACCAGCACATCACATTCTGCCAGGGTCAGTTCTTTGGCGGGTTTGGTGGGTAAAATGGCCGCTTTAAACAAGGCCTCGTTGGCATAAATGTTCCCGACACCAACCACTACATGATTGTCCATCAGCACGAGTTTGATTGCCGCACTGCGCTTTTTCACATGCGCCAACAGATGTTCAGCGGTAAAGTCGGTCGTTAAGGGCTCTGGTCCTAACGAGGCTAACATCGGGTGGGTTTCACCTTTGGCCTGCCACAACACAGCGCCAAAACGCCGGGTATCATTTAATCTTAGCAGCGTCTGGTTATCCAATAGCCAATCTACATGATCATGTTTACCGGCTGCGGTAGTTGCCGGCAGCATTTTAAGATTACCGGACATGCCCAAATGGATCAGGATATCGCCGGTAGGCAAATGCAGCAGCAGGTATTTTGCCCTTCTGGAGACGCCAAGGATTGGCAGATCCCGGACCGCTATCACTTCATCCGGCACTGGCCATCGCAATTGTCGTTGCCGCACGACCACTTGCTGCAGCTGACGGTGTTGTAAATGGGGTGTAATACCGAGTCTGGAGACTTCTACTTCAGGTAATTCTGGCATTGAGCCCTCAACTATTTTGCAACGTCACTCAGTGACTCAGGCATCAGCCTTGCGGCTTGGTCTGCAGTCACCCGGAATATTTCCACAAATCCTTGCTTTCTCAGATAAAAATCCGGGCCATTTTGATAAAGCCCCCATTGCTGCACCGAAGGTTCACCACGAAATACCAGCCCGACCCGCCGTACAGGTTCGGATGAAAGTTCGATTTGCTGTGGCCAGGGTTTTAATTCGGTTTGTTGCCATAATTCAGCCATTGCAGCTGGGTTGATGGTCTGATCGAGCACAGGTTGAAAGCGCCAAACCTGCCCCGCCTGTTGCAGCATTGTCCGCTCAAACTGAATTTGCACTAACACAGCACCGTCGGGCACCAACCGGAACGAAGCTAATTGCTGCTGGCGCTGCTTCATCAGGTGCTCAGGTACAAAATAAAACAGCATCAGCATCGCTAATACGCTGTAAATAATCACATTATTCCAATCACGACGACTTAAGGCCATAGTGGACCCCCTGATTCCTCAGCACAAGCTGCTCCATTTACACACATCAACAATCGAGCGTCAAACCCAAGCCAAACAACAATCATGCTTCTGTCCCGCACTATCAAGGGCGCCACAACATGCAACTAGAGAAATACCAATAGCGAACCTTTACCCATGACGGAAAGTGAACGGACAAATACTCAAGGTTTTGTGATTAAAAGTTCACCAACTTCTGTTACATCAATAGCCACATTCGTCAGCAAAATGACGGCGCGTTGCCGTTGCAGATCTAAACCTATATAACTACTAAAACCAGCGGTTTGCCCATTGTGCCAGTAAAACCCTGAATTTTCGATCATCCAGCCCATGCCAATAGCAAGTTGCGGACTGAGTTGGTGTTGAGGCTTTAAAGACAAGCTAAAACTTGATTCTGCATTTGACTTCGCTGCGACCAGGTAAGCTTGCGCATATTTTTGCATGTCCGCCAATGTTGAAACGACCGCCCCCGCGCCAGCTAACGCCAGGAACTGCCAGTTTTCAACCGCTGTGCCATCTGCTTGATGTGGCGTAGCAAGGTGCGATATCTCTCGATGTGGCCTGGCTAGTGAGCTATTGGTCATTCCCAATGGCGCAAACAACCTTTGTTGGATCAACTGATCTAACGTCAATTTCGCTTGTGCGGCCAGCACTTGTCCCAGCAAACCAAAGCCTAAATTCGAATACTCATATCGCGGAGTTTTCACAGGTGTAGTGCTGACTAATCCACTCAGCAACATTGTCTGGTTATAGTCTCGATAGGGGTTGCGCAGGTCATCCAATGGTAAATTCACGGGCAAACGCGGCAGTCCGCTATGATGGGTTGCTAATGCAAGCAAGCTGTAGTTGTGCTGATTCAACTGCGGTAGATACTTACTGAGTGGTTCTGTGACTCCGACTTCATTTTGCTGCACCGCGTCCGCCAGCAATAATCCGATCATCGTTTTACTGACCGAGCCAATCTCAAAAACGGTGTTCGCTGTCACCGGAGTTTTTGCCGCAACGTCAGAAAAACCATGATAAAACACCTTGCTTTGCTCACCATCGATTATTGCCAACGCCACACCAAAGGAACCGAAGTGCTGCCCCAGCCATTCTGGGATTTGCGTAAAATCTGGAGCTGTCAATTGCGCTACCGGCTCAGATGCTTTTTTTTTAATGTCAAAGGCATGGCCGCGCCCTGGATAAAGCTGCCCTGCCAAGCATCATGCTGCCAGATCGCTTCGTACCTGGCCTGAAGTGCTGTAGCGCTGAATTTTAAATGGTTATTATCGATACTAAAGGTGTTCAAGGGGATACCGAAACTACTTTGTTTCGGACTATCGAGAGTCGCTACATAACCATCGGCCGTGACAGCGATATTCAGGACCAAAGGTAACTTGGTGCTGGAGTTGATAATTAAATCTCCATGCCAGGCCCCTTCATGCTGACGCCTGGCCTCGGCTACGCTATCTAACAACTTAAGTTTTAATGGGAGTGTTTGATGTTGCTGAAAATCGCCACTAAGTTCGCCGTCTTTGACGACGCCGCTAAAACTGACTTTTAACTTGTCGTCCCGGAACATCACTTGCTGGCCAGCTACTTTAAATTCACTAGGGACATAACCAAACATCCCCTGAAGTGGGCTATCCAGCCTGAGGGTCGTGTTCCCCTGTTGCTGCTCGATACTAATACCGATCACCAACTTATTTTGTGCAGTTACATCCAGCACCCCCCGCCATTGGCCGTATAAATCAGTGGCCATGCAACTGAGGCTACTACAACCAAGCAACATCAATGTAATCAATAATTTAGATTGCATAAAGATCTCCTTTCTTTGCCTTATCAGTCACATTCATTATGTTACATAACAACAAGTTATTTGTTATGAGGATGATACAGGGAGTTTTTGAGGTATTAAAGGATGTTTTTCGACACTATTGTGCCGGTAGGTTGACCACCACAAGTCAAAAACGACATGATTGTATTTTTACGGCGCCTGAAAACTATAGGGTAACAGCGTTAGCGAAGAAAGTTTGGATTTGTAAACATGGCGGGCGTATAAACACAAAACCCGGCGAGTGCCGGGTTTTGCTTATTCGATTACTTGATTTTCGCTTCTTTGAAAATCACGTGCTTACGCACTTTAGGATCGAACTTTTTGATTTCCATCTTTTCTGGCATGGTGCGCTTGTTTTTATCAGTGGTGTAAAAAAAGCCAGTGCCAGCAGTAGAAACTAAACGAATTTTATCGCGCATTTTCTAATCCTTAAACCTTTTGACCTTGCTTACGCAGATCAGCTAAAACTGCATCGATACCATTTTTATCGATGATACGCATAGCGCGCGTTGAAAGGCGCAGAGATACGAAACGGTTTTCGCTTTCAACCCAGAAACGGTGTGTTTGCAGGTTAGGCAGGAAACGGCGCTTTGTTGCGTTGTTGGCGTGTGAACGACGGTTACCTACCATCGGACCTTTACCAGTAACTTGGCATACTCTAGACATGTCGGTGTTTCTCCAAAATTTACATCAGCTCGAGCTATCTTCATTCTTCCGGCCAAGAAGAATGCCCCGGATTTCTGAAAGGGCGCAATTTATACACGATCAGCAGGCAAAACTCAAGGCTATTCTAGTCCGGTTTCGCGCAAATAATGCAAGCGATCCTCACAGATCATTAAAGCCAGCCGCGTTCTGCAAAGGAAATAACCTCTGCGTCGCCAACCACAAAATGATCTAGCAACTTAATGTCGACCAAAGCCATGGCTTGAGAAAGACGTTCAGTGATAGCGCGGTCAGCGCGACTCGGCTCAGCAACTCCGGATGGATGATTGTGAGCCAAAATTACGGCGGCGGCATTATGCGCTAAAGCGCTTTGAACCACAATACGTGGATACACCGGTGAAGCATCTATTGTGCCGTAAAACAGCGGTTCGGCTTTAATCAACCGGTGTTGGCTGTCTAAATACAACAACATAAAGACTTCGCGCTGCTCCATCCCGATGCTGTATTGCAGATAATTTTTCACCATCGCCGGCTCAGTAAACACGGTTTCACGCTGAAGATTTTCATAAAGACAACGTCGACACAGCTCAAGCACCGCCTGAGTCCGCACATAACGGGCAAGACCCAGCCCTCTGCAACTACAGAATTTTTGACGGCTGGCTGCGAATAATTGCTTCAGACTGCCAAATTCCCCCAGCAACTCCCTCGCCAGCCCCACCGCATCTAAACCCGCGAGGCCATTGCCGAGAAAAACCGCGAGTAACTCGGAATCTGACAATGCAGTAGCGCCCCGTGCCAGTAATTTTTCTCTGGGCCGTTCTGCCTCCGGCCATTGTTTAATGCTCATCGCTCATCCTTGAGTGTTAACCCTGCATCTTTGAAAACCGATGGTGATTGCCAGCATGGTCCGCGCCAATCCCGCGGAGTGCTTCACCCCAGTCACGCGCACTCTGCACGGTTCCAAGGTCGCCATCCCAGATCTGCAATGATTTTGGGTATAGTTCATGTTATCTTATGGCCACGAATTTCAGGCTGGCTTTTCCGGTAATGACCTCTGTGACTACTTCCCTGCCGTTACAAGGCAAAAACATTCTGTTGGGTATCAGTGGCGGTATTGCTGCCTATAAATCGGCCGACCTGGTGCGGCGTTTAAAAGAACGCGGCGCTGCTGTGCGGGTGATCCTCACTCCGGCTGCAGCAGAATTTATTACTCCTTTGACATTACAGGCATTATCCGGCAATCCGGTTGGCCACTCTTTATTGGACCCGGCCGCCGAGGCCGCGATGGGTCATATCGAACTGGCACGCTGGGCCGATTTTCTGTTGGTCGCCCCAGCTTCAGCGGATGTGATTGCCCGGATCGCTCATGGCATGGCGAACGACTTATTAACGACCTGCATTCTGGCGGCCAGGGCGCCACTGGCGGTTGCCCCAGCCATGAATCAGCAGATGTATCAAAACATAGCTGTTCAAAATAATTTAGCAACCTTAAAATCACACAAAATTCACATCTATGACCCTGCTGCCGGCGAACAAGCCTGTGGCGATATTGGCCCCGGCCGGATGCTGGAACCGTTGCAACTGGCTGAGTTGGTGGTTGCACATTTCCAGAATGAAGACAACTCACATGCTAAACCACTGACGGGCTTAAAGTTTGCCATCACCGCGGGCCCTACCCGCGAAGCCATTGATCCGGTGCGTTACATTAGCAATCACAGCTCTGGAAAGATGGGTTATACCCTGGCGGCTGCTGCTGCCAATTTAGGAGCAAAAGTGACGCTGATCAGTGGCCCGGTACAGTTAGCAACGCCGGCCGGAGTTTGCCGGGTTGATGTCGCCAGTGCGTTAGAAATGCAGCAAGCTGCGCTCGCTGCGGCACAATCTCACGACATTTTTATTGGCTGCGCCGCCGTGGCTGACTATCGGATGGCGGAAGTTGCCCCGCAAAAACTGAAAAAAACTGCAGAAGCGGATGGGCTGACTCTGCATCTGGTGAAGAATCCGGACATTATTGCGGGGGTCGCCGCCTTAACGTCACATCGGCCATTTACAGTAGGGTTTGCCGCAGAAACTGAGCAGGTCGCGCAATATGCCAGGAAAAAATTATTGAGTAAGAATTTAGACTTAATTTGTGCGAATGATGTTTCTGTGGCCGGACAAGGCTTTAATAGCGAACAAAATGCCCTGACTGTCTATGGCAGCGCTTTCGAGCAAACACTGCCATTACAAGACAAAACCACACTGGCTCAGGCCCTGATTTCTTTGATTGTTGAGCACTACCAAAATGAAAAAAAACATTGAGCTAAAAATTCTCGACCCGCGTATCGGCACTGAATATCCGCTGCCCGCTTACGCCACGCCAGGTTCTGCCGGTCTGGATTTACGCGCATTATTAGATGCGCCGCTGGAATTAAAACCAGGTGAAACCTTTTTGATCCCCACCGGTATTGCCATTCACATCGGCGATGCGAATTTGTGCGCCACGATTCTGCCGCGTTCCGGCCTTGGTCATAAACACGGCATCGTGCTGGGTAATTTGGTTGGTTTGATTGATTCGGACTATCAAGGGCAGTTAATGGTATCGACCTGGAACCGTGGCAGCGATACCTTCACTATCCAGCCGGGCGATCGGATTGCCCAGTTAGTCTTTATGCCAGTCGTGCAGGCCGATTTTAGTCTGGTACTGGATTTTGACCAAAGCGAACGCGGTGAAGGTGGTTTTGGCCATTCTGGTCATCATTAATAACTGACGCGTCTGATGTTAGGACTGATGTTAGGACACTCATGAATACTGTGCGTAGCGCCAACCGCAAAGATGAAATTCTGCAGGCTTTAGCAGCGATGTTGGAAAGTCATCCGGGCCAACGCATCACCACCGCCGCGTTGGCGGCACAAGTCGGTGTCTCAGAAGCCGCGCTTTATCGGCATTTTCCGAGCAAAGCGCGGATGTTCGAGGGGTTGATCGAGTTTATCGAAAGCACCTTACTTAATACCATTCATGCGATTTTGCGCGAACACAAGCAGACTGAAATCCGCGTTGAACTGATTTTACAAATGTTATTGGTGTTTGCCGACCGCAACCCGGGGATTTGTCGCATTCTCACCGGCGATGCGCTGCAAGGCGAGCAAGAGCGGCTACGTGAGCGGGTGGCGTTGTTGTTCGACAAGCTGGAATTACAGCTGCGCCAGTGCCTTCGTGAACGTAAATTACGAGAAGGAAAGAGTTTTGTGCAGGATGAAGGTGAGCTGGCGAATGTGCTACTGGCCTTTTGTGAAGGGAAAATTCACCAATTTGTGCGTTCCGGTTTTACCCGTCTGCCCAGCCAGCAATTTGCCAATCAATGGGTGGTATTGCGCCAGAGCATGTTTAATTCGGTCTAAACCGCCGTTGTTTTAGCCTGAGCCAGCCGTTGAGGCGATGAGCTGTTAACCTACAATTTTCTGATAAATTGCCACGCCCCATACCACAGCAACAATGGTCAAGCTCAATGTCACCGCGGCGGAGCCTAAATCTTTGGCGCGGCCGGATAACTCATGTCGCTCTAAACTTACCCGGTCAGTCAGAGTTTCAACTGCCGAATTCAATAACTCCACAATCAACACCAACAACAAGACTGCAACTAACAGCGCCCAATGCTGCGCCGATTGCGCCAACCAAAATGATAATGGCAGCATCACAATTGCCAAACCGGCTTCTTGGCGAAACGCCGCTTCAAACCGCCACGCCGCAACAAACCCTTTGCGCGAACACTCGGTTGCTTTCAGAATTCGGCCAAAGCCACTGCCATTGGGTTTATTGATCACTGTTTCATTACCTCAAATAATTAGGATCAATGGGGTCAAGATCAATGGGGTCAGAGTCATTGATCTATAGATCAATGACTCTGACCCCATTGATCCAAACCCCACCGTTCTCAGCAGCCACTTTATTGCACTGTCAGCTTAAGAAAAACTGAAGCCGCTTAAACCTTGACGCCATATTGTGCGCGATAAGCTGATACGGCTTCCAAGTGTTCTACCAGCTCCGGCTTGCCTTGCAGGTAATGGATGAGATCATGCAGGCCGATAATCGACACCACTTTAGTGCCAAAATCGCGCTCCACTTCCTGAATGGCTGACAATTCGCCCTGGCCGCGTTCCTGGCGATCCAGCGCAATTAACACGCCGGCAAGCTCAGCGCCTTGTGCCTGAATGATTTGCATCGATTCGCGAATGGCAGTGCCTGCAGTAATCACATCGTCCACCAATAAAATACGGCCTTTGAGTGGCGAACCCACCAAACTGCCGCCTTCACCATGGGTTTTGGCTTCTTTACGGTTAAAGCAATAAGGCACATCCCGTTGATGTTGATCGAACAAAGCAACCGCAGTGGTGGTAGCAATCGGAATACCTTTATATGCCGGACCAAACAGCACGTCGAATCCGATACCCGATTCCTGCACGGCTGCGGCATAAAAGCGGCCCAATTTAGCTAAATCGCCGCCGGTATTAAACAAACCGGCATTGAAAAAGTACGGGCTGGTACGGCCGGATTTCAAAGTGAAAGAGCCAAACTTCAGCACCTGGCGACTCAGGGCAAACTCAATAAATTCAATCTGAAAAGCTTTCATAACAACCTCAGGCTCAGGCTAATACGCGTTTTTGTTCGTCGATGATTTCGCGGATGGCAATTTTTGCCAGCGCCATCATGTCCTGCATTTCTTCAAAGCTGAAAGGTTCTGCTTCTGCAGTTCCTTGAATTTCAATCAGTTTTCCGGTTTCAGTCATCACCACGTTCATGTCGGTGTCGGCAGCGGAGTCTTCGATGTATTCAAGGTCAGCCACTGCTTCGCCTTTGTAGATACCGACAGAAACAGCAGCAACCATATACTTTAATGGATTGGTTTTGATGGCACCTTTGGCGCGTAAATGGCTTAACGCATCACATAACGCCACACAAGCACCGGAAATTGCCGCGGTGCGGGTGCCGCCGTCGGCCTGGATCACGTCACAGTCGAAGGTAATGGTATTTTCGCCTAATAAGGACAAATCAACGGCGGCGCGCAGTGCACGACCAATCAATCGTTGAATTTCCATAGTGCGGCCGCTTTGCTTGCCGCGGGCCGCTTCGCGATCGTTGCGGGTGTGGGTAGCGCGTGGCAGCATGCCGTATTCAGCGGTGATCCAACCTTTGCCCTGGCCTTTCATAAAACGCGGCACGCCTTCTTCCACCGACGCAGTACACAGCACTTTGGTGTTACCAAATTCCACCAGCACAGAACCTTCGGCATGCGCAGTGAAACTACGGGTGAAACTGATCGGACGAATTTGACTGGCTGTTCTGCCGCTTGGACGCATGAGGAACCTCTGTTTGCTGAATACACTGATTTTCAATCGGCCATTATAGGGGCATGCGCGCCGTATTGCCATCCGCAGCAGCCCCGCTGGAGGAGCGCGGCGCAAAGTAATTGCGGTTGCAGCTTAAGTCAGGACGGGTATACTCAGTTTTTTGCGGTATTTTGCTGCCGTATTCATCGTCGTATTGTTACCTTGCTTTGTAGGGCGCAATTGCCAGCAAGCACGGGTAATTTTTCTATTTAAGGACCCTTCCATGATCCATAGCATGACCGCCTTCGCCCGCCACGAAATCAAAGCCAGTTGGGGCAACGCCGTTTGGGAAATCCGCTCAGTTAACCAAAGATATCTCGAGAGTTATTTTCGGTTACCTGAGCAATTTCGCGGTATTGAAGGCCTGCTGCGTGACAAACTACGCCAGACATTAAACCGCGGCAAGTTGGAAATAAACCTGCGTTACAACGCCGCCAATGCCTCCGGCGAGCTGAAAATCAACGACGCTTTCGCCGCACAGTTATTACAATCGGCCCAGCAATTACTGGAAAAATGCCCGCAAGCGCAGCTGAATGTGGCCGACATTCTGCGTTGGCCCGGCGTGATGGAAACCCAGGAAGCCGACATGGATAGCCTGCAAGCCGAATTACTGGCCGGTTTTGATGTCGCATTAAAAGACTTCCAGGCCGGCCGCGGCCGTGAAGGCGCCGCCATCGAACAAATGCTGCGCGACCGCCTCGACCAAATCTCCGGCCACGTCGCCACCCTGCGCACCCATTTGCCACAAGCCCTGCAATGGCAACGCGACAAAATGCACTCCCGCCTGCAGGAAATTAAAGCCGACATCGACAACAACCGCCTCGAACAAGAAATGGCCTTCCTCGCGCAAAAATCCGACGTCGCCGAAGAACTCGACCGCCTCGACGCCCACATCAAAGAAACCCGCCACAGCTTAAAACAAGGCGGCGCCGTAGGCCGCAGGCTCGATTTTATGATGCAGGAATTTAACCGCGAAGCGAATACCTTATCTTCTAAGGCGATTTCTACTGAGATTACCAATACTGCGGTGGAATTGAAGGTTTTGATTGAGCAGATGCGGGAGCAGATCCAGAACGTGGAGTGATTATGATGGAGGTAATTCGCTGAATGAATTACCTCCCTGCAACCACAAGGTCATCAGATCCAGCAATTGTTCCGAGCTGTATCTGGTTTTGCCTTTTAATGCACATTCCCATACCAACAACACACGCCAACCCAGTTCCCGTAATTTATCCTGCACCGCTTCATCATGTTCCCTGTTCGCACTAATTTTTTTCACCCACCATTCAGTGCGGCTTTTGGGCCAGTGAAACATCACGCATTGGTGCTGATGCCAGAAACATCCCTGAATAAAAATAACGGCTTTGTATTTAGAGAAAACCAGATCAGGTTTGCCCGGAAGACTGGTCACATGTAACCTATAGCGGAAACCGGCATTATGGAGTGCCTTACGCACACTTAATTCAGGTTTAGTATTACGGCCTTTAATGGCCGCCATGTTTTTGCTTCTAACAGCTTTGGAGTGAACGTCCGTCATTGGTTCTTCCAATAGCGTAGCGGATCTAAATGACGGTTCCGTTTAATAGATCACTTTTGGGAGTGAGTTCAATGCGGCTTGCGAAAACCGCATCGAGTATAAATACATAACCATCTTGTTGCATACAAATATAAAAAAAAAAGAAACCTTCCAAAAACAGCATTATTAATTGAATGATTAGCTATTTATAAAGACAAATTTCTTTATTCTGGTACCAAAATACTTGGTTAGGTTTACTAATCAAAGAAAAGCAAATTTCTTCAAGACAAGGAAGAGCAAAGTCTTCAATTATGCTGCACAAGCTTGGATGCATATTTAAAGACGCATAAGTAAGATGAAATTCCGTTTCCTTATTATGAACAATCGTATTTCGAATTCTATAAATGAGTTGTGAAAAGCAAGGTAGAGCATCCTTATCATTAAAAGAATTGAATGAAAAATTTAACCCTATCAAGTTAATCGAATTATCAATGCTTGCCTTTGCGACATTTGGCACCAAACGCTTCCAGCGAGTAACAATGTGATCCTTAAATTTAACTCTTGGCAATGCCTCCATTTTAAACACTTCTTGGAAAAGACTTTTTAATGCGACCTCTTCCTTTGTTCTTACATTATCATAAAGTCTTTGAAAATCACGTATCGAGAACATCGAGCCATTCATTTTTTGTTCAAGCTCAACAATTGGTCGTTTGAACATAAAATTCTCTATGACGTGATAGATAGTTAAAAACTTCAAAAGAGTATCATCACGACTGTTGTACTCACTAAGCACGTTAAGTATTTCATTCCACTGATTATATGCCACACCAGGTTTTATTTCATCAATATTTAGTATGTTAGGAGCATTTGTGTACCTACGTGCGGAATGTACTGCCTTCCCGGTAGAGAGAATAGCCAAGCGTGCAAATGCATCTATAGCCATGCTATCAATCTGAGGATTCATTTTCTTCACAAATATCATCTGAAAAGATGGTAAATCTGGCGTAACATTCAGCGTCGCTAACAAATGAAATAAAAAATTAGGAGACATGTTTGTCGCCATAATTTCATTCGCAACAACATTAAAGTCGGATAAGGTAAGTAAAGCTACTGAATCGGATAAAGATAAGGAGTTCTCACGGCAGAACCATTTCGTCGGAACAGGCTGTGTAATTTCTCGAATCTCAAATGTATCGGCGTCTATGTCTGTCATATCAAGAGGCGGTGAAGACTCAGACAACTTATGAGCTAATAACAGAGACATTCTCAACTTATCAACTGATGGTGATGGAAAGGAAATAAACTGTTTACCAAATTCTTCAATATAGGCACGAATTTCAACCCATTTAGTGAAGTGAGCTCTCTCAGCTTTGGCTTTCGCCAAGTCAGCACCAAGAAGTCTAATTTTTTCAGTTAATTCAACAAAAAGACTTAGCTCGGGTTCATCCAATTGGGCTGCGTAAGATTCTGCAAGTTCTGAATCAGACAGGCGTCGAGTATCTTCAATAGGCCAATCATAGAGGATTTCATACTTCTTCATTTTTCCTCCATTTTGAAATATTTTTTCCATCTGGCGGCTTTTAGATCTGTATCTGTAAGTATTTCTTTTACAGCAGAAAATACAGCCTTACGATTGACGTTACCAATATTTACTTTACTTAAGTCTAAGCTGTTTCTTACTGCTTCAAACTCTATCAAGTTAAGAATATTTTGATTTTTTTCACAGATTTCGTAAAAGGAATTCATTACTTCTACACGCGTTCTCCTAGTATCTTCCGCGACAGCACCTATAGCTCCAAATAATCCAGCAAGAGAGACTTCTCTGCCCATCCATAAAATTCCAACATCACCATACCGTTTAGATAATGCACGATCTAAGCGTACGAGAAATACAACGATATCTTGGAGAAATTGAGGTGTCATAAGATCCAGATATGAATCAATTTCAGAGTCGGCTTGTAATCCCTGTATCAATTCAGCAGAGGGCGTTACAGGTTTACCTTTACTTAACGAAAGCAGTGCAGTTACTACATGAGCAAAATGGAAGCTTCCAATTTCCCTGTTTTTGCTGAATTGTGTAGCACTTACTTTCTTTTCGCGCACCAGCGAGAAACCTTTTCCCTCACCAGCCACTAAAATTGGTAACAAATTCAAAAAAAGAAGCTCAAGCTGATGTGCTGCTTTCACAGGTTTGTGTCCTGCATTTAGCATTAACATCTTACGTACTTCGTCAAGGGGGGTAAGACCAATCCAAATCTCAAACCATTGGTTGTTCTCAGTAAATGTTTTTAGCAAACTTTCTTTACCGTCACGCTGAAAGACTTCAAGAACCGCGCGTAGCACTTCGGTAGTAGAGCCAAATTCATCTAACTGATAAGAGTACGCTCTGGAAAATTTGAATTTTGGCCAAGACAAATAATCAACTTCTGGGTCAAAATTCGCACAGCAAAAATCAATTGTCTTTCGAATAGCTTGTAAACGGTATGTTCTTTGAAGTCCGTCTAAGATCTTAAAGGATTCCAATCCGAATAGATCATTATTTAACTCATAATCTGAACTGTCGACAACAAGGACTATAGGTGGAATATGGCGACGCTTAAGAACAGTATCGACAAGGTGATCAAGATATACATTCGACACTATACCTCGCTGAACATCATAGTCTTGGTAAGAAGAAGGTAAGGCACTGACATAATCTTCGAGTGACATCCTAGCTAGAATGCATCGAGTATCGCCATCATCTCGACTATCAAGTATTTTTGCTTCAACCTTCATAACGACACTCTCATTTAAACTCAAATGATTTGAATCCTTGTAACGCATTCGCTGTTTTCAAGGAGCTAATTTCAGTTTCTCTAAAATATCTAACAGGACTAAGCTTTGTTTTTCAGAAGGAACTTTCATAGGGATCTTTGTAGCGATCTTGAGAATATCATCCTCTTTAGGTGACAGAAGAGCTCTGTCTATCATCACTTGACGTATGCGATTCCATTCTTCAGAAGTAATAGCCAGTACTTTTCGTTGCGCTTCAATACCGTTATCCACTCTCTGCATCTTTTTAGCAGACTGCTCAATGGTCATCTGCTCGTCCAGCGAAACAAGTCGATGATAGAACTCATTAGAAAGCTGACCTTCAGCTATTTCTTTAGTAGCGAGAATACTCGTCCAACAAGCCTCTTTTTTACACCACTCAGAAATATTCGAGATACCGTGTCGAGGGGTAATAATGTCATCGTTCACAATTTTAGATATTGTAGAAATGGCTTTTTCCAGCACTGAGTCAATACCTTGCATCTCCCAAATTTCGATATAGTTGATGCTTTGCTTTCGGTTTCTCGTAATTTCCGCAATTAGTGCCAACGTATAGGCAACTATGTTTGCCCTATATCCTCCGTTGTACCAAGGCTGTGCTGACACCAGGCGCTCTGTCGCCCTGAAAATTAAACCTCGGGCTATAGCTCTTTTGAAATAGAACTCATTGAAATTATCTGAAGATTTGCTCCATTCACTTCCAATTCGTGCTGCATAACGCGCAAAATTTTTCTGGGAACCAAGGTTCACCCACTTAGGGTGCTCATCCCAAACGTTCTCAAATTTCGCCAGATCAGTCTTAGTAAACATTTGGGTCTGCGGATGTTCAGCCTTAAAGCGTCGTTGCTCCGCCGGTGAGAGTGTTGACTGAGCGTCTGCATACTGGCCACGTGCTCGTTCGTAAAACCAGCGAGTTTCGCGCATAACCCCCTTTTGTACCGGAGCCCAAAGCCGGCGCGAAAATTCCTCCATTCGCACATGGAAAGGGTGGTTGGAGAAGAAATCAGCAGCATTCACCTTATTTTGAGTGTTTGCATACTCAGATATTTTTGGTACTACTATTTCACTTTGTAAGCTGTCGATAACAGACAACTTCATCTGAACAAATACTTGGGAAAGATCCGCGTTGTCTCTCTTTCGCGTATGGAACAATGATGCAGTCGTCTGCCCACCATTGACGATCTGGAGGTCAACAACTTTTGTAATCATCAATCCGGAATCTGTTGCCTCAGTTTCTACACTCTGAGCAGTGGCGGTTATCCCATTATTGTAGGCAAAGAACATTCTTGGCTCACTAAGGATAGTTGTGCGTATCCCTTTATTTACGTTGCCACGAGCCTGAAGAAATGTTCTAACATTCTGCTCCAATAAACGCGCACCGAACTTTTCGTAGAGAGATGCGAGAATATCTGCCGGCATCACCACGAGATAGGATTGATATGTATCAGTGCCGAGGTGAGCAGGAAGGCATGCAATGCCACTCCCAAACAACTCGTCAAAATTTAGATCTAAAGGCTCTTTATGGCTACGGGAATTGTGTTGACGATACAGTCGCGAAATGTCCCAGATTTGATGGGTCAATGTCACACCCACTCGCTCTGTATCGGGAATATCTTGAATTCTCTCGCTCAATAATCGCTCTGAGAAGAGAATCAAATTGACTCGAAAAATGCCACTTTTACGGTCAGCGATTTGTCGGGCAAGACCATATTCCGGAGATGTGATTTCCAGCTCATTAGCCAGCCCTTTGTTAACACTTGCCTCGAAGAAGTTTGTTAGTCGCTTAAAAGCAGCATCTGCATCTGACTTGGTTAAGGTTGCAAGTTCAGTTCTAGACTCAAAGTCTGCAATAAATAGATCTAAACCCCCTTCATCATTAAACCAATACCCATCCACGCGCATGCCACGCTGAGCACGAAAATGGCAGAGCTCGAAACCTTCTGTAATTCCTGTTTCAACCAGCTCTTTGGCCACAATTTCCATGAATTCGTCAAGTTGAAATCGGCCGTTTGCTTCTGCTCCAGCTAGCAACTCTTGACGGAAGTCGTGGAAAAACTCTTCTTTAGTTTGCGCCATCATATGTCCCTGAAAATAGTCATTCCATTGCATTCAAACTTTGCAATAGTTTCCAGTCGAATGTCATAAGCAACCTTGGTAACTCCTTCAGGTAGTTGCGCTTGTATGAGACGAGGAAAACCTTCCATAACCCTATAACTATTGACATCACTTATAACAAAACGTGGTTCATCGTAATCAGGAAGAGGCGCATAGCCGAAAGCAACCAGTTTACGTTCGAAGATCTCCAGAGCTTTTGTATCTCCCAACCTTGCCTGGACTGAAGAAATCAGCTCGTTCAGTGATCGAGCGCCTTGTGCATCCGATATGCTATTTAAGCGGTAAATTCGCAGAAACAAATCATCGTTTACAGATTCAAGCTGATCCTCTGATGAAATACGCACGCTACTTCTTTCCTTACCGGAAAGGGATTTGATCTCAACAGCCGTGTTGCCAAAGATAAAATCCTGGTGCGACCGCTCGGGACCTAACCATGCCTCAACGGCGTTATGATTAGGCATGCCTCGATAGAGCAACTCTTCCAGAAAGACAAGTTCAGCAAAGAGTCCCCGCACAGCATCAGCTGTTAAATACTGGCCGCGACCAGATAGGAAAGCTTTCCAGCGTCGGATATGAGCAAGAGAGATTTCCAGGGAACTAGCTGAATCAGTGGCTCGTTTCAGCGCAAAAACGAGAGACCGACATAGCCCTTCGAAAAGGTCACGATTCACGTGTTTTTCAAGAGTAAGGACTAAATTCTGCCTCCCCATATCACTAGCGCGAAGATCAGCATCGACTCCTTTTACAGTAACCATGCTTTTCCTGTAGCGGCTGCTGTGATCTCCCTGAAGCTCAACAATAAACAGACAAGCACCGAAAGCATCACGCCCCCAAAAACACGGCACAATCGTGTCAACACGAACTTGACGAACATTAAAATCGGCATTAGGAACAACTATTTCATCCCAAGGAGAAGCTTCAAGCATCGTTGTCATCCTCTGCAGGGTCGTCTGCATATCCCTGCATCTGCTGAAGCCAAATCCGATTTGCTACAACCGCAATGGTCGGGATATCTTTTTCGAGTGGAAAACTCATTCCAAAGGCTGCTACAGGCCCCTTTACATCTTTATCTTTAGGTTCAATGCTGTGAAGCATTAAGAGGGGTTTATTACGAACGAGACGATAGTGATAGTCAGATGGCTTGTTATCCTCACTCTTGCCATCTTTGGCTGCCTCTTCCGCCTTAAGAATCTGATGGACTTCTAAACCAAGCTTCTCGTCCCCACGACTGGCAAGGCGATTCCTGTTGAGTTTCCAGATATTACCTTCCAACCTGCCTTTCCCAATGCTGCGCTCTTGATTACGGAGGCTATACGGCTCCTGCCCACCAGTCCCATTTGAAGGTGAAATAAGTAAAACATCAGCTTTGGGATGACGGTCTGCAATTAATTGCAGATAGGCGAGTAGATCATTCTTGAAATTTGCTTGACCTGAATGAAACTCATATCGAAGTAAGAAATCTTCCAAAACATTCAATTCGACGTCTCTGTATATAAAACCTTTTTGAGTAGGTATCTCGAGCTTACCTCCAAAATTCGTCTGCCAAAGTTCTGAGAAAAGCCTGAAATTTCGTTTATTTACGTCTTCATCAATCGAAACAATTGATGTCTCACGAATACGCCCTGAGAAGCTTTGTTGAACAGTAACTTGCTCGCCTGCCCGCATTTTGTTTGCTGCTGTAATCAGCAAAGTATCAGGATGCGAACGCACGTATAGTCCAAAGTCTGTCGGACTTAGTTTGTCGCGGCGCATTCGGGTTATCTGTTGAACCAATTCCTCAGAGGCTTCAGCAATGTGTGCGTACCATTCTATTGAATCGCGAGAAAGGTGAACACGACATAGATCTTCGAATCCTGGCCGGTAACCGAACCATCTACCCATTTGCATTAGGGTATCGTACATCTTCGTGTTTCGGTACATATAGCTGATTGTCAACCCTTCGATTGTTAAGCCTCGAGAAAGGCTCAGACCTCCGACCGCAATAGCAGTCAACCCGATACCTTCCTTCTTGTATCGGTCGTAATCTAGCGCTTCGTCACTCTGACTGTTGATAACATAAAGCTGAAGATGTTCGAAGACATCTGGCAAGGCAGCCTTAACTTCAGTCCAAGTGACTTCGACATTACCATATTCGGTATCGAACACTTTCTTTAGTCCTTGCATATACAAATTCTTTGAGGATACGCCCTCAGCCATTGCATAGTTAGCAAGAATCGCTTCCTTTAGTTTCTTAAGTCTAAGACTTAAGAAGTCACGCACCGTCTTCTGGATGGGAACGAAGCGGGACACGTTCACCATCATCGAACAATGCTTATTAACCTGCCCGCGTAAGTTCCTGATTGCTCTTGCTACGATAAACTCGTCGAGAGCCCGATACAGGCTGGGAGGTAACTCATAGATGATATCGTCGCGGTTGTGAGAATAGGGGATGAAATCTTCACAATCATCGATCGGCCTGACAATAGATTCACTACTAGTCTCATTAAGAAATACCTTTTCAGCTCCGAAGTAAGTTGTGGGTGCATCGAGGCAGTAGATGAAATGGCGAGGAAACAGTTCTTCCCGAACATCATCACTGTATGCATCAGGATTGATGAAAATATTTGCAAATGGGGTAGCCGTATATCCGACATAGCAGGACTTCGCAAACAGCCCAAGAATGCGACGAATCATTGCATTCGTTCTAGTAGGGTCTAAGTCTTCTTTGTTTGTATTGATTGATGCATTATCTGCCTCATCGTCAATTACGAGCATAGGTACATCAGTTATCCGATCTCCCCCTTCGGCATTAAGCGCCTTAAGCCATTTATGCAATGCATTAAGCGTTGTAACGTTCTTTTTTATAATCAGGATTATCGGTTTACTAAAGTCATTGATTTTCCAACCACTCTTGGCGGCAGTATTCTTATTAAAGTCTTCATTGATATTTGTTAGTGTTGCTGGATGAGGATATCCCGGAGCAAGGCCTACACCAATATTACGACGATCGTCCGGGTCACTAGACCGACCAATGAAGGCTTCATCTATTCGTTGCTGTGTCTGCTTACGAAGGTTGTTGTGTATGCCAGCGATGACAATGATGAACTTGTATCCTGCATCAGCTGCTCGTGCTATCAAACCGGTATAATTAGCTGTCTTTCCCGATTGCACATGGCCAATAACCAAGCCGCTACGATTCCAACTTGTTCCTTCACTGAAAGGGTCTTGGAGATGGCCAAGAATTCGATTGGTCACATCACTCAGCGATTGGACCATTTGCGGAGCCCAGCCATCGTTGCGAAGAAACTCTTCGTAGGCCTTGGTGTAGGTCCAATCCATATTTTCACGCCTGTAAACCCATTGATCATCATGCTTTGCTTTGACATCAACAAGAGAAATGCCCGCTCCCATACGAGTAACAACTGATACCAAAGCTTCGGTGACGATATTGCTTAGGTCGCCTGTATAGCCAAATATTGCTGCTATTTGTTTTGCTTTCTCTTCTACCTGTTCTCTCGTTGGTGTTTCAGCCATGTTCGCAAGGCCGGATATAAGCGCGTTAGTAATGTTTCGTTCTTCCGTGATGGATTTGATACTCATGCAAATGCCTCGCTAATGTATTTTTCAACCAGTTCCAACTGGCCGTCGAAAAGGTGTGTAGAACGCACAATCTGGAGAAAGGCTGCAGCCTCGCAGGGCCCATCGCCATATAAAGCCTGTCGCAAGCTGTTCAGGCGTTCCTTAATCTCGCTTTCATCCACCGTTCGCTGGTTAACTTCACGCGGCTGCGTTGAGTAATCGGAATAAATCATCTCCACAGGCAGCGATGCTGAAATCGATTCAAGCAATAAACGGAGCAGATCAACCTGGTCAGGTAAGAGCCTACTTGCTAATGTAGTGATTAACGGGTGCTGTTCATTGATTGCGAACTTGATGCCACTGTGTTCTGCGTACCGCTCCCAGAAGGGGGCTTGGGTTTCCTGAAACAATCTCTGGCCACGTCCTCGATGAACTATTACGCTCCGGCTTGTGATTTTGGTGATTATCTGACGTAGTCTTTCGCGAACCAGATGGGGTGGACGTGCACGTGATTTCTTAATATCAATCGTCCAGGCTTCATCCAGGCTATTCGGAAAATCTATCTGTATACGCGCTAGCTTAGTAGCTTCTCCTTTGGGCACTAAGCGGAACCAATCCCCCCAAGCCATCAAGCGGCTGTTACGATAAATGTAGGCGCCCTGATTAGAAATGAAGTCACTACGACTTTGATAGTAGTCATACTCAGATGGAGAGAGACGACTGTGATGGGGTAATACGTAGGGCTGTAATCTGACCTCCGCATTTCCGATGCGGACTATTTCTTCGGGAAGTACTTGAGTCGCTTGATTTTTTCTGCAAAAGGGGTCAAAGGCAGAAATTGGGTGGCCATTGATTTTAAGCGCTATTTTCGGATATCCCTTTGCCTCTCCCGACAAAAAACGATGAAAAACAAGGGATAAGTGGCGTCCCACAGCGTTTAGTTTTTCATTCACAATTTCTTGTAGCCGATCACCGGCTTCATCTTCCGTTAGTCGATCAAGATTTCTCCAAATTACGGCAGTTCCACTACTCCCAATTTGGGCAATATAAGGCAACGATTGGATATCTTTGTCGTCTAATACCGAGAGAATCCAGTCGTCGACATTATCGATTCGATCCAAATCCCATTCAGCTGCACAGACGTTTCCATTACATTTACTCACCACAGTCAGTGAACGACATTGAGAAAAGGAAGCAGTTTTTAAGCCAAGGCCAAACCGTCCAAGGTCCTTTGGAGAACGCTGTGACCTGGGATTTCCAGTGCCGTGTCGCATTGCACTAAGCAGCTCAACTTCTGACATTCCTTGACCGTTGTCAAAAATAACTAAAACGGGTTTATCGCCAGATAAGTCACATATAATGTTGATAGCACAAGAATTTGCAGAAATACTATTGTCTATAATGTCCGCAATTGCGGTTTCCAGTGAATACCCTAAGTCTCTCATTGAAGCTGAAAGACATGCGGCACTAGGTGGGTGCCTCTGTTCTCGCGCCATCAAACTCCCTCTTGCGCCGCATTTTTATCAACTGATAAAACCAAGTACCCAACTCTAAAACGAGCAAAGGATAATTACAATGCTATAGAAGGGCATTTATTTAATAATCACTAATTTGTTAATAAAAATAACTCAAAGTATCTGTTTGAATCGAAAACACTTTATATAGCAAAACTGTTGTTTTTAGCTGACAATAGGGGTTGATGTGAACCTCGCCTACATAGCCATCAGCTAAACCTCTATCTCAGTTTTGTTAAGTAAGTAGTTAGCTACTATGTCCGCAATCTGATTTGCTAAATAAGGCGGGACGGCATTACCAACCTGATGAAACTGATCAGTCCTTGGTCCTTGGAAAAAGTAATTATCTGGGAAGGTTTGTAGGCGTGCAGCTTCACGAACTGTGAGGCTGCGACATTGTGCAGGGTCGTAATGGATAAAATAATGACCATCTTTTGATATATGACTGGTAATGGTAGTTGAAGGGCCGTTACGTGTTTGCACTCTGAAGCGATCTGAGAACTTACCGCTTTCCCAGTTTTTATGAGATGGCGCTAAACCCGGGAGCATAAATTCAGTATGCCCTTTGGGTGATTTAGACCGAAGTTCTGCAAAAACCGCAGCATAGGCATAACGGCCTAAGTCATCAATCCGATGCGAACGACTTTCATGGTTTAACCATACGGAAAGGTTCTTATCCATCAACCAGGCATCTAATTGTTCAGAGCCTGTCTCAGCGTCATATTTTTTAGGGTATATGTTTGCTCCATGCTCGGAGCATTTAGGTAAGTTAGCCGCAGCCTGCCGCAGACCAGTAGCAATTTCTTGCATCGCGTAATCATCAGCGCTGCCAGCTAATTCATTCAACAGCTTGCCAACATTGCCCGCCCAAAACTTTGGAGAGTCAGGTTGTTTACTCAAACGACTACGAAGTTTTGGCAGTACATTAATAGCGTCTTCAACACTTACCACAGATTGTCTTGTAAGGTTAGGCATAGCGCCAGATACCTGGTCTTCCCTTACCCCTACCAAAATCACACGATGGCGAGCCTGAGGAATACCATAATCTTCGGCTCTGATAATAAATGAGTTAGCATCCAGCTTTGCTGGGTCATCATCAGCCGAATAAGATTGGTCCGACACCATAGAAAAAATTTTATAGCGTACTCCATCCGAAACGCCTTCAATAGCTCGCTCCGGGCATGCGAGGTCACGTAATATTTCGTGAAAAATCAGGCTGTCATTCACTTTGGCAGACAACAAGCCTTTAACATTTTCCATCACAAAAAGAGCAGGTTTGTATCTTTGGATGATACGCAGGTACTCTTTATATAAGAAATGTCTAGCATCGGCCTCGGCTTTATATTCAGCATTCCCTCGGTTTCGAGCACGCCCAACTAAGGAATAAGCTTGACATGGTGGCCCACCGATCAGTACCCAAGGAGTATTCCTATCCGGTTCACTTCCTAAAGCTGTGGTGATAGCTAGGTCTAACTGCGAATTCCCCCACTCACTACCTAACTCGATGCATAACGCTTCTTTACCAGCCTTTTCCCATAAATCTTCAGTAGCGTCGCTATAAGGTAAAATTGTTTTACCATGACAATATGAGTAGTAGTCGGAGAGCAATTCGGGACGTTCAGAACGCAACAATCGGTAAAATGCACGTAAACGTAAGGTAAGGTGAGCTACAGGATCTTTTTCAGCAGAAACAACAATATGAAACGATTTTCCGTCATTAAGTGCAGAAAACCCTTCACCTAAACCACCAGGCCCAGCAAATAGGTCAACGACTGGGATTGAATTAGGTTCCATATACCTTCAAAAATCATCATTAAATCAAATAAGTTGAAGATTATATTCAGTTAGCTAACGAGTTAACAGAACTAAACAAGCCTCGGCAGAAATTAAATATCAGTTTTACTGAACCTTTGTAAATCAGCTCAAAGCCACTACCACTCCGCCACCTGCAACCGCTGCTGAATACCAGCCGACTGAAATTGCAAAGCCTCAAACACTAGGTCGAAATCGGTGCAGTTGTAGCCGACATTCGGTAATGACATGGCAGCTTCAACAAAGAAACGTTGCTTTTCGCTTTCGCTTTGCCAGGCTTGTTGCCACCAATCGGTAATTTGATGGCGGCTTGCATGCAGTCTGGTTTTACTGGGCAGCCGGTCGCTTTTGACGCGGTTTTCTTCGCAGCTGGACGGCAGAATACGCTTTTCCAAACGGGCGAGACAGCAAAATAGCCCTATGAGATCAGACACTGCACGACGCCCCCAATCCCGGCACTTCAAAACGACACTTAAAGATCGATCTATCACTTTACCTAAAACATAAAATGAAACTATAATTTCACTTAATATGTATTAATGAAATTATAGTTTCACCATGAACACTATCGAACCCAAAGAAAAGCGCAGCGCTGTCGTTTTCCCCAAACACCAGAAAGTGTTAAGCATCTTGGGCGAAAACTTAACTCTGGCCATGAAGCGACGCGGCATTACCCAAGAAATGCTGCATAGCAGAACAGGGCTGTCGAAACCGACGCTACGAAAAATCTTGAAGGGGGACCCTTCCGTTTCGCTTGGCCACTACGTCAACGTACTGGCATCCCTCGGCTTACTGGACGACCTGACGAAAGTTGCATTTGATGACGAGTTGGGAAGAAAGCTGCAAGACATCCAATTACTGAAAAAAAATAAGAGCGCCACATGATGGAAATCTACGTTTACGCTGATTGGACTGAGTCCACTGATCCCATATTCGTCGGTACATTACGCGCTTCTGAAATAAGAGGAAAAGAGCATTTCAGCTTTAGTTATGATCAGCAGTGGTTGACCTCTGGCTATGTTCGCCAGATTGACCCATTCCTCAGGTTATTCGCTGGAGAGCAACATGCGCAAGGCGATAAAAATTTCAAAATATTTCTCGACTCATGTCCTGATCGATGGGGACGTTTGCTGATGCAGCGCAAAGAAGCGGTGTTCGCTCGCCGAGAAAAACGACGCGCAAGAAATCTGTACGAGACGGATTACTTGCTGGGTGTGCATGACTCATTCCGGATGGGCGCACTGCGCTTTCGCACATCGCCAACAGGTCCATTTTTAGACGATAACGATGAGCTATCTGCGCCAGCAATCACGAGCCTCCCCGAGCTGCAACAAGCCGCCAATAAAATAGAAGAAACACCAGACTTAGATAATCCTGATTATCTTAAATGGCTCAATATGCTGATTTCACCAGGTTCATCATTAGGTGGCGCCAGGCCTAAGGCTTCAATCAGAAATCACGATAACAGTCTGTGGTTAGCCAAGTTTCCGAGTCGTCACGATGAGTACGATATTGGCTTATGGGAGTTTATTGTTTACCAAATGGCCATTGGATCAGGCATCGACATGGCAGAGTCCAAAGTTGAAGCCATTGGCAGGCATCATATTTTTTTAACCAAAAGGTTCGACCGCACTGACGCTGGGAAACGGCTTCATTTCAGTTCTGCCATGACTCAACTAGAGTATTTTGATGGTCAAGATGAAGGGGCAAGTTACTTAGAGCTTGCTGAGTTTCTCATCCAGCACGGCTCAAACACTCAGCAAGATCTTGAACAACTTTGGACCAGAATGCTGTTCAACATCATGGTCTCGAATTGCGACGATCATCTAAGAAACCACGGTTTCATTCTGGAGCCTACGGGTTGGCGACTATCCCCAGCCTACGATATCAACCCCATGTTATACGCCACAGGCTTACACCTGAATATTGATGATGTCAGTAATGCGCTTTCGATAGAGTTGGCATTTGACGTTGCAGCGTATTTTCAGGTGAATGACAAAACCGCTCATACTATCCACCAAAGATTGGTAAATACGGTCTCCAAGTGGGAAAACCTTGCCCAACAAGCGGGTATTCGCAAAGAAGAAAGAGAGCTATTGAGGGAGTGCTTTAGGCTCGACTAGGGCACAGCAAGAAAAACAGCAGGATAAAAATTAATCAATGAGGGCAAAAAATGGCTGCTATTCATCTGCTAGCTCTGCATTTGCTCAGTATGCGCAACCTACCAAACCCCAATCTGCAACCGCTGCTGAATGCCAGCCGACTGAAATTGCAAAGCCTCAAACACCATGTCGAAATCCGTGCAGTTGTAGGCAATATTCGGTAATGACATGGCAGCTTCAACAAAGAAACGTTGCTTTTCGCTTTCGCTGTTCCAGGCTTGTTGCCACCAATCGGTAATTTGATGGCGGCTTGCATGCAGCCTGGTTTTACTGGGCAGCCGGTCGCTTTTGACGCGGTTTTCCTCGCGGCTGGACGGCAGCAGGTTCCATAAATCGTTATTGGGCCAGTAACTAAATGGCAAACAATGGTCGATGTCGTAGCTATACAGTGGTTTACCGCTCCAGACGCTTCGCACGTCATGTCCCTGACTGCGCAGTGTTTCGACTTTTTTCCTGACGAGGCCAGTATCGTGTTGGCGGTCCAGCCAGCGCAGGTGATGGTGATAGGTATCCAGCGTCAGCCCTTGTTGCTGATTCTGTTGGTATTTCTGCATTTCCGTCACCCACTGCTGCACTAACAAGGGTTCAATCCAGCAGCCGTACAAGCGGAAGCAGTCCCACATCGATTCACTGAGCTCAAACTGGCCGAAACTATCTAAAAAAGGCTTATCAATCAGTATGCTGCTTTGATGTTGGCGTTTGGATTTATTGCGCTGCATCCGAAAGAGTTGGTTGTCTTTATGGCCTTGCCAGATGTACGTGACAGGCCCGCTTTTGATAGTCGACAGCGTGTCGTTCATCAGTTGCTGAAACGCCGCCGCGTCTAACTCTTTGAACCAAGTGCCAATGGCAAAATCGTCGGCCGTCAGATGTTTTAATGCATGCCACCCCTGCTCGGTGACAAAACCAAGGCCTTTTGTAGTATTCGAGTTCTGCTGAATATTATTATCAACCAGGCGCTTAAATAAACGGATCCAATACAAGGCAACCAGCCCCAGCGAAATAGCAACCTTGCCGTCTTGCCGGTCGAGCACTGCGCCCGGGTGGGCGTCGGCAATCCGCACCAGCGTGCGCAGCAGCGCCAGTTTGTAAGTCGACGACTTGCTGTCGTTCAGCACAATATGGCGGATTTTACTTAGGCTCGCACTGCCGTCATCGGGCAGCACCAGCACCAGGGTTTGCCATTGCACATCATTACGGCCTGCGCTATCGGCGGTCAGTGCACTGACATGACTCAGCACCAAGCCAAACTGTTTGGCAAGGCTTGCAATTTCATCGACACAGACCGGATAAGAAACCCGGCCATCGGTAAATTCGCCAAAGCGCAGGCTCAGCACAAAACGTCCACCTGGGGCGAGTAAATTAGCGATTTTACGAAATGCCCGTTCCCGCTCGGAAGGTGCCAGATGCATCCAAACGGCGCTCAGCAAAATGGTATTAAATTGCAGATTCAGCTGATAACAGGCTTTGAGTTCAGGCAGGCTGTCGTTGAGCCATTGCACGCTTAATGCAGAATTTTCTAAGGCATGTTCTTCGAAGTTAGCTGAGGAGTTGGCTGAGGCGTTTGCTGCAGTAGCGGTTTTTAATTGGCCGATTTGCCTTAAATCAGCCGCTGGTTCAAGTGCAATCACCTGACAGCCACGCTTCGCCAACCACAACGCATCACGACCACTGCCCGCGCCAATATCCAGCACCATACCACTGTCTGGCCAATAGGGTTGCCAGCTGGCATGAACCCGCTCAAAACTCAGCGCATCATACTGCTTGGCAAATAACGCCGCTTCCTGATGGTAAATATCCAGCGTTTTGTTCATGGACTTCCTTGTGACAGCACCGTCGGGCTGATTGTTTTGTACCAATGATCGCTTGGCTGTGCAAGTTGGTTTTTGGGAAAGATACCAGGATGTATTTGGAGGCTGTCAAAATACTATTTCCTAAGCAAAGCGCATAAAATCCAGCAACAAGGCCAGCAGATGTTGCGGGAGATTAATTGAGGGATGGCCGGGGAACGCCTATTGCATCAATCGCTGTCTCTTGTTGATAACTGCCTTTCCGCAGTCCGAATATAGCAACAATGAGTGGAAGTAGTGCCGCTGCCTTGTGGTGGATGGCGCGCTACGCGCTTATCCACCCTACGGTACTGCCTTTCCGCAGTCCGAATATAGCAACAATGAGTGGAAGTAGTGCCGCTGCCTTGTGGTGGATGGCGCGCTACGCGCTTATCCACCCTACGGTACTGCCTTTCCGCAGTCCGAATATCGTAACAATGAGTGGAAGTAGTCCCGCTGCCTTGTGGTGGATGGCGCGCTACACGCTTATCCACCCTTCGGTGCTGCCTTTCCGCAGTCCGAATATCGTAACAATGAGTGGAAGTAGTGCCGCTGCCTTGTGGTGGATGGCGCGCTTTGCGCTTATCCACCCTACGGTACTGCCTTTCCGCAGTCCGAATATAGCAACAATGAGTGGAAGTAGTGCCGCTGCCTTGTGGTGGATGGCGCGCTACGCGCTTATCCACCCTACGGTACTGCCTTTCCGCAGTCCGAATATCGTAACAATGAGTGGAAGTAGTCCCGCTGCTTTGTGGTGGATGGCGCGCTTTGCGCTTATCCACCCTACACTCGGGTCTCTTAAGTCTAATGATGAGAGTAAGGACTATTGCCACCTCACTCCAACGCCTGCCTCACCCGTAAAAACCTTGCAAACCGCGGAAGCCCCTTATTGGTAAAACCGTTGTAGCGAAAGGTGATCACCGTGCCAATTGCCGGCGGATGTTGGCGTAGTTCGTCCGTTAAACCGCTGCCGATGCCAAAGGTTTTGCCGTCGGCGGTTTGCACCACTAAGGCGCCGGTCATACCCTGGTATTTGCCTTTGCCCGGGCGGTAGCCAATCACTTGCGCTTCGGTGTCCTGATAACTTTTCAGTTTCAGTAAATCGCTGCTGCGGCCGGTTTTATACAGCGCATCCTGATGGTGCAGCATCAGGCCTTCGCCGCCCTGCTGTTCTATGGCACGCAGTTTTTCCAGCAGCTTTGTTTTATCGGCGATCCGAAACTGTGGGACCAGCGTTAAATAAGGGCTTGGGTGTTGAGCAAGCAGCAGTTGCAGCGCGTTGATGCGCTCGGTAAAAGTGCCTGGGGCATTTGGAAGTTCAAACAGATGATATTGAATTAGCTGCCATTCGCTGTCTATTGGCTGCAGTTTGCTGACAATACTGAAGGTGGCTGCGAACTGATTGCGGCCCAGCCACAGTTCGCCATCTAAAGCGGTTTTTGGAAAGTCAGCCACAAACCAGGTTGGCGCTGCAATTCGCTCGCCACCACGGCTCAGTAGCTGTTTGCCATCCCAATAAGCCCGTACGCCGTCGAGTTTTTCGCTCACCCAATATTGCTCTACTGCAATACCGTCACGATAAACTTCGGCCAGTAATAAATCGGGTTTGCTGGCTGCCAGCGACAACCAGCAGCACGGCAATAGCAACAAGCGGCAGAGCACCCGCCGGGATCTGACCACAAGGGATCTGACCACTCGGCATTTTAAAAGACAGGACATAAAACACTTATCAGTTAACTTTTGGTTAACCCATAGTGTAGCCAAGCCGCTCTTTTCAACAAGTCGATTTATAACATAAATGTAACACTAAGACTCTGCAGCCAGCGTAGCCGTCGCTGTTTGCTGCCGTCGTTTTTCCAAAAACAGCCGATCCAGCGCCAAAAATACCACTGGCGTGGTCAGTAACGTCAGGATCTGACTAAAGGCCAACCCCCCCACAATCGCCACCCCGAGCGGCACCCGCAGTTCTGAACCGGTGCCAAAACCCAGCAGCAGCGGCACGGCGCCCAAAATGGCCGCCAGCGTGGTCATCATAATGGGCCGAAAGCGCACTAAACAGGCCTGATGGATGGCGTCTTTGGCACTTAAACCCTGCTCGCGCTGCGCTTGCAGCGCAAAGTCGACCATCAGAATGCCGTTTTTCTTCACAATCCCAATCAGCAAAATGATGCCTATCAGCGCCATAATTGAAAAATCCAAACCCCATAACCACAATAAACCAATAGCGCCAATCGCGGCTGAGGGCAGCGTCGACAAAATGGTCAGCGGATGGACAAAACTCTCATACAGCACACCCAGGATGATATAAACCGCGAGTAATGCAGTAAAAATCAGCATCGGCTGACTCGCCAGCGATTCCTGAAACGCCTGTGCTGCGCCCTGGAAATTCCCACTGACCGAGGCAGGCATATTCAGCTCGGTCCTGGCCTGGTTCAGTGCCTGCACCGCATCACCAAGGGCTACACCAGAAGCCAGGTTAAACGACAGGTTGGCCGAAGGTTGCATCCCATGGTGGGCAATCACCACCGGACCACTTTCCGCCGGTAGCACTTTGGCAAACGACAATAACGGCACCATCTCACCGCTTAGCGGTGATTTTAAATAAAAATAATTCAGACTTTCGGCGGTGCCACGCTGCTCCGGCGTCACTTCCAGGATCACGTTATATTGATTGGTTTCGGTCTGATATTGGTTGATTTGTCTCTGACCAAAAGCGTCGTACAGCGCCTGATCTAAATCGGCCGCACTAAAACCGAGGCGTGACGCTGCCTGGCGGTCCAGCTCCAGCCGGATAATATTGGCATCCCACTGCAAATCGTTGGATAAATCAGTGAACATCGGGTTTTGCCGTAGTTTTGCCGTCAGTTGCTGCGTCCAGTCCGCCAGCTCGTTGCTGTCGAGCGCCTTGAGTACATACAAATACTGCGCCCGACCTTGGTTAGCGCCTAAGTTAATATCCTGCGCTGCCCGCAGAAACACTTGTAAACCAGGGATTTGCGCAAACTGCGGCCGCAACCGGTCAATAATTTCACTGGCGGTGCTACTTCGATCATCCGGATCGCTCAGCACCACCCAAACCCGGCCAGAGCCGGTGGAATTGTTGCCGCCAACCGCGTGGTTAAAACCGGTGATGTCCGGGTCATTGGCTAAAATGGCTTCGAGTTGCTTATGCTTAGCCACCATATCTTCATAGGAAATATCGGAAGCGGCCTGGGTTGAGCCAATCACAAAGCCGGTATCCTGCAATGGAAAAAAGCCTTTGGGGATCATCACAAAACTAGCGACGCTACCGGCAATGGTTAGAAAAAAGACGCCAAGCATGGTGCGCTGATGATCCAAAGCCCAGCTCAGCACCTTGTCATACCGTTTCGCCAATCTTTCAAACAAGCCAGGATGCGCCGGGTCATGCTGCGGCGCTTTGTCCATAAATAGCGATGCCAGCGTCGGTGCCAGCGTTAAACAAATCACCACGGAAATTAAAATAGCGGCGGCTGCGGTCAGTGAAAACTCCAAAAACAACCGGCCGATAATGCCGCCCATAAACAGTAGCGGAATAAAGGCGGCCACCAGCGACACGCTGATTGAAATCACCGTAAAACCAATCTCTTGTGCGCCCCGCAGCGCCGCTTCGGTTTTGCTGTAACCCAGCTCCAGATAGCGGTGAATATTTTCAATCACCACAATGGCATCATCGACGATAAAGCCCACGGCAATCACGATGGCCACCAACGTCAGATTGTTCAGGCTAAAGCCCGCCACATACATAAAGGCGCAGGTGGCAATCAACGACACCAACAGCACGGCGGTGACAATAAAAGTCGCCGAAAACTGCTTTAAAAACATCGCCATCACCGCAATCACCAACACCACAGCAATTGCCAGCGTCAGTTGCACTTCAGCTAAAGAGGCCCGGATGGTCCGGGTACGATCGTTAAATACTTCGACTTTGATATCCGCGGGTAATGCCGACACTAACTGCGGTAGCGCAGCCCGGATACGATCGGCGGTGGCGACAATATTAGCGCCAGGCTGACGGCGGATAATCAACGCCACCCCCGATTCGCCATTGGGCCAAATCTGCACAAAGTCGTTTTCAGCGCCGAGTGTCACCTGCGCGACATCACGCAAATACACCGGAGAGCCATCGTTATAGCGCACAATCAGTTGGTTATAATCTTCGACACTAAAAATTTGATCGTTCACTGACAAAGTAGACACCCGATTCGAACCAAATAACGCACCTTTGGGCTGGTTCACACTGGCTTTTTGCACCGCGGTGCGGATGTCAGCAAGCGTTAGCCCTGCGGCCGCCAGCACTTCGGGTCTGGCTTGAATTCGAATGGCCGGTTTTTGCTGACCTCCAATAAAAACCTCTCCGACCCCATTGATCTGGCTCATTTGCCGCGCCAGCACAGTTTCAGCCAAATCGCTGACTTCAGTGCGTGATAGGGTTTCGGAGGTGACGCCGATAATTAAAATCGGGCTATCCGCCGGATTGGCTTTACGCCAGGTCGGCGCATTTGGCATCTCGGGTAAGCGGCCAGCCGCTTGATTCAGCGCCGCCTGCACTTCCTGCGCTGCCGCATCGATGTCTTTTTCCAGCACAAATTGTAGCGTAATGCCGACCGAGCCAAGGGCACTGGTCGAGGTCATTTCCGTGATGCCAGGGACAGAGCTCAGTGCCACTTCCAGCGGGGTCGCAACCGCCGAGGCCATGGTTTCAGCGCTGGCGCCTGGCAAACGGGCATTCACTTCAATGGTTGGAAAGTCAGCTTCTGGCAAAGGGGCAATCGATAACTTTGGAAAAGCCAGGATCCCCATCAGCACCAAGGCACAAGTCAGTAGGACAGTGCCAATCGGATGGCCCATACACCAGACATACAAACCGCGGCTATTCATTGCGTAGCTCCCTGCACGCCGGCTTTGGGCTGAGCAGCCGCTACCGCACTGGCTTTTGCTGCCACGTCTGTGACCATCGCGCCCGGCCTTAACCGGCTTTGGCCGTCGACCACCACTTGCTGGCCTGCAGTGACACCGGTCACCACCGCGACTGAACCTTCCGTATGCAACAGCTGCACTGGCTGCGTCGTGGCTTTGCCTTGCTCTACTTTCCAGACAAAACTACCGGCTGGGCCTTGCTGGATCGCTTTCGCCGGCACCGTCAACGCCTGCGATAACCGCTCGGTATTCAGCGCGACGACCACGGATTGCGACGGCCATAACCGGTGATCCGGGTTGGCAAAATCGGCTTTAACTTTGATAGTACCACTGCTACTGGCAACCCGGTTATCCACCACAGTCAGCTGACCGCTAGCCAATAGTTCGGCACCATCTTGTAAATAAGCTTGCACTTCAACAACTTGTTGCTGGCGAATTTGCTGCATCAACCGTTGTAACTGCGGCAGGCGCGCTTGGGGCAGCGCCATTTCGACACTGATGGGGTCTAACTGCACCACCGAAAACAGCCCCTGCGCGTCGGAGGGGCGTACATAGTTGCCGGCATCCACATTGCGAATGCCCACCTGACCGCTGATCGGCGAGGTAATTTGGGTAAAAGATAACTGCACTTGCTGCGCGTTAATCGTGGCCTCGACCCGGCGCAGTTGTGCGTGCAACTGCTGCACCGTGGCTTGTTGCTGATCTTTTTGCTGCGCCGAAATGGCCTGGCTTTGCGTTAAGTTCTGATAACGCTGTAAATCACGTGTGGCGACATCCAGCTGCGCCTTTACCACATCGAGCTCTGCTTTGGCTTGCGATAACGCGGCGTTGATGGCTCGATCGTCAATCCGTGCCAGCAATTGGCCAGCTTGCACCAGCTGCCCTTCCTGCACCAGAATTTCCTGTAGCACGCCATCAACCTGTGAACGGATTTCCACACTTTGTTGCGGTTTGACCTGACCCAGCCCACGCAGCCACAGCGGCACGTCTTGTTGTTGTACCAGCGCCAATTGCACCGGCACGGCCGGCACCGCTGGTTTTTCCTGTGCCAACACCACCTGCGCAAATAAACCCAGGCTGGTTAACATGATTACTGCAGCTTTCATTCAATCACTCCATGCGGCCACGCGGGTAGCCGGCTAATTTTGCGCTGTTATTGTTGCTTTCCCAGCATTGACCGAATCAAACGCCCAGCACCAGTGTCAGGATCACCAGATGCGGTCAAACTCAGGATAGCATCGACCAATACCTGTTTTTTCAAACACCTCTACCGGCTTCCAACGAGACCACGTTCCCTATTTGCAGCCACTACCGACGAGTCTAGCGCCTACCGAACATATATCGCTCAAATTTTAACCAATTTATTTTACAAACCAATTCAGTTATTTAAACTGCTTTGGCAACCGCTTTGCACCAATTCCCGAATTTCGACATGGACAGACACCAAAAATTGCACAATTTTTAATCACCATTAATTAACAATATCGTCACAAGGATCCGTGATGAACCATCACTCTATTTATCTATTATTGATGCAGTGCTTGCTATTAATCGTTCTGGGATTTTTTGTCGTCAATTTACCCGCGGTGGAACAGTTTGATCTCGGCCAATGCCAACAACTGCAGCAAGAGTTGCAGAAAAACCGCAATCATCAGCGCACCGGCTATCGGCTGCGGGACGCTGAAAAACTAAAAGACAGCGAACAGCGACTGCAAAAGCAGCTGTTTTATCACTGCGAAAAACCCATCGTCACCCAAGCCAAGGCAACCGTGCGCCGCGTCATGCCTAAAGCCCGTTACTCAGACGCTGCGCCTTTTCGGGAGCAACAGCAGCCGTTTTTTGCGTCGACCGTAGAAGTCAAAGCGCCCTATCAGGGCAAGCAACTTTCAGCATGGCTTGGTTACTATCAGGAACCGAGATTTTGCTACGGTGTCCGCACCACCAGCGTGATTGTCGATTGTGCGATGCGTCGCCAGCAAGCCATGCAAAAATTTGAAGAGGCATGGCGGCATAATCGCCTTAACTTGTCCGACCAGCATTGACAGTGGTAAGCTCGGCCAATCACAGCGAGCACAACTGCAGGCAACAACATGACCGCGAATTTAAAACAGGCTAACAGAGAACTTTGGTGGTTCGGCTGGCGTTATATTCCATTAATTGGATTTTGTTCGCCGACCATCCGTGAAATGACCGATTCGACCTTGGCGGTCAGTATGCCGCATGGCTGGCGCACTAAAAATCATCTGGGCAGTATCTATTTTGGCGCTTTAGCTATCGGAGCCGATTTGGCCGGGGCTTTTTTAGTGTTCAGCAAAGCCAAAGCCCGTGGCGTCAATGCCAACTTCGCATTCAAAGATGTACAGGGACAGTTCTTAAAACGACCGGAAGCAGAAGTCTGGTTTCGCAGTAATGACGGCGCTTTAATCGATGAGATGCTGGACGAATCCCTGGCCAGCGGGCAGCGCATCAACAAAACGGTTGCGGTGACAATTACCTGCCCTTCTTTGCATGGCGACGAGCCCATGGCCGTCTTTCAGCTGACGTTATCGATCAAAGCGACCGCCAAACGCTGAGCTTTCACTGCTTCTCATGTGCACGACGTCTATCCCCGACTCGCTCAAGATGCGGAGAGAGTTCCCTGGTGCGTATAAAAAAAACAGCTGTAAGCTGCGTAAATCAAGTGAAAAGTTTGCGCAGCACCGCAGCTGCACGTAAAATCCAGCCTTTGTCTTTTTGCAGGTTTTGCTATGCAACATTTACCCGGCAATTTATTTATCTTGTCCGCACCCAGCGGTGCCGGCAAATCCAGTTTGATCCATGCGCTGCTGGGCCAGCATCAGGATATGCAACTGAGCGTTTCGCACACGACCCGTGCGCCACGACCTGGTGAAGTGAATGGTGTCCATTATCATTTCGTCAGTGTGGATGAATTTAAAGCGCTGATTGCACAGAATAATTTTCTGGAATGGGCGGAAGTATTCGGTAATTATTACGGCACCTCACAGACGGCGATTGAACACGAACTGGCGCAAGGTCGTGATGTGTTTTTAGATATCGATTGGCAAGGCGCACGCCAAATCAAATCCCGGGTGCCATCAGTACTCAGTATTTTTATCCTGCCACCCAGTGTGGCCGAGCTGGAAAAACGCCTGAACCAGCGGGGACAGGATAGCCAGGAAGTGATTGCCAAACGGATGCAACAAGCGAAAAGTGAAATCAGTCATGTCACTGAATATGACTATGTTTTAGTGAATGATGATTTCCAGCTGTGTTTACAGCAATTGCAACATGTGGTTTTGGGTCAACGCTTGACCTTACAAAAACAGCAACAACACCAGCAGGCATTGCTGACTGAGTTGTTGGCGAATTAACCGAAATAGCGTAGACTAGTCGGTCTTGTCAGAATTTGAATACCGGAGTGGTAAATGGCTCGCGTAACAGTTGAAGATGCAGTAAATAAAATTGGTAACCGTTTTGATCTGATCCTGGTCGCAGCACGCCGTGCACGCCAACTGTCAGTGGAAGGCAAAGAAGCCATGGTCGAAATTGAAAACGACAAATCAACCGTCGTTGCACTGCGTGAAATCGAAAAAGGATTTATCACCGCGACCATTCTGGACCAGCAAGAGCGTCGCGACCAGCTGCAACAGGAAGCCTCTGAAATGGCTGCAGTTGCCGCCATTATCGGTACCGAGCAGTAATCTAAAATTGATAGCAGCTGAGTCCAGTCGGGTTTTTACCTAAGCTCAGCTGCTGCCAACATTCAAATCACTTCCGTCCCTTCAAAAATCAATCTCAATCGTTGTCCACCGTTGGCAAGCAAGCAAAATCCACGTATATTTTAAGCAGATAGCGGGCGTCAGTGTGACTTCCCAAGGTGGAGCTTATTGCAGTGTATTTATTTGAAGGTCTGAAACAACAGATCAGTGCTTATTTACCAGCCGAGCAGGTTGCCATGGTGCAACAAGCCTATTTGCTGGCCAGAGATGCACACGCCCCGCAAACCCGCTCCAGTGGTGAACCCTACATTACCCATCCGGTGGCCGTCACCAGTATCCTGGCAGAAATGCGCATGGATCACGAAACACTGATGGCGGCGTTGTTACACGACGTGATTGAAGACACCGAATACAGTAAAGAAGATCTGGAGCAGCGTTTTGGCAGCACCGTTGCCGAACTGGTGCAGGGTGTGTCGAAACTCGATAAAGTAAAATTTAAAGATATTAAAGAGTTCGAAGTTACCAACCTGCAAAAAATGTTTATGGCGATGACCCAGGATATCCGGGTGATTCTGATTAAACTGGCTGATCGCACCCACAATATGCGGACCATCGGCGCCTTAAAGCCGGAAAAACGCCGCCGAATCGCCAAAGAAACCCTGGAGCTTTACGCACCGATCGCCAACCGGTTAGGTATTCATAACATCAAAAACGAACTGGAAGACTGGGGTTTTCGCGCTTTGTATCCGATGCGCTACCGCGCTCTGGAAACCGCAGTGAAGCAAGCCCGTGGTAACCGTCGTGAAGTGATTGAAAAAATTCAAAGCGAAATCGAAGCGCGGATTGGTCATGCCGGCATTCAGGCCGAAGTGTCGGGCCGCGAAAAACATCTGTACAGCATCTATCGTAAAATGAAAAGCAAAGAGCTGATGTTTAACGATGTGATGGATATTTACGGCTTCCGGGTGCTGGTGGATAGCGTTGACAGCTGTTACCGCATTTTAGGTGTGGTGCATAACCTGTATAAACCGATTGAAATCCGCTTTAAAGATTACATCGCCATTCCGAAACAAAACGGCTACCAGTCGCTGCATACGTCTTTAATTGGCCCACACGGAATTCCGGTGGAAATTCAAATGCGCACCCGTGAAATGGACGAAATGGCCGACAATGGGATTGCCGCGCACTGGAAGTACAAAAAGCCCGGCGAACAAGGCGACACGACAGCGCAGATCCGCGCCAGACGCTGGATGCAAAGCTTGCTGGAAATTCAGCAGAGCGCTGGCAACACTTATGAATTTGTCGAGAATGTGAAGTCCGAATTGTATCCGGACGAGCTCTATGTATTTACGCCTAAAGGCAAAATTGTTGAATTGCCAATTGGTGCCACCGCGGTCGACTTTGCCTATGCTGTGCATACCGATATTGGTAACAAATGCGTCGGTGCCCGGGTGGATCGTAAACCTTACCCATTGAGCAAACCTCTGGAAACCGGCCAGACCGTGGAAGTCATCACCAGCACTGGTGGTAAACCTAATGCCAATTGGCTGAATTATGTCGTGACCAGCCGGGCCATTATGGGCATTCGTAACTTCTTGAAAAAACAAGAACAAAGCGAAGCGATTGCCTTGGGAAAACGGTTGTTGACCTCTGCGCTTGGCGAAGTTCCTTTTGAATCCATTGCCCCGGAGCGGGTGGAGCAAGTGCTGCAAAACAGCACGCAAAAAACCCTCGACGAACTTTTTATCGATATCGGCCTGGGGAATCAACTGCCGATTGCGGTGGCGCGGCGACTGCTTGGCGAATTCGATGAAACCACGAACAGCAACGAGGTACTTCCGACCAAGCCGAAAGCCTTTATCGTGGGCTCTGAAGGGATGTTGACCACATTCGCCAAATGTTGCCGGCCAATCCCGGGCGACCCGATTGCCGCCAGCGCCTCACCGGGCAAAGGTTTGAATATTCACCGCTCGGAATGCCGCAATATCCGTGGCTGGGAAAAAGAGCCGGGCAAATACTTTCCGGTGCGCTGGGATAAAACCGGCGACAAGCAGTTTTTATGTGATATCCGGGTATTTATTGTCAATAAACAAGGCATGCTTGCTAAGCTCACCACCGTGATCGCCGGCCTGGATTCGAATATTCAGGACTTGGCAACCGACGACCGGGATACCGGCGATTACGTGATTAAAATCACCTTATCGGTCCGGGATCGGATCCATCTTGCAAACGTCATGCGCAAAATCCGGGTCACTCCGGACGTGCTGAAAGTCTATCGAAGGAAGTAATGAGTTATGTCTAAAGTTATTATCAGCACCGATAAAGCGCCAGCGGCCATCGGAACCTACAGCCAGGCCGTTAAAATTGGTACCACCGTGTATTTGTCCGGCCAAATTCCGCTGGTTCCATCGACGATGCAATTGATTTCCGAAGATTTTGCCGAACAAGCCGAGCAGGTATTTCAGAATTTAACTGCGGTGTGCCAGGCGGCCGGTGGCAGCATCAACGATATGGTCAAAGTGAATATTTTCCTGACCGATTTATCTAAATTTGCCACTGTCAATGAAATTATGGCCCGTCATTTCAGCACGCCTTATCCGGCACGTGCTGCGGTTCAGGTCAGTGCTCTACCTCGCGCTGCCCAAATTGAAATTGATGGCGTGATGGAAGTCCCCTCAACTAACTAAGGGTCTGCAGGCTGGATCCGTTTGGAGCTCCGACTGAAATTAAATAACGCCTCCATCGTAATAATGCTGCAACGGCTGCTCACTCACCGTCGTTGCTGGCTGTTACTTTGTTTGCTGACGGTCTTGTCCGTAAAAGCCGAAGTCCCGAAACCAGAACTACGCTGGTGTCTTGATCATTTTCCGCGTTTTCATGAATTTCATGGCCGTAATAAACCGGTTGGCCCTTCTGTCGCCTTGATGGAAGAGCTTGCCCTGCGGGTCGGATTTAGGCTGCACTATAGTGAACGCACGCCAGTGGCGCGTTGTTTCAGGCAGATGGAAAACGGCGACAGCGATTTGATGATCAATCTAAATTATACAGCGGAGCGGGCTGAGTTTATGTATTTGCTGCCCTACTCCGAGACTATCCCGGAAACACTTTATTTGCGCGCCAACGATCCACGGTTTATCGATCAACTAAGCCAACTGTCGGCGCTGACCTTGGTGACGGTTCGAAATTACAGCTTTTACAATCCGGCCCTTCTGGCGATGTTTGAAGCACAACCACAGCAACGTATTGAAGTGGATAGTATCGCCGCAGGGTTTGAATTACTTCACAAAGGTCGGGTTGATGGGCTCATTGCCCCAACCCAAAGTTCACTGGAAGTGATCAAAAACCAACCCAAACTGCACTATCAATTTCGAAAAGCCAATCTTATCTTTAAATTCGCAGATAAACGCTTTATCAATATCGGCCTCTCCAAAAACAGCAAACACTTATATCTCAAAGAAAAAATTGAGCGAACCGTCGCACAGATGCAGGAAGATGGCACAGTCCAACGTTTATATGGCGTGCAACTGCAACCGCAGGAGCCAACTTACTTATCGCAAGAGCCGACCAGACGACGGCCACCCACTTAATTGCCCTTCGTTGCACTGAGTGCTGCCGGGGACTTTTTATCCAGGCAACTGGCAGATTGCGATCTTGCCTTGTATGCTCAGTTTATCCGCTGATGTTGCGCGCCATAAGCAGCACGGCGGCCAAGAATAACAAGCCCAAACAACCAGAATAGGCTTTTCACGAAAGAAGCCAGCGGCGGTGTGATGAAGACTTTTCCCAGCATTTTTGCTTGTAGCTTTCGGCTGCCTTGGCTGATCGGCTGCAGCCTCTATTGCACTGTCACTTTGGCGCAGACGGCTGAATTGGAATGGTGTCTGGATCATCTCCCCCCGCGCCATAGCTATCTGCCAGGGCAACAGCCAACAGGCCCGATGGTGGATATGATGCAAAAACTCGCTGCACAAAGTGGGTTTACGCTGAAATTTAGCCCACCAACCCCGGTATCTCGCTGTTTAAAACGGATGCAACAAGGTAAAACCGACTTAATGACCGGCCTGATGTGGAGTGAACAACGTGAACAGTACATGTTGTTGCTGCCATTTGATGAGGCCAGACCAGAAACGCTGTTCGTTCACAAAACCCGACCCATCGATGATCAGGACGCACTGCAACATCTGCAGATTGCGCTGATTAAAAACCGGCGTTATAGCAAAGGGCTGTATACGCTGCTCGGTCAACAGCAGAGCAAAATTCGTCAGGTCGACGACTTGGAACAAGCCATGGCCATGCTGCATTTTAAGCAAGTCAACGCCGTTGCGGGGCCATTGCACATCTCCGAGCGGTTACTGCGCTCAAATCCCAGACTCCAGCAAAGTATCATGGTCAATCCCTGGCAACCGCCGACTCCCCGGGAATTTCAAAACCATCTGGCGTTATCCCGGATGAGCCCGCATTTTCACCTCCATCTGCAAATTAACCAGCAACTGGAAAAACTGGTCGAAGCGAAGCAAACGCATTTTTATGAGTGATGACTGCCTGTGTTTACGACTAGTCGAGAGATTAGGCAAAAAATGGAACATTAATCAGAAATAACTTACCCCCCATACAAACTACGATATAAAACACAAATAATTAACGCAAAGGATATTTACACAATCAAAAAAAACATTAAATTCACCACTGCGCACATTATTAAGGAGAATATATGCGGCTCAGTTATCTCTTTGCTTCAATGCTACTTATTTCAAGTTCCACCATAGCGGCACCTTCCATATTCGATTTCTCCCCAATTGAAATTGACAACAATATTAATATTGCATGTAAATTTAGTTGTAATGAAGAAAAAGAGTTTGAGAAATTTAGACGTAACTACACAGGTGAAGCATCAGGAAAAATTGTTAACTTCATCGATAAACGCATCAATAAAGTAGTAAATAGCGTTGCAATCGAAGATATTTATACAGTCCCCGTAAGCAATGCATGTTAGCCGAACCTTCTACTGACCACCAGAACCGAACAATGGATGGTGGCTTAGATTGCAATATCGGTTCGAATGAACCATGGTGCGATGCAGCCTGGAACACAAATCCGGAGTGGGAAAACTATCTCGTTTCCGTGAATAACAGTATATTTAATTTTCGATTCCAGCATGTTGTTACTGCTCAAGACGTTACTATTTCAAACAATTTGAATACCGTATTATGGGCATTGGTTACAACTGTGCCTACTGGTGCTGTAACAAATACGATATTATCGATGATTGAAAAATTTGGAATACAAGCAGTCAACAGTTGGGCGCTACAGTCTATTATTGGAGCAACTTTAGCTGTCAGTATAAGCAACTTAACTGCTCTGGATTTTAAAGAAGGCGATGTAATCGTTTTTGAGAATGGCAAAAGGAAACTGGTCAGAAACGGAGTTGTAATAAACGAATTTGACTTAGTTCCTGCAGGCTATACTGGCAGTGCGCAGATTGGTTCAGGAGGTGGCGGCGAAGGGTATATCGGATTACCCGGAGATAGCGGAGGCCAACGTTCTTACTGCTTTATCAGAAGCTGGGGAACTGTAACTACCGGTGGAGGGGTTACTTTCTGGGTAGATTACTCGCCATGCCCGACCGGTATTTATGAACCTTAATCGACTGAACAAAGGTTATCACCAGACATGCTTTATGAAATTTCTTTTATTGTCTTTTGCTCGCTGTTATATGGGTTATTCACACCTTTAACTGGTATGAATAAACACAAAAACAGACATATAGGTAGCTTACTGGCTTTTGTCGTTGTTTGTTTGACGTTAAAAATGTTAAATAGCAGTTTGGGCATGGCTGATCTGTATCGGGTAACAGCAGTGATCGGTGGATTTTCCCTGGGATTTTTATTCATAAAAAAGAAGGGTTCAAAACCTGCTGAATAAAAAGCAAAATCTCACTTTGCTACGAAAAAAAGAATCTTTCATTTAGCTGGGTAGCGCGTTGGCAATCAAACTACAAGAGGCAAATGCGCTGCCAATAGTCACCAGACACAAATTGTGGCTGGTGACTCATTGCCCTTCTCACCTGCTTTGTTCATAAACAATGGCGCACTCCCACCAAACCTAAACTGGCCTTTTGATAGCAATCCGTTATCATAGCCCCAGCATTCCGACCGCAGGACACTGATTTTGCAACGAACTTTACTGAGCAATCTGGCTATCGCCGAACTCAAAGGCGTCGGCGCCAAAACTGCTGATTTGCTCAGCAAGCTCGCTATTGAGTCGGTGCAGGATTTACTATTCCACTTACCGCTGCGCTATGAAGACCGCACCCGCGTCTGTCCGATTGGGGATGCCTGGCCATTACAAAGTGTCAGTTTGCAAGGTGAAGTGGTCAGCAGTGATATCACTTTTGGCAAAAGGCGTAGCTGGGTGGTGGTGCTGCGCGACGGTTCCGGCACCTTGACCATTCGTTTTTTTAACTTCAGTGCCGCGCAAAAAAATGCCGTGGTGCCCGGGGTGGTGCTGCGCTGCTTTGGCGAAGTGAAACGCGGGATGCGCGGGGTAGAAATGCTGCATCCCGAGTACAAAATCATCAAAGATCAAGAACCTGCCGAGGTCGCCGAAACGCTGACGCCGGTTTACCCCACCACCGAAGGCTTAAAACAGGCCAGCTGGCGTAACCTGACCGATCAAGCGCTTTTAGAATTGCGTCGCTGTAGCCCGGAAGAATTTCTGGCGCCAGTACTGCCGCCGCAGGCCTGGTCGCTTACTCAGGCGCTGAATTATCTGCACCGGCCGCCGCCGGATGCGTCGTTGCAACTGCTGGAGGCCGGTCAACATCCGGCGCAGCAACGGTTGATTTTTGAAGAGCTGGTGGCCCAGCAACTCAGTATGTTGCAGTTGCGTAGCCAATGTCAGGTGCAACCGGCGAAAAGCTTTGCGCTTGATCAAAAATATACGCCGCGGTTCCTGCAAAGCCTGCCTTTTTCACCCACCGGCGCACAGCAACGGGTACTGAAGGACATTTTGACCGATCTCGCCCGCCCCGAGCCCATGTTGCGTCTGGTGCAGGGGGATGTGGGCTCAGGTAAAACGCTGGTTGCCGCGCTCGCGGCCTTACCCATAATTGCCGCCGGAAGTCAGGTAGGCATGATGGCGCCAACTGAATTGCTGGCCGAGCAGCATGCCAGTACCTTCCGCCGCTGGCTGGAGCCCTTGGGTATTCAGGTTGCCTGGTTGGGAGGAAAAACCAAAGGCAAAGCCCGTGATGCCGAACTTGCAGCGATCGCCAGTGGCGAAGCTGGGTTGGTGATTGGCACCCACGCTCTGTTTCAACAGCAAGTGCAGTTTGCCGATTTGGCTTTGGTTATTATCGATGAGCAGCACCGCTTTGGCGTGCATCAACGCTTGGCACTGCGGGAAAAAGGCAGTCAAAGTGGTTATTTTCCGCATCAGCTGGTGATGACGGCGACACCGATCCCACGGACGCTGGCGATGACAGCGTATGCTGACTTAGATACGTCGGTGATTGACGAATTACCGCCAGGTCGGACACCCGTGACCACCGTGGTGCTGCCGGATAGCCGCCGCGCAGAAGTGGTTGCAAGAGTCGAAAAAGTGGTGCTGGAGCAACAGCGGCAAGCCTACTGGGTTTGTACCTTGATTGACGAATCGGATGTTTTGCAATGTCAGGCGGCTGAAAATACCGCGGTGGAACTGGCGGCCGCTCTGCCGGGTTTAACCGTTGGTTTGGTGCATGGCCGGTTAAAAAGCAGTGAAAAACAAGCCGTGATGCAGGCTTTTGCTGCCAATGAAATTCAGCTACTGGTGGCAACCACGGTGATCGAGGTGGGTGTGGACGTGCCCAATGCCAGTCTGATGATTATTGAAAACCCGGAACGACTTGGCCTTGCGCAATTGCACCAACTCCGCGGCCGGGTTGGTCGTGGCAGTGCCGTCTCGCATTGCGTGCTGCTCTATCACGCGCCGTTATCCGCCACTGCGCAAGCGCGACTTGGCGTGTTGCGCGAAAGTAACGATGGCTTTGTCATTGCCCAGCGCGATTTAGAAATTCGCGGCCCGGGGGAACTCCTCGGCACCCGGCAAACCGGTGTCGCCAACTATCGCATCGCCGATTTAACCCGTGACGCAGCCTTAATAGCCCCAGCGCAACAAGCGGCACAGCGTCTATGGCAACTGGATCAACGCGCTGCCGAAGGTTTGATCCGGCGCTGGTTAGGCTACCGCGATATCTACGCACAAGCCTGATGTGCTTTAACGCACAATGGCTATTTTCTTCACCGCAGACACGGATGGATGAGAAAGGACCAGTTCCGCTTCTGCGCACAACGTCGCAGGATCGAGCGCAGGATCGAGCGCAGCTTCGGCACCAGTTAACTCCAGCAGCAGGCAATCCTGCTCGTGAAAATGCGCCACCACCGGTTCAGCAACATCCAACACCAGCGGATGCCGTACATCATACCCACACTGCGCAGCGACCTCTGCCAAAGTCACATCATCATCCGACACTTCGACGGCAACATATAGTTTCAACATGCTCTTCCTCTTTAGGGATCAATGGGGTCAGTGATCAATAGGGTCAGAGTCATTGATTTCCATGAAAATCAATGACTCTGACCCTATTGATCCGCTGACCCCATTGATCCCACCCAAATGTAACAACTCAGGTTTTGGTGCGGCGGCCTTGGCGTAGCTGGTAGACTGCATCCATTGAATACACCAGCAAGGCGGTCCAGATAAAGGCGAAAGTCACCAGTTTGCTGCTATCCAACGGCTCGTGGTAAATAAACACGCCAAAGACAAACATAAAACTTGGGCCAATGTATTGGAAAAAGCCCATGGTTGACAATTGCAACCGCCGTGCAGCGGCAATAAAGCACAGTAATGGCACCGTGGTCACCACGCCGGCGGCGACCAGCCACAGGTTCAGCGTTAAAGGATTATCCAGCAAATTGGCCGAAGAGGAATCGGCAAAGGTCATCCAGTAATACAGCGCCAGCGGCATTAATAATAAGGATTCCACAAACAATCCGCTCAATGCATCTACCGCCAGCTTTTTGCGAAACAAACCATAGAGTGCAAAACTACTGGCAAGCACCAACGCCACCCAAGGCAATGAACCAAAATACACCAGCTGAATCAGCACACCGGTAAAAGCCAGCGCCACCGCTGCCCACTGTAATTTACGCAGCCGCTCGCCGAGGAACACCATGCCGAGCAACACATTTAACAGCGGATTGATGTAATAACCGAGACTTGCTTCGAGCATGTGTTCATTGTTGACCGCCCAGATAAACAGCCCCCAATTACCGGCCAGCAGCAACCCCGTCCCCAGCATTGCAGCAAGCATTTTCGGCTTTTTGAATACCGCCAACACCCGCGGCCATTGCTGCATTGCCGTTAAAATCAGTGCCAGCAGCAAAAACGACCAGACGATGCGGTGCAGTAGTATTTCCAATGCCGGCACAAAATCGATACTTTTAAAATACAGCGGCGCGATGCCCCACAGCGTATAGGCGCTGGCGGCAAACAGACCACCCACTTTTTGTTCACGGGTTAATTGCATGGTGCGGATCCGAGGCAACAAGACCACAGAGGTGTGGCCGATAAAAATGGGCGCCAGTGTAGCCGAATTTGTGCTAAGCCTGTGTTGATTTTGCTGCCATCAGTTGCTCAGCCGACCAGATAAGTCCCGGTCCCCAGCGCTATATGCACCCCGAGCTCGTTATGCAGCTCCATCCGGCAAACACATACTTTATTGCCTGCGCGAATAACTTCAGCTGTGGCGATAAATTCAGTGCCCCGCCCTGGCCGAAGATAATCACTGCGCATATCAATAGTGCTCATTTTGCCCATTTTCGCCACCAGCACTTCATGCTCAACGTTACTCAGACGACGCAGCGCACTGGCGATTGCCATAATGCCACCCACGGTATCCAGCACAGTTGCAATCACCCCGCCATGCAGAATTTGCTGCACCGGATTGCCAACGAGTTGCGGCGAAAAATTAAAACGCACTTCGGCTTTGTCCGCCGAAAAGGCGGTGACTTTCAGGCCAAGCAGCCGGTTAAATGGCATTTGATCAAACACTTCGGCGATAAAGGGTAAAAGCGTATCGGGCTGCATTGGCGGCTCCTTGGAGGTTTGCTGTCGCCTGCGGTATTGCAACCGGAGCATAGCGACCAAAACTGGTAAGAGCAGTTAATGTAAAGCCCTGACGGCATGCTGTAAAGCGTCACGGTTCACGAAACATGGAACGCGCTGCCGGGCCAAGCCAAACAGCAAAACCACGCTTCGCTGCGGCGGGCGTTGGTGCAAACTGCGCTATCCCCAAACGACGCAATAAATCGAACTTACTGTTGCCGCAGCCAAGCACGGCAATGCCGCTGATTCTCTCTACATCGCATTCCCAAGAGCCCGCAAAACGGCTATCTTCAGCTAAGTTGGATGTCAGGGCTTTAGCCTGTCCCAAGATGAACACCATTATCCATGGTCAAATCAATCACGCATCGGAGTCCCAATGAAAACTTGCGGGTGGTTCTTCTTATTGTTGCTCAGTCTGTCGCTACACGCACTGCCTCAGGTCGCCGCCGGTAAGGTGGTTCGACTGGAGAGCTTTCCATTTAAATCAATTCCCGAGCGGCCCATCGATATCTGGCTACCGGACGGATTCCCGAAAGCGCAGCCCTATGCAGTGCTGTATATGCACGATGGCCAAATGTTATTTGACGGCTCAGCCAGTTGGAATAAGCAGGAATGGCGGGTCGATGAAGTTGCCCAACAACTGCAAAGCAGTGGCAAAGTCCGGCCTTTTATTGTCGTTGCGGTCCACAACCACCCAGCGAATCGGCATGCTGAATATTTCCCGCAAGCCCCCTTTTTAAGTTTATCCGCGAAGCAACAACAGGCGTTGTACCAAATAGAACGCCAACCGGGTCAAAAACTATTTCAACGGCCGGTTTATTCAGATGACTATCTGCGGTTTTTGGTCAAAGAGCTGAAACCTTTTATCGATGCGAATTATCCGGTCTCAGCTGCCAGGGATGACACTTTTGTGATGGGTTCCAGTATGGGCGGGTTGATCTCACTTTATGCACTAGCACAGTATCCAGAGATCTTTGGCGGGGCTGCTTGTCTATCGACCCACTGGCCCGGGACTTTTAGTCCGGATGATAATCCAATCCCCGGCGCCTTTATGGCGTTTATGCGCCAGCAACTTCCACCACCTGCCAAGCATAAAATCTACTTTGATTATGGCGATCAAACGCTGGATGCGATGTATCCACCGCTGCAACAGCGTGTTGATCAGCTCATGCGCCAGCTCAAATACCCGGACCAGCTCTGGCAAACCAGATTTTTCCCCGGCACCGATCACTCTGAATCGGCCTGGGCGCAGCGGTTACATATCCCACTGCAATTTTTACTTGCCCCAGCAGCAGCGCATTCATCCGGCGTGACCCGGCAGCCGCACTAGGGATCGAATCAGCGTCAGAAGCAAAACCTGCCCCTCCTTCAGCGCTGGGTAATTAGAGACAGCCACAGCGCTTTTGATTACAATGCCGCTTTTTATCTGATAGCGACATCACTTTGACCGATCTGCTGCACAGCACCTTAAAACAATACTTCGGCTATAGCGAATTCCGCCCGGGCCAGACTGAAGTTATTGCGGCGGCATTGCAGGGGCAAGACAGCTTTGTGCTGATGCCCACCGGTGGCGGCAAGTCGATGTGTTATCAGCTGCCGGCGCTGCTGTTACCTTATGTCACTGTGGTGGTTTCGCCCTTAATGTCGCTGATGAAAGATCAGGTCGATAGCTTACAGGCGATGGGGATTGCTGCGGATTTTGTCAATAGTAGCCTCAGCCGCGAGCAAGTGCTGGACGTGTTCCGCCGCTTACGCCAGCAACAAATCAAACTGTTGTACGTGGCACCGGAACGTTTGCTGCAGCCGCAATTTCTGGAGCGGTTGGCCGAAGTCGGCGTGAGTTTATTCGCCATTGATGAAGCGCATTGCGTCTCGCAATGGGGTCACGATTTCCGGCCTGACTATATTGCCCTTGCTCAGCTCAAGCAGCATTTCCCGCAGGTACCGCTGATGGCACTTACCGCCACTGCCGATCCCGCCACGCAACAGGATATCCGCCAGCAGCTGCGCCTGGTGCAGCCTTATACCAGTATCAGCAGTTTCGACCGGCCGAATATCCGCTACACAGTACAGGAAAAATTCCGCCCCTTTGAACAGTTGGTTGCCTTGCTCAAACAGCAGGAAAACCAAAGCGGCATTATCTATTGCTCCTCGCGTAAAAAAGTCGATGAGCTTGCACAACAGCTGCACCATAAAGGTTTTGCCGTCGGCGCTTACCATGCCGGTTTAAACAACGAAGAACGCGCCCGGGTGCAGGATGAATTTAAACGCGACCATCTGCAGCTGGTGGTCGCCACCGTGGCCTTTGGCATGGGCGTGAATAAACCGAATATTCGGTTTGTGGTGCATTTCGACCTCCCGCGCACTATCGAAGCCTATTATCAGGAAACCGGCCGGGCTGGCCGTGATGGCGTCGCTGCCGAAGCCGTGATGCTGGTCGATCCGGCCGATATTGCCCGCATGCGCAGCTGGATCGAGGCGGAAGAAAACCAGGCACGTGCCGAAGTCACCATGCAAAGGTTTAACGCGATGGCGGCGTTTGCCGGCTCCCAAACCTGCCGCCGGCTGGTGCTGCTGAATTACTTTGGTGAAGCCAGCCAGAAACCTTGTGGCAACTGTGATATTTGTCTGGACCCGCCGAAGGGTTTTGACGGCACGGTGCTGGCGCAAAAGGCGCTGTCTTGCGTCTATCGGGTTGGCCAGAGTTTTGGGATGCATCATGTAATTGACGTGCTCCGCGGCAGTCAAAATCAGCGCATTCTGGAATTAGGGCAGGATAAATTATCCACTTATGGCATCGGCAAAGACATCAGCCATGACTATTGGTTGTCGATATTACGCCAGCTGATTCACTATGGGCTGCTGCAGCAGGACATTACCCAGCATTCCGTGCTGAAACTATTACCCGCGGCCAGACCCGTGCTGCGCGGGGAAATGTCATTACAGCTTGCTGTGCCTAGGTTGGAACCTGCCAAAACCAGCAAATTTGCCAAAGAGCCCAAAACAACACAAAAACAAGATTACGATCGGGTGCTGTTTAGTAAACTCCGCGCCTTGCGTAAACAAATTGCCGAACGCGATGATGTGGCACCTTTTGTGGTATTCAGCGACGCGACGCTCATTGCCATGTCGCAACAGATGCCGCAAAACCAGAGCGAATTTTTAGCCATCAGCGGCGTTGGCCAAACCAAACTAAGCCGTTATGGTGCTGACTTTCTGCAGCTGATCGCGGACTATCTCGACGCTTAATCATCAAGGTACCGATGCCCATGCCTTTCCAATTAACCCTCGACCGCCAGACTGAAGATCTTCGCCCGCTACGGCTGTGCGCAAATAGCACCCTGCCAGCACAGGCCATCTGTGAGCAACTCTGTGGCTGGCTCGCCAGCATGCATGAATGTAGTCAAATCCAGCCAGAACAAGGCGCGGATTGGGTTCAGATCCGGTTTTATTTCCAAAGGCAGCCATTTTGTCTGCATTATGAGCACTATAGCGATTGTTATTGGATTGATGCTGACAGTCAGGCCAGCCTTGTGTTACTGTCACAATTGGCTGAGCTCATCACAAGCACTGAAGATAATCATAGACTTAGCCTACCTTCATCTTCTTGATGAACAACAACTTGCAGACAGCGATGGACACACGGGGAGGTTTGGGTTGTTCACACTTTGGTGGCCTGCTTACCTAAAACGCGGCCTCTTACCGGGCTTGTTATGGATGTTGATTTGCGCCCTTTGCTGGAGCGTGCTGCCGGCTCAGGCTTTTCCCACTGAAACTATCCGCTTTGATGAAAATCTTAAGCAGCAACAACTTTACCCGAAATTACATTATCAAATTACCGACGGCGAACTTGCGGTTGAAGATATCGTGTTTGAGCCGGAGCGGGCGCACGCTTTTTCGACCGTGATCATGCCAAATCAGGTATTCCATGTGAATCCGGGGGCGGTCTGGTTTATCGCCCGCTTGCAGTATCAGGGACAACGCGCCAACAAATTTATCCTTGATTACAATTTCCCGTCCGCCGATCTGGTGGAATTTTATACTTTCGATCGGCAAAGCCATGAATTAAAAAAGCTCAATCGCGCCGGGACCAACTTTCCCTTTAGTGAGCGCCAGCTCAATAGCCGCAGTTTTGCCGTCGAACTCAGTTTTAAAGCCGGTCAGGAACTGGATGTATTGGTGAAAGTGCAGGATGGCGCTGTGGTGCAGTCGCATTTTACCTTGCTGCAACCGAACAAATTCTATCAGCAGCAGCTAAACAGCAATCTGTTTGATGGCATCCTGCTTGGGCTATTGCTGGTGATGGCTGCTTACAACATTTTGTTATATCTGAATATTCGCGAAAAACTCTATCTGTATTTTGCCGGCTTCTTTCTATCTTTTACCCTGGTGATCTCGATTCTGAATGGCGCCGGTTTTGCGCTGTTGTGGCCTGAATATCCGGAGGTTAATCCGGCGATTTTTTATGTCGCAGTGGGCGCTTGTCTGGCCTGCTTAAGTTTGTCCACCAGCACCATGCTGAATCAGAACCCGTCGTGGTGGTTGTGGCTGAACTTGTTCTGGTCTGCGTTATTGTTGTTCAGTCCTTTGTATATTGATTTTAATTACCGGCTGAATTTACTGTTACTGGTGCTTGGTATGGTGATGGGTAGCAATCTGTTGCAGGTGTTACGGCATACCTTTAGCGGGAAACCCAGAGCCCGGACCTTTAGCTTAAGTTGGTTATTATTCTTCACGGCCAGCACGGTGTTGCTGCTGTCTCAGCTTGGTTATTTGTCCGACTCGCGTCTGTGGCAATACTTACTCGTTGCTTCTGTGGTTTGTAATATGGCCCTGATGAGTTACGGTCTGGCGCAGCGGATGCAGCTGGCAACCGAACTCACCACCCAGGCCCATCAACAGGCCATTAATTCACTGAAGCAGTATTATGATATTTACCACAATGCGGTGGAAGGGATGTTTACCACCACCCTGCAAGGTCAGTTAATTGCCGCGAACCGCGCTTTGCTGAATATTCTGGGTTACCAGGAACTGAGCCAGATGGAAATCGACGTCAAAAGATTTGGGATGGCGAAGTACTATGCCAACCCGGATGATCGCACCCATATGGTCCGGCAGCTGCAACATACTAACAATAAAAGTTTTGAACTGCGGGGGCTGCGATCGGATGGCTCGCCATTCTGGGCTCTGATGTCGGCGCGGTTGGCGCATGATGCGAATGGCGAAGCGTTTATCCATGGTTCGGTGATTGATATTACCGACCAAAAAGTCAGCCATGAACAGCTGGCTTATCTGGCCTCCCACGACCCGCTGACCGGCCTGTACAACCGCCACCACTTTGCAACCCTGGCACAGCAAGCCTGGCAGCGGTTGCAGGTGGAAAAACACACCAGCGCCATTTTATATATTGATATTGACCAGTTTAAGCTGGTGAACAGTACCTGTAACCACTCTGCTGGCGATGCGCTATTGCTGCAAATCAGCGATCAGTTAAAGCGTGCGCTCGGCCAAAGCGGTATTCTGGCGCGACTGGGTGGCGATGAATTTGCGGTGCTGCTGCCGGGTAAAACCGCTCAGGAAGCTTTTGCGGTCGCTTACAACCTGCTGGAGGTGGTCAAAGAGTTCCGCTTTTTCTGGCAGGACAGTTTATTTAGTATCAGCGTCAGCATCGGCATGACCGAAATTACCTTTGATGATCTGTCGGCCGAACAAACCATTAAAAAAGCCGACTCGGCCTGTTTTGTCGCGAAGGAAAAAGGTCGCAACCGCATTCATTTGTTCCACCCGGACGATGCCGAGCTGCAAAAGCAACAAGCCGAAATTCAATGGGTTCAGGTGCTGCAACGGGCACTGGAACAAGACAGTTTTGTGCTCTATATGCAACCGATCCAGGCGATTCAGCATCGGGATACCGTGGCCAATTACGAACTGCTGTTAAGGCTGCGTAGTGACGACAACTCCATTATTGCCCCGGGGAATTTTTTAAGTTCAGCCGAGCGATACGGCCTGATGCCGCAAATTGACCGTTGGGTCATTCGCAACTATTTCCGTTGGTTGGCGCAGCACCCGCAACATCTGGATGTCTTGGGCCATTGCAGCATCAATTTATCCGGCGCGTCGTTAATTGACCCCTTATTCAAAGCCTATGTGTTGTCGTTATTTGAAGAGTATAAAATTCCGGCACGCTTTATCTGTTTTGAAATCACCGAAAGTATGGCGATTTTAAACCTGCAAAATACCCTGGATTTTATTCATCATTTCAGAAGCTTAGGCTGTCAGTTTGCTTTAGATGACTTTGGTAGTGGTTTCTCCTCGTATGGCTATCTAAAGAACTTCCCGGTCGATTACATCAAAATTGACGGCAATTTTGTCCGCGATTTACTCACCGATAAATTTGACCGCGCCATTGTCAATTCGATTCACGACGTGGCAGCGGCGATGGGCATTAAAACCGTGGCGGAATATGTCGAAAGCACGGACATTTTGCTGGAACTGCGCAAAATGGGCGTCGATTACGCGCAGGGTTATGGTATTGCCAAACCCAAACCGTTAAGTGAATTGTAATCGATAACCGATGGAACTTGCTGTTGGTCAGGGCTCCTCAGTACAATACGCGTCCCAACTGAGGTAGCGTTATGGCAAGGTTAGAACAATTATCCCGGCAAGTGCAGACGGTGATGGATGCGATTGGTGAGGATTACGCGAAGTATCAACGCGATCGTGGTTTATTCTGCCGCAGCGGCTGCGGCGAGTGCTGCCAGCATCCGGGCATCGAAGCAACCGTGCTGGAAATGCTGCCTTTGGCTTTTCGGCTGATTGCCGAGCAACGAGCCGATCAGGTGCTGACCGACTTAGCCGACCGCGAAGATGCCCGTTGTTACTTTTACCAAAGCCATTCTGAAGATCGCAAACAAGGGCAGTGCAGCGTTTATCAGCAGCGCCCCGGAATTTGCCGCTTCTTTGGTGCCGCCGGTACCACCGGCAAAACCGGCGAATATCAATTATCGACCTGCCGTAATATCAAAACCGACCACCCCACCGCCTACGCCGACACGCTGATTGCGCTGGAATCCGATCCACCACCGCTGATCCGCCATGGCCAGGAACAAATCCGCCAGCTGGATCCGGAACTCGCCAGCAAGCCAATGCCGCTGAATCAGGCACTGGCAACGGCGCTGGAAAAAGCCTTGTTTGAGCAGTATTACCAGTCGGCAGAGTGAGTTGGAAAAAGATCACCCCCAAGTGCTCACCGGTTTAACTTGCGGATGACCATCCGGTGCCTACCCTGTGCACCCGTAATGACACAATTCCCCCAGCTGCAGCGTAGCCTCGATCAGCGAAGCATCATCGAGGACCGGCTCATTAACATTTTATCATGCTGACGGCATGGCTCGGGCTTCCCAGCTGCAGCGTAGCCTCGATAAGCGAAGCGTCATCGAGGACAGGCTCATTAACATTTTATCATGCTGACGGCATGGCTCGGGCTTCCCAGCTGCAGCGTAGCCTCGATCAGCGAAGCGTCATCGAGGACAGGCTCATTAACATTTTATCATGCTGACGGCATGGCTCGGGCTTCCCAGCTGCAGCGTAGCCTCGATCACCCAAGCGCCATCGAGGACCGGCTCATTAACATTTTATCATGCTGACGGCATGGCTCGGATTTCGCCGATGGCGAGTTACCCGGAGCGCTTAAGAGCAACAGCTTGCCACGAAAGTTCACTTTGAGTGAGAACCAGAAGTAGCTGTGCGCCCGTCGCAAACCCAACTGGGGTAATTGTTCCGTTCGCTCGTTCGCGCCTCCCGCGCTCACTTTTGAATGCTCACTGCACAGTAACCCCAGCTGGGTTTAGGGGTGATTGAAACGGAGCTTCGAAGCAATTACATCCGTTCAGATCGGGCGATCTTGAAAAAACGAATCTCTGCTTTGCCTTATTTGCGGACATTCGTTTTTCCCTGAGGGCTGCGTGTCAAAACACTTCTAATAAGTTGGCCAAATTCGGTGTGCCACTACACATTTGTATCTTTGATAAAAAAGATGCTTTAGAAACACACGAAAAATACCGAGCAAAACGTGTTAAATGCATTCCAATACAACGGCACTTCTTCGCCAGAACAATAGCAACACAAGGACCAAACGGTCATGGGCAAATAACAATTAACATGAGGCAATCCGATCAGGTTCAGCATTTTTTACAACCACTCGATAAAAACTTTAGAGTTGACTACACCGACTTAAAGGCACTTTCGACTGAAGACGCAGCTATAAATGATAAATTCAACTTACTAATAGCATTACCAAAATGAGTCTTTAATTTTTGCGTTCTAGCATTTAATTGAAGTTTCTAAATCTTCGAGAACCCCACCTAGTTATCCTCATCAATGTCTGCTTTCAGTGAAAAGCGCCGATTTAAACAAATTCCAGTAAATATCCGCAATCGGCACAAAGCCACATTCTGTAGCTATTTTATATTTGCAATGTCGACGGTTTAAGAACATCCATCAGCATGGAATCTCTGATCCAAGTGGTAAGTTGGCTGCACCGACTGGTCAGCGAGCTTTGCAATGGTTGGTGAATGAAATGCAATAAATCAACCATTTGTGCTGTTTCAGCCAGCGCGTTGACAGAAAAATCTGCGTTTCTGTTGCTCTGAACTGCCAATCGTTGCGTATATTCGAAACTTCTGACTCTTTAACATCTAAAGGACACGCAAAAATGATTGGTTACGTAACTCTCGGCGTCAGCGATTTAGCCAAAGCAAAAGCGTTTTATGGCGAATTACTGGCAGCAATCGGCGGTAAAACTTTGTTGGAAATGGATCGCATCACCTTTTTTGGTCAGAGTATGGCCAAACCGATGCTGGCCGTTTGTATTCCGTTTAACAAAGAAGCGGCGCATCCGGGCAATGGCAATATGGTGTCTTTTACCCCTGGTTCAAAAGAAGCGGCCGAGGCGCTGTACCATAAAGCGATCGCCCTTGGTGCAACCTGTGACGGTGCTCCGGGTCAGCGGATTGAAAAAATGTTTTACGGCGCTTATGTCAAAGATCCGGATGGCAACAAACTGTGTTTCTGCCATTTTGGTTAAGCGCTGAACACTGATGCAAATCCATAGCGATTTTAGCCAGCGCGTTGTGGTGTTGCCGGCAGACTATCAGTTTGTGCCTTCGCCGCTCCCCGGTGTCAGCCGGATGATGCTGGACCGGGTCGGTGGCGAAGTCGCACGCGCCACCAGCATTGTCCGGTATGAACCAGGCGCCGGTTATAGTTCGCACCGGCACGATGGCGGCGAAGAAATTCTGGTGCTCGATGGGGTCTTTTCCGACGAGCATGGCGATTATCCGGCGGGGAGTTATCTGCGAAATCCACCCGGCACTTCACATCAGCCGTTTTCGGTGGGGGGTTGCACTTTATTGGTCAAACTATGGCAGTTTGCCGCAGACGACCTTACGCAATTCAGCCTGGACACGCAAACTGCAGAATGGCGACCTGGCCTGGTGCCCGGCCTTCGTGTGTTGCCGCTGCACGAGCATAACGGCGTCCAAACCGCGTTGGTCCGCTGGGCGCCACACACCCAATTTAATCGGCATCTGCATGTTGGCGGCGAAGAGATTCTGGTGCTGGAAGGGTTATTCTGCGATGAGTATGGCGAATATCCGGCCAAAAGTTGGCTACGCAGCCCACGCTACAGTAGTCATACCCCTTTTACCCAAGCAGAAGGGGCATTGATTTACGTAAAGGTCGGGCATTTTGATGCAGGTTTATTGGGCGATCGGTTTTTGCCCTAAGTTTTTACGCCTAAGGCAGCGCTTCTAAACCATGACTATTCAGTGCTCATCAGTCTAGGGCACAGGTATCACAACGGGGCAAGTCCCGCACTAACCAGGCTCCGGAAAAATTATTGTACTTAAATACCGCAGCGCGCAAAAATGAACCATCGGTACTTAACATCTGCACAGGAAATTCGGTATATTGCCCGATACCAGCTTTGGTCGCTTCCCGATAAATATCCAGCAATAATAAGGTATCACGCGAGGATGAACCTTTATTACCACAAGCATCTTTGCAGGTAACGGTGATTCGTTCTATTGGTTTTTGAGCGTTATGTTCGCCATTCAATGGCAAGCTTAGTTCTGGCATATAGGCCGGCATTAACATCTCAAAATCACCCAGTATTTCAACCGGAATGCCCAGATAATTTGCAAACTCCGCCCGCTGTTTATTCATAATTTGTACGAGCTGCGCTTCTGACGTGATATTTGCCGTCACTGCACTGAGCAGCGGTATTGCCGGCTGATGGTTGTCAAAGACGAGTCGCATATAGTTATCCAGCGCAAATTTAAAGGTATCAACCGTCAGGCCCAGCCGGTAAGCATCCGTCTGCCACCGCGTCTGCATGACATGACTCAATTCGGCGGGCGTCACCTCTGATGGTTTAATGACTGCCGGGTTGGCAATTGCACTGAAAGCACAACCTGAGGCAAAAGCGGCGATGAAAAAAAAGTGAACCAGTTTGTCCTTCGTCATTGCTACTGGCAAAAAGCCGCCAGATGGATTAGCAATATTCTTGATGTTTAATTCTTTCATATTTTAATCTCCACAAATCTGATTGAAGTCACTACAAGTGGTTGTAGATGACGAAATAAAATTACTTCGCTTAGTTTGTCAGCAAAAGCTGTAAGATTTGACAGCTGGAGATTTCACTTGTACTTGACCAAATATCCGGCCAAAAGTTGGCTACGCAGCCCACGCTACAGTAGTCATACCCCTTTTACCCAAGCAGAAGGGGCATTGATTTACGTGAAGGTCGGGCATTTTGATGCCGGTTTATTGGGCGACCGGTTTCTGAGCACAGAGGGCGCTGTTTGACGACAAACAGCGTTCAAGCCTATAGACCCCTACTCAACCTGCCCAACATCAAGCAAACCATAACGCTCAATTTTTTTCAGTAGCCCCTGGCGGGATAAGCCAAGTGCGCGGGCGGCCTGGCTGCGATTGCCCTGACTTTGTTGTAAAGCGTTCATCAGTAAACCGATTTCCAGATTACGGACTTGCTCATCCAAGGATAAGTCACTGGTCAGCATGTCGCCTTTCGCCAGTGGCAATGATGATCCGCCAACGGCACCCGCTAGTTTATGGCGCTGAACAGGGCTTGCCGCCTCCATATGCAGCAGTTCGATATCCGACAGCTGCACCACCCCGTGCTGCGAAATCGCCACCACACTTTCCAGGGTGTTTTTCAGCTCCCGTACATTGCCGGGCCAGCTGCGCTGTAAAAACCATTGCAGCGCTGGTGCGGCCAGCGTTAACTGCTGATTTGCGTTGCCGGCTTTAGGCTGCGCTTGGGTCAACAACTGCAAAAAGTGCTGAATAAGCAGCGGAATATCTTCACGGCGGTCATCCAGCGCCGGGGTTTCCAGCGTGATGCCTTTGATCCGGTAATATAAGTCTTCGCGGAATTTGCCTTGTGCCACTAACTCCGGCAACACCGCGTTGGTGGCGCTGACCAGGCGCACGTCAATCCGTTTTTGTTCACGTCCGCCGACCGGGTAATAAGTGCCTTCTTGCAATACCCGTAGCATTTTCACTTGCATCGGCAGTGGCATTTCACCAATTTCATCCAAAAACAAGGTGCCGCCATTGGCCATCGCCAGCAGACCTTGCCGGTCTTTATCGGCACCGGTAAAGGCACCTTTGACATACCCAAACAGCTCACTTTCCAACAAATCCGCAGGGATCGCGCCGCAGTGCACCGACACAAAAGGCCCGTTGGCGCGTAAACTCAGCTGGTGCAACGCGCGCGAAATCACCTCTTTACCGGTGCCGGAGGGCCCGGTCACCAGCACCCGCACTTCGGTCGGTGCGATGCGCTGAATTAAGGTACGAATGGCGTCCATTTGCCGCGAAACACCAACCAACGTCTGCAAAGCGCTATTGTTACCACCCTGACGTTTTAACTGGGTTAATTCCAGTTCCAGCTGATGTTTACTGATAGCACGTTTCACCACCACCGCCAGTAAATCCGGATCCACCGGCTTGGCGATAAAATCCCAGGCACCAAGCGAAATCGCCTGTAACGCCAGTTCGCGCTCGGCGTGGCCGGTCAGAATAATCACCGGTTGCGCGTTGAATTCAGGCAAAGCGGCCAAGGTCGCGGCCGGATCAAAGAGCGGCGGTAAAGATAAATCCAGCAGCAATAAATCAAACGGCGTTTTTGCCAGCAACTGCCGCGCCTGAGTTAAATCAGCGGCGCTGCTGACTTGATAGCCCTGCTGAGATAAAAACCGTTCGGCTAACAACCGAAATGCCGGTTCATCATCCACCAGCAGAATTCTGGCAATTTCAAATCTTTCCAGACTCATCCTTCATTGTCCTGTGTTGGCGCCGTGCTCTGTGTACTGCGCTGTGGGGGAGCCGCTGCGGTGACGGGCAAACGGATTTCAAAACTGACCGGCCACCCCAAGTCGTTGCGATGGCGGATCTGCCCCTGATGGGCGTGGATGATCCGCTGCACGATGGCCAGGCCTAAACCACTACCGCCGGCTCTTTTACTGACAAAAGGCCGGAACAAGCTATCGGTTAAGGTCGGATCCAGCGCTGGACCGTTGTTGTGCAGTTGAATGACCAGCGCGGCCCCGGAGTACCCGGCGTGGATCAAAATCGCGCCATCCGGCTGATTCCGGACAAAGGCCAGCGCATTATCCAGCAGATTAATAAAGACTTGCTGCAGCCGGTGTGGATCGGCACTGAGCTGTAAGCCAACCGGCACCTGCAGTTCGAATTGCACCTGTTGCCAGTCAAACTGGCGGCTCAGACTTTGCAATAAAGCATGTAAATCAATGTTTTGTAGCTGCAGCTGCAATCGCCCGGCATACACCAGCATATCGGCAATCAGCCGGTCGGCGCGTTTGAGTTGGCTTTGAATGTGGCCGCGGAGTTCGGCGTCGACCCCGGCTGACGCCATTGAAATGATATTCAGCGGATTACGCAGTTCATGCGCCATCGCCGCCGCCAGCGCGCCAAGCTCCACCAGATGCTGCTGACTCAGCCGCTGCTTTTCAGCGGAGGCCAGTGCCAATGCCCGGTGTAAATTAGTACAACTACTGACCAGCAACGATCCAAAGACTTCAGTTAACAGTCGCAATCCCGGCGGCAACTCGGCCTGGCCTTGCAACGCAAACTGCCATTGTTGTTGCCGTTCGCTGCAGCGAAACACAAATTGAGCGCTCTGGTGATGCACCGCGTGCTCACGGCTTGCCGCCTCGGTCGGGCTCAGGCTCCCGCCATTTAGTTCAGCCGAAGTGGCCAGCAACAGACCATCGCTGTAGATCTCAACCTGGAGCGGCTGTTTCAGCGGTTGGCTGATCAGCGCACTGGCGGTGTTTGCCAATTGCGACCAGTCCTGCGCCTGCTGCAATTGACTCAGCCACTGACTGACCATCTGCTCACTCAGTTGCACGCCAGGATAGATCAGCCGTTCAGCCAGCCGGCTGACCGGCCGGTAACTCGCTGCAGCCAGCAGCAGCAACAAGCTGGAATACAACCATAATTGCCAGCCCGGTACTGCCGTTAACGCCGGCATGCCAAGCTGACCAAAGCTCATACTGATCAGCCCCATCAGCAATAACAGCAACAGCCCCATCACCAAAACCAGCAAGGCGCGGCTGGCAAAAGCGTTCACTGCCAGCATCTGATAACGCACCACACTGTACACCAGCAACAGCACATATCCTGGCAATAACAGCATCGGGTAGGGAAACCAGTTCAGTGAAAAGGACGGAAATACAAAACTGGTCGCCAGTAATAAGCCTAAACCGGCGGTCATCGCAATCGCAGCAATCGAGCGGCGTTTATTGCCGCGATGCTGCAAAAATCCTTGCCATAACACCCCATGCGCTACGATCCCTAACAGCACAGTGCAAGCGAGATTGAGCCAGCCCCAACGCTCGAATATAAAAAACTGCGACAATTGCCCGACATTCACTAAGGTCGCGGCATGATTTGACCAGCTGATCAACATGATGATCAGGGCCCCGAAAAACAACATCGGGGACAGTTTCTTCAGTTGGATCAGCCAGTTTTTGCTTTGTGCTGTCACAACAAACTGCAGCGCAAAATGCAGATAAAACGCCGGCATCAGAGGATTGGACAACACCAATGCTTTACCAAGCACCCGAAAATCCAGCAGCAGGGCTAAATGACCCGCACTCCACAGGGTTAACATCAGACAAAAACCGGCCAGCGCCGATAACACCGGCTGAAACCTGGCATGCCACCACAACCAGACCGCAGTCCAGAGCGCACAAAACCCGGTGGCGGCCATCGCCAAACCAAAAATCAGCTGCTGATCCATCTATCCTCTGTCAACCATGTGTACAGGCAACTCAGGCGCAAAGCGTAAACGAAGTTCACACCTATCGCAACTATTCAACAAAAACTTGATATAGATCAAACGTCTGACATTTATTTTGCAGCTGGCCTGATTCTGGCATTTTAACCGTCAGAGCATGGCAGCAACACGCTGCCAACCCAATTGTCGTGAACCGGAGTGTGTTGAATGAATATCTCATTGTTGTTGCTTGAATTAATGACGGTATTGCTGTTGTTGGCTTCAGGTCTTGCGGTCGCCAGATTGCCTGGGTGGTGGCAACGCCTGCGCCGTCGCGGAGGGACTCAGTGATGGAATTCGATAGCCTCCAGCTCTCCGCCATTTTATCGCGGATCCAATTTGCGTTTACTGTCAGCTTTCACATCATTTTTCCGTCCATCACCATTGGCCTTGCGACGCTGATTGCGCTATGGGAAGGCTTGTGGCTAAAAACCGGCAACCCGCTCTATCTGCAATTGGCCAAGTTCTGGATCAAGCCGTTTGCCATCACCTTTGGCATGGGGGTGGTGTCGGGAATTGTGCTCAGTTATGAATTTGGCACCAATTTCTCCGAATTTTCCGAGCTGACCGGTGCGGTGCTGGGCCCTTTGATGGCTTACGAAGTGCTGACTGCGTTTTTCCTCGAAGCCGGGTTCCTCGGCGTGATGCTCTTTGGTTGGCAGCGGGTCAGCGCAAAACTGCACTTTTTCGCCACTTGCACTGTGGCCGTCGGCACCTGGATTTCGTCATTTTGGATCATCGCCGCCAATAGCTGGATGCACACCCCCGCCGGTTATGTGATGGTTGATGGCAAGTTTGCCGTGGCCAGCTGGCTGGAAGTGATTTTTAACCCCTCAATGCCTTATCGGTTGACTCATATGCTGCTGGCAAGCTTTTTAACGGCAACTTTTGTGGTGATGGCCACCAGCGCCTGGTACTTGCGCCGGCAGCAACATCAAGCCTTTGCCAGGAAAAGTCTGTCATTGACCTTGTGGTTAGCCTTGGTGCTGGCGCCACTGCAAGCGGTGGTTGGAGACTTCCACGGCCTCAACGTAAAAGAACATCAACCGGTGAAACTGGCGGCGATGGAAGGCATTTGGGAAGCACGTGAAAGTAACGTACCGCTGCTGCTGTTCGCCATTCCGGATCCTAAAAATGAAACCAATCATTTTGAGGTCAAGATACCAGGGCTGGCCAGTTTGATTTTGACCCATGACTGGCATGGTGAGCTGCAAGGGCTGAAATCTGTGCCCAAAGCGGATCGGCCCAATGTGCCGCTGGTGTTCTTTTCATTCCGGATCATGGTTGGGATTGGCCTGCTGATGATTTTTATTGCCGTGGCTGGTTTGTGGTTGCGCTGGCGCGGCGGTTTATATCAGAGCCGCTGGTTTTTGACCCTGTGTAGCTACATGGCACCAAGCGGCATCATTGCCGTGCTGGCCGGCTGGTATGTGGTCGAAGTGGGTCGCCAGCCCTGGCTGGTGCAGGGGTTGGTCCGGACCATGGATGTGGTCTCGCCACTGCCGCCGGAACGGGTGATGTTATCACTGAGTTTGTTTGTACTGACGTACAGCCTGTTGTTCGGCGTCTACCTGTACTTCTTCCGCAAACTGATTAAAAAAGGTCCGCCAAGTCTGGAAGAACTGCAACAGCTGCAAATTGGTGTGAAGGCATCAGGTTATGCGGTTGCATTTACCAAAGCACTGGCTGCTGAGACGCCGGTGAACCAAGCGGATATGTCCAAAGAAGGAGCAAAATAATGGATCTTGCGCTGTTTTATTTCTTGCTGCTGGGTTTTGCCATTCTGATGTACGTGTTGCTGGATGGCTTTGATTTAGGCGTCGGTATTTTATATCCCTGGTTTAACTCAGATGAAGAACATGACCACTTAATGCGATCTGTGGCGCACGTGTGGGATGGCAACGAAACCTGGCTGGTGTTTGGCGGCGTCATTTTGTTTGGCGCTTTTCCAGCGGCCTATGCCTTACTGCTGTCGAGCTTGTATTTACCCATTATGTTGATGCTGATTGGGTTGATATTCCGTGGTGTTGCTTTTGAATACCGCTTTAAATCAACCACTTCAAAAAAATGGTGGAGCCGGGCTTTTTCGCTGGGTTCAACTCTGGCGGCTTTCTGTCAGGGCCTGATGTTAGGTGCATTAGTGCAAGGCGTGCCGGCCGATAGCATCAGTCAATCCAGTCTGGTGTTGCTGACCCCCTTCACGCTGCTGACCGGTTTCTCTGTGGTGGCCGGATATGCCTTGCTGGCTTGCGCTTATCTGGTGATGAAAAGCCGTGGGGCCATTCAGCACAAAGCGGCACAACGTGGCCGGGCGCTGGTGTGGGTGGTGATGCTGGCGATGGCCATGGTTAGTTTGTGGACCGCGCTTGGCAGTGAACAAATCTGGGCGCGCTGGTTTGGCGGTTGGCATGCGCTGGCCCTGCTGCCGCTGCCATTATTGGCGATGATGGCAGCGCGGCTGCTCTATCGCGACCTGGGCCGGGTGCGCAAAAGCCATCATTTGGCACAACAGGTGGTGGAAAAACATGAAGACCGTCCATTCTGGCTGGCGGTCAGTTTGTTTGTGCTGGCTTTTATCGGTTTGTTGGTCAGCCTGTTTCCGGCGCTGTTACCCGGTCAACTCAGCTATCAGCAAGCCGTGGCACCAGATGCCAGCTTGTGGTTTATGCTGCCAGGCGTGCTGATCTTTGTGCCGCTAATTCTGGCCTATACCCTCTGGGGATATCGTATTTTTGCCGGCAAAGTTGAAGACTATGAACAGGGGTACTAACAATGATGTCAAATCGCCATGCCCGGCAGCATCCGGACGAAAAAATCAGCCCTTCTATGGTGAGGGATCAGCCATTTCCCGGACATTTGGTCGAACATTTAGCCGTCATTGGTCGCAAATGTAAAAATTTTTTCGATACCCGCCTGGGCAGTGGCCAATGGTTTTTGTTGCTTTATCTGGCCGGATTTGGCTGCTTGCTGATCCTGGCAACTTTACTCAAAGTTGCCATGAAATTGATTTAAATCAAGGCAATTGACCAGGATTTATGCCGTGGCGCCGGGTTTGCGATAGCAAGTTCGGCGCCTGCAGTGACCTCAATCCGCGATGATCACTTTAACTTAATCGATTGCGTCTGGCATTGTCCCCCTCTTGCGCTTTTAAATTAGCCGCTGCTATAGTCAGGTGATGGCAGTGTTGTACCGCCAGAAACAGGATCGAACATGATGCGTTGGCTGAATCTTTCAATCATCTTAATTTACCTCAGCATTTTGCTGTCGCCGCCGGCTAAGGCGGTCACGCAGAATCGGGTCGATTTGGTTGGGAGCGGGATCTCAGTTCAAAATGCCATTATGCCCGTGTCGCAGCATTTGCCTGGCCACCCGGTTACGCAGTCTGATACACCGGATGACGGTGCTGTTATCAGTTCATCCCTCGTCTCTGTCAGCAAACAACGCACGAGTTTGCTGTCAGCTGTATTCCCCGTTCCTCATCTTACCGCCAGATTGCTGGCACAACCTCGCGCACCGCCGGTACTTCGTTAATCATTCATTGTTGTTCTACTTTGCTAAAACTGGGGTGTCCGGGCATGTTGCCAACACCGAAAATGAGATGATTTTGCAGTGACTGCCTCCTGAGTCATTGCTATTGAGGTTATGATGAGAAAATTAACTGTTTACACCCTTGATCAAGTTGACCATTTAGTTCAGCCAGCCGAGTTTCAGGATACGACCTTGACGTCGCCGGCCTTGAGCATTTTCACCGATTTTCGCACCAGCAACCCGATGTTACTGGATGCGGATACCAAGGCGCTGGAAGCCGAAGAAATGATGCGCCAGGAACATAGCGGGTTGAAACTGGTGGTCGACCGGCAGCAGGAAATGGTCGGCGTGCTCAGTTCGGAGCATTTCACCAGCCAATCCCTGATGCAGCACGTCAGTAAAGATGTTAAAGCTAAAGACTTGCGCGTGGCCGATTTAATGCGGCCACGGGATGCGGTGATGGCACTGTCATATCAGCAAATTCAACACTGCACCGTCGGCGATGTGCTGCACACCCTGCAGCAAAAAGGCGAAGCCTATTGTGTGGTGATTGACCGTGACAGCCACCAGATCCGCGGTATTATTTCTGCGCGCGAAATCACCAATCGACTGCATATCCAACCGGTGAAAATTGAAAAAACACCGGCTTTACTGAATATGTTTGATCGGATGTATGCCTGATGAGCTTGGCAAGCATCCGCTGACAAACCAAGGGCTGCAGCCGCAGCCCTTTTTACATTGATTGAATATCTACCCAAAATCATTGAAGATTCGGGTAGGCGGCAACTGAGCGAATCCTCAGGAGCATAGCGGTCTATGTGACTGGGTCGGACTGACGCCTCAGTGAGTGAAGGCTGCCAACAACCCCGTATCTTCAAGGAATAAGGGTATCTACCCAAAATCATTGAAGATTCGGGTAGGCGGCAACTGAGCGAATCCTCAGGAGCATAGCGGTCTATGTGACTGAGTCGGACTGACGCCTCAGTGAGTGAAGGCCGCCAACAACCCCGTATCTTCAAGGAATAAGGGTATAACCGGGTATTGAACAGCTGTGGCTTCACTTGTGTGACCATTTAAGGCTGATCATAATCCCCCTGCATCCGGTACATCAAATCCGTCAGATACTGAATACCATTTTCCGCCGACAACGCATTAATCGGCGCTTGCCCCATGGTGTAGGCATTGCTGCTGGTTAACCACTCTGCAAACAACTGATCAGAGCCGAAACAGGACAAACCTTGTTGGTAAAACTGCTCCGCCTGATATGCATCAATCGCATGAGAGCGGATCAATCTGAGTGCATTTTCTGAAACTGTGGCCATCGCATCACCTCCGGTAAGTGGAAGATTAACTATAGTCCACTTCCGGCAACTGCAAGGCCCAACGTGGTCAATCCGCAAACCCTGGTTTACAGGGCAAAATTTGCTGGCGACGCCCAAAACCAACAGCTTAGAAATAGCGGATCCAACGCCAGCGACTGCGCTTTTTAAACGCCGCAAACCAGCGGGTCGGTGGATATAACAAGACCGCAAGCAGCACCGACATCAGCCACACCCAACCAATATCAGGCACACCATACAAAGCACCTTGATTGGCGCCAAATTGCCAGAGCAGCAGCTGATAAATCACTAACAAAACATACAAATGCAGCAAGTAAAAGAACATCGGCGCGGCACCAAAATCCGCCAGCACCCGGCGAACAAACGCCGGCATCGGCTGCTCAAACCAGCGAAGCAGCAAACACATCAGGCCTAATGTCAGCAGCAGGAAATTCAGGGAGGGCGGATATTTGGTCAGATTCAATAGATCCATCACCGTCAGCAGCACTGTGGGTTGCACTTGCCAGGGCAAGGTTTCACCATAAAGATTCAAGCCGCGCAGCAGCGCGAACAGGAGCAAAGCCGCCCCACCGAGGCGCCACAACGCGGTCTGCCGTTGAGAGTAAGAGATCTCTTTGCTAAACAACGAACCCGCCAGATAACCCAGCACAATCACGCCAATCCAGGGCAACAACGGATAACTGACTTTAATCTTCAGCACGCCTTCGCTCACCAGATAGTTGCGATCATGCAGCAAAGTCCACAGGCTATAACCCCATTCACCCGGTAGAAACTGAATAGGCGTCAGTAAGTTATGCCCAAAAACCAAGGTCAGGCCAATCAACCACAACATCTTGCGTGGTAAGGCCGACAACGCAGCCAACACCAACATACAAAGACCAATCACCCAGATCACCTGTAACCACAAGGTGTGATAAGCGCCCATCCACGAAAAATTGACCAATGTCAGCTCTAACAGGATTAAAAACAGCCCTCGTTTCACTAAAAAACGACGGACAGAGCGAGGGCTTGCTGATTGATGTTGATACAACCAGGCCGATAAACCCGTTAAAAAGATAAACACCGGCGCGCACAAATGCGCCGCCAGCCGGCTAAAAAACAGCCCCGCTTCGGTGCTGCTGAGATCCATCGGATCACTAACCTGCAAATGCAGCAGCACCCGCTCGCGCACATGATCAAGCAACATAATCAGCATCACCAGCCCGCGCAGCATATCGATGCTATCAATCCGTTGCCGTAGCTGCGCTTGCGAAGTTGCGTACAGTTCACTGCTCATGCTGATCGCATCCTTTAAAAATCATAGCGCAGCGAAAACCGTGCGCTGCGCGGTTCACCCGGAACTGACCAGAGGGCGGAATAAGAACTCTGAATGTAATGACGGTCAAACAGGTTCTCGAAAACTGCTTCCAACTGCCATTGGGGGGCAACTTCAACCGATGCAAACAACGACCACAGGCTTGCTGACGGCAATTGGTAGGAAGGCATCACGGAATCGCCAAGCTTAGCGCTGCTATAGCGCAAGCGCCCGCCCAGAGTGACCGGAAATTCGGCCAATTGCAGTTGTTGGCTCAAAGTTGCACTTAGCGTATGTTTTGGCACATTGACCAGACGGCTGCCGGCGGGCACTACCAAGCCCCAATCCAGATTCACCGCATCGACCACAGTGCGGGTATCCAGATAACTGTAAGACAGGATAGCCTGCAGGCTGTCGGTCAGTCTATGTTGCAGGTCAAGCTCTATCCCCTGACTACGGGCTTTGCCCAGCGGCGCCGAAAAGCCGACATTAATTGGATCTGAGGTCAGAATATTGGATTTATCTGCATCGAACAGCGCCAGCGTGCCGCTGACACCATGAAGTTGAAACTTGACGCCAAGCTCCAACGATTGGCTTTGCTCCGGCGCAAAGGCATTGCCATAGAAGTCGGTGCCACTTAACGGCAGAAAACCTTCAGAGTAGCTCCCATAGACGCTGACCTCTGCATTGAGTAAATACACCAAACCAAGCCGCGGTGACACTTGCTGATCGGACGTTTTTGCCAGACTGTTTTTTAGCCGCTCGCGGATTTCCTGCTGATAGTGATCAAAACGCAGCCCAAGTAACAGGCGCCAGTCGCTGGATAATTCCATTTGATCCTGCAGATACACGCCAAAAGCTTGTTGGGTTTCGGTATTTTCATACAACACGCTCAGCGCGCCCGGTTGAGCGACGCCATAAACCGGTTGCAGAATATTCAGTGCATAACTGCCTTTCGCGCCCCGATAACGCTGCAGCTGGGTAAACAACTGATAGTCATAGCCATCGGCCCCGATGAGCAGCTGGTGCGTGATCCCCAGCAATTCGCTGCTGCCGCTAAATTCAAAGCGCGCCATCAGATCTTCCGACTGATAATCGCGATAACGTCGTTGCCGGGTTAAGGTAACCCCATCATCAAACAGCGATTGGCGTGCCCTTGCTAACTCGGCGTCAGAGGAAAAACCAAATAAATCCGAGGTTCGAATGGCAATACCACTATTAAAAGACCATTGACGACTCAGCTGCTGCTGATAAGTCAGCTGATGGCCAAGGGCGCTGATTTCGGTGGGACCGTCACCAGGCTCGCCCAGATAACGGCTCCGCGGTACGGTATTAAAATCGCCATTCAGCACCACTAAACCGCGGTCAAACAACTGATCTTGTTGTAAATATTCAAATTCGTACAACAAAGAACTGTCAGCATCAATTTGCCAGAGTACGGACGGCGTCAATACCTGTTTATCGCTGCTGACTTCATCGCGGAAACTTCCAAAATCCTGCACCGCGCCGCTGAGCCTGAATGCCAGCTGATCGGTCAAGGCATTGCTGTAATCCCCTTCCAACCGGTGCTGGGAAAAACTACCGCTGCTCAGTTTCAGATAACCTTCAGCGCTAAATTGCGGCTTGCGGGTCACCATATTGATGGTGCCGCCAGGCTCAGAACGCCCATACAAAGCTGAACCCGGACCTTTTAAAATTTCGATATAAGCAATATTGGAAACATCACGATGACCGCTAAAACCACGGCCTGCACTAAAGCCGTTGATCAGATAACCCGACGGCATGTTTTCATTTCCCGGGAATCCCCGCAGTGAGAAGCTATCCCACAGGCCACCACCGTTATTTTGCCGGGCGATGCTGGCAGAAAAATCTAATGCATCCTGAAAGCGACTGATCGATAAGTCCTGTAACAGCGCACTGTCGATCGTTTGGATCGCCTGCGGCAACTCTTTCGCCGGAACATTGCCACGATAGGCTTGATGGTAAGAAACGCTAATCTTTTCAATGGATTCAACCGAATCAGCGCTTGCTGTGTCAGTTAAAGATTCGGCGCTTGCAGATACAGGAAAAAACAGAGAGGCGGTCAATACCGCCAGAGGCAACTTCAACATCACAACCACAAGTCTCAGAAATTATTTGTGATACTATAACATATCTTAAATGCCGTTGACGACGGCCAATCTGCGTCAGTTGTCGGGTTGTCGCAACCGCTGTTTGAAAGCATAAAAAAACCGGTGACAGAGTCACCGGTTTCTGATCGGAGCGAACGCCTGTCGATTACAGGGTCACAGATTTACTTGGACTACATTTGGTCGAGCTACCCGCTTCACACACCTTATAGCTGTAAGTGCCGCGGCTGGCCGGCGCGTCAGTATGGGCGCCATCATTGGCTGTGGTGATGATTTTCACGTTATTGCGATACACATCGACGCTGCTGGTGCTTGCATTGGTCCAGTTCAGATCAACATAACGTTTGCCTTTACTGGTGTAAGCCTGAGTCGTCAGTGTCATTGCGCTCCCCCCTGAAGTGCCGCAACCCTGGACTGTCAGGTAATCGTTTGCAGCCTTCGCTTGCACAATACCGTAACCAAAATACACATCTTTGCCTGCCGCACCACTGTCTTTGGCGGTCGCTTTGAGGGCACTGCGAATTTGCTCACCGGTACAGCCGGGATGATTCGACCATACCAGAGCGGCAACACCGGATACTGCCGGTGTCGCCATCGACGTACCACTCATATATCCGTAATCACGGCCTAACACCGACACGGTTGCACTGGTTGAGGCAAGCAAGGCGGAGCGGTCTTCAAAAGCAGCCCCAACCGCAGGAATGCGGGTGGTGTTTGCAGACCCCTCGCCCAAAGTTCCGTATAACATGCCGGCAACGTTGTTGATAATCACCGCGCCAACCCCACCAGAGTTCTGGCAATTTTTAACTTTGTCATGGAATGAAATCACGCCACGATCAATCAGACAGACTTTGCCATTTGCGCCAGCATTGATGGTTTCCGCAGTTCCCATAAAGAAAGTGGCGGCTGATGCTGCACCGACGTTTTCCATCGCAGATGATGCGAAAGCGCCATTATTGGTTGATAAACTGGCGCTGGTTGCCATGCCTGCCGGGTAGGTCGATAAGGTGTCCACCCCACCCGCAGTGACTTCCACGCAGACTTTTTCATCAGTTTTTGCTTGTTTACCGGTTCCGGTGGTACAAGAGGGGAATTGCGAGAAATCAGCGATCGCGTTATTGGCATCATTGGCACCGATCATCATCACCGAGGGATAACCTGCCGGAAAAGATCGCACATTGTTGCCATCGTTACCGGCAGCGGCAACGACTAAACCACCGCCATCGACGAAACTCTGGAACGCATTGGATTCCGTCGAGTTCGAACCACCACCGCCTAAGCTCATGCTGATAATTTTCGCCCCGGCGGCTTTACATTTTTGTGCTGCGTAAGCGAGATCAGAAGAGTAACCCCAACCTTCAGCATTAAACACTTTAATAATATGCATTGGCACACCTGGCGCCATCCCCACCACCCCGATGCCGTTATCGGCTGCACCGATAGTCCCGGCGACGTGAGTCCCATGCGGGCCGCCATGATCGTACCAATTGCCGGTGCCAGAATCGTTATCCCCACTGATACTGCCCCAGTTAAAGTCCGGATTGGACTGGTCTAACCCTGAGTCAATGACACAAACCTTGGGCGCAGCGCCTAAGTTAAATGGGACCTGGTTGGCTTGTGACTGATAAACCGCATAGGGCGTCAGCTGATTTAGCATTGGATTGCCGGCATCATCATTAAACAGCGCCATTGGCCGGCGGATATGGTCTTGTTCTATTAATTTAATATGCGGGTTTTTCAGAATGCCGGTGAGCTCATCAAAACTTTTATCCGCGAATTCCACTGAGATAAAGCCATCCGCTTCCAGTTTCACTTCACCACCTAACTGGCGGCTTAAGGCGGTGACAATCCCTTTGTTGGCATTATCTACTTGTAAGATGACACGTTCTGCTGCTGTCGCGGCCTGAGAAAAACTTAACGACGCAAAAACTGCTGCCGCTATTGGGGCTACTTTGATAAGTTTCATAAGATGTTCCTGTTGCCTGTAATGTGTTTTATGGGGCTGATGGGCATCCTGCCGCATGATTTATGATATCCAACGCAAGAACATTGCATTAGATTGAACTAATTAAATGCCAGATCAAGCGGATCAACACAAGAGGAAAACAGAATTTTTTTACAGCTGTAATTATTTGTAAAGGTATTCAAACGGATGCAACACAACCCCGTTGCACTTCATCCGAGGAACGCGCCGGCTTCAGCGATAGCAGCATGCCAGCTCAGATCAACAGCCCACAACCATCACTTAACAGCAGCCGGAACAAGGTGCTGACGTGCCCGGCGGGTGTCAATTTATTTGCACAAATGCAACTGCTCCGGCCAATATTGCGCAGGATATCGGAGTTCATACAACTAACAATACTGCCCTGCCACCCAGCCGGAACTCCAGGCCCATTGGAAGTTATAGCCACCCAGCCAGCCAGTGACATCGACCACTTCGCCCACGAAATATAAGCCGGGCTGATTTTTGGCTTCCATGGTCTTGGACGACAATTCGTTGGTATCGACCCCACCTAAGGTGACTTCGGCGGTACGGTAACCTTCGGTGCCGTTCGGTTTAAACACAAACTGCTGCAGTAAATCGGCAATCCGCTGGCGGCTTTTTGGATTTAAGGCTTTGAGCGGTTGATTCATCAACAAATTCTGCTCCAGCAGCTTTTCGACCAACCGTTTTGGCAGAAGTCGGCTCAAGGCAGTTTTTAGTTCCTGCTCCGGATGTTTTTGCTGAGCCTCTGCTAAAAAATCGGCCACATTTTGCTGCGGCGACAAGTTCACCGTTACCGCATCACCCGGTTGCCAAAACGAGGAAATTTGCAGGATCGAAGGGCCGCTTAAACCACGGTGAGTAAATAACATATCTTCTACAAACACGGTGCCATTGGCTTCGGCGGTCACAGGGAGTGCCACACCGCTGATTTCTTCATATAAAGCTTTATCTTCCGGTTGCCAGGTCAGTGGTACCAGTCCGGCGCGCACCGGCAGGACCTTGAGACCAAACTGTTCAGCCAGCTGAAAACCAAAGGCTGTGGCCCCTAGATTGGGTAAACTCAGACCGCCACTGGCAATCACCAAACTGGCGCAACTACGGCTACTGCCGTTACTCTGCACCTGATACCGGCCATCCTGCCAGGTGACTGCGCTGATCTCCTGCTGCAAGGCAATCTTCACGCCGGCGTTGTCGCACTCTTGCTGCAACATCTGCACAATATCTTTGGCACTGTCATCGCAAAACAGCTGACCCAGCGTTTTCTCATGGTACGGGATCTGATATTGCTGCACTAAAGCGATAAAATCCCACTGGGTGTACCGGCTAAGCGCTGATTTACAGAAGTGTTTGTTTTGCGATAGAAAATTAGCCGGACTAGTATAGATATTGGTGAAATTGCAGCGGCCGCCACCCGACATCAAAATTTTCCGGCCGATCCGCTTACCGTTGTCCAGAACCAGAGTTTTGCGCCCCCGCTTCGCCGCTTCGATGGCACAAAATAAACCGGCGGCACCGGCGCCGACCACAATCACATCCCAACTTTGTTCTGCACTCAAGACCCGTCACTCAACTCATCAATAAAACCCTATTGTCGGTGACTGGTCGGACAAAGGCAATTCAGCAGGAAAAAAAGCCTTCATCGACGGTAATACTCGCCAGAAAATGACAAAAATACCGGCCATTGAATAATTTTTAATTACTTTTTGGAATAATTTATATCGAAAATAGCAAAATTTACAGCTGTAACTATTTGTAATAAATCCGAGCTGCCATCGGCCTTGCCATGTCGTTTAACACTCCAACCGATCGCAGACCCACACCGGCAAGTTTAACTATTTGTGAAACAACGTCCCTTTTATATCATTTTTTGTTAATTTAGCGCGCTTTACATCACATAAGCATTGATGAAATATTGCGCGACCTGCTGCACACAACCAAAACAAAGCAGGACTTCATCCAGGCAACTAACCAACATGTAGTGAGTAAATTCATGTCTAAAATTAAAACCAAACTGCATAAAATTGCGCTTTGTACGCTGTCCGTCTTTTGTGTTTCTGCACAAGCCACACCAGCGCAGGATCTATCCCAGGTACCGACCTTAACCCAAGCCAATGTCAGCCCGGCCACCGAAGCCAATACCCAATTTATCGTGGTGTATAAAGGCCAGGGTGCCAATCAGGTCACTGCCGCCAGCGAACCGGCTTCTGTCGTGGCACAAAGTGCTGACGTGAGCCAATTGGATGTAAAAGCGCATGTGATGCAGGAGTTATCCGCATTAGCAGGTCAGGACCTGCAATATGTCCGGCCACTTGCAGTAGGCGGCCGTCATGTGGTGCGGGCGGATCGGCGTTTATCTGCCCGTGAAACCCGCGAAATGCAGGCTAATCTGGCAAAAGACCCGAATGTCGCGATGGTTGAAGAAGACCGTTTATTGCAAATTGCGGCAGTGCCCAACGATACCCAATACAACAGTCAGTGGCATTATTACGAAAGTACCGGCGGTCTGCGCTTACCAACGGCCTGGGATAATGCCAGCGGCACTGGCGTCGTGGTCGCGGTCCTCGATACCGGCTATCGTCCGCACATCGATTTAAATGCCAACATCTTGCCGGGCTACGACATGATTACCGATAGCTTTATCGGGAATGATGGCAATGGCCGCGACAATAACCCGCAGGATCCGGGTGACTGGGTTGCTGTTGGTGCCTGTGGCGGCGGGCAGCCGGTCCGGGCGCAAAACTCCAGCTGGCATGGTACCCATGTCGCCGGTACCATTGCCGCCCAAACCAATAATAACTTAGGTGTGGCGGGTGTTGCGTACAACGCCAAAGTGGTACCAGTACGGGTGCTGGGGAAATGTGGCGGTTACACTTCTGATATTGCCGACGGAATTATCTGGGCCGCCGGTGGCACCGTGGCCGGGGTTCCTGCCAACGCCAACCCGGCGAAAGTAATTAATATGAGTCTGGGTGGCGAAGGCGCCTGTGATTCCACCACCCAATCCGCCATCAACCTGGCGCGCTCTCGTGGTGCGGTGATTGTGGTGGCTTCAGGGAACGACAATGCCAATGCCAATAACTTCAATCCGGGCAATTGTGCCGGTGTAATCAACGTTGCGGCCACCAACCGTAATGGTGGACGCGCCAGTTACTCCAACTACGGTACATCTATTGATGTTGCAGCTCCCGGTGGTCAAATGAGCTCAGCCAATGATAGTAATGGCGTCCTGTCAACCTATAACACCGGCACCACAACACCGGGCTCAGACAGCTATGGCTACTCTCAGGGCACGTCCATGGCAGCGCCACATGTAGCCGGGGTTGCAGCACTCATCCTGCAGAAAAAACCGACCGCGACGCCGGATGAAGTTGAATCGATTTTAAAAACCACCACCCGTGCCTTCCCGGCAACCTGTACCAGCTGCGGTAGCGGGATAGTTGATTCGGCTGCTGCCGTCGCCAAAGCCTCAGGCGGCAGTTCGACACCGGTCACTACCACCACCAACAACATCAGTGTGGCAGCCAGTCAGTGGAAGTACTACACCCTGGCCGTCCCTGCAGGCCAAACCAACCTGACCATCAGCATCACGGGGGGGAGCGGCGATGCGGACTTGTATGTACGCCGCGGCGCCAACCCAACCACCAGCACTTACGATTGCCGCCCGTACCTCACCGGCAGCACCGAAAGTTGCAGCTTCACCAATCCGGTTGCTGCTACTTATCATATCGGGATCCGCGCTTATAGCGCCGTGAGTGGTCTGACGCTAACGACATCCCGTCAGTGATGGATCAAAGGGGTCGAATCAATGGGGTCAGAGTCATTGATAATCCTTTGATTATCAATGACTCTGACCCCATTGATTCGACCCCTTTGATTACTAACCCCTTCGCTTGCAGGCTACGCTGCCCCTCAATGGTAACCTTGCTGCAAACTTTGCCAATCTGCCGTGGTGACAAACCAGTGCTGGTTTTGCGCCGCAGCAAGTCCTGCCTCTTTTTGCAACGAACGCTGTAACCGCGCTAACGTTGCTTCTTTCCAGTCTGTGCCAGGTCGCTTTGCACATTTATCAAAGTCAATCAGCCAAAACTGGCAATCAGCTGCCAGCAAAATATTGTGGCAATTTAAATCGGAATGATAAATTTGGGCATCATGAAAACGGCGGATCATCTGGCCAACTTGTTGCCACTGCACCGCAGTGAGCGCCTTTTCCCGAAGCAAGTGGGCTAAATCCTGACTGCCAGCAAGCAGCTCCAGCAAAATATCGGCACGGTAACTCACCAGTCCACGGACACACAATGCAGCCACTGGCCTTGGCACCGGCAACCCCAGTTGATGCATGTGCTGCAACAACCGAAACTCAGCCATCGCTCGGCTTTGCGGGATTGGCACCTTTAAAAACCGATCCTGATTGATCTTACCAACCAGCCCGCCCCGGTAATAATGCCGCAGCACCCATTGTTGCTGCTGGGCCTGAACAAACCAAACGGTGTTACGGCCAGTCGACTGTCCAATGACCGCATCCAATTGCAGCCAGCTCTGCGGCTCAAACAACGACTGGCTGGGTTGGCGAAAACCGCCCGCTTCGATCAGGGCTGGGTCGTACCAGATGTCCGCAGCGCCATCGCGCTTGACCCGGCAGATTGGGCCTGTTCGCGGCAATAGCTGCTGTAATTGCTGCAACGTGCGATCGGTGGCGCCGCCATGTCGCTGATACAGCGCAAATCCGCGATCCGCCAGCTGTTGGCGCTGTGCAGGATCGTGCAATAAACTCAACGTGCTTTGCGCCAATTCGTCGGCCGAAGCGGCAAATACCACCGCATCCCGTTTACTCAGCCACTGAAACACCGTCGCAAAATTAAACACATGCGGCCCCGACTGGATCGGCTTGGCCAGACTCATCGGCTCCAGTGGATTATGGCCGCCACGCGCAATCAGCGAGCCACCGATAAAAACCACATCTGCCAATTGATACCACAGCATCAGCTCGCCCATGGTGTCACCGAGCAGTACCTGAGTTTGCGCCGTTACGGGTTGCTGCAAACTACGCTGCGCCAGCGAAAACCCGGCAGCAGCCACTAATTTACCGACCAGCGCAAACCGGTCCGGATGCCGCGGCACGAGAATCAATAAGGTATCAGGTTGACTGGCCAGCACTTTGGCAAAAGCGGCTAGCAGGATTTCATCTTCCCCGGCATGCGTGCTACCTGCGACCCAAACAGGCCGCCCTTGCCACTGGCGACGCAATTCAATCGAGGCTGCGACCAGATCCGCCCGGGGCGTCATTTCAAATTTCAGATTGCCGCAACTGTAGACACCGGGCAGCGAAGTGCCGGGGAGTAAGGCGGATTGCCGTCCGAGTAACGCTTTAAACCTGCTCCGACTGGCCTCATCCTGGGTCAGGATCAACGACAATTGCTGCAACATCGGCTGCACTAATGCGCGCAATCGCCGGTAGCCCCGCGCCGATTTTGCCGACAACCTTGCGTTCACCAGCACCACCGGCACGTTCTGACGGTGCGCCTGCTGGATCAAATTCGGCCATAGTTCCGTTTCCAGCAGCACGATCAGCTGCGGTGCAAATTTCGCTAAAAACCGTCGGTTCGCGCCAGGCGTATCAAAAGGCAGGTAACAATGCTGCACCCGATCGCCAAAAGTCGCCCGGATCCGCGCCGAGCCCGTGGGCGTGGTGCAAGTGACGGTCAGGGGTAAATCCGGATACTGCTGCAACAGTTTTTCAATCAGCGGCGTTGCCGCCACCACTTCGCCCATCGACACCGCATGCACCACAATACCGCCAACCGCATGGTCCGGCACCCGTTGCCAGGCAAAGCGCTCGGTAAAACGCTGCCGGTAAGCCGCATCCGCTCTGCTACGCCATAGAAAAAACAGCAATACCGGCAGCCGTAGCAGGTAAATCAGCAGGGTGTAGACCAGTAAACTCAATCGCGACAAGGCAAAAGTACTTTTAATGACAAAAACCATCTACCGATCATACTGGTGAAGCGCCCTGAATACCAGCCACCCTGCTGCAAGCGCCGCCATGGGCGCGGTTCGCAACCGACGCTGGGCGCGTCGAAAGCCATTTGATATACTGGCGTCATCTGCGATCACAAGTGCGACGCCATGACTCAAAGCAATGCCAAAATTCTGATGATCCCGGTTTCCAGCCCGCAAGGCATTGGCGAATATATGCGCTCGTTGATTATTGCGCAGGCGCTGCAAGCGAAATGGCCTGAACTGGATATCCAATTTGTGTTAAATAAACACGCGCCCTCGGCCGCAAGTTGCCCTTTTCCCACGCATCTGCTCAACAATTCAGCCACCAAAGAAAAAGCGGCAGTGAATGCTTTATTGCAACAGTTACAGCCAGATTTAGTGATTTTTGACTGCTCTGGCCGCGCCTCCCAAGCCCGGCAAGCGAAAAAACTTGGCGCCAAAGTGATCTTTATCAGTCAGCATCAGAAAAAACGCGCCAAAGGTTTTGCGCTTGGCCGGCTGCCGGCGCTCGACGCCCATTGGATCACCCAGTTTAAATTTGTCGATGGTGATTTAACGCCACTGGAACGTTTTAAACTGCGGTTGTTTAAAAAAGACCCGCCGCTGTTCACCGGACCAGTCTTTAGCACACCCAACACTGAATTACCGGCTGAATTTGCCGCACTTAACGGCAAAAACTTCAGCGTCTGGGCCGCCGGTGGCGGTGGTCATCAGGTGCAGGGGAAAAGTGCAACCGAAGAATTTTATCTCGCAGCACTGGAGGTCGCGACACCAGAGCAGCCGGCAGTGTTGGTGTCCGGAACTAATTTTACCCAGGAACTTCGAAGCACCGAAGCAGTGCAGGTGGTGAAATCATTGCCCAATGTGCAGTTGATGACGTTACTCAATCAAGCCGCGCTGGTGGTTTCCGGTGGCGGCGATATGATGGGACAGGCTATTGTGCTGGGCAAAAATATCGTCGCGGTGCCGGTGGCAAAAGACCAACCGGATCGCGTGCTGGCCTGCGCCGCAGAGGGTTTGATTTACCCTGCTACTTTAGCCAAAGCCGATATAGTGGCACAATGCCAAAAAGCCCTACGCGCACCGCTGGCGGCGCAATATCCAGCTGAACCAGGATTGCAAATAGCACTTGCCGATATCGCAAGATTGCTGGAACTGCCTACAGTCTCTTAAGGAAACAATTTGATGAATCAAACTACCAGTTTTTTTGCCGCCCTTGAGCGTCATCGCGCGGTGTTTGCCGCAGTTGAACAATATGCCGAACCAGCACAACAGTTGCTCGATGCAGTGCTGAAATGCCTGCAAGCCGGTGGCAAAGTGGTGTGGATGGGTAATGGCGGCTCCGCTGCCGATAGCCAACATTTGGCGGCAGAATTTATGGTGCGCTACAAAGCCGAGCGTGGCCCACTGGCGTCGATTGCGCTGACCACCGACACCTCCATTTTAACCGCGCACGCCAACGACTATCATTTTGACACGGTGTTTTCGCGGCAGGTGCAAGGTTTAGTGCGCCCGCAAGACGTGGTGATTGGCTTGACCACATCGGGCAAAAGTCCGAATATCAATCTGGCGTTACAAGCCGCCAATGAGATTGGCGCTTTTACCGTCGCACTGACTGGTCGTGATGGCGGCCTGGTCAAAGACATCGCCAAGTTACCCATTATCGTCAACTTCGACGAAACCGCCCGCATCCAGGAAGTGCATATGTTTATTGGCCACTGGCTCTGTGAAGCGCTGGATTTGGAACTTAGCGCATGATTGATATCACCAAACTCAATCAGCTCAGTGCCGCAAGAGTGCTGGTGGTCGGCGATGTGATGCTGGATCGCTATTTTCAGGGCGATACCCAACGCATTTCGCCAGAAGCGCCGGTGCCAGTGGTAAAAATCAGCAAAATTGAAGACAAAGCCGGTGGTGCCGCCAACGTCGCGCGCAATATCGCCCATCTGGATGCCAAAGTTGGTTTATTGGGGCTGATTGGCGATGACGCCGAAGGAGATAGCCTGACCACGATTTTGGGCCAGGACGGGATCCATTCCGCCTTGTTAAAACAACCTGACTTGCCGACCATCGCCAAAATGAGGGTGATTTCGCGCCATCAACAAGTGGTCCGGCTGGATGTCGAGCAAAACTTCAGCAAAGCGCACAGCGAAGCGTTGGCTGACCAAGTCGAAGCCTTATTGCCTGATTACGATTTTGTGCTGGTCAGCGATTACAACAAAGGCTCCTTAGCTGCCGTCGGCCGGATTATTCAAAGCGCTAAAGCGGCCGGCAAGTACGTGTTGGTCGACCCGAAACAAGCCGATCTCAGTGTGTATCGCGGCGCCGATATTCTGACGCCGAATTTATCGGAATTCCGGGTCGCGGGTGGCGATACCAGCAGTGAAGCAGCGATGTTTAGCTCAGCCCGCGCCATGCTTGAGCGCTGCGGCATTGCCGCCATGCTGCTCACCCGTTCGGAACATGGCATGACGTTGATTACTCCCAACGAGCTGCATCATTTCCCGGCCCAAGTGCTGGAAGTCAGTGATGTCACCGGCGCCGGTGATACCGTGATTGCGACCTTGGCAGTGATGTTAGGGGCGGGTATGGCGCTGCCGCAAGCGGTGGAAATGGCCAATTTAGCCGCCGGTATTGTGGTCGGTAAATTAGGCGCGGCCACCGTATCCCCGGCTGAACTTGCCGGCAAACTGAATAAACACCTGTTCTCGCAAGGCGATGTCTACCAGACGCCTTTTGACAAGGTGCTGCAGCATATTGAATTTGCAAAGCAAAACGGCGAGCGCATCGTCTTTACCAACGGCTGTTTTGATATTTTACACGCCGGTCATGTACGCTATTTAGCCCAGGCCAAGGCGCTCGGCGACCGCTTGGTGGTAGGCCTCAATAGTGATGCTTCGATTAAACGGCTTAAAGGCGAGACCCGACCGGTCAATCCGCTGAATGAGCGCGCCATTGTGCTGGCAAGCCTGGCCAGTGTCGATTGGGTGCTGCCGTTTGGCGACAACCCCGACGAGCAAGATACCCCGTTGCAGTTGATCCTAAAAGTACAACCGGACGTGCTGGTCAAAGGCGGCGATTACCGTATCGACACCATTGTCGGCGCGCCGGAAGTGCTGGCTGCCGGTGGCGAAGTGAAAGTATTGCAATTTGTCGATGGCTGTTCGACCAGCGCGATGATCAAAAAAATTCAGGGATAACCGATTTTGACCCAAGCTTTAGCGACATTTGTCTCCCCTGCGCAGCCGTTGCAGTCGATTTGTATTTTACGGCTCTCTGCCATCGGCGATGTCTGCCATGCGGTGGCGGCGGTCCAAGCGATCCAACGGCATTATCCGGCGGCCACCCTGACCTGGATTGTCGGCAAAGTCGAAGCGATGCTGCTCAAAGACCTGCCCGGCGTCGAGCTGGTGGTATTTGATAAAAAGCTTGGGTTCAAAGCTTATGTCGATTTAAAGCAGAAATTACAAGGCCGGCAATTTGATGTGCTGCTGCATATGCAGGTGGCGCTGCGGGCGAATCTGGCGTCCTTGGTGATCAATGCCAAGCGTAAAATTGGCTTTGATTGGTCGCGGGCGAAAGAGTTGCATGCACTCTTTATGCGTGAACGCATCGCGCCGCAGGCAACGCCACATGTGCTGGACGGTTTTGCCGGTTTTGCCCGCCATTTGGGGGTGCCCTTTTTGCAAAACCCCAACGACCAACCGCAGTGGCAGATGCCGCTCAGTCAGGCCGACATCGATTTTGCGACAGCACAACTGCAACCCTTTCGTGACCGGGGGACGAGCCGCTTCTTCGTGATTTGTCCGGCGGCCTCCAAGGCCGAACGCAACTGGTTGCCAATGCGCTACGCCGCGATTGCCGATTATGCGGCGAATTTAGGTTTTGTGGTGCTGCTCTGCGGCGGCCCAACGGCGATGGAATATCAGCTGCGCGATGACATTTTGCAGCAAACCCAAAGCAATGTGATTGATTTAGTCGGTAAAACCACACTAAAACAGTTACTGGCGCTGTTACAACAAGCATCCGTGGTACTGGCTCCGGACACCGGACCGGCACATCTGGCGGTGACGGTCGGCACGCCGGTGATTGGGCTTTATGCACACAGTAATCCGGATCGAACCGGGCCGTATTTGTACCGGCACTATGTGGTGGAGGTCTATCATGCCGAACTGTTACGGCAGACCGGTAAAACAGCGGCCCAGCAAAAATTCGGCAAACGGGTGAAAGGATCCCACCTGATGGCCAAGATTGAACTTGAACAGGTCAAAAGCATGCTGGATAGCGTGATCAAACAGGAAAAGTTGTAATGACAATCGACCCCAAAGACGTTCGCAAGATGGATATTGCGCAACCTGACACCATCACAGCATCAGGCAATCCGGCGGATGTTACGCCTGCCCCCCTGCGCAAAGCCGCATTTCTGGACCGGGATGGCGTGATTAATATCGACCACGGTTATTTGTATCAACCGGAACAATTTGATTTTATCGAGGGTGTGTTTGAGGCCTGTCGTCACCTGCAAAACCTCGGGTATCTGCTGATTGTGGTCACCAACCAATCCGGCATTGCCCGCGGCTATTACACTGAGCATCAGTTCGCATTACTGACCAGCTGGATGAAACAACAATTCGCCGCACAAGGGGTGAAAATTGATGGCGTGTATTATTGCCCGCACCATCAGGAGAAAGGCCAGAATCCTTACAATATTGACTGTGACTGTCGTAAACCGCGACCGGGAATGTTTTATCAGGCGATCCGCGAGTACGGCATTGACCCTGCACAAAGTCTGATGTTGGGTGACAAAGCCGCTGATATGCAAGCCGCTGCAGCGGCCGGAGTAGCGCGAAAAGTACTGGTGCTATCCGGACAAACACTCAGCGATCAGGACAAACAACAAGCGGACGAAGTATGGCCGTCGATCCATACCGCCCTTACCGCAGTGCAAAGCTAACTACCTATTCGTAGGAATTTTTGGGGTCAGAAACTGCTGAGGTCAAAGTCCGACTTTGCTTCATCAGCTGGACAGACTCTACAGCGTAAACGGAGAACTCAGATGCAGCGAAGAACATTTTTGCTCGGCACCACCGCACTGCTTGCAACGGGCGCATTGGGGCTGGCCGCTGGAAAAACTCTGCAAAGTTACGATTTAAGTGGGTTATTGCAGCAACTGATTGCGCTACGCGGCAAAGAGATCCACCATCACGGCATCTGGTCGGCCAGTCAGGTGTTTCAGCACTGTGCACAAAGTATTGCCGGCTCCCTGACAGGCTACCCTGAGCACAAGTCAGCCTTGTTCCAGCAAAGTATCGGCAAACTTGCCTTATCTACTTTCCAGGCGATGGGGGCCATGCGTCATCCATTATCAGAACCGATCCCCGGCCTGCCAGCGCTTGATCCGGCACTATCCACCGCAGAGGCGCTGGAGCAACTGATTGATCAACTGCAGCTATTCCTGCAAGCCAGCGATGCCGGATTAAAGCCGCACTTTGCCTATGGCACACTGAGCAAAGCAGATTACCAGGCCGCCCACTGGTTACATATCAGCCAGCACCTGTCTGAACTGCAGCCGGTCGATACCCTTATTCCTTGAAGATACCGGGTTGTTGGCCGCCTACCCGAATCTTCAATGATTTTGGGTATAAACCTGACGGCAGGGAGCGGTTTCAGGGTCAGAGTCGGAACTCTGCCCCCCAAAGGGCTTAATGTCCGGCGATTTGCATCTGGCCGATGAGTACCGAGCCGGTTAACACGCCGCCACGTTTGTCGACATCCTTGCCAACGGCCGCGATATCAAAAAACATGTCTTTTAAATTACCTGCGATGGTAATTTCCGACACCGGATACTGCACCTGGCCATTTTCAACCCAGAAACCCGCGGCACCGCGCGAATAATCGCCGGTCACGCCATTCACTCCCTGTCCCATCAGTTCGGTTACCAGTAAACCCGTGCCCATATCGCGCAGTAATTGCGCTAAATCTGCATCACCGTGGCTTACCATCCAGTTATGAATACCACCGGCATGACCAGAACTGGGTAACCCTAATTTACGGCCCGAATAGCTGGTGGTCAGATATTGATTCAGCACGCCCGCAGTGATGATCTGGCGTTCGATGGTCTTCACCCCTTCACTATCAAAAGGACTGCTGGCCAAGCCCCGGCGCAAATGGGGTTGCTCAATAATATTGATGGTTGGCGACAGTACTTGCTGGCCGACTTTATCCAGTAAAAAGCTCGACTTACGATAAATTGCACCACCACTGATTGCCGACACCAAATGCCCGAACAGGCTGCTGGCGATATCCGCCCGGAAAATCACCGGGACTTTTTGCGTGCCCAATTTACGACTGTTTAAGCGGTTGACCGTTTCCAGTGCCGCTTCGCGGCCAATCTGCTCCGACGACAACAACAAACCCAATTCCCGGCTCACGGTATAGCTGTAATCGCGTTGCATATCATCGCCATCTTCAGCAATCACTGAGCAACTTAAACTATGACGGCTGCTTGGATATCCAACCAGTTGGCCATGGCTATTGCCATAGACTTTTAAGCCTTGATGCGATGAAAACGAAGCGCCATCGGAATTCGTAATGCGGCTGTCCACAGCAAAAGCGGCCTCTTCAGCGGCGACACACATCGCGATCGCTTGTTCGGTGCTGACATCTGCCGGATGGAATAAATCTAAATCCGGCGGTGAAAACTCTAGCGCATCTCTATCAGCAAGGCCGGCGCATGGATCTTCAGAAGTGTAACGAGCGATATCGATTGCCGCTTCGACGGTACGTTTTAATGCCGCCGGGCTCAAGTCTGCAGTAGATGCAGAGCCTTTGCGCTGGCCGACATAAATACTGATGCCAAGGCCACCGTCCTGATTAAATTCAACGGTTTCCACCTCGCCATGGCGGGTTTCAACACTTAAGCCACGGGTACGGTTCATCGATGCTTCGGCGCTACTGGCGCCTAATTGTTTGGCATGGGCCAGCACCTGGCTGACTGCCGCTTTAACTTCATCAATTTCTTGCCAGATTGTTGGGGTATTCGAGCTCATCAGGTCACTTTTGTCCATTGTCGCGAAGATGTGCCAAGCTTACCACAAGCTTTTACCGTTCGGCCTCAGCTTCGATAGCCAAATTGATTGGATCAGACGTGCTGTCGCTTTTTTGGTATACTTGTCGCAATTTTACGACGGATTAAACAAAGATATGGCTGATATTACCGATTTTACCCATGGCGACGACTGGGACCGCGAAGAAGGCAAAAGTAAAACCCAGATTAAAAAAGAAATGCTGGCATTACAGGCATTAGGTGAAGAACTGGTGGCCTTAAGTGCCAGCAACCGCGCCAAATTACCCTTGGATGAAGAACTGATCAACGCCCTGCAACTGGCGGATAAACTCACCAAAAAACACGAAGCATTGCGCCGCCACATTCAGTTTATCGGCCGTTTAATGCGGACCCGCGATTTAGAGCCGTTGGAGCGCGGTCTGGCGATTATCCGCAACACCAATCAGGCCGCCACCCGTAAATTCCATTTGGTAGAAGACTGGCGCGACAAGCTGATCGCCAGCAACGATGCCCTGACCGATTTTGTCGCGCAATACCCGGATGTGGATGTTCAGCAACTGCGTACGCTGATTCGGAACGCGAAAAAAGAACAGGAAAAAAACCAGCCGCCGAAAGCATTTCGCGAGCTGTTCCAGTTTGTGAAGCCGTTTATTCTGGAAGAATGATTTGATTGTGTTTGGCGGATGGCGCTACGCTGATCCGCCCTTTTAGCACGACAATCACCCGCAAACAACCTCAAGCAATCTCAATCTCGCCCTTGAGATACAACACTGCCTGCCCCGACACCAACACCCGATCATTGCTGATTTCCAGTCGTAACACCCCCCCGCGTTCTGACGCCTGATAGGCCAGCAATTGAGTTTTACCAAGTTGCTCCGCCCAATAGGGCGTTAAACCGGCATGAATGGAGCCGGTCACCGGATCTTCATCGCCGCCGTTGGCGGGCCAGAAATAGCGGCTGATAAAATCGTAATGGGTTACCTGGTTTTCAGCATCTTGCCCTGCCGGAATAAACCCGACACCAGGTGCCGTGACCACCACATCCCAGGGCCCCAGCTGTTTGAGCTGCTGCATATCGGGGGTAAGCGCCACCACAGTGGCGGCATCGGCATAAATGGCAAACCAGGCTTGATCACTGCGGAGCACCTGCAGCGGTTTGGCGCCCAGGCCTTGGATTAACGCCGCCGGCACATCGGTCACCGGCACAGCCAGCCGTTTAGGGAAACTCATTTGTAGCCAGTCGCGATCGCGGCAAACCGTCAGATCGCCCACTGCACCGGTGCTAAACCGAATTTCCGGCAACTCAGGCTGCAGCATAAAAATCACAAAGGCTGATGCCAGAGTGGCGTGACCACAAAAATCAATTTCCGTCAGCGGCGAAAACCAACGGATATGATAATGCCCCGGCGCGAGCTCAAGTAAAAAGGCGGTTTCCGACAGGTTGTTTTCTTTGGCAATGCGAAGCATCAGCGCATCGTCCAACCAACCGGCAACTAATGGCACCACCGCAGCGGCGTTGCCGCGAAACCGCTGGTTGGTAAAAGCATCCACCTGATATAACGCTAACCGCATTTTTAACTCCTGGCGCGGGCTGGTCGCTGCCGATTGCACTCTCACTAACGCATGAAGGTCAAACCGCGTTAAATCAGCCGTTTTACGACTAAATCAACCCCAACCCCTTTGATTTTCCCCAGCAATTTGCGCACTTGCTCCGGATAGTCCCGCACCATCTCTATCTGAGTAAAGTGCTCTACCCGGGCGGTATTGGCGAAAATCTGCATTTGCTCAAGTTGCAGCTGCGCTTGGAGCTGACCCAGTTCATCGTCAACCAGAATGCCATTCTCAAAATCCAGCGCAAAAGCGCGCGGGTTTAAATTATGACCGGTAAATAAATGACGACGGCTATCCACCGATAGTCCTTTTAGATGATAACTGTTGTCCGCATGGCGCCACAGCCGGATATCGAGCAAACCTGCATCAATAAAGCTCTGATTGGATTTGACGAATTTGCGCAAAATCGTTTCATACAAATAGGGCAAGCCGCCAATCCGGCTAAATTTTTGGCCCGGCGGAATATAAAAATCGTTGGCCGTTTTGTCGCCCACCACGATGGTCACTTTGATGCCACGCTTAAGACATTTGCGCAGCGCCTTGGCCAGGATCGGCGGCGGATTAAAATACGGCGTGTAGATCAGCACATCGCGTTCTGCCAGCGCCAACAACGCCAGAATGCTTTGATTAAGCTGATTATTTAACCTTCCCATCCCCATCAATAACGATGCCGTTAACGCACCGCTCTGACTTTGGTGCTGTAATGGATAACGGCTGAGTCTGGCTTGTCGCAGCCAGCTGCGATGGTTGGTTTTGTAAGCCTGGGCAATCTGCGCCTCGTCGGCAAGCAGACTCTGCACCACTTCGGTATCTCCCAGCACTTGCTGATGGCCAGCGGCAAAGGCATCCGCCAGGGCTTTATTATCAATTTGCAGGTAGCGATCTGCCCGATATCTTTGTTGTTCGGCCAGATAGATATTGTTGAGCGAGGCGCCGCTGTAGAACAGCGTATCGTCAAACACAAACCCTTTTAAATGCAAAACGCCAAACAGCTCGCGCTTTTTTACCGGCACGCCCTGGATCAGAATGGGTTCGCGATACTCGGCGGCTATCGCACGGTAAAAATCGGCATTGGTACGACCACCTTCCTGCCCAATCAAGCCACGGCGGGCGCGGTGAAAATCAACGTAAACCGTCACTTGCAAAGCTGGATTTTTCTGTTTGGCTCTATAAAGTGCCCGCAGAACTTGTTCGCCCGCTTCGTCAGCCTGTAAATACAGGGCGGTGATGATAATCCGCTGCCGCGCACCGGCAATCAGCGTTAACAGTCGCTCTTTATATTCCGTCGCGTGACACAACACTTGCACCGCAGGGGCATCAATCACAGTTCGGGGTAAGGCCGCCAGCCGGCGTTTGTTCAGCAGATTTTGTAACATAAGTCGTTTCAATTCTCGTGATAGCGCAAGCTGGGTCTGACTGCTTGCAGCGAGATGCATAAAGTCTCAGCGTTTTTATAGTCGGGCTATTATGGGCGAATTAGCCGCTTTAGGCAAAACTTGGCGGCAGATGCAGCATTGCAGGAGTTTAGTGGGCAAAAACAAAAAGGGGGCGGAGCGAATTATTGGCAAAGCCAATAATTCGCTCCGCCCCCTTTTTTTAAATTAAGCGGTACCGCCGACGGTCATGCCATCGAGTTTTAAGGTCGGCTGCCCCACCCCAACCGGCACGCTCTGACCTTGTTTGCCGCAGACGCCGACACCCGCATCTAAAGCCAAATCATTACCGACCATCGACACTTGTTGCATCGCTTCCGGGCCATTCCCAATCAGGGTCGCGCCTTTAATTGGCGTGGTGATTTTGCCATCTTCAATTAAATAAGCTTCAGAGGCCGAAAACACAAACTTGCCGCTGGTGATATCCACCTGACCACCGCCAAAGTTTGGCGCGTAAATGCCTTTTTTCACCGATGCGATAATCTCTTCCGGTGCATAATCGCCGGCCAACATATAGGTATTGGTCATGCGCGGCATCGGTAAATGGGCAAAGGATTCACGACGACCATTGCCGGTCGGTGCCACATTCATCAACATCGCATTGTGCTTATCCTGAATGTAACCTTTTAGAATACCTTTTTCGATTAATACGTTGTGCTGACTCACCGTGCCTTCATCGTCGATATTGAGCGACCCCCGACGATGCATCAGCGTGCCATCATCCACGATAGTGCAATGTTTCGATGCGACTTGCTCGCCAATCCGGCCAGAAAACGTCGAAGCACCTTTGCGGTTAAAATCTCCTTCCAGTCCATGGCCAACGGCTTCATGTAACAACACGCCGGGCCAGCCAGCACCTAACACCACAGGCATCATGCCCGCCGGCGCGTCGACCGCCACTAAGTTGACCTGTGCCTGCCGCACCGCTTCACGGGCATACCCCATCCAGCGCGGCTCACCATTGACCAGTTCAGTAAAATAGCGGTAATCGGTGCGGCCGCCGCCGCCGGCACTGCCCCGCTCGCGTCTGCCGTTGTTGTTCAGTAAGGCAGAGCAGTTCAAGCGCACGAGCGGGCGAATGTCCGATGCGAAAGTACCATCACTGGCCGCAACCAACACTTCTTCGTACACACCGGACAAACTCACCATCACCTGCTCGGCTTTGGCATCGAGCGAGCGGATAAAGGCTTCGATTTGATGCAATAATGCAACTTTGTCGGTATTTTCCAAACTTTCCAGTGGTTCACATGGCAGATAAATCTGGCTGTTGCCGGTTTTCTTAAACGCCTGCACCTTTGCTTGCTGACCCGCGGCGGCAATCCCCCTGGCGGCACTGGCGGCTTTTTGCAACGCAGCTGCAGAAATGTCATCGGCATAAGCAAAGCCGGTTTTCTCACCGCTAATCGCCCGCACACCGACGCCGCGTTCGATATTAAACGACCCTTCTTTGACCAGACCGTCTTCCAGTACCCAAGATTCATGCACGCTCGATTGAAAATACAAATCGGCATAGTCCAGCTGATGCTGAAATAAATAGCCTAGGGTCTGGCTAAGATCTGCGGCAGTTAAATCGCTGGCACTGATCAGATTTTGCTCAACGGTTTGCATCGTTACCACATTTGGGGCTGGGTTATTTACAGCTTGGTTATTCAGCGTGCTGGTCATATAAACTCACTTAAAAAACGATTATGGTGCAAAAGCGGCATCCGCTCGCGTAATTCGCTGGCCTGCATCAGATCGATGTCGGCGACAATCAGCCCTGGTGCAGTGCCGGCATCGGCTAAAATCCGGCCCCAGGGATCAATAATTAAACTATGGCCATAAGTTTCCCGGCCGTTCTGATGGCGACCGGTTTGTGCCGGCGCAATCACAAAACTCTGCGTCTCAATGGCTCGTGCGCGAAGCAGTGTATGCCAATGCGCGTCGCCCGTCACGGTGGTAAACGCCGAAGGCAGCGCCAATACATTCATGCCTTGCCGGGCTAAGGCCTGAAACAGGCCGGGAAAACGCATATCGTAGCAAACAGCCATCCCCAGTTTTAACTGCTGATCAGTCCCGATGGCAGCCAGGGTGATTTGATTGCCCGGCATGGTTTTCGCAGATTCCAGATACTGCCCGGTACCGTCACTGACCCGCGCATCAAACAAATGGATTTTCTGATAATCAGCGATGAGTTCTGCTTGTGGCGAGAATAACAAACTACTGGCGGCAAAGCGGGCTGGATCTGCCGTGGTGGTCGGAAAAGTCCCGACCAGCAAATAAATCCCAAACTTTTTCGCCAGGGCCGCGAGCTGCAACTGGATCGGCTGAGCAGCGCTCTGGTTTAATCCCAGCGGCTCCTGCAGACGCAGATTGGCATTGTCGTCGCCGGCAAAGCACAACGCCCCTTCCGGCAGGACCACCAATTGCGGCAGCTGGGCCGGATTGTCCGGCAACTGGGACAACAGGGTCTCAATGGCCAGCAAATTATCCGCAACTTGGCTCTGGCTGGTCAGTTGCACGGCGACTAATCGCCAAAGAAGCGATTGCTGCATCTTTGGAGGCTCCTCTTTCACACCAGGTTGGGCCACACCAGGTTGGGTCATACCGGATTGGGTCATACCGAAATGAGTCATGCCGGATTGGGTCATACCGGAATGAGTCATGCCGGACCCGCTGGGGGTTGAGCTGGCCTCATGACCTCCAGGAGCCGACGCGTCGTTGCATCAATCGGCTTTTCTGAATCAACAGCAGGCTCAGCCTCTTTGTACAGGCGCTCGACCGGTAACTCGTCCTGACGCAACGGCAGAGGTTTTTGCGCCGGCTCCACGACAGCAGGTGTCGGCGTTTTCGGCACTGGGACTTTTTTACTGTCCCGTTTCACTTCGGTCACCACCGGATGATCTAAATCGCCGGTGACGGTAAAATTAATTTTCGAGATGACTTCCGCCGACTGGAACATTTCGTCTAGTGCATAAGCCGCCACCCCTGACACTGGATTCACCATCCAGGCTAAGATTACCGGGATACTTGAGGTGACTTTGGGACTAAAACTCATTTGATAGTCCAGCTGTTTGGCTTTCAAATCGGCGGCGCCCCGCATCTCGATATCCCCGGCAGCACCCAATACCTGCGCATTTTCAGTGATTGAAACCCCATCCGTCAGCTGCATATCGCCGGTCATTTTGCTGAAGAAAAAGCCTTTGGAAAATACATCACGAAAATCCAGCCGCAGTTTCCGGACCAGTGAGTCCAGACTTAACAATGAGAATATGCGGGCACCACCATCACTGACTTCCGACAAGGAGCCTTCTCCAAGCTGCCAGCTGATATTGCCATTTAAAGTCTGCCAATTGAATTGAAACGGCGCGCCCTGCCACTGTATGTCGTTGAATTGAATCGTCGCTTTGCTACCACTTAAACTACTACTGACATCATAGTCACTGAGCAGCTGCCCCAATGCCGGTGTGGTCAGCGTGCCGGTTAACCCGGTATGTCCCAATCCCCCATCGGATTGCCATTGACCGCTGACTTGCCAGCGATGCCCCTGATACACACTGCTGAAATTGGTCAGCTGCCAACTGGCGCCATCTCCTTGACTGGTAAGCTGGACTTGTCCTAATTGAAAATGGCCGATAGTGCACTGCGCACAGCGGATGTCTAACGGCGGTAAATCGGCCAGCCAGGGCATCGGCTGTAATGCTGCAAATGCTTCAGCTTCGATTTTGGCATAATCTGGTTTGTTCTCCGGATCCAGCACCAGCTGCGCTTTGAGTTCGGCGGTCGCCAGTTCTTTCGCCTGCTGATCGGCAAACACCAACTGCAATCTTTCCAATTGCGCTTTAATTCCTTGTTGCTCCAGATCATGGAACAGCTGAATATCCCCGGCCGCTTCGGTGGCATCCAGACGCAGCTGCCAATGATCGGACTGCGGCTGCATCACCAGCGTGGCCTGATGCAACGACACATCATCAAATAAGTGCAAGTCGCCCACTTTGGCCCGGATAAGTTGCAGTGGCGGGAACAAGCTATTCTCCGCTTCGGCGGGTGCCCGCACCTGGCTCTGCACTAACTCAAGCCAGGGTACAAAATCAGCCTTGGGGAGATCCAGCTCGATTTGAAACCCATCGGCTAATTGCGCCGTCGGTTGCCCCAGGCTGAGCAGTGCCTGACTAATGGCTCCCCGTTGCTGATCGAGCCTCGCCAAAAACCGCAGCTGATCACCGTACTTTAACTGTACATCTGAGCCCTGCTGATCGCCTTTCGCTTCCAGGAGCACCGTGGCGCCATCGGCCGCCGTTTTACCAAAAGGGGCCGGCAGTTTCAGTTCAGCGGCCGCTAAATCAATAAATACTTTTGATTGATATTGAAAGCCGGTTTGCGGCAGTTGGATCGACAACTGCCAGTCAAAGTTGGCATTGCCCTGACCCAGTTCACGCCAATCATCGCTCATCAGACTCAACAGCTGGTCAGTGCCATGCTCGCCTTTGGCTTGCAGCTCCACCTGATAGTGCCCCGCCTGCTGCTCACCTTTGAGGGTCGCCAGCAGCGGCACGCCATAACTGACCAACTTCAGTTGTTCTGCCTGGATCTGATCATTGATAAAACTCAGCCGCCCTTCCAGTTGCTCCACCGCCACAGCCGGTGCTTTGATTTGCAGATTATTGGCATAAAAGTCGACCTCACCGCGGGCGATCACCGGCTCTTTCGAGGCTGCGGCCTGAGCTTGCTCTTGACCCATGGCAGCCGATTTGGCGGGATCCTTGAGACTAATTTGCAGCTGAACTTTGGCATCGACCAATCCATCTACCCCCAGATAATCCAGCGTTGCCCCGACCGATTCACTCAAGGGCGAAGCCAGCAATAAGCCGGTCACCAGCTCGGCTTTGGTTTGGGTTTGAATATCAATCCATAAATCGTCGGCCTGGAATAAATCCGGAATGCTGGCCGTCACGCCATCCTGCAGGGGTAACTCAAATAAAGTCCCGGCCTGACTCTTGATCAGCATTGCGGCATTTTCAAAAAACAATTCCGCGGTCATGCCACTGATACTTGGCCAGCTTGGGTCAAAGCTGAAGCCGGCGTCCTCAACCAGCGCTAATGCCTGAAACTTGCCTTCTCCTGCGCGATAGGGGAAATCGGCAAACTGACCGTGCCAGAGCACCCGGGCACTGGGAATGCTGCCGCTCAACAGTGCCGGCGTCAGATAATCAATCACCGATTGCGGCATATGGCGGGTCGGAAAATAGTGCTGGGCATCGGTCACCGGGACCTGACGCAGTTCGGCCACTAAACTCATCGCTGCCTGCTCGCCCAACTGCAGAACCAGCTGCGCGTCGAGTTGCAACGCCGGATGGCGCAGCGCCAGCCGCGGGATTTGAAGCCGCCAAACGCCGTCTTGCTGCACGACTTCTAACTGACCAGACAATTGCTCATAGGCGGTATCGCGGCTAAACGCATCCCCCCACAATAAAGCGCCGTGCTGGCCTGCCAGATCCAGCCGGATATAATCACGGCTGGCACTAAAACGCCCGCTTAAATCCTTCACCCCGGGAACATCGCCGACCGGCACCGAGGTCAAATCGATAAAGTCACCGCTCAAATACCAATCTTTGTCCGACAATCGCATCGCTAACTGGGTTAGCCTCGCATCCGCTTCAAAGGCTAATATCGATTGCAATGCTTCGGAATCTTCAGCCAGCAACTGGGCCAACGGCACCATGGCTGCCAGCTGAAACTGTTGCACCGCACCGCTGTAGACGCCCTGCTGACTGGCCAGTTGCAACTGCAGATCTGAAAAAGTCTGGCCACCACTACTTAAGGTCAAGGCAGAGGAGGTTAACTCCCAACCGGACTCCGCAGGTCGCCACAGCAGCTGCCCCTGGCCCAGCGTCAGTTGCCGGGTTTTCCCGCCTTGTTGCCAGACCAGCCGGTTTTGCGCCAGAGCGATTTGAATTTGTTGCAGGGTGCCGCCGACAATATCGCCCCAGGCCTGAAAATTAATGTCAGCCCGCTCCAGCTTTTTACTTTGTGGGACCAACGTTTCAAACCAGGGTAAAACATCCAGCTCCTGACTGGACAAATACAGCTGACCTTTGCTGTTCGCCAAAGTATCGCCATACAAATCGATGATAAAAGCGCTGGTGTTGGTAGTCACCCCGGCAATCGCCACCTCTCCGGAACCTTGATGGCGCTGCCCCTCGTTCCGCCACGCTAGTTTGGAAATCCGGATGATGATGTCGGGAGTGTACTGGCTTTGCAGCGTTAGCTCGCTGTCGACCAGGGTGAAGTTTTTGAGTTGTTGAAACAACAGCCGCTCAACAGCGGAGATCAAGGGTTCGGTATCTTTACTGCTTTTGGTGTTGTTTTGCAGCAGTTGCCGGCTATCGAGCTGATATTTCAAACCACTAAGTTCAAAATGTTCTGCTTTCAGCTGCAGACCTGTCAGACTCCCCCAAAAGTCGACGCGGACTCTGGTTTCGTCAACTTGCAATAAGACCTCGCCCTGCTCATTTTTAACTTCAACCTGCTGCAGTAATAATGCTGGGCCTGTGCTCTGCCAGCCGGCGCTGAGTTGGCCAATCTGCACTTTAGCGCCGTAATTCGTTGCGATGAGCTGTTCAATATCGGTTTTATAACTGTGCGCATAAGGCAAGCCGAACCGCAGCAAAGTCACTACAGTTGCAAGAACGACAATACTGACCGCCAAAAGCAGCCAGGTTTTGTGCAGGCAAAAAAACCAGGCCCGCTTCAGCTTTTGCACTACATCATCACCACATCAAATTGTTCCTGGGTATATTGCGGTTCAATCACCACGCTAATTTGCTTGCCAATAAAGACTTCCAACTCAGCCATGCTATGGTATTCGTCGTTGATTAACGCATCCTTTACCGCGGGTGAGGCGTACACGGTAAATTTATCCGCCGCATAAGCCCGGTTGACGCGGACGATTTCGCGCAATATTTCAAAACACACGGTTTCTACCGTTTTTAAGGTGCCGCGCCCATCACAAACCGGACATTCAGTGCACAGTACATGCTCCAGACTTTCCCGGGTACGTTTACGGGTCATTTCCACTAAACCAAGCGCTGAAAAACCATGAATATTGGTTTTGGTTTTATCCCGCGCCAAGGCCACTTCCAGACTATGCAACACCCGTTTTTGATGGTCACTGCTTTGCATGTCGATAAAATCAATAATGATAATACCGCCTAAATTACGCAATCTGAGCTGACGGGCAATGGCCTGGGTCGCTTCAGTATTGGTGTTAAAAATGGTCTCTTCCAGATTGCGGTGACCGACAAAGGCCCCAGTGTTGACGTCGATGGTGGTCATCGCTTCGGTCTGATCGATAATCAGGTAACCACCGCTTTTTAAAGGGACTTTTCGATCCAATGCGCGCTGAATTTCGTTTTCGACATCAAACAAATCGAACACCGGCCGCTCACCCGGATAGTATTCGAGCTTAGCGGTCATTTCCGGCACAAATTCTTCGGTAAAGGCATGCAACGCCTGATAAGTCAGTTTGGAATCAATCCGCACCCGTTCTAAATCGCTGCCGACAAAATCACGCAATATCCGAAAAGCTAAGGTCAGATCTTCATACAACATCGCTTCTTTACGATGTTTTTGCCGACGTTTCTGAATTTTGGCCCAGAGCTTTTTCAAAAAACGGGCGTCTTGTTCCAGCTCGACTTCACAGGCGCCGTCGGCGGCGGTCCGGATAATAAAACCACCGTTTTCATCATCCAGACAGCGACTGACAATTTCTTTCAGCCGCGCTCGTTCTTCTGCGCTTTCAATACGTTGCGATACCCCTACATGCGGTGAGCCCGGCATAAAGACCAGATAACGTGACGGCAAGGTAATATCCGTGGTCAAACGGGCACCTTTGGTCCCCAGCGGATCTTTCACCACCTGCACCAGTAGGAACTGGCCTTCGTGCACCAGTAAGCGAATATCTTTCACCGCACTGACTTTTACCTCAAGGTCATTCGAATCGCGCTGCACTATGTCCGACGCATGTAAAAAAGCCGCTTTGTCTAAACCGATATCGACAAAAGCGGCTTGCATTCCCGGCAGCACCCGGCTGATTTTGCCGATGTAGATGTTGCCGACCAGCCCATGTTTGGCCTGACGCTCGATATGGACTTCCTGTAATACACCATTTTCAATCAACGCGACGCGGGTTTCGCTTGGAGTAACATTCAGCAGTAATTCGGCACTCATAATCATCCTTACAGCTGTTGTAGTAACTGATCCGTTTCATATAAAGGTAGACCGACCACTGCAAAATAACTGCCGCTAATTTTCGGAATAAAACGGCTGGCCAGTCCCTGAATGCCGTAACCACCGGCTTTGTCGGCCGGTTCGCCACTGAGCCAGTAATCCTGCATCTGCGCTTCGGTCAGCGGGCTAAACCAGACATCCGTTTTCACTGTGTCAGACAGCACTTTATCGCCGCTCACCAGCGCGATGGCGGTATAGACCTGATGCTGCCGGCCACTGAGCAAACGCATCATCCGCAGAAAATCCTGCTGATCTTGCGGTTTACCAAGCACTACGCCGTCGACCACCACAATAGTGTCAGCACCCAGTACCGGCATCACGGCTGAACTTTGTTCGGTAGCGAGTGGCCCGTTGAGCAGCGCCTGAGCACCGGCTGTCGCCTTGCTAATAGCTAAACGCAGGACATAATCGGTGGCCAATTCACCCGGGGATTGGGTTTCATCGACATCGGCTTTTACCAATTCAAAGTCGACACCCAATTGGGCTAATAATTCACGGCGGCGGGGAGAGGCAGAAGCCAGAGCTATTTTTTGCATAGGCAGTTGGTCGATCACTGTATTTTAAATTGACGCCTGGTACGACGCAAAAACCAAAAGATGTAAGGCCATACTATCATGCCCGTCAGTACTGGCCACAAATAAGCGGCCCGGAAATAGACGCCGGTCAGGAAGTGACTGAGCCAGAACACCAACAGGTGATAAAGCGCCAGCAACAAGCCTACCAGCAGACTTTGCTGCAGTACTGAAAAATTGCGAATTTTCAGATGATTGGCAGCAAATACAAAGCAGATCAAGGAATAACCCAGGGCATTGACCCCAAGTACAGTCCCAACCATCACATCAACCAGGAAGCCCAGCACAAAAGCGGTGCCGATATTCGCCCGATGTGGCAGAGCGAGCACCCAATAGCACAATACCAATAACGGCCAATCGGGTCGGAACAGTTTCACCGCCGCGGGCAGTGGCATCACATTCAGTAACAACGCGAGCAACAACGTCAGATGAATATATAAAAAGCGCCAGGAGTTTTGCATTAGTCCTGTCCTTGCTCAGCGGGGATCATTTCATCAAGGATCTGTGGGTCAACGTCGCTGGTGCCACGATGCGGCCACACCAATAACGCATAACGAATGCGGTCGAGCTTAGCATAGGGTTCGGCGACCACTTGTAAAAAGGGCTGCCGGGCATCCCGCTGAACTTTGGTCACCCGAGCAACCGGATAACCTTCCGGAAACACGCCGTCCAAACCTGAGGTGATTAACCGATCCCCAACATCGATATCGGTGCTATGGGGTAAATGGATCAACCGCAGCGCATCCGATTGACCGATGCCTTCTGCCACCGCGCTTAAGCCGGTGCGTTCCACCCGCACCGACATGGCGTGGGTGTTATCGGCGATTAATAAAGCGCGGCTACTGGACGGCCCGACACTGACCACCTGTCCCAACACACCTAAATCATCGATAATCGGCTGGCTAGTGGTCACGCCATCGCGCGAGCCTTTGTTCAGCACAATCTGATGGCTAAACGGATGGCTGTAGACCGCCAGCACTTCGGCAATCAGCCGTTGACCTTCGGTAACCGGACTGGATCCCAGCAAAGCCCGGAGTTTGTCATTTTCCTGCTGCAGAAACTGCAGCCTTTGCAACTGGCCGTTTTGTAACAACAAGGTGTCTTTTAACCGGCGGTTCTCTTCGAGCAATTTTTGCTGCGACATAAACTGCTCAGATGCGCCAAACACCACATCCTGCGGCATATTGGCCAGATAAAACAGCGGACTGACAGTGGCGGTCAGGTACGAGCGCAGCTGCACCGAGCTGTCCGTATAATGGTCGAGGGTGATCAACCCGACACTACACAACACGGCGATAAAAAACCGCAATGGCAATGACGGGCCACGATCAAAAAAAGGTTTCATGCCGGGAATAAGCGCTCAGTATCTGTTAGTCGTAACTGAACACATCGCCGCCGTGCACGTCGATCATTTCCAGTGCTTTACCACCGCCACGAGCGACACAGGTCAGCGGGTCTTCGGCGACCACCACCGGAATACCGGTTTCTTCCATCAGCAGGCGGTCTAAATCACGCAATAACGCACCACCACCGGTCAGCACCATGCCACGCTCAGAAATGTCTGAGGCTAATTCTGGCGGCGATTGTTCCAGCGCCACCATCACCGCTGACACGATACCCGCCAATGGTTCTTGCAGCGCTTCGAGAATTTCGTTGCTGGTCATGGTGAAGCTACGAGGTACGCCTTCTGCCAGATTCCGGCCACGCACTTCAATTTCCAGAATCTCATCGCTTGGGTAAGCCGAACCGATTTCGGTTTTGATCCGTTCTGCCGTAGCTTCACCGATCAGGATGCCGTAGTTACGGCGGATGTAGTTGATGATGGCGTCATCAAATTTGTCGCCGCCGATCCGCACCGACGACGAATACACCACGCCGTTTAAGGAGATGATGGCAACTTCAGTGGTACCACCACCGATATCGACCACCATCGAACCGGTTGCTTCTGACACCGGTAAACCCGCACCGATAGCGGCGGCCATTGGCTCGTCGATTAAGTACACTTCACGTGCACCAGCGCCTTGCGCAGATTCACGGATGGCGCGGCGTTCTACCTGGGTCGAACCACAAGGCACACAGACCAATACCCGCGGGCTTGGCCGCAGGAAACTATTGCTATGGGCTTGTTTGATAAAATGCTGCAGCATTTTTTCGGTGACGTAGAAGTCGGCGATCACGCCGTCTTTCATTGGACGAATGGCTTTAATATTACCAGGGGTGCGGCCTAACATCCGCTTGGCGGCGTGGCCAACGGCAGCGACGCTTTTGGGGCCACCGGCACGCTCCTGACGGATGGCAACCACAGATGGTTCGTTCAGCACGATGCCTTGCTCTTTAACATAAATCAGTGTGTTGGCTGTACCCAGATCGATGGATAAATCGTTTGAAAATAAACCGCGTAATTTTTTTAACATGAACAGAGTTAATCCTACTTTAGGGGGGCGCCAACTACGGTCACGTGCACCTCAAAGGTCAACACACAACACGACAAAATTTGTGCGCATATTTTAAGAAACAATGCGCCAAGAAAATAGCTCTATCTTACACTTTTACAAAATTAAACCAAGAAACATATCCAGATGTAGGCCAGAACCAGCAATGTCTGGCTACCAGTGAAGGCGAAATTGAATGTAAGACCAGTAGGAGTGGTTCAGGTTCCGATTTAAATCCGGCATCAGCTGCAAAGAATACACTTTCCTCTGAGCAAATGAGTTAATTGTTGGGCGAGAGCACAATGTGGTGAATTGGATGTTTTTTTAGTTCTTTTCATTCGCGGTTATAGATAACGGACACGGGTATTGAATGCGTACACGCGTATTGATGGCGGATGACGCTGCGCTGATCCGCCCTACGCAAAAAATCCGTGTAGCAAAAAACAAAGCACCGTAGGGCGGATCAGCGAAGCGCCATCCGCCAGTCACCACAAATATGTTTAACACCTTGTTTAAAAAAACCGTAGGGCGGATCAGCGAAGCGCCATCCGCCACTTGCCACAAATATGTTTAACACCTTGTTTAAAAAAACCGTAGGGCGGATCAGCGAAGCACCATCCGCCGGTCACCACAAATATGTTTAACACCTTGTTTAAAAAAACCGTAGGGCGGATCAGCGAAGCGCCATCCGCCAGTCACCACAAATGTGTTTAACACCTTGTTTAAAAAACCGTAGGGCGGATCAGCGAAGCGCCATCCGCCAGTCACCACAAATATGTTTAACACCTTGTTTAAAAAAACCGTAGGGCGGATCAGCGAAGCGCCATCCGCCAGTCACCACAAATGTGTCTAACACCTTGTTTAAAAAACCGTAGGGCGGATCAGCGAAGCGCCATCCGCCACTTGCCACAAATATGTTTCACATCTTGTTTAAAAAACCGTAGGGCGGATCAGCGAAGCGCCATCCGCCAGTCACCACAAATATGTTTAACACCTTGTTTAAAAAAACCGTAGGGCGGATCAGCGAAGCACCATCCGCCAATCACCACAAAAATGTTTAACACCTTGTTTAAAAAAACCGTAGGGCGGATCAGCGAAGCGCCATCCGCCAGTCACCACAAATATGTTTAACACCTTGTTTAAAAAAACCGTAGGGCGGATCAGCGAAGCGCCATCCGCCACTTGCCACTTGCCACAAGTCGGTTAATTTTCGCGCCAGAAAATCTGCCGGTTATTGCCCCGGAATCCGCCAAATACTGCTTCTCCTTGCGGATTTTCCAGCGGCTGGGTGTTGTCGGGAACCCAGTCAAATTGTAACCAGGGGTAATCGCTGAGCTGATATTGCAACGGATAACGACTTTCCACCCCTGGTGCGGACAGCAATAAATCAAAAGCGGCGCTGTTGCCATTTTGCAATAAGCTGTTGTTGCCACTCACCGTCAGTGCTGGCTGGGCACCTGCGGTGACCAATAACCGTGAGGGTTGCACCGGACTGCAATTGTCGGCCGGATGCGGCACAAATTGCTGGCCATTCCAATATTCGGCTTTCAGTTGCACCGGCAAGTTACTTTGCTCAGAGCCCAGCGCATTGACAATCTGCAGCCGGCCATAGCGCCAGGGTTGTGCACTCGCCAGTGTTTTGCTGAGGCAATTTCCCGCGCTTACACAATCCCCCACCGTATTCGTGCGCTGATCCAATCCCGCCAGTAAACTGACCTGACCGTCATTGTCCTGCAGCGTCAGGCCGAACAGCACCGATTCAAAAGGCCCGTCAACGCTGACCGCGCGTAGCAGACTAAATGGCTCTGACGTGCGGGTTGAAATCCCATTGAGCCAGCTCATGCCGGTGGCTGGTTGTTGAATTCTGGCGGTTAAATCGGTGCCATTATTCTGGTTTTCCGCCACCAGCGACGAGGTTGCTTTGGCAAAGCTTTGACGGTAGTTTGCCGTCACGACGCCTGATGCATTTAATGCACGAACCGTGCTGGTTAATGAAGCTGGCTGTGACAGATAGTGAAAACTGCCACAACTACTGCTGATACTACTGCTTTGCAGTTCAAACCGGTGCGGCACGATCCGCCCCAGCAACTGGGGCATGCTACTGCCCAAAGTGATTGGCATCCCGAGGTAGGTCAGATTGCCACCGGCTTGCAAACTGAAAATACCGACCTCACTTAAACTCATATTGACCAGCGTTTGCGCGCTTGCCTGCGCCTGGTGGTTATAACTGGCCGGCGTAATCGTACCCAAAACACCGCCAGCAGGCTGCACTAAGGTATGGGACAAGGGCACACTGCTGCGGATAAAAGATGGCGTTCTGGCGTTATCACAAAAATTGCTATCGCCATCACTTTGCCAGGCGCGGGCGCTGATCGTCGTACTGAATAATTCCCCGGCTTTTTTGTAGACCGGGCAATCTGCCGTGGCCGTTGCGCAATACTGCTCCGCTTCAATGCAAAGCCCATGGGGCGCGCTGACAAACAGATCTGCACCCGTCATCACTAACCCAGCATCATTGGTGGCGATACTTCCGCTATAACGGGCGTTTAAATTGAGCTGACCGGCATCAGCATAATTCAGGCCGATCGTCGCTTCGCCATTGGCATTGAAACTCAAAGTGATGGGCGTGGCACTGCCCGATGCAGTGCCGATATTGCTGCTGGTTGCGCCATGACTCAGCACCACCCGAGCCGCCGGCACCGCACTTGGCGTGGTCGGACTGACATAATCCGACCAAAAACTGACACTGCGGTTGACGTTGGAAAAACTGGGCACACACGCCTGACTGCCGTCGCTTTTAACCGCCCGCACCAGAATGGAACTGACCGGTTTGGCAGCGAGTTTATCCGGGACATCAAACACCAGGCCGCTGTTGGCAAAGGCCACGTTGCAATTGGCGGCGGTTAATGAAGCACCAATCTGGCATAAGGTGGTACTGAGTGGCTTAGTTGCAGGCGTTGACGATGAAACACCGACCGTCACTGTTGCAGGCGTCGTTTGCGAAAAAGTTGCAGTGGCGGTGCCACCGCTAAAATTCAGGACATTACCGCCGGTCAAGCCCGTACCGCTAATCCAGCCCGATGTAGGGCTTAACCTGGCACTCACCGGCCCGGTCACCAGCTCAGAGCAGGATGGGTTTTTACAGGCTTTGATGGTAAAAGTTTCTGCCTTGCAGGTGAGTGCCTGACCCGAATAGGTGAATTCAAAATGGTCGATCTGCTCACCCACGGGTTCAGATTTTAGCGCGCAAATCTGCAGATTATCTAACTCGTGGATATTATTCGAACCACCGGTTGAACCGGTCAGCGACAGCGCGAAATTTGCCGGCACTCCCGCCTGACCGGTCGCCGTCAACGCATTAAAATTGTTAATTAAGGTTTGATAACCAGTGCCGGTATTGCGTTCGACTTTCACCATCGCCTGACCGCTGACTCTGGAATCGACCGTGACTTTATAGCGGTGCGCCGGACTGACGTTATTGTTATCCACCACCGGCGATAAACAATTCGTGTTGGTATTGGTGGTCCCGTTGTTACAGGTTCCGGCCAAATAACGATAACCGCTACTACCCGAACCTGAACCGCGTAAGGCTACGGACTGTAACCGCCGCCCCGGGCTTGCCGGCCCTCCTTCGGCGGAGAAATTACCGTATTCATCAATCCCGATGCCTAACCAGCCGCCGGCAAACCCCGGAATGCCCGGTTTGATACCATACCCGAGTGGCCCACCAAAGGCGCCCGGCTGCGGTGTGATGCTGGCATCGGACAGCACCACCGCCATGCCATCGGCCCCTTCGCCGCTGGTTCTGCCATAGGCAAACTGATCAAATTCCACAATCACCAGATTGGCAAGCCCTGGGAACAATCGCTGAAAGCTGGCGGCAGTCGATTGATTGCCGACATTCTGGGTGATCCGCAAGCGGCCATTGACGATAGCAGGTGTAAAGTTACCACTGCTGCGACTGACCACCCAGCTGTCGCTTAAGCTGCTGGCCTGAAAGTTGTCATTAAAACAGCTTAATCCCAGACCACAGACCGCGCCCCCCTCCAGCAAGCTGAGGGCGGTGCTGTTAAACGCAAAGCTGCTGCTGGATCCACTACTAATTGCGCCATTGGCAGTGATGCCGCCGTTAATCACAGTGCCGGCACTGTCATTGATCGTCATGCCACCGCCGGCCAGAATAAAACCATTAATTTTGACATTATTCCCGATGCTGACCGACCCACTGACCACCAACAGCAGATTCTGCGCCGCACCCGCCTGATTTAACTGCACATTGTTGCCAATGGTCAGGCTCCCATTGACAAAGATCCTGACCGTGGTGCCGGTTGCATTAAACGAAGTATTATTGGCAATATTGCCGGTGAGAAAATAATCACCTGCGGTCAGACTGGCCGGTAGGCTATTGATGCTGGTCGCGCCGGTGACGTTGTAGCAAGCCGGATGATCCGAAAAACAATATCCCCAGGCGGGCACTGCAGAATTCCCCCGCACCGCCTGAGTCCAGATTTGGCTGCAACTTTCGCCAATCGCCCACACCTGACCCAACCAGCAACAAGCGAAAAAATACAGCCACAGCCTTAGTGTCATCAATACGCCTCCATCACCACAACCCGACTGCTGGTAAGATCACCGGCCTGACAACGTCCGGTACTGGTCAGCCGGTACAAGGGCCGGGCCGGCAGATCGGGATTACTGACCTGTAAACAACTGAGGGTCGCGGTGCAACTTTCTAACCCTGGCTGATTAAATGAGAAACTGGCTGAAACGGCCGTGCAACTTGCACTCGAGTTCAGCGGGAACAGCTGCACCAACCCCAACTGCAGGCCCGATTGCGCGGCATTAAAAGCACGATTGCCCTGCACTTCAATACTGACCGAGGTACTGGCACTGATCAGTTGCCTGCCCAGCGCCAACAACAACACGCTCATCAGCACAATGATAAAGAGCGCCATCACCAGCGAACTCCCGCGATTGGCAGCAGTTTGACTGGTTTTTAGCTGACTTGTTTTCAAATCATGGTTGTGGTTAAGGCACATTCGGAATATGAACCTCATGATTAAAAAACAAATCCTGACCGACATCCCGCGCCGGGCTAAAACGCCAGAACAGATGCAGTACTGCGTTGCGGTTTAACACGGCAGCATTGAGTAAAAACGCCGGTTCGCCGCTTTGATTGGTCAGGCCATTGGCGATCACTTCGCCGGTCCCGACCGGTGGCGGTAATTGCTGTGCCACACTAAAACCATAGCCGCTATAGCGTCTGAGCTGCTGCCCAACCAGACAAAAACTGACCGGGCTGTCCAGCAGATAAAAGCGTTTTTGCGGAGATTCAGTGATATAGGTCATGGCTTGGCCACTCACATCATCGAGTTTGATCCGCCGGGTATTGGCATTGCCATCAGCGTCGTCCGGCGCATTTTGCACCGCCGCCACCACGCCACTTCGCGCTTGCGCGATATCATAAATATGACTTGGATCGGTCGGATACACACTCAGCCGTTGCCCAGCCTGCGGACTCCAGCCGGTGCTGATGGTGGTGATGCCAATCCAGTTGCGCCGGGTTGGAAAAAGCGCTAGATCCCGGTAGACGCCACTTTGGATTAAAGGAGTAAATTCGACGCAGCTGATGCTGCCATCGCCGCTACTGAGCACCCGCACACTATTGGGCACCGCACCACGCAGCTCCCGCACCACCCGCTCCAGCGCAAAACGGCTTTGTTGCAAGGTTTGCTGCACTGCGGTGCCATCGACATACATGCTGGCGCCGATCCGCAAATAGCTGGTGATACCGGTGGCTAAAATACCCAGCAACAACATCACCACCACCAGTTCAACCAGCGTCACCCCGCGCTGCTGTTTCTGGCATGCAGTCACTGGGTGTGGTGATGAAGGCAATAACTGGCTGCCCATTACCAGTTTCCCTTGTAGCTGCTAAAGGCGATGTGATCACCCGAGGGCAAAATCACCCGGATATCGACGCGTTTCGCCCTTTGATTGGGCAAACCAATCTCAGCACCAGCATAGCTGACGAACACTTCGACCTGAAAATTACGGTAACTCTCGGCCAGACTTTGATTCAGAATATTGCTCACAGCCGCGCCATCCCCGCGAAAACAGTGGAAATCATCCACGTCATCATATAAATCGCGGCTGGTTTCTTCGGTGGCGCTACTCATGCCACTGACCGGACAAACCGGTATCGCAGCGATGCAGCTGCCAGCACCGGTTTCGCCGCAGCGCAGTAAGTTACTACCCCGGCTGGAATTTTCATCAAAGCTGCGCGCCATAATTTCATTCATCAGACTATGGCCGAGCTCCGCCGCCCGCACCTGCTGCCAGGGCTCGGAACTTCGGATATACATCGGCCCTAACACACTACTGATTAGCAGCAGCGCGATCCCCAGCACCACCACGCCGACAATCAGCTCAACCAGGGTAAAGCCACAACTGCGCGCTGTTGATGTTGGCAGAGCGGGTGGACACAGCGGCCGTTTTAACATAACTGCAGATATCCGCTGCTGTTCACGCAGATCCGCTGCGCGATGCTGTTTTGACTCAGGGTAATTTGACAACCGCCAGCACAAGCACCTTGTGGCCGCCCCCAGCTGTCAAACCGCAATAACAAAGGTAGCCCAACCGAGCTACTGACCGTGGCACCAGTTTGCCAAATGATTTGTTGTGGATTACTGGCGTCCGGGCTGAAACTCGCTGACGCAGTACAGGCGTTGCTATCGGCGAAACCGGCAGCGGTATTGGAAACGACTAAAGTTGGGCAGCTGGTGGCAAGACTTGCAGTATCCTGCATACTTTGCAGCTGTAGCTGATGCGTTAAGGCCAGCAACTGGTCGCGCTGGCCTTGTAAGGTTTCATCTTCCACACTAAAAAATTTTGGCAGTACGGTGACTGCCAAAATCCCGCCGATCAGGATCACCACCACCAGTTCAACTAAGGTAAATCCGGTTTGGTTTTGCATGATCGGCTCTTGTCACGCGACTGAATTAACAGCCAGCGGTTCTGAGATCAATCACTGGTTTCACCCCTGCGCCAGAGGATTTTTTATAAATCAGCACACAAGCATCAGCCGCATTCGTTGGGGCATTTGAGGTCGCCGGTCGCACTGTCACATCATTTGTGGTGATACTTAACTCTGTATTTTCAACGCCTTGGGCAATAACCCAGTCTGTGGTGGATAAATCCAATACTTTGGTTAATTCAGCTGCAGTTGAATCAACATAGCCATAAACCAAATTTATTGCCGGATTCGCCGTGGTGTGAGTAGCGGCGTTTTGCTTACTGGCAATAATCGCCTTGGCATACACCTGGGCATTGGCACTTTCAATCGAGGCTTTTACCGCCTGCAAAGTGCTGGCCTTGGCATCACCGGATAAGTTTAAAAACTTCGGTGCTGCCGTCACGGCCAAAATGCCCAGAATCACAATCACAATGACCAATTCAACGAGGGTAAAACCTTGATTACGTTTCATAAAACTCTCTAACTGCTTATGGAATTACGGTTTTAATAAGAAAGAACTTACCTGGCCGTTAGCTGGGTTGTAACTAAAACCGTTGCTGGTCAGATTGTCTGTCGGTGCAGCAGCTAAACCTTTCGTCTGGTGATAATTGCAAACGTTTGCTGCAGCACGCACATAAAACAGATTGTTGGTGCTAAAGGTCGTTGAAGCATAATTGGTATTGCCATTCCCCTGAAACACGTTTTGAATTAAAAACAAACAATCAGCCGCATCGACTGTACTGACAAGCGTATTATTTGCCGGATCACCTGAAGGATAGCCAATAGTACCATCGACCCCAATATTGATACCGTCATAGTTTACCTGTGTGGTGTTAGCCGCTACGTTGCCATTTGGACGACCTGCAACCTCCCAGCCAGCTCTGACTAAACCGACAGCAGAAGCAAAACCACCAGCGGTCCCCTCGACAGATGCATCTTCCGCTTGCGCAGTTACATTTAAAAACCGCGGTAACGCCGTTGCTGCTAATAAACCCAGAATAATAATAACGATCACTAATTCAATTAAGGTAAAACCTTGTTGCCGTTTAGAGATTGATTTCATGGTATTGCTCCGCATGGATAAATTTCTATGTATAGATCACTAATTAATGACAGCTTTTTTGACAATTGCCAAGCTTCGTTTATCCCCTTCATCCTTGAAACCTCAGGGTTGTTGGCAAATGCACTCGCCCAAGTCACATAGAACAGCTATGTTCCTGGGGTCTCGCACACTTGCCGCGGTTCCACCGCGGCCTCTGAGCCTTCAATGATTTTGGGTATTAACTTCCTTTTTTATAAGCGTTCAGCATGTCCCACATTGGGGTGAAAATCCCCAAGGCCAGGATCAACACCATCACCGCTACAATCACAATCAGGATCGGTTCAATTTTGGCGGTCAGACTCTTTAAATCAAACGCCACTTCCCGTTCATAAAACAGGGCTACTTCCTGCAACATATCATCGACCTGACCGGTTTCTTCGCCCACCGCCAGCATTTGCATCACCAGCGGGGTAAATAAATTGCTCTGCCCGGATACCCGCACCAGACTCTCGCCGCGCTCGATATTGCGCCGCATCTCGCGGATTTTTTCCGCCATAAAATCATTGTCGACCGCTTCCGCCACGAGGCTTAACGCCGAAGTGAGCGGTACCCCGGCGCGCAGCATCAGCGAAAAACTACGGGCATACCGGCCGAGCGTGGCGCGGTTAATAATGTCGCCCATAATGGGTAGGCGCAGCTTCAGCTTGCTCCAGCGATAACTGCCGTTGGGTGTTTGCAGGTATCGATACAAAGCAAACACCGAAAGCAGTACCGCGACGAGTAAATAGGGCCAATAGTTGATAAAGAAATTCGAGGTTGCCAACAGGACACGGGTCGCCCACGGCAATTCAGCATTAAACCTCGCAAACATATTGGCAAACTGTGGGATCACAAACAGGTTTAGAATCACCATCGCTGCCACTATCGCCAGCAATACAAACATCGGATAACGGGTGGCTTGTTTGATTTGCTTGCGGGTTTCCATTTCCTGCTCGAAATAATCTGACAATTGCGAAAAGGCATCATCGAGCCGACCGGTATTCTCACCAACATGCACAATACTGACAATCAGCCGGTTAAACACTTTCGGGTGACTGGCCATCGCCACCGATAAATTACGGCCTTTTTCCAGCTGATCGGCTAAATCCGACAGCACCAGTTTCAGCGCTTTGGAGGTGGTACTCTCTGCCAGGCCACGAATGGCGCGGATAATCGGAATACCGGCACGCATCAGCGAATACATCTGCCTGGCGAAGACAATCAGCTCCATCAGGCCGACTTTGGGCTGACTGAGGTTCATTTGCCACCAGGGCGCTGATTGATCCGGAATCAGTTCAATCTGCAGCGGGATCAGCAAACGGCGGCTAAGTAAATCGGCAGCAGTGCTTTCACTGCCCGCTTCAATGACGCCGTTTTGCAGTTGCCCGTTCTGATCGCGCGCTGCATATCGATAATTAGCCATTAGCTGCCGGCTCCATCAGCTTGCAGATCATCAAGCTCCACATATTCCGAGACTTTGATCACTTCCTCCAAGGTGGTAATACCTTGCCGTGCATAATCCAGCGCCATGCTGCCAAGAGTTCGGAAACTTTCCGACTGATAGGCCAGATGCGCAAATTCTTCACTGTCGTTACGCCGTAGCGCATCAGCCAAAGGTTTGTTGATCACCAACAGTTCAAACACCCCCAGCCGGCCTTTATACCCACTAAAGTTACAGGACTGACAACCACGGCCTTGCCAGAATTTCAGCTCGCCTCGGGCTTTAAAATGCGCCAACCAGGTTTGCTCCAGCTCATCCGGCTGATACGGCTGTTTACAATGCTGGCAAATTCGCCGCACCAGCCGCTGCGCCACAATGGCGCGTAATGCACTGGCGACCAGATAAGGCGCTGCACCCATATCAATCAGGCGCAAAGTACTGGTGACCGCATCGTTGGTGTGCAAAGTCGACAACACCAGGTGACCGGTTAACGCGCCACGCAGACCCATTTCGGCGGTTTCCTGATCGCGCATCTCACCGACCATCAGAATATCCGGATCTTGCCGCAGACTGGTGCGTAGCACGCCGGCAAAATCGAGGCCGATTTTATGGTTGATTTGCACCTGATTAATCCGGGGTAACCGATATTCCACCGGATCTTCGACGGTGATTATTTTCACCCCAGGCTGGTTCAGCTCCGACAATACGCCATACAAAGTGGTGGTTTTGCCCGAGCCGGTCGGGCCGGTCACTAACACCATGCCATGCGGACTTTGGATAATCCGCCGCAGTTTGTGCAGTAAATCATCCGGCATGCCGGTTTCATCGAGCGATAGCAAACCGGCCGACTGATCGAGTAAACGCATCACCACCGATTCGCCATGCTGCACCGGCATGGTCGACATCCGCACATCGATGGTGTGACCTTTGACTTTAATCTGAAAACGACCGTCCTGCGGCAGGCGTTTTTCCGAAATATCCAAGCCTGCCATCAGTTTTAACCTAAGCACTAAAGCCGAGGCGATACCGGTTTCTTTCAGGATATTTTCCTGCAACACGCCATCAATCCGCTGCCGGATCCGCAGCACTTGTTCGTCCGGTTCGATATGAATATCCGAGGCCCGCACCTGCACCGCATCTTCAAACAACGACTGTAATAACCGGACTATGGTGTTGTCTTTGTCGTTTTCGGCGCTTAATGCCGTAAAATCAATGGTGTCAGTGTCTTCGTACTCTTCCTGCAGCTGATGCGCGATGGTTTCAATTTCTTTGGTACGGCGGTATAAGTTGTTAAATGCTTCGATCAGCTGGCTTTCGCGCACCACCGCAATTTCAATCACTTTGGGTTCCAGCAGCGGCGCGATTTGGTCGAGAATGGATAAATCGGCTGGGTCGCTCATGCCCAATAACACGGAACTGCCGCGATCTTCCAGCACTAATGCCCGTAACCGGCGGGCATGCACTTCCGGCAATAACTGGGCAGCTTTGGGGTCAATCCGTAATTTGGTGATATCTAAAAAGGACACATTGAGCTGCTGCGCTAAAAACTGCAGCAGTTGCTCTTCAGTTAAAAAAGCCAAATCAATCAGGCTGGCGCCGAGTTTACGACCTGTTTGCTTTTGTTCTGCCAAAGCGCGGCTCAGCTGCTGTTCGCTGATAATGCCTTCATGCACCAGCAAATCACCCAAACGCATTTTTAGACGAGGTCTTTCCATCACGAAGCTCTTTTTAATGGCGCGACATTTTTCATGGTAGCGCGAGTCTTTGTTGAATAAATTGCCGGCTGGCCGCTGATAACCCAGGTAAGGCATAAGCCTGCTGATAGGCGGCCCGCGCTTGCGCAAGCTCTGCCAGGTGCTCATGCGCCAACGCTTTGCCGAGCCAGGCTTGCGCCAGCTGCGGCTTTAACTGCAATAATTGCTGCCAGCTGGCGAGTGCCCCAGGGTAATCTGCCAGTTGTTGCCGGGCATTGGCCTGTAATTGCCAACTCTCTGCGCTGGCAAATTCCGGCGGAATTTGTTGCAACAATTGCAGCGTTTGTCGCCATTGTTGCTGCTGACTCGCCTGACGCGCCGATTGCAATACAAACTGCAGTTGTTGCAGCTGCTGTGCTCTGGCCTGCGCTCTGGCAAGGACTTCAGGATCCTGCACGACTTTTTCAACTTGCATGCTGCTGGGCTGCTTGGTTGCCATTGTCTGCGCCTGCCAATCCGGTTGTGGCGTTGCGGCAAAAACTTCACTATCCCCAGCGGCGACCTTGCGCCCCTGAGCATCGCTCAACTCTGCCGCACTCAACGGTGCCGTGTTGACCTGAGCTGCGGGACCAGCGGTTGCCACCGCCACACGGGCCTGCTCCGCAGCTGTCGGCGAAGCCACCGCAGGTGCCAACCCCGTCGGCGAGTCGACCATCTGCTGCATGACCGGTCGTGCTGCCGGTGGGGGCGCGCTGGCCGCGATCTGCTTAGCTTGCACTGTGGTTTGTGCGGGCCCGATATTTTCAGGATCTGTATTTTCGGCAACTGATTTGTCAGCATCGGTATTTTGAGCAATAGCCTGCTCTGCTGGCTCCGGGTCGGTCTGAGCAGCGAGGACCACCTCCGGTTCAGAGGGATCGGTAGTGCTCGACGCCGTGGCAGAGACCACGGCCACCTCAGGTGCCGATGACGGCAACGTGCTCTGCAGCAAAGGCCAACTCAACCCGCTGATCAATACAACGACCGTCAACAACAGCAGCAGCGGCCACCTTTGCTGCAAAACCCCAGGCTTCACCTCTGCCAAAGTGATGCTCTGACCTTCCGAAGAAGCCGCCAGCGACCGGCTCGTCGCAGGTTGTTGTTTATCGAGGTCGCGCAGCATCTGATTAATCACGCTCATATCACACCCGCCGGCATCCACCACCAAAGAAGCAACAGGGTTGCCGCCAGCCACGGCCACCACGGCAGCGCCGGTTTTACATCTTCAGTATCCAGCACCGCTTGCCACACCAAGGGCCAGCTGATGCTGGCAAGCCCTTTGCCATACCCCAACATTAACGCTTTATGCGCCAGAATATTTAACAGTCTTGGTATACCGCGACTGAAATACCACAGCAGCCACAGAGCCGCCGGCTGAAACAGTGGCTTGCGCACACCGGCCACTTGCAGTCTGGCCTGCAGATAACACTGCACTTGCCGGCGGTTTAGCACGGCAAGCTGATAAGAAAAACTGATCCGCTGGCGCAATTGCCGGAACTGATAACTAGCCAGTCGGCGGTCCAGCTCCGGCTGCCCAAACAATACCACCTGCACCAGTTTGCGTTGTTCAGTCTCCAGGTTCGTCAGTAAGCGCAAAGCTTCCAGCGTATCATCCGGCAGTGCCTGCGCCTCATCAATCAACAGCACCACCGGTTTTTGTTGTGCCGCCAGCAACATCAATTGGCGCTGTAATAACTGCGTCAGTTGCGGGCCGTCGATATTGGCCGATTGCTTTAAACCCAGCTCCAGCGCCAACGCCCATTTCAGTTCGAGTGGCGTGAGATTCGGATCCGGTACATACGCCAGCGCCCACTGTGGCGGGGCTTCCTGCAACAACTTACGACAGAGCAAGGTTTTGCCGGTGCCGACTTCGCCGGTGACCTTAATAAAACCTTCCCCTTGCGTCAACGCGACCTGCAGAACCTCCATCGCCTGTTGATGGGTCGGCAAGTCAACATAAAACGCCGTATTCGGCGTCAGGCCAAAAGGCACTTGTTGCATGCCAAAGTGCTGCAGGTACATCATCAGCGTTGCTGCGCCCAATCCCGCACTAAATCACTGGATTGCTGAATTTGTTGCTGCCAAACGCCGTTTTCAACCACGGTCGGCTTTAACAAAATCACCAGCTCTTTTTTCTTCTCGGTTTTGGTTTTGGATTTAAATAAATTGCCCAGCAGCGGGATCGACGACAACCCCGGCACGCCGCTTTCGCTGTCACTGACCACGGTTTGCATCAGCCCCCCAATCACCACAATTTCGCCGTTGCGGGCACGGATAATCGTGTCGGACTCGCGGATATTACTTTGGGCCAGCGGTAACACAATGCGTTCTTCACTCAGCTGAATGGTCTTGGTTTGCTCGGCGGTTTCGGTAACGGACGGATGCACATGCAAAATCACCTGACCGTTCTGGTCAATTTGCGGCGTCACATCCAGCGCAATCCCGGAGAAAAACGGCTGCAAGGTCACTGAAGGGGTGGTGTTTTGGATCCCACTGACGGTGGAGGACGTGTTATTGGACACATCGGTGACAAAATATTCGTCCTGCCCTACTTTGATCACCGCTTTTTGATTGTTGATTGCTGTCACCCGCGGGCTGGACAGCACCTGCGCATCGCCCTGAGTTTCCAGCAGGCTGATCACGCCGCTAAAATCGGCATTTTGAAAGGCAATGCTGGTCAGGCCGCCAATTTGCCGGCTGATATCGTTACCAAAACTCCCCACGCCGGTATTAATCCGTAAATCGGTCGAATCGATAGTGGCCAGCGCATTTTGCCAGTTGATCCCTTGCTGATAATCATCGCTTAACGTGACTTCAATAATCTTGGCTTCCAACACCACCTGGCGCTGCAAATGTTGTTCAGACTGAGTTAAAAAGGCCCGCACTGCGGCGATTTCATCCGGCATGCCACGTACCGTCACCAGACCCGCTTGTGGCGAGACCACCACAGTCCGCTGCTCGCCACCGCCTAAAATGCCGCTGACCGCTTTTTCCAAATCTTTCCAGAAATCGGTGGTGCTGCCGCTTTGAATGGTACTGCCATTAAACTGTTGTTGCTGGTTTTGCTGACCATTGTTCAGATTGTCGAGCTGATTATTTTGCGGATTCTGATTATTCTGATTGGAACGATTGTTGCGGTTGCCGCCACTCTGATTGTCCTGAGACACGCCCCCGGAATTCACCGCAATCGATGACAAGCCAACCCTTTGCATCAACAGATAATTCACCGCAATAGTTTCAGTACGCAGTCCGGCCGGATAAATCTGATACACATTGCCGGTCAGCCGCACATCAAAGCCATACATTTGCTGGATTACTTGTAACACCTCCGGCAAGGTCACTTGCTTTAGCTGCAGGCTGATCTGCCCCTGAACTGCCGGATGCACCATCACGCTAAAGTCAGAATCCAGCACCAGGGATGCAAAGAACTCCGATAACTCCACATTGAGCGCGGACACGTTAAAACGGGGTTGTAGCAGATCGGGACGCAGCGGTGGTAGCGGACTCAACAAGTCATCTTGGACTGCAGCCGGCACCTGCAAGGGCTGTGGCGCAGCGGCGGTCTGCTGCATTTTTTCCAGCTCAGCCTGAGTATTGCGGGCCGCCTGTGGCTCCTGCAACGCCTGACAAGCACTGAGTAACGGCAGCGACATGGTCATCAATAACAAAGATTTTTTCAGCATCATTTTCGCTACTTCGTTGTGGTGGTTGTTTGAAAAAGATTCAGCGTCAGTCGGCGGTCTTCCCGGACCAGGATCACCTGGCTGGCACTGATGCTGCGAATCTGGTAGGCGCCAAGTGGGTCACCGGCTTTTCGCCATTGCCCGTCAATCAATGCCTGATGGCGCGTCCCTTGCGATCGAATCATACTGAGCTTGGGCAAAGCTTCCGCCGCTTGCGCCGGGCTGCCAGCGACGGGTAACTCGAACAGTGCTTCCGGTCGGGTCGGATCCGCCTTCAGCTCAGCTGACTGCAACCCAGGCAGTAGGAGCACTGCGCTCAATAAACCCGGCAGAAATCGCTTAAATTTTAAGGTAACTGTCATTTTCGCTTACCGTTTCCAATTCCAGTTGCAACTGCCCCAGCGGGTACTCTTTCACCTGATAGTCCAGCCGGCGCCAATGCAGTTGCCAGGGCAGTTGCTCTAATCTTTGTAGCAACTGTTGTAAGCCGGAATAAGGGCCGGTAAAGGTCAGCTGAGTGCTGTGACGATACAGCAATGGTGTTTCCAACGTCTCGGGCGTGGCACCAGGCAGCATCACCGCCCGCGCCGGGGCATTTTCAAGCGCAACCAACCGAATACTTTGCTGTTGATTCAATACATCCTGCAACAGCTGCACCATTTGCTCGCCACTGATGTAACGGCCAGTGACACTGCGGATTTGTGTCAGCAACTGCTGCTCTTCCTGCTGCATCTGGTCGATATTTTGCTGCAACTGCAGGTCCGGATCGACCATCAACGCACGCTGAACTTCGTCGATTTGCTGCTGTAAACCGGTAATTTGTTGCAAACTGCTACGATTTTGCTGCTGCAGCTGCTGGTGCATCTGCCATAAAGGCTGCACCAGATACAACATACCGAGCCACAACACTAACAACGCGGAACCATAGCCAATCAACACCCGCTCGCGCAGCTGCATGGTTAAAAATCGTTCTGAATATTGTTGCCACTGACTCATGGTTGACCTCCGCTGTCGGGCGTAACCGCTGCAGCAGAGCTCTGCGGGGTGACCGCCTGTGGCGACTGCAATAAACTTTCTGGGGCCAGAATGTCAGGCTTGGCGCTGACCTCAAATTGCAAATAAGGCGCCTGCGCCAGAGGCTGCAACTTCACGCCATCGAAATTCTGGCCCTGTAATAAAGGATTTTTGCCAAGCGCCACTAACCAGCGTGGCAGTAGCTGACTGTCTTTGACCACACCGCTAAATTGTTGCTGCTGACCCAGCTGAAAGCCGGTCAGCCAGATCCCTGGCAAGTCGATGGCCGCCAGGTGGTTCAGTACCTGCGAATACTGCGGTGGCGTTTGACTGATTTCCTGCTTCAGATAACCGAGCAATTGCTGCTTTTGGCTGATACTTTGCTGCAACTGTTGGGCTTGCTGCTGCAACAGGGCCGACGGCTGGCGACTGGCCAGACTGGTTTGAAAGACTTCAAGTTCAGTTAACTTACTTTGCACCTGAGTAGCAACCAGCGCGGCTTGCTGACGTTGCTGCAGCACTTGTTGGTAGTTCCACAGGCCGGCTACAACCACGAGGAGCATGACCGAGCCCAGCATCCACAGCACCTGCGATAGCGGCATTTTTTCCACTTTCGGCTGCAGTACCGCCTGATATAAATTGACCCGAAGCTTCATAATGTCGCTCCAGTAGGGTCTGCCGGCTGATTGAGCTCCAGGGCGCCAGCAACCGTTAGCCAATAATCCTGTTGTTCGGCTTTGTTCAGCCCGGGCAGCAAGGCCGCCAAATCCAATGTTCTCACCTGGCCAAAGCCATTATCGGCGAAATACTTCACGATAGCGGGCAGCTCATTACTGGCGATCTGAAATAGAATTTCCTTCACCGGCGCCTGGCGTAACTGACCTTCAAAATAATCCAGCGACCGCTGCACTTCGAGCAGCAGATTATCGAGCATGCCTTGGGATAATTCGGCAATACTATATTGGTCTATCCGGTTAAAACCGCGCAGACGTCGCGAAAAATACAAGGCACCCTGCCGAATGATTTGCAGCATTAATTCCTGACCCGGTTGATGCACGATCAGCATCACCGCCGCATTTTGCACCGGCACCAGATTACGCGGCAACCATTCTTCGGGCTGAATATTCAGCAACCGGACCTTGCGCCGCTGAAGTTCACGACACAGCTCCTGTAAGCTGCTTCTGGACGTCACCACCAGATTAATCCTCGGTGACTGCTGGCTGGTCTGCTCCGGTAAATCCATATAGTCCAGTAACATATCTTCAACGGCAACCGGCGTTAGTTCACGCACAAGCCAGGGTAACGCCTGTAACATTTCAGCGTCCGGCACCGCCGGTTTGTCCAGTTGGATCAGTTGATAGCGTTCGGCAGCCAGCACCAGGCACACCGGTATGTCGCTGCCTAATTCTGCGGCCAGTTGCAGCACCGACTGCACCAGGCTGTTGTCCGCTGACAACACCTGGGTTTCAACTTTCTCAATGCGATAAGGGTGGGTATGCAATATCACCAGCTTGATGCTGTCAGCATGCAAATGCAAGGCTGCAATGGCTGCCGGCCTGGAACCATTGTTGGGATTACGTTTTAAAACACGGGCTAACGTTTGGATCATGCTTCAGCCTTGAGATTATGGTCTACGCTGCTTCCTCAAGCCGCAACGGCGCTGCTTTCAAACGTCGGCTTATCGGAATGACAGGGTTTTTGGATATAATCTTCTTGTCGTTTTTATTAGGATTCTCTGGTTATGTCCGATCCGTTTTATCACTTGCAATGGCAGCGCCTGGATCCCACATTTTTACATCCGTCGGAGACGGAGCTTTGGATCTGCCAACTGCATTGTGCGCAACCTGCCATCGCCGGCAATAAGTGGCTAAAACTAAAGTATCACATTCAGCAAATACAACAACATAACAAAACCGGAATTCTAAGTTTTGGAGGTGCTTTTTCCAATCATTTACTAGCGCTGGCGGCGGCCGGTCAGCATTTTGGCTTCCCCACCATCGGGGTGGTACGCAGTCATCAGCCCGATCCGGCAAACCCAACCTTGTTGCAATGCCGCAAGTTCGGGATGCAATTGCAATTTGTCACGCCACAACAATACCGGCAAAAAACCAATAGCCAGCAACTCGCCGAACTTCAGCGGCAGCATCCGCACTATTGGATAGTACCAGAAGGAGGAACATCACAGGCTGCAGTGCAAGGTGTAGCAGAACTGCAATTAGCAAAAACGCCGGCAGGTGCGGCCGATTTATTGGTTACAGCCAGCGCCAGCGGCGGCACTCTGGCCGGCTTAATTGCCGGTAGCAACGGCACGCCAGTGCTGGGAATTTCTGTGGTGAAAGATCAGAGCCTGGCGCAAAAAATATCGGCATTGTTACCTGAACAGGCAAAGCAATGGCCCTGGACTTTGCAACAGGAACTGACCCATCGCGCTTATGGCAAATTCAATACTGCAACTTTGCGTACTTGCCTGGAACTGGCGAGCCGGCAAATTTATACCGAGCCTGTTTATACCGGTAAAGCGCTGCATACTCTGCTGCAGTTGTTGCAATCCGGTGAATTGGCCGGTTATCGCCGGATTGCCTTTTTCCATACCGGTGGTTTGCAGGGGATTGAGGGCCTGCGCTACCGCGAGCTCATCTCAACCGCCGATTACCTCAGACTGACTGGCCACACCTGCACCGCCACTAAACCGGTTGATCCTGCGGAATAATCCGGGCCAGCGGCTGGCTGAAGTAAAATCCCTGTGCGCCACTGACCCCAAGTTTTTTCAGCACCTGCCATTCTTGCTGGGTTTCAACACCGGTCGCGATCACCTTAACACCTTTGGCAAAATGACTGGCGATTAACCCCCGGATAAACAACTGTTGCTCCAGTTGCTGATCCAGCTGCCGAACCACCGAAGGATGTAATTTAATCGCCTCAATTTGCAGTTCATCCAGATAAGGACAAGGCTCAATGGTTAAACCGACATGGTCGATAATCAGGGCAAAACCCAGTTTTTGCAGTTGCAGCAGCTTAGGTTTGAGTTTTTGATAGTTTTTCAACAGATGATATTCATCCAGTTCAAAGGCAAACTGATTGGCCGACAGTTGCTCAGAATTTAGCATCTGCAATATCCAGGGTTGCCAGTCTTTGCTGAGCAACGTATCGACCGACAAGTTGATGCTGCAACGGCTCTGGCCGATATTCTCCGCCTGACATAACTTTGCTGTTTTTAACAACACAAACTGATCAATGGCCTGGCTTAAACCACAATTGGCGGCCATCGGCAGAAATACCGCCGCGTTGAGCTTGTCATGCTCGCTGGTATGCAATCTGACCAACACTTCGTGCTGAATGACATCATGCTGCTCCCACGAAAACACCGGCTGAAAACTGAGTAAAAACCGTTGCTCCTTCAATGCGTTACCAAGTTCTGTCCGCCACCAGACCGAGCCCTTAATTTTCGGTTTGTGGGTTGGATAAAAACCATAAGCCGCATTTGGCCCCTGCAACTGCGCGGTTTTCAGCGCCATATCCGCTTCGGCCATCACCTGATAGGCACTTTGCCCGTGCTGGTAAATCACATAACCGATATGCAACACATCAAAATCCGGATAATCAGCAAAAAAGCTGGAACGGCTTAAAATGGAGGCCAGCCGGTCGCCAAAAATTTCAGCATCCTTTTGCTCCATCCCTGGCAGTAACACAGCCAAATCATTTTCAGCCAGCCTGGCTAATACCGCCTGCGGTTGGTGCGACGTCAGCTGCGTCAGCAACTCAGCACAACCTGCCAAGCGCTGTAAACAAAGTGTCGGGTTGGTGCCTCCATCCGGATGACTGATTTGGATCAGGAAGAAGGCCCCAAACGGCACTTCATTGGCATCGACCAGGTAATGTTGCAGCTTGCTTTCGAAATAGATGCGATTACCGATCGCCAAATCATGATCAATCAGCCCCTGCACCCGCACCAAATGGCGGATTTCTTGCTCTCTTTTAGACAAAGCTTGCTGATTCTGCTGCAAAATTAATAATTTATCGCTGAGACTATCTTCTTTTGCCAGCGGCAAATGGGAGCGGGTCAATAATTGATTGAGCTGGTTTTCAAATTGGCCAAAATCCTGTTGTAACTTTGCCGTTTTGCGCAGCCAGCCGATCCCCAGCCACAACGGAATAATCAGCAGCAGGTTCACTGCCCCGTACAACAAGGTGGTGAGTAAGATAGACAGCGGCGTGGTAAACACATCAACCAATTGTGCGGATAAGGACAACAACAAACCGTTAAAAACGACCACCAACAGGGCACAGAGCCAAGCCGGATGAGTTTGCTGGATAAACTTCTGCAATCGATTCACATCGCCCTCCTTCCGTTGTCATCTGAGTGTTAACGCAGCGCCGAAATTTGTCGAGGTCAAGCCGGAAAAATCCTGTCACAGGGGGTCAGCGGGGGCGAGGCAGAGACCAGCGGCCCCCCTAAAAAAAAGTTCATTTTTTCTGCACAAATTTTTCCACAAGTTATTTTTTTGGATTAAGGTTGTTAGCGGATAGCTATTTTTTATCCAGGAACGGCAAAGACGACGAGGATAAGTCGTCTTCAAAAACAATAACTTCCAATGAGAACAAAAAATGAATGCACACAAGCACATGCTTAACCCGCTGTCAGTCGCAGTGTTCGCTGCCTTGTTGTTACCAACACAGAGTTTTGCCCAGGACACGACCAAACCTGCTGCAGAAGAATCAGAATTTGAGCTGATCACCGTGACGTCGCGAAAGCGTAAAGAAACCCTGATTGAAGTCCCAATGAGCGTTTCATCCGTTTCCGCCCTCGAGATATCCAACCGTAACTTACTCAATAAAGACGACCTATATCGCACACTGGCCGGCGCAGCCAACCCACGGGGTGAGCTGATTTTACGGGGCTTATCCGGCGGGAACAGCACGGCTCCCGGCACCACCAGCGCCTTTACCGATGATATTCCTTACGACTTTGGCGATTTGTACGATGTGGAAGCCGTTGAAGTCTTACGCGGCCCGCAAGGCACGTTATGGGGTTCGAATGCCATTGGCGGTACGTCCCGGATCATCACCAAAAAGCCGCAGTTGGATGAAATGGAAGTTGCCACTTCAGTGCAAAGCAGACACACCAAAAATATTGATGGCACTAACCTGCAAGCCTGGGGCGTGCTAAACGTGCCTTTGGTGGAAAACAAAATGGCAATGCGTCTGACAGGCCACTCTGCCAGCATTCCGGGCGCTATCGTCAATACCAATACCGGTGTGCAACGTGAGCGGCGCAACGACTATATCCGTGGCCAATTTTTATATGAGGTCAGTGACGACCTATCGATGAATTTAGGTTTATGGAGCAACAATCGTTACTCCATCGGCACGATCTCAACTGACTTATCCAAACCCGGGTTTTATCGGATCCCGGAAGTAACCCCTAACAGCGACTCGCCGTGGGGTTATGATGTCAGCTATAAACGCGTGAACTGTGACGCTACAGCGAGTCGAAGTGATTGCCGCGGCGGCAATAAAACCAACAAAACCGGCGACAAGTACACTATTTGGGAGCGCTTGGACAATTGGCTTGAAACGTCCACCGATTTAGTCACCTTGCAAGCTGAAAAAGAAAACCTGTTTGGGATGGCAACCTTAACTTACTCAGGTTCTTACCGTGAATTTGAATCCAATGGTCTGGACAACTGGTCGCGGCTGGATATGGACGATATGGTCAATACCTGGATTTTAAATGATGATGCCTCTTCGCGGATCACCCATGAATTGCGCCTGCAAAGCACCGGCGATGGCGCTTTAAAATGGACGTTAGGCGCTTTTTATGACAAATCCTGGCGTGGTCATTTGCCAAACTATCAGTGGCAGTACCATGAAAAAGATCCGGCCAGCATCGCAATTTTCTCCGACTGGAACGATTGGGCCTGGGATGAAAGCTGGGCAGCCTTGGGTGTGACGAACGTGGGTCAGTTAGGCCAGGTGTTATACGGTGACAGCGGCAAAAACTACAGCAACGTCATCAACAACAGTTGGGATAAAGAAGCGGCCATCTTCGGTGAAATGAGTTATGGCATTGATACCAAGGATATCGGTCGGTTTGAAATTACTGCAGGTATTCGTTTTTACGATTTAGAAGACTATTCAAATCAAGTCCAAAGCGGGATTTGGATTGGTGCTGAGCCGAGCGTGGCGGTGACCAGCGGCGCGGAAGATGGCAACCGGAAAAAACTCAGCTTGTCCTGGTTACCTCAAGAAACCTTCTCGGTGTACGCGATGTATGCCGAAGGCTACCGTCCGGGTGGCAACAACGGTCCGTTAGCGAATGCCTGCCGCAATGATGAATTTGCCTCAGGCCGCAAAGATCGGTACACCAGTGACACCGTCGATAACTATGAGCTGGGTGTAAAAGGGAATATCAACAATAAATTCCAGTTCTCCAGCGCCATTTATCAGATCAACTGGGACGATGTCATCGTCGATGTCTATATGCCAAGCTGTGGTTTCACTTATACCGGCAATGCTGCGAAAGCTAAATCTAAAGGGATTGAGTGGGAAAGCAAGCTGAACCTGACCGACAGTGTCGATATGGTGCTGAATGCTTCGTATACCGACGCCAAACTGCTGAACGATGTTGAGTCCCTGCAAGCAAAAGCGGGCCAGAATATGACCATGGTACCGAAATACAATGCGTACCTCGGTCTGGACCATTCGTTCACGCTGTATAACAGAGCAAGTTCTGTGCGGTTAGATGTCGAAGCCTATGGCGAATATAAGTCGCACTTCAACGCCCGAGCCGACGGTTTTGACACTGCAGAAGCGTATCGTCGGGTGAACTTATCAGCGAAGATGGACTTAAACGACCAAACCAAGCTGAGCGTGTTTATCAACAACCTGTTTGACAGCGAAATTGAAGATTATAAACGGGCCCGTTCACGCGGCACCAATACCCGTAACTTCCTGACGATCGACTATGCACCAGAGCGTAGCGTGACCTTCCGGGTGGATTACAGTTTCTTCTAAGCCGCAGCTGTAATCTCTGCACTCTTGCATCTGCAGCAGTGTGGTATCGCACAGCAAAGCCAGTCAGTGATCCTGACTGGCTTTTTTACGAACGCAATAACCTACCGCGCCTGAATTTTTGCCCAATAGGCCTGTAAATCAGCTTTCACTTCCGGCAACAGCAGGTAAAGCGCCAGAATATTCGGCACCGCCATCAGGAAAATCATTGAATCGATAAAGTCGAACACAGCCAACACATTGGGTACTGCGCCCATCGCGACCACTGAACAAATCAGCACTTTATAGACCCCAATACTTGTCTTGTGCTCACCAAATAAATAACCCCAGCCTTTTTGGCCGTAGTAAGCCCAGCTGACCACGGTTGAGTATCCAAACAGCAATAACGCCACCATCAGCACTAATGGGAACCAGTCAAACACCGACGCAAAGGCGGTTGAAGTGAGTTGCACCCCATCCAAACCGGTTTGCAGATAACTGCCGGTGATAATGATCACCAGGGCAGAAATGGTACAAATCACCACGGTATCAATAAAGGGTTCTAACAACCCAACGAAACCTTCCGATACCGGTTCTTTGGTGCGGGCCGCGGAGTGGGCAATTGGCGATGAACCAATACCGGCCTCGTTGGAATAAGCGGCACGACGAAAGCCTTGAATTAACACCCCGATAAAACCACCATATGCGGCCTCAGGTGCAAAAGCGCCTTTGACAATGGTCCAGAGTGCAGCTGGAATATCTTGCCAATGCAGGCCAATAATCACCAACGCCGCCGCCAGATAAATGCCGCACATCAAAGGCACCAATCGACTGGTCACCCGGGCAATACTCTTAATCCCGCCAACAATCACCAGCCCCACCAACAAGGCATAGACGATGCCGAAAAGCCAGGCATTATCAAAACCGGTGACGGTTTTCACCTGCACAAAGCCTTGATTGACATGAACAAAACCGGCAGAACCAAAAACGCAGGCTACCGCAAAAAAACCAGCCAGAAACCGACCGGTGCGCGGCAACTTGTATTTTTCCAGCGCCGCCTTGATGTAATACATGGGTCCACCTGACACGGTGCCGTCAGGCTGAATTTGCCGGTATTTTACCGCCAGCGTGCATTCCACAAACTTGGTCGTCATGCCCAGAAAACCGGCCACGATCATCCAGAAGGTTGCTCCCGGGCCGCCCAGCGTAATCGCCACCGCGACCCCAGCAATATTGCCGGTGCCAACCGTGCCGGACAACGCCGCCGACAACGCCTGAAATTGACTGATTTCACCTTTTGCCAGCGGATCAGCATATTTCCCGCGAAGCACCGCAACCGCATGAGCAAAGCCACGGATATTGATAAAACCAAGGTAAAACGTGAACACAATAGCGCCGCACATCAACCACAGTACGGTGACCGGAATCGCAACACCCTGCACATTAAATGAATAAAAAACCACACTGGCAAGCGCGGAACTCAGCTGTTCAAAAGCCTGCTGGAAGCTAAAATCGCTGGACATCTGGAAATCTCTGGCTGCAAAAAGCAGCACCTTAGCATAGATAATTATGCTTTGGCTGTAGCCTTCCACTGAATCTGAAGGGTTTGCATATAAAAACACCAAGCTAAGGGCAACGGCTGAATTCTGTTTGGCCTTGATAAACCACCGGTTCGCTTTGTCGTCGCAGGTTACGGGCCGCAGCCTACCCAGCCAGGCAAGCAAAAAATATGCGCCAACCGGCTTTAGACCAACGCAAACAGCATCAAAGAATCCCATCCGGCGAACAGACTACGCCACAAACCACAATCCAATCCGTTTTGCACTTGAATTCAGCACCTCTCAATAGTAGTATTTATACGATAAATAACATAGATTAGAAAAATAGCTTCGATGAGGATGTGGCAATGAAGGTTCTGGTGACAGGTGGCATGGGTTACATTGGCAGTCATACCTGTATTGCTTTACATGCTGCAGGCATCACCCCGATTATTTTTGACAACCTCTGCAATGCCAGTCGCAACGTATTGCAGCAACTGCAGCGTATCACCGGCGAAACCTTTGCATTTATTCAGGGGGATGTGAACGACGCCGCTGCGCTGGAACAGGCATTTGCAAAAAGTGGGGCGACCGCAGTACTCCATTTTGCCGCATTAAAAGCGGTCGCCGAATCCACGGCCATCCCGCTGACTTACTACCACAACAATGTCGCCGGAAGCGTCACCCTGTTACAAACCATGCAAAAGGTTGGGGTACGCCAGATCATTTTCAGCTCTTCCGCCACGGTGTATGGCGATCCAGACTATTTACCGCTGGACGAGCACCATCCCATTCGCGCCACCAACCCTTATGGCTGGTCTAAAGTGATGACCGAACAAATTTTGCAGGATCTGTGCGCCGCAGATCCAAAGTTTCTTGCTGTCTCGCTGCGCTATTTTAATCCGGTCGGCGCGCACCCGTCGGGTTTGCTCGGCGAGAGTCCGCAGGGCGTGCCTAATAACCTGCTGCCATTTGTGGCGCAGACTGCGGTTGGCCGCAGACCTTTTGTCAATGTCTATGGCAGTGATTATCCAACCCCGGATGGCTCCGGCGTGCGCGATTATCTGCATGTGATGGATTTAGCCAGCGGCCATGTTGCCGCCTTACTACGTCATCAAACCGAGCCGGGCTTTCACCCTTACAACCTGGGAACAGGTCAGGGCTATTCAGTGTTGGAAGTGCTCAAAGCATTTTCTGCCTCGGCCGGTTTTGACATTCCTTATCAACTTGCGCCCCGTCGCCCGGGTGATATTGCCTGCAATTACGCCGATGCCAGCAAAGCGCAGCAGCAGTTGCAATGGACTGCCAACCACAGCCTGCAACAAATGACGGATGACACCTGGCGCTGGCAAACCAATTACCCGCACGGTCTGGATTTAAACACGGAGTCTGCTGATGTCTAACGGCGAATCGACCACTTCAATTGCCAATGAATTGCTGTTCACCCAAACCCACCGCCGGAAAAATCCGTTATCCGGTGACTGGGTGCTGGTGTCACCGCACCGGAACAACCGGCCCTGGCTTGGCGCAACCGAAGCGCTGGCAGAAGATCAACTCCCCCCCCATGATCCAGCCTGCCCTTTATGCCCGCGCAATCAACGGGCCAATGGCGAAACCAACCCCGACTACGCCTACACGCACGTCTTTGTGAATGATTTTGGCGCTTTGACCCCGGGGGGTGCCGAGGTTGCCCAAAGTGATGATCCGCTGTTCAGTTACACTTCGGCCACAGGGGAATGCCGGGTGATCTGTTTTTCTCCGGATCACAATAAGACATTACCGGACATGTCGCTAACCGAGTTGTCTGCGGTGATAAGTACCTGGCAACAGCATTATCTTGAACTGAGCCAGCGTTACGCTTGCATCCAGGTTTTTGAAAATAAAGGCGCGATCATGGGATGTTCCCAGCCGCATCCGCATGGCCAAATTTGGGCGCATCCGCATTTATCCACCGAAATCAGCCGTGAAGATGCAGAGCAGCGTGCCTATTTTCAACAGCACGGTCGCGCCCTGCTCGCTGACTACGCCACCAGGGAAAGCCTTGATGGCAGCAGAACCGTGTTTGAAAACCAACACTGGCTGGTGGTTGTGCCGTTTTGGGCGGCCTGGCCTTTTGAAACCCTGGTCCTGCCCAAAGACAACCTTCAGGCGCTACATGAGCTGGATAACGCGCAAAATCAAGCACTGGCCGAAGCATTAAAAGTCCTGACCACCAAATACGACAATTTATTTCGCTGTAGTTTTCCTTACTCCATGGGCTGGCACAATGCGCCGGCGGGGCTTAGCGAACCGCAATTACACTGGCGTTTACACGCCCATTTTTACCCGCCGTTGCTTCGTTCGGCCACGGTTAAAAAACATATGGTGGGCTATGAGATGCTGGCCGAAAGTCAGCGCGATTTGACCCCGGAAACTGCCGCCGCCATTTTACGGGCTGCGCCGACACTGCATTACAAACAAGGAACCTCTGATGACGTATAACGCTTTACAACAACAGTTCCAGGCACTGTATCAGCGGCCGGCCCATGGCGTGTCCAGTGCGCCGGGCCGCGTCAATTTAATTGGCGAATTTACCGATTACAATCAGGGCTTTGTTTTTCCTTGCTCGCTGGACTTTCGCACTGTGGTGCTGTTTGCTCCCCGCGCCGATCAGCAACTCGTGGTGCACTCGGTAAATTACCCTGGTGAGCATGACTCTTTTTCACTGGAACAGCCCATCGTCGCGGGCCCTTCGCAGTGGGGCAATTATATCCGTGCGATGGTGTATGTCCTCAAAGGCGCAGGCCTGCAGCTGGGGGGCGCCGACTTATTGATCAGTAGCAATGTACCGCAAGGCGCGGGACTCTCCTCTTCCGCCGCGTTGGAAGTGGCGATTGGTGGTGCTTTTAATCAGCTGAACGCGCTTGGATTATCCTTGCAGCAAATTGCGTTATTCGGCCAGCAAGCAGAAAACGATTTTATGGATTGCCAGTGCGGCATTATGGACCAGCTGATTTCGGCCAAAGGGAAACAAGGCCACGCCTTGATGATCGACTGCCGCGATCTGCAAACCACCGCAGTGGCGCTGCCTACCGACTTAAAACTGGTGATCATCAACTCCAACTATCCGCGCAAGCTGGTTGACAGCGAATACAATCAGCGACGGCTGGATTGCGAGCAAGCGGCCAAAAAAATGGGGTTAAGCAGCTTGCGGGATGCCAGTTTAGCCCTGCTGGAAACGACCAAACCACAACTGACTGACACCGAATATCGCCGCGCCCGTCATGTGATTAGCGAAAACAACCGGGTGCTGGCCACCCAACAGGCGCTGACCCAAAATGACATGCCGGCGCTTTCCGCGCTGATGCGTGCATCGCACCTGTCACTGCGCGATGATTTCGAAGTCACAGTGCCACCGGTTGATGGCCTGGTTGATATTTGCCGGGAAACCCTCGGCGATGCGATTGCTGTCCGGATGACCGGTGGTGGTTTTGGTGGCGCTATTGTTTGTTTATGCCGCGATGCGCATGTCCCTTTGCTGCGCGACGCGGTGGCCACGCATTATCAGCAGCGTTTTGCCCTGCAGGCCGATTTTTACTTGTGTAGCGCCGGTGGCGGCTTGCAGCTTGAATCTCTGTAATTGAGTCAGTGCTTTGGCTTGATGGCACAACCTGAGGAATGTTTATGACTGTTTTTCGCACGCTGGCACGCACTGATGACAATACCGATGGCCAATCCGCTCGTCGCTCTGCTGGCGAGTCTGCTCGCCACTCTGGCGCTACATCGCCGCGGAATAAGCCGGGGAGTAAGCCGCGGAATAAGCCTTGCCTTGGCACGGTTCAATCCATCGCGCTTGGCTTGTCGTTGGCATGCGCGCCACTGCCGCTGCTGGCGACCCCGAGCGCGCCAGAGCAGCTATACCCGCCACTCACCGCGGAAGTCCTGCCAGAGCTTGCCGCAGCCGGCAACTATGCTGTTGGGGTTAAAACAGTCCAAGTGACCGATCCAGCGCGGTTTGACCTGCAGACCCAAGCGGCAAAACCGCGCTCCTTAACGCTGGAAATCTGGTATCCGGCAGCGGCCGATGCGACTGCAGCCTTCACCTCTTATGAAAATCAAAGCCGCAGTGGAGTGCCATTCAGCTTACAGGCCCGCGCCATGCGCGATGTGCCGGTGCTTAAAACCGGCAAAGAAAAATTTCCGCTGGTGGTGCTGTCCCATGGTTACACCGGCTATCGCACCATCATGTTCTATCTGGGCGAACATTTAGCCTCGCAAGGCTATATTGTGGTGGGGATTGATCATACCGATTCCACCAACGCCGAAATTGATCTGAAAAACGCGCCTTTTGCCGGGTTTGTCAGCACCTTGCTCAATCGCACGCGCGATCAACAATTTGTGCTGGAGCATTTACGGCGGGAACCCGCGCTGACCGATTCACAACTGGATGGCACTAAGGCGGCGGTGATTGGCTATTCCATGGGCGGTTTTGGCGCCCTGAGCACCATCGGCGCTTGTTATGATTTTAATCCTGCGACCACTGCGGCCTTTACGGGTCTGAAAGATCCGACGCAGCTGACCGCGCTGCAACAGTTACTCAATAGTTGTGCCGGCGGCCAGTATCCAGCAGCGGCAACCTCCCCTCAAACAGCGTCGAGCGCACAGCCAACGCCGGATCCAGCGTGGAAAGCCGCCATTGCGCTCGCGCCCTGGGGCGGCCAGCATCAATTATTCTCCGCCGCCTCGCTTGCGGCCATTCAGGTACCGGTACTGTATGTCGCGGGGGATTTAGACGACGTGTCGGGCTATGCCGGGATGCAAGCGCTCTTTCAGCAAACCGGTAGCAGCGCCAAATACCTGCTGACTTACCACAATGCCCGACACAATGTTGCTCCTCACCCGGCACCGCAAGTAGCCAGCGGTAGCGAGTTGGATGTTGGTCATTATCACGAACCGGCCTGGTCGGTCCGCACCCTCAACGAAGTGAACAAACATTTTGCGCTGGCCATGCTCGACTGCCATCTGAAACAGCAAACAGCGCGCTGTGCCTATCTGGATTTACCGCCTAGCCCGAATCAACAGCCGGTGGATGGCAAAACACCAGCAACCTGGCATGGCTTTGATCATCGCTACGCTACGGGCATGTCCTGGCAGCAAGCTCATCCCAAGCCCTGATTTTGGCATCCAGGCAAACACAACAATGCAAAAAAGCGGCAACAAACCAGTGCCGCTTTTTTATATCGCAGGGTGAAGCGGCAGGGTTTGGCTGGCGCTTGTCACAACCACGCTTTGCTGCATTGACAGTAGTTCTCAGGAACGCCCTGAATACCATGCAATTGATAAATAAATAAATTGCCTGCAAGCGGCTGCTCCGCCAGCTGCCTGTCGGACAATCCAAGTTTCGATGAAGTCACCATCAACAAATCCAGATTGGGTCCGCCGATGGCCACGCTGGAAGGCTGGGACACCGGCAAGGTTAATTCCAAATCAATCGCGCCATCAGGGCGATACCGCACCACCTTACCCGCGCCCCAATGGGCATTCCACAGATAACCCGCGGCATCGATGGTTGAACCATCCGGGTGCGCATTCTCGGGCGTTTCGGCAAATAGCTCCCCGGCACCGACGGTCCCGCTGGCCGCATCATAAGGGTATTGCTTAATTTGATGTTTCGGGGAATCGGCATGGTAGAGCGTACGACCATCCAGGCTCCAGCATAAGCCATTGGAGATACACAAATTGCCCAACACGGGCTGGGCCTGGCCGGTGGTGGCAAGTCGATATAAAGACGCCTGAGTGGTAGACACTGCCGCATTTTCAACCATAGTCCCGGCCCAGAATGCACCTTGCCGATCGACCCGGCCGTCGTTAAACCGATGCCCGGCTAAATGAGCTTCCGGCTGACTCAACCACTTCAAGGCTTGGGTCAGCGGATTATATAAAGCGAAACCGTCAGCGAAAGCGGCGACGAGCGGAAAATCCTGTGGCTTTCCCTGTGACTCTGGCGGCTGCAAAAAGGCAAAACTGCCAATACGTTGCGGTAAGTTAAAAACACTATATTCGGCACTTGCCAACTGATAGCGCAGCAACAAAGCCGCTTCGATATCAATCCAATACACAGCTTGCTCTGTGGGATGCCACAGCACATTTTCGCCGAGAATATTTTGCGACGGTATGCTGGCTAACAGCGCACCAACGGCAGCATGGTTCACTCACCCAGTCCTTTTCCCGAAACAGCAGGAAGCCGAGCTTATCACAGCACCGCGCTAAATTAGACAAATTTTACGATGGTTGCACCAGTTGCAATCATTGCGCGCTCTGCATTGGTGCATTCCTCGCCAAGCGGCAGATTTTTTGCAAAAATTCAGTTGCCAAACCACGTTTTTCACGTCAATCTGACTATATTATAAGATATATATGAATTATAAACATGAAAACGCGTTATTTGCTTTCGATTGATCAGGGCACAACCAGCTCCAGAGCCGTGGTTTTTTCCGTTGATGGCAAACCCCTCGCCTGTGTCCATGAAGAATTTACCCAGCATTATCCCGACAATGGCTGGGTTGAACATGATCCGGCTGATATCTGGCGGACGGTGCTTAACACCTGTAAAAAAGCCATGGCGCAGTTGCAACTCAGCGCCAGCGATATCATCGCCATTGGCATTACCAACCAACGTGAAACCACGCTGGTTTGGGATCGCCAAACCGGCGAACCGCTTTACCATGCCATCGTCTGGCAAGATCGGCGCACCACGGCGTATTGTGAAGCGCTGCATAACGAGCAAACCGAGGCTTTAATCACCGCCAAAACCGGTTTGTTGCTCGATCCCTATTTCTCTGCCACGAAAATCCGCTGGATCCTGGACCAGATTCCGGGCGCGCGCGAACGGGCTGAACGCGGCGAATTAGCCTTTGGCACCATCGACACTTTTATCCTGTGGCAACTGACCCAGGGTCAAGTCCATCGCACCGACGCGACCAACGCCTCGCGCACCATGCTGTTTAATATTCACAGCCAACAATGGGATGACGAGTTATTGCAGCTATTTGACATTCCAGCATCGATGCTACCGCAAGTGCTGGATTCTTCTGCTGATTTCGGCAGCACAGCTCCTGAATTACTGGGCGGCGCTATCCCGGTATTTGGCATGGCCGGCGATCAGCAAGCCGCGTTATTCGGCCATGCTTGTTTTGCGCAAGGCATGGCGAAAAGCACCTACGGCACTGGTTGTTTCCTGATGCTCAACACCGGCGACACCCCGTTAAAATCGGCCAACCGGCTGCTGACGACCGTGGCGTACCGGCTCAATGGCAAAGTGACTTACGCCATCGAAGGCAGTATCTTTATGGCCGGTGCCACCATGCAATGGATAGTTGAAGGGCTGAAGTTACTGCGCCATGCCGGCGAAAGTGAAGCGATGGTCAAAGATGTACCGCTGGATCACGGCGTCTTTCTGGTGCCTTCGTTCACCGGTTTAGGGGCGCCCTATTGGGATCCCAACGCCCGCGGCGCCATTTTAGGCCTCACCCGGGATTCAGGTATCAGCACCATCGTTGCCGCCGCATTGCAGTCCGTGGGCTATCAAACCAAAGATTTACAAAAAGCGATGGAACGGGATGGCTTGAGGCCAACAGTGCTGCGGGTCGACGGCGGCATGGTGAAAAACAACTGGGTGCTGAGTTTTTTAGCTGACATTCTGGGCGCCGTGGTCGAACGGCCGCAAATTATTGAAACCACGGCGCTGGGAGCCGCTTATCTGGCCGGCTTACACGCCGGGGTCTACCAGTCCACCAACGAACTTGCCGCGATGTGGCACTGCGAACGCCGGTTTGAACCCAGCATCAGCACCGAACAGCGCAATCATTTATACGCGCAGTGGCAACATGCCGTCGCACAAGTCCGGCTTTAAAAGTCGGACAGCTGACTGCATTGTTTCCTTCAGCATGAATCCACTGCTGCCAGGCACCGCTCTACATTTGTGACTCAGCGCACAACAAGCGCCATCAGGCAACGCTTGTTGTGCAACATGCCCAGTCATTCCCCATGCTGACTGCAGCAGTCTCAACGATCATTTTGCTATCGCAAAGTGCAACGGCGCAGCTTCCGCTTTTGTTCACTGATCACAAGGAATCAATGCCGATTGCTTGTTGTGGTTATTTTTTGCGCCTACAGTTTAAGCGCCCATTCCGGGCTCACGGAGGAGAGCAACCATGAAAGCATTTCAAATCGGGCTGGTGGGGGCTGGCGCCATTTCTGCCGGCGCCTATACCGGTGGTGTCGTCGACTTTTTGATCCAGGCGCTGGATGAATGGGAAAGTCAAAAGACCAAGCCGGACGTGCCTAAACATGCGGTGGAACTCAAGGTGTTTTCGGGTTCCTCGGCCGGCGGCATGACCGCAGCTATCGCCGCCGGTTTTATCGGATCCAATCAACCCCACATTACCAATGAAGCCGATGCCAGAACTTTTAAAGGGCAAAACAAACTGTTTGATTCCTGGGTCGAGTCGATCGATATCAAACACCTGTTAGAAACCAAAGATTTGGAAGCCAACAAGGATGCCTTGGTGTCGGCACTGGACTCCACTGTCCTGTCCGGCATCGCCGCGCAAGCACTCAATATTTCAGCCACCGGTTCACGCCCTTATGTGGCGGACGATTTTCAGTTACTTTTGTCGGTCACCAACTTGCGCGGCGTTCCTTATGCCATTCAACTGGCGGGCGGCGTGCAGAGCGCCCACCTGATGAATCTGCATGCCGACTATATGCACTTTAGCCTGACCAAGACCGGCGCAGTGCCGGTGCCCAATACGCATCACCTCGCCTGGAGCAGTCTGGCAACCGCAAGTCCGGAGCGCGAGCTGCTACTCAATGCCGCCATTGCGACCGGTGCTTTTCCGGTAGGTTTAGCCCCTAGGGTGCTTCATCATGTGTTTACCAATGGCAACACCGACAATCCTTATGCCACCCGGTTGTGGGATGTGTCTGCGGATCCCGCCACCACACCGCATCAATGTAAAATTTCGCAAGCCATTCCAACGCATTTTGGTCATTTGCCAAACAACTACCAATACGATTTTGTCTGTGTGGACGGTGGGGTCATGAACAACGAGCCACTGGAACTGGCGCGTAAAGTGTTGGCTGCCACAGGCGGACGCAACGCTCGTGATGGCGACAAAGCCGACCGCGCCATGATTCTGATTGATCCCTTTCCCAGTGACGAAGGTTTTAATGCCTTGGCCAAACCCGAGACCGATCTATTGAAATCCGTGCTGGGCATGTTCAATGCCTTAGTTAATCAAGCGCGATTTAAACCAGATGAACTCACCCTGGCGCAAAATGAGCATGTCTATTCGCGTTTTTTAATTGCGCCATCGCGGGATGGGGCTGAATTTCCGATCGCCTGCGGCAGTCTGGCTGGCTTTGGCGGATTTCTAAAACGTGATTTTCGCGCCCATGACTATTTTCTCGGACGACGCAACGCGCAAAAATTTTTACGCGACCATTGCTGTTTGCCGGAAACCAATCCGCTTTTTAGCCAAGGTCAATGGGATGGCGTGGATCGCACACAATTTTATGCGAAAGACGCAGCAGGGAATTTTAAACCATACCTCGACAGTCAAGGTTCGCCGGTGCTGCATGCCGATGGCCGTCCGGTGTATCTGCTGCCGATTATTCCGTTAATCGGTAAAGTCTCACTGCCGCTGCTGGCCCCGGTATGGCCCGTTTATACCGAACAAGAGCTGCAACAATTGATGACCCAGGTAAAACATCGCGCAGGCGCCGTCCTGCTGCGGGCCGCGGAGCGTTATCTCGGGGTGGATAATTGGTTTAAAAAACTCGCCGCCAAACCTGTTATCAGTTACGTGAGAGGTAAGCTGCTCAATTGTATTAAGAAAAGAGTTGAAACAGATTTAAGAAAACGCAAATTGCTGCCTTAAGCAGCAGGCGCCATTGCCCAACGGCGATGGCGCCTTGCTGAACGATTTTTAAGCCAGAGTTATAAGCCAGAGCTTTAAGACCGCTTGGCGCTTGACCTCTGCCTCCCCTGCCACTTCGATGCCCACATCATTGGCTCAATTCGAAATAGCTTTGGCCCTGCACCAGGTGCTGGTCAGGTTTTTCATTTGGAGTTATTGTCACAGCACTTTCCTGAAATAATGATTCAGGGAAATAGAAGCATGTCTTGTTTCGGGTGCAGTTCCCGGGTTTTTCGCCGAGCTTTGTCCAAAGTATAATTTTTCGCCATCGAGATAGACTAAGGTGAAATTCGGCGGGACATTTCGATTACCTGAATTAAACGTAAAGGTTTCATTCAGTGCATGAGCCTCAATACTCTCTTCACTGAACACTTTACCCCGAATCTCAAATCTTGAAATATCCAAGGCATCAAACATCATGGAATTACATTTTGTATCCCCTGGATGAAAATATTCTGTTCGATAGGTAGCATTCAGTGAGGAATCAATACTGAGCTTAATCTTGACCTGCCATGCGTCTGTGAGCTCATCACTCGGCAATTTATTGTAAGTAGAACATTCTTTTTCCCAGGATGTATTGGCTAATTTCACTCGAAAGTCAGGTGTTGAGGATGAATTGGCCGAACCACCATCAGAACCACCACAAGCAGACAAAACAATTGCGGAAAAAACGACCGCCATCCATCTATTGTTCATAGGCACTCCATCCTTGCATAAAAAAAGGCTAAACTTTGGGGCCCAAAGCTCGCCATAAAACACTGAAAACGCTAGATTTTTATTACGCCAGCCCACAAAGCAGGATGCGGTTTAAACGCTTTGTGAGGCCGAATTACCCAATACCCGCCTCTAATTTTTTAATCTGGCTTAGTTTTTCAATCCACGGCACCTGATTGGCACAGTAAGTATCCAGTACCGGGGAGAGATGAGATACGTCATTTAAAGCACCATAGTGAATAATTGTCAGACCTGGATATCGGGTGCTTTGATTGTATATTGGCGTGCCGCAACTAACGCAAAAGCTCTTTGTAGAATGCTCTGACACTTTGACAGTTTTTAATGTGCCTGAAGTAAGCGAAAACTCGTGACTGGGAACGACGACATAAGTAGAAAATGCACTACCATTCATTTTGCGGCATAAGCCACAATGACAATTCAAGATCGCTTTGATTTGTTGCGAAGAACTAAAAGTGACCTCTTTGCAATGACAGCATCCGTTCATTTGCGCCTCTGTTGTTGATATGCGGTAACACGGTGAGCGCATGAGCGCCAAACCTCATCCGGTGTGAGAGCCTGCGGGGCAGACCCTGAGCGCAGGTTTTGCCAGCGAACTGACAGCAGTTCACACCAGCCGTACATTTTAAAAATCAAAACATGGAGTTACTGTTTTTAGGTTTTTCAGGGACAAATTGACCGACGCCCCAATGCACCACAATCATTCCATCTTCCATGCGGAAAATATGGATCAGAGCAGCTCCAAGAGCGTCCGGAAACAGCCATGATGCTCATCGACATCACAAAACCAGCCTGATGTTTTTAATCGGATATGCTGGCATTTGTAACTACAACACTGAACCCGCGACTCAGCAGTGCGGACCATGCCTGTGAATGTAAAAAACCAGCACCGCCAAAGTGCGATGTTTATTTACATTTTAAGCACAATCTAACGTCAGTTGGATTTGAAAGAAAACAGAACTTTGTAACTAAAGATTCCAGACAGCCACTAAGACCATCATTTTGCTCGGAACACAGTGCCGTGGCTTGCTGTCACAGCCGCTGCTGTTTGCTGACGACAAGTTTTTTTGTTCGCAGGTTTTGTGGTTACTTCGTCACAAGACGGCTAGGTTCATGCCCATCATACCGCGGTAGTTCAGCATCTAAATCGTCCCAGTTTGCTCTTGAGGACACAAAGTTATGTGATAGCGGTCTTTCTGCAATCTCTGAATCGAAAATACCGAGCCTGACACGCAGTCGCTCAGGGGACGATTCATTACTGCTAAAAATTGGCGATGCACAGACCTTGCAAAAATGCCGTTTTTTTCCAGGTGCAGTTTCATAATAAGCAAGTTGCTCTTCGCCTGTTTTTATAATTAAACCAGCTTTCTGGATAAAGCCATTTGTCGCATAAGCAGTGCCACTACTTTTTCTGCATTGCGAGCAATGGCAGTGGATGATGGACTCAATACCACCATACACCTCGATGGTCACAGCTTTGCACAAACAACTCCCCTGATACATGTTACTTCCTTAGGTTAACAATTTAGTGCAGGCGCGTTGTGACTAAAGCCGCGACGGCTGCAAGCTTTAAAAGACGTGAATGGCTCTGTTCAACAAACCAACTTTGAATAACTGGCTCGTTCAATATCCATCACCTCAACGGTTAAAGAGCAAGCTTGCAGCTCAAGCTTCTGAAGCTGCTTGAGTACTGACTTTGATAGCATTTGCTTTTGCTCAACGGTTCGACCAGACAGTATTTTTAAAGTGACATGGATGAAATCTGATTTATCCGGCCCGGTTAAATAGTTGTGGTAGGCAATCGCTCGTACTTTGATATCACGACCATCAATTTCAAATAACTCTGCTTTCATCGCACCAGAAAACACAAGTGGTAATATCAATTCACTGTTCAAAGATGCCGAATGTTCAACGATGCAATGTGGCACGTTCTACTCCAAAACATAGTGCCCAAATTGAGCACACAAAACTTGTTCCCAAGTTAATTTATCTAAAATGTCCTGTTCAGCCAAGCCAACAGCTATCGCATTTATGACACGCCTTAGCAGATGGATGATCATGATAAGAACGACAAATAGGTGGATCACCCCAGAAGATTTGGTAATTCGCCCGATCAACCCTCATCTGGCTTTGGTAAAAAGCACAAGCCATAGTCGGTTGCAGGGCGTGCGTACAAGTGATGAATGCTAATGTGCCGCTGCCACCCCATCGCGACGGAGATCAGAACCTGCGTCATAGCCTGTGGACGTTTTCATCACACCTTGTCCGCCACCAAAAACCAGCCCGGGGTTATTGCCGTGAAAAAGCCCTGTACCAGTTTTCTGTATTCAATTTGGATTGTTAGCAAACCATAAGAGTATGAAAGATTGGCTAAAAACCTGTTCTGACCGGGATGTTCTTTGAGGCCTTTCCATGGTTCGACGTGCACACATCTCTCCTGATTTATAACGCCCCGCGCATGCGCGCGAACTTGTGAGCGTTCCACCGCCGCTTGCGGCGGTGTATTGGCACGCTTTGTTAGTGATGGCTCTCTTCACTTTATTCGTCTGAATCGACCTTCTCATTCTTTCGCCGGAGAGCAACGCCAAACGCAACACCGCCAGCAACTCCCAAACCAATTCCAACTGCTAAGTTACCTAAGGCCACACCGATGCTCGTCCCAATTGCAACGCCAATACAGATTCCAAAAGCTATGGGATTATCTACTTTTTTTGCGCATGATTTATTCCAGCTCATCGAAATTATCCTTTTTCACTAACGCTCAAATTTAGCGCGGAAAGCCGCGCAGAGGGGTTGACGCCGCAGCCAGCGTTTTTTGCTGGCGATAATATTTGTTTGTTAGCGTCTGTACTCGCAAAGACGCGCAACCTGTTCTTGTGTTTCTTGTGAAAATTGAGCCAACTGCTCATCGGTTAAAACACCATAATGCTTTAAGGCAGCTATTTTAAACACCGCATTACTACGTTTTAGATCATTAAACATTTCAGCGATGGCATCATCTTCTTTTTTTATTTCTTTCCAGAGCTCTAAATAAGCCTCATGCTCTCGATCTTTGCGAGTAGATGATATTTGCTCGATGCGTCGAAAAATTGTCTCGCATGCGGAGTTGAGCAAGTTTTCTTTAAGACCGCTGAGTCTTTTCCAATCTTTCTCAGGTACAGATGACATCTGAATTTTCTCCTGAAGACGCTAACACCAAGCGCACGGGCGACGAACCGCTTGCGGTTTGGCGTCCCAGCGGCCGCAGGCCGCGAGTGGCGCGTTTTGTTAGCGAACAGCGCAACAATTAACGCCAGCCGTGCAATTTAAAAACTAATGACAGCAAAACTACAAAACCACGCTGCCGCCTTCGGGTCGTTGGCGCAAGACGCCAACGGTTTTAATTACTTTTTAGTGCCTTGCCAAGCCAGTTGCAAAATGACAACCGGCGTTAAAGCAACGAACGGGCTAAACCACCGAACGTACCGCAAATGCGCAATTACACCGACTTCGCTTTTGCAAGCTAACAATTTACTAGAATGCAAAGAACCCGCAAGACGCCAGTCTAAGTGCATTCTTTCATGAATTTTACTCAAAAGACGTTAACCTTTTAACCACATTAAATCAACCACTTCTACCCAAGAGCACCAAAACTGCCAAGTGCAACAACGGTTTCGTGCCCGCGAGACGGAGGTAAAAAAACTCAGTTAAACCACTGTATATAAATGCATGCATTTTGCGCGTGATCCCTTTGTTCTCGTATCGTTACTTTTTCTTACCCGAACGGCCAGCACAATGGCCAGGCTCTGGCCTTACCACTGGCTTTTTTGTCGCCTTTTCTGTCCTTTTACCGAATTGCCGCTTGTCAGTGACGCGGGACCGCCATATCATGCGATATATACTATTTGTCTGATTTATTAATTGGTGATGGCGATGAGCAAAACTGCGCAAATCTACGATGTACTGGTGGTGGGCGGTGGCATCAATGGAACGGGAATTGCCGCGGATGCTGCGGGCCGGGGTCTGAGCCTGTTGTTGTGTGAGCAGCAGGATCTGGCATCTGCCACGTCGTCCAACAGCAGTAAATTAATCCATGGCGGCTTACGCTATTTAGAGCATTATGAATTCCGGTTGGTAAAAGAGGCGCTGGCTGAGCGGGAAGTCTTGCTGAAAAATGCGCCGCATATTATGTGGCCGATGATTTTCCGCCTGCCACACCAACCGCATTTACGACCGGCTTGGCTTATTCGTACCGGCTTGTTTTTGTATGATCATTTGGCAAAACGGGTCACCTTACCGGCGTCGCGGGGCATTCGATTTGGGGCGGATAGCCCGCTGCAAAGCCATATCAAAAAAGGGTTTGAATATGCCGATGGCTGGGTTGATGATTCCAGGCTGGTGGTCAGCAACGCCTTAGCTGCGGCAGAACATGGAGCCACCATCGCCACCCGCACCCGCTGCATTCAGGCAAGGCGTGAACAAGATTATTGGCTGGTCACTCTGCAACCGGCGCAGCAGCCAGCGTATCAAATCAAAGCCCGCGCGATCGTCAACGCCGGTGGCCCTTGGGTGGCTAAATTGTTTGATGAAGCTTTGGAAGACAAATCACCTCAGAATGTGCGCTTAGTCAAAGGTAGCCACATTGTGGTGCCGCGCCTGCATTCGCAGCCGCATGCTTATATGCTGCAAAATCAGGATCAACGTATTGTGTTTGTCATTCCGTTTGAAGATAACTTCACGCTGATTGGCACCACGGACGTTGAATATCAGGGCGATCCGGGCAAAGTACAAATAAGTGCTGAAGAAATCAGCTATTTGCTTGATATCACTAACAATTACTTTAACAAGCAGCTACAGCCTGCGGATATTGTCAGCTCTTTTTCCGGCGTGCGGCCACTGCTGGATGATGAGTCGGCGAGTGCTCAAACCGTCACCCGCGACTACAAACTGGAACTGAGTACCAGACAAGGTGCCTTGCCTTTACTGTCGGTTTTTGGCGGTAAAATAACCACTTACCGCAAGCTGGCTGAAGCGGCCACCGACAAACTCACAGAATTTTTCCCCCATGCCACAGGCCGCTGGACTGCCAATAAACCACTGCCCGGTGGCGATTTTGCTGATGTGGTGACGTTGTCTGCTGAACTGCAAAGCCGGTATCCATGGTTACCGGAACGCCTGAGAAAACGTTATCTGCGCAGTTACGGTAGTCGCAGTCATCTGATCCTACAGCACGCCAAGGCGCTGGCCGATCTGGGTCAGGACTTTGGCCATGGCTTGTTTGCCGCCGAGGTCCGCTACCTGATGGCCGATGAGTGGGCGCAAACCGCTGAAGATATCTTATGGCGGCGGAGCAAACTCGGCCTGTATTTTGATGCAGCACAAACGGCGGCCCTGACCGACTTTATAATGCAACATCAGGCAACAGCAGCCACCGTGCCAGCCTTGCAACCACTTGAACAAGCGTCGATGCTCTCTTAAACACCACAGGCTCCGTAGTTGAAGACAGCCCCGTTTCAGGCCACGTCGGGACAGGCAGGAGGAGCCGGCAGTTGCTGCTGATGCAAAAACTCAGCAGCAAAACCTTGTAAAGTGCAGCTGGTGACATCTGCAGTCAGCGGTTCGATCCCGACTTGTTGCAGTACCTGGCTAAAACATGCCAGCAGCGGGTACCCGCCAATGACCACCACGCTGGTGGCCGCATCCAGCTGCCAATCGCTGGTATGCAAGGCAGCGCGAACGTCACTGCCAATCAACATGCCCGACAAATAAGCGCAGGCTTCAGCCCCGGTTTTACCACCAAATAACTGCCGGGTCCGTACGCTAAACAAACCATGCACCAAATGACCGGCAGCCGCGTTCAGGGTAAACTGGCTCCCCTCAGCAAAAGCGGCCCAATCCAATTGTTCTGGTGGGCAAGGCTGCTGGATCAGCACACTCTGCCTGCTTAATAAATCAAACAGCTCACCGGTCATTGCCGTTTTAAAGTACAGAATCACCCCATCCCGCAACAGCACCCATTTGGTATGGGTCCCTGGCAAACAAAGCAGATGTTCACCCCGACGAAATTCTGGATATAACCGCAAAAATCCGACAATTTGCAGCTCTTCCCCCCGCATCACGTCAAATTGCTGATTGGCCAGGCGACAACAGAGTCCCGGCAAAATCCGCACTTGCATGCCAGTGCAGCTCAACGGCAAGCCGCTGCCGAGAATTTGTTCCGGGACAATAGGGCAAGGTAAATAAGCAGTTTCGTGCCAGCCAATGCTGGAGCCGATTTGGCCGGCTAACAGAATTGGCAAATCGCCAAACTCCGCCAGCCAGGGGGCAATAGCCTGATGTAAAGTTTGCGGGAAATCGGTATTTTTCTTGCCGACACCAGGCCCGGTGGCTGTCGCGATCAACAGCACCTGCGTCTGGGCCACAGATGAATGTTCAATCTGACATAAATAGGCGCGCAGATGACTGGTGCCCCAATCCACGGCAATATAACGGCTGCTGCTCAAACCTCAGGTCCTCCCGCCATCCACGCAGATGGCTTGCCCGGTGAGCAGTGCGCTTTGATCAGAGGCTAAAAATAACGCCAGATTCGCGACATCTTGAGGCGTAATAATTCGTTTTAAAACCGCCGAATCGAGCCACTTTTGTTGCTCCTCCGCCGTAAACCAGCTTGCCAACTGCCGTTCGGTAGCGACCCAGCCGGGCAAAATAGCGTTCACCCGGATCCCCTGCTCACCATAATCTTTGGCCAGTGCTTTCGTCATCCCGATAATGCCGGCTTTGGCCGTGACGTAACCTGCCATCTGCTGCTGGCCAGTGAGCGCATTGATCGAACTAAAGTTAATGATGCACCCTTGCTGTTTGGGCTGCATCAGGGAAAAGGCGAGTTGTGAGGCAAAAAATGCCGGATTTAAATTCACCTGCATGCATTGCTGCCAATCCTGGAGTGTCACTTGTTCCGTCGGCTGCCGGCTATCGTCCGCGACATTATTGACCAACACATCCAGCCCGCCGAGCGCTGCCGCTGCCTGACGCATAGCTTGCTGCAATTGTTCGGGATCCCGAACGTCAACTTGTTGAAACCAGAGCCTGGCCTCTGCCAATTCAGCCTGTAATGTGCTGGCCGCTTGGTGATTGACGTCAATAAAAGCTACCCGCGCCTGCTGTGCAGCAAAAGCGCGAACCATCGCCGCACCAATACCAGTGGCTCCGCCGGTGATAAAAACCACTTTCTGCGCAAGACTGGGATAAATGGTCGTTGCAGTCACCTGAAAGACTCCAATATTATCTGATTTAATCAGTAGAACGTTGCGAAGCAATGAGGATGGCTTATATGGCTGAAATACAGCAAATTAGCCACCTTCAGCTTGATCAGCAAGAAGCTTTTCTATCTGATCAACGACAGTAGAAAAAAGTTATATCATATCTGTGCGTATTTTAATATGATATATTATGTTAACAATCATTGATGAACCGTGGCCCTATGAGTAATCCTCCAATTCAGAATCTGACCCATCAGCTTACTTACGATTTAGGTTTAGCCATAGTACAGGGCGTCTACCCTGTGGGCACCGGTTTACCCTCTGAAGCCGATTTATGCGTCGAGTATAATGTCAGTCGCAGTTCGACCCGCGAAGCGGTCAAGATGCTCTCCGCCAAAGGCTTAATTTCCTCCAGACCCAAACAAGGTATTCGTGTCCTGCCGGAGAGCAGCTGGAATATGTTTGATACCGACGTGTTAAAGTGGATTTTAAGCAGTAAACCTTCGCTGGCATTGTTAAAAGAATTTACCGAAGTGCGGGTAGCGCTAGAGCCGAAAGCTGCAGCATTGGCCTCATTATCTGCCTCTTATCAGCAACTGGAAGAAATTGAAAAAGCCTTGGCCCGTATGGTTGAAGCGGATCGCGGTTTGGACGATCCACTGGAAGCTGATATTGCCTTTCATACCGCCGTATTGGCCGCCAGTAACAACCGCTTCTTTTTACAGCTGACCGAATTTATCAGCACCGCATTGCGCGTCAGTATCCGTTACACCAATAAAATCAAAGGTGTCCCCGGCGCCGACGTGCAAAAACATGCCGAAATCCTCAACACAATCAAATCCAGAAACCCAGAGCGGGCGAAAAAAGCGGTGGAAGCGATTTTGGATGAAGCGCTGGAGTTGATTGAATCGCGGTTGGAGTGAGTTGTTGGGCCGGGTCTGTTAAAAGATGACTGATGGTGGATGGCGCTACGCTTATCCACCCTACAAAAATTTATAGATCGGGATTTTACCTAGAAAACCGTAGGGCGGATAAGCGCAGCGCCATCCGCCATGTTGGCCTCACATCACACGATTCATCAACACCGCTACACCGCCACTAACTCAAACACCAACGCACTTTGCGGGTGCACAATCGGCAATTGCATGCCAAATTGTTGCAAAGCTTCCCCGGTGACAATCTGCCCTTCAATCTGATCCAAAATCGACGCCGAATACTCTTTAAAACTACCCCGCGCCGGCCACACCAACTTGACTTGATACCGCAGCTCTGACGCTAAACCAACAAACCGATAACGGGCTGGCAAGGTGCGTGCGGTTTCACGAACCGAGTTATAGGCAAACAGCGCCCTGGTTTTATCCGGGCTGACCAGACCAAAATTAATTGAATCACCGTCGCTATCCAAACGATATAAATCGGCGTTGTGAATAAATTCCCGCTGCTGCTTATGCAGCGCAATCGCGGCTTTTAATGACGCTTTTTCCGCTGCGGTCAGCTCGCGTGGGTCCATTTCAATTCCCATATGGCCAAACATCGCCACCGCCGCGCGCATTTCTAAACTGACCCGCCGCCCGGTGATATGGCAATCGCGCGGTCCGACATGCGCCCCCATGACATCGGAGGGGAAGAAAAACGAACAACCGCGCTGAATATTCAAGCGATCAAGCGCATCGTTGGAATCGGAAGTCCACACCCGATCGGTATGGGATAACACGCCATAATCAATCCGTGCACCACCCGATGAGCAGCTTTCAATTTCCAGCCCGGGATGCGCCGCTTTAATCCGGTCGACCAATGCATAGAGCGCCAACGTCTGCTGATGCACAGCTGGCTTGCCGGCAAAATTGCCCGGATGATTAAAATCGCGGTTGATGTCCCATTTGATATACCGAATCAGCGGGTATTCCCGCAAAATAGCATCGATGGCGTTAAATAAATACTCGGTCACTTCGGGACGGGTTAAATCCAGCACCAGCTGATTGCGAAACTTCATTTGCGGATTGCCGGCGGTTTGCAGCACCCAGTCCGGATGCGCGCGATATAAGTCGCTGTCTGGATTGACCATTTCCGGTTCAAACCAGATGCCGAATTCCATCCCCAGCGCATGCACATGGTCGATTAAGGGCGACAACCCATCCGGATAAACCGTTTTATCGACCGTCCAGTCACCGAGACCTGCAAAATCACCGCGCCGGCCTTTAAACCAACCATCATCGAGCACAAAACGCTCGACCCCCAGCGCTGCAACTTCATCCGCCAGCGCCTTTAAGGTTGGCACATCGTGCTGAAAATAAATGCCTTCCCAGGTGTTGTAGTGCACCGGCCTTGGTTTTTGGCGCTGCGCTTTAGTTAAAATATGCTCGCGGACAAAACCATGGAAATTGCGCGATAAAGCACTAAAACCGCTGTCCGACCAAGAAGCATATAAGGTTGGGCTTTGGTAACTTTCGCCGCTTGCAAGCGTCAGCTCGCCTGGCAGCAACAATTCACCCATTTGCAGGTAACTGCGCCCTTCGGCCAACAGTTCAACCCGGCTGCGATGATTGCCCGACCAACCTAAATGAAAACCATAACATTCGCCTTGCTGCTCGCCGGTCTGAGTGCTATGCACCAACACCCCTGGGAAATTGTCATGCGAGGTTTTGCCTTTGCGGTTTTCGCGTAAAAAACTGCCCAAAAACAAATCGACTGGCCGGCGCTGAAATTCATTCGACCAACGGCCTTCAAAGCTGGTGAGCTGCGTTAAATGGTCCGGCAATAACAGCGTCGGCGCGGCGCACCACAGCACCTGCAGAGGCGCTTGCGTTACATTACGGACCGCAGTGCTGGCTTGCAGCACATTGTGCGTGGCATCAAGCGCTAATGAATGCGTCAGTTCAATGCCCCGATCGCTATCCACACTGACCAACTCCACCTGCTGCTTGGAAAGCTGCCGTACTTGCGTCAATTGCGGCCCCACCGACCAGGCCTGCCGATCGTTATGCAGCTCTAATCCCGGCGCGCCGGTAAAACCTTCGCCACTGAGTGGCGTGAGGGATATCGGCGCTTCAAACACCACCGAACATTTCGCTTCCTGACGGGTGCTCAGCAGCGTCAACATCGCCGCTTCCGTTGCAGCGCTGAGTTTTTTGCCAAAATACAGCAGCGCAGGTGTGCGGTTGCGACAATCGAGTAGCAAGGTCAGCGTTTGGCTTTCCAGCCTAACGTATGGCGGCAGCCCATGGCCTGAAATTGAAGAAGGCGAAGACGGTGGGATCACAGACATTTCAGTATTCCTTTTTAGGCTGCTCTGTTGCACAACATCACAATGCACTGCAACAACATTAGACATCAACCACAAACAATAATAGTATATATCATATAATTAATTGGCGAACAGTTTCAACCGCTTCAAAGGCAACCATGGCGCTTGATTGGCCTTAAATTCCGGTTGGTTTTAAATTCCGGTTGACCTTACATTCCAGAACCGAAGGAGAATTCATGTTAGGTGTATGTTATTACCCGGAGCATTGGCCGGAAAGTATGTGGGCCAATGACGCCCGCGAAATGGCCGAGCTTGGCCTCAAATACGTGCGGATCGGCGAATTTGCCTGGTCGCGCTTAGAATCAGCGCCCGGGGTGTTTCATTTTGATTGGCTGGATCGCGCCATTGAAACCTTGGCTGGTGCCGGCTTAAAAGTCATTATGTGTACCCCAACGGCGACGCCGCCAAAGTGGCTGATTGATTTATACCCGGATATTCTGCCGGTTGATATAAAAACCGGCACGGTGCGTGGGTTTGGATCGCGCCGCCACTGCGATTTCTCCAGCGAAAATTTCCGCCGTGAATCGATGCGGATCTCTGAAGTATTAGCCAAGCGTTATGGCCAGCATCCGGCGATTTGTGGCTGGCAAACCGACAATGAAATTGCCTGCCACGACACCGCCCATAGCGGCAGCCACAACGCCAAACTGGCCTTCCAGCGCTGGTGCGAAGCCCGTTATGGCGATGTCGACACCCTAAATACAGCTTGGGGCAATGTGTTTTGGTCGATGGAATATCAAACTTTCCAGCAAATTGAGCTGCCGATTTTAGCCGTGACCGAAACCAGCCCGGCGCATCAATTAGCGTATCGGCGCTTTAGCTCGGATATGGTGGTGAAGTTTCATGATGAGATGGTGGATGTGATCCGCGCCCACGCGCCGAACCAGTTTGTCACGCATAACTTTATTCCGATGCACGACACCCAGACCGATAACTTTGCACTGGCGAAAAAGCTCGATTTTGTCAGTTACGACAACTATCCACTCGGTCGCACCGATTTATTTTTTGCCGATGCGCCGACTGCGCAATTTAAAAAATATATGCGCACCGGTCATCCAGACTTTTCCAGTTATGCCTTTGACCAAAGCCGCGGCATCAGCAACCGTGGATTTTGGGTGATGGAACAACAACCCGGCCCGGTGAACTGGGCCCGGCATAATCCGCGGCCAGAAAAAGGCATGGTGCGGTTATGGTCGTGGCAAGCGTTTGCGCATGGTGCCGAAGCGGTCTGTTATTTCCGCTGGCGTCAAGTGCCGTTTGCGCAAGAGCAAATGCATGCTGGCATTAAACGCACCGACAACTCGCCCGCAGCGGCCCATGCCGAAGTGGCACAAGTGCGTGATGAGCTGAAACTGCTCGCGCCACTCACGGCGCATTTTAACGGTGATTTAGCGATGTTGCCGGTGAGCGCGAAAGTAGCCATCGTGATGACCACCGAAAACCAATGGGTCACTGAAATTGAGCGCCAGGGCGATAGCTTTAACCAGCATCAGGTCGAATTTAGCTGGTATAGCGCTTTACGCCAACTCGGTTTAGCGGTCGATTTTGTCTCGCCAGAGCAAGATTTAACGCCTTATCAGCTGGTAATTGCGCCTTGTATGCCGATTGTCAGTCAGTCGTTTGTTGAGCGTTGCAAAGCGACCAATGCAACCCTGGTATTTGGTCCACGCAGCGGCGCTAAAACTGCTGAGCTGACCGCAGTACCCAATCTTGGCCCGGGTTTGTTGCAACAGCTGATTGATGTCAAAGTGTTGAGCACCGAAACCATCCGCCCGGATTGTTATGCCGAGTTGTTTTTAGCCGGTGATAAAACTAGTTATCAAAGCAGCCGTTGGCGTGAAGAATTAGCACCGGGTGCACAAGTCGCGGTGCTGGCGACCGATGAATACCAGCAACCGGCTGTGGTTCAGCAAGGGAATGTAGTTTATGTCGGCACATTAAGCTGCGAAGGCTTTTTAATCGCCTTGTTCCGCCAGCTGGCCACTCAACTTGGGTTACCAGTGTGGCAACTGGGCAGCGACCTTCGCACTATGCAACGCGGTGAACTGCAGTTCGTGTTTAACTACGGCGCCACCGCGCAGCAGTTTGCAGCTCCGGCCAATGCCGAATTTGTCATCGGCAGCAGCACCTTGCAACCCTATGATGTGGCGGTATTGCGGTTGAATTAAAAACTCAGCAAAACCCTGGATAGGACGCCGAAAGATGGTGCGTACATGGAGGATGAGTTGGTGGTGGATGGCGCTGCGCTTATCCACCCTACGCATTCTCCAACCTATCCAAGTCATCAACCTCACAACAGCCGCGTAGGGTGGATCAGCGCAAAGCGCGCCATCCACCACACACATCATCCCAATCACCAAACCCATTCAAACCATCAACAACAAAACGTAGGGTGGATCAGCGCAAAGCGCGCCATCCACCACACACATCATCACAAGCACTCAACCCATTCAAACCATCAATAACAAAACGTAGGGTGGATCAGCGCAAAGCGCGCCATCCACCACACACATCATCACAAACACCCAACCCATCCAAACCATCAACAACAAAACGTAGGGTGGATCAGCGCAAAGCGCGCCATCCACCACACACATCATCACAAGCACCCAACCCATTCAAACCATCAATAACAAAACGTAGGGTGGATCAGCGCAAAGCGCGCCATCCACCACACACATCATCACAAGCACCCAACCCATTCAAACCATCAATAACAAAACGTGGATCAGCGCAAAGCGCGCCATCCACCACACACATCATCACAAGCACCCAACCCATTCAAACCATCAATAACAAAACGTGGATCAGCGCAAAGCGCGCCATCCACCACACACATCATCACAAACACCCAACCCATTCAAACCATCAACAACAAAACGTAGGGTGGATCAGCGCAAAGCGCGCCATCCACCACACACATCATCACAAGCACCCAACCCATTCAAACCATCAATAACAAAACGTGGATCAGCGCAAAGCGCGCCATCCACCGCATTCAAACAACCCCAACCACCAACAATCCAACAATCCAACACACCCCCGCGTATCATGCGGCGGGCAAAGCCCCTTGCTCAACTTCCCCCATTAATCTTCGCTCAGGAAATACCCAATGCCGCGCAGGGTGCGGATGTATTTGACCTGTTGGTTGGCATCGACTTTTTGCCGCAAACGTTTGATATACACATCCACCACATTGGTTTGTGGATCCTGATTAATCCCCCAGACATTGGTCAGAATCCGTTCCCGGCTTTGAATTTTATTCGGGCTGGCCATCATCAGTTCCAGCAAACGCAACTCAGTCGCCGTCAACACCAGTAACTGACCATCCCGGCGGGCCTGCATTAACTCCAAATCCAACACCAGATTGCCAAAGGTTAAAGTTCGGCTGACACTGACCGCCTGGTCGCGTTGCAGCAGGTTCTCCAGTCGCGCCAGTAACTCTTCAAAGGCAAAAGGTTTGGTCAAATAATCGTCGGCACCACTTTTGAGGCCCTGCACCCGCTCCTTAGTGTCGCCCAAGGCCGATAACATCAGGATCCGCACCGCAATTTTTTGTGCACGGATCAGCTGACACAGCGCCAGACCGTCAAGATGCGGCAGCATCCGATCCAGGATCACTAAGTCGGGTTTAAGCGACGCCAGCATCGGCAGCACGGCAGCGCCATCACTGACGACGGTGGTAAAATAACCTTCGGCTTTCAAGCCGCGCGCCAGAAAATCGGCCACTTTGGGATCATCTTCCACAATCAGAATTTGTTTCAATGTGACTCCTTGGCTTGCGGCCAGTCAGACAATAGAGGAAGTCCATCGACATCATCTTCATCACTGGCCAAGGGCCATTTTAATATCGCCATGGTGCCGGTTTGGCTGACCGGATCCAAAGGGCTTTGTAGGTGAACACTGCCATGTTGCGCTAGCATAATACTTTGGCATAACGACAGCCCAATCCCCAAACCATCAGGGCGTTGCAGCCGCGCGTTGCTGGCGCGATAAAACCGCTGAAATAACTGTTCCAGATCAGCCTCAGGCACGCCAATGCCCTGGTCCACCACCGCTAGCTGTAATTGTGTTGCATCATGGCTCAGCCGCAATTCAACCGGATGGTTAAACCCATATTTTATCGCATTATCCAGCACAATTTGGATCGCTTGCAGGGTGCGCTCTGGGTCTAAATAAAGTTGCAATTGCGCCTGTTCATCGGTGAGTTTGGTCCAGCGAATATCCACGGCACTGCTATTTCTCATGCGCTGGAACAACGACTCCCAGCCCAACCACAGTTGCGATAAATGCATGTGTTTAAAACGCAAATGCAACTCGCTGTCGCCCCGTACCAGCATCAGCAATTCATCAATCCGGCTGGCAAGTTGGGTACTGGTCTCGACAATCCGCAGCAAGCTCTCTTTGTAATCGGCGCCGGTTTTATCTTTTCCGCGCAGCATCACTTCTGCTTCACCACGGATCGCCGTGGCTGGCGTACGTAGCTCGTGGCTCACATCGGCTAAAAAGCGTTTTTGTACCGCCTCTGCTTGCTGTAAATCGGCTAATGCTTGCTTAAGTTGTGCCGTGCGTTCCTGCACGATCAACTCAATTTGCTGGGCATGCGCCTGCTCAGCCACATGCGCCCGCTCCAGCGCCACCGCCATTTGATTAAAGCTGCGCGACAGTAAAGCAAATTCCGCATTACCATGCTCTGACAGACGATAACTGAGCAACCCGCGACTGATAGCTGCAGTACCTTCCAGCAAGGACTGCAACGGTCGATAGCTGGACTTTGCCAGCAAAAAAGCAAAGAGTAAGGCGCTGATACTGCCAAACAACCCTGTGATGATCAGCAGCAATCTGGCATGCGCTAATGCCGCAGAAGCAGCCTGCTCCGAGGCGTCAGAGCGTTGTTTTTGAATCGCAATAGATTCTGCAATCAACTTTTTAAGATCCAATCCTTCGAGGTTATCAAAGGTTTGGATCAGCACGCGCCAGGTCTCGGCCGGATTGTATTGCTGCAGCGGTAGAGCAGACTGCCGGGTGAGATCATTGTGCAGGGTCGCGACATTCGTCTCTAAGATTGATAAGTTTTTCATCTGTTTGGCAATCAATACAAAATCAGCGCTATCGATAGCCAAGGCCTGATCTTGCAATAACAACTTATCAATCGTTTGCAAACTCTGCTGCATCCGTTGCAGATACTGGTCGCGGGCAGCGATGGCCGCATCCTGCACTAACAAATGCTGCGCTAACCACACTTTCAAGCGCTGCTTATCGGCACTTAATGCGATGAGCTCAGTCAGCATTTGATTGGCGATCCGGCCGCGATTCACCTCATTACTGGCGACCTGGCCAGCCCAAATGGCCATCGCCGCCTGCAGTAAGGTGATTAACGCCATGGCAAAAAATGCCAGATAAAGTTTGGTTCGAAACACAGGTGCCTCGCTGTTAAGGTGAAACTGGATTTCCGCTCAAGCCCAACACAGCGACAAGCCCCTGAGTCAACACCGGGTGTTATTTGGCGCTGTAGGGCAACGACGAATGGTGCAGCACAATTCGGATACTGCCATCAGCAGACTTTTTAAAGCCCCAGGTTTTATCAACCGTGGTTACTTTACCATGCTTATCCGTCAGCATCACATGGCCCATTGTGACGGCCAGATCACCATTAATCATTACCGCGGCATTCTTAAACTGATAGTCGGTCCAGCCTTTTAAGGCAAAACCACCATCCTGGCTATACGCCGGATTCGCTCCGACAAAATACGATAAAGCGCCGTCATAACTGGTGCGGAACGTCTGTTCGCCTGAAGTTAAAGTGGGCTTGAACAATACCGGTCCAAGGTTATAGCCATAGGCTTGATCCAATACGGTTTTTGCCGTTTGGGTGGCCAGCGGTAAACCGCCTTTGCCAAAATCGTCACTGATTTGAATTAACGCTTTGCCCCAGGCTTGTTGGGCCTTCGTCACCTCGGCCTCGGTAATATTATGATTGACCACACTGGCAAACGCCGAGCTGGCGAACATCAAACAAGACAGGCCAACACCTGTCAGAACGCTACGGGGATAGGTTTGGGAAAAAGTACGCATGGTTGAGCTCCTCAAAGATTTTGTTGACGAGCTGATGGTAAGGTGAAAAGCGCGGTAAAAGCTGGTCAACCAGATTAAGTTTGACTGGCAACAACATGAACACCAGATGACAAAAAACACAACAAAAAAGCCAGTCATCAGGGGTGAACTGATGACTGGCAAACCACACAACGCAGGAGATCTATTTTTCCAATACCGCTTCAAATTTACCGGCCCAGCGGGTTTGCTGGCCAAACATAAATTTATTCAGCAATAAGGCAAAAGCAACACAACTAAACAAGGTCACTGGCATCAAATGGATGTAATGCACCGTGGTATAAAAAGGCGAGAAGCTGAAGGTCAATGAGCCATACAACAACACGCCAAAAATCACCGCGGCGATGGCCGCGCGGGCATCAACATTGGTGAATAACAGTCCGACCACAAAAATCGACAGAATTGGCATACTCAGTAAGCCATTGAGTTGCTGCAGCAAATTAATAATACTGTCCGCTTGCTGGTACACCGGTACTAACACCAGGGTCAGCAGCGTTAAACCAAGTGTCACAAAACCACTGAGTTTCACCACATTCGGCTTTTTCTCAAAATAAGCTTCGTGGATATCACAGACATATAAAGCGGTCGCAGAATTGAGCAAGCTGTTGTAAGTCGATAACACCGCTGCCGCCATCGCCGCCGCAAACACACCACTGAGCCAGCCGGGCATTAAATCACCAACAATCCGGCCATAAGCAGCATCGCCGATATCCCCATAAAGCTTGTACGACACGATCCCCGGCACCACCACGATCGCTGGCACCACAATAATCCGGATTATAGCGGCAGCGAATACGCCTTTTTGCGCTTCTTGGACATTGGGGGCTGCCATTGCCCGTTGGGTAATGGTTTGGTTGGTGCCCCAATAATACATCTGGATAAAGATCATCCCGGTTAACAAGGTTTGCCAGGGTAGCGGCGAATCAGCATCGCCAATCAAGGTTAAGCGCTCCGCAGGGATCCCACTAAAATCAAAATTGATCGCAAACAGCGCCAGCACAACAACGATCACCGCCATCCCCAGCACCAACACACCATTGTAGGTATCCGATACCGCGACCGCCCGCAGACCGCCAAAAAAGGCATACACAGCACCGACCAGGGCAAAAATCAGCGCAATCGACATCAACGGGATGTCCACTTTAAACATGGTTTGCATCAACAATGCGCCGGAATAAATCACCGCCGGCATATAGATAAAGGCATTGCCTAAGAAAAATAAACCACCAATCACCGCCCGGATGTGTTTGTTTTGATAACGTTTTTCCAAAAGCTCCGTGGTGGTGGTGCATTGATAACGGTAGTACACCGGAATAAAGACCTTGGCCAGAATAATCAAGCCAATCACCGCTGCCAACTCCCACCACACCAACAACATCATCTGGTTGCCATTCATGCCCACCAGCTGATCGGTACTTAAATTGGTTAACGTGATCGACCCCGCAACAAAAATCCAACTGAGCCCGCCACCGGCCAGAAAATATTCTTTATTTTGACTGTTTTCATCGCGTTTTTGACCGCGACACTTGGCGTACGTCAGACCGCCTATCAAAGCGCTGACGAAGATAAAAACCGCCAGCTGAATCATGTTATCGGACATCTTGTACCCACATTGATTATCGTTTTAGTTCGAATGTTCAAACTCAGCCATGCACTGAGCGGCTTATTTCCAGCTTGATACTTTTAAGCGGCTGGGTTGTTGTTTGCTGATTCGTCAATTGGATCAACCGGTTCAGCCGGCTGATCGACAGCAACATACCATGCAGCAATAACAAATAGCCTTGCCGTTGTAGCTGCTGCAGCTGCTCGGCACTGAGCATTTGTAATTTGTCTTCATCAACCGTTGCCAGTCCTTTGATTACCTGCGAGCGACCATCGGCCAGTATTAAATGCAGATCCAATTCTTTAATCAGCCCTAATGCGTTGACCGCTTTGACGAATTGAAAGGTCAGATACTCTTGCTGTAAGTCTTTGTCTAAAATCGCTTTTTGTTGGCGCAAAAACGCAGTTGGTTGACCTTGTTCATCGAACAGGCCAAAGGCGTCTGCGTCCGCTGGCGTTTGCGGTAACAGCACACGAGGATCTGCCACCAGCATCAGCTGCGAGGGATCACTTCCCAATTGCAGCGGATACGTTTGCATACACACAGGCTGATAACTGCCAAGCCACTCAGGGTGCCGGACCCATAAGTTTTGCCCAGGCGACAAACTATAAAGTCCCGACAATAGCCATTGCCCGGTTTGCTGATGCCGGCTAAAAAAGACCGGCACATCGGCCATCACCTGGCTGATTTCACTCAGCCGGACATTCAAAAGATGTTGTGACGACGCATAAATGACGGCTGCATCCGGCGTGATGGCGGTCTTGGCATGATCCGCCACCGTCAGTGGAATAAGCTGATGCATTAATGTCCCCTCTCGGTCGCCAGCCAGCGATCAATGTACGCGCGGTGCGACGGTAATGTTTGCAGTAACTGGTTGGTTAGCTGCTGGTTACGGCGGATAATCTGCTCAGCCTGCGCTTGTTGCTGATACAAATAAGCTTGCGCACTAAAGTCCGGTTTAAAGCCCATGCCATACAGCACATATTGATAACTTGCCGCTGGGAACAATTCCAGCGCGCCATGAAAATCAGCAATCTGCGGTCCGCGATGGCGCCATAACTGCAAATCATCCTGCAGGCTTTGCGGTATGGTTGCAGGATCTAAATGCGCCTGCCAATAAGGCTCTGGTCTTTTCGTCAGCATGTAATGCAGCTTCAGAAAATCCAAAATCCGTTGCCAGCGATACAGCATTTGCTGGTTAAAGCGCCGCGCCACCAACGGCATCGCCGTCTGATCTGCCGGCAGATGATCAGCAACAAAACGCGCCGAAATTTCGACCAGCATGATAGCGGTCGCTTCAAGCGGCTCCACAAAACCGGCCGACATGCCAATCGCCACACAATTGTGTTGCCAGAATTTGGCCCGATGCCCGGTGGTATAGCTGATTTTCCGCGCGCTCAGGCCTTCGGCAGCCTGACCGATATAACGCCGTAAATTAAATTCAGCTTCATCATCACTTAAATATTTCGCTGCATACACATGCCCGACGCCACGTCGATGCATCAAGCCGATATCCCAAATCCAACCGGCATTTTGTGCGGTGGCAATGGTATGACTAGGCACCGGCGCATCTGCAGTGTCATAAGGCACCTGCATCGCTAAGGCACTGTCGTTAAACAACAAATGATCCACAGGTTCAAAAGGCACGCCCAGGGTTTTCCCCAGTAATAATGAGGCGAACCCAGTGCAGTCGATAAATAAATCGGCTGCAAGTGGGGCTGATCCATCGGTAAAATGCAGGGCTTTAATTTGACCATCATCGGTTAATTCAACCCGCTCAACCGTGCCAATCCGCTGCTGGACCCCCAGTTTGGTCTTGCAATGCTGTTTCAACAGATCAGCAAAGGCACCCGCGTCTAAATGATAGGCGTAATTACACTGCCCCTGATATTCGCCTTCAGCCAGTGACCGCGGCGCCAAACCAGCTTCACAGATGTGGTGTTGAAAATTGCTATCGATGGCAAATTGACTGATATCCGACACATAAGGGGCTAAATCGATTCGGCCATAGCCCATCGGTACTGTAAAAGGATGGTAATAAAAATCAGGGTTGTTGCTGGTATCACCATGCACCCAACCGACAAACTTTCCGCCTTGTTTAAAAGCGGCGTGACAATGCGCAAACACATCGGCTTCTTTTAAGCCAATCTGTTGCAGCGTATTTTTCATCGTCGGCCAGGTACCTTCACCAACGCCGATTGTAGGAATGTCAGAGGATTCGACTAAAATCACCCGCAACCCTTGCGCAGTATGACTGCGATGCTGCGCGGCGATAATCGCGGCACTTAACCAGCCGGCCGTGCCCCCGCCGACAATCACCAGTGTTTTGACTGCTGTAGACATGAAATTCCAACTCTTCCTGTGGTTCGCCACAACCTAACATGCCAGACCAGATGGCAACAACCATCCGGTCTGGACACTTTAAACCTGCCCCCCGTTGCTGCGCGCTCCGGGGTAAAGTCGTTAGAACGAACCCCGAACCCCAACGGCAAAGCGTGAACCATTGTCTTCGACGGAGTAGATTTGGTTTCTGAAACGACCAGTCTGGATCAGTTCCTCACCGGTAATGTTGATCCCTTCAACGAAGATCGTCAGGAACTCGTTATAGTCATAACTGGCACTGATATCCCACTGACCGAAGGTTTTGGTGTTGATTGGTTCGCCATTAAAGCCGTTATCCAACGCCCGCAAGAACCCCTCACGGTTGTTAAAAGCGATCCGAGCCTGCCACACATCCTGTTCATAAAACAGCACCAGGTTTTGTGAATCACCTAAACCTTCCAGTGCAAAACTTTGAGTACTGTCTGCCGTCACGGATAAGTCGCTATCAACCACGGTGGCGTTGGCGGTAACACCAAAGCCATTGTCAAACATATGGGTCAACGCAATTTCATAACCAGTGATCTTCGCAGACTCACCATTTTGTGGCCGGGTGACGGTGTACACTTCTGACGCGCCATTCAGCTCATTGGTGGTTCCCACCACGGCACTGCTACACAGAGCCGAATTGGCGATACTACAGCCAAAAGCCGGGCCGGTGCGGCTGGTCATGTTGTAAGTTTCATTGCCCGTCAGCGTGACAATAAAGTCTTCCACTTCTTTATTGAACACCGCAAAACTGAACATACTGGCGTCGTTGTAATACCACTCGTAAGAAATATCCCAGTTTTTCGCCTGGAACGGTTTTAACGCCGGGTTCCCCCCACTGGCGGTTAAATTCTGCCGGCGTGGCTCGTTAAAGGTGGTTGCCGGAGACATTTGGTCCATGGTGGGACGGGTGATGGTGTCGTAGCTGGCAAAACGCAGCACCATATCGTCAGCTATCCCCAATTTAATGTTCAGATTTGGCAGCAGATTTGAATAGCTGGTGCCTTGCTGGATATTGGTTGCCGGGCCAAACACGTTGGCAAACAGCGTGGCATCGGCGGTCGGTACGATATCAGTAACAAAACTCTGAATCGCTGAAACGGCCACATCGGTCGACGCATAACGCGCCCCCAGATTCACCGTCAACGGCATATCACCCAAGTCATGTTGCAGGGTGAAATCCATATATAAACTGGTGATATCTTCGTTGATGGTATAGCGGTTGTTCTGCAGTGCCGTCACAATCGGGAAGCCGGCATCGGCCAGATACTGATTCATTTTGTCACCATCATAGGTATAGAAGGTGTTAATCAGGCCCGGGAAAAAGTTGTTGGCGGTATAGGATCTGAAATCGATTTTATCCAGCGGCGCTGCAGTGCCATAACCACAGAACACGCACTGCGAGCCGGAGATTTGGAAAGCTGATTTCTCCCGCTCCTGGCGGTAAGCACCAAAGTTGGCTTTTTCAAACACGCCGGCTTCTGCGGTGTATTCAAAATCGACTTTAAATTCATTGATATCATCCGTGTTGGTCGGCTGATTCCCTTTTTCGTTGTAGTGCATCCGGGCACGACTTGCCACCGGCAAACTACCATTAACGAAGCCATCATGCGCGACCGTAGGTAAACTGCCGGTGCCATCAAAGGTGTAGTTGTTGATCATCCCAACCACATTAAAACGGTCACGACCGGCGCGGTCATTTTCAGCACTGGTGGTGGACAGATCAAAATCCGCGGTCAGTTTTTCGTTGATTTTCCACTCAACATTCAAACCAAAAGCATCATTGCTGACATCGCGTGAATTTCGGGTATGAGACACAAAGTCGGTTGCTGGGTTACCACTGCCCTGGTGCAAGCCAATTTCCTGGGTAAACCGTAATAAAGTGCCGGTGGTTGGGTCGATTTCGGCACTGCCAACCCGATCCGGTTCAAACCAGGAGGCTAAATCGGTCACTTGTGAATCGACTTCAAATTTCGATACCAGACCATCCAAGGTGATGGTGACATCTTCGGATGGCGCAAACTGCATTACTAAACTGGCATTCGTCCGCTTGCGGTCCTGCTCGTCGATGATCTGATCCCAGTTGCGCGGAATATAAGCATTGCTAAATAGCACGCCATCCCGGGCATTTGAAATTGTCTGACCACCACGCCAGCCTGCCGTCGCAATCTGATTAACCTGGACTTTACGTTCCTGGTGGCTTACCGCCAGCAACACCCCAAACATATCGTCGTTAAATGTATTGCTAATTAAAAATGAGGCCGATGGCGACGTCTCTTCCGACAGGCTTTCGTACATCCCTTTGACTGAACCCGCAATCCGCAGATCGTCATAATCAAATGGGCGCGCCGTGGTCACGTTAATCGTGCCGCCGATACCACCTTCCTGCAGTTTGGCGGTGGTGCTTTTATACACATCAGCACCAGTGATTTGATCGGCAGCCAACACATCAAAGTTAAATTCACGGCCACCGCTGTCTGTTGCCAGTTGCCGGCCATTGACCAACACCGTATTAAATTGCGGACCAAAACCACGAATCGTCACCGCCTGACCTTCACCACCGCTGCGGTCAATCGACACACCGGTGATCCGTTGCAGCGACTCAGCGACGTTCAGATCCGGAAATTTACCTAAATCTTCGGCTTTAATCCCATCAGAAACCATGGACGATGATTTTTTATCTTCCATCGTCGATTTGAGGCTACTGCGAATACCCGTCACCGCGATGACTTCGATTTTTTCTTGCTCAGCAGCAGCCTGAGCCGTCTGTTGCACAGCGAACGCCTGGCCACTGAACAACCCAGCAATGGCGACACTTAACGCTGTTTTTTGAATGGTCAATCTCTGGTAGTTTTTCATTTGATAACACCCTGTCCTTTTTTGTTTTTTAACTGTCGTCTGTCTTATTAGCCTATTTATCTTATAAATACTTCAATTATGATTAAAATTCAATCTTTTTTGCGTTTTTTGTCCGGTGGGTCGTCGTCAGTTCGTTTTCACCCGCTTAATTTATTCCTGTGGGTCGAACTGGCTAAAGGCATACACAATCTGCTGTTGGTAGACATCGCCATGCCGCAATACTGCATTGGGAAAACCTGACCGATTCGGTGCATCTGGCCAGTTTTGTGCTTCAAGACACAGTCCCTGCCGTGATAGGAACGGCGCCGATAGCGCATGTCCGCCGTAGAATTGCAACCCGGGCTGGGTGCTACTAACCGTCAGCCGGATGCCGCTGATGGCAGAACTGAGCGTTGCCATTGGCCTTAAGGTGCCGGCATCGTCAGCAAACACAAAACAATGATCAAAGCCCCCGACCAAAAGGAGCTGTGGATCGGTCTTGGCTAAATTTGCCGCAATAGTCACAGGGTGGCGAAAATCAAAAGCACTGCCGGTGACGTCCTGCACCTCACCTGTTGGGATCAAATCTGCAGCCACCGGCAGGAATTGCTGACTAAAAAGCTGCAACTGATGAGCGCGGGTGTCCGGACTGCCATCAAGATTAAAATAACAATGGTTGGTTAAGCTCACGACCGTGGCGCTGTGGGTGGTCGCCCGAAAGCTAAACCGAACCTCGGTTCCGACCAGGCTGATCTGCTGCCAAACCGACAAGTCGCCAGGAAAACCGCTGTCACCGTCCGGGCTGTGCAAAAATAACTCGATGGCATCGACATCATGTCGTATCACTTGCCAGCACTGGTGGCTAAAACCCCGACCGCCATGCAAACAATGGTCGCCTCCTGCCGTGTCCAGCTGCCAGCTTTGGTCATCTAGTTTCAACTGACCGTTGGCAAGCCGATTGGCATAACGCCCGATCGTGGCGCCCAAATATCCGTCATTGAACAGATAATCCTCAAGCCGTTGGTGCCTTAAAGTCAGCTCACGACCGTGCAGCTGGATAGAAATGACCGTGGCACCCCAAGGCAATATTTCTAACCGCAATCCGGCATCGTTTTGTAAAACCAGCGCGATGAGCGGCGACGGGCTAAGAGAAGTATTCATCACACAGTCCTTCTGGTCGGTCCATGGTCACTGTCTGCCACAGTTAATATAGTATTTATATGATAATATATTAAGGAGAATACCGCTGATTGCCAGCCGTCGCAAGAGGAGTGGCAAAAATCCGCTAAGGCATGGCAGAGAAGAGGGCAGTGAAAAGCACAGCGGATGTGCGACTTCTGCATAAGCGGGCAGCACCGAGTTTGAGCCAAATACCAAGTCTCGGTCAATTTTACTACGTTGACATTCTAGTCGACCATTTGGCATCGGTTTTACCAACCCGGATCCGCCTGCTTGCAAACTGCCGCTCACGAACAAAATGGGAGTAAAGTAGGAATAAAGGTAAATTTTTTGTGACAGGAAAAAATTATTGACAACAAAAAACGAATGTAACTTAATTGTTCCAATAATGGATATGAGTAAAGGGATATTGAGATGAAAAAAGCACTAATTATGTTTTTAACTTGTACCTTAATAAGTCTGCCGAATGCATTTGCAACAGAGCCAAAATTAAATTCTGTCGCCAAAGCCCAAATATCCACCAGTGCTGTTTATCAAAAATGGCAAGATACTTTCCGATTGTCTGAAGCCGATTTTGCCGCCGCCGTAAACCGTTATTTTGATTATTATGAAAACCGTTTAGCAACATCTGAAGCATCCTACAATTTTGAGACTGCAGCGAAGATTGTAACCGAACGAGAAAAAGCAGGATTACCAATATCCACCGAAGAAAAGCATAAGCTCATCGCAAGTAAAAACATGCTGGATGCGGAAATTGCCACTTACGCCGGAGTACCAGTACGACGTCTGAACGATTTTAATACTGCAGCGAATGAATATTTGAGAGAAAAAAAAGATAAATGAGGTGGGCTCACTTGAGGGCTATAGTCAGATTGACTACAGACCATAAAAAGAACCCGTAAATAATCTGATATTCGATTTTTTGTGGAAACAACCTCCTATGGTCGTTTTGAATTGACAATAACAACGCCAGACCGCATGGCTGGCGTTGTCAGTTTTAAACTAAATCAGCCTTTAAAACCGATCCGCATTCATCACTTTGTTCCAGGCGTTAACAAAATCGCGCACGAACTTCTCTTTGGCATCGTCCTGGGCATACACTTCTGCATAAGCGCGCAGCACCGAGTTTGAGCCAAATACTAAATCCACGCGGGTGGCGGTGTATTTCACGGCGCCCGTTGCCCGGTCAACAAGCTGATACAGGTTTTTGCCAACCGGCTTCCAGCTATAGGCCATATCAGTTAGGGTGCCGAAGAAGTCGGTGCTTAACACGCCAACTTTATCGGTAAACACACCGTGCGCACTGCCGCCATGGTTAGTGCCAAGCACCCGCATGCCGCCGATGAGTACCGTCATTTCCCGTGCTGTGAGGCCCATCAACTGCGCACGATCCAGCATCAGTTCTTCCGGCATGGCAGCGTAATCCTGCTTTAGCCAGTTGCGAAACGCATCATGAATTGGTTCGAGCACGGCAAATGAATCCACATCCGTTTGCTCAGCCGTCGCATCCCCTCGACCATCGATAAATGGCACCGTGATGGCGACTCCGGCAGCGCGCGCGGCTTGCTCCACCGCAGCACATCCGCCCAGCACAATTAAATCTGCCAGACTGACTTTTTTACTCAGGCTGCTCTGTAATTGGCTTAACGCCGACAGCACTTTTTGCAGACGTGCCGGCTCATTCCCCGCCCAGTCTTTTTGCGGAGCTAACCGGATCCGGGCCCCGTTGGCGCCGCCACGGAAATCAGAACCGCGGAAGGTGCGGGCACTGTCCCAGGCAGTTGCCACCAATTCAGAGACCGACAGCCCTGTCGCTAAAATTTTCACTTTGAGTTCAGTCACTTCAGCATCTGTTAGCTGATAATCCACGCTTGGGATCGGATCTTGCCAAATCAAATCTTCTGCTGGCACATCCGGGCCAAGGTACCGGGCTTTTGGCCCTAAATCGCGATGCGTTAACTTAAACCAGGCACGGGCAAAGACATCTTCAAAATAGGCCGGATCGGCATAAAATTTTTCGGAAATCTTGCGATACGCCGGGTCCATTTTCAGCGCCATATCGGCGTCCGTCATCATCGGCATACAACGAATGGATGGATCTTCCACATCAACCGGTTTGTCTTCTTCGCGAATATTCACCGGTTCCCATTGCCAGGCACCCGCCGGGCTTTTGGTTAATTGCCAGTCGTAGCTAAATAACAGATAAAAATAACCGTTGTCCCACTTTGTTGGATGGGTGGTCCAGGCACCTTCCACACCGCTGGTCACCGTATCGCGGCCAATACCACGGCTTTGGTGATTCATCCAGCCAAAACCCTGCTCGTGAATATCAGCCCCTTCCGGCGCCGGGCCTAAATTGGCGGCATTGCCATTGCCATGCGCTTTACCGACCGTATGACCGCCAGCGGTTAATGCCACCGTTTCTTCATCATTCATCGCCATCCGGGCAAAGGTTTCGCGCATATCTGCCGCGGTTTTCAAGGGATCCGGGTTGCCGTCCACCCCTTCAGGATTGACATAAATCAGCCCCATCATCACCGCTGCCAGTGGGTTTTCCAACGTACGACCTTCGCCATAGCGACTGTGCTCATTAGCCGTTGGTGCTAACCACTCATTTTCTGAGCCCCAGTAAATATCTTTTTCCGGATGCCAAATATCTTCGCGACCACCGGCAAAACCGAAGGTTTTAAACCCCATCGATTCATAAGCCATATTACCGGCCAGGATCATTAAATCGGCCCAGGACAGTTTGTTACCGTACTTGCGCTTAATCGGCCAGAGCAGTCGGCGGGCTTTGTCGAGGTTGCCATTGTCTGGCCAGCTGTTGAGCGGTGCAAATCGCTGATTACCGGTCCCAGCGCCGCCACGACCATCGGCAATTCGATACGAACCGGCTGAGTGCCAGGCCATTCGGATCATCAAACCGCCGTAATGGCCCCAATCCGCCGGCCACCAGGCTTGACTGTCGGTCATCAACGCTTTCAGATCGGCCTTCACTGCAGCCAAATCAAGAGATTTAAAGGCTTCGGCATAGTTAAAATCAGCATCCATCGGATTAGTTTTACGGTCATGCTGATGCAGGATGTCAAGATTCAAGGCATTGGGCCACCAATGCTGACTGGCTTTGCTCGCGGACGTATTAGCGCCGTGCATCACCGGGCATTTACCTTTGCTGGCTTGTGAATTATCCATGGTGTGGTTCCTTTGGTTATGAACTGAAGTCGTCTGCACTACAACAATTGATGTACGAGATTAAAGGTAGACCTAAAACATGAATTCTTAAATCAATTTTAATTAGCTATTTCAATCGTTTTAATTGATTGAAATAGCTAATCCCTGCAATTTATTCGACAACATCGCGCTGGATAGCAGCCCGGCGTGACCATCCACTAACTGACCTTCGGCATCAAAAATTAAGGTGACCGGCAACGCCTGCTGCCCCAACCAGCGTCCCATGGTCCTGCTGGGATCCTGCCAGACGCTCGTAAAGCGTAACCCTTGTTGCTGTAAAAATTGCTGGATTTGCTGCTGCCCTTCCCCTTGATTTAACAGCACAAAACGCCCCTGAGGATAGTCCTGCTGTGCCTGTTGCAGCACCGGCATCTCGGCGCGACATGGCGGACACCAACTGGCCCACAAATTCACCACGGTAAATGGGTAAGCGGCGTCGGACAAACGCTGTGGCTGCCCCTGCAGATCATGAAAAACCAGATCGGGCCACTGCTGCGGCAGCGGATAGTAGCTACGGTAAAGGTTGAAACCGCCACCGATCCACAGCATTGCAACCGGCACGGCAACCGACAACAGCCGCCGCGCAGGCACGGTTTTATAAGCGTAGTGCATCACCAACAGGGAAAAAACCAGCAATAAGCTGTAGCCATCAAATCCGCGATCGCGGAGATCAAATAACTGCAGCCACTGCCCCTGATAGCTTGCAAAATGCTGTATCACAAAGATCAGCCGGGCCACGGCCAGACTCAGCAGTAACCTGAGCAAGATCGCATCTGTAAATCCAGCGATCCGAAACCTCGGTAAATGATTCAACCCACTGAGCAGCAATAAGCCGGTGGCGATCAGCACGGGGAGCAACGGTAGACTCAGCCCCAAAACACTGACACTGTCCATGATGCAAAGCTCCTTAACTTCAGCATGGCTAAATACTGAGAGACCAGATTGCTAAAAAATTAGAATGTATTAAAAGTGACTACATTTACAGCAATAAAAAAGGTGCTGGTTTTCACCAGCACCTCAAAGGGCTGCCTGCCGGACTTTCAGGCTTATAACTGCGCCTGTAAATAATTTTGCAAACCAAACATCTTGATCTGGCGTAGCTGCTGCTCCAGCCATTTGGCATGGTCGTTCTCAGTGTCATCCAGCAATTGCTGTAACATGGCGCGGGTGACAAAATCCTGCTGTGTCTCACAAAGCGCGATGGTTTTTTTCAGTAAAGCACCGACGGCATATTCGACATTTAAATCGTTTTGCAACATCGATGGCACATCTTTCCCAATTTGCAGACCGTCACGGGTCACCATATCCGGCGTGCCTTCAAGAAATAAAATCCGCTCAATAATCAACGACGCATGACCTTTTTCATCTTCCACTTCGTGGTCAATTCGCTCGAATAACTTGTGCAATCCCCAGTCTTTATACATCCGCGAGTGAATAAAATACTGGTCCATCGCGCTGAGCTCGTTGGCAAGCAGCACATTTAGCGCGTCGATAATTTGTTGTTGACCGTGCATGGTTTACTCCCCAACTTTCGATTGCAGGTAATTTGGCAGACCCATCACGCTAATCTGATATTGCTGCGCGTTGATCCAGTCGATGTGTTCTTCTTCGTGCTCCAGAATTTCCACCAGGATTTCCCGGCTGACATAATCCTGATGCTGCTCACAAAGGGCAATTGCTTGCTTTAACAGCGGTAATTGCTCCTGTTGAAAATCCAGGTCGCACTGCAGCATTTCTTCGGTGTCTTCGCCAATCCGTAACCGGCCAAGCGCCTGTAAATTCGGTAACCCTTCTAAAAACAACACCCGCTCGATCAACTCATCGGCTTGTTTCATATCGCGGATAGATTTTTTATAACAGGTGTTGTTCAGCTCAGCCAAACCCCAGTTTTTGTAGATGCGGGCGTGTAAAAAATATTGGTTGATCGAGGTGAGTTCAGAGGTCAACACGTCATTCAACACGGTAATGATTGCTGGATGGCCTTGCATGGCTTGGCTCCTGGTTTGGGCGTGGACGAGCAGCGGCTGTTTTCAAGTGCTGCGGTAATTGTTGAGTATTTTAGTCAACTGCTACCGAATGTCGAGCACTAAAACAAAAAAACCTGAATAAAATCATATGCATGCAATTGAGAACGCTTCGCTTTAACGCCAGAGTTCTTGTTAGGTTTAGTATCTGAATTAACTACAAGAAAAACTTGCAGCAAATCAACCAGCTAGCGCTGAGGCGAGGAGCAGGTTAAACAGTTGTCGCCATGACCCGAGCCACTTGCCAGCGAACAACAGCAGCCCGGGTATTTCATTTTTCCTGCAACACTGCTGATTAACCAGTAGTTTGCCTTGATAATTGCCGTAACCGGTACAGATCCCGACCCACTTCATACAGGCAAAATAACCCGGCGAACAATAATATCCCGCGTACCACCCGGTTCAAATCGTCGATCGTCAGTAGCTTTGGCAGCGGATTTTCTGTCCCGGTCAACACCGTAGACCAGCCCCACAGCGCGAAGAAACCGATACAAAACACCAGATTTAATCCCATGTTGATACTGAGCGTCAGCGGGGTCCAATAAGGCCGGAATAACCACCATAAATTGTTGATCACCGCCAGCACTAAAAATGCCGATGCCATGGGCACCCAGGGTTGCAATTCAGGCACCAGCATCACTCTGATACTGGCCAGCGTTTCGGCAGACATCCACCACGACGGCCATAACAGCAACAGCAAAAACGCCGAAGTAGCCAGATCCGTCAGAAGATCAGACAGACGCATCTGCTGCCAGGGACGACTGACCGGCGGTAAATCCTGCACCCGCCAACGATATTCCAGCAACCAGCTTTGCTCGGCACCGCTGACGCTATAAGCGTAAAACACCAGCGTCACCACCATAAAAGCGGTCGCAGCCGCATCAAAAAAACCAAAGATCAGCTGGAAAATAAACTGCACTAATTTGAAATAATCAGCCTGCAGCAAGGTCATGCTGCTGCCCAGGCAATGCAGTAAAAAAATCAGGCCTAATACATACACCAGGGTTTGTTTGTAAGCCGGCATCAGCTCGGAACTGACCAAAGGAGTCGGCTGAACATAGGTCATCGCAACCTGCCGCGGATGCCCCCACTGTTGCAAGGTAGCAGCTACTTCAGCATCGGTGAGTTTGCGGTTGTATTCATCTTGTTGAGCTTCCAACTTATCCAGTAAATGCGCCCGCAGTTCACGGCCGATATCCTGGCGTTTGTCTTCGGGCAAATACCGCTGTACTGCGCTGATATAACGCTCCATCAGGTCCATTATGGTTTCTCCAGTAAGTTGCCAAGCGCACCGTTCAGTTGTTGCCATTCCTCGGAAAGTTGTTGCAATAATTCACTGCCCGGTGCTGAAAGTTGGTAGTAACGCCGTTCCCGGCCCTCGGCTTGTTGCCATTCGCTATCGAGCAAACCTTGCTCTGCAAGACGCCGGACCAGCGGATATAAAGTACCTTCATCGATATCGATGCCGGCTTCCTGCAACTGTTTGCGCAGCGAATAGCCGTAATGGTGTTGCTTCAAAGATGCCAGTACCGCCAGCACCAGCACGCCCCGGCGCAATTCGCCGCGCATTTTGTCTAATCGGTTGTCGGTCATGCCTGATCCTTGTTTAAACCCTGATTCCTTGAAGATGCGGGGTTGTTGCCCGCCTCTGGCGTTCCTGCCAGCCGCGTTGCGTCCAAGTATTAGATACTGTACGACACATACTGTGCAATACACAGCAAATACTATGCGACATACAGTAACAAGGCAAGGGTTGGTGAAAAAATAATCGGCGCATCAGAACTGGCAGCTGTGCATGACAAACCAGAAATCTGCCCACCGGCGACAGCGCGCGAAATTCATCGACTTTCTAGCCAGTCATCCGCCCAATATGGTAAAACTATGCTTATTCACGAGGGCAAAATGTCAGCTGTAATTGGCCTGACCCAGGATTTCAATGAATACCACCACACCATCTGCCACACCACCTACCGAAAAAAAATCCAGTGGTTTACTCGGTAATCTGCTGTTTAACATTGCACTGCCAGTTATTATTCTGAGCAAATTCAGTACTGAAGCGTATCTGGGACCAGTTTGGGGTCTTGTAATCGCGTTATCCTTTCCGGTCGGCTATGGTCTGTGGGAACTACTTAAGTCCGGCAAAGTGAATTTCTTTTCAGTGGTCGGTATTATCAGCGTGCTGTTGACCGGCGGTATGAGTTTGCTGCAACTGGACCCGAAGTACATTGCAATTAAAGAAGCGGCGGTGCCGGGGATCATTGGTTTATTGGTGTGGTTTAGCCAGCACAGTAAATTTCACCTGATTAAAACCCTGCTGGAAAACGCCCAATTGCTGAATATGGCAAAACTGCAGCAAGTGCTGGAAAGTAAACAACTGGTACCGCAATTTGAACATAAGTTAGACGTGACCAATCAGATGTTGGCAGGCTCATTTTTCCTCTCCTCAGTGCTGAACTACCTGCTGGCGAAATGGATTTTAGTCAGCCCGCCCGGCACTCCGGCCTACAACGAAGAGTTAGGCACCATGACCGCATTAAGCTACCCGGTGATCGCCCTGCCGAGCATGGTGCTGATGATGGCAGCCATGTGGTATTTATTCAGCCAAATCAGCAAACTCACCGGCGAAGATATCGATAACTTCCTGCAATGATCCTGATCGGACGGCTCATTGGGATCAATAGGGTCAGAGTCATTGATTACTCGTGATCAATGACTCTGACCCCATTGATCCCCAGTGGCTGGTGTTTGTGCAGACTTTGGTTGATCAGCGCTACACAAGCCGCATCAATAGTTTTTTTGCTCAGCATCAGATGAATATCAGCGCGGGATAACTCAAATGGCAACATTACCAACTGCTGATAGATTGGCTGCTCTGCAAACCTTTGCTTGACGGAGATTTGATCAGCCAGCGTAAAATCAGCTCTTTGGTTTAACACCAAAGCCATCCGTTGCTCGGCATCAAAGATCGGCACTGAGCGCCGTTTCACTGGCTGCTGTTGTTTCAACTGTTCAAATTCTTCGCCGTAAAAGCCTTTTGGATTAAAAGTGCCAACCAGCCTGCGCTGTGCTAATTCAAAAAAGGCAACTTTGTTTACCACTTCCGGATAACGTTGCAGCACCAATGGATGCACCACAACGACATTTGCTTCCTGGCGGTAAGAGTCGCTGAACCAGGCAAAAGTAGCGCGCTCATCGGTATAGGAAGCGCCAAACAACAAATCAACCTTTCCGGTTGCCAGATCGTTCAGCGCACGGGATTCCGGCATGCTGAGTAATTGTAACTCCGTCCCCACTTCCTTCAACACCACACGGATAAGTTCGATATCCGTGCCGCTAACCTGCTCATCGGTCACCACGATGTAGGGTAACCAACTGCTGTTGTAAGGGAGCCGGATCTTGGATGGACATTGCGCCATCACCGCAAAACTCATGCAGCATCCCCATAATGCGCAGCCCAACCCCCACTTCCGGCGTGATCCCATGCTGTTTCACCCTGCAAACTTCATCTAAATCACTATAGCTGAAGCTCAGGCTAGCTGCTGCTGGTTATGCCAGGGTCAACACCTGATTCAATCGTTGAAATGCCCGCTCTAAATCGGCGATTAAATCGGCCGGATCTTCCAAACCGATATGCAACCGGATTAATGGCCCCTGATACGGCCATATTGTCGCGGTACGCATCGCTTGCACATTCAGGTTGGCAATAATCAAGCTCTCATACCCTCCCCAGGAAAACCCCATTTTAAAATGCTGCATACCTTCGATAAATGCGGCCACCGCTTTGGCATCACCTTGCTGCAACACGAAAGAAAACAAGCCATTGCTGCCGGAAAAGTCACGGACAAATTCAGCATGCCCGGGATGATCCGGCAACGCCGGATGCCGGATTGCGGCCACTTCGGGCCGTTGCTGCAACCAGCGCACCACTTCCAGCGCATTGTGCTGATGCTGCTTTAACCGCACGCCCAAAGTACGCAAACCGCGAGCCGCTAAATAGACATCATCCGCCGAGGCGCAATAGCCCATCAGGTAACCAGCCTCGCGCAGCTGCGGCCAGTATTTCGCATTGGCGCTGGCCGTGCCAAGCATGGCATCAGAGTGCCCGACAATGTACTTGGTCGCCGCCTGAATTGAGATATCGACGCCATGGTCAAAGGGACGGAACAAAATGGGAGAAGCCCAGGTGTTGTCCAGCATCACGACGATGTCATGCTGTTTGGCCACCGCACAAATGGCCGGCACGTCCTGCACTTCCATCGTTAAAGAACCCGGGGATTCCAGGAAAATCACTTTGGTATTGGGTTTGATCAACGCGGCAATACCTGCGCCAATTAAAGGGTCGTAATAAGTGGTTTCAATACCGAGGTTTTTCAGAAGCTTATCGCAAAGGCCGCGAGTCGGTTCATAAGCGTTATCGACCATCAGCAGATGGTCTCCGGTTTTCAGAAAAGCCAATAACGCACCGCTAATGGCTGCCGCACCACAAGGATACAAAGCACAACCAGCCCCGCCTTCCAGCTCACAAATCGCGTCGCTAAAGGCAAAATGAGTTTGGGTACCACGTCGACCATAATAAGGCACCTGATCGCCCCGATGCGCAGTGGCATGCTTGAGTTCAGCCATGGTGTCAAACACGATCGTCGACGCCCGCACGACCGGCACATTGACGCTGTATCCTGTCCATTTTTTGCTGCGACCGGCGTGAATAATTTTACTAGCGATTTTCATGGGCAAACCTCAGACATCCAGATGGCTTCATTCTAGCGAGACTTCATGCGGTTGTCGCCTGTTAAAAACAACACTAAAACATAACATGACGCGCCGATAGCAGCTATCGGTTGCTGCTATCTGTATCAGCACGCTTCGCTTCAACTGCGTCCTCGGTTAAAATGCCAGCCCCGCCATCGATACGAGCTCACAGCATGTCATTTAATGCCCTATATACCGATTTATCCGCTTACTATGACTTAATGTGTGCCGATATCGATTATCGGACCCAAAGCCTTGGCGCTATCCGGCTGGCACAATTCTTTGGCAATGGTGGCAAGCAGCACTTAGATTTGGCCTGTGGCACCGGCCCGCATCTTGAGCATTTCCTGGCGGCGGGCTTTGATTGTACGGGCCTGGATTTGAACCAGCCGATGCTGGATTTAGCCAAGCAGCGCTGTCCTACAGCTCAGTTTTTACGGCAAAATATCTGTGATTTTCGGTTGGAACAGCCGGTTGATCTCATCACCTGTTTTTTATACTCGCTGCACTATGCTGGTGATACGCAAGGCTTAACGTCCTGTATCCGGCACGTGCAGGCGGCGCTGAAACCGGGTGGCGTGTTTTGTTTTAATGCCGTAGACAAGGATTTGATTGATAACCATGCCAAAGTCCGCCATCGCGCCAGCAAAATCATCGCGCAGCAGCAACATGACTTTATCTTTGAGTCGGGATGGTTCTACCCTGGCCAGGGTGACAAACAAAGTTTGAACCTGAGCATCGCTAAAACCAATCAGGGGGTGACGCAACAATGGCAAGATCAGCATCCGATGGTCGCGATGACTTTCGCACAGTTGCGGGCGCTGCTGGAACCGGCTTTTGAAGTGATGATGCTGGAGCATGATTATGAAAAAATAATGCCCTGGGATGGAAGCTCGGGCAATGCGCTGGTGGTCTGCATTAAAAAAAACTTACCCTGCTAACCCGCTTGTCCACATGAACAGGACGTTGAGAAAGCCTAATCATGACCAACAATCAGGCAAGATTGCTGCATTGTTATTCTGCGGCTTTCGCGCTTCTAACCGCCTCTTTTGTTTATTGGGAGGGGTTTACTTGCCTTGTTACAACAATGTAAAGTAACAGCCCATGTCGCCGTTCCGCCTGCATTCCGATTCCTCTGAAGAGCAAGGTCAACGCATGGTCGCCCACAACAATTCCGGTTTTTCATACATCAAGGTACCAAGGATGACCACACAGCAGCATCTCAGACGGATCTCATCTCAACTAGGCTGGACCTTTGGCGTCATCAGCTTGATGACCTTACTATACGGCTGTGGCGGTGGCGGTGACTCTGCAGCAGCCCCGACACCGGCTCCGGTACAAAACCGGGCACCAACCCCCGGCAACAATGTGTTTCAGTTGCAGGAAGACCAGAGTCTGCAGCAACAAATCATCGCCAGCGACGCCGACAACGACACACTTAGTTTTCTGTTAATCAGCACCAGTAACGCCTCCGGTAGCGTAAACCTGCAAGCGGACGGGCGTTTTAGTTATCAGCCCGTGCAGGATTTTCATGGTGATGCCAGCTTCAGCTACAGTGTCAGCGATAACAAAAACCCGCCAGTCGTCGCAGAAGTCAAACTGACCGTATTACCGGTCAATGATCTACCTGTGGTGCTGCATCAACAGTTTCAGGCAGTGGAAGATCAGGCCCTCACCACGCAATTGGTAGCCACCGATGTGGACAAAGACCAGCTCAGCTTCAACCTGATCAGCAGCGAGCCTGCCGCCAGTGGCGTGACCGTCAGTCAAAGCGGAACGCTCAGCCTGCAACCTGTCGCCAATTTCAATGGCAAAATTAGCTTACAGCTCGAGGTGACTGACGGCAAAGCAGCAGCGGTGCCGTTTACTGCCGAGATTGTCGTTGCTGCCGTCAATGATACGCCGGAACTCAAAGTGGGTGTATTACCTGCAGCACTTGATAGCGGTGCCAGTTATCCACTACAACTGACCGCAACGGATGTTGATGGCGATGCCTTAACATTTCACAATCTGAATCCGGCTGCTTTTCAGATTGATTTTGCACAACAACCGGCGCTGCTGACAGTGTTAGCGGCCAGCGAAGCCAGCACCCAACCACTCATGATTGAAGTGCGCGATCCACAAGGAGCCAAGGCGCAATATCAGCAAAGTGTCGCTGTGACGCTGCTCAACCCAACCGGTATGGGGCGGACTTTACACGGACAGGTACAAAGCAATCGTTTAAATCTGGTGATTGTCGGGGACGGATTTACTGCCAACGAACAACAAAAGTTGCGTCAGGCCGCCTTTAAGTTCAGTCAGGTGTTTTTTGCCAGCAAGGAAATTGGCACCCACCAGGCAGGCTGGAGTGTCCATGTGCTGGACGCTCATTCGCCACAAAGCGGTGCCGACGATCCGGCCACCAACACCACAGTCGATACATTATTTGACGGCAATTTTGGCTGCGCTGGTGTCGACCGGTTGTACTGTGTCAATGAAAACAAAGTGTTTAATTACGTCATACAGCATTACCCGCAGTTTGACCATGTACTGGTGGTGGGTAACAGCACCAAATATGGCGGCGCAGGAGGCAGAGTGGCAACATTCACGCTGAACGATAGCGCCACCGATGTTGCCATCCACGAGCTGGGGCACTCATTTGCCGGCCTGGCCGACGAGTATGTCGATGAAGCTGCAGCGCCAATGTATCTGCCGTTTTATTGCGAAAATTGTTATGCCAATATCACCAAAGTCACCGAGCCTGGCCAGATTAAATGGCGACATTGGTTTAAAGATCCGAATAACATTCCAACCCAGCCAACCCAGGAAGGTGTCGGTTTGTTTGAAGGCGCTTATTATCACGCCAGGGGATTCTATCGACCAAAAAATGACAGTTTTATGCTCTCGCTCGGTGCTCCGGTGGGTGAAGTCAACGGCGAAGCTTGGGTCAACGCTCTTTACCAGACCATCGGCATGTACTACAACCCCTCGCCACAGCAGGAACCGCTGGTCCAGCAGCGCGGTCAACCTCAGCAATTTGCATTGGAATTATCGGTTGGCAGCGCTCAGCAACAGGTTAGCTGGTGGCTAAATGGTCAGGCCCTGCCGCAATTTGCTAACCAAACCCGGATTATCTGTTGCCAGGACCAACTACAAAATTATCAGTTAACCGCACGGATCACCGATATCAGTGGTCTAATCAAAGCTCCGGCACTACTTAGCCAAGAGGTCATCTGGAATGTCCAAATTCAATAACGCAGTTTTGCAATCCCTGGCTTTGCTTGGCTGGCTGCTGGTTACATCGCCGGTCACTGCAGCTGAGTTCTGGGTGGTACAGGTCAGTTTTGATGCCAATGGCACTGAAATTCAACAAGTGCAGCGGCTGCAGCTGGCCGAGGGTCAGCGGCGTGGCCATAGGCCGACAGCGGTCGGGGACGTGAGGGTGAGCCTAACGTCTGCGAATGGCGAAGTACTGCACCAACTGTCGATTGAAGATCCGCGCATCCTCCGGGTTCCGATGTTACCGGGAAAAGCACAGGCCCATCAGTTTGTGCTAAGGGATGAAGGTGAGTTTACCCTGCTCCTGCCGGCAACCGAACATGCACAGCACTTAGAGCTACAATGGCCGACCACGCCGGGGCAACAGCTCCAAAACGAGAGCGCTTCGCAGCAACTTTCTTTGCAACCTTTTGCTCAGCAGTTACAGCTGCAATAGCACGCCCTGAGCCAGGCGATTTCTGCACTGCGGTTAACCGCAAACCCGATTGCGGCCACTACTTTTCGCCAGATACATCTGGCGATCCGCCTGTTCCAGCAGCGCTCCCAGTGAGAACTGGCTAATCCAACCCCGACAATTCGGTTTCTTTCGCCAGATGCTCAAGTTGCGGTTTGGCAAAATAATAGCCTTGAAAAAACCGGATTCCCAGATCCGCCAGATAATCAAGCTCAGCACGGCTTTCAATCCCTTCCGCCAAGACCTGCGTATTCACCTCCAGACACAGCTGCAGGATGTCTTGCACTACTTTTTGCTTGGCGGGGAATTGCTCGATATCGCGGATCAACGCCATATCCAATTTCAGCACTTGGGGTTTTAAAGCATCCAGCCAGGATAAATCTGCGTAGCCAGCGCCGAAATCATCGATGGCGGTGATAAAACCACGCTTGGCATAACTATCAAAAATGCGGGTCAGCTTGGCTCTGTCGACGATCTGTTCAGTTTCGGTCACTTCAAACATAATTTTATGGATATCAAATCCAAACATATCAGCCGCTTCAATCGTTGCGCGGATACAGGTTTCCGGGTTGTACACCGCATTGGGCATAAAATTAATGCTCAGCATTTTATCCAGCCCCAATTTAGCCGCGGTTTCAATCGCTTTGACCCGGCAGGACTGATCAAAAAAATACTTGTTCTGGTCATTAATCCGTTCAAACACCCAACCGGCGCCTTCGCCATTGGGGCCACGTACCAGCGCTTCATAACCGACAATTTGCCGGCTCTGCCAGTTGATAATGGGTTGGAAAGCCATCCTGATGTCAAAACCAAGCGCTTTGCCACTCAGACAATCCATACAACTTTGCTGTTTGATACGATCCGGAAATTCCATGCTGTACCTCTTGTTGCCGCTACTGGCGCACCCACTAGTAAGCATAGTCAGTGCTTGGGTAGTGTGTCGAAATTAACCTGCAATTACTAGCATAAGAGGGACAACTGGTAGCCAAAATCAGCTGTTTCACAGCAAGATAGCCAAATAACTAGCATAGTTGTGGCAAATTTCGGCGATCTTAAGGCTCAATCTGTTCCAAAGATGAAATGCCACTGCTTTTCATCTCACTCGCTCTTTGTTTATGGTAGCTAGTTCCTTACACTGCCCGATGACTGCAACTCTGAGGATGTACACCCCAATTGCCGGCACTAGAATCACCCTTTTTATGGTCACAACTATTAGCCGGATTGGCTTTTGCCGCCGGTATTAGTGCTTTTCAGCTGCAGCAACGTCAGTCGATCTTGGTGTGCTGGTTTGTATCGGCAACGCTGAATGCCAGCCATTTTTGGGTATTAGGTCAAACCGCCGCCGCTTTGTTTGTCGGGTTTACAGCAGTCCGTTTTCTGGTGGCAGCTTATTACCCGCGCCCATCCCTGATGTGGATTTTTCTGAGCGTTTCGTCGCTGCTGTTATGGCTGACTTACCAAACCCCACTGCAGCTGTTGCCTTATTTTGCCGCGATCGTCGGCACTTTCGGCAGTTTTCAACACAAGGTACTGTGGGTCCGCAGCTGCATGGCGATGGGTGCCTGTGCCTGGATTTGCCACAATATTCTGGTCGGTTCCCCAGTGGCCGTGGCGATGGAGCTGGCGTTTTTAGCCAGTAATCTGCTGGGGTTTTGGCGGCAAAGGTCGAGTTAACTTCAGTGCAGGATACAGATCAACGCATAGCATACCGATCGTATCCGCAACGGTCACCGTATAGAGCAGCATGGCAAGCGCGGGCTGGCCATGTATAATGCTCAATACAACTTTGCTGCTGTCTTCAGAGCCAAATTACTTTTGGAACCTCATGAAATATAAAGATTTGCGTGACTTTATCGCCCAGCTTGAACAACGGGGATTACTGACCCGCATCAAGCAGGAAATCGATCCGGTGCTGGAAATGACCGAAATTGCTGATCGCACCCTGCGTGCCGGCGGCCCTGCCTTACTGTTTGAAAACCCCAAAGGTTTTGATATTCCGGTGCTGGCCAATTTATTTGGTACGCCAGAGCGCGTCGCCCTGGGAATGGGTCAACCTGATGTTGGCGCATTGCGGGAAGTTGGCAAACTGCTGGCTTTTCTAAAAGAGCCAGAGCCGCCAAAAGGCTTAAAAGATGCCTGGGACAAATTACCGATCTTCCGCCAGGTGCTGAATATGGCAGCCAAGGTGGTGAAAAAAGCTCCTTGCCAACAAGTGGTGTTACAAGGCGATCAGGTTGATTTAACTAAATTGCCAGTGATGACCTGCTGGCCCGGCGATGCCGCGCCGCTGATTACCTGGGGTTTAACCATCACCCGCGGTCCGCACAAAGAGCGGCAGAACCTCGGCATTTACCGCCAACAAGTGCTGGGCAAAAACAAAGTGATTATGCGCTGGCTGTCGCATCGCGGCGGCGCATTAGATTTTCTGGAATGGCAAAAAGCCCATCCGGGTCAGCGTTTCCCGGTGTCGGTTGCGTTAGGTGCAGACCCTGCCACCATTTTAGGCGCGGTGACGCCAGTGCCGGATACCCTGTCTGAATATGCCTTTGCCGGACTGCTACGCGGTGATAACACCGAAGTGGTCAAATGTATCAGCAATGACTTACAAGTGCCGGCCAGTGCCGAATTTGTGCTGGAAGGGTATCTGGAACCGGGTGAAATGGCGCCGGAAGGCCCGTATGGCGATCACACCGGGTATTACAATGAAGTCGATTCATTCCCGGTGTTTACCGTCACGCACATTACCCATCGTGAAGATCCGATTTATCACAGCACCTACACCGGCCGGCCGCCAGATGAACCGGCGATTTTAGGCGTGGCGCTCAATGAAGTGTTTGTGCCGATTTTACAAAAACAATTTCCGGAAATTGTCGATTTTTATCTGCCGCCTGAAGGCTGTTCCTACCGGCTGGCAGTGGTGACGATGAAAAAACAATATCCAGGTCATGCCAAGCGCGTGATGATGGGCGTGTGGTCGTTTTTGCGCCAGTTTATGTACACCAAGTTTGTGATTGTCTGCGACGATGACGTCAATGCCCGCGATTGGCAGGACGTGATTTGGGCCATTACCACAAGAATGGATCCGGCACGGGACACCACGCTGATTGAAAATACGCCGATTGATTATCTGGATTTTGCCTCGCCGGTGTCGGGTTTAGGCTCGAAAATGGGCATGGACGCGACCAATAAATGGCCGGGCGAAACCACGCGGGAATGGGGCGTGCCGATTGAAATGACCCCTGCGGTGAAACAAAAAATTGATGACCTCTGGGACGAGCTGGGCATCGATTTAAAACCGCAAAATAAAGGTTTATTAAGATGAGTAGCTATCGAGTGACCGTGTTGCCAAGTGGTGTGACTTTTGACGTCAGTGCCGGGCAAACTATCCTCGATGCTGCACTGGCACAGGGCGTGGATTTTCCCTTTCGTTGCCGCCAGGGCGTCTGTACCTCCTGCGTCTGCCGACTTCGCTCGGGGACGGTGCATTATCTGCCGCCGGAACCCCTGAGCGATATCGACAAAAGCCAGAATTTTACCTACTGTTGTCTGGCTTATGCAGACAGCGATTTGGTATTACACCATCCATTTATTCGCGGCTGATGCCGCCAGCACAAGAACCGGAACCAATGACTGAAGCTCAACAAAAAGCCGCCTCTAACAAAGTGTTATGTACTGTCAGCCGCATTGCGCCTTTAACGCCAACGGTGCAACAAGTCATTTTGACCCCCAAAGCCCCGGTCGAATTTAAGGCTGGCCAATACCTGCAGATTTATTTATCAGATACTGATAAACGTCCTTTTTCAATTGCCTGCGCGCCGGGTTTTAGCTTTGATGGCCAGCCAGCACTGGAGTTGCAAATTGGTGGTGCTGTCACCGACGCTTATGCCAGTCAGGCCTTAGCGCATTTAACTGAACATGGTGCTGCGGGTACCGAAGTGCTGGTGCAAGTGGGTTTAGGTGAAGCGTTCTGGCGCGAAGAAAGCTCAAGACCGATTATCTTAGTTGCTGGTGGCACCGGGTTTTCCTATGTCCATAGCATTGCCAGCGCCATTGCCAATGCTGGGGTGAAAAGGCCGGTGCAACTATACTGGGGTTTACGTCATCCACAAGCTGGGTACGCCGAAGCCGAACTCGCCGCCTGGCAAGCCACCCACCCGGAATATCAACTGCAGATGGTGGTACAGGAGCCTGATGAGCAGTGGGCTGGCCGCACCGGTTTTGTCCATCAGGCAGTGCTGGATGACCATGCCGATTTAGCCGGATATGATATCTACATCGCCGGGCCTTTCGCCATGGTTGGCGTGGTGCGGGATGCTTTTTTGGCGCAGGGGGCAGTGCGGGGGCAGATGTATGCCGACGCTTTCGCCTGGCTCTAAAATGCTCGTCAGCCTTGTTGCTACAGCTTTGTTGCCGGCGTGTTTTCGAACCCATCGCATAGACAGCTATGCTCATGGTCACTCAAACACTTGGCGCCGTGCTGTAACAGCAATGCTTTAGAGCATTCACCCGTCAGCCTTGTTGCTATAGCTTTGTTGCCGCGCATTCACTAAGCGAAATCTACCTACTGCAAAAAGCGCTCGGCTTCGTCAACCTGGCATTGGGACACTTCGACGGGTTGGTTCTTGCGATCCACCACCCAGCACTCGTCGTAAATTGAACAATAACAAAGCTCGATACTGACCGGAGCCGGACTTGCGTAATATGCGGCGACCGCTTGTGGTGTGCGAATATGCACAGCGGTCACTTTTTGTTGTGCTGGCAACACAATATCTCCGATATGCGATTGGGAAAATGACACATCGGCACTCCCTAAAGCACTGAATAATTGTTCCCAGCTTTTCAGTGGTTGACCGGAAAATGATACTTTTGCGTAGTGCAGCAACGCTGGCCCAGTCCCATTATTAGAGATGATATAGCGATGAGATACTTCACCCTCGTGACTACGGGCTATTTCCAGCCTTGGCCAGGCCGACGCTCTGGCATAGGTCCGATCCGTAAAGGCAGAATAAATCGAGGTAAAAGCGGTGATGACACTGATCACCAAAGCAGAAATGGCAATCAGCATTTCCGGGTTTTTCCAGCGAGAGACAGATGACACCATGATTTTCCTTCAATTTTCGGTGATAAGCAGTTTAATAAAGACCGCGGCAACGTTATCGTAAATCTAAACTTATGTGAAGGTTTTGTAAGATGTCTTCGATACAATGGGTGAGTTTGGGCGCTTGGCTACTGATCCTGTTTTGGCAGTTTCCGCGCGATTTCTGGCCGAAACTGCGGTATGACAGCAGTTATCAACATCTGGTGTGTGCCACCACATTGGTACTCGGGGTGCTCTGGAGTATTCAGGCCGGGATCAATGACGGGTTGAATCTGCATTTTCTCATGCTAACCACCATCGTGTTGTGCCACGGTTGGCGGATTGCAATGTGGTTATGTCTGCTGCCGACATTGTTTTTAGTGTATTTTGGAAAACTGCCGCTGGCTGATACCGGTGTCTATGCCGTCAGTCATTATCTAATTCCCGGCCTTTTTAGCTATCTGCTATTTCTACTTAGTTACCGATATCTGCAACGGCATTTGTTTATTTATATTTTTATCGCCGGATTTTTAGCTGCCGCCCTGACCATCTGCCTGCAACTGCTGCTAAGCTCTCTCCTGCTGTTTCTGGATGGCCGGTATGACTGGCAAACCATCACGGATAACTATTTACTGTTCGCCTTACTCATTTGGTTTCCGGAAGCCTTACTCAATGGTGCCGCAGTGACACTGATGGCCATTTATCGCCCGGAGTGGCTGCGCACATTTTATGATCGGGAATACCTGTCAGCCGAACGCTAACCGTCGCCTTCTGCCCCGTCGATTCGTGCAAACCTTGCCGCTGCCCCGGATTTCGGTCACAATCGACTGAAACAGGTCTTACCAGAGAGAGTGCAAGCATGCCACATCTGACGCAAATTAAAGTCCGCGGCTACCATTTAGATATTTATCAACACGTCAACAACGCCCGATATCTGGAATTTCTGGAGGAGGCGCGCTGGAGTTACCTGGAAGATGGCGGTGACGTTGAATTTTTCGCCAAAATGCGCTTAGCCTGGGTCATTGTGAACATCAATATTAATTACCGCCACGCCGCGACCAACGGTCAGACGCTACAAATTGCCACCCAGTTCAGTAAAGTTGGTGGCAAAAGCGCCGTGATCCATCAGGTGATTAGCGTGGCAGACAGTGACATCGTGGTTGCTGATGCCGATATTACTTTTGTCTGTTTGGATCAAAAAACCGGTAAAGCTGTCCCAATTGAAGGCGAGCTGCTGGAGCGTTTATCGAAACATCTCACCGACTAGCCAGCCGTTAGGGCCAGAGCCCGAAAATCAGACCATAGAGAGTAAATTGTGCGGTGCAATAACCACCGTTGATCATAAAAAGCGCCATGGAGCGGCGCTCAAATAAATAGCAGACACCGAAACTGGCTGCAACCCAACAAAACCCGGCCGCGAAACCAGCGCCCAACCCCAGCATCAGACCCGGTGCAGGCCCTAAAAATAGGGCAAACACTGCAGCACTCAGTACATTAAACAGCAAAGCGCCACCAAAAATAAGTTTCATATTGCCTTGCTGTAACTGCTGCTCTGTCAACCCCACTTCCTGCATCCAGCGCAGGCCAAATAGCAACGGGCTGTACCATAACCCCCCCAGCATAAAGGCTGAAATGGCTGCCACTACGACCGCTAAATAATTGATGTCCACCTGGTTATCCTTCACGTGATGTCAAATAACTCATTGACTATAGCCAAGGATTTACTGAAGTAAAACGAACTGAAAAACTACAGCAGGCGCGAGCGCGTCTGCTGTAGTGACGGTTGCAATCGTTTCAGTCAACACCAGTTCAGTATGGTGAAGCAGGGATGTAGAAACTGGTACTACGGCCATCAATACTTAAGCGGGTCGGCGTGATACTGGTGCTGTTGGTCGACAAATTGTAACTATCGCCCGGCAGCAGTTTGTAACGCAGCAGATCGGTGATCCGAACCGGCTGACCACAAACCGTTTGCGTGTACTGGGTTTGCGCATCAGCGCGCAGCACATACACTTCATTGGCACCATCGACCACGCCAACGCCATTTGCCGTCACAAACAATGACGTTGCCTCTGACACTGCAATCACCCGGCCGCCAGCACCCAATTTTGCCTGAAACACTGCAGAACGCCCCATCCGGTCCCGTTGCCGGAAATGGGTGTCCGTGATGGTATTGGCCAACAGCGGGAAATTCAGGAAGTTACTGCTGATATTGACCGTGCTGTGGCAATAGTTGGTTACGACTTCACTGCTGATCGCCCCAGCGACACCGTCCGGATCGTAAATAAATTGACCTAACACATGGTTACCCGCGGAGGTGCCACCGACCACCCCCCCTTTGGCATACACATGTTCCAGCGCTGTGGCGACTTTTGTTCCTTGCCAGGCGTTTAAGTAAGCGGATTGATCGCCACCGGCAATAAAGACCGCTTCTGCCGCCCGGATAGCCCATTCCACATAAGCCGAATTCGCTTTGGTTGTGGTGTCGACGATGATCGTTTCCACGGATGCGGCATTGGTCAGCCCCTGCAAGTAGCTGTTGTAGGCATTCGTCCCGCTGGTACGCAACACAACCACATTGCCGCCTTTTATTTGCGGCGCGACACGAAGACTAAAAGCGGCATCGACATCGGTACCACCGCCCATGAGCAGTAATGCACCTTGTCCGGCCGTTAGCGCCGGACAAGTATCCGAACTGGCGCCGGTCAAATAGGTCGTTAAACCGGATGGTTTCGCCGGTCTGCTGCCATAACTGCAGCTGCTGGTTGGTGGTGGTTCCGTCCCTCCCGTTGCCCCGGCAAAAGTCACCGTCAATTGATAGTTGCCGGTGCCGCTGTAGCGGGTCACTTTCACAAAATGTTTGCCGGCGGCCGCGGCGTTATAAGTGCCGGTCTCTGGATTACTGCTACTTTGGCCGGACAAGATATAACTACCACTACTCCGATAGAGGAAAAAATCAAAGTCGGCGTTACTGGCATGGCTCAATTTGACCGTGATATTGCCGGTGCTGGTCGTATCAAAACTATACCAGTCGACATCACTGCTGCTGCCAATGGCTGCACTGACCGGCTGATTGCTGCAAAGACCGCTATCGGCGGTGCCTTCAGTGTTGTTGCTTTCGGATTCTTGTAACAGACAGGCCTGCGTTGTCCCGGATAGGAATAACGCAACAGCGCCAAAAAGGACGTGTGCTTTCATTTTTGTGATCCTGCTTTATTGTTTTTTTAAAAGTGATGGCGTTGTATCGTCGGCCTTGAAATCGCAGATCCAGGGATTAGAACTCGCCAGTGTGGTCACATCACGTCCGGGTGATTAACAAAGCGTCCTGCAGATTTTTCGGCCGTCAGACAGGCAATGCCTGAGCAACCAAAATCGGGAACAATCGGAAGGGGAGTCTACTCGTCGAACCACTCGGAGAGATGGTAATCAGCGGCAACTGGATGCAGGTTGGCAGGCTTGGACGCCTGAGCTGATGATTTGCCGATGTGCTGATTGCTCAGAATCGTCATGTCATACCTGCATAAAATTGCTGAATTAGTGAACATTAATATGAAGCGCAGACAGCGCAGTGTCAATCTGCCTAATTAGGAAATTTTGTAAACTTAGTAATAAATATTTGCAATAAAATGACAGCATTATTAGGCTATGCCCAAACTCGCTCCACTTTAATCGCCGAGCAGCATGCTATTTCATAAAAGGATTTTTATGCTTCGTCAGATGATCATCGTCGCCTTTTCACTTTATCACACAGCCGCAGCGGCCAATTTTTTAACTGGCTTCATCGCCTACGAGAAAAAAGACTACGCCACGGCACACTATGAATTCTCTGCATTGTTGCCCCTTGGCAATGAACAGGCGGCCTTTAATCTGGCAGCGATGGCAAGCAACGGCGAAGGTCAGAGCAAGGATCCGGTAAAAGCTCTGGCCTATTTTGAACTGGCCGCCGCGCTGGGTCATCCGGACGCTGCCACCATGGCGGAAAAGATCAAGCGAACACTTAATGCCGGGCAATCTAGCGCTGCCAATACCTTGTTCAGTCGGTTGACGCAAAGTGTCGTGATCGATGATGTTGCGCCGGATGATGCCGGGCCGGAGCTGGAAGCAATTAAACGAGTGGCGCCTGAATATCCGGTTAGTGCAGCCCGCAACAACCAGTTTGGTTATGTAACGATTCGTTACTTAGTCGATGAGCAAGGTTCAGTGATTGCGGTCGACGCCCTGGATTCTTTTCCAGAACAGGTTTTCGAACGCTCGGCCATGCAGGCGGTAAAGCGCTGGAAATATCAAGCCACGGGTAAAAAGCAGATTGGCTCGGTAAAAATGACATTCTCCATGGGGCCCTTGCGTCAAAAGGTCTTGGAGAACTGGCTTGAAAAACATCAGATTTGGGCCTACGCCGCCGCTGGCTCGCCGCAGCATCAGGAAGCTCTGGGTAGTATCTTGCATCTCATCCATAACAATTCGGGCCTTGAGCTGACGCAAGACGAACAAGCAGCTTTTAGCCAGAATGCTTTGCCAGCACAACTGTTCGCTAAAAATAATCTCCACCGAACCTACCTGATCGAAAATTTTCACGGTTACGCCAAAGTGTCAGTGAACAAGAAGGGAGTCGTTGAGCAGATTCTCAGTGCCAAAAATCAGCAAGCCGCGTCTGCAGAATCACTCTTACTGCACAAACCATTGCCGGGCGTCAAAGAGGCCGGCGTTTATAGTCTGGTCAGCCAACTGGATAAAAAAGTGCTGATCAGTAAAGTAGTCCCGATCAACCCACTCTACCAATATGACTACTGGTGGCGTACGGCAGCCAAAAATGGCGATTTACGGGCCCAGCGTTTTCTGGCCGCGACCCATAAACAATGGGAAAATTATCTGCTGAGCAAAGAGGACCCACAGGTACAAACCTGGGTAGGAGCGCGCATGCTGCTGGACGGCCATGCCGATCAGGGGCAAGCCTTGCTGGCCAAAGCCCGCGCAAAAAATTATCCGCTGGCGCTGGAATTAACCGACGCCTTTTAACCAGCCTGTTCAGGCATGACTTGAGTGCAATGCCTGATGCCAAACCTGCAATTTTTGAGCAAAAGTACGGCTGGCATGGGCCGGGCTGGTTGAGGGCAGCTCGTGCACCTGGATCGCTGACGCTGGCCATGGCGCTGGTTGCTGGCGCTGATAGTGGCGGAAACTCTGCGCCGCCTTGCTGCCATTGAGCCAAATCTGTTGCAAGTCAGGTAGCTGCCGGCAAAATTGATCAAGCGGATTAAAACGAATACTGTGGCCGACAATCGCACTATCCAGACTGCCGGCGCGCTGACAATAACCAATGACATCCCACAATGCGACTTGCGCCAGTAACGCTTGCTGACAACGGCTGGCATAGTCAAGATTGCCATCAAAGCCAAACAACTGCGCGAGCAAAGGCCATAACTGATTGCGTGGGTGTCCGTAATATTGCTGACTATCCAGCGATGCCTGCCCTGGCATACTGCCGAGGATCAGAATTTTTGCATTGCGCTGATACAAGGGCGCCAGCCCCTGCAGCAGGGGTAATCCGGTCGACATCAATCCAGCCCCAACGGCAGACGAGCTGCAGGCTTTAATTTAAGCTTGCTGCTGGCTGCCAATCGCCAGTAAATCCGGTTGATACTGCAAGGCCTTGTGCCAGCTGGCCGCGGCTTGTGCGGCTTCGCCTTCCTGCGTGGCGCAATAGCTCAGCATCGCATACAAATAAGCATTGTTGCTGTGGTCGCGAAGCCAATGCTGTATTTGCTTGCGCAGTTGTAACACTGAACGGCCTAATGGGATCTGGCGGATAGCCTCCCAGGCGAGCGGCAAGTCTGCCAGCGCCAGGGTCTCCAACAACAATTTCTCGGCAGACTCGGCCTGTCCGCTGACAGCTTTAGCCCAGACTTTACCAAGAGTCGCCGCAACGGATTTGCGCTCTTTGGCACTTAATTGCTGCCAATACGCCGCCTGTTCATCAAACAATCCTTGTTGGGCCAATGCACTAATCGCTGGTGGATACAACTGGTAGCGATAGTGTTGCCATTGGGTCTTACTAAACCACTGCTGCTTCAACGCCACCGGCACCTGTTCCAGTAGGGTTTGCCACTGTCCGGCTTGCTGTAACGCGGCCATATAACAACGACCCAGCGCTTGGTTTTTCGGTTCGGCGGTCACTTTGGGGCCGAGCACTGCGACCGCTTTTTGCGCATCACCTTGGGCTAACCATAAGTCGGCGACTAACAAACTGCTATCCGCATCATCCGGGTCTAACTGTGCGGCACGCTGATTGGCCTTGGCAACATCGCCGGCACGCAACGCACTATAGCTGGCCATCGTCAGCCTGGCTTTATCCCAGGCCGATTCGGATTTGGCGATTTCAAACAGCTGATGGGCGTGTTGCCAGTCCTGCCGCGCAAAAGCCAGGATACCTTGCTGGAAAGCCTGACGGGCGCGGCGCTCTTTTCGTGAGCGTAAAAAGCTGAAACTAATCCGCGGTAAATGAAACAAGCGCTTGAGCAGCCACCAGAGTAACCACCAGCTGAAGCCAACGGCCAGCAATACCAAAATTAAACCGACAAAAGTGGCTTCAATGGTGACACCTGCCACCACAATCATCACATATCCCGGGTGATTGGCCAGCACGGGTCCCAGCAACATGGCCAGGCCCAGCACTATCACAAATAACGCCAGCCTGATCATAAGCTAAGCTCCGCTGCAGCAGCGCCTTGTCGATAAGCTTCAAATAGTTGCGGGCTTTTCAGCGGCGCTAACAATGGCAAACTGACCTGCAACGCCGATAATGCAATCAAATCGTCGGCCATTAACTGGACTGCCGGTTCGGTGGCGGCAAAATAACGTTGCAGGCTATCGGCACTTTGCTGGATCGCCGCGGCATAAACCGCCTGGTTATGCTGCATCGCCGCAAGCTCTGCCAACAACAACTGCTGAGTCAGGGTATTGCGTACGCTAATTTGCTGCTCTGCGGTCAGACTAACCCCGTCTTCAGGTAAACTGGCACGCACTTGAACCAGTCCACGCCAGAAATTACCCCAATACAGTTGCAGATTGGATTGCCAATCGGCCGCATCATCCGTCACTTCCTCTTCCGACTGATGATCCATCGCCCGCTCAGATTGACGCAGCGGCAAGGTCTGACTTTGCTGCCGCAGATTGGATAACGTCAGGTGTAACTGATGCATATCCGGCGTGTTGAGCTCCGACAACATATGTTTGTCCTGGCTAATGGCTTCACGCACCGCCACCAGACTGGCATCCTGCATTTGCTTTAAGCGTTGATCGGCTAAATCCAGCACCTGAGCCACACCGCTGACATTTTGCTCCAGGAACAGTTTTTGCTCCGCCAGACGCAAGAAGTATTCGACTTCCAGCAAATGCCAACCTTTGACATTGCCACTTTGCCGCTCCAGCTGTAGTTGCAGTTTATTCAGCTCCAGCTGATTTTGTTCCGCCTGCTGCTGCGCTTTGCTATCTAAATTGGCGACCACATCCACCAATTGCTGCTGCATCTCCTGCTGCAACTCCAGTTGTTTGCTCTGAAATAAGGTGGTCTGGGTCTGTTGTTGATTGGCCAATGTCTGTTGTTGCTGCTGTAAAGCTGTAAGTTGTGGCTGCCAGATATAGAAAAACCAACCGACCAGCACAGCACTCCCCAGCGCCACCAACAATGAAATGACCGCTAATACCGTGGATCCGGCAGTCCTTGGTCGGACAACCGGTGCGACGGGTGGTACTTTAGCTTCATTGGCCGGACGAATAACCTCGTTATTCAGGGCTGGGCTGAGCTCGCTCATGGAATTTCCTTCTTAACTGGCAAATGGCGTCCAATAACGCCTGGTCATTGGCACTGGCGGCCAGAGCAATGTTGGACGCCGGGATCCCCATCGCGACGGCGGTTTCTGCCATCCGCTGACTCACCATAATCCATTGCCGTTGTTGCAACCAGGGCAAAGCGACGTCAGGTAAAGAGGTCAACAGCAGGGATAAAATTTCGTTACTGGTGACTACGATACATTGTATTTGCTGCGTACGCCACTGGTCAGACAAGCGCTGACCATCGAGCGGCAGCGGGACTCTTTTATAACTCTGGACATAGGTTACCTTGGCACCGCGCGCCAGTAACCCCTGTTTAATCAGTTCTCGCCCGCCATTACCGCGAATAATCACGATATCGCGTCCGGCGACATCCTGTAACTGCGGTAAGGCCAGCACGCCTTCGCTGCGCTGATCTGTCGGAGCGACCACCGGGTGGCCGCAACTGCGCTCCAGCGCTGAGGCGGTTGTGGCGCCAACGGCCAGCAGCGGCTGATGCAGCCCTTTTAAATCAATTTGTTGTTCCAGACTGGTCACCGCCGACACGCTGACAAAAATAATCAGTTCTGCGCTTGCCAAAGCGAGCTGATCACGATGCCGCAGCGGCACCCATTGCGTGGTAATCAGCGGTTGATAAATGTAAGGGATCGCCAACTCATCCAGTCCCGCCAACAAATTATCGGCTTTACCGGCAGGTCGGGTGATCAGAACGCCAAAGTCGGTCGCCGGCAAATGCATAGGCTACTCAGACGTCTGATAAACTGCGGCTAATATTCGATCCGCACCCAGCGACAATAATTGCTCAGCCAGCTGCACTCCCAGCGCCTCGCCGGCGACTGCAGGGCCCCGGACTTCCGCCTGTAAAATCTGTTTGCCATCAAGTTGCCCAACCAATCCGCGCAACCACAACTGGTCGCCCTGGTGCACCGCAAAAGCACCGATCGGCACCTGACAACCGCCTTGTAAGTGACGATTCATCGCCCGCTCCGCTAATACAGCTTGCCGCGTCGGTAAATGCTCCAGCGGGGCTAACCATTGCTGGACCTGCAGATCATCACTGCGACATTCAATACCGACAGCGCCCTGACCGTTGGCTGGCAGGCTCTGCCCGACGTCAATAAAAGCGGCTATGCGCTGTTCAAACCCCAAACGAATCAGACCGGCAGCGGCGAGAATAATTGCATCATATTCTCCCTGGTCCAGCTTACTCAATCTGGTATTGACGTTGCCCCGCAGGTCGCGGATTTGTAAGTCCGGACGCTGGGCTTTGAGCTGACATTGCCGGCGTAAACTGGAGGTTCCGACCACAGCGCCAAGCGGTAATGCGTCCAGTGAGGCATATTGATTTGACACAAACGCATCCCGGGGATCTTCACGCTCACAAATGGTTTGCAGCTGGAGACCTTGTGGGAACTCGACCGGCACATCTTTCATGCTATGCACGGCGATATCGGCCCGGTCTTCCAGCATGGCCGTTTCCAGTTCTTTTACGAACAACCCTTTACCACCGATTTTTGCTAACGGCGTATCCAGAATTTTGTCGCCCTGGGTCGACATCGGAACTAACTCTACTTCAAGATGAGGATGAAAATGCTGTAACCGGGCTTTGACATACTCCGCTTGCCACAAAGCGAGTGCGCTTTTACGGGTGGCAATCCGAATTCGTTGCGTCATGATAGGAACCTGTGTCTGAAGACTGGACCGGTTGCACCATGCTTATCCAACCGGCCAAAAACTGGCGCTATTATACCCAAACCAACTGAAGATGCGAGTTTCAGCTGGTTTAGGTATTCACTGTTAACCATTCAAAGATGGGTGTTATTGGTATAAAAAATCGTGTTGATACAGCACATTTTGCTGCTGATCGATAATTTCGACCCGCCACTCCCCCAACTGATCAGGCAACAACCACTTTTCGCTGTAGGTCCGCCAGGGAGAATCTTCAATGGTCAATAACGCTTCGGTTTGTATTTTACCGGCATAGGACCAACGGTGGACCAGCTGTTGTCCGGCGTAGCCTTTCAGTTCAGTAAATAAATACAGTCGTTGGATCTGTTGCTGCGCAACCAACGCATCAATCGCAGCGCCGGGCTCCAGTCGCTCCATCGTCGCCGCCAGTACAATCCGGCTAAAACCTTCTGGCCAGGCGCGGCTCGCTGACGAGGATTGCCCTGCCGCTGCATCCGAAATCGCGGTGGCTCTTTGTGCAGGTTGAGGGAGCGTTTCCTCCAGCGCAGCGGCCGTTGCCGCTATTGTCTCCGCGGTTTGGGGCTTGTCCGTCAGCAGCAACGATGCTGGTGCCTGCGTTTCTGTAGTCAGAGCCTCTATTTGACGCTCTTCTGGCGAACTCACCCTCTGCGGCTGCCGCTTGTCCGGCAAAGCGGACTCTAAATCACCGGCGTCGACGCTCATCCCTGGTTCCAAGTTAGCCGCCGCAGCCATGTCGGCAGGCTCGGAGTGTTCGACAGCGCGATGGGGTGCCTGCCCCAACCACTGTTGCCACACCCAATAACCAGTCGCAGTGCACAGGCACAGCAGTAAGAGTCCGCAGGTTACTTTTAACTTGGATAGGCGGGCCGGCGGCGCATTTTTTGGCAATACCTGGGGTTGCGCCGCATGCAGCTTCACTTTTACCGTAAGTTTGGCAGCTCGTTCCGTCACAGCTCTCTCTCTTGCGTTAACATTCGCAGCCATCGATAGGTGCAAGCTCCGGCGTATCGTTCCGGCGCATTCGCCCCCTGATGGCTTCAGCAGTTGCGGCAGCATTTGACCATGCGCCGCCACTTATCATCTAGCCAGCAATTAATCCGCGAGCAATTGCTGCTGAATAAACCGGCTCAAATCTGCAACTTCCTGCGCACAGACGCTGTGCTCCATCCGGTAATCCTGCCAGCGCACCTGAAAGCCAGCGAATTTCAGCGCGTTAAACGCCAACTGTCCCGCCTGAATTGGCACCACCGGGTCGGCCGTTCCGTGCGCGACCAGGACCGGTGTCGATTTGTTCAGCGCATTCATTTCGGTTTTCAGCAAATCCGGCACCGCCATATAGGTCGATAACGCCATCACGCCGGCGATTTTATAAGGGAGCCTCGGTAATAAATGTAGCGCAATGACCCCGCCCTGACTGAAACCGGCCAAGATAATTTTTTCCGACGGCACCCCGCTGGCAATCACTTTATCCAAAAGATTCTGCACCAACTGCGCGGATTGTCTGACCCCGGCTTCGTCTGCGCGGTTTTGTAAATCCCAGGTTTTAATATCGTACCAGGCGCGCATCACCATGCCGTTATTGATGGTCACCCGTTGCTCCGGCGCATGCGGAAACAAAAACCGGATCCCATGCCCAGCGGGCAAGCGCAGTTCCGGTACTATCGGCGCAAAACCATGGCCGGAATCGCCAAGCCCATGCAACCAGACCACCGCAGCTTTGGCTTCACCGCTTGCCGGCACATCTACAAAAGGTAACTGATTCATCGTTTCACTCTACTATTGGTCAATCCGGTCGTCGCTGGCCTTTGCTAGCCCCGACTCGTGCTATTTATCATTCAGGTTGCAGCACCACGGGCGCACCAGCCTGTTTTGACGCGGCATCGTTGAGCAATTGCCAAAACTCAGTGCCAGTGCGGTTATCGATCCACTGGCCATTTTGCCATTCAAAATGATGGCCATTAAACTTGGTGGCCACCCAAAGTTGCTGCAAAGGAGGTTGTTTATTAATGATAATTTTGCTGCGGTCCGGAAAAGTAATACTCAACAGCCCACCGTGGCTCTCATAATCGAGATCCAGTTCCTGTTTTTCAATGGCCTCTTCCACTGCCAGCAAAACACTATCGGTCAACTCATCATATTCTACGTCATTCATAGGCTTCACCTGTTTGCTTTTGCTGCTAAGGATGCGATTATAGAGCGCTCAAAAATTAAAGAAACAGAAACGATGAAAGCTGTGATGCAAACTCTGCTGATCTCTCTGCTGGCTAGCCTCAGTCTGATGGGCTGTGGCCAAAAAGGGGATTTATTTTTACCCGCCTCTAAAGCGCCGGTTGCCACGCCGGCGGAATCTGATGCTGATGCTTTATCAGCGCAGGACGCCGCAACGCAGCCAACATCACAGCAACCCGCTGCAGCTGCGACCACAGCACCCCAGCAAGTTCAACCCAGCCCTAGCAACACGAAAAGGTAACGCCGGTGGATTATTTCAATTATCAGGGGCCGCATTTACAGGCAGAACAAGTCCGTTTGGACGCCATCGCGAGCCAGTTCGGTACCCCCACTTATGTTTATTCCCGCGCCACGCTGGAGCGTCATTATCGGGCATTCACGGATGCCGCTGGTGCGCAACCTCATCTGGTTTGTTATGCCGTCAAAGCCAATAGCAATCTTGCATTATTAAACGTGCTGGCACGACTTGGCAGTGGATTTGATATTGTCTCGGAAGGTGAATTACGCCGGGTACTGCAAGCTGGTGGAGATCCGGCGAAAGTGGTTTTTTCCGGCGTCGGTAAATCCGAAGCGGAGATTGAATTTGCGCTGCATACCGGCATCAAGTGTTTTAACGTTGAATCTGAGCCGGAATTGCACCGCATCGCCGACGTCGCTGCCCGCCTTGGAAAGGTGGCGCCCATCTCCATTCGGGTCAATCCGGATATCGACGCCAAAACTCATCCCTATATTTCAACTGGCCTCAAAGCCAACAAATTTGGCATCGACATCAATGATGCATTGTCAATTTATCAGCAAGCTGCGGCCTATCCACAGCTAAAAGTCTGTGGCGTTGACTGCCATATCGGCTCGCAACTGACTGAAACTCAGCCATTTTTAGATGCGCTCGACAAACTGCTGCGATTGATCGACAAACTGGCTGCGGCTGGTATTGTCCTGTCACATATTGATATCGGCGGCGGTCTGGGCGTGACCTATCTTGATGAAACGCCACCACATCCGGCCGAATATGCGGCCGAAGTGGTGAAACGCCTGGCAGCTTACCCGCACTTAACCTTATTGTTCGAACCAGGTCGCGCCATTATGGCCAATGCGGGTGTCCTGTTGACCAAAGTGGAATATTTAAAACCAGGTCAGGAGAAGAATTTTGCGATTGTCGATGCGGCAATGAACGATTTAATCCGCCCCGCGCTCTACAGTGCCTGGATGAATATTGTGCCGGCGCAGTTGAAACCCGAGCTTAGCGCGCAAACCTATGATGTCGTAGGTCCAGTCTGTGAAACCGGGGATTTTCTCGGTAAAGACCGCACTTTAGCCATCGAGCCTGGTGATTTACTGGTCGTTCGGTCGGCTGGCGCCTATGGTTTTACCATGAGCTCGAATTACAACAGCCGCTTGCGCGCTGCCGAAGTGCTGGTCGATGGTGAGCAGGTCCACCTGGTGCGGCAACGGGAACAATGGCAGGATTTATGGCGCGGCGAACAGCTGCTGCCCGCTTAACCCACAATAGATAAGGTTGGCATGTTATTACAGTTTTCTAAAATGCACGGGCTTGGCAATGATTTTATGGTGGTGGATGCCGTCAGCCAGAACGTGTTTCTAACCAAAGAGCAGATCAAGCAACTCGCCGATCGCAACTTTGGTGTGGGTTTTGATCAGCTACTGATGGTCGAACCGCCTTATGATCCCGATCTGGACTTTCACTATCGGATTTTTAATGCTGACGGTTCAGAAGTGGAACAATGCGGCAATGGTGCCCGTTGTTTTGCCAAGTTCGTTCGCACCAAAGGCCTGACCAATAAATACAAAATCAGCGTCAGCACCAAGTCCGGCAAAATTGTGCTTTACATCGAGCAGGATGGCCAGGTGACGGTCAATATGGGCGTTCCACAATTTGAACCGGCGAAAGTGCCTTTTAAAGCGCAAAAACAGGAAATTAACTATATTTTGCACGCTGAAAACGCCACGACCCTGTGTGGTGTGGTGTCGATGGGCAATCCACATGCGGTGATTACCGTGGATGATATTGCGGCGGCGCCCGTGCTAAGCTGGGGGCCGGAATTTGAACTGCATGAGCGGTTTCCGGAGCGGGCCAATATTGGCTTTATGCAGGTGCTGAATCCTGGTCACGTCAAACTGCGGGTGTGGGAACGGGGTGCCGGCGAGACGTTAGCCTGCGGCACCGGCGCTTGCGCGGCCGCCGTCATCGGTCAGATGCAAAAAACGCTGGGCCAAAACGTCAGGGTTGATTTACCCGGCGGAACCTTGCATATTCGATGGAACGGTCCTGGCCAACCCGTCAAAATGACCGGTCCGGCTGAGCATGTATTTGACGGGCAACTGGTCTTGTGAATGAAGGCATGATGAGTGAAGGTGGCATGAGCGAAGGTGTAATGACAGATCTGCCAGAAATCAAAGAACAAGAAAAAGCGCTACTGCATGATCAGTTTGTTTATCAGTATCTGCTGGAACATCCGGCGTTTTTTCAGCATCATCCGGAACTGCTCAATCGTTTAAGATTACCGCATGCCCAGCGGGGGGCGGTGTCGCTGGTCGAACGCCAGCTGGAAATGCAACGTGAACGTATCCGCGGCATGGAAGAAGACATTACCCGCTTGATGAGTATTGCCCGCCAAAACGAACATATTTTCTTTGCACTCAATCAGCTGCATCTGGATTTACTGGCCGCTCGTCAGCGCACGGATATCACCATCGCTTTAAGCACTTTCGCCAACCGGATGCCGCATGTACACGCCTGTACCCTGCTTGATTTTAATCACGAAGCCATGGGCGAGAACTTCAGTGGTCTGCAGTTGGTGTTACAACACAGGCTGCAACACCGCAGTTATTATTTTGGCCGGTTAAATAAAGACGAAATGGCGACTCTTTTTCCGTCCAGTATTCACTCGGTTGCGCTGCTGCAAATTAGCCAGGCCGACAAACCTTTGGCGTTACTGGCTTTTGGCAGTGAATTAGATGACCATTTCCAGCCCAGCATGGATACCTTGTTTATCGATCATATTGCCCGATTGTTAGCCGTGGTGTTACCACGTTATGAACAGCCTTAAATCCACAGCGACTGGCGCGGATGCTGAAGTCGTCGCGGCCTTTATGCCTTGGCTTACGCAGTTTCTGGCCTATCTGAAGTTCGAGCGGGCTTATAGTCAGCAGACCTTAACGACCTATCAGCAACAGCTGGACAGCGTGGCGCGGCAATTATCCGGTCAGCACCCACATTGGCGAGATCTCAGCCAGCAACACTTGCAACAACATTTATTATCCTGTCGCGCCAGTTTAAAACCGCGTAGTCTGGCGCTACGAGCTGCGGCACTGCGCAGCTTTTACCGCTATTTACAGCAGCAACAATTGGTCGAACACAACCCGGCTCAGTACTTAAAAGTACCGAAGTTTGACAAACCCTTGCCGAAAAATCTCGATGTTGATCAGATGAATAAGTTGCTGGAATTACCCAAAGATGACGAGCTCGCCTGTCGCGACCAGGCCATCCTGGAGCTATTTTATAGTTCCGGATTACGATTAGATGAGCTGGTCAGCGCCAATATTGCCGACATCAACTGGAGCGAAAAACTGATCCGGGTTCGTGGGAAAGGCAATAAAGAACGGGTGTTACCCATCGGTCGTCTGGCGGCAGCGGCGCTGCAGCGCTGGTTACAAATCAGACCGGACTTTGTTGGAACTGAGCGGGATGCACTCTTTTTAAGCCGGCAAAAACTGCGCATATCAGCCAGACATGTGCGCAACAGAGTCAAACTCTGGGCCAAGCGGCAGGGGATGGATCAGAATGTCCACCCCCATATGCTGCGCCACTCCTTTGCCAGCCATCTGCTGGAATCCAGTGGTGATTTACGCGCCGTACAGGAGTTGCTCGGTCATGCGAACTTAAGCACCACCCAGGTTTATACCCACCTGGATTTTCAACATCTGGCAAAGGTCTACGATGCGGCCCACCCCAGGGCAAAGAAATAGCCTGCGCTTTCCTTTGAGTGGTTATTTTAAAACCACAAGTTAACTAAAAATAAACAATTGCCCGAAAAATGTATTTGCGCTAGTCTTTTGCTACTTCATTGCAAAAGGATGTGATCATCATGTACAAAATCCGCTCAAAAAAGACACCTTTTACTGCATTATCTCTGCTAACGTTGTCGTTATTCAGCACCTTCTTCACCGCAACAGCCCAAACCAGCGAAAATTGGCCGGCGCTGCTGGCACAAAACCCTGGCTTTACTGACTTTAAGATTTCCCCGGATGGCAAACATCTGGCAGCCAAAATCTATCGCAATGACAAAATGACCTTAATTTTCTTTGATAGCGCTACCATGAAACCGGTAGGTGCTGCCGGAATGGGCGGGATGAAAGAGGTCGGTGAATATCACTGGGTCAATAATGAGCGGGTCGTGTTCAAAATCGTCGAGTCAAAACCGTGGGAAAAACAACCGCTGTACTATGGCGAGTTATTTGGGGTTGATATCGACGGCGGACGCAGCCAGTTATTGTTTGGTTATCAGGCCGGCGAAGAAAAAACCGGCTCGAATCTGAAAGTCCGTGAGTCCAGGAATGCCTGGGCCGAATTTATCGATACCGAACTGGATAAAAATGACCGGATCCTGATCCAAAGCACCCCGGCGGACAAAAAGGGCGATCGACTAGCCGAGGTATTGGAGTTGAATGTCTACAATGGTAAAACCCTGAGCCGCGGCCGGGTACCAGTTCCTTACGCTACGGTTCTCGCTGGCACCGATGGCAAACCGCGGGTTGTCACCGGCACCAATAATAAAGATGAAACTGAAGTCTATATCCGGTCGGCTGATAGCAACGGCTGGCAGGAACTGCCGCAGCAGGCCTTTGGCTCGACGTTTAGCCCTATTGCTGTCGCCAGTGACAATAAATCATTGTATGTCTTTGATAACAAAGGTCAGGATAAAACCGGTGTATTTAAGCTGGATTTAACCAGTGGCGAATACAAAGCCATTTATACCGATGAGGTGGTGGATGTTTCGATGGTCAGTCGCACCGCCGATCTACGCTCTGTTTATGGCTTGCGGATAGACGATGGTCTCCCCGCTTATGTATTACTCACTTCCGCCTATGAAGAAGCAAAAGTTTTTAAAGATTTATTGGCAGCCTTTCCCGGGGAAAAAGTGACCATTACCAGCAGCACCAAAGATGGCAAAAAATGGCTGGTCGCCGTTCATTCGGACATAAATCCGGCGGCGTATTATGTGTACGACCACAATAAAGTGTCATTAAGTAAAATCGCCGACAGCCACCCGCATCTGGCAGATAAAAAATTGGCGCCGATGCAAGCAGTCAAATTTGCTTCGTTTGACGGCAAAGAAATCCATGGCTACCTGACGTTGACCGAGCAACAATCTAACGCCAAACCACTGGTGGTTTTGGTGCATGGCGGCCCGCATCATGTTCGCGATAGCTGGGGCTTTAATCCTGAAGTGCAGTTGCTGGCAAAATCTGGGTATAACGTATTGCAGGTGAATTACCGCGGCTCAGGGGGGTATGGCAGTGAATATCAGGAAGCGGGTTATCGCCAATGGGGGGACGCGATCCAAAAAGATATTATTGCCGGTACCGAATGGGCCATTGCGCAGGGACATGGTAAAGCAGGTAATGTGTGTATTATGGGCGGCTCCTTTGGCGGCTACTCGGTGGTTCAGGCGTCCACCATCAAACCCGATCTTTATCGTTGTGGTGTCGCCGTGGCTGGCATTTATGACTTAAGCCTGATGTCAAAACTGGGGGATATCCCGCGCCTGGGCTTTGGTAAAGCCTTTTTACAACGGGTCATCGGCAATGACCCGGCACAACTGGCCGCTTACTCGCCGGTCAACCGGGTGAATCAACTTAAAACCCATCTGCTGATCGCCCATGGCAAACGTGATGAGCGAGCGCCAATGGAACATGCGATCGCTTTAAAAAAGGCGCTGGAAAAAGCCGGCAAACCTTTTGAGTGGCTGGAATTTTCCGACGAAGCACATGGCTTTTACTCCGAAACCAATCAGCAGATTTATTTCTCCAAAGTGCAGCAATACTTAAGCCAGCATTTAACCAAATAACCCTCTTTGTGAGCTGGTGCGGCCGCTTCATTGGAGCTGCCGTTCCTTCACCTCTCCAAACATCTTGTCTTTGCTACTCATTTTATGACTTTCGGCACTGTGGCTGATCCGGTGTTTGCCGCAGAATGCGATCAGACCTTCAGCCGGAGATAGCAAATGAATCTGTTTTACCCACTGCACCACCTGAAACGCGCCACCCAGCAAGCGCTCTTGATCGTCACGACCATCGCCGCCACCTGCTGGGGCACGCCATCATTAGCCGCAGCGACAACACCCGCTACGCAAATCCAGGTCACTGAAATAGATTTGATGGATTACCGCCGGCAAAGACCGGTCAAAATCACTTTGTGGTATCCGGCACAACCTGACTGCAACCATGCCAAAATTTGTCTGGCGCCACAGACCCACCTCGATCGGGCCCTGGTGTTTTCACATGGTGCGATGGGGGCCGCCAAAGGCTACAGCTGGATTGGCAAGATGTTTGCGGCTCAGGGGTACGTGACCGTCGGGGTGAATCACTATGGAGAATCCTGGGTGTATGGGCCTGAGCACGTCAATCCTGCTGCGGCATTACAAATCTGGGAAAGACCCATGGACATCAGTTTTGTGCTGGATCAGCTACAAACTAACCAGTTAACCGCCAGCGCAACCGACGATAAGGAGCAAACCGACAACGCGATGCCGATCTTTAACCGGAACATCCACTGGGATCAAATCATCGCCGTCGGTCACTCCTCTGGCGGCGCCACGGTATTAACGATGGCCGGCAGCCAGCTGGCATTTACCGATGCAGCCAGCTACTGCGCAACAGCTGCGGCAGCGGACGATCGCAGCTGCCACTATCTGAAATTTCTGACCGAAGCCAGTACCCGGGGTTACAACCCAGAGCAGAGTTTTGTTGATCCCCGGATTCAAAGCGTCATCGCACTCGACCCGGCATTAGGCCATGCCGCCACCCGCCAAAGTCTGTCTGAAATGAACATGCCGGTGCTGGTGATCGGTTCGAAGCAGAACGACTTCTTGCCGTACGAACGTCATGCCGGATATTACGCTGCGACTATCCCTGATGCCCAAAGCTTGAGCTTCGATCAGGGCGAAGGCCATTTCGCCTACCTCGATCCATGCCAACACGCCCACCAGGCAATGGGGGTGGCTATTTGTACCGACCGGCCCGGGGTTGATCGCCGCAAGGTGCATCAAAGGGCTGCTGAGGCGATGCTGCAGTTTGTAGCCAAATTGCATACTGCAAACACTGCGCAGTAAGATGCGATGCGACAAATAAAAAAGCTGAACGTTTTATTCGCTCAGCTTTCTCTTGGACGATATCTTACTGAGTTATTGTGCGACCACAGCGCCTTTGAGTTGCTGCTGATTTACGGTCGCATCCGCGCCATCCAGACGATGACGTTTGTGGTACTGCCCCAACGGCAACGTCGAAATCACCTGCTGATTTACGATTCGGGCAATTGGCACGTAATCGGTGGTCGCAGTAGTAATTGCTGTCGCAATAATATCAGCTAACAAATTGCCGCTATTCCCCGAGGTGTTGTACACCACGACATTATGATAATTCCATAATGTTTCGCCACTGTTGGTATCAACTAAATCAAATTCAGCACCTACAGTGACATTGCCACCCGTGACGAAATAGTTGGTATCCCACTGATTAATTGTCACAAACAATACTGTATCGGCCCCAACAAGCTGTCTGAATTTTGCTGGGTTGACTTCCCGCAATTGAGCCCCATCAGTGATTCCTTCTTGTTGTAATAACAAGTTAGTAAGCGGAATGGGTAACACATAATAACCCGCTTCCGCCAAAGGCTGCACTATGGTGGTGGAGTACAAATCCGGCGCATCAGCGGCAGTAGACCTATTGACCGCAGGTACCACCAAAATTGATTTAGGCGTCACTTCATACATCTTCGGATAGGCATCTTGTTTAGTAACAATTTGATTCTGCACACAGCCCGTTAATTGCAATGCAGAAACCAGCATTAGAAACTTACCAATGTTTTTTAGCATGTTAATTCACCTTGGCAATGTTTTTGGTCAGCGTATCCACCAACTGCGCAGACTCAGGAAACAAGAGCTTCTCTTGTTGCAACAGTTGTAATGCTTGCGCGCTCTGCCCACTTTCCATTTCTATTAATGCTAATTCAGCATAAATGCCTGGTGGCACCCGTTTATTTTTGCTGGTCGCTACATCCAGAATATTTTGCAAACTAGCTTTGTGCGCTTCACGGGTTTTATCCGAAGGTTCTTTTTTCAGCTGATAAGCTGTATCCGAGTAATTGCCCCAATAGTAAATTTGGGTGGATGTTGTGGCGCAAGCCGTTACCGTCAACGCTACTGCAACTGACATTAAAGTTTTGAAATGACTATTCACGGTACCCGAACCTCGATCGTATTTCCCTGACTCACAAAAAGTGTCCGCTTCACCAACACCTGCCCATCTCGCGTAACCTGAACCTGATGCGAACCTGTGCTCAGTTCAAACTTGGCAACTGTGGCGCCATTGAGGTTAAATGTTTCGACATTCCCATCAGCCAGCGAGATCGGCGGTTGATTGTTCAGCTGTAACACAGACCCGATGAAATTACCGCTAAGTTGCAGATAGGCTTTGTCGTCTACTTGAGTCACTGCCTGAAATTGAGTTGAGCATGCGCTCAATAACAATACAAATAATGCACTAATCCATAATTTCATTAATTATTTTCCTTGTTCCTGGACAACCAGCTCTGTAAGTTCTGCGGCAGAAATCTGGCCGCTGACCAGTTCACACAGCGATAATTCATTCGCACCTTCACCGACAAAAGCACTGACTCTTAAAACGGCTTGTTGTTTACCTGGTAACGAGATCATCATGCCGGTTTGCGGATTTTTTACTTGCTTGCCTTGGGTCAGCACTTTAAAACTGTCGCCCACTTTTAAACCTTGAGTCTGACCACCAGTCATCAGGTAGAATCCATCCTGTTGGCCCACAAGATAGGCTTGCCATGGAGCATCTAGTAAATTTTCACTGATATTACTGACTAATTTGGAAATGGCTGCTGACAACGCTTTATCATTGATGGCTGTATCGTAAGCAGCGCGCTCACCGACCCCTAGGACGGTATTTGCTTCGACTCGGGCTTCACCGGTTGCTTCTTCGGCATAAACGATCTGTCCTGTTTTAGTATTAATTAACCGAACATTGACAGTCGCTGTTGCGAGTTGGATCTTGTTACGACTAAATACACCAACTTCGCTAGTCGTTGACCGGCCGAATTCAGAGACAGAACCAACGATTAAGAAGTCAGAACCAGTCTTCTGCATTTGTTCACCGCTAAAATTGTTTTCGGCGATGAGTTTGTCTAAGTCTGCTCTCTCTAACATAATAAATTTATTGGTATCGGTGAGACGGGCAGACAAAATATCCGAGGCTTGTTTACCAAGCCGGTCGGTATTTTGATCCAATAAAAAACCATTCCCACGTTTTGTTTCATCCGAAAAACGGGCAATAGCGACGACGCGTTTTAAGGTTTTTTCAGCACTTTGCGCGAGTACCGGACTGATGGATGGCTGACTCACCGGTAGCGTATTCACTTTTTCCCTTGTCGCCGAAGTACAGGCTGCCAGGCTAAGCGCTACTGCTGTAATTACAATTTTTTTCATTGATCCCTCATGGTTCCGCTACGTATTTCGCAGCAGATTGTTATTAGGCTTTTTTAGGTGATAAGCTGGTCAAACATCAGGATGCCAGCCCATAGATCACTCGGATCGGTGCAAATCAAACAGCAAATTCTGAGTATTTTAAACACCGCTGGGGGGACCCCATTGCAGATACTTTACTTAATAAACGGCATATTAAGAAGAGTAAATACATAATTTCAATACTACACCCCACAGATTAACCTTAATACCAAAAATAGAAACTTATAAATCCGCTTCTTTTCAATTTTCCACACGAACGGTCATCACAAAATGGCCAACGTGAAGTTCACAAGCACTAGTTATTCTGGGATATGCTGTAACCTTTATAAATGATGATAAAAACATATGCGCATCTACAAAGCTCTCTCCCCAATCAAAGCCTTATCTTTTGATTTAGACGATACGCTGTACCCAAATTCTGATGTGATCAGCAAAGCCGAACTGGCGATGCAACAGCGCTTGCGGCAGGTGTTGGGGGACGTTGATTACAACCGGCCGGAGTTCTGGTGGCAACAACGTAAACTGCTGGCGGCGGAGCAGCCAGAGGTTCGGCATGATGTGAGTCGTTGGCGTTTACTGGCGCTGGAACAAGGGCTTATCGCCCAGGGTTTCAGCTGCTGCGAGGCTGGGGAAATCGCGGAGTTGGCGATGATCGCCTTTTTAGAGGCGCGGACTGACATTCAACTGCCGGCGACGATCCGGCCATTGCTACAACAACTGGCAGCGCATTTTCCACTGGTGGCGATCACCAACGGCAACGCCGATATCCAGCAAATGGGAATTGGTGATTTGTTCCGGTTTGCGCTGCGCGCCGGGCCAGATGGCCGGATGAAACCTTTTCCTGATCTGTTTCAACATGCCGCACGCCGCTTACAAATCGCCCCGACGGAGATCTTGCACATAGGTGACCATGTCAAATCTGATGTGCTGGGCGCTTTACAGGCCGGCTGCCAGAGCGCCTGGCTTAATCTGACACCCGGTTCGGTTTTACAGCTCAAAACCCTGCCCCACCTGGAAATAGCTGATGTATTGGACTTACTTGCTTTAAAACCATCGACGCCTGCTTAAATATTCTGATGGGCTATATCACAACGATCGCACCATAAAAACGCTATTCGGGTCCAACGTATAGTCGGCGAAAGGCGCGCATTCGCTAAAACCAAACCGCTGATATAAAGCGCGGGCGGGAGCAAAATAGGCCATCGAACCGGTTTCCAGATACAGCCGCTGATACCCACGCGACCGGGCGGTTGCAATTAAATGGGTCAACATGGCCGCCGCGACGCCCTGACGACGAAATGCATCTGCCGTGCGCATCGATTTAATTTCGGCGCTGTGGTCATCTAACTGCTTTAATGCACCACAACCAGCGAGTTGCGGCGATGCTTGCACCTTGCTGGCGAGATCTGCCGGCGGCGACATCCACAAGGTCCAGAAACTGACGTCTGCAGCCTTCAGACCGGATAAATCCAACGCATGCACACTTTCCGGTGGCGACGTCAAATGCATATCCTGTAAATGTTGTTGTAGTAGCGCGATAATCTGTGCGCCGGTCAGATCGTCCACTTTTATTTGCATTAAATCCACCGAATAGAGAAAAATAACCCAAGCGAATAGCGCAATGACTTGCGATTGCCTCGCGCGATGACGCTCGAAAGCATACGAAAAACACCCCCACCATACCACCGGGTCGCATTGCAAAACACCAGCCCAGAGTTTTCCAACATCTACCAGAAAAACCCTAAACGGGTTTAGCCCATCGCCAAGCCCTGATATACTGACCTCATCTGAAAACCACTGTACATATATATACCTCTTTCGCGGTATAGCAATAGGCTGTCTCAATGGACGTTTCTTTATTACTCGACGGTTTAAACGACAAACAACGCGACGCTGTAGCGGCGCCGAGCCAGCATATGCTGATCCTCGCCGGTGCCGGTTCGGGTAAAACCCGGGTACTGGTGCATCGGCTGGCCTGGCTGATGCAGGTGGAACGTGTCGCACCTTACAGCTTGCTGGCGGTGACCTTTACCAATAAAGCGGCGCAGGAAATGCGGGCGCGGATTGAACAAACCGTCGGGGTCAGCTTAAACAACTTGTGGATGGGCACCTTCCACGGTTTATCACATCGTATGCTGCGCGCGCATTTTGCGGAGGCAAACTTACCGCAAACCTTTCAGATTATCGACTCTGACGACCAGTATCGTTTAGTGCGCCGTGTCCTTAAAGCACTGAATCTGGACGAAAAACACTGGCCGCCAAAGCAAATTCAATGGTTTATTAACGGTCGCAAAGACGAAGGCGAACGCCCTGGAAAAATGGCGCATGGCGGCGATTTTAACCTTGAGACCATGATTAAAATTTACGCCGCGTATCAAGAGATGTGCGACCGCGCGGGCTTGGTCGATTTTGCCGAAATTTTACTCAGAAGCTTTGAGCTGTTAAAAAACAACAGCGACATCCGCAGCCATTATCAGCAGCGCTTCCGGCAGATCCTGGTCGACGAGTTTCAGGATACCAACGCCATTCAATATCAATGGCTGCGGTTACTGGCGGGTAACCACGCGCGGGTAATGATTGTCGGTGATGATGATCAGTCGATCTATGGCTGGCGCGGCGCCAAAGTGGAAAACATTCAAACCTTCCTGAAAGATTTTCCCGAGCCGGTAACGATTCGCCTTGAGCAAAACTACCGCTCGACCTCCACCATTTTAAAAGCTGCCAACGCGGTGATTTCTCACAATCAAGGCCGCCTTGGCAAAGACTTATGGACCGACGGTGAAGCCGGTGAAGCCATTTCACTGTACAGCGCGTTTAACGAGTTGGACGAAGCGCGCTTTATCGTCAGCCGCATCCGCGAGTGGCGCCGTCAGGGTGGCAAACTGATTGAAACCGCCATTTTATACCGCAACAACGCCCAGTCGCGGGTGTTGGAAGAAGCGCTTATTCAGGACGGCATCCATTACCGCATTTATGGCGGGCTACGCTTTTATGAGCGGCAGGAAATCAAAGACGCTTTAGCCTATTTGCGGCTGGTGAACAACCGGCAGGACGATGCGGCACTGGAGCGGATTATCAACACGCCAACCCGCGGCATCGGCGATTCCAGCATGGATAAAGTGCGGGAATTTGCCAAACGCGAACAACAAACCTTGTGGCAAAGCCTGCAGCAGATGGTGTTCCAAAAAGAACTGACCGGCCGTGCCGCCAATGCCATCAATGCATTTATGGAGTTGATTAATCAGCTCGATGACGACATTCGTGATTTGTCCCTCGACGAACAAGCCGATCATGTCATCCACCAGTCTGGCCTGCATGCGATGTATCAGGCCGAAAAAGGCGAAAAAGCCCAGACCCGGATTGAGAACTTAAACGAGCTGGTCAACGCCTGTGCCAACCAGACCTTTGCCGCCAGTGAAGAAATGAGCCCGCTATCGGCGTTTTTGTCGCAAGCGGCGCTGGAGGCAGGGGAATATCAGGCCGAGGAGCATTCGGATGCGGTACAGCTGATGACGCTGCACAGTGCCAAAGGTCTGGAATTCCCGCTGGTATTTATCTGCGGCTTAGAAGAAGGCATGTTCCCCAGCCAACAATCCGGTGACGACCCGACCCGGATGGAAGAAGAACGCAGGCTTTGTTATGTCGGCATGACCCGCGCCATGCAAAAACTGTATTTATGCCATGCTGAAAGCCGCCGTTTGTATGGTCAGGAACAATACAACAAAGCGTCGCGATTCCTGCGGGAAATTCCTGCTGAGTATGTCGAGGAAATCCGCCTGACCACCGCGGTCAGCAGACCGACGCAGTTTAACCGCTTTGGTAGTGCTGCCACCCACAGCGCTTTTGAAAATACCGGCTTTAAGCTGGGGCAGCGGGTGCTGCATGAAAAATTTGGCGAAGGAACTGTGCTCAATTATGAAGGGACTGGCAATCAGTCGCGCATTCAGGTCAACTTTGATGATCTGGGGAGCAAATGGCTGGTCACCGCTTATGCCAGGTTAGAGGCGATCTAAAGTGCCCGCAAGCCCGGGGTTGCGCCAACAACTTGCTGCACTGCAACAGCAGTATCGCCAGCAACGCTGGCGCTTAGCACTGTGGTTACAACACGCTGAGCCGGCTCAGCAGCAGTGGTTAGCACACACCGTCGCGGAACTGTTGGCTGATCAAGCCCCGGATGCGGGTTTTTGGCTCGGTGAGCGACCCGCTGCCTGGGCCCCTCCTGCGCTCGGCAGCCAGATCACACACAAAGGCCAATTGCTCGGCGCAGAAGCCGACTGGATTGTGATGAACGGACTTGCCGGTATCGATTGGGATTTACTGGCTGCCGCCAGCGGTTGCTTACGCGCCGGCGGCTTGTGGTTACTGATCACCCTGGAGCCTTTACAACTGGCTCAACAGGCCAATCCACTGGCACAACGCTTGTTGTCCTATCCGCTGCTCGCGGATAGCCAACCGAGCAACTTTCAGCAGTTCTGGCTCTCGCAGCAACTTGATGGCTGGCGAGTGACGGCCGAACAGGGTCTCTATCCCCAGTCAATAGCTGTCGCGGCCGCCAGCACCAAAGCGTCTCAGACTGAAATCACTATCGCAGCGGCCCCTTATAGCACTCTGGAGCAACAACAAGCCGTCGCCGCTATTTTAAAAGTGGTATCAGGCCATCGCCGTCGCCCGCTACTCCTGACCGCCCATCGCGGTCGCGGTAAATCGGCGGCACTTGGGCTGGCTGCGGCGCAGCTGCAGCAACTGGGCAAACACAAACTGATCATCACCGCCCCGCATCCCTCGGCAGCCACCGTTGCTTTGCAGCATGCAAAAGACCATCTGGCGGCATTGCTGCCGCAGGCAACTCTGGCATTACAATTCTGGCCAATCGATGTATTGCTAAAAGAAAAACCCAGTGCCGATTTAGTGCTGGTTGATGAAGCAGCCGCCATCCCTTTGCCGCAATTACAGCAGCTGACTCAGTACTACAGTCGGCTGGTCTTTGCGACCACTGAACATGGCTACGAAGGCACGGGTCGTAGTTTCAGTTTAAAATTCCAGCCCTATTTACAGCAAAATTGCCCGGGTTGGCAGCAATTCAGGCTGCAAGCGCCCATTCGTTATGCTGCCGACGATCCACTGGAGCGGCAGATTTTCCGCAGTTTTTTACTGGATTGCGATGCCGCAACACCCCGGTATGAACCGACGTTGCCATTATTCACCAGGCTGCATCCAGCATCGGAGTTACTTGCCGAACCGCACTTGCTGGCCAGTCTTTTCGGACTGCTGAGTCTGGCCCACTATCAAACCGAAGTGACCGATTTGTGGGCGTTACTGGATAACCCACAATTACAAGTCATGGCGCTCTATCAGCAGCCGGCATCGGTACCAGGCGCAATAGCCTCCCCGCTGCAACTGCTGGGCTGTGCCGTCATCAGTTTTGAAGGCCGGTTACCGGCCCCGCTGTCGATGCAGATCTTTCAGGGCGAGCGGCGGGTGCAAGGTCATTTGCTGGCACAAAGTCTGGCATTTCATCTGGCAGCGCCGGAACTGGCGACTCTGCCACTGGCCAGGGTACAACGTATTGTGATCCATCCGGCCATTCAAAACTGCGGCCTGGGCCGTTTTTTACTCCACGCAGTGCAGCACTATGTCCAACAATCCGGGATTGCGATCCTCGGCAGCAGTTTTGGCGCCACCCCATCGCTGCTGCGGTTTTGGATGCAGCAAGGCTTTTTACCGCTGAAACTCAGCAGTCAGGCCGGGCAAGCCAGCGGCGAACCTTCCGTGTTGCTGGTGAAGTCTTTGCACAGTGAAGTGTTGCCGGTCGTGCTCGAATTATCGCAGCGGTTCAGCCGACAGTTGTATCTGCAATTAGCCGACAGTCAACGCCGGTTAAACCCGGCATTAGCACTGCAACTCTGCCAACCACCTGCTGAACTTGCAGACCAAGACATCGAGGTCCGGGCGTCGAGCCGCGCGCAACAGCAACTCGCCTTATTTGCCGCTGGTAAGCGGCCTTATGAGTTGGTCGAGTGCAGTTTACTGGCCTGGTTTAATCAACATGCGCTCAGCCTGCCGTCAGAACTGTCGACCATTCTGGTGCAAAAACTCTGGCAAAAGCACAGCTGGGATGCGCTCCGGCAGCAAACGGGCCTGGGTAAACCGCAATTGCTCGATCAAATCCGCCGGGTAGTGGCCCGCGCTTTCCCGCAGGAGCCATAAAATGGCCCATTCTTTTGACATAACATGCGCCAAATCAAAACTCAGGCGACCTGCTACAGCTAAGCTATAGTTGAATCACTTCAATTGAAGTCTTTTTATCCTAGGGTTGGTCAATCAATGCGCCGATTTTTCAGGCAGTTGTTGTGCATGTTGATTTTTTCGCCATGGGTGCAGGCGGCAGATCCAATTAAAATTGGCATGTCAGCACCTTTTTCCGGCCGTGCGGAACGATTGGGACTGGATTACCGTGCCGGCGCCGAGCTGGCATTTTCGCAATTCAACCAACAAGGCGGTCTCGCCGGGCAACCCCTGCAGCTCATTTCCCTCGACGATGGCTACGAACCAGATCGCACCGTCGACAATACCCGGCAATTGGTGTTTCAAGAAAAAGTCCTGGCATTATTTGGCTATATTGGCACGCCGACGTCCAATGCTGTGCTGCCGTTACTTCGCCATGAGCAAATCCCTTTTATCGCTCCCTTTAGTGGCGCCGATTTATTGCGTCAACCTGATGATCACTTTATTTATAATTTTCGCGCCAGTTATGCGCAGGAGGCCAGTACGCAAATCCGCTATCTGGTTGATAAACTGAAGTTTAAAAAAATTGCCTTGCTGATCCAGGCGGACGAATTTGGTGCCAGTGTCGAGCGGAATTTTCTGGAAGAACTGCACAAACGGCAGCTCAAACCCCTGGCAATCAGCAGATTTAAACGCAATACCTCCGATTTAGCCGATGCCGTCGCGACGCTTGCGGCCAGTCAAGCCGAGGTTGTACTCACCGTCGGCACCTATCAGGTGTTGATTGAAGCCATTGAGCTTGGCGCCGCGCAAAAATTTAACCCGTTGTATTCTGTGGTATCTTTTACCGGCATATCTGAACTTGCCAGGTTGCTTGACCATCGCTCGCGGGTCTTAGCGTCGATGGTAATGCCAAACCCACAGCATTCAAAACTGAACTTGGTTGCGGCTTACCGGCAGCAACTCAGGGCACAATCAACGGACAAATCAACCGCCGGACGTCAGCGCGCAGCAACACCAATCAGTGATGTTGCGCTGGAAGGCTTTGCAGCGGCCACTTTGCTGATCAGCGCGTTAAAACAATGCGCCGCTTCACTCACCCGCAGCTGTTTACTGCAGGCATTACCGCAACAAAGCTTATTCGATTTTCCACTGCAATACGATGCCAGGCGCCATCAGGCGTCACAACAAATCCACCTGGTCTGGCTCAAAAATCAGACATTAGAAGCGGTGGCGGAGTAACAAAGGACTTGGGATCTGAGTTTGACTCTGCCCCCAGGAGCTTGAACTAGCTGAAGCATTCCGCAAGATGAAACGCCTGGGCTTGTTGATCCTTGGCTGAAATGAATGGCGTACAGCCGGGCGCCAATGGCCAGTCGATTGCAAGCGTGGCGTCATCCCAACGAATACTGCGCTCGTGGGCTGGCGCATAGTAGTCCGTGGTTTTGTAGTGCACATCCGCACTGTCGCTGAGCACCAGAAAGCCGTGCGCGAACCCTTCCGGAATAAACAACTGCTGCTGGTTTTGTGCTGATAGGAAATGGCCGACCCAGTGTCCAAAAGTGGCAGACGATGCTCGTAAATCCACTGCAACATCGAAAATTTCGCCTTGGACCACCCGGATTAACTTTGCCTGCGGCTGGTTGATTTGATAGTGCAAGCCCCGTAACACACCATGTTTTGAGTGTGAATGATTGTCCTGCACGAAATGGAGCGGTCGCTTTAACAACGCCTCGTATTGTAGTTGCTGAAAGCTCTGCAAGAAGTAACCACGCTCGTCGCTAAAGACGGTCGGCTGTAAAATCAGCACGTCGGGGATCGCGGTGGGGATCAGCTGCATCAAGGGTCTGCCATCAAAACATTTTGCTGCATTGTGCGTTTTTTGCGGCAAAAGGCAAGAATTTGTCCGCATGCGCCACGCATTTGCCAGCGATCACGGCCAGGCCACCATTTAGGCTGCTGCCGGCGGTCGATTTTCTGCTATGATCGGCCTATTGTCTGCGGCCAGTGACCAGCGTACAAGCTGGCAACACCTGCCCTGTTCTCGTTTAACCACCTCGTACGCAAGGTTTAGCATGATTAACTATTTCCGTGTTCTGGGTGTCAAAGCCACCGCGACCGATGACGAAATCAAAAAAGCATATAAACGCCTGTCGAATAAATATCATCCTGACAAGCTTCTGTCCGAGTCAGATGACGCCAAAGAGCAGGCAGCACTGCAATTGCAGCGGGTGAAAGAAGCCTACGAGGTGTTGTCAGATGCGAAAAAACGCGCTGCTTTTATCAAAGACTTTAATAACGTGATCGTGCCGGATCCGGCCGCAGCCATGAAAGAGCTGTGGGACCAATATTACCCTGCCGGTTAACCAAGCACAGATAGGAATCCCCATGAGTAAAAAATTCGATCAGGCCAGGTTACAACAACTGAAATCCGATGCCTTTGAAAACATTGAATCTTATAATGATCCGGACACGCCCAAAGCCCTTGCCCAATTCACCGGCCAGATAAAAAAAGTGCTCGAAGCTGACCCTGAAATGCTGCAATCAGTGCCGGAATATTTGCCAGTGGCGCTTTATGGCCGGGTGAAGTTTACCGGCGAAGCCAAACTCAAATGGGCGCAATGGTTAAAAACCAACACCATTCCGGTATGGGATGAATTTAAAACCTCGGTGGCATTTAATAACGAGGATCTGCCACTGGTCAAAACCATCCGCGCTTTTAATGAGCACACCCTCATCGAAGCCTGCGCCGTGCTTTTTATGCTGTCGAATGAATCTGCTGCCCCGGCCAAACGTAGCAAAGAAGAGCATGATGAAGACGGTTACGAAGAAGATTATGATGACGATGAGCGGAACGAGGCAGAGGATGATTACGAAGGCCGCGATGAAGATGAAGATGGCTACGATGATCAATATGATGAAATTACCTTTAACAGGGAAGGTCGCTGATGAATAGTCTGATTGAAATTGCAGTTGCGGAAATTAAGCAACTGGCGGTGGTCGAGCCAAAACAAGCCAGCAAGAAATTTGAAGTCATGGCCAATACCATGTCCGACGCTCAATTGGTTGAAGTGATTGAAAACATAGATATTGTGACACTGACACAAATCAATAGCCAACACGATATTTCGTTCCCTTCGATTATTTCCGAGCTGATGACGCCGGAAAAAATCCGCGACATCGTCTGCCAGCAACCTTTGTATTGGGAAGAGAAAATCAAAAACAATGCAGATGAATTGAAACAACATACCTTTGATTTTCTGACTTATTTAATCCGCACCCAGGACAGCGAGGAAAAGCAGGCCGAGATCCTGGAATGTATTGCTGAAGATCCGGCGGGTTTGTTTTATTTGTCTATTCCTTTTATCGAGTTATACCGCGGTGAAGTGATGGAAGATGAAGACGAAATCCACGATTTGCTGCACGAAGAAGAACAGGATTTGGAAGAGGCGATTAGCTATACCGAACGCAATATTAATGAAGAAGTGCATGGTTTAGGCTTTGATGACCCACGCAGCTTGCTGGCGCTGATCCGCCAGTTGACACCGGCAGTGGAACAATCGATTAAAAGCCTGGTTCGCAATGAAAATTCCGGTTGGGAACACATCATCAACAAATTCGCGACTGAGCTGGTGATGCAAGCAAAAGAGAAAAATCAGGCCACCGACGAATATGCCGAAGTGGACGATATGTTTAGTTTTCTGGACTAATCATTGAATAAAGCACTGAATTAAGCTCAACATAAAGGGAACGACATGCAGTTAGCGGTACGTGACGCCAATCAGGGGCCGTTTTTAAGCAAAGTGATCGCTTATGGTCAGGCGCAGGGCAAACTCAGCGCCGCGCAACTTGAAAACATCAAAGGCAAAGCGGTGTTGATGAGCCTCAAGTTCGCCGACAAGTTTTATAATAAATACAAAATGCATCTGCTGGAGCAGGCGGCACATGACATTATCGGCGTCGCCAGTTTAGGTTTGGCCGAGCTGTCGGAGCAAGATCTGGATCGTGCCCTGGTGCTGTTGCAAAGCCCGGAAAGTATCGTCAAACCTTTCCAAAAAGGCTGGAGCATGCTCAGTCAGGTCAGTCTGTTGCATCCCAACCGCAAATCACTTTATGGCGAAGTCGAGGCGCAGCTGCTGGCCGATATCGCCAGTCCGCCCGATGCTGAAGAGTGGCAGGGTTTACTGCAGTATCAACAGGCATTGCAGGAATGGCAGCGTCGTCAGGCGATTGCCGTCGTAAAACAGACGTTTTTTTATCATACCCAGCTGGACCCTTTCGAGCATTTTAACCTTGAAGGGATGCTGGCTGAAGTCGTGCTATACCGGCTGTGCTGCAATGGCGACAAGGTGAAACAGGATCTCAAACAGCGCCTGCGGCATATTGAGCTGCAGGACAGCTGGTTTGATCTGACCTTTTTGCAAATCCAAACCCAACAGGCAATTAGCCTGTTACCACCGGGTTTTGCCAGTGCAGTGCAAGCCGACATCGGTGCCAACTTTGCACCGGCCTTGTTAAAAACACTGCAGTTTGCCAAAAGCTATCAGAAGTTACTCGCCGACAACGCCTCACCGGAACGGCGTGATGCCTTTGAGCACAAACAGGGCATGCTAAATCCACTGCTTGGTTGGCCGCAGTATATTGAAATGTGATCAAATAAAAGGGGCGGAGCGAATTATTGACTGCGTCATTAATTCGCTCCGCCCCTTTTTATTTGCCCTTTTTAGTACGACTTATCGGCTTTTACCGCGAGTCCAACGAGCTTTCCACTTGTTGTTGCAGTTGCGCCAGCCGTTGAGCAATCTGCTCCCGATCTTGCGCCAGCAATTCGCGCTCCGTGAGTAGGTCGTAACTTAAATGAAGCGCTGCCAACACCGCCGCTTGTTCTGCAGTCAAAGTGCGGCTTTTGCTTTTTAGCTCTGAGATTTTCTCATTTAATAACGTTGCTGCTTCTTGCAATCCTTGTTGCTGGTGCTGAGGTGTTTTCAGCTTGTAGTTGCGACCGGCAATCTCCAGGCTGACTTCGGTAAACTCGGTCTGCATCATCGCTTTACGCCTGAGCCGGGAACAATGCCAGCAACGCCTCCAGCTTTTGGGCAGTGAGCGCTTGTAATTCTTCCTGCTCCATCGACTGCAGCTGCAGGCTCTCCAGCTCGTCATGCTTTTGCTGCAATTGTTGTTGGCTATGCTGCAACGCCTGACTTAATTGCTGGTTTTCACTGACCAAACGTTGAATAGCGGATTCTAACTGACTGAATTGATTATTAAACATACAAAAATAAATTCCATAAATAGCGTCAAAAGCAAAAGCGCGCAGGATAACAGTGAAACCGCAAAAACACAGCGTCAATCCGCCGTTATGTGCAGTAAAGCTGATAATTTTGCGCAAAAAGTGGTTTATACCCCAACCACTTGAAGGGTGATTTGACTCTATTCAGTTGCGGTACAAACTATACTGCAATACTCACGTCGAGCGGGCTCGGACTTTGAGACACTATCCAATCAGCATCGATAGTATTCAAATGCCCAAGACGCATTTTTCTATGTAACATGCAAAACAACCCAGCCGTTGTGGAGAACATCATGGCAAGATATCGCAAAATCACTTTACTCCTACTTGGCTTAAGCTTGATCGCCACCCATACGGCAGCGCTGGCTGAACCGCCGCCGCAGGCGAAAGGGGCACAAAAATCAGCTAAAAAAGCAGGTGGAAAACTTCCATCGGCCGACAAGACGACTTTAGCCGCAGCCGGTGCAGGCATCGTGGCAACCTCCACCATCGGTGACGTCACCATCAATGCAGGTATTAGTGTCGGTCAGGCGCGGGAAATCGCCGTCAGCTATCAACAAACTGGCTTCCGCAGCTTACCGCCTGGCATTCGTAAAAACCTGGCTCGCGGCAAACCGCTGCCACCGGGGATCGCGAAAAAACTACAGTCATCACCGATGTTGCAACAACTGCCGCATCATCCGGGTTATGAATGGCAGGCTTGTGGCACTGACTTAGTGCTCGTTTCAATCGCCAGCCAGGTCATCGCTGAAGTGCTGATTGACGTGTTTAACTAACACCCACAGATCAGCGCATCCATGGGCTCACGAATCAATGGGGTCAAAGTCATTGATTCTGGCCTGGTTCAATGACTCTGACCCTATTGATGCCTTACGCCTAAAACGACTTAGCAGTAAATACACCACCGGAGTGCTGTAGAGCGTCAGCAGTTGACTGACCAACAAACCACCGACGATGGTAATCCCCAGCGGTTGACGCAGCTCTGAGCCTTCGCCCATTCCCAATAACAACGGCACTGCGCCCAGCACTGCCGCACAGTTGGTCATTAAAATCGGACGTAACCTCTGGCCTGCAGCCTGGATCACCGCCTCCCTGGGCGACAAGCCTTGACTGCGTTCTGCTTCCAGCGCGAAATCTATCAGCAAGATGGCATTTTTCATCACAATGCCAATCAGCAAAAACAGTCCCAGCAAAGCGATCAGGTTGAGACTGGAGTTGGTCAGATACAGCGCCAACAAAGCGCCAATCGCCGCACAAGGTAAAGTGGAAATGATGGTCAGCGGCTGCAGCATGCTCTCGTATAACACTCCAAGCACCAAATACACCGCCAGCACCACCCCGACAAACAGCCAGAAATTATCCTGGGTTTTGAAGATAGCATTACGCTGATCTTCGCCATTGATGCTATGCACTGTGCCCGGCAGCATCAACTTTGCTAACAGCCGGTCAATCGCTGCAGCAGCCTGCTCTGCCGTAACACCCGGTGCCAGCGCGTAGCCAATGCCCATAGACGCAAACTGACCGTCGTGACGCACCCGGTCGCTCACCAGACCATAGCCATAGCTGGCAATTGCACTCAACGGCACCCTGCTGCCATCCCGGCTGATCAGCATCAGTTGTTTCAACACTTCCGGCTGCGCGGTATAACCTGGCGCCAACTCCATCACCACCCGGTATTGGTTCATTTCATCATACAAAGTGGCGACCTGACGCTGCGAAAATGAGTTGTTAAGCATCGTGGCGACCGTGCGCATATCCACACCAAGTCGCTGTGCTGCTTCACGATCGATATTCAGCACCACTTGCTGTGCATCCTCGCCACCAGGCGCATTGACGTCGACCAGCTCCGGCAGTTCTTTCATACCTTCCGCAACTTTTTTGCCCCATTCCCGTAGCGGTTTGAGCTCACCGGATAACAACAACAATTCAAAATCGCTACTGCCAAAAGGAGATGACAACCGAATGTCCTGATCCACACTTAAAAACACAATTGCACCCGGCACTTTCGGCGCATGCATCCGGATCCGGTTCACCACCTCCTGCGCTGAAATTTTCCGCTCCGCCAAGGGTTTTAAGCGGATTTGAATACGGGAATTACTTAACCCCATGGCGCCACCGCTGGCGCCTGTGATGTCAGCAATCGCCGGATCTTTGAGTAAATACTGCCGGAATTCTTCAATTTTCGGTTGCATCACCTGATACGAAAAACCATCATCGCCACGTACAAAGCCATTGAGTTGACCGGTATCCTGATCCGGCAGCATACCGCCCGGTAATTGGTTGTACAGCCAGCCGGTGCCGCCAAAAATACCCAACATCAGCAGCAGCACCCACGACTTATACTGTAACACCTTACCAAGACCACGCTGGTAGCTGGCAGCAAACCGGTTGAAGGCCCCTGCTTTTGCCGCCGCTGGTTTTTCAGCCAAGGGTTTTAAGAGCAAGGCCGACAAACTTGGGGTCAAGGTCAGCGAAATCGCCAGTGAAATCAGCATGGCACCAGCCAGGGTAATCGAGAACTCGCGGAACAACCGCTCAACCAAGCCGCCCATAAACAAAATCGATAAAAACACCACAATCAATGCCGCATTCATCGCAATCAGGGTAAAACCAACTTCGCCGGCGCCTTTGCGTGCCGCTTCAATCGGCGTTAAGCCTGCTTCGATATGTCGCTTAATATTTTCCAGCACCACAATAGCGTCATCGACCACCAGACCCGCAGCAACAATCAGCGCCATCACCGATAAATTATTCAGTGAAAAATCACACAGATACATTACGCTGAAAGCGCCAATCAGCGACACCGGAATCGCTGCGGTCGGGATCAGCGCCGTGCGGAAGCTGCCTAAAAACAGCCAAACCACAAGCACCACCAACACCACCGACAGAAACAAACTCAACTGCGCTTCACTTAAGGTCGCGCGGATCACCGGACTGCGGTCCATCACCACGGATAAATCGGCATCGGCTGGGATCAGCGCCTGCAACTGCGGTAACTGGGCGTAAATCGCATCGATGGTGGCGACGATATTCGCGCCACTACGGCGGCTGATTTGCAGGATGACCGCGCTACGATCGTTATGAAAACCCGAGGCATACCGGTTCTCAGTCGAATCGGTGACCGTCGCGACATCGGTCAGCCGGATCGGCGAGCCGTTCTGGTATTTAATCAATAAGTTTTGATAGTCCGCCGCGCGGCGCATGGTCTGATTCGTGGCTAACTGCCAGCGCTGCTCATTCAGTTCCACCAGGCCCAGCGGCACTGTGGCATTTGCGCTGCTAATGGCAGCTCGCACTTCATCCAGCGCGATGCCAAAATGGCTGAGCATGGCCGGGTTCAACTGCACCCGCACGGCAGGCAACGAAGCGCCGGTGACTTCAACCTCACCGACCCCCTGAATTTGCAGTATTTTTTGCGCAATCACGGTGGCAGCAGCGTCGTATAACACACTGGCCGCCAGATTATCTGAACTCAGTGCCAGCGCCATCACCGGTTGTTGCGACGGGTTAAACTTGCGATACACCGGATTCCCCGGCATCCCCGCAGGCAGCTGGCCACGCACGGCATTGATCGCCGCCTGCACTTCGCGCGCCGCTTCGTCCACATTCCGATCCAGCTTAAACTCCAGCCGGATTTGCGTTGACCCCTGGTTACTATTGGAACTGATCCGATTGATCCCCGCGATACTGCCGAGCGCCCGCTCTAACGGGGTTGCCACTGTTGCCGCCATACTTTCCGGACTGGCGCCCGGTAAACTGGCCGTGACCACGATCATCGGAAAATCTACCGCCGGTAGCGGCGACACGGGCAGCAAACGCCAGCACAATAAGCCCAGCAGTAAAATAGCACTGGCAATCAATCCGCTGGCAACGGGTCTCTGAATAAAGGGTTGTGCCAAATTCATCAGCGGCCCGCCTCTACTGCCGGTGCTGTGGCCGTACTTACTTGCGCACGACTAAAATGCCGGTCAAACCACAGATAGACCACAGGGGTGGTGAATAGGGTCAGAATTTGGCTGACAATCAAGCCGCCCACCATCACCAAGCCCAGCGGCTGGCGCAGTTCAGCACCGGAACCACTGGCCAGCAGCAACGGAATTGCCCCAAACAGGGCCGCCAGGGTGGTCATCAGGATCGGCCGGAAACGTAATAACGCCGCCTGATAAATCGCTTCGCGTGGCGTTAAGCCATCGTTACGCTGCGCTTCGAGCGCAAAGTCGACCATCATAATGCCGTTTTTCTTGACCAAACCGATCAATAACACGATACCAATGACCGCGATCAGATCCAGCGGCTGGTTCATCAGCAGCAGTGCCAGCAAAGCGCCCACGGTTGCCGAAGGCAAAGTCGATAAAATGGTGAGTGGATGGATCAGGCTTTCATACAAAATCCCAAGCACAATGTACATGGTCAGCACTGCGGCAAAGATCAGCCACAAGGTATTGGACAAAGATGCCCGGAACGCTTCAGCGGCGCCCTGGAAACTCAACTCGATTTCGGCCGGTAATTGCAGTTGTTGCTGGGTTTGTTCAATGGCTGCCACCGCTTCTCCGAGCGAGTAACCGGCAGCCAGATTAAATGACAAAGTCACTGACGGAAACTGTCCCTGGTGGTTAATTAACAGGGTCGCCGGACGCTGCGTGACTTTCGCCACCGCTGACAACGGCACGGTGCCACCGGAGGCGGTGGTTAAAAACAGTTTATTCAGTGCATCCACCCCCTGAACCTGCGCCGGATCGACTTCCAGAATCACCCGGTACTGATTGGCTTGGGTAAACAAGGTGCTGATCTGGCGTTGGCTATAAGCACTTTGCAGCGCGGCTCCGACCTGACTAACACTGATGCCAAGCCTGGATGCCGCAGTGCGATCGATATCGATATAAGCCTGTAACCCCTGCTGCTGCAGATCATGTGCGACTTCAGATAATTCAGGCCTGCTGCGCAGTGCCGCCAGTACGTCCGGCAACCATTGCCCCAGCACTTCGCTATCAGGCGTAGTCAGGGTGAACTGATATTGGGTGCGGCTGACTTTATCCTCAATACTTAATTCCTGCACCGGCTGGAACCAGCCTTTGATGCCACTGACTTGTGCCGCTTGTTGCTCTAACTGGCGTAAAATAGTGGCTGCACTCTCACTACGGCTGCCATGCGGTTGTAAATTCACTAGAATCCGGCCGCTATTGATGCTGCTGTTGCTGCCATCCACGCCAATAAAGGAACTTAAACTGACCACATCCGGATGTTCAAGTAACTTGGCCGCCAGCTGCTGCTGCCGCTGTGCCATCGCCTGAAAAGAAATATCCTGCGGTGCTTCGGTTACAACCTGCACCACCCCGCTGTCCTGCACCGGAAAAAAACCTTTGGGGACAGCTAAATACAACACTGCGGTTAATACCACAGTGCCGAGCATCGTCAACATCGCCAGACGTTGATGGCGCAGCACCCACTGCAGCATTACCCCATAACGGCGAATCACCCGAGACATCAGATCATGCTCTTCGTCATGTTTGGGCATTTTGGTCAATAAACGAGCGCAGAGCATCGGCGTGAGGGTCAGCGACACCACCAGAGAAATCAGGATCGCCACCGCCAGCGTCACCGCAAATTCATAAAATAACCGACCAACCACATCCGCCATAAACAGCAAGGGGATTAACACAGCAATCAATGAAAAAGTCAGTGAAATCAGGGTAAACCCAATTTCCTGCGCCCCTTTTAAGGCAGCTTCCAGTGGACTGGCACCTTGCTCCCGATGCCGCGCGACGTTTTCCAGCATCACAATGGCATCGTCAACCACGAAGCCGGTGGCGATGGTCAGCGCCATTAACGTTAAGTTATTCACTGAAAAATCAAGTAGATACATCACAGCAAACGTACCAACTAAACTCAGCGGCACCGCCAGACTGGGAATGATGGTGGCCGGGATGGTGCGTAAAAATACGAAGGTCACTAAAACCACTAAACAAATCGCGAAAATCAGTTCCATCTGCACGTCATGCACCGAAGCACGGATACTTTGGGTGCGATCGGTCAGCAGCTGCACCTTGACGGCCGCCGGCATCGTCGCTGTGAGTTGTGGCAATAGCTTTTGTACTAAATCCGCCACTTCGATGACGTTGGCGCCGGGCTGGCGTTGAATATTCACCAGCACTGCCGCTTCCTGATTGGCCCAGGCCGCTAAAAACCGATCTTCCGCCCCTTGCTCCACTGTCGCGACATCGCGCATCCTAACCGGCGCATCACCCCGCCAGGCGATGATCAAATCTTCATATTCCTGGGTACTGCGAATCTGATCATTGGCATCGAGCATGGTCGAACGAAACGGACCGTCAAAACTGCCTTTGGGCTGATTGGTATTTGCGGCGGTAATCGCTGCCCGCAGTTGTTCCATGCTAAGGCCCAGTGACGCCAACGCCGCCGGATTGGCCTTGACGCGAATGGCCGGACGCTGGCCACCGGCTAAACTGACCATCCCAACCCCCGTCACCTGCGCCAGCTTTTGTGCCATCCGGGTATCGACCAAATCATAAACCTGGGGCAATGGCAGGGTCTCTGAGGTGACCGCCAGCGTGAGAATTGGCGCATCTGCCGGATTCACTTTGCGGTAGATCGGCGGTGCCGGTAAATCGTTTGGCAGCAAAGAGCCCGCGGTATTGATCGCCGCCTGCACTTCCTGCTCGGCCACGCCCATATCGACCACCAAGGCAAACTGCAGGGTGACCACCGAAGCGCCATTTGAGCTGGCCGATGACATCTGCTTCAGGCCAGGGATCTGACCCAGCCTACGCTCCAATGGCGCCGTGATGGTTCTGGCGACCACATCGGCACTGGCGCCGGGCTGAAAAGTGAACACCTGAATAATCGGATAATCAACCTGCGGTAATGCCGCAACCGGCAACAAACGCCAGGCCAACATGCCGGCAATCAGCAGTGCCAACATCAGCAACGATGTGGCGACGGGCCGCAGGATAAAGGGTTTGGACATATTCATTAGTTAGCCTGCCGCGCGGGTCTGGTTTTCTGTGCCTGGGCTTGATGAGTTGCCGGCGTTTCGCTGCCTGCATCAGCAATCACTTCCACCTGCCGCCCTGGTCTTAACCGATCCAATCCTTCCAGCACCACTAAATCCCCGGCAGCTAAGCCCTCTTCTACAGCGACCATGCCATTATCTACCGCACCTAATTTCAGCATTTTAATCTGCGATTTTTGGTTCTGATCAATAGTGTAGACATAAGTACCCTGCGAACCATATTGCACCGCATCTTGCGGAATGGTGACCGCACCGCTTTGCACCGCGACGTTCAGCCGGACATTTACAAACTGATTCGGGAAGAGCTCTTCTTGTTGATTGGCAAATTCCGCTTTCAGTTTTAAGGTGCCGGTGGCCAAATCAATCTGGTTGTCCAAGGTGGTCAGCAGGCCGCTGGTCAGTTGTTGCTGCTCCGAACGATCCCAGGCTTCCACTGTCAGGGCCTCCCCCTGGCGGTATGCGTCGCGAACTTGTGCCAGCTGCGTTTCCGGAATGGTGAACTGCACGGCAATCGGCGAGCCTTGGGTAATCGTCACTAAACCATCGGCGCTATTGGCTTGCACTAAATTACCCGGATCAACCCGCCGCAACCCCAGGCGGCCGCTGATGGGCGCTTTGATTTCGGTGTAAGAAAGTTCAAGCTTCGCGGCATCAATTTGTGCCTGATTGGATTTCAATGTGCCTTTGAGCTGGTTGACCAAGGACTGCTGATTGTTAAATTGCTGCGCTGAAATCGAATTTTGCTGTTTAAGCTTCTGATACAGCTCTAAATCCTGTTCAGCATTTTGTAACTGCGCCACATTTTGTTGCCTGGTTCCTTCGGCTTGAGCCAGTTTCACCTGATAAGGCGCCGGATCAATCCGCGCCAGCAACTGACCGGCTTCGACTTTTTCACCCTCCTTAAACAGTACTTCCAGCAAAGGCCCACTCACCCGGCTTTGCACGACCACCGTATTGATGGGGGTGACCGTCCCGATCGCCTTGATTTGTACTTTTAAATCGGATTGGCCAGCCGCAATGACCCGCACCGGTACCGGGGCATTCCAGGGATTGGCACCGGGTCCACCCGCACGAGGCCCGCCTGGCCCTGCCGGACGTTGCCCGGCATTTTGCGCGGCGGCTTCAGGTGCAGTGGCAAAATACCACCAACTACCACCCGCCAATACGACAAGACCTAAACCAACAATGAGGGTGCGTGTAGTTAACTTTGGCATTCTGAATTTCCCTGCAAATGCTCAAGACTCTTTGAGTACATTCGCCGTTGTATGTTGATCATCTGACTACTGAGTTTGAGCAACAACCGGCGCGCGAGCGATGACTTACGATTCAAGTGGTGAGTAAGTTCATACCCATCACCTATGTTGCTGCATCCTAACGACATTTCATGCCTTGGCGATGGCGGCTGCGGCCTTTGCACCAGCGGCTGCGACTAACTCTTTGTTTTAAATCTCAGGTGCAGCTCTGGCCATGTAGCCCCAAAGGAGCTCCAAATGGCGAGCAGGCAATCTGCTGCCGAATCCCCAGCGGCAATGTCCTTTGTTGCGCTGGAGTGAGCCTAGCCAAAAACAAGCAGTTGCTAACCAGTACAGTGGGCTCAGTCCCCTCAAGGTACTGATGTTGTGTCAATAAAGGCTCGACCAGTTTTTGCTCAAGGCCCCACAAGGTTAACAAATAGGCGGCAATGGCCGTGTCAGGGCGGATACTGTCGGTGGCGTCAGCCATCAACTGTGGGTCATCCAGCATCCAACCATTTTGCAACAGCAACAATTGGCCAAAAGAACCAAGGATCGCGGCGATAAACACATGATCCTGTTGCAAACGCTTGAGCTGACTCTCTCTGGCCAGACTGCGGCAGGCGGTTGCAAACTGCAGCGCCTGATCCAGCACCTGATGATGTTCCGCAACAGACACTGAGGCCGGAGCCCCTTTGAGCGACAACATTAACACCAGCATCTCGACCACCTGCATCCCCAGGCGACTGACGGCAATTTCCAGCGATAATGTTTCACTGGCAAACCCCATATAAGGTGAATTGACCAACTGCATTAAACGCGACACCACCACCGGATCGTTTTCCAGCAATCGCGCGACCCTGGCCACATCAACCGCCGGATCCGCCAACTGTTCACGCAATTGACTACTGATTGTCGGGTACACGGGATAGTGACTAAAAGAGGCCAGGATGCGGCGTGACAGCGCCGGCAAAGGCAAGGATTGCAGGCGTTCCGCATTTTGAAATAACTGGGTTAAGTGCTCAAAATCAACGGATTGCCCGATAAATGCATGGAAGTGGTCTAAATGATCCAACACCACATCATCATGGTTGGTATTGGTCACCACCACCCGCAGCGCCAGGGGGGCCATAAAACAAACCAGCCGTTTCTCCTCAAGGCCAGCAATCATGTCGTGTGCATCAAAAAACAACAAATCGATTTGATCTTCATTTCGCGGCGCTGTGACGTAACTCCCAATGGTCGGAAAAATTCGCAATTGCCAGCGCGGATCATGCTTAGAACAATATTTGTTTAAAAAACTAAGTAAGGCCGGATTGAGACTGATAGCAACGACTTGAAACATGAAATTATCCTTCACAAGTTACCTGCAATTTAACAGTAGTGGGGACAGCTCTGAAGTCAATTTACACAACCTTTGCACTTGCTGATCACGCCTGCAGCACTCTGGCCAGCAGGTCTGCCGAGTCCCTATAAAAAGAACTTGTGTTACTATTGTAAATAAATTAACTTAAAACATCTTAAAACCATTTGATAAGGAATTCGCAATGAAACGTTTTGGTTACATGTTTTTGTGCGTGGCCCTCGCTGGTTGTGCCTCGACTGAAGAAAATACCGCTGCAAACCAAGCCAATACCCCCAAGACTCCAGCGGTAGCCGCGAATCTAAAAGAGAAATCCAAAGACGGCATGATCTGTACCATGGAGAAAAAACTGGGTTCGAACCACAGAACAAAAGTTTGCCGTTTAAAAGATAACGAGCATGACACCTCGATCCGCAATAACGATCTGATGGACAGTCTCGGCGCAAACCGCTAGCCAAAGAACTTCCGGGGCCAGAGTTTGCCTCTGCCCCCGAGTTTGCCGAAGCTCTGAGTTTGCCACCGCTCGCGATTCAGCGATGGCAAGATTGGTAGCAGGCTGGATCCCTTGGACATTGATTGCCACGCGAGCAAATCAATTGCGCCGGCTTTTCCAGGCTGCGTGCAACCCAGTTAATATTCAAAATATTTGCCACTGTACTGAGGGTACCTTTTATCGTCGTCGGAATTTTCCCGGCTCCGCCCTGACTATTACAAAGAGCCTTTAATTCTTCTGCCATTGCATCTGCATCCATCCCTTGCGCATCAATAGCCGGATTTAAATCAATACCAGCGCAAAGCACATGAGCATTCCCGGCTAAATCCAGCACTTTGGTTGATTCGCAGCAGTAAATCCGGGGTTGTCCCTGCACTTCCAGCAATGACAATTGCGCCGAACTTTGTTGCCCCTCGACCTCAAACATCCGGAATACTGCCCAATGCTGACAGGGATCTTCCACTTTACGCATATTCCCCCAGGGCAGCGGAATGCCATTACCGCGATAGACAGCTTTGAGTTTACCCGGGGTATAGGCATCAAAATAATGCCAGTGATGATAAGGCGATACCGCCGTCATCCGCCGCATCGCCACAGAGGCCGATACCCCAGCTCCCTGATGGGAGCTGATTTCATAACCCTGACGGTCTAACAATTGGCGGAATGGCATTTTTGGGCACAATAGGGCGCCGGCGAAGAAACTTGATTCAAAATCACGCCAAGCATGCAAAATATCTTGTGGTGCCATGTCGGGCGAATCTGAGCCTACCACCTCCTGCGCCCCCCCAACCGACATGCCACTTTTGACGCCATCCTTGTTATGGAGCACCGCGTGGCCAATATGCACCGCCAGCTCGTACTTAAGCCGCGTCGGATGATGTTTTAGCAGACGATTCAGGTGCAATGTTCTTGGTGGTAAAAAAAATGAGGTGGAGACGTTTTTACTCAACACCCCCAGCTCATCCAGCACTTCTTTTGGCGCCTCATCAAACCAGCTGATACTCAAGCCAAGCTGCTTGATGATGGCCAGTAAATCCTCAACACTCAAAGGCATCCGCTTTAATCCGACTTCCTCGGCAGCGCGCTCTAATTCCGGAAAATGGTTTTGATGGTGTTCCTGATGTGCGCGGATCAACAGCTGAGCAAACTGCTTGCCGCTAATGCCGGTTTGCGACAGCATTTCCGGAATGGCAATTTGTAAAATATCGTTAGAAAACAGAAAGCCAGGTTCCAGCGCCATGCCATGGATGCCACCGCGACTCCCTTTGGTCGGCGTGATATCCAGTTGCTGTTCTTCACCATCAAGAAACCACTCCGGTTCTTTTTGAAACACCTGCGCAATCACTGACAGCATTTCGACACTGGGCACCCGCTTGCCGCGCTCGATCATCGACAAATAAGACACCGACGGCGCGTATTCCGGATCGATTCGAATACAGCGCGTCGACAAGTCTTCCATAGTTAAGTTGTTACGTTTCCTCAGGTTTCTGATTTTAGTCCCGAGGAAATGCGATTTTCGAAGTAAGCTTTTTGAAGTCGTCATTTTGTAAAATTCACACTGTGAAGTTTTAATTGTCAAATTATGCACAAAAACAACATAGACTAGTTTCTAAGCAACAGCAACGACTGCTTGCAGGAAACACAGTACAGAAGTGAACGGCACTGCCCGCCACCCTACCGGGCCAAATTAAAGAGAGTGAGCGAGGATAACCACCATGACGATGACACAACGCAACGAGCAACATGATCAACACCCTACACAGCAGAACCAACCACAGCTGCTGGATCATTTTATCCGCCAGGAAATCAACGCCATTAGCGCGTTAAATGACAGCCACATGCGGCAAATCCTGGATTACTCCAAAGGCTTTTTAGACAAAGTCTTTCCATTGGAGCACGGCTCGCACAAAGATGTTCTGAGTTATGTGGTGTACTACCAACATTTGTTGGCGTTTTTAAAAGATGGCAGCAACAGCGGTTTAGCCGATCCTACCCAGTTTGTGGCGTTGTGTGGCTCCAAGCAAAAACCACAGTCGGTGTTATTACGTGGCGAAGGTCGTCATGTTGAACTGGTGTTCTGTGGCAATGGCCAACACAGCGCCCGCGATAATGCCGGTATTACCGATATTCAGTTAGAGATTGCCGCTGAGCAAACCGGCTTATCACCACGCTGGTTTAGCATGATGGACGGCCAGTTGCGCAGTGATCAACTACCGGGATGCCACGGTACTTGCTTTACCGCCAAAGATGGCGGCGATTACCAGCTATAAACGCGTCGGGGGCAGAGTCGGACTCTGCACCCCACACGGATCCAACTTACTGCAAGAGCGGTTGATGCAGCTTGTTTTCCAGGATCACCGCATCGCGACGTGGGTCGCGGCTTCGGATGGCTAAACCATCCTGTGCTGGCGCGGCTTGATTGCTTTGTTCCAATGTCGCTGCAAAGGCCTGACTTTGCACCGGACAGCTGTTGCTACTCATATACTGAATGGCAGTATTGAGCATTCTCTCATTGATATCTCCCAAGGCTTTACTCAAATCATCAGCGACAGCGCATCCTTTGACATCTGAAGTAAATTGTGGAGCCGGTGTGGGTTTAAAGCCATCGGCAAAGTCGCCGAAGCCTTTGGCATTGACTCCACTAAACTGAATCGTGAAGTACGTGGTGCCGCAGTTGTCGGTTGGATAAAAACCATAAGGCTTACCGCAAGTGGTTGAGCCGATTAACACGACCTCCATATCGACACCGCGCAAGCCGTTGATAAAAGCTTCACTGGCTGAGCAGGTGTTATTGGTGGTCAGCACGAAAATCCGGCGCAGGTTCAGATTTGGCAGTGTATTGGTGAATTGACCTGCCTGATAGTTGATCCCCCGATTGTAAAATGGCATCGGCTGAATCGCATTGCCAGTGACCGGATCGGTATTTGGATACTTATCATTAAACATGGTTCTTTCGAAAATCCGCCCCTGGATCACATTGGGTCCGGCCACCATATAGGCAAATTGTGAGGCTAACGCCAGCAAACCGCCGCCGTTGTAACGCAAATCTACTACCAATTCATTGATATTATTGCTATTAAACTGCTCAATCGCACTAATTAATTGCGGCTGGGCATTGGCGATATGGGTATTAAATTGTAAATAACCGACCCGGCCTGCTGGCGTATTCAACACTTTGACATTCTGCACCGGACTGGTGGGAACATCCGCAGAGACCAGCGTGTAAGTCGAACGTACCCCTTGAGGATTGACGAAGGTAAACTGATGACTTTCGCCCGCTTTTGCCGGAAACAAAGCGGCATTTATTTTATCTACACCCGTTTGGCTGTTGTCGTTGACAAAATCGACGCCGTTCACTTCCAATAATTTTGCACCACGCCCCAGATTTTGAGCGACCGCAGGTGACGTCGGCTCGGTATAGGCAATCAACACTTCCCGTGGCGGTCTGGTGGATACAAATTTCCAGTTGATGCCATACCCTGACTCGACACCGCCCTGGGTTTGTTTCCGATAATCGGCGGTGTTTTCGCTGAAATGGAAATTATCTTTGTCAGACCCTGACGGCGTTTTGGCGGTGGTGCGCAGTAACGAAAAATACTCTGCAGTGCTATAGCTGGCAGGATTGAGATCGGAGAGTTCCCGGTACCATAAATAAGTGCGGTGACTCCAGCTGCGTAGCCACATTTTTTCATGAGCTGCGGTACCGGTTTTGTCTGGAAACGCCGTATTGCTATAAGGGTCCACCCCGCTTCGTGGTGCGGCACAAAAGTTTTTCACCGACTCTTCGGCCGGAAATTGGCCTGCCACCCAAGCTGGTGCCGCCGGCGTGGTACCGGTTCCCGGATTCGTCGTCGGTGGCGTTGTTGTGCTACCACCGCCACTGCCGCCGCCACCACAAGCACTGAGAGTCAATCCAGTCATCAACAAGATGCTGCGGGTCTGTAAAAGTATTTTCATTCGGAACCTCACGTCTTGACCGAATTCAGTCGTTCCCTGATCTTGCGTTGCTTCGCAAAGTTAAACTCAGGTTCACTCAGCCGAATCCAGATGATATCGCAACTTTTTAACATAGTTCGTCGAACCGGGTCATCATGCGACAGCAATTTTATTTCGCAACTGCCGCAATACCGAAGCTTCGACACGCGAAGGTGCAGAGCCAATCTGTTTCCATAATGCTTCATCTTTACTACGGTTTGATGTCTTTGAGCGGTTCAGTCGCGCCGTGTGGGCCTGGCTTGTGAAAATTAATACCCTCAGCAGAGGCAGGCTTGGTCGCGCAAGATAACCAGTTTATTGGCGGCGCTCCAAAGAAACAGACATCGAGAAACATCGGTGGTTGCGTTGAGCGGGAAAACAGATTCTCGGGGAAAGCCAGCAATCACTCTGGGAGAATCCGCTCCGCGAAAGTGATTGCTGTACCGCTAAAGACGTCGCTCCCTTGCTTGTTAAGAAAACAGGGAACGTTATTAATCATAATGGATGTTGCAAATTTGCCAAGTCAAATACGCGATTTTCGGTAATTTCTTGTATTTTGTTGAGCTGATGTTGCCAGTTGGCTGCATTCTCACCGCGTGTGCAACTGACGGCTGCCCATTCAAGCCACAGCTTTACGCCAGTTCGCAATCAACCATCGCAGTTCGCGTTCTGCGCTATACCCGGTGCAGGGTTCATTGTTATGATTGGTTTTTTTAAGCTGGAGCATGTTGATGGAGCTTTATTTTCACTGGTTTGATTTGCTTGGTATTGCGGTGTTTGCGATTTCCGGAACACTGGCTGCCTGGCGCAAACAGATGGATGGCTTTGGCGTCATCGTGCTTGCCAGCGTTACAGCCATCGGTGGTGGCACCATCAGAGATGTCATCCTCGATGTACCGGTGATCTGGCTTAGCAACAATGATTATTTTTATGCCATCTTTGCGGCAACCGTATTGACCATCTTACTGGTTCGGAAACGACTGACCATTCCGAATAACACCTTACAGATTGCCGACGCGATAGGCTTGGCTTTTTTTGTGGTGATGGGCACCCAGAAAGCTCTGGATCACGGCACTTCAGATTTTGTCGCGATTATGATGGGGACCATCAGCGGCGTGTGCGGCGGTATGATCCGCGATGTGTTGTGCCGTGAAATCCCCCTGGTGTTTCGGGGAGAGTTATATGCGGTCACCTGTATTTTTGGTGGCTTAGTTTACATCGGCATGCTCGAAGTTGGCGTGGACAAAATGCCGGCAATGCTTTGTGGTATGACAGCACTATTGGTGTTACGACTTGCCGCCATTCGCTGGCACCTGACGATTCCGGTGTTTAGCCGGCAGGGTAAAATTGATCCCTAAACCTGTCGACAGCATTGATGTATTGACCTGCCGCACCTGATTTCAGGCCAAATGGTGCTGGTCGGGGGACAAGCACAACTGGTATGCTGGAAAAAAACACTACCGGATCTGAGCTGATGAAAAAAATTCCTTTACTACTCCTGACACCGCTAGCCCTATGTTGCCATTTTGCGCTGGCTGCCTCCGCTGACTTGTCCAAAACGATTGCTGCGGATTACCAGCAACATCTGGCCCCCTTATTTAAGCATTTTCATCAAAATCCTGAGCTGTCCCATCTGGAGTTTAATACCGCAAAACGTCTAGCCGCCGAACTGAAAGACGCCGGTTTTAGCGTGACCACCGGTGTTGGGATCACGGGTGTGGTCGCTATTTTGAAAAATGGCCCCGGGCCGCTGGTGATGATGCGGGCGGATATGGATGGTTTGCCGGTAGAGGAAAAATCTGGTTTGCCTTATGCCTCGAAAGTAAAAACCAAAGATTGGGATGGCAACGTCGTCTCTGTGATGCATGCCTGTGGTCATGACGTGCATATTACCAGTTTGGTGGGGACTGCAAGGCAAATGGCGGCACGGAAAAAAGACTGGTCCGGCACTTTGATGCTGATTGGTCAGCCAGCAGAAGAACGGGTTGGCGGTGCTCAGGGCATGATGGACGATGGCTTGTATCAGCGTTTTGGCACCCCGGATTATGCACTGGCATTGCATGTCTCAAGTGAAATCGAAGCGGGTAAAATAGTAGCGGTCGAGGGATCACCTTATTCCGGCGTCGATAGCGTTGATATTATTGTGCATGGTGTTGGCGCGCATGGCGCCAGTCCACACCGTGGGAAAGATCCGATTGTGCTCGGCTCGCAAATTGTGCTGGCACTGCAGACCATCATCAGTCGCGAATTGGCACCAAAAGAGCCTGGCGTCATCACCGTCGGCTCATTCCATGCCGGTTCCAAGCATAATATTATCCCTGATCAGGCCGTGTTGCAGCTGACGGTGCGAAACGACAATCTGCAAACCCGCGACTATCTGATTGCCGCCATCGAACGGGTGGCAAAAAACCTGGGGCGTGCTGCAGGGTTACCCGAAGACAAACTGCCGGAAGTAAAAGTAGATCCACAAACGACCCCACCGACAGTGAACGACATTCCTTTGACGCAGCGACTCAAAGCTAACTGGCGCAAAAGCATGGGCGAGCAGATTTTTGATGACAACTATCGCCGACTGGGGATGGGAGCGGAAGATTTTCCGTTTTTAACCGGCAACCCCTATATTCCGAGCACTTATTTTGCCGTCGGCGGGACACCTGCCGCGGCTTTTATTGCCGAAAAAAATGGGGGCCCGGCCGTGCCTAGCCACCATAGTCCACTGTTTAAAATAGAACCCGAGCCCGCCATCCGGACTGGCGTCGAAGCCACAGTCCATGCACTCTTCGAGTTGATGCCGGTGCAATCGCTTTGATCCCTGCAGGGGCCAGTCGGGCCAGAGTCCAATTCTGACCCACTGGCACTGGCCCCACAGGCGCAACTTAGTATTTCGGGCTCACTTCGAACACGGTCAGGCTACCGCTCACTTCACTGGCCATCAGTAATAATGCTTTGCCGGTGGCACTTTGTGCAGCGGGCACAAACACTAAACTTTCCGGTCCTAAATCGCCGGCCTGCAGATAACTGCCGCTCAGCGCAGGTGGCGACTGATCGTCATCGATGGCAAATGTGACATCGAAATTACGGTTGTGGAAATAATCGACAAACTTCACCTGATAAGGGTTAGTCACGTCGTACACAAAAACTGCACTTAAACGTTCGGTACCGACAAAGGCATAAGTTTTGTCACCAACTTGTCCCACCGCAACCGCTTCGGGCTCCGGCCCTTTATCATCTGAACGGTTATCGCCACCATTGGCTAAATGATTGGCATTAAAACCGGATTCTCCCTGGAGCGCTGCACTGATTTTTTCAAAGTCTGCGCCGCTGTCGTAAACCTGCGCCCCGTGTTGATCCCAAATGCTAAATGAACGACTGCCAAACGCATATAAAGCGTCATACTCGCCATTGGCGTTTTTGCCAAGCGCTTTGGTCACTTTAAGCCGACCCAAACCTGAGCTGCTGTATACCCCTGCCTGTTTTGCTACCAGTTCAGCCGAACGCGGAATGGCATTGACGCGGGCCTCTTCACTATAAGCCGCCCAATCACGCGAATCGCCTTCGTTGGCAGAGACAATAAATGTCGCGCCTTTCCATTGGTAGCTGGTGATTGTATCGGGCTGATAAACCCCATATAAACCGGGAATAGGCTGAATGTTAATCCCATCGCGATCCCCGGCATCCAGTGCATTGTGCGGCAAACTGTGATCTTTAAAGCCTAAACCGACAATCTTGTCGATTTTGCCAGCCACGATGTCTACCACCGCCAGCGCATTGTTGTCTTGCAGCGAGACATAAGCCTTTTTGCTATCGGCACTGACCGTAATGTATTCAGGCTCAATATCCTGTGCAAAGCGGGTTCCTGCCGGGGCAGCAATCTTCAGACCTTTTCTCTGCAGGGCCGCACTTTGACTTTCAAAAGCACTGAAGCCCAACAAGGTCATTTGATCCGGCCACTGATTATTGGCGAGTTTCAGCAAACCGATCGACCCTTCCGGATCCACGCTGTAGTCCGTTTCCGGTTCGCCTTCATTGGCGATAACTAAGGTCTGGCCATCCGGTGCAAAAGTTAACATATCCGGTAAGGCACCGGCTTTGATCGCTTTCACAAACGTTGGCGTCGTTGCCGTCAAATCGTAAATCAATACGGCGCCAGCTGAGGATTTCACTTTATTTTCAACGGCAATAGCCAACCAGTTACCAGAAATTGCGATCGAGTTTGCAAAACCTAAGTTCAGGCTTTCATCTGCCCCTGCCGCATTTTTGACCATCGCCGTGGCAGGAATAGCCAACGAAGTGCCGGTCAGATTGTTGGCGGTATAGGCATCATTAAGCGGGGTACTGCTCAGTGCCGCCGCATTTAACATTTCAATCCGGTTGGCCGCACCATTGATCAGAAAAATACGTTTCGATGCACTATGGTATTGAGTAATTTCTGCCGCCGCCTGACCATAAGTGCCGGTTGCAAAACGAGCAATCGGCTGAGCACGGATACCGGTCTGCGCATTTTGTCCGGCAGTACCGGCAGGCCCGGTCGCACCAGGGGCTCCGGTTGCCCCCGTCGCGCCCGCAGGACCTGTGGCACCAGCCGGCCCGGCTTGACCATCGTCGCCTTCCAGACTACAACCGCTGATACTGACCGTGATGGCCAGTGCAATCAGGCTGATCCCAAATTTTTTTAAGTTCATTGCTGCTAAGTTCCTGTTTAGTATAAAAATTAAGCATTAACTTAGGACAAGCATCTGACACTGGAGTGACACTTGGATGACAATAAAATGAACTAATCAAGACCGGCGGATGGCAGATTTATGGCAGTGGTTGTGATTCGGGGTTGGTCGCAGGCTGGCGTGCCACGGGAGCAGGTCTTTGTTCCTGCAGTTGATATTTACGTTTTAACGCCGCGATTTGCCCGGCGTGTTCAATCAAAAACTGGTCAAATTGCGCCAGTAATTGTGGATGTTTCACTGTCGATAGCAAAAATGGCAATTGGGTGAACGGGAGCTGTTCCGCAATCACCAATTGATCCTGGGCCGCAATCGTTCGCAGATAATGTTGCGCCACGTTATATTCAATATTGGCACCATCCAACCGGCCCTTGAGCACCAGGCCCAACGCGGAGGCGACATCGGGAACATCAACCATCCGGTACTTATACCGATCTTTTAAAGCCAGCCATTTAGTCGGCACAAAACCGTGAATGACCGCCAGACTGCGAAATTGTTCCAGTGAGATATGCTGCAATTCAGGCTTCACCAAGGTGCTGCCAAGGGTAAATATCACTGGGGCGCTAAACGATTTGTCGATCCCCGGTTCGTTGTATTGCTGCCATAACGGATTATCCGGGTATATAAAATCGATGTCCGATTTAGCTGACTGATACAACCGTTTGACCGGTAACGGCATAAATTTAAAACGATGACCGCTTTTTTCAGAGAATAACTGAATTAAATCAAAGAAATAGCCACGTTGTTTATTGTTACTAAAATCATAATGTGGATAGTAATCAATTTGTTCGATGCCAATGACATAGCTGTCAGCCCGCAATGGACTATCAAAGAACACGACCAGTAAGAGCGCCAGCCACCGCATCATAGGTGTCACTCCAATTATGTCTGCACCACCAGCCGACCATCAATAATGGCCGGGGCATCCCCAATCACAGCCCCAAACAGCCCCAAACAGCCCCAAACAGCCAACAATCCAAGATTGGACAAGATGGGCGCGCAGTTAGAAATAATAGTCTACTCCCAGCTGAACATAATCGTCACGACGTAACCACCAGATCGGCTGGTCCGGTCGCTGGGTTTGGAAAAACCAGGCATCCAGTCGCAAACGAACCTGATTGTTCAAACGGGTGGAGGCCTCCAGCAGACCACTGCGGCTACCGCGATCATCTAAATCCTGCACCAAGCCGAATAACAATTCGGTCCCGGCTTCATCATTCCAGGCCAGTCGAGTGCCGAAAAATAAGTCGCGCTGACCCGGCCCTGTCGCCGCCAGTCCACGGCTGTCGTATTGATACTCCAGCAACCACCCCAAATCATAGTCCGTGTCCAGCACGCCGACCATGCTGTATTCAAAACCAGCGGTTGCGGCATAAAAATGTCCCTGCGGGCTTTGCTGATAATCGCGGTAAATACTTTCTAACTTCCAAATCCAGCTGTCGACAATCCACTGCCCTTCAAGGCCAACTTGTTTCATTTGCGGATAATAAGGCGTCAAGTAACCGCTACTACCAAACGGCACCAGCATCGGTTCGCGTGAAGTCCCCTGAAAATACGACCAGGCGATGTCTAACTGGTCGACTTGTTTGGCATAGCGCAGCGCCCAATCCAGATGACGTTGTTTCTGATCAGATTGATACAAAGCTTCATCCGGGAGCAAAGGCATCGGTAAACGCAAACGACCGTTCACACCGGCAAAAGTACGTTCACGAAAATAGGGTAACAGGAAAGTTTGTAAAGTCCCCCAATCCCCGAACAGGTTGTATTGCAGCATCGGCTGACCCAGTTTCGACTCACCATCAATGCTATCGACTAAATCGGTTTGGTTAATCACATCAACCAGATGCTGTGATTCGGTCACGCCCCAGAACACCTGATCCACGCCAACTTTCAGCTCCCAGCCATGGCCCACCCTTAACCAGAACGCCTGACGCAGATCAATCAAATGACGCTCCGCGTCCCGTTGATCCACTCTAAAATATGGACTGAAGGTAAAACTATCGGTTTCATCAGCAGAGCGCCAGTACCATTCCTGTAGCAAAGAGGCGCTGAGGTTTGTTTGCGCTTGTTGTTGCAACCCCTTTTTAGCGTACCAGCGACTGTCCAATCCAAAGGTACTGTCGCTTTGCAACCGGTCTGTCCAATGCTGCTTTGTCGGGGGCGGCGTTTGCCGGCGACTGGTCATCGCGGGCCCTGCTGTTGGATTGATCTGCATCGCCGAAGTCGTGCTGCTCAACTTCGTCGATTCAGCGGCAGTAGCTGGCGTCGCTGTGGTTATTGCTGTGGTTGCCGCTTTGGGCATCCCTGTGGGCGCCAAGACGGCCTGTTGTATCAACCGCTGCGTCGCCATGGCTGTATGGCCTTGCGAGGGTTTCGCAGCAACTTGACGCCCACCCCGCAACTCTTTTTGTAATGCTCGCCAACGCTGTTCATCAGCTTCAACTTTCTGCTTGGCACTGTCGGGATCAATCGCTGCAATGTCCTCAGCGGTTGGAATCGTGAGTACCGCCCCTGCTTGCACATGGTGCACATTATCGCCAATAAAGGCGGTCGGGTTTTTCTGTTGCAGTGCAACAATCACCTGATACATGCTCACAGGCGCGTTCCCCCGGGCCGCTTTAGCTAAACTCCACAGAGTATCCTGCGCTGTCACCGGCCCCAGTTCCGCAGCGGCTACTGGCCAAGCCAGTGACGCAAGCAACATCATCTGAAGTTTTGTTTGTTGTGTGTTTTTACGCATGAGGGCCCTTAAAAACTCGTTTACCCGTCATCCTTGAAGATACGGGGTTGTTGGCCGCCTTTACTCACCTCAGTCACATAGACAGCTATGCTCCTGAGGATTCGCTCAGTTGCCGCCTACCCGAATCTTCAATGATTTTGGGTATGTACCCTTATTCCTTGAAGATACGGGGTTGTAGGCCGTCTTCACTCACTGAGGCGTCAGTCCGACCCAGTCACATAGACCGCTATGCTCCTGAGGATTCGTTCAGTTGCCGCCTACCCGAATCTTCAATGATTTTGGGTATAAGCATGGCTTAAAAATCGTATTGAGCAATTTTTAAGCCATTGTTGTATGCAGCCAGTCGCCAACTATTTGACTCGCAATAAGGCATTGGTGTCGAAGTCTGCTGCGGTCCGCCCCTTGCCAAATTGAATCTCGTGAACGATCAAATCAGTGCTTTTACCGGTTTGATGATTCACCATCGTCATTTTCATCGGACGCCAGAATTTCTCCAGATAGAGCTGATAATCGTGCATCTGCAGGGTTTTTAACAAGGCGTTTTTTCGATCATAAAACTCGACTTGCAACACTTTGTAGTCTTTTTGATCAATCCAGGCGATGGATTTACTGTAACCGGAAAACTCATCCGTCGGAATTTGTTCAACCACAAAGGCGGGTAAATCCATCACCGTTTCTTCGCGCAAATAGGTGAATTTAAATTTTTCCAGCTCGAACGAACTTAAGTCTTCATAGGCAAATTCACTGCCCATAAAAGGGCCGGATTTGTTGCGGGATGCAATACGTTTTACCCGTTTCACCGCGGGCAAATATAACCACTGATCATCAGGTTTGCCGACAAAAGAGTGATTCAAAAATGCGGTACCGCGGACATCTTTTGGCTCATCAAAAATGGTCAGCCCTTTGTCACCTTCATTCTCAACTTCAAGATTTAACACACGAATTTCACGAGTACTTTCAGCCCCTTGCGCATTACGCAGAATCATCGTGGTTCTACTTTCGCTATCGACCCAGCCCTCATCACGTTGTTTACGCTCCTGAGCAACGGTCAGCCCCTTGCCACCATCGTCGGCCAGGAGCGGCATCGATGCCAGACCCAGGCTGCAGCATAACAAAGCAGAACCTAAAAGGTTACGGTTAAACATAGTGCTTCTCTCCTGTTGAGCTTGATGCGGCAGTCTTTGTTTTCCTGCGATCAAACTTTAGTAAAAATGCCGGTAAAAATAAGAAATCAATAATCAGCGCCACCACAATAATGATGCCGGTTAATAAACCCATATCTGAATTCAGCCGGAAATTCGACAACATCAGTACGGCAAAACCACAGAACAGTACCAGGGTCGTGATGAACAAGGCATGACCCACGCTATGAAAAGCGTAGCGGATTGCCTGTTCGGGATCACGCCCTTCGTCGCGGGCATTTTTATATTTCGCTAAAAAATGCACGGTATCATCGACGATAATGCCAAGGCTCATCGACGCCACCACGGATAACCCGAGGTTAATTTCACCGGACCACAATTTCCATAAGCCGAACCCCAACACGGCGGGAACCAGATTCGGGATCAGACTTATCGCCCCTAGCCGCCATGATCTGAGACTAAACACCAACAACACCGAAATAATCAACATGGCTAAAGGCAAGCTTTTGATCATACTCGCCATATTACGCTCACCAATGTGGGCGAACATTAACGCGGTGCTGGCTGCTTCCAGCGGGTATTGTGGATAATGCTCGGCCATCCAGCGCCGGCCTTTCTGCTCAAACGCCAGCATTTCGCTGCTGCCCATATTTTTGAGTGCCACCGCAACTTTGGTCGCTTGTTTATCCAGATCCAACTGATTGTTCAAATCCAAGCCAAAGGGAAGTGACATTTCATACATCAGCAAGTACTGCGCGGCCAGATCCTGTTGCTCCGGTAACCGATAAAACCTGGGATCATCCCCATGCATGTTTTTATTCAGCCGCTTAAATACATCGCTGATGGTACTGACATGGGTGACTTCCGGTTGTGATTGTAAATAAACCGCAAATTCAGCCAGAGCCTGAATAAATGCCGGGTCGTTGACACCTGATGGCTGGCCGCTGTCGATGGCAAAATCAATCAGCGACACGCCGCCAAGTTTTTGTTCCAGAATATCGACCGATTGCCGGTATTCCGTTGTAGTAGAGAAATACTTCACCGCTTCATCGTTCACTTTGTTCTGCAGCATCAGCCAACCGGCCCCCAACGTCAGCACAACGGTCAGCGGTAAAATAGCGCGATGATGCAGGATCACCCAATCTGCCAGACGGTCCATCCGCGTTGCCTGATCCGTAGGTTCGGCATAGCCATGGCTGATCGGCAGCATCATCAACAGGGCCGGCAATAACAACAGGGTAAACAACCAAGCCAACATCACCCCCACGGCGGTCATATTGCCAAGGTCGCGTAGGATCGGCACCTCGGAGAAATTCAAGGTCAAAAACCCAATGGCTGTGGTGACGCTGGTAATCAACACCGGCATGGCATTCAGTTGAACGGCTTTGGCAATGGCTTCGGATTTCTGCAGCCCCTGGCGCAATAAAAACTGACTGGAAGCTATCAGGTGCACGCTATCTGCCACCGCCAGCGTCATCACAATAGTTGGGACATTCACCGTCGCCGTACTTAAAAACACCCCAGTCCAGCCAGCCAAACCTAATGTCGCGCTGATCGTCAGCACGATAATGATCACCACGGCAGCAGCCGCCAGCACCGAACGCAGCATAAAAGCCAGCATCAGCACAATCACGACAAACATCAGTGGCACCAGGCTTCCGGCATCATTTTTGGCTTCGGTACTGAATGCTTGATTAAGCGCAATAACGCCACCATGGTAAAACTTTAAATCCGGATGTTCTGCGGCCAGCCGATCCGATAAAGCCCGCACACTTTGATAAACATCGGACACTTCCTGGTTTTGATTTTTTTCCGGCAATTGCACTGTGATGTTGATCGCAGTCATGCTGGCATCATGAGCCACCAATCGCCCGACCAGGGCCGGCTCTGCCAGGGCAATTTGCTTGATCCTGGCCGCTTTCGCAGCGTCCGGCAGACCAGACTCCAGCAGCAAATCCTCCACCTGTAGGTCATCGTCGACCGCAGCGGTGTGCTGAAAGTTGGTGATGGAATCGACACGTAAAGAATGAGGCGTTTGCCATGCGGCGTCTGTCAGCTCTTTAACTACTGCCAGCACTCTGGGCTCAAACACGTCGCCGGAGGCAGGGGCAATAGCCACCAGCATATTGTCACTTTTGTTAAACCGCGCCTGCATTTTATCAAAGGCCTGCATTTGCGGGTTTTCCGGTGAGAAGAAAATCCTGAAATCACCACGAAAATAGAGATCTTTTACGCCAATTGCCATGAAAAATGCCAAAAGCAGCACCCAGACCAGGGTCAGATAGGGTCGGCGTATGGCGCCACTCAACCAGAATTGTTTCATCGCGTCGTCCTTGTAATTTCGTCCATCCGATTGCGTTGTGAAGCAGGCTGATCCGCAGCGAGTAACGCCTCGATCCGCTGCCAACTGGCCTGATAATCCCAATCTGTCGACAGCGGTTGCCAATGCAAGCCATCTAGTAACAGGTTGAGCCCAAGCAGCACGGCCTTTTGTGGCTGCAGCTGGCTAAATAATCCCAGCTGTTGGGTCGGTTTTAATAACGCATTAGTGCCAAAGGCTTGCGCCCACTGTACAAATGCCAGCGCATCAATACTTTGACCGACCGGACCTTGTAAATCCCCTTGCGCAATCGCCTTGCTGATCAACTGGCCACAGATCGCAGCCAACTGCAACTCCAACTGCTGGCGTACCGCAAGTCGTTCGGCTGAACTTTTTTCAACCACCCCCGGCGTGGTTGCGGTCAGTAAACATAAAAACAGTGTGGGTTCAGTCGCGGAAAACCGATGATAAGCCAAATGCAAAGCGAGCACTTGTTCGCGGCTATTGCCGGGGATCTGTAATGCCCGCTGAAATAAATCGATTTGCCGTTGCAAACTATCCACGCTCAGCGCGGTAAACAGGTCTTCTTTACTGCAGAAGTGGTTGTATATTGTGCCTTTCGAGACCGTCGACAAGGCCGTGAGCCGATCCATGGTTAAACCGGCAAAGCCTTCCTGTTGCAGAATTTGCTGCGCCAGAACTAACAGTTCCTGCTCCCGCTGCAATTTGGCTTGCATGCGGCCCGACACAGGTAAAGCGGATGAAAAGTCTGCCATCAGCGCCTTGCCTCAAAAATTGACGATTCGTCATTTTAGATGACCAGCAGCAGAACTCAAGGTTAAATTTGTGACAGCAGCGGGTATGCGCCAAAGCCACCCGGCTACTTTAGTACCGCCAATACATTGGGGTAAACAGCAGCAAAATCGTCAGAATTTCCAACCGCCCCAACAGCATCCCAAAACTAATCAGCCATTTAGCGCCGGCAGGTAAACTACTGAAATTACCATCAGGGCCAATGATCGGACCAAGACCTGGCCCGACGTTACTGATGGCGGTGGCGGCACCGGTGAGCGCCGTGACAAAATCCAGCTCAAACATTGAGAGCCCCAACGCGAGCGCCGCGATCGAAGCGAAATAAATAAAGCAAAACGCCAACACCGATCCCAACAACTGATCATTCACCGGTTTAGTCCCATATTTCTGCACCCAAACCGCATTCGGATGCACCAGCAATTTAAATTGCTTAATCAATAACAAACCGGCGAGCTGGGTGCGGAAAATCTTCAAACCGCCAGAGGTCGAGCCCGAACAAGCCCCTGAGAACGTAATATAGAAAAATAAAATCACCGCCAGACCGCCCCAGGCCGAGTAATTTTCAGAAGCATACCCACAGGTGGTGATCAGCGACACCACATTAAAGGCGCTGTGGGTCAGCGCATCCAGCCAGGGCCGGGCGTTATGTGCATGCTGATACCAGGTTAGTAATAAAGTACAAAAGACCACGATGGCCAAAAACGCTTTCACTTGCGGATCCCGCAACAAAATCCATTTATGACCGCGCACCGCGCCAACCAACAATACCAGGGGGAGTGCCGACAGGGTCATAAACAAAATCGCGGTCCACAACAGATGCGGTTGATCATTAAAGTGACCAAATGAAGCATCATAATTGGCAAAACCGCCGGTTGCCACTGTGGTCATTCCGTGGGTAATAGCGTCAAATCCGTTCATCCCGCCGAGGAAATACAACCCCATACACAACACGCTGAGTACCAGGTAGACCACCCCGATATACATCGACAGACTGGAACTGCGTGGCAGAATTTTTTCAGAAATATCAGAGTTTTCTGTTTTAAAGAGCTTCATCCCACCGATTTTTAATGCGGGTAAAATCGCGATCGCCATCACGATAATACCGATCCCTCCAATCCATTGCAGGATTGCCCGCCAAAACAATAAACCTTTGGGCATGTTGTCCAGGCCACTCAGAACGGTGGCACCGGTGGTGGTAATAGCAGACACCGTCTCAAACACCGCATCGACAAACGCCAATTCAGGCAGGACCAACACGAAAGGTAAGGTTGAAAACAGGCAAATGGCCAGCCAGCAAAAGGCGGTTAACAGGAATAAATGCCGTTTTACCAATGAAAAGTCGTGGCGGCCTTTGTAGACCAGAAAGTAACCGACACTGACCGTTGCCAGGGCCGAAAGCAGGTAGCTCCAGAAGCTTTTTTCGTTGTAGTACACCGCAACAGCGGTCGTGATCAACATGGCGCCGGACAGCATCACCAGCAGATAACCAATCACCCGATAAAATAAAAACCGACTTGTTGCTGAGCGCACTGCATTTCTCTCATATCAGCTGTCCCTTTACATCGGGGCAGTGTCAGGAAGGGTAGCGAACTACCCGATTCTTCAAGTTGCCAAGCGAAAAAACTTTTGCAGTGTAGCCAGATATCGGCCATTTAGAAAGTCAGCTGCGACCACAGGGCGAAAATCTGCTGAAAATTTGCAATTAATTTACAACTTGCTACACCTTACAGACTGCAACTTCAGGATCAAGGATGTCCTTATGGCTCTGGCCATCGTTTACAGTCGCGCCCGGATCGGGCTGCACGCCCCACAGGTGACGGTTGAAGTTCATTTAAGCGGTGGCTTACCTGGCTTTCAGCTGGTGGGCTTGCCGGAAACCTCGGTGCGGGAATCACGGGATCGGGTGCGTAGTGCGTTAATCAACTGCGGCTTCGAATTTCCGGATCGTAAAATTACCGTGAACCTGGCGCCCGCTGATTTACCCAAAGAAGGCGGTCGTTTTGACCTGCCGATTGCGATGGGGATTATCGTCGCCAGCGGCCAGTTGCCGCCAACTGCGCTGGACGGTTATGAATTTTATGGCGAATTGGCCCTATCCGGCGAAATCCGCAACATTGTTGGCGAAATTCCGCTGGCGATGGCCTGTCTGGCCAGCGAGCGCCAGGCAGTACTCCCGCTATATAACGCCAGTCAGGCGCAACAAATACCTGACGTAAAACTGCATGGCGCCAGTCATTTATTGCAGGTGCATAGTTTTTTACTGGGTCAACAAGCCCTGCCGGTGATCCCGCCGCTACCGGCTTTACCTGCCGACCCCGAAGCCGATTTTTTATGCTTCTCCCAAGTCAAAGGACAGCAACATGCCAAACGCGCTTTGGAAATTGCAGCCTCAGGCCAACATAACTTGCTGATGTTCGGACCGCCGGGCACCGGTAAATCGATGCTGGCGCAGCGACTGCCCGGTCTCCTGCCACTGCTCACACCAGAGGAAGCGCTGCAAAGTGCCGCGGTGTATTCGATTGCGGCGCTGCCGGCGCAACGGCACTGGCGCTTACCGCCTTTTCGCCAACCGCATCACACGAGCTCTGCAATTGCGTTGGTCGGAGGTGGTTCAGTACCCCGGCCCGGCGAAATATCACTGGCCCATCAAGGGATTTTGTTTTTGGATGAGCTTCCTGAATATGACCGCAAAGTCCTGGATGTGCTGCGTGAACCGCTGGAGACCGGCACAGTCCATATTTCCCGCGCCGGACGACAGGCCCAATTCCCGGCGCAGTTTCAGCTGATTGCAGCCTTAAATCCCAGTCCAACCGGCCATCATCAGGATGGCCGTGCCAGTCGCGAACAGGTGCTCAGGTATTTAAACCGGATCTCCGGCCCCTTGCTGGACCGGATTGAAATGCAAATTGAAGTGCCCTTGTTGCCCAAAGGCCTGCTATCGCAGACGCTGCCTGATGAAAGTTCAGCCCAGATTGCCAAGCGGATAGCCGCCAGCAGACAGACCCAGTTGCAGCGACAAGGCAAAACCAATGCCCGGCTGCAGCCTGGCGAACTCGAAATCTATTGTGGACTTAGCCAGGCCGACCGCGATTTTCTGGAACAATGCCTGGAGCAACTGAAATTATCTGCCCGTAGTTATCACAAATTGTTAAAAGTTGCGCGCAGTATTGCCGATTTAGCGCAACAAACCGATATTTCTCGTCAACATTTGCTTGAGGCATTAAGCTATCGTGCCTTTGACCGGCTGTTACAGCATTTACAACAATAACCGGGAGACTGGTGACGCCATCCCGGAATTTCATCCGCTGGTCATGCTGGATCAGCCGGATACCCGAGCAGGCTTTATAGTAAAAGGACTTTTCAAAGGTGTTGATTTGATGGCCAATGTGCAACTGCAACAACTATTACGTTTTAACCTGGCTTACTGGGTGAGTCTGGCCCTGTTCGATTTGCTGCTGATGCTGCTGATGTCCCTGGTCAAACAGCAATTTGAATTCGAATTGCTCTACAGCTTGTCAAAAATGGTGATGTTCGCGCTGGAAATCTTTATTTCCGACCGCTTTATCCGTTGGTCATTTGCCCGCCAGTTACCGCCGGCAAAAGTATTCGCCGCAGCCGCTGTGCTGTTGTGTATTTATACGCCGGTGAATAATTTATCCTGGATGCTGATTAAAGACCCCGAGTATATGGTACCGGAACGGTTGCTTAGTCAGCTGGACATCAACAGTCTGCCGTTGCTGATTTGGGTGCTGTGCTATCTCACGTTCTGGCGCTATCAGCAGCAACAAACCAAACTGGAAGAGTCAGCCAGACTCAGTCAGAACATTCAACAGCTGGAATTGCAGGCCCTGCAGTATCAACTCAATCCGCATTTTACTTTTAACGCGCTCAACTCGGTTTGTGCGTTACTTGAAGCCGAACGTTACGATGATGCAGAAACGATGTCGGAACAGCTGTCGACGTTTTTACGCTATTCATTAAGTAAATCACCGGATAGCCTGGTCCGGCTGGCTGACGAACTGGCTGCGATTGAAGCTTATCTGACCCTGCAGAAAACCCGTTTTGGCGACAAATTAAAAGTCGTTTGGCAAATTGACGACAAGTTAAAAGCCCAGCAAATACCTGCTTTGTTATTACAACCTCTCGTTGAAAATGCCGTCAAATACGCCGTTGCCACGCGTCAGCAAGGTGCCACGATTACAATCCATGGCAGTTATCAGCAAGAACAGGTCTTGCTCGAGGTCACGGACGATGGTCCGGGTTCAAGCCTGGTGCCGGATCAGAGTTGTAGCTCAGGTGTTGGCCTGAGCAATATCCGCAACCGGTTAAAACAACATTTTGGCGATCGGGCGAGTCTGGCCGTACTCGCCCAACCCACCGGTTTTCAGGTGAATATTTGTTTGCCATGGCAACGGAGTCAGGCATGAGTCAGTTAATCTGGTCACAGTCCGCTCTGCACCGCTTCTGGTTCTGGCATTTGGTGTACTGGTTTGGCTATCTGCTGCTGAAGTACTGCTCGCTGGTAGTGGTATTACCATTACAAGACGAACCTGCCTGGCCTTATCTTGGCACTTACACCTTATTGACTGTGATTGACCTCGCGGTGACCGGTTATTTAGGACAGCGTGATTTGGCTAAGACGATACCGTTATCGCAGCAAATGCGACGCCTGCTGATCTGGATCGTCCCCCTGTGCCTGCTGCTGCAGCCACTGCGGTTTCACCTCCTGAAGACCTACTCTTCCAACGGACATAAATGGGAATCATCCTATGCTGAGCTGATGCTCGGCTCACTGCAACTGGTGCTGCTGCCGTTACTTGGCTGGTTGGCGGTCTATCTGCTGATTAAAGCCAATCATCTGTATCAAAAAGAATTTATGGCGCAGCAATCGCTACTGAATCAGGCCAGAGCTGCGCGGTTGAAAGTACTCCGTTATCAGGTGAATCCGCATTTTATGTTTAATACTCTCAATGCCCTGAACTCACTGATTGTGAACCGGCAAGGCGCTCAGGCAGAACTTCTGATCCAAAACCTATCGACCTTTTTGCGCCATTCACTGAAAAATAAGGATGAAACCGTCATTCCACTGCCGCAGGAACTGGATGCCCTAGCTGCCTATCTGGCCATTCAGCAGGTTCGATTTGGCGACCGGCTGCAACTTAGCTGGCAGATTGCCGCGTTACCCAAATTGCAGCTGCCGCCACTGTTACTGCAGCCGCTGGCAGAAAACGCCATCTTACATACCGTGGCTGAAATGTCTGGAACAGTGCAATTGGCGATCGCACTTTATCTGACACCACAGCAACTGATTATCGAAATAAAACGGCAGCATGCCGTGGCAGCGCCCCCAGGAGCAGCAGTTTCTGATAGCAGCACTTGGCCACCGAGTCTGCAACAACTGGCAGAACGGCTGGAGCTCATGTTTGGTGGCGAGGCCAGCTTACAGATAAACCTGTGCAGCAGCGCTTTTTCCGGTCAGCTTTGTGTACCTTTGGAGTCTGTTTATGTCCGCAATTAATCTGGTGATCGCTGATGACGAGCCGCTGGCGATCAGTAACTTAAAAGCGAAACTCGCACCTTATCCGCATTTAAATATCGTGGCTTGTTTTGATAACGGGGATGACACCTTAAATTACTTACAGCAGCATCCGGTTGATTTAGTATTTCTGGATATCCAAATGCCGGGGATCAAAGGGATCGATATCCTAAAACAACTAAACAAAGCCTCGGCGCTGTCGCCGCCGTTGTTGATTTTGGTCACCGCCTACGAGCAGTATGCCTTTTCCGCCTTTGAGCATTTTGCTTTTGATTATTTGCTAAAACCAGTGTCCCGGCAGCGGCTGGCGCAGTGTTTGCTCGATGCCCGCACCACGCTGGATAAACAACCTGATTTACCTGAATCTGTCAGTCATAAACTGTCATTCCGGACCGGTGCATCGACATTATTACTGGATGATGTTGAGATTGTGCAGATTGAAGCGGCCGGCAATTACATGTGTATTCAAACTCTCAACGATAGCCTGGTGATTCGTGAGACCATCAAAGAATTGCTGCAGCGCCTGCCGACCCATTTTGTGCAAATTCACCGCTCGACGCTGGTGAATTTGCATCATGTCCACAAAGTACAACCGCACAACAATGACTATCAGTTCCGCTTATCCAACGGCAAATGGGTGAACGCCTCCCGCCGATACAAACAAAACTGGCAGCAATTATTAACCGGGGTCTAAACGGAACCGAGTGCCGACACTCAGTCGTTGGACTGAACTTTAGCGGACGATTCAGGATGCGCTGCGAACGACATGATCTGTTGCACTTGCCGCAGATCAGATCCTGAGGGTTGCTGATAAAGGCGTAAATCAAATTCAGCAATCACGGCAAACACATGATCGAAAATGTCGGCTTGCACCGCCTCATAGTGCAGCCAGGCGGTATCGCTGCAAAAGGCATAAATCTCTAGCGGAATACCGGTCGGCCCCGGCGCCAGCTGCCGCACCATTTGCGTCATCTGTGGATGAATATCCGGGTGCTGTTTTAAAAATGCCGTCAAATAAGCCCGCAAAGTGCCAAGATTAGTTAAACGCCGGCCATTCAACGGACAGCTTAAATCGAGGTTCTGGTTAAAGGCGGCGATTTCCGGCAGTTTTTGATTAAAATAAGGTTTTAATAACAGTGACTTTTCCAACCGGGCAATGTCGGAGGGTTGTAAAAAGCGCACACTGCTGGTTTCGATAAAAATCGACCTTTTAATCCGCCGGCCTCCCGATTCACTCATGCCACGCCAATTTTTAAAGGAATCGGAGATCAACGCATAGGCCGGGATACTGGTGATGGTGTTGTCCCAATTACGCACTTTAACCGTGGTCAGGTTCATTTCAATCACCGCACCATCAGCCCCATATTTAGGCATTTCTAACCAGTCGCCGAGCATCAGCATTTTATTGGCTGATAACTGGATCCCGGCGACAAAACCTAAAATCGGATCTTTAAACACCAGCAGCAAAATAGCCGTCATTGCCCCCAAACCGCTGAACAATAATAACGGCGATTTACCGGAAATCATCGAAAGCGCCAGGATCACGGCCAGCATTGACGCGGCCAGCTTGATGCTCTGAAACAATCCGCGCACCGGTGCTTGCTTGCCAACGCCATTGTGCCGCATCAACGTTTCAATGGTATCGAGCAACGAGAATCCACTCAACAGCCCGTAAAGCAAGACCCAGAGCTGTGCTAACAAGGTAATCACTACCAGGGTTTCACTGTCGCGCTCCAGCCAGATCCCGGCTTGCACTTCCAGAATCAGCCCTTGCGCGGTCAACGCCAACCGGCTTAATAGCTTGTTATGGGCCAGCGCCTGGCGCCAACTGTGGTCAACGCCGTCGGTTTTTTGCCGCAACCAGCGTAAAATGCCCCGGTGCAGCACCAGGTGTAACAACAGTGCCGTCGCTACAATCAGTGCCATCACCATCAGATAATAGGCTTGCTTCGGATCCAGAGCATTTTGCATACCGGCCCAGGCCATGAATTGCGTTTTCAACACGATGGGAATCCCTCTTACCAACTTAATTTCCGATATCCAGCCTCAGCGCCTGGCCGGACATTTTCTACCGCTTTCTTTCACTCTTGCCAGACCAGAGCATGCTTGATAAGGTAATTCCACCTCGATGAATGGACGGTATTGATGACAATACTACGTGGTCTGGTTTTGCTGTTTTGTAGCCTGTCTCTCCAGGCCAGAGCTGCCGATCCTGTCATCCACTGGCTGATGTCGGATCTGGCGCCATTCCGGATTTTATCCGGCCCCGCTCAAGGTCAAGGCTCTGCTGATTTAATGGAAAAAATGCTGCTGGCTCAACTGCCACAATACCAGCATCATTCCAGATTTGTTAGTGCTGAACGGCGTGAAATCCTGCGCAGCGACCCAACCGCGTTGTATTGCAGCTTTGGTATTCTTAGCACCCCCAAACGTCAACAAAGCATGGTGATGTCAGTGCCGTCCGGCGTGTTAATGCCGGTTGCCCTCGCGACCTTACATAACAGCAAGCTTGATCAGGAACTTCGGTTAAACCCCATAGTCGATCTGGCACAACTGGTTCGTCGCCAGCAGTATTTCGGCTTGCTGGAAACTGGCAGAGCTTATCCAGCCCTGATTGAACAAGCCAGAGCCATTCCAGACAATCTGTTAGGAGAGCACAGCGCCCTTGACGTCAATCCAGTGGATCTCCTGTTGGCTGGCCGGGTTGATTATTTGCTGGAGTACCCGCACCGGGCAACTTACCTGTTGAACTCATCAAAACAACCGACCGCGACTCTGCATTTTTATTTACTGGCAGGCGATGAAAAATTCCAGACGACCCACGTCGCCTGCAGTAAACATCCGGCTGCTACCAAAGTGATTCAGGACATTAACCAACAATTAGTTAAACTGTGGGCAACCGCTGAATATCAGCAAAAAATGCTAAGCTGGCACGATGATGAAAGCCGCTTGGCCTTACAACAGCTGATCCACCAGGTACAAGCACAGCTGATGAATCTACAGAGCGACAGCACGCCGCAAGCGGCGAAACTTTAACAAATGCTAAAGACCGTCCGCCGACGACTGCCCTTAACACCAATCCCACACATCCTCCAAAAACCACTGACGTCTTTGCAAAGCCTTATAGCTTGACTGCTTCGGGTTCTGTGCCAGGTACCGCGTCTTCGCTAAATAATGACAGCAAGTCGACCGCGCTGCCTTGCCACACCTGCCCTTTGCCGCCGGCAAAGAGCTGATCGGCCAAACCTTGCTTAAACAACTGTAATTTCTGAACTTTCTCTTCAACGGTATTACGGACTATTAACTTATACACAAACACCGCTTTGTCCTGACCAATACGGTGCGCCCGATCCGTCGCCTGGTTTTCTGCTGCCGGATTCCACCAGGGGTCGTAGTGAATGACCGTATCAGCCGCGGTCAGGTTTAAACCGGTGCCACCAGCTTTTAAGCTAATCAAAAACACCGACGTTTCGCCTTGCTGGAACGCATCGATTTGCTCCTGACGATTCTTGGTCTGGCCGGTGAGCTTGCTATACGAAATCCCCAGATATTGCAGTTCTTGCGCAATCAGATTCAACATGCTGGCAAACTGGCTAAACAGTAAAATTTTTCGGCCCTCTTCCAGCATTTCCGGCAGAGTATCTCGCAGCCATTGCAACTTGGCGTTGTGTTTGACCGATTGCGCCTGCTCAATCGGCACGAGTCTGGCGTCACAGCACGCCTGACGTAACTTCAGTAAGGCGTCGAGGAACTCGATCTGACTCGCCGCCACGCCTTTGCGCAAAAACAATTCCCGCACTTTGGTTTCCATCACCAAGCGAATACTTTCATATAAATTGCGTTGGTCAGATTCCAATTCAAGCAGCTGCAGAATTTCGGTTTTTTCCGGCAGCTCAGTCGCGACCTGCGACTTAGTGCGGCGCAGCATAAAGGGCGCGATTTTCGCCTTTAACGCGTGCGCACGTTCGGCATCGCCATGTTTTTCAATCGGCTTGCGGTAGACTTGCTGAAAATGTTGTTCGGTCCCCAATAACCCCGGCAGCACGAAATCAAACAGCGACTTCAGCTCACCCAGATGGTTTTCCAGCGGAGTACCCGACAGCGCTAGACGAAAATCGGCCTTCAGTAACCGCACCGATTGTGCCGCCTGACTGCCGGAATTTTTAATATGCTGCGCTTCATCCAGGATCACGGCACTAAAGCGATAACGTTGGTACAGAGCGATGTCGCGCACCAGCAGCGGATAGCTGGTGACAATCATGTCGTAATCCGGCAACTGTTCAAACAAGGACTGCCGCTTGGGACCGTACAGCTGTAACACCCGCAACTGCGGTGTAAAGCGCGCAGCTTCCTGTTGCCAGTTCCCCAGTAAGCTGGTCGGACAGACAATCAGTACCGGCTGCGTCAAGCGGCCCGCTTCGCGTTCACTTTGTAAGAAACTCAGTGCCTGTAGAGTTTTTCCCAACCCCATATCATCCGCAAGGACACCGCCAAGGCCGTACTGACGCAAAAAGCTCAACCAGTTCAGTCCTTGTTGCTGATAAGGACGAAGTTCTGCTGCAAGCGCCAACGGTTTTGCCACCTCGCTAATCCCATTAAAATGGTGGAGTTGGCTGGTCAGCCGTGCCAAGCGATCCGCATTGAGATACTTCACTTCAGCGGCGCCGGGGGCGGGTAACAACGCCGCTTTGTAGTCGGGGAGCTCCAACATCAACACAGGTTTACTGAGGTTTAGCAGCTCGACAATCGTATCGATCAGCGGTTGAATTAAGCTTACCGGCAACGCCAGTTTGCCTTGCGGTAAACTCAACCAAATATGCTCTTGCGACGTGGGTAAACCATATTGGCGTAGCCACTGGGTGATCAAAGGCAACAACGGCACTTGCTGGCCATCAATATCCACCAGGATCCCCAGTTTAAAGCCACTGTCTTTACCATCCTCCACCTGTAAATAAGGGGTCGGAGCTAAGATATTCAGATTAAAGTCTGAGGCTTGTTCGACCCGCCAACCATCCTCGATTAAGTCGGGCAATGCCTGTAACAGCGGTTGCCATAATTGCGGATTATCAGGCCCGGCGCCAACCCCGAAACAAGCCTGCAGCCATTGCTGCGGGTTGCTTGCTGCGTCAGCCTGAGGTTCAGCTGCGGCACCATCCGGATCGTTCAGCAGCACTAACCCAAAGCCCAGCAAACGCTCCAGGGCCGCCGTTTCCAGCGTCCGGCTGCGTTTGATAAATACGGTACGACCCGGCTCTTTGACTTCCGTTTGCGATTGACTTAAATCCAGAGGTAACACAAAGTCGCCATAAGCAAAGCCAAGTCGCGCGGTAGGCACTTTATGGGCGGCGCCTGATGGGGTCTGCATTCTGAGCTGCAATACCGGCACCGGATCGACATCCAACCGCTCCAGCGCGACCCCTTTGGGCACTGGCAAACTGACTTTGCCAAATAATTTTTGCAGCTTGCTTAAACTTTCCTGCACCACCGCCACCGGCACCGGCGGCATTTTTGCCAGGAGCTTTAACTCGCGGCCACTGAGCTCCGTTGTCAAAGGACCAATCACAAAATGGGTGGTATCGAGATAACAAGGTGGATTGGTGTACACCACTTCAAGTTCAGCATCATCGCCTAAATCCCAGACCAGCTGATGGCCTGCTTTGCCCTCGATCCATTTCAGCTCTAGTTCGCGTGGCGTCCCTTGTTGCAATTCATGCCGGGCTTCACCAAAAAAGCACCGGCCGGTCGCCAGCAGTTGCTGCAGCAGCTGATAACCCCATTCATCTTCCAACAGCGACTGCTCGCGAATATTTTGCGATCGGAACTGGTTAATCAGGCGAAAATCAGCTTCTTCAATCCAGTACGGCACCAAATAACCGGAAAATTCATGCTGGCCGATGGTCTGGCCTTTGGTATAGGTGCCTTTTTTGCTTTGTTTCACCCTTCTTGGATACAGTTGCAAGCCAGACTGGCCATAGCTGAGGATGTACAGCACTACGTCTTTGAGCTTGCCGATACTCGGATCGGTATTTGCCAGCCGTTCAACATCGCTAAACCATTGATTAAGCTGACGCATCGGCAGTTGCGATAGGCCCTGTTGTTGCTGCTCATACACTTGTTTGAGTTTCAGCAGTACCGCCAACACGTGTTTACACCGACCACCGACCGGGCAACTACAGCTGTCGGTTAACCGCCACTCGGCGCCATGAGGTTTTAACGAGATAAATTGCCGATATGGCGACAAGGCTTCGCCCCAGACCTGAGCACTGATTTGTGCTAAATCTTCCGAGTATTCAAGTTTAATAACCTTACCCGCCTGCCAATAGGCACGGGCGCGCTGGAAAGTGCCAGGATCAAACCACAACTGCAGCGTCGCTGCACTAATTGGAAATACCGCGTCGGACATGGAGTCTACAATAATTCAGGCCAAAGGACGTCTATGCTACCTTAATTCGGCCGTCGGCCAAAGTACTGCACTATATTTCGTCCAATCGCAGCAAGCAGCCGACCACCCCCATTGCACTCCATTCCACCGCTTTGCTATTGTCGAACGATTGCCTGCCCATCCTGAAGGATCATGTTATGCGTTTTACCCCTATCGCCGCTTTACTCCTGGCCAGCCTCACCTGGCACAGCCAGGCTGCTGAACAACGCCGTTATACGATTTTAGTTGATAACGGCGTCAAAGCCGGAGAGCAAATTGTTGATATTGCTGATGATGGCGACTTAAAAGTACGCTTCATTTTTAAAGATAACGGTCGCGGTCCAGAATTAAACGAGTCGATAAAACTTAATGCCGACGGCACCATCGCCAGTTACAGCAGTCAGGGGAAATCCACCTTTGGCTCGGTGATCAACGAACAATTCCAGCGTTCAGGCGACAACGCCAGCTGGAGCGCCGGTGAAAAAACCGGGCAGAGCAAAGTCTCGGGGGCGGCCTTGTATCTGCCGGTCGACGGCTCGCCGGAACTGAGCTCAATTGCGATTAATGCCATTGCCAAAAGCGGCAGCAACAGGATTGCACTGTTACCGTCCGGCACTTTAACTCAGCAACGGGTCAGTGATTTAATCGTCGAAAAAGGCGGTGAAAAGCAACAGGTGCAGCTGCTGGTGCAAACCGGCGTGGGCCTGGTGCCGAATTTTGTCTGGGCGACCAGCGGCGAGGAGCCAAGATTATTTGCCAGTATCGCACCTGGTTATCTGACGATGATCGAAGAAGGCTGGCAGGGCAACGCGGACAAGATGATTGCCATTCAGCAACAGGCCGAAACCAAATTATTGACCGATCTGGCCAGCCAAATTCCCAAAGAATTACCGGGTCTGACCGTACTGCGTAATGTGCGGATTTTCGACAGCAAAACCACCAAAGTGGGCAGCGCCAGCGACGTGTATCTGCTGCGCGGCAAAATTACCAGCATCGTCCCGACCGGCACCCTCAATGCGCCGGTGCAAAACGAGATCGACGGTCAAGGCCGTATCGTGGTCCCGGGTTTATTTGATATGCACGGCCATATTTCGCGTTGGGAAGGCCCGTTACATCTGGCCGCCGGCGTCACCACACTGCGCGATATGGGGAACGACAACGCCACCATTCAGGCGATTATCGACGAAACAAGACAACAACAATTACTGGCACCGACCGTGGTACCCACCGGCTTTTTAGAAGGTGAAAGCCCATTTTCAGCCCGCAACGGTTTTGTGGTAAAAGATTTAGCCGGCGCCAAATCAGCGATTGACTGGTATGCCGCCCATGGGTATCCACAGCTGAAAATTTACAACTCATTTCCAAAAGAAATCTTAAAAGATACCGTCGCTTACGCCCACAGCAGAGGCCTTCGGGTCAGCGGCCATGTACCGGCATTTTTAAAAGCGGACGACGTGATTGCCGCCGGTTTTGATGAGATCCAGCATATCAACCAGTTGCTGCTGAATTTTCTGGTGAAACCCGATACCGACACCCGCACGCTGGAACGGTTCTATCTGCCGGCGCAGCAGGTGGCCGGCTTAGATCTGCAAAGCAAAAAAGTGCAGGACTATATCAAGCTGATGAAAGACAAAGGCATTGTGGTGGACCCGACTCTGGCCACTTTTGATTTTCTGAAGAAAGTGGATGGCGAAGTGGGTGATCCATGGAAAGCCATCGTTGACCATTTACCGCCGGATTTACAACGCCGCTATGCCACAGCCGAGCTGGATATTCCAGATGCAGCGACGGCGCAACTGTACGCAAAATCCTACGCCAAAATGGTGGAATTTGTGGGCATGATGTACAAGGCCGGCATTCCGGTGGTGGCGGGTACCGATGAACTGGCCGGATTCACCCTGCAAGGGGAGTTGGAATTACTGGTCAAAGCCGGGTTAACCCCAGCCCAGGCACTGCAAGTCGCCACGCTTAACGGCGCCCGCTACAGCAAGGTCGAAGCCAGCAAAGGCAGTATTGAAGTCGGCAAAGACGCCGATTTACTCCTGGTCGATGGCGACCCAACCAAAAATATCAGCGACATCCGCCAGCTCGCCCTGGTCATTACCCAAGGTCACGCCATTTATCCAATGGATATTTACAACTCGATGGGGATTAAGCCTTTTGTGACGACCAAACCGGCGATTAAGCAAACTGCTGTTGAGGCTGGGAGAGGTGCTGGAGTTGCCCGCCATGGGCATCGGCATTGAGGGGTAGGTTGATAGATTAAGTGGTTGATTGATCGGTTGATTGCAGACTGTTCTGACGCGGCCTGTGCTGGCAGGCCTTTTTAAACCCATCGAATTCGATGAGTTTAAAATCGGGTGTTGTGATTAAGTTGGTCTTTATATCCACGAATTGATTTCATTTGATCTGGAATTTTGTAGCACTGCTCAGTCGGCATAATCCCGTCGAATTCGACGGGTTATAATTACGCAGCGCTATCGCATTCAATTTACAAAATCAGGGAACGGGCAGCCGACAGAAACTCCTTGCGCATATAGCCCTTAACGATGGTGCAGGCTACTCAAACAAGAAAGTCATCAAATTGCAGCCTCTTATTCCTGCAGCTTTTCTGTCGGAACAAAACAAATGACGACGTTTTCATTTGGCATAAAAATTCCTATACCGGAAATACGTTGATGGATAGGCTCGCAGGTGTCGACTTGGTTTTTACTTGAACCAACAAGTTAAGCTGATAAAGGACTGTTTCTGACCGCGAAACCTCCAACTTTGTCAGTTCCGCACGGGGCAGCGTGCGTTTGTTTATCAATGGTCTAGCTTTTTACTCAATAATCGACCGTTCGAGTAACACCTAGCTTTTCGGCAAAAGAGAATAATTTGCACACCCGTGGTCGGTACTACTTCAACAACAAACACCGAGCTAGTCATTTCTAAAGTTTCAATCCACACGGTTGCGGGTGTGCTCGACACGACTCAACAGGCCGACGTGTTGCCATTATCTTGTTTCAATCTAAGCGCCTTCGATAGGCGCGACACTATCTCATGGAAACTACTACCTATGACGTACAAGCTTCATTCCACCCGCCTAAGATGGATGCGACACATTCAACCGGTCATCCATCCACCGTCAAGATATTTCAATCTACACGCCCGTGATGGGCGCGACATCCGGCAGGTATTACCAAGTCAGGCAATGACGAGTTTCAATCCACGCGCCCGCGGGGGGCGCGACAATCAAGTCTGCCGAAATCCTGCGCCAGTGGGCGTTTCAATCCACGCGCCCGCGGGGGGCGCGACATCTGCCATATTAATATGCCACCAATGCTGTTGATGTTTCAATCCACGCGCCCGCGGGGGGCGCGCCCCCCCCATAACATCAACCCATTGCATCTATACCGTGTTTCAATCCACGCGCCCGCGGGGGGCGCGACCGGCATCGTCGGCGATGTCCTGCTAGGTAAGTGGTTTCAATCCACGCGCCCGCGGGGGGCGCGACCACAGCAAATGATATTGCCCAGGTTCCATTTGAAGTTTCAATCCACGCGCCCGCGGGGGGCGCGACAGTTAACCGAGCAGTTGACCAACGCACTGGCCGCGTTTCAATCCACGCGCCCGCGGGGGGCGCGACTCGGTTTTAAACTTTATCTGCTTCGGCACTGTTGTTTCAATCCACGCGCCCGCGGGGGCGCGACCACCATTGGCCGCATGTAAACATCTATTTTGCAGTTTCAATCCACGCGCCCGCGGGGGGCGCGACGGCAGTGCTTCCACTTTTCAGCAGCAAGGCGGATGTTTCAATCCACGCGCCCGCGGGGGCGCGACATTGTGCTTGGTGCGCGCACTCAACTGATGGAGCATGTTTCAATCCACGCGCCCGCGGGGGGCGCGACCAAGCTGTGTACTGTCTGGATTATTGACGATGCAGTTTCAATCCACGCGCCCGCGGGGGGCGCGACGACCAAAGCGCCATTGGCGGCGCACAGCTTGGTAGTTTCAATCCACGCGCCCGCGGGGGGCGCGACAAGCCATATGCGCCATCTCTGCCAACATGCGCTTGTTTCAATCCACGCGCCCGCGGGGGGCGCGACCTGGGATTGTTGTTATGTATAAGATTCAGTTGAGGTTTCAATCCACGCGCCCGCGGGGGGCGCGACCCAGCGCTTTGGTTTCGTTGGCCTCCGGTCGGATGTTTCAATCCACGCGCCCGCGGGGGGCGCGACGTAAATCTCCACCGCGCCGACGATATAAGCAAATGTTTCAATCCACGCGCCCGCGGGGGGCGCGACTCTGGACAAGCTTAACGCTTGTTTTAAAGAGCTGGTTTCAATCCACGCGCCCGCGGGGGGCGCGACACGATTGGTTTTAAGGCTGACACTGGCGATTTAGTTTCAATCCACGCGCCCGCGGGGGGCGCGACGATCGCTAACTGACGGATGCGCTCAGACAGCTGGTTTCAATCCACGCGCCCGCGGGGGGCGCGACTCGTTTTCGTCAACGCGACTGAGGTTGATATACTGTTTCAATCCACGCGCCCGCGGGGGGCGCGACTGTGATCCAGTAGGTGACAACACCATGCCAGCGCGTTTCAATCCACGCGCCCGCGGGGGGCGCGACTGTTGTGACTGGATTATATTGGAGGTGGATGATGGTTTCAATCCACGCGCCCGCGGGGGGCGCGACGAGTAGGTGAAGAGCCGTCATATGACCGGATATCGTTTCAATCCACGCGCCCGCGGGGGGCGCGACAGCCTTTTGGGAAAGGCTTATCGAGTGTACCCGATTAACGATTTCAGCGCTAACCAGACATCAACAAAACAAATAAAGGGGAGGGAAAAAACAGTTTTAACATTACCAATTAAAAATCAAGCGGCTGCTCCACCGCTAACATCCCTGATTTTTAAAGAGCACTACCGGTTAGCGATTAAATAATAATGGTATCAGCAAACAAATCTAACGCCCGTTTGGCACCGTGATGCTCAACTTTTGCGCGCCAGTTTTTGCCGAGTATATAAAAACGCAAACTATCAATATTATCGTCAAATAAGGCGAGTAGTCCGGCTTTAAGCCTGACCCATTGTGCTGGTTCAACATCACATTCAAACACAGAGTATTGAACTCTGGTACCGTAGTCCTGGCAGAGTTTTGCAATTCGCCGCAATCTGGCCTGCCCGTTGCCATCTTCAAAAGAGACGTCGTAGGTGATTAAAACCATCATCAGAATTCTCCTTACTTAATGAAAAACGGTGGATATTCCGCTAAATCTCCGCGCAGATGCCTGGCTAACAACATCGCCTGAACATGGGGTAATAAACCAATTTCAACTTGTTCATTTAAAAAAAGATGCTGAATTTTCTGTTGCTTGCGGCTTTGATATTCTTGCAAAACTAATTTTCGGGCAGCATCTTTTAGTGTGACGCCACCGCTGACATCGGTACTGAAATCGGAAGGTTTTAGTTGCTGCCGGTTCAACAATGTAAGTACCAGACGGTCAGCAATAAATGCCCGAAACTCTTCAAGTAAATCCAGCGCAAGACTATCCCGGCCAGGGCGTTCCTGATGTAAAAAACCAACTTGTGGATCAAGCCCAACCCCTTGCAAAGCAGCGCTGATATCGTTGCCCAAAATTGAATAAATAAACGACAACAACGCGTTGACCGGATCGGTTGGTGGACGTCTCACTCGGGTTTTAAATTCGAACTCAGCTGGACTTGTCGTCAACAACAAACCAAATACAGAAAAATACCGGGCTGCGGCCTCGCCTTCGTAACCTCGAATTTTGTCGAGAGCCTGGCAGCCCTTTAATGTATCAAGAACGTGATTCAACGCTGTAATTTGGATGGTTAATTCAGGGTGTGCGCCATGGTTACGTTGATGACGTTGCAGTACTTGTTTTTGCAGCTGGATCTTTGCCGCGACAATATTTCTGGCAACTGGCACTGCATGTGTATCGACTGCGCGATATTGTGCGCGACGTAGCAATACATTACCTGATTGCTTACCTTGGATCCTGGCCAAAAAGCGGCCATATTCGGTAAAAAATGCCAGATTGACAGCGTTTTCACCACAAAAACCCATCACTTGGGGTGAAACCATGACATTGCCAAAACAAAAAATACCGCCAATGCCGTGGATCGGTAACTGAGCGACTTTTTCCTTATTGATATCAATCACCAATGTTTCACGTTCTTTGTGCAAATACGCACCTTGGGTATTAATGTACAAACTATTCTGGAGTTTCTTCATCTGGCTCATCCGTGGCATAAAGTCGATTGATGTACGCCAGGCTTTGGTCACGGCCGAACAGCTTTGGGTTACACAAATCAAGCAAACTGCAAGCTTCACAATGCTTGCCATAGACTGGCGCTGGTGTTTTACCGCAGGCTAGCAAACTGGCGACTTCGGCAATCACACTCAAGGTGCGCTGTCGCAGTTGCTGATCAAACACAACTTGCAACCGATGGCGTGTTTGGTGATACCAAAGCGCTCCTTCGTTCACCGTCTGGCCGGTCATCTCTTCCAGACATAACGCTTGGGCACAGAGCTGAATTTTATCCCAGTCGCTGACTTTGGGTTTGCCACGCTTGTATTCCACTGGGAACAGCGCACCCGACGACAGATCTTTTTCAACCAAATCCAATTTGCCAGTAATACCAATCTTTGGTGCTGCAACCTGCACCCCACGTTCAAATCGGATGCCCTTTCTGGTTTCCGGTTCACAACTATCGACGCGCTCATGCAATAAGTTGCCTTGGGCGGTTAAATAATTGTCTGCCCAGACCTGCTCGTTATGAATTAACGCGCATTGGCGAGGGCAGAAAGCGTAGTGCTGAAGTGCTGCAAGTGGGATTAACCGGACATCATTCATCTTATTGCCTGCGCTGCCAGTTATCGGGCGCACGCCGCACGTGAAGAACTGCAATAATGCTGATCAGATGCTCGGATTCTACAAAATAGATGCAAAACGGAAAACGCCGGATGACTGCCCGGCGAATACTTTTAAAAACAAGACGATAACGTTGGGGCATCCGCTGAATGGCGTGCATTTCAGCATCGATGCAGAGCAAAAACTCATGTCCAAGATTAGGTAAGCAGGATTGGTAATACTGAAAAGCATCCTGCAAATCCTGTTTGGCCGCTGCGCGGATCCGCAATTTTGCGGTCATGGCTGCATGATTTGAGCTTTTACACTTTCCCAGCTTTCGCCCTGTTCAGGCTCCAGCTCGTATTCTGCTAGACGTTCGGCCAATACTTTTTGCTGCGACTCGCTAAGCTCACTGGCATCCGCTTCGGCACGAACACTGTCCCATAACTGCTCTGCAAGTAGTATTTTTTCACTGGCACTGAGCTCATGAAGGTTCATATACAGGTCTCCGAACTGGCACTTTTGTGCTGTAACTATAGCGTTTTCAGAGCCTGATTGCTGCAGGCTCTGTTTTTCGCCAAATTTAGAAGCCGTCGATTTCTTCGGCGACCAGGTTAGCTAAAGGTGCGAGCTGGTATCTGAGAATCCATTACATGTCTGTTCATCTCAAAGTACTTCCTCAACACTAACACCTTGCGGAACTGATTCTGTATCAACGCTAACACGATAATCAGAAAAGCTTCTCGCGGGTGAATCTAATGAGGTATCAACCCGTTCAATTTTGACCAAATCAAACAATTTATGTGCTGGAGCGTTGCCCATGGCGTTATCGTGTTTGAATACAATTAGTTTTCGAGCAGCCATTTCACCTCTGGCCGCAGAACGATCATGCTCAAACATGTTGAGTAGAGCGCGCCAAATCAGTTGTAGGTCGTCTTCCGAAAATCCAGTGCGTTCAGCCAGCTTTGCAGATATAAAACCATGCACACGATATAAACCATAAGGCAGTATATGTTTACGCCCCATAGTGCGCTCTTTATCAGATTCTTTTTCGTTCGTTACGGCCATTCGGGTAATAGTGATCTCCAGAGGCACGACTGGATCTATCGAGCTTGCGAAAGCCAGTTGCACTGGGCCTCGCACTTGTCCGGCATTTACTTCTGTCGTCATAACTGCGCCAAACGTACGCACATCAAAAAAATTCTTACACATCCATTCAGTCAGTTCACGAGCCTTGACTTCTTCTTTCGGCAGTTTTTTGATCTCCGGCTTAATAGACAGCGCTTCATAAGCCTTTTTATGCTGATTGTTCAGCACTGACTTTTCCTGCATATAGATCGCGTGACCAGGTTCGGATTCTTTTTCCAGAGCAACGTAGTTACGAATCTTTCGCTTAAGTGAAACATCAGTAACCAAGCCCCTATTAGTCTCCGGGTCTAGACGTGGCATGTTTCCGGCGTCTGGGTCACCATTGGGGTTACCGTTGGCAACGTCAAACAAGTAAACAAATTCGTATCGATTTTTGATAATACTCATGCTTCTTCTCCTTCAGAATCGGTGCTTTTGTCAGTATCATTTTGCGTATTGTGGCCTGAGTGATACGCCTTGCTTTGGTGATAATAACCAATAGCAAATTGACCTTGAGCCTCCAAACCCAAACTCTTGGGAAACGAGGTACCTATTGAGTTGATGATGCCCCCGACTTCCCTATCTATTGCCCCAGCAATTTGTTTTTCCTTTTCTCCACCTTTTCGAAGCTTGGATAAATGATTTTGTAAATTTCTTAGCAGCATGGGAAACACTAATGCTGGTGTAGCTGACGCCGAACCGAAGAATTTATCTTTCACACTTGCATTCACATCGCCAATTGCCTGTTTCTGCGCATTTCCAAAAAGGTAAAATAACCGACCTAGCAAGTAGCCAGGATCGGTATTGCTTGTATCTAAGCTCACGGGTATTTCTCCTTTATCGTTAGATAATCTGCCTTGCTGCTTGTCTAAACGTGCTGCACGAGTCAAAACGCCCTTACATAGGGCTACACGAATATCTGAAATCTCACCGTCGGCACGCATTCGCATGATGAGACTGGTTAGTAAGTTTTGAGGATAGCGAACACCTGACAGCACTGAACGAGCTAGCTCACCTGCAAGTGAGGGTGAAACTGCTTTGTCGTCATACTTATGATCTTTTTTGCGGTACGGCCCGGTTACGGCTACTAAGAAACCAATAGAGGGTGGACGATTCCAGGCCCGCGGTTCTAATTCCATATCGCGGTAATGCCATACCAATCGCTCGGTCAATGTTTTCAGGCTTTCAGTTTCCCAAAAGCGAATAGATAAACGCGATGCATTGGGCGCTAAACCCACAACATAAATACGTGTATCAGCTTTTAAATTTGGGTTTAATTCGGAAAGTGCTAATCCTTTGGCAATTTTATCCAGCGCCTGACCCAGACTGGCAGTTTCTTGAGCATTAATATCATTTGGTTGAAAGAATCCAGCTAAAAAGTCTTCCGCAGCTTCCGCCTGATCGTTGTTTTCAGCTTGCGCCCAAAATACTACAGTCGCATCACCTATCTGAATGCGTTGACGGTTGCGGTTATCCATACGCAGAAGATGATTTAATGCTGTTGTATAAGCAAAAGCTGCTTGTTCTGAAACTGGCGCATTGTCGCCTTGATTTTTACCGTACGACGTAAAGGCGTCTTTATTGAAGGACACAATATCTGCACCCGAACTTTGCGAGTCCTTTACTCCTTTGATGCTTGGGTGCAGACGCGCCAAAGGCAGATATTCTCCACTAACTAAACACCAACCTAACGACTTTTCTTCATTTTGATTGGAAAGAGTAGAAAGAACGGCTTTTGCCGCTGGTCTTTGATGTAAATACTGTCGATCCCCCTCAAATCTAAATATCACATTACTATCGAGAAAATCCTTACCTAAGTTACTGAAAATAGTCAGTTCATTAAACATCGACGGGACCCATTTGCTAAGAAACTTTAATAGTGCCTTGAGTCCTATATCTTGAGTGTTTGTTAGCGTCAGTTCGTGTAAATTTTTGAAAGCTGCATGCTCAGCTGGCAGTCTGGCTACACCTCTTTCAAATTCAGACTTAGCTTTATCCAGTTTTTTTATTTCATTTTCTTCATCTTTATTAAGACTCGTTTTTACTTTCAGCTCATCAAGTCTTGCTAAATTAATAGCATCACTACTCAGACCGAGTACATAGTTTGTTTTATCCCACAGAAAATTGGACTTTACACCACTTGTTCTCTTTTCTCCTTTCGGAACTACAATACCTTTTGGGACGTGTCTTTTGCCATTTGTTTCACGAATATCGTCTACTGTTACTACTTCACCGCCACTATCAATAACAAGCACATAGCTTATTTTCTCCAAGCTATTACCAGGTAGAGAAATACCTGATTTTTCATCCTGTTCCAGCCGAATGTAATAGTCCATTAACGCAGTAAGAATCATGATTTGACCTCCTCACTTTGCAGCAACGGCACATCAATCAAGCCATCACACATAACAGCACGGAAGAAAAGTGGCGTCATTTCATTTGCAAAATCAATATCATGCAACATCCAACCTAAGTCCCGCGTGCCGTACAAAGAAACATCAGGCTTTGGTATTTCTTCAGCGTCCTCTAACAAGGTGAAACTGGCTGGAAACTCACGCGTGCCTAAACAAGGCATGTGAAAACACTGCCCGTTTCTAGCGCGGCGTTTAAAAATATCCAGATGCTTTCCATGGTTGTCATCTGGGCCTGCCTTATTGGTCAGTTCGAAATGTGCACTGATGACGTAGCTGACATCGCGCAGCAAAGTACTGGCGCGCGGTTGACGGTTATCTCCGTCATCAACCAAGAAAAACAAATCATCGAGCTGCCCCTTTTTCATCGCACTACTAATTTTCGTTTGTGAAATCTTATCTTTAACTTCATTGCGTCGAATAGACTCAAACCTGATAGGCTTTACCACTTGGATACTGTCTATCACCCAACGTATCGAGGGTTTCCAATGAATCGCCTCTAAAATTCCGCGGGCTGCCGATGGTGTTATCACGTCGTAAGAAACACGTTCCACCTTCATTTCAGGGCGAGTAAATAAAGCTCTCTCGCCCCATATATGTAACTTGATTCCGTATGCCATCAATGACATCCCTCTTTTATATTAATTACCAATGATTGAAACAAAATCACCACACGCTTCTTTCAGCAGAAATAAAAGCTGGATTGTCCCAATGCAAACCAAAGTCTCGGTGGTATAAATCGGAGTTTTCAAGCCGCATAAACAGATCACCGTAACGCTCTGCAGCAACCGGAGAAATAGCGCCAGCTAAACGCATGGCATCAAAGGCTATTTGTGGAACTTGCACCGTAAAAGCCTGTAACTTTCGAGCAACACTTGGCGCGTATTCTAAATCACGTAGGGCTTGTGCAGCATCTGGGTCAATATGACCGGTATAGGGGTCAAAAGGCACGATCACGGGTTTCATTGCGTTTTCGATCATACGAAACTTCAATGCCAAAGTTTCGAAAGGTAAGCTTTCAAGCTTACTTCCGCGCAATAAACCAAGCAAATCATGAGCATCCAGAGCCTCGTCACCTTTTTGCCAATATAGCTCCTGAAAATAACTACGCACGGCGTCCAGCGATAACAAATCGTCCTGTTCTTCACTTTTCATTTTTCGCAGTGTGGTTTGAAATGCCTGAGCGGCTTGCTTTAAATCAGGTGGAGGTGCCCAATCTGGGCAGGCAAACACTAATGTCTCGCTATTTTCACGTGAACGTTTGCCTTCACGGTTGCATCGACCTGCGGCTTGGGCAATCGAATCCAACCCAGCTTCTGCTCGTAAAACAGTTTCAAAGTCGACGTCTACACCCGCTTCAATTAGCGAGGTTGATACCAATCGGCACGGCTTGCCATCTTTCAGCCGCAGCCTGACATCTGCCAGAACCTGACGGCGATGGCGCGCATGCATCAACGTTGACAAATGCATAGCACCTGGTTGATCTGCGATAGCCTCATATAGTGCTCTTGCATGACGACGGTTGTTGACAATGCACAGTACTTGCTCTCGTCTAAGAATCAGCTCTGCCACCGCAGCATCATCCAAAGAACCGATATAGCGAACGGAAACCCGGCGCAATTTTTCATAAAGCTTTGGCGGTTCTGGTGCTAATTCGCGCAGTTTTGTAAAACCATTATCAAATCCATCTTCCTCGCGCAATGCAGGTTGAGTTGCGGTACAGAGCACGATGCTGCTGCGGTAGTTCAATGCAAGTTCATCTAACATTGCAACACAAGGTTGCAAAAACTTCAGTGGCAGGGTTTGAGCTTCATCCAGAATAACCACACTACCGGCTATGTTATGTAACTTCCGACAGCGCGAAGGTCGATCTGCAAACAAGCTCTCAAAAAACTGTACAGCAGTGGTCACTACAATGGGAGCATCCCAGTTTTCCATCGCCAAACGGCGCTTATCCCCAGACTCCCAAGCGGTTTTAGGGTCTTCTTCAAAGGCACAGTGATGTTCAAGCACCGCATTGTCACCCAAAGCACCAAAGGCGGCCCGGAATACCTGAGCAGTCTGCTCTACGACACTGGTAAAAGGAATGACGTAAATAACCCGCTGTAAACCATGTTTGATAGCATGATCCAGCGCAAACGCTAGCGAGGCCAGAGTCTTGCCTCCGCCGGTAGGCACAGTCAGTGAAAACAACCCTGGTTTATCATCTGCATGTGAACGAACATTGGTCAGTATGTCAGCACGAATGCGGTTCAATTCACTATCAGCATTAAAACTCTTCAATCGATAGTCTAACCGATCACGCAATGCTTCTAGAGTCGGTAAATGCTCCGTTCGGCGAGGTTCTTTACCTTCAATTTTTCGATAAAATTCATCTGTATCAATAAAGTCGGCGTCAACCAAGCAAGAAAACAGCATTCGCCCCAAGAGTGTTAACTGAAATGCACCACGTTCGGCCTTAATTTCGAATTTATGCGGAAATGCCAGTTTGCTAGGTAAAGCCAATTCTCGTTGCCATTCACTAAGCAACTCTGGCAATGCATCGTTCCTTATCCGTTCATCAAGTGGTGTGCGAGACTGCCCATTCGTGCCATTTGCTAAACCAGCATGGTGCCCTGCAATAGCATAAGCTATTAACAAACCAGCTTGCCCATAATGCTCTACAGCAACTTTTGCCCCCCAAGTAGCATGATCAACTTTATTTCCACCCTCTAATCGCCTCTGAAATGCTCTTGTGTATTTGCCAAGATCATGCAGTTTTCCTTGTGCTTCAGCCATGGACGATGCACCAAAAACATCGGCGAATTCCGCCGACATTTTGCCAACCGAATTCAAATGGTCGAGTAGTAACTGCCAATCAGATTTGTCTTCTTTTTCAGTTGAGTGTGCATAAAAGTTCATTTGCTAGCCCTCAAACCTTCGTGGTGCTTTCGAATAGGATTGTTGTCAACAGCGATCTAAATGTTGGTTTGGATTTAATAGCTACAAAAGCCAAAGCGCCAACTTCCAATAGATGAGTTTTCACACTTTGGTGGTTAAGACCATCTTTTGCTGGATGAGCGATAAAGCATGTGTTCCATTCACCTGTTTTGGTCATTTAACCACCGTCCTTGAATTCAATACCTAACACCACCCTACTCAACAATCCCCATAACCGCAACACTGCACAAAAAACCACTACATTCACTGAACAGGTGCGTTTTTTCAGCGTTGACTAAACAACCATGGCGCCAATTCGGCATGGTTGTGCAGCACCAGTTGTTGTGATTCCGGGGAGTGTTGTTCGGGTTTGAGGCTGACTTGCATTTCTTGGAGCAGGTATTGTGCGAGGCAGGCGCGGGTGGGTAGGCGTAGCATGCCGTCGGTGAGGCGGTAGTCTTCGGCGATGACTTGTTGTTGGGCGGTGGAGAGGCGTGGATCGGGGGTGAGTTGAATTTCCAGCTGCGTTTGCCAGCCGGGGTCCTGGGCGGCGCCGAATTCGGATTTATCCAAGAGTTCGGCGTCGCCACGAAAACGGCTCAGCACAAAATCGCGGTATTGCCGGTGTTTTTCATCGTAACCGCGCACATGCCAGCGCAGGCCGGTGCGGACAAAATGATGAGGGGCGATGATTCGGCCTTCGGCGGTGGGGTTGGTGAGCGATAAATAGGCTAAATCGACCCGCAGCTGTTTGCGCATGGCTTGCACCAGAATGCGGATCAGGCTGGGTTCAATCGAGCGCGCAGGTAGCGTTAAGGCGTAAAATGGCCATTGGCTGCTGTCGCGGTCGCTGGAAATTTCCAGGTAAGTTTGCTGTGATAAGCTCAGCCAGTTCAGGTATTCCACTACGTCGCCGGAAATCAGCTGGCAGCAAAAATCTGCAGTGGGTCGGAAACCTTTGATACTGGCATCCAGTTGTAATTGCTGAGGATAAAGTTTTTGGTAACTGGCTAAATCGGCTTGCGCCTGACCGCGGCCAAGTGCCATATGTTTGATTAAATGGCTGGTACAAACCCGACCTTCCCACCAGGCCAATAATTCAATCAGCCAATACCGTTGCGTCAGTTCGAGTTTTGCTTTCATTGCACTTCCTATGCAGTGGTCGTTGTTGTGATTAACGATTCACCTTACAAGGAAATAACTGGGTCGCAAAATAATTTGTCTGTTGTATCCGTTGATAAATTTGAATTTTTAAAATTAAAAACCGTCTGTTAAAGGGAAAAGCAGATGATGAAATTGGCATGGTTCAATACAAAAAACGAGGCCAGATTAAACTCTGGCCTCGTTTTTTAATTCAACAGTTTTTGTTCAGATCTTGGTCAGACGACGGCGTAAAGCCAGCACCAACAAACCTAACCCCAATACCGCCACGGTTGGCGCTGCCGACACTGCGGCTGTTGGGGTGGATGCAGCCTGAGTGACCACCACATCATCAATAAAGTTTCCGACGGTGCCGGAGGTTAATGACGTAAAACGGATGGTGCTGCTGGTGCTGTCGGCGACAAAGCTGCCGCTAAATTTGTTCCAGGCACTGGTGCTGTGTTGTTTGACCAGCGCTTCGACGTTACCAATGCTAAACAGGAAAGATTCTTTGGTATTGGCACGGGCGCGGTAATAAAACGAAAAATCATACAGCTGACCGATGGTGGTGGCGAAGGTTTGATGAATTGACCAGGGACCGTCGTTTTTACCGTCGGCATTCAGTTCGGCGTGCTGCTTACCTTCCGGAGCCAATACACCATTCAGGTGATGCCAGATTTCAATGTTGCTGCCTTGCCAGCCAGCGACCTGTTCGGCACTGAAGTAGCTCCATTGGTTGTTTTTCAGCGGATTCGCTTCAAAACCGCCATTCACAATTAAGGAGGCTTGCGCGCTTGTCGTAACGACGGTAGCGGCGAATAAAGTTGCTGCGGCAACCCACATTTTTAATCCAGAAAACTGCATACTTCTTCCTGCTCAAAAAAACAGCAACAACGCCATGGCCGCGCATTGTACTGATCAAAATCTGGTCTGAACAGTGCTTTTTTTAAGCAATCCACCATTCCTGTTTATCGTTCGATTAACTGTTTGATTGGCTTCGGAAAATAATTCTGGCTGGAAACCAATGAGGTCAAATCGAAAATCGATAGGGTCAGAGTCATTGATCACGGACGCCGTGATCAATGACTCTGACCCCATCGATTTTTCAATGACTCTGACCCTATTGATTAACGGGCGACAAACTCCAGCACCGTTGCATTAATGCAGTACCTTGGTTGGCCATTCGGACCGTCTGGGAAAACGTGGCCTAAATGGATACCGGATTGTTTGGCGCGAATTTCAACTCTTTGCATGCCGTAGCGGTTGTCAGGTTTTTCAATCACCGAACCTGCAACCGGTTTGGTGAAGGATAACCAACCCGTGCCGGAATCAAATCGGTCGCGGGTGTCGAATAAAGGCGCGCCACTGAGCTTGTCAATAAACACGCCATCCGGGGTGTTTTTGAAAATCTGGTATTCCTTACAAAACCGGCTGTCGGTGCCCTTGTCAAAAGCCACATTAAAAGCTTCCGATTCGCCCAGCTTAAAATGGCCGAGCGCTTGGTAGAATTCTGCCGCGGTCATCCGGCCCTGACGGCCAAACACTTCTTTGCCCTGCTCTAAAAACAAAATGGTCGGTGTGGCCCAGGTGGGTGTTTCAATTTTCAAGCCGTCAAGCTGCGAGGCGGTACGAAAAGTCATTGGAATCGACCCTTGATACGCATTGGCGACTTCTTGTTTAAACTGCTCGCAATAAGGGCAATAGCCTTCAGCATCAATCACCAAAATCTGCTTACCCTGCATCAACTTACTGTTGTCGATGCTGGTTTTGGCCGCTGGTAGCCCTGACGCAAACTTCACCCCGGTTGCATGATCAGGGCAATAGCCATTGGGATTTTTCGCTAAATAGTCCTGATGATAGTCCTCTGCTGGGTGAAAAGCATCCAACGCTTTGATTTTAGTTGTTATTTCTCCATACCCTTCCGCCGTTAACCTGAGCTGGTAGGCGGCTGTCACCTGCTCTGCGATCTGTTGCTGCCGGTTATCGCCAAACAAAATAGTCGAGCGATATTGGGTGCCAATATCATTGCCTTGCCGGTTAAGCTGCGTTGGGTCGTGCATCTCATAGTAAAATTGCAGGATCTGTTGCAGACTGATCTGCACCGGATTAAAAGTGACCTGCACCACTTCGGCAAAATTATCCGGATTATCTTGATGCTTGCGTTTGGTAATTTCCCGATAAGTCGGCGCTAAACCACGACCATCCGCATAACCGGATACTGCATCCACCACACCTGGCAACGCCTGATAACGCTTTTCCACTCCCCAAAAACAACCGGCGCCAAGCACAATAGTTTCCAATTGTTTACTGGCTGGCATCGGTTTGGATAAATCGACTGAACTTCTCGTCGCCGCCTCAGGCTGGCGTAGCAAGGTGCTGCTGAGCAGCGTGCAAAGCAGCAGTAGCCCTGCCATCGTCGTTAGATATCTTCGCATGTTCATTGGTTGCTCCAAAGCCGAATAATGTAATCTTGCGGTGACGGGTCTGCTGCCACCTGGCAAATAGAAGACAGCCGCGACTGCAGATAACTTTCAGCGGTGTGCGAATGTTTTTTCTGGACGCTGCTTTTGTCTCTGAACATGATTACGTTGACACCGGACTTGCAAGATCAATCTCGTGCCCGGTGACCTAAGACCGGAGTTCCTGCGGCCCTGAACAGGATGAACATCCGCTGTCAGCGATGGATGCTGGTTTTCACTCCGATTTAGCCGTCACTTTAATTTGTTCCAGGCCCGACAGCGGCGGGTCCAGCATAAAATCCAACTGCACTCTTGCGCCTTTGTATCCGGCGCGGCTTGGTTGATAGGTCCACTGGGTTAAGGCCGTGATCGCTTCCCTCTCAAAGGTATTCGCAGGCTCTGCTTTGATAATTTTCACATCGCTGACATGGCCATCCGGGTGAATGTCAAATTGTGCCTGCACATAACCGCTGATCCGCTGCGCAGCGGCTTGGATGGGGTACTTCGGCTCGATCCGTAGTTGTGGCCGAGGCGGTTCAGCAACAGCATACCCGGTTTGCTGCAGCCATAAAGCACTGCCGGCCACCAGTGCTAAACCGACGAGCACCAGGCTTTTGCTAAAGCCAGCTGCATGTTGCAACTGGATTAAACGCTGTTTCATCAGGTGTTTATCTGTGTAGTGATAAATCAGAGGCTGCCAGGTCGAGGCGGGCTGCTGTAAATTGCTGACCAGCGCATAACCATAAGCAATCCGATCTTGTTGGTGGGCATCTTTGAGCACCACTGCATCACATGCCAGCTCCTGATCTTGCCGGTAACGGCGGTAGGCAATCCAAATCAAAGGGTTAAACCAGCAAAGTATCAACAGTGCCAACGCCAGATAGTTCCAGTGCAAGTCACCACGCTGCCAATGGGTCAGTTCGTGCCGAAGGATCAACTGCTGTTGTTGCGGTGTAAAACGACGACAAAAATCCTGTGGCAACAACACCGTTGGCGTAAAGAAACCGCTGATATGCGGCCCGGCCAGTTGATCGCTTTGCAAATAGCGGACTGGCGGACTCAAGGGAGCGAAGGCTGGCATCGGTCGGGCTTTGGCAAGTAAGCCTCGCAGGGCAAGCTGCAGCAAGACCATAACCGTCACCACCGCCATCGCCCCTACCAGCCACACCCAATTCAGCCACTGATACTGTAACAGCTGCTGCTGAACCTGCTGCACCTGTTTGGCGACATCTTTCACGACCACCACGTCCACCGTTGCCACCGCCCAAGGCAGATGACTGGCCAGCGCGGATGTTAACAATAACAACGGCACGCTTAGCCAGAAGGCGTAGAGGGTCCGGGCGCCCAGCGCCATGAGCAAGGGTCGGTGCAACAGGAGTAACAGCAACAACAGCATCGACAATGCTAACTGTTGTGCCAAAATCCAGCTAATCATCAGCTTTGCCTTGCTGTGCTTGTTCCCAATCGGCAATCAGTTGCTTCAGCTCATCAATGTCGTTGGGCTGCAGTTTTTTACTGGCGGCAAAACCGGCCACCAAAGGCGCGATCCGCCCTTCAAACACCCGGGCAATAAAACTTTGACTCTCTTTGCGTTGATAATCGTGTTGCTGCAATACCGGACTATACAGATAAGAGCGGCCATCTTTTTCGAAGCTGACCGCCCCTTTGTTCACCAACCGATTCAGCAAGGTCTTCACCGTTTTTTCATGCCACTCACTGGCATCGGCTAGCACCTCGACCACCTGATTCGCGGTTTGCGGCGCTCGTTGCCACAATACTTTTAACACTTCTAATTCTGCCGGACTGATATCTTTCACCAAAACCTCGTCGATTACGGATGTAATAAAATTATCTTACATCCGTAATCGATAAGCGCAAGGTGATTTCGGCTAAATACTCAGGACAGCAATAAGACAAGCATGATCAAATGGCAAGCAACCACCACCCAGGTCAGGCGGCGCCGTAATTGCAAGTACGAGGGATGGTATTGTTCATCCAGCGCAAACCAGCGCTCACCCAATCGCAGCGCGATAAACAACAGCAGTTCAATCGCCAGGGTATAAGCCGCCGGTAGTAAACCAGCAAGAAAACTCAACACCGGTAAACTCACTGCAAAGAGTGCTAACGCCCGGACGGATCCCTGCTGCGCCCACACCGGCCACAATACCCCCGCCATAAAACCCAGGATAATGGCGCTATAACGCTGAAATAGCGTCAACGCGTCCAGTTGCGGCAAGAGCGGAAAAATCGTCAATAAGGTCAGTAAAATAAAGGGCAACAGCCCGAGGTAGCCTAACCATTGCAGAAAACGGACTGAGTGCATGAAGGTGATCCCTGATTGCTATACATCAAGGCTTACGCTGCAAGATGGTAGCTAGATCTGTCAATCGACATCAGTCAGGCACCGCACAAATCGCCCTGAGTCGCAAATGGCACATGAGGCGCTTCGCGGGCACTGACTTAAAAACCAGCCTGCCCCAGCACCACACCGATAAAAATCACCAACCCGACATAGTGATTATTCAGGAAGGCTTTAAAACAGCCAGCACGACCCTGCCGGGCCAGACGATGCTGGTAAATAAACAGCAGCAGTGCCGCCACTAACGACAAATAAAACGCCTGACTGAGCCCAGCCAATGCGCCAGCCCACTCCAGTAACGCCAACATCCCTAACTGCAGAATAGCGATGATAAAGAGCGCATAACGGCCAAATAACCGGGCTGTTGATTTGATACCAATTTTTTCGTCATCGTCTTTATCGACCATGGCATAAAACGTGTCGTACGCCACAGTCCAAAGCAAGTTGGCAGCATAAATCAACCAGACCAACAACGGCAATTGGCCCTGAATGGCCATAAAACTCATCACCATCCCCCAGCTAAACGCCGCACCAAGCACCACTTGCGGCAGATGCGTATACCTTTTCATAAAGGGATAACTGGCAGCCAGCGCCACGGCCACCAGAGCAAGCAAGGCCGATTGCCAGTTCAGAAACAGCAATAACGAGGCTGATAACGCCAATAACACCCCAAATAGTTGCAAGGCTTCCGAGCTGCTGACCGCGCCGGTCGCTAGCGGCCGCTGTTTTGTGCGCTCGACGGCACCATCAAAATTGCGATCGGCATAATCGTTAATCACACAACCCGCGGCACGCATCAGCACCACCCCAAGCGTGAAAATCAGCAGCATGTCAAAGGCAGGTAACCCATCGCTTGCCAACCATAAGGCCCAGTAGGTTGGCCACAACAGCAGGTAGGTGCCGATGGGCTTATCCAGCCGCATCAGCAACCGGTAGTCACGCCATTTTGACGTTTGCAGTTGCCAGTTCATTGCTTAAATAATCCTGCTAAAAACACTTCCTGTACCAGTAATTCATGCTGTTGCAGGGCAAAGAATGACCGCCTCGCCCAGACTTCCGGCTGGATGCCAAGTTCGGGCAGTACTAAACCTTGGGCAAAACAAGCGACTTCGATCTCGCCCCGAACTAAATCCGGTTGCTGAAAAATATAATCGCCCAGTGGCTGCTCGCCGAGATCGGCCAGCGGTGTCAGCGCCTGCAAGGTGTGATCAGGTAAAAAACTCTGACCGAACACACAAGGTTGCTCCCCCAGATACAAAATCACTTGCCGCTGCAGACCCAACCGGGTCTGCCAACGGTCAGCTAACGCTTCCGGCAAGGCTAAGGTTTGCTCATTGAGCAGCTGTAACCGAAAACCAGGTTGATAGGATTTGAGTTTCTGCGTCAAAGAACCTGGACATAATAGCCAGGGTTCAACTGCAGCCGGCAGCGCGGTCGAATGTACTGGCGGCACATACCAGCCGCTATAACGGAAAATCTCATCACACTTCATCAATCACATCGGGCAGTTAGCGCAAAATTGCCGGCATCATAACAAGTCCATCGCCATTTTTCAGCTGATGCCAGAGTCAACCGTGACAAAAAGCCGGCGCTTGATTACCCTCAGCAGACTATCCACATCAGCGCTAACCGGAGGACCACATGCAACAGGCTGATATCGTGATTATTGGTGCAGGCCATGCCGGTTATCAATTAGTCAAAGAAATCCGCAAGTTGGACGCCGGCAAACCGATCCTGTTGCTCTGCGCAGACAGCGGAGATTATTACTCCAAACCGTTGTTATCCAATGGTTTTAGTAAAGGAAAAACGGCGCAAGCGCTGGTTCAGAAAACGGCAGCAGCCATGGCGCAGGACTATCAAATCCAAATCCGGAGCGGCTGTGAGGTTTGGCAAATCGATGCAGAACAACAAATACTACATTGCAATCTGGGCGATATTGCTTATCAACAACTGGTTCTGGCTACCGGCGCCAGTGCAATAACGCCGCCCTTGCCTGCAGCGGCACTTGCTATCAGTCAACCGATCAACGATTTAAATGATTATCAACGTTTTTTGCAGCGTGTTCAGGGGAAAAAAGACATTTGTATCCTCGGCGCCGGTTTGGTTGGCATTGAGTATGCAAACGACCTGGCAAGTGCCGGCTTTCAGGTTTCGGTGATCGCCTTAGAACAACAACCGCTGGCTCAACTGATGCCAGCTGCGCTGGGCGACAAACTGACGCAAGCACTGGCCGCACTCGGGGTCAGGTTTTATTGGGGCAGTCCGATAGCACAAGCCGAGGCGCACGGCGATCATTGTGAACTAACGCTCAGTGATGGTCGTAGTTTGAAGACTGAATTGATATTGTCCGCAATCGGCTTGCGGCCCAATACTGAACTTGCAAAAAAAGCGCGGTTAGATTGTGGCAAAGGCATCAAGGTTGACCAATATTTACGAAGTTCGGTCGCAACTATTTATGCGCTGGGTGATTGTGCGGAAATTTGTCAGCAAGTTCTGATGTACATTACGCCGATTAACTTGTCTGCCAAAGCGTTAGCAGCCACCTTACTCGGACAACCGACACAGCTGCAGCTTCCGGCCATGCCGGTTTTGGTGAAGAGTCCGGCGCTGCCTGTGGTCAGCTGCCAGAATCGGCAACCTGACCAGAGTCATTGGCAAATCAGCGGCGAAGGTAATGATTTACAAGCGTTATGGTTCGATGCAGATCAACAATTGCAGGCCTTTGCACTGACCGGGAAAATGGTCGGACAACGGATGCGTTTAATCAAACAAATGGCCGATTTACTTCCGGTAGCAGGATAGCCAGCGTCAGACGACTCAGGTACACTTGTTAACAGAATCAATCGACTTACAATCAGTGTGGTTTAGATGAAAAACATATATGCGCTGTTGCTGATAGTTGTCAGCAGTATAATTTGCCAGCCGGTTGTGGCACAGGAAGCCGCCGCCCCTGCCAAACCTAAAGCAAAAGTGGTGTATTACGGTTTTGATCCGGACATCGTCACCAATTACGTGACCAGTGGGCAAAAAAGTCTTGGTTATGTCCGGGTGACCATGGAGCTGATGATCAAAGACGAAAAGTTTTTACCGATGGTCGAGCACCACGAACCAATGATTTTAAACGCGATTGTTAGTGTCTTTGGCAAAGAATCAGAAGACGCGGTGAAATCCCTGACAGGTCGCGAGGAAATCCGGTTAAAAATATTGAATCAACTCAATGAGTTGATGACCAAGGAAACCGGTGCTGCCGTGGTACAGGATGTGTTGTTTACCAAGTATCTGTATCAGTAATCACAGCCTTGTGGTGGATAAGCAAAGCGCCATCCACCCTCTCGCAACATCAAAGGACCTTGTAGGGTGGATAAGCGAAGCGCCATCCACCATATCACCATCCACCACCTCACCACGCCCTCTGATGGTTCACCGGGGGCACTTTTTTGTTGTTCTCGCAAAGCTTTAACGCGATCATATTTAAACCGGCAATCTACTGCTGCTTGGCCGTTTTTGGAGCAAGGCAAACCCAATACCGGTGAGCAGACCTGCCAAATGCGCCCAATTCGCCGTGTTCACCCAAAGCAGATCAGCAAACCCCAACCCCAGGAACAGCAGTGCGATGCCAATATCCACATGACTTAACCGTACCTGCGGACTTTGAAATCGCCAACCATAGCACCAGGCAAAACCCAGCACCGCATACGCGACTCCGGATAACCCACCAAATTGGTCATTATGTAGCAGAAATTGCGCCGTGTTGCTGAAAAAAGCGGCACCAATCGATAACAACACCAGCACCGATGAGCCTAAATGGACTTCAATCCGCCCGGCAAACAACCACCAGGCCATCAGATTAAACATCAGATGCGCCACACTAAAGTGCAAAAGCGCAGGCGTCAGCCAACGGTAACTGACCCAATCTTGTTGCAACTGCCAGGGACTAAAAAATTTCAGCTGGTGATAGACAACACCAGGCCAGATTTGTTGGGCGATAAACACCAGCACACAGAGCAGTGCGATGCTTTGCGTCCAGAAGCCAGCCATGCTGCGCATGCGTTGCCACACTGGGGTCAAACCTAAACTGCCGCTGGTTGCGGCTGGCTGATTATGCTCCCAGGCAGCACTGCTGTATTTAGGGTGATCCGGCTGCTGAATAAACAGTGCCAACTCTTGCTGCACCCATGCAGCACAACTTGCTTCAGCATAGAGCTCAGCCCGCTCTGCTGACACCACCACCACGCTTACCGGCCACTGCTGACTCAGGCAATACGCGGCAAAAGTCTGAGCAGCACTGGCTGAATTCAGCTCTGCCAATTTCAGCATCGTCGGTCATTCCGCGCTGCTGACGTGAGGGAAATTATGGCGCCAGCCTTCAAAGCCGCCATCCATGCTGTACACCTCTTCAAAACCCTGTTGCACCAGATATTGCGCTGCCCCTTGGCTGGAATTGCCGTGGTAACACACCACCACCACCGGCTGCTCAAAGTCATGTTGTTGGGTAAACTGCAATAAAGTGCCGTTGGTCAGATGAAAAGCCCCTTCAATATGAGCCGCACTAAAACTTTGCTCGTCGCGGATGTCGGCTATCACAATCTCGCCTTGCTGTAATCTGGTAAAAGTATCGGCAACGGATATATGTTTAAACTCTTTCATACGATAATGATTCCTCTGTGCGATCGGTCGCATGGTAACCCAGTGACGATAAAATAGCAGCTGCCGGCATTTTAAAACGGTACAAAGGTAAGCGCTTTATTTGCTATTAATTTAATGTTAACGATGCTAGATTAATTTTTACTTAATTTGTGTCAACACGCAGGAGACCCCATGAGCAGCCTGATCACTTTAGTTATCATCGGCCTATTGCTGTTATATGTAATCAATATTTTCAACCAGTTAGTTAAACTCAAAAATCGTTTTCAAAATGCATTTGCTCAGATTGAAGTCCAGCTTAAGCGCCGTTATGACCTGATCCCAAATCTGGTAGAAACGGCCAAAGGCTATATGGCGCATGAGCGCGAGACCTTAGAGGCGGTGATCCAGGCGCGCAATGCTGCATCGGCTGAACTGAAAGTCGCTTCCAGTAATCCGGGCGACGCCGGGGCTATCGGCCAACTGGCGGGTGCTGAAGCGACGCTGCAGGGCGCGATGAGCCGTTTTAGTATGGTGATGGAAGCTTATCCGGATCTCAAAGCAAATCAAAATATGCTGCAATTATCGGAGGAGCTCACCAGCACCGAAAATAAAGTTTCATTTGCCCGCCAAGCATTTAACGATGCCGTTACGGAGTACAACAGCTATCGGCAGAGCTTCCCTCCGGTATTTTTTGCCGGATTTTTTGGCCATCATCAGGATGCCAAATTACTGGAGTTTGCAGACAGTGCAGCCATTCAAGCCGCGCCTAAAGTGAGCTTTTAACCATCGTGGCAGTCGATTTTTTTAAAGCGCAGGATCAAGCGCGCCGCAACACCAAGCTACTGGTGCTGTTATTCGGACTCGCGGTTTTCTGCCTGTTGTTGCTGACCAACCTGCTGTTGCTCGTCAGCTTGGGACTGCTCAGCCCAGAACAAAGCCAGCTGCTCTTGTCGCCGGACCATCCATTGTGGTGGTCCGCCTTACCCTGGCCGGTGATGGGCTGGACCAGTCTGTTGATCTTGCTGCTGATTGGGATCGTCGTGGCACTGAAACGTGCCGAGCTGCGCCAGGGCGGGCAGGTTGTTGCCAGGGCGCTTGGCGGTACCCGCCTTGACCATCAGCTTGCTGATCCCAAACAGCGTATGTTACTGAATGTCGTCGAAGAAATGGCAATTGCCGCCGGCGTACCGGTGCCACCGGTGTATTTGATGCCGGAAGCGGGGATTAATGCTTTCGCGGCCGGATATGCGCCATCGGACGCCGTTATCGGCATCACCGAAGGCTGTCTGAATCAGCTCAATCGTGACCAACTGCAAGGGGTGGTGGCGCATGAATTCAGCCATATTTTAAACGGCGACATGCGGATGAACATCCGGTTAATTGCCCTCCTGCAAGGAATTCTGTTTATCGGCCACGCCGGTTATTATTTGCTACGTAGTAGCAGCCGATCGGCCGCGGCCGTTCGGATTGGTGGCTCCCGCTCGAAGAATAACAACGGCGGCGGCATTTTTATTCTCGCCATCGGCCTGATGCTGCTCGGTTATTTGGGATCTTTTTTCGGCAATCTGATCAAAGCAGCAGTCAGTCGTCAACGCGAATTTCTGGCAGACGCCAGCGCAGTGCAGTTCACCCGAAATCCACAGGGGATCGCCGGTGCATTAAAAGCAATTGGTGCCATGGGCCTTACGGGAAGCCGGATCAAACATCCGAATGCGGATGAAATGAGTCATTTGTTTTTTGGCGAGGCGATTTCACGCTGGACCAGTTTGTTTGCGACTCATCCGCCCTTGGCCGAACGGATCAAGCGGTTGGATCCGGCCTGGCTTGGAAAATTTCCTTCCGCGGCCCCCCCCCAACAGTCTGCAGCAGGCATAACATCGCCAACTGGCTCTGCAGACGTAAGTACAGGCTCGACGTCCGGTTATACTCAGGCACAGCAGATGCTGGCCGCAATCCCGGCTTTACTTTTACACAGCAGTCGCCACCCACCGGCGGCACCGGCTTTAGTCTGCGCTTGCCTGTTGCAGCCAGAGCATCTGCCCCGCCAGCTGCATTTTATCAAAGAGCTCGGCAGTCCAACGCTATTAGCCGACGTCGACCGGCTTTACGACCAGGTGAGCCTGTTGGCTGCCCGGCAAAAATTACAGCTATTGCAATTAGTGATCCCAGCACTGAAGCAACTGAGCGCACAACAATTCCACTATTTGCTGCAATTGGTTGAAGCTTTGGTCCATTGTGACAACCAGCAGGATTTATTGGAGTGGAGCTTGCTTTGCTGGCTGGAGCATTGTGTCGGAAGTCAGTTTGATCCGGACCAGGTGTATCGCGGCGATCGGGCTAGCCGGTTGACCCAGGTTGAAGCTGCCGCGTTGGCACTTTTGAGTGTTTGTTCCCGGCAAAATGGCGATGCCAAGGCGCAACAGCAAGCATGGCAGGCGGGACTACTGGCCTTAGGACTTCCGGCAACAACCGCAGAACCAGCCGCCGACCTGGTCCATTTAAAAGCCATGCTGCCACATCTGATTCAAACTGCACCCATGCTTAAAAAACAACTTTGGCAGATGCTGAAAGCGGCTATCCTCGCTGACCAGCAGCTCAATCCGCAGGAAGGGTTGCTGGCCGATGCGCTGGCTTTGTTACTCGAAATTCCAAAACCTGACCTGCTGTAGCACTCAGAAGATTTCGGTTTGGCAAAGCGCTGATTGCAAAGTATTTTTGCCGCTGCTTCACTGAAATCCAGTCTTCCTGCCGCGGCAAGGTTGCGGTGGGTCGATGGATTATTCAGCGGCGATTGCCAATTTATGCTTTAGCTCTGCCGCGGGCTTAGGTAGAATGTGCGCCCTTTAGGATGTGGACCCAGCCCAATGTCAGATCAACACCTGTATTTAGTGTACGACGCAGCCTTTGACGATATGGACGCCGAAGGCTGTCCGGCGTTTGGTTATGTGCTGCTGTTTAATGAACAGGATGTTGCTGACTATCAATCGGGCGAAAACCCGCCATTCCCTGCGGTTTCGCTGCTATTTACCGATCATGCCGATGGGTCTATCAGCGGTGATTTATTAGGCTGGGCGCAGCTCGACCATGAGGTATTCCAGAGCTTCCCGTTGGGCTATTTCTTTATGTTGATGGAACAGGCAGCTCAGGTTGCCATTAATGCCTACCGGCAGGTCGGCCAGGTGCCTGATCAGCTGGTTGCCTTAAACTTACCACAAGATGATTTAATTCAATTTGACGTGCAATTCGGCGAGCTGAAACTGTCCGATAGTGATGCGGAATTACAATTGGCACAACAAATGATGGTTGGCCGCCCTTATCTCGATTCCTAACGTCATTGATGGTTTTAAAACTATGCGAGCAGCTGTGGTGAAAATCACACACCAACGGGGCAAACTTCAGACAGCTTCTGTCAACCCAGCCGAGAAAATTGAGCGAAGTATCAGGCGATCTTTTCCACTGCGATAAACGACCTCTGCGGACATCCAAATCCCTATAGTTTCCGTACTCCCCGCATTCTCAATTCAGAATTCATTCAGATGGCCCACCACAAACTACATCTGCCGGTCAAAATTTGTGCTCACTGTGGCCGCCCTTTTCACTGGCGCAAAAAATGGAAGCTGAATTGGCCGCAGGTACGTTATTGTTCTGAGCGCTGCCGGCAACGGAATTAGCCTGAACAAGATGCACACCAAATCTGGGTTGCGTCACTGCCTAAAAAAGCTTCTAATGTTAAAAAACATAAACGGAAGCAAATATAATGAAAATAAAAGTCTTGTGCGCACTGTCTCTCCTCAGCTGTACCTGGTTCAGCTATGCGTATGATTTAACCCAGTTACAAGCTCAGCTCGACCGCCAGCAGTTTAAAAAACTCTATCAAGCGGTAGAGCAACTGCCACAAACCGCGACTCAGGCAGAATTACGGGTGATGCAAGCGAAAGCGATGTTGTCATTACAAGATGACGAAGCATTAGAAGCGTTAATGCCAACCCTACTCAAAGACTTCCCAAACCATCCAGAACTGATTTACCTGGCGAGTGCTAATCAATTTAATCTGGCGCAATCGGGAAGTCTGTTCGCGGCTCCGGGTCGGGCGAAAAAAGGGTTAGCTTATCTGCAACAGGCGGCCAAGCTGGAACCTGACAATGTTAAATTTCAAAAAGCGCTGATTAGTTTCTATTTAAATGCGCCGGGCATTGCTGGCGGTGACGAAAAGGAGGCCAAACGACTCGCCGATCTGCTACTGACCAAGGATAGCGTGCAAGGGACCATCGCCCAGGCGGACATCCTGGCGAAAAATGAAAAAACAGCCGAAGCGCAGGCGTTGCTTGATACTCAATTAAGCACTGCGCCGGATAATACCGATTTGTTAGAGGCCAAAGCGAGTTTACTGTCTCGGCTAAACAAAGCTGCTGAAGCCTTTGCCCTCTATCAAAAAGCACTAACGCTATACCCAACCGAACTCGAAAAGTATGAAAGTCTGTATCAGCTAGGCCGTTTAGCTGCGGTGGAAGGGCAGGACCCGGCCACCGGGATCGAAGCGCTGGAGCAGTATCTGGCGTTTTATCAGGACAGCGACAACCCGAAATATCCCTGGGCCAGATTGCGGTTAGCACAGATTCAACTCCGTCTGAATGACAACAGCGCAGCTGCCGCCACAATCGAGCCCTTGCTCGCCGTCAAGCAACCACAAGAGCGGCTGCAAAAAGAGCTGAAGTCATTGCAAAAACAGCTAAAATCCAAAAAAAGTTAAACGCAAGCTCCGCTCATCAAAGCCTGCTCAGCACGGCAATTCGCGGGAGGATTGCCGTGCTGATTTTATCTGCGACTGAAATTCGCATCTCCGGGTTGTTTGGGTATACTACAATTTTTTCCTGGACAGGCCGGAGTTCGCCGTATGGTCAAACCTATAGATATGTCGATGGTCGAAAATGCTTTGGCTGGTTTTACGATTCCGCCACAGCCAGAAGTTTTAATTCGGATCAAACAGGAAATTGAACTGGAAGATCCCGACATCAACACCATCGCGGCGTTAATTAATATGGATGTTGGTATTGCTGGATTTACCCTTAAAGTGGTGAATTCGGCTTATTTTGGGTTACGCCGCAAAATCAGCTCGATTGAGCACGCCTGTAAATTTCTGGGTTTAAACCGCGTCATAAAGCTGGTGAGTAGTGTGGTCCTGCGGTTTACTCTTAGCGACGGCCGCTCCGATCCCTTTACTCTGAAGCTTTGGAACAGTGCAATGAATGTTGGTAGTGCCGCGATGTTGATTGCACAGCAACTGCGCCTGGGCAGCGACTGCGCTGACGACTGCTACACTCTGGGACTGTTTCACAATGCCGGCATGAGTCTGATCCACGCCCAGTTTCCGGATTACGCCAAAGTGTTGAAAGTTGGCTTGAGTCAGCAACTGCCGTTTATCAGCATCGAACAACGTTATTTCCATACCAGTCACGATACCCTGGGCTATTTGATTGCTCAGGCTTGGGGTTTGGCGCCTGAGATCGCCGCGGTGATCGCCGCTCACCACCAGCCAGAACAGGTACTGTTTTCCACCGATTTATATGAAAAACGTTTGTTTGCCATTTTAAAACTGGCAGAGCATCTAACCGGGGAAGAAGCCGCGTTATTTGACGTATCGCAGGAACAAGAATGGCAACAACATGGTGAAGCCTTGCTGGATATTCTGGAATTAGACGAGATGCAATTACCCGATCTGGGGGATTATCTGCTGCAAAATGGCGTGGAGAATCATTTCCATCGCTGATGGGGCTGACCGGCAACTGGAACATCCGGTTGCCGACTGCACTTGACCACAACAGTCAGGTCATCTCGGGTTTATACCCTTATTCCTTGAAGATACGGGGTTGTTGGCCGCCTTCACTCACTGAGGCGTCAGTCCGACCCAGTCACATAGACAGCTATGCTCCTGAGGATTCGCTCAGTTGCCGCCTACCCGAATCTTCAATGATTTTGGGTAGATACCCTTATTCCTTGAAGATACGGGGTTGTTGGCCGCCTACCCGAATCTTCAATGATTTTGGGTATCCAGAGCGCCGCACAGTTTAAAAATAGTGCTCTAGGGCAACCGTTTCCAGGTTTCACGCTCGACCAGTTTTCCATCAGCAAAACGCTCGTTATGCCATAAATCGCCTTCCAGCCGGTAGACAAAACGATAGGTTTCACCAATCATCGGCGCATAAGATGCATACTGCGGCGTTTCACTGTAGTTTTGGCCTTCGAGGGTGATACTGCCAGCGGCAGCGGCGTAGAATTGGCCATCTTTATGGCTGATAAAGCTAAAGTGATAACCGCTGATCAGTTTTACTCCCTGCATGCTGGCTTTGGCGTAATCCAGCTGCTGACCTTGTTCATTCACTTCACCGGTCAGCAACTGCCACCGTCCTTCCAGTGGATGCGCCTGTAACTGCAGGCTGGCCAGTAACGGGAGTAGCAGGCTCACCCTGGCTAATAATCTCGTTGTTCCTTTCATCTCAATCTCCTGCTTGTGTCCCACTCTCGGCTGCTTCATGGTGAGGCAACCACCATAAAGCTCAAAAAATAAGCATACTCTTCAGTTAGTTAGCTGTCTACCATCCGCAGTCGCCAGCAGCAGTGCCCAGCGCGCCAGACGGTTGGGGTTAGCACCAGACTCTGGCCCGAAGTTGAATTTGAATACGTATTCATCTTGTTGTTCACGCCGATTCAAGTTATCAAGTCGGGCACAAGAACAAAACGGCTCCCAACAGACCGTCACACTGGCTCATCTTTAGCATCCGGCAGAATTAAAGCCAAAATCTCAATTGATACTGCGACAAAACCGAGCGCTAAGCGAATGTTTGCATCTGCTATGCTAGGTTCTGTCACGAGGCTCAACACCATTGAGGATTTGCGATGACACCACGACGAGTGAGTGAGTGAGACTGACGCTCCAGCCTGAGCGTCAGGGTATCAACCCCGCTTCCTGAAAGATTGCGGGGATAAAAGAACAAAAAATGTCTGATGATCACAACAGACTCAATTCAGGACGGGGATAAATAATGCAGCAAGCCAAGCCTAATCTCAGCTTTTGGCAAATTTGGAACATGTGTTTCGGTTTTTTAGGCATTCAGTTTGGTTTTGCGTTGCAAAATGGCAACGTCAGCCGGATTTTCCAGACTTTGGGGGCAAGTATCGATGAAATCCCCATCCTGTGGATTGCGGGTCCGCTCACGGGTCTGCTGGTGCAACCGATTGTTGGCTATTTCAGCGACCGGACCTGGAACAAATTAGGCCGCCGCCGTCCCTATTTCTTTTATGGCGCCGTGCTAACCACGGTGGCGCTGTTCTTTATGCCGAATTCGCCGACGCTCTGGATGGCTGCAGGTATGCTGTGGATCCTGGACGCCTCAATTAATATCACGATGGAGCCGTTCCGGGCATTTGTGGGAGACAATCTGAACAAACAGCAGCGACCGCTGGGCTTTTCAATGCAAAGCTTTTTTATCGGTGTCGGTGCGGTGGTTGCTTCGGCCTTGCCATACATACTGTCGAACTGGTTTGACGTTGCCAACACGGCCCCTGCGGGAGAAATTCCCGATGCAGTGAAGTATTCATTTTATGCCGGTGGTGTCGTGTTGTTTGTCGCCGTGATGTGGACGGTGATGAAATCAACCGAATATAGCCCAGAGCAGTTAGCTGCCTTTGATGAGGAACCAGAAACAGCAGCCGCACAGAGCCACAACGATCGTCGTTACTGGCGTTCCGGCACCCTCTTTACTTTAGTCGGCCTGGCTGCAACGATGGCGGTTTACCTGCAATCACTGGATAAACAACTGTATGTTTTAGGGGGCTGTTTGCTGTCCTTCGGGTTGTTGCAATGGGTAGTCAGCGCCATGAAAAACAGCGCTCAAAAGCGCCAGACGCACAACGAGCAGCATCAGCAAGGCATGCTGGTCCAGATCATCGATGACCTCTTTACCATGCCAACCACCATGCGCCATCTGGCGGTGGTGCAGTTTTTCTCCTGGTTTGCACTATTTTCGATGTGGATCTACACCACGGCCGCAGTGACGTCGGTGCACTATGGTAGCTCTGACCCTACCTCAGTCGCCTACAACGATGGTGCCGACTGGGTCGGTTTATTATTCGCGATTTACAATGGTTTTGCTGCGGTTGCGGCGATTCTCATTCCCTGGGTCGTTCGTAAGACGTCGCTGCAAATCAGTCATAGTCTGAATCTGGTGTGTGGTGCTTTGGGGCTGGCCGCATTTTTGTGGATCGAAGATCCAGCCTTGTTGTGGCTACCAATGATCGGTGTGGGGATCGCCTGGGCGTCTATTTTGTCTTTGCCTTACGCCTTACTGGCTGATTCCCTGCCAAGTCACAAGATGGGCGTTTACATGGGCATGTTCAATTTCTTTATTGTGCTGCCACAGCTGTTGGCTGCGTCAATCCTCGGTACCATGCTCAACCTGTTCTTCAATGGAGAAGCCATTTATGCGCTGGCCACTGGCGCTGCCAGTCTGGTGATCGCAGCAATTTATGTGCTGACCGTTAAAAATCATCCGGTCAACCACTAAGTAATACAGGAAGAAACCATGAAATTTGCTACCGCTTCAGCATTCTCTTTCCGGGTCAGCCTGCTGACTTCTGCATTATTACTGGGGGCTTGTCAGCCTGCCACCGACCCAAGCGCAACTGACAATCAACGGATTGCGCCAGGCGCTCCGGGACAAGCGGCAACCTGGTCCTACGCAGGGAAGACCGGTATCGGCACCTCCTATGAACAGTATATGGACGGCCAGTATCAGGATGCAGCACCCACCGGCGTCGTGTCTAAAGTCTGGTTTTCTTTGGCGAATGGCGTGGTCACCGAGACCATGTCAGGTTTGATCCACGAGGCACAAATCAGAGAGCTACAGTTTGTTGTCAAAGGTGCTGATTTTGTTGACGAGGAAAAAACTGCCACCCTTTCCAGCATTGATTATTTGCATAAAGATGCCGCTGGCCGGCCATTGTCGCTGGCCTATAAAGTGCTGAATAAAGCCCAAAATGGCCAATATGAAATTGAAAAACACATATTCACCGACCCCGATAGTCAAACCTTAGTGGTAAAAAGCTGGTTCAGACCTTTCGTCGACGGCCTGGAGCTTTATGTTTATCTGGATCCGGCGTTAGCCAATACCGGCAGCAACGACAGTGCCAGCGTTCAGGATGGTGTGATCAACGCCAGCGAAGCCAACAGCAGCCTGTCGCTGGTGGCAAGCCCGGCCTTTGTCAACACCCAGGTCGGCTTTGTCGGCATATCGGATGGCTTAACTGAACTGAAAAATCGCCAGCCGCTGGTTGGTTATCAATCGACAGGAAGCAGCGTTGGTAATGTCGGGGCACTGGCCCTCTTACCTGCGGTTGCCAAAGGCACCAGCGGTGAATTCAACCTGGTGTTGGGCTTTGGTCAAACCACAGCCCAAAGTACCGCTGCAGCACAGGGCACCTTGAAAAAAGGTCTGGATAAAGTTTTGGCCCATTACAACGGCGAAGGCGATGCGATCGGCTGGCAGGATTATTTGCAAAGTTTACCTGAGCTATCGACACTGAGCGCAACCACCATGGATCAGGGAAAGCTGCTGTATGCCAGCGCACTGGTGCTCAAAGCGCAGGAAGATAAAACTCATGCCGGTGCGCTGATTGCCTCACTCTCGAACCCTTGGGGCGATGTCAAATCTGCCGAGCAAAGCCAAACCGGTTACAAAGCGGTTTGGCCACGGGATTTTTATCAGGTGGCGATGGCGATGCTGGCGCTGGGTGACAAACAAAGCCCTAAAGTTGCCTTTGAATATTTACAGCAAGTCCAGGTAAGTGACAAAACACCGGGTTATCAGGGCGCACCAGGCTGGTTTTTACAGAAAACCCACGTTGACGGCACTTTAGAATGGGTTGGAATACAGCTGGATCAAACCGCCATGCCCATCATGCTGGGCTGGCGTTTATGGCAAGACGGTATTTTATCTGATGCCGAAATTCAGAACTGGTACCAGCGGATGCTCAAGCCTGCCGCTGACTTTCTGGCCAACGGCGGCAAAGTCAAACTGGACTGGAATGAGATTGAGTTAACGCCACCCTACACCCAACAAGAGCGCTGGGAAGAGCAAGCAGGTTATTCACCCTCCACTATCGCCGCCATTATCAGCGGTCTGGTCAGTGCTGCTGACATCGCAACTTTAGCCGGTGATAGCGAGGGCGCAGCCTTGTATCTGGCAAAAGCCGATGCATATCATCAAACGCTGGAAAGCCTGACCTTTACCACCGCCGGCAATCTGAACAAAGCGCCGGGCGATGGCCAGTATTATCTGCGGATTAACAGCAATCAGGATGCCAACGATAAAAGTTTGCTGGAAGACCGCAATGGTCAGGGTGAAATCAATGAAAGTGATGTCATCGACGGTGGTTTTCTGGAGTTAGTGCGTTATGGCGTGCGGCCGGCAAATCATCCGGCGGTGCTGGCGAGTCTGGGCGAACTAGACGATCAAAGTTTACCGGACGCCTTAAGAGTGAAGTATGAATTCAGCTTTGATGGCATCAACGGCACCTTGCCAGGGTGGCGCCGATATGGCTTGGATGGCTACGGCGAAGATATCGCCACCGGTCAAGGATATGCCAAAGGTCCGAATGATAGCAATCTGCCCACCCAACGCGGTCGGGTGTGGCCGATCTTCTCTGGTGAACGCGGTCATTATGAACTAGCACAGCTGCTGACGACGAAAGCAAAGCTTAATGCCGAAGACTTGCAGCCACTGCAGCGCAACTATGTGTTAGCGATGGAGCAATTTGCCAATGCCGGTCTGATGTTACCAGAGCAGGTTTGGGACAACGTCGGCAAGAATGATATGTATCAGTACACCCAGGGCAAAGGCACCAATGGTGCGACGCCGCTGGCCTGGAGCCATGCAGAATACATCAAGTTATTGCGCTCATTGTCCGATCAGAAAGTCTGGGATCGATATAGCCCGGTGGAATTGCGTTACAGCACGCAGCCATCGCAATAAACAAGATGCCTTGTGACCTTCTGGACGCAAGGCCTGAACCCGCTCTCCCGCTCCCGGTGTGTTGACGCGATGCAACCATCGGGAGTTTTTTACACTTTAAAACAAAACATGACCCTAATAGTAGGTGCGATAAGCAAAGCGCCATTGCACGACATGCGTGGCGTAACGTTTCAATTTGAAAGAATAGCGCTTTGCTGGCCAGCCTTTTTAAGGCTTGCACATTACGCCCAACAAAAGACAGCTACCAGCGATGCTGCCGCCAGAGCTGCTGCTGTGCCGCGGTCAAAAAGGTCCAGGCAATAAAGCGGCTTTGCTTGTGACCTTGCGCCATTTCCACCACCTGTTGCCCGGTCACACCCAGTTGCGTTAGCTTTGACTGCAGCTGCGGCAGATGTTCTTTTTTCGACACCAGGCACGTGAACCAATACACCTGCTGGCCGACAGCCACACTTTGCTGCATCATCCGCAGAATAAAAGCTAACTCACCACCGTCACACCACAATTCGTGGCTGAGGCCGGCGAAATTAAGTGCTGCTGCATCATCGGCTAATCCGAGGTTAGCTCTTTTGCGCGCACTGCCTGCGGCGGCCTCTTCGGCAGAGCGATGAAAAGGCGGATTGCATAAAGTGACATCCAGATATTCACCTGGTTTGAGCAAACGATCGAAAATATCCTGAGTGCGGGCTTGGGCTCGCAGCTCAATTTTACCGGCCAGCTGGTGCTGCTCTAATAACCTGGTTGCGTGTTGTAACGCCCCCTGATCCACATCGGAGGCCAGTACCTGCCAGCCAAATTGCCGGGCAGCCAGCAGCGAATAAATCAAATTGGCGCCACAACCTACATCCAGCAACCTGAATTGACGGCTTTTCGGCATTTTGCCCCGATGCTGACTTTTCAGCAGATCCGCCAGATGCAACAGATAGTCCAACCGGCCGGGGACTGGCGGACACAAATAGCCCGCAGGTAAATCCCAATGCGGGAGTTGGTGATGATGTGCCAGGAGTGCCTGATTCAGGGTTTTCACCGCTAGTGGGTCGGCAAAATTGATACTTTGCTCACCACGAGGCGTGGTCAGCAAAAATCCAGCGAGCGCCGGATAGCTCTGCACTAATGCGGTCATGTTATAACCGCCAGCGTGGGGATTTTGTGGGTGTAGACCGCTTGCCGCGCCCGGATTGTCTTCAGACTTAACCTGCGCAGCGCTGCGTTCAGACTGACGGCGCCCTTTGAATTTATTCATGAACTATATGGTGCTCTAGAGCGTTGGTAACACAGCGCCACAGGATCGGCGCACAATGATTTTCGGTTCAATCTCGGTTTGGGTGATACCTTCCCGATTGATCAAACGCAGTAAATTGACCACCAACATTTCGCCGGCCAGCGTGGTATTTTGTTGGATGGTCGTCAAAGCCGGCGACGAGAAAGACGCCACCGGAATATCGTCAAAACCAACCACAGCCACATCCGTCGGGACATTAAAACCGCGATGTTGCAGAGCGCGCATCACACCAATCGCAATCAGATCACTGGCGGCAAAAATCGCATCAGGCCGGTAACCACTGGCCAGTAAGGCTAAAGTTGCATCAAAACCAGCTTGTTCAGTCGAGATCGCATCCAGTTGCGGAACTTGCTCCGGAGTGATGCCTTTGGTCGACAAAGCTTGTACAAAACCTTGATAACGTTCGAAAAACTCAGGACTATGCTCAGAAGCATTACCAATAAAGGCGAAACGGCAACGACCCAAGCCGAGCAAATGTTCACCGGCCAATCGCCCACCTTGCTGATTGTTGCTGCGAATAGTGAATTCAGGATGGCCTTCAACCCGCGCGCCCCAACAGACAAAGTGCGTCTCCTGGGCCAAAAGCTGGTGCAGTTTTTCTTCGTAATCGACGTAATCGCCATAGCCTAATAGAATAATGCCATCGGCTTTTTTACTGTCTTCATAATCGGCGTGCCAGTCATTGCTCAGCTGCTGAAACGATATCAACAAATCATGGCCTCTTTTCGTACAGGCGCGGGTAATACTACCAAGCATTGCCAGGAAAAACGGGTTGATTTGCGATTCGTCGACGGTTGGATCTTCAAACAGCAGGAGCGCCAAAGTTCCACTGCGTTGTTTGCGCAGATTGCTGGCGTTTTTGTCGACTTTATAATTCAGTTGCTTGGCGATCGCGAAAATCCGATCTTTGGTTTCCTGATTGACGGCGGGGCTATCACGCAATGCGCGGGATACCGTCGATTGCGACACACCGGCCAGATACGCAATGTCAAATGAAGTGGCCTTCCCTTTCATCGACCCCCCTGCGATGCCGTCACCGGACAGAGTTGGATCCAGACATTGTTGATAGCTGACACCACACTTACCTCAGACATAGCCTAACTACGGGCGGTACCGGCCTGTTACCGATACTTTTGGACTGCTAAGGTGCCATATTCCAGCCTAAAAAGGCAAGTTGAAAGCGCGCCTGCCCCCAAATTAGCGGGATTGCGGCTGCGTCGAACGGAACTGCCAAGGTCCGGGCAAGGCAGTCGCAGCCTGCATTGGGTCGTGACAACATGCAACTGCGACTGTCTGCTGTGAGTGAACACTTTGCATCGGGACACAAGATCCAAGCAGATGCAATACCAGAAAAGCCAGCAACTGATTACGGATTACCACCAGAGGCCGTGGTTGAAAATGTGGCATTTTGCGCTCCTAGTCTTTGCCCCGACATGGGGGTATGAATCATTCAAAGTCTTCCAATGCTGCACTTTTAACGACTACGAATAGACAGCATTATCATTTTCGACCTTAATTAAGGCTGAACGCAGTGTAAAAAAACTTCAGAGACGACTCTGTGATGAATCAGACGGCATTTTGTGAAACATTGTTATTTGGCCTTAAGCTGTCACGCCCGGAATGCTAAAGTGACAGGGTGGAAGCTGCGAAGAGTTGTTGTTATGCGTCTGATGCTCATTTTATTACTGCTTAGTCCCTATTGGGCCGCTGCCGACCAATGTAACCAGGATCAGAGCCAGACGATTGAATGCGCCGACACCAATCGCTGGCAGTTCGCATTGGCGATGGGGGCTGGCCATCGTTCAAACCCGCTATTGGGTGGTCGGAACTTTCCGCTGGTGCTGCTACCGGATTTGAATTATTACGGTAAACACTGGTTTTTTGATAACGGCACCATTGGCTATAGCTGGACCTTGACCGAGGATGTGCAGCTGAGTCTGATCTCGCGTCTGAATGAAGAAAAAGGCTATTTCCGCCGCTATCACCTGAGTAACCTATTCACCCGGCAGATCGCCGGTAGCGTCTCGATGATGGGACCTACGCAAAAGTATCAACAACAAATCGAACTTTCTGTCGCCGATCAAGCCAAAAGGCCAACAGCGATTGATGCCGGCTGGCAATTAGATTGGTTTACTCCGGTGCTGCACTGGAAACTGAACTGGATGCATGATGTATCCGGCCAGTACCATGGCCAACACGCCAGCATCTACGCCAACTATCGCTGGCAGAATCCACTGGGCTCCTGGCAATTTAGCCCGGGTCTGAGCTGGAAAAGCAGTCAGTTAATCAATACTTACTATGCCGTGGATCAGTTCAGAGAGCTGGAGCATGGGACCTTAGCTGATAGCTGGCAGCCGGAGGTCAAACTGAGCTGGAGTTATCCGTTGAGCCGCGACTGGTCGATGCTGGCTTTTTATCGTTATCGTTGGCTTGACGATGCAGTAACTTTCAGCCCTCTGGTGGTGGAGAACTCAGTTCGCTCTTGGTTTGTAGGAGTGAGTTACCGATTTTTCTAATGCATGGATGTACCTTAGTTGTGATTTCTATACTGGGTTTACTGGCAGGTGCAGTGAGCGCGGCAACCCCTTGCGACAAAACGGTGTGTTGGCAGGTGGCACCGACCGTCTGTCTGGTCGATCAGCAACAACGTCCCTGTCAGCTAGCGTTGTCGCTGCAATGGCAAAGTGCTTTACCACAATCGGTTTGTATTTATCTGGACGAACAACAATTGGATTGCTGGCACGCCCTTCATCACGGCCAAGCGCAACGGCAACTCCAATTAACCGGGCCTGCCCGGCTTGAGCTTCGAAATCAACAGCAACAGGTATTGCTGCAACAACAGTTAACCGTCTTAAGCCGTCAGCCGGAACGACGCCGGCGATTGGTCGCGCCTTGGAGTGTATTTTAATGAGCAAGATTTTACTGGTTGAAGATGATGAACGGCTGGCCAGTCTGGTACAAACTTTTTTGCAACAGCATGGTTTTGAGGTGCAACTGGTTAATAACGGCCTGGCTGTTGAGGCGACCTGCCGTGAGTTCCAGCCAGATTTAGTCGTGTTGGATCTGATGTTACCCGGTTTGGATGGCTTTGCGGTCTGTCGGGCACTACGGCCTTGGTACAAAGAGCCGATTTTGATGCTAACAGCTAAACAAAGTGATATCGATCAAGTGCTTGGATTGGAACTCGGCGCGGACGATTATGTGATTAAACCGGTTGAGCCCAGAGTGTTACTGGCCCGGATCCATGCCTTGCTCAGACGCAGTCAACCCACCACACCGCAAGATGCGAACAGTCTGGAATTTGGCAAATTGCAACTCAGCCAATCTGCCCGGGAAGCATACTTTGATGGCGCTCTGGTCGAACTGACCAGTTATGAATTTGATTTATTATGGATGCTGGCCAGGCATGCCGGTCAAACCGTGCGACGTGAAGCCATCCATAAACAAATTATTGGCCGGGAATATGACGGCCTCGATCGGACGGTCGACGTAAGGGTATCGCATTTGCGCCGGAAGCTCGGCGACAACGCCGATACACCATTTCGGATCAAAACAGTCTGGGGTAAAGGCTACCTGTTTGTCGCCGACGCCTGGAACTAATATGCGTCGATTGTTTTTGCATTTTTACCTGTTTATGTTGTTGGTTTTGCTTGGTATTGGCTGGAGTGTCGATCGATTATGGCAGCAAAGTCAGGCCACTGACTTGCCAGGCTGGGTGAATTTGTTAGGCCAGAGCCTGGCCTATCAGCTCAGTCAGCCGGATATCCCGGCCACCCAAATTGCCGGACAACTTAATCTGTCGTTGCAAAGTCTGCCACCAGCAGCGATTGACTGGTCCCCTTCTGAGCAGGCTGCTCTGGAACGCGGCCAGATGGTACCGCTATTTAGCGATAACATGGTGTATTTCTATCAATTACAGCAACCTGACCGCTTACTGCAGTTCGGTCCGGTGCAAATTGAAGCCAACAACCATTCCGGCTATCTGTTTACTTTATTATTTTTTGCGCTGCTGGCGGTTGCGGTCGCTTTATGGTTGTGGCCATTGGCGCGGGATATTCAGCAACTACAGCGGCAGCTGAAGCGTTTTGGTCAAGGTATGCAAGTGCCGGAACAGCAGCTACCGTCCCATTCGTTGCTGGCGCCTATTGCACTAAGTGTGCAGCAGATGGCGGAACAAATTCAGCGCCTGGTGAGCCTGCAACGCGAAATGACTCATGCGGTCTCACATGAACTTCGCACGCCGCTGGCCAGACTCAGTTTTGCCCTGGAAATGCAGCCCATTGCAGAGGCCGACAAACAAGCAATGTTGCAAGACGTCCATGAACTTGATCAACTGGTCGATGAGATGCTTGATTACGCCCGACTGGAAGCTCAGGTTGTGACGCTACAGCTGCATCAGGTCGATGTGAGTGAATTACTGGACAACCTGGTTGAAAAACTGCTGCCGTTGCCTGGGGCACCTATCTTGTTGCAACGACCACCTCAAATCCAGCTGCTATGTGATGGACATTACCTGGAGCGGGCTTTGCAAAATCTGTTGGTCAACGCTAAAAGATATGCAACTCATCAGGTTGTACTGAGCGTGCAGCAAGATCAGGAGCAAGTGCAGTTTGTAGTCGAAGATGATGGGATCGGCATTCCCAAAGCGCAACGGGACAGTATTTTGCAGCCATTTGTGCGGTTGGATCAGAGCCGCAGCAAAGGTCATGGTGGTTTTGGTTTAGGCCTGGCGATAGTGAGTCGGATTGTCAGCTGGCATCAGGGGCAGCTCAGTATTGACGATTCAGTCCTGGGCGGCGCTTCGTTCAAACTGCAGCTGCCAAAACGCCCCCGCAGCCTGAACCTGAGTCAACCTGACTAAACGCCCGGAACTTACAGACCTAAATTGGACAGGAAGTCATCATCGACCATATCAACCGCGTCGGCTGCGGCCTCCGCTTGCTGGTTCTGATGCGCATTTGCCAGAATATCGTCGACATTTTCGTGGGCGGCTTTTTCAAAATCATGCAGTTGGATAAATTCGGTTTTATCCATCGCCAATTCCATATAAAAAATATTGTGTAATGGCGTGCTGAAGGTGACCCGACGGGCCTGCGGCTGATCTAACTGCGTATTGATGAGGATCTGCACTTGTTTATTAATCGCCATCATTTTCGGTTGGCTTTGATTAATCGAGGTTTGTAAGTCGACCCGAACCCGGTTGGTGAAATCGCCAACGATTTGGTTCATCAGTTCGCCCATCACGTTTCCAACTTCATCTGAGGTATGGAATTGCGCCAGTTCTGACTCCGGCATTCCCATGCTCATCATATACTTACGGTAAATTTCCATCGCGGCTTCTGAAGTGAAGTTGATAATCACCAGACCAGAGAATCCACCATCAAACAACACAAAACAACCTAAATCCGGACGCAGGCAGGTTTTCTGAATTTTTTGCACCATCGGCGAATAAGCAACTTGTGCGTTGCCGGCTGCGGAGAGTACCTGCGTGACAGATGAACATAAGGTCAGCAGAATTTCTTCAGTGGTAATAACTTTATTTTTTCTCATGTAGGCTCCTGATTGGCCCGGGTAACAACAAGAATGACCGGCAATATCATAGATTGGCAGTCACATACACGACTGAGTCCGCGTTGCTTGGTTGAGCGGCGTCCAGAGATTATGGGTCGGGTTGATTCAAATACTAAGCCAGCCTGCAGCCTCATGCAACTTTGTTCCGCAATTGATTGCGTAAACAGCTCTTTTCGAAAAGATCAGCATGCGTTATGGTGGGTAAAGCAACCAACCAAATGATTTGCAGGGAAAATGCCCCGATGCAGTTTGCCGCAGAACCAAATGCAGATAAGTCTTATATCCGGCAGTTAAAGCGTCTGATCAGTAGTTTGTTATCGGTCAGTAAATTCCAGCACTCAGTGTACGGCCAGGCTAGTCAGTTTTTTGAACGGGACGCTGCCGCCAGACAACATCTGCAGCAGCTGGAAAACAGCTGGCAGCAAAGCCAGCTTAAGCTCAAAACCGCCACCGCTAAAACCGAAGAAAAATTAATTGCTCAGGTGCAGCGGGAGCGTCAGGCTTTCCTTGATGCCGAGCAGCAATATCAGCAAAAGCGACTGCACCGGCACAGCCAGTTAGTGATGTTATGCCAGCAGTTTCTGCAACTGACCGAGGGCAATAACCGCAATGAGACGATCGTGCGCTCATCCAAATTACTCGGTAGCTTGCAATTGCTGGCTCCAAGCGAAGGTGAGCAAATTATCTCGGTCCAGCAGAAATACAAACCCTTGTATAAAGCGGCATTAAGCTTGCGATTGCTTGATTTTTTGCTGGAGCGGGGTTTAATCACCAACAGCTACATTTTACAAAAAGCTCAGTTACGGCGTGTCGGCGACGGTCTGGATCAACCCTGCCCTTTTCGTGATGATGTGCAAGTGCCGATGCTGATGGCGTTGTTGTTGCAAGACGTCGGACACTACCACCCGGATGCGCTGCTGATATTATGTGGGCCACGCGCTGAACTCCCCCGCAGTCGCGAGCTGGATGTTGAAGAACGTCAGCAGTTTCTGGAAGTCAGTTTACAGGCCAGTTTGCGTTTTTTGTTACAAGGAATTGGCGCGCCAAAATACCGGGGAAACTCCAGGGCAGAACGCGACCAGTTTGACCGCAATGAACAGGATAAGCTGGCCTTTGCTGCCACTTTGCTGCGCAATGCCAATAACCCGGGTGTGGGGATTGGCAATTTAATTAAAATACCGCAGGTTTATGCATCGGCAGTCTTGCCCGGACGCAACAGGTTTGATTACCAGGCACTGCCCAAAGTCGCGTTAATCTTGAAAAATGGTGCCAGCCAAGGCCGATATGACGCAAGAATGGCTGATGCGCTCTTGACCATTACCGGCATTTTCCCGCAAGGCTACGGTATTGTTTTTTTACCTAAAGTTCAGCCGGGCCAGCCGGTTGAACGCTATGAATTTGCTATCGTCAACTCGCTGTACCCACTGCAACCCGAAGTTCCCATTTGCCGTATCGTCACCCGCAATCTGCAATTCCGGCAAGTGGGACAAAATTGTACGGTCAGCGTGGCAAACAATCTGTATTTCAAGCCCGCCCGGCAACAGTTGGCAGTGATACCCCAGGCGCGACTAAGCGAGATTTTAAAGAAACTGTCGTCGGATTTTGACCCTGGTCAGTTGCGCCACATGCTGCCACGTTACTGGCATCCGGATGAGTTTTTTGCCGATCCGAAGCATCAGAATTTGTGGAACCGAGCCGAACTGCTGAGCAATTAACATTTCCGGAGGCAAGATGTCGGATACAGGTTTATCTGAAAAACAAAAAATGCTGAGTCAGCAGTTGTTCCAGCCCCGGGATCCTGAGCTGACGGCCTGTCGGATTCGTGCCAAGAAGCTTTGTCGCGAGCTCAACAACTGCCCGCCAGAGTCCTTTAAAGCGGCCCAGCAGATCGCCAGACAACTGTTTGGGAAAGTGCAGGGATGTTATATCGAACCCGATTTCTATTGCGATTACGGCTTTAATATCGAACTTGGCGCCCGATTTTACGCCAACCATCACTGCGTGATGCTCGATGCGGCTCCCATCCTGATTGGGGATGATGTAATGCTCGGTCCGGCGGTGCAGCTTTATACAGTCACCCATCCGCTGGATGCGACACTGCGCCAAAGTGGCATCGAACAGGCCAAACCAATCCAGATTGGTCACCGCGTCTGGATTGGTGGTGGCGCCATTGTGTTACCTGGTGTACGCATCGGCGATGACGCCGTGATCGCCGCCGGCAGCATTGTCACCAAGGACGTCCCTGCCGCGACCTTAGTAAAAGGCAATCCAGCGCGCAGAGGCCAACATTTGGGCACAAACTAGGACTCAGAGTGCATAAAATCGAACTATTTCCGCCATTTCACGGCTAAATTATGCACTTTTTTGTGATTTTTCATTCGGTACAATAGGGGCCTTGTCGCTGTTTTGGATGTCCCGCGCATGATCCCTCGTTCCCCGTCACTGCCTTTAATCATGTTATTGGCCGCCGTAATTGCCACCACGCCGCTGGCTATCGATATGTATTTGCCGGCGATGCCACAGCTGGCCAACTCGCTGCAAACCGATGGTGTCATGGTGCAGCAATCACTGAGTATCTTTCTGGCCTTTTACGGCCTGGGGATGTTGATCTTTGGCCCGTTGGCTGATGCTATTGGCCGGCGGCCGCTGGCTCTGTCTGGTTTGGCGGTATTTTTTATCGCCAGTCTGTTACTAAGTCAAACCGACCGCATTGAATGGTTCTTAACCTGGCGCGCGTTGCAGGCTTTTGCCGGCAGTGCTGCGACCGTGGTGATCCCGGGGATTATCCGTTCGCTCTACCAGGAACATACTGCCAAAGGCATGTCTTATGTCTCGATGATGATGATGTTGGCGCCACTACTGGCTCCGGCTATTGGTAGTCTGGTGCTTTATGTTGCCAGCTGGCCCTGGATATTCGGTGTGCTGGCCGGTTATGCGCTGGTGATTGGTACTTTGGCTGCGAAATTTCTACCGGAAATTCATAGCAAAGCCGAGCGCGGCAAGCTGGACTTTTTGGGCTCATATAAAGTCGTGTTCGCCCATCGCCAGGCGCGGCCATTGATCGCGATTTCTATGTTTGCTTCCTTTAGCTTTTTCTGTTTCTTAACTGCAGTTCCTTTTGTTTACATCGATTTTTTTAAAGTCGATGAACAAACCTTCAGCTTGCTGTTTGGTATCAATGTACTGATGTTGATTCTGGCGAACTTTACCAATAGCCGGCTGGTCACCCGCTTTGGTAGCCACAGGATGCTCAAAGCCGGTTGGTGTTGTGCCTTATTGTTTGCATCAGGGCTATTGGCGGTCAGTGTGGCGGAATATCCCTTGGGGTGGACGGTGCTGATGATCGCGCCGTTAATGGCCAGTTTGGGTTTAATTGCCACCAATGCCGATGCATTGATCCTGATTGCATTTCCGCAGCATAGCGGCACCGCAACTGCAGTTATCGGCACCTTAAGATTTGGCAGTGGTGCGCTGGCCGGCCCCTTGCTGGCGCTGTTTGCCAACGGCGGCACCGTGCCCTTTGCCGCGTTAATGTGTAGTGGGGTGCTGGCGATTACCGTTGCCAGATTGTTTGTGCAGCCAGCCGCCGTTAAAAGGTCCGGCTGAGTATCCTCATAAGTATCGTCGCAAATATCATCATCAGCCGTCCAGCTCCGACTGCAGCAACGCCAGGATTTCCGGGCTACGTCTTAACAGGCGGAGTCTGGCAAACAACTGGCCGGCCTCCGGATATTGCAGTTTTAAATAACTAAACCACTGTTTAATGCGGTTCGAATAGTACAAACCTTTATCGCCGGCAATCTCGTATTCGGAATAGCGCATCAGGAGCGCCAGTACCTCTGACCAGGGCAAGGCATCTCCGCCTTTGGCAATTCGCGCCGCCAGATTGGGCTGCGCTAAAGCACCACGGCCCAGCATAATGTCGCAACTGCCAGACTGTTCGCGGCATAGCGCGGCGTCTTGGGGCTGCCAGATTTCGCCATTGGCAATCACCGGAATACTCACCACGTCCCTGATTTTTGCGATCCAGGGCCAATAAGCCGGCGGCCGGTAGCCATCGGTTTTGGTGCGGGCATGCACGGTCAGTTCTGTGGCACCCGCGGCCGCGAGAGCCCTGGCATTATCAAGCGTCAACTGGGTGTCTTCATAACCTAAGCGCATTTTCGCGGTGACCGGGAACTGCGCCGGCACTGCTTTTCTTACGGCTTGAACAATGCGGAACAGCTGCTCGGTTTCTCGTAGCAATACCGCGCCACCTTTGCTTTTATTGACGGTTTTGGCCGGACAGCCAAAATTTAAATCGACACCAGGCGATCCCAACTGCACAGCACGAAAGGCATTTTCGGCCAGCCAGTTGGGCTCTTGTCCCAGCAACTGCACCCGCACCGGCGTACCCGCGCGGGTTTTGCCATCTTGCAATAACTCCGGGCAGAGCCGGGTAAAGACCCTTGCCGGTAGCAGCTGATCAACCACCCGCACAAATTCGGTAATACAGAGGTCAAAACCACCGATTTCAGTCAGCATTTCCCGCATCAGGTGGTCAACCACCCCTTCCATCGGTGCCAGAATAATTCGCATGTGAAAGTCCAAATTAAAACGGCCGCCAGTTTAATAACTCTGCGCTTTAAAAGCCATCTTAGCGCAATACGGCGACATTGGTTTTTACCGTCGCAGCGGTTTGAGTTACACTAACCACAGTTTACGATTCACCGGGTGCCGACATGAGTTCAAGTAAAGCGTTGAAGAAGAAAATCAGTAAAAGAGCCAAGCAGAAAAAGAATATTCAGGTCAAAAATTCCATCCGGTTGAAAAACGCCAAACTTGCCGAGAGCGCAGCAGCCGCTGCCGCAACAGCAGCGACCGCGACTGAGGAGCCAACCCGCATTGGCGAAGCCGAAGTTATTGCCCCCACCGTCACCGCTCAGGACTGATGATCAGCGTAATCCGCTGCTCAACCGAGGTGTAATTGCACCGTCACCAGCGCATGGTCACTACTATAGCCATCCACTGCAAACACCGGCTGCACCAGATGCTGATCAACTAACCACTGAAGCTGAACCCTCGCGGCGAGTTCTGCCGACAGTAAAATATAATCCAGCACGGATCCACGGGCGCCATAGTAATGGGTCGCCGGACGAACCTCGGCCGGCGCAGGCTGGGCGTGCCAGCTGTCTTGCAGCTGTAAAGTGGCATCGCCAACGCCTTGCGGTTGGATTAAAAACTGCAGCAGTGGCGAGCTTAACTCATCGTTAAAATCACCCAGCAAGATCACGGGTAACTGATCCGCCGCCCATTGCTCGGTGATCGCCTCCAGCAATAAACCAGCTTCATGGCCGCGTTGCACACAGGCCGCCCAGCGGCTGAGGGCATCGGCTGCCGGCAAGCCTTGATCCAGCGCCAGCGGTCGGCGCGACTTCAAATGCACTACATAACAATTACATAGACCAATTACCGGCAGTTGCAGCAGGGCCCGAAGTGGTGCCCGGCTGAAACTGAACTGAGCAAGCCCCAGCGCAGTAGCTGCGGCTTGCGGCACCTGGACCGCCGCACTTTGCAGGATAGGAAATTTAGACGCCAGCGCCACAACCGGCTTTTGATATACATGATCGTCAATTAAGGTGGGCTGTTCGGCGACGGCAAAATGCCGGTAACCCAGTTCACTGCACAGCTGTTGCAACGCTTCGCGACTGAACACCTCCTGCAACCCCAGCACATCGGGCGCCACATCTGTCAGCACCCGGCGTAGCCAGTCGGTTTTTTGCTGCCACTGTGCCGCAGAATAAATATTGTCAAACTCGTAGCTGGCATGTGGCGGCGCGGTAAAATTCAGTAAATTCAAGCTGCTCAGGCGAACACCATCTGCTGGTCTATCCGCCCTGATCCAGCTCGCCGGGTCGGACTCAGTCAACAGCGCGCTCCGGATTGGCAGGAGCCTGGGTTTGTCCCGCGGTGACTTGTCGCAGCAAAGCATGCATTTGTTGTAGCTCCTGCCGGATGGCGGTTAACTCATCCTGCATTTGTTGCTGCTCTTGCTGCTGTTTTTCCTGATCCTTTGCCCGCTCCAACGCATGTTCTTCATCGCTGAATGTTTGCATCGTATTGACGATAATCGCGATAAACAAGTTCAGCATGGTAAAGGTTGCGACCAGGATAAAAGGCACAAAAAACACCCAGGCATAAGGATAAACTTCCATCACCGGCCGCGAAATCCCCATCGACCAGCTCTCCAGCGTCATCACCTGGAACAAAGTGTAAAACGAAGCGCCGATACTGCCGAACCACTCCGGGAACGCAGCGCCGAAGACTTTAGTGGCGATGACGGCAAACACGTAATAAATCAACACCAGCACCATCGCAATCGACGCCAACCCCGGCAAGGAGCCTAATAGCGCCGATACCACTCTTTTCATGGAAGGGACAATCGACAGCACCCGCAGGACCCGCAATACCCGCAACGACCGCAGTACCGCCAACGGGCCGGATGCAGGGATCAGCGCTATCGCCACCACAGCAAAATCAAATAAATTCCAGGCATCTTTAAAAAAACCAGTGCGGTATGCAAAAATCCGGAGTAACAGTTCGATGACAAAAACCCCAAGCAGCAGTTTGTCCAGTGCGATTAACACGGGGCCATACTGCGCCATCAGACTGGCTGAAGTTTCCATGCCAAGCAGCACGGCATTGATTAAAATTAACGTGAGAATAAAACGGCTAAACCAGTTCTGTTCAACCAGTTTAAGAATTCGCGCCTGCAAACCCGTTGGCGTTTGGGGTAAAGATGTTGTCATGGAACACTCCTGTCATCGCACTGGCGGCGATTGTAGCGAGTGCGCTGACACTTGCCCAGATCTTTAAAGTGACTAGAGACAGACGCCTGATTACGACCTGGAGCGGCAAAGAGTGACTGCCCTGGCAACTAACTATACCCGCAGCAGTTGCAGACCAAGAGAGGCCCTATGAGTTTGATTATCCGCTTGACGTTTATTGCGATTTTGCTTTTTCTGGGTTGGCGCTTCTGGAACCAACATCAGGTGGGCCGCCCCCTGGAGCAACTCACGCAGCAAGTGCTGAATCCTAAAGCAGCTTATTGCCAAACACCGGTTGGCTGGCGTCTTGGGCAGCTGGATCCGGCCTTTAATTTAACTGAAGCGCAGGCGCTACGACTGATTAGTACCGCCGCCGAAATGTGGAATAAGGCGATTGGTCAGGAATTATTGCGCCATGATCCACTCAAGGGATTTGCGATTGACTTTAAGTTTGATGCCAGGCAACAACAGCTGCTCAAACAGCGGCTGCTGCAACGGAATCTGGCGCGGTACGATGACGCGATTCAGCCGGGGTTACAGGATTTGCCGGCGAAATTTGCTGAATTAGAGCGGCAGATTGCGGCATTTAACCAGCAAAAACTACAATTACAACAGCAGATCAGCCAGTTTCAGCCCACGGCCCACAACGCTGCAGCACAACGACGGCAACTGGAACAACAGCAGCAAAGCCTGATCCGTGAAGCGGATTGGCTGGAACAGCAGCGCATGCAATTATTGCGTGATCAGGAGTACCTGAATGAAACTATTCGCCAGCGGAATGAACTAGTGCAGACTGCTGACTTACCATCCACCACAGCACCTTTTGAAGTGGGGCTGATGACGATTAAAAATCAACAACGCCAGATGACCTTGTTTGCCTTTTCATCCGAAAAAGATCTCATCGCCACCATCGCCCACGAATTTGGCCACGCATTTGGTCTTGCACATACCGAGGCGCCAGACTCGATTATGTTTTCCCAAATCACCGCACAGCAGCACCACCTGACAAGCACCGATATTCTCGCCTGGCAACAGACTTGCCAGCATTAGTGCTCAAGCTGGTTGCTTGCTGCTGCCACCGCGGGATCGGATTTAGCCCGCAGGCTGTTGCTTGTCGTGTTGTATCGCCACTAAATACAGCAGACGATCGAGATTGAGTTTTTGATAGGGCATCATCCGCAGCGGTTTGCCGGGTCGGTCAATGCAAAGTTGCTGCTCTTCGAAAGTCAGCGTTGCATCGCACAACAGAATTTGATTGCCGTTGACCCGGTACTGACAACGGGCAATTTGTAAAAATTGCAGAATGCGTGAGCGCGCAGTGTTCATCATGGGTGTCACACCTCTTGTTGCTTTATGCCACAGAAACGGCTCAGGCATGGCCTTGGGTTTCCGGGGATGAGCTTATTTTTGTAGGGTTAGCGCGGTTTCACCATCACAACCAGCGCTCCATCTGATCCGACACTCCGGCACGCCCCCTCTGGCCCGTATGACGGAAGATAGCCCTTTATGACACTGGGCTGCCGATGATTGTCTCTGGTGAAATCGCATTGGTTCTGACCCCGGCCAGCAAGCTGAAGTTCCGCTGAATATGCCTAAAAAAGCAACAAAGACGTCGATCTGGCAAAAATCAGCGATAAACGGGGCAGAGATCCATCAGGCTGGGCCCTCAGGATCGCCGCAGCAGAGCGCCGCTGAGGCGAAACCTAAGAGCTTAATCGGCGACCACAAAGCTTCGAGAAAGGGAGTTAATCCCGGTGTGGTTGCAGTTTCAGAAAGATATCGTCCAGCACTTTGGGTGCATCCGCCGGCGCTCCGCCAAAATTCCAGGCTGAGGCTTTGGGTGCGAGATCGCGCAGCAACCCTTCGCCGGTTTTATCCCAGGTCGACAGATAAATTTCTGCGCCTGCCCAATCCTGAATACCTAACATCTGCCCCTGATAGGTGACAGTAATGCGTTTTTTCGCCACATCCACCTGCAGTTTTGGTGCAGCGCCCAGTTTAGTGCCGGTATCGGTGGCGCTGGCCCCTTCGGCATTAAACACCGAATTACCCCAGCCAAACATAAAATGCCCCAGTTGCCAGGATTTACCTTGTGGCATGTTGTGGTTTAAGCCGGGTAAGGCACGCTGTTGCGGTAAATCAGCTCGATTCGGCAGATGAATAAAAATGGCAAAATGCACATTGTCAAACCCATTCGCCGGCGCCCAAAACTGACTGATTTGCTGCATCTCAATATCCAGCTGCAAGGTGCTGCCGCCCGCCTGGGCGGTCACGCTGCGAATATCCAGTTGCTGCTGCGAATGTTCATGCTGTGGCTGCTGATATCGGCCGTTGGGTCCCCGATCATCGTTTTCAGGATCCGTCACCTCCACTTGCCACTCTGGGGTTGTCACTTTGGTTTGATAGCGGATCTCCTGACTCACCCAGCCCAAAGTCGGCGCGTACAGCCGCAGTTGATGCTGTTGTTCGCCTAAATTCCGAACCGGTACTTTGATGCTAAAGTGACCTTGCGCGTCACTGGTAAAGGCAGCGAAGGTCTGAAAATCGCCATTGTGCACCAGACGCAGCGGGAGTGCAGGCTGGTTGACGGTACCTGCCAACACAAAGTCTTGCGTCACCGGGCTTGCGGCGGCTTGTTGCGTCAACTGTAACTGAACAGCAAGGTGAGCGTTCTTCACTGCAGTAGCCGCAGCGGCGGGCATCGGTTGCAGCACCAAAACCGCTCTGGCCGGCAATTCCAGCGTGAGTTGCCCCTTGGCATCGCTGCTGATTTGTTCAGACGCGGCAGCATGCTGCCACAGTATCTGCCACTGGCGGCTGTTCAATCCGGTTGGTAAAGCGGCGACCAAGCGTGGGCTGTCGGCGGTATTCATCAGGACCAGAATCGGCGCTGCGGGTGAACTTTGCTTGTCCGACGGTGTTTTATCGGGTGTCATCTGATAGGCTAAAATGCCGGGGGCATGCTCATCCGCCTGTAATAACGACCAATCTCCGCGACTGAGCAGCGGATAATCTTTGCGTAATTTGGCCAGACTTTGGATCAGCTTATACATCATCGACTGCGTTTGGAACTGATCCTTGGTGTTGCCCCAGCCGCCAGCAAACATTGCTTGACGAGTTTGGGTTAATAATTGTTCATCGCCCTGATAAATCACCGGAATACCCGGAATGGTAAATAACAGCGCATAAGCCTGAATAAATGCGTCGACGCTGCCCGCTGCTAAAAACCTTTTGGTGTCGTGATTGTTGATAAAAGTTGGCAGCAAATGCGGGTTATCGAACAGACTGTTATGCTGCTGTAACCGATACCCCAACTGCGCCGGTGGCCGCCCCTCAGCCAACACTGCGTTCAAATCAAAGTACAGCGGGAACGCAATCACCGACTCCAGTGCCGGCTGTTGCGGGGTGCTCATAAACTGCAACAGTTTTTGCTCGCCATCAGCGCGAAAAGGTGTGGATGCTTCAAACACTTCGCCAAACGCCAGGAAGTGCTGTTTACCCAGGGCGCGGGCAGTCGCCAGGATCCCATCCGGCGCGTGCAGAAAATCACGCCAAAAGTCCGGTTCGACATACTTAGCGGTATCAATCCGAAAGGCGTCCACACCGACCTGCTCCAGCCAATAGCGATAACTTTGCTTCAGTGCCTGACGAACTTTTGGGTTGCTGGTATTTAAATCAGCCAGACTCGCCAGCTGATAGCTAAATTGCTGGCTGGCGCTGGTGGGATCAACAATCGGCGGCGTCCAGTGATAAATCTCTGCGGCTGCGTGATCCGGATCCAACCTGTTGATCAGGGAAAATGGCCACTGGCTAGGTGCGGGCTGCAGACTGCTTTGATTTTCATACAACTCAAAGTTTTGAGCGGTATCGGTCGCGTCGTACGCTTGGCGGTAACCAAAAAAATTACCGGTGTGATTAACCACAATATCCTGAATTAAATACATCTGCCGCTGATGCAGGTTATTGGCTAAAGCGCGGTAACTGGCCAGGTCGCCATAATGCGGGTCGACTGCGGTGAAATCGGTCGCCCAATAGCCATGATAACCGCCATACTGGGCTTTTTGACTCCACCATTGATGCGCCACCGGCGGTGTCAGCCACAGAGCAGTGGCACCAAGATTCTGAATATAATCAAGTTTTCTTTGAATTCCCGCTAAATCGCCACCGCTGTAGTGACTAGATTTCGCGGGATCATATTCGCCGGCCCCCTGATCGTTGTTCGACGGGTCGCCGTCAGCAAAGCGGTCAGTCAGCACAAAATAAATCACCTGATCGCGCCAGTCCGGTGAGGGAAGCTGATGGTTTGCGGCAGGAACCGACGGCTCCTTCGCCCCTGCCGTTGCCGCTGTCGACACCGGAAGGGATAGCAGCACGCCCCCCAGCATGAATAACATCCGACGACCCGATATATGCGTTCTGCTGTTCATCAGTGGTGCTACCCTCTGCAGCTATCTAAAAATGCCTGATGCTCAGGTAGGCGGGCGCTGGTCACCGCCATTATATCTTTCAGATTTTGCATCAGATCCCGCAGTTGCTCGTCACTGAGCGCATCCACCAAAGGGTGATGATCCCTGGGCATTAATCCTTGTCCGAAAAAGACCTGCTGCCAGGCGATTTCACTAAACAACTCATCCTGCTCGCGAAATACTCGGCCACTTTGTGCAAAAATATCTATTTTCCGCGCCAATGACCCGGGAATGTCCATTGCCGCACAATCGCGCCAATATTGACTATCACCACGCTGGTTAAGCTTGTAGTGCAAAATAATAAAGTCCCGGATTTGTTCAAACTCAAGTTTCGATTGGCGGTTAAATTCATCCCGGTCCGCAGCGGCGATCCCCTGATGCGGGAAAAATTTCAACAACCGATACACTCCAGACTGGATTAAGTGGATGCTGGTTGATTCCAGCGGTTCTAAAAAACCACTGGATAAACCAATACTCACCACATTTCGATGCCATTGCTTTAACCGACGCCCGGTCCGGAATGAGATTTTGCGCGGCTCCGCTAGCGGCTTGCCATCAAGATTGGCCAGCAATGTGGCTTTAGCTTCTTCATCACTGCAATATTTACTCGAATACACAATGCCGTTGCCGATCCGGTGTTGCAGCGGAATACGCCATTGCCAGCCATTGGGGTGGGCAATTGATTTTGTGTACGGTGTGATCGGCATGACCGACTCACAAGGCACCGCCAGCGCGCTATCGGCCGGCAGCCAGTGCGACCAGTCTTCAAAACCGGTGTTCAACGTTTTTTCAATCAGCAGGCTATGTAAGCCGGTGCAGTCAATAAACAAATCGCCACTGATCTCAGCACCGGATTGCAGCACCAACGTTTTGATATCACCGCTTTGCGGGCACTGCTTGACCTGCGCTATGGTGCCCTCTTGTCTTGTCACGCCCAAAGGTTCGGCATAGCTGCGTAAAAACCTTGCGTACAGACCGGCATCAAAATGGTAGGCATAAGATAAGCCTGGCAGATTCACCCCTTCGATGCGATCCAGCCGGCCAAATTTATGTTGTTTTGCCGCTTGATAGGCGAGCGAAAAGTCCCAGAAGTCAAAGCCCATGCCTCGCTGCTGACTTTTCAACCAAAAATGATGAAAACTACAAAATGGAAATTCTTTACCCACGGCGCCAAAAGCATGCATATAACGCTCACCGGGTTTGCCCCAATTTTCAAACTCAATGCCTAACTTAATAGTGCCTTTGGTTTCGCGTAAAAAGGCTTTTTCATCGATGCCAAGCGCTGCGTTAAAATTAATCATTGGCGGAATGGTGGCTTCACCGACACCGACAATGCCGATATCGTCGGATTCAACCAGCGTGATATTGATCACTTTGCCGAGTATTTTCACCAGCAACGAAGCGGTGATCCAACCGGCGGTGCCGCCACCGACCACAACAATATTTTTAATGGCTTGTGTAGTATTCATGAAAGCTCCACAACGACTATCGACGGTTTAACTTTGTCAGCGATCTGATTATTTCGCAACCGAGACAACCCATGGGTTCAAAGTTGTCGCAGGTGCATTTATAAAAAAACCCCGGGGCTGCCGGGGTTTTTAAGTCGCTGTTAAAGATTACAGTTTGTAGCTGAAACCTAACAGGTAGGTGCTGCCGTAATCCTGGTAGTCACGAATTTTAAACGGACTGCCTTGTAACGAGACAAACGGCTCTTTGGTTAAGTTCTGGCCTTGCAGGAAAATCGACAAGCCGTCCAGCGATTTAATGCCTGCCTCGCCAAAGTCGAAACCTAACTGCGCATCGACAATATCTTCGCCAAGGATATCAACTTGCTGGGTATCAAAACCGATACCGTAGACATCGCCGCTGAAGTCGCCACGTTTACGCAGACTGACCCGCGCCTGGAAACCGCTTTTCTCGTAAAATGCGGTGTACGACTGAATTTTCTTCGACAGACCAGGCAGCTTGTAGCTGTTGTTGTTCTGGTCTTTGATGTCCTGATCGATGATGGTGTAGCTGGCGATCACACCAAAACCATCCAACACCTCAGAAAACATATTCAGTGGTAAGGTACCGGAGAATTCCCAACCTTGTAAGGTACCACCGCCGCCGTTTACTTTACCTGAGCCAGACGCTGTTGACGTTGGCGGCACCAGGCCCGTACTTGGATCAGCCACACCAGCCAAATCCACTTCGTACTTACCATCGAAAATCCATTCGTTCAGATCTTTCCAGAAATAAGCAACTGAGAAATAACCTTCATCACTGAAGTAGTTTTCGTATGTTAAGTCGATACCCAACGCTTCTTTTGGCTCTAACAGCGGGTTACCACCGCTGACGCTCCAGTTGTTGCCATTTTCATCGATCTGCTGGCTATAAGTTGCACCAACCGAAGCGTTCATCTCGTCCAACCGCGGACGTGATAATGTTTTCGCGGCGCCAAAGCGGACCGTTTGATCTTCAGCAACATCAAAAATCAGGTTCAGGCTTGGTAACAAATGTGAGTAACTGTGGCTGACATGCGTCGGTGACGACACAATTAAACCATTCACAGAACCAAAAGCTGTGCCGCGCGAAGATTGCTCGGTGTCGAGATAACGTAAACCAACACTACCTGTCACCGGAATGCCACCAACTTCCGCTTCTAAATCTGCCTGCGCATACAGCGCCATCACATCTTCAGACACACTCCAGGTTTTGAATGAGTGACTCTGATTGGTCAGACTTTCTGCCAACAGGTTGTAATACCCATCGTTTAACATGGCGCCAGAGTTGTAGGCAATCATGTTGCCCATGCCAATAAAGTCCAGTGACACTGTGCCTAAGCGGTATTGATCCGGTACCGACAGCATCGCTGGGAAGTCTTTTAAGGTCATGAAGTAACCTTCAGACTTTTTATCTTTATCGCGGGTTTTAAACGACACACCGTAGCTCATTTTGGTGAAAATACCGGCATCATCGAGCAGTTGAGTCGCGGCTGCTTTAAAAGCCGTTAATTCGTCATCTACGGTTGGAGCATTGATAAAACCGTCTTGCGCCGAGTTATGATAAATGCTGGATTCGGTCAGGCCGTATTTAGCATTTAAAGCGCTGCTGGCACCCCAGCTACGTGGGCCACCCAGTTTAATCAGGTTGTAATCGCCGTAGTTCAGGCTTGGCGTAAAAATAGCACCGGTATTACCAGACTTGAACTCATAACTTAAGGTATCACCTAGGCCTTCCTTATCGCCACGACCCGTACCGGAATAGCTCTCAAAGCTCCAGATTTCCCGGGATACCGAAGAATGGCTGGCGTCGAAGTTCAGACTCCAGTTATCTGTCAGGTTGTAGTCTAAGTTAAAACCAAAGGCACTCAGTTCAGCTTCACGGTTTTCTAAATCGTTCCGCACCACTAAATATTCATCTTTGACCTGGCCCTTAGTGATGAATCCTGTTGCCGGATCAACCGCCTGAGCCGTCGTGCCACGGCCGTAACCCCAGGCGAATGGGATTTCAATACCACGCAGGATTTTTTCATCATTAAAATCGACGTATAACGCATCAAACGTCATTTTTAATTTGTCATTTGGCGCCGCTTCAACCACTAACATCGCGGAATCACGCTCTAACGTTGAAGAACGGACAAATGGCTTGGCACCGCCGAGGATAGAGTAATCTTTACCATCCACGCTAAAATCTGGATAACCCCAGGCGTTCCAGCGTTTTTCCTGGTTTGGCGAGCTCATTTTTGAATAAGCAAAGGCCACGCCGATCGTGTCATTGGCAAATTTGTCGATGTAAGAGAAGGTGCCACGGGCACCGGCATCGTTGCCATCCGGATTCAGTTTATCAAAGCTGGTCATTTCATACTGACCGTTAAACTGAATGGTGCGCTCGCGGCTAAGTGGCTTAGCAGTTTGCATATCGATCACGCCAGCAATACCTTCAGCTTCTAAACTGGCATTCGGGGTTTTATAAACGGTCACACCGCTCATAATTTCTGAAGGATACAGGTCAAACTCAACGCCGCGGTTATCACCAATCGACACTTGCTCACGACCGTTAAAGGTGGTGGCGCTTTCGTTTTCACCAAAACCACGGATGCTGACGCGGCTGGCACGACCGTCCAAACGTTGCGCAGTTAAACCAGGTAACCGGGCAATCGATTCAGCAATACTGGAATCGGGCAATTTGCCGATATCTTCTGCAGAAATCGATTCCACCACGTTGGTGGAAAAACGTTTGGTGTTGATGGAATCAACCACTGAACGGCGGAACCCTTTAATTTCGATGGTTTCAATCGCAGCAGCGGCTTTGGCTTTTTCGCGTGCTTCGGTGGGTGATAATTTTTTACCGGCTTCTTCGGCTTCCTGCGCTGAATAGGCAGGTAAAGCGACGAGACCGCCGGCGGTTAACGCAAGCGTTAACAGACTAAGTTTGAAGTTTGGCATTCCTGTTGTCCCCGATGTTGTTTTTTTATGTTTGACATGCATGTTGGGCAACATCACATATCAATTTGCTTGTGCGTGTGAGATCAGTGCTATTGATAAACTCAATCTGCATCAGCAACAACATGAATACGTATTCAAAATGTCTAATTTGCGCTATTGGGGTGCGAAGCCGCCCAAACTTGCCCAAACAAGGTGCAGGAGATTAACAATATCTATTTCCGCCTGATGACCGCCCTACGCTCTCCACAACAATATAGCTGCACTTTGGCAGAAATTCCGGCAGATAAGTCACTTGTTTGTCAGGGGACGTTCCAGGACGGCCATGATCCAGAATGGCGCAATAAGACCCATCAGCCATGGCATAAATGCCACAACCCGGGGCGAACCCGGGCTGCTTTTTGGCGGCTGTTGGTTGAGGAGGGAGCGAAAAAGTACTGAAAAAGACGAATCTGTGGCCATCAGCCTGCATACGTATGCAGGCCCTGGCGTCAGAACAAACGTTGCCATTTGACAAACAACTCGGTTTGCCAGTCATTGGTATTATCCGCCTTGTAGCGGGTTTGACTGAATTCTAAACCCCATTTGACTTCATCTGCCTGCTCACGCCACTGCTGTTCGGTACGCCAGGCTAAGACACTGCGCGCTGGTAACTGGGTTTGGGTCCAGTGCGAGGGTAAATCGACCCGCTCGCCATCTAAATTCAGCTGCAACCACGACAATTTATTATGCCAGCTGGTGTTGCTGTCCAGATGGGTCAGCACACCGATATTCAGGGCTCGGCTGTCGTTGTCATAAGGGCTGCCCATGCTACGGCCATAGCGCCGGTAACCATCCTGATGAAAAGAATGTTCGTAAAAGCAATTGGCCTGACGATCATCACTGCAATCGATGGTGGTATCAATCGCGTCGATATAGATACGGCTGTTGATCTCATGCAGGTACAATTCTGCTCCAAGCTGATAGGCCACTTTATACAAACGAAGTTTCGAACTGTTAAAGTCATCGGCGGTTTGCGTGGAATATAAGGCATAAGGCCGACCGGCAATGGTGCCAGACCAGCGCAAATCAAAACCCGCCACCATATTTTCAAATCCTTCCAGCGTGCCCCCGCGGAACAAACTGTCGAACCAGTCATTCAGACCATTGCCGTAACCAACACCGCCATACTGCATCACCCAGTTGAACCCCAGTTCAAGCTGCGACAGAGGCCGGCTGCCCAACCGTGCTTGCCATAATTTCGCTGAAGGGAGTGCTGCACGGTCACTCAACTGACCAAAGCTGGTGGTAAAAGTCCAGGGCGGCAGCCAGTCATCACTTTTTGCCACGCTGGAATGACGGCTAAAGGTGATGCCCGGTACCGGTCGTGCGTTGGTGGACACAATACTGCTACTGTCCCAGCTTGGACCCCAGTATTTATCGATGGCGCCAACACTGATAATCCAGTTCCAGGCATTTAATGCCAGATAACTGCCATCAAGCCGGGTATCATTCTGATCGTAGGGGTCTTTAATTTTGCTGACTTTCAGCTGGCCGCTGATCGTGTCGCTTTGATAGTTGGCTTGCACCGCCGCTTGTGCCTGGTCGCGCAACGTATCACCATAACGAACGACTGAAGGCTCTGCCGTTTCGCCTTCGAGGATCACCCGACCTTGCAAAGCACGGTGATCGCGCTGGTAAGCTGCAGTAACGCGCTGAACCACCTCATTCAGCTGTGGCGGTAACTGCTGATAATTGACCTTGCGGATATCATGCATCACCCCCTGCCACATCAAAGGAAATGTCGTCACAGGTTGCTGGATCACACCATAATCGGCGAGTAACTGAATATCGGAACGCAGCATCACATCATCGGTGCCAATCCACCAGGCCGCCTGCGCGTTCGTTGCGGTCATCAAAGCACTGAACACGAGACTCAGTGGCAAGCAGCGATTCAAAGATTTCAAAGTCTGATCCTTAACCCATAAAGAATGTGAAGAAATTGCGGCCAATTATACGGACTTCACTCTGAAGCGCCAACGTTGATTGGCAATGACTCTGTGTGCATTTGTAACCCGCAAAAACGGAGCACAGGGCTCCGTTTATACCCAAACAACTTGAAGATGCGTTTTCAGCAGGAGATCAAAGTTCTTGAGGCAAGGTAGCGCTTGGAAGCTTTGGTTGTTCCAAAGCGACAAGCGCTAACGCGGCATCAAGGGCTTTTAGCACCGCCCGCAGGGAGCTGCTGCACCGAACAGTATGGGTTGTTCCAAAGCAGCTCTGAACAAGTATCTTCAGGTTGTTTGGGTATATAGTCAGGTCTCAGGCTGTCCAGCCCTGTTTAACTGCTGAACAGCCGGTCGCTCAAAAAATGTCTTAGCAGATGTACAGCAATAAATCGTCCGGTTTCATTCCGCGAACACCCATCAAATATTACAAAACTGAAATCATTCGGATCGATGCGTTGTTTAGAAAACTCGGTCTGCGTTAAACCACTGATTTTATGCTGGCCAAAAAACGCCAACCATTGCTCAGAAGTTCTGCGGTACACAGAAAACCCAGTTTGGTGCTTAATGCAAAGAGGGCGTGAAGCTTTAGCTAAAGCCAGAATGTGTGTGACCTTTCCCCGCAACCTGTCACATTTGACAACTACAGCTGCATCGAAAGATAAACTAGAGTTCCTTCGTCAGAAATTAATATCTACGTTGAATAAAGCATATTTAATAACCAAATGTTAAATTGAATAACTCTCAATTTCCGTTTTGAGTGACAAAAAGCAACTTTCACTCAAATATCAAGGATATGAGTATGCAAGAATTAAATTTTAAACAAAGATTAATCGTCAGCGGCGCGACCTGTGGTGCAGCTGACTTCGCAGAATCTGCAGTCGTGGGTTCATTTTCGTTGGCAGGAACACTGATTGGCGGCGCCACGACACTCGGGGTTGGCGCTCAGGCGGATTTCTGGGTTTGATGGCTGGTACCTTGTCTTGGCTTTCAATTAAAGAAGATTTTATAACCGCATTTTGTTGATGTTTGAATCTTAACTTTGCACGAAGCTGGCGACTAACAATCGCCATCTTTTTACTTTGTCGGATTAAATATGAAATTCCTAAAAAACTTTCTAGCGCTATTTATCGCAGCATCATTAGGCCATTGCATTTCTTTATATTTACAAGACGAATTGTTTCGATACAATTGGACATTTCTAGGAGTGATGGCGCTTTTTTCTATTTTATATGCCTGCATCATACATGCATTACCAAGCATACAAAACACGAGAAAATAACAATCTCGGCATCCGACTTTAAAAACGTGTTTAAGCGATACCAAAGCAACAATATCTTTATTTCATTCAACTTAACAGAACACAAAAAACCAGGCAAGGTGAATATAAATTACCACCTCGACTGTAACAATAAATATAATATTGATCTAACAATTAAAACTGACGGTTTCAAACATTCGTCATAGACCAAAAACGGAGCACAAGGCTCCGTTTTTGGTCAGGTATCAGACTGTCCAGCCCTGTTTAACTGCTGAACAGCCGGTCGCTCAAAAAACCTCTTACCAGATTTTCACCCGCACATCGTCCGGACGATGCATGCCATCGCCAGGCTTGACGTCATAGGCCTGATAGAATTCAGGCATATTCGATAACACGCCTTGCACCCGGTACATGCCTGGTGAATGCGGCCCGGTGATGACTTGCTGACGCAATGCTTCATCACGGAATTTTACCCGCCAAACTTGCGCCCAGCCGATGAAAAAGCGTTTTTCGCCGGTAAAGCCGTCAATCACTGGTGCGGGTTTGCCTTGTAACGAGTTTTGATAAGCACGGTAAGCAACGGTTAATCCACCGAGGTCGGCAATATTTTCACCTAACCCCAAAGCACCCTGCAGTTTTAAATCATCAATCGGATTAAAAGCGCTGTATTGATCGATCATCAATTGCGCCCTTTTCTGGAATTGCTCACCATCCTCTTTGGTCCACCAATCCCGCAGGTTACCATCACCATCCGAGCGACGACCCTGATCATCAAAACCGTGGGTAATTTCATGACCAATCACCCCACCAATGGCACCATAGTTCACCGCATCGTCGGCATCCACATTAAAGAATGGCGGTTGCAAAATGGCGGCCGGGAACACGATTTCGTTCATCGTTGAGCTGTAATAGGCGTTGACGGTTTGAGGTGTCATGCCCCATTCATTACGGTCAACCGGTTTACCCAGCTTATCCACCATCCGCTGATACTCGCACTGACTGCTGCGCTGCATATTTCCGATCAAGTCATCGGCACTGATGGTCAAACAGTCATAATCGCGCCAGACATCCGGATAACCGATTTTAGTATTAAATTTCTGCAGTTTTTCCTGCGCTGCGACTTTGGTTTCAGCGCTCATCCATTCCAGTTCATTGATCGACTGCTCAAACGCCACTCGCAAGTTTTTGATCAGTTGGTCCATCCGCTCTTTCGCCTGCGGCTTGAAGTACTTTTCAACATACATTTTGCCAACCATAAAACCCAAAGCGTTGTTAATCGCCTCCACTGCGCGCTCTTCACGGGGTTTCTGCTCCTGCAATCCGCTTAATACGCGACCGTAGAAGTCGAAGCTGGCCTGTTCAAACCCAGCGCTCAACAGACTGGCGTGATTACGCAGTAAGTGAAATTTCAGATAAGTTTGCCATTCCGCCAAGCTGACTTGCTGTGAAAGCGCTGCAAAAGCGGTGAAGTAAGTGGGCTGACGCACCACAACATCAGTTACGGCTCCCAGTTTCGCTGCTGTCGCGAAGGCCTGCCAATCGAAACCTGGCGCCAGTGTTGCAAGTTCGGTCAGGGTCATTTTGTTATAAGTGGCGTTACGATCGCGGTTTTGGATCCGACTCCACTGGGCTTCAGCCAGTTTTGATTCTACCGCAAATACCGTCTCCGCTGCGGCAGTACCGTTTTCCCAGCCCGCCAGTTCCCAGAACTTGGCGATCATCCACTGGTATTGTTTTTTGATTTGTTCAGATTTTTCATCAGTCTTCAGATAGTAGTCACGATCCGGTAAGCCAAGACCAGACTGGCTGGCACCCACCACATATTGGTCAGAATTTTTCTGATCCTGACTAACAAACAACGCCACCGGCGTTCCGTAGCGTTCGGCCTGTAAAGTTCCCCACAGCGTGGCCAAATCGCTGGTTGACTTCAGGTTATCGATCGCAGCGAGTCCCGATTGCAGTGGTGCCAGACCCAAACTGTTAATTTTGGCGGTGTCCAGATAAGCGCGGTACAAATCGCCGATTTTCTGGGCATCAGACCCAGCTTCGGCCGGTTTTGCGGCGGCTTCTTTAATCAGGGCTAACACATGCTTATCCGCTTCCTGACGCAATTCGTTAAAACTGCCCCAACTGGCTTTGTCCGCCGGAATTTCAGTTTTGGCTAACCAGTTACCGTTGACGTAGCGGAAAAAGTCCTGCTGCGGTTTCACCTGGGTATCAAGATTGGCCAGTTCAATCCCAGATTTGGTCGCACTGACCGCAACTTCGGCCGGCGCGGCAGTCGTTGGTTGCGGTGCACGTTCGCACGCAGTCAGGCCAAGCGCTGCAGCAATACTGAAGGCAATAAGCGTTTTTTTGTTCATGATAGTTTCCTGATGTAGCGTCGGAGGAGATTTCTGGCCGAGTGTAGTGAATCAACTCTGAATGTCCAGCCTGCAAAACGTCTGAAGCAGCCTTCTGCGATAAAACGATGATTTGACGGGGTTATTGCCAGCGGAGTTCGCTAATAAAGGAACGGAGGAACCTGCAGCTGACTGCACTTCCTCCACAGTAAGATTGGAATGGTGTGCCAGAACACCCTCGGTTTACACCTGATACGCTGCTGCCTGAGTCCGTAATTTTGCGGCCAGCTCTGCCAGCGAACCACTGGCTTCAGCACTATGCTGTGCACTGCGGGTCACTTCAGCGATACTGATACTAAATTCACTGATGTTCTTGTTGATATCTTCGGCCACGATGGTTTGCTCCTCAGTAGCTGCTGAGATCTGCACATTCATATCAACGATCGTACCGACCGAACCGCGGATTTCGCCAAGTACTTCCCCGGCTTGCTGCGCATTATGAACGCTGCTATCGGCATGAGTTTGCGACGCCGCCATCGCGCTAACCGCTTCTTTAGCCGCCGATTGCAGGTTTTCAATCATAGTACGGATCGACTCCGTCGCTTTTTGGGTATTGGTCGCCAGAGTCCGGACCTCGTCCGCAACCACTGCGAAGCCACGGCCGGCTTCACCGGCCCGTGCCGCTTCAATAGCTGCGTTCAGCGCCAGTAAGTTAGTCTGTGCCGCAATCGTCTGAATCACCGCCAAGACCTGGCTGATTTTTTCCGATTCGCCATTAAGCTGCTCAATCACCTGACTGGCGCCTTTGATCGCCGATGACAGTTGCTCAATCGCCTGAATATTCAGCGTCACTTTATCGTAGCCGCTTTGGGTTTTTTCATCCGCCTGATTGGCCCGCTCTGAGGTCGCCAAGGCACTGGATGCCACCTCCTGAATCGCCGCCGACATTTGGTTAATGGCTGTGGCAATCAGATTGGCTTGTTGCTCCTGGGCAAAGGCCGTGGTACTGACCTGCTGGCTAATACTGCTCATTTCTTCAGAGGCAGCGGCTAGCATACTGACCGCTGAACCCAGCTCAGTGAAGAACTGCTGTACCCGACCAACGGTCTGGTTAAATGATTCTGCCGTCTCGGCAATTTCGTCCTGCCCAACTACCTGGACGCGCAGTCGTAAATCGGATTTTTGCCCCACCTCGGTAATGGTCCGGCGTAAATCAGACAGCGGATGGTGAATTGAACTGTACACCAGCCGCGCAGCTATCGTCAGCGAAATCACCACCAAGCTCACCAGCACAATAAACATTTGCATGGTTCCGGCGAAGGTATCGTGCGCATGCTGGGTAAATTTCTGCGCTTCCTCTAATTGCAGCTGGATAAGTTTATCCAGCGCCTGACTCAACGGGTCGGCCAGCGCATAGAGTTGTTGGTTAAAAGCTGCATTTTCAATGCCCAGGATTGACGCATCGTTGATTGTGGTGAGGTACACCGAGATTTGCTGTTGCCACTGGCCAATCCAGTTTTCGGCTTGCTCGACGAGCATCTGCTCGGTACTGGTGAGTCTGGTTGCCCGATAGGCCTGCCAGGATTGACTCGCCACTTTGCTCGCTTGCTCTAATTCAGCACTGGCTGCGGTGGCCGTTAACAATCCCGCCCGATGTTTATGTAAGGTATCGACAACCGTCACGGCATAAGCGTCTGAAACGACTTTAATTTGTTGTAGTGGTTTGACTCGGTCCTGATACAGGCTATCAACACCGGTGGCGAGCTCCCGCATATTCAACATAGCAATCAGGCTTAGAAAAATCAGCACAACCAGCGGCACTGCGGCCAGTACAATCAACCGGCTACGGACTTTGAATTGATTCAACATTTAGTGCACCTCAGAAATACCATTATGCAACAATCCCTTAGGCGAAATGCTCCTGTCTTTGTCAGCGTAGTTCAGCTTGGCGGATTTGTCCTGCCGACGTTTACGCCGGTTGGATTGCCTTTTCGCCATAAATTCTGGATGATAGCGCCAGAAAATCACCACTCCCTGAGGAATAATCATGTCTGCAACCTTGTTTGCTTCAATTGCCGGTTTACCGGAGTTTTTAAGTTTCTTTTTCCTTGCCGTCTTGTTGTTATTCTTATTCGCCCGCATTTACAGTTGGTTGACGCCGCATGATGAAATTGCCCTGATCCAGGCCAACAATCCTGCTGCTGCTGTCGCTTTTGGTGGAGCATTGATTGGTTTTGCCTTGCCTCTGGCCAGCGCCATCACGCATTCGATTTCATTGGCCGATTGTGCCATTTGGGGAGCGATTGCTCTGGTCGTCCAGAGTCTGACTTTTGTGGCTGTTCGATTGACCCTTCGCCGCCTACCAGAACGTATTACCCATGGTGAACTGGCGGCAGGCATTTTTTCGGCATGTTGCTCTGTGACTGTCGGCCTGATTAACTCAGCCAGCATGACGTTTTAACCCGCGACACGTAGTAAGGAATAGTTATGTCAAAAACATTCAAGCGCAGTAAAAAAGCGGCGCTGATCCTGATGGTACCGACCGCGACTTTATTACTGGCAGGTTGTGGTAGTGAAGAACCGGTTGAAACTGCGGTGTATCAAAACGCCGAAGAATGTGCCGCGTTTTACAATCCGCCGGCTGAATGCAACGCTGAATTTGCCAAAGCCCAACAGTTACACGCGCAGATCGCTCCGAAGTATCAAAGTAAAGCGGAATGCGAGATCGATTTTGGCGTGGGCAATTGTGAAATGCCGGCCACTGCCGCTGTCAGTACCGACCCAAATGCGCCGGCCCAGCAGCAACAAGCCAGTTCAGGTTTCTTTATGCCGATGATGATGGGCTTTTTAGCCGGTCAAATGCTCAATCGGGGCGGTGCAGGTCAAGCCGCGCCACAAAAATCGGTACCGACCCAACCGCTGTACAAATCGCGCGATGATCAAAGTACCTATCGCACCGCCTCGAATCAACCGGTAGCGCGGCAATCTGGCGTCACCTCCGTGCTGCCATCGCAAATGCAGCCCAAAGCCGGTACTGTGGTCCGCCGGGGTGGATTCGGCGCGCAAGCCCAGCAACGTCAGTCGATGACCAGTGGTGGTTAAGCACTGATGAAAAAAATTGCGATTGAACAGCGCCCGGGCTGGCGCGACTATGCGGAAAGCGTCGGTTTTGATTTTCATACTTTTGATGGCGAGCCTTACTGGGATGAAACCGCCTACTACCAGTTCAGCATGCAGCAGATTGAGGAAGATTTAGAAGCCCCGACTGAAGAATTACATCAGATGGCGCTGTCGTTGATCCCGGATATTCTGGCTGATGAGCAAAAGCTGATTGCGCTGGACGTGCCGCCCGCTTATTGGGACTGGTTGGCTGAATCCTGGCGCACTTCGCAGCCGCATTTGTATGGTCGTCTTGATTTAGCCTACAACGGCCAAGGCCCGGCTAAGTTATTGGAACTGAATTACGATACCCCAACCTCATTGTTTGAAACCGGATTTTTCCAGTGGGTGTGGTTGGAAGATCAGCAAATGCGTGGTCGCCTGCCGCAAGGCGCTGATCAATTTAACTCGCTGCAGGACAAATTGGAGCAAGCATTTGCCAGCATGCCCCTGCGTCAACCTTGTTATTTCAGCAGTGTTGACGGTAACATCGAAGACAAAGGCACCATTAACTATTTAATGGACATCGCCACCCAGGCTGGCATTGATAGCCGCTATCTGCCGCTGGAACAGCTGGGTGAAATTGATGGTCAGTTGGTTGATAGTCAAAACTACCCGATCCAAGCGATGTTTAAATTGTATCCGTGGGAGTTTATGCTGCGGGAAGAATTTGGTGCGCATTTGTTGACATCCAATACCCAATGGTTGGAGCCAGCATGGAAAATGTTGTTGTCAAACAAAGGCATACTGCCCCTACTCTGGCAAAAATTTCAAAATCACCCGAATTTACTCCCGGCGTTTTTTGAAACGGCCGATAGCCAGCCGCTGACCCAAGGCTGGGTGCGTAAACCTTTGTATTCGCGCGAGGGCGCGAATATCGAACTGATCGATGCGCATGGGCAACGTTTAGTGGTCGATGGTCCATATACAGATGCGCCGTTTATCCGGCAGGCGTTTACGCCGTTACCGAAATTTGATCATAGCTACACGCTGATAGGTTCCTGGCTCGTTGGTGACGCCGCTGCCGGGATCGGTATTCGCGAAGATGCCACGTTAATCACCAAAGACAGTTCCCGGTTCTTACCGCATATTATTTTGGATTAACCCGCACACTGGCAAACCCGAATCACCCGATAGTTTAAACAAGTTTTGCGATGCGCTTGCTCACCTATCGGGTGCTCTGATCGGCCTAGCCGCTTGCTCTTACTCCCGCCCGATCCGTTCCAATTTCATCATGCTGCTGCAATGTCAAAAAATCATCACAAAAATATCACCAGATTAGCATCTTTTTCATTTTGACAACGTTGTCATTTGTTTCATGGTAATACCACCACCAAAAAGCTGGAGCAATGGACTGTTGAATGTCAGTGGTGGGCAGACCATCAGGACATCATGGCTGAGCTTCCGTTCAGCACCACAGACAATAACAAGGTTAGGTTGTCATGAAACAGATACCCATATTAACTTTGCTCGGCCTTAGCGGCTTGAGTAGCTTTAGCAGTCTGGCACTAGATTGCAGCAATCTTCAGCAGTGGAACAATAGCAAAGCTTACACCGCGAATCAGCAGGTACAACACGAGCAAAAAGCTTATAAAGCCAACTGGTGGAATCAAAACCGCAACCCGGCCACTTACTCCAATCAATATCAGGAATGGAGCAAACTGGGTGATTGTGATGGCTTGGTGGGAAATCAGCCGCCACAAGTCAGTATCAGTGCCCCGACGGCCAACAGCGAATTTAATAGCGGTAGCACTGTGACTTTTGCCGCCACCGCCAGCGATACCGATGGCAGCATCAGTAAAGTCGAATTTTATTTAAATGGCCTGTTATTTAGCACTGATAGCAGCGCGCCTTATCAAGCGAGTTGGACAGCGGTCGCGGGCAATCAGCAGCTGTATGTGATTGCTTATGATGATAAAAACGCCAAAACCCAAACTGCCGCTGTGCCGTTTAAAGTCAATAGTTTGAGCAGCAATCAACCGCCGGTGGTGAATATCAGCGCGCCAGCCAACGGTAGCCAATACCGCGTTGGTGAAACCGTATTATTCAGCGCCACCGCCACAGACCCCGACGGCAGCATTGCCAAGGTGCAATTTCTATTGGATGGTGTGTTGCTAAGCGAGAAAACCGCAGCCCCCTTCAGCACCAGCTGGACTGCAACCCTCGGTAGCCACAATCTGAAAGTCAAAGCCTTTGATAACCTGGGCGCAGCCAGCGAAAGTACGGTCAGTTTTAGCGCGCAAAGCGATCAAACCGGCCACGACGCCTGCCGGCCAGATGGTTTGTACCAAACCGCGGGTCTGAATGTGCCTTATTGCACCATCTACGATGCCAATGGCCGTGAAGTGATGGGGCCAGATCATCCACGGCGGATCATCGGTTATTTCACCAGCTGGCGCCATGGCAAAAATGGCATGCCGGCTTATCTGGTGAATCAAATTCCATGGCAGAAAATCAGCCATATCAACTACGCTTTTGCCCATGTGGATGCCAGCAATAAAGTGTCGATAGGCAATCCGTTGGATGCTGCCAATGCCGCCACCGGTATGGAATGGCCGAATGTTGCAGGTGCCGAAATGGACCCGGCCTACCCATACAAAGGCCACTTTAACCTTTTGAATAAATACAAAAAACAGTATCCACATGTCAAAACACTGATTTCAATTGGCGGCTGGGCTGAAACCGGCGGTTTCTTTAACGAACAAGGCGAGCGGGTCGCCAGCGGCGGTTTTTACACCATGACCACCAACAGCGATAACAGCGTTAACCTGGCGGGTATCAATACCTTTGCCGATTCTGTTGTTACTTTCCTGCGCACCTACGGTTTTGATGGCGCCGATATCGATTACGAATATCCGGCCAGCATGAAAGATTCCGGTAACCCGGACGATTTTGCCATCGCCAACCCCCGCCGCGCTGGTTTAATGGCGTCGTATCAGGTGCTGATGAAAACGCTGCGTGAAAAACTGGACGCGGCCTCAGTGGCTGACGGCAAACATTATTTGCTGACCATCGCCTCACCTTCCTCGGGCTATTTACTGCGCGGCATGGAAGTATTTCCGGTGACTCAGTATCTCGATTACGTCAATATCATGAGCTATGACCTGCACGGCGCCTGGAATGACCATGTCGGGCCAAATGCAGCCTTGTTTGATGATGGTCAGGACAGCGAGCTGATTGCCTGGAATTACTACAATGCCAGCCAGTATCAACGGATTGGTTACCTGAATACCGATTGGGCCTACCATTATTTCCGCGGCGCGATGCAAGCGGGTCGTATTAACATTGGCGTCCCTTATTACAGTCGCGGCTGGCGTAATGTGATTGGCGGCACTGCCGGTTTATGGGGCAAAGCCGCCCAGGCCGATCAAAATAGTTGCCCGCCAGGCACCGGCGGTTCACCGCAAAACCGCTGTGGCGCCGGCGCTATAGGGATCGACAATTTATGGCATGATTTGGGTAAATCCGGCGAGGAAATCCCGGCCGGCTCCAACCCGCTATGGCACACCAAAAACCTGCAAAACGGCAAGCTGGGCAGTTACTTAGCGGCCTATGGTTTAAACCCCGCCACCGATCCGGCCGACCAGTTGACCGGTGTTTATCAACACAATTACAGCAGCACTTTGGTGGCGCCCTGGCTTTGGAACCCAAGCAAAAAAGTGTTTTTATCTATTGAAGATGAAGAAAGCATCCGCCAAAAAGCCAACTATATCGCCAGTCGCCAGATCGGAGGCGTGATGTTCTGGGAGTTAGCGGGCGACTACAGCTATGACAGCAGCAACGGCGAGTATTTTATCGGCGATGATCTAACCAGTATCTTCTACCACACGTTGAAATCTGCGGCGCCCTATGGCAACAAACGCGACCCCAAAGCGTTACCAGCCAACAGTTTAGATCTACAGGTGAAAATTGACGGCTTTAAACTGGGCGATGCTAATTATCCGATCAATCCGAAGCTAACCTTGACCAACAAATCTGGTCAGACGATTCCGGGTGGCGCCAAAGTCAGCTTTGATGTGCCAACCGCCACCGGCGATAACTTCACCGACCAAAGTGGTTATGGCACCAAGGTGATCCAAAGCGGCAGCAATTCGGCCGGAAACAATATCGGCGGCCTGCAAAACGACTTCCACCGGGTGGAACTGACCATCCCTTCGCATAGTCCGCTGGCCAATAACGCCGCTGTGGTGTTAACGCTGAACTACTTCCTGCCCATTCCGATGCCATCGAACTGGCGGGTAACGGTCGGTAACCAGAGCTTCGCACTGAAACAGGAATATCCGCAGCTGCCAGCCGGCACTATTAGCGGTGGTGGTGATAGCGGCGGATCTTGCGCTGGAGTACCCGCCACTGTGCCGGACTATCCAAACTGGCCACGTGGTAATCATGCAGCCGGCGGCGACCATATCCGTTATCAGGGCAAAATTTACCAAGCCAAATGGTGGACCACATCGGTCCCTGGATCAGATAGCAGCTGGCAGTTTGTCTGCAATAAACCAGCACCTTAGCCGGCGGCGGTACCCCCTTCGCGGTACCTCAACACCTTAAATGAACCTGCCCGTGGTTCTCATCACGGGCTGTTTACAGGAACTCAACGATGAAACTGATTCAACTTTCCGGCTTCGTACTCACAGCCGTCGCGCTTCTCAGCAATCTGGCCTGGGGCCACGGATATGTCGATTACCCCAAAGCCAGACAACAAATGTGTAAAGACGATGGTGGTTACTGGTGGCCAGCGGATGGCTCTGGCATCGCCAACCTGGCTTGTCGCAGTGCCTACCAGAAATCGGGCGGATATGCGCTGACCCAGCACCATGAATACTCAACCAATGTGCCGGACTATGGCAATATGACCGCAGTCAAAGCCGGTATTCAGAATGGCTTACTCTGTGCCGGCGGCGACCCCCGCAAGGCTGGGATGGATTTACCCTCCCCACACTGGCAAAGCACGCTGATTGATGTCAAAACCACCCCGACCTTAAAAGTGCGGTTTCGCGCCACCACCCCACATAATCCAAGTTTCTGGCAGTTTTATTTATCCAACCCTGATTATGACAGTGCAACCAGCGTATTAAGCTGGGAAAAGCTGACGCTGATCCACCAACAAAACGATGTCCCAGCGCAAAGCGGTTATTACGAAATTGATGTGCCGCTGCCACAACACCGCAACGGGAAAGCCGTGCTCTATACCCGCTGGCAACGACAGGATGTGGTCGGCGAAGGCTTTTACAACTGCTCTGATGTGCAGTTGCTGAATGGCGATCCCCAGCCGGCGCAGTGGTTTGACAAAGGGGCTTATCTCACCGCATCGCAGCTTGGCAAGATCGGCGAACAAGCACTCTTAAGGGTATTTGATGCACAAGGTCAGGAGCAAATTCAGCATCGGCTGGACATTACTGCCAGCAATGTCACCAACCAACAATGGGCTCTGGAACTTGCAAATCAAATCAACACCTTGCATGGTTCCGTCCTCCAAATCGGAGTCTTGCAGCAGGGTACAGTGTCCTTACAGGATATCGCCGGCCGCAACCGACTTTATGTCCGTGACAGCAGTTTGTATGTCAATTTGGATTTAAAGCCCGCCAGTGGTGGCACTAGTTGTGGCGGTTTGGATCCGGCGAAAATTTTTGCATGGCCGAACTGGCCCAGACTGGACCATGCCGGCCAACCCAGTTACGCCACCAACAACGATTTGATGTCGGACAGCGGAAAAGTCTATCGGGCCAAATGGTGGACTCAGGCAAAACCCGGCACCGATGGCAGCTGGGATTTGGTGTGTCAGTTACCACAGTGACAAGCGACCGGATACTCCGCGAGCAACTTTGCCAGGCATAGGAAAATCGATACGGCAGCTGTCAGGATACCCGGGCAGTTTGCCGTACTGTCCATCCGTCGTGTTAATCGCCTCACCAGTCAAAATATGAATACTCATGCAACAAAACCAGATAAAACAACACATTCTTAGTTTGACTCTTCGAGAGGCATTTAACATAGCCCCCAAAAACATAGGTTCACCTCAAATTTCCTGTAAATTACTGTTGGATATTTATCCACTTTTCCTTTAAAGTGCGCGTCATTACCTACCCCACCGCCAATAAGGCTATCTGGCCCTGCCGTCAGCACGTGAGCGGTGATTTTCCACTACACTGTGTTCATTCTAATGTCATACAAAAGCCTTATGACTTGAACAACTTAACCAGAAGGAACCAAACAGAGCGTGCGTACCACTGAAATAGTTGATGGATTTCGCCAGTCGGCACCTTATGTCAATGCACACCGTGGCAAAACCTTTGTGGTGATGCTCGGTGGCGAAGCGATGATTCAACCGGGTTTTCGTAGCATTATCAATGACATTGCTCTGTTAAACAGTTTAGGTATTAAAATTGTGCTGGTGTATGGCGCCAGGCCGCAAATTAATCAGGCGCTGGAGCAAAATGGCTATGCAGCGCAATATCACAACCGGATCCGCGTCACCGATGACGATTCATTCCGGATCATTAAACAAGTGGCCGGGGCCTTGCAGCTTGATATCACCGCCCGCTTGTCGATGAGCTTATCCAATACTCCCATGCATAACGCACAAATTAACGTGGTCAGCGGCAATTTTGTGATTGCCCAGCCGTTAGGCGTTGAAGATGGCATTGACTACCATCACAGCGGCCGCGTGCGTCGGATTGACGTCGCCGGTATCCGCCGTCAATTAGACCAAAACTGTATCGTGTTAATGGGCCCCGTTGCGGCATCCGTTACCGGCGAAAGCTTTAACCTGACCGCTGAAGAAATTGCCACCCAGGTCGCGACCAAATTACGCGCCGATAAAATGATTGGCTTCACCGACATTGGCGGTATCGTCGACGATATGGGAGAGATCATCGCGGAATTAATGCCAAATGATGCGGAAAAAATCATGCTGGCCTTGGAAGAACAACCCGGCGCCTGTACGGCCACGCTCGCCTTTTTGCATGCCGCGATCAGTGCCAGCCGTGCCGGCATCCCGCGTTGCCATTTGGTGAGCAACAGTATCAATGGTGCTTTGCTACAGGAACTGTTCTCACGCGATGGTATCGGTACGCAGATTGTGACCGAAGCAGCCGAGCGCTTGCGCGCCGCGACCATCAACGACATCGGCGGTATTCTGGATTTAATCCGGCCGCTGGAGCAACAAGGGTTGCTGGTGCGCCGTTCCCGTGAGCAGCTGGAAATGGAAATTGACCAGTTTGTGCTGATTGAACGTGATGGCTTAGTGATTGGCTGCGCTGCGCTTTATCCATTCCCGGAAGAAAATGTCGGGGAATTTGCTTGCCTCGCAGTGCATCCAAATTATCGCGATGCCGATCGCGGCACGTTATTGTTGAAAAACATTATTCAGCTGGCGCGGCAACGCAAATACAACACGCTATTTGCGCTGACCACCCGCAGTATCCACTGGTTTTTAGAGCATGGTTTCGAATTGAAAAATGTTGAAGATTTACCAGAGAAAAAACAGCAACTCTACAACTATCAACGCCGCTCAAAAATTCTCGCGCTCAATTTAACCTAAGTGGTTAACTTCGGGGTCAGAGTCATGATCAAAGGGGTCAGCAATCAAAGGGGTCAGAGTCATTGATAATCCTGATTATCAATGACTCTGACCCCTTTGATTGCTGACCCCTTTGATTGGATTGGCTGGTCAGGACTTTGCCACTTGCGCCACCACTTGTTTAGCCAGCGCCCGCGCGGTCGTCCATTTGCCGCCGGTCACCGTCAGCAATTGTTGTTGCCAGTGCAGCCTATATTCGCGACTCGCAGTACTGGCCTGTTCGCTGCCACCAAGCAATGGCCGCACCCCGGCAAACTCGCGGACTATATCGAGATTGCTGCGCGACACGTTGAAATAATGATTGTAAACAGCCAGCAAATAGCGTCGCTCTGCTTCACTGCAGACAATAGCTTCAGCCAGAGTTTGCCGCACCTCAGTGGTGCCAAGCAGGGTCAGCCCCTGATACGGCAGCACAAAAACAATTCGTTGTTCGCCCGGTACTTCCAACATATGACCATAACGACCAATCGGCGGCAGCAACAGATGACTACCCCGCACCAGGTCCAGATGCTGCGGGACCGGCAATCCTGATTGCTCCAGTAACTGATTACTCCAGGGACCAGCGACATTCACCAATCGATCAAATTGCCGCCACTGGTTTTCGCCCTGCAGTCGCAAGCCAGCCGTGGTCGACACGGCCTGAACTTCACAATATTGGTGGATCCGGACCCCTTGTTTTTCAGCCTGCGCCGCGACCCACAGTCCTAATTGCTGATCCTGCATCTGGCCATCAAAAAACAAATAAGCCCCCTGCAGCCCCTCGGACTTTAGGTCTGGACTACAGCGAATCGTCTGCTCGGCCGTTAGCCAACGGTGGCGGCCGATGCCTTTTCTCGACGAAAGCACATCATATAACCATAAGCCGATTTTCAGTTGCCAGCGCGGGCGGCGGCCATCGCGATAAATCGGATATAAAATAGGTAAGCGTCGCGTTAAATGCGGCGCTTTTTTGATCCACCAGCGTCGCTCCTGCAGGGCTTCATGGACCAAACGCAATTCCCCCTGCTCCAGATACCGCAAGCCCCCATGCAGAAGTTTGCTTGAAGCTGCACTGGTTGCCTGCATCACCCCATCCCGCTCAAACAATTCAACCTGATGCCCGGCCAGTGCCAGTTGCCATGCCGATGCCAAGCCATTAATACCCCCGCCAACCACTGCAATTCGCACTTTAGGTCACCTTTAAGCTAACTCATTGTTAAAGCAAAGCAAATTTTTTAACTTTTGTCGAATCGTCTCCCTGTTTGAGGGCAACTCAGGGTATATTTATCTTGAATAGAAACAGTGCAACATCAATAAAAACAGCTAGAGTTGTTAAACTTGCACGATCAGAATGTGCTCAAGACAACCGGCAGCAGCCTGTGATCCGGGTCGCCTCGTGTTGCTGTCGACTGCCCGGTCCTGACATGCTGAAATGACAGGAATAGACGCTGCCGATCTGCTGCAGAGGTGCTGGCAAGGACAAAACCCAATGAATCAATCTCAGTTTGGCAATACTGCCGCAACCAAAAGTATCAAAGATTTGCTGGGCAAAATTTACGATGCAACGCCACGGAAAGACTCGGTTTATGAGCAGGCTGCCTATTATTTTTCCGGCGCCGAGCAACAGGAAATTGACCTGCTGCAAGAGCAGGAGTCGACCTTGCAGCGCCGACTGGATGATGCCAATAAAGGGGCCCGTGCCAAGTTGGAAGCTGCCTTGCTGGAAGTGCGGCAACAACTCAAAACTCGACTCCGCCAACAACAAGATCATCGGATCGAACGGGTACGTCAACTTAAGCAGCTGGCGAGGCAATTATTAACGCTCATCAGCGCCGATACGCCGCAGGAGACCCGTCAGGTCTCGGCCCGCGCCCTGGGAACCATCCAGCTATTGTCACCCACCCGCGGCCGCCACGTTGCCATGATCAACCAACGGCACAAACATGTGTATAAAGCAATTCTGGCCATCCGGTTGTTGGATCAATTGCTGGAAGACCAGCAAATTAAAAATCGTTATGTGCTCAACAAGTTTAACGACAGCCAGCAAGCCCAGTCAGAGGCGGAAGTACATTACAATCCTTTTCTGGAAGAAGTACAGTTGCCGCTGATTTGTGCTTTGCTGTTGCAGGATATTGGCCTGCAACATCCGCAAGCGCAGCAAATACTTCGTGGTGAAGATGGCACACTGGATGAATTTCGCACACTCACGCCGTCCGAACGGCAGCAGCTGCTGACCATCAGCTATGAACAAAGCCAGCACTATTTAAAAGAAGGACTGGGGCTGGACAATTATGTGGGCAATTCTAAAGCCGAACGCGACTTGTTCATCTATATGGAACAAGATAAACAAAACTTTATCAGTCACTTACTCAAAACTGCGATCCAACCGGAAGAGGGTATTGGCAACCTGCTGAAGATCCCGCAGGTTTATGTGTCTGTGGTCCTCCCGTCAAAGGCCACCTACCAGTACGAGCAACTGCCAAAAGTGAGTGCCGTGCTCAAAGCCGGCGTGAGCAAAGGCTGGTATCCGACGGCGATCGTCGATAGTCTATTGAAAATTACCGGTTACTTCCCACAAGGCTACGGTATAACCTACATTCCAAAAGACTCTGACAAACAGGATTTGGATCGCTACGAATATGCCATCGTCAACGGCTTGTACCCGCTCGAGCCAGAGCAGCCGGTCTGCCGAACTGTGACCCGCAACCTGACATACAACACCTTTGGCATCAATGTGGTGGTCGGTGTCGACAATAACCTGTATTTCCAGAGTGCGCAGCAGAAGCTGGAGAAAATGAGTGAAGAGCGACTCCAGGAGATTCTGAGTAAGCTCGTCTCAAATCTGGAAGAGCGCACCACCATGGATCTTATTCCGAAGTGCTGGCATCCAGACGAGTTTTTTACCTTTTTAAAAAACCAGAACTTATGGAACCGGGTCGATACCATCCGCAATTGAGTCATCAAGTCAAACTGATTGCAGATTTAGAACGGTGACAACAGGGCGAGACTGGAGCGCCAAGCCGGCACGGCATATCGTCGTTTATGTCATGGCGTCGGACTGGCACAGCAGCGAACGAAGGCAACAACCCCACATCTTTAAGCAAGAAGTCTATCTTGCTCCGCGGGGTCCAGTGCGGGCAGTGTCTGGTGAATAGCTCATCCCTGGTCCTCAGACGCCTGGATATACTGCGCCAAACTCAACTCCGTCCGCCCCAACAACCGAAGATACAACCACTGAAATGCCCGTGGGTCTCTGGGTAAATCCAGTTGCACCGGCACGCCGCTGACTTGTCCTGCTTCATCCAATGGCAATAAAAACCGGAAGCTATAGCCAGGTTCCAGCCCCATCCGCAAGTCCGTGAGCCACAGCGCTTGGTCAGAGGCTTTGGTGAGGGACACGAAACCATGGCTAAACCAACTTAAGCGGGCGACCGAGCTTTGCTGCTGCCATTGTTGCAGCAACGCCGCCCCTCGCGGATAGGCTTGCCATTGGATCTGAGGTGTTTGATCTAAAAAAGAATAATAGCCTTCAAAGTACTGATCCTGGTCTATCAGCAGCAAGCGCCAGAGTACGGTATTAAAAGGGGTCGCCGTCACCAGCAATTTCGGATCGCTGGCTGTGACCGGTAATTGCGAAAGTGCCAGTGTAGTGACTTGTTGCTGTGCCCAGAGGCCAAAACCAAGATAAGTACTACTGAGTATCAGACCCAGGCGATTCCAGCCTAACCCACGGCCACCGAGCGTTAATCCGGTGCCGACGAGCAGCGGCAGGGTATACAGGGGATCGATCACAAACACGCTGCCAATCCCGAAGGGATAATCGGTAAATGGCAGGCCAAGCTGGGTTCCATAAATAGTTAGCATATCCAATAACGGATGCGTGAGCAGGACCAGCCAGAGTGCCAGCAGGGAAGTTTTGAACAGGGCTGGCCTGGCGCTTATTTTCACCCACAACCAAGCGAGCAATGGAGATAGCAGAGTCAGATAAACTAAGGCATGGCTTTCTGTACGATGGTAAGTCATATCGCTGATCGGATCTGCATAGGGGATCAGCACATCTAAATCTGGCAACGTACCAGCGGCTGCGCCCAAAACTGCTGATTGCCACAACGGTTGCTTGCGACGGAATACTGCCACACTGATGGCGGCCCCTAAAGCCATTTGTGAAAGAGAATCCATGAAACTCCTGATATATCATTGGTCTGATCAAACGAAGGTCGCGCCGAACAGCCTGAAGATACTGGTTTTCTGCGCAGCGACCAAGGGGCAATACGCAAAGAACCGGCAGCCGGCCTTCACAGAGGCGAGTTAATTTCGAAACGGCGCTGCGCACCAAAAGCAGTCGAGAACCCCGCTGCGTTCAGGGCTTCAATCGCAGATTGCACATCGGTCGTGCGATGAAAGATCTCTGGCATTGGCAATTGCGCCAAAGTTTTCTCTACCTGCCAACTCCCGATCACTTGAGGCGGTGGCAACACATATTCAAGACTCAGGCCACGGGCTAAGTCCAGTTTTAACAATTGCACCATCTGTGCCTGCGCAGGCGCAGCAGTGACTTGCCACTGGCGTAAATCGACAATTCTTGCCCAAGGCCGCCCTGCCATCTGCTGACAAAATGACGCAAGCTCTTTGGCATATCGCGCAGTCAACTCTTCAGCGTGTTCCCCACCAAAACGAACGAACAGCGCATTGTTACTCTGTTGCAGTGTCAAAAATGGCGATAATTCCGACATCATTCTGCCCTCAGTTGTGTCAACCAAAACTCTAATGCGCGCTCGCGCCGCGATGTTCTAATACCACCTAATACCAGCTGTTGATAGTCTGGGCGCTGACTGGCCTGCAAAATCGCCTGGTTCAAGCCAGCGACCACCGCTGCCCCCCGCTCGCCCCTGGAACAGGCGAAATACACCAGGTTTACTTCTTCCGCTTCCTGTAGCTGGTAAAATGTAAAGTTTGCACCGTGCCGCGCCGCGACTCTCGGATATTCCAGCAAGCCATCAATGAAACCACGCTCCAGCATCGGGATTAAACTTCCCATATCTTCACTAGAACTGGTCCGGGTGTACAACGAGCGCTGATGGCGATAAGTCACAAATAAGGCGTCCAGATCAGTCCCATAGCTACGGTTTAATTCGATGCCAATCAGCGGACCATCAGGCAGCGCTAATAACTGACGTAATGACAACACGCCGCCGGCCTGCATCTTCTGCAACGTCTGATGCCAGACTGACTGCGCAGGCAACACCAACATCAGCGCGTCTTCGACCATATAAGGTAGTGAAAACAGATAATCCTGTTCGCGGGCGGCGGTTTTCTTAAGCCACGGAATACAGGCGTTCCCTGCAGTTTTAATCCACGCTCTGGCGCGGTTGCGGCTCAGACTTTCAGTCTGCACCCGCCCCGGATAGTGCGCCAATAGGTGCTGCAATAGGCGGCCCTCCGGGTTGTTGCCGGATTGAGCCGATTTCAGGATGGCAACCGAATCAACGATCACCAGGGGTTCAGCCGTTAACCGTGGACAGTAAATCCACAGCACTAACATGACCAGACACAGTTTCATGCGGATGATTCCAACGGGCAGTCAGAGGGATCCTATCGATAATCAGGCGGCAGATCCTGCTGACGCCTCACGCACTGCTTCACCTATTGAGCCTAACAGAGTTTTTGCAAGGGTGCAGACGCCCGGCAGATTTGTTCAGCCACGGACTGCAAAGCGCCAGCCGCAACATCAGAATGAGCTGGCGCGGATAAGTTAGTTAATTTATTGATTTAAAAGTCTATATCCTTGACAGTTTTTCGTATAGCTCAGAAGATGACAGTGTCTGTGGTGGTGAAGCATCAAACACAAGGAAGTCTGTCACATGAGTACTCTGTTATCCGCGCTGCAAAACTATGATCGTCAGTACCAGCCAGAATCTTTGTGGCCGGTTGGCGAATTTCATGCTTTTGAAACCCGGCAGATTGAACCTTTAGCCAGCGCCGCAAAAATTGCATTATTACAACAGTTTCAGCCCAGTTCACCGGCACTGCAATTGTGGCAGCAGCTACAGTTCATCTTGTTGGGTTGTGACAAGGCGGATTTAACTGTTTTCACTCGATTATTCAGCGAGTTGCCCTTTCTGCAGCAAAATATGCTGTACAGCCAGTTAATGCGTTCAACTTTTGTCGGTCATGCCGTCGGCTTTGATTTGGCGCCGCTGTACCGGCTGACCATCGAATCCTACTGCCGCGAACATGCGTCGCATTGTCAGGTGCAACCGCTGCAAGGCAATGGTAACGAAGCCTTTGCAGTATTTATCACCAACCAGTTTGTATCTTCGATGCATGGCCCAACGCTCACGGTGTTAAATTATGCCGGTGCCCTGAAACAGATCGGCATGCACCCCATCGTCATTTGCACCACTTCGGTTGCCAAATCGGCGCACCTGGTGTATCCGGTGCCGACACCGGTTTTTTTTGGTACGGTGCGTGAGGAATATTTTGCCAGCAACACTCTGTTTGATTTGGATTTGAATCAGACCCGACCCAATCCGAGCGGCTCCGCAGTGAAATGCTGGGGGCAACAATTTGACTTTATGCAAACCACGCCGATGGACGACCCGACGCATTTGGTCGATTTAGTGAATTTTATCAACCAGTTAAATCCAAGGTTTATTATCGGTGTCGGCGGATTGAACCCGGTGCTGGAATTTATTGCTCAAGCCCGGCCGGTGCTGAGCGTGCCTTGCGTCACTTCACTGGTGTTGCCCCTTTATGCCATCCCGGTGTTACACCGGGATTTAACGACCCAGGATCAACAGCGGATTGAGCAAACAGGTATCCGGCATCCGGTACTGAGTAGCCGCCTGCCATTCCGTTTACGCCAGTTTGACGCCATCAAAACCAGCCGGGTTGACGATTCGGTATTGCGATTTGTGGTGGTGGGCTATCGTCTGGAAGATGAAATCCGTGGTGAGTTTATGCAGACACTGCTGACGATAAAGCAACATTATCCTCAGGCATCTTTTGTCATGATTGGCCCCACAGCGATTGCCGATTACCCGTCTTCTCTGACACCCTGCACCTTATTCACTGGCCGGATTAGCAATGCCATTGAATTGATCGCCGATTGCCATTTTATGCTGAATCCAAAACGCCAGGGCGGCGGTACTTCAGCAGTTGAAGCTTTGAGCCTCGGCATTCCGGTGCTGACGCAAGCCTATGGCGACGTGTATCAGTATATTGGCGATCCCTTTGTGTTTGAAACGGACGCCGACCGGCTGGCATTTATCCAGCAATATCTGACGGATGCAGAATTTGCCGCGGCTTATACCGACATCTGCCTGGAAACTGCCGCTCAGGCGACCGATACCACCGCCATCGTACAGGAACTCTTGCTGACCTATGATGCCTATTTGCAGCAATTACAGGATGAGGGCAATTCCGGGCTGACCAGCTGAGCGCCGCCATGCCGCTCAGAGCCTGGCAACCCAAGCTCAACAGTCCAACGTTTTACGGTACTCCACCACCTCGGCGGTCCACATCGGATCCTGATGCAGCCTTTGACAAACAAACTGCATGCCCAGTTTTTTCATTACCGCAATCGAGGCTTGATTCTCCTGCAGAGCCAAGGCGGAGACATAGCGGATTGCGTTCTGTCCGGAAGTGCCGGCAAGCGCGGCGGCCTGTTGCACCACGGCTTGCGCGACCGTCTCCGCAGCTTCAGTGGCAAAACCATAACCCCAGGCCTCTTGCTTAAAACGCCAGCCAAGCTCTAAGTCATCGGTTTTCGGTGCGTCACTAAAAAAGCCCATCGGCCTGACGATAATCCAGCCGATATATCGGTCCGGTAAGACCGCACAAGTCGGCAGTGTCCGGACTTGCCAGATGCCATAACCCTGTATCGGCGAGCGATAAGCTAACATTCTTGGCATCATCCGCTGCTCAATGTCTGCCATGGTGGTGCACACACCGGCACTGAGGTAGCGCATCACTTCCGGGTCCTGATCAATTTCATAAAGCGCTGCGGCATCGCTGCTGTCCATTAAGCGGAAACATAACCGCGCTGAGTCCGGCACGCTCAGACTTTGCTCTGCAATCGCCATCGCTGTATTCCTCAAGGTTTGGTTTTATTCAGCATCGCTTTAAGATCAGCAAAAGGATTATGGGTTGCCGCCGCCGTTTTCTGCTCGGAGGTACCACCGTACATCACATACTCGTGGTATTTGTTGTGCTCATTGTCATGACAATAAATACACAACAGTTCCCAATTACTGCCATCAGCCGGGTTATTGCTGTGATTGTGGTCAATATGATGCACCGTGAGTTCACGTAAATTGGAGTACACAAATTCGCGGGCACACCGGCCACAAACCCAGGGATACATTTTCAGGGCTTTATCACGATAACCCTGTTCCTGTTGCTGATAGGCCTGCGCGCCACTGTTATTTTTAGTCATCTTGGTCCTGCTTTCCGGGTCAACGAACGCCTGATTGCATTCGATGCAATGGGCCGATTTTAGCAGCCCCATGGAGTGAAGCAATCACTGTCATGATGCCAATCCTCCCAACCCAAAAGATTCAAAGTTGATTCACATGCCGATTGACAGACGGGCATCACAAGTCTAAGTTTACCCCTAGAAGGAACAGTTTGGTGCAAACTTTTACATAAGGATATCATGATGAAATGTCTGTCAATTATCTCTTCTATCACACTCTTGGGGATGTCCTACACTGCGACAGCAAGCAGCCTTTATTACAATGAGGTGCTCGGTAATGAAGCTGCCATTGAAAAAGCCTATAGTGAACGAAACAAACACCTTGGACTGTCAAAAGCTGAATTTAAAGAAGCGCTTGCTAAATATTTTGACTATCGGACGGTAACTATTTTTAACTCAGGATCCGCCCAAAATGCCGCAATGGCCGCCAAAGACGCTTTAGAACAACGCAAAAACAACGGCCCAACAGCAACTGAAAGCGTCAAAGAATATGTAAAAGCCCAAAATATCGCCGATGTCGAATTAGCCAATATTTTGGCAATTCAGATCAGCACATTGAAGCGGTTTGAAGAAGCTGCAGCCTATGTCACTTTTCTTCATCAAGATTCAAAAAAGTAACAAGGTATGCGCTGAAGCCCAATACTACAAAAGATCCAAATGTAGCTTAGCCGCTGGCTAGCCTATATAGTCAAATTCTTTCAAGCTGAATTTGAGGTCTTTGATGTCTGCAACCATTCCACCACGTTATGCCATTGGTACGCCGGATCAGCCTTGGGGCGATGCTGAAATCGGTCTTTGGCGCTCGCAACAACAGATCCAACGCAGTTATCAGACTCTGGTGCTGCAGCCGCTGTTTGCATTGCTGCAACAACCTGAGATCAGCGCCCGGGCTGAGCTTGTGCAATACGGCACACTGGATTATCAGCAGTTTGGCTTAGGCCAGTACCCGCTTTATGCGGTGCGCAGCAAAGACTGGCAGGCAGAGAAGCCGGTGGCGCTGGTGACCGGTGGTGTGCATGGGTATGAAACCAGTGGTGTGCTGGGCGCGCTCGATTTTATCGCCGGACATTTTGCGCACTATGCGCAGAAACTAAATCTCGTGGTACTGCCTTGCATCAGTCCCTGGGGCTTTGAAACCATTAATCGCTGGAACCCAAATGCGGTCGATCCAAACCGTTCTTTTAATGCAACAGGCCGTGACTCAGGCTTAGCACAAGAAGCCGCAGCGGTGATGCAGCTGCTGGAGCCTCATCTGGCCACAGTGCTGGTGCATGTCGATTTACATGAAACCACTGATTCTGATAACAGCGAATTCCGACCGGCCAAGGCGGCCCGAGATGGCACCATCAATACCAACTGGAATATTCCGGATGGTTTTTATCTGGTCGACGATTTAGACAATCCACAACCGGCTTTTCAGCGCGCGATTATTGCGGCGGTGGAGCAAGTCACGCAAATTGCGCCTGCCGATGCTGACGGCTGCTTAATTGGTGAGCCCTTGCAGCAATTTGGGGTTATTCATTACCCGAAGAAAGCGTTAGGTTTATGCGGTGGCTTGACATCAGCAAAATTTGTCACCACCACCGAAGTCTATCCGGATAGTCCAACTGCGACCCCGGCCCAGTGCAATCTGGCACAGGTAACAACCGTGGTCACAGCACTGGATTTTGCACTGGCAGCCGCTGTTTAACATGCAGATCAGGCTTTAAAGCAGCCCCGGCTTTTGCTGCAAAAAATCAAGGAAGGTTTGCAGCAACGGGCTTTGGTATCCCGGCTGCAATACCAGACTCAAGTGACGTTTAAGTTGCAGCGGGTTTGGTAGGAGCAATAACTGCCCCGCAGCCAGTTCATCCTGCACGGCCAGTAGCGGTAAACAGCCAATCCCAAGCCCTTGTTTGACTGCTTGTTTAATCGCTTCTGGGCGCTGTAATTCCAGCACTTGCGCTGGCATCCAGCCAAGGCGCGTCAGTTCATTTTCCAGCACAGCACGGGTGCCTGAACCACGTTCGCGCACGATCCAGCGCACTGCCTGCAATTTCTCCTGCGGCAGCGTACCAGTCTCATTTGCATCGGCCATATCCGCATGAAACGGCAACGAACCAATCAGCACCAACTGATCCTGCTGCCAATACTGCACCAAAAACTCTGAGGTCAGCACCGGTCCTTCAATAAACCCCAACTGCGCCTGTTGCTGGCGTAACTGCATTTGCACTTCGCTGCTGTTGCAAATTTGCAGCTGAAAACGAATGTCCGGATACAGCGTCGTAAATTCTGCCAGCAGCGCTGGTAACAGATAACAACCAATGGTCTCACTGGCGACCAAACGCAATTCACCCTGCACCGCAGACGGGTCAGTCAGCTCACGCTGTAACTGCAAAAACTGCTGCAACTTCGGCAGTAAATCAAGCGCTGCCTGGGTGGGGATCAGACTGCGGTGTTGCCGTAAAAACAAGGGATAACCCAGACGCTGTTCGAGCTCTTTTAGCGCCTGACTGGCCGCCGGCTGGCTCAGCGCCAGCTGATCGGCGGCTTTACTTAAGCTTTGCCAGCGACAAATCGTATCCAGTAATAACCAATGGCGTGGGCTTGGATAATTCATTCAATTTACCAATGCATTGCATTTAATAAATCCATTATTGTTAACTTAGAGAATCATTACAATAGCCAGGTCTGAATCAGCAAAACGGCTACTTTGATGCATCCCCACGATCATCCGCAGGGCAACGATAGTTCATCGTCACAACCTTTGGCCGTGCGCGCAACGCCTTTAATATTGGTGTTGCTCAGCCTGGTGCTGTTGGTGGGATATCAGCTTCATCCGGCCTGGCAACAACAGTTCAATCCAGTGTTCGCGGCATTCATCTTTGGCTTGGCTGCGGTGTTGGTGCTGGGTTTATCCGGCGCCGGTCAGCAGTATCTCAAGACGCTCTCACAACCCACCGCAAAACAGGCCCTGGCTTTTTGGCAACAACAGGCGTTGCGTTGGGGCATTGTGCTGTTTGCGCTGAATATTTCGCCAACTGCGCTGTTGAATATCGAACTATGGCAATTATTCAAATTGCTGTGCTTGGTCGTCACGGTGTTGGGACTGGCGTTATGGCTAGGCCATCGCTGGTTTCATTTGCCACCAGCGCAAGTGTTATTGGTCAGTGCTGGTATTAGTTTTTGTGGGACTTCGGCCATCTTCGCTACGCACGCGCTGCGTTTACCGGCGCATGACGACCACTCAGCACAAGCGGATCTGACACAAAGCCTGGCGGCCTTGTTATTGGCAGGATTACTAGCGCTTGGCATGTATAGTTTGTTGTTGCACCAATCCTGGCTTGACCGCGCCGAGCTTGCCTGGTTGATTGGTAGTACTGCTCCGGAAGTGGCACAAGCAGTGGCCGTTGGCACTCAACTGGCCGAACAGGCGCCGCAGGCGATTATCGCCAAACTCAGCCGGGTCTGTTTGTTATTACCGTTTTTATGTGGACTGAGTTTGTTGTGTCACAAACAGCTGCGCCAACGAAAGCGCGAACAGCACAACACCGCGACTTTGCAAAACAAGGTGGTCTTTCCCTGGTTTATCCTGCTGTTTGTGGTGCTGCTATTGTCACAACTCCTGCTAACGCTCCCTGACTGGCTGCAACAAATTGCCAGTGCAGTTTCCGAGGGTTGCCTGGTATTTGCCATGCTGGCGACCGGTCTGCAGACCCGGGTTCAGGATTTGCGCCAATGTCGTGTGCGCTTGTTCGGTTTTGCCGCGCTGCTGATGTTACTGCTGTTTGGGCTGGCGCTATTGCTGCGCTAAAACACGACACTGCTCAGCTTGCTGGCAGCTGTATGGTCATCTTTTTGTCGTTGTTTTTGGCACTAAAGTTGCTGCGATGACCGGTGTTCAAACCTGAACCTTTGCAACTCAACCAGCATGGACAGCATCGTGAAACTAGATCAATCTTTGTCCTATACCCTGCAGCAAATCCGCGCCGGGCAACACATCGCGCAATATCTGGCCCGAACAGAGAGGGCCAGAGCAGAGACCGGCAGCGTCCCGTCATCCACCAATCCAACGCTACCCGGCAACAATCCTTCTGTCAGCAACCCTGGCAACAGCACCAGTAACGGCATCGATAAGAATTCAGGCACGGCCAACAAAGCCGCCAGCCGTCTGGATTTCACCCAGATGAACCGCAGTCAGTTGAACGACTGGCTGAGCAAAGCCAAAGCTGCCGGGAAAATCAGCAGCGAGCAGGAAACTGCGTTTAAAGTGCTGACCTATTCAGCAAAAACCGGCAGTTCCGCCAGTAGCGAAGTGGCGGACGATGAACAAGTCAATTTCACCGAAAAGGCAAAACAAGCCTTACAAAGTGCGGCTAAACGCCGCGATCGCAGCGCTATTACTTTTTGGGCTAATACCCTGGCCGTGATGAAAAACTTTCAGGGTGAAAAGCTGACCACGACTTCAACGGAGGCATAATCGCCAGGCTCGACCAGATCGACCTCGAACCGGCGGTGCAATCGACGGAACCTTTTCCCGCACACAGATAGATTGCGTCTGGTTCACAATACTAAGGGCAAAGCAGTCAAAAAAGGAGTATCTTCAGGCTATCGCTGGGATCATCACAAAAGGGAAACATCATGCGTTTACTGACCATTCTGTTGCTGATCATTCTGTTGCTTACCCTTACATGCTACGGAAGCAGTGTCCAGGCCGGGCAACCGTTATACCCGGTTCAACAGCTATCCCCGCAATTGCAAGTACAGCAATTAGCTCCCAAGCTGTGGTTGCACCGTACCGAACTCAAGCTCAGCAATGGCAGGAGTTTTACTTCCAATGGACTGGTGTTACAAACCGACGCCGGGATCTGGCTGCTCGATACCGCCTGGGGCTATTATCCCACCGTCGATTTATTACACTGGATCGACGTTGTGCTCAAGCAGCCGGTGGTCCAGGCCATTGCCACGCACAGTCACGACGACCGGATAGGCGGGGCGGCAGCTTTGGCACAGCGGGGCGTCCCGGTGCAAGTCACGCAACAAACGATGGAAATGAGTGCGAAGACGCTGCAACCCTGGCTACAAGTCAGTGCGCAACTGGCGGTGGGTGAGCGCCTCAATCAAGGGCCGGTTGAATGGTTTTATCCGGGTCCTGCACATACCCAAGACAATATTGTGCTCTACCTGCCACAGTATCAGTTATTGTTTGGTGGCTGCGCGGTCAAAGCGCCCAAATTCCCGGGACTTGGCAATATCGCCGATGCGGATTTGCAGGAATGGCCACAGAGTTTAACCAGGATCCAACAAGCCTTCCCCGAGCTGAAAGTGCTGGTACCAGGGCATGGTGATATTGGCGATAGCCAGCTGCTGGACTACAGCCTGCAGTTGTTGAAAAAACATCCATAACACCGGGCGGCGCCAACCCCTCAGCTTTTACACAGCGTTTCGGTATGCGGCAAACGCAGTTGTAGCTCTGGCGGCTCCACCGGTACGTTGGGCGCTTGCCAATCCAACTGAATTTTGTCCGCTAGCAATTGCGCCATCCGTTGCAGATTGACGTTCCGTAACTCACTGAGCTCAGCCTTGAGCGCCACGTCAGGGAGGTTAACCGGCTGTCCCGTCCTGCGCTGGCGTACGACTTCAAATAAATTCAGCATCACGCGAAATTCGGTATGCTTAGCCTCTTGGACCGCTTGCTCGATGCCGGGATATAACCGTAGATAACGTTCCCAATCTTCCATCGTAACCAGCACGTTCAGTAAATTGACACCGGAGCGGCTTTGCGACACTTTATTGTTCAGTTTGGCGTACTGAAAGGTTGCTTGGCGTAATGCCGTGATCGCGGGTTCATACTGTTCCAATCGCCAATGCAAATTGCCAATACTATTTAGATACATCGGAATTAAGCTGGCAAACTTATACTGCTCAGCCAGCGCCAATCCGTGCAGATAATGACTCATTGCCAGATCATAATCGCCGGCAAATGTTTCAACCACTCCCAGGTTCAGTAAGAGTTTGGCCCGCGATTCCGGTGAATTTTGGAATTTATCCGCGCAATTAAACCAAAAGCGTGCGCTTTGCCTGAATTGCTGATGATAGGTGACAAAACCTGCGGTGAGCGCAATCTCTGCGGCGTCGATCCCATTGGGTACCAGGGCGTCCGCCATGGCGACTGCTTCACGGGCCTGGGTAAACTTTTGCTGTGCGGTATAGGCACGGGCAGCGAGCAAATACCAATCGCGCTGATACCAGGGCGGAGCCTGTGGCAACGCCGTTTTAGATTGTTCAAAATTGCTTATCACCTGCGCCGGATTTTGCGCCAGCATGGCAGCGCTGCGTTGATAAAGTTCAGCTGGCGTCGGTTCGGCAGCCTGCACTGAGGGTTGCAGCCAAACGAACGGCAGCAACACCATCAGGACGACCACACAGTCTCTGCTCGAATTAAAATTCACGATCACCCCGGCTCATCGTCCGACCGCTTCAGTCAGCCCTGCGCGTTCGGCTGTTGGATAGCCTAAGCATAGCAAAAGGGCTGCCTGTTGTATGTTGGCAAGCTTTGCTCAACTGCGCCCGGTTCGGTTAAGGTATCTGGATGTTAGTCAAAGGATTCAGCACATGTATAGTCAGACCATTCAACCCCGTTTTAATGAAACTGATGCTTTAGGCCATATTAACAATACGGTGATCGCGGCCTGGTTCGAGGGTTGTCGCGATCCGCTGTTCCGGTTATTTACCCACGATTTAAACCCGGCGCAGTGGCGGCTGATTCTGGCTAAATTCAGCGTCGAATTTCATGCCGAGCTATTTTATGGCGAGCCGGTGGAAATCCGGACCTGGGTGAGTCGCGTTGGGAGCAGTTCTTTTGATGTCAGTCAGCAAGCCTGGCAATTGGGAAAACACTGCGCCAGCGGCGTGGCCGTGATGGTACATTACGATTTTGGCACCAAACAAAGCACCGCCTTATCGGAAAGTTTAAAACAGCAATTGCTGGCTTTATAAGCTGTCAAACTGCTCGCCGCCACCGTTATTCGTTCTTGTACCGATGAAAAAAACAACTCCAGCAGAAATCGCTGCAACCTGCTGGAAGACGGGTTTTCAAGTGGTTTGGGAAAATCTGTCGCAACTGCATTGCTTTTGTTGAATATTTCATCAAAACTCAAACTTCCAACCGCTTGCTAAGGACTGCCGGATGCGTTTGTTGTGTTGCTGTTTACTGCTGTGCAGCCTTGGGCTGCCAGCTGAGACATTACGCATCGTCAGTAGTGAATTTGTACCCCATAATGGCGCGGCCTTGCCCAATCAAGGTTATGCTATTGAATTAGTACGGCAGATTTTCCACAGTCAGCAACAACAGGTACAGTTTGAATTCTTACCTTGGCCACGGGCGTTAAAACAAGCACGTCAGGGCGATGCTGTCGCGATTGTGACTATTTGGTATGACGAGGAACGCACCGTCGATTTAGATTATCCCAGCCCGCTTTATCTGAACTATGTGCGATTTTTCCACCGCACGGCCAACCCGGTGCAGTTTCGCCAACTATCGGAATTGTCAAAAAAGCAACGGCTTCGGATTGGCATTGTCCGCGGCTATAGTTATCACCCCTCGGTTCATCGTTTGCCGGTGACCTTTGTTGAATTAAATTCTGATTTGGAGTCGCTGCAGATGTTGGCGTTAGGTCGGGTTGATCTGGTGATCGCTGAACAGATGGTCGCAGAGTATCTGCTCGGTAATGACTTAAAGCGTTATCACGACCAAATCAGTGTCACCGGCCCGGTGTTGGAAGAAAAGCCAATGTATCTGGCATTTTCGAAAAAGCATCCGGCAAGCGCAGCATTGCGACAGCAGTTCGAGCAAGGCCTGCAACGGTTAAAACAACAGAAAAAATTGTCGTCCCTACTGCCGACCTATCAAGCTGTACCCACGGATAGCCAGCCGGCGCTGGAATCCCGACGCCCAGAGCAACAGTAATAGCCTTATAACCAGCCGCGTTGCCGGGCGATCCTGGCCGCCTCAATTCGGTTGGCCGCTTGTAGTTTAGTCATCGCATCAGACAAATAATTCCGGACTGTGCCTTCAGCGAGAAACAGCAGACTGGCAATTTCAGCGGTACTTTTCCCCTCTGCCGTTAAACTTAACGCGCGCCGCTCTTTGCTGTGGAGCGGGTTGTCTTGCCCCAGCGCCAACATCGCCAGTTCAGGTGCGATCACTTTCCCGCCGGCCATAATTTTATCAATAGCCGCTAACAATTCTGTCGCCGGTGTATCTTTTAACAAAAAGCCATCGACACCAGCCTGTAACGCCCTTTTGACATAACCTGCGCGGGAAAAAGTGGTCAGGATCATCATTTTGCAGCGACGCGGCGCCATCGCTGGATCGTTTTTCACCCATTCCAGCAACTCCAGCCCGCTATAGCCTGGCATTTCAATATCGGTCAGGATGAGGTCAAAGGATCGCTGACGCAAAGCATGCCGTGCCTGCTGGCCATCTGCGGCCTCAATCACTTCATGTTGACCGAGCAACCGCAGCAATGAGGCCAGAGTACTGCGTAAAATTGCCTGATCTTCGGCAAACAGGATGTTCATGCAACCCCCAGGAGCTGCGCTGTTGCGGTGTTATCTACCGCAATCGCCGGTGCCGCGGTTTGTATTACCTGCTGTGGCCAGGTCAGCACAAAGCGCGTTGGTGCCAGTTGCCAACTCAGGGTACCACCGAGGAATTGCAGCCGTTCCTGCATACCGGTTAAACCATGACCGGGCGTGATCGCCTGGCAGTAGCCGTCATCCTGCAATTGTAATTGCCAGGTCCCGCCAACTGCGGCAGCGCTTAGCCATAGCTGATGTCCGTTGCTGTGTTTGAGCACGTTGGTACAAAGTTCCGTCACCACCAACTCAATTTCCGGCGGACTGTCAGCGGCCAGCGCACGGAGATCTGCATCCAGATGACAAATCCAACCTTTGCTGCGCAGCTGGTTTAATAACGTTGGCAGCAACCGATCCAAACCTTGCTGGCGATAGCCGCTGATGGTTTCGCCAACCAACTGCAGACTTTGCCGGGCCAGCTGTTGTAGCTCCGTTAGCTGGGAGCGCGCCGTGCGCATTTGGCCGCGTTCGAGCCAAACTTCGGTCAGTTCAGCTTTCAACGCAATGGTCGCCAGGCTATGCCCAAGCACATCATGCAAATCCCGCGCGATCCGTTCCCGTTCCAGCTGCCGTGCCAGATGTTGTAATTCTTCAGCTGATCGCTGCTGCTGTTGTTGATGATTGAGCCGCATCTGTTCGACTAAACCTGAAACACTGACCCCTAAGACCACCACCACGGCGTAGCCTTGCAGCCACAAGGAGGGATAGAACCACCAGAACAACGCCGCTTGCCAAGCCAATAGCCCAAGCATGCCCAGTGCATAACTGCGATAGCGGCACCAGAACCCGATAAAAAAGCCAACATACGCAAACATCGACATGCTGCCGGAGTTCAGGGGCGTCACGACACTTGCAGTCAGCAGCATCGCCGCCAGCAGCCACCATCGCTGCCTCGGTTGAGCACTGCCCATTTGGTGAAAAATCAATACAAAGACCGCCAATGCCAATAACATGCCGGCCCATACCCACCCATCAGATTCTCGTTGCAGTAACGGTGGCAGAAAATAAAAACCAAGATAAATCAGATAACCCCAGCGGAATGCACCTTGTTGCATCAGACGTCCTCTTTGTTGGATTCATTGGCTTAGGATCTATGGGGTCAGGTGATCAATGGGGTCAGAGTCATTGATTGTTTCAATCAATGACTCTGACCCCATTGATCACTCTGACCCTATTGATTAGCTACGCGTCTTTCAGTAACTGCTTCGCCCAGCCATAGTCCGGCGCTTGCAACAAAGCCTGGCTCCAATCGGCTTTTGCACCCGCTTGATCGCCAGCCTCGGCTTTGGCTAATCCTCGCCAGACATAAGCTTCGGCCTGCCCCCAGCAAATCGTCTGGCAAGGTTGCGCAAATGCAGCGATCGCTTTATTCGCATGAGTTAGCGCGTCTTTTTTGCTACCACCGAATAAAGTCGGCGTTTGAAAAGCCAGAATTGCCGCAGCGAGCTGAACCCGCGGATTGTCCGCTTGCAATGTCATCGCTTGCGCCAGCGCGTCACTGGATAACTTGCCGTAATACGCACCTTTGATCGGTGAATAACCGGCCTGCAGGCCTCGACTTAACGCAAGTAACGCCAGAGCTTCGACTTTGAGTTCAGCGACAGGCTCGCTTTTTAGCAGCAACTCTAAACGCTCGACGGCACTGGCCAAAGCGGGTTTCATCAGGCCTTCATCAGCTTGAACTGAAGCGGCGACAGCCAGCCGGTACTGCGCATAGGCGAACAGATAATCATCCTGCGCCTGCAGGGTTTGCTGCTGCAATGCCGCCACATCCAGTTGCTGTGCAGCGATCTCAATGGCCTGCAGACTTGCCCCTTGTCCGGCGATAGCGCTTTGGGCCGAGGCCAACGCTGCCGTCAGCACGACCACCCCCAAAGTGCGTGTGGCGAATCGGCCGGCTAGGGTGGTGAAGGTCATTTGTTTTAATGGATAGTTCATGATGTTGCTCCTACAAAACGCCCCCATGGCGTCGTTGCAGTGATTGTGCATCCGGATGCTGCTTGAAGTTAGTGTCAGCAATCAGCAATATGAAGTGACAATTGTCAGGAAGTGCGATTGAGGCCGGTGACAAAAGTGGCCAATCGCCTGTGCAGCGGGCCAAAAAAACTGACGGCAGCAGTCGGCCGTCAGTGCGTGCTAACGATCAAAGGAGGTTGTGGCGAACTGCACTACTCAAACCGATCTAACTCCATCACTTTGCTCCAGGCCTTGGCAAAATCCTGCGCAAAACGCGTTTTGCCATCCGCAGCAGCATAGACTTCAGCCACGGCGCGCAATTCGGCATGCGAGCCAAACATTAAATCCACTGGCGTTGCGGTCCATCTGGGCTGATTGGTTTTCCGATCGACGCCATCATAAACCGCTTCATCTTTGGCGGATTTTTGCCATTGGGTCGCCATATCCAACAAGTTGACAAAGAAGTCGTTACTCAAAGTGCCAGGTTTAGTGGTGAACACGCCATGTTTGGCGCCAGCGGTATTCGCCCCCAGCACCCGCATGCCACCCACCAGCACGGTCATTTCCGGCACCGACAAATTCAGCATGGACGCTTTGTCAATCAGGGCTTCAGCCGGGGACAACAAGCTGTGATCTTTGGCATAGAAATTCCGGAAACCATCCGCATGTGGCTCCAGCACCGCGAACGAGTCGACATCGGTTTGTTGCTGCGATGCATCCATCCGCCCCGGCCGGAACGGCACTGCCAATGGGATGCCGCCATCGGCTGCCGCTTTTTCAATTGCCGCACTCCCGCCAAGCACAATCACGTCGGCCAGCGACACTTTCTTACCCCCCTTCAGTCCCTTATTAAAATCTTGCTGAACTTTTTTCAGACTGGTCAATACCTTGGCTAGCTCAGCCGGATTGTTCGCCGCCCAGTCTTTTTGCGGTGCCAGTACCAACCGGGCCCCATTCGCACCACCACGCATATCGGTGCCGCGGAAACTAGCGGCCGAGGCCCATGCCGTGGTGACCAGCTGTGGCACCGTTAATCCGCTATTTAACAGCTTGGTTTTGAGCTGCTCAATCTCGTTTTGATCGATCAACGGATGGTCCAGTGCCGGGATCGGGTCCTGCCACAGCAAGACTTCAGAGGGAACTTCGCTCCCCAGATAGCGGGCACGCGGTCCCATATCGCGGTGGGTTAACTTAAACCAGGCCTTGGCGAAGGCCAGTTCAAACTCCTTGGGATCGTTTTTAAAACGCAACGAGATTTTGCGATATTCAGGGTCTTCTTTCAGTGCTAAATCGGTGGTGAACATAATAGGTGCATGGCGCTTGGTTTTATCGTGGGCATCAGGCACCAGATTTGCCGCCTGACCATTGGCGGGGATCCATTGAATGGCACCGGCCGGGCTTTTGGTTTGTACCCATTCAAACGCAAATAAATTATCCAGATATTGGGTGGTCCAGGCCGCAGGACTGGCGGTCCAGGCCCCCTCTAAACCGCTGGTGACGGTATCTTCAGAATGACCTTTGCCGCACTTATTATTCCAACCAAAACCTTGCGCTTCCAGGCTTTCAGCGGCGGGTTCTTTGCCGACACATTCTTCAGGCTTGTGTGCGCCATGGGCCTTCCCAAAGGTATGGCCCCCCGCAATCAAAGCGACAGTTTCTTCGTCGTTCATCGCCATCCGGCCAAAGGTATCGCGGATATCTTTGGCGGCGAGTAACGGGTCCGGCACGCCATTGGGTCCTTCCGGATTGACATAAATCAGCCCCATCTGCACTGCGGCCAGCGGCTTGGCCAGCTTGCGCTCTCCTTTGCTGTTGTCATACCTTTTATCTTCCAGCCATTTTTTCTCACTGCCCCAGTTCACCTGCTCGGCTTGCCAGTCATCCATCCGGCCACCAGCGAAACCAAAGGTTTTAAACCCCATCGACTCCAACGCCACATTCCCGGTCAGCACCATCAAATCGGCCCAGGACAATTTACTGCCATATTTTTGTTTAATCGGCCACAGTAAGCGGCGTGCTTTGTCGAGATTGACGTTATCCGGCCAGCTATTGAGCGGCTCAAATCGTTGCTGACCGCCACCGGCGCCCCCCCGGCCATCAAAAATGCGATAGACCCCAGCCGAGTGCCAGGCCATCCGGATCATAAAAGGTCCATAGTGGCCATAATCTGGCGGCCACCAATCTTGGGGCGTGGTCAACAGGGTTTTGATTTCGGCTTTAACCGTGGCTAAATCCAGCGTTTTAAACTGTTCGGCATAGTTAAAATCTGCACCATAAGGACTGGATGCGGCCTGATCCTGCCGCAACGGCGAGAGATCTAATTGCTGCGGCCACCAGAAGTTGTTGGTGGTCATGGCTTGCGCTCCTGCCCGGGCGCCCTCATTGGCCAAAGCCAGGCCTGGCTGAGAACTGATGAGGATTGCCAGGGTGATGGCGGATAACGTCGGCATGGTTTTTTTCATTATGTGCTACCTGTCCGGTTGTGGCTGCACGGCGTGGGTTCAGCCTGGTTGATAGAAATACAGCCATTTAAGTAAAGCCGCTTTCAAATCCTTTTCATCGATTTAAATAGATTGAGTTCATCGATTAATTAGATAAAGGCAGGCCGTATCATCCTTGCTGCACCAGAGATAGTTGATGCCGAAATCGCCAACTGACAGTACAATGCCCGAACGCATTTATTTCAAATCAGCCAGCAGCGCTGGCGCATTCAATCGCAGCAGGAAAGAAAAATGGCAGCATTTGGTAGTGTATTTATGCCGGAAATGGCAATGGCCCGTTTTGATGGGAGCTCTTGGGACGCCGCAACAATAGTGCCGGCAGACAGCATCACTTTGCACCCAGGCGCACATGTGTTGCATTATGCCAGCACCTGTTTTGAAGGCTTAAAAGCCTTTCGCCATGAAGACGGTAGCGTCGCGATTTTCCGGATGGACAAGAATATCGCCCGCATGCTGCAAAGCTCAGAGTTATTATCGCTCCCTAAATTCGACCCGGCGTTACTGAGCCAGATGATTATTGATATCGTCCGTCACTATGCCGCAGACGTACCGACCCCACCGGGCTCCATGTATATCCGCCCAACTCATATCGGCACGGAGCCGGCCATCGGCAAAGCGGCGACGCCTACCTTAACCTCGATGCTGTATGTGTTGTTGTCGCCGGTCGGTGATTATTTTGCCGGTGGCAGTCGCGCTTTACGTTTATTGCTGGAAGATAATGCCCGCTGTGCACCGCATATGGGGATGATCAAAAGCGGTGGTAACTACGCCAGCGCATTACAGCCAACGATGCAGGCCAAAGCCAAATATCAGGCCGATCAGGTGCTGTTCTGCCCGAATGGCGATGTGCAGGAAACCGGCGCCGCCAACTTCCTGTTAATCGATGGCAACGAAATCATCACCAAAGCGCTGGATACATCCTTCCTGCACGGCGTGACCCGCGACACCATTTTAACCCTGGCCCGCGATTTGGGTATGACAGTCTCTGAGCGCGACTTAACCGTCGAAGAGCTGCTGGAGCGTGTCGCCAAACCAGGCACCGAAGCCGCGTTATCCGGTACTGCCGCAGTCCTGGCACCGGTCGGCACGCTGATTTATCAGGGCAAAGACATCAAAGTCGGCACCGGTGAACCAGGCGCAACTACGGCAAAACTGCGCCAGGCGCTGAATGATATTCAGTGGGGTAAAGCTGAAGATAAGCATGGCTGGTTGACCAAGATCTAAACCAGTCTGCAAACTAGCCACATACCCAACAAAGCAGGCATCAAGCCTGCTTTTTTTACGCCGCATCTTTATCAATCGCATAAACACCCTCACTAAAACGCGGAGCCGTAAGTTGTGCCGCCATAAGGTTTAAATCATGTTTTAATCCGGTTTTATTTATGTTTCTTCTTGCTGTTGTGCCTGATGCTCAGGCTGCAATTTCAACAGGAGAACTCGATGAAAAAAACCATCCTTACAACTATTGTCTGCCTGAGCGCTTTCGGACTAACCGCATGTGGCGGCGGCGGCAACGACAGCCCTCAAATTAACAATCCGCCGCCGGTTCAAGTGACGGCAACGGCTTGTGGCGTGTTAAAAGCGAATGAGCAGTGCCTTCAAATCAATAATCGCCACTTTATGCTGATTAGCCCGGCGACCAAAACTGCCACTTCCCCCATTGTGCTGGCCTTTTATGGATCCCCCCCTTCTTATGGCACACCGCAGGAGCTGGAATCCTTTTTAGGGTTGCATGCACTGGCCGACAGCAACAACTACTTAATCGCTTTGCCATTAGGTGGCCTTGATTGGACCTGGGAAAGTAATGTGCAAGAAGCCGGTAATCCAAGCTCCGACACCGCACTGAGCCTTGCGATCATCGACAAGTTAGTGAACGAGCATCAGGGTGATGGCAGTAAAGTGGCAACCGTTGGTTTTTCTGCAGGCGCCATGATGTCTTATCAATTGGCTTGTCAGGTCCCGCACCGGGTCAAGGCTGCTTTTGCCGTCTCCGGCCAACTCCGCGGCAGTCTGCCCGCCTGCAAACCGTCGGTTCCGGTGGTGCTGCACCATTTACACGGCACCGCCGACACGGATATGGCTTTAGCAGGAAGGGTCGCGTTGTCTGGCAATGTGATTAATAGTCTCGACAATACCATGGAACGATTCCGCCAAATCAATGGCTGTAGCACCGATACCATCGTCAGCGAAGCCTTTAAAATCACGGCGAAGGATCTAACTGCCAAAACCACCAGCTTTCAGGGTTGTATTAAACCAACTCAGTTCACCATGGTGGAAGGGGGCGATCACCATCCGAACTATCTGAAACCGATGTTGCATCAACTCATCACCTCCAGCTTTAGCAGCGGTTTTTAAGCCAGGGGGCGATGCATCCATGGATGGCGGAGCCTCAGGATGAGACATCCAATCCGGAGGCCACCGCATTACATAACGCCGGGAGCGTCCTGCCTCGTGCCACTCAGGAGGCTCGGATCCCAAACACAAAACTGCACTGGCCAAAGACTGCATAGGTTTGCAGCGGCGTCAGCGTCAGTTGTTGGACCTCGCCAATCATATCGCGCTGTGGCTTGCGGCTAATTTCCAGATAATAAGACCAATGCGGATCACCATCGGGTATCAATTCGAGATAGGGTAGTTGCCTTACCTGCCAGCGCCCCTGCAGCATGGCTGGTGTGGCAGCAGCACCGGCCACCGGGGTGATGTGAAAGCGCTGATCCGCAGTCAGCTGCAGCTGTGGCTGGTCGCCGCAATGTTGACTTTGATAGCTAAAACTCAGGTCATGCACTGAGGTCAACTGGTTGGGCGACATGCCTTCGGGGAGTAAAAATAATCCCACGGCATTCCCGCTATACCAGTGATTCCCTTTCACCAGGGATTGGGCATCGGCGATCGGCCAGCCCAGATCTTTGGCAAGTTGCCTGAGGTGATCCACTTCCTGTGGCCGGTCCATCGGCATGCCATAAATCAGCGTCGATTCGCTGATATTTGCCGGAAAAGCCAATTGGTTGAGCTCGACCTCAAAGCCTTGGGCGGACAACGCCTGATGAACAGCATTGATTTGACTTTCAGACAGATAACGACCGTAGAGATGAACACGGGTATGTTGACTACAAGCACCAAGCAGGAGCAGCACGCTCAGGGCGGTCAGCAGTTGCAGCGGTTTGATCTTCGACATGGCAGGCCCTCTATACCCTTATTCCTTGAAGCTACGGGGTTATTGGCCGCCTTCACTCACCTCAGTCACATAGACAGCTATGCTCCTGAGGATTCGCTCAGTGGCCGCCTAGCCGAATCTTCAATGATTTTGGGTATATATTTTGATTACACTTGTAATATAAACTATGACCTGAATGAAATTGAGTGTCAATAGGCTAGATTTTCGAGGGGGTCGAATGGCAATGCAGCGCAAAATGATCCCAAATGCAGCCCCAAAATGCAGCTGTCTGTAGCAAAAAGCGCAGACTTCAGTTCCGGCACCTGGGCTGGTGCGTGGTTGGCTTTGACCAAACTCAAGTTAAACCCTAAGATGGCGACCAGCACTTACCATTTCTACCAACAACGCGGACCCAATATGAAAATAGCTTTAATTATCATCGTGATCGCCTTTGTCGCTTATTACTTCTACAACAACGCAAACAACCAGAAAAATGCGGTGATTCAGCAAGAGCAAGGCAGTGCTTTTCTCTCTGAGAATGCCAAAAAAGAGGGCGTCATCACCACCGCTTCGGGTCTGCAATATCAGGTGTTACAACAAGGGAGCGGCGACCGCCATCCTAGCGCGACCAGCACAGTGCGGGTGCATTATCATGGCACTTTAATCGATGGGACTGTGTTTGATTCTTCCGTAGAACGCGGTGAAACCATCAGCTTTCCGCTTAACCGGGTGATCCCAGGCTGGACCGAGGGTGTGCAACTGATGAAAGTCGGCGACAAATTCCGCTTTTTTATTCCATCCGGCTTAGGCTACGGCAACCGCAGTGCCGGCAAAATTCCCGCCGGCTCTGTGCTGATTTTTGATGTCGAATTGTTTGAGATCCAGTGACAAAAACGCCCGGGGTCAGCGTTTGCCCCCGGGTGATAACTCCACTAGGAATGTCCCAACTTAACCTTGCACCGCCAGGGCGGTTGTCATTGGCTGCACATCCAGCCCGTACCCCAGCCAGATGGCGCCGATCAAGACGATGGACGATGCGATCAGCAATTTCACCATCAGTGGTAAACAAAAGCGGAACCAATGGCCGTAAGGCACGCCGGCAATCCCGATGATCCCCATCAGCACCGCATTGGTCGGAATAATCATATTGGAAAAACCGTCCCCAAACTGGTAAGCCAGCACCGCCACCTGACGCGGAATTTGCAGCAAATCGCTCAGTGGCACCATCAGCGGCATGGTGACATAAGCCTGACCGCTGCCCGAGGGGATAAAAAAGTTCAGGAAGGTTTGGATCAATAGCATCCCAACCGCCGCCACTTCTGCACCGACATAGGATAACGGCAGCGACAACCCATGCACCAGTGTATGCAGGATCTGGCCATCTTCCATCACCAACGAAATCCCGCGGGCTACGCCGATTAGCATGGCGGTTGTGGTCAATTCCATCGCCCCTTCAATAAACTTCTGTGCTGCAGTGTCGGCAGACAACCGGCCAATCACCGTCGTCAACAAACCCCAGGCAATAAAGCACGCGCTTAATTCATACAGGTACCAACCGTGCATCCGGATGCCATATGCCACCACGCCAATGGTGCCGACAAAACTGAACAAAATCACCCGATGCCGCCAGTTCAGCTCCTGATACTCCGGTGCCGCCTTGTTGCCCAGTGGACAAGGCAAGTCCGCCACCATCGACTGCGCCGGATCATTCAGCACCTTTTTGGCATAACTCCAGACGTGATGAAAGCCAATCAGCACAAAAGGCAGAAAAATCGCCAACCGCAGCGTCATGCCAGACAATACCGGCAAATCGGCAATCTGCTGCGCGATAACCACCGTAAAAGGGTTAATCGCCGACACGCCATAACCAATACCATAGCCTGCAACCGTCATCCCGACGGCGGTCATCGCATCCAGCCGCATCGCTTTACACAGCGCCACTAAAATCAAGACAAACGGAATGTATTCGCCGGCGGTACCAATGGCACTGGACGCCATCGCAAAACAAAACACCACCATCAGGATCAGCATTTGTGGCCGTTCACCATAACGGCGTAACAACCGGCCGATCAACGCATCGACGGTCCCGGTCGCACGGGCGATCGCCAGCACACCGCCTAAAATCATCACAAAGAAAATCACATCCTGCGCGCTGGCGAATGCCCGGGGAATGGCAGTAAGTAATTGCCAGGGACTAAGATATTGCCGCTCTTCCACCAGGGCAAAGGTACCCGGCACCACCGCCGCCCGCCCGTTAGCCAGGGTCTGAGTTTCAAAAAAACCTTGCGGTACAATCCAGGTGGCAATCATTGCCAACACCATCATCGCAAAGAGTAAAGTCAGGGTATGGGGAACTTTGATAAATTTCTGCATTGTTCTGTTTGTCTGTCTAACTTCCAAGTTGGCGCGCCAGTATATAAGAAAAGTCCCGTACTGAAACCTAAAAAGGGGTCGGTGGGAATTTCGCCCGTGAAATTCGCTCCGCCCCCTTTTGCTCGTCCACAAATAAAATAAACAGCTTAAATGGATTCGTAATACGCCGCGGGTTCCGTTCCGGTTAAATTTTCAACACACGAACAAACCGTCCATTTCACTGATCTCAGGCGATATTTTTATGCCAACTGCCAATCAACATCGCAATCTCAGACCGGCCCTGCACTTGTTAGCAATTGCCTGGAGTTTATCCATTTTTGCAACAGAACAAGGTCCGGCGGCGCCAACGCACTTTGACAACCCCATCATCAAATACGATACCCCTGATCCAACGAATCAGGTGGGTCCGTTGATTTACACCGCCGACCCGGCCGTGATGGTGCTAAATGACACTGTGTACCTCTATAGCACTCAGGATGAACAAACGCCGGAAGGCAAAGATTACCGCATGTACAACTACCGGCTTTGGACCAGCACCGATCTGATCACCTGGCAAAATAAAGGCGCGGTGTTTCGCTACTCAGATTTCGCCTGGGCGCGCGGCGATGAAAAAACCGGCAATGCATACGCCCATCACGTCATTCATCGTCAAGACGCCACAGGCAAATCCCGTTTCTACTTTTATGCCGCCGTCGAAGGCGGTCAAACCGGCGGCGCCTTTGGTTTCTCAATCGGAGTGGCGGTCGCCGACAATCCGGAAGGGCCTTTCACCGATCCCCGCGGCATGCCGATGATTCTGCTTGAGGATACTGCCCAATACCAAGAGCACAGCTGGCGTAACATCGATCCCGCCGTTTTTATTGATGACGACGGCCGGGCTTATCTGTACTGGGGAAACAAACAACTATGGTGGGTCGAACTGGAGCCGGATCTCGTTCATCTCAAAGGCGAGAAATACCGCCTGGATGCGCAAGGGCGAATGCAACATCGCGATACCAGCGAGGTAAAAATTCACGCAGTGCAAACACTGCCGAATTTTGAAGAAGGGCCTTACCTTTCCAAACATAACGGTTTGTATTATTTGGTCTATGCCGCTGGTTTTCCGGAAAGCCTGGCTTATGCCACCAGCACCTCAGCCACCGGTCCCTGGCAGTACCGCGGCATGATCATGGATCCGTTGCCCAACACCACCACCATTCATCCGGCGATGTTCGACTTTAATGGCCACACCTACCTGGCTTATCACAGTGCCGACTTACCGGGTGGCGGCAATTACCGCCGCTCTGTCAGTCTGGACCGGGTGCATTTCAACCCCGATGGCACTATCTCTAAAATCGTCAGAACAAGCAAACCCTAAGCGATCACCATCGCACTCACACCGAAGGAAGCCGCGAATATGAGTATCAGCCATCAAGGAACTTGCCCGCCACGGGTCACTACGCCTCTTCTGCCTGGCAGCAAACGCCTGGCGCAATTTATACTGCTGGCGAGTGCCATGCTGACGCTCCACAGCACGGCCCAAAGTCAGGACCAGATGATGCCAATCGCCACGCCTGAGCAACGGCATGCCATCGAACTCGGCACTGCGCCCCTGCCTGCGTCAGGATCGGAGGCGTTGACACCGGAATCCTGGCATACCCAATACGGCAGCCGGTTCGCCCGCAATGTCACCCTCGCCACGCTCACCCCTTTTCTGCCAGAACCCGGCACCGCCAGCGGCGCAGCGGTGATTGTGGCGCCAGGTGGCGGCTTTCGTACCTTGTCGATGGACAATGAAGGTTGGGATGTCGCCCGCGCCTTGGCGCAACAAGGGGTTGCCGCCTTTGTTCTAAAATACCGATTAAATCAAACACCTGCCGGGTTGCCTGAATTCCAGCGAGCGATGGCAGAGCTGTTTTCGCGTCGGCCCCCACGACCAGATCCGGCGCAGCTGCGGGAACAGCTGGCACCACAACTGGCAGATGCTGAAGCGGCCTTTGCACTGGTGCGTAGTCGCGCCACGGAGTGGCACATCGACCCGGATCGGATTGGCATGATTGGTTTTTCAGCCGGAGCCATGTTGACCATGGCAACCACGTTAGCCAGCCAAAAGACGCAACCGGCATTTATTGCCAATATTTATGGCCCGATCGATGCCGTCACTGTTCCCGCCAATGCGCCACCGCTCTTTGTGGCATTGGCTGCCGATGATCCCCTCTTCGCGCATGGCAATTTTGGTCTCATCAGCAGCTGGCAAGCGGCGAACAGACCGGTTGAATTTCACTATTACGAGCAAGGGGGTCACGGTTTTGGGATGTATCCTAAAGAAACCACCAGCACCGGCTGGTTTGAGGCTTATCGCAATTGGCTCAACATGCATGGCATGCTCAAGCCCAAAAGCTGAACTTTCCTTATTTTGACAATAGCAGGGCTATGGATCTCTGACGTATCGTTAGGGTCAGCGCCCCCCACACCCCTTGAAGCGATCCCGCACCCTTCAAATCCTGCTTGAGAAATTCTCAAGCAGGATGTCGGTTTATTCATTTTTCTTTGTGTTCCGGTCGGCGTATAAAGCTTCTGAAGCACCGAATAGACGTATAGACTTCCACTAAAAATTGGAAGATGCGGCGTTCCAGCAACGCACTATCGGTAACAGCAGGCGACTCAAGGCAACCGCAGCAAGCGACTTCGTAGCTGCCGCCAACATCCGGGAGCGGATCAGATGACCACAGATTTTACCTTTTCCATTAAAAGCATTTGTTTTGACGAACATTATTTGCCATCAGACACAACGCGGCTAACCACCAATTTTGCCAATCTGGCACGCGGTGAGCGTCGCCAGCAGAATCTGCGCAACACCCTCAACATGATTAACCAACGCTTTAACTCGCTGGCACATTGGGACAACCCGACGGGCGATCGCTATGCGGTGGAACTGCAGATTGTTTCAGTAGATATTCAGCTGGCCACCGATGATACCGGCTCTCAGGGCCAGACCTTTCCATCGATTGAAGTGTTAAAAACCAACATCCTCGATCAGCACACAAAGCAGCGCTTCGACGGTGTCGTTGGCAATAATTTTTCGTCTTACGTGCGGGATTACGATTTCAGCGTATTGCTGCCCCAGCACAATCAACAGCGGCCGCAATTTAGCATTCCAGAGAATTTTGGTGAGCTGCATGGCCGGCTCTTCCAGCATTTCGTTAACTCAGCCGCCTACCAAAGCCACTTCAAAAAGCCGCCGGTGATTTGCCTCAGTGTGTCCGATAACAAAATCTACCAGCGCTCAGCCAATCAGCATCCGGTGCTGGGGTTTGAATATCTGCCAAACGAGTCATCGCTCACCGAGCAGTATTTTCAAAAAATGGGCTTAACGGTGCGTTATTTCATGCCGGAGAGCTGTGTCGCACCATTGGCGTTTTATTTCTTTGGTGATTTGCTGAATGATTACAGCAACCTGGAGCTGATTAGTACCATCAGCACCATGGAAACCTTCCAAAAAATCTACCGGCCGGAAATTTACAACGCCCACGCCGTGGCGGGACTGCGCTACCGGGCTGATTTAAAAAGTCAGCAATATTCCCTGACCAACATTGTGTATGACCGGGAAGAACGCAGCCGGCTGGCCGTGCAACAAGGCAAGTTTGCCGAAGCGCATTTTATTCAGCCTTATCAAAAGTTTCTTCAGCAGTGGTCAGCGAGTTTCGCCAGCTAATTTTTAGAAACTCTCTATCAACAATCGATAACCATGTAGCGCGGTAACATGATGAATACAAAAACCAAAAAACTACTCCCCACCTCCACGGCCGGCAGTTTACCCAAGCCTTTATGGCTGGCCGAGCCCGAAACCCTGTGGTCGCCATGGAAACTCCAGGGTCAAGCATTGGCTGATGGCAAACAGGATGCGCTGCGCATCGCTTTGCAAGAGCAACACCGGGCCGGCATTGATATCGTCAGCGATGGCGAACAAACCCGGCAGCACTTTGTCACCACTTTTATCGAACACTTAAGCGGCGTCGATTTTCAAAAACGCCAGACGGTACGGATCCGCGATCGCTACGACGCCAGCGTACCAACGGTGGTGGGGCCGGTGGCCAGAACCAAACCGGTATTTGTCGAAGATGCGAAGTTTTTGCGCCAGCAAACCAGTCAGCCGATTAAATGGGCGCTGCCAGGCCCAATGACAATGATTGATACTTTGTATGACAGTCATTATCACAGCCGCGAAAAACTGGCGTGGGAATTTGCCAAAATCCTCAATGAGGAAGCCAAAGAACTGGAAGCCGCCGGGGTCGATATCATCCAGTTTGATGAACCGGCGTTTAATGTGTTTTTTGATGAGGTCAACGATTGGGGCATCGCGGCGCTGGAGCGCGCCATCGAAGGCCTACAATGCGAAACCGCCGTGCATATTTGTTATGGCTACGGTATCCAAGCCAATACCGACTGGAAAAAAACGCTGGGTGCCGAGTGGCGGCAATATGAAGCCGTGTTCCCGAAACTCCAAAAATCCAGTATCGATATGATTTCGCTGGAATGCCATAACTCCCACGTGCCACTGGAATTACTGCAGCTCATTCGCGGTAAAAAAGTAATGGTGGGCGCGATTGATGTGGCAAGTCAGGTGATTGAAACGCCAGAACAAGTGGCGACAACACTGCGCCAGGCACTCCAGTTTGTCGATGCCGATAAGCTGTATCCGTGCACCAACTGTGGCATGGCACCGCTGCCCCGCCAGATCGCCAGAGAAAAAATGCGCGCGCTCAGCGCCGGTGCGGCGATTGTCCGGCAGGAACTGCTGGCAGGCGCACGAGCATCGTTTTAATAAGAACAAATCGTAGGGCCGAAAAGCGACGCGCCTTCGGCCGGGTACTACAAATTACAAAATCCACCACACGGATGAGCAATGGCGCTGCGCTGATCAGCGCTAAAAGGACATCCACATATTTTCTGATACGTGGATGTCATGGATCCTCTTTGCGAACAATCTCATGTCGCTATTGAACCGCCAATAGACAGTACGATGAAGCCAAACAGTTTTAGCAAAATAGCGGCACTTACCGATCGTCCGACAAGCACCTTTACCGCTGTACCCTATAGATCGCTTGCTGCCTGAAAATCTGCCATCAACGCCTGCAACGGTGCTAAGGCCTGTTGTTTGAGATTGATCCTTAGTTGCAAACGGTAAATGCCGTATAAACATAAAGGGAGTGCAATCAACGTATAAAACTGCAACATCGACGCTGGCACCTGCGCTGGTTGCCATAACCACAAGCCCCATAACACCGCCACAAATACCATCAGCAGCGCACAGGCCAACTGGTTGTAGCGGTAATACCATAGCGACAACTGGCAGCTGCGCAGCCGAAAGGCGACCACGCCATGACTACTCCAGTTTCCATATGTCAGCAGCGGACGATGCACATGCCAACTGACATACAGCGATAACGCAAAGCCAAGCAGCAAAAAAACTGCCGCGATGATGCTCAGCCAGCCAGGTATCGAGGTAATCAACCACACCGCCGTGCCCGCCATCACCAACGCCCCGACCCATTCCACGGCCAGTACATACCATTGTCGGCGCTGACGCTGCCGGGCATGCTGCAAATCCACCACTGTTGGCGTCGGTGCCGCCACGACCGGCTGTTGCTGCCAATTTTTACTTAAGGCAGCAAAATCAAATTCATTTTGCATGTTGCATGATCTCCATCAATTCTGTTTTTGCCCGGTTGAGTCGCACCCGCACCGCGCCCTGACTGATTTGCAGCACCTCGGCAATTTCGGGGGCATCCATATCTTCCATCGCCAGCAAAATCACCTGCCGGTTGGCCGCCGACAGTTGCCGGACTGCCGACAACAGCTGGTTGCTTTGTTGTTGGTCGCCAAGCTGTTCGGACGGACAATCATCCAGCAGCTGCGCCTGCGTTTCGTCATCCAGTGGCTGCCATTTATGCTTTTGGGCGCGGGCAATGTGGTCCACCGTGACGTTGTGCACAATCCGAAACAGATAAGCCCGCGGATTGTCCGCACTTTGCAGTCTGCCAACCGACTGATGTAACGCCAGATAAATATCCTGAGTTAAATCTTGCCGCGCAGCAGCGTCGGCTTCACACGCCATTAAAGTTCGGCTGATAGCACCTTGATGCTGTTGCCACAGCTGCAGTAACCACTGCTCAGCATGTTGCTGCACACCGGTCGCTGGTGGAGAGTTCGCGGTCAAAATATTCAGCCTTCCTGTGAGTTACTTTTATCCTGCACACCTGATGAGTCTTGCCAACACCGCAAAGTGTTACAGAAAAAAATAAAAAAAATTTCTGTAACAGTCAAAGAAATATCAACGACTTAACAAGCAACAACAACAAATGATTGTCCATCCGACCGGAGAATTTTATGAACTCATTATTTCGTTTCGCCCTGATCCCAAGCCTGATTTGCGCTGCCATCAGCAGCGTCACCTTGCAGGCCAACGCAGCCACCGTGCTGTACCACAACGCCACGTTAATCAACCCAGCCACCGAGCAACGCACTGAAGATGGCTGGTTATTGGTGCAAGACGGCAAAATCATCCAGCAGGGCCAACACTCGGCGACGACAGCACTCCCCCAGGCTGGCCAGCGCATTGATCTCAACGACCAGTTTGTGCTGCCGGGCTTGATTGACGTGCATCTGCATCTGACTGCAGGTCCGCACCGGGTCGACATGGTGGATGGCGCCCCCGTGATGACGGTGAAAGGCCATCCGGAAATCACCCAATATCATGCCATCAGCACTTTAGCCACCGGCGTCACCACGGCTTTTAGCCCGGCTGGCGAGCCCGAAGCCAATGCGGCTTATGTAAAAGCACAGCAACAAGGCGAGTGGCTGGGTCCGCAACTGTTTTATGCCGGTTATATCTTTGAACCCATGCCGATTTTGGGCGGTTCTGTTTATCCAAAAGATGAAGCGGGCTGGCAAGCCGAAATCAACCGGCAAAAGGCGCTGGGGGTGCAGGTGATCAAACTGTATTTTGGTTTGGGCAAAGAAGAAGTCGCGATGGGGATTCGGTTGGCTAAAGCGGAGGGGTTAAAAACCATTGCTCATTTGGATCAGGTCAGTTGGCAATTTGCCGCCGATCAGGGCATTGATATGCTGACCCACGCCATGCCCACCAGTGCAGAACTGCTGACCGGCAAAGCCCGCGAGGCCTATCTGGCGGCGAGAAAAAACCCGATGAACCAACGGTTTATCTATCAGTGGTTTGAACATGTCGACTATGACAGCGCACCGATGCAGCAACTGATCCAAACCCTGGCCCGCCAGCAAACCAAAGTCGATTTAACTTTGCTGGTCAATGAATTGTTCTATTTTGCCCGCGAACTGGATCGGCTGTATCCGGAAGAGCAAATGTGGGTATTCCACCCACAGAGCCGCAAAAGCTGGCGCGGCCTGATGGCAGCGCCAAGTTACGACTGGACCAAAGCCGATATGGCCGCGGCTCAGCAGCAAATGCCCAAAGTACTGGAGTTGTTTAAACGGCTGTATGACGCCGGCGTGCCACTTGCCATCGGCACCGATCTTAGCGCCAGTGGCCCGTTTTACCTGCGTGAATTGCAACTGAGCAAAGCGGCTGGCCTCAGTAACTGGCAAGTGCTGCAGCTGGCCACGATTGGCGGCGCGAAACATCTGGGACTGACGGACCGGGGTGAATTAAAAGCTGGATATACCGCTGATTTTATTGTGCTGCAGCAAGACCCCACACAAGATCTGGCCGCGATGAACAGTATTGAAACCGTGGTGCAGGCGGGTAAAGCACATCAGGTTGCAGAATTACGCCAGCGCTTGCCAGCACTGAGCCAGACCCAACTTTAAGTTAAACACCAAATTTAATTAAATAAGTGAAGAGGATTTTTTATGGACACTATCAATAGCTACATCAACACTTTCACCCAACTTTGGCAACAAGCGGACACGCTGTTTCTGATCGGATTTGGCCTGCTGTTTTTACTGGCCTGGTTTTTACCCAGCCTGCTGGCTCTGCTGTTTAACCGCCAGCATCTGGGCAAAATTGCCGTGCTGAATATTCCGGCGGGCCTGTCATGGATCGCCTGGGGCGCTCTCTGCGTCTGGGCCGTTACCGGCAAACTAAGTGCTTCCATGGCAGCCAAAGCCAAACTGGCGCCACAGCAGTAAGCAAGAACAAAGGGGCGGATAAAAAGGGTCGGAGCGAATTTCGCAAACGAAATTCGCTCCGACCCTTTTTATCCCGACCTTTTTTTTCAACACTTCAAGTGCGTGCTTTGCTCGCCACCAAATAATAAGTCACCCCCAATGACAGCACCACCACACCAATCGCAAACACGTATTCGGCAGCAATCGCGGTAAAATCCAGCACGATCACTTTGCGGGCGATCGCCATCAGTGCCGTGGCAATCACCAGCTTGACATGGATCACGTCATCCCGCAGATACAGCGTGATATTTGCAAAGATCTCAATAGCAATCAGCACGGCAAGAAAGGATGCAAATACGGCGAAAATGTCATTGAGCTGCAACAAAAAATGCGGCGGCTGCGACAGCTTCTCGTACAACACAAAGCCGACATCGACAATACATAAAATAATCACCAGCACCATCATCACCGCGAGCACACGGATACAGTGACCAATCACGCCATGCAAAGCACTGATCAGCTGATCGCACTCTTGTGGTTTTAGATGATTATCTGCGGGTTGATGATGTTCAGGTTGATAGTGCTCAGTTTGATGAGACATAACGGCATTCCCCTTGGCTGGTAACAGATCCGCAGTGTAAACAGCGCGTGGCCTGCGGGATTTGTTTTGGCGCAAAGAAACCGACGTCATTTGGAAGTGAAAAGCGAAAATCAGCCAGTGCTGACGTGGCTGTCCAGGATTTGTACCTGCTTCGATACCGCTAACCACATCATCAGCAGCGCTGTGATAGGTAAAGTCAGGATCGCCAGATAGGTGAAACCCCGATGATAAAAGTGAATGAATGCCTGTTGTAGCCAGGACATCTCAATCCAGCCATAACTGCCCAGCGGTACTGCTCATTCCTAACCTGTCATATCTGACAGTTGCAACCAAACTGACCATTATTAGACTCAAGCCTTCAGTTGCTTGCTGGCACTGAAACAACGAAACAATCAAAAAGGAGATTGATGCAAGAATTAACATTTGAGCAAGCGGAAATAGCAAGTGGCGCCGGTTGGCGTGAGACAGCTTGTGTAAGCGGCTTTACAGCTTTAGGTACTCTCGGTGGTTTCATTATTGGCAGTGGTATTGCGTCGATGGGAGCGGTTGCATGCTGGGGGCTACGACTGGCTATTTATTCGGCGCAGCTATTTGCTACCCATATCTCAGAAATACAAGGAGATTAAAATGAAGGAACTAACGTTGAACGATACCTCCTACGTTTCTGATGCTGGTTGTATGGAGTGGTTCACTCTTGGCGGCTCTGCAGGTGGAGCGCTTGTCGGCGGTGCACTTGGATTTTTCGGTGGTTTTGGTTTCGGTGCAGGACCAGGAGCTGGCTCTGGATTTGGAATAGGCGGAATAGGTGGTGGCATAGTAGGTTCGTACTTCTGCTATCCATAAGTAATTGTGAAGCTATGAATGACTACCGGTGAATGTATTTCACCGGGAGTTTTTGGAGGCTAAATGACTAAACTATTTTTTTACAACCTACTTTATACTGGGCTTGTTCATTGGGCTATTATCGTCTTGATGAATAGTTATTTCGGCGCTGCATATGCAGTTGCTATATCGCTGCTGATCGTAGTTCTTACTTATTCGTTTGGTAGACATTCCGTTGTGATTAATCAGCACCATACTGTGATTTATTTTTTTCCTTTTTACCTTACTCGCATAAGAAATGATGCCATTGAAAACATCGTGGTAGACAAGCACTGTGTCACAACTCACCTGAACTCAGGTAAGGTAAAAAAAATAGAGAATATCATTTACGATGCACGAAAATACATTGTTGACCGTAGGGAGGAACCAGACTTTCCGCTTGTAGTGATCGAGTAAATTAAAAATGGTGACTGAAGGTTAATTTTAGGTCACCCACCACACAAACACCGTTAAAATATGGCTGACCACAATATACAGTTTGATGAGACATAACGGCATTCCCCTTGGCTGGTAACAGATCCGCAGTGTAAACAGCGCGTGGCCTGCGGGATTTGTTTTGGCCCAAAGAAACCGACGTCATTTGGAAGTGAAAAGCGAAAATCAGCCGGTGCTGACGTGGCTGTCCAGGATTTTCATCAAGTTTGCCTGCTGCTGAGTGCCACCAACTTGGTTACACTGGTGACTTGTCATCCTCATAGTCTGAGACATCCAACAGGCCTTATGAAAACCATCTTGATCATCGGCGCAACAGGTGCCGTCGGCAGTCAGTTACTGGCACAAGCTTTGCGACACCATCAGATTGCCAGGGTGATTGCGCCCACCAGACGCCCATTGCAGGGGCATCCAAAGTTAGTGAACCCACTCATAGATTTCGAAGCACTGCCGGCAGAGGCCCCCTGGTGGCAAGCCGATATTGCCTATTGCACCCTGGGCACCACGCTCAAGCAAGCGGGTTCAGCGCAAGGGTTTTATCGCGTCGATCACGACTACATTCTGCATGTTGCTGAACTGATCCATGCCGCGGGCACGCAAACCTTTGTGCTAAATTCCACCTTGGGTGCCGATATAAACGGCTTTGGTCTGTATCTGAAAACCAAAGGAGAAACAGAACGTGATGTAGGCGCTTTAGGATTTACTTCACTGATCCTGGTGCGGCCTTCATTGCTTGCAGGCGCCCATCGTTCTGATAAACGCACCGGGGAAGCGATTGGTTTATGGCTCAATCGATATGTAGGACATTGGATCCCCATAAAATGGCGCGCCATAGCCGTGGATAAAGTCGCAGAGACGATGCTAAGCGCCGGTTTAGCCGCCACACCGGGCCTGCGGGTGATTGAATCGGCGGAACTGCATACAGCGGATGCCCAGGGTAACTGAGATTGTCTTCAGCATTTACAATACGCGAAGTTGGCTGGCCTTTTTCTCAAAAAGGCGCTGATTTGTCCGGTTTTCACCTGGCTTTGTTTTAACTTGCGGCTTTATCCCCGGCCGACCTGTTCACGACACCATCGCTGGGCTTCTGCCAACGTCGCAAACCCTGCCAAATTCATCCCGCTTTTTTGCCTTGTCTGTTCCAGGATCTGCCGTTGGATTGAGGTCGAACAGACAGATGCAATCGCCACACAGCCATGCTGCAAACACCACTTGTAACTCGCACCAATCACCTTCATCACCTCGGGTGCGCCCAAGGTTTCTTCATCCAGCACATCAAGACGTACCCATCGATCACCTTGGCGCTGGTTCACACTGTGCTGAATTTGCAAAAAACCTGCAGTCACGCCTTCCAGGTTAAAAGGTCCATTCACATCGATATACAAAAAATCCGCATCCCAACGCAAAAACAGCTGACCATGAGATTTTAAAGACATAAGGGCGACTACCAACGGCTAAAAACGGCTACTAAACCAAGGCTAGCATAAAACAACGCCGCGTTATGCCTCAGACAATCAATACCCAACGGCCCTCTGGTGATGATGGCCGTGCAAGGTGGGCGATAAATGGGGGAGCTGCCTTGGGTTGCCGGGAGCGCACTCTGCGTCTGGGCCGTCGCCGGCAAGCGCAATAGCACAAATAATAGACCAATGACTTTTAACAGCGCTCACCATAAAATTCCCTATTCCAGAGCCAAACCATAAACAACTATTCATTAAAAATAAAGAATAAGAAAACAAACGGTCACAACCCTGTCAGCACGCGCTTGCTCTGGTGAGGAAGAAAGCCAAAAGGAAGACAGCAAAATTTAAAACACGGCTGTCAAAGATCGCATTGCCTACTGCAACACCAACTGCCGAGCCAAAATCCGCTCCCGAGACACTTGTGACGTTGTCGTCCAGTCAATCAAAGCAACTTTGCAGAGCAAATCCGACTCACGATAAGCTTCGGCCAAGAACGACAATTACAAAGGTTGGGCGCTGACAATAGCCAACTCTCTACCCAAAGTCTTTGAAGATTCGGGTAGACGACACGTGAGTACGACCCCGGGAGCATAGCTGTTTTATCTGACTGCGGCGGACGAGCGAAGGCAACACCCCCGAATCTTCAAGGATGACGGGTAATACCAATCCATCGACCACATCAGGCCTGGCTATCGTCGCTGCCGCTGCGGCAGTGACCATTTTTACGACCGGATCCAAGACAACAAAGTACAAATTATGGCGATTATTGGTGCGCAGGATTTGCAATATTGGTTGGGGTAAGGCTGTTCAAAGTGGCTGTCCAAGATAAGTTGTCCAAGATAAGTTGCAACATAAGTTGCTCAATGATGTTTTCATAGCCTGTCATATTTGACAGTTGCAGCCAAACTTACCGAAATTAGAATAAAGCCTTCAGTTGCTTGCTGGCACTGAAAACTACGACACAATCAAAAAGGAGATTTATCATGCAAGAATTAAATATGCATCATATTGCACAAGTTAACGGCGGCTTGCCGCTAGTCGTCGCCATTCCGGTTGGTTATGCGCTTCGCAAGTATGGCGCACGAGCAGCTTGGGGCGCTATTGGCGCAGCGACTGCTTGGTATCTGGAATAAGGAGGGAATGATGAGAGAACTAAATTTAGTTGAAAACGCAGCAGTATCAGCAGGTATCGCTCCGGCAGTAGCTTTAGGTGCGTTCTTAACTGGTTATAGCGTCGCAGCTATTGGCAAGAAAGTGTATAACAAATTTTTTGCCTAATTCGCTGGTTTTAACGAGGTAATCCAAGAGGTGATTGTCGTTGTAAGACAATCACCTTTTAATTGGTAGTACTTTTCAGGGAGCCTACGATGAGTTTTGTATTGGAAATCCTGTTCATCCTTACCCTGCTAACCGGTCTTCATTTTTTCATCGAAAGGCCGAAGTTACGTCAAAAATTAACAGTAGCCCGCCATTTGTATCTGATCAGTTGCCAGATTATTGCCACGGCCTTCACTGTGATTGTGGTTGCCATGATCTTTGGCATTTTGAAAGCAACTGAAGCACAAGCGGGTAGCGCAATAATTGTGACATTTGTCGTGGCTTACGTTAGTTTTTATCGGTTGTTTGAGCGGGATACAGAAGACGCAGCCTAAATGATCAGCGCATAAAACGGCCACTTTACAAAAAGTGGCCAAATTTTCCGGCAAACTGGTTCTGGTTTGCCGCAGATAAACGGACATCCAAAACTCACAAAAATGGCAGCCAAATATTCATAAGGTCATCCTTGTCTCCTGCCATCATCAGTAACGGACTTTCCAACAGCTCCGTGATAAAACCAGATGGTGCCGCCAACGCATTGCGCCATTTGGCCAAAGAATATAGTTTAGGATTGATCTCGCGGCCAAGTTGCTGCGCCGGATACAGCTGTTTGACCGCCGACGCAAAAGTTAAATCGCCGACCAAGAGCAAATCAATATCACCGGTCGCGGTGGCTTTGTTACTTGCCACCGACCCAAACACCGCAGCAAATTGCAGTTGGTCGGCAACCAGCAATAACGCCTGTCGCAACACATCCGCCAAACCTCTGGTTTTTCGCAGAATACTGGCCAGCTCTTCAAACACCACACAGCGGGTATCCGCCTGATACCAAAGCTGATTGCCCTGTTCCGTTTTTTTCAAAATGCCCGCCTGCGCCAACTTGGTCAGCTCTTTGTGTAAAGTACCAGGCTGAGTATGGGTTAGCCGGGCAATCTCGCGCACATGCCACGCTTGATCAGGTTTAAGCAACAACAAACCCAACACCTGACGGCGATAACCGGTAAAAAGCAGACCAACAAGAGCCGACATCACACCACCAAATGAAGCCAAATAAGCTACGAATGGAGCCTTTTAGGCTTCAATCGTCAAATGTTGGGAGAAGGGAAGATAGCCAGTGACTTGCCACAGTGAACAAAAGTGGCTGCCCAAGATGACTTTACTTACTGCAACACCAATTTCCGGGCCAAAATCCGCTGCCGAAACGCTTCAGATGTCGTCCCCCAGTCAATCAAATCGACTTTCCAGGGTAAATCCGACTCACTAAAAGCTTCGGCAACTTCGGCGAGCAATTGCAACGGCAAAGGTTGGGCACTAACAATAGCGATATCTAAATCTGAGTAAGGTTTACAAGGGCCGCCCACTCTGGAACCAAAAGCCCAAACGGCATAACCCGGCAGAAATTGCTGCAAAATACGCTGGATGATTTGCCACTGCTGCGGGGTCACTTGCAACAGGGCTGGCGCAGTTGGCATTACATCAGTCATGTTGTAACCGCTGGCTTAACTCTGCGGCAAGAAACTGCGCTTCCGCTAAAAAAGCCGGAATACCCGCCACCACTTGCAGCGCAATATCTTCATCATAGGTATGGCTGGTTTTACTGCGCATATCGCGATAACCACGCCAAACCGGCCAGTCGCCAAGCAACAAACCTTTTTCGTTGGCGGTGCGGATGAGATCAGCAAACGGCATCTGATCAAATTGCTCCGGGCTGGCTGCGGTTTGTTCCAGAAAACGTTTCAGCATTTTGTGGCTGATTTCGTAAGTAAATTCAAAACGTTGCACTAAGCCATCGCGGATCTGTGTATCGGAAATATCCAGCTGATATCGCAGAAGGCCTTCTTCTAAGCGGGCGATCGCTTTGTGCAGCGGCGTAAGATCCAAAGTCATCAAAATACCTGTTCAGTCAGCTGGAGCTCAAGCAAGAATACCTGAACCACCTTGGTCAGGCTACTATGGAGAACAAAGTGGCTGCTATCCAATGGCTACTGCAGCAGAGGGCGCAGTAAGTGCCGGTTCTGTTTTATCCTTTAATATTATTGAAGTTGGTGTAGTGCGTTGTTGGCTGGCGCCGTACCTGTGGTCTTTGATGTAATCCAATTTCAACCTGCGATTGCTCCCACATCACGACTGGTGTATTTTTGATGTAATATTGCACCCGAGGAGATCAACATGGCCCGTCAAAGTATTTCCCTCAGCCAACCTAATGATGAATGGTTGCAACAACAAGTCAGTGCAGGCGCTGAGTACAGCAGTAAAAGCGAGCTGATTAACGAACTGATCCGAAACGCCCGCCGTGCCGAGGCGCTGAATCAGAAACTCGCAGCGGCTGAGCAAAGCGGTTTTACCTGTCAAAACCCGGCCGACATGCTACAGGAATTTAAACGTGACCTTGCCGACAGTGTTTGAAGTCGAGCTATCAACACTGGCGAAAGAAGACTTGCGACGGATTTATAGCTACGGCGTGCAGAACTTTGGTGCAGAACAAGCAGAGCTGTACTTTTACGCATTTTTCAGTATGTTTGACCAGATTGCGCAAAACCCGTTTTTATATCAATCCATCGATCATATCAGGCCTGGCTATCGTCGCTGCCGCTGCGGCAGTGACCATATTTACTATCGGATCCACGGCAACAAAGTGCAGATCATGGCGATTATTGGTGCGCAGGATTTGCAGCATTGGTTGGGGTAAGGCTGTTAAAAGTGGCTGTCCAAGATTGCTGAACTGGGACTTGGGTTGTATGTTCGAAGCCACAAGACTAAAATCGACCAAGATTCAATGGAGACACCAGCATGAAACCATCAACTGCGTTAGCATTGCACCGTGAAGCCATTCGCCGGGTTGTTTCGGCGCATCATGCTGAAAATGCCCGCGTCTTTGGTTCTGTATTGCAAGGGACGGACACTGAGCATAGTGATCTGGATCTGCTGGTCGACCCCACCCCCAAAATGACCCTGATGGATCTTGGCGCTATCCGGCTGCAATTATTAAAATTGCTCCAGGTGAAAGTAGATGTCCTGACCCCCAACGCGCTGCCAGAGCATTTTCGCCAAGCAGTACTCAGCGAAGCACAACCGGTATGAGCCGCGATTTGCAAAGATTGAAGGATTATTTAGCGCATATTTTACAGGCGATAGAGCGGATCGACCGCTATTGTGAAGACCTGTCTGAATTGGAATTCTTACAACACGAATTGGTCCAGGATGCAGTGATCCGAAACTTCGAAATCATCGGTGAAGCCAGCAATAATATTGAAAAACACTATCCTGCTTATGCCGAAAGCCACCCTGAACTCCCACTCTCCAGTGCTTATCAAATGCGGAACGCCATCGCCCACGGTTACTTCAAAGTCGATTACGAATTGGTCTGGCGTACCATTCAATCAGACCTGCCAACGCTTTATAAACTTGTCGCCGAAGCTGCGCAGCAATTACCAAAATCTGGCGTTTAGCATAGGATTTTGCTTTTTTGTCGTAAGTGGCAAAGAAGCCATTAGCACCTTTGCCAAACAGGCTTTAGTGGCAGATGGGTTTGCGCTTGAGCATTAAAGCTGTTTAACGATTTAGTCCCGAAAAATAGTTTGTCTTTTTACACAAGCTGTTTTAGTTTGGTTAAATCATCGACACGCTGCGTGATGGATCCTTTCTCACCGCAGTATGGCCAGCAGGGAGCGCCATTTGAAAGACATTCACGCCGAAAAGAAAATTGCCGTACTTATCGACGCGGAAAACGCACAATATTCCCTACTTGGTGCTGTTTTAGCAGAGCTTGCCAAACATGGTCACATTATTGTGAAAAAAGCATATGGCGACTGGAGTTCACAGCACCTTAAAAACTGGAAAGAAACGCTGAATGAGTTAGCGATCAATCCAGTGCAGCAGTTCTCGTACACACAAGGCAAAAACTCTTCCGATGCTGCAATGATTATTGATGCAATGGACTTACTCTATTCCAACAAATTTGATGCATTTGCACTGGTTTCGAGTGACAGCGATTTCACCAAACTAGCTTCACGATTAAAAGAATCGCAAATTTACGTATTTGGCGTTGGTGAACAAAAAACACCGATAGCTTTTCGTAACGCCTGCGACGACTTTATACGAACCGAAGTACTTCGCGCACCAGAAGCCGAAGAGCCAATAGAAATAGTACCAGCCAAGCCACAATCCAATGGGCAGAGCAACAAGAAAACAAAACGTGACTTATGTTGTGATACCCGTTTAATCAATATTTTACGTAATTCTGTACGCGACAACGCCGACGCAGAAGGTTGGGCGCAAGTAGGCGGTTGTGGTTCGTTAATCAAACGGCAATACCCTGACTTCGATACCCGCACTTATGGCTTTCCAACCTTTACACAGCTATTTGATGCAACTGAATTATTTGAAATGGATAAACGGAAGTCTGGACATTCGAGGTTGTTGGATATTTATGTAAAGGATAAAAGGGCTTAAGTAAAAATACCGCCAGTAGGTTTAAATTCGTTCTATACACTATTATGTATATTTATGGCATACGTCCTACATCTAGAACGCAGAAATTTTGAGCCAGTTCAATTAATAATACTAGAAAATAGAGTTTTAGCTAATATGACAAATTTCAAAAGAAAAATATCCTTCAGAATGAGCACGATAATATCTGCAATTTATCTAGTACTATGCGTATTTCTTGCATATCAGCTATTCTTTGGGGAAACGACAAGTAAAATAGAAAACTTGATAGGCGGTGCATTCGTAACTATGCTTGCCGTGACGATACAGCATTTTGTAAACATAGAAGATCAAAGGAACAACGAATTCTTGGAAAAACATAGAATAATAAACATTCTTGAAAGAAGAGATGACAAAGAGTATTACAAAAAAATTGTAAGCAATTCAAAAAGCAATATTGATATGATGTTTTATACTGGGAGAAGATTCGTAGATGATTTCTGCCATAAAACAGAAGGTGATAATTACTTAATAAAAGCACTGACAAGAGGGGTAAAGGTCAGAATGCTGCTAGCCAGCGAAAATAATGTAGAAGATTCTGAACTTGGAGATCTAAACAAAACAATAGAAAAGTTGAAAAAAATAAAATCCACTTACAATGATCTTCTGGAAATTAAACAGTACAGCACAAAACCATCCCATAACATTTTCTCAACTGAACAAGATATTATAGTTGGTCCATACTTTAACCTAAGTGGACGAAGGTATAATCACTCTATTCACTTGCTAGCTCAGGCTCCATATGCTGCTGGTTACAAAATGTATTTCGAAGAAATATGGAATCAGTCAACACCATGCTGACAATAAGTATACCATCTAGAATCCATATTACACTAATAGCGATGCATGAATGCGACTTGAGAAAGAACGGCGGCATAGGGTTCTCTATACAAAACATGGGAGCTCAGGCAACATTTTCTATCTCACAAGAAAACAATGTAACAATAGGAAGAAAAAAAGAAAAATGCAAAAAATCTATCGAAATTGAAATCATATTAAATAAAACCTGTAAGCTTATGAATCTAAGTAAATTTGTAGAAATACATGTTATAAATTTACCAGATTTTCATTCCGGACTTGGCAGCGGGACATCTTTGACACTTGCGTGTATTGAAGGGTTGCTAATCATAAACGAAGTTACATATAAAGATAGAGACATTATTAATTTGTCAAATAGAGGTGGAACTTCGGGAATAGGAATACAAACTTATTTCACCGGTGGATTTATTCTAGATGCTGGAGTAAATTCAGACAATACTCGCCACTTACCGTCATCATATGCTGAAAACATTTCCCATCATCCATCAGTAATTCATAGATCACCCATGCCTGCGTGGAAAATAGGAGTAGTTATTCCTGAAGCTTCTTCTAGAATAGATGGGGAGATTGAAATGAATTTTTTTAATCGTGTTTGTCCGATACAAAAAAATGAAGCGTTTGAAGCATGTTATCTAAGTGTTTTCGGCATCACTGCGGCTATTATTGATAATGACTATAATTCTTTTGTTAAATCTATATCAAGAATACAAAAAACTCGCTGGAAGAGTGAAGAAATAAATGAACATTGTCTAGCATCACAGCAAATTGAGTACCTATTACATCTCGGTGCGGATTGTGTAGGGATGAGCAGTGTCGGACCAGCTTTGTATTTTTTTTCTAAAAACCTAAGTGAGGTAAAGAGTAATTTTATAGATAGATATGGAGGCTATGGTTTTGTTTCAGACATGAATAATACCGGGAGAACTATATGTTTGAACTAGTATTCTTTACTTCAAATAGAACTAAGACGATACATGCTCGCTATCTATGTCGTGATTACGAAGTAAAAATAGTAAATTTTAGAGAAAAAACCTACCATGCAAACTATAAAGAACCAAGGACAAGCGATAGGGCAGCATTGCTCAAAGATAGTTTTTCAAGTGCATTGGAACAAGCAAAACGAGCTGGGATGGATAATCAGCCTTTTATAATTGAAGATACATCAGTTGTAATTCACGCTCTTAGTAAAGAGCAAGAATTCCCTGGGACAGACGTCAAATACTGGATGCAAGAGACAAAATTCGAAGACATTGACTTTGAACTATACTTTAATGGAAATGATAGAAGTGTAACAGTTCGATCTGATCTCCTACTCTACATACCTAAGGTGGGCACTTTTACTTTTACAAGTAGCACAGATGGGAAAATAATTGAAAGACAAAATGTCGGACTAGAAACAAATACGATATATCCATGGCTAGACAATAAAACATTTAACAAATGGTTTTGCCCTGGAAAAGAAAGTGTATGCATAAGTGAGCTACCTATAGATATTGCTGACAAATATGATTTTAGAAGAGATGCATTCTCTGCGATGCTTAACAAAATAGCATCCCTCGGCATGGTTAAGAAAATAAGTCCAGACAAGTACTATCCAAATCATACAAAATTTTATGACGAATCAAGCTGCCATATAGTCGTAGGATTAACATGCTCAGGGAAATCGACAATTGCAGCACATCTCTCCCAAAAATTTAACTTCTTCCATATTGAAGCATCTGATTTCATGCATTTAATATATCTAGAAACTCACGGAGAAAAAAGCGAAGTAAAAATTGGTGCGTTTGCTAAGGATTTGTTAGCGGTGAAACCAACAGAAGTTGCAAAGAGAGTTCTGAATTTCTTGGAGATCTATCATTGGCCAAATATTGTTATAACAGGTTTTAGGAAAAAGGAAGAAGTTCACTTTATAACCGAAAACTTGATAGCGGGATCTATAAAAAAAGCATTTATCGAAGCTCCAGCAGAAACGAGACGGGAGAGGCATGTAAAAAGAAATAGAGATGTCTCTGGTTACACTCAAGAAGAATTTAGCATACGAGATTCCAGAGAACTGGAAATGGGCCTTGAAGCAATTCAAGGAGATAGCTCAGTGTTAAAAATTAGTAACGCTTCTTCAATCACAAGATATCAAAAAGCATATGAAAAAAAAATGGATCCAAAAACTTTTCATATTGATTCATTTACAAACACAGAAAAAATAGAAGACCTTAGATTAAAAGATTTAATTGTTATAGCATTATATAAATCGAAAAACAAAGGAGAGCAAAGCGAATTCCTTACCACAGGTGAAATATGGAAGATAGTAAATTATACAACCCCTTTGGAAAAACCGAAGTTCATTAACAACGTAGCCCGCTTATTAAACAAAAATTTCGATGTTTTTTTCGAGGTAAAATACGATCCCAAAAACAGAAAGAAACTTTACAGATTATCAAACACAGGCACAGGTCACGCACGAACTATAATTGCTAGGTGCACATTTGACAGCAGTAAAACATAATAGATCTCGCGTCAGTTCAATAATTAAATAAAATTAATAACGCTTTCAAAATTCAGATATTCAAAAAAAATAACACTGGCAATAATTATTAACGTCAAATAATTTTAAACGTCGCATGTAAAAAAACATACGACAGTTTAGTTTTAAACTACATCCAATGCATATAGACATGATATTACAAATTTTGTAACTCTATCCAGCATTAATTAGAAATCACCCAGCCATCAAAAAAGTCCGATAAGCCCGATTCCCACTAACCAGCTGATACGGATAACCCAGCGCATCCAAATGCACTTCAATCTCAGAAGGATCGGCAATTTCAAAACCTGCCAATACATCGCCCGTGGCAGCTCCATGGTTGCGGTAGTGGAATAAAGTGATATTCCACTTTTCGCCTAAGGTATTGAGGAAGTTCATTAAAGCGCCCGGGTATTCCGGGAAGTTAAACTGATACACCTGCTCTTGCACTAACCGGGGTGGCATGCCGCCGATCATATAGCGCACGTGCAGTTTGGCGAGTTCGTCATCCGATAAATCCTGGAAGTCGTAACCGGCGTCGAGCAGTGCCTGGGTCACTTGTTTGAGCTCTTCCGCGCCGCTGCGTAGTTTAATGCCGACAAAAATATGCGCTTTATTATCACTCGCATAACGGTAGTTAAACTCGGTGATGGCGCGGCCGCCGAGGGTTTCGCAGAAGCGGCGGAAACTGCCTTTTTCTTCCGGAATGGTTACCGCGAACACCGCTTCTTTTTTCTCGCCGAGTTCACAGCGTTCGGACACGTAGCGCAGCGTATCAAAATTGAGGTTCGCGCCCGACAGCACAGCGGCGAAGTTTTGGCTGTGATCGGCGGTCGCGGCGTATTTTTTAAGTCCTGCCAGCGCCAAAGCGCCAGCCGGTTCGGCGACGGCGCGCAGGTCTTCAAAAATGTCTTTAATCGCGGCGCAGATTTCGTCGCTGGACACCGTCACCACATCGTCGCAATACAGCTGCGCTAACTTAAAGTTTTCGCTGCCGATGCGTTTTACAGCCACGCCGTCGGCGAATAAGCCAACCCGCGGCAACGTCACTGGCGCGCCGTTTAGCAGCGCCACTTCTAAACAATTGGCGTCATCGGGTTCGACGCCAATCACCCGCACATTTGGCAGCACGGCTTTGATATAAACCGCCATGCCCGCCAGCAAACCACCGCCGCCGACCGGGATAAATACGGCGTCTAGCTTGTTGTGTTGGGTCAATAATTCTTTGGCAACAGTGCCCTGGCCTGCGATGACGTCGGCATCGTCGAACGGCGGAATGTACACCGCGCCCTGCGTTGCCGCCAGTTCAATGGCAAAACGGTTGGCTTCATCAAAAGCGGTGCCGTGCAGCATCACATGGCCACCGCGTGCGCGCACCGCCGCCACTTTAATTTCCGGCGTGGTGATCGGCATCACAATGGTGGCATTCAGGCCAAGTTTGCTGGCCGACATCGCGACGCCTTGGGCGTGATTGCCGGCCGAGGCACATATTACACTCGGCGCTTCGGCGCTTTCATCACCAGCTGCCGCGGCGCTTGCTTTATGTTGCGCCGCCACTTTATGCAGTTTATGAAAAGCGCCGCGCAGCTTAAACGAATACACCGGCTGGTGATCTTCACGTTTTAACAGCACATGATGGCCCAGCCGCTGCGCCAGTTTTGGCATCGCTTGCAGCGGCGTTTCCACCGCTGCCTGATACACCGGCGACAGCAGAATTTCGCGTAAATACTGCTGTTGCAGGGTTTGCGCTTCCTGGGCGGTTAACGAACTCAGCGGATACGCTGGGTTGCGGCTGGCCGCTTGCGTCGCAGTTGCCTGCACGCCAGTGGATTCAGCAACAGTGCCAGCAACTGACTCGGTCTGTTCCACCCGCAACGCTGAAGTTTTTAAAGCTGCCTGACTCATAATGCTTCCAGCTTACTCAAATCCCGCACTGCGCCTTTGTCGGCGCTGCTTGCCAGCATGGCGTAGGCTTTTAATGCCGGGCTTACCACACGTACACGGTCCAGCGGTTTCCAGGCCAATTTGCCTCTGGCCTCCATCGCTTCGCGGCGTGTTTGCAATTCGGCGTCGCTGATGCAGATTTGAATCGAGCGGTTTGGAATATCGATATCAATGCCATCGCCGTCTTGCACCAGCGCAATGGCGCCGCCGCTGGCCGCTTCCGGCGAGACGTGGCCAATGGATAAACCCGAAGTACCGCCCGAAAAGCGGCCATCGGTGATTAAGGCGCAAGCTTTGCCCAAACCCATCGATTTTAAGTAACTGGTTGGATACAACATTTCCTGCATGCCCGGGCCGCCTTTTGGCCCTTCGTAGCGGATAATCACGACATCACCAGCCACCACCCGGCCTGCCAGAATTGCAGACACTGCATCGTCCTGACTTTCAAAAATCCGCGCCACGCCATTAAACACCAGGTTGTCTTTATCAACACCAGCGGTTTTCACGATACAGCCATTCGGCGCTAAATTGCCGTAGAGCACGGCCAAGCCGCCGTCTTGTGAATAAGCGTGTTCTTTGCTGCGGATACAGCCCTCTTGGCGGTCATCATCCAGACTTGGGTAACGGCAACTTTGTGAAAAGGCTTGTGTTGTCCGGATGCCGGCAGGGCCTGCGCGGTAGAACTCTTTGACCGCTTCGTCTTGCGTGGTCATGATATCAAAACGTTGTAATACATCGCCGAGCGAGCTGCCTGCGACGTGTGGGGTGTCTGGGTTCACTAACCCAGCGCGTTGTAATTCGGCCAGAATAGCAATCACGCCGCCTGCGCGGTGCACATCTTCCATATGGTATTTTTGCGTCGACGGCGCCACTTTGGATAAATGCGGCACGATTCGCGATAACCGGTCGATATCGTTCATACCAAAATCCACTTCGGCTTCAATGGCGGCGGCCAGTAAATGCAGCACGGTATTGGTCGAGCCGCCCATCGCGATATCCAGCATCATGGCGTTTTCAAAAGCGGTTTTATTGGCGATGGAGCGTGGCAAAGCGCTGGCATCGTCGTGTTTATACCAACGGTTGCAGAGATCCATAATGCGCTCGCCTGCGCTGATAAATAGCGCTTTACGGTCGCTATGGGTTGCCAGCATCGAGCCATTACCCGGTTGGCCTAAACCCAGGGCTTCGACTAAACAATTCATCGAGTTCGCGGTAAACATACCCGAGCAAGAACCGCAGGTTGGACAGGCACTTTTTTCAATTTTTTCGCTGTCTTCGTCGCTGACGTTGGGGTTGGCGGCGGACACCATGGCGTCTACTAAGTCGAGCTTGATAATTTGATCCGATAACTTGGTTTTACCGGCTTCCATTGGTCCGCCCGAGACAAAAATCGCCGGGATATTCAGGCGCAGTGCGGCCATTAACATGCCGGGGGTGATTTTGTCGCAGTTGGAGATACAGACCATGGCGTCGGCGCAGTGGCCGTTGACCATATATTCGACCGAGTCGGCGATGATTTCGCGTGATGGCAGGCTGTAGAGCATACCGCCGTGGCCCATGGCGATGCCGTCATCGATGGCGATGGTGTTAAATTCTTTGGCGATACCGCCGGCTGCTTCAATGGCTTCGGCTACCAGTTTGCCGAGATCGCGTAAATGCACATGGCCCGGCACAAACTGGGTAAAAGAGTTCACCACGGCGATGATGGGCTTGCCAAAATCGGTGTCTTTAACGCCGGTAGCGCGCCATAACGCGCGGGCGCCCGCCATATTGCGGCCTTCGGTGGTGGTGGCTGAACGTAATTTAGGCATGCGGTTTACTCCTGCATTCTTTTTTAAATAGTGCTGACGTGGTGTTCAAGGCGACGTCAGCGCAAGTTGTTTGGTTCAGGGCCACTTGGTTGTTTGCCATCGCCTGTGGCGACGGTCGTGCCGGGCTTTGCCCGTGCTGTTATGGGTCGAGCTTATTTTTTAATTTTCAAGTTAAACATCTGGTGTTGGTGGCGGATGGCGCTTCGCTGATCCGCCCTACAGTATATTTCTCACACCTTGCTTGCGTAGGGTGGATAAGCGCAGCGTCATCCACCATCGGCAACACTCAATACATCATGGGTTATCCGTTTATACCACCATGGCGGATGGCGCTTCGCTGATCCGCCCTACGGTGTTACCACTTTACACTTTGCTTGCGTAGGGTGGATAAGCGCAGCGCCATCCACCAACCGCAACACTCAATGCATCATGGGTTATCCGTTTATACCACCATGGCGGATGGCGCTTCGCTGATCCGCCCTACGGTATATCTCTCGCACTTTGCTTGCGTAGGGTGGATAAGCGCAGCGCCATCCACCAACCGCAACACCCAATACATCATGGGCAATTCATTTATACCACCATGGCGGATGGCGCTTCGCTGATCCGCCCTACGGTATATTTCTCACACCTTGATTGCGTAGGGTGGATAAGCGTAGCGCCATCCACCAACCGCAACACCCAATACATCATGGGTTATCCGTTGATACCACCATGGCGGATGGCGCTTCGCTGATCCGCCCTACGGTGTTACCACTTTACACCTTGATTGCGTAGGGTGGATAAGCGCAGCGCCATCCACCAACCACAACACTCAATGCGTCAAGGGCCATTCGTTTATACCACCATGGCGGATGGCGCTTCGCTTATCCGCCCTACGGTATATCTCTCGCACTTTGCTTGCGTAGGGTGGATAAGCGCAGCGCCATCCACCAACCGCAACACTCAATGCGTCAAGGGCCATTCGTTTATACCACCATGGCGGATGGTGCTTCGCTGATCCGCCCTACAGTATATTTCTCACACCTTGCTTGCGTAGGGTGGATAAGCGCAGCGCCATCCACCATCGGCAACACTCAATACATCATGGGTTATCCGTTTATACCACCATGGCGGATAGCGCTTCGCTGATCCGCCCTACGGTGTTACCACTTTACACCTTGATTGCGTAGGGTGGATAAGCGCAGCGCCATCCACCATCGCGTAACTTTTGGGGTCAGAGTAGTACTCTGCCCCCAAAGATCAAGCGCGTAGCACCGCCGCAGCGGGTGCGTGGAGCTCCAGATGCTGTACATCGTATAACTTATTGAGCTGCGCCGTCAGCAGGCTGATCGGCTTATCGCTTAGAATATTTAAGGTCACTAATAAACCGCTTTGATCCGCCAGCGGTTTCATCTCCATGCCGCACAGCTGAAAACCACGGTAACGCGTCACTTGTAATAACCGCTCGATGGCCACCACTTCAAAGCCGGTTTGGATGGTTAAGGTATGTTGGGTGTTCATTGGGCTAGCGTTCATTGTTGCGTTCCTCATGGTTATTCTTCCCACTGTGGCAAATCGGTCATCATGTCGTGGTTGGCGGCGCCTGGCGGTACTAAAGGCCAAACGTTGTCGGTTTCATCAATCCGCACGTGCAATAAATAGGGGCCAGGCCAGGTGAACATGGCATCCAAGGCGTCGGCGACTTCGTCTTTGCGGCTGATACTATGGCCCGGAATGGCAAAAGCGGCGGCCAACGACACAAAATCCGGGTTGTCCGATAAATCGGTTTCGCTATAACGGCCAGAGAAAAACAGCTGTTGCCACTGCTTCACCATGCCCAGGCGCTGGTTGTCGATCACCACAATTTTCACCGGCAGGCGGAAGCGTTTGATGGTGGCAAGCTCCTGCACATTCATCATAAAAGAGCCATCGCCACTGACCACAATCGAGGTATCGTTCGGCCGGGAGATTTTCGCGCCAATCGCCGCCGGCAACCCAAAACCCATCGTCCCCAAGCCACCGCTACTTAAGTGATTACGCGGCGTATTAAAGCTCATATGCTGTGCTACCCACATCTGGTGCTGGCCGACGTCACAACTGACCACCGAATTATCCGGCATCCGCTCGCTCAGTTGCTTCAGCAATAACGGTGCATAGATCCGCTCGCCCGGATGATCATAGCGCCAGCCGTGTTGCAGTTTCAGGTTCAGACAATGTTGTTGCCAGTCAGCACAGTGGGTTGCTACCGCCATTTGCGGCAGAAGCTGGCGTAAATCGCCCAACATGGCGCAATCGGCGTGGCGTAATTTATTCAGCTCAGCCGGATCGATATCGATGTGAATCACCTTGGCTTCAGGCGCGAATTTTTGCAGATTGCCAGTGACGCGATCGTCAAAGCGCGCGCCTAAACACACCAGTAAATCCGATTGCTGCACCGCCAAATTCGCCGCCTGGGTGCCATGCATACCCAACATACTTAAATAATAAGGGTTCGATTTATCCACCGAGCCCATGGCTTTTAAGGTGGTGACGCTGGGTATGCCAGTGGTTTTTAAGAAATCGTTTAGCTGCGCCAAAGCGCCTGCCATATGCACGCCACCGCCAATATAGGCGATTGGTTTTTTAGCGTTGGCAATCAGTTCACGTGCCAGTTGCAGTTGCTGCAATGGCAAAGCGGCCTGGAAAGTGTCCACAGCGCTTAACGAGCGCGGTGCTACATACTCCACCTGCGCCAGCTGTACATCCTTTGGAATATCCACCAGTACCGGCCCGGGGCGGCCACTTTGCGCCAGTCGGAATGCTTCGCGTAGGGTTTCCGCCAGGTCGTGAACGTTTTTTACTAAAAAGCTGTGTTTGGTCACAGTCAGTGACAACCCCAACACATCCACTTCCTGAAAGGCATCGGTCCCCGCCACCGCTTGTGACACCTGACCGGTAATAGCAACCACCGGCACTGAATCCAACAAGGCATCGGCCAGCGAGGTGATCAAATTGGTGGCACCTGGTCCGGACGTTGCCATGCACACGCCAGTTTTACCGGAGGCACGGGCGTAACCAATCGCTGAAAAGGCACCACCTTGTTCATGCCGGCAAAGGTAATGTTTGACCGGGCTTTGATAGAGCGCGTCGTAAATTGGCATGATAGCGCCGCCAGGATAGCCAAAAATGCTTTCCACGCCATGCTCTGTCAGCAATTTGATCACTAATTCCGCGCCCGTCATATCTTTTTCCTTTACATTTGGGGTCAGAGTCAATTGTTAACCACTTCGTTGTTAACAATTGACTCTGACCCCATAGCCCTAAAACGACAAAACCCCCGGACCTTGCGGTGCGGGGGTTTTGCTGGTATCTGGTTTTTTCGTCTATCTAAAACCCAAATGGCAGCCCCCGCGGCGACTAATAATCACCACGACGAGGACCACAATAATGTTCAGGTTGGTTGCTAAACGCATTTTAGTATCAATAACTCTATTGGTTATATTAAATAGCCTTCGTTCTTATGGCCGCTGTTTTGTTGACTTCGCTCTATCACCCCAATCGCATAGTTAACTATGCTCAGGGGATGCTCTCGCTTGTCGCCTCACTGCAACTTCAATTACTTTGGCTATCGGGTTGCCCAGCGCTGCTGGTGCGAATTGCTATTAGAAATAGCCGTCTGAAAGGCCTAAGTCAACCGTTTTTTTGCATTTGATCGAAAATAGCCGTACAAACGGCTGCTGAATGTTAAATAAACAACGTTTCAGGGAAAGTTGTAACCAACCCAAGCGCAAGTCAGGCGCTGGCAAGCCAACCGACAATTGAGTAGACTGAATCTGAACTGAGATACCGAATGAACTTGAAGATGCTCATTTGAATGGCAATCAACTTGCCGGCAGACCACCAAGAAGCGGCTTCAGGACACAGACACCCGCACCTTTGCCGCCGGAACTGTAAATAAGCAATGGATCAACTCGAGCTGTTTGACTTACCCAACCCCTGTATTGGGGTCTGCCAAAGCAATAATCGTGGATATTGCATTGGCTGTTTGCGCTCGCGGGAAGAACGCTTTAACTGGCCGCAAAAACCTGCGGCGGAACGAGCAAAAATTCTGAAACTGCTGGAACATCGCCGCGCCCGTCGTGATGCAGCGCGCCTTGCCGGAAAAAGCGATAGCGGTTTTGAAGCCGATCAAACGCCTTTTACGCCGGATTTATTTGGCTAACTTGCCCGGCCGGGCTTTCTTAAACATGCTTGATCTATGACGGCTCGCCGACAACCAGCCCGACTCAACCAACGACGTTTCAACCCACAACGATCGCAATTTCGATACAACTGATTTGCCTAATATTGCTGCAAACTATACATTGAGGGGACTCTCATTCACGCTGGAAGTTGTTTTGAGTAAAGCTCCGCCATCAGGCCACAATCGACCGCCGCAAGACGCCCGTGCTGCTGCCAGCGCCGATTTGCAGCAACAACTGGATGCAATCAAGCACCGCTTTGCCGATGGGATCTGGCATAGTTTTATTCTGGTCGTGCTGATTGGCGTGCCACTCTCCGTATCGCGCTCGCTGAACACCGGTTGGCTGCCGCTGTATTCCCTGCATCTGGTATATGGCTTGATTATTCTTGGGATCGCCCTGAGCGTCCGCAAAATATCCTTAGCGCTGAAATCTGCGCTGTTAATTTTTACTTTTTGGCTGATTGGCTTGCCCGGGATCTTCACTTTTGGCATGGCTTCACCCGGTATCTGGTGGCTGGTGGTGAGCTGCCTGATGGCGCATGTGCTGTATTCGCTGAAGGTCGCGGTTGCCCTTGCGTTGTTGACGTTGATAATGCTCAGCCTGATTGCCGTCGGTTTTGTCTCTGGTTTGCTGCAGCTGCAGACCGACGGCAATGTCTATCTGGTCCAGGCGTCGTCCTGGGCGACCTATCTGATTGTCAATTCTGTGATGTTTTACGTGGTGATCCGGGCACTCCTGTCATACAACGAGGCCAGTAAAGTCACCACCAAACATCAATTCCGGCAATGGATTGACGATTTACCCCTGGGTGTATTGGTGCGCGACAAACACGGCAAGCCTTATTATCAGAATCATGCGGCCACCTCGATGCTGGGCCCGTTGTTACAATCTGACGCCAGGGGCAATGACAAAGTGGTGATTAGCGGGACTGAACTGCCGTACCCACAACAGGATATGCCGGCGATGCGGGCACTGCGTGGCGAAACCTGCGTCATCGACGACATCGAAATTATCAAAGATGGTCAACGCCGTCAGCTGCAGGCCTGGGGACGCCCGGGTTATAACGCCGACGGCGAACTGGCTTATGGCATTGCTTCGTTTCAGGACATTACCGAGCGGAAACGGCTGGCTTTGCTGAAGGATCAATTTGTATCGACAGTCAGTCACGAACTCAGAACCCCCCTGACCTCCATCCGCGGCGCACTGGGGCTGATTCTCGGCAATACTTTGGGGGAACCGCCAGCAAAAATGCTCAATATGCTGCAGATTGCCAATCAGAATTCGCAGCGTCTGTTGCGGATCGTCAATGACATTCTGGATTTACAAAAAATTGAAGCCAACCAATTAGAGTATCAGTTCCGGCTCGTTGATTTATCGCAGTTGTTGCACAACGCAGTGCAGGAATTGGAGAGTTATGCCAAAGCTCATCAGGTGAGTTTTCAGCTGGCCGTCACCGCCCAAGACAGCACTTTAATGGCCGATCCGGACCGGCTGATGCAGGTGCTGGCGAATTTAATGTCGAACGCCGCGAAGTTCTCGCCAGCCGACAGTGCCATCTCACTTCATCTGGAACAACCGCAATCAGATCAATTGCGTCTGACAGTCACCGATCAGGGACAAGGCATTCCGGACAGTTTTAAAACCCGAATCTTTCAACCTTTTAGTCAGTCCGACGCTGCCGATAACCGAGCCCGCGGCGGCACCGGCCTGGGTCTGACGATCAGCAAGGCCATTATCGAAAAACATGGCGGGCAGATCCGCTATCTCAGCAAGCCCGGTGCAGGCAGCAGTTTTATTGTCGAGTTACCCCGGCAGCAACGACAGATGCCGCAAGACTGAGCTTGCGGCGCCATAGGCACAGCACCACCAACGCCCGTTAATTGTGATAGATCCAAAGCTGCCAGGGACCAAGCGTGGTCGCTGCCGCGGGATCAGATGGCTCTGCCCAAATCCGCTGATCACCTTGAGCCGGTAGTTGCGCCGCAGGCACTTCCAGCGGTTTATCCGACAGATTGAGCAAGAACACGGTCTTGTTGCCGTTCAGGCTGCGGCTTATTTGCAGCAAGGCGCCCGACGCATCGGCTGTGGCCTGATAGTCACCGGCAACACCGAGTTCCGGCCGCTGTTTTTTCAGCTGGATCAGTGTTTTATACAAAGACCACAAGGATGTCGCTTGTTGCTGCTGTTCGGCGACCGTCAATCCCGCTTTGAGCTGGGCCGCTAAAAACGGCGGCCACCAGTCGGTGCCTTGTTGTGGCGGGAATAAATCGGCCGACTCCACCCAGGATTTTGCTGCGCTGGTAAAACCAGCCTGGGAACTTTGATCCCATAACATCGGCGCACGACGCTGAATATGTTCTAAATCAGAGGCTTGGGTTAAGCCAATTTCCTCACCGTAATACAAGTAAGTACTGCCGGGGGAAGCGAACAACATGGCTGCGGCCAGCTTGGCTTTTTGCTGATCGCCATTGAGTTGCCAGCCAATCCGGGGTTGATCATGGTTGGTAATAAATGGGCTGAAATAACCCATCGGCACCCCGGCATCGATGCGCTGCTGATAATTTTTTTGCAGTTCATGTTGCGGGGTATCGCTGCTGGTGCCAGCCCCTTTGGCAGCATTCATGGTGCCAAATTCAGCTTTGACACCGCCTTCACTTTGCAGCAGCGCCAATACTTTATAACCAAAATCAAAATCAAAGCCGGCATCGAGCGCTTTACCCTCGCCGTAATAGAGTGCTGCGATCGGCAAATCGGCCCAGGCTTCACCGACCAGCATCGCATCGGGTTGGATTGAGCGGACATAAGCACTGAAATCCTGCCAGTAAGCAATCGTTTCCGCAGTATCAGCCTGGCCGCCCGGGCCACTTTCCACGGCATAACGCACTGCATCTAAACGGAACCCGGCGACCCCTTTATCCAGCCAGAATTTGGCCATTTTTTTCATTTCAGCAATCACATCCGGATGCGTCAGATTCAGATCCGGCTGGGAAGCGCCAAAGGCGGCATAATAATAAGCGTTGCGAGTGGGATTAAAGTGCCAGACCACTTTCGGATCCACTTTGCTGGCATCCCAGGCTGGACCCCAACCGTCGGTTGGCAAATCGTCGTGCCAAATAAAATAGTCTTTGTACGGCGCTTCACCGGCCGCGGAGCGTTGAAACCAGTCATGCCGATCGGAGATATGGTTAATCACCAGATCAAGGATAATCCGGATGTTTTTCGCTTTGGCATCCTGCACCAGCGCTTCAAAATCAGCCATGCTGCCGTAGTCGGCTTCCACTTGGTAAAACTCGGTGAAATCGTAACCGTGATAAGACGGCGCTTCAAAAATTGGGGTGAGCCACAGCGCATCGACGCCAAGGTCTTGTAAGTACGGGATTTTGGCGCGAATGCCATTAAAATCACCATGGCCATCAGCATTCGAATCAGCAAAACTTCTGGGCCAGATTTGGTAAAACACTGCGTCTTGCCACCAGGCTTTGGCTGTTGCAGCTGGTGCTTGGTCTGGGGATACCGCAGCGTCAGACGCCTGCGGAGTTTCGGCGGTGACTGGTGTTGGTTTTTCCGCGGCGGGCTGACAAGCACCGAGTAGCAGTGCGATCGATAGTGCCAGTGGCTTGTATACAAATGAAAGTCGCATCGTCTTCGTCCTGTGGTGATGATGCCGTTGACTCTTGAAGTTCTGAAACATCAAAGGTTTTGGGCATGTGCCAGCGCAGATGCGGCTGGCTTTATAATCACCACAGCTTAGACCAATTCGCCTTCACAACAACAGAGCTTGCATACGTTTGCAGCCATGATGAAGCGGCTTTCCCAACGCGACCCATTAGCCGGTAAAGGCTGTCACTTTAATTTCAATCCGCCACGCCGGATTGGCAAGGCGTGCTTCAACGGTCGCGCGAGCAGGGGCCTGACCGGGTGCAATCCAGCTATCCCAAGCCATGTTCATCCCGGCATAATCAGCCATATCGGCCAGATAAATCACGGCATCAACCACCGACGTTTTGTCGGTACCACATTGGGCCAGCAGCGCATCCAACTGATCCAGTACATCTTTGGTTTGTTCAACAATATCGCCACTGGTGTGTTCAGGCACCATACCGGCACAGAAAATAAAACCACCGGCGATCACCGCTTCTGAATAACGGTTGCCGGGTAATACACGTTTAATCGTCATACTTGGGTTGCTCAAAGTCTGGCTCAAGAAAAAGCCGCACCAAGGCGCGGCTCATTGCAGGTCGAGCATAGCTGTTTTCAAACCGGCTGGCTATTCGGTCTGACCTGCACTGGTTTTTAGCGGGTTTTTGAAACCTTTTTTGCTGGTATCAATTAAATCATAGGCCTGCATTTGCGGCACAGCAGCCTGGATTTGCAACTCCAGCTGATCCAGCTGTTGTAAGTTTTGGCAAATCACTTTCCCCCGTTGTTCCAGCACCTCACTCCGGCTTTGCATTTCAACTTCGATTTCATTACCGAAAGTCTCCATTTTCCGGCCAAACTTTTCCATCCTTTGCTCGAAACTGCCTTCGCCCTGCATCATCGCCTGCCCCATCGTCATCATCACAGCACCGGTTAACTGGGCGATCGATTGCGACATCGCTTGTTCCAGCTCGGCACTGAGCCGGCCATCAGCCTGGTTGACCTTACTGCCATGAATGCGGATTTCATCTCCGTTTTTAATCACCAGATGATCAATTTTGGTTTTGAGGCTACCAATCGCCTGATCGACGGAGCTTTTTAACTGGCTGTTTTCGACTCCAAAACCGGCAACCACTTTTCCAACCGCATCAGATGCCAATTGCAGGGCTTCGCCGACCAACAACACAGTTTCCTGGCTTTGCTGGCGCAGGCCCGCCTGATATTGCTGCAAAGCCTTGGTGGTTTTGGCATCGGTACTGACTTTTTGATCATCAAGCCACAACTGGCCATTGGCGTTGATCCGCCACAGTTGTTTCTGCGCGCGCTCTAAATGCACGCTGGTTGGCGCAATGACTAAATCATCTTTGAACTGGAGTGAACAATGGTCAGCGGCGGCGGCTGACATCGATAAGGAAGTTAACAAGGCGGTGGCGATCAACGTTTTCATCTTCGAATTCCTTCTGCGGTTGAGATACCTGTCCTTGAAGTGATTAGTTGGCAGGTCTTTTCTGCCTTTTCAAGGACTTTGGTGCTAACCTGAGGATGCAAAGGTTACACCATAGCATTAAATCATTGTTTTTAAATAACATTCAACATGTGAACCTGAAATGAACACTGCCTTATGTCGTGGGAAATGCTAAAAAGTGGTCAGAATCGCCTGCATGTTTCGCGCCCTGTAGCAGCGGGAAATCAATCAGGTGAAGGCAAGGCGACGCTTGGAAATTTTGGTTATTCCAGAGCAGTTCTGCACGAGCACCTTCAGGTTGGTTGGGTATATATAACTATTTTGCATAAGGCGGAACCATCGATTCTTTCAGATTCATCCATATAGACGGCTAAAATGCAGGCAATTGATAAGAGATAGGTGTTGTTATGCTTCTGGCTTCACTGACTGCACAAGCAAGCCCGCTGAGTGCACAGCAAGTTAAAGATTTACAGGCGCTGGTCAGCCAGCTCAATCCCATTCAGCAAGCCTGGGTCAGTGGTTATCTGGCAGCTGCAGCTCAGTTGGCCGGCCAGGGCGCCGGCAGCGTGACAGCAGCCCAGGTGGCAGAAGCCTCCACGCTCACTATTTTATATGCTTCGCAGACCGGTAATGCCAAAGCTGTGGCTGGAAAAATTAAAGCGGCGGCAGAAAGCAAAGGTTTTGCCGTGGCTTTCAGTGATATCGGCAGCTATAAAACCAATGCGCTGGCCAAAGAAAAGTTTCTGATCATCGTCGCTTCCACTTATGGCGAGGGGGAACCGCCGGAATCCGCGGTCAGCTTCCACAAATTCCTGTTTGGCAAAAAAGCACCACAATTACCACAACTGCATTATGCCGTATTAGGTTTAGGCGATAGCTCGTATGAGTTTTTCTGCCAGACCGCGGTTGATTTTGACACTAAACTGGCGTCTTTAGGTGCCAAACGTCTGCATCCGGCCGCGTTATTGGATGTTGATTACGACACGCAAGCCAGCGAATGGCAACAACAAGCGCTGGCACAGTTTGAGCCTTTGCTCAAAGCCGCCAACACCGCGCCTTCAGCACAAGTGATTGCCTGGCCAGGCGCGACTGACGGCCATCATAGCCTCTATACGAAACAAAATCCGTTGCTGGCCGAATTGTCAGTGAATCAGAAAATTACCGGCCGCAACTCGACCAAAGATGTGCGCCACATTGAGATATCTTTGGCGGACTCAGGCTTGACCTATCAGCCAGGTGACGCACTGGGCGTGTATTTTCACAACGATCCGGCTTTAGTAAATGCCATTTTGGCGGCAACCGGTATTGCCGCAGACGCGAAAGTGCAGTTTGATGGCGCTGAGCATACCGTGCAGCAACTGCTGACTGAGCAGCTGGAACTGACGCAGTCTTACCCGTCTTTTGTTGAAAAATACGCCGCGGCCACCGGCAACACGGTGTTGCAGCAATTGGCGACCGACAAAGCCGCGTTACGCGAGTTTTTAGCCACACATCAAACTGCCGATGTGGTGCTGCAATATCCGGGGGCGTTAAGTGCACAGCAGCTGGTCGATAGCCTGCGCAAACAACAACCACGGTTGTATTCCATTTCTTCCAGCCAGGCGGAAGTGGGTGAAGAAGTCCATTTAACCGTCGGCGTAGTGCGGTTTGATGCCTTTGGTCAAACCCATTTAGGCGGCGCTTCGGGCTTCTTGGCCGAGCGCTTAGCCGAAGGCCAGCAGGTGAAAGTCTTTGTTGAGCACAATGATAATTTCCGTCTGCCGAACCACGACACGCCGGTGATCATGATTGGCCCAGGCACTGGCATTGCACCGTTCCGCGCTTTCCTGCAGGAGCGTGATAACGCGGGCGCCACCGGCCAGAACTGGCTATTCTTTGGTAACCCGCATTTCACCCAGGACTTTTTATATCAGGTGGAACTGCAGGACTATTTAAAACGCGGAGTGCTAAGTAAGCTGGATGTGGCCTTTAGCCGCGATCAGGCGCAAAAAGTCTATGTGCAGGATAAACTGCTCGCCAAAGGCGCTGAAGTTTGGTCCTGGTTAGCCCAAGGCGCGCACCTTTATATCTGTGGTGATGGCAGCAAAATGGCCAAAGATGTGCATCAGGCTTTATTGCAAATTGCTAAGACCCATGGCGGTCTGAATGACGAAGCTGCCAACGATTATTTCGAACAACTGCGTGAATCTAAACGTTATCAGAAGGATGTGTATTAATGACCACGCCCCCAAATCCAACACAGCGCCCAACACAGCATCCAATTAACCCTGAACTGCAAGTGCAGGGTGCGCTGTCTGATAACGAACGTTTAAAAGCGGAAAGCCATCATTTACGTGGCACGATCACCACCGATTTAAAAGACGAAATTACCGGCGGTTTCACCGGCGATAACTTCTTATTGGTGCGTTTTCACGGCATGTATCAGCAAGATGACCGCGATATACGGGCTGAACGCGCCGAGCAAAAACTGGAGCCGCTGCATAACGTGATGTTACGGGCGCGGATGCCGGGTGGCATTATCAAGCCGGAACAATGGCTGGCGATCGACAAATTTGCCACTGAAAAAACCCTGTACGGCAGTATTCGCTTAACCACGCGGCAGACTTTTCAGTTCCATGGCGTGTTTAAACCGAACATTAAACCGATGCATCAAATGCTCAACAGTATTGGTATCGATTCAATTGCCACAGCGGGCGATGTCAACCGCAACGTGCTGTGTACTTCGAACCCGGTGGAATCGGTGCTGCACCAGCAAGCCTATGAATGGGCGGTGAAAATTTCTGAGCATCTGCTGCCAAAAACCCGCGCTTATGCCGAGATTTGGCTCGATGAAGAAAAAGTCGAAACCACAGAAACCGAACCGGTGCTGGGCGATACCTATTTACCGCGTAAGTTCAAAACCACAGTCGTCATTCCGCCGCATAACGATATTGACGTGCATGCGAATGACTTAAATTTTGTCGCCATTGCCGAAAATGGTCAGTTAGTGGGTTTTAACGTTTTGGTTGGTGGTGGCCTCGCCATGACCCACGGCGATAAAGGCACTTACCCGCGCCGTGCTGAAGACTTTGGCTTTATCGGCCTCGAACATGTGCTGAAAGTCGCCGAACATGTGGTAACAGTGCAACGTGACTATGGCGACCGGGTCAATCGCAAAAACGCCAAAACCAAATACACCATCGACCGCATCGGCGTCGACACCTTCAGGCAGGAAGTTGAAAAGCGCGTTGGCGTGAAGTTTCAACCAAGCCGGCCTTATGAATTTACCCATCGTGGCGACCGTTTTGGTTGGGTTGAAGGCATTGATGGCAAACATCATTTAACGCTGTTTATCGAAAACGGTCGTTTGTTGGATTATCCGGGCAAACCTTTAAAAACCGGCGTGTCAGAAATTGCCAAAATCCATAAAGGCGATTTCCGGATGACGGCGAATCAAAACCTGATCATTGCTGGCGTTGCAGTCGAAGATAAAGCACAGATCGAAGCCATTGCCCGCGCCCATGGTTTGATTGAAGACTCAGTCACCGAGCAGCGCAAAAACTCGATGGCCTGCGTATCCTTGCCAACTTGTCCTTTGGCGATGGCCGAAGCTGAGCGGTATTTGCCAACACTCGTCACTCATGTCGAAGGCATTTTGGCCAAGCACGGTGTGGCGGAAGACCACATCATCTTACGCGTGGTCGGTTGCCCGAATGGCTGTGGCCGCGCCATGCTGGCCGAAGCCGGTCTAGTGGGCCGTGGTCCAGGCAAATACAATCTGTACCTGGGCGGTAACACGGCCGGTACCCGCATTCCCAAACTGTATTTGGACAACGTCGCCGAAGCGGAGATTCTGGCCGCGCTGGATGGTCTGATTGGCCGCTGGTCACAAGAGCGTAATGCCGGTGAATGTTTTGGTGATTTTGTGATTCGGGTAGGCGTGGTCGCTGAAGTGAAAGTCAGCAAAACCGATTTTCACGCCTGAGGTTCAACCTGAGAACCGGGCCTGAGTATCAGGCCTGCGGTTCATTCGCAAGAGGTATCCCCAAACCGGGGTTGGAGTTTGACGACCATGAGTTATCAGCAGTTATTGCAATTGGAACCCACTGCACAGCAGCAAGCGTTGCTGGATATAAACCAGCAGCTCACGCCGCTCAGTGCGCAGCAGCGGATTGAATTTGCGCTAAAAGAACTGCCAGGCAACCATATGTTAAGTTCCAGCTTTGGCATTCAGGCCGCGGTGATGCTGCATTTGTGTACCAGTGTGCAAGCCGATCTGCCGGTGGTCCTCACCGACACTGGTTATCTGTTTCCCGAAACTTATCGCTTTATTGATGCGCTGACCGCCAGATTACAACTCAACCTGAAAGTCTATCGGAGTGATTTAAGCCCGGCCTGGCAAGAAGCCCGCTACGGCCAGCTTTGGACCAGCCCTGAAGGCTTAAAGCAATATAATCAGTTGAACAAAGTCGAACCCATGGCGCGGGCGCAACAAGAACTTGGCGTGCAAAGCTGGTTTAGCGGCCTGCGTCGCAGCCAAAGTTCAACCCGCGCTGACACACCGATTGTCAGTATCCAACGCGGCGTGGTGAAAGTTTGCCCTATTGTTGAGTGGAGCAACAAAGACATTCATTATTACTTGCAAGACAATAACTTACCTTATCACCCACTCTGGGAGCAGGGTTATGTCTCGGTCGGCGACACGCATTCGAGTCGCCCACTGGAAGCAGGCATGAGTGAAGAAGACACCCGCTTTAATGGGATGGGCCGCGAGTGTGGTTTGCATGTGGATGGTGAGGGGATTTGATGCAGGATTCGAAAGGCCTTTGAGAAGAGCGAACCTGCAAAAGAGCAGGTTCTCTCCTTTTGTAAAAACAGCTACGATATGGCGCTCAAGTGGCGTCTAAACCCGAGCCCCAACCATAAAAGCGCAAGCCAACCAAACCCTAAGCTTCCCCCAGACTTTTCTGCCGGCGGTTCTGGTTTTGTCACTGGAGGGACTACCGCGGCAGTAACAGTCATCGTGATCTTGCCTTTTGCTATGCCACCTTTTGGATCCTGAACTTCATATTCAACGATGTCGGTTCCTGTAAATCCTGAGTTGCTTTGATATTGCAATTTCATACTACTCTGGATACTGGATTGGCCATGTTGTGACTTTACTACAATAACTTGCAGCGTATCACCATCCGGATCCGTCGCAAACGCCGATACATCAATCACAAGGGCTTTTCCACTTTCCACTGAAGCACTAGAATCCCTAACGATCGGGAACTGATTGACTGGATGTACAGTAACGATCACTTCTCCAGTCGCGGTTTTACCCTCGGCATCGCTGATGAGATATTCAATTTTATCCACTCCAGAGAAGCCTTGATTGGCCTGATAGCTGATTTTTCCATCCGCTAAAATACTGGATGTTCCAGAGTTCGCATTCACTTTAACAACTGTCAGTACATCACCGTCTGGGTCTTCATCATTGAGCAGAACATCAATGACCATCACTGCATTACCGGTAACGCTCGCCGTATCTTGATTGGCAATAGGGGCTAGATTTTCTATGGTCATCAATCGAACTCGTTCGCCGTTTAACATATCAAAAGCGGAGAAATACAACTCTTTACCCAATTTTGCCGCGCCTGACCTTCGTATCATGATTGTGCCCAATTCAAGCGGTAATTCAGTTGCCTTTATCTGTCCGGCAATTGTATTCACCCGAGTTAAGCCCGACCCAATCAGATAAAGTGATTTATCGCTAAAAAACGAACTGTGAAAACTTGGAATTCCAGGAATATAAATTTCTTTGCCATTTTTATCAAAATGCTCGCCCCAACTGGTCAGAATGCTGTCTCCTAAAATAGCGACTTTATCGAATGGTCTTTCAGTATTTTCAAAAGCGCGGAAACTTATAAGTTTATCGCTTAATGGAATTTGAGCTTCTGCAGCCAAATCAAGTTTTATCAATGAATAATAAAATGAATGAGTCCACCAATTTCCATAGGCATAACTACGAACCCCAAACCACTGCCCATGATGTTCAAAGATGTCGGTGAGCTCGTGAGTACGGCGCTGATAGTTGACTAATGACTCTCCAGTGCCAGTTAATGCTTTGTTTGATTTGATTAAAAAGTCGCCGAGACTCAACATGCCCCCTTGCTGGGTAAGGCTTAATGAACCTGACCCAGCATCAGCAGCGACGTTGGCATAACTTAGATAGATCTGCTGGTTTTTTAGCGCTAGCAACCTGGAAAAAACAGTTTTCTCATATGTTTTTAAACTGTGGATAGTGCCCGTTGACAGATCAAACCGGCGTAACTCGGAACTTGCATTGATTGTTCCTGCATCGTGGATCACAAAATAATAATAGCTGTCACCAGACAACAAACCTTGGCTAGCTAGTACTGCTGCATTCTGAGTGAGCGGTTTAAAGCTATTACTTATAGTGTCGAATAACAAAAATTCCTGATTTTTAATCAATACCAAGTGCTTATCAGATAACAGTATTTTTTCATGCTCGGTTAAACGATCTGCACCCGCATATTGATAAACGGAAGTGACTTGTTGTGTCGAAGGTTCATATTTTTTAATCTGTAAATAAGGCGAATTATATTCAACCCAAAACAGATTTTCTTGCCAAGAATATAATTGATGAATGGGGCTATTTTCGGGTGCGGTAACGCTTTCAAAATTGAATTGTTTTAACTTGCCATGTTGGTAAAAGGCATAGGCGGGTTTCTCGCTTTCCTGACAATCCCACCAACTGTCACAGAATGGAATACCAAAGATCAAACCACCAGAAACCAGTACCAATTTACCTCTGTAGGCTGATGAGTAAGAGTCGGCTCCTCGCAGGATCTCCATATAGTTTTTATCAGAAGCAAGTCTTATAACACCCCTCGCGCTCTCAATAGCGATAAAATCATCGTTTTCTTGCCAAGCAACATCGGCAAAAGTACTCGGGTGTTGCATAAAATGTATAGGTTCTGACTCTCCACTTGCATGAAAATAGCGTCGATAAGAATAACCAATATCGTTGTTGCCCTTATATAACAAGGCAGATCGTGGGCTACTTGAAAAGATGTCCCATTCATCTGCGATAGGTGTTGTATTGATTTTCTGCGCAGCATTTCCGATCCAGCTATGGAAAAAAACATTGTTTTTCTGCGTCCACCAGATGATCCCCGTTTGAAGTACATTTAACCTGACAGTTCGGTCCGATTCGGCACTTGGCACCTCAATAGTGCGCCCGCTCGGCCATTCTGTACAAGCACGGTCCCAACCCTGTTTTGAGTAGCAGAATACCTGGCCTTCACGCTGGTTAAAAAATTGATAATTCGACGAACTCAATAAAGTTTGGCCTTCTGCCACTAAAGTATGCGGATGAAATAAACCGTCCTGTGTATTTAGTTTAAAGTTACCGGCTTTACAGCTCATCACCAGACCATCGTCCCACGAATTGAGGCCACAAAATTGTTGCTCATTACTTGGAATAGTTACTTGATCAATAGCTGAGCTAAATAACTTTGTTGCAGGGTCATACCAGTAACTATTGCCGATTAAAATTCTTTGACCGATTTTTTGAAACCGAGGCATGCCGTACTCTAGAGTATCTTCAAGGCGAACTGGATTTAGAAGATTGAGTGGAATTCTGGCTTCTAAGGTTGTGATATTGCTTAATGGCTCAAGCTTTAACACCACATAACCATGTTCATCGGTTAACGCCGGGAAATAAATACTGTTATTAATTTCAATAAAGTGGCCGGCATTGTGCTCAATTACCTTATCCTGGATTTGCGGCAGCGGAAGCTCGAGTAGTTGTTGAGCAAGGGATTGACTTGTAATAAATAGGAAGAGAGCATTTAAAACGACATTTATTCTCGACATGTCTTAAATTCCATTTTAATCGAATACATTTGGCACCCACCAAAATAACAAAATAGCAATAAAATTACAATTTTTAGGTAAAACCATCGTTGTTCGGAAGTTGTTGTGAAGTTTGTCCTATTGTTGAGTGGAGCAACAAAGACATTCATTATTACTTGCAAGACAATAACTTACCTTATCACCCACTCTGGGAGCAGGGTTATGTCTCGGTCGGCGATACGCATTCGAGTCGCCCACTGGAAGCAGGCATGAGCGAAGAAGACACCCGCTTTAATGGCATGGGGCGGGAATGTGGTTTGCATGTGGATGGTGAGGGGATTTGATGCAGGGCGAGGGTAAGATCACGAACGTATTCTAAGCTTTTCGCCTGCAGGTTTCAGTCTTTAGTCGTTCCTAACCTGATTCTTCCAAGTCGCTTTTGGGTGTCTGGGGAGGCTCGTTGGGACCCCGAGAGGTTGGGATACCATGTTAAAATAAATCGTAATCAAGAAACCACTTGGCGATGAATCCACAGCTAACAATGACTGCACCAAGTAACGATGCGTTATTTTTACCTTTATAAGTACCTAATGCCATTAATAAAAACCCAATAGCTAAGGCAATATATCCAATTTTTTGGCCATAAAAAATAAAATCAACCATGTTGATGATACTAAGAATTACACACGTCGCTAAAATTACTTTGTCAGCTCTTTTCATACAGAATTTACTTCCAATTTCTAATGTTAATCACTCCACAGCGAACGGCCAAAGTAAGCTCGCTAAAAAAATTAGTGAGTGTTTAACTACGAATTTCTAATTGCAGTGCTTTAACCAGACAAAGCCACAGTGCACAAAGATAAATATGCTCTGATACCTGCAGGATACTAAAAACCACGATATTGATTTATTTAACACAAAACAACTGACAGACCTGACAGGGTCGACTCGTAACAAATGTGGACTCATAGCACTGTCAAAAGACACCGTTAACTTGGAGTCGTTTTTTCTACCCAAACCGACCAAAACCACCAGTACCCTGATCAGGGTTTTCCAATCGAAGAATTACAAGGACACCCACCTGAGCAGATAAACGGAACTCGTAGGAGAACTCGTAGGACATCCAACGCAATGAGCAGCAATCTTGGGAAGGAGTAAAGGCAAGATATAGATTTTTTACATCAAAAACTGACAGAGCAGTAATTTACAATAGCACCCACTGTGGGAGCAGGGTATTTCTCGGTCGGCGACACCCACTCCAGCCGCCCGCTGGAACTAGGCATGAGCGAAGAAGAAACCCGCTTTAACGGCATGGGGCGGGAATGTGGGTTGCATGTGGATGGTGAAGGGATTTAAGCAGTTTTACCACTTGCTAAAGTGTCGGATTTTGGAATCGAAAAGCAAGCTGCAGATTCTTTTGGATGTCCACGGAGACTCCTTTTGGATGTCCACGGAGGCTCCGGGGAGGCTCCGGGTAAATGGCAGCTTGCTGCAATATTGAGTGCTTTCATGCGATCAGCATCGTCGGCGAGCTATTGAATAATTGATTGTTTAGTTTCAGCAGGCATTCTGGCTAATCCCCTTAGATAGCGACCGCTGTATTCATTGGTTTGTTTCCTTACGCTGCTATTGAATTTGGTTACCAGGCTCCACTCCACCGCATTCAGCATGGCTGAGCGCAAAGCACTGGCAACTAGCTGCTAAAAACTGATTCAGCACAACGCAAGCGGCTAAAAATGACTCAGCAGTCGATTCAATAATTCAAAAAAATTCCTGGCCAGAAACAATCCAATAACTAAGCCAGCTAATAATCCGGCAGCGATACCCAAGCGAAAGAAAAATGTGGAAGATTTCATTTTTTAGTCCTTTGGAACAACCCGGTGTGAACCGGGTTGTATTTCTATTGCTGCGGTTACATGACGTAACGTTCGTATACTTCAATCCCGATGGTAATCGCAACTCCTGCGGCAAAGCCCCAAGGGCCGGCCAGTCTCATCCCATTCCCCACCATACCTGCCGCAGCGCGCACCTGACTACCTGTGACGCCACCTGACACCTCGGTGATTTCAACATGACTTAATAATGTGATCCCGTTTGTCATAACTCGCTCCTTGATTAAAATTATTGGGTGATTCGGTCTAACAATTCAAACAGCTCTTTGGTTGCGGCATATCCACCACCAACGCCGCCAACAAAACCAATTGCCATTCCAGTAGCTTTTAGTGCGCCGCCTACCACTGGTGGGATCAGGAAGACTAACCCACCTTGAATTTCAACAAATTGTGTAGATTGAATTTCTTTCACCGCTAAACTCCATTATTTGATTTGAAAAGACTGGCAGCAACCAGCCTGCACTTAGAATACCGTCAGAGCAAATCCATCGTATCAAAGAGATTTCGGCCTTCTACTGGCAGATCTAACAGGTCTTCGACCCTTACAGCAAATCCATAATCCAACCATTTTAAAATTGGATGCCATCTGAAAAACAAGCGTTCTGAGCTCACCGGACATCCAATGTAATTAGCATCAACAATCTAAATACGAATACTATTAAAAGCCCACCGGGGCTGGTGGGCATTATCTTTTTATCAAGTAAAAATTTCGGTTTTAGGGAATATGGGTGTGTAGCGGCCAAATCCTGAGCGTGTGCAGCCATGGCGGTTAGCTGTCCTGAAAGTTTTCTAACTTTGATAAGGCAATTTATTCAGCCAAACGCCAGCCTGGCGGCCGTGATCCCAACAACTCGTTGCTGCTTAAATTTTTTGCAAAACTCCATCATATGAGTGGCACTGCCAATGACGCGGTGGTATTGCCGTTCCAATCCCTGACAGTTGTTGAGCCACGCTGCTGTGTTGATGTTTAGTCGTCCAAGGATCGGGGGAACCTTGTCGGAAATAAAACCACGTTTGCCCGCTTTTATTTGCCGGCCAGTCCAGTCAAACAATTGAATATATTCGATGAAATTGTAGGGAATATGTTCCGGGTGATTGTCTTTGTGCGAATCTCCCGCAAACGCTAACAACAAGGGTTTCATCGGGGAGCCGGCCTGGTTCAACCGGGTTTGGATCGAAGTAAAATCGCTGTCTTCTAATGTTGCCGCCATCTGCGCACGGATGGGGTTCAAATCCACATAGGCCATAGCTTGCAGCTCTGCACGCTCGTCTAGAAGTGCCTGTGATTTAAAGCGCCCCTCCCAAAACCGGTCGGTACAACCATCTTCCAGATTCGCCATACGTGCAATCGGCTCGTTTAAGCAGCGCATAAACCAGCTTAAATCGTAAAGCCGTGTCCGTCGCAATTAGATTTGTTGCATTGCTTCGGTTACTTCGGCGTCTGAAATTACCTCATTATCAGCATACCGTTTGGCTAAAAATGGCAACGAAAACAGAGCACTCCAACGGGCTACCACATCCTCAATCGATAAATCCAATGACCGGTGCTTTTTAATGCGCACAACCAGATGGTAATGATTAGACATTATCACATAGCCGGAAATATCAATATAAAGCAACTGTGTAAGCTCGCAAAGCCTGGTCACAATCGCATCGCGTCGGTGACTGAAATCTTTGCTATCGACAACGCCAAACAAAAATGTGCGACGCACACAGCGGCTGACAACATGGTAACTGGGGGTGGTATCAACAGATACTAGTGCTTTTCGGGGCATAGGCATGGTTTTTTCCTTGACGGTCCTTGTCGAGGGCAGGCTTTAACTATGGTTTATGAAATGTTAATGCCAAGGTTTGGTAAGATTCGGTTGGGTGTCCACGGAGGCTCTTAACAGCTGTATGATTTGACAGCTATCCAAAAAGCTATGTCAGCGTTAATGTTGAGTGGTCGTTGCTTGCTGGCATCGATGTAAAAACCCTTAACCTCGCTTTGGTCTTTCACGTGCAGACCATCAGCGTAAATTACTTTTTGGAGATTTAAGATGAAAGAACTCAAGGTGGAACAGGTAGAAGTAGTGAGTGGCGGCGTTTCACAAGATACGGCGATTAATGGAAATTTTGCCATTGTTGCTATTGGCGTTGGCGTTGCAGCCGCTGGTGCAACTGCACCAGTTTGGTTTCCTCTTGCAATGATTGGTGTATCCGTTAGCCTAACAGCTAGCTATTTTTTAAAAGCTACAGAAGAATAATGGTTTTAACCCAGCTGTATGTGGTTATCCTGACAAAAATTCAGGGTCACCACACCTGATGCGTTTTCTAACTGGAGATCAAAGGGATGACTTGGCAAAATGAGAACGAACCAAAAGGCTGGCCTACTAAGTTCAAACTATGCAGACGTAGTATGCTAGCTGGTGCTGCATTTGGTTTCAGCATCGGAATCTCTGTTGGTGCCATGCTGTTTAATGCTTGACAGTAATACAGGACATCCACCTATTGAGTAGTAAAAGTGGCTGTCCTGTTTTGGTGCAGTTTTGTTTGGTGCATTCAATGAAATTAAAAATAAGTGGTTAGCTGATAGACAAAAACTCGGTAAAGGAATGGAATTTGATCTATCAATTCCAGACTATATGCCAGATTATCTTTCTAAATCGAAGCATGTGTGCGCTACTTCAATCAGTAATTAAAGTAATGTTACCAGCATCACAGCAAGCGTACTACCAGGGCGAGAGCGTGAATGATCTCTTTTCATCCAAACTTAATCCAGCCGTAAAACCAACTCGAGATAGCCTTCATTAACGAAGGCTCTACGCTGTTTGCCTGTAACCGCCGATTCTACGCCGTCTTACTGCCCTCAGTCCCGCGAGATTATCTGAACTCCTGAATTTCACAGGGGCGGAAAATAAGTCAGCCACTTTTCATGCTGGCTCTAAAAGCCTGTTTCGAAAAAAAGCACTGTCAAAAGACACCCTCAACTTGAAGTCGTTTTTTCTACCCAAACCGACCCAAACCACCAGTACCCTGATCAGGGTTTTCCAATCGAACGATCACTGCTGACCAGCAGGGCTGTGATTTTACTGCAGCGCCAATCACGGCTGGTACTGACGAAACGGATGTCCCCTGTTAATTTTTACTGCTCATTCAATATCCACGGGCTCTATTCTTATATGATTAGCGAGGCTCCGTTAAAAAACCACGGCGTGGGTATCGCGCTCGTTGAATGAGCCTACCCCTCCAAAAAAATCAACAATCAATAAGGAGCTCTCACAACCCCAAAAATCGATCTTTCACCTGATCGTCCGGCATCAGACAATGCTCAGAACGCCCGAATAGCCGATAGCGATTACGGGCGAACCGTTGGTAACAGTCATCTCGGAATTTAACTGGCAACCAGCGGAGCATGCCAAACAAATACCAAAACCCAGTCAAATCTTTGGCAATCTCCAGCGCCGCAGTCGAATTAATCAGGTATTGACCCTGTTTAATCAGCACCAGGTTATCACTGCCGGTATTGAGGATGTTGTACTGTTCCAGCAACGACTGGCCAACCTCGGATTGCATCGGGGTAAAGACAAAAACCCCGGCGGGGTCTCGCTTCAGAATGAAGTGAACCGCCCTGTTGCAAAAATGGCAGACCCCATCATAAATCACGATATGTCTGAGTTCGCTTGCTGCTGTCACCGCCGCTTTACTCCGTGATGTGCTGCAATGCCTGTAATTTTGCCTGATACATCTGGCGGTTGGCTGGCTCGTAACTGTACTGCAATGCTTCATGCAAAGCCTGCCTGGCAGCTTCAGGCTGACCGAGCTGGAACTGCAGCTTCGCCAGCGCCAGATTGGCTTTATGCAGATAAGGCGCTTTTTGCAATAGTTTTTGATAGTAATACACCGCATTAACTGAATCGTTGGTTTGTTCCGCCTGATACGCCAGATAAAACCAGACATATGGATTATCTTCGTCAATCGCGCGTAATTTTTGATTCAACCGATTGATCAGCGGTTGGTTTTGCATTTGCTCCGCCAGCACCAGATAGTTGCTGGCTAAGGTCACCGGCCTTGCCGAATAACGCAGACCGAATTCGTACCACTGTTGTGAAGCCAGCAAATCCCCTTTTCGCCGGTACAATACCGCAATCAGATTAATACTTGGGCTATAGCCCGGATCCCGCGCCAACGCAGCCCGGCTTAGCCAGTAAGCTTGATCCAAATTGCCAGCCAGCAAGGCATCGGCCGCCAGATTGTTATAAATCATCGCTTCAAACTGTTCTTTTTTTAGCATCGCGCCCAGCCGGTCTAACCGGCCCGGAAAATAATCAACTGCAATGGCTGCGCGTTGTATAAACATCATCGCGTCATTGGCGGGTGGCTCTTCTTCAAATAAATAACTGCGTACATGGGCTGAACTCAGCACGATATTGTCTGAAAAATCCAGCATCGGCTCGGCGTAACTGGCACGATAACCAACGTCAACATCGACCAACTGCGCCAAAGCAGTCACCAATAACGCCAGCGAAACACAATTGCCGGACATATAGCTCATCGTGACGCTGGCTAAGGTGTTTTTGCCTTCGTAGTTAAAATTCACCAAATGCTGTTCCAGATAACGATGAACCCGCTTATTTGGCTCAAAATTTTGCTGAGCCGGAGCATGGAAAAACGCGAGAAAATGCTGTTGTTGCGCTGTAGTTAACTGGTAAAAGTCAGAAATCGTTGGCAACGCCAGCCGCTCATCGGCCGCTGACATAAACCATTGCTCACTGGTCTGTGGAAAAGTCTGGGATCTGATGTTGTGACCGGCTTGTTGGGCACAACCAGCAAGCAGCAAAGCAGCACAGATCGCCAATATATGCGGAAAAAACTGCAGCCTGAATGACATTTTTAGCATTTTTTGCATCAGCTATCGCCTTACCCAGAATTCAAGTTACTGTTTTGTAACCTTGATAACAGAAAAAAGCACTGACGTTCCAGTACTATTTGCCTTGAAACCAACAAAAAATGCGCTGGGCTCCGGTTGCCAGCCCAAACCTTTACCGGCACAATCGGGCGCAGGGAAAAACAAGGCCACTCAACATGACAACCATAACAAAAACAACCAACCGCTTTGGACTGGTTCCACAAATTATTCTGGGGATTTTCTGCGGCATCGCGCTTGCCAGTTGGTCGGCAGAAGCCGGCCAGGCTGTTGCCATTCTTGGAGCGCTGTTTGTCAAAGCGCTGAAAGCCGTCGCCCCTATTCTGGTGTTTATTCTGGTGGCGTCTTCCATCGCCAACCGCAAAATAGGTGGGGCCAGCAAGATGAAGCCGGTGCTGACCTTGTATTTAACCGGGACTTTTTTAGCGGCTCTGACCGCGGTTGCTGCCAGCTTCTTATTCCCCACGACCTTAATGCTGTCTGCTGCCGCTGAAGCGGTAACACCGCCGGAAGGGATCGGGCAAGTGATTAAAACCGTGCTGTTTCAGGTAGTCGACAACCCGATCAATGCCCTGTTAACCGGCAACTTTATCGGCGTACTGGCCTGGGCTATTGGCCTGGGTCTGGGATTACATCACGCCAATAAAACCACCAAGCAAGTGTTCGCCGATGTGTCACATGGCATTTCCATGTTAGTGACTTTTATCATCAAACTGGCCCCCATCGGCATTTTTGGTCTGGTGGCAGAAACCGTGGCAACCACCGGTTTTGCCGGCTTAGCCAGTTATGGTCAGTTACTGCTGGTGTTAGTCGGCTCGATGCTATTGATTGCGCTGTTCGTCAATCCGGCACTGGTGTTTTTTACTACCCGAAAAAACCCCTATCCGCTGGTCCTGACATGTTTGCGGGACAGCGGCATCCCGGCATTCTTTACCCGCAGCTCTGCCGCCAATATCCCGGTGAATATGCAGCTTGCTAAAAAACTGCAGCTGGACGAAGACACCTATTCCGTATCCATCCCGCTAGGCGCGACCATCAATATGGCCGGTGCCGCCATTACCATCACTGTACTGACCCTGGCAACTGTCCATACCATGGGGATTGAAGTAGATTTTGCTACAGCGATGTTGCTAAGCCTGGTGGCGGCGATTTCAGCTTGTGGTGCTTCGGGGGTTGCCGGAGGTTCTTTACTTTTGATCCCGTTGGCTTGCGGTCTGTTTGGCATCTCCAGCGATGTGGCGATGCAAGTGGTCGCCATTGGCTTTATCATCGGAGTGGTACAGGATTCCTGCGAAACTGCACTCAACAGCTCCACGGATGTCGTCTTTACGGCAGCGGTTTGTCAGGCAAACGCCTGATCTGCAACGGGAGCTGCCAACAAGCCGGTTCCCGTTTTTCCAGCTTCCCCAGCACCTGCCCGCGGTCGTTATCCTCGCATTTTGCATATCCACACTATGCTAATTCCATTTCGTTATATCTGAGTGCAAACCCTTCTTGGATTCAGGACGTTTAGACGTCTAATATCCATACTGCAAATACAAGGCGACCCTAACCATGGGAGCAGGAGTTCAAAGTGCAGTACTTACCAATTTTCACCAACCTCCAAGGCAAAGCCGTGTTACTGGTCGGTGGCGGCCATGTGGCGCTGCGCAAAGCCCGCACCTTGCTGAGCGCTGGTGCAGTACTCACCGTGGTATCGCACGACTTTGAAGCCGAATTTTATGACTGGCAACAGCAGCAACAAGCCCGCTTAATTCAGGGCGATTTTGACCCGGAACAACTGCCCGGCCATTGGTTAGTGCTGGCCGCGACCGACGATGATGACGTTAATGCCGCCGTACACCAGGCGGCTACCGCACGGCAGATTTGGGTCAATACCGTGGATGATCAGGATAAGTGCGAGTTTATCTTCCCGTCGATTATCGACCGTTCTCCCATCTTAGTGGCGATCTCCAGCGGCGGCACGGCACCCGTGTTGGCGCGGCGGTTACGCGAAAAACTGGAAACCTTATTACCGCAGCATTTAGGGCCTTTGGCCGAACTTGTTGGCAAGTTTCGGGGAAAAGTACAGCAAAAACTGCAGGGTTTTGCCGAGCGGCGGCAATTCTGGGAAAAAGTATTTAATTCAAGTGTGGTGAGCCTGGTGCAAACCCAGCAGCTTAGCGCCGCCGAAACAGCGTTGGCGCAATCGCTCAACGATCATCAAAGTTCTAAAGGCGAAGTCTATGTAGTGGGCGCGGGTCCCGGCGATCCAGAGTTACTCACCCTCAAAGCACTGCAACTGATGCAACAAGCCGATGTGGTGGTGTACGACTACCTAGTGTCCGAGCCCATTATGCAGCTGGTGCGCCGCGATGCCGAACTGATTTGTGTCGGCAAAAAAGCCGGGGCGCATTCAGTGGCGCAGGAACACACCAATCAGCTGCTGATTGATTTAGCGCTTGCCGGTAAAAAAGTCTGCCGCTTAAAAGGTGGTGACCCCTTTATTTTTGGCCGAGGCGCCGAAGAAATTGAAGTGTTATTACCGCATCAAATTCCGTTTCAGGTGGTGCCGGGCATCACCGCCGCCGCGGGTTGCGCCGCCTATGCCGGTATTCCGCTGACCCATCGCGATTACGCGCAGGCCGTGCAGTTTGTGACGGGGCATTGCCAAAAAGAGGGCAAAGAACCGGATTGGCCAAGTTTAAGCCGCCCGAATCAAACCTTGGTAATTTATATGGGGTTGATGAAATCGGCGCATATTCAGGCGCAATTGTTAAGCGCAGGTCGCGCGGCAGAGACGCCGGTGGCTATTTTAGAAAATGGCACCCGACCCGAGCAGCGCGTGATCACCGGAACCTTAGCGCAACTGGCTACTTTGATTGAACAACATCAGGTGCAATCACCCGCGTTATTGGTGATTGGCGAAGTGGTGGCGCTACAACACAAACTGGCCTGGTATGGCAAACAGCCAAGCGCCGCCGTGTTTGCGCAGCCGCTGGCGACGCTCGCCTGAACCTGAAAAAAATTGATACAAGATTGAAATACATAGCATTTATTCGTTTTTAAATTGAGGGTCGTCCCAGTGCAAACCTTAACCCACTTACAACAGCTGGAAGCGGAAAGTATCCAGATCTTCCGCGAAGTCGCCGCCGAGTTTGATAACCCGGTGATGCTGTATTCGATTGGTAAAGACTCGTCAGTGCTGCTGCATCTGGCGCGCAAAGCCTTTTATCCGGGCAAAATTCCGTTCCCGTTGTTGCACGTCGACACCGACTGGAAATTCCGGCAGATGATTGAATTTCGCGACCGGCTCGCCAAAGAGTACGATTTTGAACTGATCGTGCATAAAAACCCGGAAGGGCTGGCGATGGGGATGAACCCCTTTACTTTTGGCAGCGCCAAGCATACCGACGTGATGAAAACCGAAGGGTTGAAACAAGCGCTGAACAAATATGGTTTTGACGCCGCTTTTGGGGGGGCGCGCCGCGACGAAGAAAAATCCCGCGCCAAAGAGCGGATTTATTCGTTCCGCGATCAGTACCACCGCTGGGATCCCAAAAATCAGCGTCCTGAGCTGTGGCACACCTACAACGGTCAGGTGAATAAAGGTGAAAGCATTCGGGTATTCCCGCTGTCGAACTGGACTGAACTGGATATCTGGCAATATATCTACCAGGAAAACATCGACATTGTGCCGTTGTACTTTGCGGCGAAACGCCCGGTGGTCGAGCGTAACGGCACGCTGATTATGGTCGATGACGAGCGCATGCCGTTAGAGCCGGGTGAAGTGCCAGAGCAAAAACTGGTCCGGTTCCGGACTTTAGGCTGTTACCCGCTGACCGGCGCGGTGGAATCTGAAGCCACCACTCTAACCGGCATTATTGAAGAGATGTTGTTATCGCGCTCCAGTGAACGGCAAGGCCGGGTCATTGACAGCGATTCCAGTGGGTCGATGGAAAAGAAAAAACGTGAGGGCTATTTCTGATGTCAGTCGCTATTGAATTAGAACAACTGGGGATTGAAGAATACCTCAAGCAGCAACAGCATAAATCGTTGCTGAAGTTTTTAACCTGTGGTTCGGTTGATGATGGCAAAAGTACCTTAATTGGTCGTTTGTTGCATGACAGCGCGCAGATTTATGAAGATCAGTTAGCTGCGCTGCATAAAGACAGCAAAACCCACGGCACCACCGGCGAAACCATCGATCTGGCGTTGCTCGTGGATGGCTTACAAGCCGAGCGCGAGCAAGGTATCACCATTGACGTGGCGTATCGGTATTTCTCGACCTCGAAGCGCAAGTTTATCATCGCCGATACGCCAGGCCATGAGCAGTACACCCGGAATATGGCAACTGGCGCATCGAACTGCGACCTTGCCATTATTCTGGTGGATGCGCGTTATGGCGTGCAAACCCAGACCCGTCGTCATAGCTTTATCTGTGCTTTGCTCGGGATTAAGCATTTTGTGGTCGCCATTAATAAAATGGATTTGGTTGGTTTTGCGCAAGCGCGTTTTGAGGAAATCAAACAAGAGTATTTAGCTTTTGCGGCGCAGCTCGGAGCTCAACACAAAAACGGCCCGAGCATCGATTTTGTGCCGCTGTCGGCCCTGAACGGCGACAACGTGGTGAATCGTTCGACGCAAAGCCCTTGGTATGTAGGCCCAACTTTACTGGAAAAACTGGAAAACGCGCCGGTCACTGGTTTTAACTTAAGCGGCGAAGCACGGTTACCAGTGCAGTATGTCAATCGGCCGAACTTAGATTTCCGAGGTTTTGCCGGCACTATTGCCGCGGGTGAATTTAAAGTGGGTGATGAAATTACTGCACTGCCGTCTGGCAAAAGTTCGGTGATTAAGTCGATTGTCACTTTTGATGGTGAGCTGCCATCGGCATTCGCTGGTCAGGCGGTAACGCTGACGCTGACTGATGAAATTGATATCAGCCGCGGCGATGTGATTGTGCCCAAACAGCATCATGCCAGCTTATCAAACCGCATTCTGGCCAAAGTAGTCTGGATGCATGAAGAGCCGCTGCTGCTGGGCAAAAGCTACAACATTAAACTCGCCAGCAAAAAAGTGGCGGGTAAAGTGACGGCCATCGCTCATGCGATTGATGTGAATACTTTGGCAGAGTTTCAGGCGGAAACGCTGGGTTTAAACGGCATCGCGCTGGTCGAACTGGAACTGACTGAAGCTATTGTGTTTGATCCCTACAGCCAGAATCGCGACACCGGTGGTTTTATCTTTATTGACCGCTTAAGCAATATCACGGTGGGGGCCGGTTTGGTCGACAGCGCTTTGGCGACAGTGCAAACCCAAACCAAATTCAGCGACTACGAGCTGGAACTGAACGCCTTCGTGCGCAAACATTTCCCGCACTGGCAAGCGCTGGATATTTCAAAACTGAAATAATGTTAACGGTGGGGTCAGGATCAATGGGGTCAGGAGATCAATGGGGTCAGAGTCATTGATCTCCTGACCCCATTGATCCTGACCCAATTATTTGGAAACTTTATGAGCAATATCGTCTGGCAACAACATCAGGTAAGTCGTGCTGACCGAGAAGCGCAAAAGCAGCAACAAGCTGTGGTGTTGTGGTTTACGGGGCTTAGTGGTGCGGGTAAATCGACCGTCGCGGGGGCTTTAGAGCAAGCATTGCTGGCGCAAGGTGCCCATACTTATCTGCTGGATGGCGACAATGTGCGCCATGGCTTATGCGCTGATTTAGGTTTTTCCGAAGCGGACAGAACCGAAAACTTACGCCGGGTTGGCGCAGTTGCCGGATTGATGGTGGATGCCGGGTTAATTGTACTGAGCGCTTTTATTTCGCCGCTCAGAAGCCAACGAGACGCGATTCGTCAATCGCTGCCCGAAGGTAAGTTTATTGAGGTTTATGTCGCCACTTCGTTGGAAGAGTGCGAAAAACGTGACGTCAAAGGTTTATATCAAAAAGCGCGGCGTGGAGAGATTAAAAACTTTACCGGCATTTCTGATCCCTATGAAGCCCCAGAGCAGGCCGACATCGTGCTGGATACCGGCGTGTTGTCACTCGAGGAAAATGTGCAACAACTGCTGCAGTTGCTGCGGCAACGTGGCATTATCCCGCAATAATTTTTCACGCAGGCTCTGCAACTGATGACCCCAACAACGCTTCAACTCGCTCAATGGTTACCGCAGATCCGTCGGATTGCGGTGGCTGCTGGTGATGCCATTCTTGCTATTTATCATCAACCAGAAGCTGTCGCAGTGCAGCACAAAGCGGATGATAGCCCGCTAACTGCCGCCGACTTAGCGGCACATCAGCTGATTTTGCGTGAACTGACACTGCTCACTCCGGACATTCCGGTACTCTCTGAAGAAGCAGCCGATATTCCCTGGACAGTGCGGCAGCATTGGCAATGTTATTGGTTGGTCGACCCACTGGATGGCACCAAAGAATTTATCAAACGTAATGGCGAGTTTACCGTCAATATCGCGCTGATTGTGGCAGGAGAGCCGGTGCTTGGCGTTATTCATGCGCCGGTGCTGACCAAAACCTACAGTGGTGGCTTGGGGTTCGGTGCCTTTGTCGAAGATGCCAAGGGTGCGCGCCAAATCCAGGCTGTGGCGCCACAAGCAGGTGAAACGGTCCGCCTGGTCGGCAGCAAAAGTCATTATCAACCGGAAGTCGAGAGCTATCTGGCACAGTTTCCAGACCATGAACTCGTCGCCGTAGGCAGCTCGTTGAAATTTTGCATGGTGGCCGATGGCAGCGCCCACATTTATCCAAGATTTGGCCCGACCATGCTCTGGGACACCGGCGCTGGCCATGCGATTGCGGTGGCTGCCGGCGCATCCGTGCAATACGACGGGATTGAAGGTACGGCTTATCAACGTGAAAACTTACGTAATGGCAATTTTGTGGTGCAGGTGTTGTAACAGGTCCCGCAGAGCGCTGCGAACGTCGCGTAGCGGGTTCGCAGCGTCAATTGGCTCAGCCACAACCTTAGAATAAACTGCGATTTATCCACAGATGGACCAAAATACTTCCGGCATAACCCAAAGCGATCACCGGTGCCCATTTCAGGTGACCGATGAAGGTATACATTCCCCGCGCCTGCCCCATTAACGCCACCCCTGCTGCCGAACCAATCGATAGCATACTACCGCCGACCCCAGCGGTCAGCGTAATCAGCAGCCATTGACCATGCGACATTTCAGGCTGCATCGCCAGCACCGCAAACATCACCGGGATATTATCAATGACCGCTGAAACAACCCCCAAGGCAACATTAGCCCAGGTGGCATCCCACTGGGTATACAAGACTTCAGACATCATCGCCAGATACCCCATAAAGCCAAGGCCGCCGACACACATCACCACCCCGTAGAAAAACAATAAAGTGTCCCATTCCGCCCGGGAAACCTTACTAAACACATCAAAGGGCACCACGCCACCTAACCGGCGCAGTTTTTCAATATCCCCGGCCCGCTCTGCCATGGCTTTTTTCCGGGCCAGAGAGCCTGGCAGCGTCATTCGTAGGAAGTAACCAAAAAATTGCAGATAGCCAAGCCCCGTCATCATGCCGAGCACCGGCGGTAAATGCAGAAAGGTGTGACAGGCGACGGCAGTAGCAATCGTCAATAAAAACAGCGCCACAATGCGTAAAGCACCGCGTTTGAGTTCCACCTCTTCGTCAATTGCTGAAGGCTGGCGCTGTTCCACATAAAAATGCATCACCGCAGCCGGGATCAGGAAATTCACTAAAGACGGAACAAACAAAGCAAAAAACTCATTAAATGGCAGGATCCCCGCCTGCCAGACCATCAGTGTGGTGATATCCCCAAAAGGACTAAAAGCCCCACCGGCATTGGCAGCAACGACAATATTAATGCAGCATAAGTTGATGAATTTTTTGTCGCCTTCCGCCACTTTCATCACCACGGCACACATCAACAGCGCCGTAGTCAGGTTATCCGCCACCGGTGAAATGAAAAAAGCTAAAAAGCCGGTCAGCCAGAATAGTTGCCGGTAGCTAAAGCCTTTGCGGACCATCCAGGAGCGCAAAGCGTCAAACAACCGCCGCTCTTCCATGGCGTTGATGTAGGTCATCGCCACCAACAAAAACAACATCAGCTCCGCAAATTCAAGAAAAGTGTGCCGGAACGCCTGCTCTGAAACATGTGACATGCCCTGTTCGACATAGACCCAGCCGATCAGCGCCCAAATAATCCCCGCAGCCACTAATACCGGTTTCGATTTTCGTAAATGTAATTTTTCTTCACCCATCACCAGCAGGTAGGCCAGTACAAAGAGACCGACGGCGAAGAATCCGACACCACTGCTGGTTAGATCCAGTCGTTCAGTGGCTTCCGCTGCTGCGATAGCCGTAGCGCTGAACAGGAGACTGCTGCAGCAGGCGAGTAAAGTAATGATGTGACGCGACAACATAGAACCCTCTGTAAATTAGCAATTTAGACGTATTGGCGGCTGAAAAAACGAGTTATGCTAGCACGAGCGTAGTTCAAAAGCTGTTCACCTTTAGTCGTGATCAGAAAATTTTTGGTGGTAGCGCCAAACGGCCTGAACTGCCTGCATCTTTGTGATTGGTTAATATGGCAATACAGGCGATAATTGTGACAGGCATCAGCAAAGCACGGGGATCGGAATGAAGCTGTTACGTCATCTGCATAGAGCACCACTTCGGGTGCTGCGGCTGCAGCGTCGGAAAAGCATGATCCGGATCCGCTTTAGTATGGTTCGGTTAAAAGTGGTGTTGTCGCAAGAGAAAGAAGACACCCGGCAGATGCTGCGAACCTATCAGCATTATGTCACCGGTGAGGTCACTAAAGCCGAATTGGCGCGTGCCAATGCGCAGCTCGCCGATGTACTGCGGGCAACCGGCCTTGGGATTTTCGCCATCCTGCCTTTTGCACCCATTACCATCCCCATTATTGTGAAACTGGGGCGAAAGTTGGGTATTGAAGTGTTACCCACGGCCTTTACTCCCAAAGGAAAACGTCGCGCCGCCAGAGCGCATCAGATACGGAGGGCAGCACGCAGCAGACCCACGGCCTTGCTCCAGGACAAGTCCTCAGCAAGCCGTCACGACCCACCATAAAAAAGCAGCCGAAGCTGCTTTTCTGTGGTCGAAGATCCGAGCTGCAGCTAGCCTTTAATCGTCATATAAGCGACTACCGCAATCAGCGCCGGCGCGACCACGGCCGCCATCAGCCGATACCAGGTTAAAGCGTGTTTGTGCATTTCATCGGCTAAAATCAGTTTAATCTGCGGCCAAATCCGCCAGCCGACAAACACCGCAGCAAACATCCCGCCTAGTGGCATCAACAGGTTTGAGGCCACAAAATCCATCAAATCAAACGGCGTTTTGCCAAAAATCCGCATATCGTCGGCCATAGAGCCAAAAGACAAGGCCGCCGGAATACACAGAATCACATAGTTACTCAGGCTGACGATGAGGGTAGCTGTTTTACGGGCAAATCCATATTCATCGATCAAGAAGGCAACCACAGGCTCCAGAATTGAAATGGACGACGTCGTCGCGGCAAACAGCAGCAAGGAGAAGAAAATCAGTGCCAGGATCTGACCACCAGCCATTTGCGCAAACAACGCCGGCATGGTGATAAAGGTCAATCCGGGGCCTGAAGCAGGATCGACGTTAAAGGCGAATACCGCCGGCAGAATCATTAAACCAGCCAGCACGCTGGCCATGGTTGCTAAACCGGCAATCCACAAGCCGGCATTCACGACTTTGGTTTCTTCACTTAAATAAGAGCCATACGCAATCATCAGACCGGCCCCCACGGACAGGGAAAATACCGCCAGGCCGAGCGCGTCCAACACCATTTTTACCGAGAGCTTGCTCCAATCCGGCGTAATAAAGTACATCACGCCCTCCAGCGCACCCGGCAAAGTTAAGCTGCGGTACACCATAAATAACATCAATGCGAATAACACTGGCATCAGCACCTTGCAAATTCGTTCGATCCCGGACTGCACCCCAGCAATGACGATAGCCGCCGTGACCGACATAAAGCCTGCGGTGTATAACAGCGAAGAGGTTGGATCGGCAATAAATAAGCTAAAAGTGTCACTCAGCACCTTGGCGTCCGTGGTCAGAATATCGCCTTTGAGCGCTTCGATGATATAAGCGATGGTCCAACCGCCCACCACACAGTAGAACCCGAGGATCAGGTAGACGCAAAGCACCGAAATCCAGCCTGCAACATGCCACTGACCTTTTCCTAATAACCGGTAAGCGGACGTCGCTGATTTTTTCGCGCTGCGACCAATCATCATTTCTGCCAACAACATCACCACGCCGACAGAAAACACACAGGCCAAATAGACCAACAGGAACACACCACCGCCATTGGCACCGGCAACGTAAGGGAATTTCCAGATGGCGCCAAGGCCGACTGCGGAACCGGCGGCTGCCAGAATGAAGCCGATGCGGGAGCCCCAGCTACCGCGGGCAAGAGTGGTATTGGTCATGAGTGGTCCTGAGATAATGATGCTGTTGTAATAGTTATTTGCACAGCAATGTAGAGGAAAGTAGCCGTTTAATGCAACCAAAATAGTTGACCAACTGGCCGGAGAAGTTAAAACGCAGTAAATGAGCGCCAAACAGGAACTTGAACGGCCGCTACCATTTTTCTGCAAACACAACTAAGGTTACTGCGTGAGGGCAACGAGGAAGCTTTGCATGATCAGTCGTATTTTGACCTGCGTTATCTGCTGGTTCTGCGCTCAAGCGATGGCCACGACCCACCTGACGCTCTATGCTTACCATAGCTCTCCCCCTTTTGTGGTCAATCAGGACACAGAAACAGGACTTAACTACGATCTGGTGCGTGCCTTACAACAGCAACTGGGCGATCGCTATCAACTTGAATTCAAACTTCTGCCACGTCACTTGCTTAACGAGCGGCTGAATGCCGGATTGCCCGCCATCGTGCTGTGGGCAAGCCCAGCCTGGTTTACCAACAAAGCCCAGCCCTATCTTTGGTCAAATTCCGTGTTTATGGATCGGGATGTGTTCGTCACCCTGAGTGATACCTCGACCACGGTAGCGCAATTAACGGATTTAGCAGGGAGCACTTTAGGAGCTCTGCGCGGTTACAGTTACCCGGGCGTGAATGAACTGGTTGCACAACACCGCTTGACCCGCCTCGACGCCGATTCTGATAAGGAAAATCTGACACGGCTGCTGGAGCGGAATGTCGACCACATCGTGATCAGCCGCTCCAGCTTTTTGTATTACGCCAGGCAGCAACAGCATTTGGGCAAAATGAAAATTATTGGCCAGCCATATCCCAATTATCAGCGGCAACTGTTGCTCACCCGGCATTATCAATCCGAGCTGGCTGAAGTCGATCAGGCCATTCTGGCACTTCCCCGGCAGCAGTTCTGGACTTCCCGGCTTGCGCTTTATGGGCTGAAGCCGGAATAGCCAGCACTTCGTTTGCACAACGGTTGTCGCATCCTCGCCACGAAGTTACACTGCGCCTTTGGGTTTAAAGTCCGCCTCTGGTCCAAACAATCGGACTTTCAGCCATTTTTATCATGCAGCCCCTGTATCCTGTTGAATCAAGGCCTTTTCATGCGTTTAGACAAATTTATCTGTGATTGTACCGAACTGACCCGCAGTCAGGCCGGCAAGTTGATTCGCCAGGGTTTAGTCACTGTGGATCACCAGCTTTGCAAGCAACCTTCGACTCAGGTCAGTGCAAAACAGCAGATTGAATTAGACGGCGAGTTATTACAAATCATTGGTTTACGTTATTTCGTGATGCATAAACCTGCAGGTTACGTCTGTTCAACCGACGATCCCGATCACAATACCATTTTTGCCTTGATGGATGAGCCACTGCAATCACGGCTGCATACCGTAGGCCGTCTGGATTTAGATACCACGGGCTTGCTGCTGATCACCGATGATGGCCAGTGGTCACATCAAATCAGCTCGCCAAAACACGAATGCGCCAAAACCTATCGCGCTTGGCTGGCCGACCCGGTTGACGCCTCAGCGATTGCATTGTTTGAAGCAGGCGTGATGCTCAACGGTGAAAAACATCCGACCAAACCAGCACAGCTGGAGATTGTGAACCCACAGGAATGCCTACTGACCATTCACGAAGGCCGTTACCATCAGGTGAAACGGATGTTTGCGGCCATTGGTAATAAAGTGGTCAAACTGCACCGGGAGCAAATTGGCAGCTTTAAACTGGGTGACGATTTAGCCGAAGGTGAATACCGTGAACTGACTGCGCTGGAAGCAGCTGCTTTTATTGCATAACCGCCGGTCGAAACCGCGGCATTTAAAACCTCAGACGGGCTTATCTGCTGCAGCCCGACTGAGATTCTCTACCCTAGCTTTGTAAGATTTTCAGCGGCAATGCCAGCAGATCATCACCGGAACTCGCGAAATACCAGATGATCGCCACTAAACTGCCCACCGTCAGCAAATACCAGAGGGTCGAAAACCACTGACCATAACGATCGAGCGGCAATAAATGGCTTTGATGCCGACCGCGCCATTCAAACACTATCTCCAGACTGCCAATCAACAATAAAAAACCTAACAACGCCAAGCCAAAACTGTAACTGACATAAACCCCCACCGCTGCGCCAATCACACAAGCCACTAACCCCGCCACGCTATTCATCGAAAAGCTAATACTTTTCAGAATATGGCCACCATCCAGTGGCAAAATCGGCAGTAAGTTAAACAGATTCAACAAAGCGTTAAAGGTGGCCAGCCCTGCGAAGAAAATATTGCCGGTGACCCAGTAGGCGACCAAGCACAGCAAAGACAGCAGCAGACCAAAAGTAGGCCCCATGATGGAGATCACCACATCCTGCCATCGGGTATTAATTTTCTCATCCGACAGCGCCAAGCCGCCCAAAAACGGGATCAGATAAATACCTTTGGTTTTCATCCCAAAGTATTTCATCGCCCGAATATGGCCGTATTCGTGAAACACCAAACAAGCCAATAGCGCCAAGGCAAATTGCACTGAAAACAACCAGGAATAAGCCGCCATGCTCGCACCTGCCAACGCGACTTTGATCACTTTAGCGCTTTTCAGCAGCTTAAACCCTAGCGACACCAGACCAATCACGCTCATCTTGCTGGTATTGACCGGCGGAATTTCCGGGATTTGCTGTTCGATATCTTTGGTATGACGCTCCCCATCGAGCTGCGGCTGGTCGTTCACCAACAACCGGTAGCGTAGTAAAAATGGCTGCCAGCAGAGTTCGGTTTCCAGGCGGACCTGGATCTGCAATGGTGGTGAGTTTGCCGCAGCATCCGCTGATACAGCGCCCTGCAATTCAAACTGATGCACCCGCACCGCTCCCAAATCGGCACTGGCCACTTGTTGTGACACTAACTGGCCATCCCAAAATAATTGCTGCCAGCCCGCCATTGAGCCTTCCAGTCGAAGCTGTTTGCCTAAACATTCAATTTTCAGTAATTCCACGACCACTCCAGATGCTGAGACTCAAGAAGGAGTCCAACAAGGGTCACAAAAAGGGGCCGTAGCTCATTATTCAGAATGAGCTACGACCCCTTTTTGCGCCTGTCTTACTTCCGTCCCTTTTTACTTCATTATTATGCCTGCCTGCGCTACAAACCGGTAGCGACCAGTAAAATTTGACGATCCGTCAGGGTTAAATAGCTTGCGACGAAACCCGTTTACGCGCTAACTATGCTTGATTAAGCGGATTGTTCAGCAACCTAAACAAAGGATTTCAGAAGATAAACACGACTCACAACATTTTATTGAACCTTTCTAATTAGAACTTTCTAATATATACTTATATTATATTTATCTAATGCAACGCTGAGTGGCCGCAGCGCGATAGCGCATAACAACCGCCCGTTGATTGACTGTTGATAGACACTGAGGAGCAAGCAATGCGGATCCTGATTTTATTTCTGAGCCTGAATATGCTTTGGATACAGCCGGCACAAAGTAGCGACTGGGTCACCTTAACGCCGGTGAATACCCCGCAATGGCTGGAGCTCAGCAGTCAGGTCGAGGCGGTGTCTCAAGCGACAGTATCGGCACAAACTTCTGGCCGAATCGTTGAATTACCTTTTGATGTCAATGATTTAGTGCCACAAGGCGCGGTGATTGTGCGCTTTACCGACACCGAGCAACAAGCGCGACTGAAACAAGCACAAGCCAGCGTGCGCGAAACCCAAAGCCGCTTTGATGAGCAGCAACAAGAGCTGGTGCGGGTGCGCGATATTCATAGCAAAGGGTTGGTCGCCAAAGCTGCCCTTGATGTTGCCCAAGCAAATTTTAATGCCGCCAAAGCCCGCTTAGACCAAGCTAAAGCCGCGCAAGCGGAAGCCACTGAGCAACTTGAACAAACGGTAGTGCGCGCCCCTTATACCGGCATCTTGCAACAGCGTTTTGTCGAGCTTGGCGAATTGGCGGTGCCGGGCAAACCTTTGCTACGTGGATTGAGTCTGGAACATCTGCGACTGATTGCCCAGTTGCCGCAAAGTCAGCTGGCTGCCGCACAAGCCAGTCAACAAGCCGAGCTGCTGTTGGGTAATGGTAAAACACTCGCGATCAACGCCCCGAAGCTGATCATTGCGCCCCAGGCCAATAGCCAAAGTCATAGCTTTGCCCTGCGTCTGGAGTTGCCCAAAGCAGATTACCGCACTGAGCAACTCTATCCTGGCAGCTGGCAACGGCTACGGTTGCAGATTGGCAATATAGAGCAGTTACTAGTCCCCAGAACGGCCATTTTGTGGCGCGGCGAAGTCAGCATGGTCTATCTGAAACAAGCTCAGCAACCGGTGTTACAACCCGTGCGGGTTCAGCCCTTTGGCACAGATCAGTATCAATTGCTCAGTGGCTTAGCCGCTGGTGCTGAAATCGCGGTGGATGCTAAAGCGCAGCTAGCCTTAGCGCTGAACCGCCCCGTACAAGTTCAGCCATAAGGAGCAATGCGATGCAACACCCGGCAACACTTGGCATCTCCGGCACGCTTGCGGCGATCTTTAAACAAAACCAAATCACGCCGTTATTGGCGCTGGTCGGGTTTTTATTAGGCTTATTTGCGGTGCTGGTTACGCCGCGCGAAGAAGAGCCGCAAATTGAAGTGACCTTTGCCAATGTGTTTATTCCCTATCCTGGCTCCTCCGCCGCGATGGTGGAGCGGCAGGTCGCCATTCCGGCCGAAAAAATCGTCGCCGAAATTGCGGGGGTCGAGCATGTGTATTCCGTGTCTGAGCCAGGCCGGACTGTGCTAACCGTGCAATTTAAAGTGGGCGAGCCACGCACCGATGCGCTGGTTAGGCTCTACAATGCCTTTTATGCCAAAGCCGACTGGCAACCTCGGGATAGCAATATCGGCCCGGTGCTGATTAAACCCAAAGGCATCGACGATGTGCCGGTGTTTGCGCTGACGTTATGGAGTAAAAATCCGGCGGTCAGCACCCAGGATTTACATCAGGCGGCGACTGGATTGGAAGAGCAACTGCAGCAAGTCAGCGGCAGTCGGGATATTTACAGCATTGGCGGCCCACAACAGCAAGTGCTGGTGCGGTTAGATCCAGCGCGCTTAGCGGCTTATCAACTGAGTCTGCCACAGCTGCAACAAGCACTGTTACAAAGCAATGCGCTGAGCCAAAGTCAGGCGTTGCTAGCGCCCAATCAACAGATCCAGCTACAAGCCGGCAATTTCTTAAGCACGCCAGAGCAGCTAGGGCAATTAGTGGTCGCGGTGCATCAGGCCGCGCCGGAAACAGGTTCAGCGGCAACGCCCACACAAACGCTGCCGGTGTATTTGTCTGATGTGGCCGACATCAGCTATGGCAGCGGCGAACCGCAAAGTTATGTGCAGCATCTGCAGTTGCAAGCTGGCAAATTGCAACAAAGCCCGGCGGTGACCATTGCGATTGCCAAGCAACCGGGCAAAAACGCGGTGGATGTGACGCAGGCGCTGGAACAGAAACTTGCCCATCTGCAGCAGCATTTTCTAGGGCAGGATATTGAAGTCAGTATCAGCCGTAACTATGGCGATACCGCCAAAGACAAAGCCGATACGCTGATCCACAAGCTGCTGTTTGCCACGTTATCGGTGGTGCTGTTGGTCGGTTTTGCGCTGGGCTGGCGCGAAGCTTTTGTGGTGGGTATGGCGGTGATAATCACGCTGGCGCTGACCTTATTTGCCTCTTGGGCTTATGGTTTTACCTTAAACCGGGTGTCGCTGTTTGCGTTGATTTTCTCCATCGGTATTTTGGTCGACGATGCCATCGTCGTGGTGGAAAACCTGCACCGGCATTGGCTGGAAGGGAAAACCAAACTCAGTGAAGTGATCCCATTGGCGGTGGAAGAAGTGGGCGCGCCGACCATCCTCGCGACTTTTACCGTCATTGCGGCCTTGCTGCCGATGGCTTTTGTCAGCGGTTTGATGGGGCCTTATATGAGCCCTATTCCAATCAACGCCAGTATGGGCATGCTGATTTCCTTATTGGTAGCCTTTATTTTTACCCCTTGGTTATTCTTAAAAGTCTTTGCCAACAAAACCGTCCCGCAGTCGCACGGGCATGATGACAGCAAAGGCGAGCAGCTGTTTACCCGGCTAATGCACCCGTTTTTACAGGCGCGGCAAGGTCGCAGCAATAGAGTGAAACTGCTGTTTGGTCTGCTGGGCGCTATTACTTTATCGGTGCTGCTGGTGACCAGTCAGCAGGTGGTACTGAAAATGCTGCCGTTTGACAATAAATCAGAGTTTCAGGTGGTGGTCGATTTAGCCGAAGGCAGCACCCTGGAGCAAACGCAAGCGGTGCTGAATCAAGTCAGTCAGGAACTGCTAAAACTGCCGGAAGTCACCCATCTGCAAACCTATGCCGGTACCGCAGCGCCGATCAATTTTAATGGCTTGGTGCGGCAATATTATCTGCGGCAATACCCTTGGCAAGGGGATGTGCAGGTGAATTTAGCCGGCCGACTGGATCGTGATGAACAAAGTCACGCCATTGCGCTGCGCGTGCGCCCGGCCTTGGCTGCGCTGGAAAAATCATTGCAGCATCTGGGCGCCAGTATCAAGTTGGTGGAAGTCCCGCCCGGGCCACCGGTGATGGCGCCGTTGGTGGCAGAAGTGTATGGCCCGGATTATCAAACTCAGCTGGACGCTGCGAAATCATTGATGCAAAGCTTTGCCAAGGTGGATCATTTGGTGGATATCGACAGCACCGTCGAAGCCACCCAACCGCTGTGGCAACTGGTGGTTGATCAGCCAAAAGCCGCCCAGCTTGGGGTGTCGGTGGCCACTGTCAGTCAGGCGATTGCGATGGCGGTTGATGGCGTGACTGCTGGCTATTTACGAGACGAGCACAGTCGTGATTTGACGCCACTGGTGCTTAAAATGCACCAAGGCGTGTTGGCCGACTGGCAACAACTTTCGCAACTGCCAGTCCCCACCCAAAGTGGTGGCACTGTGCCTTTGTCTGAAGTGACCCAACGGATTGAAACCGTGCGCGAGAACACCATTTATCGCAAAGACTTACGCCCGGTGGTGTTTGTGACCGCCGATTTAGCCGGAGGACTCGATAGCCCGCTCTACGGCATGCTGGAAGTCAAAGCCAATTTGGCTGAAGGGCCAGCACCGATGCCGCAACGCTTATTTAGCGCACCAGAGCATACCGATGAGCTCAGCATCAAGTGGGATGGTGAATGGCAAATCACCTTTGAAACCTTCCGCGATATGGGCATCGCTTATGGCGTGGGGCTGATTATGATTTACCTGTTGGTGGTGGCGCAGTTTAAATCTTATGGCGTGCCGCTGATTATTATGGCGCCCATTCCGCTGACTATTATCGGCATTATGCCAGGGCACTGGTTGCTCGATACCCAGTTTACCGCCACCTCAATGATCGGCATGATTGCCTTGGCGGGGATTATTGTCCGTAACTCGATTTTGCTGGTGGATTATATTCAGCAGCAAGTCGCACAAGGCATCGTGCTGGAACAAGCGGTGATCCACGCGTCTGCCGTGCGGGCAAGGCCGATTATACTGACCGGCTTAGCCGCGATGTTAGGCGCATTTTTTATCCTGGACGACCCGATCTTTGGCGGCCTGGCAGTGGCACTAATTTTCGGGATTTTAGTCTCGACCTTGCTGACGTTGGTGGTGATTCCGGTGGTGTATTACGCCTACCATTATCGCTCATATTAACCATGGGTGAGGAATCAATAGGGTCAGGAATCAATGGGGTCAGAGTCATTGATCAAAGATCAATGACTCTGACCCCATTGATTCCTGACCCTATTGATTCCTCACGCCTTGGCCTGGCACTCAGAAAAAATTTAATCGATGCGGATTTGTACTGGCTTGATATCTAACCGGATATTTGCCGCGCTGCTGTTATCTTTTAAGCCATCGAGGTATTGCCAGTAGCCCTGGCTTAATTTGTCTTTGCTGAACTTCAATTCAAAACCTAATCCCGGGCCCTGATGCAGATAACTGATGGCCGTATCAGCCGCTTTATTATCAATTAAATCAAAGGTAATAAAGTCTTTGAGCCGGGTGTTACGGCTAAACACGCCGCTATTGACCGGGTTTTGCACCGCACCATACTCGTGACCGACGGTGGCGAGTTTATCCGGTTGTGGCAGCAGCTGTTGGGTGGCTACATCATACCGATCCCCGCCCTGCAAAATACTCAGCCGGATATTTTCCAGCTGCAAACCTTTTGGATTGGCCACTGCTTTGCTATTGCGGACATCCACCACCGTCACCGCGCCATTGCCGATGGCACTGAATTGCTGCGTTTGCGGGTTAAATACCAAAGCGGCATCTTCATCAATACCAAAACCAAGCGGAAAACGCTGTTGATGCTGCTGCGTAGCGACAATCAACCGGCCAAAGCGGGCTTTGCGGTCAAAATGCTGATCGATAATGCCTACCGGAAAAAAACCAAGGCCTTGTTGCAGTTGCAACGGACCTTGCTCTTGATCCGCCATCCCCTGATAAGGCCGCGCTGCAGCGCCGGTTAACGCGCCCCAGGAATCACCGCCCGCGATCATCACCTCGCTCATGATGGCTGCACCGGCACTGGTCCCGCCCAGCACGGCGCCATCTTGATAACGTTGCCAAATGGCCTGCAGCAGCGGAGTTTTTTGCTCTTGATGCATCAGGGTTTGGGTGATCAACGTCTGATCGCCGCCCAAGAACCAGATACCGCTGAACTTGCTTAAATCGGCTGCCAGCTTAGGATCATGCCCCCCTAGCTGCCACTGACTTTCATCGGTATCCGGGGTCAGTTTGTCATCTTTCACCGCAATCGGCAGTAACACCACCCGTTGCGGCGCCACCCCATACCGCTGTAAATCCGCCTGAAACTGGCAGAAGTATTTGACCGGTTGACCGCTAGCGGCCGGGATCACCGCTATCCGCGCCTGATCGGCACCACCAGCCAACTCGATAAACTTCTGATACACCACCTGGTTACTACTACTGAGTGCACCACCGACTATCACCAGCTGGCCTTTGGGTGTTGCGGTCGGGTTTTCGGTGGCGCTCGGGGGGGGAGTCGGCGGTGTTGCAGCGCGTTTATCGATGGGTAAAGGGCTTGCCATTAACAAATTTGGCGCAGCCGCTAAGGCTGCCAACAGCAGCAGGCTGTGCAGCGACAGAGGACACTTCATATATGCTCCATTGTATTAGCGACGATTTTTTGAAATCGACGCTTTGGTTTTCTGATTGCTTTATTGCATTGCTTCATTCGTTCGCAGCAGTATCCGATGTTGATCCATATCGACACTACCGCAGGCGCATCTGGTTTTTAGGTTTTTCGATCGAGCGCCGCACAAAAGACTATCAGAACTGAATTTAGGTTGCTATCAAAGACCCATTAGTGCGCACCAAACCAATAAGTCGCAATCTAGGGAACTGTGGTACTGATCCTGGCTTTAAAAAGCAGCCAAGGTGTGATTGAACGGGTCTTTTTGGGAAAGTACCGCAAAAGTACCGTTATGGCTGGAATAAAAACCTGCTATCGGCGGTTATTCAAGCGAACGGCAGCGGAACATCGCCGCTGCTACACTTTGCCTGTGCCAAACACCGATGGAGCGCACGATGAACTTAAGAAGAATCCACAGTACCTTAGCCACTCTGATCCTGTTCAGTGTGCCGGCCGCAGCTGCGGAACCTGCCACCCCGGATCAATTTATCAGCACTTTTGCGAAAATTTTTGGCGAGCACAAAGGTGAGCGCAAAGGCCACGCCAAGGGTGTCTGCTTCAGCGGCGAATTTCAGGGCGATAAAGCAATAGCGGCTTACAGCGATTCGCCATTATTTAGCGGTGACGTATTTCCACTCACCGGCAGGTTTTCCATGGCTGGTGGCAACCCAAATGCGCCGGAAAATAGCCGCAGCCCACGCGGTTTTGCCGCGCAAATTAAGCTGAATAACGGTGAATTACAGCATTTTGCGCTGCTCTCGACACCGGTGTTTGGCGCCAAGGATCCCGATAGCTTTTTAGGGTTATTGCAGGCTTCCCTTCCCGATGCCAGTACGGGGAAACCAGATCCGGCGAAAATTGCGGCCTATCGTAAGGCACATCCGGACACCCAGCCCCAAGCAGAGTATCTGGCCAAAACCGCACCACCCGCCAGCTATGGCAGCACGCCTTATTTTGGTTTGCACAGTTTTTATCTGAAAAACGCCGGCGGCGAGCAGCAGGCTGTACGCTGGCAACTGACACCGCTGGATGGCGTAAAAGGCTTAACCGCCAGCGAAATCGCGGCGCCGCCTAAAGATTTCTTGGTAGAACGTTTGGCCGAACGGCTAACAAAAGGCGCGCTGAAATTTAAACTGGAATTGGTGTTGGCAAAAGCGGGTTATCCGCTACTCGACCCATCCCAAGCTTGGCCCGCCAGCAGTAAAGTCGTAGCGGGCGGTGAGTTCCGCATCACGCAAAGTGGTGGCGACCTTTGCAAAAACATCAACTTTGATCCGAATGTGCTGGCCAGCGGCATCACACCGTCGGCCGACCCAATCCTGTTGATGCGTTCAGGCGCTTATGCCATTTCATTTGGTAAACGGTTGAGCGGACAGTAATAGTGCCTCGCGTTCTTCCTGGCGCAGCGTCAGCACTTCATAGCCGTCTGCAGTCACGGCGATGGTATGCTCCCACTGTGCCGAAAGTTTTTTATCCTGGGTGACCACAGTCCAGCCATCGCGTTTTTGTTTCACCCGGGCGGTGCCCTGATTGATCATGGGCTCAATAGTAAAGGTCATGCCTTCGCGAAGTAACAAACCGCTATGGGCGCTGGCATCATGCAGAATTTGCGGCTCTTCGTGCATCTCCCGGCCGATACCGTGCCCACAATAATCCCGCACCACGCTATAACCACGGGCACGGGCAAAACTGCCGATGGCAAAGCCAATATCCCCAAGCCTGGCCCCGGGTTTCACAGCCTGAATACCCTGCCACATCGCCAGATAAGTGGTGTCGACCAACTGCCGGGCGGGAGCGCTGACCTGACCAATCAGATACATCTTGCTCGAATCAGCGATAAAGCCATGTTTTTCCAGCGTAATATCCAGATTGATAATGTCACCGTCTTTCAACAGTACCGCATCAGATGGCATCCCGTGACAGACCACCTCATTGAGCGAACTGTTGAGCACGTAAGGATAGTTATATTGGCCTTTACTCGCCGGCCTGGCGTGCAGTTCATTTACAATAAAAGCTTCGACGCGTCGATTGCTCTCCATCGTCGAGAGACCGGGCGAAATCCACTGGTCAATGTCAGCAAAAACTTCGGCTAATAACTGACCGGATTGGCGCATCAGCGCGAGCTCTGCGGCTGTTTTCAGTTGTATACCGCTCATCGGCTGCCCCCAAAGTTGAGACTGGCCACCGGGCAGGGTTCTGCAGGTGCAACAAGCTCCTCGTCGACGGCCAGACTCGTTGCACTCGCCTGTTGCAGCAACTGCCGCAATAATTCGGTGTAGGTCAGGCCAGGATTCAATTCGGCCAGCATCCCCATCTTCATCCAGAATTCGGCTTGTGCGTTGATTGACCGCACCATCGCAACACTGGCTCGCCGCACTTCTTCATGCAGCTCTTCATTAATTTTGACAATACCCACGATAGACTCAATGCATTTAATATATGAAACATATATACATCATATATCACATGCCCAACAAATGACCAGCGCTAAAGGCCTGAAGTAGCCTCGGCAGACCCGGCTTTCAGGCCCAGCAAAAGGTGCTGCGAGCGACTAAAATCAACGCCGTTCTTTGACGTAACTGACTGTCCGGTCAGTTAAATTGACAAAGCGCGGCAGCAAAGTCATCAAGGTGATGCGGTAAATGTGAATAATTGTAAAGATTAAAAAATCAGTAACGCATTTGAAATAAAAGCTTTTTTTAGTATCAACCCTTCAGATTGTTACAAAGCTCACTCGTCATACACATACATCTGCAAAATATTTACCCAGAGCCATCGTCAGCTTTTTTTACGACTCTAAATTAACACTGCCTAAAATACGCATTAATTATTGATAATCAACCACTTAAAATTGTGGCACAACTAATGCTTATAACTACCTAACATCCTGGCCTTGCCAAATTTAAGGAATTAAAAATGCGTCAATATCTATTAGCCAGTTCAATCATTGCTGCAGCAACTTTCACCAGCCATCAGGCTGAGGCTTCTTTAATTGCCCCAACGTTCAACAACACAAACTGTAGTGCTGTTACTTTAACGTCGATTGCGACCTTAGGTGCACCGGGCGCGAACCTGTTAAGCCAAAGCTATAACGCAAGTCAGTGTATCGGGTTTATCGGTCCAAACCCATCACACAACGACGACCCATACAACTTCGACGTGGATAATCCAACCACCAATATTGGTTATCTGGGGGATGGTTTATTGAATGGCGGCCTGCATCAAGGCAAGCAATACTTTGACGGCAGTGAATTTATTGACGTGCCAGGCGACTACCAGGATTTGAAAACACCTGGAGTTTATGTTGACCCGGGCTGGATCCACCTGACCCACTTCGATGCCAACACCAAGCAATGGACCTACTCTAACGCTGGCACTGGTATTGTGAACCCGGCTTTAAATATTGCCGACTTACTGACCTTTTCGATTGACTGTGCGCCGTCAAATCCAAACAGCCTGGGAAATCTTGGCGACTGCAAGTCCGGCACCTGGCAATTAACCACCAAAACCGACATTATTCAGCAGGTAGTTGCACTGTTAGGCCCAGCGACCTTTGACCATCTGGCGTTTTCGATTAAAGCTGGTCCAAGTTTTGTTGTTTACGACTTTAACTTTAAAGATATTTTCGGCGCTGAAAACAATCCGCTGTTAAATTTCAGCACCCCGTATATTTTGGGTGGTACTTTTAATACGTCGGATATGCGTAACGCTGGCATCTCGCACATGAATGTGTTTGCTCGTGACCCGCAGGATCCAAACCGGATCCCTGCACCGGCAACACTGCTGATGTTCGGTTTAGGGCTGGTATTTTTATCGGCGAAATCGCAACTGGCGAAGCTTTTCAAAAAATAACGGCTAAGTCGCGGCTGACGTTGCCTGCACCTGCTACCACAGTTAGGTGCAGCAACGTTGAGCCGCAGTCATCTCTGATACACCCCGTCCATTGACCGTTTCATACAGATATTTCAGCTATTGTTGTTGTGATATCACACCCTGACCATGGCGTGCGCTCTATAGCGAGATGCTTGCTAAGCCGGCGTTACAAATGTCAGGATCCAACGTTCAGCTCTCGCCAGCCGCAATAAATCTGTCGAGCGCAACGAATCTGTGTACTCAAAAACATTCAGACTGTTATGGCTTTAGCTTCACCCGCTCACCTAAAGCTTTGAACTTGTCACTTTGCCCAAAGACTTCGGCAAACTGCGCGGCCGTCATGTGATTTTTATCCGTCACCACATCGGTCGCTTTAGCCTGATTGCCGCGATCACAATCGATGTTATACAAAGTGCGCGCAATATCCCATTCCGCTTTAATCATGGCCCCCATCAACGCCGTATGACCACGCTTATCCCGCAGACAGGCATCGGCTCCGGCATTAAGTAGCGCCTCCACGGCCTGAGCCTGGCCGGCGTAGGCTGCAATCATCAGTGCGGTATAGCTTTGCGGATTGCGGTCATCCACCGGGTAACCCGCCGTCAGAAATTCTTGTAAAACCGTTAGTTCCCCGGTTCTGGCTGCCGCAAAAAAATAATGCTGCAACTGCTGGATTTCAGTGGGCGAAGTGGCGACGCTTAAAGCGATGGCAGGAGCAGACTCCGTCTCCGAGTTCGTATTGGCGGCGCGCTGCTCCCCTGAGCTTGCCAAAGCTGCAGTGCCCACCTGGCTGGCTGCCGGCAACGGTGCCGCCTGGAGAGTCCAATCACTGTGTACCGCCAGCAATAACAGGCTGAAGATATATCCTTGGTATCGTTTCATCGCGATGCTCCCAAACATAATGCAGTGTCGCTAAAACGCTGCTGTGACTCACTTTTGATCAGCAAGGATGCCTGCGAAGCTCACCCTGAATTGCAGGACAGAGCATTTGAGCTTCGCAGGACTTTAACCGGAAAACGCCCGGCAACAAGTCCTGTCCGGTTGCCGGGTGGGTTGCTGTGGCAGGCCAGTTATAGTCGGGCAGCCAGCTGCTCAACCTGTTTCAAATCGCCTTTCACTGCTTTGGTCAGCGCTTTGCCATAGTCGGCATCAGCTTTGTAGAAGTGCGACAACATCACATGTTTGGTCACAGGATCTTTGACCGCCCCCAAGTCAGCTGCCAGATTGCGCACCAGGTTTTGCTGCGCTGTTTTGCTCAAGCCGCGGTAAAATTCACCGGCCTGGGTAAAGTTATCGGTCTTCGCAATCATCTGCTGCTGTACAGTGCCAGAGAGTTCAGTCATCGCAGCACGCGCCACCGGCAGTGTGGTTTTTGGCTCCATCCGGCTTGGTTCGTAGTTGACGTTCGACTTGTTGTTACCAAAGTTCATCGCACCTTGCTGATTGTGGCTGTCCACCTTGGCCAGTGGACGGTTAATCGGCAATTGCTGATGATTAGCGCCTAACCGGTAAAGCTGCGTGTCGCTGTAAGAGAAAATCCGCCCCTGTAACAAACGGTCTTCCGAAGGCTCAATCCCCGGCACTAAATTGGCCGGCGCAAAGGCGGCTTGTTCAGTCGCCTCAAAGAAATCATCCGGCATCCGGTTTAGTGTCATAGTGCCGACTTTGATTTCTGCGACATTGGGCCAGATTTTGGTGGCATCCAGCGGATTAAAGCTGAAATCGTCCAGCTGATCCGGGGTTAATATCTGAATGTGTAAATCCCATTTCGGGTAATTTCCGGCATTAATCTCCTGGTATAAGTCACGGGTCAGATGGTTAAAGTCCATGCTCTGCACTTTCGCGACCTGTGCTTGATCCAGAGTCTTGATGCCTTGCTGACTGCGCCAATTAAACTTCACATAACGCACTTCACCTTGAGCATTGATGAATTTATAAGCATGTACACCAAATCCATCCATTTCACGATAGCTGGCTGGTGTGCCTAAATCCGAATACACCTGCGTTAACATATGGGTGGAAGCCGGATCATGGGACATAAAGTCAAACACCCGATTGGCGTCTTGCAAATTATCGATTGGCGATGGTTTTAATGCATGCACCATGTCCGGAAATTTGATTGCATCCCGGATAAAGAACACCGGTAGGTTATTGCCAACTAAGTCCCAGTTCCCCTGTTCCGTATAAAACTTGGTGGCAAATCCCCGCGGGTCGCGTAGCGTTTCCGGGCTGTGGTTGCCATGAATTACCGTAGAAAAACGCACAAAAACCGGCGTGATTTTCCCCTCTGTTGCAAACAGACTGGCGGCGGTTAATTCTGGAATAGCCTTGGTGACGACAAATTCACCATGAGCACCAGTGCCGCGGGCATGTACCACACGTTCTGGAATACGCTCACGGGCAAAGCGTTGTAATTTTTGGATTAAATGCACGTCTTGCAATAACACGCTGCCATTTGGGCCTGCGGTTGTTGAGTTTTGATTGTCCCCAACCGGCGCCCCATTGTCGCGGGTCAGTTGCGCGGCGTTCAGTGTGAAAGTGGTGGTCACTGCTAACACGGCGAGTGTAGTTTTTTTCATTTTTTAAGATCCTCTGTCGAAGTCAGCTCTATCCTGCAGGCATAGCTTAGTGACGACTTTGAATTATAAAAAACGATTTATAGTGATTGCTGCAATCCGATAAAGTGATTAGTGATTGGTGTGAGCAGGGAAATAATGCTGCAAAATATCGTCCAACAGCGGTTGCCAGTTTTGCCAATCATGGCCAAATGGTACTTCGTGATATGCAACCCGATATCCTTTGTCGAGTAGGGTCTGGTGAAATTTTCGACCGGCAGCGGTGTTGTCCTTTTTGCTACCTATAGATAAAAACATATTTAAATCAATATGCTGACTTTGTTGATACATTTTACGCAATAGCCCGATATGCTGGCTATTACCAGGCGATTGCATCGCGATACCAGCAAATACATCCGGCAGTAACAACCCAAAACAAGCAGCGTTAACAGCACCAAAGGACAGCCCGAGGATGACCCTATCCTGTCTTTGCGTACTGACCTGATACTGTATATTGATTGCAGGGATCAGTTGCTGCCGATAAAACGCTGCATACTTTTGATTACACATAAACTGGCTATGGCGCCGGTTTTTGCTTAGGTCATCCGGATCACGGCTATCGACAAACACCACCAGCAACGGGGTGATCCGCCCTGAAGCAATTTCAGTGTCAAGTAGCTGTGCCAGCTGACCATACTGCAAATAAGCTTCACCATCTGTGACGAACAGCGTTGGCAAACCAGATTGAAAACCAGTTGGCTGATACACCCGGTATTGCAAGTCATAGCCCAGTTCGGGGCTATGAATTCGCAATGGCTGCGACAAGCTCGCCGGTTCTTTAGTGATGACCGATTCAGCAGCCACTTCTTTGGTTTCCGCTAAAGCGGTCGCTGCAACGCCAAGTTGCAACATCCAAAGCAACAACCAACCTGAAAGCTTAAATCTTACAAGCACCACCGGCACAATCATCTTCATCCGGTAGGGCAGCAGCCGCAGCGGCGGCTTGATCCGCCAGTTCCAATTGCGCGGCGTTATTGGCCGCCGCCGTTTCAAAATCCAGATGGTCTAAATCAAAATCAAATTCATTCATCACAGGCTCCTTCTTGCTCTTTTGTTATGGTTATTGTTCGTTTTGGTCATCACTCGCTTGTGCAGCCATTAATTGCTGTACCTGAGCTTCCAGTGCATCGAGCTTTTCACGGGTGCGCAGTAATACCTGACGCTGCACATCAAATTCTTCACGTGAGACAAAATCTAGCTGGCTTAATTTCGCCTGCAACACCGCTTTGACTTTCGCTTCGACATCATCCGCGACTTCGCGGAATTTAGGTGGAATTGCCGCACCGATCTGGCGGGCCATTTCTTCGATTTTTTTCGGATCCAACATGATAATTCCTTGAGTTGATGCAGCAGCTGTCACTTTATTCTACGAGGGTTGATGGCGTTGTGCGACCCCTATTTCAAGTGATCATGGCGGAATAATTCCGGGCACTGTCCAGCGCAGCAACTAAAGCGGAATCCCGCAATGGCTGACCGGCAGAACTGTCGTCCTTGGCTGGTTTCAGCTACACTATGGCCCCGCCCGCTGTTGGCTGGCCAGATCGTGTTCACCGCAGGTATTCCTTAAAAGATGAAACTTAATCCGCAGCAGAATGAAGCAGTTAAATATGTCTCTGGCCCTTGTCTGGTGCTCGCTGGTGCCGGCTCCGGTAAAACCAGGGTCATCACCAATAAAATTGCTTATCTGATTGAAGAATGCGGTATGTCAGCACGGCATATCGCAGCGGTCACGTTCACCAACAAAGCCGCACGCGAAATGAAAGAGCGGATTTCCCATCAACTCGATCGCAGCAAACTGCGTGGCCTGACCGTTTCAACTTTTCACACCCTTGGCTTGGAAATCATTAAAAAAGAGCACAAAGCCATCGGTTATAAAGCTAATTTCACGCTGTTCGATGATCAAGACAGCATGGCCTTACTCAAAGAGCTGACGGAACACGAGCTGCAAGGAGACAAAGACTTATTGCGGGCGCTGCAAAGTAAAATCTCCAATTGGAAAAATGATTTACTCCTGCCAGCACAGGCCATGGCGCAGGCGAAAGATGCCCAGAGCATCAGCTTTGCTAATTTTTATAGTCAGTATGCGCAGCAGCTGCGGGCCTACAACGCACTGGACTTTGACGATCTGATCATGGTGCCCACCCTGCTTTTTACCGCCGACAGTGAGGTTCGGCAGCGCTGGCAACAAAAAATCCAATATTTACTGGTTGATGAATATCAGGACACCAACACCAGTCAATATGAACTGGTCAAAGCCCTGGTTGGCGAGCGGCAGCGTTTTACCGTGGTGGGTGATGATGACCAGTCTATTTATTCCTGGCGCGGTGCCAAGCCACAGAATCTGGTGTTGCTCGGAAAAGATTTTCCGACATTAAAGCTGATCAAACTTGAGCAGAATTACCGCTCTTGCGAACGAATTCTAAAGGCTGCCAACATTTTAATTGCCAATAATCCACACGAATACGATAAAGCGCTGTTCAGCACCCTGGGCTATGGCGTGCCGCTCAAAGTACTTCCGACCAAAAGCGAAGAAGACGAAGCAGAAAAAGTGGTTGCAGAAATTATTTCGCATCGCTTTATCAATCGCAGCAATTATAAAGACTACGCCATTTTATATCGGGGTAATCATCAGGCGCGGGTGTTTGAGAAAACCCTGATGACCAACCGTATCCCCTATAAAATCTCCGGGGGCACCTCGTTTTTCTCCAGACCGGAAATAAAAGACGTGATGGCTTATCTGCGGCTGCTGGTGAATCAGGATGACGACAACGCTCTGCTGCGCATTATCAATACACCCAAACGCGAAATTGGTGCCGCCACCTTAGAGCGGATCGGCAGTCTGGCGAATTCACTACATATCAGCTTATTTGACGCTTGCTGCGCCCCGGAATTATCCAATGAACTCTCGGCAAGAAGTCTGGCGGCAGTGCGCGAATTCTCCCGCTGGATGGTGGAACTCGCTGATAACGCGGTGCGGGCAGAACCGGCTGAGGCGGTTCGCGATTTAATCCGGCAAAGCCGTTATGAAGCGTATTTATTTGAAGTCAGCAACAGCCCGAAAGCAGCCGAAATGGCGCTGAAAAACGTCAATGAGCTGTACCGCTGGATCACTGAAATGCTCAAAGGAGACGACGAACACGAACCACTGACGCTATCCGAAGTCGTGACCAAACTGACTTTACGCGACATGATGGAGCGCAATGAGAAAGATGATGACGCCGATCAAGTGCAACTTCTGACCTTACACGCCTCCAAAGGGCTCGAGTTTCCTTATGTGTTTATGGTCGGCATGGAAGAAGGCATTCTGCCGCATCAGACTTGTATTGATGAAGATAATGTCGAAGAAGAACGGCGACTGGCGTATGTGGGCATTACCCGGGCCCAGCGAGAGCTGATTTTCACCTACGCGCGCGAGCGACGCCAGTATGGCGAAACTATCAAGCCTGAACCCAGCAGATTTCTGCAGGAATTACCGTCGGACGACTTAGAATGGGCCCAGGCCGCGCCGGTAAAAACCGAAGCGCAACGGCAACAAACCGGCCTGGCGCATCTGGAGCGATTACGCCAGTTGTTGAAGAAAGACTGATTCCTGTTCCGGTTGCAGCAAGCTTTTGACTAAACGCCCCTGCATATAACAACACCCTTGCTCAACCAGCAGTTGCCGTAAATCGCCATCGTCCACCCCATCGGCAATCACCCGGAATTTATAGCTGTGTGCCAGGTTAATTAAAATATCCAGCATCTGACGCTTTTGTTGCTGCTTGGTCAGATGACGACAAAATGATGGATCAAGTTTAATAAAATCAAAAGGATATTGTGTCGCGATCCCAAGAGGCATCGTATCAGCGCCAAAATGCTCGATCGCAAGCCGCACGCCAAGACGCTTGAGCTGATATAAATAATTCAGGTTTGAATTATTCAGTTTTACCAGATCGTATTCTGCAAATCCCAACGATAGTCGATGCAACAAGTGCTGATAGGGCAACAGGACTTTATGCAAACGATCAAACTGCACCGGATTGAGTAAATGCTGATGGCAAATTTGTACACATAACACCGCCGGTTGCGGGTTTTGTTGCAACTCGTCCAGCAACTGTTGGATGATTTGTAGTTCGATTTGTGGCAATACCCCAGCCTGTGCGGCCTGCCGGTTAAAGTCCTGCTGCAAGCCAAGATCCGGGTGCACCCACTGCATCAGCGCTTCGTAACCCAGCACATGATGTTTTTCGCTGCACACGATGGGCTCATATTCCACCGAAAACTGCTTGTCAGAAAGCGCCTGATGCAGCGCCTGCTCCATGCTGAGTTCCTGCAGCAATTGCATCCGCATACTGTCGGTAAAAATCACAAACCGATTCCGGCCCATGGCTTTGGCCTGATACATCGCCGCATCGGCATCCCGTAACAAAGCGTCAGCATTGGTATAATCCGGTTTATAACTGGCAATGCCGATACTGGCACCAGAATACACCGGCTGCCCCTGCAGCAGCATCGGCTCGCGCATAATTTCAATAATCCGATCCGCCACATCCTCAGCGTCGCCATCGTCAGTGAGTTGGGTTAACAGCACGACAAATTCATCACCACCAAGCCGCGCCACTAAATCGTGTTCCCGCACCGTGCGTTGCAACCGCTGACTCACTTCAATCAGGAAACAATCACCAACATGGTGGCCCATGGTGTCGTTGATGAGTTTAAAACGGTCGAGGTCGATAAATAACAACGCAAAACGCAGATTATTTTCGCGGCCACGCAAAGTGAATTGTTGTTTTAACTGCAACATAAACATCTGACGATTGGCCAGACCGGTGAGAGTGTCGTGATTCGCCTCATGAAACAGCCGCTCTTCGGCTTTTTTGCGCTCTTCGACCTGTAAACGCAGAAATAAATTGGTCTGACGTAACTCGCGGGTGCGCTCAAAAATTTTCCGCTCCAGCTCTTCCTGGTGTAGTTTCTGCTGTTCGGTATTCAGTTTGCGCTGGATGGCCACGGCAATATGCTGAGATACAAATCGTAAAATATTCAGCTCACTTTCACTGTAGAGATAATCTTCATCATAAGACTGCACCGCAATCACGCCCAACGCTTGCTGATCGATCAACAAGGGTGCTCCAAGCCAACTGGTCGCAAGTGGCGCGGCTTGCTCCGACTCTGACACCAGCCGCATCACCTCACCTTGTTGCACCAGGAGTTCGGAGAGTTCGCGGTTGATCAGCCGGGCTTCGCCCACCCGCAACACGTATTCTGTAAAACCTTTACGCAGGGGCCTCTCTTGGGCTGGCGCCGAATATTGGTCGATAAAAAAGGGGAAACTCAGTTTTTTGCCACTTTCATCCAGCAGCGCAATATAGCAGTTATCCACTTGCATCAACCCAGCCAGGATCTGATGTACCTGCCGGTAAAACCCCGTCATATCGGCATTGGTCGCTGTTAACTCGGATATTTTATATAACGCGGCCTGTAACTTCTCGGCGTTGGTTCGTTCGCGAATTTCGCGCTGCAAAGAGTGATTGATGCTCTGTAGCTGCCGGGTCCGCTCCCGTACCGTGAGCTCCAATAGTTCTCGGCTTTTAACCCGGTCAATTGCGGTGACCGTATGGCCAGCAATTGCAGTCAGTAAATCGACGTCTCGTTGCTGATAATGGTAAGAATTGTCATAGGTTTGCACCACCATCACACCGATCAGCTGACGGCCGCGATTGAGTGGCACCCCCAACCAATGATGACTCGGAGTGCCTTGGGAACGGATATCACCTTGCTGCAGCAATTGCTGGAAAAGCAGCTCATCACATAACAGCATTTTTTTGGTTCGCACGACATAACCAGTTAAGCCATTGGCAAAGTCGGCGGCGCTGAGGTCACTAGGATCAAACTGATCTTTTTCGTCAGCAAAATATTCAAGGCTAAACACGCCGGTTTCATGGTCAACCAGCACCACATAAAAATTATCTGCTCGCAGATGCTGATTCAACAGTTGATGAATTGCCGGATAAAACTCAGACATGTCGGAGAGAGTGCTCGCCAGTTCTGACAGATTCAGCAATGCTTTTTGCACCGCATAGGCCAGTCTGTATCGTTCAAGCAAAGATTTTAAACGGCTGTGCGGCGCTAAACCGGCGCTTTGCCTGACTGCGGATTGCGTTAATTCCTTCAACTGTCGCTCTTTATATTTGTTAGTGATCCTGTGGTCGGATCTTATTCAGAACAGGTCCTATTATGCACAAAGATTAAACAGATGAAAGGGGAGAATTAGATTGAGTAGGATTGTTTTTATACGATTTTGTTCTTGGCGTCTCGACGTAAACTATAACAGTCAACATACAACAACGAGGGCAACAACAGACCCTATCGCAGGCAGAATTGCAGGAGGTTGGGGCGTTTAGGAGTTGCGGGCTCTCTGGTGACCACGCAGAGAAACCCAAGCCATCACAGGCATGGGTCTCTCCGTCGGCTATTTAGACGCCTTCGATCATAAATTTAATCGCGTCGATGATTTCTTCATCAGAACAGTCTGCACAAGTACCACGTGGCGGCATCGACCGGATCCCTTCAATCCCATGCTTGGTCAGGATATCCATACCTTGTGCAATTCTTGGCTTCCAGGCAGCATCACCTTTTTTCGGTGCATCTAAGGCACCGGTACCGTGACAGGCAAAACATGCACTTTGGTAAACTTGTTCGCCGGTGCGAGGCCCGGTCGGTGCGGCCACGACAGGCTCAGAACCCGCCAGATATACCTGACCTACTGGGGCAATCCGTGCTTTAATTGCATCTGCAGATTGACTTTCAGTACTGGCCTGAGCAACCAGAGCACAACCTAATAAAGCAAGAACGAAGGTAATTTTTTTCATTGATCGGGTTCCCCGGAAATTAAGCCGCACAAATTATACGGCATTATAGCGCTGCCAAAGCAAAGAGTGAAAGCCCCTGTCGCACCGACGCCATGTATTCGTCAAATGCAAACTGCTGATCCAACGTAACTAAACATATTCAACATCGACCTTAGCTAATATTCATCGAAATGTCTGGTTAAAACTTCTTCAATTCAACAAATTTTTTTTCATTTTTCTGCTTTGCAAAAGAAACTGTTGTGGTAGTCTAAGTACCCATTCGTCAAGCCAGATCGCTCCTTCTGATCACTACTGACGATACGGAAAAAACATTTTCCACAACAGGATGTAAAGAATAATAACAAGGGTCTGTGTTGTTTTCCCCTTCGTTTTTTGTTTTATTCTCAACAACTTAAGTCACTTTCTGATGCTCAGGAATTTCGGGCTAAAACACTATTGCCTGAATTTTCTACACAAACATACCCACAACTTATCCACAACTTGCGGCTTCTGGTCGAAACCGGCAATTTGTGGCATCCTTGCTTAAAATTCTTCGGAGCTTCGCTCATGGTGCAAATCCCTGCAGATCCACTGATCCTGGTGGATGGTTCTTCTTATTTATTCCGGGCTTATCATTCGCCACCGCACTTAACCAACTCCAGAGGTGAAGCAACCGGGGCGATCTATGGTGTTGTCAACATGCTGAAAAGCTTGTTACGACAATACAATCCAAGTCAAATGGTCGTGGTATTTGATGCCAAAGGTCCAACCTTCCGCAATACCATGTATGCAGAATACAAGGCCCACCGCCCGCCAATGCCCGACGATTTACGCAGCCAAATTGAGCCGTTACATCAGATTATTCATGCGCTGGGTTTACCCTTGTTATGTATTAGCGGGGTCGAAGCGGATGATGTGATAGGAACACTGGCAGTACAAGCGAGTGCAGCAGGCAGGCATGTGCTGATTTCAACCGGCGATAAAGATATGGCGCAGCTGGTCGATCAACATGTCACTCTCATCAATACCATGACTGATACCATCCTCGACCCTGCGGGCGTTAGAGAGAAATTTGGTGTTGGCCCTGAACTGATCATCGACTTTTTAGCCTTGATGGGTGACAAAGCCGACAATATTCCCGGGTTACCTGGGGTTGGCGAAAAGACTGCACAAGCCTTGTTGCAAGGTCTTGGTTCTATTGAGACTTTATACCAACGGCTAGATGATATTGCCGCGCTTGGTTTTCGCGGCAGTAAAACGATCGCCGACAAAATGCGCGAGTTCAGGCCACAACTGGAGCTGTCATATCAGTTGGCGACCATTAAAACGGACGTTGCATTACCCATAAGCTTTAACGACCTGCACCTGAAAACACCCGATTATGCGCAACTAGCTGCGCTGTACCAGCTTTGTGAGTTTAAGCGTTGGTTGTCAGAAGTACAAAACGCCGAAAAGATTAATGCTGCACGTCCCTTGCAGCCCACGCCTGACAGTCCCAACACATCCGCTGCCGTGGCAGCCCCGACGCCAAATGATCAGACGACCAGCGAGAGCGCAACTCCACTTGATCGCAGCCGTTATCAAACCGTACTGAATGCAGATCAACTCCAGCAATTAGTGGGGTTGTTAAATCAAACGGACTTAGTCGCTTTTGATACCGAAACCAACAGCCTCGATTATATGCAGGCAGAACTGGTCGGGATTTCAGTCGCAACTGCGCCGGGACTGGCCTGGTATATCCCGGTGGGTCACGATTACATCGGTGCACCACAGCAACTTGACCGTGATGAGGTGCTTGCCACTCTCAAACCCTGGCTCGAAGATGATTCTAAAGCCAAAGTCGGGCAGAACCTGAAGTTTGATATGAGCATTCTGGCCCGCTATCAGATAACACTGCGGGGCATCAAGTTTGACACCATGCTCGAATCCTATGTACTCAATAGTGTTGGCAGCCGTCATGATATGGATAGCCTGGCCTTGAAGTATCTGCATCATCAAACGATCAGCTTTGAAGAGATCGCAGGCAAAGGTGCGAAACAGCTGACGTTTAATCAAATTGAACTGGAGAAAGCGGCCGAGTATGCCGCTGAAGATGCCGATGTAACTTTGCAATTGCACTTAGCGCTCTGGCCGCAACTGTCAGAGCACCCTGGACTGGTCAAGATCCTGCAAGAGATTGAAATGCCTCTGTTGCCGGTGTTATCCAGAATGGAGCGTGGTGGTGTATTGATTGACGCTCAGTTGCTGCAACTACAAAGTGAGTTTTTAAGTCACCGGATCGGCGAACTGGAGCTGCAGGCGCATGAACTGGCAGGTAAAGCTTTTAATCTGTCATCGCCGAAGCAATTACAGGAAATCTTGTTTACCGAGCAGGGTTTACCCGTTCTGAAGAAAACCCCCACCGGCGTGCCGTCAACCGCTGAAGAAGTGCTGACGGAACTCGCACATGATTATCCACTGCCGAAGGTCATTATTGAACACCGTACCCTGGCAAAGCTGAAATCTACATATACCGATAAGTTGCCACAGAGCATTAATCAAGTCACAGGTCGGGTGCATACGTCTTACCATCAGGCGGTCGCGGCAACAGGCAGACTCAGCTCGACCGAGCCAAATCTTCAAAACATCCCAATTCGCACCGAAGAAGGCCGACGAATTCGACAGGCTTTTATTGCGCCAAAAGGAAAACGCATTTTAGCCGTCGACTATTCACAAATTGAACTGCGGATCATGGCTCACTTGTCCCAGGACCAGGCGCTATTGGATGCTTTTGCCAAAGGTCTGGATATCCACCGTGCAACCGCTGCCGAAGTTTTTGGGGTGGCGTTATCAGAGGTGACAACCGAGCAAAGACGGCGCGCGAAAGCAGTCAACTTCGGTTTGATTTATGGCATGTCCGCTTTTGGTTTGGCACGGCAGCTCGAGATCAGCCGCAGTGAAGCCCAGCATTATGTAGACACCTATTTTGCTCGTTTCCCTGGCGTACTGGCTTACATGGAGCGCACCCGACAACAAGCACATGAACAAGGTTTTGTTGAAACATTATTTGGTCGCCGCCTCTACCTGCTGGAAATTCACAGTAAAAATGTCGGTAGGAAAAAAGGTGCCGAGCGCGCCGCGATTAACGCGCCGATGCAAGGCACTGCCGCAGACATTATTAAGAAGGCGATGCTGGCTGTCGATCGATGGTTGCAGCAACAAGACCCGCAGCACATCCGGATGATCATGCAAGTCCATGATGAGTTGGTATTTGAAGTGAATGAAGCGATGCTGTCAGAGTACCAACAGCAGATCGTCCACTTGATGCAACAAGCTGCAACGCTGGATGTGCCCCTGCTGGCTGAAGCCGGTTCCGGCCTGAATTGGGATGAAGCACATTAAATTTGAAAATAAATCAGAAATTGTCGGAACTTGTCGCTGACGCTGGCGTCTGACTGACGGTGAACATCCACATTCCTGGTCATTCCCTTTTAGCCTCTGAATTTGCAGAGGCTTTTTCTTTTTTAGCTACCGCGAAGTCCCGCAAATAAATCCGGTAATTTAATTACGGTTCTTGGTTGAATTTCATTAAAAAGAAAATTTATGTTGTTTTATTACAAAACGCGCTTGCTTTTTGAGCGGAGCTGAGTAAAATCAAAAACGTAGGGTACAGAGGTAAGATGTTCTATCTTTCAGAGGAAACAGGCGTTACCGCTTGATTCCAGACAGAAAGTAGGCTTATTTAGCCGCCCCACTGCTTGCAGTGGGGCGTTTTTTTTATTCAAAATTTGAAAATTTACTAGATTTTTTAGAGCAATTACTTCAAACATTGAAAAATCTATGTATAATGGCGACGTCTTGCTAGCAAGACACCCTGTTGATTTGAAATTATTGATAGCTTCTCCCCGTTTGCTATGCCGGCTTCTCTCTGAGACGCCGGTTTTTCTTTTTTGGGAGATCGAAAACTGCATTGGCGTGACTTTGCTGCCGGCAAAGCCAAGCTAAGCAGAAAGCGCTGGTTGATTATTCCGGTAACATCTGGGCAGCTGATATTAATCAAATGATACTCAAACAACTCGAAAACGTGTTTTAAGCAGAAGTTGCTTTACCCTGCAGGAGTCGTTTTTCCTAAGCAGTGCCGAACTCGTATCTTTAGACGATTTGGGTATACCTGGCGCTCGGGGCAAAGCCTGAACCGCGTGATTCGGTCAGGCTCATAACGGGTCTATTTATTCAACATCAGTCGCAACTTTGTCTTCATCGCGGCTATACCACTGATCCAAAACTTGTTCTAACTCTGTAAGGCCTTGTTTGCTCAGTGAGCTGAAGGTATGTACTGTTACATCCCCCATAAAAGCCAACGACGCTTCACGTACTTCTAACAAGGTTTTCTTGCGCGGACCAGGGCTTAATTTATCGGCTTTGGTCAACAGTAATAACACGGACAACTGACTTTCCACCGCCCAGTGGATCAACTGCTGGTCTAAATCTTTCAGCGGATGACGAATATCCATTAGAACCACCAGTCCTTTTAGACTTTTACGTTTCATCAGGTATTCGCCCAATGATTTTTGCCATTTTTCTTTAACAGCTAACGGCACTTTGGCAAAGCCATAACCTGGCAAGTCGATCAGCCGTTTCTCATCGGCCAAGCGAAATGTATTGATCAGTTGCGTACGGCCAGGTGTTTTACTGGTGCGGGCTAAACTATTTTGTCGGGTCAGCGTATTTAAAGCACTGGATTTACCGGCATTTGACCGACCAGCAAACGCCACTTCAATGCCGGTATCTGGCGGCAACGCGGTAATATCCGGCGCACTGGTCAAAAAACTGGTCTGCTGATAATTAAATTTTGCTTTGTACACGACTCACTCCGACGTCAAATTTGGCTATAGTGTAGCGGATCTAGTTGATCTGAAGAAGCATTAGCCACATGAATGGGATTTTATCTGGCTTAGTTTCGTGTAAAATAGCCATAATCATTAGGGTTATTATTTATTTATTCCTGTATTTTGCAGGTTCACGCTGAACAGAGACGGATAAACATGAAAAAATTCGCACTTCCAGTCATGCTTTTTTTAGGATTAGTAGGCCAGGTCTCCGCTGTTGAAGGTAATGCCGAAGCAGGTAAAGCAAAATCAGCCACATGCGCAGCATGTCATGGGCCTGATGGTAACAGTCCAACGGATATGTATCCGAAAATTGCCGGGCAACACGCCGGCTACACTTATAAACAACTCAAAGAATTTAAAGCGGGCATGGCTTCAGGCGGCAAAGAAGGCCGTAACAATGCCGTGATGGGCGGTATGGTTGCAGCTTTATCTGACCAGGATATGAAAGATTTGGCAGCTTTTTACGCCACTCAAACGATGAAATCAGGTACAACTCCGGAAGACGTGGTAGAGCGCGGTCAACAATTGTTTCGCGCTGGTGATATGGATCGGGGTATCGCTGCTTGCATTGCATGCCACGGGCCACGTGGTGTCGGTCACAGCTTAGCCAATTTCCCGAAAATCTCGTTCCAGCACCCAGCTTATATCAAGGCGCAACTGGAAGCTTTCCGTAATGGCAGTCGTGCTAACGATATGAATGGCATGATGCGTGATATCGCGAAAAAGCTGACAGATGAAGATATTGAAGTATTGTCAAAATATTTGGCCGGCTTACATTAATTATTAATCTCCCCGGTTGTCAAAGGCCTGATTTCCATCAGGCCTTTTTTGTTGTTATTGTCACCGCGCATCTTTCGCCGTAAATTCCAATATCCAACCACTATTTCACGATATTGGAAAAAGTTATTTAACCAGAAGATGTAAATTGACCTCGTTCGCACGCTGCGGCTGAACAAATCTCACCAATCTGAACGGAACTTTCGGGCCTTTCCGCCCAAGAACGGAAACACTACCCTTAGAGTTTAAATCGAACCATCGGGTACAGCTTTCCACTAGCACAGCACTCTGGCGGGTTTACGACATCCGCTGTCCAATGCATAAATATCCAAATCTCTGGGGTTAGCTGTGTGACGCGTTTTCGCAACATGAGTATCCAATAAACCAAAATTTATGCCCTTTATCACCATCTCAGCCCTGTTTGAAGAGTCAAAGCCTACAGGCAATTGAAACTTTTTGGATACAAAAGACGTCCTATTCAGGAATCTTGTGAGATATATCTCACATGACGAGTGAGATATTTGCCTGAAAAATTGTTGCTATAAATTATCTTCATCTGATAATTTTCACTAACCATCTGATTTAATTTAACACTTCAAAATGGTTCACTTTTTTTATGGTTTTTTTTGTACGTAGTATTGCCATTCTGCATAATAGGTGTAAATTAAACCCCGTTACAGATTGTAACAAGTCAACAAAATGGAATTTTTAAGCACGGAAAGCACGAGTGCTTCGGTACATTAAATCAAGGCATCGTCACTGATGTCAGCGTTTTTAACGCGATCAGGGAAGACCAAAAAAGTATTAGGAAGATCGCGAATAATTATTTGTATAGGGAAATGACCTAACAATATACGGAAACTGACCAGACAGGGTGTCTCACGTAAGTCAGGATGATATCAACATATTCAGCACCTTTTAGTGCAAATCTTCTAACGGCGGTAAGTTTCACTTACCGCCGTTTTGTTTTGGTTTCGATTTGTTTTTTATCCTGACGAAATGCCAGCAACGACTTTTTATCACCAACCCACGCTACCGAGATAACAGACTCGACTAAACTCTTTATTCGTTAATAATGCTGGTTCGCGCGAAATACATAGGCAGCACAGTGAAATCTGGTTAAAATACGCGCCCTTTTCTACAGGTAGACATTATGACTCGCAAAAAGAAAGCACGTACCTCTGGCCAGATTGGTATTCGGCATAAACCCACCGCAGAAGCCCGTCAGGAACGTGAACGCCCTGTAGAGTCGAAGAAAAAAGGGGCAGGCCTGAAATCAGGGAGCCGTAATTCGGTGCATACCGATAAAGCGACTGAAACCAGTAACAAAAACAAAGATCCCCGTCATGGTAGCAAAACGCCAATTCCGTTGGTTGTGACTGTAGCCGAGAAAAAGTTGGTTGCGGTGCAAACCACACCCAAAGCCTTACTTGCGAAAGCGAAACCGGTTGAAATTCCGCCTGCAGTGGAATTAGAGCAATTGGAGCAGGATGAAAAGCTGCAAGAGTTGCTGGAACGGATGGAACAGGGTGAACCCCTTACCGGCAAAGATGCCAAGTACTTCAACGCCAAATCGGCCCGTCATGCTGAGTTACTCGCCATACTGGGCTTGGAACCTGAAGATGACGAAGCACAACCTGCAGAAGAGTTAGATGAACTGAGTAAACTAGAGCAGGTTGATTGGCGTAAAGACTTACTGGGTGAATAACGGACGGATTATCTGATGTGGTATGTTTTGTTTGCGCTGGGTGTACTGATTGTCGCCGGCCTGGCCTTTTACCTCGGGCAATTGCTGTTTCAGCTGCGTTCACAACAACAAAAACAGCAGCAAGCTTTGCTGGATCATCAACGAAAACAGGCTGAACATCAGCAGTATTTGCTCGACAGCATCGTGTTTATCGGTAAAGCCACGCTTGAGCAGCAATGCGAATTATCCGAAGCGGCACTTCGCATTTGGGTCTTGCTGGAAAACCTGCAACCGGATTTAGCACAAGCTTGCCGCTGGCCTGGTTTATTTGCGATGTACGATTGTGTCAAAGCGATGCCGACGCATGAAGCGCGTAAACAGCTCGAAAAAAAGGAATTACGCCGCCAGGATCATCTGCGCCAGCAAACTGAAATTCAGTTAAAAGACGCGATAGAAACTGACATTCGCGGGTTACTGGAACTGTTGCAACAACGGCATTAACTGATTGGCTGCACCAAACCAAACCGGGCTGTCGCCCGGTTTTGCTTATCTTTAAACCTCGTTATTGCTTGTATACCACACCGTCTTTCATCACAAAATTCACTTTCCCCATCAGGCTAATGTCAGCCAGCGGGTCTCCCGGCACCGCAATAATGTCAGCGATTTTACCTGCTTTCAGACTTCCCAGCGTATCAGACACCCCCAGCAACCTGGCTCCCTCGATAGTGGCACTTTGTAAGGCCGCCATCGCTGGCATCCCTGCTTCTGTCATAAACACAAATTCGCGCCAGTTGTCACCATGCATCCCGACACCGGCATCAGTTCCAAAGGCAATTTTAACCCCTGCTTTGTAAGCACGAGCAAACGTTTGCTGAATTAAGGGGCCAATGGCCGCGGCTTTGACGCGCACCATTTCCGGGAAAAATCCGGGCACTTTGGCCTTCTCGGCCACATACTTACCTGCACTAATGGTCGGTACAAAATAGGTTCCGTATTGCTTCATCAACGCCATTGTTTTGTCGTCCATAAAGGTGCCGTGCTCGATGGAACTGACCCCCGCTTTGATCGCCCGCTCCATCCCTTCTTTCCCATGGGCATGGACTGCCACGGTAAAGCCATAATCTTTCGCAGTATCAACAATAGATTGAAGCTCATCGTCTTTAAACTGGGCATTCATCCCGCTTTTGGCAACGCTAAGCACCCCACCGGTGGCGGTAATTTTGATCAGGTCGGCTCCTTCTTTGTAACGCTGCCGCACTGCTTTGCGCGCATCTTCAACGCCATTAATGACGCCATCGGCTGGCGTCGGATCGCCCATCCGCTCATAAGACACGCCATTCGTTGGATCGGCATGACCACCGGTCGTGGCAATCGAACGACCGGCAGCATAAATCCGCGGCCCTTCGGTGTATCCGGCAGCAATTGCCTTACGCAGCGCCGTACTGATGTGATGGCTGTCACCCAATTCCCGCACTGTGGTAAAACCGGCCATCAAGGTCTTTTTCGCAAAAACGGCGCCGCGCAATGCCACGTCTGCCTCATTCATCGTGAAGCCTTCCGTGTAAGACGTTGGGCTACTCTGATAAGAAAAATGAGTATGCATATCCATCAACCCCGGCAGCACCGTATGCTGCGTCAGGTCAATGACGGTATCGCCAGCAGCGGCTTGGCGATAGCCATTTTCGATGGCACTGATCTTGTCGCCGTCAATCACTAGTGTTTGCTGGCGCAACACTTGCGAGCCTTCGGCAGTAATCACGGTACCGGCGTGAATAAGGGTTGCTGCAGGGGCTAACAGTGGGAACAACGCACTGCCGCACAAAATTGTTTTCAGTGATTTCATACAGGTTCCTGGGTGCTGAGGCAACGTCATAGGCTGCGCTCTGGTTCGTTATGTTGTCTTTCACATTATCTTTGTGTTGGATCAAAGCCTAATAAATCACAGTGCTTATACTGCCACCAGTCAAGAATAGGCGAATGCGATATGAACACCATGATTTGGGACGAAGCACTGGTCCGCAAGTACAATACCAAAGGTCCCCGCTATACCTCTTACCCGACTGCTTTGTTGTTGCGCAGCGGATATGACGCCGCAGACGCGTTGCAAGCGCTGGCAGAAAGTGGTCCGGAGCTTAGTTTGTATGTTCATTTACCGTTTTGCCGTGAGCTTTGTTACTACTGCGGCTGTAATAAGGTGATTAGCCGCGATCAGAGTAAAGCGGATCGCTACCTGCAGGCTTTGGCAAACGAGATGCAGTACTATCACCCTGTTACCGCGGACAAAGTCGTCACGCAGCTGCATTTTGGAGGAGGCACGCCGACCTTCTTAGACCATTCGCAATTAATCCGGCTGATGCAATTTCTCCGGCAACAATTCCACTTTCAAGCAGATGCAGTTTTAAGCATCGAAATTGATCCCCGCAGTTGCGATGTCGCAAAACTCCAATTACTGCGCGAACTGGGTTTTAGCCGGGTAAGCTTTGGCGTGCAGGATTTTGACGAAAAAGTACAGCAGGCAATTCACCGTGAACAGAGTTATGCCCAGGTTGAAACCCTGGTGCGCGCCGCCAGGCAACTGCAGTACTCCTCGATCAACCTCGATTTAGTCTATGGCTTACCTTATCAACACCCAGACAACTTTGCCGCGACATTGCAGCAAGTGGTGCAGTTGGATCCAGACCGTGTTTCCCTATTCAGTTATGCGCATTTGCCGGAGCGATTTGCAGCGCAAAGAAAAATCCCGACCGCGGCGTTACCGGACGCCCGGGATAAACTCGCCTTACTGGCTTTGTCAGTGAAAACGCTGGCGCAAGCTGGTTATCAAGCAATCGGCATGGATCATTTTGCCAAAGCGCATGACAGCCTGGCGCTGGCACAACAAGCAGGTAAACTGCAGCGTAATTTCCAGGGGTACACCACGGACAATTGCCCGACGATGCTGGGGCTTGGGGTGTCGGCCATTAGTCAGGTCGGCAACCAAATCTGGCAACATCAAAAAGACTTAAACTTATACTATCGCCAGCAAACTCAAGCCGGGCATAGTATTGAAAAAGGCATGGCATTGACGCGGGATGATCAAATCCGTGCCGATGTGATTGCCGAGCTGATGTGTAATTTTCAGCTGGACACCGTTGCTTTTGCCGCGAAATGGCAACTAAATTTTCAAGACTATTTCGCCACGAGTCTGGCTCAGCTTAAACCTTGTCAACAAGACGGGTTGATCCAGTTGCAGCCAGAACGACTGAAAGTCACCGCACTTGGGCGCCCCTGGGTGCGGGTACTGGCGGCCTGTTTTGATGCTTATCTGCTCCCCCAGAGCCAACAGTATTCGCAGGTGGTCTAACAGGCACGTCGACAGCGCCCTTTTTCACCATCAATTATTCTGGCTATCTTCCGCCAAGCCCAGACTAAATTGGTAATCACCACTTTGCAGCACGAAGTGGTGTTGCCCTTCAATAAGCTGTAAATCGGCCTGCTCCGCCAGCTGATAAAACACCGACCGACTGAATTTTGCCGTTAAACCACGCGGCAACTGCAAGTAAGGTAACCAGATTCCTGATCCAGGCTCAGCCTGCAGCTGTACCGGATATTCAGCCGTAATTAAGTATTCCACGCCTAAATTAGTGCTCATTTGCAGCACAGGACCAGCATCGCTGTCGCACCACTGCCAGTTCACCAATAGAAAAGGCGCATCATCCACCTGAATGCCAACCTCTTCAACCGGCGTCGTCAATACGTAGTGGTCATCTTTGCGTTGCAACACGCGGCTGAACAATTTGACTAATTCGACCCGGCCAATCGGACTTTGTTGGTAAAACCACTGACCTTCACGGTCAATCCGAATCGGGATCTCACCGCAATAGGGTGGGTGCCAGGATTCTAGTGGCGCGTGCTGGCCTTGAGTGAGTTGCTGTTGTAAAAGCGCAAGGTCCATAAGGGATCCCAGAGATGAATGATAACCGGCGCAGTCATGGCTCTGTGACTCAACACAGACCGAAACCACACAAAAATCAATGTTTCGCGTTATGATAATAACGCACGGGCGAGCACAGCGTGAAGTTGCTACGATCGTTCACCCTTAACTTTCAGCGAAAGGAGCCTTGGGTTTGCTAAACCAAATATTAGATTATATCAATAAAAATCAAGATGTTATTATTAGCACAGCGATCAACCTGACGATAGCGGTGATTATTTTTTACATTGGCCGTTGGTTAGCGCGTGGCGTATCCAGTTTGGTTGGTAAAGCGCTACTACACCGAAAAGTTGACCGGGCTGTGGTGTCTTTTTTAAGCAGTATTATCTACGCCGCAATCCTGATTGCCGTCACCCTGATCGCTTTATCTCACCTTGGAATTCAAACCGCTTCGTTTATTGCCATCCTGGGTGCTGCCGGTTTAGCCGTTGCACTGGCGCTGCAGGGGTCCTTGTCAAATTTTGCGTCCGGGGTATTAATCATTATCTTCCGGCCATTTAAGGCGGGCGATTTTGTCGATGTCGCCGGGGTCAGCGGTGTGGTCGAGCGGATTGATATTTTCCAGACCATTTTTAAAACCGGCGACAATAAAAAAATTATTGTGCCGAATTCGCAGATCACTGGCGGCGCAATAGTGAATTACTCCGCAGAACCAAGGCGGCGGGTCGATCTCACCATCGGTATTAGTTACGACTCGGATTTACGTAAAGCCAAGCAGATTTTGCAGCAAATCGTCGAAACCGATAGCCGCATTTTAAAAGATCCGGCTCCCGTGATTGCCGTCAGCGCCCTGGCAGACTCATCAGTCAATCTGATCGTCCGCTCCTGGGTCAACGCCACCGATTACTGGCCAGTCTATTGGAATACATTGGAACAAGTAAAACTGACATTTGATGCAGAGGGGATTGAAATTCCTTACCCGCAAATGTCTTTGCATCTGAAAAAAGAGGAAAAGGAATGAAATTGAACAAACCCATGCTGCTTTGTACCCTGATGCTTTGTAGCCTAAGCAGCCAGGCTGAAGAAATGGTAAAACCCTGGTCAACCTCAGCCGAACTTGGGGCCATCACGACCTCTGGCAATACCAAAGGGACGTCCATCACCGGCAAAATTGACAGTAAACATGAACTGGAAAAATGGAGTAATGAATACGCCTTTGCTGCGTTTTACAAAGAAGACGAGCGTACGGATGCTGCCGGCAACAAAATCACCGAGAAGTCTGCAGAACGTTTTTTTGTGTCAGGTAAAGGTGGTTATAAGCTGGACTCAGACCATGCCAAATTAATTGTGTTTGGTTCTTATACCGATGACACCTTTGGTGCTTACTCCAAATATGCCTTGGCGTCTGTGGGTTATGGCGACCGACTCTATCAGGATGACAGTAAAACCCTGGATGCAGAAATCGGTCCTGGTTATTACACCGGCCGCACCTCTGATGATCGCACCGAAAATGGTGCTATGGTCCGTGGAGCAGCGACACTCAACTGGAAGCTATCCGATACGGCCGATTTTAAGCAAACGCTGAGTGTTGAGATGGGTGAAAACAACACCAGAACCAGCGCTGAGTCATCGGTCAGTGCCAGAATCAATGGCAAAATGCAGATGAAAGCTGCATTTTTGGTGCTGAACGATAGCGACGTTCCGGTTGGCAAGAAAAACACCGACACCCAGACCTCACTCACTCTGGTTTATTCTTTTTAATCCCGATTCAACCCGGCCTGCACTGGCCGGGTTGCCGTCTGCATCCCGCCCCCCTTTTCCAAAAGTCATGTATCAGCAACGCGAATTTGTGGCCTTTCCAACCTGTTGAGCTACGCTTAATGACGTAGATGCTGCACTGACAAGTTGTTTGGAAAATCACCCACGCCGGGGAACGCCCACGTGCAGTGACTGAACCTCAACACAGGAAGCCAACGCCAATGGCGGAACAAGGAACCTCAAACGGTAATTCACCAAGCGCTGAGCTGGTCCCAATACTCGCAACTATCCTATTTGCGATGATGGCGGCCTGTTGGCTGACTGAATTTGACTTGTATCTGACTTCACAACTGATGTCCGCAGAACAGGCTGCACAGTTGCATCTCTACAACGGCTGGTTGTTACTGGGTATTTCACTGTGGCTGATCTGCTGGTTTTATGTGCAGCGCCGTGACTATCAGCAGCAGGCGCTGGAGGCAAACCAACGCTTTGACAGCACCTTTGGTCAAGCGGCAGTCGGGATGGCTCACGTCAGCAGCGACGGACATTTTCTGCGGGTGAATCAGCGATTTTCACAAATGTTGCAGTATGACATCGACGCGCTGATTGGCCGCAGCTTTCATGATGTGACCCACCCTGATGATTTAGCCAATGATTTACTGAATGTTGAAGCCTTGAGTCAGGGCAGTATCGAACACTATGACATGGAGAAACGCTACCGCCGCCGCGATGGCAGTTATTTCTGGGCCAATTTATCTGTGTCGATGCAAGCGGCGACCAGCAAAGAACCGGCCTATTTTATCGCAGTGATTGAAGACATCGATGCGAAGAAACAAGCGACTCTCGCCCGAGAGTCCAGTATGGCGCAGGTCCAGCTGCTGCTGGATGCAACCGGAGACGCGATTATTGGTATCGCCGCCAACGCTGATATTACCTTTGCCAATCAGGCTGCATTGCAACAACTGGGCTATCAGACTATATCGCAATTGCTCGGTTTACCGATGCTTACCCTCATCGCCAAACAAAAAACTGCACTGGCGGTTTGGCGCGATATCGCAGCCTTGATCGAAAAACCAAAACCTTTGCGAGGCGAATCGGATCTACTGGTGGATCGCCATGGCGACATTCTGCCCTGTGCTTACCGGGTGATGCCGGTGCCGCAGTCGGAAGATGGCACCGTGCTGGTCCTGTGTTTTCAGAATATCCGCGAACGGCGGCATCAGCAGCTGAAACAGCATGCGCAAACCCATTTACTGCACCGGCTGCTGGACAATGCACCGGTGGAAGAATTACTGACTGAGTTGGTCAATTTTGTTGAGCAACAGCTGCCCTTACTTAAATGCTCAATTTTATTAGCTGATTTATCAAAACAACAATTACGGGTTGCCGCAGGTCCCAGCTTGCCTGACACCTACAACCAGTTAGTTGATGGCCTGCCAATCCGCTATGGTAACGGCTCTTGTGGCACGGCTGCGGCAACCGGTAAGCCAGTGATTGTCAGCAATGTCCGCACCGACTTGTTATGGCAGGATTTTCAGGATCTGGTTCAGCCTTATGACTGGCTACAGGCTTGTTGGTCGACGCCTTTTTTCAGCAGTCAAAAAGCCTTGCTCGGAACCTTTGCGATTTATGCCGGGCAAGCGCGCGAACCCAACCCCGATGAACAGGACTTAATTCAGTTTACCATCAGTCTGGCGGCCTTTTTGGTTGAGCGCAGTGATGCAAAAGATCGGCTGGATTTGTTATCTGAGGCGGTTGAACAAAGCCCGATTGCAATAATCATCTGCGATGGGGAAGGTAATATTTCTTATGTGAATCAGCAGTTTGACCAGTTGACCGGCTTAACATCTAACACCATCCTTGGCCAGCATTTGACTTATATTTATCCAGCATCATTGCAACCCCTAATCAGCGCCGCCATGCTTCAGGTGAGTGGTGGCACCGGACTAGAGCAAGGCCAACTCGAGGTAGTCCGTCCTGATGGTCGCAGTTATTGGCAGAAATATTGTCTGCGAGCCATTGTCAATACCGAACTACAGCACAGTCATTTGTTGCTGGAAATTGAAGATATCACCGAGCAAAAACGCGCTGAACAACAATGGATGGATAGTGAGTTACGTTTTCGGACCTTGCTTGATAATACGCCGGAAATTTCGGTGCAGGGTTATGAGGCCGATGGCACGACCTTCTATTGGAATAAAGCCAGCGAAAAGGTCTACGGCTATACCGCCGCTGAAGCCATTGGTCAAAACTTACTGGATTTAATTATTCCGGACTTTATGCGCGATGGCGTGCAACAAGCGATTGCCCACATGGCCGAGTCCGGGGAGACGATTCCGTCAGAAGAATTGATGCTCAAACGTAAAGATGGCAGCCTGGTGCCTGTGTATTCGGGTCATGCCGTGGTGAAACTTAAAGATCGGCCGGCGCAAATTTTTTGCATGGACCTCGATTTAACCCAGCGGAAAAAGCAGGATGAAGCCTTGCGTTTATCTTCGGCCGTATTTAACAGCAGTCGCGAAGGGATCATTATTACCGACACCAGTCGCCGGATCATTTCAGTTAATCCGGCGATGGAACAACTCTTTGGTTACAGCAAGGAAGAGTTGATTGGGCAAACGCCATCGCTCCTGCGGTCCGGCCGGCATAGCCCTGAGTTTTATCAGCAAATGTGGAGCATGCTGGAGCAACAGCGTTATTGGCAAGGCGAGGTCGTCAACCGACGCAAAGATGGCGAAACCTTGCCATTACAGCTGAGCATCAGCGCGGTTTTTGATGAGCAACAAAAAGTCAGCCACTACGCGGCGATTTTCACTGACTTATCGCAGATCCGGGCCACCGAAGCGGAAATGGCATTTCTGGCTGACCATGATGAATTAACCCATTTGCCAAACCGACATCTGTTTTTACAGTTGGTTGATCAGGCTCTGAAAGCGGCGCGGCGCGAGAGCTCTGGTTGTGCAGTGCTGGTGCTGGATTTAGATCACTTTAAGGACGTCAATGACAGTTATGGACACTTATTGGGCGATGAATTACTCCTCCAGGTTTCCAGAAAGCTAAAACAGCTGTGCCGTGACGTGGATGTGTTGGCGCGTCTGGGCGGCGACGAATTTGCGATTTTAGTCTGTAATTTGCAAACGCCGGAAGATGCCGCCAGAGTGGCGATGAAGTTACTCACGGCCCTCAACCAACCCTGGCTGCTAGCCGAACAATATGAAGTCACACTGGGGGTCAGTATCGGGATCAGCGTGTATCCGCAACACGCGGATACCACACCCAACTTACTGCAAGGCGCCGACGCGGCACTGTACAAAGCCAAAGCTGCCGGACGCAATACTTACACCTTTTTCTCTGATGAATTTACACAAGGTGCCCGCGAACGCTTGACCATGGAAGCGCATTTGCGTAAAGCGATCCGGCTTGGCCAGCTGCAGGTGTTTTATCAGCCTCAGGTAGAAATTTACAGCGGGCGCATTATCGGCGCCGAAGCGCTGGTGCGTTGGCTCGATCCGGAACAGGGCATGATCTCTCCGGCGCGTTTTATTCCAGTGGCGGAAGCTTGTGGCCTGATTAATGACATCGGCCGTTTTGTGTTGCAAGAAACCTGTCGTCAGGGCCAGCTGTGGCTGCAGCAGGGACTACCGAAATTAACGCTGGCCGTCAATGTCTCGCCAATCCAGTTTAAGCGGTTTGATATGAAGAACCTGGTCACGCAAACACTGGCCGAAACCGGCTTTCCAGCCCATGCACTGGAACTTGAATTAACAGAAAGTGCGTTGATGGAGAATGAAGAAACCGTGATCGCAACCCTGAATCAGCTCCGCGGTCTGGGGATCCGGCTGGCTATCGACGATTTCGGAACCGGCTATTCATCTCTGGCCTATTTAAAGCGCTTCCCGCTGGATGTGCTGAAAATTGATAAAAAATTCATTGATGATATCCCGGGCAGCAAAGACGATATGGAAATTGCCACGGCCATTATTGGTATCGCGCATACCTTGGGCTTTAAAGTACTGGCTGAAGGGGTGGAAACGGCCACGCAACTGGAATTTTTGCGCCAGCAACACTGTGATCATTACCAAGGTTACTATTGCAGTCCACCGGTGCCTGCCAGTAAATTTGAGTTGCTGATCCAACAGCAACTCCACTACGGCTTACCGCTGGCCACGGCAGCCTCATCAGCACCGGCTCAGCCACAACAGCTATAAACCAGGGCTGACAAATACCGGCCAACTGCCGATTCAATTTTCTGCATCCTGCTGTCCATGGATGACGCAAGTGCTCAAATGAAGCCAGCGCAGATCAAGCCAGCCATCGGTTTGCCGCCTCAGTCGCCACCATAGAGGATTTGCTGCCGTTCCTGCTCGGTCAGGATCCCGACAAAGGGGGTGCGGCGGCGATATTTGCAAATCCGCGGTTCCATGCTGAGGACTCCATCCCGGAACTGCTCGAATTGATCCACTTCCAGCAGCAGGCAGCTCCAGTACAGATATTCACCATGGCACATTTGCCCGGCTTCGTGCCTTTGTTCCAGCCGTTGTTGCACTTGCTGGCACAGCGTCGGATCGGCGGCGATTTTTTCCACCATTTTTTGATGCAAGCGCCAAATCTGTAAATCCTGCACCTGTTGCGACTGGCCGCGGCGGTATGGGCGATTCCTTTGAGGGGTTAATGTCATCGTCAGTATATTCAATTGGTTAAATCGATTCGTCTGCGCTGCGAGCGCGCCTTACCCAGGACAAAGTGATCACAGAACCTGGATGCATTGAGCATACGACGGCAACGCCATGCTGGTTTAGTGCGCAAAACGTCAGCCGAATTGACCGCCTGGATCACTGGCAGCTTACCGCCAGTTGCACTCTCAAGTAACCACCCGTTTCAGCAATCATCCCGATGGTTGAGTGTTAGCGATAAGCGAAACGCTGATGTAGCTGATCGCAGGTCGCAATCCCAGCTGGGGGAAATGTTCCGTTCGCTCGTTCGCCTAAAGGCGCCCCTGGATCGCTCGAAAGCCGCATTAAAAGCTGCTCGCTTTACGGGGACCGAAGAGCAAGAGCTAAGAGCTCAGCCACGAAATTTGTTATTATTTTTCAATATCATGAAACGTGAGTGATAAGCCGCGCTTTTGATTTTGCTCTTGGGTCCCCGTAAAGTGAGCCGGTGTTTTGGCCGGTTTTGAGGTTTTAAAAATGCGGATGTCTGAGCGGTTCGACGGTAGCGAACCGCGAGTTTGCGCATTTGCCTCAAAATTGGCCAAAATGCCGGGCTTTCGAACGATCCCGGGGTCGACTTTTCTTTGGTACCTTTCTTTTGGCGAAGCAAAAGAAAGGTACTCGCCTTTAGGCGAAACGCTTTTAAAAGCCGTTTGCAAAACATCAATCGCTTGAAGGCCAAGGGTCTATGCCGAATGACCACAACTGGCACAAAGCCACGCTCCGATGCAGTGGTACTTTCCGTGAACGTGGTGGAGCGATTCATTTGCAACACGTGGTCAGGAGCAGTTGCAATAAAGTGGCGAATTAAATGCAATTATCCATGAGTGTCGATGCGGCTGCCTGCTGGCGAATTGCGCAGCGCTCTCTTGCTATATCAAGTACTGCGCTCAGTTTTTTGGTAGCGACTTATTTAGCCAATAACAAATCCTGGCTTGAAACGGCTGATCCACACGCGTGAACTGGAATGGAAAACACTTTTGATTTGGCGAGTCTGGGAAAAACTGCGGCTCGAGACAAATCCCTTGCCGCGGCTGAAACGGCGGCGCTAAATAATCCCCGGTATACACTTGCAGCCCCGGATAATCAGAGCTGACCCCAAGTTGCAGCAAGCCATCCGGACTTTTCAGGGTTGCGGCGGGCTGTTGCACGTTACCATGCACCACGAAATTATGATCCAGCCGGACCTCTTCAATCGGTTTGAAATGGCTGAAATCAAAGGCGCTGCCACTGACCTTGCGCAAGTGACCGGTTGGAATATTCTGGGCGTCGACTTCGGCATAATAAACGGCGTCGAGTTGCAACTGATGATCATTTATCCCGCTGAGCGGCGCGTCTGCAACCGCATGATGATGTGCCGCCAGGTTAAAATAAGGATGCAAAGTCGGGCCGATCAGGGTCGGCTGGCTGCTGCTGGCTTGCAAGGCAATCGTGAGCCGGGTTTGCTGCCAGTTCGCGCCCTCAGCGGTTGTGATGATACTGGCTTCAGACAAATGATAACTCACCTGAAAATGGCAGGGGCCGGGATAGCCACTATGGCCATCGGCCAAATCGCAGCAGAGCACCACCGTGTTATTTTGCTGCTGCAGCAACTGCCACTGTTGCCGGTGCAGACCTTGCTCCCCTCCATGCAGGTGGTGGCTGCCTTCATTTTGCTGCAGCTGATAGCGCCGCTGATCAATCGTCAGCTGGCCCTGCCCGATCCGATTGGCATAAGGCCCGACCAAGGCGCCAAGATAACAAGGATCCTGGAAGTACGCTTCCGCTTGAGGGTAACCTAAAATCAACTCCCGCCGCTGCTTGCCAAGCTGGGTTGACCAGCGCTGCATCGTCGCACCGAGCGATAAAATGATCAGCTCATCACCCGCCTGATTGTTTAACTGAAAATGCTGCATCTGATTGCTCCCGGCGATTGACTGATAAGACACTAGCCCTGCATCTGTTCCAATTCCGTGCCTTTGGTTTCATGCACCATGGTCATGACAAACCCAATCGACAGCAGGGCGCCGAGCGTGTACAAACCATAGGCGCCGGCCAAACCAATACTCGCCAGTAACAACGGAAAGGTCATCGTGATCAGGAAGTTACAGCTCCACTGCGACAGGCCGCTCACCGCCAACCCCACGCCTCGCAGCTGATTGGGGAACATCTCGCCCAGCATCACCCACATTACTGGCCCCCAGGATAAGTTAAAAAAGAACACATAGGCGTTGGCGCTGGTGAGCGCCACCAAGCCCCAATCGCCCATCAGCAGATTGCCTTGCGCGTCCTGACTGGCATTTAAAAACGCCAGCACCATCAGCGCTAATGTGACCGTCATCCCCACCGAGCCCCATTGCAACAGCGGTTTACGACCGATTTTATCGATTGCCAGTAAGGCAACGACACAAGCGGCAATACTGATCCCGCCACTGATCACGTTGATAAACAACGCATCCGCTTCGGAAAACCCTACCGCCTGCCACAACACAGCGCCGTAATAAAACACCACGTTAATCCCAACCAACTGCTGAAAACTGGCTAAGCCAATACCGACCCAGACGATTTTTCTCAGTTTGCCGGGTCGTTGAAAGCGACCGGCTGGAGCTGTCGCAGCAGTGGTTGGATTCAGCAAATCGGATAGTTTCGGCGAATGATCAGCCTGTAGCGACTGCTGAATTTCAATTAATTTGCGACTGGCCGCATGGTCGCCATATAAACGGCTCAGTACATGACCGGCATCCGCGACCCGGCCGCGCAGCACCAGATAGCGCGGGCTCTCCGGAATAAACAGCAGCATCACTAAAAACAAACCGGCCGGCAATAACTCAACCCAGAACATCCAACGCCAGGCTGCATAATCCAGCCATAAATCTGCCGTGGACGCACCGGCATAATTGGCAAGCAGGTAGTTGCTGACAAAAGCGATAAACAAACCAAAAATAATGGCGATTTGCTGCAACGTTGTAAGCATTCCGCGATACCGTGCCGGGGCCACTTCACAAATATAAGCGGGAGTAATCACGGACGCAGCGCCAACCGCCAGCCCTCCCAAAATCCGGTAAATCACAAATTCCAGCGAAGTCCCGGCAATCCCGGAACCCCAGGCGCTGATCATAAACAGCACTGCCGCAACCAGTAAAATAGTGCGCCGGCCTTGAATATCAGCCAGGCGTCCGGCGAAAAAGGCACCGACGGCACAGCCTAATAACATGCTGGCGACATTAAAACCGGTGCCGACATTTTGGGAGTGAAACGCCTGCTGCAAGCCATCGACGGTACCGTTGATGACGCCGCTATCAAAGCCAAACAAAAAGCCGCCAATCGTCGCGACCAGACTGATAAACAAAATAAACATTTTGTTTTCTGCCTGGTGATCAGTGGCTGCATCAGCAGTGGTGGTTGGCGATCCGGCTTGCGCCGGATCTGCGATTGAGGGTTGCAACATCATGTCTCCAATTGGGGCTTGCTCTGAAATGCAGCATATGTGTAATTTGGTCATGAAACAGCAGGCTTATTAAAAAACGTAATTCTGGCAGTACATTACGTTAATTCGCCAAAATGGCTGGCGCGTTAAGGTAGGGCCTGAGCCCGTATTAACTGCGATCGCTGCATCGCTTTGGCTTTAGGTTTTTCACAGCATGTCGCTGATCAAGAGGGAGCAAATCGCGTGCGATTGAAAAAAGTGGCAACCAAATTGAGCGCCGTTGCGTCCATTCTCAGTGTGGTCGCCTGGCCGCTGCAGGCAGAGTTGGCTCTGGCCGATCAAGCGGTTTCACCGCGCGCCATCTCGCAGCATCAACAGCCTCAGCAAGTACACAATCCTGCATCCGCTGCGACAAACGGCAGTGCGCTGAGTCAACAGTATCCGAATTTACTGGCAGAGCTTGGTCAAACTGACGAAGCCATCCAGCGCAAAATTGCCGACGCTTTTGCGCATTTTTTTTATGGCGATGCCACTACTCAGGCGCTGTACTTTAGCGATGGCCAAAATAGCAACGGACCTAAAGCCTTTATCCAGGATATCAACAGTAATGATGTGCGATCCGAAGGCATGTCTTACGGCATGATGATTGCGCTGCAACTGAATAAAAAAGCCGAATTCGACGCGCTGTGGAATTGGGCGAAAACGCATATGTATCAGGCAGACCCAAAGCATCCTGCCTATGGCTATTTTGCCTGGTCTATGGCAACCGATGGTTCGGTGCTTGATGTGATGCCGGCGCCGGATGGCGAAGAATATTTTGTCACTGCTTTGTATTTTGCGTCGGTGCGCTGGGGCAATGGCTCTGGTATTTATGATTACAAAACCCAGGCCGATCAGCTGCTGCACCTGATGCGACATCGCCAGGTGATCACCGGGCCCACCATCACCTATGCAGCGGTTGCTGACAGCGCAGTCGCTGGCAAAGGCAATCATCGCCAGCCCATCCATAAAACCCAAACCGGCACCAATTTATTTCACCCGGATCATGCCATGGTGCGCTTCACACCAGATCTTGAAAATGCCGATCACACTGATGCGTCTTACCACGTGCCAGCGTTTTATGAAATCTGGGCGCGGCTGGGCCCCGCAGCCGATCGGGCGTTTTGGCGCAAAGCCGCTGCCGTCAGCCGGGATTATTTCAGCCTGGCGGCGCACCCGAAAACCGGCTTAACGCCAGATTATGGCAACTTCGATGGCAGTCCATGGGCTGCGTCCTGGCGTCCGGAATCGGCTGACTTTCGCTTTGATGCCTGGCGCACCGCCATGAATTGGGCGGTGGATTGGAGCTGGTGGCGGTTAAACCCACGGGCGCAGGAATTAAGCCAGCGTTTGCAGACATTTTTTCTGGCCGAAGGGCTCGACCGTTATGCCAGCCAATACAGCCTCGATGGCAAAAAACTGGATGAAAAACAAACCACTGGCTTGGTTGCAATGAATGCGGTAGCCAGCTTGGCATCAACTCATCCCGATCGGTTGCTGTTTGTCGAAGCATTGTGGCAACAACCTTTGCCAACGGGTCAATACCGTTATTACGACGGCATGCTGTATCTGCTGGCGCTGCTGCATGTCAGCGGCCAGTTTCAGGCCTGGTTGCCTGAAGCCAATACAGGACAGCCATAAAATGGCAGCGTTCAAATAGATCAACATTTTCAAAGTATGTAAAACGATAACAACAGCAGACCAAAAAGGCTGCAAGCAACAGGCAGGATCAGATGCAAACAGAAGTACATAAACTCTCGGTCACCGAAAAAATCGGTTACAGCCTGGGCGACCTGGCAGCCAACCTGATATTTCAGACCTTAATGACCTTTCTGGCGTTTTTTTATACCGACGTCTATCAGATCCCACCGGCAGCCGCCGCCACTATTATTTTTACCGGCGGTTTAATTGGTGCTTTTTTCAATCCAATCATGGGCATTATCGCCGACCGTACCCAAACCCGCTGGGGCAAATTCCGGCCCTGGATTTTATGGACATCCATCCCTTTTGGCGTGATTGCGCTGCTGGCCTTTAGCACGCCGGACTTTGGCCCGGACGGCAAAATCATTTATGCCTTTATTACTTACGTGCTGCTGGTACTGGTGTATTCCGCCAACAACCTGCCCTATTCGGCGCTGAGTGGCGTGCTCACCGGCAGTATGGCTGATCGCAATAGTCTGTCGGCGTATCGTTTTGTCGCAGTGATGGTGGCGCAATTTATTATTCAGGCGCTGTTGCTGCCGCTGGTGCTGATTTTGGGCGATGGCGATAAGGCGGTCGGCTTTGAAAATACCATGACCTTGTTCGCCTGGGTTGGCATCGTATTTTTCCTGATCACTTTTATCACCACCAAAGAGCGGGTGAAAACCATTTCCGGCCAAACGTCCAGCATCCGCCAGGATATTGTCGACCTGCTACAAAACCGGCCTTGGCTGATTATGCTGATCCTGACCGTGCTGGTGTTTATCACGCTCGCTCTGAAAGGCGGCATGTATATTTTCTATTTCGAAAACTATTTAAGCGAACCGCAGGTCGCGGTTTTTCTGGAAGATATTGGTTTTAATAACTTTATTCTGGCGCTGAATAGCGGTTTAACCAGCATGGGCTTAACTGAGTTTTTATGGCCAAAAGACGCCGCAACGTCCGGTTTTAGCTTATTCAACGCTGGTGGCATTGTCTGCATGATTATCGGTATTGGCTTTTCCAAACCTTTAGCCGACCGTTTTGGTAAACGCGATGTGTTTGCCGTGGCGTTGTTTATTTCCACCTTGTTTATTCTGGCGTTTTACCTGTTTCCGCCGGAGGCCATCGGCCTGGTATTTTTATCGCAAATTCTGCATGGCTTTTTTTATGGCATCACCATTCCGCTGCTGTGGGCGATGATTGCCGATGTCGCCGATTATTCGGAGTGGAAAAACAACCGCCGCGCCACCGCCATTATTTTTTCGGCGATGATTTTTGGATTGAAGTTGGGGCTGTCGATTGGCGGTGCGTTAGTCGCTGGCATTTTGGCGCAGGTTGGGTATGACGCGCAGCTTGCGGTGCAAACACCGGAAACCATCCATGGCATCAAACTCTCGGTCAGTCTGTATGCGGCTTTGCCATTTTTGTTAGGTGTTGGCTGTATCTGTTTGTATGAAATTAATAAACATAAAGAATCGCAAATCGAGCGCGAGCTGAACGAACGTCGCGCTGCTGCTGGTTTGGCGCAAGTGGAGTAACAGTGATGACGAATTTTTCAGAGACGGCGTTGCAAATTGACGTTGTGCAACCAGCGCAGGAAGCGGCGCAGCCGGACTTGCAGCTGTTAAAAAGCAAAGCGATTTCAAAGCCGCTGGTCGAGCATATTTACACCGCCGATCCATCGGCCCATGTGTTTGATGGTGTGATTTATATTTATCCATCGCATGACATCGACGCCGGGATCCCGTTTAACGACAACGGCGATCATTTTGGCATGGAAGATTATCACGTGTTATCGATGGCTGGCCCCGATGCACCGGCGGTGGATCATGGTGTCGCGCTGCATATTAAAGACGTGCCCTGGGCCGAGCGGCAAATGTGGGCGCCGGATGCCACCCGCAAAAACGGCACATATTATTTGTATTTTCCGGCCAAACGTCCGGACGGGATTTTCCAGATTGGCGTCGCAGTGGGTGATTCGCCGGTTGGACCTTTCAAAGCTCAGCCTGAGCCTATTGCGGGCAGCTATTCGATTGATCCGGCCGTATTTGAAGACGATGATGGCCAGTTTTACCTGTATTTTGGCGGCATTTGGGGCGGCCAGTTACAGCAATACCGCAATCATCAATGGCATGCCGATCATGCTGAGCCTACCGCCGATGAACCAGCACTTGGCCCGATAGTGGCCAAACTGCGTGATGATTTACTGGAATTTGCCGAAACGCCGCGGGAAATTTTAATTTTGGACGAACAAGGCCAGCCACTGAAAGCCGGTGATACCGATCGGCGCTTTTTTGAAGCGTCCTGGCTGCATAAATATCAGGGCACTTATTACTTTTCCTATTCCACCGGCGACAGCCACTTTTTGTGTTATGCCACCGGCGACAATCCGTATGGGCCTTTTACCTATCAGGGCCGCATTCTGGAGCCGGTGGTCGGCTGGACCACCCACCATTCGATCGCTGAATTCGAAGGTAAATGGTATCTGTTTTACCACGACTCGATTTTATCTGGCGGCGTGACGCATTTACGTTCGGTGAAAATGGCGGAAATTCAGTATGACGCTGATGGTCGCATTCAAACCTTAAAACCTTATCGTGAATAATCGGTGATGATTTGGCACTTCATCTGTCATCAGCCCGGGAGGCATTGCGATGCGTAAACCTTTAATCAGCGCGGTGTCTGCCGCCGTGCTGAGTTGTGGCTTAACCGGCGGCCTGGCGAGCAGTCAGGCGGCGGGCTCTTTTCCTTACCAAAATGCTGCGTTACCGGTGAATGCCAGGGTGGATGATTTACTCAGCCGGCTGACACTGGAAGAAAAATTAGCGCAATTGCAAACGCTATGGCACCAGCGCCGGGCGATGGAAACATCCGCTGAGCTTGGTGAAGACGGTTTACAGTTTATCGCCGAAGTCGCAGCGCAAAAAATGCCCCATGGCATTGGCCATATCGCCCGCCCCAGTGAATATAAAACGCCACGGCAAACCGCTGAATTTAACAATGCATTGCAGCGCTGGCTCAAAGAACATACCCGGCTTGGGATCCCGGCGCTGATGCACGAAGAAGCCTTACATGGGTATGTGGCTTTTGATGCCACCAGTTTTCCGCAAGCAATTGCACTTGCCAGTAGCTGGTCGCCACAGGATGTGCAGGCGGTGTATGCGCTGGCCGCCAAAGAAATGCGCGCGACCGGCGCCCATTGGGCGTTAGCGCCGGTGCTGGATATTGCCCGCGACCCGCGTTGGGGGCGGATTGAAGAAACCATGGGTGAAGACCCTTATTTAATGTCGGCGTTGGGAGTGGCTTCAGTCAGAGGCTTTCAGGGGGATGTTGGTGTTGAAGGCGGTTTTGCCGCAGATAAAGTGGTGGCGACACTTAAGCATCTGACCGGTCATGGTCAGCCCAGTGCCGGGGTGAATATCGCACCGGCGCAAATCGCCCCGCGTGAACTACATGAAGTGTTTTTGCCGCCCTTTGAGGCCGCAGTGAAGCTGGCACATGCCGCCAGTATTATGCCGTCCTATAACGAAATTGATGGCATCCCGTCGCATGTGAATGGGCCGCTATTAAACGATGTGGTGCGCAAACAGTGGGGCTTTCGTGGCGTGATGGTCAGCGACTATTTTGCCATTCAGGAGCTGAACAGTCGCCATGGCTTATATGCCAATGACGCTGAAGCCGCTAAAGCGGCGCTGCTGGCGGGCGTGGATATGGAAACGCCGGATCCCAAAACCTATCCAAAGTTGCTGGAACTGGTCAAAACCGGGCAGCTCTCGGAAACAGTGGTGGATAGTTCAGTGCGCGCGGTGCTGACGCTGAAATTCCGGCTGGGACTATTTGAAAACCCTTATGTTGATGCAGCGAAAGCGGATGGGTTGGTCGGAGCGCCAGAACAACGGACTTTTGCCCGGCAGATGGCGGAAAAGTCGCTGGTGCTATTGAAAAATGATGGCAGCTTGCCACTCAAAGTAAATCAAATCAAAAAGTTGGCAGTAATTGGCCCACATGCCGATGAAACCTTGCTCGGCGGCTACAGCAGCATTCCACGACAAACCGTCAGTATGGTTGCCGGATTGCAGGCGAAATTACAGGGCAAAGCTGAAGTGCGCTTTGCGCGCGGGACGATTTTGACGAAAACAGTCACGAAAACAGTCCCCACTGCAGAGTCTAACAACACGCAGACCGGTCATGGAGAAATCGCCAGCACCGACACCTCGACCACGGCGATGTTGCAAGCCGAAGCAGCAGCCCGATTAACGCAGCGCAGTGCCACCGCCGGTACTTTTTCGATGCAACGCTGGAACGAGGATGATATTCAATTAACCAACGAAGAGGACCGCCAGGGCTTATTGGCAGAAGCGGTGGCTTTGGCCAAAACTTCAGATGCGGTAGTGCTGGTGCTGGGTGAAAACGAAGCTTTATCGCGCGAAGCCTGGGCTGAGGAACATCTGGGCGATCGCAGCAGCCTGGAATTGGTTGGCAATCAGTTGCAGCTAGCGCAGGCTTTACTGCAGGTGACCAAAGAGACGGGCAAGCCGCTGGTGCTGGTATTAAGCAATGGCCGGCCGTTAGCTCTGGGCGAATTGGCAGAAACCATGCCGGCGATTATTGAAGCCTGGTATCTGGGGCAAGAAACCGGCGCAGCTGTTGCCAATGTGCTGTTTGGGGATGTGAATCCATCCGGCAAATTGCCCCTGACTTTTGTCCGCAGCGCTGGCCATATTCCGGGGTACTATAACCACAAACCGTCCGCCAAACGCGGTTATTTGTTTGATGATATCAGCCCGCTCTACCCTTTTGGTCATGGTTTGAGTTACACCAGTTTTGCTTACAGTGATTTGCAAATTACCGAAAGTGCCAAGGGTGCTATTGCCAATAGCGAAGTGACTGTGAGCTTTCGGCTGAAAAACAGCGGCAAGGTGTTCGGCACTGAAGTGGCTCAGCTCTATATCAACGATCCGGTGGCGAGTATCACTCGGCCAGTCAAGCAGTTGAAAGGTTTTGCCCGGGTCGATTTACAGCCGGGGCAACAGGCGCTGGTCCAATTTCAATTACCGGTCAACCTGCTGGCATTTCTGGACAGCCAGCAAAACTGGGTGGTGGAGCCTGGTGCAATTAAGCTGATGATTGGCAGTTCTTCGGCTGATCTGCGCCTGCAAGGCAGCTTTGAGATTAAAGGCGAAAAGACGGATGTCGGTGCGCACCGAGCGTATTTGAGTACCGCGGATGTCCGCTATGAATAACTTTTTATGACCAACTTTTTATGAACAGAAGTCGGTGGCTGTGCGCACCACAGCACGTCACAAATCATCAACCTGAAGGAGCGCAAGCCGTGGCCATCGCAAACGAATTAAGTACCGGGTTATTGGTATTATCCTGCACATTCGCGTTATCTGGTTGTGAACAGCCTGCCGCGCCATCACCGACCGAAACGAAGAGTCAGGCCGCAACCACCACGGCTGCCGCCGATCCCGCTGCTGTTGATAAACCCGCTGCTGTTGATAAACCCGCTGCTGTTGATAAACCAGTAATCAACGCCAAAAACTGGCCATTGCAGCCCTCGCCCATCGCCCGCACCCCCGCCATTGAAAGCAAAATCAGTGCTTTGCTGGCGCAAATGAGCGATGAGCAAAAAGTCGGGCAGCTGATCCAGGCCGATATCGGCTCGGTGACGCCAAAACAGGTGCGTGATTATTATCTGGGCAGTGTGCTGAACGGCGGCAACTCCGCGCCCGGTGCTGATAATCGCGTCGGAGCCAAAGCCTGGCTGGAACTGGCCGATGCCTTCTGGCAAGCCAGCACCGATACCAGTGATGGCCGGCCTTATATTCCGGTGATGTGGGGCACTGATGCGGTGCATGGTCACAGTAATGTCAAAGGCGCGACTATTTTTCCACATAACATCGGCCTGGGTGCGATGCGCGAACCGCAATTACTGCGCAAAATCGGTCGGGTCACGGCGATTGAAATGCAGGTGACTGGTCTTGACTGGACTTTTGCCCCAACGATTGCCGTGGTGCGCGACGATCGCTGGGGGCGCACTTATGAATCCTACGGTGAAGATCCGGCGCTGGTCGCATCTTACGCGCCGGAAATTCTGCAGGGCATTCAGGGCGTGCCGGGTACGCCAGAGTTTTTGCGTGGTGAACATATGCTCGCCACAGTAAAGCATTTTCTGGGCGATGGCGGCACCGTTGATGGCAAAGATCAAGGTGATAACCAACATAGCGAAGCAGAACTGCGGGACTTGCATGGTCTGCCTTATTACAGCGCGATACAGGCTGGCGCGCGGGTGGTGATGGCCTCCTATAACAGCTGGTTTGGCGAAAAAATGCATGGCTTTCAGCCGATGCTAAGCGATGTGTTAGTCGGCCGGATGGGCTTTGACGGTTTTGTGGTCGGCGACTGGAATGGCCATGGTCAGGTCAAAGGCTGTACACCCACCGATTGTGCCGCATCGCTCAATGGCGGTTTAGATATGTTTATGGCGCCGGATAGCTGGGAAAAGCTTTATCACAACACCCTGGCGCAAGTAAAAGATGGCCGGATTTCCAAGGCGCGGCTGGACGAAGCGGTCAGCAGAGTGCTGAGGATCAAAGCCGAAATGGGATTATTTGAACAGGTGCAGCCGTCAAAACGGCCCTTGGCGGGCAAGTTTGAGCTGATGGGAAACACTGAACATCGGGCGGTAGCGCGGGAGGCGGCGCGTAAATCACTGGTGCTGCTGAAAAACAATCAACAACTGTTACCGCTTAAAGCCAATAGCAAAGTGTTAGTGGCTGGCGATGGCGCGGATAATATTGGCAAACAAAGCGGCGGCTGGACCTTAAGCTGGCAAGGCGCCGGCAATAAAAACAGCGATTTCCCGAATGGCGAATCGATTTATGCCGGTATCAAAACCGCGGTGACTGCGGCGGGTGGCTCGGTTGAATTGAGTGAAAATGGCCGTTTTGCCGCAACTGCAAAACCAGATGTGGCGATTGTGGTGTTTGGTGAAGATCCTTATGCCGAGTTTGTGGGTGATCGCGCACATCTGGCGTTTGATGATGGCCGCGGTTTGCAAATTCTGACGGAACTCAAAGCCCAGGGCATTCCAACGGTGTCGGTGTTTTTATCCGGGCGGCCGCTATGGGTGAATCCAGAACTCAATCAATCCGACGCTTTTGTCGCGGCATTTTTGCCAGGCTCGGAAGGTGGCGCTATCGCGGATGTGCTGATCCGCGCGGTGGATGGCAGCATTCGCCATGATTTTCAGGGCAAACTGCCGTTCTCCTGGCCAGCAAATGCCACCGGCGCTTTATTAAATGTCGGGGACGCCAACTATCAACCGCAATTTGCTTTTGATTATGGTTTGACCTATCAGGATGAGGTCACTGTGGCCAAGCTGCAGGAAAATTCGGGCATTAGCGCCGATCTGGTGGTGAATTTCAGCCGCTATCTGCATGCCGGTAAAGCGGTAAATCCATGGCAATTACAACTGATCGATGAAGGGCAAGTCACGGTGGTGACGGATCCGCTACAACCATCGGCCAAAGGTGCGGTCACCGCCAAAGCCACCGATCGCCTGCAGCAGGAAGATTCAGTGGTATTAACCTTTGCCAAAAACGGCAGCGTTGCATTGACGCATAGCCAACAAGCCAGTCTAGACTTAGCCCGCCAAGCCAACGGTGATATGGTGCTGGAGCTGGAATATCAGGTGTTGGCCCTGCCTGCGGCAACGGACAAAGCTGCAACGAAAATTCTGCTTGGTATGTTATGCGGCGACAACTGCAAAACCAGCCTCGATTTCAGCAGCTATTTCAGCACACAACTGGGCAAAGGCTGGCAAAGCCTGAAGATCCCACTGCGCTGTTTTAGTCAGAACAACCCGGACTTTAAGCTGACCGCGATCACTCACCCGCTGCTGATCGAAAGCCCGGCCGGATTCCAGCTACAGCTGGCGCGGGTACGGTTGACTGAGAATGAAGGGCAAGGGATTTGTGGCGGATAATCGGTTGATGGCATGGAACAGCTGCCCCGATTGGGGCAGGTGTGGTTGGTCTGTTTTTTTATGCTCGCAAAGCTGACTTTGTGCCAAAAACGGACGATAGCTGATTTAAAACCAAATCTACAGAAGTAGGGTGGATAAGCGCAGCGCCATCCACCGCAGGCGAACCCAAATGCAGGTGATCCAGGCTCATCCTGTATCGGTGGATGGCGCGCCTTGCGCTTATCCACCCTACTTTTGGGTAAGCAGTTTTTTTATTTTGACAAACCTTACTTTGTGCCAATGACGCATGATAGCTAATGACCTTGCATTTAAAACCAAACCGACTGAAGTAGGGTGGATAAGCGCAGCGCCATCCACCGCAGGCGAACCCAAAAGCGGTGATCGAGGCTCATCCTGTATCGGTGGATGGCGCGCTTTGCGCTTATCCACCCTACTTTGATTAAGCAGTTTTTTTATTTTGACAAACCTTACTTTGTGCCAATGACGCATGATAGCTAATGACCTTGCATTTAAAACCAAACCGACTGAAGTAGGGTGGATAAGCGCAGCGCCATCCACCGCAGGCGAACCCAAATGCAGGAGATCCAGGCTCATCCTATATCGGTGGATGGCGCGCCTTGCGCTTATCCACCCTACTTTTGGGTAAGCAGTTTTTTTATTTTGACAAACCTTTCTTTGTGCCAATGACGCATGATAGCTAATGACCTTGCATTTAAAACCAAACCTATTGAAGTAGGGTGGATAAGCGCAGCGCCATCCACCGCAGGCGAACCCAAATGCGGTGATCCAGGCTCATCCTGTATCGGTGGATGGCGCGCTTTTCGCTTATCCACCCTACTTTTGGGTAAGCTGTTTTTTTATTCTGACAAACCTTTCTTTGTGCCAATGACGCATGATAGCTAATGACCTTGCATTTAAAATCAAACCGACTGAAGTAGGGTGGATAAGCGCAGCGCCATCCACCGCAGGCGAACCCAAAAGCAGGTGATCCAGGCTCATCCTGTATCGGTGGATGGCGCGCTTTTCGCTTATCCACCCTACTTTTGGGTAAGCTGTTTTTTTATTTTGACAAACCTTACTTTGTGCCAATGACGCATGATAGCTAATGACCTTGCATTTAAAACCGAACCTCCTCAAGTAGGGTGGATAAGCGCAGCGCCATCCACCGCAGGCGAACCCAAATGCAGGTGATCCAGGCTCATCCTGTATCGGTGGATCGCGCCTTGCGCTTATCCACCCTACTTTTGGGTAAGCAGATTTTTTATTCTGACAAACCTTTCTTTGTGTCAATGACGCATGATAGCTAATGACCTTGCATTTAAAACCGAACCTCCTCAAGTAGGGTGGATAAGCGGAGCGCCATCCACCGCAGGCGAACCCAAATGCTATGATCCACGCTCATCCTGTATCGGTGGATGGCGCGCTTTGCGCTTATCCACCCTACTTTTGGGTAAGCAGATTTTTTTAGGCTGGGCTAAATCGAAAGCCCGGCCGGATTTCAACTGCAACTGGCGCGGGGACGGTTGACCGAGAATGAAGGGCAAGGGGTTTGCGGGCACGAAACCGCTCCTGCCCTTACCTATTTTGCTGAATCGGTTTGGAACAGTTTGATTTAGTGTTGGTTAAAGGTTAACTTTTGCTGAGTAAATTTCATCAAAGAAGGCAATAAAATTCGCGTCTTGCGGGTTATTTACCTTTGAAAAAATACTGTTATGTGAATCGACTATGACTGAAATTCTAGTAAAAGTAGAAAGAGATAGTGTTTGCATGGGGGATGATTGTAATGCGCCTCATTCATATAGCTTTAAAGTTTCAAATAGTAGTCCCTTAAGTGAAGTATTTGAACATTTAGGGAGCAAACGATACTTGGCATCTGTGGCTGGAAAAAACCATAGCTGGGAAGCCATTATAGAAAATAGTTTAGTTGCATTTTTTAAGGGAAATAATCAACTACCGGAACCTTCCGCCCTGCTATCAACCAATGTTTCTTTGTACGCAAAAAAATCTATTTTAAAAATTTGGTTCAAATACAATAGTGCAGCTTCATAAAGATAAAAGTACATAACAAAGTTGTATCAACGTCGCACACTGCGTGTGCTGGACAGTTTGTACGCGGCGTTATGCCCTAGGTAAGAAATGCTCTTCGAATCATTAAACAAATCACATGCTGATCAACTGTTAGCTTTCGAGATGGAAAACCGAGCGTTTTTCGAATCCGTCATCGCTCCGAGAGAGGAAGTATTTTATTCACCGACCGGTGCCTTAGAACACATAGAAAACCTGCTTCATCTCAATAGTCAGTCACTCGCCTATCCCTATGTACTTGTTCAAAATGGCTCCATCATAGCTCGTGCAAACATCAAAGAAATGCAATCCGATGACGTTGCAGAAATTGGATATCGGGTAGGGAAAACACACGTAGGCAAAGGCGTTGGTTCTTTATGTGTTGCTCACTTGGTAAATGCAGGAATAAATCTAGGTTTAAAGCAGCTGTCCGCTTTTGTTATCAATAACAATCCTGCATCTGAAAAAGTATTGTTAAAAAATGGTTTCCGATTAAATTTGTACATACCCAATGGGTTCGTTCATCTAGGAAGGCTTTGTCATGGCTTTAATTACCGTCGCGAGTTGGCATAACAATCGGTCGCTGGGACGCCAAACCCGTTTCCCCCAAAACGGTTGATTTTATCTTAGGCTTTCGAGAACGCTGAGATTGCTTTTTCAAACAAAGTTTCGTTTCAACGAACCAGCAAAGCCGGCTGGGGGTCAATCTGTAGTGAGCATTCAAGAGTGAGCGCGAACGGGCGAACGAAATTATGACCGCCAGTTGGATTTGCGATGGCGTGCAGCTACCTGCGCTGCACGAAACGGAGTAAAAGCGGGCTCACTGTATCGGTGGATGGCGCGCCTTGCGCTTATCCACCCTACTTTGATTAAGCAGTTTTTTATTCTGACAAACCTTACTTTGTGCCGATGACGCATGATAGCTAATGACCTTGCATTTAAAATCAAACCGACTGAAGTAGGGTGGATAAGCGGAGCGCCATCCACCGCAGGCGAACCCAAATGCGGTGATCCAGGCTCATCCTATATCGGTGGATGGCGCGCCTTGCGCTTATCCACCCTACTTTGATTAAGCAGTTTTTTATTCTGACAAACCTTACTTTGTGCCGATGACGCATGATAGCTAATGACCTTGCATTTAAAATCAAACCGACTGAAGTAGGGTGGATAAGCGGAGCGCCATCCACCGCAGGCGAACCCAAATGCGGTGATCGAGGCTCATCCTGTATCGGTGGATGGTGCGCTTTGCGCTTATCCACCCTACTTTTGGGTAAGCAGGTTTTTTATTTTGACAAACCTTACTTTGTGCCAATGACGCATGATAGCTAGTGACCTTGCATTTAAAACCAAACCGACTGAAGTAGGGTGGATTAGCGCAGCGCCATCCACCGCAGGCGAACCCAAATGCAGGTGATCCAGGCTCATCCTGTATCGGTGGATGGCGCGCTTTGCGCTTATCCACCCTACTTTGGCTATGCGGGTTTTTAGGCCTGGATATTGCGAATGCCCGCTTTTGGCTCCCTGCTGATGGTTTAAAGTTCCGCTTCACCGCATGATCCATGACCAATTACCAATTACCCATTACCCATTACCAATTAAAAAGCGTACCATCCTCCAGCCGGTTCACCGGTAAATAAGCGCGCTGGTAAGGGTAGCGCGCCGCGAGCTTCTCATCGATGTCGACGCCGTGGCCCGGGGTTTCGCCGCAGTACAAAAAGCCTTGTTTAAACTGATAGTCGTGCGGGAATACCGCATCGGTTTCGGCGGTGTGGCGCATATATTCCTGAATGCCAAAGTTCGGCACCCAGGTGTCGAAATGCAGCGCTGCGCCCATGGTAACCGGCGATAAATCGGTGGCGCCGTGAAAGCCGGTGCGCACATGATACAGCTCGGCCAGCGCTGCAATCCGCCGTAAATGGGTGACGCCACCGCCATGCACGATGGTGGTGCGGATATAATCAATCAACTGTTCACTAATTAGTTGCTGGCAATCATGAATGGACGAAAACACTTCACCCACCGCCAGTGGCGTGGTGGTGTGCCGGCGAATCAGCCGAAAGCCTTCCTGCAATTCTGCGGTGACTGCATCTTCCAGCCAGAACAGCTTAAACGGCTCTAACTCTTTGCCAAGCCGGGCCGCTTCAATTGGCGTCAGCCGGTGATGCACATCGTGCAACAGGTGCACATCATCGCCGAATTGCTGGCGAAGTTCGGCGAAAAGCTTGGGTACATGGTTTAAATATTTGCTGGTCGACCACAGATTTTCACTGGGTAAATCAGCATCGGCCGGTTCATAAAACAAGGTATCTTTCGAAACGCCATAAGTTGATGCCAGGCCAGGCACGCCAGATTGTGCCCGAATCGCCTGATAACCCAGCTCGCGATAATGCGCCACCGCTTCGACGGTATCGGCGATAGTGTTGCCATTGGCATGACCATACACCAGCACTTTGTCGCGACTACGGCCACCCAATAACTGATACAGCGGCATGCCCGCCGCTTTGGCTTTAATGTCCCACAACGCAACGTCGATGGCGGCCAGCGCGGTCATGCCGACCGGGCCGCGACGCCAATACGCACCGCGATAGAAATATTGCCAGATATCTTCAATTTGCCGCGCATCGCGCCCAATCAGGCAGGGGATTAAGTGATCTTCCAGATAACTGACCACCGCCAGCTCACGGCCGTTTAAGGTGGCATCGCCAATGCCGTAAATGCCTTCCGCCGTTTCAATTTTAAGCGTGACAAAGTTGCGTCCCGGACTGCAGACAATCACGCGCGCTGCGGTAATTTTCATAAAGTAAGTTCCTGTAACCCAATGCAAAAATCTCAGGCTAACAGCGCTGACGCGCGCTGCAATTGAGAATACTCGCAACGAAATTACGGAATCCGCCATGGACTTGAACGGGCGGTTGTGGCAATGGTTGTGGAATAAGTGGCTGTCCTCAAACAGCTTGAAATTGTGCAATCAGCAAGGCGCGATCGGCAGGTAACGAGTACTGTCGATGTGCCAGCAACAAAGTAGTTTTTGCTTGATTCACAAAGATTCCGCTTCAGCATAGACTTGACCCCATAGGATACGCCACCTGGCAGCATGGCATGGAACGGATATTCGATGAAAACTGCAGGCACAGCTACAAAGATTGACAATCTTTGTAGCTGTGCCTAGCATTATTGCTGTTCACCTTTACCCTTGGAGGCCATCATGCATGTATCCCTGACGCCCGAATTAGAGTCTCGTATTAAAGCCAAAGTTGACAGCGGCTTGTATAACAACGCCAGTGAAGTCATCCGCGAAGCTTTACGTTTTATGGATACTCATGAAGACTGGATCCACGAGGTGAAACTGGCTCGCCTGCGCGAACAACTCAAAGTCGGCACCGATCAATTGGATCGTTCTGAGGGTATCGCCATTGAATCAAGGGCTGCGCTGGATACCCTGTTTGAAGATATAAAAGGCTGACCAGATGCCAGCCTATAAGCTTGTTATTGCACCTGCCGCTAAAAACGACTTGAAAGAAATCTACTTAAACGGACTTCGGCAGTGGGGGCAAGCCCAATCAGATAGCTACTTGTTAGCCATTAAAAATCAGATTTGGTTACTCACAGAACAACCGCTCATCGGCATCGAACGCTCAGAACTTCTAGCTCAGATCAGAAGCATACCTATTCAAAGCCATATCTTGTTTTACCGGGTTACTACCAACAACATTGAGATTATTCGCGTGTTGCACGGCCGCCAAGACCCGCTGCGGCATATGCTTCCGTTCCCCGTCCTGTCACTGTAGAAGTTTTCGGATTAACATCAAATTATTGATTTTATTTAACAATCTCAAGAGACTCGCGAGCATTTTTTCAAGCCGCCAGTCTTGGCGATCGCAACGACCTGCCATTTCACACCTTCACAGTCAGTGGAATAGATAGCTGTCCACAAACCAGCTGTCCGCAACCAACTTATGTTTTTTCCCAGACAGCTTGTCATTCCTGCCAGCCCGGTGTCGCGCAAAGGCCGCAGCTGTTAGGGTAGATACCAGCAAAATTACTAAATAGTTGATGGGTGTACTGCATGTTCGAACTTCAGCGGATCAGATCAAAACGTCATCGTCTGCAGCTTGCCCTAAGCTGCAGCTTACTGCTCCTCAGCCAAGCGGTTATGGCTGAAATCATGCTGCCCAAACTGATTAGTCAGGGCATGGTGTTGCAGCGCGATAGCACGATCAAGCTGTGGGGTTATGCCGCGCCGGGCGAAACCGTGCTGGTCAGTTTCAACGGTAAAGTGATTGGCCAGGCACAGGCTGCACCAGCGTTAGCTAATGACGTTCCCGCACAGCCCACCGCACAAGGCCGCTGGCAAATCAGCTTACCCGCGCAACCAGCCGGCGGGCCGCATCAGTTTGTGTTCGAGGGAAAAAACCGGATTACGCTTAATGATGTGTATTTCGGGGATGTGTGGGTGGCCTCAGGTCAATCCAATATGGAACTGCCGATGGCGCGGCTGAAAGAGGCGTATCCGCAGGATTTAACCAATGCCGATTATCCGCTCATTCGCCAGTTTACCGTGCCACAGCACTACAATTTCCATGCACCGCAGTATGATGTGGCCAGTGGCGAGTGGCTGTCCGCCAATGCCAACACCATCGAGCATTTCTCGGCGCTGGCGTATTATTTCGCCCGTGACTTATATCGCCACAACAAGGTGCCTATCGGTATTTTAAATAACGCGCTTGGCGGTTCGCCGGTCGAAGCCTGGCTGAGTGAATCGGCGTTACAGGCTTTTCCGGACGCACTGGCCGAAGGGCTGAAATATCGTGACCCGCAAGTGATTGCTGCTGTCACCGCTGCTGATCAGGCAAAAAATCAGGCTTGGTACGGTGATTTACAGCGGCGGGATCCCGGATTGAATCCAACAACCCCCTGGTATAGCAAGCAGTTTGATGACAGCAGTTGGCAAGATTTCACCGTGCCTGGCTTTCGGGCAGAGCCTTTTACCGGCGTTTGGTGGCTGCGTAAAACGGTGCAGCTGAGCGAAGCGCAAGCCAAACAAGCCGATACCTTGCGGCTGGGTTCTATTGTCGACGCCGAAGAAGTTTACTTAAATGGTGTACAAGTGGGTCATACCACTTATCAGTATCCACCACGGCGCTACGACATTCCGGCGGGTTTGCTGAAAGCCGGCGCCAACCAACTGGCCCTGCGGATCACCGCCACCAATGGCAAAAGCGGTTTATACCCGGATAAACCTTATTGGCTGGGCACCGACAGCCAGCATATGCCGTTAACGGGTGTCTGGAAAATGCAAACAGCCGCGACGGCCAAGCCACTACCTGGCGATACGTTTATCCGCTGGAAACCACTTGGGTTATTTAATGGCCTGGCGGCGCCGCTGACCAAGTTGCCGGTGAAAGGCGTGATCTGGTATCAGGGCGAATCCAATGTCGGGCAATATCAGCAATATAAAGAACGGTTTCAGGCGATGATCGAGGATTGGCGTGCGCATTTTCAGGCCGCTGACGACAAGCCATTGCCATTTCTCTACGTACAGCTTGCCAATTTCTTAGAAAAAACAGCTCAACCGCAAGACAGTAGTTGGGCCGGTTTGCGTGAAGCACAGCGCCAGAGTTTAAGCGCGCCCAGTACGGCGATGGTGGTGGCGATTGATACCGGCGAATGGAATGATATTCATCCGGTGGATAAAAAGACTTTAGGCGAGCGACTGGCGCTGGCAGCACGGGCTGTGGTTTATGGCGAGCAGGTGATGTATCGCGGGCCTGAACTGGCGTCGCTGCAGGCCGATGGTGCAACTTTGTTACTCAGTTTCGATCAGATTGCCGCTGGCCTGAAATTAAAAGGCGATGCAGCTACCATTAATCAAAGCTTTGCCATTGCTGGTGCAGACGGTAAGTTTCATTGGGCCAAAGCAGAGCTTGTGGACAAGCAACAAATTAATCAGCTACGGCTATCGCACCCTGACATCAAACAGCCAGTGCAGGTGCGTTACGCCTATGCCGACAACCCCAACTCGGTGTTATACAACAGCGCCGGTTTGCCAGCTAGTCCCTTTGTTGCGGCGTTGCCGGTGGCGCGGCCTTGAGGGGTGGTGTGGAGAAGGTCTTTGGGGTCAGGCCTTTCATATTGCCGTGGAAGGCAAAAAGCAGGAGCTGACCATCGCGTTTTGACCCAGCCGAGTTAGCCGCGACAATAGCACCTTGTTAAGCATTTACTCGAGCCGCCCAATCTATGAACCAATTTAGAGGCAACTGAACATTGTCAAAACTTAGATTGCGAAGCTCATCAATTGAATATGTACTTGCCAAGTAAAGATCCCACTGAGTTTCAACATCAGCCAAAATAGGCATTATTTCTTCAATTTCAGTCGGCGCATCGTCATCGAAATATTTGTTCCAAAACAATTCACACCACTCAGCGATTTGCTTGTGTGAATAAGGCGATTTGTCTGGCTCAGCACCATGGCCAAGCAGAAACAATAGATTCGCTTTGCTGTATTCGAGTTCTATTAACTTACTTCGAACCATAATTTTGATGCTTAACGCAGCCGGCAGCGGCCGAAAAGCCTCGCCAGCTGAATTGAAGCCCAGCTCACGCAGTGGGCGTTGCTGACTGGCTTTGTTATAGCCACGACTACTCGAGGACCTTGTTTATTTGTTTGACGATACTAATGCGCGCATTTTGCTTTTTAAAGACTGTTGGCACATGCAAAAGAAACTTAGCCCATCTATATTTTTCAGTTTTCCGTTCGTTTGATGCAATGTAATCACGAAGATCGATAGCAGACTCACGATTAAATGCCCAAAGTATTTCACCTTTGTAGCCGATGGAATAATAAGCATCTTCCGGCCACTGAAGCATATAAGGTTTTCTTGTATCGCAGTGGCTACAGGAAAACGCACCAAGGTCAAGCCCATGATTTCTCATTAAATATTTTGAATGAGCCCAATTCTCGGGAGAATACCCCTCTGGTAATTGAGTGATAGCTTCGGTGGAACCACCATGCAAATTAGCGAAGTAAATTGCACCGTGCCACTTATGGCCGCAGCTATCGGTAAATACTGCATACTCAAAGACGTCGCTTTGCTCGAAAAAAGATAAATCTTTTTTTTGCGCTATTTTGACAACCTCGGCAAACTCAAAGACGCAATGCCCTCCACAAGCAGGACACTTAATGTCAACTTTGTGCGGCATTGGGTTCCAGTCGTAAGTACCGGTCATCTCGGTTCCTTTAAGCTATAACGCTTCAATCAGACGCGCAGCTTTTGCAGCGGCTGAATTTGATTGTTATGCGAACTACCGTTTTGACCCCATGAACCAACGTCAATCAGTGCAGGTAGTCGAATCAAACCGGCTAATAAATTACGCTGGATGTCCAGTTAATTCGCATGTTAGTTCGTAGCGCAAACCATAAATCTCAGTAAGTTAATCGCGTTAAAAAAACGATCAGCCGTTGACCTTTCCCCGGAATTAATACCAATCCCGTGATGAGATTTTCCAGCTTATGCTGCCTGTTTTGCATACTCAACAGGCGACATGTAATTCAATGAACTATGTGGGCGAATATTGTTGTAATGCTCG